>PDYJ01003082.1_pt1 | contig 1643203 bp, 1353 predicted proteins | sample 1430841 | NCBI WGS metagenome assembly PDYJ01 (sample SAMN07237672, study PRJNA390542) | Gut metagenome, whole genome shotgun sequencing project. | isolation source: fecal pellets | host: Mus musculus | place: USA: New York, NY | collected 2016-10 | reverse complement strand
GCCACAAGTGAGACACTCTGATAAGAATGGCTCTGTTTGCTTCTCATGAAGTTCTGAATAGAAATCAAGGAAGTTCACGCTTGTGTCACGTTTGAATTTGTATCCCTCGCGGTCTTCAAGGAAACGCTGTTCTCTCTCATAGCGTATTTTCTCGGCGAGGGCTATCGTGTTCTTATTTTGCAGCCGTTCCTGTGTGTCTTTTGGATGTGCGTAGAGATAGAGGTTCAGATTCTCCTTCTTGCGAACATGCTTTATTTTGTATTTGGGCTTACCCGCCATAGCGCCATCAGTGTAGTACACCTGATTGCCATCGGCATCAAGCTCAGAGTCTCGGAGCGTCCGAGATAGTACTCCAGATAAAGGCTGATTCGTCCGTCTTTCAACGGATACTGCATCAGCTTGGGATTTTGTTTTGTCTTGCTGTCTAACTTTTTAGCCATGATGGATTTGTTTTTAATGCAAATATAACGGGTAAGGAGGAAATTAAAAAATCGCCCTCAACTTCTATTAACAATTGAAATGTACTAATTGTGTACTAATGCCGAAAAAAGATATAAATTGATAGAAAATACACCTTTCCCTCATTTTGTACAATACGTTGATATATAGGGATAATAGCCTTATTTGATTCTATCCGTTTTCATACTGATACTTTCAACGAGCAAGCAAAACTTCGATAGTCGATAGACGCATAAAAAATGTCGCACGATGAAAACGGACAACAACATATCAGATAGACGAGGCAAAGCATCCATCTCCAGCCTCAACCGCATAAAAAGGGTTGCAAGGGTGCTAATCCTCATAATCGCATCAACAATAGGTTTGGTGTTGTGGATGTTCATCAGGCCGATATTCCGAGGCGTGGGTTGGGTTATCTCAATCATATCGCCTTACTGATAATCTTTTGGTTACTCACTTATAAATATTACGACTATGGCACAGACTATGAAATCATCAACCTCCGCAATAGAGGTAATGCAGCGGATGCTGCAAGAGCGTTGCATCGCAGAGCCGATGTTCGCTATCAAAATGGCAAACCCCAACAAGTCAATGGAGGGAGCGGTGAATTACCTATGCTCCCAAGTGCAGAAAAGCGGTATGCGTTGTGGATGACGCTATGGTGATGAACCTATTGGTGCATTACTTTGACGAGAACGAGATTGAGGACTGCGGAAATGTCAACTGTAACATCGTGGTTGGAAAGCCGGAACTTTCAGATGAGGACAAAGCCGAGATGAAGGCACAGGCTATGGAGCAGTACAAGGAGGAGCAACTCCGAGAACTCCGCAGACAAAACCAACCCAAGCCACAAAGCGAAGGCGACCGCACCCAAAGCAGGGTCAGAAAATCAATGTTCAACAAGGAAATCTCTTCGGAGACGACTTCTAAAACCATACGGCTATGAAACCCAAGACAAGAAAAGAAACAGAAAGAGATAATGGCATTGAGCGGACAACTCCGTCCGCTCACCGCTCCCAAATGCAGTGGGCGTTCAACAACATCATCGACCATTACGCCTATCGGCTGAAGAACGGCAAGCGGTGTGTATGTCGTGCGGACACGAATGGACGGCAGACGAGGGAATGACCGCCTGCCCCACTGCGGAAGAAAGGTTGAGGTAAAGACCACCACCAAAGAGTCTATACCGACAAATCCTATTTCAATGTGATAACCACAAAGGGCGATTACCAAGTGGTGAGGATGTATCTTCTTCTCGCCGAGTTCCGCAAGGGCATGGAAGCCAAACCCGCATATCTGGAAATCGGACAGTATTGGATAGACTCCAAAGGAGGAAAGACAGTCGTGGGATTATGTCGCACTTTCGGAGGATATTACTTTGACACCTTCGCTTTCGGCTCACCTTTTGAGATACGCAAGGACAACGAGGCTTTCCAACGCATATCCGATGAATGGGTTTACCCTCGCATCAAGGCAACCGACACGCTGAAAAGAAACGGCTTTAAGGGATACTGCCACCGCATCAACCCCGTGACTCTTTTCACCGAGTTGCTTACCAATCCCAAGGCTGAGACGCTGATGAAAGCCGGTGAGATTGAGTTGGTACGTCACCTTTGCTACCACCCTCATGACATAAGCCACTATTGGGGCACAATCAAGGTTGCAAAGAGAGCCGGATATAAAATCAATGACTCGCTGATGTGGTTTGATTACATACGGATGTTGGAGCGTATGGGCAAAGACCTCCACAACGCCAAGTTGGTAGCACCCACCGACCTCAAAGCCGCCCACGACGAGTATATCGCCAAAGGTTGAGCGTCAGCGCATCAAGGAGCAGAGAGAAAAAGACCGCAAGAGAGCGGAAGCCGATGAAGCCGAGTTTTGCCAAACTCAAAGGGAAATATCTCGGACTTGTGATGACTGACGGAGAAATCGTAGTCCACACCCTCAACTCCGTAGCCGAGTATTACGAGGAAGGCACAAAGCAGCATATCTGCGTAGGCTCATCAAGCTACTATCTTAAAAAGGACTCGTTGGTGTTCACAGCCAAGATTGGCAACAGGACAATCGCCACCTTTGAAATCTCGCTGAAGGATTATTCAATCCTGCAATGCCGAGCCTTCGCCAACGGAGTATGCGAGTACACCGACCGCATAGCCAAACTAATCAGCGACAACACCGACCTTCTCAAAGAGAGAAAGACCGCATAAGTTCAACCCGACCTCCGACCTCAGTGTCGGAGGTCACAACCACCAAAAGACAATGAAGACAAGAGAAAGCATACCGGAATGGGCACTTTGCTACTGTGTAAATGGCGATGCGACCGGACTCAACGAGGAAGAAATCTCAATCATCAACGAATGGATGCAGGATTGGCAGGTGGAAATTATCTCTCCAATCGCCGATGAGGAAGGCAACTATCACCCTTTTTTCACACATTGTCCGTTGTTCGGACTCCCCACCGATGTGATTGAATGTGATATAATCTACCATAACGACAACCCTACAAACCCCCAACTACTATGACACTAATGACAAGAAACGGCGTATCAACCACCGCCAAAGGAGAGCAATACGAAACTTTCTATTCTGCCCACCGTGGCAAGAAGGTGAGCCGTGTAATGTACGACTACCCGAGATACCGACAACAAGTTGTTTTCCTGCGTCGCTCCCACTCTCGCCGAGTGCAGACGCAAGCGTGACGAATGGCTCAAAGCAAAGGAAGGAGGCAAGAAATGAAAACGACTATATATCTTGTGGCTACCTTCATTGAGCATTACGACCAGCCACCGAACGATACACACGCCCTCTATGCTGATTTCGCAACCGCTAAAAAGGCAATGCAGACCGAGATAGAGGACGGTATGGAGAACTTCGCCGCCAACAAGGGAGAGGTTATACTTGACCTTGATACGGTATATGAATGGCGTGATGAGGACGGCAACGGACTCACCGTCACCATTTAGGAAATGAATGTGAAATAAGCATATTTGCCAAATCGTAATATATACCAAGTGGTGCAACCCTGTGATGGAGTTGCACCGCTGATTTTTCCAAAAATTTCGGCCGCCCAAAGGCGGCGAATACGTTCTAAATATTAATGCTGAACATAATCTTTTCCTTTCAACTTATAATACCTAAAAGCTTCTGTCATTATACACTCCTCAGTCTTATTCCATTGTTCCTCCATGCATTCTTCTGTCACTTGAGAATCAGCTTCATACATTGTTGACTTACATATTCTAAACCACGGACATTCCGTATTTGGCCTATACATATACAATCTTTTCATTAACAATTCTAATCCTCTGAGAACAGCTGTTTCAACGTAAGGAGGAATTAAATGTGTATTATTAGCTTCAATATACGGATAACCATAATGTGGTGCCAATACATTTTCAAATGTCTCCTTATCACAAATCCTCCCATCTATCAATATTTCAAGTAATAAATTTCGATTGTTGATAAAGTCAATCTTACAGTTTTTGATAACATTATGGTAATAATTCAAGTCACATCCAATTACAGATTTAAGTACATTTTCATATCTGTCTAGAAATAGGACAAATGCTGATTTAATCGATATTTGTTTCCCTTTAATATTAATCTTATATTTCATTAAGCAATTGTATAATTCAATACAATCTATCCCATTATTGTTTTTTACAAATTTCAAATAATCAAAAAAAGCAACTCCGGGATTATCGTGAAATAAAGAGCAATAGCATATAATGATAATATTTATACGTTCTTTTGCTAAATCGCACTTACGATTAAGATATTTTTCAAATATAATAATACCAGATTGATAGGGAATTACATTATGTGGAGCATGAGGGTCTACAAATGATTGGATTAAATGTGCCATCGTTTCAATAACACAATAATAACCAAATCTAAATCCATCTTCAATTGCTTTATTATTTTCAAAGTCATAAATTCCTATATTTACAGAATTATGACTTTGTCGTGCAATTTCTATGTCTGATTCATAAATTTCTATGTCAGAGATATTATTGTTACAGAATCTATCACCTTTTACTTTATTAAAATGGTCTAAAAATCTTTTTGCATTATCGTCAAATACATTTAGGGGTATATCAATAGTCTTATTTTCTTTACAGTAGAACAAGTTGTGAGAAAATAAGTTATTGAACATCTCGCAAATTTTTATACCAAATAACGTGGTAATATGTTGTAAATAATGTATATATTCATGCAATAGTTTTCCATATGTTTTGTCTGATGATTTAGAGATTGGCTCTTCGATATCACCATCCACATACATATGTATATGATTGGTTTCATACTTGCTAATCTGTTCAACAAACAATGTATTATCTAATGATTCCATTCTGCAAAATTAGTTAAAGATTAATTTGCTTATCTATGGATACAAAAAACGTATAATCAGTGAATCTTTTGTTTTAATTTAGATGCAATCATATAGGCTGATGGGTGATGAAGAAACTCATCACAGTAGTGTTGATATTGACCTACAAGTATTCCTTCATTAATTTGGTATTGTGTTGCCCACCGTTGAAGAATAGTGGTAGCTGAGAACGGGACTTTAATGCGATTAAAAAGCGACATAAAATCTACAGAACGCCAAATACAATCTCGGGCAAAATCGTTAGCTTCCTTTTCTTTCTTGGAAATCTGATTTCCTTGATTTCCTTCCGTAGTATCTAGATAATCTTCTTCCCTATTATTATATAGATGTTTAACGATATGCCCCAGTTCATGAAAAATCGTAAAAGCTAAATTATCTATACGATTATGACGAGTTGTAATTACTATAGTAGGATATTCTCCTTTCCAAAAGGAGTAGCCATCCACAGGAACCTTATCAAGTTTCTTTTCAATAAAGAATTTTATTCCGAAGGAATCCATTAAGTATGAAACTTTACTTAAGGTATCTTCATTTAGATAAAAAACATCATTTAATCGATGTATGAGATCTGAAATCTTTGAAATAGAGAAAGGATTAGACGGAGTTTTGCAGGAATCGTTGCTTATCCGAGTTAATAAAAGCCATGTATTGAGGTTTCGCTTATCCACATCCAAGACCTCTGACTTTTTAAAACATGCACGATTTCTTGTAGAAACTAACTGATTTTTTAAACTTTCAACAGAATCCTCATCGTATAATCGGCATATATATATTAAATCATTATGTATAGAGTTGCCAAGTCCAGCGCGCTTATTAATTGCTCGAAGATTTAGAACTTCTCCCAATCCTTTCCAATCGACAATGGATTGTTCCCATTCTTTGATTTTCTGTGAGAGCCGAATTAATTCAATATCAAAATTTGATTGGATATCCAACCATTCCTTTGCGGAAGGAGTATTGAACAAGGCTTCCAGAAGAACAGCGATCTCCACATTTATGTCTCTACGACGAGACAAAATATCATTTACCACAGGTGTTGTCTTACCTATGGCAGCAGCCAAATCCTTTTGAGACATACCGTGACCGAGGAGGATGTCTTTTAGTACTTCTCCAGGATGAGTGGCTGAAACTGAAGTTCTTAAGTCTTGGTCTCTCATCTTGAATGTATAAGCAGTACATTGCCTATTTGAATTTTGTTGCAAAATTACTAAAAAATATTCAGATAGACAAACAACCAGCTATTTAATTTTATTATCAAATAAGATAACTTTTAGTGCAGCATTTTTATCGTAATTCTTTTGGTAGTTTCCGAAATTTAATATACTTTTGCGTTGTGAAATCATATATACAATTATGGACGGCTGATTATAAAAGGCAAGAGCGATGAGGTGGCAACCTGCATCGCTCCATAAATAAGATTACTCTTTAGTAATTGATATAAGTCGAAGGCCTGGTAAACTCTCGACCTGTAAATCTGATTTATGCTACAAAGATAGCCTTTGTAGGCCACAGAACCAAAGGTTGCCACAAATTTTAAAACAAACAGTACCTATTTTAGGTATTATTAATTTTTAACCTCCTAAAAACAGAAAAACATGGAGAAAAAACTTAAGTTGTCAGTGGACAACCATTCATTCGAGACTGAGGAGCAATTCCTTACTGGTCTCCAAATCAAAAAGTGTGCAGGAATTCCTGCCGAAAACGAATTGTTCCTCGTTGTTCCTGGATATGAAGATGAATTAATTGATAATAATAAACAGGTCAACTTGGCACGTCCGGGCATTGAACGCTTCGTGTCTCGTAAGCCCGGTTGTGGTATCACTCTAATAGTTAATGCTACACCGGTATCACATACTACACCAGCCACATCTGTGAACTACGAACAGATTGTAGCCTATGCTTTTCCAAAGGTAGTATCCAATGACGAGGTTGGCTATACGGTCACATATTGTGATGGCCCGTCTATTAATCCCGAAGGTATTATGGTAAAGGGACAAAAAGTATTCACCAAACACCACATGCGTTTCGATGTCACAGCAACACACAAATCTTGACCCCGAATTGCAGAAGCTGCAAGCGGAAGGCTTTGAGTTAGAGGTTCGAGATGGACTTATTATAGTTCATCATGTACCCTACTTAAACTCCAAGCAGGAGATTTTAGATGGGAAATTGATATTCTGTTTTACCTCTAATATTTCAACTATTGGAAAGCCGAATGACCATACCGCATATTGGGAAGGTAATAAACCTTGCTGTAATGATGGATCTGAAGTGCCTTCATTAATAAACTCCTACAAGGGATGCTGGAATGGTTTTCAAGAGGTGTATTATCTCTCATTATATCCTGATTCGCTTCCTAATTCTCGCTATCCCGATTACTACACTAAGATAAAAACCTACTACTCCACAATAGCTGGGCATGCCTTTGCATATAATGCAAATTTAGCCAACACAGTAAAATATGGAACTGTAAAAATCGTGGATGATGATATTTTTGTGTATCAGGATACTAATTCCTCACGCGCAGGATTGCTTGGCGCTACCGCAAAATTTCAAGGGAAAAAGGTTGCCATTGTTGGTCTGGGAGGTACAGGTGGATATCTACTGGATTATTTGGCAAAAATGCCTGTTGACGAGATTCATCTCTTTGATGGAGATGTATTCTCGCAACATAATGCTTTTAGGGCACCAGGGACTGCTTCTAAAGAAGAATTGGATAAATCCCCCTCAAAGGTCTCATATTTCTATAATCAGTATTCCAAGATGCATAAGCATATAATAGCTCATGAATGTCAAATTGATGATGGAAATATAGAATCCCTTTTTGACATGGACGTAGTTTTTATATGTGTAGATAGTGCCAAAGTGCGTTCCTTTATATCACGACACCTAATGGATCACAATATTCAATTTGTAGATTCAGGTCTTGGTTTAACCTTGGGAACGGGCTCTGTTGGAGGACAAGTGAGAGTAACCTCTTTTTTTGGTGGTACGGGGGAATATATTAAGGATATATTCGGGACTGCAGAAGTAAAAGACGATGGAGTATATGCTACAAACATTCAGATTGCCCTACTTAATTCATTGGCTGCGATTATGATGTTGAACTGTTGGCTAAAGCATATAAATTTTTTTGATGCTTTGCCACAGTATCAAAATGTCGTGTACAATGTGGGTATGGGTAAATTATTCTCACAGTCTTATGAATAGTCTTGTGCCAGAGTTTGTCGAATTTCTTCCAATGAATTTGGAAGAAGGTAAACTCTATATATCGATGAAATATTGCACTGCGGTACATCTTTGTGCCTGCGGATGTGGAGAAAGGGTTGTTACACCCCTCCAACCTAATGGTTGGAAATTATCTTTTGATGGTGTAGTGACTCTCAGGCCTTCAATCGGTAATTTTGAATACCCATGTATGTCACATTATTTTATCACAGACAATAAAATTCAATGGTTACCAAAAGGGGGAGTCGTGAATAGAAAAAAGAAAACTAAGAAACGTAAGAAGATAAAATTCAAACGTAAGTTCCCGTTCCTCTCAATTATGTAAATGATGATCAACACAGAAATAGTCATGCTGAAATTCAGCATGACTATTTCTGTGCTATGGAAAGAATAATGTGGCGTATTCGGTCATACGACGCTGGTGGAGTTGACGATGGAATTTGCCTTTGTAATGGCAATGGGAGGTGTATTCCTTGTAGATGTTGGTATCGCCACGTTTCAGTTTTTTATAAACGCTGGATTTGTTTACTGCACCGGGACCGATATTGTAGGCGAGTGTGCCGAGTAGGATTGCGTTTTTCTCGCCCATGTGCTTGTAGAGTGATACGAATTTACGGAGGTCTTTTCGCAGGAGGGCGTCGGCTTGTCTTTCGGTGAGTTGGCAACCACGGCGGAATGGATCTCCCGGTTGTACGCAATGCCCATAGCCAACATACGGCCAGTGCTTCGGCTTATGGAGCGTTTCAAACTTTTTGATTATCAACACGGCACGCTCAAACAAAGGCAACTCCATTATGCTACGCTTCGCGAGAGCGGCGGGCGTTGCTGCCACAAGGGTCAGCAACGCCATGAACAGCATTATTATCTTTCTCATTGGCTCACGGGATTTATGATACCGGGATTTACGGGTTTTACTATCAGTCCGCCGCCGTTATCGTCGCCGGAGTCTTTGCCGTTGAACTCAAAGGTCTGTTCCCACGGAGTAGAACCGAAATTGTCCTCGATCACCACGAGGAATTTGTGGGCATCGGAGGATTTTGCGGTATAATTGAGGCGGAAGGTCTTGCTTTCGAGCAAAACGCGGTCGTTGTTGGTCAGCACCGGGCCATCAACGAGTTTGAGCGTACCTTCTCCGTCATACTGGAAGTAGCGGATTGTGTAAAGGGTATTGGTATAGTTGCCCTCCGGCTTGATTTCAAAGCGCAGTTCCACGGTCTGACCCTTTGTGATTTTGTCGCCGTAAGGCATCACCTCGACGGTGAAGGGATAGGATTGCTGCACATCGAGGTCATCATTGCAGGATGACAGGTAGAAGGTTGTGAGGACTGCTGCGATTATCGCCATTGCACCGAAAAAATGGCGGGGTGTGAGGCGGATAGCCCCGATTTTATTGAGGATTGTTTTCATTATTATTCAGAGTTTTAATCTTGGTTTTCTGTTTTGTTTTTGGATTTGAGCCATAAGGTAATCATTGAGATCCTTGTGGTTTGGGTAGAGGGAAGATTTGTCGCAGACCTTTGTGCCGAACTCCTTTTCAAGTCTGGAGAAAGCGGCTTGTCCGGCGGCATCATTGTCGAAGAAGCAGAGCATCACCGAGTAGTCATTGAGCATAGGTATAGCCTTGCCGATATTGGCTACCGAGTTTAGCACTATCACATCGTTATAGTCGTTGAAGCCGAATTTCTCCCCTGAAAGAAAGTCTATGAACCCTTCGTAAAGGCAGCATCTGGCATTTACTTTGACAAAATGGCTTATCGCTTTAGGTGGGAACGACCCCTTGAAAAAGGGATTGCGCAACTCGAAACCATGCGCCATATTCTCAAAGCCGATAGCATAGTAGGCTTTGCCGTGAAGTTCATAATCCACCTGTACACAGTGTCGTTGGGCGATTTCCTTCGGTATGCCACGGTCTGCGAGGTATTTCAACAACGCCGGGTGCTCCAGCTTGGAGATTTCCACATTTGAGAATGTAGGTTCTTCCTTGAACAGTATCGGCTTGTAAGGCTTTTCCACTGGCATCTGCATCTTCTCGGCGATGAACTCCGCCTGACGGATGAAGTCAGTCGTTCCTGCAATTTCTCCAGCGAGGGAGAATATATCGCCCCCATTGCCGGAGCCAAAATCATACCAAAGATTTTTCTTGGGATTCACATGGAACGATGGCTTTCTCTCACTGCGCAGTGGAGAATAGAACCATAGTCCTTTGCTGTCGCGTCCGGTAGGCTGATAGCCGAGATGATTGAGAAAATCCACCAACGGGATTTGTCGGATTTCGTCAATGTTCATCGGCTAAAACACATATTTGAGTTGCACACCATAGCTGAATCTGAAATGACCTGTCGAGTTGCCGAATATAAACCGCTCCTTGATATTGGCACCGAGAGCAAAATTGTCGCTCAGGTAAAAATCCGCTTGCATAGTAATGGCACCGCCATAGATGAAGGCATCGCCGTTGTGGAGCGTGGATCCGTCGGACAGGATTTTGTCACCCCAGTTAACAGTTTCATAGCCACTGAGTGCCGACACACCGCCGTAGAGGTGGAAGGTCTGGGAATAGTCGCTGACAAGGTGGAGATTGTAGCCGACTTCACCCGTAAACTGTGCCACCGGGATACGTCCTTTCTCGCCGTAGGGTTTGTAGGTCTGGATATACTCACCTCCGAAACTCCAAGTGTTTGCATTACCCTTGAATACCGAGTAGTACACCCCGAAAGAGTATCCGCAATCGCGGGAGTTACCGGTATAGAAACCGTCCACCATATCCGCCTTTACCTCGACTGCCGACATTCCGGGGAGGCATCGCTGGGCCATTGCCCGGCCTCCAAAGAGGCTGAGCATGGCAGCGAAAATTATCATCACTTTTCTCATAATCAGTTGGTAATGCTTAATTCGTCAATCACGTTGGCTCTCACAATATCATCGTTCTCCACGACAAAGGACTGATGTCTGCCACCCTCTTTTTCGGCGACCTCGATAACGAGCTGTTTATCATCGGGGATAGTAAACTTTTCTAAGGCGAACACAGTACGTTCAGATTGTTTGCCACTCACCACCGTCACATAGTTCTGAGCACGGAGCGGCTCCAACACCTGCTCCTGCATGGCGGTACGTTTGATAACTTTCTTATCCACAATCTTGAACGACACATAATCTATGTCAAAGGCGATATTTGAGGTATTCTTGATCTCGGTGTGGAAATAGAGGAGTCCGTTATTGGTATAGATTGATTTCAGGAGAAACTGTACTCCGAAGCGTTTTGATCCTATATGCTTTATTTCGCGTTTGTTCTGCTTGTGGATTGACTTCATAATCAGCTTCACGAGCATAGGACTTTCACTGCCGAGGCGTTCCAAGTAGATTTCCTGCGCGTTATTCGGGCGGTTCACAGCTTCGCCATCGTGGATGAAGTCGGTCATTTCAATGCTCAACAACAGTGGCTCTTTGGCAAATTTCACGTTGAACGAATAGTAGTTGCCATCTTCAGTGATAACCGAGAGGTTGGTTTCGGTCTTGAACGACTTGAAGGCGGATTTTACACGCAGCACATTCTTTGCTCCGTCTGCGAGTCCGGCCACGAGGTTTTCGTTTCCGAGGTCAACGTAAACTATCTCGCTGGGGAAGATTATGTGCGTGGTCTTGTTGTACGCCACCTCTAAGGCGTGAGGCGGTATCATGCGGTCGAAGCCGACTTTTCGGGTCAAGCCCTCGAACTTGTCGCCGTCGGTGTAGTTTGCGCCGTACACATTCATGTCGTGTTCGGTTACAGCCTCGGTGTCCGGCGACACGTTGACATCGGTGTTATTGGTGGTTGTCTTGCCTTTTGCAAAGGCGGTGGTTGCCATGCCGATTACGGCAATGGCGGAAATGATAAATGTTTTCAGTTTCATCTTTTTATTTTTGGTTTTAGTGGTTTTTATAAATCTTCGGGCTGGTGGAGCATCACGTGATACCCGGCTTTGAGGTGGACTTTCACTGTCCGCAGCTTCTTTGTCAGGTATTGTGACACTCCGTTGATAAGTCCTCGCCCGACATCGGATGCTATCTGCGCTCCGGTGTTGGTGGAGATATTTATCGAACTGCCCATTGTGCTACCCATATTAGCACCGATCTCATGCAGCGCGTCACTCTCCATTGACTGCGGTATGTTGATTCCCTCCTGACCGTCGGAGTCGAATACTTGCAACTCCACCTCATAGATTGAGCCCTCGCACTCCACCGAGTTGATCTCGATTTCAAGTCTCTCTCCCTGAATACGGGCGGAGCCGGTTATGGTGGTGTTGCGCGGTATGGGACGGTTGCCGATCCACATAGGCTCAGTGGTACGGAGCTTGACACACTCACCGTCAACCACGCTCTGATTACCCGCCTCTACTGCGGCTATTGTGTTCTTAGCGGTTGTCGGCCTGCCACCCACCGAGGTGTTGAAGCACTTTGAAGATGTTGCGGAAAGCGAGGAAACGACATTGCGGTTGACCTGCGCCACGGGTTGAACATTGCGTTTCCCCTTTTCCTCCGACTGTGCCGGAGGGGGGTAGTTGCCGCCGTTGGCATTGCCGTTACCCATATATTGCGCGGCAAGCTGATATGAGCGTTCAAGCAACTCCATCTCATCCGGAGCGGATTTGCCGTAGTCCTGCTGTGACTGCTGCATCTCCAGTTCGGCGATGCGCTCCTGCAACTCCGCCACCTGCAAGTCGGCTTCCGATGTCTCAGGGATGTAAAAGTCCTGCAACGAGGCCTGAGCCTGTTGGTATGCTTCAGCCGAAGTCTGGATTTCATCCGGAACGGTGTCGGCTGATTGTCGGATAGTGTCAAGCGACTCCGAGAGGTGGACGAGGTTGTCCTGTTGTGAAGCCCTCTGTTCAGCATCAGCCTCCTGTTCGTAAGCCTTGATTTTGGTATCTGGCATACCCTCGGTTGTTCCGTCTGGCAGTTCTGTGTTCGCCTTACCCTTTATGGCATCATCATCGCCGCTTGGAGCGAATATCAGCCAGATGCACACGAGACACGAAAGACACAGAACGGTATATACGGCAATCCTTTTCAGCCGCTCACGCTCTGCCGGGGTCTTCGGCGTGAGCCGGGCGCGGAGTTCATCGAGCATCTTCATAGGCGGGAGTTTTTCCGGTTGGGAGTTCCAGTTGTCTGATATGCTCTATCTCGATTGACTTTTTCGCGTGTTCGGAAACGCCCATCTTGTAGCAGGCGTTTCCGAACACGAAGAAAGCGACGAGGACAAAGGCGGAGAGCAGCACACTCACGACCATCAGCCGCTGGTTGCGCGGAAGGTCGTCGCACGCCTTCCTGATTCTCTCTTTTATTTTCCCTTTCGGGGATTGCCACACCTTATTATATAAGGGCGACACGAGTTTTCTGATTTTCTCTTTCATTGGGATAAACTTCTTTTTGTTGTAATAAGATCCTTGTTTTCAAGTATCGTCAGCCCCTCGATTTGAAATCCGTTGGGATTGTCGTCCGAGCGGTTGGAGTTTACGAGCCGGCACTGGGTTATCAGCGACCGCTCCGTCACGTTGCTCTGGCGGATTATCATCTGTCGGGCGTAGGTCCTCACATCATACGGGTAGTCGTTGAAGTCGCAGACAATGCTGTCAACCCTCAGCACCTGAGTGATGTTGCCGGCGATGATGCGGTTGTAGTACCCTTTCTCCACATAGTCCGAGTAGTAGTTGTATGCGCTTTTGTCGGCCAGCGACATGGCGCGGTTGATGTTGTGCTCAATTGCCGACTTGTCCGGAGAAAGTGTAAAGAACAATTCGTGGAATCGGCGGACATGCTCACGAGCCTCCGCCGGGCGGTTCTGCTCCATGTCCTGCGACAAGGCGAGCATAAGACTCTTGCCGTTGTCAAGCACATAGATCTTCTCGCGCTGCTTCTCGGCAAAGTTCAGCGACAACACGACAGAGGCGACAGCAACCAGAGCGCAGAGCGACACCACGACCATGCCGAACAGCCTTATCTGCCGGAAGGATGTCTCGATGTTTTTAAGTGATTTGAATTCCATTTGATTTTTTGATTTTAACTTTTTAGAAATTTGAATATGTGTCGGATCACGTCAACAGTCCACCCGTTGCCGAGCATCTTGCACATCTTGCTCTCGTCACACACCCATTCGTACCATTTGGGAATTGTCTGGAGCCGGCAGTATTCGGCCGCTGTAAGACGGCGGACGGCGGTTTCATCGCCCTTGACGAACACGCACACATCCTGCCCGCATCCTCCTATCTTGGCGCTTGCCAGAAGACATCCGGCCTTGCCGCTTTTTATGGGGCGGATGCCTCCACCGAATTTTTTAGACACTATCGTGCCGGATATGATCCTCACGCTGTCATCCGCTTCCGATTCCGCGCGGCTCCGGGTTATCGCCTCGTCCAATGTGTCAACCCCGACATCTTCCTCGAACAAGGAGGCGCCGCCGCAGTCGGGCTCATCATCCGTATCCTCCATGCTTTCCCTGATTTCATCCAGCCTGCGTATCTGTTCGGGAGTCAGGAAGTAGTTCGGCGGCACATCCTCGTCAAGAATGTCGCAGAGATATAGCCCTTTGTCGGTCGGCAGGGGAATGTCGGTGTAAACCGCAGTGTCAAAGAGGGTTTCAACTGACCGCGTGCGGATATTGGTCCAGTACAGCCTCTCCCGGTTCTGCGCCGACACGAGAGCGGAGTTTATCATCACGGGAAACAGCCCCAGACGGTCGCTTATCACGTTCTCATACTCCTTGCGCATCACCACGTTCTCAAGCAGGAATTTCACGCCGGGATTGTATTCCCTGATCTCTTGCAGTATGCGGACATACTCGAAGAAAAGGGCGCTTCGCGGGTCGTTGAAATTCAACTGTTTCCCGGCAAAGCTGAATCCCTGGCACGGTGAGCCTCCTATGAGAAGGTCAACCGGCGGGAGGTCGGAGGCACTGACTTCGGTCACGCTCCCCAACTGCACGATGGACGGAAAGTTGTGGCTTGTCTGTCTTATCGCGTGCCTGTCTATCTCGGACGCGAAATAATGCCTGACCTTTATCCCTTCCTCATGTAATGCGATGGCTCCGCAGGACATCCCGTCGAAGAGCGACAGGACGGTAAGACCTTCCTTGTTCAGAGGGTCTGCGAAATTTACCGGCATAGGCTATTTTAGCAGTTTCCCGGCTCTTCCGACAACGTTTCCGCTCACTCCGCCGACAATGCTACCTGCCCATGAGCCTCCCTGCAATGCGGCGTTGTTCACGTTGCGGTTGTAGCTGCCCATGCCTCCGGCTTGGATTATCCACCCCGCAACAGTCGGTATCGTGAAGTAACCTATAATGCCGATGATCATGAATATCGTGTAAGCGGTGTTGCTCCCGTCGAGGTCAACATTCGGATTGTTAGCGAGTTCCGAAATATCGTTCTGGAGCATCAGCACCTGTATCTTGGCGAGTATGGTGCTGAACAGGTCCGCCACCGGCAGCCACAGGTAGGTCTGTATATATCGGCATATCCATTGGACGAGGGTGTGCTGGAAACCGTCCCACACCGACAAGGCAAATGAGATCGGACCGAGTATCGCGAGGACTATGAGAAAGAATGTCCTTATGGTGTCAATGGTCAGCGAAGCCGCCTGAAACAGCATCTCCAGCAGTTCGCGGAAGAAATTGCTGATGGCTTTCTTGACCTTATACATACCTCTCTCAATATACATTCCGGCGGCGGTGCCGACTTCCGTCACTCCAAGTTCGTCAATCTGCCTGTCAAACTCCGCATCATCGACAAGGTAGGCAGTGGAGGGGTCACGCATCATCTTCTCATATTCGAGCCTGTCCTTCTCCTCGCGGTATTTCTGCATATCGAGGGTCTGACCCTCCAGCATCCCGGCGGTGCCCTGCACAATCGGCGACATTACCGAGTTGATGGTGCCGAGCACCACAGTCGGGAAGAACATGATGCAGAAGCCTATCACGAAAGGACGGAGCAGCGGAAACACATCAATCGGCTCCGCCCGTGCCAACGCCTGCCAGATGCGGTAGGCCACATAGAACAAAGCTCCGAGTCCGGCTATGCCCTGTGCCACTCCCGACATATCCTCGCACAGCGGCATCATCTCGTCGTAGAGCGAGCGCAGTATTGTGTGGAGGTTTGAAAAATCAATGGCGCAAATCATGGCTTACCAGTATTTTTCGGAACCGTCACCGTAGAGCGACACCACACGCTGGGTGTCCGCCTTCTTCTTCGCGCGGAGATACGACACCGATATGTTCTTGTTCGTGTAGTAGTGCGTCAGCGATTTCAGCCGCTTCATCTCCTTGTAGCAGTCATTGACCACATCCATGCGGTCCTTGTCGGTCATGGAGAGCGTGGTGATGTTGACCACTTGTTTCAGGTCGTTCAGCACACCGGTGGCATCCTGAAGAATCCTCGTGTATCCGGAGGCTATAGCCGACAGCTCCGCAGAGGTGTAGTTGGGATCCGTCAGCATCTTCTTGTAGTTGTTGACGTAGTAACCGGATATGTCGCCGAGCATCAGGACGGTCTGCTGCACCTTGCGGGCATTGCGGACGAGGTTGTTGACGGCGCGGAGGGCATCGTAATACTTCTTCGCCTGCTGGTAGATCTTGACCGTCTCCTGAAAGTTTGCCACCATGTTTTTCGCGGTGGTTGACTCCTGCACCAGCGACTTCGACGAGTTGACGATGCTCTGGGCGATGTTGGACGGGTCGATGACCGTCCACTGGGCGTTTGCCCTGCCTGTGCCAAGCAACAGGCACAGGGCGATTATCGGAAATAGAAATTTCAGTTGTTTCATTCTTTTTTGGATTTTGTGGTTATCTGATTTTATGGGCTATGCCCGTTATTATTCTTGCGATGATTGAGAACAGCCAAATGGCAGCGGTCAGGAGGACCGCGAGTATTGCGCCGGATATTACGGCAATGCGTGTAAGGATTTTCAGAGCCTTCATACATTGTCTTCCCTCCTTTCGTTGGCAAGCACCCTTATTGCGTTCTCGATGTTGCCGCCGAGTTGCGCAGCCTTGTTGAGCACCTGAATCTTCTCAGTTTCCTCGGTTGTGTAGCAGAGGTATTCCTCCGGCGACACCTCCGTGGCATAGACAGCGGATTGTGTGCCCCCTAAGCCAATCCACACCTCTTTGTAAAGGCGGTTGGGATTGTTCGCCATATTGATACTGAGTATCTGCGCTTTCTCCTTGTCAGTCAGACCTAACAGCTCCTGTATCTGGTCAAAGCGGTTCATGTACTTGCGCTGGTCGAGAAGTATCTTGCAGTCGGAGTTGTTGATGATGGTTTCCTTGACAATCGGCGATGATATGATGTCATCAACCTCCTGCGTAACGACCACCGCCTCCCCGAAATACTTTCGGACCGTCTTAAAGAGGTATTTCATATTATTGCTGTCCGATAAAACTTGAAGATGGCAAAAAGGCATGGCTCGAACGCTGATTTTATGGCGTTCGAGTCATTTTTTTCATTTTACAAGCCCCCCTCAATCAAAAAGCGTTGGTAACGGTGGTGCGCCAGACGCCTCAGAAAGGATGATTTCCCACTCTTTTTCCGGATTGTTGAACAAGCTGTGGAAGTCAACGTAATACATCAGCGTGATTCTGACCATTGTTGCCAAGCCTGAGAAGCTCCATTGGCGTTTCAGACCTTTCTGCATAACCATCAGCAGCAGGTTTGCGATAAGAGTCACCCATATCTGGATTTTGATAGCGTTGGCACTCTCGCCATAAAAGTATTTTAACGGGAAGTTCTGCTTCATCTGCTTGAACAGCAGTTCAATCTCCCACCGTTGCCTGTATATGGCAATAATTTCATCTGGATCAGAGTCCATATCGTTTGTGAGCAATGATATGAGTTTGCGCTTTTTTGCGTCTACATAGGTGATTATACGTGATTTATGGTGTATCGTTTCTCCTCCCCTGATTTGCTTCACAAATTCAACGTTCTGAATTCGGACTTCCATCAGACCATCCGGAGTCTGATACATCGTGTCGCTCAGAACGCTGTATTTCAGATTTTTCTTCATTTTGGTGACGTATATCACGCCGCGCTCCGTAAGCTGCTGGAACTTCGCATAGTCGATATATGCGCGGTCCATGGCCATAATGTCGCCTTTGCTCAGAGTATTTGGTTTGAGCATGAAAGAGTCATTTGTTGCTGCTGAGGTAAATTTTATATCAGACGGAACCCCTTCATTGGCATGTATGACGGTATGTACCTTGATGCCGCCTTTCTTTTTCCCTGTCTTCGGATGGCGTCCCACACCCTTGAACAGCAGGTTTGAAAACAGTGTTATGGTCGTCGAGTCGATAATCTGAAGCCGCTTCATCCATTTTGGAGTCTTATGGCTCCGGCTGTCCGATGAAAGCACATGGCGGTAAGTGGCGTATAAATCACGGTAAATGGCCTCGAATATGGCTTCCGGACGTCTTTTGTTGGCATCGGCGAGCGTACTGCGTCCAATCTTGAAGGTAATGCCGAGGTGTGCCAGTTTGCGCGTCTCGGCGAGCAATGAGGCTGTTATCTCCCGTAACGAGTCGAAACGCATTATGACAGCATAGAGCATCACCACCAGATGAATCCAGCAGTTGAACCGTTTTGTGTATCTCTCCCCGCCATTTTCACGGCTGAAATAAAGAATCTTTGACTTGTCAAGCAATTTTATTACCTGACCATAGAGCGGCTGTCCGCTAAAATGACTATTTTTGCGCATGGTTATTGAGTTTTGTTTGGCGACAGCTAAATAACCAAAAAGGACTGACTCCTGCAAATGGAATCAGTCCTAATTTTTTGAGACCTCAAAAAGTTTTATCGGACAGCAATAATTTCATATACTCTGCCATGTTTGCCGTTGACAAAGCCTTCCAAGCCTCTTCCACGATTATCATCTTACGGATACCTTTGAGCCTTCGCATCTTGTTGATGAAAGCCTCCATGATGATTATTGTCACCACCGGGAATAATTCGCGATTCTCTTTTATACTGTCAATCTCGAATACCACGAACCGCTTGTTGAGCAGGTCTATGTTTTCCTTTGAGTTGAGCAGGAAATCAAAGCGTCCGCCGTGATAATACTGCCGCAGAGTGGTCAGGAAATTGTCTATGTCAAAGTCCTGTTTATAGATGGGGATAGGACGGTTTGCCATTTCCGGTCGGTAGTCATCGCGCATGAATTCGTAGAACGAATTGAAGCATGGCACGATGTCTCTATCACGGCTCATCTTGTCAAGGAACATCGACAATGCCGAGCCTAACTCACCGCTTTCGGTCTTTGTCACGCGGTCGTCCTCCGACTTCCACAGCGTCAGCAGCAAGGTCTTGATTGAATCCTTCTTCTCCACATCAAATACTCCATCATCGGTGTAGAACGGATTGAAAGATATAGGGTTATCCTCCGTGTAGGTGTAATAGATGCCATCCTCGCCGTGCGTGCGGTTGTGGATTAGGTTGCACAACCCTTCGTAGGAATTGCCGGTATCAATCAGCAGCACATGGGTGCCTTGCTCATAGTATTGGCGTACCAAGTGGTTGGTGAAGAATGATTTTCCGCTACCTGACGGGCCAAGTATGAACTTGTTGCGGTTGGTTGTGATACCTCTTTTCATCGGCTCATCGCTTATATCCAAGTGGATAGGTTTACCCGTCAGTCTATCCACCATCTTTATGCCGAATGGTGACAGGCTACTGCGGTAGTTGGTTTCGGCTGTGAAGAAGCACACCGCAGGCTCAATGAAAGTGTAGAAACTTTCCTCGGCCGGGAAATCAGCCTCATTGCCGGGTATCGCAGCCCAGAACAGTGTCGGGCAGTCGATGGTATTGTGGCGTGGCATACACCCCATAGTGGCGAGCTGACCGCCAACATCATTCTTGATCCGGCGCAGTTCCTCTGCATCGTCGCTCCACGCCATGATATTGCAATGGCAGCGCACAGAGGTCAATCCGTAAGAGTGAGCCTCGTTCAAGTATCGGTCTATCCATTCCTTGTTAATTGCATTGCTTCGGCTATACTTTGAGAGCGAGTTCATATTGCGAGCCGTTTTCTCAAACTTCGCCAGATTCTCATCGTGGTCGTCAATCAGCACATATTGGTTGTAGATATGGTTGCAGGGTAAGAGCAAACCCACGGGAGAAGCAAAACTCAATCGGCAATCCGATCTATCCGTAGATAGCCGTTCATATCGGTTGTCGGTGCTGACCTTGCCGGGCAAGTCCTCGGTGTCGGACAGCGTGTGAAGACACAGCATCTTGTCGCCAATCCGCATCTCCTTTGCCGATAGGTCTATATCTTCAAGGCAGTTCACTTCGCCCATCGAAAGAGCCATATAACGCTCAATCAATCCGGAGGTGGTTTCCGTTCCGACAATATCGTCATCGCTCAATCGGTGCAACTTTATATAGCCGGTATCGTTGATTATGCGCTCGAACTGCTCCACCGACTCCATGAACTTCACAATCATCTCGTGGTTAAGCTCTTTCGGGGTTATCCGTCCACGGCATAATGTCGAGAAGTTGGATTGCTGACGCATACGCTCCTTTGAGGTCTTTGTCAGGAACAGGTAGCATTTGTGATTCAGGTACGGACGCTCATTGAAATGGCGTTCAAACGAGCGGTCGAGGAAACTCAAATCGTCCTTTTGTAATTCCGACTTGTAACTCTCGCTGACAAACCAGTCCTGCTTATGCACTACCGAAAAATGCGGCAATACCTTTATCGCCTTGCACCATGCCGAGTGCATCGCCTCATATTCCTGCGAGGTGACGGTGAACAGTTCCGGGAGGCTAACCTCAAAGGCCACGGTGATGTCCGCGTCCTTTGAGATGATGCAACCGTGTTCAACGGCAAGCAGAGGCAGCTTGCTTTCGAGTGTAGTCGCTTTTAACGTGTTTCTCATTTTCTTCCTTTTATCAGTCGGTTAAGGCGCAGACGGTTGATGATGTAACGCGGGTGATATTTCACAGCCGCAAGTTTCATCAGTCCGTACTGCCCATACTTGGCATTGAGGTGGAAGGTGAGCCACACAAGGATTGAGGTGACCGTTATGCCGAAGCCTATGCAGACCCACTGCGAGATGCCGACAACGTACATGATTACGAAAACCACGAACATACCGAGCAGACCTCCGGCGAAGATGAACAGATACTGTGCCTTCAATCCCTTGTACTCTACCGATCTTCCAATGCCCTTGTTGATTGAGTATTCGCGAGACGCGCAATTTCGGCTGCGCTCGGCATAGCCGGAGTAAACTCCGCTCTGCTCTCGCTTGCACGAAATTTCAGCCATTTAGAGGAAGAATGAGCGGAGAATGGTGGCGGCCACGATAAGGAAGATGCACGCACCGAACCACGACGCGGCGGTTTTGCTTGTGTCAGGATCGCCTGACGACCACTTGGAATAGACCTTGATGCCGCCGATGAGTCCGACCACCGCGCCAATGGCGTACACCAATTTCGTCCCTGGGTCGAAATACGAACTCACCATAGAGGTGGCCTCGTTGATACCTGCCATGCCGTTGCCGGCAGCGGCGGCGCGGAGTCCGCCGAGAATCCCCGTCAGCAGTGCGAGGGTGAGACGGATTTTGAGAGTTGAGAACTTGTTGCTGAGATTGTTAAAGATTTTCTTCATGTCTTTGTTTCGTTTTTTTGAAGCATGGGAAGCCCCATGCCGCTCCGGGATGGAGCAGCCCACGCTTCGGGTTGATAAAATTTTGATGTTGGGATTTTTGTCTTTGCAGACGTGGATTTGTGGTTTCCGATTGCCCTTACAGCAAATCGGCTGGGTTGAAGTCCTCGAACCTGTCGGCTATGATTTTCTTTGAAGTGACCTTTCTGACAGCTTCGGGAGTCTTCGGATTTTTGTTCCTGACACTGATGTCGGCGCGGATGCTCATCTTGATGCAGAGATTGACACGGCGGTCTATATCATCGTTCTCTGTGATACGCTCAAACAGTTGCGTATCCTTTAACTCTGAAAGAACCTTTCCTGCCTCGGCCTGCTGTTCAGGCGATGCGCTTGCATCCATGGCCGTGTCAACGGCAGCCTCCAGTTCGTCAAGTGTCGCCCCATTGGCAGACGGAGCCGAGGGACCATCCTGAATAATGTCCCTCATATCTGTATCGAAGGCATCTTCGGTCTCATCTTTGGATAGCGGCTGGAACTTCCGGTTTCCGGGGGTCTGTTCAGGATTTTGCTCCGGGCTTGGTGTTTCCTCGGCAAACTCCACATCCTTCAGTTTCAAGTCACCTATCATATCCTCGAACATGACGGGCAGCATATCCTTTACCGAGGATGCGACTTTCTCCATCAACCTCTCTTCAAAATCCTCGACGTTGAATTTGCTCTTGCCTATCCCGGCCTGACGCATTGCTGGAGCTTCCTCATCTCCGTTTTGAGGGTTATCGGCATTTTCCGCCTCTTGTTTAGGCAAACCATCCGTTTTGCCCTTGGGATTCCGGAGCAGCAGCGCGACAATGACAGCATTGCTCATCAGGATTGCCCCGACCAATATTATTGTGGTTCCTGTCATGGCGTTTTCTTGCTTGGGTTAAGAATCTCATCAATATTGACCGCATTTTTTGCAAAATGCTCCGAGAGCACATTGTCAATGAAGCCGGATATTGTGTTACACTCGGTTTTCGCCAGATAGAGAATATCCTGAATCAGTTGATGATATTCCGGACGGACCATGACGCACTTGCCTTCTTTTGCCTTGAATTTCCTGTCTGGGTGGTACAGGTAATCCGTTCGGTAGGATTCCGCGAAAGCGCCAGTTTCAAAAGCCGCCTCCATGTCCTCAAACGAGAGTCTTGCGGCGGGTGCCGGGTCAGACGGGGATTCGATTGATTCCGGTGAGTTGGCTTCGGGGAAGATTGCCGGGGCAGGATCCGTGGTGAACTCGACATCATTTATGTCCAATATCCCGGGAGCATTGCAATATCCTTTGAGACGTTCACACAAATCTTCCACTTCCTTGCCCTTCCTTACAATCTCGGCCAATCCGTCTTTCACGAAGCCGAGGTCTTCAAGAATCTCTTCGCGTTTCTTATCCAAGTGGAGTTTCACACACTTGGCAAGCAGCCACATGCTGATTATCACCAGCCCCGCCACACTTATGAGTATCACATACATCGGGTTCATAGCGTCACGGTTTTGGAGCCACGGTCTGTCAGTTCGTTGATGACATCCCTGTTGGCCACAAGGTGGGAGATTATGATATTGGTCACATACGCCCCGATGGTCAGGTCACGGTTGTCGAACAGCGCGACTGTCTTTGCGAGCTTGTTCACCAGCTCGCGGGGCACGAAGATGCCCTTGCGGGCACCGACACAGTAGGGTGCGAGGAACTCGTCGCGGTACGCCTTGACACCTTCCTCATCAGGGAAGCCGGTGTTGACTTCCCCGGTTGTCTTTGCGCATACGCGCAAGTCACAGAATTTTGGATTGTTCATCTTTATTTTTTTAGGGTTTTAGAGTTGTTTGCTTTTCTTGAAAAGACTCTGGAGCACCTCGTCGTAGTCCTCGAAATGCTTGGCGAGCACATTGTGAACGTATTGGGCAATGGTGCAGTCCTCACCGAAGAGTGCCTGTATCTTCAGGATCTTCTTCCGGAACTCGTTGACCACCATCACCTGCCGACCTTTCTTGTTGAAGGACTCCACCGGACGGTTCTCGACGAATGTCCTGAGAAACGCATCCTCCGTTTCGGTCCGCTCCGCATTGACCGGGGTCTTGGCGAGCGTGTCCTTCTCCGCCTTTGTCGGGGGTGATTCCGCAGGGGCTGGCTTTCTGGAGTTGCGGTAGGTCGGCGCGGCATCCTCGCGGTAACTGTCGAGGAAGCTCTCGGCATCGAAGTCGGTTGTCACATCTTTCTTTGCCATGACTATCACACTTTGATGGTTTCACGGATCTCCCTGACAAGCTCCGGCAGGTTGCTGCCTTTCAGGAGCTGTCTGTCGGGCGGCATCATCGTGGAGCGGAAAAGTCCTGTCTTTCCCGACACCGCCCCGTCCTTGAAGAAGCGGGCGCTGCTGCTCAGCACGGTATCGAGGGAGTGCAGCCCCAGTTCCTCCATGTACTTGTCGATAAGGTCACATAACGTTGTCTTTGCCTTTGACGGGATGCGGTTCCACACCAGATTGACGCTCTTAATCTTTGTCTGCCCGGTTGTAACCATCTGGTTCACCACATGGCTGGCGAAGCGGATAGAGCTTTTCATGTCGGCGGTGTCGGTCGAGATCGGGACGAAAAGATAGTCCATCACGGCGAGCAGCCTGACGATGGCCGGGTCGTTGATTGTTCCGGTGATGTCGAAGAACACCACCTTCGGGTCGGCTCCTTCCTCCAGACGGTCAACCGCCACCTGCGCGGCCTCCGCCGGATTTGTCAGAAGAATCTCGTAGGGCTTCCCCTTGAATTTCTTGTAGAAGTTGAACATCGCCCTCTTGAGATAGGGGTTCTCCTGCGTCACGACAACATCCTTGTCCCGGTAGTCCTTGAAGGAGTGCTGACGGTCGTCGCAGTCGATGACCATAACTTCCACTCCGTCGAGGTAGTGGAGGCAGCTTGCAGTGAGAGCGGTGAGGGTTGACTTGCCCGCGCCACCTTTCTGGGTGGCGAAAGCGACGAAAACGGGTTCGCTCATAAAATAAGTTTTTAGGGGTGAAAAAATAACGTTGTTTGTCTCGGCGGTGACATTCACCATAATGCCCCCGGCTTGATAGCCGTGTCCGGGTAGCGTGGGCACACATTCCTCAATATGACAGGATGACAGATGAATGACTCATGTCTGTTCATGGTCTTGTGTGCGTTGGATGGCATTGTCAGCAACGGAATCACCAATTCACGTTATCGGCTGATTGCAGGAGTGTGTTGTCACGGAGTCATATTATCACCTACAAACTCATCAACTCACTTTGTCATTCACACACACCTGCTTGCAGGTGATAACAGGAGTGACCGTGTTGCAATGCCTGTGCAGGGCAATTCAGTCTGACAGATGAATGTGAGGGTGACTGACATTGTGGTATGGAAAATGATTCCGTTGTCACTGTCACATCGGCTCTGTCATCTGAGCCTCTGTGCAAGTTAAACGATGGATGAATGAGAAAAGATTTCTGATTATCAGCGATTTCCCGCCGTTACCGAGATTTTACCCACCGTTACCCAACTTTTCTTTTTTCAAAATCCGAAACACCCCTGATGGTTGTTATACAGACATCACTGACCCGGCGGTATGGTCTTGGAGGATGCCCCTCAAAGAGTCACATATCTTATATAAGTATGGCTGTTGTGTGCATCCTTTTTATGCCGCCCCTGACCTTTTTTCACAGGTTACAGTCATAGAGTACCGGCGGTGTACTGATTTCCGGTCAGTATCCGCACCCAATTCCCTTTCTGTCAGATCTGATGTTCATTGGAACATTGCAAGGTATGTTTTACGCAGCACGAAACGTGATTTGCTGCATAAAACCCTTGCCATGTGCATGGAGCCAGCGATTACTCCGAAGTCGTAATCGCCATAACGAAACCTGCGGTCGGCAGTTCCGGCCAACACACTAAATCCATTTTTTATGAAACAAAAATTTTCAAGAGGCGGCCGCCCACCCAAGATAGAGGCCACCGCCTTCCGCTGTTCCGTGAATTTCACGGCGGCGGAGAAAGCCTCCCTGCTTACAATGCAGGAACGCTCAGGTGTTGAATCGTTGTCGGCATTTATAAAGATGCAGTTGTTCGGCAAGCCGTTCAAGGTGTTCGTAGTTGATGAGAACACCCGCGTGTTCATTGACAGGCTATCTGCCTTCAACGCACAGTACCGCACAATCGGCGTTGAGTATGACGAGGTGGTGAGGATGCTCCGTCAGAATTTCAACGAGAAGAAAGCGATGAAGGCTCTCTACAATCTGGAGAAGATTACCGTCGAGCTTGTCAAACTCAACCGCGAGATTGTCGCCCTCGCCAAAGATTTCGATGCCCGATGGTCGCAAAAATCTCTTTAGGCAGCTCCCTTTACGGCGCTTTGGTCTATAACGGGGAGAAGGTGAACAAGGAGATGGGGCGGCTCCTTGACACCAACAAGATCTTCAATGACGGATCCGGCTCTCTTGATATTCACCGTGCCTTCGAGGATTTCAAGACATGGATCCCCGCCAACACAAAGGCGGAGAAGACGATGATGCACATATCGCTCAATCCGCACCCTGACGACCGCCTGAGCGATGTGGAGTATTCGGAGCTTGCACGCGAGTATATGGAGAGGATGGGCTTCGGCGATATGCCTTTCTTGATTTTCAAGCACGAGGACATCGACCGCCACCATATACACATAGTGGCGTTGAGGGTAAAGCCCGACGGTACGGTCATATCCGACCGCAACAATTTTTACAGGAGCAAGGAGATATGCCGCGAGCTTGAGAGGAAGTACAATCTCCGTCCGGCGGAGCGTCAGAAGATTACGCCCGATATGCCGATAAGGAAGATAGACCCGTCGGGCGACATCAAGCGACAGGTTGCCAATACTGTGAAAATGGTGGGTATGCGTTACAAGTTCCAGAGCATCGGCGAGTACAATGCCATCCTGTCCTTATATAATGTGAGGTGTGAGCAGACCGACGGAAGGGTGAACGGCAGGGAGTATCACGGTCTTGTCTATTTCGCCACAGACGACAGCGGCAACACCATCGCCTCACCGTTCAAGGCATCGCGCCTCGGCAAGTTTGCCAGCCGCAGAGCAATTGACGCACGCTTCGAGAGGGTAAAGGAGAAGATTGACATCAGACCAACAAAGCGAGCGGTTTCGGAAGTCATGGCACAATCCTCCGGCAAGGATGATTTCATCGCCAAACTCAAAGAGCGAAACATTGACCTTGTTCTGCGGTACACCGCCGAAGGGCGGGTCTATGGGGCGACTTTCATCGACCACAACACTAAGACAGTGCTCAACGGCTCCCGTCTTGGCAAGGAGTTCTCTGCCAATGCACTTGAGAGGTGGTTCAATAATTCGGAGGAAAAGCCAATGCCATTGCTGCCGGATGTTCAGCCGCCGGAGAATGACACTTCCCGTCAATCGCAACAGAACAGCGAGCAACGTACATCCGATAACTCCGACGCACCACCGCATCGGCAATCTTCCTCCCATTCGCAACGTTCGCAGAGCCGGCAGCCGCATAGCCACACCAATGACTATGACAGCACTCCCTCTATTCCCGGTCTTGACCTGTTCCAAGTCGGTCCCGGCTTCAATGCAGAGGAAGAGGCTTTCTACCGCGAGATGCAGCGACGCAAGAAGAAAAAACGTCGCGGACCAAAACTATGATTGTGAATATAATTCAAAACACCTCACTCAAATGATTCTCAGTAAAGAAAACCGAAAAGCCACATGGGAATTCGGTTGCCAAATCCCGTTTCCTCGTCATCCGCCACGACGAAACTATCGGGTATATTCGCTATCTGCTTGAATGATTTCGATTTGCCGCCAACCTCAAGCAGATATTTTTCATCAACAAGAAAATCACCTGCCGGTGGTTCTGTCAGCTTATGTTTCGGAGCAAGCATAGAGGCCACAAAGGTTTCACGGACAGTTCCGATTTCATTCATGGAACTAAGCGCGGCCAGTATATCCGTGTTGTTGAAAAGGACTTTACCGGGTTTGGCAACTGATTTAGGTGATTTCCACCCGCTGTAAAGACATCTGACAATCGCGCCCTTGTCAAGAAGCTCGAACATCTTTATTATGGTGTTCCGTGAGACCTCAATCTTTTTGCTCAGCGACTGCACGTTCAGAGTGAATGGAGTCTCCGTTGACATCACATAGAGAAGGCGGCTCAGTTTGTGCAAGGTCTCATACTCCACATTCTCCAAATCGGGAATATCCCGGTTGATGGTGGTGTCAAGAAGTCTCTCTATACGTCCATAGTATTCCTGTATGTTGTCGGGTGTATAGAACGGGAAATAAGCCTTCCCCACATAACGCCCGAACAGGACGAGTACCTTTTCAGGAAGACTGTCAATAATGCCCCATTCCGCCTTATGGGTGGAATCAAGAATCTCACCGAGAGACAGCGGCTTTATATCCGCGATACCTTCAAACGCAAGGTATTCTCTGAAAGACAATCCGTATAGCGTGTATGGAAGGCACCTTCGGCTCAGGTCTGCCAAAGCCGAGTCAAGATGAATCATGGATGAACCCGTAAAGGCAATGTGGTAATCGGGATATGAGTCATATATATTCTTCAGTTCCTGTTGCCAGTTGCCCTTGTAGCGGTGTATCTCATCAAGATATAGATGCGTGCCTCCATGGTTGTAATGCCAGTCGGCCAGATCCACTATCCTGTTAGACGAAAACCAGAGATTGTCGCATGATGCGTACAATGCGCTCCCTGAGGGACCGAAAACTGCCTTGATATGTTGCCTGAGCATAGTTGTCTTGCCTACGCCACGCGCTCCTTTTATCATTATCAGCCGGTCATCCCAATTTATTTGGCTATACAGATAACGGAAAGTTGTCATCTGTACGGTGTTTACAAGTCTTTGTGAAGTTCTTATCAGAGTTTCCATTGCAGATTATTTTTGCAAAGTTAATAAAAATGCTCTCTCCAGACAACACTTTTGAGATAAAAATGCTCTCCAGAAAGAGCATTTTTGATATTTGTAATTTAATTTACTATTTTTCAACCCTTTAATTTCTACAATTATGAGTCAACAAGAGGATGACCTCCGGGCTTTGTCGAAGATCATGGACCTGCTCCGTGGTCTGAGCATAATTCTGGTGGTCGCAAATATCTATTGGTTCTGCCATGAGCTCATCGGAAACTGGCAGTTCGACCCGCAGACAATGAAGATACTCCGCAACCTCAACGACGGAAGCGCACTGTTCAGCAGTCCGTGGAGTTCAAAATGGTGGACGCTCCTGTTCCTCGGCCTCTCATGCTTCGGCACAAAGGGCGTGAAGAACGAGAAAATCCAATGGATCCATATCTGGATTTTCCTGTTAACGGGAGCGGCTTTGTTTTTCTTGAACTGGTGGATGCCGTGTATCGGCTGGCATCTGTGCTACATATTCACTACGGTCATAGGCTACATACTGATGCTTATCGGCGGCGTGTATATGGGCCGTATGCTGAAGAACAACATGATGGACGACCGCTTCAACGAGGAAAACGAGTCGTTCATGCAGGAGACCAAACTAATGGAGAACGAGTATTCCGTAAACCTCCCCACTCGCTTCTACTACAAAAAGCGGTGGAACAAAGGGTACATAAACGTGGTGAACCCTTTCCGCGCCTCCATCGTGCTTGGCACTCCCGGCTCCGGCAAGTCATACGCCATCATCAACAATTTCATAAAGCAGCAGATTGAAAAGGGCTTCGGACTCTACCTTTACGATTACAAATACGTGTGACGTGAAAAGTTGCATCAGTGGCTGTCAGCCGTTCACTCAGAGGAGTGAAAAGAGTTGACCTATTGTTTCGCCAATAGTAGCCTACGGCAGGTGCGTCTTATGATGTACCAAGCTGCTCGGACAAGGTAACCCTCCCGAAAGGGTCGAGAATGAACCGTGAGGGGACTTCAAGAACCGCAAGCATTATGCGGTTGGGGGGCTTGGCTTGACGGCATGGCTAACGCAAGTGAACTGTCAGAACCATCGTTAAGTCGAACAAGCTTACGAATGCTTACAAGCTTGAACCAAAACGGTGTGTGGCCGGATAACCCTGTGGATTTTGGGGTTACGCGAACAACAGAGCCACCGGTGGAGAGGCAGAGCCTAAACCGTCATTGGCACTGATGCAGAACACGGTAAGCCTATATATCTCCATGAGCAATCATGGTAGGCCGAACGCAAGGGAGGCACAATGGTATGTAGGTAAAGGAAATTCGGAAAAAGCGAACGCCGCTCTGTAACGGAGCGGATACGGATTGACCTCATTGCCATGTATGGCAGAGAGCCACATCATCCGACATGAAAGTGTGCAGACTTCCGATATGGTAACATTTTACAAGATAACTTTTAGAACTTATGAAAGGAGAAAAGCAAATGGACGAGCCTAAAAACTCGTGTGCATCTTCTGACCACAAGGAAGCAACTTGGGAAAACATTGATTGGAACAAGTGTGAGAAAGCGGTCAGTAAGCTACAAGCGCGTATTGTAAAAGCTCAGAAAGAGGGTAAGTTCGGCAAGGTGAAGGCTTTGCAATGGACTCTTACCCACTCGTTTTACGCCAAGGCATTGGCAGTAAAACGTGTCACTTCAAATGATGGCAAAAAGACTTCGGGCGTTGACAAGGTATTGTGGTCAACTCCGAAATCGAAATACAAAGCCATCTTCACACTCAGAAGAAGAGGCTACAAGCCTCAGCCTTTGAGACGAGTGTTCATAAAGAAGCACAATGGCAAACAGAGACCGTTGGGCATCCCCACAATGAAAGACAGAGCGATGCAGGCACTCCACCTACTCGCTTTGGAACCAGTATCGGAAACAACTGCCGACAACTATTCCTTTGGCTTCAGAAAGGAAAGAGGCACTGCCGACGCAATGGTGCGTTGCCATACTCTTCTTGCAAAGGGGTACTCGCCACAATGGATTCTGGAGGGTGACATCAAAGGGTGCTTTGACCACATCAGCCACGACTGGCTGATGAAGCATATTCCAATGGATAAAACCATATTAGGAAAATGGCTTAAATGTGGTTATATCTTTGAAAACGAAGTCTTCCCGACAGACGAGGGTACACCGCAAGGTGGTATCATATCGCCAACGCTTGCTAATATGGCACTCGATGGATTACAGAAACTACTCGAAGACCACTTCCCTTGGGAATCAAAGAAAGGTTCTACGGGTTGGTACTGTCCGAAAGTAAGGCTTGTCAGGTTCGCAGATGATTTCATTATCACGGGCGAATCAAAGGAGCTGCTGGAACATAAAGTCAAACCGTTGGTTGCATCGTTTCTTGCGGAAAGAGGTCTTACCTTATCCGAAGAGAAAACGCTGATAACCCATATAGACGACGGTTTTGACTTCCTCGGCTTCAATGTCCGCAAATTCAATGGCACTCTGCTGACGAGACCAGCCAAAGACCGTGTAAAGAGAATGTTGGATAAAGTAAAGCGAGAGATACACCGCTCACGTGGAACTTCCCAACATGAACTTATCATGCGTCTCAATCCAATTCTCAAAGGATGGGCGAACTATTATCAATATAGTGCGGCCTCGGAAACTTTCCGAAAAGCGGACTATCTAATCTTCAAGAAACTATGGCGATGGGGAATCCGCAGGCACGGAAATAAAAACCGTACCTGGATTAAACAACGCTACTTCCACAAGATTGGTAACAGAGACTGGGTATTTGCTACGACAAAAATTGACTCGAAGGGTGAAGAATACTTCGTCCCTCTGACGATATTGTTTAATACCAAAATCCAGACATATCCGCAACTGAAATGTGGACTCAACCCATTTGACCCCGAATGGATGGAATACCGTGATAAACGGCGCACCGTCAAAATGAAGATGTCGATGAGTGGGAAAAGGACGCTTTTCAATATTTGGAAAAGACAAAACCAAAGATGTCCAATCTGCGGCGAGCCGATAACAGTTGAAACACCGTGGCATACAATGATGTCAACTGCCAAAGGCAAGAACACATTGTCAATCGTCCATGAAAGCTGTTATCTGAGTGTGACACACAAAAAGAAGTGTAAAAATGAGCGTGTTTCGGAATAAGTCTGAAATATTGTTGCTTGAGCCGTGTGATGGGAAACTATCACGCACGGTTCTTAGGGGGGAAAGCGCCCGCAAGGGCGCCGACCTACCCGCCCCTGATCTATCGACGATTGCATATAATCATCTTGAAAATCATCCTGAAGGGTACGGCAAGATTCAGCCCACCTTTTATGTAATCAACTTCGATGACCCGGAACATTCCAACCGCTGCAATCCAATACATCCTGATTTCATGACGGACATTGCCGACGCATACGAATCGGCATATACTATCATGATGAACCTCAATCGAAGTTGGATTCAAAAGCAAGGAGATTTCTTTGTTGAATCGCCAATCGTACTGTTAGCTGCTATAATATGGTATCTTCGCTGTTTTGAGGATGGGAAATATTGTACTTTCCCTCATGCCATTGAGTTCCTCTGTCGTCCATACGAGCAGATATTCCCAATCCTTACAAGTGTTCCGCAACTGGAAAACTACCTGTCTCCATTTATGGACGCTTGGCAAGGTGGGGCAGCTGAACAGTTGGCCGGTCAGATTGCCTCGGCGAAGATACCTCTTTCACGTATGATCTCGCCTCAGCTATATTGGATTATGACTGGGGATGATTTCACTCTCGACATCAACAATCCGAAAGAGCCGAAGATTCTATGTGTCGGAAACAATCCCGACCGTCAGAATATCTATGGTGCCGCACTTGGTCTATACAACAGCCGAATTGTGAAACTTATCAATAAGAAGGGTATGTTGAAGTCCGGTGTTATAATTGACGAATTGCCGACCATATATTTCAAGGGTCTCGACAATCTTATCGCCACTGCACGAAGCAATAAGGTAGCCGTCTGCCTCGGCTTTCAGGACTTCTCTCAGTTGAAGCGAGACTATGGCGACAAAGAGGCCGCAGTGGTCATGAACACCGTCGGCAATATCTTCTCCGGTCAGGTTGTAGGAGAGACTGCCAAGACACTCTCCGAGCGTTTCGGAAAGGTGCTTCAGCAACGTCAGTCCATGAGCATCAACCGACAGGATGTCAGCCACTCGTTCAACACCCAGATGGACAGCCTCATTCCGGCAAGCAAAATCTCGACGCTCACACAGGGTATGTTTGTCGGAGCGGTAAGCGACAACTTCGACCAGCGGATAGACCAGAAGATTTTCCATGCCGAGATTGTGGTGGATGCCAAAGCGGTAGAGGCAGAGACAAAGAAGTATGTGGATATACCTCAGCTTACTGACTTCGGTGATTCCGGTGATGAAAAGATAAGACAGCAGATTGCTATACAGAAAAATTATGATGATGTCAGGCAGAGCGTCAAGGACATTATTGAACGAGAAATAGCAAGAATCAAGGCTGATCCTTCTTTATCCCACCTCTGGAAAAATTTCAAATAATCCTATGCAAGTAAAGCCCCTGTTATCCTCACGGACAACAGGGGCTTTTCCACCTTCAAATGAAAACAAATATTACTGATTCCTGATTTCGTTTCTCAACGATACTCAACCAAAATAAAATGAAGAAACAAATTACACTCGATTATATTGTAGGAGAGAGTATTGGATACGTGGATTAGTGGTCGGACATCGTGGTTTCGAGATAGTCTTCCGGCTCTGGCGCACCGTCTATCTCATGATTCATCTTTCCGATGATCCAGTCAAAGAAAGATGTTATGCTTTTCTTGCTACGCTCTTTGAGGTTACTAAGAGTCTTGTATAGATAGTTCCTCTTATATTTGATGTTGAAAGCGTGGCTGAGAACGTCTGCGACATCAGTCACAGTGACATCCGACGCGAAGCTGCGTCCAAGTGTCAGACCATAGCAGAGTTGATTGAAGTCAGACAGACCTCGCTTCCATACCAACTGCTTGCGGGTCTTTACCTCGCTGACTTCTTCCACCGTGGAGGATTTGCTGATAGGACTCATAGCTATGTCGATAGTGTTGTTGCGACATTCGGAAAGTTTGTGCGACAGGAAGTCCTGAGCGGCTTTGATGATAGTGATGATTTCGGCACTTACCTGTTCCTGCTCCTTTTTGCTGATTAAGAGGCGGAACTCTATATCAGCGACGACAAGTGCGTCAAGGATAATAGAACGGTTGGCTTTCCCGGGAAGGGTAACTTCGTGAATATGAATCATGAAGTCTCGAAGTTCCAAGTGGAGGTCTTCGGTGTGAAGCCCTTTTTTGAGCTTCTTGAAAAATTCGGTCTCTGTAAGGGCTAAGATGTTGTCCATAGCGGAGGCTGGATTTTAATGGGTTAATACTCGTTTTATTTCGTATCGGCTTTGGAGCCGTCTTGCGTAATTCAAAACGCGGGTCACAGCAAATTGGTTGATATTCAGTTTGTTCAGATAATGTTCGCTCAAATATTTCACGAACAAGTTAGAACACTTTAACAACTCATTTGAAGAAATCGTTAAAATGGGAATAGAAGCCAACTATATGATAGACTTAGGAGTTATAATAAAAGCGAATTCCATTTTTAACAGATTATAATAATTGTAAATATGGCGAGATATTCCAAGACATATCATAAAACCGATGAATTCTCTGCCTGTCAAGGGCAGATTCTACTATACGGGAAGCGTGAGAATAATCTCGAAGATTATGCCAACACACTCAAACATTATGGTGTGACTTTCGAGATGGTTCATTCTTCCAAGGAGGCGAAAGAACTCCTTAAAACCGGTAGATTCGGAATACTGATAGCAGACGTAACCGCATTTGAGGAAACCGGACGAAGCCTGATTGCATGGACAAAACATCATATTCAGATACCCGGATTCAAGACTCATGGATACTCTGCGACTGAAACGCCGAGCGTCATACGGCGTATATATTACTGTGGACCTGACCAGCGGTTCTTCTTCAGTCATACAGACATCGACCATCTCACCGGCCTGTTATATGGCTTATTTACCGACCATCCGGAACTAAAGTGGATTCAAGAACTTGTCAGCCGGAGACAAAATTTCAAGTCCGGAATAATGAAGGATTCGTTTGCTGCCAATACTCCTATATTATTGCATGGTGCAAAAGGGCTTGGGAAAGAATGTCTCGCACAATTGGTTCATGGCAGGAGCGAAAGAAAGGATTATGAATTTGTTGTTCTTGACTGCAATCCTAGACAACGCTTCGATTACGCATACCAGTTTCAGAAAGATACTCCTAAAAACCGTGAGAGACTTCGTACCCATTTCATGCAGATGCTCGGACTTGCATATCGAGGCACGCTGTTTGTGCGCTCCTTCTGCCACCTGTCCGTAATGGCTCAGGATGTTCTGAACGATGTGATTGCCAGAGGTATATGTATTCTTCCGGATAAGAATATTGAAAGAGAGTTCAAAGGTAGGATATTCTTCTCAACCAATAAGTCATTGCCGGAAATGGTTAAAGCCCAAACTGTTTCTTCCAAATTATACGGGACCCTAATGCAAAGTATGATCGAGATTCCTCCTTTGGCTTGTTTCAAGGATGATATGGTCAACATGGCTCAATCAATCATCGACCATCAATGTCTTAAAGCACGTGGCAAGACCATGACCATAAAGAAGGATGCCATGAACTGTATCTTCAACCATCCGTGGCCCGGGAATATAGAAGAGATGTATGAGGTGCTTGAAATCGCCTTGACAACGGCAGACAACCTTGTGATTAGGTCTAAGGATCTACCTTTTGTATCAACTACAATCGTTGAGGATAAGGAGGGGATTTTGGAAGCTATGTATTTAGCCAATGGTAATAAGAGCAAGGCAGCCAAACTTATAGGCAGGGGCAGGACAAAATTCTATGCGTTACTGAACGACCATAACATTACCGATGATATTATAACCGAATATATCAATCGCCGAAAGAGAGAGGCTGCTAACGCTAACACATAGAATAAGACAGCCGGCCACAATACGTTGATATTGTAGTCGGCTGTCTCAATTAAAGTTTTGGACCGGCGGCGCGGAATCCTCCGGGTGGAGTGGCTCCGCATCCTCCGATTACTATGCGGGAACTTAACGGCTCCCGGGTGTAGAGATTTGGCGGTTCAGCCACCATCGACTCCTTAGGGCTATTGGTCTGAGATTGGTTATCTCTTACTTCGACCCTTTGAGTATCGGGCTGCTGCTTGTTCTCCTCGCCGTCCTGTTCTTCCTTTTTGGGGGCGAGTTGGGCGGTGATCTTGCGGTCGAGGGCGGCAAGGTCGGATTTGAGTTGCTTCAATTCGCTCTCCTTGCCCCAGACTTTGGCGACGATGCCTTCAAGTATCGGAACATCCGCTTTCATCTTGGCTGTGCGCTCCTCATATTGCGCCACAATGCCGGGTATCTTCTCCAGTGCATTGACGAAGTTCATGCAGGCGGCGTGGGTGTCGGACATCGCTATGAAGCCGTTGTTGAACTTGTATTTATAGTTGCCTTCGACCACAAAGCGGTTTTGTACGGTCTCTTTGCTGTCAGCCAAGACACGCTCCGAGATAATGCAGATGGGGAAGCCATAGACTTCTCCGATGCGCTTATACTGACCGTGGGTGTCGGTGCGCTGTGCCAATCCTTGCAGATAAACGCCCATATTCTGCTCGTCCTTATACTTACAGTCGTCAAGTTTGAGACTGTTGACAGGGTTGCCGTCTTTGTCCCTCTGAACGACTGACTGATACCGGGCTGCGTCCTCCTTCATACGACTGATTGCCGCCTCGTTGTTGGCAATGTCGTGGCTGATGGTCTGGAGCCTGAACCTTGAATCTCCTATGCCCTTGTTGAAGGATTTGCGTTCACTCTCCAGAGCGGCTATCCGCTTTTCGAGTTTCGCTTTCTCCAACAAATCGGTATTGCCTGAAAGTATAGCCATGTATTCCGAGAAGTTCATGCCGTTCTTCTCGTCCATCGAACCCTCGTCAATGGTTCTGGCTCCCATAGCACCGGATTTCAACTGGGCAATGAAAGTCGCCTTGCAATGAAGAAGATTGAACTTGTAGGAGTCCAGCGACTTCTCGACAGCGTAGATGATTACATCCACCTTATTATCAGCATACAACTTGGCAATCTCGTTGCCGGCTCGTATAGCACGCCCCTCACGTTGTTCAAGGTCACTTGGTCGCCAGGGGCATTCGAGTTCATGAACCGCAACCGCTCTGCGCTGGGCATTCACGCCTGTGCCGAGCATGGTTGTCGAACCGAACAGCACTCTCACATCGCCACTGTTCATAGCCTCGATGAAAGCCTTTCTTGACCTCTCTGTTTTACACTCCTGTATGAAGCGTATCTCATGCGCCGGAATGCCATAATCCTCAATCAGCTTGCGCTTGATTTCGGAATAGACATTCCATTCCCCCGGCTTATAAGTCCCCAAGTCACTGAAAACAAACTGAGTGCCTTTCTGAGCGTCATATCTGCGATAGTATTCGGCAATCATCTTGGCACAGTGGCTCGCCTTGTTATTGGGGTCATCGCCATAAGCAGGGTCAACGAGACGGAGGTCAAGAGCCATCTTGCGGGCATAGTCGGTGGCTATGAGCATCTTCGCTTTCTCCTCGGTCTCAGACAGCGGCGCACGACCGAGTATTGTGGCATCACCGCTTTCAGCGAACCGCATCAGCTTCTGGATAAACTCCTCCTGCTGGGGTGTCGGGGGAATGTTATGAAGAATCTCATGTTTCTCCGGCCTGTCAACCCCCACATCCTCGGCAGTGCGGTAATCCGTAATCTCATTGTAGAATGCCGCCAGTTCCGGCACCTTGATGAAATAGCGGAAACGCTCCTTTTGAATCAGGTTGTTGGTGACAGAGAACTCGAAGTCGGTGGTTTTCTTTGCGAAGATAGCCGCCCATGCGTCGAAACTGCGGATTTCCTGCCTTTCAAGCTCATTCGGGCGAAGATACTTGAATAATAAGTATAACTCCGTCAATGAATTGGAAATGGTCGTACCACTGAGAAAAGTAGCTCCGAGGTCTTTGCCTGTCCGTTCCTGAATGGTGCGTATGGCATAGAGAAGATTGAGGGATCGTTGGCTTCCGTCGGCATTCCCGAGACCGGCGACACGGGTGTGACGGGTGTTGAACATCAAATTTTTATAATTCTGAGATTCGTCAACGAATATGTGGTCGACACCCATCTGTTTGAAGTCCACCACGTTGTCGCGGTTCTGCTCCATCTGGTACTGGATGGTGGCAATCTTGGCGGTAAGGTTCTCCTTGCGTTTGATAAGACCTTTCAGCATGGCGCGTGACACGTCATGCCCCTGCTGCCTGACAACTTCGAGATTTTCCTCCACGCTGTCAAGCTCAGCCTGAAGAATCTCCTGCTGTACCTCCGGCGACTGCGGTATCTTGCCGAACTGGTCGTGCGACATTATTATGCAGTCATAGTCGTTGTTCTTCATTTTATTGAAGAAAGCGACACGGTTGTCAGCCTTGAAACTCTTTTCGTCGGCATAGAGAATCCTCGCGTTGGGATAGGCACTCTGATATGTCATGGCAATCTCGGCGACATTCGCCTTCATCCCGATAATCATAGGCTTATGGGCAAGTCCGAGACGTTTCATCTCATGCGCCGCCATGCACATTATGAGAGTCTTCCCGGTTCCCACCTGATGGTCGCATATTCCGCCGCCGTTTTGCAACAGCATCCACACGCAGTCTTTCTGTGACTGATACACGGAATGTATGCCATAGCGGTCTCCGAGCATCTTCATATTTAGGTCGGGGAATGTCTGATGGCTGCCGTCATACTGCGGACGCACAAAGCAGTTGAACTTACGGTTATAGAGGTCAGAGAGTTTCTCCTTGAACTCCGGCGACTGAGCTTCGAGCCAATCGGCGAATCCGTTTCGGATTTCGTCGATTTTGGTATTCGCCAACTGTATCGCCTCGCTGTCAGGCACCTTTATGTCGCGGCCGTCATCGTCCTTGCCGATTGACTTCTTTATGTCCGGCACGGTATTGTGCAGGGCGTGTTTCAGAAGGCTTATGCCGTCGTATGTGCGGTAATAGCCTCTGACGCAGAACTCCTCCCATATCTTCATGTTCTTGCGACGGGCATCACATGAATACTCGTCCATAGAGGATGAATAGGCAATCGTTATGTCGGTGCCATAAAGATTGCTCATATAGGCGGAATATATTCCAGTGGGAATCCATCGTTCACCGAAGTTGAAGTCCAGCTCATCGAAAGTAATTTTTCGTGGAGTCGCCTCTTCAAGTGCTTTGAGGGAATCCTGAGCCATAGCGATGTACGGTTCTATGCCGTCATATCCGGGAAAACCTTTGATACGTTCTTCCTCCCGGTCAATCCATGCCTTGACATTCTCGGCTTTCTGCACTACGTTTCCGGCGATAAACCTGTCCTTGATTTCATAATTCTCCACCAGAGGGTTATAATATATGTGTCCCTCCAGACTCTGAATCAGATTTTCTTCCGACATATCCACCAGTCCGGTCATATAGTCAAGATTCACAACACCGAATTTGTTGAGCGATGCCGACAATGCCTCCATAGGAGTATCGACGCTTGTCAGCTCATCCACAGCAAAGGATACGGGATGGTCGAAAATGTCAGCCTTGACAAATCTTTCGTTCTCGCCACGTTCCAGAGCCAAAGCGTCGCGCCCATTCGCATCCATAAGGATAAACCTCACATTCTGTTTCTCGTTGAGATTACCATATTTAGAGACAAACTCGTCATAATACTGATTGAGGTGTTCGCGCAGATGCTCAGACGGCTCATGGGTCTCGGCCTCGTAATTGTAGAGCTGCTGATATGTCTCTGACAGAGTGACATAGAGCATTGCGCGTTTCGCCTGTTCAGGCTTCAACTCCAACGGATTGAATGTGGCTCCGTTCTTGCGGACTTCCGAAAGGAAGCCGACAAGACCGTCCTGAACGACCATACTGCCGTTGTGGTGGAAGAATTGAATGTCCTCCGAGAACGGACGGGGCGACATATCGACAGCGACAGGCTCCGGTTTTTGTGCAGCCACTCTTGGCTGTCTGCCGGGTATGAAGTCGCCTTCGGTTCTTTCAATGACGGTGTCGTTTTCGTTGATAGTCTCGCCTTTGGATGCGGCTTGTTTGGCAGCTTCCTCCGCCTCACGCTCCAGTCGCATCTCTTCGAGTTGCCTGTGGGCAATAGACATCATTGTCTCGTAGAAGCCGTTGATGGGCGGATTGTCCTCCCAGTTGAGCGAGCCGTAAAATTCCAACTCCTTTTCATTGAGCGGACGGAATTTCTTTACCGGAATGCCCTTGACTTCGACACTCGGTTTCGGCTTGGGGGCATCCTCAGCCTGTTTCGGCTGACGGCGGGGTTTGCCGATAGGCTCCAATTCGCCGAAAAGATTGTAGGTAAACAGGCGAGGGTCGGGATTATCGGTGTAATCAGGACTGCCGTCAGTTTCAATTTCTTTGGCAGGCTCAGCCCTTGGTGGCTCTGCGGGAGCAGGGGCAGGTTTTGGCTCCGGTTTAGGCTCCTCTTTTGGCGGCTGATTAGGCGTAACCGTCTCGACAACCTTCTGTTTTGGAGTCTTTTTCAACTTGGGGTCTTCAAGTTGCTCACATATTGCCACACGTTTACCTGCCCGCACAAGTTTGGGCAGATAGGTATCGAGAGCATGATGCGGAAACCCGGCCAATTCGATATAATTCTCCCTGCCGTTGGCTCTGCGGGTCAGAGTAATACCTAAAATCTCCGAGGCAGTAACCGCATCCTTACCGAAAATTTCATAGAAATCTCCGACACGGAAAAGAAGAATCGCATCAGGATGTTTCTTTTTCATCTCCTGATACTGTTGCATCAGAGGCGTATTCGTAAGGCTCGACTTCTTTTCGACCTTCGGAGTTTCCTCCTTTGCCTCCTGTTTTGGCGCAGGAGTTGGAGTAACAGGGTCAGGTGTAGGCGGCTTAATGCCTTTGGAATTATACAATTCCAGATTCAGGCGCAGGTGCAACGACTCGTCGAGTGCCTTACGCAAGTCTTGTGCAATGCCATCGACACCTCCGTTATGATGATACACGATAGCCGGTTTGCCATACTGGTCAGTACCTACCTTTGCGTCAGTGCAGATTACATTTTGCGGAAACGCCTGAAAGAATTTGTTACTCGGCACTTTTGTACCCCGATCAACAACCGACTGAATGAAAAAATCTTCATCAGCCGACAACGCTTTTTTACCTGTGTGCTTCTGGAGAATAATCAAGTCGGAGCCTACATCAGTTCCGGCATTTTCGCTGAAAGTATTGTTGGGAAGACGCAGAGCCGCCACAAGGTCAGCCTGCTTCACAAGCTCCATTCTTACGAAAGGCGAAGCGGCATTCATTACACCCTGTGATGTAATAAAAGCAATCAGACCTCCCTCTCTCACTTGGTCAAGACCTTTGAGAAAGAAGTAATTGTGCAACGACTTGGAAGCCTGACGGTAGCCAATCTCCTTGCTAACGGCATACGCCGGGTCTGCAACTGCGAAGTCTCCGAAAGGAACATTGGATGCAGCCACGTCGAAGTATCCGTTGAAATCGGGGTCGATACGCTCAAAGCCCTCGATATTCACAGTAGTTGACGGATGCAACGCCTGTAAGATTTTGCCTGTGAGCAAATCCTTCTCAAACGAAAGCATCTCAGAGCCGGGATAATTTCGTAGAAATGAATCCACGAAAACACCCAGACCCGCCGACGGCTCCAAAAACTTCTTAACCTCTATGCCCTGATATTTCAGCGCGTCGCTCAAAGCATCCACAATACGGCTGTCCGTATAGAAAGCAGTCAGTGTTGACGCTTTGAGCGACTCCATATAGCGGTTGAACTCCTTGTCGTCATGCGAATAATCGTGAATCAGACGGCGCAGTTCAACTGTTGGGGCGAACAATTCAATATCCGACTTGCTCCACTTGGCAGCATCCGCCAGCTCGTTGGCATCGTTGAGAATACACTTCAACCCGCCAAACCCGGCATACTTGCGCAGTACTGCAATCTCCTCGGCAGTCTGCGCTGTGCGTCCGGCAACACCGAGGCTCAGGACAAGCCTGATAGCCGCGATGTTGTCGCGCATCGTCTGAAGCCTATTGTAACTCATTGCGGTATTGTTCTAAAATGTCCGCAATGGTACCCGCTAACTCGTTCTGGAGCTTCGGATAATCTTCTCTACTGAGGAAGTCTCCGTTGACCTCATACTTATCGAGGATTTTATTGATAAAGCGCAGGCTCAGAAACATTTCTGCCCATTTCAGCTTATCTCCCTCTTCGGGAAGATCATTGTGAAACAGTTCTTCAAGAAGATTGTAGATTACATCCCAGCGAGATACATAGTAGCCGTTGAGAAGAACACGCATGGCCAGTTCCTGTGCTACATCAACGCTCCGGCCTTCGAGACGATATTTTGTGAATGCCTCATAAGCCTCGTTTGTACGGGTCTCTATAAAATCGGAATTAAGTACATGACAAAAATTTGAAAACATCGAATTTTGGGGTATAAGTCGGACGCATAAGTATGGTCGAAATCTCTTCCAATCCATATTTGACAAGCGACTTTGCCTTTCTTCCATGTTTCAGAATCCTTATCGGTTTAATATTTATATCTTTATGTTCACCAACGAGATACGCCCATACAAGAGCCATGCAGACCATCGCGACAAGTCTTGCGATGCGGTCCATATCACGCATATGGGTATCCTCGATGTTGAAGCCGGAAGATTTCATGGCTCTAAAGGCCGTTTCTATCTCCCATCGTTTTTTGTATGTCAAAATCGCCTCCTCGGGCCGATTGAAGCATATGAGAATCTGCAATTCCGGAACACCATCGGAGTTTTTGATCCGGCTGCCGGCAAGATAGACATACTCACCTTTGTGAAGAAAGAGCGTATGGAAGAATTTCTCCTGACCGACCTTCAAATCATTGAACAGCCACCAGGCTCGGATTCTCTCACCGGTGGAAGGCTTGACAATCCAGAAGTTCTGACGTATTCGGATGTAATACCGTATGCGACGGCTGTTGAGCCATCCTGTCCATTCCTTTCCGATGAACTCGCGGTCTGCCACAAGGCAGTCGATGCATTCCGCTCCGAAAAGACGGATAAAACGTTCCATAATTTTCTTGCGTTCTTCCCAGTTGGAGTTGCCACGTTTCGGAAGAAGGCTGAATATCAAAGGGAAGGCAATCCCTTTATAGGTTATGCCCAACATAAGGATGTTTATATTGAACTCCCCGAACTTCCAGTTGGTCCGGTCCATGCTCAGCACAAGACCGGTCTTGACAGGAAGCAGCGAGAAAATCATACGGGCTATGATGTCAAGGTCAAGTACATACTTGGCAAAGAATCTTTGGAGCCGTCTGAGGTTGGAATCCTTGTCTACAGCCGTAGGCATCGCATCAGCCAGTTTGTGGAGGCTGACAGTCTGCACCACACAGAGTGCATGGAGCAGCAACGCCATGAGTTTTATGCGTGCCAAATTCATACTTTGACCAAAGTGCTCTTGCATAATCGGGAGGATTTGGTTAACTTTGACCGAGTCCTTGAAATTAGTAGTTTTCATGAGAAAAAGCGTCCAAACTTTTCCTTTAAATTACTAATTTTCAGGGACTTTTGCAAATTTAATCGACTAAAAATTAAGTGTTTAACAGCATAAATTTAATTTTTGTCATCTACTAAAAAATCGGAATTATGATATTCCGGGAATTTATGGTCACGAAGATGACCTTGGAGATAGACGCGCATTTCGTCCGGCTCCATTGGCTTGAATTGTTTCATTACTTGGGGAATTTAGTGGTTTTGCCGGTGTCGAAATATAATCTTATATGGTGTAAGACAATAGATTATAGAAAAGGGCACCGGGTTCCCGCCCGATGCCCAACCACTAAATCCACGTCAAAAATGAAACAAAAACATTATGACGTTGAATCAAGTGCAAAGATACAAAATCTTTGGGACATTCGGGAGGATTATGTTTATAAATTAGCTCATTTTCAGCTATCTTAACCGTATCGTCAGGCTGACTGCACTTTTTTTACAGATTTTGCCTTACGGAATTTGCGATACTTCTTCTTACTGCGGTTCTCGCCGGGCTGAGGCTTGAATGCCTCAATGACACGCTTGACGATGAGATTGTAGAGCATCTCTTCATCGCGACTCAGCCCGATTGGATGAAGTCCGGTGGTAACGATGCCATGCCCATTGTATGCGGTCTCTCCATGACGGAAGATATTGCGGCGGCTGATTGACTTCACGGTCTTGGCGAGTTCACCGTATGCGCTGTTATGTTCCAGCATTCTCATGTTGGTTTCCATTTCGCGGATAACCGACTCCGGCACACCGTTCTGGTATAATGACGGGAAGGAGATGAGGCTCTTTGCATACAGATTGTAGGCGAGAGAGTAGGTCTTCTCAAACTCGAAGCCAAGTTCGGTGCAGGAATCCATCCAGAGAGTGAGCATGGAGTAGAGAGGCGGATTGTCGTTGCTGACAACACGGACACTTACTTCACACGCCTTGCTGATCTTCTCGCTGACTGCATCGTCAATCTCAACATCCTTTATAGCACAGTTGTATTCTTTATCGGTGCTGATGAAGTGGTTGACGAGCTGCACTCCGAGCCAGTTCTCGTATTTCTCCGGATTCTGGGCACCGTGCTTCACAGCCTTTACGATAGCGGCTTTTCTAAGTCGCGGGAGCCATGCACGGAGAGTATCGACAGGTTGGCGGAGATACCAGTAGAGATTGAGAAACGCGAGTTCCCCGTCGAAGCAAGGGCTCATTGCGTTTACCACTGTGTGGCTTTTGCTCCATAGAGCCTTGATGACTTCGAGCTGGATAGCGTCCTCTTTGGATTTTTCCCAGCCAAGGATTTCATCGTAGTTCCGCATCTTGAACTGGAAATGATGCGCATACATCTGGCGCATATCCTGTGCGGAGGCAAGAACGAATTTCTCGCCGGGTTTGAAGGTTGCCTCGATGATGCACCCGGTTGTCCATGTCACGGCATATCCGTTGCCGATATAGTAGTTGTCATGCTTGGAAGTGGCTCCGACCGCTGTTGCGATAGTGTCTGCAACAAGACGGTTGTCGGTTACTATGGTAACCAAAGTTTTATTTGTCATGTCTGTAATTGTTAAAAGGTTATTAAACGTGGATGTAGTGGTTTTGAAAGCATCGGGAGGAAGCCGGTACCTCCCGATGTTGTCGTGCGTTGTTCTCTTGCGAAACTATCAAAATCGCGGGCCTTTGGGCTTACGCTGCTGTTGCTGCTGTGCCTCGTTTTTTGGCTCGGTCTGATATTTCTGGAGCGGTTCCGCGACGTGCTTTGTCGCCTCGTTTGTCAGACCGTCGTTGTTGACAGCCTTTTGAGTCTTTGATTCGTTGGCAACCTTGACACGGGGATCGTTGAGCGATGTTGTGGGACGCTGCTTCTGGGGGTTGAACTGGAGATATACCGTACAGGGCTGACCTTTCTTGTCAATCATGTTGGTCATCTCCACCACCTTCCCGGCAACATAGTCAGCCTGCTGCTGAGGGGTCATCGGGACACCTGCCCATTTGGTGATGGGTCGTATTTTCCCGTCACGTGTGAGCCACGAAGTCTGTTGCTGGCCGGTGGATTGCTGATGTTGCTCCGTCTGCTCCTGTCTTCTGGCTGATAATGGGACAAATTCCACCCCCTTTCGGTCTGCCGAAACCTGAAGAACGACATTGTAGGTCTTGCCGTTCTTGTCGGAAATATCTTTCGGCGGAAGAGCCTTGCCCTCTTTAAGCTGCATGACCTCGGCGATGGTCAGCTTGGTCTGCCCGATGGTATCGCGGATGAATATATCCTTGACAGGGATGGATACCACTTCGTTGGTGAGACGGTCGATGCTGACATACGAGGGAACTTTGTTGCCGTTCTTGTCGGTCAGTTCTACGACCTTTCCGAGATTGCCGGTCTCGCGGAGGACATCCTTCTCCTCTTTGGAGAACTCATATCCCTCAAACTTTTGGTCGAGCTTGGGCTCGCGGTGGATGAAGTGGGGAACGACCTTCACATTGCCGTCGGGATCCGTGCGAAATGACAGGCGGGCGTCGATGGGAAACTTCTCTCCGGCGAATGTCGGTGTCACTGTGACGAGTTTCGACTTGCGGTTGTAGAGCATCTCCTTCAGGTCACCGCTCTTTTCCAGTGCGTCTCGGTCGATGCCCCATTTCTCTTTGAGACTCGCCCAGTCGATTTTGCTTTCGTCGATTGCGGAGTGCTTCACCTCCTTTTCGGATGCCTGAGCATTGTCAGTGACTGCCGCCTGTGCAGGCTGCTCCGTTGGGGGCGAGGCCTGTTTAGGCTGTTCGACTTTCTGCTCTTCCGTCGGAAGCTCGACCTTGTTGTTTTTGAGCATCTCAGCATTCGCCTCAGGGTCTTTGGCGAGGTCGCTAATTACGGTGCCGACGGTGTCGTAGCGGTCAGCGGGACACGGAAAAATCCGAATGACGTGGGGTTCTGGCACTGACGGACAAAGTTCGACAGAAATGCCTCGATGGGATTCTGACCCTTCTGGAATTTCACAAGGTCAGAGAGTTTTGCCGACTTTACATCGGTCATCTTGGGTGTGCCGTCCTCTTTGAGTCCGGTCACTGCGCCTACCTCGCCAGTCTCGTTGTTACGGGCGATGAGGACTTCTTCTTGATTCAGGTCTTTTGCCATAAATAGAATTGTTTTGGGTTAATGAATTGTGCGCTTACGCGACACGTGGATTTAGTGTATGTTGTGTAGGTGTATTCAACATTGTTGGAGATGATCGGCAAATGCAATTCTCACGTCAGCCGGCCGATATTTGACTGTGGCGTTCTTACCCTTGCCGAGTTTGACAAACGGCAGTATTCCGGATTTACGCATATTCCATATTTTTGTCCGGGATACACCGAATTTTCTCATTATGTCTTTTTCTGACCAATATTCATCTTCACTCTCCATTATACCGAGACCAATGAGTTTTTCCTCGATATTGCGACATTCAGCCTTGATGTCCTGCTTTAACTCTTCGCGCATGGACTTGACTTCGGCATAAAGCGATTTGATAAGTGCTATCAACTTGTCTTCATTCATGTCACCGGCATTTTAGGGAGTTTGCGACTGTGGAGCAGGCGGTCATATACCTTTTCGCTCCAAGGAAGTTTATATTTGTGGACTGCCATTACAAGACTGAGAAGACTGTAATGAATTTCTCGTCCTACCTGCTTGGTTACAAGCTTAAAGTCATGCTTATACCGACAGATTGTCCGGGTCGATATGAGTAGAAAAGCGGCAGCTTCTGCTTTCGGTATGAATCCGACTGCTTCAATTCGCTCTTTTTCACTGGCAAAGGCTTCCTCTTCGGCAACCTTCATTTCAAGTTGACCTTTGAGGGACAAAACTTCTTCGCGGAGTGTCTTGACCTCGGTCAGAATGGATTGTAAAATTTCATTCATAATCAAACGTGGATAGTGGTTTTGTTAAACATGCCGCAAGTTAGCTCCGTTTCCTCGCTCTATCCGTACACGTTCCCGGGAACGTTCCTACCGATTTACCCGTCTTTTATGTTTCGTTAACTTTTGACTGGGATAACATCAAAAGAATTTAAGACTTGTAAATACTTTCGGATATAGCAAGTGCCGTCCGAGTCTCCCCGAACGGCACTTGTTACGTGGCGTTATGCGAGGAAATTCTCAGAAATCCAAGGCACCGAGGTTGCGTGACAACTCGTCCATGTCCTTGCTGATTTTATCATTGGTGATACGTGCGTAGATTTGCGTCGTTGAAATATTCGTGTGTCCGAGCATCTTGCTGACCGACTCGATGGGAACACCCTTGCCGAGTGTCATGGTAGTGGCGAAGGTGTGGCGTGCCAGATGGAATGTCAGGTGTTTCTCGACTCCGCAGATGTCGCCAATCTCCTTTAGATAAGCATTGCTTTTCTGGTTTGACACCACCGGCAGAATGGGAGCGTCCTTGTCAGCTTCCTCCCAGTTGTATTTCTCCAGTATTTTCTTTGCCATTGGGAGAAGGGGCACGTTGACATTCGTTTTGGTCTTCTGACGATGTGTGACAATCCAGAGTCTTCCGTCAAACATTTTTTGGATGTTGCCCTGACGCAGGGCAGCCACGTCTGAGTAGGCAAGCCCGGTGTAGCAGCAGAAGATGAATATGTCGCGCACCTGCTCCAGCCGGGGGATAGTTATCTCATGAGTTGCGATGGCGATAACTTCATCTTCTGAAAGATAGCCACGATCAACCGACACTTTCTTCATCTTGTAACCCTCATAAGGGTCTTTGAAGACGATACCCATTCTCTTGGCTTTGAGAACCGGCATTCTCAGGAGCTGGAGAAACTTATAGATTGTGTTTGTGGAGCAGTTCTTCTTAGTGGCGAGCCATACCTCGAAATCAACGAGGAACATAGGCTTCAGATCGCGGAAAGCGATGTCTGAGACATGATATTTATCTCTCAGAAACTCCACCACACGGCGGTAGCAACGCTCATACTTTTCGTATATCTTCTTGCTTTTCTGGATTCCGATGAGTGCCTCGGTCTCTTCGAGAAACTCCTTATATATAGGGAGCAGTGATTCAGCCTTGGCAGTGATGCCCATATAGGCATTCTTGATCATCTCTGCGGTAACGTAGCCGTTACGCTGTTCGATGTCATAGTAGTGGCGGGTGAGCGTGACCTGAAGGTCATTGAGTATTCTATTTTGCTCCTGCACCTTCGCCGTTCTGCCAAGTATGCGCTGGCTTTTCGCCTCCCAGTCTTCCGGCTTTGTGAAGACTCTTGTTGTGAATGTTTCACGTTCACCTCGCACCGACATACGGCACATGATTGAACATTCACCATTCTTGTTCATCTGTCCTCTCCTTAAATAAAAGAGAATTGACAGTGTGTTCTTTTTTGGTTTCATCTGTCATTTTGTTTTAGACGTTCAACTCGTGGATTATGTGGTTTGCGAGTAAAACGCCGGGGTTAAACATTGAGATTTGACAGATTCTTGCCATCGTTAGCCAAAAGTTTGCCAATACAAAAATCTTCCCGATCAAAACTATTGTAACGCAAGTAATCGAACTGATAATCAGAATCTTTACTTCATAAAAGGTACTAAATGGCTACTAATGGCAAGTGTTAATAGCAAATCATCAACGCTGAATGACAATGGAATGTCAAGATTGAGTTATGTATGTAGTTGAACACCAGCGCATTTACAGCCATAAAGGTTACTAAAAAGTGACTAACTGGCAAGTATTAGGTTACTGGGTAACCTTTATCGGGGTTATTTGGCAAGGATTTGGCAAATAACTGACAAGTTACTCAGCTTATTATCAATCAGTTGCAATCATAAAAGGTTACTATTAGGTAACTATTTTGCGTGGACGGATGTCAGTAGCCATTTAGTTACTTTTCCGGGGTATAAGTCGTGCAATTCAATGGCAAATGGCTGTCAGGAGACACTGCCGGAAGGGCATGAAAAAAACCTCAGAACTGTCTGACAGTCTGAGGCTTTAAGGTTTTGCGGACTATTTTATGGTCCGCAGGTTGCGGAAAGAGAGGGATTCGAACCCTCGGTACCCGTAAGAGTACAACGGTTTTCGAGACCGTCCCGATCGACCACTCCGGCATCTTTCCCTGTGGTTCTTATTGCTACTGCAAAATTACAAATTATTTTTTATATTTGGTCTTTTTTTCGTGATTTTTTTAATTTAAATTTTCATTTGGTGTTTAATCCGGCTTTCTTGGCTTGTGAATGTTGATGCTCTCGTGGGATGTGGTATTGTCTGCCATCTTTGATTAGATATGAACCCGTCTGATGAAAGTTGAATGGGATGCCAGATTCCCGGCACTGCGCCTGCATGTCGAGCACCCATCGGAAATCTAATGGACGAGCATATTTGCCGGATTCTCCGCCTACAGATACTTCCTCTATAAGCGAAGGGATCAGGTATTCCCTCAAATCAACCTTTTCCAACATGGGTGCGACTATAACCATTCGATGTTTGATTGGCAGAGAGAGGAATATCGGCATTCTGTAGTCAGCGCGCTCCTGATTCTCAACAGTGCATCCGATACCTACATGATCATATCCGTCACCCCAATCCGAAGGCAGACATTGCGCAAGCCTGTCAATGCGTTTCGTGAAGAAAAAGAACCTGCAATCAGTGCGTTGGCGGATCATATCCCATATTTCTTCCCGCCATTCATCAGCTTCCTCTATAAGCAAATCAGAGGTGAAACACAATGCAAACTCCGTACCTGCCGGGAATTTCCAATTCTTCTTTCGGTCTCGTCTCATCGGCAGATTGAAAGATGATGTCTTGCGGACCTCATTGGTAGGTGTAGACGTACCGAATGCGGCATCCTCACGATAAACGTAACAATGCCTGCATCCGGCACTTATTTTGTGGCAACCGTGCCACGGATTCCACATCAACATAAATCTATCTGATGAAATTGGTCCATACATGTTCCTCTGTTGCCCTCCTTGTGAGGACTGCCATTAATAAGAAGTACTTTCATATTAATTAGGGTGTTCAGTTTGACGTTCCGAAAAACGGCATCCAGAACACCGGATTTTACATAAAAATCACGTGCTGGAAATTCTTGTTTTCAGAGACGAAATAGTACATTGAAAATTTGGATAATTCATTAATTTTTAGTATCTTTACAGTCTAAAAAACAACTATTTAAGATGCGAAAAATGATGAGAAAATCAGACTCAAAGCATAGTCAGGAGACCCCGGAAGAGGAGCTGAAGCGCCTTCGCAAGGAGGTTGCCAGACTTGAAGGCAAACTTGAGGCTCAAAAGCAGGCTGCCAACGCTAAAATCGTGGCCGCCAAAGCCAAGATGGACGAGATGCGCAAGGAACTCAAAAAAAAAGAAGAGCCGAAGCCAGTGTTCAGCAAAGAACAATGGTCGCGCATTTTGACCCGGTTGAAGGACATCGATACTCAATCCAAATAGTACTGCTCTGTGTCTTCATATATGTCAAGACTTCATGCGGCCTGCGCACTGTGGTCGAGATACTGAAGACCTTTGAAGATGTTCTCGGTGGCACTTGCGGGAAGGCGCCGTCCTATACCACTGTGCGTAACTGGATGCTCAAGCTCGGCCTGTCTGTCTATGACGATGACAAGAGCCGCGATGAGGCCTATGCCATAATTCAGGACGAAAGCCTCACGGTCAACCGACAGAAACTTCTGCTGACTCTCGGCATCCCGTCGAAGCATCCTGGAAGAGCTTTGAGACATTCTGACGCGACAGTGTTGGATATGCGTGTTGCGGACTCCAACACCAAGGATGATGTGAAGGATGCCATTGAGCGCGCAGCCGCAAAAGCAGGGCACAGCCCTGAGTATGGAGTCTCCGACGGAGGTCACAATTTGAAAGGCGGAATGGCATTGGCAGGAGTTCCACAGCATCTTGACGTAAGTCATACGCTTGCTAACTGCATGAAGACCGTCTATGCTGAGGATGAAGAGTTTAAGAGCCTTACTCAAAAGCTTGGGAAGATACGCCTTCAATATCATTTGACGGACATTGCATGGCTTCTTCCTCCAAACATGAGGGCGATTGCAAGGTTCATGAACCTCTCCGACTGGGTGGAATGGGGTAATCGCATGCTGACCAATATGGACTCTTTGGAGCAAAAGGCGAAGGACGCTTTCTGTTTCCTTGAGAATTATCGTGGACTGCTTGAGGAACTCTCCGTGGATGTCGACGCGATCAGACATGTGGAAACCATATGCAAGACCCGTGGATTTTGCTTGAAGACCTATCGTGAATGCTCACAATACATCATCTTGCATGTAATTGGAAACGCTAACAACCGCAGGGCTACTCTGGGATTACGTATGCTTGACTATCTGAAAAAGGAAGCCAAACTACTACATCTGACCAACAATGCACAGAACATGTCGTCTGACATAATCGAGTCTGATTTCGGCATTCTAAAATCAAAGATGTCGCCAAACAAACTGTATGGTTTCACATCCATGATTCTGATGTTACCGCTTTATCCAAAGACAATCGACTATTCAGTCGCTGATGAACAAGATTTCAAAGTACGCTTGGCCAATGTTAAACTTAAGGAGATAGATGACTGGGCCAAGGCCAATCTATCCCGCAATTGGGTGAAAGATAGAACCGAAACACTTAAAAAAGTGAGCTGAATACGGAACAACTAACTGAACACCCTACATATTAATCAAATTTTAAGAGATATTTTACATCACAAATTTAATACTAATTGCCATATAATACAATTGAAGTTGTCTAAACTTCAGTGGAATTTACTTTATCATGTGCTGATAAATCACCCCTCTATATTGATTATTAACAATATTATGAATAAATTTGCAGTGCAAAAATTGAAAACATTCCAAAAATAAATCTATTATGACCTATCTTATTTTCGGCATTGTCGCTGCTTTCCTTTATTGTATAGCTTCATTGACCGGGTTAACCTACAACACAATCAACATCTTAGTCTACTACCTCTTGATTCCACTTTCATGGACCTTCATGGGTGATAGTATACTTCGCTTTCGTATTCCATGGCTCACTATCGCCTATGCTTTACTTTGGATAGGAATATTTGTTCTCACTTACGGACATTTCCAAACGTGGTGTGACTGGGCATTTATGAAGTCGGTTGACTTCCTCCTATGGTTCAAGCATATAGGTTGGAACTACTATGTAGCCTCCGTATATATCTGCGTATGGCTCCCGCTCATCATATATGCTGTATTGTCAGGCATATTAATATGGATGAACCCCAATGCCTGCAATTGGAAGCCTTGGGTTATTGGTATCGCAACTATAATTATCGTCGGATGGATGATTGAATTTTCCGTGATGAAATTCGGAGTCAAATTGGAACCCACCTATAAGCAAACAGATAATACATACACACTCTCATCAAAGGAATCGCGTCAGATAGAGAAAGATACCAATGGAATGAATGAGGATGATATTGCAAAATATGCAGTAAAATACACTGTACGTAAACTTGACTTTTCTTTCGGAGAATCTGAAAATATCGATAAAAATATGGGAAACTGCAAAGATTATGCAGCCTTATGCGTGGCTGTTGCCAACCACGCATATAATGCCAATGGGCTGAAAGCTCGTGCCTCTCACTCTGTCGGCACTATAAAACTGTTTGGAGCTGAAATGGGCAAGACAGTTTCCCGATGGTTGGGTTCACAATCATTAGCCGAACTTTTCAGAGACCATGACTTCGTAACCATCACGACATCATCAAAAACGTACCATCTTGACCCATCTGTCAAAGAGTTTACGGGCTATGATCTCAAAACCATAGAAAAATAATCCGAAAAAACAATTGCAGAAAATGAATATAGAGGATGTAAGGGAATATTGCCTGACAAAACCGTTTGCGACGGAAGATATGCCATTCGGTCCGGAGTATGTGACGTTTCGTGTCGGAGGCAAGATATTCTGTTGCCTTGCTTTAGCAAAAGGCAATGTGGTGCAGTTGAAATGGGATCCTGCGGAATTTGACGAAATCTTAGCCGCACATTCATTTGTGCATCAGGCGTGGCATTGGCATAAACGCCACATGATCCAATTTGATTTTGATGAAGCACCAATACCGGAATCTGTCGCAACAGACCTGATTGACCGTGCATACAATCACGTCTACAGCAAGCTACCACGCAAAGTGAAGTTAGAACTACAGTGATGATTCAAATAACGTAGACTCGTACCGGCTATTCAACCTTTGAGTTTTACATGGTGTTATAATTTTAATTGATTAGATTAGGTTGTCGGAACTTAGTCTACAACTTAATATTCGTAAAATTAAAAATACTATGGATTACAAAATGTTCTGTTATCAATGTCAGGAAACTGCCGGTGGAAAAGGGTGTACTATCCGTGGAGTATGCGGAAAAGAGCCCACTACAAGCGGATTGATGGATCTTCTTATTTACGCGCTGCGCGGAATAGCTATCGTAAATCGTGAGCTGAGACGCACAGGCGCACCCGTCAGGGAGGCAAGCCGACTGATATGCGACAGTCTTTTCGCCACTATCACAAATGCGAATTTCGACAATGACGCACTTAGTGAATTCATTCGTAAGGCTTTTGATATGAAAGACTTCGTCTGTGGAACCGCAAAAAAACGAGAAATCCCCCTCCCCGAAATGCCGGAAGTTGAATTTAAGGCAAAGCCGGAAGATTGGGAGAAATATCAGCCCATCACCTCAGTACTTGCCGAACCTAATGCCGATCTGCGCGGGTTGAAGCAACTTGCCATATTCGGATGTAAAGGTATGTCAGCGTATGCCGACCATGCCCGCAACCTCGGACATGAGGATGAGGACGTGTATGCTATAATTGAGAATGCATTGGCTGAGATCAGCCGTGCCGACATATCTGCCGACGAACTGGTGTCGCTTGACCTCAATGTCGGCGATGGAGGCGTGAAAGTGATGGATCTTCTTGATCGTGCAAATACCGGAACGTATGGCAATCCTGAGATTACGAAGGTCGAGATAGGCGTGCGCAAAAATCCAGGTATCCTGATTACCGGGCATGACCTGCATGACCTTGAAATGCTTCTGGAGCAGACGAAGGGAACGGGCGTAGATGTCTACACCCACAGTGAGATGCTTCCTGCCCATTACTATCCATTCTTCAAGAAATATCCACACTTCGCCGGAAACTATGGCAATGCGTGGTGGAAACAGAAAGAGGAATTTGCCACATTCAACGGACCTATACTATTCACTACCAATTGTCTTGTACCCCCGACAAAAGATGCAGTTTACGCCGATAAGGTCTACACCACAGGAGTGGTAGGCTATCCCGGGTTCCCACATATCCGACAAAGGATGACGGTACGAAAGATTTCTCAATCGTGATTGAACACGCCAAGAAATGTCAGGCCCCCACGCAGATTGAATCAGGAGAAATTATAGGCGGTTTTGCACATCATCAAGTGGCAGAGCTCGCCGACAAGGTAGTGGAAGCAGTGAAGAGCGGTGCAATCCGCAAGTTTGTAGTCATGGCAGGTTGCGACGGACGGTTCCCATCCAGGAAATATTATACCGAGTTTGCTGAGAAACTTCCGAAGGATATCGTCATTCTCACAGCAGGATGTGCAAAATACCGCTACAACAAACTTCCGCTTGGAGATATCAACGGCATACCGAGAGTGCTCGATGCCGGTCAGTGTAACGACAGTTATTCACTCGTGCGCATCGCGCTGATGCTTGCCAAAGCCTTCGGGGTGAAAAGCGTCAATGATCTGCCAATCGCCTACAACATCGCATGGTATGAACAGAAAGCAGTCATCGTACTTCTCGCATTACTCAGTCTCGGCGTGCAGAACATACATACCGGTCCGACATTACCGGCATTCTTCACTCCCGATATCCTGAAAGTGCTTCAGGAGAAGTTCCACATAGCAACCATCACCAACGTGGATGACGACATCAAATTGCTGATCGGCTAAAACTCCATTGCATAAATGGGGATCTTAACAATGAAGTCGTCTGCGCTTATTCCTAAAGAATTTGGTCATGACAGATATTGTATTAAAAAGAGCATACGATAAGCCGGCGGAAGATGACGGCTATCGTGTGCTTGTAGATAAACTTTGGCCCCGAGGACTATCGCATGAGCGTCTCCCCTACGATCTTTGGGCAAAAGATCTGGCTCCAAGCCAGCAATTGCGCGACTGGTTTCATGCTGATCGTGAAGGACGTTGGACGGAATTCGCCCAAAAGTATACTGCCGAGTTGGAGAAATCCCCGGCTATGAGACAATTCATCTCTGAAATCGCAGATAAGCAGAAAGTGACATTGCTCTACGGTTCGCACGACGAAGTGCATAATCAGGCTCCAATCATAAAAGAGGTAGCTGATAAAATGCTCTCGCAAAAATAATATTGAAGAGCCACCGGCAATTTGTTTTGCCGTGGGCTCTTCTTAAATAATTCAATTGAAATTCATTAAAACCTCGCATCAATACTTAATTTTTTGTACATTTGCATTAATGAAACTGATCTAACTATCGAAATCATCTAATCTTTATTTCTAACCACCGATATGAGACGCTTATTCCTCTTAATGCTTATATGCATCATCGCAATCTCCGGTATTGCCCAGCCTCGTCTTGAAAGACACGGCACCGCCACACGAATCGTGACAAACGACAGTCCCATGCTAATGATTGGCGGGGAACTTGGAAATTCCTCGGCATCAACACGCAGTGACTTGAAACGGATTTTCCCTCACCTTAAACGTCTCGGTCTGAATACCGTGCTTGCTCCCGTGTCGTGGGAACTGATTGAGCCGCATGAGGGGGAATTCGACATGTCCACACTCGACGATATACTGACTGAAGCCCGCGACAACGACCTGAAAGTGGTGCTGTTGTGGTTTGGAGCCTGGAAAAATAGCATGAGCTGCTATACTCCGGAATGGTTCAAGCGCGATATAAAGCGGTTTCCCCGTGCGCATACCGACTCAGGCAAGCCATTGGAAGAGGCAAGCGCATTGAGCAGCAACGTCATGGAAGCCGACAAGAAAGCATTCTGCAAAATAATGGAGCATCTGCGCGACCATGACAGTCAACAGACTGTCGTGATGGTGCAGGTGGAGAATGAGATAGGTATGATTGAAGTGCCGCGAGATTATTCTGATGATGCCAATAAGATGTATGCCGGGATTGTACCGACACAACTGACCGATTATCTGCAAAAAAACTCCAAAAGTCTGCATCCCTACATTGCAGAAAAGATCAAAGGGCATGAGAAAGAGGAGACGTGGCGAGCTCTGTTTGGCGATGATATGTATGGTGAGGAGATTTTCCAGACATGGACTTACGCCACATACGTGCAGGAGATTGCCAGGGCAGGACGCGAGATTTACGACATTCCCATGTACGTAAATGTCGCGCTCAACAGTCGCGGAAGAAAGCCCGGCGAATACCCTTCCGGCGGACCATTGGCTCACCTCATCGACATCTGGCATTGCGGTGCGCCTGCCATAGACGTGCTTGGGGTGGATATCTACGACAAGGGATTGACCGACTGGCTTGCAAAATATGACTTGCCAAACAATCCTCTGTTTGTGCCGGAAATTCGTTTGGAAGACAAAGATGCGATGTATGCCATCTACGCCTTCGGACATCATGATGCCATGGGATTCTGTCCTTTCAGTATTGAGGACTATCCACTAACATCCTCAGCCTCGGCCAACGACTGGCGAGATATGGATCTCAGTCAGGATGACCAGCTCAATGCGTTCTCATCGGTGGGTCAATCGCTATCACCATTAGCCGCATCCTATCATCTTTTGAGACAAGCTGAACCTCTTCTGCTCGATAAGCAGGGCACCGACGATATGGATGCAGTGCTTATTGACAACGAGCATCGGGAAAGGGAGATTATCACTTCCGATGGCATACGTTTCACAATAAAACATAGTTATTCCCTCGGATGGGAACCAGGGGCAAAAGCCGAGGTATGGCCCGAAGCCGCCTGCCTGATAGTGAGATTGGACAGTAACGAATATCTGATATTGGGGAGTGGTGTAGTCGTGACGTTCTCCCCGGCAAAATCAGGAGCAGGCGGTTGGCAGAAAGGTGACGACCGTATCGGAATTGCAAAATGTGAGGAGGTAGAGATGATTGACGTAAATTTCAATATTGTCAGGCACCTCAACGGCGATCAGACGCATCAAGGACGCCACGTGCGCATTCCTGCCGGACAATTCGCCATGCAGCGCGTGCGTCTTTACGAATATCGCTGACGGATTATTTCTTTCCGTACTTACGTTCGAATATCTCGATATGCTCCTCTCCCCATCTTAGCATTGAGTCTATTATGGGAAGCAGGGATACCCCTAATTCTGTTATCTTGTATTCCGAGCGGGGTGGCAATTCCGGATATATCGTCTTAGAGACCAAACCATCCTCCACCATTTCCTTTAGCTGAATGTCAAGCACCCGTGGTGCAGCTTCGGGAAGGCTCTTGTGTATCTCGCTCGGACGCATTGCCTCTCCCGACCGTATCTCGTCAAGGATGCACGATTTCCATTTCGATTCTATAAGACTCATTGTCAGACGTAACGGACAATCAAGGTCAACAGGTATTTTCTTTTCGTATGCCATGTGTCTTTTTTTTCTACAAAGTTAATGAATATTACTGATACTGACCATACCGAAAAATTTTTCGGTATATGAATAATTTTTCGGTACTTGATTTAATAGATATACCATACTAACTTTGCAGTCAGAAACAACTACTGTAATAACTTCTATCAGAGTTGTCTGAATCATATTGTTTAATCTTCATTAAAAAATACAGAATATGAGAAGCGAGATAAAGGAATATGCAGCCGTACAGGAAGCAGCGGAGAAATTCGTAAAGAGTGTTGCCGAAGGCAATAGTGAGTATGCCAAGACATTGTTCACTGATGATGCTGTCCTGTTTGGCATCCTTGATGGAGTGTTAGAGCATGGCTCAATCGAACAGTTCTATCATAATGTCGACACTGTAGGAGCCGGCGACAATTTCAAAGCCCGCATTGACGTGCTTGCCGTAGAGGAGACCGTTGCCGTGGTGCGCGTGCTGGAAGAGGGCTGGGGAGGACGCATTGACTTCACCGACTTCCTGCTTCTATTGAAACTCAACGGCGAATGGAAATGTGTCGCAAAGGCGTATAACCAGAACTCCAACACCATCAAGAAATAACTGACACATTATCATTCCAAATGAAAGTATTGCTCATCAACGGTAGTCCTAACGAACACGGGTGCACCTATACGGCTCTGTCGGAGGTTATGACAACCTTACAATCGCATGATATCGAGACCGAACTTCTGTATCTCGGAAAGAAACCTATAGCGGGATGTATCGCCTGCATGAAGTGCTTTGAGACAGGGCATTGCTTTCGCGACGATGCCGTGAAGGATATCCAGATGCGTCTTCACGAATTTGATGCAATTATACTCGGTTCACCGGTATATTACGCCCAACCGACAGGTCAGATAGTTTCATTTTGTCAGCGTCTGTTCTTCTGTAAAGAAGGCGAGATGGCAGGGAAACTTGGTGCGGCAGTCGTGTCATGCCGACGCGGAGGCGCATCATCCACTTTCCAGCAGCTCAACATGTTCTTCACGATTGCCAATATGCCTATCGTTTCATCTCAATACTGGAACTCGGTGCATGGCTTCACTCCCGACGATGTGCGAAAGGATAAGGAAGGATTACAGACTATGCGTTCGCTCGGAGAGAACATGGCATGGATGCTTAAATCGCTCGCCGGTCATCCGCATCCGGAGTATGAACCTCGTTTAAGAACTCATTTCATTCAAGATAAATATTGAAATCATAATGAAACGTACATTTTCACTTATATCCGCCGGAGTCATGATGGCTATTGCAGTTTCATCATGCTGCGGCACCAAGACCGACGGCAGTACTGATTCTTGCACTAAAACTTGTGACAGCACAGAGTGCAACCCGACAGCCCGTTGCGCAACTCCGGAAGAAATAGCAGCCATACGTATCCCTCTTGATATGTATGTCAATGCAGCCATGCAGGGCGACAGTAAAGTGGCTGAACCGGCTTTTGCCAAAGGCGCGACAATCTCCCATGCAGAGAACGACACTCTGATTTGCGCTCCGATTAAAGAACTGTTTGCTTATTATGATGTTACAGGAAAACAACCGGCATCATACGAGATAGCCGATATAAGCGTGGCGGAAGATGTAGCAATGGTACGTATCGAGTCGAAATTCGGTGATGCTGAATACTCCGATATGTTTACGCTTGTAAAGGATGGCAGCGATTGGAAAATTGTAGCAAAAGCATTCCACGTGAAATAATCACAAGAATCACCATTCTGATTCCCGGTCTTTCCACAACCGAAAAAATGAGGATTCGGCATAAAGAAAAAAAACGCAGACTATCATATAGTTCTGCGTTTTTTCTGATTGACATATATAAGCCATATTTGGGGGAACATTCGTTTTTTTGCGACTACCATTCCTCCGGCATAATCATATTTTGATTACACGCTCTATCCCTACATCTCTTACAAAACGCTCGTCATGACTCACCACTATCAATGTACCTTGATAACTTCCTAATGCCTCCGCCAATACATCCATGCTCTGGATATCGATATTGTTGGTAGGTTCATCGGCAATGATTATATCAGGGGCATTATCCATAGCGAGCAATCCACATAATGCCAATTTCATCTTCTCTCCCCCACTGAGATTCCGGCACTTCTTATCCCACGTCGTAGCTGTAAACAAAAAGCGATGTAGTAGCATCTTAATCTCATGTTCCGGCTTACGGTGATTGCACGACTGCAATTGCTCATACACGGTCAACTCATTATCTATACATGAATACTCCTGATCAAGATATAAGCAATGAAGCGGCGTCATACGCCACATCTCCCCCTCCGTCACCTCCAGATCTCCGGTTATCAATTTTAGCAACGTGCTTTTCCCACATCCATTATTACCTTGCAGCCATATACGCTCGCCACTAAAAATTGACAAATTCAACGGTGACTGACCCCATATCTCCAACCCATCCTTATATGCGAATGTTATATCTTTCGCCTCTACCAGCAGTTTTCTATCAGGCAGTACCGACGAGCCAATGGTTATCTTCACGGCTGAATGTTCCGTTATAGTCGCACGTATTTCATGCATTTCCCTATTCATTGCCCCCAATTTCTCCTGCTGCACCTTATTCAGCCGAGATGTGGTGGTTTCAGATTTATCGCGTAGGTTTCCCATAACTATCCTTGCAACACCCTTTTTAGCATTTTGCTTCTCACCCCTTGTGGCATGCTTCTGCTGGCGTTCCATTGTTTTTCTTGCAGATTTCTCCGCTTTCGCCAATTCCTTCTGCCGATTCTCCAACTGGGCTACCCTTGATTCCGTTTCAGCATCAATCGTCGTCTTATACTCATCATAATTCATCGGGAAAAATCTCATTCCGGACTGCGACATCTCATAAGTAGACGTCAGCATATTAAGCAACATCCGGTCATGGCTCACAATCACAATCGTCTTATTGGTATTGCGAATGAAATCATACAGCAATCCCCTACCCTCAATGTCAAGATGATTTGTCGGCTCATCCATCAATACGACTGATGGGGTATGAATATCCAATCCAGCCAGAAATACTCTCGTCTTCTCTCCCCCACTGAGAGTTGACATAATCCTATCCGGCTCAATATAATCTATATGCCATCGGGCAAAAGCATCCGTTATGCGTTCCTGAATATCCCATTCATCATTAAGAACCAAGAAATCATCCTCAGTGCCCACTCCATCTAAAATCGCAGACATCGCCCTCAGTTTCTCCGACACTCCCAATATTTCCGCAACCGACATCCCATCATATTGCCCGAAATGCTGGGGAATCATATAAAGCGACTCACATGATATATTTCTCGAAGAAGGGGTAAGTGTACCTGCAATTATTTTCAAAAGGGTGGATTTCCCGATACCATTATTTCCAACAATGGCACATTTATCTCCAGAAGAAACGGAAAAACTTATATTCTGAAACAACACATCCCTGTCAGGATGCATATATGATAGATTATGAACTTGTAAACTCATGATTACTTGCAATCTTTACAATGAATTTGTTTAAACTGCTTCATTGAAACATCCATCGGTCGACTCAAAAAAACGACCAATAAAAAACTTAATTTAAATTCTCAAAAAAAATTACGACACCTGACCATACATCAAACAACGCATCTACAGAAGCATCCTAAACCCCTGAAGATTAACAATTAATAAAATTATGTATAGTCTTTTATTTTTCTTACATGATGATTGCAAATATAATTTACGGCAACAAAGGTAATACTATTTTGTCAAACAACAAAACTTAAAATGACAAGATTAATATAATTCCGTGAATCTTAAACTATAAAACCCAGGACGATAACTTACAAAACTTCTGTTATTTTATGGCTTCACAAACAAAATAATTAGCCATTTGTTTCCGTATATGTAACATTCTTTATATCTTTGCAACCCAAAAGAATAATCAAATGGAACTAAAACCAAAATTTGATGTGACGTATATGGAAACGGCTATCGTCTTTTTGGAATCTTTGCCTGATAAAGTCAAGGACAAGATTGCATACAACATATCCAAGAGCCGTCATTTCATGGACAAGGAACTGTTCAAAAAATTGAACGATGATATTTGGGAATTTCGTACCAAGTTTCAAGGTATCACATATCGTCTATTGGCTTTCTGGGACAAAGATACAGGCAATCTTGTCATAGCAACGCACGGTTTTGTCAAAAAGACGCAGAAGACTCCCGAAAAAGAGATTGATAGAGCGGAAGCTCTAAGAAAAGAATATTATAACAACAAAAAGAAATAAAATATGGATAAAATGAAACTATATACCCACGATGAGATGCTTGACCGCGTGGTCGGAGAAAGAGGCACAGCACGACGCGATGCCTTGGAAGCTGAATTACAATCCTATTTAATAGGCGAGGCAATAAAACAGGCGAGGAAAGAGAAGAAACTCACGCAAGAGCAACTCGGTAAGCTCATGGGTGTACAACGTGCACAGGTGTCAAGAATAGAGAACGGACACAACCTCACAGTCGGGACAATTGTCAGAGCATTTAAAGCTATGGGGGTACCAGCAGCTTTTTCATTCGGTGGTGTGTCGCTCTCTCTTTGCTGAGATAAAACTCCATTACACTTCCTACATTTTCTGCATTATCCGCATTTTCTTCAACTAAAAATGATGGAAATGCAGATAGTGCAATTTTTCATGTGAATTTCCATATTAATGTATTCTGCATAAGGAGTAAGTCAGCATTTTGGCGATGTGGGGATAGTCGGGAAGGTCCAGGCGGGCGAGTTTCGACAGACTTCCCACAATTATCAGCTTTGATTTTGCCCGCGAAAAGGCAACATTCATCTTGTTGGGATTATATAGAAAATCAGCCATCTCTTTCATATAGTCGATGTTGCCGCTGGTGAGAGAATAGATGATGACCTCACGCTCCTGCCCCTGCATCTTGTCGATGGTATCAGAAGTGATCTGATCCCTATCCTCTTCCGATATAGCTGGATTATGACGGATCGCACGCCTGACAGCAGCAGCCTGTGCCCGGAACGGAGACAGCACAGCAATATCACTTGCAGGCAATCCGTGGGCAAGAAAACCGGCTATCGTATCGGCTATAAACGCCGCCTCCTTCTCCGATGCCTGTTCACCCTCATCATCTATCTCCTTCAATACGATAGGCGCATCAAAACTGTAAAGAGGATCCTCGCATATAATCCGGTCAGACGCATCTCTCCTTATCGCCTTCAATTCGCCATCGTAAAACAGTTCCGACACAAAATCACATATCGGTCCGCACATACGGAAACTCGTGTCGAGCATGGTGCAGTTACCTTCAGAAATGAGTATCTGGAATGCCGACTTACACATGTCATCACTCACCCCCTCGGCAGAGACAATCGGCGGCAACTGCTTATGGTCGCCGGAGAATATCACCTTCCTCGCCTTTATCATCCCCATCAAAGCCAACGGGATAGTCATCTGCCCCGCCTCATCAATTATCAGAGTGTCACATTCCAATCCGCGTGCCCTACTTGTGTAGAGGGAGTGCGGAGTCAGACCCACAAGCCAATTCTCGCCATTATCCTCAAAAAGATTATTCAGACGATGGGAATAGCGCAGGAAATTACGTATTTCCACCTCCATTCCATCTGCGTCCACACTTAATGTCGGGGCATTGTAGGATTGTCCAACCTTAAGCATATTTCCACATGAGGCGGGATGCAACTTCAGCAATTGCTCCATGGCATTATTTATCGCCAAGTGATTCGGTCCGATGACAATCACGTTGTGGCGATGATAATACATCTCCTCAAACATAATCATACCGAGCACAAACGATTTGCCGGTGCCCGGAGGTCCCTGTATCAGGTAATAATCCTTCGCCGACATACTCTTCAGTATTGCCTCCCTCTGTTTTGAGAGCAACGAAAGCCCGAAATCCACGATGGTCTCATCAAGCTGCCGCTCACATCCGTCGGCATTTTCAAATTCAGGTAACTTCCCACTGTTGAGAATAAGATTATTCCAGAAATATTCCGAGTCTGGCAGCGTAGCGACAAACGGACGGTAAACGTTGCTTCTGAGATCAACCTTATCCTTGTCAAGCACAAGCGGCTCATCATAGAATGACTCGATATCGGAAGGCACCTCCGATGGATACACCTCAAGCACGATCCTGTCGTCGCCGTCAAATCCATAAAGACGGCATTTAATACCAGCAATCGTATCCTCCTTATGAAGCACCAGACATTCCCCCTCCTTGAAATCAGAGAGGTTCACGCTGAAGGATACGCGAAAAAGCCGATAGTTATCCTCCGACATACCGGAGAACTCCCTGTCAAGAAATACTGAATCAATAGCCTTACGCCTACGTATACGGTCATTAAGCGGCAATCTCATCACCGCCTCCCATCTCTCAGCCGAAGCCTCCGCTTCAAGATCAAAGAAGTGTACTATATCCTGCTTACCTATCATCTCTTTTTCGCCTTGATTTCGCAAAATTAATGATTTCCGACAACACTGCAATCATACGCAACCGTTTTTTACTATATGACCATATCGGCAGATGCCCAAGTCTCCGGAAAAGTATTGTCCCGAAGAAATATATTTTGTGCTTTTTAAGAAATAATGATACGGCGGATATGATTTTACAATATATTGTATCTCAACATCTTATTTTGTATTATTCATATATAATACATTGATTATTAGTAATTTATCCGAATTGTCCGATTATTCTTACAGGCGAGTGGGAGTATTTTTTATTCAAAAATCTTTTGTAACTTTGCAGCGGTTACGAGTGGCGGAGTTCCGCAATACGGAACCATCTTCAAATATGCAACTAACTTCATCCGCAAATAAAAAATGGTAGACGAATCACTTAAAAATTACATCGAGACGTCAATTTTCCCGTTATATGACGATCTTGACGTTGCTCACCAACGCGATCACGTTGAGATGGTGATCAAGCTGAGCTTGTCAATAGCTGAAAACCTCAATGTCAACATGGACATGGTGTATGCGACAGCCGCATACCATGACACCGGACTTGTCAAAGAAAATAAGAACCACAACATCACTTCCGGCAACATAGTCCGCGAAGACATGTGGCTACGCGATTGGTTTACGGAACAGCAGATCGAGACTATTGCTCAGGCTGTGGAAGACCACTACATGGCATCCGGCAACGAGCCGAGAAACATCTATGGAAAAATCATAGCAAAGGCAAACCCCATGGTCAACTGCCATGATAGGGTTCTATGTGGACTGTGACAATCGACGTGTCATTCCCATATATATTGTGAATACCATTCTCCACCATTGTGGCAATGTCATGAGCCTCTTCTACCATTATCCGGGGATTTACCTTGATATGAAGATCAACTATGACATTTGCCCCGCTTCGGCGGGTGCGAAGCCGGTGGAATGCGATGACTCCGGGGGTAGACATTATGGCATCGGAAATCTGATTCAGATCCTCTTCCGGCAATGATATCTCAAGCATCTCGCTGAGTGCCGGGCGTCCGATCTTTATCGCAACCACCATTATCAGCACTCCGACTATTATTGCCGACAGCGGATCGCATATCCTGCCCATATCCCCAAGAAACATGGCTCCGGCTACCCCGCCAAACGTAGCTATTGATGAGAAGGAATCGCTTCGGTGGTGCCACGCATTAGCCACAACCACGTCAGAGTGTATCTTCTGCCCCACCCGACGGGTATATCTGTAAAGCCACTCCTTTATTACGATTGATGCGCCGCAAATGACAAGTGCCAATAATCCGGGACGCGCTATCTCCTCGCCATCAATCACGGCTATTACTTTATGCACTGATTCAACTATTATCTTTATGGCAACGACAAGAAGCACTATCGACAGAAGGATGGTGGCAAGCGTCTCATATTTACCATGACCGTAAAGATGCTTGCTGTCTGGCTTCTTGCGGGCGATGCCTACCATCACCAATACTATAAGGTCACTGAGAAAATCAGAGAATGAATGCACTCCGTCAGCGATGAGTGCCCCGCTCCTTGACATGGCACCCCCTACCACTTTAGCTAATCCGAGGGCTGCATTCCACCAGAATCCGACCCATGTGACATGGCGTGCCTCCTTTACACATTCTTCAGGAGTAAGTTCCTTCGACATATTTATATTTTTTTGACAAAGTTAGTAATTTTTTATGAGACGGAGCCTTAAATGACTCCTATTTGAAATGAAGTTGTATAAACTTCAACATTTGGCAATTTAACAAAGTTGTAGTATCTTTGTTTTTCGTTTGAACAACAAACTGTATTCTAACAAAAATAATTTGATTATGGCGATTCTCAAAACCATCTGTGCCATCGCTGCTGTCGTAATGATCGGATGCGGTGGGAAATCTGATTCCAATGTGGAGGTGGTGCCCCCCCGGCAATATCAAAGTATGCTTGACAATGATCCCAATGCATACCTTGTAGATGCACGCAAGCCGGATGAATATGCAGCTGGCCATCTGAAGGGTGCACATCTTATAAATTGGCTCGATACGGATACCTTCAAGCAAAGTTTCGAAGATTTTGACAAATCGAAAACCATCTACATATATTGCCGTAGCGGAAGAAGAAGCAATGAGGCTGCCGTATGGCTTGCCGGAAACGGATATAGAGTAGTTGACTTGAAAGGTGGCATTCTGGAATGGAACGCCGAAGGCATGCCTACAGAATAGCCCTATTCCAAATCATAACACACAACCGATAATACCTTATATGAAACGCTTTCCTTATAAACTCAAATCATTATTGGTGGCATTGATATGCCTACCTAATGCCCTGACCGCAATTGCCGACAACGGTCATAACCTATGGCTAAATGACTCTGACCGACACACCTCCCCGCAAGTCTCGATTACCGGAAAAAGAAACGACTCTCCCACACTACGCATAGCTGAGAATGAATTGAAACGCATCGGCTGGGAGGGTGCGACCACGTTCGACACCGGGAAACGTGATATGCCGGAAGGGGCATACTCAATCATGCGTACCGGCGGAGGAGCCACCACAATATCCGCATCCTCACCCATAGGCGTGCTTTACGCCGTATATGAACTTGACCGCATGATGCGCTGTCAGCAGGATATTCTAAATATCAACGTGAAGGAATCGCCTGCCTACAGATACCGTGTGCTCAACCATTGGGATAATCCCGACGGCACAATCGAACGCGGCTATGCCGGATTCTCTATATGGAAATGGGACGAATTGCCGGATGTAGTCTCCCCCCGTTATGAGGAATATGCACGTGCGTGTGCCTCCGTAGGTATAAATGCCTCCGTTCTCAACAACGTGAATGCAAAACCGATAATCCTCTCTGATGAATATCTCTCCAAGATAAAGGTAATAGCCGATCAGTTCCGTCCTTACGGCGTGAAAGTATTCCTTTCTGTGAATTTCGCATCGCCTAAAGTATTGGGAGGATTAGCCACCGCCGACCCTTTCGACAAGGAAGTGAAAGCATGGTGGAAGGCAAAAGCGAAAGAGATCTATTCCCTTATTCCTGATTTCGGTGGATTCCTTGTGAAAGCCAACAGTGAGGGTGAGGCAGGACCTTGCGACTACGGGCGCACCCACGTTGACGGCGCCAACATGCTTGCCGACGCCCTGCGCCCTCATGGAGGCATTGTGATGTGGCGTGCATTCGTATATGCCCCCTCCAGCCCCGACCGCGTGATGCAGGCATACGATGAGTTCAAGCCATTTGACGGCAAGTTTAAGGACAACGTGATCATTCAGGTGAAGAACGGTCCGATAGATTTCCAACCACGCGAGCCATTCAGCCCCCTGTTCGGAAGTATGCCCAAGACAAATCTGATGGTGGAGTTCCAGATAACTCAGGAATATCTTGGTGCGTCAAACCATCTTTGCTATCTCGCTCCGCTATTCAAGGAGACTCTTGATGCCGACACCCACAGGATGCCTGCCAAGTCAACGATAAAGGAGATCACTGCGTCAAACGACCGTCTGTCGGCTATCGCCGGAGTCGCAAACATCGGAGATGACCCCAACTGGTGCGGACATCTGTTTGCCCAATCAAACTGGTATGCCTTCGGACGCCTTGCCTGGAATCCCGACATGAAAGCTGATGAAATAGCCGCTGAATGGCTAAAGCTCACGCTATCTGCCGACCCGGCATTCGTAAGCCCTATGACCCACCTCATGATGGAAAGCCGCGAAGCCGTGGTGAACTACATGATGCCCATGGGACTACACCATATCTTCGCACGCGACCATCACTACGGACCCGCTCCATGGTTTGAGATGCCCGACATGAGACGCGACTGGACTGCCACTTACTATCACCAGGCAGATGCCGACGGCATAGGATTTGACAGAACTATGGCGACAGGATCAGGCGCGACATCTCAATATGCCGAGCCTATACGCTTAATGTTTGAAAATAAGGCGACTTGTCCGGATAAGTATCTACTATGGTTTCATCATGTGGCATGGACCGACAAGACACAAAACGGTCTGACTCTATGGGAGGATATATGCCGCCATTATGACAAAGGTCTGCAACAAGCCCGACAATTCCAGATAGCTTGGGACAAAATGCGCCCATACGTCGATAGCGAGAAGTTTGCCCATGTAGGCGACAAACTGAAGATTCAGACTCACGATGCGCAATGGTGGAAAGATGCCTGTCTGCTATATTTCCAGAGCATCAACCATCTGCCATTCCCCGACGATATGGAACGTCCGGTATATGATCTTGACAGATTAAAGAAGGTGGATCTTCCCCTAAAACTGCATGGTTGCCCTACACGCGACATGTTGCCCTAACGTATTCAACAACGGCACCGTGGTCGGCGTGCTTGACATTGACAGCGAATTTCTATCCACGTTTGATGCTACCGATGCCGAATGGCTTGAAAAGATTGCCGCGCTCATCGCGATATGATATCATACAACTGGGGAATATCCACGTATTCCCTTATCCTATCAGCGAGTAGATCATATTGACGCTCCTTAAACTCTCGGTAATCCTCTGCTTCCGACTCGGCAGAATCCTTCATATACGGTCGAAGCAGATAATCGATCACCTCCTTATTATCCAAGATGCCATGCAGGTAGGTGCCGAAACATCTCTCTCCAACCATGCAACCCTCCGCAGATCCATCTTCCAATATATTGACGGCATGACATTCCCCCACCGGGAGCGTCGTGCCGGCATGTATTTCATACCCTTTGTTTATGCAATCCCCATTCATAAACCGGAAATTGATCTGACGTGTGGTCTTATCTGACGTGATCTCTGTTTTTACCGGAAGAATACCCAATCCGGGTAAAAATCGAATATCTCCCTCTACGTTATGCGGATCGCTCACCTCCACACCCATCATCTGATAACCTCCACATATCCCTATGACTGTCTTCCCTTCCTCGTATGCTTTCACCACTGCCTGTGCCATACCCGACTTACGGATATGGTATAAATCATCAATCGTGGATTTCGTGCCGGGAATAATCACTATGTCCGCTTCCGAGATATCCTCCGGATTGACGGCATAGTATAATCTCACATCAGGCATACGTTCCAACATATCAAAGTCGGTATAATTGGAAATATGCTTCAGAAGCACAACTGCAATCCTCACTTTCCCTTCCCCGTTTCCCGTCTTATTCTTAATCTTAAGAGCCACGGAATCCTCCTCCTCAATATAGACATCATCCATATATGGCACCACTCCTATGACCGGAACTCCACATATCTCCTCCATCAATCTCCTTCCGGACTTAAATAGGCTCATATCTCCCCGGAATTTATTGATTATTATCCCTTTTATCCGTCTTCTGTCCTCCTCCGACTGCAACATTATTGACCCGTAGGCACTCGCAAAGACTCCACCACGGTCAATATCCGCCACGAGTATCACTTTCGCATCGGCATAAGCCGCCATCGACATATTGACAATATCCCTTTTCCGCAGGTTAAGTTCAGAGATACTTCCCGCCCCCTCCATCACAATCGGGTTATACTGTTGCGACAAGCGGTCGTATGCCAAATGTGCCACATCGCGCAAGAAATCCTTACCGTCTGTCGAAAAATATGTCTTAGCATCCGTATTACCATACGGACGACCGTTTACAATCACCTGCGAACGCAACTCACCCGACGGCTTCAACAGAATCGGGTTCATGTCAGTGGTGCATTCCAATCCGGCTGCCTCCGCCTGAACAGCCTGCGCCCGTCCTATCTCCTTGCCGTCAGGCGTGGCATAAGAATTAAGTGCCATATTCTGTGCCTTAAAAGGTGCCGGAGCATAACCATCCTGACGAAATATACGGCACAGTCCTGTCGCAATCATACTTTTCCCAACGTCGCTACCAGTCCCGACAAACATGACCGATGATAATTTTTCCATTGTTACAATATATAATTCAGTCGTATTATTATGCTGTGATTACTTGATTTATGAGTTTAACGTAGTTTATGTGGATTTATTGACTTTCATACTTCGTCTCCTTCCTCGTCAATACGATTTACTTTCCAATAGCCGGACTTGTTACTGCCGATACGTTCAATGACAGCAAGTTTGCGAAGAGTGGCTATATGGTTGCGAACCATACGCCCACTTATTCCTAATGCTTCACCTATGAGGTCGGCACTTGCTCCGGGAGTATTGTTAAGAAGAGATGCTATATGCCAGGCTACCTCCGATACTTGTGGATATTGTGAACGGATTTTATTGGGAAATATATTAGGAATATTATTAGGAAATTTACCTTGAAGTTTAATAGGAACAAACTCTACTGCATTATTAACATTATCAGCTTCACCACGAGTTAGTGCAGCGAGGACTTCGCCGAGCATAAACTCAATGAATGGGGTTGACTCTCCGGCAGAAGTCGATGCTGCTATGGCATCATAATAGGCTTGTTGATTGGCGAGAGTTATTCTCTTCGGAGTCGTATTATATTGCAAAGATATATTAAAATTAGAGTTAATCTGACATTTCGCATGATTTTTTGAAGGTCTGATTGATTGTCTTAAAAAATCCTTTCACATTGCCGTTATTGTCGGATTTACCCAAATTTATTATTTTTGCAGTCTGAAACGTTTCAAATGAAGCATTATTGAAATTATTCAACCAGACAAGCATTGAAGTTTAGACAACTTCAGTATTTCACTTAAATGGTTTAAGGTTTAATGTTTATGGTTTATGATCATTAAATTTTGTATAATGAAAAGATTCGTGGATTTTCGTGAATCTTAAACCTTAAACTATAAACTTTAAACCACTGAAGTGCAGCTTGCGAAACTTCAGTCACTAATTATAAATCATGAATGTATCTGTATTGCATTTCAGCCCCACAGGGGGCACTCTGAAATGTGCAAAAATTATGGCATGTGCCCTGACAGAGACTCCGAATTTCATTGACCTTTCCAATCATGAATTTTCGGGAGCATCTTTCGGAGAGGATGATCTCGTGATCATTGCCGTTCCATCTTTCGGAGGAAGGGTCCCGCCCACTGCTGCCGAACGATTGAAACTTCTAACCGGAAACGGTGCAATAGCTGTACTGATGACAGTATATGGCAACCGCGAATTTGAGGATACTTTAGTGGAATTGGAAGACTTGACAAAAGAACGGGATTTCAATATCATAGCTGCCGTAGCTGCCGTGGCGCAGCACTCCATAGTCAATTCAATAGCCACCGACCGTCCCGACACAAAAGACAGCCTTATCCTTGCAATGTTTGCCAAGAAACTGAAAGAGAAAATCAGCAAGGAGAATCTCAAGTCACCGAAGATTCCCGGTAACCGTCCCTATCGCAAACTCGGATCATGGTTCAAACCCAAGACTTCCCGCTCATGCAACAAATGCGGACTATGCGCCAAAGAATGTCCCGTAGGGGCAATATCTATGGATTCTCCAAAGAAAGTGGATAAGAAATTGTGCATCGGTTGCATGAGATGCGTGAGTATATGTCCATCCCATTCAAAACATCTTTCATGGTTTATAATGTGGATGGCAAAACGCAAACTCACCAAACTATGCATTGAGAGAAAAGAACCGAGACTATATCTGTGAAGTTTTTTTGAAAATTTTTTCTTTTTTCGTGCAAGGTTTTCAACTAATACGGATTTAGAAGGCAGAAGTTAGTAATCGTAAAAAAATAAGTTGTGAAAGTTTGGCGCATATTTCCGAGGGATTTCGGAGTAAGGAAGATGGAGCATAGCGGGCTATGCGACTGATTCCGCGCTCCGAAAGCACCGGAAAGATGCTGCCACAAGAAAAAATTTACATTTATAACTTTAACAAGTTATTTTTTGAAGATTACTTAATCAAAACTTCTACATCATGATCTGAAAACCATATAATTCTTTTTATGAAAAAAGCAAAACTTCTAATCTCTTCCATCCTCTTGATGGCATCATCCGTAGCATTCCAATCATGCAGCAGCGATGACAACGATTCCTGGGACATGTACCGTCCCACCGCTCTTGTGACAGTATGTCCCACTTCTGACGGCGGCTTCATAATGCAGCTCGACAACAACACCACCCTCTACCCTACAAATATGGATAAATCCCCATACGGCTCAAAAGAGGTAAGGGCTTTGGTGAACTATGATGAAGACAACCTGGAGAAAAGCGACCGTAAGGATGTGCATGTAAACTGGATTGACAGCATTCGCACAAAATTTCCGGAGATATACATTGACGAGACCAGCAACGATAAGTTTGGAAATGATCCCGTCGAGATTGTCAACGACTGGGTGACTGTAGCAGAAGACGGCTATCTCACCATGCGACTGAGAGCCCTCTGGGGAAACAACAGCAAACCTCACTCTTTCCACCTCGTGTCAGGAAAGAATCCGGAAGATCCGTTCGAGCTTGAACTACGCCACAACAACAACGGCGATATCGGCAATAATCTCGGGGATATTTTGATTGCTTTCAATCTGAATGAACTCCCACGCAACGGATCTGACAACGTGAAACTGAAGATCCATTGGAAATCGTTCCAAGGCGACAAATCTCATGAATTTGATCTCGCTCTTCGTCATATCACGATTGACGACATAAAGGATATTCTCCCTGCAAGTATGATAAAATAAGATAATCTCTTGGCAGATTGAGGGATACACCCTCATAATCGACTCTTATAGGTGGCGCACAAGAACGTGTGCCACCTATAAAACTTTCCACTACACTATGTCTACCACATCCTTAGATGAATCGGCTATGACCGAAGAGGATCTTCTCAACAACATACGATCCGGCAAGTCAATGGCAGAGAAACTGATATATCGCAGATATGTCAGACATCTCTCTGCTATATGCTGTCGCTATATTCTTGATGAGGATGACGTTAAGGATGTGCTTCAGGAAAGTTTCATAAAGATATTCGACTCTATCGGAGATTTTCAATTCCGTGGTGAAGGTTCAATCAAGGCATGGGTATCAAAGATTGTGGTAAATGAGTCTCTGAAATTTCTGCGTAATAACACACGAATCAAATTCTCGCCACTATCGGAAAGCTTCGATAAGGAAGACCCCGACTATCACGATCCGGATATCGAGGGGATACCCACCGACGTGATTTATAATCTGATCCGAAGACTGCCTGACGGATATAGGATGATTTTCAATCTATACGTGATAGAGGGGAAAAGCCACAAGGAGATTTCATCACTTCTCAATATCAAGGAGAGCACTTCTGCCTCCCAGCTTCATCGTGCAAAAGCTCAACTTGCCGAAAATATACGAAAATATCAACTTTCAATCCAAAAATCAGTATGAACGATCCATGGCTTAATGAGATAAAAAAACGGATGTCGGATCTTGAAATCGACGAACCTTCCGGTCTATGGCACTCTATTGAGAGTCGCAGGATGACGTCTGTGGAGAATAATGCCCGTACTCCAATATATCGCCGCATATTATTGAGAGCGGCGGTGGCTGCCGTGCTATTGGCAACTGTCGTCACCACCGGATTCTTCTTATTGAACGAAGATATCAGTCTCCCTAAAAAGAGTGTTATTGCAGACAATACCGGAAAAAGCAACGGGAATATCTCATCTGAAAATGTGACTGTAAACTCCGTTACAAAGAATATCATGACGGAGGAGAATTACCTAACAGAAGAAATTGCAATGACGAAGGGAAATATCGGAATCTCCACAAATACTGTAGATAAAACTACCGCCTCCATACTCCCTGCCGTATCCTCAGAACCCGGATTATCTGACATCATATCGCCCTGCGACAGCAATCAATCCGAAAATACCGATTCCATCGCAACTGAATCCATACTGAAGAATGACCTCCCTAATTATCCGGCATACGCATATTCCGGGCAAATATCCAGCCCGACGGATAACAAACATGGTGGGAACGGTATTCGTATCGGTCTTTTCGCTTCAGGCATAAGTTCATCCTCCGACAGCCGGATTGCCCAGATAAATGCCACCGATGCATCACTCGGATATGATGGTGCGGCATGGGAAGGCAGTCCCGTGCTCGGAATGCTCCTTTTCAACAAAGGGAACCGGACCACACGTAAGATTAAGCATCATCAGCCTGTCACTTTCGGTCTTTCTGTCAGCTACGGACTGACACATAACCTTGACATTGAAAGCGGCATCACCTACTCCCGTCTGTCATCCGATTCCAGAGACGGCAGCGAAAAATATTACTATGTCGGGAATCAGACACTAAACTATATCGGCGTCCCCTTAAACATAAAATACAAATTCTTAACATGGAATTTCATTGACGTTTACGCCTCTGCCGGCACCCAGTTGCAAAAATGCGTCTCCGGAAAGATCGAGAAACGATACGTCATTGAAAACGTCACACAATCCTCCGAAACAGAGGATATCAATATAAAGCCATTGCAATGGTCGGTTAATGCTGCTGTCGGCGTTCAATTCCGCATCAATGATTTCCTCGGAATATACGTGGAGCCGGGCGCCGGTTATTGGTTTGACAACAACTCTGACATCAGCACAATCTACAGCGACAAACCCATAAACTTTAACCTCAACGTCGGTGTACGCTTCAACGTCGGCAAATAAGTAATCGTAAAAAAATAAGTTGTGAAAGTTTGGCGCATATTTCCTTACTCCGAAAGCACCGGAAAGATGCTGCCACAAGAAAAAATTTACATTTATAACTTTAACAAGTTATTTTTTGAAGATTACTAAACCGCTGCATATCATGAACAGAATAATTACATCCATATATCATTCCCCTGCCGGAGATATGCTTCTCGGCTCGTATGACGGAAAACTCTGCCTCTGCGATTGGAATATCCCTACACGCCGCCCCGGCATAGATGGAAGGATAAGCCGTTATCTCAATACCGATTTCGTGGAGGGGAGATCCGACGTGATTGACCGCACCATAATCCAACTGGATGAATATTTCACCCGACAGCGCACTACGTTTGACATTCCCCTCCTCTTCTGCGGATCCGAATTTCAGTGCCGGGTGTGGAACGAACTCCTGAATATCCCATACGGAGACACCGCATCCTACAAGGAACTGGCACAGAAAATCAGTAATCCGGATGCAGTGAGAGCTGTGGCGTCTGCCAATGCCTCCAACGCAATATCCATACTTGTGCCATGTCATCGCGTGATAGGGAGCAACGGCAAACTCACCGGTTACGCCGGCGGACTGGAAGCCAAAAGATTACTCCTTGACCTGGAATCGAGGTTTATAGTTTATAGTTTATAGTTTATAGTTTATAGTTTATGGTTTAATATTCAATGAAATATACGAATCTTTTCATTATACAATCTGACCCTAACCTTAAACTTTAAACTTTAAACTCTAAGTAGTTTCTAAAAATTAATGTACATATGTTGGCACGGTTTTTGCAGTATGGTAAGGTAAACGACTATGAGAATTACAGAAGTAAACCTTACAAAGAAACAGAGAGTGGAGTTGGAGTATATCGTACACTTCGACTCCCGTCCTTTCATGCAATTACGCAGCTAGATAGTGTTATACAAAGCGGATGGTCTGTCATCGAAAGCGATAGCGGAGAAGCTGTCATGTTCAGAACACAAGGTCAACCGCTGGGTGAACCGATATCTCTGCAATGGAGCGGATGGATTGCGGAACAAGCCCGGACAAGGTTGCAAGCCTATCATGGACAGCTCAGACGAGGAAGCAGTCATAAAGGCAATCGAGAACGACAGGCTGAGTGTTATGAAAGCCAAGGAGAGATGGCAGGAAGCCACAGGCAAGGAGGCGTGTCGCGACACGTTCAGGGCTTTTTTATCAGCCTTGGCGCAAGATTTGGACGTATAAGGAAGACGACCAAAGGGACACCCTCGCCGCAACTCTACGCTTATAAGAAGGAGAAGTTGCAAGAGCTTGTAAAACAATACGACGCCGGACTCATAGACCTCTTTTTCGGGGATGGAAGTTTCACATGCACTGAAGGATACGTGCCTTATGGATGGCAGTTTCCATGGGAAAATGTGACAATCCCATCTGAAAGATACAAGAGACTCAACATATGGGGAATGATCGACTACAGGAGCAACTACCATGGTTTCACATCCATGGAAAGCATGACATCCGAAAAAATAGCAGATTTCCTTGATAAATTTTCCCTCACGATAAAGAGAGAGACTTTCATCGTGCTGGATAATGCAAAGGTGCATCGCAGCAAACTTATGAAGGAAATGAGAAAGATTTGGGAGAAGAGAGGACTCTTTCTTTTCTTCCTGCCTCCTTATTCCCCTCATCTCAACATAGCGGAAACTCTCTGGCGAATGCTGAAAGGCCAGTGGATACAACCATCCGACTACGCCTCGGCAGACAACCTCTTTTATGCTGTCAACCGGGCGTTGGGCGCGTTGGGGACTGCCAATCGCATCAACTTTACTATGAGAGCTTGATATGTTCATTTATTTTTCTGAAGTACTTAAACATTAAACATTAAACCATACTCAGTTCACTTTCACCAATCTTATATCGAATATGAGAGTGGAATTACCCGGTATATCCGAATCCCCCCTACTCCCGTATCCCTGTGATGCAGGGATATACAGCATCCAGCGATCCCCCTCCTTCATCCTTGTCAACGCAATCTGCCATCCCGCTATCAACTCACGAAGACGGAATGAATCAGGATAAGGTTGCCCCATATTGTCATCAAACACCTTCCCGGAGATAAGGCTACCTGAATAATATACGCTCACCACATCCGAAAGAGTAGGCATCTTACCCTCCCCCGACTCCAGCACCTTATACAGCACCCCATTAGGAAGCCTGTTCACACCAGCCTTACCAGCCAAATCCTCCAGATACCTGCCATTCTCCTCAGCATATCTCCTCTTATCAAACTTTGCCATAACCACATTTAAATTTCACAACTGCAAAATCAACCCATATCCCACAATATCACCTACTCCCCTCCTTGACCAATTAGACCGCTTTGACAACTTAGACCACTAAGACCTCTTTGACTCATTAGACGTCTTAGCCACCAGAAGTCCAAGAAGTCCAAGAAGTCCTATAACTCCAAGAAGTCCTATCAGTCCAAAATGTCCAAGAAGTCTCAGAAATCCAAGAGCAGCTCTCCTATTTCCCTTAGACTTGTATTCACGCCACAAATATAATAAAAAGATTCTCAAACAAGAAACCTCCATAAAATAAATATTCAATCCGAATAACACCCTATCCCTTGATTCAAAGACAAAAGAAGATTATCAATGTGAATTTCCGAATGTCGGTTGATATTTCGGTCGTTATCACTGAACCAAGTTGATACCACCCTCCCTTGTTTCACCAACTTCAAATATTTCCTAAAGAATTATATATTTATATTTTGATGTAAAAAATCAATAAAAGCAGAATTTCCATCAAAATAATCAGGAACATTCTCCATTTTATCTGCCATAAGATAGAATCCTCCATTAGCATACTCACAAAGAGTTTTCATCAGTTCATTTACCCCACTATCAATTGATAAATCACCTCTATCAATAGCAAGAAGATCTATCTCTGTCTTGGCTATCAATGCAGCAAACACATACTTCTGAATAATCGGATAAGCTTTTCTATTTTTAAACCTATCCTCACTCACATTACCCCAACGTTTCATCTCCATACTGAAATGACGCTTCTTACCATCCAATGGTCTTCGCTCATTTGCATACAGACCTAAAAAGAACGCATAAATATACACCTCATAAGCTGCATTAAACGAACGTCCCTTTGACTCCACACTATCACTGGTTCCACCATGCCAGTATGAATATCTTTTTATAATCGGTTCAAGAAAACGTTCCTCAAAATTGGAATTCATACATTCCAACCAAATATCATATATATTGTCAATGGTATTTTTCATTTCTAATCAATAATATATTGGTGTCACAATAGTTTCAATTGATGATAAATCCTGCTTATCAAAACCAATCATTTTCTCAATACGATAAACCGGGATCTGGCGCACACTTAACAATTTTCGCAATCCCTTCTCGTCAATAATAAACCTCTCAGTGTCCTCATCTTTCACCAAAAAACTTTTAGTCACAACGATACATTGTTTATTCAGACGCTCATTCATCACTTGATAAAAAGTTTTATCTTTTCCTTCATCAAAAGAGGAAGTCGGTGCATCCAAAATCAGTGGATAGTCATTATCAAAATTATCTTTTGTAAGTTCAGAGATAGCAAACAAGACACTAAGATGCATTGTGGTGTATAAAGATGTATTAGGATTTTCAATAATCTTTCCAGATTTATCAATAAGTTTTACCCTAACTGCATTATCTCTAATATCTCGATAGATACGAATAATACCGGTAAAGTCATCCACATTCAATATAGATAAAAATTTATTGGCAGACTCTGCCAATCTACCCATAAATTCCTCAAGTCCTCTTTCCTCTGCATTCTCCAAAGCATTACTAAACAAACGGAAGAAATTATTAATCTTCAGAAATTCCTTTGCTGCTGAACTTACCGCACACTTTTTATATTCCTCAATATTCTGCCTTATACTTTCCTTAATTTGAGGAATAATCTTCGTAGTCAACCGATCTATCTCAACACTTATAGATTCTTTATCCGAAAACCAATGCTTTATATTACTCCAATTCCCTACCATACCTCCGATATCATTACCGGATTTTGACTGTGCCAGAATCTGAGCTATCTTAGTACGGATACTATCTGCCTGTTCATATTTTTTGGAAATATGATTCTGAATCTTCTCATTACCTAATTTGACGTTCTCAATCTCATATTTAATCTCAGATATATTCTTTCCATAATTATAGAGCTGAATACTGAGCTGATGAATATAATCAATACTCTTACCTATGAATAATATTGTATCCTCTTTACTTTCTTCTGAATTATCAATTATCTCTTTTTTAGGTGCAAGATGCTCCAATGCTTCCTGCAAGCGTGAAGCGATATGATTATAGGCATCCGACCCCTTAACAGCTTTAGACCCACACACCAAGCACACCTCCTTTTCAAGCATACTTTGCATCGTTTTGACATCTGGAATATACCAAGGCAACTGCACCAATTTAGCCTTAAACTCTTCTATTGTCTTCTGCTCTGCCTCAATCTTCGCTTGCCTGCGTATTTTTGCTTCCTTATCAAGATTAATAAGAGTCTGTTTCTGTTCTGATAATACAGTCATTTTTTCTGCAAAAGACTCCAATATCGGTTGGAAACCCTCAAGAATCCATAAATCATCCAATAAACTAACTGAATAATTCTCCCTAAGTTTAGACTTTTCCGTTTCAATATCAATTTCAACTTGCTTTAATGCATCTTGCATACTGTGGACCAACTCTATCGTATCAAAATCAGATTCTATTGATTCTATCTTCTGATTTGTATCTAAATAGTTTTTTTGCAAAGTCTCAAGACGCGCTTGGGCATCTTTCAATTTCTTCTCCAATTTGCTGCGTTCCTCCATAAGATTTGCCGCTTTCACTCCTGTCTGTTTATTCTTTTTCTGAGCATTTGATACAGCTATTTCTGAAGTCTTCTCCGCAAAACGACTAAATGCAATATAGGGATCCATCTCTTTAATATCTGAAAAGAGATTAATCAAATTCTGGAGAGTTGTCTTATCTTCAAAAATATTTAATGCACGTTCACCTTTAAATAAGGAATATTTCTTTATTACGGCAGGAAAAAGTGCCTCTCCTTGAAGTAAACTACTGACCGGTACAGACTTCCTGCCTATCGCCAATTTGACATAACCTAAATGTTGAACATTAGATATCGATATTGCACCATCATCTCCTTTAACCACATCAAAAGATCTCTCCACATACCGTTTCTGATTGGCATTATTCTGCATCTCTAAAGATACCTTTACTTCTCCTTTTTCCCCTGCGGCAAGATTCGCTAACATCTTTGCAGATATGCATGAACGCAAATAGACATTTGAGTCTATATTTTGTTCACCAAGAACAAATTCCAATGCGTCATAAAACGTGGTCTTTCCATCTCCATTTGATCCTAAGATAAGATTTAAACCTCGTTTGAATTCAAAGATCTTCTCTCCGTAATAACTGCGGAAGTTCCCTATCACTAATTTAGATATAATCATAGCTACTGTTATCTGGATTTTTCAAGCAATGTGATAATTTTTTTATAGACACTCTTCATATCAGCATCCTTTAGATTGACGGATCCCGTCTGATGTCGGATTCGCATATCAGACTTTTCCTGTTCTATAATTCTATCAAGATGTTTCAAGGCAGAAGCAATTGCCGCCACATAGGTATTGACACTACGAAGCCCCTGGGCAATATTAGTATACTGTTCAGGTCTACTTATGTTGTATTCCCTGACAATTTCTTCATCAGTGATAACCCTAGCAAATATATTATCTATCTTACTCATATAAAATCTCTATTCACTAAAATCATTATTTACAATTGCTTAATATTGATTCCACTTAAATATCTCTTAAACTCTGGATCAATATAATGACATTGCTCCTTTATTATCCCCCTTCTGTCAAGTGCCGGATTCAGACAATAAATCTCAAATTCATTGATATCGACATCTTCCAGAGTACGCCAATGTGGAAATAACAACTTGATGTAAGCCGTTGCTATTCTTTGAACTGCCTTTGCATCGCGCATATCTGTATTTGGTGCGATTTCAACCAACTGATCATATAATTGTGCATAACTATTTTGAGTTCTCAATTCATGTATTATTTCAGAAAAATATTCCACATTTAATGTCCATCCTTTGAATATCATACTTGTATTGATTCGTGGTAATTTCCAACCCTCAATAAAACAGTGAAATCGATCAAGGAGCGCTGATTCTCTGAATTCCTTAGGCAGATTATCAAAATATTTATTAGTTATTGGCTGTCGATCTTGAGATAATGGTATATTGCCCATAAGCATAAGCCCACATTCCGATGAAAATTCTTGATTATCAATTGTTGTCTTACCGCTCTCCAAATATGACTTCAAGGCTGCTTGAATTTCAAGGGGTTCTTGAAATTCTATAGTCTGAATCTCATCAAATGCAAGGAAATCATGATTTTTCATTATGCCATTCTGTTGTTTCTGCTTATCCCAAAACAATTTAGCACGAGTCACCTTTCCTCCACTGACCAACCATCCATATTTGGATAGGTTTCCAAACACATACGATTTACCAGTTCCTTTAGGAGCCAACTCAATAGCATTAAGTCGTGGTTCTACAAATATTAACAGACGTGTCAAGAATTCCAGTTTCTGCGTCAATCCATCAAATCCATCTGGATCATATTCCATTGCAGAGATTAGCACATCAATCCATTCTTCCGTACTGAATCTCTTTCGTGCATTAACCAAATAATTGATATCTACCGAGCTATATGGCTTAAACGGTTTATAATCGACCATTTCCACATGAAATTTCTTACCAACATCATCCGGCAAAAGACAAATCTTGATAATACCCCATTTTTCTCCATCCGATAGATCTGCTGCATGCGCACCACAAACATGATCCGGAATCTGACCCTCTGTTAATTTTATCCCCATATCTGGAATAGAGAAGCGTTTTACGTTTCTGACCAAATCAATATTAATGATAAAACGACAAAGCAATGTCAGATCCCTGCCTGATTTCAATGCGGTCTTTACCATAGAAGGATCTTTAGGTATAACCAGATCGAGAAAAGATGTCAAACCAACTACATTTACATCTCCATTAGAGTCAATATATCGTTTCAATAAAAAATCCTTTACAAAGGAAGGCAAATTGCGTCCGGTAAATAGCGAATTTGTCTTCTCCGGATTCTTATATATCGACATAGCCGTGAAGTTTTCTCTTATTTTTATGCACAGTTCTTCATTCATAACAACCCAAAATCTGCAAATAAATCATTTTCTTCAGTGCCGGTATTAACCTGAATTTTTTTTGTTTCTCCGATATTACCCACCCAAAGAGTGAAATCGAAATCTCCGGCTTTCAAATCAATAGGTTCACTATCAAATAGACTACCTTTGATATTTCTAACATTATAGTGTCTACCTCCATATTCTATATTAATACAATCTAATGGTGAAACACCTGTAATATTCAGATGAACCACTGGATCTACTCCTGATATTTCATCCTGCAAGAATATAGCTTTCCACGTCTTAGAATTAGCACAGGATGAAATTATCAATATCGGCACCAGGACTTCCTCTGGCGTACATCCGCCATGTGAGCCTAACCCGGATGATATCTTGTTCCCTAAAGATTTATGATTTAGAGCACACGCTATTTCCAATGAATCCAACAGATGATAATTATCATCCTTAGTAGCGATTCCTGAGGTTCTTACTGCATAACGTCCGCCATGACAATAATCAAAACCGACAAAATGAAGTCCCGACTGTTTTTGAGGAAGGTATGATAATCCATGATCTGATACTATTGCAATTTTCTTACCTGCATACAGATTTAGTATCTCATTTATCACTTTCCTCATCATTTCAAGTTCCGCCACGATATTAGATGGATAAGTATTGGTATTCTTATGCGCCAATTCGTCTATATCACCAATCTTCACAAACTCTGCACCACCATCCTGAAGTTTTTCAAGGTCTCGTTTATTGATTTCTGTAATTGTCGGAAGAAAAGCGTGAGCTATCTTCACATCATTAAGATATACATGGTCTTTCTCGCGTTCAGCAACGAGATGAGCGATAAATGGTATCCAATCTATTCCAAGACCATCAATCCAATAAAATATATCGATGTCCTCCCTACTTGACAGGATACTTCGTGTAGTCTTAAAACAATTATACCAACTCAGGAAGCTGGCTTCATTAGCATTATATTTCTTAATGTCAGCATCTACTACATCAGTATATTTATCTGCAATTTTTGCTTTCTTATAATGATCAATGTAATCAAGTGCCCAAATTTGCGATGCGTCAATAGTGCCAATTGAAGGAGCCATATATGAATAAAGTTCCGGATAGAATGCCTTAACATCATCCCTACTTATTTTATCTTCACCCAACCAAATAATCGCCAATTCTTTTTCTTTCACCGAAATCGGACTAAACAGCGATGACGCAAATATATATCCAGACTCCTGTGCCACATTCTCAAGTTTGGAAATCAGTTTATGCTGAACATTCTCCGGCAACACCACTGAACGCTTGGCTGCCTCCGACAGACAATAGCTACGAACATACATTTCTGACGAATCAGAAGGGAACTCAAGAGCAATCACTGAAAATAGCTCCCTATTCGAGAAATCGGATGCCTTTGCCACAACACGTCTCATGTAGTCATTTTCACCAAAACTTTTTTTCATAATGTTGGTAAGCAGCCATCTACTGAACCCATCATCATACTCAAACCATAATTTAATGAATGTCTTATAATTGCCTATTGTATTTACAGAAAAATAACCGGCAAACATATCATCAATATCAAAGTTTGTATTAAGATCTATCTCTTCCGCCAGACGATGCCAATATGCTTCATCTTGCGGTCGATACTCCAACCCTGACATTTTTAGGTTCAAACCTCGCGTAAGAAAATCGTAAACATTGTCACAAATACAATACGTAAATGCATTATCCGGCTGAGCATATTCCGCATTTGGATAAATTGCCTTAGACATACAGATAATCTCACGTTTGTTTTGGGAATCAACGTCCTTCCAATAATCAAGCCAATCAAGCATGTTGCTTTTGACAGTGTATTTCTCAGATAAATTTTTCACGCCATAGAGAGTGCCTGGAGTTACTATCAGATGATAAGCTGAATCTTCCGAATTTGATGGCATATACCATATAATGATTTGGCAATCATTATAGAACGCCGACATCTTACCCTCCAATCCAACTATTGGCAAATATATCCGCTGCTGTTTTTCCCACCCGACATCTGTCGTCTCGATAGTCTTTAAGGTATTTATAAAAGTGTCAAATTCCTTATGGCTATTATTATCATAGAAACGTGCTAATTCTGAAAATGGAGTGATTATCATATCTTTGCCATTAAGAGAATTGATAAACATCTCCATTTTTTGGGCCAGTTCTTGATGCCGGATTATCACGTCAGGATAATCCGGATCAAACCAATCTTGAATATATTTAACCTTAACTCCATTTTCCTGCACCATACTTTTAGTAAAGCGATAGGAATCAACGAAATTATCAAAAAGGACAAAGCGTATCGGATAACGCCTAAGAGTAGACGAATTAATCCCATCTGCCTGCTTGTCATTTCTGACAAAATCAAGCAATGTTGCCATATCTTTAAACTCAGTGTACATATTTCAATAATATACTAAGTATATGATCACTTTCAAATTCACATAACTTCTTAATTGCTTCCCTTAAAGACTCAGCATCAATATTTTCAATACGTCTCTTTGCCTCTTCTCTCAATTCGGAGCAATTATCAGCCGACAATGATCCATTTTGTACTATAGTTGAAATCTCCTTACTAGTTACATTATTGATTTCACTGTCAATGCTTCTGACGCTTCTGGCTGCACAACTAAAATTATTATTGTCCTGATTGCCATAACTTTCCTCAAAATCGTTTGATTGTCTGGAGTTCATGGATTTCTCCAATCGCCAATTCTTCACTTGATCTTTGACTTCCTTCTCTGACCAACGCCCAATCTCACTTTGAAGATGTTTCTTCAGATAGGCATACACCTCATCCGTCTCCTCATCCTGCACCTTAACGATATCATCTTGCTTTATATATGCAATAAATCCATCCTTAAAAATACGTGGAGCATCTACAAGAAACACACTGAATTCTATTTCAAGTTGCTTTATAGCTTTTGCTGTTGAACTTATCAACTCCTGATTGGCTAAACCATTAGGATCACACACCTTTACAATATTATCAATCAAAGATGCGATACTATCATCACATGCCGGATTATATTTCACAGACCAAAGCGGATACCCCTTCTGATTGGCATATTCAAGTATCGCCCAACGGGCATCAGTAAGACTGGTCACATCCTTATATCCGGGAAGAGTCCTCAGTTTGAATATATTGATAAAACGCCTGCATAAATCACCAGACTCCTTCGATTCAAACATTAGATTCAGTTTATTACTCCTCTTCCCTGTTTCCCATGATTTAAAAAGTTCCACCACATCATCTACTATATGGCGACTCTCACGAGGTTTTCCGCTTGTATCAAATATCTGCTTGACATAACGGCGCATAGCATACGCCACCATTGCCATGCCGGCATAGGATTGATAAAGTCCATAAGGAGACTTCGACAACGCCTCAAGTTGCTCCCCTAAATTAAATTCCTGATTCTTACGAATTTTTCCAAATACTCCTTCAATATAATCGCATACCAATTTCACAGGATGCTTAGAATCCACATCCTCCTTCAGTTCCATGTTCTGATCCACACTGTCTTGAAAAAGAATGTCCACATGCTTGCCCTGACCTTGTATCTTTGCCAATACCTCATCTTTTGTATTAAACTGCAGTATGGCATCGACAGTAGATTTCACAGACGACTTTTGCCAATTGGTTTTCGTAGATTTTGCCTTAATCATGAGCAAGGATTCAGGTCCGCAGGTAAATACGAGTGGGGCAATCGTATTGTTGACGGTTGATACCAATCTCAAGACAGAAGCGGTGTCCTCTTCCCCATTTATATAATATGTGAAACTGCCGCCCCTTATCCCCGCAATCCAATTCTTGACCAACTTTTTGGCATTATTAGAATAAGTTTCTTGTTGCTTATCCAATCCATGACGTTGTGCACACGTGGAATTTGCCATAAAGTCTATAAACCGATCATAATTCGGCTGCTCCAATGTCTTGTCAAACACAACAAAAAGAACATTCTTAAATCGGTCATTACGACATTCCCTATGAGCCATGGATTTAAGGAAATTCAATTCATCGAAATTTCTCGCCACAAGAACAGCAATATATAGTTCATACCCCTTGGATTGCCTCTTTCCATTCTCAATCTTAGTAATGAGTGTGTATTCATTACTTTGACGACTAAACACATCTAATTTGAATGGTCGGAAAATATTAGCCCAATTATTGTTGAATTCTAAAATCGCAGTGTCTGCAAACTTTGCCACCTGATCTGTAAATTTGAAGATACCGGTAGTCAACTCACTTTTTATTCTCTCAATCTCATCAGCCGGAAGAGCAGAGAACTGAATGGAAAAAATGCCACCAGGTAGACGCTGAATAATATTCTTTACATTAAAGAAATTAAGAATCTCATCAATCTGTGGCTCTATCTTTGTGCCGATAAATAAATTCTTTATATTGATTTCTGAAGGCACAACAGTGTCACTCCCGGCAATATTATTGAGGGCATTCAGCAAAAGTATACCTTTAAAAACGGCTGCATATTCATCACCCTCATGCTCAACTATCTTATGACATGAGTTATAACGTTCCAATACTGCGCCGAACTTCGTTTGATCCTCATTAAATGCACTCATCACATAATCCCACAAATAATCTGGTGTAATCGTAGAATAATTCTGATATGCATTTTCATCTTGGAAAAAATTCCTTACAGCATCGCAAGCCAAAAACTCAAAAACACTTCGGCTCGAACTTCCTGCTTCACGTGCATAATATGTAGCAAGATTTGCAGCAGAGGGATGCAAGGGATATAACTTCTGAAGGTCCTTCTTAGTCTCTTCTATCTGATTAGATGTGGATGAGAATATTTCGAGCAAATCGGCATGAGAATGAAAAAATTCATTCACCAATTTGGCATGCCGGTCGCTATCTACAATCTGAAACTTACGCGACATAATTTTAAAAGCAGAGACAGGCTCCATATTATACGTCACGTAATGATAACGACCGATTGTCTGTGAACGCTTCTCTTCATTAAGCAGATTCAATGCCGAGGGATGAGAAATAAACAAGAAATAACTGTCATTACGGTCGCTCATCATAGCTTCCGACACTTCCTGAAGTTTACCAAGCAAACTTTCTCCAATAGCCGATTTACATATATTTGTAAATTCATCCCAAATTATAAGAAGTCCGTCATACACACCACCTTCTCGTAATTTATTCTGAACTTCTATTATCCATTTTGCCAAGTTTTTATTTTCAAGCGGTATATTCAGACGTGATTCCCGCAAAGCATCGTTCACACAATCAAATACACCTACCGATGAATTAGACAATTCAAGACGCAGTTTTCTTAAATCTGGTGCCACCGACTGAAGTTTCGGACTTTTGCTCAGCAGTAACTCCCACATTTCCGGTTCTTGGTCTATGTGTTCCACATAACTGTCAAAATCAGTTTTCACAACGATTTCAATCCCTGCCTCTTTCAAAGCCGACTTAATCTCACTTTGAAGCTGCAAAGAAAGATCTGTCTCATACGAGATTCTTTGCTGACCATAAAGTTTTATCGGGAACAATCTTTTTTGTTGACGTAAGGATAAAAGATTGGTACGCAATACATCAAACTTTGGGTCACCATATTCTTCCTTAATATAATCCTGTATGCTCTCCACTGTGTCACAAAGCAAATGCTGCAACACAGCTCCAGCATGAGATTTTCCGGAGCCATAAGTACCGGCAATCCATATAGGCTTATGATTGTCAGAATCGTTATTAAATACCGCTTTTATTGTCTTATCAAGCAATCCGTTAAACTGTTCATTCGCAATAAAAGTCTTCCAATCATCAGGCTTCTCTTCCCGAATACTGTATACTGTCCGTGACTTACTAAGTGTGATTATATCGTTGTATTTCGTTGCCATTTTATTTATTTTTTAAATAAAAAGCTATTATCGTTTTTTTTATATCACTTCTAAAAACTGGATCTTGCAATAAAGCCCATAAATCTGCATCAAGAAACGAATAATCAAAATTGTCTCTTAGATATTTTCCTGATGGAGAATGAGCCTTCGGCGAACTTTTAAAAGGTATTCCTTTCCATTTTATATCATAAAACGTTTCACTTCTAAGATGTAAAAGTGGCAATAAGATAGGCGTTGGCTTATTATGAGGTTCGTTCATAATACAAATCCGCATATAAATATCTTCAAGATCTTTATTGGGATAGCATATCTTATTCTCTTCCAAAACTCCGTTTGATATAGCATCAATTATTGCAAGTACAAAATAAGGCTTTGCATTCTTAATACATCCGTGTGAATTACCTCGTTTTATTTTAGTTATCTCAACAAGATAGAAATTTCTTTTAAGTTGATTCATTATACTTGCAAGAGAGTTTTCAATACCATAACTGGAGAAAGATCGTCACGGAGTGTAATATTATCGAGCCCCATATTTAATTCAGCAACCAAAACTCTATTTACTTTAGAGTTTAAAGAACGTAATGTGTTTTCAAAATCATTCCTTAATAAATTAAACTCTTTTTGCGGACCACCTGCAGCATCCTGCTTATATAAGTCAAATATACGCAGAGAGAATATTTTACGAGATACCGCATATTTATAAAGAGAGTAAGCCAATGCCTCACAACTGATATCTTTATATGTCTCTCTTTTAAACGTATCTTTGGAGATTTCTTCATATTGTCTCAAAACAGAGCCGATTGGAGATTCTTTTAAAGTTCTTCTTAATTGATATACTGCATTATGAACTGTTTTTTCTTTATATGCCCCATATTGTTCTTTAATCATTCCTTCAAGTCCTTTTTGAGAACAATTAGTATCAATCGATATATTCTTTGTATACCAATTTACAATAAAAGAATTATATGAAAGATTAATCCATACTATTTCCCATATCAAATTCGGATAATTTACCATTATCTCTTGATTAGAGAGCAATTTAGCTAGTTCTGTAGCATTATTGTTTTCATCTATAATTTCAGCATCTCTAAGCCATGCTTTTAAAGATGGTATCTGATAATTCTCATTTAATCCATGATTGCTCATCCAATAAGCATCAAGATTGTTCAAATAATCATTAAGCCATTCCTCTCTTAATCCAAAATTTTTATAACGATCTATGTTACTTGTTTTTTTATTCATTTTAATTCCGGTTGTTAAGTATAATGAATTAGCCGCGATGCAACCTTTTTCATGAAAATTCAAACATCTATGACATTGAATACACTTAGCCTTATCCACATACACTTTTGGATATATATGAAGTGCACCAGTGGGACATTCAACCTCACATGTTTCACATTGGATACAATAAACGGCTTTAAAAAGCACACGTTTAATTAATCCCATGATAATAATATCTGTGATATTTTTAATTTCAAGCGTATACTTTCCTTTATTCTCTATCAAAGAAAATTTATATGTTTCATCTTTAATCCTTATTTCTCCTATTGTACTACTTCCATCTATACTTGTTGTATAGTTTCCCAGTGTTTGAAAAAATGTCAGTATCGGATATTTAGGATTCTGTATTACCGCAATAAGATTTGATTCATAATTTTTAAATTCTATAAACGAATCCTGATCAACCAAATTTCCACTTGCACGGCGTTTCCATCCTCCTTGGCTAATATATTCCTTAATATCCTTTACTCCTCCTTTTTTAGCGTAACTTTCTATTCTACTTAGAAAAGGCCTAACATTTTCCCTATAATGAATATTTGCAATTCTCTCATTCCATTCATTTGCAAATGGACAAACCAAACACCCAACACGAGTCATTCCTTGGCGATATGCTGGATTTATAGGCAATTTATATTTAAATAAATATAAGAAAATTTCAGAAGTGCTCCAATAAAGAATTGGTCGGACATTAATTACTGTATCATGTTTAACCCCCTTTCCAATTCTGTTATATCCGGAACGTCTCGTACTTTCTTCCGCACGCACGCCATCAAATGTCAGGACCCTTGCCTGCTTATTATTTTCAGTCTTCAACATCCTATATAATGGTCCTGTCTTCATGACAGCACAACACCAACGATGCGTATCACTTGGAGTACCAATCTTATCCCAATAGCTTAATACACTGGCATGATTTCTTGCTATTGAAAATTTCAATTCGGGGTACATTGACTGATAATACTCCGTAATTTCTTCATACAGATTTAACGATGGTGGCAACTCATAACCCGTATCACTATATATTACCTCAAAATCCTGAGGAGGAATCGCCCGCGTACAAAGGTCAAGCACCACCTGTGAATCCTTTCCTCCAGAAAATGAAGCCAGAAACTTATCTATTCTTGTGGTTTGATATACCTTCTTCCCTTCTTTCTTTGCTTGCTCCAAAGGCATCACATCAAAACTGTTACAATCCTCTTTTACAATTGCCATCTTTTGCTTTGCCTTCCTCTCAGCAACCTCCGCAAGTCGCTCAAAATCAAGAGAATTAGCTTTCGATTCCTTTGCTATTTTCTTAGCAGATGAATACATAAGATACGTATCTCTTATGAACTCAATTGCCTCACTCTCGATTACAAACATATAATCTCGATTACGCTCCAACATTGCTGCCACGTCAACAGGCTTCAACTTCATCTGATCACAGCCGTCACTAAATACAATTGTTGGAGAATCATATATATTTGCCCCTTGCGCTTCAAAAACCATTTCTCCACGGTAATAATATTGCTTATTACAAGCCCATAGCAACGGTGCCTCTGACTCAGGATATGACCATCCTAAGTCTTTCAATTTTAACAGATCAAGTTCCTCATAGAATACAGGACGTGGAGATACACTTAACGTCTCTTTCGTAATATGACGCTTTAGAATAACTCCACCACTTTTTTTATCCCATTCTATTTTAAACATTTCACTCGCAGTTAGTTAATAATTAGGGTGTTCAGTTAGTTGTTCCGTATTCAGCTCACTTTTTTAAGTGTTTCGGTTCTATCTTTCACCCAATTGCGGGATAGATTGGCCTTGGCCCAGTCATCTATCTCCTTAAGTTTAACATTGGCCAAGCGTACTTTGAAATCTTGTTCATCAGCGACTGAATAGTCGATTGTCTTTGGATAAAGCGGTAACATCAGAATCATGGATGTGAAACCATACAGTTTGTTTGGCGACATCTTTGATTTTAGAATGCCGAAATCAGACTCGATTATGTCAGACGACATGTTCTGTGCATTGTTGGTCAGATGTAGTAGTTTGGCTTCCTTTTTCAGATAGTCAAGCATACGTAATCCCAGAGTAGCCCTGCGGTTGTTAGCGTTTCCAATTACATGCAAGATGATGTATTGTGAGCATTCACGATAGGTCTTCAAGCAAAATCCACGGGTCTTGCATATGGTTTCCACATGTCTGATCGCGTCGACATCCACGGAGAGTTCCTCAAGCAGTCCACGATAATTCTCAAGGAAACAGAAAGCGTCCTTCGCCTTTTGCTCCAAAGAGTCCATATTGGTCAGCATGCGATTACCCCATTCCACCCAGTCGGAGAGGTTCATGAACCTTGCAATCGCCCTCATGTTTGGAGGAAGAAGCCATGCAATGTCCGTCAAATGATATTGAAGGCGTATCTTCCCAAGCTTTTGAGTAAGGCTCTTAAACTCTTCATCCTCAGCATAGACGGTCTTCATGCAGTTAGCAAGCGTATGACTTACGTCAAGATGCTGTGGAACTCCTGCCAATGCCATTCCGCCTTTCAAATTGTGACCTCCGTCGGAGACTCCATACTCAGGGCTGTGCCCTGCTTTTGCGGCTGCGCGCTCAATGGCATCCTTCACATCATCCTTGGTGTTGGAGTCCGCAACACGCATATCCAACACTGTCGCGTCAGAATGTCTCAAAGCTCTTCCAGGATGCTTCGACGGGATGCCGAGAGTCAGCAGAAGTTTCTGTCGGTTGACCGTGAGGCTTTCGTCCTGAATTATGGCATAGGCCTCATCGCGGCTCTTGTCATCGTCATAGACAGACAGGCCGAGCTTGAGCATCCAGTTACGCACAGTGGTATAGGACGGCGCCTTCCCGCAAGTGCCACCGAGAACATCTTCAAAGGTCTTCAGTATCTCGACCACAGTGCGCAGGCCGCATGAAGTCTTGACATATATGAAGACACAGAGCAGTACTATTTGGATTGAGTATCGATGTCCTTCAACCGGGTCAAAATGCGCGACCATTGTTCTTTGCTGAACACTGGCTTCGGCTCTTCTTTTTTTTTGAGTTCCTTGCGCATCTCGTCCATCTTGGCTTTGGCGGCCACGATTTTAGCGTTGGCAGCCTGCTTTTGAGCCTCAAGTTTGCCTTCAAGTCTGGCAACCTCCTTGCGAAGGCGCTTCAGCTCCTCTTCCGGGGTCTCCTGACTATGCTTTGAGTCTGATTTTCTCATCATTTTTCGCATCTTAAATAGTTGTTTTTTAGACTGTAAAGATACTAAAAATTAATGAATTATCCAAATTTTCAATGTACTATTTCGTCTCTGAAAACAAGAATTTCCAGCACGTGATTTTTATGTAAAATCCGGTGTTCTGGATGCCGTTTTTCGGAACGTCAAACTGAACACCCTAGTTAATAATACACTCTTCCGAAGAGATTTAAATGAATTGAAACACGCTTATTATTAGATAGATATAAATGCTAAATATTTTATTTGCTAAACAAGCCAATAATTAACAAATATAGATTGAATAAAAAATAGAATTTAATTGTGTGATTTTTAAGAAAAATTTTATAACTTTACACTTGATAAAGTATCTCTTCGGAAGAGATTTTGATAATTGCTAAACAAAAATTGCCTCAGACTATGACGTTATCTGAGGCATTGATGTCATTATATCCTTTGTGAGACCTTGCTGACTTACATAAAACAATACCGACAGAATCAAGGGTCAGGAAAATCTCCAAATCGTCAGTCGTAACTGACGATTTAATCGGACGATGAAGTTGTGCATACAATGATTCGTAATCAGTAGTTTAATCACCACTAATTTAGCACTTAATCACCTTCTCTCTACTCTCACTTGTTTCATCCGTTTCACTTGTTTCGCTTGTTTCGCTTGTTTCAGGTGAAACAGGTGAAACAAGTGAAACAAACGAAACAGGTTGAGTTTTACGGACGTCGGTTGACTTTTCGATCGTCATCACTGAACCGGGTTGACTACGGCAGTATGATGTCTGCACAAAGAAATAAAAGAATTAAAAGAAATCCATTTATTCTCAAATGAAGTTGCCTAAAATTAATTAAATCAAAAATAATTTCTTTTTTTTCTTTCTTTTCTTTGTGTTACCTTACGATATAGCTAATAACGCTTCTTTGTGGAATGGATTCATCTGATTCAGGTGATTCATAGTGATTCATAGTGATTCAGGTGAATCGGGGCGTAGTCGGAAAATATCAAGGTCGGATAATGGGTGGGGATAGTTTCAAAATAACACTGCTGAAAGATCCCTTATGTCTAACTTTGCAGCATCAAATGGTGCGCTACGATGCGCTACGCGCAATGTGACAGGTAACAGGTAACAAGTGACAGGTGGTCTTCATCCCTATCAGAAGGAGTGAAGAGGGATGTCGTATATAAAAGGTAACCTTTTATATTCTAATTGCATCCACAGATATTACCTTGATAGAAGTTCCTCTACACGGTTACAGGGGACCTATGCCGTTCATCCAAATCTCACGGAACTACGAGACATATCTTAAGACAGCACATCCATCACACTACGGCACCAAATGCCCATTTCTAAGTTCTGACAGCAACAAGTCATAGACGTATGCCGGACTTTCGATATATAGCTCTGTGGAGAAATCCTCCAATTTTGAAAAAGTCTCGGAATTATGGAATACCGATATAGCTTCAGGTAGTTCCATTCCATCACGTTCCACAAGATAACGGACCACATCCGCAGATATACCCTCAAACAGATATTGTGCATTTCGCTCATTCATAACCTTTTCAGCATTTTTATCGCTGCCTCCGTATGGAAAAAATATTGTGATGTAACTTTCGAGAAAGTTAATTCTTTTACAAGCTGTCCCTCCGAGATAAAATTTTCCGTAAACAGTCGTAACAGACGGGCAATCGTATCATCTGCAACCGGACCTATCACTATATCATAATCATGACATGGCTGAGGAACATTTATATCACGATTATTCATTATAAAACGTGCCCATTCCTCATCTGGAGTATTGAAAATCCTTATTTTCAATCCATTTGCCACCGCTTCTTCAAGATTAAAGTCAAAACAAGTCAATGTCGGCTCTCCTTTGAACATCTTTACCGTCCTCAAAGCCATCCTTTCAGCCTGATGCCTTATTTCGGTGAGATAAAAACCCTTTCCAAAATCTTTGTAGGGACGACACTTGTCAAAATCAATCTTGTCAATTGCAATATTTGAACCATGATACAATATCATCTTATTGCTCCTCCATTATTTTGGCAAACGACTGTAAGGTCATCCACACAGTCATTAAACGATAATGTGTGTTCCACATCATAAAACTCGGTTAGGAAATCAATCCCCTTGAAACGATTGAGATAATTACTTGCCTCACGTATGGTCAAATTATGTCTTTTTGAAAATTCAATTATCGATGTCATGACATAATCAATCAAATTTTTATTAGCCTTTATCATCGGCTTCAACCCAACGACAGGTACTACCTCCAGTGCATCAGCAATACGTCCTATGGTATTAAAATTGACACATGAACCGTTTTCTACCTTTGACACCATAGCTTTTTGCACACCAATCATAGCCCCGACCTCCTCTTGTGTCAGACCTTTGCTTTTGCGTCGTAAGCACAGCAACTCCCCTATTTTCCTTAAACTTGTATTCATGCCGCAAATATAATAAAAAGTTTCCCAAATAAGAAACTTTCTTAAAACAAATAATTCAGAATATCGACCTTCTCTCTACTCTCACTTGTTTCATCCGTTTCACCTGTTTCATCTGTTTCGCTTGTTTCAGGTGAAACAGGTGAAACAAGCGAAACAGCTTGTGAAAAGCTCATATCAGCTTAACACTCTTAATACGCTACATGATTGGCATGGCTTGTATAAGTCGGATTGAGCCGATTAACAAATAATTTTGAGCCGAAGGACAAATAGGATTACAAATTTTTGATGTAATTTTGCACTCGGAATAAAACAAACAGATTATTGAAGTTATCTAAACTTCATTATACCGATCATGAAGCGATAGATGCTTCTTTAATAATACCTATCATGGAGATAATCAGAAATAAAGAATTTGGAGGGGAACGCCCACTTTATTGCAAGCATGGTCTGCGTTTGGAGAACGTGACTATCCACGTCGGCGAATCCAGTATCAAGGAGGGTTCCGATATTGAAGCGGTGAATTGCACGTTTGAAGGGAAATATGTGTTTTGGGAAGTGAATAATTTCTCTGTCAAGAATTGTTATTTCGCCGAGAGCGCACGCTCAAGCCTCTGGTATTCCCGCAATTGCCGCATGATCGACTGCAAAGTGGATGCTCCCAAACTTTTCAGAAGGATGACAGGCATATACGTGGAGAACACTGACTTCCCCAACGGGGAGCAATTCCTATGGGACTGCAAGGATATCGTGCTCAAAAACGTGAGCATCGACAAGTGTGACTACGTGTTCATGCACTCCGAGAACATCAAGATAGAGAATTACCGTCAGGACGGAAACTATGGTTTCCAGTATGCCAAGAACGTGGAGATACACAACGCCTTGATAAATTCCAAGGATGCCTTTTGGGAGGCTGAGAATGTCACCATCTATGATTCAGAAATCAATGGCGAATATCTCGGCTGGTATGGTAAGAACCTTCGTTTCGTCCGCTGCCATCTCACCGGCGAACAGCTACTCTGCTACGTCGACGGGCTAATCCTTGAGGACTGCACATTTGGTGAGGATGCAAACCTTCTCTTTGAATACAGCTCTCTGAAAGCCACTGTGAAAGGACACATCACAAGCGTGAAGAATCCTACCTCCGGCGAACTGACAGCCGACTCTATCGGTGAAATTATCATTGACGACAACATTAAATCCCCTGCAAATTGCAAAATTACAGTTTTGACGAAATAATTGACCGTCGCAAATCAAATTCTTATAAATGGGACACCCCAACAGATGAGGAAACGCTCCCCATGTGGGTGGCAGACATGGATTTCAAGACTGCACCATGCATAATTGAGTCGCTGAGACGTCGTGTTGAACACGGCGTTTTCGGCTATACTAAGGTGCCTGCCGATTATTACAAGGCAATAGTCGACTGGTTTATGCGAAGACATGACTGGGCAATAAATCCCGAACACATAATCTACACGTCGGGAGTGGTGCCGGCATTGTCTGCCATTATAAAAGGTTTGACTCGCCCCGGCGACAAGGTGATCGTACAGACTCCAGCCTACAACTGTTTCTTCTCCTCAATCAGAAACAACGGATGCCTGCTCGCTGCCAACGAATTGACGTATCACAGCGACGGAAGATATACCATTGACTTTGAGAATCTGGAACAGCTTTCTCATGACGCCTCGCTCATGATACTCTGCAATCCTCATAATCCTGGCGGAAGGGTGTGGAAGCATGCGGAATTGGCACGAATCGCCGAGATATGCCGACGCAACAACGTGATTGTGGTGGCTGACGAGATTCATTGCGAATTGACATATCCCGGACATGATTACATCCCCTTTGCCTTCGTGGCTGAGGAAGTGGGGGTAGCGTATGTCGTGACAAACTCGCCAAGCAAGGCATTCAATACCGCCGGACTACAGATTGCAAATATCATCACTCCGGATGCCGCCATGAGATCAAGGATTGACCGCGCAATCAACGACAATGAAGTGTGCGACGTCAACCCGTTCGGTGTGGTCGGACTGATTGCAGCATACAACGACGGGGAGATATGGCTTGACGACCTGAAAGCCTACCTGCATACCAACTATCTATATGCCCGGAATTTTTTCAGGGAGAAGCTACCCCGTTTCACGGTATCCCCGCTTGAAGGGACATACCTTCTGTGGGTGAACTGTTCGCCCACCGGAATGGATTCCGATGAGATATGCCGCAGACTTGAAGAGGACGGGAAGGTGATGCTGTCGCCGGGTAGCATATATGGCAAAGGTGGAGAACATTTCATACGTATAAATCTCGCTTGTCCGAGGAAAATCCTTAAGGAGGGTCTTTCGCGGATAGAGAAAGTATTGTCGCAGCTTGTGCCATGAAAGTGAATGACACCCGCGACGGTCTTCTCGCAATGATACGCAACGGGAAACCGATGAGCCTACGTCAACAGCTGCGCCTTACAGCCGTATTAAGTTTCCCGGCTATCGTGGCGCAGTTATCCACCATCGTAATGCAATATATCGATGCAGCCATGGTGGGTTCGCTCGGTGCCGAATCATCCGCATCAATCGGACTTATGGCATCCTCCACTTGGCTATTCTGGGGACTCTGCTCTGCCGCCGCCACCGGATTCTCCGTGCAGGTGGCAAACAGAATCGGCGCGAACGACAAGAAGAGTGCCCAGGCTGTCTTGAAACAATCGATAGTGCCGTCGCTCATATTCAGCGTCATACTCTGTCTGATCGGAATAGCTATCTGCAATCATCTACCCCTCTGGCTGGGAGCGGAAGAGGAGATTGCCAGACCTGCATCGGTCTATTTCATGATATTTGTGGCATCACTCCCGATGCTACAGATAAGTTTTCTTGCCGGAGCCATGCTGAGATGTTCGGGCAACACCCTTTTTCCCGGCATTGTCAACGTGGTGATGTGCGTGCTTGACGTCATATTCAACGCGTTTCTGATTTTCCCCACGCGAGAAATCTTCATCGGCGGCAGCAGCGTGACCCTCCCCGGTGCTGGGCTGGGGGTGGCAGGTGCCGCCCTCGGTACGGCACTTGCGGAAGTCGTGGCTGGCACGGTGATGATGGTGTATCTCTGGAGATGCAATAAGGAGCTGAACCTGAAGGGATGCACTGCAAGTTTCCGCACCTCAAAGGAGTGTCTTAAACGTGCATTCAAGATCAGCACTCCCCTATGTGGCGAGCATTTTCTACTCTGTGGCGCACAGGTGCTTATCACTGCGATTGTCGCGCCTTTGGGCACTGTGGCTATCGCGGCAAACGCTTTCGCCGTGACTGCCGAAAGTTTCTGCTATATGCCCGGATATGGCATTTGTGAGGCTGCCACCACTCTTGTGGGTCAGAGTCTGGGTGCCGCCAGGAAGAAGCTTGCCGTGAGTTTTGCAAGGATTACGGTTACATCCGGCATTGTCGTCATGACTGTGATGGGTATTGTGATGTATTTTGCCGCACCTCTGATGATGGGGGTGATAACGCCTGTGAAAGAGATTTGCGATGCCGGCGTGGAAGTGCTGCGCATTGAGGCGTATGCCGAACCTATGTTTGCCGCCTCCATCGTGGCATACGGTGTGTTCATCGGTGCAGGCGACACCCTTATACCCGCCTGCATGAACCTCGGCAGCATCTGGGTTGTGCGCATCAGTCTCGCTGCATTTCTTGCCCCCACAATGGGATTGCGTGGCGTGTGGATAGCAATGGCGATCGAGCTTTGCTTCCGTGGCATAATCTTCCTCTGGCGTCTTCGCACCGACTCATGGATGCACGTCAATAAAGACGTATTCGGTAAGTAACTGAATTTTCGCAAGCTGCACTTCAGTGGTTTAAAGTTTATAGTTTAAGGTTTAAGATTCACGAAAATCCACGAATCTTTTCATTATACAAAATTTAATGATCATAAACCATAAACATTAAACCTTAAACCATTTAAGTAATCACTGACAAGATTATCGTTGTCGGCAATGGAGGAGTCAAGAACACATTCCGACAAGAGGTTATCATCGGTGTGAAAAATTGGCGACATGGTATTAAAATTGAATATGGTTGATCATGTGTCAACCATATTCATAAATCTTAAACAAATATGATAAATTTATTAATTTATAGCGGATTAGGTTGTTTGTTATTAGGCTCTATATTAGGCTTAATAGCTGCCATAAAGGGTTTTGCTCTCAATAACTACAAAATAGAATTAATAACAAAACCGAATCCATTAATCAAAAAGAAACTGCAAAAGTACACTAAACCAGCCTTGCTGTTCTTCGTTATTGGAGCCATATTATTAGCAACAGGGATTAGCATCGGCTTAACTAATTAGATGTGGTATCATGGATAATCTATTTTGGATAGGAATAATAATTTTCATGTTGGGATTTATCATACGTTATATTTCTCAACATCTATATGCTGTCGCAAAATCAAAGTTGACAAGCAATAAAACTCTAGCTCATGCAAAAGTAAATATGTAGATAACGCAGAAAATGCAGGTATTTCACTCTTTGGGTGCCGAGATTTCTTGTTCCAATAGTTTGACACGCTCCACCAATTGATCGTATGTTGGCAATTGTCTCTTGATTTCTTCTAATTGAACATTATTGTATGTAGCCACACCCAATGGAGTGGTTATGCCTTTGAATGACAGTTGAACATCTGTTTCTCTCATATCACTGCAAATAAGAAGTCCAATAGTAGGATTATCTTCCGGTGTTTTGAGAATCTCATCTACCGCATTAACGTAAAAGTTAATCTGCCCGGCAAAACTTGGATCAAATGGCTTAACCTTGATTTCCAATACAATATATGATCTAAGCCGGATATGGTAGAACAGCAAATCGATACGTCTGCTCACACCGCTCACAACCAATTCTTTCTGCCGTCCCATAAAGGCGAACCCATTACCGAGTTCCAAAAGGAAACGTGTCATTTGATTGCATAGGGCATCTTCCAAATCACGCTCGCTATATTCTTGGGGAACATGAACAAAGCTGAAATCATAATTGCCACGTGTTATTTCTTGCGCCAACTTTGATTGAGGAAAGGGCAGCTTGTCCATATAGTTGGTCAATGCGCCACCTTTCACAGCATACCAATTGGCTTTCATGCAATTCAATAGACCCTGTTTTGACAATGACTCCTGAACAGTAAGATTGAGATAAAACAATGCCTCATCAATTGTTTTACATTTGGTGATTATCTCCACATGATGCTTCCACGGCACACACGCAAATAGTTGTGGAAAATTCGCGTCTTCCTCTCCTATGAATTCTCCACCTACATGGTGGAGTTTTGTAACTGATGCACTATCAGCGCATTCTATTTCTCCACTGACTTGGTGGAGAAATTTATCGGAGTATCTGCCATATTCTCCAACAATCCGTTGGAGTTTTTCGGCATAGAAGATATACCATTTCTTCATATACCAGAGATTGCTTGTGCCGAAGCCTGTCTCGTTAGGGAAGGCTGCTTGCAAATCAAGGCTCAACTGCTCCACTATGCCGGAACCCCATTTTTCCTCGGCTTTACGTCGCACAAGGTCTCTCCCTGTCTGCCAATTCCACAAAAGTTTTTCAGAATTAACTTTTACAGCGGCCTTAATCTGTGCATTACTATAGCGACTAATCAATTCTGTCAGCCATTGGTTATATTCGCCGTCAAGATGCACATCATGAGAGCGAGTGATATAAGGTTTCCTGTCCATTTTTCTTGATGTTTAGGCTGCAAATTTACAAAAAAATTCCTGATATTAAGGGTTTTGCTCTTAATAACTACAAAATAGAATTAATAACGAGAGTTCGGGATACTACTTATTCCGAGCTCTCGTCATTAAAATCGCATCGTTTAAGGGATTAAATCCCTTAAAATCTACTTTTCCATTCTTCAAAATAAAGTTATCCAAACTTTATTTTAAACACCCTAAACCTTAAACTATAAACCATTAGCCTATCGGCGTCATGTGGTAGCCGAGACGTTTCAGTTCAACTGCCACACCGAAATAGTAGAGCTGGTGGAGCGAACGTACATACGCATTGAATGCCTCCGGAGTGGCGGGTTCGAAATTCTCTTTTATCAACGCTTTATGCACGAGTGTGGCTGTATCCGCTACAAGTTTCGACACCTTCTCCTCTTCCTCCGGATTCAGTTTCAATATGTCGCGGCAGATATACTCATCCATATTGTCATAACCACTACCTTTGGCAAGGACTGACGCATAGAGGTCTTCAAACTTCGAATACATCTCCCAATCCTCATCCCAGAATTTTGCAACCGCCATACCTATGAACATCATCCATCCGAGTGATACCGTAGGGTAATCTGCAAACTCCCTGACCCCGTCGGGAAGATACGACATGCATATCTTCTCCCATTTCTCCTCCATATCATGAGTCTCAGGAAGGACATTGTCAACTCCATCTTTCTGAAGCAGATAGACTGCTACAAGATCATGCAGCTGATTTTCAAACTTATCAAGATAATTAGTATCCATATATCTATAATTTTAATGAGTAATCATATCAAAGGGTATTGAGGCAATCCAATGTTTAGGCAACTTCAATACTCCAATGCAAAAATAAACCATTTATACGTATAAACAAAGTTTTGCATGGAGAGTTGAAGGATGAGAGGGAGAGTTTATGGGTTATAGTTGATAGTTGATAGTTTATGGTTGAGGGGTTATGGTTGAGAGTTGGGGATTAGAAGGAATTTTTTTTTATTGAATCTTGAGATTACACACAATTTTACTAATTTTGCATAGAAGTAATCTGACCATCGCAATGACGGTCAGATTACTTCATTATAATTCAGGTCAATTATAATTCAACTGAAGTTTCGCAAGCTGCACTTCAGTGGTTTAAAGTTTATAGTTTAAAGTTTAAGATTCACGAAAATCCACGAATCTTTTCATTATACAAAATTTAATGATCATAAACCATAAACATTAAACCTTAAACCATTTAAGTGAAGCAAGTTGGAAAACTTGCGAAACTTAAATAATTCAACTTACTTGCTATATGTCAGAAATAAAGAAATGGGACATCATTAAGTCGGAATATCTCATCCGACGACCATGGCTTACTGCAAGACGCGATTGTGTGAGATTGCCCGACGGCAGAATAAACGATGAGTTTTATGTGCTTGAATATCCGGATTGGGTCAACGTGATTGCTGTCACCACCGACGGCGATTTCGTAATGGTGGAGCAATACCGCCACGGACTCGGCGAGATACAGACGGAACTCTGCGCCGGAGTCGTCGAGGCGGGCGAACATCATCTCGATGCCGCAAAACGCGAATTGATGGAGGAGAGCGGTTTCGGTGGCGGCGAATGGAAGCTGCTGACAGTGTTGTCGGGCAACCCTTCCACCACAAACAATCTCACTTACTGCTATGTGGCTGAAGGCGTGTCGAGAATATCCACCCAGCATCTTGACTCCACGGAAGATGTAGCCGTCAGGATCATGACCCGTAAAGAGGTGGAGGATATGCTGCGGAAGGATCTGCTGAAACAATCGCTAATGGTAGCGCCGCTGATGAAATATCTCTATATGCCCGACCTTAGTGAATGAAACAGCAACTGAAGTATCACAACCTTACCATACAATAAATTTACCATAAATTATGATAAACGATATCCTCGCCCATAACCGCGAATTTATAGAAAACAAAGGTTATGAAAAATTCCTCACCGACAAATATCCGAATAAGAAGATAGCGATTGTCACTTGCATGGATACCCGCCTGGTGGAACTTCTACCCGCCGCCCTCGGCTTTAAGAATGGCGACGTCAAGATCATCAAGAATGCCGGAGGCACAATCACAAATCCCTTCGACAGCACAATGAGAAGTCTTCTGGTGGCAGTCTACGAACTCGGTGTCACTGAAATAATGATCATCGGGCACACATCATGCGGTGTGCAAGGCATGGACAGCCGTGAGATGCTACACATCATGAAGGAACGCGGTATTCCGGAAAGCAACATCAACTTGATGAAGCATTGCGGCATTGACCTCGATAACTGGCTCCATGGGTTTGACAGCACGGAGGATGCCATCAAGGAGACTGTAGACCTCGTAAGGAACCACCCTCTAATGGCAAAGGACATTGTGGTGAAAGGCTACATAATGGACTCCACCACCGGCGCACTGACACCATTATCTTGAATTGTTGATGGTTGATAGTTAATGGTTGATGGTTGATAGTTGATGATAAACCATAAACCATAAATCAATATCAGCAATTGCCCGATGATAACAGGTCGGCAACCTCTCCGGAGTATTGGCGACCGATGGGCAGTATCTGACCGTTTTTCAATTCCACTTCACGCTTGTTGAAACTGCGGACCTTCGACCGGCTTATTATATAGGAACGATGTATGCGGATGAAATCCTTCTCCGGCAACTGAGTTCCTATATTTTTTAATATCATCCGAGACACCGTGCAGACACCACCCTCGCGGAATATCTTCACGTATCCCTCCATCGCCTCCACATAGATGATCTCTTGCAAAGGGATGCTGACATTGTTGTATTCCTGCTTCACGACTATATGTCCGGATGAAATCTTATGATTCTCCGTCATCCCGAGCCGACGCAGTGCCTTGCTGAACGCGGTGCGGAAACGGGAAAAGGCAAACGGTTTGTGCAGATAGTCGACGGCATCAAGCTCAAATCCTTCCATAGCATAATTCAGATATGCAGTCGTGAATATGAAGCACGTCGATTCCGGAAGACGCACGGCAATCTCCAGTCCTGACATATTTTCCATCTCTATGTCAAGAAACACGATGTCCGGTTCCTCCTCCAGCACGCATGCAAGCCCTTTCTCCGAGTCGGCAAACATCTTTATCTCAATGCCTCCGATGCGGGCACAAAACTTCTCTATTACCTCAAGTGCCAATGGTTCATCATCAATAGCGACACATCTTATTGTCCTCTCCATCACTCCTGTAGTATTCAAATTGTAAATTTCGGGTAAGTTGTATTATCATTGATTAACTATTCTATCTCGTTTCAATCCTAAAACCATCCTCAGACTGTAGATCCCATCCTCCTCCTTCACTTCAAGCAAATGGTTGCGCGGATAAAGCACGCTCAGACGCCCCCGGCAATTCTCTATGCCTATAGGCACGTCACTGCGGAATTTATCTGCCTGACGCATTATCTTGTTGCTCGTGGCAAACTCAAGCCTGCCATTGCGCAAGTGAAGCCTTATGCTTATCACGCAGTCCTTGCTCGTGGATGACCCGTATTTGAAGGCATTCTCCACAAATGTGACCATCAGCATCGGAGGCACCGGCAAAAGACCGTCGTCAACATCACATTGCCATTCCACCTTCGTATGACTGTTGAGCCGGATCAGCTGAAGATCAATGTAATTGCGGATGTTCTCTATCTCCGAACGTATCGGGACTGTCTCCTTCTCAATCGCCACGTAGGTATATTTCAATATCTCCGTGAATTTTATGAAGGCATCCTCAGCCTTATCCGATGTGCCTATCACAAGACTGTAAAGGGAATTCAATGTATTGAATAGGAAATGCGGACTTATCTGTGCTTTAAACACAGCAAGCTCTGCCTTATCCCGTTCAGCCTCTATCCGCTTCTTCATAAGCATCTGTTCGTACAGGGTCTTGATAAACGATACACTCAGCGTGTATCCAAGCACCAGCGAGAACATAAGCCATAACGTGACCGACACTCCGAAATCACGCAACTCCGTCTGATAACGGCTCAGCACCGGCGTAACGAAATCCATCTCCGGTAACGGGTATAGCGACAACAGGTAGTTGCAACCCACCATACACGACAATGACAGGGCTATGACTCCCCATCGCTTCCGGAGGATCTGAACCGGTATATTGATCCACAATAAGAAAAAATAGCTGATATATAGAAAAAGGCATACCAGTGAGAAGAATATCGGCCATTGCGACATCCATGTGTGGGAAGGTCCCAGAAACACCAATAACGGCATGAATACGACACAGAAGAATATGTCGATTATTACCGATGTCTTACTCTCTATTGATTCCATTTTGCAAAATTAATACAGATATCTCTTTTTTACAACATCATGCACACTTTACTACAACATCATGCACACATCATGCACAACATGGGCTAACATTATGCACATTATGGGATAACATCATGCACACTATTTATTTTGTGCATGATGTCAAAGCATGATGTGCATGATGTATCTGCTTGATGTCTGTGCTTGATGTCAAAGCTACGTGTGCATGATGTATCGGTTTCACGTTTATTGACAAATTTGAGCTTTCTATTAACACATTCCAACTATATCTTGAATTATTGTTAATTTTGCGTTCGCAAATTTCTATTTATTATGAGGCTCATTACAATCATAATCATATTTATTCTTACTTTGCTACTTTCCTGTCGCAAAGAAGAGAGTAATATGGAAACGTCTCTTATGGAAGCCTCAAAACAAGAGCTTGCGGATGCCATTGAGGAAAGAGACCGCCTTATTGTGCTCGTAAAGGAGATTTCTGAAAACATTGAGGACGTAAAGGCAAATGAGAGTATATATCCATTCAGCAATAGCATTTATAATCAAAAAGATAGCAAGGATGGGATAATACTTGACCTGAACGCTATCCAAAAGACTCTTGCCCAGCGAAGAAGCAATATTTCCTCTTTGGAGAGGAATATTGAGATTTCCATATCGAAGTTCGACAGCTTGAAGAATGTAGTGAAGGCTTTGCGCTGGAGATTGGACTCGCAATCAACCACCGTGGCAAAACTAAAGAAAAATATTGCTTTGGATAAAGCCTCGATCGACTCTCTGAATAAGATAGTGGATTCTCTAAACTCGGAAATAAACGAGGCTCACAGACAATTGCAAATAGCTTCCTCTTCTTCATTGAATTTTGCCGACAGATTCAACACCTGTCATTTCGTAATTGCCGACAAGAAAGATCTGAAAAAGCATAAAATTATAGAATCGTCATTTCTCAGAAAAACAAAAGTGCTTGAAAATGATTTTGACATATCTTTTTTCACGAGTGCTGACAAAAGAACTCTAACCTGGATTGACCTTAAAGACCATGATGTCAAAATCCTTACAAAACATCCAAAAAATTCCTATGTGTTAACCAACGCGAACCGCAAAAGACTACTTCATATCACTAATCCGGAGCAATTCTGGAGCCTAACCAACTTTCTCGTAATTCAGACCAACTGAATTTTATCGGTTCGCAAGAAGAGAGGGATAATGCTTGTGCATTATCCCTCTCTTTACCATTAATAGACATCATGCACATCATGCTTTGACATTATGCACAATATAATTGATGTGCATGATGTCAAGGCTTGATGTGCTTGATGTATGTGATTATTCCGACAGTTCGCGCTTGATCTCATCAAGACGATCCATTGCTTCCGATGCGGGCACCGATAATTGGCGCGTAGACGTGACGACAGCTCCGGGGATGACAGATTCAAGCAACGTCTCCGCTGATGGAGTCTCCTTCAACTGTGAATATTCCTCAAAGGTGTAGCGCGTAAATTGGTAGCCCTTCCCTATTCCCTGACGATCGAGCCACCATCCGTCTACAAGCGGGACCGGTGCGGAACTCAGGCTTATATCCCCCGGGGCGGGATAATATGACAGCCTGCCATCCTTGCCAACCCTTACGGCAACATTATTGCTATAGTCGCCACTCATCTTGAATGCCGTAGCCTTTAGAACGAACGCCTGTGTGCCTCCACCTTTTACCTTAACGGTTTTCTCTATGGTATCAACACTTGCCGACGACATATCTCCTCCATCTTTTTTTATATTTTTATGGGAGCATCCTCCAATCATAAGAAGAATAAAAGCCCAAAATCCTACTTTTTTCATAGTTATTTCTTAAATTTTGTAAATTTTAATCCAATACAACCCCATTAACTTAAAATTATGTTAAAATTTAAAATATTTTTATGTTATATAGCATTGTTTTGAAAAATATTTTATAATTTTGCAGTGAGTTTTTCATGGTATTAGATTTTAAGGTTAACTGAAGATTGGTTGTCGTGAGACAATCAATTATTTTTTTATACCTACCCATACCATTTTCCCACATCACAATTTCACATAAACCCGCTTTTTCCACAACGGATAGCCGATAAGGAAGTTCATTGCCACATAGAGCAACGCATAGCATAATGAGACGAACTCTTTCATCGGGATGATGGAGCTGATGGTGTTGTAGAAAAATTCGCTCAATCCTATTCGTCCGAAGATTATCGCCATCAATTCGCTGCTGACATACAACAGCAATGCATTGCTACCGAACACCTTGAATATACGGCTGAACACTCCGTCGTAATGGTCTTTATCCACAAATTTCATTGTCAGTGCGAGAAGGAGTGCACAACTGCCCGACGTAACCAATGCGAAACTGGGGCTCCAGATATGCTTGTTGTATGGGTGGAAGAAATTCAGAAGGAAACCACAGACAATAAGCAGACTGCCTAATGTGAACACGGATACGATCTTATCGGATAATTCTTTCTCTCTACTGAATAATTTGGCACAATAGAAACCTAACAACGTGTTGACAAGTGCGCTTATGGTGCTCAGTAATCCTTCGGGGTCCACCGCCGACTTATGATACAGATGTGCATCTCCAAAAAGCGACTCATCCACTCGATACAGGATATTGTCAGACGACACTTCGCTATATCCGTTGCCCAACACCAATATGACGGTATAGATTACAAGCAGCAATACCGAGAGTGGCAACGTAAGTCCGGGACGTCCGCAAAGGGAGAAGAGAGCTACGAGGAAATAGCATAACGCGATTCTTTGCAATACCGCCCAGAAACGTAATTCCCATATCGACAGCCCATCCCCCCAGATTGCCATATCAAACCAGTTGATCGCAACGCCGATCAGAAGCAGAATAACCGACCTCTTGACAATCTTGCCGAATGTCTGCCCAGTGAACTTAAAACCTCTTTTCCCCAAGGAGAGATAGAGCGACACGCCCATTATGAAGAGGAAAAAGGGAAATACAAAATCGCTTACCGACAAGCCGTTCCATGAAGCATGCTGCAACATTGGGAATGATCCGCCATAACCGTTGTTGACCAATATCATGCCTGCCACGGTCAACCCTCTGACAATATCAAGGGATTGTAGTCTTGCTGTTTTCATTTCGATTTAATTAAATAGTCTATCACTTCTTTTGAGATCTCTATCGCATCCCCTTCCGGCGACGCGCTGTATTCATTCTTGCGTAAGGTCCACGGCTCCTCCATGGCATACCAATCAATCTGCGGACCCGTGGGGAGAGCCATCGCAAACAATTCCGTCGAGGTCTTGTTGCTGTTCGGACCCTCACCGAGTCCGGAGGCATCCGGACGGGAGTTGCGCTCCATCTGCTCCGCAAGCGCATTGAAATAATGCTCCCATCGGGGATAATAGAAGTCACGCAGGAGCCCGTTCCATTCCTTATTGGCATAATCTCTCAGACCACCGGCATCCGCACATTCCCGATTGCCCCACGTGGTGACCTGCACCCGCGCATTCCATTCATACAGATCCTTCTCCTCCTCGCTCTCACCTCTCGAACGTGCCTGTTCGGTCCAATTGCCGAGCCGGAATTCCTTACGGCTTCCCAATACTCTGTCTTGCAGGAGCAGCATCTCAAGAAATCTGTCGGCATTCTTCCGGAAATCATTTTTTGAGAATGAATTATAGTCGGCTATCGTGGCAAGATATTGGCGGCGTCCCTGATCGGCGAGTGCCTGACGCACGATATCGACAAGATCATACTCAAAATTATTGTTACCGCGATATTTGTCGGCAACCGACACCATCTTCACCGCAGCCTCCAAAGTAGACGCCGGGTCATAATAATTGCGCATCTTCGACCAGCTCTTCACCTGAAAGTTGTTGAGCGACGGACGACCGCAGAATATGCTCTCGTGAGGTCCCTGCTGATTGTTGCCGGCTGGACAATTATATATGGTGCTACCGAGAAGTTGCCACACATCTATCAGCACCGGATCTGACGTGCCGTAGCGTGCCTTCACGTAATCCTTCAGCCAGTCCTCCTTCGTGATACGCTCATTGCGCCACGGAAGCTCACTCATCAGCTCAAACATAATCGGATTATTGCCCGATCCCTCCATTGTGAAGCCGAAGCCCTTCAGATTGCGTGCAAGGGGATTCCCCTTTGTCTGATAGAAATTATCTATAAGCTGATCCATGCGTCCGTGAAGACCGACATTCGCCCCGAAATTCTCCAGCATACAGAACACCCAGTCATGGTCGCCATAGCCATTCTCCCTTTTCCATACGGATGGTATGCCCCACATCGGACGACATTCTGAGAAGAGATCAAGTATAAGCAGGTCGCCGGGACGCAATGCGGCAAGCATCTCCGGACGCGGGTTCTCGGTCCAACCCTGCACCACCCATACGGCTTCCGGATTCTCCCTCTTCATAGCAGCCATGAGCCTACGTCCTGACTCAGCATAATCTATGCCGGCATCATCCTTGCTCTCATGGAAGGGATCAAGCGAATAATATTTCGACTTACCGTAAAGTCGGGTCAATTCCTTATAATACAGGTCGGCAATCTCATCAAACCTCGGATCGGTAGCCGACAGGTTGGACGGACGTTGATAACCGTTCCATTTCCCGCCGTCGGTCACGTCAAGACCGAGACGCGAAGAGGCATCATGCGGCATCATACCGCAGTATCCGGGCAAGACAGGCGTCATGCCAAGCTCCTTCATTCTCGAAAGGATCTTGCGCTGAAGTTTCTCCTGTGCCTCATACCATGAGAGGGGCATAGGACCACCCCACCCTTCAAGGTTATTCATAGCCCACCATGCCACGAATGCCGGACCGGAAATAAACTCGCCTATCTCCTTGTCGGTATATCCCAACTTCAGAAGCATGTTGCGCCATACGCTCTCCATTCCCACTATCGCCAACGGCATGTTGACGCCATGCAGTGCCATCCAGTCGATTTCACGCTCCCACTGCTCCCAATCCCAGAACGGCATTGAATAGGAGAACGTGCAATAATTGAAATCATATCTTTGCGTAAGATCGGTCTCACGTCGTTCGGGCGACGTGAGCTGAGGAAGTTTCTCCGGCAAACGAGCCGACATTCCGTTCCACGACAGATGTACGCCGGCATAATGCTTCAGATACCAGTTGAGACCCACCGCGATATTAACCCAACTGTTGCCCCTGACAATCACCTTTCCGTTGCGGCTGTCAAGCTCAAAGAAATCCTTGTCAGACTTCACCAGTTCGGTCTTAAACTTTTTTGATGCACCCTTGTCGATTCGCTCCAACAGCTGATCCACCGGATTGGCAAATACCGGCATGACCAGCAACATGAGCAATGCAGATAAAATTATTCGTTTCATGGTTAAACTTATTACTTCATGGTTATGACTATTTTCCTGACGCTGCTCCCCTCTCTTATTATATACAGACCGGGAACGGATGATATATCCTTCATCTGCCATCGTCTGCCGGAAAGGTCGTAGACCTCAACCTCAGCCGCACCCGTCTCCATATCATGGTCATCAGCATCAATTGACGTTATTCCTGATGATTCCGATATTTCTGCGCTGAAGCGCACGATACCATCCTCTATCCGGATTCCGGAAAGCTCGACTCCGAGCGATGCTCCGTCCCACTGACGTAATGACGGGATTGTGGCATAGCCGAAGCTGACGGTATTACTTGAACCGGGGAAGGGGAAACCTTTCAGGTATTGCAGCGTATTGTGGCGTCCATCTGTCGCGCCATTTGCCTTGACAAGCTCCACGTGCTGATGCTGCTTGTCGTTGTTTACCTTATTGCCGGAAAATACCAACGGGACATAATCCACGTGCCACGCAAGCATTCCGGCAGCCGGAAGAGCCTTATCCCACCCTTTTAGCTGACGGTTCTCCAGAAGATAATATTCCGAATCCTTTGATGTGCGGAGTATTATCGCTCTGTTGCTCTCTTCAATATTCTCAATCTCATTCTCACCCTCTTCAATTTCGGAAGGCACAAGCCAATCGAGCGCGTAGCGTTCGTAGGCGGAATAATTCGGAGGGGTCAATCCGTTGTCGTTATATGATCCGTAATCCATCACGGAGTATTCCCACGGAGTCAATGGCGTATCCCTCTTTGATGAGTATGTTGCAGTCGGATAAAGGTCGGGTAGTCCGAGCACATGACTGAACTCATGCACAAATGTGCCTATTCCATCCGGACGCCGCAGATCGTCATACGTCTCATTAGAATATGCAAAACGGTCAATACGGACTCCATCAAGCGTAAAGGGTCGCTTACCTGCCTGTGTAAGAGTCCAGTTGCAAGGCCATAGGCTGTCGCTTTCATTTGAATCCGCCTCTCCGAGACCGGCATAGAAGATATAGACGTTATCAACGTACCCATCGCCATCCCTGTCATATTCAGAGAAATCTATCTCTGCGTCAAGCATCTTGCACGCCTCTATGACCATGTCGGCACCACGCCTATCCATTCCGGCGGCGTTGTTGCTTCCATAATATTCCATCGTATTGGAAAGTTCTATCGGTCCGAAAACGTCAAACGTGGGGATAAATATACCTCCGGAATTTTCCACGAACCAGTCACGTGCCGAGCCGTTGGAGCCAAACATATCGAAGCCAGGCTTATTGAGCATATCGTGGAAATATGAATATGTATCGACTTTGGAATCTTCACGGTTTTTTGAATTGAACTTCACATCCTGAAACTCCGCAAGTATCACAAGCCCTTTCTGTTCCCCCTTTCTTGGAAACGCATCGGAATAGAGTCCCATGCCACGGGTAGCACCACTTACCGTCAGTCCCCTCTCATATTCCTGATATTTATACGCCAATGCCTCCGATATTGCATCCGCGTCATACCCTTTCAGGTATTCCATCTCATCTACTTTCCGACAATGCGCATCATGCGCCACGACTCCGGAAGCGGTCAGAGAAGCATCCCTATCCACTTCGGCATATACGTACCCCAATGTCTCGTCATATTGAAGCAGGTAGCCATCCTCGGTAAACACGTCATTACAATGCGCGTTGCCTGTACGCACAACGCACAACGTGCTCCCGTCCGGCTGCGACACGACAACCGACCGCCGCAAAGCCGGCTCCCCCCCGATCGGAATAGACAGAACCATCCCTATCCACAATATCACTATACAGAAAATAATCCTCATGAAATAAGTTTAGACAACTTAATTATCAAAAATTTACAAATACTCTACAAAATTAGGAAAAATAATGGAAGTTATGAAATATTAAAAAATATCAAACTAAAATGCCTCTGAATTATTGAAATTATCTAAATCTCATTTTCAAGCATCCATTTCCATGCCGGCAATATCTCAATTACCTTTCCAGACTCAAACTCAACGGTTTGCTCCTCATCATGAGTGACTATCACCATACGGCGCACCGGAACACGCTCCGCCAACTTTACAAGAACTTTCGTCTCCCTGTCAAAGGTATTCAAATCCCCCTGTACGGAATATGCCACTTGCACGGCATATCCCTCCTCCGGTATAATGAAATCCACTTCTATATTCTTATTGTAATAGAACAACCTATTACGGTAAATCCTATACAAATAAATAGCACATAGATTTTCCAACAACGCACCACGTCCCTTATTTTCAAATATACTCAAAAATCCATTATCTATAAAATAATGCTTTTTAATCGTTTCCCTCTCTGAAAATTTAGATGCGAAATTATCTAATGAGAACATTGCACAAGCATCCTGAGCATATCTTACGTATTCGCTCACAGTTGACACAGCAATCGACTCTCTTATACAGCATATAAGACTTACCTGCCTGACGGACTCCGACAAGCACATATCTACCTTTTGGTTCAAAATCAAACGGACGGTCATACATCTCTACCCCTTCTATGATTTCCTGACCCTCCTTTATGAGAATACAAAACAACTCCTTACTTGCCGACATGGTTTCTGACATTTATGTTAACATCGCAAAATTATAATCATTTATTCGCCATCAGCAAACAAATCACATCAATTTTATTCGCTGGTAGCAAACAAATCACACCATTTTTATTCGCTACCAACAAACAAATCGCACCATTTTTATTCGCCACCAGCAAACAAATCACATAACTTCTTAATCTTTGAATGGGATTCGGAACTTTTGTAGGATAAGTTTGAAGTTGTCTTGTGCTGTAAGGCAAGTGTCTAACAAATAACCTTTGATACGTGGCCAGTTGTGCAATCCGTTGTAATAGTACATCTTTAATTCATCGGTAATAATGAATGGTACATATCCCCATTTTATCAGTTCCCTAAACATTATTAGTCGCCCTACACGTCCATTACCATCCTGAAATGGATGTATGGCTTCAAATCGCTGATGAAAATCAACGATATCCTCAAAAGATGGATTCTTAAGGGCATTGTATTCCGTAAGCAATTTCTTGATTTCGGAATGTACATTTTCAGGAAGCGTGGTGTCGTTGCCTCCAACCTCATTTGGCAATTTTTTATATTCACCTACGCGAAACCAACTCTTGCGTTCATCAGAAGTTCCGGACTTCAAAAGGCGATGCAACTCCTTGATAAATTTCTCTGTAAGTTTACTGTCGGTATTATCTATAATGTAGTCAATAGCGCGAAAGTGGTTTGTTGTTTCCACTATATCATCTACATTCATAGGTTCGCCACTCACTCCAATTGTGTTTGTCTCAAATATATATCGTGTTTGGTCGTGAGTAAGTTTACTGCCTTCCATGTGGTTGGAATTATATGTGAGATCTATCTGTATCCGATGATAGATACCACCCTTTATCTTACCCTCCTTTTGTTCTCTCAATGCCCTGAGTAACGGATTCTCTTTCCTTTGTAATTTTCGTTTTGGCAATTCAGCATCAGCAGGGACATTCCAAGTCTTACCAACGAGCAATGCTCCGTCTATTTTATTAGAAGCACAGTAATTTCTGGCTGTCCTTTCAGACACTCCATTCAGTTCGGCCCATTCTTTTACAGAAATATATTCCATCTATCGGCAAGTTTTAATGATTTTTTCTCTGCAAAGGTAGCAAAACTTGCCGATATCGGCAAGTTCTGTTTCCTCCTACTCCAAATTCCAGCACTTAATATTATCGCTAATTATCAATAATACTACGGTTTTTATTGGATTTGCGACGATAATAAGCTAAATTTGTCGCAAAATTTGCGACGTTATCCTCTACATAATGGTGCATCAAGCATATCATCGCATATACATTCAGGAAAGATATATGATCAACATATATCGTCATTATATACCAATGGATAGTCCCTAATTCTTGACATTAAGGATTTTTTATCCTTAAATAATTGCATTAATGATGAAAAAATTCCTAATTTTGCAAATATAATACGACAATTATGGCCATTCAAAGTGAAGCTGCATTGGAAAAAGGTCTTATCGAGGCCCTCCAAAAGATGAACTACGAGTATGTTCAGATTGATGAAGAGACCAACCTTAAATCTAATTTCAAGAAGCAGCTTGAAATACATAACAAAAAAGCTCTTGCCGAAATCGGTCGTGAGCATCTTACAGATGGTGAATTTGAGAAGATCCTGATTCATCTCGAAGGTGGCACCCGTTTCGAGAAAGCCAAGAAGCTACGAGACCTCTTTCCGTTGGAAACAGAGGATGGGCAACGTGTGTGGCTTCAGTTCCTCAACAAAAAGAATTGGTGTCAGAATGAATTTCAAGTGTCAAACCAGATTACGGTTGAAGGTAGAAAGAAATGCCGTTACGATGTGACGATTCTTATCAACGGCTTACCGTTGGTACAGATTGAATTGAAGCGTCGCGGCATTGAGCTGAAACAGGCCTATAACCAGATTCAGCGTTATCACAAGACTTCTTTCCACGGGTTGTTTGACTATATCCAGATATTCGTGATTTCCAACGGAGTCAATACCCGCTACTTTGCCAACAATCCAAATCAGGGCTTCAAGTTTACTTTCAATTGGACGAGCAAGGCTAATGAGCCATACAATGAACTGAGTGTTTTTGCCGCTGACTTTTTCGACAAGTGTACGCTCGGCAAGATGATCAGTAAATATGTAGTGATGCACGAAGGCGACAAATCGCTCATGGTGCTCAGGCCATATCAATACTATGCCGTAGAGGAAATTATCGACAAGGTTCAGAATACTAACCGTAATGGCTATATTTGGCACACCACAGGCGCGGGCAAGACTTTGACATCCTTCAAAGCTGCCCAACTGGTATCTGAACTTGACGGTATCGACAAGGTGATGTTCGTGGTTGACCGTCATGACCTTGACACACAAACCCAATCTGAATATGATGCTTTTGAGCCGGGAGCGGTTGACAGCACTTCCGATACAAGCGAACTAACCCGGAGATTGCAAAGCGATTCAAAAACCATCATCACCACCATTCAAAAACTGAACGCGGCGGTGACTCGTCCTTGGTACAGCAGCAAGTTGCAGCAAATCAAGGATAGCCGCATTGTGATGATTTTTGATGAATGTCATCGCAGTCACTTTGGGGATAGCCACAAGAATATCGTCAAATTCTTCAATAATCTTCAGATTTTTGGCTTTACGGGCACTCCTATATTCGCAGAAAATTCCACAGATAAACACACCACGAAAGAGATTTTCGGTGAATGTCTGCACAAGTATCTTATCAAGGATGCCATCGCAGATGAAAACGTACTCGGTTTCCTTGTGGAGTATTATCACGGCAACTCGAAGGTGAACAACGGCAATGAGAACCGTATGCGAGAGATTGCTAAGTTCATACTCAACAACTACAACAAATCCACCTACGACGGTGAGTTTGACGCGCTTTTTGCCGTGCAGTCAGTGCCAATGCTTGTTCAGTATTACAAAATATTCAAGGAACTAAACCCAAAAATCCGCATTGGTGCAATCTTCACCTACGCTTCTAACGACAGCCAAGATGATGAGACCACAGGAATGTCAAGTGGATCATTTGTAAGTGATCGCATTGCCGGGGCTGATGATATGGAGGACATAATTGATGATTACAACAAGATATATGGCACTTCATTTTCCTTGCAGAATTTCCGTGCATACTACGATGATGTCAATCTGCGATTGAAGAAGAAAAAGCCTGATATGCTCTCGCTTGACCTCTGTCTCGTAGTCGGTATGTTCCTCACAGGTTTTGATTCAAAGAAACTCAACACGCTCTACATCGACAAAAATTTGGAATATCATGGCTTGTTGCAGGCATTCAGCCGAACTAACCGAGTTCTAAACGAGCGTAAACGCTTCGGCAAGATTGTATGCTTCCGAGATTTGAAGTCAAATGTCGATGCCGCTATAAAACTTTTCAGTGAAGGTGGCGATGAGAATGTGTTGCACGAATCATTCGAGGAAATTAAGAAGGAATATGTTGAATTGACCAAAGAGTTCCTTACGCATTATCCCGATTCTCGTGTTGTGGATTACCTTCAGAGCGAGGAAGACAAACGTAATTTTATTTTGGCATTCCGCGACATCATACGCAAACATGCCGAGATACAAATATATGAAGATTTCAATGAAGAAGATCCCGATTTTCCTATGGACGAACAGCTCTATATGGACTTCAGGAGCAAGTATCTTGATATTCACGATACCTTCATTGATTCTAAAATGGTGAATGATTCGTCATCAACCAACGATGGCAGCGATGCTGAACAAACTCTTGACGATATTGATTTCTGCCTTGAACTACTGCACAGCGACATTATCAATGTTGCCTACATACTCAGTCTCATTGCCGACCTTGACCCGAATGCCGAGGACTATCCCGAAAAACGTCAAGAAATTCTTGACACCATGATTAAGGATGCCGAGTTGCGCAGCAAGACTCAACTTATAGATGGGTTCATACTTCAGACTGTGGATAACGATAAAGACGGTTTCATGCGCGATAAGAAAGCTGACGGGAGCATTGACCTTGAAGAACGTCTTAATCAATATATCCGTCAGGAGAAGGGACGTGCAATCGAGAGCATCGCACAGGAAGAAGAAATCCCAGTGGACGTTATCAACAAGTATGTGTCAGAATACGACTATGTACATAAAGAGCAAACCGAGATTATTCAAGAAGCTCTGAAAGGCAAGAAACTTGGTCTCGTAACTCGCCGTCGCACTCTCAACCGTATTGTTGACCGTCTTCGTAATCTTATAAAGACTTTTAGCTGGGATTAATATGATAAAGGTTATAGATTGCATATACTTAACAGAAAAGGGCTGCAGTGTCAAAACTAACGGTAAATTCTACCCGGTTCATCTACAACAAGGAGATATTGATGGTGCATGTTCTGTATATGCACTAATGATGAATTTACTTATTCTCAAAACAATCACACGACGACAAGTCGAGGATGTATTTAATGATATCAGAAAATCACCTGAGGTTGAACAGCTTTTCCATGAAATGTTTGATAAGCACGGACTGGTAAGGGGTGGCTTTCATTTCAATAACTTGAAAAAATTAATTAATCATTCTTTCGGTGATGTCGTTTTTGCAGAATACTTTGAAAAAAGAAATGATGATATTTATGCAATTATAAAGGAGACTATAGACAATAACATACCTATTATTCTAGGTATTGACTTCAAAGGCGGTGGCGGTCACGCTGTATTAGCGATTGGTTATGAACGAGATGTTGATGGAATATTTAATATCTTTTGTTTAGATCCAGGTTATTCAAATACCCCGACTTCTTATTGGAACATGGTCATATCATTGGGTATTTATCAACGATCACGTTTCCCTCATCAATGTTTGACAGTTAATCCTTATAATTGTCCAGCTATACAAATTACGGCAAATTTGTGATATATGACGTAACTTGCTGGATTTTAGCGCGTCTATGAAACGTAATTGTACTTAATTCGTACTGATTGAGAAAGTTGCCGCAAACGGAGGAATTTGAATTTTTGATTTTTAACATCTGTTTTTGATTTTTAATTGCCTCTTTTTGCCCCCACAAGGTCTGATTTTGGACTATGGCCAATTTTCAACCTTGTAACCGCATCCTCTTTTTCAGTACGAAAAAGACACGTTTAGACGCTGCAAAGATAGCGATTTTTATCGTCATGGGCAAACGTGGCGGGACATCGGCTTGCATCAGACCGTGCCGGGGATGTGTCCGGGAGGCCACGTTCCGACACGGACATACTGCAAGCCCATGTCCCGCCTGACAGGTCCACGCGGATAGAGACCGTATGCCGTCCTCCCGATAGAACGATTGGGAGGACATCATCCGGTCACTATCCCTTTTGCGGGACTATTTATCGCATTGCCGAAACCTGTTTGCACCGGCCGTCCTTTTTATCTTTCGTTGCCAAACGGTATGCCGGATATACAAAACCGGTGAGAGTGAAAGTAAGAGACGGCCTTTCACCTGCCCCGGCATTTGCACATCCCGCATCCCGTTGATTTCAATCCACGCGGATAAAGACCGCTCACTTCCACGGATCGGCAATGCCGTACCGTTCCCTGTGCGGGACATTATCCTCAGCTGGACTACATTTCCGTCTTTTTATTTTTTCTTTCCGCTGCCGCCGCTAATGTGGCGGCAGGGACGATTATGTTTTCTTGGGCTTTCTTACCGGGGGAGCCATTTTGAGTCAGGGCGTACCATTGACAAGCGGGTCTGTATGGGTTGCTTGACTTGACTGAACGTGCGGCGGAGGGATATTCTCTCGGCTTTGGAATAAAAAATCTCCAGACCTCCTGCGTCGGCTCGTATTTTTTATTCCAAGGCCCGAACATCCCTTTTCTTCCGCCACACGCCTTGCAGGTGTCAAGCAACTCATACAACCACACTGTCTTTGGACGCATGGTTCAAAAAAAAGCTCCCACCGATATGAAAGCCACAAGAAAACATAAAGATTTTAAGTCAAGGCAAGCTCGCCAATCCTCCTATCTATACCGCATAATCACAAAGGCGGTCAAGGCGGTGGCAATCATCATCGGAGCAGTCATCGGGATAGCGTTGTGGGCAGTTGTCAGACCCATACTAAGGGGCATAGGCTGGCTCATATCAATCCTCACCGCAGCAGGAGCAATCTATTGGTTAATGACACTCTAAAATTCAAGAATATGGCAACGACAAGACATTCAAAGACTTGGGAACAGCAAGCCAAATACTACGAGGTTGACAGCATCGCCGACTATATGATAGAAACCTATCTCAACGGCAACATATCAACGTACCGTCAACTATTCTATGAACTCAAACCCGCAGGGAGAAAACTTTTTATCAGTTGGCTTTTCCATACGGAACACAACGCCACCGAGATTGAGAAAATGATACTCGCAACACTCTAAAACCCACGACTATGGCAACGAAAGAAAACAAAGGCACACAAGCCTTCAACGACACTATCAAGGCTTATCTTGAAGAACGAGCAGAGAATGACGCATTGTTTGCCGTCAAGTTCGCAAATCCCTCAAAGTCAGTGGATGACTGCGTGACCTATATCCTCAACCAAGTGCAGAAAAGCGGTTGCAACGGCTTTACCGATGCGGAGGTGTACGGAATGGCAATCCACTACTACGAGGAAAAAGAAATTGAGGTCGGCAACCCAATCAACTGCAAAGTGGTGGTGAACCATACGGTAGAACTCACCGAGGAGGAAAAGGAAGAGGCACGGCAGGAGGCAATAGCCAAACTCCGAGACGAGCAGGTCGCGAAGATGCGCAGACCCACCGCGAAGAAAGCCACCGAAAACAAACCACAAGTTGAACAACCCAGTCTATTTGACTTTTAACCCCCATACCGCTATGAAACCCAAGACCGCAATACAAAATAAAGTGGCAAAACTCTCAGCCACCCTGCGACCCATCACCGCCACACAGGAACAATGGGCATATACACACTGCGTTGAGCATTTCGCATACCGCACCAAGAGCGGAATACTGACCTGCGGTGACTGCGGACACCAATGGAAAAGCGGGAACGGCAGTCTATGCGACATCGTGGCAGGTTGCAGATGTCCTAACTGCGGTGAGGAACTAAAAGTGAATGATACTCGCAAACGTACCTACAAGGAAACACGCTATTTCAGCGTGATAACCACCTGCGGGGGTTTTCAGGTAATCCGTGTGGCACAAATCCAATATGTCAGCAGGAAGGGCGAGCCTATGAAATTCTACTGCCACGAGGTTGTGCAGAGGTGGATTTCTTCCGACGGAAATGTCTCTACAATGGCATTGCTCCGAGGATTTCCGTTCTATTACTGCGACCTTTGGGCATTGGAGAGCGATATGGAAATTCGCCCACATAACGACCTTTACGACAATGTGGTGATATGGAGTGACGTGTATCCGAGAATGAACGTCATCCCACAACTCAAGCGAAACGGATTCAAGGGTGATTTTCACGGCATATCCCCCGTAACCCTTTTCAAAAGACTCTTGTCGGACCCACGAATGGAGACGCTGATGAAAGGCGGTGAGATTGAGGAAATGAAATACTTTATGCTCAATCCGAGAAACACCGATGACTTTTGGGCATCGTACTTAATCACCAAACGTCACCACTACCAAATCAACAACATATCAATGTGGTGTGATTACCTCCGTATGCTGGTGAACTTAGGCAAGGACATACGCAATCCCAAGAACATCTGCCCCGAAGATTTCATAGAGGCGCACGACAAGGTGAACCGCAGGATTGAAGCAAAGCACCGAAAGGAACGAGCCGAGGCTCAAAGGCGCATGGAGATAGAAAGACGTGAGCGCGAACAGCGGAAATTGCTCCAAGAACAGCAGCGTGAGGAGGATTTCAAGGCTCTCAAATCCAAGTTCTTCGGACTGATAATCACCGACAATGAAATATCGGTGAAGGTGCTTGAAAGCATCGAGGAGTATTACGAGGAGGGCAACGTGCAGAACATCTGCGTTTTCGGCTCGGAATACTACAAGAAAGCCGACACCCTCGTACTCTCGGCAAGGATAGACGGCAAGATAATTGAAACGGTGGAGGTTGACTTGCAGACCCTCAAAGTGGTGCAGTGTCACGGCAGGAACAACGAGGATACTGAATATCACAAACGTATCATCGACCTTGTGAACTCCAACTCCAAACTAATCCGGGAGAGAATGACCGCATAAACCTATAACCCGACTACCGATTGAAATATATTATTGCTGTCCGATAAAACTTGAAGATGGCAAAAAGGCATGGCTCGAACGCTGATTTTATGGCGTTCGAGTCATTTTTTTCTATTGCTGTCCGATAAAACTTGAAGATGGCAAAAAGGCATGGCTCGAACGCTGATTTTATGGCGTTCGAGTCATTTTTTTCATTTTACAAGCCCCCCTCAATCAAAAAGCGTTGGTAACGGTGGTGCGCCAGACGCCTCAGAAAGGATGATTTCCCACTCTTTTTCCGGATTGTTGAACAAGCTGTGGAAGTCAACGTAATACATCAGCGTGATTCTGACCATTGTTGCCAAGCCTGAGAAGCTCCATTGGCGTTTCAGACCTTTCTGCATAACCATCAGCAGCAGGTTTGCGATAAGAGTCACCCATATCTGGATTTTGATAGCGTTGGCACTCTCGCCATAAAAGTATTTTAACGGGAAGTTCTGCTTCATCTGCTTGAACAGCAGTTCAATCTCCCACCGTTGCCTGTATATGGCAATAATTTCATCTGGATCAGAGTCCATATCGTTTGTGAGCAATGATATGAGTTTGCGCTTTTTTGCGTCTACATAGGTGATTATACGTGATTTATGGTGTATCGTTTCTCCTCCCCTGATTTGCTTCACAAATTCAACGTTCTGAATTCGGACTTCCATCAGACCATCCGGAGTCTGATACATCGTGTCGCTCAGAACGCTGTATTTCAGATTTTTCTTCATTTTGGTGACGTATATCACGCCGCGCTCCGTAAGCTGCTGGAACTTCGCATAGTCGATATATGCGCGGTCCATGGCCATAATGTCGCCTTTGCTCAGAGTATTTGGTTTGAGCATGAAAGAGTCATTTGTTGCTGCTGAGGTAAATTTTATATCAGACGGAACCCCTTCATTGGCATGTATGACGGTATGTACCTTGATGCCGCCTTTCTTTTTCCCTGTCTTCGGATGGCGTCCCACACCCTTGAACAGCAGGTTTGAAAACAGTGTTATGGTCGTCGAGTCGATAATCTGAAGCCGCTTCATCCATTTTGGAGTCTTATGGCTCCGGCTGTCCGATGAAAGCACATGGCGGTAAGTGGCGTATAAATCACGGTAAATGGCCTCGAATATGGCTTCCGGACGTCTTTTGTTGGCATCGGCGAGCGTACTGCGTCCAATCTTGAAGGTAATGCCGAGGTGTGCCAGTTTGCGCGTCTCGGCGAGCAATGAGGCTGTTATCTCCCGTAACGAGTCGAAACGCATTATGACAGCATAGAGCATCACCACCAGATGAATCCAGCAGTTGAACCGTTTTGTGTATCTCTCCCCGCCATTTTCACGGCTGAAATAAAGAATCTTTGACTTGTCAAGCAATTTTATTACCTGACCATAGAGCGGCTGTCCGCTAAAATGACTATTTTTGCGCATGGTTATTGAGTTTTGTTTGGCGACAGCTAAATAACCAAAAAGGACTGACTCCTGCAAATGGAATCAGTCCTAATTTTTTGAGACCTCAAAAAGTTTTATCGGACAGCAATAATTTTTTTCATTTTACAAGCCCCCCTCAATCAAAAAGCGTTGGTAACGGTGGTGCGCCAGACGCCTCAGAAAGGATGATTTCCCACTCTTTTTCCGGATTGTTGAACAAGCTGTGGAAGTCAACGTAATACATCAGCGTGATTCTGACCATTGTTGCCAAGCCTGAGAAGCTCCATTGGCGTTTCAGACCTTTCTGCATAACCATCAGCAGCAGGTTTGCGATAAGAGTCACCCATATCTGGATTTTGATAGCGTTGGCACTCTCGCCATAAAAGTATTTTAACGGGAAGTTCTGCTTCATCTGCTTGAACAGCAGTTCAATCTCCCACCGTTGCCTGTATATGGCAATAATTTCATCTGGATCAGAGTCCATATCGTTTGTGAGCAATGATATGAGTTTGCGCTTTTTTGCGTCTACATAGGTGATTATACGTGATTTATGGTGTATCGTTTCTCCTCCCCTGATTTGCTTCACAAATTCAACGTTCTGAATTCGGACTTCCATCAGACCATCCGGAGTCTGATACATCGTGTCGCTCAGAACGCTGTATTTCAGATTTTTCTTCATTTTGGTGACGTATATCACGCCGCGCTCCGTAAGCTGCTGGAACTTCGCATAGTCGATATATGCGCGGTCCATGGCCATAATGTCGCCTTTGCTCAGAGTATTTGGTTTGAGCATGAAAGAGTCATTTGTTGCTGCTGAGGTAAATTTTATATCAGACGGAACCCCTTCATTGGCATGTATGACGGTATGTACCTTGATGCCGCCTTTCTTTTTCCCTGTCTTCGGATGGCGTCCCACACCCTTGAACAGCAGGTTTGAAAACAGTGTTATGGTCGTCGAGTCGATAATCTGAAGCCGCTTCATCCATTTTGGAGTCTTATGGCTCCGGCTGTCCGATGAAAGCACATGGCGGTAAGTGGCGTATAAATCACGGTAAATGGCCTCGAATATGGCTTCCGGACGTCTTTTGTTGGCATCGGCGAGCGTACTGCGTCCAATCTTGAAGGTAATGCCGAGGTGTGCCAGTTTGCGCGTCTCGGCGAGCAATGAGGCTGTTATCTCCCGTAACGAGTCGAAACGCATTATGACAGCATAGAGCATCACCACCAGATGAATCCAGCAGTTGAACCGTTTTGTGTATCTCTCCCCGCCATTTTCACGGCTGAAATAAAGAATCTTTGACTTGTCAAGCAATTTTATTACCTGACCATAGAGCGGCTGTCCGCTAAAATGACTATTTTTGCGCATGGTTATTGAGTTTTGTTTGGCGACAGCTAAATAACCAAAAAGGACTGACTCCTGCAAATGGAATCAGTCCTAATTTTTTGAGACCTCAAAAAGTTTTATCGGACAGCAATATATTGTAATATATTTGATGTATATTTGCACTATAAAAGATTAGAATATGGATATAGCATTAAAACGAAATCAAAGTTTTCGTCTGCCGGTGGACCTGATTGAAAGACTGAAACTATTAGCAAAACGACAGAACCGTAGCCTTAACAACTATGTGGAGACACTATTGCTTGATGCTGCATATCTTGAACCAAATGCCGAGACAATTGAGGCAATGAAAGAAGCTGAAAGCGGAGCACTCCGACATGACCCCCCCCTTGATCTCTCATCCATAGAGGCAATGGAGAAATCCATGGGACTATGAAAAAATTAAAACCCTCCACTAAATATAAAAAGGACTATAAACGCTTTCGAAACAATCCCAAGAAAGTTCAGAAATTGTTTAAAGTGCTTTCTATGCTTCAAAATGAGATACCAATTCCGAAAGAGTATAATCCACACATGCTTACAGGGAATTATGCCAGACACATGGAATGTCATATTGATGGAGACTTCCTACTTATATGGTTTGATCCGGATACAGACGAAATTGATTTGGTAAGACTTGGCTCTCATTCTGACCTATTCGGCTAACTACACTTTTTTTCAACATAACACACCGATTGTATACGAAAGGAGTTTGTATCGGTTGTTTCACCCCGAAACAACCGATACAACCGATACAAGTGATACAAGCGATACAACGGATATTGGGTCGGATGGTGGCGAGGAGGGTTGGTGGGGATAAGGTCAGTTTTGGTAGAGGGCTTTGATGGGGTTTTCGGAGGCGGAACGGTGGGCGCGGATGATGACGCAGATGAAAACTATGAGGTAGATCACCAACATGCTGAGGATTGTCAGCGGCACGCTCTGCGATATGTGCTGCGGATAGTTGGAGAGCCAACTTTCAGTGCTGATCCAGCCAAGAATAGCCCCACATGACATCGAGGGTAATGCTATCATTGTTATCTTCCTGATTAGCATCTTCATTATGTCGCTTGTGTCGGCACCGTTGACCTTGCGTATCGCTATCTCACGACGGCGGCTGTTGAGCATGTCGCTTACGTAGCCTATCAATCCGGCAAGCGTGATGACGAGCGCGATGATGCAACATGCCACGAGAGAATCCCGCAGGTTGCGGTCGCTTGTGTATGACTGGTTGACGAGAAGACGGTATGATTCCGCCATCAACTCTGCATCAGGCACCACCTTACGTATCGCCTGATTGACTGCTGCTATATTTTCAGATGAAATTTCACCAAGCCTGACAACAACATTACCCGGCAGCCATAACTCATTATTGGGATTGTCATGGAATATCACCTGCGGACGCTCATCAAATCCCTGAGCCGTACCAACCTTCATATCTTCAAAGACGCCTACCACCTTGAATCGATCGCTCTCGTTTTTGCTATGTTCGCTGAAAATAAATTCCCAGCCTATCGGCGAATCCTCAAGCGATGCAACAGTTCTCATCTTATCCACAAACGACCTACTCACCATTACGTTGCGTTCATTTGATTCTCCGGGATGGAAGCCGTTACCCTCTATCACCGGCACTCCCATCGTCTCAAACCATCCGTCGGTCACGAAATATAGATCCGTATAATTAAACAGTTCCTTATAATCTCCGGGGAGGGAAACATTATTGCCAGATTGCATACTTATCGGTAGACTGCACGCCATTGCTACCCCCTCCACCTGCGGCAGACGCGAGATCTCCGAGACTATCGCCTCACGCTGACTCTTTTCAAGCGTGGAAAGATTGGCATAAAGTAGATTATCCACCTCATATCCGAGGTCATAATCCATCATGTAGTTATACTGACGGGTGATATTCATGAGCATCACCGCCACGTAGGCAGCTCCGGCAAATTCCACAAACAGAAGGCTCTTCTTCCAGATGCCACGCGATGACCTCAACCTGCGGAATGCCCCGGTCACAGGAATACGCATGAAGAAGAAGGAGGGGACGCATACCGTAATCAACAGTATCACGCCGATGATTCCCAGAAGTATAGCGAGCGAAGCGGGGGTGAATAGAGCCTCATAGCTCACCTCTAAAATCCCCTCCACCATATCCTTAAACGCGAACGCCATGACGACTCCGAGCAGAAGCGCGAGAATGAGGTTCACAAGAGATTCCTCCGCCACTATGCCTACTATCCCACGTCCGGATATGCCATAGCATTTGCGCACCGCTATCTCCTTGACTCTCACTCCCAATGATGAGAGCACTATCAATATATAGTTGAGCACGGCAATCACAATCATGACCGCTGCCACAAGAAGCATCATATTGTTAAGGTTTCTCACCTTGGCATCCTCACGGTGGAGTTCAGCCATACGCATAAGACCGTAGCTGAGATCTAACCCCGATTCCTCAAGCTGACTCAAATCCACATGTTTCTCCTGCACCTTGCGCATCTTCGGCACCACCTCTGACGGGACGACATTCTCACGCAGTTTCACGAAACCCATGTAGCGGTCATTGCCAAGCCAGTTTTCCAACGACCATTTCGGGAAAGCATAGATAGACGTCAGAGCATCATAACGCAATGTGCTGTTCTCCGGACAATCCTCATACACACCCTCCACCGTAAGTTTCCAATCATCATACCCTTCAGGCACTATTGTCTTACCTATGGCAGACTCCACGCCTCCGAGTTTCTCCGCTACCGAGCGCGATACCATCAATCCCAATGGCTTACCAAGCACCTGACGCGGATCGCCAATAAGCACTTTCGTACTGAACACGTCAAACCAGAGTGAATCGGCAAGAATGAGATTCATTTTGATTTTATCCTCATCTCCAATCTTAAATTTCGTCTCCGGATCAAACATCAGCGTCATGCGCGTAGCTGCCTCCACTTCAGGAATCTCAGCCATCATGCCGGGGGCGACACCGCCACTTATCTGACCATACTCCTTATCCTCTCCGTCGGTAGTGCGCGTCACGTAGGTGCGCAACTGGTAGACGCGTTCATTATCCGGGAAGTAGGTATCATACGATGATTCAAAATGCACTTTCGCTATCAGCATCAAGCCCGCAGTGATGCCGAATGCGAGGCATATTATCTTCAGCAGATTGCTTCGTCCCTTACGGAACAGATTTCGGAATGGATTCATAATGTCTTTATTTTCGTTATTCGTTTCTATTTTCTGTCAAACTACCGTAGGCAGGCGATGCCCTCCTCATGAATACGTCTCTCTCCGAATCCATGAGGAGGATACATCCGCACATTTATTACGATAAGAGTTGTTTTCACACAAATGTTTCACAATTGACGTGCCAACTTCGCAATCATCTGTATATCAACATCAACAATCACACCACACATTTCTCAATGTCAAATAATCATACACTCCACCGTAAAAAATTCACACATATCACCATCAGCCTACACCAAGACGACATACCATAACTACGCCTTATAATAAGACTTCTTCTCATAAAAATGGTAGTGGAAATATTGTGATGTATCATATTTTTATCTAACTTTGTAATCGTCAGAAGGCTTACATCATGAAGCCGGAGAAACTTCCATGAAAGCCTCCTAATTACCCAAAACCTTCTATTTATGAACCGAATTCTAAAAACAGCACTCATGTCTGCAATGACCGGAATGGTGGTGGCTTCTTGCTCCAGCAACGCGAAACTGGAGTATCCGGAGGCTCCGACCGACAAGACCGTATCCGACAATTATTTCGGAACCACTGTCAACGATCCCTACCGCCCCTTGAAAATGACACAGCGCCCGCCACTCTTGAATGGGTGAAAGCTGAGAACGCTCTTACAGAGTCTTATCTCTCAAAGATACCTTATCGCGAGCAAATACGCGCACGTCTCTCGGAACTCAACAACTACAAGAAGACCGGTCTCCCCTCCAAACATAAGGATGGGAAATACTACTTCTATGAGAACGACGGATTGCAGAACCAAAGCGTGCTGTATCGCACCGATTCCCTTAACGGAAAACCGGAGGTATTTCTCGATCCAAACACCCTGTCGGAAGATGGCACTGTCGCACTTCAAGGTCTGAGTTTCTCAAACGACGGAAAATATGCCGCCTACATAATCTCCCGAAGCGGATCAGACTGGAATGAGATTTTCGTGATGGACGCAAAGACCCTCCAGCCTCTCGACGACCATATCGAATGGGCAAAATTCACCGATGCCTCATGGGACGGCGACGGATTCTACTACAGTTCCTACCCGCGTCCGGAAAAAGGCAAGGAGTTCTCCAATGCCAATGAGAACCATCAGGTGTATTACCATAAAATAGGCACGCCGCAGAGTGAGGATCGTCTTGTGTATGAAGACAAGGCTAATCCACTGTATTTCCATTCCGTCTACGTGCCGGAGGATGAGAACTGGATGTTCCTGACCGCATCCGGTCAAGGTCTCGGCAACGCGCTGAAAGTGAAGAATCTGAAGAAAGGTGGCGACTGGAAAGTGATGGAGCCTTCGCAGGATTATGAGATGACCGTGATGGACGTGATGGGCGATAATGCCTATATACTGACCAACTGGAATGCCCCGAAGAACCGTCTCATGCTTGCTGACCTCAACAATCCGGCTAAGGAGAACTGGAAGGAGATCATTCCGGAACAGAAGGGAGTGATGAAAGGTATGCAGTTTGCCGGCGACAAGATGATCTTAACTATGGAGGAGGATGCTGCGGAACACGCCTATATATATAAGCCGTCGGGCGAACTCATCAGGGAAATGCAGTTCCCGACCTTCGGCACCGTGGGTATCTCCTCCGACAAGGATCACAATGAGGTGTACTACGCACTCACCTCTTTCGCCTACCCGTCATCCCGCTATTCCTACGATATGACCACGGGGGAAAGTAAATTCATCGGTGCTCCGGAGATAAAGGATTTCAATATGGATGATTACGTGACCGAACAGGTGTTCTACCCGTCGGCAGACGGCACAAAGATACCTATGTTCCTCACATATAAGAAAGGTCTGGAGAAGAACGGCAAGAACCCGGTATATCTCTATGGATATGGCGGCTTCAACGTATCGCTTACCCCCGGATTCTCCGCCAACCGACTGCTTTGGCTTGAAAACGGCGGTATCTACGCACAGGCAAACCTACGTGGAGGTTCTGAATATGGTGAGGAATGGCACCTTGCCGGCACAAAGATGAACAAGATGAACGTATTCAACGACTTCATCGGTGCGGCTGAATATCTCATCCAAGAAGGCTGGACCTCTCCGGAGGATATAGCCATTGTCGGCGGCAGCAACGGCGGTCTGCTCGTAGGTGCTACAGTCAACCTGCGTCCCGATCTCTTCAAGGTGGCAATTCCGGAAGTGGGCGTTATGGATATGATGCGCTATCATCTCTTCACGATCGGTTGGAACTGGGCTTCCGACTACGGCACGAGTGCTGACTCCAAGGAGATGGCGGATTATCTTCTCTCCTACTCCCCGCTGCACACTATAAAGAACGATGGCACACCCTACCCCGCCATACTCGTGACTACCGCTGACCATGACGACCGTGTGGTTCCGGCTCACTCATTCAAGTATGCAGCCACCCTTCAGGCTTCCGACACCGGGGATGCCCCTAAACTCATCCGCATCGACAGCAAGGCGGGTCACGGCGGTGGAAAACCGATGTCAAAAGTGATCGACGAATATACCGACGTGTATTCCTTCATATTCAACAATATCGGCATGACACCGAAAAAATGACACCGAAAAAAATTTCTTAGAATAATTTCAGGTCATAACGTGGAGTCTTCCGTCCAACAGGGCGGGGGACTCTTTGTTTAGTGAGCAATTTGTCGTTCAAAATAACTCTTTACCACATAGATTAACGCATATTTTATGTATTTCCGCCACTTTTAACGCATATTTTCCGTTTTCTTCATCAATTATAATGGTTTATAAATGATTTTTATTAATTTTGCAAAAAATTTTCTACAGGTATTTTCAACAGTGTCTTATCCGACACTTTAGATACGTCCGTTTATTCGATCTTTATTATGAAGGTAATGAAATTTGGTGGCACTTCAGTAGGAAGCGCACAAAGAATGAAGAACATGGTGGCTCTCGTCGCCGCAGAAGGGAATGTATTGGTGGTGCTCAGCGCAATGTCAGGCACGACCAATAGCCTTATAAGTATATCACAAAGCATCCACGATTCAGAGTTTGGCAATGCCCGAAAACAGATCGATGACCTTGAGACAAAATATAAGAACACCGCAGCTGAACTATTGTCGGATCCGGAACTTCTCGGCAAGGCGGATGCTTACATCAACAAGGTATTCTCTGACCTTCGCTCCTACGTAGACCGTCCGTTCTCTATCAAGGAGGAGAAAGAGGTGGTTGCATTCGGCGAGAAGCTCTCCACTAATCTTGTCGCGCTCTACATGAAGCAGCAGGGTCTTGACTCCGTGCTACTCGATGCCACTGAATTCATACGTATTGACCGTGACGGCGAGCCGGATCAGGCTTACATCAAGGAGAAGGCTAACGCTGTCATTGCAGCCGATCCCGACCATAAAATCTATCTGACACAAGGATTCATCTGCCGCAATATGGATGGCGAGATCGACAACCTCCAGCGTGGCGGAAGCGACTACTCCGCATCCTTGCTCGGTGCGGCTCTCAATGCAGAGGAGATACAGATCTGGACCGACATAGACGGAATGCACAACAACGACCCCCGTTTCGTAGAGGGCACAAGCCCTGTAAGTGAGCTTCATTTCGAGGAGGCTGCCGAGCTGGCATATTTCGGTGCGAAAATCCTTCACCCTACATGTGTGCAACCTGCCAAATTTGCAAATATTCCGGTAAGACTGCTCAACACCATGGAGCCGGAAGCTCCCGGAACAACCATATATAATGCTGCCCCGACCCACACCATAAAGGCTGTGGCGGCTAAAGATAACATCACTGCAATCAAAATCAAGAGTAGCCACATGCTTCTCGCCTACGGATTCCTCCGTAAGGTGTTTGAGATTTTCGAGAAGTATCACACTCCGATCGACATGATCACCACTTCAGAGGTAGGCGTCTCCGTCACTATCGACAACGAACGCTACATCAAGGAGATCGAGAAAGAACTTGCCATGTTTGGCGACGTCACTGTAGATCATGACATGGTGATCGTCTGCGTCGTGGGCGACCTCGAATGGCAGAACCGTGGTTTTGAGGCTGCTGTGGTCAATGCCCTTAAAGACATACCCGTCAGAATGATATCCTACGGCGGTAGCAACTACAATATCTCTCTGCTGATCAGGAAAGAGGATAAGATCAATGCCCTCAAACTGCTCAGCGAGAACCTATTCTGATTATAACTATTAATATTTTGAAGACATACTTCCCATTGGACAGGCTTCGCGCCGAGTCCACGCCATTTTATTACTATGATATGCAACTTCTTGATGAGACAATCAACTGCATCAAGAAATCGGCTGCATATCCCGGTTTCTACGTGCATTATGCCGTGAAGGCTAACGCAAATCCGGAAATACTGAAACGAATCGCCGCTGCCGGCATGGGTGCCGATACTGTGAGCATCGGCGAGATAAAGGCTGCTATCGATGCCGGATTCCCGGCTCCCAAAATCGTGTTCGCCGGAGTGGGCAAGACCGATGAGGAGATTGCCATCTCTCTTGAATATGGCATCGGTTGCTTCAATGCCGAATCCGAACCGGAGATCGATGCTATTGAGGAGATCGCCAAATCGCAAGGGAGAATCGCACCCGTGGCGTTGCGCGTGAACCCGGAAATCGACGCGCATACCCATCACTACATCACTACTGGGCTTGCTGAAAACAAATTCGGTATAGCTCTCTCGATGTTGGGCAGACTTATAGAGCGTTGCATCAATTCGGAATATATAGATTTCAAGGGATTGCATTTCCATATCGGTTCACAAATCACGGATCTCACCCCGTTCAAGATTCTTTGCGAGAGAATAAACGCCCTACAGGATGAATATGCCGACGTAGTGATACCCACAATCAACGTGGGGGGCGGATTAGGTATCGATTATGATAATCCGGATGAGAACCCGATTCCGGATTTCAAGCAATATTTCGACATTTTCCACGAGAATCTGAAACTCCGTCCGGGGCAACAGGTGCATTTCGAGTTGGGAAGATCCGTGGTGGCTCAATGTGGCTCACTCATCACCCGCGTGACATACGTCAAGGAGGGTGTCGGCAAGAAATTCGTGATTGTAGACGGTGGTATGACGGCACTCATACGTCCCGCACTATATCAGGCACACCACAAGATCGAGAACATCACCTCAACATCCCCGGAGATGGAACGCTACGACGTGGTTGGTCCGATATGCGAGTCATCCGACACGTTCGGTACAGACGAACTCCTCCCCACCACCCATCGTGGCGACCTCATAGCCCTACGTTCGGCAGGTGCATACGGCGAGATAATGGCATCCGGCTACAATTGCCGTCCGCTCCCCTCCTCCCTCTTCAGCCGATAACCCTTTCCGACACATATTACCATAAATAAATCGTGTAGCTCTGATGAGCTGCACGATTTATTTATGGTTGCACGATTTATTTATGTATAGTTTTTATAAATTCTGAAGTCTACACCTCAAAATTTATAGAAACTATTTATGTTTCATACGTTTAATGCTTAACGGAGATATCCGTCACTTTGATTGTACTATTGTAGGAATTGATCGACCAGCAGTTTTTCTGTATGCCGTAGATACGCATCGTGTAGGCTACGTTGTCGTTGATGTAGACTGTGCATACTGAGTTGTCTGTGTAGATTCTCACGTCATATACATTGTCTGTCGGATTGTTGAATACGTAGCCGTCTGCCCCATTGATGAATCCGATTCCTGCCGGACCCTCCTCCTCAAAATTGATCTTGTGGCGTCCTTCACCTTCGGGATTGATTATTACCGTATAGTATTTCTCTGAATCGCTGCCTCTACCGAAGGATATGCCGAATCTTACGTCTGAATTATCACTCTTCACCTTGAAGCTGATGTTGTTCTCGGAGGAAAGACGGTTGAAGAGTGCATATCCACCCTCACCAATGGTCAGATCTTCCGGGGTGCCGCTGACGTTGCCATCCTGTTTCATTATCTTCACATTCTCCTCTTTGGAAAGACGGTCGGCGATAGCATCCACCGCGCCTAATGTAAGAGTGCCATCCTCATGCTGTATCACACGATGCGCAACCAGTGCACCTGCCCAAGAGGGTTCTGCCGGGAATGCTCCGACATTGGTGTTGTCATTGCCGGGACGTGTGGGGCACCATCCCCAGATGTAACGGTTAACCCCGTCGGAAGCTGTCTTTCCTGCATAGAATGCTCTTGAATCAAGGAAGCCTTCGTGGGAGTCTGGCCAAAGACCGGCATCATTTGCTGTGGTTGCCTTCAACTCATCAAGTGTGCGCCCTTTGAAATACTGCACCCGTCGTATAGCCGCATGTTTCTCTGAATAGACGAGATACCACCAGTCACCCATCTTAAAGACATCTGGACACTCATAGAACCTATCCCACATCATTGTCATGAAGACACCGTTGCTTTCCCAGTCTTTCAAATCGGTGGAAACATACTCAGCAATCACGCCCTTGCCATTCTTCTGAGTAGACACAAGCATGTGGAACTTACCGTCGTCACCCTTGAAAACGAATGGGTCGCGGAAATCAGCAGTGCTATACTCACCCTCACCGGATAGGAAAAAGTTGCTGTCTTTCTCCCACGTCTTGAAGTCTTTTGATGTAGCCAGCATAACAGCCTCCACCAGTCGGGTGGCAGCCACGTTTACGGAATGCCCTGTATAGAATGTGTAATATGTGCCATCTGCCTCATTATATATTGTAGAGCCGGTGCCAAGCGCACCATCCTGCTCTGTCTGTGTGCCTGTGGGAATCAGTTCTCCAAGATTCGTATAGCTTGCTCCATCGGTAGTGGAGAGACACCAGAAGGGATGGAACGTGGCGGCATTGGGACGAAATTCCTGAAGGTAGAAGATCTTGAAATCCTTATTCACCGGGTCATAGAACGGCATCGGATCGCCCACATATCCCACTGCCGGATTATAGAATATGTCATAACCGGCGGCATCTGTCGGCTGGAAATATTCCGACGTGCCTTCCCAATCTTTATTGGCAGTCTCCACACTGTCATTACCGAATGCACTCAATGCCAAGACAGCGAACATCGGTATAATCATATTTTTGGGTTTCATAAGATTTATTGACAAAATATTATATTACAGATTTATCTTCTTGACTCTTTTGGAGTCTCTCCATACTCATCCTTATAGCATTTGGTGAAATATGCAGGCGATGTGAATCCCACCTCATAGCTTATCTCCCCTATGCTCTTTTCTGTGGTCATAAGCAATTTTCTACCACGCCGCATACGCTCCTTACGTATGATTTCAACAGGCGTGTAATTGCTGAGTGCCTTGATTTTTCTCGTAAATTGAGATTGACCCAATCCCATCTTCATTGCAATGCTCTCCACACTCAAATCGGGGTCAGACATCTCTTCATGTATTATCGACAGGAAGCGCGAATAGAACTCGCTCTCTATATCAATAGGTGTCTTTTTATCTGACAGCTCCCTATTTGGGGCGACATTCGGCTTCACAGAATATCTCGCCTCGCCAAGATGATCCATCACAAGCCTTCTGTTCTTGAGAAGGTTTGCACAACGCACAATCAGCATCTCCGCATTAAACGGTTTAGGGAGATATGCATCCGCACCGCTTTCATATCCTTTTATCCTCTGCTCCTCTCGGCTACACGCCGTCAGCATCAACACCGGAATATGAGACGTGGTTATCTCACTTTTCAGTTTTTCCACACACTGCATACCATCCATCTCCGGCATCATGACGTCGCAGATGATAAGATCCGGCACGTATTTTGCCGCCATCCTTAGACCCTCCTTACCGTTGCAGGCATACAGAAGACTGTATTTATCCTCAAGTATATCTCTGACAAGCTGCAATATATCCTTATTATCATCTATGACAAGGAGAAGCGGTTTATTCGGGTCAATAGTCTGATTCAGTTCCTCTTCCGGAATTATTGCCGTAAATCTATCGTCATATTGCTGTCTGTTATCAACATTATTATCAACGACATCAGTATGCCCGTCATTTCGGAATCCATCTCCATTATTGGCATGCCTTACCGGAAGCGTGACTATAAATCGGCTACCCTTTCCAAGCTCGCTTTCCACCGTCAGATCTCCCCCATGAAGTTCGATGAATCCTTTCGACAGGGCAAGTCCGATACCTGACCCTTTAGCGTTCACTTTATCCACCTGATAGAACCTGTCAAAAATATGCTTGCAGTCATCTTCCGATATTCCACAACCGGAATCCGCCACCGATAAAGTCATCACATCATCCTTAATATTCAGCGACACTTTGATCCTACCGTTATCAGGCGTATATTTGAAGGCATTTCCAATAAGATTAAACAACACTCTCTCCAATTTACCTTGGTCTACCGCCACATTATAGGATGCAGAAGTCAATCCTGCCTCAAATGAAAGACGTATGTCGCGTTTCCTCGATTCCTCCTTGAATGATTCCACACAATTACTTACCAACTGATATACATCCGTCTCACTCAGATTAAGCTCCATCTTGCCGTTCTCATATTTGCGGAAATCCAATATCTGGTCTATCAGATTTTTGAGAATCCTGACATTCTTGGCTGCAAGACGCATCATGTCACGATCTTTCGGGCGTAGATAATCTGCATTAGCCATCTTCTCCACCGGAGCCGAGATTAGCGTCAGCGGTGTACGCAAGTCATGAGAAACGTTGGTGAAGAACATCAGTTTTGAGTTGGTGGCTGCCTCAAGCCGCACATACAACTGCTCCTGTTTCTCCTTCTCCACTTCCAACTGACGATTCTTCTCCATCAGACGCGCCTGATGTCGGCGATGCTGCACGAAAATCCTTATGCCCATGAAGAGCAGGCCGCCAAGAAGCACCAGAATCACTATCATTGAATATAGCACCACAGTCTGCGCGGAATGTCGCTCCCAATATTCATCTATCGTGGCTTTCAATTTGTTTATCTTTTCCCCCTCGCTATTTATCAGTCGGTATTGGGCAAGCAATATGTCGGCGTTCGACCTGTCAACCGGTGACAACGGCACTATTGTGGTAAGACGCTCATATTTATCACCTTTCAACACTGCCATAGCGATACGGAATACCAGTTCCCCCTCCGTAGGATAAAGGAATGTGGCATCTATCACACCCTCCGACACTGCCTTGATTCCAATCTCCGGAGAACCGTCTATACCTATTATCGTTATATCATCCCTACCCATTGAGACAGCACTCTTGGAAGCTCCTATAGCCATACGGTCGTTGTGGGCATATATAAGATTGGTATGCGGATAGATTCTCAGCAGGGAATCCACAATATGGGCAGCCTCCGATTCTTTCCAGTTGCCTGATATCGACGTCAATACCTTTACGTTGGGATAAGATGAGAGAGTCTGCTGAAATCCTTCGTGACGCTTCTTTGTAGGTGTCATCGTTCTGACCCCCTCTATCTCTATCACGTTGATATTATCTTTCAGAATAGACCGGGCATATTCCGCTGCTGATTTCCCCAGCACATAATTGTCTACCTCCATGTGGGCCGTTACATCCAGATTGTCAATACCACGGTCATACGTCACAACCGGGATTCCCCGCTGCATAGCCTCCTTCACTATCGGGGCTATTGAATCACCCTCAGTAGGAGAAACCAGTATTATATCAAAATCATTATCAATGAAGTATCTCAAATCCGCCACCTGTTTTTGCGGACTGTCATCTGCCGAAAGAATCTCCATCTCCACATCATCATACATCAATGCCTCCCGACGTAGTTCGCCGTTCATCTTCATACGCCAGTCATCGTTGCTGCATTGCGACACGCCTATCTTATACTCTGCCTCACTCTTCTTTCCACAACCTGTGAGGAATAAGAATAGAATCAAAAATACAAGATACAATTTTCGCTGAATTAAGATTTCTTTCAATAAGTTATACATGATACGATTTATTGTTGATCTCCAATGCCACAAAGATAATGATTTTATATTATTTAAAGTAATTAGTTATTTACTTTTTGACAAAAACAGTCAAAAAAACGTGCCCACAGATTGTGGACACGTCGGATAATATACATTTCGTAAATAAGGACTTAGAATTATTTTGCTTTTTTACCTGTCAGTTTCAATATCTTCTTCGGCAGATCGGTGTTGTCGTTGAAGTTGGAGAAGTTGTTCGCACCGTAGCCGATAACGTAGAGAGGCACGGGATGACCTGTGTGGCTGCCTGTGGTCCAACCGAAACCGCTCTTCGTGTTGATCACCCCGCACACTGCCGCGCCAAACCTCCAAGCATCCTTGTTCATCATTGATATGGCATATTCCTCCTTCAACGCCTGAATCTCCTTGTCGCTCAATTTGATAACTGTGTCGAATCCGAATTTATCTTTCAGATATTCATACATGTTATCCCATGCCGGTATGTTGCCGGATGCGATGATCTCCTCGCAGTATTCCACGAATTTCTCCTTCGAGATCTTCTGACCGCGTGCCATCTCCGGACGTACACTGTAACCTGTGGACTGACATCCAACCGACATGCCACCCGTCTCATGGTCTGCTGTGACAATTATAAGAGTCTCCTTGGGATGCTTCTTATAGAAATCGTATGCAATCTTTAATGCATTGTCAAAGTTCTTCACCTCTCTAACTGAAGAGCCGCCATCGTTGCTATGACCGTTGTGGTCGATGCTTCCACCCTCAACCATCATGAAGAAACGGTTGGGATTCGTGCGCATCAGATGGTTAAGACATGCCTGAGTCAATTCAGGAAGGGTCAAGGCATTTTCAAGGGAGTCTATCGCCATGCCTATCTCATTATTCATCTTCTCATGGAACGGACTCAACACAAGCTGACGTTTAGCGTTCTTGTCAATGCCATCCATACCGTAGCTCACTGCCACGTTATTCTTCTTGAAATGATCCATAAGGTCGTTCTCCTTACCATTCTTATCACGTCTGCCACGCAAGGATGCACCGGCTGCAAACTGGTAGCCGGAGGCTGCAAGATCCTTTCCGATCTCATAAAACATGCCGCGATTGGGCACGTGGGTATAGAATGCTGCCGGAGTGGCGTCGTCAATAGCCACTGTTGTCACGAGACCGACACCATAGCCGTTGTCAAAGAGTGTCTTGGCTATGGAAGTGACGGCTACTGTATCGGCGTTCATGCCGAGCATGCCGTTCTTTGTCTTATGACCGGTAGACAACGCTGTGCCTGCCGCTGCAGAGTCTGTCACGCCGGAGCTTGCCGAGTGGGTGGTGATCATCGACACCACAGGGAAAGTGGTCATCAGAAGCGGTGTCTCGCTCTTAAGCACATCCTTATTAAACCACTGTGCGTTAGTGACCTCAGCTACACCCATTCCATCTCCAATGAAATAGAATATATACTTCAAATCCGCCGCATAGCTTGCCGAGGCTGTCAGCAAAATAACCCCTGCCGCAGCAATTGCTTTCTTTACGTTATAAAAGAGTTTCATGATGGTTTGTTATTATCTTTTCACATTTGAAATGCAAATTTAAACATTATTTTTTCAACTATGAAAAAATTTGGCTTTCTCTCATAAAAAAATAAGTGTATGACAAAAGTTTTATTGTCCTTTTGTCACACACTTATAGGGTCGAGCATAAGATTAAATGCTCAACGAACCAACACTTTTCTATTATCTACCAAATATATCCCATTCTCCAGACCATCAATCGCATTTGAGTGCAACACACCTTTCCTTATTAATTGTCCGGATATTGAATACACATCCACAATTTTTGACGGATTATAGGAGTCTGCATCTGGTAGCGACACGCCTCCATGAATACTGCCGGATTTCAATACCCACGCATCGATGGAGGAGGCATGCACCTCTCCACCCTCAGAGAAAACCTCAACACCATCAGCATCAGCTTCAGTCGGGAATACCCTGACGGATGTTGCCCAACGGTCATTAATGAAGACGTCAACAATGGATCCATCAATAAATACATTCATCTTCATCTCTGACCCTTCCGCAAGTCGCTCCGGAAGCACTGCCCTGTAGATTCCGTCATACACCCCATTGTCATTGACAAGGCGACGCAATTGAGTGAAGTCAATCACAAGTTCATTGCTTGACGGCACATATTTTATTGTTGCTTCTCCGGTAGCCCCCTTGAAGAATTTAAATCCAAAAGCAGAAGCTCCTACCTGAAACTGTCCGAGCATCTCCACCCGTCTGCCTGATACACCATCAAGTGGCATGACATCCGAAATCTTACAATCCTTAAATGAAACATTTGCATCCGAACGCATATCTTTCAAGCCTTCGTATGGTTTCTGCACAAGCACTCCTTCCGAATTAAGGCTCCACTCGCGTGGCAACGAATAGCAGTGTGCCCATCCAAGTTTCCAATTAGTAGACGACGGCAATTTATCCGGCACAATTCCCAGAGCTATCACCTTTTCGTCATGCTTATATATGGTGGGTGAAAGCAATCCGAAACCATCCTTGGAAATCAACTCAACATTCTTCGGAGTGGCAGAATTTGATGACGGCACAAAATGACCCTCCCCGTCTATCGAGCCTGTCCAATATAGGGTATGTACTCCGGTCGAGGTTTCAAGCGGTGTTGCTGTAAACAGCCAATTGCCATCAGACATCTCCGTAATATTCGGCATCTCCCAGAATTTGCCATCCTGACCTACGGATGTACCGGTGAAGAATAGGTCTCCTGTATTCGACCAATTACCTCCCTGATATTTATGAAGAGTAGTGGTTCCGACCCCATTCTTTGATGATCCTACGATAATATATGCGTTATCACCATTCTGTTTAAAATATTTCAACTGCGACTCCATCATCCTCTGCAACATCCGATTCAGACGTTCGCACAACAGCAACAGACAATTAGCAGCCATACCGGCATCATCCCCCTCAATATAGTAATCAAACTTACTCTTCTGCACCAATATATGGCGAGCCACATCCGCCAATTGATCCGCACCATATTGCGGACGGTCAATTACCATCCACCACACTGACCCGGTATGCTCGCTATCCTTATCCCACACACTTAGATTCCGCGACATCAAGAAATTAAAATAATCCCCAAACAGCTCATCCACACTCGCCCTTGCCACATCCGTCAGTCTCATCTCCGTCTCCACAGAAGTATTATGTCGCGCACTCCCCTCCGCAATATTCGCGACAGCCGACCGTGCAGCCATAACCATCTGATCAAACAACCGACGACGCGGGTCATCATGAAAAGAGACAAACCTCCGGCAAAAACTCTGTGTCGCTAACTGCACGACATTTGCCAGCACCCACGCATCAAGCCGGAAATACGACTTTGAATAAGAAATCTCCACGCCCATACTCACCAAATTAAGAACCGATAAAATTAAAAACCGATACCCACTCCATCCAATCCAAATAATTCCGACAATAATGACATCATTGTCATTACCATCATTAATGACACCAATGTCACTAATGTCGTTATTGTCACTATTGTCACTATTGTCATCAATGTCATTAATGTCCCTATCGACAATAATGACAATACCGTCAATCCTCACATATCCCCCACAAAATTAACAAATCCCCCTCAAATCACAATATTCATTTAAGAGGATAGGGTTAATTGGGGTTGGAGTCGGTGTCTTTGAGGGCGGTGTGGAGGCGTTTGGCTTGGGGTCGGAAGGTGGCGTAGGTCATGGCTCCGCAGATGACGCCGCTAAGGAGGGGGACGGCTTTGGAGAGGATACGTCCGCCGGATTTCGTGGTGACTTGCGTGCCGAGTCGCTTTGCTATCATCTCGGCTGATTGTGACACTATCTGTTTCTGGAGCAGTTTGCCTGCCACTCTTGTGGCTGTCTCTTCACTTATTCTTTTGCTTACCTCTACAGCTATCTTTTTTATGAGTTCGCGTGCTACTGCCACTTGATTCATGACGCCGATGAATGCGGTCAGCATCACTTCTCCGTCGGGTGTGAGACGTTCGTTGGCGTCGAGCATGTCGGGGTAGCCATAAAGATAACCTAATTTCTGCCCTACCGACACTACGTGGTAGTAATAGTTGGCAAGATCTGCCGGTATCGTGGCAAGTATTGCGAAGCCTCCGGGTATTCCGGAAGCGGCGGATATGGCTGTCACTTTCGTGGTGTGGCTGCTTATGATTGAGTTTGCCGCTGCATCAATCTCTTTCTCTGAGAGTACTTTCAATGGTTTCTCCTCTATACAAATACGCATCTCGTCAGCCGACAGGTGCGAGAACGTCTTCTGAAGGAACTGCACACGGTCTACTCTTGCGCCTGGCATCTTCAATATGCCGTTAAGAAATTTTATCCAAGTTGTATTCATTATTCCGCTCATTTATTTTAGAAGTCATTGAAGTTGTCTATTCTTCATTTTGTTGTTTCGATTCAGTACATAAAACAATTTTGTCATGCATTACGTTGCATCTTTACCTTGAAGATAGGTTAATCTATATTCTCGATAATCCATGAGTCCAAAGTACGGGTCACTGTGGAGAATACTGCCCCTATCAGCACTTTCTTACGAGGATCAATCATATATGGGTGCATGTAGCCTTTCTCCTTTATCTGGGATATTGCATTTTTAGCTGATCCATCTATTTTAAATTCAAATATATAGATATAATCAGAAGTCATCAATATCATATCGCATCTTCCTCCGGCAGAATGTATTTCTGTGCGGGCCTCATAGCCTAACATCCAAACCACAATCGCCATCATATTTTGAAAATGCACCTCTTTATCCGGTTCGGTCTCTGAAGTGGCTGATGCAAACAGACTCTTCAAGCGAACCATGAATGACTCCACATCTCCATGATTGACATCATTTATGAATTTCAAGGTATCGAAAACACCGTTCCTTACGTTTTTGGGGAAGAAATATCCGGCGAGGGAGTTCCAGAGGCTTTTGGAAACCTCTGTATTGGGATAGCCGAGAGTGTATCTTTCGGTGGTTTCATCATAACCTTTTATAGTGAGATAACCTGTCTGGTAGAGAAGCGGAACAATGTCTGTCGTAAGATTCGATATGTCGCTCAACTGGTCGGCACTTCTTTGCGCTCCATCAAATTCCGACAATTCAAAATGATATGTCGTTATCAACCGGATAAGGAATCCCGGTGTCGCTGTGGCAAACCAATAGTTGCGCAACCTCTGTTCGGCAAATGCATATAGCACGCTTATCGGATTGTAGATGTCTTCTCCTGATTCCGCGAAATGATACCCATCATATCTTGTCTTCAGGTCATCCCATATCTTCTGCACGCTATTGCCAGTATTTGCCGCCAGCACGTCGACCGACTCTCTGAAATATTCATACATCTCTTTCTGCGTTATGCCGCAAATAGCATTATACGCCGGACTAAGGGATATGTCGCGTAAGTTGTTCAATCCACTGAATATCGACACTTTATTAAATTTTGTAACTCCCGTCAGGAATACAAATCTTACAAACTCATCACTTGCCTTCAGCACTGAATAGAATCCTCTCAGTTCCTCCCTTACCGTATCATGCAGTTCTGATTTGTCAAGAGTGTCAAGCAATGGCTTGTCATATTCATCAATCAACACCACTACCTTTTTCCCTGACTGTAAAAATGCCTTTTCAATCAACGACATGAATCTTACAGAAATCGATCCCTTGCAATCGCAACCATATTCCCTCTCCCAACGAGACAGGTAATAATCTATCTTACCCCTCACTTTCTCGACACTATCATAATTCTCGGCACTTAGGTCAAAACGGAATACCGGATGCATTTCCCAGTCTGTCTCCAAGGCATCAATCTTCAATCCTACAAAAAGATTGCGGCGTCCTTTGAAATATGATTCCAGTGTAGATGTCAGCAGGCTCTTTCCGAACCGTCGCGGACGGCTCAGGAAGCAGTATTTTATGCCGGTTACCAACTCATATACAAGATCTGTCTTATCAACGTATAGGAATTTCCCCTCTATGATTTCCGCAAAAGAGGAACGGTCAACTGGATATTTTGCCGGCATTCGTAACATATATTCGTGATGTTTCTGATATTTTTACAAAGATAACGTTTATTTATTGATTGTTTATACCTTTTGATATGATTTTTCATCATTTTTAGGGATTGTAGGCACCGTTTATGATTGTTAATTTTGTAATGACATTATTTCAGGTCATAAATCCGGATTACGTTGTATCGTAGCCGTAAGCCTGAGTTATTTGTTATGATGAATGAATGATGTCTTTGTATTTATTTTTTAAAACAGCGTATTATTATGAATAATGAGATATGGATATGTGCTGCCGGGTTGGGTCTGTCTTCGCTATTGGGGTCGGCACTCGGTGCACTCATCAAGAATATACCACATAAGTGGAATGACATTTTCCTCGGTTATTGCGGTGGCATGATGCTGGCTGCGTCTATTGTGTGTCTTATAATACCCTCTGTGGAGATGCTTGATGGCGTGAGCCTGTGGCAGGCTCTGCTCGGAGTGATTGCCGGAGTGGCTATTATTTCGATGCTCGACCATTTCACCCCTCACCTTCACCGTCTCTCCGGACTGGAGGATATGGAGCATCACAGCACCAAGTCTGCCAATCGGGTGCTGCTTTTCGTAATGGCTATTGCCATCCATAAATTTCCGGAAGGGGTAGCCACGGGCATATCGTTCGACGGTGGCGACAGCACCGGTTCCTACAGTCTTGCCATAGCGATAGCCTTACAGAATATTCCGGAAGGTATGGTGGTGGTGACGCCTCTTATCCTTGTCGGCATCAAGGGGCTGAGGGTGCTGCTTGTGTCACTCTCCGTAGCCCTGCTTGAGACTGTGGGTGTAATTGCCGGATATATGCTCGGAGAGATCTCATCCATGCTGCTCCCATTCCTGCTTGCCACTGCTGGAGGAGCGATGCTATACGTGATCAGCGATGAGATGATTCCGGAGACTCACGCCCACGGATTTGAGAAATTAGCCACATACGCACTTATTGCGGGGGTGATGACGATGTTGGCGATTGAAAAATTTGCGGAATAAAAATTTGCAGTTACTTATCTTGTTAAAAATATTTTATTATCTTTGCGACAGAAACGAGTTGAAGTTGTTTCGGCAACTCATATTACAATTTAATCTGACATGCAGAAACTCATATTTTTACACTTCATCCTTATCCTCTCTCTCCTGTCTACTGCAAATTGCAATGCCGCTTTCGAACGCGATGCCGACTACTATATCCATACCCTTGATTCACTGCTCACCCGACAGTCAGACTTGGAAAGGGATAAACTGATACGTATCGCCGATATTAATGATAAGAAACGGAATGCGTCTTCCGTGTTCGACAGATTTATGACCAATGGTCTTCTCGCTGAAGAGTATTCCACATACCGTGCCGACTCTGCCTTGAAATATATTGATATTTCTCTTGATCTTGCGGAGAAGAGCGGCAATGAGGAATGGACAGCAAGGACCCTTATCAGCAAGGCTAACCTCCTTACAAGCACAGGGCTGCTTAACGAGGCTTCAGAAGTGATGAACAGAATCAACCGCGAACGTCTGCCGGAAGAGTTACTGCCGGATTATTATGGGGAAATGATATATCTATATAGTCATCTCGGCAACTATGCCGGAGGCGATACAAATGAATATTACCGACGCGAACGCGCCTATAAGGATTCCATAATGTCTGTGATCACTCCCTCCCACCCCGACTATCTATGGTATAAGGGATGGGATATTCTCGGCACCGACAAGACTGACCCTTCATTGATTCCGGCTCTCAGGGAACGTCTCGCCTCTTCCAAGCTAAACTCCCGACGTGATGCAAAGGATGCCTATATCCTGTCGAAGCTATATGAATGGCAGGGCGACAAGGAGAATTTCAAGAAGTTTATGGTGATTTCATCCATCATTGACGTGAAAACCGCCAATGCCGAGATTGCATCGCTTGAAGAGCTTGCAAAGATTATGTTTGAGGAGAAGCAGATCGACCATGCCTATACGTTCATAAACTATAGCCTTAACCAAGCTCGTGATTTCCCTAACCGAGTGCGTATACTGTCGATAACAAAGACTATCGACAAGATAAATCTCGCATATCAGGAGCGCAACAGGATGCAGGAGAAACGGATCAGGATTTTCCTGACGTTGGTGTGCATTCTGGCAGTGATACTCATCGCCACCGTCACCATAATCATCATTCAGAACAAACGTCTGAAGAGACAACGCTCCAATCTTGACGAGGCAAACAAGAGGCTAAACCAGCATCTCGAGCAGCTCTCCACCGCTCAGTCGCAGCTTGCCGAAGCGAATGGAAAATTGCAGGAACTCAACCAAAGCCTGATCGCAAAGAATGATGAACTGAACGAGGCGAACTACGTCAAGGAGGAGTATATCGGATATATTTTCACGATATGCTCAAACTATATCCGCAAACTGGAGGAGTTCCGCAAGAGCATACACGTGAAGGCTGTCACCCGCAAATATAAGGCTATCGAGGAATGTACGTCTGATTCAAATTTCATGAAGGATGAGCTGAAGGATTTCTACAACAGCTTTGATTCCGTATTCCTCCACATATATCCGGATTTCGTCAAGGACTTCAATTCTCTCCTGCAACCCGACAAGCAGATCACGACGAAGGAGGGCGAGCTGCTCAACACAGAGTTGAGAATCTATGCCCTCGTCAGACTCGGAATTACCGACAGCGTGAAGATTGCAGAGTTTCTACACTGCTCTCCACAGACAGTCTACAACAACCGCTTCCGCGTGCGCAACAAGGCGATAATACCGAAGGAAAACTTCGCTGAGACTGTCAGGACGCTTGGAAAATTCATGGAACGACCCTCTTGAAATGCTCATCGACGGTTGCCATAAGCGTATCTCACACTTACTTTTTTAGATTATCCGACAACTATCATTACATTAATTATCACTATCTTACAAATAAACATAGTTTACCTCACTCATTTACTCCGGCATACAACCCTAATCTTTTTATCATAATTTTGCACCATCGGAATTAGCAATGGATTCGGCATTACGCTGACCGACCGGGTCCATTCTAATTCCGATGGTCAATTCACTATAAACAGGAAAAACCATAAAACTCATTAACAAACCACAAATCATGAAAGCGAAGTTTAATCTTCTACCATTAGCTTTATTATTGGTCATGGTGTTCTCAAGTGGCTTCTCGGCATTTGCCGCCGACTTCAAGGCATCAGGAACCGTGACAGACAAAAGCGACGAACCGCTTATCGGAGTTACCGTCGGAGTAAAAGGGAATCCAGGTGTAGGCACCGTGACCGACATCGACGGCGGATTTACCCTCCAGGTGCCACAGGGCTCCACTCTCGTATTCTCATACGTAGGCTGCATTACAAAAGAGCTTGCCGCCGCTGCCGACATGAAAGTCGTGCTTGACGACGACAGCGAGAATCTTGAGGAAGTTGTGGTGATCGGCTACGGCACAGTGAAACGCAAAGACCTCACCACAGCCGTCTCCACAGTAGGCGGAAAGGATATCGACAACCGTCCGATCATCTCCGCAGCCCAGGCTCTTCAAGGTAAGGCTGCAGGTATCGCGGTTTCATCACCCAACGGCGCACCCGGCGGCGGCATGACAATCCGCGTCAGAGGCACCACGTCAATGAACGGCTCCAACGACCCTCTTTATGTAGTGGACGGAGTGCCCGTTGACAACATCAGCTTCCTCGCGCCCAACGACATCGAGAGCATGCAGATCCTAAAGGATGCTTCCGCCACTGCAATCTACGGTTCGCGTGGTGCAAACGGTGTGATCCTCATCTCCACAAAACATGCATCATCAGGCAAGGCACAGGTATCCCTCAACATACAGGGCGGTTTCACACGCGTAGTGAAGAAAATCGACGTGCTCAACTATATGCAATATAAGGAGCTTCAGGATGAGATCGGACTCGTGGCTGTGCCCGACGGACTTTCCGACATGACCGACTGGCAGGACGAGACATTCCGCACCGGATCCACACAGAACTACAACGTCAGCATATCGCAAGCCACCGAAAAGCTCAAATACTTCTTCTCCGGCGGCTACCAGCGCGACGGCGGTATCATCAAAGCGTCATTCTATCAGCGATACAACTTCCGCATGAATGTGGAAAGCGAGCTCTATAAATGGCTTACAGCCAAAACCAACGTATCTTACTCTGACTATTCCTCAAACGGAGGCGGCGCAATGGGCACGGGGTCAAGCCGTGGCGGTGTAATCCTGTCCACTATCAACACCCCTACCTACGCCCCCATCTGGGATCCTGAAAAGCCGGAGCAGTACTACAACAATTTCTACGGCGTCAACCTCCAGCATCCGGTGGAGAACATCGCCCGCCAGAAATACAACCGCGACCGCGAGAACCGTATCATCGCATCAGGCGAACTTCTCTTCACGTTCATTCCCGGTCTGACTCTCCAGAGCAAATTCACTCTTGACCGCCGTAACGCGCTCAACACCACATTCCTTGATCCTGTCACCACCACTCGCGGACGCGAGCAGTATGGAGAAGGTAGCGACAACAGAAACCAGAACACCGTCCTCACTTGGGATAACATCCTCAACTGGAAACATGAGTTTGGCAAACATGGTCTTGACATCATGGCTGGTTCATCCTGGACAGACTCTGACTACCGCAACAGCTACATCAGCGGATCCCACTACCGCGACGACAAGATCCAGACTCTTAACGCAGCCAACAAGATCGGTCTCGGCGGTGCTGGTTCAGCAGCTTCAGAATGGGCGATCATGTCATATCTCGGACGCGTGGCATACAACTATGACTCACGCTACCTCCTCACTGCCAACATCCGTTACGACGGTTCTTCAAAACTTCATCCCGACCATCGCTGGAAAGCATTCCCGTCAGTTTCTGCCGCTTGGCGCGTGAATCAGGAGTCATTCATGGAGAACATCAACTGGATCAGCGATCTCAAGCTGCGTGGCGGCTGGGGTAAGACCGGCAACCAGGGTGGTATCGGCGACTACGCTTATCTCCAGAGATACAACATAAACCGTGTGCCCTGGTATGAGGAGGGTAAGGAGAATGCAGTGCCCACAATCACACAGGCAAACCTCCGCACAACCGACCTCACTTGGGAAACCACCACACAATGGGGTATCGGTGTAGACTTCTCGGTGCTCAACAGCCGACTGAACCTCGCTGCCGACTACTATTATAAGAAAACCACCGACATGCTTATGTGGGTGTCGCTTCCCGCCGGTGCTGCCGCTGCAAGCTCAATCCAGCGTAACGAAGGCGAGATGGTCAACAAAGGTTTCGAGTTCTCAATCACGTCACACAACTTCCAGGGTGATTTCACTTGGGACACAGAGTTCAACATGTCGTTCAACCGCAACAAACTCACCAAGCTCTCACTCCAGAAGATATATACAGATGCCAAGACGTCTGAGTACGTCAACGAGAACGTTGTACGCAACGAGCCGGGACGTCCGCTCGGCGGATTCTACGGCTACATAAGCGACGGCGTTGACCCGGAGACCGGCGAGCTCATGTATCGCGACCTCAACGGCGACGAACGTATCTCATCTTCCGACCGTACATATATCGGCGACCCGAACCCCGACTTCACTTACGGTATGACCAACTCATTCTCTTGGAAAGGGTTCAACCTGAGCATCTTCCTTCAGGGTTCTTACGGCAACGACATCTTCAATGCTTCAAGAATGGAGACAGAGGGTATGTATGACGGCAAAAACCAGACCACACGCGTGCTCAACCGCTGGAGAATACCCGGACAGATCACCGACGTGCCTAAGGCAGGCTACGACATGAAGAACTCCACATATTTCGTGGAAGACGGCAGCTATCTGCGTATCAAGGATATCTCCCTGTCATACAACATCTCCGGCAAATGGATGGATAAGATCGGCATCTCCAAGATAAAGCCTTACTTCACTGCATCCAACGTCTACACTTTCACCAAGTACAAGGGCTTCGACCCGGAGGTTAACCAGTGGGGCAACAGCGGTGCCGTTCAGGGAATCGACTGGGGCACATATCCTCAGTGCAGAAGCTATGTAATCGGTCTTAACGTAACCTTTTAATTTCGAATCTAAATGAAAAAGCTATATATTTCAGGCATCATTGCCGCTGCGGGCATGTTTACAGGATGCTCCACACAATATGATCCCGTGTCGGACTATTCCGACGTGACAGAAGGGATCACCGAAGACAAGGAGGAGATTGTCTTCCCCAACCGCGCCTCTGTAGAGAGCTACATGACCACCATGTATCAGGGCAAGCTCCGCGACCGTCAGGAACACTGGCATCTTGACAAACTCCTCATCGCGGAATGTCACTCCGACAACGCATACGCCGGAACCACCGGTGCCGAGGTACAGCCATACGAAGACAACTCCATCGAGGGATCTAACTCTGTAGTTGCCCGTGACTGGAACCGTTTCATGGAGGATGCCGCATACGCCACAAAACTTATCGTAAACATCGATAAGGTGGCTGACGGAAGCCTCAGCGACTCGGAGGTGAACACCTATAGGGCACAGGCGATGATCTACCGCGCCATGATCTGGTTTGACATGGTGAGAATGTGGGGAGATATACCGGTAATCAAGACAGTAGCCGGAAATATCACTGCCGACAATATCGAAGACTCCTACCATGCATATTTCCCTGCACAGAACACAGAATTGGAGGCTTATCAGGCTATCGAAGAGGATCTTCTTGAAGCCGTGAAATATGCTCCCGATGCAAAGGGCGACAAGACCATATTCTCCAAAGGATTGGCAAAGGCTCTTCTCTGCAAGGTGTATGCCGAGAAACCTCTCCGCGACTATTCCAAGGTGATCAAATATGCTGATGAACTTGCAGCCGACGGATACGACCTCATCGACGACTATACCCACCTCTACGGTGTGGATGGTGCGGTAAAGGATGGATTCACTGCAATGCCTCTCGAGCTCAACACGAAAGAGTCTATCTTTGAGGTGCAATACCCTTCCGGTTCAGGCAACTGGGAATCATGGATGTATGGACGTACCCTTGAAAATTGGGACTATTCCTTCACATGGGCAAAATGGGTGACTCCTTCACGCGACCTCATCAATGCATTCGATGCCGAGGGCGACAAGATCCGCAAAAACGAGAGCATCGTGTTCTACGAATGTGGATGGAGCAACTACTACCCCTCCGACAACTACGCATTCATGTACAAATGCCGTTCTGCCTACATCTCCAACATCAAATACCGTTATGCCGACATCCTTCTCCTGAAAGCTGAGGCATACATCATGGGTGAGAGCCAGAACCTCAGTGCAGCTGCCGACATCATTGACCGCATACGCGAACGTGCCGGACTCAACAAGCTTCCCCAGTCGGCACGCGCCAACAAGGAATCCATGCTTAATGCCTACCTGAAGGAGCGTCGTCTTGAGCTTGCCTTCGAGGGTGAACGCTGGTTTGACCTCGTGCGTCTCGACAAGGTGGAGGAAGTAATGAACGCAGTCTTCGCTAAGGATAGCGGACGCCATGCCCAGAAGACCCCCTTCACGCAGAACTCCTACCGTCTGCCCATCCCGCAGTCAGTGCTTGACTCCAACGACAATCTCGTGCAGAACCCCGGCTATTGATGAAGCCGTATTAACCTCAATATTTAAAATCATCGCAAAATCTGAAAAATCATGAATAATTATAAAATCCTCTTCGCCTCTGTCATATCTCTCACGTCGCTCGGCATGTGCTCATGCGACAACAGCGTAAAAATAGGTCCTCAGCCCACTCCCGATCCGGCACCGGAGGAAGGCACTGACGTCAGAATGATCACCACGACCACCAACCGTGCGAAAGATCTCACCGAATCATGGCTCCCCTTCAGCAAGAAGGACAACATGTCGCCCTCCTGCATCACACTCCTCCCCGATCAGGAATATCAGACAATGGACGGCTTCGGTGTGGCTGTGACCGGTTCCACCTGCTTCAACCTCATGCAGATGAAGCCCGAAGACAGAAAGGCATTCCTCGAAATGACGTTTGACCCCATCAACGGCTACGGTTTCAGCTACGTCAGAATCTCAATCGGCTGCTCCGACTTCTCTCTCAGCGAATACACCTGCTGCGACAAGGAGGGTATCGAGAATTTCGCACTCACTGACGAGGAGACAAAATACGTGATACCTATCCTCAAGGAGATTCTCGCAGTGAACCCCAGCCTGAAGATAATGGGCACCCCCTGGACTCCCCCGAAATGGATGAAGGTAAAAGACCTTGAATCTCTCGAGAAGTTTGACAGCTGGACTTCCGGTCAGCTCAATCCCAAATATTATCAGGATTACGGCACGTATTTCGCAAAATGGGTGCAGGCTTTCGCCCAGAACGGAATCAAGATTTTCTCCGTCACTCCCCAGAACGAACCGCTCAACCGTGGCAACTCCGCATCCTGCTACATGAGCTGGGAGGAGGAACGCGACTTCGTGAAGAATGGTCTCGGTCCCGCTTTCAAGAAAGCAGGTCTTGACGTGAAGATCTACGCCTTCGACCATAACTACAACTACGACAACATCCCCTCGCAGAAGAGCTACCCCACCAATATCTATGCCGACGAGGAGGCTGCCGAATATCTTGACGGCGCAGCCTACCACAACTACGGCGGCGACAAGGAGGAGCTTATATCCGTGCATAACGCCACTCCGGGCATGGATCTCGTGTTCACCGAGACTTCAATCGGCACATGGAACAACGGACGCGACCTCAACGCCCGTCTTCTCGACGACATGGAGCAGGTGGCTCTCGGCACTGTCAACCGCTGGTGCAAGGGCGTGATCGTATGGAACCTCATGCTTGACGAAGACCGTGGTCCGTACCGTCCCGGCGGATGTGCAACCTGCTTCGGTGCAGTTGACATCAACAAGGACTACACCACCCTGACCAAGAACTCCCATTACTACATCATCGCCCACATGAGTAGCGTTGTGAAACCCGATGCAGTGCGCATCGGCACGAAGGGATTCTCCGCAAACGGTCTGACTTACTCCGCATTCAAGAATACCGACGGCTCATACGCCCTCGTGATGAGCAACAACAACCCAATGGCTATCAACGTGACGATAGAGGATGGCGAACACCACTTCACCACCACAGTGCCCGCCAAGAGTGCAGTGTCGTATGCTTGGAACTAAGTAATTTAAGGTTTAATGTTTATGGTTTATGGTTTATGATCATTAAATTTTGTATAATGAAAAGATTCGTGGATTTTTGTGAATCTTAAACTATAAACTATAAACTTTAAACCACTGAAGTGCAGCTTGCGAAACTTCAGTAAGTAATCTTCAAAATCCTAACAAGAAAATCAGCATGAAAACTATAAAATATGCATTTCTCGCAATGGCTGGCATCGCCTCGCTGACAGCCTGCAACGACGATGATTGGAGCAAAGGTAATCCCACAATGGGCGTGAAGACCGATCTGGGAACAGCCTGCTTCGGCGACAGTCTACGCTTCACCATAAATGCCTCCGACTCGGAAGTGCCTCTATCCACACTCCGCGCACAGCTCTATTTCGGCGACGAGATGGTGAGCGAGAAGGTGATCCGCACAAAAAAGAATGGTGAGGATTACGAAGGGGCTGTCTACGTGCCATACTTGGCAAACATCCCCGACGGACGCGCAACACTCATTCTCACGCTCCAGAACATCAACTTCACCAAAAACAGCATGGAATATGAGGTGAAGATAACCCATCCCGACTACCCTTCCCTCACTTTCGTGGCTGAGGACGGCACAGAGTATAAGATGGAGAAACAGGAGAAATATGTGTATGCCTTCACCGAGCGACTCCCGCAGGAGCTGAAAGGCTTCATCAAGGCTCCCAAATATGGTGAGAACGGCAACGAACTCACATTCGGATATGCCAACAGCGCGATATCCGTAGGTGCTGAATCCGCTATCCCGTTCTCCAACTCAAATCCGGGTAAATACACCGTCACTTTCAATACTTTCTCATTTGAGGGAAGTCCGTTCACCAAACTTATGTTTAACGACATGCAGTTTGAATCAACCGACGACACTCATGCTCAGGCAGACATCAAGCTCACACAGGGACAGACCATCACCCCCACCGGATTCCCCAATTTCGCCGACTGGTGGATAGATCCCGACTTCTTCAAGAAGGAGGACGACGGCAACCTCACGTTCCTCCCGGCTTCCGGAAGCTACCGCGTGATTGCCGATCTTCAGAAGCAATATTTCCGCGTATATCTGCTCAACGGCAACGACCCCGCAAAACTCGCTGACGACGGCACAGGCGCAGTATGGGTAATCGGCAACAACGTCGGCAAACCATCCGTAGGCTCCAGCGAAGTGGGTTGGACCACCGAGAACGCTCTCTGTATGGCTCCGATGGGCGACAAGAGATATCAGATCACTTTCGTAGGCGGACAGACAATCTCCACCGACGGAATCAACTTCAAGTTCTTCCATCAGATGGGATGGGGAGGCGAATTTGGCGGCGACGCACTGACCTCCACAAGCGACATTGTGAAAGTGGGCGACGGAACCGGTGGTCACGACAACGGCAACCTCTATCTCGCTGAAGGGGAAACACTCTCCGCAAACCACGTATATCGCTTCACTATCGACCTCTCTGCCGGAATCACTGCCGGCGTACTCTCCGTAGAGGATTGCGGCGAACAGGCTTTCGAGGAGAAACCGGTAAGCGTGGCAGGCACAAAGCTCACCACCTCCGACAACAGCTACTATGAAGGCACCGTGGCTCTCTCACAAGGCGACTATCTCAACGTGAACGGTCTTTCCGGTCTTGACGAATATTATGCTGACCCCGACTACTTCATCTTTGATGAGGATGCCAATGATTTCAAGATGAACGTGATTAGCTCAGATTATAAGGTGAAGATCAACAAGGCTTCCAAGACAATCTCCGCAATCATGATGCATGGGGGCGAGGAGGCAACATTTGAGAACGGCGGCGCAATATGGCTGATGGGATGGGGTGTCGCCTCTCCCAGCATGGACTCCCAGTTCGGCTGGAATCCCGGCGCAGCATACTGCATGGCTCAGATCGCTCCTAATGTATATCAGTTTACAGGCGTGGCAGGTCCGGAGAAAGGCTCTTCCGTAGGTATGCGTATCCGCACTGACTATCTAAGCTTCAAGTTCTTCCTTCAGGATGACTGGGGCGGTGAGCTGAGCGGCGACAACGCACTCACGCTGACAGAAGGCGCAAGCTCTCTGTTGAAAGACTCCGGCAATCTCGAACTTGCCGACGGTGTGAACCTTGAAGAGGGTGCCACTTACCGCATCACCGTAGATCTTACGGCAGGCGTAGCAGCAGGCACAATCGATATGGTGAAGCTATAAGTATAATTTAGATCATGTTTTTTAAGGTAAAGTAGGTAAATTTGGATTGACCGACGGCATCGCCAGAATAATGACTTTGCCGTCGGTGTTATTTATTTTTTTCATATTCAAAACGAAGGTGAAAAATAATTGAACTTCAACAAATTTTACTATCTTTGCAACAGAAACCCAATAAACTCCGCCATTACCTTGGCAAACACAATCCCCATTATCATGAAACTTTCCAAATTATTCATCTCATCCCTGATTATATGCAGTGCCGGCGTGATAAACGCATCAGTGCCCGTATATCTTGACGACAGCAAACCTCTTGAGGAGCGAGTGGAAGATGCACTTTCGCGCATGACCCTCCAGGAGAAAATCGACATAATCCATGCCCAATCGAAATTCAGTGCGCCGGGCGTGCCGCGTCTCGGTATCGCCGAACTATGGTGTACCGACGGTCCGATGGGCGTTCGTCCGGAAGTGCTCTGGGACGAATGGGAACAGGCGTCATGGACCAACGACTCCTGCACGGCATTCCCATCCCTCACATGCCTCGCTGCCACATGGAATCCAGAAATGGCAACTCTCTACGGCAAAAGCATCGGTGAGGAGGCACGTTTCCGCAACAAGGCAGTGCTTCTCGGTCCGGGCATCAACATCTACCGCACCCCTCTCTGCGGACGTAACTTCGAATACATGGGTGAAGACCCCTTCCTCTCCGGCAAGATGGCTACGGAATACGTCAAGGGTGTGCAGTCAAACGGTGTGGCTGTCTGCGTGAAGCATTTCGCGCTCAACAACAACGAGATCAACCGCCACACGTCAAACCCGATAGTAGACGACCGCACGCTCTACGAGATATATCTCCCCGCCTTCAAGATGGCGGCTACCGATGGCGGCGCATGGAGCTTCATGGGCGGCTACAATCTATTCCGTGGCGAACATGCAAGCTATAACCCCATCCTCATGAACGACATTCTCAAAGGGGAATGGGGCTGGGATGGTGCCGTCATATCCGACTGGGGTGCCGTTCATGATACGGAGACAGCCGTGAAGGGTGGTCTCGACATGGAGTTCGGAAGCTGGACCAACGGTCTGACCAACGGTGTCTCCAACGCCTACGACAACTATTGGCTTGCCAATCCGTATCTCAACGGCATCAAATCGGGGAAATTCTCTGAAGATGAACTTAACGACAAGGTGCGTCGCGTGCTTCGACTCACTTTCCGCACGACTATGAACCGCAACCGTCCGTGGGGCTCGATGGGTAGCGACGAACACAAGGCTGCATGCCGTCAGATAGGCGGTGAGGGTATCGTGCTTCTGAAGAACAAGGGGAATATCCTCCCGTTGGATCCCGCGAAGGTAAAGAAGATAGCCGTGATCGGAGAGAATGCAATAAAGATGATGACCGTCGGCGGCGGCAGCTCCTCTCTCAAGGCTGCTTACGAGATAACTCCGCTCCAGGGTCTTAAAAACCGTCTCGGCAAAGATTTCGAGATTGTATATGAGCGCGGCTACGTGGGCGACACTCTCGGCGAATACAATGGCGTGAGGACAAACCAGGATCTCCGCGACTTCCGTTCTGTAGAGGAACTGAGGGAAGCGGCTGTCAACGCTGCAAGGAATGCCGATGTAGTGCTCTATTTCGGTGGTCTCAACAAGGCAGACCATAATGATGCGGAAGATTCCGACCGTCTCTCCATGAATCTCCCCTACGAGCAGAACGAGCTCATCGAGGCTCTTGCAAAGGTCAACAAGAATCTTGTGGTAGTCAACATCAGCGGCACAGGCGTGGCAATGCCGTGGGTCAACAAGGTGCCCGCTATTCTTCAGGCGTGGTATCTCGGCAACGAGACAGGAAACACTATCGCCGACGTGATAAGCGGTGATGTCAATCCGAGCGGTAAACTCCCCTACACATACTACGCCAACCTGATGCAATGCGGTGCCCATAAGATGGGTGAATACCCCGGCACACCTGCAAAGGATAAGTTTGGCAACGACATCTTCGACATGCCCTATAATGAGGGTATCTATGTGGGCTACCGTTTCATCGACAAAAATAAACTGAAACCGACATTCCCCTTCGGTCATGGACTCAGCTACACCACCTTCACCTACGGAGACGCCTCTGTCGACAAGAAGAAGGGTGGACTCAACGACGTGTTCACCGTCACGGTACCCGTCACCAACTCCGGCAATCGTGCCGGCAGCGAGATCGTGGAACTTTATATCTCCGATCCGAAATCATCAGTTGACCGTCCGGTGAAGGAGTTGAAAGGTTTCAAGAAACTTGCGCTTGCTCCGGGCGAGACAAAGACCGCCACATTCACCATCTCAAAGGATGATCTCAGTTTCTTTGATGCAGACCGTCATGAATGGGTGTGCGAACCGGGAGCATTCGAGGTTCTCATAGGCGCATCATCAGCCGACATACGCACAAAAGCAGGATTCACAGTGGAATAATAATCGCAATTGACCGATTCCGTATCGGTTGATATTTAATGAAGTTGCCTGGACTTATTCCTGATTTATGGATAAGTTCAGGCAACTTCTTAAAAAATAAATACCCGAACACCTGACCACCGACAACCTTAACGGGCTGGAATTGGCTGTAAACGTAGGCAGCAATTGCAGCTACACTTCCCCCGAAAGCGGTCTGACGTGGGTGGCTGACCGTATATACACCCCCGGAAGCTGGGGACGCATCGGAGGAACTGGCAAGAACTCCAATTCATTCGACATTTCTGTCAACGGAAAGACGCTGCATCATCGGTTTGCCCCGGCGGCACAGAACGGTCATAAATTCGCTCTCCGCAAGAAATATATCATAAACACCTCTTCCGACGACGGCATTATCGTGAATCTGAATTCCTCAGAGGGTAAGACATTATTAAATTCCATCAAACTCATAAAATTATGAAACGCAACATATTATTGCCGATTTTCGCGGCAGCCGTTCTTCAAATATCCGCCCAGACATGGGATAAGTCGCATCTTGACCGGGTGAAGGAGAATATCGGATCGCCATTCTACACCGAATCCCTCTCTGATCTTATCAAAGAGGCTGACGCTCTACTTGATGCCGTGCCGCTATCAGTGATGGACAAGACGAAGGTGGCGGCAAGCGGCGACCGACACGATTATCTCAGTCAGGCACTCTATTTCTGACCCGACTCCACAAAATCCGACGGTCTCCCCTACGTCAACCGCGACGGCATATCCAATCCGGAGATCAACAGCCTTGACCGCAACCGTCTCGGCGACACCGCCGCAAGGATAAAGGCCCTCTCCCTCGCCTATTTCTTCACCGGCGACGAACGGTATGCAAAGAAAGCCACCTCACTTATCCGCACTTGGTTTCTCGACAAGAAAACACGCATGAACCCCAATCTGAAGTATGCACAGATGATACCGGGGCGTTCATGGGATCATAATGCCGACAAATGGAAATTCCCTGTGATCATCAACAATATGATGAATCTGTAGATGCTGTTCCAAGCCTCTATCCTCACGGGAGATCCAATATATCGGGATATAGCCGTGAAACATGCTGACACCACTCTCGCCAACCATTTCCGCGATGATTATTCATCGTATCACGTTGTTGACTATGATCCGAAAACGGACGATGTGAGGATGAAATGCACGGCACAGGGGTATTCCGACGATTCATTCTGGAGCCGTGGTCAGGCGTGGGGCTTATATGGTTTTGCGCAATGCTATAAGTACACGGGCGACCGTCGTTATCTCAATCAGAGTGAACGTATAGCCGATTTCATCATGTCGCTTCCCAACATGCCCTCCGACCATATCCCCTATTGGGACATGAAGGCTCCGGAGGTGAAGGATGTGCGCACGTCCGACCCTGTGGCTGGAGTGGCACGCGATGCTTCGGCAGCGGCGATAATGGCATCCGGTCTGTATATGCTCAGCGAATGGATGAGTCCGGAGAAGGCAACCCGTTACCGCAGCTATGCCGACTCTATCCTCGACACGTTGACCGCTTCCTACCGCATACCGCAAGGTGAGAAATACGGTTTCATACTTGACCACAGCATCGGTCATCACCCTGCCGGCAGTGAGATTGACGTACCTCTCAACTACGCCGACTACTATTATCTGGAAGCTCTCCTCCGTCAATCCCGCTGATCCACACAAAGGATTCTCGCGGGTATATACCACAAAGAACACGGAGCACACGGAGATTTTTTTAATTCGCACGAGAGGGCGCACGAAGAAATAAAAGAAAAGAAAGAAAATTTTATTATTTCTTTTTATTCTTTTGTTTCTTTGTGCGATTTTTTATTCTTTTGTTTCTTCGTGCGATTTTTTTGTTTAATTTTGTGCGAAGGCTCTAATTTTAGGGTTGGAACGGCACTTTTAGACTCTAATTTTAGGGTCTAAATGGTGTTTTTAGGCTCTAATTTTAGGATTTGGTGCATTATTTTATTAATTATCATCATCTTATGTATCTACGAAGAAAAATTGACAAATTCCTTGATGATTGGAAGAGAAATCCCAACCGGAAACCACTCCTTGTAAACGGTGCTAGACAGGTGGGGAAATCTGAATCCATCCGGCATTTCGGTCAAAAATATTATGATAATATAATTGAAATAAACTTCGTTTCCCAACCGGCTTTTAAGGCTATAACTCAAGAAGGGTTTGAGACTGATAAATTAATACGCAACATCTCATTACTCTCACCCGAATCAAAAATCACACCGGGGAAAACGTTGATATTCTTTGATGAGATACAGGACTACCCGGAAATTGCTACCTCCCTGAAATTTTTCAAGATTGACGGAAGATTCGACGTGATCTGTTCCGGCTCAATGCTCGGCATCCATTATAAAAGGATACACAGCATCAGCGTTGGCTATAAGACAGACTATGAGATGTATTCCATCGATTTTGAGGAATTTCTATGGGCAAAAGGGTATCAGGATGCAATAATCGACGATATGTATAGGCATATTGTCAACAAGGAACCATTCTCCACTCTGGAACATGACCTATACGTGTCACTATTCAGAGATTTCTGTGTGCTTGGCGGTATGCCGGAGATCGTAGCAGCCTACATATCATCCGGCACTTTTGAGGGGATACTCTCCATGCAGCGTCAATTGCTCCTTGACTATAGCGACGATGTGCGTAAATATGTTGAGGGGATAGACCAGACCCGTATACTGAATGTATTAAACCGTATTCCGGTGCAACTTGGTCAGGACAACAAGAAATTCCAGATTTCAAAAGTGGCAAAAGGTGCAAAGGCGAAAGATTACTGGGGTTGCGTGGAATGGTTGGTAGAGGCAGGAATAATAAATATCTGCTATTGTCTGAATTTCCCGGAACTGCCACTTAAAGGGAACTATGACCCGTCGCGCTACAAATTATACTTTGCCGATTCCGGGATGCTCATAGCCTCCCTTGACGATGAAGCCCAATACGATCTACGTGCAAACCAAAACCTTGGCACTTATAAAGGTGCAATCTATGAGAATGTAGTGGCAGACGCACTACATAAATCCGGTGCCGACCTATTCTATTACAAACGGGAGGATTCCACCCTTGAAGAGGATTTCTTCCTTAGGACAAAGGACTCCCTTGTACCGGTAGAAGTTAAAGCCGGCAATAAGAGATCACAATCACTCAACACATTGATAAAAAGTGATAAATACCCTGATATCCGTTGGGGCATCAAATTGGCACTTGCCAATATCGGCTACTCTGAAAACGACATCTTCACTATCCCCTATTACTGCACATTCCTTCTGAAACGCTACATGCAGCACGCCTGACCGACAACATTTCATCGTCACCACTAAAATACAGACTGCCGGAGCTTCACAGCCCCGGCAGTCGCCTTGCTTACAAATTTAAACTAATTATATTAATTACTTACTGACTTTCATTATAGATTCGCATAAACCTTACCTGTATTAATACCTTACCCAAAACAACCTTACATCAACAAACTTACAAAATATGTATCGTAATCAGAAGGTATTGATTCAATTTATTGTGAGAACATACCTATCCAAACTTGAATCATACGTAAATTTATTAAAGTTACACGTTACACCTTCCCCATCTTGTTTTTGACCATTATTTGTTCTTATATAACCAATCTCAGAACATAGCATGGAAACAGTCACGTCCAAATAATAATACTCTCCATCTTCTCCATTTCGATTTCCTGGCCATGTGGTAAAAGCAGATGCATCAACTTGCCAAACGTGAATTTTATCTGCGGCAGATTTTTTCCATCTGAAACGTAACTTTTCACCAACAAAGAATTTTTGATCTGTCATTCCTTCCGGTTTGCCTGAATAAACATTACCATTTTTGTCAAGATAAGCACATCTAACCTTGTGATCATCCATCTCATTGAAAACCCGAATTAAAGTACCTAATTGCTTATCACCATAATTAGTATTCCAAATATTAATAATCTTGTCCTTTTCAGAAGATGGGATTTCAACTTCCAATCTATAATATCCTCTGACACCGGAAACATTTCCATTTTGTACCTCAGAATCAAAGCTCTTGTCAGATGTGTAAATTGAAAGTTGGTTACCTTTTTCTATAGGCCAATAAATACGGTATCTGGGAACAAAAGATGCGTAGCAATATACTGTTTTACTTTCAACATTACACTTCCACCAATATTCTGTTGCTGTAGGAATACCAACAATATCCTCATCGGTTCCTGATTCTCTCAAGTTTCCATCGACATCTCCTACAACTCTCCAACCAGTAGCATCATTGACTGAAATATCTGTTGAAACGGATGTTGTGTTGTTACTGCCTTTTGAGAAGGTATGAATTTTTCCGTCTTTATCGAGGTAGTTGAATATCACATAGAAGTCTTCTGCCGGGATGTTATCTGATTCGTATGAGAAGTTGAACCAGCCGTTTTTCATCGTGTTGTAATCACCGATATATTTGCCGGGCCAGTTTGTCACTGCCACACGAGTGCCATCTTTATTCTCGGTGTAAAGATAGACATGAGTTGCACCTGATACGTTGAATGATGTTCGATGCAGGTCTCCACTGTCGTCAATGTCGTTGATACATCTTACCGACATGGCGTAAGTCTGGACATTTCCATTTATGTATGACGAGGCATTACCGGAGATACACAATGATTTCAACCATCGTCCTATCTCCTGTTTCTCTGTACCGGAAGATGCAGTCTGTGTCCAGTAATATCCGGCACGCGACTCACCATTGTTGGCATTATTCTCTTTATAACGAGCTTTCGGGAAATAGACATTACCGACAGATGACCTGTAGCAAGCATTATAGTAACTTCCCACAGAATTTGTATCGAAGTTTGGTGAATTTCTCAACGCATTCCACACTTTCTGTTTCGGCACCCTGTAGCCAGGAGGAGAGACTCGGTCTTTTTGGTCTTTCGATGTATCATACATCTCCGGATCCTTATGCTCATTTTCAAGATATTTCGCTACTTTATAATACCCACCGGCTGCCTCCTTATTACCATAGTAAGCCGAACCATCACTTGATTCTATATACAATTCCGCAGATTTGGCACCGAGATTTCGGTCAAGCCAATAGCGCATACGGGTAGCACCCATAATTGGCACAACCTCATAGTAGTAATAATTCTGACTATCCTTATCGGCATCCACACGATGGATCTCACTGCTCTTATGGAAGAATCCGGTATGATACAGATCTATCGTATATTTGGAGCTAAGGCGATTATTAACCGTTTCCCCGTTAGGCGTAATTGTCAATTCAAGAGAACCCACTCCATAAGTATAGTCATTATCTGCATTTCCGTCAGAGCCATCAGTCCCTAATGCATTACCGGGACGAGTGATTTTCACCGACCATTCACCTCTATCAGATTTGTGGGTACCGGATGAGGCTCCATCTATTCTAACATACTGCGTAATTGTATTATCCCCGGTCACAGTAAGTGCCCAGTCATATTCCGCAGATGTCAAAGATGCCTCCGTAAACGTAATCGTATATTCATAATACCAACGAGCCTCCGCTTTAGAATCGACTGTTTTACCCGGTTCACCATACATCACTGGGAAATGAAGACCTTGATTACGAACTTTGCCATTATTGGCTTTCTCATCAGTGCCGAACAAGCTCACGCCATTTTCAACAGGATTTCCTGCTAAGAAATCCCAATATTGTTCAGTCTTAAACTGTTGATTCTTATCCGCATCATATATGGTAAGAGTTACCTTACATAAGTCTGTACCTTTAAACTCTCGTTTCCAAGTTACGGGGACTGTGCGGGTCAATCCCATCCAAGTCACGGTAATCTCCCCTTGGAGTGTGCCGAGATCTGATGTCTTATTAAACTTGACAGGGCATTTATAGACAGTACCCTTATTATTACAGTCATCTGAGTCCCCGCTTCCACCTACAACCGGGATGCCATCACCACCTTCTATTTCCAACATCTCAGAATCATCCACCTTTTGCGGCTCTCCGACAGACAGCCATTCCGAATCAGATGTAATGGTTAAATTTTCAACAGCTTCCTCTGCTTCATCCGCTTTGGAATATAGTTTGACATACAGATAACGCCATGTATCAGTATCACTATCAACGGAAACACCATTGGAATATACTATCTCATGAGTGACACCGAGTTCACGGATGCCATCCGAAATCATGTTGAAGATTGCCGGAGAATGGTCATGGATTTTGTATTCCAAGTAAGGAGACGGATTCTTATATGCCTCTTCAGGAGTGGCATATCCGGGACCGTTCACACCCTTAATCATAACCTGATACCAATGATTCGGGTTTATATCCAGAATTTTCACACTCTCACCATCTTCTGACTTGATATTGAAATCAAGTCGGTAGAAATAGCTTTTAGAATTATATTCTGCCTTGACAATGATAAAGGCTTTTGTCTCTTCATGGTTTTTAGTCGGATGTAAATATTTACCATTTGAATCAGACAAATCGTCATCAAAACTACTAATGCTGGAGGGTGCGCCCAATATTGTTTCAATTCCGGCAAGCAGACTGCCCAGCACTGCATCTCCATACACACAGAATGGATATTTCACAGATTCATCAATCTCCAAATTATCATTAATATCGGTGCATCCCGTCACAGTGATATAGGCAACATTTCTAATCAATGTCACCTCATTTGATACGAGCGTCTTCAGGTCTGACTTGGCACTCATGACAATCTTCCCATCTTCGCTAACCGCATTATACGCAATAAGTTTTTTCAAAGATGCAATCGTAGTGACACCCTTCTCAAATGTGCCGTCATAATTGGCAATGAAATAGAATTGCAGACCGGATTCTCCACGAAGAGCCTTGTCGAGTTTAAACGATATACTATTATCATCTTTAAGCGAAGTATCGCTTTTCTTAAAATACTCCACCTGAGAAAGTGTAGAATTATCCTCACCACTCTTAAAGATAAGTACTGATACAGTTGAAAGCTCATCACCAATTTCCGCACGAGTTGCTACTTTTTCCAACTCCGGCACAGAGAAGGTCAGTTCCACTGTCCCATCCGTAGCAATCACGGAACCGGACTTAAATTCCAGGTCATCGCTGCAAGCAGCGAGACCAAGAACCATAAGCAATGATATTATTATATTCTTATACATAATCAATACAGAATCAAATAATAATTATACGTTTTATCTGAGGAAGCCGTTTTTCTATTGTTTACGATAGACATCCATGACGTCGGATATGAATTATTTCCATCAGGTTTGCAAGCGGTTACAAACCTATTCGTTTCTTTGGAATCAAGAGTGATATCATAATAGTATCTCACAGCTCCATTTATTTCCTCAGAACCAGTGTACTGATGCCTCTCATAAAATCCTCCTTTACCATCATTATATTGAATATGACTACGATAATCCGGATTACTCTCATTATCCTTAATCCAATAAATACGATATGTGACGTTACCGGTTATCTCTTCCGGCTTCGAAGATGTAAACTGTTCTCCTCCATTTGCATAATCGAGCCATCCCTCCTTATCGGGATAATCAAACAGAGGCACACCCGGCTTCGGCATTTTATCTTTTGCATTGGGATCTACGAATCCTGGGAATCGTTTGTCATTGTTTCCGTCATGACCATCCGAAAACATTATCAATGCTTTACCCGGAGTGGCGATTCCTGTCAATTCAAATTTCCACCAACCATCAGGCTCACTTTCCATTTGAATGCCGGGCCAAAGTTTGTTATATGACGAGGAATTACATTGAGTACAGGTCTGTCCTACACTTTTACGATGTTCCTCGCAGAAATCCATATTGTCATAATAATGCTTGCTGAAACCCTCTTCACCGGGAGCCCATTGAGTAGCAGGACCAGAGCCTATTTTGTCGTCAGTAAAATAATAGAACCCGTTTACATATCCGGTTGATCTGTCCGGATTATTATAACTCCCAACATTCCACCCTTTAAATGCGATTTTACCCGTGAAGGAATATTCCAATGCCGCAGTCTTACCTTCTGTATCAGCACCTACAGGTTTATTTGCAAGGGCACTCCCTGCCGGAAATTCAAGACATTGATATACGTAGATGTGAGGATTACCCCAGCCTGTCGGCGGACGGAAATGTATCGTATAATTCTGGATATTGTTTACGATATTAACTGTCACTTGCCGTGAAATAAGATAACCGTTTTCAGTCTTGCCTGACACATCAAATGTCAACTGACGTTTCTCTTTCCATAACTCCCAACCGCTGTTGATTCCGGCATAATTCAGTTTCAATACAGCTTTTTTCTCTTTGTCTATTGAAATTGTATTGCTCTTTTCTATCTCTGAATCATTCCAATCGGTGAGCCATAATGATTTCTCTGAATCTGTAACCAAATCCCAAGCAGACTCTTCACCTTTGGTAATTGTCACCGCTTTCAGGTTGGTGTAGATATTTACAGAGATATCACCGCTATAGACACCCGACGCGATACGTTCACGGGCATCTATTGTAATTAACACGGGATCAACATCAAGATAGGGATCCAATCGTAGTGGTTCCACATCAATCTTCTTGCGAAGATTGCCAGCCTTCAGATGGAAGTAATTGTATTTTGCGCGGTCTGTATCTGACAACGATTGCGCATCCACCAATGGATTGACCGACACGATGAGCGTATCGGAGTAAGTAGTATTATCCAAAACATAAAGAGGTACCTCCGTTCCATCCTGCAATTTATATTTCGGAGAATAACCTTCATCAATCTCCACGCTTTCGGCATTTGACTCATACCATATCTTTGTCTTCTCGCCGACTGTCACGGGGATTACGGTTTTGTCGAGGTGGAGGAAGTAGGGACCGTGGAGGGTGTAGACGATCTGTTGGAGCGTCCAGGGGGCGACGGAGAGGCGGATGTCGAATTCGCCGGGGCTGGTAACCTTGGCGACAAGGTCGTAGTAGTGACCGCGAACGAGGGTGTTGTCGGGATCGGGGGCAGCGGTACCGTCGGTTGTGGTGCCGTCGGTTGTGCCGTTGGGGAGAGGGATATTGTAGTTGAATGTGCGGGAGGGGTCATTGCAGAGTTGGGCGAGGAAAGAGAGTGTCGTGCGTGAGGCATCCTCCTCGGAGATGTTTTCGGGGAGGTAGAGAATGCTTTGGACGGCTCGCTGACGCACAGTCTCATCGGAGAGGTCGCTGATTTTATCGACGAGATTGTCTATGTCGATATCGGAGGAGGTGGTGGCTCTTGTGTCATTAATGTTATTAAAGTCATTAAGGACTTTAGGGACATTAGGGACATTTGAGGATCCGGCAGCAGCGATAGAGGAAGTGGTAGCCGGGAAGTGATAATGATTCAGGCTTCCGATTGAGAAGCTATTATTATCTGATTGTTGGGTTGAGGGGCCGTAGATGGGGGTTTCGGCGGCGCAGTTGCTGACTTTCAGGTTTGTGAAGGTCAGCGGGGTGGTGAAGATATTGGAGAAACCGGTGTTGTCAGTGTTGTCAAAGAGGAGGGTGTAGCGCACTTTTGTGCAGAGGAAGGTGAGATCGATGTTTAGCTTGACGTTCTGACCTTTGCCTATTGTGACAGTTCCGGTTGTGGCATCCAGTTCGCCACCGGATTCCATGGTGACATCCTCAGCTTTACCTGCCATCGGAAGACCATCATTCAAATTCGGCTGCTTTTCGCTGTCAAATTTGATTGAAACGTTCTTTACCTGAATCTCTGTTGGTTCACCGGAAAGAGTTTCATTTGTAAGATTGGCGTTATAATCCTTTACATTCGCAAGGATGTAGAAGCGGTATTTTCCCGGTTGAAGTTCGCGGGTGTATACCGTTGTTTCGTTGTGAGAGATACCATTGTTCTTGGTAAATTCCTGCGTTATATCCACATTCTCTACAAGCTCGGATAATTCATTATTCTTATCATCCACCTTGTAGATATAGAGATTGGCGGAAGTGATCTTACCCTCTCCGGCGGCGATCTCCTTCTCGTTGGGAGTCGTGGTGGGGTCTCCGTCGGCACGCGTGGAGATGGTCAGCGGTCGCGGTATAGATATGGTCACGCCTGTCGCACCCTCGGGGAGCGGATCTCCGGGGGTGAAGTCATCGGCGCAACCCGAAAGGAGCATACCGACGAATGCACAAGCGGCTAATATTTTGTTTCCAAGATTCATGTTGGTTTTATTGGGGGGTGTTGTTATAATAGCTTACAGATCTATGTTAATTCTATGATAAATCCATTTCTTCACTTTCGATGTGATCGTGATCTCGCTCTCCGTCGGTTCATCGGGTTCTTCCGGATCGTAAGGTCTCGGCAAACCGGAAATGCTCTGGATGGAGAGCTTGTATATGTTGTTGCGAACCACTCCGAACTCCATCGGTCCCATCTCAGCCGGGTTGTTATTATCATTGTGCTTGATAAAATGATAGTAGTATAGGTAGTATTTAACATCGTTAGGTGTTACTGTCAGTTCGCGTCCCTTAAACTTGAGGGTCAGCGGGTCGGTATGGTTCTTAAAAGTTTCGTTGTCAGTGTCCGGCACTCCGGTCAGTTCGGCACGGAATACGATAGCCGTGGTGTAGCCGCGTAATTGCTTCGTGGCATCGGCAATCGTGTTTTCCGACAGATAACGCCAGGGGGTGTAATTGTCGGTGCCGCCAGCGTTTGTGGGTTCTTTATATGGATATTTATTAGTATTGTCTGCTTTAAAGAGGTTTTCCCATCCGGCAGAATAGGCGTTTTCGGCATTACCCTGATTGATGAAATGATCGGGATTAGTAGCCACATCCGCGCCATTTCCTTGTTTCTTATCGTTGTCGGTATCAAGGAAATAGTTGGTGCTTGTCTCGCGACCGAGGAAGTCAAGGTATGGGGTTCCACTCTCAGGTTTCACCCAGATATGACGGAATGTATAGAAATTCCGGCTGACATTCACGGGGCACATGCCGACAATCTTGACGGTGTAGCCGCTCTCCCCTATCTTGTATTCGTGAGGATTCTTGCCGTCGGGGTCATCGTCGTTGCGCTCTTTGTCGCGGTAGTCGATGCGTGCCACTGAACGTTCGAGGGTAATGGATTTATTGTCATTATATCTATTCAAATCCAGAGAGGATGTGTCAGAGAGAAAATCGGCAAAGAATGTCTCAGTCCAAGCCTCATCTATAGTGAAGGTATATTCCTCGAAGTTTGACATTGGCAATCCATTGACAGTCGTGAGATATGGGGAATCAAGACCGCTGACTGTGGCAATGTAATTTTCCACGTCATAACCCAACATTGGTCTGGTAATAGTCTCATAGCCGGGATTCGCCACAACGTAAAGATTGAATGGCTTGTTTTGCATTTTATTACCGAACTCAAGAGCCTTTTTCAGCGGAACAACGGCAGTAAGTGTGTAGCCACCATCCTTTGAAGCCATCTTTACCACTTCTGCATGTATATTCGCTCCATCCCCTTTCAGAATGATCAATGCACTATGGATAGCATTCTCGGCATCAGTGCCGCCTTCCTCTCCGTCGGAAGAGGTGTCAGGATCGGTTGTGCTACTGTTGCGGGTATTTGCGCGGGTGTCGGCGTCGTCGGGGAGCTGCACGTCGACGTTGATATAGACCATAGCATTCTCCGGTAGGCGTGAGCCGTCGGGATCGCTCACGTCGCTACCTGAGCACCCTGCTATGGTGAATGCAGGTACAGCCATTATTGCCATTATTAACTTTGAGAGATATTTCATTGCTACGGTCTCTTATTATAGTATGTTGTTGTTTTATGTTGTCGCCACGGTGCCTGAGCAGCCATGAGCCGCTGAGGGTCGGGGGATATTAAATGGGGTGGAGAGAGGGGTTAGAATTCTGTATCATTTATACGCACTTCCCAGTCGTTGATGACGATGCGCGTGGTGAGCCACGTGTCATTACGGTCATCGAGGAAGAATACGAATCGCCATGAGTTCTCGCGATCAAGATATTCCTGATCAGCCATAGGCTCGACAAGTCCGCTGTCGCTCTTGAAGAGGAGCATGTAGTTTACGAGCGGGATACGCAGCACCTCGCTGTTGTCGCTCTTGCGGGTCACGGTGAGAGTTGTGCGGACGGGCTTGTTGCGGACGATACGCGATGTGGTGAAATGTGCCATAGCTACGCTGACGTCGTTTGCGTTGTCGGCATCGTCATCGGCACGTGAGGATTCCTCGCCGGGTTGCGTTCCGGCATAGCGGGTTTCCGAGAGGAAGGGGAGGTAGGTAACTTCTCCATTTGGGAGGAGGTTGTTGTCGGAGTCGAAGAGAGTGTTGTCGTCAGTGATAGAGAAATTGAAATCCTCATGACTGATCGGAGAACCTGACACGTGCTGGAGAGCAACCTGCACGGTGTTGGTGTTGCGCATCATCTCCACGCGGGCTTCAGTCGTCGTATTCTGCGAGACGGAGAAGCGGGCTGACCCATAGAAATGATTGTGAAGTTTTCTGAGATTGTCGTCGGAGAGGCAGTCGGGATGGAGAGCCACGGTGAGGTCGGCGAGTTCATTCGTATTTGAGAATGCTGTGGGATGTATGAAAGAGGCGTCGCGACATTCCATACCACCGTAAGCGATAGCCCTGTAGTTGCCTTCGGGTAGTTTCAGGGAGATACGGAAGTTCTCGTCGGCAAGGTTCTCGCGGGTGAGTTCCGTCTGCTTGGTGACGAAGTTACCCTCCTCGTCGTAAATATAGAGCGACAGGCAATCCACCTGGTTGTGGAATGCGTTTGCAAACTCCATATTATATTCGTAAACGAAACGGAGGTTTACGGCGGCATCGGGACACGGGTCAAGGTCCTCATTTATGATGCCGCAGGCGGAGGATAGCATCATCATGGAGGCGGCGGAAAAAGCCGCCCCCACGATGCTGTAGATATTTGTCTTAAATCCTTTCATCGAGAAAGTTTGTAAGATTCAGTTTGGTATTTTGTTTTAGAATTCGATGTCGTTCTTACGAACAGTCCATTTCTTAACCTGAACGTCAACTTTGATTTTCACGTCAGATTTCTCATCAGGATCATCCGGATCAACGGGATCTGGATCGTCCTTAGGATCAAGAGGATGTCCAAGTGCAGATATGCTGGTAACAGCTAATTTATAGACGTTGTTACGTACAACTGCAAATTCCATATTCCCCATTACACCTGGTTTTCCATTATCCCAGTGACGGTTCCAATAATAGTAATTGGTTGCCCAACCACCTTTTTGTTCATTATATCTATAAATTGTGAATTGATTATTCACTGCAGCCTGATATAACTCTTCTCCCGTTTTACCCTTACAAGCTTTATAAGCTGATGCAAGTGCTGTATTTTCATTACCCTCTTTTGTTGCCTCATCTTCTACGGCCTTCCAATTTGGATAAATATTGTTTTTGTAGATAAAAATCGGCTCTGCCTTAGCCTCTAATGCTGCTTTCAGTTTCTCAGGAGTAGATTCCGTTGGCTTTATCTCACCTCTGAATACAACACCTGTAGATATTGCTACTTTTTGTTTAGATGCTGGCTCAGGAATTGTATTTTCTGTGACATAACGCCAAATTTTATAATCACCTTTATTATTATCGGGATCTAAATTCCATTCATTATCATTATCAGAGATTGCACCATCTCCAAAATAATCCTTCAAAATAATCCTTCTCCACAAATCAACACCCAACTTACCATCTTCAGAAGGAGTTGCATCCGTAAACAATGCATATTGGAAATGGTCGGAATAAGTCAGCTTTTTGGTCCAATTAGAATTCGCTTTCCAATCCCAATCAGGATCAATAAAGAATTTATTTCTATCATCTTCTCCACACATTAAAGATGTAGATTCAAATTCTGAAGAATGACCCGTTGCTGAAAGTCTATGTAGATAATAGTAAGAATTGCTCATATTGACAAGAGCCATATTTGTCAATTCTATCTGCAAGCCTCCTTCAATCGCTTTATCTTCCCCTACAACATTGATATCAATCGGATATACATTGTTATTGACAGTCTTAAAATCAAAACGAGCTATCGAACGGATAACATCTACAGTACCCATTGGGTATGCGCTTTCTGCATACGCTCCATTCTTAATTCCATCAAGTGGTGGGAGAGCAAGGTCCGTAACCTTAAGATTTGCCATCGGTATATTCTTACCCTCTGAAACAGTTGCCAATTGAAGATTATCTCCTGTCAATACATTCTTTGCATTCATCCAATTGGCAGCAGACTCGCCCCTATTGCGATTTGCAATATGATCCTTCAATTCTTGTGTAGGATTGCAGAATGCGTACACATTCACATGAGCCTGGTCAGGTTTAGTTCCAAGAGACTCGATGTAATTTACAAGTACTGACTTGTTAAATGTCGCGGTTATATCATAATTGGATGGAATAGTGGCTCCTTCAGCCGTAGGCTGTATCGACACTACATTTGAAGCAATGAATGAATTATTATTATCCTTGTTATTATCATCCTTGCTAGCAAAGACAATCAAGACCTCCTTCACATTGTTTTCAAAATCCTTACCAATCTCCTCACCTGCCGGATCACCTGCGGCACGTGTACCGTTACTTGTCGGGAGGGAGATAGTGATTTTCATGTTGACACCATCCTTCTCGCTGATTACTGGCGAATTGGGTCCGTCGATCGCTTCTGATGAGCAGGACGCGAACATGGCGGCTGCGAGAAGCGGAAAGTAAAATTTAGATACCTTCATGTTGTTAGTAATTTTTGTTTATAATGTTGTTTTATGAATTTTATCTCAATTTGAGTTCAATTTTATCTCGGTGTTAAGCATCTTGAAGTTGCTGTTCTCATTATCCATGACGTGTTGCAACTGTCGGGCTGACTCCTGTGCGGGGGCGTAGCTGCCTATATTGTTGAGCTGCTTGACTGCCTCCTCTTTCGCGCCCTGTTTGGCGGCGAGGATCGCGCGGGCATATTGTGCCTCGTCGCTGTCACCTGCTTTTGTCAGGTAGCGTTCCGCACTCTTCAGGTCGTTGCGCTGCATCGCGCTGCACGCGGCATTCAGGTTGGCGGTCGGATCGTCGGGATACATCCTGACGGCTATCTCAAACGCCTCATTATAGAGGTCGCTACCCGGTTCCTGACTCTGTGCCGCCACGAAAAACTCCTGTAGGGAGAGATTCTGCGGAGCGGTACGCATCATTGCGATTATCTCCTTCGGGTCGGTATAGGAGCGGATGGTGTAGTTTACGTCGTAGTCGGAATGACGCAGACCGGGATACACCTCCGTGAGAAGGAATTTGTAATCCTTAGGGAATCTCTTGCGTATTGCAGCCTCTCGTGCATCGTCGTCGCCTGTATAGAATGGATCGGTTATCAGAGTGAGGAGTGCGTCGCGGTTGGTGAGCATAACGGCTCCGGAGGGTGATGCAACGTATTCACGCAGACCTGCCCAGTCTTCCGGCTCAAAGGAGGTGGTTATGACCGACGCATCGAAATGGTAGAGACCGCGCACATAGTCGGCGAGAGTGGCTGTACGACCCTCGGCGAGTCGCGCATTGTTGGCATAACTACCTTCGGGCGAGGCATATCCCTTGATATGGATATTAGTGATGGATAGATTCTCATCGTTGCGGACAGAATCGATCGTGGCTCTGATTTTCGCGAGTTCCGACGGGTTGCGTCGGTATGACGGGAAGATCTGTGTCTTGTTGACGGGGAAGTCGATATATGCCCTCGCGCTTATCGAGCGCATCTTGACCGCCTCCGCCTTCGGCACCACGTAGGAGTATTCCGGCATGAACGTCTTGGGGGTCAGGTCGATCTGAGCCACGGGCACGTCTGCCATCTCTTTCGGCTCACTACAGCAGCCGTATTCATCGGCGGCAATCACAACGGATGCAGTCTCCATCCACGGGACCAGGGGGGCATCATACCTGTATCTCATCGGGGAATCCGTCTCTCCGGCACGGTAAAGCGCCGGAGCTCCGGGAGCATCGTTGCGCAGATGGTTGTAGTATCTGTTGCGTCCGGCGATGGTGAAGGGTTTCATCCTGAGCGTGTCGGCACCATTGACGAGCATCGGCGTGTAGCACACCTCCCGATTCCCCGCCATTACAAGCCTCGAGGGATCAAACTCCATGTCGACGTAGAGCCTCGAATCAGTCTTCTCAATCTTCAATGAACTGACTTTTAAAGAATTGAAATCAGCATCACCGATTTGAGCGGCATATAATGGGCAGGCTCCCGGCAGAATTGCCGTCAGCAATATTTTGACAAATATTTTCATATTGGAATCAGTAAGCGGAATTATCCGCAGCTATCTATATTTTGGGAAGGGTGTTTTCAGAATAGATATATGAGGTTGACCGCAAGTTTTGTCGGTCCGACATAATCATGGTTAACACGGGAATCGATTTTCGTGCCACATTCGGCGCAAGGATAGACGTCGGAACGGCTGTGGATCCAGCCCAGTCCAAGTTCCGCCTCTATGTTCCAGTGGCGAGACAATATCCAGGAGTAACCGTAGGCAATGCCTGCGCCCTCCATCCAGCCTTGGTATCGCTTGGTATCGAGTCCGTAAAGTCCGAGTGGATGCAGACCTTTCGGGAGATTGCCGAAATTGAATTGACCGGCAATGGCATGCAGACCGAAGAAATGACCTTGGAAACGGTCGCAGAGCCAATAGCGTACTTCGGGTTGCACGAGCCAGTGGCGCATACGGTGCTTGCCGAGGTTCCAGGCATTTAGATTGCCGGAGATGTCGAGCGTCCACCGTGGCGAGAGACCCGTCTCTATTCCGAGATTTGCGGTGGCGAGGGCATCGTATAGAAGATTAGTCTTCAAGGCAACCTTCTGAGCATTCATGCCTCCGACTCCGAGGAGCAGAAACATCAGAAGTGACAGTAGTTTACTTTTCATATCGTGTCGAGGTTAGCCTGTCGGGAGATAATCCGCCTGTATCCGATTCTTTGGCGATTGCCTCCCTGCATGGGGTACACCAGGAATACAGATACGACAAATTATCTCACAACAATCGGAATTGTCGCAAGATATCGCTAATCTTCTATTCGTAACTTACTATTACACTGCAAGTTACATACTTACGGGGGGGGTAATTCCAAACCTCCGGTTTGATGGGAGAGCTGTGAGCTTAGATATCGTTACTAAAGATGCCATAAAATTTAGTTTAGTTAAGCGTTTTCAGAATTTATTGAGAGAGTCCATTCTACGTTGGAAGCGTAGCGTGGACGGTTTTTCAAATGGTCTTATGAAAGGAACTCGTAAGAATTTATTTGTCTTTTCATGTAGATGCTGCAAAATTATAATCTTATTTTAGAACTTGCAAATAATTTTGTAAAAAAAATTGAAAATATGTTCTTAAACATAAAATCATTAGGATTTTGACTGGCGATCCCTGCGTTCCCGACATTCCCGACGATGGAATCGCCGGGAACGGGGGACTTCGCGAAACTGCTGATACAACCGATACAACCGATACAAACCGATACAAGCGATACAACCGATACAAACCGATACAAGCGATACAAGCGATACAGACCGATACAAGCGATACAAGCGATACAGACCGATACAAGCCGATACAACCGATACAGACCGATACAGACCGATACAAGCCGATACAGAGCTTATGCGAGATCGATGACGGTGATGCCGGCGCCGCCGAAGCGGACGTCTTCGTCGCGGAAAGAGGCGACGTTGGGGTTGGCTTTCAGTTGCTGGCGGATGAGGGTCTTGAGGATGCCGTGGCCTGTGCCGTGGAGGATGCGGAGACGTGAGGCGTTGAATTGCACGGCGTCGTCGAGAAAGTAGGTGACGGCTTGCAGGGCTTCGTCTGCCCTCATTCCTCTTACGTCGATCTCGTTCTTGAATTTGAGCTGGCGTTCGCGACTCTCGTCACTGGTGGAGGATGAGACGGTGAGAATTGTTGATGTGGCTGTCGGTTTCGGTTTCTGAGCGGGCTGCAGTTTGCTTAGCTCCACGATGGTGCGCAATGCCCCGAATGCCACTTCCGCTTTCTTACCACTGATGCTGAGTATCTTGCCGACCACTCCCCCATCTGACATACGCACGTAGTCATCCACCGATAGTGTCTTCTTCACCTCCGGCTTCGGAGCGGTTTTCTTCACGTTCTCCGACTTGCGGCTCTTGTGGCGCAACGGTTTGAGCACATCCGGCAACGCCTCCCCTTTGGATTCCTCCTCAAGGTTGCGCTTGTAGTCCTCCAACTCCTTACGGATCTGGCGCGTGCGCTCCTTCTCTGCCTCCGCCTTCTTTATCTCGTGGATCGAACGCTCTATCTTGGCGTTGGCTCCGGCAAGAATCTCCTTCGCCTCCTCGCGTGCGGCGCGTATGATGGCGGCACGCTGCGATTTGAGATCGGAGGAGTTTGATTCGTATGTCTCCAAGAGATTGTCGAGTTTATGCTCCTTCTCCTTTATGGATAGACGCTTGTTTGCCCAATAGCGGCGGTCGCGCTGTATGTCGAGGAGATATTTATCCATGTTTACATAGTCACTGCCCACAATCTCGCGGGCACGCTCTATGACGTCGGCAGGGAGACCGGTGTTGCGGGCTATCTCCAAGGCGAACGAGCTTCCCGGATTGCCGATGGAGAGCTGGAATGTCGGACGGAGATGCTGACGGTCGTAGAGCATCGCGCCGTTGACAAATCCCGGCTCCGACTCGGCGAAGGTCTTGAGATTCTGATAGTGGGTCGTCACCACCCCCATGCAGCCGGAGCGTCCGAGGTCGGTAAGTATCGACTGCGCGAGTGCGCCGCCGATCTGCGGTTCCGTGCCGGATCCCATCTCGTCGGCAAGTATCAGCGTGGATGCGTCGGCATGGCTGAGGAAGAATTTCATATTGGCAAGATGAGAGGAGTAGGTACTGAGGTCGTTCTCTATCGACTGCTCATCGCCTATGTCGATGAATACCCCGGAGAATATACCCATGTGGGAATTGGAGTATAGCGTCGGGAGCATGCCGCACTGCATCATGTATTGCACCACAGCCACCGTCTTCAGGCATACAGACTTGCCACCGGCATTCGGTCCGGATATTATGAGGATGCGCTTCTCGCCGCCGAGAGTGATGTCGAGCGGCACGGCTGTGCGTCCCTGCGCACGCAGGTTGAGCATCAGACCGGGATGAACGGCATGATACCACTCTATCTCCGGTTTGTCGGAGAGATTCGGCATCTCCGCGCCTGTGTCGTGGGCGAAGCGTGCCTTTGCCTTTATGAAGTCGAGACGCGCCAGCTTGCGGCACCCCTCCACTATCTCGCCGACGCATGGGCGCACCATGTCGGTGATGGAAGTCAGTATTATCGCTATCTCGCGGCGTTCATCCATCTCGAGTTCGCGCAGACGGTTGCCCGCCTCCACCACCTCCGCCGGCTCGATGAATACGGTCTTTCCCGTGGCACTCTGATCATGGACAATACCGTTAATGCTGCGCTTCATCATTGATGACACGGGGATCACGAGGCGTCCGTCGCGCAGGGATGGCGTGGCATCCTTATCGACGATACCCTCCTGAACGGCGCGGTCGAGCACGCGGCGCATAGCCCTCTGCATGGAGCCTGACGCCACCGACATTGCGCGGCGCACCTCAAGAAGTCCGGGGGATGCATTATCCTTCACTTCTCCGAACCTTCCTATGCAACGCGACACCTCCCTGACAATCTCGGGGAATGTCGGGAGCATCGCAAACTCATCGCTCAGATATGGGAAACGGCTTGAGCCGTTATCCTCCCGCTTGGAGAAGAACTCGCCTACGGCGGTCATGGTCTGTAGAGTGACCGACAGCTTCTGAAGGCGGTCTGCCGACATAAATGATCCTGCCGCCCTTATCTCCGACAGCCATGGCACAACGTCGTGAACCGTGTCGTCGGGCATATCCGAGGCGGAAGCCAACAGAGCCAACATCTCCGCCACGCATGATAATCTGCGCCTCACCTCCTCGAATACGGATGTGAAGTCCATGTTCATAGCCTCCTCTTTGCCGAGGCGTGTCTCGCAACGGTCGGTCAGCAGCTGTCGCAGTTGAGCAAATCCGACCTTCGATTCAAAATCTTTCGGAAAAATCATATTTTATCGTGACTCGCGGACCTAATCCGCGCGTTTTTAATACGCGGTTTCTCTAATCCGCGCGATTTCTATACAGGGAGAGCCAGCAATGGGAGGTCTCTCTCAAAAAGCATCTTGTGTGCTATGCCGGGATTGAACAGCCGGCTGAATACGTTTCTTTTCTTATTCGGCACTATCATCAACTGAAGCCCCGCGTTTTTCTCAAATTTCTCGAAATCCTCCCGGAAAGTCTTGGAGGGGAACACTTCAGTGGAGAATCTTGCCGTGGGATAGCTTTTGTTGAAATAATCGCATAGCCTACCCACTTTCTCCTTCACGTCGCCCCCGGCACGATCGTTGACGGGGATGAGCGTCACGTCTACCTCCGGATATGCAAACGTGCGCATCAGGATATCCATGGAGAGGATGTCATGCTGGTCAAGATTGCAGAAATAGACGAGCCTCTTCAGAGAGTCGACGGAGGTGAACCGGAAATTCTCCGGTATCGTGAAGACGGGCACCCGACAGGAATCAAGCACTTCGGCGGTGACGCTTCCCACAAGCTGCTCCCCTTTCTTCTCCACGTCGCGGGTAGCCATGACCACGAGGGTCGGAGGCGTCATGCGGCAATACTCCTTTATCGTGTCTTCGGGAATACCCTCACATACCGACACGGAATAATCCATGCCGTCAAGTCCGGCATCTTTAAGCTGACTATCGAGTTTACGTCTGAAATCCTTCATCCGCAGGTTGCTCTCACGCCTCATATCGATCGATTCCTCCACTTCCATCACGCTCTCGCCCACTATCGGGGAGAGTCCTGAATCCGACGGGTCGTCAGCCGAAAGGCTTCCGGCGAAGTATGGGGAGATATAGGCATGAAGCAGCACCGGATGCAGTTTCAGCTTGCGGGCAATCTCGAAACCCGCCTTGCATGCAAGAAGACTGCTCGGGGAGAAGTCGACGGGGATGAGGACAACAGCGTGCGACCCATCCATCTTGACATCGACCATCCCCGACTGTAAGGAATCACCGCTTTCGGTGATTTTCAATGCGATAGGGAGATCCGTCTCCTGAATTTTCACTCTCACTCCGGATGCTATTCCGGCTCCGGAAATGATCAGATTCTCAAATCTCACATGTATGCCATGGCTCTCAAGAATTTTCTTAAGGGTCAAGGCTTTTGGATACGTATGTATCGCCAGGGTAATGAATCTTGTAGTCGACATCTCTTTAATGTTAAGCGGCGCCCCGTTTTGTCCGGGACGCCGTGTGTGTTTGTTTGTTTAACAAATCAAGCCTCAGCTTGGTTCTGTTCTTCGAGAATCTTGACTGCCATGTCGTAGATTGTGGTGTCATCAAGAACCACGAGACCTCCGTCGGGACCCGGCTCTATATGCATGCCGACATTTTTGCCAAACTGATAGTTTACGCCGCCGAAATAATTGCGCACTGTCTGTACTGTAAGGTTCAGCTCGTCGGCTATACGATGTGTAGAGCCGTCGGGCAAACTGTCTTTGAGTCTGCGAAGCTCGTTGAAGGTGATTGTCTTGCTCATAGCAGATGGTATTTTTGAGGTTATACTTAAACGATTATATAAGTAACCGTCGATTTTTATTGTCTCTGCAAACCGTGTTGTCAGTTTGCGAATGCTAATTTAGACATTTTTTTGCATATTACCAAGAAAATCCGTTTTTTCTGATGTGTTTTACAACATAATTGTAATTTTCTGCACCGATTCGATATATACGGAATCTTCTCCGGCTGATTAAATTATCTGCAAATCAGAGGCTACGACCCATCCGATATAGTCGGAGTTGAGACGCACCTTATACCAGGTGACGTTGCCCTCGGCGTCCACCTCCTCCGAAAGCACCTGCACGACGGTGCCTTTGGTGAGCACCTGACCCTTGCCTTGCTCCGATTCCTTGCCGGGTTCGGTCTGGAGGGTGGTCTTGAATGCCATCAGCACCCCCTCGCTCTCATTATGGTAGGCGCGTGCGCCCATGAAGGCGAAGAGGAGGAGCACGATGCTTACGCCCAGCACGACTATGCCACCGAAGAAACCTATCTTGCGGAGAACGACACCGCGAGAGAAGATGTATAATGCCGCACATCCCACAAAGATAATGAATCCGGCAGCGGCAAATGACGCCCAGAAATTGGAGGATACATCCTCCGCCACGTATTTATGCACCGACTGGAAGAAGGATGGTTCATCCGTGCCGGTCTTGAAGCGCTTCCCTTTCTGCTCCGCCTTGTTGGCATCCTCCACACGGCTTGTCAGATAAGTGAGGTTGGCATTCACCTCGGATGAGGAGGGGTCGAGGCGATGCGCACGCTTGTAGCAAAGCATGGCGTTGCCGTAGTCGCCCTGATGGAAATAGGCGTTGCCGAGATCATATAGGAGAGCCACGGAGGTGCCATGTTCGTCGGCTACCGACTTATATAGCTGCACTGCACGCTCGTAGTCTTTCGCTTTGTAGGCTGAATCCGCCTCTGCCGTCAGCGTGGAGCCGGCGGCTGTGAAGCAGCCGGAGAACAGGGCGATAAGAAGCAGGGGCAATATCTTATTTATTGAGACGATCTTATTTTTCATTTGAGACGGTTTTATTTTTGAACGCACTTTCAAGATCATTGATTATCGCCGCGCCACGGTCGTAGACGGGCTGCATGTCGGCTTTCGTGGATGCCGGAGCATATTTTGCAAACTCGCAGTCGTCGATGAGGAGGATAAGTTTCTCTATATCCTCCGCCGGCACCCCGGCATTCTCCATCGTCGCGCTTACGTTCTGGCGGTTGAGTTCGGATGTGGGCATCTTCAGCTTGTCGCCCAAGTATCCCCAGAGTGCTGACAACATCTCGTCGTAGAACTCATCCACCATATTTTTGCGGATACAGAGGGCGGCTTTCTTCAGACGACGGCGTGCCACCTTGCTTGCCTGACGGCTCTTGACAGCAAGGAAGTCGGCATTAGCCTTCAGATAAGCACGATAGTAGGTCACGGCTCCGAGCAGCAGGAGTATCGGCAACAGATATAGCAGCCAGTAGGCGAACCGCTCCACGTATGGCACGTGGGTCATTGAGAGATTATCCCCCACGGGCATGAGTTCGGAATTGAATGAGAGCTTCCCTTTGGTCTGCGAACGCTCCGAACCCTTACCCTTGCCGACGTTGACGGTGTAGCCTTTCGCCACGGAGGTCTCATACTTGCCGGTCTGCGGATTGAAGTAGACGAGACTTACGGAGGGTATCTCATACGTGCCAGCCTCAAGGGGCATGAAGGAATAGTCGAATCGGGCGGTGCCGCTGACGTTGCTCTTCCCTACCGTGGCATTCACCTCCGGCGTTGGGCTATATACCTCCAACTGTGGCGGATAGAGAGCGTTAAGGTCGGGGAGCTTGACGTATTTGAGGTTGCCGGTGCCCGACACGTTGTAGACGATCGATGCCGCCTGATTGCTCATGAAGTTCTGCGACGGGAGTTCGGAGCTGATGCTGAACTGACCGACACCGCCTGAGAAATCTGCCGGCACCGGCGTTGGCAATGCCTTGACGGAGACAGTGAGATCGTTTGGCGTGACGTTGAGCTGCAATGGCTTAGCCACCGACATGCTTCCCCAGAAGGGGTCGTGGTAGTATTCGCGTTCATCGACACTGACGGTGTATTTGTTGCCGATCACTTTCAAATCGCCCGCCATCTGCGGGAAGATGATATAGCGGGCTATTATTGCCGTGGCATACGTCTTACCCTGATAGGTCTCATAGTTGAGTGATGTGGAGACGTCTTTCGACTCCTCGACCACAAACCCCTCAAACTTAGGAGCGGATGTCGCGCCAATGAATTTTATAGCGTCGTATGTGGTGTAGAGCTTGACGGTATAGACAAGAGCCTCCTGCTCGTAGGCTGATGAACGCGACACGTCAGCCTTCAGGAAGAGATTACCATCACCCTTACCGATGAATTTCGGTCCGTCGGCACTGTTGTGGCGATCTTCGGGAGTCTGATCCTGACCCTGCGGCTGCGGCTGAGACGGCACGGCGGCTGAGCCTATCGCGTAGGATACGGCATTACTCTTGACTCCCCCGACCGTGACCGGTCCGAAGGTATAGGATCCCTCCTTCTGCGCACGCAGCGTGAGGGTGTAAGTGTAGCTGAAGCTTTGGGTGGTCTTTCCGTTGACGCTCGTGAAGCGTGAGCTCTGCCCCGTTCTGTCGAAATACATCACCTTCGCGCCAGGCACGGAGGCGGGTTTCTCAGGGACGGCGTCAAGGTCGGACACTTCATAATAGATGTAGAAAAGCTCACCGACTGCCGCCTGACGTCTGCCACGTCCGGCATCGACTGTCAGTCTCACAGATGCGGCATAAGCCGACATGCCGCCGAGGAGCAGCATGATAAGGAGTGTGATATGTCTGATTTTTGTTTTCATTGTCTAAATCGGATTCTTCGGATTAAGCAGTTAATTGTGGAGCTGTAGCGCGACTTATATCTCCATCGTCACGGGCGGTTTCTCCCTTACAGATTTCCTTTCCTCCACCTCTATCTCAATGGGTTTTGATCTTGCCTTGACGTATTTCCCCTTCTCGCTGTCGAAGTAGGAAAATTCTATCGGATTCACCACGTATTTGCCGGGTTTGTCGGCTACGAATACACATTCAATCTCCAATTCGGAGCCTAATTTCCCGTGATGGATGAAATAAGACACGTTGTCTGTCATGGACTTGAATTGCAACCCTTCGCCTAATGCCGACCGGATATCGGGCAACGCGGCATCGGAGAGATCGCCGGTGCCTGCCACCGTCACCAGCAGACAGGATTCCTCGCCTGCCACGGCACCATGATGAAGGGATGCCTCCACCTCAAAATCACCTATCGCACCGGAATAGTCGGCAGGCTTTCCCTTTTCCGGAAGAGGACTGACCTGCATCGAGATGTCGGGGGCGGTCAGCTCCTCCACGGCTATCCTGTTGGTGATCATCGGACCCCAGAAGGGATCGTTGACCCTCACCTGACGGTTGAAGCCGACACGGTAGTCGCCACCCCGTATCTCATATTTCCCGGATTTCCCTGCCCCGATGAAGAAACGGTCAATGACCACAGTGTAGTAGGTCTTGCCGTCTCTCTCAATCTTGTCGATATGGGAATCGGAGGCGGAACGGGTGACTGCCAACTCTCCGAAATCAGGATTGGCAAGTATCTCCGCACCTGCCACGTCCTCCTCCGGGGAGAAAAGCACCACCTCGTAGATCAGGCGTTCCCCTCGGTCGACCGATTACGGTCAAGACGGGTCTCAAGAAAAGGCTGATTATGCACAGTCTTCCCCTTTCCCCACACGGAGAGGGGGGAAAGCAACATGATTGTCATCATGAATATCCATATACACTTACCTTTTCCCATAACTCGCCTGCATTACCAATTCTTACGGTTGCGGTTTCTGCCACCGCTCTTATCTCCCTGATTTCCGGCAGCGACTTTCGCACGCGTCTTGTTCTCCTTATTCTCCATAGCCTGCAGAATCTGGTCTGCCGTCTGCTTGTTGATGTCCTGACGGTCTTGCTGCTGATTCTGGTTCTGTTGGTTCTGATCCTTATTCTGGTCCTGATTCTGCTGGTTCTGGTCTTTATTCTGGTCCTGATTCTGATCCTGGTTCTGATCCTTATCCTGATCCTGATTCTGGTCTTTGTCCTGATCCTGATTCTGGTTCTGGAGTTTCAGCTGGGTGATACGCAGATTTCTGCGTGCCGCCTCATCGTCAGGGTTCAAACGGAGCGACTGCTTATAATAGTTGAGCGCGTTGGAATAGTCTTCGGAGTTAAACGCGATGTTGCCGAGATTGTAGTTGGCACGCGAGGCGAGCATCGGTTTCTCCCTGCCCATCTGCGACACCTGCTCCATCACTTTCTTACCGTTCTCGAGCATATCCTTTGCAGCCTGCGTAGTGTCAGACGGGTTGGAGCCGAGGCGTATCTGCGACAATCCGAGATTGTATCTTGCCACAGCCGACGAGGGATTCTCCTTCAACGCCTGCTGATATTTCAGATAGGCGGCACGGTATCGCCCGTTGTTGTAGAGTTTGTTACCTTCGGTGATGTTGTTGCGTTCCTTACGGGTGGACTCAGCCGACTGCGCCGAGATCTCGCCGCAGCAGAATGCCATGGAAAGAAACGCGATGAATATAATCAGCTTCCCTTTCATTTCTTATCCTCCTTTTTGAAAAATGTGATTTTGTCAAGCCAGCCGATCTTGCGGTCAAGCACAAAAATATCCACTACAATCAACGCAAGGGCAAACCATACGAAGATGGCGAATAGCTCATCATGAATTGCGGAGAAACTTGACTCCAGCGCCGACTTCTTCACAGTGTCGAGCTGCTTGTCAAGCTCGTTGAGCGCGTCATTGTTGGAGGCATTGACGTAGATGCCCTTTCCTGCAGAAGCGATTTCCGTGGCAAGGTCCTCGTTAAGAGCGGTCCTGACGGGTTCGCCGGTCTCGGGGTCGATAAGGTATCCGCCATTTCTGACAGGTATAGGCACGGGGGTGGTAGATCCGAGACCAACGACGTCGAGCTGTATGCCGTTGCGTGCGGCAGTCTTTGCAGCATCCATCACGCTTTGGGAGTCTTCCAGATCCTCGGCATCGGTGATGAGGATTATCGCCTTGCCGATTTTCTTATCCTCGCTGAAGGATTTAGCTGCCATGTCGATGGCTGCGGTTATGTTGGTGCCTTGATTGTCGATCGACGATGGGTCAATGGAATTGAGAAACATCTTCGCCGACACGTAATCACTGGTCACGGGAATCAGCGTGTAGGCGTCGCCGGCATAGACGATCAGCCCCACCCTGTCGTTGTCAAGACGGTTGATGAGCTTTTCCAGAATAAGCTTGGCAGTGCGCATCCTGTCGATGCCCTTCTCATCGGCGGTGGATGAGGCAAGCATCGAGTTGCTGGCGTCAACTGCAATCACGACCTCAATACCCTCCTTTACGGTCTTCTCATCCTTGACGCCACCCCACGGGCGGGCAAAAGCTATGACCAACAGCGCGAGAGCCATCATCTCGAGAGTGAGCTTGATGGGGGGCTTGTAGGGCGACACTTCGGGCATCAACGGGGTGAGCACCCTGAGCTGTCCGAACTTATTCAGGTTCTTCCGTCGGGCATAGCGCGCCCAGGCATAGAGCACGATGAATGCCGGCACCAGGAGCAGGAGCAACAGAAGTTTGGGATAAGCAAAACTAAACATTGATATTCAGACGTTTTTATATTAATCAGACGACATTGCAGTCATCCTTGTTTCTGTTTGATTCGGTTGGAGGCGCGTCAGGGTATCCGCCGCAATATTGTGTAGCGCATCAGCAGGTAGGCGCAGAATGCGCACAGAGCGAGGAGCACCCAGGGCATGAAGTTCTCATCGGTAAGGGTAAACTTGTCGACATCGAGCACAGTTTTCTCCAGACTATCTATCTCTTCAAACACCTGACGGAGCATTTTTTCATCCGTAGCCCTGAAATATTTTCCACCGGTGAGCGAGGCAATCTCCTTGAGCGACTGCTCATCTATTTTTGTCTCAAGCGTGGTAGTGGAGAATCCGTAGGGGTCGGTGATCTGAATGGAGCCGTTTGTGCCGACTCCGATGGTGTAGACCTTTATACCCTTCTGCTTGGCTATCTGTGCCGCCGTGGAGGGTGGCACATCACCGGCGTTGTTGGTGCCGTCGGTCAGAAGGATTATGCTTTTCGACTTTGCCTTTCCGGAGGCGATACGGTTGATCGCGCTTGTGAGACCGTCGCCTATGGCGGTGCCATCGTTAAGTTCTCCCATCTCCACCTGGCTTATGGCGTTGATGAGGGCGGCACGGTCGTTGGTCAGCGGCATGAGCGACAGGCTCTCTCCGGCAAAAACCACGAGACCCATGTTGTCGTCGGTGCGCTGGCTGACGAATTTCGACGCCACATCCTTTGCGGCGGCGAAGCGGCTGGGGGTGAAATCGTGGGCGGACATACTGCCCGATATGTCGAGGGCAAGGATGATGTCGGTGCCTTCGATTCGCGATGTGCGCAGATGATCATGAGTCTGCGGGCGTGCGAGAGCCACTATCATCGCGCCGATAACCACAAGCTGCAGAGCGAATGCCACGTGCATAGCCACAGTCTTCCACGTGACGGGAAGTTTTGCCACAGGTGAAATTGTGGATATACCCAGAGAGGGGTTGGCGTTGCGGTGTTTCCATACGTACCACGCGATAAGGGGGACGTAGATGAGGAAAAGCCACAGAAGGGCGGGATGCTTGAACATCATGACTCACCTCCTTTCTTTGTCTCGGTTTTCTTTATCTCAGGATTCTGACCGTCACCCTCCTCCGCATCTGCTGCAACGACAGGGACAGGCTTGGTTTCCTCCACAAATCTGACGGCATTGTCGTAGGCTGCTATATTGTCGGCAGGCAACGGGCGCACTTTTGCAAATTTCACGAAATCAGCCACGCTGAGAATCTGGCGCACGTAGTCGCGCTTATCCTTGACATCGCTTGAATAGAGATGATCCATAATCTCGCGTGAGGTCATCTCCATGGCATTTATGCCAAACCGGCGAGCAAGGTAGATTCGCAGGATGTCAGTCAGACGGGTGAAGTATTCCTTCTCCATCCCCTGCTCCCAGAGATTCTTCGCCTTGAGTTCGCGCAGATCCTTTATTGCGGTCTCGTAAGGTGTAGGCTCCGGTTTCTTCTTCAGAACGGTGCCCTCTTTCTTATATCTTCTCATGCCCCACAAGAATGCGACAATGGCAAGGAGGATAGCTATTATTATCCACCAGTAATCCACCATCCAGTCAGGAAGCGCGTCAAGCACCGATTTACCCTCCGGCTCAGCCACCTGCGCAAATCCAGCGATTGGGTCGTCGGCAGTCACGTTGACGGGCACCACGTTAAGGGTCAGCGCGTTGGAGCGTGCCGAGTCGCTTTCCGACACGTAGACAAACTCCGGCAGACGGTAGGAGCCGGAATCGAATGCCTGCAACGGCACCTTGTAGTTGATCTGTATGCGGTTTGACCCGAGGTCGATGGTGTCTGCCTTGTAGGAGGTGCGCAGCTCTATGCTGTCGCCGCAGATGCCGACGTATCCCTTATTAATGTCGGCATTCCTGAAGAGCGGAAATCCACCGGGTTTACCCTTATCCTGCACCACCTCAAGGTTGAGCGTGGTGAGCTTACCCATGAGGACACTGACGGAATCGAGACGCGCGGATACCGACACCTTCGCCGACACACCCGACACGCACGCCAACGACAAGGCTATAACGGAAAAAAATCTTAAAATTCGGTTCATTTGCAATTCAAGTTTGTGGCGGAGACTGCCGGTTATCGACGTGCCCCCGCACGGTTGCGGAACAATGCCAGCAATGCTTTCACGTAGTCCTCGTCGGTAGTGACCGAAGCGAGATCCACACCACATTTGCCGACAGTGGAGGAGAGTTTCTGCTGACGTTCGTACCATGCCTTGTCAAACGCCTTCCTCACCTTGGCGGAGGAGGTGTCGAGCCAACGGTCGGCGCCGGTCTCCATGTCGCGCACTCTCACCAGACCCACGTCGGGCAGGCGGGCGTCGCGCTTGTCGTAGACCTGTATGGCGGCAAGGTCATGCTTACGGTTGGCTATCGACATGCTGGAGAAATAGTCGTGGTTGTCGATGAAATCGCTCAGCAGAAAGGCTGTGCACCGCTTCTTGAGGGCGTTGGTCATGAATTTCAACGCCACGTCGATGTTGGTGCCACGGCTTTCCGGCTTCATGTCGATTATCTCGCGTATGATGAGGAGGATATGCTTCTTACCCTTCTTGGGGGGTATGAACTTCTCGATACGGTCGCTGAAGAATATCACTCCGACCTTGTCGTTGTTCTGTATGGATGAGAATGCCAGAGTGGCGGCAATCTCGGCTATCACCTCTTTTTTCTCGTCGCCGACAGCACCGAAATCACTACTTCCACTCACGTCGATGAGCAGCATCATGGTGAGCTCGCGTTCCTCCTCATACACCTTGACGAAGGGCTTATTGTGGCGCGCAGTGACGTTCCAGTCGATGTCGCGTATGTCGTCGCCCGGCTGATATTCCCTCACTTCCGAAAATATCACGCCTCTGCCCTTGAAGGCGGTATGATACTCTCCGGCAAAGATGTTCTGGCTTAGACCACGAGTCTTTATCTCTATTTTTCTGACTTTCTGAAGCAGTTCTTTAGCGTCCATATTTCACTGATTCTCTATTTCGGAACGGTGCTGCGGTTCCGGTTCATATTATGCGGTCTGACCGTGATGACCACCGTATTTGCCGGCGGCATCACGGATAGACTATTCATCAGGGCACCACCACTTTATCAAGGATGGCGGTGATCACCTCATCGGCACCAATATTGTTTGCCTCAGCCTCGTAGGAGAGACCGATACGATGGCGCATCACGTCGTGGCATACGGCACGCACATCTTCCGGGATTACATAGCCGCGACCCTGAAGGAAGGCGTATGCCCTCGAGGCGAGCGCAAGGCTGATGGAGGCACGCGGGGATGCACCGTAGGAGATGATGCTGTCGAGATCGGAGAGACCGAACTTGCCCGGCTCACGGGTGGCAAACACGATGTCGACGATATAGTTCTCTATCTTCTCGTCGATATATATCTTACCGACAATCTTCTGCACATCAAGGATCTCCGATGGTTTGAGGATAGGCACTATCGGGTCGAGCGCGCCTTTGATATTCTGGCGGATGATTGCCTTCTCCTCCTCTTTTGAAGGATAGCCGATCACCACTTTCAGAAGGAAACGGTCGGTCTGTGCCTCGGGGAGAGGATATGTGCCCTCCTGCTCTATCGGGTTCTGGGTAGCCATCACAAGGAAGGGACGGTCAAGCGGGAAGGTCTCCTCGCCGATAGTGACCTGACGCTCCTGCATCGCCTCGAGCAAGGCACTCTGCACCTTCGCCGGGGCACGGTTGATTTCGTCAGCAAGCACGAAATTCGCGAATATCGGACCCTTCTTCACCTCGAAGCTCTCGTTCTTGACGCTATAGATAAGCGTGCCTATGACGTCGGCGGGGAGAAGGTCCGGAGTAAACTGGATACGGCTGTATTTTGCGTCCACAAGGCTTGCAAGAGTCTTTATGGCAAGGGTCTTGGCAAGACCCGGCACGCCTTCGAGAAGGACGTGACCGTTGCAAAGCAATGCGATAAGCAATGAGTCGACCAAATGTTTCTGTCCGACGATGCGGCGGTCCATACCACTGCGGATCATGCTGATGAAGCTGCTCTTGGAAGCAATCAGATCATTCAACTCTCTGATATTCACTGTTTCATTCATATAGCGTAATTCTATTTTTTATCTGGTTACAAGGAACGGAATATTCAAATGCAAAAATAATATTTATTAACTTAAAATCTCCCATTCTCTCTGTTAAATAATCTTGAACCTTTTTAAACCATATTAAATCGGAGGGATGCCGGCTCGTCAGTCCTTATCGGTAAATGCGTTCCAACCCTGCGCCTTTATCTGCATCTCCGCGCCGTCGCGGGTGACGAGCGCACAGCCCAATTCCGGCTTGGTGATGTAGCCGATCATCCTTACCCCCTTGAGTTTCTCCACCTTCTCATGGTCGGTGATGGGCACCGTGAAAAGCAGCTCGTAATCCTCACCACCGTTCATGGCTGCGGTCACAAGGTTCATGTTGAATTCCTCCGCCATAAGGGCTGTCTGATAGTCGATGGGAATCTTATCCTCATAGACGCGGCATCCGGTGCCCGACTTATGGCAGATGTGGAGAAGTTCTGACGACAGACCGTCGCTGACGTCCATCATGGCTGTGGGCTTTATCCCCGCATTCCTAAGTTCCTCCACAATATCACGCCGTGCCTCCGGCTTTAGCTGACGCTCAAGGATGTATTCCTTTCCGGAGAAATCGGGTTGGAAATCTTTCTGCCCGGCTCCTACACGATTCTCACGCTCGAGAAGCTGCAGACCCATGAATGCCGCGCCAAGGTCGCCGCTGACGCATATTATGTCGGTAGGCTTCGCGCCGTCGCGTCCCACCACTTCCTCCGGGGAAGCTGTGCCAAGGCAAGTGATGCTTATGACAAGCCCGGTGACGGATGCGCTCGTGTCGCCGCCCACAAGATCCACTCCATAAAGATCGCAGGCAAGACGTATGCCGGAATAGAGTTCGTCAAGATGCTCCACGGTAAACCGGCTCGACACCCCAAGGCTGACCGTAATCTGCTTCGGCGTGCCGTTCATGGCATAGATATCGCTGAAATTGACTATCGCTGCCTTATAGCCGAGATGCTTCAAAGGCACATAGCGCAGGTCGAAGTGTATCCCTTCAAGAAGAAGATCTGTGGTGACGAGCACATCCTTGTCGCCAAATGACAGAACGGCGGCGTCATCCCCCACCCCTTTCTTTGTTTCCGGATTACGTAGAGGGAATTCCTTTGTCAGACGGTCTATTAGTCCGAACTCTCCCAATTGCGATATCTCTGTCTGATTATTTTCCATTTCGTGATATATTTTCCAGCCCGGCATACGGGCTTTCGTTATTTGGATTCGCCGGACCCGGACAATACCGAATCCGGCGATATTTTTTTTGAATTTTATTGAATCAGATGCGCTCGAGCATACTCTTTATTATAGTGGTCATGACAGGCTGTGCCTTTATGGCTGCCTTCTGCACCTCCTCATGAGTGGGCACCTCCTTGACATCCTTGCCTCCGAGGTCGGTTATGACAGAGACACCAAACACTGTCATGCCCGCATGGTTGGCTACAATCACTTCCGGCACAGTTGACATACCCACGGCATCACCCCCTATTATACGGAAATATTCATATTCCGCCGGAGTCTCGAATGTGGGTCCCGGCGTGCCGACATATACACCGTGCATCAGACGTATATTCTCATCACGCGCTATGTCATCAGCCATCTTTATGAGTCCGAGGCTGTAGGCTTCGGTCATTGCCGGGAAGCGGGGTCCGAGTTCCTCGTAGTTCTTGCCACGTAGAGGATTCTCCGGGAAGAGATTGATATGGTCTGTGATAACCATCACGTCACCCACCTTAAATTCCTTGTTCATGCCGCCAGCGGCATTGCTGACGAAGAGCAGTTCCACCCCAAGCTGACGCATCACACGCACCGGGAAGGTCACCTGCTTCATGTCGTAGCCTTCATAGTAGTGGAAACGACCCTGCATAGCCATGATATACTTGCCGCCGAGCTTGCCGAATATCAACTTGCCGCTATGACCCTCCACCGTAGAGACCGGGAAGTTGGGGATATCCTTGTAATTGAGTTCCTTACTGATTTCGATATGGTTGACAAGATCACCAAGACCTGTGCCGAGGATAATACCAATCCTCGGTGCCTCACCTATTTCCTTGAGAATAAAATCCGCAGTCTCGCGGATCTTCTCCAACATATTTTTTTCCATTGTATCTAATTTTGGGCTAATTATAAAACGTCGTTTGTCGGCATATTGTTCTTCACCGACCTCTTCATGTGCTATCAATTTGAATCCGCATTATTTCCCCTCACGCCTAAGGAGATCGACAGCTCCTCAATGAAGTCCTTATCGTCGAGCGCGTTTATCATCTTTACGGAGATGGGCTGGAAGAAGGTGAACGGCTTCAGTTCCTTCGGGAAATATGGGTTGAACATAAGTCTGACCGCATCCTTCTCCGTGGTGACGATTATCTTCCTCTCCCCTGCCATATTCTTAAACCGGGTGTAGATCTGATGAATGTCTTCACGGGTGAAATCGTGATGATCGGGGAAATGATCCACCTTCACCTTAAAGGGATACATGCGGAAATGCCTTACGAAAGAGCGCGGATGTGCGATTCCCGATAGTAGAAGCACGGAATCGTTGGCAGTCAATGATGACAACGATGCCCTGTAGGGCGACTCATCGGCAAACACCGGCTTCAGCGGACCATATTCATATCGGGAGAAGAAGAGTTTCTGATAGGTCATCAGATCGAGTTCCTTCGTCGTTATGCGATAGTTGATGGGAAGAAGCTCATCCGGGCATTTGGTCACAATGACGATATCGGCACGATTCACCTGAAGGGTGCTCTCCCTCAATCTTCCGAGGGGCAGAAGTCGGTCGTTGTAGAATGGACGGTTGTAGTCGGTCAGCAGCACCGACACCTTCGGCTTCACCCATCTATGCTGAAACGAATCATCAAGCACAATGAGCTGAAGGTCGGGATAGAGCCTCATCAGCTCACGAATGCCTTTCCTCCTACTCTCGCATACCGCCACACGCACATGGGAGCCATATTTCTGATATATCTGAAATGGCTCATCGCCGATCAGATCGGGGGTGCTCTTCGAGTTGGCAAGTACAAAACCTTTCGTCTTGCGCTTGTAGCCCCGGCTCAAAACTGCGATTTTCATTTCGGCAGCGAGATTGCTGACAATATATTCCACGTGAGGCGTCTTACCCGTGCCACCGACGGCTATATTGCCGACGCCGACAATAGGCACCTCAAACTCCTCCTCCTTCAGGATCTTGGAATCGAAGAGCCAATTTCTCACCCATGTGCCTGCCCCGTAGAGCCACGACAGTGGAGTGAGAAGTCCGGTCACTATTTTATCTTTCGTAGTCATTACTTTGTCAGTGCTCATTTATGATATTATTCCCGTATGAGGTTATTCCAGTATGGAATCATTCCCATTGAGATTATATTCGAATTATGATTATTCCGCAACGTGGGGCTATCCTTGTCAGAATGTCACACCTACAGGATCCATACGCACGTCAATCAACGGCATACGTGCCTGCAATGGTTTCTGACGCAACAGATTATACACAAACCGGATTGTCAGTTCATCATATTCCCCTGCAAACGCCTTATCAAGAGCGTCCGCCACGCTCATGCCGCCCAATTCGGGAAGCATCTCAAGCATGGTCGACTCCACCGACGGATATACACCCACTCTCCATCCGCTGCCGAGCTTACCCTCCTCAGCCACCCAGTCGATGGCATCCTTGAGGGAGCCGAGCTGATCGACGAGTCCGATTTCAAGTGCTTTCTGTGCGTCCCACACACGACCCTCGCCTATGGTGCGTACCTTCGACTCCTGCATATTGCGTCCGGAAGACACCCGCTCTATGAATTCATCATAACCTCTCTCCACGTATGACTGCATGGCAGCCTGCTGCTTCTCAGTCATAGGGCGATACAATGCCGGGAAATCCGCTTCCGGGTTTGTCGACACTGACTGCGGCGACACACCTATCTTATGTGCAAGACCCTCAACATTAGGGATAAGTCCGAATATACCAATGGAGCCGGTAATGGTCAGCGGGTCGGCGAAGATACGGTTGGCATGGCATGAGATCCAATAGCCACCCGAAGCGGCATAGTCGCCCATGGAGACTGCCATTGGTTTCCCTTTTGACTGGAAATAGTCGAGAGCCTCGGCTATCTGCTTGCTGCCAAACACCGCACCGCCGGGAGAATTGACACGGAATACCATTCCCTTCACATTATCATCGTCGGCAACCTTTACAATCTCCGGCACAAGTTTCTCATAATTGATTGTGCCGGATCCGCCGCCGTCAACTATCTCACCGACAGCGTAGACTACTGCTATCTGATTCTTCGACAGATAATCCTTGCCCCATGATGACTGCTCGACGAGAGTCTTCGGCGACACGAAATTCAGTTTCTTCTTATCCTTTCCCACCATTCCGGCTATGATGCCGTCCATGTCGCGCTCATACACAAGGCGATCGATAAATCCCTCCTTGACGTCGTCTTCTGCCGGCGCAATAAATAGGAATTTATTGCTGACAAGTGAATCTATGGATGCGGCAGTAAGGCGTTTCCTGTCTATGGCGATCTCCGAACGTATGTACTGCCAGATATTGCCGTAAAGGGTATCAAGCTGCGCACGCGCCGGACCGCTCATCTCATTCAATATGTAAGGCTCGACCGCCGATTTATAGGTGCCGACTTTCACCACCTGTATCTGCACGCCCAATTTATCAAGAAGGTCCTTGAAATACATCGATGTGCTGCCAAGACCCTGAATCATCAGGGCACCTGCCGGATTCATGAACACACTGTCGGCAACCGACGCCACATAGTAGGAACCGTTGGTATAGGAATCGGCATAAGCCACCACTTTCTTCCCCTCTTTCCTGAAATCGGATATGGCATCGCGTAGGGCATTAAGAGTGGCAGGTGCAGCCGACACTATGCCACATTTAAGATATATCATCGATATATTCTTATTGTTCTTTGCCTCATCAATTGCCGTCACCAACGATGAAAGGGTCTGCGGACGCGACACATCCCTCCTCAACAAAGAGATGTAATCCAGATCCATAGGGGATTCCCGCTCCTCTATCACTCCATTCAACTCTATTGTCATCACACTCTTTTTTGAGATTGAGTCTGTAGAAGATGATGATACTCCAAGTTTGGCAAAGATGCCTATGCACACGAGCACGACAACAACTCCAAACAGAACCAACGCAATCCATGCTCCGACAAAGGAGGAAAGCGCGTTCATGAAAAATTTTTTCAACATGGGCTAATAATGAATGGTTAGGGAATAGTGGTTGCTTATATCACGTGATTGCAAGTCAAAGACTTGCAATCACTTTCTTTATCTCTTCGGCAAGAGCGTCGGCTTTCTCCATCGTCTCCGCCTCGCTGTATATTCGGATGATAGGCTCTGTGTTTGACTTGCGCAGATGCACCCAGCTGTCGGGGAAATCGATCTTCACGCCGTCGATGTCGGTGATTTTCTCATTGGAGAATTTCACCTTGACAGCCTCCAGAATAGCATCCACGTCGATATCGGGGGTAAGCTCTATCTTGTTCTTGGCAATGGCATAACGCGGATAGCCAGCCTTAAGCTCACTTACCTTCTTACCCTCCTTTGCAAGGAGAGTGAGGAAGAGAGCGACGCCCACAAGGGCATCACGCCCGTAGTGAAGTTCCGGATAAATCACTCCGCCGTTGCCTTCTCCACCAATCACTGCACCGGTCTCCTTCATCTTGGTGACAACGTTGACCTCGCCCACAGCTGCGGCATTGTATTGGCAGCCATGTTTCTCTGTCACGTCGCGGAGTGCGCGTGAGCTGCTGAGATTTGATACAGTATTGCCGGGAGTCTGTGAAAGCACATAGTCGGCGACAGCCACAAGAGTGTATTCCTCCACAAACATCTCACCGTTCTCCATGACAATGGCGAGACGGTCTACATCGGGATCGACAACGAAGCCTACATCTGCCTTACCATCTTTCATAAGGTCGGAAATCTGAGTAAGGTTCTCCGGTATCGGCTCCGGAGTATGGGCGAACTTGCCGGTCGGATCGCAATTGAGCTCTATTATGTTCTTCACCCCAAGCTCACGAAGAAGCGCGGGAATCACGGCTCCACCCACTGAATTGACGGCATCGACAGCCACGGTGAAACCGGCATCCGCGATAGCCTTGCAATCCACCAACGGCAGATTCTTCACCATCTCTATATGACGCATCGCCCAAGTCTCATCCTTATATTCCTTTCCGAGTGCAAGCACGTCGGCAAATCTGAAATCCTCCTTCTCAGCAATTGAGATTACCTCTTTCCCCTCACGGTCAGAGAGAAATTCCCCCTTGCTGTTGAGGAGCTTCAATGCATTCCACTGTATGGGGTTATGGCTTGCGGTGATGATTATGCCGCCGTCAGCACCAAGTCCGGTGACGGCAAGCTCCGTTGTCGGAGTGGTGGCAAGACCGATATTAACCACGTCGAAACCCATAGCCATAAGTGAGCCAACCACCAGATGACTGACCATCGCGCCCGACAGACGGGCGTCACGACCGACGGCTATAAGACGTGCCGACGGGTTTTCCCTTCTTATAAATTCCGCGTATGCTGCGGTAAACTTGACAATATCCACGCCGCCGAGTCCTTCGCCGGCTGCGCCTCCGATCGTTCCTCTGATACCGGATATAGATTTGATCAATGCCATTATCAGTGAAATTTATTATTAATATTCAGGTTTGAAATATCTTATGTTGATGAGATATGGTATGCACGATGTCTGGTCTTCCTGGAATCCATAGTAACTCTTCAGCACCAGATTCACCTCACTGCCATAGCCGAGAAATTTGAGCGGCATCTGTATTCCGGTGCCATATTCCAGATAGCTGTTGAGGTAGGTATTCTTATAGACAAAGCTCGTGGATGGCTTGAGAAGATTGTCGGAATTACCGACCCATACAGGATCAAGACCTTGGCTCAGATCCTTAAGATTAAGACGGTTGAAGCGGAAATAGACGAGATCGCCGCTCTTCACCGGATAAGCGGGACGTCCGGTGGAGCTGTTAAGTTCCCCTTTGTTTATCACCTGCATATAGACGTAGCCATTCTCATCCAGCTTATAGAACGGCGCATCCTCTCCGGTCAGGAAAGATATGGAATCCTTCGGCAGTTCCAGCTCTATTTTTTGTCCGGCAAGATACCAGTTGACCGCTTTCTCCTCCTCCCTGAGATATTCTGAATAGCTCTGGCTCTTGCTGCATGAGGCAAGTCCGGAGCCTAATATAGCGACGAGAAGGAACGCAATTGTGTTGAAAGATCTTTTAATTGATGTCATGTTTGTTTTGTCGGCCCGTCAGGATGACATTCCATTCTTCACAGTAGTCGCCATGACGCTGACCCTTATTATTATTGTTTCTGATTCTTTAGATATCTGTCGTAATCAGGCATAGCCTCCACCAATTTGCGGTAACATTCCTCGAGCGAACCGCGGAATTCTCCTCCGGCTGCCTGAAGATGTCCGCCGCCACCATAAAGGTTCTTGCATATCTCCGACACCGGGAATCCGTTGCAACTTCTTGCCGACACCTTTATGCAGTCGGCATCCTCACGAAGGAATATGCTGTAGACCATGCCTTTTATCTCAAGCGGACGGTTGACCAACCCTTCGGAATCCCCTTTTTCATAATGGAAGCGCGTCAGCTCATCCTTGCTGAGAGTGATGACTGCCGCCTTATGCTCGGGAAACACCTCAAGTTTCTCCGACAAGGCGTATGCCTCAAGTTTCAGGCTCCAGTAACTGCGAGTGTTAAGAGCCTCCTTGACAATCATCTCCTTATCCGCGCCCTTCTCCAGAAGACGGATAAGGATCTCATACAGGTCGTGATGCTTGCAGTTGACGGAAAAATTCTGTGTGTCGGTGATTATACCCGTGAGGATACACACGGCGCCACTCTCATCAAGCTCAGCGAAGAAACCCATGCCGGCAATAAGACGGAACATAAGTTCGCACGTTGACGACATGTCGGGATATGAGATCATTAGATCCGCAAAGTTGTCGGGTTCCTGATGATGATCGACGAGCACCTTACGGCAAGTTGCTCCCTGTATGACAGGCGCAAGGGAATCCTGACGCGACGGAGTGTTGAAATCGCAACATATTATCAAATCTGCCGATTCTACTGTCTTCTTGCAGAATTCCGGATGACATGTGTACACCCCCATCTCCTTAAACCCCGGGAGGAACGACAGATTGCCGGGTGCCTTATCCGGGATAATGACAGTGACGTTCTTGCCAAGCGCACGAAGGAGATGCATCATGCCCAAGGTGCTACCTATGGCATCACCATCGGGACGGACATGGCACGTGAGAACGATATCCGCCGACTCCTCAATGAGACGCCTGAACTCTTTTATGCTGTCTGAGTCTATTAGTTTATCCATATAAATATTAGAAAAACAACCGGGAAAACCGATTCTTTTCAATTAGATTTATCTGCTTTAATCTTTTTTCAAGCCACAAAGATACAAATAATATCGGAATTTCTATCTAACTTTGTATCCAAATTTAGTTTATTTAAAGTCTATCCCCGAATAATCGACAATAGCCGGGGTGTCCGCTTTTGATATTTTTTCAAAAAGCACGGGCTGAGACAACTGTTAAAATCATCTACAATATGCATTCTACCGACGATAAACTATCCGCCTTCCGGCGCATAATAGAAGTGCTCGACACCCTGCGGGAGCGTTGCCCATGGGATGCCAAGCAGACCAACGAGTCACTCCGTCCCAACACGGTGGAGGAGGTGTTTGAGCTTGCGGATGCCCTGATTGCCGACGACACACAGAATATAAAGAAAGAGCTGGGCGACGTGTTGCTCCACGTGCTCTTCTATTCAAAGATTGCTTCCGAGAAGGAGCAATTTGATATTGCCGACGTCTGCAACTCACTTGCCGACAAGCTAATCTTCCGTCATCCCCACATCTACGGCAACGTGGAGGTGGATTCCGCCGACAAAGTGGCTAAAAACTGGGAGGAGATAAAGCTGAAAGAGAAGGGGGGCAACAAGACGGTGCTCGCCGGAGTGCCGACGGCTCTCCCCGCTCTGATAAAGGCGAACCGCATCCAGGAGAAGGCTGCCAACGTGGGCTTTGACTGGGAGGAGCGTCTTCAGGTATGGGATAAGGTGAAGGAGGAGATCTCTGAAGTGGAACAGGAGATGGAAGCCGGCGAGGGGAATGACCTCGAAGGGGAGTTTGGCGACCTGCTGTTTGCAGTGGTGAACGCCGCCAGGCTCTATGGAGTGAATCCGGAGAACGCTCTTGAGCGCACCAACCGTAAGTTCATATCAAGATTCAATCATCTTGAGAAGAGAGCTAAAGAGATGAATGTCGCGCTGAAGGAAATGTCGCTCTCGGAGATGGACAAGATATGGGATGAGGCTAAGGCTATCGAACAAAACAACACCAAGACTGTGGAATGATACTTTGCATTACTGAGAAACCGAGCGTGGGGAGCGACATTGCGAAAATCGTAGGAGCTTCATCCCGCCGTGACGGATATTTCGAGGGGAACGGATATTGCGTGACCTGGACTTTCGGGCATCTCTGCTGCCTGAAGGAGCCGGCTGACTATTGCACCGAATGGAAGCGATGGTCATTATCGTCGCTCCCTATGATTCCGCCCCGTTTCGGCATAAAACTGATACCGAGCGATTCTTATAAACGACAGTTTGAGACAATCAAGAATCTTATCGAGCAATGCGACGAGATTGTCAACTGCGGTGATGCCGGGCAGGAGGGTGAGCTGATACAACGGTGGGTGATGCAGAAAGCGGGTTGCAAGAAGCCGGTGAAACGCCTATGGATAAGCTCGCTCACCGATGAGGCAATACGCGACGGTTTCCAAAATCTGCGCCCGGAGAAAGAGCTTGAGCCGCTATATACCGCCGGACTTTGCCGCGCAATCGGCGACTGGGTGCTCGGGCTGAATGCCACGCGACTTTACTCCCTGAAATATGGCATGCAGGGGCAGGTGCTTTCAATCGGGAGGGTGCAGACCCCTACCCTCGCCCTCGTAGTGTCAAGACAGTTGGAGATCGAGAATTTCGTCCCGAAGGATTACTGGGAACTGAAGACTGTGTATAGCGAGACTACATTCTCAGCCGCAGGAAAGAATTTCGACGTGGAGGAGAAAGGGAAGGCAGTGATCGACAGGATAAAAGATCTGCCTCTGACCGTGACCGACGTGACTAAGAAAGCCGGCAAGGAGGCTCCCCCTCGACTATTTGACCTCACATCTCTTCAGGTGGAATGCAACAAGAAACTGAATCTCGGTGCGGATGAGACACTGCGCACGATACAGAGCCTTTACGAGAAGAAGGTGACGACATATCCGCGTGTAGACACCACCTATCTCACCGACGACATGTATGGCAAATGCGGTGGTATTCTCAACTCGCTGAAGGACTACCAGCAGATAATGATTCCTATACGGGGGCAGAAACTGCGGAAGAGTAAGAAGGTGTTCGACAATTCAAAGGTGACAGACCACCATGCCATCATCCCTACCGGACAACCGTTGCCCGATAATCTCACGAAAGCGGAACGCGACGTCTTCAACATCATCGCGCTGCGCTTCATATCCGTATTTTTCCCCGACTGCTCGTTTGAACAGACGGTGGTCAATGCAAAGGTAGACAATATAAATTTCAAGGCTACGGGTAAGGTAATCATCGATCCCGGATGGAAAGTGGTATATGCCGGCGACAAACGTCAGGAGGATACCGACAAGTCTGACAAGAATGAGAAGGAGGATGAGGAGACTGCCGGAATACTCCCCCCGTTCACAAAGGGGGAATCGGGTCCACACGCTCCAAAACTCGTGAAAAAGACCACCCAACCGCCGAAATATTTTACAGAAGGCACCCTCCTGAAGGCTATGGAGACAGCCGGTGCGCTTGTTGACGACGAGGATCTACGCGAGGCTCTTAAAGCGAACGGTATCGGTCGCCCGTCAACACGAGCAGCAATCATCGAGATTCTCTACAAACGAGGGTATATCGTAAAGGAGAGGAAATCTCTCAGGGCTACCCCGGCGGCTATTGAGCTTGTGGCTCTGATTAAGGAGGAATTGCTGAAAAGCGCGAAACTTACGGGCATCTGGGAGGGCAAACTTCGACAGATAGAGCATGAGGAATATAGCGCAAAGGATTTCATAGACCAAATCAAGCAGATGATCTCAGAAATAACAATCTCCGTATTGCGCGATCCGACAAACCGACGTATCGTGGCGGAACAAGCACAAGATAAGTCTGAGAAAGAGTCTGCCGAAGGGAAATCGACAAAGAAAAAGGAGAAGAAAGGGAAGAAATGATGAATCATGCTGAAATGACGACAAATCTCTTGATCCAATACATAGCAGTAGGCATAATTTTGCTTGCGACAGTGGTGTGGATCATTGTAAAATTCATAAAAAACCGTAAATCGGGTGGCAACTCATGTTGCGGATGCTCTCTTTCCCAAAACTGCGGTAAGAAAGAGATTGTCAAGAAACAGAAATTTAACAATTGCAATACAAACAACCGGAAGGAATCGCAAATTAAGAAACCAGAATGTCATGAAAACAATAAAAATCTGGAATTCTGACGCATCAGAACGCCAACTGAATGAAATCACACGTGACCTTGAAGGGGGAGCCACAATGATCCTGCCCACCGACACGTTATACGCCATAGCCTGCGATGCCCTTAACCCCAAGGCTATCGAGAAGATCTGTCGCTTGAAAGGGATTAATCCGGAAAAAACTAATCTCTCGATTATATGCAGCGATATTTCAATGGCTGCGGAATATGCGCGTATCGACAATAAGGCTTTCAAGATGCTACGCGACAACACGCCCGGACCATTTACGTTTCTGTTCAAATCAAATTCCACTCTCCCCAAGGCATTCAAGGGGAGAAAGGTGGTGGGCATAAGGATTCCCGACAACAAACTATGTAGCGACATAGCAAAACATCTCAGACATCCAATCCTATCGACATCCATTGAATTTGATGACGACGATTATGCTCGCGATCCAGGACTGATAGCGGAGGCATACCACGAGAAGGTTGATTTCATCCTTGAGGGGGAGGATGGCGACACCATACCCTCTACCATCATTGATTGCACAGGCAACGAACCGGAAATAATTCGCCAGGGCAAGGGGGTGATCTAATCCCATACATACATCCCCGTATGGGATTATTATCTGAAGCGCGACAATTATAAGAAAGTATTTTTGCAATTATGGAATTATTTCCTTAATTTTGCATCCAAACAAAACAGAGGTGGATTTACCCCGGAACTTATCACTTTCACACTCCGGGCACGTAGATATCCGAACAAACAGAACCATAATATATAACCTTTAACTTTAGCAAGTTATGTCAAAAGTAACAGTCGTAGGCGCCGGCAACGTAGGCGCTACCGCAGCTAACGTGATCGCTCTTCGCGAAGTGGCTGACGAAGTAGTAATGATCGACATCAAGGAAGGAGTTTCCGAAGGTAAGGCAATGGATATGATGCAGACTGCCAACCTTCTTGATATGAACACACGTATCACAGGCGTAACCAACAACTATGAGGCTACAAAAGACAGCGACGTGGTTGTCATCACTTCCGGCATACCCCGCAAACCGGGCATGACTCGTGAGGAGCTTATCGGCGTAAATGCCGGCATCGTTAAGCAGGTGACTGAAAGCGTTCTCGCTCACAGCCCCAACGCTGTAATCGTTTGCGTTTCCAACCCTATGGACACTATGACTTACCTCATCCACAAGGTATCCGGTCTTCCCAAAAACCGCATCATCGGTATGGGTGGCGCGCTTGACAGCAGCCGTTTCAAATATTATCTGAGCAAAGCCCTCAACGCTAACCCCAACGAGGTTGAAGGTTTCGTTATCGGCGGACACGGCGACACTACTATGATTCCTATGAAGCGTTTCGCTACTCTCCGTGGTGTGCCCGTAACTGAGTTCCTCTCTGCTGAAGAGCTCGACAAGGTTGCTGCCGACACTATGGTAGGTGGTGCTACTCTCACTAAACTTCTCGGCACTTCCGCTTGGTATGCTCCGGGTGCTGCAACTGCTGAGGTTGTTGAGGCTGTCCTCCACGATCAGGATGCTGTTATCCCCTGCTCTGCTCTTCTCGAAGGCGAATATGGCGAGAATGACCTCTGCATCGGCGTTCCTTGTGTTCTCGGCAAAGGTGGTATAAAGAAAATCCTTGAACTCAACCTCAACGAGGAGGAGAAGGCTCTCTTCCAGAAGAGCGCAGAGGCTGTTCACAAAACAAACGCAGCTCTCCCCTGCTAATCTGCCCCTCATAAGGTAAAAAAATATCCGTGCTCTTTGGTGTCAGCGGTGGAATAAACCACTAAGTACACCAAGAGCACGGAGTTTTTTTAGGGAAGCATGTCTGACGACATGCTGTGACCGGAATTACTTATAAGAGAGCAACTATGATAATACCGAGCAACGCCAGCAGATAGAACCAACAGGAACATTTCTGAAGCGTTTTTGCTGCATACGGGCTAATACGCTGAAGATAGGTGGCGGCAAATTCCGTGAATGCTGCCATAAACATGAAGAAGAACGGTATAAACATCCACCATGCCAGATGAAACACCATCAGCAACACAATGACCACACAGGTCAATATCAGCCCACCCCAAGCAGCCGTTTTTGATTTATTTACTTCCATTTTCATTTATATAGTTTCATTCCATATCGCTTACCTTTCACATCTCTCATCTGAAGAAGATAGAAACCTGACGGATATGAGTCAAGTTTCACAACAACCGTATCCGTCCCATCGCATTTCTTATCATACATCACGTTTCCCTGAAGGTCATAGACGCTGAAGGATTCTATTTTCTCCGGCATGAAGACCTCAAAATGTCCGCCCCCGATATGCCTTAACACCGGCTCTACGGGATGCAGTTTCTCCTCTATCCTACGGTATGATTCGAGAAGGGAAGCTCGCGTCTCTGCTACAAAATTTTCATGAAACAAAAACGGCACATCCTCCTCAACCTCCCTCTCCACCTCTTCTTCTGAAGACTGATAGCGGAACTCTGTCGCAGCCTCAGCCATATATCCAATATCGCCATTGTCTGCTGAGCCTCTACCCTTTTCCAGCATTTCCCCAATATAATAATGTATATCAGCCCATGCAGCAATAGTCTCCACAGGCATTCGGGAATCATAGCGTATCATCTCTATGTCGCGTGCATATTCTGCCAGACGCATCTTAAATTCATCCGACTCCTTAGCCTGCGAAAAATCCCCCTTACTGCTATATGCAAGAATCGGCATCGCCTTGTTTTCAGCTGCGACAACCACATATCCACCTGTAGGCAATCCGAACACATAGAACGGCGGAAAGAGCCGATGAGTAGTCAGCTCCTTACCATTGTAAAGGAGCTGTGGATTGCCAACCTTCCTGTGGTTGACAGCATTGAGAAATGTATGTGCTATTCTGAATGCCTCCTTACGGCTCACCGTCTCCGCCTGAATGTCATGACAGAGCGATCCCACCATAAGAAGCATCATTAATATCCTATATATCATATATTCCCTTTATGGTCTTATCTTTATTTCCGGTCTGACTGATAAAGACAGAACCGGAAGTTCCTACATTATATAACGTCTGATTTCAATTATAATTATCACAACCGTCAGAACATACAATAAAAAAGAACCGGATATTGAAAAACATCCGGTTCCCCCATCGTAAATACATACGATGTTCAGTCAAAAAGCTATATCGTTTTATTATTGAGGATTCATGCCGTTAAATATCCATCGTCCCCCACTGATATCGGAAGCTGAAGCCTGTATAAGAAACTGACAGATACACAAAAGCGCAGGATCTGTTCAGTTTATCTCATTCAAGGCATCGCCAAACGCCTGTTACCCGATAAACAGTCCACTCCCACGCCCTATCGGATACCATCCCCCTGTCGGGGGAGTGGATACTCGACACGCATGAGCGTTTCCTGTTGCCTTATCCCGGGTATTCTTTATTTTGGCGATTTCAGAATGATGGATTAAGCATGAAACGCTTATTTGATTATTTATTTGACAGACTCTTTCCGTCTTTGCAAAGTTAATAATATTTTAGATAATATCAAAACGACACTTTCCATTTATTCTTAACCCAAACGTGTAAAATTATTCAATCCCCTAATTATTAGCACCGATTCACATAATATTTAAGGGTCAGTCTAAAAAAGTTACCTTAACTTCAGAGCAATCTTATCCATAACGAAGAATATCAGTATTCACTTTAATAACTTCCTATTATTGCATTAGTTATCTCTATCCGCTCCGATGCACTCAATACAAATTATGGTAACCCAGCGTTCATTCTAAAGTGATCAAATTCGACCACTTTAGAATTAAGATTATGTATTATCTCTCATGTACAAAGAAATTCATTAGATTATGCTCGTTTAAATAAAAAAAGATGCGCCGTAGTTCGACGCATCCTCTTCTGAATTATTATGTTGGACTTTTATCCTTCTGCTGATTCCACCTCTGCTTCGAGAGATTTCTCGGAAGGGATGTTGGGAAGCTCAAGTCCGTAGTGCTTCTTGGCATCAAGTGCCTTGAGAATTATACCCAATATGAGTGCCAACCCACCGAGCGATGCGAACACGAGCATCGGTACTGTGTAGTTATAGTCCATTGCATTCTCCACACCGGGGTTGGTAGCGGCAAGCACAGCACCGATAATCATCGGGAAGGCATACAGACCGATATTCTGAATCCAGAATATCACGGCGTATGCCGAACCGAGCAGACGGTTATCAACCAACTTAGGAACAGAAGGCCACAATGATGCCGGCACGAGTGAGAAGCTGATACCCAAAAGCACAATCGCTGAATATGCTATCACTGCCGAACGTGTGGCAGGAAGCACGAAAGCGAACGTCAAGTGGCATATAATCATCAATATGGCTCCCCATATAAGCATTGTGGCACCCTTACCCTTGCGGTCAAGGAAGTTGCCGAGAAGCGGGGTGATGGCTGCCGCACCAAGCGGGAACACGAAGAACACGCGTCCGGCTGCCTCCGCAGAGATGCCGAGGTTGCACTGAAGCATGTTGTTGGCATATTTCTGGAAGGGGAAGATTGCTGAATAATAGAGTACACAGAGGAGTGCCACAATCCAGAATACTTTTGACGAGAATATATATTTCAGGTCGGAAATCTTGAATGGATCATCCTTGACCTCTCCGTTGGAACCCATCTCATTCTCCAGCTTCTTATCCATGAAGGAGTAGACAATGAAACCGATAAGACCGATGAGAAGAAGAAGCACTGACAATGCTATAGGACGAGATACGCTGATATTGTCGCGGAATGTAGCGATCGCCGGTGAACCGAGGAATACCACTGCCACACCAAGACGCGCGATAGCCATCTCGATACCCATGGCGAGTGCCATCTCCTTACCTTCAAACCATTTCACGATACCTCTTGATACGGTGATGCCTGACATCTCACATCCACAACCGAAAATCATGAAACCGATTGCCGACAATTTTGCCGATGCGGGCATACCGTCGTAGAACGGAGTGATGTTCCACCATGTGTCGGGAAGATTGACGAAATCATCCATGAAATTCTTCAACCCGCTCTCCATGAAGGAGTCTGTAAGAGCATAATAGTTGATGAATCCGCCTGCCACCATGACTGCACCTGCAAGTATGGCAGTGAAGCGCACTCCCATCTTGTCAAGAATGATGCCTGCGAATATCAGGAAGAATACAAACACGTTAAGGAATGTCTCTGATCCGGCAAAACGTCCGTATGCGGAGGGATCCCAGCCTTTAGTGCTCTGTAGATATTCCTGCAACGGGGAAAGAACATCTACGAAGATGTAGGCGAAAAACATGGCCGAAGCCAGCAGCACAAGCGCGGTCCAACGCGCCCATGCCTTATCGCGCAGTAATTCCTGCGGCGATGAAATGGATTTTTGTAGGTTAGCCATAAATATTATTTTGTTCGAACATTTATTGCTACAAAATTACACCTTTTAGATATATTATCCAAATCATTTACTCAACATTTATCCAATCAACTGTCGAACCGACTGTTGACACTACATGCCATTGGCTGCCGACAAGCCATCATTTCCAGAGGGCATGGAAATGGTTTACCGGACCATGTCCCTTCCCTATGGCGTAGTCTGCTCCCGACTCTATCGCCCGGCTAAGATATTCCTTTGCAGAGATAACTGCATCATCAAGAGGATACCCCTTTGCGAGATACGCAGCAATAGCCGACGACAGGGTACAACCAGTGCCGTGGGTATTGCAGGTGCTTATCTTGGGAGATGGAAGCCGGAGAAGATTACCGGTCTCCGCATTGTAGAATATATCCACCAGCATATCCTCCTCAAGATGGCCTGCCTTCAACATGACTGACACATTACCCACAATCTCCGACAATGCCACTGCCGCATCCTCCAATTGCTCCTGCCGATCGACAGCCTCACCGAGAAGCAACGATGCCTCCGGAATGTTAGGGGTTATCACGCGGCTATAGGGGATAAGTTCTGAACGCAGTGTCTCGACCGCTTCCGGAAGGAGAAGAGGGTCGCCGGAGGTGGCCACCATGACCGGATCAAGCACTATGTTGCTGACATCGGGATATTCGGAAAGCGTGGCGCGAACGGTGCGTATCAATTCGGAATCATGCAACATTCCGATCTTGACAGCATCCACTCCGATATCGCTTATCACTGACCTTATCTGACCTGCCACAAATTCAGCCGGAACAGGATGCACACCGTAGACACCCTGAGTGTTCTCATCCACAAGAGCCACTATCGCCGACGCGCCATAGACACCGAGAGCGGAAAACGTCTTCAAATCAGCCTGTACGCCGGCTCCTCCCGAAGGATCGCTTCCGGCTATCGTCAGTGCAATTTTATATCTATTCATAATTTATGTGGAATTTTCTCTATTTATATTATTGACGTCGAAATTATCTAAACTTCATTGTATTGAGTAGGCGGAATCCCAGAACAGCCATTCCATACGCGCACAATCCATAAACGTCTGTGTCATCTTCTCGCGTATGCGTTGAGTGGTGCCCGATGCAAGACGATCGCATATCTCCACCGCCTTTGCCGTATTGAGTTCAAACGTCGCATCAGAGTATGTCTCAATCCATGCCTTATAGGGGTTGCCAGACAATTCCGCAATCGACAATATATATTTCCCTACCTCAAGGTATATCCAGAAACAGGGTAACACAGCAGCCGCCTCCACAGCCACGTCATATTGTGAACGGGCGCGGAGATAGGAGGTGTAGAACTCGCAGGCATCCGTCTTGACGGCTTTCATGTCGGGGGAGAACATCTCATGAAGAGATTTCTCAACTGCCACCCCGTCAGAGGCAAACGACAGGAACGTCGACACATCATCCATCTCCGGCAGACGTGAGGCTATATGGGCAAGCACACGGGTGTAGTCCTCCAGATAAAGTCGGTCCTGACTTATATAGTGTCTGAACCGTGATTCACTGAGTGTGCCGGCTGCAAGCTGCTGAATAAACGGATGACGCTTGATTCTCTCAAATATGTCGGCGGCGGCATCCCATGCCTCTTCACTCCATTTTCCCATAATGCATTATTTTTCTGCTATAACTGCCACGTAGTCACCCTTGTCATATCCCTCCACCGGCTCCTCGCTCTTGCCGTCGGAATAGAGCGGATGAGTGGTCAGGGTCTGGAGGTATCTGAGATTTCTGAAACCACATTCCTCCAGTAATATCGTCTTCTCCTTTGTAGTGCGCCAGTTTGCCACATTCACAAACTCAATCGGATAGGGATTAGGAGGGAATACCCCTTCAAGCAGAGGATGATCCCACGTACCGAGTGCCTTGGCAAGATTATACATTATTCCATAAGAGCTCTCTTTAGGCACATCGATAAGAATCACACGCCCGTTATCCGGCAATGCCTCATAGACCTTACGCAATATACCACCCAGATCAGAGATGTAGCTTGGAGAGCCATTAAACATTATGGTGGAATACTTCCCTTTCGGATAATCGAAATCCTCTCCGGTCGTAACCTCCACGGTTATTCCTCTTTTCTCCGCTATCTCCGCCATGCCGGAGGAGGGTTCCACACCATAGTTTATCTCTATGCCATATTCACGGCGCATTATGTCTTCAAAAAGACCGCTTCCGCAGCCTACCGACAATATCGGCAACGGAGCATCTTTCAACGTCGCAGCCACTAATGCCGCTTCCGATGCCAACACATTACTATTTTTCATAAACCAGGCATCATATTCACCTGCATATTCATCAAAACTTGCTGCCATGCTATATATTTGTGTATTGTTAATTCAGTTATATTTCAATTGTAGTGTCTGTTAAAACTCAATTGTAGTGAAGGTCATATCCGCCAGATTCATAGTAAGCAATCGCCCGTCGAGCACTTCTCCGAATCCGGTAAGCACCTTTATCGCCTCCATAGCCTGAAGGCTTCCCACCACACCGGGCACCGGTCCGAACGTGCCTATTATCCTATTCCGATTGTCATGAAGATCATCAATATCCTCATATAGCTCTTCAAGCTGACGTTTACCATCATGATTGAAGACCGTGACGCTTCCGTATGTGCCCTCGATACTTCCATGTACCCACGGTATGCCTACACTACGGCATACGCGCCCGATAAGACGGCGTGTCGAGAAGTTGTCTGTACAATCCATCACCACGTCATAATCAGCTATAAATCTCTCCGCATTCTCCTCGGTCAGACCCTCGCCGATAATACGGAATTCGGTCTCCGGAGACATCGCTCCGAGCCGACGAAGCGCACAATCCGTCTTCCTCTCCCCTATCTCTTTTTCAGAATAGAGAATCTGTCGCTGAAGATTCGTAAGGCTAACGGTGTCAGGATCGCAAAGACCAATGCAACCCACTCCCGAAGCCACAAGATATGAGGCTACCGGCGCACCAAGACCTCCGAGACCTACAACCAGCACACGCGATGAAAACAGTTTTCTCTGACCACTCTCTCCAAATCCGTCTATGAGGGTCTGTCGTGAATATCGTTCAATGTCCATAATCGTTGTCAGTCGAATATTATAATCTGTATCAGTCGAATGCACGATCCCAATCTTTCCATACCGGTTCGCGTCCGAGAGCCTTCAGATCCTCCACCACTTTTGCGGGCGACGCATCGTCGCTTATTGTGAATTGCTCAAGGGAATCGGTATACGTGGCATAACCACCCGGATCCACCTTTGACCCGGCACTCATCGTCGTGACTCCGAGTGTAGCCATATTATTGCGGAATTTATGATTCTCACGTGTGGAATACGATATATCAACGTCGGGGTCAAATATACGGAAGGCGAATGTGAGCTGCGCAAGCTCCCGGTCGCTCATCACCACATTGGGCTGGAAACCGGATTCGGAAGGACGCATGCGCGGGAAATTGACCGAATACTTGGTGCGCCAATAGTTCTGCCGGAGATAGAGGAGATGACGTGCCATCATTGTGACGTCGGTGCGCCAGTCTTCCAATCCGATCAGCACGCCCATACCAATCTTATGCACTCCAGCCATTCCCATACGGTCAAAACCATTGCACCGCCACTCAAAGTCAGATTTCATTCCCGCAGGATGATACTTCTTATAATTTTTCCGGTTGTAGGTCTCCTGAAAGCATATCACTCCGTTAAGTCCGGAATGGGTCAGTCTGGCATAATCCTCTGTCGATAGCGGCATCACCTCAATCGTAAGATTGGAGAAATATGGACGACAGACCCTAAGAGCCTCCTCCAGATAGTCGGTGCCAGCCTTGGCAGGATTCTCCCCTGTCACTATCAGTAGGTTTTCAAATGGTCCAAGTTGCTTTATCGCCTCACACTCCTGCTTGATCTGCTCTGGAGTGAGGATAACCCTATGAAACTTATTATGACAGTTGAATCCGCAGTAGACACACGAATTAGTGCATGAGTTGGTGATATACATAGGGATGAAGAGCTGCATGGTCTTTCCGAAACGCTGCTCCGTAATCATGCGGCTCTTACGCGCCATTATCTCCAGATATGGTGTGGCAGCCGGCGACACCAATGCCATGAAGTCGCGGTCAGTGAGATGCTCGGCACTCAAAGCCCGCTCCACATCCGAGGAGGTCATTGACATTATCCGGGCTGTCGTCTCATCCCAATCATATTTCAAAAGTTCGTCAGAAAACATATTTTTTAATTTAATCCAAAAATGAGGTTAGAGGGCTGGAAGCCTCGGCATAATCCGACACGACACCTAATCCAGCAAGATAAGCCTCTCTTCCGGCTACAGTGGCGGCAGCAAATGCACGTGCCATCCTTTCCGGATCTCCGGCTACAGCAATAGCCGTATTGACAAGCACGGCATCCGCACCGAGTTCCATAGCTTCTGCCGCATGAGACGGTGCTCCAAGACCGGCATCAACAACCACCGGCACACGGCTCTGACTGATGATGATTTTCAACAATTCCCTTGTCACCAATCCCTTGTTGCTCCCTATGGGTGCAGCCAACGGCATGACCGCAGCACTGCCCACCTCTTCGAGTCGCTTACATAGCACCGGATCCGCCTGTATATATGGCAATACCACGAATCCGAGACGCGCAAGTTCCTCGGTAGCCTTCAAGGTCTCCACCGGATCAGGAAGTAGATATTTCGGATCGGGGTGTATCTCCAGTTTTATGAAATCCGTACCAAACGCTTCGCGTGCAAGCTGTGCAGCAAAGACCGCCTCCTTGGCATCCCTTACGCCCGAAGTGTTGGGCAGCACCTGAATCCCATCATGGATAATATGACGGAGCATATCATCCTCAGCATTATCCATGTCAACCCGCTTCATCGCCACAGTCACCATTTCAGTGCCTGATGCAAGTATCGCCTTCTCCATCAGCTCATTGCTGCGGAATTTACCAGTACCGACAAATAGCCGTGATCCAAACTCCTTACCTCCTATTATAAGTTTCGACATATCTTTTTATTTTTATATTTATCTTTTATATAACTGTATTTCTATTGAAGTTGTATTGAAGTCGTATCGACTTCATTTCCTGATTTCACTGATAATCTCCATTGTAGTCCAGACCGGATTTACAGATTTGATTATCGAGCCGCTTATCGCAACTCCATTGACTCCCGTCTGCATCAATGCCGATATATCCTGCGCCGTTATCCCTCCTATCGCGACTATGGGAAGTTCGATATTCCGGCATCCACATTCAGACAATATATCACGATAACCCTCAATTCCGAGCACCGGACTCAGTTTCTCCTTTGTGGTCGTAAATCGGTAAGGTCCAAGACCGATATAGTCGGCGCCCTCTGCCGCAGCTCTCTCTATATCAACCACACAATTGGCTGTGGCTCCTATTATCCTACGCATACCGAGCCGACGGCGAGCCTCTGCCAACGGCATATCATTCTTGCCAAGATGTACCCCGTCGGCATTCAATTCCTTGACAAGCTCCACATGGTCATCAATGATGAATACGGCTCCATATCTGTCGCACAGTCTGCGAATCTCCCTACCCTCTTCCAGCAATGTCGGTTCATCAGCATCCTTATGACGCAACTGAACCCACCGGCATCCTCCGGAAAGGACTTTCTCAACCTCTTCCGTTATCGACATCTCGCGCACGGGATGCGTGATAAACTGCAATTGGAATGCCTTCATATCAAGATTCCGTTTCCATGCGTAGCCAAGCATGGCGGCTCCCCCAAAACCAAGCTGTTCAATCTCTCCGAAACGTCGGGGCGTGACACCGCCAAGCGCGAAAATCCTCTCATTGACGCTTGACCTCAAATCCTCAGAATTGAAATTGCCCTTATATCCCGGTTTTGAGATGCTTGGGAAAATAGGGCTCAGAAATGCGTAGTCATATCCCTGGTCGGCTATCTCCTCCATTGAATGTAGTGAACGGCTCACCAGTCCGTTCCAGCCTGTGGGAATCGTATTGTTTCTTGAATTGAGATGTATACCTCCAATCCCTATCTCCATTGCAAGATTAAAATGATCATGGAATGAGAGCAGCGTATACAGGTTCTCCGGTATGTTTTTCACAAGCGACTTCACCTCCTTGACCGATGCACCGGGTTTGCGTATATGCACTCGCTCATACCCCCCTTCGGTAAGTAATTCTGTTATCGCTTCCCACTCTCCGTCAAAAAATTCCGGAAGCGTGATTGCTATCTTTCGCATAATCTCAACCTCCACACACGGCTTTTATGACAGTGACTTTCATACCGTCTTCTACAATAAATTCCTGCCATTCTCTCTTTGGCACCACACGGTTTCCAACAGCGACGGCTCTCCCCTTCCCGTCAATACCGCAATTGGAGAGAAGATCTCCGATAGTGATACTATCTCCCTCCACAACAATCTCCTTGCCGTTAATCTCTATTTTCATGACATAGTACATAAAAAAGACGTCCGTCATCACCATGATGACAGACACATAGAGGAAAATCCATATATGAGATGAAACATCCTTACGCCTTCGCACTTACACGAATTACCGCCTATACAGGCCGGGATAAAATCACGTGATCCTTTCGTCGGTACTAACCGCATCAAGTTCGTAGGGTATAATCTCAGTCCATCGGATGGACACCCCTCCAGTGTTGTTGCAAAATTATATCATTTTCTTCACAATTGCAAATTATCGGACTTCAAAAGTAACGAAAAATTACTGCTTATTTGAATATTTGCCCTCACTTCTTGAGATTAGTTTTTGAAATGTAGTCGAAGACCAAAGCGTGGATTTATTAGATTTTTGTTAAATATGAGGGAATATTTTGTTGGTATGTTAAAATCCTTTAACTTTGCAAAAGGAAACAGGATATTCCATGTTTCCGGACATCAGGATTCCCTTGATGACTCCAACAACTAAAATCCGGATTAATTATGAAACGACACCCTCTCACCACCCTCCACGAGATATCAATAAATTATTCCATAAACCATTATTAATTAAAACAACCTACGTATGAAGAGACTATTGCTCTTGACCGTAGCACTTATCGGTGTTGTTTCCTGGGCATTCGCTCAAAGCAATACCCTGACGTGCCGCGGTTCAGTTATCGATGAACTCGGTGAGCCCCTGATCGGAGCTACAGTTCAGGCGAAAGGAACATCGGTTGCAGTTCCCACTGACATCGACGGTAATTTCAATCTAAAGGTGCCTGCCTCTACCAAAGAGCTACAGATCACCTACATCGGCTACAAGACACTTCTTTTGAAGGCTCAGTCAGAAATGGGCGTCATAAAAATGGAGCCGGATTCAAGAATGCTTCAAGACGTCGTGGTAACTCAGTCAAAGGCCCGCACACGCGAGACCCCGGTGGCTATTTCTGAATTGACAGCCGGCGACATTGAGGCAAAACTCGGCAACAAGGAGTTTCCTGAGGTTCTGAAAAACACCCCTGGTGTATGGGCTACACCCGAAGGTGGCGGCTATGGCGACGCAAAAATCAACATGCGTGGCTTCAAGGCTCCAAACGTGGCTGTCCTCGTCAATGGTGTCCCCATGAACGATATGGAATGGGGCGGCATATATTGGTCAAACTTTGCAGGACTGTCAGGCGTGACTTCAAGCATGCAGACTCAGCGCGGTCTTGGTGCGGCTATCATCTCAGCCCCCTCTATCGGCGGTACTGTCAACATCACCACAAGAGGTCTTGACTCCAAGAAAGGTGGCTCCATCTGGTATGGCACAGGCAACGATGGTCTTAATGATGTCGGATTCAGCGTGTCAACAGGTCTGATGAACAACGGTTGGGCAATAACCGTGCTCGGAAGCAAGAAGTGGGGCAACGGCTACATTCAGGGCACTGAATTTGAAGCCTACAACTATTTCGTAAACGTATCAAAGAAAATCGGCGACAATCATCAGCTTTCTCTTACCGCTTTCGGTGCTCCGCAATGGCACAACCAGCGTAACACCGGCAACGGTCTCACTATCGAAAGCTGGCAGGATATGAAGCAGTACATGGACGGAGAGAGCCAGTACAAGTTCAACCCATCCTACGGTTTCGACAACGAAGGACGTCAGCGCACTATGAACCGTAACCAGTATCACAAGCCTATTATCTCTCTCAACCATATCTGGCAGATCAACGAGCGTTCGTCTCTCTCTACTGCCCTATATACATCTCTTGCCACAGGCGGTGGTTACTCAGGGCAGGGTCGTAACGGTTATTCCAACACTTCATGGTATGCTTCCAACCAGAAGCAACTCAACTGGACAACAGGCGACATCACAATCCGTCGTCCCGACGGCACTTTCGACTATGGTGCAATTCAGGATATGAATGCGGCATCCACCACCGGCTCCAACATGGTTATGTCAATGAGCAACAACTCTCATGAATGGTATGGTCTAGTATCAACCTATAAGAATGAGATTATCCCCAACAAACTTTCGCTCATCGGCGGTATCGACGTGAGATATTATGTGGGACATCACAACAACAAGATCATCGACCTCTACGGCGGTGAATATTACATGGACGACAGCAGCCGTGGCGGCTCAAGCATGAAAGTGGAGAACAATGCCGCAGCAGCCGATCCTAACTGGAAATACCAGAAATTAGGCGTAGGCGACATCGTTTACCGTAATTATGACGGTATTGCCCATCAGGAGGGTGTATATGGTCAGGGTGAATACAAGCTCCTTGACGGCGCAATCACCACTATCCTCGCCGGATCTCTCAACGTCACAAGCTATCAGCGTCGCGACTTCTTCTATTATGATGCCGAGCACTCAAAGTCTCCCTGGAAATCATTCCTCGGCGGCACTGTTAAGGGTGGTGTCAACTGGAACATCAACCGTTATAACAACGTCTTTGTAAACGGCGGTTTCATCTCCAAGGCTCCGTTCTTCTCTAACGGCGTGTTCCTCTCCTCTTCCACAAGCAACGCAATGAACCCCAACCCGAAGAATGAGAAGATCGGTTCGTTTGAGCTTGGCTACGGATTCCACTCTCCGAAATTCTCAATGACTGTCAACGCCTACTACACCAAATGGATGGACCGCACAGACCGCGACACCCAGCGTAGCGCGGAGATCCGCACCGGCGCAAATGCAGGCGAACGCTACACCATCAATCTGGAGAACGTACAGGCACAGCACATAGGCCTTGAGGTGGATTTCGCCTACAAACCCACAAAATGGTTTGAACTGCAAGGTATGCTCTCTTGGGGCGACTGGCAGTGGCAGAACAATGCGAAGGGCTATTTCTACAACAGCCTCGGACAGCCGCTCAAAAACACATCGGGCGACATCGCTTCCGGCATCAAGGCTGAAGATCATGCTTGGGCTATCGTCAACCAGAAAGGCGTGAAGATCGGTGGATCGGCTCAGACCACAGGTGCAATCGGCGTCACTTTCCGTCCGTTCAAGGGCTTCCGCATCGGTGGCGACTGGACTGTATGCGCCCGCAACTACTCCGACTACTCCGTATCAGGCAGCGACCTCAACTCCGGCGCAATCCTCAACGTGCAGGATCCTTGGGAAATTCCTTGGGGCAACGAGTTTGACCTGTCGGCAAGCTATAAGTTCAAGATTGGTGGACTCGACGCCACTCTCTATGGCAACGTCTACAACCTCTTCAACCATTTCTACGTAAAAGACGCTACAACCGACTATAATGTAAAAGGGGAATGGAACAACGCCTACAAGGTGTTCTATTCTTTCGGACGTACATTCTCTCTGCGTCTCAAAGTGAATTTCTAATCTGAATCCACAACAATTCAAAGAACGAAAAATGAAAACCAACAATATAAAATCAGTTGCCGCCCTATTCGGTCTCGCCCTGCTCTCAAGCTGCGGTGAGAACGCATGGAACGACAAGCTCGACGGATTTGAGGTGCCCCCTATCTATCCGGACAAGGTAAACTCTACCTATAAGATCACGCCGGAAGATTATGAGACCATCTCATCTCTAAGTGCCAACAAAAGTCTCGCCACGACAGATGAAGAGAAAAGTGCACTTGCCGCTATAGCAAAGAACCATTGCTTCTCTTCTGAAGATGAGGCACGCAAGTATCTGCCTGCATTCCTCAACTCCACATCTTCTCCTTATTATGCACTCAACAACGGCAGCTCACTCAGCATCACTTACGCAATCAGTGCGCCACAGAATGAAACTATCAACGGATATCTGAGCGAGACCGCAAAAGGTATCGAGGAATATAAGCTCAGTGAGGCAGACTATATTGCTGCATGGGAGAGCGATGAGGACTATATCAATGGTTTCGCACCAATGCTCCCTGCCGCCGGAAAGATTCCGGCAATACTGAAAGCCGCATATCCCGATGCACAGGAGGGCGACTTTATTGCAGTAAACTATAATGAGGCTTCTGAGAATCCTATCTTCGGAAGCGTCAGCGGTGGTGACAATGAGTTCAAGCTGTCGAAGGTGATAAAGGATGTCAATGTCGGTGATCAACTCAGCATCTCCGGAATCGTGACAGGCATATCCACGCGTGGCTTTGTCGTCACTGACGAAGCCGGCTCAATCTGCTATGACAAGGGGAACGGATTCAATGATGATGCGATCACTATCGGCGCGCAGGTAAAGGTGAACGGCACTGTCGGGGTCTACAACCAATGCCTTCAGATCAGCGCAGACAATTCATACGAAGTTGTCGGCACCGGTGAATATACTTATCCCACACCCAAGGCATATACCGCCGAGATGGTAGATGCAGCATGTGCATCCACCGAAAATCTCCTTGCTGAATATGTGGAGCTTCCCGGCACTGTCACTATATCGGGCAACTACTACAACGTGGTCATCGAGGGTGCCACTGCACAAGGCAGCATCTATTATGCTCCAGACTACATTAAGGCAATGCTCTCCGACGGTCTAAAATGCACTCTCACCGGTTATTTCGTAGCTGTGAGCGGCAAGGGTAAATATTTCAATATCCTTGTGACCGGTGTGAAAGACGCGGATGGCACTGCATCTGCTCTTGCAACCCGCGCAGCAGTAGGCACCACAGCCACTACTGCAAAGAATGCTCTCTACAGATTTGATGGCTCCAAGTGGGCAACTCCGTCATACTCTCTCATTCTCCAGCCGGAAGATTATGCTGAGATGGGTCAGAAATATGGCAACCTCAGCGAGGAGCTTCCCGAGACGCTTCTCCCCATCTACCTTGCCAAGTCTCTTCCATACGCAAGCGACGGCGATTGGGAAATGGTGGCATACAAATATTATGGTGGCGGCTCCACTGCATATAAGGCAAACAAATTCATCAAGCATGAAGGAGCATGGACCGGTAATCCTGTAGCCAATGAATTTACAGAACAGTTCAATAAGATCGACGGCAATTGGATGTTTGATCCTTCCATGACCATCACCCTGCCTGCCGGCAAGAATACTGAGCCGAGCATGTCATTCTATCAGGCATGTGTAAACTGGGTATACGAGAATATCGACAAGCCTCTTGGATCCGACAATATCAAGAGCGGCAAATTCTATGTCACCTCCTACGGCAATAACGAATATTATTCCGGCACATCCGCTTATCAGGGTAATGTCGATCTTCGTCCCGGCACTGCTCGTTCTCAGTATCCCGCAGGATATGAGGGCATGTCTGACGAGGAGATCGTAGAGAATATGGAATATCGCCTATGCTATGAAGTCATGCCGGGCGCACTCTCTATGCTATATCCTGATGCAAAGGCTATCGAAGGTCTTGATGTGGTTTATACCATCAACTTCTTCGTCTACACCGGCTCCACTACTGAATATACGGCAGTATACAAAGTGGTAGGTCCTGCTAAGTTTGAGTTTGTAAGCTGCACATTCTGGGAAGACGGCAAGAGTCCTCTTGCAAAATAAACCAGAATACCCCCTATAAAAAACGGTCTCTGCATGACGCGGAGACCGTTTTTTTATCAGAGAGGTTATCGTTTAAACTGATTAGACTACATCATTTCGTAAACCACATCATTCAGTAATCTATATCATTTAGAGAAATATTTGGAAATGTCAGATTTGATCTGCTCCCCTGTCTGGAAGCCGACACTACGGTAGATTTCCTCTCCGTCGGCATTAAGATATATCAACGCCGGTATTGATTCGACGCGGAAATCTTGGCTCAATTCCGGCATACTGTCAACGTTAACCGTGACGAAATCCACCTTACCGGCATACTCCCCTTTCAATTCCGTGAATATTGGTTTCAACTGACGGCAAGGGGGACACCATTCTGCCGAGAAATCAACGATAACGGGCAATCCGTTTTTCACCAATCCCTTTCCGAGAGGTGCAGAAGCATCAGCTGCAACCATCTCCTTATTATTCTCAGCAACGGCAGAATCCGCACTCTTCTTCCCCGCTCCGCCGCACGCCATCATCGCGACTGCCAGACCCACGGCTACAAATAAAATCGGTTTTTTCATACTATATCACTTTAATATTTTGTGGTGGGAATTCGATATTTTTTCACCTTATAATCGTAATTACCATAATTTATTGTTAATAAAGCCGTTTTAAACTTCATCAGCAAATATAATTACAAAGTTAAATAAAAACTTTGTATTTTTACATCTGTAATATAAACAATCAACTTTTCTTTAACAACATTCAAAAAAAATAACTTATTTCAATTAAGGATGTTAAAGAATTGAGTCTTACATGCGCATCAAGGCATAATGGAGCAGATGTTCATCAGATCTTGCTCAAAGGTGTCTCTGTTTTGAGCTCTATTCCTTACCTGAGTCCGGTGATTGAATATGGTCTGAGGTGAATAGAACAGCAATGTGGCAATTTTATTACTATCTGTTATCCCCATTCGGATTAGGGCAAATATGCGCAAATCAGTATTCAACAGTTCATTCTGTCTGGGCAATATCTCTTTACCCGGTTGGAGCAGACTATTGAATTTATTGATGAAATCTGGATATAGTTTGAGGAAAGCTGTATCAAAATTAAAGAATAGTTCTTTCATTTCCGCTTCGGAAGGTCGGGCATTATTGTTTGCGACTCTAAGCAAATCGTCAATTTGCTTGGCTTTAATTTTAAGAATCACAGTACTACGGAATCGGTTCAGCTTCTCTATGTATGCTGCACATAGATCCATAAACAGACTTACGTATTGCTCCCTGATTACATTTGTCTGAGATAACTTAGCGTTCAATTCATTTAATTGAGCATTAAGACCAGAAAGCGTTTCTTTGGATTGAGATACCCTCTTTTTCTGTTGAACCACATACCAAATCATAATACAAAGCCCTATTACCAAAATTATTATTCCGAGCATAGATAGCCTGAGCCGCCAATTTTGAGTGGCTATTTTGTTTTGATAACCTATGGCTATTTCCGGTATCTTCTCGGAGATTTCCAATAGTCGCAATCTATTGTTATAAAATGTGGCATCCTCCAACGAATAATTAAGATATCTGTTTGCCGTTTCCAAATCCTCATCCTCATTTCTGATAAGCAAAGCAAGTTCCTGAAGCGCAAGATTCTCTTTCAAAGGTGTTATTTGGTCGGAGATTGCAGCATTGATAAGCCATTTGCGATAATTATCAAGATCTCCAAGTTGCTTATATGCCATTGCAAGACCGTATGCCGCCTGTGCATACATACGGGTATCCTGCCTCAACGGTTTTATTGCATTCAAATATAAATCCCTTGCCTTTTCATAATCCTTGAGCCGTAATGACTGGTCGGCTGAATGGTACATATACTCAGGTGTATTTTTATCAAGTGTAGACAATAAAGAGTCAAGATATACAATGCTCTGTTTGTTATATTCATTGGCATATTCTGTATTTCCTGAATATTCTGCCCATACGCCGTAAGTCCATTCCATCGCTGCATAATATTCCTGTCGGTTCTTGATTGAAAGATTTTCAGCATTGATTGTCTTCAGCAAACCGATTGCCTGACTAAAGTGACCGGAGGTTGCCAAAGCAAGTGCCCTATATATTTTGATACGACATCTATAATCATAATCGGCACTCTCCCCTATCAGCTTCTCCGCCCTATCAAGATATATCATTGCTGAATCAAAACGAAAAACAAGGTATTCATGATAGAGTGCTTCATAAGCATCAAGAGTATCTTTCCTATCAGACCGTTTTTTTAGGTCTGATTTAATCGAATCTATTCTATGTTCCTTAGTGGAGATGTAATCATCCCTGTGCGCAAGAACACTCTCCAACCTTGAAAGGTCGGATTTTGCCATTGACGTTGCAAACGTGCAGAAAAAGCAAATAATATATGATATAATCCGTAGAGACATCATGCTATTGGATTTATTTGCAAAGTTAATAAAAAGATTCACATAAGTAAACGCGTTACCTATATGTTATTTGCCATATAACGCATATTATTAATAATTAGTATATTATTTAATTATATCAATACTTATCCACTACCTGAACACTACTGCGCATTGACATTCGGCAAATACATGGTTTAACTTTGCCAAAAAAACGAGAACCCATGAAACCCAGCACTCCTTTCAAACTCTGGCTATGCTCTCTGCCCATGATTTCAATCCCATTCGCGGGATATGCTCATGAATCTAATGACAGCATCGCAGCAAACTCTAAAGGTGGCGAGGAAAGAAACGTCATGTTGAATGCCTCTGACGCTACCAAGCCACGTGAAATACAAATCGGACTTCCGAGTGAAGACGTGACTGTTTACGAAAACGGTCTCCCCGCTGTTTACTCCTCAACGGTGCATCAACTGGCACGTCATTGGAGAAGCGATGCGAGCCTTAGCAAAGTAGGACTTCTTAATCCTATGGAATCCGCTATTAAGACCGGAAACATCGCATACTCCGTAGATAGCTATTCCGGATTAGGACAGAAAGAGTTCAAAGGTGTGGTCAACTATCACACCAACTTGTTCGGTTGGCAAAATTTTGACATGAATGTTTCCGGCGGCATAACCGACAAATGGCTATACACAGCCGGCATATACCAGAACTTCGATCCCGGAAGTTTCAAACCTAAATTTACGGACTACTCCGACCGTACCCAAATCTATCATGCAGGCATCACCCGTCTGCTCGACAAAGGCAGAATAAGCCTTTTGTATAAGTTCTCCAAAAGCAATGGACTGGGTTCAATGGTCAACTCTGCCCCATTCATCTATGTAGGAGACGGAAGCGTCAAGGAGATACCCGGCTTTGCATTGGGCACCACTTCGTATGCTCCAATAGGTGGAGAATTCAAGTACATGGATGTCATGGACGGTAAGATAAAGTCCGGTCGATGGGGTGACTTCACAAACAATATGGCACATGATATTACCGCCTTGTTTGATTACACCTTCGGCAATGGCTATATGCTGAACCTAAGTGCCAAGTACATGAACGCGCCTCATGCTAATTTCGTGGACTTCGGTGGAAGCTCCATTTTCCAAGCCACAGCAGCCGACAATCTGTTTAAGGATGGTTCAGACACTCCCTATACCGGACTTGCTGAAGGTCGTCGTACATGGTTACATATTGGTAAAGTCTCAAACATGCTCTTCACCGGTGAATTGTCGAAGTCTTTTGGCAAACACGACCTCAGATTAGGTCTTAACGAATGGTATTATCATCTTGATTATCATTCATCATCTTTTCAGTGGACAGGTACGGTATCAGCGTATCCCGACATATTGACAAAACATTATGAGGATGGGACAAGTGATAAATTCCGTGGGTTCAATGAACTCAGTCCTGAATACACAAAGGGATATGAGAATAAGTTTGCGGTATATCTTACCGACAGCTGGACTCCGACCTCCAAGTTGAGTCTATATTTCGGTGGACGACTTGAATATTACAGGATGTCGGCAGACCAACTGCCTTTCGAGAGATATTCCGGTTTTCATATAGGTGATACCCATACCTATACTGATGCGGAAGGTAATCAGCACACATCGGTTATTGAGCCGCGACACGTCCTTAAAAATAAGCTGAATTATGCTGCAACATTGCAAGGGACATATCAGCTGACACGCAATTTCGGACTTACGGCAGATGCGACTGTTGCCACCCGTTTCCCCCGTATCAATGAATATGCAGGGGTTGGTCCTACTGAAGAGCAATACAAGCGCGTCACCATACCTCTTATCCGTGGAGGTATAACCTACCGCAACAATTGGGTGGATCTGACTTCGATGATAACTTATATATCCAAATCCAACAATATAGACCAACAGAATGTAACAAAACCGGGAACGACCCAGTCAAAGACCACCCTATTGATATATGGCATCAAGACATTGGGGTGGACTACATCCGCCGAAATCCATCCGTTCAAAGGCTTTAATCTTCATGCCCTATTCACTTATCAGAAGCCGACCTATAAGGATTACTTTATAAAGTCTCCATTTGAAGGTGTGTCTGATTTGAATGCAAACGGCAATATTGTAAAGGAGATTCCCCAGATACTGATTGAGCTTGATCCAAGCTACAATATAACCGACGATATACGTCTTTGGCTTTCATTCAGATACTTCGGGAAGACATACGCGAATCTAACCAACGCTTTGTATTTCAACGGCAGGTGGGAAACATTCGGTGGCATCAATTGGGATGTAAACAAGCACCTCAGCATAGGCGCGACAGTAATAAATTTCCTGAATCAGAAAGGAGCAAGCGGCACTATAAACGGAGCCGAACTGTTGAGCAAGGAGGATGCAGACAAATATAAGAACTACTATATGAGCGGAAATTATCTTCGCCCGTTCACGGTAGAGTTCAGCGCAACATTAAAATTTTAACAGGTGCATTTTAAGGCAACAATTGTCTAAGGTTCAGTTTTTAAGGTAAAAAGATTGTTTTTCAGGTTCAAATTCATTTTTAACATCAACACCACAAATCAATATTCATGAAAAGAATATTATCAGCAGTAACAGCGTCAGTTGTCGCTCTCGCGGCAGCGGCTCACCCTTCTGAGGGGAAAGTTATCCGTATCTCTACGGACAATACCGACCTTATCCTGAAGGTCGGAAGTAACGGTCGTCTTTACCAGACCTATCTCGGTCCTAAACTACTTGACGACACAGAATTGTCACTCCTTGACTGGGCACAGCACGCAGGTAGCGACGGCTCGGTATCCACACGCGGCTGGGAGGCTTATTCGGCATCCGGTAACGAGGAGTTTTTTGAGCCGGCACTCGGAGTCACTCATGCCGACGGCAATGCCACCACATACCTATATTATGTGGATTCATCGGTTGAACAGGTTGCCGGAGGCACCCATACGACAATCAGGCTACGCGATGACAAATATCCCTTTGATGTGACACTCAACTACACTGCGTATCCCAAAGAGAACGTAATCAAGACATGGAGCGAGATTAGCCACAACGAGAAGAAGCCGGTAACACTTTCTGCATATGCTTCGGCAATGCTCTATTTCAATGAACCGGAGTATTACCTGACAGAGTTCTGCAGCGATTGGGCAAAAGAGGCACAGATGAGTAGCCAGAAACTGCAATTCGGAAAGAAGGTGATAGATACCAAACTTGGCAGCCGTGCAGCGATGCATACTCATCCGTTTTTTGAGATTGGACTCAACGGACCGGTAAAGGAACATTCCGGCGAGGTACTTATGGGCACTCTCGGATGGACAGGCAATTTCCGTTTTACATTCGAGGTTGACAATGTAGGCAACCTCCGTGTCATCCCCGGCATCAACCCATACGCCTCCAATTATGAATTAAAAGCCAATGAGACTTTCATCACCCCTGAGTTCATTTTCACATTAAGTTATGACGGAACAAGTCAAGGCAGCCGAAACCTGCATGAATGGGCACGCAAATATTCATTGAAAGATGGAGAAGGCTCCCGTATGACCCTGCTCAATAACTGGGAGAACACCGCCTTTGACTTTGATCAGGAGATACTTGCGGAACTTATGAAGGAAGCCAAACATCTTGGAGTGGATATGTTCCTTCTTGATGACGGCTGGTTCGGCAATAAGTACCCGCGCAAGGATGACCATGCCGGGCTTGGCGATTGGGAGGTCACACACGATAAGCTACCCGGAGGAATTGCGGCATTGGTCCGCTCGGCAGACGAAGCCGGCGTGAAGTTCGGTATATGGATTGAGCCGGAGATGGTCAATCCCAAAAGCGAACTGTATGAGAAACACCCTGATTGGGTGATTGAACAGCCCAACCGTGATACATACTACTACCGTAATCAGCTTGTACTTGATATGAGTAATCCCAAAGTGCAGGATTATGTATTTGGCGTGGTTGACAATATCTTGACGGAGAATCCGGATGTGGCTTATTTCAAATGGGACTGCAACAGCCCGATAACAAACATCTATTCGCCATACAACAAGGATAAGCAAGGACAACTATACATTGACCATGTGAGGGGTATTTACAATGTACTGAAACGTGTGAAGGAGAAATATCCTAACGTGCCTATGATGTTGTGTTCCGGCGGAGGCGCACGTTGCGACTATGAGGCACTCAAATACTTCACTGAATTCTGGTGCAGCGACAATACCGACCCGATAGAACGTGTCTATATTCAGTGGGGATTCTCACAGTTCTTCCCGGCAAAAGCTATGGCGGCACATGTGACAAGCTGGAATAAGAACACTTCCATAAAATTCCGCACGGATGTTGCCTCAATGTGTAAGTTAGGTTTCGACATAGGGCTTCAGGAACTTAAAGCTGACGAACTCGCCTATTGCCAAGAGGCAATCGCCAACTGGAAAAGATTGCAACCGGCAATCATGGACGGTACCCAATACCGACTGGTATCTCCCTACGACACCAATCACGCAGCCATTGAGTATGTTGATGCCGATAGGAATATGGGCGTACTCTTCGCTTATAACCTTTCGCCCCGTTTTCAAGAGAAGCTCAGCAGGGTGAAACTTGAAGGACTGGATCCGCATAAAAAGTATCTCGTCAAAGAGATAAATCTGATGCCACATACTGAATCCACATTCGCTCAAAACGGAAAAGTTTTCAGCGGTGACTACCTGATGAAAGTCGGACTTGACGTATTCTCTTACACCCACAACACAAGCATGGTCATAGAGATTACCGCAAAATAATAAGTCTGTAATAAGATAATAATAGTTCTCCGTGGTCTTAAAGTAGAATCAGGCATAAAGTTTCCATTACTTTATGCCTGATTCTATTAAATCATTATCGTAATTCGCTTATGTATTACGCTTACGCACATACATTGCTCTGATAGCGTTGAGAATCGCGAGTATCATCACTCCGACATCTGCGAATATGGCAAGCCACATATTCACGATACCGAAGATGCCGAGAATCAGACATACACCTTTTATACCTAACGCCATTATGATATTTTCCCATACAATTTTGAGACACTTGCGAGAGATGCGGATTGCCTTGCCAATTTTCAATGGATTATCATCCATTAAAACCACATCGGCAGCCTCAATGGCAGCATCACTTCCCATTGCTCCCATCGCTATGCCGATATCGGCTCGTGAGAGTACAGGTGCATCGTTTATCCCATCGCCAACAAATGCCACTTTTGCATCACCTTTCTCTTTTTTAAGTATTTTTTCAAGTTGCGCCACTTTGTCGGCAGGCAGAAGTTCACTATAAACCTTATCAATACCAAGTTGTTTTGCTGTCTGTTCTGCAACCATCTTAGAATCACCGGTAAGCATTACTGTTTGTGTTACCCCCGACTTATGAAGGTCGGCAATGGCCTCTTCAGAAGTGGGTTTCACAACATCACCAAGTACAATGTGTCCGGCATATTCTCCATCAATAGCAATGTGGACAATTGTCCCCGCTGTCTTGCAATGACACGGATTAAGTCCAAGACTCCTCATAAGTTTCTCATTACCTGCCGCTATGGTTTTACCGTCTATCTCGGCAGTAACACCCTGACCACTTATTTCCTTGACATTACTCATACGACTCCGATCTATTTCATGACCATAAGCACGCTGTAATGACTTACCTATCGGATGGGAAGATGATGATTCCACTATAGCGGCATACTCCAAGAGTTGTGATTTCCGATGTTCTATATCTTCGTCATGATTTCCGTGGTAAGCGTTTACCTCAAAAACGCCCTCCGTCAATGTGCCGGTCTTGTCGAACACCACTGTCTTTACTTTTGACAGAGTCTCAAGAATATTGGCACCTTTTACGAGAATACCTTCACGGCTTGATCCACCGATTCCGGCAAAAAAAGACAAAGGTATGCTGACGACCAATGCACAAGGACAACTAATCACGAGGAATACCAGTGCTCGATAAATCCATGTTTCAAAGGTTGAGAAGTCAAGCGATGCACCACTGAATATGATCAAGAATAACGGCGGGAGCAAAGCAAGAGCCAATGCTCCATAGCATACGGCAGGAGTATAGATACGGGCAAACTTTGCGATAAAGTTCTCCGATTTTGATTTCCTTGACGCCGAATCCTCCACAAGTTCAAGTATTTTTGAGACGGTGGAGTCGCCAAACTCCTTTGTAGTGCGCACTTTCAATACACCTGACATACTCACACTTCCGCTTATCACCTCATCGCCATCGTGAACCTCGCGTGGCATAGACTCTCCGGTCAATGCAGATGTGTCAAGTGACGATTCTCCGGCTACAATAATCCCATCAATGGGCACCTTCTCACCGGGTTGTACCAATATAATACTGCCTACCGCCACATCATCGGGATCAACCTTTACAATTTTACCATCTTCTTCAATGTTGGCATAATCCGGGCGAATATCCATCAGTGCCGCTATGTTTCGGCGACTTTTTCCTACGGCATAGCTTTGGAAAAACTCGCCAATCTGATAGAACAGCATCACTGCTATTGCTTCCAGATAATCACCACTTTTTTCATATATTGCAAGTGCGAAAGCACCGACAGTTGCAACGGCCATAAGGAAATTCTCGTCAAACACCCGACCGTGAATAATTCCAAGCCACGCCTTTTTCAATATGTCATAACCTATTATCAGATAAACGACAAGATATAGGGCAAGTCTTATCCATCCGGTAATATCAATAAAAAGCAGACTGACTGTCATCACCAGTGCGATGATGATTCGCGTCAGCATATTGCGTTGTTTTCTGTTCATATCCTTATAGCTTTAGGAAGCAGCCCGACCAACAAGGTCAGGCTGTCACTCTATTGTTTGTCAAAGAATCTCAAAATCAGGCTCCACTTTCTTGGCTACTTTCAGCACTTCGGCCATCACAGCAGCCTTGTCGGCACCTTCTTCAAATTCCACTTTCATCTTCTGGGTCATGAAAGAGATTGAAAGTTCTTTCACACCGGCAACCTTCTTGGCTGCATCTTCCACAAGGTTTGCGCAGTTCGCGCAATCGACCTCAATCTTAAACGTTTTGCTCATTTTAATATGATTATAAGTTTTTTCTGAGTGCAAAGTTACGCCAAACTTATTGCAAACGGTTTGCAAAATATGACATGGCGACAAAAGGCAATCGCAAGGCTTTTCAAGATGATAATTCCCAAGTCGTTCAAATAAAAAGAGGAACAAGACAGAATTATTCGGGATAGCGGATTGGATTTTATCAATGTGAAGCCCGTAGGAAAACTTTTTTGAAAAAAGTCGGTCATCGGATTAAATATAGTATGCTGTTTTGGTATATATGTTATTTGTATTGACTGATAAGATGTTACAAAAAATAGATTGCGAAAATATTTTGTCGATTTTCTCTAAAAATGTTTTGTCGGTTCGGTAATTTGTAGTAACTTTGGACTAAGTTAATCTAAAAACCGAAAATACGAAACAGAAAACCGTATAAAACACATACAATAACGACTTGTAGACAAGTTATTTGGTGTTGGTAAATCTGGAAAATTTAACAAACGTAGTCCAAATGATAAGTCGAAGAGTGGGAATGTACCCGAGCAGGGCGCAACCTACTTTTTCTTATTGTGACTGCAAGGCATTTTCCAGAGCCTATCTACCCAATGAGAGAGAAGTTTATAGGGAGCGACCTTTTTCATTTTCTGCCTTATTGGGGATTTGTCATAAGTCTAAACCGAATAAAAACCGTATAATACCAAAAGACTATGGCAGAAAAGGAATACAAAGATAGCGCATCAAGAGATGGATACATTATAACGCTGTACACTGACAACTCATCAAAGATTGAACGGCTGTTTATACAAAGGGATACCCGAAAGGAACTTGAAAAGATTTGGCGTGAAAACTCCAATGGAGAGCCAATCCCCCAACTTGCAGCAACACACAATATCTCGGAAAGAAAATTCTCGATACGTTCTGCAACGGAGAGCGCAAAGGCGTAATCGGCGACTATGAGATTACAAGAGAGCCAAACAACAGCATCTCGCTAATCCGTACATACGGGAAAGGTAATGGGATGCAGGGACTGCGCGAATGTGCGGCGCATTTCGGTTTTGAGATTGACCCCAAATGGAATAACCGCCAAATTGCACCGAACCTTATCAAATTTATCCATAAATTGGATAAGGCAGATAAGGAAGCAAAGGAATAAGACGGTGACAAATTAAATATCAGACGGCATTTTGTTATATCCCATCAGCTATTAACCCATTGAAAAAAAAGTAAACGATATGAGTTTGTTAGATCACAACAACGAAGCGGACTTCGACCGATATATGGAAAATAAGTTTTGGTTTGAACACAGCTTCAAAAGCAGAGTTGTGTCAGTGCTAATCATTGACCCAAAGAATGAATTTCCGTTGTGTGACCTTAAATTTGAGGGGATAAGTACAAAATACTTTGACCTGTCAAATATTACGGAACAGGATTTTCACCTTATCGGAAAATGGATGACAGAACGTATTATTGACGGAGGATTTGCATACGATGGTCTGATGTTTGACAATGCCGACTGTATTCCGACTGACTTTGAGGGAAAGGAGGATGAGTATAACTTGGAGCAAATGATAATATCCGCTCTGAAAAGGGAGGATGATTTTCAGATACTTCCGAGTGCTTATCCTTGCAAACCGATACCTTTCGACAAGATAATGGTGGCGGTAAGGTGTAAGAAGTTTCCCAAATATCTATGGGGTAAGGACTTGCAGACCGATATTATTGATATGACTGAATAAAATTACTCACTCTAATTAATAGAGCTATATTCTGAGTTTGTTACACCTGACGAGGAACTTGAAATCAATCCCGCTTTTCATCTATTATTTTATATAATATGGGATATTGAGCCATACGATAACAATTTTTGAGCCGTAAAACAACACTATTATCATTTTTTCAATGTATTTTTGCAGTGTTAATTAGAATCAAGCCCGTGTTGTTCGAGTTTCCGACATACCGCTACCTGCGTACCGGAGATGTTATAGGTCACTGCACGGATTTTGGCAAACAGCTGAAAGATGAAAAGAATAGTTAATCTCATGACGGCTTTAGCTATATCATCCACTGCATTGTCGCAAAATGCGGTGGATGTACATTGCCACGACATTTTGCCTGATTTCGTGAAAGCTCTTGACGTACACGGGGCTGCATTGGATGAGACTTTCCCACTTCCGGCATGGGACGTTAACGACCACATTGCGTTTATGGATTCAGCTGGCATAAAGACTTCGGTGCTTTCAATGCCCGCCCCACAGCCTTACTTTGGCAATGCCGAGGAATGTCGGGATATTATCCGTCGGTATAACGAACAGACCGCAGAGATATGCCGACAGCACCCCGACCGTTTCAGATTCGTTGCGGCTCTGCCGCTTCCGGATGTGGATTTGGCTATGGAAGAAGCGGCATACGCCCTCGACAACCTTGGAGCAATCGGGGTGAAACTTGCCACAAACAGTCGTGGGCAATATCTTGGCGACGAGTCGCTTGATCCATTGATGGCGATGCTCAACGAGCGCAATGCCGTGGTGATAATCCACCCACATAAGCCTGTGCCTGTAAATGACAGTATTATCGCAACGGCTCCGCTGGCAATCTATGAGTATCCTGCGGAAACAACACGCGCCGTCATCAATATGATAGCGCGTAATGTTCCGGCACGTTATCCAAACATCAAATGGGTGATTCCTCACTGCGGGTCGTTTCTGCCGTTGGCTATTCCTCGCATGAAGGCGGTGCTCCCGGCGATGACAGCAAAAGGTTTGATGCAACCGGTGGACTTTGATGCAAACCTTACATCGTTCTATTACGACCTTGCCGGTGCGCCGTCAGTTGAAGCGATAGAGTCGATGCTGACAATAACCACACCCGACCATATAATGTATGGTTCGGATTATCCGTATCAACCGACGCAAGTTCTTGTCGCAGGGAAACGCCGACTTGAAGAGGCTATCGCCGAAAGTCAACGACTATCGCAGTACAAGGAGATGTTCTTTGCCGGGAATGCCTCCAAGCTCTTCAATCTGCCATATCAGCAACCGGTGAAAGCGGTTGAAAACATCGATTCCATGCTCGTGCGTATTTCTGAAATCGATGTATTTCCGGAATATCTTGACGAATACATGAAAGCGGCTTTGACTGTCGGAGCTAACTCAGTTGCTAATGAGGAGGGGGTGGTCTGCATCTATCCTATGGTGCAGAAACGTGATGATTGCAAAGTGCGCATCCTTGAAATATACCGCGATATGGACGCATACCGCCATCACATAACCACACCTTGGTTTCAGACATATAAACAAGGGACCCTCCACATGGTCAAGAACCTCGACCTCGTGGATATGTGTCCGATGAACCCTTCAGATATGCCCAACATATTCCGAAAAATGCAATATGGACACGATCGATAATCATATTAAAAACAATATAAAATAATGAAAAAGGTGTTGATTCTTTCGGGAAGTCCCCGAAAATGTGGCAATTCCGATCTGCTTTGTGATGAGTTCATACGCGGAGCTACTGATGCCGAAAACAATGTGGAAAAAATCTGGATTCCTGCCAAAAAGATCGGTTATTGCCGGGCCTGCTACTACTGTAAGCACCATAATGGTGAATGCTGCATAAAGGATGATATGGCAGAAGTGCTTCAGAAGATGCTTGCTGCCGATGTGCTTGTGCTTGCATCGCCGGTATATTTCTATTCGGTAGATGCCCAGATGAAAGCCGTGATTGACCGCACAGTGGCAAGATGGTTGGAATTTAAGGATAAGGAATTCTATTACATCATGACTGCCGCCGAGGATGAAGAGCACACGATGGACTGCACCCTCGAATGTTTTCGCGGACTTGCCGCATGTTTTGAGGGGTCGAAGGAGATGGGCGTGATTCGTGGCAAAGGCGTGTATGACAAAGGTGAAATACGCGACACCCCTTACATGAATCAAGCATACGAAATGGGGAAATCAATTAAATAAACTATACAGACATGAATAAGAAAATAGCTGTTGCCCTTACATTCATCAGTATGTTGGCAGGTAATGCAGAAAAGGCAAATGCATCCAATACAGGGAAGCAGGAGTCTGACGCTCTCCCTACTGTCTATTTCACTAAGGAGATTTCGCCTGAATCACTCGTAGAGATATTTAAGGCTGTCGGAGTGGAACCTAACGGTAATGTGGCTGTGAAAATCAGCACTGGGGAGGGCGGCAATACCCATTATCTTAAACCGGATTTGATAGGCAAGCTTGTGAAAAAGGTAGATGGCACTATCGTGGAGTGTTGCACTGCATACGGCGGGACACGACAGGATCCGGCAAAGCATTGGGAGACCATCCGAGACCACGGCTTCGACAAGATTGCCAAAGTTGATCTTATGGACGAGTTCGGACAGATGCAGATTCCCGTATCCGACACCACGCATATCAAATATGACATAGTTGGCGACCATCTTGCCGATTATGATTTCATGATCAATCTCGCTCATTTCAAAGGTCATGCAATGGGAGGCTTCGGAGGCGTGTTGAAAAATTCGTCTATCGGTGTGGCGTCAACTGCCGGAAAGGCATATATACATACTGCCGGACGCACTGATGATGCATCAAAAATGTGGGGAAACATTAACGAGATTCCTCAGGATCATTTTCTTGAAAGTATGGCAGCTGCCGCACAGGGCGTGCATAACTACATGAATAGTAAGGATGCTGTCGGAAAGCCGAGGATAGTGTATATCAACGTATTGAATAATCTTTCGGTAGACTGTGACTGTGATGGTCATCCGGCTGCTCCGGAATTGAAAGATATGGGTATCGCCGCAAGTCTTGACCCTGTGGCTCTTGACCAAGCCTGCATTGACATGGTATTTAATCACGCATCAACAGAAGGTGATAATTCCGCACCATTAATCGAACGCATCAACAGTCGCCACGGCACTCATATCCTTCCCTATGCAGCGCAAATAGGTTTAGGCAGCACCAAATATACTCTAAAGAATGTGGATTAATTATAATCCGATATTCTTACCATCTATAATGCTGCAATCAAAAAATGTAGAATAGTATCGACTGCAAGACAGTCATGGAATGATGATAGAAAGAGAGGCGTCAGGATTAACTCAGACGCCTCTCTTTTATTGCATATTTATCTATCTGACGGAATCAGATCTCTTTGTCGTGCTCGAGAAGGAGTGTCATTGACGGACGGTCGCACACCTCTGCCGGACCGAAGTACTGTATAGGACCGGGGTACTGGTAGAGAGTGTTGAGCGCGAGAGTCTCACGCATTGAAGCATACTTCAGGTAAGGACGTCCGTTCAGGTTTACAAGAGCCTTCTGGATAACCGGTTTCATGTGACCGTGACGACGCTCCATGTTCATCATCATTGTGATAGGTATACCGCCGGCAATCCAGTTCTCAGTAGTATCGGTAAGATTGCGTACAGAGCTCATATAGCCGGTAAGACCTGAGTTGATGAGCATAGCTGCATTGTAGCCGAGAGCGTAAGTGTAGTCAGCATCGAAGTTTGTCGGGTCAGCGCAACGACCTTCATAGCCGAAGAAGTGGTGCTGTGCGGCAAACTTACCGGAGTACTGACCCTGCTCTGCCATCTCCTCAAGACGCTTTGCAACCATCTGGCTCAGGAGGCTCTCAGTCTCGATGAGAGATACCTGCACGTTGCCGTGGCTGTCGCGGTCAAGGCTAAGCTGGAGTGCGATAGTCTTGGGAAGTGATTTGTAAAGGTCGGCATTGACCGGAGTAAGCATTGAGTGGATTTTCTCAAGTTTCTCATCCTCTGTGAGACCTTCGAGGGCTGCACCATTAGCTGCGAGCACGTCGTTGAGCTCAGAGATAAGATCCTTCATTGAGGGATAAACTCGATAAGACCCTCCGGAACAAGAACAGTACCGAAGTTCCAGCCGAGTTTCGCACGCTCAGCTATCACGTAGCAGAGATAGTTGACGATGTTGTCGAGAGTCATGCGTTTTGCAAGAACCTCCTCAGAAATCAAGCAGACGTTAGGCTGAGTCTCAAGTGCGCACTCAAGTGCGATGTGAGAAGCGGAGCGACCCATGAGCTTGATGAAGTGATAGTATTTCTTTGCAGAGTTGCAGTCACGCTGGATGTTGCCGATAACCTCGCTGTAGACCTTGCAAGCAGTGTCGAAACCGAATGAAGTCTCGATCCATTTGTTCTTAAGGTCGCCGTCGATAGTCTTGGGCACGCCGATAACCTGCACGCCTGCATTGATGTTCTTATAATATTCTGCGAGTACAGCGGCATTGGTGTTGGAGTCATCACCACCGATGATTACGAGAGCCTTGATGTTGAGCTCTTTCAGAATCTTAAGACCAGACTCAAACTGTTCGGGTGTCTCAAGTTTTGTTCTGCCTGAACCGATGATGTCGAAACCGCCTGTGTTACGGAAATCCTTGATGTAGCCGGCAGTCAGTTCCATATACTGATGGTTGATGAAACCGGAAGGACCCATGAGAAAGCCATAGAGACGACATTCCTTGTTGAGGCTCTTGATACCGTCGAAGATACCACTGACAACGTTGTGACCGCCGGGTGCCTGACCGCCGGAAAGGATAATACCTACGTTAAACGGCTCCTCTACGCGCTCTGCAGCCTCTGCTGTCTCAAACTGTACGATAGGCAGTCCGTAAGTGTGGGGGAAAAGTTTCTTTATCTCTTCCTGATCGGCAACTGACTCTGTAGCCTCACCGATATTAAGTTTCACCGGACCCTGAAGGGCTTTGGGGAGCTTCGGCTGATATTCAGCTCTTACTCTTTGAAGTGCACTCTTTTTCATTAGATATTTTTACCTGATTTGAGGTGATATATTTTCATCACAAAATTAGTCATTTCTAATGAAATATACAAATCTATTTGAGCATTTTCTCGGCTTTCTCCAGGTCGGACGGCGTGTCGATACCTATCGAGGAATCTGCCACCACTCGCGTCATTATAGGATAGCCATTCTCCAGCCAACGCAACTGCTCCAGATTTTCCGCACGTTCAAGCCCGCTGACCGGCAATGCCGTGACCTCCCCAAGCACTGATGCCCGAAATCCATATATTCCGATATGGATATGGAAGGTGTAGGAATCAAGCCATTTTCTCCATTCCTCTCCTCTTATATATGGCACGATGCTTCTTGAGAAACAGAGTGCCCTGCCATCTCTTGCATACGTCACCTTCACACGATTGGAATCAAACAACGACTCAAATCCTTCATTCTTGTCAAATGGTTTTACCAATGTCGCTATCTGCGTCGACGGGTCTGAATCAAAACATTCCATGAGACTCCTTATATGCTCCACCTTCACAAATGGCTCGTCACCCTGAAGATTTATGACCACATCGGCATCAGAATGCAGCTTGCAATATGCCTCCCATACCCTATCCGTGCCACTCTTGCAATCATTACTTGTCATCACAGCCTCATATCCCCGGCTCTCCACGCATCGCAATATGCGCTCATCATCTGTGGCAACAACCACCCTCTCCCCTGTCGCTGCCGCAGCACGGCATACGTACAGAATCATCTCCTCTCCACCTATCTTAGCCAATGGTTTCCCCGGAAACCTTGTGGAGGGATAGCGTGCCGGTATAATAATAATGTATTTCAATCTACCTCTCATTTATCATCTACTTTTTTCATTCCACTTTTCATTCCACTTATCTTTGCCATTGTGCTCTTAAGCCAGCCGGGAACTATTATCGCCCCTATTATCAAATAGACGTAGTAGGATATCACCCGCCAGAACACTGCGAGAACAAGGGCAAGCCCCATCGTCGGGACAAGATCCCCGTAATATTCCGAAAAGAGCCATTCGCTGAGACCGGAACCTCCCGGCGTGGGACTGACCATAAGCACCACCCATATCACAAACTGACGCGCAAGTATCACCCATTGCCAATGATCAGCCTGGGGAAGGAAACCAAGGAACAATGCGTTGACCACAAGATAACGTGAGATCCATGACAATGCTGTGCCTCCGAACACTTCCAACCAAAATCCGAACCTCTTCTTGCGCAACTCCTTCGACGTGGCAAGCATATTGTTGCCAAGCGACATTGCCGACGACTGCCATTTGCGGAGCCATCGCAACCTGAACAGACGTCCTATCACATTGACTACCCATTGCGGACGCCATATTATACCGGTAAACAGAATCAAGGTCCATACAAACAATACGGCATATACGAGCCAGAATGTCAATTGAATCCCATGAGAGAATGTCGTGCCGTCGGAGGCAAATATCTCATGTGCCGGAGTCAGCATCACTACCAGCGGACAACTGACCACAAAAAATAATTCGTCAAGAAACAGTGTGGTCATCATCAGCGTAGTGGCACGTCCGAACTCTATCCCTTGCGTGTTAAGAAACACCATGCCAAGTGAACTTCCGCCCACTGCCGACGGAGTGACGCATGACGTAAATTCGCAGAGAAAATCCACCTTAAATGCCCTCCCCCAACTCAAATCCTTATCCGTCAGTGCCCGGAAACGCCAGCTCAGACCAAAGTCTCTGCCAAACATGAAAAGGAATGCAAGCGCGATACAGAACCACGTCCTCGGAGTGAAATCTATATCCGACAACACTTGCACAAGATTCTCCTTCTTGGCATCTGACAGAAACATGTAGACCACAACTCCCAGTCCGATGACGACCGGAAGCAAAACCTTCCATAGGGAGAAGGTCTTCTTATCAATAGTAATCTCACCGGGAGTGGGGTTAGGGACATCTTGCGTAGCCATAAGCAATATTCAGATTTTATATTTTTCTACAACGATATTTTATCTCCAATAGTTCAGGGCAACTATCTATGTCATTTAAATAATCTTCATCTCCTGTAATTACGGATAATCGCGTCATAACGGTCAACCACCTCTGCCACTACATCCTCCCAGCTCCTCACAAGAGTGGCACGTGCTCCCTGCGACACTTCTCTGAGCAAACTACGGTCAGATGCGACACGCTCGACCAATGATGAGAACGACTCGGCACCAGGCGAAACCAGAAAACCATTCTTTCCGTCTCTGATAACCTCCGAGGCTGTCGATCCTTCAAGAAGCACTGCCGGAGTGCCCATAGCAGCCGCCTCCCTAACCACAAGGGGTGCATTGTCATACATAGATGGAAACAGAAAGAGATCGCTTGCCGCATAATACTCACTGAGTGTGTTGCGGTCAGTGACAACGCCATGCATAGTCACGGCATCTTGCAACCCCATACGGGCTATCATATCCCGCATCTCCCCCTCTGCATATCCGGTGCCTATGAAATCGAGATGAAACTTGATCCTATCTTTGAGCAGAGCGGCAGATTCAAGGATAGTGTGTATCCCCTTTTCCCAGATATGCTGTCCGACAAAAAGCAATGAGAAGGTGTCGTCTTCCATACCTCTGCGTCGCTTCGCCGCCCGCTTGTAATCCTCAAGCGGACCGGAGATGATGCCGGAAAAGTCATTGCCGTTCTCCACCACCGTAAGCCGTCCCTTATAACCGTATTCCCTTACGGTATCCTCCACCTGTGCCTGCGGTATCCACACCTCATCACAAGCATTGAAGAAATCAAGTATCCTTTTCATGATTATTGGCACACACCATGGCATACGCCGGAAGGAATGCTCCAGGTCGGAACGATATTTGGAATGAAACGTGCCGATCAACGGAATATTCTGCTTCTTCTTGACGTATACGGCAAGTCGTCCGGAAGAGAATGGGCAATGTGCATGCAATATCTTGAAATCAGTGCCACGCAATTTCCTCCATATAAATGGATCAAGCTTGGGATAGCCATAGCGGTAAGGCTTACGTGAATAGATCGGGAGTGAGAAATAGCGCATCACGGAATACGGATGTTCTATTTTCTCCGGATTCCATGGCGTCACTACACATGGCGTGCGACCTTTCTCTGAAAGCCAATACACATAATTCTGCACCGCCAGCGTCACTCCGTCAAGTATCGGAGGGAAACTGTCGTTGAAGATACCGTACAGACCTTTTTTATCGGGGTATATATCGTTATTTTTCATTTTCCGTGCAAAATTAAAGGTTTCTTAACTATTATCCAAACGATATAACGTTTAGCCCCCCTGTGTAAGTTGCAAAAAAAAATCAAGCCATCTAAAAGATGACTTGATTTTGAGGTGCCAACCAGATTCGAACTGGTGTGAACGGTTTTGCAGACCGGTACCTAACCACTCGGACATGGCACCATTCTTATTTTGCCTCACCTCTCATGGCTTAGCGAGTGCAAAATTAGATATTTTTTTTATTTCCACCAAATTTTTTAATGATATTTTTCGACCCGTATCATAATTTCATCGCCAATCAATTATCATCCATTTGATTTCCACAACATTAAAATGATAAAAAAATTTTCCGTTTTTTTATCATTTACGTCCTCCTGCCGCTTTCTTGAACCGGGCATATATTGCCGCGCCCTTCCTCTTCACAGATTGCACATGGTCGGGATTCTTCGGATCAATGCCATATTTCGAGAGCGGAGGCACCACTACCTTTGTCCCCGGAGAGATCCTGTCGGGATGCCCAAGGAAACTGCTGTTCTCCTCATATATTATAGGCCACAGATTGAAATTGCCATAATGCTCCTTGGCTATTGTAGTCAGATAGCGGGTGGTGGTCACAGTGTCGTATACAGGCTCATCCGATGCCTTTGTCGGCACGTCATTATCCGAAACACTCTTCACCGTCTCTGCCGTTGACAATGCCGTAGAGTCAAGGCGCACAGAATCTGCCACTGATGCTGCCACGCTATCTGCCTCTACTTTCCCAACCGACGTCTTCTCCACGACAGCAACAGGGACCGGCTTCCTTTCATCAGAACCGGACATGAAGAAATACCATACTGAAAAACCGATAACGCCCAAAACGACAGCCACTGCAAGACCTGTGAAGAATCCTTTCAAGAAAACGCTACGTTTATCCGAATCCTCTTCTGAAAGAATCTCCTCATAAGTATTCTCTTCCTGTTCCACTGTCTCATCTGTCGGAATCTCATCCACCTTTTCAATCGGTTCAATCGGAAATGCCACCACATCCTCCTCTATATCTGTAAAGATTATCTTTTGCGGCATATCCACATTATCTTTACTGTCATCTTTGACGGGTGCCGACCCGTTATCAATGACGGGTGCTGACCCGTTATCAATGACGGGTGCCGACCCGTTATTATCAATGACGGGTGCTGACCCGTTATCAATGACGGGTGCCGACCCGTTATCAATGACGGGCGCCGACCCGTTATTATCAATGACGGGTGCCGACCCGTTATTATCAATGACGGGTGCCGACCCGTCATCATCAAGGTCAGCATCCTCTCCACCGTCAAGCGTATCAGTAGGAAGATCGTCTGAAATCTCTACTGCCTCAAATATCTCAAATGGAAGGTTTACTCTTGATGCAAGTTCCTTCGAAGCGACAAACATCACTTTCGTGTGACCGGGTATCACAGAGTCCTCACCAGTGGAGACATTGACACTTTTACGGGCTTCCACCTCCACAAGTTTGAATGTGCCGAATCCCTTTATCCTCACATTACCTCCGGAAGTCAACTCCTCCTCTATAATGGCAAACAGTTCCTTGAGAAAATCCTCACACAATTTCTTCTGCTGCCCGGTGGTAAGAGCGAGCATCGCCACCAACGCAGGCATCGTAACCTTATTCTCCATTTCTTATCTTCTGTTTTAAAGAGACCGACGGTTTGAATGTCATCACAATCTTTGGCGGCACGAGCAGACGCTTCCCCGTAGCGGGATGGAGAGCCACCCGTTCAAGTCGCTTACGAGGTTCGAATGTGCCGAAGGATGGGATTGCCACGCTGTCAAGTTCAGCACCACACTCCCCCACTGTCTTTGCCAATCCATCTATCAGAGCGACTACAGTATCGCGTGACACGTCAAGACGGCGTGACAGATTATCTATTAAGGTCTTATTATCCATTGGCGTTATTTTTCTGACATTATTTCTCTGACGTTGTTTTCTCCAATTTTCAACAAAAGTAATAAAATTATTTATGTTGAACAAACACCCGACTGCATATCCTCTCTCTTACCCTCCCTTCTCTTCCCCGGCTGTCCCCGCTGCCGGGGATTTTTTATAGACATACTCTGCTAAAAAGAATTTTTCCTTTTTTCTAAAAAAATTTTCACATCCGAATGAAACTTTTTTGATAATTTTACGACTAATAAATAAAAAACTTCAATAATCTTTTTTTTATGTTCAAGTTAAAAACAATCTTAGCTTCAATTGCTCTTCTCGCATCAGTTTCCGTAAATGCCCAACTATTATATAAGGTGGAGGGCAACGGACTAAAATCCCCCTCCTACATTTTCGGAACTCACCACATCGCTCCCCTCTCTTTCATCGACAAGACTGGTGCAGGCAAGCCTTTCACCGAGGCAGAGCAAGTGGTCGGAGAAATCGACATGACACAAGACCAGATGGCTTTGGGAATGGCAATGCAACCACACATGATGGCTCCCGCCGACAGCACCCTATCAAAAATAATATCGCCTGAGGATTTTACAATAATAAGTGAGGAATTCAAGAAATGGGCACCTGCTCCCGGAATGGAGCTGAAGATGCTTGATGCGATGAAACCAAACGTAGTGACTTCGATGGTGGCAATCGGTATGGCTGCCCAAGAAATGCCCGGTTTCAACCCGCAGGAACAGCTTGACACCTATTTCCAATTTCAAGGGAAAAATACAGGGAAGAAAATCATCCCGCTTGAGACAGCCGACTATCAGGCATCAATCCTGTTTGACTTCACTCCTATAGCATATCAGGCTGAATCGCTTGTGGAGATGCTGAAGGATCCGGAAAAATCCATACAGGCGACAAAAGAGCTAACCGCCGCATACGAGGCACAGGATCTTGACAAGATGTCGGAATTATCAAGTAAGGACAACGAGCACCCTGAGTTTATGGAGGCTCTTGTAGATAAGAGAAATGCCGAATGGCTCCAGAAACTTCCGTCGATTATGAATGACGCCCCCTCTTTCATTGCCGTGGGCGCGCTACATCTCGCCGGAGACAAGGGTATCATAGAAGGACTGAGAAAAGCCGGATATACTGTAACTCCGGTAAAACAATAAGACCATCATTGGTATAGCCAATGACCACTAAAACCAACGGGGTTGACGCCTTTCTTATTGAAGACGTCAACCCCGTTAGCTTTTGTAATTCCCCAAATCTATTATTTAACATTTTTTAACTCCAAAAGACTAATGTATTCGTTGTTAAATTAAATTTTTCGTTTTAAATTTGCAATCTAAAGATAACGAAGTAATCTTAAATAAAAAAAAGACAGTCATGAAAGCTGGAAGGAAAAGACAGACAATTACCGAGAAAGAGGCAGTGCTTATGAACATGCTTTGGAACGACGGCCCGCTATTCGTCAGAGAGATGCTTGACCGATACCCCGAGCCCAAACCTCATTTCAACACCATCGCCACAACAATCCGTATCCTTGAAAAGAAAGGGCACGTAGGGCATGAATGCTTTGGAAGCTCCCATCGCTTCTTCGCAATCGCTCAACGTTCGGATTTTGCAGAAAGGACGCTCGCTGACGTAATACGTGACTTCTTCGGAAACTCCTACAAGAAAGCAATCTCCGCTCTTGTAGAGGAGAATAAGGTGACGGCAGACGAACTTGAAGAGATCCTTGACCTAATCAAAAGCAAAGAAAACGAAAAAAATTCCTAAACATCTTTAACCATGGGCAGTATTTTCTCCTACGCAATGACATCAAGCATAATACTATGCTTCGGGTATCTCGCTTACAAACTCATTCTGGCGGGCGAACGGCAGCATACGTGCAACCGGTTAATCCTATACGTCATCTATGCCATGTCGTTGCTGCTGCCCCTGTTGTCAGACGAATGGAGGGGTCTGATGCCCGAGCCGTCGTCATCTGCAGCCGATGTAGTTATCAGTGAATTACCGACGGATTTTACGGATAATACTGAGGAGGCATATATAACGGCTGCCTTTGCGGCAACAGACATGGATGAATCAGAAAGGGATAGTCTTTCGCTCCCGACGATCGCCACAATCATATATATCATCGGAGTAATACTATCCTTAATCTATTCTATATTCGGGCTTTATCAACTATGCCGCATAATCTCTGACGGCGAGAGGATAAAGACCGGGGAATACATCCTCATTATATCCAATCGTGACGACATCGCGCCATTTAGCTGGCTCTACTTCTACGTCATGAACCGTAATGACTATGAGACAGCTGGCGACCTCATCGCTCTCCATGAAATGCGGCATCTTAAATTGCGACATTGGATCGACCTCGTCGTAGTGCAGGTTGTATCCATATTACAATGGTTTAACCCTGCAGCGTGGCTCATGGGGGACGAGTTCAAGACCGTTCACGAATACCAGGCCGACGATGCCGTGCTATCATCCGGCGTCGACATGAGACAATATCAAACATTATTAATAAAAAAGGCTGTGGGCACGAGGTTCCAAGTTCTTGCCAACAGCCTGAATCACAGCAAACTTAAAAAAACGTATAGCTATGATGTACAAAACAAATCCATCAAAGGGACGTCGGTTGACCGCCCTTCTCGTAATCCCGGCAATGGCTGTCGGATGCCTTGCAACTGAATTCCCGGCAGTAGCCTCCATCATCGGTTCGACTTCCGACATATCAATTATGGCGGAAAATGATGACAAAGTTAACAATTTTATTCCGGATTCCGAATCAAATACCGGATTAATTATCGCAGCCGAAGAGAACATAACGGCTACGGCTCCCTCCACCCCTGAAATCAACGGAGGCACCGAGTCTGAGACTGCTGTCACTGCCGAAAGCGAGTCAACATCACCTGAGGATGACGACAAAATATATACTTCTGCCGACGTACTCGCAGAATTTCCCGGAAGTATGCCAGGCTTGATGAAATGGATTGGAGAAAATATGCATTACCCTGAAAATGCCTACAAGAATGGGATACAGGGGAGAGTGATCGTGAAGCTCGTAATCGGCAAGGATGGCTCTGTAAGAGATACGAAGATAATCAAAGGCGTCGATAAGGAGCTCGACAAGGAATCTCTCCGACTCGTCAAATCCATGCCAAAATGGAAACCGGCTGAAATCGACGGGAAACCGGCTGAAATCGACGGGAAACCGGCTGAAATCGACGGGAAACCGGTGGCATCCTACTTCACTATGCCTATCTCCTTTAAAATCAAAGATAACTCAACATCTACGAATGAAGCCGTCAAAGAGGCGAAGCCGACTACCGACCTTATATACAATACACTGAAAAATGGAGAGAAGGTGTACATAGCCGTAGAATCCCCGGCGGAATTCCCTGACGGTATGCCTGCACTGATGAAATGGCTTAGTACAAACTTGAGGTATCCCGAAGAGGCTGCCAAAAATGATGTCCAGGGACGCGTTGTCGTGAAATTCATCGTTGACAAAGATGGCTCGGTAAGGGATGCGACAGTAGTCAAAGGCGTCGACAAAGAGCTTGACAAGGAAGCTATAAGATTGGTCATGTCTATGCCTAAATGGGTGCCTGCCAAGGTGAATGAACAAGTTGTTGCCTCATATTTCAACCTGCCGGTAACGTTCAAAATAACCGCACCTGAGAATGAAAGCACCACTACCAAGCAGTAAGGACAGAATCATACGATAAGATAATTTTTGAGATGAAGTATAAGTTTAGACCACTTCAATAAGGGAAGCGGAGGCACGATGATGTGTCTCCGCTTGTCATTATCGTCATTGTCGTCATTATTGTCAATTTGACACTATCATTTCCCATTAAGGAACGGCTCCGGCAAACCAAACACTGTATCCGGATCCTTACCCGGGCTAAGATAACCCTCAATAATAGTATCCCTGCCGGATGCATTCTCGAAGGTGCATAATCTGAATTTATGCAGCATTACTGCCATGTGCTCGAAGAGCGCGCTCATTATTGCCTCATACGTGATCCATGCGGAGGTCGACGTGAAGCAATATATCTGAAGCGGTATGCCTGAGGAGGTCTGCGGCAATGTGGTCACGAAACAGAAATCAATACCCCCTGCCTTAGAGAAATTGGGATTCGCATCAAGATACATTTTAAGATATGCACGGAACACACCGAGATTCGTATCAATCGAGCCATCGACCAGACCCTCTGGATTAGCTGCATCCTGCACCTTCCCTTGATTACGCTGCTCAATTTTCTTAGCTATCCAGTCTTTCATATAAGGCAGCTTGGAAAATTCCTCAAGCATCTCATCATCACATTCCACAACACTGTCAGCATCCACCATATAGCTCCGCTGTATGCGTCGCGTATTGCTTTGCGACATGTTACGATAATTCCTGAATCCCGAAGAGATCAGGCTGTAGGGAGGCAACGTCGACACCGTCTTATCCCAATTCAGCACCTTCACAGCCGTCAGCGAAACCTCGATGACAGTGCCGTTGGCATCACCCACTGCAATCCAGTCGCCCTCATGGAGAGAGTCATTTTCCGAAAGCTGCACACCGGCGACAACACCAAGAATACTGTCCTTAAACACGAGCATCAGGACGGCAGCGAAAGCTCCAAGACCTGCCAGCAATGATGTCGGCGACTTGTTGACCAGGATGCCAATAGTGACAATCACGCAGATAATCCAAAGCAATCCCTTCACCAACTGAAGGATTCCATTGAGCGGCAGATGCCTCTTGTTGGCACGGCTATTGACGTGCATCCAGATGACGTTTGCCACATGGCAAAGCGAATCAGTCACAACAAATCCTATATATATCCATGTGAACCTCGTCATCCAGGAAGCCAAGGAAGCCTTTTCCGACAAAGTGAACTGTATAAGTATCAAAAAAATTATAGCGGGGATTATACGCGCACTCTTAGTGAAGATATGCTCCTCATTCATACGTCCGTAAAGTTCGGCATGCCAATGCTTGCCTACGTATCTGGCGGCTGCCACAACAATACACTGCACCACAATACCAATACCGAAAGATATGGCAAACACAAGGGCGGCATATATCACCAACGAAAGTGTTTTGTCGTGTCCCAACCCCACCCACGACAATATCATGTCGACCAACTTCATTATTAGACGAGCTATCGCATAGGTGCTCTCTTCTGCGGGCGTTGATAATTCTACTGTCGGAATCCGTTCCACAGCGCTTGCAACTTCCTTTGCTAACATACCTTTAATTTTTAGTGGAATTTTAATAAAAGCTGATCTCACCAAGCCGATTCGTCAATTTCCCTACCAGTCAATCCGCCCGACAAGACATACTCTGTCTGTTATACAAAATAAGGCTCCGAATGGTTCATACCGAAAATTTTTATGAGATGCAGTCCTAAGAATCATCGGTGAGGAAACAGATTGTCTTATCAGCAGGATTGCCATTCGTAATTAAAGCGAATTCATCATGCATTATTAAATGCTGAATTATCTAAGTTTATGATTATGCTGACATTAATTTGACGTTAACAAATTTTCACATTTATCTTTGACTATAATTGCACACGCCTATAGCACATGTGCAACAGGTTCAAAAATGTGTTGTAAAACATATTTTGTAAATAATTCACTATGTAACTGATATTTACAAAGACATTTCTTTACAATGAAAAAATATTTATAAAAAAATAACACAAAATAATTAGGATTCACAAGGTTAATGTTGTAACTTTGAAGAAACCTCAACGAAAATTATTAAAAAGTATTAAGGAAAAATGGAACAAACCTTAGTCATCCTGAAACCATCTTGCGTAGAACGCGGACTGATTGGAGAAGTGATCAACAGAATACAACGTAAGGGCATCATCATCACAGGCATGAAAATGATGCAACTCGACGAAAAGATTTTACGCGAGCATTACGCTCACCTTGTTGACCGTCCTTTCTTCCCGGAGCTATGCGCATCTATGATGGCATCGCCCGTAGTATGCCTTGTGCTTAAGGGCATCAATATCGTTGAGGTGTTCCGTGCCATGACTGGCGCAACCAATGGAAGGAAAGCTGCTCCCGGCACTCTGCGTGGTGACTTCTGCATGAGCGGACAGGCCAACATCGTGCATGCATCCGACTCTCCGGAGAATGCAAAGGTGGAAATCGCACGTTTCTTCAAGCCGGAAGAAGTGCTCGACTATACTCCACGCGACCTTTCTTTCCTTTATGCTGACGACGACCTTAACAAATAAGACCTCCTGTGACGTGTTCATAGGATATAAAATTCATAATAATGACGATATTTAAGAAATATGCAGCTTTATTCCTACTCTCTTCTTTTGCTATCGGCGGAATAACTGCGCAGACTATAACAAGTAAATCTCCGCATTCGGATGCTCACAAGCAGCTCCTCGCCAATCAAGCAAAAAGTAAAGACCAAATCAGATTGGTTGAAAAGAATACTTTCATTGACCTCATCGACGATATTGAACCGGAACCCGACATTTACACCGAAGGATGGAACAGCAAGGCAGTGAACCCGTTCAAGGAATCAGACGTACCCGATACTCAAGTGATTGACGTGACAGGCTACGTGATGCCTGTACCGGGAAAGGTGACTTCAAATTATGGCTATCGCCGTCGTTTCGGCAGAATGCACAAAGGCATTGATCTCGCAATCAGAAACAACGACACAATCTATGCCGCTTTTGATGGGAAATGTCGTCTCACTGCTTACGAAAGAAAGGGTTATGGCAACTACGTGATCCTTCGCCACCCCAACGGACTTGAAACCGTATACGGACACCTCAACAAGCCACTCGTAAAGGCTGACCAGGTGGTGAAAGCCGGCGACCCGATCGGTCTGGGTGGAAGCACCGGACGAAGCACCGGTCCTCACCTCCACTTTGAGACCCGTTTCATGGGATACGCCATAAATCCGTCGGCAATCTTCGACTTCGCAAACCAGACCACGCACACGGATACATATACTTTCGATAAACGTACGTATACAAAAGCTCGTAATTTCGCGCCTGCCGGCAAAACGCTTGCCAAGGCTGAGAGCAGCAACCCCTATCGTGCTGCCGCAAACGAAAAGGATTCCTACACTGTCCGTAAAGGCGACACACTCTCTTCTATCGCAAAATCTTACGGTCTATCCTCCACTACACTCAGAAAAATCAACGGAATGGGCGCAGCTGACGTTATAAAGGTAGGACAAGTGCTCAAACTGAAATAATTTTGAATCTTTAATTGATACAAAAAGCAACCGCATCGGCAAATTCTGCTGATGCGGTTGTTTTTTATTGCTCCGTAAGGTAAAAAAACGAACCTTACATGTATTATCCGAAAGGATATCGGTGCGTCTATATTTTCAGACCTTCAAGATAGGCCTGACGCATGATCACGAGACGGCGAAGCAGGCTCTCCATCTTATCAAGAGGAAGCATGTTGGCTCCATCGCTCTTAGCCTCTGACGGATTCTGATGCGTCTCCATAAAAACTCCGTCCGCCCCGGCAGCTATCGAGCTGCATGCCATCGTGGCGATAAGCTCCGGCAAACCGCCCGTGACGCCAGAAGTCTGGTTAGGCTGCTGCAAGGAATGGGTGGCATCGATGATAACCGGACAACCACACGCCTCCTTCATCTCCGGGAATCCTCGCATATCTACAATAAGATCCTGATAGCCGAACGTGGTGCCACGCTCAGTGACAGCCACATTATCATTACCCGACTCCCTTACCTTATTGACGGCATACGCCATCGACTTAGGCGAGAGGAACTGACCCTTCTTTATATTCACAAACTTGCCTGTGGCAGCAGCAGCCACAAGAAGATCAGTCTGACGGCATAGGAAAGCCGGTATCTGCAACACATCGACATATTCAGCCGCCATAGCCGCTTCCTCTGGCAGATGTATGTCAGTCACTACCGGAATGTCAAACTCACTCCTCACCTTGCCGAGTATCTTCAACGCCTTCTCATCACCGATTCCGGTAAAGGAATCTATACGGCTGCGGTTAGCCTTCCTGTAGCTTCCCTTAAAGATATATGGTATTCCCAAACGTTCGGTAATCACCTTCATCCGTGAGGCTATGTCAAGAGCCATCTCCTCCCCCTCTATGACGCAGGGACCGGCAAGAAGGAAGAAGTTGCCGTCAGCACCTCCGTTGATATAATCCTTAATATTATCTGTCATAATTATATAAGTGTATCTTAAAATTTAGCAAAAAATCCCAAGTCTAAGTTGGGGGCTTGGGAGCCGATTAGCATTGATTCATCACATGCACGGCTGTCACTCCATACAGGGCGGCTGTCTCCGTACGCAGGCGACTCTCCCCGAAAGTGACGGGTACAAAACCACCTGCAACGGCTGCCTCAACCTCTTCCGGACTGAAATCACCCTCCGGACCAATAAGTATCACTACGTCAGTATGACGCGGATACTCCTTCACAAATTCCTTGCGTGGATAATCAGATGAACAATAGCCCATGAATTTGACGGCATCGCCAAAATCAGAAGAGACAAATCCCCTGAAATCAGACATCTCCTCCAATTCCGGCAGCACACCTTTCAGACTCTGCTTCATTGCCGACACCATCACCTTCTCCAACCGGTCTAACTTGACGACTTTCCTTTCACTACGCGCACACTTCAGGAATACAATCCTGTCTACACCGATCTCCACCGCCTTTTCAAGAAGCCATTCCATGCGGTCCATATTCTTGGTGGGAGCCACGGCAAGAGTGATACGCACGCCCCAGTGCGACGGCACAAGCTCCTCCGAGACAATCTCCACGGATGTATGTTTAGGGTGAGCCTCCATTATCACGCAGCGGAACCGCTTCCCTTTTCCATCCACCACAATCACCTCATCTCCCGCCTTCATCCTGAGCACGCGGCAGCAATGTGCAGAATCCGACTCCGGCAATATGCCGGTGGATTCTATTTCAGGGGCATAAAAACTGTATCATATCTTTACGTCTGTCATTCCTCCGCCATCTGTGCTCTCTTCCGAAACCACCTCCTTCGCCGACGGAGCATTATTCTTATCATCATCCTTAAACACTACCCAAAAAAGCACACCGACCACAAGCGCGTATGCCGCAAAAATATACCATGAAGCCCTCCAGCCTTCAAGCTGAACCTCCACCGGATCTGTCGCCACAACATTATGGTTGACTATATACATCGCACACAGTGTGCCTATCGTTGCACCAAATCCATTGGTCATAATCATGAAAAGACCCTGTGCACTGCTCCTGAGGGAAGGATCTGTCTTCTGATCTACGTAAAGACCGCCGCTTACGTTGAAGAAATCGAACGCTATGCCGTAGACTATGCAGCTGAGCACCATAAGCCACAATCCACTGCTCGGATTGCCACATCCGAAGAATCCGAATCTCATAACCCACGCAAACATCGACATGAGCATCACCCCTTTTATGCCAAAACGCTTGAGACAGAACGGGATGAGCAATATGCAGAGAGTCTCGCTCACCTGCGACAACGAAATCAACGCATTCGCATTACGTGCTGCCCAGGCATCGGCATATTGTGGCATCTCTTTGAAAAACGTGATATAAGGATTGGCATATCCATTGGTAATCTGAAGAGATACGCCGAGCATCATACTGAAGATAAAGAATATAGCCATCTTCTTATCCTTGAAAAGGGAGAAAGCGCGAAGCCCGAGACGCTCTGCAAGGGATGAATCCGCCGACCCTTTGCTCACCGGACACACCGGCATAGTGAGGGAATATATCATCATTATGAAGCTGAACGCCGCAGAGACAAACAGCTGCATATAGGTGGTCTGGAATCTGGCATCTGCCGGACCGGCAAAATTCACGAGCAACATGGCGCATATAAACCCGATGGTGCCGAATGTGCGTATCGGAGGGAATGCCTTGACCGTATCGAGTCCGTTTTTCGTGAGAGCGTTAAATGCAACAGAATTGTTAAGACCTATCGAGGGCATGAAGAATGCCACCGACACGGTGTAGAGCATGAACAGAGGCGTAAATTCCACTTCTCCAGCCGACATACAATAGAGCCCGGCAAAAAGCATGAACAGTCCGGCTATCAGATGGCAGATGCTCAACATTTTCTGAGCCTGTATCCAACGGTCGGCTATTATCCCCACTATTGTGGGCATGAACAACGATACTATTCCCTGTATGGCATAGAACCATCCGATCTGGTCGCCAAGACCATTCTTGAACAGGAAATTGCCGAGCGACGTAAGATACGCCCCCCACACTGCAAACTCCATAAAACTTAAGACAGAAAGGCGAACCTTCAGCATTGTTTGAGATGTCATTTTTCCGATATTAAAGGTTGTGATTATCAATTGTCCGCACGCTACTCACCGACGGCATGAAGGTGATATGACGGGAAGAACGATACAAAAGTAATAAAAATTAATGAAAAAATAAGGCTCCACCTCAATTTTAGAGATGAAGCCTTAGCTTATAAGTTGCCGGAACTTCCCAATATATGTTTTAAGATTATTTAAGGTTTAAGGTTTATGGTTTATGATCATTAAATTTTGTATAATGAAAAGATTCGTGGATTTTCATGAATCTTAAACCTTAAACTATAAACTTTAAACCACTGAAGTGCAGCTTGCGAAACTTCAGTAAGATTATCCAATCGATAGATTATCCAATCGATAGATTATTCAATCGACAGCCTATTCAATCAAAGGCATTACCTGCGACCGACGGAAACTTCTTCGAAAATATACGGATCCGTTCGTCTGCCATCTCCACTAATCCTTCGCCACAGGCAATCTCAAGCCAACGGCTGAACTCCTCCTCATTCACGCCACAATAGCGTCTGACATCGCAAGCGGAGCCGCTGATCACCACATCAGAGGAATCCGGATCGGTAAAGATCCCGACGAGCAACGACATACGGGCAGAAATGTCGGCAGCGGCATATCGCTCAAGAGTCTCAACCGGACGCTGTGCCCTGCGTGAAAGGAAATTGAAGAAGTTCAACAGGTAGATACTATCCATATTCAACAAACGGACATACTGCTCCTTACTGAACTCCATAATACTAACTCGTCCTATCGCATACACATCGCATGAATAGATTTTCGACATCCCATAGAGGCGGTCCGCACCCAACACTCGTCCACGACCGCATATCTCCTCCACCACAATATCAAAACCATCCAATCTATGATTTATCCTTACTTCTCCGGAGATGACAAATTTCAACATACGGACATCATCCCCTTTAGTCACGACCAGCTCTCCCGATTCATAATTCAAAAAGTTGACATTCGTTTTCTCCAGAAAAGACGAAACATGGTCCTTCCCCACTCCTTTAAACAACGGAAGATCCATGATTTTTTCATACATCGTAGTCATAACAATTAAATTTAAGGAAACCAATAATGATGCACGGGCATGCCGCCTTGTCTCTATAAGCACCCATGCGGACAAGATCCCTCTAATGACATGGATCGCCTCACTATACAATCGCTTATCTTGAGTAATCCCCCAAAAAACTACAAGCGGATGTTTATAAAAACAAAATGGCAACTGACTGATGCCAACTGCCATTTTTGTAGCGGGATCGAGAATTGAACTCGAGACCTCCGGGTTATGAATCCGACGCTCTAACCAACTGAGCTATCCCGCCTTGATTAGGAATCTCTTCCGTTTTGCGAGTGCAAAGTTACGCACTTTTTTTCATTCCACCAAATCTTTTTTGAATATTTTTTAACCATTCTTTAATTTATTCCTGCATATTTCTGATTCCCATTCCATTATATCTTAAATTATTTTTCACTTAGATTACTGATATATATAGCCATGAAATTTGGTATAGCTTATTTTGCAATTCCCGTTTCTCCTCTTGACTTTTTTTAGTAATTTTGCAGACTACATGATGACCACAAAATCATCACCATTTTAACATCTTATTCTATTTTCTATTTTGAAACTTTTGTCACGACATACATCCCTCAATATAAAATGCGCCAAATTGCTGGCATCTGTAATGCTCGCAGGCTCTCTCTCCTGCTCGCTATCATCTTGCTTCACCGGCATTGAGAGCACCAAGAAGGTGTCTCTCTCAAGGGAAGACAAGAAACTTATAGCCCCATCCCCCGAAGAAGAATTCTTCAAGGGCGTGTCGCCTCTCCCGCTTGCCGAATGGCAACCCGGCAAGAGATTCATTGCCGCCGACAACAAGACCATACTCATATTCAGTCAGCATGGACTACCAGCAGAGCCGGATTCCGCACGAATCGGAGGGAAGACTCTATCTTTTGTAAGAACGGAGCCTAAGCTTGAGCCCGACGGATCATACTCCGCGACAATCGTTTTCTCCGACGGCTCCAACTCTTATCGATATAACTCCGGGAAAAACGTGGACACCGCCCCTCACGAAATATACTCCAACCAGATACCCATGCTGATTGACCTCGATATGGTTGACGATGCAAGGGAATTGCTGAAAGGTAAGGATTTATGGCTAAAGACCCCGCTATGGTATGACAACAACGGCAACAGAGTAATGGGAAAAAAATTCGTGGAAGTATCCATCACGGATGTGCAGTCAGGCGACCTGGCATTCCCGCTAAGGGTGAAATTCTCCGATGCAAATGGGCACTCGGCATGGCTATTTATGAATTACGGCGTATCCGGAACCGAGACAAGAACGTTTCCAAACCTGTTCTCACTCTCCGACATCAGGAAGAGATACCCGCAGATCACTGACGAGACGTGGGACGTGATCTGCAACGGAAACGTAAAAATAGGCATGACCAAGGAGGAATGTAAACTTTCTCTCGGGAATCCCAACGACGTGAACCGCGGACATGACTACAGCCAGATACTCGATCTTTGGCAATACCCCAACGGCACGGTGCTCTGGTTTGAGGACGGTCTGCTCACAAGATTCCGCAAGTGAGGCAGACTGAAATTCAACAAGACACGGAGTTATAACCACAACAAACAGCCTTCGCTTTTATATTATGTTTGAAAAAGATAAAGACATTACGGCTTACACCACCTTCGGTGTTCCGGCAAAGACCGCTCTTTTTGCGGAATATTCCTCCGTCAAGGAGCTGATGAAAATATACCGCTCTGAAGAATTCCGCAATAATGAGGTGCTGCATATTGGAGGGGGAAGCAATCTCCTTTTCGTAAACGATTTTAACGGACTGATTCTCCATTCCGCAATAAAGGATTTGGTAAGATACGACAAGGATGAAACGAATGCATTCGTAATTGCCGGTGCTGGAGTGAAATGGACTGATTTTGTTGACTGGTGTACTGCATCCGGACTTGCGGGACTTGAAAATCTTGCCGGCATACCGGGTGAGGTCGGAGCTTCTGCCGTACAGAATGTCGGGGCATACGGCGTGGAAGCAAAAGACGTTATCCATACGGTGGAATGCCTTGACACACTATCCGGCAAACAGGTGGTGCTCAAAAATGAGGATTGCCGGTTTGGATACCGCGACAGTATGTTTAAGCATGAAGGGAAAGGACGGTATATCGTATTGCACGTAAGTTTCCGGCTAAAGAAATCCAACATTGCCGAGCATCTTGACTACGGGCCTCTCAAGAATCTGACGGAATCGCTCGGACATACGCCTACAATACAAGAGACTGCCGCCGAGATAAAACGCATACGTGATGCCAAGCTCCCCGACCCGGCAAAAATCGGAAGTGCCGGAAGTTTCTTCAAGAATCCGGTGGTGTCGAGATATTTCTATCAGGAGGAGATGCTCGGGAGGAATCCCGATATACCATGCTATCCCGTCGACGACCATCGCGTGAAAGTGCCGGCAGGTTGGCTTATCGAACACGCCGGACTCAAAGGCTTCCGCATCGGAGGCGCGGAGGTCTACCCTAAGCAATGCCTTGTCATTGCAAACGCGGCAGATGCCTCTGCCAAGGACGTGATCGACCTCTCGCACCATATTATAAATAAGGTAAGGGAGAACTTCGGAGTGGTGCTTTATCCTGAGGTGAATTTCATTGATACGTCAATCGACGTCACCATACTTGGGAGCGGCACTTCGAAAGGGGTGCCTGAAGTGGCGTGTGCGTGTAAGGTTTGCCGATCGGATTCAAAATTTGACAAACGCCTGAGAGCTTCCGCATTAGTCCGCACACATGGACTTGAACTGCTTATTGATGCATCCCCCGACTTCCGCCAGCAAGCCTTGAGATGCGATCTTTATCATGTGGATGCCGTGCTCGTGACTCACAGCCACTACGACCACGTGGGCGGTATCGACGACCTTCGCCCCTTCTGTGCCGACGGCGCACTCCCCCTCTACGTGAGGGAAGATGTGTATGATGATCTCGGCAGACGACTTGACTACTGTTTCCGCGATCATCTATATCCCGGAGTGCCGGCTCTCGACAGAATAAAGATCGACGACAGACCCTTCTTCATCAATGGTCTGAAGATAATCCCGATAAACGTCATGCACGGCAAGCTCCCCATCTTCGGATACCGTATCGGGGATTTTGCCTACATCACTGACGCAAAGACTATTCCGGAGGAGGAGTTGGAGAAACTGAAAGGATTGAAAGTGCTCGTGCTTAACGCGCTACGTCCACGCAAGCATTTCGCCCACCTTTCGTTTGAAGAAGCTTTAGACCTCATTAAGCGCATCAAACCGGAAAAAGCCTACCTCACCCACTTCAATCATGAGGCAGGATTCCACAAAGACATCGAGAGGATGCTACCGGAGAACGTCCATCCATGCTTTGACGGCTTAAATATTAGGATAGAATGAATAAGGAGACTGTCTAACAATCAAAAGTTAGATGGTCTCTTTTTTTGTGACGTATTACTAAAAATCAGGCAGCGATGGGGCGATTGCTGTTAAATCTGCACCAAAATCCAATATTGAGCTTTGAGAGGTTTGTTTGAGGCGTGTTTTGAGGCGACAACGGACGTCCAGACGAAGATTTGGCCCTTGCGAGGGCAAGTTTCCTCAGATTATGGGCGAGGGCTTTCAGGCCGAACTCTATTTTAGCCCCGCTCAGTCCACGCAGGCGAAGCCGTCTGAACTTGCCGCATTCCTTGATTTGTCCGAACACTGCCTCCGGTTCTATCGGGCGGTTGCTCCTATGCCTCAGGCCTTGTTCGCTTGTCAGAAGATCTCTTGCAATGGCTTTATATTCATTGAGAGTGTGATTGACCTCTATCTGCCTGTTGCCTTTTGACTTATGGCATTGGCCGCGCAACGGGCAGCCCTCGCAGCGTGTCGCTCTGTATATGCTTACGGTCTGCTCATAACCGCTGGCGGTATGGCGTTTTTCCTGACGCATGAACCTCATTCTCTGCCCCATCGGACATACATAAAAGTCTTCCTGCTGATTGTAGAACAGGTTTGACACTCGGAACGGATCGTTGCGATATTTCCGCCGTTGCTCGACATGGAACATATTGTACTTGACATAGGGGGTCATGCCGTTGCGAAGCATGTACTCATAGTTCTCTTCGGAGCCATACCCGCTGTCGGCCACAATTTCATCGCTCCGCATGCCGTATCGGTTCCTGAACGACTCCAGATAGTCTATCATCGTAAGGGTATCGGTGGGACGCTGATATATTCCAAAATTTGTAATGAATTGGTTTTCTGTGGATATCTGCACGTTATATCCGGGCTTGAGCTGACCGTTGAGCATCGCGTCCTCCTTCATGCGCATGAACGTGGCGTCAGGGTCAGTCTTGGAAAAGGAGTTGCGCTCTCCCATGGTCGCCAGTTGCTCACGGTACCTGTTCATTCTCGGTATGGAGTCTTTCTCTATCTGCCTGATTGCCTTTGATTCATCCTTGCTCAATGCGGTGGCATCCACTTTCTCCTTTATCCGCTCAACTCTTCGGGCAACCTCTTCCGCGGTAAGATTCTCCGCAACGGGATTCTCACCGCTTTCCAGAGCATGGTTCTGTTCTATCTGCTGAAGGAGCGCCTCTGTCTTGGCCTTGAGCTTCGCATCATATTTTTCAACCGACCCGCGCCAGACAAAAGTGTATTTGTTCGCCACAGACTCTACTTTCGTTCCGTCGATGTATTGCACTTTCAACGATACAAAACCTTCGTCATGAAGCAGTTGGATGACTTGAGTGAAGACAGCGTCAAAACCCTCTTTCAAACGTTTGCCGCGGTAATAGTTGATTGTCCGAAAGTCGGGGCGCTTCATTCCGGCAAGCCACATGAAATAGACATCCCGTCGGAGAAGTTCCTCGATTCGCCGGGATGAGTAGACATTGCTCAGGTATGCGAACACAAGCACCTTCAACATCATCCGGGGATTGAAGGCACTGTTGCCTCCTCCACGGTAGGTCGAGAGAATATCGCTTATGTCCAGGCTGTCGATCACTGAATCGACCACCCTCACCATGTGATTCTCCGGCACAAGCTCATCCAATGACGGCGGAAGAAGAAGATTTTGTTTTCTATTGTCGGATTTTATTGCTAATTTTGCCATGTTATGTTTTGATAACAAGTTATTTATATGCAACACAAATTTACAAAAATTATCTGACATGACAAAGGCTTTCCTGCTGAATCTCAACAAGAAAGCCTTATTTTTTTTATACTGTCTTTTTGCAATCACATACGAAAAGAGACTGCCTAAACTTGTTAGACAGCCTCCAGTTATTTTAAGGGGTCTTTTATTAAAAAAAGACTTATAAGGGGATCTTACAGGGCAGCTTCTTTCATGCGCTCCGTATTCTCGGCTATCGAAAGACGGTCGATACATTCCTGAATATTACCCTCCATGAAGGAGTCAAGATTATACACTGTGTAGTTTATACGGTGATCCGTCATGCGTCCCTGTGGGAAATTATACGTGCGTATCTTAGCTGAGCGGTCGCCGGTGGAGACAAGGGTCTTGCGCCGTTGCGCTATATTGGCAAGATATTTCTCGCGTTCCCTACTATATATATAGGTGCGCAGGCGCGACAAAGCACGCTCCTTATTCTTGGGCTGGTCGCGGGTCTCAGTACACTCTATCAGTATCTCATCCTCCTCGCCGGTCACAGGATTTTTCCACATATAGCGCAACCGCACGCCGGATTCCACCTTATTCACATTCTGACCACCCGCACCTCCGGAACGGAACGTATCCCATTTGATCGCGCCCTCCTGTATTTCCACGTCAAACTCCTCCGCTTCCGGCAGCACCGCCACCGTCGCCGCCGACGTATGCACACGCCCCTGCGTCTCCGTGGCGGGCACACGCTGCACACGATGCACACCACTCTCATATTTCATCACCCCATACACATCCTCACCGGAAAGAGTGAAACATATCTCCTTGAACCCACCGGCGGCACCCTCACTGTAGCTCGTCACGGCAAGCTGCCATCCTCGCTTCTCAGCAAATTTCTGATACATCTTGAAAAGATCGCCGGCAAAAAGAGCCGCCTCATCACCACCTGTGCCTCCGCGTATCTCCACGCAGGCATTCTTCGCATCCTCCGGATCGGCGGGCACGAGAAGCAGCTTTATCTCATTCTCCAGATTCGGCACCTCAGCTTCGGCGGAGTCTAATTCCTCACGTGCGAAAGCACGCAACTCCTCATCGGTCTCTTCCGCAAGAACGCTCTTCGCCTCCTCTATACCCGACAGTAAGACCCGGTAGCGCGACGCCGCTTTCAGAATCTTCTCCAGATCGTGGTATTCCTTGGTGAGACGCACGTATCTTTTCTGGTCGGCTATCACGGCCGGATCAGTGATAAGCGTCGCCACCTCTTCAAAACGGGCATCGAAGCCCTCGAGCCTTGTCAATAAAGGATTATCGGTCATTTCAGATTTTTCTGTTGTTTTTCGTTTAACCTGACTACAAAATTACTTAAAATATGTCATTTTTTCACCTTCCACATCAAAAAAAAGGAGAATTATGGGTAATGGGATTGCACAATAACAAAAAATAAACTAACTTTGCAGCCGCAAAACGGTAATCCCGCCGGCTTACCTTTGCAAAAAGAATTAACCAAAACAAATAACCGGCAAGTTTTATGGCAACAAAAATCAGATTACAGCGTCATGGTCGTAAAGGCCACGCTTATTATCCCATTGTAGTCGCCGATAGCAGGGCACCACGAGATGGTAGATTTATTGAAAGGATAGGTTCTTATAATCCGAACACTAATCCTGCTACAATAAGTTTAGACTTCGACCGTGCTTTGTATTGGATGGAAGTTGGCGCACAGCCTACCGACACAGTTCGCTCAATCCTCTCAAAAGAGGGTGTGCTTCTCATGAAGCATCTCCGTGGCGGCGTGAAGAAAGGCGCGTTCAACGAAGAAGAGGCTCAGCGTCGTTTCAACGCTTGGAAAGAGAGCCGCGACAAAGAGGCTTCCGCTGCCCAGGCTAAGAAAGCCGCTCAGGCTGCTGAAGAGGCTAAGGCTCGTTTCGAGGCTGAGGCTGAGAAAAACAGAATCAAAGGTGAGGCTGTAGCTAAGAAGAAAGCTGAGAAACTCGCTGCTGAGGAAGAGGCTGCTAAGGCCGCTCTTGAGGCAGAAGTTGAAAATGCTGAAAACCAGGCAGCAGAATAATTTTCTGAAAAGTTTTTCCAAAAAAATTTGCAAGGTTCAGATTTTATGCCTAACTTTGCAAAGTCAAAACAAAAAACCGGATTTATCTAACCCGAATCCGGTATTTTAATGGCCGATTAGTGTAGCGGTTAGCACGCCACCCTCTCACGGTGGAGACTCGGGTTCGAGTCCCGGATCGGCTACTTATTTTAAATATCAGATCGCTACGGCCGATTAGTGTAGCGGTTAGCACGCCACCCTCTCACGGTGGAGACTCGGGTTCGAGTCCCGGATCGGCTACTTAGGATTGCTTTAACGCAATCCTTTTTTTATGTCCGCACCCCGGCCTTTATTTGAAAAAACTTTGATGCTGTTAAACCGTCGGTGCATACATCTTGTTATCTCTGTAAAGACGCGTGATTTCACGATGTTCTTAATGAAGTTGTCCAGACTTCAAATATGTGCTAATTTATCATTACTATTTAATTATTCAATTATGAAAACTCTGTCCATAATTTCCTATGTAATAGGATCTATTCTTTTGATCGTTTCTTGTTTCACAACAAGTATAACCGCGACTTGGTGGCTCGGCGGAATTGCTGTGGTATTTCTCATTGCAGGATGCACTTTCCAGTTCAATTCAAATAGACACAGCTCCACCATCTACCACCATCGTCACTGATTAAGCCCCCATTAGTCCTAATCAAAAAATTAACTGAGCCTGCGACAACGTCGCGGGCTTTCCTATATCTATAAGCTGAAGCGATTCCTGCACATATCCACGGATCTCACATTTATTCTCCGGCGACAGCAAGAAATCTATTATCGAGAATCTCTCATCACCCTCTATCCTGTGCATCTCCTCCAACACGCCAGCACCGACCACATGGATACCACTGAAAGCATACTCACGATCGAAGCACGACTTTGAATAACATTCCGGTCGGTAGACATCCTTCTCCAAATGATGCCAACCGCGCAACCGCATCGACTCATCAAAAATCAGCTTCCGCGATGAGTCACGCGGACTAACAAGAAGTGTGGAATCGGCACCGCTGTCGATATGACGCTGCATCAGACCCCTCAAATCGGCATCACTCAATATATCGACATTATGCACAAGCACAGGTCCATCAGAAAACCGCAACAATTCCTCCGCTTTCATTATCGCGCCTCCCGTGTCGAGGAGCCTGTCGCTCTCATCGCTGACGGCTATCTTCACCCCAAGATCCCGCTGACGCAGAAAATCCACTATCTGTTCGGGGAAATGATGAACGTTCACAACTATGTAATCAAACCCCTGACTTCTCAACTTATCTATCACCCTCTCAAGCATCGGTACGCCACCTACAGGCACCAATGCCTTAGGATGGCTGAGGGTCCAGGGACGGAGACGCGTCCCAAGTCCAGCACATAATATCATTGCTTTCATTCTCCTTCCTCCTTATCATTATATATTTTCACAATACCCTGCTCCCTATGCACAAGCTCAATACGTGCCGACGGAAAGCGTTCGGCAAGTTGACCGGCAAGGGATTCCGCACAGTACACCGAACGATGTCTGCCACCCGTACACCCGAATCCTATCTGAAGTGAGCTGAATCCGCGTTGAAGATAGCGGCTCACACTCGGAGAGACCATCGAAAGGCTCTTCGAGACAAACTCACCTACCTCTCCCCTATCCTCAAGAAATTCCCTTACCGGCGCGTCAAGTCCGGTCAGAGGCTTGTAGCGATCATAGCGTCCGGGATTGTGCATTCCTCGGCAATCAAACATAAAGCCTCCGCCGTTGCCGCTCAAATCCTCCGGATAGCCTTTCTTATAGGAGAAACTATACACCTTTACGGTAAGTCCCGAACCCTTATCAACCAATCCATACCTGCTTCCGACCGCCTGCACACACACCCGCTTCAATTCAGGATAAGCATCCAGACTTCCGTCGTCAATCAATTCCTTAAGATTGGCGAGTGCCAAGGGTATGCTCTCTATGAAGTGGGCGCGACGTTCCACCAATCCCCGCAATCCGTATGCCCCAAGCACCTGCAACGTGCGGAACAGCGCGAACCGGCTCACCCCTTCCAGAATCTCCTCGCAACCCACTCCCCTAACGGATGACAACCGGGCGGCATACGCGGCAAGTAATTTTTCTCTTTCCTCTGACGTAAACCCGGCTTTCGCCTGCCAGAGAAATGACACCGCATCATATAGCAAGGGTCCTTTCCTGCCGCCCTGGAAATCAATGAATCCCAACCCGGAGGGGCCCACCATAATATTGCGGCTCTGGAAATCACGACACATGAAACCTTTCAATTCCTCACGGCATCCCGTAAGCGCGCCACACAATGATTCGAAATCATCCTCAAGAGAATCCTCATCAAACACGAAGCCACACGTCTTCAGGAACTCATATTTAAAATAGTTAAGATCCCACATCACCTGACGCGCCCCGAACTCCGGCACATACACCTCATCTTTCCACTCATCCTCGTCAACAGTCTGAATCCCGACAAGAAGCCGCAGACTCTCTGCCGAAAGCATCATACGGTCAGGACCTCCAAGGCATGACAACAGATTGCAACCTCCGAAATCCTCCTGAAGATATGCACTGCAATCGGAGTTTTCCACATATATTTCGGGCACCGGGCACCCATTCTTCCGAAACGTCTTCGCCATACTTACGAATGCCATGTTCTCAGCAATATTCTCCCCCCACGTGGCTATCACGGAAGGCTTACCGGAGAAAGTCAACCGGAAATACCGCCTGTCGGAGCCTGCCCCATCCAGCACCTCCACGTGGGGGTCTTCTCCATATTTATTAATATAAAGACTGCGCACCGCCTGCACGGGACTGCCTCCGGCCTGTTGCGTCCGACCTTCGTCAGACTCCAAACTACACTTTTTCATATCCGTATCCTCTATCATATTATTACATTTTATAAGCAAATAATCGGCGAATGTTGACTGCCCGGGTCGCGACAATTCGCGGAAACGACGTCACTGTCGTATTTTTTTGTATCTATTAATGCAAATTATCACTCCAGACCCTCATTTTCGCACCACAAAATTAAGCATTTTTTTATTGATTGACATTATTCTTTGCAATACCGACAAAATTCATTATCTTTGCAACACTTTAATACAAACAACAGACATCTCTCCTTGCAGACTTATTTTGCAAGAATAATTTGATACAACTAAAAGTCAACATTAACAATATATTATTAAATGGCTAAGATTGATAATTACAATTTCGCCGGAAAAAAGGCGATTGTCAGAGTGGACTTCAACGTGCCCCTCGATGAGAATGGGAATGTAACTGACGACACACGTATTCGTGGCGCATTGCCCACCCTCAAGAAAATTCTTGCTGACGGCGGCAGCCTGATTCTCATGTCGCACATGGGCAAACCCAAAGGTAAGGTTAATCCTAAATTCAGCCTCGCACAGATCCGTGAAGACGTGGCTAAGGCTCTCGGCACTGACGTGAAATTCGCACCCGACTGCGCAAACGCTGACGAAGCTGTAGCTGAGCTCAAACCGGGCGAAGTGCTTCTCCTTGAGAATCTCCGCTTCTATCCCGAAGAGGAGGGTAAGCCCGTAGGCATCGACAAAGCAGATCCCGCATACGATGCTGCAAAGAAAGAGATGAAGGAGCGTCAGAAAAAATTCGCTGAGAAATTGGCAAGCTACGCCGACGTATACGTAAATGACGCATTCGGCACCGCTCACCGCAAACACGCCTCCACTGCCGTAATCGCTGACTACTTCCAGCCGGAGAACAAGATGCTCGGCTATCTCATGGAGAAAGAGGTGCAGGCAGTCGACAATATCCTTAAGGATATCAAGCGTCCGTTCACTGCAATCATGGGTGGCTCAAAGGTATCTACAAAGATTGGCATCATCGAGAACCTCATGGACAAAGTTGACAACCTTATCCTCTGCGGCGGTATGACATATACATTCGCAAAGGCTCAGGGTGGCAAAATCGGCATGTCAATCGTAGAGGACGACAAACTTGATCTCGCTCTCGACATCATCAAGAAAGCTAAGGAGAAGGGCGTCAACCTTATCCTCGGCACTGATTGCGTTGCCGGCGATGCCTTCAAGAATGACTGCAACACTATGATCTGCCCCGCAAACGACATACCCGACGGTTGGGAAGGTCTTGATGCCGGTCCGGAGACAAGAGAGGCATTCGCAGAGGCTATCATCCCGTCGAAGACTATCCTCTGGAATGGTCCTGCCGGAGTGTTTGAATTTGACAACTTCACAGCCGGCTCACGCGCTATCGCAGAGGCTATCGTGAAGGCAACTGAGAACGGCGCATTCTCCCTCGTGGGCGGTGGCGACTCTGTAGCCTGTGTCAACAAGTTCGGTCTTGCCGACAGCGTTTCTTACGTATCCACCGGCGGCGGTGCGCTCCTTGAGGCAATTGAAGGCAAAGTACTTCCCGGAGTTGCTGCTGTAAAAGAAGACTGATTGATAAATTCTGACTATTTATAAAAAAGGCAGTCCTTGCGGCTGTTTTGTCGCAAGAACTGCCTTTCTATTTATAAATCAGCAAATTCATTCCAAAAATTCCCTAAATTTTACATTATTTAAAATTTTAGGGTTCTATGAAAACATTTTTTTTAAAAATAAAATATTGTTTTTTTCAAATTTAATTGTAATTTTGCATTGTCATAGGTTCTAAAGGTAGAAAACTCGTCCAAGGCATGAAAAACCCAAATAGCTGACGCGATAGCCACCAGCGTACCAAGACAACACAAATAATTCAAAAAAACACAATATTCACAAACAAAATTCAAACAAATTTAACATTATGGAATCTCAGAATTCTAAGGCTCCTTCTTCAGTGGCAGCCAAAGTGAAAAAGGAAGAGAAAATCAGCAACGTGCGTGGTATCCGCAACGCGTTTTTCGTAATCATTGCATGCGCAGTAGCAGCTGTCTGCATCTTCCTCTTCGGTATGGGCGCACCCGGCAACTTCGAGGGTAACGATCCCGCAGGACATCCTATCAACCTCGCAGGTACTGTCTACAAAGGTGGTTTCATCGTGCCTATCCTTATGACCCTCTTCCTCACCGTAATCGTACTTTCTATTGAACGTTGGATTGCAATCAGCTCTGCTTCCGGCAAAGGCAACACAACTAAGTTCGTTGCAGACATCAAGGCTGACCTTGCCAAGAACAACATTGACGCAGCTATGCAGCGTTGCCGTCAGCAGAAAGGTTCTGTTGCTTCTGTAGTTTACAACACTCTCGTGAAGTACAAAGAGATGGACGCTAACACTGTCCTCAGCAAAGAGCAGAAACTCACTACCCTCCGCAACGAGGTGGAAGAGGCTACAGCTCTTGAGATGCCGGCTCTTTCTCAGAACCTCCCCATCGTGGCTACCCTCACAACTCTCGGTACTCTCGTCGGTCTTCTCGGAACCGTTATGGGTATGATCAAATCATTCCAGGCTCTTGCTTCTTCCGGTTCTCCTGACTCGACTGAGCTCTCTACCGGTATTTCTGAGGCACTTGTGAACACTGCATTCGGTATCGCAACCGGTGCTTTCGCAGTTATCTCTTATAACTTCTACACCAACAAGATCGACAACCTGACCTACGCTATCGACGAAATCGGTTTCTCAATCGTAGCTACTTTCGCAGCAACTCACTAATCAGTGACTGCCCGAAAACGATAATTTCAATTTACCAAACCGAATAAGTTTATAGCTAATATGGGAAGAGTAAAAATAGCAAGAAAGAGCACATTCATCGACATGACCGCGATGAGTGACGTGACGGTGCTGCTCCTTACCTTCTTCATGTTGACTTCGACCTTCCTTCAGAAAGAGCCCGCGACAGTGGTGACTCCACCTTCAGTTTCTACTGAAAAGGTGCAGGAGACCAACTTCGTCCAGGTGCTCGTAAGCCCGGAAGGAAAGGTTTGGCTTACTATGAACAACGACACTTCATCAGCTTGGTCAAACGAAAAGATGAGAATGGCGTTGCTCGACAAGGTGAGCGAAATCTATAACGAATCACATAAGAACAAAATCAGCTTCAATGTTGCACAGAAGCAGGCCTTCAGCAAATTGGGTTCTTTTGGAGTGCCTCTCCAGCAGATGGGTGAGTTCCTGAATCTCGCCGATGAGCAGGAAGGGCAGACCAAGATGGACAAATGGCTCGGAGGTGAGGATGAAAATCCGAACCACGTGACAGGAATCCCCGTATCTTGGAACTCCGATGAGAGCACACCGAATGAATTCCAGATGTGGATGAAAGCACTCCGCCAGACTGAGAACGAAAACCTCGCACAGTCAATCAAAGACGGTACAGGCGTAGCCATCAAGGCGGACCAGAACACTCCGTTCGATATCATCCACATGGTGATGGATAATCTTCAGACTATCCACATGAATAAGTTTACATTTTTGACCGCACTTAAAGCAGGAGAATAAGACCATGGCAGAAGTTCAACAAAATTCGGGCGGCAACGGCAAGAAAGGCGCCCAGAAAAAGATGCAGATCCGCGTGGATTTCACGCCGATGGTCGACATGAACATGTTGCTCATTACGTTCTTCATGCTCTGTACGACAATGATTAAATCGCAGACTCTCACCATCGCTCTCCCTTCTAACGAGAAGGTGGAGAATCAGGAGAACATGTCGCAGGCTTCCGCCGATGATGCTGTGACCATCATCATCGACGCAAAGCGTAAGAAAGGTTCTAATGAAGTTGACTCTGTCAACGGACAGGTGGTGAATGAGGTATACTACTACTTCGGCAAACCCGGTGGCGACGCCGGTATGTTTGGTGCCGGTGGAACTGTACTTTCTGAAAACAACAACATTCAGAAATCTGAGTTCCTCACCGATGAAGTAAATGGTGGAGTCCACACCCCTCGTGGCATTCGCCAGATTATCCAGCAGCGTAACCACGACGTGCTCGTTGAGATCAACAATATTAAGAAGAAGTATGCCGACGGAGGTTTTGGCAGCCTTGAGACTAAGGCTGACCGCGAGAAAGCCCAGGCGGCCTATGATGAGGCTGCTTCTGAAATAAGAAAGAATGAGAATCTCAAAAAGCCCGTGGTAATCATCAAGTCTACCCCCCAGGCTTCCTTCGGTAGTCTTGTGGAGATTCTTGACGAGATGCAGATTAACTCAATCTCAAAATATCAGATTGACAACATGACTCGCGCTGACTCTGTGATGATTCTTGACTTCCAAAGCCGTAATCAACAGTGATATAAGATTTATTAACCCTTAAAGCAGAAAAAGAAATGGCTAAAAGAAATGTAGATCTTACATCAAAAGAATGGCGTGATTTGGTATTTGCCGATAAAAATAAAGAATTTGGCGCATACCAGCTACGTAAGTCAAGCGACAAACGCCACAACCTCGCAGTTGTATACACACTCATCGGTCTTGTTATCGTGTTTATCCTTATCCTCTGTTATTCAAAGTATTCAGACTATAAAGCAGAGCAAGATGCAATAGCACTTCAGGAACAACGTGAGAAAATGGCTGCGGCAGAACTCCTCCAGCAGGAAGAATCTGAACCCGAACCCGAACCCGAACCCGAAGAGGTGAAGTTTGAGCAGCCGGAAATTGAGGTGCCTGAAGAGGTACTTGCTACCGTACAGGTGACCCAGATCGCCATCGTTGACGCCGACAAGGTGAAAAACGAGGTGATGGATATGGAAGAACAGAAGGAGGATAACACCGCACGTGGTGTTGTCAACCAAGAAGGTTCTGATGATGCCGATAAATTCAAGGCCGTGCAGGAACAGGTGATTGTAAAAGAACCCGAACCCGAGGCTAAACCCGTAGAGGAGGAGATTTTCGTGGCTGTAGAGCAGCCCGCTGAATTCCCCGGTGGTATGGCAGCCCTGATGAAATGGCTCAGCAACAATATCCGTTATCCTGAGGCAGCTCAGCAGAACGACATCCAGGGCCGCGTGGTCGTGAAGTTCGTCGTTGAGAAAGACGGTTCTATCGGTGCCGCAACTATCGTGAAGGGTGTCGACAAGGATCTTGACCGCGAGGCTCTCCGAGTTGTCAAGAAGATGCCGAAATGGCAGCCCGGCAAGAACAATGGCGTCTCCGTTCGTTCTTACTTCAACCTCCCTGTCACATTCAAACTTCAGAACAACTGATGACCCTATCTTCCGCCCGGCGGAAGTGTCCTGATAAGAAGGAAGAGACCTCAAAAGTCTCTTCCTTTTTTCTTGACAAGACCGGGGACGCTACCGGAAATTATCCCGATGCCGGCATCGGGATTCCGATATTTTTTTTATTATTGGCGAACATACTTCAGCCTGAGTTGTTAAAATAATAGAAAAACATATAAAACATCGAGTTATGAGCACTGAAAATAATTTCAACAACATGCCTAAAGGCGGACGCCTTGTATTTGGCATTTTCATGGTGATTGTATACGTTGCAGTCGGTCTGTTATTTATTTTTGACGTATTCAATATTGATAATAACGTCATCAGTTTTATCGTCGGAATTGTCTTATGCGTCTATGGCGTCTGGAGAGGCTACCGGCTCTATAGGGGGATGTGACGCAGCCCTTGCCTCTCATTTGAAGATGGCGCAGGCATACCGACACATATATCCCGACATTAAAACCGAATTATATGAAATTACTCAAATCCACAACATTGTCACTGTCCCTGATGGCTATAGTCATGGGGGCAGTGAGTTGCACTCCTGTGAAAAGGGGTGAATATGCCTCCGGAAGTGCCACGATATTCTGCGACGACGGTTTCAAGAATATTCTTGACGAAGAGATTGAAGTGTTTGAATATTCATATCCCAACGCCTCAATCATACCTTTCTACGTCAGCGAGGGGGAGGCTCTCGACTCCCTGACCGCTGACGCCACGCAGGCAATAATCACATCGAAACAGCTCACCAAGGAGCAGATCGAATATATGAAGGCGAAGCATAAGAGAGTGGTGAGACAGAATTGCATCGCTGTCGATGCCGTTGCCTTGATCACAAATAAGAAGAATCCCGTCTCTGCCCTATCCATGACAGAGATTGCCGACATTTTCAACGGTAAGATCACGAAATGGAGTCAGCTGGCAGGGAACGACACCACAGCCATAAAGATTGTGTTTGACAATGCAGAATCGTCAACCGTGTCATACATCCGTGATAAGTTTCTCGCCGAAGGGGAAAAACTGGCAGAAAAAACCAACTCTTTCGCGCAAAACAACAATGCGCAGGTGTTTGACATCGTAAAGAATGATCCGGATGCTCTCGGTGTCATAAGCGTGAGCTGGCTCGGTGACGACCTTAGCGTAGCGAAGAAAATACCTATGGACCAGAGAATGGAGGATTACAAGAACGAGACAGACACAATAGCCACTACGCTCACCTCGGAAGTGAACATAATGAAGGTGAGCAACCCGACGGAAGCAAACGACTTCAGCCTGGTCGCCTATAAGCCTTACCAGGCATACATATACTCCGGCGAATATCCGCTCGTCAGAAAAATATATATGGTGTCTACGGCAAGCAACTCCACCGTGTTGCATAGTTTCTACGTATTCCTGACCGGATTTGTAGGGCAGAAAATCATCTCCCTGACAGGAATCCTGCCATACCACATGAATCCAAGGGTAGTGGAAGTGATATAGCACACACACCTTATTATAGAGTCCCCTTGCATGAAATGTAGGGGGATTTTTGTAAAAAAAATTAAAATTAATCCTCTTTTATGCAATTATTGGATAGAAATCAGTTATAAAATACATCCGGAATGACATATCATAGATTTTTTTTATTAATTTTGTGAGTCATTTCTATACAATAGCAAACAAATAATTTTATTATCATACAGATGAAATTCAAATTTATTTTCGCGTCCGCTTTGATTGCGGCAGCTGCAATACCCTCTTTCGCTCAGACTCACGTAGAGGGTCAGGAGTATTATAAGGCAGACCAGTTTGCAAACGCAAAAGAACTTCTCCTGAGAAACATGAACAATGCCGGGACCGACAAGTCGATCAGCAACTACTATCTCGGCATGATTGCTCTTGAGGAAGGCAACAAGTCGGAGGCTGCAAAATATTTCGATGCCGGCGTAGCAGCTAATCCCGAATATGCCTACAACTACGTGGGTCTCGGATTCGTCGACCTTCTCAATGGCGATAAAGCTGCTGCCGAGAAACAGTTCAAGATGGCTGAAGGCAAAGAGAAGAAGAGTGCTGCGCTACACATCGCAATCGCACGCGCATACTATGGAGCAGATCCCGTCGTATATGCAAAAGAGATTGAGAAACGCGTGGAGAAGGCTCGCAAGACCAATATGCAGGAAGCCGACATTTATCTTTTTGAAGGCGACCGCAAGAAAGACAACAAGGATTTCGGTGGTGCAGGAAGCCAGTATGAGATGGCTACAACCTACGATCCCAATGCTTCCGAGGCATACGTGAAATATGCCAACCTATTCACCATGGTGAATCCGGAATATGCTATCGACATGCTCAATAAGCTCCTTTCTGTAAATCCGACTTCAGCCCTTGCGCAGAGAGAGCTTGCCAACGCCTACTACAATGCCCAGAAATTCAAGGAGGCTGCCACAGAGTATGGGAAATACGTGAAGAACCCCAACCACTTCAAGCAGGACGAAGACCGCTATGCATTCCTTCTCTTCTACGGTGGTGACTTCCAGAAAGGTTACGACTATTCCACTGAGCTTCTGAAGGCGAATCCCTCAAACTTCACCGCACAGCGTTACCAGTTTATGAACGCCGCGCAGATAAAGGAGATGGCTCCGCAGATGCTCCCCATGGCTGAGGCACTCGTAGCTGCACACAAGAGCAATCCCGCCAACAAGTTTGCGCCCATCGACTACATACTTATCGCTCAGGAGCTGAACACGGCAAAACGTCCGCAGGAAGCACAGGCTCTCCTTGAGGAGGCTATCAAAGAAATGCCAGAGAACCGTGAGTTCTACAAGCAGCTTGCAATGACCTACGTGGAGGAAAACAATCTCTCCAAGGCTGCTGAGGCTTACGAGGGCTATATCGCAAACTCTGAGAAACCCGGCTACAACGACTTCATCCAGCAGGCCACATTCGCTTTCTATGCCGGCGTTGAGAACAAGGCTAATGATCCTGCCACTGCCGATAAGTATTATGCAATAGCTCAGAGCTATGCTGACAAGGCTGCAGAGATTCTTCCCGACAACTACAAGCCTAAGAAATTCGCCGGCGACATCGCTAAACAGAAAGCAGACGAGGCATCCGTAGCTTCTGCTGCCGTTCCCGCCTATACTGAGGCAATCGCCCTTCTTGAGGCAAGCAAAGATCCATCCCGCTATGCTTCCGATGCCAAGGAGATGTACAACTACATGGGCAACTACTATCTCGATCAGAAAGACGTGGAGAAAGCCAAGGAATACTTCAACAAGTATCTGCAATATGACCCCAACAACGAGCAGTACCGCAAGTTTGTAGAGGGACTTAAATAAGAACAATTCACCGTCTATTAATAAAAAAACTTCCCGCATGGCTCATGCGGGAAGTTTTTTTTGCACAAATTCGCGATTATTAGTAACTTTGCAACATATTTGAATCATCAAAAAACTGTGGCATTCTTCATAAGTATTATGAAGGGTGACATAGGTCACATTTTTATAATTTATATATGGCTGAAATCATACGTATAAAGAAGGGGCTCGACATCCCTTTGTCGGGAAAACCCTCTTCTGAGGTTAAGGCTGACAACAAAACAACTCTTTTTGCCATCTGTCCCGACGATTTTCCGGGACCCGTATGGAAAGCTGTGGTCAAACCGGGCGACTCTGTAGCCGCCGGCGATCCGCTCTTGAAAGACAAGGCTTACGGCAAAATCCTGTTGGTTTCTCCCGTATCGGGCACAGTAACCGAGGTAAAGAGGGGGAACGTCGCCACATCGACTACATCAGTATCATCAAGCAACAGGACGACAGTAACGCTGAGAACCGACCCAAGGCATCTTCGCCTGAACAGATCAGACAAGCTATGCTTGAGTCAGGTCTTTGGGCTATGATGCGCCAGCGTCCATACGACATAGTTCCTGATCCTGAAGTGGCTCCACGCGACATTTTCGTCACATCTTTCGATTCTGCCCCGCTGGCTCCTGAAATGCTTGACGCGGAAAATACGAAATGGCTCGAGAAAGGCTTACGTGCGCTTGCCAAACTGACTACGGGGAAAGTTTTCCTTGGAGTGAAAGCCGGATCTTCAATCTCTTCTCAGGCTGCAACTGTGTATGAATTTGAAGGCCCGCATCCCGCCGGAAACGTCGGCACTCAGATTGCCGCAATCAAACCGGTAAACAAGGGTGAGACCGTCTGGACCCTGGATGCTGTCACAGCTGCAAAGATCGGCAAACTTTGTGAGGAGGGTAAGCTCGACTTCTCTGTTTCCGTGGCTCTGACCGGTCCGTTGGTAAAGAATCCGCATATCGTCTCCACTTTCGCCGGAGCCGCCTTGTCAGGCTTGCTTGACGGTCAGCTCAAGTCGGATTCCGACATACGCATCATTTCAGGCAATGTGCTCACCGGCATAAAGACCTCCAAAGATGGATTCCTGCATTATCCTTATCGCCAGATCACTGTCATCGAAGAGGGTAACCATGCCGATGAATTCATGGGATGGGCATCAGTAAGCCCCATGAAATACAGTGTAAAACGCTCGTTCCCGGCTTTCCTTAGAGGTTTGTCTAAGCCTTTCGACTTTGACGCCCGTATAAAGGGAGGACATCGTGCGATGATTCTCAGTGGGGAATATGACAAGGTGTTCCCGTTTGACATCTATCCGGAATATCTGCTGAAGGCTATCATCGCCGGAGATATCGACAGGATGGAGAAACTCGGCATCTATGAAGTGGCTCCGGAAGACTTCGCTCTCCCGGAATTTGTCGACACCTCAAAGATTGAGCTTCAGAAAATAGTGAGAGAGGGACTTGACAATCTGCGCAAGGAACTTTCATGACCGGACTCTACGGTTTGCGTTTCAAAATAATACTCATTACTTCTTAATATCAGATGAAAGGATTAAAGAAAAAAATCGACAGTGTGAAACCACAGTTCGAGAAAGGGGGCAAGTTTGAGAAACTTCACTCCGTGTTCGACGGGTTCTACACATTCCTTTTCACCCCCAACGAGACCTCCGGCTCCGGCGTGCATATCCATGATAGCAACGACTCGAAGCGCACGATGATCATGGTGGTGATAGCCCTTCTCCCCTGCTGTCTTTTCGGCATGTGGAACGTCGGGCTTCAGCATGCGCTTGCCATCGGCGACACCGACCATTCGCTGCTGCATCTATTCTTCTACGGATTCTGGGCAGTGCTTCCCCAGATACTGACAGCCTATATCGTGGGTCTCGGCATTGAGTTTGTCGTGGCTCAGATCCGCGGTCACGAGATTCAGGAAGGGTTCCTCGTCTCCGGCATACTCATCCCGATGATATGCCCCGTGGAGACTCCCTGCTGGATGCTTGCAGTGGCTGTGGCGTTTGCCGTGATTTTCGCTAAAGAAGTATTCGGTGGCACCGGCTACAACTTCCTTAACGTCGCGCTCGTCACCCGTGCATTCCTATTCTTCGCATATCCCTCTCAGATGAGCGGTGACCACGTGTTTGTATCGCTTGGTGAGTCAGCTGCCGTAGATGGTTTCTCCGGTGCAACTCCCCTCGGTCAGCTCGCTTCATCTGCCGGTCAGGCGGAAGTGTTCGGTGTGACAGGCTCTCCCCTATCTTTGGCAGATATGTTCCTCGGTCTTTATCCCGGATCATGGGGTGAGACCTCCACTCTCTGCATCCTTATTGGACTCGCCATACTTCTCGCCACAGGTATCGCCTCTTGGAGAATTATCGTGTCAGGTGTGGTGGGTGCTCTCCTGATGTCGGTGCTGGCAAATAATTTCGCCACTCCGCTCTATCCCGTGACCTACCTCTCACCCGTAGAGCAGCTCTGTCTAGGCGGATTCGCATTTGCAATCGTGTTCATGGCTACTGACCCCGTGACCGCCTGCCGCACAAATATCGGCAAGTATATCTACGGCTTCCTCATCGGTGCGATTGCAATAATAATCAGATGCTACAACACCGGCTATCCCGAGGGTGCGATGCTTGCCGTTCTTCTCATGAACTGCTTCGCTCCGCTCATCGACTACTGCGTGGTGAATGCAAATATCAACCGTCGTCTCAAACGTACTATAGTAAAGAATTAAAATGCTCCTGCAACTATGAATCGACAAAGCAACTTATACACCATCATCTACTCCACCGTGCTCGTGATAGTAGTGGGAGTGGTTCTTTCTGTGGTATATCAGGCACTCCGTCCGCAACAGTTGGAGAATATCGCCAACGACACGAAACGTCAGATCCTTGCATCCGCACGAATCGTGCCACAGGACGGGCAGACCATCGCCGACCTTTATTCCGAGCATATCAAGGATTCCTATATCGTGAATGCAGAGGGTCAGAAGGTGGATTCCAAAGTCAATCCGTTTGACGTGAAAGTATCGCTCGAGGTGAAGAAACCGGCTGAAGAGCGTCTTCTCCCCGTGTTTGAATGTAACACTCCCGACGGTATGAAATATATCGTGCCTGTATACGGTGCCGGTCTTTGGGGTCCGATCTGGGGTTATCTCGCATTTGATGCCAACGGCGACACTATCTACGGAGCTTATTTCGCTCATCAGGGTGAGACTCCGGGTCTGGGTGCCGAGATTGAGAAACCCGCTTTCTCCGGACAGTTTGAAGGCAAGAATATCTTTGCGCCCGGCGGCGACTTCACTTCTGTGGCAGTCGTGAAGACCGGTAAGGAACCTGCCGACCGCGCATGGGTGCACGCCATAAGCGGCGGCACAATCACGAGCCAGGGCGTCCAGGCAATGCTCCTGAACTCACTTGAGCCTTATGCTGCCTTCTTCCGCGAATTGCTCGCTGCCACTCCCGAGACCAACATGACAGCATCAATACGTGCCGATGAAGGCGAATCAAACGTTGAACAATAAGATTCCCAGATTATGAACGTAAATAAATCTTTACTACCTCTCGTAAATCCTCTTTCGAAAGATAATCCGGTCATTGTCCAGGTGCTGGGAATCTGTTCAGCACTCGCTGTGACCGCAAAGCTGGAGCCTGCTCTCGTCATGACAATATCCGTGACTGCCGTGCTCGCTCTCGCCAACGTGATAATTTCCCTACTCCGCAACACTATCCCGACCTCGATACGAATCATCGTTCAGCTCGTGGTGGTGGCGGCTCTTGTAGTAATCGTCGACCAGGTGCTGAAAGCCTGGAACTATGAGGTGAGCAAGGCGCTCTCCGTGTTCATCGGTCTTATCATCACCAACTGTATCATCATGGGTCGTCTTGAGGCTTTCGCCATGACCAACCGCCCCTGGGCTTCGTTCCTCGACGGCATCGGCAACGGTCTCGGCTATGGCATTATCCTCGTGATCATCGCTTTCTTCCGTGAACTCCTCGGAAGCGGCACTCTCTTCGGTTGCCAGGTGATTCCTCAATGGCTATACGACCATGGCTATCAGAACAACGGCATGATGATTCTCCCGCCGATGGCTCTTATCACTGCGGCTTGTATCATCTGGGTGCATCGCGCACGCAACAAAGATCTTCAGGAATAATTCCTTATCTCTTAAACATCATTATTTGAGTTATCACAAATTGAGTTATGGAAAATTTAAATCTGTTCATTCGGTCGATCTTTGTCGACAATATGATATTTGCCTACTTCCTCGGCATGTGTTCGTTCCTTGCCGTGTCGAAGAACGTCAAGACCGCGTTCGGTCTCGGCGTGGCAGTGAGCTTCGTTCTGATAATCGCACTTCCCGTCACATGGTGTATCAATGAATACATCCTTGTGCCCGGCGCACTCAGCTGGCTCGGTGAGGAATATGCCGACACCGACCTCAGCTTCCTCGGTCTGATAATGTTCATATCCGTGATTGCTGCCCTCGTCCAGATTCTGGAGATGGCTATCGAGAAATATTCTCCCGCACTATATTCATCGCTCGGCATCTTCCTGCCGTTGATTGCAGTGAACTGTGCGATTCTCGGTGCCGTCCTCTTCATGCAGCAGCGTGAATTTACCAACGCATGGACAGCCACTGTCTACGGTGCAGGCTCCGGCATTGGCTGGCTTCTCGCCATCACGTGTCTCGCCGCTATCCGCGAGCGTCTCGCCTACAGCCAGATTCCGGCTCCGCTGCGTGGCATAGGCATCACTTTCATAATCACCGGTCTGATGGGCATCGCTTTCATGAGCTTCCTCGGCATTAAACTCTAACACCGCCTGATTGCTCCGGACGTGTCCGGAACGTTAGGTAACAAACAACTATTTCATTATGTCATTACTTAATATGATCCACTGGAATTCAGTAATCGTGGCGGCGTTGATTTTCTTTGTCATCGTCCTCGTGCTGGTCATGATCCTTCTCACCGCGAAACGCTTTCTCGTGGCGTCGGGCGAAGTGACGATCAATATCAACGACGGCAAAAAGACCGTGAACGCTGCAAGCGGTAAATCCCTACTCGCCACTCTCGCCGACGGAGGTGTGCACCTCTCATCCGCATGTGGTGGTAAAGGTAGCTGCGGACAGTGCAAGGTGCAGGTCACTGAAGGCGGCGGCGACATGCTCCCCACTGAAGCCGTACACTTCACCCGCCGTCAGATCAAAGACCACTGGCGTCTCGGCTGCCAGGTGAAGGTGAAGAACGATATGGATATACATCTTGATGAGGCTGCCCTCGATGTCAAGGAATGGGAATGTGAGGTGATTTCCAACAAGAACGTCGCCACTTTCATCAAGGAGTTTATCGTGCGTCTGCCTGAGGGCGAACACATGAACTTCATCCCGGGTTCTTACGCTCAGATACGAATCCCGAAATATGAGATGACCTACGACGGAGATATCGACAAGAGCCTCATCACCGACGAGTATCTTCCCGCCTGGGAGAAATTCGGGCTCTTCTCGCTCAAGGCGAAGAATACGGAGGAGACCGTTCGTGCCTATTCTATGGCAAACTATCCGGAAGAGGGCGACAGAATCATGCTCACCGTGCGTATCGCCACTCCCCCCTTCAAGCCAAGACCACAGGTCGGCTTCCAGGACGTGCCGTGCGGCATAGCATCATCCTATATCTTCTCTCTGAAACCTGGCGACAAGGTGATGATGAGTGGTCCTTACGGCGACTTCCATCCTATCGTCGACTCCAAGGCTGAGATGATATGGGTAGGTGGTGGTGCCGGTATGGCTCCGCTGCGTGCGCAAATCATGTGGATGACCAAGACCCTTCACACCACCGACCGCAAGATGCACTATTTCTACGGTGCCCGTGCGCTCAACGAGGTGTTCTATCTTGACGACTTCCTACAGCTTGAGAAGGATTTCCCCAACTTCAAGTTCCACCTCGCGCTTGACCGTCCGGACCCAGCAGCTGACGCTGCTGGCGTGAAATATACTGCCGGATTCGTGCATCAGGTGATGTATGAGACCTATCTGAAGGATCATGAGGCTCCCGAGGATATCGAATACTACATGTGCGGTCCCGGTCCGATGAGCAACGCTGTCAACAACATGCTCTACAACCTCGGCGTGGAGCCTGAGTCTATCCATTACGATAACTTCGGAGGCTGACAATCTGACAGTCTGACGATCGCGCTGAAGCAATCAGCTTGCGCAAACGGTCAAATCATACAAACATTACATCTTATGGGTGGAAATCTGCAAATATATTTGGAGATTTCCACCCATATCATTATCTTTGCACGGTCAATTCCGCTAATGCGGCATTGTTTTTACTTTCAATTCACCAACACGTAAACACTCTTACATCATGGAGAGAGACAACGAAATCTTTGACATTATTGACCGTGAACATCTTCGTCAGCGTCGCGGCATCGAGCTTATCGCCAGTGAGAACTTCGTCAGCGACGAGGTGATGCGTGCCATGGGATCATGCCTTACCAACAAATATGCCGAAGGATATCCCGGACATCGTTACTACGGCGGATGTCAGATCGTAGATGAAGCCGAGACCATCGCTATCGAGCGTGCCAAAAAGCTTTTCGGAGCTGAATGGGCAAACGTGCAGCCTCATAGCGGAGCACAGGCAAACATGGCGGTATTCATGGCGTGCCTGCAACCGGGCGACACTTTCATGGGCATGGATCTCAGCCACGGCGGACATCTCAGCCATGGCAGCCCCGTCAATTTTTCCGGTCTGCACTTCAATCCCATCAGCTACACAGTATGCGCCGATACCGGTAGAGTAAACTATGAGGAGATGGAAGAGAAAGCTCGCGCCATGCGTCCGAAGCTGATAATTGCCGGAGGCAGTGCATATAGCCGCGAATGGGACTACGCACGTATCCGCAAGCTCGCCGACGAAATCGGAGCGATCTTCATGGTCGATATGGCACACCCCGCAGGCCTTATCGCCGCAGGTCTGCTTGAGAACCCCGTGAAGCACGCCCATATCGTCACAACCACCACCCACAAGACTCTCCGTGGTCCGCGAGGCGGTCTTATCCTAATGGGTAAGGATTTCGACAATCCCTGGGGTAAGAAGACTCCCAAGGGAGAAATCAAGAAAATGTCCGCTCTTCTCGACTCTGCCGTCTTCCCCGGCGTACAGGGTGGTCCGCTCGAGCACGTGATTGCCGCGAAGGCTGTGGCTTTCGGTGAGGCTCTTCAGCCAAGCTGGAAAGAATATGCCATCCAGATAAGAAAGAATGCCGACGCACTCGCCGACGCGCTCATCAGACGTGGATACAAGATCATTTCTGACGGAACTGACAACCACTGCATGCTCGTAGACCTGCGTCCCAAGTTCCCTGAGATGAGCGGCAAGAAGGCAGAACGCGTGCTCGTGGAGGCCGACATAACCGCCAATAAGAACATGGTGCCTTACGACAGCCGCTCTCCATTCCTCACTTCCGGATTGAGATTCGGAACTGCCGCAATCACCACACGCGGTGCGAAGGAGGATCTTATGGAGACCATCGCCGAGCTTATCGACAAGGTGCTATCCAATGCCGACGATCCGAAAGTGATTGCCGATGTGCGTCGTGAGGTAAACGAGATGATGAACGACTATCCGATGTTTGCTTGGTAAAATCCGACGTCATACGCAATATGTATAATAAAGAGGGACGCCAGACGCGTTCCTCTTTTTTTACTTTTTATTTTGCATTTATCATACTTCGGCATTATCTTTGCATTGAAGTTTAGACAACTTCATATCGTAAAGGTTTTATAAGAAAATGAACTTCTCTGAAATCAAATTCCCTCCCGCTCTCTTCATTACCGGCATCGGCACGGATGTCGGCAAAAGTTTCGTGACAGGATGGCTGGCGCGTGAAATGAACTCTGTCGGAATTTCCTGCATAACTCAGAAAATGATACAGACCGGCAACATCGGGAAAAGTGAGGATATCGACCGGCACCGATCCATAATGCGGAGCGGATATCTCCCGGAGGATCTTTCCGGAATCACCGCCCCTCAGATATTCTCTTATCCGGCATCTCCTCATCTTGCCGCAGAGATCGACCATCGGCAGATCGACCTTGACGCCATATCAAATGCCACCGACACACTGCGGCAACGCTACAGCCATGTTCTCGTGGAAGGCGCTGGCGGACTGATGGTGCCTCTTATCGGGAATTACCTCACAGCCGACTATATCGCTGACCATAGGCTGCCTGTAGTCGTGGCTGTCACCGGGCAACTCGGCTCAATCAACCATGCCCTGCTGACGTTTAAGACCCTCCCGTCTTATGGCATCGAAATTTTTGCCGTGGTATATAATCCTTTCTTCGACAAGGATCAGACTATTTGTGCCGACACCAGGAAATATCTGCGCAATTGGCTCGCTTCATTCAGTCCGGAGACAATCTGGATGGAGATGCCTGTCATAACAGATGAATGATGCATTTTTTCAACACTATTACCAATATGATGTGAAAACCATAACCAAAGAAATGAATCTATCTAACCAACAAAATAAAATAATATCTATATCAAAACGACAGCTTTCTGATATGCCGGCAATGCAATTCCCGGGTACGACTCACGTGATTGATTCTTCTGAGGATATTACGGGAGCAATTGAGATCTTGAGGAAATCTGACGTGATTGGATTTGATACCGAGACCAGACCAAGCTTCAGGAAAGGACAGGTCAATACCGTGTCGCTCCTGCAGCTGTCCACCCGCGATGATGCATTCCTTTTCCGGATTAACCACACCGGAATCTCACCCATCATTACAGATCTGCTTGAGGATCCGTCAATTCTTAAAATCGGGGTGTCTATTCATGATGATTTCCACAATCTGAATAAACTTACCCATATATCTCCACAAGGCTTTATCGATCTACAGAACTACGTGAAGCAATTCCGTATTGCCGATAATAGCCTGTCAAGGATATATGCCATCCTTTTCGGCAAACGCATCTCAAAAGGTCAACGGCTCACCAATTGGGAAGCGGAGCAGCTCTCGTCAGCCCAGCAATCGTATGCGGCCCTCGATGCAATGGCTTGCGTGCACATCTACGACTATCTCTCTGCCGGAAACTTCAATCCCGATGAATCGCCATATCTCATGGAGATTTCCGATGATAACGTACTGGCTGAGAAAACATCCGATAATCCCGCATAGAAATGAAACTCAAAAGATACCAGATAGTACCTCTTCTTCTTGCAGCCTACGCGATATTCATGACCATATATTTCGGTCTTGACCTGTTGCGTTCAGGACAGTCTCTCCGTTTCTATTCCACACTCTCAGCTGAGACAATCGTAATTATCCTCGCCTACTTCTTCCTGCGGAAAAAGGATAGGAACCGACGGAAATAAGCCTCCGTTTCATAGAAAAGAAAGTTAACAACAGATAAGCGCACGAACATAAATGCGATCGCATTTATGTTCGTGCGCTTATCTGTTGCCTACGTACTGATAAAAAAACGAGTCTTGACGAAGACAAAAAAATAAAGGGTGATAACCTCCACGGTCGCACCCTTTGATAAGTTTCTACAGGTAAAAAATCTTAAGGTAAAAAAGATTGTTTTTAGGTTCGGTGCAAAGTTATCACTTTATTATGGACTGACCAAATCTTTTCTACCAAAATGTTAGAAACATGTTGTAAAACATATAAATTTTACCCCCATTTGAGTAATTCCACCCCTTTTTCATCCAAAACGGCGTAACTAAATGTTCGAATCCACTCTCCAAGCACGATCATCTCGCATCCTTTGGCAATCTCTTCCCTGCTTAGAATATGCACGTGTCCGAACATAAAATAATCCACCTCCGGATGCCCGGCATGATATTCCACTACAAACTTACGCAGTCCTTCAAGCAATTTGTTGTCGGGTATGCCACGCTCCTCACCGCTCTTACGGCTATGGCGGCTCCATTTATATGCAAACGGCACCGTCCAACGAGGATGGATCGCACTGAATGCCCATTGACAAACCTTGTTGCGGAACAAACCGCGTATCAACCGGAATGCCGGCGGCAATTTGCCTACCCCGTCTCCGTGGGTCATGAACACGGTCTTTCCGTGGATTTTCTCTACAAGCACACCATCTACCACCCGTATGCCAAGCTCATTCGGCAGATAGTCGAAAATCCAGATATCATGATTGCCGATCATCCACACTATCTTGACCCCCGAATCTGAAAGCTCCGCAAGTTTCCCGAAGAACCTCACAAATCCACGCGGCACCACGTAACGGTATTCATACCAATAGTCGAGCACGTCGCCGAGAAGATAGATGGCATCCGCCTTATCCTTTATCGAATCAAGAAACGCCACTACCCTGCGCTCTGCATCATGTGAATCGGGGAAATATGGTGCCCCAAGATGCAGGTCGCTCAAAAAATAAGTTTTCTTCACCTGTATTCCTTTATTTGTCATCGGAGGGGTATCACATGAAACCAAGCTCCAGTTTCGCCTCCTCACTCATCATATCCTGCGTCCACACAGGTTCAAACACCAGACGGAGATCCACTTTCTCCGGACCCTCCACGCTCATCAACTTCTGACGCACATCCTCCATGATGAAATCTGCCGCCGGACATCCCGGTGCGGTAAGCGTCATGTCTACCTGAAGCGTCTTGGTCGACGGATCATAGTCTATCTTATAGATGAGTCCGAGATCATAGACGTTGACCGGTATCTCCGGGTCATACACTGTACGGAGAAGCTCGATGGCGCGATCCGTCACACGCATCACCTCATCGGCTTCCGTCTCTACCTTTCTCACCTCCTCTTGGTTTATCCCCTCTCGGTTATTCTCTTCCAGGTTTATCTCTTTATTTTCCATATCTATTTATCTCTAAATTTTTAGCACGACACTCTAAAAAATGCCGCCATTATTAATTCAATATGCAAAGTTAAACAAAAAACACCGCTTCAAATTCCAATAATACCAACATTTTTCATCCTTTTAAAAGTTTTTATTAACTTTGCACGTGATATGTACGCCTTTTTTCATGCCACGTGGATATGAAATTTCCAATTGCGTCACTTCAACAATATTTTTTTAACAAAACAATAACCAAGTATGAAATCTTACAAAAAAATTATCATCGTGCTCCTTGCCGCAATTTTCGGCATGGGTGCTGCGCAGGCACAGTTCCGTTTCGGTGTGAAGGCAGGTCTTAACCTCAACAGCCTTCATCTCTCCAATCTTGGTGACAATTTCACCGACGACAATAGTTGCGGCTACACTCTCGGCGTCATGACAGAGTTCCAGGTGCCCATCATCGGCATCGGCTTCGACCTCTCCGCAATGTACACCCGCATGAACTCCGACATCAACGTGGCTCCTGCTGAGGGTGAACACGTGGCATACAACAAGAACTTCCTCGAAATTCCACTTAACCTCAAATATAAGATCGGCCTCCCCCTCATCAGCAAGATCATCACTCCCTACGTGCTGACCGGTCCGGCATTCGCTTTCAAGCTCGACAAGAACTCTGTCGATGCGTTGAAGACAAAGACCTGCCAGGTGGCTTGGAACGTAGGCGTAGGCGTTGAGCTTATCCAGCATCTTCAGATCACCGGCTCCTACGGTTTCGGTATCAACAACATCGCCGACCATTGGGTGAATACCGAGTCTGCCAAGGTTAAGAACAACTACTGGACCGTAACAGCCGCTTGGCTATTCTGATATTGATGCGGTATAAACTTCAGTAGCAATCTCTAACGGTAACAATAACTATTAGATAATGATAAGGAAATTTCTTATCCTGACGACGATACTCGTTTCTGCCCTGACTGCATCCGCAGAGTTCAGATGGGGTCCGACTGCCGGCGTCAACTTCTCTACTTTCCATTGGAAACAAGACCTCGCCAAGACCTCCATGCTATGCGGAGGGCAGGCGGGTGTCATGGGCGAGATAATGATCCGGGCATCGGGTTCGGCATCAATCTCGGTCTTAACTACAACCTCCATGGTGCACACGTCGACTTCGGAGAGCATGAGGTATGGGCATCCGACGGTATAAAGAACCAGGACGTATGGCTCCACACAATTGAGATCCCCGTAAATCTGAGGTTCAAATGGACTCGCATGAACGGTTTTGAGCGCACGCTCGCCCCGTTCGTGTTCGGCGGACCGGTATTCACATTCACGGCTGCCACCAACGATGCTCCGGCTGTGGAGCATCCCGCTGGCTACGTGGCTATGCAGTGTGGTGCCGGAATCGAGCTGTTTGAGCATTGGCAGATCTCCGGTGGCTATTCCTGGGGCATATCCTATCAGGTGCGCACCTATAAACTCGACAACTATTCCGCACAGTATCGCGGCGGATTCATCAACGTGGCTTATCTTTTCTGAATCTTGTTTGCTGAAGTTATACTACCGCTCCCACTCTATTCCACCTTCACTTATTCCGTCCCGGAAGATATGGCAGACGGGGTGCAGGTCGGGTCAAGAGTGCTTGTGCAGTTCGGCAAAAAGAAATTCTATACCGCAATCGTGGAATGTCTTCACTCGCAGAAGCCGGAAGGCTACGACGTGAAGCCTCTGATGGCGGTGTTGGACTCATCCCCCGTAGTCCGCTATCCCAGCTTAAACTCTGGCATTGGATAGCGGACTACTATCTTTGTGCCCCCGGCGAAGTCTACAAGGCTGCCGTGCCCACCGGGCTGAAGCCGGAAAGCGAGACTTATCTCTCGCTGAATCCCGACTACGAACCCGATGAGAAGAACCCTTTTAAGATCACCGAGCGCCAGGCTATCGTAATACAGTTTCTTCAGGAGAAGAAGAGGATGCGCCTTTCCGAACTGGAGACCGAGACAAAATTCCGCAACGTGGCAGCAATCGTCAATACCCTCATGGATGCCGGTATTGTTGAGATCGACGAGAAGGTGGTGGAGCGTTACCGCCCTAAGAAGACCACTTACATGCGTCTGACTTTCCCACGCGGTGACAGCGACAGGCTGCATGAGGCGTTTGAACAGGTGAAGCGTTCGCGCATGCAGGAGACCACGCTGATAGCCTATCTCGACATGTCGGGATGGATGTCGCCCAACGGGGAGTTGCGCGACGTGGAGCGGGATAAACTCCTTGCCCTCTCCGGTGCATCACCTGCCGTGCTGCGTGCCCTCGTTGAGAAAGGGATAATGGAGACAGTAAAGAAAAGCATCAACAGGTTTACAGCAGCCGACGATACTGAAGAAAAAATCAACCTCTCCCCTCTCTCTGCCGCCCAATCTGCGGCTCTGAATCAGATTACGGATGGTTTCCGTCAGCAACCCGTGCAGCTTCTCCATGGCGTCACAGGTAGCGGCAAGACGGAAGTCTACACTCATCTCATAGCCCGTGCCCTCGCGCAAGGCGACCAGGTGCTCTTCCTCGTACCGGAAATATCACTTACCACCCAACTCTCCGACCGACTCAGGAAGGTGTTTGGACGACGCCTTCTCGTATATCATTCAAAATTCTCCGACTCCGAGCGTGTTGACATCTGGCGCAGACTCCTTTCAGGCAATGAGCCCCTTGTGGTGCTTGGGGTCCGCTCCTCCGTATTCCTCCCGTTTGCCCGTCTCGGACTCGTAATCGTGGATGAGGAGCATGAATCCTCATTCAAGCAGTATGACCCGGCTCCGCGCTACAACGCACGCGATGCTGCCCTCGTGCTCGCATCAATGCATGGTGCGAAATCCCTCCTCGGATCCGCAACCCCATCCATCGAGACTTATTATAAGGCTACGTCCGGCAAATACGGACTCGTCACGCTCTCCGAACGCTTCGACGGTGCCACACTACCCGACGTCGAGATCATCGATATGAAGGAGATGCGCAAGAAGAAGGAGGTGAAAGGGATAATATCATCCCCACTCCGCCGGCGCATTCTTGACACCCTGACCGATAAGAAACAGGCAATCATGTTTCAGAATCGGCGCGGGTTCGCTCCGGTCGTTGTGTGCGAGCAATGCGGATGGTCGCCGAAATGCCACAACTGCGACGTCTCCCTCGTATATCATAAGAATCAAGGACTTCTCCGTTGCCATTACTGCGGATTCACGCAGATGCTTCCCAAGCTATGCCCGGCCTGCGGACTCAACGGGGTGCGCACGTTCGGCTACGGCACCGAACGTATCGCCGAGGAGATTCAGGCGGCATTCCCCGACAGCCGCGTGACGCGCATGGATCTTGACACCACCCGCAATAAAGAGGCTTATCAGGAGATAATCGAGGAATTTTCACGCCACGACAGCGACATACTCGTTGGGACGCAGATGGTGACAAAAGGGCTTGATTTCGGCGATGTCACCACCGTAGGTGTGCTGAATGCCGACACCCTGCTCAATTTCCCCGACTTCCGGAGCAACGAACGTGCCTACAATATGCTCGAACAGGTGGCGGGACGCGCCGGCAGACGTAAGCAACGCGGTTCGGTAGTGATACAGACCGTAAATCCCGACCATGAGGTGCTCCAATATGTCAAGTCGCACGACTACGCCACCTACTACCATCGCGAACTTGAAGACCGTCGCAAATACCTATATCCCCCTTTCACGAAAGTGATCAACATATATATAAAAAACAAAGACGCCGCCGGATGTGATCGGGCGGCGATAAAGCTTGCAAAATCAATGATAGGGGTATTTGGCAGTCGTGTCCTTGGACCAGAGAAACCCTTCGTGTCGCGTGTCGCCACCTACTACGTCCAATCCATAATGCTGAAAATCGAAGCCGGAGCCTCAATGAAAAAAGTAAAAGACCTCCTGCGGCAGATCACCGCCGTCCTCTCATCCGACCCCGACATCCGCACCTCCCAACTCCACTACGACGTCGACCCGGTATAACACTCCGCAACCGGTCACATGACATCTTAAACCAATTCTCTGATTCTTGCAATTAATGAATCTGCCTTCGGGCTAAAATTCTTATAAGTATCTTCATCACAAAATATGAAATCATCATAGTCATTTGAATGACGAATTTCAAAAATCTCATTAAAGAACTTACCATGATCTAATTCCAGAATACCGGTTTTTATAAATTTCAATCCTAACATTGTCCTAACTCCGGCATGTGTAGTAGCGTTTAATCCGTTTGATATCAACAATGCAGTTACAGCATAATAACATGCATAGTACAATCGATTCATTGCTCCACTATACTATACATACAATTCTTCGCAAGACAATCAGCCTCACACAATGTTTCTTTAGAACGTTCCAACCGATACTCTGTCAATCCTATACGAATATCATCGTTTAATTTATCAGTCATAATTGAATACCATCTTTACGGACATTTACTGTGAAAGGAGTCATCCGAGATTCCCATACACTCTTAGGAAGTATTAATGGAGAGATATCCACACCCAAATCCAAAGAAAGATCATAAAGCCTTTCAGAAATTGCACTACGACGCCTCACATAATGAAGCCCAGCAAAAGTATCCGGCAACAATATCAACAAATCAATATCCGAATCAGGACGAGCCTCTCCACGTGCCTCCGAGCCATAGAGGATAGTATCCGCCTCTGGCGCAAATCGTCTTAACTCCGATGCTATTCTATTAACCATATTCTCCCTTCTCATATTCCAATGATTCCTTTATTGTTATAACAAACCTACATCCAAATTATTGCATCTTCTCACACAAAAAACAGCCCCCTAAAGAGGGAGCTAAAGTGACCATCATCTCTTCAACTCCCCCTTTAGGGGGCTGTAGGGCCATGCCTCTGTAGGGTCATGCTATTGGGAACTTACCCTTTCCCTTTACCGTTCCGCTCTCATCGGATTATTCAGGAAATCATCGTATGCCAGACGGATACCATCCTCAAGCTCCGTGCGATAGGTCCAGCCGAGACCAGCAGCCTTGCTCACGTCAAGAAGCTTGCGCGGTGTGCCGTTCGGACGACTCGTATCCCACTTTATCTTACCCTCATAACCGATCACCTTCGCCACAAGCTCCGTCAACGCCTTTATCGTCAACTCTTTGCCCGTGCCGGCATTGACAGTCTCATTGCCACTATAGTTATTCATGAGGAAGACGCAGAGATTCGCAAGGTCATCCACATAAAGGAACTCACGGAGCGGCGAACCGTCACCCCAGCAAACAACCTCCTCAATACCCTGCTCCTTCGCCTCATGGAAACGGCGGATAAGTGCCGGAAGCACATGGCTATGCTCCGGATGATAATTGTCGTTCGGTCCATAGAGATTCGTCGGCATCACTGAGATGTAATCCGTGCCATACTGACGGTTGAGATACTCGCAATACTTCAATCCGGAAATCTTAGCCAACGCATACGCCTCATTCGTCTGCTCCAACGACGACGTGAGCAGACACGACTCCGGCATGGGCTGCGGAGCCAAACGCGGATAGATGCACGACGATCCAAGGAACTCCAGTTTCTTGCAACCGTTCCTCCAAGCCGAATGAATCACATTCATCTCCAGGATCATGTTCTCATACATGAAATCCGCCAGTGCCGACTGGTTGGCGATGATACCGCCAACCTTAGCCGCAGCCAGAAACACATACTCCGGTTTCTCCTCAGCGAAAAACCGCTCCACCTCATCCTGACGCGTCAGGTCAAGTTCCTTATGAGTACGCGTGATGATATTCGTATAACCCTGGCGTTCCAGTTCACGAACAATAGCGGAGCCCACCATACCCCGGTGCCCCGCAACATATATCTTAGAATTTTTTTCCATTCTGTCAAAAAATTAAAAAATAAGTGATAAGTCGCTGCCAAGGCAGCGAGGATAAGCGGCTTCGCCGGGATAAGTAACGGGGTCCCCGTCAATATAAGGCGACTGAAGTCGCTGATTGCCGAATTGTTTATCCTGAGATCTTGGAGATTCCATTGAATTGGATAACATTTATTTATGACTATGTAATATGTGGAACACAAACTACGTTATTAAAACGTCTAAAACTAATTCCATGAAAGAAGGCGCGTTACAACGAAAAAGCACAGCATTTGGAGTGAGAATCATCAACATGAAGAAGCATCTTCAAAATGAGCATCGCGAATTTGAGATGAGTTCTCAGGTTGTTCGAAGCGGTACGAGCATATCTGCCAATATCCATGAAGCCTTCTCCGCCCAGAGCGACTCAGACTTCATAGCAAAACTCTATATCTCCCTTAAAGAAGCAAGCGAGACACGCAACTGGCTGGACTTACTCTACAAAACCAACTATATCACCGATATTGAATACTCCTCCATATATCCGGAATGTGTGGAACTTGTAACTCTGCTCATCCATACCATAAAGAAAAAGAAAGCTACCATGAAGAGAAGATAAGTCGCTGACGCGAGGATAAGTCGGCTACGCCGAGGATAAGTCGCTGGTGCGAGAATAAGTCGGCTACGCCGAGGATAAGTCGCTGGTGCGAGAATAAGTCGGCTAACGCCGAGGATAAGTCGCTGGCGCGAGAATAAGTCGGCTAACGCCGAGGATAAGTCGCTGGCGCGAGAATAAGTCGGCTAACGCCGAAGATAAGTCGCTGGCGCGAGAATAAGTCGGCTACGCCGAGGATAAGTCGCTGGCGCGAGAATAAGTCGGCTAACGCCGAAGATAAGTCGCTGGCGCGAGAATAAGTCGGCTAACGCCGAAGATAAGTCGCTGGCGCGAGAATAAGTCGGCTACGCCGAGGATAAGTCGCTGGCGCGAGGTTAAGTCGGCTTATCTTCCGCACAGCGGACTTATACATGCCGAAGGCATCTTATTCTCCGCACAGCGGACTTATACATGCCGAAGGCATCTTATTCTCCGCACAGCGGACTTATACATGCCGAAGGCATCTTATTCTCCGCACAGCGGACTTATACATGCCGAAGGCATCTTATTCTCCGCGCAGCGGACTTATACATGCCGAAGGCATCTTATTCTCCGCGCAGCGGACTTATCTTCGAGAAAGGGATCGTGAAATAAAGCCTCCGGCTTTATTTCACGATCCCTTTCTCGAGGTACTCCGCCAGATTCAGCTTCACCTGCTCGCCGGCACGCTCCACAGCCACCTTAGCCATATCCGCGTCAACCATCAGATTCACAAGCTCCTCAAACGAAGTCTTCTTCGTCGGATCCCAGCCCAGCTTCTCCTTTGCTTTCGTCGGATCACCCCAAAGGTTCACCACATCCGTCGGACGATAGAAGTCAGGCGACACCTCAATCAGCACCTTACCCGTCTTCACATCAATACCCTTCTCATTCTCACCCTCTCCCTCGAAGCGCAACTCAATGCCCGCACGCTTGAACGCATGATAGCAGAACTCACGTACACTGTGCTGCTCGCCCGTGGCGATCACATAATCCTCAGGCTCCGGCTGCTGAAGGATAAGCCACATGCACTCCACATAATCCTTCGCATAACCCCAGTCGCGGAGCGACGACAGATTACCTAAGTACAGTTTATCCTGCTTACCCTGCGCAATACGTGCAGCAGCAAGAGTGATCTTGCGCGTCACGAAAGTCTCGCCGCGACGTTCCGACTCATGATTGAACAGGATACCCGAGCAGCAGTACATGTTGTACGCCTCACGATACTCCTTCACAATCCAGAAACCATACAACTTAGCCACAGCATACGGGCTATAGGGATGGAACGGAGTCTTCTCATTCTGCGGAACCTCCTCCACCTTACCGTAAAGCTCCGATGTGGAAGCCTGATAGATACGACACGTGTCGGTCAGACCGCTCAGACGCACAGCCTCCAGTATGCGGAGCACACCCGTGGCATCCACATCAGCCGTAAACTCCGGAGAATCAAATGACACCTGCACATGGCTCTGCGCAGCAAGGTTATAGATCTCATCCGGACGCACCTTCTGCACCACCTGAAGAATCGACATCGAGTCACCCAGATCCGCATAATGCAGATGAAAATTCGGATGACCCTCCAGATGCGCGATACGTTCACGGAAATCCACCGACGAGCGACGGATCGTGCCATGCACGTCATAACCCTTCTCCAACAACAGTTCAGCAAGATACGAACCATCCTGCCCCGTAATACCTGTAATAAGTGCTTTCTTCATTATATCAATTTATTATATAAAATTAGTTCTTTCACATAGACACACGAATCAGGGGGAGACGCTCCACGAGCGCCTCCTCCCAAATCGTTAATACATTTCAATCAGAAATCAATACAGCCAATCGAATTTTATTTTCGAACCATCTACAAGCGAAAATGACCGAAAAGAATTCGGAGAATCATTGGCAACAAAATCTATAGGGTTAAAATTCGGTTTTGACATAGGGAAAGCCCCATGAAATAAAACGTAGTGAAATGACCGTTTCCCAAAGAAAATATTCTTGGAGAGTAAATTTTCAAAAATTGAGTCAAAATAACCTACCAAGCAATTATCTGAAATGAATTTTTTCCTCACCTCCTCCTTTACATTCATCAACTTTGGATTCGACTTCATTTCAATGAAGATACATTTGTCTGCCGTAATAAAAACATAGTCGCTATGCTGATTATACCCCCACTTTTTCGGGATAGATTTATCTCTTACTATTCCCTCAAGACCGATATGCTCCAGTTTCAGCACCAAAGTGTCTTCAGGCATATTGACTACAGTGACTTTCTTAAGTACCGCATTTTTGTCCGATTCTACACAATCAAACGAAGAAATGCCGGGATTACATCTCACAGCATTCGCAAGACCTACCGATAAAAAATCATCAGCTTTCATAGTCAGCAAGCAGTATATCTTGTTGCATAAGATTCACCATCTTCAAAGTATCGTCTAAAAGAAGACCTTCAAATCCAAAATCAGGATTAAACGTAGATTCCACTAAAGTATCCACTCTCTGCCGACGGTTAAATCCTGGTATTTTTATAAGATCCCTTTTCGCAGAATAAACCGATACAGAATCATGTGAAATTAAAGACTCCTTATTAATCCCATACTTATCAAGAATTTCATCTACTGCCTTACTTCCATTATGATTTTCAAGCAAAAGAAGATTATTCACTTCCCTGACGATATAATCGCTATGAGTGGTAATCATGACCCTCAGCCCAAACTTTACAAGCATAGTCAGCAATCTCGCCATCATGATCTGTCGCGAAGGATGAAGATTCAATTCAGGCTCATCAATGATGATTAACTGTCCGGGAGCAGCCACATGTTTCAGATAGAAAAACAGATCCATCAGGGCTCTCACTGAGCTGGCACTCTGCGCCATCTGATATTTTCTTTTGCTTCCAGTCGGTTCAAAAAGCACGTTGCCTGTTGTAGAATCCTTCTCATACCGTCCTCCTGCAATCTTGACAAACTCCTCCAATATATCGGGTGAAGTTCACATAAATTTCCAGATAATCTTGAAATGAAATCAAAATTTCTTATGAAATCCACGTTATCCTTTATTGGAAGCGGGTATCTTGAATTTATAGCTGAATCTTTGTCATTAGGTATGGAAACCGTTACTATATCATTACTGAAGATTGCAGCCCCTGTACGCTCTGCGCTTGTCACAAATACCGAAGGGAGGATTTTTCCAAAAATAACCTCCTTAATGACATCGGAAAACACCAATGCCAACATTGATTTAAACGAATTGCTTATAAGGTTGCTCCCCTCCGCACTGATCCAAGAGAAATGCAATTTATCGCCGGCTCCTTTCTTTAAGACCTGTACCATCTCAGTACTATTGTTCTTAAAATTCTTACTATACGAATCAAGAATCCTCACATCCTCCTTTTCAAGGACAATTTTGAACGTAGAGTCCTTAAACATAGTCTCTGGAGCGGCAAAAGTGACGTAAATCCTACGGGAATACTGCTCACAGGCATCAGCAACAATCAGATTCAATTCATCCAACGACTTATCCACATCATAGACAGCACTCCCCGAATTAATGAAATCCCCTATAAAATCATCAGGCAATTTTAATCGATAGATAGTATTAAAAAAATACAGAAAGCCATAAAAAGCATACGAGGCATACGATTTTCCGGAATTATTATCGCCACAAATAATCGTAAATGGAGAAAGCCCAAACTCTGCCCATCTTATCACTCCGATATTTCCCAATACTATCTTCATTTGTCTAATAAAGCATATAATTTAGAATTATCCACAAAATTAGTCAAATTAATCAATAATACAAATCATACCACTGACAATTCGCATCCTTCCATATAAAATAAATACGCATCACATCATTCTTTCTCTGTGATCTCCGAGAACTCCGTGGTTGTTCCTCTACAAATGTATCTGACAAATTGGACGCTTACTTTATTCCAGAAATAAATGTGCAAATAATTCACATGAGAAGATACCTCGTAAGAGCCTCAAAAGAATCATATCCTTCAAATTCTTTTGCCTGACGTACAATCCGGGCAGCATCTATTTTCAATTTGGAATAAATGGTTTTATGACCTCACAATATTCAACATAACAATCATTTATCCTGCATTGCAACTCAGAGGTCATGGTCTGATATTATCTATCTGATGATCAATTTCCTTCTTTGTAAAAAAGCGATTAAACATAAGATACACCGATCCCCTTGGAGAGAGACCATCCATAGTGACTGCCGGGACAAGATGGCAACCATTACGCTTCTCTATATTAGCTTCAACAGAAGAGATGTCATCAGACGCAATATCCTTTGCATCCATACCGGTCTCTTTGCGAATACAATTTAAGGTTGATATGTTCAATCGAAACTTCTTCATGCGGCAAAGGTAATATTTTATTATTTAATAACCAAATAACTACATGAACAGTTTTCGAAATAATCAAACTATTTTGAGATTACGCGTCAAAATACTCGTTTCAACCCATCTAAATAGTACCCAGAAATTACCACTAAGCGCACGGGGAGCACGGAGATATTTTATTTTTTCCTCTGTGATCTCCGAGAACTCCGTGGTGGTTTCACTTTAGATCCGTCCCAATCCCACTTTATAAAAATAGCTATTCCGAATCCTTATATCTCCATTTATGGTTATGCATGAGTGGTTGCAATCGGAGGAAACGGATAATCCCTTTGAGGATGAAACTTATCCACAACTATCTCCCCTACTTTCCATGCATACCTTATACCCTCCAGAAAGAAGTTGCTGCGCACTCCATTCTTTCTGTAAGCCTTAAGATGCTCGGTATAAATACGCTTATGACTGCTCAACCCGCTTGTTGATGCACCCCCGGTACGCATCGTGACAAAATCCATCGGTATATACTTCGTTGAGATCCTGTTAACATATAGCAACCGCAACAACTGGTCAAAATCAGCCGCAATACGGAAAGACGTATCAAAAAGGCCATACTTCAGATAAACCTCCCTCCTACAATAAAACGAAGGATGAGCCGGCATAAAACCCATCTTCATCTTCCACGGAGAAAATCCGGCAGAAGAATAATAACGCACGCACCTCGTTAGATCCGAATCATTTACAAAATGAATATCGCCATACACAGCCTCAACATCCGTCACCTCCTCAGCCACTTTAGAAAGCACCGACACCGAAGTATAGAAATCATCACTGTTAAGGATACCGACCACATCACCCGTTGCCAACCTGATACCCTTATTCATGGCATCATAAATACCCTTATCCGGTTCAGAGATCCACTTGAGCTTTCCCTCATATCGTGGCTCATACTCCTTTATAATACTCATTGTATTATCTTTCGAAGCCCCATCCACCACAATATGCTCAAAATCAGCATAATTCTGAGAAAGCACACTTTCCAAAGTGTCACGAAGAGTCGCACCGCTATTATACGTAGCAGTGACAATAGATATTTTCATAAATTATTTGAATTAAAGCTGACGAATTATTTTTGCTGGATTACCGGCAATGATACAATTATCTGGGAATGAACCATGAACGACACTACCAGCACCTACAATTACATTATTTCCTATACTTGTTCCTTTGAGAATAATACTATTCATCCCAATAAAACAGTTATCACCTATTACTATAGGAGCCCGTAAAGTCTTCTCTTCATTTAGATTCATACGACGATCTTCCGGATCAAGTGGGTGAAAATCATTATCAATTATTTTACAATTCGCACCTATGGTCGCATTTTTACCTATCGTAATTGACTTTGTTGAGTATATTGTAGTTCCAGAAATTCCAAATCCATCCCCAATTTTAATTTTTCCACCATAACGAGCAACAAAAATACTTCGTTGCCATAATCCAAGCATATTGCTCGTAAATGAAGAATTAACACATCCCTTACCTAACTTAATTTCACAACCTTTAAATGAAAAAATGACACAATATCCTCTCAATTTCACATTTTTCAAGAATATTTTATTCTTCCAATATAATATATGAAATATTATTGAACGAATCATGATTATCTTATTTTATCATATAATTTTATATAATTATCTTAAGTACATGACAAAAATTTGAAAACATCGAATTTTGGGGTATAAGTCGGACGCATAAGTATGGTCGAAATCTCTTCCAATCCATATTTGACAAGCGACTTTGCCTTTCTTCCATGTTTCAGAATCCTTATCGGTTTAATATTTATATCTTTATGTTCACCAACGAGATACGCCCATACAAGAGCCATGCAGACCATCGCGACAAGTCTTGCGATGCGGTCCATATCACGCATATGGGTATCCTCGATGTTGAAGCCGGAAGATTTCATGGCTCTAAAGGCCGTTTCTATCTCCCATCGTTTTTTGTATGTCAAAATCGCCTCCTCGGGCCGATTGAAGCATATGAGAATCTGCAATTCCGGAACACCATCGGAGTTTTTGATCCGGCTGCCGGCAAGATAGACATACTCACCTTTGTGAAGAAAGAGCGTATGGAAGAATTTCTCCTGACCGACCTTCAAATCATTGAACAGCCACCAGGCTCGGATTCTCTCACCGGTGGAAGGCTTGACAATCCAGAAGTTCTGACGTATTCGGATGTAATACCGTATGCGACGGCTGTTGAGCCATCCTGTCCATTCCTTTCCGATGAACTCGCGGTCTGCCACAAGGCAGTCGATGCATTCCGCTCCGAAAAGACGGATAAAACGTTCCATAATTTTCTTGCGTTCTTCCCAGTTGGAGTTGCCACGTTTCGGAAGAAGGCTGAATATCAAAGGGAAGGCAATCCCTTTATAGGTTATGCCCAACATAAGGATGTTTATATTGAACTCCCCGAACTTCCAGTTGGTCCGGTCCATGCTCAGCACAAGACCGGTCTTGACAGGAAGCAGCGAGAAAATCATACGGGCTATGATGTCAAGGTCAAGTACATACTTGGCAAAGAATCTTTGGAGCCGTCTGAGGTTGGAATCCTTGTCTACAGCCGTAGGCATCGCATCAGCCAGTTTGTGGAGGCTGACAGTCTGCACCACACAGAGTGCATGGAGCAGCAACGCCATGAGTTTTATGCGTGCCAAATTCATACTTTGACCAAAGTGCTCTTGCATAATCGGGAGGATTTGGTTAACTTTGACCGAGTCCTTGAAATTAGTAGTTTTCATGAGAAAAAGCGTCCAAACTTTTCCTTTAAATTACTAATTTTCAGGGACTTTTGCAAATTTAATCGACTAAAAATTAAGTGTTTAACAGCATAAATTTAATTTTTGTCATCTACTAAAATAATTATCATAAACTTTTTTCTTATCATAATATAGTATGGTTCTCTCTCGACAGTCACTTGCATCAAAAGGTCTATTCTCACAAATATCTACAATTCCTTCAGCTAACATATCCGCATTCTGATAAGGAATGATGAATCCAGTATTCTTATCTACTGCTTCCGGAGAACCACCCGTATTGTATGTAATCACAGGAGTTCCACAAGCAAGAGCTTCAAGATTCGTTGTAGGGAAATTATCTTCAAGAGTAGGATTGACAAACACGTCTGCTTTATTATAGTATCTTACTAATTCCTCTATATTCTCTGTGCGTCTGATACCTGTAATTCCTTTAGGTAAGGCTGATATTTGATCTTTTGAAAGACCTATCAGCAATATCTCATAATCCTCCGGCAGTTTATCCCTAAGTTTTACAAATTCCTCCAACCCCTTTCTCTTATCCCAGACGCTTGCAACTCCAAGAATTAATTTCTTATCTGAATTCTGTGACATATCCTCTATTGGATGAAAAATATCAATATCTATACCATTATGGATAGTTACAGCGGGATAATCTTTAAGAAACGACTTTGACAATTCATTTCTTAACCATTCTGAGACAGGAACAAATGTAATATTGGGATGTCCACAAAATGCTCTCTTCTTATCTTGAAAATTATTATAACTTCTATCTTTCCATAATGAAGACGGGAAAGAACGAAGTTGAGGACAATTCATACATTCATTTTGCCATTTCGAACAACCTACATAATCATAATAAGCACAATGTCCTGTAAATGGCCAACAATCATGAAGAGTCCATACAACCGGACCTCCCCATTCCTTCAAATAATCAAACAATATTTTATAATTTATAAAATATCCATGAATATTATGAAGATGAATTATATCCGGTTTAAGTCCCTTTATCTTTTTAATAAAATCCTTTGTCACAGACTTTGACATCAAACCATGATTGTCAAACAATCTGGTACCTATGCCATGCAACCGCATATCAAAGTCATTACCAATACGAATCAAATTAGATTCACTATTGGGATTACCTCTACCATAAGCAATCCACGACTCCCAACCATTCTTTATTGCAAGTTTGCCAATATCCTCAGCAATCTTCCCGGTAGATCCCCAATTCGCAGTAACATTAATCTGAAGTAGTATCATTATCCTAAATATTCAATAAATATTTTATTGATATTCATAAACCATATCAATTCCACATATATGGAATTGTCTCATTAGAATTATTAATCACAATCATTACAAACCAATAAGCAAAACAAAAAGATATACAAACTAATGAAACCATTCGCTTATTATTTGCGCTTCCCCTTAATGTTTTACATATCAATGGGATATAATAAATATAATATGCAGTAAAATACATTCCAAATCTTGTAAATACAGTATTATACTTTCCCATTAATGAGAATATTAACTCTGTGAATATCAATAATAGCAATACTGTTTTATCTATCTTTGACATTGAACTATATATATCGCACAAAAACCATAAAACTATCATAAAAAAACTCATCGTTAGATATGTAAAACTAATTGATGAATTTGACGAACTATATGCTTGTGCCTTACCTGCCAACATACCTCCGCCAAAACTACTTAAATACTGCAATAATATACCAACCAATAAATAAATAGCCACTAATGAAAAAAGATATCCAACTATCATCAATTTTCTATAAATTGATTTACTCAATGAAATATATTCAATTATGTATAATAATAATGCTCCTATAATTACAGTGGAGTGAATCATTATTCCCAAGAAGGAAAATAATACATATTTCTTTATTTCCTTATTTCTTAGATATAAACTTATATATAATAAATATGCAATCGCAGCAGATTGTCGCATTATATTCAATGAAGCATTATATAGCAGAAAATAATATATTATAAATATAAAACAAATATTCAAACTATGATTACACTTCCTTGCAAACTTATATACCAACAAAATGGTAAAAGTTTGATAAAATAATAACACCACCGAGAATTTATTAAAAAATATGGCGATTTTCGCAATAATATAATATAACGGTTCTACAATTGGAATATATCTACCTTCATATTCTATAATATCATATATTTCCTTATAATTCTCTGTATCCGTTCCAACGTCAATACCTCTAAATCCAGCTAATAATATAGGCAATAACAATCCTACAAATATTGAAAAGTTACCAAATTTCGTTTCTTTACGACCTAAATAAAGGAACAAAATTGAACTAATATACACTAATAAATAAATTGACATCTAATCATCTAAAATCAATACTAATATACTGAATCCCTTTAAAGCTTGATCAATTCTTATTTCCTGAACAATTCCATTATTAAATGGAATTTTACATATATCCACGAAGGACTATTCTCTTGAGAATATCTCCATTTATAAAAATAATTAATTAATTTTGGAAATTTCATCAATATTAACTTCTTAACCTTTGAGTAGTTCAACAGTGTATTGTATGGAAGATTATCAATTTTCTTCTGAATTTTTGTAATTTTCTCCCTATTATTATCTTCTATAGCATGTGCTATTTCTACAATAGAACTTCTTAAAATAATATCATTGCTTACTTGCTTCCCAATTTTTATGGTAAAAAAATGCTGAATTGAATATGTTCCACACATAAATTTAAGCCATTTTTTATAATTACCTCGTGATGCCGAATCTGAAACTACCCTATATACTACAGTTGGTGAGGATATATAATAAATCTTCGATTTCCATGCAACCCATAACCATAATGGATAATCCCCCATTACAATTGGCATTTGCTCTTTAATCTCATCCAAAATACCTGAATCATAATAATCATACATTAGATCCGCCCTTAATATAACAGTAGGAGTGGATAACGTATTTGACAATAATAACTGATCCAAGCTCAATGTTGGTGGCACCAATAAATCCTCAAATTTATTAGATTCTACATAAAATCGCAAACTTTTTGTACAACACATACCATACTCCAGATTATGTTCCAAAAAATCAACTTGCTTCTGCAATTTTAAAGAATCTGTCCAATAATCATCGCCCTCACAAAAAGCAATATATTTCGCGCCTGTTGCCTCGCAAGCTGCATTCATTATACGAGATAATGATCCATCTCGCTTACTATATTGATTCTCCGTTTCGTAAATAGGCTTTATTATATCCGGATATTTCTCAGCATATTCTCGAATAATGGCTGCAGTGCCATCTGTTGAGGCATCATCATGTACTATTGCAACAAAAGAGAAATTTGTCTTCTGCATGACAAATCCCTCCAAAGCATCGCGAATATATGGTTCATGATTGTAAGTAATACAACGTATTGCGACCATCACCTTTTGATTATCCCTTTCCATATTTTAAGACATTTCTTTTACGTATTTATTATTCATTCACAAAACGGTCTTATGAATGTTTTTTAAGTACATGACAAAAATTTGAAAACATCGAATTTTGGGGTATAAGTCGGACGCATAAGTATGGTCGAAATCTCTTCCAATCCATATTTGACAAGCGACTTTGCCTTTCTTCCATGTTTCAGAATCCTTATCGGTTTAATATTTATATCTTTATGTTCACCAACGAGATACGCCCATACAAGAGCCATGCAGACCATCGCGACAAGTCTTGCGATGCGGTCCATATCACGCATATGGGTATCCTCGATGTTGAAGCCGGAAGATTTCATGGCTCTAAAGGCCGTTTCTATCTCCCATCGTTTTTTGTATGTCAAAATCGCCTCCTCGGGCCGATTGAAGCATATGAGAATCTGCAATTCCGGAACACCATCGGAGTTTTTGATCCGGCTGCCGGCAAGATAGACATACTCACCTTTGTGAAGAAAGAGCGTATGGAAGAATTTCTCCTGACCGACCTTCAAATCATTGAACAGCCACCAGGCTCGGATTCTCTCACCGGTGGAAGGCTTGACAATCCAGAAGTTCTGACGTATTCGGATGTAATACCGTATGCGACGGCTGTTGAGCCATCCTGTCCATTCCTTTCCGATGAACTCGCGGTCTGCCACAAGGCAGTCGATGCATTCCGCTCCGAAAAGACGGATAAAACGTTCCATAATTTTCTTGCGTTCTTCCCAGTTGGAGTTGCCACGTTTCGGAAGAAGGCTGAATATCAAAGGGAAGGCAATCCCTTTATAGGTTATGCCCAACATAAGGATGTTTATATTGAACTCCCCGAACTTCCAGTTGGTCCGGTCCATGCTCAGCACAAGACCGGTCTTGACAGGAAGCAGCGAGAAAATCATACGGGCTATGATGTCAAGGTCAAGTACATACTTGGCAAAGAATCTTTGGAGCCGTCTGAGGTTGGAATCCTTGTCTACAGCCGTAGGCATCGCATCAGCCAGTTTGTGGAGGCTGACAGTCTGCACCACACAGAGTGCATGGAGCAGCAACGCCATGAGTTTTATGCGTGCCAAATTCATACTTTGACCAAAGTGCTCTTGCATAATCGGGAGGATTTGGTTAACTTTGACCGAGTCCTTGAAATTAGTAGTTTTCATGAGAAAAAGCGTCCAAACTTTTCCTTTAAATTACTAATTTTCAGGGACTTTTGCAAATTTAATCGACTAAAAATTAAGTGTTTAACAGCATAAATTTAATTTTTGTCATCTACTAAAGAATGTTTTATAATATTATCTGATGTGTCGATATCATAGAGTATAGTCAAACGCCTCTCCTTTATATCTTTTTTTTACGTCAAGTTTATTGACAATTAATTTTTTATTGACATTTTTCAATATTGAAAAATATTCAAGCAATGGCTTCAACTTTTCTCCGGATTTAGACAATCCGTTATACAATATCAGAATCAATTCATATTCTGATAAAGCAGCTCTTACTAATGCCCCATACGCATGTCTATCCTTATATTCTATAAGATCTGAATTTCTAACATATTTCAAAAGTCGGTATAAAAATCTAAAATAATGATCAAACAAATGAATATCCGGCATTTTTTCATAATTATCAATTCCATATCTTTCTACCAATCCTTTTATACCATATACTTTCCTCCCATCATCTCCATACCAATCAGCTACTTTACTTTTATAATATCCTTCAAAGATTTCCAATCCGTTACCTTCTATAAAGACATCCTCAGCACTATCCTTTGCTTTATAAGATAAAGACATTGCTATCTCTCTGAAGGATGTCAAAAGGGTAAAAAACGAACTCTCAAAACGTTGATATTTCAATGTCTTGTTCTGTTGTTCAAATTCTTGTCTTTGCTTGGCAAGCTCATCCCTTGTCTGCATCAATTCCTGTCGCTGCATTCCCAACTCTTCCCGCTGCATTATCATGGTGACTATTAATCCAGCAAATGCCAGACCAGCAAAAAGAGCATTCACTGCGCCAAACTTATCTCCAAATGTACCTCTTTCCTCATGCGAGCCGATCCTCACATCCAGTACAAGCCAAAAAAGAAGCCATACCACAACAACAATCACTCCGGCTACAATAAAATAATAGGTATATCTGTTTGGATTCTTATCCTGATTCATAAAAATTCAATATTGAAGTGGAATAAATTTTTACATTTCAATCTCTTCCCAATATTTCCACCAATCTTGGAATATCGTTATTGACAAACAAATTGTAATGCTTCAGCAAGTCTTTTGACCGTTTCCTTATTCGTCTTGCCGGTGAACCGGCATATATTCCCCATGGTATTGTTGATTCCCTAAGAAATGAATTTGCCCCAACTGCTGTACCCTCTTCAAGTATCAGACCTGGCATGATTATGCTTGAGTCGCCAATCAATGTATGACTTTTAATATGAACCGGAGAAGAAATATGATATTTCCTGTATTTGGAGGGTATATATGTGCCAAACATCGACTTGCCACTGTAATCATCAGTTCCGCTATGGATTGACACTTTTGCTGCCAATGTCACATTATCTTCAATCCTGATTCCGGCATATCCATCCAATAGACAGAATGCACAGATTGTAACATTGTTTCCAATCTCCACATTTCCGTTGATTATACAGAAATCCTCAATCCTAACGTTATTGCCGATTGACATACCCTCCTGCTTGTAAATTGATGCCAACTTACTTATACGCACATTCTCTCCGACATGTTTGAATCCTGCGTTTTTAAGTTCCTCTTCAGTATAAAAATTGGATCCCCCTATCATGATATAAAATTTTTTATCCGAGAATCGGTATTTCTAAAATAAATTAGACTTTCATCATTCTCATTGCAAACATCAAGTGTTGCATTAATCTCCATATTGGATTTCAAAGCACTTTCCAATGCATACACCGGTATAAAACTCATCGCAATCTTGGAAATGCCGTTCCCATTTGTATTTTTCAGCACCCTTATCTTCTTAAGATAATCGTAAGTCCAGTAGCTATCTGTCTCTTCTGATAGTCCAGAACATGATTTCACCTCTCCATCCTTAGCAAAATGATTTATAACCAACAGAGGTGTTACATTTCGTTTTTCTGGCAATTTGAACATTCCCATGCTACCGGATAGTGCGTATGATATCAGGTTATCAAGATAATCGATACCGTATGCATGTTTTGTATACTCAAACGACAACTCTCCGCTCAATCTGAATCCTGACTCAAATATATAAAAGCAATCCTTTTCATCCCTAAATGCCGACATGGTTATATATCCATCTTTCATATCAAGAGACTTAAAGAACTTGGTTATCTGTTCCTGATATCTTTTTATAAAATCGGCCTGTCTCTTTGAGGGAAATATCCATGCGGATTGTAATATCTCGTGACCTTTCTGTGGAGGGCACATCATGGTATCATTAGACCCTAAAAGATATGCTGTGCCATCCACTAATAAATAATAGACATCGAACTTGACACATCCTTCCATGTATTTTTCAATGATTATTTCCCCTGTAGGAGATGCATCTCTCGCTATACGACATGCATTCACAAGCTCTTCCTCCGTGTATGCGACTGTTATCCCTATTGAACCAGCGCGATCCACAGGCTTCACTATAACCGGGAGATGCCTAAATGCTGAATCCTCAGTATATTCCGGAACCAATGGTAAACCACTGTGTCGACATGCTTTTTTAAACTTTAGTTTATCCCTTGTTATTTCCAATTGTTCCGCTGATATTGGACAAGGCAAATTCAGTTCTTCACACAGTTTAATCTGATTTTCAACTCGAAACTCACTGAAACCTGCAATAACCCCATCCACATTTGCTTCTCTACACTTTTCTGCAAGTTGATTTATATCGCTCCAACTGATATCCCAATATTCATCAGCAATCTCCTTTGCCGGACTCTTTGCTATATCAGTATTATTATCCGTAACAATTGTGTATATACCCAAATCTTTAGCTCGGTTCACAACAAAGCATTCGGTAACATTAGCTCCCAATATCAACAGCTTCTTCCCATTCAAATCATTCATTCTAATCCTGATTTATTATTTCTATTTTAAGTACATGACAAAAATTTGAAAACATCGAATTTTGGGGTATAAGTCGGACGCATAAGTATGGTCGAAATCTCTTCCAATCCATATTTGACAAGCGACTTTGCCTTTCTTCCATGTTTCAGAATCCTTATCGGTTTAATATTTATATCTTTATGTTCACCAACGAGATACGCCCATACAAGAGCCATGCAGACCATCGCGACAAGTCTTGCGATGCGGTCCATATCACGCATATGGGTATCCTCGATGTTGAAGCCGGAAGATTTCATGGCTCTAAAGGCCGTTTCTATCTCCCATCGTTTTTTGTATGTCAAAATCGCCTCCTCGGGCCGATTGAAGCATATGAGAATCTGCAATTCCGGAACACCATCGGAGTTTTTGATCCGGCTGCCGGCAAGATAGACATACTCACCTTTGTGAAGAAAGAGCGTATGGAAGAATTTCTCCTGACCGACCTTCAAATCATTGAACAGCCACCAGGCTCGGATTCTCTCACCGGTGGAAGGCTTGACAATCCAGAAGTTCTGACGTATTCGGATGTAATACCGTATGCGACGGCTGTTGAGCCATCCTGTCCATTCCTTTCCGATGAACTCGCGGTCTGCCACAAGGCAGTCGATGCATTCCGCTCCGAAAAGACGGATAAAACGTTCCATAATTTTCTTGCGTTCTTCCCAGTTGGAGTTGCCACGTTTCGGAAGAAGGCTGAATATCAAAGGGAAGGCAATCCCTTTATAGGTTATGCCCAACATAAGGATGTTTATATTGAACTCCCCGAACTTCCAGTTGGTCCGGTCCATGCTCAGCACAAGACCGGTCTTGACAGGAAGCAGCGAGAAAATCATACGGGCTATGATGTCAAGGTCAAGTACATACTTGGCAAAGAATCTTTGGAGCCGTCTGAGGTTGGAATCCTTGTCTACAGCCGTAGGCATCGCATCAGCCAGTTTGTGGAGGCTGACAGTCTGCACCACACAGAGTGCATGGAGCAGCAACGCCATGAGTTTTATGCGTGCCAAATTCATACTTTGACCAAAGTGCTCTTGCATAATCGGGAGGATTTGGTTAACTTTGACCGAGTCCTTGAAATTAGTAGTTTTCATGAGAAAAAGCGTCCAAACTTTTCCTTTAAATTACTAATTTTCAGGGACTTTTGCAAATTTAATCGACTAAAAATTAAGTGTTTAACAGCATAAATTTAATTTTTGTCATCTACTAAAATTTCTATTATCCGTTTCATATCATCCACCCCGTATCTCTGATCAATCGGCAACGGCAGTATCTCTGTCGCCAGATCTACTGCATTTGAAGTCGGGTTGTTCCCACAGGATATGTCAGGCCAGTATCTGGCGACAAATATTCCATTGTCTATCAGTCTTTGGCGCAGTCCGGCATCCTTCGTCCGATAGGGATAGACCATCGGGCAACTCAGAGATGCGGATTCCGGTGTGGTCAGAAGATTGCTCCCCTCAAGACTGTCGCGGAGCATACCGTAATTCCGCTTCCGGTCCCCCTGGACCGTCATGAAATCTATCGATTGAAGCAAACTTTCGGTGAGCCTTGACATCCTCCGCAAAGGCAATCCTTTAAGTTTCGCGCTGTTCTCCTTGAAGTCGGGATATCCGAACATGGAATCCACGTCTATCCTCTTCAGCAGATGGGAACATCGGTCGTATGACAGGTCCCGATCCTCCAATTCAACATCAATACTCCCCACTGCATTCACGAGTCCTCCGTCGGGGACTCCGACAAACTTCCGTGGGCTGTAGAATGACCTGACCCCCAACTCCACCGGATAGTAGAGTGCCTGGGAGTTGTCTATTATCACATGCTCCTCCAGCTCTCTTGAGATCCTGCGGATGTATGCGTCCTTTATACCGAAGTAGTTGTTGATTATTATATAGTCTCCCGTTGAGAGGTCCGGCATATCCCTAACCTCAAGGTTGTCATCAACGTCATAAAGACTGTAATTGAATATCCCAAGTCGTCTGATCGGTTCAAGCACCACATCACATGTGTATCGTGGTACATACAGGTGCCTTATATTCCCCACACCTATCACCCTGAGTATGTATTCCAGTGCATGACGTCCGGAATTGACCTTGACCGCATGACTGTTAGGCATGTTGTCATACGTCGGGAGTTCCAGTTCGAAATATCCTCCTATCGGTCTCATGACAGTACCGGCTTTATCAGTGTCTCGCAATCGGGATAGAGTCTCTCCATGGTCCCGACATCCGGGAAACGCAGGAACACTATGCCTATCGCCTTGCCCGCGCCGTCAAATGCCTCAACCTTGTCACCCTGATGCCTGTAGATACATTCCCTATAGATATAGGGGGCAATCCCAGGGGATATTTCAAGACCTTCGTAGGTGCCGTCAACCTTGCTGTGGACAACATAATGGCAGAAGCAGCCATCCTGTTCCTGTGGCATCAGACCTGACCTCTCACCCATTGCCACAAGCACGTTTGCCCTTGGGAGATCCACGCTGAAGGCATCCGAGAGCTGGATCGGGATCATGTTGCCGCCTGCCCTCGGTCCGAGTTCAAGGAAATGCACGTTGTCATCCCTGTCAAGCAGTATCTCTATGTTCAGTTCCCCGAATCTGATACCCAATGCTTTTACAATCCTTTGAAGTTCATCATGGACACGCTGTGCCTGTAATGAGTTTAGACCTGCCGGTTTTTTCTTACCTATAGGAATCAGGCTTTTTCCATTATCACCTCTATTGCATGCCATCTCTCCAAAAAGGATTATCTTGCCATCTTCAACGAAGATATCACCACCAATCACGTTCGGGAACCCCCTCTCTATGAATTCCTCCGCTATCAGGACCTTGTTGCGGGAATAGCTGTCGGCATGTGATATGGCTCCGTTAAGGTTCTCCGTATCCATGAGTTTTGTGACACCCTTTGAGCCGGATGAGTCCGTGGGCTTCACTATTATGGGGAATGTCAGCCCTTTGAGCTGTTCCTTCAGTGATTCCACATCTACATTGGGATTGAATGTCACCATTCTTGGGCAGGCGAAGCCATTGTCCCTCAGGAACTCGCGGAACCTGTGCTTTATGCCGAGCACCTCAACGGATCCGGACGGGTTTGTGGGTAGTCCCAGGCGTTCGCAGACTATTGCGGCAGGAAGTGCCGCAGGGTCGGAGGCATACGCCAGTACCCCGTCAACCCTCTCCTTCCTCGCAACTTCATAGACGGCATCCACATCAGTGGTGCTCACCTGATAGAAACGGTCAACCTCGTGCTGTCCCGGATTATCCGGAAGATAGTCGCACAGAACGGTCCTGTAGCCCAGATCCCTTGCCGCACGGATCGCCACAAGCTGCTGGGCGGAACCGCCTAACAGCAATATCGTCCTTTGGCTCATTTCCTGAAGAATTTAAGGACCCTATCTATATCCGCATCCGAAAGGTCATGGTGCATCGGCAGGCAGAGGACGGTGTCGGCAAGTCTGTAGGCAACGGGAAGATTCTCGCGTGTGGCGGATGGAAGCCCCTTGTAGGTGCTGAACTCGCTGATGAGGGGATAGAAGTAGCGGCGTCCGAGGACGTTGGCTTCCTTCATCTCCTGATAGAGTGCATCGCGTGTCTTGCCGAACCGCTCCGCATCTATGAAGATCGGGAAGTAGCTGTAGTTGTGGCGCACTCCCGGCATGTCGTTGAAGAAGCTGATGCCATCCACGTCGCGCAGTGCCTCGCGGTAGGCGTTGGCCACTTTCTGACGGGCAGCTATCGCGGCATCCACCTGACGGAGATTGAGGAGTCCGTAGGCTGAGCGCATCTCGTCCATCTTGGAGTTGATGCCGGGGGCGACAACCGTTGTCTCGTTGGCGAATCCGAAGTTCTTCAGATAGTCGATGCGTTTCTTCGTCACCTCATCCTGCATAACCATCGCGCCACCCTCGATTGTGTTGTAGACCTTCGTGGCATGGAACGAGAGTGTCGACATGTCGCCGGCATTGAGGACGGATTCACCGTTGACCTCCACACCGAAGGCATGGGCAGCATCGTAGATCACCTTCAACCCGTATTTGTCGGCTATCTCCTGTATCGCCTTCGTGTCACATGGCTTACCGTAGCAGTGAACAGGCATGATGGCAGTGGTCTTTGGAGTTATTGCCGCCTCTATCTTTGAGGGGTCAAGGTTGCAGGTAGCGGGATCCACATCGACGAACACCGGCTTGATGCCGTTCCACCACAGGGAATGGGTCGTGGCTACAAAGCTGTAGGGGGTGGTTATGACCTCTCCGGTGATGCGCAGTGCCTGGAGGGCTGTGATCAGTGGCAACGTGCCGTTGGTGAAGAGACTGATGTATGGCACCTTGAGATATGCGGCAAGTTCCTTCTCCAACTGCTTGTGAAAGGAACCGTTGTTTGTTATCCACTTGCTTGCCCAGATCTCCCTGAGCATGTCGTGAAACTCCTCCAGATCAGGAAGTAGCGGAGAAGTCACGGTAATCTGCTTGTTACCGTCCATAATTTATAATGATTATTTTGTTTTTACGAATGAAAGGAGTTCGCGCAGGTCTGCCGAACGGGTCAGTCTCGTCACAATCAGGAAGTACACGATGCCGGACAGTATGCCGGCGGTAAGTTTCAGCATGTTGCCGGGAACCAACTGAACGACACAACAGACCACCGCACCCATTGAGAATGAGTAGAGAAATGTCGGTACAAGATCGCGCATCTGGCGCAGGAAGCCTACCTGTATGAGTTTCCCTGTGTAGTGGGTGTTGATTATCAGCGCGATTATCGAGTTCACCACGGACCCCCAGCACATGGCGACTATGCCGAACGGCACAGTGATGCAGATCATGGCGACACCGAGACATTTCTTGATTATCTCCAGACGGAGGAAGAGGTCACTCCTCCCCTTCACCTGAAGGAGATTGAGGTTGATGGAATGGATAGGATACCACATCATACCCAGACAGATTATCTGGAGAAGGACTGCGGCAAACTCCCACTGCTCCTTCAGCACAAGCAGGATGAAGGGATGCGCCACTGCCGCAAGCCCTATCATGAGGGGAAACACAATGAAGGCGGAAAGGCGCAGGAAACGGCGGTAGACACTGCGCAGTCGTTCGTCATCATCCTGTATGGAGCAGAGTATCGGGAACGTGACCCGCTGGATTATGCCTGATACATTAGAGGATGGGAATTCCGCAAACTGATGGGCTCGCGTATAATAGCCAAGATCGGATGCCTTGAACACCTTGCCTATGACTATCATATAGATATTCCGATAGAGTGTATCGAGGATACCGGATGCCGCCATCTTAGAGCCGAAGGCAAATAGCTCGCGGAATGACACCCATGAAAACACCCATTGCGGTCGCCATCGGGAGAAGATCCACAGCAGACCTACATTCACAGCAAGGTTCGTGATCTGATACCAGACTATCGACCACACACCGAAACCGGTGTATGCCATAGTTATGCCGACCGCACCGGAGACAACAGCTGCTGCAAATGAAGCCTTTGCCTGTGTCTTGAAGTCTATCCTTACCGTCAGCAATGCTCTCTGCACCACGACAAAGGAATTGATAAGTACGCTGACCGAGATGAGACGGGTGAGCGGCACAAGTATGGGCTCGTTGTAGAACCGGGCAATGAGAGGGGCAGACAGGAAGAGAGCCAGATATAGCACCAACCCTACCCCGATATTGAAGTAGAAGACGGTGGAGTTGTCAACCTCCGAACGGTCCTGCTTGCGGATGAGTGCCTGTGAGAAACCGCTGTCAACAAGAGACTGCGACACGGCTATGAATATCGTGAGCATCCCGACAAGACCGTAATCATCCGGCGTGAGGATACGCGCCATGATAATCATGACGACAAATCCTATACCCTGCACGGAGAAGCGTTCGAGAGTGCTCCAGAGAGTGCCCTTTAGGGTCTTTCTTTTCAGAGATTCAGACAAAGCTGTAGGGGATGTTATGGTTTTCGCGCTTCGCGCTCACACTTGAATCAAAACGGCTGCGCAAACACGTATTGAATCCAATAAGAATAGCCAAAAGCAAAGGATAAGCAATATAAATGAGGCTAAATTCTACTCTTTCCTTTGCTTTTGGCATTACATCATTTCCGAATTTTTGTCAAGATAATTTTACCCTTGGATAGCGTACATTGATAAGATATCTGAGTAAATTGATTCCCTTTTGTATATGTGGTGGATGTAGATTTTTTATAACCTGAATCTGTAAGAATACGTATAATTTCCTTAGGTTTTGTCTTGGAAATAACCTCAATAATTGGAGTACAGACCTTCGAGTTCTCATCCATTTTTAAGCGGAGCCGATTGCCTTTCTCATCGGAGAAAACAATGAAACCATCTTCTGAATCCTGCTCTACGAGCGAATAGTTTCTACATGTTTCCATCATTCGGTCAATGGATATGTCGTCAACAAGAGTGGTGGCAAGATAGAGAGGGTCCGAAAGTTGCATTTTTTGCGCCATTGATGGCAAAGATACAAGCAACAACAGTAATATCGCTATAAGTCGATTCATGTTATAATATTTGCAATACGGATAATCATGTTTTCGCGCTCCGCGCTCACACTTGAAACAAAACGGCTGCGCTGTTTCTCAAACAGCTCTTTAAATGCTGTTTTTTAGCCAGTTCTTTAATTTCTGGGGATTGGCTGGGGTTAGCGGTTGGTGTACATGTCGTCGTAGTAGCGGAGGTAGTCGCCGCTGGTGATGCGGTCCATCCAGTCCTGATGGTCGAGGTACCAGCGGACGGTCTTCTCGATCCCTTCCTCAAACTGGAGGCTCGGTTCCCAGCCTAACTCGCTCTGGAGCTTGCGGCTGTCGATGGCGTAGCGCATGTCGTGTCCGAGTCGGTCGGTGACGTAGGTGATCAAACGCTCGCTCTCACCTTCGGGGTTGCCGAGAAGACGGTCAACGGTCTTGATGATGACCTTGATGAGGTCGATGTTCTTCCATTCGTTGAAGCCGCCGATGTTGTAGGTGTCGGCGGTCTTCCCCTTGTGGAAGATTAGGTCGATGGCGCGGGCATGGTCCTCCACGTACAGCCAGTCGCGCACGTTCTCTCCCTTTCCATAGACAGGAAGGGGCTTGCCGTGGCGTATATTGTTGATGAAGAGGGGTATCAGTTTCTCCGGGAACTGGTACGGACCGTAGTTGTTGGAGCAGTTGGTCACGATTGTCGGCATACCGTAGGTGTCATGGTAGGCACGGACAAAGTGGTCGGAGGATGCCTTTGACGCCGAATATGGTGAGTGGGGATTGTATTTGGTCTCCTCGGTGAAGAAGAGGGAGCCATACGCCTCATGTTTCTTTCCACTCGATGCCCTGGTGGAGAAAGGTGCGTCAACACCCTCCGGATGGGTCAGCTCGAGTGCTCCGTAGACCTCATCCGTTGAGATATGGTAGAAACGCTTGCCCTCATACTTCTCCGGCAACGATTCCCAGTATTCCCTGGCGGCCTGCAGCAGGGCGAGAGTGCCCATTACGTTGGTGCGTGCGAACGTGAACGGGTCCTTGATGGAGCGGTCAACGTGGCTCTCTGCCGCAAGGTGGATGATGCCGTCGATCCCGTAGTCGCGGATGATGCGGCGCATCTCATCGAGATCGGCGATGTCAGCCTTAACGAACGTGTAGTTCGGTCTGCCCTCAATATCCTCAAGATTGGCAAGGTTGCCGGCGTATGTAAGCTTGTCAAGATTTACGATATGATAGTCAGGGTATTTGTTGACAAACAGCCTGACAACGTGCGAACCGATGAATCCGGCACCACCGGTGATCAATATATTCCTCATAGATTGTGTTGCTAATGACTTATTACATATAACCTGTTACCTATCACCTGTCATATCCCTGTGCTTAAGCTCCTCTATCACCTGAAGGAGATACTGCCCGTACTGGTTCTTGAGCATAGGGGCGGCATTCCGGCGCATCCTCTCCTCAGAGATCCATCCCTTGCGATAGGCGATGCCCTCAAGACACGCGACCTTCAGTCCCTGCCGTTTCTCTATAACCTCTATGAAGGTGGATGCCTCGGCAAGCGAGTCGTGCGTGCCGGTATCGAGCCACGCGAAGCCACGACCGAGTGTCTGCACCTTCAACTCTCGATCCTGGAGGAACCATTGGTTGACGGTCGTGATCTCCAGCTCACCGCGTGCCGACGGCCTGATGTTCTCCGCCACATGCACCACCTTGTTGGGATAGAAGTAGAGACCGACAACAGCATAGTTGGATTTCGGATGCTCAGGTTTCTCCTCTATCGAGAGGCAGTTGCCCTCGCTGTCGAACTCCGCCACGCCGTAACGCTCCGGGTCGCTGACCCAGTAGCCGAAGACGGTTGCCTTCCCGTCCTCCTCGGCTGAACGTACAGCCTCCTTCAACATACCGGTGAAGTATGAGCCGTAGAAGATGTTGTCACCGAGCACAAGGCACACCGAATCATCTCCGATGAATTCCTTCCCTATGATGAAAGCCTGTGCAAGACCGTCGGGAGATGGCTGCTCGGCATATTCGAAACGCACACCGAAATCGGAGCCGTCGCCGAGAAGACGCCGGAAACCGGGCAGGTCATGTGGGGTGGAGATGATGAGGATGTCGCGGATTCCGGCAAGCATGAGCACCGAAATCGGATAGTAGATCATCGGTTTGTCATAGATCGGAAGCATCTGCTTCGATACGCCCTTCGTGATGGGATACAGGCGGGTGCCGGAACCGCCGGCGAGTACTATGCCTTTCATAATAGGATGGGATTAGCCCCCCTGCCCCCTAAAGGGGGAGGTGACGGAGGGAATGAAATGGGGGTTATACGGGGGTGATGAATTCGATGGGGACGGTGGCGGTGACGCGCGCGCCGCCGAGACTGCTGAAGGTGAGGCTCACTTTGTAGCGGTCGTGGGAGATTTTTTCTATTATGCCTACCTGTCCGACGGCGTTGCCGCGCGTGATGCGGGCGGTGCGCCCTTTCTCTATGGCGGGAAGGGCGGTCTGTCGTGTGGGGAAGTGGTAGGTGATGGTGTCGGTGCTCACTTCGCAGAGGAGCATGAATGTGAGCATCTCGCGGTCGGAGATGGGTGCGGGGAGGGAGGTAGCGGGATGCGTGTAGATGTATGCGTCGGCTCCGAGGTGGCGTTTGAGTTGCTGCGCCACGTCTTGTGTGCAGTTGATGAAGAGTAGCGACCCCATGAATGTGGGGCGCGTGGTCTTCCGCTTCTTGCCGGGGAGTTTCTTGTCGAGTGCCGCATCGGGTGGTGGTACGAATGACCGGAATGCCTCGCCGCGTAGGAAGGGTATCTGCGGACCGAAACTCTCTGCCATCGTCATGGAGTCTTCGGCATAGCAGCGCATCACGTACCAATGGAGGCGTTCGTCGGAGATACGGTTGGCTACGGTGAGCCTCGTCTCATCGATCCGCCATTGCTCGTATTGCTTTTTCCCGGTGAGTTTCTTTGCCATGTCGGTTTCCACCTGTATTGAGGCGGCTATCAGATTGGCTGGTATGTCGCATTTACGTGCGGCGGAGATCCAAGCGTCGGCGGCTGTTGCCGGGGAGAGTGTGGAGGATAGTCCGGCAAGCTGTCCGATGATGGAGAGATTGTCGGAGAATCCCTTTACGTCGAGCGATTCAATACATTTGGTGAATGACTTGCGGGTGCGCAGTTCAAATCTGCGGAGTATGCGCCGCTGATGTGGGAGCATGGGGCGCAGCGTACCTTCCGCTGCCATGCTCTTCATGCTGTCGATGGGGAGGGCTGCGGAGAAGAGGGAGTAGAGGAATATGTCGAGTGAGTTCTGGAGGAGCGGCTGATCGGAGAGGTCGAGCGAAGCAAGACGCACCACCTCTTCGAATGGCATACTCCTTTCCATTGTTACGTTTTTTGAACCCAAACCGTTGAATGCTGCCTTAAACTTGGATGCGTTCTCTTTCCCGAATGAATCTTTCATGACGGCGCGGAAACTCATCTGGAAGAGTTTTACGGATGAGGGGGTCACACCTTCGCGCACGAGAAAATCGCCGAAGTCGGCTACAAAGCCAGGGTTGACGGCGTTGAGGTCGAAGTCGGGTGCGTCGACGAATTGCTCAAGACGGTTGAGCATCGCGAGGTAGTAGCGTGCCGTGCTTTTTGATTTTGAGTCGGCGACACGCTGACGCAGTGATTCTACTGAGATAAGCACTGTGGAATTAGCTTTATTTCGGTGTGGAATCGTGGAAGGGTTCGGGGTGAAATCCGGTATTGAATCGCACAAAAAATTAAAACAACCGTTTTTTTGAGCAATTCTTCGTCTCCCCCGGAAGTTGCTTTTTGATAGTGATTCCGGAGTGACGATTAGTGCGAATCAATTGGTTTTCATTCGCTTGGATATGTAAGTAGGATGAAGACATCTGTCTTTTCCTTTTTTGTTGCGATGGTCTGCCGGGATGAGGAGTGATGGTTGTGTCGGCAGTCGCTTTTATTTGGAACGCAAATTTAGGCATTTTATTTGGTTTACGCAAATTTTTATGACATCATGCACATCATGTTGTGACATCATGCACACATCAGGCAAACATCAGGCACATCATGTTGTGACATTATGCACACATCAGGCTCTTATCAGGCACATGTCGGGGACACTTCAGGCACAATATTATTTTCAGGTTGCGTGTTTGGTTCGGATTTTGTAATTTCGCGACAGATTAATTCTTATGATTAATTTTTTATTATGAGCAATTGCGGAATCAATTCTGTGCATGACGAGTTTGATCGTCTGCATCTTTGGCATCCATATACTTCTACCCACGATCCTCTGCCGACTTATCTTGTTGACCATGCGGAGGGTGCGGAGATTGTATTGGCTGACGGTACCCGTCTTATCGACGGGATGTCGTCGTGGTGGTGCGTGATCCACGGCTATAACCATCCGGTCCTCAATAAGGCGATCGCTGACCAGACTGCGAAGATGAGCCATGTGATGTTCGGGGGGCTGACCCATTCCCCTGCTATTGAGTTGGGGAAACTTCTCCTCTCGATTCTTCCACCGTCGATGAACCATATCTTCTATGCCGATTCGGGAAGCGTAGCCACGGAGGTGGCGATGAAGATGGCTGTGCAGGCGCAGAATAATCCGCGCAGAACGAATTTCGCCACTATCCGTTCCGGGTATCACGGCGACACATGGAACGCTATGTCGGTGTGTGATCCGGTGACGGGTATGCACGGGGCTTTCGGTCCGGCATTGCCGGTGAGATTTTTCGCCGATGCTCCGGCGTGTCGCTTCGGTGAGGAGTGGGACCCGAAGGATTTCGACTCTATGGCTCGTCTGCTTGACGAGCATGGGGATGAGTTGGCGGCTGTCATCCTGGAGCCTGTGGTGCAGGGTGCGGGGGGAATGCGTTTCTATCATCCGCAGTATCTTCGCGAATTGAGACGTGCTTGCGATGAGAAGGGTATACTGCTCATATTTGATGAGATAGCCACCGGTTTCGGACGGACAGGGAAACTCTTCGCATGGGAACATGCGGGAGTGGAACCTGACATAATGCTCATCGGAAAAGCCTTGACCGGAGGTTACATGACGTTCTCTGCCGTGGCTGCCACGGCGAAGGTGGCAGATATGATCTCGTCGGGCGAGGCGGGAGTGATGATGCACGGTCCCACATTCATGGGGAACCCGCTTGCTTGCGCGGTGGCACTCGCATCGGTAAGGCTGCTGCTCGCCTCCCCGTGGCAGGAGAGGATCAAGCGCATTGAGAGCATCATGAAGGAGCGTCTTGAGGAGGCACGCGATTATCCCAACGTGCGCGACGTCAGGGTGCTCGGTGGTATCGGCGTGATCGAGACGGATCAATACGTAGATTGTGGTGAGTATCAGAAGCGTTGTGTGAAGGAGGGGGTATGGATACGCCCATTCGGTCACAATTGCTACATAATGCCTCCATATATGGCAGTCAGCGACAGCCAGGTGGAGAAGCTCTGCGATGCGTTGCTTAAACTGACAAGAGAGATGCCATGCCCGAAATAAAGGATATTCTCGCGCAACTTGACGGAGAGAACCGTCTGCGCACCATACCGCAGGAGGCAACAGGGATGATTGCCGACCTATCGTCAAACGATTACATGGGTCTCGGTGAACTCGGCGACGGATTCCGTGAGGAATTTCTCAACCGTTTCCCCGATGCTGCATTCACATCGTCGGCATCGCGTCTGCTGTCGCAACGTCAGAAGTATCATTTCGCTCTTGAGGAGATACTTGAGGGTCTTTACGGTAAACCTGCACTCCTGTTCAATTCCGGATATCATGCCAACGTGGGTTGCACCGGTGCGCTCACGCTACCCGGCACGCTCTTCGTGTGCGATAAGCTGATACATGCCTCTATGGTAGATGGACTCCGAATCGCAGGGAGCGAGTTCAAGCGATTCCCCCACAACGACCTCTCCAAACTGGAGATGATCCTGAGTAGGGAATGTCGGAACTATGAGTACGTTGTGGTGATTGCGGAGTCGATCTACAGTATGGATGGCGATGAAGCCGACCTAACGGAACTTGTGAAACTGAAACACCTCTACCCCAACCTGCTCCTATATATAGATGAGGCGCACGCCTTCGGTGTGCGCGGAGAGAGAGGACTCGGAGTGGCGGAAGAGAAGGGGCTTATCGATGAGATCGACTTGCTTATCGGCACGTTCGGGAAGGCTGCCGCCTCTGCCGGAGCGTTTGCCGTATGTAGTGAGGAGATGAAGAGTCTGCTCGTCAACTGCGCCCGCCCATTCATATTCTCCACCGCCCTACCCCCTGTCAATGCCGCTTGGAGCATTCTCATGACGGAGAAACTTGTCGGGATGAAGCGTGAACGGCTCCACCTTGCGGAGCTTTCCAGCCTGTTCTCATCGCGCATAGAGGAGATTTCCGGCGTCTCTACCGGATCCACCTCGCAGATAATACCATATCTCACGGGGGATGCCGCACGCGCCATTGCGATAGCCCGCACTCTGAGAGATGCCGGGTTCCTCGCGTTGCCGATACGCCGCCCCACCGTGCCGCCGGGTGGCGAACGGATACGCTTCTCGCTCAACGCGAATCTTGACATGAAGAAACTATCCCCGCTTTTCGACGTATTGCGGGATGAAAGGATATTTATCAATGAGAATTGAATGGTTAGCTAAAGAGGGGAACAATCGGCTTATCCTCATATTCGCCGGATGGGGTACGGATGCCTCGTTCTACGTGGGATGCCTCCACGAAGGATGGGATCTCGCCGTGGCATCGGGGTATTCTGATCTAAGTTTTCCGGATGACATACTGCTCCCCTACCACTCGGTGGTGGTCTTCGCCTGGTCGATGGGGGTATATGCCGCCTCGCGGGTGATGACTTCCGACAGGGTGGCACTTGCCGTGGCGGTCAATGGTACGGAATCGCCTGCCGATGACCGGTCAGGGATACCGACAGCCATCTTCGACGGCACCGCCGACAGTCTGAACGAGAGGAATCTGATGAAATTCAGGCGACGCATGACCGGGAAGGATTACGATAACGTCCGCACGCGGCTGGAGGGTTGCGTATACGACATAGAGCAACTGCGCGACGAATTGAGGTGGATACGTCAGGAATCGTCCGTATCATACGGTGGTAGGCTACGCTGGCAGAGGGCATACATAAGCACCGGGGATCTCATATTCCCTCCCGAATCTCAACGGAGGGCTTGGGAGCAGAATCCCTACAGTCCGGAGATCGTGACTCTCGACGCACCACATTACATCGACCTTAGCGAGATCATTCATTCCATACTTCCGTCAGGGAGTAAGGTCGGGGAGCGTTTCATGAAGGCTTCCGCCACATACGACTCCCAGGCACACGCCCAACGTGAGATCACGTTGCACTTAGCAGCGATGGGTCAGACCGACACGCCTATCCGCAGGGTCATTGAGATCGGACCGGGCACCGGAATGCTCACCCGCCTTATCGATGAGAGATGGCATCCGGAGATAATGGAGCTTGTCGACCTCTACCCTACGGACAGATTCGACATAGCCGCCGAGCAACGTCTGCACATAGCCAATGCCGAGGAATGGATAGAGGATATGGCGGAGAGGGAACCGGGGAGTATCGATGCCATAGTGTCGGCGTCCGCAATACAATGGTTTGCCGACCCACGCCGCTTCTTCCGCAATGCGGCACGTCTGCTCCGCCCCGGAGGACTGTTGCTCTGCTCCACTTTCCTCCCCGACAACATGAAGGAGCTGCAACAGATCTCACCCTACGGACTCGTCTACCGCAGCCGCGAAGAGTTGGAAGGGTATCTTGATGAATATTTTGATGCAGCTAAGCTATCAGAAAAAAGGATAGAGATGAGATTCGACAACGCACGCGACACTCTCCGACATCTCCGGCAGACAGGCGTCGGGGGCACGGCGCGTGCTCAGGTCAGCATATCCGCACTACTCGGCATGATGCCTACAGAACTGACATATCATGCCCTCTGCATAGCGGCTGAGAGACGAAATACAGACTGACAAATTACATTTTGACAGGTCAAGTATCATCCTTACCCTAAAATCATGTGTTTAGGATACTTATTTGTCTTAAATAAATACAAATATACAAATATTTTTATCTAACTTTGCAGCATACAATCAATACTATTTCTAAACTAAACCATGGTAACAACACTTTTAATCATCTTCATTGTCGGCTATATCCTTATAGCCTCTGAACACGTGCTCGGTGTGAACAAGGCAACCTTCGCGCTGATCATGTGTGGACTCCTTTGGGCAGTCTATTCGTTGTGTACCCACGATCCCAACATCTCGTCGGAAATGGTGGAGGCACTCGGCGACACCTGTGAGATTGTCGTCTTCCTTATCGGAGCGATGACAATAGTGGAGCTGATAGACCGCTACGGCGGCTTCAAGATCATGATTGACAAGATCCATGCGTCCAACAAACGGAAACTACTCTGGATCCTTGCTCTTGTGGCATTCTTCATGTCGGCGGTGCTCGACAACATGACCACCACCATCATCATGGTCATGATGCTCCGGCGTATGCTTCAGGACCAGAAGGAACGCTGGATGTTTGCCTGTACGATTGTATTGGCGGCAAACGCAGGCGGAGCCTGGTCTCCTATCGGCGACATCACTACCATCATGCTCTGGATGAAGAACTACGTGTCATCCGTCGATCTTATCGAGAATCTTCTCCTCCCGTCGCTTGTATCCGTAATCGTGCCGGTATTCATCGCCAGCCGCATGATACCCGCCTCGCCCATGGAGGAGCGCAACAGTCAGGACAACCGTATAGGCTACGACATGTCGAAGGAGCATCCGAAAATCTCAAGAGTGATACTATGGTGTGGCATCGGCGGTCTGCTTTTCGTGCCGGTGTTCAAGGCTACGACTCATCTCGCCCCCTACATGGGTATCCTTCTCTCGCTTGGTGTGCTCTGGCTCATGACGGAGCTTCTCGTGCGCCACTATAAGCTTGACGGCAAGATCGAGGGGAGAATCTCGCAGGTTATGCGTAATATCGATATGTCTACTATCCTGTTCTTCCTCGGCATCCTTATGGCAGTGTCCGCACTGAGTCAGGCAGGCATACTTGGAGAACTTGCAGGATGGCTCAACAATACAATGCACAACGTCTATGCAATCAACGGTATCATCGGTGTGTTGTCATCCATCGTGGATAATGTTCCGTTGGTGGCAGCGTGCATGGAGATGTATCCTGTGGCTAATGATGCCATGATAGCTGCGGCAAGCGATCCCGCCTATACAGCTCTGTTTGTGGAAGACGGTCTGTTCTGGCATCTGCTCACATTCTGTGCCGGTGTCGGTGGGAGTATGCTCATCATCGGTTCGGCAGCAGGAGTCGTTGCGATGGGCATTGAGAAGATACCGTTCATGTGGTATCTCAAACGCATCACCTGGCTTGCATTCAGTGGCTACATCGCCGGTATCGCCATGATATGGCTGATGGATCTGATTCTGAACTAAACGCTGATATTTAAATAATATATAATCGCATATTGAAGTAGGGAAATTTTTTCAAATTTCCCTACTTTTGCATTGTAGTTGTCCAAGCCCCAACTCCGTTTCATCAAAATATCCATTGCGAATGAAAACACAAGATTACCCGATAGGCATACAGACTTTCCAGACAATCCGTGAGGAAGGTTAGTTACGAAAAAAGGACGTGTCTCGACGAGACACGTCCTTTCTGTTATAAGGATTATTCGAGGATTACTTGCGGAGATCTTCCTCTACCTTTGTCATTTCGGGATCCTGACCCCACTGCTGCTGAGAAAGACGCTTGTAGTTGTTGTAGCGCCAGCGAGCGTTGTCCTGTGCTGCCTGGAAGAGCTCATCGGCTGCGGCAGGCTGCATCTTGTAGAGCGATGCGAAACGAACCTCACCCTTGAGGAAGTCGTTGAACTTGCTCCAATCCGGCTCCTTGCTGTCAAGTGAGAACGGATTCTGACCGGCGTTCTCAAGCTCGGGATTGTAACGCCAGAGGTGCCAGTAGCCACATTCCACTGCCTTCTTCTCCTCTTCCTGTGCGCGACCCATACCGGCTTTCAGACCGTGGTTGATACAGGGAGCGTAAGCAATGATCAAAGAGGGACCATCGTATGCCTCTGCCTCACGGATAGCCTTAAGAGTCTGAGCATTGTCAGCACCCATAGCCACCTGTGCAACGTAAACGTAGCCGTAAGTGGTAGCAATCAGACCAAGGTCTTTCTTGCGGATTCTCTTACCTGCGGCAGCAAACTTAGCGATAGCTGCAATAGGTGTAGATTTGGATGACTGACCACCGGTGTTGGAGTAAACCTCTGTGTCGAGCACGAGGATGTTGACGTTCTTGCCGGAAGCGATCACGTGGTCAAGACCACCGAAACCTATATCGTAGCTTGCACCGTCACCACCGATGATCCACTGGCTGCGCTTGGGCAGATAGTGACCAAGTTCCAATACCTGCTTAGAAAGCTCGCAACCTGCGGCGGCACCCTTCTCTGCCTCTGCGATGAATGCTGCTGCTCTCGCGCGTGAGAGTGCGCTGTCGTCGCGGTCGGCACGCCATGCAGCTGCTGCATTCTTGAAGCTCTCGGGAGCCTCAGATGCCTCGATCTTTCCGCAGATCTCATCAAGACGGGCACGCATCTTCTCGTAAGCGAGGCTCATGCCGAGACCGAACTCACAGAAGTCCTCAAAGAGGGAGTTCGCCCAAGCCGGACCATGACCATTCTCATCCTTGCAATAAGGAGTAGAAGGAACTGAGCCGGAATAGATAGAGGAGCAACCTGTAGCGTTGGCTACAATCTCATGGTCGCCATAAAGCTGAGTGATAAGCTTCACGTAAGGAGTCTCACCACAGCCGGAACATGCACCGGAGAACTCGAAGAGAGGCGTTGCGAACTGGCTGTTCTTAACGTTTGCCTTGATGTCAACAAGGTTTTTCTTCGACTTAACGTTCTTTGTGAGGTAATCCCAGTTAGCCTGCTGAACGAGCTGACCCTCCTCATGCTTCATTGAGAGAGCCTTGTTGCCCTTCTTGCCCGGACATACGTCAACACAGTTGCCGCAACCGAGACAGTCAAGCACGTCGACCTGCTGAACGAACTTCATGCCCGGGAACATCTTACCGATAGCCGGGATAGCGTGCTCGTCGCCAAACGGAGCTGCCGCCATCTCTGCCTCATCAAGCACGAACGGACGGATTGCAGCGTGAGGACATACGAACGAACACTTGTTACACTGGATACAGTTCTCAGGATTCCATTCGGGAACGAATGCTGCCACACCACGTTTCTCATAGCGTGCTGTGCCCTGACGCCATGTGCCGTCGGGGTTCTCCTTGAATGTAGACACTGGAAGAAGGTCACCATCCTGTGCGTTGATCGGGAAGACAACGTTTGTGACAAACTCGGGAGCATCTACCTTGGCAGGTGCCTCCTCAGGGAGATTAGCCCATTCGGGATCCACGTCAAGTTTCTTGTATTCTCCGCCACGGTCAACAGCCGCATAGTTCATGTTGACGATATTCTCACCCTTCTTGCCGTAAGACTTAACAATGAATTTCTTCATCTGCTCAATAGCAAGATCTACGGGGATAACCTCTGTGATGCGGAAGAATGCGCTCTGGAGAATAGTGTTCGTGCGGTTGCCGAGACCGATCTCCTGTGCAATCTTGGATGCGTTGATATAATATACGGTGATATTGTTCTGTGCGAAGAGTTTCTTCACCTTGTTGGGAAGATTCTTAGCAAGCTCCTCACCCTCCCAGATAGTGTTGAGAAGGAATGTGCCGTTGGGCTGGAGACCACGAGTCACGTCATACATATTGAGGTAAGCCTGAACGTGGCATGCCACGAAGTTAGGAGTAGTCACCAGATATGTAGAACGGATAGGCTCGTCGCCGAAACGGAGGTGAGAACAAGTGAAACCGCCCGATTTCTTGGAGTCGTAAGAGAAGTAAGCCTGGCAATATTTGTCGGTGTTGTCGCCGATGATCTTGACAGAGTTCTTGTTGGCACCTACAGTACCGTCAGCACCAAGACCGAAGAACTTAGCCTGGAACATACCCTTGCCGCCTACGCTGATCTCAGGGAGAAGCGGGAGTGAAAGGAATGTGACGTCATCAACGATACCGATGGTGAATCCATGCTTAGGCTCGGGAAGAGCGAGATTCTCATATACGGAAAGGATCTGAGACGGAGTAGTGTCCTTAGAGCTGAGGCCGTAGCGTCCGCCGACGATGAGAGGAGCGTTCTCCTTGCCTGCGTAGCATTCAACCACGTCAAGATAGAGAGGTTCGCCGTTAGCTCCCGGCTCCTTAGTGCGGTCGAGCACTGCGATACGTTTTGCAGTCTCAGGCACGGCAGCAAGGAAATGCTTTGCAGAGAACGGACGATATAGATGCACAGTCACGAGACCGACTTTCTCACCCTTTGCGCGGAGATAGTCGATAGTCTCACAGATGCACTCGGATACAGAGCCCATAGCGATTATCACGCGCTCAGCCTCCGGATCGCCATAATAGTCAAAGAGACCATAATTGCGACCTGTGATCTTCGACACCTCTTTCATATAGTTTTCAACCACCTCGGGCACTGCATCATAGTAAGAGTTGCAAGCCTCACGGTGCTGGAAGTAAACGTCGGGGTTCTCTGCCATACCGCGAGCTACAGGAGCATCAGGGTTGAGTGCGCTCTTGCGGAACTGAGCAAGCGCGTCGCGGTCGATAAGCGGAGCAAGATCATCCTGATCTATTGCCTCGATTTTCTGAATCTCATGAGATGTGCGGAATCCGTCGAAGAAGTTTACAAACGGAACACGGCTCTTGATCGTAGAGAGGTGGGCGACTGCGGCAAGATCCATAACCTCCTGCACTGAGCTCTCGCACAACGTTGCGAAACCTGTCTGACGGCAAGCCATCACGTCTTGATGGTCGCCGAAGATGCTAAGCGCATGAGAAGCGAGCGCACGGGCTGAAACATGGAACACACATGGGAGAAGTTCACCTGCAATCTTATACATATTGGGGATCATCAGGAGCAGACCCTGTGATGCTGTGTAAGTTGTCGTGAGGGCACCTGCCTGGAGAGAACCGTGAACGGCACCTGCTGCGCCTGCCTCGCTCTGCATCTCCTGCACGAGCACTGTCTCACCAAAAATATTCTTCCTGCCGGCAGCTGACCAGTCATCGACATACTCAGCCATCGTTGACGACGGAGTGATAGGATAGATAGCTGCAACTTCAGTAAACATGTAACTGATATGCGCAGCTGCCTGGTTACCGTCGCAAGTCAGGAATTGCTTTGCTTTGCTCATAGTTATTAAAGTTATTAAATTTGAGATATTCTGATCTTTTCTTTTATTTTCTTTTATTTCATCCGGCTTGATAGCAGTAGTTTTTATCGCTATCCTCGCTTTATTACAGAATGCAAAGATAACAAAATCTCCGGATTTTACCAAAACAATCGTCTATTTAATTTTAAGTCAATCCATTATGACAACAAATTATCAGTTATTCCAAAGATTCGGGAGAACAATGCTGTCATTTTGTCAGCATTCTCCCCCTTTCTCGTTATAAAATTTTATGACATCGGGATTATTTCAACGGGCTGATACGCCGTTTCTCCCCTTTCAACTTCTTCCCTTCGATAGAGTTAAGCAATGCTGCCACCTCTCCCTCCTTAACTGCCACGAGAGAATAATGGTCGTAGACGTTGATCTTTCCTATCGAATCCGCAGACACGCCGCCCTCCTTTATAAGGAAGCCGAGAATATCTCCACGCGACACCTTTTCCCTCTTGCCTGCCGACACGTAGAGCGTCATGAACCGTGAACGCAACGCTCCGGATGCCGTCGAATCGAGTGAATATGTGTCGTCAAAATTCACAAAATCCTTGACCTCCTCATCTGGACCCACGAGAAGATAGACATCGCCCTCCTCCTCCACACGCGCTGTCCGTCCATTGCGGTGGGTGTAGGCTTCAGGAGTGAGCGGCTGATGATAATGTATCACTGATCCCACCCTCTCTATGTCAAGACCTCTTGCAGCAAGGTCAGTGGCTACAAGTATCGGGCAACTCCCGTTGTTGAAAAGGGCGAGTGCCGTCTCTCGGTCACGCTGGTCAAGCGCACCATGATACAGCACTGCTGATACCCCCTTGCGCTTCAGGAAATCTACCACACGTTCCGCGCTCTCCCGATGATTGACGAATATAATACTCTTTTCCGGTGCGTCCCCCGTATTTATATTATTAAGGAGCGACAACAACGTGTCGAGCTTATCCTTACCGTCGGAATCCACACGGTGCACACTCATCCTCTCGCGCAATCCGCTGTTCTTGTCGCGGAAATCAATGGTGTGTGGGTCGGTGAGATTAAGGAAATCCGGAAGCACGTCTGCCGACGTGGCTGACGTCAGTATGTAGCGGCTCACATTCTTCATCCTCTTGACGAGTTTTCCCATCTCCTCGTCAAAACCGAGTTCAAGAGATTTGTCAAACTCATCAAGCACGAGAATCCTGACCGGCAGAAGATCCACATTGCGCCTAACGGCATGGTCAAGCAGACGTCCCGGTGTCGACACAATTATATCGGGCACCACCTTCAGACTGTTGACCTCATCCTCCACATTATGTCCGCCATAAAGGGCTACCACCCTGAGTCCGACAGCCACCTCTCTCATTACGCCGGCTATCTGCACCACGAGTTCACGCGACGGGGCAATCACCACACACTGCACCCTCCCCGTAGAGGGCTTCATTATCTTCATCACCGGGAGCGTGAACGCCAACGTCTTGCCGCTTCCCGTAGGTGACAATAGGATTATATCGCGCGGTTCTGACGCACACGCCATCATCTTCTGCTGCATCTCATTGAGTTCGCTGATGCCAAGACGTTCTCTCACCGCCGGTAGAAATTCTTTCTCTCTCATTACGTTTGATATTTTTTCATCCGCTCATGCCATCAGCATAAAGGCACAAGCGGATAGCGATAGTTTATAGTTATAACGTTTCTCATGCCGGCATGGGTCACGGCTCACGATATTTGCGACCAGTCAATAGTACGGGCAAAACGCATGGAAAGTTCCGATGCCATAACCGACACCCAGAAATGATCCACCGGCAACGGCGTCATATCCCCCGGCATTACCGGAGTAGCCACGCACCCCGGAGCCAGCAACGACGGATTGCCACGCAAAACGGCGAGAGCCGCCTCCCGCGCACGCGTAAGTATCTGCCCGTCGCGTGCCAGATCCGCCACTTTCAGGTTGAACGCCAGACCACTCTGCTGCGTGCCTTCCATGTCGCCCGGCCCGCGTATCTTCATATCCGCCTCAGATATGAGGAAACCGTCGGTCGTCTCTGTCATTATGGCAAGACGTTTCTTCGTGTCAGCCCCCGATTTTATCTTACCCATCAATATGCAGTAGCTCTGGTCGGCTCCACGCCCCACCCTGCCGCGAAGCTGATGCAGCTGCGACAGTCCGAACCTCTCGGCATTCTCTATCACCATCACAGATGCGTTAGGCACATTCACGCCTACCTCTATGACCGTCGTTGCCACCATGATACGTGCCTCTCCTCTCACGAAGATATCCATCTGATGATCTTTCTCCGCAGGTTTCATCTTGCCATGCACAAAACATACGCGATAGCCAGGGAATGTGTCGCACGTGCGCTGATAGCCCTCCTCCAGACTTTTCAGATCCAGTTTCTCATTCTCCTCTATAAGGGGATATACGATATAGATCTGGCGTCCGGCACGTAGTTCACGGAATATCAGGCGGTCAACTTCCATCCGGTTTGAATCGTAGCGGAGCAATGTAGTGATCGGCTTCCTTCCTGGGGGCAACTCATCTATAACCGACACCTCAAGATCGCCATACACCGTCATCGCAAGCGTGCGCGGAATCGGTGTGGCGGTCATCACAAGGACGTGGGGCACCTTCTCCGACTTATGCCACAGTTTACCACGCTGCGCCACTCCGAAACGATGCTGCTCGTCGATCACGACAAGTCCAAGAAGATGAAACTGTACGCTATCCTCTATCAAGGCATGAGTGCCTACGATTATGTCAATCTCTCCCGACAAAAGACCCGCATGAATCTCCCTGCGGGCTGCCGCACGAGTGGATCCGGTCAGCAACGCCACCTTCACCCCAATCGGACGCGCCCACTCCGTAAGCGATGCGAAATGCTGCTGCGCAAGAATCTCGGTGGGAGCCATCAATGCTGCCTGACAACCGTTGTCTACAGCCATGAGCATCGACATGAACGCCACCATCGTCTTCCCCGAACCGACATCACCCTGCAAAAGACGGTTCATCTGTCTGCCTGTCTTCATATCGGCACGTATCTCTTTAAGCACCCTCTTCTGCGCTCCAGTCAGCTGGAACGGCAATACGTTGAAATAAAAACCATTGAATTTATCCCCTATTTTCGCAAACAGGAATCCCGGAAGTTTTGAGCCGCGCTCCATGGAATAACGCAATATGTGCGCCTCCACATAGAAAAGCTCCTCAAATTTCATGCGCTCCATAGCTTTCTGAAGCATCTGCGCATTCTCCGGGAAATGCATCTGGCGTATCGCCGACTTGAGGGGCATGAGATTATAGCGTGCCACCACTTCCGGAGGCAACGTGTCGGTGATACCCTCATAGCCAGGATGAGACAGGAGGTTGAAAACCAAATTCTGCAACAGACGGGTGGTATAGCCACGCTTGCGCATGGTCTCCGTGATGGAATACACGCCACGGAAACCCGTGGGAGGCTTCGAGGCATCATAGATCTCCACCTCCGGATGCGCTATCGAGTAAGCATTGCGGAAAAGGGTCGGCTTACCGAAAATTACGTAATCCACTCCCGGCTTATATGCAGTGGAGAAAGTGGTTATTTTTGAGAACCATACGGTCTCCATCATCTTCTTGCCGTCGGAGAAAACACCGATAAGGCGTTTGCGCGCACCCTCACCATCTGTATGGAAATTTATGAACTGTCCTTTTATCTGTATGGCAGGCATATCGGTGCCAGACAACTCTGAAATCGCATAAAAACGGCTCCGATCAATATGCCGGAAGGGGAAATAGTAAAGGAGGTCGCGAAATGTCGCAACCCCTAACTCGGAGGCAAGCACCTTTGCACGTGCATCGCCTACCCCTTTAAGAAATTTTATGTCGGTTTCAAAGAAATTTGACATACGTCACATCTGCCGCAACAATCATTCGTCACCGTTGCCGCAACAACAGTGAGGCTATCTCAATATCGCCCGGATTTGTAACCTTCATATTGGCATGGTCGCCGTCAAACAATGCTGTCACATTCCCTGCCGCTTCTGTAGCGGAGGCATCGTCTGAAAACACAGTGTCCGGGAAACGCTGATACGCCCCCTTCAACACTGCAGCGCGGAACACCTGCGGCGTCTGCACCGCTACGTATTCCGAACGGTCTACAGCCTCATTCCCGGCATCGGTCACGCGTCGCAACGAATCAGTGACTGCCACTGCCGGTACTGCCGCGCCGGATTCTGCTCCGGCAACCCATCCACGCGAGATGATTCCTGTGCTGACCAACGGACGGGCAGCATCATGCACCGCCACAAGCACATTGTCAGCCATCGGCACACCCTCAAGACCATTTATCACGGAGGCTGTCCTTGATGCGCCGCCACCCCTCACCACATGAGGCACATGGTCTTCCGGAGGAAGCTGCGACATCAGCTCATCCCACATACCTACGTAATCGGGATGCACCACAAGAATAATGCGGGTGGAGGAATCCGCCTCATGAAAGGCTTTCATCGACCACCACGCCATAGGACGCCCATTAAGCGGGCGGAACTGTTTGGGAAGACCCCCTCCAAGACGGGATCCGGTTCCGCCAGCTACTATGATAGCGTATTTTTCAAAATTCTCGTCCACGACAGATCACATGTTCATGCCGCCGTCTACCTGTATCACCTGACCTGACACGTAGCTTGACAAGTCAGATGCAAGGAAGGTGGCAACGTCTGCGATATCCTCCGGTTTTCCGCCGCGACGGAGAGGAATTTTCTTGCACCATTCCTCACGCACGCTGTCGGGAAGTGCAGCTGTCATGGCTGTCTCGATAAATCCGGGAGCAATTGCATTCGCACGTATGCCACGTGAGCCAACCTCCTGAGCGATGCTCTTCGCAAGCGCGATAAGTCCTGCCTTTGAAGCGGCATAGTTTGCCTGACCTGCATTGCCATGAACGCCTACCACCGACGCCATGTTGATGATAGAGCCTGAACGCTGGCGCATCATGATTGGAAGCACCGCATGGATGAAGTTGAATGCTGATTTCAGGTTGACTGCAATAACGGCATCCCACTGAGCCTCAGTCATACGCATCATCAGACCATCCTTTGTGATGCCGGCGTTGTTCACGAGAATGTCAATACGTCCGAAATCCTCTTTTATCTGATTGACAACCTGTTCTGTCTCTGCAAAATTGGCTGCATTTGACGCGTATGCCTTACATTCCACGCCAAGAGCCTTGATCTCCTCTTCGGTTTTCTTACCATTTTCATCGATCACAAGGTCGGTGAATGCTATATTAGCACCTTCAGAAGCGAATTTCAATGCAATCGCCTTACCGATTCCGCGTGCGGCACCGGTGACAATGGCGGTTTTACCTTCAAGTAGTTTCATTATTGTTATTTTTTTGGGGTTGTTATTGTTGTTGAGTTTGGTTATATCATGACATCACATGAAAATTTGATATCTCATGATATAACATGTTGAATCATGAGATATCATGACGATTTGTCGTATCATGTTATAACATGATTTATCATGATACATCAGCCCTTTCCAACGAGGCTGCATCATGCAGCATCATGCCGAAAAACCTGTCAGAATCTGACGATGAAGCAGCCGCAGGAATAGCCACCGCCAAACACCATCAAGGCAGCCTTGTCGCCTTTCTTGAACTTGTCAAGATTCTGTGTCAGCACAAGTGCAGCCGAGGCCGATCCTGTATTGCCGAGCGTCTCTATATTATTGAGGAAATCATCCAGAGGCTTGTCAAGCTGATGAGCCACCTGAGCCACTATCCGCTTGTTTGCCTGATGGCATATCAGTTTGTTGATATCCTCAATCTTCAGACCCGTATGACCCAGTGATTTCTTCAGTGCATATATCATATACTTGCAGGCATGGATGAAGACATCGCGTCCGTCGGGCATCATTATGCCACCCTCTTTCGGACGAAGCTTCACACCTTCCGGACCCTTGCCAACGTTGCCGAGTCCCTCAGTGAACACATCGAGTATCTCGACATCATTCTCCGACTCCCTCTCCTTGCTGATGAAGAATGCCACAGCTGCATCCCCCCAGAGGTGTCCTGCCTTATGATCCTTCTCATTGCTGTAATACGTATTGTGCTCCGTACAGATAAGAAGAGCACGCTTAGCCTTTCCGGAAGCGAAATAACCCTCGATCACCTCAAGTCCGTTGATAAACGATGAGCAAGCCGCCGACACGTACACAGCCTTTGCCCCGCTTATGTCATAGTGCTGCTGCGCTACGTGGGCGGGAGTGGCAACGGTGTCGTATGCCGCATAACAGGCTGCCACAATCAGATCCACATCCTTTATAGCGTATGGAAGATTACCGAGGGCATCATCTATTGCGGCAAGTGCCATGGAATCAGCTCCTTCATCAGATGCAGCCTTCGAACGGCTGATTATACCGGTGCGTTGCAGAATCCAACCCGGCTCAAGACCGTTGAGATTCTCGAAATATTCATTGGTTATTCTTGCGGAGGGCACATAATTGCCCATTGAATTTATATACATACTCTGATTTTTTTCATTTTGGATATAGGTGCCATTTCCCGATTCGGGAATGCCTCATCTTTTCTTTATACCGTTAAGAATTATATCTGACACGTAAGATTTCAGCATCCCTTTATCAATGCCTTCATCCGAAAGATTATCCCTGATATAAGGCACGTCAAGACCATGAATCGTCTGCGTGATTATCACCGACGCCTGATTAAGATTTGAAATAGCAAACACACCCTGCTCCACCCCCTCCTGAAGAATGTCGCGAAGCATTGCCGTCTCCTTACGGGTTATGATCTTACGTGCTCGGTCCACTTTTCTGACGTCTCTGAAGAAACCGGCACGCAACGAACCATTACGCGACACAATCTCCCGCATGGCTTCAAAACGGCAATCCACATACTCCATCAGCTTCTCTTCCGGCGTGCATTGGCGTGCCACTATCAGGCGAAGACGGTTGAGAAGCTGATCTGTCTCGCTCTCTATGACCGCATTGAAAATATCTCGCTTACTTTTGAAATATGTATATATGGTTCGCCGTCCCTTGTCGGAGGCTGAGGCTATATCGTTCATAGTTGTGTTCTCGACACCTTTCCTTGCGAACAGCTGACGAGCTACCTCTATAAACTTGTCTCTTGTCTTCATCACCATATTTCGAGAGTTATGCGGTTAGAGATTCTGTCGGAATTGCAAAGAAGCGTTGTAGTGGAAACACTTTGATTGCACATATTCCGATTTATTGAGCAAATTTTAGCAATTTTTTTTGACTTGTCTACAATTTTGTAAAATAATTTTTATCCCAGCTTTTAGCCACTGATTTTATTACAAAATTTATTTCATTGACATAGTGATATTTATCTAAATATTTACATAATTTAACACATTTTTATCCCAAAATATTTTGCAGATATCAAAAATAGCCGTAACTTTGCACTCGAAATCACATCGCGGGGTGGAGCAGTGGTAGCTCGTTGGGCTCATAACCCAAAGGTCGTAGGTTCGAGTCCTGCCCCCGCCACTAAAAGCCGATTCCTTAAGAATCGGCTTTTTATTTATATATCCTTTTTTCACATGGAAGTTATCTACGAAGACAACCATATTATTGTAATCAACAAGGTGCCCGGTGAAATCGTGCAAGGCGACAAGACCGGCGACACTCCCCTCTCCGAGATCATCAAGAAATATATTAAAGAGAAATACTGCAAACCGGGCAACGTGTTCTGCGGCGTGGTGCATCGCATTGACAGACCTGTGAGTGGGCTTGTAGTATTTGCCAAAACGTCAAAGGCCCTGACACGACTAAACGACATGTTGCGCAAAGGGGAACTGCACAAGACTTATTGGGCTCTCGTGCAGGGGCATCTTGAAAAGGAGGAGGACACTCTGAAAAATTTCCTCGTAAGCGACGGCAGAATAAACAAGACCTTTATTGCGGACTGCAATGCAAAGGATGCAAAGGAATCAATACTGAAATACCGCACCATTGCCAAAGGCGACAGATATACCTTGCTGGAAATTAACCTAATAACCGGACGAAAACATCAGATTCGGGCGCAATTGTCAAATATCGGACATCCGATAAAGGGCGACCTGAAATATGGAGCCCGCAGAAGCAATCCCGACGGTGGCATATCCCTTCTCGCACGCCATATTGAATTCATCCATCCTGTATCGAAGAAGGAGATATCGCTCGACGCTCCCCTACCCTCCGAATTTCAGAAATTCATCTAAGCCATCCTCTGACAATCTTCAGGATTAACGATAATAATAATGGCAACTACATAAAATAATAAAGCCGGATCTCAAGATCCGGCTTTATTATTTTATGTAGTTTTATAAAGTATGCTATAGGAATCTTACACGAGTTCCTCTTTCATCTCCTCTTCAAGCGATACGGGAATATCTTGGTTGACATTCTTCGAACCGATAATAGCATAATAGAAGATATAGACGAGCATTGCAAATATCAGCCAGTAGCTTGATACGTAGCCCACACTACGACCGATCCAGTCCTGGATAAACGGCATGATACCACCGCCGACAACCATAGTCATGAAAAGACCGGATGCCTTGGCTGTGTATTTGCCGAGACCCTCTGTAGCAAGGTTGAAGATACCGCCCCACATCACTGATGTGCAAAGACCGCAAAGGAAAAGGAAGAGCGTCTTCATCGGCACCTCTCCGCTTGTAATGTTGAGTGCGCTGATTTCAGGCGACTGGAATGTGACCTCTTCCGGAAGGATAATGGCGATAAGCACGAGCACGATTGCCACAGCCGAAGCCGTGATAAGCTGTATGCGGGTGGAGATCTTACCACTGATGACCGAGCTAAGGAAACGTCCGATAAGCATCATGAGCCAATAAAGTGCGGCAAGTGAGCCGGCAACGGCTGCTGCACCCTCGAAGCTCTCGCGGCTGATCCATGCGTTCATCTCGCCGGGGATACCGATCTCGATACCCACATAAAAGAAGATAGCGAGGATACCGAGCTTACAGTGGCGGAATGAGAGCGGGCTGTGCTCATATTTCACATTGCTGAGGTTAGCCTGGGGCTCCTGAATCTTGACAAACGAAATGATGATGAAAGCAAGCACGAAGATCACGATACCGGTCACAACAAGCGGTGCCACAGATGCCATGGTTGTTTCTTTGGTAAGAGTACCCACAAGCACACCGACAAACATCGGGGTCAAAGTGCCGGAAAGTGAGTTGAGCGCGCCACCGGTCTGGATAAGCTGATTACCCTTGTTACCACCACCGCCGAGGAGGTTAAGCATCGGGTTAACAACCGTATTGAGCATACATACGCAGACACCGCAGACAAGCGCACCGAGAAGATAGATGAACAGGTTGAGGGTGGTGGGGTTCTCGCCTCCGATTACGATGACATTATCACCGACCACACTTGAGAGCAACTGGATAGCAAGACCAATCGCACCTACAGCCAATGCGATGAGCGCAGTCTTCTTATAGCCGTAACGGATAAGCATGTTGCCCGCAGGGATACCCATGAAGAGATAAGCGGTAAAGTTCATAAGGTTACCAGCCATACCGGCCCAAGCATATCTGAAACCCCAGATATTACCGAACGGAGCCGCCATGTTGGTCACAAAAGAGATCATCGCGAAGATAAAGAACATCGTGATGATCGCGACGATAGGTCGCTTTTGAGTTGTTTGTGCCATAAAGCAGATTTTAAGTTAAGTTAGTATTATTGTTGTTTGGTTTGTAGTTTTAAGGATAATCGCAACATCTTTAAATATTACTGAAGAGCAATCTCAATATTGGCGCATCCCGAATATTCTTGTCCCGATTCTCACGATATTAGCCCCCTCATCTACCGCGATTTGCCAATCGCCGCTCATCCCCATCGACAGCTTGTCGAATCCTCGCAGCCCGAGGGCGGAATCATCTGCCACCTGATGGAAAATCTCTGAAATACGATGGAAATCCTCGCGTATCCTATCCTCAACATCCGTATTGGATGCCATTCCCATTATTCCGCAGATATGAGTGCTGGTCAGAGTCTCAAACCGTCTTTCCCGGAAATACTCCAGCAATTCCTCCGGATAGAACCCGAATTTTGTCTCCTCCTGAGCCACGTGCACCTGAAGAAGTACATTCGTCACCACCCCTGCCTTAGCCGATTCAGAATCAATCAGCTTTAACAGACGCTCGGAATCAACGCTCTCTATCAGCGACGTCTTGCCGACAAGCATCTTCACCTTGTTGGTCTGAAGATGTCCGATGAAATGCCAGCGTATATCCGATGGTAGCACATCCACCTTCTGAAGAAGTTCCTGCACCCGACTCTCCCCGAAGCATCTCTGACCGGCGTCATAAGCCTCCATCACGGCTGATGCCGGATGGAACTTAGACACCGCAACGAGTTCTACTCCCGACGGAATTTCAGAACGTACCTCAACTATATTTTGAGCTATATCCATTATTATTCCCCCGGTTTTTCTGTTTTATCCGACGACAGGTCAAGCGGATACACGTCCATAAGGGGAGTCTCTGCAATCGATGCTATGTCATAGTCAGCCATAGTCCCCTTCATACCCTCCTTGAATCGGGACAAAGCTCCTTCAAGATCTGACGCCTGAGTCAATATGAATGAGGCAGACTTCTTCTCCACGCCACTCTTCTCATCGAGAGTGATGAAATTCACTTTCACCATATAATATTTGTCGGCACTGTCATCAAAGAATATCTCCGAAATCTTGGTCTTCTTAACCGCTGATATCGAAAACTCTCCGGAGATGAACGGAGTCATCTCCTCTATGATACGCGCCTCCGCCTCTGTGAAAGAGAGGGCATCCACCAAATAAGGCTCATTCACTTTCTTTACGGTGCCGTTCTCCATCATCTTGTCGTAACGCACCTTGCATTCAAACCACAATGCCATGGTAATATCTGTTTTTATACTTAAATTTTTTACCAAATCGTTTTACTGGCAAGAATTTATACCATACCAACCGGCTATTAGACCTTAAGGAAAGTCCGGAAAAAATCAAACCCAACGTAAAACTTATTGCAAAGATAATCATTTTTAATATATAAACCGTGATATGGTTCAAACTTTTTACCACCACATGGTCATTTGCGTTTCAAAATGCCACTTATGATATTATATCCTGAAGTCTCGCGAGCTGCACTTCTGGGGTTTACAGTTTATAGTTTAAGGTTTAAGATTCACGGAAATCTACAAATCTTTTCATTATGCAAAATTTAATGACAATAAACCTTAAACCATTTAATTAGAGTTATTAGATAAAAAACTTTGACTATCGGAATATGCGGCACACATTCCAATAGCCAAAGACAATTTACAGGATTCACTTAAATATTTTCAATAGTGAGATGAAGACATATTCACATCTCAAAAATCAACGTCCGAACGTCTTTTCAAGAAATTCTGTCAGATTATTGGAATCATGTCCTCCGAAAACGATCTTTCCCTGCGGATCAATTACCATCATGAAAGGAATGCTGCTTACTGCGTATGGCTCGGTAGCCCCTTTCACCCTATCCTTGTCAGCCCATAGCTGCGCCCATTCCATATTTTCCTGTTCCATCGCTTTACGCCATGCCTTTTCATTTGAATCAAGCGATACGGAAGAGACCGTCAGAGCGTCGGAATATTTATTATACAACTCCTTGACATGAGGGATAGCCAAACGACACGGACCGCACCATGATGCCCAGAAGTCAACCAGAAGATACTTACCGTCTTCCATAAGTCCGGAAATACGGCATTCCTTCCCTTCCGGATCAAGAACTGCGAAATCGGTATAGTCTGCACCACGCAAATACTTACGATTATCATCAACTGCCTTTTTAAGAGAATCGTAACGCGCCTTGTCCCACATTCCTGAAGACGCGGCAAGGATATTATCAAGTTCTGAGGCGGTATACGTGAATGGCGTTCTGAGATTTTCAATCATCAATTTGCCGGATATGCTATATTCCGGATGTCTTCCGACAAAATCCATAATAGCTGCCTTCTCCTTTTTTTGAGCCTCATCCATTGCTGTTTCAAGACGCTTCTCACCTTCCGGACTGGTATCTCGGTTTTCATCGACATACAGATTATAATGAGCCGCCTTGCTTGCAAACATATACGGGAAAAGCTCCGACTTATAATTGGCATACTCCTCCTGTGCCCTTCCTCCGGTCACTGTCACGTTTTTCTCTTTGAGAAACCCATCAGTGCCAAAATAGAAACTGGGGGGTATGCTGTCAAGATGTGCCGCACTGACTCTGATATCCGTATTCTCCACCATAAGCGATATGGCATTACCCATGCCATCCTCTTGGGCAGGCGAAATGAATATCTCACATAATGCCGGAGAGGGCACGGTGCCGGAGAGTGTAAACTTTCCGTTTTTTGCAACAGTCTGGGTATTTATATCCTGTGAGACTTTATCCTTGCTCTTCAGCTCCACAACGCAACCGTCGGGTATTCCCGGAATATCCCCAATGATATTAAAGCCTGATGCCATGACCGAAAGTCCACAAGACAACAGAGAAGCTAACAATATATTCCTCATGATATCCATTAAATTACATTATATTTCATTCGCCCAAGCGTGATTTTAACATATCCGACACATCATCCGGATTATTGGTGGAGCATATCACTTTCCCCATATCGTCAATAAGGACAAGCCGTGGGATTGTAGTGATAAAGAATGCCTGTGCTCCCTTACCCAACTGTTCTGATCCGGAAAGATGGAACTGACGCCACTCCATATTCTCCTTCTCCATAGCCTTACGCCACGCTTTCTCATTTTCATCAACAGAGACACTGTAGACATCAAGTCTGCCATCATACTTCTTATGCAAATCCCTGACATGAGGAATAGCCGCACGACACGGACCACACCATGACGCCCAGAAATCAATGAATGTATATTTGCCCGGATTCAACATTTGCTTAAAGTCAACGGTCTCACCCTCCGGAGTGGTTGCCGAGAACTGCGGACAATCGATTCCAAGAGCATATTTCAATGCAAAATTACGTCGCCTATTCACCGTATTCACGCGGGCTGTATCCGGACACACCTTAACCAAATCTGCCATAGAATTGATATCCGTTGCATTACGGGTAAACAGATTCTCCAATTCCCTCTGCACGACGTAGGCGGATATATTGTAGTCAGGATGCGCTGCAACAAACCTCAACTTTGCATCAAGGAGTTCCTGCTCCGTAAGTTTCTTTGCTGCATTATATTTCCTTACAGTATCAGGATTGGCATTTGTATCGAAATATTTCTGAGCAGAGAGATAAGAGACTGAATCATTCTGACGTTCCTTCTCTTCTATGGCTGATAGATACTCATTAAACTGCCGCATAATATCTGACCCTGACACCTTAAAGTCCCTCTTACCATAAATGCTGTCGAAATCACACATGCACTCCAACGTCAGCGCGGATGCATCAAGCATAACAGGAGTTGACACTCTCGTCCTGTAGGATTCATCTTTCTTGTTGTAGACTTGGAATAGCAGACTTCCCATCCTCGGCGACTTAATGTCTCCGGAAAGAGTGAACGCTCCTCCTTTCGGATTCGTCTTTGCAAGTTCCACATATTCTCCATTTGGATCCTCTACGTCCATAAGGACAACGCGGACACTGTCAGGCATACCTTTGACATTTCCTGTCAATGAAAATTTTCCTTGCGCGGAAGTCGGAAGACACATCAACATGGCCAATCCTCCCGCCAGCATAATATTCTTTATCATTGCCTTAATTTTTAATGGTTTATATTTTATTATTTTTTATCTATTTTGCATCCTTAACCCATCTTACACTCAGATAGCTGTCGGCACGCATGCAGGCTCGCTGCACTTTTCCATAATTAACCGTAATCCGGCGATAATAGGCCATTGGATAATCAAGGTCATACTTATCGGTAGTGGTGGAAGTCCAATAGTAACCTGACTCCTCCTTGCTATCAAGTTTGACCTCAACCCATCCCAAAACCTGCTTCATGAAACATGCCCCACCGAATCCGAGATTAAGCTGCGTACCGCCATCCTTATTTATAAGCGAATAAGCTACACCCTCTCCACCAAATCCTATGCGGTCGGTGTCTTTCATCCCAAGTGTCCGCTCAAGTTTCTGCCAATCTTCATCTGTCGGCACCCGCCATCCTTCGGGGGCATTTGCTATGGCATCTTCAAGTGTCACAAGATTTCCGTATTCCGGCAGGTAATTCTCAGCATAATCAGTTGCTTCATCAGTGGAAAGCACATTATTATAATCCCAACCATCATAATATGTAGCATCTGCAAGTGAACTGCCATTCTTGGCATTGGTAGTAGTCCAAAGTTGGTCGCCTATACGTACCCAGTCATACACGTTACCCTCATTATCCGTGACTGTGCCACGGTCTGATGGTTTAACATCCGGGAGGTCGTTGCCATCGCTACACGACGCAACTGAGAAAGCGGCAATCGCTATATATAGAAATTGAATGTACTTTTTCATCATTTCACTGCATTAAAGTCAATCCCAATATCTTCAATACACTTCTTAAGAGTATTGTATTTCAACATAATCTGCGGATAATCCTTCCATGTCTCCTCAAAATCCGGATCAAACAGACCGGAAAGGAAACTCTTGAAATCATTGGACTCGTTCTGAAACTCATCATAGGCGGGATCATCCATCCAATCAGGGTAATAATCCAGGAATCCAAGATTATAGATTATCTCCATATCTTGGTTGTCAATCCATTCCGGAGCTGCCTTGGATATATATTCCAGTTCGTAATACTCCTCACTGATTTCAAAGAAAGGAATCAGTTCCGACGACGTATAGTTCAACCTATCTTGAATAAGACTCTGGAGAAGACTATACCCCAGGGACTTTGCCTCATCATCATCGGCTCCTATCCAATCGGTAGCATTTATTCCGAAGCATCGCCAGCAACTGACGTAATCCGCAGGCATATACCTTCCGCTCGAAATCCGTTTTTCCAGATTCTTTACAAGCAAAACAGAATAAGGCTTCATGGAGCCTCCCTCTACATTTATATACGGGATGAAGTATCTCTTTATGAGCTCCGTCACATTGCTTTTCTCCGAGTCTTCAAGCACATCAAAAGTAGGATCATTGTCTGAACTGGAAGTGGTCATCCCCCAATTGAAATCTACTCTTTCCTCCCGCTGCACTCCATATTCATCCGTATAGGTGGCAAGCAGATCGGAAAATATAAGATAAATGCCGGTGTCATCACGGAAACTGCGCCTCAGTTGTGCTTCCTGACTATTGTCGGATGCATCAACCTCAAAATAGTTGGGCTCCGGTGCAGACGGACTCAGTGATTCTGTCCCATCGCCACAGCCTCCTGAGAAGAGCAACGCCGCAACAGAGAGTATTGAAAATATCTTATTCATACGGTTAATCATTGTTATCTGTCATTTTTTAATTATCATTAACTGAAGTTTCGCAAGCTGCACTTCAGTGGTTTAAAGTTTATAGTTTAAGGTTTAAGATTCACGAAAATCCACGAATCTTTTCATTATACAAAATTTAATAATCATAAACCATAAACATTAAACCTTAAACCATTCATCACCAGTCATCACCCCAATCATCCTCATCATCAAGATTGTCAAAGCTGGAGCCATGCACTGTAGTTGTCACAAACGCCTTGCGTGCCGGACGGTTAACATTCCCTAATGAGACCTGATAATTCCGGATTTCTCGCGGTATTGGCAGTGTGTATGCAGCATCGTTCTTTTCAAGTTTATACCAATCCGTGTGGTCATAAGAATAATTTGCCTCATACACGTAGCCATGCACTATCTCTTTGCTCCACGGATAAGGAGCACACACCGTGTAACGACGCAGGTCAAACCAACGGTGCCCCTCAAGCAGAAATTCCCTTGCGCGTTCATCTCGGATTATATCTATAAGAGCGTTTCCGGATGCTGCCACAGCTGCATCTCCACTGAAGCGCGTAGCTCTGAATCGGTTCAGATAATCGCGTGCTGTCTGATCATCCCCCTTATAGGCGGATGCCTCCGCCATTATGAGATATGCCTCCGAGGTACGAAAACAGAACACACTTCCTACTGAGCTATACGGACCCATAGCCTCATTCTGTCCGTTGACCTTACGGAACACATTATCCATACGCTTATATTGGGATTTCCCGATATACCTCTCTTTTCTGTAGTCATTGGAGGCATAAAGAGCCACCATATCATCTGATATAAACAGACCGGGCTCATAATATCTGGCATCCATAAACTGATATGCCACCAGATAATCTCCCATTGAGAAAAGGACCTCGGGCGAAGAGGAATCAAGACATGTCTCCCCTACATTCTTAGCCCCTATGTTCATCAGATCATCGTTATACTCGAGAACTTGCTTGGCCTTAGCTATTGCATTCTCCCAGTCCTGCATATAGAGATAGACCCTGCTCTGGAGAAGGTGTACTGTGTGGACATCCGCTCTGTAGAGAGATTTGCGGGTCGTGCCTTCAAGACATTTCTCAGCATTCTCCAAATCGGAAAGGATTGCACGATATGTGGATTCAAGCGATGAACGGTCAAACTCCACATCCTCTATCACTTCGCTGAACTTCAATGGCATACCCATCTTTGAAGATGCCGTCGCAGGGTCGTATGGTTCACAATACAAGTTCGCCAGCATGAAATAATATATCGCCCTCAGAAAATATGCCTCCCCCTTCACTCTGCTCTTCTCTACCTTATCAGTGGCATCGGGCTCAGGCTGCTCGTCAATAAGCGATATGACCATATTGCAGACATTGATACGAGAATACGGGGTATTGAAATATTTATCATCTCCACCCATATATTTAAACTCCCTGTCCATACCGGTGTCCTGCTGCCAGGTGTAAAACGGAAAGTCTGTCTCTCTTGACATCCAATAATTAGTATCCTTTCCACTCCTGACCTCATCACCCATGAAATGCAGTATGTCGAAATCATCATCTCTGTCACTCTGCGTACTGTAATTCTCTACATAATATCTGCCGGAATGAAGATATGCCGAGCCCAACAGCACCTCGTCAAGATCTTCCCATGAATTGACTTTGGAAAGATCCTGTGAATACTCCTTTAGAAAGGAATCACATGAGGATATGCCCACGGTCAACAGTACCGCTGCAAAGCCACATAATATATCTTTTATCTGTTTCATGATTTTTATTTGTTAGAATGTGATGCCCAGACCGAAAGAGAATCCCGGACGGTCTGATAGCTGTATTGTTGTGAATCCGCCTTGTGTCGGTGTCTGACCTTTAAGTTTCTTGTCGCAGATGGTGAACAGATTCGAACCCGTCACTGTCAGTTCAAGACGCTTGCAACCCCATGGTTTCAACAATGAGATGGGGAAATCATAGGAAAGGCTCAATGTATTCAGCTTTAGATAATCTGCACTCACCACCCGGATATCAGAATAATCATACATGTCCCACGCATTGTCAGCAAATCCGTAGACACCATCTGTATTTGATGACCAATGATCCTGATATTTGAAATAATTCGGATGCAGCTGACCTATGATGGCGGGGATATTTGTATGCAACTCATCACCCGGCTTTATCCAACGCTCAAGATAATCTCGACTGAGATTGTTCTCTGACTTTATCAGACCCTGCTGGGCATAGACTCCGTTGCTTTCCGTGCCGGATCCATACATACCGAAAAGACGTGTCTTGGCACCCAAGCTGTATACGAAGTTGGCATTAAGTCGAAGGTTTTTCCACCTTACCATCGTTGACAGATTACCGGATGCTATCGGCTCACGTGATCCGGAAGCGGTCAGCACGCTCGTAAACGTATCATATTTGCTCAATCCCTTGAGATCTTCCGTGTGATCTGACCAGTCGTCAAACATCGGACCGCCGTCAACCGGGCTAAGTCCCAGAAACTTATAGGAATAGAATGTGCCTACCGACTGGTTCTTCACAATAGCATTGCCGTTAAGAAAATCATTCAGCTCGTAAGTCTCTCCTGCCGGAAGGGTCTTGATCTTGTTGATATAGCGTGAGAAACTTGTAGATACCGTCCAGTTCCAATCGCGGCTGTTGAGTATTCTCCCCGTGATTCCAACCGAATAACCCGTATTGTCTATATTGCCTCCGTTAACCACATAACTCTCATAACCGTTGATTGTGGAAATGGTCTTAGTCATAAAGGCATCCTTGGTATGTTTCCAGTAAAAAGAAGCCTCAAACTGTATGGCACGGTCAAGAAATCCCCACTCGAAGCCGAGGTTATAGCTGTTGGTCTTTTCCCAACGGAGATCCGGATTTGGGTTGCGCTCCACCGTCGACATATACTCGTTGTAGAAATCATTATACGATCCCTTGCGTATTATCATGACCGGCGACTGGTCGGAAAGCATGTTGCCTTGAAAACCGTAGCTACCCTTGATGGAGAAATAATCAAGCCATGTAAACTGACGGAAGAAATCAAGCTGTGCCGCATCAAATGATGCCGAGACTGACCATATCGGAAGGAGCTTATCATTGGCGCGATCTCCGAAACTGTTAGAGCCGTCCACTCTTGCATTTGCATTCAAGAAGATAAGGCGTCGCCAATCATAGCTGGCTGTGATATATGCAGAAAGCACATTCGACTTGCTGTCGGTAATGGAGGGGACATTGTCTGCAAGCCACGACGCATAATTGGTATATTTCGTAAGGTCAATACCTTGTGCGAAACTCATACCCCTGTCAGGGAAATAGCCTCGTGTAGTATTGGAATAACCTTTGTAGCCATCGGATGATGCCTCTATACCCACACCTCCACTGAAGCTATGGACTTCGTTGAAATAATGGCTCCAGTCCAATTGGAAACGTGCAGTCCAACTGCGCAGATTGGTATTGGTCACCGAAAGTTCTCCGCCTTGTGGCATTGCACTATATTCATCGGGTGTCTCTCCATACTCACAACCTCTCAACTTGGCAGCATAATACGTATTAGCTCCCCATAAGGAATTAATACCCGTGTTTGAAGCGGTGTAGGAGAATATGGCGTTTGCCGAGAGCCAGTCTGTAAATTTAAATCGGAAATTGGCATTGAATGTCAATTGCTGACTGTTCTGATCCACCCCACTGTTCTCAAGCTCGTTGAGTATATTGAAATTTCTGCCTAATCCTTGATGTTCCCTTTGTTTATAAAAATAGTATGTTCCATCATCATTATAGGCAGGTATGACTCGGCTTGCCCTATATGCATACTGCATCGGTGCGATAGATGATTGGTAGTAGCTACGATCGCTGACTGATCCGTTTAGACCAAAACTCGCGGTAATCCATTTGGTGAAATTCACGTCAAGATTCACCATGGCATTATAACGTTTGTTTTTGTTCCCCTTTACAATATCGTCATCATCGGTGAACCCAAACGAAGCGTAATAAGAAGCCTTTGAACCTCCTCCGCTTACAGTCAGGGTGTGCTGTTGAGAGAAACTGTCATGTGTAAGGAGATCAAACCAGTCGGTATTGACCGTCTCAAACCATGCCAACTGAGTGTTAAACTGTTCCTGGCTGATCCTACCACCATAAAGCTCATCCATAAGATATTCATATCCTACAAGCGTATTCGAAGAATTATAGACGTAATGATCTGCAAACAGTTGTTTTGACAATGCGATACGCTCCTTTGAATTGAGCACATCGACTGAATGATCCGTGTAGCGCGGTCGTGCTTTCCAAGTGAAAGAATTGGTGTAGCGTATCTGTGGCGCTCCCTCTTTACCTCTCTTAGTGGTGATCACAATCACACCGTTGGCTGCTTTAGTACCGTAAAGGGCGGTTGCTGACGCATCTTTAAGCACGTCAAGACGCTCAATATCCTGTGGATTCAATCCGGAAATAGCATTACCTATTCGATTGATATAGTCCGGGTCATTGAGTTCATCGGGAGATATCGGCACGGGGTCTTTGACGACAATACCGTCAACCACCCACAACGGCTCTCGATTGCCGATTATGGAGGAGGTGCCTCGGATTCGTATCTTTGGAGTGGTGCCGGATTCTCCTGAAGTGGAGACATACATAAGGTCCGGCACCTGACCTTCAAGCATCTTGTCTATACTCATGGCATCCGGACGGAGTATGTCTTCTGCTTTGATGGAAGTGATGGCACTTGTCGAAGCCCGTTTATCCACAATCTTGTAACCGGTGACCACCACGTCATCAAGCATATCAACATTGTCATGCATGACTATCTTCATCGGTTTCCCATCCCAAATAGCTTCCTGCCGGGTATAGCCTACATAAGAAAAAATCAATGCCACTTTCTTGTCACCTTTTGCCGGCAGAGTAAATTTGCCGTCCAAATCGGTCATCGTTCCATTCTTAGGACTTTTCTTCACATAAACAGCGACTCCTACCAATGGCTCCCCCCTGCTGGTCAAACACCTGTCCGGTGATATGATCTGAACGTCCGGTGACACCTTCAACCTGTGCCAAAAGATCCGAACCGCTTATGAATGTCATAATCATAAGCAACATGAAGAGGAATCGCTTATTCCAATCCATTTTCAGTCTGTAATTATTCATAAATTATAATATAAGGTTAGCATTATTTTTCATCTGTGATTTTGCAAAATTAATATATTTTTTTATTTTACAAACAAATTATAACAATTTATATAATTAAAAATTTAATTGTAAACTTTACACTTTATATTCTTTTATAATCAAAAAGCACAATTATAATTGCATTTTGCTACAGATTTATTTAATAATTCAAATATATACACATCATAATATTTATCAAATGCCACTTAATATCTATCTAAAAAAATTTATCTTTTTTATCCGGATTATCATGTTCATTATTATAACAATCATAGCATACTAAATATATACACCAAATATACATTATTTGAATTATTTCCAATAACAGTAAAATAGCGGTCAACAATAGTCATTACCAATGGTTATTACTATGAAGTCATTTGCTTTTCAAAATGCCAATTATGGGGGTTGAAAGTTGTGGATTGACTTCATGAGGAAGATTATTTCACATTTTTTAACCCGAGGATGTCGGCATATCATGGTTTTTAGTTATATTTGCACATGATTCCATTATTAAGAGGCGTCGGTGCCTCAATATCATCGACAAGCCGGCGGATATGGTCGCTCTATTACGACGGATTCCGCTCAATGACCGTAGGGAAAACCCTATGGGCAATAATACTCGTGAAATTATTTCTCTTCTTTGTAGTCATAAAACTGCTTTTCTTCCCTAATATCCTTAAGCGCGACTTCGATTCCGATGAAGACAGGGCAAACCACGTGCGCCAAGAATTGCTGGAGAATCACAGAAAAACTCCTCCTCTATGAAAAGGGAGACAACCCTATTATCTCCGTCAACAATCTAATTTCTAATATTAAAACACTTATTTATGGATGATTTAATGACCGTAGTCGATTGGTCGAGATGGCAATTCGCTCTGACTGCCATCTACCATTGGCTCTTCGTGCCCCTCACCCTCGGACTGTCGCTAATCGTGGCTGTGATGGAAAGCCTCTATCTGAAGACAAAGTCAGAGAAATGGCTTGCCGCAACAAAATTCTGGATGACCCTGTTTGGAATAAACTTCGCAATCGGAGTGGCTACCGGACTTATCCTCGAATTTGAGTTCGGCACAAACTGGAGCAACTATTCTTGGTTCGTAGGCGACATTTTCGGTGCGCCGCTGGCAATAGAAGGTCTTGTGGCTTTCTTTATGGAGGCTACCTTCGTCGCAGTGATGTTCTTCGGCTGGGGCAAGGTAAGCCCCAAATTCCACCTCGCCTCCACTTGGCTCACATGGCTCGGCGCGTCGATCTCCGCGCTCTGGATTCTCGTGGCTAACGCATGGATGCAGTATCCTGTCGGCATGGAGTTTGATCCTGCACAGATGCGAAACGTGATGGATAATTTCTGGGCTCTATTCTCCGGAATAGCCATCAACAAGTATTTCCACGCAGTATGCTCCGGATGGGCTCTATCCGGTGTGTTTGTGATCGGCGTGAGCTGCTGGCTGCTTTATAAGAAACGCAATGAGGCATTCGCGCTGCGATCTATCAAAGTGGGCGGTTGGATAGGACTCATCGGTCTGTTGCTCACAATGTGGACAGGCGACGGATCTGCCGTGGAGGTGACAAAACACCAGCCCATGAAACTCGCAGCCATGGAGGGTCTTTACAAAGGATCTACAGCTCAAAGCATCGTGGCAGCCGGATTGGTAAACCCTGATAAGAGATGGGACAACAATGAGGATGAATACCTGTTTGCAATCGAGGTGCCATACGGTCTGTCGATTCTCGCAAAGCATGACCCAAACGCATTCGTGCCCGGTATAGCCGATATCATCAACGGTATAGACGTAAATGAAATGGGCGACACCGTTAACACCGTCAGCTATGCCGAACGCATACGCCTCGGCAAACTCTCGCATGAGGCTCTGAGAGCCTACGACATAGCCCGCGCCAATCATGACGCCGCTGCCATGGAGAAGGCGGAGAACGATCTGCGTCAATATTATCCCTATTTCGGCTATGGATATTTCAACTCCGTAGACGAGGCAATACCACCGGTTGCTGTAACGTTCTACTCCTTCCGTGTGATGGTGGTGCTCGGCAGCTACTTCCTACTCTTCTTCATCGTGGCTCTATTCGCCGCTTACCGCAAGGATTGGCTACAGCGCATCAATTGGCTGCAATGGGTGGCTATCGTCTCCGTCCCACTGATGTGGATATGCTCCGAGGCTGGATGGATGGTTGCCGAGGTAGGACGCCAACCCTGGACCGTGCAGGATCTGCTACCGACGAAGGCCGCCATTTCCGAAATATCTTCGGCATCCGTCATCACTACGTTCTGGCTATTCGCCGTGATCTTCACAGTCCTGCTTGTGGCTGAAGCGAGCATCATGCTGCGCCAGATCGACAAGAAATCTCAAAAAAATTTAGAAATCGATAACGCTCATTAAGTTATGACTTACGAATATCTTCAAAACTATTGGTGGCTGCTTATATCGGTGCTCGGTGGCATCCTCGTATTCCTGCTTTTAGTGCAGGGCGGACAGTCAATGCTTCTCGGCGCTCGTTCAAAGGAACGCAGAGACCTTATCGTCAATTCCATGGGACGCAAGTGGGAGCTTACGTTCACCACTCTCGTGACTTTCGGCGGTGCGTTCTTCGCATCTTTCCCTCTTTTCTATTCCACAAGTTTCGGGGGTGCCTACTGGCTCTGGATTCTGATTCTGTTCAGTTTCATCGTGCAGGCGGTCAGCTATGAATACCGCAATAAGAAGGGCAACGTCTACGGCACTCACACATACGACGTTTTCCTTTTCATCAACGGATGCGTGGGTTGTATCCTTCTCGGCGTAGCGGTATCGATGTTCTTCTTCGGTGCTGAATTTACCGTAAGACGCGGCAACCTGCTCGACCCGGGAAGCCCCGTAATATCACAATGGGCACCGACCCACGGCTTCGAGGCGATATTCAACTGGAGAAACCTCGTGCTCGGCGTGGCTGTGCTCTTCCTCGCAAGGATGCAGGCAGCCCTCTACATGATGAACAACATCACCGATGACCCGGATTTCTTCAAAAGTCTCAAACAGAAAGCCCTCATCAATGGCGGCATCTTCGTGGTGTTCTTCCTCACATTCCTTGCACTCCTCCTTACCGCATGGGGATATACGGTGGAAAGCAACCATGATTACACTGTCAACGTGACAATCACCCCCTACAAGTATTTCCATAATTTCGTGGATCTGTGGTGGGCAGGTGCTACCCTGCTTATCGGTGTAGTGGCTGTACTGTTCGGGCTTATCAAGACCGTGCTTAGCAAGCATTGGACGAAGGGTATCTGGTTCACCGGAATCGGCACTTTCCTTGCCGTGATCTCCCTCTTCTGGGTGGCAGGCTACAACGACACCGCTTTCTATCCCTCTCTGACAGATCCGGCATCGTCGCTCACCATCAGAAACGCCTCTTCATCCGAGTTCACCCTCACTGCCATGAGCTACGTATCGATTGTAATACCCTTCGTGCTGGCATACATCGCTTATGTTTGGCATTCGATGGACAAGAAGAAACTGACTCCGGAAGAACTTGAAAACACTTCTCACAAATATTAAGACTCCTACTCATAAAAAAATTGAAGTTTCGATAACTTCAATAAAACAGACACGGTTTATAATCGTTATATAAGAGTCGCCGTCCTGAGAAGGGGCGGCGACTCTTATAGGTTAAAATCAATTTTCAGGTCTCATTCAATTATTCCACCCGCTATGTCGGAACAGAAAACAGAAAAAGCTAATCTTGATTCCAATTATGACTCATCTCATGACTCCTATTGGAACCTATTCTCCACATTTTTTAAGATAGGTGCATTCACCTTCGGTGGTGGATGGGCGATGATCTCTATCATCGAACGGGAAATTGTGGATAAACACCACTGGATCGAACGTAATGAATTTCTCGATCTGCTCGCCATTGCCCAATCATTGCCCGGCATACTCGCCGTCAATATCGCAACTGCCGTGGGCGACAAGATCAAAGGGGGGAAAGGGAGTATCGCCGCCGCTGTCGGCACAATTCTACCCTCTTTCCTTATAATTCTCTTCATCGCCATTTTCCTCACCCCTGACCTTATAAAGAACAATCGGGTGATTTCATCCATTTTCATGGGGATACGTCCGGCTGTCGTGGCCTTGATCGTGGCTCCGGTCTTAACGTCGGCGAAAGCTGCCAAACTGCGCTGGAATACGGTGTGGATTCCGTTCGCTGTAGCCGCACTCATATCCATTGATCAAGGATTTATATCAAATCCTATCCTCTACATCCTTCTCGGAGCCATTGGCGGACTCCTCTTCTGGTGGATTCCCCAAAGGAAACTTAGACAACATTGACAAATCTTAATCTCCAACATAATTTCACGTATCAAGAAGACATGACAATATACTGGCAACTGATATGGGCTTATATCAAGATAGGCATCTTCGGATTCGGCGGCGGCTACGCAATGCTGTCGCTCGTAGAGAAAGCGGTGGTGGGTCCCGGATGGATCTCCGAGACAATGTTTACCGATATAGTGGCGATTTCCCAGATGACACCCGGACCGATAGGCATAAATTCCGCCACGTATATAGGGTTTGTCGCGCCCGGAAGCGTCAACCCGGAACTATCCGGCATAGTATGGGGACTCTTAGGCTCCTGCCTTGCCACACTCGCTGTGGTGATTCCAAGTTTCCTACTTGTGCTCTACAGCTCCCATTTCATAAGGCGCCATAGTGAGAGCGGTGCGATAAAAGCCATATTCTCCGGATTGCGCCCTGTGGTGGTAGGGCTTATAGCCTCCGCCGCGATAATGCTGATGAATGCCGCCAACTTCAATCCCAACGGGATAAACTGGCAGCTATGGACAAACATAGCCATCTGCGTGGCTGCTTTCATCCTCGTATATTTCCCGATAAAGATAAAACAGAAAAACAGACGGCTACACCCCATACTGATAATAATTATGGCGGGAGTCGCCGGATTCCTTATATATGGATTATGATGTACTGACCATGATATATCCATTATAATATCCGATCTGTAATTTAATTTATGTTTAATACCGACAATCATGGACAACGATTCTAAATATGACGAAGCCCTCTCCTTCCTCTTCAGTCAACTTCCTATGTTCTCACGCGTAGGAGCCGCAGCTTATAAACCCGGACTCGACACCAGCCTGGCTATTGACAGATTCTTCGGTCATCCCCATCGACGGTTCAAGTCAATCCACGTTGGTGGCACCAACGGCAAGGGTAGCACATCCCACATGCTCGCCTCCATCCTTCAGTCGCAAGGTTATAAGACCGGACTATACACATCCCCTCACCTTGTTGATTTCCGCGAACGTATGCGGATCGGCGGGAAGATGATTCCCAAGGAGAAAGTGGTGGAGTTTGTCGAGAAATGGAAAGGATGCGGTTATGACGGACACCCCTCTTTCTTTGAACTGACCATGATGATGGCATTCAATTGGTTTGCGGAGGAGAACGTGGACTATGCCATTATAGAAGTGGGTATGGGCGGACGTCTTGACTCCACCAATATAATCACACCGGAGGTATGCGTGATCACCAACATCTCCAATGACCACACACAATTTCTTGGCGACACACTTCCGAAGATTGCCGCCGAGAAGGCGGGTATAATCAAACATGACATACCCGTGGTGATCGGCGAGGCTGAGGGTGAGATAAAGGAGGTGTTCGCACGTAAGGCGGAGGAGGTCGGTGCGCCGATAGTTTTTGCGGCAGACTCCGACCGTCTGCTATCAATCGTGCCTGCCAAAACCGGAGGATGGCACATCGTTTGTGAGGAGGGGGAAACCACCCTGCCTCTTGCCGGCGACTATCAGAAGAAGAATCTCAACACCGTGATCAATGCAGTTGACTCCATGCGGAAGGCAGGAATCGAGATTTCTGACGACAACGTGTTGCGCGGACTTGAAAACGTGGTGAAGAATACCGGTCTTTGCGGACGATGGACTATCATCGGCAACAATCCGCTCACGATTGCCGACACAGGTCACAACGTGGCGGGCATATCCTATAATATGGAGCAGCTCCGGCGTCTGATGTCGGAACGCCCAGGCAAACGGCTACGCATCGTCATAGGGTTTGTGGCCGACAAGGCTATTGACAAAATTCTGCGGCTTCTCCCCACAGATGCGGAATATTACCTCACCAACGCAAGCATTCCGCGTGCTCTTCCCGTTGATAAGTTGCATCAGAAGTTTGAGGAGGCAAATCTTGAAGGAAGATGCTACCCCGACGTAAAGACTGCATTTGAGGCTGCAAGCAATGATGCCGACAAGGATGATGTCATTTTCATAGGAGGCTCAACGTTTATTGTTGCCGACTTTCTCGCTTCATGACGATTCACATAGCAGAACCATAAAAAGGTGGGAATCCGCACATAATGCGTGGGTTCCCACCTAATCTTATCAATTGTTATTCATAATCCCTACATCATCATTCACCTACCGGGAATGCTTCTGCAATACGTGTACCAAAATTATAGTGTATGCCAGGCTGTGCCGTGATGCTGACGTTAGAAGCACGCTCAAACACCATCACGATATCAGAACCGCCAAACTGGAAATAGGAAATCTCTTCACCTTTACGCAGAGTGGTTCCTTCCTCAGCTGTAACAACAATTGATGACACCTGAGCCATGCCCATCGGCAATATCGCCACCTTACCGATTGACGACTGGATAACGATCAGACCACGCATCTGCTGGAACTGATAGCCTGCTTCATCAAGAGCATTCAGCTTACGACGTACAATGTGAGTACGTCCCTTTTCATCACCCTCAATAGGAACCGCCTCAACGCCGAGATATGCAGCACCCTGGAGCACACGTGCCTCAAGCACCTTCCCCCCTACTGGGGCATGCTGACGGTGATAGTCGGTAGTGTTAAGGAACTGGTGGATCCAGATACCGCCGGCAAAGTCATCTTTATATTTAGAACCCTCAAGCAATTCCTCGATACTCCATTCAAGACCCTTGATATCTACCTTTGAATCTGCCAGCACTTCCCACTGTCCATCATTTGTAGAATCGGCAGGTGATGTGATGATATGGTCATCGTTGATTGCTGCGATAGGACGATGTCCGGGTTTGGTGTAACGTGCAAAGAATTGATTGAATGTCTTCCATCCTCCAACCGGCTGATCATAATCATCCATCTTGTAGCGCGGCGATGCGTAATAACTTGCCACAGCTTCAGGAGTCAAAGACTCCGGCTTATCCATCCATGCTCCGAACGAGATGACAAACTTACGTATCCACTGTGAGAGTGGTGTCAGTTCCGGCTCCTCGTTATCCTTCAGCTTCGAGGGGATGACAGGAGTCTGAAGCTCCTTGACAGGACTCTGATCCAACAGGAAATAGAACATCGTCACATGCTCATACACGATGGTGCCCTCCGGATTCTCAACCGGCACCCAATGCAACTGAGCCTCAAGCCAGTCATAGTAATCATCCAGTGTCTTGATGTTCTCATACTCAATAGTATTCAGTGCATGGCATGCATCAAGTGCTTTTTGAAATTTTTCTTCCCAACCATTCTTCTCAATGAGGTCGAGAAGCTCCTGCACAATAGGAGAATAATTCTTCTTTTCCATAATATAACCAAAAAATTTTTAAATCATTCTACAATCCGATCCAACGATAGGGGGATCTCCGGATTATAAGAGCTCGAAAACTTTATCGGGAACTTATACATTTGACACTAAAACACACGTGTTCATAAATAAGTTTATACACCATGCAATTTTAACATTAAAAAAAAATTGCGAACACCCCTATTATATTATATATGTATGCAATTATCAGGAAAGAGTTAAGCAATCTCATTAACAATATTAAAAATCAACTTTTTATAACAAACAGGTGTTTTTAAAACGATATGTCCCTAATTAATGAATTATTAAAAAAGAATTCCTATGGCAAATTCAAAAACAGTCACTCCCGGCTCCGGAAGTGCGGGAGGCAAATCCGGACCCTCCCCAAAGACAGTCATCACGATGTGGGCGATGACAATTCTTATAGTCACGAATATTGTCAGCATGCGTGGGCTGGCATCTCAAGCAGAGTATGGCTACACATCTATTTTCTATTATGTGTTTGCGGCTCTCGTATTCCTCGTGCCCTACTCCCTGGTATGCGCCGAACTCGCTTCCACTTGGACCAAAAGCGGCGGTCTTTTCCGCTGGTGTGCGGAGGCATTCGGTCCCAAATGGGGCTGGGCTGCCATGTACTATGAATGGCAGATGGTCGTGATCTGGTTTCCGGCAGTACTCATGTTCGGAGCGGTGACGCTCGCCTACATATTCTGGCCTGAGACGTTTGATTCATCCCTTTCAAAAAACGTGATTTACACACTCATCGTGGTATTGGCGATATATTGGTTGGCTACATTCAACACCTTCCGCGGAACCGCCTACGCCAACAAGCTCTCTACTTACGGAGGATTGTTCGGCACGATCATTCCGGCATGTGTCTTGATTGTGATGGGAATCATCTACGTCTGCATGGGTAACCATATACTTATAGATGCCCACCAGCCATTCTGGCCCGACTTCTCAAAGTTCGGCACTATCGTGCTCGCCGCCTCGATATTCCTCTTCTATGCCGGCATGGAGATGCAGGCTGTCCATGTGCCGTCAATGCGTAATCCATCAAAGGATTTTCCAAAATCTGTGCTCTTGGCGGTGCTCATAATTCTAATCGTATTCGTAGGTGGCACTTTGGCAATCGGATTCGTCATCCCTGAAAAGGATATCAATCTTCTGGCATCACTGCTGGTGGCGTATAACAATCTTTTCGCTTCAATCCATTGCGAATGGCTCGGACATATTCTCGCACTTTTCCTGACTTTCGGAGTCATAGGACAAGTCAGCTGCGTCATTGCTGCCCCATCTTCAGGTATGCTCTCTGTCGGTAAAGCCGGCTATCTTCCGCGCGGACTTCAGAAGACCAATAAGAATGGCATCCAGGTGCCTATTCTATGGGTGCAGGGAATAATGGTTTCCATTCTTGCACTTGTGCTCGTGGTTCTTCCGAGCGTACAGTCAGCCTACCAGATTCTTAGCCAGATGTCTACCATTATATATCTTGCCATGGTCTTCATCATCTATTTCGCATTTATTCGTCTGCGCCGCACGGAGCCCAACGTGAAACGTGGCTTCAAAGTGCCCGGAGGTGAGTTCGGCAAATGGTTGGTCACCATAGTCGGATGTCTCGGAGCATTGGTTGCAATGGTGCTCAGCTTCGTTCCACCGTCACAGATAAACACCGGCAGTCCCCTTGTATATATCATCATCCTGATTGTGGGATCTGCAATCTTTCTTGCTGTGCCGTTTGTGGTCTATGCAAAGAGAAAAGCATCCTGGAGAAATCCTCAGACTTCGTTTGAGCCTTTTGATTGGGAAATAGAGGGACGCACACCGTCGACAGTATCCAAATGGCCGGAAGGTTATGAGCCCACACCGGAGATGATACGTCGTGCCACAGAATGGGAAGATGGAGAGTTTGGTCCCGTCAGCATGAAAACCGTAGCTGAAGTAGCCGATCTATCGATCCAACCAAATTCTTCTATTTCTTCACCCACCCCTTCATCTGCACAGCCAGCCCAGGAGAAAGCCCCGGAAAAGGAGACGGGCGCCGATAAGGCATAGCCTCCGCCATGATCCAGACCGGGAAAAAACCGATAACGCTGCTGACGCTCCTTGCAATACTGTCAATATCTTTGGTAGTGAATCTGCCGGGACTCGCCGTCACGCCCATGCTTGCGACTCTATCCGACGTCTTTCCGCATACGTCGCAACTTGAGAAGCAGATGCTTACCGTGCTCCCAAATTTGCTTATCATTCCGTTCGTTCTTATTTCGGGAAAACTCTCCCTTTCCCGACATAAGACCGCAATCGTAGTTGCAGGACTCGTAATCTTCACGGCGTGTGCCATACTCTATCTCATTGCAGACTCAATGACCGAGCTTATCATCATAAGTTGTCTGCTCGGGTGTGGTGCCGGACTGCTTATCCCTCTCTCTTCCGGATTGATAGCCGACGCGTTTGCCGGGAAGTATAGGATGAAGACCATGGGCATAAAATCAGGTATCTCCAATTCCTCACTCGTCATCGCCACATTCGTGGTTGGATGGTTGAGCCATGGCAATTGGCATCTACCGTTTTTGGTGTATCTCATATCCGTCATTCCTCTTCTGCTTGCATTCCGTCTGAAGGGTATCGATACGACAGAGCCGCAATCAACGCCAACAGGCTCGACATCATCCCAGCCCACCTCTCAACCGGGGGTGTCTCACGGATTCTATGTCGGAAGAATATGGGCTCTTATAGGGGTATATGCGTTCATAACATTCTCGTGTATAGCCATCACCTACTACTGCCCGTTTCTGATTGAGAAGAAAGACTGGAGTGCGTCTTTCACCGGTACTGTGACTGCCATATTCTATCTTTTCATGCTGATACCGGGGTTCACACTGCCGTTTTTCATCAACATAATGAGGAAAGGCACGTTCGTGTATTGTGCAATGCTGATGACTGTGGGAGTGGCTCTATTTGCGTTCGTGCCTGAGACATGGACAATGTGCGTCGGTGCGGCTCTCATAGGATTGGGCTACGGGATCTGCCAACCGCTTATCTACGACAAGGCAAGCGTGGTAGTTACAACAGCAAATAAGGCCACGCTATCCCTGGCTTTTGTGCTGGCGGCAAATTATCTGGCAATCGTGCTGACACCCTTCATAATCGACGGGCTCAGACCGCTTCTGTCTCATCCATCCAGCAACAGCACTTTTGCCTTCACCCTATGCTTCTTCCTATTGATCGGATACACGGTGCTGACATTCTTTCTCCGGAATAAATTCGCATTCTCCATCAGTAAGGACTATTACGGAAGCAAATGATGCAAGAAGTACAATATATGCAATCCCTACGATATGCCTATAAATGGCATTTATCCGGTATGTTTTTAAATATTTATTAGCACTTATGTTAATATGATTTAAAAACACATATATCGATTGAACCTTTTGCCCTCTTTCGTTGTCATACTTATGAAAATCGTTTCATGATGTTAGGTTAGTTAAAAGTATTTTGATTGGAAAAAGACCGATGCGAATCGGTCTTTTTCTATTTCCCACCCCTCATCTATGGTATTTACGGACAATCTCAGGAGCTTCCCTCTTAGCTTGCTCCAAACTTATATCCATACCATGATACTCATTGTTTCTATTCGGACGGAACTGCACAAATGTTTTATATTTCTTATCGTATGTATACAGATATGTCCGATCATCCACATCTCCACCATAATCCTCATAAGCTCGTTGAAGAAGAGATTTCGCATATCTTTCATCATTCCTATCATACGCAGAAAATGCAGAAATATATTTATCTCCGTATTGCCTTGAGACCGTATCATGTTTCAACTGATTAAGTACCGGAGAAAATGATTGTATGTACATCGACAAATCCATCTTTGATACTTCCGGATTGAAATGTAGGATACTCTTCATTTTTCTATCAATAGAGACGTTTACCTCAATTGTATCTGTATTTACATAAGAATACAATCTCTTGCAATCATCATACTTGCATAAGGCAAAAATATGCTGTTTTGCAGGAATTTGTTCAAAGTTATCACAATCACCCAATATATCCGGTTGTAATTTTATAAATTCAGCCTTCCTATCTATTGAAAATTTCTCTACAGAAAGATCCAACAATAATGAAAACAACTCATACGATGATGCTATAATCGGATGATTTGCCAGGTACTCCTCCCATGAGATTGGCACAAGTATCGACACATAGCTTGGCAATTTAGTCATTACCAATTGATACAATATCGTATTCTCTATCCCCTTATCCGATGATGAATATATGTGGGGTGCAATCACAATCTTCATTTTAGTCCGGCTTTGATGATAGCTCTAAAATCCGCATCTAATGAATCCAAAAATCCATTGGGCATTGATCCCTCTAATTTTCCCTTATTAGAAAGAGGTATTGATTGATATATACTTTCACCATATTCATTCTCAACAAATATCAAATGAATATCAGATGTGGGGACACCTCCTTCAGCCACTCGTCGTCTTATACGTGTTATGAAATGGTCACTGTGTGTTTCAATAAGTACCGTGACACCTTTTTCCAACGATAGGAATATGAAGAAATCTGCCATAGCAGCCTGAATACTGGGATGCATGTGCACGTCTGGATCCTCAACTATCAGCGTAGACCCCTTGACAGATATACAACCTTGGGTGACTATCGGCAATATCTGACTCAACCCGAACCCCATGTGCATGAGGTCTACTTTCAGACCTTCGTTTGTAGTAATCAACGCCCTATATCTCTTTCCCGTCTCCTTCACTATCGAGATATCCTTTGCAAGTTGAAACCTTTTACATATCCAATATTTAAGAAGTCCGATAAGTTCCGTATTACCGGAAATACTGTCTATTATGAATCGGGTATTCTCACCATCAGGCAATACATGATGTGATTCCACATCCATATTATATGTACGGGCAAGTACGGGTGCCACTCTCAATGGTGCGATGTAAACTAATCGTTCAAGGGAATGTCGCAATAATTCCCGACTCGCCTTAAACAATGTCAAATTATGAATCTCACTCCCTTTTGCAGCAAATACCGGGAAAAAATTGGCAAACGAATACTTGTCAAGTTTCAAATCCTCAAGTTTATTCAATAATGCCACGCCTTTAGACGACAAATCATACGTACCCTTACGAGGACGCAACTTTAACATCATCTCCGACTTTTGCCCATCCTTATGGCAGAGAATAATCCTAAACTCAGATACTGTATAATTTTCAGAGCTAACCTTAAATGCGACATCAATCTTGAAAGAATCCAAGTCATATCCCATTTCTCTGAAATCTTCCAAGTCTGACTTGACTATCTCAGCGGGGAACAGCGCCAAAGAGAATCTCATAATTCCGGAACGCTTGTTATGCATCAAATCCATAACCGAACTGGCATACACATACGGTCCGGCAAGATTCAACATATCATTCGACGACGTACACAACGTTTGCTTAAGCAATAGAAGAGCCTGTATCAATGAACTCTTTCCACTACTATTCACACCGGCCAACACTGTCAGCCCGTATAAATCAACATCAGCTACATGCTCTATTGATTTAAAATTATCGATGCTAAGAAGCATTCTCTTAATATTATATTGTTTAGTAGATGACAAAAATTAAATTTATGCTGTTAAACACTTAATTTTTAGTCGATTAAATTTGCAAAAGTCCCTGAAAATTAGTAATTTAAAGGAAAAGTTTGGACGCTTTTTCTCATGAAAACTACTAATTTCAAGGACTCGGTCAAAGTTAACCAAATCCTCCCGATTATGCAAGAGCACTTTGGTCAAAGTATGAATTTGGCACGCATAAAACTCATGGCGTTGCTGCTCCATGCACTCTGTGTGGTGCAGACTGTCAGCCTCCACAAACTGGCTGATGCGATGCCTACGGCTGTAGACAAGGATTCCAACCTCAGACGGCTCCAAAGATTCTTTGCCAAGTATGTACTTGACCTTGACATCATAGCCCGTATGATTTTCTCGCTGCTTCCTGTCAAGACCGGTCTTGTGCTGAGCATGGACCGGACCAACTGGAAGTTCGGGGAGTTCAATATAAACATCCTTATGTTGGGCATAACCTATAAAGGGATTGCCTTCCCTTTGATATTCAGCCTTCTTCCGAAACGTGGCAACTCCAACTGGGAAGAACGCAAGAAAATTATGGAACGTTTTATCCGTCTTTTCGGAGCGGAATGCATCGACTGCCTTGTGGCAGACCGCGAGTTCATCGGAAAGGAATGGACAGGATGGCTCAACAGCCGTCGCATACGGTATTACATCCGAATACGTCAGAACTTCTGGATTGTCAAGCCTTCCACCGGTGAGAGAATCCGAGCCTGGTGGCTGTTCAATGATTTGAAGGTCGGTCAGGAGAAATTCTTCCATACGCTCTTTCTTCACAAAGGTGAGTATGTCTATCTTGCCGGCAGCCGGATCAAAAACTCCGATGGTGTTCCGGAATTGCAGATTCTCATATGCTTCAATCGGCCCGAGGAGGCGATTTTGACATACAAAAAACGATGGGAGATAGAAACGGCCTTTAGAGCCATGAAATCTTCCGGCTTCAACATCGAGGATACCCATATGCGTGATATGGACCGCATCGCAAGACTTGTCGCGATGGTCTGCATGGCTCTTGTATGGGCGTATCTCGTTGGTGAACATAAAGATATAAATATTAAACCGATAAGGATTCTGAAACATGGAAGAAAGGCAAAGTCGCTTGTCAAATATGGATTGGAAGAGATTTCGACCATACTTATGCGTCCGACTTATACCCCAAAATTCGATGTTTTCAAATTTTTGTCATGTACTTAAATTATATTGTCAAAATTCAGATAACTCCACCCACCCCTTCAGATAGGTTCTCTCAAGCCACAAAGATATTAAAAATTTTATAATTAAGCCTCCTATCAACCAGACTTTTTAATTTTCTATCCTCCGATCAACCCCTTGTCAACCACATTCTCCAAGGTAACACCATCTCTCTTTTAATTAAGACTAAGAAATCAAGTAAATAAATTATCATGTTGGTGTATATCTTTTTCGGTTGATAAGGTCCAAATGATTCGGGCATCGGTAAATCATGGCTATGAATCCCTGTCAGATTATTTTGTATCGGTTTGTATCGCCTGTATCGGTGCGATACAACCGATACAAACCGATACAAGCTGCCTATTTACACCCATAGTTCTTAAATTTGCCACAAAATTTCACATTTTTTGTGGCATTGTATAATCATATATGTTTTAACTAAGAAATAAAAGATGTGAAAGGAATAATTTATTATAAAAGATTACCGTGGTCTCGGCTCTGGCATTATACGCGCATTGCAGTCTGACAGCAATATTGAATTCCATAATGAAATCAACGGTGATCAGTTTAGGGTAATTCTATGGAGAAACGACCTAAAATGTTCAGAAGAAACTACACTGAAAAGTTCAGAAGAAACTACACTGGAAACAGAGAACTCGAAGAAACTACACTGAAAAGTTCAGAAGGAACTACACTGAAAACAAGCAAGGAGAAAACTACACAGAAAATCATTAATCTAATGACGAAAAATCCGGAGATTTCTATTGAACAGTTAGCTTCTTTGTGCAGTTTAACCCGTGATGGTATAAATTGGCAAATCAGAAAATTAAAAGAGTCGGGTAAAATTCACCGTGTTGGACCAGACAAAGGCGGTCATTGGGAAATCTGCGAATAATCATGAGATTCATACGACATTAGTTTTTTCAATTGGAGTATTGCATTTAATTTGAAATACTCCGTGTCCTCTGCGGTCTTTATGGTAATTAGCTTACTGAGGTGATGACAGTGGTGTGGATAGACGAACGAAACCGGGAATCGGTCGGTGACTGATTCCCGGTTTTTTTAAAGTGGGTATTAATCCTTTTCTTCATTTACGCCGTGCTTCTGACGGGCGTGTGTCTTTGACTGGTTGCTGTTGAAATCGCTCTCCTCCTTGAGGTCGATCTCCTTGTTCATATCGTCAAACACCTTGTATTGCAGATATGCCAACGACTCATCAGCAACTATCTTGATGCTCCTGCCGTAGCGTCTGCGCCATTTGCCATAGAGGGAGAACATCCCTTTCTTGATGTATGCCTCCACATAGGGATGGACATACATGGTAAATTTTTTGACCTTGAGTATATTTACAAGATAATCGAGTTTTTCTCCCAATTTATCGGTAAAGAGCAATGAGGGCTGAACCTCACCTTTTCCAAAACAGGACGGACACGTCTCGCTCGTGGTTATGTCGAGCGCAGGGCGCACCCTCTGACGCGTGATCTGCATCAATCCGAATTTACTCAACGGGAGGATATTGTGGCGGGCACGGTCATTTGCCATGACCTCCTTCATGTGGTCAAAAAGGGTCTGACGATGCTCCACCTTATTCATATCGATAAAGTCGATCACAATTATGCCTCCCATATCGCGCAAGCGCAACTGGCGCGCAATCTCATCGGCTGCCTTCAGATTCACATCTAACGCATTCGACTCCTGATCAGGACTTGCCTTACTACGGTTGCCGGAATTGACATCGATGACATGCAGCGCTTCTGTATGTTCAATTATGATATATGCGCCGCTCTTAAACGACACTGTCTTGCCGAATGAGCTCTTTATCTGGCGCGTAATGTTGAAATTGTCGAAAATAGGTATATCCTTGTTATAGAGCTTCACGATATCCTTATTTTCGGGAGAGATAAGCGCTACATAATTCTGAATCTGGGCAAACGTCTCCTGCTCGTTGACGTATATATTCTCAAAATTCGGACTGAATATGTCTCTTATGACACTGACCGCCCTTGAATCCTCCTCATAAATCAGCATCGGAGGCTGGCTGCGTTGCATCTTTGATATTGATTCCTCCCAGCATCTTACGAGGGTCTTCATCTCATTGTTGAGCTCGGCGACACGCTTGTTTTCTGCCGACGTGCGTATGATGACGCTGAATCCCTTGGGCTTTATGCTGCCTATAAGCTGACGGAGCCTTATCTTCTCCTCCGTCGACTTTATTTTCTGCGATATGGAGATCTTCTCGCCAAAGGGCATCAGCACCATGAAACGTCCGGTGAAGGATAATTCCGTGGTCAGACGCGGTCCCTTGGAGGAGATCGGCTCCTTCGCTATCTGCACGAGAAGCTGCTGACCCGGCTGAAGGAGATCCTGTATCGTACCCTGCTTGGGTATGTCGGGAGATAATTTGAATTTTGAGATATTGGGCACTTTCTTCTTATCGGACAATGCCTCCTGTATGAAAGAATTGTAAGAATTGAACTGTGGCCCAAGGTCAAGGTAATGAAGAAAAGCATCCTTTTCGTAACCCACGTCAACGAAGGCTGCATTAAGACCCGGCATCAGTTTCTTCACCTTTGCAAGATACAAGTCGCCCACGGCATACGCTATGTTGCGGCTCTCCTTCTGTAAAGAAACAAGACGAGAGTCTTCGAGCAGCGCAATTGAAATCTCTTTCTGTTGTACGTCTACTACTAATTCGCTTTTCATCTTGGTAATTTTCAAAAAACCGTCTGCATCACTCACGCATCTTCTCTGGGAAGGATGGAGACGACGGACGGCATAAAATAAAAAAGAACAAACATATTATGGGTGAAGCTTATTCTTCACCCATAGGTTTGTTCTAAGACTATAGAATCGTTATCCGGAATAAATCCGACGGGAATCCCGCCTTATTTATTTCTTCTTATGACGATTCTTTCTCAGTCTTTTCTTGCGTTTGTGCGTAGCCATCTTGTGGCCTTTTCTTTTCTTTCCGCTTGGCATACTGGTTAATATTTTAGTTAATTATGATAATTTGTTTGTTGTCGATAATATTTTCAAGACGCCTTCTCACTTAACCTCGTCAAGAAATACCCTTGAGGGCTTGAACGACGGGATCTTGTGCTCCGGTATCTTGATTGCCGTGTTCTTGGAGATATTGCGGGCTGTCTTCTCTTTTCTGGTTTTGACAACAAAACTGCCAAATCCACGGAGATATATGTTTTCGCCCCCTGACATGGTGTCTTTGACTACCTCCATAAATTTCTCCACAATATCCAATACGGCGCCTTTCTCAAGACCCGTGGTGCGAGAAATCTCACTTACTATCTCAGCTTTTGTCATTTTGTAAAAATGTATTGTTGTTTGTCTGTTTTTTCCTGCCGGATGGGACTTGCGCTACCACGTTCAGACCCTTTTCCGGTTTGGCAGTGCAAATATCGTAATTTTTTTTCATTCCGTAAAATGTTGAACTTAAAAACCGGATTTTTTGCGTAATTTTGTCTATAAAACATCTTATTTGCAGCAGTTGTTATGAATTTTCACCTTTCCGGATGCTCCAACTGGATTTTCCTTGACCTCGACGACACTCTTTGGGATTTCGCAGGAAATTCCCTACTGAGCCTTCATCACGTGTATGATCTTTTCAGTATTTTCAAGCAGGAGTATCCCTCCCGCGATGAGTTTATCGACGTGTATCATCAGCATAATTCCGCGCTTTGGACAGATTATGCCAAGGGCAATGTATCGGCTGATTTCCTGAAAACCGAACGCTGGCGGCGCACCCTGTTTCCCGACTCTGACCTACAGGATACCCCTCCGATATGCTCTGAAATAAATACGGAGTATCTTTCCCGACTGGCCTCCTTACCAAACGCTGTAGCCGGTGCGCATGACCTGCTTACCGCTCTTTCCGATCATTTCCTGATTGGGGTAATCTCCAACGGGTTTGCCGACACCCAATACCGTAAGCTCGACAATTCGGGTTTGTGGCGGTTCGTCACGCGCATGATAATCAGTGATGAGATAGGGATACAGAAACCTGACAGGCGACTCTTCGACTATGCCATACGCGAGACCGGTGCCACCGGACGCCCCATCATGATAGGTGATAATCCCGACACTGACATCATGGGTGCGCTGAAAGCGGGATGGGAAGCTATCTGGTTTAATCCTCAGCGACGACAATCCCCTTTCACTCCTGAGACGCTTGCCTCCTTGGGTATCGATCCTCATCTATATATTGGTGAGACGGATAATCTTCATGACGTGTTGAGGCTACTTTCCGAGCGCAGCGCAATCAAATAACGTGGCTATTCTCCGAGCGTCACTCCATCCAATGAGAGCAGACGTCCGGTTATTTCCGGGGCGAAATCGCTCCGGAAACGCAGTGTCATGGAGCAGGTGTTGTCAAAGGTGCGGTTGATTACCTCCACGTCTCCACCCTTCACAATCTTCATAACTCCGTCGGCAGCGACGTATGGGAAAGTCACGGTGACAGTCTCCATCTGGTGCATCTCCTTGCGTCCCGCCTCCTCCAATGCCAATCGGGCAGCCTCGCGATAAGCCGCTATCAATCCGGGGGTACCGAGTTTGATTCCACCGAAATAGCGCACTACTACGACCACCACGTCTGTCACCTCCTTACTGTTGATCTGTCCGAGAATCGGCTTACCTGCCGTTCCCGACGGCTCACCATTGTCATTAAGTTGCCATTCCTTACGTTCCGGACCTATCATATATGCCCAGCATACGTGCCGTGCATCATGGTACTCATTCTGATACTCCTTGACGATGGCACGTGCCTCATCCGCACTCGCCACTTTTCTGGCGAATGAGATGAAACGGCTCATCTTCTCCCGGAACTGCGCCTCCGCATCCCTCTCTATCGTATAATAAAGGTCTCCCATCTTTTTCAAATTATTCTGCAAAGATACGACATGGAAACGATTCCTCCAATTGAAGTTGTCTAAACTTCACTCAGTAATCCTCAAAAACGATACCCTATCCCATAACAAAACATCCCGTAGCTACCGCAAGTCTTATTACATCTTATAAATAATACTTAACGACCTCAATTCTTTTGTATATTTACAATTTTGTTCCGTTTTTTGCGCAAAAAACGGAACAAAATCATTATCTTTGCAGTTGAAATATAAAGTATTAATAATGACATTCGCTCGTAAAATAGAAATAGCAGTAAACAACGTGCCAATCGGTACGGTTTTCTCTATTCCTGATCTTCATTTTCCACCGGTATCCAGTGCAAATATCAAGGTTAAACTCAATCGTATGGTTAGAGCCGGAAGATTGCAAAAACTCGTAAATGGCAAGTATTACAGAGCAATGGAGTCTGTATTTGGAGCCACTTTGCCTTCTACAGAAGAGCTGGTAAAAGACATCCTATATACCGATGGCAAAATATCAGGATACCTCACAGGCAATTCCGTTTGGACCTCAATGCAACTCACCACACAATTTTCAGGAACCATTACTGTTGGAGTAAATGCACGAAAAGCATCCATTCGACGAGCAGGACAGAAAATAATGTTTATTGTCCAGCATAATAAAATCACAAGCGAAAATATACATCTGCTTCAAATTTTAGATGCCCTAAAATTCATCAAAAAGATTCCGGACACAACAGTTTCTGCAAGTTTTTCAAAATTGAACAATATCATAAAGCATCTTTCAGAAAAAGATTTGAAAGCGATTACAAAACTATCCATGAAGTATCCACCAAGAGTTCGTGCAGCACTGGGGGCAATTTTGGATAATGGAGAGCATAATGATCTCACAGATACTTTATATGCATCGCTCAATCAGATATCGGAATATAAATTTGGGATTACGACTGACATAATGTTAAACACATCTAAATGGCATATTAAATGAAACTTCACGAGAACAAAGAATTATTACGACAGGCTATAATAGAAACTTCAGCCGATCTTAACATACCACGAGAGTTTATTGAGAAGGATTATTGGATATGTCAGATTCTTCAGCGATTGTCGCGGCATGATAAAAGCGAATTGACCGTATGGAAAGGTGGCACATCATTAGCAAAAGCATACAGATTGATCAACAGATTCTCTTCGGATGTTGACATTGCTATCCTTTCTGAGCAATTAAGCCAAAATCAACAGAAGAAACTTGTTGCGAGAATTGGTCATGACTCAACGATTGACCTTTCTGAATTGGATAATGGGAACTCAATCAAAAATAATCGGTTTCGTAAAACATACCACGAATATGATACCGTTTTACCCGCAGCGAAAAAAAGTCTTGATTTTCTTGGCAGATATGTAATATTTGAGATAAATACATACGGGAATCCATATCCGTATGAAAAGAAAGTTGTAACTCCATTTATTACTGAAATGATGCAACACAGAGGACTTTTAGAAATGATAAGGCAATATGATATGGATCCATTTGAGTTGAATGTGCTTGATAAACGCCGTACTATGTGTGAGAAGATTGTCTCGCTCATACGATTCTCGTTTGAAAACAATCCAATAGATGGATTAGCAAGCAAGATACGCCATTTCTACGACCTGCATTTCATGTCGATTGATAAAGAGTGTCATGATTATCTTACAAAAGATTTCTCAAAGAATTTAATTGAACTTATTGTGCACGACAAAGCAGAATTTGACCGTCCTCCGAAATGGAAAGATGCTGATATCCTTTCTTCAATCCTATTTACTGATTTTGACGGCGCATGGAAATCCCTTAGTTCCAAATACAAATCTGAGTTGGGCGAATTAACTTACGGAGAATTGCCCAAGGCGACTGAAATTGCGGTATCAGTCAAAACTCTTATGGAATATGTGAGGATGATACTATTCCGGCATCATTGCCCCTGACCCGAGCATCCCGGATGGCGATGACACTGATTTCGACACTTTCTTGCCGTAACTCAACGTATACGTCAGTTGCAACGTGAATACGTTTGCCGAGAAATCGCTATATGTCTTAACTCTCTGTGAATAATACTGCGTATCTATCCATCGTATCTTACTCATCCTTGACGCTCCGGGATTTGTAGCTGAAAATCTAAGATTCAGATTTTTATAGGCATATCCGAATTTAAATGAGTAAATCCAATTTGTGTAAACCTTTGTTATTGATGAATTCTGCATATTCTCGGCAGGAGGCACCACAGATGCCCCGGCATACCAATGCTTGCCATACCATGTGGCGGAAAGGTTACCGGAGAGGAATGACCTGTCGCGTTTATACCTGCCGGTGAGCCTCCAATAATCATATCCGAAACTTCCTGTAAGCACCAATCTCTTCCTTAACAGTTTCAAGGTCATCAACGGACCGACTGTAAGCCTGTGGCTTGTAGCGTCATCCACCGTGGTTGTGACCACCCCATCATAACCATCGATTCTATCCCATACCGGATTGTCCTGATTAAATACAACGGTATATATCATTCTCCCCGTCACGGAGAATGTAGACGATGGATTCCACGTGTTTGACATTACACTCTGCCACCATATTCTGTTCCGCAAATTGCAGTTTCCCTTTTTCCATGTCAGTTCGGTAGAACGCAATATCACATCATTCAGCACATCCCCGAAATAGCCTACCGAGAATACATCTGTAGACAATTTAAATCCGGATTTCTTGCTCCATTTCTTGTCGAAGGAGATGCTGACACTTGGCAACCACTGGACATATACATTGCCGACATAGCTCTTACGGTCACATGTGGCTCCGGCGGAAGCGGATATCAACGTACCGGGCGAAAACGTATGGGAATACGTTGCCGACAATTCAAGGTGTGCTTCCTTATATCGGCTCAATCCGTCATAAGAGCCACCGTAGTGTGTCTTGTTCCAACCTCGGGAGCCAATAAGCGATATGTTCAAGGAATTTGCAGGATTGAATCTCTTTGAATAGGATGCCATAATGAGTGCCGACCATCTCCGGTTGCGGCTTGAATTGAGAATTGCATCCAGATTCTGTGGGGAATAGATATTCTCACCCTTATGATAGGCATACTGGCCGTTGACCAAGACCATCAGCGATTGCTGATGCGGCAGTGCCAGATTAAGAGAAATCTTGAGATATGGATTTATACCCAATGAAGACGAATTTGAATCATAGTAGGATGACTTCAGCACATCCGGCGAATAGACAGTAGCGGTATGACCTGTAAATTCAGGCATTCTCTCCCAGTTCCATCCCCCTGTTGCGGAGAGGTTAACCCCTTATGTCGCCATGTGGCTTTCAACATAGCTCCAAGTGTGCGTTTGCGGAGTGTCTGATTCCGTCCGTCAATATTTTCAGAGATGCTTCCGTACTCCTCACCCTTATAGACTATATCCTTGAATGTGTTCTCTCCATGTGTGCCATAATGATTGTCATTCCTGTATGTGCCTCCAAGATAGACGTCGTATGTCATCTCCTTGTATGCCAGTTTAGAATTGACACTATAATTTCCTGATTTCCCTGTAAGGTCCTGGTTTGCGATTATTTTTGAGAAACCGCCTGAGACGTATCTCTTCATTATGAAATTGACCACGTTCTGCTTCCCTCCGAAAGAGGCATTGGTTGGCATCGGAAGATATTCAATCCTATCGACGTCCTTCGGATTCAGCGACCTCAATTCCTTAGGGGAAGCCTGCTGACCATCTATGAAATATACCACAGGCGCACCGCCGGCATCAGTCACTTGTTTGGTGGCAGGGTTATATGGAAGTTCCGTAAGAGCCATCATCTCCAGCAACGACACAGCATCGGTGGCAAACCTCTTATCCCGCTTCTCCGGAAAAAACGCAATCCCCTCCGCAATATCCTTCCTGCGGACAGACTCCACCACCACCTCCTTCAATTGCACGGATTTATCATTATTAACCTTTAACGTATCCGGCAACTCAGAAGAATTTGCAAAAGCCGTTGTGCCGCCATTCGCCGCCAACGCCAACATTATAATGATTCTTCTCAATATCCTCATATCAGCAATAATTTATAGTGGCTCCTGATTCAATTTATTAATCGTCTAAAAAAGATACCATCATGATTACATCGAAAATGGTCTCACGACTTTAATCAAATCAAATTTGTGCAAAGGTAATAAAATCTTGACTAATAATCTTGACTAACAATAGTTCGTTAAAAAATTATTCATAGGCTAAGCGGCATCTACCGCCAAGCCAAGGAGTTCTTTGACAAGTTTAGCATTTAAAGTCTTGTTCGGGTCAATTCCGCTCAGGTCAAAAAATCTTTTTATGAAATGAGCGTTGACCATCAGAGACTTAATTTGACCAATAGAAAAGGGCATCTTCGTCTGCTTCCTGAGCACCTTAGTGATGTTGACGGCGGCAAGCGAAGCGTTGTAGGCAAAATCCAAAGCCTTTTCATTGCGAGCCTGACAGTCGAGCAATCCCGTGAACTGGTGACCGTCACGGAAACAGAACTCGATCTGAAACCGTGTCCGGTATATGTCATAGACATCTTTGCCACAGACAGAGGTGTCTGTTGAGAAATACAGTCGGTGTACACCTCCGGGCAGATAATGGATTACCAGCCGTATTTTCTGCTTCAGTGACTTGCACCATGCCACAAGTTCAAAGGCTTCGCCCTCCTCGGGCGCGATGTCAAGCCGGGTCATCCTGCTTTTGTCGGGATTGGAGAAGTCAATCTTGCCATCCTTGGTCTTGGGGCGTCCTCTTTTGCCGGTTCGCGGGCCTTCGTAAATGTAATACAGCACGGCATTGGAACGCAGACGGCTTATCAGTGAGAAGCCGATTTCTTTCAGACCCTCGACAAACGGCAGTACGGAGAAAGCGGCATCGGCAACGAGCAATGAAGTGATTTTCAATAAATCAGTACGATACTTCTCCAATACTGACAGATACCACTGGCTCAACGTCATATCCTTGGCTTTAAGTTCTGTCGCGTTAAGAGTCTGCACGGCACGAAGCATCATCGCGTCCTTGATGTCTGCATCGACCACAGCGATACCAAGTATCTCAAGTCCATGCTTCACAGCCGAAGCACATCCAGACCAGAACCGACCGACATGGTCTGTCTTTTTGCCCGCTTTGGAGACATAGCTGGGATCGATGGCGATAGCCAGTCGTTTCATGCCATACTGGAAACGGTCGGCAGCGAGATTCATGTTGAAGCACAGCCAGTCGAAATCCTTACGGAATGTCTGGCGGTATCGCTGTTCCTTACGTCTCCCGTAGCGTCCAAGTTGAAGAAAGTTTATCTTTCGCGGTATGCACATGATTAAAATCAGTATCTCGATGATGTTTGCTTTGAAAGTTTTGTTTAACTTTGTAGCGCAACCGAAGAAAGCTCTCCGGCAGATGCCCTCATATTGGTCAAGTAGTTCGAAAATCAGCATGTCTTTAAGTGTCGTGGAATAACCTTAAAGTTACTGAAAATCAACGACTTGACCAAATTTTTAGTGTTAAATTTTCATGCTAAACATCAGATTTTTAACGGATTAAACACTTGGCTCCTCGGAGCCGTTAACAAATTCTCAAAAAATAACCGAAGTATTGTTGACTAATAAATTACGGAAAAATTACGGTTTTAAAACCGTAATTTTTCCGTAATTTATTAGTCGTCCAAACTTATTCATAATAAACGAATTACTTTGTCTATAATTTTTACGCTCATCTTTTCATCAAATATCTTACAACATATTGAATCTCGTCGAGAACCTATGGCTGCAATTGATCTTCCACACAATTTTGCCATGTCAGATGGACGAACGCCACATTTTATCAAAAGACATGTTCGGAACTCCGGTTGTGTTATTTGTCCAAATGTAAGAAGATTCAGTCTTTCCTTAAATTGTGGAGAACTATCAAGCACCGCATTTTCCAATTCTATCCATAAATCATCATCATTTATTGATAAATCAGCCTTGATATATTCAAGAATTTTCGCATAAGCCTCTGACTGAAGTATTATCGGAGAAATGATTTTAACCTTATCCCCCTTAGATGCCAACGACAACAATTCTTTCCTAAGCCTATTACGCAAATCTATCTCAATATTTTTGGGATTAACCGGAGAATCTTGATGATTGTCAATACAATCCCCATTGTCTTGTGGAGCATCCTCATCCAATTCTGAATAAGTCTTTTGATTTTCAGCATTACCTTTATCTTCACTCTCAACTATATTGCTCAGCATATTGACTTTATCAAGAGCTGATTTCAATATAATTATACGATCAAGAAGTTTATTCCTTTTATATAATACAATTGCAACCATAAACATCCCGACAATCAATATGCCAAAAATAAGGATTATCAGATTTTCATTCAAATTCTCCGCTTTTTTTCTTTCCCTCTCATGAATAATATAATTATATTCTGCCTGCTGCATCAATGCCAGATCCTTATTGTTGGCATTAAACTCAGATTCCAATAAATTCCTATAGGCTGAAACGTGTCCAATCAAAGTATCCACGTCTACCTTATTGTAGAACTCGGAAGAAAGTATAATCTTATAAGCCTTCCTTTTATTGAGATTATCTTTACTATTTACAATTTCAAGAGCATACATATATGCTGTATCCAGAATCCCTGCCGAATAATAAATCTGTGCTGCATAATTCATGGCAGCCTGTCTGGATATCTTGCTAACACGATCCGGAATGCCTCGGATTATTTTAAGAGCAGAATCATTCTTTCCTTTATAATATTTCACGGCAGCAAGATACATCAAACTTTTCGCCTTAAAAGAATCACGAAGGTTAACACTTCTATCAAGTGCTTCTAAAAAATGTTGCTCCGCCTTGTCCAATTGTGAATCTCTCAAACATATCGCACCCAACAACTGAAGATCGTAAATTTCATTTAATGTATCCTTCTTCTCTCTGCTGATATCAATGACTCGTTCAATACATGGTATTGCCTGGTCATACAGACGCAGTTTATCCAACAACCGACCAGTCTGACTCAACACCCGACAATACAATTCCATATCCGAGTTATCTTCTGTCAACTCATCCAATGCTTTATTAAAATATCTTAGAGCCGTAGGATAATCTCCAATATCAGCATATACCCGTCCGCCATAATACAACGCCTCCGGATAATACCCATCGTCTTTATGAGATTTTGCATAATCCATCACTTTCCTAATAAGACTATCAGAAGTATGGACTACATATCGTTTATCATTGAGTTTTATTGTCAGCAGATCATAATAATTACAGTCTGATTTTGAAAGAGAATCCCTATTAATCGTCGCAAACAATACCGTAGCTTTATCCAAAGAATCTCTTGAAAGCTCATCCACACGCGATAAGCGAGCATCCCTTTCTCCCGAACAGGCAGAGAATACACTCAATAAAATCATAAAGAGCAATAATCTGACATATATCATATTAAGCATATATATTGAAGTAGTACCATTTATTTAAATTACAAATTATATATAACCGACCCACGGATTGTCGTGAATCTGTGGGTCGGTTTTGGTGTCTATTCGGTGAGATTGACGAGGGAGTCGGAATCAGCCGAAGAAGTTGCCGAGCTCGGCATTTGATTTCGGATAGAGGAGCATGTCGTTGGCTATCTGTGTCGCCACTCTCGTGCCTTTTGTCTCTTTTACTATTGTGAGTGCCCATTGCAATGCGCTCGACGGACCGTTGGCAAGCACATATTTGCCGTCAACCGTGACGCGTGCCGCCTGCACGTCAGCTCCTTCAAGCATCTTCTCAAATCCGGGATAGCACGTAGCCTTAACCCCTTTCAGGAGTCCGAGCTGACCGAGCACTACTGCCGGAGCTGCACATATAGCCGCAATTCTCCCCTCCGGCGAGGATGCCTGACGCTGAAGAAGACCACGCAACGGTGCGAACTCGTAGAGATTTGTGGCTCCCGGCATACCTCCGGGAAGAATCAGCCATTCGGGTGCTGAAAAATGAGTGTTGTCAAAGAGCACATCTGCTGTCACTGTGATGCCGTGTGCGCCTGCCACACGCAGCGATGATGTGATGGAAACTGTCTTTACAGGGATATTCGCTCTGCGGAGCACGTCTACAACTGTAAGGGCTTCAATCTCCTCAAAACCTGCCGCAAGAAATAAAAATGATTCGTTCATATCGGTTATTTTTTTAGGTGTGATATCAAGAAGAATTAGGTTATGTAATTTTTTGTCAAATTTACGCCTCAAATTAAACATAATTATTCATTTTTACTAATTTTGCGTTATATTTTTTCAATTAATATCTCATTTATTTCATGATACGATATTTTTCAGCCTTATCTGTGGTGGTTGCGGCTTTCGCAACCGCAATTTTATCCATATCCTGCAACCGCCCGAAAGCATTTTTACGGGAGGAGGGGATGATATGGAACACGGTGTACCATATCACATACGAAAGCGAAAAGGATCTAAGTGATTCCATAATATCCACTCTCGATATGGTAGGGAAAAGTCTGAACGTATTCGACAAAGCATCGCTGCTGAGCCGAGTGAATGAGTCTGACAGCATTGAGGTAGATGATCTGTTCCGCAGAGTCTACGAGGCATCTCTCTGCATCAACGAGGCAAGCGACGGCATGTTTGACCCCACCCTCTCCCCGCTTATCACAGCCTGGGGGTTCGGACCAGGACATAAACTATCTGCCGACACGACTGCTATCGACAGTATCCTATTATTCACCGGTATCCGCAAGACACACCTCAACGGCAACATGATTGTTAAAGACGACCGCCGCACCCAGTTTAATTTCTCAGCCATAGCCAAGGGATTCGGATGCGACATGGTTGCCGAGATGATGCGGCGCAACGGTGTGGAGAATTATCTGGTGGAGATAGGCGGTGAACTGACCGTCAGTGGGCATGGTCCGAGTGGTGATGAATGGAAGATATCTATCGACCGTCCGATACAGACCGACACCACGGAGATACATGACTCAAACGCCATTATTCAGATTACCGACTGCGGCGTCGCCACGTCAGGCAATTACCGTAATTACAAGAAGACCGACAAGGGGATAATCGGACACACGATCTCACCCTTGACGGGGCGTCCTGTATCAACAGACGTAATCAGCGCGACTGTAGTGGCTCCCTCTTGCATGGAAGCCGACGGTGCAGCCACTGCCTGCATGGCTGCCGGATCAGAGATAGCAAAAAGGATGCTTGATACACTCAAATATGAGGGTATGCTCATATTGTCAGATTCCTCCACGTGGATGACTGATGGATTCAGGCTTATGGTCATCGAAGAAGCTTCGGTGCCTGGAAATAAAGTCCGAAATTGATACCGAAATTCCAGTTCCCTCGCGGTGAACTTAAATAGTTGGCATATAGCGATAGGCTCGCAAACGGGAAGTTGTAAACCAATGCAACCTCCCCTATAAACTGCGGATGACGCATCCAGCCGTCATAGACAGCATTCCCAGCCGCATCCGCAGCTACATCTCTTATCGGGCAATAGGCGAAGAAGTCGCCACGGAGCTGCGCACGGCTATATGGAGTCCATACGGGCGACAACCCTATGGCTCCGTAATTGTCGGATCGGAACGCGACGTTGAAGTAATTGCGGGTGGCTGGCGTCGGCGCAAATGCCGGGGCATGAACGAGGGTGGCGGTATAATTCTGATACAGTTTCTGCAATGTCACTATACCGTTGACCATTGCTCCAAGTTTGAACTTCGGATGAAGTGAGAAATAATGTTTCCACATCAATTCTGCGGAACCACGCAGATGTGAAGTCCACCAGTCGGATTCATCAGAATCACCTTGCATGAACTTGTTCTGCTCGTGGCTGAGTAATATATTGAGCCGCCATTCCTTTCCGGATGAAGGATACATCTGATCGTTGAGCGTGTTCAACTCTACACCAGTCTTAAATGCAGCTATCCGATAATGGCTCTTATCCTTATCCCCGTCGGCAAAGTCGCCTGAATTATACGGGAAATAGTCATTGCTCTCCCAACCCCACGTAAGGTTGGCGAACCCCTTGGCTTTCCTTCCCAATGCCCAGCAATAGTCAAGACGGAAGAAGCCTTGAAGATCAGTGATGAATGACGGGGTGGAATTCTGATAGAAGAGCAATTCAGAATCGTAATATTTCTGCCTACTGACCACGGCACTCAACTCCATATATGAGGGTAATGCCGATCTCATCGCGAAACGAGAACGCAGTTTGGCGGCATAGTATGACTGCCCGATCCATCCGCTGAGGTCGATATCCATACTGTTGAAGCTCAATGTGTGATACCCTAAATTGATGTAGAGCATATTGTTGGTGGATGACGTGATCCAGCCTCCCACTCCGAGACTCCACGGATTCTTCACTGTTGCCTCAAGTAGAAGCGTGTTGTGTCCGTCCTTACCGAGTTCCGCCTGTGGGAGAAGGTCAGACAGCTTACCGTCGGTCACAGCACGATAGTAGGCATTCTGCACCTGATCCATTGAAATCTTATCATTGGGTTTCCCTTCGTCGAAGAGATACTTCAGATAACGCGCCTGACCGGGTGTTGCACCTGTCACGGACACAGAATCAAACATCACATCCGGAGTGGCGGCGGCAAAACGTTGCCTGCGTGCCGTGACGTCGCCAAGCGGCTCGCGTGCGGAAAGACGACTCTTTATTGAATCCACCATTGACAGACCCGTCTTGTAGCCTATCGAATAAATCTCCTCTGCAGCCCCGAAATCAAGCACCCCGAAATCAAGCACAGGCACCTGTATCTTCACTCCTTCCGCTGCCGGAAGGCTATAATTGTTATTCTGGATAATCATATCCTCCAGCTGACTATATATATCCCCCTTCTTAGGTTTTGTATCGGCTGATGAGACCGACACTCCGATTATGAAATCCGGCTTGAAATCCTCCCTCATCACATCTACCGGGAAATTATCGTAGATTCCGCCGTCATACACCAGCACCCCATCCATCTCTATCGGCCTGAATACAAGAGGGAAGCTCATTGAAGCACGCACGGCATCCCCCAATGATCCCGAACGGCACACTATCTTGCGCTTATGATAGACATCACTCGTAACACAACGGAACGGCACAAACAGATCATTGAAATTCTCCCCACATTGCTCTGAATATGGTGCGTAAAGACGCATAAACTCGATGTTCATCGGCAATGGGCTTATAAGCGACGTCGGTATGATCTGACCGACCATATCGGTGGTATCCTTGAAATTCACATTCAACGACAACCATTGCGGCGTAGGGGCAGGCGTATTGAAGTAGTACACCTCATCCTTGCTTATGGTGCCGGTGCTCCAGTTGCTGAAATCCTTTGAAGTGAACATTTTAAGCATCCTTTCCGGCGACCATCCGCAACTGTAAAGGCTACCCACTATCGCACCCATCGACGTGCCCGCCACATAGTCTATCGGAATATCATTATCTTCAAGTGCCTTGATTATGCCAACATGGGCTATGCCTTTCGCTCCTCCCCCACTGAGCACCAAACCTACTTTCTCCCTCTCTCCGGCATGGGCGAATGTCGTCGGCAATGCCATGACTACCGACAACAGGACAGTCCTGACGACTATTTTAGATAATTTATGAAGCAACATGATTGTGTAATATGGTTTATAGTTTATAGTTTATAGTTTATAGTTTATGGTTTATAGTTTATAATTGAAAATTGAGAATTTAGAGTTTGGAATTGGGAATTGAAGTTTAATAGTCAAACATTAACCATAAATTCTCCATTTTCCATTTTCCATTTTAAATTCTAAATTTTATTATCATAATTTATAATCTTATAATGCCTTCACTCCATAAATTGTTTGCCAGAATCATGGGTAATCATGGCTCAGGAGCCGTGTCAACAAAAAATCAGACGGATTGAGCTGTCCGTTCTTATAGAATCGGAGCCTCAATCCGTCTGAATTATATATTTACCGTGGTCCTTACACCGGATGGTTTATATCTGATGATTTATATAGGAATCCTTGAATCCGAGGAAATAGAGAACCCCGTCTATACCTATAGTGGATATACTCTGTCCTGCCTCCGCCTTCACCTTAGGTTTCGCATGGAAGGCTATGCCCAAACCTGCCTCAGAAAGCATCGGGAGATCGTTCGCTCCGTCGCCCACGGCAATAGTCTGCGCAATGTCGATGTTCTCCACCTGTGCCAACAGACGCAACAATTCCTTCTTCCTTCTGCCATCGACGATATCTCCGAGATGCCTGCCTGTCAGTTTCCCGTCGGGACCCACCTCCAGATCATTGGCATATACATAATCAAAATTATACTTCTGCTTCAGATAGTTGCCGAAATATGTGAAGCCACCCGACAGGATAGCAGTCTTATAGCCCGAACGCTTAAGCACCTCCATCATGCGATCCACACCCTCCGTGATAGGAAGATTCTCTGCGATCTCCTTCATCACGCTGACATCAAGACCTTTCAGAAGGGCGACACGACGCTTGAAGCTCTCCTCAAAATCGATCTCTCCCCTCATGGCGGATTCTGTTATCGCCCTCACCTCCTCGCCGACTCCTGCTCTGTCAGCAAGTTCATCTATCACCTCCGTGCGTATCAGCGTGGAATCCATATCAAAGCAGATCAGACGTCGGCAACGGCGGTAAAGGTTATCCTCCTGGAGAGATATGTCGTAGTTGAGTTTGCTCGACAGTTCCATCAGTTCCTTCTGCATGGAAAGCAGATCAGTAGGCGTGCCTCTCACCGAAAATTCTATACACGCCTTGGTGGCAGGCTGCTCCTTCTCGTCAAGGGGGATACGACCTGTCAGACGAGATATTGAATCTATGTTAAGCCCCTGATCTGTTATGACGCGGGTGGTCTCCGAAATCTGACGCGCTGTGATCTTGCGTCCGAGAATCGTGATGATATAACGGTTCTTACCCTGCATCCCTACCCAGCGGTCATATTCCTCTTCTGAAATGATATTGAACGACACCTGCACTTTCAGATCATTTGTCTTGAAAAGCAATTCCTTAAGAATCTCACCGCTATTCCGGCTATTGGTCTTGAAAAGTATTCCGAGAGAGAGGGTATGATGGATGTCGGCCTGACCCATATCAAGGATATCGGCATCATAGCGTGCAAGGATTTCAGTCAGTGCCGTAGTGACGCCGCATCGGTCGGCACCGGTCACATTGATAAGTATCAGTTCGCGTTCGTCCGCTTTTTCATTCTCCATATATTTGCTCTTATAAAATTAGGACGACACCGCATGGCGTGATGTCGTCCCAATAATCCGATTATAAGTCACATATTACGCATTCTTCTGCAATCTTCATTCAGCCTCGGAAGATTTCTCCTTCTTGTCAAGAAGAGCTATCTTCTCCTTGATCTGGCTTATATCCTCCTTGATCTTCTGAATCTTGCGCTCCATATCCTTCAGGAGGGAATTACCTGCCGAAGATTTGATGTTGAAGAATCCGAGGTTGTTCTCTATTGTCTTCAGCTCTGCCTGACGTGCCTCCATAGCTCTGACAAGACGGTCGCGCTCCTTACCGAGCTTATTGCCGTCGCCCTCCATCTTCTTGACCTCGCCTTCAAAGCGACGCATGCGCTGACGGGATTCGCGCAGGTCAAACGCACCGTAAAGACGGTCGAGTTGCTCACGATATTCGGCATTGATGGCATCCTTCTGCTTGAAGGGCACGTGTCCGATTTTCTGCCATTCAGCCTGAAGCTCACGGATAGTTCCGATCACGTCCTTGCGCTCAGCCTCCTCGGAGATGGCACTCAGTTTCTCAATCACGGCTTTCTTAGCCTTCAGGTTCTCGGTCTCCTCATCACGTCTGCCGTTGAGAAGCTTCTTACGTGCATCATGGAAAGCATCCACCGCAGCACAGAAGCGTTTCCACACCTCGTCGCCCTGCTTGCGGCGCACGACGCCGACAGTGCGCCATTCCTTCTGGAGAGCCACCATCTCATCGTAGGCGGCACGATCCTCGTAGCGGTCTTTAAGAGCCTCCGCCTTCTCGCAAAGAGCCTCCTTCTTGGCGAGGTTATCCCTGAACTCCTCCTTGGTCTTCTTGAAATATTCAGCCTTCGCTGTGAAGAAATCATCACAAGCCTTTCTGAATCTGTTGAAGAGAAGAGTGTTCATCTTCTTGGAAGCGTAGCCTACACCCTTCCACTCTGCCTGCATCTCGATTATCTCCTTAGTCACCTTATCCCAGTCGGCGAAGCTCTTGAGGGAAGCCATATCCACAGCCTCAGCCTTTTCGCAAAGAGCTGTCTTGGCATCCTCATTTGCCTGCTCGGAAGCCTTGCGAGCCTGGAAGAAGTCCTGATGACGCTTGTTGATGATAGTGGACAGCTCCTTAAACTGGCTCCAAATCTCCTCCCTTATCTCACATGCAACCGGACCAATCTCGCGCCACTGCTCATGTAGAGTCTGAAGGCGCTTGAAGGCATCGATCGGATCCGGCTCCTCGGTCAGTTCCCTGGCTTTCTCTATGAGGGCGTTTTTCAGTTCAAGATTCTTCTTGAAATCAAGGTCGCGCAGCTCCTTATTCATCTTCAGACGATCATAGAACAGCTCTACCACGCTCTGATATGCTTTCCAGATATCGTTGTCAGCACCAGCAGGCACCTCACCGACAGCCTTGAAATCCTGCTGCAGCTGCTGGAACTTGGGGAAATGCACGTTGATATTGTCGATATCTTCGGCAAGAGTCTTAAGCTCCTCTATGATTCTGTTTTTCTCCTCAAGATTTTTGCGACGCGCCTCCTCTTTCTCCTCAAGGAATGCATTCCTCTTCTCACGGAAATCGGCAAGGAGCGTCTTAAACACAGCCTCATTCTCATCGGGAGTGGCAGAGAATGTCTCCGGAGAATTTCCGGCAGACACAAAAGCATCAAGCTCTTCGGCAAGCTGCTTGTTGTGGAGAATATAGAAGGCCTGCTTCAATGCCGCCACATCCTTGTGTGCCTCCATGTCGCCGGCAGCGACAATCTCTTTGAGGGCATCCACCATCTCCTCTTTTGTCATGGAGTGGTAGTTGCGCACGGGCTCTTCCTTCTCACCCTCCGCCTGGTCGGCGACGGCTGCGATGTCGAGAGAGGGAGATGTTTCTTCGGCGCAAACGTTGTCACGTTCTGCGCATTCGCATGCTTCTGACGCTGCTTCGGCAATTGCCTCAGCGTCTACACGATTCAGGTCGTCTCCCGATGGAGACAGCTTATCAAGCTCATTCATAGCTGACAGGTAGATTTTGTTCGGGTCAGGCATCCTCCGCTTCGTGCAGAATGCTCCCGACCGTCTTGGTTGCTTATTTATGCGTCAAAATTAACAAATATATCTCAATCGGCAAATTTTAACGCACCTTAATTTATTAATTATTCTTTTTTAAAACTTTGGCGGATATTATCCTTATATCCTCCTTCGGGCGATCAGACGGGTCAGTCTCCACTTTTTGTATCTTCTCGACCACGTCCATCCCTTTGACCACTTGCCCGAAAACGGTATAGCCGCCGTCAAGGTGCGGGGTGCCACCCACTCTGGAATAGTCAGCCTTCATCTCTGCCGGCAATTCCTCATGAGCCACGTTATCCTCCGTCTCCTTTATAAGCTGCTGGCGCAGTGCCTCCAGCTTCTCGTTGTCGCCGGCATTCTGAAGCGCCATGATGCTGTCGCGATGCTGGTAAGCAAGTTTCTGGAAATAATCCTGCATCTCCTTGCCCCGCTTACGCTCCATCATCATTTCAAACTGCCGCTCACTCATCTTGGTGCCGGTCACGATATAGAACTGCGAACCCGATGAACGTTTCTCCGGATTCATGGCATCCCCGGTACGGGCCGCTGCCAAGGCTCCATACTTATGATAATGCTTCGGATATACTATCTCCGCCTCCACCGTATAGCCAAGGTCGCCTGACCCGAGACGAGCACCGGGCTTTGCATCCTTTGATTCCGGATCACCCGTCTGCACCATAAACTCATCAATTACACGATGAAACAGCACGCCGTCATAGACACCCTCGCCTACAAGCTTCAGGAAATTGTCGCGGTGCAACGGAGTGTCGTTATACAGTTCGACTGTTATATCGCCCATTGTGGTCTTAAGCTCCACGAGCGCGTCATTGCGGTCTGCCAACACGCTGTCGGGCACTTCTTCATTAGTATTATTCATTCTTGTCTGCGAACATGCGGTGGCCACACAGAAAATTAATGCTGCCACCACGGTGAATATCTTTTTCATTCAGTTTCTTATAAGGTTGCATGATTGCCGGCAATGACGGCATCAGATGTTATGTCGCAACGTCTCGCTTGCCTGATTAGGATATATCCTCTTGTATATCCTACGGAAATTGTCGTCTTCAGCGATAAGTTCGGTTGCACGCGCCTTATAATCGGCGCCCCATATCGCCTCAAGCAACGACCCTATGTAGCGACGTTCCCGATCTTTTACTATAGCTGCCTCTATAAGCGGAGAGATCCACGGAGAGAACGATTCCTTGTCGACGGCATTGAGGAATCGCGCCGTGCTCGACAGAAACTGACCGGTATGATCCACCTTCTTTAAAATCTCTATAAGACCGGGCATATCGTCGGCAACAGTATCCACATTGTTGACAATATACTCATACGTCGACATTCCATCCGGATCGTTCTCCAGGTTCTTTAATATTGGATTCATGATTTCTTTTTTTTCACGTTTTGCCACTGCCCGGAGAAGTCGGCAAATGACATTGAAAACATAATTTGATTAGTTTTGGAAACGCAAAAGTAAATAATTTTACTCAATTAGCTAAATTAAACCCAAGATTTTTTTCCATCTTAATCCGATTTATTAATTTTGCAGAAGAAAAACAGGGTTGTTCCCATCTTTTATGGAGACAATATATGACAAAATCCGTGTATGCAGACAGAAAAAAACATAGAGAACCATAGCCGACATCCACTCCCGGCAGGCACCATCATCGTGATCGGACGGCAATTCGGGAGCGGCGGACGACGCATAGGCAGGCTCGTGGCGGAGAAGACCGGTTTCCGGTACTACGACAAGGAGCTTCTCGCAAAGGCGGCGGAAAGTCTCGGGTTCAGCCAAAAACTGTTTGACAAGCACGACGAGAGGAAGCCATCTACGCTCCATACCCTTCTTCAGGGAATATATGGAATCGCCGACAACTTCCATGATACATCTATCTGTGGGGAAAGCCTCTATCAGGCACAGAGCCGAGTGATAAAGGGGATATGCAAGGATGAGGGATGCGTGATCGTGGGGCGAACCGCCGACTATATCATGCGGCACCATCCGGGGTTGGTGAGCATATTTCTACATGCCCCTATAGAGTTGCGTGCCGCCGACATAGTGAAAAGAGGCGACGCCGCCGACAAGGCATCGGCTATGGAGCTGGCAAAGCGTAGAGATCGCGAACGTGAAAGCTACTACAATTTCTACACCGGACGCGAATGGGGAAAGGCATCCAACTATCATCTGACCATCGATGCCTCAGGCATCCAGGAGGATATGGCAGCCGACCTGATAATCGGCTTCGCAAGGATAAGGCTCATGCCCTCATTCCGGAAGGAATTAACGACATGATAGCCAGCAAACGGAATCTTGTATTAACGACATATTAGGCAGAAATGAGGTCTGTCGCTTGGAGGAGAGCCTCCAAGAGGAAAGTCCGGGCAACATCGGGCACCATGTTTCCTAACGGGAAGCCGACGGCGACGTCGGGGATAAGTGACAGAAAACGACCGCCTCTCAGGAGGTAAGGGTGAAAAGGCGGGGTAAGAGCCCACCGGCTCCTGTGGCGACACAGGAGGCCGCACATCCCATGGGTTGCAAGGCCAAATACACCGGCAGTCAAGGGCTGCCCGTCCATTGCCGGGGGGTAGGCTGCTTGAGCCCGCGGGCAACCGCGTGGAGTAGATAAATGACAGGCACCGTCTTCTCTTTATGACAGACGGCACATAACCCGGCTTATATCATTTCTGCCGCCATTTCCGGAGAATGCCAATAGGTGTTCTCCGGTTTTTTTTGAACAATTGTCATCTTTTCTGCATTTTTATAAGTGAAATAAGTTTAAATGACTTCATTGAGATAAGTTTAAATGACTCCGATAACCGAAATAAAAAATTCCACATGGCAGACAAAAAGGATTCACTGATAACAAGGATAATCAACAAGACATCCGAGATAATAAACTATTGCTGGAAAGGCGTATGGCAAGAGACTCGCGACACTACTGGAATACGCCTGCTAAAAGTGGCGAATCTCTCTGTGAGATCATTTCTCGACAGAGATCTTCAGACTAAATCAATGTCGCTGACGTATTCCACCGTGTTGGCAATCGTGCCGGCTCTCGCTCTAATATTCGCGATAGGCAGGGGATTCGGATTCCAGAATCTTCTTGAGGAGCAACTGTTCAAGAGCTTCCCAGCCCAGAAGCAAGGCATAACGTTTGCCCTGAATTTTGTAGATTCCTATCTTAAAGAGGCATCTCAAGGAATATTCGTGGGAATCGGCATCATATTCTTATTGTGGACCCTCATCTCCCTCCTATCTTATATAGAGGACGCGTTCAATCAGGTGTGGGACGTCAAGCATCCCCGATCCCTATATCAGAAAGTAACCGACTATATCGCGATATGCCTCATGGTGCCGGTGCTGATGATTTGCTCATCGGGTGTATCCATATTCATGTCGGCAACCATACAGGACAACACCCATCTGGCGTTTCTGACCCCATTCGTCAACATCGCGCTTGAAGCCGCCCCTTTCTTCCTCGCTGCGATAGCCTTCACCCTATCGTTTTTCCTGATACCCAACACCAAGGTGCAGTTCAAATATGCAGCCATCGCAGGCGCAATATGTGCCGTAGGATTCCAAATCCTACAGATGCTTTTCGTCAACGGTCAGTTGTACGTGGCTAAGTACAATGCAATATATGGTTCTTTCTCGTTCCTCCCGTTGCTGCTTATCTGGCTACAGCTGTCATGGCTTATACTCCTCGCGGGTTGCGTGCTCACATACTCGCTACAGAACGTATTCGCATTTAATTTTATCGACGATATGTCAGGGATGTCGATCAACTATTCAAGGAAAGTCTCGATCATTCTGACAGCTGCAATCGTGGGACGGTTCCGCAAAGGGAAAACGCCCCTGACCCCACAGCAACTCAGCTTCTACTATGACATTCCGCTCAGGATAGTAAGCCGCATCTGCGAACGCCTCAATAAGGCGGGACTCACGAATTATATAGTACTCCCCAATGACAAGACAGGAATCGCACCAGCCACGGAGACCGGCAAGCTTTCGGTAGGAGAATTGCTGTCGCGGCTTGACCACGTAGGAGGACACGACTTCATCCACCGATTCGCAATCGTATATTCCGGGATACTCCTGAAAATCGACAAGTGGCTCAACGAAGCATATTCTTCACTCAATAATATACTGATAGCTGACATTGACCTGCCGGAAGACTCCAACAAAGAACAAGCGATCGTCGATTCCAACAAAAAGTTTATCAATTTAGACGGCAACCCCACCACCTCCTCCGGCAATATTTAATTCTTCAAAAATAGGGCTACACTACAATTTTATCCGTATGTGTAGCTTTTTTTTTACACATTTGCCATGATTATATCTGTTATTTAGCATAATTCGGGATTTTTATCAACAAATTATTTGATTTTCTTGGAAAAATGTTGCATCTTTGCCGTCAGAATTTTCCATGTATGGGTTTTATGACGCATATCCGTATTTCTACTACAAACCTGTCTCCTCAAAGATGACAACCACAGACGCTCTCCTTACATAACCATAGACTCAAAAATACCTTAAATACAGATATAAATTCCTATGAGCTATCTGAAATTTGACAAGAACCTGATGATCAACCTGGAGCAGAGCCTTCCGAAAGAGATGCTCCGCACCAACAAATCGGGTGCTTACCATTGCACTACAATTGTGGGATGCAACACCCGCAAGCAGCATGGACTACTTGTTATTCCGATACCGGAGATGGACGACAAGGCTCACGTGCTGCTTTCATCGCTCGATGAAACCGTAATCCAGCATGGCGCACCTTTCAATCTCGGACTGCATCAATATGGCGAAGGCGTGTTCAGCCCTAACGGACACAAGTATATCCGCCAGTTTGACTGCGAATCTGTCCCGACAGTGACCTACCGTGTGGGGGGAGTTATTCTTACCAAGGAGAAAGTTTTCATCTCTCATGAGAACAGAATCCTTATAAAGTACACTCTCGTGGAGGCTCACTCCCCTACAAAACTGCAGTTCCGTCCATTCCTTGCATTCCGAAACGCCAACGACCTGTGCGTACAGAACGGAGCAATCAATACGGCAACAAATCCGGTGAAGAACGGAATATCTACATGCCTATATGCAGGCTACCCGAATCTCTTCATGCAATTCTCCAAGCAGCCCGAATGGGTCGCCGACGGGCATTGGTATAACGGCGTGGAGTATTACAAGGACCGTGACCGTGGAATCCCCTACAAGGAAGACCTGTGGGTGCCGGGATATTTCGAGCTCCCCATCAGCAAGGGGGAATCAATCATATTCTCCGCGTCCACTTTTGAGGCAGACCCCGACACGTTTATCGAGACATACGAGAATGAGCTGACGAGCAGGACATGCCGCACAAGTTTCTACAACTGTCTGAAAAATTCCGCAAAGCAGTTCTATCTGAAAAACAAGAGCGGGATGTATATCATGGCAGGGTATCCTTGGTATAACGTGCGTGCCCGCGACGAGCTCATGGCTCTCCCCGGATGTACGCTGGCTATTGACCATAAAGAGGATTTCGAACTGATTATGGAGACTTTCCTTAATGCCCTTTCTCATCTGCTGAACGACGGCATAAAGGATAGGACTATCGGCGAAATTGACCTGCCGGATATCCCCCTATGGACAATATGGGCGATACAGCAATACCGGCGCGCCACTTCCTCACGCGAATGTCGTGAGAAATATGGCGAGAACGTGCGCTACATTGTTGAGGCTATACGCAACGGAAAGGTTAACAACCTGCAACTCGACCAGAACGGGCTGTTGACATCCAACGGCATCGATTCGCCGGTGACATGGCTGTCGGCTTCAATCAACGGGCGCCCGATTATTCCTCGCACAGGATATATCCTTGAATTTAACGCCCTATGGTATAACGCGCTCCGCTTCCTCATCTCCTTATACGACGGCGACGCTGCATCTGTAGACTACGTTGACGAGATCAACGGTCTTGCAGAGAAAGTGAAGGAATCTTTCGTAGCCACTTTCCTCAACGACTACGGCTATCTCTACGATTACGTCAACGGCACTTACACCGACCTTGAGGTGCGCCCCAACATGGCGATTGCCATCGGTATGGAATATTCCCCGCTTGACCGCCGCCAGCGTAAGAAAGTGCTCGACCTCATCACTCGCGAGCTGCTGACGCCAAAGGGTCTGCGCTCGCTTAGCCCGAAGAGCTATGCCTACCGTCCGGTCTACGTGGGCGACCCGATACAGCGTGAGTATGCCGTGCATCAGGGTCCGGCACGCCCATGGCTGTTCGGATTCTACGCCGATGCTTATTTCAAGGTGTTTGGTGTGAGCGGCGTCGGATTTATCGAAAGAATGCTCATCGGATATGAGGATGAGATGACGGAAGGATGCATCGGTTCGCTTTCCGAGCTGTATGACGGCAATCCTCCCTATACCGGACGCGGTGCAGTCAGCACGGCAAAAAATGTCGGCGAGATTCTCCGTACACTTAAAAACGTAAAAGAATTAAATAAACTACAAACCTTAGAAACCGAAGAATCGAAATGAAGGCTTTAATGTTCGGATGGGAATTCCCTCCGCATATCCTCGGCGGTCTCGGCACAGCAAGCTACGGTCTGACTAAAGGCATGCACAACAATGGCGATATGGACATCACTTTCGTGATTCCGAAGCCTTGGGGTGATGAGGAACGCGGCTTTGCCAACATCATTGGAGCGGGCAACACTCCGGTCGCATGGCGCGACGTGTCTTGGGATTATGTCAATACCAGAATCGGGAAGGTAATGGACCCGCAGACTTATTTCAATCTGCGAGACCATATTTACGCCGACTTCAACTATATGCGTCTCAACGACCTGGGATGCATCGAGTTTTCCGGAAAATATCCATCCAATCTTGTCGAGGAGATCAACAATTATTCTATAGTGGCAGGTGTCATTGCAAGAACCGTGCCGTGCGACGTGATACATTCCCACGACTGGCTGACTTATCCTGCAGGGATACATGCCAAGAACGTCACCGGCAAGCCACTCGTAATCCATGTGCACGCTTCCGAATTCGACCGCTCGAGAGGGAAGCCAAACCCGACGGTGTTCGCAATCGAGAAGGATGGCATGAATAATGCCGACCATATCATCACGGTGTCAAACCTGACCCGCAACACCGTCATCGAGAAATATGGCATTGACCCGGCGAAGGTCACTACCGTGCATAATGCCGTGATCCCCTTGAGCGATGAGCTGCTCAACCTGAAACGCACCACTTCGAAGGATAAGGTGATCACTTTCCTCGGGCGTATCACGATGCAGAAAGGTCCGGAATATTTCGTGGAGGCTGCCGCCAAGGTGCTCAACAAGAACCGTAACGTGCGCTTTGTCATGGCAGGCGGCGGCGACATGGAGGAAGCTATGATCCGTCTTGCTGCCAAACGCGGAATCGCCGACAGATTCCACTTCACAGGATTCCTTCGCGGGAAAGAGGTATACCAGATGTTCCGCGACTCCGACGTCTATGTGATGCCCTCCGTGTCGGAACCATTCGGAATATCCCCGCTTGAAGCCATGGAGATGGGCGTGCCATCTATCATTTCAAAGCAGAGCGGTTGTGCTGAAATCCTTGACAACGTGATAAAGACCGACTATTGGGACGTAGATGCTATGGCAGACGCAATGCACTCTATCATCACCAACAAGGCTCTATACAACACCCTGCGAGACCGTGGCATCGAGGAGATACACAACATCACTTGGGAAAAGGCAGGAAAGAAGGTGATCGATATTTACAAGAAGGTGATCGACGCCCGAAAATAATTTATCCACTCTCCGATAACATCAGAATATAAAAAAATCAAGATAATGAAATCAGTTTGTTTCTATTTTAAGATTCATCAGCCTTTCAGACTGAAACGCTACAGATTCTTCGACATAGGCAACGACCACTACTATTATGATGATTTCGCTAATGATGAGATTATCACGCGTCTTGCCGAATCAAGCTATATACCCATGGCGGAGACTCTCCTCCAGATGATCAACGACAGTAACCGCTCTTTCAAATGCTCCCTCTCCATATCCGGCACCGCCATCGAGCAGTTCCAGCTATACGTGCCGGAATTTATCGACCTGTTGAAGAAACTCGCCGACACGGGATGCGTGGAATTCCTCAGCGGGACATATTCCCATAGCCTCGCTTCGCTTGAGGATCCGGAGGAGTTCATGCGTGAGGTGAAAGAGCATGACAACCTTATCCAGCGTCTGTTCGGAGTGAAGCCTTCCGTATTCGCCAACACTGAGCTTATCTACGACGACGACATCGCTTGCCTTATCGGGGCAATGGGATTCAAGACAACCCTCACTGAAGGAGCAAAGCATATTCTCGGTTGGAAGTCGCCTGACTATATCTACTCCGCCGCTACCGCACCCGACGTGAAACTCCTTCTCACCAACGATAAGCTCGCTGAAGACATTTCCAGGAATTTCAACAACACTGCCTGGGATGAGTATCCTCTGACTGCCGACAAATATGTTGACTGGATCGCTTCTCTCCCGAATGAGGAGCAGGTGGTCAACCTGTATCTGAGCATGGATACTTTCGGCTCATTCCTGCCGAGAGAGACAGGCATCTTCGATTTCATGAAGGCTCTCCCTCGCTTCGGAAAGGAGAAAGGCGTGATGTTTACCACTCCTTCCGACGTGGTTGCAAAACTGAAACCGGTAGGCGAGATTTCCGTGCCGTTCCCCATCTCTGATATTGACGAGGCTCGCGACGTATCGGCATGGAAAGGTAATGAGCTTCAGAATGAGGCTCTCGGCAAACTATATGCCGTGGCAGAACGCGTCAATCTTTGCCAGGACCGCCGTCTGAAACAGGATTGGGAATATCTCCAGAGCAGCGACCATTTCTACTATATGAGCACGAAGAATATGGCTGACGGCGCAAGCCACGCCGCTTTCAGCCCGTATGATTCTCCGTTTGCTGCGTTCACCAATTATATGAACGTGCTTGCCGACTTCCTCGTGCGTGTCGAAGAGCAGTATCCTGAGTCAATCGACAATGAGGAGCTTAACTCTCTACTTCTGACGATCCGCAACCAGTCGCAGGAAATCAACCAGCTCAACAAGGAAGTTGCCACCCTACGTAATAATATCCTCAACTCCGACGACTCCAACAACGCTCCCAAAGAGGAACTTCTTGAGATCGCAGAGAAGGACGACGTGGAGGCTCCCGCCGAAGAGACCAAGAAAAGAGGTCGTAAGCCGGCAAAAGAGGAGAAGGCAGCCCCGGCAAAACGTGGCAGAAAGAAGAAATAAATCCGAATTAGGATTCCATTGACAACAAATTCCGGATTCAATATCGTCAACTTCAATATTGAATCCGGAATTTGTATTTTGTCGGATATTGGGTATGTGTATTGTGTATGGGTATTGTGTATTGTCGGATATATCAGCCGGATATGTCAGCCGAATTTTGAGATCTTGCGGAGTTGCGACTCGTTGAGAAGCTTGATGCGTCGCCCGTCGACGAGTATCAGTTTCTCATTCATAAACGCCGTGAGCGTGCGGATGGCATTGGAGGTAGTCATGTTCGACAGATTTGCCAGATCCTCACGACTCATGTAGATCTTCAAGGTGGCATCATCATCCTCAAGACCGTAATTATCGGCAAGCATCAGAAGAGCCTCAGCAAGACGTCCACGGATATGCTTCTGAGTGAGATTCACAATCTTCGTGTCTGAACCACCAAGATTCCTTGACAACTCATGAATAAAGAACATGGCAAGGTCATTGTTCTTACGTATCATCGACTCAACTATATGCATGGGGATACAGCCGAGGACTGAAGCCTCAAAAGCAGCACAGGAGGAGACATAATTTTCTCTGGCAAAATATGCCCTGTAGCCGAAATACTGCACAGGCCGGTATAGACGCAGAATCTGGACACGATCGCCAATCCCGCTTTTATACATCTTAACCTTTCCTTTCAGAAGGCACCATAGGTTTTCCGGCTCTTCGTGCTCCGCATATATGATCTGTCCTTTCTTATAATGAAGAATGGTGAAATTATCCGTGACTATTCGCTTCTCCTCCGGTGAGAGGATATTCCATAATTCGGATAAATCTTCACTTATAATCTGCACAAGAGTACTCTTCTTTAGCATTACGGTTCGAAAAATGATTATGGTATAGGTGTGCTGACGGCCTGAACAAGCTCTCTATCGATCTCGCTGGTTATAAGGTGAATAGCGACACTCTAACTATTTTATATGTTTCAGAACACAAATTTATAACATTTTTTTGTAACATAAAAAGTTTTTTTTATACTTTTTCGCCGAAATAATTTATTTATACGGAATTTATTAAATTTTCCTATCCCCTAACGTTTCAATTTTCCGTTTGGTGTGCGTGGTAATGACTCGACAATACGTATCTCCTTTGGCATCTGCCATGGCGGCAACACCTCCCTCATCTTCGACAGCATGACGCCTTCATCATAATCCTCTATGTCATCGCTCCTCTCCATGAGCAGTACAACACGGTTGCCCCATTTCTCATCCGGAACCGAAGTGACCATAAACTCACTATCTATCAACGACGACAATCTCCTCTCAACCTCCACCGGATTCAACTTCTTGCCGCCCGTTATGATCACGTGGTCGTAACGCCCCTCTATCCTGAAGCTGTAAGGCGACTGCAATGTGGCGAGATCATTCGTCACAAAACGTTCACCACCGGCATATTCTATCACAAGGCATCCTCGTTCATCAAGGGATACTGAGATTCCATCAAGGGTAGAAAACCATTCATTACCTGCGACAATGTGCCGCAGGGCTATGTGAGATGCGGTTTCGGTCATGCCGTAGGTCTCGTAGGCATTGAGTCCAGAACGTTCAATTCTCCCTCTCAATGCTGCATTGATAGGCGAACCTCCGATAATATACGCCCTGACTTTCGGCATTTCATCTGCATGGTCAAGGATATGAAGCATCTGCGAGGGCACTATCGCCACAAGATCAAGCTCGTCGTGCGGACTGAATGCGCCAAGAGGACGGTTGGATGGAATTTCCCAAGTCAGACGGCAGCCTGCCAACACCGCACGCACCCCCATCATCTTACCTCCGATAAAATCCGGTGCCACACACGAATGGATATGACTCTCGGCAGATATGGAGAAATAGCGGATAGTGCGCCGCGCACTATCTGCCACAAAAGACTTGGAGAGCCGAATGCACTTCGGCTCCCCGGTCGACCCGGAAGTATGCGCCTCAATATAATCGGCATCATTCTTCCATTCTTTAATAAAGTCTTCAAATGAATACATCATGCACATTAAGATTTAACATCATGCACATTTTTCTTCATGATACATCATGTTACATCATGATAACACATGATACATCATGATAAATCATATCACGACGAAATCCAACTCTCCGATAGCTACAAATGCCATTTAAGATCCGCGAATTGCGCGTAATCAAAGCCCGCTGCCGGATCAAACGACAATCGTTCGGATTCAAGACGTATCGGAGTGACAAAATTATCCGAGAACACGCCACCCGTACCCAGTCCCTGCGGACCCTTAGCACCTATAAATGCCGTCCACTGAGCTATGGCATTAAGACCCACATTTGATTCCAATGCCGACGTCACCCACCAACCTATACCGCGTTTCTGAGCAAGGTCAATCCAGTCTTCCGCACCGCTGAAACCTCCACAGAGTGCCGGCTTCAATATTATATATGCCGGACGTATCGAATCGAGTATCGCCATACGTTCGCCGGAAGTGCCCTTTCCTATCAGTTCCTCATCAAGAGCGATGGGCACCGGCGAGATTGTGCAAAGGAATGCCATCAGCTGAATATTGCCCGGAGGTATCGGCTGCTCGATGGAATGCACTCCAAGGTCAGCGAGACGTTTAAGACGGGGGATCGCGTTATCCATTGAGAAACCACCGTTGGCATCCACCCTTATGGTAAGTTCAGACGGGCTGAAACGCCGGCGGATATACTCTATCATCTCCACCTCTCGTGCCCAGTCGATGGCTCCAATTTTCAATTTTATGCAGCGGAACCCTGCCCTCACCTTCTCATCTATCCTCTCGATCATCTTGTCGAAATCCCCCATCCATACAAGACCGTTTATCACGATCTCACTCTTCCCCTCTGTGAAGGTGGATGGGTAATATATGCCTCGGCATCCGTTGGAGTAGTCAAGAAGTGCCTGCTCAAGTCCAAACTGTATGGAGGAATGGCGCGACAGATCGGTATGCTTGCCTATGGCTACGTTGGCAAGGAGTTCCGTGAGTTTCCACACGTAATTTCCGTTTGCCTCCGGCGACAGACCGGGGAAAACGGCAGCCTCCCCTATTCCGAAATGTTCGGGATCCTGCTCATCGAATATCTTAACGAGAAACGTAGGTTTCTCAGTCATGACGCCGCGCGACGTGCCTCCCGGCTCCTTAAAATGCAGCAGATATGGTGCGAATGCAAATCGCATGATCAGGGGAATTTAGGGAATTGTTCGAAATCGGGATCTCTCTTCTCAAGAAAAGCATTCTTACCCTCCTGTGCCTCATCCATCAGATAATACATCAGGGTGGCATCTCCGGCAAATTCCATGAGACCTCGCTGTCCGTCGAGTTCAGCATTAAGACCTCGCTTTATCATACGGATGGCAAGCGGGGAACGCATCATGATGGTGCGGCACCAGTCTACAACCTCATCCTCAAGTTTGTCAAATGGCACTACCTTGTTGACCATACCCATATCGAGTGCCTCCTCGGCAGTGTACTGACGGCATAGGAACCAGATCTCGCGAGCCTTCTTCTGCCCTACGCAACGCGCAAGATAGGAGGAACCGAATCCGGCATCAAAGCTACCCACTTTCGGACCTGTCTGACCGAAACGTGCATTATCGGAAGCGATTGAAAGGTCGCAAATCACGTTCAGCACATTGCCGCCGCCGATGGAATATCCGTTGACCATTGCAATGACCGGTTTCGGTAGCGAACGTATGGCATGATGAAGTTCAAGCACATTCAGACGTGGCACACCATCGGCATCCACATATCCGCCGCGCCCCTTGGCATGCTGGTCGCCGCCACTGCAGAAAGCCTTGTCGCCGGCACCGGTCAACACCACCACACGTATATCCTGACGCTCCCTACAGATAGCCATAGCATCAAGCATCTCCTTATTCGTCAGCGGACGAAACGCATTATACACCTCCGGACGGTTAATCGTAATCTTCGCAATACCCTCAAATTCCTCAAACAGGATATCGGTATAGTCCTTTATCTTTTTCCAATTATACATATCCATTTCTTTTAACTATCGAAGTCTCCAAAACTTCATCTGCAAAATTAATAAAAATCCATCACAATACATTTCCCTCCACAAAGATAATTACATAACCGACACAACAAGACAGCATTATTTATAGATGGGTCTTAAGACAATTTCTGTTTGCTTAGCGAACGAATTTTTTTTGTCAGATAATAGATTGCGATACCCCTGAATTCCATATAAGCCTCGTATGTCTTTTGTGTTCCATCAAGTGGAGACACATAGGAATATGGAATGGTCTTGTTTTCATATTGTCTCAATATCTTTTCCAACCATTCTATCGTCACTTTATTCTTTTTCTCTCTGATTTTCATCGATTGAATAATACCCTTGACAACACTGATTCGTGATTCCCGTAATGTAGGATGATTCAGGTTGAGTATATTGTCATTGCTATTGTAGCACTTGTCTCCGCATCCTCCAATTTCCGTCATGATTGTTTCGTCAGATGAGATAATAGCACCTGCACGCGGATCTTTTGTATTTGTGATATAGCTAAGTGTTTTCTCTATATCCGAAGAGAGCGGCGAAAAATGTATCATACGATTTTTCTTACGAGAATCGCAATGCATTGACTTTTCAATAGATATTCCCGGGATTCTTTTTACTGACCCCGGACAACATACCACAAGATTATGATAATCCATACGTCCTAAGGCGTCTGTGTCTGCAAATGCATTCTGTGGAATAATATGCTCTATCTTTGAAGTTTCAGGCACGTATGAATCTGTTTGTCCCATTTTTGAATCCCGACAAGGGATTCTACGCCCGCAATAGGCGCATACAAATCCCTGGTCGCGCAGCAACGATAGTCGTAACGCTTCTTTAGATTCTGCATCGGCTGAGTCATAATCAGCTTGTGGCTGCAGACGATGATATGTCCATTCCGAAGGCTCTTGTCCCTTAATTATCCTCTTCATCATCCAATTCGTTGATTGAAATCATTGTCTCTGCCTCAATCAGGTCAGGAAGCGAATCCCCGTATTTCTCACGCATTCTGCCGAGAATCCGGCGAGCTTCCCGATTACTCCCAGCCTCTATGAGATCAAATAAATTGAGAAGCTCACATTCAGTTTCCGCATTTCTCGTGCGGAGGTTTAGCAATTGAAGAATCGAATTAACATCGCGTCCGAATGTGGGAAGGGTATGAGCCACAATGCCATCATCATTATGTTTTAGAAAAAGAACTTGATCACTATCGTTATTCTCAACTCCACTCATTACAAGCGGAGAATGAGTGGTAGCAATAAACTGAATTTTTGGGAAAGCATGTTTAAGAGCTTTTATGACCGTTGACTGTAAAGAGGGATGAAGATGCATGTCTATCTCATCAATAAGCACCACACCATGAGTCTGGCGCGGTGCGTCTTTGCCATAAATCTCTCCATTTAGCAACAATGCACGGAAGGCAATGTTAATGACGATATCCAGCAGACGCAAGTATCCGTCAGGAAGAATATCATACGTTACCCTCTCCCCGGACTTGTATACCACAAAAATTTCATTTAATGACACTACCGGAATCACTTCCGAAATTATATCGCATCCTTCCGGACCAAGTGCATTGACAACCGACTCTTTGACCCCTTCCAGTTCCCAAACCCTTTGATGTGTCTCGGCAAGCATTTTTATACGTTGCCACCATTGCACACCATATCCGCCTCCTGTCAGCGCATTATTATAACCTAAAGTGCATTTAGGCTTTAGAGATAAGAAGCGATTCCCTTTTACGGGTCGTGCTGTATGGGTATAGATTGTGGAAATTGAGTCAAATAGTGGGAGTGGAGCTGTCCGTGTGTAGATTTTCCCTTCCTCTCCAATTGTGTATAAATTGCTCATCAATCCACGTCCCAAGTCTCTCAATGGCTTAATCCCCTCAAGTATGTTTCGTGATTTAGGACTATTCTTCCGTATATATAACTTTTCTCCAAGCAAATATTCACTATCTTGAAAGAGTTCCGGATAGAATGAAAAATCAATTTGGATAGGTTTTTCTGTAATGGTATAATCACTGACTTCCACACGTCGGAAGTCGGCATTGTCAGGGGATTGCCACAATGTATTTTCATCGCTGAATCCACTAAAGAAAGAACTGAGCGCAAATCTTGCTGCCCGAAGCAAAGAAGTTTTGCCGGAGGCATTATCGCCTACGATAAGATTAAATCCGGAAGCAAACTGAATATCAATCTTGTCGTAACATCTAAAACCGGAAAGCGAAATAGTTTTCATACCACACAAATTTATGCAAATTTATTAAAAGCCTCAAATATATCCAACTTTTCCATATAAAAGTTAGGTGATTTTTTGAGATATGAAGTCTAAGACCATATCTCTCAAAAAATGAATCTGTAACCATTTCATAAATGACAATATAGCTTAAATGCAGTAAAGCCGTAAAGCAAAATAGAAGCTGAACGAATAAAATATCTGAAAAAATCTTGACATAGAGAATTAAAAATAGTAAATTTGCAACAATTATTAAGACATTGATAGATTTTGCAAACATTGAAGTTTAGATAGCTTCAACTTTTCACATCATAATATAAAACCATTATTTATGCAGAAAATCTTTACTTTAGTAGCTATTATGGGCGCCGGATTCGGATTGGCATCAGCCCAGCAGAATGGATCGCAGGTGAATGTGGGCAACTCTTTTCCCGGTAAATTTGTGACGGGAATCACAATGGATGAAGGTTATGGATCAAGTGCAAATTCCGTGCTCAACTATAATGATGCCCGTCAACTCATCTCTGTAGATAATAACTATGGAAATTTTTATACAGAACGTATAGAATTTGGCTACACAGGCGGTACTATCGACGGTCGCACATACGACATGACAATATCTGAAATAGATGAGGATGACGAAATAATGATCTACATCAAGATAGAGAATGGCGTAGCCGTATCTGCCTATTCAATAAGCAAGGATACGTATGAGACCGAGACAGAAGACTGGTCGTTCGCATACGACAAAGAGGGTCATCTGACAGAGGTGAAACGCAGTCAGGATGACTCCAATTCAACCATCACATTAGAATATAAGGATGGAGCCGTAATCAGTGTCACTTCCGTAGAAAACGATCTGGAAGATAACACCACCGAGACCTCAGTTTCCACATTCACATATAACGACATGTTGGAAAATACATGCGGACTCATGCTATTCGACGGCTTGTATAATGCAGATCTTGACGAGATGGATGTGGCATACATGGCAGGGGTACTCGGAAAACCGGCACGTTATCTCCCCAACTCTTGCAAGGACGAAGAAGACACGGTAAATTTCCAATGGACATTCACCTCTGACGGATACGTAGAAAGCCTGATAATGACGTGTGATGATGAAAAAGAGACCGCCAACTTCAAATGGGGTACCACTTCCGGAGTAAATGACATAACCATTGACAACGAGAACGGCTCTCAAGTATGGTACGATCTTCAGGGAGTACGCCGTCAGGGACCCACAAAAGGACTCAACATAGTACGCGATGCCGACGGCACAGTACGCAAAGTCATGCTCTAAATCCGATACCTACATCACTCCGAATCGGATATAATCAGCAATCTGAAAAAGACACAGTCATCACCCTATACAACACAACGAAAGTGGTCGCCCCGGCTTGGAGCGACCACTTTCCACATAGACTTAGAACGTAGCAGAACAAAGACATAACGTCTCTTTATCATTAGTTTTTTGCCTTTCCTCTGCCAGATGCAAAGTATATTCTTCAAACAGGTCATTTCCATCGGTATCTTCCACGATGTGACCAATTTAATGTCAATTGTCAGTTGTCGTTTATTGAATAAGATTCCTAAGGATTATATTTTATAGAATCTGCCGTCGCCTTTGAGTTCGTAGTTGCAACCATCGCTTCCATGCCATGATTTTTCGCCGAGTATGCCTGTCTCTTCTGTGACGGTCACTCCATTGGGAAGCTTGTAAGTCTTTCGTCCAAACGTATCCTTTTTAGCTGAACTTCCAAATCCGGGACTTATGAATTGGAATACGACCCACAATATCAACCCTCCCACTAAGACAAATACCACAATATTGGTGAGCATAATGGCGACTATGGTTCCTGCTCCCACCAGGAAGAGCACATACAGCGTGCGCCAGACCCTTACATTTATGGCAGTCATTACGGTGAAGTTCTGGCGCAGAAGCTGCACGATACAATAAATGTTGTAGAGTGCAACAATGGACAGACCTATGCCGAGGACTGTCTCTTGTGTGCTTTTTTTCGCCCAGATAGTGCTTATCAAAGCAATACCCATCACCACGATAAACGTGATTGTGGCTGAGTAGACAACCAGTCCGGAAGAGAGATAGGGTCCTGTGACGTGTTTGTCGAAAATTTTACTGTCGATTGTTGTGAGTGGATTTACAATCCAGCGCTTGAGAAACCAAGGGCGTGCTTCATTTGTTTCCATTGTAAAAATATTTTTAGGTTAATGAAAAAGTGAATAATTTGCTGTAGTTAATATTTTGCGGAGAACCCAATCCAAGACGTTATCTAAGATTTATCATAGTGTCAGATTTGCACTCCAAAGTTTTCTTCATGAGCTTGCCATTGATTAGGCATTCCACCTCATGCTTCCCTCGAGTTGTGCGTTTCTCATAAGGAGCCGAAAGCGATTCCTTGTCAAACAGGATCCGGCTACCCTTCGGTGCTGTAAAACGTACAGTCACTAATCGTTCCGCAATACTTCTCGACAACTCAAATTCCAACTTCAGTGATTCTGTTGAATCAACCTTTAATGGTTTTCGTAAAGTCTGATACCCATATTTCGATATAACTATCTTATGGATACCCGGCAACAATTCCACCTCACATGGAGTGCGTCCCAAATCCTTTCCGTCAACATTAATCTCAGCAACTGAAGGACGTGATTCTATCAACACTGTAGCCGTATTCTTACTCGCCACCACATTCAAATAATAGACACCACCTCTTTGCAATGGTCTGTCATTGTCCCATAATAAAACTTCCGTTAAAGCATACTTCTCATGCCGGATTGTGAGCGTTTTCTTTGGTTTAGCCGGAGGGAATAGATATATCACCGACTTACCGTCTACAATCTCAGTCTTGGATATGAGATCTGACTCAAGTTCCAGATTCCCTACATTACAATCAACAATAATCTTGACTGAGCTCTCGCCATTGTTGTCAGAAGGCCAGAACACGGAATCCTCACCCATACCTGAAAATTTGAATCCGTCTGCACCAAGGGTCTGTGCAGACAGATTCAAATTAATTGTAATAAAGGATATTATCAGTGCGACCAGATATTTCATATCACCACGCCAATTGAGATATTTAGATTGGTAAAGAAAGGAGTGATCTTCTTCCCAAGTATAGCATTATAACCAAATCCGAAATATACTTTTTTAAATACCGAGAAACCGATGCCGGCATCAAGATCCACGCCTCTGTATTTCCCGACAGGATCATAATGAGTATCGTGCTGCTCCCCATCCTTGTTGACGGTATATCCTGCACTTTCATATTCTCCATATCCTACGCCAAGATTGACATAAAACCAATTGTTGGGGTTATATACTCCACCGATTGCCCCATAATATGATTTTATACCAAACAGATAGTATTCTGCACCTCGGTGCTCATTCTTACTCATGGTGTCAGGTTTCTTTGTTATTGCAAAATTGGTGCCTCCCGCTGCATACAGCCCCCATACAGAACGTAGATACGCCACGAAAAGTCCTAAAGGTGCACGCAGTGAACCCCTGTATGCCACAATGGTCTTGCCATAGCCGGCACGCTCAAGCTCATAATTGAAAGATCGGCTTTCATTAGAGCCAATATGAATAGTATTATAAATCGGTTCTGACATATACGACTCCACTGCCACCTCATAATCTCCATACAATCCATCAAAGAGATGCTTCGTATCGCGTTTACCATGGTGAGTATCCACAACATATTTTGTTGTGTCTGAATCGTAAAGTGGCTTAATCGATATCTTTGTACGACGCCCCGGAACAGCGGATTTCGCACGTATTAAGACAGCTCCGGTGAAACGTATCGAATGGTTGATATTTGGATTATCATCATCTGCCGTGATTATCATTGATATTGGAGAATAATTGAGTTGACTGCCATTTACACTACGATAAGGTGCGGTGGCGGTCAATTGATGCAGTCCATAATCGACAATACCTTTGTAAGGAAGACTTACTGATTCATCATCTATTGTAGCTGTTGCATCAGGCATGTCTGTTCGGATACGTATGTTAGACATACCGGCTCTCAAAGAGGAAGCTATCTGCTTCGTCTCATTTTCACTGACATTCACGACAGTGTCGGTATATAGAAATCCCGGCTTACGGAAAGATATGGTGTGCTCTTCATTTGCAAAGACCACATCTTCCAAGGGCTGATCGGACGTTACACCGAGTTCAACCCCATCTACAAGCACTTGTGCTCCGGCAGGGTAACTGCTGATCTTTATCGCGCCTTGTGGTGCATTCGCATCATGATGTCTTTCTATAATCACCTGATATGCCTCGCCACCTTTAAGTGGCTGTTGTTCTGCGAGAAGATCAAGCTTCAATTTTCCCTCTCTACCGGCATCAATTATGACATGATTCCTCTTCTTATCATTGCCAACCTTTGCAAAAAACTCATATCTACCGATTTCATGATCAACTTCTCCTATTACGACATCCGGATTGCTGATTGTCACGTTAGGTGCGTTCAATTCGACAATTATCTTTGCCACACCATCTTTCGTCCCGACATTAATAAAATCAGCCTTGGGCACCGAACCAACATGTTTCAAAGGAGATTTTATTTCCAAACGTTGTGCATTAACGCACACCCCGCCTATCAACATGGCGAAAACTATTATAAAAACGTTTCTCATATATGATGTAATGATTAGTCGAGCGATGCAAACCGCTCCATGTTAATTGTAAAACTACTTTAAATTATTGTATTGAAAGTGTCTAACCTTCATTAAATTATTTCACTATGTTCACATCGTCCATTCCAAAAATTTCGTCCTCTGATATTTTAAGTTGTGTCTCAGGATCCGTATCCGCTTGCCAGGAACGAACATGAATAGTAGGGTTATCCTCATCTGTAAAATCCCAAAGGAGGAATAGCCAACCATCATCATGATACCCATCGGCGGTATATCCTTGATGAAGTGTGACACCATACCAATCAGCCTCCGTTGGATGCATCTGCACCTTTATCTCATCAAAAGTTACTCTAATAGTTCTGTTATTTCGAAAGACCTGCGCAAGTTTCTTAAGATAAGTCTTCTTATCTTGAACACTATATTTTGTAGTAGAGGATATAAAGTTATTCTCCCGAGAAGGCTTTACCTTTACAACATGCCCAGTGATAATAAGAGCGTCCTCACTGTAGACCTGCTGAAGAAAAGGCATATCTTTAGTGCAGTAGGCAGTACGGAATTGCTCTACGTAATCAAGAATCAACTGTCTGCGACGCGCGTCTTTCACTGCCGCTCCGGATTTCATCACCTTTCTATACAGATTTTGACTTATCGCCATGTGAAAACCTGTAATTTTCCCATTATTATCAAATGAAACTATACACTCATGGTATTGGTCATCCTTTTCAAAATCTGTAAATATGAAGGGGATATTGCGTATCTGCCACCAACCTGAGACATCAGTGAATGCCGGTTCAATCACCTCTGTCTCCTCACAACGGAATGGAGAACTCTCCCACATCATCATTATTGATTCAGAGACCCTATCCGACAGGTCAATACCCTTCAATTTGGGAGTACGTTTCTCAGCACATGCCGTATTTATCTCAGATACAAGTTTTCCGAGATTGTCCTGTACCTTAGCAGTAAGAACATCGTTATTGATATCAGTTATTTCAAAAGAAGTCAGATATTGCGCCCATGATGACAGTTGGAACGCAATTGTCAATATAAATAATAAAATTATACGTTTCATTTTGTTAATTGACTATTCAATTTTAATATAATAAAGGTAGTTGTCAATAAGCTGCAAACGAAAGAAGCATTAATCCACCCATCCTCTACTCTCAAAACATATCCCATACTTATTCATATATGATAATCCAGAGTTTAGGATAGGATACATATTTATCCGCATCTATCTGCATTCCGGTCAGTAAATCTTTCGTTTTTGTCTGATCAAGAAGGGCTATCATCTTACGATCATTATTGTATATTACCCAATACGATTCAGCATCATTGAAGCTTTTAGTAAGACCAAACATTATATCATGCTCTTTCTGTTTCCTATCTTCAAGCCATTGCTTCTGATTCGCATAGTCCGACATACCGCCTAACACCGACAATATCTCTACACTTTTTGCCGACATATCCGCCTGATTCATCTGATTCATCCGATTTGACTGATTCAGTTCTATTTTTTCTTCCTGCTTTTCTTTTGTTGCACCCGGCTTGGAATTAATTAATTTCGGATTAACCGGATCTTTATGATCTGAAGAAACATTCCCAGGCTTATCAGCTTGATTTTTTGATACCTTATCATTTGTCAGATTGATTTCCTGTTTACCTTCGACATTCTTGTATAACGGTTTGATATCTGCCTTATTAATATAAAGACATACCACCTTTACATTAACTCGCCTGTCAAATGAAATCTTCTTAATCGACTTATTAATCGTAGGCATCATGACTGCAAAAGCATCCTTCAGTTCAGGCATACTTTCAATATAATTTTGCAAATTACTCATGAATTTTTCATTAGCAAGCTCATACGCCTCCTCCTCGGTTGAACCCGTTGATTCTCCAAATATATACTCCGTTCGATTGCGTTTGATTGAATTGACTTGCTGCTGGGGAGTCAATTCCTCTTGCGCAAAAGCCAATAGCCCTATCAGGGAGAAAATATATGCAATTAAATATTTATTCATATTCCGAAAAAAGTGATTTCAAATTATGTGTAGGAATATATGTGTAAAAATCAGCGGTCGCCCTCGATTCTTTCTCTGCAATATCTTCAACCGCGATAGTCATATAAAGAAGATGATTATAGGAGAAAAAATTATTACGGTAGACCAAGACTGCCTTTATTTCCCTATCATCCGCTGATTCAATACCAATATAGGGACGACAACCCGTAGCAGCACAATAATCAGCCAACACAGACATAGGAAGCGAAAAACTTCTTTTTTTATACCCATACAATCTCTGAGTGATATCAAGGTTCATATCCGAATCAATCACAGACAGCAACTGGTTACTGATTGTCTCTATCGGAAATTCCTTACTATAGACAGGGACCAATGAATCTGATGAAGATGAGCGGATATAGAATTTATCTGTATTTATCCCTTGAATCATATAACTTTCACCAATCCTTTTTACAATCGAATCGCCGACGGTAATGGTATTTTGCTTCTGTGGCAATGGTTTACGGTCCATAAGTCCGTAGTATATATAATCGTCCGACTCCTTCTTATTCAAGCCATATATCTGTGAAAAAGAATTTGGGAAAGAGATGCACCATCCTCCACAAGACACGGTGATTGTAGTGCCATTATTATCGATTGAATAATCCGACTTGGGAGATTCTCCGATTGTAAGTAACCCATTCTCTTTAATTTTGTCATCATCCGAAAGATATTTCGCCTCTATTGCCGGAAGCAACTTCTTATGGAGTTTGACACGTTCGATATATCTCAACACCGCATCTACGTCATCATTTCCCGACATATTGAAAAGTGGTAATCCAAGATGCATGATTTTATCTGTCAGAGTATCTTTCTCGCATTTATGACTTATGTTTCGATTAGCTAAAAGAAGCCCAATCCCTTCAAGTTCTGAAGAGGCATATTGAGTCTGCGCATAAGCCCCTGAAGAGCTTATGCACAGACCTAACAATATGAGTGCATATCTATTATTCATATATGCTTGATAATACGGAATTTATTTTTGATCGTATGCATTTGACACAGGCACACCGATCATAAGAGTCTCAATCAGATTACCATCAGAATCATAATGCTTACCCTGCACAAAAAAACCTCTTACAAATTCACCTATCACATAGTCGCCTGCATCAGCCATGCGTCCTTTTGAATCATATTTATTGATTTGACGTGATTTGGAATAAGTGAGACGTCCCATTCCGTCAGGATAACCTCCTTTGATATCTCCTGAATAGGAACCATAGCTCAACGATAATTTCCCATTCTTTTGGGATACGATGTTGGTCTCTGACGATTTCTTATCCTTATTATCTGTCGCAACCTTGTTATCTTCCGTCTGTTGAATGGCGACAGCTCCCTCTTGCTCCAACTTAATACTGTCAGTTTTCACCTGAGCCAATTCAGGACTGTCGGTCTGTGTCTCACTCGGTTCATTCGCGACAACGGATGCCACATCTTTCACTGAAGTATTGCTATCAGAAGACTCACCGCCACGCATAAATAACCATACTAAGACTCCGATGATAATGAGTGCCACTATCACGAAAAGGGCTATAACTCCAGTCTTTTTATTATTTCTACTGCCTGACCTTTCTTCCATAATGTCCTCTTTCACCTCTTCAAGAGGCTCATGACATTCCGGACATTCAAACGGTTCGTTATCATCGTTTATGATGATAGTCTCATGACGGTTTGCCTTATTGCAGATACCTACATTTTTACATATTCCTTTACGTTGCATATTACATGTCGTTTATGCGTTCAAACATATCCTTGATACTCTTGAACGCAAGGTTAAACTTCTTAGAAATCTCACTGAAAGCACCGTTTTTGGCTATGACTTGCTTGATTTCCGCCAACACGGTATTTTTCAATTCAGCCTGACGGTTGACATGCCTGTATTCTTTAAGAATTTTCTCCTTTACAGCCTTGTCAATTATCTCAGCTATCTTGACATCAATCTTGTCAAGACTTTTCTCAATTGTCTTGCCAAGAGTGACCATATTTTCAAGATCCGGCAAACCATCCTCATCTTCAGGGATGTAGACAAGTTTTTCCAATCCGGTTTCAGGATCTTCCATCATCGTCAGTATGCCCATTGCTTTTGCAAGCAAGATATTCGGAAGAGCTCTCTCAGCGACAGCTTCCTGCATAGCCCGAATTTCAGCATCCGTTGGTTTGAAAAGACTCGGAAGAGGCCTCTCATAATCCTCCAGTCTTGTCTCAAATCGAGCCACCTCTCCCCTCTCAGATGACATTAGCTTATCATGCTCTTTCCGCAGTCTGTCCACGGAAAGAAGATAGCGAGGTGTGACATTCGCCTCAAGATTCATAACTATAATCTCATTTTCGTCACCACCTTCCGATACTTTTATTTCCCCAGTAGATGGTGCGAGACTCTGCAATATCATCTTTAGCTTGTCCAAAAACGCCTGGTCCTTTTCATATCGAGGCACAACAATAAACATGCTGCGTCTTATCTTAGGACCATCATGAATCTCAGTCGGATTTTCCTTAGCCATCACCGCTGCATGCAACACCAGATTGCGTAGTCTCTCTTTGAGACCTTCATCATTCCCTGAAAATTCATTTTTCAATCTCTCTATGATATTGACTCCAAGAAGCTGTTCAAACTGAGGAATATTTTTTGTCTCATTAGCATCCGCAAAGAAGTTTGCCACTTGTTCCATGACAATTTTTTCAAGTTGATTCTTGATATCTCCACAATGCAACTTATCAGCCGCCTCTTTAAAGTTCTGCTTATCTGAAGCCAAACGTTCGGCTATTTTTGCTCCCACATCTCTGACCCTTGCCATATTCGATTCCAACTGAATTGCCCCATTGCATATCTGGTGTACCCGGTCAGAATCATAATATTTTATGATCATCCCTTTTCGGCTCTGTTCCTCTTCAGTTTCATTTGAACAGCGAGATTTAACCTCCCCTTCAATATCTTCAGCTACGGCTTTGAATTCCGCATTCACTCTGTCAATGTTCCCTTTCAACAATACCAGAAGGTTGATTATTGCATCACTGAGCTGGATGGCAAATCCGTATGCCTCTGCCCATGCCTTGAACGTATATTTGTCAATGACAGCTTGAACAAAACCATTTTCAATCTTTGACATGGAATTACCCAGTCCGAGCTTGCTGATTGCACCAAGTCCATTCCAATCCTTCTCCAGTTGCTGAATTGCCCTGGATGCCTGCTCTATATTATCATTAGCTGAGGATATGGCTACTTTCAGATTGTTTTTCTCCTCATCCAATGTCTGGATCAGACGGGCGGTCATTGCACTGAGTTGCTGCAACGAATACTCTCCATTAATCCATGAAGCAAAAAAGTCACTCCCTATCCGATCTGCGATAAACTCAGCCATCGCAGTCTTGCCATATTTGTTTTTATCTCCATAAAAATTCGCCACACCATTTTGACCGGCTTCCCTTATCGGACGGAAATCCTTATCATAAAATTTACGCGCTAAATTATGTATGGCTGTAAATTTATCGGTGTGCTTGATTGCCTTGTCGTCCATAACCTTATGGCGAATCTTTCCAATCACCGAAGAAAACTCCTCCTTGATAGGGAGCCATCCCTCCTTCTTATGTTCCGGCAAAATAGGTAGTGACAGGCATAGGTATTGACGCGACAAGAACCATTTGTCGCGGTTTTTCCTGTCTATAACCAAGGAATAATCATCTTCAGTAATCGCTTTCGGCTCGCCGACAAATCCTTGTTCATTTGTAAGATTGTTGAACAACATCTGATAGACTGCCTGTGCCGCGAAATTATAACCGAAATATTCCATTATCTCAGTTTCCGGGAATGCCAATCTCTTGATACCGTATGTCATAAAATTGTATGACAACGGCTGATCATATTCTGTGTATTTAGGATTTTCGCCTCGCTGTGCACTGTTGAAGAACTCCTCTATATCCTTTGTCTGACCATCCCCTTGTTTGGAGTTCTCTTCATTAATGGCCACTCCGACTGTCTTCTGAAATAAAAATTCCGCAATTGATGCAGGGACTGTTTTAGCCACATCAAAACTTACATTTCGGGAGTTTTCATTAGTGATGAGATAAGCGGAATAAAATGGCAGATCCTGTTTCAATCGTGTTACCTCATAATCTCTTTCACCTACATTCCACGGATTGAACACACTCATTTCCATTGCATTCAATTCTGTCAGCGCAACATAACCATTCGGTCTATAGTTGTCAGTCGTTGCCCATGATGTAGAGCCAATCTCCGGAAGAAGGAGATAAAGGAAAATTTTAAAGTTTTCAACATCAGGATACTGGTTGCGCAACTGGGCAACAGCATCCACTATACTGCCACTACCGGTACCACCCGCAAGACCGGCTATCACATGGAAATTCACTCTTTGTCCTTGAGGATTTTGGGCAAGAGGATAAACCTTTTTCCCGATAACCTCATTAAACATCGGTGCACCGTTTGCAAAAAGAAGCCTTCCTAACCGACGCTTCTGCCCTGCCGCACCCTCACTGATTTTCGGATCGCGTATTATATTAGACCACTTGCTTTCATCTCCCAACCAAGGTGAAAGATACTTATATCTGTTTTTATTCTCTACAAATTTTGCAAGATCGGATGCAGGGATTCTGACAAGGGCACTATCATCCAGCTTTATCGATTGACCCATAACACTCCATAGCTCAGGATCCTCCATCTTCAGATCCTTCGCGCTTGAATCAACATAGACATAATCCAACCAAAGCCAATCCGGCTTCATGTTGCCGTCAAGCTTTTCATAAACTATTTTTCTAAATGCAGAAAGCACCCTGCCTCCTGTGCCTCCTAATCCAATTATCAAATGACTTTCCATGATGTATTTAATATTTATGCCAATCGGAAATATCTATTGATGATGTATCTCCGTAGCTATAAGTTGATTTTGATTTATTTTTTGAAGTTAACAACACACTTGCCAGAATGTATAAGAATATGGCTCCGGATACCCAGCCAACTCTTTTCCATATATATACATTGAAATAATCGTTTAATGCGTCAATTGATTCCTTTAACGATTTATCCGAATTTTCAAGATTCAGTCCAAACATCTCAAAATACGGTTTATATTCATTGGCAAGCTTCTCCGCATCTGTATTCTCTTTTACTGAGTCTACAAAATCCGATGCGGAAGATATTATTAAATTGACAGAATCCGACCATTCATTCAATGCCTGTTTTGCTTCCAATGCAGCGAAAAACAAAAAGGATTGTACTGCAATAAAAATAAAAAGACACCCTAATGCTCCAATATGAATGATATTCAAGTCAACAGCAATTAATTTTGAACTAATTGCATACACAATTGCCGTAAGGATAACTGCCACTAATATCCCATATAAAATGGAAGACATCAACCACATCTCCGTAAAGTAATGAAATGATATGACTGGAATGAAAGGCTGATTGCTCCGTTTGGCGTATAAAAATGTCGGGGTAATGAAGTTCGATTTCGAGCCATAGATGATGCTGGCTCCGATTGAATCCCTTATCGGATTTTGTGATTAAGTATTTTCATGGCATATAAAACAGAAAACGTGGGATTCTCTTTCTTTGCTCGTCCCACTCCGAGCGGCCTTTCCACGTGCCTATCCAGTCGAGACGAGCAACGCAGAAGCCCACGTGTAGGTATATAGAAACACATGTACCTACACATACAGGTACACCAAGGACTATAACCATGCCGTGAGCGACCTTGTTGCCTTTGTCTTTGACTGGAAAAGAATTTGTGGAAAGTTTCTCAGAGTCAAGAACAAAGCGCACAAAGACGCTCTATTATAATATGTCAGCAGACCCACCCCCAAACCCTTCGGCTCGCCGGATTCGCTTTCCGGAAACCTTATCGGGCTCCTGCGGGCAGACTTTGCCGCACAAATTTAAGCATAATTTTTCAATTTACAAACATTTATCTCACTTTTCAAATTATTTTCAACCTTTTACGACACTTCTCACGACAATATGCCTAATAGCCGCCGTGGGGCTGCATCCACGAGCTGAAGCCATAATGATTTAGATAGCGCGGACGTTGATAGCAGATCACGCGCAGCGTGATGCCCCTCCTGATGTATCGTCATTGGTATTTTGATTACAAATTTATTTTTCCCAATCAATTTTCCACACTCCTTTTTTCCCTCTCGGGCATCTCATGCATTGGCAGACATAATCCTCACCCTATACAACACAAGGAAAGTGGTCACCCCGACTCGGAGCGACCACTTTCCATATAGACTTATAACGTAGCGAAACAGAGACTTAACGTCACTTTATCATTAGTTTTTTTGTCTTCCCTTTGCCTGATGCCATATATATTCCTGCGGGGAGATTGCTGATTACGCCAGATTTCCCTTGGAATATGGTTTGTCCGGACATATTGACAATGACGATGTTGTATGGAGCTTCTACCGTAATTGTAGAGCCTGTGACATTCACAAAATTTGAGTTGTCATCTTCAATTTCAGATACTGACGAATGGTCAAATCCGGAGTATATACCATAACAGCAATATGCAAGTGATGGATAAGCATCGTTGTATAAACGAAGATCTGAATAGCCTTGTTCAAGTTTAAACAGACCATTTCCATCGGTGTCTTCAACGACGTTACCATTTATCTCCACTCTCGTGCGTGTGTCACATTCCGGTGGGAACATGTGGTCTGATAGATCCAAATATCCTGTCTCGGAAAGTCCTGTCGTATCCGGAATGAATGAGATTAAATATTCATCTCTATCAAACTCAGTCCGCATCTTCACATATATATCATACATTTCCGGAGTAAGCGTAGAGAATGCCAGCCTATTGTCATGAAGGTAAAGTGACTCGCATTTGTCAGTGGTCATTTTGAAATCCTCCAAATAATTACCAGCTGCATTAACTGCAATCAGTTCATTTAGTCCGGTGAGGTCAAGAGACGTGAGCCTATTACTATAAATCCATAATCCACTCAATTGAGTAAGTTCTGACAAGTCAATGCCTTCCAGTTGATTATTATTAACACTCAACTCTCTTACTCCGGTACATCCCGACAGATCAAGACTTGTAAGTTGATTGGTTCCAACACTTAACACTTCAAGTTTAGACATTCCGGATAAGTCAAGGCTTGTCAATCGGTTATTATAAGCATACAACTCTCTTAGTCCGGCAGATCCCGACAGATCAAGGCTTGTAAGTTGATTAGATTCTACGAATAACTTTTCAAGTTTAGACATTCCGGATAAGTCAAGGCTTGTCAATTGGTTATCATAAGCAAACAACTCTATTAGTCCGGTAGATCCCGACAGATCAAGGCTTGTAAGTTGATTCTTCCTTATACTTAACTTTTCAAGTTTGGGCCTTCCGGATAAGTCAAGGCTTGACAATTGATTATCATAAGCGTTCAACTCTCTCAGTTCGATAGCTTCCGACAGATCAAGACTTGTAAGTTGATTCTTCCATACACTTACTTTTTCAAGTTTGGACATTCCTGATAAATCAAGGTTTGACAGTTGATTATCATATAAGCTCAACTCTACCAGTCCGGTAGCTCCCGACAAATCAAGGCTTGTAAGTTGATTATTCGATGCATACAACTCTCTTAGTCCGGTAGATCCCGACAGATCAAGGCTTGTAAGTTGATTATTCGATGCATATAACCTTTCAAGTTTAGACATTCCGGATAAGTCAATACCTGACAAGTTATTGCCACTTAAAGCTATATATTCCAATGGAGCGCCATCGGATTTAAAGTCTTGCATTGAGGCATTGTATAAATACACTTGATACAATTTCTCACATCCGCTTACATCCAGAGATCCAATACGATTTGTGAGGTAAGAAGAACCAATACTCTTTAAAGATGTGCATCCTGAAAGGTCAAGCGCGTCAATGTCGAAATTATATGGCTCAAGACGCGTCAAGCTATTTTTGTCATTGACTTGGAATGAAGTCACTTTATATGGATTTTCCATATTCATCCAGCTCTCAATTTTTTGGAAAGTAACACCCATTGAGTTGCCATTGATATGAATTTTACTTTCGCCTGCGGGAAGTTTTATTTGAGATTGAATATCTTGCGGAGAACCATATCCCATACTTCTTGTAAGGACATTGTTGAGATATATTCTCAATCTATCGGTATTGACATTCAAGAAAAGATATTGCTCCACAGGCGCATACACAGTAAACACAATATCGCACAGTGAGTCTGTCAGAACATAATTAGGGCTGGCAACGATATTGTCGGTGACTTTGATCTCGCATGGATTGGGCACCACACCCTGTCCGGCAACTGTCCAGGATTCAGCACCGAATCCTATACAGGGGGCTGCATACAGCGTGGCTACGGAGTCTGGTTGATATAAGCCCGCCCCTGTTATATTGAGAACCGTATTGTCGAGTGCTGAAGGGAGAGAGCCGGTGTCAATGCTGACTCTGTATCCCCCTTCGGAAATCGATTTGCAATCTTCCCATCCTTCCGCCATGCGATAGGCTCCTACTAATCCGTTAGCAACGAAAAGATCAATCTTGCTGTAATCAAACGGATTGTATGAGTCCACTTTTGGTGCGTCTGTTGCAGCACAACGTATCGTGGAGAGTGACGGATTATTGTCAAGTCCGGATATTGTCTTTACTGACTCCGGGAGAGAAAGAGTGTGCAACTTGTCACAGGATTCTATTCCTGATATGCGCTCAAGATTATAGCATCCCATGAGGTCGATCTCTTCAAGATTCGGACAATTCTCAAACGCATTGAATGAGGTTATGGTTGAGGGGAGTTTGATCCTTTCGATACCGGGGAAGTATAATGCAGGATAGCGTGTGCCACCGCTCACTACGACTCTTGTATCAGGTTGAGTTGCTCGACTTTCTTTGCCAGACGTGGGATCCTCGCTTCCATTGAAAGCATTGAAGCTGGTGATTGGGCATCCCGACAAATCGAGATAACGTAAATCAGGGGTGTTATCAAGACCATCAATACTGTATAGTTCAGTTGCTTCGGATGCGTCAATATCAGTCACAAACGGCAAATGAGAAATTCTTAATGATTGCAGGGAAGAGGGGAGTCTCAGGGAATCGACAAAACACTTTTCTAAATTAAGCACCTGAAGAGACTCCGGGAATTCTATCTCTCGGATAGGTGCATTCACGTATAAAAGAGTGGTGAGATTAGGGGGTAGTTTGAGTGATTTCAGCCTTCCAGCCTCACTGAAACCTTTCAAGTAGGTCATATTTGTGCATTGGGAGAAATCTGCCGACTCAAGGATTGTGCTATACCGGAAAATATCATCCTCTACGGAATAGATAGAAGATGGAAATACTACAGAAGTGAATCTTGCCGACTGACTTCCAAACCAATCAATCCGTTGAGGAATTACAAGATCTCCATGAAGGCGACTATCCCTCTCAATATAGAGACTTGTAGAATAGATGGAGAACGTTGGGAATTTCAGTTCCGTGAGTGAAGGATTGCTTATTTTGAGCATTTGGTTCTTTTCTCGCTCAGTCACGTTTGCACCGGATAGGTCTGCTATATGCAGGTTTGGCAATTCGAGGATTTGAAGAAGATCTTCGTAATGGATGTCTCCGGTTACTTTTAGGGCACGTACATCCTTACGCGAGAAACCTTGATTACCAATGGCTACAAGAACTTGACCGGGTTCCGGATCTGCCACCTCAATCACCTGCATCTCAGAAAAACAGTCGATGTCGGGAAACTGCTCTTTTGCCTCCTCTGCCCATGGAGCCTGTAGATAGGCGGCTGATATTTTGTTGCCGTCATTGAATTTGGGCATAGTCGTGGAAGTGAATGTCACAGATGCCGGATTAGCAAAGGAGAATACATCCGGGGCAATCTCTGTCACAGACGAGGCAACTACAATATCTCCGTAGTTTGCAGGGGCAACCTGTAGCAGTTCCGTCTTATCAGCATTATATATCAGTCCGTTCTCCTCCTGAAGATGCGTAGCACCTTCAGGAACCACAAGTTCCATAATAATTTCATTGCGAGACAATGATTCTCTCATGAAGCCTTCCAAAGTGACAGGAAGAATTATTTTTGACAACGAATAACTGCCTCTGTAGAATTTACTGAGAGAATTGTCTCTTGTTTCCAAAAAAGCATTTATAGGAAACATGTTTGCATCGTAAGTTACGGCACCCTCTCCGTCGCCCACCATCCAATCTGGTTGCAGTCCCGGTGCCATGCAGCCGTCCCTGCCGGTGTATTCGTGAATGACAGCTTCCGAGAGATCGAGCGTGCGGGTTACGTTGATAGTCACTTGCTTAAGAGTTTTGAAGTCTCTTGCATCAATATTGCCTACGATCTTAAGATTTGGCGAGTAATAGGCCTCGCGTGTCAATGTCAGATTGCCTGGTTCTTCACAGTGTACAACCGCATACTTGTCAGCGGAAATTGCTGTCTGCTGTTGCCCCCACATGGATATGGCAGCAAGAAAGGCAATAGAAGATAGTAAAATTCTACGCATATTTGTTTATGTTTAATTTTGAAATTTATTTCATTTTTATGTTAGTTTTTATATGTGTCTATTTCGAAGTATTTTCCACTCTCTTTTGTGCAGACAATGAAAAAAGTGTACAAAAAGCGAAATTCAATAACTGAAGTTTCGCAAGCTGCACTTCAGTGGTTTAAAGTTTATAGTTTAAGGTTTAAGATTCACGAAAATCCACGAATCTTTTCATGATACAAAATTTAATGATCATAAACCATAAACATTAAACTTAAATCAATAATTACACCTAATGACAATTCACAATAACTTCTACAACTATACAATTATTACATAATCATTTAATATTTTCAAATCAAAAAAATACTGAATATGCAGAAAAGTAGTGTATCAGATCAAGCAATTGATGATGTCAGCTCCAATTGAATACCTTATCGGATTTTGTGATTAAGTATTTTCATGGCATATAAAACAGAAAACGTGAGATTCTCTTTTTTGTCCACCCCAAACCCTTCGGCTCGCCGGATTCGCTTTCCGGAAACCTTATCGGGCTCCTGCGGGCAGACTTTGCCGCACAAATTTAAGCATTATTTCTCAATTTACAACTATTTGGCATCCATTTTTATGGAATGAAATCTAAACTTATTTCGAAAAATTAAATTTGTCATATCAATACTGGTCTAAAAAGGAGTCTGATTATCGCAGACTCCTTTCCAATGTCTTTTTAAAGATCCAGCACTGTCACGGTTTCAGATGAAGACCTTTGATAATACAGGTATTGCCCGCATACACATCAACAACTTCCACATCTGAATCAACATCCTCTATTATTACACCGAATGCCATGATATCATACCCCTGAATGTATTGAAAATTATCTTTCCCGAGCGGAAAACCGAACACCGCTCCTGATTTGTAAGTGCGATTCTTTGATTGATCCACTAGCGAGAAATTATTATTGAGCCAGAAACTGATTGATCCATATTGACTATTTGCTTCCACATTCCGAAAAGCAAGATTTAGAAAAAGATGACTTTTCCCATTTTCCGGTTCTGCGTCTTTTGCCAACCCAAGCGGAGTATAATATTTGATTTTGTCTGCTTTTGGCTCAAGGTTTACCCACTGGTATTTATCTTCGGCATAAACCTTTCTTTTAGTCATGTCAATGTCAAAGAAAGTTTTCGAAGAATAGTATTTGTCAAAGTTTTCCCATCGTGGATTATGATGAAATTCCACCATCTTGACATCCTGAGGGACACGATCAAACAGAAGGGTATACTCAATATCATAATTGGTTGGCATTCCATTCTTTCTTTTTAAATATTTAATCCCACGAAATTTAGGTAAGTTCTCGGAATTCACAAGATGATATCTTTTCCCAGTGACGGGATCACACAGAAATTCGTATGGATGAATATATACATCAGCACTGTCTGCCAAAATTCTCACTTTATCCGACATCCTAACTGCGGTAAACGGTCCCCAGTCCGAAATTTCCAAGATGCGGTTTGTCTCATTTGTATAATCGGTCTTATAAGCCACCGGAGTCTTAAATACGAAGTCATCAAAACTGCTTTGTCTTGGTTCCTGTGCAAACGCGCACAAAGATGGGAAAATCAAGGAGATAAATAGTAACGCAATTTTCTTAATCATATTTTCAGAGATTAAGTACATGAATATTAATTATTTAACACTATAACTCAATATGATGCCGGTCTATATGCCACGCTGTCAACGTAGATGAGATTTGACCTGATCGTGGAATACACCATAATGTCAAACGGTTTATCCAATTTTGTGAACTTGGATCCATCTGCATTCTCAAAAGCATCATAGTTATCCGTGATTGAATCCACCACTATGCGGTTGCCATCGGAATGTCCAAGATAATAATTGCTGTATCCACGGAACTCTTCCATGACATTCTTCATTATCTTGAAACGCTGTTTCTTACTGTTGGAATCGCCCGAAGTAATATCGGATATCTCATACGATGTACCATCCTTTGCGGTGGATTCATACATTCCACCAAATCCTGCGAGGTTGCACTTGGCGTAATCAAACCCCACCCTATTGTTTGGGAGATATACAGTATCCTTCCCATTTAAGAGCAACGCAGTGTAAGTCGGATGCAGCGAGATAATAGGAAGAGCCACATATTCCTCTGCCACACCCGCCTCTACTGTACATGTCGTGTCAGAATACACTATCCGCTGATCATATTTATCCCTTGAAACCAACCCTCCGAAAGTTGGATATAAGGTACTTTGTATTGACGTCTCCATCGATCCATCCGCAATATTGAATATCTGCAGGTCAATATAATCTTCCTTAAACAGGACAAGACCTTTTCTCTTCTTCCCTGTGAATTCTACTGTAGAATCTGTACGGTTAGTGACGATATATCTCTGAGGCATAATCCCGAAAACGCTCTCATGGTAGTTCACCGTGTTCTCCCTGATTTCAAGTAGAGAACCCTCATCATCCATACCGATCATCTCCCATATTCCTTGGGTAGGCTTTGGAGATTCAGCCACTTGTGAATCGGTTTCATTGTCTGCCGTGGTGGCACTACCGGAATTTTTGCAAGCCGTTGAAAAAAAGCTCAATGAGGCAAGCAGGATTGCTAACTTAGAATTGTTCATAATGTAGATATTAATTATGTTTGAAAAATACATCCAATGTGTCCCCGATTGAATCCCTTATCGGACTTTACGTAATTCTTGGCATATAAAAATAGAAAACGCAGGATTCTCTTTCTTTGCCCGTCCTGCCCTGAGAGACGTTGGTATCCTTCTCCCAGTCGAGACAAACAACGTAGAAGCCCACGTGTTGGTATATATAAACCTCAGGTACACTATACATACAGGTACACCAAGGACTATAACCTTGCCGTGAGCGACCTTGTTGCCTTTGTCTTTGACTGGAAAAGAATTTGTGGAAAGTTTCTCAGAGTCAAGAACAAAGCGCACAAAGACGCTCTATTATAATATGTCAGCAGACCCACCCCAAACCCTTCGGCTCGCCGGATTCGCTTTCCGGAAACCTTATCGGGCTCCTGCGGGCAAACTTTGCCGCACAAATTTAAACATTATTTTTCAATTTACAAACAATCGCCTCACTTTTCCAATTATTTTCAACCTTTTACGATACTTCTTACGACACTCTGACAAACTTTCCCGCAACTTCAATAAAGGCAATATTCCCTCGTAATCTCCATACTGACATCAATAAAATATCATCATAAATAATAATGAGCATAAACATAATGTTGCTACTCATTATTATTTTTCATTTTGATTTGTTATTAATCGGCAAGGACTATATCGTCCGGATAAAATACCAGGCAAGCCGGTGAATCCAATAATTTTGTTTTTGTGAAGAGAGCATAGTGTATGGTCATATCTTCTATTACGAATGGAGCACGCGATGTCTTTTCTCTCAATTCTTCAAGAAAACATTCGCCATACTCTCCTTCGGTCCACTTACATTCCCCTACTAAAAGATGCTTGCCATCAAGTGATTTCGCAACCACATCAAATTCCATGGCTACGTTACGTTTCTCTTCCTTGACAGCCACATTACCCCACCATCTGGATGCCAAACCATAATATATCCCATCTATCTCCCTTCCGCTGACATACTCCCTGCATAGCTTCTCCCATACGCCTCCCAAATAACCGGGCAGACTGACTGATATCTTCTGCCACACTGCCTCACTTCGTCCCAATGATATAAGCGAGGCATTCGGTGATACGAAATGGTAGTAGGAATCCAAGAAATAATCATCTATCTTATAAAGCGGTTCTATCTTGCAGACATTTCCTGATTAGTGTAGATTTTCCTACACGACGCCGACCGTATACAACGATTAATTTCGATGTCGCCGAATCCAACACCTTCTCTATCCGGGCTTTCTCTTTAGTTCTGTCTACAAATTTCATAACGCAGCATAATTAATGAGTACAAAAATAATGTTTCTACTCATTATTTCCAAACAGAATGACAACTATTTATTCCGGGACGGTGATTTGCATGTATTGTCGGAGGATTGCCGCGCTGCTCTCTCCGTCGCATACTATGCGCAAGACACCTCTCTTCGGAGATGAGAGGAGCATAGAAAGCGATTCCCGTAAGGTGGTTTCATCCGTAGCCTCGTGATATTCCCACCCATAGCCTTCGGCAAGATGCCGGAGGGGGAGCTGAGGGGCACAACAGAAGTAGCGTTCGCGTTCCTCAAGTCGGGAGGTGGAGGGTATGAACCGGAAGATTCCGCCGCCGTTGTTGTCTATTACTATTATACGCATCCGGTCAGGTATACCCGGCAACGATAACGCTGCCACATCGTATGCCATCGACATATCGCCCGTGACAAGCACCGTCTTGCCATTATATTTCATTGCGCCACCTACGGCTGTCGAGCCACATCCGTCTATGCCCGACACCCCCCGGTTGCAATACGTGGCGTGCGGCTGATGCTTCCCTACTATCTGGGCGTAGCGCACCGATGTGCCGTTTGAAAGGAAGAGATTCACATCTCTCGGCAGCATCTCATCTATTATGGAGAAGGCTTTAAGTTCGCTCCAGCCTATGGAATCCACATATTCATCCTTCGCCTTGAATGCCTCACGCCTTGCCTCGTTCCAGATGCTGCTATAACTGCTGTCACCGACGTGCTTGACCGCTGCGGCATACAACTGATGAAGGAATCTTGCAGGGTCTGCCTCTATCCGTTTGGTCAGCGACATGAAACAGTCAGACGTGGTGTGATTCCACCCCACCGACCAATGTTCACATACCGAATTGTTGCGGCGAAGATATTCCTTCAGTTTCCGCGAGACGAGCGACCCGCCTACTGATATGACTATATCGGGCGACATGGAATCAAGACGCGTCTCCGGCAATGCGGTGAGCACGGAGTCCACACCACTCGCCTCCTCTCCAAGATGCAGGTTTGACAGTGTTTCTGTCATTGCAACTACATTCGGAAGGCTACAGAACTCCCCTACCGACTTATGCATACGTGAGTCAGGGGGAAGGAATCCAGCCACAAACATCACTTTCGAACCTGCCACCCGACGTCCGAGTTCCCTGACAATCTCCTTATTGACAATACCGTCGGATGAGATCATCTCTATGACTCTTGGCGATGTGCCTATTGCCTCCCGTTTGAGCCCGAGCGGTTCCGCAAGACGCACGTTGATATGCACCGGTCCCTTACGTCGCGACATCGCCTCTATCATGGCATCGTTTGATATGCGGTTGGCATACCATAGCATCTCCTTATCATCGTTGCCCCAAGCAGGCAATTCGTAGCTACGTTTCACGAAATTCGACAACGCCTCAAACTGGCGCAGCGTCTGCGAATCATCCTGGTCTATCCATTGCTCCGGACGATCGGCGGAGATCACGACGAGTGGCACACCCTGATAGAACGCCTCCGCAACCGCCGGGGCATAATTGAGGAGCGCGGTGCCGGAAGTGCACACCAGTGCCACCGGCTTACGGCTCACCACCGACATGCCGAGAGCCATGAAGGCGGCAGCACGCTCATCGACCACGTTATATTTCCTCATACCTCTGCGCGACTCAGCCGCTATCATCAAGGGGGCATTGCGTGAGCCGGGAGAGCACACCACGTCTCTCACCCCATGCGCCTCCATGACGTCAAACAGTATGGAGCAGAACCGTTTGTCGGTATCCTGTCGGTCTGCCATCATACGAAACGCTCCGGTTTATATCCGCGAAGGAAGGCATCCGCCCCCATACGCTTCTTACCCGCCGGCTGCAACGACACAATCTCAAGTATACCGTCAGCCACCGCGACAAACAATCTGTCCTTAGCCACAATCACCTCTCCCGGCTTCCTGTTGCCCGCAGGGGTATCTCCGCAGAGTGCCGTCTCAAAAATCTTGACATCGGCAAACGTTCCGGGTGTGCGCGAATCCTCAAACGTGGACCACGCCGCAGGATAAGGCGACAATCCGCGCACAAGGTTATGGATTTCAGTGGCAGGACGATCCCATGTTATGCGACACGTATCCTTGAATATCTTCGGGGCTGGGATAAACTCACCCTCCGGCTGAGGCTGAGGCGTCACATTCCCGGCTGCAATATCCATTACTGTATGAGCCACCATATCGGCACCAAGCGTCATCAGCTTGTCATGCACGTCGCCGACGTTATCCTCCGGAAGGATATCGATGGTGCGTTGCTCTATTATGTCGCCGGTATCAATCTCATGCTTTAGGAAGAAGGTGGTGACGCCTGTCTCCGTCTCCCCGTTGATAACCGCCCAGTTGATAGGTGCAGCACCGCGATATTTCGGGAGAAGCGACGCATGGAGATTGAATGTACCAAGACGCGGCATCGACCATACCACCTCCGGCAACATACGGAATGCTATCACTATGAAGAGATCGGCATTTATGGCACGCAGCTCCTCCACGAAGTCGGGTGATTTCAATTTCTCAGGCTGAAGCACACGGAGTCCGTTTTCCACGGCATACCGCTTCACGTCGCTCTGAATAAGCTTATGTCCGCGTCCGGCAATCTTGTCGGGCATCGTGACGACCGCCGCTATATCCTGACCATCCTTCATCAGGCGGTCAAGACTTGCAACGGCAAATTCGGGGGTTCCGAAGAACACTATCTTTAGTTTGTTTTCACTCATCTGGTTATAATTTTTCTGTTTATGCACCGCAATTTCCGGTGACATTATCTTTCAATCCAGCTCGCCGACAGCGTCAGTCATCACAATAATGACGCAACACGCGACGATAGGAATTGAATATCTTTGATTTGGAAACGAATCCGATATATTTCCCTTTCTCCACTACGGGAAGGTTCCATGCGTTTGTCTTGTCGAAAATGCGCATCACCTCCTCCATCGGCTGACCTATCTCTATTCGGGCAGGAGGCATCGACATGAAGCGCGTCACGTGCATCTTCTTGTAGAGATCAGGACGGAACATTATGTTGCGGATATCATCGAGCAACACTATACCCACCAGCACCCCTTCAGCATCAATTACAGGAAAAAGATTACGGTTTGACGTGGCGATAATATCTACCACCTCCTTAAGATTCATCTCCGGACGCACCGTCTTGAAATCTTTCTCTATGAGATTGTCGATTTTAAGAAGGGTAAGCACCGACTTATCCTTCTGATGAGTCAGGAGGTCGCCCTGCTTGGCGAGACGCATGGTGTAGATACTGTAAGGCTCGAAGATTCTTATGGTCATGTATGACAATGTGGAGACGATAAGCAGAGGCAGAAACAGGTTGTAACCACCGGTCATCTCCGCCGTGAGGAAGATAGCCATCAGCGGGGCATGCATCACTCCGCTCATCAGTCCTGCCATACCGAGAAGGGTAAAATTCTTGTTGGAGATTCCCACGCCCCCTCAAATATATTGTTGAGAAGGAAAGCAAACAGGAATCCGCACATCGCACCTACAAAGAGGGAGGGGGCAAACGTGCCGCCTACACCTCCGGCTCCATTGGTGGCACTCGTTGCAAATACTTTCGTCAGTATTATGGCGACAATGAAGCAGGCTATGAACCATATATTATCGCGGTCAACATAAAAGAATGTGCCGTCGACTATCTTTGAGTAGTCACCTTCAAGGAGATTATTGATAGCCCCGTAGCCCTCACCATAGAGCGGAGGCAACACGAAGATGAGTCCGGCAAGAATCACGCCACCTATCGCCACCTTCAACATCCGGTATTTCAATCGGGAGAACATGGATTCCATCATAAACATGACGCGAGTGAAATACAACGACACCAATCCGCAGAATATGCCGAGAAGTAAGGTATATGGTATCTTGCTCACGGAGAAAGGTTCACTCTGCGAGAAGAAGAATTCGGAATTGTAGCCCTCCAGCACGTATGCCACAGTCGCTCCCGTGATTGATGAGATAAGCAACGGCATGACGGTGGCTCCCGTGAGATCAATCATCAGCACCTCGAGAGTGAAAAGCATACCGGCAATAGGCGCACGGAATATTCCGGCTATGCCTGCCGCCGCGCCACATCCCACAAGAAGCATCAATATGCGGGGCGACATACGGAATGCCTGACCCACATTCGAGCCTATCGCCGCGCCCGTGAACACGATCGGTCCCTCTGCTCCGACCGATCCGCCGAATCCTATCGTGATGGAGGAGGCCACAAGAGACGCATACATGTTTTTCTTCTTAAGGCGCGACTTATTGCGGGAAATAGCATACAGCACCTTCGTCACGCCATGAGATATGTTGTCCTTCACCACATATTGAAGGAACAGGAGCACTATCAATATGCCCACCACCGGATAGACAAGATAGAGATAGTTGGCAGTGGTCGCGCTGAAATGAGACGTAAGCAACCCGGAGATAAGATGAATCAGCAGTTTGAGCAACTGGGCGGCAAATCCACACGCCACCCCCACCACGAGCGCAAGAATCAACACGAAGTTACGCTCTTTTATGTGGGTCTCGCGCCAGCTGACCACCTTAAACCACCATTCCGTAAATCTGTTGTTATGTTCTGTATATGCCATGTGTTGACTTATTACATTCCTTTACCCCCGCGACTGTCCGCAAGGTATAGATTAATATTTTTATATCGAGGGAGAGCGACATATTTGATATGTATATCAGGTCATACTTCGTGCGTTCCACCATCTGGTCGAGGGTGGAGGCATATCCGTATTTCACCATTCCCCAGGATGTGATGCCGGGACGCACCTGATATACGAGTCCGTAGTAAGGGGCATGCTGCATTATCCGCTCTATATAGTATCGCCGCTCCGGACGCGGTCCGACTATCGACATATCCCCCCTCACCACATTCCAGAACTGCGGGAGTTCGTCAAGACGATATTTGCGGAGCACCCTCCCCACCGGAGTGACACGCTCATCGTGCTCGCTTGAAAGACACGGTCCATCAGCCTCGGCATTCTCTATCATTGTACGGAATTTGTAGATGGCGAACGGCTTCTGTTGCCGTCCCACACGCTCCTGGCTGTAGAAGACCGGTCCCGGAGAGCCAATCTTTACCATTACCGCTATCAGCAGATAGAGCGGAGAGAAGAGGAGCAGCACCAACAACGATATGACTACGTCACACGTGCGTTTCACGTTTTTTGCTGACTCAGAGAGTGCCGGCGACGTGATATCCACAAACGGGTCGCCATATATATCCTTCAGGCGTATCGACGACGTGATGAAAGAGAACGTGTCCGGGGCTATTCTCACGGAGAGTCCGCAGGAGAAGAGATGAAACAGCAGCTTAAGCAACTTATCCTCATCTTTTGTGGCAGGAGCCACGATCAGATGCGTCACCCCCTTATCCGCACATATCGTCTGCAAAGATTCCAGATCATATACGTCTACCCCATCTCCGGAATCCGGTTCGCCCGGAATCCTCACAAATCCACAGACATCGTAGCTGACCCTTGACGGTGTTGTCATCAGCCGCCTTGCTGAGAGGCGTGCCGACTCGGAATTTCCTATGATTAGAGTCCGAAGCTCCCAATTATGATTTCTGAAATTCTTCAGTGCCCGCTGCGTTATTATTATACGCCCGGCATAGCAGAAGAGAAACAGCAGCCCGAAAAGCGACAATATCAATTCGTAATTGATGATGCGCAATCCCGTCTGGTCGTTTATCAGCAGGATGAGATAGATAAGCGAAGAGTTGATAAGCGCGGAACAGAGTGTGGTCTGAAGTTCCTGAAGACGCGACTTGCCAAACGGCTGATTATAGTAGCCGGAAAGCCAGAACACTGCCATCATGGCAAGTGGCACCGACAGCTGCTCGGCTATAAGTTTGCCGGAAAAGAGGAAACGCTCAAGACTACCCCACGACGAATTATCACGCAGGATGGCAAAACGGCAGATATTAAACAACAGGAATGCGATGTTGCCGGTAAGCCAATCCGTTGCGGCATACCTCATCTGTTGCACCCTTATAGATACTGCTGATTTCCTCATCTTCTGCTCAGATCAATTTATTCCCCCTGTCTGACAACTGCAATTCTCATCTTATCACTTTTATCAATCCTCCGTCTGACACCTTTATGATATTGCTCGGCGAGGGAGCCGAGTTCTCATCGCGCCGGTAGGATGCTATGTAGTCAACCCCGTTCTTTATATCGTCGGAAATATCATTGAATATTCCGGAGGTCTTCTCTCCGCTTATGTTGGCGGAAGTCGACACAAGCGGACGACGCAGACGCCGGCACAATTCTTGGGAATATCTCTCGCCGGTGATCCTTATCCCAAGCGACCCGTCGGGCGCAAGAAGGTTTCCCGCCACATTGTGCGGATGATCGTAAATAATGGTGAGCGGGTCGACGGCAGCTTCTATCAGTTGCCATGCCACCTCCGGGACATCATCGACAATTCTGTCGAGTGCACCTTCACTGTCAACCAGCACAAGCATTGACTTGCTTTCAGCACGGCGTTTCAGATCATAGATCTTTCTGACCGCCTCTGCATTTGTGGCGTCACACCCTATCCCCCAAACCGTATCGGTCGGATAGAGTATGATTCCACCATTACGCAGGCATTCCACTGCCTTGTTTATATCTTCCTGAAATGTCATGAAGTGAGATGTATGAATTATATATTCTGTGAGGATTTCAAATCCTCTTCCAATCTATCTATTTCCGACAGCCATAATGCGCTTGAAGCATCGGAGGGCATACGCCAGTCGCCACGCGGGGAAAGACACACGCTGCCTACCTTCGGACCATCCGGCATACATGAACGCTTGAACTGCTGATTGAAAAATCGGCGGTAGAAGTTGCGCATCCATTTGAGTATCGTGGCTGAATTATAGCTGCTGCGAAACGCAACTGTAGCGAGATAGTAGATTTTCCGTGGAGTGAAGGAATTGCGAAGCACATGGTAGAGGAAGAAATCATGCAGCTCGTATGGTCCCACCAAGTCTTCCGTCTTCTGCGAGATCTCATCGTCGCCGGAGGGTATGAGTTCCGGACTGATCGGGGTATCCACTATATCAAGCAGTATCTCGCGCGATTTCGCGCCCAACTCTTCGGCAAACCATTTCACGAGATAGCGCACGAGCGTCTTAGGCACTCCGGCATTGACCCCGTACATCGACATCTGGTCGCCATTGTAGGTGCACCATCCGAGAGCAAGCTCCGACATGTCGCCGGTGCCGATCACTATCGCGTTCTCCTTATTTGCCACGTCCATCAATATCTGCGTGCGTTCACGTGCCTGTGAGTTCTCGAATGTCACGTCGTAGTTTGTCGGATCCTGACCTATATCGGTGAAATGCTGTGCGACTGCCTTGCCGATAGGAATCTCCATTGAGGTGACACCCAAGGCATGCATCAGATCGACGGCATTGTTATGGGTGCGCGAAGTGGTTGCCATTCCCGGCATCGTGATGCCTATTATGCCGCTGCGGTCAAGGTCAAGCATATCGAAGGCTCTTACCGTCACGAGTAGTGCGAGTGTGGAGTCAAGACCTCCGGAAATACCTATCACTGCCCTATGGCAATGGATCGCATTGAGACGCTGCATGAGTCCGCGCGCCTGGATATTGACAATCTCCTCGCAATGCTCCCCAAGCTTCCTCTCGTCATGCGGCACAAAGGGCTGTGGGTCTACCTGCATATCCGGAAGTGGAGACTTGGGAACCTCCTGACACATTGCCGTCATCAATCGCAATCCCGATTTCACACCGGCGTTGTCGAAATATGTGGAGAATCTTGCCCTATCATTCCGGAGTTTCTCCACGTCTATATCTTTCACAAGAATTGTAGCCGCAGTGAAGAAACGCTGTTCCGGTTGGGTGACGGCACCATCCTCAGCTATGATTGCATTTCCGGCAAATACCAGGTCGGTCGATGACTCTCCCCATCCGGCAGAGGCGTAGACGTAGCCGCAACGACAACGTGCCGACTGCTGAGAGATGAGCCGGCAGAGATAGTCATGCTTCCCTATCAATTCATCGGAAGCCGACAGGTTGAGCATTATATCGGCACCTCCAAGACATAACGGTGTGCTCGGCGGATTGGGCACCCAAAGATCTTCGCAGATCTCCACGCCCACCTTTGCCCCCTTATATTCGAAGAGCAGATCAGTGCCGAATGGAACCATCCTCCCGGCAAACATTATCTCGTCGGCGGATATACCATAGCCGGATTCAAACCATCTTTTCTCGTAGAACTCTCCGTAATCGGGTATGTAGGATTTCGGCACTATGCCCAGAATCCTTCCGGAAGCCATCACTATCGCGCAATTGTATCGTCTGCCGTGGGCTATGACGGGCGCACCGACAGCTATCATAATCTGATATTCTGCCGTCTCGCGTGCAAGTTCGGAGATAGCCTCTGCAGCCGCATCCATCAGAAGGGGCTGCATAAATAGATCTGCACAGGTGTATCCCGTAACAGACATTTCCGGAAAAACCACCACGTCACATTCCTTGTGGTCGGCATCCTTCACAATCTCAATGAGGCCATTGAGATTGTAGTCAACGTCTGCCACTCTGACATTGGGCACTGCTGCGCCTACGCGCAAAAATCCATATTCTGTCATCTGCTATTTTTCTTATACTCTATTTTTTTACAAATTTACACAATCTCTTTTATTTCTCCATCTTTTTCCAGTATTTTTAAACTGCCGTCTGATTCCGATTGGATGCTAAGGTTGTGTCTTAAACTAATATGGCAAAGAATGTCATTGGGAAATTATCCAGCTATCTATTCCCCGAATTAAGCGGCATCAGCTGATTGAAGAACCCATTCTCCACCTCTTTGTTAGGGAAACCGAGTGTGGCAATATCAAAGCGTTCGTCATACCCCTTTATTGTGAGATAACCACTCTGATACAATACCGGGATTATATCGGTCAGTTGAAACGACACATCGGAAAGAGATGAAAGACCGATTTCATAGCTTGCCAATTCAGGAAGTGGAAGCCCCTCCACTCTTATCATCTTTATAAGGAATGAGGGGGTGCCTGTCCTGAACCAATAGTTACCAAACCACTCTTCCGACATACAGTTGAGCAGACTGAATGGATTATAGACATCTTCTCCACCTTTCGGAGTAAAATGATAACCATCGTAATTCTCCCTCAATTTTTCATAGATCTCTTCCGGAGTCTTATCTACATTTTTGGAAAACTTCCGGATACCCTCATCAAAATATTCATGCAACTCCTCCTTCGTGATGCCACATATACCGTTATATTGCATGCTGAGAGATATGTCTTGCAAATTATTCAGATCGCTGAAGATGCTGAGATGACCTAATTTGGTCACACCCGTCAACATGGCAAACCTAATATGACCGTCAAGGCTTTTTAGATTGCTGTAGAACATCCGAAGTTCCCTCCGTATGCGCTCCTGCAATTCCGGATTATCAACAGTTTCAAGCAATGGCTTGTCGTATTCATCCACGAGAATCACAACCGGTTTTCCGGTCTGTTCATGAGCTTTGATTATAATATACTTAAATCGCAGTCCTACTGATTTATCACTGTCTGAGATTATTCCATACTCAATTTCCCAACGTGTCAGGAAATCATTGAAATATTCTGCTAATCTTTCTACCGAATCCGGGCTACATCCTGCAAGGTCAATATGAAGCACAGGATAAGCGTCCCAATCATAAGGCTGACGGGAGATTGCCAATCCTTCAAACAGATGGTGATTCCCTTTAAAAAACTGCTCAATGGTTGATATCAGAAGCGACTTTCCGAAACGGCGCGGTCTACTCAGGAAATAATACTTTCCGCCTGATGCCAACTCATGGATATATCTCGTCTTATCAACGTAGAGATATCCATTCTCACGTATTTCTTGGAAGGATTGCATTCCTATCGGGTATCGTAGATTTGCCATAATTCTATCTTTTAAATTTTAAGAAGCCTTCTTATCCGCAAAGTTAGCAAAATTTTTAATATAGTGTAAGTCAGATATTATAAAAACGTATGGCTCCCCCTTGCGAAGAAGCCATACGCAGAATTATGGTTGTCAGTATTTCTATCCTATTCAGAAAAGAAGGAGGAATGAGAGTGAGTTCTGAACAGCATCGTAGCAGTACTCGTAGATGTAGGAAACAAGTCCGAACAATACAATACCTGCCACACAGATCCAGATTGCGGCGCGTGCGCTGCATGCGCTGCGGAATGTCTCGATCTTAGGTTCATCCGCGCTGATCCACATAGCCTTCACCACGAGCAGATAGTAGTAGAGCGAGATGATGGTGTTAATCAATGCGATGAGCACGAGCATATAGAGTGCCCATGAGCCGGTGCCTGTCACTGATGTGAAGATAAGTATCTTGCTGAAGAAGCCGGCAAACGGCGGGATACCTGCAAGTGAGAACATCGCGAGAGTCATGGCGAATGAAAGCCATGGGTTGGTCTTGTGAAGTCCGTTGTAGTCGTCCATACCGACCAGACCTGTCTTGTCTTCAATGGTGGAGATAACCGCGAATGCGCCGAGGTTGCTGACCACGTAAACGAAGATGTAGAACAACATGCCTGCGAGTCCGAGTCCGTCAGCCGCCATTACACCAAGCATGATGTAGCCTGCCTGTGAGATGGAGGAGAACGCCATGAATCGCTTCATGTTCTTCTGACGCACTGCGAAAAGGTTGCCCACTGTGATGGTCAGGATAATGATGCCGTAGAGCATCCATTCCCATGCCTCGCTGTAGACAGCACCGAAACACTGCACGAAGATGATGAAGAACGCTACTGCCGCCGCACCTTTTGAGATAACGGAAAGGTAGCTCGTGATGGCTGTCGGTGCTCCCTGATATACGTCGGCTGTCCAGAGATGGAAAGGCACGAGGGAAAGTTTGAAACCGATGCCGGCTATCACGAATGCGAGTGCCACTATCAGGAGTCCGCTTGTCTGACCTTGGCTGATGGTGATTGCAAGATCATCAAAATAGAGCGATCCGCCGGAGAAGGCGTAGACAAACGACAGACCCACGAGAAGCAATGCAGAGGAGAACACGGCTGTCATGATATACTTGATGGCTGCCTCATGGCTCTCGTAGTGATTCTTATTGAACGCAACGAGTGCGGCAAGAGGAAGTGATGCCGATTCCAGACCGATGATGAAGAGAAGGAAGTGACGTGCAGATACCATAAGGTACATGCCGAAGAGAGTCACCAGAATAAGTTCGTAGAACTCACCCTTGCGGATTGCCACTTCATCACTCTCCACCCATTTTGCACTCTGAAGGAACACGATGAACACACCGACGTTCAGTATTGCCTTCAGTGCATTTGTGGTGGTATCGTTGATATACATTCCACCGAATACCAGTTCCCCGTCGGCAGGAAGAAGCCAGATGGCGATGGTGCCGAGTCCGAAAAGTATGGTGGTGAATGGTGTCAGTATCTTTTTACCCTTCTCACAGGAGAATGTGTCGAATAAAAAGACCAGCATGAATATTCCAAGAACGATAAGTTCAGGAATCATAGATCCAAATTGAGAATAGTCCATTGTAGATTGCTTGTTTTATTTATTCAATACATTTTATTAAAGGGCTGCTGACTGGATGGCTGCCATAATCGGGGCGAAGCTATGCTGGATAGTCTCGTTGATCCAATTGGGGAAGCAACCGATGCCGGCTATGCAGAGTATGAGAGTCACTGTAGAGAGGCGTTCAAACCATGTTGCATCAGTCAAGGCAAGGTGATGCTCATCCTGCACCGGACCGAGAAGAAGCTTGCCGACAACTCGCAGGATGTAGACTGCCGTGATTACAATCGAACATGTGGCTGCAATCACGAATACCCTGTGGAAGAGATCTGCATTCTGGAACGAGCCGAAGAAGATTGTCATCTCTGCCACGAAGCCGGAGAGACCCGGGAGACCCAGCGATGCGAAACCGGCAATCATATAGCAGACGCCGAGATAAGGCATAATCTTCATCAAGCCGCCCATCTGACGGATGTCGCGCGTATGGGTGCGTCCGTAGATCATACCGATGAGGGCAAAGAAGAGTGCTGTCATCAAGCCGTGGGAAAGCATCTGGAGGATTGCGCCTGTCATAGCAGTGGTGTTGAGCATGAGGATAGCGAAAAGCACCATGCCGCAGTGCGACACCGATGAATATGCATTGATGTATTTGAGGTCGGTCTGCACACATGCGGAGAACGCACCGTAGACGATACTGATGCCCGTGAGCACGATGAATATCCATGCAAGCTCATTGGCTGCCTGCGGAAGAAGATAGATGGCGATACGGAAGCAGCCGTAGCCACCGAGCTTCATAAGCACACCGGCATGAAGCATTGATACGGCGGTAGGCGCACATGCGTGACCGTCGGGGCTCCATGTGTGGAACGGGAACATTGCACCAAGGACACCGAAACCTACGAATGTGCAGCAGAAAAGAAGGTTCTGCCATTCGGGGGCTATCGAAGCGTTGTGCGCAATCTCAAGGATATTCCATGTGGGCTGTCCACCCTCCGGAGCACTGTGCCAGTAGATACCGAGAAGACCGAGCATGAGGAATGCCGAGCCGCCCATGAGCATAAGAGTCAGCTTCATGGCTGAATATTCCTTGCGGCCTGTGCCCCACACTCCGATAAGGAGGTACATCGGGATAAGTGCCACCTCATAGAACATGAACATCGTGAAAATGTCAATCGAGATGAAGAAGCCGAACACTCCGGTGCTCAGAAGGGCAAACCAGAGGAAGAAGTTCTTGGGAAGCGGATTGATTTTCCAAGAGGCGAATGTGCCGGCAAATACAATCACTGAAGAAAGCATCAGCATGAGCACTGAAATGCCATCGACACCTACTGCAAGATGAATGTTGAGCGGTGCATACCACATCCAGCTGCCCGTGTAAAGCATCTCGTCGGTGACTCCCATCTCGCGAAGACGGAGGAAGTCGATACAAAGCCAGACTGAGAGTCCGAGAAGAATGGTTGAGCATACCACCATCACGCTGCGGATCGCATTCATACTGCTGTTGCGGCATAAACCCAATCCCGCCATCATGATGACCGGAATAACAACGAACCAGATTAATATATTTCCAAACATAATGTTAAGTTGTTTCTGAGTTGCAATATGAATGTTAAATCAGACAAATCCATGTGATAGCCGCGAGTGCGACAGCGCCGGCAAGATACCATGCCACGTAGGCCTGTATTGTGCCTGCCTGCATTCCGCGGATAGCATAAGATGCTTTCTGGGTGATCTTTGCGAATCCGTCCATAGTAGCGTCGATGACATGGCGGTCAAACCATGCGATGCTCTTACAGATGATGTTGAAGATGATCTTATGAGTGATGAACATATAGATCTCATCCCAGTAGAAGCGACGGTTGGCTGCGGTCCATAGTGTAGGCCAGAAGTTCTTGACCTTGGTCGGGAGATCGTTCTTCTTGTGATACATCACGTAGGCAAGTGCAATGGCAACACACGCCGTGAGGATGCTCGGGATTGCCACCTTCACCCACTCGATGTGGATATGATACGGCTCACCGTTCCAAGTCACAAGTTCGCCAAACGGAAGTGCCCAACCGCATACGCATGACACTGCTGCGAGGAACAACAGAGGCACCGACATCTGCCAGGGGGCATCGTGCGGCTTATGCTCCTTATAGTGGGGATTCTCCTCCCACCAGAATACGAGGAAGTACATACGGAACATATAGAACGCCGTAAGACCTGCAACCATCGTCATCCATGCGCCCCAGAACCAGTGGCGAGCAAACATTGCTGCAAGCATCTCATCTTTTGAGAAGAATCCGGCAAAGGGCCAGATACCGGCAATAGCGAGACAGCCGATAAGGAATGTCCAGTGGGTGATCGGCATATATTTGCGAAGACCGCCCATAGCCGTATAGTTGTTGGAGTGTACGGCATGAATCAGCGCACCGGCTCCGAGGAACAGGAGTGCCTTGAACATCGCGTGAGTGAAGAGATGGAACATACCCGCCATGTAGCCGAGTCCGGAATAGTGGACACCCTCGATGGGCTTGTCGTAGGCAACGCCGAGAGAAACCATCATGAAGGCAATCTGCGAGATTGTGGAGAATGCAAGAATCCTCTTTATGTCGATCTGAGCACATGCCACCACTGCCGCATAGAAAGCCGTGATAGCACCGACGCAGCAGATAAACGTCATCGCCGCATCAACCACACAGTATACGGGGAACATACGAGCCACCAGATACACACCGGCAACCACCATCGTAGCAGCATGGATAAGGGCTGACACCGGAGTCGGACCCTCCATTGCATCGGGAAGCCAGATATGGAGAGGCATCATTGCTGATTTACCCATACCGCCTGTGAAGATCAGCACCATTGCCCATGTCAATACGGATGCACCCATGAATGATGCGCCGCCCGTGGAGGCAAGCACTCTCTCAGGATTGCTGGTAAGATCCATAAAGTTGAACGTATCGGTGTAGAACGAGAGAAGGAGTATACCGATGAGGAAGCCGAGGTCGGCGAAACGGGTCACGATAAATGCCTTCTTTGATGCCGACACTGCCGACGGAAGCTTATAATAGAATCCGATCAGAAGGTAGGATGAGACGCCCACAAGCTCCCAGAAGATATACATCTGGAAGATGTTGGTCGCAACCACAAGACCAAGCATAGAGAATGAGAAGAGCGAGAGGAAAGCGTAGTAACGCTGGAAACCCTGCTCACCTTCCATATAGCCCCAGCTGTAGAGATGCACCATGAAGGAGATAGTGGTGATCACTACGAGCATCATCGCGGAAATCGGATCGAGGAGGAAACCGAGTTTCACTACGAGTGTATCCGTAAATGAGAGCCAGGTAAAGTCAAACACCTGATACTGCTGGCGCACTCCGTCGATAATGAAATTGGCATCACCACTGAAGAAGTAAGTGATAGCCACTGTATAGGCGATTGTGGCAGTCGTGCCCATGCCGATGATGCCAAGTATGCCTGCCATCTTCTTCGACATCTTCACCCCGCCTATTCCTAAGACGAGGAACATCGTGATCGGAATCGCCAAAATTAAAATTGGAAGTGTAATGTCCATATCTTAGAATTTCATTTTATTTATTTCTGTAATGTCAGTATTCCCTATCGCTCTGTAGATATTGATGATGAGGGCAATAGCGATTGCAGTCTCCGCAGCGGCTATCGCTATGGCGAAGAGGGTGAAGACCATGCCGTCCATAGAGCCGGGGAAAAGGAAACGGTTGAACACGATGAAGTTCAGATCCGCCGAATTAAGCATCAGCTCCAGAGAGATGAGAATCGCAATCAAATTTTTACGGGTGACAAAACCGTAGATGCCGCAGGCAAGCATCACCACACTCGGCACAAGATACCATAACATACTCAAGTCCATATCTCTTTAGTTTTTACGGGCAACTGTCACGCCACCGATTATACATGCGAGCAACAACACACTGATTGCCTCAAACGGGAGAAGATACTGGAAGCGTCCGCTGCCTGCAAACACCTCTCCTATCTCATGCATCGTGATCTCATTGCCTGCCTGAAGCGACTCTGCAAGAGAGACGCCGTTAAGCACCGGCATATAGAACAATGCAAGGAGCAGCAACACTGCGGATACACCCGAGAGGGTGAGTCCGATCTGTCTGCGGTGCGACCCGATGCGGCCCGATGAATCATCAGGTCGGTGGGTCAGCAAAATTGCGAAGACAAAGAGCACCATTATACCACCTGCATACACGGCTATCTGCACGGCTCCCAGAAATTGGTAGCCGAGCTGGAAATAGAACACGGCAGTGCCGAGCAGCACGAAAAGCAAGTAGGTAGCGGCACGCAATATCTTGCCCGTCGTCACTGCCTTGAAGGAGAACACCACCATGACAATGGCAACTACGAAATACACGATTATATTTCCTACTGAATCCATTATGATTTATGTTTCTGATTATCGGTTAGTTGTTTCTTATGCCTTGGGTGCATCCGGCGAAGCTGCATCAGGAGCGTTTCCGGCAGCGGCAGCCTTGGCGGCAGCCTCTTTCTCCGCCTTTATCTTGGCAGCCTTAGCGAGCGCCTCCGCCTTTATCTTGGCGAGTTTCTCCGGATCCATTGCTGGCTTGGGAGCCGGTGCTGCGGCATCATCCTTCGGTTCCGGACGATAGTTGAGCTGCTTGACAAGACCTTCACGGGTGAACATTGCCTGCTCGAAATCATTTGAAAACTCAAGGGCATCCTGCGGACACGTGGTCACACACAACATACAGAACGTGCAGCTCCCCAAATCATACATGTATTTGTCGAGCTTACGTTTCTTCTTGCCGTCGGGCAAATCCACCATCTTTGTCGTCAGCTGAATCGTACCGTTGGGGCAATTCATCTGGCATATCCCGCAGGCGATACACTTGTGGCGCCCATCCTTGTCATATTTCAGGGTCAATTCTGCCCTGAAACGATCGGCGATATTCAGAGTCGCACGGTTCTCGGGATAACATTCGGTGATTTTCGGAGTGACCAATTCCTTTCCTGTCACTACCATGCCGTCAATAAGACTCTTCAATCCCTTGCCGGCTTCCGAAAAATATTCCTTTATACTACTCATTTAGTAAATCTTTTGATTCGGTTTCATGATTTTTACCAACCCGGTTATCTCTCCACCTGCCCTCCCAGGATGTCGAGCAACTCGGTGGTGATGCCTTGCTGACGGAGCTTGTTGAATTCAAGCTGCAACGACTCCAAAAGCTTCTTGGCATTGTCGTTGGCACTCTGCATCGCCATGACTCTCGCCGCCTGTTCGGAGGCACGGTTCTCTATGGTGATCTCCTGCATCGTGGATGCCACAAACATAGGCAGAACCTCATTGAAAATCGTGTTGACGTCCGGTTCGAATATATATAGCTTGTTATCTGATTCTCCTTCTGTGCTGTTCCCCTCTATCGCCGCACGACTTACGGGGAATAGCTGGTCGACAGTCAGTATCTGCTTGCTCATGCTCTTGAATTGCATGTAGACCACCTCGATCATATCAAGGTCGCCGGAGATGAAACTGTCTTTCAATTCTCTGACGAAACCATTGACAACAGACGGCGCCATCTTTGAGTCGACCCCTTCTGTGAGATGCACCCGCGTGAGATGATCCTGCAATTTCTTCGTTGCCTTCGCCATCTTCTTTCCGATAGGATAAAGCGTGATCTCAAGATGCTCCCCATATTTCTCACGCAACGTCCTCAATTCTATAAGCACCTGTTTGAAGATGTTGAGATTGTATGCGCCACATAGGCCATCATCCGTGCCGAACACGACCATTCCCATACGCTTCACCTCCCTTTCCTGAAGGAGCGGCGAATCGAATTCCATACCCGTGTCGAGCAAATGACCCATGATCGATTTCACTTGGTTTCGGAAGGGAAGAAGCTTCTTTAGCTCCTGCTCATTCTTATGCACCTTTGCGGAGGAAATCATCTTCATCGCCCCGGTGATCTTTTCGCTTGACGATACCGAACCGATACGAGTTTTTAAGGCTTTTAGTGTTGCCATCTGTGTTGCTTGTAATGGTTTTATTTGTTATGGCTGCCTGTCGCAGACAGACCGCACGTTATGACATGACAGGGGTGGAAGCTGAATGACTTCCACCACTGTATGACATTTTTCAAGATTTATATCGCGAAGCGACCTCTTCGGCACACTGACGCAGTTTGTTTTCCACATCTTCGGTGAGCTTGCCGGCGCGAAGCGTGTCAAGCACATCCTGATTGCGAGATTTCAGAAGCTGGATAAACAGCTCCTCAAATTCGTGGACCTTGTCAAGGGGAACGTTCTCAAGGAGACCGTTGACACCACAATAGATCACTGCCACCTCATTCTCCACGGGCCAAGGCTGATACTGCGGCTGGATGAGCAGCTGCTGATTCTTACGACCTCTGTCGATCACCTTTGCAGTCACCGGATCTATATCGCCACCGAATTTTGTAAACGATTCAAGCTCACGGAACTGTGCCTGGGCAATCTTCAGTGTGCCCGCCACCTTCTTCATCGCCTTTATCTGCGCATTACCACCCACACGGGATACAGAAATACCCACGTTGATGGCAGGACGGATACCCTGGTTGAAAAGACTCGTCTCAAGGAAGATCTGTCCGTCGGTGATGGAGATCACGTTGGTCGGGATATATGCCGACACGTCGCCTGCCTGTGTCTCAATGATCGGGAGTGCTGTCAGCGAACCGCCGCACTTCACCAACGGCTTGAGAGCATCGGGAAGGTCGTTCATCTTCTCAGCCACCTCCTGATTGTTGATGATCTTGGCGGCACGTTCCAACAGACGTGAATGGAGATAGAAGATATCACCCGGATATGCCTCACGTCCTGACGGACGCTTCAGGATAAGTGAAATCTCACGGTAAGCCACCGCCTGCTTCGAGAGGTCGTCATATACGATCAGCGCGTCGCGGCCGGTGTCGCGGAAATATTCTCCGATAGCCACTCCGGCAAACGGGCTGTAGTAACGCATGGATGCAGAATCGGACGCCGTGGCAGCCACCACTACAGTGTAGTCCATAGCCCCGTATTTCTCAAGGGTATGCACCGTAGCTGCAATTGACGAAGCCTTCTGTCCGATTGCCACGTAGATGCAATACACGGGCTTGCCGTCGAGATAGTTCTGACGCTGGTTGATGATCGTGTCGATTGCGATTGCAGTCTTACCGATCTGACGGTCGCCGATGATAAGCTCACGCTGACCGCGTCCGATAGGTATCATTGCGTCGACCGCCTTGATACCGGTCTGGAGAGGCTGGGTCACGGGCTGACGGAAAATCACGCCGGGAGCCTTACGCTCGAGCGGCAGATTGATACGGTCGCCGATGATCGGTCCTTTGCCATCGATCGGCTCGCCGAGAATATTGATCACACGGCCAAGAAGCCCCTCCCCTACAGGAATAGAAGCGATCTCACCCGTGCGACGCACCGACATGTTTTCTGTCACTTTGTTTACATTGTTGAGAAGCACAACACCCACATTGCTCTCCTCAAGGTTGAGTGCGACGCCCTTGACGCCGTTTTCAAACTCCACGAGCTCGTTTGAGCGCACGTTCTCAAGTCCGTAGACGTGGGCCACACCGTCGCCTACTTCCAGCACGGTGCCCACTTCCTCAAACTTGACTTTTGACGTGACGTTGTCAAGCTCCTGTTTTAGAATATCTGATATTTCGCTTGGGTTAAGCATTTTCTCACTTGCTACTTAAGAGGGTTTGACGTAGTTGTTCGAGTTCGTTGCTTATAGAGGCATCCATCCTTACGGAATCGACGTCTATGACGAACCCGCCGATCAGGTCAGGGTTGACCGATTGTGAAAATTCGAGTGTTGAACCTTTGAACGCACGCTCCACCAACTGACGCAACTGTTGCATCTGCGAGGCAGGCAATTCTGCAGCCGTCGTGATGTTGACCTGAAGGATATTATTCTCCTTCCGATATATATCGCGATAGGCAAGCATCATACGGTAGGCGTATTCCGTGCGCTTATGCTCAAGTATCAGCTTGACAAATCGAGCATACGCACCGTCGGTCTCACCACCTGCCGCCGACAACAGGAGCTTCTCCTTATCTTCGGCCTTGACAAACGGATTTGACAGTACCTTCTGCATGTCGGGGGCACTCCGGAAGGAGTCAACCACCCTGTTCATCAGGTCGTATACAGCTTTCGTCGTGCCGTGTTCCGACGCATATTTATACAGCGCCTTTGCATATCTATATGGTATGAGACCGTTGTCCATCAGATCAATTATTCTCTATTTCGTCCAACAATTTGTTTACAAGCTCACTCTGTGCCTTATCGCTCTGAAGATTGTTGCGAACCATCTTCTCGGCTATGTCGAGAGAGAACTTGCTTACTTCATTTCTAAACTGAAGCTCTGCTTCCTTGCGTGACTGTTCTATCGACACCTTGGCAGCATCCATTACTTTCTTCGCCTCCTCGGAAGCCTCTTTCTTTGCCTCCTCGATGATCTGAGATTTCATTTTTGCCGCATCACGCAACATTTCGGCCTGCTGCTTCCTTGCCTCATCGATATATTTCTGAGCGTCGGCACGGGCGGAATCGAGTTGAGCCTTTGCCTCCTTCGCATATTCCACTCCCTTGTCGATTGTGTCTGCTCGCTCGTCCATATTCTTGAGTATCACCGGCCATCCCCACTTCCACAACACTATGAAGAGGATCGCGAAGGCGATAAACATCCAGAAGACCAAGCCTAATTCCGGCGTGAATAATTCCATTATGATAAATTATTACGGTGGTCGATTGGCTTATAGGAAGAGTGCGAGTGCTGATACGATCACAGCGAAGAGAGCCACACCCTCGATAAGAGCCGCGATTACAATCATGTTCGAACGGATATCTCCGGCTGATTCAGGCTGACGGGCAATAGCCTCCATGGCAGATGAACCAATATTTCCGATGCCGATGCCGGCTCCGACTGCTGCTATACCGGCTCCGATTGCTGCACCAAGTGCTGCAAGAGGTGCAACTGCTGCTAAAATCATTGATAACATAATTTTAATGGTTTAATGTGTTATTTGTATTATTTATTGTTTTTCTTTATTTGGTTGCCGGGATGGATACTTCCGTATCTTCCGACGGGAGTTGCTCATGCTTCACCTCTTCATGCTTCGATTCATGATGGCCGTCCTCCTGGCTCATAGAGATAAACAGGGTGGCGAGAAGGGTGAATACGTATGCCTGGATAAAGCTCACCAGAACATCGAGCGCAAGCATGAATATAGAGAAGAGCAAGGAGACCACCACCGAGCCTTTTGCCGCCATGTCGCCGAATGCCGCAAAGATGAAGATCAGAAGCGTCAGCGTGATGACAATCATGTGACCGCCCATCATATTCGCAAAGAGACGGACACACAAGGCTGCCGGCTTAGTGAAGATGCCGAAGATCTCGATAAACTGCATGATAGGCAACGGGAACTTCAGGAACAACGGAACATCGGGCCAGAAAATCTCTTTCCAATAATGCTTCGTGCTGGTGACGTTAGTGACTATGAATACCAACACCGCGAGCACAAGCGTGATGGATATGTTGCCTGTCAGGTTTGCTCCGCCGGGGAAGATCACGATGAGCCCGACAAGGTTCATCACGAGGATAAAGAAGAAACACGTCAGCAGGAATGGCGCGAATTTCTTCGACTTGTCCTTCAGTGTCGACTTTATGACGCCCGTATAGATGAAATCTATCAGCATCTCCATGAAGCCCATGCCCTTGCGCGGAGCCTTCAGACCCTTCCGGGCATACCATCTCACAACCGACATGACCATTGCCGTCACTATAATCACAGTGATGAACAGGGCAAGCACGTTCTTTGTGATGGAGATATCCAACGGACGATATTCCCTGTAGTACTTACCATCAAACAGCACGTAGCCGTCAACCACGCGGTCAACGCCATATTCGCCGCTGAGTGTGGAGTCGGATTGCGCGGCGGCAAGCCTGGTCTTATCTGACTCTGTATCGGCAGGGAAGATTTCGACCAGTTTGTTGGCATGGCTGCTGACATGAGCCAATACGAAACGATAGGTCTTACCATCTTTCTCTATCTCCACAATCTGAGGCACAGCCTCTGTCTCTGTCTTGCCTGTGGCGTCATCAGCCACCTCTTCCATCTTCGTGAGACGGGAGGAGGAAAATGTGATCCATTTGCCATCTTCCGCTCTGACTATCACGGGAAGAGGTATGCGGTAGACATGGCTGAAGGGTACTTCCCAGCCATATCCATCGCCAAGGTGATGGAACATTATCTCTTTGACATTCACCTTGCCCTCCTCTCCGGAGCCGGATGCTTTCATTTCTGCCGGCAGGATGCAGAGAAAGGCGAGGATTGCCAAAACCGTTATTTTTATTCTTGAGTTCATTCCTTGTTGTTTTTACCGATTTCTATCCCTGATGTCGTCAATAGACGCATACTGACACCACGTTATTGTCAACGTCTACCAGCCCACCGCCGATTTCCACACTGATTTCCTCGCCGCCCGGAGTGCGATACTGCACCGAGCCCGCCTTTAACACCGAGATCAGAGAGGCGTGGTTCTTCAACACAGTGAACGACCCGAGGGCTCCGGGCATCGTCACCGCCTCTGCTTCCCCTTTGAAGAGGATTTCATTTGGAGATATTATTTCAAGTGTCATGTACTGGATTTTAGTTGATTTATTTTGTCAGCTGCGGTTTGTCTCATTTCACTTCCGCGAGAAGTTTCTTACCTTTCTCTATTGCCTCATCGATAGTGCCGACATTGAGGAAGGCCTGCTCCGGATATTCATCCATCTCGCCGGAGAGGATCATCTTGAAGCCTCTGATGGTCTCTGCAAGCGGCACCATCACACCCGGAAGACCCGTGAACTGCTCTGCCACGAAGAAGGGCTGCGAAAGGAATCGCTGAGCGCGGCGAGCACGTGCCACGACGAGTTTATCCTCATCTGAAAGCTCATCTACGCCGAGAATGGCGATGATATCCTGAAGGTCGTTATATTTCTGGAGAAGCTGCTTCACTGCCTGGGCGGTATTGTAGTGCTCCTCGCCGATAATATTCGGATCAAGAATACGCGATGTGGAGTCGAGCGGGTCAACTGCCGGATAGATGCCAAGCTCGGCAATCTTACGGCTCAACACCGTTGTGGCGTCGAGGAAGTTGAAGGTGGTGGCAGGAGCCGGGTCGGTCAAGTCGTCGGCAGGCACATAGATAGCCTGTACTGATGTGATACTGCCCTGCTTGGTCGACGTGATTCGCTCCTGAAGCATACCCATCTCTGATGCCAGAGTAGGCTGATAACCTACTGCCGACGGCATACGTCCGAGAAGTGCAGAAACCTCCGAACCTGCCTGAGTGAAACGGAATATGTTGTCGATGAAGAGAAGGATCTCCTTGCCGCCTCCATCGTTGTCGCGGAACTGCTCTGCTACGGTCAGACCGGAAAGAGCCACGCGAAGACGTGCGCCCGGCGGTTCGTTCATCTGTCCGAACACGAGGGTGGACTGTGAATTGTTGACCTCCTTCATGTCGACGTCATGGAGATTCCATTCGCCTTTCTCCATACCCTCCTTAAACTTCTCACCATATTTGATGACACCGCTCTCAATCATCTCGCGGAGAAGGTCGTTGCCCTCACGGGTGCGCTCGCCGACGCCGGTGAACACCGAGAAGCCGTTGTGACCCTTCGCGATATTATTGATAAGCTCCATGATGAGCACTGTCTTGCCTACACCGGCACCTCCGAAGAGACCGATTTTACCACCCTTTGAGTAAGGCTCGAGAAGGTCAATCACCTTGATACCGGTGTATAACACCTCGGTAGAGATTGCAAGATCGTCAAATGCCGGCGCCGGCTGATGTATCGGGCGCAGATGGTCTCTGTCGAGATCCGCGAGGTGGTCGATAGGCTCCCCTATCACGTTGAGAAGGCGGCCCTTCACCTGATTGCCTGTAGGCACCGCGATAGGACGACCGAGATCCTCCACCTTCACACCACGGCGCAGGCCGTCGGTGCTCTCCATGGCGACACACCTTACAGTGTCTTCGCCGATGTGCTGCTCAACTTCAAGGATTAGTTCCTCGCCGTTGTCGCGCACTACTTTCAGGGCGTTATATATAGGCGGGATACATTCTTTCCCTCCCTCAAACGACACGTCGATCACCGGACCGATCACCTGAGTCACTGTTCCGAAATTAGCGCTCATATATTCTTGTAGTATTTATTTCTTGGTTATGTTTAGAAATGCCAGCCGAATGCCACGATGACAGCCATCAGGATAAGGTTGAAAAGCGACAACGGCATCAGATATTTCCATTCGAACGACAGCATCTGGTCAATTCTCACACGGGGGAACGTCCATTTGAACCATATTATGACATATGATACAAAGAAACTCTTGCCCAGGAACCATACGATCGACGGAATATAGTTCATCACGTTGTTGAATCCTTCCCACCCGGGGATATGGAGCGGCATCCATCCTCCGAGGAACATAAGGGAGGCGATACCCGACACGATGAACAGGTTGAGGTATTCTGCAAGATAGAAGAATCCGAAGTGAATACCGGAGTATTCGGTGTGATAACCGGCGGTAAGCTCATGCTCTGCCTCCGGAAGGTCAAAAGGACCACGGTTGGTCTCCGCTGTCGCTGCCACGATATAGATCAGGAAAGCGATGACTGCGGGGATATGGCCTCTGAAGATAAACCATGCCTTATCCTGTGCCCATACAAGCTCGTTGATGTTCATTGTGCCTGACATCACGATGATGGTCATGAGGGCAAGACCGAGCGACAGCTCATAACTGATCATCTGCGCGCCGCTTCGCATTGCGCCGATGAGCGTATACTTGTTGTTGGATGCCCAGCCGGCAAGCAGGATGCCGAGTACACCCACGGAGGAGACGGCGAGGATGAAGAAGATGCCTATGTTGTAGTCAATGATCTGAAGACCATTGCCCCATGGCAGACACGCAAGCATCACTACTGAAGAGGTGATCACCAGATACGGCGCAAGTTTGAAGAGGAAGCGGTCGGTGTCCTTAAGGCTGATAAGCTCTTTGACGAGAATCTTGAACATATCGGCAAACACCTGCAGCAAACCCCATTTACCTACGCGCATAGGTCCGAGACGACACTGGAACCATGCACACAGTTTGCGCTCGTAAAGAATATAGAAAAGGGCGAGCACCGTATAGGTGAGCAGCACCAGCAGAGCTATGACGACACATTCCACGAGAACAGTGGCCCATTCCGGGAGGAAGCCCATCAGAAAATTATTGAACTCGCTGGTCCATATTCCGAAATTAAACATAATTTTTTATTGAAAGTCGTTTGCGGTTGTTTTGTTAAGTCGCTTATTATAGTATTAACGGTCAATATCCGGTATCACAAAGTCAAGGGCGGCACCGATCGTGATCAAGTCAGCGATCATATAGCCCGAGCATGTGAGATCCATGACTCCGACAAGGTTGAAACACGGGCTCTGGAAATGAACACGGTAAGGATTCTTGCCTCCGTCCGACTCAATGTAGACTCCAAACGTGCCACGGCTTGCCTCCACCTGCTGATACCAATTGCCGGCAGGAAGTTTCACCACCTTCGGCACCTGTGCGCGTATATCCCCTTCCGGAATCCTGTCAACAAGCTGCTCAAGAATCTTGCAGCTCTGCTCTATCTCTTTCATTCTCACCATGTAGCGTGAATAAGAGTCGCAACCGGTCTCAAGCACCTCCTCGAAATCAAGTTCCGAATAGATGGAATACGGGTGCTTCTTACGGCAGTCGCAGCTCCAATTGGAGCCTCTTCCGCTCGGTCCGGTGATGGCATAATTGATAGCATCCTCTTTTGAAAGATGACCCACTTTCTTAAGACGGTTCTTGGCGATAAGGTTGCCGCTGAACACCTTGTGATACTCCTTCAGACGCTCCGGCATGATGCGAATAAGCTCCTTTACGTCTTTCACGAAATCAGGATGAAGGTCGGCAATCACGCCGCCTATCACGTTATAGTTCATCGACATACGTGCACCGCAAGTCTTCTCAAAAATATCAAGCACCATCTCACGCTCACGGAAGCCGTAGAAGAATGCCGTGGTTGCGCCGAGGTCCATGGCAGTACAGCCAAACGATAGCAGGTGGCTGGATATACGCATCAGCTCATCCATCATCACTCGTATCACCTCTGCCCTCCGCGGAATCTCAAGCCCCATGGCCTTCTCGATACACATACAGAGGCAATGACGGTTCTGGTGGGCGGACATATAGTCCATACGGTCAGTGAAATGAAGGATCTGCGGATAGGTCATCCCTTCGCAAAGTTTCTCAATTCCACGATGGATATAGCCGGAAACCACGTCTACTTTCTTCACTGTCTCGCCATCTACGGCTGCACGGAAACGCATCACACCGTGGGTAGAGGGATGCTGCGGACCGATGTTGACCACATAGTCATCCTCCTCAAACACCTTGCCGGGCACTGCCTTCACCTTGCCGGAGGCATCCTCCACGTAGCTGACCGTGTCATCCTCATTCTGCTCGTCTTCAGCAGGTATGGGGTTGAGCTTCGGATCAGCATCGTAGTCTTTTCTCAAAGGATAGCCCTTCCAGTCGTTGCGAAGGAAGAACCTGCGCATATCCGGATGGTTGATAAACTTTATGCCGTAAAAGTCGAATACCTCTCTCTCCTGAAAGTTAGCCACTTTCCACAGATCGCTGACGCTATGAATCATAGGATTCTCGCGATCTGCCACTGCCACCTTGACAGATATGACCTCCCAGTTGCGCGACGTCGACGTCAGATAATATACCACGCCGAGAGAATCTTTCCAATCCATGCCAACCACTGCGGTAAGGACATCGAACTCAAGTCCTCTGGTCTCTTTGAGAGCCTTGGCAAAGCTATGCCAGTCTTTCTCCTCGACTGTCACCATCAGGGTCTCGCCCTCTGTGAAGACAGCTCCGGGAAGAATACTGCTGATTTTTTCTTTTATATCGCTCATCTTGTCTCTTGGTTCCAATATAATCTTCTACTTAATCAAGGGCTCTCAATCTATCCTACCCTTCTCCTCGGGATGCTGTGCGAAGAATTCCGCGATTTTCTCCTTGCGGTTGACGCCTCCGAAGAATTTCTGCACCTTGATCTTACGCTGCAACTGCATCAGACCGTAGAACATTGCCTCCGGACGGGGCGGGCAACCGGGGATGAACACGTCGACCGGAAGGATATGGTCAACACCGGGCACTACACAGTAGGAGTTTTTGAACGGACCGCCGGATACGGCACAACCTCCGCACGCTATCACGTACTTAGGCTCGGCAAGCTGCTCATACAGACGACGGAGCACCGGCGCCATGCGATGCACAATCGTGCCCTGCACCATTATATAGTCGGCCTGACGGGGTGAGTTACGCGCCACCTCAAAGCCGAAACGAGCCATGTCGTAGCGTGCTGCGCCAAGGCTCATAAACTCTATGGCACAGCAGCTCGTGCCGAAACACAAAGGCCAGAGTGAGTTGGCTATACCCCAATTGATCAGCTGATCAATCTTGCCTACCATCACATTCGCTCCCGTAGCATTGAGTTCCTCCACGAGTTTGTCGATATACTCGTTGTCTTTGAAGTCCTCATGCTTCATGCTCTTGATCTTCACTTCCATTGCAACGCTCCTTTCCGCCATGCGTAGGCAAGGCCCATAATAAGCACAAACATGAAGATGCCGATGCACAGAAGACCCTGCGGACCAAGGCTGCGCATCACCACTGACCAAGGATAGAGGAACACTGTCTCCACATCAAAGATAAGGAAGAGTATGGCAAAGATATAGTAGCCAGCCTTGAACTGAATCATTGACTTGCCACGCGTTGGTATACCACACTCATAAGGCTCCGACTTCTTGACAGAATACGATTTCGGAGAAATCAACTTCGCTATCAACAAAGCAGCAAATACAAGACCGATGCCCGTCAACGTGGCGGTCACTGCCAATGCATTGTTGCTTATCTCCAACAAAAGATTCATATAATCGTCTTATTTTTAAATAATTATTCTCTCAACTTTTTATTTTGACCGGGTTATGGTACTCAATCATTTGCAAAGGTACGAAAAATTATCGTTCTTAAAAATTTTTATTGCACATAAATTTGACTTTTATGCAACTTTTATTTTCTATTTCCAATCTCCGTAATACTCATATCCACTCTCATGACAAAAAATGAGGAAGCCTTTTTCTGACTTCCTCATTATCTGTAGGTAGATTTATCGGACGATGGATACAGATCACATGTTCTCGGGAATCTTGACGTAGCTGCCGGAGAAGTAGCCCTTGTAGGTGTCGGCCACGCTGAATTCCATTCTGGTGCTTGTGAGCCATGAGTTTGTCATCACCATCTTGAACTCATTGAATTTAAACGTCGGATAGGGAGTAAATTTATCCGGATCCGGGAGTGCGGGAAGATTCCCTTCCGGAATCAGAGGAATGATATCCTTTCCGCTGATCTCATAGCTTTCGCCTTGGAAGGTTATGTCAAGACCCGGAATATAGATAGCTGCCTTCTCTGGCTCTTTGTCGGAATCTGAGAATTTGGCATTGTAGATAACTATGCCAGCTTTCTTCTTATCAAGGTCCATGATCACCCTGTATACCATCTTCTCGCTCTCAGCCATTCCCGACATGCCGTTGGGTAGAGAATACGAAGTGTTGGTCTTGCCGGCATAGAAGGCATCGCAGAAGAAGGTCTTCACCTTATATTCTGACCCGAAATCATACTGTGCCACCACAAGCGGAGATATATAGCCTGTCATGTTGGGATAGAACACGGTGCCGGGGATGTAAGAGATCTTACCCTTTTCATCCTTCTGTGTGGGAGTGAACACCTTGTTGGGCAGGAAATCTTTAGGGAGATTATCGTATGCACTCAGCATGAAAGTGCCGTTGCTTATCTCATATCCTCCTGATGCCGGATCGCTGCTAACGTTCTTGATTATCTGCTTATATCCGCCGACGTTGACCACGGGATAAGTCTGAGTTACAAACGTGCGGGCAGTATTGTTGATGGAAAGACTGGTAGTCGAAACCGACATATCCCATAACGATGCCGACATCTTGCTCTTGAAGGTATAGGAACCGTAAGACATTGTCGGAGTGGTGCCATCCTTCGGAATCACGAAGTTGCAGGTGGGATAAGTCATCGTCTGCTCATTCTCTCCGTTGCCGGTGTTGCAGGCAGTCAGAAGAAGCGAACATCCCGCAAGTGCGTAAATCAACTTTTTTTTCATTTCAATTATATTTATGTTATTGGTTATATTATTTTTTCAGTTTTCGACATGAGCATACGCCCACTTTTTTAGAGACATAATACCGGCATACCCTCAGCTCAGAAATTGTATCTCAACGTGGCTCCAAGCTCCAAGCCTCTCCCCCTTTGCAGAAACTCATTACCCATCGACTTGAAATAGAACGTATGGTATTTCGTGTCAGTAAGATTCTTTCCCCAGAGTTGGAGAGAGAGCCGGTCATCCCCCAAGGTTATACCTGCCCCGAGCAACGCATAAAAATTCTGGTGTTCGGTGTTCGATTCGTTCCAATAGATATCACCGGTGCCGCGTATGTTGACATCAAAAGTCACATCTCCGAGCCACGCCACCCCCGTAGGCACACTCCAGATACCCTGCACGAAGAAGGTATTTCGTGGCGCGTAGGGAAGATATTTACCTTTGTAGTCGCTGATACCGTCATTGAATCGGATGAACCGTGCATTAGTATAACCATAGCTACAGTTGAGCATCAGGTGGTCGGTGAGCTCTGCATTTACAGAAATCTCTCCGCCGAAACTGCGGGTGCGTCCGGCATTCGTCATGATGCGTCCGGTAGTGGTGCCATCAGGGAACATGGTCAGCTGCTGATCGCGGCAGTCTATGTAGAATGCAGCAAGATCAAGTCTGACGCCTATCTCCGGGAAAAGAAGATGGCTGCCTATCTCGTAGTTCCAACTCTTCTCCGGCTTATAAGAAACGATACGGTCAACGTCATATTGTGTGCCGACGCCCATCATCACCATAAGCCGTTGTTGGAGTACATCACTGAACATCTGCGTGTTAAATCCTCCCGCCTTATATCCTTTAGAAACTTTAACATAAATATTGCCCCCATCCTCACCCAAAGAATAGGTTGCCGACAATTTAGGAAGCAACGTGAGGAAGTCGCGGGAGATGCGCCCTTCGTCATTGATGTATATCTCTGTGTCGCGATAATATTCATATTTCCCGTCGGTGAGCTGATATATGGCATATCCCGTGTCACACGAGCTGAGATAGTTCAGCACCGATTTCTCATAATCCAGACGCAACGCCGCGCTTAGAGTCCATTTGCCGAGAGTGAGGTCCGATTCATGATATGCAGATAGTCCCCATGTTGGGATTGTAAAATTGCTATTGAGTGAAAATTCTCTTGTATTCCAACTTATTGGATACATCGGATTGGCTTCATTACGGTGCTTCTCAATAAGATCGGCGATGCCACGGTCCTTGAACGTCACGGGCGCATCCATATCAAGATGCTTATAGAATGCAAAGATTCCGGCAAGCCATCTGTAGCTGCCGTCCTCCTTCCCTTTCACCACGATATCCTCCGTCAGTGCCGTCTCACGTTTCTTCTGCGTGAGCGTGAAGAAATCCTCCGGAAGGAAATCCTGGTCGAGGGTCATATTGTCATTGATATGCTGCACCGACGTGATTGATGCCACGGAATATTTGTCGCCTGAGTATCTTATGGCAAGACCATCCGTAAACGTGAAACGATGATAGAAGCAGGTGTCGTTGTAGGCTATCTCTCCCGTCTCTTTCCATTCGTAGGGATACCCTCCCTGTTTCAGATAACCGGCGGCGGCTGTGTTCTGAAGATTCCAGCCATCCTTGAAACGCCAGTGGAACTTGACCCTACCGCTCCAGTTTCGTTCATGATCCACCTTCTTACCGTTATATTGGTTGGTGAAAACTCCATCGCGGCTTCCGTAGGCTCCCACAATGGCTAATCCGGCACGCGAATTAAACTTATGATACCATCCGGCAGAGATCTTGATTGCCTCCCCTGATCCATATTCCGCCATAAGACGCCATCCCTGATAGCGCATTGGTGAGAGGGTGGTGACATTTATGACCCCCGCCATCGTGTTGCGCCCATAGAGTGTTGACTGAGGTCCGCGAAGCATCTCTACGGAAGCGATATCGGGGATATCGAAATCGTAGGCATCCTTGTTAAGATATGGCACATTGTCAACGTTCAACCCTACCGACGGCTGATCCATGCGTGCGCCTATGCCCCTCACATAAATTGACGAGGTCATGCGTGAACCGTAGTCCGGCACGTAGAAGTTGGGAACCACATCCGAGATTCCCTTTATAGCCGCCACTCCAAGGCGTTCGAGTGCTGACCCGCTGAGAACAGTAGCCGCTTCCGGCTCATCATTCAGACGCGCCATCTGCTTGACTCCTGCGACATTCACCTCCTCAAGCATCACACCGACAGTGTCCGGACGCACCTCATCCGCTCTCATCATGAGAGGTACGCATCCCAGTCCGACCGACATTATAATTCCTATCTTTTTCACACCGCAAAATTAACGAGAGTCAGCGATGCCTGCAATCCTCATTTCTGATGATTTTATCGCCGGCTGACAAAGAATAGACAAGATATTGGATAAAACGCCTTTATTTATTAATTTTGCAAATCAGAAACTGAATTAACCATGAAATCTATAAAGGAACTATACAGAATAGGCACAGGTCCGTCATCAAGCCATACGATGGGACCACGAAAGGCCGCAGAGATATTTCTCTCCAATCATCGCCACGCATCGGGATATGAAGTGATATTATATGGAAGCCTTGCCGCCACAGGCAAAGGACACATGACTGACGCTGCCATCATCGACGTGTTGTCGCAGAGCGACCTTCCGGTAAAGATTATATGGAAGCCCGACGTATTCCTGCCATACCACCCCAACGGCATGACATTCCGTAGCCTTAACGCCGCCGGATTGCCATCCGATGAATGGACGGTCTACAGCGTCGGCGGAGGTGCTATCGAAGGGGAAGGTCTCGCCCACGAAGGTGGCGCGGAAATCTACGGAAAGAATACCATGTCGGAGATCATGGACTATTGCGACCGTAGCGGACGAAGCTACTGGGAATATGTGGAGCAATGCGAAGGGAAGGATATAAACAATTTCCTTGATGAAGTATGGGCTACTATGAAAGCTGCCGTTGAAAAGGGTCTGGCTACCGACGGACGTCTCCCCGGTCCGCTTAATCTGCGAAGAAAAGCACGCGCATACTACATGAGGGCTGAGGGATATCGCGACAATCTGCGCTCCCGCGGACTCGTATTCTCTTACGCACTTGCCGTCAGTGAGGAGAATGCTTCCGGTGGCACCATCGTTACGGCTCCTACGTGCGGAAGCTGCGGTGTGGTGCCTGCCGTGCTCTATCATCTTTGGAAAAGCCGTAATTTCTCCGATATGGAGATACGCCATGCCCTCGCCACTGCCGCCCTAATAGGCAACGTGGTGAAACACAACGCAAGCATATCGGGTGCAGACGTAGGTTGCCAGGGGGAAGTGGGCGTGGCTTGCGCTATGGCTGCCGGTGCCGCCTGCCAGCTGTTCGGTGGTTCTCCCGCACAGATAGAATATGCTGCGGAAATGGGTCTCGAGCATCATCTCGGCATGACCTGTGACCCTGTGTGCGGACTCGTGCAGATTCCATGTATCGAAAGAAATGCATACGCCGCCGCCAGAGCTTTGGATGCCAACATTTATTCCTCGTTCTCCGACGGACGACACCGCGTCAGCTTCGACAAACTGATTCAAGTGATGAAGGAGACCGGCCATGACCTGCCGTCTCTCTATAAGGAGACCGGTGCCGGCGGTCTTGCGAAAGATTATAAAATAGATAATGTCTGATTTCAAGATTCATACTTTAGGCTGCGGTTCCGCACGCCCATCCCTTAGGCATCAACCCTCTTCCACGGTGGTAAATCATCGGGGCAACCTATTTATGGTAGACTGCGGTGAAGGGGCACAGCTCGCCTTTATGCGACAGCGGCTTTCGTTCAGCCGCCTGCAACATATCTTCCTCACTCATCTTCATGGCGACCACGTGTTTGGTCTTCCCGGTCTTATCGGAACGCTTGCCCTTAACGGGACGGGCGGACACATCACCATCCATACGTTTGAGGAGGGGATGAAGCAACTCTCAGCAATCTTCGATTATTTCTGCCGCGACACCCCTTTCGATATACGGTTCAACGTAATCAAACGCGAAGAGGCGGTCATATTGGAGACAAAATCCCTTACCGTAAGGACCGTACCGCTCAATCATCGTGTGCCTACCGTAGGTTTCATTTTTGAGGAGAAACCGAAGGAGAGGCATATCAAGGCTGACATGACTAAGTTTCATGAGGTGCCACTTACCATGATGCGGCGTATTAAGGCGGGTGAGGATTTCGTGAAACCGGATGGAACCGTGATCTGCAATGCGATACTGACCACTCCCCCATCCCCCTCCCTTTCGTATGCCCACATAAGCGATACTGCCTACATGAAGGATCTGTCTCAGAAGATTGGTCCTGTAGACCTTCTCTTCCATGAGACAACATATCTGGAGGAGCACAAAGCAATGGCGGCACCACGCGGTCATTCCACCGCCCGACAGGCAGCAATGGTGGCAAGAGATGCAGGAGCCAAGGCTCTCCTCACGGGTCACTACTCCTCCCGCTATAACGACGACACTCTCTTCCAAAAGGAGGCCGCCGAAATCTTCCCCAACGTCATCCTCAACCGTGAGGGACTGGTAACAAATGTTGGTTAGCCCCACTCCCCAAAAGGGAAGCTAATGAGAAGGTACAGAACTGGAGACGGCTGAAGAATTACCAAGAGTGTAATTCTTCAGCCGTCTCCTTTATTATTTCACTTGCTTCTCAACACCCCCTTTAGGGAACCGAGGGGTCTAACCGGATATTATCTCACTATCACTACCTCACCGACAGAATGTGCCACCTGCAACGGTGAGTATTGACTCTGAACTGAGGCGATACCGATTGAGTAAGTACCCTCTCGGTCAGCATAGCAATCATAGGTGATCACATTGACACCTTTCGGAAGGAACTCAATGAAGAATGACGTGCGCGAATCCCTTACCTCCCTATAAATGCCAAGACCATCCTGAGATGTATAGCCCGACAACTGGTCAGCAGGTTCGAACGCTGCCCCACGCTCATCCGTGATCGCCACGTAATTCATATCCTTGTCGCAAGTCAGGGTCAAAGTCACACGAACCTTGTCGCCCACCTTTATCTGCGACTCTTTAGCCACCTCTCCCGCAGGGGTGTCAGTGACAACAAGAAGTTGCTTCCTTATCTTCAGATTCTCGCAACTTTCTGCCTTCACATCCTTCATCGGTGCCACATACTGACTGATGACTCCGCCCCATGCCGGACCGTCGCCACCTTTTCGTATGGTCAACTCCTTGCCCGACGCAAGTTCTGCACTTATCGGAAGGGTCATAATCCCTGTCAGCATCTCGCCCTCAGGCAAGCTGAGCGTGTTGTCGCCAAGCTTTATCTCCGGAATGCCTGTCGATGCACTCCAGTCAGAGCCACTTGACAATATCGACTGTATGACCTCTACCGTATTGGAGTTGGCACCCCAGTCCTCTGTCTCCTTCTGCAGAACGAGCCACTGACGAAGACCATCCACAGCCTGTGCCTTCGGTGAGATTTCAGAATATGCCTCAAGCACTGTAGCGGTGGTCGAAAGCTTATCCCAACCGTTGTAGCCCGACGACAGATTGTCATACCACCAGCCTTTCGCCTCATCTTTTGAGGCATACTGGTTGAGTGATTCCAATATAACTCCTGCTGTACGCTCATACCCGTTGCTTCGCGACATCAATATGGCTGCAATCGCCTTCTCCTTTACAGAGAATTTCTGCCACTCCTCCGATATACGTTTCAACGCCTTATTCTTCAAGCCGGAGAATCCGGAAGGTCCGTTGCCGGCATCAAAGAAACTGCGCACATAAAGATAGTCAAGCATATCGTATACTGAGAACTCATGTTTTGACTTCACGTAGTCGTCATATTCCGACTTATCACAATAAGCAATACCCTTACGTATCATGGCGTTGCAACCATCAGGAAGCGCACCGGTCTTCTTCATCATACCGAAACGCCGGAGCACTTCCCGCGTCATAAACGATGATGAGCGCATATCCGGGCACCAGCTCCAACCTCCGTCGGAGTTCTGAAGACCCTTAACCTGATCAAGTATCGAAGCCACGGCTGAATCAGCACCCTTCTCATCAAGCAATGTGTTGAGGCTATGCATGCGCAGCGTCTCTGCCGACGCATTGTTTACCCATGGAGTGTTGATAAGCTCCACAGTCTTCAGTTCGGCATCCTTCTCAAGATTTGATTTGAGAGCATCACGTGCACTCATGGCGTCAGAAGCAAGCACCTTCTCAATGCCACTCTTTATGACAGGATATTTACGCGTGATCGTTAGTGCCGTTGAATTGGCATAGAGAGCACGCATCAGTGCCACGACATTCTTAGATTCAGGAGAGGAAATCGACGGGAGAGCGAGCACACATTCCCAAATCGGATTGTCGCAATATTTCAAAGTCAGGTTGGCATCCTTTCTGAACTTCGGCAATCTCTTCACAAATGAATCCTTATCTGCTCCAAGATAGAACTGCACAGACTCTATCACGGGAGTTGACGAAGGGAGAACCGGGATGACCGTCTGCTCCCCATCCGAGTGATTCTCTCCGTAGGCATACGCTCGCATACCGACAGCCGAAAGGTCGGTCGGCACATGGAACCTCACTGCAATCTTTCTGTTTGCCGACGGCTTGGTGAGTTCTGAAGCGGAGCGTTCTGATGCTATGGTCTTACCTGTCATCGGGTCAAACAGCTCTATTTCGCCATATAGATGCAAGTCATGATCGGTATTATTGAAGAGCAGAGCGGAAACTTCCACGTCATCCCCTGTGCGGACAAAGCGCGGAGGATTACTCTTCACCATCACCTCTTTCGTCGACATGGCATCCTTCAGCATACCTGCCGTCAGAAGGTCGTCGGTATAACCCATTATCTGGAACTGCCATGTGGTGTTGAAATTCGGGCTGTCAAACTCCACCGACACGTTGCCGTCGGCATCCCCTTTCAGATCGGGCATGAAGAAAGCAAGCGGCATCTCCACCGGACGAAGCTCCACCTCCTCACGGGCAGCGACTCCACCATCAGCATTGACAACCTTACCCTCTTCCAGCACGGCTTCATCCGCCGCCATATCTACAGGATCCGGTGCCGCGGCTGCCAGATTGAGAGAAGTGGTCTGAACAGTAACCAACACCTCTTCCGCTTCTGCACTCTCCTCCTTGACGTCATTGATCCCTCTTATCATCACTCCTGCTGAACGCGCTGCCGTCTTATACATCACCATACGTCCGCCACCTCCGGAAAAACCATATCCGTAGGTCTCCCAATCCGGTATCGGATCACCTACCCGGTCATAACGCGGCAATGTGGAGAATGTGCCTCGCGGTGAGATGGAGCCGATTCTTGTATTTGATACGAAAGTATTATCAAAACCAGATCCTCGCCCTACGTTGAAACTCCATGCGAACGGCGACAAGGCATTAAGCGATTTGTCAGTCATGACTGCAAACGCCGGAATATTCTTTACAGCATTTCCATCGACCGTAAATTTAAAACGCCATTGTTCATGCGAGCCCGACGTGATGTTGCTGCGGAATGATTCTGCCTTAACCGACAGTTTCTTTTCAGCCGATGCCGGAAGGATCTCCACCTTCGTTACCTTCTGATTGAATTCATGCATACCGCTGAAAGCCACCCATACGCGTTCGTTACCCTGTGGAGCCGCTACGCTCAGACTCTTATTGTCGCCATCTATCTGAACCCATTCGCGGCTGATTATGCCGTCATCTCCGGAAACAACCGCAAGAATCCAGGATCCAGCATATCCGCTTCCAAACTCCACATCTACCGACGAGGAACCCTCAGATGCCACGATCTTATGGAGTGGCACCCACAACGGAGTCTTATATGGAGCCTTGCGGTCATCCTTACGCCATATCACAGTCTCTGTCTCGCTTTTCAGCGTATCGCCGGAGAGACAGAACGCCAATTTATATTTGCCTGACGGAAGATCTGATGAATTTAGTATCAATGTCGGGCTGTCAAAGGTGCCGGAAAGGATTGTGGCATCGCCATCGGTATTGACAACAGAATAATCCACTCTCTTCCCCACCGGAAGACCGAGTATGTCATATACCGGCACATTGAAACGCACCTCCTTATCCGAAGCGCACACCTCTGACGGTATTGACGGATTTACACTGAATCCCTTCCCTATCGAGAATCTGAACGGGGATGCTTTCTGAGTCTCGCCTGACGGGGATGTGGCATCAACGTTGAGCGTGTAGGCTCCATATTCGAAATCGGTGCCTTTCAGATTCTCTGTAGGCAACGATATGGTAAACTTACCATCGGCATCGCTCTTGACTTCACCTCCAAACGTGGCGTCAGGATTAGTGCCATGCCACAGTCTCCACCAGGGATTCCATGATATATTGAATTTCACATCCGCTCCATCCAGAGGCATACCGCTGTAAGTCTTCACCACGCCCGTAAATTTCAGCAAGTCGCCTGCCTTATAATTCGTGGTGGAATCTGCATTTATCTCCACGTAGAAACCCGGAGCCTTGTATTCAGCGACCTCCACATTCCCCCTTGCAGCAACAGAGGGCTTATATTTTTCATAGATTGCCTCAAGTGTAAATGTACCGAGCAATCCGTTCTTTGGAAGATCAAACGCACCGTTACAGCGTCCGTCGGCATCAGATGTCAGCGACAGCGTATCAACAGGATTATAGTTTGCATCACGCAGCACCACACTGAGTGATTCATTCTTCAGCAATCTGTTACCCTCTCGCGAAGGCAACCAGCCTACAATGCCGAATTGAAGACGGTCGCCGGGCTTATAGATTGCCAAATCCGTGAATATATTACCTACAGCCACCACCTTTTCGTCGTTCTTATAATAGCCGTAGCTGCTCCACATTTCCGCTACAGACTTACCCTTGGTGGCTTTCACCCGATAATAACCCTTCGGAATAGAAAATGCACCGTTGGCATCCGAGACTCCCGACTTTACAAGCTTGCGTCCGTCATTGGAATATATTTTCACGGATGCACCTGCCACAGGACGCTGATCGCGGGAATCCACCACATAGACAACGCCGGAATCCTTCTGTGATGAGTTCGAAACCGTTACTATAGAAATATCCGTCACATTGATCGCTCCTATCGACCATTGCTCCAGTCTGTTGCGCCAATCCTTGCCGAGCGAGGATGTGGGCGAAGGCAATGCCACGTAACGACCAGGCTCCAATGCAGGAATATCAAATTCAAGTTTCTGCGAGAATGGTATCTCTCCCGAAGCCGACAGCGGAATGGATGCAATCTTGACTGCTCCTGTCGGGAAATTCTTTATCTTTACGGAATTGACCGTAACCATAGATTCCGGCACCTTATATATAAGCACGTAGGCACTGTTCATGTTGCGCACGTTGACCTTACCCTTGCCGGGAGTGTTGCACATCATGACATCCGGCACGTCAATACGCACCACAGCCTGAGCAATCATTGCCATATCATACTTCACCATCCCGACGCCAACAGCTTTCGGGAAACGTTTTGTCCAATCCTCCATCTCTCGATAGAGTGCCACAGATTCCGGAGAACCGACAAATTCCGTATTCGACAGAGAGTGATAATATTCATTCAGCACAGTAGCAGCCCAAGGGGTGGAAGAGAGACGTTTCGCCCAACCCTGCAGGAAATTCGTCTTCTCATCCCTATCCAGCATGGCGGCACGCTGCACCACGGCTACAGAAAGAGCTGACGCATCAGAATCCTTTTCCCGAAGTGAGAGAAGGGCGTCAAGCATCTCCATACCCTTATTCTGGCATCTGTCGGGATACGACAAGTTCTGCTGGGTCATATCCGTTCTGAAAGGTATGACTTTCGTCTCCGACCCGTTGCCGAATGAGTTGAGAAGGGCAACTGATCTATAGACGATAAAATCATACACGGTCAGATTCCAATCCTGTGCATCTTTCGTATCGGTCAGCAAAGGGGCTATCTTTGCAATCGGCATACCCTCGGCATCCTGCATACCTGCCGACACCTTGTCAATCAGTTCAAGGGTCTTTTTAGCAAAAAGGCTACCGCTCCAACTATTCGGGTCGTCGGGATAAGAATCCGTCGGCAAGTTGCGGCGATTGTAGTCCCAGGCATTCTGCCTGTAAAGACTCACGTATAATGTAGCCTCAAGCAGATATGATAACGACGAATATGGAGCCGGAAGAATATTAGCTGCCGAATCGATCATCGACACGTTGGCTTCAAATGATGACTGCGACACTTGCTGACGCGCCACTACCATCTGTATCGCCGCTTTCAGAGCCTTCACCCCGTCGCGCTCATCAAGCGCAACAGAGAACTGCGCAGAGGCATCTTTCTCAACTGTCTGTGGAAAGGCAAAATCCGGATTTTCAAACGTAGATTGTGTCATTTTCTGCTTTGGTGTTGAAGTTGATCCCTTTGCCGCTGCCGACAATGGGATTTGCAGGATAAGCAACAAGGCAGTCAACAGGACTGCCTTGCATTTATGGGTACGAATCTTTATCATAATAAATTGGTCATAATTAAAATGTTTTGGTCATGGAGTAAAATCCTTAATCACCTAAAATCTATTTAAACCTAAGATATTCACCTCGTTAACGGTTGTGTCCCTTACGACCTTTATGACGCATCTCCTCCATCTTCTTCCTGAACTTATCCTCAGCGGATTTCATCTGGAAAATCTGCTTCTGTGTCAAGAATTTTGAGAATTTCTCGTCATATTCCTTTGCTATTGCAGCATCTTCTGTCTTAGCCTTGTTCCAGGCATCCGTCACAGCCTGATAGTCTGCTTCCGTAGCATCGGCATTCTTCTTTACTTTTCGTTCAAGCTCTCGCGCAGACTTCATCGCGGCAAAGCGTTTTCTACTCATTTCATCATATAGCTCGAAGAATTTCTGCTGCTGATCCTCCTTCAAGTCCATTTCCTGAGCAAGAAACTTCATCTTGAACTCCTGTATCTCCCGGAACATCTGTTCCTTCGACTTCCCCTCCGGAGGAGGGGGACAACATCCTACTGAAGCCATGGCGTTTCCGGCTGCCATCACTATCAGCATCAATGAAAGTAATATGTGTTTTACCATAATTATTCGGTTAAGCAACTGTTTTTGCTATAATTAATCAAACTGGGAAATCAGACCGGGAAATCAGACTGACCGGGATTCTTTCTTGGAATCCTTTGCCGACACTGACACCTGCATCGCTGAGTATTCCGGCTCAAGTTCATATCCGAAATCATCCTCAAACTCATCAAATGAGTCATAGTTCACGCTCACATCCTTCTGAAGGTCATAGTCTGTTTCTTCCGAGAAGACCGGAATCATGTCGTAGCCTCCGGCATCGATCATATCCACAAGTGCCTCCGGCGGATTTTCAAGGCTTAGGGATGTGGCAGATGACGAGACGTGATGAAACATATTCATCATCAGCCATATTCCAGCAAACATCGCCGCAAGATATGCATACGGCTTGATGCGCTGCCATAACGACATATCCACACTTCGGGGTGCTTCCGGATATGGAGGGAGTTTCGACATGATGCTGACGTTCAGCTCTTCAAAATAACCGTCAGGCACCTCAAATCCGGGATCTGAACCATATTTTTCTTTTAGCTTATCTTCGTGTCGCATATTTATTACCTTTTTAAGCTATGACTATATTGGAGCCTTGAGGTTTAATCCTATTTTAAAATATTTTCTCACCGGAATACCTCTTCAAAATTCAGAATCTCCATTTTTTCACTTATCTCATGAACATTTTAATCATGACCGACGTTCTATTAGCGTAAAGAAAATCGATTCATGATGTTAGGTTAGTGAAAATAATGTATTATGGAAAACACGAACGGTTGATTGTGAAATCAGCCGTTTTTTTATTTTCTCAGTTTTTTCACTCCAAAAGGGATTCCGTCACTTTCTTTACTGCATGATGATAGCTTGCCTTCAATGCGCCGACCGAGGTGCCGAGTATTTCCGACATATCCTCATATTTCATCTCGTCGTAATATCGCATGTTGAACACGAGACGCTGCTTCTCCGGCAATTTCGCTATCGCCTTCTGCAACTCTTTCTGCAATTCGTCACCATCGAAATAATCATCGGCTTCCAGATTATTGATAAGAAACGCCTCATCCGCATCCTCACTGAGCTGAAGACGCTGTTTCTCCTTATTGATGAAATTTATCGATTCATTTATGGCTATCTTGAAGAGCCATGTCGATAATTTTGCATCTCCCCGGAAATTATGAAGATTATTCCACGCCTTGATGAACACATTCTGCACCAAATCGTTAGCATCATCATGATTCATCACCATCTTGCGTATCTGCCAATATACCGGCTGCGAATATTTCTTTATAAGCGCGTCAAATGCCTGCGAAGCAGTAGCCTTGTTCTGCAACTGCTTCACCAATTCTTTCTCATCAATCGGTGCAGTATATACCATCGGTCGTTTTGTTTGTCTTGTAAAATTACTAAAGTTTCACCATATTTGTGACAAAACCCATACGTATATAACTTAATTTAACAAATCCTTTTTCGGCTGTTATTCCATTTGTCGGTGTTTTAATCCCATTACCAACCGACATAAACCATATACATCCCCAACGTGTTATTGTTGTGAGTATTCTAAAAAAGTAAACCGGTATATTATGAAAAAACATTTTTACGCATCAGGCATTATTGCCATAATATTATCAATGCTATCCTCTTTGTCGGCATCAGCCCAGTATTATGAGATAGCCAACAGGATACCGTCGCTGATACAGCCCGCCCTATCCGGATCAGGACAATATAAGGGGTTTATCGAGGCTGGATATTCAAAGACACTCGGTAATTATGACGCCGATTTCTTGGAGCTGTCCACATCTCAGGGGTTCCAGTATAACTCCTGGTTCTATATGGGCGTCGGTCTGGGGGTAGACGTGCTATTCTCCCACAAGAACGATGACTGGGGATCCGATTGGGAGAACCCATCCTACGGTTCCGACCGAGGATCGACCACAACAGCTGCAATGATACCTCTCTTTACCGACTTCCGCTTCAACATCGGTGGTAATTCCGGCGCATCGTTCTTCATCGACATGAAAGTGGGATGCTCTTTCCTTCTCGGCAATAAGTATATCTCAATCGGCGACGGATACCTCACTAATCAGGAATATTTCTACCTGCGTCCATCCATCGGCATGAGGATTCCGACCAACTCCCGCAATCCAAAGCAGGCGGTCGATATAGGGATAAATTATCGGCTCCTGACCTCCAACTACTGGAACTCATGGAGCCGAAATATCACGCTAAACAGTATCGGCGTGTCGCTTGCTTTCGAATGGTAGGTAACGCCTCACTACCATACACCTCTATAGACAATAGTGGTATTCATATATTTCTGATGCCCTCTTATATGGCAACCTTTTCTCATAATTCCTAACTAAGTCTAAATTTTGGATTCGCTAAATTACACAAAATATCCGACAATTCCATAATCCCTCACGGACTGCATGATTTTTTGGTGATGACTTAGGGAATATTGACAGGCTTTTTGTAATTTTGTGAGAATCTTAAAAAATAGGGATGTAATATGAAAAAAGTATTGATTACATTATGCGTGGCATTGGTGTCGCTATCAATGTACGGACAAGGGAAAGTGAAGAAAGTGTATGACGAATCCGTCAATCCTGTCGAGCAGATTAACGATGCCGTGAAAAAGGCTGACAGCGAAGGGAAGTTTGTAGTGTGTCAGGTAGGTGGCAACTGGTGCAAGTGGTGCCTTTGGTTTGCCGCTTTCATCGAGAATGACGAGGAGATCAAGAAACTCGTTGATGATAATTTCGTCTACGCACACGTCAACTACAACCCGCGTCAGGAATCGGATGACGCAACCAAGATGATGCTTGCAATCCTCGGCAATCCGGCACGTTTCGGCTTCCCCGCTCTTGTGGTGCTCGACGGCAAAGGGAATGTGGTTCACATCCAAGACTCCTCATTCTTGGAATCAGGCGAAGGCTACGACAAGAAGAAAGTGATGCGATTCTTCCGCAACTGGACACCATCAGCAGTAGCGACAGGCAAATAAAAAGCATCAAAACACGCGACAAAAGAAATCTCGACACAGAAATCACGGCATAAAAGCCCTGACAAAAGAAAGCCTCTTAACTTCATCAGCTAAGAGGCTTCTCTACGTGCGCATGAAGGGACTCGAACCCCCACGTCGTGAGACACTAGATCCTAAGTCTAGCGCGGCTACCATTACGCCACATGCGCATTTGCGACTGCAAAATTACAACTTATTTTTATATTGACAAAATATTTTCCATTTTTTTTGAAAAAAGAAGCATGATATATCATGATGCAATCCGTCATATCACGATAAAACATGCTACACCATGATATAACATGATAAAACACGCCACATCATGATACATCACGCTCCAAAATTATCCTTTTCAAAATCCCCACACTCTCCCCTGTTTTTATTTCAGCAAGGCTCCGTCATGGAAGGCAGTGCCGATACGCTTTCCGAGTGCGATATAGCCGTGATGTACCGGATCGTATGTGATGAGGTTCATCTTCTCCACATCCGGCTTACCATCTTCCGCAAGATATTTCTCATCACAAACGATGTTGACTATCTCCGCGATGATATAGAATCCACTCTCAGACTCATATAGCTTCTCCTTTATACGACATTCCATCGTCATGGGGAAACTGTCGAATATAGGCGCATTGACATGCTCACCCTTTACGGCATTCCAGCCGGTATTGGCTATCTTGTCATGGCATTTCTTGCCACTTACTATGCCGACATAATCAGCGGCTATCATGGTCTTATCCGTGGAAAAAGCCACCGTGAAGTCAGGACACCTCTTTAGGTTCTCCGTCGTGGTATGGCTACCCATCGAAATCATTATCTCCTTCATATCCCATTGTCCGCTCCATGCGGCATTCATGGCGTTGGGAGTACCATCGGAGTCGTATGTACCGATAATCAGAACCGGCTGCGGAAGCAGCCATGCTTGCGGTTTGAAATTTTTCATATTTATAATTTATTTTTGATTCACCTTGTAAAGTTGTCAAGGGCAAAGTAATTGAGATTATGGAGTGGCATATTTAAAATGCTGCACCTATTTACTATAACATCAGGAATATTAAAACCTATACAATTCGGTCGGGAAATTTTAATTTTTTTAGTAAAATCCGTCATCACCTGCCTCAATAGGCAATTAATGTTTTCAATATTTGTTGTTATATAAAGAGGAAGTCATAAAACTTCAATACGAAGTTGTCTAAACCTCAAAAGTTAATAACTGAAGTTTCGCAAGCTGCACTTCAGTGGTTTAACGTTTATAGTTTAAGGTTTAAGATTCATGAAAATCCACGAATCTTTTCATTATACAAAATTTAATGATCATAAACCATAAACATTAAACCTTAAACCATTTAAGTGAAGCAAGTTGGAAAACTTGCGAAACTTAAATTAATAATCGCCTATGAAATTTCTTATAATCCTATTCGTGTGCATTCTCAATATTGCAGCGTCTTCATCGGCAAGCGCCGCCGGTCAATATAGCTATCCGAAGGATTTTCCTCTTCCGAAAGTGCCGGACTCAATATCCGACACGCTGAAACGTGCCGATTTTGTCGCGACTCACTTCTGGGATAATTTTGATTTCTCCGGAAACCAATCTGACGATAAGAACACTCTTATCGAACAGGCGTTTGTGGATTTCATCGACCTTTTCAGATTAACCGCGTCCGACAGATTGCCTGAATATGTGTCGAATCTCACATCCAAGGCTGAATCGAATCCGGAAGCCGCAGAATTTATCTACGACTTGGCTGACAAGTATATTGCAACAAAGGATTCCCCGATGCGCAATGAGGAGCATCATATACTATTTCTTCAAAATGCCGTCAAATCCGAAGCGTTGGGTGAGGCAGGACGGGAAAGGGCGAAATATCGCTTAATCGCCGAGATGAAGAATCGTCCCGGCATGACAGCCTCGGATTTCAATCTGGAGACAAGAGATGGAAAGACTTCAACCCTATCCGGCTTATTGTCGAATGATTATAACTTAGTGGTTTTCTACGATCCCGACTGCAATCATTGCTTGGAGACAATGGATGAACTCAAGAAAATGTCTCTTCCTGACACGCTTGCAATCATCGCCATCGACGTCGTGGAGGACAAGATGACATGGGACAACACCAAACATTCCCTACCCGAAGACTGGACAATAGCCTTCTCCCTTGATCCGATACAAGATGATGAGCTTTACATCTTCGACGAGATGCCGTCGCTCTACCTCATTGACAGATCCGGCACCATCCTCCTGAAAGACACATCATGCACAGACATCATGCACACAAGGCTATGAAATCATGATATAACATGATACAACATGGTAAATCATGATACAACATGGCAAATCATGGTAAATCATGACATAACATGATACATCATCATAACATTATTTTTAAGCTTCCTTCATGATTAATCAACAAAATTTGCTAACTTTACGGAAAAATTATACTTTTCCGAACAAATGGCCGAAGAATTAGATATAACCGACAACACATTCGAAGAAGAAGACATCAACGCAACGGCAATGGAACCATCTGCCGAAGAGACTAAACATATATCTATAACGCAAGATCCTACTGCCAAGAGAACTGTTCTGACAGGTATGTTCCGCAACTGGTATCTTGAATATGCAAGTTATGTCATTCTTGAGCGAGCCGTCCCGCATATCGAGGATGGTCTGAAACCCGTGCAGAGACGTATACTACATTCCATGCAGACGCTTGACGACGGACGTTTTAACAAGGTTGCCAACATTGTCGGCAACACTATGCAATACCATCCACACGGTGATGCCTCCATCGGCGACGCTCTTGTGCAGCTCGGTCAAAAGGAACTGCTTATCGACACCCAGGGCAACTGGGGCAATATCCTCACCGGCGACTCTGCCGCCGCACCACGTTACATCGAGGCACGACTCTCCGAGTTTGCCCTGGAGACTGTGTTCAGCCCGAAGATCACGGAATGGACTCCATCTTACGACGGCAGGAAGAAGGAGCCGGTCACTCTTCCCGTGAAATTCCCGTTGCTTCTCGCGCAAGGCGTGGAGGGTATCGCCGTGGGTCTTTCCTCCAAGATACTGCCTCATAATTTCAATGAGATATGCGAAGCTGCCGTATCATATCTGCATGACGAGCCCTTCAGCCTGTTGCCTGATTTCCAGACGGGCGGTCTGCTCGATGCTTCAAGATATAACGACGGTGCACGTGGCGGAAGCGTAAAGGTGCGTGCAAAAATAGAAAAAATTGACAACAAGACTCTCGCAATCACCGAACTCCCTTTCGGCAAAACCACGACCACGCTTATCTCCTCCATACTCTCTGCAATGGAGAAAGGGAAAATCAAGATCAGGAAGGTTGACGACAACACCGCCGCCACTGCCGAGATTCTCGTGCATCTGATCCCGGGCACATCCTCCGACAAGGCTATCGACGCACTGTATGCCTTCACCGACTGCGAAGTGAGCATCTCCCCCAACTGCTGCGTGATTGTCGACAAGAAACCTCAGTTTATGTCGGTCTGCCAATTGCTCCGATATTCCGTTGACCATACGAAAGAATTACTACGTAAGGAACTGGAGATTAAATTAGCTGAGACAAAGGAGACAAGGCTCTATTGCTCTCTTGAGAAAATATTCATCGAGGAGCGCATATATAAGGATCGGGAGGTGGAGTTGGCAGCCAATATGGATGAGGCTATCAAGCATGTCGACAAGCGTCTTGATCCGTTCAAACCCGATTTCTTCCGTGAGGTTACTCGCGAAGACATCATCCGCCTTTGGGAGATAAAGATGGGACGCATACTTAAATTCAACACCGATAAGGCAAACCAGCGTATCGCCGACCTGGAGAAGGATATCGAGCGTCTGCAGTTCGACCTTGACCATATCGTGGAATATACCTCTGCATGGTATTCCCATCTGAAGGATAAATATGGCGAGGCATTCCCCCGCCGCACTGTGCTACGCGGATTTGATTCCATTGAGGCGGCTAAGGTGGCGGAGGCAAACAAGCGTCTCTATTACGATAAATCCGGCGGATTCCTCGGCACGTCTCTGAAAGATAATGAATTCCTCTTCACTTGCTCCGACATCGACGATATCCTCATAATCTATAAGGATGGCACTTATAAGCTCGTCAAAGTGCAGGATAAGCTTTACGTAGGGAAGAAGATAATTCATATCGGTCTTTTCAAGAAAGGCGACAAACGCACGATATACAACGTGGTCTACCGCCACGGAAAGCCCGGAACAAAGGATGCCGACGGGAAATATCTCGGATATGCATATAAGAAACGTTTCTTCATCGCTGGACTGACAAGAGAGAAGGAATATAACCTTACGAAAGGTGCACCCGGCTCAAGGGTGGAATGGCTCACTTGCAACCCCAACGGTGAGGCGGAAGTGGTGAAAGTGGTGCTAAAGGATGAGCCGAACGAGACCGGACGACGCCCAAGACTGAAAGAGGTGATTGTGAATTTCGCCGAACTCGACATAAAGGGTAAGGAATCTCTCGGCAACCTGGTAACTAAGTATCAGGTGGACGACATAAAGCTTGTAGAGAAAGGCACCAGTACTCTCGGCGGTCGTGAAGTCTGGTTTGACCGCGACGTGCTGCGTCTCAACTATGACGGACGTGGAGAAAGCCTCGGCGTGTTCCAAGGCGACGATCTTGTGCTGATAATCACTAAGAACGGTGAGTTCTTCACATCATCATTCTCCGATGCCAACCATTATGACGACAATATCCTGAAAATCGAGAAATTTGACCCGCATAAGATATGGACTCTCGCCCTATTCGATTCTTCACTCGGATTCCCATATCTGAAAAGATTCCAGTTTGAGCCTTCGGCAAAGCCACAGCGTTTCGTCGGCACCGAACCGGAATCAAGGATATTGCTACTCACCGACACGGCATTCCCTCGGTTAAGCGTCAGCTTCGGAGGTGCCGATGCCATACGTCCCGACCTGGAGATAGATGCCGAGGAGTTCATCTCTGTGAAAGGATTTAAGGCTAAAGGGAAGAGAATAACCACGTTCCAGCTCGACACTATCACCGAACTTGAGCCGACTCGCTTCCCACCCGAACCCGAACCGGAGCCGGAAACTGAACCGGAAACGGAGACCGATGAGAAATCCGGTCCGGTGGTGATGCAGGGCGACCTGTTTGCTTTTGATGAGAACGACGACGCTTCCGGAAACGGCAACGACGCTTGACAATTTTTGCAATGAGAAAATTTATCAGAAACCTTATCCTACCGATTCTTTTCCCGATGTTGGGGTGCGGTGTGGCTAACGCCCGGCATGATGCCGACCGAGAGAATACCGCCCCGGAGACAACCGGGAATATGACCTACGTGGAATCCCGACCGGTGACAGGATATTATTCCCTGGAGATAGGCAGGAAAAGCGTACTCGCCACATATCTCTCCCCGTTGAAATATCATGGCACCTCATACACCCTTTCGGGTGAATGGAGCAAGGCGATGCCATTCAATCCACGCAACGCAATAATGCATTTCGACGGTAAGGTTTGTTTCGACAACCTTAGCAACCCTGCCGGAACCGCACGGATGATCGGGCTTAATGCCGGATTCAAATGGGGTATATCGTGGAGAAACGTGTTCCCCAACGGCGTGCAGGTCACTGGCGGTGGATCCGTCGACATCGACGGCGGGGCATACTATCTGCTTCGCAACGGCAACAATCCCGTGCAGGCAATGGCTACGGCTGCCATCTCCGCCCGCCTGTCGGCAAGCCGTCCGTTCAGGATAGGAGCAATCGATTTTCTCATTGCCGACAAAGTGTCGGTGCCTTCACTAAGCGTATTCTTCTCGCCGGAATATGGTGAGACTTACTATGAGATATATCTCGGCAATCATTCAGGGCTTGTGCATGCCGGATGGTGGGGCAACAATTTCAGAATCGACAACCTACTCTCCGCCACCTTCGACTTCGGAAGAACTGCCGCAATGATAGGCTACAGATTCTCCGTCGACACCCAATGGGCAAACAATCTGAACACTAAGATTTTCACCCACTCCCTCGTTTTGGGAATAGTGCCGGGGGGTATCGGTCTTAAAAAGAAACCGGTGAGAATCCCGTCTGAAACAATATATTCCATCTACTGACATGCGCATCCCTACCACCATACTGCTGACCCTCATTGCCATTATGCCGGCATTCCTCTCCTCCTGTCATGATGAACCGGAATATTCCGACACAATATATGGCAACTTCGACGCGCTATGCGACATCGTCGACACCAGATACTGTTTTTTCAAGGAGAAGGATCTCGATTGGGTAAAGATCACCAAAGCTTATCGGGAACAGATCACTCCGGAGACAAACAGCATGGAACTGTTCTTCATCTGCGCTGCAATGCTCGACGAGCTGAAGGACGGGCACGTCAACCTGACATCACGCTATAATACAAGCTACTACCGAAAGTGGTGGTCAGACTATCCGCAGGATTTTAACCTGCGTACCATCGAAGAGAATTATCTCGAATTCAATTGGCTGACCACAAGCGGAATAATGTATAAGCAACTCCCCGGAGAGATTGCCTATATCTATTATCCGTCATTCTTCTACATCATCAGCGAGACCTCACTCGATTATATACTTGCGATTCTACATAAGAGCCGCGGACTCATAATCGACATCCGAAATAACGGAGGCGGAGCATTGACCAACATCAAGACTCTGGTGGGACGGCTGATCAGCGAGAAAATCACCGGAGGCTACATCATGCACAAGACAGGTCCGGGGCATGAAGATTTCTCCAAGCCCTTCCCTATAGAGTATGAACCCGCCGAAGACTGGCACGTGAAATGGGATGGACCTGTAGTGCTTCTCACCAACAGATCATGCTTCTCGGCAGCCAACGACTTCACGGCTGTCATGAAAAGCCTGCCCAACGTCACGGTAGTCGGCGCACGCACCGGAGGCGGAGGCGGACTCCCCTTCTCTTCCGAACTGCCAAACGGATGGGGCGTAAGATTCTCGGCATGTCCGTTGCTCGACTCATCCATGCAATGCACGGAATTCGGTATCGACCCTACCGAGGGGTATGAGGTGCATGCCTCCGATGAGGAGCTGGCTCAAGGGAAAGATGCCATTCTGGATCGTGCCATAGAAATGCTGAAAGATCTCCCTCTTCCCGGAGATGACGAAGGCGAGACGGAGAAATAGCCGGCTGAGGACAGAGGGCTGAAAATCACGATGCGGCATAATGCAACACCGTGGCACTCTTGACATCCACACTATATTCCTTCGCAAACCGCAGTATGGCACGCGCAAGTTCAGGCTTCAGATTATCCGGACAATACCGGAAATAAGCCTCGGCTGCCCTCACATGGGCTGCATCAGGCATTGGATACTCCCGTCTCTCGGGAAGTCCGAAAATGGAAGATGGAAGACTTTTCTTCTCTTCGCTACTAAGAATGTCGCTCATAATTATCTGTTTTAACGTTATACAATTTGACTATTATAACGTCTGAAAAGGTCATTATGACGACGAAATTGCCTAAACTTATTTCAAAGATGGGAATTTTTCATAATTTTAGGGTATTTTGACCTTCCGGAATAAGTTTAGACAACTTCAAGACAATACATACATATTTTAAGGAAGTTCAGACAACTTCTTATTCATAAACCCAAAAACCAATTCATCCTTATGTGGACTTTTAATCCTATTTTGAAATCAATCATCTGGGGAGGCGAGAAAATCGCCCCGTTCAAAGGCATACAGACCGATCTTTCCACCATCGGCGAGAGCTGGGAGATATCAGGAGTGGAAGGCTCCGAGTCAATCGTTGCGGACGGACCTGACAAAGGTCTGTCGCTCACCGAGCTACTGAAAAAATATGGTGCAAGACTGATGGGAGAGAAAAACTATACCAAATATGGCGACTCTTTCCCGTTGCTCATAAAGTTTATCGACGCATGCCAGGATCTGTCGGTACAGGTGCATCCCGACGATGAGCTTGCTCAGAAAAGAGGCTCTAAATTCGGAAAGACCGAGATGTGGTACGTGCTCTCCGCTGAAAAGGATGCACGTCTGGCAAACGGGTTCAACCGTCCGGTCGACCCACAGGAATATGAGCATCTTGTGGAGACAGGTGAAATTATGGACGTACTCAACTTCAATGAAATCAAACCGGGCGACACGTTCTTCATTCCGGCAGGAAGAGTGCATGCCATCGGCAAAGGTGCCTTCGTAGCCGAGATACAGGAGACATCCGACATCACTTACCGCCTCTATGACTACAAGCGTAAGGATCAGGACGGCAACGAACGCCAGCTACACACCAAAGAGGCTTTCGATGCTATCAACTTCAACGACACAGAAGGGAAACCGGTGGACTACAAGGTAATCCCCGATATCCCGGTGAATCTCGTGACCTCCCCGTTCTTCACCACCAACCTTCTGGAAATAGACCATGAGATGATGCGCGACTACTCTGAATGGGATACTTTCGTAATCCTGATCTGTACAAAAGGGAGTGCCACAATCACTGCCGAGAATGAGACAAAATCAATCAAGGAGGGCGAATCAATCCTTATTCCGGCATCGTGCGCAAGCATCGTGATTGAGCCTGACAAGATCTTCGAGGCTCTTGAGACCTATATAAAATAAACCTAAAACCGGCATAAAAAACACTTTAAACCCACGTAAAATAAAGTGGATTAAGCCGCTTGATTAAAAAAATCGCTTCCATAGGTGGGAAATACGCGATTTTCTATGTAACTTTGCATGTTAAAACGATATGACGACCCTCTCGGGCATACTGAGAGGGCCGCCACGTCGCAACAATTAGAAGAAAAGATCTCAATTTATTCAATTTCCGATATGTATAGAGACAAGACATGCGGTGAACTGCGTCTCTCCGATGCCGGCAGCAAAGTGACTGTTGCAGGCTGGGTGCAACGCAGCCGCAAAATGGGTGGTATGACTTTTGTGGATGTACGCGACAGATATGGCATAACTCAGGTCGTGTTCAACACCAGTGACAATACTGAAGAAAACGCGCTTTTTGATGCCGCCAACAATCTGGGGCGTGAATATGTGGTGCAGGTCTCCGGCACTGTGACCGAGCGTACAAGCAAAAACAAAAATATACCCACCGGCGAGATAGAGATTATTGCCGAGAAACTCAAGGTGCTCAACAAGAGCGAGATTCCGCCGTTCACGATTGAAGACAACACCGACGGTGGCGACGACTTGAGAATGAAATTCAGATACCTCGACCTCCGTCGTCCCGCTGTCAGAAAGAATCTTGAGCTTCGCCACAAGATGGCTTTCGAAATCAGAAGATACCTTGACTCTAAAGGCTTCCTGGAGATTGAGACCCCTATTCTTGTAAAATCCACTCCCGAGGGTGCACGCGACTTCGTGGTGCCCTCAAGAATGAACCCCGGTGAGTTCTACGCTCTACCCCAGAGCCCGCAGCTTTTCAAGCAGCTACTCATGGTCAGCGGGTTCGACCGTTATTTCCAGATCGCGAAATGCTTCCGTGATGAAGACCTTCGTGCTGATCGCCAGCCGGAGTTCACTCAGATCGACTGCGAGATGAGCTTTGTGGAGCAGGAAGACGTAATCGAGATGTTTGAAGGGCTTGTGAAGCATATCTTCAAATACGTGAAGGAGATCGATTTCACCGATCCTTTCCCCAGAATGACATGGAACGATGCCATGAAATTCTACGGCAGCGACAAACCGGATATCCGCTTTGGCATGAAATTCGTGGAGTTGACCGATCTCGTGAAAGGGAAAGGTTTCTCCGTAGTGGATGACGCCGAGCTGACTGTCGGAATCGTGGCTCCCGGTTGCGCCTCCTACACTCGTAAGCAGATCGATGAGCTGACGGAATTTGTGAAGCGTCCGCAGGTGGGCGCGAAAGGTCTGATGTGGGTAAAGGTTGAGCCCGACGGATCATTCAAGAGCTCTGTAGGCAAATTCTTCTCTGCTGACGAACTCAAGACATGGGCAGAGAGAATGGATGCTAAACCCGGCGACCTTATCCTCGTGATGAGCGGCGACGCCATGAAGACACGCAAGCAGCTCTGTGAGCTTCGCCTGGAAATGGGCAACCGTCTCGGCTTGCGCGACAAGAACGTGTTCGCTCCACTCTGGGTGATCGACTTCCCCCTCTTCGAGTGGGATGAGGAGACCCAGAGATATTACGCAATGCACCACCCCTTCACATCGCCAAACCCCGAAGATATCGACAAGCTGCGCACCGACACAGGCAACGTGCGTGCCACTGCCTACGACATTGTGGTAAACGGCACGGAACTGGGTGGCGGCTCAATCCGTATTCATGAAGCTGCGCTGCAGGATGAGATGTTTGAATTGCTCGGATTCACTCCCGAAAAGGCTCAGGAACAGTTTGGCTTCCTGATGAATGCATTCAAATATGGCGCACCACCTCACGGAGGACTCGCTCTCGGATTCGACAGATTCGTATCAATACTCGCCGGTCTTGACACCATACGCGATGTCATAGCGTTCCCGAAGAACAATTCCGGACGCGACGTGATGAACGAATCCCCGTCACCCATCGACCAGGCACAGCTCGACGAATTGCAGCTGACGCTCAAACCGATGGAATAATATTTAATACTTTCCTCTAAGTGAACAACGTAAGACATTTAAAAGTAAAAGACATTGCAGAGGCAATAGAGAATTTCGCTCCGAAAAGGCTACAGGAATCCTACGATAATGCCGGACTACAGGTAGGCGACCCGGAGATGGACGTCTATGCCGCCCTGCTTTGTCTTGACGTCACGGAAGATGTGCTTAACGAGGCTTTGGAACGGCATTGCAATCTTATAATCTCTCATCATCCTCTACTATTCAAGGGGCTGAAAGAGGTCACGGGACGCACCGCCACCGAACGCATCGTGATTTCTGCAATCAAGAAGAACATCGCAATATATTCTGCCCACACCAACCTTGACTCGGCATGGGAGGGCGTAAGCCACGAGATCGCACATGTGCTCAACATGCGCGACCTCCGTGTGCTTGAACCTCACGATGGCGAAGAATTGACCGGTCTCGGGGTGGTAGGAAATGTGCAGCCTACCCCGAAAATCGAATTTCTCCGCAAAATCAAAGAGGCTTTCAAAGTGAAGAGTCTGAGATATTCATCCCAAAGTCCGCAATTGGTGGTCAGGAAAGTGGCTGTCTGCGGTGGTGCCGGTGCATCTCTTATCAGAGACGCTATTAATGCGGGTGCCGATATGATTATCACCGGCGACGTGAAATATCACGACTTCACCACATACGGTCTCGACATAATAATAGCCGACATCGGTCATTATGAAAGCGAACTTTGCACAAAGAAGATATTCTCCACAATATTGAAGGACCGATATCCCGACTTTGTGACTTATTTCGCAGAGAGTGAGACTAACCCTGTCAATTATATGTAAAATATCATACACGCCTATGGCAACTGAAAAAAAGAACGATAAGGAACGCAGCGTTGAAGAACGCCTTCAGAATCTCTATCAGCTACAGTCGTATCTTTCCGAAATCGACCGTATAAAGATTCTTCGCGGCGAACTCCCCAACGAGGTGAAGGACCTTGAAGACGAAATTATCCGATATCAGACTCGAATCCAGAAATATAAGGATGAAATCGAGGAACTGAAGAATCTTGTGGCTCAAAAGAAAGGGGATATCAACGAGCGTCGCATCAAAATCGAGAAATACGAGGAGCAGATCAACAACGTCCGCAACAACCGCGAGTTTGCTTTCCTCGAGAAGGAGAAGGAATTCGAAGGGCTCGAAATTGAACTCGCTGAGAAGAACATACGTGAGGCTAACGAGAAACAGGAGCAGAAAGCTGCTGAAATCGTGCGTGCTGAAGAGGGTCTCGCCGACAATAAGCATATTCTCGAGGAGAAACGCAAGGAGCTGGAAGAGATCGTATCCGAAACCCGTATGGAGGAGGAGAATATCCGCATGAAGGCTAAGGATCTCGAACAGAAAATCGATGATTATACTCTCGCCGCTTTCAAGAGAATCAGAAAGAACGCCCGCAACGGTCTCGGAATCGTGACTGTGCAGCGTAGCGCATGCGGCGGATGCTTCAACCGTATCCCGCCTCAGCGTCAGCTCGAGATCAAGATGCACAAGAAAGTGATTGTATGCGAATACTGCGGAAGAATCATGGTAGACGGTGCTCTCGTAGGCGAAGTGCAGCCGGAAGTGGAAGCACCCGTAAAACCGAAGCGTAAACTCTCCAAGAACTCCTGATAATATCATCAACTATCACATAAAAACGGCGTGAAGTTCCAAAGACTTCACGCCGTTTTATATAGTTGATAGTTGATAGTTGACTATAAACCATAAACATTAAACATTAAACCTTAAACTATAAACCTTAAACCTAAACTGCAATCACCTTATTCCGAGGAAACGATGCGTCTGCAAAGAAAGCGTCCAGCGGGGATCATGCATCACCCTGCGAACTGTAGCCTCCCTCAGACGAAGACTTTTCTCCTCATCCCCCACATAACAGGGCTGAAGATACATCTCCGTAGCCGGAGTCACGAATGGAAGGCTGAAATACGGCTCCAAATCCTGACCGACATCCACCACTTTCAGCTCATCGGCACGACTGACGCGCATCTCATACTCTCCGGCTCCGGACATTCCTGTCTTTGGCGATACCGTAACCCAGTCAATCTCATCCGGCACCTCGCGGCTACCGTTTGTCTCAATAGCCACACGTTTACCCGTGACACGTTTCAACATCGAAACAAACTCAGAGTCAATCCAGAGCGACGGCTCCCCCCCGGTAAGTATTATCCATTCTCCCGGATAGCACGCCACTTCCTCGGCTATCGCCTCATCAGTCATCTCCACACCCGACTGATGCTCAGTGTCGCAGAACGAGCAGCGAAGGTTGCAGCCGGAGAATCGCACAAACACTGCCGCCTTCCCCGTATGTGCCCCCTCCCCTTGGAGAGAATAGAATATCTCATTAATCTTTCTCATAGATCGCCACGTTACCTTCGCTCTCCTGCACCTCACAGCGCCAGCAGTTGGGCACAGTGTCCACAATCCAGCGGGCTATATTCTCTGCCGTCGGATTACAGTCGATCACATCATTTATGACGGCATGATCCAGACGATCCATCACAAGCTCCTTAATCTTCGTGAAGTCAACCACCATGCCGTCGGCATTCAATTCCCTTGCACGACATTCCACCGTGATTATCCAGTTATGCCCATGCAGGTTAGTGCACTTGCTCGGATAGCTCAGTTCAAGCTGATGAGCAGCACTTATCTCAAGTCTTTTTCTGACGTAATACATCTCTTAATCCTCATAAATTGTAGGGTCATCAATTCCGGCTTCAGCCATAGCCTCGCGACGCTCGACACACGTGCCGCATTTGCCGCAATGCTTCTCTCTACCTTTATAGCATGAATAGGTCTTGGAGTAATCCACGCCGAGTTCCTTACCGAGACGCGCTATGTCGCTCTTCGTGATGTCGGTGAAAGCCGCCTCTATGTCGATACCCTCATAAGTGCCCTCACGCATCGCCTCGCTCATTGCCGCCACAAAGCCGGGACGGCAATCGGGATAAATGGCATGGTCGCCCCCATGATTCGCCATCATGACGTGGCGCAAGTCGCGCGACTCTGCAAGACCGCACGCTATCGAGAGCATTATGCCGTTACGGAAAGGCACAACCGTCGATTTCATATTATCGTCGGCATAATGACCCTCCGGGATGCTGTCGGCACCCTCAAGCAGAGAACTTCTGAAATACTTGCCCATAAATTCAAGGGGTATCACAAGATGCTCTATACCCAACATCTCACATTGCTGACGCGCACACTCTATCTCACGCGCATTATGGTTGGAGCCGTAGTCAAAACTGACCGCCAACGCTATCCTATCCTTACGGTAATGGAGAAGCGTCACGCTATCCATACCGCCTGATAATATAATCAATGAATCCTTAGCCATCTCTTCCCCCCTTTCATTTCTTCATGTCGAGTGCAGCCACTCTTCTTGCCTTGCAGAGATCCTGATGATCGGCATCACCCATATTGGCAAACGGATAAATCGATATGCCTCCACGCGGCATGAACAATCCCTTCACCTCGATATATTTAGGATCCATAAGTTTCCAGAGATCCTTCATAATGATATTGACGCAATCCTCATGGAAGTCGCCGTGATTTCGGAAACTGAATAGATAAAGTTTAAGACTCTTGCTCTCCACCATACGTTCACGTGGTATGTAGGAGATGATGATATGTCCGAAATCCGGCTGACCCGTCTTGGGGCAAAGTGTGGTAAACTCCGGACAGTCAAACGTCACGACATACTCGTTTTCGGGATGTTTGTTCTCAAATGTCTCCAGCAACTGGGGTGCATAATCCGTGGGATACGCCACTCCCTGGCAGCCCAGAAGCGTGACGCCTTCAAGTTCTGATTCTTTTCTCATAAAAAACGTTTTTTCGCGGAGAGCTGCCACCATCTCCGGCATTATTACAATTGAGTCGTAGTTCCGACTGCAATGCAAAATTACAAAAAATCCACCTCATCCACAACCCATACTGCCAAAATCAATAAGAATGACGGGAATGACGTGCTACCAACGTAAGCAAAGACAGTAAAACCCTTAAAAAATTGAGACGGCAATTTTTTCAAGTTGCCGTCTCATTAAACATCAGTCTACTGTTGATGAGATCTGTTTAAGGAGAGATTCGTAATGCTCAACGCCGGGGAAACCGGTCATCTTGTCCACCACCTTGTGATCCCGATCGAAAAAGATATAGAAGGGACTGCCCTCGCGCCCATATATATCATACATATCAGCGCCGGTTGTCTCCCTGTCAATCTTCAGATGCTCTCCCTTAATCTCCGGAATATATTTCCGCAGACCTCTCTCCTCAGAACTTGTGGAGCACACATAGAGGAACACCACATCAGGATATTTCTCATGCAGTTTGCGCTCCCTAAGTTCGAAAATCGCCTTCAAACACGGACCGCACCACGACTCCCAACAGTCAACTACCACAGGTTTACCGGGGAATCTTTCGGCAATATACTCCTCCAGGTTTATTCTCTCCGAAGTTTTGTCATCATACAACTCCCTACCGTAAGACGCACGTAACACACTGTCTGCCTCAAGCACAAGTTTGCCGATATCATCTTTATAATAAGCGGCTATGTTTCTTTTCTGGACTTCAGTCAAGGGTTTTCCGTCAAGTTCGAGTTGGCGGATGTAGGAGACTCCCGAAAGGAGGTCGAGCATGAGTGGTGTCGGCTTGTCAATCACTTTCTTCAGTTGGACTTCAGCCTTTTCCCTCCATTCCTCAATATCTGTGTCGCCGATCGCCGGTATACCAAACGATTCAAGGGCGAGGAAGCGGTTCAGGAATGAACGGAGCATGTTGTAACTCGGTGTCTGCATCAGCATGATATCCGAATAGTCTATCTCGTTGAGGAATGTATATGCCTCAACAGGAGGTTCCTCTCCTTCCACTTTATAAAATTTTTTCACTGTCTCCTTATGTTGCAGAAGCCAACCTGAGCTGAAGAGCATCTTCATACTGTTAAGCACCCAAGGTTTTATATCACATGATTTGGAGGCAGCCTCAACCATCGACGGCCACAAGGTATTCTGTTGATAATCCACCAAAGCATTCCAACCCGGATATTCTGTACCGGGGACAAGGGGGGTGGTCTGATACATCGGATGATTTGTATATAGAAACGGCTTTCCATCATTGATGTCAACTATATCCTCCTCATCAACTCCCTTATACTCAATAGGAAGCTCAGGATCATTCTTTGGAGACATCTTGAGATTCAAAGGCTTCCCTTGACGCAAGGCCAATCTTGCAGTTAAGAGATAGCCATTCTTGTCCACTACCACAACTCCAAACTTTGAAGTGACATCTGTGCGTATCTTTCCGGCATAAGATCCCGGTTTTCCTTCAACTTTCTTGAGATACTGTACATCATCATCACCAAAGTTGGAAAAAACCTGAGGCAACACTACATAAACAGAGGCATTCGCAAAATCATTCAAATATGCCGAATCTAACTCGACAGTAAGTTCAATCTCTCCTATCTTCACCCTGAGATTTTCAATGCCATAATCATTCATACAGAAGCATGAGACAGAGAACAGCATTGATATAACTATAGTTAGGATCAACACAGATAACATATTATTTTTCATGACTGAGAGTGTTAATAATTATTGAATGTACTGCCTGATTTTTTCTATTTTAATAGAGTTTTAAATAATTCAAATACGATGTAAGAATGTTAGCGGTTAGCTTTGTGCCGATGAAATTTGCTTCAGAAGAGCTTCGTAACGCTCAGCTCCGGGAAAGCCTACCATCTTATCTACAATTTTGTGGTCACTGTTGAAAAAGATGTAGAAGGGAACTCCTGTCTTTTCGTATTGGTCGTACAAATCTGCCCCTGTGGTCTTCCTGTCTATCTTCAGATGCTCTCCATGAATCATAGGGATATATTTCCTTAGAGCACGTTCTTCTGAGCTTGTTGAACACACATAGAGGAACACCACATCAGGATATTTCTCATGCAGCTTGCGCTCGCGCAATTCTAATATCGCTCTTAGGCATGGACCGCACCACGACTCCCAACAATCAACCACAACAGGTTTGCCAGAATACCTTTCGGCAATGTATTCCTCCAAGTTTATTCTTTCCCCACTTTTATTGTCATACAGATTCTGCATATCCGTCTTACGCATGGCACTGTCAGCTTCAAGTACAAGTTTGCCTATGTCGTCCTTATAGTATGATGCGATATTTCCACGTTGGACATCTGTCAGAGGTTTCCCGTCAATTTCTATTTGGCGGAAGTAAGAAATCGCTGCCATGAGATCGAGCATGAGCGGCGTAGGATTATCAATCACCTTTTTAAGCTGAGTCTGAGCCTTGTCCCTCCATTCCTCAATATCTGTATCACCAATCGCCGGGATACCAAACGATTCAAGGGCAAGGAAGCGGTTAAGGAATGAGCGGAGCATGTTGTAACTCGGCATCTGCATCAGCATGATATCCGAATAGTCTATCTCGTTGAGGAATGTATATGCCTCAACCGGAGGTTCCTCTCCTTCCTCGTTATAAAAATTTTTAACATTTTCCTTGTGTTTCAGAAGATTGGCAGAAGAAAACAGCATCTTCATGTCATTAAGCACCCAAGGTTTTATCTTACAGGATTGAGAGGATTTTTCAAGTACCTCTGGCCACAACGTATTTTGTTGATAGTCTAACAATTGTTTCCAACCTGGATATCCAGAACTGTATTCATTCCAAAAGTCTTGATAATCCACCAGATATGTATTAAGCAAAGGTATGCAGTCATGAGGATCGAAAGTGTCATTCTCATCGGTTCCTTTAAACTCAAATGGAATTTCTTTATCATCCTTGGGGGTAATCTTGATATTGAGGGGCTTTCCTTGTCTCAGAACAACACCACCCACAAAGCCTTTACCCTTATTCTCCACAACTGCTACTCCAAATTTTAAAGTAACGTCAGTACGTATTTTCCCCTTAAAAAATCCCGGTTTACCATCGATTTTCTTAAGATAATACACATTATCTTCGGCAAATATGGAAAAAATAGCGGGGATTTCCACTCGTACTGAAGCGTCCGCATAATCATTCCAATATGCGGAATCCAACTCAATGGTCAGGTCAACTTCTCCTATCTTTATTTTGAGGTCTTCCTTAGGGTACTCCTCCTTGGTCTTACACGAAGCGACGAATGAAATGACTATCAAAAGCACAAACGACAACAACTGTTTTTTCATGACTATAGGTTTTACAAATAAGACAATTTATATTTGTGCTAAATTTATACATATTTTCTTAGTTTCCAAAGAAAAATCCAAAATAATTTCAAGATATATTTCGGATTTATTAACTTTACATTGCAAAACCTGTCAGGCAATCACCGGATCCATATCGGAACCACCCCGAAGTTATGCCCTATCTGTCGGGATGCCGGACAGACAGGAATAATTTATAATTCATTACCTATGAAGAAAACAGAAACCATCGCCCTGTATCTCGATGACTATTTCAACGGAAAAAGCGACGAGGAGAAGCAATCTTTCTACGAGAAATCCATTGAGAAACAGTATTCTGCCATCATGGCTTGGAAAAGACGACGCGACATGTCGGGCGCAGCCTCCAACCCCTCATCAGTAGCAACGATACTTGAGGCACTGAAAAAAGTGAAACGCGCCATACCTGCCCTCGACACCCTATCCCCCAAGGATGCCGACAAGATACGCACTGCCCTCAACGAGATCTACAACGATGTTGACAACTTCGACAAGATCAAAAAAGGTCAGCTACTGCGCGAACTGGAATCCGAAAAAGAGAAAATCGAACGCCAGACCGAAAATCTTCAGCGCAAGATAGAAGCTCTAAGACAAGAACTTAACTAAAAATCTCACTTTAACAAATGTTAAACTTTATCTTCCCTTAAACAAAACACCCACCTCACTGGTTATAATTTGTGAAAAGAAAGAAGATAGATTTTTGTTCATTAAGTTTAAGTTATAACAGAAGAGAAATCTTCTGTTAACAAAAGGAGCCACTCGCGAGAGCGGCTCCTTTTATTTCCCGACCATATCCAGCAACAATAACCATCACAAAAATATAAATTTTTTGAAATCAATTGTAATATCCCAAAGTAATTTGTTAACTTTGTGTACCAATATTGGTACATAAATAAATTTTCAACAGAAATGATTCAGGTAACATCACGAGAGTTCAGAAGTAATCAAGCTACAATATTTGCCCAAGCAGACGCAGGCGAACAGATAGTAATACGCCGTCGTGGGAAACAGGCATATATGCTCGTACCCGTAAACGATGATGAGTTTAAAATCACCCCGGAACTACACGAGCGTATAATGGCTGCCCGCAAGCAACATGAAGATGGCACAGCGTTAAAATTCAGCAATAAAGCCGCAATGATGGAATGGCTTGAAGGATTATGAAATATCAACTTGAATTCGCTGATGGAGTAGACCGTCAGATTGCCAAATTCAAACGCAGCAATGCCGCTGCATTCCGGAAATTTGTGAATATACTTAATGAACTTGAAGAGCATCCACGTACAGGTATCGGACACCCTGAGCCATTAAAAGGCTATGGAGGGCTTACATGGTCACGCCATATTACCAAAAAAGATCGTATCATATACAATATTCATGACGATGTTGTTATGGTCATGATTATTTCAATTGAAGGGCATTACAACGATAAATAATTTTTTGAAGAAAAAATAACGACTATGAAATAGTTCTGAATTATTTCTTGTATTCTCATAAATTTTGTTTGGTGTGCTGTTATTTTGTGGCCTGACTTGGCAGATTCTTCGACGATAGTAGGACGGTAATCTTTTTGGGGTAATTTGGTGGACGATAGCATTGGTTATCGGATAATTATTGTAACTTTGCGATTATAAGTTTATTGATTTTCTCAATATCTTGCTTTAAAAACCTATGTCAGTCAAATTAATCCCTAATAAACCATGTATAAGGATTTTCTACCTCAAAAAGGGAATTACCGGAATTTGAGATGTTTTCAGCTTGCTGAACATCTCTACGATATCACCTTTGTATTTTGTAATCGTTTTTTATCATCCGGAGACCGCACAAAGGATCAAATGATTCAGGCTGCCCGTAGCATTAAACAGAATATCGCTGAGGGGAGCAGTGCCTCTACTATGTCTACTCAATCCGAAATGTTTCTTACTAATGTAGGTAAGAGCAGTATGCAAGAGTTGCTTCTTGACTATGAAGATTATCTTATGGTTCGAGGAATACAGCAATGGCAAATCGGCAATATCAAACTTGAAAATGTAAGGATGACATTGCGTAATAAGATGCCTCGCGAATACATTATTTCAAAGGCTAACGAATGGAGTGATGAAACCACAGCGAATGTCGCAATTACCATTATCCATCAATGTGATAAGATGATGGCAGGGCTATTTGAAAGTCAGAAACGACGCTTCTTGCAGGAGGGTGGTGTAAAGGAGGCAATGAGTCAGGCACGGAGGGAGTATCGGGAGAATCAGAATACTCAAAATAATCAGAGATCTCCGAGTCCTCAGAGTGCTCAGAGATCTCTGAATACTCAGAATATCCCACTCTGCCCCAAATGTGGAAAACAAATGACGCTCCGCAGAAGAAAATCTGATGGATCAAATTTTTGGGGATGCTTCAATTTCCCCAATTGTAATGGCATGATGCAGATAAACTAAGAGATTATCTCCAGGATCTGACCCGAAACCTCCGCTACGCGCTGGAGCTCTTTCTTAAGGTTGCGCTGAGCGTTGATGCCGAGGAGATAGATGGGAAGCCCGATCGGGAAGAGGCACATGAAGATGCGTCCTACCCATTTGCTACGTGCCGGCTGGTAGAGCCAGAGCTTGCGTATCACGGGATAATCCATCAGTTTGTTGACTGCAAGCGGTTCGCGGCAGTCAGTCATATAGTCTACCGTCTCCTCAAGTTTGACGCTTATCACGTCAAGACGCTTCACGTCGAAACCTTTCATCCAGTATTGGCTATAATTCTCGACTCCGGGATATGACTCGCAATAGAGTCGGCACTCCTCCTGAAGTCCGGACAGACGGGCGACCGCCTCCGCTATCGAGATATCATTGATGATCACCTCCTTGTTGGTCACAGTGCGCTCCTGCTTCCTGCCTATCAGTCGGCGGAAGAATGCCTTATAACGGTCGCCGTCAAACACGGCGGAATCGTTCATAGCCTTATACGTCACGTAGATGCCCAACGGTGCGAGTATGAAAGTAGATAGCCAGATACCTTCCCATACCTCCCAACGTCCGTCGCGTGCCATCTTGTAGCCGGTATTGTCGATTATATAATATACAAGGAATAGGAGCACAGATATTACAAGCGGCGTGCCCAAGCCACCCTTACGGATAATCGCCCCCAAAGGCGCGCCAATGAAGAAGAAGATGAGGCATGCCACTGACAACGTGAATTTCTTCAGCAACTCTATCTTATGTCGGCGGATGGTGTATTTGTCATCATGCACAACCATCGATTTAAACTGATAGTCTGTCACCTGACGCTGCGATATGTTGAGGGCAGCATCAAACACCGACCCTCTCATCGACGGATTCAGCGAGAGCAGCAATGAGTCGACATCTACGGGCTGCACCAATGCCGTGTCAGCCTTCTCCTCCACCTTCTCCCTCTCTCCGGTTTCACGCATGACATTGCGGGAGAGCAACAGCGGGAATGCCGTATTCTGGAGTTCGCGTCCATACAGTTGACCTGTGGAATCAAGACGCAGACCTACGGAATCAATTGTGTGGCGAAGTTCCTTCATATCCTTACCGACATACTGGTTGCGCATACCCCCCTCATCCAGTCGGTTGAAATTGGCATCGAAGGGTATCAGCACCTCCTTATCGGCGAAATTCTCCCGACGGAACGGAACGTTCTTATCCAGACTCTTCTGCTCACGCAGATTCTCAAACTGCTCACCATGGAAAAGATGCAGATAAAGATAGCGCATATCGGCTGTGAATGCCAGGCGTCCCGAATCGGCAAGAAGTATGGTGGAGTTGTCGCCGCCGTGGCTAACGTCATAGATCATCATATTATAGAGCATACCGGTCTCCCGGTCCTTATGCTGCACGAAAAGGTTGTAGCCTGGGATCTGGTCATAAAATACCCCCTCCGGAATCTCCACCTCCGGAGATTTCTGACGCATGGAGAAGAGCAGCGTCCACATCTTCACCTGTGCCGTGGGCAATACGTTGTTCTGGAAAAAGAACGCCCCTATCGATACAAACGTGATAAGCACTATCAGCGGACGCATCGCATGAAGCAATGATACCCCCGACGCCTTCATCGCCGTCAGCTCAAACTTCTCACCGAAGTTGCCAAAAGTCATAAGACTCGCAAGCAATATGGCAAGTGGCAATGCCATCGGCACCATCGTAACCGCAGCATAGAAAAACAATTCGGCTATGACCGACATCTCAAGACCCTTTCCCACCAGATCATCGATATATCTCCAGAGAAACTGCATAAGCACTATGAAGAGCACTATGAAGAAGGTCATCGCGAAAAGCGGGAGAAAACTTTTCAATATAAAACCGTAGAGTCGCTTTATAATTCTCATTTTAGTCGTCGATTCGGCTGCATTACGGTGCCGCCGGATATGGTTGTTTCTGTTGTGGTCGCTGTCGTGCGACAAACGAATTGTAAAATTACAAAAAAAAGACGTTTCTCATCATATTATTTCCCGAAAAAAAATACCATGCTATTTTTTAACGTCGGAAAACCATATATTTTGAAAATGTTTTTATAACTTTGCAATGTATGTCGCGATGTCACTTTGCAAGCGCATCATGACCATATCGACCCATTCTAAGGTAATCTTACGGAATCATAATTATAAACTACATATCAGTCATGTCATTATTTGAAAGACTTACTAAAAAGGCGCAACTTCATCCCCAGCGTCTTGTGCTCCCTGAGTCAAAGGAACCACGCACTCTACAGGCAGCCGAAAGAATACTCGCTGACAAAATCGCGGAAATAATATTCCTCGGCAAGAAGGAGGAGGTCCTCGCCGAAGCTGAGAAACTCGGTCTGAAACATATAGCGGAAGCCCGGTTCCATAACCCGGACGACACTTCCTTCACTGAGAAGTATGCTGAGCTATTCTGCGAATTGAGAAAAAAGAAGGGCGTCACTCTCGAAGACGCACGCTACACCGTGAAGAATCCCCTTTATCTCGGATGCCTCCTAATCAAGGCAGGTGATGCCGATGCAATGGTGGCAGGCGCACTAAGCCCCACATCAAGCGTGCTGCGTGCTGCATTCCAGGTGCTCAAGACAAAACCTGGCATCTCCGTGGTGAGCGGTGCGTTCATCATGCTTCTACCGGAGGGTTGCCAGTATGGCGACAACGGTATGCTCGTATTCGCAGACTGCGCCGTAGTGCCTGACCCCACAAAAGAGGAACTCGCTGAAATCGCAATTGCCACAGCAAAGACCACAAAGGATATTGCAGGTCTTGATCCCGTCGTGGCTATGCTCAGCTTCTCCACACGCGGCTCCGCAAGCCATGAGCGCGTAGACAAGGTGCGTGAGGCAACTGAGATCGCACGCGTCAAGGATCCTTCTCTCGTGATTGACGGCGAGATGCAGAGCGACGCTGCAATCGTGCCCTCCGTAGGCGCACTGAAGGCTCCCGACAGCAAAGTGGCAGGTAGGGCAAACACCCTCATCTTCCCCTCGCTCGAGACAGGCAACATCGCGTACAAGCTCGTGCAGCGTCTTTCCGGTGCAGGCGCCGTAGGTCCTATCCTCCAAGGTCTTGCAGCTCCCGTCAACGACCTCTCCCGCGGTGCTACAGTAGACGATATCGTAAATACTATAATCGTAACCTGCAACCAGGCAATCGGCGACAAAAATCTTTAATCAACACTTAACTTCATTCTGAAATGAAAATACTTGTGCTCAACTGCGGCAGCAGCAGCGTGAAATACAAACTTATCGAATCAGACTCCAAGAAAGTTCTCGCCGAGGGTGGCGTGGAGAAAATCGGACTCCCCGACTCTTTCCTGAAGTTCAAACGTCCTGACGGCTCGAAGGAGATCATCACCGTCGATATGCCCACTGCAAAGGAGGCTGTCAAGAACGTGCTCAATATACTGACCGACCCGAAAGAGGGTGTGATCAAGAGCTTTGACGAAATCGAGGCAGTAGGTCATCGTGTGGTGCATGGCATGGAGTATTTCAATAAGTCAGTGCTCATCACTCCCGAAGTTATCGAGAGGGTGAAAGAGTGCTATCCTGTGGCTCCCCTCCACAACCCTGCAAACGTCACAGGCATCGAGGCTGTATCATCCCTTATGCCAAACGTGCCGCAGGTGGCAGTATTCGACACTGCATTCCATCAGACCATGCCGGCAGAGGCATACATGTATGCCCTTCCCTACGAGGCATACGAGAAATATGGAGTGCGCCGATATGGTTTCCACGGTACAAGCCACCGCTACGTGTCACGTCGCGCATGTGAGTTCCTGGGTCTCCCCTACGAGAAGCAGCGCATTATCACATGCCACATCGGCAACGGCGCAAGCATCACTGCAATACAGGATGGAAAGAGCGTTGACACCTCTATGGGTCTGACCCCGACAGAGGGTCTGATGATGGGCACCCGCGTAGGCGACGTCGATCCGGGCGCAATCGTCTACATGATGGAGTGTGAGGGTCTGGATGCCGCAGGCGTCAGCAAGCTCATCAACAAGCGTAGCGGCGTAGCCGGCGTGACAGAGATTTCAAGCGATATGCGCGACATTGAGGCTGCCGTGGAGAACGGCAATGAGAGAGCCAAACTCGCACTCGACATGTATGAATACCGTATCCTGAAATATATCGGCGCATACACAGCCGTGCTCGGTGGTGTCGACGTGATTGTATTCACAGGTGGTGTTGGCGAGAACCAGACAGGCACACGCGAACGTATCTGCAAGAAACTTGAATATATGGGCGTCACTTTCAATGCTGAGGCAAACAAGACCCGTGGCGAGGAGATCGAAATCTCCGGTGCGGATTCCAAGGTGCACGTAGTGGTCATCCCTACCGATGAGGAGATGATGATTGCGGAAGACACTGCCGCCATCGTGAAATAATGAAGTTTTGACAACTTCAATCCATCCACTACAATAAAGAGCCGCGTCCGGACGTTTATTCTCCGACGCGGCTTTTCATTTTTAATGCGTCTTTTCCATTATATGCTCGACTTTATTACTTGGAACGCTGATCCTATCCTGTTCAGTCTCGGACCGATATCCGTCAGATGGTATGGTCTCGCTTTTGCCGTTGGATTCATTCTCGGCTACAACATAATGGCAAAAATGTTTAGGCATGAGGGTGCTCCGGAGAAATGGCTGGGGATATTGCTCGCCTATATCGTGGTTGCCACTATCGTAGGCTCTCGTCTCGGACACGTATTCTTCTACGAATGGGGATACTATTCCCAACACCCTGCCGAAATCTTCAAGATCTGGAATGGAGGTCTTGCTTCTCACGGCGGCACTATCGCCAACATCATTGCCGTATTCCTGTTCTCTTTCTTCGTCTCGAAGAAACCGGCATCATGGACCTTTGACAAGCTTGTGATTCCGGTGGCATTGGTGGCGTCTCTGATTCGCTTCGGCAATCTGATGAACAGCGAGATATATGGCGGACCGACCGACTTGCCTTGGGGATTCATCTTCCTTCGCGACGGTGAGACCGTGCCTAAGCATCCCACTCAGATATATGAGGCTCTATGCTATCTGCTTCTGTTCTGCCTGCTCATGTGGATGTATTGGAAGAAGAATGCAGAGGAAAGACCATATCTCATCACGGGAATCTTCTTCATCGGAATCTTCCTTCCCCGCTTCCTTATCGAATATATAAAGAACGTGCAGGTGGCTTCCGAATATGAGATGATTGCCACCTACGGCATAAACATGGGACAATTGCTCAGCATCCCGTTCATACTGCTTGGCATCGGACTGGTCATCTGGGCGATGTCTCATCCACGCCAGCACTGGACCTTCCCCAACAAATTTGCCGAGGAAATCGAGGCAGAACGCCCTGCCTACGGAAGATACCGCAAGCAATAACCGACCTTAAACGAAAATGACGATAATGTAAGTACTTACATTATCGTCATTTTCGTTATTATTGTCATTACTGTCAATATTGTCAATAAAGTCATTATTGACAGTATTGACAGTATTGACAGTATCGTCAAAATCGTTATTCCTGCCGGGTGCTCAGCCGAGGATTGCCGCCGCCCGTCTCAATGCCTTTAGGAAGGCATCCGCATCCTCTTTCGTGTTGTAGATGGCAAATGAGGCGCGTACCGTTCCCGGTATTCCGAGCCGATCCATAAGCGGCATAGCGCAATGGTGCCCGGTGCGCACCTCCACGCCCTGCTTGTCGAGAAGAAGTCCGAGGTCATACGGATGATCCGTGCCGATAAGGAACGATATCACCGCACTCTTATGCTCCGCCGTGCCGAATATCCTTATACCCGGAATCTTTGTCATCTCCTGCTGGGTATATTCCATAAGCTCATGCTCATGCGCGGCAATACGCTCCATGCCTATCTCCTCAATAAAGTCAATTGCCTTGGAGAATGCAGCTATACCCACAAAATCGGGAGTGCCTGCCTCAAATTTAAACGGAAGGTCAGCGTATGTGGTGTGGGCAAAAGTCACCTTACCTATCATCTCGCCGCCACCCTGATACGGAGGCATCTCCTCAAGCCATTTGCGCTTGCCATAAAGGACTCCCACACCTGTCGGTCCATACATCTTATGCGATGAGAACACGTAGAAATCGCAGTCGAGATCCGCCACATCAATGCGGAGATGAGGCGAAGCCTGCGCACCGTCGACAAGCACTGGCACACTCTTCGAATGAGCGAACGCAATCATATCCTTGACCGGATTGACAGTGCCGAGCACATTGCTCACATGACAGAACGACGCCATGACCGTACGCTCGTTGAAAAGACTACGATATTGTTCAAGGTCAAGTTCTCCCCTCTCATTTATATCTACCACGCGTATCACCACTCCAGTGCGGTCAGAAAGCAGCTGCCACGGGACGATATTCGCATGATGCTCCATGACGGTCAGGATGATCTCATCCCCCTTATGGAAACGGCTACCGAAAGATGACGCCACAAGATTTATCCCTTCCGTAGTGCCTCGGGTGAATATCACCTCCTCTATCGAATCAGCATTGATATACCTGCGTATCCTCTCGCGGGCAGACTCCTGAAGATCAGTCATCTCCTGCGACAACGTGTGGACGCCGCGATGCACGTTTGCCTTAGTCCTGGTGTAGATACGTGTTATCTCATCCACCACGCGCATCGGTGTCTGCGACGTGGCGGTATTGTCAAGATAGACCATCGGCTTCCCCGCCACCTCTCGCGAAAGTATCGGAAATTCCTCCCTTATCTTATTTACGTCGATATTCTCCATGATTCATTCTGTAGTTGTGCCACAGGCGGAATTGCAAGCCGCGCAACTCGAGGCGACTCCAGAGAAACGTCTCTCCACTAAAAGATGAAGACGTTCCTTTAGTCCGGGGAGGCTAACCCCTTCGATTATGTCTGACATAAATGCCTGTTTAAGCAGGAATTTGGCAGTCTGTTCCGACAAACCGCGTGTGCGCATATAGAACACCTGCATCTCGTCAAGCTGACCGATAGCCGTACCGTGGCTGCATTTCACGTCGTCGTCATAAATCTCCAGCTGAGGCTTGGAATACATCCTCGCGGTGTCGCTACCCACTATGTTGCGGTTGTTCTGGTAAGCCTCCGTCTTGTCAGCCCCCTGCTCCACCTTTATCAGACCCGTAAATGCTCCGACGGCATTATCGTCAAGCACATATTTGAAAAGCTCATCTGTTTTGCAATGACCCTTCTTGTGCTCCACACGCGAATACGTGTCGAGATGACGGTCGCGATCCTCAATGCCCATGCCGTAAAGACGCAGAGAGCAATGCTCACCCTCAAACGCACAATGGTATTCGTTGCGGGTGCTGCCGTTGTAAAGGGTCAATCCGTCGATCATCACCTCGCTCCCCTCCTCCTGACGGAGATAGAGCGACGACAGACGAGACGTGCGCTCTGTGCTCTCCTCAAGGTCATAATAATCTACCTTTGCACACTTTTCGGCAAATATCTCTATCGTCTGCAACGCGAGAAAATCCATATCCGGATTCTGGGTGTGGTCGCACGTCAGCACCTTCACCTCTGCATCCTCCTCGGCAATTATAAGCACCCTTCTCACAGCCATGAGCGGAGCACCGTTCTGCAGGATATTCACAATCTGTATAGGCTTCTCAACCTTCACTCCCTGCTTCACCCAGATCACAATGCCATCCTGGGCAAGAAGTGTGTCAAGAGCCACGATGGGATTCGACAGATCGGCACATTTGCCATAATAGCGTGCGGAAATCTCCGGATGCTCTATGGCAAAACGACGCAGGCTCCCGATATATGCACCCTCAGGCAGACCGTTTCTCGCACGCTCCGCCTCTCCATAAATATCGTTGACCATAAAGAACAACGACGTCGACAGATTGGGCACCCCGCAATGAAACGTCGCTCCGGGATTGACGTCTATACTTACGCGGGCTATATTCACGCCGTAGTCAGGCGCGAGAATCGTCTCCAGATCCGTGGTCTCGTAATTCTCACTCCCCTTTTTCGGCAACTGCATGTTTTCAAGTGATGCGAGTGCAGGATTACGCATCGCGTTCATCACGTGCGCACTGCCGGAATCCACCAGATCCCTGTGCTCCCGGAAAAGATCTATATATTGTTGAAGCGCACTCATAGTCTTAACCTTTCACCTCCTCATTGTCTACCTGCTGCTTAATCCAATCATATCCACGCTCCTCAAGCTCCAGGGCAAGTTCCGGACCGCCGGTCATGACGATACGCCCCTTATAGAGGATATGGATGAATTCCGGCTTTATATAGTCAAGGAGTCGCTGATAGTGGGTGATCACGATCGTGGCATTATTGTCGGATTTAAGTTTGTTGACGCCCTCTGCCACCACTCTGAGCGCATCTATGTCAAGACCGGAGTCTGTCTCATCGAGTATCGAGAGTTTAGGCTCAAGCACAGCCATCTGAAAAATCTCATTCCTTTTCTTCTCACCACCGGAAAAACCCTCGTTGACCGAGCGGGAGGCGAGTTTGTTGTCAAGTTCGACAATGGCACGTTTCTCGCGCATCATCTTCAGGAAGTCGGTCGCACTCATGGGCGGCTCTCCGAAATATTCCCTCTTAGCATTGACTGCCGCACGCATGAAGTTGACCATCGACACACCGGGAATCTCCACCGGATACTGGAATCCGAGAAACAGACCCTCATGACTCCTCACTTCAGGCGGCATAGCCAGAAGATCCTTGCCATAGAACTCTGCCGTGCCCCCAGTCACCTCATACGCCGGATTGCCGGCAAGCACCATTGAGAGCGTGGATTTACCCGACCCATTGGGTCCCATTATCGCGTGCACCTCTCCGGGACGCACCTCCAGGTTGATACCCTTCAATATTTCTTTGCCGTTGATTTCGGCTCGCAGATTGTTTACTTTAAGCATCGTCTTTATATATTTCGGCTTCGGAAACGTAAGTGCAATGACTCTTGAAGCCCTTATCTTCTATAACATCCGAAGCATTGTTTATGTTGCAGCTTATTTTCTTAGCTTCTCTCAGCTGGATGAGATGAGAGAGATCCTCATAGCTATGGCAGCCGAGGAGCCCCGGTGCCAACATCATGACCACTTCCACGATGTTGCCATCCCGGGCAGTGGCATATTTCATAAGGCGCGACGTCGGATCCACACATAGTATGAGGTTATAGACAATCGACAACCCAAGCATATACTTCATCAGGCAGAAACCCGCGCCAAGAAGTTTATCGAGCATTCCCACATAGAAAACCTGCATCGCGCTCCTCAACACTCTCGTAAAGCTGCGGAACAACGTGAAGACCACAGAGTATATGATTGCAGATGAAACCACGCTGTAGATAAATGCCCCGCCAACACTCCGGCGCAACCATGGCAACAACATACGCAGGATCTCTTCCACCTGTGAATCAAACACGTGTGCGCAGACGGTGCCGAATGCAAAACCCAGCACGCCTGAAACCTGTCTTGTAAACCCGCTGCTAAAGCCCTTTATTATGGCTACTGCGGCGACGGTTATCGCTATGATATGAAAGCTCGCATCACTCATCTAATCTTCTGCAAAATTATACCAATTCGCCGACAATTCAAAATCTTGAAGTTGTCTAAACCTCATTATTTTTTATCATCTATCATTTTATAGAGGCTTATTCAGTTTTAGTGGCTTATTACGACGATATTTTATGGTTTAAAAATGTTAACGAGGATTTCACCATTATTATTTTCTCTACTTCTTGTCATTTCTATCGACTTTTTTACTTAAATTTGTGTTATGAAAATGCCTTTTAGAAATCGTCCATGGAAAGATCGTTTGGTTGCCGCCGGCTTCCTGATGGTTTGCATGTTGCTCGTATTCGCTGCGATATGGGCATATCGGCAGTTCATGACATCCCCTCCATACGTCGATCCCGAGAGGTATCCCGTGAGAGGTATCGACGTGTCTGCCCATAACGGAGTGATCGATATGAACAAGGTGGCTAAGGAGGGTTTTGAATTCGTATTCATCAAGGCTACGGAGGGGGGCGACTTCAAGGACAAGAAATTCCGCGTGAATTATGACAAGGCTAAGAAAGCCGGATTGAAGACCGGAATATACCATTTCTTCCGTTTTGATAAGGATGGTGTGGAACAGGCGTTGAACCTCATGAGGACGGTTGGGAAAAGACAACCTGAACTCGGACTGGTCATCGACGTGGAGAAAGCGGGTAATCCGGACTCCATACCCACCGCCACTGTCGTGAGACGGCTTTCGGAGATGGTGGACTATCTGAATCTTCTCGGACATAGGGTAATGTTCTATACCAACCGAGACGGATATTACGAATATCTTGCCGAGACATTCCCGGGATACCCACTATGGATATGCGGATTCTCCGAAACACCGATCAACGCAGAATGGAGCTTCTGGCAATTCAACCATCGCGGAAGAGTAAACGGAATATCCGGAGATGTTGACCTAAACACTTTCTGCGGCAACAACGACGAATGGGAAAGATTCCTTCAGGGCGATTTTTGGCCCTACTCTCCTCCTAACAAGCAATCCTCTCATAAGCAATAACAGAGGCTAATTGACGTTATGAAGTTGTCTATGCTTCTCATGAAGTGATAAAACCGCATCATATCCTCAACTTTTATTATTTTGAAACGTTCAATTTTTTCCTATAATAATAATATTTTTTCCGTCGTCAGAATCCTGTCAGGGATTTACGCCGTCGTAGTCCTATTTATAGTCCTACTTATAATGACGGCTGAGAACGCCTATCCTCTCTCTCCCGACCATTATGCCGAAAACTCACGGCTGGCTTCCGGGAAGTGGGCTAAGATTGAGGTGAAGCAGACGGGGGTGCAACTCATCACTAATTCCACGCTCAGAAATCTCGGTTTTGCCAATCCGGAAAAGGTAAACGTATATGGCTACGGCGGACGGATGCTGCCGGAATATCTTGACGAAGACATGATCGACGACCTCCCACCGGTGCCGGCAATAAGGACTGCACAAGGGATAGTGTTCTTCGGTCATTCCACCATATCATGGAATTATGACCCCTCAAATTATACCCACACCCTCAACCCATATTCCGACCGTGCATTCTATTTCATCAGTGATTCCGACAATGAGACATTTGCTCCGGGCGATATGCCCGCTGTAGAGGCTACTGCCGATGCCGAGCCATATTTCACCGAACGCCTGGTGCATGAACGCGATATCCTCGCTCCCTACAACTCCGGAAGGCTCATGCTCGGTGAGGATTTCAAGGCGCAGAGAAACCAGAATTTCCAATTCTCCCTGCCCGGAATAAGCGGAGAAGCAATGATGACCGTGAGATTCGGGGCAAAAGTGACCAACGGATCATCATCCCTTATCTTCTCCGCCAACGGCAACACTCTCCCATCAACCACCGCCGACAAGATTTCGGGGGTAAATTCATCAGGGACTTTCCTTGCACTCGGCAACTCTACAAAACGGATTGAGGATTGCGGCGAAAAACTTAACCTTCAGATAAAATATTCAAATACGGGAGCTCTTTTCACTGCGGCACTCGACTATATCCGCATAACCTATCAACGAGAACTTAAACTTCATGAGAATGAGCTTTATTTCTATCTTGCGCCTGATAATAATGCTGTGGTCAACGTTGACGGGTGCGACAGCAATACCGTAATCTGGAACGTCACCGACCCCGCGAATCCCCTGAAGATTGCCTATACCCTCAATGGCTCTAAAGCCACATTCGCAATACCTGCCGGATATGGGGAGTACGTGGCTTTCAATCCGACGAAAGTGACACGTCAGGCCACGGCTGCCGGAAAAGTGAACAACCAGAATCTACATGCCCTCCCGGCTCCCGGACTCCTTATAATCACCCCCTCCGAATATCGTGCCGCCGCCGACAAGATAGCCGCAATTCATGAGAAATCAGACGGGTTGACCTCGCTTGTAGTCACTCCCGAGACAATATACAATGAGTTCTCATCCGGCACTCCCGACGTGACCGCCTTCAGAAAATTGCTGAAGATGTGGTTTGACAGAGCTGCGGTATCCGGTGAGAAGGCTACACGTTATTGTCTGATAATGAGTCGTCCGACATACGACAACAAGATGAACTCACCTGCCGTGAAGAATGCAGGCTACCCACGCGTGCCGATATGGCAGTCTCCAACAGGTGAGACAGAATCATCATCCTATTCCACTGATGACTATGTGGGGATGATGGAAGATTACTACCCCGGTCTTTCCATGATAAATGCAAAAATAGATGTGGCTGTTGGGAGAATGCCGGTGAAGAGTGCAACAGAAGCATTGTCGGCAGCCAACAAGCTGGAACGATACGTGCTTCAGCCCACTCTCGGAGCATGGCGCAACAACGTCATGGTGATTGCCGACGATCAGGACAAAGGCGTGCATCTCGACCAAGCAGAGATGGTATGCGATGCGATGCAGAGCAACGGCAACGGAAAGGATTATCTGTATGAACGTCTGTATCTCGATGCTTATAAACTCTCGTACTCCGCCACCGGTCCTGTCTATCCGGAAGCTAAACAACGGATGTTTGACAAACTCGCCGAGGGGGTAATGCTATGGAACTATATCGGTCATGCCAACCCCAAAAGCTGGGGACACGAGAACCTGCTGACATGGTCCGACATAACCGGGCTTAACCATACGAAACTGCCCTTCCTATATGCCGCCACATGCGAATTTATGAGATGGGATGCCGACGAGACGAGCGGTGGAGAAATGATGTGGCTCAATCCCGACTCCGGTGTAATCGGCATGATATGTCCGAGCCGAACCGTGCTCATATCCCGTAATGGTCCGCTTGACATCGCGACATCCGAGTTCGTATTCCAACGCGATGCCGACGGTATGCCTCTTAGAATAGGCGACATGATGATTAAAGGGAAAAATGCCATCCAGAATGAGGATAACAAACTTAAATATGGTTTAATGGGTGATCCTGCCATGCGTCTACCCTCACCCTCCTACAGAGTGGTGGTTGACCGTATAAATGACAACGACCTTTCCGACTCCGATAACCTTCCGACAATAGCGGCGCGTTCATCCGTCAGTCTGGCGGGACGCATAACCGACTTCGAGGGGAACACTATCGAGGATTTCAACGGACAGGTGCAGTTTATGGTGTATGACGCTGAGAAGGCTATTACCACCAACGGCAACGGGAAGGACGGCAAACCCATAACCTATAACGACCGCAAGACCCGCCTTATCACAAGTAAGGCAAAGGCTACGGGGGGAGTATGGGAAACGGTAATAAATATGCCGGCTGAAATTGAGAATAACTATAGCCCCGCCCTACTGTCGCTATATGCTCATGATGCCGCAGGGAGGGAGGCAAACGGCTCTACCGACAGATTCTTCATCTACGGTATGGATCCGAATGCTCCGGAAGACAACGACGGACCGCTTATCACCTCCCTATTCCTTAACTCCGAATCATTCTCCGACGGTATGACAACAGGACCGTCGCCGATAGTAAGGGCGTTCGTGTCTGACCCTTCAGGCATAAACGTATCGGACGCAGGTATCGGACATAAAATCACGATTGACATTGACAAGAAAACTTATCTCAACGACGTGTCGCTCTATTTCTCTCCCGATGAGTCTGATCCGACAGCCGGAGAGATTAGCTATCCTCTGAATGCCCTTGATCCGGGCGAACATACACTGACACTTACGGTGTGGGACAATGCCAACAACTCCTCATCCGCCTCCATATCTTTTAAAGTGGCGGCTGCATGGCTCCCCTCGATCACCGCACTATACACTGATGCTAATCCGGCATCCACGAATGTCAACTTCTTCGTAAAGACAGATGCCGCCGACGGCATCACGGAATGTCGGGTGGAGGTGTTTAATCTTGCCGGGAAACTGATATGGAGCGGGAAAGCCGGCTCTATGTCGGCGTCACAGTCCATCATCGGATGGAATCTATGCGACAGCAACGGCGTAAGGGTGGAACGTGGCATATATCCCTACCGGGCGATTATTACCACCAATAACGGTGCGGAGATCTCAAAATCCGGTAAACTGGCGGTAACAGCTAAATAATCTTGAATCGAATTTTTAAGAATATGGTGATCAACAATCTCATACTTCCGGAACCTACTCTCCGACGCCTTCCCTGGTATCTTGCATACGTCGAGATATTGAAGGCGCAGGACATCGAATACGTATCTTCCACTCAGATTTCAAGAGCTCTTAACGTGGATGCCTCACAGATTGCGAAAGATCTCTCCTTTCTTTCGCTCAAGGGTAAGACTCGCATCGGATATGAGGTGAACGCCCTCGTCTCGTCTCTTGCCGACTTCCTCGGATTCAGGATCTCTCACAAAGCCTACATTTTCGGTGCGGGAAGTCTTGGCAAAGCACTCATGCTTGATTCCGGACTTGCGAACTATGGTCTTGACATCGTGGCAGGGTTTGACATCGACAATAAAAAGGTGGGGAACATGGTCGGCGACGTGCCGATATACCATATTGATTCCCTTGCCACTGTGATGGAGAGCAATCCCGCCACAATAGGTATTCTCACCGTTCCGGCTGATTGCGCTCAAGACACTGCCGACATCGCTATCGGCGAAGGGATACGCGCAATATGGAATTTCACGCCATATAGAGTGAAGGTAGCCGAAGGGATCGTAATGTCAAACACTTCCATCTACGCCCACCTCGCCCTTATCTACAATCGTCTTAATGCCGAAATCTGATGAAAACTTTTGTAATTGAAAATAATCTTATCGCAGATGCATCCGACAATGCGCCTGACAATGCCAACAATGATGCCAATTGGTATTTCTTGGCTGACTCCGCCATCTGTAATGCCGGGAAACCATTCTTTATACCCGAATTGGAGGATTTTGCCGATGCCCGGCTCGTGATTGCATTGAAAGTGAACCGGCTCGGTAAATCCATATCCCCGCGTTTTGCAAAAAGATATTACTCTGAGGCGGCTCCCGCAATACATTTCCGGCTTCCGGCTCTCAGGGAGGAACTGATCCGCAGGAATCTTTCCACCGACAGGGCATATTCATTCGACAGGTCGCTGATAATCGGCGATTTCATGCCGGTGGAGAATTTCACCGACGACTCAGCGATAAATCTCCTAAAAAATGGAGAGTCCGCTGCATCCTGGTCGGTTGAGAAGCTGCGCATGCCTATCGATGAGATTGTGGCTGCCGTATCTGTGACCAACTCCCTGAAGATGGGCGATATCATAATACCCTCTCTCTCTGAAAGCGTCGAGGTGCGCATCGGAGATATGCTGGAAATCAAATCGGGAGAAACATCTCTTCTCTCTGTACCCGTAAAATGATCCTCTGATATGAACGCAAATAATAGACTCAGCTTCATTATCCTGTCGTTGGCTGCCATCTCTTCGATATCGGCATACGCTAAGAACGATATTAAGGATAATGACTTCAATCCGGTCAATACCGGAGTAACCACTCTGAGCATCACTCCTGATGCACGCGGATCCGGTATGGGTAATTTAGGAGCAGCCACTGATCCTGACATCAACTCCCAGTTCTGGAATCCGGCAAAATACGCATTCGCCTACAGCAACGGAGGTGCGGCTATATCCTACACCCCGTGGTTGCGCAAGATTGTCAATGATATATTCCTCGCCGACCTCACCGGCTATTGGAAACTCGGCAGTGGCGACAACCAGGCGTTGAGCGCATCTTTCAGATATTTCTCTTTGGGCGAGGTGACAGTCGGAGAAAGCACCACCGGAGCAACCGTACAGACCATAAATCCATACGAGTTCGCGCTCGACTTGGGATACTCGAGGAAGCTTTCGGAGAAATTCTCCATGGGCGTGGTGCTGCGCTACATCCTTTCCGACCTTGCTTACGACGACTCCTATTCCGGCGAGAGCAACACGGCGGCAAACGCCTTCTCCGTTGACCTTTCCGGATACTACGTCACATATCCCATGGTCGGCAGAAACGAATGTCAGTTCTCTTGGGGCTTCGACATCTCCAATATCGGTACGAAGGTCAGCTATGACCACGGCACAAACTATGCGTTCCTGCCTACAAACCTACGACTCGGAACCCAGTTCATGTTCCCTCTCGCCGACTACAACACTCTCTCAATAGGTCTTGACCTCAACAAGCTCCTCGTGCCGACACGTCCGCGCGAACGTGACTACGACATGGATTCAATCGAAGGACAGACCGAATATGAGGAGGCTCTTGAGAAATGGGAAACCATGTCGCCCATCACCGGCATCTTCAAGAGTTTCTCCGATGCTCCCGGTGGCTTCAGTGAGGAATTGAAGGAGATAAACGTATCCTTCGGTGGAGAGTATGCCTACAACCAGCAATTCTTCGCCCGTATGGGTTACAACTACGAGAACCAATCGAAAGGTGGACGCAGCTACTTCACGTTCGGAGCCGGCTTCGCCCTCAACGTGGTGCGTCTTGACGCCTCATATATGCTCGCCACCGCCCAAAGTTCACCCCTCGACCAAACCCTGCGCTTCACCCTCTCCTTCGACATGGACGGCATTCAGGATCTCTTCGGGAAAAGAAAAAGATAAATAATTTAAGTTTCGCAAGTTTGCCAACTTGCTTCACTTAAATGGTTTAAGGTTTAAAGTTTATGGTTTATTATCATTACATTTTGTATAATGAAAAGATTCGTAGATTTCCGTGAATCTTAAACCTTAAACTATAAACTATCAACCACTGAAGTGTAGCTTGCGAAACTTCAGTAAATCAAATCATCATGTTTAGAATAGGACAAGGCTACGACGTACATAAATTAGTGGAAGACAGAGAACTCTGGATATGCGGCATAAAACTGCCCCATACCCACGGTCTGCTCGGACACAGCGATGCCGACGTGGCGATACACGCACTTTGCGATGCCCTTCTCGGGGCACTCGCTCTTAGAGATATAGGTTATCATTTCCCCGACACCGATCCCAAGTATAAGGGTGCGGACAGCAAACTGCTTCTGAAAGAGGTGTGCCGCATGATACGCGAACGCGGTTGGGAGATCGGGAATGTCGACGTGACAATCATGGCGGAGGCTCCAAAATTCAAGCCGCACATCGACGAGATGAGGCAATGCCTCGCCGACGTGATGAACGTGGCTGTCGATGCCGTGTCGGTGAAGGCTACGACAACAGAAAAACTTGGTTTCACCGGTAGGAAAGAGGGTATCGCCTCCACTGCCGTGGCTTTGATATATGAACCTTAACACGCGACAACAACAGGCCGTGGAGGCTACTGAAGGACAGGTGCGCGTCGTTGCCGGAGCCGGCTCGGGCAAGACACGCGTACTTGCACATCGGTATGCCTTCCTTGCAAATGAGGTAGGCATCAGTCCGGGGAATATCCTTTGTCTGACGTTTACCAACAAGGCTGCGCAGGAGATGAAACGAAGGATATCCACGATGGTAGACCGTGGCAGCGTCAACGATTTCATCTGCACAATACATAGCTTCTGCGCAAAGTTCCTTCGTAAGGAGATCTACCGCATAGGCTATCCCCGCAACTTCACGATAATCGATGAGGAGGACGGGAAGGCTCTTGCAAGACAGGCGATGCAGGAATTTGGCATTGACCGACGCAAGACCACTGCCGAGAGATTTCTGAAAAGCGTGGCTGCCTACAAGGGTTATGAGCCGATGCAGTACATACAGAAGCATCTGCTCCCCTGCTCCTCATCCGAGGCTCCGGATGCCACGGTGAGATACCTACGCCTACAACTGAAGCAATTCGCCCTCGATTATGACGACCTGCTGTATTTCACTCTATACATCCTCCAGCATTTCGATGATGCTCGGAAATATTGGACGGAGAAGATAAACTATGTGATGGTCGATGAGGTGCAGGACTGCACCGGCGATGACTGGAAACTGCTGCACGCCATAACGGAGAATCACGGCAACCTCTTCGTGGTCGGTGACCCGGACCAGGCGATCTACGAATGGAGAGGCGCGAATCCAAAGATTTTCGTCGACTTCAAGGCTCACACAGACATCATCCTTAATGAGAACTACCGGTCAACACCGGATATCCTTGAAGTGGCTAACCATATAATAGAGCATAACCACAACCGCGTGAAGAAGGAGCTTTTCACTGTGAAGCTCAATGAGCGGCAGGTGGTGCATCTCCATGCCAAATCGGATAAGGAGGAGGCTGCGTTCATAGCCTCGCGCATTGACGATGCCGTGAAGGAGGGTATGGGATATGGTGATTTCGCCATTCTCTACCGCAGTTCGTTCCTCTCGCGACAGATTGAGCAATCTCTTCTGAAGCTGCATATCCCCTATTCCGTATGGGGTGGAGTCCGTTTCTTCGAACGTAAGGAGATAAAGGATGTGCTGTCATACCTCCGTATTGTCGCCACTGACAACGACGACCTCTCATTCCGCCGCATAATCAATCTTCCGGCAAGGAAATTCGGTGATGCCTCACTGAAGGCTCTCTCTGCAATCGCGGAGGAGGAGGACACTTCGCTTATGACTGCCCTACGTAATCATATCGACGACAAACGGTTTTCAAAACCAACCTTGCGGAACTTCCTGAAGCTGATTGATGATGCACGCGCAAGGGTTGGGATAATGCCGGTGTCTGAACTTACGGATTGGATTCTAAAGGAGAGCGGATTGGGCGACCTCTACCGCACGGATGAGGAGGAGGAACGGCTTGAGAATCTCACCGAACTCATCAATTCTATGAAGGAGTTTGAGGAGGGACGTATCGATGAGGGGGATGCCGACCTCACGTCATATCTTCAGGAGATTGCCCTATACACTAATGCCGACCGATCGAATGATTCCGAGCGTGTCAGGATGATGACGATACACCAGTCGAAAGGTCTGGAGTTTCCGGAAGTGTTTGTAATCGGACTGACGGAGGGTATCTTCCCCAATCACCGTGCGATACGCGAACGCCGTCAGGATGGTGAGGAGGAGGAACGTAGGCTGATGTACGTGGCAGTTACGCGTGCGGAGCGGATGCTGTGGCTCTGCGAATCGGAGGGCTACATGAATGAGAATGGTGCGCTGAAATTCCCGTCACGCTTTCTGTCGGAAGTGCCGGAAGGCATGCTGAGAGTGGAGGGTAAACTTGACCCTGTATTGAAAGCCGGCACAGCCGGACTGGTCAGTATGCTGAATCAGGAGTTGTGTGAAGGCGGGGAGAAACCATGGGATAACGGCACACGTGTGAGTCACAAGATTTTTGGGGAAGGTGTAATCGAAGGCTACGATGCCTCCGCCAAATCCTACAAAGTACGGTTCAACGCCTCCACCCGTAACCTGCTGCCGCACGTCCTCACGCGCCTATGACTACTAATTACTACCGTCCTTGTTTCTCAAGCACAAACTCATCAGCCAAATATTTCTCGCTGAAAAGATACAGACCGGTTGCCTTGTCATGTAGCTGTCGGCATGTCTTGCTCTCGTAAAACAACATCAGTGCAAAGATTGGATCCACATCCAATCTTTTTGATAATTCGTAGGCAATACAACCTATCTGATTCCCCAAGATAAGGTCTTGTACTTCCGGCAATTTCACAGGATCATCCATACTAATCTATTCCTTCAAATTTAAGATATTTCAAAAGTAGAATTTGATTTTTCAAACATATCTGATGATTCGGCTTATGATAAGACAATCTCCTCAAAGCTGTTTCCAAATCCATCAAACCTAACGCATACAAACGTACTGTATCAATGACATTATCATTGGCAACTCCACCATCGATATAATCATATTTATTCGCAATCGGATCTAAATTGCGACATCTTACAACAAAGTCAAGCCACTCTGTGTCGTAACATGGGAACGATTTATATTTTGCCTCTGATAAATAACCATCTTTATCAAATTCATAAATATTCACAACTGGATCCGCGTTTCTTTTTCTTGACACAGATTGTGCCCAAGACCTTGCTTGATCCAACAGTGGAGTAACATAAAATCCTTTTCCAAAATCCAGATTGTCTCTTCCGACATGACATAATGGAGAGGCTACCACCAATGATGTACCATGATATACTTTCATATACTTATATTTCTATTGTGGATAAATTCAAGGATTGAATCATCCACATATTCACGACTTTGTGTATGGAGTGGTTCATAGCAATCTACCATATATTGAAGTGCACCGGATTCCTTCATGGCAGCATACACCTCAATATATGGACGGTTGAGTCTACGGGATAATGTCTCTATACTCGTAGCCACAAAACCGAGGATACGTTCCTCTCTTGTCAATTCGACTAAATATGGCAACATATTTCTACATTTTCAAAACTTACATCTGCAAAAATAACGAAACATATCAGATTTCCCAACTTTTAGAACACAATTTTTTATCTTCCTCATCGTTAATAGTTTAATTTATTGTAGATAATCTTCCGCAATCTGCAATATCTAAATACTCACTTAAATCTTTATATCATGAGACTTCTAAATAAATCACTTACTTCAATTGTAGCATCTGCCTTTTTACTTCCTTTAACGGCAATGCCGTTAAAGGCGGTGAATCATGATATGACAGTCAATAACCATTCTGAAATTCGCATCTGTTCGGCACCGGACTCACCCCCTGTTCTTTCCGGCACGATTGAACAAGTCATGCGGTATAATTTCAAATATCCTGCCGAGGCTTGGAGACGCCAGAATATACCAATAGTAAGGGTATCATTAATCATCAGTCCAGAGGGGAAGGTAATTAATGTAGAAGCGGATGACTTCATGAATCCGGACCAACCATTGCATCCGGCACTGACTGCTGAAATAGAAAGGGTAATGCAGAAAACCAAATGGTATCCAGCAACTGTGGGTGGGCATCCGGTCGCAGCTGAAGATCGTATAATCCTTAGATTATATAATAAAGAATCCGGATTATACCGCACTTCAATATTTCCGTTTGGATGGGAAAGAGATGCAGAGAAATCAATCAAAACAGTAAAATCTTGGGATAATGTCAGCGATCTGAATACAATTGACGGTCAGAAGATTGAAAATGTGGAACAAATTGTAAACACATTTCCTCATTTCATTCCCGTGACTTTCAATTATGTCCGACTATTAAATGCCACTGAAAAACATGCTGAGGCTTCACAAGTAATGGATTCCTGTTTCAAATATTATCATAATTTGTATTTTGATCCAATTAACGATGATGAATATCGACCGAAGGATTATATACCTGACATGAGGGTTGCAAGACCCGGATATAACGGCAGAAGTGAGATAGCTGTTGCCATGATGCGAGCAATCACTCATGACCTGTCGGACTCCTCATCCGAAGTTGAGGCTTTTGAAGAGACTCTGAAGCTGATTGATGCACGTATTTTGGATGGCGATATGTATGACAATCCATCCAAGAATGAATGGCTGGCACACAACGTAAGGATGGAGAATCTTCAAAGAATGATAGTGACGGAGATGTCTCATGGAAAATTGAATTTAAATTCATCCAACGATTTATGGGAGAGAGTCGGAAGAAGCGGTCGATCAATCAGATATATCAGCGGTTATCTCTCCTACTGGTCGGAAAAGGGGATGATTGATGATGCCATGATTGTGCAGCTGTCAAATTTGATTAAGGATGAGGAGAAGCAGATGCTGAAAGGAAAGAACGTTGACAAAAAATGTATAAATCTTTTCGGGACTAAGGCTCTTGTGCTATGGCTAGAAGGGGGTAAGGATTCAATGGACAGATATATCTCCGAGATTCAAAAAGGCACAGACAACGACAAGGTAAAAAAATATCTTGAAAAGCTACAACGGAATTTCAATAAGAATGAGGCAATGCTGAATGACCGTGAATCGGTGATACGTTCGCTGACATACCTACTTCCGAAAAACAGCAAGGACACCAACACCATCCATCTGCTCCAATGCAGAAAAGCATTGGAAGAGGTATTTCCGCTGAAATGGCTTTACAAAGTCAAATACTGATATTGAATCTGCCGTATCGGTCTGTATCGGTCTGTATCGGTTGTATCAGACCGATACAGGCGATACAGACCGATACAGCTGAAACAGCTGAAACAAGCTGAAACGTCTGAAACAGCTGAAACGACCGAAACAGCAATCATTCCGCTTGATGCTGCTTGATATAGATTGTTCCCAAATAATTTCCCCCCAAATAATTTCCCCCCTAATAATTTTCCCCCTAATAATTTTCCCTATGAACGACTCCGACTTGATTAAAATGATTTCCGATGGCTTTGAATCCGCTAAGGCGGGTAATGCCGTCAAGGTGTACAACCATGTGGCTCCTTTTCATGACAACGGTTCGATGCCCGTCAAAAGCCATTACCCCTTCGGCTGGATAATATATTATGCCCTGCATCAATCGCATGACGGAAATATCGATATTCGGAAAAGGATGCTCGCCCGCTATCTGAAGTTGCAGGTGAAGGTGCCTCACAAACTGCACTCCATGATTCTGACAGAGGCGATACACCTCTACAAGGATTCAAAGGATGCCGTCTACAACAATAAGTCGGATAAATCCGTCAGGTTCTCTATCGTCAATTTCTTCAAGCTATGGAATCAGGATAACCTGCGTCCCGGCGATTGGAACAGAAAATCGTTTGATGACAAACCGCTCAGTTCCACCGTGGAGAAACTGCTCACTCTCTGCGTCGATGAGTTGGAGGAGACTCGTATCCTACCCTCTCCCGATTTCATTGCCCTAATCGACAATGCCGTAATACGGTATCCCGACAGTTTCAACCTCATGAGCCAACGCGCTGCCCTGCATATCCTCGCCAATGAGACGGCAAAGGCTGCCGAACTGCTGCGCAAGGCTCTGCTCCTCGCTCCCGGCAAGTTCTACCTCTGGAGCAAACTTGCCGCAACCGTATCACCCACCGACAACCCTCATCTGCACGTCGCAATCCTATACCGCGCACTCAACGCCCCCGGTCCGGAGCAATTCAAAGGGAAAATACGGTTATCCATTGCCGAGACTCTCGCGTCGAGAGGTGCTTTCCCTCAGTCACTATGGGAGCTTCAACAGGTGAAATCCATATATGAATCAAACGGCTGGCATCTACCGGCAAAATATAATGCCGTAATGCAGAGAATCCCGAATGATACGATTGCCGATAATCCGGAACACATATACCGGAAGGTGGCTCATCTTGCCGATGAGGAGGTCTACAGCGGTCTGCCGACAGTGGTGATGACCAAAACCTATCATAAAAAACCGGACCCGACAAAGACCGGATCCGGTTTCAATAAACCTGTAACCGCATGGAGACTAACCGACTCCAACGGTAATAATCTATGGATTCAACCTCATAGATTCAGAATAAATCCGGATCTCCCCACCGGCACACGCGTAAACGTAAGTATATTCAGCGGCAAGGTGGTAAAGGCTGAGATTTCCGATTAGTTATATGGCATCATTTCCTACGGCAATTCACTGTCTTCAGATTCTTCATATCCGACGATGAACCATAGAGGATACGGCAATCACCCTTTAGCGGCTGCATATCGCCGGTTGAGGGATTATACCAGTTGAACTGCTCCGGAGTAAGCGAGAATTTCACATCCGCAGATTCCCCCGGTTTAAGGGTGATGCGACGGAAATCCCTCAACTGCATCTTCGGACCCTCTGCGTCTGCCGGATTCGCAATATACACCTGCACCACCTCATCGCCAGCCATATTTCCGGTGTTCTTTACCGGCACGGTCAGCTCATAGTTATCACCACGTTTTTTCACGCTACCCTTTCCGTAGTCAAACGTGGTGTAGCTCAATCCGTGTCCGAACGCATACAACGGCTCACCCTTGAAATAGCGGTAAGTGCGGTTGGTCATGTTGTAATCCTCAAAATCGGGAAGGTCGGATGTTGACTTATAGAACGTCAAAGGAAGTTTTCCACCGGGGTTATACTCTCCCAACAGCACGTCTGCCACTGCCTCGCCACCTGCCTGACCGGGATACCATGCCTGAAGTACGGCTTCTGCCGGAACTGCCTCATCGGTAAGAGCCACTGCCGATCCGGAATAATTGACGTAGACCACCCTCTTTCCTGCCTTTGCAAGCGCATCAAGCACACGCTGCTGCGACTCAGGCAACTCTATGATCTCCCTGTCGCCACCACGGAAACCCTTAACCGCCACCTGCATCTCCTCGCCTTCAAGCATTGGGGAGAGACCTCCGGCAAAGATAACCACGTCGCAATCCTTTAGCTGCTCCGTCACCGATGCGAGATCGAGCGGCTTCTGACTGCCGAAATCGAAATTAAGCGATGCGCAGTCGCCCTCAGTGGCGTTGAACGTCACCTCTATGTCGTAGCTACGACCCTTCTCTGCCTTCAGCACGTAAGCACGTTTGCTCTTCATATTACCACCTCTAAAGACGCATTTCCCATCTATGCGCAATGTCATGTAGCCCTGTGTCTGCATCGAGAAGGCGATCTCCTCCGTGGCGGGTGCCGTGAACGTTGTCTTGAACAGACCGGAGAATCCTCCGAGGTTAACACCCGGTGCCCATACTATCGCGCCTGACGTGGTGAGATTTATCGGGGTGGTCTGACTGTATGTCACCTCCGGATTCTCCTTCAGATTGATATCGTTTGAATCTATCCAGCGGTTCCAGTAATAGGCATCGAAACCGGGTTTGCCATTTGAGGCGCAGGTATTGGCAAAATGGCTCTGAACGCTTATGTCGGCGGTATGATCGATACCGTCAACAAACACCAGATTCCCCTCCGGCAACTTATCACGCAATGCCGAGTAGAGGGTGGACGTGGATGTTGGGAATCCATTGTAGTTGCCCCATTGCATTATTGAATCGTTGGCATTCGGTCCGACAAGACCAACCTTGATATCCTTCCTCAACGGAAGTATCCCATCATTTTTCAGAAGCACTATTGATTCCCTTGCCACTTTCTCTGCCAGCTTACCATGCTCTGCCGAACCTACGACCGAATATGGTATTTTCGTCCATTCCACCAATGAATCATCATCCATCTCCCCAAGCTCATAGCGTGCCTCCATCAACCGGATTACAGATCGGTCAATCGTCTCCTCGCTTATCAATCCCTTCTCGACAGCCTCCACAAGGTTGCCGTAGGTCTGTCCACATTCAAGATCCGTGCCCGTGCGCACTGCCGTCGCCACCGCATGAGCGGCATCCGGCTCCGTGCCGTGGCGTCCCGGTTCATAGAAATCATTTATCGCCCAGCAGTCAGAAAGGACGATACCCTTATATCCCCATTCATCACGCAATATGCCGTTGAGCAGACGGTTGCTTCCGCAGCATGGCTCACCCTCATAACGATTGTAAGCACACATCACCTCCTTCACGTCGGCATCCTCAACAAGAGCCTTGAACGCAGGAAGATACGTCTCATAAAGGTCGCGGAGCGATATATTCTCGGCATTATAGGAGTGACGGTTCCATTCCGGACCGCTATGCACCGCGAAATGCTTTGCACACGCATGAAGCTTATGATATTTAGGCGAATCACTGCCGGAATATCTTCCCCCCTCATAGCTGTCGCCCTGAAGTCCGCGCACCACGCTCGTACCCATCCTTGATGTGAGATATGGGTCCTCGCCGTAGGTCTCATGTCCGCGTCCCCAACGTGGGTCGCGGTAGATGTTGACGTTGGGAGTCCAGAACGTAAGACCCTGATAGATCTGCAACGGACCATTCTGCTTGGCAACCTGATTTTTGGCTCTCGCCTCATCCGATGTAGCAGTGAACACATCATATACCATACGGTCATCAAACGTGGCAGCCATACCGATGGGCTGAGGGAAGACGGTGGCAAGACCGGCACGTGCCACTCCATGAAGAGCCTCGTTCCACCAATTATATTGTTTTATTCCGAGACGGGGCACTGCCGCCGATTCATGTTTCATCAACGACACTTTCTCCGGAAGCGTCATCTCCTTGACTATGCTCACCGCCCGCTCATGGGGAGAAGCAGTGTGATCCTTATATATCTGTGCCGACATCGGCAATGTCGCTGCCAATGCACATAGTATTACGGAAATCTTTTTCATACGTAAATGGGTGTTAGGGGTTATAATTTTGAGGATGAAGGATTTAAAGGGTTTAAGGGTTTTAAGGTCATTATTGTCATTATTGTCATTACTGACTTTATTGACTTTAAGGACTTTGGGGCCTTATAGCCTTAATTATTGAGATGAGTATTTATAGCGTGTATCCGCCGGATGAAATTGTCAAAGCGATTTGATAAAAAAATCCTGACGGATATGACACCTTATATATATCATAACCGCCAGGATATTTCTTTATTGCCTTATATAGCCGTCAGTTTGTTTATTCGCCGCGACTTTCTTTATTAAAGATGTGACGCAGACGCGAGAATATACGTTTTGCCGTTGATTCGGTCGGCACTACGTTGGGAGTGTTCTTCAGGCTCTCTATCGCAGCCTTCTCGGCATCCGTCAGCGATTCCGGCACGTAGACCATGACATTGACCAGAAGGTCGCCACGGTTGCTCGTGTTCATCTGAGGCAATCCCTTACCTCTCAGGCGTAGCACCTTACCGGGCTGTGTACCGGGGGCAATCTTCAGACGTGCACGCCCGCCGATGGTCGGAATCTCGGCAGTACCGCCGAGCGCTGCTGTCGGGAAGTCAAGCATAAGATTATATATCAAATCATTGCCATCCCTTATCAGATCAGGATCCTTCTCCTCCTGTATGACTATGAGCAGATCTCCATTGACTCCGCCGTGGCGTGGCGCGTTGCCTTGTCCGCGAAGTGTTAGAGTCATGCCGTCTTCCACTCCGGCAGGGATATGGAAGCTGACAACCTCCTCTTTCTTCTCAACTCCGGTGCCTCCGCAATATGAGCATGTCTCTGAGATGATCTTTCCCTCGCCATTGCAATCCGGACAAACTGCCTCGCTCTGCATGGCTCCGAACATTGTCTGCTGCACACGAGAGATATATCCCGTGCCATGGCAACGCTGGCAGGTATGGAACGCTGTGCCATCTTTAGCACCCGTGCCCTTACAATGCGAACATGCCACCATACGGGGTATCTTCAGCTTCTTGTCTACACCATCCATGACGTCTTTCAGGGTAACTTTCACTGTGATGCGCAGATCGGTGCCTTTGTTTACGTGCTTACGGGTGCGACCGCCGCCGGTAGCTCCTCCGAATCCACCACTGAATCCGCCGCCGAAACCATCTCCGAATATGTCGCCGAAATGAGCAAAAATATCCTCCATCGACATGCCGCCACCACTGTAGAAACCGCCGCCACCGCCGGCACCGCCGAATCCTTGCGGACCCATCGAATGACCGAACTTGTCGTAACGGGCGCGTTTATCGGCATCACTCAACACATCGTATGCCTCGGCTGCCTCCTTGAATTTCTCCTCAGCCTCCTTGTCGCCCGGATTCTTGTCAGGGTGGTATTTAATCGCCATCTTGCGATATGCCTTCTTTATCTCATCGGCACTTGCCCCTTTCGAGACGCCAAGCACCTCATAATAATCTCTTTTCTCTGCCATGGCTTACCTCTCATTTTATGGTTTCATCATTCACAATCCTACCGGATCACTGTGCCACAACAACCTTGGCGTGGCGTAAAACCTTGTCATTGATCATGTAGCCTTTCTCCACAGTATCGAGAATCTTACCTTTCTTCGACTCATCAGGAACAGGCACTACCGATATCGCCTCATGACGGTCTGCATCAAACACATCGTCAGAGGGATCAAACTCCTTGACGCCATTTTGGGAAAGATATTTCTTCAATTTATTATATATCAATTTCATACCCTCCTTGATGGCATCACTGTCATCGCTGTTTTCCGAAGCCTTAATCCCGCGCTCGAAGTCATCCATGATCGGCAACAAACCTTTGAGGACGTTCTCGCCGGCATTCTTCATTATCTCGCTCTTCTCCTTCAGGGTGCGCTTACGGAAATTGTCGAACTCAGCCATGAGAAATAGATATTCCTTCTTCTCCTTCTCCACCTGTGCACGAAGAGATTCAACCTCCTTACGAAGTGAAGATTCCTCTGTCTCCTCTGCCGGGGCGGCATCTTTATCGCCGGAAGGATTCTCCTCTGCTATGGGAGACTCTTTCTCCATATTCTCATCTTTGACCGCTTCCTCCTGAGAGAAACGGGCATCTTTATCTTCTGTGTGTTTATTATTTCCCATAATGGATAGTTGTTTTTTAATTCTTGTTTACTCAAATATTGCGCCAATAAATGTTAAAATCCGCATCAGCCTACATAAATCGCATCATATCGATGGCATTCTTTATGAGCCTTAGCGATTTTATCCTCTTATCCTTGATAAGTATTTTTTACAAGCCTATAATTCAAACAACCAAACTCCACTATAAGTTGAGATAAATTTATCACGTGCCGCCTTAGCCGCCTCTCCGTCAGTATAGATTCCATAGATAGCGGAGCCGGATCCCGACATGGAGGCATACGTTGCCCCGCTTTCATAGAATGTATCCTTCAACTCTGCCAACTTAGGATAAAGTGGGAAAAGGGATGCCTCAAAATCGTTGACCACCATATCTTTCCAGCGTTCCAACGGCAGATCGGGCAGGAACCGCAGATCAAATTTCGGCTCCTTGGGCGAGATGCCGCTGAATGCCTCTTTGGTCGACACATGGATTGCCGGCTTGACTATCAACAGCCATCTGCCGCTGAGGTCAATCTCCACCGGAGTCAATATCTCGCCTATACCCTCTGCAAAGCAGGGGGTGTTGTAGATGAAGAACGGGCAATCTGCCCCAAGCTTCACCGCCATGTTACACAATTCGTTACGTCCGAATTTCTCACCCGTAATCTCGTTGAGCGTCATGAGCGTGAATGAGGCATCCGCACTTCCGCCGCCAAGTCCGGCTCCATCCGGCAGATGCTTGTCGAGTATGATGTTGAACATTCCCATATCCGACAGGTCGTCATACTTTTTCACATACGTCTGGATAAAAAGAGTGGCTGCCTTGACCACAAGATTCTTCTCAGGAGCACAATCTATGCGCCGCCCCATCAGCTGAAACCGGCAACCGCTGAGCTGGTTGCTGTCGGTGTTGACCTCAAGTATATCGTCGAATGCTTCCGGCTGCTGAGGCATGCCGCTTTCTATTCCGACCGGAAAAAATACTGTCTCAAGATCATGATAGCCGTCTTCCCTCTTACGCACTATATTCAATCCGAGATTTATCTTGGCGTTTACAAATTTTATCATAGTCTATTTCCTTGTTATTTCTACTGTTCGCTTCCATTCTGCTGCAAGTATGGCTCCACGGAGCATCAGATAACTCAGAAATGCACTCCAAAGATACCCGTTGCCCCTGACACCGATGCAGAAACCATCCGCCCCATAATCTACAAACGCAATTATATAGAAAACAATTGTAGAAAAAAACGTGGCATACATCATTTTCTTTGTCGATGTTATGCCCACATAGAAGCCATCGTAGATAAATGCCCATGACGACAAGAGCGGTATCAGCCCTATCCACACCCTTAGATCCACCACGCCTTCCACCACTCTGCCGCTATCGGTAAGCAATCCGGATATAAGTCCGCACCCTCCGGCATAGACCGCACTGAAGAGGAGCGACATCAGCAGAGTCCAGCACAGGAGAGCCTTTACCGTGGAGCGGAGTGTGGTCATGTCGTGCGAACCGAAGTAACGCCCGACGAGAGCCTCCGCACTGAAGGCAAATCCATCCATGAAGAAGGAGAAGAATTGGAAGAGCTGCATGATTATAACGTTGACTGCAAGCGTCAACGCGCCGAGGCGCGCACCGGCTGACGTGACACCCAGACTGACGCATATTATACATGCCGACCGAAAGAAGAGATGGACGTTGACAGAAAAGAATTTGCCCACTCCACCTCTCACAATATCCCTTACACCACACCATAGGGGCTTACCTCTTCTGAATCGCACCGCACAGGCGTAGGCTATCGCAAGACCTATCCAATTGGCACACAAAGTGCCCCACGCAACCCCCTCGAATCCAAGCCCAAGTCCGAACACGAAGAGGAAACTGAAGGCGATGTTGATCACATTCACCGATATAGATATTGCCATGGGATATGCCGTGGTCTGCATACCGACAAACCAGCCGCTTATCGACATGACCCCCAATAAGGCGGGTGCCCCGAATATACATATCCGGAAATATCGCCTCACGTAGTCCATCACTTCCTCCTCCGCTTGAATCACGCGGAGGAGCAATTCCATTATCGGAAGCTGCAACAGGATTATGCACACTCCAGCCGTAAAAGCTATACCTAATGATCGGGAAAACACCTTCCTGATGCTGAGGTCGTCCCCTTTTCCGAATGCTGTGGCTGTGAGTCCCGTGGTGCCGGCACGCAAAAATCCGAAAAGCCAGAACACCACGTTGAGCATCACCGACCCCACGGCTATCGCCGCAAGATACAGTTCCGAGCCAAGATGCCCGGATATGGCTGTGTCGCAGAGACTGAGCAGAGGCACCGTGACGTTGCTGACAATCGCGGGCACACTAAGCCGTAATATTTCCTTATTGATATCTCTCATATATAGTTACTAAAAAATTCCGGTCGCCTTCGACAACCGGAATCTTAATCTCGCTTTGTGATATGTCTCGTTCAGTCCACCTTATGAAGGTCATGACCCATGCGTTCCTTCTTGGTATGCATGTAGAAGCGGTTGTATCTGTTGGGCTCCACCTCTATCGGCACGTTTTCAACCACCTCAAGTCCGTATCCCTCCAGACCGATTCTCTTCACCGGATTATTGCTCATCAGCCGCATCTTCCTGATTCCTAAGGCATGAAGTATATTGGCACCCACGCCATAGTCGCGCTCGTCTGCCTTATGACCGAGATGCAGGTTTGCATCAACCGTGTCGAGACCGTTCTCCTGTAGTTTATAAGCCTTTATCTTATCCATGAGCCCGATGCCTCTACCCTCCTGATTCAGATAGATCACCGCGCCTCGCCCCTCCTCCTCTATGCGTTGCAGGGCAAGGTGGAGCTGTTCGCCACATTCGCATCTCATCGAACCGAAGATATCGCCCGTAGCACATGACGAATGCACTCTCACGAGCACAGGCTCACCGTTGCTGATATCACCCTTGATAAGGGCAATATGCTCCAGACCGTTGTCTTTCTGGCGGAAAGGTATCAGTCGGAAATGCCCGTAGGCAGTGGGCATATCCACCTCTTCACCCTCCTCCACTATTGAATCATTCTTCAGCCGATAGGCTATCAGGTCGCGGATGCTGACCAGCTTCAAGCCCCATTCATCGGCACGCTTACGCAATTCGGGAAGACGGGCCATCGACCCGTCGTCGCTCATTATCTCCATGAGTGCAGCCGCAGGGTTCAGTCCGGCAAGACGGGCGAAATCCACAGCCGCCTCCGTGTGGCCGCATCTCTGGATCACGCCACGGTCCTGTGCGTAGAGTGGGTTGATATGTCCGGGGCGTCCGAACGTCGCCGGGGTTGATGCCGGATCTGCCAACGCACGTATGGTGGCGGCACGGTCTTCTGCCGAAACGCCCGTGCTGCATCCCTCAAGCTTGTCGACCGTCACGGTAAACGGTGTGCCGAGAACTGACGTATTGTCCTCAACCTGATGAGGCAGGTCAAGTTCCTTACAGCGTGCATTGGTGATTGGCGCACAAAGCACTCCGCGGGCATTCTTCAGCATGAAATTCACATCATCAGCCGTGATTTTCTCTGCCGCGATTATAAGGTCGCCCTCATTCTCCCGGTCCTCATCATCCACAACTATGATGAATTTCCCCTGACGGAAATCATCTATCGCCTCCTCTATCGAATCAAGTTTTATTTTATTATCCATTGGATTATACAGATTTTTCAATGTGCAGCCTACGGAAGACGGCACATCACGTTTGTCTGATTTTTGTTTTTATTCAACTACGAATATGGAAAAGTTGACACTGCCATACACCCTATGCTGCGAGAATCCCGGAAGCCTGGAAAAATCCCGCGTCTTTGAATGCTCTATTATCACTACAGTGCCGTGCTTGACCATGCCGGATGAGAGTATCATCTCCGGCACCTCCTCAAATCGCGGATGATCGTAGGGAGGGTCGGCGAAGATGAAGTCAAACTGCCGGTGGCACGTGGCTATAAACTTGAATACATCCCCCTTTATCACCCGCAATGACTCATCGCCAAGTTTCTCCTTCACGCTTCTTATAAACCCGGACTGTATGGGCGACAACTCCACGGCAGTCACTTCCGAACATCCACGCGAAAGAAACTCAAAACTGATCGCTCCCGTGCCGGCAAAAAGATCGAGAGCAGTCTTCCCCTCGAAATCATCAAGATTTTCAAGCACATTAAACAGATTCTCACGTGCGAAATCCGTTGTCGGACGTGCCGTAATGTTCTTAGGCACCTCGAAACGCCGACGTCCATATTTTCCTCTTATGATTCTCATGACTCTATTCTTTGTTTCCACAAAACTTACCCAAGGCTTCGGCAGTCTCTTCCGGCAGATGATCCCCCGTAAGCCTGCATGCCACCTCTGAATAGGCAACGCCGTAGACCTCCATTATGTTGAGTGCATGATACACAATATCATCTCCGGAAGTCCATCCGTGGGTAGATGCGGAGATCAGATCCCTTCCATTCAGGAATACGAAATCCGCCTCGCCTTCCCTCACTTCCACATACATCCGATAGCCCTCACCATCATTGCGGCATCGCTTCAGCATATCCATAAGGTTACATTCCACCCTGGCTCCGGGGAACGTGCGGCGTAGGAATCCCTTCAATCCGCGAGCGGGAGCATACGCCACCGTCACGTCGGCCTCGCTGCCTGTGATGACGTCAGAGGGATCCGCCTCATACAATGCTGTATAATACGTCTCCTCCCCACCTTCAGATTCCTCAGCAAGCTCCGTAGGCAAGAAGACTGTGCGCGGGTCATAAATTATTATCTTTGCGGAGAAATCGTCAAGCACCCGGGGATGATCATACACTGCATTCTCTATATTGCGCAACAGATTGACCCCGTCTGCCTCCCATTGGGTGGAAAATAGCATTTGGGGTTCAAGATCCGTGTGAATCGTGTTTTCCAAATAGGCGACTATCCCTGTATTAAATATCTTCAGTATCAGCCGCCATTGACCTGTATCGGCAAAATCTGCCACGGTAAGTCCGTTCATATTTTACTCTTTATGGAGCGAAATTACAAAAATAATCCCACTTTTGCAATTTCTGTACAAGTCAAGCCTGCTCATACAGTCAAATTATATCCCAAATTCCCCATGTCTGGCAGCCTATCTCCCTGTCAGCACGACATCTCGCCCCTGAGACTACATTCCATAAAGACTTTCACCTCAGATGCACTCATCCCCTACCAAGCAGATACATCAGTTTGGTGATCGCCGCCTCCGAAGTCATGTCATGCCGGAGATAACCCCGGCATTCGCAAGATCAAGACCCGTGACGTAACGGTATGGCTCAACGCTTCCGTTGTAGCACTGCGTGATGTTGAGCACCACGATCCCTCGGTCAACCGTCTCCTTTATTGCATCGATAAACCATTGGCTGTTAGGTCCGTTACCTGCACCGAACGTCTTTAGCACGATACCCTTGATATCCGGCGTGGCAAGCATGTGGCGCACCACCTTCTCCTCTATGCCCGGAAACAGGTCGATAAACATTACGTTGCAATCCATATCGTAATGCACCTTCAGCGGCTGGTCTGACCGTCCGCCGCGCCATAATGACTCGCGGTTGAACGTGATGCCAAGACCGATCTTCGCTAATTCCGGATAGTTGTTGCTCTTGAAGGCATTGAAGTTATCTGCACTACGCTTGGTGCTGCGATTCCCCCGCCAGAGATAGTTCTCAAACAATATAGCCACCTCTCTGACAGTATGTTCGCCGTTGGCATCGCGGGCTGCAGCTATCTGGAGCGAAGTGATCAGGTTCTCCTCTCCGTCGGTACGCACCTCCCTATCGGCAATTGCGAACCTGTGATAATCACCGGCTTGTTGAGATTCTCAAACATGAAGCTGAGGGCAGATGCCGTGTAAGCCATTGTGTCGGTGCCGTGAAGCACAACAAAACCATCATACTTCTCATAATTATCCTCGATTACTTTCGCGATCTCACCCCAATGGCTCGGGGTCATGGCGGAAGAATCGATCGGCTGCTCAAATTGATGATGGGCTATCTCAAAATCAAGCATCTTCAGTTTTGGGACACTATCTATGAGATGGTCAAAATCAAACGGTTCAAGTGCCTTAGTGACCGGATTTTCTCGCATGCCGATAGTGCCTCCGGTGTATATCATCATGATTTTAGGATGAGAGTGGTTGTTGTGCATAGGCGGGAAAGTCTTTTTATTTGTCGCAAATTTAGCATTTTGTCAGTAATATTCCAAGAAATTTCATAAAAATCGGCATTCCGGATGTCGGATTGCTCCGAATCTCCCATTTTCTCCATTTCATTATGCAACTAATTACCCTTATTCTCCGCTCATATTTCAACAAAAAAGGATGTCTGTTTCCCATTAGGAAACAAACATCCACTGTATTGTAGGATAATATCTATTTCTATAAATATATCTCAGACAACGGTCACTCCGCCGGACGCAACCATCTGTAGCCATAGAAATGCTGACCATCGATCTTGAACAACCTTGACAATGGATATGGATCTGCCGTCACGTTGCCGTTTTCATGAGAGATATGGATAAGATGCGGCTCACCGTCGACCATCTCTATGAATCCCACATCATAGATGTCGAAATCAATCTCCTGCGAGAGCATCATTATTATGTCGCCGTCCTTCATTATCTCATGAAGAGATTTGTTGGCGGCACTCTGTTTCTTAAGATGTGGTATTCGGTGGCTACGGTAGCCCATCTCCATCATGCGCACCTTGTCATATACCTTAGGATCTTTAAGCGCAGGATACTCATCCTTGTGGCGGGTGATATAGTCAAGGGTCTTTGTCTTGAATCCGCCCCCGGTGACGTATTCAGTCATCTCCTTCAGATGTCCCCTGTAGACGTTATCCACAATCCAGTCCGCCCCATAGATAAGCTGTGCGCTGAATCCATCATCTATACCCTTACGGCGACTGATGGATTCAAGCGATTTCTCAAATTCCTTTATCGTCGGCAATTTCCGCATGCTTGCGTCAGCAAGGGCATAGACTATGTTGACGAAGCCCATGCGGTCAAAGCTGTGAAGGTTGACCATGATGGTGCCGATGGAATCATTGTCGTGAGGTTCTGACCACGGCGTGCCTTCCAATTGTTTCGCCACAAAGACACAACGTTCGCCAATGGAGCCGCCATTCTGTGCTGCCATTGACAATATCTTATTGATTTTCACCGTATCCTCCTCGCAATGCAGACGGAAGGCTGATGCCGATAGGCTGACGAAAGCGAGCATCATCCCGAAAAGCATACCTCTGAAAACCCTCTCTTTTCGCATTCTTATAAATAGCTTCATTTAAATAGTGTCATTTAAATAGTGTCGTTGTTGATTTACCAAATTTTATGCAAAGGTAACAAAATTATTCCGATTACTTCCCCTTAATCCCTCTTTTTAACGAACTGTTTTTTATACTCCATACAAAGTCAGGGTTGGAACAATTGGTCTCCGCACACTTGAAACCTTACACCTCCAACACCGCATCCGGACGAAACGTATAATTTTCACCACGGGAAATATTACTATATCCTGAGGTCGCATACCGTTATGATTTTTAGCCATATCCAAAATAAATTTGCAATTCGCGAATTGCAAATTTATATATATATTGTATCAAATTTGCAAATATTATTATGATTAACTGATGTTGTCTAAATGTTATACCAAACTTCATCATGCTTTTTGTGATTTTGATAAAAAATTATAAATTTGCAGAATCATGAATATTATCAGACTTCAATCGTTATCCGAGCCGGATGTGCAGGTCTATTCTTCGCTTACCGAAGCCCAGCTCAGAAACCGGCTCGATCCGGATAAGGGGATTTTCATCGCGGAAAGTCCGAAGGTGATAAAGGTCGCTCTCCAAGCCGGTTACGAACCGATCTCCTTGCTCTGCGAGGAGAAGCATATAAATGGTGACGCCAAGGAGATTATCGACGCCTGCCCTGACACGCCCGTATTCACCGGAAGCAGGGAGATGCTCGCCCAACTCACCGGATACACCCTCACCCGTGGGGTGCTATGCGCCATGCGCAGAAAGAGTACTGCCGATTTCCGCGATCTATGCCGCGACGCACGAAGAATCGCCGTAATCGACGGAGTGACCGACACCACCAATATCGGCGCAATCTTCCGTTCAGCCGCTGCCTTGGGTATCGACTGCATGCTACTCACCCCCACATCGTGCGACCCGCTCAACAGGCGTGCCGTGCGCGTGTCGATGGGCACGATATTCCTTGTGCCGTGGACGTGGATTGACGCGCCGATCTCAGCTCTCAAAGAGATGGGATTCAAGACAGTCGCCTTAGCTCTCACCGATAAATCGGTAAGTATCGACGATGCCGCCCTTGCTGCGGAGCCTCGTCTCGCACTGATACTCGGCACGGAAGGGGACGGACTCGCTCTCAACGTGATTGAAAATGCCGACTACACCGCGAAGATACCGATGGCGTATGGAGTCGATTCCCTCAACGTGGCGGCTGCCTCTGCCGTGGCATTCTGGGAACTGCGCATACGAAATAAATAACTGAAGTTTCGCAAGCTGCACTTCAGTGGTTTATAGTTTATAGTTTATAGTTTAAGGTTTAAGATTCACGGAAATCCAAGAATCTTTTCATTATACAAAATTTAATGATCATAAACCATAAACTTTAAACCTTAAACCATTTAAGTGAAGCAAGTTGAAAAACTTGCGAAACTTAAATAATACCGCCTATAATTATGACTGATACCAACAATCATCCTGACGTTGCAGACCACGGCAAGGGGATAATACTCGCCGGCGGTGGCGGACATGCCCTATCCGTGGCGGAAGCTGTAACCGACCCTAACTTCTTTGCCGGATACACCGCACTTTCCCCCTCCCCATTGATGGAGCTGGAATGGCGTGGCGACGACTCCGCCGTGGCGGCTCTCGCCGATGAAGGCTATAAATTCCATGTCGCTTTCGTATATGCCGGTCTGCCGGTGATGGATAAGCGAAAGAGGCTTATACAGAAATATCGTGATGCCGGAGCTGAATTTGTAAGCGTCATTGCCCCCACAGCTATCGTCACCCGCCACTCCTCGGTAGGCAACGGATGTGCCATCCTCAACCGTGCAGTCGTCAACCGTGCCCGTCTCGGCGAGAACGTAATCGTCAACACAGGCGCAATCGTGGAACATGACTGCGTGATCGGCGACAACACTTTTATCGGTCCCGGCGCAACCATCGGCGGTGGAGTCACCATCGGAGAGGATTGCTTCATCGGATTGGGTGCAAACGTGATGAACGGAGTGACAATCGCATCCGGAGTGACCGTAGCAATGGGCGCGACCGTCAACAGAGACCTTACGGAACCGGGGATATACCACGGCTCCCCTCTAAAATTACATAGACTGAAAAAGCGTTGAAACCTCAGTCACTGAAGTTTCGCAAGCTACACTTCAGTGGTTTATGGTTTATAGTTTAAGGTTTAAGGTTTAAGATTCACGAAAATACACGAATCTTTTCATTATACAAAATTTAATGATCATAAACCATAAACTTTAAACCTTAAACCATTTAAACTTATCAATCAGAATCTTTTTATGAGACCGATAATCATAGCCGAAGCCGGCGTAAACCATAACGGATCGCTTGAAATGGCTCTTCAACTCGTGGATGCCGCCGCGGATGCCGGTGCCGACTTCGTGAAATTCCAGACTTTCTCCTCCGATAAACTTGTGACCTGTTCGGCTGATACCGCCGACTACCAGCGCAAGAACTGCAATGCCGACAACCAGAGGGAGATGCTCCGTCAGCTTGAGCTGTCGCACGATGATTTCAGGAAAATCGCGGCTCATGCCCGCGAGAAAGGGATAGGGTTCCTATCCACGCCCTTCGATATCGAGAGCATCGACTTCCTCGCATCGCTCGACATGAAGTATATGAAGATACCGTCAGGCGAAATCACCAACCTACCCTATCTGAGAGCTATTGCCGAAAAGCATATACCGGTGATAATGTCAACGGGGATGAGCACACTCGCCGACGTGGAGAACGCTTTGAAAGCACTTTACGACGGCGGATTATGCCGCAACGACATCACCCTGCTCCATTGCAACACCCAATACCCCACCCCTTATATTGACGTCAATCTGAAGGCTATGCTCACTCTGCATGAGGCTTTCGGGGTGAGCGTGGGATATTCCGACCATACGAAAGGTATCGAGGTGCCGATTGCCGCCACGGCTATGGGGGCAACCGTGATAGAGAAGCACTTCACCCTCGACAAGAATCTCCCCGGACCGGATCATACCGCATCCTCGATCCCACCGAACTGCACGACATGGTGGAGGCGATAAAGCATATCGCCATGGCTCTCGGCTCCCCGATAAAGAGTGTATCCCCGTCTGAAAGGAGAAACATGTCGGTGGCTCGCAAGAGCATCGTGGCAGCGAAGGAGATACGCGAGGGCGACACCTTCTCTCCGGAGAATCTCACGACGAAACGTCCGGGCACGGGAATATCCCCGATGATGTGGGACGACATAATCGGCAGGACCGCCACCCGCCATTACCATCCCGACGACTTGATTGAACTATGACCCACTATCACCACCTATAATGAGAAAGATCTGTTTCATCACCGGCACACGTGCCGACTACGGCATAATGGTGCCTCTTATGAGAGCCGTGAAGGAGTCTGACGACGCACAGCTGCAAGTGATAGCCACCAACATGCACCTCTCTCAGGAGTATGGCATGACGGTAAATGAGATTATCGCCGACGGGTTTGACGTGGATGCGAGGATAGACTCCCTTCTCTCCGGCGATTCCCCAGCTGCCACGGTCAAGTCGATGGGACTGACCCAGATCGGTATGGCAGATGCCTTTGAGCGACTGCGTCCCGACCTTGCCGTGATTCTCGGCGACAGGTATGAGATGCTTGCTGCCGCCTCAGCAGCCCTTATTTTCCGCATACCTGTGGCTCACCTATACGGTGGGGAGACTACGGAAGGGGCTTACGATGATTGCATACGCCATGCCATCACCAAACTCTCATCACTGCATTTCACCTCAACCGAACTATACGCCCGACGTATAATCCAGATGGGTGAGGAGCCTGACCGCGTGTTTCATGTAGGCTCTCTCGGTGCGCAATCCATACGCGAGGAGAAGGGTCTGCCGCTACAGGAATTGGAGAAAGCAATCGATTTCAGACTCGGTGAAAAGTATGTCGTGGCTACGTTCCATCCCGTGACCACCCAGCCCGGCGAGGAAGAACGTCAGACCTCCGCACTTCTTTCCTCTCTCGACAAGATCATAGCCAAGGGATGGAGAGTGCTCTTCACCATGCCGAATTCCGACACGGGGGGACGCACCGTGGCGACAATGATACGCCAATGGGCGCAATCAAGACCGGAAAGCGTGAAAGCAGTGGCATCTTTGGGAAGGCTGAAATATTACTCGGCATTACGTCATGCCGCCGCAGCTGTAGGCAATTCTTCAAGTGGACTTATCGAGGCTCCTTCATTCGGCATACCAACCCTCAACATCGGCGACCGCCAGAAAGGGCGTGCACAAGGGGATTCTGTGATAAACTGTGGGGTGACGGAGGAAGAGATCACCGCAGGACTTGAAAGAGTGCTCTCCGACACTTTCCGAGAGCAGGCACGCCACTGCGGCAATCCCTACGAGAAACCCGATACCCTCCAATCCATCCTCCATCCACTTCTCCACTACCCATCCCCCACACAAAGCCACCCTTCCGCGACATCTGACTAAACATATTTTCCATCGATTTGTTGTGTTATTAGAAAGAATGTGTAATATTCTTCATTTTACGTAAATTAAATCTCACTATAGCTATGAAACACATCAAATCTATTGTGGCAGGCGCTGCCATTGCTGCCGCCGCTCTTGCTATTCCTGAAAATTCGGGTGCCTGCACTCGTGTGGTGTATCACGGTGCTGACTCAATATTCGTGGTCGGTCGTTCGCTCGACTGGAAAACACCTATCCCCACCAATCTTTATGTCTATCCCGCCGGTATGGCAAAGGTGGGTTCAGATGCCCCGGGGGCAGTGTCATGGACCTCTAAATATGGTGCCGTCTATGCCGTGGGCTATGACGGAGGCATCACTGAAGGCATGAATGAGAAGGGACTTGTCATCAACGGTCTGTTCTGCAAGGGGACTGTATATGACAATGAGGATACACGCAACCGTCCGCCGATGTCGCTTTCCATGTTCGTGGGCTGGCTTCTCGATATGAATGCCACTACGGATGAGGTGGTGGAGGTGCTTGAGAAGCATGATTTCACCTTGAGCGGCGCCACTTTCGACGGGGCACCGTCTCGGCTCTACATTGGGGCATCACGGATGCTTCGGGGAAGAGTGCCATTCTGGAATTTGACCATGGAGTAGTGAAGGTCTATGATATGGATGACGTATGGGCAATGACAAACGACCCTCAATGGTCTGACATGAAGGCCATCATAAATTATTGGGATAAGATAGGCGGAAAGAATATGCTTCCAGGCACAGTCAGCAGTCCTGACAGATGCGTGCGCGCCAATTATTTCGCTCATCATGTGGATGCGGTTAGCGACCCCGCCCTTGCCGTGAGTATATGCCGGAGTGTGCTTGTGCCGTCATGTGTGCCCTACACTTATCTGATCGAGGGTGAGCCAAACGTATCATCCACTCAGTGGCGTTCGTATGCCGATGTCAAGAACAAGCGTTATTATTTTGACATAGTGACCAATCCCGGATATTACTATGTCGACCTCTCGAAATGCGATCTGCGGAAGGGCGCCCCCGTATTAAAACTCGACACGTCGAAAGAGAAGAACCTCGTAGGGGAGGCAAACCATGCCCTCAATAAATCCACACCATTCAATCCCATATACTAAATCCAATCTCCTAATATATCCCAGTCTTATCAGACAATTGTCCGTATCGTCTTCCGTCGGTACGGACATTCTTTTTACCGGTAAGACTCCAACTATGGCCGCATGATTATCACCGGCTTGCCGTTCAGTCCGGGATAAACCTGCCCCCTCTCCTTTCTCTGAAACAGTGTATCAAATGCGGCAGCCTCCTCCAGCGTTGGGAACGAGCCGGCTATGACGTAGTAAACCCTATCGGCGTTCATTACCCCAAACGCGGAATAGCCCTTACTGCACAAATCCTCCACCTGTGCCACACAATTCGTATTCATCTTATAGCTGCCTACAGCCACGTTATACTGTTGCAGCTTGCCCGACGACGATTCCAACATACGGATACGATCCATCTTAACATACACTGAGTCGCCATGAACCACATGCAACATGGGACCGTCAGTATTAATCAGCCCTCCCGAGGGGATGCCGAGCTCGGCATCAAGCGCATCCGATGCCTGGCGTTTCTTCTTCGCCACGTCGTAGGCAGCCTGATAATTCTTCTCCGTGGGCTTACAACCCACCATTCCTGTCATGGCAATCGCCACACTCAATAGTATCAATGATTTCTTCATCTTCATCTCCATTTCCAATAAAAAATATTGCGACAAAATTAAGCAATTTTACCGAAATTCATAAGACTCTAATTCAGAAAAAAACGGAGACGAGATCTGCAGATCCCGTCTCCGAACCCTATATGTAAGATTTATTTTAGTCTATCTGTATCACGAGGAATGTGGTCATACTCCAAAATTCCTGCGGATTTGTTATCTGAATTGTCTTGGTTTTGTCGGCGTTCTCCACAATTTTGTAGGAATCCTGCGGCATATTTGTCCAGATCTTAACCTTCTTCGAACCGGTAGGTATCACTGAAAGCGAACGCTTGTCTGCCTTCGTGAAATAAGATTCGTTGAAGTCGCCCTTCAGCACTTTTGTCTGACCAAGGAATTTCTTCTCAAGAAGTCCATTCTTCTTCAGCTCCTTATTCGTGCCGATGGCGTAATATACTGTGTTGGCTGCATTCTCCACTGCCTGAGCCTGAGCCTGGGCCTCTTCTTTAGCCGCCGTCTCCGTCTTGACCTGCTCCTGGCTCTCTGTCACCTGATTGGTGAGATCCTGGATCTGGGTCTTAGCGTTAGCAAGTTCGCCTTCAAGCTGAGCAATCTTCTGATCCTGCTGTGCGATGCGGTCTTTCAGCTGAGTGATTGTCTTTGAAAGCACGCTGTTGTCCTTACCACTGGCTTTAAGCTTTGCCTCCATGTCTTCGAGAAGAGCCTTGTTGGTGGCGAGACGTGCCTTAATGTTGGCGAGATTCTGACGAATCTCCGCACGACGGTCAACGCTCTCGCCGCTGCCCATGTTGTAGAGCAGCCCCTCCTGCATGTTGATGGAGTCAAGTCCCGTATAGATATCCCCCATAAGGAGCATCAGGGAATCATTAAAACTGGCTGCTTCCGTATAGTCTGCCTGCAGTTCAGCTATTCTTACTGAATCTTCTGCTAATTTCTTGTCGTTGCCTGCACATGAGGAGAGCAGAAGGGCTCCAATTCCTAAGAGGATAAAACTTTTTTTCATATTTTTATCTATGGTTTAGTTTGTTTATAGTTTTAAACAATCATCGCTGTCGTTTTTCCTTTTATCCCGACCGCTTATTATGATAACAATTTCCCCCTTAGGATTGTTCTGTTCAAAATAATTTGATAATTCTCCAAGACTGCCACGATGATACGTCTCGTGCATCTTGGAGATCTCTCGGCATACACACGCCTCCCTGTCGGCACCGAAGCTTTCCGCCAACTGACGCAACGTGCGGGGCAACCGTTTGGGCGATTCATATATCACGATGCTACGGTCGTCATCAGCCAGAAGAGCGAGACGCGTTGACCTACCCTTCTTGGGCGGAAGGAAACCCTCAAACACGAATCTGTCGCACGGCAGACCCGATGCCACCAACGCCGGCACAAAGGCTGTCGCTCCCGGAAGGCATTCCACCTCCACACCAAGTCTGCGACATTCCCGGCTAAGCATAAAGCCGGGATCGGAGATGCCCGGAGTGCCGGCATCTGAGATCAACGCGATGTTCTCGCCGCCGAGTATACGGTCGGCAATCTTGGGTGCCTCCTCATGCTCATTAAACTTGTGATGACTGCGCATGGGCGCGGATATCCCGAAATGCTTCATAAGCACCCCCGAGGTGCGAGTGTCTTCCGCAAGTATCAGATCCGCATTTTTCAAGACCTCCACTCCGCGAAAGGTCATGTCGTCAAGATTCCCCACCGGCGTAGGCACTATATATAATTTCCCGCTCATTTTTTGATTTCAATAAGGATTTGATTTCAATAAGGATTATTTAAAATAATTCTTGAGTATCTCAAGAAAATCCGCCACATCCTGACGCTCCAGATCCCATTGGAGTTCATCCACGAAATAATCCTCCGCCTCCTCATATCCCTCCATTGATGCCACTCGGGCAAGCGTCTCATTGAAGTTTATGTCGGAATTATTGAATAATTCGCGTTTGAAACGGAAACGGTCATTGATGGTAAACACCAGGCGTCCGCGTGGCACTCTCACAGCTCCCTTTGACGGCACTTCCGGCATCGCTTGTGCCGCCGGTACTGCCGGTGACTCCGGTGTCGCCACAACGGAATCCTCCTTCTCCGGCTCTATCGCTGCCGGCTCATCATCAGTAGCAGCGGCTACAGGGTCATCTTCAAAATCATCTGTGACTGCCAGGCATTCCGACATGGACAGACATTCCGGCATATCCTCCTCATCATCAACCGCATTTCCATCAACCGCATTTCCATCAACCGCATTGTCATCAACCATCTCAACCGGATCCTGATACTCCGGCTCATCCGCAATAATCCCTACCGTCACAGTCTCCTGCATCGGTTGATTATCGCGTCTTCCGATGATTGATGCCGCCAACTTAGGCAAGGATTCAGCCTTACGCAATATTAGACCGGGCACCACCTCCGGACAATCCTCACGTGCCAAGGCAAGGTGGATCAGTCCCTCAAGCTCATATACGCTGTCAAGCAGCCTGTTCAGTTCATCTTTATTCATTTTCCTTGATATTTGATTCGTTACAAAATATTTCAAGAAGCATTGTCTCCGCAGCCTTCTTCGCCTTCGACCGGCTTCCCGTTATGTCGTTCATGATAATCACAACGGAATGCGTCGGCATATAGTTTTCATCTACCTTATATCCGGCATAACACTGCACCCCCTTCATGCTCCCCGTCTTCATCGCAATATAACTGTCAAGCGGAGTCTCCGCAAGGAAGCTCTTCAACGTGCCCTCCTGTCCTGCAAGCGGAAAGAAGGAGGCGTATGTGGCATTGTCGCCCATGACGCCGAGCATCCCGGTCATGAAGTCAGCCGTGACACGATTACTTCTCGAAAGACCTGAGCCATCTATTATCTCCACCCCCTCCATCGGCATATCCCTATCGGTCCAATAGGCAAGTTCTCTCGTAGCAGCTGTCTCTGTCGAGCCATCCTTCCCCTCAAGTTTGCCATACGTGCGGAGCATTGCCTCCGCAAACATATTGTCGCTGCGCATCATGCATGACCTCATAATCTCATCCACCGGAGGAGAGACGTGATCAAAAAGCAGCGTGCGCTTACCCTCGCCGAGATCCTTGCCGTCAATTGTGATCATCTCAGCAGAAAGAGCCCTCTTCAACCGCGACATAAACACTCTCGACGGATTCTCCACCGACTTCCTGCCGTTGGCATTGTTCTCGAAATTAAACGTATGTATCCCTGTGCCATACGCCTCCTTGAAATCCGATGGATGCCACGATGCCGGACGGGGTGTGCCTCCGTAGGCTGTCTCGTCTATCAGCACATTACCCTCTATCTTCGTGATGCCGGCAAGACGCAGGGCATCCGTAATCTCCTCTATTATATCCTGACCGAATGGCTCCACAGCGGAATTGACCGACGGATCGCACGCACCCTCCACGATGAGATTCCCTCTCAGTATACCCATGTCGAGCGGACCGTCGATATATATAGGAGTATGATAACGATAGTCGGCACTTGCCTTCTCAAGCAGCGTGGCTGTAGTGACTGCCTTCATGATGGAGGCTGGAAGCAGCGGCATGGAGGTGTTATGTCGACCCAAGGTGTCGCCATCGGCAAGATTCACTATCATGACCGCCACTGATTCCGGGCGTATTCCACACGTATTCACAAATTTTCTGACGGCTTCTTCTGACGTGACCGCCATCAGCAGCGTTGCCTTCACGAGCAGCAACGCCATCAGCATTATGATTCTATTCATATTGCATTTCCCTATCTTCTGAAGTTATGAAATTTCACTCCTCGCTCGCGCCGTCTTTCCTGTAAATTCCGACCGGTGCAGGCGTCAGGACTCTTCTATCGCCACAAAGTTACAAAAGTTTTTCTGAATTTCATCCAAGTTTTTTGTCACATGAGAAATAGTTACTAATTTTACTCTCTGAATTTTCACTTCAATGGCATCCGGTGGCATTCTCTCGGGCGTTGCCCCGCCATCGTATCATTATCTATTTATCATTATCTTTCAGATGGACATTCAACAAAACACCGTCAGACGCCCTTACACTTTCGACCGCGTTGTGAGAATCTCCTTCACCGTGATTCTCGTCATAGCCATCCTATATCTGCTGGAGATATTGAAAGGGGTGCTACTCCCGTTCCTCGTCGCTTGCCTGGTTGCGTATATGCTTGAGCCTGTGGTCAGGTGGAACATGAAGATCATACGGACCCAATCCCGGTTCCTCCCCGTAGTGCTGACTCTATTGGAAGCTGCATTAGTACTCACTCTATTCTTCGTGACATTCACCCCCTATCTCGTGTCGGAGACTTCAGAGATGACCGATATGCTGAAGCATTACACTTCCACCAAAACCAAGATACCCTATATCTCCGACAACATCCATGCATTCATACGCGACAACATCGACATTAATTCCATCTCGATGCTTCTATCAAAGGAGGAATGGAAGGAAGTGATTAAGACTACTGTATCCTCATCATGGACCTTTCTAAGCTCCGGTCTCGCATTCATCCTGGGGCTGCTTAGCTGGCTGATCGTGGTGCTATACACGATATTCATCATGCTTGACTACGAACGGATAATGCTCGGATTCAAGCAGCTCGTGCCGGTCGCTCACAGAAAATGGGCATACCGCACCGGGAATGACATAAAGGATGCAATGAACCGGTATTTCCGCGGACAATTCCTCATAGCGTCTATTGTCGGGATATTGTTCTCCATCGGATTTCTCATAATCGGACTACCGATGGGGGTAATCCTCGGGCTGTTTATCGGAATGCTCAACATGGTCCCGTATCTTCAGCTGATATCCCTCCCCATCACTGCAATCCTATGCATCGTATGCACAGCGAGCACGGGAGTGAATTTCTGGGTTATCTTCTGGGAGAGTATGGCGGTCTACGTCATTGTGCAGTGCATACAGGATCTTATACTCACTCCAAAGATAATGGGTAAGGCAATGGGCATGAACCCTGCCATAATCCTGCTGTCGCTATCTATCTGGGGCACGCTTCTCGGCTTCATGGGACTTATTATCGCTCTCCCCATGACGAGCCTGCTCCTCTCCTATTATAATACGTATATCGTGCAGCGATATGACCGACATAATTAAACCATAAACCATCCCCCATAACCCTTAACCCTTAACCCATAAACCATACCCCCCCACATGATCAATCTCCCTATCTCAACCAACCTTGACATTTCGTCGCAAGAGACCGTCGACCAACTCGAGACGGCAGTATATACCGAAATCAACGACGATCACAATGCCACCAAATCTTCCGATGTGGAGGATCATACCAACGGGCTCATCGGCGACCTCGCTTGGATTCTGCTCCTTGCCGCCATCGTGACCCTCCTTTTCAAGAAACTGAAGCAGCCTGTAGTGCTCGGCTACATTCTTGCCGGGTTCCTCGCAAGCCCTAAGTTTGAGTATCTGCCCTCAATCTCCAATCTTGACAACATCGAGTTCTGGGCGGACCTCGGCATCGTCGTGCTGATGTTCACCCTCGGTCTGGAGTTCAGTTTCAAGAAACTGATGAACGCCGGATCATCGGCGATAATCACCGCACTGATCATCATCACCGGCATGACATTTGCCGGATTCGGTGTCGGCAAGATTCTACAGTTGAACTATATCAACTGCATATTCCTCGGAGGCATGATATCCATGTCGAGCACGACGATAATCCTGAAGACGCTCACCGACCTCGGCATGAGGCAGAAGAAATTCGCGTCGCTCGTCCTTGCCGTCCTGATAATCGAAGACTTATTCGCCGTTCTCATGCTCGTGCTTCTGTCGTCGCTCGCCATGGGCAACATCGAAGGGACCGAGCTGCTGTTCTCTATCGGCAAACTGATCTTCTTCCTCATCATCTGGTGTGTGGTCGGCATATATGTTCTTCCCTCCTTCCTCTCCAAGATAAAGAATTTCCTCAACGATGAGACTCTGCTCGTAGTGGCGATGGGACTATGCTTCTCCATGGCGATATTCTCGGTGGTATGCGGATTCTCCCTTGAGCTGGGTGCATTCGTGATGGGCTCCATACTTGCCGGCACGATGGTGGCGGAGAGGATGGAGAGAGTGGTGCTCCCGGTGAAAGACCTCTTCGGTGCAGTCTTCTTCATATCGGTGGGAATGATGGTGGATCCCTCGGTGCTCGTGTCCTATTGGAGTGAGATTCTTATCCTGGCAGTGGTGGTGATCTGCGGCATGATATTCTTCGGCACCCTCGGTATGCTCGTCACGGGGCAATCGCTCAGAGTGGCGATAGAGAGCGGCTTCACTCTGACGCAGGTAGGCGAGTTCTCCTTCATCATAGCATCGCTCGGCATGAGCCTCGGTGTGCTGGAGCCTTCCCTCTACCCCATCATCGTGGCGGTGTCGGTCATCACCATCTTCACCACCCCCTATTTCGTGAAGCTCTCGCAGCCTGCCTACGGATTCGTGGAGAAGCACCTTCCCGAGAAACTCAGTTTCCTCATCGACAGATATTCAAAGCAAGTGACCGACTCGAGCGAGACAAAACGGCTCTGGAAGGAGATACTGAGCCGCTACGTATGGCGCATACTCCTCTACTCCGTGGTGCTTCTCGCCATAATCCTCGTGTCGAGGCAATTCCTCTTCCCGCTCACCCATCAGTACATGGGGGCATGGTGGCGGATTATAGCCACTGCCATCACGTTCGCCTGTATGCTTCCATTCCTGTTTGCCCTATCGTTCAGTTCCACAAAACCGGATGAGAAGATGCAGCTCCATGCCTCGGCAAGTTTCTACGACGTGCCTCTCGTCGCCATGAAGATCATACGCTATCTGATCACTCTCTTCTTCATAGTCTATATGATATCAATCGCCTACAACTCAATGATAGCATGGATTGTCGGGGTGGTATGCTTCGCCTTGATATTGATCTTCGCATCGTCGAAGCTAATGGTGAGATATGGCAACATCGAGAAGAAATTCATCGACAACCTCAACATACGGGAGAACACCCGACTTGGCATCAACAATAATCTTGTGAGCGACCTGCATCAGGCATACATACAGGTGGGTGCATATTGCCCCTTTGTCGGCGACAGGCTGAAGGATTCCGGTCTGCGTGATGACTACGGCATCAGCGTCTCAAGCATACAGCGCGGCGACCGCATGATGCCCCTACCCTCCATCGACGCCAGGATATTCCCCGGCGACATACTCGGAGTGATCGGCACCGACGAACAGATAAAAAAGCTTAACGACGATATCGAACGTGATCAGGCGGCATTCATGGCAGTGGAGACCACTCAGCCGGAAATTGCCCTGCGCAGCATACTCCTCTCAGCCTCCTCGCCGATCATCAACATACCTCTCGGACAGACCAACCTACGCACCGACTACTACAGCATGATCGTGAAAGTGCAACGCGGTGAAGATGAATTTGAGCAACCCGGTCCCTCCACCGTGCTGCGCGAAGGCGATATCGTCTGGGTAGTTGGCGATGCCTCCCGCATCGACGCAATGAAATAGCGCGGAAAGCCCCTTGAATAGCCCTAAGCTAAAACCGAGGAGGCAGAAAGAAATCAAATTCTTCCTGCCTCCTTGCTTTTTTAATAAGATGGAGCGTTGCTCTCTGCGGATCAGAACGGCAATCCGGTGCCGATGAAGCCCACAGTAACGCTGTCGTCGAAATCCGCCGGAGTCGGAGCCTGTATTGGCTGGTAAAGCCGACGGCTCAGATTCTCGGATATCGTCTCCTGCGAAGGAGCGAACCACAACCCCTCCCATTTCCAATACCACGTGCCCGAATTGTCATAGCCCGACCATTCTGTCTCGACCCCCGGCAACTGAAGCACATTACTGAACTTATCCCCTATGCCGAACATGCCGCGCGGTGCCTTCACCTGCGCCACTGTGTCGATAAGGTTGATGACATCGATCTTCCCTTCGCCGAAATCGTATGCGATGAAACGCTCTCCCTCTGCCCCCTTGAAGACGATTGTCACCGCATCAGGCGATGCTCCGTTCTCCTTCGCCGTGTAGAGACCCTCTATGGCGTCAGGCACGTCGTTGACCGACTCTCCTATAAATATCCCGCCGATACTGTCTTTCGTCAGGACCGGACGAGGCTCAGCCGGAATCGAATCGACAAGCGATGCCGTCTCCTCTATGCTGTCGCTATCTGCGCTACCCTTCCCTTGACTGCCTGAACATGACACAAGCAAGAAGGCTCCGAATGCATAAAATAATCCTGTTTTCATTTCTATTGAATATTTTCATTTAAACGACTATTCCTCATCTGTGGGCTACATTCTCACTCTCCAAACTGTGCGGGATAGACAAGCACTATGTTATGCTGAGAGAAATTGCGTCCCAAGAACGACGGCAGGCTCTCCATATCTCCGGAATAGGAGATCGACCCTTTCCTCGCCCCGACTATCATAAACAGGTCTTCCACCTCAATATCGGCGGAAAACACGATGAAATCGTCCCAACTCTGAAGCTCCCGGTATTCATGACGGATCTCGAAATGCTCCTCCTCAAGCACGTTGCGGATGAAGGAGGCTGTCACCGGATATGCCATGAATATAACCTTGCAAGCCATCTGCCCCGCAAGATTACCGATACGCTCAACCCACGTCTGAAACCCTGTCTCATATTCCGCCTTATCGGGCACGAGCACCATGATGCGGTTGAGCGTCATCACCGGCGCGTAGCACCGGCTTATGAAGATCATGCGGTGCATCGACTGGAGCAGCTGCTCGATCATGCTTCCGAAGAAACTGTCTACCACGTTCGATTTCCTGTGGAGTCCGATCATCACGTCGCTCGCTCGGTTCTGCTTCGCCTCATTGGTGACGCCTGCCACCACATTGACATCATAACGCTCTATATCCTTCACCTCGATATCCACCGACTGCGCCGCCGCCACTGCCGAACGCAACGCGCTGCGCCCCATCTCAAGGGTGCGCGTATCGTCGGAGTTCCTCACGAACAACGCCGTCACCGGATTCTGATTCGCAGGATTACGCATCAGCAGAGCCATCCTCATGAGACCCTCCGCAGTCACCGGATTCGCCACAGCCACAAGCTGACGGGCATATTCCCCCGGCACGCGTTCACCCTCGGCATTTAGCTCCGCCTCCGTGCGCTCTATCCTGAGACGCTTGGAAGCATTCTGCGTGGTGACGGTCGACACAAGGCAACACACAAGAATCATGAGCACCGCGCCGTTCATCATGTCTTCCGTAAGCAGACCGTGCTGGAAACCTATCATGGTTGCGGCTATCGTAGCCGCTGCCTTGCCGGATGTGAGTCCGAACATTATCTTGCGGTCAGTACGTCCAAGCCTGAATATCTTCGCGCCAACGTATGCGGAGAGCCATTTAGACGCCATCGCCACGACTACCATGTTCAACGCCACCCATCCCACGTAAAGGCTCTGGAAGATGACGTGGACGTTGATAAGCATTCCCACTCCTATCAGGAAATAGGGGATGAATATGGCATTACCCACAAATTTTATACGCCCCATAAGTCCGGATCGTGCCGGAATGAAACGGTTGAGCACAAGTCCGGCATAGAACGCTCCGAGAATTGCCTCCAGCCCGATAAGCTGTGCCACACCCGACGCTATGAACACCATCGCCAGGACATAGATGTATTGGCTAACCTCATCACTGAATTTCCGGAAGAACCATTTAGTGATAATCTTGGAGATCATCCCTACCCCTGTCGCATAGACAATCATCAGCACGAAAAGCACCATAAACCGGCGTATGCTGAAGCCGTCTGACGCACTGTCGACAACTCCGGCAAGCGTCACGAGCGACAGAAGCACCGCTACAATCGTGGCACACACCGCTATCACTGCCGGACGGGCATTCTGAAGCCCGAACTTGCTTACGATCGGATAAGAGATCAGAGTGTGTGAAGCATACATCGACGAGATCAGCACGCACGTAGCCCACGATGCCCCGAATGCCACGCGAGAGCCCACGATGCCTATACCCATAGGGATGGCAAACGTCAGAATACCGAAAATAATGCCATGTTTCAGATTCTTCTTAAGATGAAACATATCGATCTCCACCGCCGCCAGAAACATAAGGTAGAGTATGCCCACTTGTCCGAATATCTCGAAACTCGAATCCCTCATGAGCAGATCCAGCCCGTAGGGACCCACCACCACCCCCGACAATATCAGTCCGACTATCTGAGGGATTCCAAGACGACGGAACACTATCGGACACAGCAGTATGATGAGCAGCACCAGAAGGAATATAGGCACCGGCTGCGTGAGCGGAAACGAGAACATGGAGAGCAACGTGGTCATAGGCGGAATGTTTGTATGGCATTATGGTCTGTAGCCCGCTCCACCTCCTCACTCGTCAATCCGAGCGTATCCGCCACCCTACAGCATATATAAGGGAGATACGCGCTCTCATTTCGCTTGCCACGGTTGGGCACCGGAGCAAGATAAGGGGAATCCGTCTCAAGCAGCAGCCTGTCGAGACCGATCTCTTGAAGCGATGTGCGCAGAGGCTCGGCATTCTTGAAGGTGACTACCCCGTTTATGCCGAACATCGGGTCGCACACCTCACGGATACGCTCCACGTCTTCCGGTGCACCTGTGAAACTATGAAACACCAACCGCACTTTCGGAGCCGCCTCCACTATCACCTCCAGAGTCTCCGGAAGTGCCTCCCGGCAATGGATGATCACCGGAAGATCCAGACGGTCGGCTATCCTCAAATGCTCACGGAATGCCTCTTTCTGAAGATGGGCGTAGGTCTTGTCCCAATAAAGGTCGATACCCACCTCCCCCACAGCCACAAAGCCGCCGGCATCAAGCATCGTCTCCATTTCGCCGACGTGCTGACGCCAGTCGTCCCTGACCTCCGTGGGATGCAATCCCATAGCCACGGAGGTCATGTCGGGAAGAGCATGATGCAGACGCATCATGCTCCCGATTGTGGTGGTGTCTACATTCGGCATAATCAGATGCGACACTCCGGCTTCAACCGCACGCGAAACCACATTCTCTCCACCCTCAGGAAATGAGTCAAGATATAGATGTGTGTGCGTGTCGATCATTTCTTTCGTCCTATCAGTTTCTCCGCAAGTTTTCTGAATGCCTCCTTCTTCTCCTCGTCAAGCGACGTGGCGTTGAGAGCCTTCAGTGCCTTCGAGGAATAATGCCCCACTGCCTTCTTGCATTTCTCGTCGATGCCCAACTTCTCGTAAAGGCGTGTCACAGCCTTTATCCTCATCTCTCCGGCGGGGATGTTGAAAGCGGCACGTAGCGCATCCGCCGTCTGTCCACCCTCGGCAAGAGCCGCCACGTAGAGATACGTCTTCTTGCCGTTGAGGATATCGCCGCCGATGGGCTTGCCGAACGTGGCGGAATCGCCAAACGTGTCGAGCCAGTCATCCTGTATCTGGAACGCCACGCCCATCATCTTGCCATATTCATACATCAGGTCAGCATCCTTATCACTCGCATCGCCGATTATTGCCCCTATCTTCACCGACGCGCCGAGAAGAGAACTCGTCTTCCCCTCGATCATCTCCAGGTAGTCATTCACTGCTATACTCTCAGCCGTCTCGAAATCCATATCCATGCGCTGACCCTCATATACGCGGAGCGCCATATCGTTGAACGTGTCGAGCACACGGCGAAGCTTGGCATCATCCACCGTTGCCACATATTTCGTGGCAAGAGTCAGCATCGTGTCGCCTGAAAGGATAGCCGTGTTCTCATCATATTTCTTATGCACCGTCGGGCGCCCGCGACGCAGGTCGGAATTATCCATCACGTCATCATGGAGAAGCGTGAAATTATGAAACGTCTCTATGCCGACTGCCGGAGTCATTGCCGACGAAGCGTTGCCGCCGAATGCATCCGCGCCCATAAGCACAAGCACCGGGCGGATGCGCTTACCCCCTGCCGACAGTCCATATTCTATAGGTTCGTAAAGAGAAGAAAGTTTACCCCCCGGCAAGCCGAGGGAACGTATCGCCAGCTCAACGTCTGACGAATATTCTGCAATCGTTTTCATTATTTAATAAATTGATTGTTGATTGTTTATGGTTGATGGTTTATAGTTTATGGTTTATGGTTGATAGTTGATGGTTGATGGTTGATGGTTTATAGTTGACGGTTGATGATAAACTTTAAACCTTAAACCATAAACCATAAACTTTAAACCTTTTAATACTTTATGAATGTATTGTACACTTCTTCGGGTAGATCCTTCCCCTTGTCAAGCTCAAGCACCGTATGGAATCCCTTTATGAAACGGCGATACGTGGCGGAATCATCCGCACACGCATTCCTGAACTCCGCTATCTCCTCCCTGATCTGACTCACCGACATACTGTCTTCCCGGATATGCGCCACATACTCCAGCCCCAACTGATAGCCCATGCGCTGCGGATCCGACTTCCCTGCCATGAAATATATCCTCATCTTGTCGGGTAAGGGGAGATTTGAGGAATAGCTGTCGATCTCCTCACTGAAGATACGCATGCACGAGTCGTTGTAATGCTCGTAGGCATACGCGGCAGCTATCGCGAAAGTGTCGAGCCTCACATCCGGCAACTTCCCCAAAGAGGCGTCGCATATAAAACGCGCCACCGAATCTGGCGAACTCACCTTCATGACATACGCCACCTTCGAGGCATCGTCAAGCTTATTGAAACCATCCGGCAGCTCCCCGGACACACTCTCCTTCTTACCCCCGCACGCGCTCAACATGAGAAACAACGCCGAGGCTACTGTAGCAAGTGGAATAATCTCGTTTTTCATCTGTTTGGCATCATTTAATGTCGGCAGGACATCATCCACTGTTTATCAGGCAGAAAGCTCTATTCAGGCATTCTTCGGAAGATAATGTCGGTCGAAAATTTTCACAAAATTACAAAAAAAACGCCGAAAGTTATTGCTATTTGAAATAAAAGCATTAACTTCGCAGTGTGAAAAGCAAATTTTCATGATCATTGTTTGTTTTGGAGTGATGCTCGAGTGGCTGAAGAGGCACGCCTGGAAAGCGTGTATACGCCAAAAGCGTATCCCGAGTTCGAATCTCGGTCACTCCGCAAAGGGAGCAGAAATCTGCTCCCTTTTTCTATACCCATACTCAAACTGAATTGCCTACGCAGTCAATACATCACCGCCCGTTCAAGACACTGACGAACGTAAGAATTAAGCGACAAGCCATATTTTGCTGCATTCATTGCTATACGCCGGTGCATTTCCGGAGAAACGCGTACATTGAAAGCTCCGCTGTAGCCTTTACTGGGCTTAATCCCCTCAGATTCGCAATAGGCAAGATAGCTGTCTATCCCGGCTTCAAAATCCGCTTTCAATTCTTCAAGCGTAGAGCCTTCGTATAATATGGTTTCCTTTGTCAATCCGAGAACCTTACCCACCAGGCAATCATCCTCCTTACTATATTCCACGCTACCTTTGTAGCCTTTATATTCAAGATAGTCCATATTTTTTGAAAATTTAGAGATTATCGTGTTCTTTTAAATGCGACATTATACTCCTCATTGTCCCCATTTTCATTATACTACCGGGATGCGGCTTATGAAAATCAAGGAATATGCCTTGACCACGTACAAAACGCACACGTGATCCTGAAGTCGCCCCCTTATTATATTCGGTATATCCAAATATCTTAAGCAGCCGCACCACCTCCTCATAAGTAAAATCTTTAGGAAGTCGTTTGAATCTTTCAATGAGTTTATCTTTTGTGCCCATAATCTTATGGGCATTTGTAACTATTTTTAGTTACATTTAATTATGCAAATCTAATACATTTTATCAAAACTACATAATTTCCAAATACAAATTTCTCAAAAATCACTTCTTTACCCCATACGCATTAACATGAAAGCCCCTCCGTCACGAAAATGACGGAGGGGCTTCCTTTTAGATTATCGACGATATTTGATTATAAACGATCTTTCGAATCTTACGACATGACCGCACTATCATTTAAGCTGCGACCTGTCGATACCGGGATTCGCATCATAAATTATTTATGACTCCCATCATAATGATCGTGCCTGTGGTGGAATTTTCGATCGCATACATGAAAGGTCGATCAAAACGCAACACCACTTTTTCCAAAAACTCACCTCCGGTAGATGTGGCAAATCCGGTTGTTGTGACTGCCGCCGCTTTCGCACCCTCTTCATCTATGGAGGTATAAGTCTGTTGATTGATCGCTAATGGCATGTCGCCATAAAGTCCAAGTTTATCCAAACCACATGTCGTCGGCAAACCAAGTTTATGGAAAATATCAGACACTTCAAAAGAGTTATCCGCCCTAAATTTCGGCAACGCCAGCTCCACATTAGCTTTTTCCCAACTCAAATTATCAATCTTTGCATACGAAAGCCTTGACACGAGATCCGACACCTTAACCCCCTCTTCGGGCAAATAGAGACGCATCCTGTTATTTCCCATCGGCAGTTCCACTGCTGTGAAGTCATCATCTTTGCTGACTGCAAGAGTCCCGGTCATGTGCATCATACTGACCTTCGTTTCCCGATCCCTACCATAAAAAGGCTGGACATCAGTCAGATCCTTATTGAATTTCTTATCCCATTTACCATTGAAATACAACGCATTGATTAAAGAAATCACTGTATTCTCAGGAAATACGAAATCTACTTCCGGTATTAATCCATTAGTCTTCTCGTCACACCATTTATTTATGCGTTCGATCTCCTGCTCCTTTGAAAAATCAATTGAATATACATCTGCATAATAAGTCTTTTTCATACTCTCTTTCCATGCCGCCAACGGGTCATAACCCTCAGCCACCCAACAGGAATTTGCAAGAAGCAGCTCTCCTCCATTCACGTCAGACGGAAGATAGCGCATCAACTGATTGCATGTCGTGTTGAGAACTGAAAGAGATGGTTTCCCTAATACTCTCATTATAGCATCCTCCATCTCCTGATCTGCACTATTGGCAAGCATTGCTACACACAGGGAGGCACTCAACGGTGAGACTACCACGTTATCACTCTCTGAAAACTCTGAGACAGCAGCGTCAAAAAAAGACACACCGAACTCATTCAGCGAGTGATTTGCTACACCTTCTGTCTCCGAAAACGAAATCTTCTCCACAATGGGAATACCATTAACCTCTTTAACAGCAACGTCATTATCACAAGCTCCAAATAACAAGAGCACGGCAAAACCGATCAAATAACTTTTCCTTTTCATAATTAATATACTCCATTTAAAATAATTTAATTCAAACTAAATATTGAATAACAGGATCTTATGATATGGCAAAAATAATATAAAGCTATCTGATTATCAGATAGCTTTAAACGGATTCCGACTGCATGGATATTCAAAAATATACATGCAGCCGGAATCTAAATATTATTCATAAGGAATGAAATAGCTGGGATTCTCATACGACACGCAACTTTTTTCATTTACCATCCAGGCTATACGGAAGAATGCCGAACCATCTTCATAGAGACCGTTCTCATATCCCGTAACGTCTGTCACGAAACTTGCATTCCCTTGCCAGTACCCGATATCCTGAACCCACAAATCGGGAGTGGTTCCATTTTGCAACTTAACCTTCCATGGAGTATGAGTAGCAGGAATGCGGAAAAGTGTGTACACGCCATCCTCATCTTGACCTTGCTTGTTGAGAAGCTGCATCTTCATGCTGTAGCCCTCGCCAAAAGCATCCTTGATTCGGTAAAGAGACGGATCCGTTGTGCAAACCTCAAGAGCTGCTTCAGTGGATTTTGTCCCTATAAACGCCTGCTGAATATAGAACGTGCCGAGCTTCTTCTGCTCCCAGTCAAGACCAAGGAAGGTGGCGCTTCCGAGCGTCTTGCCACCATTGCCGACCGCTACTGCACAGATAGTGTTGGCACCATGAATGTCGATCAGGTTGATCTCAACATTCTCCGCTCCATTCACACTAATTTTCTGACCCGTGGATATCACCTTGTCGATGAATGCCGCCTCATTTTTCTCAACCTCCGCATCTACCTCTGTAGTCAGCTGATACATGTAGTAGACATCGGTAGTGGCACTGTTGGTTGCAAACCTTACAGTCACGTCATTATCCGGATTCAACGCCGGATCTGTCGGAGCGTAAGTATATACTGTCACCACCGGCTCCTTGTCCGTTCCGGGCATAGTGCCCTCATCCGCACTACATGCCCAGAGACCGAGCATCGGAAGGAAGGCTATGGCATAAATATATTTTTTCATTAGATTCTTAATGTTTAGATGTTAATATTACCAGATATGCACAGGTGAGTCTGCTGTCGGTGCGATAGGCGTCGGGTTGTTGATGATGCCGCCGTTGTAGTTAGACTCGGTCTGGATGATACAGAATGTCATCCAATCCGCAGGCTTGTTGGTATTCCAGCGGTAGCCCTCCACGTGGTTTGTGCCTTCGTAATTTCTGATGATACCCTTCTGCAGACGCTTGATATCGAATGTAGCGAAACCCTCGCCCCAGAACTCGACACGGCGCTGCCACCAGATCTCGTTGCGGAACGCAGGTGTAGAGGTATTGTTGTATGCCTCATTGTGTGTGCCATAGACATATTCCGGGTCGCGAGTCTTGGCAAAATCAGTAAGGATCTGAATGCCGCGTCCCTCACTCTGCATCCCGGCAGCCTCAGCCTCGATGAGCACCATCTCCTCTACGCGCATCATAGGAAGATCCACGCAATAACCCACCTGGTTGTTCTCATGGTTGCCGTTGGCAGAACGGAACTTCAACGGCATTCCCCCAAACTGATTCTGACACAGACCGGTGCCATAGACGTTTTCCGGCACATCTGAATATGCCGACAATGCCTCGATTATGGCATCCTTATCAGCCTCCGGATCAAGCTCATCAAGAGCAAAATCCACATAGCATTTCTTTCTTGCATCTGTCGCCGGGATAGTCTCATAGAGATGACGGTCAATCAGGTTGGCACCGCCATAACTATTGTAATAACCCAGTCCTGTAGAACCTGACGGGAACTCACATATCATCCAGGTTCCCCAAGAGGAGTCGCCGTCGTTATAAGTGATACACGGGTCATCACTCTTGAAGCCACAAGTCAACATCCATGAATTTGTGAAATTGGCGTCGTTGAAGCCATGCACGCGGTCAGTATACTGCTCTGCCGTCATAATCGAATAACCCTGCTGCGCGAGCTTGGCATATTTCTCAGCATTAGCCCAATCCTCCATCAGAAGATAGGTGCGCGCTTTCAGACCATACACCACCGACACGTCGGGAGTGGTCTTGTCAGGACGCGTATAGTTGGCGAGCTGAGTCTCGGCAATGTCAAGATTCTCCAGAATATATTTAAACATCACCTCGTTTGTCACGCGGGGATTGTTGGTAGCTTCCGAAAGGGGAAGGTTCTCCGGAATGATAGGCACTGTCAATGCCTCCTTGTTGGCTGCATACGTCTCCTGGGCATACATCTGCGCGAGCTCAAGATAGAACATTCCTCTCAAGCAATGGGCAATACCTGCACCGGCGATTTTCTGCTCATCGGGATTTTCACCCGCAAGTTTCAAGACAGTGTTGCAGGAATAGATCTCCGAGTAGTAGAACGTCCAGGGTTGCTGGCAATTGAGGTAGATAGGAGCCAGACCTACACCACACTGATACCAGTTGTTGAACCAGTTATTGTTGACAGCCACGATATCCTGACCCATGACATCGCGGATCAGATAGAATCCTGTATAGCCGAAGTCATTAGGCTGCTGATAACTGGAACCGGTGAACGTGAATTTGCCGGATATTGCCGAAGTGATGGAAGCCACAAAGTTTTCGTATGCTCCCGGGGCCTCGGCTGCCTGATTTGATGTGACGGATCCTCCTTGAGGCTCAAACTCCTGCATACAAGAGGTAGGAAGCACAAGAAGCGACAACCCCGTCATATATAATGCTATTTTTTTCATTGTAATTTGTTTCTAATTATAAAACCGTTTATTAGAAAGTAACCTCAACACCACCCGAGATGGAACGCATCGGGGAGTATGTGCCGATAGATGTGTTGCCCGAGAAGGAATAACGCGGATCAAGACCCTTGCGAGCCGACCAGAAACAGAGGTTCTCACCGGCGCAGTAGATGCGCAGCTTCTCTATCTCATTCCAGAATTTCGGGAAAGTGAATCCTACAGTGAATGATTGGAAGTTGAGATAACCGGCATTGGTGAGATATCTGTCGCATGCCTGGTTGCCGTTGGTATCGCCCACCTGCCAGCGCGGTATGTTGGAGGAGGTGTTGTTCGGGCTCCACGACTTGATATAATCCTTGTGGATATTGCCGCCGGCGCCTGTGCCGTCAAGGCTCGTGTTCGGGCCCATAAGAGAAGCGTAGCGGGAATCATATACCTTGCCACCGATCTGATAATCGAATGTAGCGGTGATGTCAAACCATTTTACGCGTACTGTTGTGCTGAAACCACCATATACCGTAGGCAGAGTCGATCCGCAAAGATAACGTGAAGCCTCACCGGAATTAGTGGTCACATAATCCATAGATTTCACAGTGCCCGGTTTTGACGTTGTCATCTGTCCGCCCTCCTGGATAAGGTTCGGATCATAGTAATAGAGGGATTCGCCCTGCTCGTTAAGTCCGGCAAATGCAAGAGTCATATACTCATACATGTTGCCACCCTCGGTATACCAGTAAGGCGACTCATAGAAACCGCCGTTGACTTTCGTCTTATCAGCCGGGAGACTTACGATCTTGGATTTGTTGTGAGAAAGGTTGGCAGAGAGCAACCATTCGTAATCCGCAGTCTTGATCGGGGAGCCTGACAGCGTCAGTTCCACGCCGGTGTTGCGTATCGTGCCCATGTTGCCGTAATAGCCGCGTGCGCCCGTAGATTCCGGCACTGAGAGCCAGAAGAGAAGGTTGCTCGTGCTCTTGTTGTAGAAGTCGATTGATCCGTTCAAACGGTTATCAAAGAGTCCGAACTCAAGACCCACGTTGAGGTTGGTCGTTGTCTCCCAGGTCAGATCAGGATTTCCGAATCCTTTGTTGAACACCGGCGACATCTGTGTCGGGCTCGCGATCTGGAGATTATACATATCGATCCAGGCATAGCTGCTGATGATGTTGTCGTTACCCTGCTGTCCGATAGAGAATTTGAGCTTCAGATAATCAAGCCAGCTCTTGGTGGAGTCCATGAAGCTCTCCTTGTTGATCACCCAGGCTGCGCCGACGCTCCAGAAGTTACCCCAACGATGTGCTTTCGCGAAACGTGAGGAGGCATCGCGACGATATGATGCCGATGCATAATACTTCTCAAGGTAATTATACTGCAGGCTACCAAACCATCCCTCCACGTTGTAGCGGCTCTTGTTGGAGGTGGTGTTGATCTGACGGTTGGCAAAAGCGGCAAGCTCAAGGATCGTCGGAGAGAAACCGCCCTCGGCGTAACCGTAGAGATACTGCTGGTCAGAACGGTAATACTCATGACCTGCAAGCACGTTGAGATAATGGTCGCCCATCTGCTTGTAGAATGTGAGGGTCTGGGTGTTGTTCGTGCGGATAGTATTGGTATTATCTTTGGCAAGTTTGCCCTTCACGTTGGAGTTCAGAGGGTTGTTCATGTTGCCGTAAAAGTATACTGGGTCAAGCCCCATGTCACATTGCTGACCACGTCGAGTTTCAGGTAATCCGTAAACTGGAATGTGGCGTTAAACGTAGCGTTCAGCTGATTACCTACGGTACGCGCCTGATCGAGTGCCTGCGCTCCGACTGCATTACCCGGGGCACTGAACGGACGGGATTTAGCATAATAGTTTGACACACCGAAATCGTAAGTGTTGTTGCCAAACTCATCCTTTATGATGTAAGGATTGCCGGCGTCGTCATAAGAACGCACGTAAAGAGGATATATCGGGGCAATGCTCGAAGTGAAATACAGGACGTTGCCTGCGCCAAGGTTTGAAGAGCTCAAATCAGAGTTGCCTACGGTGGCACTATGTGTATAGCCGATGTTGGCACCGACCTTCAACCACTTCTTCGCCTGATAATCCGCACGGATACGTCCGGAAAAGCGGTCGAAGCTTGAAGGCTTCAGGATACCCTCATCACCCAGATAGTTGAGGCTCGCATAGAAGCTGGCGCGCTCTGTGCCGCCGTTGATGCTGAGGTTGTATTCCTGACGGAAACCTGTGCGGTAAGCCTCGTCGTTATAATTATCGGGAGTAAGGAAACGACGCTGACCGTTGAACTCATACATACGGCCCAAGGTTGCCTTGGGATTCATCTTGCCGTCCATGCCGATAAGGGTTTCCCCCTCGGGAACGGTAAACACGTTATATACAAGATGGTTGAGCAACTGAGCGTTTGAAGCGGCATTTGCTTGAGCGGCGCTCATGCCCTGACGATAGAAGTTGTAGTTATACAACTCTGCGAAATATGCCTCATAATATTCTCCCGGATCCGTGATATAGTCGTAATCCTGGACTGCACGCGTATTGCCACCCCATTTAGCATTGACATTGATCTCTGCTTCTCGGTTCGCGCCCTTCTTTGTTGTGATGATTATCACGCCTGATGCACCACGTGCTCCATAAAGAGCGGCAGATGCTGCATCCTTAAGCACAGATATGGATGCTATATCATTCTGTGATATGTTGCTGAGGTTGGCGCTGTAAGGAGCACCGTCGACAATCACGAGCGGCTCAGTTCCGGAATAGAGTGAGTTGATACCGCGGATCGACATGCTTCCCTGTGAGGAACCCGGAGCGCCAGTGGTGGAACGCATCTGCAGGCCGGGGACACTTCCGACAAGCGCATCAGCCACGTTGGTAGTGGTATGCTTCTGAATATCTGACGCATTGACCACTGCTGCAGATCCTGTAAACGCCTCCTTGGTAGTTGTGCCGAATGCCACTACCATCAAATCATTAAGCGTGGATGCCGAAGTATTCAGCTTTACAGTCATATTGTCGGTAAGAGGAACTGTGACAGCCTGATATCCGACGTATGATATGGTCACGTCATGCACTTTCAATGGAACCGTGATGTTAAACCTTCCATCAATGTCTGTAGCTGTGCCCTGACCTCCGCCAACAGGCATGACAGTGGCACCAATCAGAGGCTCGTTTGTCTCCGCATCAAGCACGGTGCCATGATACGTGCGAGTCTGTGCAGAAAGCCCTAAGCCCGCAAATATCACTGTCATCAAGATTAAAAACAATTTTCTCATACGTAATAATTTTGAGATGAAGTTATATGTTGTTTTGATGTATTCAATAGGTGAAATATTCTTACCGTGTCTCTGCTCTTATTTTGTCGACAGGTAGATGGTAGGTAATCAGCATGAATGTTTAATCCTGTTCGATTACAATTTCTCTCTTGAAAGTGGTGTATCGGGAATGAGATTTACATTCATTTTGCAAATTTAGACAAAATTTTTTAATTATACATTAAAAATATTAAAAAAATTGCAATAATCGCATTTTTTTCAGATTAATGATTTAGTGTCATAATTACACTAATTGCTTGCAATAACCTTTGAGGTGTCCACGCAGACGTCAAGTTTATTTCATTTTGATATCTATATGTCGATGATTTGTATAAAAACATAGGGACGACCAATCACTTTGTAAAATAAGCTATACTTGGGATTGATGATTACTCCATCTTCGGGCTTCCGTATTTCATTCAAAATCTTAGACATTTTATAGTATAGTTTTAATATGGTCGGTTACTTGTCAGATAAGAATTATTCTCAATATGGTGAGAATTTGACGCTTGTATTGCGTTGATCATTGCAATCCCGTAGTTTTTTTGACCTGTCGCTGTCACGAAGTACTCTTTAAGTACATTTCAGTTGTAGATGGTAAATAATCTAAAAAAATTTCAATTATCTATGACAGTATTACAGCGAAGAACAAAACAAAATCCCAAGCTCTGTCTTTTACAATTGAAAGATGGCAGGGCAAGTCTATATCTGGAATATTACCTCGGACGTTCCGAGACAGCAGTCCTTGATGAAGACGGAAGGCAGGTGGTATATGCCACCGGGGTCATGAAAGAGAAACCGAAATTCCATATAAAGCATATAAGAAGAAAGGAGAGGCTCAACCTGTACATACGCACTCATCCGCGCAGCTCTCAGGATAGGATGCATAATAAGGATACGCTTGCACTTGCCGAAAAGATACGCTTTGAACGCGAGCAGCAATTCCTGGAAGATAGGGAGGGATACCGGCTGAAAAGGGATAAGGAAACTAATTTCATATCTTATTTCAAGGGTAAATGTGAGTCGGAACGATTCTCTTATAATGTACGCAAGTCTGTGACCCAGACCTATAACCGTTTCATCCGTTTTCTCAAAGAGTCTCCGCGCTACAATATGTATGATGAATATTTGCCAATGGAGACACTGACTTCTCACCTTGTACTCGGATTCTCAGAGTTTCTGCGTGCCAACGGTAAAGGGGGCGGTCCCAACAAGATGTATCATCATTTCAAGCGTATTGTGCTTGATGCGATGGAGGATAATCTATTGCGTTCAAATCCTTGCAGGGGTATAGCCATCAGATACGACAGCAGGCAACTCATGAAGGAGATACTGTCTCCCGAAGAGATAAGGTGCCTCATTGCCACCCGATATGAGGGGGAGCATCGTGAGGTGCAACGCGCATTTGTGTTCAGTCTGTTCACGGGAGTCAGATGGTGTGACGTCAAACTCATGTCATACGGTAATGTTGACTTTACGACGCGCACATTACGCTTCAATCAGAAGAAAGTGGAGGGACGAAGCGCACATAGCGCAGTGGTTTTCCCTCTCAGTGATGACCTCATCTCGCTTATCGGCACTCCGTCACTACCTGACAATCCGGATGAATTGATTTTCAATCTGCCAAACTATTCCACTTGCAACAAGCATCTCAAACGATGGATTAGCAAAGCCGGCATCCACAAATTAATCTCATGGCATTGTGCCCGACATTCTTTTGCCGTCAACGTGCTCGACAAAGGCGCGAATATCAAGACGGTCTCTACCCTTATGGGACATTGCAGCATCTCCACAACCGAGAAGTATCTTCATGTGCTCGATAAGCAGAAAATAGAGGCTGTCGGCAGTCTTGGGCCAATCGGTTTTGCGATGTAGACTTGACCGTCTCGTGTAATTGCCATACCGCTTTCCATGCATACATCGTACTCATTTAGTACACATCTCGCTTATCTGGCGCATACTATATGTTTGATTATAAGATAAATCTGAAGAATACATCAAAACAACATATAACTTCATCTCAAAATTATTACGTATGAGAAAATTGTTTTTAATCCTGATGACAGTGATATCATGCAGCCTGAGCCTTCTGGCGCAGACCCGCACGTATCACGGAACAGTGCTTGACGCGGCCAATAACGAACCGCTGATCGGAGCAACAATCTCACCAATCGGCGGAGGACAAGGCACTGCCGCAGACATTGATGGGAAATTTGTCCTGACCGTACCTTCAAAAGTGACCCAAGCAAAAATCACTTATGTCGGCTACAAGGATCAAGTTGTCACCCTTCAAAACAACATGACGATTTACCTTACATCCTCATCGGCGGATCTCGATGACCTTGTGGTGGTGGCATACGGCACTGCCAACAAGGAATCTCTGACCGGATCTGTTGCCGTTGTCGGCTCAAAAGAGATTGAAGATCGCCCCGTCACTTCTGTCACCTCTGCCCTTGAAGGAAATGCTCCCGGCGTACAGGTGACAAGTGCGACAACCCAACCCGGTCAGGCACCGTCTATCCGCGTGCGTGGATTCTCTTCTGTAAACGGCAACAATGATGCCCTAATTGTTGTTGATGGGTCTGAATATGTAGGTGATATCGCGGCTATCAATCCTCAGGACATTGAATCAATGTCTGTCCTTAAAGACGCCGCCTCCTGTGCCCTGTACGGCAACCGTGGAGCAAACGGCGTGGTCCTTATAACCACCAAGAAAGCAAAGAATTTAGGAAAAGTCGATGTGACTCTTCAAGTGCGTCAGGGCATGTATGAGAGGGCTCTCCCGATGTATGACCGAATGGATGCTAACGAATGGATGGAAACCACATTCAATGCTCAGGTGAATGGAAAAATCACAAATGAGAAAGTGAGCCGACAGGATGCAATCAACTTCTGGAGAGACAACTTCATCCCGACGTATGCAAAGCTCAATATTTATGATGCCGACGAGAAGAGCGTGTTTGACGCCAACGGAAAACTCGCGGCCTCCATCCTACCAGGATATACCGGCGAGGATATGGATTGGTGGAAAGGGGTGTCGCGCACCGGCTACCGTCAGGAATATTCCGTAAGCATGGCGGGCGCAACAGAGAAATTCAACGCTTTCGCATCTGCCGGATACCTGAAAGAGAACGGCTATGTGCTCCTCACTGACTACGAACGCTTCAGTGGTCGTGTAAACCTCAACGCCAACCCGGTAAAATTCCTCAAACTCGGTCTTAACCTGAGCGCAGCACAGCAGGAGATGCAGAGAAGTCCGGTGGATCCCGATGGACTCGGCTACACCAACAACCCCTTCTCCATGACTCAGAACAAGGCTCCGATTTATCCTTATTATCTGCATGATGAAAAAGGCAATGTGATGTATGACCCCGAGACCGGACTCCCAATCTGGAACCAGGAAAATTACAACACTGACGGCAACATTGTATGGAATATACGCGAAGACCGCAGAAACTACAGCGTCACCCAGCTTGACGCGTCAATGTTCGGCACAATCGTGCTCCCTTACGGATTTGACATAACCGTAAAGGGGACAATGTTCCGCGACAAGACAAATGAGATGCAATACAACAACAACAAGATCGGTTCGCAAGCCAACATCGGCTCCCTAAGCCATGGATTCTACCGCACTAAGACACACATGTTCCAGCAGATGCTGAACTGGTCGCACGATTACGGCGCACACCATGTTGACGTGCTCCTTGACCATGAGAACTATGCTTATTCCTACGAGGAGAACTATATCCGCAAAAGCGGTCAGCAGCTTGATGGACTTATCCACATGGGTAACTTTGCCGAAATGAAGGATATGACGGCCTACTACACCGAATATAAACTTGAGTCTTATCTCGGTCGCGCCCGCTACAACTACGAACAGAAATACTTCATCGAGGCCTCCATCAGACGAGACGGAACTTCTCGCTTTGATAAGGATAACCGTTGGGGCACTTTCTGGAGCACAGGCGCAAGCTGGGCAATCTCCAAAGAGAAGTTTATGCAAGACATAAATTGGATCAATTTCTTGAAACTACGCGCTGCATACGGCTCGGTAGGCAACGACGCCTCTGCCGGTCATTACGCTTCATGGGGTATCTATAACTTCGGTTGGGCGATCGGCGGCTCAATCAACAACCTTGTGCCCGCACAGCTCCCACCATCAAACCTCAGATGGGAATCCACAAAGACGTTTGACCTTGCCCTTGAAGGCTCTCTCTTCGACGACCGTTTCAACTTCTCTATCGGCTACTACAACAAACGCAATACCGACCTTCTCTTCTGGCGTTCTTCCGCTCCATCTTCAGGCAATCTGGGCAACACCGCCACAACACCGACGACTCTCCAGAATATCGGCACCATGCAGAACATCGGCTGGGAGCTTGCTTTTGGCGTGGACATAATACGCAATCAGAATATCAAATGGACATTCAACGTCGATGCCTCATTCCTGAAAAACAAAATCATCAAGCTTCCCGACAATCAGGATATACCGGGCGACGCCCTATTCATTGGGAAGAGCCTGTATGAACAGTACACATACGAATGGGCTGGCATCGACCGCACAAACGGACGTTCGCTATACGTGATTGACCCTGAATCTCCCGATTTCTACTCCTATAATGACCAGAACCAGAAAATATACAATGGCAGTGAATACGCATCTCGTGTTCAGAACGCGGCTGCAAATGGAGCACTTGTGGAAATCGACGGGAAATATTATACGTACAACACCGCATACGCATCACGCAAGATCATCGGCACGTCTCTTCCGACCGTATATGGCTCATTCGGCACAAATGTGGCATGGAAAGGCATCAGCCTCGGAATGCTCTTCTCCTACAGCCTTGGCGGAAAGACTTACGACGGCAACTATGCGGGATTGACAGGCGTGGGATCCTCCGGAGCATCTGCCCTGCATAAGGATCTTCTGAATGCATGGAGCCAAAAACCCGATGGCATAGCCGACCACACTGTCGGAAGTTCCAACCTGACATACATCGGTGCCGACGGTCAGCCTGTTTCCACATCTGTTGAAAAGGTATTCATCGGAGCCGGCAATATAATTGACCCGAACGGCATACCGCAACTCAACACATCCTACAACTCTTACAGCAATAGTGCCAGCAGCAGATACATCGTCAACAATAACTACCTGATATTCAAAAATCTCAACCTCTCATACGATCTTCCCGACTCATGGGTAAGGACAATGAAGCTTCAGAATCTGAATATCGGAGTCTCTGTCGACAACGTATTTATCGCCACAAAACGAAAAGGTATAAATCCCCAGTATAACTTCTCCGGAGGTCAGGGACAATACTTCGTGCCTTCAAGAGTATATTCATTCCAGCTCACAGCTAAATTCTAAAAACGACAAAACATTACTGTTATGAACAGCAAATTTTATAAAGGGTTGGCGGCAGTTGCCATTGCAGCGGGATTCGCATCCTGTTCTGACGACTATCTGCAGACAGAACCCATCACAAGCATCTCCGACGCAACAGCCGTAGCCACAACGGAAGCTGCACAGATGACTGTATATGGCATCTCCCGTATCATGAACACCCAAAACGATCAGGGACGTTCGCACACCGGCGAGAACTCTTGCCTGCAATGGATCGGCGAAGGATTGGGTCCGGATAATGTATCCTTCATGAACATGAATGAGATGGGACGCTCGTGGAGCCGCTGGGAATCCCTAAATCTTCCGAGTTCATCCCTTTGCAAGACTATGTGGGGATACTGCTACATGATAATATCACGCGCAAACACGGTTCTTGCCACAATAGACGCCGCCGACGGCACTCAGGCGGAAAAAGACTGGATCAAGGCACAATGTCTCACGTTCAGGGCCCACGGCTATCTGCATGCGCTGCAGTGGTTCGGACCGCGTTGGGTCGACAGCAACAACGGCAATGCATACGCGGTGGTGCTCCGCACAGAGCCGGGTACAGGTCCCGCTCCCACCGGCACTATGAATGAAGTGCTGGACCTGATTTATTCCGACCTCGACGAGGCCCTGAAGCTATTCCAAAGCTCCGGAAAATCGCGCAAATACTGGTTTGAACCGGATATGGACATCGCTTACGGCACGTATGCCCGGGCTGCCCTCCTGAAAAACGACTGGAACAAGGCAAAAGAGATGGCTCACAATGCTCGTAAGGATTACCCTGTCATGACGAATGACGAGTATATGTCAGGACTGATCAATCCGACAAGCGACTATATGTGGACAAATCCCGACAACGATATCTATTATAGTGCTTTCGGATGCTGGTTCTCCTGCAACGGGGCATATCCGGCAAACTGGTCGCAGGGTCTTGCCATCAATATGGACCTGTATCGTCTCCTTGATGAGAGAGACATCCGCAGAAAATGTTTCTTCACGCCTGACAAAGCTGCCGAAATTGCCAAAATGGATGGATACGGGGATGTGGCTTCCCTTACTGAAGCTGATTTCTGGAATCCCAACAATGTGGTTGCCGGCACAATGGACTGTGCGGCAGGAGGTCTTGGCAACCTGGCGAAGGGATTCGTATGGTATGCCATGGCAAACAATCCGGTGAGCAACATCGTCACCAGCTATCCTTTCTGCCGTGTCATTGAAGGCGTAGCACAGACCACTCCCTCCGTGATGCAGCTCGGTGCTGCCGTCAAGATGTGGAGCATCGGTGTGAACGGCACTTACGGTGACTCTTATTTCCCTTGGATGCGTGCCACCGAGATGCTTCTCACCGAAGCCGAGGCAGCATATATGGCAGGTGATGAACCCACTGCAAAATCTGTAATCGAAGAATTGAACTCAATCCGTATACCCGGATATGAGGCTCCATCGGGTGATGCCCTTCTTGAAGATATCCGTCTGTCTCGACGTATAGAACTCTGGGGCGAGGGCCATTGCTGGACTGATTTCAAACGTTGGAATCTTCCGATGGAACGCCGGGTTTGGAAAGAGAACGACGTGACATCAGGAAACACGCCTGCCAACTTTGCAATCCGCCAGGAAACATCCGCATACAACGGATGGCGCCTCATGATCCCGCGTTCAGAATCCGATTTCAATCCTGCATTTGACAGGAGCCTCCTGAACTACAAGGATTAATCAATTAAGCGACAACAAATTAACCATTACGTCACTTTATACGGAAAAACATAACTTCACCATATAACCGTATGCCGTGTCTGATACCGACACGGCATACTTTTCAATATAGATAAACCCTCACCCCAATCATCCCATTTTTATTCGCCCTGTTATATTTTGCATAAAAATCGGCTCTTCTTTTAATAATATTATGCAATTTTGTTAAAAATTTAATTTTTTTAATGCATTTTGCCTTAAAATAAAAAATTTTGTTTAATTTTGCAATCCGTTTTCCAACCTCTCCTCCTGATGGAAATCCGGCGGACACTTTACCGTTCACTTCAACCAGACAAAACGAAATTATATAAACATACCTTAATATCTCTCCATGAATGACATTATGACGGCAATGACCCCCATTTTGTCATTCATCAGACTACATACACCAAACAATAATAACTTCATCTCAAAATTATTACGTATGAGAAAATTGTTTTTAATCTTGATGACGCTGATGGCGTGCACCTGGTCTCTCTCGGCCCAGACCCGCACCTATCACGGCACAGTGATTGACGCTACCACCAATGAGCCACTCATCGGTGCCACGGTAATGCCCGTAGGCGGAGGTAGAGGAACCGCCACTGACATCGACGGAAAATTCACGATCACTCTTCCGCAGGATGTGAATAAAATCCAGGTGTCATACGTCGGTATGAAAACCGAGACCGTAACCGTAACCGACGGAATGGTCATAAAACTTACAACCGTTGACACAAGTCTTGATGATGTGGTTGTCATGGGCTATGGATCAAGCAAAAAACTCGGTTCCGTAGTCGGTTCTGTCGCAGTAGTAGGTGAAAAAGCGCTTGACAATCTTCCTACCGCTACTTTCGTAGATGGTTTGCAAGGACAGGTTTCCGGTCTTAACATCTTCTCCGGATCAGGCGACCCCTCATCTACTGACAATGCTATCCGCATACGTGGCGTTAACTCACTTAATGCAGGCAACACCCCTCTTTTTATTCTTGACGGTGCTCCTGTAACTCAATCTGTATTCACCACTCTTAACCCGAACGACATACAGAACATTACAGTGTTGAAAGACGCAGCATCTGTTGCCATTTATGGTTCACGTGCTGCTAATGGCGTCATTGTAATCACCTCAAAAAAAGGTGCATTCGGCGGTAAACCTAAACTTTCTATCCGTGCAAACTACGGATGGTCACAGATGGTGGAAGACAATGTTGACATGATGAACTCTCAACAATATATTGAATTCCGCGATAAAATCGGATCTCCGGTATCAGACGAAGTGCGTCAGATTGTTGACAAATACGGAATCTCGACCAATTGGCGCGATCAAGTATTCAACAACAGCGCACCGACATATTCCGTAGATGCATCACTAAGTGGTGGTGGCGAGAATATCAACTACTACATCTCTCTCAACCATTATGATGCAGAAGGTATCATCACAGAATCCGACATGCGTCGTGAGACCTTACGTGCCAATATCAATAGCAAAGTCAATGACTGGTTAAGAATCGGTCTTCAGACCAATCTTGGCTACACCAAATATTCACAGAATGCCAATGTAACTTCAGAGGGCGTGTATCTCGCCAACCCAATGGTATTCGCCCGTATGGCATTCCCGTATGATTCCCCCTATTATTATACCTTTGATGACAATGGCAACATTCAATGGGGCGATCAGGCAAAATATCTTCATTACTGCGGTTTCAACACTCCCGATTTCTACTCCGGCAACAAATCGACATATCGCACTAAGGTCACTGCCAACGTCAACCTCTACGAACAGATAAACCCGATACCCGGACTTATCCTAAAGGCTCAACAATCTGTCGATGCCATTGACTATCGTCTTGACAATAAAAACCTTCCATACGAGTCGTATATCACTCCTATGGGGGATAAAGTAGGCTCTGCAGCTGTGGGAGCAATCAACACCGGTTCAAACCAGCAGCGTTTTGAAAGATACACTTCGTTTACTTACACTCATACCGCAGAATATCAATTCAATCTCCGCGACCTGCACAATTTCACGGTTCTTGCCGGTGAAGAATCAATCATCACCCGCGACAATGATTTCTATGCACGCACCACCGGACAAAGCGACCGCCGAATGATGCTGCTCCAGCAAGGCACCTCTGCCCTTCCCAAGGAGCAAGTGCAGAATCTCGACAATTCCACATTCAACTCGATATTCTTCAAGTTTAACTACGATTTCAACAACCGTTATTTCTTTGAGGCCTCTTACCGTCGTGACGGTAGCTCAAAGTTTGCACCCAAACATCGTTGGGCCAATTTCTACTCTGTAGGCGCAATGTGGAATGCCAAAAACGAATTGTTCCTTAACGATGTAGAATGGCTTAACGAACTTCAGGCCCGCATCAGCTACGGCACCACCGGTAACTCCAGCATCGACAACTACATGTATTTCGGCACTGTCGGTTCAGGCAACAACTATGGTCCCGGTGATAACATATCCTCTTCGACTCTTACGGGTGCAAGCAACAATGACCTCACATGGGAGACTGTTGAATCATTTGACGTAGGCGTGCGCTTCAAAGCACTTAACATCTTCACTGCCGACATCGACTTCTATAAGAAGACCACCAAGGATATGCTTATGAAAATTCCTTGGAGCTTCACTACTGGCTATGAGTCAGGCTATGGTAATATCGGATCAATGACAAACACAGGTGTCGATGTTAACGTAATTGCTGACATTATCCACACTAAAGACTGGAACTGGTCTGTACGCTGCAATTTCAACTACAATAAGAACGAGATTACGGAGCTTTTCAACGGACGTGATAGCTACGTTATCCCCAAAACAGGTCTGCGTTATGAGGTAGGTCACTCTGCCGGAGAGTTATATTCCGTGCGCTATGTCGGAGTTGATCCTCGCGATGGTAAACAGATGTGGCTTGACAAAAACGACAACATCACGAAAGTCTACAATGAAGAGGAGAACTCCGTGATGACAGGCAAGAGCCAGTATGCTCCATGGACCGGCGGATTCGGCACAAACTTGCGATACAAGGGATTCGGTCTTTCCGTTGACTTCAACTGGGCGGCAAAAAAATACATGACAAACAACGACAACTATTTCATGTATAATGCAGCACAGGGCAACGGTCAGAACCAGGCTGTAGGCATGCTCGATGTGTGGACAAAACCAGGAGACGTAACAATTTATCCTAACGCTACAGAACAGATACAATTCGATACCCGTCTTATTGAAGATGCATCTTTCCTTCGCCTGAAGAATGTCACGTTGACCTACGCGCTCCCTCAGGTTGCACTTGATGCCATGAGGCTTAACAATGTAGTATTCCACTTCACCGGTAGAAATCTATTGACATTCACAGATTTTACCGGTTTTGATCCGGAACCTCAGACAAATGTATTCCTTTTCAAATATCCGAATACCCGTCAGTATGAGTTGGGTGTTGAGGTTTCATTCTAATTTCCATTGACATTAATTTTATGAAAAAGTTAATATATAGTTTTATTCTTACTGGAACGCTTTTCACTTCATGCAGCATGAATGAAGAGCCTGCCGGAAAACTGAATGATGAGACCGCCATTCAGACCACGGCAGATGCCACAAAATTCCGCAATGGCATCTACAGCAACATCCGTTCGGTGTCAAACGGCACATTCATCTATAGTCAGGAGATGCAGGCCGACATGTTCGTTGGCACTCAGATCAATGGTAATCGTCTCGGTCCGTTCAGCATCAGTTCTTTTACCTCTTCTGATAATGATCTGGAAGATTTATGGGAATACCCTTATAAGTATATCGCCAACGTCAATTATTTTCTTCCAAAACTGGAGGTTCTTATCAACAGGGAGGGAATTGATGCAAACACCAAACTGCTACTCGAGCGCTACCGCGGTGAGGCAAAATGGGCGCGTGCATACTATTATTATTACCTGACAGACACATTCTGTCAGTCATACACAAACGTAGAGCCCACCACTCCGGCTTCAGGAATGCCTTTGGAGACAGTCTATCATCCGTCCAGCGAATACTCTACATATCCCGGTCGTTCATCTTTGGCAGAGACTTTTAATCTCATTGAAAAAGACCTTGCCGATGCCTACAACGATCTGGAGGCTTATGAGAAATCTTCCGCCAAGGATGCACAGGCAAACCTAAGTGCCAATGCCCCTTATTTGAGTACATTTACTGTCCTTGCTCTTCAGGCCCGTATTGCCTTGCTGAAAGGTGATAACGCCACAGCCATTGCAAAGGCTGAGAAAGTCATCAATGAAGGTAGCTATACACTCACTGACCGAGATCTTTATCCAGCGATATGGACAAATGATGAAGGATCTGAACTTATCTTTGTACCTTATGGTGACCAAGCCCAATCTTCTGCAGTAGCTGCTATCGGTGAGGCTTGGATCAACTCATCCACTGATAAGGCAGACTATGTTGCTACTCAGAATGCTCTCGGAATGTATGATTCTGAAAAAGACATACGTTATGAGTGGTTCTTTGAACCTCGCGCACTCTCTGTAAACGGTGCAAGCGTTGTAGCTCCCTGTTTTGTGAAATATCCGGGTAACCCTCTTCTCAATACAGGTTCTACAAATGCATTGAAGAATCTGCCCAAGCCATTCCGTCTTAGCGAAATGTATCTTATCATAGCTGAGGCTTCAGCTTCTACTGATGCAAATAAGGCAAACACTGCACTCAACACACTGCGAGCTGCCCGTATCGCAGATTATGAGGAGCAGACTTATTCCGGACAGAACCTCGTGAACCAAGTGCGTGAAGAGCGCACCAAGGAACTCATCGGCGAAGGCTTCCGTATAAGCGACCTGCGCCGCTGGAATCTCGGTTTCAGCCGTTCTACCGCTTATGAGGATATTTATGAGGACGTGCCCTCAATACTTATCCCCGCAAGCATGAACGTGACTTACGAACCCGGTTACTATCGTCTGATTCTTCCAATTCCCACAGGTGAGATGGAGACCAATCCCCAGCTCGAAGGTCAGCAGAATCCGGGCTACTAATCATTATTAATCAATAACAGACAAGACAGCTTATATATATGAAATATGTAAAGTTATTTGCTTTGGCAGCCGGAGCATTCATGCTGACAGCATGTTCTGACGATAATGATTTCAACAGTGCGTCAGACGTGACTGTAGAGATGGCAAAGAGCGAGATTACGGTGAAGGAGAATGCCGGCACATTCAATGTCCCCGTAAAAGTGACCGGAGACCCTAACGGTCCGGTAAAAGTGAAAATTGTGGTTGAAGCTTCCGCATCTAACCCCGCCCTTCCCTTTGAGGAGAAGGAGGGCAAATGGAGCGGCAACTATATCATCACTTCTGAGACAATCAATATCCCGGCAGATGAGAAAACCGCAAACGTGGAAATAAGTACGGTTGATGACCTTGAAGAGAATCCAGATCGGTCTTTCACCATCAGGATTGAATCGGCTGAAGGCGCGACAATCGGAAGCGCCGCCACCACTGTCGTAATCCTGAAAGATAATGATTCCGTGCCTTACGAGAAAGTCCAAGGCACTTGGAACTTTAGCTTCAATGACTATGACGGCAACCCCGCTTCATGGACAATGACGATAGGCGGGTATGATGAAGGATCCAAGGAATATGGCAATGAGCTTTATCTGAACGGACTGCTTGGCCATCAGAATGAACTGTCTCTGAAATTCTATAACGATGAAGCAACCGGCGAATGCTATATAGAGATGGAACTTCCCGAACCGTTCATGTGGTATGACGAATCATACCTAATCTATGCGTTGAACGGAATGTCCACCGCCCCCGGTGCGATCAGGGGTACATTCAGTGAAGATCTGAAGACCATCACCTTTGATCCGGAAGCAACAATTGTTTATTATGTAGCAGCTCAGGATATTTCCGATGCTCTTGGAGTATATGACCTCTCATCAAATATGAGTATGACCCGTCAGTGAATTTCTGATTGTTGAATGACATAATCTTGGATGTATCAGAGAAATTTCTCTGATACATCCTTTTTTATTAAAGATAATAGTATATTTTTTGAAAAGACAGATAATTTATGTAGTTTTGTAAAAAATACCTGACACTTATGAATAAATACTTACTCTCATTGTTATCTGCGTTATCGGTTGCCGGACTTATCTCGGCAGAAACCCTTACGCCGGAACAAGCCCTTAAACGAGCCGGGCTTTCCAAAATTACACCTACAAGAAGCATGAATACGCTCCCCGTATTCACATCTCTTACAAAATCCGGAGAACCCACAGTATATATTTTTGACAATCTGCATACCGATGGATACATAATGATCAGTGCCGATGATGTTGCGGCACCGATACTGGGTTATTCTGACAACTCTTCTTTCAATTCTGAGGAAATGCCACCTCAAATGAAATGGTGGATTGAGGAGTGCGGACGACAGATTGAATACGCGAGGAATAGTGGGTATGCTCAATATTCATCCACCTCAAGAAGTGGGAAAACAGAAATATCACCTTTATTGTCAACAATTTGGAATCAGGGCACTCCATTCAATAATGATTGCCCCAAGGTGAACGGCACCAAAACACCTACCGGCTGTGTCGCCACAGCGATGGCTCAAGTGATGAACTATTGGAAATATCCGGAAGTTGGAACAGGCGCCGGCATAATAAAATTACCTGACACTGGTAAGCAGGACGTGCTTCAGTTCAGACAGAAAAAATTCGACTGGGGAAACATGATCGACTCCTATAACGGAAGCTATACCGACGAGCAGGCAGCTGCCGTGGCTTATCTAATGAAGGCTTGTGGATATTCATGCGACATGGCATATACCCCCAACAGTTCAGGAGCTCTATCAATCAACGCAGCGAAAGCATTATTTGAGAATTTCAAATATAACCCCAACCTACAATATCTAAACCGAGACTATCTGTCGGCTACAGAATGGGAGAATATAATCTATGCGGAACTTGCAGCCAAACGTCCGGTATTATATGGTGGCCGCTCATCTTCTGTGGGACATGAATTCGTTTGCGATGGGTATGACGGCAATGGTTATTTCCATTTCAATTGGGGATGGGGTGGTATGTCTGACGGCTATTTTCTACTTGACGCATTAAATCCCGGGGCTGTCGGCACCGGTGGCGGTACCGGTGGTGGTTTTAACTTCGGACAGGACATTGTTGTAGGTATACAGCCGGAGGCTACACCCGTACAAAACCCTCGTCTTGTGCAAGGCGGATGGCTGACAGCAACTGTTACCGGGAACAAAATGTCGCTTAAGCTTAAATACAACAATTCCATAGGAAAGTGGATGAATATGGGAGTGCAAGCAGTAAAGGCTTCAATAGGCGTAAGTATTACGCCTATTGAAGAGAAATCTTCTGATCCTGTTTATCTGACAATCAAATCTGAAAGTGTAGGTGCGCCAACTATCACAAATATAGGCAACGGAAGTTATAATCTTCAATTCCAAGGAATTTCAGGGAATGTCTCATTCACAATTCCCTCTTCTTTATCCAACGGAAAATATCGTGCTACCGTCTGCTGCAAAGCTGAAGGGACTGATGACGACTCTTATCTTCCCGTTCTGACCTCTGACGATGCCTACAACTACATATTATTTACCAAATCCGGAAATTCTATATCAGTTGAAGAATTGGAGACACCTTATATTTCAATCACTGAATCAGAACTACTGACCCCCCTTTACTATGGTAATGCATCTCGATTTAGCATATCTGTAAGAAATCATTCAGAGAAGGAGGTGACAAGGAGTTTCTATCCTGTACTTTATTCAAAAAATAAAATGCAGATGCTTGCAGAAGGTATCACATTGACTATCCCTGCCAACGACTCAATCACCCAGGAATTCTCCTCCAACTTTGAAGTAGTGGATGATGCATCCGCTCCATCTTCCAGACAGATATACACGTTAATGTGGTATGACCCCAATACTGAAACACTATATGATTGGAAGGAACAAGTGACAATGAATATCAATCTTGCGAATACAAGCATCGCTGTGACTGATTTCTCAATTCCTGATTCTGAATATCAAATGATAGAACTGACAGATGGATCCCAAACAAGACTATATCAAGTAGCTGATAAATCGGACATTCCTTTCAATTGCTCTCTATATAATGAGAAAGGCTATTTCGGTAAGCCTATATATATCGCCACATTCCTTAATGGGGGTGGAAATCCGCTTACAATTACACCGTTTGATCAGATACCTACACTCTCTGCTAATGAGGAATGTACAATCTCTCAATCCTTGAATTTCTATGTGGGCGAACCGGATAAATTATATTATGCAAGTCTTCTGACAATAAATAATAATGCTTACACAATAATTGAAGATGTGTTGCCGATATTCTTCACGTTTAAGAGTTCATCTGTAGATACTCTGACGGAGGATAATGACGGGATGAGCATTCTCTTTGATTCCGCTCTCCGCTCTGTCGCTGCATCTTCTGCCAATGGAATCGTCTCCTTGACCATCTATTCTCTCGACGGCAGGATTGTCAGCAGCATCGAAGGGGAAGGGAAAGAAAGCGTGTCGATTGATCTTTCTGACATTCCGGCAGGCGTATATATCGTAACTGCCACTGATGCCAAAGGCGTCCGCAAACAGATGAAGATTGCCCGCTAATACCCCTAAATACACCCACAAAAAAGGAGACTGCCCGCCGGACAGTCTCCTTTTTTCATACTACCTTTGTATATTCGTATGTCAGACTTCGTAACTCCTCGCTTATCTCTGTGTGTTTAGAATTGGTAGCAGATACCGCATGAAGCCGTCTGTCACTTCCTTATTCGGCAAACCTAACGTCACGAGGTCAAATTCCTTATCGTATTCCTTTATCGTAAGATAGCCGGTCTGATAGACCAATGCAATCGGACTCGGTCTGTCAAGATCAAGTCCGATCAATGATTCCACACTACATTCTGTATTTAATAATGCCTTCAAGGATACGTCCATGCGCTTCAATTGCTCTACCAATAATGTAGGTTGACCTGACCTTATCCAATAATTTCGGAATTCCTTTGAATCCATCACGCATACTATTGAATATGGATTATACATATCCTCTCCATAGCATGAGAAACGATAGCCATCATACCAGCTCTTCAGGTCTGACAGAATCTCTTCCCGGCTCTTACAATGTCGGGCAACAAGGGAATTAATTCCTGCATCGAAATATTCCACCAATTCCGTTTCAGAGATGCCACATACAGCACTATACCTGTCGTCGAATGATACGTCTAATATATTGTTGAGTCCTGAAAACACCGACAGGTGCCCGAAACGGCTAACTCCAGTCATGAAAACGAGCCGCAGATAGTCAGCACTGCTCTTGAAATTAGAATAGAGGGCTGCGAGTTCATTACGGTAATAATCGAAATTCTCGGCATCATGCAACGACCCTACAAGCGGTTTGTCATATTCATCCACGAGTATGACAACTCTCTTTCCTGTGGTCTCGTATGCACCTCTTATGATATTGCTGAATCGTATTGATACGTTGTCGGATGTACGAGTAACGCCATACTCCTTTTCCCAGCGGTCAAGCATGTTCGACACCACTGCTCGAAGATCAACCCGATCCTTATATTTCTCCACGTTAAGGTCCATATATAGAACCGGATATGGTTGCCAATCCCAGTCAATGGTATCTATATATAATCCTTTGAACAGCTTCCTTTTCCCTTCAAAAAAACATTTGAGAGTGGAAAGAAACAGACTCTTCCCAAAGCGGCGCGGACGTCCGAGGAAGTAGTATTGGCTACCTCTGATTATCGTCTCGATGTAACGGGTCTTATCGACGTATATGAATCCGTTGGATCTCATCACTTCAAACGACTGCTCACCTACTCCATATCTTACTCTCTCTTCCATACTCGACCGTTTTTTAGATTTTGAAGTCAGACATACTCATCCTCCATCAGCAAAGTTACAACCTTCATCATACACTCGCAAATTTAATCTGACAAATCCGCTTCCTATTCCGTTTTTTTATTACTTTTGTAGGAATTATATATTTATTTGCGTCAAAATTACGTTGTTATTTAAAAGAGATTTAATCTTATTTATTAGAAAGAATCTCTAATTGTAAAATAACATCCTTAATATCATATATTATGGCAAGACCGATAAAAGAGACTCCAATATTATTTGGATCTGATGCAAGAAGATTTGAACAACGTATGCAGAACCCTCCTAAAGTTTCTTCCGAGAAACGTAAACAAATTCGTATGTCGTATGAAACCGTCATCAAAATGATGACTAATTAATCATGACCAGACAGGAATTCCAAGACAGATGCAGAGTTAGAAAACTTAGTATCGGAGAATCTATTGTTACGTTTGATTGTGGAGATGATGACCTAAATGATTTTTTAATAAATGAAGCTAAAAATTTCAGGGATGCATTATTATCTGTAACATACGTAGTTGAAGACAAACAGACCTACGATATATTAGCATATTTCAGTCTCAGCAATGATAAAATATCCATCTCAGATTTCGAGAACAAAACAGAGTTCAATAGATTCAGGAAACATAAATTCGTTAATGAAAAAAGATTGAGAAGTTATCCTGCAATCAAAATTGGACGTTTGGCAATTGCTACGAGTGCACAACACCAATCAATAGGAACCTATCTTCTTGAATTTATTGAAGATTATTTCATTATTGACAATAAATCCGGATGCCGCTTTATCACTGTAGATGCATACATAAATGCCATTCCTTTCTATATCAAGAATAATTATCAGTTTTTAAATAATGATGACGAAGATAAAAAAACAAGAGTCATGTATTTTGATTTAGCTTCTCTTCTTTAAGTAAACCTTCCGGGAGGAATAGGAATATGGTATAACTTGATTTGAGATACATATTTTTTTATTACTTTTGTAGGAATTATATCTATACTGTCTTTATTATGAGAAAATGTATCTTGAAGGTTGCGGCTATCGTTATCGCCGCTTTATTTGCCGTGTCTCTACCATCTCAAGCCCAAAGCCGGAAGGGTGTCTCTATTCTCGGTGACTCTTACTCCACTTTTGAGAATATGGTGGAACCGGCGGGGAATGCTCTCTGGTATTTCAAGAAACCGGATCCTAAGCTGACTGACGTGAATGACGTGAAACAGACATGGTGGCATATCTTCATATCGGAGAACGGCTATCGCCTCGTACAAAATAATTCTTTCTCAGGCTCCACAATCTGTAATACCGGTTACGATGGTGCCGACTATTCCGACCGTTCGTTTATAACACGTATGGACAACATCGGTAGTCCGGATATTCTTTTCATATTCGGTGCGACAAACGACTCTTGGGCAAATGCACCCATCGGTGAGTTTGTATGGAGTGACTGGACTCCGGAGCAACTGAAGTCATTCCGTCCGGCTCTCGCATATATGCTCTCTCACGTGAAGGACCGCTATCCCAACACGGATATAGTCTATCTCATCAACGATGGTCTTAAACCGGAGATCACATCCTCAATCATCGAGGCATGCAACCGCTATTCCATCCCCTACATTGAATTGAAGGAGATTGACAAGACAGCCGGACACCCCAACCGACACGGCATGCGACAGATCGCCGACCAGATCAAAGCCAACCCCTACTTCCGCCATTAACCCACGGAGATAAATTCACCACTAAGCACACGGCGGTTGAATCACCACTAAGCACACGGAGAGCACGGAGTTTTTTATTCTTTCATAAATTCTCCGCGCTCTCTGCGTTCTCCGCGGTTAATACACCACCAATGACTCTGCGGTTAAAGCACCACTAAGCACACGGAGAGCACGGAGATTTTTATAATTTCTCCGTGCTCTCTGCGCTCTCTGCGGTTAAGCTACCACAAATGTCTCTGCGGTTGAAACACCACTAAGCACACGGAGAGCACGGAGGATTTTTTTAATTTCTCCGTGCTCTCTGCGCTCTCTGCGGTTAAGCCACCACAAATGTCTCTGCGGTTCAATCACCACTAAGTACACGGCGGTTGAAGCACCACTAAGCACACGGAGAGCACGGAGATTTTTTATAATTTCTCCGTGCTCTCCGCGCTCTCCGCGGTTGATATACCTGCGGTTAAATCGGTGATGGTTATTTATAGTCGAAGAGGATGCTGTGGCGGATGTCGGTGGAGGATGAGCCGACGTGCGCCTTAAACTTACCCGGTTCAACTACCCATGAATGTGACTTGTCGTCAAAATATTTCAATGCGTCAGGAGTAATCTCAAATTTCACAGTCCCCGTCTCCCCCGGTGCGAGCTTTATCTTAGAGAACCCTTTCAACTCTTTCACCGGACGCGGCAACGACGATTTAAGATCGGATATGTAAAGTTCAACTATCTCACTACCCTCTCGACCACCCTTGTTGGTCACAGGCACCTCCACCGTGATCTTACCATTTTCACTGATCGTATTCCCCGAAACAACCGGTTTGCCATACTCAAACTCCGTATAGCTCAACCCATGTCCGAACGGGAACAATGCCGGTATCTTCTTCGTATCGTGCCAACGATAACCTACAAGAATATCCTCCTTATACGTCTCCTTCGGATTCTTGCCACCCTCTATCACCGAGCCGGGTATGGCAACCACATCAACATCACCGCTCTCAATTCCCGGATACGCCTCCGCACCGAATGAGTTGGCTCCGCAATCCTCTATCTTTACAGGTATGGAATAAGGCAGTTTGCCGGACGGATTGACCTTACCGGAAATCACGTCTGCCATAGTCGCACCACCCATAGTGCCGAGATAAGAGGTGTGGAGTATTGCCGGCACATCCTTCACCCAAGGCATGGCATAAGCATTGCCAGATATATTGGAGATGATGACGTTCTTATTCACCTTCAGCAGTTCGGAGATAAGTTCGTTCTGACCGAATGGCAACTCATACTCCCTGCGGTCTGTGCTCTCGCAATCCTGCCATGAGTTCTTGTTGAGCCCACCGATGTAAATAACCACGTCGGCATCCTTAGCCATCTCCACAGCCTCATTTCGGAGTGAATCCTGCACCTCTGCCGGCACTATATCCTCAGCCTCATATAATGTGCGTCCGCATGAATAGCCGGGGCATACTTCACCCGATCACCATATACTGCCTGCAACGCGGAGAGTGGCGACACGTAATCCTTCGGTTTCAGTTCGGAGGAACCGCCGCCATCCGTAAGACGACGCACGGCATTGTCGCCTACTACAAGAATCGTGCCCTTGAAATCGGGTGAAAGCGGCAAGATTCCGTTATTCTTCAGAAGCACCACCGACTCATCACCTATAGCCTTCGCTGCTGCATAATGCTCCGGCGAACATATCGAGCCGAAAGGCTTGTCGGTGTTCATCGCGGTGCGGAAGATAAGGCGGAGTATATTGCGTGCCTTGTCATCAAGAGTAGACATCGGCACCTCACCCTTCCCAAGCATCTCACGATAGGGGCGGGCAAGATAATAATCATCATAGCCGAACGCACTCTCCGAGGTCAGACCGTTGGTGTAGGAACCCATCTCTATGTCAAGACCATTGAGGGCTGCCTCCTTAGTGTCGTGTGCACCACCCCAGTCTGTTATGACCACGCCGTCGAAACCCCATTCCCCGCGCAGTATATCCTGAAGCAGACGCTCGTTGTGACAGCAATGCTGACCCCAAATCTTATTGTAGGCACCCATTATCGACCATGCACCGCCATCCTCAACTGCCTTCTTGAACGCAGGAAGATAGATCTCATACAGGGCACGGTCACTAAGGTCCACATCGACTGTGCCGCGCCATTGCTCCTGATTGTTGAGCGCAAAGTGTTTCACGCATGCAGCCACGCCATTCTTCTGAAGCTCCTTAACGTAAGGCACAACCATCTCCCCTGCCAGATACGGATCCTCACCCATATACTCGAAGTTACGTCCGTTGAGAGGAGTGCGGTAGATATTCACGCCCGGACCGAGCAGCACATCCTTCTCGCGATAGCGTGCCTCCTCGCCGATAGCCTTGCCATATACCCCGGCAAGCTCCGGATTCCAAGTGGTGGCAAGTGCCGTCAATGCCGGAAACGCCGTGATTGAATCATTGGTCCAGTCGGCATACGCCCATGAGTTCCATGAGATCTCCGCACGTACGCCGTGAGGACCGTCGCTCATCCATATCTCAGGTATGCCGAGACGCGGCACGCCCGGCGATGAGAACTTGCTCTGTGCATGACACATAGCAACCTTCTCCTCCATTGTCATACGCTTCAATGCATCCTCCACACGATCCTCGATCGGTGCCTTCGGATCCAAATATACCGGGGTCGAAGCCCCTGCGGTCAGGATTCCTCCTGCTATAACCATAGTAGTCAAACGATTTTTTAAATTCATTATTCCGATTGAATTTTTATAGTCAGTTCCTTTTGAAGTATTCATACTTCCAGTCTCATCTTGCGGCGACAGTGACATCTCCAGACTTCAACCCGGCAGATTTCGCCGTCACCTTTATATCGCCCCTCTTACCCGTGTTCTGCACAATAAGCAAAGCCTTTCCGTTGAATGCCTTGCGCTTATCTGACTTGAACGGTTCGAGCGACACGGGGCTACCGTTGTCGACGCCCACATTCTTTCCGGCTCCCTCTACAGAAAACTCAATCTCGTTATCTGCAACGGGACAGACATTACCTTTATTGTCTACAATCTCCGCCGTGATGTAGCAAAGATCCTCACCGTCGGCATTTATCTCGCTGCGGTCTGCTGTCAGTCTCACGGCATACGGTTCGGATGCAGTACGCACCACGTCGCGCTTCACCTCGCGCCCGGACTTTCGGCTCACTGCCTCCAGCTCTCCCGGCACGAACGGCACTCGCCAGCTGACGTGGTAGCTACCCTCCTCCGGACGTTTCGCGCCAAGCGACTCCCCATTGAGATAGAGTTCCACCTCATCGGCATTGTTGAAATATGCCCACACATCGATCTCCTGACCCTCTTTCCAGTTCCAATGCGGGAAGAGATGGAGCACGTCGAGATCCGGACGCCAGCGGCTCTGATACATATAATATGAATCCTTCGGGAATCCGGCAAGATCCACTATGCCGAAATAGGAGCTTCTTGCAGGCCATCCGTAAGGGGTCGGCTCGCCGAGATAGTCGAAGCCTGTCCATACGAACTGACCCATGATGAAATCATTATCCTCCACATGGCGCATTGTCCCCTCATGGGTGTTACCCCACGGCACGTGGCAATTGTCGTATGATGAGCAGGCAAACGATTCGTCGTAGAAAGGCTTGTCCCAGCGTTCAGGCCATACGTACATGCTGTCGGAGGGCATACGGTAGTAACCTCGCGTCTGGAGTGCCGACACGCTCTCCGTGATGATAAACGGCTTGCCCGGGAAATTCTTGGGCACATCCTTAAACCAGTCGTCATGATAATTGAAGCCTATTATGTCGAGTGCTCCCGAACGGAAGAGATGATTCCCGGGATCCGGCTCATTACATCCCGCAGTCACAGGGCGCGTGGGGTCAAGCTCTCGCGTCATGTCGGCAAGTTTCTTCGTCAGGAGCGAATTGACCGACATCGGGGCTTCCTTATCGGCAAGCATATCCTTCCCATGACCGAAATTCAGTATGAGATTCGCTTCGGCAAGCGAAAGGGTATCAGCCTGCGCGTCGCTCCACTGCTCAAGCACCTCATTGCCGATGCTCCACATTATAATGGAGGGATGATTGCGGTCGCGAACCACAAGATCAGTCAGATCGCGTTCGTGCCATTCCGGGAAATATCGTGCATAGTCGTGCGACGTCTTTTTCTTACGCCACATGTCAAACGTCTCATCCATCACCATCATACCCATTGAATCGCAAAGTTCAAGGAGTTCGGGAGCCGGAGGATTGTGGGATGAACGCACGGCATTCGCCCCATCTCCTTCAGTATCCTCAGCTGGCGTGCGATTGCGGCACGGTTGACCACCGCACCGAGTGCCCCCGCATCATGATGCAGGCAGACGCCATTGATCTTCAGCCTCTCACCATTGAGTGAAAAACCTTTCTCTGCGTCAAACTCAAGGCTGCGGAATCCGGTCTTTGTCTCATAGCGGTCAACTGTCACGCCATCCACGTTCACCTCGCTCACCACAGTGTAAAGATAAGGCGTCTTTACCGACCATAACGACGGGGAAACCACGTCAAGAGGCTGCGCCACCTCCACCTTGCATTTCGGGGATAGTTCAACAGGCGACGCAACCGAAGCCACGACCTTCCCGTCGGCATCGACCACACTTGTGGTGAGTTCTGCCTTTACATCCTTATCACCCGTATTCTCCACATTCGTAAGCACCGTCAGCCGGGCATTATCCGGAGTGACGCTATCCTGACGCACAAACGTGCCCCATTGTGCCACGTGAACAGGGTCAAGTGCCCGAAGCCACACATGGCGGTAGATTCCGCATCCGCTGTACCATCTTGAATTCGGCTGCTCGGCATTGTCCACCCTTACAGCTATCACATTCTCTCCCGGCTTCAGCCACGGAGTGAGATCATAGCTGAACGAGGCATAACCATACGGACGCGTGCCGAGGTCATGACCGTTGATATAGACCGTGGCATTCATGTATGCCCCGTCGAAATCCACGTATATACATTTCCCCTTCATTGAGGCGGGGAGAGTGAACGTCTTGCGATACCACCCCACTCCGCCGGGGAGTGCGCCACCACCGGTGCCCGACGGGTTATCCTCACTGAAACTACCCTCTATCGCCCAATCATGCGGGAGGTCGAGGTCACGCCATGAAGAGTCGTCAAAATCGGGTGAGGAAAAACTTGTGGAGTCGCCAGGCTGGGTGGATAAGGTGAATTTCCACCCCTTGTCGAACGACACCGATCTGCTGTCAGCCCCGGTGCGGGAACATCCCCCGCACCAGAGCAGACACAGGCAAATCAAAATGAGACCTGATAATATATTTCTCATAACCTGATCTCGGTCTTTGAACCTGAATACTTAACTTCTTTACCTTTTACATCGCGTGAATATCCTACCGGAGTCTCAGGCGACACTTTCACCACGTTGAAGGTGCGCTCCTTCAGCATTCCGGGGAACTCACCCTTGCGGTCACCGATAGTAAGCGTCTGCGTTGCATTGTCGAATGAGAACGGAATCATGCTGTAGCTGCCCTTCTCATAGTTATAGTTGACGTTCTCATCCTCATATAGAGTGAACTCTCCGTTCTCCCCTGTGTAGACATAGAGATTGATCACGTCTGCCGCTTTCTCATCAGCATACTGCATTGCCGGACCGAACGGCACAATCGCGCCGGAACGCACATAGAGCGGCATACGCCCGTAGGGTGCCGGAGCCACCTTTGTCTCTCCGCCGGCTGAGACCTCTTTACCTGTATAGAAATCATACCAAAGGGAACCTTTCGGGAAATAGACCTCACGGTCGCGAGCCCCATACTCATACACCGGTGCCACAAGAAACGCATTACCAAACATATATTGGTCGCCAATGCCGCGTGTGGCAAGGTCTGACGTGAAGTCCATCACCATCGGACGCATCACCGTGTAGTCATTGAAGTGGGTCATACCCGCCATTGAATATATGTAGGGCATCATGTCGTAGCGAAGATTCGTGTAATACACCACCGACTCGTAGGCGGGATGATTCTCCGGCGCGATATTGAATATCTCGCGGTAGGGCCACTGTCCGTGCGCACGGAAGAGCGGAGAGAATGCACCAAACTGATACCAGCGGGTGTTGAGCTCACGCCATTCCTTGAGGTCGGCATTCTCCTTCCCTGTCTGATAGAACTCCTGCTGACCCTTCACGTAGCGGTCTTCCACGCAGAATCCGCCTATGTCCATTGTCCACCAGGGCACGCCGCTCATCGAGAAGTTAAGACCGGCAGATATCTGAGCCTTCATATCCTCCCAACGTGTGGCGATGTCGCCGCTCCACGTAGCCGTGGAATAACGCTGCTGTCCGGCAAATCCGGAACGGGTCAAAAGGAACACTCGCTTGTCGGGATCCACGCCACGCTGACCGTTGTAGATGGCATCGGCATTCATCAGCGCGTAGGCATTGAAATATTTTGTAGAGGGTCCCAACGCTGTCGGGGTGATAAGATCCTTGCGATACTGGATATCGGTGCAGTCGCGGATATTCGGTTCGGAAGCATCCATCCACCATGCGTCGATTCCGAGAGGCATGTAGTGGTCGTTGATCTGATTCCAGAAGAGTTTGCGGGCATCCGCATCGTATGCGTCATAGAATGAGCTGAGATAGCCGGGACCAACCCAGTCGCGTATGCTGTCCTGAACGGGGAGCTTATACATCCAGCCATTCTTGTCAAATTCCTTATAATGCTCTGTGGTCACGTAGAACTTGGGCCATACCGAGATCATCACCCTTGCATTCATGTCGTGGATAGTGTCAACCATCCCCTTGGGGTCGGGGAAACGTGCGCGGTCAAACTCATGGCTTCCCCATGAATCCTCCTTCCAGTGAAGCCAGTCGATGACGATATTGTCGATAGGTATGCCGCGTTTGCGGAACTCTGCAAGCGTAGAGAGTACCTCCTGCTGGGTGTTGTATTTCTCACGGCTCTGCCAATAGCCCATCGCCCATTTCGGCATCACAGGAGCCTTACCGGTCAGTGTGCGGTAGCCGGAGATGACGTCATCCATGTCGTCGCCATAGATGAAATAATAGTCAATGCCGTTCTGCATCTCACCCCACCAGCTCATGTTCATCTGCTCCTTCGGATCGCGTGGGTCATACACGCGAAGTCCGCAGTAAGCCACAGATCCGTTAGGTTCCCACTCTATCTTGATGGGCACCCGTTTACCCCCCTCAAGATTCACAGAGAATTTATAGCTGTTGGGATTCCATGCCGTGCGCCAACGCTCCGGCACCACCTCCTTATTGTCGACATACACTTTCTGATAGCCGGAATAATAGAGTATGAACTTATATTCACCGCTCTTCTCCGCCTCTATTGCGCCCTCGTAGGTGACATGGCTACCGGCGAAATTGAAATTCTGCGGAAGATTGACCACGTGGGCAAGATCCCCTCTCTTCAGATGCTCGAAATAGATGGAATCCTCACGCTGCACGAGTGTGGTCTCCGACGGGTTTGCCGGAACGTAAGTGCCTGTCAAGGCACCCTCCTTACCATCCTTGTCAAACAGCTTGAATACTCCGCCGAGCTGCTTGTAGCCGTCGGGATTACCCCAGCGGCAAAGTGAGTAGCTGTCCCAAAGTATGCCATAGTTATCGGTAGAGACCACGAATGGCACCGACACCTTCGTGTTGTACTGGAACAGTTCCTCGTTCTTACCTTTATAGTTGAATTCATCGCTCTGATGCTGTCCGAGTCCGTAGATGCCCTCCTCTTCGGAAAGCGACTCAAATTCCTGACGCACCGTGTAGCCTTTCGTACCCTCCACCTCTATCGGGGAGAACTCTCTGCCACCGTCAGCTTCCGACACCACCAGACGACCCGAAAGATCGTAGAATTTCACATCGCCCGTGGCTAATGAGACGGTGGCACGCACCGCAGAAGTCACCAACGAGACTGTGCTGTCGGTCTCCTCGACCTCAAACTTTGTGGAACTCTCCGGTTTTAACACCACGAGGCTCTCATCTTCGGCAAATTTACTGTCGGGGGTTGCCGAGACACGTATGATTTTGTCGCCCCACACCTGAAGACGCACTTTCCGCACGTCGTTCTCATTCTGCCGGTCAAGATTGACGGTTATCCCCATGCTGTCCTTCTCAATCTTTGAAGAACCACACGAAGCAACTATTGCTGACGCAAGCAGTGCACATGTAAAGAAGGGTAATCTCATAATTATTAGGTAATGGTTAATTTCAAGGTTTGCATATCCGCTTTCCAACGCCGATACCGCACATTATATATCATGCGATTATTGCGCGGCGGGAGGGAGCGGCAACTACAATATCGTATATGCAAAATTACCCATAACTACGCAATCACAACATCATCATACGTGTTTTAAAGGGTGCAGTTAGGATGAGTGAGGGGCATGAATTGTTAAATTAGACGGTATAATTTGTTTCCGACCCCTCTTTATCCTGGTAAACGGAGGGTAAAATGCCAAATTCCTCCTTGAAATACTTGCTGAACATCTTCGGGCTGTTGAATCCCGTGCGGTAGGCTATTTCCGACACGTTGAGCTGGCTCTCCCTCAAAAGCTGGGCGGCACGTTTCAGGCGGATAACACGTATGAACTCTATCGGTGTCTTACCCGTGATCTGCTTTATCTTCTTATACAGGCGCACCCTGCTCATGCCAAGCACCTCGCTCAATTCCTCCACGGAAAGCTCCGAACTGTCGATATTATCCGACACATATTTGACCGCCTTTTCTATAAACTGCTCATCAAGCGGCGTTATCTTTATCGCCTCCGGCTCCGGATCCACAAGACTGCGACGCGCACCCTTGGCAGTCAGTTCCACAAGTCGTTTCATGCGAAGTTTCAACACATTGAAGTTAAACGGCTTTGTAATATAGTCGTCGGCACCCAACGTCAATCCTTCAAGTTTTACGCCCAGATCATGCTTGGCGGTCAGTATTATAATCGGTATCGCCACAGTCGCCTTATTCCCCTTCAGACGGCGGCACAACTCTATGCCGTCCATGCCGGGCATCATCAAGTCGGTCAATATTATGGCAGGCGTTACGTTTTCTATCACCTTCAACGCCTCATTGCCGTCGGAAGCGGTTATCACCTCGAAATCATCCTCCAATTCAAATTTAAGCATCTCGGTCATGTCCGGGTTATCATCAACCACGAGTGCCAACGGACGGGAATCCACGGCATTACCCTCTCCGCTGCTTCCCTCCACACTATTGGCATCCGCTGCTTCCGCAACATTCTCCGGCCTCACTGACACATTTTCCTGACGAACCGGCTTCGGCTCACGGCATACATCACCCTTCGACTTCCGATCGATATGACGTATCGGTATGTCGATGATGAAGACGCTTCCATGATCCACATTGTCGGTGACGCGCACCGTTCCATCATGCAGCTTGACGTACTCATAAACCATGCTAAGTCCGATACCGCTACCCATGTGAGGATGCGACTCACCATCATCATCCACCTGATAGAACCGTTCGAAAATATGCTCCTTGTCCTTATCCTTTATCCCCACGCCCGTATCGGCTATCTTTATGCGCAGCACAGGATTCTCCTCACCCACCTGCTCCAGAGAGACATCTACACGTCCGCCTGCCGGAGTGAATTTGAAGGCGTTACCAAGCAGATTCATGAATATCTTCTCTAATTTATCTTCATCAAACATAAGGCTGATGCTCTCCCTGTCGGAATAGAACGTAAGGTTGATGTTCTTGCGCTCGGAAAGGTTTACAAAGGAATTACAAACGTTCTGGCTGAATGCCACCACATCCCCCTCCGTCGGGTTGAGCTGCAATCCCGCCACCTCATTCTTGCGGAAGTCAAGAAGCTGGTTGACAAGCGTCAGCAGACGCATCGCGTTGGAACGCATCAGAGTGAGCCGGCGGGTCTGCCGCTCGTCGGTAGATTCCTTTATCATCTCCTCTAAAGGCGACACTATCAGCGACAACGGCGTACGCAGATCATGACTGACATTGGTGAAGAATTTGAATTTCAACTGGTTTATCTCCTCTTGCTTGCGCATAGCCTCCTCGTGCATGTCGCGTTCAAACTTGCGGCGTTCCATCTCACTGACAATCTTCACAATACCCCATATCGCCACCATACCCAACAGGATGTAAATCACTATTGCACAGGTAGTCGTCCAGAACGGAGGATAAACCCGTATGAACAACTCTCCCGGCTCCTCGCTCTCATATCCGTCGCCATTGACAGCCCTCACAAGAAGACGATACTTACCCGGCGAAAGATTGGTGTAAGTCACGTGGTTAACACCCGGCGCACAGAAGGTCCATTCATCATTATACCCCTCAAGACGATACTCATACATGGTTTTCTCCGGCAGAGCATAATCATCGGTGGAGAAATATATTGAAAATTCCTTGGGATTATGCGAAAACTCTATCTCCGCACCATCGGCAAGACCGTTTTTCATCACCACTCGCCCATCAACCTCCTCTCCGGGACGTACAAGCCGACTTCCCATATATAGGTCGGTGAACACCACTCGCGGATGAATCATGTTGAATTTCATCTCCGAAGGGGAGAAACGGTTCAATCCGTACAATCCGCCTACAACAATCTCCCCGTCGGGAAGCTTGCCAAACGAACGCTGGTTGAAATCACATTCCATAAGTCCGTCACGGTTGTCGTAGGCATGGGTGACAACGTTGAGATTACCGATCTTCTCATCATAACCCACCTTTATATTTATAAGCATCGCTCCCTCGCTCACCCACATTGAACCGCCGTTATCCTGCGTGATGCCAAGCACATAGCGTTGTTTTCCGTCATCGTTAAGTTTGATTTCCCACACCTTGCCATGAACCCTGTCTATCACCTTCAATCCATTGGAAGTGCCCACCCAAAGCAATCCCCTTGAATCCTCATAAATCTGCGACACTTTCCAGCGATAGGTATCTATTCCCGGAAACAGGTCTCTGAATCTCTTCAACTTGCCACTCTTGGGGTCATACACGCTTATGCCGTATGACGTGCCTATATAGACCCTTTTGTCGCGTGACAACACCACTGACATTACATAATTCGACAGAAGTTCCGTAGTTCCGTTTTTATAACTCACCACTTCCCCCGTCGAAGGGTCATACATAAACAGTCCGCCTCCGAGTGTGCCGCACCATAGCCTACCATCCGAATCAAACTCAGATGCCCAGACATAACTGTCGTCCAATGCTGACGAAGTGGTTATCTTCCTGAAATTCTTCCCATCGTATAGCCGCAATCCTTTTGAGAATGAACCGATATATAAATTACTGTTGCCATCGGGGGTAAGGCTTGTTATCGCAGGCTCTGACTCACCGAACGACGGGTCGGACAATCTACGGCGTGCCCCGGTCTTTGTGTCCCATATCCATAAGCCGGAACTGTCGGTTCCCACCCACATATCGTTGCCGGATGCCGGCGTCACGCAATTTACGTCGGGAAACTCCTCAAGTGTGAATTTCCTGACGCTCTCGTTATGCGACAGCAATCCCCTCTTATACGTGCCCATCCATATCGTTCCGGCGGAATCCTCCATAAAGCACGTGATGGTATTATTCCTTGTAGCCATTCCCGGAGGATCTGCCGGCACGAAATGAAGCCCTTCATCAGTTGTCAGGATTCTCTCAAGCCCGTGATGATCCCGTGCAATCCACAACCGTCCCGACGAGTCCTGAAATATCTTTTTCATTATCCCTATTTTGCCGTGGTTAGGGATACGGTCGTTGAGCCATTTACCGTTTCTCCTGTCATAGACATAAAGCAATTCCATCTGATAGATCCACACGCGATCATCCCCATCCACATACATCTCATAAAGATGGTTACCATTCATTATAGGGTCAGGAGCAACAGTGGAGACTACCTTCATCCCTTCAATATCCATAAACAGGAGTGCTCCTCTCTTATCCACTGCCGTCAATTCACCATCCTTAATAACCATATCAGTTATTTCGGCAAAGGTGGATGGAATCCCTTTCACTTTCTCAACTTTATCATCCACACATCTTATCCGATACAACCCCTTACCCGACAAAGCCAACCATATATCGCCATTTGCATCAGTGGTGAGATTTGATATGAAACCCTCCAGACCGAATTTCTGCACTATGCTTTCCGAGTCCGGAATGTCAAGTCTGTCCATGACCGGATCATATACCCCGTATCTATCGCTGCTATGAAGCCACAACTTACCCCGGCAATCCTCATGGATGTTAAGGATATGATCGTTGAGTATCGTGGTGGAATCCGTGATCCCTCCATTCACCTGCTTGACATTGTAACCGTCATAACGGCATAATCCAGATGATGTACCGAACCACAACATTCCACCACTATGCTTATGAAGCGCGGTGATAAGATTGTTGTATGACCCGGGCATCGCATCAAGATGACGAAGTTCAAGATGAGAATCAGACGAATAGCAGGATATTCTTGCGAAAAGAATCACCAGAAGTGAAAGTATAATTGTTTTACGTGGCATAAAAGTGTTTTAAGGAGTATTTTAAGGATTGTTTTACAAAATAAACTAATATTAAGCAATTATCCAAAAAATATAATATCACCACATCTTTAATATTCCACATAAATATTTAATAAACAATATTTTATATCTAACAATGTAACATTTTGATATATCTTTGTTAACATTTAAGACCCTCCCGAAACGATTTTAATACCTAAAGGTAAAACCATAAGCCCCACTTACCGGATTTCTGTTTGTAATTTTGCACTCGTCAAAACGATGCTGCCAGATGCATCAATGGATTTGGCAGACAAATCGGTTCTACCCGGAGTTCAACAATGATTTTTCGGGTTCCCAACTTAACCTAACCAAAATCTAAACTATAACCTATATATTTACCTGTTAAACCTAAAATCAATGGAAAGAAACTTTATTTACCATTGCAAGTCACGAGCCATCCGGCTTCTGTCTGTAGTTCTCTGTCTTTTGGCGGGAATGGGGATAGCAAGTGCGGAGGTTATCACCGTAAAGGGAAATGTGACTTCTGCCTCTGACGGCGAACCTCTAATCGGTGCAACCGTCCAAGTGAAAGGCACAACTACCGGAACATCTACCGACATCGACGGCAACTACTCAATCAATGCCGAGAAAGGGGCAACCCTCACTTTCTCATACGTCGGTATGAAAACGCAGAGCATCAAGGTATCTTCCTCCTCTCTCGATGTTGCCCTTCTGGAGGACGACAGCGTGCTTGACGAACTTGTGGTTGTCGGCTATGGCGTACAGAAAAAGAAACTCGTCACCGGCGCAACCTCTCAGATTGAAGGTGCGGAAATCGCAAAGATGAACACCACCTCACCCCTTCAGGCTATGCAGGGACAGATGGCGGGCGTAAATATCGCCTCCGAATCAGGTCAGCCCGGTTCGGGTATGAAAGTGACCATCCGCGGTCTCGGCACAATAGGCAACGGATCCCCTCTTTATCTTATAGATGGCGTAGGTGGCGACATTTCCACTCTTAACCCCGCAGATATCGAGAGCATCGACGTGCTGAAGGATGCCGCATCAGCTGCGATATATGGTGCGCAGGCTGCCAATGGCGTTGTCCTTATCACTACCAAACAGGGTCGTGAAGGTAAGGCAAAAGTCACTTTCGACGGTTATTTCGGATGGCAGACTGCTCCAAGAAAAATGCAGATGCTCAACTCACGTGAATACATGACAATCATGGATGAGCAGCAGGTGAACAGCGGTCTCGCCCCTTACGACTGGGCTTCCATGAAAAGCATATATCATAATGATGCACAAGGCAACCCGGTGCTTAATGATACAGACTGGATCGACACCATGTTTAAGGATAATGCCAAGACACAGAGCTACACCATAGGAATCACCGGAGGTAGCAAGGCATCCACTTATGCAATGTCGCTCGGATATCTGAATCAGGAGGGCATAGTGGGCGGCAAGGATGCCAGCAACTATTCTCGCTATAACTTCCGTATCAACTCCGACCATAAGCTCTTCGGCGACATCATAACCATAGGCGAGCAGGCAAGCTTCGTTTATGTAAAGTCCACAGGAGTCTCTGTCGGCAACCAGTATAGCAACACACTGCGTGGTGCTTTCGGCTCATCCCCTCTTGCGCCTGTATATAATGCGGATGGTGAGTTCAACTCCACAATGAACTCCGACTGGTATAAGGGCGACGGCAACCCATACGGGGCAATGATGATAGGCGACAATATCTCTAAGAACGCTACATTCTCTGCAAATGCATACGCCCAGATAGAACCGATCAAGAACCTTCGTTTACGCACAGTATTCGGCGTAGTGTACGGAGCTTCCGAATGGCGTCGGTTTGAGCCAATATATCAGTTTACTGACACTGACACATCTCACAGCTATACAAAAGTAGACCAGAACAAGAACAACAGCCTGGGAATGACATGGACCAATACACTATCCTACGACTGGAATATAAAGGATCATGAGTTTAATGCCCTCTTAGGTATGGAATCCTACAGATATGAGGGTTCTTATCTCGGTGCATCCCAAGGGCATCTGAAAGAGGGATTCGACAACTGGGATCATGCATGGATAAGCAACGGCACCGCAGCAAGCACCGCTGACGGACTGACTGCTTCCGGATATCCTCACGATGAAGCACGATCCGTATCCTACTTCGGTCGTCTCGGTTGGAACTGGCAGGAGAAATATATGATTAACGCAACCGTACGTTGCGACGGGTCTTCTCGATTTGCAAGCGGACACAGATTCGGATGGTTCCCGTCAGTATCTGCCGGTTGGAATATCTCAAATGAGAGCTTTATGGAATCTGCCGCCGGTTGGCTCAATTTCCTCAAACTACGTGTCAGCTGGGGTCGTGTCGGCAATCAGAACATCGAAAACTATCAGTATCTGTCGCCTATCAAGAATCAGTATGCCAATTATTTCTTTGGGCAATACCTCGGTCCTAACGGTGTATATAACGGAGAATATAACCAAACATGGTCAAACAACTGGGGAGCATATCCCTCACGCCTCGGCAATCTCGACATAACATGGGAAACCTCAGAGCAGACCAACGTCGGATTCGATGCCCGTTTCCTCGGAAGCCGACTCTCCGCCACATTTGATTTCTACATCAAGACCAACAAGGACTGGCTCGTAGTAGCACCTATCCTCGCGACTGCCGGAACGGATGCACCTTTCATCAACGGTGGAAACGTGAAAAATACAGGTGTTGAGCTTTCTCTCAACTGGAATGACGTCATCGGAAACGATTTCTCCTACTCTGTCGGAGTAAACGGATCATACAACAAAAACAAGGTTGGCGCAATACCTAATGAAGATGGTATTATCCACGGCGAGACTAATCAGCTATATAATAATACACCTGAATTTTATCGTGCACAAGACGGAATGCCTATCGGATATTTCTGGGGATTCAAGACTGCCGGTATATTCCAGAATGAAGCGGAAATTGAAGAGTGGAGACAAGCCGGCAACGGAATCCTTCAGGAGAATGTGAAACCCGGAGATGTAAGATTTGTCGATATCAACCATGATGGATTTATAAATGACAATGACAAGACCAATCTCGGCAACGGTATGCCTAAGTTTACGTATGGATTCAACATCAATCTATATTACAAGAACTTTGATTTCGGACTCGTGGCTACCGGTGCTGCCGGATTCGATATCGTGCAAAGTTATCGCGGATGGGACAATCAGAAAGCCAACTATACTACACGTATACTTGACCGCTGGACCGGTGAAGGCACATCCAACACCATACCTCGCGTCACAAACACCAACATCAACTGGCAATTCAGCGACCTATTCATCCAGAAGGGAGATTACCTGCGCCTGTCTAACCTAACGATCGGTTATAACTTCGCCCCTATCATTAATCAAAGCTGGTGCTCGCAGTGCCGCCTTTACTTCCAGGTGCAGAACCTTGCCACATTCACGAAATATGATGGCATGGATCCTGAAATTGGCTACGGCACTCAAGCATGGGTATCAGGTGTGGACCTCGGATACTATCCACGTCCCCGCACCTTTATTGTAGGAGTGAATCTCGGATTCTAAGAAGGATGTCATACATACAGGATAATCTCCGTAAAACAATTGCAGAAACAGGCATCTATAAAAACAGCCTTAGTAATCTCTAAACAATATCAAAAATGAATAATTTCAAAATCAATATATTTTCACTTGGAATTGCTGCTCTCGCCACTGCAGCAATGACTACAGGATGCTCCAACAGCTTCCTTGATGTCGAGTCAAAAGTGGATTCCAATACTCAGAACTTCTATAAGTCAGAGGCGGATGCATGGCGTGCTCTTATCGGATGTTATAACGGATGGCGTCAGACCTCCAGCTACGGTGGCATCAGCTTCTATATCGCATCCACCATAATGTCTGACGAGACCTATAGCGGCACCGGCAACAGCGATGGAAAAAACTATATGGTCATTGACCGTTTTGACACCGGAATGTCGCCTGCCGACCAACAGATTTATTCCACCGACTGGGCAATATACTACAAGGGGGTGTATCGATGCAATGAGCTCATCACCCGCGCCGATGGAATAAACTGGAATGAGAACTCCTCCAAACGCGGACTATACATAGGTGAGGCTCGTGCCCTTCGTGCTTTATTATATTTCGACATGGTGAGACTTTGGGGAAACATACCCCTCTTCCTTGAACCCGTCAATGAAAACCGCGAACAGGCTGATCCGGCGGAAGTATACGCCAATATATTTGAAGACCTCAAATATGCGATCGCCAATATTCCTGACGATGCCAATCTCGGTGTGGACAATTTCGGACGTGTCTCAAAATATGCCGCCGAAGCGGTCGCAGCAAGAGCCTATCTGTTCTATACCGGATATTACGGGAAAGAACCCGGCTTCACCGATGCTGAGGGAAAAACAATCGGCACATTCTCCAAATCGGACGCACTCGCTGCCGTAGAAGACGTGATCTCAAGCGGACAATATGAACTCCTGGAGAATTATAAGGATTTCTGGCCGGCATCCTCACTCGTGGCAAATACCGATGCTCCCGGTTGGAACAATACTTTGTCAACCTATGCAGGCGATGCCAACAAAGAGGCTGTCCTAAGCATGAACTTCACTCCAATGGCTTCCTATGCAACAGATGCATCCGCCGACGGCAACAGATGGCAGGTGATGATCGGCATGCGTAGCCCGCTGAGCGTGCTGCCTTATTACTGCGGATGGGGCGCGTGCACCGTCAACACCCCCTTCATGAATAATATATATGAGGCAAACGACCAGCGTCTGAAAGCCGGCGTGATTGATATTGTCGGCGAAGGAGTGAACTCCAGCAGCAATTTCAGTCCGTCATATTCTGATTGGCGCGAATATACGGGATACCAAATAAAGAAATATTCACCTATTGCTTTCTTGCAGTATCAGGGTGACGAGCTTGTCATAAAAAATGCTAATATGTCGACAGGAGCTGGCGATATGCAGATCAACAACTGCCAGCCATACAATATTGTACGCTATTCCGATGTTCTACTTATGGCAGCCGAACTCGGATCGCCAAATGCCGACAACTACATGCACATGGTGCGCAGTCGTGCCGGGCTACCCGACATTGCTGTCAACCAGGAGAACATCATGAAGGAACGTGCCCGCGAACTCGCCTTTGAGGGAATACGATATTGGGACCTTCTGCGTCAAGGTGTCGAAGTGATGGCGGATGCTGTCGTCGCAACTGCCGGTCCGGTACACAATGGCGGCACTCCTGCCAACGTGGAATACAATCGTGCAAAGATTGTGGCGACAAAAGGTCTGTCGCAGATTCCTAACGACCAGATTGTGCTCTCCAACGGCGTGCTCAAGCAGAACGAAGGTTGGAAATAACCATAACTTTACATATTTTTTAACTCTCTCAATTTCATTAAACCAACAACAATGAAATCATTATTCAAACAATCAATTGCCGGAATGGCAGTCCTCTCATTAGTGGCTGCTTGTTCGCCCGACGACCATACCCTATCGGCTCCGGCGCTTTCTCCGGAAGATCTCGTGGAGGGAATAGCATTCTCCATCACCCACGATTCGTCTAACCCGAATATCGTGCATCTCACCAGCCTGCTCCCCGACAGCTACCAGATTGCCTGGATGACGCCTCAAGGACGCTCGCTCGGTAAGGAAAGAACACTCAAGATTGCTTTTGATGGCGAATATGAAGTGCAGATGGGTGTCAGCACACGTGGCGGATACGTATGGAGCAACCCCACTTCATTCTCTATCAACGACTTCTGCGCCGACTTCGTTTCCGGAGAATTATGGGAGTATCTTGCAGGGGGTGCCGGGGGTTCTAAGACCTGGGTGCCCGACAACGGCAACTATGGCATGAAGCAAGGATTCTATTCATGCTTTGACCCCTCTGCCGTACACGCTGACATGCTGCTCAAAGATGGCACGATCGGCAACTGGTATGCCGATGGCAAGACTTGGTGGGAACCCGCCAATGGCGACGTGGGCATTACAGAGGATGACCTGAAGGGGGAAATGACATTCTCTCTTGCAGGTAATGCCGGATATAGCGTCACCTTTACAAATGGAATCTCGCCTGACCAACAAACAGGTATCTTCAATTTCGACCCCGACAATATGACAATGTCACTCGATGGCGCTGAGATATTCCATGCTCTTTGGGCTGACGACAAGTCGGAAGACTGGAGCAAGGATCTTCAGGTGCTCGTGCTTACAGAGAACCAGCTCATGATTGCCAACTACCGTAGCGAAGCCCTGTCCGGTGAAGATCGTTGCATCTACTGCTGGAACTTCGTCTCTAAGGAATATGCCGACAGCTACGTGCCGGGCGACGTGCCTGATCCGGAGCCTGTCCTGCCCGACGGATGGAAAGACGACATCTCACAGACTGTCATAACTTCCGTGAAATGGGTGCTCTCCGACCAGAACCCGCTCGACTGGTGCCAGCTTGACGGCACTCTGATGAACGGCTGGAACTCCCCCGCTGATTATCCCGACTGGCTCGGCACTCCCGACACATCTGTCTATGGCGACTTCTCAATGACTCTCGACAGCAAGGATAATTCCGCAGTATTCGCATATCCTGACGGAACCTCTGTCAGCACAACTTACGAACTTGATGATAAGGGTATATACACGTTTGCCGACAATGTGCCTGCTACATCCGTAATCGGCTGGGCTTCATTTGAACTGGATGCCAACAACGGTCTGCGTATAATGCGTATAGAGAAGGATCCATTCGGCGACGTCTCCGGAATGTGGCTCGGTAAACGCGATCCTGAAAAACCGGAATATCTTGCCTACCACTTCGTGCCGACTGCCGGAAGCAACGGCGGTGAAACCAACAAGGGTTATGTCGCAACTCTCAACTTCAATAATACCAGTGATTGGACAATGGTCACCGGTCCGCAGGTGATCGTTAAGGATGAAGGCACCTACACCGCAAGCATTGACGTGACTTGGACAGCAGGCGACCCGATGCTCTGGCTTGACGTGAATCCGTTGTTGAAAGATCATCCAAACGCAGATGTCATCCTCAAGGATATCAAGATTGATGGCTCATCCATAAGCTTTGACGACAGCGCAGTGTCGCGTTGCATCGGAGATGATCCGACAATCTATCGCCGCTACATCTGCAATCCGTGGGGTCTCGCCTCATGTTTCCCATCATTCGACGTGTTCCATCCGCAATCAAATGCCGAAGTGACATTCGAAGTAGTATATGACACCGGAGCCTCTACAATAGAATAATAAAACAATTCTTGATAAAGGGGAGGGTTAAGGCTCTCCCCTTTTCTACAAGACAACCTAATGACTCTCTAATGATGAAGAAAATCTTTTATCTATTCTCTTTACTTACCATTTTTTGCGGTCTCGCCTCTTGCAGCGACAGCAAGGATGATCCGGCACCGGGCATAACCGGCGAGTTTACATGCAACACCGAATCCCTCTCATTCCCGATGCAGGGGGGCGACAATCTTATTACCGTTCTTGCATCCGTAAAACCGGAAGTGACCCTCTCCGACCAATGGCTCTCGGTAGCCAATACGGAAGTGACAGGCACAAATAAAAATATCTATAAAATCACAATTTCTGCCACTGCGAATCCTGACGGCAACGAACGTACCGCCACAGCCACTGTAAAAGCCGGCTCCAACTCAAAGGAGATCAAAATCACACAGTCTCAGAAACCGATGGTTGATCTTGATGCTGCATCTGTAGCTGAAGCGGAGAAACCGTTCCCTGCCGACGGAGGCAACGGCACTCTTAAAATCACGTATAATCTTGAATATAAAGTAGAGGCTTCCTCGGCATGGATCACAATTGACCAAACAAGAGCATTACAGGAGGGTACTATCGCCTTCACCGTGGCTCCCAACAATACGTCGTCTGAACGCAAAGCCTCAATAATCGTATCCCCTGTAGGTGCGTCCGATCTGAATCCTGCCACTGTGACCATTACGCAGGAAGCCGGTAATGCGCAGGATCCAACCGGGATGAATGCCCGTCAGATTGCCGCCGACATACGCGCAGGATGGAACATCGGTAATACGCTCGAAGCATATTCCAATGGCAAACCGTCGGAAACAGCATGGGGCAACCCGAAAGTGACCGAGAAATTTGTATTGGGTCTGAAAGCCGCAGGATTCAACGCAATACGTATCCCCTGCGCTTGGGACGGCTACATAATCGATCAGGAGAATTATACTGTTGATCCCGCTTGGTTCGACCGTGTGAATGAGGTGGTGGGTTACTGCGTCAACAATGATATGTATGCAATAATCAATATCCATTGGGATGGCGGTTGGCTTGAAGAGAATGTCAATGAGGAGAGTAAGGATAAGGTGCTTCCAAAGCAGAAGGCTCTCTGGACCCAGATTGCAAACCGTCTCGGCGGATATAACGAGCATCTTCTCTTTGCCGGCACTAATGAGCCTTATCAGAGTAAACAGGGCGACTTCACTGCCTCCAACATGAGTGTGCTCCTTGAGTACGAACAGGCATTTATCGATGCAGTCCGTGCCACAGGCGGCAATAATCTGAACCGCACTCTTATCGTACAGGGTCCTGCCACTAATATCGACCTGACAAACTCTCTCATGACAACAATGCCTACCGACGTGGTGGAAGACCGTCTGATGGCTGAGATCCATTTCTACGATCCATGGAATTTCTGCGGAATGGATAAGGATGAGAGCTGGGGTATAATGTCGTTTTTCTGGGGTGAGCAGAACTTTATTCCGGGTTCTGACCGCAACGCCACATGGGGTGATGAGAACTACATGAAAGCTCAGTTTGACAAGATGAAGACGCAGTTTGTCGACAAAGGGATTCCGGTGGTTATCGGTGAATATGGCGCGATCGTAAATCCGAAAGGTCTGACCGGGAAAGAGAAAGAGGCAAATCTTGCATCAAGAGCTTATTTCGACAAATGTGTGTCGCAGTTCGGCAAAGAGCGTGGACTTATCCCCTTCCTTTGGGATACGGGTGAACTCATTGACCGCAATACAGGTGACGTGAAAGTGCCTGAAATCATCAATGCGATTATGGAAGGCTCCGATGCCGCCCAATACCCCTACTGAGACACCATCTCTTAACCTTACTACTAACCGAAAGAGGCTGTCTAACAAGTTTAGGCAGTCTCTTTTCGTATGTGATTGCAAAAAGACAGTATAAAAAATAAGGCTTTCTTGTTGAGATTCAGCAGGAAAGCCTTTGTCATGTCAGATAATTTTTGTAAATTTGTGTTGCATATAAATAACTTGTTATCAAAACATAACATGGCAAAATTAGCAATAAAATCCGACAATAGAAAACAAAATCTTCTTCTTCCGCCGTCATTGGATGAGCTTGTGCCGGAGAATCACATGGTGAGGGTGGTCGATTCAGTGATCGACAGCCTGGACATAAGCGATATTCTCTCGACCTACCGTGGAGGAGGCAACAGTGCCTTCAATCCCCGGATGATGTTGAAGGTGCTTGTGTTCGCATACCTGAGCAATGTCTACTCATCCCGGCGAATCGAGGAACTTCTCCGACGGGATGTCTATTTCATGTGGCTTGCCGGAATGAAGCGCCCCGACTTTCGGACAATCAACTATTACCGCGGCAAACGTTTGAAAGAGGGTTTTGACGCTGTCTTCACTCAAGTCATCCAACTGCTTCATGACGAAGGTTTTGTATCGTTGAAAGTGCAATACATCGACGGAACGAAAGTAGAGTCTGTGGCGAACAAATACACTTTTGTCTGGCGCGGGTCGGTTGAAAAATATGATGCGAAGCTCAAGGCCAAGACAGAGGCGCTCCTTCAGCAGATAGAACAGAACCATGCTCTGGAAAGCGGTGAGAATCCCGTTGCGGAGAATCTTACCGCGGAAGAGGTTGCCCGAAGAGTTGAGCGGATAAAGGAGAAAGTGGATGCCACCGCATTGAGCAAGGATGAATCAAAGGCAATCAGGCAGATAGAGAAAGACTCCATACCGAGAATGAACAGGTACCGTGAGCAACTGGCGACCATGGGAGAGCGCAACTCCTTTTCCAAGACTGACCCTGACGCCACGTTCATGCGCATGAAGGAGGACGCGATGCTCAACGGTCAGCTCAAGCCCGGATATAACGTGCAGATATCCACAGAAAACCAATTCATTACAAATTTTGGAATATATCAGCGTCCCACCGATACCCTTACGATGATAGACTATCTGGAGTCGTTCAGGAACCGATACGGCATCCGGAGCGATGAAATTGTGGCCGACAGCGGGTATGGCTCCGAAGAGAACTATGAGTACATGCTTCGCAACGGCATGACCCCCTATGTCAAGTACAATATGTTCCATGTCGAGCAACGGCGGAAATATCGCAACGATCCGTTCCGAGTGTCAAACCTGTTCTACAATCAGCAGGAAGACTTTTATGTATGTCCGATGGGGCAGAGAATGAGGTTCATGCGTCAGGAAAAACGCCATACCGCCAGCGGTTATGAGCAGACCGTAAGCATATACAGAGCGACACGCTGCGAGGGCTGCCCGTTGCGCGGCCAATGCCATAAGTCAAAAGGCAACAGGCAGATAGAGGTCAATCACACTCTCAATGAATATAAAGCCATTGCAAGAGATCTTCTGACAAGCGAACAAGGCCTGAGGCATAGGAGCAACCGCCCGATAGAACCGGAGGCAGTGTTCGGACAAATCAAGGAATGCGGCAAGTTCAGACGGCTTCGCCTGCGTGGACTGAGCGGGGCTAAAATAGAGTTCGGCCTGAAAGCCCTCGCCCATAATCTGAGGAAACTTGCCCTCGCAAGGGCCAAATCTTCGTCTGGACGTCCGTTGTCGCCTCAAAACACGCCTCAAACAAACCTCTCAAAGCTCAATATTGGATTTTGGTGCAGATTTAACAGCAATCGCCCCATCGCTGCCTGATTTTTAGTAATACGTCACAAAAAAAGAGACCATCTAACTTTTGATTGTTAGACAGTCTCTTTCGTCATTCAATTATCCTGTCATTCAATTATCCAACTATCGATACTTCTGATACTACTTGAGAAATTGGCTCCAATCATGATAACCTTTCTATTATCTGCATTAAATGGAAGCAGGTAGCCGTTATTCTTGATTTGGTCAATTGCTTCTGTTGCAGTCTTATCCATTTTAAATTCAAATAAATATATGTAATCAGAAGTCTTTATTACAAGATCTATGCGTCCGGATGCGGTCTTATATTCTATATAGGTATGAAATCCCATGAGCTTAACCAATATATACACAACATCCTGATAATGTTGTTCCAGATGTTTTAAATCAAATGAATCATACTGAAAATCCGAGAAAAGACTTTGTAATCTGATCATAAAATCTTCAGCATTTCCTGTCTTTATATCCTTTACAAACCTTACAATTTCAAATGATGTCTGCGACTTGGATACTGAGGTATAAATCGGCATCAACTGATTGAAGAATCCTCTCTCCACCTCTTTATTAGGGAATCCTACCGTAGCTATCTCATATTCCGTATCATACGATTTTATCGTCAGGTAGCCACTTTGATAAAGCACAGATATGTAATCTCCAAGTTCAAATGTCACGTCACTCAATGAGGAGAGCGACGTCTCATACCTGTTTAATTGACGGAGTGGAAGATTCTCTTCCTTTATCATTCTTATAAGGAACGATGGCGTGCCGGTCTTAAACCAGAAATCACTGAAGTATTTCTTACTGAAACAGTTCAATACACTGAATGGATTATAGACATCCTTACTACCTATCGGCGAAAAATGATAACCATCATAGTTCTCCTTCAAAAGCGTATAGACATCATCTTCTGTTTTCCCGATGGAATCGGCAAAATCTTTTACACCTTGATTAAAATAAGTGTGTAATTCCTCATTTGTAATACCGCAGATACCACTGTATTCCGCATCCAGCGATATATCATTCAGATTATTCAAATCGCTGAAGATGCTAAGATGACCGAATTTGGTCACTCCTGTCAACAATGCAAATTGGATATGTTCGTCCTGACTCTTAAGATTACTATATAACGACCGCAATACATTCCGATAATGTTTCTGCAATTCCTGCTGACCCACTGTTTCAAGAAGTGGCTTGTCATACTCATCAACAAGTATCACGACCTTTCTACCGGTCTGCTCATGTGCGCTCAATATTATCTGCTTGAATCGGAGACCTGCCGGGACATTCCGATTCGGAATAATTGAAAATCTCTCCTCCCATCTCGAAAAAAAGTCTTCAAGATGAATGTAAAGGCTCTCTCGCGATTCTACGATAAATCCAGAAAGATCAAGATGTAAAACCGGATATTCCGCCCAATCATAATCATAGTCAGAGATAGCAAGTCCCTCAAAAAGATCTCGCTGTCCTTTAAAAAATTCCTCAATTGTTGACATCAACAATGATTTCCCAAAACGACGGGGGCGACTTAGGAAGTAATACTTCCCAGTAGTGACCAATCGGTGGATATAGCTTGTCTTATCCACATAGATGTAACCACCCTCCCGGATATTCGGGAAAGACTGTATGCCGATAGGATATAATAACTGTGTCATCTCTTTGGAATCTTTTATTTTGCAAATGTAACTAAAGTTTTACTCTACACCAAACCGAGTCTATATGAAAAAACACCTAATTCATCAAAAGATATGGCATTATCTTATCTTTTTGGCATTTTAAGCCCTGTGGAATTGCGTATTCAGATGATACGTATTATTTTTGTGGAGAAGTTTTGACAACTTCTCTAATCGTAAAAAATTTTTACGAGTTTTATTATTCAATACATAACCTTGTATTCATGAAAAAATTTATTTTACCCGTAATTTTTCTCGCTGCCTCGGTCAACACATCGTTTGCCAACGACCTGACGCTGAAATTCGACCGTCAGGCGGATTTCTTTGAGGAATCTTTCGTAATTGGCAACGGAACCCAAGGTGCGATAATATACGGCAATCCATCCCGTGAACGAATCTCTCTGAACGACATCACATTCTGGACCGGCGAACCTGAGAAGGGCGTATACTCTCCCGGTGCATACAAAGCTATTCCGGGCATACGTGAAGCCCTTGCAAAAGGCGACTTCGCAAAAGCGGAACAGCTACAGAAAGAGGTGCAGGGACACTACACGCAGAACTATCAGCCTATCGGAAACCTTTTCATCGATTTCGCCGACAAGTCAGCACTTACCACCTACAACCGTACTCTTGACCTGAAAACCGCCAAGGCTAACGTGACATACTCAAAAGGTGGAAATGAAATAACCACCGAGTATTTCGCATCGGCTCCCGACAGCCTGATAGCCGTCAGGATAAAGGCTGAACGACCGATCGACCTGTCACTCTATTTCGACTCTCCGGTGGAATATAATGCCACCTCCAACGGCTCGCGCATTTCTGCCGACGGACATGCCGCCTACACCTCTATGCCATCTTACGTCAACGGCAACCTCCATAATAATTTAAAATATTACCCCAACCGAGGCATATCTTTCCGCACAAACATATCGGCATACTCACCCAACGGCTCAATCACACCTACTCCCGACGGGAAATTAGACGTGAAGGGCACTACTGACCTTACCATTTACGTAACAATGGCAACCAATTTCGCCGGAGTGTCGGTAAATCCGTCAGAAAGTGGCATCGACTATAAGGGGAATGCCAACAGATTAGCTGATAAAGCTCTCCGGAAAGGATGGGATGCAATATCTGCCGATCAGTATGCCGATTATTCCAAATTCTTCTCCCGGGCATCGATAGATCTCGGTGATTCCTCCGATGAGCTGAACGCTATGCCTACCGACATACGTCTGAAGAATTATTGCGATAACAATGCCGTAGATCCCGACCTGGAGGAACTCTATTTCCAATACGGACGCTATCTTCTTATTAGTTGCTCCCGCACTCCGGGTGTACCGGCAAATCTTCAGGGATTATGGAATGAATACCTTCTGCCGCCGTGGAGTTCAAACTACACGACAAACATCAACTTAGAGGAGAATTATTGGCCTGCGGAAGTAACCAATCTGAGTGAACTGCATCTCCCGATGCTGTCATTCATAAAGCAGCTCCCCACTACCGGACGCGAGACGGCAAAGGAATATTATGGCGTGGATCGCGGATGGTGTCTCGGACATAACTCCGATATATGGGGTATGACAAACCCCGTGGGTCTTCACGGCGGCGATCCCTCATGGGCAAACTGGAATATGGGTGGCGCGTGGGTAGCCTCCCATATCTGGGAACACTATCTCTTCACCAAAGACCGTGATTTCCTGAAGGAGTATTATCCGGTGCTGAAAGGTGCCGCCGAGTTCTGTATTGATTGGATGACGGAAGACAACAATGGCAAACTGATAACTTCCCCCTCCACATCTCCTGAAAATAAATTCATGGCTCCCGATGGGAATGCGTATGCCACAAGCAACGGCAACTATGCCGACATCGCCATGATTCGCCAATGTATCTCTGACGCACGTGATGCAGCACGCGAACTATCGACAGATGCTGACTTCATCAAAGAGGCGGACTCAACTTTGGCTAATATCCGACCTTACGAGGTGGGGGCTAACGGTCAGTTGATGGAATGGACAACGGATTTCCCGGAACAGGATCCGCAACACCGTCATCAGAGCCATCTTTACGGTCTTTACCCCGGACATCACATCTCTGTAGCCGGCACCCCTGACCTCGCAAAGGCTGCCGCAAGATCGCTGGAGATAAAGGGTGAGAACACCACAGGATGGAGCACCGGATGGAGAGTGAACCTCCTTGCACGTCTTGCCGAACCGGAGAAGGCTTATTCCATGTATCGTCGTCTCCTCAAATACGTCAGCCCCGACAACTATCAGGGTCCCGACAAACGACACGGTGGCGGCACGTATCCCAATCTTCTTGATGCACATGCGCCTTTCCAGATTGACGGAAACTTCGGCGGCACTGCCGGAGTGGCTGAGATGCTTATCCAATCCACTCCCGACATGATCACGCTCCTCCCTACCCTCCCGAAGGAATGGAAGACCGGCAGTTTCAATGGTCTGCGTGCACGTGGGGCCTTCTCTCTCGACACGAAATGGGAAAACGGAAAGGTGAAGCAATTCACCATATCTTCCGAAAAGGGTGGAAAGACCACGGTGAAGGCGAACGGTAAGAAAATAAAGGTATCTCTCAAACCGGGTGAGTCAAAGACTATCCGGCCTTGACAAGACTCGTCAACTCCTCTTCAAGATGCATGGCTATGTCGGCATTCTCTTTTATGAAATGGTAGAGTTCCCCGACATCCTCCGGTACATGGTCAGAGGAGATGTTTCCAAAAGAGTCAACGGCTGAAAACATCTGCCAGTTGGCAACAAATGCAAAACAGTTATCAAGCAATCCCGACCATAAGGTGAGGTCAACCCTCGCTTCAAGGGAATCAAGACAAAGGCTCGTGTGGGAGACACTTTTCATAAGTCGCTCCACCGCGGGTCTTTTCGACATATCAAAAGAGAGTCCGGTGGGCAACGCCATATCTTTCATGTCGTCTAATGAGAATTGCGGATTATAGTCAGGAGTGTCACCCTGCCGTTTTGACAACGGTGTGGTCACGGCATAGCAATATGCAAGGAAAGTCTTTATATTCCTCATGACACCGGGGATACTCTTCATAAGTTTCTCCTTCTCCACGGCATAATGCACCCTACGCTGCTTTTCAAGTTCCGCCTCCACATCTATCTCCGATTTCATCGACCCGACAGCGTTCAGAAAGAAGCCAAGCGTCAGCATTCCGCACATCACCTCTACGGCTGTGACAGTCTGAGCCAACCCATGTGCCGGTGTATAATCACCGAATCCAAGCGTCGTTATGGTCACGATGCTGTAGTAAAGCCATGCCCCATAATCCCTGTCGGCTCCATCCGGCGCACGAAACTGACAATCCGGAAGCTGTGAATAGAAGTATGCAAATATCGGTATCAACGACACGTAGAGGGCTATCCACACTATCGGACGTATATTGGATATAATATGAAAAAAATGTCTTAGTCTTACTGATAAGGCATGTAATGTTTTTTGTAACGAGACTGACATAATATAATAGCGTTTTTATGATTCTCCCATCATAAAAACGCTATTTCCTTATCGTAAGTTTTGGTTAGCCCCAATCTTATTTCTTTTTCTGAATCTGCTCATTCATGCGTTCGATGGCTTCAACAGCAGAATAAGTGTTGCGTGGCTTCTTATCGAAACCTATTGCCACCTTTGTCTCACCCTTCTCAAAATTCAACACGTAGTCTGCGCTGTCAGGAACGATGGTGACGGGAAGACCTTTAACATCGACCGAACGGTAGATACCGCTGTCGCCTTGCTCAAACGGTTTGCCGAGGATTACCTTATAGTCTATCTTCGTGCGGTTGCCATTCTCATACACATAAAATGCCGACTGCTCGGGGCTGATGGTGAAGATCACACGACCGTCAAACTTACCCTTGCGGGCGTTCGGTCCTTGAATATCATAGCGGGTTGCATCATATATACCGCTTTCTACTGGTTGTGAAGCTGAAAATGCCTCTTCATTCACGACTGCGGAATCTGCATTGCTATCCTTCGTTGTTCCTCCACAGGATACAAAAAGCAGCAATGCTGCAAAAAAACTGAAAACTGATGTCTTTTTCATTATTGCTAATTTTAGTGGAAATAATATTATGGTTAATTTGAAAGTCCAAAAGTAATCATTATTCCTTTTATCTACAACTCATTCCGCTTTTTTTATGCAATTTACGACATAAATTTGCTTGATAAAATGATTTTACCTTATTTTGCATCTCATTAACCAACCTCATCAGTTGACAAAACAGTATGAAAAAAATAGCAAGTTTTACAATCGATCATCTGCGACTGTTGCGCGGTGTATATGTATCACGGCGTGACGTGACCCCTTCCGGCGATATAATAACCACTTTCGACATACGTCTGACGGAACCGAACCGCCAACCCGCCCTATCCCCGGAAGCATTACACGCAATGGAGCATCTCGCCGCCACCTATCTGCGGAATAATCCTGAATGGAAAGACAAAATAGTATATTGGGGTCCGATGGGCTGCTGCACCGGCAATTATCTCCTCATGCAGGGTAAGTTGACCCCCTCCGACATCATCCCCCTTCTGAAAGACACATTCTCTTTCATAGCCGACTTCGCAGGCGAGATACCAGGAGCCACACCCAAAGACTGCGGCAATTACTCTTTCAACGACCTCCCCGCCGCAAAAAAAGCTGCTTCCGTTTTCCTCAACGAAGTCCTACTCAACATCCGTCCGGAAAACATGACCTATCCCGACTAAACCTTAGCGGCGGCGGAGACAGAGGAGCAATGCCGCTAACGAGCAGGCTACGAGGAGAAGATTAGTTGACAGTATCAGATCGCCTATACCGACCAAGGGTGAGACGAGTCCGCCGAATATAAAGCCTCCGGCTCCGAGCAGTGCAGAGGCGGCTCCAGCCGCCGAACGCCCTGCCTCCATGCCGAGGGCGGAAACCGACGGAAAGATAAAGCCAAGACAAAACAGCATAAGGAAGGTCAACCCCTCATATACAAGGAACGAGTCAACCATAAAACCCATCGCAAGAAGCATGATTGCAAACGTAGTCATGCCTCCCGTGCTGAATAAGGCGGCATTCTCCATTTTCCGGAATCGCATGGCGAGTCCCGAACCTATACCGATACCTGTGGCGTTGACCGCAAACGTGACAGAGAACTGAAGTTCGGAATAGCCGAAATGCTCCTGCACTATAAAGGAGGCAGACGAGATATATGCGAATAATGCTCCGTAAGCAAACGAATATATCAACACGTAGCGACGGAAATCCGGAATCCTCAATATGCGGAGAAATCCTCCCGCTGTCTTCCACACCGGACACGTTGCCCGATCCTCCATCTTCAGCGACTCCCTGAATAATGAGCACATACCGAGCAACACCACTCCAATTGCAAATAATATCCAGAAGATACCCTGCCACCCTATCGACCGCGAGACAAGACCACCCGTGACGGGAGCCACGACAGGCGCAACGCCATTGATGGCACCAACTATGGCAAGAATCTTTGCAAGTTCCCTGCCTCTATAGCAATCCGTGGCTACTGAACGCGACATGACAATACTTCCCGATCCTCCCAATCCTTGCAGGAAACGGAACACGTTGAACACCTCTATCGTCGGCGACCAGATACATCCCAACGTAGCCGCCACAAACAATATCAGCGACATTATCATGATATGCTTCCTGCCATATTTGTCGCTGATCGGACCAAAAAAGACCTGACCGATTGCAATACCTACAAGGCTCGTGGTCAATCCAAGCTGAACCATCGACTCCGAAGTATTAAACACTGACGTCATTGATGGCAATGTCGGCAGATAGAAATCGGTGATAAACGGTCCGAAGGCTGAAAGTGCACCTAAAAATATTATCAGGAAAAGGAAGTAACGTTTCCCTATCTGATTACTCTCACTATCCATCTGAATCCTCTTACTGTCAGGAGTCATAATTCCTCTTTTTTCTGTCATTTCCCGGATAATAGATCATTTTCCCGCTCCAAACAACGACATATATTCCTGTTCAAAATTTGGAGTGAACACCCCTTTCTCCATATTCTCCAGAATCTCCTCCCTGCTCCAGAACCGTCCTCCGTCAAGTTCATCCGACGGTATGGGAAGGTAGTCGATCTCCGTGCTGAATGAATTGACAAGCTCTCGTTCGCGAGAAGATTCAAACACGTATCTGCGCAACGCTGTCGGTTGGAAATCCATCAGACCAAGCTCCTCAGCCGCCTCTCGACGGAGGGCGGTCTCCACATCCTCACCATAATCCACGTGGCCGCCTACAGCAGTATCCCATTTACCTGGCTGGATATCCTTCCAATCGGGACGACGCTGGAGATACAGTCTACCGTCCTTGTCAAAGACGTGGAGATGCACCACCGGATGCAATAGTTTCGAACCATCATGACATTCCTTTCTCGAAGCCTTACCGACCACGTTGCCCTCTTCATCAACTATCGGAAAAACCTCTTCCAAATTATCTTTCTTCATAATTCAGAATCCTATATATTTTTTTATTAGTCTATATTTTTTATAAGATTGAGTATAAAACTCCAATCTGTGGAAATCGTGCAATGGAGTCTCAACAAATTAAAAATGTTGAATAATTTTTTGATACTTAAGAAACGTAACATATTAAGACAAATTTCATCCAAATACGTATTATTTTCTTTCATATTTGTAAAATTGACTTTTTAGCATTCCTTTATTTGCTTTTTTATATATAAATTTGCATTGTGGAAAGAGTATTATTCCGTAACCTAAACAACCTAAACCAACCTTGGGATAATACAGTTTCCTATCTAAATGAACTGACATTATGAGCAAAATTATTACCTTAGGGGAGATCATGCTGCGCCTGTCTCCTTCCGCCAACGACAGATTCATTCAGTCTGACTCGTTCCGCGTAATCTGGGGAGGTGGCGAAGCCAACGTGGCTGTCAGCTGTGCCAACTATGGACACGAGGCTTTCTTCGTGTCAAAATTGCCTACACACGAAATCGGACAAGCCGCCGTCAACGCCCTACGCCGATATGGTGTGAACACCGATTTCATCGCACGTGGCGGAAACCGCGTCGGAATCTACTACTGCGAGACCGGAGCGTCAATGCGTCCGTCAAAAGTGATATACGACAGAGCCGGATCTGCTATCGCTGAAGCCGACCCCGAAGATTTCGATTTCGATAAGATTATGGAGGGTGCCGACTGGTTCCATTGGAGCGGAATAACCCCCGCTATCAGCGACAAGGCGGCTGAATTGACACGTCTGGCGTGTGAGGCGGCAAAACGGCACGGAGTCACGGTCAGCGTCGACCTCAATTTCCGCAAGAAATTATGGACAAAGGAGAAGGCTCAGTCTGTAATGCGTCCGCTGATGCAGTACGTGGATGTGTGCATCGGTAATGAGGAGGATGCGGAGCTTTGCCTTGGATTCAAACCGGATGCCGACGTAGAGGGTGGCGACACCAATGCCGAGGGCTATAAGAATATATTCCGTGAGATGGCAAAACAATTCGGGTTCAAGTATGTGGTATCCACTTTGCGCGAAAGTTTCTCCGCCACCCACAACGGTTGGAAAGGCATGATCTTCAATGGCGAGGAATTTTATGAATCAAAACGCTACGACATAAATCCCATCGTTGACCGCGTAGGCGGAGGCGACTCCTTCTCCGGAGGTCTTATCCACGGATTGCTCACAATGCCTACGCAGGGTGAGGCTCTTGAATTTGCCGTAGCCGCCTCTGCCCTAAAGCAGACAATTCCGGGCGACTTCAATCTCGTGACGGAAGATGAAGTGAAGGCTCTCGCCGGAGGTAGTGCCAACGGAAGAGTGCAACGCTGATTATTCGGATTTCCCATCATTTGATTCCACTCATATTGATTCAACTATTGATTAAACGAATCACAAATCTTACTAAACAAAGAATCAAAATTACCTGACAATGGCAAGAAACAATAAACTCAGTGTACTCAATAAAATGGCAGCCGCACCGATGGTGCCTGTCTTCTATCATAAAGATGCCGAAGTGGCAAAGGCTGTGGTGAAGGCATGCTACGACGGTGGTGTGCGCCTGTTTGAATTTACCAACCGTGGCGACTTCGCACATGAGGTATTTGCGGAAGTTTCCAAATTTGTAGCGGAGGAATGTCCGGAAATGGCTCTCGGCGTAGGCTCGATTGTTGAACCTGCCACCGCAGCTCTCTACATGCAGCTTGGTGCCGATTTCGTGGTGGGACCGCTTTTCAACCCCGAAGTGGCAAAGATATGCAACCGTCGCGGTGTGCCTTACGTGCCCGGATGCGGAAGCATCAGCGAGATCGGATTCGCGCAGGAGGCTGGGTGCGACGTGTGCAAGCTCTTCCCCGGCGATGTGCTCGGTCCGAAGATGGTGAAAAGTTTACTCGCCCCGATGCCTTGGTCAAAGATCATGGTGACAGGCGGTGTGGAACCTACCGAGGAGAATCTTTCATCCTGGTTTAAAGCCGGAGTTTTCGCCGTCGGAATGGGATCGAAGCTATTCCCGAAAGAGACTATAGCTGCCGCCAACTGGAATGTAATCACAGACAAATGCAAGGAAGCACTCTCCTTCTGCAAGAAATAACCATTCATCCTCTTCCTCTCTCCGCTCTCCCTCTTCTCCCATACGCCCTCTCCGCTCCCTAACATGAAACAAAACTCTTTAAACATGGAAAACCCTTCATATCCCGGAAATGAAAAAATGACCAACTATCGTTGGGTAATATGTGCCATGCTCTTTGTGGCTCTCGTGGTCAACTATCTCGACCGTCAGGTGCTGTCGCTGACATGGAAAAACTTTATAGCTCCGGAATTTAATTGGACGGATGCCGACTACGGCAGGATTACCGGCATATTCTCAATTGTATATGCCGTGTCAATGCTCTTTGCCGGAAAATTCATCGACTATGTTGGCACAAAAAGAGGCTATCTATGGGCTATCGGGATATGGTCGGCAGGCGCATGTATGCACGCTTTCTGCGGAGTGCTGACCGACGGCATAGTCACCGGCGACTGGAATCCCTCCTTCCTCGCAGCTCGTGAGAATCTTCTTGCCGCACAGAAAGCTGCCGATGTGGGCGTGATGGTCACTACGGTCAGCGTATGGCTTTTCATAGCCGCACGTGTGGTGCTATCAGTCGGTGAAGCGGGCAACTTCCCCTCCTCGATAAAGGCGGTGGCGGAATATTTCCCTAAGAAAGACCGCGGTTTCGCCACAGGCATCTTCAATTCCGGAGCTCAGATCGGTGCCCTAATGGCTCCCTTCACCATCCCTCTCATTGCAAAATATTATGGTTGGGAAATGGCATTCCTCGCAATCGGCATACTCGGATTCATCTGGATGGGATTCTGGGTGTTCATCTACAAAGAGCCTCGCAAGAATCCTCATGTAAATCAGGCAGAGCTTGCATATATCGAACAGGATCTTCATTCCGAAGCATCAATGGAGAGGGTGTCGGAGAAGAAAGAGGTGAAGATTCAGGAGGATTCCAAGGTGGGTCTGCTTCAGGCATTCACGTTCCGTCAGACATGGGCTGTGATCTTCGGACGTTTCCTCCCCGATTCCGTATGGTGGTTCCTGCTTTTCTGGGCACCGGCATTTATCAGCGAAGTCTACGGCTACTCCACAGCCTCCACTGAGGGGATGTTTGCCATATTCACCATCTATCTGATCTCAATGCTCTCGCTTGCCGGAAGCTACCTCCCGACATTCTTCATCAACCGCAACCGACTCAATCCCTATTCCGGAAGAATGAAAGCAATGCTCATCTTTGCCATCTTCCCCCTGCTCGGCTGGGCGGTGATGCCACTCGGCGGAATCTCGATGTGGTTTCCGGTTGCTATAATCGGCATAATGTGTGCCGCACATCAGAGCTGGAGTGCCAACGTCTACAACGTGGTTAGCGACATGTTCCCGAAATCAGTCGTCGCCACCGTGACTGGTGCCGCCGGACTCGCAAGCGGACTCGGCAGCTTCTGCTCCAACTATGGAGCAGGTCTCCTCTTCACCTACGCCGAAAACTCCGGTCTATCCTTCATGGGCTACGAAGGGAAACATGCCGGCTACATGATCGTATTCCTCATAGCAGGATCTGCCTATCTCTTCAGCTGGATCATGATGAAGCTCCTCGTCCCCAGATACAAGCTCGTAGTCCTCAAATAAAAGAGCTGCAAAAAGTCCAAGCATCTAATCGCAAGCCCCAAAAGCAAAGCGTAGCTGTTTTGATCCAGGTGTGAGTGCGAAGCGCGAAAGCCAAGTCAAGCCCCAAAGCGAAAGCCCAGCAGCCAAAAGCGCGAAAGCCCAGCCTAAAGCCCCAAAATCATAAACAATATCACCATGCCTTTCATCAACGAAAACTTCCTCTTGGAGACAGAATCTGCCCGCCGACTATACCGCGAGCATGCCTCCAGCCTCCCTATAATCGACTATCACTGCCACCTCTCCCCAAAGGAGATCGCAGATGATAAGCAATTCTCCTCCATCACCGAGCTGTGGCTCGGCGGCGACCACTACAAATGGCGTGCCATGCGAGCAAACGGCACTGATGAGCGATACATCACCGGTGATGCCGATCCATGGGAGAAATTCCAGAAATGGGCGGAGACTCTTCCATATACCCTCCGCAATCCACTCTATCATTGGACCCACCTCGAACTGAAGACCGCCTTCGGTATCGACAAGGTGCTGAATCCATCCACTGCCCGCGAAATCTACGATGCCTGCAACGAACTGCTGAAGCAACCCGGTTTCTCCGCAAGAGGACTGATGGAGAGATATAACGTGGAGGCGGTATGCACCACTGACGACCCCGCCGACTCCCTCGAATATCACCGCCGTATACGCGAAAGCGGTTTCAAGGTGAAAGTGCTGCCAGCCTGGCGTCCAGACAAGGCTATGGCAGTGGATAACCCGATCGCCTACAATGAATATGTAGACCGTCTCGCGGAAGCCGCCGGAATGACAATAGCCTCCTATCCCGATCTGTTGGCAGCTCTCCGCAACCGTCATGACTTCTTCGCATCGCAAGGCTGTACCGTCGCTGACCATGGCGTCAGCTCATTCCCATGGGCGGAATGCACGGAGGAGGAAGCGACTACCCTCTTTGCCAAGGTAAGGGGCGGGATGGCTCTCTCGCAGGAAAAGATCACAAAGCTACAGACTGCAATTCTACTTGAAATCTGCCGAATGAATCATGAGAAGGGATGGGTGCAACAGTTCCATTTCGGACCATTGCGCAACGTCAACTCGCGCATGTTCCGCCGTCTCGGTCCCGACACCGGGTTCGACACTATCGGCGACTACAGCTGTGCCATACCGATTGCCCGGTTCCTTGATGCCCTTGACTCCGACAACCGCCTTGCAAAGACTATCCTCTACAATCTCAATCCCGCCGACAATACATGGGTAGCGGCTATGATTGCCAATTTCCAGGATGGGTCTGTACCGGGAAAGATACAGATGGGCTCCGGTTGGTGGTTCAACGACCAGCTTTACGGAATGGAGGCTCAGATGAACGCCCTCTCTATGCAGGGACTGCTGAGCCGTTTCGTAGGTATGTTGACAGATTCTCGCTCATTCCTATCCTATCCCCGCCATGAGTATTTCCGTCGCGTTCTGTGCAACCTGCTCGGCAACGACCTGGAGAAAGGTCTGATTCCGGAGGAGGAATACGAAAGAGTCGGGAAGATGGTGGAGGATATCTGCTACTACAACACTAAAAACTATTTCAAATTCTAAGATAATGGAAAAGACCTGGAGATGGTTCGGTCCCAACGACCCGATCACGCTCGACATGCTCCGCCAGATTGGTGTGGAGGGTATCGTCACCGCGCTTCATCATATCCCCAACGGTGAGGTTTGGAGCATGGAAGAGGTGATGAAGATGAAGGATTATATCGAAGATCACGGTCTGCGTTGGTCTGTCGTGGAGAGTCTTCCCGTAAGCGAGGAGATAAAATATGCCGGACCGAACCGTGACGCGCTTATCGAGAACTACAAGGTGAGCCTTGCCAATCTCGGTAAAGCAGGAGTGAAAACTATATGTTACAATTTCATGCCCGTGCTTGACTGGGCACGCACTGAATTGGAGTACCCGAATCCCGACGGCACCTCCAACCTCTACTTCAACCGTGCGGAATTTGCATATTTCGACATCCACATCCTCAAGCGTGAGGGGGCGGAGAAGGACTATGACGAAGAGACTATCCGCAGGATGAATGAGGAGGTGAAGCCGCGCATGGATAAGGAGGGCGAGAAACGCCTTGTCGATAATATCATAGTGAAGACCCAGGGATTTGTCAATGGCAATATCTCGGAGGGCGACCTTGATCCCGTCGGCAAATTCCGTGAACTCCTCTCTCTCTACAAAGGGATTGATGCCGATACACTTCGTGCCAACATGGCTTATTTCCTCAATGCCATAATGCCCGTATGCGATGAGTATGGCATAGACATGTGCGTGCATCCGGACGACCCTCCCTTGCAGATACTCGGTCTCCCGCGTATCGTCACCTGCGACGACGACATCCGCAAGTTTCTGGATGCCGTGCCGAATCCACACAACGGCTTGACATTCTGTGCCGGGTCGCTGAGTGCCGGAGCACATAACGATGTGGTGGCTCTCGCAAAGAAGTATGCCGACCGCACCCATTTCGTGCATGCCCGCATCTGCCGAGTGCTTCCCAACGGCGACTTCAAGGAAGCGACTCACCTTGACCCACGTCTCATCGAGATTGTCCGCACATTCGAGAAAGCGCGCCCCGAAGTCCCGATGCGCGTTGACCACGCCCCCCTCATGCTCGGAGATGAGAAGATGGGCTACAATGCCGGCTACTCCTTCCACGGACGCATGCTCGCCCTCGGCGAGATCGCCGGAGTAATGGCAACAGTCGCAACAGAGTAAAAATCATTACTGTCAATTCTGACCTTAATGTCCTTAATGACCTTAATGTCAATATTGACAATATTGACATTATTGACCCAAAATGACCAAAATGACATCAAAACCCCAACCCCAAAATGAACGAATTATTTTCAGTCAAAGATAAAGTGGTGGTAATCACCGGCGGCACCGGAGTGCTCGGAGCCTGCATAAGCGCATATCTCGCAAAAGAGGGTGCAAAAGTAGTAATATTAGGACGCCGAAAGGATGAGGGCGAGAAGATTGTGAATGAGATCATCGAAGCCGGTGGTGAAGCGATGTTCCTCTCCACTGACGTGCTTAACGCGGAGATGCTTCAGCAGAATTGCGATGAGATTATGGCTAAGTACGGTCGTATCGACGCGCTCCTCAACGCTGCCGGAGGGAATATGCCGGGTGCTACAATACCCCCCGGCAACACATTCTTTGACCTCGACATTGAGGCTTTCCAGAAAGTACTCAACGTCAACCTCACCGGAACAGTGCTACCCACGCAGATTTTCCTGCGCCCGATGGTAGAGGTAGGAAAAGGCGCGATCGTCAATTTCTCATCTATGGCAGCTTTCCGCCCTATGACAAGAGTGATGGGATATTCAGCTGCAAAAGCCGGCATAAGCAACTTCACAGAGTTCATGGCTAATGAGGTGGCTAAGAAATTCACTCCTGAGATTCGCGTCAATGCCATTGCCCCCGGGTTCTTCATCACCAATCAGAACCGTGCGCTCCTCACCAACGAAGACGGCTCTCTCACTGAGCGTGGTGCCGACGTGATACGTCAGACCCCGTTCAAGCGTTTCGGCAAACCGGAAGAGCTGTGCGGCACAATCCAATATCTCATCAGCGATGCCTCCTCATTCGTGACCGGCACCGTTGCCGTGGTTGACGGCGGTTTCAACGCCTTCGTGCTGTAATATACGCTGTAACATATAATGACCGCGACCGAAATGATTTAATCATCTCGGTCGCGGTCATTCTTGGTTATTATCCCAACTATTATTTACGTAATTTTCTGATTGTCTGTCACTTCACCAAAGTCAGTGTGTAGTTAAGACCAGGAGTCTCCGACGGCTGAAGCTGATCGTTGACCATAACCAGTGTAGAATCGGAATCCACAAGGAAATAGAGCGGACCATCAACCGAACCTGCGGATGAATCTCGATTATCCTTCACTAATTTCAGATACTTCTTATTGCTGTCGGCACCCTGACCGGAGATAACCGTAAAATCACCCTCCGACTTGAAACTTGCTGCGTCACGGAAACCGGAAGCTTTCGTCGAATCATTCTGCACATACACTTCCACAAGATCATAATCACCAGATGTATATCCGTGATCATCATCATAATCAAGGCGGAGTACATATCTCACCCCTGCTGCATCTGCTGCCGGAAGCAAACCGGTATACACTTTATCGTTGTCATTTCCGCAAGCGGCACCGGTTGCACAATTCTTTCCATTCTGCGAACATGCGCCCATCAACAACGCCGAAAACATCGCTACATATAAGAATCCTTTTTTCATATCCATCAATTTTAATTAAATACACAAGACGTTATCCGAAGTAATCCGAACTTGAATGAAATTGCTTAAATCTCAGCATATTCTATCCTACCTCTTAATGACAAACATCAAAACGACTGTATTTGTTCGTAATGAATCTAACCTTTCGGAATAAGTTCAGACAACTTCAATACCCTCATTTACGGAATAAGTAGGTCACTTTAACGCTATACTGGCGTTCGATCCTACGCATATTCTCCATACCGGACCCACCGCTATAAGCGATATTGCTGAATGCCTGAGGCACGGCATATCCCGGAGAGGTCTCCTCCACTTTCAATACCGACAATCCTGACAACCCTTCATTCTCCGCGATAAATTCCGCCTTACTTCTTGCGGCATCAAGAGCTGCTTTCAGACCCTCCCTGTTGTATCTTGCCATGTCGCTGTTGTCAAGTTTCGTGATGCTGAAACTTGTCACACCATTCTCCGGCAGATTCTCCGCAATCTTATCAAGCTGGGAAAAATCGGTCAGCACCGCCGACAATCGTTTCGCCATACGGAACTTATCTGAAAACCGCCTGTCGAAATAATTACCCACATCCGCCACCGTCACCTGCGAATCCGGCACACCGGCATCCGTCAGCGTCCTCCTCACCATATCCTCAATCATGCGGAGACTCACCTTCACGCTATCCGCACCCTCCTGTCGGAAATACTCCTCGATTCCGATCTCCAGCGTAATCCGGTCAGGCACCACATTGATCGACGCAGTACCACTCACCTCCACCTGCGGAGCCGTCTGCTGCGCAAATCCCGGCAGCACCCCCGCCGCCACCATCACCAAAACAACAAAATATCTGCTAATTACCATAATAAATTTATATAAAGTGACATTTAAATCAATTAATTGGGGAGAAGGTAATAACTTTCGATTGAAATTATTGAAGTTGTCTAAACTTCATCTACTTAAATCTGTAAAATTAATTCTTTGCGGTGAAAAAAACAAAATAATCGCCGCAAATTTGCGGCGATTATGATGATTATGACGAGCATGCGAATTATGGATTATAAATCATCTGGACGTGTCCGATAGGTAGGTTCGCGCTAATAAGCAACGGGATACGGTCGTTGACTCCTATCTCGGCATTTATCTGATAACCGCTCATTACCCCACGGTAGCTGTATTCAAACTGGATATTGTAGGAGGGATAGGTCATCCCCTCTATCTTATATTGCGATTTCCCTTTGTAGGTGACCACTACCTTCTCCGGATTACTCCCTTCCACGGCTATAGGAATGGTCAATGTGCTTCCCGGTTTCATGCTCTCGAAATCTATCTCATGAGAATAATAGAACATCCCGAGCATATCCCCCATTATATGAATCGCCTCCATCGTGTTGGCACTCGCATCAAGTTCTCCACCACCCTTGATATTCTTATAATTCGCAGGATCTGACGGCACAAAATTTCCGGAACGATATTCCGTCACTTTCGGCTTCAGATACCATCCGTTCTCGTAGGTCACTGTCTCCTTACTCAATCCCGAAGTGGGGCTCATTATGGTATGCAGCGTGTCGGAGATACAGAACACTCTCCCTTCCCACGGTATGCTGTTGCCGTCAATTGTAGCATTAAACCGATTGTCGCGGCATTCCATAGTAACCACACCATGACCTATCATCACGTCTACCATTCCCCAATGGTAATGAGCGTTATACCTCAATTCCTGTCGCGGAATATTCACCTGCGCATGTGCTGCAAACAGCGAAAACATTAGCGCAAGAAGCAATATGACTCTCTTCATAGCATATCAAGTTTTTAAATTAAATTATTGAAGTTGTCTAAACTCCATTCATACTTATCCAACAACCTGAATTGCCCTTTGTTGAGACCAACCTTTTTTTTCTCCACCGTAATTTATCCAAATCGGCAAAAGATACTTGTTTTCGCGAAAGAAGCAATTATTTATTTCTACCGCGCAAGCTGTCACAATCTTAATATCGAATCTAATATCGCATCATTCAAAATCAAACGTAAAGTTACAAAATTCCATATAATTTTCCAAAAAATCGGATTCTTCGGCAGGTTGAACGGTTAAATTTGTATAAATTGAATCTTTTCCATCACCTTTTTCCAATGCCATCTGTTATTATTTATAAAGGCTACAAAATGCATGGCTCCATCTTCCTATGATGGATGACAGAGCCTACGCATGAAGTTAATGACAGAACGTAAAAAAACGAACTATTAAAATTTTCTGTTACAATGGAATTTTTATCAAACGACAAACTTTTGATCGTAGGTGCCGCAGGAATGATCGGCTCCAACATGGCCCAGACTGCCATAATGATGGGACTCACACCCAACATCTGTCTTTACGATCCGTACTTGCCCGCACTGACGGGCGTGGCTGAGGAGCTGCTTCAATGCGGCTTCGAGGGTGTAAACATCACCTATACCAACGATGTGGAGGAAGCCTTCAAGGGTGCTGCATATATCGTCTCTTCAGGCGGTGCCGCACGTAAGGCAGGCATGACACGTGAGGATCTTCTGAAGGGCAATGCGCTCATCGCCGAGGAATTTGGCAAGAATGTGAAGAAATATTGTCCCGACGTAAAGCACGTGGTCGTAATCTTCAATCCTGCTGATATCACGGGTCTTATCACTCTGCTTTACTCCGGTCTTAAACCCTCTCAGGTATCCACTCTCGCTGCCCTCGACAGCACACGTCTGCGCAACGAACTTGCAAAGTATTTCAAGATCAGTCCTGACACTGTCGTAAATTCAAGGACATACGGCGGTCACGGCGAGCAGATGGCAGTATTCGCATCCACCACTTCCGTCAACGGAAAGAAGCTCACCGAGATAATCGGCACTGAGGAGCTTCCCGAGGATGAATGGGAGAAGATGAAGGTGAGAGTGATACAGGGTGGCAAGAACATCATCGACCTTCGCGGACGTTCATCATTCCAGAGCCCGGCATATCTATCTATAGAGATGATTGCAGCCGCAATGGGTGGCAAACCGTTCCGTTGGCCTGTCGGCACATACGTTGACAATGACAAGTTCAGCCATATCATGATGGCAATGGAGACTACCGTCGACAAGAACGGCGTGACCGTACAGCCTGTAAAAGGCACTCCTAAAGAGGAAGCCGAGTTGGAGAAGAGCTACGAGCATCTCTGCAAGCTCCGCGACGAAGTGATCGAGATGGGCGTCCTGCCTCCCATCTCCGAGTGGAACAAGCTCAATCCGAATATAAAATAATCCGACTTATTATCAGCTTATCAATTTGTCAATAATGACAATATTGTCATTATTGTCATTATTGTCAATTTGTCATTATTGTCATTACCGACAATCTTTATTTACCCTGTTTTTATTAAAATCAATCCTGACTTTTAATGAAACAAATGCCGAAACGGGCGGCCTCTGAATGAGGTCGCCCGTTTCTTATAATGTTGCGTCAAGCCGATTCCGGCAAGAAGCTTTATTTCATATTTACGTCTATGGTGCCGTCAGGAAGCACTGTTATCTCTATTGACTTGCCGGAAGCCACTTCAATTGTTGCGGTTTCCTTGGTGCGGGTGCGCAATGCTGCGGGAGCCTTGCCTGTGCCACCCTCCACCGGATGCAATGCCTTGTTGATGTCGTATCCGGCTACGGGATCCACCTTGTAGTTGCCGTCGGCTCCTACCGTCTTTATCACCTTGCCTGACTTCGGAGCGGCTGCCGCACCGCCGGCAAATTGGATGATCGGCTGATTGGTAGCCATGACGTCGCCTTCGCCGATAAGCAGTTTAGCAACCACGCCATCGCGGTCAGCCACGAGATTATTCTCCATCTTCATTGCCTCATAAATCAGGAGAGTGTCGCCTGCCTTAACGGAATCGCCTGCCTTAACCTTGAACGACAGAACCGTGCCACCCATCGGTGCCACCATTACCGCGCCGCCAGCTGCCGGAGCTTCGGCTGCACCACCTTCGCCTGCAAACTCAATGAGAGGCTGATTGGTGGCCATGACATCACCTTCCGACACGAGCACCTGTTTTACAACACCGCCCATATCGCAGGCAAGATCATTCTCCATCTTCATTGCCTCATATACGATCACCGTATCGCCCGGCTTAACTGTATCGCCCGGCTTAACCTTGATGCTCATGATCGTGCCGCCCATCGGTGCGGAGAATACCGGTCCGGTCACTTCTCCCGCTACGCCCTTCTTGGCAGCCTGAGCCTGAGGTGCGCTGCTGGCATGCTCTGCCTTACGCTTGTTGGTGAGATACGTCTTTGCCACTGCCGGAAGCAATGCGAGAAGCAATTCCTCCTCCTCATTGGCAGCAAGTTTCACACCACCAAACTGATCGAGAACGGGGTTCTCCGGTGCCCTATAAGAGGATACGTCATACGGTTTCTCCTCCGGGCTGCCAGTAATCTGCTCACGGAATTTGGGATCGACTGCAACGGGAGTGTTACCGTATTCACCCTTCACAAGAGAGATGAACTGGTTGCTCTTGTTGGAATAGTCGGGCTTGCCTGCGCGACGATCCATAGCGAGAGACACTGCCTGAGAACCTACAATCTGGCTCGTCGGGGTCACAAGCGGCACAAGACCTGCATCGCGACGCACCTTCGGGATGAGTGCCATTGCCTCTTCAAGCACGTCCTCGGCTTTAAGCGCACGAAGGTTGGCAACCATGTTGGAGTACATGCCACCCGGCACCTCCGCATTCTTGACAATCTCATTGGGCTTCGGGAAACCGAAATATGCCTCGATCTTATGGCAGGCATCGAGAAGTTCCTCCTCCTTGTTTGCCTTGGCTGCCTCGATAGCACGGTCAAACTCTGCATCAATCTCGGCGGGCATCTCTGCAAATGCCTCATCGAAGTCGCGCTGCCATTTATCCTTATTAAGGTCGAAATCGGCAAGTGCCTTACGTGCATTCTTCAACTCGTGGCGTATCTTGGCAACTGCCTCCATATTCACCTCAAGCTCGATGCCGAGTTTCTTACAGAAGATGTCGATAAGCTCGATAGCGGGAGCTGCTGAGCCACCGCCAAACCACCATATATTGGTATCGACGATATCCACTCCCTGAATGATTGCCGTGAGCACGGATGCAAGACCATAGCCCGGAGTGCAATGGGTGTGGAAATCAACGGGCACACTCAGAGCCTTCTTCAGCTTCGGCATTAGGGTGAAGATACGCGACGGATTGACAAGACCTGCCATATCCTTCAGCGTCACCATCTTCGCGCCGAGTTTCTCCATCTCCACCGCCTTGTTGACGAAATAGTCATCGGTAAAGATCTTCTCCTCTTCCGGAGTGCCCTTCGGGTCGATGGTATAACATACTGCCGTATCGGCGATCGCAACGTTGCCGTTAAGACCGTCGAACTCATTAATCATCTTGATTGAACTCTTGATATTGTCAAGGTCGTTGAGCGCATCAAAGATACGCATCACGTTCAATCCGTTCTCTATAGCTTTCTTATAGAACCCTTCAAGCACTGTGTCGGGATACGGCACATAGCCGAAGAGATTTCTACCTCTGGAAAGGGCGGACAGCAATGAAATGCCTTTCATCTCCTTTGAGCAGGAACGGAGGCGATCCCAGGGGCTTTCTCCAAGATAGCGCATCACTGAATCGGGAACTGCGCCACCCCACACTTCCATAATGTAAAACTTTGCCTCTTTGTAGAGAGGGAGAAGTTTGTCAACGTTTTCCTGCTTCATGCGGGTCGCGAACAGCGATTGCTGACCGTCACGCATAGTCAGGTCTCTTATTTGAAGTTTCCTTGCCATGGTGTTTTGTTTAAATCTGGCGTTTATAGATTTTTGCCAAAATTAACTATAAAATCCTAATTACGGAAATTTTTCCGCAAAAGATTTCTATTCTTGCCTTTAAATTCTCTTTTTTGCCCCCTTTATTTCGTTCATCTTCTGTTTTTTCTTATATTTGCCAATAATTTTCTTTATAAAAATATGAGATTTCTTTTAACTTCAATCCTTTCTCTCCTGATTTGCATATCAATATCTGCGGAAAGCACATATTCCACAGTCACAGACATTCATTATTCTTCCAAAAATGATGATTATTCCCGGAAGCGTCTTTCACTCGACGTCCATCATGACAGGAATGTAAAGGATATGCCCGTCATCGTATGGTTTCATGGCGGAGGACTGACCGGTGGCAATAAATTCGTGCCCGCCGAGCTGACGGAGAGAGGATACGTCGTGGTGGCTCCAAACTATCGGCTGATACCGGAAGTAGACGTGGAGCAATGCATTGACGATGCCGCTGAAGCCGTGGCGTGGACTTTCAGGAATATAGAGAAATATGGTGGCGACCCCTCGAAAATATTTGTGACGGGACACTCCGCAGGCGGATATCTGACAAGCATGATCGGTCTCGACAAGAAATGGCTCGACAAGTATGGTATTGACGCCGATTCCATAGCCGGGCTGATACCTTACAGCGGACAGGTGATTACTCATTTCTCCGACAGGAAGAGCAAGGGGATAGGCGAACTCACCCCATACGTCGACGACCATGCACCACTCTTCCACGTCCGTAAGGATTGCCCTCCCTACATCATAATCACCGGAGATGCCGAGCAGGAACTATACGGACGATATGAGGAGAACCTTTATATGTGGCGGATGATGAAGCTCGCAGGTCATCCCGACGTGAAGATATATAAGCTCGACGGATATAACCACGGCGACATGGCTGCCCCTGCCCACCACATTCTCCGGAATGAAATCTCACGCATTCTCTCCGACAGGAAGAAAAATCAATGACCGACGTAAACCAATGACCGACATGATTCTTATCGTTGATGATGACAAGTCAGTAAGACTATCTGTAGGGCTGCTTCTGAAAAGGGCAGGTCATGCAGTGGATTATGCGGAGAATCCTGACGAGGCTATTGCAAAGATCAGGAGTAACGAATATGGTCTGATTCTCATGGATATGAACTATTCCAGAGGCACTTCCGGCAGGGAAGGCATAGAGTTGCTGATGAAGACCAAGATATTCCAGCCCGACACTCCCGTGATACTCATAACCGCGTGGGGAAGCATCGAGCTTGCCGTGGAGGGGATGAAGGCTGGCGCATACGATTTCATCACAAAGCCGTGGAGCAATCAGGTGCTGCTTCAGCGCATAGAGACCGCTCTTAACCTCAACAGTTTGCAGGAGGAAACGGCGGTCAGCACGTTTGACAGAGGTGGAATAATCGGCAATAACAAGAGTATGCTCGAACTCCTCACCACTGTCGAACGTATCGCCCCGACCGATGCCCCGGTGCTTATCCTCGGTGAGAACGGCACCGGCAAGGAGATGATCGCCAATGCCATACACATCAACAGTCAAAGGAAATCAGCGCCATTCGTCATGGTGAATCTCGGAGGCATATCTCAATCGCTCTTTGAGAGTGAGATGTTCGGTCATGCAAAAGGGGCATTCACAGGAGCCGTCACCGCACGGAAAGGTCGCTTCGAGACTGCCGACAAGGGCACAATCTTCCTGGATGAGATCGGCGATCTCGACATGAGTTGCCAGGTGAAGCTGCTGCGGGTGCTTCAGCAACACACCTTCGAGCCACTCGGCGAGAGCCGTCCCAAGAAGGTGGATATCCGAGTGATATGCGCCACCAACGCCAACCTAAACGAGATGGTGGCTCAACGCACTTTCCGCGAAGACCTTTTCTACCGCATCAACCTCATCACACTGCATCTCCCTGCACTGAGGGAACGGCGTGACGACATTCCTCTGCTCGTAAGGCGTTTCATGGAGGATTCCGCCGCATCCCTCTCAATCGACGTGCCGGAAATCACGCCTGAAGCAATGGAATTTCTCACACGTCTACCCTATCCCGGCAATATCAGGCAACTGAAGAATATGGTGGAGCGGGCGGTGCTTATAGGCGGCCAGCGGTTGGGGAAAGATATCTTCGCATCTGTCGACGGAAGTGCCACCGCAGTGGAGGAGATACGCCCCTCCGGCACTCTCAACGACATGGAACGTATTGCCATCGAGGAGGCCCTTGATAAGGCGGACGGAAATCTGACGCAGGCGGCGAGAATACTCGGCATAACCCGACAGACCCTCTACCGACGAATGGACAAATATAACATGAAGTGATGAAATCCAAGTTCTGGTTCATATTACTGGCATTGTGCATAGTAGCGATAATAGTGCTGGCAAGCATATTCCGTATGCCCGACTATCCGTGGATATACGTGGCATACGCAATGACTGTACTGTCGCTGATAATGCTTTTCCGGAGCATTATCAAGCCTCATGACACCGTTATAAGGGGTATGGAATTGATCTCGGCCCAGGATTTCAACAACCGGCTCACCCCCGTGGGGGAATATAATGCCGATAAGATAGTGACCTTATTCAATTCGCTCATCGACAAACTGCGCCTTGAACGTCTCCGCAATCTGGAACAGGACAGTTTCCTGCGCCTGCTCATCGACTCCTCCCCGATGGGGGTGATGATGCTTGATTTCGACGGAAAGATCGTCATGATCAACAATTCTTTATGCCGTATCACCGGCATAAAGGGTGAACAGGATGCCTTGGGGAGGTATCCGGAAGATCTGCCCACCGACCTTGCCGCGAAAATATCGGCGGTGCCACTCGGCGAGAGCCGCATCATACGTCGTGGCGACATCAGACGATACCGCTGCTATCATCTCAGCTTCATGCAGTCAGGATTCAAACGGCGTTTCTTCCTTCTTGAAAGCCTCACGGAGGAGATGATGAAAGCCGAACGTGCGGCGTATGAGAAGGTGATACGCACCATGTCGCATGAGGTCAACAATACTATGGGTGGAGTGAAATCTGTGCTCGAGCTCCTGCATGACACTGCCGATGACGACGAGTTGAGTGAGGTGATAGAAAGTTGCGACGACCGATGCGATAGGTTGTGTGAGTTTATCAGCTCCTACGCACAAGTGGTGAAAGTGCCTGCTCCGGTCAGACAGGATGCCGACCTTAATGATACCCTTTCCGCTATGCTCCCCTTCCTGAAAGGGATGATTCCGGAGACCGTATCATTAGACTATTCCCCCGGAGATATCAGCAGGAAAGTAAGCATCGACATATCCCTGATTCAGCAGGTGGTGGTGAATATTGTGAAGAATGCCGTGGAGAGTATAACGGGCGACGGTCACATCATCATATCCACCGGCATACTCGACAATTCGGTATGGCTCGACATATCAAACGACGGTATGCCTATCACGGATGAAGTTAGCCACATGCTTTTCAGTCCGTTTTTCACCACTAAACGCGACGGGCGCGGGTTAGGTCTCACTCTCATCAGTAAGATTCTAAACCGGCATAACGCGCAATTCTCCCTGAAGACAGATACCGACGGGATAACCCATTTTCATATTGAATTTGAATGAAAAAGAGATTGGAATGAAAAAGATAGGGATATTGAGTGATACCCACGGATGCTGGGACCAACGGTTTGCAATCCATTTTGCCGGATGCGATGAGATATGGCATGCGGGCGACATCGGTGATTACGGCATAGTGGAGCAGCTTGACGGGATTGCCCCGGTGGTGCGTGCCGTAAGCGGCAACATCGACCATGGTATGGTGAAGCGTAAATGCCGGGAGATCGAGATCTTTCAGGTAGAGGGGGTAAAGGTGCTCCTCACCCATATCGGCGGCTACCCCGGCAAATGGTCGAAAGGTATGAAATCATTGCTGAAGGAGGAGAATATCAATCTGATGGTAGACGGACATTCCCACATACTGAAGGTGATTTTTGACCGGGAGCTGAACCTGCTTCATATCAACCCCGGCGCAGCCGGCACTGCCGGCTGGCACAAGGTGCGTACTCTCATTCGCCTGACAATCGACGGCTCCGACATGCGCGACTGCGAGATAATCGAACTCTCCGGTAATATCTGATTCAGCTGAATAACCTGAGATGGCGAAACCACCCTCCCACTTCAGTATCAAAATAACATACCCATCAGATCCACCATCACTAACTTTGCAACATCAAAAGGTGCGCTTCGCGCAAAGTAACAGGTAACAAGTAACAGGTAGAAAGTAACAAGGTAGAAAGTCTTCATCCATATAAGACGGGATGAAGAGACCCGTTATATACAAAAGTAACCTTTTATACGTCATCAACCACACTTAACAGGAAATCAATCATCATCACACATCATTCCATTGATATCATATCATACACATGGCTTATGTATTGCACCAATCGTAAACTATAGTAGGAAAAAAAATTCTATCTTATCCTAAAAATGCATTAATGCTTTACCAATTTAAGCTATTATAATTCAATAGGAAATCAATTAAGCCTAATGTAACAACACCTTCTTCATTCCTTTTAGGCTTAATATAATCCTTAACTATAATAATCTTTTTGAAAGAATCATCTATGTTTAATAACGATGCCGATTCTTGACGTTCTTTAGCTTCAGTTGGCATTGCAAATGCAGATTGTATATAATAACGTTGGCTGCCTTGATTGGCAACGAAATCAACTTCATACTGCTTACGTAAACGCTTCCCATTCTCGTCGGTATAACGAGTCTCTACGACACCCACGTCAACCGAAAATCCCCGTATCTTCAATTCATTATATATGATGTTCTCCATTACGCCGAAAAAGTGGTCACTTGACCATTTTTTCGTCCTTTATCCCCTGATTCCATTCCTAAAACTTGACTTTTCTGTATTTTATTTGGAATAAGTGAGACATTATTTAACCCCTATGCTGGCTTTAATGACGAAAAAGTGGTCACTTGACCACTTTTTCGGCGTAGAATGAATAATCTTGTACTAAACACGCTATGCTCTCATCATTCTTCGGCCAACCGATTGTAACCGTAGAATAACAAATCAAAGTAGTAGTGCGTGATTCATCTGATTCACTGATTCACCATGAATCACTTGAATCACTTGAATCACCTGAATCACATTCCGGAGCCGATGACGAGGAGGGCGAGGCTGAGGAGGAGTACGCCAAGGTCGATCAGTTTCGGCTTGATGTTCTTCTCGTGAAGGGCAAGGACTCCGTATATGAAACTTACTATCACGCTGCCTCTTCTTATCATCGACACAACGGCTACCATCGACCCGTCGAGTGAAAGGGAGTAGAAGTATGCCATGTCGGCAATTGTGAGGAACAGGGCGATACACGGTATGGTCCAACGCCATACAAACCTATCCCCTATCTGCTTGTGACTCCCACGGATTATAGAGATCGTAACTACCATTATGATGCACTGATAGAGTGAATACCATCCCTGCACCTCTATCGGGGAGTATGACCGCAGCAGATATTTGTCGTAAAGCGCACTGACGGCTCCTAATGCCGTCGCCCCTATCGACATCCATATCCATTTGGAATGTTTTATCGAGAATCCCTCCTTCGCTCCGAGTCGCGATATGAAGAAGAGCGACGCGAAGCCAAGCAATATACCTATCCATTGCACCCAGTTGAGCCGTTCGCCGAATATCAGCAATGCTCCGACAAGCACTATCACCGGACGCGACGCATTGATCGGTCCCTGCACCGTCAGTGGCAGATGCTTGATTGCAAAGTATCCCAAGAGCCACGACCCAAGCACTATGAATGATTTCAGAAGAATCTGGAGATGACCCACCACTGTATTGCCGAATCCAAAATTACCATGACTGATGCCATCTATCAGGAACGGCGACATATACAGTGCACCGAATACTGTATTCAGCATAAGAACCATCAGTACATCGTTTCCCTTTACCGAAAGTTTCTTGAAAATGTCATAAAATCCCAGACAAAGTGCCGAGACCAAAGCCAATGCTACCCACATGATGCAATAATTTTTTCTTTTCAGGCTGCAAAGTTACAAAAAAATCCCGATTCCAACCGAACCGGGATTTCTTACACTATTAGATTGATGGAGTGTGTTACTGGCTGAGGAATGACGAGCCGGTGTCGCGGTTGTTAAGACCACGGCGAGCTGTGCGGAATAAGGAGCCGAAATCTGCCTGATAACTGATCGAGAGGCATATCATATTGCCATTGTTCTCTATATTCCTGAATCGGTAGGAGGGATTGACCATGCTGTAGTTCCATGATGGATATTGGGTGCCTTTCTTGCAGAACATATAGTACCATCCTATGTCAAACGTCCAATGTTTGTCGGGCTTATATTGGAAATCAAGGGCGTCCCCATTCTCATCCTTGCTTATCGAAGTGCCCCACTGACCCTTTCCGGGGAACTTACGCCAATAGCTTATCGTGAACGGTCCTTTTGTCCACCACAATGAGACCGACGCGCCGAACGTGTCAAGATTCTTTCTCCATGCCTCCCCCTTCGCTTCATATCTCACATATTCCAAAGTGACATTCCCACCAAACATTTTGGCAAGACCATTGACCCCCACACTGATCCAACTGTCATATTCCACCTGCGAATTGAAGTTGCGACTGTTTGACATGAATTTTCCATCACCAAGATATGACACGTCGGAATAGACCGGATTATGCGTATAGCCATGACGGAAATTCACAGAGCCTGTCCATATCCCCTTCCTCATATTCAACGAGAGTGTATTGTAGAAGGAATCGCTCACTTTCAGATCGGGATTACCGTTGCTTATCAGATAGAGCGACGTCTGCTGAGGATAGTCGGTCAGTGAGGCGAGACTCGGTATGGAGGGTGAATAATTGAAGCGATAGGTCAACGTCCATGTCGGGTCGATCTTCCATGAGGCGAGCAACGAGGACAGATTCTTTATGAAATGACGGTTGTTAAGGTCATTTCGCATCCAGAAAAGTTTCGCTCCGGAAGCAAACCTCAGATATACGGGACCCGCCTGCTGCGACAGTTGCAGATATACGTAGTTATTGTTCTCCGTAAGGGTTGCCTTATAACCGGTGGCAAGATAACGGTTGTCGTTGCCCGATACCGTGTTCTGATAGCCGGCGGAGAGTTCGGTGAGGTCGCTGAAGGAGTGTACGTAGCTGATCTCCGATATTAGCGAGCGGCGTTTGCTATCCGTATCCGTGATGTAGGTCTCATCCCTCCCATCCGAAAGATTCTCGGTCATTGTGTGGCGGTAATCGGTGGATGAGAGAGTGCCGAGCACCTCCAATTCAAGCGAACTCTTGCTGTTGAAATCCTTGCGCAGATAGAGGTCGAGCGAGGGTGTGAACCGTTTGCTTGAGGTCTTTGAGCTGGAATTATAGTCACCAAGAAGGGAATCGTGAGTGTCGCTATCCGAACTTCTCGAATCGTTGAATATCGTGGCATTAAAGGTGGCGGAGAATATCAGACTCTCCTCCGGTTTAAAGATATATCTTAGATTCAGCGGATTACTCAGGTAATAGAAGGGTGATTTAGCAGTAGAGGAAAGATCCACACGGAAATCATCGCCGATTAATGATGATTCCGAATAGTCATACACCTTGTTGTAGCTTCGCCATGACGGATTATAGGAGAGCGTGAATTGGGATGCTCCCTGATGATACGACCCTCTCACATTGCCATCGACAAACCCGGTAGTAGGGCAACCTCGTCCCCACGCATATACGGAACCGCCGTCGTTCCTCTTTTTGAGGAAGATGTTGATGAAACCACCGGCACCTTTGTCGGCATATCTGGCGGGGACAAAACGTGAATATTCCACTTTGGATATGTCAGACGGATTGAGTGCGTTGACATCATCCTGCGTGGAGGGGATTCCGTCGATGAGAATCACCACACTTGCCCCCATGACGCTCATGGAGCGGTTGACTGGATTTATCTCCAATTCATCAAGCTGCAACTTGCGGAGCAATGACAGTGCATCGGAAGATGCCTTCACATCTGTGGCGGAGGGTATGACTATTGTTTTTCCGCGAGATTCACGACGACCGTCTGCCGTCACCACCAGTTCCTGAAGATCCTTGGCATCGGAGAGGTATATCGTGCCGAGATCAATACTCTTCTTCACCCCCTCAAGGGATATGTCGGAAGAGGTATATCCAACATTCTCTATCAGAAGCGTCAATGAGGATCCATCCTTACTTGTCAGTGAGAATGACCCGTCGTCAGCAGTCTGTGTGGTCGTCAAGGGAACTGTGCCTGCAAAAAGGCGGCATGTGGCACCCGCCAAAGCTGTTGAATCCGATTCCGAGAATACTCTCCCCTTAATGTCTACATCGGCAAACGCATCAATCGGCATTGCCGACATCACTGCCATCGTACAGAAAGAGACCAATGGAGCCGTATTACGGAAGATGTGGCGTAAAGTTTCACTCATATTTAAAAACGTTAGTTTCAAGAATGTAGGTTGACAGCATCCAGCCGTCCAATTCTTCAATCCGAGCAGGGAATGCACTACACATCCAACCTGCCATCATTTATATGACGGATAAAATTAAAATTTGTGACATTTTATCACTAAAATCTAAAAAATTTCTATCCCTAACTCTAAAAATCTCCATCTTCAGGCATTCTCGGCTACTTAAGGATTACTGATATCTCGTGGGAAATATACATTATCCTCCCTTATCGCATATAAGCAATTAATATTTAGATTGATATAAATTTCATGGTGTACTGATGGTGTACTAATTAGTTGGATAAATCGAAAACCAAGACCTTGAATTTTGAATAATTTGCATCCGTTAGTTTTATTTAATTCTAACTTTTTTGATTTAGTTGTCGGATTTTTAAGGGATTTCTTGGGTTAGTATATCTTTTGTCTACAAGAAAATTTGTAATTTCATCGCTTTCTATAATACTGTGCAAAAATTTTAACATTTTTTATGCGAAAAAATGACCAAAAAACATGATCTATCCTTGGAGTTGCTCAACGGTGGGCTCTGCCCCCCTCGCGGCAGGGGCTTCCCCCTGGAGAAGAGAGTTTCAGGCTGACGCATTGCCCCACTGGGCTACTGATTTTCCATATTTCTCCATATCAAATTTAGTTCTGGTCTTTAGCATGGAAAGTAGGATGTTTATTATCTTAAACTTGCAGTTGTTCTTGGCTTTATTGGGATGAACCCCTCTTGCTATGAGCCGTCGGTAATAGGTCTGAATGGCGGGGTTGAAACGTATGGCAACGGTTGCACAGCTGGTCAAGGCGGCATTGGCTCCCCTGTCCCTGTACCGGCTTGTCCGGACCGGCTTGTCAATGGAGGTGCCTGACTGACAATGATGAGGGACCACTCCAATATAGCATCCAAGCTCACGGGATCAGTCATATCCTTGAAATTACGAGTCTTGATGATAAGGCAGGCAATCGTCAACGTACCTACGCCCTTGAAAGAGTCAAGTATCCCGTAATTCTCCTTGAACTCGTCTGATTCACTGACGAGTTTCCTGATATCCCTGTCGATTGTCCTGAGGGCAGACCCAATGGAATCAAGCTGTTTCTCAATCTGCCTCAGCGCAAGAGATGAGTCATCGAGCACCCCGCTCTTGATCTGGTTGATTTTCGCAATCTTATCCTTGATCAGCATCTCATGGGCAGTGTATAGGGACTTAAGTTTCTTCATGTCCTTGCTGTCAAGTTCATATGGCCTGACAGCATCACTGAAGTTCCTGAGGGCGTATTCCGCTATGCGCCGGGAGTCTATGCGGTCGTTCTTTTCTCGTACTATACCACACCTGCGGTGTATGACCAACGCGGACTCAAGCCACATGAAATATCGTTTCTTTACAAGGAAGTCACACAATGGAATGCTGTATGTTCCCGTATGTTCGCCACAGAACACCCATTCGAACTTGTTCTTTGCCTCAGGAAAGCCTTTCAATGTGTCCTGACCCATTTGTCAAAGCACTTGAAGCCTACTGGCGTGTTGTCGAACTTGAAGTAGCCCAGTTCCTGAAAACTGTCATCCTCTCGGCGCATGATGGTGGCATCGAACGTTTTCTTTGAAAAGTCTATGCCGATTGCAATTTTTTTCATACCTTTACATGATTTTTTTGATAAACTAATCAGAAACCTGATCAACCGATATAACTGTGGTGACTGACACGTTATCTTGGCTCAGAGCCCAACTTTCTATATTGTCTCCAGTTATAAAACCCATCGGATCTACCACGAAGATTAGGCTCTCAGCCTGGTGTAAACGATAGTTTATCCGATGGGGAGGTTGATCTCCTTAATACAACAAAGGTACGAATCAACCTCGGTTTTTATTACTGAAGAGAAAGGTTTTTTTGACCAATTCGTCTTTCACGATGCAAATATAAAGTTGTATACAACTTTGTCAAATTTTGGCAAAATGAAATACTAAAACGATATTGTTTATGACCGAACCTTTCAATACATTTATTGAGCGCATTAATACTGATTTTTGGTATGAGCTTTGCGTCAAGGGGGACAACTACGCCACTATGAACGCAACGAGGAATTTGCCAAGATAGGTGAGGTGGCTCGTTACATTGGCTACATCAAGTCCGGAACCATGAAATATGTTGCCTTTAAGTACATGACAAAAATTTGAAAACATCGAATTTTGGGGTATAAGTCGGACGCATAAGTATGGTCGAAATCTCTTCCAATCCATATTTGACAAGCGACTTTGCCTTTCTTCCATGTTTCAGAATCCTTATCGGTTTAATATTTATATCTTTATGTTCACCAACGAGATACGCCCATACAAGAGCCATGCAGACCATCGCGACAAGTCTTGCGATGCGGTCCATATCACGCATATGGGTATCCTCGATGTTGAAGCCGGAAGATTTCATGGCTCTAAAGGCCGTTTCTATCTCCCATCGTTTTTTGTATGTCAAAATCGCCTCCTCGGGCCGATTGAAGCATATGAGAATCTGCAATTCCGGAACACCATCGGAGTTTTTGATCCGGCTGCCGGCAAGATAGACATACTCACCTTTGTGAAGAAAGAGCGTATGGAAGAATTTCTCCTGACCGACCTTCAAATCATTGAACAGCCACCAGGCTCGGATTCTCTCACCGGTGGAAGGCTTGACAATCCAGAAGTTCTGACGTATTCGGATGTAATACCGTATGCGACGGCTGTTGAGCCATCCTGTCCATTCCTTTCCGATGAACTCGCGGTCTGCCACAAGGCAGTCGATGCATTCCGCTCCGAAAAGACGGATAAAACGTTCCATAATTTTCTTGCGTTCTTCCCAGTTGGAGTTGCCACGTTTCGGAAGAAGGCTGAATATCAAAGGGAAGGCAATCCCTTTATAGGTTATGCCCAACATAAGGATGTTTATATTGAACTCCCCGAACTTCCAGTTGGTCCGGTCCATGCTCAGCACAAGACCGGTCTTGACAGGAAGCAGCGAGAAAATCATACGGGCTATGATGTCAAGGTCAAGTACATACTTGGCAAAGAATCTTTGGAGCCGTCTGAGGTTGGAATCCTTGTCTACAGCCGTAGGCATCGCATCAGCCAGTTTGTGGAGGCTGACAGTCTGCACCACACAGAGTGCATGGAGCAGCAACGCCATGAGTTTTATGCGTGCCAAATTCATACTTTGACCAAAGTGCTCTTGCATAATCGGGAGGATTTGGTTAACTTTGACCGAGTCCTTGAAATTAGTAGTTTTCATGAGAAAAAGCGTCCAAACTTTTCCTTTAAATTACTAATTTTCAGGGACTTTTGCAAATTTAATCGACTAAAAATTAAGTGTTTAACAGCATAAATTTAATTTTTGTCATCTACTAAAATGTTGCCTATTCACCTGACGGTGCCGAGCATGTGGTAGGCATGGAATTTGAAGGCGAATTTGTTGCCGATTATCCTTTCTCGCTTTTCGGAACAAAGTCTATGGTATCAATCATAGCGATGACCCCTTGCGACATTTACATTTTCCCTGTACGAGAAATTGTCAAAAGGATGAATGAGGACGTTACTATTAAAGATACAGTGATTCGTACATCTGAGGCAGTCTTTTCCACGGTATATGAACGCTATATTGCCATTCACTGTAAGTCTCCGCTACAACGTTACGAGGAACTTGTCAGCCGACATCCAGACATCTTCTCTCACTTTTCTCTCAAAGATATTGCATCATTTCTCAACATCACTCCCATTCATCTAAGCCGTATCCGAAAAAATATATAAATTTCATCGAGTTTTTTGACTCTAAACAAATGTTTAGAGTTTTAATTTTTATTATTTGTAACTTTGCCATTAAATTTTAAATCAATCATTTATGAATAAACTTATCATTCCATTTCTTTTCATTGCTTGCCTTTTTATGACGGCTTGTAATGATGATGAGCCTAAGGACAAAACTAAAGACATCATGATGTCAGTATCCGAAGAACCGGGAGTAATGTTTGGTCCCTTTGACAATGAAGGAAAGTATCCTATAATGTGCCTCCGTGTTATGGACGGGGACTTCCCCGGCGAATGGCGTAACTTGTCGATGAGTGCAATCGATGGGTTTGAATACGAAATCGGTCACAAGTACACATTAAGGGTAAGACGCACAATCCTTGCAAATCCTCCGGCTGACGCAAGTTCTTACACTTATAAGCTGCTGTCGATTCTTGAGGATAGAATATGGCCGCCTGAAAATAAACCAAACGATGAAATCATAGTGAATACCGAGGAAGATATACCCTATGAAACAGACTGTCCATATCATATCTATAACGTTTATGGAGAGGGAGACTTTATTTTTGGGAATGATGGTAGAATCTACTATCGAGACTATGATATGATTATGGAATTTGATTATGCCGCCATCAATTTGGAGTTTGCAATACTAAAAACGTCCCCTGATTTTAATAAATTCAATCGTATCGGCAAAATGGCGTATTTCGCATATGTTATCTCACCTTTGACAAATAAAATTGAAAAAATGTATTTGACAAATGGTAACCTTTATCTTAAAGAAGTAGTAAGTGTGGATTTGTTCAGAGAAATCGTAAACGAATATAAGAGTGGACAGACTCTCGAATATAATCTTGTCCTCGCTAATATTCATGGATACGGACTTCAAAAAGTTAAGTTCACAATCACTAAAGAATAACACTTGCAATAAAAGACATAACAATTATCAGCCCGACGAGAGAAAATGCTCTTTCGCCGGGCTAATTTTTTCTGATGGGTTATCGCCTTATCCCGGTGTGTGGTTTGGGCTGCGGTGTCTTGATGCGGAGTTTTTCAAGGAACTTTCGGGCTTGGTCTCTGAACTATTGGAAGATGCTCACGCCGTCACTCTTCAAGGTGAAGCGATGTTTTTCTTTCGGGTCGCGCTCCAATTATGTGTGTAGTCCTGATGTGACAGGGAAACATCTATCAACTGAATTAATAGCCAATCATCTCTATGCCCCCTCATACATTTCCATGTCATCGGCATTGCGTTATTATGGATTGATCCCTGAAAATGTATATGTCATTCAGTCAATGACTCTGAAACATTCACGTGATTTCAACACCACTTTAGGACGGTTTGAATACACACATATTTCACAGAAAGCCTTTTCCATAGGTGTGACAAGTATCATAAAAGATAATTATGCCTTTGTCATGGCTACCCCTGAAAAAGCCTTATGCGATCTGATAGCAAACTCGCCAAGCGTCAACCTCCGTTATCTAAAGGATGCAGAAATCTATTTGGAAGAAGACATCCGAATGGATTTGGATAATTTCAGACAAATGGATATTGCGATATTTGAGGAATATGCCAATGTCGGGAAAAAGGCTGAATCCATAAAAACCTTATTAAAACTTTTAAGAAAATAGGGATGTGCTTCCTTTTGTAAAAAAATCCTAAGGATCTTGATATTTGGTCAAATAATTATTTCATACAGTTAGTCGATATGATTAAATTTGAATAAGACAAATCCGAATGGTTACCTTTTGTAAGAATGCTAAAGATAATCGGTCTATTGCCAAAAGTGACCAAAAATAACCACTTTTGGCAGCAAGTCGGCAACGATTTAACTATTTAGAGTCTCCCAACAGTAAAATTTTGAACAGAAAAACATATCTGATATACTTTTCTGTTCAAAATTTTACTGTTTTATTTCAGGAGAGTGGATCTCTTATTTTATAATGGCGTCGAAATCGGCATCTATGCCCGTGTCTTTCTGGTAATCCCAGAGCGTGAGACTACGGATCTGGTAGTAGTAGTTCCAGAAGCGGTAAAGCTCATTGACGTATTCACGACGTGCCTCATCCTTCTTGACGCGCGAATCGTTGAGGTCGAGGGTGGAAATCTTACCGATAAGGAATGTCTCCACATTCGTGGCATAACGCTTCTGCGCTATCTCGTCAGCCCTATGTGCCGTCTCCAACTGACGGAGCTGGTTGCCGTAACGCTCCACAAGAATAAACAGGTTCTGATTGAAGTTCATATTCTCCTGACGCACCTGACTCTCCACAAGTTTCCGATTACTCTCCGCCACCTTCACCTTTCCCTTACGGCGACCCCAATCCACAAGCGGTATCTCAAAACCGATCTCAACCACCTGATTATCTTTCAGATTCTGATAACCGCCTGCAAAATTCTTATCAGTGCCCGTATAGCCTATCTGCGCAAACAGATTTATCTCCCTCTGCGCACCCTTCGCTTTCGCCACCTCATAATCCGCCTCCAGCTGACGGCGAAGCATATTCTTGGCAAACTTATTGTTGGCAAGCGCCTTATCCAGCGCATCCCCATAGTTAATCTCCACCTCCGGCACATCAACCGGAATCTCCGGCACAATATCCACATTCTCCCCATAGTCAAGGAATGAACGGAGATTAAACATATTGCTCTTCAGATCGCTCACACAATTCGTAAGGTCAGACTTGGCATTAAGAAGGTTAAGTTCCATCTGGAGAAGGTCGTTCTGGCTTATGCGTCCCATCTCACGCTTCTCCTTCGCCACCTCATACAATCGCTCCGCATTCTCCAGATTCTGCTCCGCTATGCTATGATTCTCCTGAGCCATCAGAAGTGAGAAATAATAGTTTATTGCCGTCAACGCCACATTCTCCGTTGCGCTAAGAAACTGCGCCTTCGCCTCGGAATACCTTACCGGCTCTATCTTACGGTCCCACTTCAGATTGTTGACTCCGAAAATGGGTTGCGTCAAGGTGAGCGCCACCGGAATGGTCATGTATCTGTTGAATGCCGGACTACCGAGCTGGCGGTAGAAGTCGAGCGACGTATTGACCGACACCTTACCACCGGTGAGCCATATATTCTGCGTGACCGACAGTTCGCCGTCCATCTGAAGATAATTGTTGCGCACGAATGAATAGCTGCCGTCATTATTCATGTATGAGCTGTATTGCTTACGATATGATGGCAACGTGGCATTGAGCGACACCTCCGGAAGCAACTCCGCACGATACGACCGATATTCCCAATATGCACTCTTCAGCTGATTGAGTGCGACCTCTGCATCCACACTGTTGCGACGCGCTCGCATCATGACTTCCGACAACGAAAGCGACATGCGCTGCGTCTCCTCCCCGAAGAGAGGAGATGCGCAAAACGCAGAAAGTATCAAACAATATAACAAATTCTTGAATCTCATTTTCTTACAATTTAAATTTAAACCTCCCCTTCAGGGGACCTGAGACCACACTCTCTTTTATCTCCCCCTTTAGGGGGTTGGGGGCTGATCTGGTTGGGGGCTGGGCTGAGTTTTATTCTTCCTTTATCGCTATCGCCGGCTCTATGCTCATCGCCCGGTGTGCCGGATACCAGAGTGCCATCAATACTCCGATTGCTATGAGCGCGAACGATACCAATTCAAGAATCAGAAATACGTACCATTCCTCCCGTAGCATATCCATAAACTTTGATATGAATGGCCATACTAAAACTGATATTATCAAGGATGAACACAGCAAAAGAATCGTTCCTTCCGACAGTATCCTGCGGAACACGTCCATGCGTGTAGCACCATTCACCTTCCTTATCGCGATCTCGCTGACACGCTGCTGAACACGGAACCAGAATGTGCCGGCTATTCCCAAGAAGACCGTCACCAATAGGAAAATCATCAATGATGAGAACATCCTTATCTTAATCTCATCATTATGCTGAGTGAGTGTGCGGATGTCGACAAGTCTTTTCATGTCGGAAAGGTATACATTGCGATATTTCCTGAGATTTTCGTTGTTGCGGAAATCCTCCTTGAATTGCATCTCTCTGCCCGGCTTGACCCTCAACACTACATCTCCCCATATATCCCCGTCCTCATCCAAAGGATAGATAATACCCCCTGCCCATGAGGGTTCATATTCGCTACGTCTTATCTGCTGGATCACATCCCCTACTTTTAACAGCTTTGAGGAATCACCTTCCATAATCACGCGTTTCCCTTTGAGATCAAACGGATTTCTTCCGTTCAACTTATATTCTTGATTATCCGACACGAGAATCTCACCATTACGCAGCATCTCCACCAACTGGTCGGAAGTGGCTCCCGTAAGGCTCCGTATGCCCAGCACCTTGACGATATCCGGACTGCCGTATCTCTGGTTGGCGTAATATATCACTGAATCATTACTGTCAATTAGTTTAATTCCTGTCCCGTTATAATTATAGTTGAATGGCAATGCCCCTCCATGGACGGCTACAGCCTCCACATTAGGATTCGCACGCAATTCACGAAGCAATTGCCTCAAATCATCATTATAAGTGACACTATCCACATTCACGTATGACGGATTATCCGATTTCAGATATCGTGTGCTTAAACTGATCACATTCTCCGGATCCACGCCTAATGGCGTGAACGCACCTTTCGTCATTACCCAAAGCACTGTCGAGAGCCCCCAGATGGCAATGAACACCACCGCAAGTTCGATGACGAGCCACACGTTATCCCGCCATTCGTTTCTCATCTGTTTCAAAAGTTTTCTTTTCATGATTGCCTTTTTTTAACGTGCTTTAATGTGCCCTTGAAATTGCCACAGCAGGTTCAACCTTAGATGCTTTCCATGCCGGAACGAACGCACTCAGAAGATTCAAGATAAAACAAATTATAAATGCCACTGTAAAATTCTGCCATGTCATCAACATGCCCATATCAGGACGCGCCTGTGCCTCCTCCAATGATGAAGCTCCAAAAATGCTGCCTGAGTTGAAGAAGACATCAAACATCAGATACATGAAGATAATACTCACCACCATACCTATCAGTCCACCTACCATTGTGATGATAAGGTTCTCTCCAAGTATCTGACGTATGATTGCACTGCGTTTCGCACCGAATGCTCTTCTCACTCCGATCTCCGACACCCTGTGACGCAGACGGCTGCGCGTCATGCTGCTGAGATTTATTGCCGGAAGAAGGATTATTATGCCATACACTATATAATCCAACAATCTGCTCTGCTCAATATCGGGACCATTGTTGCTTCCATAGCCACCCTCCCCGACCTCTTCGGTGGTGTAGGGCTGACCATGATAGACCACCCTCTTATTATCTTTCGAAAGATCTGACTGAAGCATCTCATAACGTTTCTCCACCTGTGCCTTGACCGATTCTGCCGACACACCCGGTTTCATCAACAATGTCATCATCGAAGAACCGAAATATTCATCCCTCTCATTTTTACCGGCAGGATTATACGGGATGTAGAGTTTGGAATTGGTGCTTCTAAGAAGTGGGTTGACATCCTCAACCACTCCGATTACCCTATAAGAATAGGCATTCACCTCAATCTCCCTTCCTGCTACCTTCTCCTCACCGAATAGCGCACGTGCCAATGAACGGCTCAGCACCACCACTTTTGACGAGGCTGCCTCCGCCTCATCGAAAGGGCGACCGTCGATGAATGAGAAATCATATATATTCCAGTAATTGGCATCCACCTTTTTTGACGGCATTGACAGGATCTCTCCATTCTTTACATTCACGTCGCTCGGTTCGTCGAATGCATATTGATAGCACACCATCTCTATGCCGTCAAGATTACCATAAAGTCTATCGAGCAATTTATAGTTCAGACCCCATGTGGAGCCCTCGTTTTTCTCTTCAATTATATGTAATCCTGTAGCCTGAAGGATACGGGCTCGGTTGGATTCCGGAGCAACCTCAACGGTGTTTATCCGGTCTGCCATGATGAAAGCCATCACAAGGAAGATTGCCAACGCGGTGCCGCTGATCGACACCCACGTCATCATCCTCTGATGCTTCATCTCGTAATATATCTGCTTGAAATAATTCATATTCTTTTTGGTTTATTGGTTATATTCGGCACCCCTCGCCCATGGGCGAGGGCACGGAACTCCAGAGGACACATATCAGCTCCTGATTATTCTACTTGACGTCCGTCGAAGAAGCGGATGATGCGGTCGGTCATGCGTGCCTGGCTTTCGTTGTGTGTCACCATCACTATCGTGCGCCCGTCCTCTTTGTTGAGGGCATGCAGGATCTCCATCACCTCCTGTCCCATCTTTGAGTCAAGATTACCGGTTGGCTCGTCGGCAAGCACTATCTGCGGATCGCCTATTATCGCTCTCGCTATCGCCACTCTCTGGCACTGACCGCCCGACAACTGTCCGGGGAAATGACGCATCCTGTGGCTCAGTCCCAGACGGGTCAACACCTCTGCCACCTTTTCATCGCGCTCCTTGCCGCTGACTCCATGACGATAGGCAAGCGGAAGTGCCACGTTGTCTGCCACGTTGAGCGACGGTATGAGGTGGAAACTCTGGAACACGAATCCGATGTTGCGGTTGCGGAATTCGGAAAGACGGCTGTCGTTCATATTGCCGGTCTTGTCGCCCATTATTGTGACTGTGCCATTTGTCGGCACATCAAGGAGTCCGATTATATTCAGGAGTGTGGACTTTCCGCATCCGGAGGGTCCCATTATGCTGACGAACTCACCTTTCTCTATATCAAGGTTGACGTTTTCAAGTGCTAAAGTCTCAATCTCTTTTGTGCGGTAGATCTTGTCTACACCTTTTAATGTAATTATTGCCATTGTTGTTGTTATTTTTTTGGTTTCGTTTTTTGTTTGACGGCACCCCTCGCCCATGGGCTCGGGCACTGAACTCCAGAGGACACATATCAGCTTCCTCTTTAGCGGGGATTGGGGGATACCCGCGGGATGAGTTGGCTATTTGAGGGCTTCAGTTATTATTTCAGATTTATTGATTTCTTCTCTTTGTAGCTGCTCATGTCGCTGATCACGACCTCCTCTCCGGGAGAGATGCCGGATTTAACCTCCACATAGTCGAAATTGCTATCGCCAAGCAGAACGTTGCGTCGTTCGAGCTTGTCATCGGCTACCTTTACGAATAGAAAGTAATTGCCGGCTCCCTGGAAATATGACCCGTTGGGGATTCTGACCACGTTCTCCCTGACGTCATACACCACGTTGAGATCGGTGCGCAAACCGGAACGGAGAAGATGGTCGTTATCATTATCAAGAAAGACAGTGAACTGAGCCATGCCGTTGATGCTCTGCGGGGAGATTGTCGCGATCTTGCCTGTGACTGTATTGCGGTTTATCCTCACCACTACAGTCGAGCCTACGGAGAGTTTCCCTGAATTGCTCTCGGGAATCTCACCCTCTATCTTGAAGTGGGTAAGGTCTGACACGACCGCCAGCTTCTGCCCCGCCCCGATGCTCGCGCCGAGATCCTTGTTAAGCCACGTCACGGTGCCCTTTCGCGGAGCCTTCACCCTGGCATCGTCAAGCGTGCGGCGCATCTCCTCAAGATTGCGTGCCGATATGCTACCCTCCAACTGCTTACTGCGGAAGGAGGCTGCATGCGACTTACGCTCATTGTTTAGCTGCATCTTCAGCTGTTCGAGTTCAAGGCGTGCGGTGGAATAGGCGAGTTCAGCTTCGCGGATACGGTCGCCGGTGCCACTTCCGATGCTGTCGAGACGTTTCTCATTCGCCACCTCCGCCTTCAGATGACTCACCGACATCTCCTTCACCTTTATCTTCATCTCAAGGTCGGTGAGATACGTGGCGTTCGCAAGCGATGCCTGCTCTATCTCATTCTTCTTCATGCTCACCTCATCGCTGATGCGGCGCAGGTCTGTCTCCGCCGACTGAAGGTCTAGTTTCAACAGAGACTGATCCGCCTCCACGGTGTCGCCTTCGTTGCAATACACCTCTATTATTCTCGTGGCGACAGGAGAGACTATCGCCTGCTCATAGAGCGGCACTATCTTGCCTGATGCCGACACGCTGCTCTCAAGCGACGCAAGCTCCGCTTTCTTGATAAGGAGGTCATTCTCCTTCACGCTTTCTCCCAAAAGCATCATAAGACCCGCCACAGAAGCCACCACCGCAAGAAACACTCCTCCGACATACAGCCTCTTCTTTCGGCTCTCCTTTCGTCTTTCTTCAATTGATATTTCTCTGTCCATGTTTTTTCGTTTTATGCCCGGAATAGTGACAAAACGCGTGCCAATTCAGCAACAGACTATATATCACAATATTATCAAATAAACCAACTGTACAACATCGGACAACTGTACGGATTCGGACACCCTGTGGGGCGTACACCTGTTACACTCCGCCATAAATGCGACACTCCCCCGCAAATTACCTTTGCCAGATTTTTAGCATAATTGCAGATAATTTATCAAATATTTTGCACGATTCAGAAACTTTAATTAATTTCACGCTCAAAACCTAATACGACATGAGCATTTTTCCTATATATCCTCCTTTTACAATAGGAGTTGACCTCGGTGGAACCACCACCTCTTTCGCGATTGTAGATTCCGTAGGGCATATAATTGCCAAGGATATGATAGATACCGTCACTCCTACAGTAGAGGAATGGGGCGACCGCCTCGCACAAGGGATCAGCGACCTTATTTCCTCTTCCGATCTTGAAGGCGAGATTCTCGGTATAGGCATAGGCGCACCTTGTGCGAACGCCGTAACAGGATGTATAGAGGCTGCCACCGACCTACCATGGAAATCACCCATTCCGCTTGCAAGCATGATGGAGAAACGTCTCGGGCTGCCTACAATAGTGACCAACGATGCGAATGCCGCCGCCATCGGTGAGATGACCTACGGATCTGCCGTCGGTCTTAAGAACTTCATAGTCCTGACGTTAGGCACAGGCGTGGGTAGCGGCATCGTGTGCGACGGACATCTGCTTTCCGGCACAAGAGGTTTTGCTGGGGAATTAGGGCATGTAACTTTCCCGTTTGCCGCCGACCGTAAATGCAGTTGCGGCAGAAACGGTTGTCTTCAGACTGTGGCATCAGCAAAGGGTATACGCGAGACCACAAGACGACTTCTTGAGGAGACCGATGAGCCCTCGATGATGCGCGAATGTCAGCTATCCGAGCTGTCGCCGAAAGTGGTGGAGGAATATGCTCGTGCCGGGGATAAACTCGCATTGCAGGTGTATGAGTTCACCGGAAGATGCCTCGGATTGGCTGCCGCTGAATTTGCCGCAATGACCGACCCGGAAGCCATAATACTTTTCGGCGGAGTAGCAAAAGCCAACGATCTTCTCCTGGATCCGATGCGTGAGGCATTCCGCCCTGCTGCGCTGCATCTATACCGCGACCGTGTGCGTTTCTCATTATCCGGACTAAGCGATGCCGATGCCGCTATTCTCGGCGCAGCCTCACTCCCATATATGAACAATCATTGATCCTCCTCCTGGCATATTCCATTCATTGTTTTTAAATCATTGTCTTCCACTTATTGAAATGAAACTTCTGACAATATTGGCAGCGTTAATGTTAGCCAACATTTCGATCGCCCAAGAATACGTACCCTCTCCGGAAGTGCTGAAAAGCCGTGAGCGATTTGCCGACGACCGGTTCGGCATATTCATCCATTGGGGGATATACAGCATGTTCGGGCAGGGGGAATGGTATCTCAATTATGGACCGCAGGCTGAGGAATATATGAAGGCGGCGAAAGGATTCTATCCCTCTGATTTCAATGCTGAGGAATGGGTGTCGGCTATAAAGGATGCCGGAGCGAAATACATCACCATCACCACACGCCATCACGACGGCTTCTCGATGTTTCACACTGCCGAGAATGACTATAATATAGTAGACGGCACACCTTTCAAACGCGATATACTGAAAGAGATAGCCGACGAATGTCATCGTCAGGGGATCGCCCTGCATCTCTATTACTCGCATCTTGACTGGGTGCGCGATGACTATCCGCAAGGACGCACCGGACACTCCACCGGACGCGATTCCGGTAAAGCCGACTGGGATTCCTACTATGGATTCATGAACCGTCAGCTCACCGAACTCCTTACAAATTATGGACCGATAAGGGCGATTTGGTTCGACGGATGGTGGGATCATGATGAGGACGCCACCCCCTTCGACTGGCATCTCTCCGAACAATATGGAATGATTCACTCCCTACAGCCGGGTTGCATGGTGGCTAACAATCATCATCAGGCTCCATTCGCAGGCGAAGACATACAGATCTTCGAGCGCGACCTGCCGGGCGAGAACACTGCCGGGCTGTCGGGTCAGGAGGTGAGCCGACTGCCGCTTGAGACGTGCAACACGATGAACGGGATGTGGGGATACAAGATAATAGACCAGAACTATAAGGACACCCCCACCCTGATACGCTATCTCGTGAAAGCCGCAGGAATGGGTGCCAACCTTCTGCTTAACGTCGGTCCTCAGCCTAACGGTGAACTGCCCGCCACTGCCCTCGCCCGTATGAAGGAGATGGGGGAATGGCTGCGCTCGTATGGCGAGACCATCTATGAGACGGAAGCCGGTCCGTTTCCCGCCCAATCCTGGGGCACAACCACCCGGAAAGGGGATCGTCTTTTCGTCCATGTGATGAGCCCCGAAACCTCTGCTATCCTACTCCCAATAGAGACTAAGATAAAGAAAGCTTTTGAATACAAATCGGGTAAATCCGTGAGAATGACTCATACGGGCAGCCATACCGTGCTGCACCTTGACTCAATTCCTACTGGGATTGACCATATCATTGAATGTAGATTATGACACGCCAACTTGAAATATGCTGCGGCGACATTGCAAGCGTACTCGCCGCTAAAGAGGGGGGAGCTTCCAGAATCGAGCTCTGCTCCGGACTTTCCGAAGGGGGACTGACACCCTCGTTCGGTCTTATTCTTTCAGCTATAGAGTCAGGCATTGAAAACATCAACGTGCTGATACGACCCAGACCGGGTGATTTCCTTTATTCCGACACAGAGCTGTCGCTGATGGAGAACGATATCCGGAATTCCATCACTGCCGGTGTCAACGGGATTGTCATCGGGGTGCTCACTCCGGAAGGCGATATCGATAAGGATGCCATGCGGCGTCTTATCGAAGTAGCGCGAAATACAGCTCGCGAGAAGGGTCTGGAGAAACTGAACATCACTTTCCATCGTGCCTTCGACGTCTCACGCGATCCGGTGGCAAGCCTTGAAGATATCATCGAATTGGGTTGCGACTGCCTGCTGACTTCCGGTGCCGCGCCATCCGCAATAAGGGGTATCCCGCAGATAAGCAAACTCGTGGACAAGGCAAACGGAAGGATCTCGATAATGGCAGGATCGGGCATCAACCCGTCGAATGCTGCCGAGATAATCGCAGCTACCGGAGTGAATGCCATCCATGCCACCGCACGGAAGCCGATCCCAAGCAAAATGAAATTCCGTCGTCCGCTCGTGTCGATGGGTGCTCCCGGCTCTGATGAGTATGCCCCCCTTTCCACATCTCCGGATATGGTGGAAAAGTTATTGAAAACCTTACACTAATACCTCTCCCAACTCCTTCATTTATGAAATCGCTTTTCATCCCTTTTGTATGCTATGCCGTTTCCGCTTCTGCACTCAATCCCCGGGAAGCTCTCGACTTCCTTTACGCCACCATGTCGCTACCCGACAAGACTGATTATTCAAAGGAATTCTATCTTGAGAATATCAACGCGTCGCTGAAAGCAAGGGAGGAGCTGCCGTGGGGAAAGTCTGTGCCGCAACGGGAATTCATGCACTTCGTGCTTCCGGTCAGGATCAACAATGAGAATCTTGACAATGCCCGAATGGTATTCTACGATGAGCTGAAGGATAGGGTGAAGGGATTGTCGATGAAGGATGCAATATTGGAGGTGAACCATTGGTGTCATGAGAAAGTGACCTACAAGCCCTCGGATGCACGCACCTCCTCCCCACTCTCCGCCTTGAGCCAAGCTATCGGACGATGTGGTGAGGAATCCACTTTCACTGTGGCGGCTCTAAGGGCTGTCGGAATACCTGCCCGACAGATCTACACCCCTCGCTGGGCACATACCGACGATAACCACGCATGGGTGGAGGCTTGGGCAGACGGGAAATGGTATTTCTTGGGTGCGTGTGAGCCGGAACCGATACTGAACTTGGCATGGTTCAACGCTCCGGCATCACGCGGTATGCTGATGAACACGAATGTGGCGGGCGACTATAATGGTCCGGAGGAGGTACTGCTGAAACAGCCTCTCACCACACGTATCAACACCACCTCCAACTATGCGCCCGTGGCTACGCTTCCCGTGGAAGTGGTGAATGTCGACGGCACCCCGGCAAAAGGGGCAAAGGTGAATTTCTGCATATATAATTATGCGGAATATTATCCTGCCGTCACGAAAACTGCCGACAACGATGGAAAGGCATCCCTGACCGCCGGACTCGGTGATCTCATAGTGTGGGCGACCGACGGGGAATCGTTCGGTTATGCCAAAGGCTCGCCACGCGACTATGCCGCAGGCAACACGCCTGCGCTTAAAGTGGTGCTTGACAAGAAACAGTCCGATTCCGTCACGGAGGAGTTCAACATAACTCCCCCACCCTCCGGCGCGAAGCTACCGACCATAACGCCTCAGCAACGCGCCGAGAACGACCGTCGTATGCACCTTGAGGATTCAATAAGGAATGCATACGTGGCTACTTTCGCCACTCCACAACAGGCAGCCGAGATTGCCCGAAGCCTTAATGTGGATAAGGATGCTCTCGTGAAAATACTGACCGAAGCGCGTGGCAACCATCGGAATATCACCAATATGCTGACAGGTCTGCCGAAGAAGGATAGGCAGAGGGCAATTGACCTGCTGCTCAACGTATCGGAGAAGGACAGGCGCGACATACCGATGGACGTGGTGAAAGACCATCTGAGCCACTGCGTCAAAAACGGCAAAGGTATGCCCGTGGAGTTCTTCAATAAATACGTGCTGAATCCGCGTGTGGAGAATGAGTTCCTCACCTGCTGGAGATCTCAATTGACGGAGGCTCTTTCAAAGATTCCGTCAAAGGATTTCGCTGCAAATCCGGAAAGGCTTGTGGAATGGGTGGCTCTGAATATATCGCCCGATGATAAGGAGAATCCTCAGAAACTGCTCCGCATGTCGCCCGGAGGAGTGTGGCGCACACGTCAGGCTGACCCACTGTCGCGAAACATATTCTTCGTGGCTATGGCTCGCACTGCCGGTATTCCGGCACGCATAGATCCCGTGACGGGTGCGACACAGTATGCCGATAATTCACAAAACTGGATAAATGCAGATTTCGCGAAATACAACGACCCAGGTTCTGATAAAAATGACCTGTCAACCCCGAAAGGGACGCTCTCACTCACCTTCTCCCCCGACGGATATATCGTAGATCCAAAATATTATTCACAATTCTCCATTTCAAGGATAGAGAATGGTGTGCCGCGTCAGCTGGAGTTTCCGGAAGATGCCACATGGGCGCAGACATTCTCCGCGCCTGTTGAGCTTGAGGCAGGGCAATATATACTCACGAGCGGTCAGCGTCTCGCTGACGGAGGTGTGCTTGCACTCAGCCGCATATTCACGATTGCACCCGATGAGAACGTATCCCTGCCGTTGGAAATACGCCAGGATAATTCCGCAATATCGGTGATAGGGTCGCTGAATGCCGAGAATATCTATCATGACCTCGCAACCGACACAGACAAGAGCATACTCTCCACGACAGGACGCGGATATTACGTGGTCGGACTCATCTCTCCCAACCATGAGCCATCTGCCCACGCGCTAAACGACATATCCGCTGTCAGCGACAAGCTGGAGGGGTCTGGGGTCAAGATAATGCTTCTTTTTGAAGATGCCGGCAAAGCCTCACGTTTCGACAAGGGGATGTTTCCGAATATGCCTGACAACGTGGTATACGGCATCGACAATAATGGCGTGAGCCGCAATGAACTCATCGAATCGCTCCACCTTTCCGACGTGACTGACCCGATATTCGTCATCGCCGACACATTCAACCGTGTGGTGTGGGTATCGACAGGATACACTATCGGCACCGGTGAGAAGATCCTATCGATCCTCTCCCGTCTGTAACCATATCTGCACAAATCTTATTGACAAAAAAAAATCGGGATTAAATCCCGATTTTTTTTTTGTCTATATTTCCGAATCCTGTTGCGAGGAATCCTTTGGACCGGCTCCCGGCTGGGCTGCGTTCCTCTGCATGGGGTCCTTGAAGAGCCCGGCAAGATATTTCTCCCTTATGGTCTGCATCAGTTCCCAGAAGTTGGGGACGAACAGCGTGCCGATTAAGGCGTTCATCGCCATGCCGAACACCACTGCCGTGCCTATCTCTATACGGCTGTTGGCTCCCGCACCGGTGGCAAACATCATGGGCATGACACCAAACACGAATGCAAGTGCCGTCATCATGATAGGACGGAAACGTATCACACCGGCATCGTGCGCCGCCTTGCGTATCGGCTCACCCTGCTTGCGGAAATCCATGGCATATTCCACTATCAATATAGCATTCTTAGCCGACATGCCGAGCAGAAGTATTATGCCTATCTGAGTATAGATGCTTATGCTCTGGTGCATGAAGATGCAGCCCAGCACCGTGCCGAGTATAGCCACCGGCATACTGAGCACCACGGCTATCGGATCGGTCCAACTCTCATATTGGGCAGACAGCACAAGCAGTGTCATAACAATGGCGAATATCAGCACGAAACTTACCGTGGTGCCCGACTGTGTTTCCTGATAGGCTATTCCGCTCCATGCGTATGAATAACTCTTACCCAATGCGTCGCCCACTATCTCCTCCATCGCCTTGATACCTTCGGAAGAACTTACCCCGTCTGCCAAAGTGGCGGTCAGAGAGGCAGACTCATACATGTTGTAGCGCGACACACTCGGCGCGCCCATAGTAGACTCTATCGTGGCGAATGTGCTGAAGGGAACCATCTCGCCGGAACTGTTCTTCACAGAGAGACGCAATACGTCGCCGACCCGGCTCCTGTCGATGCCGTTAGCCTGAACTGTCACCTGATACGTGCGTCCGAACTCCACGAAGTCGTTGACGTAACTGCCGCCGAGATAGGCAGCCATCGCGCTGTAGACATCCTCCATCATCACTCCCAACATCTTTATCCTGTCGCGATCGATTTTCACCTGATATTGCGGCACGGTGCCCTGATAGAGCGATGTCACCTGCTTGATGCGTGGATCCTCTTCCGCCATGCGAGTCACGTCGTCAAGAGCCTTTGCCATCTCTGCAGTGCCAAGACTGTTAATGTCGAGAAGCATCATCTGAAGACCTGATGACTCGCCGAGACCCTGTATCGCCGGAGGATTGATGGAGAAGATGACTGCTTCCTGATATTTTGATGAAATCTCATCCACCATCGCTATGACCTTGTTGATGCCACCCTCCTTTCCCCGTTTGCTCCATGGCTCAAGTATCACGTTGACCGAACCCATGTTGGAGGCGGCACCACCCCCCATCATGGAGAATCCGGATATGCTCATGACATCCTTCACATACGGAATCTTCTTTATCTCCGCACTGAGATCATCCACCACTTTCTGAGTCCGCTCAAGCGATGCCCCGGTGGGCAACTCGATGGAGGTCATGAAATATCCCATATCCTCTTCGGGAATATAACTCGTGGGCCACTTCACAAAGCCCCAGAAGGCGGCTGCCGCAAGAAGCAGATAGACCGCAAGGGAGATGACAGGCTTGCCGAGCATCTTCGTTATGCTGCGGTCGTAAAGACTCTCAACCTTATTGTAGCCCTTGTTGAACCATCTGTAGAGTATGAATTTCGATGGCTTGCGCGGCGTAAGGAAGAGTGCGCAGAGTGCCGGGGTCAATGTCAGTGCATTGAAACCTGAGAATGCGGTGGAGACCGCTATCGTAAGGGCAAACTGCTTATAAAGCTCACCCGTTATGCCGCTGACAAACGCCGTAGGGATAAACACCGAGAGAAGCACAAGAACCTCGCCGATGACCGGTCCCTGCAACTCTATCATCGCTTTCTGAGCCGCTTCCCGACGTGTCATGTCGCCCTTGTCGACAAGGCGTGAGCAATCCTCCACCACCACTATGGCATCATCCACCACTATCGCTATGGCAAGCACCAACCCGAACAATGTAAGGGTATTCAGGGAGAACCCCATTATCTTCATCACGGCAAATGTGGCTATCAGCGACACCGGAATAGAGAGCATCGGGATTATGACCGCACGCCAGTTCTGGAGGAAAATGAGAATCACCGCCATGACGATAAGCGACGTTATGACGAATGTGGAGAGCACATCATCGATCGACTCCCTTACGTAGTCGGTGGAGTTTAGCACCACCTGATAATGGACACCATCGGGGAAATACTGCGACAGTCGGTCAAGTTCGGCAAGAGCACCCTTAGCCACGTCGAGCGCATTCGCTCCGGGACGTTGCTCTATGCCTATAAGTGCAGTCGATTCATTATTGAGTTTTCCCACTGCCGTATAGCTTGTGCTGCCCAATTCCACCTTAGCCACATCTTTCAACCGCAATATGCCGCTTCCGTCGGAACGCAATACGATATTGCCGAATTCCTCTGCCGTCGACAGCTGTCCTTTGCTGGTAAGGGTATATTGGAAATCCGCACCGTCATTATGCGGCGGCGCACCTACCGAACCCGCCGATACCTCCATATTCTGCGACCTGACCATCGCCATCACCTCATCCGGAGTAAGTCCGCGCGCACGCATCGCTTCAGGGTCAAGCCATATCCTCATGCTGTATTCTCCCCCACCGAAAGCCGATACGCCTCCGACTCCATCCACACGCGACAACGGATCGGTCATGTGAAGCTGTGCGTAGTTGGTAAGATAGAGCGCGTCATAACGTTTCGGATCATCAGTCGTTAGAGCTATGAAGAGGACGTTGTTGCTGCTCCGCTTCATTACGCTCACACCCTGCTCCACCACTGCCGTCGGCAATTGTGATGTAGCCTCCTGCACCCTGTTCTGAATCTCTACAGCCGCCTGATCCACGTCGGTGCCATTCTCAAACGTGATCGTAAGCCCGTAGCTGCCGTCAGATCCGGATGATGAATTCATATACAACATCCCGTCGACACCATTCACCTGCTCCTCGATAGGGACACCTATGGCTCGCGCAACAGTCTCGGCATCCGCACCGGGATATTCTGCCGACACCATGACTGTAGGGGGCGTTATGTCCGGATATTGCGCCACGGGAAGAGTGCGCACCGTAAGTATGCCGGCAAGCACCATAAGAACGGCTATAACAGTGGCGAAGATAGGCCGGTCTATGAAAAATCTGGAGAACATATTTCTTTATTTTACAGCAGCATCCCGTATCAACCATCTGAGAATGCAGCATAATGAAACCCTTTGTAGCTTTATCTCTATATTATTTAATGTTTAAGGATTATGGTTTATGGATTATGATCATTTAATTTTGTATAATGAACGGATTCGAAGATTTCCATGTATCTTAAAACCATAAACTCTAAACCATAAACCATAAACTCTAAACCATAAACTATATATTATTTAACGATAACCGGCGATATCTCCTCACCGTTGCGAACGGTCAGCAATGCCTTGGTGACGTATTTATCTCCGGCACGAAGTCCTTTGGTGATTACCCGCAATGAATCTTGGTATATGTCGCCTACCTCCACAGGTGTGTAGACCACCTTATTCGAGTCATTGACCACGTAAAGATATTTACCCAACTGGTCAGTACCGATGGAGGCATCCTTGACGAGTATGGCATCCGATTTCCTGCCGTATGGGAGCGACACGGTGACGTACATACCATCCTTCAGTTCGTTGTCTATATTATTGACGGTACCCTTCAATTCTATAGTGCCGGTAGACTGGTTGACAGACGGCGACTCATAATAAAGGTCGGCTGTATAGCTATGGGTCATGCTGTCGGTGAATGAGAGTGGAATCTGACGATACACGGGCGCATCCATTCCGCCATCTCTCCCTACAAGTCTCTCATATTGCGCATCCTCTATCTGGAAAACAGCGTTGAACGTGGATATATCATATATGGTTGCCAATTCAACCGGAGCACCGGAACCATTCACATAATTACCGGCACTCATCATGCAATCCGTAGTGAATCCGGATATAGGTGCCGTGACGGTGCAGTATCCGAGATTTGTGCGTGCGGTATGCAGGGCAGCCTCACAGTCCTTGATGTTGGCTACTGCCTGATTGTAGGCACTCTCTGCCGACAATACCTCCATCTTTGAGACGGCATTCGCCTCAAGTGCCTTATTGACGGCGGCATAATGACTCTTGGCATAGTCGCGGGCACTTATCGCCGACGCCAAGGCGGCTTCTGCCCTTGCGACAGCATCCTGATAAAGTGTCGGGTCTATACGGAAAAGAACTTTACCCTTTGTCACGTATTCTCCTGAATTATAGTTGACACTTAGCAGCCTGCCATCGACCCTTCCAACTACCTTGGCTGAATTTTTTGATTTCAGATAACCCGGATATGTCTTGTGGAGAATCACGGAATCTGTCGTAGCGACCGCAACATCAATTTTACGCATAGTGGTGTCACGTTCCGCGTTCCCTTTATTATGGCAGGATACGAGAGGCATGGCTAATGCCGCATAGAGGGCATATATGAGATACGTTTGTGTTTTCATAAGTAATAAGTAAGAAATAATTAAATTAGCAGGAGATTAGTAAGTCGCGACTCCGACCTAACTGACGGATAAGAGATCATGGTTGCCAACCGCCACCAAGCGACTGATAGATGGTCACAAGAGTGGCGAGCGCCTTCCCTTCAAGTTCCACCAGTGTGTTCTGACTTTCAAGCCAGTTCATCTGTCCGTCCACCACGTTGGAGAATGGTGTCAGACCGGTCTTATAAAGGTCTACCGCAAGATTAAGGCTTTTCTCACTCTGCTCCACAACTTTCTTCTGCAACTCAATGGATGTTAAAGTGGCGTCGTATTGAATCAGGGCGTTGTCCACCTCTTCCACGGCATTCATCACTGTAAGGTTATATTGGTCGACCGCCGCCTCAAGCTGCAATTTCGCTTCCGCAGTGCGGTAATTCCTTGCAAGTCCGTCAAATAGGGTCCATGACAATTGCGGGGCGACGGAATATGTAAGGCTTTTGTCGCCAAACAGATCCCCGGCGTTATGGGCAGCCGTGCCTATGTTGCCTGTCAATGATAAAGTCGGGAGAAAATCTTTCTTGGAAATGCCGACATTGGCAGCATATTGTGCCAGTTGAAGCTCCGCTGTCATTATATCGGGGCGACGACGGAGAAGGTCTGCCGGCACTCCTGCCGATACCGTCTGTCGGTAGTCGGGCATACGTTCATATACGGATAGATGCTGCGCCAACTCTCCGGGGTATTCCCCCACGAGTATGGATATGGTGTTGATGAGAGTCTTTATCCTTGCCCTAAGTGCCGGTAGTGAGGTCTGGGTGCCGTAAAGCACTATACGCGCCTGCGTGACGTCGAGCATATCGCCAAGATCAGCCTCATAACGTGCTTCCGTAATCTTCACCACATCATCCTGTGATGCGATATGCGCCAATGCCACCGACAGTTCCTCCTGACACATTCGCAGATTCATATATGCACTCGCGATGTTGGCACACAATGACACCATCACCGCATCATAGTCGGACTTACTTGCCTGATACGCCGCTTTCTTTGACTTGACTGCCGCCTTCACTCTTCCGAACACATCGATTTCCCAATTCATCGTCGCGCCGAGGGAGAAATATGAGCTACGTTCATAGCGTCCCACCGGGTCGGAGACGGCACCACTCTGCTGCCCCTTGGTCCATGAACCTGACAACGACAATGTAGGGAAATAGCCCGATTGTGCCTCCTTTACAATCTTATCAGCCATCTCTATACGACGCAATGCCGCCGCCACATCATAATTGTTGGCGACTGCCTTTGCTATCAGCGCGTCAAGAGTGGAGTCGTTAAACGTTTTCCACCAGTCATCCTCCGTCGGGAGGGTCTGGGTGCATTGTCGGGTCATCTGCCAGCTCTCCGGAAGCGGATCCATGACGTATCCCCTGCCGGATCAGAAGCTGATGCCGAAGAGAATGCTACGGCAATCGTAGCTGAAAGTATGAATCGTGTGTAATCCATAGTATAGCGGAATCAAAAAAAGATTAAGTTTCCCCGACGGCACAGACATACCTCGGGAAGCAATAAAAAATGACGCAGCACCCCGTTCAACGAAGTCCCGCTATCTCAATAACAAATAACTTTAGAAAAAATATTTCCCACCTAAAGAAAGAAAAAGAAAAATAGAATAAAAAATAGGGAATATTATGAATACCTCATGATCATCCTACTAATTGGTGAGTAAGTAATCTTCAAAAAATAACTTGTTAAAGTTATAAATGTAAATTTTTTATTGTGGCAGCATCTTTCCGGTGCTTTCGGAGCGCGGAATCAGTCGCATAGCCCGCTATGCTCCATCTTCCTTACTCCGAAATCCCTCGGAAATATGCGCCAAACTTTCACAACTTATTTTTTTACGATTACTAAAATTTTGAATAATTAAACTATTTGTCGTAACTTTGCACAAAACAAGTAAAAGTTTGACAATGATACTGCGGACAACTTTTGAAAACATATATTCCTTCAACGAAGAAGTTTCAGTGAGTTTCGTCGCCGGGAAAGGCTCGGTCCACACATCTCATGTGAGTCGAGCCATTAAGCGCGATGATATCTCCGCCCTTAAATTCGGCATAATATATGGTGCTAATGCTTCAGGGAAGAGCAATGTAATCAAAGCGATAGCCTTACTGCAACAAATTGCATCAGGTCGTTTCCCTGTTGGGGAGTTTGAGCCTTTTAAACTCTCAAAAAGCATTCGACCGGTATCCAAGATTGAGATTGAGTTCAAAACTTACGGAAGATACTTCGCATACGGGATAGAATTCTCAATCAACGGCATTAAGGAGGAATGGCTTTATGAAATCAACAGTCGGTCTGAAAAGAAGATTTTCGAGCGTGTCACCTCTTCCGATGGAAATCTCTTTTCTTTTGGTGACGTAAATGGTGACGAGGAGACTGCCAGATTTGTAAAGTTTCTCGGCGAGGGAACTCCTATCAAAAAGAGCTTCCTCTCTGAATATGTCGGGCGTAATGGTAAGGGTCTTTCCCCTATAAAGGTTGCTCACGGATGGTTTGCCTCCGGATTGCGTATTATTTTCCCATCCACCCGATTCCGTGGGATATCATTCAACGCGGAACAGGATGAATCCTTTCATGATGCCACGCGCAAACTGTTGCAATATTTCAATACGGGCATTGTTGATATCCGTCGCTTCCCCGTCAACTCAAAGGAGGAGACTAATCTTCCGGACGCATTGCTAAATCAAATAATCAGCAACTCAACGCCCGGTAAAACTGCTTTGGTCGCAGCCCCTGAAAGCAACGAATGTTTCTTCTTCGACTTCAAGGCTGATGGCTCATACTCTATTTCAAAGCAGAAAGCCGTTCACCGCAATGACGATGATAAGGAGATTGTGTTTGAAATGGATGAGGAATCAGATGGCTCAATCCGTCTTCTTGACTTCATCCCAATGCTTATAGATCTTGGTCAGAATGATACAGACTATATGATTGATGAGCTTGACCGCAGCATGCACCCGTTATTGTCGCAAAAACTTATAGAATGTTATCTGCATAGCCTTTCCAAAGAGCGCGACAATCAACTCATAATCTCCACTCACGAATGCAACCTGCTGAATCTTGACCTTATCCGCTCGGATGAAGTATGGTTTGTAGAAAAAGACAAGAATGGAGCCTCACAGTTGGTTTCGCTTGCAGAATACAAACCTCGCGAAAATATTCAGAAAGGCTATCTGCAAGGCCGCTACAGTGCCATTCCATTTTTCGCTCCGATTGAAACCCTAAACTGGCAACGTGATGAGAAAGCGTAAGGATTTTGTCAGGCTTGAAGGGGTTCGCTCGGCACGTCTGGTGGTAATTGCAAGCGAAGGGAGATGCACAGAGGCTATCTATTTCGCAGAAGTGAAAAACAGACTCTGTGCACCTAATGTGCATATTGAAATCCTGAATCGAGATTCTAACGAATCATCCCCCGAAAGCGTTCACAAGCAGATTACCGACTTCATGAGAGAATATAACATTGAAGATGATGATGAACTTTGGCTGGTTATTGACCGTGACCGCTGGCATGAGGCTATGCTTTCAAGAATTGCTCAACTTTGTTATCAAAATACCCACCTGCATTTTTGTATGAGCAATCCATGCTTTGAATTATGGCTACTTCTACATCTGGAGGATGTGACGGAATATGATGACGATACTTTTACACAACTTATTAAAAACAAGAAGAGTAAATCAGGGGTTCCATGGCTGAAACAGCGTATGCGCAATTTGCTGGGTTCTTATTCCGAATCTAATTACGAAGCCTGTCATCTGATTCCCTTTGCTCCATTGGCGATGAAACGCGCAAGAGCATTAGATGCTAATCCACAAGACCGTTGGCCACAAAGCATCGGTACACGTGTCTATCTGCTTATGGATAGCATTACAACAAAAAGATAATAATGATGAATCCCGGCATTCTACATTGGCAGGATTTTACCCTCATAAAGAGAATTTATCGTGTAAAGGTACACCACAGATTGCTCCATATATAGGTAATATGTTCTTATATCTCGTCATTATATAGGCGTATGTTTCTATGTGCAAATATAGTCATTATTCCTAATATATAAACGGGTGGGATGCATAAATTGTCTGAAAGCAAAAAATCAGGCAGCGACGTAAGCCGACTGCCTGATCATTCTGAGCGGTAAGCGAGGCTCGAACTCGTGACCCTCAGCTTGGGAAGCTGATGCTCTACCAACTGAGCTATTACCGCATTTGCGCTGCAAATTTAATAAGAATATTTCGCTTATCCAAAATATTCTCCGTTTTTTTTATCGTGTTTCCTCTTTTTTTGCTAATTTTGCATCTCTCTCCTATAGAAGTTGTCTAAACTTCAATTGCCGGATATCTCAATCTCTCTGATAAGGCACCCATAATCAATGAAGTTTATGCCGCTATTATAAGCATATATAATCAACACAATACGAAAATGCAAGCTGAATATTATTTTGTCGTAAACGGTCAGCAACAAGGACCTTTCCCTAAAGAGGAGCTACGAAAATACAACATATCCCCCGACACTCTCGTATGGCGTGCCGGTATGACCAACTGGGTGAAGGCAACCGAACTTCCGGAACTTGCCGATCTTTTCGCCATCAATGTCGATGTCGTTGACAATCCTTCAAATTTCCAGACCGATGAGAACGTATCTCAGGATACTTCCGACAACAACTGGTTTGCAATGTTTGCCGGAAACAGATTCGGTCCCACTTCAATCAGTGCGCTCATCGCTAATGGTCTGACACGTGACACCCCCGTATGGCATCCCGGCATGAACGACTGGCAACCGGCTTATACCCAGACAGAGGTGATGACCGCTCTCAATCAGGTGCCCCTACCGGTAATTCCTACGGACAACACCCCCCTTACTCGCAGCCAAACGGGTTCGCAAATAATCCGCAATATGGGCAACAGAATCCTTACGGGTATGGCTCTCAGACTCCCAACGGTTATCCGCAATATGGGCAATCCGCTGACAACAAGCCGAATTTCGCGGCAAATCCACAATATAATTCCGGGCAAACCTACGGGCAAAATTATGGTCAGCAAAATTACGGGCAACAGAATTATGGTCAGAATTACGGGCAGCAGAATCCGAATCAGTTCGGCAACTCTTCCGCCTACACCAATTGGTTGCCTTTGGCAATTGTTGCCACGATACTCGGATTCCTATGCTCTTGCATAGGCGCGATATTCGGCATAATCGGAATAATCCAGGCGAACAAAGCAAACGGATTTTATGCCATAGGCAACGAATCAATGGGTAATCAGGCGAACAACACCGCTAAGACAATGACCATAATCGGATTTGTACTCGCAGGAATAGGACTGATCTCATCGATATTCTGGTTTAATTCCAGCAACAGGTTATTTGATCTCATCACATATTCTATATGAAGTATTATGCGATGATCGACGGCAAACGATACGGTCCCTATGAACTGGAGGAGCTCGCTAATGCCGGAGTGAGACCGGGCACCTATATATGGTGTAAGGGGATGGATGATTGGGAGAAGGCGGAGGATGTAGCCGATGTGTGCCGGATGTTCCGCATCAGGCTGTATGATCTCATGCACCCATCGCAGTCAGCTCCCGCAGAGGAAGTTGATCCGTCTGAGATTAAGGATATACCATCTGCCGGTAATGATCAAGTAACGCCATCCGGCATGACTCGTTTTGATCGTGCCTTGAATGATGCCGGTGCTCCGCACCTACCATCTTTGGAAGAGATTGAAGAGCGCGACAACAACATTCCGCCCTCCCATTTCTTCTTCCAATAGCAATCTTTGTCACAATCATCGGATTCATGCCTGCCGGAATCGTGGCAATAATCTATTCGATAAAGGCACGCAAGGCTTGGAATGACTCGCCCGGATCGAAGGAGGCGGGGCACTTCTGCCGCGCAGCGAAGATGTGGACAGGAATTGCCTTTTTCATCGGGATGATTCTGTATGCTTTCCTTTTCAGATTTTCTTAGGATCTCTTGGACCTCTTAGACCTCTTGGACTTTTTTAGACTTCTTGGACTTCTAAAAAAAGCGAATAGGCTGGACCTATTCGCTTTTTCTATTATTTTTATATCTGCTATCGGGGAGATTATTGCTGGTCTCTGCCGTGGCAGTTCTTGTATTTCTTGCCGCTGCCGCAAGGACAGGGATTATTACGTCCTACTTTCGGCTGTGCCTTCATCGGTTGCTTCGGCTGCTCCTGCTGACGGTTGGTCTGGGCTGCCTGACGCTGTGCCGTCTCACCGGGTAGCTGTCGCGGGTTGTGCTATAGTTTGCGTAAGGATTCGGCATTGTCTGAGATGTGTATTCCCTGCGTATCTCCTGCTGTGCGGCATGACGACGCTGTTCCTGTGCCTCTCTCGCTGCTGCCTCGGCTGCCTTTGCCTCGGCATAGTCGGGCACTGCCAGACGACCACGCATCAGGGTAGCCACCGACTTGGAGTTCATATCCCAAAGCATCTTCTTCCAAAGCTCGTATGCCTCCAGTTTATAGATCACGAGAGGATCCTTCTGTTCGTAGGATGCATTCTGCACCGACTTGCGAAGCTCATCCATCTCGCGGAGCTGCTCCTGCCATGCCTTGTCGATTGACGAAAGAAGCACTGTCTTCTCCCACGCTTTCGTAAGGGCTGCACATCCGTTGTCGTATGCCTCCTTTATGTCGCAACGTATGTTGAACATACGACGTCCGTCGGTCACGGGCACCCCACAAGACCTGTGGCACCTCTCTCCTCTACAAATTCTTTTATATAGGGCATAGCACCCTCTGCCATCTTCTGCTTGTTGCGGGCATAAGTCTGCATGGCCGCCTCTGCAAGCCTATCAGTCATGACAGGGGCATCAAGCTTGGCATATTCCTCTTCCGTAAACGGCACCTCGATTGCAAGCGACTTGCGCACTGCCTCGTCAAACTCGCTGAATCCGCCATCGTAACGACGTGATGCGAGTTCAAGAGACGTCTCATAAATCATATTGGCAATATCCGTGCCGATACGTTCACCCTTGAGTGCGTTCTGACGACGACCATATACACCCTTTCTCTGGGCATTCATAACGTCGTCATATTCCACAAGGCGTTTACGGATACCGAAGTTATTCTCCTCGACGCGCTTCTGAGCATTCTCGATTGAACGGGTCACCATCTTGCTCTCGATCATATCGCCCTCCTGGAATCCGAGTCGGTCAAGAGTCTTGACGATACGCTCGTTGGCAAAGAGACGCATAACGGTGTCTTCAAACGACACGAAGAACACGGATGAACCCGGGTCGCCCTGACGTCCGGCACGTCCGCGGAGCTGACGGTCGACGCGACGTGACTCATGACGCTCTGTGCCGATGATTGCCAGACCGCCTGCGGCCTTCACTTCCGGCGACAGCTTGATGTCGGTGCCTCGACCTGCCATGTTGGTGGCAATGGTCACGGTGCCGGTCTTACCTGCCTGAGCCACAATCTCCGCCTCCTTCTGATGGTATTTGGCATTAAGCACCTGGTGAGGAATCTTGCGGAGCTGAAGCATCTTGGAAAGCAACTCGGAAATCTCCACCGACGTTGTGCCCACGAGCACAGGGCGTCCTGCCTTAACCATATCCTCAACCTCCTGGATAACGGCTGCATATTTCTCCTTCTTGGTGCGATATACACGGTCGTTCTGGTCGTTACGGATTACGGGGCGATTGGTAGGTATCTCAGTCACCTCAAGTTTATAGATATCGTAGAACTCTCCAGCCTCCGTCATTGCCGTACCGGTCATACCGGCAAGCTTACGGTACATACGGAAATAGTTCTGGAGTGTGATTGTTGCGTAGGTCTGTGTGGCAGCCTCAACCTTCACGCCCTCCTTAGCCTCGATAGCCTGGTGAAGACCGTCGCTATAACGACGACCCTCCATGATACGTCCGGTCTGCTCATCGACAATCTTAATCTTATTGTCGTCGATCACGTATTCCACATCCTTGTCAAACAGGGTATATGCCTTCAGAAGCTGGTTGACGGTATGCACACGCTCCGCCTTGATGGAATAGTTCTGCAGAAGTGCATCCTTCTTCTCCTGATGTTCCTCCTTTGTGCCCTCCTCATTCTCCACGGCTGAAAGCTGTGCGGCGATATCGGGAAGCACGAAGAACTCAGGGTCCTGAGTGGTGCCGGTCAGCACCTCGATACCCTTGTCGGTAAGTTCTATGCTATGGTTCTTCTCATCGATCACGAAGAAAAGCGGCTCAACAGCCTTCGGCATCTCGCGGTTGTTGTCTGCCATATACTTAGCCTCCACCTTCAGAAGAAGCTGCTTGATACCCTCCTCGCTGAGATAGCGGATAAGAGGATTATGCTTCGGCAGACCCTTATAGGCGCGGAATAGCGACAGTCCGCCATCCTCCAGAAGCTGATCGGCGGTAAGTGGTTTCTTACCCTCCTCCTTCTTGTCGAACTTCGCCACTTTCTCCGGGTCGCCGCTTGTGGCTGCTGCAATCTTATCCTTTGCCTCAAGCAGAAGACCCTGCACGAGCTTACGCTGTGCGTTGACAACCTTCTCCACATTCGGCTTGAAATCGTTGAACATCTGGTCGTCGCCCTTAGGCACCGGACCGGATATAATCAACGGCGTGCGGGCATCATCGATAAGAACCGAGTCGACCTCATCGACAATGGCATAGTAATGTTCGTCACGCTGCACGAGATCTGAGGTCTGTGTCGCCATGTTGTCGCGAAGATAGTCGAAACCGAACTCGTTGTTTGTGCCAAACGTAATGTCGCAACGATAGGCGCGACGACGTTCCTCCGAGTTAGGATCTGTCTTGTCGATACAATCTACGGTAAGACCATGGAACTGATAGAGAGGACCCATCCACTCCGAGTCACGTTTTGCAAGGTAGTCGTTGACGGTCACCACGTGTACGCCCTCACCCGTCAGTGCGTTGAGGAACACAGGGAGTGTAGCCACGAGAGTCTTACCCTCACCGGTCGCCATCTCCGCAATGTTGTTAGAAGCCTTGTCGCCGTTCATTATGCCGTGGAGCACCATGCCGCCGATAAGCTGCACATCGTAGTGCACCATGTCCCAAGTCATCTGGTTGCCGCCGGCAAGCCAGCTTGTGCGATAGACAGCCTTGTCGCCTTGTATCGACACGAAATCCTTACCGGCAACGGCAAGATTGCGATCTGCCTCAGTGGCTGTCACCTCGATTGTGTCGTTCTGTGCGAAACGGCGTGCCGTCTCCTTCACCACGGCAAACACCTCCGGGAGCACCTCGTCAAGACGGCGTGCATACATCTTGAACATCTCCTCGCGAAGCTCATCGATCTTCTTCCAATAAGGCTCACGCTTATCATATTCGAGAGTCTCAAGCTCGGTGCGGATCTCCGCCATCTTATCCTTATACTCCTTTGCCTCGCCACGTATGCCATCGCGTATCACGTCGATTCTGCCGCGAAGTTCATCGTGTGAAAGCCCAGTCAGCTCATCGCTTATAGGGTTTATCTCTTTTTTGAGGCGATCCCAAAGAGGACGCACTGCGCGCTCGCTCTGATCGCCGAATATCTTTTTAAGTAGTCCGTTTAATCCCATGGATTCTTATGTTTTTTCAATTGGTTGGTGTTTAGATGTTCACTTTTTGAGGTTGAGAGGCTTGGATGCGGATCCATTGGGTGAACGTATTCTCAGCACCTGAGTGACAGTGGGAGCCACGGCTGTCGCATCGACAGGGGTGCCTATTGTGACCGGCTCCACGTTTGGTCCCATGATAAACACGGGCGTCTGTACGAGTCCGGAGCGGATTACCTGTGTCTCATTGGGGAATTTCGTATCGTCCACTACCGACCAGCCGGCATTGAACTCCAATATCACATCGCCACCGGTCTTCGGGTCAGTGCCGAGACGCATTGCCTCCATCGCCGGCAACGACGACGCCATTATGTCGCTCATTGTAAAGGCATCGCTGACGCCGCTCATCTGCACGAGAAAATCACGCGACGCCTCCGCCACTTCCTTGAGATCGAGTTTGCGCTCCTCTATCTGCTTGCGGTCAAGATAGACGTGTCCGCCACTGAACGTGTCGACATAATCACCGTTGCCATAGCGGGCGGCGAGATATGAATTAAGCAGCGACAATGCACGCTTTACAGAGAAGTAGCCTGTCGGAGTACGGTATTTAGCATCATCCTCCACTGCATCGTCGTAGTAGCCTGTAGAAGCCACGTAGACAAGGGTGTTGTTGAGACCGACGTATTTGTCGATTGCATCAAACAGACGTGACAACTGCCCGTCAAGACGCAGATAGCTGTCTTCAAGCTCCAGACGGAAATCCCCATCCTTCACGTATTTGTAGGGGGCGGCGGTATAGCCTATGTTGAGCATGTCGATAGCATCGCCACGGCTCCCTATCTTCAGATCCCGAAGACAGGTTATCGCCACGTCTGTCACCTCTGTGTTGACCATCGGCGAGGAGATATACATGCGATACACGCTGCGGTCAGCCGTAGGGAAGGTATGCTTGAAATCAAGTATGCGTTTCTGTGCCGGCAGTCCCGGATATGTGGATAGCGGACGCGACGGCTTCCATTGCATCGTGTCGAGACGCGACGTGATAGGGTCACTGTAGTTGCGCTGTGTCAGCTGCGACGGAGCCTCACGATAATACGTGGTGGTAGCCCATTTCCCGGTGTTGTCATTAATCCAGAAAGCCGACGTGCCGGCATGACCAGCCATGATGATTGACTGCTGCGGATCGGGGGATATGGAATAGACTGCCGCAAGTCCGGCTCCATCTATGGCTATCTCGTCGCTGATGGTAGACAGACGCAAACCGACGGGAGAATATGTCTCGGTCGTAAAATTACCGATCATGGTGGCATCCTGAAGTGCGGGCACCATGTCGCGCACATTGGGATCATACACCTTTGATGACGTGACCCCGTTATGGCGTGGATATCCCCCGGTGTAGATCATCGCGGTGCCGCTCACCTTGTCGAGTCCGTTCACCTTGAAATCCACATCCTTCAGGAAAGCCCCGTCTTTCATGAGCTTGTTAAACCCCTTTTCGCCAAAAAGGTTCTGTAGATATTCGATATAATCGGTGCGTAGCTGGTCTATCATGATCCCCACGACCAGTTTTGGACGCGAGGCATCAGCATAGAGCATCGTATTGATGCCCACAAGACCGCATATCACCGATGTAATCAGTCGATTCATTTACTTTTTTACGATTTCTTCTTTATTGTTATTCCGCGAGCGGATCTACCCTTTCGCGTCGCAGGCGTTCTTACTGTGGAAGAAGACCGCCCATTATTATTATAACTATCTTTGTGGATGATTATTGCATAAGTGGCTGAAAGTATCAGCGTGATGCCTATAAGCGGGAAGATGGCAGGGTTGCCACTTTGCTGCATGAAGGGCCACACAAGCAACATACAGATGAGAGCAACTATGTCGCAATAAGCCATCGCCACCGCTGCCGGACGCAACGTGCGCCACCACACACACAACCCGATCACCAGCTGAAGAGGATTGAGCCATATCAGAAGCATATTGGGCGATGTTGCCTCATGGCTTGATATAAACACCAGAAATGCCGTCAAAGTTCCCGTTAATCCCAAAAGAGTGAACCACAAGGAATATACCCATTTTATTATCCTATTGGTTTTCAAACTATAGGCAGCAAACACAATCGTCAGGACAAATAGTATCCATGCCACTGCCAATGGCGACAACCAAAAGGGAGTCGGACCGAGCGTCACGTCGCCGTCACCCTCATTGAGCACACGCGTGGCTTTCACGAGCCGTCGCCCGTCAGAGAGTCGCGCTGCTCCCGCCCTCTGCATCATTTCAACAGGCACAAACATCTCCTCGCGCCCGGTCACTCCATAGTCGATACCCGAACCCAAGGCAAGGTCGATACCAAACTGATACCACGGATAATTGCGGTTGTAGGCACGCATCTCATTACGGAACGTTCCGTAGGTGACGCTATCGGGATAGATCACCCGCACATCGTCATAAGCGTCGTCGATCCGGTCAAGGATGCGCGTGGCACAGTTGTCCTTCACGTAGTTGTAGCGGTAGCGGCGATTCTGCGGCAACGCCTCTGTCTGGAGAAGTGCAAGAAGCCTGTGAGCCTCCTCAGGGGTAAGATTGAGATCCTGCTCCACCACTCTCGACCCACGTGAGACGTATTCCGGCATAAACCATTCAAACGGATATCCGGCACACAGATAGTCGGTCTCCCCTTTCACAAACCGGTAGACGAAATTCGGCTCGCGGAAGTTGAACACTCCGTAGTTCCACACAGAGTCTCTCCCCTCTCCTCTCACTCGGATAGCCTCATGACCGTAAAGTTCATATATTTCCGGACCGGGATAACACGTGATAAGGCTGACCGTCAAAGGCGAATCGGCTTCTCCGGCAGACTTGGCACGGGGCATATCTCCGGCAGTGACGGCAGTGGCGGGAAGCCACGACAACGCCATGACAATAAGTATTGCCATGGCGCCCGTGATCGTTCGATATATTGACTTTAGTATCAATTCATGCAAGGATTTATGCATTGCAATCATTCGAGATTAAAACTCGCAGTTCTTCGGATAGCGCGGGAAAGGTATCACGTCGCGGATGTTCTGCATACCGGTGACGAAGAGCACCAGACGCTCGAAACCGAGACCGAAACCGCTGTGAGGAACCGTGCCGTATTTACGGGTGTCCATATACCAGTCCATGCCGGTCAGTCCAAGCTCCTCTATACGTTTCTGCAGCTTCTCATAATTCTCCTCTCGCTGGCTACCGCCGATAATCTCACCGATTTTCGGGAAAAGCACGTCCATTGCGCGGACAGTCTTGCCGTCATCGTTGAGCTTCATATAGAACGCCTTTATCTCCTTAGGATAATCGGTCAGGATGACCGGTTTCTTGAAATGCTCCTCCACGAGATAACGCTCATGCTCCGATGCAAGATCGACGCCCCAATAGACCGGGAACTCGAATTTCTTGCCGCTCTCCTCGAGGATCTTCACGCCCTCGGTGTAAGGTAGACGCACGAAATCGTTCTCAACCACAAATTTAAGGCGGTCGATAAGTTCCTTGTCAAAATGGTCGTTGAGGAATTTTATATCATCGGCGCAATGCTCAAGCGCGTAGGTGATGCAATATTTAATAAACTCCTCGGCGAGATCCATATTGTCGGCTATCTCATAGAATGCCATCTCCGGCTCTATCATCCAGAACTCGGAAAGGTGGCGCGGCGTATTGGAGTTCTCCGCACGGAATGTCGGTCCGAATGTATAGATCAGACCGAGAGCCGTAGCACCTAACTCACCCTCAAGCTGACCGGAAACGGTAAGCGATGCGAGTTTGCCGAAGAAATCCTGAGAATAGTCGATATTTCCTGCCTCATCTTTAGGCAAATCGTTGAGAGGAAGCGTGGTCACCTGGAACTGTGCACCTGCGCCCTCGCAATCCGATGCCGTGATCAGCGGAGTATGGAAATAATAGAATCCTTTATCGTTGAAGAATTTATGTATGGCGTATGCGAGTGCGTGGCGTATGCGGAGCACGGCACCGAACGTATTGGTGCGCGGACGCAGATGCGCCTTCTCGCGAAGGAATTCAAGAGTATGACCCTTCTTCTGAAGCGGATAGTCGCCGGGGGCTGTGCCGTACACTTCAAGCTCACGAGCCTGTACCTCAACCGACTGACCTGCACCCTGAGATGCAACCAACTCCCCCTGCACGTGGATGCTCGACCCGGTGGTGATTGCCTTCAGGTCGTCGTCGGAGAATTTAGAAAGGTCAAACACAATCTGAAGATTGTTGATGGTGCTGCCGTCGTTCAATGCCACGAACTGCACGTTTTTGTTGCCTCTCCTGGTTCTTACCCAGCCTTTGACATCTACAATCTCACCGGCATGAGATGCGCCTTCCGTGAGAACGGTCTTGACTGTCTTTCTTCTTATATCTTCCATCTGTCAAAAAAAAATACATTATGAAGGATTTTACTCGAAGCTACCCATGCGGAGGAAGTTAACCTCTTCCTGAGTGAGATAACGCCAGCGTCCACGGGGAAGGTTCTTCTTGGTGAGTCCGGCGAAGTATACGCGGTCAAGCTTGGTGACGCGATAGCCCAGACTCTCGAATATACGGCGCACGATACGGTTTCTGCCGCTGTGGATCTCGATGCCTGCCTGATTGCGGTCGGTCTCGCTGACGTAGCTGATTGCATCGGCATGAATCTCCCCATCCTCAAGCTCGATACCATCGGCGATGCGCTGCATATCCTCCTCGGTGATATCCTTGTCGGTCCACACGTGGTAGATCTTCTTCTTCACAAACTTGGGATGAGTGAGCTTAGAAGCAAGGTCGCCATCGTTGGTGAGAAGCAGCACGCCCGTAGTGTTGCGGTCAAGGCGTCCTACAGGATAGATACGCTCGCGGCACGCATTCTTCACAAGGTCAAGCACGGTGAGGCGTCCGTTGGGGTCATCGCTAGTGGTCACGCAGTCTTTCGGCTTGTTGAGAAGCACGTAGCACTTGCGCTCCGGAGTCACCACCTTATCATCATATTCCACCACGTCATCATGTGAGATCTTGGTTCCGAGTTCAGTGACAACCTCTCCATTTACCTTCACGAGACCCTGTGTGATGAATTCATCAGCTTCACGACGTGAGCAAATGCCGGCATTTGCCATAAATTTGTTAAGACGGATCTGTTCGTTGGGATCGATATCCTCAAGTATGTAGTCCACCTGTTTCGGACGCGGAGTGAACATCTTGTTGTTTTGAGGCTTGCGGAATCCTCCCTGGTTGCGGTTGTTATAGCCACCCTGGTTGCGGTTGTTGTAGCCGCCCTGGTTACGGTTGTTGTAGCCGCCCTGGTTGGGACGCTGCTGGTAGCCACCCTGGTTGCGGTTGTTGTAGCCGCCCTGGTTGCGGTTGTTGTTGTAGCCGCCCTGGTTAGGACGCTGCTGGTAGCCACCCTGGTTGCGGTTGTTGTTATAGCCACCCTGGTTGAGACGCTGCTGATAGCCACCCTGGTTGCGGTTGTTGTAGCCGCCCTGGTTGGGACGCTGCTGGTAGCCACCCTGGTTGCGGTTGTTGTAGCCGCCCTGATTACGATTATTGTAATTATTCTGACGCGGCTGATAATTGCCCTGACGCGGCTGATAACCTTGACGCGGCTGATAGCCTCCCTCTGCATTCTGATGGAAGCCGGTCTCAGAAGCACCTTCAGTCTTCTCTCCTTCGCCATCGGAAGCGGCGGGACGCTGCTGATAATTCTGCTGATAAGCGGGACGGTCGTAATGGTTGTTGTAGTTATTTCTGCCATATCCCATCGGACGCTGCTGATAACCATACTGTCTCTGCTGGTAACCTTGACGGTCGCCATACTGACGGTTGGCAGGCTGACGTTCGCCGGAAGCGTTGTCATCGTTAGGGTAATTCACTTTCTCATAGCGGTTTTCTGAATCTCCGCTCTCTGCATTCCCGACAGTGGGTGCTACGCCGATTCTCGGCCGTTTTGGTTTCTTTTCTGATTCCATCTTGACAAATTTCTGTTTCTTTTTTTCTTATCCGGTCAAAACTATGCCCTCACGGCAGCCGACCTCAGAAAGGGTTATTATGTATTTTATTTGAGTTTTTGATTGGTGTCTCAATAATATTAATTGGCTATATATCAATTAATCTGTGTGAACGACATCAACAATTGAAGCAATGAAGTCGCAGATGCGCCTCATATTGACGCAAAATTAATAAAAAAATTTCAAAACAAAATAGTTTTCTCGAATAAATTTAAATATCAGGCAGCTGAGATCGTAATCTCAGCTGCCTGAATGGTCTTTATTGTCTTTACTGTCATTATTGACATTACTGACATTATCGACATTAATGTCAGTTTGTCAATCACAATTTGACGCTATATTATTTGCGTGGTGCGCCTGTGATTTTCTCCAATCCCTTGGCTATATCGTTGAAGATATCATCCACTACGCCGCTTCCATTGACAGGGAGATACTTCCCTTCGTTATGGTAGTAATCGCGGAGCGGGGATGTCTGGTTGTGGTAAACGTCAAGACGTTTCTTGATGGTGTCGATATTGTCGTCAGCACGCCCTGTCTCCTTGCCACGGTTGAGCATACGCTCCACAAGTTCCTCCTCCGGCACTTCAAGACCGACAACGGCATGAAGCTCCGTGCCTCGCTTTGCCAAAAGCTCCTTCAATGCCTCTGCCTGCGGGATAGTGCGTGGGAAACCATCAAAGATAACCCCCTTCTTTCCCTTAGCATCCTTTTCAAGGACGTCATCAAGTATGCTTATCATAAGCTCATCGGGAATAAGTTGTCCCTGAGAGATAAACTCCTGTGCCACCTTCCCAAGATCTGTACCACGTTTGATGTGATCACGAAGAACTTCTCCCGTAGAAATATGGAATAGTCCGAATTCATCAATTAGTTTTGCACTTTGTGTCCCTTTGCCACTGCCGGGAGCACCGAATAATACCAGATTCATATAGTTTATGGTTTAAGGTTTATACTTTATAGTGGAGAGTGGAGAGCCATTTTATCTACTCTTTTTATCGAGATACAGAGACCGATCCGGAAGACCTACTCTTTGATGACGTAGATATCCTTCAGGTTGCGCACCTTGCCATCGAGGTCAAGACCATATCCGATGATAAAACTTGGGGGAATCGTGAATGCTGCATAATCCGGGGTGAAACCTGTCTTGCTGCTTGCCGGCTTATGGAGTAGAGTGACAAATCTCACCGATTCCGGACCCTGTTTCTTGATATCGGCTATCATCTGCTTTGCCGTCAGACCGGTGTCGACGATATCCTCGATAATGACAACATCCCGTCCGGTCAGATCCTCCGTAAGACCGACAAGCTGCTTGACATTACCAGTGGTCGACATGCCCTCGTAGCTCTTGTAGCGCACGAATGTCACCGAGCAGTCGTTGATGCCACATTCCCGGATTAAGTCTGCCGCGAATATGAATGCCCCGTTTAAGACACAGATAAACAGCGGGCGCTTACCCTCCAGGTCCCTGCGAAGTTCTGACGCCACTCGCTTTACCTGACGGCGGATCTCATCCCTCTTCAGGAACGGGACGAACGTGAGTCCGTCTACCACTACCTCTTCAGCTATCCGCTCGTCGTCTGTCATCAATTTCTCTTCCATGATATTTATCCTATATTTTCACTTTCTTTCCACCGATGATGTATATACCCTTGGGAAGCGATGCAATCTCTTCATCAGTAGCATCCTGATAAAGCTGCACTCCCGTGATGGAGTAGACTGCCCGCGGTTTATTCCCACCGACTGCCTCTATCTCATCCACGTCCGCCTCAAATTCCGAATGAGTCTTTACGCATTTGAGTTCATCCTCATACCATCCCGGCACCACGAGATATGCCGTATTCGCCGGCACGTAATCAAGTCCGGATGCCTTGACAAAGCCAAGTGAGCCATCGGCACATCGCCCGAGCACACGCATTGTAGTCGGGTCATACTTGACGCGGTTGATATGTCCGGCTATGTCGCAGTTGAAATACTGACCTTTCAGCTTGTTGCCGCTGACCGCACTCCCTGTGCCCCCTACTGTCATACGGTTATCACCCGGCTCTGTCCCGACACATTCCACAACCACAGGAGTGGCGGCGGGAACTGTGCCCTCTATCTCGGAAAGCTCGACCCAACCGTTCTTGACATTGCTGACATAATACATCTTCACTCCGGAGGAATATGCCGAAAACGGGAAGGAGGCATATACCGTGGTGTAGAGCGACCCATCAGCATCCACATCTGGCATCGCTCCATAGAAATTCTCGCCCGCCGCATCCATCGGGAGTATAAACCATTTACGATAGTCGCCTGAGGAATTGGTACCCATTGTGCCACGATTACCCGACCAAGAGTTGCCATCAGCAAGATATTTTGTCACTCTACCATCTGTGCCGTATGCCATGTATAGCTTCTGCCCTTTTGAGTTGCCATTCTCCCGCAACTTCAAATAATGGTCTATGATCTGATAAACCCCCGTGCCTTGCGTGGTAAGCTGATATTCCGATCCCACTTTTGAAATATAAAATACAGAGGCTGGATCGTGTGACACATCATCAAACACGAGCCATAGTTTTATTGCCTGCAAATCAGCTGTTGTGGCGGCAATATCGATACTGCCGCGATTGTCTATAACCGATGCATAGCGTTTTGTCTTGTAATTTTCAACCCTGTAGTAACCATCACCATTCAAATCAGCATATACGCCTAAAGTAGTTGCCGCCGCAACAATAAGAGTAAATATTTTCTTCATAAAAACATTATTTCCATACCTGCATACCCATCTGAACCGACAATTAAAGAGATGCCTGACATTCATAGGGAATCGGAATTTAAAAAATTGGTCATACCGGAGCATATCCGATATGACCAATTTAATAACGATTATTTTCTATAATTATTTCACCTATTGCGAAATATTACGCATCTCACTGCGCAATACAGATTGCCACACGGTTCTGTACGGGATCGGGATAAGGCTGATCCTCTGCCTCACCCATGCTCTTCACTGTCATGCGAGATGCAGAAATACCGTATTTTGTCTTAAGCATATTGGCAACTGCCTCTGCACGGCGTGCTGCAAGACGAAGGTTAAGCTGGAGTGAGCCTGTGCCCTTGTCGGCATAACCTGTAATCGTAACCTTTGCATCAGGATGCTCCTGAAGGAAGTCTGCAACCGTAGCCACCTTTGTAGCCTCGCTGCCAACGATAGCAGTAGTGTTGATCTTGAAGAACACGTCGCGACGAAGCATCTCTACCTCTTTCTTTACAGGCTCTTCCTTAACAACCTCTACAGGAACTTCCACAACTTTCTCAACGATCTTCTCGATCACCTGAGGAGCCGGCTCCTCGATTACGCGGGTGCGAGTCTCATATTTGGGACCGAAGGCGTATTTAACGCCTACGAGTGCGTTGAAATACCAGTCAGAGTTTGAGCCGATCTTTGAGTTGTAGTTATCGCTGAGGGTATTTGCCATAACCTCAAGACCCACCTGGACGTTCTCTGCCACGTTGAAGTTAACGTCAAGACCGAACTGTCCGAGGAAACGTACCACTGTGCCATCCCATGCATTGCCGAGAAGCTTGTAGTCAGCACCGTAAATCTGATTTGCACCTGCGGCACCAGACACTTGCTTGAGATAAGCGGCGTTGATGTCGTTAGCCTCACCATTGCCGAAGCCGATGTTCATTCCGAGACCAGCGATAAGGTTAACCTCAACAAGACGGTTGGGATTGTAGCCGCCGATAAGGTTGGTCATGTCTACAACCGCATCAATAGTGGGTGCTACATAGTTCCATTTCCAACGGGGATCGTCCTGACCCTTCATCTTGAGGATACCTTTGCTCTGCCATGCGTTTACAGCAAGACGGGCACCGATGTAGGGATTGAACTTATAGCCTACTGCAAGCTGTGCATTCGGACTGAGGAGCTTGCCGAAGCCACCCTCGCCAAGAGTCTCCTGCATACCGAACTGAGCCTGACCATACCAGTGAGGAAGGAATACGTATTCGGTGACTGTTTCCTGAGCGTTGGCACAGAGACCACCGAACAGAAGAGACGCTGTCAAAAGAATTTTATTTAATTTCATTTTCATTTTCTTTTTTGGGTTCTGTAATTATATATAACAACTCAGTGATTACTTAACCGTAACGTAGTAACGACGGGTAGATGTGTAGCCACGGTAGTCAAGTGCGGAGTAGAGAATTGCGTATGTCTTGCCTGACTGGAGTTTGCTTGCATCAATACCTACACGGTTTACTGTGCCTGCAAGCACTTCATTAAGACCTGCGCCACCGGCATTTAGATTAGCCACGTTGGATGCGTCAAGAGTGCCGTCAGCCTTAACCTCACCTACAACTGCAACATACTTCTTGTAAGCCGGAACCACGAGTTCTGCATTGTAAGAAGTGAGATACATTGTCACTGAGTTACCGCTACCCTTTACAAATACCGAAGGATCTGTCCAATCTGTTGAGAAATGGTGAAGCTCGCCATCTCCGCCCTTGTATGCTGCATATACCTGCAGATATGCATTCGGGTTCTCAAGGATACCATTAACCTTATTGGCGATGCGGTTCCAGAGTTCAACAAATTTCTGTGCACCGTCAAGTTTGCCGGCAATCTGATTCTCAATCTTGTCAAGGATATCGGTCAACTGTTCATTGATTGAAGCATCTACGCTCTTAAGTTGGCTATTGATATCTGAGATAAGAGTCTCAACCTGACCGATCAACTGCTCCTTAACGGCAGCCTCAATCTCACCGGTAAATCCGGAACCCGGTTTATTCGGATCTCCGTTGATGGATTCTACAATAGAGTTGACAAAGTCGTTCAACGCGGTGTTATTGTCTTCAGGTATTGAAACCGTACCACCATCATAGCCAAGTATAAGTTCACCCTCAAGAGGATTGCCCATACCATCCTTTACTGATGAAAGATCTATCTTTATCTGTGATTTCTCAATCTCAAATTTAACATCTTTAAGACTGAAATCCCAATTATATTTTGACTCATCGATGCCAAGATTCAACTCAATCTTGATATCCTTTCTGAGATCAGCGAAGAAATCATGGAGAACGTTTGACAAGCGACCGAATGTCGGAAGCTTCTTGCTTGACGACATACCTTCAGCTGTACGGAAGCTCAATGGATGGAACGTAGTAGCTGCAATGTCATACTTTGAAAGGATTGAACGATCTTCAGTAGCATCTGACCCGAAGATAGGAGACTGCGTTGTGAGCTCGACTGCGTATGCAGGAAGGATACCGTCAAACTGACGATAGAGAGCAGCTGCAAGATCAGCGATGCTTGACTTAGAGCGGTCGTTGTAAAGATCCTTAACCGCTGATTTCAATGCAGGATCAATCTCAAGTTTGATAGCTGCAATATCGTCAACTGTGGGAAGGATGTTAACTCTGTAGAGACCGTTCTGCTTGCCGGCACGTGTGCCGAAAGAGACACCGAAATTGAATTCAACATCATTATCCTTTACAAGTTCAAGCTGACCGAGCACATATTCACCATTGCTCTTGACAAGACGGATCTTCATGCCGCTGCAATCGATGTTGCTGGGATTAACTGTAACGTAAAGATTACCGAGGGTTCCAATCTTAGTATCCTTTGTAACCAAATCAGCTTCGTTGGTTGCTGAATGACCAAGAGCTGCCCATACAGCATCACCGAGGTCGCCGGCAAGATTATCCTGGCTGTACTCAAACACGGAGTTTCCATTGTTCGGGAAATGGATGTCGTGGTCAGCAGAATAGAAGTAGTTGGCAAGGATTGTGTTGCTTACACCGATAGGCAGGTTGAACGTACCGAACATCGGGTTAACACAACGCTGAATCTCGATGTTGGTGATGAGCTGCGCAAACATCTTCTCAACAAAAGAAGTAATTTTCCCAGCGGCAGCAAGGGCTTCATTTCCTGTAATCTGAGCAGCATAAGCAGCAGCCTGTGCAGCATCAGCAGCAGCTTGTGCTGCATCAGCAGCAGCTTGTGCAGCATTTGCTGTGCCTTGCGCTGCCTCAGCAGCAGCCTGTGCAGCAGCAGCAGCCTGTGCTGCCTCATTAGCTTTAGTCAAGGCGGCCTGCGCTGTAGCATTCGCACCATTGGCTGCATTTTTTGCCTGTTCAATAAGATCGATTAATTCCGTCTTATCTGCTTGAGTAAGATAACCGGCTGTTTCAAGGATAAGCACACGTGCCTCAAGTGCCTGCAACCTAGCCACCGTAGCGTATTCGCCCTTATCCTGTTTTTCAGCGATAAGATCCTGAAGCATTTTCACAACATCGGACTGCGACTGTTTGATTTCAGTTTTGAAGCTGTCCTCGTTGTCCTTACAAGAAGTGAACATGCCGACCCACCGGTCGTAACGGTAAGCAACAGCAAGCCGTTGATTAGTTTTCTATTCATTCCTTAATAGATTTGAATTGATTAATATTTGTTTTTTATTGTAGTGTTCCATTTTTTGTTAGACATAGACGCGCTGACACCCCGTCGGACAACCGACCTTATCAGCATTACTATATTAACTTTAAGTGAATTGCGGTTGTGGAAAGAAGACATTAAAGCTTCATATCAGGGACTCGGATACCCGAATTCACTCTGAAAATTGACCACAAAGGTAAGACTCTTTATTGTATCTAACAAATTTTTAGAAAAAAATATCGCAACTTTCTCAATTTTTCTTAAAAATTATTCCTTTTAGCACAATATTTCAGCACATTTCTCCAACCATTTTTAACCATTCATGCGGATCGTCAGTCTGTAGAAATCGCTAAGCACATTCATTCCACAAAGAGTAATGGAAATAACTTGTAATTATCACACCCAAAAATCATAAATTTCTTAAATTATTTTTACTTTCAAGTAAACATTGCCACCAATATATTTGTATTAGTAAAAACTTAATAATAAATTTGCACAATAAATTTACCTAAAAGCAAAAACGTGGATATAATCGAGATATATAAAGGGATTCTCTATAGCATAAAATTTGATGAGGAGGATACAGATGAATATAGTCGCACATTACGACTATGGAAAGACCTGGACTATCTTGTCGATTTTTTTGAGACAAACTACAAATATATTGACCAACCATTTTGGCGAGAGGCAGGATTAGATCCGGAGAAACCGAACATATCCGCTGAAAGGGTTGCAAAAGAGGCAATCGATCTTGCCTCATATATACACGAACTTGCTAAAAATACTGAGGCAGGGGAATTGCCCGATTTTGAAAATTTCTTTCAACCATTGGGCGGTAAATATTCATATATTCGCGAACTAGAGCCACACAAATCATACGGCACTTTCAGTCCTTCCTTAATCAGAATATATGCCATAAAATTCGATACAAATACGTATATGGTGGTATTTGGAGGAATAAAATTGGGCAGTACCATACAAAATTCCCCTGGACTTAGAGAACAAGTATTTAACAGAATTGATAATGTAATCGCATTTCTCAAAGCCAACGGCATTTTTGAAAGCGATGATTTCTAAAATCCGACAATATGAAGTTCAATCTTGAAAAGCTACAAAAAATCGCGAAACCGCTTCCGGATAAAGAATGCCAAGACATAGATTATCTGATACAGAATCGAGACTGGCTTATTTTGTCCGTTAAACTGGCGTTAAAAATACGATCCCTTATGAAGGCGGATGGTATCAGTCAATCGGAGCTCGCACGACGTATGAAAGTAACCCCGGCACAAATCACTAAAATATTAAGCGGGCATGAGAACCTTGGGCTTAAGACAATTGCAAAAGTCGAAGCTGCCCTTGGCAAACCGCTTTATGATATACACATCGATGATGACATGCATAAAGTATCCAACAAAACATCTGTAAGATTCTTGACATTTCCGGTATTTATATCAAGCAGTCCTATTTGCAACAGGATCTCATCTAATAATCCGGTAATGGCATCATTTGTCCAACCCACATTAAGCTGACATGGAAAATCCGATATTATTCAAGTTCTTAAAAATGGACTTGACACAATTTGCGATCTTTGTTGATAACTATCCTATTGAAACTCAGAAATTAGGGGTATGCTATCGTTTTCAATTTGCCTATAATTTCGAGGAACATCTTGTGTTATGCAAGACAATCATCGAATTATCAGATAACGACAAGTTGGTTCTGAAGGCAGATCTTGACTGTTTCTTCAAAATAGAAGAGGAAAGTGCGTTTGCTATTGAATGTAACGATGAAGCCACATTACATCCGGTGCTTTTAGTTCAGTTCGCATCCCTTGCTTACGGGTCTATGCGTGGAGTGCTGTATGCAAAAACTTTAGGTACTCCCCTAAATAATTTCATTCTGCCTCCAAGCGAAATCTCTCCTCTTCTTAAGGATCCGTTGAAATTTAGTCAAAGACAATCTGCAGATTCGAAGATAACCTCGTAAATTCGTATGATTTTGCAAGCGGGTTTCGTTTGTCTGACAAAATTTTACTAATTTTGCAGATTATTATCACCGACAATATTTGTATGCGTAAGTTTTTTTTATCAATATTAGCTATCGCGGCTCTCGCCGCATTCTCTACGGATGTCAATGCGCAATTGAACCATAAGTTTACGAAAGTATACAGGGTGCCCAACAACAATAAGAAGGAATCATTACCCGACGATTCCCTCCTGTTCCGTCGTCCTACACCAAAGCCAACTGCCTCCAATCGTATAAGCCTTAAGGAATGGTGCCGACAGAATAACGTTGCCGACAATCTGGAGGCGGCTTTCACCCTCGGAACCGGTGGACTCGGTCTTGAACTCGCCACACCTATAACGAAATGGACTCGCCTGCGTGCCGGAGTGGAGTGGATACCGTCGTTTCATCTCCCACTAAGTTTCGAGATCTCCTCTTTCAATGAGGGGAACGTAAATAATGACATAAGCCACATACAGGATATGGTGTATGAAATGACAGGGCTGCACATGGATGACGAGGTTAAGATGATCGCAAAGCCGAAGATGTTGAACTTCAAACTGCTTGTCGACGTCTTCCCGTTCCAGAACAACCGTCACTGGCATTTTACCGCAGGTTTCTATGCCGGCAATTCAATCATCGGACGCGCAGAGAACAAACGCAACCAGATGCCAACGCTGGTGGCTCTCAATCTGTATAACCGTGCGTATGATTATTTCACCACTATCGAGGATATCTATGACGTGCCTATCGGCGGAGGAAACTACCTTGACCCTGACAAGGTGCTCGAATTGCAGGAGAAATTCCGTGAATATGGACGCGCCGGCATACATATCGGTGATTTCAAGAACGGAGAGCCATATATCATGCAGCCCGCTCAGGATGGCAAGGTGAGGGCAAAGGCGAAGACCAACCCATTCAAACCTTATTTGGGATTCGGCTACAGTGGTGCAATCGACAAGGAGCAGCGATGGAATATAGGCGTGGAGGCAGGCGTGCTGTTCTGGGGTGGCGCACCACAAGTCATCCTGCACGATGGTGTCAACATGAATAAGGATCTCGTGAACGTGCGCGGGAAGGTAGGCGATTATCTCAACGTCATGAAAGCCCTCCCCGTATATCCTCTCATCAACTTCAAGATCTCCTACTCCTTCTTCTGATCTCATTTTCTTCCGATCTCATTCTTCCGACAAATGCATAAATCAACATCATACATCTTCTCACTCCGCAGATCATTACCGATTCTTTTATCCATTCTATTGTCGGTGATTGTCGGAGGATGCCGGAGTGTGAAGCTGTCGGATGCCGATGATGCTTTTGCACGAGGTGAATATTTCGATGCCCAGGCGATGTACCGCAAGGTCTATAACCGTATGACCAAACGAGAGGAACGTCCCGCCCGTGGAGAGGTGGCTTTCAAGATGGGACTCTGCCAGGCGAAACTTAACATGGCGGCAAACGCTGCAAAGAGTTTTCAGAACGCCCTGAGATACGAATATCCCGACTCTACCCTATTCCTTTATCTCGGAAAGGCGTTGCAGGCATCAGGGAAATATAAGCAAGCTATTGAGGAATACGATAAATATCTCGCGCTTGTGCATGATGATGCGCTTGCACGTGAAAGCGTCACAGGTTGCCGACTTGCCATTGCCGCCAAAGAGCAGCCGAAGACACGTTATGTGGTGAAAAAATCAAAGATATTCAACACCAAACGCGCCGACTTCTCCCCCATGTATCTCGACAAATCGCTCGACAAGCTATATTTCACATCAACAACGGAGAAAGCTACCGGCGAGAAACGCTCGGAGATTACGGGCATGAAGAAGGGCGACATATATTTCAGCAAGAAGGATGAACGCGGGCAGTGGCAGACTCCACAGCCTGTGGAGGGTGAGCTTAACACGGATGCCGATGAGGGTATCGTGAGTTTCTCGCCTGACGGACAGACCATGTATCTTACCAAGGCGCGCCGCTCGGAGACTTCCGACACATCCGTGGAGATCTACACGTCAAAACGCAGTGATGCCTCCTGGAGCGCACCGCAGAAGCTGGAAATCACCGCCGATACACTATCTGCCGTAGGACATCCAGCTGTCTCCTCAGACGGTCGCTACCTGTATTTCTGCAGTGATATGCCGGGCGGATACGGAGGTCTCGACATCTGGAGGATCAATCTTAATGAACGCGTCGGGAGTCTGGAGAATATGGGTCCGCAGATCAATACTCCGGGGAATGAGATGTTCCCCTACTCGCGCACCGACTCCCTGCTATATTTCTCTTCCGACGGACATCCGGGATTCGGCGGACTTGACATATTCAAGGCGAAACTAAACTCTACCGGCGACTATTGGAGCGTGGAGAATATGGGATTGCCAATGAACAGCCAGGGAGACGACTTCGGCATTACGTTTGGGGATGGGGAGAACGGTTTCTTTAGCTCTAACCGTGGGGATGCTCGGGGACGCGACCATATATTCAGTTTTGAACTTCCCGACATACATATCTCAATATCAGGATTCGTAATCGACAAGGATGAGGAACCTGTGCCTAATGCTGTGATACGTATCGTGGGTGACGACGGCAGCAACCAGAAACAGGTGGCTCGCGATGACGGCTCGTTTGAGTTTGACCTTGACCGAGGTGTGAAATACGTGATGAAAGCCGGTGCTCCCGGCTATCTCAGCCTGAAGCAGGAATTCGAGAGTGATTCCGCCGAGGAGGATGCGGAATATGCCATCGACTTCACCCTGGCTGCAATCAACAAGCCACAAGTGGTGGAGAATATATTCTATGATTTCGACAAGGCAACACTACGTCCGGAATCAAAGGCGGCACTCGATGAGATGGCACAGATGCTACGAGATAATCCCAACGTGACCATAGAGATGGGAGCGCACACCGACCGCAAAGGGAGCGACGAATATAATATCCGTCTGTCGGAACGCCGTGCCCAAAGCGTGATTGACTACCTTATCGCTGCCGGTATCGCCGCAGACCGCCTCAGTCCGAAAGGGTATGGGGAGAGCGTGCCAAAGACCGTCACCAAACGTATCAACCGCGAGTATCCTCAATTTCCGGAGGGCACAGTGCTCAATGAGGACTACATCAATACACTCTCTCCGGAAGATCAGGATGCGGCTGACCAGATCAACCGCCGCACGGAATTCAAAGTGCTCTCAATTGATTATGACCTTGACTGAATCTTAGGAGTCTTAGAAGTCTTAGGAGTCCTATAAGCCATCTCCACCAATTTCATCCAAGGCAAAATTAACGAAATCATTGAAGGGTTTTCCTATACGGAATAGCCGTGTCACCTTCTCCACCAGGTCGGCACGTGAAAGTTCGGAATCCTTAAGCACATGACTCGCCACAAAATCCCGCGGACGCACCAGCTCAACATATTCCCAATCCTTCGGCACGCCTTTCGGCGCTGTCTTCAATGGATTCTCCCCCACTTCCGGGTAAGCCTCCTTAAATTCGGGAGAATGTATTATGTCTATGTATTCCTCCACATTATCGTAGATTGACATACGTATGGCGGATACCGCCTTCGACGGCAGACAGACCGTGCCGACAGCCACCAAAGAATTACCCGGTTCGATATGAAGATAATATCCCATGCGGTTCACCCTCTTTCCGTAGGGTGGACATATAAAGATTCCGATATGCGTCTTATATGGTGTCTTATCGTGGGAGAAACGTGTATCGCGATATATGCGGTATGTGCAATCTGAAGGGGAGAGACGGGCAGCCTCAGGCTCAAAAGAAGCAACTCCGGCTATAAGCAGAGCCGTCAGTTCATCTATCTGTGTCTTTACCTTCAAATATTCATCCTTATGCGCCAAAAACCATTCCCGGTTATTGTTTCCTGCCAAAGACTTCAGGAATTTCAGTATCTCTTTCATTTTGTATTTTATATAATATTTTGATTATAAACACATTATCAACTTCTCAAACTATCAATAGTATACAAAAAAAAAATTGATTGTCATCCCGACAACCAATCTTCTGTTAACCTTAAAATCTAATACCATGAAAAACTCACTGCAAAATTACAAATTATTTTTCAAAATCTGCTATATAACATAAAAAAAATTACTACCTTAACATTCTTTAATGTTTCTCTTAAAAAATCTTCAATAATAAGGATTTCTTTAAGGGTATTAAGGATCTTAAAGTCCTTAATGCAAAAAAGTCCTTTCTGTCATTAATGACGATATTGTCAATATTGACAGAAAGGACTTTTCTGACCGTTGCATGCCGAAACCGACTGCTACAAGCCCATGTTGTAGGCAGCAAGCCTCGACTGCGGATTTATCGTTTGATTGTGTCGATTGCACGACGGATACGTGCAATAACCTCCTCTTTCGGCATAAGCTCTGTGATGTCAAACATGTGCGGACCACGGCAAGCACCTACTACTGCCAGACGGAATGCGTTCATAACGTTGCCGAGATGATAACCTTTGTCGGCTATCCAGCCGAGCACGATCTTCTCTGCATTAGCCGAGGTCATGTCGTCAATGCCTTCAAGCAATCCGATAAGTTCCTCCATAATACGCGGAGTGTCCTCACTCCAACGTTTCTTGACGTCTTTCTCCGCATACGTCTCAGGCGCCCGGAAGAAGAAGTCGCCCTGCGTCCAGAGATCGTCTATCAGGTCGGCACGACCCTTGACCATACCGATTGCCTTCGCAACGTAGGCAGGATCGGCATCAGTTATGCCGTTCTCCACAAGTACGGGCTGGAACAACTGTGCCAATACTGCATCATCTGCCTTGCCAAGATATTCATGATTAAACCAGATACCTTTCTTATAATCAAACTTGGCACCGCTCTTGGAGCAATGGGCAAACGAGAACTTGCGGATAAGGTCGTCCATGCTCATCATCTCACTGTCATCACCGGGATTCCAGCCGAGAAGAGCAAGGAAATTCACCACAGCTTCCGGCAGATACCCCTTCTCGCGATAGCCTGAAGAGATCTCGCCAGTAGCAGGATCCTTCCATTCGAGAAGGAACACCGGGAAACCGAGTTTATCGCCATCACGCTTCGAGAGTTTACCATTGCCTACAGGCTTCAGCAGGAGCGGCAGATGCACAAACTGAGGCATCGTGTCGGTCCAGCCAAATGCCTCGTATAGAAGCACGTGGAGCGGTGCCGACGGAAGCCATTCCTCTCCACGGATCACGTGGCTCACCTCCATCAGATGATCATCGACTATGTTGGCGAGATGATATGTCGGGAGATTGTCAGCACTCTTGTAGAGCACCTTATCGTCGAGGATATTGCTGTTGATGGTCACTTTCCCACGGATAAGGTCATCCACAACCACGTCGCGGTCAGGCTCAACCTTGAAACGCACCACATATTGTGCGCCGTCAGCAATAAGACGGTCAACCTCCTCCTTCGGCATGGTCAGAGAGTTGCGCATAGAGCCACGGGTATGGGCATCATACTGGAAATTCGGGATATCCTGACGCGCTTTCTCCAACTCCTCAGGAGAATCAAAGGCAATATATGCCTTACCGTTGGCAAGAAGCATATCGACATGCTCCTTATATATCTCGCGACGCTCACTCTGCTTGTAGGGTCCGAAGGCCCCACCTTCGCGCACACCCTCGTCAAAACTTATGCCGAGCCAATGAAGGGCATCGTTGATATACTCCTCCGCGCCGGGAACAAACCGACGGCTGTCGGTATCCTCGATGCGGAGAATCATATCGCCTCCATTCTGACGGGCGAATATATAATTATAGAGAGCCGTGCGCACGCCCCCTATGTGAAGCGGTCCCGTCGGCGACGGGGCAAATCTTACTCTTACTTTGCGTTCCATGTATTATTGTTTTGTCATTTCAATTTCACTCGTATCTCCGGACGCAGATAACGGCTTATGGTCTTATAATTGTCTACGTCCATATACTTCCCCACGGTGAGACGCGCAGTGAGGAAGTCCTCGTCGGGAGAGATGGAATACGCCACCGTCGGGAACGGTATCATATCCTTTATCTCCTTCATGGTGATTTCCGCCCCCTTGGGAATGTCAAAGAAATCCTTAAGTTCAGGCGTCTTGAAAAATTCCTTGGAGTCCAACTCATTCAATTTATCATCGTAGAATCTCACCTCGCTGTCTTCCGCTTGTGTTGAACTGCCGACAGTATAGACCGATGCCACTACTGTGCTGCCCTTCTTGCGGTGCAACATGCGCAGTTCAAGGGTGCTGACCGGAGTCAGCTGCACCTTCATATATTCAGGCGTGCATGCCTCTATCCAAGAGAGTCCGTCCATGGCATTGACAGCCTTATAGACGCTGTCGGCATCCCAATAGTCAAGCATGTCAAGGCGTGTGGTCTTTTTAAGGATCTCAACCGGTTCGCTCTGAAGTGATACGAAAACATCACGGATTGACAACGTGTCAGCCGCCACCTTAGCGGCTCCGGCACGTTGGGGCATGAGCGCGGCTATGGCAAAAAAGATAGCCATAGCCAGACGCATCAGTCCTCCTTGATTATTTCTTTTTATAAAAGATCTCATAGTTTCCGTTATATTCAGCCTTCTTACCGGCTTTACCTTTCTTCTCCTTCTTCTCCTTTTTCTCTTTCTTCAAGGGTTTCTCCCTATCCGGATCCTTCCTGTCTCTCTTACTCTTGCTCTCCTTCTTATCCTTGCTGTCCTTGCGTCGTCTATCCCTGGAAGAGCCATAATCCTCCTTCGATGACTTACGCCCGCGTTTTTCACGACGGTCGCGGCTATCGCGAGAATAATCCCTGTCGGAGGCAATCTCCGGACGCAACACAATGCCGAAGAAATCCTCATTCTTCAGAGCATCTATTACGCGACGTGCATCATCCTTACGCACATCAAAAAGCGTATATCCCGACAAGAGGTCAATCCTGCCGATATCCGGCTTGCTTCCGACCACGTTACGGTTGATGATCTCCATAAGATTACCTGGGAAGAATCCCTGAGCCTTGCCTACGTTCACCATTATTCGCTCATAGCCGGACTCAGCCACTCGGCGGTCCTTGTCCTGCTTCTTATCGCGCTTCTCCCCTTTATCGGAGGCATTGAGGTCAATGTCAGGCATATCCTGATAATACTGGAGCAGACGATTAAATTCCAAAGAAAGCACGCGCTTCAGAAGATCCTCCTCTGAGAGCCATTCCAGCTTCTTGCGCACGCCGGGGAGATATTTCTCTATCTCCGACTCGTTGACCTGCACCCTCTCCAGGCGGTCGGCAAGGTTATAGAGCTGCTTCTCGATGATATGTTCGGGTGTGGGCACTTTCTTATACTCAAACTCCTTACCTATCTTCTTCTCTATCTCACGCAGACGTCCCTTCTCCTTCGAATGGATGATAGCCACAGAGACGCCAGTCTTGTTGGCACGTCCGGTACGTCCCGAACGATGGGTGTAGACCGCCACGTCGTCGGGCAATCCATAGTTGATGACGTGGGTCAGGTCATCAACGTCGAGACCACGTGCAGCCACATCTGTTGCCACAAGAAGCTGCGTCACATGGTCGCGGAATTTCTTCATAGCCAGGTCGCGCTGTGCCTGCGACAGATCCCCATGAAGACAATCGGCATTATAACCGTCGTTGATGAGTTTGTCGGCAATCTCCTGCGTCTCCTTACGGGTGCGGCAGAAGATGATGCCGTAGATATCCGGATTATTGTCGGCAATACGTTTAAGGGCAAGATATTTATCGTGCGCCTTGACCATATAATATATGTGGCGCACGTTCTTAGAGCCCTCATTCTTATTGCCTGCCACAAATTCCACCGGCTCATGCATGAATTCCTTGGCTATTCCGGCAATCTCCTTAGGCATCGTAGCGGAGAACATAAGCATCTTTCGCTCCTCCGGCACGTGAGTGAGTATCTCCTTTATATCATCGAGGAATCCCATGTTGAGCATCTCGTCAGCCTCATCAAGAATGACGGTATGCACATCGGAGAGCTTCACCTCCCCACGCTTTATAAGATCGATCAGTCGTCCGGGAGTAGCCACCACCACCTGCACACCCTTGCGGAGAGTGCGTATCTGGCTATCAATACTTGATCCGCCATATACAGGGAGTATTCGCAGGGAATCTATATATTTTGAGAAATCTGCAAGATCGCCTGCTATCTGTAGACAAAGCTCTCTGGTAGGAGCGATGATGAGTGCCTGCGGCACATTCTTACTTACGTCTATACGCTGGAGCACCGGCAGACCGAATGCAGCCGTCTTTCCGGTACCGGTCTGGGCGAGACCGACCACATCCCCATCTTTTTCGAGGAGATGCGGTATGACCATCTCCTGAATAGGCATCGGTGATTCAAAACCCATTTCCCCGATAGCTTTCAGCAACCGAGGTTCCACGCCAAGATCTTCAAACGTCTTGGCAACTTTATTTTCGTCCATATTATGGTAATTATATTTTGAGTCAATACATTTCGGGATAGCCTCCATGGCGTCCCTACCGTATATTAACGCTTCTGACGGCTTCTTTTCTTTAACCGGAGACATTTTTTACGATTACTTACGCGCGGAGCAAACTTTTTGCAAAGTTACGAAATAATTCCCACGTCGCCAAACTTGCATATATCATCTATTTGTAGTAACTTCGTAAGCAAATGCAGTTGCATGATGCCTACGGGCGGATGCAACGTCAACTGAATCTTATTCTCATGACACGAACATCTTTATCTTTAGCAATTTTGCTTTCTGCGGCAGCCTTGCAGGCTCCCGATGCGGCGGCTTGTACGAACCTTATAGCCGGACCGAAAGCCACAACCGACGGATCTGTCTTCATGACGTATTCCGCAGATTCCCACAACCTTTACGGCATGCTCAACCATACCCCGGCTGCAAAGCATGCCCCCGGCGCAATGAGAAAGGTGGTGGAATGGGACACTTCGAAACCTCTCGGCGAGATACCCCAGCCGGCTGAGACCTATAACGTGGTGGGCAATATCAATGAATTTCAGGTGGCTATCGGCGAGAGCACCTGGGGCGGACATGAAGAGCTTGTCGACACCACCGGCAACTCCATAATCGACTACGGCTCTCTCATACAGATTGCTCTCGAACGCTCGAAGACTGCACGCGAGGCTATAAAGGTGATGACCGACCTTGTTGACAAATATGGCTATGCAAGCAGTGGCGAGTCATTCTCCATTGCCGATAAGAATGAAGTGTGGGTGATGGAGATGATCGGGAAAGGCGCGGAGAAGGGTGCCGTATGGATTGCCGTAAGGATTCCTGACAACGCAATATCCGGACATGCCAATGAGCCACGTATCAGAAAGGTCGATTTCAAGGACAAGGAGAACGTGATGCACAGCAAGGACGTCATATCCTTCGCCCGCAGACGCGGATACTTCAATGGCAAGGATGCCGATTTCTCTTTTGCCGATGCCTACTCCACTCATGACTCCGGCACCCGACGCGGTTGCGACGGCAGAGTGTGGAGCTATTTCCGCCGATTCAACAAGGATGCCGACAAATATTTCGCATGGTGCAACTACGACAGCAACGAACCCATGCCCCTATATATCATTCCCGACCGCAAGCTCAGTCTGGAGGATATGCAGGCGAGTATGCGCGATCAATTTCAAGGCACCCCATTCGATATGACAAAGGATGTTGGGTCAGGTCCGAACCATGTGCCCTACCGCTGGCGCCCCATGGAGTATGAGGTGGATGGCAAGACCTATTGCATGGAGCGCGCTATCGCCACGCAGCAGACAGGCTGGAGCTTCATAAGCCAGACACGTGCCGACATGCCGGATGAAATCGGTGGCGTTATATGGTTTGGCACCGACGACACCAACAGCACGGTCTACATGCCGTTCTATTGCTCAATGACGGAAGTGCCTGCCGAACTCGCACCCGGCGACATCAACACATTCTCTTTTGATTCCAATTTCTGGATGACAAACTGGGTGGCAAACCAGGCCTACAACCGCTATGACCTTATGATTCCCGATATCCGTAAGGTGCAGGGTGGTCTGGAGAAAAAATATATATCATCTCGTGCCTCCCGTGAGAAGGAACTGAAATCAATGCTCGACAGAGGTGACAAGGCGGCATTGGTGGCAAGCGTCAACAGTGAGGGTAAAGCAATAGCGAAAGAGGCTACCGATGCCTATCGTGACCTCGGACAATATCTATTCGTGAAGTTCATGGACGGCAACATGAAGAAGACCGATGAGAACGGCAATTTCATTAAGAGTGAATATGGTCTGCCGGTATATCCTACGTTCCCGGGCTATGATAAGAAATACTACGAGAACATCGTCAAGGAATCAGGCGATCATTTCCTGGTAAAATAACAAGCGGACTGCGCGCTAAGCGACATGTTATATGAAATAAGTGACATGTAATAAGCAATGGTGTGCATTTCGCACTTAGCGATAAAATGAGGGGTGGAAGTTGAATCATAAATGATTTTCAACTTCCACCCCAATTTATTTCTTATTACTTGTAACAAGCAACATATTACCTGTTACTTGTCACATGTTACATCTCACTTAGCGCAAAGCGCGTCTGTTATTGCCTTGCATACCTCCTGCATCTTCTCCGGAGTAGGATTCTCAATCTTGTTCTTGAAATCCATATCACCCTCATTCTGAATGGGGATGAGATGTATGTGGGCATGAGGCACCTCAAGCCCCAACACTGCCACACCTACCTTTCGGCAAGGTATCGCTTTCTTGATGCCGGCAGCAACGTGCTTGGCAAAGACCATCATCTCGCCGAGCTGCGCATCGTCAATATCGAAGATGTAATCCGTCTCCTCTTTAGGCACCACAAGAGTATGCCCCCAGTTAACAGGATTTATATCGAGGAATGCGTAGAACTTATCATTCTCCGCAATCTTATAGGAGGGAATCTCCCCTGCTATGATCTTTGAAAATATTGTCATGTTCAGATCTCGATTTTGATCACCTCAAATTCCAACTGTCCGACAGGAGCCTGTACCTTAACGATATCGCCGACCTTATGCCCCATCAGACCTTGGGCGATCGGAGTGGCGGAAGAGATCTTACCCTCACGGATATTTGCCTCATTCTCAGTCACGATGGTATAAGTGACAACCATATTATTCTTCAGGTTCTTTATAGTCACTTTATTGAGGAGCTGGATTACGTCAGTATTCAGCTTGCTGTCGTCGATGATGCGTGCAGATGCTATAAGCTCTTTGATCTTGGCAATCTTCATTTCAAGCATACCCTGTGCCTCCTTGGCAGCATCATACTCTGCATTCTCCGAAAGGTCGCCTTTGTCGCGTGCCTCGGCAATTGCCTGTTTGATCATGGGTCGCTGAGCCTCAAGTTCGGAGAGCTCTTTCATTTTTTTGTCATACCCTTCCTGGGTCAGATAAGTAGCCATAGTTATCAGGTGTTTTTTATTAAATTTTTCATGATTAATTTACCGACAGGCAGGCAAAAAGAACTTTTGATATACCCTTGGATATTTTTCAAGAGATACTAAAAAATAAGGAATCTTTTATTTCCGTATCTTCCGCCTGACTTGCGGACGTGGAGACACGGCTCTAAAAGACCCTCGCTGACGCTCTTTCGCGTTCTGTCTGTATTTTCGGCTGCAAAGTTAATCTTTTTTAATTCCTCCTACAAATTTTACAACGTTTTTTACCTATAAATTATCATAAATTAACAAGTGAAGTCTGACGGAAATATAAATTTGCGAAAGTGGATTCGTTTCGCTACCTTTGTAAGTGAGTTGTATTAATTTCATTGTCATGACCTACTATTTCAAGCAGGCTGCCGCAGCCGCTTTTCTGATGATATCCTCTCTAATGACATCGGCTCGCGAGCATATCGACCTTGCCGGAGATTGGAACTTCATCCTACTGAATGCCCCTTCTGAAATTCCGGCGGAAGGTAAACTCTCTTTGCCCGGAACTCTCGACACCAACCGGGTAGGTATACCGGTAGAGGAATCGGACAACACGTCGCAACTTTCTCGACGATTCTCTTACACAGGTTCGGCGATATTCTCAAAGACAGTCACCATACCGGAGGAATGGCGTGGGAAGCATATCGAACTGTTACTCGAAAGGACACGTCCGGCTTCTGTGGCTGTCGATGGTAAACGGATATCCTACTCATCACTCATATCCGCTCCGCAACGTCATGACCTCTCGGATGCCCTATCTCCCGGAACGCACACCATAGAAATCACCGTGAACAACGGCGACTCAATACCTCTCCCCATCCGCAACAACTCCCACGCCTGCACCGAATCGACACAGACCAACTGGAATGGCATAATCGGGGAGATAAGGCTATCGGCTATGCCCCGGCTGCATATCAAGTCGGCAATCCCATTTCCTCAGACCGATTCCACCCGCAACGGCATGCGCCGATTAGACGTGACCCTATCACAGAACCCACCCGCCGGATATATTATCACTGCAATGACCGGAGATGATGAGGCGGACAGAATCAAACTCTCCCCCGACACTGACACATTCTCCCTCTGGCTACCTCCGACAGACCGAGAACAGATGTGGAGCGAATGGAACCCTACAAGCGAGAACGTAAGCATATCCTTGCAATCACCCGATGGCATGATGGAAGATTCCATCTCCGTCAGTTCCGCCCCACGTGATTTCCACACGGTAGGAAGGCAGTTTATCGTAAACGGTCATCCCGCTTTCCTTAGAGGTCGCCATGATGCCTGCGTGTTCCCGATGACGGCACACGTCCCTATGGACTATGAATCATGGAGACGCTATTTCAGTATCATAAAGGATTACGGACTCAACCATGTCCGGTTTCATTCATGGTGCCCACCGGAGGAATGTTTCCGCGCGGCTGACGAAGCCGGCGTATATCTCCAGCCGGAACTACCGATATGGGGTAGTTTTGACCACGACAACACTGAGCTTATGGATTTCCTCGCGAAGGAACTGGATGCAATAGTCTCGGAATATTCCCATCATCCCTCATTCATGATGTTCTCTCTTGGCAACGAACTCTGGGGTGAGATCGAGCTGATGAAGGGATTCCTTGACCGGGCGAAGGAGATCAACCCGTATCTTCTCACCACATACGGTTCAAATATCTATCTCGGTTGGAAAGGACATATAGATGGTGAGGATTTCCTCGTGACATGTCGCGTAGGGGGCGGTGACGGCTTCTCGACTCATACACGGGCATCTTTCTCATTTGCCGATGCAGACAACGGAGGAATCCTAAATTCCACCTATCCTAACTCGGAGATGAATTTCTCAAATGCCATATCCCTTTCACCTGTGCCGGTGATCGGTCATGAGACAGGGCAATACCAGATATTTCCGGATTTCCGCGAGATGTTCAAATATACAGGGGTGCTCCGTCCTGACAATTTCAAGGAGTTTGCACGCCGGGTCACGGATGCCGGGAATGCACGTAAGGCACAACGTTTCTTCCGCGCCTCCGGTGAGTTGGCTACGCGTCTTTATCGTGCAGATATGGAGATGAATCTGCGCACTCCTGGAATGGGTGGATTTCAGCTCCTCGACCTTCAGGATTATCCCGGGCAAGGTACGGCTCTTGTAGGAATTCTGGATGCATTTATGGATTCGAAAGGGCTGGTGACTCCGGAAAAGTGGAGGGAGGCGTGTGATCAGGTGACCATTCTCGCTGAATTGCCGAAATTCTGCTTCACCTCCGGAGAGAGTGTGGAGATACCGGTAAAGGTTGCCAATTTCAGTGCATCCGACCTCGACGGTATGAATATCGGGTGGACCACACCATTCGCAAGCGGCAATCTCTCAACATCGTCGGGTGAAGGGGTTGTGGATGCGGGGAATATATCGCTGACGATTCCGGATGTGAAGGTTCCGGTAAAGAGTAGTCTTCAGCTATCCTCTTCAAAGGCATCAAACAGCTATGACATCTGGATATATCCAACCGAAGAACCACGGACAGAAGATGTGGTTGTCACCACAGATCTTGATTTCGCATTGAAGGCTCTTGACAAGGGTGGACGGGTGATTCTTTGTCCGGATACGGCTACCGTTCGGGAGACATCCCTCGGTCCGCTATTCACCACTGACTATTGGAACTACCGTATGTTCCGCACCATCTGCGACAATGTGAAGAAGGAGCCGTCGCCGGGCACACTCGGTCTCCTCATTGACGATTCTCATGAGGCGTTCCGCCTTTTCCCGACGGACTTCCATTCCGACTGGCAATGGTTTGCGACCGTGGCAAACTCCCATCCTTTGATTATTGACAGGTTGCCTAAGGATATCGACCCGATAGTAGAGGTGATTGACAATGTGGAGCGCAACTACCGTCTCGCCCTGATGCTGGAATGTTCTGTCGGCAAAGGTAAACTGATGATCATATCCGCCGACATGAAAAAGGCTGCGGAGCATCCGGAAGGGAGATGGCTGCTCAATTCAGTGAAAACATACATGGCATCCAAGAGATGCAAGCCGTCTCTACTGCTGTCGCCCCAGCAAGTGACCGACCTGCTGACAAAGCCATCGGTGAAACGCATAATCAAGGAGATACGCAACGAATCCTACGACAACAAACCCAACGGAATCTGACCACAGGCTACAGCTTAAATACACCGCAAAGAGCGCGGAGAGCGCGGAGTTTTTTCTTTTAATTATTCGTATGATTCAAAAAATCTCCGCGCTCTCCGTGTGCTCTGTGGTAGATCAACCACAAATAATTACTTTGATTTATAAATACATACTTGCGACGATTTCCTTTATAACATTGAGATTGACACTCTCTGCATCGGATTTATCATAGGCATATATCAGATACAGGCAATCATTACGCTCAACCATATTGAGCGTAATGACCGTTGCCCCACCGGACTTACCTTTACCTTTGGCAGCGATAGCCATACGCACCTTACGGTAGCCATCGCCCAAATCTACGCCCATTTCCGGATTTTTTTCAAGGGCATCAAGCAATGCATCATAATCCTTCCTAAAACTACGATAACGTTTAGCCATCGGCTTCACGCATCTAAGAAATACATCTGTAGCCTTAATTTCCATCAGAAAACCAAATCTCTTGCATTAGGGAGATCAATGCGACCTTCGAGATGTTCTTTAACTTCCTTCAGCGATTCCAATATATCCCGTTTCACTATCTCATCCTCACTTGTAATTGGGACAATCTTAAAATTGCCCACTCTTGAAGTGAGCATCACAGACTGTCCACTTTTTGCCGCGCTCAAAATTTTTGTCTGATTGGCACGAAATTCTCTTGCTGTCACTACCTGCATATACAATTGTTTTTCTGCAAATATAACAAACATCTACCAATTTGGTACACATATTAATATATATTAACACTTAAATTTAAAATCTCCTCGATTGCAAAAGTCAGTAGATCAACCGCAAAGAGCGCGGAGCGCACGGAGGTTTTTATTCGTATAATTCAAAAAATCTCTGTGCTCTCCGTGTGCTCTGTGGTAGATCAACCGCGAAGAACGCGGAGCGCACGGAGGTTTTTCTTTTTATTATTCGTATGATTCAAAAAATCTCCGCGCTCTCCGTGTGCCCTGTGGTAGATTAACCGCAAAGAGCGCGGAGCGCACGGAGTTTTTTATTTTTATTATTCGAATGATTCAAAAAATCTCTGCGTTCTCTGTGTGCTCTGTGGTAGATTAACCGTCGAGGTGATGAGGTGATTAAAAATAATTATCGTAATAATTTTTAACAACTACTTATTTTTATTATCTTTGCATTTCAAAGACGTACATCGGGGTTGGAATATCGTAATGATATGGCTGATTGCGGTGGATTTTCTTTATTTAATTTTTAAAATTATGACTATCAACGACACACAAGACGAAATAATCGAGGAGTTCGAAGGTCTGACCGATTGGATGGACAGATATGCCTATATCATTGATTTAGGCAACACATTGCCGGAATTTCCGGAAAGCGAAAAAACTCCGCAAAATCTTATTGAAGGTTGTCAGAGCCGCGTGTGGATCACGGCAGAAAAGACTACCGAAGGACGCATCCACTTCCAAGCGGATTCCGACGCGCTTATAGTCAAGGGAATTGTTGCCCTGTTGATGAGGGTGCTCGATGACCGCACTCCCGACGAAATACTCAATGCCGACCTATATTTCATCGACAAAATCGGGCTGAAAGAACATCTCTCCCCCACACGAAGCAACGGACTCGTAGCAATGGTGAAGCAGATCCACAACTATGCCCGTGCCTTCAAGATGATCGGTGGCTGACAAGCCTGCCGCTTATCGTCTCCCATAATCGAATCCCCTAACATAATAATAATTTAATACCACGACACATGTTTAAAAATCAACCCAAAGGGCTGATTCCCGCCGCCCTCAGCAACATGGGCGAGCGTTTCGGCTACTACATCATGAACGCTGTGTTAGTCCTTTTCCTCTGTTCCAAATTCGGACTAAAGGAGGAGACAAGCGCAATCATCTATTCCTGCTTCTATGCCGGAATATACGTACTGAGCCTTGTAGGCGGTCTTATCGCTGACAAGACCCGCAACTACAAGGGCACTATCATAACCGGTCTCTGCATAATGACCGCCGGTTATATCCTGCTCTCCTTCCCGATTTTCGCAACTGCTGAAAATCAGACATGGCTCCTCACCCTCACCTGCGGCGCACTCTTCCTGATAGCATTCGGAAACGGCCTTTTCAAAGGAAACCTGCAGGCAATCGTCGGTCAGCTGTATGACAACCCGAGATATGCCTCTCAGCGTGACTCCGGCTTCCAGATCTTCTACGTATTCATCAACATCGGCGGTCTCATCGCACCGTTCGTAGCCCCTTTGCTCAGAAGCTGGTGGCTTGGCGAAAACGGTCTGATCTACAATGCGTCGCTCCCCGCGCTCTGCCATGAGTATCTGAGCGTCACCGACAATATGGACACCCAGAACCTCAACAACCTATATGCTCTTATTACCGAGGTAGGCGGCAACGCATCAACAGAGATTTCTGCTTTCTGCACCAAATATCTCGACGTATTCAACACCGGTATCCACTATTCATTCATCGCTTCTGTATCGGCAATGATAATCTCTCTGATTATCTTCATACTGACCAAGAAGCAGCTCCCCTCTCCCGCTCAGAAAGAGAAGGGTGAAACCGTGAACTATACTGCCGAGGAGAAGAAGCAGATGGCTACCGAAATCAAGCAGCGTATGTATGCACTCTTCGCAGTGCTCGGCATCGCCATATTCTTCTGGTTCTCATTCCACCAGAACGGCACATCACTCTCCCTCTTTGCCCGTGACTTCGTGAAGACCGATTCCGTACAGCCGGAAATCTGGCAGGCTCTCAATCCATTCTTCGTTATTGTGCTCACCCCCGTGGTGATGTGGGTATTCTCCTCACTCTCACGTCGTGGAAAAGAGATCTCAACACCCCGTAAGATTGCAATCGGTATGGGTCTTGCAGGTCTTGCTTACCTATTCCTTGCAGTGTTCTCACTCCTTGAAGGATATCCTTCAGCAGAGACATTCAAATCTCTCGCGCCTGCAGTGGCAGAAGGGATGAAGACCGGACCATGGGTTCTCTTCGTGCTCTACTTCTTCCTGACAGTGGCAGAGCTCTTCATCTCCCCGCTCGGTCTCTCATTCGTATCAAAAGTTGCTCCCAAACACCTTCAAGGTCTATGCCAGGGTCTATGGCTCGGTGCGACAGCCGTCGGCAACCTCCTTCTCTGGATCGGTCCGTTGATCTACAACGCCTGCCCCATCTGGGTGGCATGGACAGTGTTCCTGTCGGTATGTCTCGTATCAATGGGTATAATGTACTCAATGGTGGGATGGCTTGAAAGAGTCACTAAGTGATACGACAGTTTATAGTTTAAGGTTTAAAGTTTAAAATTAAAGTTGACAGCATAGGGTAAAGACATATCGTTAAAACCCATCTGTCAACTTTTCTCTTTTAATACATCATTATGTTTAACAACCAACCCAAAGGACTTTACGTATTGGCACTCGCCAATACCGGCGAACGATTCGGCTACTACACGATGCTCGCCATTTTCCTGCTTTTCCTGCAGGCGAAGTTCGGATTCGACTCCACAATATCCGGACAGATATATGCAATATTCCTCGCTCTCGTCTACTTCATGCCCCTCGTCGGTGGTTGGGTAGCCGACAAATGGAGCTTCTCAAAATGCGTCGTGACAGGTCTCGCAGTAATGTTCGTGGGCTACTCCGTAATGGCAATCCCCACCGAGATACGCTCCACATCATCTCTCATGATCCTATGTGCCGCTCTCTGCATGATAGCCATAGGGACAGGTCTCTTCAAAGGTAACCTTCAGGTAATGGTAGGCGACCTCTACAACGATCCGCGATACAGCAACCAGCGTGATGCCGCCTTCTCCCTCTTCTATATGGCAATCAATATCGGCTCAATGTTCGCACCAATGGCAGCTACTGCAATGTGTAACATCGCACTCAACGCTAAGGGTCTCGTATACAACGCCGACCTTCCGGCTCTCTGCAACGCACTACTTGACGGAAACGGCTCCGCCTCACAATTGGCGGCTAAGGCAGCGGAAAGCGGCATGACAGTAGGCACTGATGCTACGGCATGGGCAAACGACTACATCACTACCCTCTCCACCGGCTACAGCTACGCCTTCGCTGTGGCTTGCGGATCGCTAATCGTAAGCTTCCTTATCTATTTCCTCGGACGCTCAACATACGCCCACATAATCTCCGGAAAGAAACAGGATGGTAAGGCTTCTGCCTCAAACGATGCTCCCGAACTTACCCCCGCCCAGACAAAGGCAAGAGTCGTGGCATTGCTGCTCGTATTTGCCGTCGTGATATTCTTCTGGATGGTGTTCCATCAGAACGGCGCGACACTCACCGAATTCGCCAAAAGCTGCACATCACCTGAAGCCGGCGGCTGGACCCGCATCGGATTCAACGTATGGGCACTCTGTTCCATCGCAATCGGAGTATACGCCCTCTTCAGCCTCTTCCAAAGCAAGACCGGGAAAGGACGTATCATCAGCGTCATCATCCTTGCTGCAGTGGCAGGCGCACTATGCTATTTCTACGATGCAACCCCAAATCCCCTCACCGACATACAACCTCAGGAATACCAGCAGTTCAATCCATTCTACGTGGTGGCATTGACTCCGGTATCGCTTGCGTTCTTCGGCTGGCTTGCAAGGCGTGGCAAAGAACCCTCCGCACCCCGCAAGATCGGATATGGCATGCTTATGGCTGCCGTTGCATACGCCGTCATGATGGTCGGCTCGTTCTCCCTCTCCGGCACGTCAGGTGCAGTATCCCACAATTGGCTAATCTCCACCTATCTCCTTCTGACTTTCGCGGAATTGCTACTGTCGCCGATGGGCATATCATTCGTATCAAAGGTGGCTCCTCCCAAACTAAAAGGCTCAATGATGGGCGGATGGTTTGCAGCCACTGCCGTAGGCAACTATCTCGTGTCTATCCCGATGTTCCTCTGGGGAAAGATTCCGGTATATATGCTGTGGATTATACTCATCGCCATCTGCCTCATCTCCGCCACATTCATATTCTCCATCATGAAGAAACTTGAAGCTGCCACGGGCGACGACGCTTCTTCCTCGCTGGAGAAAGCGGCAGAGGCGGAAAAGACAGCGGCAGAAGCCGAGATTTGACCTTATACGTTAACTTTATACTCTATTATTTGTTAATATAATAGAGTTATACATACCTGTCACGGGAAGTATTATCATCTATACTTTCCGTGACAGGTGCATATATCCAACTGCAACCAAGTCTAATTCCCCATATAAATTATGAACAATTTCACATTTTATTCACCTACAGAATTCATATTCGGCAAGAATACCCAACAGAAAACAGGAAAAACAGTGAAGCGTTACGGCGGCGAGAAGGTAATGCTCGTATATGGCGGTCAGTCTGCCGAGAAAAGCGGACTCATAAAGGAGATAACCGATTCCCTTACCCAAGAGGGGATTGATTTCTGTGTGCTCAAAGGTATCAAACCCAATCCTACCGACGACCGTGTGTATGAAGGCATCAGTCTTGCCGTGAAGGAGGGTATCAATTTCATTCTTGCAGTCGGTGGCGGTTCAGTCATCGACACGGCTAAGGCGATTGCCCTCGGTGCCGTATATGATGGTGATTTCTGGGATTTCTATTGTGGGAAAGCGACTCCTGTGGCTGCAATTCCCGTAGGCGTGGTACTGACGATACCTGCTGCCGGAAGCGAAGGGAGCGGCAATACGGTCATAACCCGTCTTGACGGGCTCCACAAGATGTCGGTCGGAAGCAGTCTGCTCCGTCCGCGGTTCGCCATAATGAATCCGGAGCTTACGATGACCCTACCCTGGTTCCAAACCGCATGTGGAGTCTCCGACATGCTCTGTCATATATTCGAGAGATATTTCTCAAATACCCCCGCACGTCTTGTCAACGGTTATTCGGAAGCAATCATGCGCGACATTATGGGGCGTGCCCTCGAACTTAAAGTAGACGGCAACAACTATGATGCCCGCGCCGACATAATGTGGGCTGGCACGATAGCCCACAATGGATTGTGTGGTGTAGGCAAGGAGGAGGACTGGGCCTCTCATCGCATCGAGCATGAGGTCTCAGCAATCTACGACGTCGCGCATGGTGCCGGACTCGCATGCATCGTGCCGGCATGGCTCTCTTTCGTGGCGAAACGCAACCCTGACATGGTATGGCAGTTTGCAATAAACGTGATGGGGGTTAATCCCGACGGACTCTCCACTGAGGAGATAATAGCGAAAGGGATCTCTCTTCTGAAGGATTTCTACCATGACCTCGGATTGACAACATCGCTGACGGATCTTATCGGACGCCAGCCCGACATAGAAGCCCTCGTCAGAAGTCTTGAGGGGAATATGGGTAAGACTCTCGGTTATTACGTGCCGCTCTCTATGGATGACTGTCGGGAAATTTATATGCTTGCCTTATGATAAACGTGACCAATTTCATAAAGCTCTATGAAAAAAGTTTTATAGAGAACTGGGATCTGCCCGCTTTATCGGAATTCGGCAAACCTGATATTATAAAATATTCAGATCTTGCCGTATCTATCGCCAAGACTCATCTTTTCTTTGAGTCAATAGGGATAAAACCGGGCGATAAGATAGCTTTATGTGGTAAGGATTCCGCAGATTGGGTGAAGGTCTATATCGCCACCGTCACTTACGGCGCGGTCATAGTGCCCATCCTTGCCGAATTCAACCCACTCGACATAACGCATATCGTCAACCACTCCGGCGCGAAGCTGCTTTTCCTTTCAAACTCCATCTGGGAGCATATCGAGCCGGAGGCTCTTCTGAAGGTAAAGGGTGTCGTCGGTCTGGAATCCAAGGAGGTGCTTCATGAGCGTTCCGGAGAAGAGATACACCGCCACATGAGGCTGCTGAAACGCCGGTTCAACCGACGCTATCCCAACGGGTATTCTGCCACCGACCTGAAGTATATTGACCGCTCTAATTCGGAGATTGTGGAGATAAACTACACTTCCGGCACTACGGGGTTCTCCAAGGGAGTGATGCTGACGGGTGAGAATCTTGCAGGCAACGTATGCTTCGGCATACACTCCCAGCTTCATTTCCGCAGCTCGCGTGCCCTTGCGTTCCTTCCGCTTGCCCATGCCTACGGATGTGCGTTTGATATGCTGACGCCTCTTGCCTGCGGATCACACATAACCTTGCTATGCAAGACTCCCTCGCCACGTGTGCTGCTGAAAGCCCTTGCCGAAGTGCGTCCCAATCTCGTCATCTGTGTGCCTCTAATTCTGGAGAAGATCTATAAGAACCAGATTCTTCCCATGATTTCAAAGGGCACCATGAGATGGACCCTTGCCGTGCCGTTCCTCGATACTCTCATCTATTCGAAGATACGCAAGAAACTCGTCGACGCATTCGGAGGTCAGTTTGAGGAGGTAATTGTCGGCGGCGCACCGTTGAATCATGAGGTAGAGGAATTCCTGCATAAAATCAAATTCCCATTCACAGTCGGATATGGCATGACGGAATGTGGGCCGCTTATATCCTACACCCCATGGAGGAAATTTGTGGTCACATCTTCGGGCAAGACTCTCCAGATAATGGAATCAAAGGTGCTGTCAGACGATCCGGAACATATTCCGGGCGAAGTATGCGTCCGTGGCACCAACGTGATGAAAGGCTATTATAATAATCCGGAGGCTACGGCTGCCGTGCTTGATGAGGAGGGATGGCTGCACACCGGCGACATGGGCACCCGCACGCCCGACGGCACTCTCTTCCTGAAAGGACGCTCGAAGACGATGATTCTGTCGGCTTCCGGTCAGAACATATATCCGGAAGAGATTGAGGCGAAGCTCAACAATATGCCATTCGTAGCGGAGAGCCTCGTGGTGGAACGTGACGGTAAGCTCGTCGGTCTGGTATATCCCGATTATGAGGCAGCCGACAAGATCGGAATCTCGGTGGCAGACATGGAGAATGCTATGGAGAATGTGCGCAAGGAGCTTAACAAACTTGTCGCACCCTACGAGCAGTTATCAAAAATCATCCTGATGCCAAACGAATTTGAAAAGACTCCAAAACGCAGCATCAAACGCTTCCTCTACACCCGCTGATAATTGTGACCCCGATTTTAGTGAATTGGAATCTAAGCCCCCGTCTCATAAGAAATGGAGACGGGGGCTAAAGTCGGGTATCAAAATTCCATACGCGATAAAGCCTATCCTCGTCTCATAAAAAATTACGTCAGCAGTAGGGTTTCTCTTGCACATCTCAATATTTTGTTGTAGTTTTGCCAAACTTTTTGTTATAAAGTGTTAAATTCACTTCTATTCCCAAAGTTGAAAGCCATGCTGACGCATGATACATCAAATAGAACTTGCATTGCCAATCTGTTTTCCGCGATTACTGCAGTTGGCATGACCACACTCGTAGCCTGCAACAGCCAATCGGCAAGCAATGAGAATGAGCATGATACTATCGTGGTTTCCTCCGAAGTGGAGTCAGAAGCCTTTCATGCCGACAACGACATTGCCATGACCGTCAGAAGCATTGCCGATGCCATCCGCGTCGGCGAACCGCTTGATTCCACTGAATATGATTTCGAAGGGGTTCTTACCGACGGACAGGGTGCCCCGCTATACACCGATGTGCAGGGTGCTCCGGGAATATGGGTGGTGGACGTGCTTGACAAGAAAAACGTCACAATCCGCAATCTATTCCTTGGCGATCTCCTCCCTAACGATCTTGAGGCGTATCTGCTTCAGTCATTGAATCTGACGGAGAATCATCGCATACAGTTCAATCTTCATGAGGCTGTCGACGACAATGAGACAGATATCGTAGTCTATGATTTCGATGGGGGTTACCTTAGATTCGAAATAAGAGCCGGAATGGCACCCAACGGACTTGAAGGTCCGCTGCTCACGATTATCATGAGTTCAGATCCTCCGGCAGGGGCCGAAATACAAACAGTGGTGTAGACTCATAGCGAGGCAACGCCATAAGCTGCACGTCAGCCTTACGGTCTTCAAGCGTGTTGCACGCATTCCCCACCTTCTTGCCACGCTCCTCAAGCGCCGTCCTCACCGCCGACAATGCCTTCTGCGGAGTGTTGTTGTCCTGCGACAGATGACACAGGAATATATTCTGCAACGACGGATTAATTATCTCCTTCAAGAATGCCGCCGTCTGCATATTGTCAAGATGTCCGGCATCCGTCTGTATCCTTGCCTTCAGATATTCCGGATAACTTCCCATACGAAGCATCTGAAGATCATAGTTAGCCTCTATGACGAGATAATTCGCACGGCTCATGTAATAATAAGCCCTATCCTTCACCGCGCCTATGTCGGTGGCAAGCACAAAATGCCGTTTGTCGTAGAAGATGGAGAATCCCATATTGTCGCTCCCATCATGCGGCACCTCGAATGCAGTGATCTCAAGTTCTCCGATATTGAACGGTATCTCCTTGAAAATCGGCTGATGATATTCCTTAAGTCTTTTGGAGATGCTATGGCGGCGCATGATGCCCGCAAGCACGCGATTGGTGCAATACACGCGGATATGCTTATGGTTTCTCACGAGAGAATAGACGTGTTTCACGTGGTCGGAATGATCATGCGTGAGAAGCACCCCGGTTACGTTCGCTATGTCGATGCCATTGCTACGCAGCATCCCCTCTATCTGATCCACCTTCACTCCGGCATCTATGATGATACCCCCTTTTTTAGTACCTACATAACAGGAATTTCCGCTTGATCCCGAACCCATCGAGAAATAATAAAGCAGACGGTCAGACGGCATTGTCGTGCCTGCCTTAGGCTTTATTTCCGATGAGGCATATATATTGCGGCGTGTTGATGACCCCGGCGTCTCAAAACCGGAGTCAAGATCCTCAAACGGTAGTACCATCTGTCCTTCAAAAGATATTTTACGACGTGCCATCTGTTTGTTTTTCCTTTTTTTCTTTACCCCTCTACCCCGTCATCGGGCATAGATCAGAAATATTGCGGGGCGTTTATCATAGTCATACTTTGCCGTCTTCCATTTCGACACCGGCATTGTGACTATCGATTCATTCTCCTGATCGGTTATGTCGCACGCCACACAAAGGCGTGTGCTTCCTTTCAATGTTGAAGCCAGCGAAGCCACCATACGGTTGTTGCGATATGGAGTCTCAATGAATATCTGAGTCATGTCGAGCTTCTGAGACTGCTGCTCCAGTTCGCGCAGCTTTCTCTCACGCTCACGGGGGTCGATGGGCAAATAACCGTTGAAGGAGAATCCCTGACCGTTGAAGCCCGATGCCATGAGCGACAGGAGTATGCTCGACGGACCGACAAGCGGAACCACCCTTAAACCCTCCCGCTGCGCTATGCTGACAGGCAATGCCCCCGGATCTGCCACTGCCGGACAACCCGCCTCACTCATCACTCCCATTGGAACCCCTTCCCTCAGAGGATTGAGATATGACGACACCTCCGTGAGATCCGTGTGACGGTTGAGTTCGTAAAACGTGACAGAGCCTATGTCAAACGACGGGTCACAACGCTTCAGAAAACGTCTCGCGGTGCGGACATTCTCAACTATAAAATGACGTAACTGCTTGATTATATCAAGATTTCCATCGGGAAGAGCAGTACGCAACGGCGCATTGCTTATATTTACCGGTATCAGATAAAGTGCGGGTATCAGTTCCATGTACACAAAATTAATAAAAATTTTACTACATTTGCATAATAATTTGCATAAAAATAGACCTTTTTATGGATTTACCTTCCGGATTCATAACTCAAATGCGTGGGTTGCTCCACGAGGATGCCGATGATTTCCTGGCTGCCATGATGCGAGAGCCGGTGACTTCGGTACGTCTGAACCGTCGGAAACCGGGTGCCGCATTCCCCGAAGCCGAACCGGTCAGATGGTGCCGATGCGGATTTTATCTGCATCAACGTCCTGTATTCACGCTCGACCCGCTGCTACATGCCGGAGCATACTACGTGCAGGATGCCTCATCTATGATATATCATGAGACTATCTGCCGGATTGCCGACATCCTTTCCCACGACATAGACAGCGACACCACCCCTCCCCTCGCGTTGCTTGATGTATGTGCTGCTCCCGGGGGTAAGACCACCGCTATGATTGACGCCTTACCCGACGGTTCGCGGGTGGTGGCTAACGAATACGTGGCTAAACGCGCTGCAATTCTGCGGGAGAATCTTGCGAAATGGGGTTATCCTGATGCGATTGTCACGAATTGCGACTCTTCCCGGTTTGCCGGAGGTGACGCGTTTGACATTGTGGCAGTCGATGCCCCTTGCTCGGGCGAAGGGATGATGAGAAAGGAGAAAGCCGCAATTGAGCAATGGAGTCCGCAGCTCATTGAAGAATGTAGTTCCCTACAAAAGGAGATTCTGGAGAATGCGGTGAAAGCCGTGGCTCCCGGAGGATTTCTCATTTATTCCACCTGCACATTCAACCGACGTGAGAATGAGGAGAACGCCGAGTTCATACGTTCGCAACTCGGAATGATACCAGTAGATATGGGGTTTCCGGAAGAATGGGGCATACCTCGCGGGATAGATACGGATATACCTGCATATCGCTTCATGCCTCACAAGACTGAAGGGGAAGGGCTGTTTCTATCCGTGTTCCGCAAACCGGGTGAATGGGAACCTAAATCACTACGCAGCGTGTCGTCGTCTCACGATAAGGGAGCGGAAGTTGCCGACCGGAAACAGAATCCCAAGAGGGCTATCCAACGGGATAAAGGACGACATGCCAACGACAGGGAGAAGAAGAGGAAAGAACCGGAAACGGTGCCCGAAATACAGGAGATACTGTCGCTCAACTTCGACAGAAGCCGCTACCCGGAAGCCGATCTCACGAAAGAGGATGCCATCGCCTATCTGCGGCGCGAATCCATCACGCTCCCGCCCGACGTGCCGAAAGGACTCGTGACCGTCACATACCGCGGTCTTCCCCTCGGCATGGTAAAGAACATCGGCAACCGTGCCAACAACCTCTACCCCAAAAACTGGCGAATCCTGATGCAAGCCGACGCTGCCCCCCAGCCCACTAAATAGCAATCTTGAATATGTGACTGCTGGAGTTCTGTGCCCTCGCCCACGGGCGAGGGGATCGTCAAATCCTCATAAACCACAAAACCACCCTCTCAAATGATAGAGATAAGAAACGTAACCAAAAGATACGGCTCGCTGACCGTGCTCCACGACATATCACTCACAATCCCCGAAGGGGAGATTATGGCTATTGTCGGTCCGTCAGGTGCCGGAAAAACCACTCTCCTACAGATTGCCGGTTCGCTCGACCGTCCCGACTCCGGCTCCGTATTTTTCGACAATACCGATATATTCTCGCTCAAAGACCGCAAGCTTTCGGAGTTCAGAAACCGCAATATCGGTTTCGTGTTTCAATTCCACCAGCTGCTACCTGAATTTTCGGCACTGGAAAATGTGGCAATGCCAGCACTGATAGCCGGCGATAATAAGAAGACGGCCTTTGAGAAGGCTCGAAAACTGCTTGACGACCTCGGGCTGGCAGCACGTGCAGACCATAAGCCTGCCCAGATGTCGGGAGGCGAGAAACAACGCACCGCGATTGCACGCGCCCTCATCAACAGCCCAAAAATCGTATTCGCAGACGAGCCCACCGGCAGCCTCGATTCCCGCAACAGAGACGAGATACAGGATATATTGTCAGGACTGAGAGATACGTTACATCAGACCTTCGTAATCGTCACCCACGACCCATGCATGGCATCTATCGCCGACAGGACCGTGGCTATGGCAGACGGAAGAATCACGTCGGAGACTATTGCGGATATGAAAAATTTTATTTAATTTCGCATTTGAATAGGTAAGTGAGCAGTTCGAGTGAGCCGCCGACCAAGTGCTCACGATGACTTGCATCGTCTGCTTATCTCAACAACATCTATTTTTTAACCATAAACAAATATCAGCAAAATGGCAACACCTGAAAATAACAAGAACCAACTTCAGATCCAGCTCCGTCCTGACATGGCAGACGGCAAATACAGCAACCTTGCTATGATCGGTCACGGTCCCAACGAGTTCCTCATCGACTTCATCTTCGCTGCTCCCGGCATGCCCCAGGCTCCGGTGGTAAGCCGCGTGATCATGAGCCCTGAGAATGCAAAGCAGCTCATGTTTGCGATCACTGACAACGTGAAGAAATACGAGGCTCAGTTCGGTGAAATCCTTCCCCGAGGCAACAACAACACAATCGGCAACAACTGATAACTGATGGACAACAACCTTTACCTTTACAATTCGCTCACACGCACCAAGAAGCCTTTCAAGCCGATACATGACGGTCATGTGGGCATGTACGTGTGTGGGCCTACTGTATATGGCGACGCACATCTTGGACACGCTCGTCCTGCTATCACCTTCGACATACTGTTCCGCTATCTGCGCCATCTTGGGTATAAGGTGAGATACGTCAGAAACATTACGGATGTCGGTCATCTCGAGCATGACGCCGACTCCGGTGAGGATAAGATTGCCAAGAAAGCAAGGCTCGAACAGTTGGAGCCGATGGAAGTGGTGCAGATGTATCTCAACCGCTACCATCACGATATGGAGGCTCTAAACGTGCTCCCCCCAAGCATCGAGCCTCATGCATCAGGTCATATAATCGAACAGATCGAATACGTCAAGAGAATCCTTGATTCCGGATATGCGTATGAAAGCAACGGCTCGGTATATTTCGATGTCGAGAAATATAACCGCGATCATAGATATGGCAAGCTTTCCGGCAGAAACATCGAGGATCTCCTGTCAACCACGCGTGCTCTCGACGGGCAGGAAGAGAAACGGAATCCCCTTGATTTCGCTCTCTGGAAAAAAGCCGCGCCAGAACATATCATGCACTGGCCCTCTCCCTGGAGCGAAGGTTTCCCGGGGTGGCATCTCGAATGCTCCACGATGAGCGAGAAATATCTGGGTGAGACTTTCGACATTCATGGAGGCGGTCTTGACCTGCTCTTCCCGCATCATGAATGTGAGATTGCGCAAAGTGTGGCTGCCCAAGGACACGAAACTGTCAATTATTGGGTACACAACAACATGATCACCATCAACGGCAAGAAGATGGGCAAGAGCTACAACAACTTCATCAAACTGGAGGAGTTCTTCAACGGCTCTCATCCTCTTCTCGAACAGCCATACTCCCCGATGGTGATACGCTTCTTCATTCTACAGGCCCAGTACAGATCAACCGTGGATTTCTCCAACGCTGCCCTACAGGCTGCGGAGAAAGCTTTACAGAAAATCACCGACGGCTACCGCCGTTTGCAGAATCTGCTCCCATCGGAGAAGTCAAGCGTGGTGATGCCGGATTTCCTGTCGGCATGCTATGAGGCGATGGATGATGATCTCAACACGCCCCAGGTGATAGCACAGCTATTTGAGGCTTGCAAGATAATAAATGCAGCCTCCGACGGATTGACTAAGCTATCGCAGGACGATATCGCGAAACTAAGGCATCTCTTCGACGTGTTCCTTATCGAGATTCTCGGTATGAAGATAGGTGCGGAGAATGATAACGCTTCCGCCACCAAAGCCTACGAAGGGGCTGTCGATCTGCTTATGGAGATAAGAAAGAATGCGAAGGCTCAGAAGGATTGGGCAACGTCTGACCTGATCCGCGACAAACTCGCCTCGCTCGGTTTTGATGTCAAAGACACCAAGAACGGGGTTGAATGGAGTCTGAAGCAATAATCTATCATGGAAAAAAGCCGATTTCTGAAGGAATCGGCTTTTTTTTGTTTTGTTTTTTGTTTTGTTTTGATGTATCATGATATAACATGTTATAACATGATACATCATGAGTTATCATGATTTTCATGGATTATCATGGGTTATCATGGGAGATCATGTTTTATCTATCCCTCCTTTATCAATGCCAGCAATTCATCGATTGCCTCTTCCGAGGGGATATTCTTCTTGACCAACGTCTTTCCCTTATAGAGACTCACTTTACCGGGTCCGGCTCCGACGTATCCGTAGTCGGCATCAGCCATCTCGCCCGGACCGTTGACTATGCAGCCCATGACCCCTATCTTCAAGCCTTTCAGTCCTTCTGTAGCAGCTTTCACCTCTTTCAAGGTCTTCTGAAGGTCAAACAGTGTGCGTCCGCAGCTCGGACAAGCTATATACTCCGTCTTGCTCACCCTCAGACGCGCAGCCTGAAGCAGACCCAACGCCACAGAGTTGATCTCATCCGCACTGAACGCCGGAGCATCTATCGAGATGCCTGCCCCATACCCGCCTAAAAGGAGTGGACCGAAATCGGCACCAGCCTTTATTTGAAGATCCTCTATATCCGTGTCGGGATAATCCAGATGGATGAATATGGGATTCTTGCCGCCAAGAGCCACAAAACGGTCAATCCACGACGCTATCTCTCCGGGACGGTTCAGATTGTGCGACTCCACCACCACCGGCACATCATCACCATATAATGAGGGCGTCTCTGAAGCATCCACCTTATGCCATGCGTCCGGTATTGCCGGGAAATCAATACCCGCCACCAACGGATAATGCACATCTTCAAATCCCGGCACGGCTACAGCATGCTCTCGTGTCGCGCCCGTAACCACCATATCCGGCTCAACCACTGGGGCTTGATTCTCCCGCTTGCAGATGTAGTCGCGCAGCTTGCATGCCACCGGAATCTCATTCTCCGGATCCTCCGTCAGGGAGACTCGGATAGTATCGCCCAATCCCTCGGCGAGAAGGGTGCCTATACCCACCGCGCTCTTGATCCTGCCATCTTCTCCATCGCCTGCCTCCGTCACTCCGAGATGCAACGGAAACGCCATACCCTCCTCTCGCATCCTCTTGTCGAGCAGCCGGACGGTATCCACCATAACGACCACGTTTGATGCCTTTATCGATATCACTATATTGTCGAAATCCTCATCACGGCACACTCTCAGGAACTCCAGCACAGATTCCACCATGCCGGCAGGAGTGTCGCCGTAGCGACTCATTATCCTGTCGGAAAGCGAGCCATGGTTCACCCCAAGCCTAACCGCCGTGTTATGCTTCTTGCATATCTCCAGAAAAGGCACGAGAGTATCTCGTATCTTATTCACCTCAGTGGCATATTCCTCATCGGTAAACTCAAGTTTCTTGAAAGTACGTGCCGCATCTACAAAATTACCGGGATTGATACGCACCTTCTCACACGTCTCCGCCGCCTTGAATGCGGCATTAGGATTGAAATGCACGTCAGCCACCAAAGGCACGTCGCAACCGGCGGCATCAAGTCCCTTACGTATCGCCGACATATTCTCAGCCTCGCGCACCCCCTGGGTGGTCAGGCGGACTATCTCCCCACCTGCCTCGGCTATCCTCAGAGCCTGAGCCACGCTCCCCTCCGTGTCAAGAGTAGACGTGTTGGTCATTGACTGTATGCGGATAGGGTTACTCCCCCGATCTCTACCTTCCCGGCTTTTGCCACACTGCTTTTCCGGCGGCTATAATTATATCTGCTCATATCTAATTTATGAAATCATCGTCAAGAAATCATCGTCAAGAAATCATCGTCAAGAAATCATCGTCAAAAGGAATACACATCCGAATCCCACGGCATATCCCGCCAGCACCTGCCATACGGTGTGGCGTCCGAGCCATACGCGTGCCGACCCGAGAAGCCCGGCAAGGAGTATCGATGTTATCAGCCAGAAGAAAAGCTCAGGTTCGGGCGAACCGTCCTTAGCTATCCTTATGAGCAACGCCACCACGCCCGCAACTCCGGCAGCGTGTGCCGATATCTTCCATCTGAAATTTATCAGCATATTGATAAGACCGCCCAGAGCACCACCGGCAAAGAACAATGACAGCCACAGCGGCGCACCCTTCGCCCACATCAGCCATGACGTGCCGACAAGTGCCACGATAGATATGATGTAGGGTATCAGACGCTCCTTACGCCCGTTGAGTCCGAGGTCGTCCACGAGCCCCATCCTCTTCAGCAAGACCACGAGAATCATCGGTATCACCACGTTTATTCCCGTTGCAATCAGCGTGAAGGTTATCCTCATCCCTATCGGGGCGACATCAAGGATCGACAGCCCGAATGCAAGGATAAGCCCGTAGACAGGCATCAGCAGCGGCACCAATATCCACGACAGCAGATTAGAGCATACGGTGATGAATCTCTCTCCCGACGACTCCGGATCATCCTTACTGCGGTTCTTCTTTTCCGATTCTCTTTCGGGAGCATCATGCCTCGGCAGAGGCTCTCTCTCCGGCGGCTCCGGATTATTCTGTGATGAGCCAAACAGACCACCTTCCCTTCGGTTAAGGCTATACCCGTCGTTCCCCCCATCGGGAGAAGGCACTTCCGGATAATATGACGACGTATCTATAGGCATTGTATTAGTAATTTAAGTTTCGCAAGTTTTCCAACTTGCTTCACTTAAATGGTTTAAGGTTTAATGTTTATGGTTTATGATCATTAAATTTTGTATAATGAAAAGATTCTTGGATTTTCGTGAATCTTAAACCTTAAACTATAAACTTTAAACCACTGAAGTGCAGCTTGCGAAACTTCAGTTGGTAATTGTTAACTATTTGGTATCTGACAAATGTTTATCCTTGGTATGATCCGCGCCACGCACTGCCGCAAGGAATTTAGCAGGCACAGGCAACTCAAAACGCATATCCTTCCTGGTGATGGGATGCGCAAAACGCAGTGTGCGCGCATGAAGACACAGACGGTGAAGACGGCTCTCCTTTGCCCCATACTTGCGGTCGCCCATGATGGGATGCCCCATCTCGGAGGCATGCACGCGGATCTGGTTCTTGCGTCCTGTGTCGAGCGAGAACTCCACCAGCGACAACCCGTTGGCACGCTTCAGCACCTTGTAGCGCGTCAATGCGAGTTTCCCTTCATCCTCCTCCTTCGTGGAATACACCACAAACTGAGAGTTCTCCGTAAGACGGCTCTTGACGAAGCCCTCATCATTCTTTACGTAGCCCTCAAGGAGCGCAACATAAAGACGGTCAAGCACCATATTGTTCCAGTTATGGCGCAATGCCTCCTGTGCCTCCTCTGTCTTTGCAAACATCATCAGTCCCGACGTGTCGCGGTCAAGACGATGCACCACGTAAAGCTTGTTCGTCGGATGTTGCGTCTTGATATAATCGCGTATTATATCGTAGGCTGTCTCCTCCTTGCGGTGGCTCTGCGTCCCTACCGACAGCAGACCATAGCCCTTATTGACGACTATGACATCTGAATCCTCATATACGAGTTGCAGACGAGGATGACGAAGCACTACAAAGGGTCGCGTCACGTTGACCTTGACCTCTCCACCCGGCTCCACCGGAGCATCGAAGGCAGTCGTCACAACGCCATCCGCCATGATATGTCCGTAGCGGAGCCACGTCTTCAGATCGTTGCGGCTCTTTCCCGACATTTTTTCACCTACAAAAGCAAGAAGAGGCTTCGCCTCGCCGCTTTCATTCACAAAAGAGATAATCCGGTCTTCCCGGAATGGTCTTGTATTCTTCATATTTATATAACAACATTATTTGCGTTATATGTATGCTATATGTCATTTTTTTAATCAAGTCTTTTTAATCACGCCGGGCAGCATCGCGGAGCAGATGATGTCCAAACCGGCAGTAAAGGCATTTGCGCCTGTCGCAATATTCCTTCTTCAGATGCAACAGACCCTGCGAACGCCATGCATTCTCAGCCTTGATGCCCGACATTCTCCATTGGCGCACTATCCCGTTGCTCTCTGCCGGAAGCTCCTCAAGCAATGCCACTCCCCTCTCCGCAATCCTCTCCTCTCCGCGCATGGAGCCATAGGCATAAAGCAACGGGGCGACTACGTTGATCATCAGCAATGTCACACTGGTGGCAGAGAGTGTGTCGGATACGGAACGCGCCGGAACGTCAAATGAGAAATGGTCATGCCAATACCCCTCCAGATGCCAGTCAAACAACGTAGCCGCAGTCTCGGCATCCCCCTTGACGCCTATTATCTTGGAGAACATGGAGAATCCCCCCTCACACGCCTTGGCGAGAAATGCCAGACGACGGTGTGGAAAATTCTGCGGACGTGTACGTGAATATTTCCATAAGCCGGCACGCATCGGACGTAACCCATATTTGCGCGCAAGAAAATAATATTCGCGACAGAGGAGCTGGTAATATTCATCAAATATATGAATCGAGCTGTCGAGCATGGCAGCCTGCCCGAAGAGCAAAGCCTGTAGCTGTAGCGGATTGTCAGAATGATGATGCAGGTATTTGAGAGGCAACGATCGCGCAAGCATCTCAAGCGGGTCGCCATTGAGTCCGAAACCGAGTGCACGGGCAAGTATCACAAAACAGGTCTGTTCCCAGTCATTCCCGGTGAATTTCAATATGTCTGCCACCCTCGACGCCTTTGCCTGAAGACGTTCCATGGAAAGGCTCTCGAGCCAGTCGGTCTGTTCCAGACGGGATATGCCTCCCAACGACGTGGCGCATTTCACCCCCTCGCATTCCGCTGAAAGATTGGCATAGCTTCGGAAGAAATCCTCCGGCATCGTGATTTCCACCTGCGGGATATACGTGCCGTCGCGCCGCTTTATACGGCAGTCGGATATGCCGACCACGTGGAGCATTACATCGTCATACGCCGGATTGTCGCTGTGACCGTGGCGGTTCCAATCTGATGCCCTGACATGGATCTCCACATTTCCCGCCCACATAACTCCATCGATCCTTATCTTGGAATTGAAGAAATCCGGACCGGCATCAGTGTTGAGGCAACCGGGATCGATCACCTCCACTTCCGAGCCTCCTGACGCGTGAAGCTTTTTGCCGAACATTCTCGACTTCCAAAGATATTGATAGAGTCTCTCCATTTGGGCTATTGGTTGGCATACGGATTGATTTTACCGAAACCACATGCAAAAATAGCTAAAATTCTGTATAAACGAAATCATAAATTACGTCTCATAACACTAAAAAATTGTTAATTGTAGCAAAAATAAGCATTTTCCTTTGAATATTTGCATAAATAAACTTATCTTTGTAACGTGTTTTTCATAGTATAATTAAGATTAAGGTTTCGGTCTGTTTCTTTGTGAAAAGAAACAGACCATTTCTTTTGGCGGAAACACATAAAAAAAACGTCCGGAAAAATCCGGACGTTTTTTATGGTTGATCTAATATCATACGTTCTCCTCAGCCGGCATGAAATGCTGATAGGGATGAGAACATGCCGGGCATTTTACCGGCGGCTCTGTACCTTCAAAGATATAGCCGCACACCAGACACTGCCATTTTATCGGCTCATCACGTTTCCACACCTTGTCATTATCAATCTGCCACTTCATGAGGTCAAAACGCTCCTTATGATGGTTCTCGATCTTGGCAATCGAACGGAAAACACCGGCGATATCGGAGAATCCCTCCTCCTCTGCCACTTCAGCCGACTTGGTGTACTGCTCGACACCCTCCTTTTCCTCCTCTGCCGATGCGACGGCAAGGTTGGCTACTGTAGGCGAAAGGATGCCGGGATCCACGCTCACAGGATCGGTGACCACCGGTCCGTTGGTAAGATATTTCAGAAATATCTTGGCGTGATGAAGCTCATTTGCAGCAGTCTCCGTAAAGATATTTGCAAAATGAAAATATAATTCCTTCTGTGCTGTCTGGGCAAAGTATGTGTAGCGGGCGTATGCCGTTGTCTCTGCCACAAACGCATTCGCAAGATTTTTCTCTGTCTTAGTGCCTTTCAGGCTTTTTTTGTCTGCCATAGTTTTTATATTTCAAAGATTAAGATAAGTTCGCTATCCGGGATGCCCCTACAGATGCTCCGTAGGTTCACCCTTTATTTCTTTAACGCTTTTAACATAAAATGGTTTGCCGCTTTCCGTTTTTTTATCTAATTTAGTGGAATAATCATCCCCATCCGTATAATGACAGAGAAAATAACCGCAATCGTGATTGACATCACGCGTCATAACGACAAACTGAATATCGTCACCCTCTTCACCCGATCACGCGGGCGCATATCATTCCTCTCTCCTGCCGGAAGCGGAAAGATGGGGCGGCTCCGGCACTCGCGCCTGCAACCACTCGCCGCAATTGAGGCGGATATCAATTTCCGACAGACTGCCGAATTGCAGAGGCTCGGCACTTTCGCTCTATATACGGTGTGGAACAACCTGTACTTCGACCCGGTGAAACGCCTCGTCGCGCTCTTCATCTCCGAATTTCTCAACAAGCTGCTACGCGCCACCATGCCCGACGAGGCTCTTTGGGATTTCATCCTCAATTCCATATCGCTTCTCGACAACCTACCAGGGGGTATCGCCAATTTCCATATCGCATTCCTCTCATCGCTACTCCCATTTGCCGGGATACAGCCTGACCACACGAAATATCGAGAGGGCTACATGTTTGACATGCAATCAGGCACATTCTCACCCGACTGTCCGGTAGTGGCAAACCACGAACTGACGCTGCACGCCGACGCTGCGCGTATGGCAGCCACGTTATGCCGCATCAATTTCGCCAACATGCATGCGCTCAGACTATCCCGACATGACCGCCAGAGAGTGATACAGGGTCTCCTTACTTACTATTCAATCCATTTCCCCGGTGCCGGAAATCTAAAATCGCTCGAAATAATACGCGAGATCTTCGACTGACCCTTAAAAACGACCCATCGTTGTAATCTCTATATCCAGACCACAATATTTCTCTTTTTTCACATTACTATTAGTAATGACAATGAGATTGTTGCAGTGCAACTCCTTCGCAGATTCCACTAAGGCATCCAATTCGCGCTTACGCGTTTTCTCCGACGACATATCATAACATACCTGTATCAACTGCTCAACTTTTGTACCACGACGTGTCACAAAGTCAATCTCCCTGTCATTACGTGTGCGGTAATAGAACAAAGTATTACCCGGTTCGTATCCTCTGCGCAACAGTTCCACAAACACTTGGTTTTCCAATAGCCTACCAAGATTCTCACTAAGGCTGAAGGCTGTGCTTTGCACAAATCCATTATCCACTACATAGATTTTGTTTGGAGCTTTCTTCATCAATTTCAACTTATTGTTGAAACGGGGCAGATAAAAGAACAGATATGGCTCTGCGAGATAGTCGCAGAATTTCTTTGTCGTTGCCACACTTGATAATCCCAATTCCGAAGCGAGATCATTGACCGACATAGGATTGCAGAAGTTGGAAAGAAGGTAAGATGCCAGATTATACAAGTCGGACGTATTTCTTACCTTATGACGCCTTGCCACATCCTTGAGCAATATTGAGTCAAACAACGTTGATAAGTAATTCTTTGTTATTCCCCTCGCCTTTATGGTCTCAGGATATCCGCCATTTCGCATATAATCATCTGCCAACGCCATAGCTTTTGCATCCTGTTCCTCTCTAAGATGCCGGATATCCATATCATTCCAGCGCATCATTTCGTCAAGGCTAAATGGGAGCATCTCTATTTGAAGATACCGACCTGTAAGGACTGTTGCCATCTCGCTACTGAGCATCTTGGCATTGCTACCGGTTATAATCAGATTTTTACCTCTACGGAATAATTTCCCTACAAACAAATCCCAATCAGGCAGATTCTGGATCTCATCAAACAATAGATATTCATACCCCGGATAAACCTCATCAAGCATAGCCATCACCAAATCCTCATTCCAATTATCAAGCAACTGGCTATCATCAAAATTAAGGTAAGCAAAATTTTTGTCTTTCAGCATCAGCAGCGAAAACACTGATTTACCTACGCGGCGTGGTCCGGTGATAAGTTTTATAAGCGGACTGGCAAGAAGCATATCAATATCATATCTTGTATGCCGTTGCTGATATTGTCGAGACATCAACTCATCGCGCTCCACCTTCTGGTTAAATATTATATTTCTCATTGGCTATATATTATAGTGCAAATATAGCTCTTTTTATTCAATAAATACACTGTATTGAACAAAATCAGCATTTTTTATTCAATACAGTGTATTTATTGAACAAAAAAAAACGGGCATTTAAACCTGATTTTTCATTGAGTAGTTGTCTAAACTTCATTAAGTCGTCAGGCAATTTCATATACAGCTTCTCTACATCTTACTTTGAAGGTTTAGATATAAAAAACAAGATGTTGGCAAAAAAATTTCCAAAAAAGAAGAACTGGCAATTTGACAACATTATTTATGCAGATTTTATAAAATATTCAGACTCTCCCGACCCTCTCCCAAATCAACCGATACGAATGATATCAAATTGCCATTTCTGCATATATACCACACCCCTCTCCAACCGCTCTAACAATCGTTATATTAATCAGTTAAAGAAATTTTTCTGCCAAAATATTTGTATTTCAACGAAATCTGTATTAACTTTGCATCGTGTTTTTCATGGTATTAGATTTAAGGTTAGAGGATTAGTTGTCGAGAGACAATTAATCTTTTTTTATCTCCCTACCACTCCCCAATCCCAAATCATCCACACGGAAATAAAATCCCCGTCTCTTGGTGGTCTTTGCGGTTAAATTCACCACCGAGACCACAAAGGACTCGGAGCTATTGATATGCACGAAGGAATAAAAGAAAATAAAGAAATATTTTTATTATAAAATTGAATAATAATCTTTTAATTTAAAAATTTCTTTTATTTCTTTGAATTCTTCGTGCTAATCCCTTCATGTGATTATCCGATGAAATGACGGAGTATAGATTCCCCGTTGGAGTATGGGTAGGGCAACAGGCATACGGCTACCACCAATCCGATGAACACTATTGCAATGATGGCTGTGCCCCACCTCACCAGTGAGGGCGGTATCTCTCCGAGCAGTTCCCTCACCTTCTCCGAGCGAAGCTCTATGTTGTCATGGCTGTCCTTATCCCTCGTCACAACCGTCTTGTCTCTACTCTTCTCAGTTGCCATATCTTTCTTATTATAGGTATCTGTATTCATATCAGTTGCCTAATTCAAGCTGGTTCTTCACAAGATTGTAGTATGTGCCTTTTAGGGCAATTAGGGAAGCGTGGTTTCCGGTCTCGACGACACGCCCGCCGTCAAGCACGATTATCCGGTCGGCATTCCTGACCGTGGAGAGACGGTGCGCCACGACAACCACCGTGCGTCCCCTGTAGAATCCGTCAAGGTTCTCCACAATGGCACGTTCATTCTTAGCATCAAGAGCATTCGTCGCCTCATCAAGGAATATGAAGTCCGGATTCCTGTAGACGGCACGCGCTATGAGTATACGCTGCTTCTGTCCCTGACTCAGACCCACACCATCACGTCCGATCTTCGTGTCATATTTCAGTGGAAGCGACATCACATAGTCATCTATACATGCTATGCGTGCCGCCTCTCGCAGACGTTCGGGATCAATCTCATTGTCATCCACGGCAATGTTTCTCGCTATAGACTCGGAAAATATCACCCCGTCCTGCATCACCACTCCGCAGTGACGACGCCACCATTTGAGGTTGTACTCGTTTATATTGCGTCCCGCTATCGAGATACTTCCCGACATGACAGGATAATATCCAAGCATGAGTTTTATGAGTGTGGTTTTTCCGCTTCCGGATGCACCGACAATCGCTGTCACCTTACCCTCCGGAATATCAAATGATATACCCACCAGTGTCTTCTTCAGTGCGTGAGGGTCATATTTGAAGTCAATGTTGTCCATCGCGATTGATTTTTCAGAAGCAAATTCGGTAGCCTGATTCTCCTGAGTCTCCTCGTTCCTCCCCTCATGTATCTCATTGATACGTTCAAGTGATATCCTCACGTCCTGCAGCGAGTAGATGAACTGCATGAACTGCGACACGGGGGAGTTCAGCTGCCCGATTATATACTGCACGGCGAGCATCTCCCCGAGCGTCATCTCCCCGTTGATCACTGCTGTGGCGGCAAGCACCGTTATCAATATGTTCTTCACCTCATTTATGAAGATGCTACCCGCCTCCTGCGTCTGCTGGAGTTTCAGCGACTTCATCTGCACCGCAAACAGGTCTGCCTGCGTGTCCTCCCACTCCCACCTCCGTCTGCGCTCACAGTCCTGCAGCTTTATCTCCTGCATGGATGTGATAAACTGGTATGTCCGGTTCTGGTTCTTAGCCTGTTGTTCAAACAGTTCATAATCCAGCACCTTCCTACGGCTGAGGAACATGGCGATCCAGCCCCCGTAACCCACACTGCATATCGTGAACACAAGGAATATGAGCCGGTTATAGACGAGAAGCACGATGCCGAATATGATGAAACTGAGGAATGAGAAGATGATGTTGAGGGTCTGTCCCGTAAGGAAGTTCTGCACACGGCTGTGGTCCCCGATACGTTGCAGCAGATCCCCATCAGCTTCGTGTCAAAGAACGACATTGGCAGTTTAAGCAGCTTGATGAAGAAGTCGCTGACAAGCGATATGTTGATGCGCATGGAGATATGAAGGAGCAGCCATCGGCGGATGAAATCCGTGGCTGTGCGCCCCACCACTATCATCAGTTCACCGAGAAGCACAAGCCATATAAAGCCTATATCCTTATGCCTGATACCTATATCCACGATCGACTGCGTGAGGAAGGGCATTATCAGTTGCAGCAGACAGCCTAACAGCAGACCACAGAATATCTGAAAGAAATACCTCTTATATTGCCGCAGATACCCCATCATGAAACGGAAGGAACGTCGCTCCGGCTTCCCCTCCCTTATGCTGCCGAACCTATCGTTCGGTTCAAGGAACATGGCAATCCCTTTCTCAACGCCATTACTCTCTGTGGATATCCAATGCTGTTTCATTTCCTTGATATCACACCTGTATTTCCCTTTACCCGGATCCGCTATCCAGAAACGGGTATGCCTGTCACTTATCTTGTAAAGAACCACAAAATGATTCTGGTTCCAATGAAGGATGCAGGGCAACGGAACCTCATACAAATCGTCAAGAGACACTTTCCCGGCAACCGAATCCATACCCAATTCAATGCTCAGGTCATGAAGGGCCTTCAACGACACACCCTCCCTGGAAGCATGACATAGACTTTCCAACCAGGATATGGAAAGCCCTTTGTCATAATGCCGGCATATCATCGCCATGCATGCCACGCCACACTGCATGCCGTCATGCTGTCTGACCACGCGAAACCTGTCCATCATTTATGCAAAAGACCCGAATCGTTATCCCCATTGGAGAATTGTGGACGGGCCCTGTTCTTGTTCCTGCCGAACGAGATATTCCATGAAAACAGCAGTGAGACATAATTGGCGCCATCACGGATATCACATCCCCTCTCGGCGTAGACAGGTGCATCGCTGACGGTATACTCGCTCTCGCGGAAACCCTTCCCGAAAGGCATGAACCACTTGAGTCCCACCGACAGATCCGGCACAGGACGGAAATATGCCATGACATACCAGCATTCCGCCCTTGGACGGATCAGCTGCCCGTCGGCTATTTTCCCGGGATACTGATAGAAAGCGGAGAATGACCATCTGTCAAGGTTCAGCGCCAGCTGCGACATCCATTGGAACCTGTGTCCCTTCCAGCTGTATTGGGGATTCTTTCCGTTTACCTCCGCAAGGATCACACGATTCCAGAATGTAAGCTTGTTGTTGCCCAAAGGGCATATTGTCATGTCAAACTGCCCTGTAAGTGCCTCGTACCTGTCAAGGTTGACCACTGTCTCAAGCATATATCTGTCGGTTGCGGTATATTGGCTGCATATCATATCCGGCGAGTTGGTATAGCCCAGACGCAACGACGCATACGCGTAGCGGTTGTTGAAGTTACCCTGAAGGTAGAGAGAATGCTCCTTGTATGGACTGAGGAGGGAATTGCCATGATACACGAGACGCGTGTCGAGCCACTGTTCCGTCTCACTGAGCTGGGCTATGCTCGGGACACTGCCCGTATATGAGTATCCGCCTATCAGTTGGAAGGCCCATCGCGGACGCCACGTGAGCTGCAGGCGCGGTGACGGCAAAACCATGTCGTATGGCTTCTCCAGCAAGCTTGTGGAGATGTGGTATGCGGAAACCCCCATCACCGCATACCAACGCAGCTGTTTCCAGTTACCGATCCATGTGGCGTTCATCCCCAATGTGTTGGTGGTCTTGTAGAATGGGGTGACAGCGTCCACATAGCGGCTGTGCTTGTAGGAATCGAACACGGCGACCGACAGATAGCCGGCCTTATTTTTAGGCAACTCATACTGCACCTCTCCGAACACACCATCAAGGTTTGTGTCATATTCTGAATGCGAGTCCATGGCATCCGGCCTCCCGTCTTTTGCAAACTCCCGGTATGAGGAGGTGTACTTTGTATCAAAGTGCTGGTAGTTGACATTCCCAAGAATCACACCATACCGCTTGTTTTCACCAAGCTGCTTCTCGAAATAGTTCGCGACATTGTATTTGTTGTAGTTCGACTTCAGGAAATTGTGCGCATCATATTCACCGAGATTTGATGTGACAGACTGACGTACATTCTCATTCAGCCGGTTCCACGACGCACCAACCTGAAGATTATAGAGATAGTTCCCCTCCCTGTTGTTCTGAAAGGATAGGGACAGATTATTGTTGTCGTCATCGCTTTTGGAATCAAGGCCTCTCTTTACCTTCTCGTAATCCACACCGTCATGGCTGTATGACAGACGCTCGTTCTGCCTGTACTTGTCATAGTGGGCATTCCCTCCGGAATAGAGCAGCGAGAACCGAGACCGGCTGTAGTTGTAATAGAACGCCGCGGAGTTGTATCCTTTCAATGGATAGAATGCCTGGTCCACATCCATCCCGAAATTCCCTCCGTGAAGCTTGGATTTTGTGCGCACGTCAACCACCGTGGCAATACCTTGCGCGGCAAACCGGGCCGGTGGATTTCGGTAAAGCTCTATCCTGGAGATATCCTCCTTTGAGACCGTCTGCAGCTCCGACATGGTGGTCTCGACCCCGTTGAGCAGGAATCTCACATCACTGCCACCTTCATAGAATGCACCTCCCGATGGAAGCACCGTAAGATGGGGAATCTCGTTCAATGCCTGGTAGAAGTTGGGATAACGGTTCATATCTGCCATCGGGATACGGTAGGACAGGCGGTCGCCAAAATCCTTGACATTCTCGGGGGTTATGACAACCTCACTTAGAAGTGCGGCGGGTTTCAGTACGATTGTGTCGGATGGGTGTGCGCCTATCTCTATCAGTCTTGGGGAACAATTCTCGGCATCGACCATGATCTTTGCAAAACCGGAATCCGGCAGCGACAGGATACCCCTGTCATTTATCCTGACACTCCCCACGGAATCATTGTGTTCCCCGTAGAGCATGCAGGTTCCCGAAGTGACAGGGATGCCGGGGGATTGATTATCACTGTAATGTCGCGGGCATAAAGTCCGGTTGAAATGAAAAGCGCGGCGAGAAGCATCGCTGCATGCTGCAGGTTATGGTTAATTCGCATTACTTTATTTATTAACGGGTTGAATTTTGCTTACAGTATCAGGTCACACTTCTCCGCCATAGGGCAGCGCGGATCAGGGAACGACAATGGCTTTCCTGTCTTCCTTATGTCCAGATAGCAGATTCTCTTGCCGTATCCTTGCCGGCATTCCGTGAACACCTTACATCCATAACAAGGAGAGTCTGAATTTATTGTATCCCGGCTTAGGGAATACAGGTCCGTTGCCTTGGGAGAGTTCCATATTTCACGTACTGAATTAACGTGAATATCTCCGAGAATAAAATCCTCATCCTCATACAGCATCTCGCAGACACTGCATTTGCCGTTGGCAAGTATCGACAGGCTTGTGGTGTTGGCAAGACAGATCTGGTTGGAGATGACAAAATCTTCCACTCTCTCCGTCCGCCTCAGGCAATAGCCCTCTTTCGTTATCTTGTTAAGTCCGACATAAAATTTCATGCCCTCCTGATGGATGAAGTCATATATGTCTTTCAAATCCGTATTGTAGACCTCCAATCCCTTATATTCAGACTGCTTGTAGGGCGAAAAGAACGCGGGGGTAAGGACCCATTCCCTGACTGAACCATATCCACAAAGGAAATCATAGAGGGACTTTACTGTACAGATGTTGGAATTATGACGGGTGAGTACACTTCTTATGAGAACTTTCATCTCCAATTTCTCAGCATTTAAAAGAAAATTCTTCACTTTATCTAAATAATTGTTCGGGGCAGCCACCATTTTTTTCAATATTTCCTCAGAACATGAATCCAACGAGAACTGAATCTCGTCATACCCCAACCCCTTAAGAGTGACGATGCTCTCCCGGCCTATAGGTGTCTTTGTCGACAGATATGGGAAATAGCCATATTCCCTAAGCTTTTTAAGAATTATCATCCAATCCTTACGGGCAAATACATCCCCACCTGTCAGGGTAATGTTGGTTACCCCACCTATATATAGCTCATCGATCAGACCAAGGATTGTATCTGTGTCCATCAGTGGGAGCAATGACCTGTTGGCATAGCAATAGGCACAGTCTGTCGTGCATTGTGTGGTGACCATCAGATTTACAGACAGAGGCATCTCCGGTCTTTTTATGACATAATCCGAGGCAATGTCAAATTCCGGTGATTCCCATACATTCACATCCACCTTGAGATCACTTCTGACCAATAGATCCGGAGGAAGGTTCACTGAATGGGTTTCATCAATCATAAAGTTCTTACATTCCGGATTTTCAGTCAATTGTGTGATGAAATTATTTACAGCATTCCTGGAGATACCAAGTTTACTTGAAATACGGGTCAGGGACTCCTCTGTTTCAAAATCCCCGATATGCGCCAGGATAAAACCCATGAACGAGAGGATGCAGAATGAGTCGAATGTTTGGCTGCTTCTGTCAATTACACGTGTGGACTGGATCAGGTATGAACAGTTCCTCTCATTACGTACTGCGTATTTGGGAGATAGATGTATGAACATATTGGAATTAAGTAATATAATTGAAGACAATCTAATCATTCCCCCGAAATGATTTAGTTCAGAAATGTTTCAAAATCGGCACACATGAGGACTATATAATCCGCATGTGTACCTTAAGAGGTAACAACTTATGTTGTCTGAGCAGCTCCTGAACCACTGCAATTACATGTGGGTCCTGTAACCGGTGTATCAGTATTAGTTGACGGTCTCTGTGCCGCTCCACTATCACAATTACAAACCCCCTCATCTGTGGATCCTTGAGCGGCACCGTTCTTACAATTGCATGTTCCAACAGCACCGCCTTTTATCTCTTCCATTTCTTGAAGAAGCAATTCCTCAATTTGCTTGATCTGCATAATCTTAATTTTTTAATCGTGAAACAATTAAATTATAAAACTCTAGACGATTTTGAGATTGATTATCAAAATTGCAATATTCCGGAGAAGATAGAACCGTCATCTGTTACGCATTGAACAGTGTATTCGCCGGAGAATGTCGGAATATCTATGTATGGTTCTTCCGATGTGACATAACAGGAGAACTCGCATGCCTCTTCCCGAAGGATATTTACTGTCATGCCATATATATTTTCAGGTATGGTGAACTCCATGTGCCCGATGCCATAGCGACATTCTATAAATATACGCGAAGGTGCTTTAGGTCGATCTCCCGGATTGCGTTCATGCAATATTTCAGTTTTTTTATTCGATGTACTGGCAGTGGAATCTGCAAATACATTGTATGAACAAGCGAGGAGAGATGTGAGAATAATCAGGTATTTGAATCTATTCATGGGAATAATTAGGTTTGGTTTGACAGCAAAGTTATAGTTATTTTGAGATAAATCCAAATTTTTAGCAGTAAAATAATTTGGTGCGCACTATTTTAACAAACTAAGTATCAGTGCATTGCAAACGCACCAAAATTAAAAATTTGGTGCACACGCAATACGTTGATACTCAATAGGGTCAAATCCATTAAAACCAAATGGATTTTATCAAATAGCTAAATATTTGGTTATAGGAACGACAGATAACGCTCCTTCTTATCATCATCGAGCCTCTTTAGTTTATCTTTAAGACGACGCCTGCGGTCATAAATAGCGTTGACCTTACTCTCTTTCAGCAATAGGGTGATGGCAACTGACGACAAGTTCAGGACCGAGAAAAGGAACAGGCAATAGTCTGCATCTTTCAAATCAGGCAAGTCGTTCCGAAAATCTGTCATCAGATTATCATGGATAAGATCCACCTGCTTCTCCAACTCCGAGATCTTATCCCCGGATATTGACAATTCCGAGATCAACGATGATAACCGTTCCGTCAATCCCCTTTTTGCATTATCCGAGCTTTCATTGATCAGGCCGCATAACTTATCAAGAAGCGTAAATTTAGAATCCATCAGATCCTTCAGAATGGTAATTTTAGCTATGCTATCCCCATCCCTCTGGTCAAGCATCTCCTGAAGCTGCACTGCAAACGATACCTTCTCCTCTATCTTTTTCTTTTGCCTTGAATATATGAGATATGCTCCACTCGAAATCATGAGAACCAACATCATACCCACAATAAGCGACATATAGAATAATCGGTTTGACAGCTCCAAGTCCTTCTCGGCATTACTATTGGTTAACGTGTAATAATCTGTCACCGACATAATCAACCCATTATCCTTATTATCCCTAAAATTTCTATTTAAGAGATATTTCTCTTTTTCAAGATTATCTAATGCCTTTTCTATTTCCCCTTCTGCTTTTAACACATTATATGCAGCATAATAATATATTATGCTGTCAACACACGAAAGCTGATTAAGCATTTCTCTTGCCATACCAACATTCCCTATCTGAGAATATGCAACCACCATAAATGCGGAATCCCTATAATCACTCCAGCCATTTTCACATAATATCCGGTAATGCTTCAATGCCTGTTGTGGCTTATCACTGCCGAAATAGGCGGTGGCAGCCGATTTCTGACTATTCTTATAGAGAATTGAATCCCTTGCGGCAAGCGCAATGTCGGCAACAGAATCCACTATCTCGCAGGCACGTTGATAGTTGCCGGAATTATGGTATGCCCGTTCAAGGTCAAGCAATGAGAAATTCAGATATGGCTGCACGCCGGATTTCCTGAAGTATTCATATTCCTTCTCCGCGTAGGCAACCTCCTCCTTTGAATAGAATGTCTCCGTATATACATCCGACACCCCACGAGCTGACATCCCTGCCCAGAAATAATCTCCCGACTCCTCCGCCAGCTCCATCGCCTTCATAAACGATATGACCGACATCGAGTAATTGCCGGAATTAAACTTCACCGCACCATGATAATAGTATGCCTTCACCAGACGCTCCACGTCATCCCTCAGCCGGTAATAATCAAGCGACTTTGAAATCAGTGAATCATTATCCGGATTCATGTAGTTCTTTTCAAGTGCCTGCGTATAGAGGAGTCCATAGAGAGCCTTGTCACAATCCTCTCTCAATCTGCCGGCATCAATCTCCTGCAATATCGACAATGCCGAGTCGGGACTCGCCTGCATGACGGCATCGGCGACGGCAAGACGATCCTTTACCTCCGGAGGTGTACAGCCGGGAAAAAACGTGAGTACGATCAACGCAATCAAGGAAATATATATCTGCTTCATCTGCTTATTCAAGTTTATGATGCAAAGTTAGCAAAAATCGCTCACATCACTCATATCCGGAATCACATCCGGATATAATAAAGACGGTCCGGACAATATTGCCCGGACCGCCGTAGATTCTGTCTTCTTGCAGGATGAGCGGCATCAGCGGAGAATCAGCATCGCGTCGCCGTAGGCTCCGAAATGATATTTCTCCTTCACTGCTATGTCGTAGGCCTTCATCACGAGATCGAAGCCTCCGAATGCCGACACCATCATCAGCATAGTGCTCAAAGGCATGTGGAAATTCGACACGAGTGAGTTGCAGACCGTGAAATCGTAGGGGGGGAAGATAAACTTGTTGGTCCAGCCCTCGTAGGTCATCAGATGACCGTTCATGCAGACAGCACTTGCCACGGCACGCAACACCGAGGTGCCGACGGCACAGATATTGGCGTTGCGGTCTTTCGCCGCATTAACCATCTCCACAAGTTCCTCGTTGACAAACATCTCCTCCGAGTCCATACGATGCTTCGTAAGATCCTCAACGTCGATATCCTTGAAATTGCCGCGACCGCTGTGCAGAGTGAGGAATCCGCGCTCCACACCCTTTATCTCAAGACGCTTCAGAAGCTCACGGCTGAAATGCAGACCGGCTGCCGGAGCCATGACCGCACCCTCATTCTTGGCGAAGATACATTGATAGCGGTCGGCATCCCAATCCTCCACCTTACGGGTGATATATTCCGGGAGCGGTGTCTCCCCAAGATTGTAGAGTGCCTGCTTGAACTCATCGTGCGGGCCATCATAAAGGAAGCGCAACGTGCGGCCGCGAGAGGTGGTGTTGTCGATCACCTCAGCCACCATCGAATCATCGTCGCCGAAATAAAGCTTGTTGCCTATGCGGATCTTCCTCGCAGGCTCCACAAGCACGTCCCAGAACTTGTTCTCAACATTCAGCTCACGCAGAAAAAACACCTCTATACGTGCTCCGGTCTTCTCCTTGTTGCCATAGAGACGTGCCGGAAACACCTTGGTGTCGTTGAAGATCATGACGTCGCCGTCATCAAAATAATTGAGAATATCCTTGAAAATATGATGAGAGATCTCTCCCGTGCGGGAGTCCACTACCATCAGACGGCATTCATCGCGGTTTTCCGACGGATATTGGGCTATCAGATTTTCAGGAAGTTTGAATTTAAACTGCGATAATTTCATATTTACATTAAGTTAGCGATCAGGCATTCTCTTGCTCTTCGCCTAATTCCACTGTTTGTCGGTTAATAATATCCTCTTTTTTCCACTCTTCGGGATAGGTCAGCGGTGTGGTGCCGATTGTCTCTATCGCGTCGGCGATGGTCAAACAATCCTCCACCCTCACATTCCCCACACGGGTGCGGCGCAGCCCGGTCAGATGTGCCCCGCTGCCAAGAGCCTCTCCGAGATCACGTGCGAGGGCGCGGATATAGGTGCCCTTGCTGCACACGATCCGCAACGTGATTTCCGGCATATCCATGCCAAGAAGCTCCATCTCTTTTATATACAACGGTTTTGCCTTCAGTTCCACCTCCTTCCCTTTGCGCGCGAGGTTATAGGCGCGCTTGCCATCTACCTTGACGGCGGAAAAGACCGGGGGCACCTGCATGATCTTCCCTATGAACGTGGGGATGATCTCCTCCACCCTCTCGCGGGTGATATGTTCCCACGGGTAGACGGCATCCACCTCTGTCTCCAGATCGAAACTCGGTGTGGTGGCTCCCAACCGTATGGTGGCGACGTATTCCTTGTCGCCGTTCTGAAGCTCGTCGATGCGCTTCGTGGCACGCCCCGTGCATACGATCAGCACTCCGGTGGCAAGCGGGTCGAGCGTGCCCGCATGTCCCACCTTAAACTTCTTCAGATGCAAACGCCTCTGGATCGCTCCCCTCACACGCTTCACAGCATCGAAGGAGGTCCAACCCAAAGGTTTGTCGATTCCTATTATTTCTCCTGTTATGAAATCCATTCTCTCTTTATGAAATCCATTCTCTACGGCGGCTTTCACCGCATTTCTTCTCTCAGGGGAGGCTATGATCACTGCCAGAGGAGACAGATGATGCCCATTATAACGCAATATACGGCAAACCACACCAGCTTACCCTTCTTCACAAGCTCAAGCATCCATTTGCAGGCGCAGCATCCCACCACGAATGAAGCCACAAAGCCGATGATGAGCGAGAGGGCTCCGACCGAGTTTTCACCCTGTGCTGCCGGATCGCCTATGATATCCTTAATGTCAAGAAGTGCCTCGCCGAGTATCGGGATGATGACCATCAGGAATGAGAATGATGCCACCTTATCTCGTTTGTCGCCGAGGATAATGCCTGTGGCTATCGTGGTGCCGCTTCGGCTAAGTCCGGGAAGCACCGCAACCGCCTGCGAACATCCGATGATGAACGCATCGAGCCAGCCTATGTCGCGACCTTTGGAGGCACCGTATTTGGAAATCTCCCTGACTCCGGTGAAATGCGCGAAGGAGAGAAGACAAGCCGTGACCAGAAGGCAGATACCCACCACGGTAAGACCACTCCCGAAGAATCCCTCAACATAATCCTTGAAGCAGAGTCCTACGATCGCCACCGGTATGCAGGAGAGGAGTATCTTGCAGACGTAGTAGAAATCCGCATCTCGCTTGAACGTGAAGAAACTTACACACAGCTTCCTGAACATCGGCCAAAGCACCACTATAGTGGAGCATACTGTCGCAGCATGCAGGATAAGGTCGAATTGAAGCACTTTGTCTGACGGGAGATCTATTCCCAGAATTTCGCGGAATATCTCAAGGTGTCCGCTGGAACTGATCGGAAGATATTCCGCCAGTCCCTGTACTATACCCAATATAAGGGCATCAAGCCATTCCATAATGTCTGTTTATTTATTTTTTTTAGGAGTGTAGACTATCGCGAATGCCATGAGCAGGAAGCCGAGGAACGAGAGTGCCGGACCCACGACGATGCGGCGCGTGCTGAAGATCTCGGGGTTAAAGCCATTCTCCACCGTGCTACCGCCCCCGCTCATGAGGATGAAGCCGAGCACTATCAACGCAAGACATCCCCCCATCATGTAGTAATTTTTCTTTGAGAAGGGTTTCTCATCTGCGGTCATTCTCTCAAGTCCCTGCGGGTCTTTCTTCTCTATATCAATATTCAATGCCATTTTCTGTTTTATATATTTGTTATGTTATGCTTATTATCGTGTCAGTTTGCAATATCCTCTGTCTTGGCTACCATGCCGGGAGTATCGGAAGGATCATTTGAACAGTTCATCATAATCCTTGCGTAGATAGCGTGATGTAGCCATCCATGCCGCCATGCCACACAACAGTATACCGGTGAGTGCCAATCCCGCCGCGACAATTCCAAACATCTGCCAGCTTATGCTCGCAGCAATCTCCCCGAACCCTGCCCCCGGCGCGGCTATGAGCGACAGCCCGAGCAGACATGAGGAGACCAGACCCGCCAACAGTCCGGAGATCATATTGTCGTTGACAAACGGACGGCGTATGAATCCATTCGTAGCCCCGACAAGCTGCATAGTGTGTATGGTGAAACGGCGGGCATATATGGCAAGATGCACCGTGTTGTTGATCAAGACGAATGATATTATCACGAGCACAAGGGCAATAGCACCCAACACTATGGAGAGACGCTCTATGTTGCGGTTCATGCTCTCTACCATAGCGGAATCCGGCAACACCACGGATTCAACTCCCGGCATCGCTGAAATCACCTTCCCGATGGAATCTATGCGAGCCGCAGAGGAATAGTCGGCATTCAGCGAGAATGTCACTTCCGGCGACAGGGGATTTACCCCGAACAATGCCTCAAGATCCTCCCCGGTGTCATCCTTCCAATGCTGCAATGCCTCTTTTTGGGAGATCATCCTCACGCTATGTGCGTAGGGCACCCCTTCAAAGACCTTGGCAGTCTCCGAAGCCAATGAGTCGGTCACGTTGTCTGCCATGACCACGCTGACCTCAAGCCGCTCACGCAATTTTCGCGTCTCTGTGGCGGCTCCTATCGAGATGAGCGAGATTATACCTATAATTACAAGTACGAGCGTCACGCTCACTACCGTGGTGAGATGTGCCGCCCAATATGAGATTTTTACCTCTTTATTATTTTTCATGAGTCCTGCTGAAGAACTGGAAACAATGATGCAATCTGACAATTGCCAGATCAGCCATCAGTTGAAGCCAATGCTGACAAAATCGCCTACAAAGATAACACTTTCAGACCCCATTTGTCAATTTTTTACCGCATTTTTTCTCAAAAAAGCACAACTATACCTATTTTACACCATCAATTCCCTGAATTTATCTTAAAAGAGGGCACCTCATCCGGTATTCATCCGGATAATGTGCTCTCTTAGGAATTTGTTGTGGCGGATTATTTCAGCTGCGCGAGCAGACCGTGCATCTTCTCCGCGATAAGCCCGTTTGCCGAGTTGCCGATGCTGCCGAGATGCGTGTGGTGCACCTCACGAGTCGGACGATAGGTGCCATCCTGCACCGAGAGACCCACCTGACGGTAGGCATCGCGGAAAGGCACACCCTGGAGCACAAGACGGTTGACGTCTTCCACCGTGAAGATATAATCATAACGGGGATCATCAAGTATCCCCTCCTTCACCTCTATATGTGCCAGCATGAAGTCTGCCATGTCAAGACATTCTATGAGCTGCGTGGTGGCGGGGAAGACGATATCCTTCATCAGCTGAAGGTCGCGGTTATAGCCGAGAGGGAGATTTGCTGTCAATATCGTCAGTTCGTTGGGCAACGACTGGAGTCGGTTGCATTTGCCTCGCATTATCTCAAACACGTCGGGATTCTTCTTGTGAGGCATGATGCTCGATCCGGTGGTCAGTTCATCAGGGAATTTCACAAACCCGAAATTATTGCACATCCACATGCAGACGTCCATCGCCAAGTGACCGAGTGTGGAGGCGACTGCCGCTATCGCCGACGCCACGGCACGCTCCGTCTTGCCACGGCTCATCTGTGCCGCCACGACGTTGTAGTGCGGATTGGCAAACCCGAGAAGCTCCGTCGTCATCTCCCTGTCGAGTGGGAAGGAGGAGCCGTAGCCGGCTGCCGATCCGAGCGGATTCTGGTTGGCAATGTTGTAGGCTGCCACGACCATCTGCATGTCGTCGGTCAACGATTCGGCATACGCGCCAAACCATAGTCCGAACGACGAGGGCATCGCCACCTGTAGATGTGTGTAGCCGGGCATCAGCTTGTCGCGGTGCTCCTCCGAAAGCGACTGCAAGCGGTTGAACAGACGCTCCACGCCGTCGGCTATGCGTCGCAACTCATCGCGGAAGAAGAGTTTCAGATCTACAAGCACCTGATCATTGCGGCTGCGTCCGGAATGTATCTTCTTCCCTATATCGCCCAGTTTGGCAGTCAGAAGGAACTCCACCTGTGAATGCACATCCTCCACGCCATCCTCTATCACAAATTCACCCCTCTCTATAGAGTCGGCAATCTCCTGAAGAGCAGGAAGGAGCTGATCAAGCTCACTCTTCTCAAGCAGCCCGATCGATTCAAGCATCCGGATATGAGCCATTGAGCCTTGCACGTCGTAGCGTGCAAGACGGAGGTCGAGCTCACGGTCAAGACCGACCGTGAAACTTTCTATCATTTTATCGGGTTCGAAACCCTTGTTCCATAGTTGCATCTTAATCTTTGTTTATGTTGAGTTGCATGATCAGCCTCGGATAAATATCCAGAGCCTCCTCTATTTCCGATATCAGCACGTATTCATCAGCCGTGTGTGAACGCGACGACTCGCCGGGTCCCATCTTCAGGGAATGTATGCCGTGCATCAGTGCCATGTCTGACGTGGTGGGTGAGACAAACGGCGTCCGCCCCAATGCCACAGCCGACTCCACGAGTGGATGATCCGACGGTATCACCGACGCATGCACGCGTGTGGAGCGTGGTGTCAGCCGGCTCCATCTCACCGCCTTGCGCAGCAGTTCAACGGTCTCCTCATTGGAATAAGCGTCGGTAGTGCGCACGTCTACCACATACGAACAGCTGTCGGGCACCACGTTATGCTGCGTACCGGCATTTATGACCGTGACGCTTACCTTTATCGGTCCCAGCGTCTCGCTGACTTTCGGAGTGGTGAAACGCCTGAGCAGGTCGATATCCTCCATGGCGCGATAAATGGCATTCTCCCCCTCATTACGTGCGGCATGACCCGATTTTCCGGGTGCCACGCCGTCAAATACGAGGAGTCCGCGTTCCGCTATTGCCGGCTGCATACCCGTAGGCTCACCCACGAGCACCATGTCAGGCGTGAGACCCCTCTCGGCAAGATACGGCAGGAAGGCTCTCATGCCGTTCTCCCCCATCACCTCCTCCGCCGCCGTGATTGCCAATATAAGGTTGACGGGGAGGTCGGGATTATCCTTCAGTTCGAGAAACGTTGAAGCCAACGCCACGCCCGAAGCCCCGGCATCGTTACTCCCCAAGCCGTAGAGACGGTCCCCCTCTATGTCGGGGGAATAGGGGTCGCGGGTGTAGGATGCTGACGGACGCACAGTGTCATGATGTGAGTTGAGCATCAGCGTGGGGCGCGAGGGATTGAAACCGGGCGCGACGACAAACACGTTGTTGTGCTGACGCTCCACGCTGTCTGCGCCATTCTCACGAAGCCATGCCTCCCATATATCGGCAGTGGCACTCTCCTCTCGCGATGGTGACGGCGTGGAAATCAATCTGCGGAGAAGCGTCAGGGCATTCTCCAGACGTGCGGCACGGTTCATTTCTCTTTTATTATTGTGCCTACCGAACCGCAGAGGGCATCCGACTTGCATATCCTCACCTCCGTCACCCCTTTCGCTGCGGAATCGAGTGCGTTCTGGAGCTTGGGAAGCATACCTTTCGCCACGATACCCTCCTCTTTAAGACGGGCGAAGGATTCGCGGGTCACAAGCGGGATGACGCTCGTCTCGTCGTCGAGATCGGTCATCACTCCGGCTTTCTCAAAGCAATAGGTAAGTCGTGTCGGTGCCACGCGTGAGGCTCCGAGTGCCACAGCCGCCGCCACTGAATCGGCGTTGCAGTTGAGCAGTGAGCCGTCGCCGTCATGACAGATTGCACAGAACACCGGCACGTAGCCACCGTTGAGAAGGGTGGCGATAAACTTATCCGACACCTTATCCGGATCTATATCCCCAACAAAACCGTAATCCACCGGTTTTGCGGGACGACGCACCGCCGGGATGACATTACCGTCAGCTCCGGTAAGGCCCACGGCATCACACCCGAATTTCTGCAAGAGCGCGACGATACGCTTGTTGATCAATCCGGCATAGACCATAGTCACTATGTTGAGTGTGGCACGGTCTGTGACGCGACGTCCCTCTATCATGGTGGTCGGCACCCCCATGCTCTCACTCATGCGTGTGGCCTCCTTACCGCCGCCATGCACGAGTATCTTATCACCCTCAAGCGAGGCAAACTCCCGGAGAAACTTCTCAAGTGCCTCCGGATTATCTATCACATTGCCCCCAATCTTTACGACGTTTATCATTTCAAAAGCGTGAATGGTTTACTGGTGGGTGATTGTATTTAGAGAGATTCAAGCAGACGTTTGATTACTGTCTGCGCGGAAATCTCGCGGTTAGCAGCCTCCGGAATGACGATGCTTCTGTCTGACTCGATCACGTCGTCAGTCACGATCATATTGCGTCTTACGGGTAGGCAGTGCATGAAGTAGGCATTGTTGGTCAGAGCCATCTTCTCTGCGTCGACGGTCCAGTCGCGGTCAGTGGAGAGCACCTTGCCATAGTTCGGGTCAGCGTAGGCAGACCAGTTCTTGGCATATACGAAGTCTGCACCCTCGAGAGCCTTGCGCTGGTCATACTCTATGCGGGCATTACCGGTGAAGGCAGGGTCAAGTTCATATCCATGAGGATGAGTGATGACAAACTCATAGTCGGTGGCATTCATCCATTCTGCAAAGGAGTTGGGCACTGCCTGCGGGAGTGCTCGCGGATGAGGTGCCCATGTCATGACCACTTTCGGACGCGGTTTTGTCTTGAACTCCTCGATAGTGATGAGATCGGCAAAGCTCTGGAGAGGATGGCGGGTGGCAGCCTCCATGCTGAACACCGGACGTCCGGAATACTTTATGAACTGCTCGATGACGCGCTCCTCATAATCCTCTTTCTTATCCTTAAGCCCGGCAAATGAGCGCACGCCGATTATATCGCAATATGAACCCATCACGGGGATTGCCTCCAGCAGGTGCTCTGCCTTGTCGCCGTCCATGATGACGCCGCGCTCAGTCTCCAGCTTCCACGCACCCTGATTCACGTCGAGAACCATCACGTTCATGCCGAGGTTCATCGCCGCCTTCTGGGTAGAGAGGCGGGTGCGGAGTGAGGAGTTGAAAAATATCATCAGGAGAGTCTTGTTGCGTCCGAGTTCGGTAAAGGCAAAACGGTCTTTCTTTATCTCCGCAGCCTCTGCCAAGGCTGCCTTCAGGTCGCCTATATCAGCTACACAAGTGAATTTTTTCATAATTGTTTCATTACATTGATAAAGGATTCAGCCTCTTCCATAGATATTGAGAGCGCGGGAAGAAGACGCACTGTGAACTGTCCGGCACCGCCGGTGAAGATATGATGCTCGAAAAGGAGTTTCTTGCGCAGTTCGCCGCCGGTGAAACCCTCCATCTCGAAGCCTATCATAAGACCCTTGCCTCTGACATCGGTCACTTTCGGCATCTTGCGGAGCTCCGAGATAAGGTACTCCCCTACCTTGGCTGCATTCTCCACAAGGTTCTCCTGATCCATCACGTCGAGCACGGCAATAGCAGCAGCACACGCGAGATGATTGCCACCGAAAGTGGTGCCGAGCATACCCTTCTTAGCGGGTATCGACGGGGAGATGAGTACTGCCGCTGCCGGGAAGCCGTTGGCAATACCCTTCGCGCAAGTGATTATGTCGGGGCGTATCCCGGCATACTGATGAGCGAAGAATTTACCCGACCTGCCGTAGCCTGACTGTATCTCATCAAGGATAAGGAGCGTGCCGGTCTTCTTACACTCTTCAGCGAGGAAGCGCAGGAAGTCGGGAGTAGGCTCATGTATGCCTGCCACGCCCTGTATACCTTCGATTATGACGGCGGCATACTCATGGGTGGCAAGCACCGTCCGCACGGCATCGACATCGTTGAGAGCCACAAACGTCACGTTGTTCGTCTCGTTGAAGCGCGAACGTATGCCGGGATTGTCGGTAGCTGCCACAGCGCCGGATGTGCGTCCGTGGAATGCCTTGCCGAATGCAAGGATATTCTCACGCCCAGTGGTGAACGACGCAAGTTTTATGGCATTCTCGTTGGCCTCCGCGCCTGAGTTGCAGAGGAACAGTGAATAATCCTCATATCCGGAGAGCTTGCCAAGTTTGTCGGCGAGTTTCCACTGAAGGGAGTTCTGCACCGAGTTGGAATAGAAACCCAGTCTCTCCACCTGTTCAGAGAGAGCTTTCACGTAATGTGGATGGGAATGTCCTATTGAGATGACGGCATGTCCGCCATACAGGTCAAGATAGTCGGTGCCGTCCTCGGTGAAGACGTGCGAACCCTTACCTCTGACCGGCTCTATATCATAGAGTGAATAAACGTCAAAAAGATTCATCGGCAATATTGTTGACAATGTGTTGAATATATGCGGTTGCCCGCGATTTTAGAACGCTGACGGCTTGAGACGCAAACCTGTGCGCTGATCCAGTCCGAGCATTATGTTCATGTTCTGGACTGCCTGACCCGACGCGCCTTTCAGTAGATTATCCTCAGCACATGTCACCAGCAACTTCCCTTCATGCTTCTCCACATGAATCACTGCCTTGTTGGTATTGACTGCCTGCTTAAGATCGATCGGATTATCGTTGACCACCGCAAAGGGGGCATCAGCATAATAATCCTTGTAGAGTTTCGTCACCTCCTCTTCCGAGAGGGGGCAATCAAGCGTGGTGACGGCGAATATGCCACGTGCGAAGTCGCCACGCATCGGTATGAAGTTTATGCGCGACTTATTCCCCGGCTGCAACCGGGCGAGAGTCATTCCTATCTCTTTGAGGTGCTGATGAGTGAAGGGTTTGTAGACCGACACATTATCATTTCTCCAGCTGAAATGAGTGGTAGCTCCCGGCTTCACGCCCGCACCTGTAGAGCCTGTCAAGGCAGTGATGTTGATTTCCCCGTCAGGAAGGAGTCCGGCTGCGGCAAGCGGCACAAGTGAGAGCTGCAACGCCGTGGCGAAACATCCGGGATTGGCTACCGAGCGGCTACCGGCTATCCTGCCGAGATTCACCTCCGGGAGTCCGTAGACGTATCCGTTGCTCTCATCGCGGAAATCCTGTGCCAGATCAATCACCATCAATCCCTCCGGACGCTCATTCTCTTCCCAGAACTTGCGGCTGTGACCGTGGGCGGAACAGAGAAACAGTATATCTACCTCATTCAGCGGATGAGTCTCCGAAAACACAAGGTCGGTCTCACCGAGAAGTCCCCCGTGAACTGCTGTCACCGGTTGCCCGGCGTTACTCGTGGAATGCACAAATCCTATCTCCACCTCAGGGTGGTTGATAAGAATACGAAGGAGCTCGCCGGCAGTGTAGCCGGCGCCTCCTATTATACCTATTTTTTTCTTCACTTACTCAGCCTTTCCGTTTTTAACCTGATTGTTATGATAGATCTTCATCTGATTGCCGAGAATCTTGGTGAATCCCTTCACGTCGTCGGCAGTCCATGCCTTGTTGACCTCGCCATACTCCCCGAAATCAGTCTTCATCAGGTCAAACGGAGAATCCACACCTACAAGCGTATATGACAACGGGCGTAATGTCAGTTCAACCGTGCCGGTCACGTTGCGCTGTGAGCTTTCAAGCATCTTCTCGATGTCGCGCATCACAGGCTCCAGATACTGAGCCTCATGCAGGAACATTCCGTACCATGTGCCTACCTGGTCTTTCCAATACTGCTGCCATTTGGTGAGGGTGTGCTTCTCAAGCATCTTGTGGGCGGCGATGATCAGAATCGGACCTGCTGCCTCAAAGCCCACACGACCCTTTATGCCGATGATGGTGTCGCCGATATGCATATCGCGTCCGATTCCGAAACGCGATCCGATGCGCTCCACTTCACGGATAGCCTCAACCTTGTCAGTATACTCCTTGCCGTTGACAGCCGAGATCTCACCCTCCTTGAAAGAGATGGTCAGTTTCTCCGGCTCCGTGGCAGTCACCTGTGAAGGATAAGCCTCATCGGGAAGAGTCTGCTCGGAATGTAGAGTCTCCTTGCCACCTATCGACGTGCCCCAAAGACCCTTGTTGATGGAATATTCCAATTTTTTGAAGTCTGCCTCATAACCATGCTTCTTCAGATAGTCAATCTCATACTCTCTGGTAAGGGTGAGGTCGCGGGTCGGGGTGATTATTTCAATCTCCGGCGCAAGAATCTGGAAAGTAAGATCGAAACGCACCTGGTCGTTGCCGGCTCCTGTAGAACCGTGGGCAATGGCATCTGCACCGATTTTCTTGGCATATTCTATTGTCGCGATTGCCTGGAAGATACGCTCGGAACTTACGGATATAGGATAAGTGCCGTTGCGGAGCACGTTGCCCGCAACCATATATTTTATACTCTTGTCGTAGTAATCCTGAGTGATGTCGAGAGTGGCATGAGAGGCGGCTCCGAGACGTTTCGACTTTTCGGCTATCACCTTCAACTCCTCTTCAGAGAAACCGCCGGTGTTGGCGATTGCCGTGTGCACCTCATACCCGAGATCTTCTGAAAGATATTTCACTGCAAATGAGGTATCAAGACCTCCACTGAAGGCGAGAAGCACCTTCTTTTTCTTATTTTCTGTCATATTTCTGTTGATTTCGATTTCTAAAAAAATATCCCAATGACAATTGTGCAGGCGATATTGATCAATATCGTCTGCCAATAGATAGTCATCGCTCCGCTTTCTTAAGATGAAGCATCCTGTTGATACTGTTCTTGAATTTCATCAGATAAGGGTTGGGACGGTCTTTCTCTGCAAGAGGCTGCTGCGGGTCATAAAGCATACCCGTGCACAGACACATTCTTCGCTTGTTGCGCTGAAGGATGTCGTAATTCACACAGCCCTCGCACCCATGCCAGAACTCTTCATCGTCAGTTAGTTCGGAGAATGTCACCGGTTTGTAGCCCATTTTTGAATTCAATTTCATTACGGGCAGTGAAGTCGTGATGGAAAAGAGTTTGGCAAACGGAAATCGAAGTCGAGCCAGCTCGAAAGTTTTCGCCTTGATGGCGCCGGCAAGGCCAAGATGGCGGTATTCTGGATCGACAATCAATCCGGATGTCGCGACAAAATCACCATGACCCCAGCTCTCAATATAGCTGAACCCTACCAATCGGTCGCCATGCAATGCGACGACGCTCTTGCCACCCGTAATCTTCTTGGCGATATATTCCGGGCTACGCTTGGCTATGCCGGTGCCACGCTGTAGTGCTGACTCATATATAAGTCGCACTATGGTCTCGGCATACTTCGCCTGTTCGGGTTCGGCAAACTTGACAGTGATGTCTTTAATGTCCATTTTCGTAAAGTTTCCGAATAAGATTGTGAATAATTATGAACCCTATAATCTGTTTGATATCCTGTAGAATCAAATTGATTGTATGAGTTACCTGTAAAAAAGTTGACAAAATTACAAATAATATTTCACATTATAATTATCAATGTACTTATTTTTGTATTTCAATTGCTATTTTAGTCATTATTTCACTATTTTAATTACCACAATTTCATTTTGCACCCATTTCTTTGACCATATTTTATAAGCAATATTCATTTTTATTGATTAGGCTCAAAACCAAATGACTCCGCGCTATGTTTATTCTTATAACGAAAGGTTTGTTTTTCTTTTAATTTTCCATATCATGAGAGTTGGGCTATTTATCCCCTGTTATGTTGACGCCGTCTTCCCCAAGGTTGGAGACGCCTGTTTCCGCCTACTGCGGCATTTAGGGGTGGATGTGACCTATCCTAAAGGTCAGACTTGTTGCGGGCAACCTATGGCGAACGCAGGTTTTGCAAAGGATTCCGCTCTCCTTGCCAAAAGATACGATGATATGTTTAAGGGTTTCGACTATGTGGTAGCCCCATCCGTATCATGCACGGCATTCATACGATTGCAATACCCCCATATTATGAAAGAGTCCGGACATGAATGCCACATCGCCCGAAAGACTATGGATATGGTGGAATTTCTTCATGACGTGCTCAAGGTGGACCGTACTCTCGGCAGATTCCCCCACAAGGTCAGTCTACATAATTCCTGCCATGGCGCAAGAGAACTCAATCTGTCGGCACCTTCCGAGAAGATGGAGCCGAGATTCAACAAAATAAAGGACCTGCTCGCTTTGGTAAGCGACATTGAGGTGGTCGAGCCGGAAAGATATGACGAATGTTGTGGGTTTGGCGGAATGTTCAGCATCGAGGAGCTTGCCGTAAGCAAGCAGATGGGCGAGCGCAAACTGGCACGACATGCCGCCACTGGTGCTAAATTCATAACAGGTGCCGACTGTTCCTGCCTGATGCACATGGCAGGAATCAATGCAAAGGAGGGGAAGTTCCCCGAAATCGAGTTCCGCCACGTGATTGAGATCCTGGCTGAAGGTCTTTAAATATTCCATCCTCTAATACAATCCACCATGAGCACATCCCACAGCAAGGCTGCTAAAAAATTCCTCGAGAACCAAGGGTATGCCGATTGGCATGACAATACGTTCTGGGGACTGCGTGTAAAACGCGACAAGATGGCTTTCTCCGTCCCCGAATGGGAGCAATTGCGCACGAAAGCATCCGAGATAAAACGACACACTCTCATGAATATAGATATCTATCTGCAAAAGTTTGCCGATGCAGCAGAGAAGAACGGCGTCACCGTGCATTGGGCAAAGGATGCCACAGAATTCAACGAGATCGTCTATCAGATTCTGAAAGACAACAATGCCCGCAAGATGGTGAAGTCAAAATCCATGCTCACCGAGGAATGTGGCATGAACGAGTATCTCGAAGAGAGAGGTATGGAAATCGTGGAGACAGACCTCGGCGAGAGGATACTTCAGCTTGCCCATCAGCGACCGAGCCATATCGTGGTGCCTGCCACCCACCTCACCCATGATGACGTAGGCGAGCTTTTCGAAAAGGAACTACACTCGAAGAAGGGTGATCACGACCCTACATATCTGACCCACGTGGCGCGTCTGAGCCTGCGTGACGAATTTCTGACTGCCGACGCCGGAATGACAGGCGCAAACTTCGGTATAGCAGAGACGGGCGACATCGTGGTATGCACCAACGAGGGTAATGCCGACATGTCGACCTCAATACCCAAATTGCAGATAGCGGCTATCGGTCTGGAGAAGATTATCCCCGACTACGAATGTCTTTCCGTTTTCATCCGACTCCTGGCACGCTCAGCCACAGGACAGCCGTCGACCACCTACACCAGTCATTTCCGCAAACCGCGTCCCGGTGGGAAGATGCACATCGTCATCGTCGACAACGGACGCAGCAAATGGCTTGCCGATGAGAAGCATTGGGAGACGCTGAAATGCATGAGATGCGGCGCATGTATGAACACGTGCCCCGTCTACCGCTGGTCGGGAGGCTACTCTTACAGTTTCTTCATCCCCGGTCCGCTCGGAATTAATTTGGGCATGCTGCACGACGAGAAGAGGTATTCTGGCAACGTCAGTGCATGCACTCTATGCCTGAGTTGCCAATGCGTATGCCCGGTGAAGATAAACCTCGGCGAACAGATCTACGAATGGCGACAGCAACTTGACAGCATTGGCGAGGCTAATCCGCAGAAAAAGATGATGTGCAAGGGGATGAATCTCGTGCTTGACAACAAGGGTATGTATAATGCCGCCACGGCATCTGCCCATCTGCTCAATTATCTCCCGTCGTTTGTCATCAACAACGGACTGAATCCTTGGGCTTACGCACATAAGATGATGAAATTCCCTAAGCAACCTTTCCATAAGGAGTTTAAAGGCAAGGATGAGAGTGACAAATAAAAAGGGATAAATAAGCATTAACCACAACAAAGAGAAAATCATGAGTACAAGCAACGATATAATAGGCAAATGCCGGGCAAGTATAAAGACTCGCCTGCCGAGACCTCGACTCAGCGACATCGACGCCACGGAATATATCGAGCCGCTGGAGGAATTTATCCGTCAGGCTCAGGATGCAGGATGCCGCATAGTGCAGGTAGACAATGCAGCCGAAACAGACCGCATCATCAAGGAGACTTATCCCGATGCCAAAAGAATCGCATCCGCTCTCCCTATCGTGAAGTGCGCGAATCTGAATCCCGACACCATCCCCGACCCGCATGAGCTTAACGATACCGATGTAGGTGTAGTCGAAGGGAAGTTCGGTGTGGCGGAGAATGGTGCGATATGGATCACCCAGGACGTGGTGGAACGCGATGTGTATTTCATATCGGAAAACCTCGTGATTCTTCTGCAAAAGGATCAGATCGTGAGCAATATGCACCAGGCGTACGGGTTGGTGACATTTAACAACTATGGCTACGGACTTTTCATGGCAGGTCCGTCGAAGACTGCCGACATCGCTCAGGTGCTCGTCATGGGCGCACAGGCGGCGAGAAGCGTAACCGTGGTGCTCTACAATCATCCGGCAACGCCGATTGAATCATGAGATAACCTTAGTCAGCACCACCATAAACCTTAAAGCTTATGAATGCACTTATCGCCATCATACCCGTATTGCTCCTTTTCATCCTGATGCTCGGCTTCAAGGTGTCGGGATATAAGAGCGCGCTAATCACTCTCATTGTCACCGCCTGCATAGCCCTCTGGATTGCTCCGGCGACGGGGATGGTGCCTGAGAAATTCGCAGATGATTCGATCTATTCCCTCGTGGGGTGGAGTTTCGTGGAAGGTGTGTTGAAAGCAATATTCCCTATTCTTCTCATAATCCTAATGGCTATCTACAGCTACAACGTGCTTGTGGAATCGAAAGCCATTGAAGTGATCAAACGGCAATTCACTACACTGACCTCCGATAAGGGTGTGCTTGTGCTCCTCATGGTGTGGGGATTCGGCGGACTGCTTGAAGGCATGGCGGGATTCGGCACAGCGGTAGCAATACCGGCTGCCATACTTATCGGACTTGGTTTCAAGCCTATGTTCTCCGCGCTCGTTTCCCTTATCGGCAACACTGTCGCCACGGGATTCGGGGCGGTAGGTGTACCCGTCATAACGCTCTGCAACGAAATCACGCCCGGGGGCGCAGCGGGTATGGAGACACTGTGTGAGGTGTCGGCTTTCGCTATCATCCAGCTTGCCCCGCTATTCATACTCGTGCCGTTCGTAATCCTCATGCTGACCGACAGGAAGGCATGGATGAAAAACGTCACCCTCGCCATCTGGACAGGCGGCATATCATTGGGAGTGCAGCTGACGTGTGCCACTTTCCTCGGTGCGGAGACGCCTGCCATAATCGGGTCGATTGCCGCCATCGCAGCGATAATAATCTATGACCGTCTGTTCATCCGCAAACGCGACAAGTCACGACCGACATCCAATTTCTCCGCCGGAGAGACGCTGAAGGCATGGAGCGTATATCTCTTTATCCTTGCGCTCATACTGATAAGCGGTGCGCTATGCCCTCCGGTCAACAATTTCCTGAAGGGTCATCTCGTATCGGCTATACCACTCCCTATCATCGGATCCACTTTCAAGTTCGGATGGATAAGCAATGCCGCTCTCATGCTCTTTATAGGCAGTGTGGCAGGCGGGGTGATACAGGGATTGACAGTCCGTCAGCTTACCGTGGTCATGGCGCGCACGCTCGTCAACCTGCGTTTTACCGCCCTGACTATAATATGCCTCATATCGTTGGCATCAATCATGAACTATAGCGGCATGATCGCTGCCATAGCTGCCGGACTGGTGGCTATCTCCGGTTCTTTCTATCCGTTATTCGCTCCCCTTATCGGCGCGATCGGCACATTCGTGACAGGAAGCGACACATCTGCCAACATTCTCTTCGGTAAGTTGCAGTCCAACGTTGCCCATCAGCTTGGCATGAACGGGCAATTGTCGGTAACAGGATTCACCGGCTCACAGGCAGATTGGCTTGCCGCCGCCAACACGGCAGGCGCAACGGGCGGAAAGATGATTTCGCCGCAAAGCATAGCGATAGCCACTGCTGCCTGCGACATGAAGGGTGCCGACGATGCAATACTCCGCAAGGCAATCCCATACGCAGCATGCTATATCCTAATATGCGGTCTTATCGTATATCTCTCACTCTGTTAAACTATAGTATGGCCATCTCTCGGCAGATAGCAAGAAATAGAGACTGAAATAATCCCCATATCCCGGCTGACCGGAATATGGGGATTATCCGTTTCCTTTATGATTACGTAGCTATGACTATTTCATTTTATTGCTGTCCGATAAAACTTTTTGAGGTCTCAAAAAATTAGGACTGATTCCATTTGCAGGAGTCAGTCCTTTTTGGTTATTTAGCTGTCGCCAAACAAAACTCAATAACCATGCGCAAAAATAGTCATTTTAGCGGACAGCCGCTCTATGGTCAGGTAATAAAATTGCTTGACAAGTCAAAGATTCTTTATTTCAGCCGTGAAAATGGCGGGGAGAGATACACAAAACGGTTCAACTGCTGGATTCATCTGGTGGTGATGCTCTATGCTGTCATAATGCGTTTCGACTCGTTACGGGAGATAACAGCCTCATTGCTCGCCGAGACGCGCAAACTGGCACACCTCGGCATTACCTTCAAGATTGGACGCAGTACGCTCGCCGATGCCAACAAAAGACGTCCGGAAGCCATATTCGAGGCCATTTACCGTGATTTATACGCCACTTACCGCCATGTGCTTTCATCGGACAGCCGGAGCCATAAGACTCCAAAATGGATGAAGCGGCTTCAGATTATCGACTCGACGACCATAACACTGTTTTCAAACCTGCTGTTCAAGGGTGTGGGACGCCATCCGAAGACAGGGAAAAAGAAAGGCGGCATCAAGGTACATACCGTCATACATGCCAATGAAGGGGTTCCGTCTGATATAAAATTTACCTCAGCAGCAACAAATGACTCTTTCATGCTCAAACCAAATACTCTGAGCAAAGGCGACATTATGGCCATGGACCGCGCATATATCGACTATGCGAAGTTCCAGCAGCTTACGGAGCGCGGCGTGATATACGTCACCAAAATGAAGAAAAATCTGAAATACAGCGTTCTGAGCGACACGATGTATCAGACTCCGGATGGTCTGATGGAAGTCCGAATTCAGAACGTTGAATTTGTGAAGCAAATCAGGGGAGGAGAAACGATACACCATAAATCACGTATAATCACCTATGTAGACGCAAAAAAGCGCAAACTCATATCATTGCTCACAAACGATATGGACTCTGATCCAGATGAAATTATTGCCATATACAGGCAACGGTGGGAGATTGAACTGCTGTTCAAGCAGATGAAGCAGAACTTCCCGTTAAAATACTTTTATGGCGAGAGTGCCAACGCTATCAAAATCCAGATATGGGTGACTCTTATCGCAAACCTGCTGCTGATGGTTATGCAGAAAGGTCTGAAACGCCAATGGAGCTTCTCAGGCTTGGCAACAATGGTCAGAATCACGCTGATGTATTACGTTGACTTCCACAGCTTGTTCAACAATCCGGAAAAAGAGTGGGAAATCATCCTTTCTGAGGCGTCTGGCGCACCACCGTTACCAACGCTTTTTGATTGAGGGGGGCTTGTAAAATGAAAAAAATGACTCGAACGCCATAAAATCAGCGTTCGAGCCATGCCTTTTTGCCATCTTCAAGTTTTATCGGACAGCAATAATTTCATTTCTTCATACGCCGCAGATAACGGTCAACCGCTATCAGACGGTCTGACAGGATCTGTTCCGGCTCAACATAAAAATGCTTGCCCTCGTCATAGAGCTTACGCATCTTTCGGAAGTCATTATGCGCACGTATCACTGACCATGCATTCCTGAAGTCAAGTTTCAGCACAAACATGCCGAATGCAAGGGTATCCATCAGCCTACGTTTCAGCAATATCTTGCCCCTCTTCTCCGGCGACAGGTTCTTATATAGGAGAAGAAGATTATTACGGAAATTAAGGTAGGTTTTCTTGGGATTTCCCTGATTGAGAGATGCACCCCCCACATGATATACCTCGGAAAAGCTCGTGGCGACCACACGGAAACCCCGAGCGATCATGCGGCAGCAAAGGTCAATCTCCTCCATGTGGGCGAAAAAATGCGGGTCAAGCCGTCCGGCACGCCTAAACATATCGGTGCGCACAAGCAACGCGGCTCCGGAAGCCCACACCACGTCTTTCACCTCCCCGTCATATTGTCCCTCATCCTTCTCCACGCAATCAAACAGGCGTCCGCGACAATATGGATAACCCAGACGGTCAAGGAAACCGCCTGCCGCACCCGCATACTCAAACCGCGACTTATCTCTATATGACTTTATCTTCGGCTGCAAGGCTCCGACTTCCGGATTCTCCTCCATAAACCGGAACAATGGCTGCCACCAGCCCTCCGTGACCTCCACATCGCTATTGAGCAACAGCGAATAGGGATAGTCGAGGATTTCTATAGCACGGTTATAGCCCTCGGCAAATCCAAGGTTCTTGCGGTATTCTATCAGCATCACCTCCGGATGATGTTCTTTTATCCATTCCACCGATCCGTCGGTTGAGCCATTGTCTGCCACCACAAGATCCACATCCTCCCCTTGTGTATATTTGGAGGCTGTGGGAAGGAACTGTTTCAACAGCTCCTTTCCGTTCCAATTAAGTATTATTACTGCGACGCGTGACACTGCTATATACTTTTTTTAATTAAATCATCCTATCAAATCATAATCTCCGGGTCAAACTCCCCTGTCATCAGTTCCGGTTCCTCGGGATGAATCCCTACGAGACGCACCGGCACGACCCTATTTATCAACTCCCGTCTCAACGGAGCCTCCACACGAAGATAATTATCTGTCAATCCGTGCATCATCCCTTCACCGGAAGGTTGCTCCCATAGCACAGGGCGGACAGTGCCGCAATGCTTTTTCATGAAACTATCCATCTTCCTGTCAGAGAGATTAGTGAGCAGCCCCACCCTACGGTGCTTCTCCTCCTGGCTCACAACGTCGCCGAGCAGCAATGCCTTCGTGCCGGGACGTTCCGAATAAGGGAAGACGTGATAGCGAGTAACGTCGAGACTGTCAGCAAATGCCAGGCTCTTCTCCCATTCCTCCGGCGTCTCACCCCTTGCTCCGGCAATTATGTCAACTCCGATGAATGCATCAGGAATCATCTCGCGTATCACCTTCACACGCGATGCAAACAACGACGTGTCGTAGCGGCGGTTCATCAGCTTCAGCACTGCATCCGAACCCGACTGGAGAGGGATGTGGAAATGCGGCATGAATGCACGCGACTCCTCCGCAATCCAGCGGATAATCTCCTCAGTCAGCAGATTCGGCTCTATCGACGATATACGGTAACGTTCTATACCCTCCACCTCATCGAGCGCACGCAGCAATGAGAATAGATCCTGACCATTGTCCTTGCCATACTCGCCTACATTCACTCCGGTCAGCACTATCTCCCGTCCGCCCGAGGCGGCTGCCTCGCGTGCCATAGCCACAAGGTCAGACGTCACGCCCGAACGCGAACGTCCGCGTGCGAACGGTATGGTGCAATACGTGCAGAAATAATCGCAACCATCCTGCACCTTCAGGAAAAAGCGTGTGCGGTCGCCCCGTTCGCAGGAGGGACGGAACTCCTTTATTGAGAGGGAGGGCGTCACCTCCACCTGTTTCTTATGATCCGACAGCCAACGGTCGATATAATCCGCCATACGCAGCTTCTCGTTCGACCCAAGCACAATATCCACACCCGGCAATGCCGCCACCTCTTCCGGTTTGAGCTGCGCATAGCATCCCGTCACCACAATCGTAGCCTCAGGATAACGCGTGGCAAGCGAGCGGATAAGACGCCGCCCCTTCTTGTCTGCCATCTCCGTCACCGAACAGGTGTTGACAATACATAAATCCGGAGTCTCCCCCTTAGCCGCACGAGTAATACCCTTCGACGAGAGAATCTTTCCGATAGTGGAGGTTTCGGAAAAATTCAGCTTACATCCAAGCGTAAAATAAGCCGCCTTTAAAGAATCTGTTTGATCTGTCATAAAATTACTAACATCTGCTTCGAATACAAAATTACGAATATTTTTTGATTTCCACCAACTGCCGCCCCTACAACGAACACGATTTGCTCTAATATATCATAGATTTATCTTAAATTACAACTTAAATTTATTTCCACGCACCAACAATCCTCTTGTTTTGATGATTTTATTTTAGTAGCTTTGTATAAAAATTGATTTATTATGGAAAAGAATATACGACCTCTAATTCTCGTTAGCAACGACGACAGTATTGAAGCTAATGGCGTGCATGCTCTTATTGACGTGCTGGTCAATTTTGGCGATGTGGTGGCTGTATGCCCGGCACATCCTCAGTCGGGACAGTCCATGGCGTTGACCGTGGCAACTCCGTTGCGCATTACGAGAGTTGAAGACTATAAGGATGCCAAGATGTATAAGGTCAACGGTACGCCGGTAGACTGCATAAAATTGGCTATGCACACCGTATTGGACCGTAAGCCCGATCTTGTGGTGTCGGGCATAAATCATGGATCCAACGCATCAATCAATGTGATCTATTCCGGCACTATGGGTGCGGCGTTCGAAGGTTGCGCCTTCGGTATCCCGGCGATAGGATTCTCCCTCACGGATCATTCGCCGAATGCGGATTTCACCCCCTGCCTCCCCTTCATACATAAGATTGTAAAGAGTGTGCTCGACAATGGTCTGCCACAGGGAGTGGCTCTCAACGTCAATATCCCGAACTCCATACCTCACCCCACGGAAATGCGCGTCACAAAAGGATGCAAGGCAAACTGGAGCGACGAATATCGAAAATATACCGACCCTTGGGGAGGGACGTTCTATATGCTCACCGGAAAGTTTGTCAATGAAGAGCCTGACAACACCGACACTGATGAATGGTGCCTTTCTCATGGCATTGTTTCCGTTGTGCCAGTGGCACTTGACAGGACAGCACCATCCGATATTGACACAATTTTGCGCATTTTAACATAAATAAACTAAATATCGTATATTTTAACTTAATTTTACCCAATTATTATTTATGAATCCTACGATTTTATTACTAACTTTGCGACATAAATCCCAATGGATTAAACTCTCCCCAAAATTTGACATAGACCAATGATAAGAAATACCTCATTCGTATTTCAAATCATATACACATTCAATCGTTTCATTGACAATTTTATTGTTGCATTAGTAAAGTTATGGATTAATAGTTAAAATTAGGATTAGGACTAACAATGCCCTCCGATGTGATTCGGGGTGCATTGGAAAATGGGGAGCGTAGTGATACACGCCCCTTTTTTATTGCCCATTTCCATTATCTTTCTTATTGTCATTTTTCATTTGCTTTATTGGATTAGAATTGGTAATTTTGAATCAAATTTTAAATTTACTTTTTCTCTCCGGTAGCTACTTGATATCTTATGAATGCATATTTATCTGAAATAGCCTGTGCCTTAGGTCTGGAATCGGATGCCAAAACGCCTATCGACACTCTGCTGACCGACTCCAGAAGCCTATCTCATCCCGAAACCTCACTCTTTTTCGCCATAAACACCCCGGGCGGCAACAACGGGCATGATTATATGCGTCAGCTTTACGACATGGGCGTTCGGGCGTTTGTCGCTCAATATGTGCCTGAAGACATGAAGGATTGCAAGGATGCTTCCATTCTGATTACGGAGGATTCTGTTGCGGCTCTTCACACAGTGGCAGCTATTGCACGAAAAACCACGGCTCATAGGGTGGCCATCACGGGCAGTCGTGGGAAAACAACCCTTAAGGAGTGGATATTCCAGCTTATGGAGCCTATTGCGGAAATTGCACGTTCGCCAAGAAGCTACAATTCAAGAATCGGTGTGCCTCTGTCAATGTGGGAAATCGAGGATTCCACGGCAATTGCCCTTATTGAGACGGGCATATCCCGTAAGGGGGAGATGAAGCCGCTTGCCGACTGCATCATGCCGGAGACCGTGATATTCACAAATATCGGCGACGCTCATTCCGACGGATTTGAGTCGATGGAGGAGAAGGCACAGGAGAAGGCTATCCTCGCGGAGAGGGAATGTGTGAAGAATATCATCTACAATGCCGATTCGAAGCTACTCAATGATGCAATCGCTCCCGTGGCAAAAGGGAAAAACGTCATAGGATGGTCACGCTCTGACCGTAATGCACCATTATTTATCGAAGTCGGCGCATTTACTTCCAACGCATTGAATGAACTGAAATATACGTATAATGGGGAAACTCATTCGCTACGCGCTCCTATAAGCAATGAGACAGATGTGGAGAATGTCGCCGGAGCCCTTGCTTTCATGCTGCTGTGCGGAGTGGACCACGACACAATCTCTCAGCGTTTCGCACTTCTGCATAAAATCGGTACAAGGCTCAACGTCAGCGAGGGGGTCAACGATTGTTCGCTCATTCTTGATTCCTACACCAGCGACTTCTCATCGCTCATGCCGGCAATCAATTTCATGATGCGCCGCAAGATGCCGTCGCAGAATCCTGTGCTTATCATGAGCGACATCCGCCATGAGACAGCTCCCGGCAAAGACCTCTACAAGACAATCGCCGATGCGGTGGTGGATTCCGGAATATCCCGCTTCATCGGAGTCGGGAAAGAGATGTGCCGCCATTCATCGATGTTTCCCGAAGGTTCACTCTTTTTTGAAGACACTGCCAAGTTGCTGGAATCTATGTCGCCATCCGATTTTATCAATGAGATTATTCTTCTGAAGGGTGCCCCGGAATTTGAGTTCAACCGTATCAACGAACTTCTGGAGGCGAGGAAGCATGAGACAGTGCTTGAAGTAAATCTTGACTCCATCGTCAGAAACTATAATTATTTCCGGAGTCATCTTCCTGCCGGAACGGGAATCGTAGCTATGGTTAAGGCTTCCGGATATGGCGCAGGAAGCTATGAGATAGCAAAGACCATGCAGGACTGCGGTGCGGCTTATCTTGCCGTAGCAGTGCTTGATGAAGGTATTGACCTTAGGAGAAACGGAATCACGATGCCTATTATGGTGATGAATCCGAAGGTGGTCAACTATCGGTCGATGTTTGCGAATCATCTTGAACCGGAGATATACAGCTTCGAGATGCTCAATGATGTGATTCGTGAGGCTAAGAAGAATGGGATAAAGGATTACCCGATACACCTGAAACTGGAAACCGGAATGCACCGCACGGGCTTTATATCGGAAGAGCTTGATGAAGTGATACGTATCATCCTGTCGCAAGATTCAGTCAGATTGTCGTCGATGTTCTCTCATCTCGCCACGTCTGACTGTGTGGATATGGATGACTACACTCTGTTGCAGCTTGACCGGTTCAGGAAGATGACCGACCATATTCTGGAGAAAATGCCATATTACGTGAAACGCCATGTGCTTAACAGTGCGGGGATATTGCGATTCCCGGAGCATCATTACGACATGGCGCGTCTTGGCATTGGATTGTATGGGGCAAACACGTTGCCGGAGAGTATTGAGAAACCGCTCGACGTGGTGTCAACGTTAAGGACCGTAATCACGGCTATCCGCGAACTGGAAGCAGGAGAGACTATCGGCTACGGACGGAAAGGCGTGCTCACACGGAAGTCACGTATAGCCACTATCCCTATCGGGTATGCCGACGGTATGAACCGACATTTTGGGAGAGGCAACATCTGCGTAAAGATTAATGGTCAGGATGCTCCTACAATAGGTAATATCTGTATGGATGCCTGCATGATTGACGTGACGGGCATTGACTGCAAAGTGGGTGATGCGGTGGAGATTTTCGGTCCGAACGCATCTGTGCAACGTCTTGCCGACTTGCTCGACACAATCCCATACGAGATTCTGACTTCTGTATCACCACGCGTGAAACGCATATACTACAGAGAATAAGTAAAGTTTATGGTTTATAGGTTATGGTTTAGGATTCACAGAAATCTTCGAATCTTTTCATTGTGCAAAATTTAAATGACCATAATCTATAAACCATAAACTATAAACCACAAACCACTGAAGCGCTGCTTGCAAAACTTCAGTGGTTTATTTTATTCAGGTTTTGAGGAGAGGGCTTCAAGACATTTCTTCACCTCCTGATCTGTGGTGAAAAGTTTCTCCTTGCAGTATTTCAGAAGTTCGAGTGCACGCGAAGTGTAGCCGGCAAGATTGTCGATGTCGCAATCATCACGCTGCATCTTCGCCACTATATTTTCAAGTTCGGCAATTGCGTTGCCGTAGGATAGCTGGTCATTCATATCTCAAATTTTTATGTAGTATTGAAATTGTCTTAACCTTTTCGTCTAAACCACTTCCGACTCCACCTCTCCGTGATACAATCGGGTAGTGATCCGTTCACCTTTTTTCAGGGATGACGCATCCGTCACAGCCTTACCATTGACACGAGTGATGGAATATCCGCGTTTCAGCGTATTGTCGGGACTTAATGCACCTATCATCCCTGCAAGACTGTCAAGACGCGCCACGTTACGTTTCATCGCCGTATCTGCTGCCGTAATCAATCTTCCTGTCAACTCGTCAAGACGTTCTGACGCACGCTGGCTTCCACGCGATGCCAATGCCGACAGCAATCTGCCTGTCATATCCAATTTCGCCCCTGCCTGAGAGATTCGGGAAGAGACTAACACAGGGATACGGGAAATCTCACGTTCGAGTAATGAGCGTGCCGATGAGAGACGCACATCCACAAGTGCCGGAATCAACGCCTCGCAATTCGTGAGGCGCCTCATCTCTCCCGAGAGCCGATCGGTAGTGTATCTCGACACGAAATCCACCAGAGAGAGTGCCCGTTCGTAGGAGGCGCGCACAGAATCAACGAAAAACGCTGCCACTGCTGTAGGTGTCTTCTGACGGGTATGGGCGATCTCGTCAAGCACCGTGCGGTCGCGCTCATGACCGATACCTACGACAACGGGGATAGGGAATGTGGCGACTGCCCTCGCAAGTTCGTAATCATCGAAACCATTCAGGTCGGTGGTGGCTCCACCTCCTCGCAGGATTGCGACACAATCCCACTTGTCAAGATTCTGAGCTACCTTATACAACGCCTCCCTTACGGATAATGACGTGCGGTCGCCCTGCATCACTGCCGGGAACAATACGGGATAGAATACGAAACCTTCCGGATTCGCCACAAGATGATTCATGAAATCTCCATATCCGGCGGCTCCGGCTGCGGAAATCACAGCAATACGCTGCGGTGCCTCCGGCATCCTACGCATCTTATTCTGACCGAGCACCCCTTCCCTATTCAATCTGTCGAGAATCTCCCTGCGTAAGCGTTCCATGTCGCCGAGGGTATAGTTCGGGTCAATGTCGTTGACCGAGAATGAGAGACCATAGACGGCATGATGATTTGCCGACCCGTTAAGCATCACTTTCAATCCGGTCATTATGTCGCGCCCGGTGGCTGCATAAAATTTCTGACGAATCATGCTGAATGTAGACTGCCATATCGTGGCACGCATCTTCGCCACAGTCTGACCCGACTGATTCTTCTCCACAAGCTCCATGTAGCAATGTCCGCCACTGACTCGCACGTCGCTCAGTTCTGCCACTACCCATGCCCGTTGGAGCAGAGGATTGCGGCGCACGGCGTCGCCGATAGCCATCGTGAATTGCGTCAGCGTCATCGCAGCCGGAGCCATCCCAAACAATCCCTGATCGCCCATTGCCATCATTCCTCCTCTTTGAGACTGCCAATCTCCTTCAATGCGCCGGTAGAGGGGTCAAACACCGCATACGACGGTGATTTCTTATCGCTGAAGAGCTGGGGATCAAGACCGAACACAACTCCGAATTGAGCTATCTCCACCTCCTTGCTCCAAAGGGTCTTCCCTTGGAAACTTACTGTTATGTCTGCTGCGCCCGGCACACAGTATGCCACCGCATCTTTCGGCAATTTCCTCTCAACTCCCTTGGCATCCACGGGAAGAGCACCCTCATTGGTAATCTCCACCGTGATATAGACCGGTTCTCCGGAATAGTCGTCGGCATTGACGAAGCCGTTAAAATTGCTGAGACGGAAAAGAGTGGTCTTCTCATTCTCTGCCGGAACAAACGTGAAGTTACGCACCACAGTCTCTCGCGTGACGTTTCCAAGGAATGCAGCCGTTATGGCAGCCTCCTGATGCGTCAGCGAGTTGAGCATGAGTTCAAGCTGCTTACCATCTGTCGGCATCGTCTCGGCAGTGCCCCTCGTGAGTGCTATCTTCGACTCCCTTATCTCCATAAGGTTCTCAGCAAGCATCTGGGCCTGTTTTGCAGAAGACTGCGAAGCGATGAAATCCTCATCGACATATTGAAGATACTCATTGTCGCCGACCTTGTCGGCATCTGCCTTTGCTGCCGGCACAATCTCGGCAGCAGGGATCACAGGTGCCTTGTTGATGGAAAGGAGCATACCGTCGGAATCCACTCCTATATAAGTAGTTGCACCCGGCTTCAGCTGCATTAGATATTTGGCATCAGGGTCAGGCATACCGTATGGACGCACCTTGACGCTGCTGATAGTCCACACCTCGGCATCATCCTTCACCACTTTGTCAGTGCCGACATACTTCTTTGCATACTGATAATACGGACCTGCCTTCCTCGTCTCCTTCACAGCCGTCACCTCCACGTCAAGAGCCGTCACCGGAAGCGTGTAGACCAATCCGTATTCATTATGTTTCTCTGCTGTCAGGAGCTTTGTCTGCTGGGCAGCCACAGGCATGGCGGATGCAACAAGCATCACGCCACAAAAAAATTCTTTAAATTTCATTTTCATATTTTCAGAAGAGGGGGGATTCCCTGTTGATTATGGCGCGAATAGCACGACCGCAGTAATTGGCAATATCTGAAGAGACAAGACCATATTCGCCAATCTCCTTCACAGCCATATCTCCGGCAAGACCATGGATATAGACTCCGAGCGTGGCGGCATGTTCCGGACGGTATCCTTGGGCAAGGAACGCCGCAATAACCCCGGTCAGCACGTCGCCGGATCCGGCGGTCGCCATACCCGGATTGCCGGTAGAATTAAAATAGACCCTGCCTGTAGGACGCACTGTAGCCGTGTAGTGACCCTTCAGCACGATTATGATATTATGATACTTCGCCATCTCTATGGCTTTCTTCAGACGATCCTCTGAATTGTTATGCTCCCCAAAAAGACGGTCAAACTCCCCGATATGAGGGGTGATGATAGTATACGACGGCAGATTGGTGAGCAATTGCGGACGACGCGCTATGCAGTTAAGGGCATCCGCATCAAGCACCAGTGGCGACTTTGTAGTCTTCAAAAGTTCTTCAAGAGCATCCACAGTCCTGTCGTTGGTGCCGATACCGGGTCCTGCCACAACAGCCTGGTGAGTGTGATGCACTCCCATATCCGTTATGTAATTCTCATTTCTGTCGGGTTCGAACATCGCCTCCGGCACGGCAGTCTGTACTACGGGCATACCTATACGCGCACTGTGGACGGTTACAAGTCCGGCACCGCTCCTAAGACAAGCCCTCGCCGACAACACTGCGGCTCCCATCATGCCGATGCTTCCCGAAAACAGTAGAACCGAACCATAGTCGCGCTTACCGGTAAAAAGTTTTCGCGGCTTAAGCAGAGGACGCACGTTCTTCGCTTCCACAAGGAGATAGTTTGTCGGTATCTCCTTCATCATGCTGTCGTCAAGATCTATGTCGAGAAGCTTCCATTCACCAAGCACATCGCTGTTCTCACTGAAGAAAAACGACAGTTTTGGGGTCTGGAAAGAGAGTGTAAGATCGGCATGAACCACGTCTCGGCGGTTGACATCGGCATTCCATTCCCCGAAAAGTCCTGACGGGAGATCGATCGAGACCACGTATGCCCCGGAATCATTTATATATCGGGCAAGCATCATGAAGCCCCCCTGCAATTGCTTGTTGAGACCACATCCAAACATGCCGTCGACCACCACGTCGTTCTCGCTCAGATAAGGAGGCTGGAAATCACGTTTCACTTCCGTGAAATCGATACCATCCATAGTGATCAGTTTCTTACGTTCCTCCTCGCAGTCATGACTCAGTTTTCCTATGACATTGAAAAGGAATACCTCCACCTTCTTGTAACCCTGTTCGTAAAGGATCCTGGCCACGGCAAGCGCATCGCCTCCGTTGTTGCCCGGTCCGGCTATCACCACTATCCTTTGCGTAGGGAAGAAGCGCGTGATTATTTCACATGCCACAGCATTCGCCGCACGCTCCATCAGCTGCAGGGAGTCTATATTCTGAGCCTCGCATGTGGCGTTATCTATTTCTTTTATGGTGTGAGATTCAAAAATTTTCATAGCGTTGATCAAAGGGAAACTTTTACCCGCCAACAGATACATTCATACTTGAAATCGAATAGGAAGAATCCTGACGGGACAACCTTCCCAACGAAATGCAAAATTAACGTTATCTGATGAAATCTGCAAATCATTTCACATCTATTTTAACATATTGACTAAAGCAGCTCTTCACAAACCACTCCCTCGCTGTCAAAAATTGCATCTGTCATCTTTTTTGACTAACTTTGCACGCAGTAATGTAGTCTAAACTTCATAATCTCAAAAAACAAAAATAATAATCTGAAAAAGTAATGAGAATTTTACTGACCGGTGTGGCAGGCTTCATAGGTTCGGCAGTAGTCCGGAGGCTTCTTGAAGAGGGGCATCACGTGACGGGCGTGGACAGTCTAAACGACTATTATGATCCGAAATTGAAATTGGCTCGTCTGCACAATCTCGGGATTAATACCGACAACGTAAATTCAGGTAAACATATTGTCAGCAGTTCTTATGCCTCGTTCTCTTTCGTAAATATAAATCTTAAGGACGATGCAAAAACCTCAGATTTATTTGAGACCGGAAGATTCGAAATAGTGATTCATCTGGCAGGACAGCCTGGAGTGAGATACTCCATAGATAATCCCCGTTCATACATCGTCAACAATGTCGACGCATTCATCAACGTGCTTGAAGGATGCCGCCACAATGGAGTGAAGCATCTTGTGTATGCCTCTTCATCAAGTGTGTACGGACTGAATGAAAAGGTGCCTTTCTCGGAAAAGGATGGCATTGCCCATCCCATGAGCCTCTATGCCGCTACGAAAAAGAGCAATGAGCTTATGGCTCACGCCTATTCCAGCCTTTACAATCTACCTGTCACAGGCCTGCGATTCTTCACCGTATATGGACCATGGGGAAGGCCCGATATGTCGCCGTTCCTTTTCATAGACGCTATACTCCATCATCGCCCCATAAAGGTGTTCAACAACGGCGATATGCTGCGCGACTTCACATATATCGACGACATTGTGGAGAGCGTCGTGAGAATCTCAAGAATAATCCCGAACGGCAATCCCGATTGGGATGCCAAGGATCCGAATCCGGCATCTTCAGTCGCACCATACCGCATATACAATGTCGGGAATCAGCATCCGATCCGTCTCATCGACTACATCTCCTGCATAGAACGCGCCGTAGGTTTTGAGGCGGAGAAGATACTCCTGCCTATGCAGCCGGGCGACGTCTATCAGACAAACGCCGACTCCTCAGCCCTTGCCGAAGCCACAGGGTTCCTCCCAGCCACCCCTCTTGAAATCGGCATACAGAAGACAGTGGAATGGTTTAGAGAATATTATAAGATATGACTCCTCAGAGCCCCGCGTCATTGAAAAGCATATTGATACAAAGATATATCAGATGATTTCTCTAAAGATTCAAACTTTTTATCAATTATTTACGCTTATCATTTTGTCGGGAGCATCTTTTTTTGTATTTTTGCAACAAATTGTGCTACGCACACAAACGTTTAGACATTTATCATGGTAGATTACAAGAAACTTGGCCTTGTCAACACAAAAGAGATGTTTGCCAAGGCAGTGCATGGCGGTTATGCCATCCCCGCGTTCAACTTCAACAACATGGAGCAGCTCCAGGCTATCATCAAGGCTGCAGCTGAGACTAAATCTCCGGTAATCCTTCAGGTATCAAAAGGCGCACGCAACTACGCTAACGGTACTCTTCTCCGCTACATGGCACAGGGTGCCGTTGAATATGCCAAGTCTCTCGGCTGGGAGCATCCCCAGATCGTTCTTCACCTCGACCACGGTGACACTTTCGAGACTTGCAAGGACTGCATCGACAACGGTTTCTCTTCCGTAATGATCGACGGTAGCCACCTCCCCTATGAGGAGAACGTTGCCCTCACTAAGAAAGTGGTTGACTACGCTCATCAGTTCGACGTGACTGTAGAGGGTGAGCTCGGCGTACTCGCAGGCGTTGAGGACGAGGTTAGCTCCGACCACCACACCTACACTGACCCTGCTGAGGTAATCGACTTCGTTACCCGCACAGGTTGCGATAGCCTCGCTATCTCTATCGGCACTTCTCACGGTGCTTACAAGTTCACTCCTGCACAGTGCACCCGCGATGAGAAGACAGGTCTTCTCGTTCCCCCTCCATTGGCATTCGACGTGCTTGAGGCTGTAGAGGAGAAACTCCCCGACTTCCCCATCGTGCTCCACGGCTCTTCTTCCGTTCCTCAGGAATACGTGAAGATCATAGACGAGAACGGTGGCAAATTGCCCGATGCAATCGGCATCCCTGAGGAGCAGCTCCGCAAGGCTGCAGCTATGGACGTTTGCAAGATCAATATTGACTCCGACAGCCGTCTTGCAATGACTGCTGCTGTGCGTAAAGTCCTCGCTGAGAAACCCGCTGAGTTCGACCCCCGTAAATACCTCGGTCCGGCTCGCGACGAGATGGAGAAACTCTACAAGCACAAAATCATCAACGTGCTCGGTTCTGACGGCAAAGCTGAGTAATCCTTGATGCATAATCAGTCAGCAATGATACGAAATAAAGGGAATCAGGTCAAACCTGGTTCCCTTTTTCATACATCATGCACATGATAATGTGACATCATGCACACGGTAATGTGATATGTTACAGTGCACACTGGGTGCGCATAAGTTGTTCATAAATGTTAAGGTGCGTCGCCGCCACCTTATTCACGTCATAGTCGAGTTCAGCCATACGGCGTGACTCCTCGCCCATCTTTCGCATGAGCTGAGGATTAGTGATCAGACTACGCAATGCCTCTGCTATCCTCTCCGGAGAATGAGTAGGGACTATAAAACCGTTGACTCCATCTTCCACCGTGTCGCGACAACCTACAGAATCTGTGGTGACAATCGGACGTCCTACGGCAGATGCCTCTATCAGTGACTTTGGCACACCCTCACGGTAGTAGCTCGGGAAGCACATTATGGATGACTTCCGGAGCAGGTCGGAAATGTCACAACGATGTCCAAGCCATTTTATATATTTACCGTCAATCATCCCATTAATCTCCTCCTCCTTCATTGCCGATGGATTACTTGACAATCCTCCACATAACCAGAATTCAACTTTCCCCTCAAATTCTCCACGCAGAAGTTCTGCCGCAGCCACAAGATCCGGCACACCCTTCTCACGAAGCATCCTTGCCGTGAATATCACCACCAATGGCGTCTCTAACGGCACCTCGGAAAAATTATATTCCGAAAGATCCACTCCTGAACCCTTTATGAAGCATATCTTACTCTTGTCAACTATCCCACTCTCAAGAAACAACCGCTCGTCATCATGATTCTGAAAGATAACTGATATATTGCGTTTCTTCATGGAGAATTTAAGAAACTTCTGTATGACCTTTGCAACTTTCCCGATATTATCTTCCCCAAACAGAGTGCCCAATCCACTGACAGCATACACCACACCCCTGGTCTTGGTGAGCCGAGATGCCAGACCACCCCACAGCATATTCTTAAGACCGACATGATGAATTATGGCATCCGGATGCTTCCGATACAGTTTATATAGGAATATCAGCGTCTTCAATTCATCACCAATCTTCATTCCTGTAGGATTGATCGGAAGTTCGATATAGTTGAAACCCATCTTCTCAATCTCTCCGCGCTGACCCGTATCCTTAGTGACTAACGTCACACTCCATCCGTTACGTGCCGCAACCTCCGCTATCCGAGTGCGATGAGACAAGAAGAAGCGATCTTCATTTATAACCAGCAAAAGTTCCTTCATTTCAATTAAAGGGAGATTGTATCAGTTGTTCTTGCTATTATTATCACTTAATAAGATACGTTATATTTTGCCTTTTATTGTCCGATGCAATTATATATGTCAGTTTTAGCAATCACAAAAATATACTTGTAACCGACGCTTTAGATCCCGTTTCATAAAAAATGGAGGCTTAGTGATTGTTCCAACCTTAATCCCGGTATCGGAATAGCCTACAAAATAATTCCTATCTATGATGCGTTTTTAATTTAAGTTGTCTAAATATTTCGTGGTTCAAATCAGACAATATAAAATTATTATGCGTTTCAGAACAGCTATAATATGGAATGTCGTGTCCCAGTTTGGACAGTCAGGAATCACATTCCTATCAACTATAATTTTGGCGAGATTGCTGACGCCTGCCGACTTTGGAATAATCGGCATAGTGACAATATTCATTGCCTTTTCTCAGATGATGGTCGACTCCGAGATGGGCGGGGCTCTATTACGCAAGAAAGAGGTATCCCGCACTGATTATTCCACCCTGTTCTACTATAATCTTGCAGTGAGTTTTCTCCTTTATGGGATTCTATATTTCTCCTCCCCACTACTGGCAGACTTTTATGATCGCCCACAGCTTACAGATGTCGTGCGTGTAATCAGTCTGACAATAATAATACATGCATTCCGCGTGGTGCAAAGAATAATGATTTTCCGCGACCTGAAATTCAAGATATATGCAGTCATAAATGTAATTTCCGGCATCATATCTCTTGCCGTGGCTATATGGATGGCTCATAAAGGATACGGCTATTGGTCGCTCGTATGGCAACAGATTGTTCTCGCATTGTGCCATGTGGTATTTCTGGAAATCTATAACCGATTTATTCCGTCTCTCACTTTTTCAAAAGAATCATTCCGCTATCAATTCTCTTTCGGTATAAGTCTCTTTGGGTCAGATACAGTCAGAACATTGGCAAACAACATATCTACAAATATAATCGCAAAAATCACCACGTTGCAATTCACCGGATATTATACGCAGGTATCACGAATCACGAATTTCTGCCAAAGCACCTGCACATCCCTCATGGATCAAAGTATATTTCCCATGCTTGCAAAGTTTGAGGACGTGACGAAAATACGTGCAACATACCACAAGATGCTCCGCCTGCTGATTTTAGCCCTCGTCGGAGTCTCCGCCATATTCATAATATTCTCCAATCAGATAATTTCAATTACACTTGGTGAAAAATGGTTGGCTGCAACCGGAATATTCCAAGTATTATCGCTCACAATCTGCCCGGCATCTATCCAAGTGCTTTGCCGCAACATACTGAAGACCTTGGGCACCACAAAAAAGATCCTATATCTTGAAACCATAAAATCAGTCATTGTGATTGCACTTCTCCTCGCGGCATCACTGCTTGGAATGAACGCCGTAATCTGGTCGCTTGTAATATCGCAGACTGCAGCATGTATAATCTGGTTGGTTTCAACAGAAAATTTATTAAAATCACATCTAAATAGACCTATTCAAGACAAATAATGGAATACCTAGTACCGTTTATATTAGCTACATTAGGCATAATTTTTAATAAAAAAATGCCTCCTGCAAAACAAAAGACACTGATGGTTATAATATTAGTATATATTATAATTTTATTAGGAATGCGTTATCGAGTTGGTTTTGATACCATAGGATATATGAAAACATATACCAAGGCTCGTTCTCTTGATAAATTCTGGACTGTAAAGATTTTTTTAGAACGACATGAGCCCGGTTATCTTTTTATATGTGCAATATGCAAATCTTTCACTAAAGAATTCTGGCCAGTACAAGTAATAATGGCCACGATTACAAACGGCTGTATTTTCATATTCCTATATCGATACTGTAGAAATGTATTTGTCGGAATAATGTTTTATCTTATTCTCCAATGGCTATACTTTTCCGTTGAGGTTATGAGAGAAAGTGCTGCAATCAGTATATTCCTGCTAAATTATAGAAATTTTGAAAATAAAAAGTGGTTAAAATTCTATCTTATTTCATTTCTTTCGATATCTTTACATTATTCTGCAATAATAATATGGTTTCTACCTCTTGTTAAAATTATAAAGCCTAATCTCTCATTAATAATAATATGTATCCTTTTTTTAACAATTACTCCTCTAATTGAAAAGTTAGGGGACATTATCTCCATCCCGTCTGTTACGAGAAGAATTGAACAATACACTTCCACCAACTATAATCTAAACTGGAGAATCGCTCACCTTATAAGATATGCTTTACCGGCTATCGCTGTTTTCGCAGCATTTAGGATTTCAAAATTAAAAACAGATTTCCAACAGATGATTCTTCTTCATATACTCTTGAGCATAGGCACATTCTCCATACCTATAATATTCTCCAGAATATCCAATTACACTACAATGTTCGTCACTGTAGCAATCGCAAATTTCATATGTCTACGCCAAGTTAAAGAATGGATCAGGGTAGGACTTATCTGCTTTACATTGGCAACTCAATCTTTTTATTATTACCAAATGTATCATGGATGGCTTCCATATGTCTCAATCTTCAATCCCAAGCAAATCACTGAACGAGAACGAATATGGAGATCATTATTTTCTGGGAAATAAAATGACAAAAAATTTTTCAATTCCTCAAAAATTGGGATCAAGACTCGAAATTTTCTTTATCAACTTAACCGGCACTCCTCCATAGATAGAGTGACCAGCCAAAGATCCACGAGCAACCGCACCTGCTGCGATCACTGTCCGACTTTCAATTTTACACGGACCTATTATTCTCACTCCACATCCTATCCATACATCTGATCCTATTTCAATAGGAGTCATTATCAATGGATTATATTTAATAGGTTCTTCTTTATTTTCCCAACTATGTCCAAAAGAAATGATTGAGCAATGATTTGCAATTGAAACGTTGTCATTTATATCAACTCCTCCTATTGCATCAATATAGCAATACGGATGAATGCTCACATTGCTACCTATTGACAGATTTTCTGGATGTCTAATAATACAGTATGGAAATATTGCAACATTTTCCCCACATGTTTTTATCATATTTTTCAAACAGACATACCTGAATCCCAACCCGACAAATCCTGACATATTACATGTCAAGCCATATATAAATTTCAACACAGACTTTGGTAAAATTCCAAATATCTTCCCTATTACATTAGTTAAGTATTGATAATGTCCTCGTTTGCCCATAATTTTATTTAAAATTAATTAAAGTCTTGACGAATCTTATCATAAAAAATATTCCTACGTTTATCCAATAATTCGCACTCAAATTTCTTTGCCTCTTCAAAATTACGTTCTGCCTCCTTAAGCATGATTTTCTTATCTCTCATTGTCAAAAGCCGGTCAACTATATCATCAACTGACTTTCGAGACACAATAAAATCATTATTCAACAATTCAGGTATTGCTCCTGTCCTTGCTCCGATACATGGAAGAGCCCTACTCATTGCCTCAACCACACTACGAGGCAAACCTTCCTGAAGCGATGGATGCACATATATATCCACATCATCAAGAATATTGAATACCTCTTCATGCGACATTTTACCAACAAAATGAATCTGATCTATCACACCCAGCTTCTCTGCCTCTTTTCGTAAGGCACTATCATCACCTCCACCGATAAGAAAATAATGATAGTTATTGTATCCCATATCTTTAAGTTTTCTCAATGCTCGAATAACAAAACGCTGTCCCTTATATCGAATATTTAGCATTGCCACTGTTGCTATCCTTATAATTCCATTATCAGACAAAATATTAATTTTCCTCTTACGTTGCTCCAATACATTGTCATCACATTTTTCAAGCACGACATCAGATAATCCTATGCTGATTCCATTTGTGGGATAACGTTTTTGTAGAAATTTATTTGTGACATATAATGCATAATCAGACCTACTCAACACTCGTCTATTCATAAGATAACGATATGGGGCGGCTATCTTACGTTTCCAATCCTGATTCCACAGCCCATCCCACGGACACGCAACCATTAGGGCAAAATATTTTTTCCGAGCTTTATGAGCAAGGTGTGCCGCAAATTCCGCATTAAGCGATGGCACATAGCCTATAACCAAATCCACCTTTGAAATAGCCTCCTTCAATGTGCTAATGACATTTGATGACGGCCATACAAAGGACTTATTAATATAGCAGATATTATCATGGATTATATAATCATTTAGGCAATCATTAAAAACCTGAATACAATTACCATTCTCTTTCGGTTTTTGAAGACACAAATGCAACTCTCCAATAACACATAGACGCTTAATAATGTTTGTAAAGTTTGTAGATCCAAGAATCTTCTCACCCTCCATCAATAGCGTTTGATCTGTCACAACCAATATCTTCATACCATCTGTCCTTTAATGATTATTATTTCTATAATTGTCCAAATAAAATTCTAAGTCGTAGCCAAAAATCATTTGAAGCCTTTCCTGATGTATAATTATGATTCATCATCAGCCTAAGACGGCTTGCAAATGATTTTCGGTAATATGCCACACGTCCAACTTTGAGTCGAACATCTTCTGACATAAATTCCGAATATATTCGCAATAATTCTCTTGCTTGTATCTCCCGTTCATGTTTTATATCTGGAAACAATAACTTTCTGACACGTCGTTTCCATATATCGAACTTACTTTTCTTAGCTCCTATCTGATTTGTATTATGTTGTCTATACAAAATATAACTATTATGATCCACAATAGCCTCCCCCATCAACACAGCCAACTGATATATCCAAAAATCATGTGGTGGCGGACCCGCCGGTTCTCCGGATGCCATCAACATCATAAGACGCGGAGAAGTCACTATCGTACATCCTATTGCCAGATTACGAATCAAACTATTCTCCACTGTAGGCTTCATCACCTCTCGCGTCCTGACACATCCTTGATTTACCCCATCCTTATAGTAATACTGATTGGAGCAATAAAGCTTTATTTCATTCTTAATCTCAGAAAGGGATTCTGTCGCCCTCTTCAATTTTTCCGGAAGCCATATATCATCTTGGTCGGAAAAGGCATAATAATCATATTTACATGACAATTTAGACGTCTTTCGCACAAGTTCCATAAATGAACGTTTCCAACCAACGTTAATGCCCCTATCCACATATATTTTTCCAGGATAGCATTTCTCGTAGTCTGACAATATATCAATAGTGTTGTCGGCAGATCCATCATCCCTGACATAGATAGTGACATTCACATATTTCTGTCGGAATATGGAATCAAGCTGCTCTCTCAGATACAATTCGCCATTATAAGTGCTCATGAGCACAGCTACCGAACTACACTTCCCTTCTTCCATTATACAATGCAATTATCTGAATCAGGTCAATGAAATTTCCCTCCATTGGATACCACTTCACGAAGATTATCGAGCACACTATTCTTCGTAGGCTTCAATGCAATCATCCTTTGGGTGGCATCAAGACGATGAAGGTCGCTACCTGTCAGGTCTGCCATCCCTTTTGACAACAACCATTCACATTTCTTACGTGCAGTATCGCCATAGCCTCCAACCAAAGATGCGAAATTTATCTGAAACAACACTCCAAGTTCTTTCAAACGGATATAGTCACCCTCATCCATATAGCGGTAACGCTCCGGATGAGCAAGCACCGGGAAGTAACCGGCACTCTTGACCTTATCAAGAAGTTCATCCATTCCGATCGGGGAGTATAGTAAGACGTCTCAACAAGAAGATGCCTGCCATCCTCTCCTATCGGCAAAAAATCACCAGCTTCCAGACGCTCTTCAAAAAGTGTGTCAAGCATATTCTCTGCGGCAAGATGCAACTCGACCTTACCATTCCACTCTTTCTTAAGTTCCTCAAAGCGTGCTCTTAATTCTGCTGTGGTATTGGGATAGTCCTCCATTATGTGAGGAGTGAGCCACACATGCCTTATTCCCAAATCCTCATAGAAACGCAACACTTCAAGCGAATCGCTCATCCTCTTTATGCCATCGTCCACTCCCGGCAATATATGGGAATGCCAATCGATGAATCCGTCAAACATTCCGGATTCCTTTATTGATTTCACTGTCTTAAATGGCCACATCTTTTTTATGTATGAAGGTATAAAGGATGAAGTATGATGGATTAAATGGTTATTCTTATATTAACTTACTGATAACTTTGATAGTTACCGTATGTGTAATAGCGGCTATGGACCGCCTCTGTTCCATTCAGAATAAGGCTCATATTCTTGAATTTCTTATTCTCATAGAACTCATTAAGTTCCGTTAATGCCTCTCGTTCAAGCAGACCGGCACGCACCACAAACAGTGTGCGGTCGGCATATTGACCAACAATCTGAGTATCGACGACAATGTTGACAGGCGGACAGTCAAGCAGCACGTAGTCATACTCTCCTCTGACCTCATTCAACAGGTCAGTCAATCTGCCGTTTTCAAGAAGTTCCGCAGGATTAGGCGGCATCTTTCCTACCGGAAGGATCGACAGCAATTCATTATCCTGCACCTTGACGATAAGACTCCGCCAATTATCATTATTTCCAGTCAGATAATCCGTGATTCCCTTATGAGGCATGCCGACAAACATTGAGGAGGAACCATGACGGAGATCACAATCAATCAGAAGCACCCTCTTCTTCTTTAGGGCAAAACTGAGTCCCAAATTATATGATATGAATGACTTTCCACTACCCGGATTGAACGACGTGAGCATGATTATCTGAGAACCATCACCCTTGCCCGACATGAAATCGATATTGCTGCGAATTACGCGGAAAGCCTCGTTGACCACATCACGCTTACCCTCCTCAACGACTGCAAGTGGAGGTTTCTCATCCTCAAGTTTCTTATTCTTCTTGACCACAACCTTAAATTTCTTACGCTTGCCGACAAACGGTATCTCTCCGGCGAACGGAATCTTTACACCATCAAGATCTTTCTTACTTCTGACTTTCGTATTGCCGGTTTCAAGCATATATATCGTTATCAACGGTAATGCAAGACCAAGTAGGAATGTCACTGCAAGAATAAGTTTCTTCTTTGGAGATACAGGTTTAAGAGAACCCATCGGAGGTGTTATCACGCGTGTATTTTCAGCCGTAAACTTCTGGCTAAGTTCATTCTCCTCACGCTTCTGGAGAAGGAACAGATACAGACCTTCCTTCACCTTCTGCTGGCGTGTGTCAGACAACAACGGCAATGCCTTCTCTGAAGTCCCGGCGATCTTGCCTGTTGTCTTAATCTTCTCTTCACGGAAACTACGCAGACGGGTCTTCAGTCCGGCGATACGGTTTGACATACTGCGAGTGATTGACTCTCGGAGTCCGTTCAGCTGAGAGTCATAATCCTCGACAAGAGGATTACGTTCCGACGAATTGCTTACAAGATTATTACGAGCCAACAGAATCGTATTATAAGTGGCGATATCTTTCTCTATCGAAGGATTATCAAGACCTGTATTAGCTGGTATGATATTAAATTTATTGGCACTGTCATCCAGGAAATCCTTCATATAGGTAGTAATCGAAAGTTGATTTTCAATATTCAATATCGACTGTTCAAGATTCGATTCTTTCTCCATGGATGCCTGAGCCGAAGCTATAAGGTCAGGGCTTCCTGTGGTTGTCTGATATTTTGCAATATTGCTGTCCACATCTCCGAGTTCCTGTTGTATCAGACGAAGACGCTCGTCGATAAATGCAGATGTAGCGACTGCCATCTTATTTTTATCTTCAATCCAATTCTCATTGTAGACAAGAAGCACTGTATTCAGAATATCTTCAGCTCTCTGCACACTGACATCCCTTATTGTAAGACCAATTATTTCTGCATCCTGATTAACAAGATCTCCATTAAGCTTCTCCCCATAATTTTCCACAGTGGTCTGCATTGGTTTCTTGACCACTTTCAATTCAATAGATTCAGTTATAGGAAGTCCGTCATATTCCGGATTCGGAGTGACCTTAACTATTCCTATCGGAGTCTTGACAGATTCTTTCCCTTTAGGAAGAGTAGCCTCTCCAGCAAGTTCTATCTTTCCATCGATTGTAAATTTACGAAACTCCCTCATTTTTATATTGCCATCAGCAGAGAGTTCCATTTTGAAAGATGCGCCACCTTGTTCCTCTATACCTTGCATATCTACAATGTAAGGCAACGTGTGTCCGTATAGCGTTACCGGATGGAATCCACCCAGACGGTCATAGTTCATATCAAGATGCAGTCTTCGGGCGACCTCATACATCACTGCCGGAGATTTAAGAGAAATCAACTCATTGTAAACGCTTGTATTACTTGACACAAGTCCAAATGAAGAGAATACACCAGCCATGTCAGGGACTCCAGATCCACCCTCTTGATCTTTTATCAAAACCTCTTCCGTACGCTGATATTCCGGCTGCTGACAAAGTATATAAAGCACACCTGCTCCAACACATATAATCAACGATAACAATATCCATTGCCATCGTGATTTACATGCCTGTATGTAATCCTTAATTGAAAAATCCGAGAATCCGGAGATACCTTCCGGTTTTGTTTTTGTGTTATCCATATCTTGCGCAAATCCGGAAACAAACTCCGGCTTGGTTATGCAATATTGCGGTTATTTATTAAAGCAGAATATTTGTCAGCAAACAAAATCATTTGAACACCAACACTGCCACAGAAGTGAGCAACGATGCCACCGATACCCAGAAACCTGCCGACAATATATTATTTCCGTTGACTGTGGTCTGACGTTTGCGGACGCTATTCGGCTCCACATATATTATGTCTCCTTGTTTTATATAGTAAGCCGGTGAAGACGAGAGACTCTTAAAATTGGTCAAATCTACACGATAAGTGTGGATTCCATCCTTCTCCTCTCTCACAACAATTACATTCTCACGCTGTCCTTGTATCGTAAGGTCCCCGGCAAGTGATAACGCCTCCAGGATGTTCAGACGATCCTTGTTGATATCGTATCTTCCTGTACGATTCACCTCCCCCATCACAGAAAAACCGGTGTTAAGAAATTCCACTGTGACAACAGGATCTTTCACAAGTTCACGTCCTATCAACTCACCTTTGACAAAACCTGCAAGTTCGCTGCGAGACATTCCCTCTACTTTAAGCACACCCAATACAGGGAAATCTATTGTTCCTTCAGATGACACGGTATAGGTGGAGATTCCTTCTCCTGATGGAGTATAGGTACGCAAACTGCTGCCAGTTCCACTTGTACTTGCTTCATATCCAAGCCGATTGGAAGCCACCGTAAGATTAAATAGACTTGACAAGGCTGGATCCTTGGATTTCACCACGATTGAGAGCCTGTCATGAGGCTGCACCTTTATCTCTGTTTGAGAAACAGGAACGACTGTCTCTGTTATATCCTGAAAATATGTAACATTCTTAGGAGTGCTGCAAGACACAGCATTAATGGCAATTACCATCGCCACCGTATATTTCAACAGTGTTTTTCTTTTCATATCCCTAAGATTTTCTCTCTTTAATCAAATAAATGTTGGTTAAGTTTTGCCTCACGTTTACGGATACCTCTTGTCAGAAGCATATTGGCTATGGTCCATACAATCACGTCGAATGCTATGAGTGCTGTAGGATTGACTTCGGAGGAGAGTGCCGCATTCACCACAATAAATGCCGCTGCCCATATCATTATGACGATAAGGGCTGTGCGTTGGTTCAGACCCAAAGCAAGCAGTTTATGATGGATATGGCATTTATCGGGAAGGAAAGGATTCCTATGACGGCGCACACGATGGAGATAGACACGCACAACATCGAAACATGGAATGATCAATGGAGAAAGAGCCATGACCATAGGGTTAAACTCATGGGTGAACGTAGCGGAATCTATGTGGAGCATTGCAATCGCACAGAACACCATGATCATGCCCGTGGTCAACGCACCGGTATCGCCCATAAATATCTTCTTCTGCTTCTTGGCATTACCAAACACGTTGTAGTAGAAGAACGGGAGCAGGGTGCCGGCTGCTGCCGATGCAAGCATCGAGTAGACATGCTCGCCGCTTATATAGAACAATATGGCGTAGAACACCAATGCCACCGTGCTCAACCCGGATGCAAGCCCGTCAATACCGTCTATCAGATTGATGGCATTCACCACGTAGACCACTGCAAATATTGTCACGAGACAACCGAACCATGCATAAAGCTCATTAAGCCACAAGAATCCGTAGAAATCGTCAATATACATGCCGGATGCGACAATAAGCAACGCAGATATTATCTGGACTATGAATTTTGCCATATACAGCACCCCGATAAGATCGTCTGCCATGCCTACCAAGAACATCAGCAACACCGCACACACCATAAAATACATCGGGACCGTTGACAACGCCACTTCTGTCCACAATGCAGGATTACCATATTTCAGATTGAATCCTATTATCACTGCAACTGAAAACAATATCGAGGGGAGAAACGCAATGCCACCAAGACGCGGCACCACTCCCTTATGAATCTTTCGCTCATCGATGTCGTCAAACAATTTTTTTCTAAACGCAATCAACAGAATCTGCGGTATTATTATACCGGCAAGCACCAGTGCGATAGCAAACGCAAGAATGTCATTACTTAGCCAATCTATCATAGATAAGAATTATTTTTTAGGAATCCCTTTTTTTATTTGCAAACAATTTTTTGAAGCGGTCTAAACTTCAATGAACAGATTGAGCAGAACCTGAAAACCGACTTGAGTCTAATTTTGTTTTAATATAAAATATCGATTCCACACAATTGTCCTCATGACAACAACGTTATTTTAATGTATTTATTGAATAAGCAGGCGTCAAGTTTCTTCAAATATTTCATTTTGTCTATTCCAGGATTGATTAAGGATTGTTCCCTGACCTATTTTCACGACAGGACTCATGATTGAAATAGCCGATATGACCGGGAACTTCTCTCCTCATTATTAAAACAATATGAGACACAAGACAAACCTACGGATCCTGACTGCCCTTTTTATGCCACTCCTCTTGCAGCTCGGATTTACATTCACTGCGCATGCGGATTCCATCCGAAATGATTCCATCCGTTATCTCGCTGAGACGAGAGCGACGTTTTCCGCCGGAGCAAATACCCCATTCTGGCTTGTGAGCAACTTACAGGGACTCGGGTCGCCCGAAAAAAATAATGGTTTTGTAAGAGCCGCCGTTTTCCGCGACATTGACCGCAGCAAGAGGTTTTCCTGGGGTGCGGCAGTAGACCTTGTCGCATCATGGAGATCCACCGCACCATTCTCAATCCATCAGCTATATGGTGAGGTAAAATACCGGTCTTTAGGCGCAATGCTCGGTAGTAAGGAGATATGGAGCAGTTTTAACAACCCTCGCTTGTCCTCCGGTAACCTGCTTTTCTCCGGAAATGCTTTGCCCGTGCCGCAACTACGTGTCGGCATATTTGATTATGCCGATTTCTGGGGAACAAAAGGCTGGTTCGCTGTAAAGGGATACATCTCATACGGAATGTTCACCGATGGAAGATGGCAGAAATCTTGGGCCGCCGACACGCCCAAATCGAAACGTGCGGAGAACGTTCTGTTCCATTCAAAAGGACTATGGCTGCGTGGCGGTAATCCCTCAAAATTCCCGCTTGTCGGTGAGGTGGGGATAGAGATGGCGACTCAATTCGGAGGGAAAGCCTATAAAAATGGAGAATCCTTGTCACTTGGTAGCAGTCTGAAGCATTGGGTGAGAGCATTTTTCCCTACTTCAACCACACTTGACACATTTCTTGGCGAAACCACAAGTATCGATGGGAATATGGTCGGAGAATACACCATAGCTTTGTCATGGATTCCAAACGCCGATTGGAAAATAAGAGCATATTTCGAGCATTATTTCGAAGACCAGTCGCAGATGACTTTCGAATATGGCTGGAAAGATGGTCTGTGGGGCATCGAGGCTCGGCTGCCCAAGAATCCTTTCGTGACGACATTTGTGTATGAATTTCTTTATTCCAAGGATCAGACAGGCGCAGTGCTGCACAACAGTTCCGACAAGGTGCCGGAGCAAGTCAGCGGACGCGACAACTACTACAATCATTCAATCTATCCGGGTTGGCAACATTGGGGGATGGGAATCGGCAATCCCCTCGCAATCTCCCCACTATACAACCGTAGCCACCTGCTCACATTCATGAACACTCGCATAGTGGCTCATCATTTCGGCATAGCCGGCAAGCCACATCCCGAGGTAGACTACAGACTTCTGCTATCCTTCTCCCGAAACTGGGGTACATATCAGTATCCATCTCCGGAAATATTGGGGAATTTCAACGCAATGCTTGAAGCGACGTGGAAACCCAGTAAATTAAAAGGATGGTATTTCTCCGGTGCAATTGCAGGCGACTCCGGCAAACTTCTCGGTAAAAGTTTTGGCGGCATGATCTCCATAGGGAAAACCGGATTCTTTAAATTATGATATCCAAAACCCAATATGCAAAAATGAAACAGAATCATATAAAAAAATTTTTCTGGAGATATCTCTTCATCAGCATAGCGTTGACTGCATTATCCGCATGCCAGAAAGCCCCGATCAACGGAGACCTTGACGGTCAATGGCAGGTAATGTCGGTAGAACCGGAGCCTGACCGACAACCGTTTGATGTCAACATATACTACTGTTTCTACCTCCACACCTGTCATCTCACATCGTATGGAGAGGGTGTATGGACTACCGGCAATTTCTCTTTTGACGGAGAATCGCTTTCCCTTGATTTCCCTTATCTTGATATGGAAAAACCGTTGGCAAGCGAGAAGCTAAGTCAATTCGGGATATCATCAAATCCCGTCACATTTGACGTGGCTCATCTTGACAATAAGAAAATGATTCTCAAGAATGGCAACACCACCGTCACCCTCCGGAAATTCTAAGCCGGGATGGTCTGCATCCCTCCTCTGACCGTCCCGCACCCGCCCCCTAAAGGGAGAGAACAAGCCACTCTTGACGCACTAAAGTATTTGTTCATCAAGTGATCTGCCGGCAAGGCAGATTCCTCCTCAAGTATAACCTATAAACAATCATCTTAAACCCATGTCTGGATTCACACCGGAAAAAATCGAGAGCGACCGTAGGCTTCTCGAGCTTCTATCGCAAAATTTCGGCAATATTTCAAGTGCTGCCACCGAAATAATAAATCTCGAAGCCATATTAAATCTTCCCAAAGGCACAGAGCATTTCATCGCCGACATACATGGCGAGGCTGACGCTTTCCGTCATATCCTGAAGAATGCATCGGGCAATATAAAGAGGAAAGTCAACGAACTTTTCTCCACAACTATGCGTGAGGACGACATAAGACAACTATGCTCACTCATATATTATCCGGAACGTAAACTCGCACTGATGCGTTCTTCCGAGACTCATATCGAGAATTTCTATAAGATCACTCTACACCTGCTTATAAAGGTGCTCCAAGAGGTCTCGTCAAAATATTCCCGATCAAGGGTAAGGAAGAGTCTGCCGAAAGAATTTGCCTATATTATCGAGGAACTTCTTCATGAGTCGCCATTTGAGGAGAACAAGCAATTATACTACAACCGTATCATCGAGACAATCATATCCACCGGACAAGCGGAGGAGTGCATACGCGCCATATCCAACGTGATACAGCGTCTGAGCATTGATCAGCTGCATCTACTCGGCGATATATATGATCGTGGAGACGGTGCACATATCGTCATGGATACTCTTCTGGAATACAAAGGCTTCGACATACAGTGGGGCAATCATGACGTGCTTTGGATGGGTGCAGCATGTGGCAACGAATGCTGCATAACCAACGTGCTACGTGTGTCGTTACGGTATGGTAACATGGCTACCCTCGAAGACGGATACGGCATCAATCTCGTGCCTCTCGCCACGTTCGCCATGGAGACATACGGAGACGATCCCTGCGACGTGTTCATGCCTAAATCAAGTTCAGATGAAGCGATTTCCGACAAGAACCGTCGTCTGATAGCAAAGATGCACAAGGCAATATCCATCATACAGTTCAAACTCGAAGGTCAGATGATTGTCCGTCATCCGGAATGGAAAATGGACGACCGGCGACTGCTCCATAAAATCGACATGACATCGGGCACGATATCTCTCAACGGAACCTCTTATCCTCTCTCCGACTCAAATTTCCCGACAATTGATCCTGCCGACCCATATAGGCTATCCACAGAGGAGCAACTACTGATGGAGAAGCTGCTACATTCTTTCTCCGTCAGCGACAAGCTGAAACGCCATATCAGTATCTTCTTCTCTCATGGCAGTCTGTTCCAGATATGCAATTCCAACCTTCTTTTCCATGCCTCAATACCACTCAACGAGGATGGAAGTCTGAAAGAGGTGGAGGTCAATGGCAAGCTCTACAGCGGTCCGCAGCTGCTTAAGCAGATAGAGATGCTTCTGCGCTCCGGATATAACACCGACACCCCGGAGCCGGAACGGCGTAATGCTATCGACTACTATCTATACGCATGGTGCGGACCTGACTCCCCACTATTCGACAAATCAAAGATGGCCACTTTCGAACGTTATCTCATAGCAGACAAAGCCACTCATCACGAAGAGAAAGGGCATTATTATCATCTGCGCGGACAAGAGGAGGTATGCGACAATATCCTCGATGCTTTTGAAGTCACCGGGGAACACCGCCACATAATCAACGGGCACGTGCCGGTAAAGGCGGGAGACGGTGAGAATCCTGTAAAAGCCAATGGAAAACTGATGGTGATTGACGGTGGTTTCTCAAAGGCGTATCATGCCACCACCGGCATAGCCGGGTATACTCTCGTATACCATAGCCGTGGCTTTGAGCTTGTGCAGCATGAGCCATTCTCCTCTGCTGATGAGGCTGTGAAGAACGGCACCGACATCATTTCCATAAACCGTCTCGTAGAACTTAACTCTCACCGAGTGAGAGTAAGAGACACTGACCGGGGGAAGGAGCTTACAGGACAGATACAGGAACTGCGGGAACTTCTCTACGCCTACCGCCATGGTTTAATTAAGGAACGGAAATGATGCCATTGAGCATGCACATGATACAATTGATATACTGAGGCTTAAAAACTTCATTGGCATAATAAAAAGAGGAATCAGATAATTTCCGGATTATCTGATTCCTCTTTTTATTTATATTTATTCGGCTTGACAGACGTCATGATTCCGTCGAGGCAAACTCCATTAGATATGCCTTTATGAAGGCATCTATATCGCCATCCATGACTCCATTGACGTCGGAAGTCTGATAATTCGTGCGGTGGTCCTTCACGCGACGGTCATCAAACACGTAGCTTCGTATCTGGCTACCCCATTCGATTTTCTTCTTGCCTGCCTCAATCTTAGCCTGCTCTTCCATGCGGTGGTTAAGCTCCTTCTCATAAAGGATTGATTTCAACTGACGCATGGCATTCTCCTTATTCTTCGGCTGGTCGCGGGTCTCGGTATTCTCAATGAGGATCTCCTCCTCCTCGCCGGTATAGGGGTCCTTATACTGATAACGCAGACGCACGCCGGATTCCACCTTGTTGACGTTCTGACCGCCGGCACCTCCCGAACGGAAGGTATCCCACGACACACGCGCCGTCTCCACGTTGATCTCTATCGTATCGTCAACAAGAGGAGTCACAAAGACAGATGCAAATGAAGTCATTCGCTTTCCCTGGGCGTTATACGGACTGACCCTCACAAGACGATGAACGCCATTCTCGCTCTTAAGGAAGCCGTAGGCATAATCTCCCTCAATATTGATTGTCACCGACTTGATGCCGGCATCATCTCCCTCGAGCAATTGCGCTATCGAGGTCTTGTAACCATGTTTCTCCGCATATCTGAGATACAGACGCATGAGCATCTGCGCCCAATCCTGACTCTCTGTGCCGCCGGCTCCGGAATTTATCTTAAGCACGACGCCAAGTTTATCCTCTTCACGCCGAAGCATGTTGCGCAATTCAAGCTTCTCCAGGCTATCCATGACACGCTCATACTGGGCATCGACCTCCTCTTCCGTCACAAGTTCCTCCTTTATGAAGTCAAAGGCAAGCTGAAGTTCCTCCACCTGCTTCTCAAGCTCCGTGTAGGAATCGATCCAGAAATGAAGCTCCTTGATCTTTCTCATCTGAGCCTCCGCTTTCTCTCGGTCTTCCCAGAAATCTGCCACGTGGGTGCGGAGCTCCTCCTCCTCCACTTCTATCTTCTTGCTGTCTATGTCAAGGTATCTCTTGAGCGCGCCCTGTCGTTCGGCGGCCTCCTTGAGTTGTTCCTGTGTAATCATATATGTATATTCCTTTTTTCTTTGCTTAGGCTATGAGTGAATCCGATCAGTATGCATACATCGCCTCAATCTCCTTGGAATAGCGTTTAGCCACTACCGGACGTCTCACCTTCATCGTGTTTGTCACCTCCCCGTTCATTATGGAGAAATGATGCGGCAACAATGTGATTCGCTTTATCTTCTCATATTCCGCCAGACCGTACTGCACTCCGTTGATCTGCTCCATCATGAACGCCACCACCTTCGGATCTGACACGAATTTCTCAGTGTCGTCGCTCGGTATGCCGTTCTGAGAGGCCCACGCACGAAGCTGCGAAAGATTCGGCACGATAAGGGCGGTGACGAATTTACGCTGGTCGCCTATGACGGCTGCCTCATCGATATATTTATTCTCAGCAAGGCGACTCTCAAGCATCTGGGGGGCAATATATTTACCATTTGAGGTCTTGAAGAGATCCTTCACCCTCTCTGTCAGCACAAGCGCACCGCTCTCCGTGAAATATCCGGCATCCCCGGTGCGGAAATATCCATCATCAGTAAATGCCTGGAGGTTTGCCTCCTCGTTCATATAGTAACCGGCTGTCACTGTCGGACCCTTGACAAGTATCTCTCCATTCTTATCGATCCTTACACTCAATCCGGGGAGCGGAATGCCCACCGTGCCTATCTCATACCCGACAGGAGGATAATACGACACCGTGGCGGTCGTCTCGCTTAAGCCATAACCGATGGTCACCTCTATGCCGACTGAACGCATGAACTCCACAATCCTGTCGCTTAGAGGTGCTCCGGCGGTGGGGAACATATTAGGCTCAGGTATTCCTATCGCCATTTTTAATTTCCGGAATATATTCTTATCCCAGAACTGATATTCTTTCTCCAGAAACCATGGCACTCTCTTGCCAAGACGCTTATAATCGAGATTTCTCTTCCTGCCGCATCTGATAGCCCTGTCCACCATCATCCGCTGCATCTTACTCATGGTCGCGATCTTCTCCTTGACGGCGGCATATACCTTCTCCCAGAATCGGGGCACACAGCACATCAGATTAGGATGGACATCATGGATAGTGTCCTGGATGACACGCGAATCGTAGTTTACTGCAATCGCCACTCCTCGGCTTATGCAATAATAGCACCATGCTTTCTCCAATATATGGCTCATCGGCAGGAATGCCATCGACAGATCAGTATCTTTCACCTGCTTCAACAGGCGAATATGAGTCTCTATTGCAGCATCATAATTGGCATGGGAGATTACGACTCCTTTCGGTTCGCCGGTGGTGCCCGACGTATATATGAGTGTAGCCATATCTTCCGGCAATCCTCTTTCTGACCGTGCCTCAACCTCCTTCGCCACGTCATCGGAAGCCTCCATTCCCATACGCACGAAATCATCCCAGAATATCGTGACCGTATCGTCAGCCTCAAGCTTCAGCTCGTCATTCTTGAATACGACTATCTTCTTGATTGAATCGGGATTCTTTTTCCAATGATTGTATGCAAGCGGATATTGATGTGAGTCGCCGACAAACAACACCTTGGCTCCACCATTATTGACGATAAAGTCAAATTGATCCTGCGAGGAATTGGCATATATCGGTATGGCGGAAAGACGGTTGCGGAACCCACCAAGCTCGGTGATCAGAATCTGCGGTGTGTTGGGCGAACAGATTGCGATTGTGTCTTTCTCAATCAGTCCTATTCTGGCAAGTGCCTTGCCAGCCACCTCTACCTGCAGACCGAAATCATTCCATGACGTGGACTGCCATTCTCCATCTTTGCGCCAGCAGAAACGATATGCCTCTCGGCTTCCGTAGCGTTTTGCCTGCGCAGATACTATATCTACTAATCTGTTTGCCATAATTACATGCATTTTAGAGAGATAGCTTATATCTTAGCAATAAAGCCACCTCTCGTTCACACATATTCGTGATTTCACGCCGTAAAGTTAGCAATTTTTTATGGAATATGCCGATTCATACCCCTTTTATTTCAACCTTTTATTCAATTCTCCGGACAACGGAGATGCTGAAAATAGCAATCAAGCACGTCTTTAGCGGCAGTAAACGACGACTGTTCGTTGTTGAGCACCCTCAGCTCCTTCTGTTCAAGAAGGGCACGCACTTCCGGCATATTGTAGAAATTATGACGCAGCTGTTCGTCGATTGTCTCCATCATCCAGTACTTCGCCTGCTCGTTGCGCTTGCGCTCAAAATAGCCTGTGCTCTTGACGTAGGCGAAATAGCGGTCTATCATATCCCACACCAGGTCTATGCCGAGTTCATAATATCCGCTGTAGGTCAGAACCTCCGGCTTCCATTTACTCGGTGTGGGTGGGAATAGGAACAGTGCGTTGCGAAATTGTGCCGCCGCCAACTTGGCACGGTCCACGTTGTCGCCATCGCATTTGTTGATCACTATGCCGTCTGCCATCTCCATTATGCCTCGTTTTATGCCCTGAAGCTCATCGCCCGTGCCGGCAAGCTGGATAAGGAGGAAGAAGTCTACCATGGAATGCACCGCAGTCTCGCTCTGCCCTACCCCGACTGTCTCCACAAATATATTGTCATAGCCTGCCGCCTCACATAGCACTATGGTCTCGCGTGTCTTTCTTGCGACACCTCCCAACGAGCCTGCCGAGGGGGAAGGACGGATAAAGGCATCCTTCTGCTGCGACAGTTTCTCCATACGGGTCTTGTCGCCAAGGATACTCCCCTGTGTGCGCTCGCTACTCGGGTCGATGGCAAGGACCGCAAGTTTCCCACCATTCTTAAGCACGTGAAGACCAAATACGTCTATCGACGTGGATTTCCCGGCTCCCGGCACTCCCGTGATACCTATTCTCCTGGAATTGCCCGAATATGGCAGACATTTCTCTATCACCTCCTGAGCTATCGCCTGATGGGATTCCGCAAGACTCTCCACAAGTGTCACTGCACGCCCAAGGATGCTGACATCCCCTTTCCTTATCCCTTCCACATAATCGTTAACGCTGAGTTCACGCTTACGCGTCCTGCGGATATTCCGGTAAGGATTGGTGATCGGCTGCGATCCGACGCCGGCATTCACCTGCAATCCCTTATAGTCTTCATGGTTCTCTGGATGTTCCATTTTCTTATCTGGTTAATTCTTTATCTTTATATTTAACGTAGCCAAACAATAGTCATTCCTTCACGCCTACAATATTGGCAGTGCGTAGAGGATGAAGTGGGTCATTAGTCACGACATACACATTAATACGGAATGGTCCGGACGGGAGATTGCCGAGCGATATACGCCCCGCCACCTTCCCGGAGGCTCCACCCTTCACCTTACGCGGATACTCCTTTATCTCCACATTCTTATCGGCGGAATACACGCGGTCAATCTGCAATACGGATTTACCGTCATTATAGATTCCGAATTCAAAATCCCGGTATCCGGTAGCCACATCCTCTCCGAAATCCACAAATTCCGGCACGAGATATGACCTCGGACCCTTCTGTATCTCCTCTGCTGTCATACCCCTGCTATCGGGCACTATTATGGCATCCACCTTTATTTCCCTACGGTCGGCACTGCTGCAACCCTTATCCGGAAACACCTCCACTAAGTATTCCGCCGGACCATTAAGTTTCTCCTTATTGGTATTAAGATAGAAGCCGAACGTGCCAAGTTCGCCGGGTGCAAGTTGCTTAGGTGTGAGATTGACGTCTATGGCATCTGTCGTGGTCTTCCATTCGGGTCGCAACGTGTCGTTGCCCTGATTGTAGACGTTGATAAACGCATGGCGTGATGACCCGCGCTTCACCTCCCCCATAGAATGTGACAGACTTTCAAAACGCAATGCCCCCGCCTCGTATGGATAATATGACTCAAGAGTAGATGCGGAGCCTATGACGGTGCCCGTTATCCTTATCACGCTCTGCTCGTTGTCTTTTCCGACAAAAACACGGATTGTCTTGTCAAACGGTCCGGGTCGACGGGCAGGGTCGTAGGTGAACTCGATTGTCGCAGTGTCGCCTGGAGCTATCATGTCGCGTGGATAATCCGCGGCCGTGCAGCCACAGCTCGGACGCACATTGCGTATGAAGGTAGGGGCATCACCGCTATTTACGAAGCTGAGGCTCCCCTTACGCGGACCCTCCTCCTCTCGGAACGCGCCATAATTATAATGAGTGGACAGCCATGTCACTTTTGCCGGGGTCATGAAAACTGCCCAAGCTGCCGCGACACACAGGATTATAGCTATTTCCCTTTTCATCTTCAGAATTTATTTCGGCGAGACCGTACCGCGAATCTTAAGCCTCACCTTCGATGGATTTCCATTGCATTTCACGGTCACCACCTTGGTGAATCCTCCGGGACGACCCAGCGGATTGTAGCTCACCTTTATGACACCGCCCTTTCCGGGGGAGACCGGAGCCTTCGGATATTCCGGCTTGGTGCAGCCACATTCTGCCTTTGCCTCATAGAATATCAGATTGCCTCCCCCCTCATTCTTAAAGGGAAATTCGCAACTGACCGGACCTCCATCCTCCTTGATCATCCCGAAATCATGCACAGTATTCTCAAATTTCACGGATGCCTTCTGCCCGCCTCCGCCTGCCATGAGCCCGAAGGTAGTGGCAAATGCCACCGACGCGGCAAAAGCCATGCCGAACAACGCTTTTATCTTCATATCTTAAAATTACATTTATATTGATAACTTATAGACGCTTCCAAACGCCAATTAGTTTAAACGCCATGACCGACACGAAGCTCCGGCAAGGGGTTCAGACTGCAAAAATAGCAATTTTTCCGCTTTCCCCAATTCTTTTTCATGTATTGTTTGCATCCACATAAATCTTCTTATTTTGTTTCATGATTATTTTTTTACTAATTTTGCAGAAATTACTGTATTCCGGACAGAAAAAAAAATCATACATCCGGATTTATTTATCAATGGAAAAGATTATCGCCCCCGTCGACAAAGATTTGGTCATGAGCGAATTGACTCATGACAAACTTTTACGGCATGCCAATAAAGGCGACAATGAAGTATATATTGTCGACGCCTTCAATGCTCCGTCCGTCATGAAAGAGATCGGACGGCTTAGGGAAATTGCATTCCGCGATGCCGGAGGAGGCACCGGACTCGCCTGCGACATCGATGAGTTTGACACAATGGAGTCACCGTGTCAGCAACTTATCGTGTGGGATCCGCACGACCGCGAGATTGTCGGAGGATACCGGTTTATCCTTGGCGAGAATATATGGCTAAAGGATGGCGTGCCTAATATCGCCACTTCCCACATGTTCCGGTTCTCCGACAAATTTCTCAACGAACTCCTTCCGTCAACTCTTGAACTTGGACGCTCTTTTGTGGCTACGACTCATCAAAGCACCAAGTCGCACTCCAAGGCTCTCTATACTCTCGACAATCTGTGGGATGGTCTCGGTGCGCTCACGGTGATTTACCCCCAGATAAAGTATCTATTCGGGAAAGTCACCATGTATCCCTCCTTCGGGACGGAATGCCGCGACATGCTGCTTGGATTCCTTCACAAATATTTCCATGATGAGGAGAATCTCGTCACGCCTATCGATGAGCTCCCGAGCGATGCCCGGTCGGAAAGGGTGCAGAGCCTCTTCACCGGTGGTTCTTTCAAGGAAGACTATCGCATACTCAACCATTGCATTCGGGAAAGAGGACGCAATATCCCCCCACTCGTGAATGCCTACATGTCGTTGTCGCCGACTATGAGAGTGTTCGGCACTGCAATCAACCATGAGTTTGGAGAAGTGGAGGAGACCGGTATTTTCTTTAAGATCTCGGAAATTTTCGAGGAGAAGAAACGTCGCCACATACAGACGTTCATGGAATCGGGATTCATGTCTGATTCGCCCCACCTGTCATGACCGACAACGTTCTTTCCACTCAACCAACACGATATATGATATGAGAAATGTAGTAGTGACAGGAGCTGACGGATTCATAGGCAGCCATCTTACGGAGGCTCTTCTCCGCGAGGGTTGCCACGTGAAGGCTCTCGCTCAATATAATTCCTTCAACAACTGGGGATGGCTCGAAGGGATACGCAACCCCGAACTGGAGATCGTGACCGGCGACGTGCGCGACCCTAATTTCTGCCGCACTCTCGTAAAGGGTGCCGACACGGTGTTCCATCTCGCCGCCCTCATCGCCATACCCTACAGCTATGTGGCACCCGACAGTTATGTCGATACCAACGTGAAGGGGACCCTCAACATTTGCCAAGCCGTAAAGGATGAAGGCACGCCTCGTCTCCTCGTGACTTCTACATCCGAGGTGTATGGCACCGCCAGATACGTCCCCATCGATGAGAAGCATCCCAAGCAGCCGCAGAGTCCGTATTCCGCCACAAAAATCGGTGCCGACGCTATTGCCCTGAGCTTCCACAACGCTTTCGACATGAACGTGACCGTGGTGCGTCCCTTCAATACGTATGGTCCGCGTCAGAGCGCACGCGCCATAATACCGACAATCATAACGCAGATTGCTTCCGGAATCAGGCAGATAAAGGTGGGCGACCTGTCGCCTACCCGCGACTTCAACTATGTGGAGGATACCTGCCGTGGATTTATCGAGATCGCCAAATGCGGGAATGCATCCGGCGAGGAGATAAATATAGCTACGCAGAGGGAGGTCAGCATGGAGACGACGCTGAAGACTATCGCCCGGCTTATGGATGCCGACGTGGAATGGGTGGTTGACCCGCAGCGTCTGCGCCCTGCCGGAAGCGAGGTGTTCCGTCTGCTCGGTTCAAATGAAAAGATACGCCGGCTGACGGGATGGGAGCCTCGCGTATCGCTTGAAGAGGGACTACGCCGCACTATCGACTGGATATGCAGCGACGATAATCTGAAAAATTACAAACCCAATATCTACAACAGATGAAGAACCAACAACTCACGGTATTATTTCTCGGAGGTGCCAGACGTGTGTCGCTGGCTGAACTTCTCATTCGCAGTGGGAAACGCATAGGCTATGATGTAAAGATCGTGAGCTACGAGCTTACTGAAGACGTGCCTATTTCTCTTGTCGGACAAGTGGTGAAAGGTCTTAAATGGAATGATCCGGATGTGGTCCCGGATATTGAGCGGGTGGTGAAAGAATTTGATATCAATATAATTCTCCCATTTGTAAACGGGGCAATCGAGATTGCCTCTATATGCCGCGACAGGATGCCGTCGGTGTTCGTGCCGTCACCGACTTCGAGACTGCCTGCAAGCTCTTTGACAAGGCGGAGGCTGCAAAGGTGTTCAAGGAGGCGGGATTGCCGATACCTCGCACTTACAGCGTGCTCTCCGCCCAGATGCCGGCAATTGCAAAGCCGCGTAAGGGTGGTTCATCTCGGGGGATACATATTTTCCACAACATGGAAGACCTCATGCATCTGCATGACCTGAAAAGCTATCTGGTGCAGGAATATATACCCAATTGTAAGGAATATACCGTAGATTGCTACATCAGCCGCGATGGTGAGATCCTCACCACTGTGCCGCGCGAGAGAATCGAGATTATGGGGGGTGAATCCACTCGCACACGCACGTGCCGCAACTCGATACTTGAGGAGCTGAGCCGGAAAGTGATAGAGACCTTCTCTCTCCGCGGACCCGTCAACCTTCAGTTCCTTCATGACCTTGATTCCGACAGATACCTGCTCATGGAGGTCAATCCAAGACTCGGTGGTGGGGTGATCTGCTCGATATTCGCCGGGGCTCCTATCACCGACTATATCATAGACGAGGCTCTTGGGGTGGAGTTGTCGCCTTGCAACGATTGGGCTTCAGACACTCTTATGGCAAGATATTTCAAGGAAGCTATCTTCTATGAAGAACGTTAAGACACTGTGGCTCATCCCCGCAAGAGGGGGCAGCAAGGGGATTCCGGGGAAAAACATAAAGCCGTTTCTCGGGCGACCGCTCGTATGCCGGGCTGTTGATCAGGCGTTGGAATGTGCCGCTGTCGGCGACGTCGTTTTCGTATCTACTGATTCTGAAGAGATTGCAAAGGCTGCCGAAAGCAGCGGCATACAGATCCCCTTCATGCGTCCGGATATTCTCGCGTCTGACACGGCTTCAAGCTATTCAGTCATAATGCACGCCCTCTCGGAGTTTGAGAAGAGAGGATTGGAGTTTGACCGGGTAGTGCTTTTGCAACCCACGTCGCCTCTGCGACGCATCGACGACATCCGTAAGGCTTCCGCACTATGGTCAAAGGATGTAGACATGGTGGTGTCGGTATGCGAGGCAAAGACCAATCCGTATTACAACGCTTTCGAGACTGACTCAGAGGGTATGCTCCACATATCCAAAGGCGACGGGCACTTCACACGCCGTCAGGATGCCCCGAAAGTATGGGAATATAACGGTGCAGTCTACGTCATGACTGTCAGCTCGCTCCGCAAGGGGGATTTCTCCTCATTCTCACGCATACTCCCCTCCCCCATGCCATCCTTACGTTCTGTGGATCTCGACACCCCCGACGACTGGATCATTGCAGAAACATTATTCTCACGATTAAATGATATCACCCCAGACAATCCTTAAGAAATATTACGGCTATTCATCCTTCCGACCGGGACAGGCGGAGATTGTGGACGCCATTCTCCAAGGACGCGACGCGCTTGCCCTAATGCCTACGGGAGGCGGTAAATCCATCTGCTTCCAGGTGCCCGCCCTCATGCTCCCGGGATGCGCGATCGTAATCTCTCCGCTGATCGCTCTCATGAATGACCAGGTGCTCGCGTTGCGTGCCAACGGCATCCCTGCCGCCGCCATACATTCCAATCAGGATGAATACATAAACCGTGATAGCTACGACAAGGCGATAAAAGGGGAAATGAAGATCATATACATCTCTCCGGAACGAATGACCGCCGACATTGACCTTATCGCTTCCAAAATAAACGTGTCGTTGGTAGCGATTGATGAGGCACACTGCATTTCACAATGGGGACACGATTTCCGCCCCGTCTACACATCGCTAAGATACATCAAGGAGAGATTTCCCGGTGTGCCGGTGATGGCTCTGACCGCCACCGCCGACAGGCTGACGCGTACCGACATATCGACTGCCCTCGGACTTGACGACCCGTTCTGCTGGACCGGTTCGTTCGACCGTCCCAACATCTCAATATCCGTGATGAATGACCCCGGGAAGAAGCAGCGTCTGAAAATAATCTCATCGCTCATCGAGAAATATCATCTTGACTCGGGCATCGTATATTGCCTGAGCCGAAAGAAGACAGAGGAGATGCATGCCGCCTTGACGGAACTCGGATACCGGTCAGTGTGCTATCATGCCGGAATGACACCACAGGATAGGGAGGCGTCGCAAAAAGCGTTTGTCGACGGCGATGTGCAGGTGGTATGCGCCACGATAGCCTTCGGAATGGGCATCGACAAGAGCAACATACGATGGGTGGTCCACAATAATATCCCGGGCAATATCGAGAGCTATTATCAGGAGATCGGGCGTGCCGGACGCGACGGATTGCCGTCTGAGGCAATAATGTTCTACAATTTCGCCGACATAATGATGCGGCGCAACTTCGTCGACGAGTCGGGACAGAAGGAGATAAACAGTGAGAAACTTGATTTCATGCAGAAGTTTGCCGAAGCGTCGATATGCCGCCGACGAATCCTACTCAGCTATTTCAGTGAGGAGGCCACCCACGACTGCGGCAACTGCGACAACTGCCGGAATCCACGCCGACGCTTTGACGGAACCATCCTCGCGCAGAAAGCCCTGAGCGCAGTGATAAGGATCAATGCTCAGGAAGCGATGAATACGGTGATCGACATTCTGCGCGGATCCAACCGTGCCGACATCGTAAAGAAGGGCTACAACCGCATAAAGACATACGGGGTGGGTGCCGACCTGTCATCAAGGGTGTGGCATTCTTATATGCTTCAGATGATTCAGCTCGGACTCTTCGAGGTAGCGTATGAAGAGAATTTTCACTTGCGCCCCACCCCATACGGGATGCGCGTGGTGAAGGGGTTGGAGAGGATTGAGCTGTCGCTGTTCCAGGAATCCGACTATTATTCTTCAGGCAAGAAGCGCACCCAGGCAGAGCCGAAAATCGTAGTCAAAAAGACACCGGAAGAGCAGCTCACCGATATATTGAAGACCCTTCGTAAAGAGATTGCCGGGAAAGAAGGTATTCCGGCATATATGGTGTTCTCCGACGCATCTCTGGAGGATATGGTGAGGGTAAGACCCACCGATATGGAATCATTTGCCACCGTATCGGGAGTGGGCGACGTGAAACTGTCGCGCTATGGAAAGACCTTCGTCAGCGAGATAAGGAAATTCCAAGGACTCCCCAAAAGCCTTCCCGCAGGATCAAGCGCGAAGGAATCTTTGAGGATGTTCAATTCCGGGATGAAACCGGCGAATATAGCCTCCGTAAGAAACGTTTCCATCAGTACCGTATATTCCCATCTTATCCAGTTTGCCGACAATGATATGCTCTCCGACTTCCGTCGCTTGCTGACAAACGAACAATACGGCATCGTATGTCACGTATTCAAGAATGATGCGGAAAAGGCTTATCAGACTCTCAACAACCTATATGCCATACCCTCCCATATAATCCGGGCAGCTCTCGCCGAGCAAAGATATAGGGAACGTCATGGGAATCCGGGTTAGAACTGGAAGAAAATAGAAATACAATTATCTTATAATTAATAATATATCACAATACGAAGTATTTTTTTGAGAAAAATACTTCGTATTTGAAAATTTATTATTAACTTTGCAGCCGTAAACGCTGAAAGGCAATCGGGGCGTAGCGCAGTCCGGTTAGCGCACCTGCTTTGGGAGCAGGGGGTCGAAGGTTCGAATCCTTTCACCCCGACTTAGTAAGACTGAGTGTCGGTTTCATTTTTTGATACCGACACTCTTTTTTATCCCATACTCTTCCATTCTATTGCCGGGTTCGGTCTACCATATCATCAGGTTCACGAAAACGGGACAATCCTTCGTCCATAGATCAGGAACGTCCCATCCGGACGTATCGCCTCAAGACGACGTAGCCACCCTTTCATATATTTCCACGCCACTTTGCTCTTCCGGTAATGGCATACTCTCGCAATATATATCTTTGAGAACAATTCCTCCGGAATACCGCCGTTTAAAGCACGCAAAGTATCCTTACCCACTATTCCGTCGGTTTTGACACCGGCAATCCACTGCACATCCTTTATCCGCGCCGCACCACTTCCCCATATCCAGTCGACTATAAGATTCGCCAACCCTTGGCTCTCTATCTCATCCCCACGACAACGGTCCCAGAACATCCGTTTGAGCACATCGCGCCAATCCCCATAACTGATATTCCTCAGATCTGAAGGCGACGGCTCTCGTCGCCCATTCTGACGGCACCACGATTTATACGTGGTCAATGTGACGTCGATCATCGTCTCCCCTCCGGGATCATCCTTATCATCACTCCAACCCTTTATCCGGGCAAGACGGAATTGCTCATCATAAGGGAGCGACAGATCCTTACCCTCATCCCCATACACACCGGCTGCAAAATGCATTATCAACGGTATCATTCTCTCAAAATTTGCCATATCTTTTTTCCGCGAAATTACGTCCACTCCCTCGCCATCTACGTTATTCTAAAACTTTCTAACCCTCAATATCATAAAAAATCCGACATTTTACACACGGATAATACGTTTTCAGAGATTACTTAGTAATTTTGCAATCCGAACGACAATTTGAAGCAATCATGGATTTTTCTAAAATTGAACTTGACGTACACACCCACACGCTTGCAAGCGGACACGCTTTCAGCACCATTCAGGAAATGGCAAAGGCAGCTTCTGAAAAGGGTCTTAAATTCTTAGGCATCACAGAACACACTCCGGGTATACCCGGCTCTTGCGAACTAATCTATTTCCGCAATCTCCACGTAGTGCCACGCAATATGTATGGGGTGAATCTACTGCTCGGAGCGGAAATCAATATCCTAAACCCGGACGGCACACTCGACATCGACGAAAGCCTGATGGAGAAACTTGACCTCCGCATTGCCGGAATACACTCCCTATGCTACCGCTGGGGCACACGTGAGGAAAACACCGCCGGAATGATAAAGGCGATATCTCACCCGCTCATCGACATCATAAGCCATCCCGGCGACGGCACCGCCGACCTTGAATTTGAGCCGATAGTACGTGCCGCAAAGGAGCATAACACACTTCTTGAGATCAACAACAGTTCTCTCAAACCGATACGCAATAAAGCCACGGCAAGAGACAACAATCTGGAGATACTGCGTCTGTGCAAACGCTACGAACTCCCCGTGATACTTGGCAGCGATGCCCATATATCATTCGACATAGCCAACTACGAATACCTACCCACCCTCCTTCACGAGACCGAATTTCCCGACGACCTGATCATCAACACCTCCGTCGCTAAATTCAAATCCTTCCTCAAACCCGGCTACCACGGCATCCTTTAACTATCTACCACAATATCTTATTTCCCAATTAATTACAAATAAAGCACAAAATTAGTCAAAAAAATCCCACAAAAAATTTGCACAAACAAAAAAAAAGCTCTAACTTTGCACTCGCAAAAGAGCGGGAACGGTGCGAAGCCGTAACTGACTTGGATGCAAGGAGAGATGGCAGAGTGGTCGATTGCGGCGGTCTTGAAAACCGTTGAGGGTCACACCTCCGGGGGTTCGAATCCCTCTCTCTCCGCAAATAAATCAAGTTAAATCGCTGTAGCTTACAAAGTTACAGCGATTTTAATTTTTACCACATACAAAAACACATACAATATTGGGTGCAAACTGAGCCACATACAAAACCATTGGTATCATAAAGAATCAAGCATGAGGAACACGGTTTCTTTTATGTTCATTAAATTAATCGGACAATCATTGTGGTTATGCGTCCTGTATATTGTCGGCCCTATCCATATTTTATCAATCTGTCCTGATGTTCCATTCGAGAGAATGAGATAACCATGCCATATTTGTCCTTATGGAAGTATCCCATTTGTGTAAGTGGCTGAAATTCAGACGTGGCAATTTTACATCAAACTTAGTCAATCCTAAAATCACATGGTAAAACGAAGAAAAGTGTTCGGAATTTCTTTTAATTCGTGAACCCATACTTAATTTTGCGGTGTCAATCCATGACATCATAGAGTATGGCCATACTCCCGATTGCCTTTATCGCCCTACATTGTCTTTAGTGTAACACGTTGCCTTTACCGCCCTATCACCCCAATAACATTTTACACACACATGGAGTTACAGACATTACTCTCAAAACCTGTGTGGCAGATGACGGGGAAGAGCTGTTGTTCCTCTCACGACAATCTGCCGACACAAACACAAACCAATCTCCGGTAAATGAACCTACCGCAACCAAGCACTATGTCTATGGTATCGCCGGAATATGTGAGATATTCTCATGCAGTAAACCTACGGCCATCCGCATAAAGAAAAGCGGACGTATAGACAAAGCCATCACACAGGTTGGCAGGAAAATTGTCATTGACGTTGATCTCGCCCTGCAACTTGCATCTCAAAAGCCGATGCCAAGAAAGAGATAACCTAATCTACCCTATCAGCACAAAGTCGGAGTTATCCCACCTCTTTCAGTGGGATACTCCAAACTGCTGATACATCAACAATACCATACAAAATGAATTATAATAATTCAGCAAGATATAGACGGATGCCACTGCGTCCGGCTTGTGAGTTGCATGAGGATGATCCTATTATCCCTCAAAGCAAACCGCAAAAAGAAGTGCCCTCTTTCCCTCTAAGCATATTTCCTTCGGCTATTCGCAATATCGTGGAAGCATTGGTTGAGTATGAACATTTCAACGTCAATTTCATAGCCGCGTCCATGTTCACAACATTTGCGGCGGCTATGGGAAACCGTTGGACGGTACGTTTTTCGGCAACATGGGTTGAGCGACCTATTATGTATGTGGCTCTTGTCGGTTATCCGAGTTGTGGCAAGACACCACCGCTAAGGCTCGCCCTTTCGCCTCTGCTAAACCTCGACCATGAATATGACAAGGAATATTGCGCCCAACTTAAGGCATACAAGCAATGGGAGTCCAAATCTCAGAAAGAGCGCGTTGCACTTTCTTTGCCGAAGGAAATGGAGCGACCGAGGCGCAGGTGTCATGTGGTTGTTGATGCGACAATCGAAGCGTTGATCGGTGCCATGCGCGACAATCCGCAAGGCGTAATCCTTTACAGCGATGAACTTGAAAGCCTGTTCGCCAACTTCAACCGCTATAACAGTTCGGATGAAAGCTATTTCCTAAGTGCGTTCAGTGGCACTCCATTCAAGTACATCCGAAAATCATCCGATGAACACATCTTCCTACCGAACCCCTATTGCTCTATCATCGGAAGTACCCAACCGGGACGGCTTGCAAAGCAGTTCGGTGGTGAGCGTGTTGTCAACGGCTTTTCCTCGCGTTTCCTGAAAGTATATCCCGACATTACAGATATGCCGACGTGGGGCACTGAGCGTATGCCGGATGGAATCATGGAGCAATGGGACCATATAATCCGCAAAGTCGTTACTTTTGACTTCAAGGGAAAAGAACAGCCAACTGAATTGACTTTCTCCCTTGAAGCCCATAGAAAACTGTGCCAGTGGAAAGAGAACGTTAACAATGCGATATACTCCGCTACCGAGTCGGAAGCAGAGAAAGCCGTGTGCGGGAAACTCGAAATCTATCTCATACGATTCTGCCTGATAATCCGGATAATGAAGAATATCTGCACCGGAGAATTGGCAACAATGATAGATGCCGGAAGCGCGGAGGCGGCTATCGGGTTGGTTGAATACTTCCGCGAAATGGAAAACCGTGTTATCCGCGTATCCTTATCCGGCAATCTTGACAAAAGACAGTCCGATCTCCTCGACGCTTTGCCTTACGACTTCCGGACCTCGGATGCCATTGACATTGGACGGTCACTCGGAATGTCTGAGTCCACGATAAAACGGTTTCTTAAAAACTCAGTTCTTTTCAGAAAAGAGGAACACGGACGCTACACTAAAATGTCATGTGACCCTTGACATTTTCGACACTTTGACATTTTTCACGAGGTTATTCAAGAGAGGAAAGAACGAGTTTGTCAGACTTCATTGGTGTATAAACCTTGCTGTGCAAGATATGCCGATTGTTCCCACAACGGCAATCCTGCCACCTCGCAGAGTTGGGCCAATCCCGCTCGAAACTCGCAGTCTTTTATATAGATGAAAATGTCATGTGACCATGAAATCAAGATATGCAATCATCAAGACATATAGTCTTTATGAAATCATAATATCCAAGCATAATATCATCATAACTTTAAAGTATCAGAGCATCAAAGCATAGTAACATCATGTCATCAAATAATAAGAACATCATAATACGGCTTCGCGTGGATGAAGCGACCGCCAAAGCAATCCGCGCCAAAGCCGACAGCCATTTCAACGGTAACATCAGTGCCTGTATCCGCTGTGCCACTCTGCAATATGAGAGAGAGGTTACACCTTCGCCTGCCACCTCCGAAATCACAGCGTTGCTGACCGCTATTCTGCGTCAGTTGAAGAAAATCGGCACGAATGTCAATCAGACCGCCCGTCAGATTAACGAGCGCATGAAGGTGTCGCCCTACGGATTGTCCGCCTCGGATATCCAACCATTTGTATTCTTCCGAAATGAGCTATCCGCCATTTGGGAGCATCTGAACCAAATCAAGGAGCGGTTATGATAGTCAAGAAACTTGGCATGGTAGCCGGTGGTGGCTTTCCCGGTGCCGGATATAATGAACGCAAGGTTGCCGAGGGCGTCGCCCGGCTCATGGCTATGGAGAATGTCGATGCGGCCATGCGTCATAAGGTGGAGCTGTTGCATGAAGCCGGTTTCGACTGCGCTGGAGAGATTGAGAAATATCTCAAGGAGCGGTCGAGGACATACGGCAACACCAAGACCACGCGCTTTCAGTTCCATATCACCGCCTCAGTAAAGGGGCAGGTGATGTCGGCTGACGAGCTGACAGACTTTGCCCGTCAGCTCATGGCGGAAGCCGGATATGGCAGACAGCCGTATTTCGTGTACTACCACCACGATACCGACAACAATCATGTGCACATCCTTTCCACGCGCATACAGTCCAACGGCTTCCCGATACCAGACCATCACGACTACGCACGACTCAATGCTGCCGCAAATCGTATTCTTTCATCGGACATCAACCGTGACATTCAGCGTATGTTCTCTTACGGCTATCTCACCGAGGGCCAGTTTGCCAATATGATCCGCTCTCATGGATATAAATTTGAGCGAGTAGATGATGTGTATGTTCTGTTTCGCGGAGGAGTCTTGGCCACGACAATCTCGTTGTCTGAGATAAGGAGGCATATTTCGCAAGAAAACGATACCCGGAAAGAACGCGCTAAACAACTCCGGGCGATTATCAGGAAATGCAAGGCTGAAATTGCGGATGGAAAAGTTCAAAATGTCGAAAATGTCAAGGGTCACAAAGGTCAGAAGAAAAAATTTGTGCGCCGTAAAGTCAACCCCGACATCCGTAAAATCAAGGGGGCGAACGGCAAGACACTATCGCAGGAAGAACAGCGGCACCTGTCGGATCTGCTTGATATACTCAAAACCAAATTCGGCATAGACATTCATTTTCAGAAAGACCGCAATGGTGATGTCCGTGGCTACGGTATCGTTGACCATAACCGGAAGATGGCCCTTGACGGCAGCAAGGTGATGAAGCTGTCAGAGCTGATTGACTTCGCACAGAAGCAGGAGCGCAAGGCAAGTCCGCTTGATATTTACCGCGACCTGTTCTCTGTGGAGGTACGGAAGTCCGGCATGGACGGGATAATGTCTATCCGATTGTTCGACGGCTCAGAGCATACACGCACGATGTCGCCACGTCAATCGGCATGGTATTTCAGTTCGCCCGAATGTGAAAGGGAAGATGTGGCTATACGTATTGCCGCCACCATGTTCTCAACCGAGATATTTGAATCCGTATTGCTGAAGCATCCGGTAAGCAACATCGGTGCAAGAATAGGAAGTGTCAACATGATCAAGATGCGCGAGGGCGGTAGAGCAATCCGCGTCGTATCAGCCGATGGCTTCTCAGTGACATACTCTATGTCCGCTGATGAATTGCGTTGCCATGCAAGACTGCAAGGAGAAGATGCAAACGGTTATCTCCGTCAACTCGCAATCCTGCGCATAACCCATCAGGACGCCACCGAACTGACCAATCGCATCAAGGAACTGACCGCCAAATCAACCGGTAGCATCACTCTCCCTCTCCGTCCGTCTGACTACACACCGGAACAAGCCAAAGCCTTCACCTATCATCAATGCGCTGTACTCACTCGCCTCATGCCCCACGACACCTCATCCACCCACTCCACCAACCGCGAATGGGAAGTCGGCAAGCAATCCCACTACGACCACATCGACAACCAACAATCCGGCACCCAACTCACTATGTAACGCCCCAAAATGTCAAGCCTGCCTAAAATACTACTACTTAGGCCATTGTCAATCCAATAAGTTTTATTAACTTTGCAATGATTCTCAGGAATGGGAATTAGACATTTTGGAAAAATAAGAAGCGTTATGCTTATCTTGTGAATTGGAAACGTAGGAACTTTCGCAATTACACACAAAGGTAGCATAGTGGTTCTCACGCTATAGCGTGGGCTGCTATTTCTACATTCGTGTGTATAGGTTTCCTACGACCTCCAATTCAGAACGTGGCATTGCAGTTCCACGCTTCTGCGTAATTAACGGCTCAATTTGGGACTAAAAGAACAAAGAAACAAACAACCTAAAATAGAATTAGCATGAAAAGAATCTCAGTCACTTTAATGTTGCTTTTCGCAGTTATTTGTGTTATGGCGCAAGAGCATCTTTCTTTCAAGGGCATTCCAATCGAAGGGAGCATGACAACATTCTGTCAGAAGCTTAAAGCCAAAGGATTTACTTCAATCGGTCGTGACAATAATATAACGTTGTTTACAGGTGATTTCACCGGGCGCAAGGCAACAGTCGGTGTGACTGCAACAGATGACGGTAAAAACGTTTTCGCCGTAATCGTCTTCTTTGACCCAAGCGGAGAGTGGAATACCCTTGTTAATACCTACGACTATTACAAGGATCTATACACTCGTAAATATGGAGAACCTACAATTTCAAAAGAAAACAATCCGGCTCGTTCTGACTCAAATACCGCATTAATGGCGGAAGTTCATCAGGGAACAGTCGTGTATGGCAGTGCATGGGAAGTGACAGGTGGCGACATACAGCTTTCAATAGAAAAAACATCTGGTATCTATGAGGGTATGGTGATGATTCGCTACCGGGACTCGCAGAATGTTGAAGCCAAAATCAAGAATGATTTAGACGACATCTAAAAACAACGTAGCATGAATAGATTTGTATTGCCGTTTTTGTCGTTGTTTCTCTTGGTGATGATCGGATGCACCAATAATGCACCGAAATCAACCTACAAAGAGGATGCCAAAGAGCAGCTCGCACAAACGGATGATATAGAACGCTTCAAACTCTTTCCCACACAAAATATGTGGACATTCATTAAACTTGACACTCAAACTGGCCAGATGTGGCAAGTGCAATATAGTGTCAAAGGTGATGAAGGACGCTTTGAATACAACTTAAATCCCAAACCGCTTATCACCATTGGCAAAAAAGTCAATGGACGTTTTGAGCTTTATAGCACCCAAAATATCTATAACTTCATTCTCCTTGATAGGATAGACGGTAAAGTATGGCAGGTTCAGTGGTCGTTCGATGAAGAAAATCGTGCTGTCGTACCGTTCAGCCGTACCGTTCAGCCATAGATTAGCTACGGGGGCGACCAAATTTATAATAATCGGTAACTATGACTCTATTGCTCGCTTTAGGTGCATGTATCGCTGCTATAGCTGTTGTTGCCATAATAGCGATTCGCCTATTATTAAAAAAGAAGTCAAAAGAACTGACTTTAAGAATCAAGAGCATTACTCCTTTCCAAGCCAACCAAGAAAGCTCGGAAAGAACACTAAGGCGAGAAAACGATAGTTTTTTCCAAGACATAGAGTCCGATTTGGAACAAGCCTTTAATGGGCGGTACATCACATTCCGGGAAGGAAAACAGTTTATGGAATATTACATTGAATCATTCAATGAAGTAAATGACTTTCTTAAACGGATTGAAACCTTCCATGTAGAACCGTCAGAAACAATCGCGAAATTCGTATCTGATTTTGAGAATTTACAATGGTTCATCAAAAATCATAATACAAGGTATACAAAAGAGGAGTTGGATATCCACAAGGATTTTTTCGACCATTGCCTGAAATACCCATTAGACAAGCAGCAAAGACGTTCCATAGTTTCTGAGGAAGATAATTGTTTGGTTGTTAGTAGTGCCGGAAGTGGTAAAACATCCTCCATTGTTGGAAAAGTTAAATATCTTATAGAGATTAAAGGTGTTGATCCGGAAAAGATATTACTTATCAGCTATACTAACAAAGCGGCCGCAGAACTGACAGACAGAATGGGTATTGAGGGATTACGTGGCTACACATTTCATAAACTTGCCCTTAATATTATCGGACAGGTGACAGGTCAGAAACCGTCGATATGCAGCAATACGGACGCATTGTTTTTGAAAATATACCAAGAGTTACTTGGTGACGACAACTTCAAAAAGAGTGTGGTAGAATACTTCTTTGATTACCAAATTCAGGAACAGGATTGGGAACGGCAAAAGAATGAGCGCAGACAGCAGCTTTCAGCGCAAAAAGACACACGGTTGAAAGCACAATTCCCGGATATGGACGGAAAGACCGTTTATGTGCGAAGCGAACAGGAGCAGAAAATATGTCTTGCCCTGTCATTGCTTGGCGTGAAATTCAGATACGAAGAACCATACGAACATCCATTGGCTGATGAAATGCACTCGCAATACATGCCGGATTTTTCCATTTATTATGAACGGGACGGAGAAACGAAGCGAATATATCTGGAACATTTTGGTGTGGATGAACACAGCCTTGTCCCTATGTGGTTTGCCAAAGATAGGGGTATTAGTTATGAAGAAGCCAATCAGCAATACAATGACGGTATAACATGGAAAAAGGCTGCACATGAAAAATTCGGTACGGAACTATTGACAACCTCAAGTGCTGATTTCCACTATTACGATATTAGGGACAAACTGAAGGTACAACTGGAAAAGGCGGGTGTTCCTATCAAAGAAAAAACGGATGCGGAATTATATGATATTGTTATGCCGCCTAATAGCAAGCAGGAAAAATCGTTTATCAGGCTTGTCGTTACCTTTGCGACATTAATGAAGTCAAGCTGCAAATCCATCCAAGAGGTTATAAGGCAGGCAATCAGCACAGGTGATGAGCGTAACGAGTTCATTATGAAGAACATTTTTCAACCTGTTTATGAACGATATATTGAAGAATTAAAAAATCTCAGTCAGATAGATTTTACGGATGCAATACTGCAAGCCACGGAAATATGTCGTACTTCACACCCGGTTGAGTATGATTATATTATTGTGGACGAATTTCAGGATATATCAGTTGACCGCTACAATTTTTTGAAAGTTCTTCGAGAGAGTAATCCCCCAGCCAAACTATACTGTGTCGGTGATGATTGGCAATCTATATATCGTTTTTCCGGCAGTGATATGGCTCTTTTTAATCAGTTTCCAGATTTTTTCGGTCATACTGATATAAATAAGATTGAAACGACATATCGCTTTGGCGAACCGTTGGTCAGCTTGTCATCGCAATTTATACAGCGGAACGGAACCCAAATAAAAAAAGATATACATCCATTTAACTCGGATGCAAAGACTGAATTGTATTTTTACGAGTACGAGCGAGCCAATTATTGCAACGTTATCGAACAGTTGGTTGCATCAATCCCTTTGGAGAAATCCATTTTTCTGTTAGGACGATATTCATTCGATGATTATTATTTGTCGTACAAGTATCAACCTATGAAAGAAGGCAATAGATTTTATTACTTCATCGGAAATAGGAAAATAGAGTTTCTGACAGCCCACAAATCCAAAGGTCTTGAAGCAGACTATGTGATAATTCTCCAATGCAACAAGGACACCTACGGATTTCCGTCCCTTATCAGTGATGACCCTGTACTAAATTATGTTTTGACCCAAAGTGACCAATATCCTTATGGGGAAGAACGAAGATTGTTCTATGTGTCGATAACAAGAGCCAAGATAAAGACTTTCGTGTTATATGACAAGCGTTTCCCATCCGTGTTTGTTGACGAGTTCCTCCATCCTGAAAAAATCACGCAAGAAAGTTATGCAAAGCACCCCAATGCTAATAAAAAGTGGACAAAAAGTGCAGACATGTTTCTACTTAAACTTCATAGCGAAGGCAAAAGCATAAAATATATTGCGGCAAAAATGGGACGAAGCCAGACAGCCATTGTGATGCGGTTAGGGAAACTAAACTCAAGTATATGATTATCAGATCATATCTTGATTGTGGATTATTCGTTCAATCACATCGTTAAACACTTCATTTGGCAAACGCTTCATGTATGTAGCTCGGCGGTCAAAGTCATGGCGAAGATGAAATAGCAATGCGAGGTGTGCGGTGACTGATGCAGTGTCGCCTTCAAACAATTCAAAGTATGATGATTGTTCCGGTATGCCGAGTTTCATTCGCTCCTCGGTGCTGACTCCATAATCAAACACGGTTTCGCACTCTTGTTGACGAGCTTCATTAAGTATGCTCATCTTCTCGCGCTTGCTTTCATCGTCGAACTTCACATACTTCATCATCATGTCGGCAGTGGTGTGTCCTGTGACGGCGCGTATATCTTCGGGCGACATTCCTTTTCGCAGACACATCGTCACAAATGTGCGCCGGGCAACGTGAGAAGTAAGCAGCTCATATTTTGGGCGCACTTCTCTTGTCTTTTCCCTGCCGCTTTGTTTCTCAGTAATCCAATCGCCTGTCATACCTGCCAACTTACCAACCTCTTTCAAGTGAGCGTTATATTTCTGATTGGAGATTTGAGGGAAAACGTGAGGGTCGGCCTCATCTGGCGACTTTGGATATTTGGCGATGATACGCAAGGCTTCCGTAGCCAACGCAAACCGCTGGCGATGGTTAGTTTTCTGAGCAGTGCAGTCGAGCATATCTCCATCTATATTCGACCAACGTAATCCTATTACATCCGAAAACCGCAATCCGGTAAAGCAAGAGAACAGAAATATATCTCTTGCACGGTCAATCGCTGCACGATGTGTCGGAAAAGTCATGATTGCAGCAAGCTCTTCATCCGTGAGAGCAAACAAATTGACTGTTGAATCTGATTTTGTCTCATCATGAAAGCGCTGTTGATATGATACATACGCCGTATTCTTGTTATAGCCCTTGCGCGTAGCCCAATTCAAGAACGTGCGAATATCCTTCATGGATTTGAAAACATAATTGTTGCTCAATCCCTTTGCAATAAGAGATAGTTCAAACTTAGCAAGGAGATCATCATTGATGTCCTCAAAAAACATTCCTTGCCTGAAGTCGGACAGATGGCGAAGCATTGTTTTGTGCTTTGTCAGTGTACCTTTCGACCATTGAGCTGTCGAAGGAGTCTCTGTCAACTCCTTTTCCCTCTCGTCAATTAGCAACTGATAAACCTGCGCAACCGTAAGCCGTGTTCCTTTCTCCTCCTTTAGAGACTTCTTTAACTCCTCTCTGACGGTAGTCGGTGTAACTTCTTCGTCATGTAGTTCAAGCTGCGAGAACGCCTCATCGACTGCTGTGGCTATTTTTAGCAGCCGTTGATTGATGTCAGAAGCCGAGACTCCTTCAGAATTGAAATTGTTTCGTTTGACGCGCTGGGATTTTTCATCCCATTTGGACGGAGCAATTTTGTATCCCGAATAATACCAAACGCGCTTCCCACCAAAAGTGATGTCGGCATTAATCGGTAATTCGGCAGCGTAGTTGCCTTCTTTGTCTTTTCGCTTCTCCAATCGGAAGCTAACGCGGTGTTTGTACTTATCCATATTCGGAGAGATTATTTAAGGTAAAGCATCCTTGTTTTACCCATACAAAATTACATACAAATTTTGGCTTAATCAAAGATAATCCAAAATATTTTATTTTACCACTACCCTACATATTATTTTGAATAACAAAGATATATAGTTAAACATGTCACCTAAACTATCCTTTATTTTAATATCATTTCATATCCCTCTCTCTCCGCTTCTAACATTGAAAATCAATGTTTTAGCGAATAAGTACCCGAATAAGTACCCAAAAACGAACTTTTTCGGGTATTTTTCTTATATCCGGGTGCCAATAATGAAGCCGGAAGCCCCCGCCCGGCTTCCGGCTCTCGTTTAATGGTTCTTGGCTGCGCGGTGCATCTTTATCACTGTCTTCACGCCCCAAATTATTGCGTATATACCGAACGCGCCGACGACTGCCAAATATAGCCAATCCCAAAAAGTAAACTTCGGCTTTTCCTCGGTCTTGGTTTCGGTGGCTTCCTGTTGGGCCGCCGAAACGTCGGCTTTTATTGCGGTGTCCTCGGTGGCGGTCGCTTGGGCTGTGGCTTCGGTCGCCCGGCTCTCGTTCTTTTCGCCGTTAATGACTGCCCGGCCCGTAGTGATACTTTTCACGTTGGGGGGCTTCGCCTTCGTGCCGTCCTCAATGGATCCGCCCGGAACTATCGCGTTAAGCCAATCGGGGGCGGTGCTGTCGGAAGGAAGCGTAGGAACTTCGCCGGGGTAAAATTCCACTTTGGCGAAGTCTATAACTACGTTCTTCTTCTCGTCGGTCTGCACGTTGGTAATTATTGCGGTCTGCCCTGTGGCTTCGGTGTGCTGCTGTCCGGCGGTCGTCGCTGTAAGCTGCGCTTCGGCCTGGGTTTCGGTCGCCGTTGTCTTCCGGGTGGTGGAACAGCCGGAAAGGAAGAAGGCGACGGCGGCTATTAGGAAAATGGCTATTCGTGTCATACGTCGGGGAAGGTTACTTTTTTAGCGGGGTTCGTGTTGTGGGTAAGGCTTCCGTACTGAATACGGTTAAGGCGGTTAAGCCATCCCTTCCTAAACCGGTTTTGTGAAGGGTTGGCGGCTATGATGCCTTCAATGAAGGCGACGCGGGCGGCCTTAATCTTGTCGAACAGGACGCGGGGCGGCTGTGCGTTAAGGGCGGCTAAGGTCTTGTCGCCTACAATGCCGTCCACCTTCACGCCGAGAAGGGCCTGAACTTTGGTTATTCCGTGCTTGCCGGAAGCCCATACCCAATCGACGACAATGTTAGCGACGGACTGCGAAGTAATGCGGTCGGCTTTCCACCGGTTCCAATAGTGGGGACGCATAACACGCTCCACCGCGTCAGTGTCGGTTATCTTCTTGAGGTCGTCTACGTCGATGTCGCCGTCGCCGTCCTTGTCGTAGCCAACTTGTCGCCACGTCGCAATAGTAACGCCTTTGTTGGTCGCTCCGCCCCGGTCTAAGGGGTCGTTTACAAACCCGCCTTCGTGCGACAAAATGAAGGGGGCTAAAATTGCTAAATTTGCCATGCTGTGTTAATATTGGTTAGTCAATGAAGGCGGGCAGAATGTACTGAATATTCATAGCGGCTTCGTGAAGAATGGCGCGGGCTTCGGCTTCGTCTATCTTCTGCCCGTGGGTAAACTCGCAAAAAATTGAGCCTACCCAATCGTGAGAATTATCGGAAAGTCGCTTTATTATTACTTGCTCCGTGCCACACGACGAAAGTAAAGATTTTGCGTAGCGGTCGGTTACTTGGTTGTCTATGTCGGTTATGAACATAAACAAGTTTTTAGTAAGGTCGGCGCAAAACTTCGCTACGTCGCACATTTTTAGGTTTTGAATACGTGGCTTCATGCTCTCCACTCCTTTACGCTTGCTTTCAAAGTAGATGCTTACCATGCTTTCGTTGCCTAATGGGTGCGGCTGAACTATATAAACCCGGTCGGCTTTAAGTTCGTGAAGTATTTCCCACAATTCGCCGTGGACTAACGCCGAATTGTCGGAACGCCGCTTACGCTTTACTTCGTTGTCGCGCTGCATCTGCTCTATCTTCAAGTCGGTAAGTTTATTTTTTGCGTATTGGTTGTAACTGAACCACGCGGTAATAATCACAGCCAACGCGCTAATTATTTCGGGTAAATACTCCATCGTTGTATAGGTTGGTTAGTACCCGGCCCCGGTGAGGTCTACCTTAACCATCGCCTTAATCTCGGCGACGCGGCGAAGATGCGCGGTATAGCGTTCTTCGGCTTCCTTGGCTTCGGCTTCCTCTAAAAGTCCGGCGCGGGCGGCGTTGTAGTCGTTAATCAGTCCGAACTCTTCCGTTTCCGAAACTTCGGCGCGGATGACGGCGCGGACTATCTCTTTATAGTTCGGGTTGCCCCACACTTCCACGGTGTCGTAGTCGTAGACAATTCGGGGCGATTCCACCATTACGGCGGTTTCCACTCCTTCGGGGTTGCCTTCGTCGGCCTGGGGTGCGGGTTCTGTTTCCTGTGTGCGGGCCTTCACGTTGTAGTTATAGTGGAAGGCACCGTTACCGAGCGGCAAAATAGCCGCCGGCCTAACGTCTGAATTTGATTTCATACGGGCTTTTCTTGTTTAGTTTGTTAATAAAATAGTCGCTATCGCTGTATTTAAGCCAACCCCACCACGACGCAAGAGCCTGTAAAAACTCCTTTTCGGGTACGGGGTGTTTGGCTTTCCGTAACTTCGCCAACTTCCGGCAAAGGTTTCGCTTAATACCTTTCCTTATCCGTGTTTCGTTAAGGTAAAAGACGAAGCCTAAAAAGTCAATGCCCCGGCCGTGCTTGTCGCTTCGGTCTAAGGCTACCGGGAAAATTTGCTTATTCCTCTTGACCTCTATTTTTAATTTGTTGGTCGTGTAGTCCTCAATCTCGGCGAGTAAACGGTGCAATTCCTCTTTATTGTTGGAAAGTATAACAAAGTCGTCGGCGTAGTCAATAAGGTATTTAACGCCCTTCTTCTCCTTGAGCCAATGGCACAACGGCGTAATATAAAGGTTGGCGAAGTATGGACTAAGCGGGCTACCGAGCATAATGCCGGGTTCGCTGTCTATAATGTCGTCCAAAATTTTAAGGATCCGTTTGTCCTTTATGCTCCGGCGTACTATTTCCTTCATTACGCCGTGGTCTATGGAAGGGTAATACTTCCTTATGTCGAATTTTAGACAATATACCGGGCCGCTCTGCCGGGCTTCCTGTATGAAGTCTAAAACTTTTTTAGCTGCCGGAAGTTGCCCGCGCCGCTTCACTCCGCAATAACAAGCGGAAATAAATACTTTGTCCCAAATGGGGCGAAGCACGTTTAACAGGGCGCGGTGTACTATCTTGTCGGGCGTTTCGGGAAGTATGGTAAGAAGGCGTTCTTTGGGGTCGTGAATTGTAACGGTGTAAGAAGGCGACGGGCGGAAACTATCGCTAACGAGAAAGGCGTGTATTTCCTTCGCCTGTTCCTCGACGGTCTTTGCAAGTCGCCGGGGTTTCTTCTTGTTACGGCTCGGCGACGTGATTATAGCGTGGGTTATGTTCTCCACGCTGCTAAATTCGCCGTATATGTTTCCGCGTCGTTTCACTTCTTTTTTGCTTTGCTGATTCTATGGCGTTCTTCGGCGTGTAGCCTACCAAAAGCCGTTAAATAATTACTATTTTTCGCCTTTGCGGGCGGGGTCTTTGCCTTTTTAGTATCGTGTCTTAACCCTATGGGGCTAAGTGTATCAGTAATTCCGGGAGCCGATGTTCGCATTCGTATTCGTAGCCGCGTTGTTCGTATTCGCGTTCGCAAGCCCGGCATTCGCGCCGTTGTTCGCATTACCGCCGAACAAAACGCCCGAAGGCAAACAACCCAATTCGTTTTATTCAAAGTAGTAGCGCGTTCCCGAAGCCCTCATAGTGACTTTTCGCGGGAAGGCGTTACGCTTCTTAATCTCACGAAGCACATACTTTATTTCGGTGGAATTGGTAAAGAACTTTTCCACTTGCCCCGCCTTGTCGGGGCTGTTGTCCGGGTGCTTTATCTTCACTAAGAAGCGTTCCGCCCCGAACTTGGTCTTAACTCCGTCGATGAAGTCAAGCACGAAGAAGGAAAGGTTAATTAACTTCTGCTGCGTGGTTTCGTGGCAGTTGAAGTGCTTGTTGTTCTCGTCCTGTGGAATATTCAGGAAGGCGAGGGTTCCGTCGTCGTGTGCGGGGTTCGTTTGGGTATCCATATTTTTGTTTTTTATTGACCCCAACCGCCGAATAAACGGTACGCGGCGGTTGGGGCGGGTTATTGTGTTTTTGTAGTCGTGGGGCGTGGTCGTGCTACGCGGCGGGTATAAAGCAAAGCCGGGAGCCGAAGTACGCATACGTAATCGAAGCCGCGTTGTTCGTATTCGCGATCGCAAGCCCGGCATTCGCGCCGTAGGACGCACGACCGCCGAACAAAACGCCCCTCATAGCCACGCCGGAAGCGGGTATAGAAGTATAGAAGTAGTCCGCGAAGTAGATAGTAGAACCGCCGCCAACCTCTCGCGGCATATTCTCGCCGAACTCTCCGGCAAGTATGCGCTTAACGTAGCCTTCCTTTCGGGGAAGGTCGCCCCGGTAGTCGTAGTCGTTGTAGCTGCTGTCTTGGAACTGCGCCGGGTCGTTGCAAACGTAGAACTTCGACAGGCCGCCGTCGGCTTCGCTCTGTATCTCACACTTACAGCCGTCCGTCCAACTCCAAATGTGGCCGAAGGGGTTTTCTATTCCTCGGTAACTCGGAACGTGGGCGGTGTGGGTAATGCCCGCGCCGTTGTTAATGGTATAATCGACGACGCCGGTAGCGTTACCGAGCGAATTGGTAGCACCGCAGGGAATGAACGGGTAATAGCCGTTATAGGTGTTCCAATTCCCGGATGAAATTTCCGTAACGCCGGGACCGAGGCCGCCCTGCTTGTAGCCGTTGGCGTCCGGCTGTGCGTTAAATGCGGCCTGGCTGTTAAGGTTGGCGTATTCAATGACGAAAAGCCAATAGGTCGCCAACTGCGCGGCGTATAGGTCGCAGTTCCACCCCTTGCCGTTAAGCCCGGCGGTTCCACGGTTACGGGCATAGTTGCGGAAGTTGGTAAGGGAAATTCCCGTAGCCGGAAGTCCGAGGAAGCTGCGGTAGGTTCCGTCGTAGGCTGTGTTATTGTTGCCCCCACGGAAGGCGGCGGTAGTGTTGACGACGGACGCCAACTTAGGCGTAGCCGCTACGGTACGGTCTACCGTGGCTTCGTATGCACTTCGGTACATAAGTGGTACTTCGTGGAAGCCGGGCAGCGGGTACTCGGAAATAAGGGCTATAAGGTCGGTTCCGTCGAACTCAAACTTTCGGTAGTGCTTGGGAATTTCTACCATTACTTGACCGTCTGCCCCGGTAAGGTTGGCGGCGGCCCCGGTGTCGCGCTTGGTGCTGTCGGTGGCGAGAAGGTAGTAGGCTACCGTTCCGTTATCACGAAGCACACAACGGCGCATTTTAGACTGAACCGGGAGCGACGTATGTAACTCCGGGCGTCCTATGCGCTCCAATGTGGTAGCGGCTACGGTCGTCTTTATGCGGACGCCGTAGTAATAATCGTAGGGGAACGCGGGCTTAGTGTTGCCCGCTGCTATAATTAAACCCATAATTTGTTGGTTATTAGTAGCCCCAAAGAAGGGCGGTTTTCTGACTTGTTGTTTTTATCTCTCGGACTATTTCGGGGTTCCAGCCCATTTCAAAGCGCGTGGCAATAAATTCGCCTTCGGGCATTCCCCAAAGGTTCACTTCAAGCACTACCGCCGCTTCTCCGTCGTTCTTGACGCAAAAGGGGGTATCTTTTCGGAAGTTGCCCCCGTCGAAGTTGACCGGGCCAATTACCGAAACTTGTGCGCTTACTTGGTCGCCGTTCCTGTTTGTCATTTTACTGCGTTTTTGGTGTATGCAAAATTACGTTATTATCGTATCACTTTAATACGTCGCTAAATATCCGTGAAGTGTTTGTTACCCCGGTAGCCGTGAAGTCCGGGGTAGCAAAACACTATATAGCGGCGTGGTTCAGTCGTTTAGGTCGTGCCAATATTGTTTATTCCTCGTTTTGACTTGGAAGCCCGAAGTATTGACCTTTATTCCGAAATTCCCGAACTGAACTATAAACAGGTCGTTACTCATGAGCATCGCGCCGTTCTTCCACCCGGCTAAAAGTCCGTCGTTCCCTAAAATAGTCCGTTCGTAATTGCCGCGTAGGAATGAGCCGTTTATATAACCGCTTATTGTGAAGTCTTCGGTTTCGCCTGTCTTTTCGCACCAACATTTTAGATTGTTGGTTTCAAATTCAAGCGAATAGATTCCTTCATCTCCTGCGGAAATATAGAACGTTCCGCCGTTGGCCTGAAAATTTCTGTATGTTCCTGCCGTTAACGTGCCCGATTGTGTTAAAGAATAGGTTTTAACTACTATACCATCGCGCTTTATGCGTAGGAAGGCGCAGGGCGGATTAACCGTTATATTCGGCTTCCCCGTATTGCTTTTCATCCCCGAAGGGGCTGTAAGCGAAAAGCCGAAATTATCTACGCAAATATGTGAGCCTTTGTCCATAAAGCCCAACAAACACGACATTTTAAGGGCGGCTACGCTCATCGGGTTCTGAATACCTCCGCCGGGAATATATACCCTTGTGTTTAGGCTTTTTCTTTCCGCTATATTAGCCGCGCTTTTTAGAATATAGTCGGAATAGTCGCCGACGCTTCCGTTATATATTTTCAATTTAGTATAGCCGCCCGAAAACATATTTAACCCTGTATCGTCCAATACAACCGAGTCGCCACAAAGGATTTCTCCGGGGTCAGAATTTAGACGAATTGCTGGCGTTTTGCCTTGTGCTATTTCTTCGGAGGATAGAATTGATTGTATATAGTTGCCGTCAATCTCCCAATTAGCAATTTTACCCGCAATAGCCGTAATAACCCCTTCTATAAATGCTTTTGTAGCATAAATAGTACCGTCTTGAAGGACGCGGAAGGGCGCGGTAAAGCGATTCGTCTTACTTGCACCCGCCCAAATTCTGACCTTCCGGGCTTCCGTTTCGTTCGCGGCTTCGTTTTCGCCCCCGGTAATTCCGGCTACAATACTTTGGGAATTGCCGTTAGCAAGCTGCACCGTTCCGGCGGTAATAATACCCTTGTCGATGGTTACTTGGGTGTTGTCGTAAAAGGTGGCTTCCGCCCAATCGTTCGCGTTGTAGCCGGAGGCACGGGCGGCAATAGCGCGGTATAGGTCTTTACGGGCTACGCCTGTGCTATCCGTCCACGAACGTAGCCACAGGTCGCCAATGTCGTAAGGCCCGTAAGGTGTGCTTACGAATACTTGCCTTTTGCGGTCGGCTGTGTCCTGTGCGTTGTTGGCGGCTTCGTAGGCGTCTATTGCTTTTTGGTCTTGTATAGTAGTCCAATAATGACCATACCCCGTTTCTGTTAATCCTGTTTGTCCGTTAGTATAGCTATATGTCGTTTCGGAATAACGCTTTAACGTATGCGTAGAACCATTATACCACATATCGCCGACGTGCTTACGTCTTTCGGCGGTCGTAGTCCACGCGGTAGACGGGTCGGTAGTCTGAAACCAACTTTCTATTTTCCCGTCTATTTGTCCTTCTATGTCGTTGACGGTAGGAAGAAAGTTATAATTTATGAAGTTCGTTAACGCCGAGTTGTCGGTGTACTTGCTTGCCTTCTCCCAATCGCCGGAATTGAAGGCCCCGGTAAGACGTTCCGTTTTACAGCGTAGTATGTCGCCCGTGCTTCCCTGTACCCACAAATCGCCGACGTGATAAGGGGTGTAAGGCGTGGAAACGAAAATTTTAGCCTTATCGTTGGCGGCGTCGAGGGCGTCCTGTGCCAACGCTAACGCTTGGGCTAACTCGGTGTCTTCAAGTTCTTGCCAATAGTAGCGCAGTCATCGCGCTGCTCCGGGGCGCGGGGAAACTAAGCCTTTGACGTATCGCCAAACCTTGCCGGACGTGGTGTTATAGTAAAGGTCGCCGAGGTGCTTTTCCTTCTCGTTGTTATTCCCGGCGGCTGTGTCTGCTTCCGCCCATTCCTTAGCGGGTTCGTTTGCTTCGGCTAACGGCGCGGTATTCAACGGCGAAGGATCCACTTCGTAAAACCATTGTTCTATAACTCCGTCTAACTGCCCTTGAAGGTCGCCCAATATGCCGGGCAGCGTGTTGTTGATGTAGTCTTTAAGTTCGTCGGTCTTCTCCTGTACGTCTGTAAGGTCGTGGTATTTGCCGTCTGTGCCGACGAAGCGAATAACGCCGCCTATCTCGTCGTTATCCAAATCGAAGTAACACTTACCGCCGCCGCTGCTCTCTATTCGCCCGGTACGAAGGAAACGCCCGTTTATAGTCGTGCTTCCGTAGGTAAGGCTTACCAATCGGCCGGGGTTCTTGCCCCCGGCGTCGGTTACGACGCTGTTAAGAACTCCTATAAGGAAGTTGTAATATCCGGCTTCCTGTTCCACCTTTATGGCCTGCGTGGAAAGGATAATTTGTCCGCCCCCGCCCGTGGTGGAACATTTGGCGTAAATGAAGTAGGCGGCCGACGGATTAAGCCCGGAATAGGTCGCCGACGATAATACCCACGTCCTTATAGTTTCTTCTATGGCGTAATGAATAAGCCGCCCGTTTGAAACATAAAGCGTGTTCGGGTTCTTGTTATAGTTCGGTTGGAACGTAATGTTTTGGAGCGTGAACTGGGTAGACTTCGCGCCAACGCTCAACATTTGCGTTTCAATCGAAAGGGGCTTTATTTTCTCGCTGTAATAGTCGCCTTCCGGGTCAAAAACCATGTTTAGCAGCTCTTGGGTCGCAAGCCAACGGCGGCGGGCCTTCGCGGGGTCTGCTAACTTGTTTATGGTTATAACTTCGTTAATGTCCTCAATCTCGTTAAGGACGCGGACGGTAGTAGACTTCGTTACGGTGTCGCTTAGGGTAATGTCGTAGGAGTGCCGCTTCAATAGGTTGCGTTCTATCCTAACAATTCGTACCGCCTTGCTTACGCCGATGTCCTCGTCCTCGACGTTAATATAGTCGCCGACGTGCAAAATTTCGGTTTCCACCTCGCGCCCAAACATAGCCGTAAAGAAGTCTTCCGCTATGGTAAGTTTATAACTTACTTGTGGCTGGGTCATAGCCGGGAAGTCCTTGTTTGCCGCTTCTAAAAGTTTGTTTTGGGCGGCGATTATATAACTTTGGGGCAGTTGTATCTCGGTAATTATATACTCGTCGTTAACGCTAATTTGGAAGGCTCCGGCCGTAGCGGATGGGAATACCATACCGTTTTCGTCCGTGAAGCGTTTAAGTACGAAGGTTCGGGTAGCGTGGTCGTAGGAGTGTATGTCAAATTCGTAGCCCGCCAACTGCCCGGTTTGGAATTTGACTTTTGCGGCTACGTCGCCCAATAGGTAAAGGGTGCTTCCGTCGGATCCTTTGGCGTTAAGGTCGAACATGGCGTTATCCCCCTGCGTGGTGTCCGAAAAGGTTATTTCGTCCGGGCCGAGTGCTGTTACCTTGCCGACGCGCTCCGGCTTAATGTCGTATATCTTTTCGTTTTCCTTCGTGCCGTACTTCGCTTTCGCGGTGGCGTCCTCTAAGTATGAAGTAAGGCGGTCGGTATCGGGAAGGCACAGGCGCGTATGCCCGTAGTTCCGTCCGAGGTTATCCTGGCTCCCGTAGACGAAAAGGCGGGTAGTTATCCCGGCGTTGTTGACGTTGGTACGTTTAAGGCTGTAAAGCCCTTTACCTCGCCCGTAACGAAGTGTAAACGGGTGGGTAATTCCGGCCTTCTCCTTAATGTTGATTGTATTGAAGCCGTCGCCGGGCGTTATCTCAAATTCTACGCCCCATTCGCTACAAATGTCTTGAAGGACTTGTAGGCAGTTCCGGCTTGCCGTATTTATGTTTTTGTAGGCGGTCGCTCCTGTCGCCGGGCAGTCGCCTAAATGCCACTTATTCGGCTGTACGCGGTTGGCGTTCCATACTAATACGGTCAAATGTCCGCGTAGGTCGCTGTAATAGGTGTCGCCGTAAGCGTCCGGGGGCAGCTTATATTGGGCGTCTATTAAATCGTACTGCAGGCCTTCAAACGTGATGTCGTACTCAAAGCGCCGTTGCCCGTTTTTCGTGGGCTGCGGCAGTTGGTTCGCCTTGTAGGTGCGCCCGTAGACTTCTATACGGTCGCCTATGCCGACGGGAAGGGGTACGGCTGACGAAACGCCAATAGTTACCGCGTCGTCGGAAAGTAAGGCGGTTTTTTGGGTCGCCTTACTGATTCCGCTGACGTTCTTACGGCTGAAAAGCGGCGTTTCGCTTCCGTCCGCGTGGTGGATTATAATCTGTTCCATACGATGATGCCGTTGGTGGAAAAGTCGGTTATTTCCTCGACTACTCCGGCGACAATGACGTAGTAAACGCCGTTTTCGGCGTAGGTGTGTTTTAGCGTCTTAGTCCCGGTATAGTCGCCGTAGATGTCTTCGCTAACGCTCCCGTCGCCCCAATAAACCGTAACTACTTTGTCGGTCTTCAGGGCTATGGTAACTTCGCGGCTCGCGTAATTTATTCGTTGGTGGCGAACTACGCGCTTCACGGGGTCGGGTTCGCGTAGTTTAAGGCTAAAAGTGCCTATCATCTTGTCGTCGTGCCAACGCTTAGACGGGGCTACGCCGTCGGAAGCGTAGACTTCGTAAAGTAGCGGCTTCGTCGGGTGGATGCTTATCATAAGCCGGGCGGTTCCGTCGGCTTGTAGAAGTTCGTAAAGTCGGTTCATTCGCTCCACGAAGTCTATTTTACCCGAAGCCTTGCACCAGCAATTAAGCGTTATTTCGCGTTCCTCGTATCGCTTGTTTGACAGGTCTACTACTTTGCCGTGGTAGTCGGGCCAATCAATCGAAGCCGCCATTTTTAACTTCGGTTGGTCTAAGACGCCCGTAGAACTTTCCACCCTTATACCGAGGTCGCGGAAGTTGACCCCACTAAGGTAGTATTCAAGTTGCGAAACATTGTTAAGGCTCTCGGCTATATCGTTGTCCGAAAGGGCGACGTTATAAACCTTCACTTCGTCCACATCCGCGTAGGCGTATTCGGTGCCGTAGACGTCTTGAATAAGGGCCAACCCGGTAAGCGTTCCGGGAAGGGTAACGCTACTTACGCGCTGCGTGTCTAAGTAAAGCGTTACGGTATTGCCCGCCTTCTTGATGGTTATGAAGCCCCAACTTTCCGGGATAACGTCTATCCAAATTATGCGGCTTCCTTCTAATTGGTCGGTATTGCAGAACATACCTATTCGGCGGCCGGTTACTCCGTCGGCGTATTCGTTCACCTTGACCCACGCCAAAATAGTAAAGTTGCCGCTTAGGGGTATCACGTTCGCCGGAACTTCCGCGTAGCCTTCGCCGGGGAAGCGTATGCAGTTGCCCTGTTTGCCCGCCACGAAAGGACAGCCCGTTATTTCGGCGTCGTGGCGGTTAGCCGCGAAGTCGTAGGCTACGGTAGAACCGTCCGCTTCGTCGAAGGGAAGGTTTAATATTAAGTTCTGTTCTAATGCCATATTACTTTCGTTTGTCGGTTGTTTTTATGGTCGCTTGCTCCGAGGCCTGGGTTCTGCACTCTCCGCCGTGAAGGATGACGCTTACCCGTGCGTTGTCGCTTGCTATTACTTCCACCTTCGCGCCGCCGGAAATGCTGACGACGACAAAGGCGTTATCTTTTGCCGTGATGGTTATCTCGCTTTCGCCACGCGCCGAAACGGTGGCGGCATCGAAGTTACTATATTCCGCCTTCCCGGTAGCTCGGTCGAAGGCGATAACACTTCGTAGACTTTTCGCCGCTACCTTGTCGTCGGCGCAATAGACGCCGAAGCGGGCGCGTATGTCGGCGAACTCCGCCCGAAGTTCCGGCGAAGGGTAGTTATTTTCTTCGCAGAAGTCCTGGCCCTTGATGAAAAGGGTTATAAGGCGTTCTTTGGAAGAAGCCTTTAATATGAAGTCGTACCACTCCGAACAAATACCCGCCGCCTTCGCTTCGGCTGCTAATCGTTGTTTAAGTTCTTGTAGTTGCATTTTGCTGTTGTGTTAGTTGGTTATCCCTTGGCTTCGTAGGTCGTCGCCGTCGTCTATTCCCAAACGGTTAAGTATGGATAGAAGGCTTCCGGCTATGTTCCCTAATCGGTTATCCATGCTTGAAAGGTGGATAAGCTGTTGCCTAAAAATTTCAATGGCTATAACTTGGTTCTGCCTTACGGCGTTGGTCTGCCCTGCCAATAGGTCTATACTTTCTTGGCTTGCTCCCTTTATTGCCCCGCTTAGGCTTGTCGGGTCGCTTTCGTCCAATTCGGCGAATAGGTTTTTATACATATCCATTGCCGCCTTGAAGTTCGCCCCGGCTGCGGCTACCGCTGCCTTAAAGCGGTCTTGTTCGGCTTGGGTAAGTCCGTCGAAACTGCCGTTTCCTTCCGCGTCGAAGCCCATATCTTTTTGAAGCTGCTTAATTGCGTTCTGCAATGGCTGCTCCAAAAATTGAAGGCGTAGCGCGTTGGATACGGCTTTCTTAACTATGTCGTTGGCTACGTCTTCATAGACTTTATGAAGGTTTTTAAGTGCGTCGCCGCCGGCCTCACACGATTCTATAATAGCGTCCATTAACTGCGTGGACGCTTCCTTAGCATCGGTTTGGGTAATGCTTTTCGTTATTTCGGCGATGATGTCCTCTATCTGCCGCCCGGCTTCGGCGTAGCGTTCTTGGAACTCCTCGACGCGTCCCCAATCGGTTTTCTTCTTGGAGATTTCGTCGTTAATCATTCCTTGTATTTCGTTCTGCTGCTGCCGTAAGTTCTGAATTAACGCGCTTTGGTTTTGGTAGACGGTTTCGCCGAGGGCTTTGTCTACGGCGTGTTCCAATGCTGTATAGGCACGTCCCAACCGGGTAACGGCTTCTTCGTGCTTCTTAATGGACTTTTCGGCCTTGCGGTCGCGGCTGTTGAATAGGTCGAAGGCTGACGACAAAAAGCCTATGGATCCTTGAATAATGCTTAACGGGTTGGCGGTGGCTATGCCTGTGGCAATTTGGGAGGCCCCGTCCAACATTCCGCCTATATCGCCTAATATGGCTTCCGTTTCCTCGTCCATGCTTATACCCATCTTCTTTATGCCGTTTGTCACACTTCCGAAGCACGACGAAACGAAGGAAATGCTACTACCAATATCGGCGAAGTGTTCCTTAAACGCTGCGCCTACGCTCTTGGCGGTGCCCTGTTCCTTGTTAAGGGCGGCGTTCAAGATGTCGAGCTGCTTCTGCCCTTCTATGGTAAGTTCGCCCTTAATCTTAAGCCCGTTAAGGGTGTCAATTTTACGGCGTAGCATATCGACGTAACTACTACCTTCCGCCAATAGGTCGGCGAAGGCTTGTTTAGCGGACCCGGCTAAGGTGGCGTCGCTGCTGTTTATCGCGTCGGTATAGTCGGCGTATTGCTTCTTCTTTTCCTCTAAGGACTTTACAAAGGGGTCGTCGCTGTCTAAAAGTTTTTCCGCCTTCATCGCGGCGCGAAGCTCGCTTAGGCTCTGACGAAGGGCCAGGAACGGGTTACGGGTCTGCAACTCGTTTTTAGCCTTCTGTAATTGGTCGTTGATGGCTTTAAGGTCGGACGGGTTGAACTGCGCCGAAAAGTTAATTTTCCGGCTGTTTATGTCGTTCAAAAGCCTGTTAATAGTCGTCGTGGACAGCCGAGAAATATCGCCGAACAACTGCCCCCAACTTTCAGAAGCCATAAGGCGTTGGGCCGCCAATTTGGAAAGTTCGGTTTGCTGTTTGGTGTTAATCGCCGCTATCATGTCGGCGTTGCCCTGCTGTTCTGCTAATGCACGTTGGGCCGCGTACCTTTCAAGTATCGCGGTTTCCTGTTGCTGATAGGTTTGGTATTCCTCTAACAGGGCGTCGTACTGCTCGTTTCCGCTACGCTTGGCGTATTCCTCGCGCTTGGCTTCAAGTGCGGCTAAGGCTGCTTCGGCTACGCGGCGTTCGGCTTCCGTGGACGCTTCGGCGGCGCGGCGTGTAAGTAGTTCCTTATTCCGGGCGTAACTTTCTTCAAAGTCTATCTTTTCTTGAAGATAGGCGGCGTATTCGTTAAGCAGGGCCTTCGTTTCCTGTCGCGCCTGTTCTTGGGTGTCGGCTTCGGCGGTATTAAGAATTTCCGCCTTCGCATTATCCACGTCGGAATTATCCCCGGCAAGTTCGGAACGGCGGCGTTCTATTGTGGCTAACATCTCTCCTATGGTTTTGCACTGGGCTAACTCCTGTTGTAGTTGCGCGTCGAAGGCGGAAATAACCGATTCGCGGGTGGCGTTGGCTATCTCGTTGTTAAGGGTCGAAAGGTTACGAAGGTCGGCGGCCGTCTTGGAAGCCTTCGCGGATATGGTGTTGCGCTGACGTTCCAAATAATCCAAATAACTGCTGCCTTCCGCTAACAGGGGCGCGAACTCGGAAGCGGCGGCGTTCCTAACGGTTTCGTCGCTGCTCGTTATCCACTTCAAATATTTTTCGTAAAGCCCTTTTCGGGTCTGTAACTGCTCGGCGTATTCGTCGGTTTCATTCTTGGCGGTGGAAGATGTATTATTACCACCCGAAGAGCCGCCATTATTGTTTCCCCCGGCGCGTAATACGTTAAGTTCTTTTAGTTCTTGCTCCGTAAGGGCTAATTCCCGTTTAACGTAGCCCGTGGTCTTGTCTAATTCCGCTTGGGCTTCGCTGTGGATCCTTTGATTCGTGCTTCGGGCCTGCTGTATTCGGTAGGCGTTAATAGCGTCTATGGCCTTTTGTGTCGGTTTGAAGTCGCCGCCGTCCATTGAATACCAGGAACCGTCGTTATATGCGTCGCCGCTTCTGCTGACTGCTCCGGCTGCTTTCATCGCTGCTACGAGGTCTTTGGCGGCTTGACTGCCGGGCGTAATGTTTCCGCCTTTGAACTGATGGTAGTAGCCGCCCCCGGCTACGGTTTGGTCTGCGTTAATTACTTGGTTGTAGTATTCTTCGTAAGCCTTCATTTGTAGTTCTTGAAGGGCTAACGCTTTGGCGCGAAGTTCCAACGCCTTAATTACGTTCTTGGTGTTGCTGACAAAAACGCGGTCGGCGTCCGTAAGGTTGCTAACTGACAGCCCCAAATTGTCGAACTCGGTAGCGTTGTCCTTTATCCATTGTTGCTTTTCGGAGGCCGTCTTTAACTTACTGTATTCGTCGCGTAATTTGGCGTATTTTCCCACGAGGTCGGCGGACTTGCCCGCCATTGTCTTGTGGTAGTCGTCGAACATTTTACGGGCGGCTTCCGTACTTTTGGCGGCTTCCTTCGTTGAACCGCTGAACTTCTCCCAAAGGACAATAGCGGCGGTAATGGCTACGGAAAGGCCGAGCGTTAAAGTCGCCATCAATGCTTTGGCGGCTACGGTGGAATTTCCCAACGCTACGGAAAGTTTGTTAGTTGCCACGGCTAACAATTCCTTCGCTTTGGCTACCGTTACCAACATAAACGCGCTATCCTTGTTTAAGGCGTTGGCGACTTGCTGCAAGCCCATCGTTATGGACATAAGGGCCTGAACCTTCAACATAATTTTTTGAAGGTTTTCGTTCTCTCCGGCGAAAAGGGCTACCGCACCTTGTGCCGCGCTGAACGCTCCGGCTACGCCGCTAAGTCCGGCTATCATTCCTTGAAGCCCGGCGTTATCGTGGCTAAATATTCGGGCCTGGGTCTGCGCGTCGCCTATGGCGTTGGCAAGTCGTCCGGCTTCCTGTTGTAGTTTCTTGAAGGTGTCCGTTCCGCGTAGTCCGGCTTCCTCCATCTGCGCTAATTGCTCCCGGACGTTGCGGAGCTGCATCCTTAATGAAGTGTGCGCGTTGGCGTTCTGCTCGGCGGCTTGCTGTGCCTTCTTTAACTGCTGTTCCTCACGCAGAAGGGCGTCGGCCTGCTTCCCGGTTTCGTCTATTACCTGTTGGCGTAGGTTTATTTCTTCCCTTATTTGGGCTTGCTTTGCTTGTAGGGCTGTGGCTTCTTCCTTATTCCCGGCGGAAAGTGCCTTAGACGCTTCCACGCCGAGGCGTTTATATTCGTCTTCCAACTCTCTAATAACAGCCTTATTGGTGTCTACTATTACGTCTATGTTGGCAAAGGCTTTGTCAATGGCTTGGGCGGCTCGGTTAAACGCTCCGTCCATCTCCTTTCCACCTAATACCGCCGCGCCTTGAAACTCCTGTATAGCCTTCTTACTTTCGTTAAGAACGCTAAGGAGTTGTTTGTTGGTGCCGGAAATTTCAAACGACAGCCCGCCGCCTTGTATATTCATCGGTTAATACGGTTTATTAAGTCCATTACTTCCGCCGCGTTCTCGTCGGTAAGGGCTATTTCCGTGGTGTCGCCGCTGGAACTGCTTCCGCTTTTACCCTTTTCCTCGACGCCGGGCGCGTCTATTAACATTCGTTGTACTGCTCCCCACGCTATACCGTGGAGAAGGTAGTCCAACGTCCAGCCGAAGTGTGCGCAAACGGAACCCCGGCGGCCGTGTGGACTTTTTAGGCCTGTTGCTCTATACGAGTCGCTTCCGGTTCGCTTGTTCGCGTTGCGCTCATCAACCGCATAGAGTTCACAAAATCCCCTAAGTTGCTTACGTTCGTTATGATAATAGCCAACGTCAGCAACTCGGACGGTTTAAGCGTATGGAAGAAAAGCCGGGTAAGGTCGCGTAGTGCATTGCGGTCTTCCTTCCGGCGGTAGGTCGTGCCGTCGAAGGTCGCTATATAGTAGTCTTCGCCCAATACTGCGGTAGCCACGACTTCGGCGAGCTGCTTGGCTTCCTTGTTGGCTAAGGCGCGGGCGGTGCGTAGGTAGTCGTCGTCGCCTAACTTGGTTTCGTCTATCTCCATTTGAAGCCAAAGAAGGCTAAGGCGGTCTAAGGTGGCTAAGGTCGGTTCTTTGATGGTGTAAACCTTCGTTTCCGTTACCTTATCACGCCGACGGAAGAAGCCCCAAAAGCCGGGCTTCCGGGTGTAGTGCGTTATCTCCACGTCGAACGTAACGCCTTCGCCTATCATCTTCCGCAGTTCGGTCTGCTCACGGGTAAGGGCTTCTAATTTTTCGTCTTGTGTCATTGGTCGTAAATGTTAAGACGGCCCCGGAACTATGTAGCGGGGCCGTCCGGGTTGGTGGTTGTGAGTCGTCTTCTTAGCTCCCGGCGGGCGGGTTGACGTAGCCGACGTAAAGTTTTTTAAGGCCTGACGTGTTCGGCTTCATCACGGTGGCGGTTACTTCAAGAAGAAGCAGGCCCTTCTTGGAAAATTCGCCGTTGAACTTCGCCTTAATCTTGGCGCGGGGAACCTGGAACTTCAAGCCCTTGCGCGGAAGAATGATAAGCGATTCTTCGACGGTTGCCGCTACGTCGGGGTACGCCCAAATATTCGTAGCGATTTCGCCGCCGAAAAGTCGTTTAAGGGTGGTTAGGTCGGGGTTCATGACCGAAAAAGTGAAGGTAGTTTTACCGGCCTTTTCGATAGTTTCGATGGGGTCGTCTTCTTCCTCGGCGTAAAACTCCGTTTCCTCTCCGTCTTCCTGCGACATCTTGGCGGTGTCTTGATAGGTAAGTCCGTAGGGGGTATAGCCCGTTTCGGTAAAGTTCGCCGTGGTCGGCTCGCCCTGCTTACCTAAAATTTTGGATAGTCCTAATGTTACTACCATAGGGTTTCGGGGTTATTGGGTTAATGTATATTCCAGCTTATTCTCAAATTGCGGTGGTGCTGCTTTACCTCAATTTCTTTTATTGTCGTGTCGCTCTCTATCCAATATTCTAAGTCGTCCACGTTCTGCGCGTCTAAGTGTGCAAACAGGGCGTCGCCAATCATGCGTAAGCGTTCCCGGTCGGCTTTGCGCTGTTCCCGTCCGTGTATCTTTACCTTCTTGTCGGGGGCGAAGATATTTACGTTTGAGGTGCCTGTCTGCGGTTTTTCGCCTGTTACGGTTATAGTGTTTATTACTATGTCCTCGGCTTCGCTGTCGTCCGGGCGTTCGCCCTGCACGAATACGCCCCCGGAAATTTTGACCTTCCCGGAAGTAACGGCGTCCTTGACTATCTTGTAGAGGATGTCGTCGGTGTCTATGCTGCTGCAATGCTTCACTACTTAAAGGCGTTTTGAACGTTTGTTACTAAGTCGGCTAACTCTTTGGCTATTTGTTTTTCGGCATACTTCTCGGCGGAAGTCAGGACGTCGCGGCCTTTGCTCTCGACGTGAACGGCGTAGTTCATACCCGCTACCACGACTAAGGCGTAGCCGTCGGTCTGACGGCTTCCAACTTGAAGGGCTAAACGCTGCCCTTCGTTAACTCCCGCGTGGCCGCCCTTGACTGCTCCGAAGGAAACATTTACGGGCTTGCCGTCCTTGACGACGACGTAGCCAATAGACGAGCGTAGGTTTCCCGTTTGGTCGTGAAAACCGCGCTCCGGGGGTATCAGCTTCGCTAACTTTACGGCTTCTTCCCCTACGCGGCAAAGGCTTTCTATTATCTGCCTTTCCACTTCGGCGAGGAACGCCTTAAAGGTTTCGTCTATGCTGCCCTTGAAGTTTGCCGTTATACCCATAGCCTACAATGAAGTCGCCCGTTATCGAATTTCAAGCACTCGCCAATAACTCTAACTATGCCTTCCGTTTGGGCTTCCTGTAACTTGGCGTCTGTAAGCTCGTCCGGCGTTAATTCGCGGTCTGCCGCCGCTACCTCTACGCCTACCGTTACGCGGGGCGTTCCCGCCGGAAGTTGTATAAGGGAAGCGAAGGTTATAAACCGGCCGTTCGCCGCCTGTATCTGTGTGCCTTTGCCGTTCGTTTCCTCCCGGCATGAAGCCCACAATTTCCACGCCGCGCCCGTAGTCTGCCAACTTCCGTTAGCGTCCTGCGTCGCTTCCGCGTCGCTTTGGCGGACGTAAAGGAAGTGAGGGTATTGGTGGTTTATAATCTCTTGAATTGCTACCATAGTCGGCTTCGGTTTCTTACCTTCGGCGCGTTGGCGGGGGTTAGCCCTATTTCGCCGCAGGTCTGGTTATACCAAAACTTTATAGCTTCCCAATTCCACGTTACAGAATAGCCGCCTTCGCTGACATTCGCCAACGGAATAATAGAGCCGAACTCTTTGCAAAGGGCGGTTTTCGCTACCCTTACGTCTACGTCGGCGTCCGGGTCGGGAATTATCCCGGCTTGGTTGGCTAATATCAGTTCCGCGTCGGCGTTGCTAATGCCGAAGCGGGCTACGGTGCGGTTAAGCCATTCTTTGTAGGTCATATTCGGAAGGTTTTAGCCGGGAAGCCCAACGGAAGCCCCGGAATACTCCCCGGCTGTTAGGGTTAGTGGTTCCACGTATTCGCGTCGGTAGACATAAGCCAACTATCGGATGAAGTTTCCCACGCGGGGAAGGCGTTAGCAATACCCATCGTCACTTCTTCAAGTGGTTCCTCGTTGGCGAACTTCTTAATAAGTGTGTGGCCGTTGAGGGTCTTGAGGGCTACCGAACCCTTTACGTTAAGGTCGGCGGGACGTTTCCAGAAGGTATGGCCCAAAACCTTGCTTGCGCTGAACATTACCACGTCGTTAACGAAGGGGTTGCCACTGAACGGGCGGCTTCCGTCGCCTAATTCGATGGTTATGTCTTGGTCAATGACAATGATTTGAAGCCCGTAAAGGTAGGAAAGTCCACGAAGGGCGGTGTTTGCCTGTTCGAGGCTCGGTGTCTGCTGAACGCCGAGCGCGTTGGCGGCGAAGGAAGCACACGTTTTCTGCACTTCTTCGGTTTCCGTGAAGGTGGCGAATGTTTCCGTAGACATAAAGGCGTACTTCAACGTAACGCCCTTCTTCTTGGCGGCTTTTACAACAGCCTTGAAGTCCTTTGTAATAGGACGGGCGGCGGTGGAATTAGCCCACGAAGCGGAACCGGTTTGGAAGCCTACCTTTTGTTCTTCGGGGATAAGGTAGTCTACATCGTATTCGGTAAGTACCGAAGTGTTGTTTTCGTTGGTAAGCGTAATTTTGCCGAGTGAAATGGACTGCAACGCTATCCACTCCAAACGGGCGGCTACGCCGTCCCAACAAAATTTAGTGTCTTCGGCCCACGCTTCCACAAGTGCGCGAAGGTCGGGGTTCTTCGACGTGCGGGTTATCATAAGTTCGTAGTCGTCGAGTTCTTCCTCGTTCTTTGTGCGCTTAATGGCAATTTTGGGGATGTCGCCCTGAATACGGGCTATTGCCTCGCGGGTCTTTTTGTCAATGGTTGCGCCACGGGCTACGAGGTCGGCGGCAATTTTAAGCCCTATTCGCGTTTCCAACGCCTTCCACGTTAGGGAGTAGTTCTCCTTCAACGGGAAAAGTGTAGGATAGTAGAAGGGTTTAAGGTCGTAGGTCTTGACTACGCCCGCCATATCCTGTTCGTTAAGCCCCTGCATTAAAGTAGGTATCATAACTTATTGTTGTGGCTTGTTGGTTAGATGAATTTAATTGTAGGAAGGGCGGCTTTAATCGCGTCGCTAATCGGGGGGCAAAGCGCGGTTTTGAACTGCCCGAAGGTTACGGCCGGGACGGGGGTGTTAGTAAGTGCTTCCACCGGGTAAGAGTCGCCGACGCAAGCGAAGGGGGCGTATTTGAACGCCGAAACGGTTGCGCTTTCTTCTTTAGCCTGTGTAAGCACTCCACCGACGGGAATAGCCGCGCCGAGGGTTGTTCCTACGGTTACGGTGTCGTGGGTCTTGGCGGTGGTGTCAATGGCTGTAATAGCGTAAGACTTCGCGCCCGTCTTGAACATCACGAAGTCGCCTACTTTGAAGTGGTGCCCCTTGGCTACCTTGTAGGCGGTGGCGGTGCTTGTGGCGGCTTCCGTTACTTCTGCCGTCTTGACGAGGTGGTAAATCCCCGCTTCGTCGGGGGAAATAACGGAACCTTCACGAAGGGGAACGCCGGGGATAAGGTCGGCGACGCTAACGGTTACACCGTTGGGAACGTCGGCGAGGTTGTGCGTACAGGCGTGGGCGGTTCGCTCGTCCTGTTTGCGTTGGTATCGCATAAATCCCATTTTCGTTGTCGGTTTAGGGGGTTGTTAAATTTCCTTCCCTGTAAGGGTCGGGTTGTTGTCACTCTGCGAAGCGATGTAGTCTGCTACGCCTTGGCTAATACCTTCTTTAGTCACGGCTCCAAAGAGGGGCTTATCGTGGCCTTGCAGTCCTTTGTCGCTTTGCTCCTGTGCTATGCCGTCGAGGTCGGCCTGCACTTCGTTTAAGTACCCGTTAAAGTCTTCGTCGTCCTTGAAGGTGGGGGCTACGCGGTCGAAGCTGCGCAGCATCATTTCGCGCTGCTTGCCCTCAATCTTGGCGGCTTCCAACTTCGCTACAAATTGTTCGCGGCGGGTAGCTGTGGTTTTCTCGGCGCGTAGGCTGTCGTAGCCTTCGCGTATTGCCTTGTTTTCCTCGCGGATAATTTCGCGTATCTGCTCGGCTGTCAATGCTCCCGCCGGGGCTGGTGGTGTCTGCTGTCCGGGCTGAGGTTCGCCGCCGGGCTGTTCCTTCTCCTTGAAGTCGTACTTACGTCTAAGGCCTTCTTCGTGGGTTTTGTTGGCTTTGGCTATCTCCGCGTCGGTTCGGCTTCGGTAGTCCTTAACGAATTTGCTAACCTTGTCGGCGGTAAGATTACCTACGACTTCGGTCGCTTCTTCAATGGTCGCGGCGTTTAAGCCTATGAAGGCCGCAAGCTGCGTTAAACCGTCTTTTCGCTCGCCTGCAAATTTTTCTTGCAGTAGTGCTAAAATTGCTAATGTTAATTCGTCCATAAAATTTGTAGTGGGGGTTACTTAAACATAGCGCAAAGTTAGCGTATTACCTTAATACAAGTTTAAGTAAGTGGCGGCAAACACTTCGCCGAAACTTCCAACGCTCGGCGGCGGTTGCCGTACACTTTGTTAGCCTTTTATATGCGGAATGTGAATTATTTGCAGTAACTTTGCGGTGTTGCCGGGGAAAAATCCGGCGACTTATCGAAGAAGCGATAGGTTCTTAGTATTTGAAAATCGCCAAATTAACAAATTACGAAGAATGAACCTAAGCGCGCTTCATCGGTATATCCCTACCACGATATACCGATGAAGCGCGGCTATACGGTTTGTTTTCGTAAGGCGTTTGGCGATGCCGCAAATACTCAAACCTATATAGTCCGCGCTTTTTTCGTGTGTATAACCCGGCTACTTCGGGCGGTGGCTACAAAGTTACTAATTTTATGAAGAAGTTACTTTTATTGCTCTGCCTTTTGTTTCCGGTGCTGGGTTTGGCACAGGAGCGCGGAACGCTTGACTACCTCGACGCTCGCCCCTTCTTTGGGGAAATAGTGTTAGGCGATTCCATCACTAAGAACCTGCGTAAGCTGCACCTATTGGAAGAAAAAGCCGAAAAGGGCGGCTTCCGTTGTGAAGTTACCGAAAAAGGAAAGGAATGTTATAAAATCGGGGGGCATTCTCCATTGGCTATCTATGTAGACGTTGTGGACTACAAGATTAAAAATATATTGGTCTACTTCCTTATTGGGAACGGCGAAGAATTGGACGTTGTAAAGGCCTTAATGGAGGACTTTGGCGAATGGGCGCAAAATGACAATGGCTTTAATTGGTATGGTAAAAAGGTAAATGTTCTGTCGCATTACTCCGACGACTTGCGAACATTCTACGTTTTCTTTAACTATGCTACACAGCCTTAATATGGAAGTCGTTTTATTGTGGGTCGCCGGGGTTCTTATTGGCGGCTCGTTCCTGTTTATTGTGGTCGCCCTGCTGACGAAGCCCCGCCGTATGAAGAAGAAGGCACAACGGGAAGCCGAAGCGCGGGCGAAGGAATTAGCCGACATCTACGGGCGTGTCGCTTGCACCCGCGTAAGATTGGGCGGTCTTGAACGGGCTACGCGAATACTTGAAGAAGCCCGGAAGAAGGACGACGTACCAAAGTAATACGTTTGAGTATTTTTTGCTATTGACTTTTTCGGTTGGTAACAATTAGTTACGTCCGTTCCACGTTATACGCTTACGGCTGTAACTCCGTGGGTATCGTATTCCCGTCAGGCGGTCGGGTCTGATTTGGAAGCCCCGCGTTATTGTGCTAACTTTGTGGCGAATAAACAACACTTTGCCACAATGGAAGAAAAACAATTAACCCCCGCCGAAGCGTTCTTTATGAAGAAGGCGGAATTTGAACACAACATAACGGAAGCCGTTAAGAACTTCGCCGGGTCGTATGCCACGGACGTAAAAATAGCGGTTGCCGTTGAAGTACAGCCCGCCCTTGCTAATTCCGGCGACGTCGTGGACTGTCGTATTAAAGGAGTTGAAATTGAAGCCAAATATAAACAAAATGCCTAAGCCCTTAGCCCCCGCCTTCCAACCGCTACCGTTCCCGTATTCCCCGGTACTCCGGGACGCAATGGCGGAAGTTTCCCGTTCCGTCGAGCCTATGCTTGACGACTTGGTAGCGCGCTACGCTCCCACCAATGAAGGGCGCGTTACTATTGCCCTGTGCGACGTTAAGAACTCCCACGGACGCGCCCGGCGTGATGCACTACGTAGACTTGACCGGGTTGTTACTGAACTATTCCCACCCGTCGAAGGTGCGCCGCTTCCTTCCGAGGAACTGAACGGGAAGCCGGACGTTTTAGCCGGGGCCGCCTGTATCGGCTACGACTTCCACCCCGAAAGCAATACCTTCGGAATAGGTTTTATTCCTTCGGGCTATGCTCCGTTTAACTCCAAATAACAAAGGCTATGAAAATACCGCGTATCAATACCACGAAGGGCAAACAGCCTGTTACCGTCGTTCCCGATAACGTCCTTGTCGAAGGCTTCCTTAATTCCGACGCCCCGGCGGAATATATAGACGTCGTGCGGCTTCTTGAATATGCCGAACCGGACGCCGAAAAGAACGGGGCTATTCTCCGGCAATGCTTGGAAGGTAAAGCCCGGCTTCTTCCTGTATATCCCGGCGTAGGAGAAAAAGAACCCACGGGCGCGAAGCTCGTAGGTTCTATTATGGACGGCGGCTTATACCTCGTTCCTATTCGTTAGGGTGTCTTAAACGACTTCGCTAACGCTACCATTTCCGCGTATTCGGTTGGCATCAACAACTGGAATACGCGGTTTCCTATAAATGCATTTTCAAAGGCGTGGGCTAAATATTCGTGTTGTTTCATGCCGTAACTCTTGAAGTAACTAACGGAATGACCCCAGCCTACGTCGTCGCGGTTTACCAAACTTCGCAACGTGTCCATAAGTCCGCCGAACTGCTCCAACGCATCCGGCTTTGAAATGCCGTAACGCTTAAATATCGGGTCGTCTTTGTCCTTAGTCCGTATTCGCTCGTAAATGTTTTTTATCTTAGCCGACAGCGTTATTATACGCATTTGGTTTACTTCGTGCTTGACCTTCTGAACCTCGTACTTCCCCGTTTTATAGTTCCATACCCTTTCCGTCGTGTAATAGGTCGTCTTTTCGCGGGTGCGTAGCCGCTTGGTCTGTGCGTCGCGGAGGTCTGTAACTTCCTTTGCAAACAATAAATTCCGTTGGTCGGCTATGGCGTGGCCGAACTCATGGTAAATAACGGATACGCGGTGCCACGGCGAAACTTCGTTACGTCCTTTCGTATAGACTACGACTAAGTTGCCGCCACTTTCGTAACTGCGCCCGGTGCTGTTGTGTATCTCTAACTTAACCTTCCGTTTGAGAAGGTCGAAGAAGTCCTTACTAAATTCGTGGTCGGCGTCGCCTAAATATGCCTTACCCTTTTCCAACTCGGCGGGCATATTCGCGGAATAGCTGCCCTTCTTGGCTTTTGCGGCTGCTAACTTGGCGGGTAGCGACGCGAAGAAGGCTTTAAGGCGGCTAATGCAGTCGCCGTAGTAGTTGTTAGTCTTTACGTCGTTGGCGTTAAGGGCGGCTTCTATTTCCTTCACTATGTCCGGGAAGCCTACCGCCTTGTCTGCGAAGTCTTCCACCTCGTTACGGGCGGCCATCCATTGTTGTAGCCTATTGATGCGTTCCGTGTGTAAGCGTTGCAATTCGGCGCGAAGTCCGGCGCGGTCGCCGGCCGTCCTCAATGGATCCAACCCCGAAACGTCTAAGCCGAACGTATAGGCCCACGCTTTATAATGGGCTATCTCGCTGTCGAACTCCGTACAGGGTTCGGACGGCTTTGCCGTGGTGCCTGGCATTTGTGTCTTCTGCGGAATAGCCGGAAGAAGGCCGCCGGAAATAACGCCGTTCTTGAAGTTGTCGCGTATGTAATACGGCATCGACTTCCACCCCTTAGCGCGGTCGGCTATCGTTTCAATATGGGAACGGAAGGCGGCGGGTACGTCGCGGACGGTGCGACGGGAAGGAAGGCTTTTATAGGTCTGACCCCGAACTATGGCTTTTAATCGGTTCGCCCTCTCTTTGTTGAACTCGTCGTAGTCGGACATAATAGGCACTACGACGCAACGGCATTGCGGGTGCCAACTGGAAAAGGCGCGTGAGTTTGACCCCTTCGGGCACGCGGGATTTGACCCCACGGGCATAATAAGATTGACCCCTTAAAAGTCCTGGCGGCGGGGGTCAATTTTATTTTACCTCAGTTGCTGTTTCAGTCCTTTTTTTGCCTTGAGTTTGCGCATACTTTCGCCCGTCAGCTCGATGGAGTGGGCTGAGTGGACTATCCGGTCGAGGATTGCGTCGGCTACCGTCGGGTCTCCCACCATGTCATACCAGCTGGATGAGGGATACTGCGAGGTTATTATGATGGATTTGCGCTCGTGACGGTCCTCGATGATGTCGAGCAGTATCGGACGCTCCTTGGCGTCGAGCTGGACAAGGAACAGGTCGTCGAGTATCAGAAGCTGGCATCGTTCGATTTTCTTGAGTTCAGCCTCAAGACAGTTCTTGACCTTGGCCACCTTGAGCAGTCCGAGAAGCTTGGCTGCGTTGGCGTAGAGTGTGCGTATTCCTCTTTTGCAGGCCTCGTGCCCCAGGGCACAGGCGAGGAAGCTTTTGCCCGTGCCGGCAGATCCTGTTATGAAGAGATTCTGTCCGTTGCGGATGAAGTCAAGGGTAGCCAGACGTTCCATCTGGTTGCGGTCAAGACCGCGGCTGACCGTATAGTCGATTTCCTCGAGGTATGCCTTGTAACGGAACGATGCGTTTTTTGTCAGTCTTGTCACCGCTGCCTGCGCGCGGTAGTCCCACTCGCGGCTGAGCAGCATGGACAGGAAGGAGTCCGGGGTCATTGCCTGGGCAGTGGTTCCTGCCAGACTCTCACGGAAGGCCTCGGCCATTCCGTGCATTTTCATGCGGTTCATCAGATCCAGCGATATTGCGTTCTGGTCCGGCTGCTGGCTCACCGGCGCTGTCTTGTCATTTGTTGTCATTGTTGTTTACGTTTTCTTTGTTGTTGATGCTGTAGTATTCGCGCCCCCGGATGTTTTTGTGCACAGGCGCGGGGGATGATTGCGCCGGGGTATGGACTGTTCCATCCTCGTCGGGAAGGAAGTCGGCGTCATCGCCCTGTTCAAGGACCTCACGCAGCGCCTGATATCCGTATTCAGATTTCTGCGAGGCGCATACACATGCCGCTATGAGCCGGTCTGTTCCATATTTCTTCTCGAGCGACAGTATCCCCCGACAGCTGCTGAAGGATTTTGGCGGGTACTGCATCCGTCTGTCTACTTCTCGTAGGTAATCCAGAACGATATTGTCAATCTCCGCCGCACGTTGGAAGAGTTCCTCGAGATCCTTGTCGTAAGGGCCGTAATGACCGGGCAGGTTGTGCTCCTTCTTCCACGAGTATGTGTAAGGGATGTCGCATCTGTCGTGCGTCGCCACGAGGTTCAGACCGCAATATATCTCCACTGTGTCGGCATCGTAGAGGATGACAACACGCTTGCCCACATGTTCGCGAGGAACGCTGTAGTGGTGCTTGAACAGGGATACGTAGCAGTTCTTGCCGACAGTCATCAGTTTGCGTTCCTTCATGACAAACAGTTTCTCGGGCAGGGGGCGGAGAAAGTCCTTCTCCCCGCGAAGGAAGATGTCACGGCGCGACAGTTCACGGCCGGCCATCGGCTTCTCGTTGAAGTCTAGCAGCGATATGTGTATCGCCGTGTTCAGCTCATCCAGAGAGTTGAAAACCATTCCCTCGATATCAAGATAGACTGAACGGTACAGGAGCTTGACCGCGTTCTCGACAAGTGCCTTGTCCTTTGGATGGCGTACACGCGCCGGGTATACGGCACATCCATAATGTTCGGCAAAGGCGGCAAACTCCTCGTTGATTACCGGTTCGTTACGGTCGCTGGTCTTCACCGCCGCCTTGAGATTGTCGGGAACGATGGCCGCCACAACACCCTCGAAGTACTGAAAGGCGTTCTGACAGGCCTTGATCAGGTCTTCCTTGCGCTGGGACCATACGGCCTCGCAGTAAGTATAATGACTGAACGGAAGTATGGCCACGAACACTTCGGCCTTCTTGACCTCGCCCGTCATCTCGTCGACAACCGCGAGTCTGTCGCCCGCGAAGTCGATGTACATCTGGTCGGCGGCGTAGTGCTCGACATGACCGACGACAGTGGTATGGAATCTGTATTGTCTGACGGTGCGTCTGAACACAGATTCCTGAAAGCCATCGGGATGACTTTCCCGATACTCATTGAAGAGCTTGCGCACGGTCATTCCCTTGCGTGAAAGACGGGCGACATAATCCGGTATCAGCGCATCAAGTTCGAGCTGACGCTGCGAAGGCTCGCGATGACGGAACTCCGTGCATCCGAACATGTCACGGAGTTGCTCCTCCGTAAGTTCAAGCAGCTGATCTGTAGGCTTGCCGCTTGAAATGAACAGCCGGACGTACTTGCGCACTGTGTTGCGGGAAATGTGAAACGTATTGGCCGTCTCTTTTATTCCCATTCCGACTGCGTAACATCTCAGGATGTTTTTTAATTTTGCAATCATATTTTGTAGTATTTGACATTGAACCCCGCCGTGCCAGGACAAGGACTCTCAAAACTACAAAAAAATTCCCCTGCCGCATCATCGACAGGGGTCATTTTTATTTTGCCCGAAGGGGTCAATCTTATTATGCCCGAAGGGGTCAGTCCCGCGTGCCCGAAGGGGTCAAACTCACGCGCCTTTTCCAACTTCATCTATGCGCTCATTTCCCTTGTAGTAGGTTTCCCGTACAGGCTCGTTGATTTCCGCCAGTTCACCCAGTTCTTTCAGATAATCGTTCATCTTCTGATTGCTGATGACGGGCAATGCCATGTGGTTCTCGAAATGAACATCCTTGTATTTTTCAAGAATGGCTTTGCTGTGGTCGTTCAGTTCGATTATCAGGCTGTCCGCAGTCTTGACTGTGGTGACTTCAATGTGGTCGGGCTTAATATCACTTCTTTTAAGGTTACGAACATCCGAATATCGTAAGCTCGTGAAGCAACAGAACAGAAAGACATCCCTGACACGTTCCAAATACTGCTTGTCATGCGGTATTTGATAATCTTTCAGCTTGTTCAGTTCATCCCATGTCAGGAATATTACCTTTTTAGGGGTTGTTTTCAATTTGGGCTTGAATGCGTCGTATGCAATGTTCTGATGATGCCCTTTTTTGAAGCTCCAACGCAGGAACCATTTGAGAAATCCCATTTGTTTACCGATGGTGCTGTTTCTCATGTCCTTCTTGTCACGCAGGAAATTGACATACTCGTTCAGCCCGAACTCGTTGAAGTATTCAAAGGTTACATCTTCCTTGAACTCTTTGAGGTGATTTCTCACCGCTGCAAATTTCTCGTATGTGGATACCGTCCAATTATTCTGGTTGCCACACTCTTTTACAAACTCATCGAACATCTCCCAAAAACTAATCTGCGCTTCTTCCTGTTGTTCTCCACTGCTGTCTTTCATCCGCAGATTGAACGCATCCTTTAGCTGCTGGGTGGTAGGTATGGTTTCCTGCACCTCAAACTCCTTGAACACGTTTTGCATTTCGGCATAGTATTTCAGCAAGTCTGCATTGATTTCGGATGCGCTTTGTTTCAGCTTGTTGGTGCATCCGTTCTTTACCCGTTGTTTGTCGGCATCCCATTTGGCTACGTCAATCCGGTAGCCTGTTGTAAACTCGATGCGTTGGCTTGCGTATATGACACGCATACGGATAGGCACATTCTCTACGATTGGCACACCGTTCTTCTTCCGGCTCTCCAATGCAAAAATGATGTTACGTTTGATATTCATAATTGGGTGCGTTTGAAATTCTACACCCAAATATACACCCAAAAATTGAAATAGCAAAAGGCATTTAGAAAGATTTAGATTTACTCTTCATTGTAGATAATATATGATTATCAGTGATTTGCAATTTTATGATATTTTTTGAAAGCGTAGGTTCTGGAGCCTCCCTCTCTGCAAAATAATGCCTAACAAATTGATTATCAATTCGTTAGGTATTGTTCTTTAACCTAGCCCCGGACAGATTCCGGACTCAATTTTGACTACTTTATTACCAACCGACAGCATTCTTTTGGCAGCAGCCTAACAAAGAATGTTAAAAAAATGTCGCCGAAACTCCATCCTTGCGCTTTGTCAGGACTTTCAGAATTCGGTCGTCTACATAATTGTCAATTAGAACAATTCTATTCGTGGCTTTTCTAATTAAGTCGGAGATAAGTGTGTAAGCGTCAAATATCTGTCCTTCAAAGAAGAAGCCTTCTATCGACTCGGAATCCTTGCTGTCAAGTCTGGTCAGGACTTCTTCAATCCTCTTGTCTGTTTCGCTTTGGTGTTGCTGCAACAGGAGTTGATGATGTTCAATAGTTTCGAGACGCTGGAATACATGGGCATTATTCATCAGAAAACTACGCATCGTAATGAACGCCCTCATAATTTTGATATTAACATCGATAGCAGTGTCAGACTTAAGCACACCACTGAGCATGGCTACTCCCTGTTCCGTAAAGGCAAAAGGCATATATCTGGTACCCCCACGTTGTGACTTATCGTTTGAGGTGCAGTTTTTGCACCTCAAACTATTAAACTCTGTTTGGTCAAGTTCAAACATAAAATCATAGGGAAATCTCTTGATATTTGCTTTGACAGCCCTTTTCAAATATTTTGTTTCCACTCCATACAATTTGGCCAAATCGCTGTCGAGCATTACCTGCTGGCCACGAATTACATGAATCAGACTCTCTATCGGCTGCAATATAGAACTATCGCCGCCATTGACGGAATCGAGGGTCAAGCCGAAAGCACGGTGCATATGTTAAATTGGGCAATTAGAAGTGTTAAATTTTTAGGCGTAGAGTTTGACCAGTCGGAAGATGAAGAAGTCTCGGTCTCGGACACCACGCATTTGTGAGCGAAAGATTTTGACTTTAGAGTTGAATGCCTCGGCGGAGGCATTGGTCGCACGACGGCGGAAGTAGTTCAGGATGGTTGGAGCGTGGTTCCTGAATGTTTTGATTACCGAGCGGAAGTTGTTGTTACCAAGAGCCATTACCTTTTCATACCACTTGTTCATCCGCCCCATGGCTTTTGTCGGTGAGATTTTAGCGTTGAAAATCTTGCGCAGCTCCATCGCAAGGCTGTATGCAGCCTTCAATATTGGGTAGTGTTTGAACAGTATGTTGACACGATGGCGCTGTATGTCTGTCCATTTGTTCTGCGACATCATCAGAGTGTGTTTGCTGCGGGCCAGTATCTGGCGCATGGTCTCTCCGTTGGAGTACGTTACCGGCGGTTCGGACTTGTCGCGGTTGTTTTCCTCTGCGATGAGCTGTCGGCGAATGTCGATGGGGTCAAGCCGAAAGCACGGTGCATATGTTAAATTGGGCAATTAGAAGTGTTAAATTTTTAGGCGTAGAGTTTGACCAGTCGGAAGATGAAGAAGTCTCGGTCTCGGACACCACGCATTTGTGAGCGAAAGATTTTGACTTTAGAGTTGAATGCCTCGGCGGAAGCATTGGTCGCACGACGGCGGAAGTAGTTCAGGATGGTTGGAGCGTGGTTCCTGAATGTTTTGATTACCGAGCGGAAGTTGTTGTTACCAAGAGCCATTACCTTTTCATACCACTTGTTCATCCGCCCCATGGCTTTTGTCGGTGAGATTTTAGCATTGAAAATCTTGCGCAGCTCCATCGCAAGGCTGTATGCAGCCTTCAATATTGGATAGTATTTGAACAGTATGTTGGCGCGATGGCGCTGTATGTCAGTCCATTTGTTCTGCGACATCATCAGAGTGTGTTTGCTGCGGGCCAGTATCTGGCGCATGGTCTCGCCGTTGGAGCACGTTACCGGCGGTTCGGACTTGTCGCGGTTGTTTTCCTCTGCGATAAGCTGACGGCGAATATCAATACGGATTTCGTCAACGGCCTCATTATAGACCTGTTGGACATGAAAACGGTCGTTGACCACATGGGCGTTGTAAAACACTTCCGCGGCTATGAGCATCATTGATGGCGAAAGATCGCAGGTCACTTCCTTGACCCTGCGTCTGACGGAGCGTCCCATCGCACTGACGAGGATTGATATGATCTCGTCACTCTTTGTGCCGGGAATGGCTGCCGCAAGTGTTCCCTTGCCTCCGTGGCCGTCCTTGTTGGTCAGGAACGTCCATACCTCGCCGTTGCTCAGACACGTCTCGTCAAGGCTCATGTAAGGGCCGATATTATCGGCGTTGAAATAGAACCCACAGCCAAGCTCCTGTTCGCACCAGTCGGCGTAACCGCTTATCTTATTGCGGTACAAGTCGGCAAAATGTTTGCCGTTGACGCAGTACATCTGCGCTATCTGTTTAATCGACAGGGCTGTCGTCTCCACCTTCGTCTTTTAAAAAAGCCACGAACTCGGCACTGAGTCGTGTCCCTTCATCGTTGGGAAGCTCGAGATTGTAGCTGAAGATTTCGTTGGTCTGCTTGTCCCACCACTTGTTCTTGCGCATGTGAAGAAACACAGGCCGTCCGCGCATCGGATAGTCCTGTATCGTAACGTAATCCGTATAGCCTCGCGCTACGATATTTGGATTACGATAGTCTTCATCAGACAGTTTCTTCTTTTCGTCAAGCCATATGTCATAAGACTGTTCCGTGCGCTCGAAGCGCACCATCTCAAATAGCTCGTCCAGCCCTTCAGGGAGGCACATCCATATTGCATCTGCGGTTTTCATGCCACAAATTTAACACTTTTCTCAAAATTCATGCACCGGGTTTTCGGCTTGAGCCTCGTTTTCTTTCATTAGGGTTGCCATTCAGATTGCAAAGTTAATAAAAATAATCGGCAAATCAACGATTTACATCGTAATTGGCTGATTTGCCGATGCTCAGTTGCCTATATGGCATCATTATGGAGAACCGGACAGAAAAGTAAGGAGGAAAGTGAGCCATTACAGGTTCTTGACCCTAAATATAGTCTGAAGAGTAAGGAGAAAGGTAAGAAGGAAGAGATTGTGGGTAAGGAGAAAGGTAAGGAGAAAATACTTGAACTTCTTAGATCCAATTCTGGTATAACTTCTTCTGGACTGCAAGAACAAACGGGGCTTTCAAAATCCGGTGTCGAGAAAATAATACGTCAGTTGAAAGAGGCCGGGAAAAGCCGTCGTATCGGTCCCGGCAAAGGCGGACACTGGGAAGTCATGGATAGAGAATAAGTCGACTTATATGTTCCTGCACTTAGTCGGTCAAGCTTATAATGCTGTTGTTTTTAGCGGAAAGAGATGCAATAAACTCGGAGATTGGGGCGTTAAGATTTGTTGTCGGCAGTAGGGAATGGATTTAGATGTATCCCTCTGAAGATTTTAATGGCCGGCAGCTTTTTTTAATGATTTGAGATATGGCGGAAGAATTGATAGTGGGCGGAGAGTCGAAAAAAGAACGTTATTCCACTCTGTTGCCACAGGTGGAAGCACTGATAAACCATGAATCCGATCCCGTGGCCAACATGGCAAACATTTCATCGGCTATTATGGAAACTTTTGGTTTCCTATGGGTCGGCTTTTATCGCGTCGTGGGCAATGAGTTGGTTCTCGGTCCCTTTCAGGGTCCGTTGGCTTGTACGCGCATAAAGTATGGACGTGGCGTCTGTGGCACGGCCTGGGAAGAAAGCCGCACTCTCGTTGTCGATGACGTAGAAAGCTTTCCCGGACACATCGCCTGTAGCTCCGCGTCACGTTCAGAGATAGTCGTTCCATACTTCAGTGGCGGAAAAGTAGCCGGAGTCCTTGATATCGACAGCAGCGAGCTCGCGACTTTCGACGAAGTTGACGCGGAATATCTTGAAAAAATGATGCAGGCATTCGGGGATAGCCTATTTTAGAAGATCTTTCCTTAAAATTTCGAGGCCGTAGGAGCGGTGATTTTAAGGAACGTGCTATATGGGAAAATCCCTATCCCCTGCCATTGCAGCAGGGGATAGGGAAAGATTGTCGGTCGTCAGGCCTTGATACGGGTCAGCATGATCTTTGCAGGCTCCACGGCTTTCACGGCATGCACCGTCATCGCCGGAAGTATGATGGAGTCGATTTTCGAGAGATAGTGTGGCTGTCCCTCTACCGAGAATTCCACGGCTCCTTCCACGACCTGAACCATGACATCAAACGGCACGGCATGTTCGTCGATTGCCATATCCTTGTCGAAAGCGAGTAGTATGATGGCTCCGTAGTCGTTCTTTACGAGCTCGCGCCTGATGATTTTGCCGGGCTCGATCTCTATCTTCGAGCCCAGGCGGAATGGTTGTCTTGTTTCGATCGGTGATTCCATAAAATTGTTTTTTTTATATTGATAAAAGCGGATTCATGCCTATAGCGTGGCAGGCATGTCTCTTATGATAAAACGCGTGACTCAAATAAAATGTTGTCATTAGCAAATAAACTGGCGGCGGCAGTCGTTAATTAGGCATGAAGACAGCACTAATCACCGGGGTGACCGGACAAGACGGGAGCTACCTGTCGGAGTTCCTGTTGGAGAAAGGATATGACGTCCACGGCACGATTCGCAGATCGTCGGTGGATTTCCGTGAGCGGATCGCACATCTTGAAGGCCATCCGCATTTCCATTTGCATTACGCCGACCTTGGCGACTCCATGTCGGTCATGCATGTCGTGAGCAAGGTAAGGCCCGACGAGATCTACAATCTTGCGGCGCAGAGCCATGTGCAGGTGAGTTTCGACTCCCCTGAATACACGGCGAATGTCGATGCCACGGGCGTTCTCAGGATTCTTGAGGCAGTCCGCCTCAGCGGTCTTGTGGAGAAGACGCGCATTTACCAGGCCTCAACTTCCGAGCTCTACGGCAAGGTGGAAGAAGTGCCTCAGAATGAGAACACTCCTTTCCATCCGTTCAGCCCCTATGCCGTGGCAAAGCTCTATGGATTCTGGATTGTCAAGGAGTATCGCGATGCCTATGGCATGTTCTGCTGTTCCGGCATACTGTTCAACCATGAGAGCGAGAGGAGAGGGGAGACCTTCGTCACCCGCAAGATTACTCTTGCCGCGGCCCGCATCTCGCAGGGGAAACAGGAGAAACTTTATCTCGGCAATCTTTCGAGCCTACGCGACTGGGGATATGCCCGCGACTACGTGGAATGCATGTGGCTGATTCTCCAGCAGCCGAAGCCGGACGACTACGTGATAGCCACTGGCGAACAACACAGCGTCAGGGAGTTCTGCCTTCTCGCCTTCCGCCGTGCCGGAATTGAGTTGCGCTTCGAGGGAGAGGGCGCCGATGAGAAGGGCATCGACGTGAAGACCGGGAAAGTGCTGGTGGAAGTGTCGCCCGATTTCTATCGCCCGACGGATGTTGTCAACCTTTGGGGCGACCCGTCGAAGGCAAAGCGGGAGCTTGGCTGGGATCCTTCTAAGAAGACGAGTTTCGAGCAGCTCGTCAACTTGATGGTAGACGCCGACATGGCCAAAGTGGCCGTTGAGCGTGCCGGAGAAAGCGTGCGCACCAACCTCGCCGAATATCTGGAAAAAGGAATTGTGAAATAACGCTTCCTTTTCAAGGAGCGTTGTTTCAAAGTATTAAGTAGGAAGTATTAAGTAATAAGGGAGGGGGTCTTGGACCCTCTCCCTTATTGCTCGGGTTTGTTTCTGCTTTTGACGAACTCGGAGGGGAAGACGCCGTATTCGGCTTTGAAGCAGTTGCGGAAATAGGAGGGGTCGAAACCACATGCGTAGGCCGTCTCGGAGACGTTGTAGCCGTCGGAAAGCATCTCGTAGCCCTTCTTGAGGCTTATTTTCCTTATCACTTCATTGCCCGACATCCCCGTCAGGCTTTTCAGTTTCCTATAGAGTGTGGAATGGCTCATGTTCATGGATTCCTGCATGAAAGCCATGTCGAGCTTCGGATCGGCTATCCGTTCCTCTACAATGCTTTTGAATTTCTCCAGAAAAGCCTCGTCGATTTTGCTGAGTTTTATCTCCGTGGCTGCCGGATGCTCCATCTCCTTTTCAGGGGCAGCGGTTTCGGTCGCCGGTTTAGACTCTGGCTTGGCCTCTATTTTAGAAGATATGAGCGAGGCAAGACGGCGTCGGGCTCCGAGAATGTTCTTAATTCTGCTCGATAGCAATTTGGCGCTGAAAGGCTTCGTGATGTAGGAATCCGCGCCTGTCTCGTAGCCCTCCTCCTTGTCTTGCAAAGAATCTTTGGCAGTCAGAAGTATGACGGGAATATGACTCGTGGCGATGTTGCTCTTGACTGCCTTGCAAAGCTCCAGCCCGTCCATGATCGGCATCATGATGTCTGTCACGATCACGTCCGGCAGATATTTCTTGGCAAGTTCAAAACCCTCCTTGCCGTCGGCGGCGGTCAGCACCTGTAGGATTCCTTGAGGGAGGATTCGATATATTCCCTGATTTCCGTATTATCTTCCACCACGAGCACTGTGGCCTTTCCCTCAGTGGCTTCGGCTTAACTTCCTTCTTCATCCTTAACGTCGGTCATTATGGCCTCCTTCTCCTTGTGGAGGGCGTCGGGATACGTGTTGTCCATTCGCAGGCTGAAACTAAACTTTGAGCCTTTCCCCTGCTGGCTTTCCACCGATAGCTTAGCCCCGTGAAGCTCGGCGAGCGACTGCACGAGAGCCAGGCCAATGCCTGAGCCGGAGGCCTGATGCTTGCCGTCGGCCTGATAATAGCGGTCGAATATATGCGGGATATCCTTTTCGTCGATGCCATAGCCGGTGTCGGCCACCGACAGCTCCACATAGTCTGCCCCATCTACGGTTTTCTTCCCCAAAGTGAGGTCGATGGAGCCTTGGGGCGTATATTTCACGGCATTGCTCAGCAGGTTGTTGAGAATCGTATGCACGATATCGCTGTCGAAATAGATGTCGGGATATTGTCTTCAATCTTTATGTTGATTGCCTCCTTTTCGTTGTGGTTCAGCTCCTTGTATCTCAATCCTATTTCCCTGACGATATTCGCTATCTGCCCCTTGGCCACGGCCAGACGGCGGTTTTGAGTCTCCGTCTTGCGAAATTCCAGAATTTGGTTCACAAGGCTCAGCAGGCGCAGGGCGCTCGCGTGGATGGTGCCGATTTTGGAGGAATAGTTGGCCGGGAGCTTCTTGTCGTACACAAGGTCCTCCAGCGGACCGAGGATAAGCGTCAGCGGCGTGCGCAGTTCGTGGGTGATGTTGGTGAAGAAACGCAGACGCTCGTTGTTGAGCTGTTGTTCGTCGATGCTTTTGCGTCGCTCCATCTCCAGCGAACTCTTAAGCAGGAGCCGGTGCTTGTAGAAGCGTATGGCGAGCCAGATGATTATTCCCAACGCCGCGACATAAAGCAGCTTGGCATACCACGTCTGCCAGAAAGGAGGGGTGACGATGATCTTCAGCGATGTGATGTTGGAGTCGTCCCAGTCCTGGTTGCGTAGTCTTGCCCTGACCTTGAAGTCATATTTCCCGGGCGAAAGATTGCGAAGCGTGGCGGAATGGTTTTTCCCTGCCGGAATCCATTCGTTGTCGATTCCCTCCACCTTGTAGGAATATTCCACGCTCCGGCTTTGGGCGAAATCAGGCGTGGAGAAAAGGATTCTCAGGGAGTTCATGTCGTAGGGCACCTTTACCTCCCTCTCCGTCCCCGACATGACCGTGGAATGTCCTTTCCCGTCGTGGGGAGAGAGAAGGTTCTGGCATTCCACTATCCTGACCGGGATATTTTCAGGCTTTATCGTGAACGACTCCGGCTTTAGATTGCAGATGCCGTTGAGCGATCCGAAATAAATGTTGCCGTCCGGACTTGCGCACCCGGCCCTGTCCATAAGGCTTGTCAGGGGCATCCCGTCGCGGTGGTCATAATTCTCGAAACGCCCGGTCTTCATGTTCAGGCGGGTGAGCCCGCTGCTGTTGCTGAGCCATATGTTGCCCGCCCTGTCTTCCACCACCGAACGGATATGTATGTCGTCCAGCCCCGAAGAATAGTAGAAATTCTGGCTCAAGCCGAAAACCCGGTGCATGAATTTTGAGAAAAGTGTTAAATTTGTGGCATGAAAACCGCAGATGCAATATGGATGTGCCTCCCTGAAGGGCTGGACGAGCTATTTGAGATGGTGCGCTTCGAGCGCACGGAACAGTCTTATGACATATGGCTTGACGAAAAGAAGAAACTGTCTGATGAAGACTATCGTAATCCAAATATCGTAGCGCGAGGCTATACGGATTACGTTACGATACAGGACTATCCGATGCGCGGACGGCCTGTGTTTCTTCACATGCGCAAGAACAAGTGGTGGGACAAGCAGACCAACGAAATCTTCAGCTACAATCTCGAGCTTCCCAACGATGAAGGAACACGACTCAGTGCCGAGTTCGTGGCTTTTTTAAAAGACGAAGGTGGAGACGACAGCCCTGTCGATTAAACAGATAGCGCAGATGTACTGCGTCAACGGCAAACATTTTGCCGACTTGTACCGCAATAAGATAAGCGGTTACGCCGACTGGTGCGAACAGGAGCTTGGCTGTGGGTTCTATTTCAACGCCGATAATATCGGCCCTTACATGAGCCTTGACGAGACGTGTCTGAGCAACGGCGAGGTATGGACGTTCCTGACCAACAAGGACGGCCACGGAGGCAAGGGAACACTTGCGGCAGCCATTCCCGGCACAAAGAGTGACGAGATCATATCAATCCTCGTCAGTGCGATGGGACGCTCCGTCAGACGCAGGGTCAAGGAAGTGACCTGCGATCTTTCGCCATCAATGATGCTCATAGCCGCGGAAGTGTTTTACAACGCTCATGTGGTCAACGACCGTTTTCATGTCCAACAGGTCTATAATGAGGCCGTTGACGAAATCCGTATTGATATTCGCCGTCAGCTTATCGCAGAGGAAAACAACCGCGACAAGTCCGAACCGCCGGTAACGTACTCCAACGGCGAGACCATGCGCCAGATACTGGCCCGCAGCAAACACACTCTGATGATGTCGCAGAACAAATGGACTGACATACAGCGCCATCGCGCCAACATACTGTTCAAACACTACCCAATATTGAAGGCTGCATACAGCCTTGCGATGGAGCTGCGCAAGATTTTCAATGCTAAAATCTCACCGACAAAAGCCATGGGGCGGATGAACAAGTGGTATGAAAAGGTAATGGCTCTTGGTAACAACAACTTCCGCTCGGTAATCAAAACATTCAGGAACCACGCTCCAACCATCCTGAACTACTTCCGCCGTCGTGCGACCAATGCCTCCGCCGAGGCATTCAACTCTAAAGTCAAAATCTTTCGCTCACAAATGCGTGGTGTCCGAGACCGAGACTTCTTCATCTTCCGACTGGTCAAACTCTACGCCTAAAAATTTAACACTTCTAATTGCCCAATTTAACATATGCACCGTGCTTTCGGCTTGACCCGAAATTCTCGATGACTCCCGGCGTGCGGTAATCCTTGATGAGGCTGAGCCCGTCTTGTCCTGCTATCCAGATTCTCCCTTTGGCGTCTGCGAGAAGTTGCTTCACGGCATTGGAGATCAATCCGTTCTTGTCGTTCAAATGATGTTTCAGTCCTCCGTTTTTATCGAATATGAAGACCCCGTCGCCATACGTCCCTATCCATAGGTTGCCCTGAGGGTCGAATGCTATGCCGTTGGGGATAAGATACGATATGGCCTTTGAGATATCCTCCATCCGGCTGATTTCCCCGTCGTCATACCTGTAAAGGCCTCCCTGCGAACCGATGTAGATGCTTCCGTCCGTGGCTTTCACGAAAGTATTGGCATAGTTTCTTTCTCCCGGAAGGGGCAGGCGTGAGGCTGCTCCAGTCTCGGGGTCGAGCGATAGGATGCCGTCTTCGAAAATGCTGAGCAGCATTTTTCCGCCGGCCCTTGTGATGGCGTAGACGCATTCCTTGTCGTTGCGCAGATAGGGAGTGAGGTCGTAGATGTTGCTGATTTTGCCATCCTTGAATCTGACGACCTCGTTCTCGCCTCCGGCCCAAAGCTCTCCGGCCGTGTCGCTGAATAGCGACCATACGGTTTTCTCCTTCGTCTGGTTGTCTTTCGTCAGCACGTAGGGGAGGAGCGAGAACATTGGCTGCCGGCGACTGATGAAGTCTACCCCGGTGCTGTAGTTGGCAATCCAGATGTTGCCAATGAGTCCTGGAGAATGTCGTGGACGTTAGGAGAGGAAAGGCCGTTGTTGTCGGAAATGGGCAGCGTCTCAAAGCGAAGTTTCTCCTTGTTCGAGAGCGATAGGTCGCGGATGTCGAAAAGGCTGACTCCCCCGAGGTCGCTTCCTATCCAGAGGCGGCCGTCGTCGGCTTCCATGATGGAATAGATGTTGTCGTAGATGGTCTGGCCCGATTTCTCCCGTGGGAATGTGGTGAATTTCTTTGTGGCGGGGTTGAAAAGGGCGAGCCCGTGGTTTGTGCCGAGCCAGACGTTCTTGTATATGTCGATATGAATGCATCTCACGTTGTTGCCCGGCAGGCTTTCCGGATTCACGGGATCATGCACGTAGTTCTCCGTTTGCCCGGTCTTTGGGTTGACCACGCTGAAGCCATATCCCGCGTGCCCTAAGTAAAAATTGCCGAGCCCGTCGTCTGCTATGCTCCTGAAAGCCATGTGCAACGTTGGGAAGTCTTTGTGGCCGAACGTTGTGAATTTCTCCGTTCGGGGGTCATAGTGAAAGAAATTGTTGTAGTGGCCGGCGATGAGTATTCCTCCGTCGGAGGCTTTCCCGAAAGCCATGATGTTGGCCTCGTCCATCTCTTTAGGTTGCGTGGTCTTCTTTACTTCCCCGGTGGCGCAGTCGATGATGCAAAGGCATGTCCCTACGATTTCTGGTATTTTCCCGTGATTTATCTATTTTGACACAGCCTCCTTCCGTTACGTTGCATCGTCAATACAAGAATCCGAACATCCACATCGGAATGCGGTTGCCGAATCCGGTCTCCTCTTCATCTGCCACCACATAACTGTTTGGCAAATCTGCAATCTGCTTGAATGTTTTGGTTTTCCCTCCGATTTCAAGAAGATATTTTTCATCAATCAAAAGGTCGCCGACTTGAGGATAATAAAGCGTATGGAATGGAGCAAGCATCGAGGCCACGAATGTCTCTCTGATAGTGCCGATTTCATTACGGCTGCTGAGTGCCGACATAATATCCGTATTGTCGAATAATACCTTATCCGGTTTTGCCACCGATTTGGGACTGCGCCAGCCACTGTGAAGACATCTGAGCACGGCTCCTTTGTCAAGAAGATCGAGCATCCTCACTATTGTGTTGCGAGAAACCTGTATTTTCTGACAGAGCGATTGGACGTTAAGGGTGAATGGCACTTCCGAAGACATCACGAAAAGCAGCTTCCGGAGCTTTAGAAGTGTTTCGTATTCCACCGGTTCTGCCATAGGAATATCCCTCATGATTGACGCGTCGAGCAGACGGTCGATTCTGCCATGGTATTCTCCGCCCGATTGGGAAAGGAAAAACGGATAATAGCCTTTGCCGATATATTCTTCGAACGCAGCAAGCACCTTCACGGTCAGAGTCTCTATTATCTGCCATTCTTTGCAATGGCTTTCATCAAGGATTTCATCAAGAGAAAAGGCCGGCAGATTGGCTATGTCTTTAAACCTTAGGAATTCACGGAAAGAGAGTCCGTAAAGTTGATATGGCAGACAACGGCGGCTTAAATCCGCAAGGGCTATATCAAGATGTATGATTGATGAGCCGGTAAACGCAATGTGATAATCCGGATATGAATCGTAGATGTTCTTCAATTCTCTTTGCCAGTTGCCTTCATAAAGGTGTATTTCATCGAGATATAGGTGGGTGCCACCATGTTTGTAGTGGTAGTCTACAAGGTCTACAAGTCGATTATCGGTGAACCATAAGTTGTCGCACGACGCGTAGAGAGCCTTCTCTGAATGTCCGAAGGTTTCTTTTATATGCTGGAGCAACATTGTGGTCTTGCCAACGCCTCTTGCCCCTTTTATCATTATTAATCGGTCGTCCCAATTTATTAAGTCATAAAGATATCGATGGATGGATACGTCCACCGAATCTACGAGCCTGTGGGATGTCGCTAAAAGATTTCTCATGCTTAAACTATTATTCATTTGCAAAAATAGTAAATATGATTTTTGTAGACAACAATTTCCATGAAAAATCATTACTCCATTAATCATTTTCTTAAATGATTAATGGAGTAATGATTTATGTCAAGAAATGATTACTCCGATAATCATCTCTTAACACATCAGTCTGCCCCTCGCCAAATAATAACAACGCAGATTGCGCTCAATCCAACCGTTTTTCAAACATACGAACTGGTTTGAATCCATCGTGGTTTGTGTGGTTTGATGCTGTCTTGTCTGCGCTGGTTCGATACCGTCGAGTCTGCGGTAAGTTGTTTTATGTTGCGCATATCATGATTTTATATCAAAAAATGATAAATTGAGTATATTGCTGATTTGCAAGTCTTTATCGGAGGGAGGGATTTTGCCTGGTCTAGATTTGCTGATTTTTGAACTATTAATTGCTTGTTTCATTCTTTAAAATATATTAATTTTGCCGTCGAAAACCATTAAAGACTCTTAACAGCCTTAAATAATTGAGAATCGTGAGAGCATCGTCTCAAGTGGTTCCCTAAAGTTTTCCAATCAATAAAAATTCATCAAAAGCAGAAACAAAAACTCAAAATACCGAAAAAAGTTTTTCAACCTAATAAAACTCGATTTATGCACAACGACAAGAAAGCAATCATGTGCGTCTTGTTGAGCATGGGACTCGCGTCGGCTTTGCCGGCAGAGATCAGCGCGGCCGGCGCAGCCGGAAGCATGGCAGCCCAAGCTGAACAGACAATCACGGTGAAAGGTGTGGTCAAGGACGCTGAAGGTCCTCTGATCGGAGCTACGGTCGCCCAGAAAGGCAACCCCACCAACGGAACGTCGACCGACATCGATGGCAACTTCACCCTTAAGGTGCCCGCCGGAGCCATGCTCATGGTCTCCTATGTAGGCTACGAGCCTAAAGAGGTGAGGGCGGAGCCTAATATGACCATCGACATGACGCAGAAAGACAACGTCTTGAACGAAGTGGTAGTCGTGGGTTTCGGCACGCAGAAGCGCGTCAACCTGACCGGCGCCGTCAGCACTGCTGACGTAGGCCTTCTTGAAGACCGTCCTCTCAACAACGTGGCTAATGCCCTGCAGGGCGTTGTCCCCGGTCTTCAGATCAACCAGGGCTCCGGCAACCTTGCCGAGAATCCCTCGATCAACATCCGTGGCAACGGTACGATCGGCGACGGCTCAAGCGGAGCCCCGCTCGTCTTGATCGACGGCATGGAGGGGGATATCAACACCCTCAACCCCCAGGACGTGGCAAGCGTGTCAGTGCTGAAGGACGCAGCCGCCGCTTCTATATATGGTAGCCGCGCACCGTTCGGCGTTATCCTTATCACCACGAAAAAGGGAGCGAGCGGCAAACCCGTCATCAGCTATCAGAACTCATTCCGCTGGTCGAGCCTGATGAATCTTTCCCAGACAATGGACTCCTATAAGTTTGCCCAATATTTCAACGATGCACGTTACAGCAGCCCCCAGGGATCTCAATATTTCTCTGACGATCAGATCGACAAGATTCTAAAATATCAGTCGGGCCAGCTGACCGAGGGTCTTGTAGATGCAGGCAACGGTTACTGGAAGAATCCATATGATCCGGATGCTGCCTACGGCAACACCGATTGGTATGGCGAAATTTTCAAGAAAACAACATTCTCTCAGGAACACAACCTTTCAGTTTCAGGCGGTTCTGACAAAATCACTTATTATTTCTCTGCCAACTTCTCCAACCACGACGGCAATATGCGTTTTGGAGAGAACAGCATGAAGAAATACAACATCAACGGGCGTTTCTCGGCTCAGCTCTTCCCCTGGATGAAACTGGGATATAACGGACGCTGGAACCGTCAGGACTACATCCGTCCTTCAAGTCTGACCGACGGCCTCTATGACAACCTCGGACGTCAGGGTTGGCCTATGATTCCTTTGTATGACAACAATGGATATCTATACGACGCTCCAACTCCTGCTCTCGGACTTGCAGAAGGTGGCGACGACACATTCCAGACCGACCGCAACACCCATCAACTCGAACTCGTTTTCAATCCGTTGCAGGGTTGGGATATCCACGCCGAACTCAACTACAACGTGCTTTCCGAGACTCGCCACTGGGATGCTCAGCAGCTCTACAACCACAAGGTGAACGGTGACCCATACCTCTATCGTCAGTCGAGCAACGTGCATGAGGAATATAAGAGGGAAAACTTCTTCAACATCAACCTTTTCTCTAACTACGACTTCACAATAGCAGAGAAAAACGACTTCCATGTCATGCTCGGTTTCCAAACGGAAAACATGAAGCAGCTCAAGTTCGGGCATCAGCGTGACGGAATTCTCGTTCCCGGACTCCCTGTGACCGACCTTACAAGTGGTCTTGATGTCAACGGAAAACCCATTACTCCCGCAGTCAACGGAGGAAAATTCCAATGGGACACAGCCGGTTTCTTCGGTCGTATCAACTATAACTACGACAGCCGCTACCTTCTTGAGGCCAACCTCCGCTACGACGGCACATCCCGCTTCCGCAGCGACCGCCGCTGGATCTGGCTCCCTTCATTCTCCGCAGGCTGGAACATCGCCAATGAGAAATTCTGGGAAGATTACTCCACTGTCATGAACCAGTTCAAGCTCCGTGCTTCCTGGGGTATGCTCGGCAACCAGAACACCAACAACTGGTATCAGACCTACCGAGTAATCGGTCTTGGCATGTCTGACGGTTGGTGGATACAGAACGGAGTAAGACCCAATACCGCCGGCTTCCCAGCACTCGTTTCTGAATCGCTTACGTGGGAGAAGGTCTACAACTGGAACTTCGGTCTTGACTTCGCGTTTCTCAACAATCGTCTGCGTGGTAGCATGGACTACTTCATCCGCAACACGAAGAATATGGTGGGCCCGGCTCCTGAGCTTCCCGCAACCCTCGGTACAGGAGTGCCCAAGACCAACAACTGCGATATGCGCACCAATGGCTGGGACTTCGAAATCTCCTGGAACGACCAGACTTCATGGGGACTCAGCTACGGCGCACGTTTCGTGCTTTCAGATGCATTCTCCACAGTCACCCGCTACCCCAACAATCCCTCGAATACACTCCCTGAGAATAATCCAAACGATCCAAAACGTTATATCCAGGGTCGCCATCCCGGGGAAATCTGGGGCTACGAGACTGTCGGTATAGCCAAGACTCAGGCTGAGATGGACGCGCACCTCAAGAACAACATGCCGAGCTTCGGCGACAACTGGAAGGCCGGTGATATCATGTACAAGGATCTCGACGGCAATGGTGTTGTCAACAATGGAGCCAATACTCTCAACGACCATGGCGACGTGAAGCTTCTCGGCAACTCCACTCCGCGCTGGCTCTTCTCTCTTGATCTTCACGGAGAATATAAAGGCTTTGACCTAAGGGTATATTTCCAGGGCGTCGCAAAACGCGACTACTGGCAGGGCAGCGGTTACTTCTGGGGTGTCACCAACGACATTTGGTGGTCGCAGGGGCTTAAGCAGCACGAAGACTATTTCCGTGATGAAAACTCTTGGTCGGTGAAGAGCGGTCATGCTCAGCCGAATCCCGATGCCTACTATCCGCGTCCGGTGTTCAGCGAGGCGTGGAAAAACCAGCAGGCTCAGAGCCGCTACATCCAGGACGCTTCTTATATCCGTCTGAAGAACCTTCAGGTGGGCTATTCGCTCCCGAAGAATATCGTTAGCAAGATCGGCTTCCAGCTCATCCGCATCTATTTCTCTGGCGAGAACCTCTGGACCGGCACGAAGCTCTCCTCTCTCTTCGACCCCGAGACTGTCGGCTCTGGCAAGGGCGGATGCTGCTATCCTCTATCAAGAACCTATTCATTTGGTCTTAACATCACTCTTTAATCTGAAAAATGAATCATAAAATGAAAACAAAGATATATCTGAAAGCGATGCTCGTCATGGCTCTTTCCGGTGGCTTCGTTTCCTGCAACGACTACCTCGACAAGGAGCCCCTGTCTTCAGTGTCGCCGGAGCTATACTTCAATATGGAGTCGCATCTCCAGGCATACACCGACGCAAGATACGCAGACGTGCTTCCTTCGTGGGGAAACTGGAGCTACGGCACGTATGGAGCAGATCTCCACACCGACAATATGGTCTCTTTGAGCTGGGACGCAAAATACGTGCCCGGAAAATGGAAGACCGGCATGAGTGACGGCAACTACAGCTTCACGAACATCAACACAATCAACTATTTCTTCGATCAGGTGCTTCCAAAATATGAGGCAAAGCAGATATCCGGCAACGATGCCATGATTCGCCACTACATCGGAGAGATGTATTTCATGCGCGCATGGTCTTATTTCGTGCTTCTTCAGAGATTCGGCGATTTCCCGATCATCAAGACCTGTCTCCCCGATGATTTGGCCGTGCTTTCTGAGAACAGCCGTCGCTATCCCTGCAACGAGGTGGCGCGGTTCATCCTCGAAGACCTCGACAAGGCAGTAGATTATATGAAAGACGCAAGCGTGGCCACGACAAGGATTTCAGCTGATGTCGCTCTCCTTATCAAGAGCCGCGTGGCACTCTACGAGGGTTCTTGGCTGAAAAACTTCGCGGGAACTCCTTTCGTGCCCAATGGCGAAGGCTGGCCCGGTGCCACAAAGGAATACAACGCCGGATATCAGTTCCCAGAAGGTTCTTTGGAGGGAGAATACAAATGGTTCTTCCAGCAGGCCATGGATGCTGCAATGCAGGTGGCCGACAAAGCGACACTCACTCAGAACACCGGTATTGTTCCTCAGCAGGCAGAGGGAGAAAGCGTAACGCTGGGCGGTCTTGAAGCTGCCAATCCCTGGCTCGCGATGTTCGGCACGACCGACCTCTCCGGCTACAAGGAAGTGCTACTTTGGCGCCAGTACGTAAGGGGTCTTGGAGTTGTTCATAATGTGCCTGTTTATGCTCAGGTAGGAAACTATCTCTGCGGCACGACCCGCGGTATGGTGGATGCTTTCGTGATGAAGGATGGTCTTCCCATCTACGCCAGTCCGCTCTATCAGGGCGACACCGAGATTTCAAAGGTGCGTGCCGACCGCGACCCGCGTCTGCACGTCCTCCTCAAGGAACCCGGCCAGCAAAATTCACTTGTCAATGTCGCTGAGGGCGACCACGTGACGGCTATTGAAACCGTACCCAATATCATGGCGACAGATGCCGACCACGGTTATTCCACAGGCTACGCGCTCCGCAAGGGCAACAGCTATGATGGCAACCAATGCGACAATGGCCAGGGCTCCACAGCCTGCCCCGTTTTCCGCAGCGTGGAAGCTCTTCTCAACTACATCGAGGCAAGCTATGAGAAAAACGGTTCGCTCGACGGAACTGCCACTCAATACTGGACAAGAATCCGCGAACGTCACACCGGCCTTGACGCCGACTTCATGAAGACTGTCAATGCTACCGACATCGCAGAGGAGGCCAAGGGAGACTGGGGTGCTTATACAGCCGGTCAGCTCCTCTCCGACAAGATTCTCTACAATATCCGCCGCGAGCGTCGCTGCGAACTCATGGCTGAGGATTTCCGCCATATGGACCTCCAGCGTTGGCGTTCCTACGACCAGATGATGACCAAGCCCTATCATGTAGAAGGCATACATATTTGGGGCACACCTATGCAGAATTGGTATGATCAGAAGAAACTTAAGGAATCTATTTCCTCCCCTGAATTGTCGGAGTATCTCCGTCCGTTTGAGGCACATGCCGACAGCGAGGTTATAGATGGTCTGAAATGGAGCATGGCCCACTATCTGCGTCCTATGCCGATCTATCAGATGATGCTGACGGCTCCCGACGCAGTGACAGTGGCAGACTCTCCCATCTACCAGAACCCCTACTGGCCGACAGAGCCCAATATGCCGGCAACGAAATGACAGAATAAAAAATCTTAAGGTAAAAAGGTAAGGTAAATCAATAGAGATTCCATTAGTTTTAAGGCTTGCAGGACGCCTCAGTCTCTTCGCCCACGGCGAATTGATTGAGGCGCTCTCTCTTTTTTTCAAGACTCGTCAGACTCACAGTGCTGGCTCGGAGACCAGCTTTCCATATTGAACACTTATTTACAACTTTAAAGTTGCATTTTATGTTTTATTCATGTAACTTTGCAATATGGTTACAAAAGATGATGTAGAAAAATTTCTTGAAAACTTCTACTTAAAAGTAAAGGTCTTTGGGATTAGGTTTCGTGATGATCGCGACAAGAACCGCAATGCTTTGCTTGAACTGGAAATCTCCCCAAGATTTCGTGAAACCATTGTTATGTTGTTGGAATGGTTGGACTATTCAGAAGGCCCCATAACGGATGAATTGAACAAACACGGAGAAATGTGGGTCTTTGGAAAGGACGTAAAGGGGACAGAGGTATATATCAAGATTTCAATGGGAGTCCCTAATTCTCATTCGATATGTATATCGTTTCATGTCGCCGAGCATCCAATGAATTATCCATTTAAAGAGAGTTGATTATGAAAGACGTGAATTTAATGTCGGGTGAGCGATTCCTGACCGAACGACGAACCGCTACTTTCCGAAAAGAGCAGTTCGACTATTTGCACACGGCAATTATTGATGCCTCCGGCGATTCGTGGACCACGACTCAGCTCGACGAGGCAAATTTGAATCAGGTTTACAACCAATACAGAGTGAAGCATGGTATTCCTTTCCCGGAGGAAATCATAGCTTTGAGAAAATATTATGGATTGTCGGCCGCTAAAATGTCGGAAATATTGGGTTTGGGGATAAACCAATACAGGAGTTATGAGAGTGGAGACATGCCAAGCGCATCCAATGCAAGAATTTTGATAGCAATAAGAGATAAATCGATCTTCCTTGACTTTCTGGATGCATCGAAAGAGATTATTGGAGAAGCAGAATATTTCAAACTGCAGACGAGGATAAAAAATCTGGAGGAATATGTTCGCCCGACTTCGATGCCGTCGGCATTATCGGGATACGTGGCGTTTTCGCAGCAAAAATTGAAATCAGCTGTAGAGTATTTCATTAAAGAACAAGGTGGCGTTTTTGTCACGAAAATGAATAAGCTGCTGTTTTATGCCGACTTCCTTAGTTATCGTCGCAAGGGTTATGGCATGACGGGATTATGCTACGTCGCAATGCAGTTTGGCCCTGTGCCCGAGAATTGGGGAAAGATCTACGATTCAATTTCCGGTGTCGGGATGAATGAATATATATTCCCGGATATGTCTTCGGGAATAGAACTTGATTCGGAAGCAGAGCCGGATATGACGGTTTTTGACGATATAGAGATATCGGTATTAAAAGAGGTTTCAGATCGTTTCAAGAATGTCAAGGCCGGAGAAATATCGAAAATAAGCCATCAGGAGAGTGGATGGATTGAGAATCATAAAGACAGAGGGCGTATTGACTATTCTTATGCCTTTGATTTGACGATGCAATAGAATCTTCGAATAAGTCCGACCGATTTGACAGGTCAGACTGCTCAGACCTGTTTGGCCTGTCTGGCAAGTCCGACTCGATAGTTGTTTGAACGATTTGCAATCATTTCTGACAGTTTTTTATCTTGCAGTGTCATTCCGGTTTTGTAATTTTGTGGTGAGTTAACATTAATAAGGCCCTGTCTCTCCCTCTGCTGCTTTCTTGTCGGCAATGATAACTCTATCGGATCTTTTTTCAACCTGATCGCCGACAAGAAGGCAGCAGGCGGGGAGGGACTTTTTCATCACAATTACGCATCGTGCATTATGAATTGAACTTTAACCTTATAATCAACAGAACGCAATGGATAAAAAACTGATGCCGATCGCCGTCTCACTTCTGCTGTTTGCCTCATGCAGCACACGGAAGGCGGAACTGACCTACGTGGCCGACCCTTCGAAGACATATCAGACAATCGACAACTTCGGAGCCTCCGATGCCTGGAGCATGTGGACCGTCGGTGAGATGCCCCAACCTACGCAGGAACGCGTGGCGCGTCTGCTCTTCAGTTCGGCCGATGATGCCGAGGGTAATCCCGAAGGCGCCGGTCTCAGCATATGGAGATACAACATCGGAGCCGGCAGCACCGAGCAGGGCGACAGCTCCTACATCAACCGGGGAACCCGCACGGAATGCTTCCTAAATGAAGACGGCACCTACAACTGGGACAAGCAGCTCGGACAACGGAATTTCCTGAAACTGGCCAAAAAATATGGCGTGCCATATCTCCTGGGTTTCCTCAATTCCCCTCCGGTGTATTACACAAAGAACGGACTCGCCACCAACACGGGCCGTGACGGCACGTTTAATCTACAGGAGGACCGGTATGACGATTTCGCGCGGTTTATGGCCGACGTCGTGCAAGGCCTGGAGAAGCACGACAGCGTGACGCTCGACTATATCTCCCCCGTCAACGAACCCGACGGACATTGGAACTGGCAAGGCCCGAAGCTGGAGGGTACGCCCGCCACGAAGTATGAGATAGCCCGCATTGCCCGTCTCCTTGACAAGGAACTCGCAGCAAGGGGAATGAATACGAAAGTCACCATCCCCGAATCGTCGGACTACCGCGCAATGATGCGCACGCACATTACCGGTCCCGAACGCGGCTACCAGATACAATCCTATTTCTCCCCCGACAGCACGGAGACATACGTCGGCGACCTCAAATCCGTGGGCCGTCTGATGGCAGGACACAGCTATTGGACCAATACGCCGGTCGACTCCATGCGAATGTTCCGCGAGCAGCTGCGCGACTTGCTGAAGAAATACGGCGTGGATTTCTGGCAGAGCGAGGTCTGCATAATGGGCAACGACGAGGAGATCGGTGGCGGTGGAGGCTACGACCGCACGATGAAGACCGCCCTCTACGTCGCCCGAATGATCCACCACGATCTCGTATTCGCCGACGCCCGTAGCTGGCAATGGTGGAGGGCAATCGGAGGCGATTACAAGGACGGCCTGATGTTTCAATACCGCGAGCCGGGTGCGCAGACCGACACCATCGTCGACTCCCGCTTGCTTTGGTCGTTGGGCAACTACAGCCGCTTCGTGCGCCCCGGTGCTGTCAGAATCGATGTCACAAAGGCCGGCTCGAAGGATGCCGCAAGTGCCACCGACCCCTACGGGCTGATGCTTTCCGCCTACCGCAATGCCGACGGCAGCTTCGTGGTCGTGGCGATCAACTATTCGGAGAAGGAGGAAGAGATCAACATCGACGGACTGAAGGCAAAGGGCTGGAAAGCCTATCGCACATCCGACGTTAACGGGGAAATGCTCCGAAAGGTGGGCAATCCTTCTAAACTGGACGACCTGAAGCTTCCGCCTCGCTCAATCACCACTTTCGTATCCGAAAAACCGTAATGACAATGAATAGATTAAAGATTATCCTTTGCTCAATGCTTGCTTTGCCCGTCATTGGTTTGGCCTCGCCCGACCTTGCGGCTGCAAATGATTTTGAAATCCGGAAGGGAAAAGACTTGAAAGTTTCCATCCCGAAAGACCACCGGCCGGTGCTGACCACGGCCCTGTCGATGTTAGGAAGAGACCTCAGAAGCGTCTTTGGCGACACGGCGAGCGTCGTGTCGTCGAATCCTGATGTCAAGATTGAGATAAATCCATCTGTCGTAGCCGACCCGCAAGGGTTCCTTATGGAGGTGACTCCCGAGGGGACGCTGAGCATTACCGGGCATGACAGCCACGGAGCGGCATATGCCCTGATGGAGTTGTCGCGCCGGATCGGTGTGTCACCCTGGGAATGGTGGGCCGACGCTACGCCACGCGTCCGTGATTCTTTCAAGCTTCCGAAAGGATTCTCTACCCGGCAGGCCCCCGACGTGGAGTATCGCGGAATATTCATCAACGATGAAGACTGGGGACTCATGCCCTGGAGCTCCATGACCATGGAGCCGGGCAATAAGCGGGGTGTGGTCGGTCCGCAGACCAACGCCCGTATTTTCGAGCTGCTTCTAAGACTTCGCGCCAACTATTATTGGCCCGCGATGCATGAATGCACGGAGCCGTTCTTCCTGACGCCCGGCAACCGCGAGATGGCCGACAAGTATGGCATATATATAGGAGGGTCGCATTGCGAACCTATGGCCTCAAGCACGGCCGTGGAGTGGGGCAGACGTGGCGTTGGCGATTATGACTACGTCAACAACAGCGACAATGTGCTGAAGTTCTGGGAAGACCGCGTCAAGGACGTGGCCGGACAGGAGATTGTCTATACGCTCGGAATGCGCGGAGTGCACGACGGGGCGATGAACGGCACGAAAACCGTGGAGGAGCAGAAAAACGTGCTTTCACGTGCCATAGCCGACCAGAGGGCTTTGCTTGCAAAGTATGTCAATAAGGATGTGGAGAAGGTGCCGCAGGTGTTCATCCCTTATAAGGAGGTGCTCGACGTATATAATGCCGGGCTGGAGGTGCCGGAAGATGTGACGCTGATGTGGTGTGACGACAATTATGGCAACATCCGCCATTTCCCAACCCCGGAGGAGGCTTCTCGCAAGGGTGGCAACGGGGTTTACTACCACGTCTCATATTGGGGCCGCCCGCACGACTATCTTTGGCTCGGCACGTTCAACCCCTATCTGATGTGGCAGCAGATGAAGCTCGCCTACGACAAGGGTATCCGAGAGATGTGGATCCTGAACGTCGGCGACATCAAGCCGGCCGAATATCAGATCGAGCTTTTCATGGACATGGCCTGGAATATCGATGCTGTCGGTCAAAAAGGCGTAAAACGCCATATGCAGGATTTCTTCGCTCGCGAATTCGGGGAGAAGAACGCTAAGGCCATCCTTCCGATGATGAACGAATACTATCATCTTGCCTCTATCCGCCGGCCTGAGTTCCTGGGCAACACCCGTTGCGAGGAGTATGGCACGGATTATTACAACCATGTGCGCGACCTTCCCTGGACCGACAGCTATATTCAGGAGCGTCTCAAGGATTATGCCTCTATTGAGGAAAACGCGGAGTCAATCTTGAAGAATATCCCTTCCGACAGGCTCGACACGTATTTCCAATTGGTTAAATATCCCGTGCAGGCTTCGGCAGAGATGAACAAGAAGATGCTCTACGGGCAGCTTGCGCGCCATGGCAAGGCCGACTGGGCAAAGAACACGGCTGCCTACGACAGCATCGTCTCTCTGACGAAAATCTACAATCAAGGAATTGCAAACGGCGGGAAATGGCGCGGCATAATGGATTTCCAGCCGCGCAAGCAGCCGGTGTTCGCTCCGCTCAAGGTGGGAGAGACCTGTGCCGAGCCCGACGTGAAAGAGGGTCGTAAGATCGAGGCCCGTTTCTCCAAAGGCTATTTAAGCAAACATGAGGGTCTGGGTCATACCGGCCATGCCATTGAGATAGGGAAAGGGAAGGCAGTCACGTATTCTTTGGGCAGCTTGCCGACGGACTCCGTGACAATAGCTTTGAATTTCCTTCCCAACCATCCTGTCGTTGCCGAAGAGGGATTGAAGGTAGAGGTGTCGCTCGACGGCGGCAAACCTGTAGTCTTCGATTATGCCACGTCAGGCCGCAGCGAGGAATGGAAGGAGAATATCCTGAATGGCCGGGCCGTGCGTCGCGTGACGCTTCCGGTAGCCCGCAATGGCAAGGGCCAGCTAAAGGTGAAGCCCCTCTCTGAAGGCGTCATCCTTGACTGGATCGAAGTCTTTTAGGCTTTCAGCCTTCTTATAATTCCTATAGGAATTGTAGGAGTTATAAGAGAGGCTTTTTTTGGATGGGGCAGAATGATGCGGAGTTAGCGGAGGATTTTGGAGATGGTGGTGGTGCCGTCGGAGTAGGTGGTCCTGACGAGCATCAGACCTTTGGCTTCCGGATTGTCGATGCGGATTCCTCCGAGTGTGAAGTATTCTTTTGAGATGATTTCTTTCTCCACGGCGATTCCGTCTAATCCGGCGGTCTCTCCCTGCAAGAGCTTGGTTATCTCGGAAGGAGAAAGGGAATGGTTGTAGACCTGAATGTCGCTGAGATAAAAGGTGGTGCGGCTGTTCAAGGTGTGCTGGGGTTTGCCGATATAAGTCAGCAGTCGGTTGGCAGGAATCATTTCCGCCATCTCTCTTGATGGACCTCCGCCAACCATTTTGCCGTCGATATAGAGCGAAACTTCATCCTCGTCGGAAGTGATTGCCACGTGTGTCCATTCATTTTCAAGCTTGGAATCGCAGGCAATTTCCGCCCTGTTGCCACGGGATGTCGCCACCAAACGGGCAACGCCCCCCTCATTTGGAGAGAAGTACAGGCAATCATCCTCTCCATGTCCCGTAGAGAAAAGCTGGGTGCCGTCGTTTGAGACATAGTTTCTCACCCACATGCCGATCGTAAAACCGTCGCTCCCAAGAATTGAATACGGGAGTTGCAGCCAGCGCGACTGCCGGAGGGTAAGCGCGCGGCTTCCTTCCGTGCGTCCATCCGCATAAGCCTCTTGTCCGTTTAATTTCAAGGAGAAAGCATCTTCGCTTTTGCAATCAAGACTGCCGTCGAGCATGCACCTTGCCAGCAAGGTTTCCTTTCCTGTCGCAGCCACTTCAATAGGCTCGCAAGCCGATGAACGGTTGCCCGAAGCATCCTCAGCGAGGATTTTGTAGAGATACGTTTCTCCGGCTTCGATTGTATTATCGATAAAAGAGCCGTTGCCAAGTCCGCGGGCTATGGTGTTGAATTTTTCAGAGCCTTTCCCCGCTCTCAATACATTGTATTTCAATCCCTCGACTGCATCCCATGAAAGTGCCACCGATGCCGTGCCGGAAGAGGCTTTTAATCCGGTGGGCGTGTCGATGTCTCGAAATTCCACGCTTTCTCTTTTCGGGATGAAACGCCATTTCTGCGTCGGAGCGTCGCTGCGAGGATTCTGCACGAGCTGCGCTCCGTCGGTTCCCCCGGATGGTTCGAGATAAAGGGCGCTGTGCTTGTTGCGGATGTGGAAAAAGCCGTCGCCGTCATATTCGAGTGCCCATTGCTGCACGGCTGCGTCCGAGGCTCCATAGGCAATGACTTTACCTCCCGGCTCGAGATTCCAGTTGCAGTTGTCGAGAGCCTGTCCGTCGGATGAATTCTTAATGAAAAAATAGCTGAAATCGCCGCCCTGAGTCATCGGCACGGGCGTAACGTCCCATTGCTGAGATGGATGCGCCACATATGCGGATTGGACGATGTTTGTCATGTTGGCGGTCGTCCCATTCTCCCCGCCTACTGCGAGATGGCTGGCTGCATTGACGATTGTGTACGTGCCGTCGATTTCCGGAGCTATGTCTTCACCTTGGCTAATCTCGAGCACGGTCTCGGCATTGCGTTGCAGTTCGGTCTGGTAGCCGCCCTGAGGGTCGCCGGGCAAAAATGCCGTGTATTCGCGAAGGGGGCCCTTGCCGTTGACGAATATGTCGCCCGAAAGCGATACGAAATGGAAAGAGGAGGGACGGGCCTGGCGTTCGGAGCATCCAAGGAATGCCTGCACGTTCCCGGAAGGGGCGCGATAGACTGAAGCCGCCGACCATGCATAGCGGTTCTCGGCATAACCGAGACGTTCCCCGAAACTTGCCTTGCAGAATTCTCCACGGGCATGTTCGGCCGTGCCCCACCATATTCCTGTCTGCATACCATATTCCACGCCCACCATAGCTTCCATTACGTTGTGGAGCTCGTCGGCGGTGGCATATTTTCCGTCAGCCCTGACCCGGGCGAAGAAATCGGCATAATGATCGAAGTCCCCCGCGAGCTGATGCGTGTTTCCCTCGTCGAGGTGTTCCTTCAGCTTGTCGTACCATGGAAGCGCCTCGTCGCAATTAAGGGTGTTGCCCCCGCTTATCCTGATGTCGCGAAAAAGGGGATACGTATCGAGATCTTTCAGCCGACGGTTGATCTTATCAAAGACTTCGATGGGAGTGCCGTTCCAGAAATAGTCGGGCTCATTGAATGGCGCGGCCGACACCACCTTATAGCCGGCCTTCGTCACGGCTTGGGCCGTGGCATCGATAAGCAGTGCATAATTGTCGGCAACTGACTCCGGATCGCCAATGTAATTGTTGTCGGCATCCAGTCCTCCATAAATCTCTTTGATCGTTGGCTCCCCGCCGTCAAGGTTGAGCGCGATGTCAACTTTCTTCCCAATCAGACCGACAGTCTCAAGCCTCTTGTCGAGGTTTTTCTGAAGGGATTCCGGCAAGACTCCCTTCTGCGTGATTTGCGCCCATGGCTGGAAAGAGACGCGAGCCACGCCGATGATGTCGCTACCGGTGTATCTGACTCCCCGGAGCATATTTGCGTAGTCGTTCCATGCGGTGTCGAATCCCCATAAGATAGGAAGTTTCTTTCCGATAGCGTCCGTGGCGAAGAAAAGTTGGCGGTCGGCGTTCGCCGGGATTTGATATAAATCCCAGGCTGAAGGCGCAGTCTCCGCTTTGGAGGAGAGGGCGAGGGGGAGGGTCAGCGACAGAAAGAGCAAAGCCCGTTTCGATAATTGGTTGATCATGGTCAGGTTGGATTGAGGGGATTATGAGTTTATTGGCGGTATGTTTGACGGTATTAGGAATGACGGATTCGAGGTCAGACGGCAGGAGAATATCCTTTTATGAGAGATTCGACATCTTCGGCTGAGGCGGAGAAAGGCCCTTTTGAGGCGAGTTTTATCGTGCACATTGCGGCAGCGAAAAGCCCGGCTTCATAATAGGAAGCTCCTCGGCTGCGCTGATAGAGATAGCCGGCCATGTATGTGTCGCCGCATCCCGTGGCGTCGACAAGGTCGGTCGGAGGCAGGGCCGGAATGTCGATGAAATTCCCCTCCGCGTATATCAGCGAACCCTTATCGCCCAGCGTCAGAAGTACCTCCCTGCATCCCCATTCTGCAAGAACGAGAGCGGCCTTGCGCGGGTCGGATTCTCCTGTCAGCACTTCCATCTCCTTTTCATTGGCCTTTAGAATGCCGATATAGGGCATTGCCTCGCGCTTCAGGTCGTAGTCCACCGCCACGACCTCCTCTCCGACTACCTTCCTGAGATAGCCCTGCACGTCGGCAGAGACCATCCCTTTGGCTGCCAACGCCTTGATGGCTTCGAGGCTGAAATCGTCGGCCAAAAGGGTGCCGAGATGGAAGATACGTGCGTTGATGCTGTCGAGCGAAGCGGGAGTAAACGGGTCGGCCTTGGCGAGGACGCGCTGAGTGCGGTCGTTCATATTCTCTCCGTATTTGTTTTCAAAGAACACGGAATACTTGCTGGGAAGCGCCACCACGTCGATGCCGTCGAGACGCAATTCATCCACAACCCCAAGTTCTGATTCTCCTACGGCCGTCACGAGCAGGAATCCATCGTGTTCAAGGTTCTTTAATGCCTTGGCGAAATAGAAGGCGGTCCCTCCGGGCATGTGTGCGGTAAACCTGGGGGTTATCACTCGGTCGAGGGTTATATGTCCGATGCAGCAGATGTCGGCGCATCGGTTGTCGGTGTTGGTCATATTCATTTTTTTGATTTCAAGATACTCGATGCAAAAATCAGGACAACGCCATAGGCTATTGCCGGAACGATAAATGCGAACGACATTGAGGTATGGTCGGCGGTCAGTCCCATCAGGAATGTGCCGACAGCCCCGCCAATCGGGGTCATCATGAGGAAAGAGGAGGCCATTTTCACTGATTTCCCTGCGTTGACAATCGTCAGGGCAAAAATCGTCGGGAACATGATTGCCTCAAAAGCATAGCAGGCGAAGAGCCCGGCCTTCGATACCCATCCGGCGTCCATCGTCACGGCCACGGCTCCGGCCACGGTCATGACGGCGCATACGAAAAGCACTTTTTCCGCCGCCACCTTGCTCATTATCCAGCTCCCGCCTACACGAGCAGCCATAAAGAGCCCGAGTGCCCCAAAAGAGAGCACTACCGAGGCTGCCGCCTTGTCCATCCATCCGTCGGACGTGGCATAGTTGATGAAAAGACTGTTGATGGAGATCTCCGCTATCTCGTAGCAGAAAAGGGCGAAAAGTCCGGCACGGAACCGGGGATTCTTCGGCTCAAGCCGAAAACCCGGTGCATGAATTTTGAGAAAAGTGTTAAATTTGTGGCATGAAAACCGCAGATGCAATATGGATGTGCCTCCCTGAAGGGCTGGACGAGCTATTTGAGATGGTGCGCTTCGAGCGCACGGAACAGTCTTATGACATATGGCTTGACGAAAAGAAGAAACTGTCTGATGAAGACTATCGTAATCCAAATATCGTAGCGCGAGGCTATACGGATTACGTTACGATACAGGACTATCCGATGCGCGGACGGCCTGTGTTTCTTCACATGCGCAAGAACAAGTGGTGGGACAAGCAGACCAACGAAATCTTCAGCTACAATCTCGAGCTTCCCAACGATGAAGGAACACGACTCAGTGCCGAGTTCGTGGCTTTTTTTAAAGACGAAGGTGGAGACGACAGCCCTGTCGATTAAACAGATAGCGCAGATGTACTGCGTCAACGGCAAACATTTTGCCGACTTGTACCGCAATAAGATAAGCGGTTACGCCGACTGGTGCGAACAGGAGCTTGGCTGTGGGTTCTATTTCAACGCCGATAATATCGGCCCTTACATGAGCCTTGACGAGACGTGTCTGAGCAACGGCGAGGTATGGACGTTCCTGACCAACAAGGACGGCCACGGAGGCAAGGGAACACTTGCGGCAGCCATTCCCGGCACAAAGAGTGACGAGATCATATCAATCCTCGTCAGTGCGATGGGACGCTCCGTCAGACGCAGGGTCAAGGAAGTGACCTGCGATCTTTCGCCATCAATGATGCTCATAGCCGCGGAAGTGTTTTACAACGCCCATGTGGTCAACGACCGTTTTCATGTCCAACAGGTCTATAATGAGGCCGTTGACGAAATCCGTATTGATATTCGCCGTCAGCTTATCGCAGAGGAAAACAACCGCGACAAGTCCGAACCGCCGGTAACGTGCTCCAACGGAGAGACCATGCGCCAGATACTGGCCCGCAGCAAACACACTCTGATGATGTCGCAGAACAAATGGACTGACATACAGCGCCATCGCGCCAACATACTGTTCAAATACTATCCAATATTGAAGGCTGCATACAGCCTTGCGATGGAGCTGCGCAAGATTTTCAATGCTAAAATCTCACCGACAAAAGCCATGGGGCGGATGAACAAGTGGTATGAAAAGGTAATGGCTCTTGGTAACAACAACTTCCGCTCGGTAATCAAAACATTCAGGAACCACGCTCCAACCATCCTGAACTACTTCCGCCGTCGTGCGACCAATGCCTCCGCCGAGGCATTCAACTCTAAAGTCAAAATCTTTCGCTCACAAATGCGTGGTGTCCGAGACCGAGACTTCTTCATCTTCCGACTGGTCAAACTCTACGCCTAAAAATTTAACACTTCTAATTGCCCAATTTAACATATGCACCGTGCTTTCGGCTTGACCCGATTCGGCTCAAGCCGAAAACCCGGTGCATGAATTTTGAGAAAAGTGTTAAATTTGTGGCATGAAAACCGCAGATGCAATATGGATGTGCCTCCCTGAAGGGCTGGACGAGCTATTTGAGATGGTGCGCTTCGAGCGCACGGAACAGTCTTATGACATATGGCTTGACGAAAAGAAGAAACTGTCTGATGAAGACTATCGTAATCCAAATATCGTAGCGCGAGGCTATACGGATTACGTTACGATACAGGACTATCCGATGCGCGGACGGCCTGTGTTTCTTCACATGCGCAAGAACAAGTGGTGGGACAAGCAGACCAACGAAATCTTCAGTTACAATCTCGAACTACCCAATGAGGAAGGGACACGACTCAGCGCCGAGTTCGTGGCTTTTTTTAATATGAAGGTGGAGACGACAGCCCTGTCGATTAAACACATAGCGCAGATGCACTGCGTCAACGGCAAATATTTCGCTGACCTGTACCGCAATAAGCTTAGTGGATACGCAGAGTGGTGCAAGAACGAACTCTGCTGCGGGTTTTACTTCAACGGCGCGAACATCGGCCCGTACATGAGCCTCGACGAGACCTGTCTTAGCAACGGCGAGGTATGGACATTCCTCACAAACAAAGACGGTCACGGAGGTCGCGGGACGCTGGCAGCCGCCATACCGGGGACGAAAAGCGACGAGATAATATCGATACTAGTCGGCGCGATGGGCAAATCATTGAGACGCAGGGTCAGGGAAGTGACCTGCGACCTGTCGCCATCGATGATGCTGATAGCCGCCGAGGTATTCTACAACGCCCATGTTGTCAACGATCGCTTCCATGTGCAGCAGGTATACAACGAGGCCGTTGACGAGATACGTGTCGACATCCGGCGCAAGCTCATAGCTGAAGACAACAGCCGTGACAAATCAGAGCCTCCGGTTACATATTCCAACGGCGAAACCATGCGCCAGATACTCGCCCGCAGCAAGCACACCCTGATGATGGCACAGAACAAATGGACTGACACACAGCGTCATCGCGCCAACATCCTGTTCAAATACTATCCAATATTGAAGGCTGCATACAGCCTTGCGATGGAGCTGCGCAAGATTTTCAATGCTAAAATCTCACCGACAAAAGCCATGGGGCGGATGAACAAGTGGTATGAAAAGGTAATGGCTCTTGGTAACAACAACTTCCGCTCGGTAATCAAAACATTCAGGAACCACGCTCCAACCATCCTGAACTACTTCCGCCGTCGTGCGACCAATGCCTCCGCCGAGGCATTCAACTCTAAAGTCAAAATCTTTCGCTCACAAATGCGTGGTGTCCGAGACCGAGACTTCTTCATCTTCCGACTGGTCAAACTCTACGCCTAAAAATTTAACACTTCTAATTGCCCAATTTAACATATGCACCGTGCTTTCGGCTTGACCCGATATTCGCCGTCAGCTTATCGCAGAGGAAAACAACCGCGACAAGTCCGAACCGCCGGTAACGTACTCCAACGGCGAGACCATGCGCCAAATACTGGCCCGCAGCAAACACACTCTGATGATGTCGCAGAACAAATGGACTGACATACAGCGCCATCGCGCCAACATACTGTTCAAATACTGGCTCAAGCCGAAAACCCGGTGCATGAATTTTGAGAAAAGTGTTAAATTTGTGGCATGAAAACCGCAGATGCAATATGGATGTGCCTCCCTGAAGGGCTGGACGAGCTATTTGAGATGGTGCGCTTCGAGCGCACGGAACAGTCTTATGACATATGGCTTGACGAAAAGAAGAAACTGTCTGATGAAGACTATCGTAATCCAAATATCGTAGCGCGAGGCTATACGGATTACGTTACGATACAGGACTATCCGATGCGCGGACGGCCTGTGTTTCTTCACATGCGCAAGAACAAGTGGTGGGACAAGCAGACCAACGAAATCTTCAGTTACAATCTCGAACTACCCAATGAGGAAGGGACACGACTCAGCGCCGAGTTCGTGGCTTTTTTTAATATGAAGGTGGAGACGACAGCCCTGTCGATTAAACACATAGCGCAGATGCACTGCGTCAACGGCAAATATTTCGCTGACCTGTACCGCAATAAGCTTAGTGGATACGCAGAGTGGTGCAAGAACGAACTCTGCTGCGGGTTTTACTTCAACGGCGCGAACATCGGCCCGTACATGAGCCTCGACGAGACCTGTCTTAGCAACGGCGAGGTATGGACATTCCTCACAAACAAAGACGGTCACGGAGGTCGCGGGACGCTGGCAGCCGCCATACCGGGGACGAAAAGCGACGAGATAATATCGATACTAGTCGGCGCGATGGGCAAATCATTGAGACGCAGGGTCAGGGAAGTGACCTGCGACCTGTCGCCATCGATGATGCTGATAGCCGCCGAGGTATTCTACAACGCCCATGTTGTCAACGATCGCTTCCATGTGCAGCAGGTATACAACGAGGCCGTTGACGAGATACGTGTCGACATCCGGCGCAAGCTCATAGCTGAAGACAACAGCCGTGACAAATCAGAGCCTCCGGTTACATATTCCAACGGCGAAACCATGCGCCAGATACTGGCCCGCAGCAAGCACACCCTGATGATGGCACAGAACAAATGGACTGACACACAGCGTCATCGCGCCAACATCCTGTTCAAATACTATCCAATATTGAAGGCTGCATACAGCCTTGCGATGGAGCTGCGCAAGATTTTCAATGCTAAAATCTCACCGACAAAAGCCATGGGGCGGATGAACAAGTGGTATGAAAAGGTAATGGCTCTTGGTAACAACAACTTCCGCTCGGTAATCAAAACATTCAGGAACCACGCTCCAACCATCCTGAACTACTTCCGCCGTCGTGCGACCAATGCCTCCGCCGAGGCATTCAACTCTAAAGTCAAAATCTTTCGCTCACAAATGCGTGGTGTCCGAGACCGAGACTTCTTCATCTTCCGACTGGTCAAACTCTACGCCTAAAAATTTAACACTTCTAATTGCCCAATTTAACATATGCACCGTGCTTTCGGCTTGACCCCAAATACTATCCAATATTGAAGGCTGCATACAGCCTTGCGATGGAGCTGCGCAAGATTTTCAACGCTAAAATCTCACCGACAAAAGCCATGGGGCGGATGAACAAGTGGTATGAAAAGGTAATGGCTCTTGGTAACAACAACTTCCGCTCGGTAATCAAAACATTCAGGAACCACGCTCCAACCATCCTGAACTACTTCCGCCGTCGTGCGACCAATGCCTCCGCCGAGGCATTCAACTCTAAAGTCAAAATCTTTCGCTCACAAATGCGTGGTGTCCGAGACCGAGACTTCTTCATCTTCCGACTGGTCAAACTCTACGCCTAAAAATTTAACACTTCTAACTGCCCAATTTAACATATGCACCGCCATTTCGGCTTGACCCAAAATTTGCTGAAAGATTTGCTGAAAACTTACCGTTTTTGGACGTGTTTTACCCTGTTTTACCCTTGGATTGTTGGGGATATTCATAAGGGAAAGGAGTTGATTTAGCTTTGTAAATTGCTAAGAATCAACTCCTTTTCTTTTGTCGGGGTGAAAGGATTCGAACCTTCGACCCCCTGCTCCCAAAGCAGGTGCGCTAACCGGACTGCGCTACGCCCCGAATGGCCTTTCGGCTTTTCTGAGTGCAAAATTAGTTATTTTTTATTATCCGGGCAAATTTTTTAGAATATTTTTGTCGGTGTAGAGTCAAGTGGCAAGTGCAAAATTAGCAAATCATTCGGAAGAACTCAATTTTCGGTGTTGAAAAACCTAATTTTTTTCTCGGTCTCTCATTGATTTGGTACTGAACTTTGTTAAGTTGATCCTGGGAGACAAGTCTGAAATCAGTGCCTTTCGGGAAATATTCTCGCAATATCTTGTTCATGTTTTCAATCGCGCCCTTTTGCCCTGAGCAATACGGGTCTGCGAAATAAACGGTACAGTCCAAGGCGTTACAGATATTCTTGTGATTCATAAACTCAACACCATTGTCTGTTGTAATGGTGTGTACAAACTGCTTGTATGGCAGTAATAATCGAATGACAGCTTCCTCAACATCGGCCGGTTTCTTAGATGGGAGCTTTGTCTGAATGAAGAAGTTCCGGCTACGTTCGATTATGGTCAGGACAGCACTTTTCTGTTCGGCTCCGACTACCAGATCCATTTCCCAGTCTCCAAATCTTTTGCCGTCGGCCTCGGCCGGACGGTCATGGATTGAAACCCTGTCTGGTATCATGGATTTTCCTGCCGTCTTGTATGGCTTGGCCTGATGTCTGCGATGTTTCATTCCATGATGCGTGTACTGGCTATACTTCTCAAGGTCTGACCTTATTTCCTGATATATACGTTCATGGGATATCTGTATGCCCTCCAGTTTGAGTTTGCCGGATATCTGTTCGGGAGACCATCTTTTCTCGACAAGCAGCTTCATGGCACGTTCCAGAACACCGGGCTTGAGCGCTGTGTTCCTAACTATACGCTCCCGTCTTTCCTTCGCCATCTCATTTGCCAGCCCGGGACTGTAGCCGCCTCTCTTGTTACGGTTGCGTTTGAGTTCGCGACAGACGGTAGACGCCGCAATCTTTTTTGCGGGAGCCGTATTTCCTTTTAATGCCGCCTCTTCTTCGCGAAGGCGGTTCAACTCGTCTGCTATGGCCTGAAGCGAAGAACCATTTTGGCGCATGGCAGAAATTGTGTATCTTTGCGCAAGGGTTAATTGATTGTACATGAGCAATACAAAATTAATTAATCTTCGGGAGACTTCGGTCTCCCTTTTTGTTTTTTTGTATTGCCACTATGGGAAAGGTTTTCTTAGCCATGGCCGCCGTCTAAAATTATGAAAACGGAGCTGCCGCAAGACAGCCCCGTCTGTTTCCACGATTTCAGCGTGGCGGATGAATCTATTGCTTGGTCGAGTTGCTCCTCAGCAGGGCTCGCCTCCTCTTCGATCCACGGGGCAAAGTTAACACTTTCCCTTGAATCTACATCATTTAGACTCCATAACGTTGCACTTCGTTTTGGAATCTACAATATTTTTGTCGGTAAAATTTGCCAACCAGACAAAATTAGGTCTTTATTTGTCTATGAGTCAACCTGATGGCGATAGATGGCTTTACAATTTGCCTACGACTTTTTGAAGAGGGAGGGGATGAGATTGATCAGGTTGCGGAAAGCCGACTTTTTCTTTTCCTTTTGAGGCTTTTCGTTATCCTTGTTGTCTTCCTCTTCAGCATGAATCTCCTCTTCGATAGTGTCTTCGTCTGCGGTCACTCCATTCTCCTCCGCTGAGCCTTTTTTATCGATTGGTTCTTCCTCACGAGCAATTCTCTCTCTGAATCCTACCGTCTCCGACGATAGGATTGTTTCAGATATCTCGATGGGTTCAGAGTCATGATTCTCAGCGTCGGCAGACTTAGATATTTCAAGTTCATGCACCGCTGAGGCTTCATCCTTAGCCAACGCTTCGACATTGGCAGGATCCTCATATTTCTTATCCCTTCCCGATGAAGAATCTTTATCTCCATGATTTGCCGACTCAAGGTCTTGACTTGCAAGATGAGTAGGCTCTTCATTGGAAACAGAGTCAACTCTCCCCTTCAAAGAAGAGGTTTTATCGTTGTCTACGGTTATATCCCTGTGCCTGCCTAAAAGAACAATCTCTTCCGCGCCTATAAGTTTTGATTTCCTCTTGGATTCGGTCTTTGCATTTTCCTTTCTTTTGGATTTTGGTTTTGCTTGCTCCGAATCTTTTCCAGAAGACGTGGCCTTGCCTTTTTCAGCATCCTTAGTCAAATCTTTTTCAGCATCCTTCGCCTTGTCTCTCTCAGTAGGAAGGGTCTTATCATTTTCAGATATTTTCGTTTTTCTCTTCCGAGAAGTTGTAGTTTTGTCTTTCTCCGAAGAAATTGACTTGTCTTTTTCGGTGGAAGAAGTTTTGTCTTTCCCAACGGAAGAAGTCTTGTCTTTCTCCGAATCCGTTGCCTTGCTTTTTTTCGGAGTTGCTTTCTTGTCTTTTTCAGCAACTGCTTGCTTTTCACGAGTAGAGAATTTCTTCTTTTGCTCCGATTCGGTCAGCTCCCGTTTAGTCCGGGATTTTTTTTTTGACGCATCCGGATTACCGTTGCGTTCATAGAAGCGTTTCCTTGCCAATGCGGCACGAGCGATGTAGGATGGAATTTTCAGTTCGCTTTCAAGAGTCTGATACGCATTTTCTGGATCTTTCTCGAAAGTGGAAAGGACAACGACATATTCTTCCTCAGTCATGAGTCGGCTGAAATCAGAAATTTTGTCTTCATCCACCCATTTCACGAGATGGCCGTAGGTCGTTGATAAGTTAATACCCTTGATTTCCGCAATCTGATGCGGGTCGCGTCCGGAGTTATATAGAAGCAGGGATTCTTTTTGGCTTGTCCCAACGGGTATGCCGCTTTTCAGTCCATCGAACTTCCTTATCGTAGGGAGGAAAAGTTTTCCATATTTCACGGCCTTCAAGACGCCGATTCCGGTGACGTCGAGCATGGCGTCAAGGTCGTGCGGACGCTTCGCCACCATGTCAAGAAGCGTTGCGTCGCCGAATATGACATAGGCCGCTACATTCTCTTCGATGGATATCTCTCTGCGCAGCTGCTTTAGCTTGGTGAGCAATTGTTCTTCCGGAGATATGTCGATTCTTTCTGAAGAGGCATCGCCCGCCTGCTTTTTTGCGTATTTAGGTTCTTCATAGGTGGATAGCATAATCTGCTGCTCGCCGCGCACCACTTTCATTCCAAGTGGAGTGGGGCGCAGGTGGAACATATCTTCATAAGCCACCTCCAAAAGGCCGAGCTGAATCATCTGAAGAATATAGTTGTGCCATTTCCTGGAGTCGATGTCGCGTCCGGCCCCGTAAGTCTTGATCTTGTCGTAGTCCTTCTTGATTATTTCCGAACGGTTGGAGCCTCTCAGGATGTCGATAATCATATTCAGAGCTTCGTTGGCGTTGACTCTGATGACCGCACTCAAGGCCTTCTGGGCCAATACGGTGCCATCAAATTTTTCACGCGGGCTCCGGCAGTTGTCGCAGTTGCCGCAATCGCATACCGACTCCTCGCTGAAATAGCTCAACAGGATTCTGCGTCGGCAGACAGTAGCCTCCGCATACCTCTGCATGAAATCAAGCTTCTCGCTGTTGATTTCCTTTTGACCTGATTGCTCCACGAAATTCCGCCGCATGATTACGTCGGCGTAATTATAGAACAAGATGGTTTCGGCCGGCAGTCCGTCGCGCCCGGCCCTGCCTATCTCCTGATAATAGCTTTCGATATTGCCGGGAATATTGTTGTGGACCACCCAACGGATATTGCTTTTGTCTATACCCATGCCAAAGGCTATAGTGGCGCAAATGACCTGAATATCGCCGTTGACGAATGCTTTCTGAGCCATATCCCTCTGCTGGGGAGTGAGCCCTGCATGATAGCAAGCCGAACGATAGCCCATTTTTGAGAGCGATTCGTGCATGTCTTCCGTCTTGCGCCTGCTCAGGCAATAGACAATGCCGGAGTCCATATGATATTTGTCGATAAGGTCTCCGATAATTTTCAATCTCTGTTTCTTGCCGGGATCAGGAATAACGCTCAAAGAGAGATTGGGGCGGTCGAACGATCCGACCCATAGGAACGGGTCCTTGAGGTTGAGAGCGGAGGCTATGTCGCCTCTGGTCAGGCGGTCGGCCGTGGCCGTAAGGGCCATGACGGGCACTGAAGGGAGTTTTGATTTGATTGCCCTGAGCGAGGTGTAGACAGGTCGGAAGTCATGTCCCCATTGGGATATGCAGTGGGCTTCGTCGATGGCCACGAAACTGATCGGCAATGCAGCCATGATGGCGTCGAATTCCCCCATAAGTCGCTCGGGAGAGATGTAGACTATCTTGTAGTCGCCTTTTATTGCCCTGCTGATTATCTCCCGGTTGACATATTCATCTTGATTGGAATGGATGGCCACGGCCGGAATGCCGTTGGCCTGAAGGGCCGACACCTGGTCGACCATCAAGGCGATAAGCGGGGAGACAATTATGGTGCATCCCGGAAGAAGCATGGCCGGGATTTGATAGCAGATGGATTTGCCGCCTCCTGTGGGCATAAGGACCACTGCGTCCTTGCCCTCCAGCACGCTTGAGATGGCCTCCCATTGTCCGGGCCGGAAGGAGGAATAGCCATAATATTTTTTTAAAATTTCAAGAGCCTTCTGCATATCAAAAAACAATTTACGAGGATGCGTTCGGTTTATGCCGCCGAGATATGGTTTATTGTGGAATATTTATGGTTTTTTCGCTGAATTCATAAGAATTTCGGCAATTTGCCAATCAAGTGGCGTATCGAGGTCAATGCTCCTTTGGCGGGGCATTGGTGAAGGGATTATTCTTTTAAACGATGATAAGGGGCCATTGCGAAGGGAATCGACAGTCATTACGTAGACGGCTCCGTTGTACTCCCAGACTTTTGGCGCGTCTTGTCGTCGCGTTAACTTTCCGTCGCCTTTCGATATGTGGAGCATCCCCTTTTCGTCTGTCTCGAAAGCGTTGTAATATGGATTTGCGCCGGCTTCGCACACGCTGACGACCATGTCTATGCCCGGATGCCATAGGGAAATGGCGTCAAGGATGTCGGAAGTGGCGCGCAAAGGCGAAGTCGGCTGAAGCAGTACGACCCTTTCAAAGTCTGTCCCCATTTTGTGGAACTCGTCGAGGGCATGGATAATTACGTCGTAGGATGAAGCTGTGTCGGTGGCAAGGGAATCTGGTCTCATGAACGGGACAAAATCCCCGATAGAGGCTACGGTTTGCCGGATTTTTTCAGAATCTGTGGAAACGAAGATTTTGTCGTCACGCCCGGCGCATTTAATGGCCTGACCGACGGCGCGGCTCACCAAAGGGATGCCGCAAAAAGGCTTGACATTCTTGTCGGGAATGCCCTTGCTGCCACCTCGGGCGGGAATCAACCATAGAGTCTTAGCCATTTCTTCGTTGGGTTATATATCGTTTAGCTCAAAGAAGATAGCTTCTTTGAAATATCGAGCCATAAGAGTGCCTGATGCCCAATCCCTGCAAGGATTGACCTCCTCTCCGAGTGTCTCTTTTATTATATAGTCGGAAATGGGGGCGCCGGCGTAGATCGAACAGATGACGCCTCCTCCGAGACGCGGGTTGACCTCCATCAGTAGATAGCGGTCGGCGTCAAGGTCGTGGAGAAACTGAAGGTTGACCGGCCCGCGCAAGGAAAACTTTTCGACCACCTCCCTTGACAATTCCTCAAGGATTTCGTTGCGGCACGTGCGGGTTCGGGTGGATTCCCCTCCCATGATTTCGAGACGTTCGCGGGGTACGGTCACGAGAATCTCGCCGGTCTTTGAAATGTAACAGTCTACGGTGTATTCCTTATGGTTTTCTATATATTCCTGAAGAAGATAGTTCTTCAGGTCGTTGAGATGCATAAGGTCGCCCATGTTCCTGAAAATATGAATGCCACGCGAAGAACCTCCCTTGCGGGGTTTTGCGATGGCGGGGACCTGTGCGTTTAAGACGGAATAAGTGCGGGGAATCGGCAACCCGGCCTCCTTGAACGACTTGGCAGCCTCGACCTTGTCGAAAAGATTGCTTGCAATCTCAAAATCCGTCACCGGGACAAACACGTCTGGCATCATGTCGCGACAGATGGATGCGATTTCAATGGCCCCGTTGACGAAGGGGAGGATGGCGTTGACATTATATTCGCACACCACCCGTTGAATATCGTCCACCACTCGCGGGTCGTCCCAGCGCAAGCCGCTGACCACTTTCGCCACCAAAGAGATCGGCACGTCTTCAGAGAGGTCGTAGCTCACGATTTTCACGTCATAGCCGATGCGTTTGCCGGAGCGTTTCAGAAGCTCGGCAAGAGAGACCCTGCGGGCTCCGCCAAGGAAAAGAATCGTGAGTTGCTGATTTTTCATTTATTGTAGATATTGGTTTTGTAGTTCTTAAGATGATTGCCGGTCGTAATCCAGTCGATGGTCCTTTTCAATCCCTCCTCAAGCGATATGCGGGGTTGCCATCCCGTCAGTCGCTTGATTTTCTCGTTGGACCCCAGCAATCGGAATACTTCGCTTCCTGCGGGCCTCAGTCTTTCCGGATCCGTGACCCATTCCACGTCGGCGTTCATAAGCGAAGCGATGGTCTCAAGGGTGGTCTGCATGCTGACCTCCCTTCCCGTGGCGATGTTGATTTCCTGTCCGGCTGCCTCTTGGCATTTGGCGATTTCGATAAATCCGCGGCATGTGTCGGCCACATAGTTGAAATCTCGCGTCGGCGACAGGTCGCCCACCTTTATGCTCCTTATTCCTGCTGCAATCTGGGAAATGATGGAGGGAATTATGGCTCTCGCGCTCTGTCGCGGCCCGTAGGTGTTGAATGGACGCACGATCGAGACGTTGAGTCCGAAAGCATTGTGGAAGCTCAGAGCTATGGCGTCGGCTCCTATTTTGGTCGCGGAGTAAGGGCTCTGCGGCTGTTTCGGGTGCTTTTCGTCGATGGGGACGTAGAGGGCTGTGCCATAGACTTCGGAAGTGGAGGTCACGAGCAGTCTGCGCGTCCCGGCCGCTCTGGCTGCCTGGCATATGTTGAGAGTGCCTTTTATATTGGTGTCGACATAACTGTCGGGAGCGACATAGCTATATGGGATGGCTATCAGGGCGGCAAGATGAAAGACCGTGTCGGCCCCTTCAAGAAGGCTGCTGCAAAAATCAGGGTCGCGAACGTCGCCCGCCACAATCGTTAGGTCGGGGTGGCTGATTCCTTCAAGCCAACCCCAGTTGTTGAAAGAGTTGTATTGCACGAGAGCCTTCACTCGGCATCCTTCCGAAAGCAAGGCTTCGGTCAGGTGGCTGCCGATAAATCCGTCGGCTCCGGTCACTACTACATTCTTCATATCCTTCGTTTCGGTTAAAGTCTTTGTGGTCAAGATTCGGGGAAATCACCCGTTTCGATGAACGTGTGTATGTGGCGGCGCTTCTTTTCTTCGAAAATCTCTGATATCTTGAAGAAAATCCCCGTCTCCTCCACATCTCCAAACTCATGGTTGATTGCCGTCCCGAAGACTTTCATCGTCGGGGAAAGCGACATATAAGCGTTGACGAGCGGCGGGATGTTTTGGCCGCGTTCCCGTGTGGCGTGGTTGAGAATCTTGTAGTCTTCCTTGAAACAGCTTCCCGTGAAAAGGCTTTGTATCTCCTCTGACTTGGCTTTGGAGTCAAGCTCCTCTATTGGAGTCACCAGATTGTCGGAATCGTGGAAATACTTGTGAAGGAAGCCCAAAAGCATGTCGCGGCATTCCGTCCCGTAGCGCGGATACATAGTCACTTTCCCGAAGAGATATTTTATCTGGGGATAAACGACGGTGAGGGCGCCAAGCCCGTCCCAAAGATTGTCGAGCACGTAGAGCGCTTTTGAATGGGATTTTGTGTTCTGGTAGTCGATTGCCACAAATGAACGCCCGAGCTCCAGCGTGAAGGGAAGGAGCTCATCGATGAATCTCTGCGAGAATGAGAACATATGGGAAGTGGCGATATTTGGCACGCCATCCACTATGCGGATGTCTTCGCCAAGTATAAACCTGTAGCCACCGACGATTTCCATGTCTTCCGGATCCCAGACCACGAGCTGGCGGCAGGGGGAGTCCATAGTGTCAAACTCGTCGATGTCGCAGGCAAGGCCCGTGCCTCCGCCGGCGTCGCGGAATGCTATCTCGCGCAGACGCCCTATCTCCCTCATGGTGTTGGGAGCGTTGAACGCGTCCACTACGTAGACTTCATTGACGCCCTTGTTGGCATGGCGCAAAAGCTTGTCGTGAGTCAATTCGCTCACAATCAAGTTTCTGTCAACACGATCAATTATTTTGTCCATCTTTTGATAATGCCTTTAGGCTATGGAATTTTTGCAAAATTAGTAAAAAAAAGCTACCGAGCAAAATAATTTGAGGGGCTATGAATACGGATTTGAATAAAATTGACTATTTTTGCGAGTTGAATGACACGTTCCGACGTATCGTGGGGAAAGAAAGCGTTAAACCGCAATGCTCCCGATGCGTCATATTACAATAAAGACCAAAACGCATATGAAGATAAAAAACGTATTGATAGCCGCGCTTGTCGCTACATCCTTCTTTTCAGGAATGGCCTATGCAGCCGGCAAGGATAAGGCAGGAATTAAAATGGAGGAATCGGTGCATGATTTCGGCATCATTAAGGAAGACGGAGGCCCCGTCAGCCATGAATTCCAGTTCGTCAACGATGGAGACGCCAATCTCGTGATCTTTGGCGCCCAGGTGGAGTGCGGTTGCACCACCCCCGAATTTCCGCGCCAGCCGATAGCCCCGGGGAAAAAAGGAAAAATCAAAGTGACCTACAATCCTCTCGGCCGTCCGGGGTCTTTCGACAAGGTCGTGACCATCAAAAGCAACGGCAAGTCAGGCAAGGTCCGGTTGAAAGTCAAGGGGAGGGTAATGCCCAAGAAAGATTGACGTCGTATGCGATACGATAGATCCATGCCACGACGGCTGCTTTCGTTCCTCTTGCTGTCCATTACTTATTTCGGTGTTTTCGCCGAGATTGAATGGCTGGCTGATGAATATAATTTCGGCACTTTCAAGGAGGCTGACGGCCCGGTCAAGGGGAGCGTGGCTTTTGTCAACAAAGGCCCGGGTGCGACCTTCATCGGAAGGGTGCGCCCCGGTTGCGGATGCACTTCAGCCTCATATCCCCATCGCATGATTGAGCCCGGCGACACCGCAGTCATAGAATTCACGTATAATCCTGCCGGGCGTCCCGGGCGTTTCGATAGAAGTGTAAAGATTTACACCGGGGATGACAACGACTTGAAGACCATCCGCATCTTAGGCACGGTCATAGGCGACAACACGACCTTGGAATCTGTCTTCCCCTTTAAAAAAGGCAACTTGCGCTTTGATTCTTCCATAGTGGCTGCCGGAGAAATCCGGAAAGGGGAGAAGAGAAACCTTTTCATCAACTGCTATAATGATGGGAAAGATACGGTCATGCCATCTTTCGACAATCCGTCGAAATCCTTGGATATAGAATCATCCACCGAAAGTATAGCCCCCGGAGAGATTGCCACCATCAGATTGCGACTCAATACGGAAGAGGAGAGCTGCGGTCCGGTAAAGCATATGGTAGGGATTTCAGATGGTGTGGATTCCCCATTGCAGGTAGAAGTAAGGGCCATTGTCGTTGCCGACACCAGGGGCATGACAGCTGAGGAGATTGACAACGGACCCAGAGCCTACCTTCTGCCGGAATTTGTGGATTTAGGCAAAGTCGAAAACGGGAAGCTGATTAAATTCGAATTCAAGATACTCAATGAAGGGAAATCTGAGATGAAGGTGGAGAGGGTCTATTGCGAAGATTCGGCAGTAGTCATCTCCCGGTTCCCTGAAAAGGTAAGAAAGGGGAAAAAAGGAAAAGTGGAAGGCTCGCTCAATGTGGAGGGTCTTAAGAAGGGTCCTTTCAGAATAAAGGTTGAGGTCGTGACCAACGACTTGCTCCATCCCGTGCGTACCGCAAATATAGTAGGAATCAGAAACTGAAAAAAAAGAACCTTAGATATGCAACACCCTGAGAACGAAAACCAATATAAAGGACTGCAGGTGAACTCCGGAGTGGGTTCGCAGCCAAGTGTCAATCCGTATAGGAATCTGCGCCGCGTGCGAAGGAGGGAATTAAGCGTCAGCGATTATGTGGAGGGTATCCGCAAGGGCGACGTAAGTGTGCTTGGGCGGGCTGTCACCCTCGTAGAGAGTATGACGGAGCGCGACCAGGCGATAGCCCAGGAGGTGATTGAGAAATGTTTGCCCTACACGGGCGACTCCCGACGTATTGGAATAACGGGCGTACCCGGAGCCGGGAAGTCTACCTCAATAGATGTCTTCGGGCTTCACGTGCTCCGTCAGGGGCACAAGCTTGCCGTGCTTGCCATCGACCCCAGCAGCGAGCGCACTAAAGGCAGCATCCTTGGCGACAAGACCAGGATGGAGAAGCTCTCCCAGCAGCAAGATGCCTTTATACGTCCCTCCCCCTCGGCAGGGTCGCTCGGAGGTGTGGCAAGGAAGACGAGGGAGACGATCGTATTGTGTGAGGCTGCCGGCTACGACACGATTTTCGTGGAGACAGTCGGAGTGGGGCAGAGTGAGACGGCCGTGCATTCCATGGTGGATTTCTTTCTGCTCATTCAGCTTGCCGGCACTGGCGACGAGTTGCAGGGCATAAAGCGAGGCATAATGGAGATGGCCGACGGAATCGTCATAAACAAGGCTGACGGCGACAATGTGGAGCGTGCGAAACTTGCCGCAGCCCAATTCAGGAATGCTTTGTTTCTGTTTCCCCCGGCCCCCAGCAAGTGGAAACCGGAAGTGCTCACGTATAGCGGCTACTATGAACTCGGGATAGACCTTGTCTGGGACATGATCGACCGTTATTTCGAATTTGTCAAGAAAAACGGCTATTTCGAGCACCGACGCCATGAGCAGGCTCGCTACTGGATGATGGAGACCATCGACGAGCAGCTCCGCAACCATTTCTATCACACCCCCGAAGTTTCTGCCCTTCTCGAACAGAAGGAGCTGCGAGTGCTCAACAACGAGCAATCATCCTTCACCGCCGCCAAAGACGTCCTCGACTTCTACTTCAAAAAACTGAAATCATAGCTCTCCAGGTTAAAACTATAAAGAAGGGGGCATAGCTCTAAAAGCTATTTCCCCTTCTTTGCGTATTTCCTGTTCAATCCATGCCTGGAAAAGAGACTCACCAGTTCTGTCACTTTATCCGGATCAAATCGCCGTCGTCAAATCCGGTTGTTACGATACGTTTGCCGATGAAACGGTTGATACGGGTGCCGATGAAGCGGTTGATTATCCCGCCATCAGAAGTCAGAATCTCTTTCAGGGCTTCAACAATGTCATTCTGGAAGGTTTCCCAATCCATCGACTCAAATACATCTCCGGTCAGCATCAGGTAATCATCGGGAATCTCATACGCCGGTTCGCATGCCCAGTCGCTGTCTTCCTCGTCATACTCGTCAGAGCCGCATAGATATACGCCGTAGCCGCCATCGGTCTCAAACATACCTATGTTAACCGCCACTATATCCTTCGGAAGGGTGTTGCCCGTAGCAATACTCTTTAGCCATTCTTCCAATCTTTCCTTAATTCCTTTCATTTTTTCGGGTTTATTATTTGTCCAAACACCAGACAGGACATAATTCTATCCCGCCTGTCATCTTTCTTTTTTTTCATTTCCTTCCCTACCGTCTCCGACACCACGAGACTCGTGCAAAAACTATCTAAATTGAAAATATCCAAATCTTTAATCTTGTGATAATCCAAAACCGGTTTTATAATAGAATCTGTGCCTGCTATATACACAGAGTTTTCCTTATCAATCACATCATACACTTTATTGAAGTGCATAAGATAATATGTACGATCGTCATATTTATTGCTTTTTACTAGAATAGGTATGAATTCAATTTTCTGGAATGGTTTAAGATATGATTGAAACAGATTCTTCAATCTTTCACTCACAAATCTTCCTGTGACATCTGCACCCATGTAATCTGCATAATATCCATCCTTTAAAGTAAAGTTAATGTCTGTCATATCAGGAAGTTGTACTCCGTCTACAGCAAAGCGAGGTGAGCAATAGGATGGCGCGTACAGCAATCCATCCTTGGAATATCCATTTAAGATTATTCTATGATATTTAATTGCCATTGTATATAAATGTTTTAACGAGTCAATGTTTGCTTAGCAGCATTGGATATAATAAGCTAAACTGTATTTATTTTAGATATTGTCTCCAATACTTTTTATATAACATGTCTGGATTTATTTTTATTGGCTGTATTATTCTTTCTCTAAATAGTTTTATAAAATCATTTTGATTCATACCTGGAATCGCATCAATTTCCAATGTTACATTAAGAACCCACCGATGATAATCATTTGGATGACGTCCTTGATGTGGTAGCTTTTCAATATTCCAATCCCCATTTAGATCCAATCCATGTCATTTTACTATTTTTTCAAATAAAGGAGTAAATTTCTTATTTTTATTTGTCGCAAAATGATGTCTCTGTAATGGTTTGTTAATATAATCCAAACCATCTGAATCTATTAAAGGTATGGATGTCTTAGTCGGGTTATTGAAAGAAAAGATGCCTTTCCCTTCGGCAATCATTTCGCCTGTCCAGAAATTCTTACCTTCAGAAGCAGCCACAGAGCCGTTGATCGCTCCGGCGGTGATTGCCTCGAATGCAGTCCCAATAAGTAAGTCCTTTGTGGATATTATTGGCTCTCCGAAATAGGCATGGTTTCCGAGGCTTTGCAGATACATATCCGTCGCCGCGCCGATTCCTCCGGCGGCAGCCCCTGCAAAAAAGCCGCCTCCGGCCAATCCTGCTGCCCATCCCCCGGTCACAGTACCCGCCAATCCGGCCACTGCTCCGATTCCAAATGCGGCAAAGGCATCCCCGGCACTATGAATCTGACCGCTGCAGGCCTTGTAAACAAGGTTGACACAACCGCCCAACAGTGTTCCTGCCAATAATAGCGGCATCTCCCCGTCCTCATCAATGTAAAGGAGCGGGTTGTTGAGACAATAGGAGTAGCGGTTGAAACCCTGTGGCCCGCATTCTGATTGCACATATGGGTCGGGCGACAGGAAACGTCCGAGCGCCGGATCGTACAGGCGTGCGTTCATGTTGACAAGCCCGAACCAGGGAAGATGTTCATGTCCGGTATATCCGCGTCCGAGCATCAGTCCCGGAGCCTTCCCCGCCTCGTAAACCTTGTGTGTCTGTGGGTCTCGGAGATTGCCCCAAGCATCGTAGCTCATTCGCTCTACTGCATTCCCCGACTCGTCGACAACCCGGGTATCAATCACGATTTCTCTTTTGATGCGATTGCCGGCGTTGTCGTAGGCGTAGCTGACCTGGTCAGCAAAGACCGGGACATACATGACCAATATGGTCAATAAAATGGTCAGGATGCGTTTCATGTTGAGCTTTAGATTTTTGATAAGGTTTGCGGATACGAACAATCCACCTTGCAAAAATAGACAAAAATTTCGATATTTATCGACTGTTTTGCAAAAAAAATGTCCTTCAAAGAATTCCCTGCTTCACAGCCTATGGTCGTCGCGTATTTATATAAGTAAGTGTTCAGATTATTCCTATACTTGTCTTATCCAATCTGAGAGCTGGATTTCAATCCGTGATTCAGTTATGATGGAACCCCATCACGCCATCATCCCAAATCGAAATCCCGACTCTCATATCGGCAATCGAAGTATAGGAATAATCTGAACACTTACTTATTGATAAAGGCATTAATGGTCGTTATTCCTTGTTCGGAATCTTTTAAGAATAGAACTAATTACACGTGGTAAACGAATCTGACGCACCTCAGAATTCGTAGGTTTGTATAAAATATGCGCATCTTTCAATTTGGCGACTTTTTTGTTGGCAATATTGTGAGCCACTTGAGTCATTAGATTTTCTCTATTCCCAATTCTTTGATACATATTTTTCTTCCACCCCTCGATTGAATTATTTGTAAGCACCTTAAAATATGCCTTATCAAACGAGTTTGTTACATCATCTATTTCTTGTTTAATTATTTCAACCAGATCTATGTCATCCCCAAAGATTGCCAAAGCAAACTTAAGTTCAAGGATTCGGCTTATGTCTAATGGATTAAGATCCGTAGATGGCTTGACAAAATATTCATCAATAAGTCTAAATATGTCTACTGCTGCGATTTTCTCTTTTAAAATACTGCCAAATTGTCTTTTAGCACATTCAAAAGCAACGTCTCTATACTTTTCGTGACTACCAAAGTTTATAAAGAACTGAAGACCCTTCTTGTTAAGCATCTCAATTCTTAATAATTCAAATCCCGTTTCTCTTTTGTTTTCTTTCCACAACGGAAGAATCTCTAAGAATACCCTGTATTGATCATCCCAAACCTTATCCAATCTGAGCCCGATTAATATTACATCAGCTTTTACGAATAATGTCGAGGGTGTATATTGAGATAGAATTGGAAATTGTCGTTTCCAATCATCAACAATGCGTTCAAATTTCATTCGAAAATAGATTAATTGTGAAGTGCTGGTTTACGACACCTCGTGTTTATAATACGTTTTTAGACACTACGACACTTTTTCTGCCTTATTCCATGCTTATGATACCTGATATTTGAAGATAAAATTATTCAAAAACTTCTAACCGTACAAATGTACGACTGCTTTTAATTCAAGACAGGCTCTAAGGAAATAATTTCTTGACAGATGAGACTATTCCCGACCAAAGTTTGTTATTATCTTCCTTTACGTATGGGGTATATATCAGCTCACCTTTGTTGAGTCTCCTTATCTTTTTTATTTTCGAATTCTCCTCGCATATAGCCAACAATTTATTTCGATCAGATATGGTGCTTTCGATATTTTTTCTCCATGAAGATATATCGGAAGACTGCGTAAGTCCGTAAATCCTTCTACCCCTCTTGAGTTTCCGACTCCAATAACTGCATTCCTTATCCAATTCGGCGTAAATCTTTTCAAGCCTGTCATACTCTTGGAAATACACAGCCATGGCAATTTGAAATTCGTAATATTGAGATTCAGCGTAAAAGTCATGTTTTAGCCTTGGTGTATTCATACGGTCATTCAGTTCTATAAGGAATCCCGATGAGACTGTACCATTAAAAACGTCCCCGTAACGTATACGGGTTGACTCTAATGCCCTTCTAAAATAAAAATCGTGATTGTCTCTGTCTATTCCATATTTTATTCTGTAAGTACACCGATCACTTTTTGTTCGGTGGTTGAGGATAGGGGTATAGATGCAATTGTAGTCATTGTCTGTTGGTGGTAGCCATAGTTGTTTTACCTCAAACCCAACACGGTATGATTGCCATATTAATTTTTCCAGAAACAATCCCAACATTAATATGTCTGTCCTATAAAAAAGACGCATCGAGCCATAAGGCTTTAGAAATGGAAATTCCTCGTTCCACTCCGACATTATCTCCTTCCATCTCCTTGCACTTTCACTCTCCATAATTCAGGACTTGACTAAATTGGGTCATATCTACAATCTTCCGGTTTCTCGAAAGAGAGGAAAATATCTTCATCCCTCTCACATTCTGAAAACAATTTATCCGATATTTGTACGGTCTCAAGAATGTGGATTGCCATGGAATCTATCACCTCCAAATACCAAAGGCCATCCTTCACAATTCCATAATTTATGAAATAGCTCATTATATATGGATCAGTCCTTAGCTCAGAAATAAGATATGAAATGCATTCTTCAGATAGATTTATTGCAAAATCATATTGATAGAGCTCTCTTTTCTCCTCAAAATTCCGTATCTGAACAACATACTTGTCAATGTTTTGTAGGCCTCCCTCATTATATAGATCATCTAACGTTCTGTCGGTATAAAATATGCAATCATTTGGAAGCGATTTTAATACTTCTATGAGCAATTCTGCCAATATTTTTGCGTGTTCCATATTTCAAATCAAAGAAGGATTATATATCAAATAGATTATAGCATCTCTATTTTTTTATATTTAAAAATAAATGATAATTCTTTTTGCCATATCCTGGCACTGGGATCTCATCATATCTGATTCCATTCCATTTGTATAACTGGACATTCATATGTCTAACTTTTGTTGTTTTGAGTATATCCGAAGACTTAAAAACTCTATCAAGTTTTGCCTGTGTCTCAACTCGAAGATCCATTTTGTATCCTCCCTCTTCAATTACGAAATGAACCTCTTGATAATCCCTTAATGGTATTCTTTTCCCAGATAGCAGTTTGTCTGCAATTTCTCTTACATTTGGAGATACATCCGACAAGCTTGAATTGGCAGAATTAACTTCCGGCTCTGGGATTATTTTTATTTGTGGATTATTGAACGAGAATTGACCTTTTCCTTCGGCAATCATTTCGCCTGTCCAGAAATTCTTACCTTCGAAAACAGCCACAGAGCCGTTTATCGCTCCGGCGGTGATTGCCCCGAATGCAGTCCCAATAAGTAATTCCTTTGTGGATATTATTGGCCCTCCGAAATAGGCATGGTTGCCGAGGCTTTGCAGATACATATCTGTCGCTGTTCCGATTCCTCCGGCGGCTGCACCGGCAAGAAAGCCGCCACCGGCAGCTCCGAACGCCCAACCTCCTGTCACGGTTCCCGCCAATCCGGCCACCGCCCCAATCCCGAATGCGGCAAAGGCATCCCCCGCACTATGTATCTGACCGCTGCAGGCCTTGTAAACAAGGTTGACGCATCCGCCCAACAATGCTCCGGCCAATAGAAATGGAATCTCGCCGTCCTCGTCAATGTAAAGGAGCGGATTGTTGAGGCAATAGGAGTAGCGGTTGAAACCCTGTGGCCCGCATTCTGATTGCACATATGGGTCGGGCGACAGGAAACGTCCGAGCGCCGGATCGTACAGGCGTGCGTTCATGTTGACAAGCCCGAACCAGGGAAGATGTTCATGTCCGGTATATCCGCGTCCGAGCATCAGTCCCGGAGCCTTCCCCGCCTCGTAAACCTTGTGTGTCTGTGGGTCTCGGAGATTGCCCCAAGCATCGTAGCTCATTCGCTCTACTGCATTCCCCGACTCGTCTACCACGGCCATGACGCTTCCGAGATAGTCACGGAGTATGTAATAGAGAGTCCATTTGTTATCCTTCCTGACATACACCGCAGGGGCGTCGTAGTAATCCCCTCCCAGATAAAGTCTCTCCTCGGTGGCTGAAGTTGATGTCCCTGAGAATACAGACTCGAAATTCCCTCCAAGATAGCGGACTGTCCTTGAGGCTCCCGGTGTGTCTGACACAAGCGACATTGCGACCCTTTCAAAATCTGAGTTATACGTGAACTCCGCCGTCAAGCCGTCTTCCTCAATTCTCGACGGACGAGAGAAGGATGTGTAACCAATTTGCTGAACGGAGTGTGGTATAATCGCGGATTCCGAAACAACCCCTGTCAAGGCATATGGCTTGGATCCGAGTCCGTAGCTGAAAGAACCTGTCTCTGAGCGTGACAGGACATTTCCCTTGCTGTCGAATTCAGCAGACTTCCCCCCGTATGAGACAAGACGGTTAAGGCCATCATAGCCGAATGTTTCCGTAAGGTTGTATTTTTCATCCGTACGGGAAAGCAGGCTGGACGTGGCCTCATCGAAGGAGGAGGATAGCTCCAGCAGGGTATTGCCTCCTGCCATGGCCTTTCTTCCGCTCTCAAAAACGGGCCCGGAGTAGGTGTATGTGCGCGTTATCCCCCCTGTGGCAATTTCGGATGTCTGTCCGAATGGGTTTTCCTTGACAAGCCGGTACACCTGTTTTGAGTCGTTGAGTTGGATCCCGGTCAGATGGCCGTTGGCGTAGCTGTAGGTCTCCTTGCCCAGGGTCCGGTATGTGGTGCCTCCCGAAGCCACGGAATACGTCACGCTCCCTACATTGCCGGAAGAGTACGTGTATTCTTTCCTGTAATGGTATCTCGATGCCCCGCTCTCGGTTCTCCTCCGGATTCTGCCGTAGGTGTCATAGACGATGGTGGTGGAGGTGCCGTTCGTAGAGCTGACGCCCTTAAGGGCGCCGTACGGGTCGTAAGTGTATTTGGAGGTAAACTCAGGAGTCACACGCTCCGTGATCCTGTTGTGAATGTCATGGCTGTATGTTATTGCCTGTCCGTTCGCATTGGTCTCTTCCGAAACATTGCCGGCGTTGTCGTAAGTCCAGGCGACCGTGCCTTGGCTTGGGTCCGTCATTGTCTTGCGCCGCCTGAGGCCATCGTAAGTGAATGATGTCCTCACATTCCCCGGAGCGGTAATAGAGCGGGGATTGCCGACAGCGTCGAGTTCGTAGACAAGCGTGCCTGAAGGGTCGGACACTTTTGTCAGATACCCCTGTGTGTCATAGGTCTTTGCGGTGGAGACTCCGTTTTCCTTGACCGTAACCGTGCTTCCGGAGTAGCTCCATGTCGTTTCCTTGGTGCCAGGTCCGGTACATTTCAAGGGACGGCCATACATGTCGTATGAATAGCTCCTTTTATAAGGGGTTGTCCCTACGGTCATGTAAGGTTCAGACTCAAGCGAGACATTGCCATACGGGTCAAACTCGCGGTAAACATACATACGTGAACCGTCGAATCTCGTCTCGCTCTTACAGGCCCAACGTCCAAGGGCGTCGTATATCTCCTCGGTCTGCGGCCTTCCGGTATCGGTACGCGTGACGGAGAACACTCCGAACTTGTTCCCTTTCACCCACCTGTAGACTGACGAGGCTTCGGTGCCGTCGGGGCGTATGGCCGAAGATTCCCTCCCTGCCCCGTCGTAGGTGTATGTGGTGACCCCTCCCCTTATATCCGTCTTGCTTACTGTCTGTCCTTTGGCATTATAGGAATATGCCGTTTCAAGCCCAAGCTCGTCGGTCTCGGATATAAGAAGCCCGTCCGGATTGTAGCCATACTCCGTTTTATGCGCGACCGTGGAGCTGTAGGGGGTGACGGTCTCGGAGACCTTCTGTCCGCTGTCGTCATATGCGAACACCCATTTCGATACCGTTGCCCCGTCGATCTTATATTCTTCCGAAAGTGGAAGCCCCTTGGAGAATTCTGCGACGGTGCGGCTGTCGGTGGTGTTGGGATATCCCGGTTTTGAATAGGTGGTGGAATGGCTCTTCCTCAATCCTAGGATATAACCCTTCCCCGCTGTAGGGGTGTGGGAGTAAATGTTGGAGACCGCGGTTTTGTAGCCGTCGGAGTATGTTGTAGTCTCCGTGAGTGGGAATCCGTAAGGGTCATAGGTGTATGAGGAAGTGGCGGTTGTGCCCTTCAGCAGATCTTTCTCCGTCTTACTGTCGAGATTGAACTGTACGGTCCTGTCTGCGCCGGTCTTCACCGAATATGTGAACGAGGCCTCTGACCCTGGGGCGGCAACGCTCTTCGGCAGTCCGTGGCGGTAAGGCTCGTACTCGCATACCGTGGACCTGTTCCTCGCATCGGTTTTCCTTACGGTCTGGAAACCGCATAAACCGAGCCCCTGCCTGTGCACGACGGCATTTGTATATGAATATATATCTTTCCCCAGCGATTCTCCGGAAAGATAAAACTCGGTGGCGCCCACCACGGGAATCGGTTCCAGAAGATTCACATATGGAAACGCCGCGTCACGTGCTGGCAGGTATATCTGCTCCTCATTGATGGCGTCAAGTTTGTCCGTGCGGGAGTAATATGTCCTGGTGACGGTCCCGAGGCTGCCGACAAGTCCTGAAAGAAGGGTCTCTATGCGTTCGTCAGTGTTCCAGGTGAGTTTATACACCTCGTCTGTCTTCAGGCAAACGACCTGTGAGAAGCTGTTGCGTGTGTTTATATCTACGGCAACCGGTATGGAATATTTGACAGGAAGGCCGTAATCAAATCCTATGGATTCAGAAATATACCCTTTCTTGTTAATGTATGCCGTCAGCGTGTCGTCGCTGCATTTGAGGATGTCCGTAAGGCCGTCGCCGTTTATGTCATTGGCAAGGAAGTTCGTATTGTTATCGATAGGCGTGTCAATGGTCACGCTGTACCTGTCGAACCGACCGTTCCCCATAGACAAATAAGTGGAGCAGAAGTTCGGATATACAGTATTGTTGTACGGGGGCGTGATGAATATGTCGGAACATCCGTCATTGTTGAAATCACCCACAAGTAGCCTTCGGTCGTGGAGGTCTGATGTTTTTAGCCTCCCGTGCCATCCCACCTCGCGGGGGGTGAGTATGGAACCTGACACGTCGAACGTGTAAACGTCGGCGGAGCCTTCGGTTATATGCACAAGGTCTGTCTTGCCGTCTCCGTCAATATCCATGGCGAGGAGTTTGTCCGAACTGTTTTCCGCCCCTTGCGGATCCTGATACTTGTTCCCGAAGAAAACCTTTTTTAACTTGAGGAAACTTCCCTGATACATGATCCGGTTTCCCTCCAGGTCGAATATGTAGCATACCGACGGTTTCCCCGCATCCCCGAAAGGTTCGTGGGCGGACATGGCGAGTATCTCCATTTTGCCGTCTCCGTTGTAATCCCCCGGATAATAGAACTTCGGCTGGATGCTCTTGTCCCCCTTTTTGTCGGTATACACGGTCGGGAAGCTGAGTATCTCAAAGGTGCGCCCTCCGGTCTGCGACACACCGGAGGAGACAGGAATGTCGCCAACGACACAGGAAGCGTCTATTTCTCTGGAGTCAGGGATATGCGCGTAACCGGTCAATAAACCGTTGTTGTTGATGTTCGGTGCCTTGTCAACGCCTTTTGGAATGGAGTCCGGGGAGATTTCCACGATTGCAGGAGTCGGGAAAAGTGCGTTCACCAAAGAGTCCTCATACTCCCTTAGGCGTTCATCCGACCACCCATCAAATTCTGGTAAATTCGCCTGTGCAGTATTTTCCCGGCTTGTAGGTTCATTACCCAGGGCTATATTATTGTCCCCTGCTGCTTCATCGGCATAAAATGGGAAGATGCAAAATGGGGAAAGGGCAATCGCGGCGTATAATTGTTTCATGGCGTTCATGGGTCAGGTTATTTCTTTATGATTTTCCAGGATGACGGCTTGCTGTTGAGGATGATGTTCAGGATATAAAGACCGGTCGGCTTTCCGCTGATGTCAACGTGCGTCACAGGTGAATCAGCCCTGGCCGACATTATCTGATGGCCCGACATGTCGAAAATCAGGAATGAACATTTGTCGCTGTCCTCGTACCCGGTAATTTCAACCGACAGGTCCCCTTCGGTTGGGTTCGGGTGTATCTTGATTTCTTTCCCGGAAAGCATCTCGGAACAGAAACTGTCTTCTTGATTGTCTTTCTTTCGGCTCAAGCCGAAAACCCGGTGCATGAATTTTGAGAAAAGTGTTAAATTTGTGGCATGAAAACCGCAGATGCAATATGGATGTGCCTCCCTGAAGGGCTGGACGAGCTATTTGAGATGGTGCGCTTCGAGCGCACGGAACAGTCTTATGACATATGGCTTGACGAAAAGAAGAAACTGTCTGATGAAGACTATCGTAATCCAAATATCGTAGCGCGAGGCTATACGGATTACGTTACGATACAGGACTATCCGATGCGCGGACGGCCTGTGTTTCTTCACATGCGCAAGAACAAGTGGTGGGACAAGCAGACCAACGAAATCTTCAGCTACAATCTCGAGCTTCCCAACGATGAAGGAACACGACTCAGTGCCGAGTTCGTGGCTTTTTTAAAAGACGAAGGTGGAGACGACAGCCCTGTCGATTAAACAGATAGCGCAGATGTACTGCGTCAACGGCAAACATTTTGCCGACTTGTACCGCAATAAGATAAGCGGTTACGCCGACTGGTGCGAACAGGAGCTTGGCTGTGGGTTCTATTTCAACGCCGCTAATATCGGCCCTTGCATGAGCCTTGACGAGACGTGTCTGAGCAACGGCGAGGTATGGACGTTCCTGACCAACAAGGACGGCCACGGAGGCAAGGGAACACTTGCGGCAGCCATTCCCGGCACAAAGAGTGACGAGATCATATCAATCCTCGTCAGTGCGATGGGACGCTCCGTCAGACGCAGGGTCAAGGAAGTGACCTGCGATCTTTCGCCATCAATGATGCTCATAGCCGCGGAAGTGTTTTACAACGCCCATGTGGTCAACGACCGTTTTCATGTCCAACAGGTCTATAATGAGGCCGTTGACGAAATCCGTATTGATATTCGCCGTCAGCTTATCGCAGAGGAAAACAACCGCGACAAGTCCGAACCGCCGGTAACGTACTCCAACGGCGAGACCATGCGCCAGATACTGGCCCGCAGCAAACACACTCTGATGATGTCGCAGAACAAATGGACTGACATACAGCGCCATCGCGCCAACATACTGTTCAAACACTATCCAATATTGAAGGCTGCATACAGCCTTGCGATGGAGCTGCGCAAGATTTTCAATGCTAAAATCTCACCGACAAAAGCCATGGGGCGGATGAACAAGTGGTATGAAAAGGTAATGGCTCTTGGTAACAACAACTTCCGCTCGGTAATCAAAACATTCAGGAACCACGCTCCAACCATCCTGAACTACTTCCGCCGTCGTGCGACCAATGCCTCCGCCGAGGCATTCAACTCTAAAGTCAAAATCTTTCGCTCACAAATGCGTGGTGTCCGAGACCGAGACTTCTTCATCTTCCGACTTGTCAAACTCTACGCCTAAAAATTTAACACTTCTAATTGCCCAATTTAACATATGCACCGTGCTTTCGGCTTGACCCTTTCTTTCCATCTTTCGTCGATTCCATAACTGACCGGGTATCAATCACGATTTCTCTTTTGATGCGGTTGCCGGCGTTGTCGTAGGCGTAGCTGACCTGGTCTGCATAGACCGGGACATACATGACCAATATGGTCAATAAAATGGTCAGGATGCGTTTCATGTTGAGCTTTAGATTTTTGATAAGGTTTGTGGATATGAATAATCCACCTTGCAAAAATAGACAAAAATTTCGATATTTATCGACTGTATTGCAAAAAAAACAGCTGTTCTCCAAAATGGATCTAAAAAATGAAGAAAGTCCGCACCTTTAAACACACATTCTTTTGATTGCCGGAGTTTTCCCCCTTACGACAGGTTTTGATGCGATGATATGACAGCGGGTTGCACAATGGGGCGTTTGTTGTGCAGGTATAAGGGTGGAATCATAAAAAAGAGTTAACTTTGTGGCGGCTTTTCGCGTTATAACGTGAAAATCAAATGAATCATGGCAAATAGATTAGTAGATATAATCCGGACCCAGGCGTTGAAATACGGCGACCGGGAGGCCTATCGTTTCTGCTGGCGCAAAGACGGAGAATGGCAGCCTACATCGTGGAAGGAATTCAAGGTGCAGGTAGACGTGGCGGGAAAAGCCCTTGCCCGTCTTGGTCTTATTGAGAAAGACACAATCGCGATATGTTCGCCCAACACCCCCCAAATCCTTATCACCGAACTCGGGGCATTCCAAAACAGACTTGTCTCCATCCCGCTCTATTCCAGCTCCTCGCAGGAACAGTTTGATTTCATCGTCTCCAACGGCGGCGCGAGCGTGATTTTTGTCGGCGACTCCCACCAATACCCCCTTGCCTACAATTATTGGAAACGGCATAAGGATGATATAAAGAAGATAGTCATCTTCAAAAACGACCAGATTGAATTGGAAGAGGATGATGACGTGACCGTATTTTGGGACGATTTCGTAAGGTATGGCATGGAGGCCACTAAGGAAATTGCCGATGAAGTGTCCCGGCGCATGGAGGCGGGACTGCCCGAAGATATGGCCACCCTTATCTATACCTCCGGCACGACCGGCGAGCCCAAGGGAGTCTGCATCACCCACTCCAACTACGACGCCGCCATTGAGAAGCACCTCATGCTGCTCAAGCAGGTCAGCGACACCGACCTCTCCATGTCGTTCCTCCCAATGAGCCACATTCTGGAGAAGGCATGGTGCTATTTCTGCCTGTCGAAGGGAATTGCCATAGCGGTAAACTATGACCCCAGAATCATCCAGGACACGATCCATACGGTCCATCCCAATATAATGTGCTGCGTGCCGCGTTTCTGGGAGAAAGTCTACGCCGGAGTTAAGGAGAAAATAGCCGGAATGGGAAAGATTCAGCGCATGATGGTGGCCCGCGCATTGAAAACCGGAAAGCGCAGAAACCTCGACTATCTCCGGATCGGCAAGAAAGTGCCCTGGTTCGTGGAGAAGGAGTATCAGTTCTGGAACAAAAAAATATTCAGCAAGCTCAAGCACGCCATTGGCATTCCCAACCCAAATATGTTCCCTACGGCCGGAGCTCCTTTGAGCGACCGCATAGTGGAATTTATGCGGTCGGTCGGAATAGAGGTCGTGATCGGCTACGGACTGAGCGAGACAACGGCCACGGTCAGCTTCTATCCCCCGGTGGATTATGAGATAGGCACGGTCGGAATCCCTTTGCCCGGACTTCAGGTGAAAATTGACAAGAACGGTGAGATTCTCGTGAAAGGTCCGACTGTGACCCCCGGATATTACAAGAACGACAAGGCCAATGAAGAGGCTTTCACTGCCGACGGCTTCTTCCGCACCGGCGACGCAGGGTATTTCACCAAAAACGGGGCGCTCGTCCTGACGGAAAGGGTGAAGGACCTTTTCAAGACCTCCAACGGCAAATACATTGCCCCGCAGATGCTTGAGAGCCGTCTGGCGGAAAACAAATATATCGACGAGGTGGCCGTAATCGGCGACCAACGTAAGTTTGTCACGGCTCTTGTTGTGCCCAACCTTTCCCAGCTTCGCAAATGGGCGGAGGAGCGCGGAATGGATTACTCCGACACTCCGAGATTTGTCAAGGATAAGGCCGTGGTCGATTTCATGATGTCGCAGATTGATGAAGTGCAAAAAGACGTGGCCTCTTACGAGAAGATAAAGCGAATCACGCTTCTTCCCAACCATTTCTCGATAATGCATGGGGAAGTGACCAACACCATGAAGGTGCGTCGTCCGATTGTGGCCAAACGTTATGCCAAGGAGATAGAGGAGATGTACGCATATTGAAGAATCGTGCCATTATAGACTATTTCCCCGCAATGCTACGTTATATGGATATGGGCCGTGGATGCGGATGCAGACCGACGGGCCGCAAACACACTCTTACAACCGACAACTGACCGATAATGATCACACAGGAACAACTGAAAGAGGCTACGGAGCGCATGGAAGCGCTCAAAAGATATCTCGACATCGAGAATAAGAAAATAGAAGTGGAAGAGGAGGAGCTGCGCACCCACGTGGCCGATTTCTGGGAAGACCGCGACAAGGCGGAGGCCCAGATGAGAAAAATCAAAGGACTTCACTTTTGGATCGACTCCTATACGGAGCTTGAAAAGCATGTGGAGGAGCTGGCTCTTGCCTTTGATTTCGTGAAAGAGGAGCTCGTGACCGAGGAGGAGGTCGATGCCCAGTATGCCAAGGTCATGGAGACCCTTGAGCGTCTTGAGCTTCGCAACATGCTCCGCCGTGAGGAAGACAAGCTTGGCGTTGTGCTCAAGATTAATTCCGGGGCCGGCGGCACTGAAAGCCAGGACTGGGCCCAGATGCTCATGCGCCTATATTTGAGATATGCCGAAAAGCATGGCTACAAGACTTCCATAGCCCAGCTGCTTGAAGGCGACGATGCCGGAATAAAGTCGGTCACCATCAACATCGAAGGGGATTATGCGTATGGTTTCCTGAAGAGCGAGAACGGTGTCCACCGTCTTGTCAGGGTCAGCCCCTACAATGCCCAGGGAAAGAGGATGACCTCGTTTGCATCGGTCTTCGTGACGCCCCTTGTCGACGATACCATCGAGATAAACGTGGAGACGGCGAAAGTGTCGTGGGATACGTTCCGTTCCGGTGGCGCCGGCGGTCAGAACGTCAATAAGGTGGAATCAGGAGTGCGTCTGCGCTATCAGTACAAAGACCCATACACGGGGGAGGAGGAGGAGATCCTTATCGAGAACACCGAGACCCGCGACCAGCCTAAGAACAAGGAGAACGCCATGCGCCAGCTCCGTTCGATACTCTATGAAAAAGAGCTCAACCATCGCATGGAGGAGCAGGCAAAGATAGAGGCAGGAAAGAAAAAGATAGAATGGGGCAGCCAGATTCGCAGCTACGTCTTCGACGACCGCCGAGTGAAGGATCATCGCACGAATTATCAGACCTCCGATGTCGGTGGCGTGATGGATGGCGATATCGATGCCTTCATCAAGGCCTATCTCATGGAGTTTGCCGCTACCGACGCTCCCGAATAAGCTGCAATTCGACGCACTTACCCCCCCCTCAAATAGGAGAAAAAACAGGGCTGACAGAAAAATTGCTTTCTGTCAGCCCTTGCTTTTTTTCGTCGGTTTCGGGATTTCGCGACAATCGGCCGGATTATTTGCGTTCTTTGATGAGGCCGCGACGATAGGCGTAAAGGAGTTCACGAAGCTCTTCAATTTGGCCGAGAAGTTCGCGCCCCCGGTCCGTGTCGCGCACACGCATACGATGGGAGCTGAGTTCCACCAATCGGTTGGTGGAGATGATATCCGTGCCGTTCTTCACGGCCTCTTCCGCCGATGTGAACGGCTCGTGCTGCACGAGCTCAAATCCCCGGCTGTGGTAGACGAGTGTATAGCCGGCGATGCCCGTCGTGTCGTGGTAGGCTTTCGAAAAGCCTCCGTCGATGACCATCAGCTTGCCGTTGGCCTTCACGGGATTCTCTCCGCTCCCTACCATCACCGGCACGTGGCCGTTGATGATGTGGCGATGCTCGCCGAAGACGCCGAAGGCATCGAGAATCATATCGCAAATCTCCTCATTGTCGCGAAGATGATAATACCATCCTTTCTCCTCCTGATGCGTCTCCTTGTTGGCTATGAAATAGCGTTCGAAAGTGGTCATCCTCGCCTTGTCGAAAAGCGGGGAGTCGGGTCCGCACCATGCGTATAGGTAGTAATCCACGGCATTCTTCCGCTCCTGATCCGGCGTGTCGGAATTGACGGCCGATCGCATCAGCAACTCTATCTGCTGGAGAAGCTCCTTGCCGTGGTAGGGTTTGCCATTGACGGCTACGTCCTTTAGCGTGCCGTCTTCATTGAGCGGCATTGAGGCATGAAACAGAAGGTTGGAATTATGCACGGCGTATAGGCTGCCGTGGGAATAAAATATGGAGATATGGCTCTTTAGCTTGTCGCTGACCAGGAAAGAATGCGTCAGCTTCTCCATCAGGACTTTCTCCTCCTCCGTCAGTGCGTAAGGATCCGAGGGGTTTAGGGTCGGCAGATTGGAGTCCTTAAGGGGATAGGTTTTCCCGTTAAGTTTTATAGTAGAGTCCTTAAGGTCGATGAGATGAAGCAATCGCCTTTCTCCCATGTTCCATTCCGGGTGTCGCTCGATTATTTGCCCCTCAAGCTTAAACTGGATTATGGCTATTGCCTTGTGCATCTTGGCGATGAGTCGGCGGTTTTTGTCGGAAAGGGGCTCTTCGTCGGAATTGTCTTTCGGCATGAAAATGTCGCAAGGGTCGTCGCCATATTTCTCCATGGCGAAAGTGGCGAGCGGGACGAGATTTATGCCGTAGCCGTCCTCCAGCGTGGTCATGTTGCCATATCGGAGAGATATGCGCAGCACGTTGGCTATGCACGCCTCGTTGCCGCAGGCTGCGCCCATCCAGAGCACGTCGTGGTTGCCCCATTGGATGTCGAAGTCGCGATACGATAGGAGGGTGTCGAGCACGAGATGGGCTCCGTCTCCACGGTCGTAGATATCGCCGAGCAGGTGAAGCTGGTCGATGCTGAGATGCTGGATGACGTGGGAGATGGCTCTGATAAACACTTCCGCTTGCCCCGTCGAGATGATGGATTCGATGATGCGGTTGTAGTAGGGCTGCTTGTTCTCCTCAGATGGCGATTCGTGGAGGAGCTCCTCGATTATATACGCGAATTCTGACGGAAGGCTTTTCCTCACCTTCGAACGCGAATACTTGGAAGAGACGGATTGAAGCACCTTTATCAGCTGGTGAAGCGTGATCTGATAAAAGTTCTCAAGGTCCTTTTCTGTGGAGCGGATAAGGGCGAGTTTCCTCTCCGGATAGTATATCAGCGAACAGAGTTGGCGGATGTCGTCCTCACGCAGACTTGTGGAGAAGATTTCGTTCACTTTTCTCTTGATATTGCCGGAGGCGTTTTTTAGGATATGGCGGAAGGCCTCTGATTCCCCGTGTATGTCGGCGATGAAATGTTCGGTGCCTTTCGGGAGATTGAGGATTGCCTCAAGGTTGATTATTTCCGTGGCAGCGGTCGATATGTTGCCGAAATTCTGCGACAGCAGTTCGAGCACTCTCCGGTCGGATTCTGTTTTGTCTTGTGAATATGTTGTCATAGTTCTAAGATTCAGTTTGACGGTGTTTATATTCGAGAATCCATTTCGCGAATCTGGCTATGCCCTCATCGAGCGAAATGGATGGGGAATAGCCGAAATCCCGGCTTAGAAGAGAGGTGTCTGCCCAGGTGTCTTTGACGTCGCCCGGTTGCATCGGAAGAAATTCCAGAGTCGCCTTTCTCCCAAGATTCGACTCCAGCAGGGAGATGAAATCCATTAGTCGTTCGCTTTTCCCTCTCCCGATGTTGTAGATTCTATTGTTTCCGGGGGATTTTGCAGTCAGCACTCTGACGACCCCTTCCACGATATCGTCAATATAGGTGAAATCGCGGGAGAGGTCGCCGTTGTTGAATACCTTGATTGCTCGGTCGCCGAGTATCGCGTCTGAAAAAAGCATCGGCGCCATGTCGGGTCTTCCCCAGGGACCGTAGACCGTGAAAAAGCGCAGTCCGGTGGTAGATAATCCGTAAAGTGATGAATAGACAGAAGCCATGAGCTCATTGCTTTTCTTCGTTGCGGCGTAGAGCGACACGGGATTGTCAACGTTGTCGGTTTCTGAAAAGGGTATTTTGCTGTTGCTTCCATAGACGGAGCTTGAGGAGGCGTATACAAGACGTTCAGCTCCATGCAGGCGGCAACATTCCAGAATGTTGAGAAATCCCATAAGGTTTGTCTGCCCGTAGGTCAATGGATTTTCTATGGAATATCTGACTCCCGCCTGGGCCGCCATATTGACCACTGCCCGAGGCTTTTCCCCGTCAAACAGCGAGCTGAGACTGTTGATGTTGGATATGTCGAGGCGCACGAACGACAGATTCTTCCATCGGGAGCTTCTCAGCGTAATTCCCCATGGAATGTCGATGTGCTCCACCGGAAGGCGGGAAGAGCCGCTGCAGGGTGTGGCTGTGGTGGTCGGCCAATTCGGGTCGATACTGAATCCGGCATTCCTGAGCCGTTGTATCTTTAGGGCCGGGTCGTAGTAGGCGTTTATGTTGTCGATGGCGATGACTTCGTGGCCATCGGAGGCGAGACGCGTGGCGACAGCGTTTCCGATGAAGCCGGCGCCCCCGGTGATCAGTATTTTCATCTGTCGGTATATTTCACGGTTTGTTTACGATTCAAGACAGCTATATCGAAATATGACGCCGACGTGTTGTGGTCAATGTCGATATAAGTTTGTTATAGTTATAAATTGGCATGGGAAATCTCCGGAACTGTATCTGAAGAGGTCGCCATGTATATTATTAACGATAAAATTCGCGGAAAGTATGAAAAAAGTGGTAATAATGGGGGCTTCCAGTGGAATGGGCTATGCTTTGGCAGAAGCCCTGGCGTCAAGAGGCGTGAAAGTCGGAATCGCGGCGAGGCATACATCGAGTATGCGAGAGCTTAAGGACAGGTATCCGCTTTACGTGGAATACGAAAGTATCGACATCACAAAAAGGGATGCTAAAGCAAAGCTCGAATCCCTTATAGATAAAATCGGAGGGATGGATATCTATTTCCATTCTGCCGGAATCGGATATGAAAACCTCAGCCTTGACCCTGAACGGGAAGTGGAAATCATTAGGAGCAACGCGGTCGGATTTGCGAGAATGCTATGCAGTGCCTACCGCTATTTCCGCGACAATGGAAGGAAAGGACATATCGTGGCAATCACTTCAGTGGCCGGCACTAAAGGAATCGGACGGCTTTCGGCATATTCTTCCACCAAAAAATTCGACCAGACTTATATCAATGCCCTTGAGCAGCTTTCGCATGAGGAGGGAGCCGACATTGCCTTCACGGATATACGCCCCGGATGGGTGCATACGCCCTTGTTGCCCGACGATAGGAAGTTCCCGATGGAAATGAGCGAGGAATACGTGCTGCCGTATATTCTTAAGGCGATTGTCAGGAAAAAAAGGGTGCAGGTGATAGATTGGCGCTGGAATGCGCTTGTCGGAGCATGGAGACTCCTCCCCAACTGCATTTGGACCCGCATGAAAATCCGCCTCTCCGACCCCGACACCCCGCTCCCCGTCGACCTCAATCTTCCGGCATCTGAAGATAGGAGATTTGATTAGAATTTGCGGAGTGTCACGGTCGTTTCGCCGTCGCGTAGGATGAGATTCTTTTTGTCGAGTCTGACGACGGTGAAGCTGACGGGATTTGTGTTTATGCCATATTGGCGGAGAATCATCTTTTTGTCCTGACTGTTGGCATGTGGGAAATCCAGGGTCAGTTTGCCGTCGGCATGCCTGAAATTTCCGGTCGTGAAATAGTCGCCGTAATATGTAAGTTGGCAGGTGTGGAGATAGAAGCAATAATAAAGCCGTTCGCCGACGATCTCCGTCTCAGGCTTGGGGCTGACCTCCATCACTTCCCATTGCCCGTCAAGGTCGCCGTTGATTGGGGATTTCTGGCATGACGCCAGCATCGCTGAAATGAGAATGAGGAAAACTGTTGCCAAGTGGCAGAATGGATTGTGGACTGTATTTTTCATTTTCTTCATTTTTTATTCAATCCGAAGAATCCCGTTTTCCCTATCGAGACTCTGGCTCCGAAGCTTTTCCCGAGCAACTTGCCGGCATCCCCGGCTATTGCCGCGCTGACGTGCCATCCCTTAAGCCTTTCCGGTCGCCAATTGACTTCGAGAAGTCCGTTGAAATTGTCGAGCACCTCCGGATATGGCATGTTGTAGGTGCCCCAGTTTCGGGAGTAGGAGAGAAGCAGACGATATGAAAGCGATTTAAGGGGATTCCCGGCTATGCCGAGGTGATGACCTATGATTCTTGTGTCGAGAAAAGAGATATGGTGGTTGCGGTTGTAGATAGGGGAGAGCATAAGGGGATTGCCGATGCCCATTCCCCAATGCTGCCAGCCTGTGTAGACGGAGTGGGAATAATAGTTGTCGCGGCCGCTGACCTGCTCCGGAATTTCCGGAGAGCTGACGTTGAGCACGGCTCCGGTCTGGCCCTTGGAATACAGATACTCATATACGAATGACGAGACGAAAGGATTTCGTGGAAGTTGCACTTCCACACCCCAAAGCCCGTCTTTCCATCCATACTCGAATGTCATCTGCGAGTGGTCTTCAAAGAAATGTTCGTAGTATGCGGTGACGCTCCAGTCGGCGTCAGGTAGCCAGGAAAGGGAGATATTGTATGCCCCGAGCATGTTGCCCTCCACCGTCACGACCTCCCCGTCGAAATTCTCCGACGTTGTCGACATTGGGAAAAGGGCGTTCAGCCATTGTTTCAGTCCGCTTCCCATTTTCAATTCCTTCCCGTCCTTGAATGATTTGCCACCAAACTGCGTGGCCATCTCAATTCCGACCACGGCCTGTAGCGGGAACTTGGAAGTGTTGCCTCCACGCAGCCATAGCCCTTTTGAATGATAAAGCACGTCTTCCGTTCGTTTTGAGCCGGGGGCTGCCCATGATTTTTGCCAGCCGGAATCGGTAAACATGCCGTAGGAGATATATCCCTTAACTGAAAACCATCCATTGGTGCCCCAAAACGGGGCGTAATCGAATATGCCAAGCCTAAGCTGCGGAATGGGCATGGCGTTGCCGGAATAAAGGAGGTTGCCGGATGAGAGGCGAGGGTCGTTGAATTCCCCCCATATCTCTTTGCTGCCGAGTATCGCTCCGAGAGAGCGATATTTTATCTCGCCGTAGAGCTGATGCACGGAGAAGGGCGCTGTCATGTTCCATCCTGCTGCCAAATCCACCCCCGCGCCCCATGAGAAACGCTTGTCGCGGTCGATGTCCTTAAACACTCCGGCCCTGACGTAGCCATTGTTTTTGGTTGGCGAGCCAAGACCCTGAAGATTGTTCATAAGCCAAAATGGGGTATATTCTCCGCCTGAAAAAGTGGCAACGGTTTCTGCCTCATATCTTATGGAGTCATTGTCGGCTTTTGCCGCCAAATGGCACAATGCCAATATTCCCGACATAAGCGAGGCTATGAGGGAATGCCGAAAATATTTATGCGTGAGGGTAACTGCTTTCAAGATGTTGCTTGTTGTAAAGTTATGTTTTTTGGCGAAGTTGTTTAAACTTTTTCTTTTCAAGATTTCGTCATATTTTCGAGCTGATTTTTAATCGCGAAGAGGGAATTTAGCGGGCTAAATTCCCGATGAACGATTAAAAAGCAGCCGAAAAGATGATGAAGGATTGGAAAGAGCTTTCAAAAAAGGAAAAAGCCTTTATCAACTTCATTTGCGTAAAAAGTTTAAACAACTTCGGCTACAAAATTAATATAAAATCCTTGTTTTATCAATAAATATGAGTAAAAATCGTTTGATATTTGGAGTCGCTCCTAATAGGATGTTTCCCGTCCCTGGTAGAAGGACAAGCTTTTGAACCCCTTCTCCGGCTTTGCGGGATTACATGGATTCCAAGAATGAATAACCCTCATCGAAACAAGAAAATGCGTTTTGAAGTCAAAGGAAAAATATTGTCGATAGCCGTGCTATTGATTTTGTTGATGTCAGTGGGATGCTCCACGCCCAAAGACGTGGCATATTTTCAGGATGTCAGCCAGACAGTTCTCCCTGTTGAGAAATCACGCCCCATAAGGATAGAGCCATCCAACAGGCTTAGCATTATCGTTAAGTCGAAGGATCCGGAATTGAGCAATCTCTATAATCTTCCGGTCAGCAGCAACCGTCTCGGTGAAGCTGCCGGACAATACAGCTCCGATGGAATGTCGGTCTATACGGTCGATGCCGAAGGTAAGATCGATTTCCCTGTGCTTGGGGATTTGAAGGTTGAGGGGATGACGCGTGGAGAGCTCGCCTCCTTTATCAAAGGGGAGTTGATCGGAAAAGGCCTTGTGAAGGACCCGGTCGTCACGGTCGAGCTTCTCGATGCCTCCTTTTCCGTCATGGGAGAGGTCAACCGCCCCGGCCGTTTCCCCATCGACAAAGACCGTCTCAATATCCTGGAGGCGCTCTCAATAGCAGGCGACCTGACAATCCAGGGGCGCCGCGAGAACATAATCGTGGCTCGTGAGGAAGCCGACGGCGTCCACACCTACAGGCTCGATCTCACCAACATGAACGAGCTTCTCAGCTCCCCGGCCTATTATGTGAAACAGGGCGACGTGGTCTACGTCGAACCCAACGACGTCCGCAAACGTCAGACCACCGTCAACGGCAACAACCTCCTCTCCTGGAGCTTCTGGGTCTCCGTAGCCTCCCTCCTGACCTCCATTGCCGTCCTTATCGTGAAATAATTGTAGGCTGATGGGAAGATTGACAAAATTGCATAAATAGAATTGTATTATATAAGACCGATAAAATGGGTTCGTTATCCGATATCATGACAAAAAAGGAGGATTCAGTAGAATTCTCGTTCAAGGATTTTTTTAGCAAATGTTTTGCGAAATGGCCCTGGTTTGTGGCCTCTTTCGTGGTTTGCGTAGGGATAGCCGTATTGTATATACTCCGTCAGGAGCCCGAATATGAGAGGAGAGAGGAGATTCTGATAAAGGATCAGGATTCAGGTGGCGGCATTGGTGATATCGCTAATGCCTTCTCCTCGTTTGGCCTTGTTTCGACGAGCAGCAGTGTTTATAATGAATTGATTTCGTTGCGCTCGCCTGCCGTAATGTATGAGGTGGCCAAGGGGCTTGATCTTGATATGGACTACAACAAAAGGGGAGGCTTCCACCCCGTCACTCTATATGGGAAAACTCTGCCCGTTAAGGTCATAATGCAGGATGTGGAGGAACAGGGTTCCGCCTCATTCCGTATGGCTCTCGACCCCGATGGAGGAATAAGGCTCTGGAAGTTCAAGAAGTATGTCGACGACGACGAGATTAAATTTGATGACGAAATTGAGGTTGACAAAGGTAGCCGGAGCGTGAAGACCCCCATTGGGACAGTGCTGATGGTTGACAACCCGCTTTATTCCGGTAAGAAGCTCGACAAGACTATAGAGATCGACGTCTCCAAAAGCCCGATGCAATCCACGGTGGAGTATTATTGCGACAAACTCAATAGCTCAGTCGTTGACAGGGAGGCGGATGTAATAGGTCTTTCGATAAGGGATGTCAGTGTGCAGCGTGCTGTAGATATTCTCAACAACATCCTGACGGTCTACAACGAGGAGTGGGTGAAAGACAAGAATAAGATCGCTGTGGCAACGTCGGCTTTCATCAACGAGCGTCTGAAGATAATCCAGCAAGAGCTCGGAGACGTGGATACAAGCATAGCCGATTACATGGCTAAGACCGGCACCCCCGACATTGTGGAGTCCACCAAGGCTTCTTATGAGAAGAGCGGAGCTTTGGAAGTGGAGATGCTGACGATAAGCAACACCCTTTCCATATCGGAATATATGAAATCGTATCTTGCGGATGGTTCGAACGCATTCAAGGTGATTCCGGCCAATACGGGTATTGGGAATGTGGCTCTTGAGCAGCAGATTGCTGAATACAACAAGGTGCTGTTGGCGCGGAATAATATTTTGGACAATTCGTCGGCTGCCAATCCATTGGTACAGGACTACGATACGAATCTTGCGTCCATGAGGGAATCTATAATCAGGAGTGTCGACAATCAGGTAAAGGGTTTGAGGCTTCAGCTCTCCAACGTAAGGAAAGAACTTAGAGGCACGGAGGGTAAAATATCCGAAACGCCTACCAAGGCATTGCCGCTGCTGACGGAGGAACGCCAGCAGAAGGTGAAGGAAAGTCTCTATCTGTTCCTTCTCCAGAAGCGTGAGGAAAACGAACTTTCCCAAAAGTTCACAGCCGACAATACGAGAGTGATCACCCCTCCGATGGGTTCGCTGAAGCCTGTCTCTCCCAAGAAGATGATTATTCTGCTTGTGGCTCTTGTGTTCGCTGCCTTGATTCCTTTGGTGGCAGTCTATATAATGTTCACGAGCGACACGAAGGTTAGAAGCAAGAAAGATCTTGAGAATGTAAAGATGCCGTTTGTCGGCGAAATTCCGCAAGTCGGAAAGCGTGGGAGCCTCAAAACAAATGCCGGCAAACGGCATCGTTCTCTCAAAGATGAAAAGGCTCCGATGGCGGTGGTGGAAGAAGGGAAGCGCGACGTTGTCAACGAGGCCTTCCGCGTCATACGCAGCAATCTTGATTTCATGTCAGGCAAGAAACAGGGATCGCATGTTGTGATGATTAGCTCGATCAATCCCGGAAGTGGCAAATCGTTTGTCTCTTATAATCTTGCCTTGAGTTTCGCGATAAGGAAAAAGAGTGTGCTCGTGGTGGATTGCGACCTCCGTCATGGCTCTGCCTCAATGTTTGTTGGAATGCCGAAGAAGGGTATTACGGATTATCTGACATCGCGCGCGGATGATTGGCATAGCCTTGTGGTGCAATCGTCCGCAAATCAGGAATTGGCGATACTTCCTATCGGCAAGATGCCCCCGAATCCGGCCGAATTGCTCGAAGGCAGCCGACTCGGCTCGCTGATAGAGGAGGCAAGGAAAGAATATGATTATGTCTTCCTTGATTGTCCTCCGGTGAATATCGTGGTCGATACGCAGATAGTGGCTCCGTATGCCGACACTACCTTGTTCGTTGTCCGTGCTGGCCTTCTTGAGCGTGCGGCTATAAGCGAGCTCAATGAATTCTATGCGGAGAAGAAATTCAATCATATGGCTCTTATCCTCAACGGCACTGATGCTGCCCATAGCCGTTATTATACATATGGCAACTATCAGAGTTTTGCGGAATAATGGCCTCGTTTGACAGGCTGAGGGGAATTGTCCGGATGAGTTGTAAGTTATATTTAAGGAGATTGTAGCAATGGGAATTTGGCCATTTAAGAAAATAGCATCCTTGAAGGATTCCGGAATGTTTGAGGGGTTCACCGACTGGCATTCCCATATTCTTCCGGGTGTAGACGACGGTATAAAGACGCTTGACGATTCTATCTCTGTTCTTAAGAGATTCGATGAACTTGGGATAAAGAAGGTATGGCTTACCCCGCATATCATGGAGGATTATCCCAATGAAACCGAAGTACTCCGTCAGAAATTTGAGGATCTAAGTAATGCCTGGACCGGAAAGACTGAGCTGAGGCTTGCTTCAGAAAATATGTTGGACGCTCTGTTTGAGGAGCGGCTCGAAAAAAGGGATTTCCTTCCGATAGGGGAGGATGGCAACCATCTTTTGGTGGAGACGTCATATTTCACCCCTCCGTTCAATCTTGAAGGGATTCTCGAAAAGATCTTTTCAGCAGGCTATTTCCCTATTCTTGCTCATCCTGAACGCTATCGTTATATGGAGGAGGAGGATTATAAGCGACTTAGGGATATGGGGCTTAAATTCCAGCTCAATTATGTCTCCCTCGTTGGGGGATATGGGGATACAGCCCAAAAGAAAGCCGAATGGCTTCTTTCCCATGATATGATCGACCTTCTCGGCGGCGACCTTCATCGCCTCGACAGTGTAAATAAATTCCTGGAGCAATCTCCCCGCAAAAAAGACTTCCTCGATAGTCTGAAAGCCCTAACTTCCTCTCCTATCATAAGATCGTAAATATTGCAGCCTGCATATGAGTATGAAACTTGTACGTCTCACTTCTGATACTGATCTTTCCGGATTTGAGTGCGGTGATGATGATTTGAACAAATTTCTTGTAGAGGATGCAAGAATTTTCTCGGCATGCGTGTTGCCACATTTATTATCCTTAGTAATCGTAAAAATATAAGAGCTTGTTTAACATTCATTTTTAAACAAGCTCTTAATGGCGCTTTTAGGCTTAATTGAATATCGAGGCCTTTATTTTGTCGAAAAATTGATGCCTGATTTTGTCAAGATTTATCTCGGTATAGTTGTCTGATTTTAGAAAATTCCTTTCTGCGTTTCTCGTTAAATATTCCTTGTCGATATTATTCAGGACTTTGACGATTTCGTCAGGAGATTTTGCAGTAAATAGGCATTCATTAGGAAGAAGTTCGGGAATTGCACCGGCTCTTGTAGCTATGCAGGGTGTTGCCCTGCTCATCGCTTCGACTATGCAGCGTGAAAATCCCTCTGTAAGGCTTGGATGAATGCATACGTCCATGCTGTCCATAAAGGCAAAGATTTCTGAATGTGGCATGATTCCCATGAAATGCACCTGTTCTTCAACGTCCCATCTTTTTGCAACACTGAGAAGATAGTCTTGGCTTCCACCTCCTATGAGATAATAATGGAATCTGGTGTCTCCCATTTGTTTTAGTTTCCCCAACGCTTCAATCACGTATTGCTGACCTTTATATCTTACGTATACTGCGCCGATAGTGCATAATGTGATACGTTCCGACAGGTTGGTCTTTGAAATTTTATTGAGACGGTTTTTAAGAATATAATCGCCGTGATCCGTGATTCTCACGTCTCCGATGCCAATCTGCAGGCCATTTGTAGGATATCTCTTCTGTAAGAACTTTTGTGATACATAGAGAGCATAATCAGATTTTTTCAGCGTGCGTTTTAATGAGAAATACGCAAGTGGTGCTATCGCCTTCCCTTTTGGAGAATGATTCCAAAGCATGTCCCATGTACATCCTACAACGTAAGAAAGATACTTTTTATGGTATCTTTTGGCTGCATTAGCGCCATATTCTGCATTAAGGTCTGGCACGTAGCCTATGATTAGGTCGTTGTTTTGTATTGTTTCGTCAATAAGCCGTTTATATTTATTGGGGACAAAGATATGAGACTTTGATATGAGCCTCACGTTTAATGGCGATATTTCTGAAATCTCTTTATCTATGTTGGTCGCGGCTTTGCCATGGTAGGTTCTGCCTATGATTGAGAGTGGTCCAATGTATAAGAATCTCTTGAGAATGTCGTAGGTATTGGCAGAGACAAGCACTTTGCCGTTCTCCACTCTGACGTATTGGCTTGTTACGACCAACACTCTTATCTCCTTGTCTTCTGTATGCATACTTATGGGATTGTTTTGTTCTATTTTTTTTAATGCTTTGTGATTGCGATGAGAAAGATTATAGGATGCCGAACAAAATTTTTAATTTTAGCCAAAAATCACTGTTGCGCCGGTCAAATGTGTAATCTTTATCTCGCAGCAAATTAAGCATTGAGGAAATTGAACCACGATATGTTGCGAGTTTTATAGCTGCCTCCATAGCTTCGTGGGTCATAAGATTCCCGTGAATGCGGATCATTTCTTTAGCGGCAGTTTCTTTGGGATGTGTTTTCAATGATTTGCCCAATGTCCTTAATCTGCGTTTCCAAATTTGGAGAAAGCTTCTTCTAATACCTACCTGATTGCCGGAATGCTGACGATAAAGTATACGTGATTCTTTGTCAAGAAACATATGTCCACAAAGATTTGCAACTAAATATGCCCATTCGTCGTGAGCCATCTCCATCTTCGGCCTTTCTTTAGTAAAAGCAAGAAGGAGGTTTCTGTTCATGACTTCAGAGCATCCAAGACCAAGATTCCTTATCAGGCATTTCTTGGCGGATGGGGTCAGAGATTCATCACGGCCCAAGCCATGGTTGATGCCATTTTCATAATAATGGAAATTTGAGCAATAGAGCGCGATTCCAGAATCATGGCATTTGATGCAATCTACGGCGCGTGATAGTTTGTCGGGCATCCAGATGTCGTCTTGGTCGGCAAAGGCGAAATAATCGTAATCCCTAAGATTTTGGGCTGCATATTCCGCCAACTCAAAGAAAGACTTTCTCCATCCGATATTATTCCCCTTGATAAGAATAATCAAATCGGGGTATCTGTCGATGTAATCAGAAATGATAGTCAAGGTCTTGTCAGTCGATCCGTCATCCCTTATCAAGAGCTTCATGTCAACGCCCTTTTGATTCAAAATGCTGTCAAGTTGCTCAACGATGAATTTCTCACCGTTGAACGTCGACATCAAAATTGCTATCCTTTTCATTCCCATAGAAATTGTCTAACAGCGTTAGATTGCCGCTTCCGCGCTCAATCATACCACAAAAGTAAGAAAAATTTTGAGAGATTCCTTCATATAAATAATAAAGTTGCTAAAACTTTTTCGCGTTTTCTCAGATTTCCTCAAAATAACATAAAACTCACGACTCCCATTGCTGTCTTTGCACTTCCATCCCCCCATCCTTCCCGTAAAAGCCCATAACAGCCAAATCAGAACAAGATTTTTCAAATCAGAACGAACTTTTATTTTTCAAAAAAGAACAAAATTTTTCAAATCGGAACAGCATATGGCTGACGGTGCAAATTCAGCACCGAGGATTTTACCGGCCCGGCCGAATTCCGCATTGATAATCGCTAAGGGAAACAATGAATCTTCATTCTTATTATATCGTAAATTAAATTATTGATTGTTTGTGTATTAGCTAATAACTTTTGAGAAATTCATTCTTCCATCTATTTTCTCTATCCGGTAGGGTTTTGGGATTGAAAATTGACACGTATGGGAACCAGGTCCGATACATGGAAATGTAATATGGGGTTTGAGAAACTAAAATAATTCCAATAACGGTTGCCTTTACCCAATTTCTAAGGCTGGTGTTGCTGATTAAATTGGCTAATGCGACTGTTACAAACATGGATGTATAGTTCGTGAAGCGAGAGAATATTATAGGAATAGAGAAAAAGCCGATGCAAAATATTATTTGAAGCAATATCATTGGTTCCTCTCTTAATTTTAATTTAGCCACACGATATATAATTAATGCCGTCAAGGGGGGGGCTATTGATTTTATTAATTCCCCAATAATCCAATTCATGTTAAAAGTTTCGCGCATTCTAATATATTGATCAATACGCATTGTTATTGATTTGAATGGTAATATTTCTACCATAAAATCAAAAATAGGCAGTGAGAATAATATGGCGATGCAGCCAATGATATAAATTAAGTTTAACCTCAAATATCTCACCAAAGGGAATACGCATATGATGATGGCAGAATAGTGAAATGAAATGGATAACAATGAAAAAAGATAATATCTTAGCCAACGTTTATTCTCAATATTGCGGTAGTTCAAAAGAAAGATCGCAATTGCCACACTTTCCCGCATGATTTCTGTAGAGAAGTACAGCCACTGCATAACAAAGAAAACGAGTAAACCAATGAATATGTTATTGCAGTACCTTCGTAAAAAAATAAAAATACATCCATTTGTTATGGCAGCCATTAACATTTGAAATACCCAAAAATCCCTGAACAGAGTTTTGCATACCGAACATAGCAATAAATATCCCGGTTCATACCTTTGTTCGGTTATATCGGATAATGATAAGTCGCTGATATCTTTGATGTGCCTGAAACTATACATATAAGATAGGGTATCGACACCGACTTTATATCTAAAACCGAGCATGACAAAAATATAGATCCAAATGACAAGGATATATATTACCTTGATTTTGGTAGGGAAGCGTTTGTTATAATAGCCTCCAATCGCTGCTAATACTACAGGTATGAGATATTCCATTTTTCTTTCGTTCTTATTTCTTTGTCGTTTGGCCGGCTATGTGCTTCTTGATCTGGCGCTCCGTGGAGACCAGCCAAATGACGCAGCTAATTATTTGTGACACTACAATTGCCCAGACCACCCAGATGTTGCCCGCGAATGCAGCTGCAAGTAGCGTGGCAATAACGATTGCGGATTTCACGGTCTCAAGATAAAATATCTTTTTTGTGTCGCCAAGAGTCTTTATGACGTTGCGACAAAGTATCTGTATGGATGCAGGAGGGATGGATATGGCGAGGATTCTGAATATTTCTGTCGTGCTCATCCATTCCTCCCCGAGCACTATCCGGATTATCAATTCGGCAAACACGAGGAAAAGCACCGTCACTAATAAGAGCCCGGCCGACAGGATCCATAGTAGCCGGTGGTAGACATTAAGCACCTTTAACGGATTCTCCATTCTCGCCATCATCGGGAATATCGTCTGGTCCATCATTGTGGTGATGGAATTTTGGCAGAAATTCGTGATTCTCCCTACCTGCGTATAGTAGCCCGTAAATTGCATGGAGGAAATCTTGCCAATGATGTTGGTGGAGATATTGTTGGCGATTGTCCGTATTGTGTCGGAGCCAAGAAGGCTTATGCCAAAAGAGAACTGATAGCGAAATGATTCACGAGAGAAGGTTAGCGACGGTATGAAACGGTTGTATATCTGCATACAGACCACGTGCATCACGGCAAGCACAATTTGCATCCACACCAATGCCCAGTAGCCGTAGCCTTCCATCGCGATCAATATGGCTACTCCCAACGACACTATTCCGCTGACAAGATTGATAATAGCGTAGATCTTATAGTTCAAGTCTCTGAATATCATTATCCGTTGGGTCACTCTGAATGCATGGATGATGATGGTCAGACTGATTATCCGGATTATGTCGGTCAGTGCTTCTTCTGAGTAGAAATCGGCGATAAGCGGGGCCGTGAAATAAAGAAGGAGGAATATCAGGATACTGACAACGAGATTATAATAGAAGAGAGTGGAATAGTCAGCATTCGTGACGGTCGGCTTTTTGAGAAGCGCTCCCCCCATCTCGGAGTCTACCACAATCTGGGCGAAAGCAATGAATATCGTGACGATTCCAATCAACCCGAAATCATCCGGGGTCAGCATCCGGGCAAGAATGACGGTGGATAGGAAGGTGATTCCCGATTGTCCAAGAATCGAGATTCCGCTCCATATGATGTTTCTGATGTTGCTCATGCCTGAAGTTGGTTTGTCTTCTTAAAAGCTTTAAACGGCTCCTTAATCATAACGGCGGAGCAATCTCAATTATTCTAATTGGGAAATGAAGATGTAGAAACTTTTGTAATCATTCGATATTTTTTCGCGACTTGAATGTCTGGAATGAGGGCGGCAGACAATAAACGGCGAAAATAATCGTATTTTATTTGGATGGGATTCCGGATGGGGATTCTATAAACTTGAGGTTTGACTTATGCTGTTGGCTTCCGGATTGAGCGGTATAGAAGCTCCTTTCTCGGAGGCAAACGGTCATTCGTCGGCCTTATTTACAAATCTTTTGGAGAGCTGCGGAGCGGTTCCGCCGGTTGTCCTTTTTTTATCTGACATCGTGAATGAAGAAACTATTATTGGTGATTAATGAGGATAGATTCTTTCTCTCCCACAGAACCCGGATCGCGGAAAAAGCCGCCGAGGAGGGGTGGGATGTCACGCTCGTCGTGAAAGACACCGGAAAAGCCAAGGAAATCGAGCGGATGGGTTTCAAGGTGATTCCCTTGCCTGTCAATCCCACGGGGATGAACATCCGCGAGGAGATGAAGACCCTGAGGTTTCTTTATTCCCTCTACAGGCGCAACCCCGACGCGATAATCCATCAGGTCGGGCTGAAAAACATGTTGTGGGGCGGCATTGCTTCCCGTCTTGCCACGACCAAAGGCGTTGTCTATGCCGTGAGCGGATTGGGAACGTTGTTCGGGGAGCACACCTCCGGGATTCTTTCTAAAGTCTTGTTGAGGATTCTGCGTTTCGGCCTGAGCAAGAGGAATGTCGCTGTCATCTTCCAGAACCACGACGACGAACGGGAGTTTGTCGATTCCGGTGCCGTGAGAGGGAAACACTTTTTTTTCATCAAGGGGTCGGGAGTCGACCTAAAGGAATTTGAATATTGTGCGGAGCCCGACGTTAAGCCTTTGAAGATTGTCTTCACCGGGCGTATGCTTGAGGAAAAGGGAGTGAAAGACCTTGTCAAGGCGGCGGAGATTCTGCGTAAGGACTATGAAGGGAAAATCGAGTTCCTGCTTTGCGGAGGATTGTCTACGAATCCAAGCGCTTTGTCGGAAGAGGATATGCACGCCATGGCCGACGGACGCTACATCAAATGGCTTGGCCATCGCGACGACGTCTGCGACATACTGCGTCAATCCGCCATAATGTGCTTCCCGAGCTACTATAGGGAGGGCGTTCCCAAGTCTTTGTTGGAAGCTTCGGCCATCGGTCGCCCGATTGTGACCACCGATTCCATCGGATGTCGCGACACGGTGGAAGATGGGATAAACGGTTTCCTCGTTCCGACCCACTCTCCTGAGTCAATAGCATCAGCACTGCGGAAGCTTATCGACGACTCTGAGCTTCGCCGGAGAATGGGCGAGGAGTCGAGGAAGATAGCCGAAAGAGACTACGACGTGGAGAAGGTGGCGGCCACCCATCTGAAGATATATGAGTTCCTGCTCAATCATTGATGCCTTCTGTATCGTCGGCTTCTCTTGAGATAAAGCATAAAAAAATCCCGCATCTTCGCGAAGATGCGGGATTTTTTAGATTTGGGCTTGCCTTACTCGGCTTTGCCTTCAGAGCCGAGAACGTTGAGGATTTTGTGCTTGTAAAGCTTCTCCATTTCGTCGCGGGCCGGACCGAGATATTTGCGGGGGTCGAACTCTCCGGGCTTGGTGGCGAGCACCTTGCGCACGGCTGCTGTCATGGCCAGACGGCTGTCGGAGTCGATGTTGATCTTGCATACGTCCATCTTGGCTGCCTTGCGGAGCTCCTCTTCGGGGATGCCGATTGCGTCAGGAAGCTTGCCGCCGTATTCGTTGATCATGTCGACATACTCCTGGGGAACGGAAGATGATCCGTGGAGCACGATGGGGAAGTCGGGAAGTTTTGCCTCCACGGCTTCGAGAACGTCGAATGCCAACGGCGGGGGGACGAGACGACCGGTCTTGGGGTCGCGGGTGCACTGCTCGGGGGTGAACTTGTAAGCGCCGTGAGATGTGCCTATCGAGATTGCAAGGCTGTCGCAGCCCGTGCGGCCTACGAAGTCGATCACCTCCTCGGGGTCGGTGTAGGTGTGGTGGTCGGAGCTTACTTCGTCTTCAACGCCTGCAAGCACGCCGAGCTCTCCCTCTACGGTCACGTCATACTGATGTGCGTAGTCTACGACTTTCTTTGTCAGGGCCACGTTCTCCTCATAGGGAAGATGGCTGCCGTCGATCATGACAGATGAGAAACCATTGTCGATGCAGTCTTTGCAGAGCTCGAAGGAATCACCGTGGTCGAGGTGAAGCACGATTTGGGGCTTCGCCCAGCCGAGGGACTTAGCATACTCCACTGCTCCCTGTGCCATGTAGCGCAGAAGGATGGGGTTGGCGTAGTTGCGGGCGCCTTTCGACACCTGAAGGATAACCGGTGATTTGGTCTCGGCAGCGGCCTTGATGATGGCCTGGAGCTGCTCCATGTTGTTGAAATTGAATGCGGGGATGGCATAGCCGCCATGCACTGCCTTTGCAAACATCTCCTTTGTGTTTACAAGGCCAAGGGTTTTGTAATCTACCATGTTGTGTCTAAACTTTTATGCGCTGAGCGCAATTTGATGCAAAAATACAAAAAAGGATTGTTATACCAAAATCCTGCCCCATTTATTTAGTATTTTTTTCATTTCCCCGCCATTCTATTGTCTTTTGCCCAATTCTTATGAGGGGAAATTTGCAGATTTCGGGGGAGTTGGCTAATTTTGCATTTGATTACGGGTCGTCGGTTCCTTATTTTCCCACTTAGGAATCCCATTATGCCCGAAGCAGACGCGCTATGAAGATATTTGCATCAAACGTTATACGAGAAATAGACAACGCTACCTGCGAAGCCCAAAACCTTAATTCCATCGACCTTATGGAGAGGGCTGCGGGGGCAGTCAGTTGTGAGATTATATCCAGGTTCCTTCCAGGCCAACGAATCGTGGTCGTGGCAGGACCGGGCAACAATGGCGGCGACGCACTTGCCGTTGCCCGTATCCTTTTCGAGCAGGGCTACAGAAAGGTAGAGGTGTTCCTTTTCAATGTCTTCGGCAAGCTCAGCCATGACTGCGACGAGGAACGCAAGAAGCTTATCACTATGGACGGAATCGACTTCACAGAGGTGAAACGCGATTTCTCCCCTCCATATCTCGGGGAGAATGATGTCGTGGTCGACGGCCTCTTTGGTTCCGGACTTCGCCAGCCCTTGCAGGGAGGTTTCGTCATGCTCGCCAGATATATCAATGATTCCGGGGCTTACGTAGTGTCGATCGACCTCCCTTCCGGACTCTTCGGAGAATGGAACGAGAACGTGAGCCATCGCGACATGATTCATGCCGACCTCACTCTGACTTTCCAGACTCCCCGGCTCTCATTCTTCTTCGCTGAAAATGCCGACATTATCGGAGAGTGGAAACTGCTCGACATCGACCTCGATGCCGAAAAAATGAAAGAACTCTCCACGGATTTCATGCTCGTGGAAGCGGGAAGCGTGAGGCCCCTTCTTAAGCCACGACCTAAATTCTCGGGAAAACGCAACTACGGTTCGGTCTTGATGATGGCCGGAAGCATCGGCATGATGGGGGCCGCTGTAATGTCTGCACGTTCCTGTCTCAGGTCGGGGGCCGGACTCGTGACAGTCCACAGTGCGAAAGTCGGGATGCCGGTGCTCCAGACGGCTGTGCCCGAGGCTATGTTCGAGCCCGACAGAAACGAAAATTGCATTTCCGACATGACAATCCATCATAGCCACCAGGCTGTGGCGATCGGCCCGGGCATCGGCACTCAAGACCGCACGATTGATGCTCTTGAAAGCCTCCTTAAGAATTGCAAGTCGCCGCTCGTGCTCGATGCCGACGCCCTGAATTGCATTGCCAAGCGTCCTTCCCTGCTCGAAATTCTACCGGCTCATACAGTCATAACCCCCCACATAGGGGAATTCGACCGCCTCTTCGGCGAGCATCCAAACTCCGAAGAACGCCTGAAAAAGGCTATCGACATGGCTAAGTACTACAACATAATTATCGTGCTCAAAGGCCATTATACAGCCACGGTGCGCCACACCGGAAGAGTCTATTTCAATTCCACAGGAAATCCGGGCATGGCCACGGCCGGAGCAGGCGACGTGCTGACAGGCGTGATAGCCGCTTTCCTCGCCCAGGGATACCGTCCGGAGCATGCCGCCACTATCGGGGTATTCGTCCATGGAGTGGCCGGAGATATGGCGGCTGCCGAGAATGGGGAATACGGACTCATGGCCGGCGACATCGCCGACTATTGCGGAAAGGCCATCAAGGCTATTATCAACCGTGAAAGAGTCTGACCTCACGAATAAATAAATTAAGGCAGCTGATCCAGACGGCTTGCCATAAAAGATAAAGAGACATATGAATCACATCATAAGAAAAATTGCCGGAATACTGATGCTTTCGGCGCTTGCCCTCCCTACGGAGGCCCAGCAGACTAAAATACTGACCGCCGACAAGCACAATGAATACGGCTTGATTTACTCCCTCCCCAAAACTGCCTTCGACGTGAAAGTGACGGCCATTAGGGAGGTCCGTGAGGCCGGTCCCTACTATCAGTATGCAAAAAAATTCATGGGTACGGATCAGGTCGTGAAGGAGAATGCCGAGGTTTGGACGATTAAGTCGGTGGAATTGAGGCCATATGGAGTGTCTAACCCCGACTCAAGATACCTCATGCAGTTTAAGCCGGGAGCGTTGGGATATATCGGCGTGGCGGAAGACGGAATGCTTCTGTCGATCAATACCGAGCCGGAGGAACCCGCTTCCGAGGCCGAAGGCGAAGAAGCACCCATCGAGGGGGAGATATTGGCCGACAGGGAGTATCTCCAATATGTGGATGAGGATTTCATAGCATCGCAGTCGAAGGCCAAACAGGCGCAGATGCTTGCCGAAAGCCTTATGGAGATACGCGACGCCAAAATCTCGCTTACGAGAGGCACCGCCGAGACGATGCCCACCGACGGAAAGCAGCTTGAGCTTATGCTCAATTCCCTGCGCCATCAGGAAGCCGCTGTCTCTGCGGCCTTCATCGGTAACGTGACGAAAGAGACCGTGGTTCGCCACTTTACGTTCCTCCCCGAGGAGGATGGACGCACCATCCTTTTCCGCATGAGCGACTTCGCCGGATTCGTGGATGCCGATGACTATTCAGGTGAGCCGGTCTATGTTAATGTAGAGGTGACAAACCGAGGCGAACTTCCCTCCGATTCCAAGGGGGAGGCGAAAAAAATGCCTAAGGACGGCGTGGCTTACTGTGTGCCCGGTGCTGCCGAGATTTCCCTCTCCTTAAAGGGGAAGAATCTTTTTGAGAAGGAATATGAGGTGGCACAATTCGGAGTGGTGTTCGGATTGAATCCGTCGTTGTTTTCCGACAAGAAGAAGCCTTCCTATGCCCGCTTTGACGCCGCCACCGGTGCTTTGCTGGAAATAGGGGAAACGAAGGAGGAGCAGTGAGCCCGGCATATCCACAAGACCTTTTTCAGGCCGCTCCGCAGGCCATGACTCTCTTGCAGTTCACCACTGCGATAGGGAATGCCGTCAGGATGTCGCCCTCTCTTCAGGGGGCCTGGGTCGTGGCGGAGTTGAGCGATGTCCGCGTCAATGGCGGCCATTGCTATATGGAGCTGATTGAAAAGAGTGCTTCGGGGCAGACCGTGGCAAAGCTGCGGGCCACGATATGGCAGTCGCGGTTTCAGTATATCCGCCAGAAGTTTTATTCCGCTACGGGTCGCGACGTGATGACCGGGATGAAGGTGATGCTCTATGGAGCTGCCACCCATCATACCCTCTATGGATTGTCGTTTACGGTCAATGACATCGACCCGTCGTACACTCTCGGCGACATGGAGCGTCTCCGAAGGGAAATCCTCGAACGTCTGCATCGCGAAGGCATTCTCGAAAGAAACAAGACGCTGAAGATGCCCGTCGCTCCTCAAAGGATAGCGGTCATATCAGCCGAAGGAGCGGCCGGCTATGGCGATTTCATCAACCAGCTTGGCGGGAATGCCGATGGTTTCGTGTTCTACCCCCATCTTTTTCATGCCGTGATGCAGGGGGAGAGGACGGCAGGATCCGTCATGGCTGCCCTGGAGTTTATCGAGCAGACAATCGACCTTTGGGATTGTGTCGCAATCGTCAGGGGAGGAGGAGCCACGACCGATCTCAATGGCTTCGACGATTATGCACTCGCCCGCGCAGTGGCCCTGTTCCCGCTTCCGGTGGTTGTCGGCATTGGCCATGAGCGCGACCGCACGGTGCTTGATGAGATAGCCCACACGCGAATGAAGACCCCGACTGCCGTGGCGTCATTTTTCATCGATACCCTACGGGCGGCCTCCGACAGGGTAGCGGGTATGGTGGATTGGATTGCGCGCTACAGCATCGACCGCATTCAAGGCGAGCAGCGGCGGATTTCCAACTGCGAGGCAATGCTCCCGGCTCTTTTGGAGGCGCGGTTGTCCTCTGCCAGGGCATTGCTCGAACGGGAGATGACGAGAATCCCTGTTCTCGTGCAGTCGAGGCTGTCTCATGAGTCGGTCCGTCTTGACAACCTGTCGCGTTTCGTAGCTACGCTTGCTGAGACAAGATCCTCTCAGGCATCAAGAAACCTCGATGCATTGAAAGAGAAAATATCAATGGCTGCGGATGCTGCCGTAAAGAAGGAGACTGTCAGACTGAGCAACCTTTCGGATATGGTTGGGGTGTTAAGTCCATCCAATACGTTGCGCCGTGGCTATTCCATAACCAGGGTCGACGGTAAGGCTGTCTCCGACGCATCCAACTTGAAACCAGGGCAGACGATAGAGACCCAGCTTGATAAAGGCAAGATTATTTCAGTCGTAAAATAAAGAATTCTTTTGTCTCTGTCAGGTCTCAACGTATATCGCCGACAAAAATAATAATTTATGCGTGTGGAGATCAAACACGCTTCTAAAATAAAACTCAAAAGATGGATAAAGAAATGACCTACGGCAAGGCCGTAGCCGAACTTGAAGCGATAGTGGCTAAGATGCAGGCTGACAATTGCGACATCGACAGCCTTGCCGGCTACACCTCACGTGCCCTCGAATTGCTCAAATATTGCAAAGAAAAGCTTCATACTACCGATGAGGAGGTGAAACGCTGCCTCGAGGCCCTCAACTAATATTTCAAACTTGCCGCCAAGAAAGGCAATGCTGATGCAGAAAGAAATAAGATATGGCACAGACAGTCTGCCCTTCTGCATTTATAAACCGCTCCAACGGACTGTGGAGCACAAAAGAAATGATATCAGAAATTCTGTCAGAGCTGCGGTATGCCGCTCAATAATCATAACCACGGCACAAATGCCGATGGCACACCAAATGAGGATTATTGCATTTATTGCTATAAGGACGGCAAGTTTACGCAGGATCTGACGATGGAGCAGATGATTGGCCACTGCGCCAAGAGCCGAGATGCAGTTAACGCTATCATCGTCGAAGATCCGTTCCATATCAACGGCATTGCCGATTATCAGATTGTGGAATTTTCCCCGATAATGTTTGCTGATGAGTCATTGAAGTTAATCTTGTAAGTATGTGTGAGAAATTAATTAACGTATTGAATTATGAAGTATGTGGATGAAATTTTTAAGCCGGCTGATGGCGCAATGGGGTTCCATTGTAACGGAAGCCGGGTTCGGAAGTTCGCCTCAGAGTTTATGAGGCAATGCATTAATTAATTTATCACACATACTTAATGGTTCGTAATTATCTGTAAATCAAAATTATGACATGCACATCTGAATTTATTGAATCTATCTGTAAGGTGCTGTCTCCATTAGGCGAGGTGCGCAGTCGCAAGATGATGGGCGAGTATGTCATATATGTCAATGAGAAGTGCGTAATCACGGCTTGCGACAATATGGCATACATCAAGAAACTTACCTGTATCGCCGACATGATGGCCGATGCCGAGTGTGGCAGCCCTTATAATGGTGCAAAGGAAGCCTATATCCTTGACTTTGCGGATAACCGCAAGGCTCTTAGAATTATAGCGACTCTATGGAATGACCTCCCTTTCCCAAAATCAAAGAAGAAATAACTGATGCCTTACATATCAATAGAGAGCGGCAGACTGACCGCTGAACAAAAGAAGCAGTTGATTGAGCGACTAACTGCAACAGCCTCCGAGATAACCCATATCCCGGAGCAGTTCTTCACCGTCACCATCAAGGAACTTCCTGACGAGAACTTCGGTATCGGTGGCAAGTCAATAGATGAAATCAAACGCAACTATAAGCCATGAGTCTTACTCTCAGACCATATCAGCCAACGGAGGCCAATGTAATCACTACTTGGCCTAAAAGCGAATACCTTATGCGCCAATGGTGTGCTGACAGATATGAGCGTTATCCCGTCACTCCCGATGATATGAACTCTTTTCATCAGCAGTACATTGACGGGCACCGTTCTATAGCTCTGACTATGGTTGATGAAGAAGAGGTAGTAGGATATATAAGCCATGAGTCTTACTCTCAGACCATATCAGCCAACGGAGGCCAATGTAATCACTACTTGGCCTAAAAGCGAATACCTTATGCGCCAATGGTGTGCTGACAGATATGAGCGTTATCCCGTCACTCCCGATGATATGAACTCTTTTCATCAGCAGTACATTGACGGGCACCGTTCTATAGCTCTGACTATGGTTGATGAAGAAGAGGTAGTAGGATATATAACGTTGCGTATCCCTGCCGATGACCCGACGGAACTGCGTATGGGATTCGTCATTGTTGATGATTCAAAGCGAGGCAGAGGATTGGGAAAATCTCTTGTCAATATGGCGGTTGATTATGCCTTTAAGCAACTTGGAGCAAAAAAAGTGTCACTTGGTGTATTTGAAAACAATACTTCTGCAATACACTGTTATGAGTCAGCAGGATTTCATCGTGCATCAAGACCGGAAACCGAGAGCTACGAATGTCTTGGCGAAACGTGGAATTGTATCGAGATGGAAAGATTTGGATAATAATGAGAGTAATGCAAGATAAGCGGCTTCAGGATATGACACTGGAGGAACTATGGGAATTGTTTCCGATAGTCCTGTCTCCGCATAATCCCCAATGGTCAGTTTGGGCAGGGGAAGAAATGCGGTCGCTGTCATCACTTCTCGTCAAATATCACCCAATCATCAGCCACATCGGCAGCACGGCAATTCCTGACATTCAGGCCAAACCGGTAGTGGATATTCTTGTAGAGATTTCTCCTGACATTGAATGGCAGAGTATAACAGACATATTTGAACGCAATGGCTATATCTGTATGTCGGAATCAGAAACCTGTATTAGCTTTAACAAAGGATATACACCTGCCGGATATACCGACAAGGTGTTCCATGTCCACGTTCATAGGATTGGTGACAATGAGGAAATCCTTTTCCGGGATTATCTTTTGAACCATCTTGACACAGCAAAGGAATACGAAAAACTCAAGTTGTCACTGTTGCCGGAATATCGGAACAATCGCGATGCTTATACCGATGCGAAAACCGAGTTTGTCATAAAGGTACTCGCTTTGGCGAAACAGTCAAAAATCTGGCCTTCAGACACCAATCGTCTTTCCTTTCGCTATTGGCAGGAGGCAGATGCCGAGTCTCTCTATAAATATGCCTCAGATTCAAAAGTAAGCGAAATGGCTCTGTGGCCCAGACACACCTCGGTGGAAATGAGCCGGCAGGTCATCCATGATTTCTTCATGCCTAATGAACATACCTATGCCATGGTGCTGAAAGAGACAGGTGAGCCGATAGGCTGCATAGGGCTTGTCCCTGAAGGCGAAGAACATAATACCACATTGCCGGGTGAGCGCGAGGTCGGATATTGGATAGGTTTTCCGTACTGGGGCAAAGGATTGACCTCGGAAGCATTGAAATCCATGATTGAATTTTGCCGCAATAATATTCGCCTTGACTCACTGCTAATTACGACTGATGCCGCCAATAAAGCCTCTCAGCGGGTAGCTGAGAAATGCGGATTCGTCAACTTCACCGACTATGACAACAATGGGACACCGTCGAAAGCATTCCGACTCAGTCTTTCTTCTTTGGCTATAAGAAAGGTTGAGGATGGCAAGCGAGATTTCATTGACTTGTTGCTCATTGGCGATGAATCGGAAGATATGATCATGAAATATCTCGACCGGGGAAACCTTTATGTCGGTTCGATAGACAATAAGGATGTGGCTGTGATTGTGACGGATGAGAATAATAACGACTCAATCGAGATAAAAAATCTGGCGGTTGATGCTGCATTCCGTCGCAGAGGCATAGGCCGGAATATGCTTGAATATGTGGAGAAACTGTATCCTGACAAGAAGATAATCCTCGGTACGGGCGAAACGCCCTCGACACTTCGTTTCTATCAGGCTTGTGGCTATCGCTACTCTCATAGAATCCCCAATTTCTTCACTGACAACTATCCCAATCCTATTGTCGAGGAAGAGGTAGCGCTTCGCGATATGGTATATCTATACAAAGACTCCAATAAAAATGACACCGAAGAACATTCTTGACATAACACGCCGCGAGAAATTCCGACAATGGCTCATGGAAAACAGCTCATATGAGAAAGAGTGCTGGATAGCCGTGAAACGCGGCAAGACTCCACCGGAGGATGCCCTGTGGTATCTTGATGCCGTGGAGGAGGCTCTTTGCTTTGGTTGGATTGACTCGACCGTCAAAAATGTGGACGGCGTGACTTTGCAGCGCTTCGGGCCACGAACAAAAAACGGCAGATGGACTGAGCTGAACAAAGAGCGTTGCCGCCGGCTTGAAAAGCTCGGCATAATGACCGACAGGGGTCGTTCCGCCTGTCCCGATCTCGATGCTGAATTTGTCATTGACCCTGACATTATCACAGAATTTGAATCCAATCCGGAGGCTTGGTCTAACTTCCGCTCGTTTCCTGCCTTGTATCAGCGGGTGAAAATCGACAATATACAGCGCAACAAGGCTAACGCAGATTTATTCGCCGCAAGATTAAACAAACTTATCGAGGCCAGCGAAAGGAGCGAGATGATAGGCGATTGGCACGACTGCGGCAGGCTGCTCGACTATTGAATCTTATGACAATCATTCAACCGAGAGAGGAACTGCGCTCATACGTGCGCTACTATTGGGTGCTGAAAAGCGATGAGCCTTTCAGTGTCCTGACTTTCCCTATCGGTTGCCCACAAATTATTTTTTACAAGAAAACACCGCTTTACATACCGGAACTTTACAAGAGCCAATCGCAGTTCACGATTAGCGGACAGGTAAATTTTCCTGCGCATATCCTGTCAGACGGAAGTTTGGAAATAATTGTAGCTGTGTTCTATCCGCATACCATCGGGATGTTTATCGACACGCCGCCATCGGCATTCTATAATCTTGAAATCTCCGGTTATGATATTGAGAATAGGACGCTGAATGAAGTTGCTCAGAGGATTTTCGACTGTGAGAACGCCAAGGAATGTATTGATATTCTGGAGGACTATCTGTTATCAAAGATTAGACGATCATTGAATATCTGTCGGATAGACACGTCTGTCAGTACGTTGCTTCGCGCTCCCTCTACGCATGTCAATGCTCTTGCTGACATAGCCTGTCTCAGCAAGCGACAATATGAACGGGTATTCCGCGACACTGTGGGCATGAATCCGAAAGAATATGCCCGAATTGTTCGTTTTCAGAAAGCTTTGTGGCTGATACAACAAGGAGAAAGCAACTATGCCGGTATCTCAGCCGAATGCGGATATTCCGACCAGTCCCACTTTATAAGAAATTTCAAGGAACTGAGCGGTTATACCCCGGAGACGCTTATAAAACACTGCACCCCATACTCCGACTTGTTTACCAATCCGGTATAATGTCGCTTTTCTTCTATCCGGAGTGATAATCCTGTGGTAATTTTGCATCAAAAAACATGATGCAGGAAGTAAATCCCAAAGAGACCACGAGAGCCTACGCTTTTGAAATGTGGATGAAGGCACCGATGCCGATGGTGGCGTTAATCAAGACTCTCGATGTAACCCGTTTACGACATATCTGTCGAAAACGAGGACTGAAATTCAACATGCTGATGTGTTGGTGCATCGGTAAGGCCGCTTCACAGGTCAAGGAGTTCTACTTGCTTCCCGTCGGCGACAAGCTGATAAAATACGACTCAATCGCAGTAAATACGATAGTCGCCAACTTGCGGAGAGAAGTCAGCTCATGCGACATCCCTTTCAGCGATGACCTCCCGCGCTTTAACAAAGATTACTTGCATCTGACATGTCACGTAGCCGAAAGCTGCGAGAATCATGACATCGCCGATAGCATGGTAATCGGCACATCGGCATTGGCTCAATACGACATAGACGGTGCAGTCGGAATGTATAGCGGTGTATTCAACAACCCCTTCATGATTTGGGGCGCATACCGCCGCCACTGGTTCAAGACCCGCTTGACCGTCTCATTCCAGTTCCACCACACCCAGATGGACGGCGCACACGCCGCCCGCTTCCTCGGCCTGCTGCAAAAAGAGATCAACAAATTATAGGAAAATCCACCGAAAAAAGTGATTTTCTCTCGGTGGATTTTTAGATTAGTGCAGTCTTTTTCTTTCGCCGCCTCACGTTTGGCTCTTATCTTCCTCCTGCAGATGAGGCGTCCGTCTTCGCATCGGCGTTTACGAGCTTCTGAACACCGCGTTTCTGACGACCCCACTGCACGTTGTAGCTTATCGAAACGTATGGCATACGCATATCAAGCCGCATATGCTGCTCATTGCTGTTCCATTTGCTCATCGACTTGCTGCCCTGGTCGTATTTCCCAAACGGCATTATTATCCCGGCGGAAAATTGCCATGACTTCCAATTGTAGCTTATGTCTATAATATTGATATCCTCTCCCCATGAAATTTTCTCACCCCATAGGTCACGCTGCGCTCTGACGTATTGGCCGGAAAGTACAAATCCCCAGTGCATAAGTTGGATTGAGGCATTGCCGCTCCATGCATTGTTATGAAGTTCATAGCCCGTGCCGCGCATGCGTTCCATGCGATATTGCAGGTAGCCGCTTGCCATGAGCCAGTTGGGGATGATTTCTATTTGTGGCGCGAGGAAGAATGAAAGGTTCTGAAGACCGCGGCTGTTTTCATACGACGTAATAAGCTTATCGTCTTTCCAATATAGAAGAGGGGTTATGGCGTTGGGCGAGGTGAATGCACGTACTCCGAACGAACTGCTGACGCGTGGCAGGTTGAACCCATATCGGAATGTCAGCATATATGAGTTGGCCGTCTTAAGATTCTGATTACCGACACGCCATTGAAAACCGTCGAGCTGTTGAGGCACGATGTTGGTCTGGGAAAGCGACGGGGCAGATTGCCACGACGTGAAATTGAGCCGGAAATTGTGGTTCTGATTCAGTGAATATGTAATGGTGGCTTGAGGGCGGGGGCTCCATGAATGATTGCCTTGGTCCGACTCTTTGAAAAGGAAGTCGGTGTATTGCATTCCCATGCCTGCCGTAGCCGACCATTTGCCGAAACGGTGGAAATATTCGGCAAAGAAATACACTTTGTCCTGTCTTTGATGGAATATGCTTCCATCAAGGTTTTCATATTCCGAACGGTTGCGATTCGCGGTATAAGACACGCCGGTGGTGAAACGCGAATTGCGCCAGTTCTTGATATAATCCGCTTCGATGGCATAAGCCTGGTTACGGTCTTTAATGTTGGTATGGATGTCGGTAAGATAGCTGTCTGCGTTAGGCAATTGTTCCATATAGTCAGACCATGACCGCCGAAATACATCGATGCGCTTAAATCTACCACCAACATCTGTTTGCGGGGGAAATTCTGCTGAAGGTAAAGTGATAATGTCGGATAGTTGCCTTTGTCGCCATATCTCTCTGTCAGCAGGATATCGTTGTCTCCGTTGCTGTACGACATGATGCCGTTGTATTCCGTCTTGTTGCCTGAATGCTGCTGATTCGTGAATTGTGCGACAAAGACCGTCGTGTCCGGTTTTATATAATTGTATGAGGCAAAATAATATGGAAGTGTATTGTCGAGGCAGCCTCCGCGAGGCGTCTCTCTTCTGGTGATGGATGTCCCGTCGGGATACGTGAATGTCTCGTTGTAGTCTCGATAAATTTTAATGTCCTCAGTCAGCTTGCAGCTGGCATATACTTCCCATTGCGAACGTCCGACATTGAATTTGGCATCGGCCATGTAGAAACCCCATGCCTGATTGAGGGCCGGGCGTGCCTGACCCTGAAAAGAACCACCGACCGTGGGATTTGACACGATGAAATTCAATACGTAGTTTGCGCCTCCGTAGCGCAGTCCGGGATTGTCGATCCATTCCACGCGCTTGATTGTCTCCGGCAGCAGGGCTCTGACCTGGTCGATTGTTGATTCTCTTCCATTGATGCGAATCTGTACGGATTGTCCGGCGGCTTGAATCGAACCAAGTGCTTCGCTGACGTTCAGCGACGGAATCATCAGGTTGTTGAGCAGCTGCATACCATTCTTCGAATTCTCAACAGCGCTTTTCGATGGATGATAGACATCCATGTCGGCTTTTCTTATCACCTTGGGAGCTTCTATTACGATCTCCTGAAGCTCTTGCCCTGACAATGAGTCAGGTGCCTCTGTTTGGGCATGTCCACTGATCGCGCCCAGTGCAATGGATAGTAGTGTAATGGTTTGTTTCATATCTTGAGTCATTTGCTTTTATTACGAAAAGTTATGTCGATTTGTGACCAAAATCCTCAACAAATCTTTTGACGATGCAAAGTTAATAAGAATTTTACTACTATGCAATGCAAAGTAGTAGAATCTATAAAGAAAAATTCATAAAAGAGAACTTTGGAATAAATGGCAATGGATAAGGCGCTGTGTTCAATACATAATATGCGATAGTTTGACTGGGAATAAAAAAGCTTTGCTTAAAATTTCGGGAATAAGTCGAAATTTTAAGCAAGGCGCTCTTAAACAGGATTCCTTATTTATTTCGATTTAATGATTCTTATAATCGCTGAGTCCTATTTTTTTTACGAGTGGCGGAGTTTGAGTTCTTTTTCTATGTCGGTGATGTCTACGTCCATCTGTTCGAGCAAGACGAGATAATGGTAGAGAAGGTCGGCGGCTTCGTAGATAAAGCGGCTTCTGTTGCCGTCGACGGCCTCAATGGCCGATTCCACGGCCTCTTCCCCTACTTTTTGCGCTATCTTCTTTACTCCCTTGATAAACAGCCTTGTCGTATATGAATTTTCAGGCATCTCCTCATGACGACGCTGTATCAGTGCCGATAGTTTTCTTACGAATCCCTCTTCCGGGGGAGTGTCGAAACAGGATTCCGTGCCGCGATGGCATGTCGGCCCGACAGGATTGGCCTTGATTAGGAGAGTGTCGCCATCGCAATCAAGATACATCTCCTCGACGTTCAGGAAATTACCGCTTGTTTCCCCCTTTGTCCATAATTGCTGACGCGTGCGGCTGAAGAATGTCACTTTGCCTGTGGCCAATGTCTTGTCAAAGGCCTCTCGGTTCATATATCCCATCATCAACACCTTCAGCGAAACTGCATCCTGGATTATCACGGGAAGCAGGCCGTCGGCACATTTTTCAAGCTTGCAGCAATCGAAAGTCAAGTCATTCATAATCTTACCTCAATACCTTTTTTAGAGAGTTCCTGTTTAAGAGAGTCTACGGTGGTTTCGCCGTAATGGAAAATGCTGGCGGCAAGGGCGGCGTCGGCCTTTCCCTTGGTCAGCACGTCGGCGATATCGTCTACATTGCCCGCGCCTCCCGAAGCTATGACGGGGATGCCAAGCATGGAGCACAATCGGGCGAACGTGTCGCAGGGATAGCCCGAGCGCGTGCCGTCATGATCCATGGAGGTGAACATGATTTCGCCTGCACCCCTTTGCTCCACCTCCTTTGCCCAACTGAAAAGCTCCAGTTGCGTGAGACGTGAGCCGCCATGGGTGGTCACTCTCCATTCTCCGTCAATCTGCTTCGCATCGATGGCCACGACCACGAATTGCCGACCGTATCTCTCCGCTATTTCAGTGATAAGTCCGGGATTTGCAACGGCCGCGCTGTTGATTGTGATTTTGTCTGCCCCTGCGTTAAGCAGCCTGGCAGCGTCTTCGATGCTTGATATGCCCCCTCCGACAGTGAACGGGATGTTGATGCGCTCCGCTATGCGGCTGACGAGTCCCGTGAACGTTGCGCGATCCTCTTTCGAGGCACTGATGTCGAGATAGACAAGCTCGTCGGCTCCTTCCGAGGCATATTTCGCCCCTAATTCCACGGGGTCGCCAACGTCGGCAAGCCCCTCGAAATTGATTCCTTTCACGGTCCTTCCGCCTTTCACGTCAAGACACGGTATGATTCTTTTTGCCGGCATGGTTATTTTTCTGATTTGATGAATTCTGTGATTTCCTCAAGGGATATGCGTCCCTCGTAGATGGCTTTCCCGACGATTACGCGCTGCAGACCTTTGTCGTTGAGCATACGGATGTCGTCCATAGAGGATATGCCTCCGGAGACGGTGAAAACAATGTCGGGATAACGGCTGGCAAGGTCTACGTACAGCTGCGTCGCCGGCCCCTGAAGCATCCCGTCTTTGGAGATGTCGGTGGTGATGACCTCTTTCAGACCAGAGGGAATAAATCGGTCGAGCAGGTCATGGATTGATAGGGGGGAATCCTCCATCCATCCGGCCACGGCCACTTTCCCTTGACGAAGGTCGGCCCCGAGGATGATTCTCTCCCCTCCGAAGCGTCGTAGCCATTCCTCCATCGTGTCAGGCTCTTTTACGGCGAGGCTGCCGATTATTGCGTGGCCGGCTCCGGCTGAAAAGACGTCGTCAAGATGCTGCTGGTTTTTTACCCCGCCGCCCCATTCCACGTCAAGGCCGCCGATTGAGGCTATTCTTTCGAGCGAAGGAAGGTTGCAGGGTTTTCCTGCCTTGGCCCCGTCAAGGTCCACGACGTGGATGCGACTGACTCCCGCGTCGGCATAACGCCGGGCCATCTCCTCTGGAGTAGAGGAATAGACGGCTTTCTTGTTGTAGTCGCCTTGCGAGAGGCGCACGCATTTGCCGTCGATGATATCTATTGCCGGTATTATCTCAATCATAGCTCAAGAAAATTTAAGAGAATCCTTTCCCCGACCTTTCCGCTTTTTTCGGGATGAAACTGCGTGCCGTAGAAATTTTCATATTTCAGTGCGGCGGAGAACAGTTCAGGATGGCGCGATGTGGCTATCGTGTCCAGGCAAAGTGGAGCGTAGTAGCTGTGTACGAAATATACGTATGCGCCGGCGTCGATCCCTTTGAAAAGTTTGCTTTCAAGGTTGGAGATACGGCTCCATCCCATATGCGGCACCTTTATCCCCGGCTTTTCGGCGAAGCGTCGCACTTTGGCGTCAAAAATGCCCATGCATTCAGCGTCTCCCTCCTCCGAATGCCTGCACATCACCTGCATCCCCACGCATATCCCCAATACGGGATGCCTGAGGCTTCCGATCAGTTCCGGAAGACCCAATTCCCGGAGATTGTCCATGGCCTTGGCCGCGCTCCCCACTCCGGGCAGAATGACGTGGGAGGCTTTCTCTATGACGGAATGGTCGGACGTGAGCACCCATTCCGCGCCCAGCCGTCCGATGGCGTTGCCGAGAGAGCGGATATTGCCCATTCCGTAGTCGATGATAGCGATCATAATATTCCTTTGCTTGATGGTGGGGCATAGGAGAAGGGGTCGCGGCGGATGGCCATGCGCAGGGCGCGGGCGAATGCTTTGAACACTCCCTCTATGATGTGATGGTTGTTTTCTCCTTTGGCGCTTATGTGGAGATTGCATTTCATGGCGTGGCACACCGACTGGAAGAAATGCGCGAACATCTCCGTGGGGGTGTCGCCGACGTATTCACGGGTGAACTCCACGTCCCATTGGAATTCTATCCTTCCGCCAAGGTCGATGAGCACCATTGCCCTGGATTCATCCATAGGCAGCACGAAGCCATAGCGTTCTATGCCCCGTTTGTCGCCAAGGGCTTTGAGTAGGGCTTCGCCAAGGGCTATGCCGACATCCTCCATCGTGTGGTGCTCGTCCACCTCAAGGTCGCCTTTGCAGACCACTCGCAATGATATGCCGGAATGATGGGGTATCTGCTGGAGCATATGGTCGAAAAACTTCAGGCCGGTGTCGATTTTTGATTCCCCTTTCCCTTCGAGATTGACCTCCACAGATATGCGGGTCTCGGTCGTATCCCTGGAGACTGCCGATGTCCGGTCTAAGTGAAGGTCGGTGCCATAGGCGTTCAGAAGGTTTATGACCCTCTGGTTTTCAAGCGGTGTCCCGACCGTGATTCTAAGGGTGTTCTCGCAAAGGGGAAGGCGCGAGCGGTTTCTGACGATGACTCCGTGCTTTGTCAGGTAGTCGTAGATTTTGCCTGCGTCGGCTACGCGTATCAGAATGAAATTCGCATCCGAGGGAAACACTTTCTCCACGCACGAGGCATTCTTAATTCCGTCGGCGAGTATTTCCCTTTGGTTTCTCAATTCGGGTATATGGTCGGCTGTGCCGATCTCGATTCTTTTCAGCAGCTCCTTCTGTATGATGGAGCTCATGTTGTAGGGATATTTCACCCTGTCGAAGTATCTGATCACCTCCGGCGCAGCAAAGGCCATGCCGCATCTCATCCCGGCCATTCCCCAGGCTTTGGAGAAAGTGCGGAGCACTATCAGGTTGCTGTGCGTGGCGATAAAGTCGGCCATGGAGCCTTTGTCGGAAAAATCCACGTATGCCTCGTCTACTGCCACCATCCCGTTGAAATTCTCCACTACGCGGAGTATCTCCTCTCTGGGGAATGCATTGCCGGTCGGATTGTTGGGACTGCAGATCCAGATGATTTTAGTGTCGGCGTCCGCTGCCTCCAATATGCGTTCCACAGGAAGGGAGAAATCGGGATTCAGGCATACTTCCCGGATCTTTATGTCGTTGATATCGGCCGCCACTTTGTAGACTCCATAACTCGGGGAAATCGCCACCATGTTGTCTATCCCCGGGCGACAGAATATCCTTATTGCCACGTCGATTGCCTCGTCGCTGCCCGCTCCCCCGAGAAAAATCGACTCTGCGGGGACGTTGAAAAGCGACGAAATCCTTGTTTTCAAGGATTTCTGGTGAGGGTCGGGATAGCGGTTCACTCCTGTCGGATAGGGCGATTCGTTGGCGTCGAGCCACACAGAGATGTCGCCCCCTTTGAATTCGTCGCGGGCCGTGGAATATGGCTCAAGCGCCCGTATGTTGTCGCGGATAAGTGAGATGGGATTCATATGGGATTTTTTCCTGTCCTGACCTCTACGGCCAAGGCGTGGGCATATAGCCCTTCCGCTTTGGCCATAGTGGTGATGACTGATTTAAGACCGTCAAGACCCTCTTGCGTGAGCTCTTGGTATGTTATCTTATGCATAAAGCTGTCGATGTTGACTCCGCTGAATGAGCGGGCCCAGCCGGAAGTGGGGAGGGTGTGGTTGGTGCCGGAGGCGTAATCTCCCGCGCTCTCCGGGGAGAAGTTGCCTATGAAGATGCTTCCGGCTGCCGTGATGCACGACGCCGTTTCCCAGGGATTGCTCATGGAGATGATAAGATGTTCGGGCGCGTATTCGTTGGCGAAGTCTATCATCTCGTCGCGGTCGTTGAATATCAATATGCGGCTGTGGGAAAGGGAGCCGTTGACTGAATCCTGGCGTGGCAGCGTCTCTGCAAGGCGTTCCACATCATCCCGTATCTCATCGGCAATCTTCGACGAGGAGCAGACGGCTATTGCCTGGCTGTCGGGGCCGTGCTCGGCTTGCGAGAGCATGTCGGCGGCTACGTATGTCGGGCAGGCCGTTTCGTCGGCCATCACCATCACTTCCGATGGCCCGGCCGGCATGTCGATGGCCGTCACGCGGCTGACGATTTGCTTGGCCTTGGTGACAAACCTGTTGCCGGGTCCGAAAATCTTGTCGACGGCCGGAATTGAATCCGTGCCGTATGCCATGGCTGCGATTGCCTGTGCGCCTCCCACGCGAAACACTTTGTCGATTCCGCATGTCTTTGCCGCGAAAAGTATTTCCGGAGCGATTCCTGTCTCCCCGTTTTCAGGCGTGCACAGGACGACTTCCCGGCATCCCGCTATTTTCGCGGGGATGGCGAGCATCAGCACGGTGGAAAATAGCGGAGCCCTTCCTCCCGGGATGTAAAGACCCACACGGCGAATGGCCACGGCCCTTTGGGTGCATACCACTCCCGGCATTGTCTCCACCTCCACGGGTTTCGGCAATTGCGCCTCGTGGAAGGCCCTGATATTGTCGGCTGCCTTAAGGATGGCCTCCGCAACTTCGGGAGCTACCCTTGAGGCGGCCTCATCTATTTCTTTTTCGGAGACGCGCAGCTCTTGCCCGTCATAATGGTCAAACCGTGATGCGTATTCAAAGAGGGCGGCGTCGCCTTTGCTCCTGACGGTTGATATTATCGACTCTACGGCAGCCTCTATTTCGTCGTCATCGGGAATGTTGCGACGGCAGAAATCCTGCCATTGGTCGCGTGGGGGATTGCTGTATACAAACATTATCTTATGACGTTTTCAAGGGCGAGGACGAGGATGTCTTCAGCTCCGATGTTCTTAAGTTTCTCTATTTTCTCCCAAAGGTCGTCTTCATGGATCACGACATGGAGCGACACCCATTTCTCGTCGGCCAGAGGCAGAATCGTGGGGCTTTTCATTCCCGGGAGCAAGCCTATTGCCTCCTCCATCCTGTCTTTGGGAAGATTCATCAGGACGTATTTCATCCCTCGGCTTTCGATTATCGACTTGAAGCGGAACATGAGTTTTCCGAGCTCCTTTTCCTTCTCCTCTCCGAGATGGGGATTGGCGATAAGCACGGCTTCCGACCGTATGACGGTCTCTTCCTCTACGAGTCCGTTCTGTATGAGCGTGCCTCCGGAGGAGACGATGTCGAAAATGGCGTCGGCCATCCCCACGGCGGGAGCCACTTCCACGGAGCCGGCAATCTCATGCACGAATGCCCTGATATTGTTTTCGGAGAAATAGTTGCGGAGGATTACGGGATAGGAGGTTGCCACGCGTTTCCCCTCAAACCATTTGATGCCCGAATAGTCGGCCGATTTGGGTACGGCCAGCGACAGCCGGCAAGCTCCGAAGCCGAGTTTCATTCTGACATCGACATCCTGCTCCTTTTCCTGCACCTCGTTAAGCCCGACTATTCCGATATCGGCCACGCCCATTGCCACGGCTTGGGGAATGTCGTCGTCGCGAAGATACAGCACATGCAAAGGGAAGCCCGAAGCTTCCGAGATTAGTTTGCGATGGCTTGCCGAAGCAGAGATTCCCGCATCGGCCATTAGAGAGACGGTGTCTTCATTAAGACGTCCTTTGTTTTGGATAGCGATTGTCAGCATATGATATATATGTTTTCGGCCTTCCGTTTTTTTTCTGTGGCGTAATCGCGGAGTGCTTGTCATGCCGTCGTGTCTGTAGCCGCCAAGGGAGACGATTGCGAAAGCAATCGTTCGAGACAAAAGAGGAAGGTGTTTCAAATTGTTGGCAAATTTAGCAATAATAGTTTGATTGTGCAAGGAATAGTGCGTCAATCCATCGCATAATGCCCTCATCGAATATATCCGTATGATTTTATAACGCGAAATTTTAATCTGAGTTTTCCTTGAAAAAGTACCTAAATATCCTGGGCCTCGGTCTTGGGCTTGGGTGGGCGGCCTCGTCTGGGCGTGGCGGACTTGGCCTTGGAGGTATATGTCGGTGTGCATCCGATTGGAATGTCGAAGCCGAATGCCTTACATATCTCGACCTGATTGCCAACTTCTTGATCGTCTCTTATGCCGTAGTTGTCCATAGCCTGCATGGGGTTGAGATCCAATCCAATAGTCTTCGATGCGAAGAATCCCGATGTCCTGAGCCGCACGTCTCTTTTTTTTCTCCGTCTTCCTCAAATTTTGATAGCGTATGCTTCTCAAGTGTATAAGACTATTGATAGATGTAGGTGAAACTATTTCTTATAGTACATCAAATCAAAATACATGGCTCTGGTCGGCTCATTTACATCCTTGTCAGAAAGACAATGAAATCCACATTTCTCATAAAATTGAACAGCATTTGAATAAGCATCCACTGAAGTTGTCTAAACTTATTTCGATATGTTAATGATACAGTAAAATAATTAAAATACAGCGCATTCCGCAAAGGACGCACTATATTATAGTTCCCACACTCTAATATACCGTACCAATGCCAGAATACGCTGTACTCGACAAAGATACAATAAAATCTAAAATAATGCCCTATCTTTCGATTGCAAAAAGAGGCTATGCCTCCAAATTTGATCTTATTGAGGTGGTAAACGCCATACTCTATAAGCTCAAGAGTGGCTGCCAATGGCGCCTGCTCCCGATCGGGCATCTTTTCACCGGCGAGGGTCCGAGCTGGAAGACTGTCTTCCACCATTACCGCAAATGGTGTAAAAAAGAGGAATGGCAGAAGATATATTCCAGGATTCTGAGTAGAAATAAAAACAGGCTTGACCTGTCCATCTCCCATATCGACGGTTCCCATACGCCAGTATACAGAGGCGGCGAAAAGGCTGAATATCAAGGAAGGAAGAAGCGGTGCACGACCAACGCGCTTTTCTTCTCGGACAATCAGGGAATTCCTCTCGCCATGTCCGAACCTCAGGCCGGGAATCATGCGGATCTTTACGAAATAGAGAAAAGGGTTGAAGAGATCGTCGGCCAGCTCTCCGAAGCATCTATCGCCGTAGACGGACTTTTCTGTGACCTTGACGCAGGTTTTGACGGGAAAGAACTCAGAAGTGCCCTGATTTCCCACGGCATCACTCCGAATGTATGTCCGAATCCGAGGAATGGCGGTGATTCCAAAGAGGATTGGCTCTATGATGAGGAAATGTATCAGGAGAGATGGAAAATCGAGAGGACAAACGCATGGATGGATGGTTTCAAAGCAGTTCTTAACCGCTTCGACACCACCGTCTCCAGTTGGAAAGGTTGGAACTTCCTTGCCTTTATCGTTATTTTCCTTAAAAAATTTCACAAATCAAATTAGTTTAGACAACTTCACTGTAATAAACCTGCATCCGCTTAATGTCATGCGAGAAAAATCATCTTAATCTGCATAAGTACCATTTGCCCTATGTGCTTATTGGCATATTCCCGGGATACCCCCAAGCGTCCGATTTTGACTGCCGGATAAGCATGGTATCGTTTATCGTTCGGTATCTTCCGGTTAATCTTGTTCCACTTCGATTTTTCGTCGGGGTCCAGTTCAATCTTGTCATTCAGCAGACAATAGTATGCCACGGTTTTATCTGCCTCGTTGTCTTCAAGCAGATATGTCACGGCAAGCATGGAGTCAAGATAATTCTTGGCGTCATCAAAAAGAAAGCCGTTCAAATCGAAATCTCCACAATCAAACGGCTTTATCTCTGTGTCGGCTTCAATCTGCCGAAATGTGAACTTTTCAAAATCCATAATCACATCGGAAAGGTGCTGATGGCTTTGAAAGCTTCGTAGGCTTTGCGAGCCTCCTCAATTTCTTTGGCGGAGGCACGTCCGACAGTAGCCATTCGTTCTGCGAATCGCTCTGCGTCTTTACCCTTCAATACGGGGGTTTCCTTAATTGGTCTTGCCATATCTGAGGATTTTAGTTATTAGATTACAAAGATACAACAAATTTTTGACATAAGTAAGTGTTCAGATTATTCCTATATTTGGATTGCCGATATGGGCGTCAGGATTTCGACTTGTGATGATGGCGTGATGGGGTTCCATCATAACTGAATCACGGGTTGAAATCCAGCGCTCAGATTGGATAAGACAGGTATAGGAATAATCTGAACACTTACTTACTTGGATTGCCAATATGAGGGTCGGGATTTCGATTTGGGATGATGGCGTGATGGGGTTCCATCATAACTGAATCACGGATTGAAATCCAGCGCTCAGATTGGATAAGACATGTATAGGAATAATCTGAACACTTACTTATATGGATTAAACACTGATATTTCCGAAAATTTCAATGATAGAAAAAGGACACCGGGTTTCCCTCCCGATGTCCAATCACTAATCCACGTCAAAATGAAACAAAAACATTGGCTTTCGCCCATTCTCGGCTGCGTTCGGCATAGCTTAAGCAAGCTCCGCTCTGCTCTCACTGGCACGAGAAGTTCTGACGTTGAATCTATTCGCAAAGATTGTCATTTCAACAGTTTTTGCAACTCTATAACAAGCGAGAGTGCCAAAGTGAAAGAATGACAGTGGGTATTATCAGCTTCATTCAACATCAAAGGCTACTTTGCTAGGCTTGTTGATGGCTTTCCTTAATAACATATCGGATGGCGTTTGATTCTAACGGCAAGGGCTTCTCTTTTTTCGGTTTGCGTGGTTGGCTATCGGATGCGCGACTGGATGGAGAGGATGGTGTCGCCGATGCCGATCGTGTAGCCTGTGGAATACCATACAATGCGGTTGAAGGTGTCGGCTATGACGAAGAGGGGATTCTCCGCGTGTCCGGCTCCTCCGGGGGTGACAAGGTTGAGCGATTCCTCTATCTCTTTGCGTGTCGCTCCGCCATTGTCGATGCCGAAGACCACGTTGGAGGGGAGCTTGCTGAAATTCCCGCGTTTGAATCGCGATGCCTCCGCTTCGTTGTCAAAAAGCAGCAGGATCTTTCCTCCATTCTCCTCCAGACGCGACGCAACGGCCGAAAGGTCGTTGAGCGCATGGGCGGATGGCTCATGGTTGGGGGATATGATGCCAACTACGTAGTAGCCTCTGCCTGTCGTAGAGAGTATGCTCTTGTCGGAGTCGCTGTCGAGGTCGTGGTAGATGTTCTCTGCGTTGAGCGAACCGATTACGGAGACTTCGCTGTCGTCGTTTCGGATCACGAGTTCCCTGACTGTCTCCTCTCCGGGGAGGATGCGGAATATCTCTGATTTGGCGAGCACGCCGCCGTTGGCAAGGCGTTGTCCCGACGTGAGTATGTACTGTCCTTGCTCAAGCTCCACCGGAGTCTTGAAAATCTGAGAGAGTGTGGCTCCCTCCTCAAATTCCAATTGGCGCGGCATTCCTCCCGATATTTTCGAGATTGAGAACTGCGAGTAGTATTTCGGGTCGATGATATGTCCGGAGGGCTTGAAATCGAGTCGGAGGGTTCCGTATTCGGTCTTCTTGTCGTTGCCTGCCTGCTCCATGGTCTCTTTGAATACGGCAGTCTGCCATTTTCCGGAGGGGAGGAGATACTGTGTCGCTCCCGTGACGGGGTCGATTCTTGCGGGCATTCCGAGCGATCGGGCTGCGGCCACGTAGAATATGTTGCGCGACAATGGGTCGGCTTTGCGCGATTCAAACACCGAGCGAGGGGAGATTCTCAATGTCTTTGGATTGTCGGGTTCCACGATTGTGATGTTGGAGTCCACCCATTCCTTAAGTTTCTCGGGATTCTTTCCGAGTCTCTCTTTCTTCAGTTGCGTTGTCAGGTAGCCGCGCCAGGGGGTGAGGAACTCGTATTCGATTCTTGGGGAAAGGATATATTTGCCGTGGATGTCAGCGTCCCATTCGGAGTTGTTGCGAAGCTGGGGAGTATTTTCGATATGGTCGAGGATTACCTCTACGGGGATGTCGCGCCTGTCTTTTTCGCTGACGTTGAGCATCACCGACATGGCGGCATATCGGTCGTATCCCTGCAGGCATTTCAGGCAGTTCTCAAGGTTTTTATGGTTGCCTCTCGATTCTGTCAGCACTTTCGACAGCGGGTCGGGGTTGAGTTCGAGCCGGGAGGCGAGCTTGCGGGCCTCTTCGTCGGTGGCGAATGTCGCGGTGTAGGCGTTTCTTATCGAGTCTTCGTATTGGAGTCGGTGGTTGTTGGCATCGCGCTGAGCCTTAGTGACCACCGGAGGGGTTGCCCCGGCCTTCGGAGGGATGATGTCGAATTGGAAGGATGTTTCCGATGTCGGGTCTTTGTCGAGAACGACCGCGACGGCTTCCGGTCCGGCGCTTGCTTTTGCGATTCCGTAGCGAGAGCCGTCGCTGGCCCATACCACCATGTCGCCGAGTCCGGCCGACAGTGAGGCCTCGCCGTCAGCCCCGGCGGTCTTGGTGACGGCGGGATAGTATTCGGCATAATTGTAGATGCAGAAATTGACGTCGGCCCCTTTAGCGGGGGAGCCGTCGGGATAGACTGCTTTTACATGGATGTCGCCTACGGGGGCATAGTTGGAGGTGACGTTTATCCGCGTGGTGAGCGGCTCTTTAAGCAACACCTCTTCCGGACCGCCGTAGTCGCCGACCACGTTTGTGCTCATGATCAATCCTCTCGAAGCCGGGTCGTTGAACCATGCAAGGTCGAGCACCGGCTCCGGTTCGCATGCTCCGAGGAAGTGCCATTTCCCGTTGGCCCATGCCTCCACCCATGCGTGGTTGTCGTCGGTGTGTGCCCAGCGGGGGGTATAGATTTGCCGAGCCGGGATTCCCACCGATCTGAGCGCGGCCACGGTGAACGTAGATTCCTCTCCGCAGCGGCCTATGGCCTGGCTGACGGTCGACAGGGGCGAGGAGGTGCGGGCGTCGGAGGGACGGTAGGTGGCCTTTTCATGACACCAGTGGTTCACCTCCAGTATCGCCTCCTCCATCGTCAAGGCTTTCACTCTCTCTTTCAGTTCTTCGTAGAAGACCGGGCGGGAGAGGTCGAGGCTTTCGTTGTTGACCCTGACGGGCAACACGAAATGGAGGAATTCCCGGTCGGGCACTCTCTTTCCCCAGGGCATCTCTTGGCGGGCGCGCAGCGATGCCTCGATGTTTTTATTGTAGAATTCTTTGGAATAGTCGAGTTTGTCGGGAAGCGACATGGAGGAGTAGAGGAAATCGAGAGCTTCGTCGGGAGTGACGGGAAAAGCCGCCGACGACGAAAGCATCGCAAGGGTAAGGGTTAGGGATTTCATGGAAGTGGGGTGGATTTGGTGATTTCAAGCAGCGTGCGGACCACGTCGGGCGACGTGGAGAGGGGCGCGTATTCATTCGCTCCCGGTACGCCCATCGAGACGGAAGGGCGGCGGAATTTCATTTTGCTTGCTATTGGTTTGCGGGCTGTGGAATGTATGGCCCCGGCTCCGGTGGCCCTTATGAGGTCGGCGGCGTTGGCGGGGTTCACTCCGGCTCCGGCCATGACGGTGATTCGTCCGTTGGCCTTGTCTACTATTTGACGTATCAGCGGACTTCCCTTGACGGCGTTCTCGGCGAGTCCCGACGTGAGGAGGCAGTCGCATCCGAGGCTTATTATGTCTTCAAGGCTGCGCATGGGGTCGAAACAAAGGTCGAAGGCGCGATGGAATGTGATGTGGATATCCCCACGCGAAGCCTCGCGTGCAGCGGAGACAAGGGCTTGGCACGTCGCAATGTCCACGTCTCCATCGGGAGTCAGAGCCCCTATCACTACGCCGGTTGCTCCGGCGGCCACGGCGTTGCGGATGTCGCTTTGCATAAGCATGGTCTCTTCCGGAGTATAGAGGAAATCGCCCGAACGCGGGCGTATCAAGACGTTGATGCGGGGCAATCCTGATTCAACGGCTGCCGTTATCAGACCGTGGGAAGGGGTCAGTCCTCCCTCCGTAAGGCCGGAGCAGAGTTCGATTCTTGTGGCTCCCCCCTCTTTGGCGGCGAGCACGCTTTCAAGGTCGCCGCAACATATCTCAAGGTCGGGGTGGCGTGGTTCGGGAGTTGATTGTCGGTTAGGTTGGTTGTCGTTCATAATTTTAAGAGCTTCTATATTTCGCATTCAATGATAAAGTCGCGGGAATCCGGCAATTCGGGCAGGAGCACCACGTCGTGGCGGCCGGCCTTGGCGGTTTTCAGGGGTTTGCCGGAGATGAATTCCTTGGCTTTTTTGATTTTGACGTTTTCGGGGATTACGATGGCGTCTGTTTCCGGGGTCATGACATGAAGGAAGAGTCTGTCTCCCTTCTTCGTGGAGGTTCCCCAGGATTGAGCCGGGAAGGGGCCGGCTTCCGTGGCGTAGATTGTCTCGCCGTTTGCCTGGAGCCATTCCCCCATCTCTTTAAGTCGGGAAAGGGCGGTCGCGGGCAGTTCTCCGCTGGGTTGTGGGCCGATGTTCAGAAGCAGGTTTGCTCCCATTCCGGCGGCCTTCACGAGATATTGTATGAGGGTCTTAGTGTCTTTGTAGTTCTGGTCTTTTATTTTGTAGCCCCACATTCCGTTCATCGTGTTGCAGGTCTCCAGAGGCAGGCGGCTCACTTCCTGGCCCGACAGTCCGGCAGTGTTCTCTCCGGGGAGGTCGCGCTCGAAAATCTGGATGTCTTCTCCGGGGAAGGGTGTCTGGTGATGGTTGTTGGCCACCATGCAGGAGGGTTGAAGCCTATGTATCATCTCATATTGCGCAGGGAGTTGCCAGTCGAAAGGGGTGGCGTCTTCGTCGTGGTCCCACCATCCGTCGAACCATATGGCGCGTATCGGCCCGTAGTTGGTCAGGAGTTCGGTGAGCTGACGGTTCATGAATCCATAGTAGGAATCCCAGTCGGCTTTGGATGGGTCTCGGCCGGTGTCGTGGCCCGTGCGCCCTTGTGGGTAGTCATCGCGTGTCCAGTCGATGTGGGAGTAGTAGAGGTGGAGGGCTATCCCCTGCTTTTGGCATTCATCGGCGAGCTCTTTCAGGATGTCGCGTCGGAAGGGGGTTGCGTCCATGATGTCGTAGTCGCTTTGTGCGGTGTCGAACATTGAGAATCCGTCGTGGTGGCGGGAGGTGAAGCATATGTATTTCGCTCCGGCGTCCTTGATTGCGCTGACCCATTCCTTGGCGTTGAATTCTGCGGGATAGAATCCTTTGGCAGCTTTGCTGTATTCCTTAGCGTCGGGACCGTAGTTGAGATACCATTCCCCCTGGCCGAACATGCTGTAGATTCCCCAATGGAGGAAAATGCCGAAACGGTCGTCGGCGAATTGCCGACGGGATTCCAGCACTTCAGGCGAGGGAATGTAGGATTCAGCGAAGGCGGAAACCGCAGGGATGGCCAATGCTCCGGAAAGGAGGAGAGGGGATATGGTTTTTAGAAAGGCGTGCTTCATGAAAGGAGGTTTTGTAGGGGGGATGATGGTCAGATGTATGGAAGCGAGGCGGCTCCGAGGATGGCGGCGTCGGCGTCGTCGAGTTTTGAGCGCAGGAAGCGCACGCGGTCTTTGTAGAGGAAGAGAGCCGACTCGTTGAATGCCTCGCGCATTGGAGGCAGCAGAAGGTCGGCGGCCTTTGCCACGCCTCCGAATAGAATTACGGCCTCCGGGTCGGTCATGGCGGCGAATTCTGCGGCGGCCTTCCCGAGGCAACGGCCCGTGAAGACGTAGATTTCGCGTGCTATTTTGTCGCCCTCTTGAGCAGCCCGCTCCACTTTCTTGGGGGTCATCTCCTCTTCCGGGATTTGGCGCAATACCGATGGTTCGTCAGATTCCGAGAGGAATTTTTTTGTGGTCATGCGTATGCCGTCGGCTGAGGCGATTGTGTGGAGGCAGCCGTAGCGTCCGCAGCTGCAGAGCCTGTCGGCTGCGAAAGGAAACGTCACGTGGCCGAGTTCTCCGGCAAAGCCACGTGTGCCGGAGAGGAGATGCCCGTCGCATACGATTCCTCCCCCGACGCTCGTGCCAAGCGTAAGGACGATGAAATTCTTCAGTCCGGCGGCTGCACCGTAGGTCATTTCCCCGATTGCGGCGGCATTGGCGTCGTTGGAGATTACGGTGTGAAGACCCAGGCGGCTTTCCATCATGTTGACAAGGGGGATGGGGGAGAGCCAGGGGAGGTTGGTGGCGGCCTCGATGCAACCGGTCACGGCGTTGGCGCATGGTGCTCCGATGCCTATCCCCTCGATATGTCCGTCGAGGTCGGTGGCATGTATCATGTCGGAAATCCTGTCGGCAAGATTGTCGGCCCAGATTTCGATGGTCGGCGTTTTTGTTGGTATTGAATCCTTTGCAAGGATGTGTCCGACGGAGTCAACCACGGCGAAAGCCGTGTTGGTGCCGCCAAGGTCCACGCCGATAGTGAAGGGTGGGTATATCGTGTTGGGTTGTTCCATGATGGTCTGTTCCCGGTTTAGAGCTTGGTGACGGTTACTGAGAGGGGTTTGCGGGAGAAATGGTTGGGAAGCGGAGTGCCCTCTTCGGCGGCATAGCCGAGGTCGAGAAGCATCAGTATCTCTTCATTTTCTGGCAAACCGAGAGCTGCATGAAGTTTGTCGGGATAGAAGCAGTTGACCCAGCATGAGTCCACTCCGGCATCGGTGGCGGCGAGCATAAGATGTGTTGCCACGATTGAAGCATCTTCGATTCCTGATTCGCGTCCGCCGCCGGGATATGTATATACGTTATTCTTGTCGAAAGCCACGATCAGTACTGTCGGTGCGCCATATCGGCAGGGGGTGACGGAGTCAATGATAGTGAGATGTTCCGGTTTTTCAGCAATATATATATGTTGTTCTTGAAGGTTTTTTGCAGTCGGGGCGAGTCTTCCGGCTTCGAGGATAGATTTGAGAGTCTTTTCATCGACCTTCCGGTCGGAATATTTCTTACAAGAGAATCTGTCTCTCACAACGTCTTTGAAATCCATGGTTGTGTATTCTTATAGATTGAATGAAAGGGAGTTTGGCTATATAATTCAGGTCATGACTCCCGACTTGATTAACAAAAAGATGAGGCAAAGCCTCGACATTGGATTGCAAAGGTAATACAAATTCCGAAATAAAAATAGCGACAATCAAATTTTTTGATTCATAATATCAAATCACATCATGGCCTTTCTCCGTGTCCGCGCTCAAAAAAGTAATTTTAGTTCGCTCGTTTTCCTCAAAATAACAATAGCCCCCGAAATTTAGGCAGTAACTTTGCCCCCGGAAACAGGAAAGAAGAGTCTTTCCCCGGCACGCAGCCCACGTCCCGGACGCCTTCCCCGAAAAGGAAGGGTCTCTCCCGTCCGGCGTCTGAAGAGAGCATCCTCGATGGTTCGAGGTATGGTTCACCTCCCCCTCCCGGCCCATCGTCAAGGCGAAGGCGACAAAGCCACTGTACCATCCCCTTTCCGGCACAGACGCAAAAAGCCGTCCCGACTGACTGCCGCCATGGAGGCCCTGAGAAGCCCCCATTACGAGAACATTGACATTTTGCAACACCCGTCAGCGACTCCAACTGAGTCCGACCGCGTCCGACATGGGGAGCAGACCTCCGAGCCTGCGGCCTACTACCGTCCGACTGAGTCCGCGCTCAGTCCGGCATGGAGCGCATGGCCTCCCGGCCTGCGACTACCGTCCGCGCTCAGTCTGATATGTGGCAGACTGAGACACATTCCTTCATGTTGGATGCGGGTGGATGTGTCGTTTTTTTACGGGTGTACGGATTCGGACGGGGTGGACGTTTGGGATGTTGCGGATTATCAAGTTGTTGCGTTTTTGGCGCGGAGATTGTCAGTGTTTTGGCACGGTGGCATGTGTTACACTGCCGCTGAATTAATTTCTTAATCAAACAATCTGATATAAATGGATAGAGAAATACCGAAAGATGTGCAACGCCGCGAGGCAAGGAAGCGTTGGCTGAAGATTGGAGCAGTCGGTGGCGGCGTGGTCGGCATAGTTGTGCTGGTGATCGCTTTGGTTGGAGAGAGCGTCAAGGAGAGCGACCTTTCAATTGCCCCTGCTGAGAAGGGCACGATAGAGAGCAGTGTGTCGGCCTCCGGGAAGATAGTGCCGCTATATGAGCAGGCAATCGTTTCCCCTGTATCTACAAAGATTATGGAAGTCTATTGCAACGAGGGCGACCAAGTGGAGGCCGGGGAATCACTCCTGCGTCTCGATCTCCAGTCGACGGAGATGGAACTTCGCCGCGCTACGGATGAGGTCAGCATGAAACGCAATGAAATCGAACAGGCGGCCCTCAATAATGCAACGTATCTGACCGACCTTGAGATGAAGATAAAAGCAAAGGAGATGTCGGTCAGTCATCTTAAAGCCGAGGTGGCCAACGAGCGGCGGCTCGACAGCATCGGCAGCGGCACGGGCGACCGTATCCGCGAAGCCCAACTCGCTTACGAAACGGGCAAACTGGAACTCGAACAGCTCCGGATGCAGCTTCATAATGAGCGCAAGGCTCACGCCGCTTCTTTCCGAAGCAAGCAACTTGAAGGAACCATCTCTTCCCGCAATCTTGAGGAGATGCAACGCACTCTCGACGACGCTAAGGTGAAAGCTCCGAGACAAGGCACTGTCACATTCCTTAACAAGAGCCTCGGCACAAGCATCTCCGCCGGGGAGAAACTTGCCGTTGTTTCCGACCTGACCCATTTCAAAATCAACGGCGAGATTCCTGAGAGCAATTCCGGAAAGCTTTCGATCGGTTCGGCTGTCAATGTCAGAATCAACCGCAACATGGTGAAGGGGCATATCAGCAATATATCCCCGCAGAGCGTCAATGGGTTGGTGCAGTTTACGGTGCTGCTTGAAGATGATTCCGACAAGCTGCTTCGTTCGGGACTGCGCACGGATCTCAACGTGGTCTACGACATCCACGACGGCGTGGTCAGGATTCCGAACGGTTCGTATTTCCAGGGTCCCGGAAGCTATCAGCTGTTTGTCAAGACTTCCGACGACAAGCTTGAGCGTCGCAACGTCAGCCTCGGCGACTCGAATTTCGATTATGTGGAGGTGAAGAGCGGCATCAAGCCCGGAGAGATGGTGGTGGTCAGCGATATGGCTGTCTATAAGGACAAGAAAACGGTAAAATTAAAATAAGCTTTGGGGCTTATTTTAATTTTAAAGTATTAAGTATGAAGTATGAAGGATTAAGGTTAAAGCCTTTGGCTTTTGTGGTTAAGGGATAAGGGCTTTTGCTTTTGTGATTAAGGATTTAGTAAGGGGCGTGGGCTTGGCTTTAGGGATTTGATTTTGAATTTTTGATTTTAAACGACATAACAAAATGGGTATAATTACTTTGAATGGTGTGGATAAGGTTTATCGCACTAAGGACATCGAGACATTGGCATTGGAAAACGTCAATCTGGAAATTGAGAAGGGAGAGTTCGTGAGCATCATGGGTCCTTCGGGTTGCGGAAAGTCAACGCTTCTGAATATAATCGGTCTTCTCGACGTGCCTACGAAAGGGACGGTCACGATCATGGACGATGCCACGGGCGAGATGAACGATAGCCAGCTTTCCGAATTCCGCAATAAGAACATCGGCTTCGTCTTCCAGAGCTTCCATCTTATTCCGTCGCTCAACGTTTCCGACAACGTGGCTCTTCCGCTTGCCTATCGCAGTGGCGTCAGCGCCAAGGAGCGACATGAGAAAGTGGAAGAGGTGCTGACACGCCTCGGACTTAGCCACCGTATGCGCCACTTCCCCGGTCAGCTTTCGGGCGGACAGTGCCAGAGGGTGGCGATAGCCAGGGCCATCGTGGGCGATCCGCAGATTGTGCTTGCCGACGAACCTACCGGTAACCTCGACTCCAAAATGGGCCAGGAGGTGATGGAGATTCTCCATCAGCTTAACAAGGAGGACGGCCGCACGATCGTCATGGTGACCCACAACGAGAGCCAGGCACGCATGACCGACCGCATCATCCGCTTCTTCGACGGTCGCCAGGTAGAGTGATTTGAAATTTGTCAGCACCCGAAAACGGAAAACCGACAACTGAAAACGAACAACAAATGAACTACATAAAACAAATATGGTATGAGATGCGGCATCAGAAGATGATGACGTGGGTTGCGATTTCCGGCACCGCGCTTTCAATCTTCCTGGTGATGGCTTTCTTCATGACCGAGGAGGCTAAGACCGTGGCGATGTCGCCTGAGAGCAATCGTCCCCGCATCTATATAGGAGAGAATTTCCATATGCGTGAGGCCGGGAAATACAACGACAGCTCATCTCCCGTCTCGTATGAATTCGCTCAGAAATTTTATTCGGATCTCGATGGGGTGGAGAGGATATCGTTCATCAATGCTTGGCAGGACAATTGCGACGTCAACGTAAAAGGGGGAGAGATGGTTTCCGCTCTCAACGCCCCTGTTGATGATGAGTTTTGGAACATCTATGATTTCACTTTCATTGACGGTCGTCCGTTTGAAAATGCCGAGTATAAATCCACGGCCAAAAAAGCGATACTGACGCAAGGACTCGCCCGCAAGCTCTTTGGCGAGGATAAAGTGGCGGGACGTGAGGTGGTCATCGACTGTATGCCCTACGATGTAGTGGGAGTCGTGGAGGACGTCAATCCATTGTTCCAGACGGCCTATGCCAATATTTATACGATCTACGACAACGGCAAAAAACTTCAGAACGATCCCGGTTTTGGCAATGCACGCGCCATCCTGCTGGCAAAGGAGGGAGTGACGCAGACGGACCTTCAGCGTCAGGTGGAGAGCCGCTATGCCATCGTCAACAGTGAGTTCAGCAAAGAGGGGAAAGAGGTGGTGTATCACGGCCAGCCCTATAGCACTGCGGAGGTGATGAACGGCGGCTACGGCAGCAACAACAGCCCCGACCTCGAAACCAGCAACCGCATCAACTACGTCATCTACGCCATCCTCATCCTTCTCCCTGCCATCAACCTGAGTAGCATGACGCGAAGCCGTCTGCGCCACAGGGTGACGGAGATAGGCGTCCGCCGTGCTTTCGGTGCAAAGAAGAGGAGCATAATCATGCAGATGTTTGGCGAGAACTTGATCATCACGCTTCTCGGGGGCGCGATAGGCTTGATATTCAGCGTGCTCTTCGTATGGCTCGCATCGAGTCTCTTCTTCGCCATGACCGGCGACCTCGACCCCTCGTCGCTCGACGTGGTCAACGCCCAGCCCACGCTTGCCATGCTCTTCACGTGGAAAAACTTCTTCGTGGCATTGGGATTCTGTTTCATACTCAACATAATATCCGCGACCGTCCCGGCATGGAAAGCCTCAAGGGTGGAGCCGGCCGTGGCAATCGCAAAATCAAGATAAATCAGACAGGCTATGAAAAGATCATTATTGACACAGATAAAGAATGAATGGCGCGACAACATCTGGATGACGGTCGAGCTGGCTGTGGTGGTGATTGCCATCTGGCTTATCATGACGTTTCTCTATCTCCTGACTGCGGGACTTTTCACTGAGCGAGGTTTCGATCCCGAAGACGTCTACGTGCTTCAGGCAAGAAACGTCTCCAAGTCGAGCCCTGAGTATGTGGAGACCGGCGACTCTACATGGGCGTCGCTTTTCGACGACCGTGCAGCTCTTCTGCAGCGTCTCCGGGAGCATAAGGATGTGGAATCCGTGGCATTGTCGGGCGGGGCTATCCCCTACAACTATAACTACAACGGCAACATGATTTCCGTGCCCAACGAACCTGACAGCATCTTCTATTCCGGCAATTTCCGCTACGGTTCGCCCGACATCGTGAAGGCGCTCGGACTCAGGAGTCTGACTGGCACAAGCCCTGACAAACTCGTGGAGATGCTTGAGCGAGGGGAGATCCTTATCTCCGACAACGACGCTTACGTGCGTCAAGGACGCGATCCCTTCGCGTTGAAGGGGAAGATGGTGATCTTCGGGCAGGATTCGAGCAAGACTTATCGCGTGGGCGACATTATAGCCAATATCCGTCGCAACGATTACGAGGAGGCAAGGGCAGGGACGGTATTGGTTCCCATTGATGAGAAGAACAAATGGGCGTATGAGCTGGCAATCAAGGTAAAACCGGGCCATGGCGATAGTTTCAAGGAAGCGTTCAAGAACGACAAATCGCTCCAAAGGCAACGCAACATGTATTTCACCGACCTTAAGAGCCTGATGGACAAACGCGAGGGCAACCAGCGTTCGCTCGACACTAAGGTTAGGATGTTCGCCGTCGTGATGGGCTTTCTGTTGCTGACCATCTTCTTGGGTTTGCTCGGCACGTTCTGGTTCCGTATGCAGCAGCGCGTCAGTGAGATTGCCATCCGGAAGGTCTGCGGAGCCACCAAGGTTCAGATATTCATGCGCATTTTCGGAGAGGGGATGATCCTTTTGGGATTCGCCGTGATAATAGCCTCAGCCATCGTATGGCCTTTCAGCCACTATGCCATCGACCAAGCCGGCATTGAATGGTATGAGATATTGATATTCGAATTGGTGGCGATAGGATTGGTGGCACTCGGCATCTTGCTTAGCGTCATTTATCCTGCCCGCAAAGCCATGAACATCGAGCCGGCGATCGCCATCAAGGATGAGTAGTGAGTGGAGCTCAAAGTATGAAGTATTAAGTATGAGGTATGAAGGGTTAAAGCCTGTCGGCTTTAAGTATTAAGGTGGTAAGCCTTTGGCTTACGGTGTTAAGGGTTAAGGTCTCTCGGCTTTTGGTTTTAAGGATTTAAGTAATGATTGAATCTAAACCTCCGACCGACGACTGAAAACCAACAACTGAAAACTGACGACGGAAAACTGACAACTGAAAACCGACAACCGACAACTGAAAACTGACAACAAATGAACTATATAAAACAAATATGGTATGAGATGCGGCATCAGAAGATGATGACGTGGGTGTCGATTTCAGGCACCGCGTTATCGGTGTTCTTGGTGATGGCTTTCTTCATGACCGACGGGATAAAGTCGGCAGAGGTGGCTCCGGCATCCAATCGCCACTGCATTCTGACCGGGAAATCGCTATCGGTGGAAATTGACGGCAATCCGATGGTGCTCTCCCCCGGACTTTCCAGCAATCTTGCCAACGACCTTTATTCCGGACTCGACGGAGTGGAAAGGATTTCATACGTGAAATCGTGGGAGCAGATGGCGGATGTCAGCGTGAAGGGGGGAAAGCTTCTTTCGTTGCAACCCCGGCACGTAGACGACCAGTTCTGGAAAATCTATGATTTCAGCTTCATCGACGGCCGTCCGTTTGACAAGGCCGAAGCTGCCGACGGCGCAAAAGTAGTGGTGCTTTCCCGCAGCGCTGCCCGAAGGCTCTTCAACGATGTGGAGGTGGCAGGTCGGGAGGTGAAGATCGGATACGACGATTATCGGGTGGTCGGTGTCGTGGAGGATGCCAGCCCACTTCTAACGGAGATTTTCGCCAACCTTTTCCTTCCGTTTGCCCCCCGTTCCAACAATTATTCCACCTACGAGGGAGTATCCACCGTGCGGATGCTTCTTGCGCAGGGAGCGGATGTCGACAAGATCAAGGGAGAAGTGGCGAGAAGGATGAAGTCTATCACCGCAGCCAACGGCGACAAGGAGGAGATGAAGCTCCGCTACGGCGGCCAGCCCTACACTCTCTATGAGACCAACAACAGCAATGCCCACAACTTCATGGAGGGGAAACCTGACAGCCACAGACGCAACATGTTGATGTATTATTCAGTGTTTATCCTTCTTCCTGCCGTCACCTTGGGAAGCATGACTCATAGCCGGATGCTGCGACGCATCTCCGAGATAGGGGTACGTAGAGCCTATGGCGCGAAACGGTCGTCGATAATCATGCAGCTTCTATGGGAGAATTTCCTCATCACGCTTGCCGGCGGACTCATCGGACTTCTCGTCTGCGTGCTGTTTATGCTTCTGCTATCGTCATACTTCATCACAATGATAGACTACAGCTATATGTCGGCGCTTGAGGATGTTTATTCCCGACCGACGTTTTCAATGCTGTTTCAGTGGGAAAACTTCGCCGTGGCTGTCTTGGTGTGTCTTGTGCTCAACATACTCTGCGCGTTTATTCCCGCATGGCGTGCCTCGCGAGTGGAACCGGCAATTGCCATATCAAGGAGCAGGGATATATAGTAGGAAACGAATAAACGAGAAAAGAAATGAAAAGATCTTTGCTTAAGCAGATGTGCAACGAATGGAGAGGCAATCTCTGGGTCATAGCCGGACTCACGGTCGTGAGTTCGGCAGTATGGATCTTGTGTGCGCAACTCTACGGCATTCTGCGGCCTACGTTCTATCCCATGGGGTTTGAAGACGAGGGGCTATATATAATGTCGGTGCATGACGTGCCGGAAGGAGAATCCAATAAGAGTGGTCAGGATTCCAAAGCCTTGGCCGACCGAAACGGCGACTTAAGGGCACTGCTGAAGGAGTTTCGTGAGAATCCCAACGTGGAGGTGGCCGGTCTGTCGATGAACGGCACTCCCTATCAGCGCAGTTGGTATGCATCGCTGTGGCTCGCGGAAGAACCCGACACCACAGGTTATTCCGGCTATACGAAGTTTATGACTCCCGAGATGGTCAGGGTGCTTGGGCTGCGCAGCTCGACGGGGAAATCCACTGAGGAACTTGAGGCCGTTCTCCGCAAGGGCGAAGTGCTGATTACTACTCGTCCGGGCGTAGATGAGGAGGTAGCGGAATCGGGAGGGTATCTTCCCGCCGCCATGATAGGCAAGAAAGTGACCGGAGAGGCCGGTGGCACTTCTGAATACGTGGTGGGCGACGTGGTAGACGTGATGCGCGAGTCGATGTTCTACAGACCAATGGGCACAATCATCAAGCCTCTTGCAGAGGAGAATCCCTACGTGGTAGGCGAGATTGCCGTTCGCGTAAAGCCCGGCATGGGAGAGGCTTTCATGGATGATTTCGAGAGCAAAGGAGAGATGCAGGAGAGAGGCTGCATCTATCTGAGCGCACCGGATAAAGTGACCTACCGTCGGATGTCTGCCGAGCAGTCTGAAATTGTCTCGACGCGTCTTTACGTCTCGCTGATATGCTTTATATTCATCATCATCTTCTTAGGGCTGTTGGGCTCGTTCTGGTTTAGGGTGCAACAGCGTACGGGAGAGATTGCCATCCGCAAGGTGTGCGGAGCGAGCCGCAGGGCAATATTCCATAGGATTATAGGCGAAGGGATGATACTTCTTCTCGTTGCCACGGCGTTGGCAGCCGCCGCGGCTTGGACCATCATATTCAAGTCAGATCCGGGAGAAGATCATATGCCGGCTCTAATCATTGAGCTACTGACATTCGTCATAGTATCTGTTTGCGTGGTGGTCAGTCTTTGGTGGCCGGCCCGCAGAGCGATGAGAATAGAGCCGGCAATCGCCATCAAGGATGAGTAGTGAGCGGAGCTCAAAGTATTAAGGATGAAGTATTAAGTATTAAGGTTGAAGCCTGTCGGCTTTGGTTTTGATTAAATTTGATTGGATATGCGTAAACAGTTTTTTCAATTCTTTATAGTTTTTGCTTGTGTGTTTCCTGCCTTGGGGCAGGAGGCACACAAACTCTCCCTCTCTTTGACGGAGGTCATGGCGAGGGCAAGGGTCAACAGTGTGGATGCGGAGGTGGCGCTCAATCAGTTGAAGAGCGCTTATTGGGCCTATCGGTCGTATAGGGCTGAGTTGCTACCGGAGGTGGCGCTTCGTGCCACGCTTCCTTCCTACCATAAGCAATACAGTCCGTATATGGACAGCTCGGGAAGCTACAGCTTCGTGCACAACAACTATCTTCAGCTCAACGGAGAGCTATCGGTCACCCAGAACATATGGCTGACGGGAGGCCAGGTGTCGGTCAATTCTTCGCTCGACTTCTATCGCCAACTGAGCGACGGTCCGTTCAACCGGTATATGTCGATACCCGTGGCCGTGACGCTCAACCAGCCGATATTCGGGGTCAACAACCTGAAATGGAACCGCAAGATCGAGCCGGTGAGGTATGAGGAGGCCAAGGCACAGTTCCTGAGCGCTTCGGAAGATGTCGCCACAACGGCCATCCAATATTATTTCCAGCTGCTTATGGCTAAGGAGAACTATCAGATCGCCGTGCAGAATCTTGAGAACTCTGAGCGACTTTATGAAGTGGCGAAGGAGAAGCGGGAAATGGGGCGCATAAGCCAGAACGATTTGCTGCAGATGGAGCTCAACCTGCTGAATGCCCGAACTGATATGACCGATTGTGAGAGCTCGCTGAAAAGCAATATGTTTCAGCTTCGCAGTTTTCTTGACTACGACGAGAACGTTGATATTGAGCCGGAGATTCCTTTGGACGTGCCGGAGGTGGAGATCGGCTTCGACGACGCTCTCGTAAAGGCCCTCGACAACAATCGCTTCGCCAAGCAGATGGTTCGCCGTCAGCTAGAGGCTGACTATAACGTGGCCAAGGCCAAGGGGGCGCAGCGGGAGATAAACCTTTTTGCACAGGTAGGCTACACGGGCACGGACCATACCCTCAAAGGGGGCTACAACAATCTGAAGAGCAACCAGGTGGTGGAAATCGGTTTTGAGATACCGCTCGTGGACTGGGGGCGAAGGAAGGGACAAGTGAAGGTGGCTGAGAGCAATCGTAAGCTTGTGGAGAGCCAGGTGCGTCAGGAGACACAGAATTTCCGTCAGAACCTGTTTATACTTGTTGAAAGATACGGGAATCAGCTTCGTCAGCTTCAGACGGCCCGTCGCGCCGATGAGATAGCGCAGAAGCGTTACGCCACAAACGTCGAGACCTTCCTGATAGGAAAAATCTCTACGTTGGATCTGAATGACTCACGGGTGAAGAAAGATGAGGCACGGCGGGAATATGTCAATGAGCTTTATTCCTTTTGGCTCTACTACTATCAGATCCGCAGCCTCACGCTTTGGGACTACAAGAACAACACTGGAATTGATTCCGACATAGAATCGATTCTCAATTCCTGAGACGGCTTTTTCACCTTACGACAAACAGCTTTCAGAGGAGAGCTTTGCGATTATTCCCCAATAAAAATGCGGAAGAACGGCAATTATTCCCCAAAAAAAATGCGGATTGACTGCAATTATTCCCCAAAAAAAATGCGGAAGAGCGGCAATTATTCCCCAATAAAAATGTGGAAGAACGGCAATTATTCCCCAATAAAAATGTGGATGCTGTTGCTTAATCAGTTGAGAATGCTTAAATTTGCGTCATAAATTATATAGGATATGATTCTGGTGATAGATGATGATGAGGCGATACGGATGTCGCTGGGGCTGATGCTCAGGCGTGCGGGTTATGATGTTGAGTCGGCTGAGAATCCTGAGGAGGCGCTCGCCCTCGTCAGGGAGCGACAGTATGATCTGATCTTGATGGACATGAACTATGGCAGGCGCACCACCGGAGAGGAGGGGATCGCCCTGCTTCTTAAAGTGAAGATTTTTCAGCCAGAAACCCCTGTCATTCTGATCACTGCGTGGGGCAGCATCGAGCTTGCCGTGGAGGGGATGAAGGCGGGAGCCTACGATTTCATTACCAAGCCGTGGGTCAACCGTGTGCTTCTTCAAAGAGTCGAGACTGCCATGAACCTCAATTCCAAAAACGAGAAGGAGGCGACGGGAAGTTTCGACCGATGTGGCATCATCGGCAAGAACAAGGGTCTTGAGGAATTGCTTTCCACGGTGGAGCGCATCGCCTCGACTGAGGCCCCGGTCTTGATTTTGGGAGAGAACGGCACAGGGAAAGAACTCATAGCCAATGCTATACATAAGAATAGCCGAAGGAGCAAAAATCCTTTCGTGATGGTGAATCTCGGAGGAATCTCACAGACGCTTTTCGAGAGCGAGATGTTCGGACATGCCAAGGGGGCTTTCACGGGAGCAGTGGCGGCACGGAAAGGACGTTTTGAGATGGCCGACGGCGGCACCATCTTCCTCGACGAGATAGGCGACCTCGACATGAGTTGCCAGGTGAAGATGCTTCGCGTGCTTCAGCAGCATACGTTTGAACCGTTGGGCGAGAGCCGGGCCAAGAAGGTGGATATACGGGTGGTCTGCGCCACGAATGCCGATTTGCAGACGATGGTGGCGGAGCGCACTTTCCGCGAAGACCTATTCTACCGCATCAATCTCATCACGCTTCGCGTGCCGGCCCTTCGCGACCGGAGGGACGACATACCGTTGCTCGTAAGGCATTTTATTCGCAATTCCGCTGCGGCCAACGGTCTCGGCATACCGGAGATTTCGGCTGAGGCTATGGAATACCTAATCCGTTTGCCCTACAGCGGCAACATCAGGCAATTGAAGAATATGGTGGAGAGGGCAGTGCTCATCAGCGGAGACAAGCTCGAGAAGGATGTTTTCTCAAGCCAGCCTGGCGTGGAGGATACGGGAACGGGAATCGTGGCCGGACGGCTCGTGGAGACTGAAAAGAGTGTCATAGAGAAAGCCCTCGAACAATCGGAAGGGAATATGACACAGGCCGCAAGGATATTGGGAATAACGCGCCAGACCCTCTACCGGAGGATGGAGAAATATGGGTTGAAATAATGGGTTCGAAGTTTTTGTTTTCTGTTTTGGCATTGTGCCTCGTCGGATTTGCGGTCTTCTGGATGAAGGAGGGAGGCAATGGCTGGGGATATGCGATTATGGGGATGATGGCAGTTGTCATGGCTTTGCTGTTCAGAAGCGTGATAATGCCGAAGCACACCGTGGCCAAGGGTTTGTCGCTCATCGCTTCCCAGGATTTCAACAATCGGCTGACTAAAGTGGGGGAGAGGGATTCCGACAGAATCGTAGGCCTTTTCAACACGATGATCGACAAGCTTCGCAACGAGCGCCTGCTTAATATTGAAAGGGAAGGCTTCCTGCAATTGCTGATAGACGCCTCGCCCATGGGGGTCGCGACGTTGGATTTCGATGGCCGTATTTCGATGGCCAATGAAGCTTTCCTGAAGATGACGGGCTTGGGAAGCTTGGAAAGCGTGGCGGGGAAGGGGTTCGACGAATTGGATTTTGACTTGCGCGACAGCCTGCGGGGCGTGGCGCTCGGAGGGGAGAGCGTCATAAGACGGGGCGACATAAGGATGTATCGCTGCTATCATCTCAATTTTATCCAATCAGGTTTTCGAAGGGAGTTTTATTTGCTTGAGAGTCTGACGGAAGAGATTATGAAGGCAGAGCGTGCGGCATATGAGAAGGTCATAAGGATAATCTCTCATGAGGTCAACAACACGATGGGGGGAGTGAGGAGCGTGTTGGACACGATTGGCACTATCGTGGAGGATGAAGAGGTGGAGAGGGTGATAGAGAGTTGCGACAATCGATGTGAGCAATTGTGTGGGTTTATCAGTTCGTATGCGGATGTTGTGAGGGTTCCTGATCCGGTGGTCAGGAGGAATGATTTGGCCGACGACATAGGGAAGTTGATGCCATTTTTAAGGGAGATGGTGAGAGAGGATATTGAATTGAATTTCAAAGCGGAGGCAGCATCGCTTGAGGCGAGCTATGATAAGGCATTGATGGAGCAGGTGGTGGTCAATGTCGTTAAAAACGCGGCAGAAAGCATCCACGGAGATGGAGGGAGAATAGAGATTCTGGCGATTGAGGATAATGAAAACGCGATAGTTGAGATAGCCAATAATGGGGATGCGATTACGGAAGAGGTGTCGGCGCAGTTGTTCCGGCCATTCTTTTCGACGAAGAGAGAGGGGAGAGGGCTTGGCCTGACCTTGGTAGGGGAGATACTCAACCGGCACAAGGCTCATTTCTCGCTGCGCACTTATCCCGACGGCCTGACCCGCTTCCGCATCCAGCTGCCCTCATCGAGCTGACTCGGAGACTCGGCACTTTAGCAGGCCGGGAGGGTGGCTCTCCGTATTGATGATAAAATCCAGGGGGCAAGAATCCAAAATTCTTGCCCCCTGGATTTTATAGCTTTTATAGCTTTTGTAGCGGCTTATTTGTCGCAGATGACGCGGATGGTGTTGCCTTCTTTGTCGACGATGCTTACGGATGAGCCGGCTGCTACGTGGATTTCTTCTGTTGTTGCGGGTTTGTGAAGCTTTCCGGTGCCTCCTTCGAGGGGATGGACTGCTTTCATGTAGTCGTAGCCCTTGACGGGAGTTACCTTGTATTCGGTAGCGGCAGGTTTGGCAGCGGATTTTTGGGCGGATGCGGCAGCTCCGTCGGCTGATGTCGCTCCTTCCTCGAATTCAATCAGCGGTTCGTTGGTGGCCATTACGTCGCCATTCTTTACGAGCACTTGTTTCACTTTTCCACCCATGTCGCAGGCGAGGTCGTTTTCCATCTTCATTGCCTCGTAGACGAGAACAGTGTCGCCGGGTTTTACGGTGTCGCCGGGTTTAACCTTCACGCTCATGACAGTGCCACCCATGGGAGCACGGAACACGGGGCCTGTGATGTTGGCAACGGCTGCGGCAGCTTTCGTGGCTTCCTGAGAAGGAGCGTGTGTAGCCTCGTATTCAGCTTTGCGTTTGTTGGTCAGATAGGTCTTTGCAACGGCAGGCAGGAGCTGGAGAAGAAGGAATTCCTCGTCGTTGGCAGCCAGTTTTACGCCTCCAAACTGATCGAGGGCCGGATTTTCGGGATTCTTGTAAGAGTTTGTGTCGTAGGGTTTCTCCTTGGGGTCGCCGGTGATTTTCTCACGGAAAGCCTCGTCGACAGGGACGGGAGTGTTGCCGTACTCACCTTTGACGAGCGAAATGAACTGGTTGCTCTTGTTGGAATAGTCGGGCTTGCCGGCGCGGCGGTCCATAGCGAGCGACACTGCCTGAGAACCTACAATCTGGCTTGTCGGCGTCACGAGGGGCACAAGACCTGCGTCGCGGCGCACCTTGGGGATAAGAGCCATAGCCTCCTCAAGCACGTCTTCAGCTTTCAGGGCACGAAGGTTGGCAACCATGTTGGAGTACATGCCGCCGGGCACTTCCGCGTTCTTTACGATCTCATTGGGTTTCGGGAAACCAAAGTAGGCCTCAATCTTGTGGCAAGCGTCGAGAAGCTCTTCCTCTTTGTCGGCCTTGGCCATTTCGATAGCACGGTCGAACTCGGCGTCAATCTCCTTAGGCATGACAGCATATGCCTCGTCGAAGTCGCGCTGCCAATGGTCTTTGTTGAGGTCGAAAGCTGCAAGGGCTTCGCGGGCACCCTTGAGCTCTTTGCGGATTTTCGCAACAGCATCCATGTTGACGTCGAGCTCAATGCCGAGTTTGCGGCAGAAGATGTCGATAAGCTCGATTGCAGGCGCTGCGGAACCACCACCGAACCACCAGATGTTGGTGTCGACGATGTCTACGCTTTTGATAATAGCTGTCAGGACAGAAGCGAGACCATAGCCGGGGGTGCAGTGGGTGTGGAAATCAACGGGCACTTTGAGGGCAGCCTTCAGCTTCGGCATGAGCGTGAAAATCCTTGAGGGATTCACGAGGCCGGCCATATCTTTAAGCGTCACCATCTTCGCGCCGAGTTTCTCCATCTCGACGGCTTTGTTGACGAAATAGTCGTCGGTGAATATCTTTTCGTCATCGACGGTGCCTTTCGGGTCGATTGTATAGCATACGGCAGTGTCGGCGATGGCCGTGTTGCCGTTGAGCCCGTCGAAGTCGTTGATCATCTTGATCGAGCTCTTGATATTGTCGAGGTCGTTGAGAGCGTCGAAGATACGCATTACGTTGAGCCCGTTTTCGATAGCCTTCTTATAGAAACCTTCGAGAACGAAGTCGGGGTATGGGACGTAGCCGAAAAGGTTGCGGCCACGGGAGAGAGCAGAGAGAAGGGATATTCCCTTCATTGCCTTTGAGCATTCGCGGAGACGGACCCAAGGGCTTTCGCCGAGATAACGCATCACGGAATCGGGCACGGCGCCGCCCCATACCTCCATGATATAAAACTTAGCCTCGCGGTAGAGAGGGAGAAGCTTGTCGATATTCTCCTGCTTCATACGCGTGGCGAACAATGACTGCTGGCCGTCGCGCAGCGTCAAGTCTCTGATTTGAAGTTTCTTTGCCATTTCTATCGAGTGATTGTATTAATGACTTAGATAAGCCTCCGAGCGAATGAGAAACTATCCCGACCGCCAGGGGCATAAATTTTGGTCAAAGTTAGTGATAAAATTGCAAATACGGAAATTTTTCCGCAAAAGATTGGCTTATTTCTTGATGGCTCTTATAGCTGTTATAGCTCTTATAGCCATTATAGCTTTCATGGTTATTATTGCTTGATTTGTGGGATTGGGGGGAATTTGCTAATTTTACGGTGATTTTTTATTTAGAAGATATGTGGATTACATTGGCGTTGGTCTCGGCTTTGTGCCTGGGATTTTATGACATTTTCAAGAAGCTTTCAGTGAAAGGTAACGACGTGCTGATGGTGTTGATGCTCAACACTGTTTTCGGGGTGTTGTATATGTCGCCGTTTCTTATATCCGGAATATGCGAGGGCAATTATGGTTTCGGAAACACGGCTACGGGTCATCTCCTGATTTTGCTAAAGTCGGTAATCGTATTGGGGTCGTGGCTTTTGGGGTATTTCGCAATAAAGCATCTTCCACTGACCGTGCAGGGACCTATCAATGCCTCGCGTCCGGTCATAGTGCTTGTCGGGGCCTTGCTGATATTCGGGGAACGTCTCAACTGGGTGCAATGGATAGGAATCGCCTTGGGATTTGCCTCATTGTTTCTCATATCCCGAATCGGCGCGAAGGAGGGATTTTCCCTCAAACATTCTAAGTGGATATGGATGTCGATAGGCGCAACGGTGCTTGGGGCTGTCAGTGCGCTCTACGACAAGTATCTTCTTGGCTACTATCATCCAGTGGAGGTGCAGGCATGGTATTCGCTTTATCAATGCTTCATCATGGTGGGCACGATATTAGTGCTCAGACGGCTTCATAAGGAGGGGAGCGGTTTTACCTGGAGATGGACCATTCCCTGCATAGCATTGTTTCTGACAGTGGCAGACCTTGCCTATTTTTATTCTCTTTCGCTGGAGGGATCGATGGTGGCCATAGTCTCCATGATAAGGAGAGGAAGCGTGATTGTCAGCTTTATTTACGGAGTCGTGGCTCTTCACGAAAAGAATATCAAATCCAAACTCATCGACCTCTGCGTGCTTCTTTTGAGCCTTGCGCTTCTCGTGGTAGGGTCGAGTCTATAGTTGCAAAAAAATGAAAAGAATAGGAATATTGAGCGACACCCATGGAAAATGGGACGACCGGTTTGGGCAATACTTCAGCGATTGCGATGAAGTGTGGCATGCCGGGGATATCGGCGATTACGCCATTGTGGAGCGACTGGAGGAGATTGTGCCTGTGGTCAGGGCCGTCAGCGGAAATATCGACCACGGGATGGTCAGACGTAAATGCGGAGAATTGGAGATATTCACCGTGGAGGGTGTCAAGGTCTTGCTGACGCATATCGGAGGCTATCCCAATCGATGGGCTCCGGGGATGAAAAAGATGCTTTCGGAGGAGGGAATCCGGCTGATGGTGGACGGACATTCCCATATTCTGAAAGTCATTTATGACAAGGAGCTTGGATTGCTACATGTCAATCCCGGAGCGGCGGGCGAAGCCGGATGGCATAGGGCGCGGACACTCGTGAAGCTGACAATCGACGGAGAAGACATGAAGGATTGCGAAATCATAGAGCTTGGATAAGGGGTAACGGAGAAAACATTCAGGGAGATGGCTTGTTTATATATCAAAAACGAGTCATTATGAAGAAAACATTGCTTTTTTTATGCATGCTTTTGAGCATTGCATTTGCAAGGGGACAAGAAAATATCCCTTACACGGAACTTAACTACAATGTGCATTATCATTGGGGTCTGATAGATGTCTCAATCGCCCACGGGCTGGTCACTATAGAGAAGAATGGGGAGAACTTCGTCGGGACGCTCGACGGCAACAGCATCCCATGGAACGGCAGGGTATTCTGTGTCAGCGACACTCTTAAAGCCGCCTTGACCCCCAATCTCGAAAGAATCGACTACGTCAACGGCTGGTATCTCAAGCCCAAAACAAACATTTATCGCAGCTCACAGTTTGATCCCAACAACCCGATATTCTACAAAAATATAAAAGGGGAGGGAAAACTTGACGCCAGCGGCGAGACAATGGAGGCAATCGACATTACCGCCAATATGCTTTCGCTGTTCTATTATTTCCGCGTGCTTGACTTCCCGAAAATGAAAGACGGCGACGTAGTGGCAATCCCAATCCAAGGTGCGGAAGGCTCGCAGGAGGTCAGGGTGACTTACAAAGGGCGGTCGACATTCAATGTCGGCGACAATCATTACCAGACGTATCTTGTCGCGTTTGAATTCAGCTATAGAGGGGCCATGAGCGGCTACACGGTGGAGACCCAGATTTCATCAGAGAGCAGGATCCCTCTACGTTTTTCGTCGAGTCTGCCGATAGGTCATGTCGAAATGACATATCAAGAATGATAGCGAATCACAGCCCTCTCTCCTCCAGCTGCTCCACCGGCTCATCCTGAGAATTCTGTTGAAGAATCCTCGTGCGGAATTCGGTCGGGGTCATGCCCATCACGCGTTTAAACGAAGTGGAGAAATGTGGCTGAGACGTGAACCCCAGACTATATGCCACCTGCGTGATGTCGATGTCGTGTCGTCGCAACAGCTCGCATGCACGTTTAACTCTGACGCTCCGGATAAAATCGCTTGGCGACATGCCCACGAGTTGCTTCATCCTTCGATGCAGATGGGCCCTGGAGATGCCGATTTCGTCACTAAGACTCTCGACGCTAAGATTGTTGTCGTCGATATGCTTTTCGATAGCCTTGGTCACTTTTTCAATGAGCGATTCGTCATTGCCTTTGATTTCAGGCAACGCGATTTCTTCCGCCGGCTTCATCATGCCGGAGTATTTCCCTTTCACTCTCTGCCTGTTGCGAATAAGATTTCCGGCCATGGAGAACAGTTCTCCAATGTCGAACGGCTTGGCGACATATCCGTCGGCCCCGAGCTGCCAACCGGAAAGACGGTCGGCAACTTCAGCCCGGGAACTGAGTAGAATCACGGGAATGTGGCTGGTGTCGGCATTTGACTTAAGAGTGCGGAGAAGGGTGAGCCCATCCATGACGGGCATCATGACATCGCTTACGATAATGTCGATGTCATTGCCTAATAAAGCTTTCATGGCTTCGCTGCCATTTGCCGCCTCCATCACCTTCCACGATTTTGCGAAATTGGAGGCAATATATTCGCGTAAATCCTTATCGTCGTCAACGATAAGGATTTTTCTCGGTGAGAAATTTTTTGAGACGGACCCTGTGTTGGCTCCGGATTCTATTTGCAAGGGATGATTGTCGGGGGAATCGCAAATATCGTGTTTCCCTTCTGCGGAAGATTCCGGAGTCTCTGCCATCTTCAATTCCTTGGGGGAGAGATGGGATTTCCCGAGAGGGATTCTGACCGTAAAGACGCTTCCACGTATTCCATCGTCTCTGTTCCTGGCATTCAGGGAGCCATGATGAAGCAAGACAAGCTGGCGGGCAAGGTCGAGACCGATCCCGAATCCGGCGACGCGTCTGCTTGCCTGATAGAAACGTTCGAAAATCTTGTCAATATGCTTGGGATCGAGGCCTATGCCGGTGTCGGTCACGGATATTTCGGCGCACTCTCCGATTTGCGGGTCATGTGCAACACATGTCCTTACTTCAATCTTTCCTTCATCGGGGGTATATTTTATAGCGTTGGTGATGAGATTGACAATTACCTTATCGAAATTCATACGGTCGATCCATACTTCAGGTGTATCATCCTGCAGGACAGCTGACACTGTGATATTTTTACTCTGTGCCATGGGGCGATACAGGTCGATAATCTCCGTCGCGAAGCCATTGATGTCGGTAGGCTCCATAGAGAGCGTTTTCCTTCCCTTGTCGATCTTGCGGATTTCAAGCAGCTGGTTGGCGAGTCCGAGGATTCGCTCTGCATTCCGGCAAGCCCTGCCCAACATGTCTTTCGACTCCTTGTCGAGGTCCTTTTCCCGGAGAAGAGTCTTCAACGGGCTGATTATGCAGGTGATCGGAGAACGAATCTCATGGGATATATCCATAAAAAATTTGATTTTCGCATCGTTGATGCGTTCGAGATTCCTCTTCCGGTAGAGCTTGAACAGGATAACTGCAATCCCTGCGGCTACCAGGGCATAGAGGCATTTGGCAAATATGGAGAGATACCATGGCGGCGTCACGTAGACAGACAACTCAGTGACCGGGGAGAGCTCCCCATTGTCGGAAGCCCTGATGAAGACTTTGTGTCGGCCATAGGATAGTTTTGGGATGACAATCTGGCTGTTGCCCGGGGTCTTGGTGTTCCAGACCTTGTCTCCGTCCATTCGCCATTCAAACGCCACATTCTCAGGGTCTCTGAAATCCATTGTCGAGACTTTTATCAGAAGATTGTTGTCGTTGTGCGACAGCCGGACTTCGCGATATCCTGTTGATGGGTCGGGCGTCAGTGACTTTTCCCCGTCGATTGTTTCCTTCTCCGTCAGTTTGTTGCCGTTCAGGAAGATTCCGGTTATAAAGACCGGTTTGTCCATCTTGACAGTCTTCACTAAGGAGGGCTTGAAAAACGTGAGACCTCTATTACCGACAAAGCACATCTCATCGCGTCGCTTATCAAACATCGAATAGTGGAAAGCTGTTTCGGAGAGACCGTAGCCACCGTGGATGGACGTAATCATGCCGGATTCGGGATTATAGCGAGTCATTCCCAGCATTGTCCCGATCCAGACAGTGCCAAGATTGTCGATTTGAATGGTGCGCACGTCGTTGTCCGCGAGTCCGTCAGCGTTCGTGAGACGGCGGAGAATGCGGTCGTTGTCGGGGTCGTAGATGATAAGCCCGTTGCTTGTGCCGAGAAGGAGTCGGCCATCATTGGTTTCGCTGATGGCATAAATAGCCATTTTCTTGAATGCGTCTTGGTCGATTTTGCGGAATTTGCCTCTTTTCGTATCGAAGCACGACAATCCGCTGAAATGTCCGAGCCAGAGACGTCCCTTCTTTCCTGCCAAAGAGGAGCTGATCCAATTGCTGTAGAGATTTTCAGAACCCGGCTTTTCGGAATGGTGCTCGGTTAGTGTGCCTGTATCGGGATTGAAAACGAACAGACCCTCGCCGATTATGGAGATGAATAGATCGGAGGAGTCTTCGAATTTATTGATATGGAAAGTATCGGTGAATTTGTCAAGGGATAGTATTTTTTCGGTTTTTCCGTTGTCTATGTCCGTTTTTCGCAGAGTTCCGTTGCTTGAAACGGAGTATAGGATGCGGTTGTCGGCATTAAGAATTGCCCTGATGTCATGCTGACCGTCGATGTTGACGCTTCGGATTATCTTATTATCGTGGGAAACCTCCACGATATTTCCATCCTCCAGGGCGAGCCAAATGCCATCTTTGGAAAACTCTGCCGCGTTGATGCCGCCCCGAAAACCCGGAATGGAAGATGCAAGCAGAAAGAAATTGAAAGGAAGAGGCTTATGCGGAGCCATTATGACTCCATGGTAGTCGCATCCAATCCATAGGTTGTCGGAGGAATCCAAGTATATGGCTCCGATTTTTGCCTTTGAGATATCGATGTCGGCATTGAAGAAGCGTGAGCAACGGCGCAGTTTCATGCTGTCGGGATGAATCTTCCATAGTCCTTTGTTGGAAGCGACGATTGCTGTCCGATTGTCTCGCAGTTGCAGGGACGTTATTATAGCGCTGCCCATATCACTGACGTCAATCGGAGTTGAAACCGTTGTTTTCGTGTTGAACAGAATAATTGATTTTGAACTGTAAACCAGGATTTCGTCGTTGGAATACTTTCTGAGTCCGAGTATGAACGTGTCACATATCGGGAAATTAGTCAGATTTCCGTTTTGTTTGAGCATTTGCAACTTGCCGGAATGAGTCCCCATAAAAATGGTCTTGTCGTCGTCGACCAACAAGGAATTTCCTTCGAAGCGAGGACCGAATGTGGCCAGTCTCATGGCTTCGTGGGTCGACGGTTCGTCGGTCATTCTTTCGGGGTCAAAAAGATACAGACCATTGCCCGCAACGATGAATAAGATAGTTCCGTCGTCTTGTTGGGCGATGTCGATTATGTAGCCGTCGAGCTTTTCAGACGGGGGCAGCTTGATTAGGCGGAACGTATCGGAGGCCGGATCGAAATAATTAAGGCCATTGGCAGTCCCGACCCAAATTCTTCCGCTCTTGTCGCAAAATACGCGTCTCACGCGGTTGTCGCTAATGGAGCCGGGATTGTTTTGATCCTTTCGGAACACCTCGTGGTTGGCTCCATCGAACTTGATCAGCCCTGATTCAGTGGCAATCCAAATAAATCCGTTGCGGTCACGACAGAAATCATGATAAAACAATGATGATGAATTAGGGGAGGCGTTATAGGTGCGTGTAGCCTTCTTTATGGAATTATTGCAACCTTCATCAGAGACATTCGAGGCATACGTAATCCCGTCAAGGAGACAAAATGCCAGAGTGGTCAGTATTATGGAAAGGAACTTTAAGTTCATATGAATTTTTATGGATTGGATGGTGTTATATTCGGTGGTGCAAAATTAAGTTTTTTGGATGGGATATCCGCTATTTTCAGTGTTAAAAAGCGAAGATGTAACGTAGGGGAATGGATTTGATACGATGGAAAGCCGACATGATTATTATCGTAATGAGGTTGCAACCAGATTGTTTTGTCGCGAGGGGATAAAATTCATAACTTTGCAGAAAAAGACAACATTTTCAAACCGACAATAAAAATGAGAAAAACTTATCTTGCGACAGCCCTTCTCGTGGCAGTCGCCACCATGACAACTCCGTCGCAGGCTGCCGACGCGACATCTGTAGTGGCCACTACGGTCATTCCCGAAGCTCAATATCCAAGGGTGCATCCCGACGGGAAGGCGGAGTTCCGCCTGCATGCTCCCGGGGCAAAGGATGTGAAAGTGGACATCTGCGGGAAGAAATACGACATGACCCGAGATGCAGACGGCAACTGGACCGCCACTACTGATCCGCTTGTCGTAGGCTTTCATTATTATTTTTTGCTTGTTGACGGCGTGAGCGTCATCGATCCCGCAAGCGAGGCTTTTTATGGGTGCGGGCGCATGTCGGGAGGAATAGAGATTCCGGAAAGCACGGAGGCGTCGGCATATTATACGTTTAATCCCGAGACGAGGCATGGACAGGTGAGGGAATGCCAATACTTCTCCAAGACTGAAAATGCGGCCCGACGCTGCTTTATCTATACTCCCGCCGAATATGAGACATCGGGCGACAAGCGTTATCCCGTGCTTTATCTACAACACGGCATGGGAGAGGATGAGCGCGGCTGGCATCAGCAGGGGATGATGGCCAATATTCTTGACAACCAGATAGCCGCAGGGAAGTGCGAGCCGATGATTGTCGTGATGGATTATGGCAACTGCGGATATATCCACGGCGCAAGGAAAGGGGAGAAGCGCGATGATTTCGGGGCAACGTTCACGCCGATACTCCTCAACGACATCATCCCTTATATAGACTCTACTTTCCGCACGAAGACCGACCGCGACAACCGCGCCATGGCAGGCCTGTCGTGGGGAGGTCACCAGACACTTCAGACCACTCTTTATAATCTTGACAAATTCGCGCATATCGGCACGTTCAGCGGTGCTCTCTTCTTCGATCCCGCGAAGATAAAGGAACTTTATGGAGGGGTGTTTGCAGACGCAGGCAGCTTCAACAGCAGGGTGAAGACCCTGTTTCTTGGAATCGGTTCGGAGGAGAATTTCGGTACGGAAAAGATAAGCGCCGCCCTGACCGAAGCCGGCATAAACAATACTTTATACATTTCCCCGGGGACGCATCATGAATGGCTCACGTGGCGCCGCTGTCTTAACGAATTCCTTCCTTTGATATTCAAATAAAGTCATGAGAAAAGCAATAATCTTAATCATGGCGTCAGTGCTATCTCCTTGGACTTGTTTGCAAGCTGAGGAATATTCTGTTGACGGCGGCAAAGACTGCAAGGTGAAGGGAGTGTCGGTGATGACTAATCCCGTGATATGGGCGGATGCCCCCGATCCTGACGTGATAAGGGTTGGGGATGATTATTACATGGTCACGACGACGATGCACCTTATGCCGGGTTGCCCGGTCATGCATTCCAAGGACCTTGTCAACTGGGAGACAATATCCTACGTGTTTGACACCCTCGACGACACTCCGAAATATCGTATGGAGGGAGGGACAGTCTATGGCAAAGGGCAATGGGCCACTTCGATACGGTATCACGACGGGATGTTCTACGTGCTTTTCTCTCCCAACGACCATCCTTACAAATCATATGTCTATACCGCATCCGATCCAAAGGGACCGTGGAAGGTGCATTCCCGGTTGCCCCATTTTCATGATTCGTCGCTTCTTTTTGACGACGATGGACGAGTCTACATATATTCTGGGTCGGGGACAATACATCTCACGGAGCTGGAGGCCGACCTTTCGGGAGTGAAAGCAGGCGGAGTGAACATGGATGTCATATCTCCCGACGAGGAGTCGCGCGGACTGCATGAAGGCACGAGAGTCGTGAAGCACAATGGCAAATACTATGCCATGGTCATCAACTGGCCGAAGACCGGGAGGCGGCAACTTTGCTATCGGGCAGACAAGATAACGGGGCCGTATGAAAAAATGACTGTGCTAAAGGATAATTTCGTCGGTTTTCCGAATCTTGCGCAAGGATGCATAGTTGACGGAACGGAAGGCGATTGGTGGGCCATGATATTCCAGGACCGCGGAGCAGTAGGGAGGGTTCTGACGCTTAGTCCGGTGGCATGGAAGGACGGTTGGCCCATGGTCGGCCCGGAAGGGGAGGGGAAAGTGCCCCTTCACGTCAGCTACACAGCCAAATCCTGCAAGCCGACGGAACTGGTCAGTTCGGATTCTTTTGAGAGCGACCGCCTTGGCATCAATTGGCAATGGAATCACTGTCCCGACAATTCCGCATGGTCGTTGACGGAACGTCCCGGATATTTGCGCTTGCGCACGTCGAGAGTGGCGGATAATGTCTATGCCGCCCTCAACACTATATCGCAGCGAATGGAAGGTCCGGCATGCGACGGCTCCCTGCATCTCGACCTTTCCAACATGAAGGATGGCGATGTCGCGGGATTCGGGGCTTTCAACGGCCATTCGGCGTTACTTTCCGTCAAGGCTGAAAATGGAAAGAAATATCTTGTGCGTCACAACACAGTGGTCAATTTCAAGCCCGATTCCAAAATCATCAGCCATGTTGACGATGTGGAGGAGGAGAGGATAGAGATTCCTTCCGATGAGATCTATCTTAAGATTCTGGCGGATTTCCGCCTTGGCCGCGACGTGGCAAGTTGCCAATGGAGCTCCGACGGCAAAGATTGGAAGACTATCGGCAACGACTATAGAATGAGATACGATTACACCCGGCTTTTCATGGGACAGCGTTTCGCCATATACAATTATGCCACAAAAACTCCCGGTGGTTACGTAGACGTTGATTCGTTCGACTACCATTGCTATAAATGACACTTTAAGACAACTTGAATCTGATGGCAAGAAAAACTATGATAATATGTGCCGCCACGCTTGCTTTGGCATCGTGCGTCACTAAGAGTCCGGATATGGAGACAAAAATTGATGAACTGTATGCTAAAATGACTCAAGGGGAGAGAATCGCTCAGTTGAGAAGCTGCTATATGGATGACTTGTTCGCCCCGGACGGCAAGCTCGACACTGTCAAGTGCCGTGAGCTTATTCCGGACGGAATCGGCCAGTTTTCCCAGTTTGCGAGCCAGAAAATGATGGATGCCAATACTTTGCGCGACAGGGTGGCGGCGGTTCAGGATTGGATAAAGGAGAACACTCCCAACGGCATACCCGTGATGCCCCATGAAGAGGTGTTGAGTGGGGTCAACACGAGCGGATCCACGATTTATCCGCAGCAGATCGGTCAGGCTTGTTCGTTCAATACGGAGCTCGCCGAGCTGAAGACTCTCCAGACGGGCACAGCATTGAGGAAAATAGGCGGAACCTTATCGCTTTCCCCTATGGTCGACGTCTGCCGCACCCCGAGTTTCAACCGTCTGGAGGAATCTTATGGAGAAGACAGTTATCTGTCCGCTGCCATGGGAGTGGCTTTTGTGAAGGGCCTTCAGCAAGGCGATCTCCGTAAGGGAGTCGGCGCCTGCGCAAAGCATTATCTTGGATATGGGGGTGGCGGAGATGCCGGAGAGAAGGAACTCATGGAGGAGATTCTTCTTCCCCATGAGGCGATGATACGTCTTGCCGGCTGCGACGTGGTCATGCCCGGATATCATGCTTTTAAAGGCACGAACTGCGTGGCAAACGGCGAGATACTTCGAGATATTCTTCGCGGCTACGTTGGATTTGACGGAATGGTGGTAAGCGACTATACCGCCATCGACCAATTGCCGGACCTTTCCACCCAAGAAGAGAAGGCGGCAGCCGCGTTGAATGGCGGAAACGACGTAGACCTTCCTTTCGGAGCCAATTATGCCAGACTTCAGGAAGCTCTCGACAAAGGACTGGTGAAGGAGGAGGTTTTTGAGAAAGCTGTGAAAAACGTGCTTCGACATAAATTCCGTGCGGGGCTCTTCGACGACGATGCCTATCTCTACAGCAAGGAAAAAATTGTGCTCGACACGCCAGAGGAGCGGCAGACTGCCTATGACATAGCTTCGCAGTCGGTCATTTTGCTTGAAAACAATGGCATACTCCCGCTGAAGGAAAACAGCAACATTCTGCTGACCGGTCCGAATGCCAACACAATGTGGGCCATGTGTGGAGACTATACCTATCCTGCGATGGCTTATTTCTGGAAAATGGTGACCGACAGCCTTGACAATCCTCACGTTGTTCCCTTGCTGGAGGGTATGAAGAACCGCCGGCCGGAGGGTGTCAACGTGACTTATTCAAGGGGATGCGACTGGACGGAAGAGGTGGAGACCAGATATTCCGCTTCCGGCGATGCCCGTGCATGGGAATATAAGCTTCTTCACCGTAAGGTGGATTCCGGCGAGAAAGCCGACAAGGCGGAGGCTTTGAGGCTTGCCAAGGATGCTGATGTAATTGTCGCCGCTGTCGGTGAGAACGTGATGCTGTCTGGTGAGAACCGTGACCGGCAAGGACTTAAATTGCCGGGGAAGCAACAGCAATTCGTGGAGGAGCTTATAGCCACAGGAAAACCGGTGGTGCTTGTTGTCTTTGGAGGCAGGGCACAGGTCATATCTGAAATCGCTCCGCGATGCGCAGCCGTTATCCAGGCCTGGTATCCTGGAGAGGAGGGTGGAAATGCCGTGGCTGATATCCTCTACGGCAAAATCTCCCCTTCAGCCAAACTTTCAGTCAGCTATCCCAACACTGAAATCTATGAGCCGATATGCTATAATTATAGCGAAGGCAAAGACCCACGCGTGGCGTGGGAGTTCGGTTACGGTAAGAGCTACACCACTTTCGACTATAAAAACCTGACGGTGGAACCTGAGATTCCGACTGACTCGGAATCTGTCGAAATCTCTTTCGACGTGACTAATACCGGAAATATGAAAGGCGACGAGATAGCACAGATATATCTGTCGCCGAAGGGAGATAACCAAAATATCCGTCCGATCCAGCTTCAGGGCTTTGCCCGGGTGTCGCTGAATCCCGGAGAGACCAAGAAAGTGAAGGTGAAACTATTTACAGAGCAGTTCGGCTACTATAGCAACTCCGGCAAAAGGCAGTGGAACATCGAGTCTGGCGATTTCATAGTCAAGATAGGCGCCTCGTCGCAAGACATCCGGCTGCGTAGTGACGTGTCGCTGAAGGGTGCGAAGGTCGAGAAACCCTTGAGAGAGCATTATCTCTCTGTGGCAGAACAATGAATTGCGGGGTTGGAGTGAAGACCCATTGCAAATTTAAGTATAAAAGAATAAACTAATAAAAAGAATAAATTAATATTAGTTATGAAACGTATTTTGTCAGTTTTGGCATTGCTGTCTTCCTTGGGGGCGTATTCCCAGCTCCCGGACCTCAATATGCCGTTGGTCCAGACCAAATTCACGGCCGATCCTGCGCCTGTTGTCGTGAACGATACTGTCTACCTATACACCACTCACGACGAGGACAATGCCGAAGGTTTTGCCATGCGCGACTGGCTTCTCTACACTTCGACCGATATGGTCAACTGGCAGGACAGGGGAGCCGTGGCGTCGTTGAAAGATTTCAAATGGTATGACGGCGACAATGGCGCCTGGGCAGAGCAGGTGGTCTTCCGCGACGGCAAATGGTATATGTATTGCCCGATTCATGGACATGGAATCGGGGTTCTCGTTGCCGATTCTCCCTATGGCCCTTTTAAAGACCCCATCGGAAAGCCACTTGTCTGGCAGAAGGAACATTGGGATGATATCGATCCGACCGTCTGGGTCGACGATGACGGCCAGGCATACATGTATTGGGGAAATCCCAGCCTGTATTGTGTCAAGCTTAACCCCGATATGGTGTCGTATTCGGGAGAAATAGTCAAGTTCCCCAAGATAGAAGACTATCAGGAGGGACCATGGTTCTACAAGCGCGGCGATAAGTATTATCTTGCTTTCGCGTCCACATGTTGTCCTGAGGGAATCGGGTATGCCATGAGCGACAATCCAATGGGGCCGTGGGAATATAAAGGGCATATAATGGACCATACGCCACGCACGCGGGGAAACCATCCCGGAATCATCGACTACAAGGGTAAATCTTACTGTTTCGGCTTGAACTATGACGTGTTCCGTCTTGACGAAAGCCGTCATGCCGAACGGCGTTCCGTTTCGGCTGCCGAAATGGAGTATAATCCTGACGGGACAATCAAGGAGTTGCCATATTTCCAGGATTGCAAGCTGACGCAAATCTCGACGTTTGATCCTTATCGCGAAGTAGAAGCCGAGACAATGGCATGGGGCTATGGGCTGAAGACGATTCCTAAGAATCCGTGGGGACCGGAACGTTGGAATCAGCTTGTGACCAATATCGATGATGGGGAATATATCATGGTGAAGGGTGTCGACTTCGGAAAAGGAGCGAGAGAATTTAATGTAAAGGCTTCGTCACATCTTTATGGAGGAGACCTTGAGATCAGGGTGGATTCTCCCGACGGTCCGTTGGCCGGCTTCGTGAAAATCGGAAACACCAAAGACGAGTTGCTTGGTTTCTCCACTCCCGTCACGGGGCTTTCCGGGATTCACGACCTTTATCTAGTCTTCAAGGGAAATGAAAGACAAAAGCGAAATCTTTTCAATCTCGACTCCTGGAGATTCAGACGGGCAGACTGAGCCTGCGAAGAGCTTCCACAGCATCGAATCAGAGCCTGAAGGCCGGCGCAGAATGTCTTGTGCCGGCCTTTTTCGGGGTTATTTTTAGCCACCGACGGTGTCGATTTATGTCGTTCCCAAAAAAAATGATGAAAAATGCTAATAAGTGTGTCTTGGAGTAATGTGTTGATATTCAAGTGTGATGTGACGAATATGAATCGATATGAGACGAATTTTCAGGATATGTGACAACAGACAATATTTATGAAACATAATTATTAGAAGTGATGGCGATGCGATTGTAATTTTGCGTCAGAAATTTTAAACGAAACCAGCATGAGAATGAGCAACCTTTCAATCTGCGCCATGGCGATAAGCTCGGCATTCCTGACAATGACAGCGTGTGGCAGGGCTTCGGCAAGCGAAACAGAGCCGCAACCTGAGGCCGCGATATTCGAATCGTTCACCTACAAGGGCAATGATGATTTCTACAACAGGAATCCCCTGCCCGATAAAGAGTCGTTCTACAATCCGATTCTTCCAGGATGGTATTCCGACCCATCTATATGTACCAACGGCGAGGGGGACTATTATATAGCAACCTCCACTTTCACCTACGTGCCGGGAGTGCCCGTTTTCCATAGCCGTGATTTGGTCAACTGGAAACGCGTAGGCCACGTCCTGACTCGCGAGTCGCAGATGAAGAATTTCCGACATCAGCACGTCAGCGGCGGTATTTTCGCCCCGGACCTTAAATATAATCCCGCCAACAAGACGTATTATATGATCACGACCAATGTCGGCGCCGGCAACTTTTTCGTGAAGGCCACGGATCCGGCAGGAGAATGGAGCGATCCGATATATCTTCCGGAGGTGCAGGGCATCGACCCCTCATTCTTCTTCGACACCGACGGCCGTGCTTATATAGTCAACAACGATGACGCCCCTGACGGGAAACCGGAATATCCGGGCCATCGCACTGTGCGCGTCGTGGAGTTTGACACGAAGACCGACAAATGCATTGGTGAGCGCAAAATTATCGTCAACAAAGGCTGGCGTCCGCAAGACAAGCCAATATGGTGTGAAGGACCACACATATATAATATCGACGGGACCTATTATCTTATGACCGCCGAAGGGGGCACGGGCGACTGGCATAGCGAGGTGATATATAAAGGAACATCTCCGATGGGTCCTTTCGTGCCTTGGGAAGGCAATCCCATCCTGACGCAGCGCGACCTTCCCAAAGACCGCGATATGCCGATTACGTGTGCCGGACATGCCGATCTTGTCCAGACTAAGGAGGGGGATTGGTGGGCAGTGTTCCTGGCATGCCGACCTACTGAAGATGGATTCGAGAACCTCGGACGCGAGACGTTTATGCTTCCCGTGGAATGGACAGACGACAAATGGCCGGTCATCACGCGTCACGGCGAGACCATTCCGATGATTTCACGCCGTAGCGGAGTAGAAAGAGGTGACAGCGTCACTTTCGGTAACTTTGAATGGACCGACAATTTCGATGCTCCCGCACTTAACCAAGAATGGTTGTCGCTTAGAGGAGATATCTCATCAATGTATTCACTGACTTCACCGCAGGGATACTTGACGCTCAAATGCTCTGAAGTGGCTCCTACAGAGAAAGACATAGCGTCTTACCTTGGTCGGCGCGTGCAGCATCATCAATACGAGTGCGCAACCCACATGGTGTTTGAGCCTGCTGATTCCACCCAGCTTGCCGGACTTCTTGTGATGAAAGACGAGACCCATCAATATCAACTTGCCAAAACCCATGACGGTACCAACGGGATAGTGGTGCTGAGAAAAGTTGACGATAAAAATATCTCCAACGTTGCCTCCGCAACATTGCCGGAAGAGGGGAATGGGATCGACCTGAAGGTCGTCTCCGACGGCAGGCACTACAGCTTCCATTATTCCACTGACCGTGGAGCCAATTGGACTCAGCTTGCAGACAAGGTTGACGCACGCCACACATCAACGGCTGCGGCCGGAGGATTCACAGGCACGACGATCGGCCCGTTTGCAGTAAAGGCAAAGTCATTGTCGACGGAAAACGTGGCACAGGCTGAGATATAAAAGTGAATAGCATTATCATAAGGTAGATATATGATTGTTTGATTAGGTTGATTTTGCAATCGATAGCATGGCGTGGGGGAGGATTCTGCCCCGCAGCCATGCATCAACCGCAAGGACTTGCTGATCAGGTCAGATGAAAACTAACCGGAATGATAATACTCCCGATTAATTAATATAAACCTCAAATCTAAATAATTACCGACAAGAAAAAGACAAAACCCTAAATCCCAAACCTACGAGCGAGGCTACGCAAGAGCCAAACTCAAAAAACATGAATTATAACCAATAATTTACTCAAACTAACGAAATGACGAATGTTAACAATCAATTAAGATGCATTCTGCTCCTGGCGGTGTTTGTGTGTTTCGGGGCTTTAGCCACGTTGGCACGGACAGTGAAAGGAACAGTCATCGACGACACCGGCGAGGCTCTCATCGGTGTGACAGTCGCAGTGAAAGGAATGCCGGCCAAGGGAACCGTCACGGATATTGACGGCAACTACACCCTCGAAGTGCCTGACAAGAAAGACGCGACGATAGTTTTCTCGTATATCGGAATGCTTACGGTAGAGGAGAAAATCGACGGACGCAGCGTGATCAACGTCACGATGAAAACAAACAGCGAGCAGCTTGAAGACCTCGTGGTGGTGGGCTATGGCCAGCAGAAAAAAGCTTCCGTAGTGGGAGCCATTACGCAGACCACCGGGGAAGTGCTTGAAAGAGCTGCCGGTATCCACGACATCTCCGCCGCGCTGACGGGTAACCTCCCCGGCGTGGTGACGGTGCAGTCTTCCGGTATGCCTGGCGACGAGAGCGCAAAAATCACAATCCGCGGGGCCAGCTCCTGGAACAACAGCGACCCCCTCGTGCTCGTTGACGGCGTAGAACGCGACATGAACAGCGTGGACGTAAGCTCCGTGAAATCAATCTCCGTACTGAAGGACGCATCCGCCACGGCCGTTTACGGTGTGAAAGGTGCCAACGGCGTTGTGCTTATCACGACGAAACGTGGCCAGGAGGGACGCGCAAAAATCGACGTTGGTTTCACGGCCACGATGAAGACCGTCTCCAAGCTCCCCGACAAGGCGGACTCCTATGATGCCCTCATGATGCGCAACAAAGCCATCCTTCATGAGCTTCCCATCAATCCTTCCTCTTGGAGCTATATGACTCCCGAAGCAATTGCCTACAAGTATCGCCATCCAGCCAATCTTGAGGAATTCGAACGTTATCCCAACGTCGACTGGCAGGACTATCTTTTCAAGAAGCATGCAATGTCCTACAACGGCAACGTCTCAATCAGCGGCGGTACGAAATTCGTGCGCTACTTCGCGGTCATCGACTTCGTGCATGAGGGCGACCTTTTCCGCAATATCGAAAACGGACGCAGCTACGACACAGGCTTCGGCTACAACCGTATCAACGCCCGCTCGAATCTTGACTTCAATCTGACCCCTACGACTACATTCAAAGTGAATCTCGCAGGTTCGACGGGTCAGAAGCGAAGCACGTGGCCAAACGACGGCAACTCATTCGATCAGGGCAACTGGAACAACCAGCAGGTGTGGGCCGGTGTCTACAACATCGCCCCCGACGTATTCCGTCCTATCTATTCCGACGGATCATTCGGCTACTATCCCGCATTCAAGAGCCAGGTGGCCAACTCAGCCGAGCAGCTTGCCATGGGCGGCGCTTTCAAGACCACCAACACCCGCATCAACACCGACTTCATCCTCAACCAGGATCTCGGCTTCATTACGGAAGGATTGAATTTCATGGGAATGATCTCCTGGGACAACCGCTTCGTGGAGGCTCAAAGAGGCGTCAACGACCTTTACCACAGCCCCCAGCGCAAATGGATCGATCCCGAGACTGGCATGGCTCAGACAGAGACATCTTTCGACAAGACAACAATGTTTGACTACATCCCCGGAAGCCAGTGGACCACACAGGGCGGCTCGGTGCAAGACTGGAACACTGTGCGCAATCTCAACTATCAGCTCCAGCTCAACTGGAACCGCGAGTTTGGCAAAAACAATATCGGCGTGACCGGCGTATGGACCCGTCAGGAAGTCGCCACGGGCAACATGATTCCCATCCGCAGGGAAGACTGGGTGTTCCGTACGACCTATAATTTCGACGACCGTTACTTCGTGGAATACAACGGTGCATACAACGGCTCTGAGAAATTCGGCAAAGGCTTCCGTTTTGGCTTCTTCAACTCCGGGGCTATCGGCTGGCGTCCGTCGCAAGAGAAATTCTGGCGCTCGCTCGGCCTCGACAATTGGTGGCAGGAGCTCAAGATACGTGCATCCTATGGCGAAATCGGCGACGATACCGGAGCTCGCTTCCTTTACATGGATCAATGGGCATACGGTGGCAACACCAAGATGGTTTCAACTGGATATGGCGACACCGCCATACCCGGAGTATATGCCGACGGCAGTATCTACTCGTATTATCGCCAAAGCGCGCTCGGCAATCCCGACGCACATTGGGAAAAGGTGAAGAAGATGAACCTCGGTATCGATTTCTCATTCCTCAACAGCATGATTGCCGGTACGGTGGAAATTTTCAAAGACAAGCGTGACGACATTCTTATCAACGGCAATGACCGCGCGATGCCTTCAATCTTCGGACAGACCCCTCCGACCGCCAATCTCGGCAAGGCAGAGGTGTCGGGTTATGAATTTGAGCTTCGTTTCAGTAAGAATATTAATCCCGACATGCGCATATGGGCCAACCTCAATATGACGCACGCCTCCAACAAGATTATATTCCGTGATGACCCTGACCTTAAACCATCCTATCAGAAACAGGCGGGCTTTGCCATCGGTCAGACCCACTCGCATATCAACGGCGGTTTCATGGGTTCGATGGATGAACTTTATGGTTCTCCGGTTCATGACGTCAACAATGGCGGCCGTCTTCCCGGCGACTATTATATCGTTGACTTCAACGGCGATGGCAAGGTAGACGTGGAGGATTCCGCACCTTATGGATATACAGGCACTCCGCAGAACACCTACAACGCCACCGTAGGCTTCGAATGGAAAGGATTCAGCGCATTCGTGCAGTTCTATGGCGTGACCAATGTTACGCGCGACGTAGGCTTGACATCCTTCAGCCACAACACCAACAACGTCTACAACCTCGGGTCATGGTGGAATGGCTATGACCTTGACGGCGACGTGCTGCTTCCCCGCTGGTATTCTCAGGTCAGCTCCTACAGCAACGGCACACAGTATCTCTACGACGGCTCATACGTCCGCTTGAAGAATGCTGAAATCGCCTACACCTGGAATGGGGGCTGGATCAAGAAGATAGGCTTGTCTTCGTTGAAAGTTTATCTCAACGGCAACAACCTATGGCTATGGTCGAGAATGCCCGATGACCGCGAATCCAACTTCTCAGGAGGCGGAGGCTCGGGAGCTTATCCCACAATGCGTCGTTTCAATTTCGGCATCAAGTTCAATCTCTAACCCCGATTTCAATTATGAACAAAATATTAAAAGCGGTAGCGTCTGTAGCTTTCGGACTGACATTCATGGCGGGATTCTCCTCATGCGAGGATTATCTCGACAAGGAGCCGGCATCCGACGTGTCGGCAGACACTCCATTCAAGAATTTCACCAACATGCAGGGGTATGTGGAGGAGATCTACAATTGTATCCCCGATAAGGCCAAAGCTTATTGGACAAGCTCATGGAATCTCGGCGACGACGAAATCATGAACCCCCAGGCAGAGTCCGATCGTCTTATCCAGACCCAGATCGACCTCGGCAACTACTATGCTTGGCAGGATAATCCCCAGTTCTGGTTCGCCGCTAAAAGAGACGGCCTCGACCCGACATCCAATAACTCGTTCAATCATCGCCTGTATGGCCACGCATGGTATTGCATTGCCAAGGCCAATAAAGGCATAGAGGAAATCGACAATTATTTCACCGGCACGTCGGAGGAAAAGAACCTGATTCTCGGTCAGCTTTATTTCTTCCGTGCATGGTATCATTTCGAAATGATGCAGTTCCTCGGCGGACTTCCTTATGTCGACAAGTCGTTCAACGCTGCTGAGTCTCCCCGTCTTGAGCGTCTTTCATATCAGGAATGCGCCGACATGGCTGCGGCCGACTTCAAGAAAGCTTCCGAACTCCTTCCTATAGATTGGGACAACACCACAGCCGGAAAGAAGACACTCGGCAAGAACGAGCTTCGCATCAACAAAATCACGGCTCTCGCTTATCTTGGCAAGAATTATCTTTGGGCTGCCAGCCCGCTGATGCAACATGGGGCGCAGACCGGCGGAACGAAAACCTACGACTACAGCGCAGAATACGCCAGACTGGCAGCAGATGCGTTCGGGCAGATAATCTCCCTTGTGCAGTCGGGCCAGACCCAGTATGAATTCGCCAAGTTCGAATATGACAACATCTATGACCACAAGAAGAAAGAGGGCGTTGACTACAGCTACAGCGAACTTTTCTTCACGGTCGGACGCAGCTGGCTTCAGCCCGGCGGCAAGGAGGCAATTCTCCGCGGTCCATCCGCAGGTTGGTCATTCACCCGCTACAACTACTCCCGTACGTTCGGCCCCAACCAGCTTTGCGCCCAGGACAACCATATCCATCAGGCCACTGCCAACTACGTGAAGAACTACGGTATGGCCAATGGCCTTCCCCTCGATGACCCCGAATCCGGCTGGGATCCGAAGCATCCTTTCAAGGGCCGTGACCCCCGTTTCTACCACGACATCGTGTTTGACGGCGTGAAATATATCAATGCCGATCCCGATCCCGCCGACAAGGCAATGAAATATGCAGGCCTTGCCACAGGAGGGTCGATGAGAGCCGTGACCAACGCCAGCCGCTCCGGTTATTTCTATCAGAAGCTCGTGCCTCACACCTGCCAGAAATATGACGAAGGACAAGCCGACGGCTACGGTCCGAATCCACATGCCTACATTCCCTATATGCGTCTTGCCGACGTCTATCTGATGTATGCCGAGGCATGCGCCGTGTTGGGAGGTCCCAACGGCAAGTCGTCAAACTGCAGCCTGAGCGCGGCCGACGCCATCAACGTGCTTCGCGACCGTGTCGGCGCAGGGCATGTGGCAGCCAAGTTCACAGGCAATCAATTCATGGATGAGGTCCGCCGCGAGCGTGCCGTGGAGCTTGCGTTCGAAGGCTTCCGATTCAACGACCTTCAGCGTTGGCTACTCCTGACCGAGCCTGAGTATACCGTCAAGACATCGCAGGAATTCATCCGCGTCTCCGGAGCAGATGAGAGCTTCTTTACCAAAAACGACCCGGCTGAGGCTGAGGTGGCAGAGTTCCGCGAAGAAGTCATTCTGACCCGCAATTTCGACTCGAAGCATTATTGGTTCCCGCTTCTTCGCGACGACACCTATATATATGAGGGTTTCACGCAGAATCCCGGATGGTAAATTAAACCTAACCTTACGAGAAACATTATGATATCAAAATATAGAACAATTCTTCCTATGACCGCCGTCGCCGTTTTGGCCGCATCAGGCCCGACGGCAGCCTACGGCGAATCTTCCGACAGTCTGAATCTCGACAATCAGGTGCAAATGGGTTTCCACATGATTGACAAGAAAGATATGCTCGGCGGAGTCGAGGTGCTCGACCTGGAGAAGCTCATGGAGAAGAATTATATAAACGACCTCAACAACAGCACGATCTCAGGCTACGTTTCCGGCTTTAACGGCAATTCCCTCTGGGGCATGGATGCCGACAACGATAATGGCTTCCTCGTGCTAATCGACGGCGTGGCACGCGACATGAGCAATGTCTCTTCCACAGAGGTGAAGTCGATCACGTTTATGAAAGGAGCGGCCGCAACGGTGCTCTACGGTGCGCGTGCCGCAAAGGGAGTGATTTACATCACGACCAAGCGTGGCAAGAACGCCCCCCTCTCCATCAATGTGCGCGCCAACACAGGCTTGCACGTGGCTAAGTCTTATCCCGAATATCTGGGATCGGCCGAATATATGACCCTCTACAACGAGGCGCGTGCCAACGACGGTCTTGCCCCTTCCTACACTCCGGAGCAGATCTACAATACGTCTCTCGGCACCAATCCCTACCTATATCCCAACCTCGACATGTATTCGAAAGACTACGTGAAGAAGGCCTACAACCGCACCGACGCCACCCTCGAAATTTCCGGCGGCAATGAAAGGGCAAGATTCTACACTAACGTCAACTATTTCCGTCAGGGGGATTTCCTCAAATACGGTGAGGCTGACAAGAATTTCACCGACCGATTCAGCGTGCGTGGAAATATCGACGTCGATATCACCGATTGGGTCAGCGCCTACGTGAATGCAAGCGCGACTTTCTATGGGGCACGCTCCGCTCACGGCGACTATTGGGACGAGGCCACAAAACTGCGTCCCAACAGAATCTCCCCACTGATCCCTATCGAAATGGTCAACCCCGGAGCGTCGAACGCTCTCGACCTGATTGGCTCCACCAACAATATCTTCAACGGGTGTTTCCTCGCCGGAACGCAAATCGACAAGACCAATATCTTCGCCGATTATCTGGCAAAGGGCTACAATAAGTTCACGAGCCGCCAATTCCAGTTTGACACGGGAGTCAACGTTGACCTCGCCATGCTGACAAAGGGCTTGAGCTTCACGACAAAGTTTGCCGTAGACTATGCTACATCCTACGACACGAGCTACACAAATTCCTACATGACGTTTATCCCGACATGGTCAGATTTCAATGGATTCGACGAGATCACGTCGGTGACGACTGAAGGGAAGGATGAGCATTCCGGCATCCAGAACATCTCCAATTCCAGCAGCCGCCAGACAATCTACTGGTCGGGGCAGTTTGACTACCAGCGCACATTCGCCGATGTCCATAACTTCCACGCCCTTGCCGTCGCAGCCGGCTGGCAGCGCACGTTCTCCGGGCAATACCATCGTCTGAGCAGCGCCAACCTTGGTTTTGAGGTAGACTACAACTACGACCGCCGCTATTATGCCGACCTCGCCGTGACGGGCGTGCATTCATCCCGTCTCGCTCCCGGTCATCGTCAGGCATGGTCGCCATCCGCTACCCTTGGATGGCGTCTGACGGGGGAAGAATTCCTGAAAGACAACAATACCGTCAACGAGCTCGTTCTTTCAGTGTCGGGCGCCGTGCTCCATCAAGATATCGACATCAAAGACTACTATATGTATAGCGCCAACTATACGGAAGGCGGATGGTATAGCTGGGCTGTGGGCGGACGTCCCGCTGCTTATCCTAAGCGTGGAGAGAACACCGACCTGACATTCGTGAAGCGTAAAGAACTGACTGCCGGAATCCGTGGCGAGCTTTTCAACCGCCTGATAGATTTCAACGCGATGTTCTTCATGTATAAGACAGAGGGCTTGCTGAGCAATACATCGTCGAAATTCCCGACGTATTTCTCCACCTACTATCCCGAGGCTTCATTCGTGCCATATCTCAACCTCAACGACAACCGTCGCGTGGGATTCGACTTCGGAGTGAACTTCAAGAAGAATTTCGGAGAATTCGATTTTAAGCTTGGAGTGACCGGAACGTATTATGACACGAAGGCCACCAAACGTGACGAAGTATGGGCTTATGACTACCAATATCGCGAAGGAAAGCCAATCGACGGAATCTGGGGCTATAAGTGCCTTGGTTTCTTCAAGACCGACGAGGAGGCAGCCGCAGCCAATCAGGCAGCCCTCGGAAGCGCCGACCTCAAGGCGGGCGACCTTAAATATGCCGACATCAACAACGATGGAAAAGTCGACACCAACGACCAGGTCTATCTGACGAGAGGCGGATGGTATGGAAGCCCCTTCTTTATGGGCGTCAATCTCTCCGCATCGTGGAAAGGATTCACTTTGTTTGTCCACGGATTGGGCAGCTTCGGAGGCCATGGCACACTCAACGACAATTCCTATTATAAGATGGTGGGCGACGCCAAATATACGGCCGAAGCCCGCAACCGCTGGACTCCGGAGACCGCCGCAACAGCCACGATGCCGCGCTTGACCACCACCAACGGAGCCAACAACTACGTGACTTCCGACTTCTGGATCTACAGCACTGACCGTTTCGACATCGACAAGATACAGCTGACCTACGATTTCCCGAAATCAATCATACATGGGCCTATCGTGAAAGACCTTCAGCTCTACGTCAGCGTTGACGATCTCGTGACGATTGGCAAAAATCGCAAGATTCTCGAAAGGAACATCGGTTCAGCTCCGCAGACACGTTTCTATAATATCGGTGCACAAGTAACTTTCTAAACCCGACAAAATGAAAAAATTAGTAAAATACATAGCTGTCGCATCCTTAATGGCCGGATTCGCATCCTGCGACGATCTTTTCGATCCCGCCATTGAGAATATCAAAGATGTCAACGACATGGAGAAGGAGCCGGGTTATGCCGACGCCATTCTCGGCAGCGCCTACATACTCATGCCTTATGCATCTGTCCCTGAGAACGATGTTGCCACCGATGATGCCGTATCCAACGACATCGGCAATGCCTACCTCTCCATGGCCGGCGGCTCCTGGACTTCCCAGACCGGCGTTTCCGTCAACAACTGGCGCGACCGCAACGCCTCGATACAATACTGCAATCTCGTTCTTGAGCATGTCGACAACATTCAGTTTGCCGACGACGAGATTCTCAATGAGATGTTCCGCGACCGCGTCAAAGGGGAAGCATGCGGCCTACGTGCTCTCAATCTCTACTATCTGCTCCAGAACTATGGAGGCAAGATAGCCGACGGCACCCTCATGGGAGTGCCTATTTGGACAGTATCGTTTAATGCCAACTCGGAGCTCAATGTTGCCCGCAACACTTTTTCAGAGTGCATGGAGCAGATATTCTCCGACCTTGACGAGGCGATAACTCTTCTCCCCCTCGACTATAAAGACATCTCCGACGGGGAAGTGCCTCAGAAGTATGCATCCAAGGGAGTGAGCGCGGCTGTCTACAACCGTGTCAACGGCGCCACTACCGCGCTTCGTTTCTCGGGACGCATAGCCGAGGCTGTTGCCGCCCAGGCCGCCCTTCTCGCCGCAAGCCCCGCTTTCGGCGACCAGTCGGGCATATCATGGGAAGAAGCCGCTCGTCGCGCAGGAGTAGTCATCAATCGCATCGGAGGAGCTTCCGGCATCCCCGCAAACGGCCATCTTTGGTATACAGCCGAGCAGATCGGCAACAGCGTGACGGCCTCCGTCAACCATCCCGAAATCATCTGGCGCAGCGGAGCTGAAGACAACACCACCATCGAGGGCGATAACTTCCCTCCGTCGATTTATGGCAAGGGCCGTGTCAATCCTACCCAGAACCTTGTTGACGCTTTCCCCATGGCCAATGGCTATCCCATCAGCGACGCCCGCTCGGGATATGATTCCAAGAATCCCTATGCCGGCCGCGACCCGCGCCTTGCAGCGTATGTCGTCACCAACGGAAGCACCCTTGGCGTTAACGGTTCGACTATAAACACGGCAGCTGATTCCCCCAACAACGACGGAATCAACAAGGAATCGGGCTATTCAACCCGCACCGGTTACTATCTCCGCAAACTTCTCCGAGGAGACGTCAACCCCAACTCCACCAACGAGGTGAAGAAGCCGCACTATACCGCCTGCATCCGCTATACGGAAATCTTCCTGAATTATGCCGAGGCTGCCAACGAGGCATGGGGTCCGACAGGCGCCGGCTCCTATGGCTTCTCTGCCTACGACGTGATTAAGGCAATCCGAGAGCGTGCCGGAGTAGGAGTAGACAATGGCGACCCGTACCTCGAATCCGCAAAAGGCAGCAAGGATGCCATGCGTGAAATCATCCGCAACGAGCGCCGTCTTGAACTCTGCTTCGAAAACAAACGCTTCTGGGACCTTCGCCGCTGGAAGGCCAATCTCAACGAGACGGCCAAGGGCGTATCCATCAATGGCGTGACTTTCGACTATCTTGACGTTGAGCCACGCAAATACAGCGACTATATGATATATGGCCCGCTTCCCTACGACGATGTCCTGAAATTCAGCAATCTCCAGCAAAACTTGGGATGGTAGTCAAAAAAATTAATTACTTCAAACTGAAACAAACATGAGATATATAAAAGACGGCCTGATTTCAGGAATGGCGTTGCTCTTCGCAGTGGCGGCCGTATCCTGCAAAAACGGTGATAATGAATTCCCTGATTCCGAAAACGGTGTGACCACTTATTTCGCCAATCAGTATCCTTCGCGTTGCATAGTGTTGGGAGAATATCCCGATGGCGACAACTCGCTCGACCTTCAGCACAAGTGCATGATTCTCGCTACTCAGGGAGGAGCCTACAAATCACGCGACATAAAAATCGATGTCGTGGTGGATCCTTCCCTGACCGACAACCTGACTTTCCCCGACGGCTCTCCCGTGAAAGTCATGCCAGAAAGCTACTACAAGCTTGAGTCGAACGTCCTGACCAAGAAGAAAGACTATTACTTCGGCACTGAAGTGACTCTCAGCGACGCTTTCTTCGCAGATCCGGATGCGATAAAGAACACCTACGTCATTCCCTTGCGCATGACCAATGCAGTCGGGGCTGACCGTATCCTTTCCGGCACTCCGGTAAATCCCGACAGCAATCCAGCTCGTTGCGACGCATCCGCATGGAGCGTGCTTCCTCAGGACTACGTGCTTTATTGCGTGAAATACATCAATCCCTGGCATGCCAGCTATCTTCGCAGAGGCGTGGATCAGGTGACGGATGATGTCAAGGGACAATACACCATCGTGCGCCACGAAAAATATGTGGAGAAGGATGAAGTCGTCAAACTCAGCACCAAATCTATGAGTCAGGTGGTTTTCCCGTTGTCAACGGTTGTACCCGACGGAGAGTCAGTGAAGACACTGACCTGCGACATGGTTTTGACGTTCAATGGCGATGACTGCACCATCTCCACATCGACCGAGGGAATGTCGGCTTCCGGAAGCGGCAAATTTGTGAAACTCGGCGACAAAAACAGCTGGGACAATGCCGACCACGATGCGATTTATCTTGAATATCAAGTGAATTTCGGTCCGCGTCAGTATTCTACGAAAGACACTCTCGTGGTGCGCTCTCGTGAAGTGGCCCCGGAGTTTAATTTCAATCCAACCTATTCCAAGTGATACGAAGTATGAAAAGATATAATTATTTAATAGGGGCTTTGGCTCTTGCTCCCGTGATGGCGGGGTGTGCCGATTATTTCGACACCAACAACTACACGGTGGAGAAGCCGGCCGAGACAGCCCAATATGAGTATCTGAAAGCCTATCAGCCACTGAAAACTTACGTAGACCGTGCGGCTCATCCCGGATTCCTTCTCGGAACCGGGGTGAACGCCGAGGAATATCTGAAGGGCTCGGCCGTATTTCTCCTGACCAATTCGAATTTCGATCAGGTGACGACCGGCAACGCCATGAAGTATGCCTCGGTCGTGGCTGACGACGGCACGATGAATTTCGGCACGGTACGCGATTTCGTCGGGGCTGCAACAGAGGCCGGCCTTGAGGTCTACGGGCATACCCTCTGCTGGCATGAGCAGCAGAACGTCAAATGGCTCAATTCTCTGATCGCCGACAAGACTGTGGAAATAGATCCCAATGAGAAAATCGAGGTTGAGGACGCGGTTGCGGATTTCACCCAGGGAGCCCAATGTGGTTGGGGACAATTCGGCAACAGTTCCGGTCCGATTATCAATTCCGACGGATATTTCGAACTTACCCAAGACACTCCCACCGCCAACTTCTGGGAACTTCAGTATCAGATAATAGGCTCGGTTGGCCTGAAGGCCGGTCAGCAATACACGCTCAAAGTCATGGTGAAAGGCTCCGGAGAGGGCAAGATCCGTGGCAAGGTCGGCGACTGGAGCGGAGGAGCTGAGTTCGGAAACGGAATCTCTTTCGGCACCGACTGGGAGGAGAAGACACTCAACTTCACCGCAGCCGTGGATGGCAACAATTTTGTTCTTTTCCAGCATGGCGACTTTGTCGGGACGATACAGATCCAATACGTCAAGATCATTCATGAGGAGGCTCCTGCCGTAGGCTATTTTGAGTCTCTCATCTCCAACGGCAATCTTGAAGGAGACGAAGTTGCAAACTTCTATGTCACGCAGCCTTCTACGGGAGGCCCGAATCCCGCCGTGCTCACTCCCGGAGCAGGAGCCGACGGAAGCCGAGGCATCGTCATAGAATCCCACGACAATCCCACCAACACATGGGACACCCAGTTCTTCCTGAAGTCGAACGTCAAGCTCAACGAGGGCGACAAGATTCACGTCTCCTTCAAATACCGCGCTGACAAGTCTGCCGGTTCAGAGTCGCAGGCCCATGGCGATCCAGGATCTTACATCCATTGGGATGGCGGCCTTTCCCTCAACTTCACTCCCGACTGGCAGACGCTTGACAAGACTCTGACGATTGATGCCTCCATGGCTGGAAGCGACGGCATGCAGACCTTCGCATGGAACCTCAATGTACTTACAGAGGCCAACAAGTATTATTTCGACGACATAGTGTTTGAGATAGAGCGCACGGGCAACACCATTCCGCTGACTCCGGAGGAGAAGGCTGAGATTCTGACGGCCGAGATGGAGCGTTGGGTGAAAGCCATGATGGAAGCCACAGAAGGCAAGGTGAAAGCGTGGGACGTTGTCAACGAGCCTCTTTCCGGTGGCCCGAGGGGACAGCGCTACGACCTGCAGCATGCCGCCACAAGCGACAACCCCGCCAACAAGTTTTATTGGCAGGATTATCTTGGAGACAACTACGTTCGCGTGCCCATCAAGTTCGCCCGTCAGTATTTTGCAGAGAACGGAGGCAACCCCGACGATCTGAAGCTCTTCATCAACGACTACAACCTTGAATCGGATTGGGACGACAACCAGAAGCTCAAGAGCCTCCTCCAATGGATTGAGCAATGGGAGAGCGACGGAGTGACAAAGATTGACGGAATCGGCTCTCAGATGCACGTTTCCTATAGCCTCAACCCGACGACTCAGAAGAGCAAGGAGGAACATATCGTCAAGATGTACCAACTTCTCGCATCCAGTGGCAAACTCGTGCGCATCACGGAGCTCGATATGGGTATCACCGACGAGAACGGCAATGCCATAAAGACCGCCGACCTCACTTTCGAGCAGAAGATGAAGATGAGCGATTATTTCAAGTTTATCGTTGAGAAATACTTCGAGATAATCCCCGTCAGCCAGCAATACGGCATCTGCGCCTGGGCTCAGACCGACAGCCCCGAGGGATCGGGTTGGAGAGCCGGAGAGCCTATCGGCCTTTGGGACCTCAACTATAGCCGCAAACCTGCCTACGGCGGCTTCGCCGATGGTCTTTCAGGCAAATGACGCGCCGATACTTAAAGATATCAGTTTGATATATTAATTGTATATCTCCGGGTGTGGGCGTCGTGAGACGTCCACACCTTTCTTTAACTTCACTCATTTTGAATTATGAATAAATATCTTTTTACACTATCTCTGGCTCTTGCATCCTTGGCCGGCGCTGCCGACAATCCTATCGTTCAGACCTGTTTTACGACCGACCCGGCTCCTATGGTGGATGGCGACCGATTATATGTCTATACCGGCCACGACGAGAATGGGGCCGATTTCTTCTGGATGCAGGAATGGAGAGTCTATTCCACAAAAGATATGGCCAATTGGACTGACCACGGCTCTCCTTTGGCTATAGAAGACTTCTCATGGGGCGATGACCGAGCCTGGGCTCCGCAATGCGTGGAACGCGACGGCAAATATTATTTCTATGTCCCGTTGCATTCAAAACTTTCCGGAGGAATGGCAATCGGCGTGGCTGTCGGCGATTCCCCTACAGGCCCGTTTAAGGACGCGCTCGGCAAGCCGCTCTATGATGATGGGAAATGGGATAACATCGATCCCTCCGTAATGATTGACGACGACGGACAGGCGTGGATATTCTGGGGGAATCCTGAAATAAGGTATGCCAAGCTCAACCGGGATATGATCTCTTTCGACGGCGAAGTGAAGACCGTAGATCAGACTACGGAAGGATTCGGTGCGCCGGGGATGGGACAACGTCCGAAAGACTCCAAAATAGGGGAGGGGGGAGATTTCATCGACTGCTACACGGAGGGGCCGTGGATTATGAAACGTGGCAAGAAATATTATCTCCTTTATGCAGCCGGTGGCATTCCGGAGCATATTGCATATTCAATGGCCGACAGCCCGGAAGGCCCTTGGAAATACATGGGTGCGGTGATGCCTTTGCAAGACACCGGCTCCTTCACCAACCATTGTGGAGTTGCGGATTTCAAAGACAAGAGCTACTTCTTCTATCATACCGGCAAACTGCCGGGCGGAGGAGGCTTCGGTAGGAGCGTGGCGGTGGAGGAATTCAAATACAACCCCGACGGAACATTCCCTTCAATCAAAGCTACGGAGCAAGGTGTCGCTCCAATTGCGACTCTAAATCCATATGAGAGGGTAGAGGGAGAGACTATGGCGTTCTCCAAGGGAGTTGCTTCGGAGGCTAATGCCAAGACAGGAGTCTACGTCTCCGATATTCATAACGGAGATTGGATAAAGGTTGCAAATGTTGACTTCGGTTTGTCAGGCCCTTCAAAATTTAGGGCTACTGTGGCAAGCGCGTTGCGCGGAGGAACGATTGAGGTGCGTCTTGACAGCATTGATAGTCAACCGATAGGTTTGCTGAAGGTTGGCGGCACCGGAGGATGGGAAGAATGGCAAACGTTGGAGACGGCCCTCCCCAAAGACGTTGCCGGCGTGCATGACCTTTACTTTACTTTCTCCGGCCGTAAAGGTCCGAAACTTATGAATCTCGACTGGTGGGAGTTCATCGAATGATTTCCCCGGCATAGGTGTCTTAATAGGATAGAATTAATGGCAGGCAGGCTTAATTTTTATGAAAAAATGGTCTGTCTGCCATTTTTTGTCGGCAGAATTGGGAAATGTTAAATATTATGCTTAGCTTTGTATAAAATATTGTCCCGGATGAGTTAGCTTCGCGCGCTATGAGAACCGGAATAACATCATAAAACAAGAAATGAAACCAGGATTGATAATTGCAGCCATGCTGCTTGGCTCTTTGCCGCTGGCTCACGACCTTAATGGCGAAAACGTGAAAAATTTCCCTTTGAAGGATGTCAAGTTGCTCGACAGCCCCTTCAAGCGTGCGGATGACTTGAATGTAGAAGTATTGCTGAAGTATGATGTAGATCGCTTGCTCGCCCCCTATCTTAAGGAGGCCGGACTTGCGCCGAAAGCCGAGTCATATCCAAATTGGGATGGTCTTGACGGGCATGTCGGCGGGCATTATCTTAGTGCCTTAGCCATGGCCTATGCAAGCACAGGAAACGAGGAATGCAAGCGTCGTCTCGACTATATGATTTCCGAGCTCGAAAGATGTCAGAACGCCAATGCCGACGGCTACGTCGGCGGCGTGCCCGGCAGCAAGGAGATGTGGAGCCAGGTGAAAGCCGGCGACGGCAACGCCGTCAGTAAAAGATGGGTGCCATGGTATAACATCCATAAGACGTATGCCGGATTGCGCGACGCCTGGCTGCTTCTGGGCGATGAGAAAGCAAAGGATATGTTCATTAAATTCTGCGACTGGGGTCTTGATGTGATTTCCGGCCTTGACGAGGCGCAGATGGAGAAGATGCTCGACACAGAGTTCGGAGGAATGAATGAAACATTTGCCGATGCCTACGAGATTACGGGCGACAAGAAATATCTTGATGCGGCACGTCGTTTCTCCCATCGTCGATTGTTCGACAGCATGGCTCGCCGGGTGGATAATCTCGACAATATGCACGCCAACACGCAAGTGCCCAAGGCGGTGGGTTATCAGCGCGTGGCGGAACTAACCGGCGACACCGCGTATGCCACTGCTGCTGATTTCTTCTGGGAGACAGTGACCGACAACCGAAGCCTGTCATTTGGTGGCAACAGCCGTCGTGAGCATTTTCCGTCGGCCGCCGCTTGCGTGGAATACACGGAGGAGCGTGAGGGTCCCGAGACTTGCAACACCTACAATATGCTGAAACTTGCCGAAGGACTTTTCCGCATGAATCCCGATGCAAAATATACGGATTTCTATGAGAGAGCACTGTTTAATCATATCCGCTCATCCCAGCATCCCGAGCATGGAGGATACGTCTATTTCACGTCTGCCCGTCCGCGCCACTATCGCGTCTATTCCTCTCTCGGACAGGGAATGTGGTGCTGTGTCGGCACGGGAATGGAAAACCATGGAAAATATGGAGAATTTATCTATGCCCATACGGATGATGACCTCTACGTCAATCTCTTCATTCCGTCGGAGCTTAGCTGGAATGAGAAAGAATTGACGCTGACCCAGCAGACCTCCTTCCCGGAAAGCGAGTCGACCGATCTTTTGTTTAATCTGAAGAAACCGCAGACCCTGACTCTCAAAATTAGAAAGCCGGTGTGGCTCGACGCATCTTCTCCCTCTCTGACGCTCAACGGCAAAGTCCTGAAGGATTTTACGATAGGGAAGGATTCCTACATATCGATTACACGCAAATGGAGGAACGGCGACAGAATCGGTATGGAATTGCCGATGACGACCACTGTTGAGGAGATGCCCAACATGGCAGACTTCATATCCATCGTATATGGCCCGATCGTGCTTGCTGCCAAAACCGGGACAGAGGATTTGAGCGGCCTCGTGGCCGACGACGGCCGTTGGAGCCATATCGCCCACGGAAAATTGCTTCCTCTTTCCTCAGCCCCTATTATCAAGGGCTCCCGCAAGGAGGTGGAAAGCAAATTGAAGAATCTGAAACCCGTAACAGGAAAACCGCTTCATTTTACGGCTCCCGGTCTGTTTGCCCAAGCAGAGTATGCCGACCTTGAGCTGGAGCCCTTCGCTGGCATACACGACAGCAGATACGTGGTTTACTGCCAAGAAATGACAGAACAGGATTACAATGAGAATCTTTCGAAAATTGCCGAGGCTGAAAAGAGGGAACTTGAGCTCGACCGTCTGACAGTTGATGTCATAGAATGTGGGGAACAACAGCCCGAAGCCGACCACAGAATGAAATCCGACAAGTCTTTTAAAGGATATTTCCACGACAGGAGCTATCGTGGGGTCAACGACGGCGGCTTCATGAGCTTCGAAATGAATCCCGAAGGAAAGAAAGACCTGACATTGAATTTGCGCCTATGGGGTAATGAAAAGGGCGAATGTGCCTTCGATATACTTGTCGATGGGAACGTCATCTGCTCCGAAGACATGTCCAGAAAGTGGAATAAACCCGAATTCGTTGACACCCAATACACGATTCCGGGAAATCTGACTGAAGGAAAGGATATGGTGGTAGTGGAATTCAGGCCAAAGAAAGGAAACAAAATCCCCGGCATCTACAACATCCGACTTCTCCGGAAAGACTGATCTTAGTTTATATAATAGCTATAATAGCTATTATAGCTATTATAGCCATTATAGCTATGATAGCTATAAATGCTATAATGGCAATAAAATCCAAAAATCAGAAATCAACCCATTGATATCATGAAGAAATCTACATTTCTTTATCTCGCGCTCCTTCCCGGATTTGCACTGTCGCCGCTTCAGACTGAGGCTGCCGGCAAAAAAGGGAAAGTCAGCGACAAGGAGGCGGTCAGACGCGACCTCGCCAACATAAGTATTCCCGGAGGGACTGAAAACCGCCGTTCCGATCTCCGCCTGCCATCAACCACTGAAGAGGGATCCATTATCATCTGGACCTCAAGCGATCCTACGGTCATCAACAATGCCGGGAAAATCCTCAAGAAAGCCCCTGCCGGCTCAGGCGGACAGACCGTCACGCTGACTGCTACGGCCGTGAAGAACAAGGCGAAGGCAAGCCGTAAGTTTAATGTCGAGGTGGCGGAAGACGAAGACTTCGATTCCTATCTTTTTGCCTACTTCCCCAGCAATTCTGATGAGAATCTCTACTATGCCATGGGCACTGACGGATTCAACTATACGCCGCTCAACGGCGGGAAGGCCGTCATGTCGTCAGACACTGTTGCTCTTAAGAAAGGTATTCGCGACCCTCATCTCATACGTGGCAACGACGGCAAATTCTATATGGTCGCCACCGACATGAAGAGTGCCGAAGGTTGGTCGTCAAATCGCGGCATCGTGATGTATAAAAGTGACGACCTCGTCAATTGGACCCACCACACAGTCCATTTCCCCGATCGTTTCCCGGAATGGAAAAACGTAAAAAGGGTGTGGGCTCCGGAGGTCATATGGGATAAGGATTATCAGAATGCAGATGGCTCCAAAGGACGCTATCTCATATATTTCTCTCTCTTGACCGATGATGGCAAGGCGGAATACGATAAAATCTATTATTGCTATGCCAATGATGATTTCTCCGACCTGATGACAGAACCAGTGTATTTCTACGACCGAGGTTCAGCTACGATCGACGGGGATATAGCCTACGACGAACGTACAGGTCTTTATCATCTCATATATAAGAATGAGGGGACGGGAGGAATCTGCCAGGTGACGGCAACCCGTCTGACAGAAGAACCCGGGAAAGCCCCGGGAAGCCAGTGGAGCAAACCTTCCGACCCGCTTCAGCAGACCGACGTGGCTGTGGAAGGCGGCGGAATGTTCCGTCAGATCGGCAGCGACGACTGGGTGCTGATGTATGATTGCTATATGAACGGATACTATCAGTTCTGCACGACCGAAGATCTTGAGAACTTCAAACTTAAGGCTCAGACCGAGACCAAGGGTGCGTTTACTCCCCGCCATGGCTCCATCATTCCCCTGAAACCAGAGGAAACAAAACGCCTGCTTAAGGCTTTCCCGATAGATAAGCCACAGATTATAGGTTCCTACAATCCCAATCTGCATCAGGATTGGACCACGATTGGTGGTTCCGGACTTAAATTGCCCGTCAGATATGGCACTGACCTCAAGAACCTCGATCCGAAGCTTACTGCCACGACAGGCTGGGAAGTGGAGCCTAAAGGAGCAAGGGATTTCACAGGCGGGCCGCTGACCTACAATCTGACCAATGGCAAAGAGAACATTCCCGTTAAGGTGTCGGCAGAGGTGAGGTCGAATCCGGTCATACCGGGGTTCCGTGCGGATCCGGAGATTCTTTTCAGCAGAAAGACAGGACGTTTCTACCTCTATCCTACGACCGACGGCACCCGCGGCTGGGGCGGCCATACCTTTGATGTCTATTCTTCTCCCGACCTCGTTAACTGGGACAAGGAGAATACGATTCTCGACCTGAAGACCGACGACGTGAAATGGGCCAACGGCAATGCCTGGGCTCCATGTATCGAGGAGGTGATGGACAAGAATGGCAACTTCAAGTATTATTTCTATTTCAGCGGGCATAATCCAGAAGTCAACAGGAAAGCTATCGGTGTGGCCGTGGCTGACAACCCTACCGGACCTTTCAAAGATCTTGGTCATCCTATCGTCAATGTTTCTCCGACCGGAAAAGGCCAGCAGATAGATGTCGATGTCTTCCATGATCCTGTTTCCGGAAAATACTATCTCTATTGGGGCAACGGATATATGGCCGGGGCTGAGCTGAACACAGATATGACTTCCATCAAGGAGGAGACGATCAAGGTCATGACTCCAAAAGGCGGAACACTGAAGGATTATGCTTACAGGGAGGCTCCTTACGTATTCTATCGCAACGGGCTCTACTACTTCCTTTGGTCGGTCGACGACACCGGTTCGCCCAACTATCACGTGGCATACGGCACGTCGAAATCTCCTCTCGGACCGATTGAAGTGGCGGCAAATCCCGTAATCCTTAAGCAAGACCCCGCGACTGGAATCTACGGCACTGCCCATAATTCTGTGCTTCAGATTCCCGGACGCGATGAATGGTATATTGTCTATCATCGTATCAACAAAAACTATCTGACCCACGATTCCGGCACCCACCGTGAGGTCTGCATCGACAAGATGGAATTCAATCCCGACGGCACCATAAAACCCGTTGTTCCCACCAACAAGGGAATCAATCCTGTCGACATGTCAAACATCCTTAGCGACTGGACCACAATCCGAAAATAACCCAATCATCAAAAACAGAGAGGCGGGTCATCGATTTCGATGACCCGCCTCTCTGTTTTTGATGATTGCCAAGAGCGCGCTCTTAAAGAAAGCTCTAGTCCTCTGTCTCCTGTGAGTAAGCGGTGGAAGGTCAACCCTCCTCGTCAATGGTGGCCATGATGCCGGAAAGCATTCCCAAGGCAAGCATTCTCCCATGGAAGGAATAGCCGGCATTGTAGCCCATTTTCTCGTCGCCGAGCATAAGGGGGGCATGGTCTACGCGCATAGGCACGCCAGGACGACGCTTCTCAAACGTGCGGACCACCTTTATCAGCCTCGGATCGAGATGAGAGGCTTCCTTGAAGTCGCCGTTGGGTAGCACGTTGCATATGCGTGTATGCACGAAATGTGTGCGATCGGCATATTTTTCTGCAAGTTCCACAACGTCGTTGTGGGCTCCGGCGGAAAGGGAACCCGCGCAGAAGGTCAAGCCATTGTGCGGATTGGGAACGGCATCGAGGAATTTGCGTATATCCTCGTCGCATGTGACGATGCGCGGCAATCCAAGAATCTGCAACGGGGGATCGTCGGGATGGACACACATATTGATGTCGTATTCATCGCATACCGGCATTATGGCATTAAGAAAATATGCCATGTTTTCACGCAGCTTGTCGGCATCGATGCCCTCGTAGAGCTTCAGCAGGTCGCGGAATTTCCCTACCGGGTCGAAATCATTTTCCGAGATATTGCCGTTGACGAAGCCCTGGGTCTTGACGATGATATTGTCTACGAGACGTTTTTCAGCCTCCTCATTCATTCTGGGAGCCACCTCTTCCTCCATCCTTTCCAGAGTGGAGGCGTCGTAGTCGTCGCGAGCTCCCTCGCGCTTGAGAATATGGATGTCGAAATATGCGAACTCCGCGCGATTGAAGTAAAGGTTGGACGTGCCGTCGGGATTGGGATATTCAAGCTCTGTCCTTGCCCAATCGAGCACGGGCATGAAATTATAGCATATTGTCTTGACCCCGGTCTTCCCCAGATTGGCGAGGCTGACCTTGTAGTCTTCGATAAGCTTGTCGCGCTGAGGCCCCGCATATTTGATTTCTTCGGATACGGGCAGACTTTCCACTACCGACCATCTCAAGCCATGGCTTGAGATGAAATCTTTCATTTTGCGGACTTCCTCCGCTGTCCAGATTTCTCCGTTTGGGATATGATGGAGCGAAGTGACGATTCCCTCCACTCCTATTTGCCGGAGCATGTCAAGAGTGATGGGGTCGTTGGGTCCAAACCATCTCCAGGTCTTTTCCATATGCGTTGCTTATTTATGTGCGTATGAGAGTGCTTCCTTGCATTTGGCAGAGACCCAAGCCCAGTCTTTGGCTGCCACTACCTCTTTCGGGAAAAGCTTCGACCCCATGCCGACTGCGAATACTCCGGCCTTGAACCACGACGAAAGATTCTCCTCCGTAGGCTCAACGCCTCCTGTCACCATCAGCTTCGACCAAGGAAGCGGGGCGAGCAGACCCTTCACCATCTTAGGCCCAAGCACGTCGCCGGGGAATAGTTTGCAGACGTCGCATCCGGCCTCCTGTGCGAATCCTACTTCGCTGACGCTTCCACATCCGGGGATGTAGGGCACGTTGCGACGGTTGCAAATCTTGGCCACTTCCGGATTGAACAACGGCCCCACCACGAAATCAGCACCCAATTGCATGTAGAGGGCGGCTGTGGCAGGCTCCACTATCGAGCCTACGCCGAGAGCCATCTCAGGGCATTCCTCCGCTACGAATTTCGACAATTCGCGGAATACTTCATGGGCAAAATCTCCACGGTTGGTAAATTCAAATAGACGGACACCTCCGTCGTAGCATGCCTTGACGACAGATTTTGCCACCTCTGCATCCTTATTATAGAACACCGGCACCATGGGCGCGGCGGCCATCTTGTTGAGAACACTCAATTTGCTGTTTCTTGCCATAGTTTTTTGAATTATGAAATGGCTTTCATCGCCATTATTGCCATAATAGCCATGAAAGCCATAAAAGCCATAAAATTATCTTTGAACCCTGCCGTTGGCGCTTCCTCCTGCAAGGGCTTTAACTTCGGCCTCGCTGACGAGGTTGTAATCTCCGTTGATGGTCTGCTTCAAAGCAGATGCGGCGACGGCAAATTCAAGCGCCTCGCCTTGGGTCGGCATTGTCAGAAGTCCGTGGATAAGGCCGCCGGAGAAGGAGTCTCCGCCGCCTACGCGGTCGATGATGGGGTTGATGTCATAGCGTTTCGACTCATAGAATTCATTGCCGTCATAGATCATCGCCTTCCAGCCATTGTGGGTTGCGGAGAATGATTCGCGCAGGGTTGAAGCCACGTATTTGAAGCCGAATTCCTTCTTCATCGCAGCGAAAATCCCCTTGTAGCCCTCGGCTTCGGTGTCGCCGCTTTCAACGTCGGCGTCAGGCTTGAATCCGAGACAAAGCTCTGCGTCTTCCTCGTTGCCTATGCAGACGTCGACGTATTTCATCAGCGGTTTCATTACGCTTTGCGCTTTCTCCGAGGTCCAGAGTTTTTTGCGGAAGTTAAGGTCAACGCTGACGGTGACGCCATGGCGTTTTGCCGCTTCACAGGCAAGGCGGGTCAGCTCGGCGGCCTTGTCGCTTATTGCCGGAGTGATGCCGCTCCAGTGAAACCAGTCGGCGCCCTCCATGATTTTGTCGAAGTCGAAATCTTCGGGCATTGCCTCGGCTATTGCTGAATGGGCACGGTCGTAGATGACTTTCGACGGACGCATTGAGGCCCCTGTCTCGCAATAATAGATTCCTACGCGGTCGCCGCCACGAGCGATGTATTCCGTGCGCACTCCGTAGCGGCGGAGTGAGTTGACTGCCGCCTGACCGATTTCGTGGGTCGGAAGTTTGGATACAAAATATGCGTCGTGTCCGTAGTTTGCGCAGCTGACGGCCACGTTGGCCTCGCCGCCGCCCCATATTACGCGGAAGTTGTCTGACTGAATGAAACGGTCGCAGCCGTCGGGGGAGAGCCTAAGCATTATCTCTCCAAGAGTCACTATCTTGCTCATTGTCGTTATAGGTTAGATTTATGTCGCAAAGATAATAAAAACTTGCCGTTTCTCCCAATTAGAAATCATGCCGCAATTTGGGTATTAGAAGGATAAATTCGGCATAATGAGCTGATTGGTTGATGGATATATGGGAGGCTGTTTTGTTATGTTGGACAAAATAGACATTCTTTTGATTGAAATTCAGCCATTATTGTGAGGAAAATTTGTCTGCAAGAGAGCTCTCCTATGAAAAAAATAGGCGATTGGATATAATAATTCATGCATAAAACGTTAATAAATGATAGAGGGATATAATGGTGGTGATTAGTTGTAGAAAGTTGTAATCAAATGAAAGGTGATAATTCCAGGGAGTTGTTCCCGATAGTGGATGAGAATGGCAATGTGGTCGGAAGTGCCACCCGAGGAGAATGTCATGGCGGGTCGAATTTGCTGCATCCTGTCGTGCATCTTCATGTTTTCGATTCTCAAGGACGTCTCTATCTTCAGAAACGTCCTGATTGGAAAGACATACAGCCTGGAAAGTGGGACACTGCCGTCGGCGGCCACGTGGATTTCGGAGAATCAGTAGAGGATGCCTTGCAGAGGGAGGCTCGTGAAGAATTGGGCATTGTCGGTTTTTCTCCTGAGTATCTGTCAAGCTATGTTTTCGAGTCTTCAAGAGAGAGGGAATTGGTCAATGCGTATAAGACCATGGTAAGTGAACCACCCCGGCCATCGGAAGAACTCGACGGAGGCAGATTTTGGGACATTGATGAGATCGTATCATCAATAGGCAAGGAGATTTTTACCCCCAATTTTGAAGGTGAATTTAAAAGATTGTTTTGCAATGAAGGTTGAGTCAAGACATTTAGAGATTGGTGCGGAGAATTCTGCTCAAGGCTTTGGGAAACGCTATTATATGTTTTTAATGGTATTTCTTGGGGCGCTGTCGGCATTCGGACCGTTTATCACGGATTTCTATCTCCCTACGTTGCCCTCCATGGCAGAGATATTCCACACCAACGCTTCGATGGTGCAACTCGGCTTGACGGCGGGAGTGCTCGGCGTTGCGGTGGGTCAGATCATTTTCGGCCCGGTAAGCGACAAGTATGGTCGTAGGCCTGTCTTGTTTGCATCCCTTCTGCTTTTCTGTCTTGCCACCGTTGCGAGTATATTTTCCCCTACTATCGATTTCTTCAATGTTTGTCGGTTTCTTCAGGGACTTGGAGGTTCGGGAGGCATAGTATTGTCAAGATCTGTTGCAACAGATTGCTATAGCGGACGGGAATTGGCTAAGACGCTTGCAATTGTAGGGTCGATCAATGGCATAGCTCCGGTTGTGGCTCCGGTCATAGGTGGCATGGTTGCCGGGGCAATCGGTTGGAAAGGGATTTTCTTGATATTGCTTGCAATCGGAGTCATGTTGGCTGTGGGGTGCGTTCTGTTTCGGGAGTCGCTCCCTGTGGAGAATAGGATAAAGGGCGGTTATCTGAAAGTGGCTGGAGGATTTGCCGAGCTTTTCCGACGACCTTGGTTTTGCCTTTATGCCGCTATGTTCGGCATTTCCTACGGGGTCCTGTTTTCATATATATCCTCCGCATCCTTCATCATGCAAGATCATTTTGGCTTTTCAGAGTTTCATTTTGCATTGTTTTTTGCGATTAATGCCATTGGATGTGCCGTCGGTTCGGGCTTGACCATGAAATTCAAGAAAATGAAGACCGCCGCGCTTTTCAGCACGGCGGGGATGACAATATTCTCAGCCCTGCAGATTGTGGCGGCGCTGACTGAGGATTCATTCTTGGTCTACGAGGGCTTGATGTTTATGGTGATGTTTTCGCTGGGATTCATATTCCCTTCCGGCACGACTCTCGGCATGACTGAAGGCAAGGGCTATGTGGGCGCCGCCTCGGCAGTGCTTGGAGCATCCGGCTTTGCATTCGGCGGGATTGTGTCTCCCCTTGTCGGGCTTGGAGATATGATCCTGACTTCCGGCTGCATCATGTGTGGTTGCGCGTTGCTCGCTCTGGTGGCCGCTGTTATCGGCTATGCCCGAAAAGATAATAAAACGGAATGACCGCCCAATGATGAAAAGGAATGTGTATGAATTGCCGGTCAAGCCGGATAATTCATGTTTTCCTCGGAAATGTTGTCGAGCACTTCCGTCAGATATTTCCGTGCGGCATCGCGGGCGGAGGGAAGGTCGTTGAACGTATAATTGCCGCAATCCCGCGCTGATGCTCCGGGAATTTCCCCTTCGAAATTAGAGATGAACTCAAACATCCGTCTCATCAAAGGCAGTATATCGTCAGGAGTCAATTCTCCCTGCATCAGCAGGTAGGAACCGGTGCAACAGCCCATTGGCCCCCAATATACTATCTTGTCGGCCCATTTCTGGTCATTCCTTAGATAGGTGGCGGCAAGATGTTCGATGGTATGTAGTGCCTGCGGAGATAAGGCCGCTTCGCGGTTGGGTTCGGTCATTCGGATATCGAAAGTGGTGATTCTGTCGCCGGAGGGTGTCGTGTCTATCCGGGATACGTAAATTCCTCTGAGCAGACGCTCGTGGTCGATTGTGAAGCTTGCTATTTTTTTCATTGCCGTTTCGTGTTTATGTGTCGTATGTCATGGTTGGTTCCACAACTTCCGGCAAAGTTACTTCTTTTTTTTCGTAAGATATGCAATATTATCGCGATTTTGATTAATTTTGTGTCGGAGAATGCTTTCCGGGGAATCTCGACTCCGGCAGGGCGGCTTCAAAGAGATAACGTCAAATCATAAAACGAGTAAAGATGAAAATCAAGGCTTTTTTTACGATGGCGGCCGTTGCGCTCGCGCTGTCATCATGTGGAGGCAACAAGGCTGCTTCCGAAGAGAAGGAAACTGCTCAAGTCGACATGCAGGCCTTTCAGGCTTCGCAACCTGTGGAGAGCGGTCAATACCGTGCAGTGGATTATGACATAGTCGGAGAGAAGGGTCGCAAAGGCCGCTTCGATGGTCGTCTGCTGATATCCCTGAGCCCCGAGCAGTCGGGCATGTATGTTTATGAGAACGGCAACCGTGCGAAAATCGACTACAAGATCGTTCTCAAGACCCCCTTTGAGAAGGGCGACAGCGGAAGATTCAACGCAGTTGACGTAAACGACCTTCCCGTCACTATCTCCACCGATAGCACCATCTACACTTTGAGCTTCGAGAAGAACAAACACAAAGTGTCGATAGGATTTGAGTCAACCCCAATGTCTACGGGCACACCTCTGGAAGTGATGGAAAAGATCAGCGCTACGATTCACAAAAACAAATAATGCAATAAGGCCCGGTCCGGTGAATCGAGAATTATTCACCGGGCCGGGTTTCTTAGATACTCATAGTGTGGAGATTCTGCGGAATTGTCATTTCGGCTCTATGCGGATGGCGAAGCCGCCGCCGGGGGCCATTCTGACCTTCATCTTTGAATCTTTGTCTACTGTTGAAGTCGATATTTTATAGTCGTCGGCTTCCTTGGCTGCGTTGACTCCGTCCGTAAGGATGGTTGCCGTGTATTTCCCTTCCGGGAGGAAGGAGAAAGAGAGGTCGTAGTCGCGTGCGTCCCAGTTCGTCAGACCGCCTACATAATATTTGCCGTCTTTCTCTCTCATGGTGACGATATATTCTCCAAGAGTTCCGTCGATGACGTCGGTGGCGTCGAATACGGTCGGGATCGGGGTCACGAAATCCACCCAGTCCTGATTCTTGCGGTAGAGCGATGGCGAATCGGCAAGCATAGTGAACGGGGAATCCACCACGATGTAAGATGCAGTCTGATGGGCTCGCGTCCCCTGGCTCATCGGGTTGTAGTAGATAGCTTTCCAATCGACCTTAGAAGCGTTGCGCATTGCTCCTGGAGTGTAGTCCACAGGGCCGGCCATCATCCTGATGTAAGGGAATGTGACGTCATAGAGAGGCATGTCGACCGACGGGTCGCTCCATTTCATCTCCTCCATGCCGAACACAGCCTCATAGTTGATGATATTGGGATATTCACGGTTGAGCCCGTGGGGCTTGTAGATGCCATGGAGGTCAAGCGCGAGCTTATTGTCGGCACAGGCCTGCGCGATCCTTTTGACCATCTCAACTCCCTCCTGGTCATCCCTGTCGAGAAAGTCTACCTTAAATCCCTTAACTCCCATTTCGGAATACTTCTTGCATGCCTCGGCAAGCTGGCTGTCGAGAACGTTGAAGACGGTCCAAAGCACTATGTCTACATTCTTCTCCTTTCCATATCGGATTATCTCCGGCAGGTCGATGTCGTCGACCACGGTCAGCATGTCGCCGCTCTTGGGGTCATACCATCCTTCGTCGAGCACGATATATTCGATTCCGTTTTCCGATGCGAAATCGATATAATGTTTGTAGGTCTCCGTGTTGATTCCCGCTTTGAAGTCTACGCCGCGTAGTCCCCAGTCGTTCCACCAGTCCCATGCCACCTTCCCCGGCTTGATCCAAGAAGTGTCGGAGATTTTCGATGGTTTGGCAAGGGCATAGACGAGATTTGAAGTCGGCATCTCGGTGTCGTCGGCCGTAATTGAGAAAATGCGCCAGGGATAATCTCTTTTCCCCTCGGATTTGGCTATGAAATCCTCAGTGGCGGTCACGTATTTCTGTTGTCTCCATGCATTTTGTTCAAAAGCTTTGGGATATTTAGCGAAGACGCCGTTAAGACTTCCCTTAACGCTGTCGGCCTTAAGGAACATGCCCGGATATGACTCAAGATCGGATTCAAGTATGACGGTCTTGATTCCGCTCTTGTTGTCGGCGGCCACGGGAAGGAATGCAAGTTTGTCGGGAGCGCTTTCAAGAGCGGTCTTGGTGTAGAAGTTTTGGAAAGCCATTGCTTCCGGCTTCTTGTCGTTGGTGGAGAAAGGGAGATAGAGTTGCGGATTGTCGGCAAGCGTGTAGTTGGCCGTCTCATTCAGAATGACGGTTTCCCCTTTCTTGTCAGTGGAGAAACGATATGCCACGCCGTCGTTGAAGGCGCGTATCGTCAGTCGCAGACCGTCGCCAAGGTCGGCTGCCATCTCATTATACTCCACGGAGAATTCAGGCGTGTGATGAAACGGAGCCTTGATATCCTCTTTCACGTTTTTCTTGCTCTTGACCGACTTTATTTTCAAAGGCTGTTTGCGTCCTTTAATATTAAGTCCGATTTCAGAGTCTGTCAGGATCTGTTTTTTCGGCAGGGAGATATTAAGGAGAGGCAGACCGTTGGAGCCGTCCTCAAGAACAACGGTAATGTCTTTGTCCGGCGAAAACAGGGTGGCAGACTTGGCGGATGCCGTCAGCGGGATTATTGAAGAGGTCCCGGCGATGATGATAGGAAGTAATCTTTTCATTGTAAAGATAGGTGACATGATTAGATTTTGAGGAGATATGCAAAGGTAAGCCGAATTTCAGAAAACCATTGCCAAAATCGTACAAAAAAATATCAAAATCATCCAATCCCTCCCCGTCCGCGTCGAGTCCGCGTTAAAGGTCGAGTCTGCGCTAAGTCCGTTAGCGACTATTGCTTTCCCGTCATTTGCAAAATCGTCTAACAATCTTGTAAATTGGTCTAACTTAAGCTGTATATCGAATTTTAGACGATTTTGCCATTTTTTTAGACGATTTTTACTCCCGCATAATATCATTTAGTGCTATTTTTGCACATCGAAATTCTCGTGAGGTTTTAAAGGTATCCCTGAGAAATTCCGGGGCTTTCGATAAAAACGATAAACCAACTAACCTTTACCCATATGAATCAAATCCAGATTATCTTGATTGGTGGAGCCCTGGTGACAGGAATGATATCCTGCGCCGGCGAAAAGAAATATCAGGCTCCGGATGCTCCTATTAAAGAGGTGGCGTTTACCAATGTCCATATCGACGACTCCTTTTGGGCTCCTCGTATCGACGTCAACCGAAAAGTCTCCATCCCTTCCGCATTCAAGGAATGTGAAAACAACGGACGTTTTGACAATTTCGCTATTGCCGGAGGTCTTAAAAAAGGAGAGCACCGTGGAGACTTCTCTTTCGACGACACCGACCCCTACAAGATTATAGAGGGCGCCTCATATGCGCTTGCCGTGGAATACGACAAAAATCTCGACAACTATCTCGACAGCGTCATAAATCTGATTGCCGCAGCCCAGGAACCCGACGGCTATCTCACAACCTGCGTCACCAACAAATGCGACCGCCTCTCCGGATGGTGGGGAACCCATCGATGGGAAAAAATCAACAGCCATGAGCTTTACAACTCCGGCCATCTTTATGAGGCGGCCGTGGCTCATTACCGTGCCACGGGCAAACGATCGCTCCTCGATGTCGCTATCAAAAACGCCGATCTTGTCTGCAAGACTTTCGGACTCGGCGAAGACCAGATCAAATACCCCTCCGGCCATCCCATCATAGAGATGGCTTTGGCAAAGTTGTATAAGGTCACGGGCGATCAGAAATATCTCGACCAGGCCAAATATTTCTGCGACGAAGCCGGACGCCTCTCCAACGGCCGGAAGCCCAGCCCTTATTCGCAGGATCATCTCCCGCTGACTAAGCAGGATGAAATCGTGGGTCATGCCGTCAGGGCAGGTTATTTCTATTCCGGAGTGGCGGATGTGGCTTCCCTGACCAACGACACCTCCTATTTCAATGCTCTTGACCGTGTCTGGGACAATATGGCATCGCGCAAGCTTTATATCACGGGCGGCATCGGAAGCCGTGCACAGGGCGAAGGTTTCGGACCTGACTATGAGCTCAACAATCATACGGCCTACTGCGAGACCTGCGCATCAATCGCCAATGTCTATTGGAACTATCGAATGTTCCTCGCCTCGGGCGACGCCAAATATGCCGATGTCTACGAGCGTGCTCTTTATAATGGCGTTCCTTCAGGCGTTTCCCTCTCCGGCGACCGTTTCTTCTACGACAATCCTTTGGAATCTATGGGTCAGCACGAGCGTCAGAAATGGTTTGGGTGTGCCTGTTGCCCGGGCAACGTGACGCGCTTCGTGGCAAGTGTCCCCGGTTACGTCTACGCCACTCAGGCCGACGATGTGCTCATTAATATGTATGTGCAGAGCAGCGCCGACATTGCGACGGATAACAACAAGGTCAATATTCGCCAGACCACGGAATATCCCTGGAAAGGAATCGTCAAATGTGAGGTAAACCCCGAAAAGGAGGGAGAATTTGCCGTCCGTCTGAGAATCCCGGGCTGGGCTCAGGATGCCCCGGTTCCCACCGACCTCTATTCCTTCACCTCAAAGACTTCACAACCTTATGAGGTAAGAGTCAATGGCGAGAAAGCAGATGTCATGACAGGCGATGGGTATGCCACCGTGCTCCGCACTTGGAAGGCCGGCGACGTTGTAGAATTGTCGTTGCCTATGGAGGTGAAGCGTGTAAAGGCTCATGAGAATGTGGCGGACAATCGCGGAAAGCTTGCCATCGAGCGTGGCCCGATTGTATATTGCCTCGAAGGATGCGACCAGGCCGACAGCACAATCTTCGACAAGTTCATTCCCGATGGCACTGAGATAGCCGAGAAATATGAAGCGGAGTTGCTGAACGGAGTTGTCACCCTTTCCGGAAAAGCCAAGAAGCTTACAGATGGAGAAGTGGTGGAGGTCGATTTCAAGGCCATTCCTTATTGCACCTGGAACAACCGCGGCAACCATCACATGGCAGTATGGATACCTGAATCTCAGGACGTGGCAGTGGCTACTCCAAAACCGACTCTGGCAAGCAAGGCCACTATGTATTCCGAGCCAACCAATATCAATTCCGACGCGCCTGCAGCCACTTCGAATCTACAGTATGCCTGGGGCTACAACGACCAGTGGGAACCTAAATCGAGCGACGACACTTCCAAGCCTTATCATTATTGGTGGCTTCGCAAGGGTACGGACGAAAATGTCTGCTATGCCTTCGACCAGCCTCAGACCGTCAGCAGCGTCGACATCTACTGGCTCGATTTCGACCATTACGACGGCAATTATCGCACTCCTGAAAAATGGGCTCTTTATTATAAAGATGAAAACAACCGCTGGATGCCCGTGAAGACCTCCGACCCGTTCGGAGTGGAGAAAGACAAATACAACCATGTCTCGTTTGAACCCGTCAGCACCACAGCTCTGAAGGTGGCCGCCAAGCTTCGCGACGGCGAAAGCGGCGGCGTAATTGAATGGAAAGTAAACTGATAGCACCATGATGAATATGAAGAGAAAATTTTTATTGGCTTGGGGATTGCTTGGAGCAATCGTCATGGCATCAGCTCAGGACAACGATCCGGCAAAGACCGGGGTTATCGCCCTGAGTCCGGAGGAGACGTATCCGGCATCATCCATGGTGTCGGTGGTAAAGCTCCAGGAGAAGGCAATCTATATCCCGAAGGACTTAAGAGGAATGGACCTTAACAGCGACACAGCAAAGTGGAGTTTCAAGCGCATGGTCAGCACTCCCGACGTGGTTCTGTTTTGGGAGAAGGGCTTCGGTCCTGACATCACCAAGGCTCCCGATCTCGACGGGCACAACATGAAGGTGGATCTCGCAAATCTGATGTCGAGGCTCCAGAGCTACTATGACTATTTCTACAAGGATCTTGCTTTCGTAAAGCCCGGCACGAATGCCGAGAAATACAAGATGATGGTCATGCTTGAGTATTCGTTGCGCGGAGTGGCAATGGGCGGTGACTACGACGGCGTTATCGGTGCGCTGTGGGTTACGCCCAACCGTCTGCAGGATGAAAAACTCAACTGCATAGCTCATGAACTCGGACACTGCTACCAGCTTCAGATTCCTTGCGACGGCGAGGGCGATGCATGGGGAGGTTCGGGATTCTATGAGATGACCTCGCAGTGGATGCTCTGGCAGGTGAATCCCGACTGGCAGAAGGATGAGTATTTCCATCTCCAGGCCTTTGCCGACGCCACCCATAAGGCCTATCTGCATATCGACAATATCTATCATTCCCCCTACGTCATTGAACTTTGGGGCGAGAAGCACGGCACTCCGTTTATTGCCGAACTTTACCGTCAGGGTAAAGTAGGGGAGGATCCTGTGATGACCTACAAGAGAATGACCGGTATGGACCAGAAGTCGTTCAACGACGAGATGTGGCACAACTATGCCCGCCTGGTCAACTGGGACATCGATCGGGTGCGCGACCATACACGCGACTACACCGACATCTGGCATTCGAAGCTTGAGAATGCCGGCAGCGGTTGGCAGCGTATCGCCAAGGAGAACGCTCCCGAAAACTATGGTTTCAACGTAATTCCTGTCGACGTGCCTGAAAAGGGGAAGAGCGTCAGAATAGATTTCCGTGGCGAAGCCGGAAGAAAGGGATATTTCTCCAAGAACGCCGGCAAAGCCGGATGGCGCTACGGTCTGGTGGCCATTGATGCCGAGGGTAATGCCCACTACGGCGACATGCAGAGCACAAAGAAAGGCACACTGGCATATAAGGCTCCGGAAGACAAAGAGATAAAGAAACTCTGGCTCGTGGTGATGGGCGCGCCTTCTGAGCACTGGCGCAATGTCGACGGCCCCGACAATCCCGGCGACGCCCAATGGCCCTATTCAATCAAAATCCGCAACAATATCTGAGATTACGAAAAACCTACCTAACATAATGATCCCTCAATAATCGTGTACAAATAGATAAACGACAGTAGTGATGGCGGGCGGTATCCGGGAGGATATCGCCCGTTTTTCTGTCTATATCGTCCGTATTCTTGCATATGTTGTCGGAATGCTGTATTTTTGTAAAACAATCAGGGCAGGAAGCTGCGAGATAGACGCGCCGTGAGTGGTTTTTGACCGTGATTTCTTGCTTGTTTCCGAAATTTGAGCTTATTTTGCGGAAAAGTTCCGCAAAATCTCCATTCGGAGCGTTGATTTGATTGCATAACCCAACCTTTCGTCTGAAAATGAATACCATCTGTCCGTTCCCCTCCCTTCGCTGCCTCCTGTTTGCCTCGCTGATGATTATGGTCATGGCGCTTGCGTCGTGCGTCGCTGAAGAGCCGGAGGCGGCCGATGATGGTTCGTCTGTAGTGAGGATGGATCTGCGGCTTTCCGTATCGGAATTTCCCACGCGTGCCGCATCTCAGGATGTCAATGCTATGGAAAACACCATCAACCGGTCCGATCTGCTGATAGCGGCTTATGACGGGGCAGGCCGTCTGATAGAGACTATCTGCAAGGATGGTCATGGATTCGAAGGCGACGGCTCAAAGCTCGAGTTCAGTCATGAGATACTCGAAAGAAAATATGCAGGTAGGGGAGAGGTTATGATTGTGGCGGTTGCCAATCGCAATGCATTCGGAGGGGACGGGAATGGCGCCTTTGAGACACCGGCCACGCTAACGGAGCTGCGCAATTCGCTTCAGTTTGTCCTGCCGTCAGGTGGCAATATTCCGGAATGCCTTCCGATGTATGGCATTCAGCGGATTTCGCCGGAGCAGTTCGTCGGCAACCAACCGTTAGAGCTGAATATAAAGATGCGCAGGGCAGTGGCGAAGATTGAGATTGTCAACGCCACTGACGACGGCTCAGTGATAACCTCCGCAGTTATGCTCCATTATAATTCCTGCGCCCAGTTGCTGCCTAACGAAGACTCAGAGGGAGATGGAGATGCCGTGACCAAGCCGTCCATTCCCGAAGCGGCTGCGGCTGCCGAGAGACTGACGTTCTACAAATCGACGGATAGTAAGACGCATTATGCCTACGTGCCGGAAATGACATTTGGGGAAGAAGCGAAAGCCGACAATCGTTGCATAGAGCTGATGGTAAAGAAAGGCGAAGCCGAGACCACGACCCGCCTCTGGCTATCGCCTTACGGTGAAGACGGTATGCCGCGCCAAGCCACGACCGAAGAGCCGCAATGGCAATCCCTCCTCCGCAACCACCTCTACCGCTTCAAAATCACCGCCTTCACCGGCTCCGGCCCCGCCCCCGACATCACCCAAACCATCCTCGTAAGATGGTACTATACGGTCTCAAAATGTTATGGTAAATTTAATTTTGAGTTATATGACAATCTGAAAGTTAAAAAAAGTAGTGGCTGGGAAACATTTACAACCTCTACATTAGGAAATCATAATCGTTGGCCTACTAGGACATTTGAAATTTTACTCGATAAGATCCCATCATCAAAGAACATTCCGTATGTTTTTTCGAGTTCATCAAAAGGAATACAATGTACAGAAGGAAATCTTTTTGAAGATGCCGTGTTTTATGGGATCGATGAGGAGACTGGAAACACAATTTTTATTTTGAATAATCCAATTGTATCAGGAGGAAGTACTAAGATGCCGGTGGATAAGCGGTATCGCTTTTATTGTAGGAATAGTGATTATTGCAGTGTTAGTCTTGATGGTAATAATTTGGTGTCTAAGAAATATGATCTTATATATGACAATGACAAGAATAATGGCTATAAATATGCAGAATTTGAAATGCCTCAGCAAAACAACATGGTCAGATTCTATGTGTTAGATAGCAATGGCAGTGAAATTAATAGTATCATAAATGGGGATTTATATTATGTTAGTGACATCTTCATCGAGAATATCGGCGGAACGGAGTATTACGTCTTCTACCTCGACTGAGCACACCGAGTCCGGCATGGGGAGCAGGCCTCAGAGCCTGCGGCCTAATACCCTCCAAGCGAGTCCGCGCCGAGTCCAGCATGGAGCGCAGGACGTCCCCGGCCTGCGACTACCCTCCAAGCGAGTCCGCACCGGCAGACTATATCCATAATATCATAGAATCATCGTTCGGCAGTTTAGCTTTTTGGAGAAGAACGAGAAAATTGCGATTGAAAAAATTTGGTTTGTATTTTGTTATTACATTGAAAAGTCTTAAATTCGCGATGTGAAAGACATGATGTCTTTCTATTCTGAAAAAAGTCTTTCACGCTTTATCCCCGTGTTGAAAAGGAAGTGGAAACCCAAAAAATATCCATATATGAGAGAGGAACTTAGAGATCCCTTGAGGCTTGACCATTGTCGAACTATTATGAACAAGCAAAACGTCATATTGAAAGAATTGTCAGATCTTGCCCGACGCATGTTTGAGGGCAAGCAGGGAGAGGTGTATCTATATGGCTCACGTGCCCGTGGAGACTCGTCTGCATATTCAGATTGGGATATTCTTGTCGTGACTGACGATTCTATCTCGTCGGATGATGATTTCAAGAATTTTGCATTCCCATTTGCAGAATTGGGATGGAAGTATGGAGAGCAGATCACCCCAATCCACTTTACGCGAAGCCAATGGCTTAAGGAAAGTTCCACCCCTTTCTATCACAACGTAAACACCGAATCTATAAGATTATGAGTCTGACAGAAGAACAAAGAAAAATAGCAGTTGACCTTTTGATAGAAAAGAGTAATCGAAATATGCAGCAGGCTCTTCACAATGTTGACATGGGTTATTGGGATCTTGTCGCAAATAGATTATATTATTCGATGTTTCATGCCGTCAATGCAATGATGGTGAAAGATGGTATAAGAACCGGCACTCATAAAGGAACGTCAGCTATGTTTGGGCTTCACTACGTCATGTCCGGTAAATTCTCAAGGGAGGATGGAATATTGTATAGCCGTCTTCAGACGATGCGGGAAAAAGCGGACTATCAGAACACATTTACTTTGACAGAAGAACAAGGCCAAGAATTGATTGCACAATCTCTACAACTTGCACAGCACATTATAGAATATATCAAGGTAGACTGACTTTATGCCGATTTGTATCCCTTGGGTTCTGACTTGGTGTGTGCGCAGGCTGGAAGCCATGCGCTCCATGCCGTACTCGACACGGACTCCGGGGTCCGCGGTCCGGGGATGAAATGGCAAAATGACAAAATAAAGCAGGGGAACCAAAATTTTGGTTCCCCTGCTTTATTTTGAGGAAAACGCCCTTCCCTCCTAAAAAATCCAAATCTCTTAGGAAGAGATATGCACTTCGTGCAAAGTATTAAGTATTAAGGAGTAAGTATTAAGGTTTTTTGCCGTTTTGTAAACATTTGTCGGCTCAAATCTTCTCGATGCGCGTAATCGCGTGATTTTCATTTGGTATTTTTCCGGATAATTCGTAACTTTGCAGCGCAAATCCAAATCTCTTCCTAAGAGATATTGATGACTTGCCTGCCTCGATCCACATGAATCGGACTTTCCAAATACTCTTAATAGCTTGCCTTCCTTTACATGTTTTGATTAAAGCGAAGGAAGAGAAAACGTGTTCCGATTTTCAATTTGTTTCCAAATCTCATTTTCGCAACTCGCTGATATAAAGCTCCGAAAATGCAGTCCTTTCTCAACTTTGTCGAAAACAGCGTGGCCCACAACGCTTCCGACCGCACCCTCCGCTCTGCCGCTGCATCCTTTGCCGACAGTCTGAGAATGGCGCAGGCCGAAGTGCCCACCGTCGACAACGTATCCGGATGGATTGCCGCTATGGCCATCTCAGGTCTCAAACCCGGCAGCCGCCGGAAGTATATAGGAGCTATCAATTCGCTATATCGCGATTGGGCCATAGATAATGACGCGGAAAATCCCTTCGAAGAGGCGAAACGCATTCCGATCTCCGAGGCGGAAGACTCCGTCGACCGCGTCAGCGAAAACCTCCGGATGGTAGACCGGCTGCTGAAGGTTTCCACGACTTCCTCCGACTTTGAGGCCGTCGCCCTCTTCCTCTATCTCCTCTACAACCCCGTTGCCTCTCTTCGCGACATCATCCTCCTCAAATTCAGCGACGGCATCCCCTCCGTTCCCCAGATTGAAGACATCATAGAAGCCATGCGGTCGATGAGCCGACGCCGCTACGTGTTCCCCCTCGACCAAGGTAAGAAACGCGAGGGCCAGATCGTGCGCGACACGCTTCATTTGCTCTCCACGACTCTCTCTGCCTACGGCTTCGACTTCGGCGGCGAGTTCTCAAGAGACAGCATCGCGGCCCTTTGGATAGCCGCCGCCCTGAAGGCCGGCGTTTCGCTCGTGGAGATAAGAGCCGCCATCGGAAGCATTCCCAAGGAATATGCCCATCTTTCAATGATTCAGCACGGGCAGCTTACGGAAGGGGAGAGGCTCAGGATCCTCTCCCGCGTGGCCGACCAGATCAACGACGGCGCATCGCGCTGGTTCGTCATGCGGCTTCGCCACGGCGTGACGCCCGACGATATCAGCGAGGCCGTAGAGATGCTGCTCCCGGAGCTCCACAAGGAGATGGCGCTCTACTACCCGACGCACACCGTCGTCAGCCTCGACAAGAAAGGGAAACGCGTAAAGGAGGAGAAGCCCTACCTGCCGGGCGTGCTCTTCTTCAGGCTCCGCAAAGACAAGGTGGCGACGCTGTTCAGTTGCATAGGCGACATGGCCTGGTGCTACCGCTGGACGAACGCCCCCGACAGTCCCTACTGCGCCATCCCGACCTACGAGATGAGAGCCTTCCAGCGCCACGTCGGGGCATTCTCTCCCGACATCCGAATGGAGCTCGTCACCCGCGACGAGCCCCTCGCCGTAAATCAGACCGTCCGCATCAACGGCGGCGGACTGATGGAGAACCGGATAGGCGTTATCCGCAGCATCCGCAACAACAACGGCACGCGCACGTATACGCTCGCGCTCTCCGAACGCGAATTTGCCACTTGGACGGTGAAGGACATCGAGGAAGTTTTCATCGAGCCGGTCAATCCATAGACAAGCCATTTTCCCACCGATCGACAAACCTGTTTTCACTGATAGGCTTATGCAGAATCTTCATGCCGACATTGCCCTTGAAGTAAGCCCCGAATCGCTCGTGGATCTCATCGAGAGCCGCAGCCGCTATTCCGACCTCCACGGCTGGATGCGGCTTGCCGACTGCGTCGCGCAAGCTTTGCTTGTGCTGCGCAACGGCGATGATATCCAACGGCTTGCCCCGTTGGCGGCAGCCGTCGCTGAGTTGGACCGTGTGAAAAAGATCAAGTCTCCTCGCTGGGTAGGCGACATGCTCGCCCGGGCCGTGGAGGAATGGACGGAGACGCCCAAGGTGGCCGCCACCGAGATGGTCATACCCCTCCTCACCCTCGAACTCCTCAAAGGCGACCCCACCTTCGGCCAAAAAGCCGAAGCCATCATCCACGAAAGCTACCACCGCTACCTCGCCGGCACCGCCACTCCCGCCGACCTCCACCTCCTCCGCCTCTGCCCCGACTACTGTCCGAGTCCCCTCTAACATGGAGCGCAAGGCCTCCGGCCTGCGCCTACCGTCCGCCCCGAGTCCAGCATGGAGCGCAGGACGTCCCCGGCCTGCGGTGCTCAAGTCCGAACTAACCTTCTACCCACACTGAGAACGAAAAACTGACAACCATGGCAACACCGCAACAAATATATGCCGAATGGCGTTCCTCGCTCAAATCTCCGGATGACAGTCTATTCTACTATCATCCCGATTTGGAGCGAATCCTCCTCGGTCTCTCGATATACGCAATATCCTCACGTCAGCTCGTCAAAGACCTTGGCAAAGCTGAATCGCTGAGTCTACTGAACATCTACATAACCGACCTCATCACGGCATGGATTGACGAAGATGACGATGCTTTCAAGACGATGTTCGACATGACCATGACGGTTGCAGAGGCATACATCCCCTGTCTGATGGCAGCCGAGGAAAAATATCCGTCAAAGAAACGTCAAATAAGGAAACTGGGCATGCTCTACGGAAACGCAGTATCAGCCGGCGGTGACATGTCCCCGGGACTCGCCGAGACCCTCCTCGACGACCTCTCCACCGATGGCAAACAGATATACTCCGACAAAATAAAGAAATTCGGAGACGACCTCCTCTCCCTCATCCGCCTCCACGGCATGGACATCCCACCCTCCTCCTTGAATCGTCTCAACGGCTGGTAAGGAGGAATGGTCCAGTTGTCTAAAACTGTAAGATGAACGCCCTCCATTTCGGTCTCTATTTCAAGTCAGTGCTTCGCAGAATCCAGAACGGAGACGCCGATTATCAGGGGATGCTCCTCAATGCCCTCATTCTCCCCAATGCAGTGGAGAATACCACTGCGGCGTGACTCCAGACACCATTCCTCATGAAGATGATTCTTTTTTATAAGAGCATCATTGTTACACCTATAGGGAATAGCCTGATTGAAAAGATAATTAATTACATACATAATTGAGTATAATTCCGTATTTTCATTGTCTCCGACATGAATAAAGTAGCCGAAAACAACCGCCGTATCGCCAAAAACACCCTCTTCCTCTACCTCAGGATGATTCTCGTTATGGCGGTCTCGCTCTACACCTCGCGCGTCATCCTGAAAGCTCTTGGTGTAGATGACTTCGGCTTATACGGTGTAATCGGAGGTATCGTCGCCCTCTTCTCAATCCTCTCCGGGTCGCTGACCAGCGCAATAAGCCGCTTCCTTACTTACGAACTCGGCAAAGGCAACTCACAACGTCTCAAGCAGATATTCTCCAGCTCCGTTTTCATCCAGCTGATGATTTCGCTCGTCGTGATTCTCGCTCTTGCGCCTCTCGGTCTCTGGTTCATCAACGCAAAGCTGAATGTGCCTCCCGACCGCTATGTTGCGGCTTACTGGGTCTTCGGTTTCTCTATCCTCACTTTCTGCCTACATCTCCTCTCCGTCCCTTACAACGCCGCCATAATCTCCCACGAGAAAATGGCTGTCTTTTCCTACATCTCCCTCATCGAGGTCTCTTTCAAACTCTTGATTGCCTACTGCATAAACCTTTTCGCACAAAACAGGCTGATAATCTACGCCGCCATGCTATTCGGTGTCGTACTGGTCATCCAGCTTATCTACGCCGGATACTGCATACGGAAATTCCCGGAGTGCAAGCTCTCGCTCGCCTATGACCGCGGTCTGTTGAAGGAAATCGGCAGTTTCGCGGGCTGGAATTTCATCGGCTCTGCGGCGGGAGTCCTCCGTAATCAGGGTAACAATATAATACTCAACCTCTTCTACGGCACTGTCGCAAATGCCGCTTACTCGATCTGTATGCAGGTAAACAACGCGGTGAATCAGCTGGCTGACAATTTCATGGTCTCGGTCAATCCGCAGATTACAAAATACTACGCGCAGTCGGAAATCAAGGAAATGAACAACCTGATGTTCCGGAGCGCCCGCATGTCGTTCTTTCTCTCCTGGCTACTCGCCTCGGTCATCCTCCTCAACACGGAATATATCCTCAACCTGTGGCTCGCGAAAATTCCCGACCACACCGTAATCTTCGTGCAGCTTATCCTCTGGTTCACCATCACGGAATCCGTCTCGAAACCGCTAATCACCGGTATGCTCGCCACAGGCAAGATAAAAAATTACCAGATTGTGGTGGGCGGCTTGCAGATGCTCAATCTGCCGATTTCGTATGTTCTGCTTAAGTTGGGGGCCGCGCCACAGGCTCCTTTGGCGGTATCTATCGGCGTGTCGCTCGCTTGTCTATCCGCACGGTTGGTTATGTTGCGCGGTTTGATGCCGTTCGATTCCATGGCTTTTATCAAGAAGGTGATTCTTAGGGTGATTTTGGTTGGTGCGCTTTCTTTCGCAGTGCCATACTTCATAAAACTGTTTGTCGGCGAAACTTCCGGATTCATCACTTTCCTTTGGGAAAGCGCGGTGTGCTTGTGTTGGACTGTCGCAGTCATCTATTATATCGGCTGTGACAACAATGAACGTCGATTCATCCGCGACAGGATTGTTGCCGCCAAGCATAAATTCATAAAGTAGAAATGATCAATATTCAAGATAAATCCGCTTGCTCCGGATGTACGGCTTGCAGTGCCGTCTGCGGCAGGAATGCGATTACCATGACTCCCGACGGCATGGGATTCAAATATCCCGTTGTCGATATGGAGAAATGTGTGGAATGCGGTCTGTGTGAGAAAGTTTGCGCTTTCAAGCCAGATTACAGAACTCCCGAAAACTTTGATTCTCCCCGGATATACGCCGCCCGTCAAAAGGAAATTGCTGAAATCGAGAAAAGTCGTTCTGGTGGTGTCTTCGCCGCCATCAGTGATGTGATTCTTGAAGAGGGAGGTGTTGTCTATGGCGCCGGATATGATTCATCCTTCCGCGTCCTTCATAAAAAGGCTGTGACAAAGGAACAGCGTGACGAGTTCCGCGGTTCGAAGTATGTCCAAAGCGACATGGACGGAATTTTCCGTCAGGTGGCGGAAGACCTGAAAGCCGGACTCAATGTTCTGTTCTCGGGCACTCCTTGTCAGACCGCCGGACTCCAAAGCTTCCTGACCCTTCGCAAAGTCAACAGGGAAAAGCTGTTTGTCTGCGACATAGTGTGCCACGGTGTGCCCTCTCCCTTTATATGGCGTGATTATCTCGATTATATACAGCGCAAGGAGGGGAAAAAGGTAATCGGCGTTAATTTCCGCGACAAGAGCAAGTTGGGATGGGCTGCCCACAAGGAATCGTTCAAATTCGACGACGGCTATACCTATACCTATACCTATACCTTCTATCAGCATATAATGTTCCGCCATTCCTGCGGCGTATGCCATTATACAAACCTGCGTCGCACCGGCGACATCACTCTTGCCGATTTCTGGGGATGGGAGAAGATTGACAAGTCAATCAATGCCGACAACAAAGGAGTATCCCTAATCTTTGTCAACACCCCGAAAGGCGCGGATATGTTCGATAAAATATCCGTTAGACTGAATGCCATTCCGACTACTGCCGACAAATGTATGCAGCCGAATCTTCAACACCCTTCGGAGATTCATCCCCAGCGAAACAAGTTTGAGGATGACTACATAAAATACGGCTTCGAAAAGACAATGAAGAGACACGCGCTGATGGGCAACAGATACAAGATGAAGATTCTTATTAATGCTGTTAACAAAAACTCAATAAAACGATTCTTATATTTAATATATAAAAATTTGGTAAAATCCTAAAGTCCAATGAGAATAGGAATTGTAACCTTTCATAGAGCGCACAACTATGGAGCTGTCCTTCAATGTTTTGCGCTTAAGGCAAAACTTTCAAGTATGGGGCATGCACTTACGGTCATTGATCATCGTAATAATAATTTGGAAAAACGTTATGATTTGTTTCCAAGCCAAAATTGGAAATGCAATCCCATATTATCCGTAAAAAATACAGTCTCCCGCTTACTCACCTATAGATTAAGAAAAGAAAGGCGTAAATCTTTTGATTGTTTTATCAAAAAATATCTCCTTAATAATTGTTCTTACGACAATATTTGGGATGGTTTTGACTGCATTGTATGGGGTTCGGACCAAATATGGCAATGGAACATTATTAAAGATGACAAATGTTTCTGGGGCGATATACCTAATAAAAGTGTTCGAAAAATCACTTATGCTGCCAGTTCAGGCAAAATAGATAAACATTTTGAAGAAAGGATAACATCTCTTTCTAATTACAATGCTATAAGTGTACGTGAAAATGATTTAAAGAATTATTTATTAGATAAAAATATAAAAACAGAGGTTGTTGTCGATCCATCGTTATTACTCACAAAAGAGGAGTGGGATTCTTATCTTCCTTTAACCAGAATAAACAAAAAGCCATATATATTAGTCTATGCAATGAGAGATTCTGAGAAAACTCTCAAAATGGCTAATAATCTTTCTAGGAAATTGGGTCTTGAAATTGTTGAACTTCATAATTTCAATATTTCTCCTCTAAATCTTTTTCCCTCTTATTATACAAATGGGCCGATAGATTTTGTATCACTGTTTAAGTATGCTGATTTTGTTGTAACTGATTCATTTCATGGAACAGCATTTTCAATTATATTCCAAAGACAGTTTATTACTCTGTATCTAAATGACGGACATGATAATCGTGCGCACAGCCTTCTGCATTCCCTCCATTTACAGAGCAGACATCTAACAATTGATAATCCTATTACTAATCTATCAGCAATAGACTATAATTGTGTGGAGACACTGTTAAAACCAATCAGAGAACATTCCATCCAATTTCTGACTGATTCCATATCGGAATAGCCTTTTACTTAAATCTTTTCCAAATATGAATCCTTTGATTTCCATAGTCATACCGGCTTACAATATAGGAGAGCGAATAATTCCGTGTATCGAGAGTATTCAAAATCAGTCTTATGACAAGTGGGAACTTATAATAGTAAATGACGGGTCTAAAGACAATACTCCGCAAATTTCTGATCAATTTGCGTTAAAAGATACGCGGATTAAAGTAATTCACACCCCTAACCAAGGAGCTCTTAATGCTCGACTTACCGGTGTCCGGAATAGCAAAGGAGTTTGGATTACTTTTGTTGATGCTGATGACACACTGACTCCTGAAGCAGTTGAACATCTTGTGGATTGTATAGCAGATAATCGTGATATTATTGTCGGTACAATGAATATTAATAATCGAACAATATTCAAGCATCAGGTATCGGGTGAGTTGTCTTCCATTCAGTATCTAACAGCTTTATTACAATATCATACTTCTATTGGGCCCTTCGCTAAGTTATATCGCAAATCCTTATTTGATAATCTTTCTTTAAAACTTAAGAAGAAAGTCACTATTAATGAGGATCTGTTAATGCTGATGCATCTATCAATACTCTCCAGAAGAATATTTGTTTCTAATGATAATATCTGTTATAACTATTTCGCAGGGTACGGGATAAGTATGACGAAAATGTCGATTGATATTTGGGAATACTTTTTCGAAGGTATAGATAACATTATTTGTAAGTATAAGAGCCATACATTGGATAAGGCTTTGTTTGATTTAAAATTATGTCGAATTGAAAAGGAGATGATTCTTAAGGGGCAGTTTTTGACCCCTAAGTATCAATTGTATCATGACGTTATTAATTCTCCTTTTATTATGGAGACTTCCTACAAACAAAAATTATTACTGAAGATTATTAAATCCACCTGTCTGCAAAAGTTCTATTACAAAATGAGACGACAATATACAATTGCACGCGCCGCTGCTAAAAGATTGTTTAAATGAAAGACAATATATCAAAACTGAAGGACTGCTACGGATGCGGTGTCTGTGTCAAGGCGTGTCCCGTCAAAATCATATCTCTCAAAGAAAACAAGGACGGCTTTTATGCCCCGGTTATCGAGAATCAGGATAAGTGTGTGGAATGCGGGCTGTGTCTGAAAGTATGTGCCTACAATCACGACGAAGTGGCGGGCGATGCCTCGGACGTGAAGGCTTTCGCCGCATGGAGCAAAGACCCGCTTGTGCGGCAGTGGTGTTCTTCCGGCGGTGTAGGCTTCGAGGTGGGCCGGAAACTAATCAACGAGGGCTTTGAGGCTGTCGGCGTACGCTTCGACCCGAAGAAAAACCGGGCGGAACATTATGTGGCAGCTACGGTGGAGGATTTTATGCCCTCCGTCGGTAGCAAATATATACCGAGTTACACCGTCGATGGATTCAACGCACTCGACCGCAAGCGAAAGTATCTCGTAACGGGAACACCGTGCCAGATTGATTCTTTCAGAAGATATATCCGACATTTCAAGGCAGAGGACAAATTCGTGCTTTTGGATTTCTTCTGCCACGGAGTCCCTTCTCTTCTGCTTTGGGATAAATACACCGCCGATGTGCGTAAAAAAATCGGGGAAATTACTTTCGCAAGCTGGCGTAACAAATCTACCGGATGGCACGACTCATGGTCGATGAACGCCGATAGGAGTGAACTCCCAAAAGATTCTGAAACAATTGATTGGCATGACTCATACAACCTGGAAATTCGGGAAAAAAAACACTTTTACGCTTCCCGAATGTCGCAGGGGGACTTATTCTACCGCTTTTTTCTCGGGAATTACTGTCTCAACAAGTGTTGCTATTCGACTTGTAAATATAAAATGTGTGGCTCCGCCGCCGACATCAGAATCGGCGACCTTTGGGGTAGGAAGTATGCCGACGACGATAAGGGCGTAAACTCTGTCCTCGCATTTACAGAGAAAGGAAAACAGCTGTTGTCTGAACTCTATTCATGCGAGATTATCCCTGAGTCTGTGGAAACTGCAGCCGAAGGTCAGATGTATCACAACGCGCATAAGCCGATTACAAGGAATCAGGTGGTTGCCGCCCTGCATGGGCCGATGTCTCTCTACGCTATCTACAATTCTATAATTCTTGCGGGGAGGGTCGTAAACAAATTATTTAGAATCACAAAAATCAAGAAATGATATGAGTCGGAAAGCCGCACTTCTCACGATGTTTGATGTCACCAACTACGGTTCGGTGCTTCAGACTTTCGCTTCGCAGTCAGTCCTTAACCGTCTTGGATATGAGTGTGAAGTGATTAATTATTGGTTCCCCAACGAATGGCATTTCAAAATGGGTTACAAACGACCTAAAGCCTACCGTCTCTTTATCTCCAAGGCTCTCAGATTTTTGGGTTACAAGACATATTGGTCGGAATTCGGAAAGACTATCGACCGATTCAAATTCGGTAAATTGAACCTGACTCCGAACCGCTTCGAGACTCTGGAGGCTCTTGAAAGCAATGACTGGAAACAGTATGACACTATTGTTTCCGGAAGTGACCAGGTCTGGAATCCTCGCTTCATGAAGGGCGACAAGGCTTTTCTCCTCAGTTTTGTTCCGGATGATGTCCGCAAGATTTCAATGTCTTCAAGTTTCGCCTGTAAGACTCTTGATCCGGCTTTCAGAGACTCTTACAAAAAGTATCTGTCAAGACTTTCGGCTATTTCAGTAAGAGATAACAATGGCGTTGACATCCTCTCGTCTCTCGGTATCGACAAGCCAGTGGAGGTCATGCTCGACCCGACTCTCCTTCTCTCAGACGAGGAATGGAAAAAGGCTCTGAATATTGGAAAAAGCACTGATTCAGACTATATCCTTGTCTATATACTGAATTATGCGTTCAATCCAGCTCCATATATATATGACGCTGTAAAGGAGATGCAGAAACGAACGGGTAAGAAAGTGATTTTCACAGGTACAGTCGAGAACAAATATCTGAAAGGGATGACAAATTACGAAATCCGCAACGGCAGACCGGTAGAGGAGTTTGTGTCGATGTTCGCGAACGCCGCCATGGTAGTGACTTCCTCTTTCCACGGCACCGCCTTCGCCGTCAACTTCTCCCGTCCTCTGATTGCTGTCACACCCTCCAATGGCGATGACCGACAGTCCTCTCTCCTCACCAATCTCGGCATACCTCACTGCGCTGTAAAGTGCGACAATCCCCTCTCTCAATTGAATCCCTACTACGACGCCACAGCCGTGCGGACTGCACTCGACTCTCTCCGCGAAAAAAACATTGCATGGCTTCAGAATGCTTTAAAAAAATAAATCCACCGCATCCTCTTCTTTGTTCAGTTAATCCTTCGTCACCACACCTCCTATGGTTCTTTGGAAAAATACTGGTTCTCTTGTCTTGTCTCTAAGTCCGCAACAAATCTCTCGTCATGATTATGCCTGGTAACGAAATCCTCTCAATCACCCGCAAGTTCTACGAAACCTCTCGCAAAGCCCTTGACCTTTGCGACAAAATACAGAATGACCTGAACGACGACGTCACCAACAACCGCATCACACTCGAGGAATGGAAACAGCAGACCGAAGAAAACAGAATGCGAAGACTCTACTTCCTCGACCAACTCGAAATCTTCAGCAAAAGACTCGACAAACTCAAACCTCGCTGAAAAGCCCATGTGACGTAGGGGCGCACAACGGTGCGTCCGTCCCCTCAAAAGCACACGCAAAAAAAATTATTCATATTTCATAACGCCCCACTACGTCAAATAATTACGCATTATGAATTGTGAATCAAGCATTGAATCAAGGCGTTCCGGCCTCCCATAACACAGCCGCGCACATAAAACCTCCGGCGAATCAACCACCATGATTTCACAATCTAACCTGCGATTGACACCAACAGAATATATAGACAAAGCACTATTTTATAAATGGCACAGTCTTTCATAATCTACACTCTCCTTTTGTCTATACTCATCTTCTGCGGATGGGCATACCAATCTAAGAAATCTATTGAAATTGATTTCCTTAATCCTTTCATCGTAACTATCATTCTCTCATATACCTTTATTTGCGGAATGAGATTCGATGTCGGCGTCGACTACCCAATCTATCTTGAAACATTTATTGACCTACGAAACTACGGTATAAGCTTTTTTGAACTCTCTCAGGAGCCGGGTTGGATTTGGATAATGAAGACGTTCGCGACAAACGGCTTCCACTATTCCCTGTTCTTCTCCCTCGTCGCATTCATACAAATCACACTCATATTATACGCCATAAAAAAGCACCCGCAGTTACTGGCTTGCTTCCTTTTTGTTTTTCTGTGCAACAACTGGTTCTGCCATTATCAGAACGTTTTGCGTCAGACCATCACAATAAGCGTGTTCCTTGTTCTCGCGTTACGTGTATGTCAGATGAAATTCATTTGGTATCTTCTTATTTGCATCGGCTGCTTCTTCATACATCGAACGGCAATCATAATGTTGCTTCTTTATCCGTTCCTCAGATTTCCTATGCAAAAATTCATCAGTCCGATCGTCTTTACAGCTATTTTTATAGTGTGTTCGATATTAGGACTGAAATATGATATATTCATCATGTTGACAAAATTACCAATCTTCGGTGAACTACTGGTAGCCGCAGACTATGCATCCTATGCAACAGGTGATAAACTTGAAACCGGTCTTCAACAATCAGTAGGATTAGGTTATTTGCTAAAAATTGTCATCAATGTAATAGCTATCCTGTCTTATAACAAATACAAAAGTTGGGACCGATATATACCTAACCTTAGTTCTATTTTCTTCGTGTATTTCATAGGTACATGTATAAACGCGCTTAGCCCCACAAGTCTTTTGACCCGTCCCAACTGGTATTTGCTCATACTCCAGATTCCCATATTCACTATTACTATCAAATATTATCTCCACACCACAAAATGTTTAGCAGCCAAACAGATATATGCCTACTTCATGATTGTGGCGATGATTCTTTCATTCTACACTTCGACTGTGATAAAGCCGGAAGGAAGTAACATGGAGTATCATTTCTGGTGGGAAGACAATAAATCCTATAACTTATGACCCTCTCTATAATAATCCCTGTCTACAAAGTAGAGAAGTACCTCCGCAAATGTCTCGACTCCTGCCTCCATCAAAACATCTCAAAGGAAGACTACGAAATTATCTGCGTCAACGACGGAAGCCCCGACAATAGTGCGCAAATCCTTGACGAGTACGCCGCCAAACATCCGAACATCCGAGTCGTGACCCAGACCAACCAGGGTCTCAGCATGGCTCGCAACAACGGTCTTGCCGTCGCCCAAGGGGATTACGTCTGGTTCATAGATTCCGATGACTGGATCGAGGAGAATTGCCTCGCCGGAATTTGTTCCGCCTTAAAATCTAATCCGGATTTATTACAACTTAACCATCAACTGACATTTGAAGATAATCAAAAAACTGTTGAAGTCATAGTTTCCTTCCCCAATAAAAATCGTGTGTCAGGTAAGTATGCAATAATATATGGTGGACTTCCTGTACCCGCCCAATTTACAATTTACAAAAGAAATTATTTAGATGGGAATAGTCTGAAATTTGTATCTGGCATTTATCACGAAGATTGGGAATTCAAACCACGTGCGACATATCTTGCTAATTCAATAGAATGGTACAAGCCTGTGGTATATAATTATCTTCAACGGGAGGTTGGTAGTATCACGAGTTTATTTAAATTAAAAAACGGGTTTGACCATATTTTTGTCATGAACAACCTTCATGATTTCTATCATACCGTTGTCAAGGAAGATGAATGCAAGGCTGGCATAAAACGCCAGATTGGATCTCTCATGAATAGTGTGCTATTAGGTTTCAGAAGTCTGAACGAACAGGAAAAATCTGAACTATTGAAAACTCTTACGCAGCAAAAGCATTTGTTTAAGGACATGATTGAATCCAAAAACAAAAAATACGCGATAGAAGGGTTTCTACTGAGTTGTTCACCCAAATTGGCGTTGCGTATTCACAGAATTTTCAGATAACAATCTCCTTTATCGGCGGTATCCCGGCCAAATCATCAAGGAATGACTTTACCGCGATTTGACAAGCCATGTCAACCAGGAGGAAGTCAAGAAATCAATAAACGCCGGAATGTCATCAACCGGTTTATAACTGCATTATGCGCATTCTCGATATATCAAGGGATTTCACAATCAAGGGCGACGGCGGAAGTGTCGTGACACGCCGTAATTTCAACCTGCTGAATGAGGTCGGCAAGGTCAAGTCACTTTTCGTTCCGGTGCCGGATTTGAAGACCCGTCTGCTGAATATAACGCTTCGGCAAAGTTACGGCGAGACCCCGAAGCTCAAACGACAGCTGGATGAGTCATTGAACGAAAAGTTCGATCTGATTTTCTTCGACGGCTCGATTTATGGTGAGTGGCTGAAACGTGTCGCAGACCGTGGTCTCAAGACAATGTGCTTTTTCCATAACGTGGAGAAAGTGTATTATGAGGCGAAGGCAAACCATTCAGGTTCTATTGCCGACAAACTGATGGTGTCTTATATTGTCCACAACGAAAGGCTGTCGGTGATACATTCAACTTATATTGTGGCTTTGAACAAGCGTGACAGCGACGACCTATTCAGAATCTATGGCAGAAAGGCAGACTTACTCTTGCCTTCCTCTTTCCCCTCGGCAAATGTGACCGGACGCGACAACGGTGCGGAACCGTATCTGCTGTTTGTCGGCACTAATTTCTTCGCCAATGTGGAAGGTGTCAAGTTCATAATAGACCATATCGCACCACTTACGGAAATGAATATAAAGATAGTCGGAAATGTCAACGATTCGTTCCGGGAGGTACAGGTTCCAGAGAATTTGGAATTCCTCGGACAAGTCGATGATATTTCTGAATATTACCGCAACACTTTGGCTGTAATCGCTCCCATTTTCTCGGGTTCAGGTCTTAAAACAAAGACTGTGGAGGCTCTCAGATACGGCAAGACAATCCTCGGCACACCGGAAGCATTCGAGGGCATCGACATAGCTTCCAATCCCGAAATAGGTACGGTATGTTCGACCTCAGCCGATTTCTCCGCTGCCATTTCTGCTCTCCCTTCTTCCGACGGAATCAACCCTGCCTCGCTCTCCCTTTTCTCCTCCACCTTCTCCGACCAAGCCGCTCTCGCCACCCTTAAAAGCTTCCTCTCCGCTCAGGGGCTGTAATCCTCCCCGACATATTGCCTCTGACCCACAACTGACAACCCCCAACCCACAACTGACAACCCTCAACTCCCAGTTAGCGTCCAACGGCCTATAAAGCTTAATTGGAAAAGAAATTCTAACTTCGCGCTGTAATCACAAACACAAGTTTGATATGTACAGCAACGAAGATTTTGAAAACTTTTATGTCCGCTACAAAGCGGAGGCCCTTCCCAAGGGCGTCAGCATCCAGTCATGGTGCATGAAGAACAAGGTGTCATGGAACCTTTTCAACAAATGGTACAGGGATACGCGTCACAGGATAATGCCGGTCGATGTCGAGGGACATCCGGCAGAGGCGGATATCCTCGAAAAGGATTTCGAGGAACCCATATCGGAGAATGCCGACAAGGTGTCGAAGAATGCGGAAAAGGAACCGGTCAGGGTCATGGTGGATATACGCATGACCAACGGAATGCAGATCCGGCAGAGGGGACTAAGCCTAGAGCGCCTCAAAAGGCTCGTGGAGAATCTGGAGGGGTTATGCTGAACGTAAACGGACTGCAGCGCTTCTGGTATGTGCGCAATTTCCACGACATGCGATGCAAATATGACCGTGTCCTGTCCATAATCCGGGAACAGTTCCACCGCGAGCCACAGAAAGACGAGGTCTTCATCATAATGTCGAAAGACCGCCGCAAGGCGCGTCTGTTTAACTATGACAGACGTTCCGCGACACTGTTTGAAAAGCGTTTCAACAACGATTACAGGTTCATGAAGGTCGAACACATAGGCGAGGAGACTTTTTACTCCATCGACTGGAAAGACGTGGCCCTGCTGCTTGCAAGCGCAGTAATGAATAAATTGACAATCAAATAAATAAATGATATTTTCTCTTTCATATGTCCTTGATTTTTTTTACCTTTGCAGTAAGAAAAAACATACCAATGGACATCATCGGCAGAGAGGAAATACTTGACAATATCAGGAGTCTGGACGAGTGGGAGAACACCCCGCTCGAGCCAGCATCCGGATACGATGACTTGTCCATGAGGGAGCTGAAACTTCTCATAACGCAGCTGACACGGATGCTTCAGGATGAGCAGCGCAGGTCCGAAGCCAAGGACGCCGAGATAGCAAGACTGCTTGGAATGCTGGCCAACGCGGAAAGGGACAACGCCGAATTGCGGGAGGATGTCTCCAGGCTTCAGGAGCGCATCCAGTCTCTTATCGACAGCCGCGAGGCCGACCGCGTGGAGATGTCGAAACTCCGCATGTGCATCGAGGAGCTTCAGAAAAGACTGATCGACAGTATCAATCAGGCCAAGTCTGACCGGGGCGCCCGGTACGGTTCGCAGAGCCAGAAAGGTACCGGAAGGAAAACGTCCGCCAAGGATAAGGGAAATCAGGAAAACCCAGACAGATCCCGTGAAGAGGAAAGGAAATCATCGCGGGAGGAAAAGGAGACGATGTCTGACCGGGAAAGTGTCGAGCTGTTGCCGGGAACTGAATTCAAGGACAGCGATGGCAACCCCGAGGAGCCCGAGGCAAAGGTTCCCCGCCCTTACCGCAAAGGCAAGAAACACAGCAAGCCACATGCCGACAGGAAAATATACAAATACTCGGATCGGACCCTGCTTCCCGAAGGATATGAATTCCTTGGTTTTGAAACAAAATCGGTCTTCAAGAAAGTCACGCAGGTGGTGGAGGAGGTCTTCCAGGTTGTAATAGCCACAAACGAGGATGGCGAGAAGTTCGAATTTTATCTTCCGGCCGAGGAGAAAGAGCGGACAGGGTCATCGACTGTTTCCCCAACACCATGGCGACATCAGAGATGATGAGCGAGTGCGTCATTGACCACTATGTTCTCAACATCCCCTACTACCGTCAGTGGAAGTGGCTGGAAGACTGTGGATTGCATCTTGTAAGACAGACCTGCATCAACTGGATGTACCAGGGTTACAAAAGACTTAAGAACATGATTCCCGTCCTTCTCGACATGGCGGTTCAGAAAGATTCCATAATCAACTGCGATGAGACCTGGTGCAAGGTGAAGGTCAAGGGGAAATACCGCAGGCGCTACACATGGTGCCTGGTAAACAAAGAGTTGGGCACAGTCATATGCTTTTATAAAGAAGGGGCCAGAAGCAGGGAGGCCTTCAAGGACATACTTGAGGACAGACTCCCGATGGCGGTGCAGACAGACGGCTACAATGTCTACATGTATATTGAGGACGAGCTTGAGGATGTGACCCATCTGTGCTGCATGGCCCATGCGAGGGCAAAGTTCCGAAAGGTATGGGAAATAACCGGCGAGTACGAGGCCATGTTCTTCCTTGATAACATAGGATTCCTTTACGGGAGGGAACGTCATTACAAGACAATGGGTTACGGACAGGACAAAAAAAAGGAGGGCAGGAACTCCGCCACGACACTGGCAGCACTGGGGGACATGAGGACGAAACTTACGGAACTTCTCAAGGACGACCATCCGCCACGGAGCGCGCTTCTTGACCAGGCCCTGAGATACATGGACAGCTTCTGGCCTCAGTTGGTGGAGTACACAAAGGACGGCAGGTTTGACATCGACAACTCCGAGGCGGAACGAGGCATGAGGCAACTGGCCAACGAACGCAAGAACTCCCTCTCTTTCGGCAGCCATAAGATGGCCGCGGCATCCGCTGTGTACCATACCCTAATAGCAACATGCCGCAAGACCGGTGTCTCAATAAAGGAATACTTCAAGAAAGTGTTCCCGGAAATCATCCACGGCAACGAGAACTGGCCTCAGCTGCTTCCAATGACCATTGGAATCCCTGTTAATAAAATCTAAATCAGACCCCAATATTTAACATTAAATTAACAAATAAGGGTGCAATCCCTTATTTATTAAGGGTTCAACATGCGTTGGACGCTAACTGGAGGCATTCCTAACTATGTAAAAAATGGGGTAAACGGATATCGTCTTCCGTTGGGATGCACAGGAGAAGATTTCGGTAAGAAAATAAAAGAGACCATTGATAATGGTGAGCTATCAAAGTTGTCGGATGGCGGTCGAAAACTGTACAAAGGCCGTTTAAATTGGGAACGATGGGGATGTGAAGTTAAGAAAATCATTGATGAGGTATGCGCTAATACATAGATGTAGTGACCATCAAAGTGACAAAGTATGCGCATTCTTAAGAGATGCCTACTACTGCCGAAATAGTTAAGTTTCACATGAAGAAAATATTAATCGTATCTAGAGACATAACGCAAAAAGTTGATGGAGGGACGCTTGTTTCCAAAAGAAATGAGCGGTTACTTCAATCTATTGGATTTGAAACAAGTCGGTTCATTGTACCTATTCCGTCCTTGCCAACTAGAATGAGGAATATTCTCTTTAGGCAGAGTTATGGCTCAACAAAGGCATTATTTAAGTCTTTTCGAGATAAACTTAAAGAACAATTCGATTATATATTCTTTGATGGATCAATCTATGGCGGATACTTAAAGTTTGCATCCGAACTAGGATATAAGACCATATGCTTTTATCATAATGTTGAGTCTGAATACTATCGGCAAAAAGCAGAGCAAACAGGTTCTTGGGCTGATAAGCTTATGATCCCGTATATCCGATACAATGAACATCTTTCCACACGATATTCCGATGGAAGAATAGCACTTAATATTCGAGATTCCAAATTACTGAGTTCTCATTATGGCAAAGGCGCAGATGTTGTTATTCCGACATCTCTGCCTTACCGGGACATTAAGTCAATATATAACTCCAAATCCCGTGAAAATAATGTGACCAAATATCTTCTGTTTGTAGGATCCAATTTCTTTGCCAATTATGAGGGACTGAATAGATTTATAGATAAAATTGCGCCGAAGATTAATTGGAAAGTAAAAGTTGTCGGTAATATAAATGAAGCTTTCAGCAACGTAAAAGGAATCCCGGAGAATATTGAGTTTGTTGGAAGAGTTGATAGTTTGGATCAATATTATATCAATGCTTCTGCGGTTATTGCGCCTATTTTTTCAGGGTCAGGACTAAAGACCAAAACTGTGGAGGCTCTCAGTTTTGGGAAAACAATAATCGGATTTCCTGAAGCATTTGAGGGGATAGATTTCGAAAAATACCAAGGGGCTTGTATCTGTGTAGCTTCGGATTATGACTTCATCAATAAAATAAACGAGGTGAATCCAAATCAGTTATATAATGAAATGTCTGATAAACTTTTCAATGAAAAACTTTCGGATGAAGCACAACAATACTCACTTTCCTCTTTTTTCAAATATTTAGAAGATGGACAAAAAAACTGAATCCGAGAGATTTGTCATAATAGACAATATGTATACTTTCGGTATGCTGCTCGTTTTGTTGGGGCATATCGGGTTGACCCCAAGCTTTAATGACTCATACCTTCATCGATGGATATATGCTTTTCACATGCCTTTGTTCTTTTGGATAGCAGGATTTTTATTTGACACAAAGCCAAGGGGTATAAAGTTTCTGACACGAAAGGCGAAACGGTTGCTGATTCCTCTTTTCGTACTGACAACAATTGTATTCCTCCCAAAAGTTTTTCTATCACAATTTGCATTAAGACCCATTGAAGGCAGCTGGTTGAGCTATTTGGAATCATTGTTTATTCCGTCTGATAACCCGGTTCAACCTCTTTGGTTTTTAACGGTATTATTTTGTGTATATGTAATGGCAGAGCTATTTGCTTATATATTAGGTAAATATAATTGGGGGGGTGGCTGCTGTTGGGACTAATCAGTGTTAGTGCATCATACTTATGTACCGGAATAGAATTTCTTGGCATTTCCGGCACTCTATATTATTTCCCTTATTTCTGTTTAGGTATAATTTGTAGAAAAATGAAAGTGACAGATGACAGAGAATTGTTCTCCATTACTCTTTCCATTATGCTGTTTTGCCTGCTATGCGTGTTAGTTTATCATCCTTTAAACAAGTATTTGTCTGCCTTAGTCGGACTGTCATTTTCAATCTCATTTATTGGATGGTTGGATAAAAAAGGAGTGCCGTTCTTCCCGTATCTAAGAAATTATACATTCTGCATATATCTTCTGCAATGGTTTCCCATGGTTTTTGTAAGAATTGTATTTTTCAACTTACTTCACCTTAATATATGGATTTGCTATTGCCTGATGTTTATTTCTGGACTATTCATTCCAATTCTCATTGCTAAGCTGATCCTAAAATCCTCCCATAAGAAGAATTCTTTTTATAAGATTTTGTCTTATACGTGTGGATTGTCATAATAAAATCTCTTAAATACACCAGACAATACTTTATGTCGAGAAAAAGATTATTGTTTATTTCTTCACGTCCTCTATTCCCTATTATCGGTGGAGACCAGATCCGGACTGTCCAGCAATTGAACTTTCTGAAAGAGAAATTTGACGTGGATGTATTACTTATATCTCCTGATAAGGATGGCATAGTGAATAATAAGGCTATAGATGGTGTCCATAATATATTTTGTTTCCAAGTTAGCAAGGTGCAATCAATAATTCAAACAATTGGATCTGTCTTTAATCGTCTGCCTCTTCAAGTAAACTATTATTATAATAAGTCCATTGCCAAGGAAATTGATAAGATTATGTCAAATTATGATTGTGTGTTCTGCAATAACATTCGCACAGCAGAGTATGTAAGGGAGAAAAACGGTCTGATAAAGTATCTTGACTTTGTAGATGCAATCTCAATGAACTATGATAAGGCTCGACGGGAAGCAAGAGGTTTGAAAAAATTGATTTATGAAATTGACTATCGTAGATGTAGATCCTATGAACGGAAATGTCTTGGTTCTTTTGACAGTTGCGCGGTCATTTCAGATGTAGACAACCAGTATATCATATCATGTCAAGAATAATACACACAGTCGGGAATATGGTTAAGATCCCTGACATTGGCTCTATTGCTTCGCACGAAAGTGATAATAACATCATCTTTGTCGGAAAGATGAGTTATGAGCCAAATATCGTAGCGGTAACTTTTTTCTCAACTAAAATATTCCCTGTCCTTAAAGAATCATATCCGGATCTCGAATTCAAGATTATTGGGGCAAATCCGGGTTCAAGAGTTAAAAAATTTTCTGAAATTGATGGCATAACTGTAACAGGATTTGTAGATTCTGTTGAACCATACTTTCGAAATGCAACTATTGTTGTTGCACCAATGCTGACCGGAGCAGGGATACAGAATAAAATAATTCAAGCGATGTCATATGGATGCTGCGTTGTCACGACTTCAATCGGAGCTGAGGGTCTAACCATTGAGAATAATGAGATTGCAATATTGAATAACAAGGAAGAATGGATTTCAGAACTCACAGCTCTTCTTGCAAATAAAGAACATCGAAAAGGAATGGGAGTACGAGCCCGTAAATATGTTCAAAACAATCTATCAAAAGATGTAGTGGCCAAACAGTTTTGGGCGTTTATCAATTCAGCCATAACTAATGATGTTTAATGAGATGTCAATCTCTCTCCATAGTTTGTTGCATAAATTTAAATAGGTAGGAGGATGTCAAACTTCGCACAAAAGCCATAAACGTCCTCGGCCTTAACCAATCCGAATCCCCCAAAATCCCTCAGTTCCTCTCCCTCCTTGGCCTCTGCTAAGTGGTGCCAAGTCCACTGCCACGGAAAGTATTAAGAATGGAGTATGAAGTATAAAAAACGTGGTTTCGTGGTTAATCTCGTGGTTCTTCGTGGTTTGAACTCATCGGTCCGCATGCGCGGGAGTATGAAGTATTAAAGGAGAGGACGCTAACAGTTCAGACAATTCTTTTTATATATAATCCGGGAGGGGCGGGCCGTGAGGTCCGCCCCTCTTACTTTTATTTCCGTCGGATTCATATTTTTCTAATTTTGTGGGTTTATAATCGGATGCCCGGTATATTTTTTGTAAATCCAAATGATTTGGTTAATTTTGCTTCATAATTGTTTGCTTTTTATGATTGAGAGTATCAAAATACAGAACTATAAGTCCATCGTTAATCTAACAATGACGTTGGGACGGTTTAACGTGATTATCGGTCCCAACGGTTGTGGTAAAACCAACATCTTGGAGGCAATATCGCTTGCAGGAGCAGCCTCGCAGGACAAGCTTGACAATGAATATCTTGCTAATAGAGACTTAAGGGTGGCGGATTCTCAATTCATGATAAATGCCTTTGAAGAGGATGAGGACTCCAGGCGTGAGGAAGGAATGAAAAGAGTCATCGGAATTGAGGTCACCATTTCCGGAATGCCATTTATTTTCAATCTGGAGTATGAGGATTCATTGAAGAGATGGGTCAATTTTTCGTCATCTCAGATATTCCGTAGAATGTATGCTGCCTCTCAATCTCCCGCTGAAAGTGGAGAGTCAATGCAGAAACTTATGGGAGAGCTCGCCGTGGCTCTTTCCAAAAGCAATATTGATATGGCTTCATTTACACGGACTTTGCAATCGCTGTCTTCTGATTCGGCAGAGCTTTCATCGTTTCTTACGTATCGTCCGTCGGAGCATTTCTTGCGTAAAACTTTTGATTCCACGCTTTTCCCATTGGGTGTGCATGGAGAAGGATTGCTTAAATATCTCAAGGAGGCAGCGGATAAAGACGGCAGGGAGCTTTTTTCCGAAGTCAATGAAGGTCTTATGCTCCTTGACTGGTTTGACGGATTTAACATTCCTGACAACCTGATGCAAAATGAGTATCGCCTGTCTATAGGCGACCGGTATCTTAGAGACTCGCTTCATTACTTCGATCAAAGAAGCACCAACGAGGGTTTCCTTTTCCTTCTTTTCTATCTTACGCTGTTTAATAGTCAAGACACTCCCCAATTTTTTGCCATCGACAACATAGAAACTGCAATGAATCCAAAGTTGGTGACGAAGTTGACGAAGTATCTTGTAGAACGCAGCCGTGCGAATGGCAAGCAGGTTATTGTGACGACTCATTGCCCTTACGTACTTGACGGACTGGATTTATCAGATGATGAAATAAGGCTGTTCGTGGCCCGCAGGGATATAGACGGACATTCCCGCCTTGAGAGGATACCGTATCGCCATGAACGCAAAATGGAGTTGTCGCAGCTTTGGCTCAGCGGACTTATCGGTGGACTTCCGGATAATTTCTAAATCCAATTGCCATGGGAATGAAGATAGGCATTGTATGCGAAGGGATTCCGACTATAGGATTTTGAAGCATATCACGGAGCGTTATCTCCGAGAAGAGGATGCTTACGTGATCCCTTTGAAGCCAAAGGAATCTATGCAGGGCAAACAAGACGGGTTCGGCTCGTGGCAAGGTGTGCTTCAGTATATATCCGGAGCTGACCAAATGATACTGGAGGCCCTTAATGAGGGATGCAGATATGTTGTTGTTCATATTGATACCGACGTCAGGTCGCAATATGGGATAGCAGAGAATTACGATAATGCAGATAGTCTGCATGAATCTGTGTGTGAAAGACTTTTAGCACAGATCCATCCAGACTTTGATAGAGATAGGGTTATTTTCGCTATCGCCATACATGAGACGGAATGTTGGCTCTTGTCATTCCTATCGGACGACAAAAAAATTGTCTGCAAGACAGATTCTTGTGTAAATTCCCTCAACAGGCCTCTCAAGGACCGTGGTAGTATAGACAAGGATAATAAAAATGCTGATAAGGCCAGGGCGACATATGAATATATTTTAAAATTGAAGAAAAAATCTAAAGATATCAAAGCTGCGTCACTAAACAATCTTGGATTCCTTCGTTTTATTGAATCTCTTGATAGAATAAAGGAGTCAGATACGTAAAAGCAAATTCCTCAAAATAACATTCTTTTCTGCCATCCCATAGCTATCTTTGCACTCTCCAACCAACCCTTAAAATCCTATAACTCTCATAATTCCCATCACTGCCATAACTCCTCTAAAAGCCATAAAAGCTATAACAGCTATCAGAATTTTCAAATCGGAACAAATTTTTTCAAAACAAAACAAAAAAATTAAAAACAAAACACTTTAGTTTTTCAAAATAAAACAAAACAATTTCAAATCGGAACAAAATTTTCCAAACCAAAACACTTTAGTTTTTCAAACCAAAACAAAATTTTTCCAAATCAGAACATCAGAAAACTGACAACAGAAATTACCGCCGGATGGCATTACCGTGACGCGGCCAAGGGCCGTGTTCCCCCACCGACGACTAAAAAAATACCGACTCCCGACTAAAAAACTAAAGACCAACCGACAGCCTGATTTGTTTATATGGCAGATATTTATTAAATTTGCGTTGCCAACCAAACATTGAATGCTATGACACAGCTTATTTTAAATGTTGAGAATCCCGCTATACTGCCGAGCCTTAAGAAGGTGCTTGGTGCGTTGGATGGTGTCTCGATTGCAAAGAGTGCTCCCAAGAGGAAGAAAAAATGCGGGCTCGACCTGGCACTTGAAGATGTCCGCGCAGGACGTGTTTCAGGTCCTTTCAATAGTGTAGAAGAACTTATGGCACATTTGATGAAATGAGTTATAAGATTTTCACTTCCAGGAAGTTTGATAAGGCGTATAAGAAGTGTATACGCCGGGGACTTGATATGAGTAAATTTGAGAATGTGGTGTCGATTCTGCGAGAGTGCGGCAGATTGCCGGCTATTTACCGTCCGCATAAGCTTTCAGGCGATTATGACGGATGTTGGGAATGCCACATCCAGTCGGATTGGCTTCTTGTCTGGGAACAAAATGACACGGAGCTGACATTGCTCTTCATCGACACCGGCTCGCATTCCGACCTGTTCTAAATGCACGACAGCATTGGCTAAAAGGCCAAGGAATCAAAAAGTTTTGATTCCTTGGCCTTTTTAGCTTTGACTTGTATGGACTTGGCGCGGGCCGGAGGCCATGCGCTCCATGCCCGACTGAGCGTTTTGCAGAAAAAATTAGGGGGCTATTCGAAGGCTCGGCCTGTGGCTGTCAGGTATTGGGATTCGGAAAGACGGTAGACGCCGTAGGCGGCTATGAAATCGTCTTGCGCCTGACGGTAGAGCGCCTCGGCATCAAGCAAGTCGGTGATCGTGCACATACCGGCATCGTAGTAGGCCCGGTTGAGCCGAAGGTTCTCCTTCCCTTGCGCTATCGCCTCATGAGCGATCTGCATCTTGCGATGGGCGGCCGTAAGGTTGTCCCATTTGTCCTGCATCGCGATTTCCAACTTCTGGCTGAGATTGTTGAGCTCCGTGCGCGCATTCTCCACCTCCAGCGACTTCCTGCGTATGGCGTGCGAGCCTCCCCACCAGCCCGACAGGGGGATGTCGACCGTAGCCATGACGACTCCGAAATTATGATTCTGGTCGAGCACATTATGGTAGACCCATCCCCCGCCGATCGCCACCTTCGGCAGATGGCTTCCCACCGCCATGCGCTTCTCCAGGTCCTTGGCTTCGACGTTCTTCTGAAGCAGACGGTAGTCGTTGGTCTGAGGTAGCGCATCGGCCGGGGTCATACGGATCGAGAGCGGCAGCGGCCCGACGGAATCCGGCACGTCGGCGGCCACGTCGATATTCCCGTCGTTGCCCATCCCGATTTGCTGCGAGAGCAGCATCCGGATAAGGCCTATGCCATTCTCGGCGTCGACAATGTCGGCCCTGTAGCCATTGCGCTTCAGTTCCACTTTCAGATAATCGTTCATCGGCACGACTCCGGCATCTACAGCCGCCTTCACCTGGCTTCCCAGCGAATCGAGCGTCACCACCGCGCTTTCGAGCGTGCGCTTCGTGGCCTTAAGTGTCACGAGCTGCCAGAACAGCGCGTCGGTCTGTAGCGCCACAGCCTCGCGGCTCTGCTCCTTGCGGATACGCGCCGCCTCTTCGCCCACCTTCGCCAGCCTGTTGCCATTGACGATCTGCCCTCCGGCGAATATCGGCTGCATCGCCCATATCCCCGCCATAGCCCCCTTCTTCACGATTCCGAGCGTGAAGAGGTCGAGCACGTTGTATTGCAGCATGTCGTGGTTGGCCTGAAACACCGAGGCGCCGGCCTGTATCTCAGGGAAATACTTCGTAAACGCCTCGCGGCGCGTCTCTATGGCCGCAAGGAGGTTGTTGCCGGCCGTGCGGATGTCGGCATTGTTGGCCAACGCCATCCTCCGGCATTGGTCAAGGGAGAGAACGGAGTCGGGAGCTGCGGCCGACGCCCCGAAAGGGGAGAGCGCCGCCAGCAGCGACATTATCAAAGTGGGTAGCTTGGCTTTCATAACTTACGAAATTCGGTTTTGTATTACAATAGATGGGTCTCAAGAGGCTCAGCGAGAGGTTTGTCGGCATCTTTCAGCCGGCTCTTCATCATGCCGTAGGCCACGGGTATGACCGTAAGGATAAATATCATCGTGACGGGCGTACCCCAGAAGATCACGACTCCCATAGGTTTCCAAAGCGCACTGTTGCCGATCGTCATCGGAAGCACGCCCATCGTGGCGGCTGCCGAGGTCAGGAAAATGGGTCGCATCCTGCGCTTTGCCGCATTGAGGATGGAGTCGTGGGCGGTCTGCCCCTGGTTGCGCAATTCCTCCGCATAGTCGAGAAGCACGATGGCATTTCTGACAAGGATGCCCATCAGCGACACGATGCCCAGCACGCACGTAAGCGACATCGCAACGTCCTGGATGATCAGTCCCAAAGCCGCGCCGGGCAGGCAAAGCAGCAGCGACAAAAGGAGCAACCCCGACGTGTCGGCCTGCGCGTAATGGAAGAGAAGGATGAAGAATATTATGGCTACGGCCATCGCCAACCCCGTCAGGATCTGCGGAAGCGTGTCCATAGTGTTGGCCCATTCGCCCCCTTTCTTCATCTCCACGCCCTCGGGAAGCCCCATCTTGGCGATGCTGTCGCTTAGCGCTTCCGTGCGGTCGATCACGTTGATGTTGCGTTCCACCTCCGAAATGAGCGAAACGGAGTAGACTCCGTTTTCATGAGAGATAAGACCCGGATGCCATTGCGGAGTGACATCGGCCACCTGCCGGAGCGGCACAGTCCCGATTCCGGCTACGGGCATCGGTTGGTTGTCGAGTCCTGAGATGGAACCGTCGCGGGCATACTTGGTCTTCAGCGTCACGGGGATTCCGTAGTCGCCCTCCCAGACGGTTGCCACGGGTAGCCCGTCGGAATATCTCATCGCAAGGGTGGCCTCAATCAGGGTTGAGTTAAGCCCGAGCCGCTCGGCCCGGTCGTGGTCGGGCGAGACAAGGGCCGAAGCCAACGGATTGCCAAGCGAACTGCGCACGTTGCGCAGACCCGGCACGGTGCGAGCCATCGCCGCTACGGAATCCACCGTAGCCTTAAGCACTTCCGGAGTTGCCCCGCTGAACTTGAATTGGATCGGATAGTCGGCATTCGAGTAACTCAGCTGCTTGAAGCGGATGAAGGCATCGGGGAAATAGGATTCCAGCTTCCCGGTGTATTTATTGAGCACGTCGATTGTGGCGTCGTTGCTTTTGGTGTTGACGATAAATTGGGCGAAGTTCGGTCCGCCTACCTGAGGCGCATACGTTGCCTGGAATCGGGGTGAGGAGCAGCCGTGGAACGAGGCGATTGAGACCACCTGCGGATCCTTCGCTAAAAGCTTCTCCAAAGAGTCGGCCACTTCCGACGTGCGCTCCACCGACGTCCCCTCCGGCATGAATATCTCCACGGCAAACTGATTGCGCTCGGCGATGGGCATAAGCTGCATCGGGCGTGTGACGAAGAGATAGCCACCCAGGAGAGCACATGCTAAGCCGAGAATGACGGTGGTCTTCGGCCATCTGAAGCAGAGTTCAATCAGTTTGTTGTAGCCGTTCTGCATCGACAGGAAGAAATTGAATTTCTTCTTCCCGGAGGCCAAGGCGTCGCGCTGAAGCTTGTAGATAGGCTTCTTGATGAGCTTATATTGCATGTATGGCACCAGCATCTCGGCCACGACCAGAGAGACGAGCAGGATGATGGTCATTCCCCAGGGGAAATCCGTCAGGAAGTCGCGGAACATCCCCTTGATCGTCACTAAGAACGGGAAGAAGGTCACGGAGATGGCGAGCGTGGCCGAAAAAATGGCCTTGAAGAACTCCGTGCCGGAGCGCAGCGTGGCGGTGTAATGGTCTACGCCGTCGGAAATCAGTTCTACATAGTTGTCGATGATGACGACGGAGTTGTCTACGATCATTCCGAGCGTCACGATGAGGCAGGCGAGAGTGACCGTGTTAAGCTCGATTCCAAAAGCGTAGAACAGACCAAGCGAGATGAAGATGGCGATAGGGATGGTGGAAGCGGCGATGAGCGCCACGTTTAATGGCAGCAGAATCATGATGACCACCACCACGGCTATAATCGCAATGAGAAGCTCCACAAGGAAATAATTGACCGAATTGTTGACCACGACAGGCTGGTCGGTAATCTTGAAGAGCGTGACGCTTTGCGGAATCTCCTTTTGGAAAGCCTCGATCTGCTTGTCGACCTGCCTGCCCATCTCGACGATGTTGTAGCCCTCCTTCATCTGTAGGCTCAGAAGGATACATTTCTCGCCGTTGTTGGTGATATAGCTGTCGGGATCGGGGTATTCGCGCCTGATGTCGGCGATGTCGCCGAGGCGCACGATGCTTCCTCCGGGAGTGGAGAGTACGATCATGTCGGCGATGTCGGCCACGGAATTGGCGGGACGCTCCACGATGATAGGCTTCGTGTAATGTCCGTCCTTAAGCGATCCTCCGGTCGTCTTGAATCCCTGCGACATGAGATTTACGCCTATGGAGGCCTCTGAAAGGGCGTAATGCTTCAGCCGTTCCGGATCGAGGTAGACGGCTATCTCCTCCTTCTGCTTCCCGGTGACGGAAAGAGAGCTTACGCTCTCTATCGTGCGGAGGCGGTCCTTGAGGCGATCCATATATTCTCCCAGTTCGCGATAAGTCTTGTCTTTGCTTTGCATAGTGATGAGCAGGGCGGAGGTGTCGCCGAAATTGCTCATTGTCTCCACTCCCAGCACTCCGGGGGGAAGCGTCATCTTGACCTTGTCCATCCCGACCTTGAATTCATTCCAGAAGGGGGTGGTGTCGTCGATGTTGTCGTCAAGTTCCACAAAGATAATGACCATGCCGGCCGTCACCCTTGAATGCGTCTTCTCCTTGTTGACCTCCTTAAAAGAGAAGACATAATCTTCGAGCGGCTTTAGCACTTCCTGTTCCACCTGCTCTACTGTGGCTCCGGGATAGACGGCCGCCACGACCCCCTCCCTGATTGTGAAAGAGGGGAATTCATTCTTGTCCATGACCTTCAGGGCGTAGATGCCGAAGGCAATCAGGACGCATACAAGAAGAATCACCTCCTTGCTGTATTTCATGCCCGCCATCACCAGCGGATTCATTTTGCCGCCGGCAGGTGGAGTGGGTCTTGAAGTATCTGATGGCATAGAATATAGTCTTTGTGGGTGTGTGAAGTATATCAGGTTTTGGCCCGTCTTATTTTGTCGTTACGCGAGCGCCTGTGCTGACTTTCTGCATCCCGGCCACTATGACGCTGTCGCCGGGGGCGAGTCCGCTCCTTACGCAGACCCCTTCCGAAGAAAGCTCGTCAGCCTCTACGAATCGTCGTTCCGCTTTCCCTTTGCTGACAATCCATACGAACCGACGGTTGTCGGAATCAAGCAGCACGGCTTGCGACGGCAGGCTGAAACTTGCTCCTTGCGATTTGATACTGTCGGCTTCGGCATTCCCCGCCACGACGACATTGCCGATCATCCCGGGCAGGATTCTCCCATCGGGGTTGGGAATGTTGAATTTCACCTTGTAGGAGCGTGTCAGAGGGTCGGCGGTGACGCCTTTTTGATGGAATGTGCCTTTGACGGTCAGCCCGTCGATGTTGCCGAATGTCACGTCAGCGGTCATCCCCGGCTTAAACTTGTCGACATCCTCCTCCGGCACTGAAATCGCAATCTGCATCTTCCCGAGGCTTACGATGGATAGCACCGGCTGCGATGGCACCACAGTCTGGCCGTCGTCGGCAAATTTCTCAGCCACCATGCCGGAAATAGGGGAGTGGATTATGGCGTCTCCCACGCCTCTTTGCGCTATCGAAGCTGCGTTTTCAGCCTGCTTGAGCTTTTGCTGTGCCTCCACCCATTTTATGTCGGGCAAGGCATTGGCGTCATGCAGTTTCTTGAGACGGGCGTAAGCGTCGCGGGCCTCCGCGAGCTCGGCCTGGGCAATATTGTTGGCATCCCGAAGGTTGCCGCTCTTCACCTCTGCGAGGCGTTGGCCTTTGGCTACATGCTGACCCACCTCTGCATACATGCCGATGATGGTTCCCGGCACGGAGAAGCTGACGGTCGTGTTCTCTCCTGACTCGGTCGTGCCTGAATAAGAGCCGGAGGGGCTGCTTTTCGACGAAGCGCTGCCCATCACCTCTACGCTGACCTTCGCGGCATCAGCCACAGTGGCCTTTTCATGCTTCTTGCATCCCTGAAAACAAAGAGCCGGAATTAAAAGCAATGAAAGCGAGGAGAGGAGTGGATATTTTCTATGTGTGCTTATCATAACCTTGTGGAATATCGTTTAAATTCCTAACAAAATTAACAAGTCTAAGGTTTGCTTGCTTGCGGAAAAGCTTCAATCCGAAAGTTGAAAAACGCAGTATTCTTTAGGAAGACTATAAATTTTTCTTCGATTTTCTTGCATCTTATCGAAAAATGCGTTTAATTTGCGGCATAATTCCAAGACATTCCGTATCTTGGAAGAATTAGGGCGCACGTCTTAACTTTCCTTACTTCCCTTGGCGAAATCTTCGACGTCGTTTCATTAACCCGAATATAAACAAACAATCTAATATCAGATGAGAAAAACCGTTCCCTTCTTGTTTAGCACCCTTCTGGGAATGTCGCTGTTGGGCGGCTGCGTGAGTACGGAAAACGTCACCGACGAGCCGGAGAAACCGTCGGAAAAAGAGACCCCAATCCTGAAAGTGGCAATCGCGACTAACGATATGACCCGTTCAGAATCGTCAGCCTCCACAAAGGCGGCAGACGATGAAGTTGCCAAAGCAGAAAATACTATAAGTAAGCTCAAACTCGCGTTCTATCGAGGAAACACACAGGTAGGGCTTGTTGACGCAAAAAAAATTGATGGCTCCAAATGGGAATGTGGAGTGCCTACGTCAAATGATGAATTGCCTGACGCTGTTATTGCCTATGCCAATCTCCCGGAAAGTCAAGAGCTAAGTTCACCCCTTAATTTAATTTCTCAATTGGAAATTAATGTCGTGAAAAATGGCGATAATTTCATAATGTCGAGCGCACATTATTTCGATAAGAATAATGAAAATAAGAAGGTTCTCGCAACAAGCCTTTCTCCTGATAATTTCACGGATAATGCTGCTCCCATACAATTGAACGTAGAGCGTGCCGCTGCCAAAGTCCAAGTACTACAAGACGGATTTACTGCTACTAATCTGACTGTTAAGAATGGAGTCGCTGTCGATGATCCGGGGAATGGGTCTGTGGATGAGACATTTACCTTGATATTGCAACTCGATGGATGGTATGTCTCCGGAGTAGAGAAAAGCAGCTATCTTGTGAAGAATCTTTCTGTTGACTATGCAGGTTTGCAGAACGAGTTATCGGGTTGGACTGACTTTCAGAAAGACCTCCAGACAAATTGGGCTCATTCCAAAAATTACAATATTTCGACATTCCCCAACGGTAATGTCGGATCTGTCGATGGCAACACTCCATATACATATGCTCGATTCTACAGTACGGAAGGCCAGGAGAAACCAAAAGGTTTTAATGATGTGGTTTACACCCATGAGACCACGCTCCCGAAAAGCAACTACATCGATCAAGAGAATAGTAATGTCCGCAAAAGGAATTCTCTACCCTCAATCGTGCTTGTCGGCACATATAAAATTGAAGGGCCAGTAAATGCTCCTGAGACTTTCTTCAAGCGTGGCGACAAGATATACAAAGAGAATGATTATTGGACAAAGATGGCCTTTGCCCAAAAATCAATTTTCAAGCAAGACGGCACTCCTCTCAGCGGAGACGAATTAAAGGCGATAACCGAACTGAAACCCAAGGCAGAAGGCGGCACTTATAATATGGTTACGCCTCAGCTCAGGTTTCCTAAGGAAGGAGTAGCGGGAGGATTCATTCGGGATAATTATAATGGCCCGGACGGCAAAGATCTTGCCTCCGATGACGAATTAAACAAAGCCCTCGCTATCTCATGCGGATATATAGAGGCATATAAAGATGGAAAGTGCTTCTTCGTGGTACCTGTTCAGCACTTGGGTTACAAAACAACACCGGATGCTACCGGCAGCTACGGCCTGGTCCGCAACCATTTCTACAAAATCAGCGTCAAGAGCATAGAAGGAATGGGGAAAGGCATTGCCAACGAAGGCGACTACCTTTTGGAATCAGAGTTCGTCAACGATACGGAATACAACGTGTCATTTAATGTCAATGTCGTGCCATGGACTTTAGTTGAACAAGACATCAACATTCCGAGCGACGACAGCGGCACGACCAAAGAAGGAAAATAAATGAATCAGGAACGAAGAATGGCGGGCTCTTCAGCCCGCCATTCTTCGTTGTTGCTTCCGACATTGCTGGATGAAATTTTTTATAAGAGCAATTGTTGCATCATATATTATTTTTTACTAAGTAAGTGTACAGATTATTCCTATACTTGGATTGCCAATATGAGGGTCGGGATTTCGATTTGGGATGATGGCGTGATGGGGTTCCATCAGAACTGAATCACGGATTGAAATCCAGCGCTCAGATTGGATAAGACATGTATAGGAATAATCTGTACACTTACTTAACACTTATCAGGAAAGCTCTATCAATTTGCTATCGATTTCAGGAAGTCGGTCAGCTCTTCGGCCATTTTCGCATGTTGGGCGGCTGAGGGATGGAAGTCTGCTCCGTAACCCAACTCCCCGGTCTGTGGCGACATGTCGAAACGGTATGTCCCTTCATGCTTTTGGGCAAGACGGTCGAGCGCTCCTTTCACGTCTTCAAGTGGTTTGCCGTTTAGCATTGAGCCTGTAAGAAGCACTATCTTCGCGGAAGGATACAGTTCCCGCAGACGGGTGAGAAACTTGTCATATTCCCGCTCATATATCGAAATGTCATAATTGTCGGTTGAGGTGTCGTTGGTGCCGAGATTAATGCATACGATATCCGGCATGAAACGGCTGAAATCCCATGGATGCTCAGGGTCATAAAGCATAGTGTAGGCATATTCCTTTGGCATTGTGCGCAAAGAGTCCCCCTCTCGCGGACCGTCGTAGTTGCGGTACATGCCGATTCCCGACCTGGCCACGACACTCACGTCGGCATTAAGATTGCGGCCGGTCAGATAGGCATACGTCAGGCAATGGTTTTCGGTGTCATAGCTGAACCCTCCTTTTCCGTCGGGATCTTCTGTGCCATAGCCGCATGTCATGGAATTGCCGATGAATTCTATCCGTAGTTCGGGACGTTGCGGAGGCGGGAGAATCCGCGACCCTTCCGGCATCATGAATCCCTTGATTTCAGGCTTCTTTTCAAATCCCTCCATTGCGTATGTAATGCGGGCCGTGTGTGCCCCATCTCCAAGTGAATCAGCGATGCACGCCACGGAGTCATTCTCTCCAACGCATATCTTGCGTGCCATTGAACCGTCAACCTCCACCATATAGTAGCCGCTGCCTTTGCTCGTCAGCATATCGAGTCTTTTCCCTTCGAAGTTAAGCATGGCCGTGACTCCGGGATAATTAAACGCCACATATCCTTCCGGGGTCACGTGCGTGCGTCCCATATAAAGAATGTCTTTGGAATCGCCTCTCACTTCCACGTCTTTTCCCTTGCCACATGAATTCCAGCTCAGAATACAAAGCATCATCAGCACCGGGAAAATGATTTTCTTTCTCATACTCTGATTTTTATAGATTTGTCAAAAGTATTCTTTTTGAAGTTTTGCCGGAACGGATACTCTGGATCTGAGAGAGTTTCTGCTCCCGCGATAATGGATGCAATGACATGAGTTGCGCCTCCCTCTGAGCTGCCATACTGTTCTGTCGGTGAAAATCGTTGATATACAATCCTTCCATTTATTAATTGTTCTGCAAATTTATCTAATATGGCAAGCCCCGCGTTTGAGAAATCCGCTTTTATTATTTCATTGATTTTATTCCAAAAAGAGGTATTGTCCATATTGTAATTTATTTTGTCGCAAATATAATCAAATAATCTGATATTCAGACCATGTTATTGTTGTAATTTTGAGAACGCAAGGCGATTTTAAATGAGAGGTAAGTGGTTTATGGCATTTGGTAAGTAATAAGAAGTCGTTCATAGGCGGAAAGTGATCCATAAATTCCGGTCTTTCTTGTTTACAAGGAGATTTTTATCTATATTTGCAGTCTGAAAACAATGTATTGTCCAGTTATAACGTAGTCGCAATGAACATCGAAGAGCTATTGTCGCAAAGAATCAATCTGCCGGAAGTCAGGCGTGTGGTCTCATGGGCCGTGGGCTCACGTGAAAACTCAGACATTCTGTGGCGGCTGGTTAATTCGTCCGACCGCAGGACAAGCGTGAATGCACTCTGGGCAATGACCCATCTGCCGGAATCCGAATGGTTGGTCTCCCTGCGCGACGACATGATCGACATGCTGATGACGGAAACAGATGCTTCGAAGAAACGCATGCTTATCCAATTGCTCAGAGAGCAGGAATATGAGGCCGACGACATCCGGACGGATTTTCTCGATTTCTGCATGTCGAAAATCAATTCCGAATGTGAGCCGTATGCTGTCAGATGTTTCAGTATTTATGCGGCATTCAAGATGTGCAGGCATTTCCCTGAGCTAATTGCTGAATTGAATGGACATCTTGAAATGATGTGCTTTCAGTCCCTTTCTCCGGGGCTAAAAAGCGCAGTGAAACAGACAAAAGCAAAAATTGCAAAACTGAAAAAACAATGATACAGATAGGAAGATATAAAATGGGGTTCGCGCCATTCTCCATGATTGTTGTGTTCATCGTGCTGAGCGTGTGTGCAGTGGTTGCGGCCTTCCATCAGGCTCGTCCAGAGTTTCCGATGCCATTGTCAAAAATCATTCTCATCAACGAAGGCATGGCCTTGCTTGCCACGCTCGTATATGGGATTCTCGCCCACTTTGCTATCGTCTTGATTGATCGTATAAAAAAAATAAAAGACGATCAATAATAGCAGTATCAAAATAATTGAAGTTTAGAGCTTTTAAAAAACATTGCTTATGAATAGATTACAATCCGCAATACTGACAGCGGCGTTTATGATGTCTACTGTTGCCGGATATGCGCAGAATAGCAATCCGGCTTTCATTGAGGTCACTGGTTCGGCGACCCTTAACATAATCCCCGACCGCATTTCAATCGAAATCGGCATGGAGGAATATTATAGGCAGAGAGCGTTTGGCGACAGCGTGATCGTCAAGTTGGCCGATATAGAAAAGGATGTCAGAAAAACGCTCCGTAAGGCCCATGTGCCCGATTCTCTCATAATAGTCTCCGACTTGGGAAACTATCGCAACCGCGATGTGTCGGTCTCTTTCCTCATGGCAAAGCGATTGTCGGCCACGGTGTCAGATTTCAGTCAGATAGAGTATATCTCCGATAAGCTCCGCCGTGAAGGAATCACCGACTTCAACATCACAAAGACCGACAACTCCGATATGTCGCAATACAACCGGCAGGGCCTTAAATCGGCTTTGGACGCTGCCCGGCAGAAAGCTGAATTCATAGCCGAAAACGAAGGCCTGACGATTGACGCGCCATATGAGATAATAGAAACGAGCAACGATCCGTCGGGCTACGGAGCTTTCAGCAATGTTGCCTACGACGGTGGCTCCGGCATGGACAACCTCCGTCGTATCGTCAGACGATACAGCGTCAAAGTCCGTTATTTTTTCTCCCTGAAATAAAAGTTCAGAATATTCCTAAACCTGGATTAGACGGCTCAAGCCGAAAACCCGGTGCATGAATTTTGAGAAAAGTGTTAAATTTGTGGCATGAAAACCGCAGATGCAATATGGATGTGCCTCCCTGAAGGGCTGGACGAGCTATTTGAGATGGTGCGCTTCGAGCGCACGGAACAGTCTTATGACATATGGCTTGACGAAAAGAAGAAACTGTCTGATGAAGACTATCGTAATCCAAATATCGTAGCGCGAGGCTATACGGATTACGTTACGATACAGGACTATCCGATGCGCGGACGGCCTGTGTTTCTTCACATGCGCAAGAACAAGTGGTGGGACAAGCAGACCAACGAAATCTTCAGCTACAATCTCGAGCTTCCCAACGATGAAGGAACACGACTCAGTGCCGAGTTCGTGGCTTTTTTAAAAGACGAAGGTGGAGACGACAGCCCTGTCGATTAAACAGATAGCGCAGATGTACTGCGTCAACGGCAAACATTTTGCCGACTTGTACCGCAATAAGATAAGCGGTTACGCCGACTGGTGCGAACAGGAGCTTGGCTGTGGGTTCTATTTCAACGCCGCTAATATCGGCCCTTACATGAGCCTTGACGAGACGTGTCTGAGCAACGGCGAGGTATGGACGTTCCTGACCAACAAGGACGGCCACGGAGGCAAGGGAACACTTGCGGCAGCCATTCCCGGCACAAAGAGTGACGAGATCATATCAATCCTCGTCAGTGCGATGGGACGCTCCGTCAGACGCAGGGTCAAGGAAGTGACCTGCGATCTTTCGCCATCAATGATGCTCATAGCCGCGGAAGTGTTTTACAACGCCCATGTGGTCAACGACCGTTTTCATGTCCAACAGGTCTATAATGAGGCCGTTGACGAAATCCGTATTGATATTCGCCGTCAGCTTATCGCAGAGGAAAACAACCGCGACAAGTCCGAACCGCCGGTAACGTACTCCAACGGAGAGACCATGCGCCAGATACTGGCCCGCAGCAAACACACTCTGATGATGTCGCAGAACAAATGGACTGACATACAGCGCCATCGCGCCAACATACTGTTCAAATACTATCCAATATTGAAGGCTGCATACAGCCTTGCGATGGAGCTGCGCAAGATTTTCAATGCTAAAATCTCACCGACAAAAGCCATGGGGCGGATGAACAAGTGGTATGAAAAGGTAATGGCTCTTGGTAACAACAACTTCCGCTCGGTAATCAAAACATTCAGGAACCACGCTCCAACCATCCTGAACTACTTCCGCCGTCGTGCGACCAATGCCTCCGCCGAGGCATTCAACTCTAAAGTCAAAATCTTTCGCTCACAAATGCGTGGTGTCCGAGACCGAGACTTCTTCATCTTCCGACTTGTCAAACTCTACGCCTAAAAATTTAACACTTCTAATTGCCCAATTTAACATATGCACCGTGCTTTCGGCTTGACCCTTAACTACTTCCGTCGTCGTGCGACCAATGCCTCCGCAGAGGCATTCAACTCTAAAGTCAAAATCTTTCGCTCACAAATGCGTGGTGTCCGGGACCGCGACTTCTTTATCTTTCGATTGGTCAAACTCTACGCCTAAAAATTTAACACTTCTAACTGCCCAATTTAACATATGCACCGCCATTTCGGCTTGACCCGATTAGACAAGAATAGGAATATTCTGAACTTTTACATATAAAAAGTAGGCACTGAAAATCATGATTTTCAGTGCCTTCTTTTAGCGGAGCAAGCGGGATTCGAACCCGCGGTACGCTTTTGGCGCACACACGCTTTCCAGGCGTGCCTCTTCAGCCACTCGAGCATCGCTCCAAGGTTGAATCTGAAACTGCGAAATAGTTGCTCAGAGCTGTTATCTTAACCCGCTTGACACTCTTTTCGTGTTTCACACCGCGAAGTTAATACTTTTATTTCATCCGACAATAATTTTATGCGATTTTTTTGTAATTTTGTGGAAAATTTGTCTGTCCCCGGTCGGTGTCTTATCATCCGCCAAGAGCTGCTTGGCTTTTCGGGTTGAAGATATACCGCAATGGGTCAGCATATTATATTGAATATGATGAAAAAATCGTCTTTGCCTACAATCTTTTGCCTGACAATGGCTTCTGTGGCTTTATCCGGTTGCGCTTCCTCCGGGTCTGATAAGGAGAAGGGTTTCCCCTCCGGTTTCGATTCTCTCGACGACGTATCGAAAGTGGCATATGTCATCGAAAACGCCACTCCGGACTCCGTCGCAAGATTCCTCTGCGAGGCCTCGCTGGGCCACGTCGCGGAAGCGCGCATCGACACGCTCGCCCTGGCCGCCGCATTTGCCTATGAGCATTACAACGACTCCGCCCTGATCGCCTTCAGTCAGGAATTTGATTCATATTCTGCCAATCTCCCTCTTGCCGACAAAATGAGGATATATTCCCTGGCCGGCACTTCCGATCCGCAGCGCCTCGGCTATGAGTTGGGTCTTGAGTACGTCAGCCATATCCGCGAGTCGAAGATGGACGTGGCCGACATAAAAAATGAGCTGGCGGCATTCAAAAAAGCTTGCGCCGACGATAGCATAACGTATGTGCGATTCCTTAAAGGTTTCAAGACTGTCCTGAAGGCTGATCACGGCAAAGACCTCCCCGAAGATATATATGAGGCATTCATAAATATAGAATAAGGCTCTACGAAAGCCTTGCAAAATCCATCCTAATGACAATGAAAAAGATATCAGAGTATGCCGCCGATGTAGAATCGGCGATAAGTTGCCTGGAATTTCCCGACAAAAAATTATCCACCCTTTATCGTCCTATTGAATACGCCCTCTCTGCCGGTGGCAAGAGAATACGCCCCGTCATCACGCTGATGGCGGCTGACGCTTTCGGTGGGAAAGCGGCCGAGGCGATGCGCTCTGCCTTGGGAATTGAGACATTCCATAATTTCACGTTGCTCCACGACGACGTGATGGACAAGTCCGACCTGAGACGCGGTCGCCCCACGGTGCATAAGAAATACGACGAGAACACCGCCATCCTTTCCGGCGACACAATGCTGACCATCGCCACTCAATGGGCGACCGACGTTGAGGGTGATATCCTTCGCGACGTGCTCGACACATTCAATGAGATGGCTATCGACGTCTATGAGGGACAACGCCTCGACATGGATTTCGAGACAAGAGACAATATTTCGCTTTCCGAATATCTTGAGATGATTGAGGGAAAAACGGGAAGCCTTCTCGGAGCGGCAGCAAAGATTGGAGCCATGATTGGCGGTGCTTCTGAGGAAGATGCTCGTCTGTTGTATGAGTTCGGGGTTATGACCGGTCTGGCTTTCCAGATTCAGGATGACTGGCTCGACACGTTTGGCGACTCCACCACTTTTGGCAAACCGATTGGTGGAGATATTCTCAACGGAAAGAAGACTTATCTCTACGTGGCTGCCCTCGAAGAGGGGGGGCAGACGGCGGAAGCGTTGCGCGTGGCATTCAACATGCCTTCAGGAGATATGAAAATCAAGGCCGTCACGAGGCTGTATGAGAAAATCGGGGTAGGGGAGAAATGCAAGAAAGCCGTGGGCTTCTACTCCTCTAAAGCCTTCAAGGCAGTCAACGCCACATCTCTTGGGGAGGAACAAAAGGATGCTTTCCGCAAACTCGCAGAGAAACTCATAGGCCGCAAAAAATGATTGACACCCACACACATCCCTACCTGCCCGAGTTCTCCAACGGTGGCGCTGATGCCGTAAGCAGGGCATTGGCGGCCGGAGTCTCGCATATGATTCTCCCTAATGTCGATGCCGACTCTGTAGTCCCGATGAAGGAGCTTCATGCGCGGTTTCCGCAGTCCACTTCAATGGCACTTGGGCTGCACCCTACTGAGGTGCGTCCCGGATGGGAGCAGATTGTGGCCTCGATGGAGGAGTCATTGCGGGCAGGTGGATTCGTGGCTGTCGGAGAGGTGGGTATCGATCTCTATTGGGACAAGACCTACAGGGAATTGCAGATAGAGGCGTTCAAACGTCAGATCAGCATTGCCGACTCTCTTCTCTTGCCCGTCATTATCCATTGCCGCGATGGCCTTGATGAGGTGCTCGGCGCGATAAGAGCTACAGCTCCGAAGGTCCGTCTGGTTTTCCATAGTTTCACGGGTTCTCCCGAAGATGTCAGGAGGATAAGGGAGGTGTGCGATCCGATGTTCGGAATCAACGGGGTGCTGACGTTCAAGAACGCTGCGCCTCTGCGGGAGGCTTTGAAAGAGATTGGTCCTGCCCGGTTGCTTCTTGAGACCGATGCCCCCTATCTTGCCCCCGTGCCCTACCGCGGACGCCGCAACGAGCCTGCCTATATAATGTCTACCCTGCAAAAGGCGGCCGAAACGCTCTCTCTCCCTGCCTCCGAACTTGAGAGGATGGTCGACGAAAACGCTAAAGCGACTTTTGGAATATGATTCTTCCGCTTGCCATAGTGACCTTCCCCCTGACTCAGCCCGTCGCTATATTCCTGCTCGTGCTGCTGATAATCCTCGTGTGTCCTATCGTGTTCAAGCGGCTTAAGATTCCACAGATAGTCGGCCTTATCCTTTCAGGCGTTGTGGTTGGCCCTTATGGATTCAATCTTCTTGCCCGCGATTCAAGCTTCGAGATATTCGGGCAGGTGGGCATTCTCTATCTGATGTTTCTTGCGGCGGTGGAGATCGATATGTTTCATCTCCGGAAGAATCTCAACAAGGGGATATTGTTCGGACTCCTGACGTTTGCCATTCCGATGCTGATCGGCATCTTCGGGAGCCGGATTGCATTTGGCTCCTCATGGGCCACGTGCATACTGATCTCCTCCATGTATGCCTCCCACACGCTCATATCCTACCCGATAGTCAGCAAGTTCGGTCTTCAGAACGAGAAGCCGGCCGTGATAGCCGTCTGCGGCACGATCGTGGCCGTCCTGCTTGCGCTTCTGACGCTCGCGGGGGTGGTCGACACGGCGGAAGGCGGATTTCAGAGCTATCGCCTTGGCCGGTTGTTCCTGCTGATGGCGGTCTTTACGGTAGTGGCGGGTTACTCTATCCGTGTCGCTACGAAATGGTTTTTCCGTACGTTCAGCGACCAGGTCAGTCAGTTCATTTATGTGTTGGCTATGGTCTTCGTCTCCTCGATGCTTGCCCAGCTCATCGGGCTTGAGGCGATACTCGGGGCTTTCTTCGCCGGATTGATGCTCAATCGGTTTATCCCTATCCGCTCCGGGCTTATGGGACGCATTCAATTCGTGGGCAACGCCATATTCATCCCTTATTTCCTGATCGGCGTGGGTATGCTCATCAACGTGCATGTCATAATCCAGGGGTGGGGCGTCGGTTGGGTGGCTCTCAACATGGTGGCTGTGGCGATGCTCTCCAAATGGCTTTCCGCATATTTCGGAGCGAGATTGTTCGGATTTGGTCCCACCGACCGCAAGATAATGTTTGGCCTTACCTCGGGAAAGGCAGCAGCCACAATCGCCGCCACCATGATCGGCTATCAGCATTCATTGCTGACGGAAGACATGATGAATGGCGCGGTGCTCATGATTCTTGCCTGCTGCATAGTCTCTACGGTGGTCACCCAGGCTGCCACCAAGCGGATGCGCATCGAGCGCACCGAGGAATCATTGCGTGCCGAAGGGGAGAGGGTGCCGGGAGAATACGCCCGTCAGCTTGTGGCCGTGGCGAATCCCGTGACGGCGGAGGGTCTGATGAAGATGGCCCTGCTCATGCGCAATCCGAGAAATCAGAATCCCGTCACGACCCTGTTCGTCAGAAACTCCGACGATGCCGGAGTGCTTGAGATGGGACGCAACGCCCTGCGTCATGCCGTGGCAGCGGCGCAGGCGGTCGATATAGAGGTGAGGGATATTGAGCGTTACGACGTCAATGTCGTGGCCGGTGTGACCAACGAGGCCAAGCAGGTCAACGCCTCCGACATAATGATCGGTCTTCACCGCAAGTCAAATATCGTCGATTCCTTCTACGGAAAGATGATCGAGCAGCTCCTGCAGGCCACCAACAAGATGATATTCATGTCGAGATGCTTCATCCCGGTCGACACCGTGGGCCGTATCGTTGTCCTTGCGCCCGACAAGGCGGAATATGAGACAGGTTTCCAGACTTGGGTGGAGCGTATAGGCAACCTTGCGGCGCAGCTTGCCTGCAAGGTCATATTCATGGCGTCCCCCGCCACGTCGGAATTCATCCGCAACGTGCTCGTGGATGAAAATTTCTCTATTCGTCATGAATACCGGGAAATCGGGGGATACGATGATTTTATAGTCCTCAGTGCCGAGATAATGGAGGAGGACCTTCTGACGGTCATTGGAGCCCGAAAAGGATCTATATCCCATAGCCAGGATTTTGAGAACCTTCCCTCTTTCCTGAGCCGTAATTTCGCACGCCATAACCTGATGGTGCTCTATCCGGAGCAATTCGGAGGATAAGGGAGGATATTTGATTGAATCTTAGAATGCTAAGAGCTTGTTTTGACATTCGGTTTTTTAGACAAACTCTAAAGTAAAATGTGGTTTGAATCTATTCTAACAATAATCCATATGAAAAAGAAAAACGCCATCCTCTATGCCCTGCCTTTGCTTCTGCTTGCGGGGTGTGGCTCCTCGGATAAGAAAAGTGTCGGGGAAAGCGACTCTGTGGCGGAGTCGGAAATAATTGAAGCTGTGGAAGCCGTGCGCAAAGCTAATTTCATCACCAAAGACAGCGTCGGAGGGATTATGGTGGGAGCTTCGGTCAACACCATCCCGGAAAGCATACCTGGCCTTTATACGTCAAGGCAGCATGGCGCGAGCCAAGACGCCGTGACGGTGTCATTCTCCGATGATTCCGGCGAACAGTTTGTCGTCTATGATTTCGGGGAAGGTAAGATAGATGTTATCAACGTAGTGGGCCCGGCTATTAAGGTTGATGCTCCGGATGGTGTGTTCGGGATTGGCGACAGTTTTGCCAATGTCCTTTCGATTCCTGGCGTGCAGGCTGAATGGATTGGCTATGACGACGGCGGAATGTGGTATTGGACGTGGGACGGCCTCTGGTTTGCTCCCTCTCAGCAAGGTCTTGGAGAGATTCTGTCGCGCAAGCTCTACGATTCGAAAGAGACTCCCTCTGCTGCCGATTTCTCCGACGACGTGAAAGTCGGATTCATCGGCACCGGTCTGCCATTCTGATTCTCCGTCGCCGGTCAGCCGATCAGGGTTCCCGTTCATTTCATCGCGTCTATCCGGGAGGCGTCGCCCACGACCCAGACGATGTCGCCTTCTCGAAGTATTGTCGAGGGCCCTGGCTGCTCGAATTCATCCTTTCCGCGCTGCACTTTCACGATCATGCTGTAGAAGTCGTTGTGAAGGTTGGTCTGCCCCAACGGCACGTCGATTATGGGCGACGTGGCGGAAAGGGTGATGCTTCTTAATGCTATCTCCGGCTGGGTCACGCTGACGGATTTGAATGCCTTTTCCGAGCTTTCGATATCGTCGTTAAGCTTCTTGATCTGTTCGTCGGTGCCGATGAGCCCGAGCACGTCTCCCGGGAAAATGCGGGCGTCAACGGAGGGGAGGGGCAGAAACATGTCGCCCCTCTGTATGCTCGACACGCTGACGCCATAGTCGCTTCTCAACCCCGAATCCTTAAGCTTGTCGCCGACAAACGGACAATACGGCCCCACCTCGATAAAGGCTTGGTGGAGGTCGCTGACAAGCTTGTTGTTGAGTCCGAGACGTGTGTTTTCGCGGATGTTGAGGTTGTTGATAAAGGTCTCCTCCATCTTGCCGTATCTCGTCAGGAGCTTCGACGACGCGAAGATCAGTATAAGCCCGAAGCATATGATTCCCGACAGCCATGCTATCCAGGAGTTGTAGGCGATCGTCATGAGATAGACGATAAAGAGGAGAGTGACGATATATCTGATGATGCGCATCGCCACGAGCGGAACGTCGTAGAAGCTCGCGGAGGCATGGAGCTTCATCCTCTCGTCAGGCTTGGTCGAGCTGAAGGAGAGGGCTATCAGGAATGGCGACATGGCGAGGAAGGTCAAGGCCGTGGCTATGCCTCTCCCGAATGTGTCGAGATAGCGGATGCACCACGGGAAAAGGAATTGCTTCGATAGGAGCACGATTGCGATAAGCACCACCGAATAAAGCAGGATTCTCCAGAGATACCGGCTGAGGATATCTTTCCATAGGCTTTTTGTCGCGCTTGAGTCGGTCACCTGTTTCGAGTATCTGTCTATAAGGAAGCCGAGGCGGGAGGGCAGATGCGATTCCACGAAACAATATGCCGGCTGCGACAGCTTTACGAAATAGGGGGTGGTGAATATGGTTATGACCGACACTGCCACGATTATAGGATAGATCGACCCCTCAAGCACTCCCAGACTCATGCCGAGCGATGCTATGATGAAGGAGAACTCTCCGATTTGAGTCAAGGTGAACCCGCTTTCGATTGCCACCTGCAGCGACTGGCCCGTCACGAGCATCCCCAACGTGCCGAAGAATATCATTCCGATGATGACCACCACAGCCAAGAGAAGTATCTCGCTCCAATACGTGGCTATCACGTTGGGATCCACCATCATGCCTACGGATATGAAGAAGATCGCCCCGAATAGGTTCTTGACCGGTTGCACCACCTTTTCCATCCTTTCCGCAGCCATCGTCCCGGCAAGGATCGAGCCCATGACAAAGGCTCCGAGCTCAAGGGAAAAGCCACACGTGACGGAGAACAGGGCCATAGAGAAGCAAAGCCCCATCGCGACAATCAGCAGGGTCTCGTCGTTGAGATACATGCGCATCTTTGTCAGAAGCGTGGGTAGCACATATACGCCGACCACAAACCATATGATCAGGAAGAAGACAAGCTTGGCGACGGAATACAGGAGGTCCATACCCTCCACGTTCCCCATGGCGAGCGAGGAGAGCAGCACGAGCATCAGCACCGCGAAAAGGTCTTCTATTATTAGCACGGCAAGCACCAGCGAGGCGAATTTCTTATGACGCATCCCAAGGTCGGTCAGCGTCTTGAGGATTATGGTGGTGCTCGACATGGAGATCATGCCTCCGAGGAAGATGCAGTTGATTGTGTTGAGGTCCAGCAGCTTCCCGACTCCGAATCCGGCGAAAGTCATGCCGCAAATGATGATCAGGGCCGTGATGACGGCCGAGGAGCCGGAATTCATCAGCTTCTTGAAACTGAATTCAAGCCCGAGCGTAAACATCAGCACGACTATTCCCAGGTCGGCCCAGAAATCGATATTCTCAAGATTGGATATCGAAGGGAGGTAGACGAATTTAGGGCTCGCGAGAAAGCCGGCGAGGATATATCCTAAGACGACGGGCTGCTTCAGCTTTTTAAAAAGCAACGTGACGATGGCCCCGAGAAGAAGGATCCATGCGAGGTCGCCTATCAGGCCGTTGGTATGCTCCTCTTCCGGGGATGCTTGAGAATCGTCGCCGTTTATTTCCGTGAATGTCCTCTCTTCTAATTGCTCCACGGTCTCCTGGCTCAGGACAGCGGTTTCGTTGGATATCGGCAGGGTCAACATTGTCTATTTTTCTTCTGTTTTGGGTATATGGGAGGAATAATGTTCCACTATGTATGTGTTGTAATAAGACAATAGCAGGGTCGTCAGAGGAAGGGCGATTATAAGCCCCATGAATCCGAGTAGCGAGCCCCAAATGGAGAGGGAAAGGAGAATGATGGCAGGGTTGAGGCCCATTGCCTTCCCCATTATTCTTGGGGTCAGCAGTAGGTCCTGGATGCATTGCACCACTATATATACGGCCATGCTCTCCCAGAAAATCACCCAAAAATCCGTCCCCGTGCTGGCCGTGCATACAAGGCATAGGAGCACGGTTATGGGCAATGAAATCAACTGCAGGTAGGGCACCATGTTGAGCATTCCGATAAAAAGGCCGAGCACTACCCCCATCGGCAGCCCGATTATCAGAAATCCTATGGAGAATAACACTCCCACAAGCATCGATATGAGGAATTGTCCGCGAAAATATCTGTTCATGGCGGTCTTTATGTCGGAGGCCACCTTGAAAATGCGGTACCTGTACCTGACGGGGGCAAGCTGGCGGAATCCGTGCATTATCCTCTCATAGTCAAGCATTATGAATATGACGTATAGTATCACGATCAGCCAGCTCAAAATGCCTAAGATGAAGGCCAGTCCCGAGCTCAGGAAGCTCCAGGATGATGTGACGGTCTTTTTCAGCAGCGCGATCCATTCCTCTCTTGATAGAAGCTTTGATATGCCGTTGAAGTCGATGTTCTCTCGAATAAATTCATGGATGGAGCTGGAGATGTAGGGGATATGTATCTGGGTCGTGGCATAGTCGCGAAGCATTTTGGTCATCTGTGTCGTCTCCGAAATCAGGTAGGGGATGAAAATGACGCAGAAGAGGGCGAGCAAAGCCGTCGCCTCAAGCAATGTCAGCAAGACCGGGACAAAGCGGGATTTCATCTTCGTCCACTTCATGTTCCATCTGACTATTGGCTCAAGCATATACGCTATCAGGCACGCTACGAGAAACGGGAGCAGCACGCCTTTCAGTGAGTCAAGAAAAAATACGAGGGCCACGATGGTGCACACCGTAAACAGTATCCTGACGACCCTGTCGAATGTAAATGGTGCCCTCTGCGGGAAATCTGATTGGTTCATTATATTGCGTAAAAAGTTCAATAGCCCATTTTAACATTAATTTCTAAACAAGCTCCATAAACAACTTCGACGTAAATTTAGCAACAATTTTGCAGGTGGCAAAAAATATGAGCCTCTTTTTCAGAAAACTTTTGTAACTTTGTGGCGGTTATATAGCTACTCTGCCGTTTCTTGCATAAGACGGCATTTCATCTAAATGATTGGCATGAAGTTTATTCGACATATATTTTCGGTGGCATTCATCTCGTTGGCTGTCATGAATGCCCTGGCCGGGGAGTCGCAGGAGGCTGTCGACCGGTTTGTGGAGGCAAGCGGAATCAACCCGGCCTCTGTGGCGGTGAAAATCATCGACCTCTCGGATGGAGAAGTCCTTGCCGCGCATAATGAAGCGCGGCCGCTCGTGCCCGCTTCCATCATGAAGTCGGTCAGCATCGCCTCCCTGCTTGATGATGCGGGGATTTCCTATCGTTATCATACTCCTGTCTTTATCGACGGCCCCGTCGACATGGGCGTTGTCCGAGGGAATCTTATCGTTCAGGGTGCCTGCGACCCTTCTCTTCATTCGCGGGAAAATCCGGGCAGCACTGATCTGGTTCTTGAAATTTGCAAAAGCCTTCGTCAGGCGGGAATCAACAAAATAGAGGGTGAAATCATTATAGATGAAGCTGAATTTGCCGGACCCTCACGCCCCGACTCTTGGATGGCGGCGGATTTCTCCAAGTCTTATGGCACGGGCTCGCATGCCTTTAATTTCGAAGACAATGCCCGAGGTCAGCGGTCGGTGGAAAATCCTAAGTCGGTGTTTGCAGGCAGGCTGAGGTCGAAGCTTCTTGAATCTAACATATATGTCGATGGCAAGGATTTGGGCGAAGGGAAACGGACGCGCCTGTTCACTCATGTCTCCGCTCCATTGGATGAGATTATGCGCTCCTGCATGATGAGAAGCGACAATCTCTATGCGGAGTCGATGCTTCGCACGTTCGGGCGTCTGAATGGTGGCGACGGTTCCACTCAGGATGCTGCCAAAAGGGAGTATGCCAAATTGGAAAAGATGGGAATGCCGCTTGAGGGGGTGGAGATTGTTGATGGTTCGGGACTTTCCCGCTCCAACCGGGTGACGGCCGACTTCATGGGCGCTGTGCTGGAGAGAATGAGCGTAAGCCCCGACTATGCATCCTTTTTTCCGCTTGCCGGGCAGGAGGGCACGTTGCGCAAGTTTCTCGCCGAGACTCCTCTCGACAGCTATATCGCAATGAAGACCGGAAGCATGAAGGGTATTCAGTGTTATGCCGGGTATAAGCTCGATGAGAACTATGCTCCAACGCATGTCGTGGTTGTCATTATGAACGACTTGAACGGCAGTCGTGACAGAGCCAAGAAAGCAGCCCAGAGAATGCTGCTCGATATTTTCAATGAAAATAATAATGAAGAAAATGAATAAGGAAGAATTGACAGGTTTGCTTGATTGCATTTACGAACTTGAGGGATTGGTGCATCTGGCTCTTTCCCGCGACGACAGTCCGGAGGCTTTGCCGGAATTGATTGCCCGCAAGGGGGAGGAGTTGTCGCAGAGGGCCTGTGGGATTGCCCGCGACACGACCACGGTTGTGGAGGTTGCCGCCCCGGCTGTTGTGAAAGAAAAAGTTGAGATTCCCGCCCCTGTTGAAGCGCAGGAAATAGTGGAGATTGCCGCCCCGGCTGTTGTGGAAGAAAAAGTTGAGACTCCCGCTCCTGTTGAAGCGCAGGAAATAGTTGAGACTCCCGCTCCTGTTGAAGCGCAGGAAATAGTTGAGATTCCCGCTCCTGTTGAAATTGAGGAGAATATAGCGGTTTCTGCTCCTGTGGTGGCAGAGAATGTGGTGGTGCCTAAGCCGGTGTCGGTAAGCCCGGAGCCGAGAGGAAAACTCGTGTTCAGTATAAACGACCGCTATAGATTCAAGTGTGAGTTGTTCAACAACTCAGACGCTGATTTCAACAATACTCTTGCCTTCGTGGCCTCTATGGAGAATTACGACGAGGCGGAGGATTATTTCCTTGGTGAGTTGCAGTGGGATCCTTCGAGCCGGGAGGTGATTGATTTTCTGGAGATACTGAAAAAATATTTTAAGGAATGAGTGGAAAGCTTTACGTCGTCCCCACTCCTGTCGGCAATCTCGACGACATGACCTTCCGTGCCGTGAAGGTGCTTCAGGAAGCCGACCTGATTCTTGCGGAAGACACCCGTACGTCGGGGGTGCTCCTCAAGCATTTCGACATACATACCCCTATGAAGAGCCATCACAAGTTTAACGAGCATGTCGAGGCTCCGCGCATTGCGGAAAGGGTGCTGGCAGGAGAGACGATAGCCCTTATTTCGGATGCGGGAACGCCGGGAATCTCCGATCCGGGGTTCATGTTGAGCCGCGAATGCCGCAGGATAGGCGCCGACGTGGAATGCTTGCCGGGCCCTACGGCATTTGTCCCGGCTCTTGTCGCCTCAGGATTGCCTTGCGACAGGTTTGTCTTCGAAGGCTTCCTCCCTCCTAAGAAGGGAAGGGCCACGCGGCTTCAGCTGCTCGCTGCCGATGCCCGCACGGTCGTAATCTACGAATCTCCCAAAAGGCTTCAGCGCACGTTGCGCCAGCTTTGCGAGTATTTCGGAAATGACAGGGAGGCCTGCGTATGTCGGGAAATCTCAAAACTTCATGAATCTTTCCACAGAGGGTCGCTTGCCGACTTGTCGGAATTTTTTACCTTGAACCAAGCGAAAGGGGAAATTGTTATAGTAGTAGGAGGAGCCAACAATTGTTCGGCGCTTCCGAAAAACGCAGACTCTATGCAAGAGGATGAAGGCGAAACAGAACTGTAAACTATAAAACTTATTTGCATCAGTTATGAAAAAATCATTAATTCTTTTTGGAGTGGGAGTATCATTATTGGTTTCTTGCTCCGGCAACACAAAAAAACTTGAGGAAGATTCTGCCCGCATAGCCGAGCTTACAGCCGAATATGCAGAGGCAAACAGTTTCAACGATTCCCTTATGCTCCTGATGGGAGATATCTACACGGGGCTCGACTCCATCAACATACAGGAGGGACTGCTCTATAGCATGGGCTCCGGTGAAAACGTCAACCGCCGTGCTGAGATTCGTCAGAATCTTGCCAACATTAAGGCTCGTCTCGCTTCCAACAAGGCTCTTCTCGACAAGATGGAAGCTCAGCTGAAGGCCAGTGGGAATGAGAACAGTGTCCTTTCAAAGACGATTGCCCAGCTTAAGGGAAGGATTGCCAAGCAGGATGAGAAAATCGCACAACTGGAATCCGACCTGACCGCTGCAAGAGTGCAGATCGACACTCTCAACAGCCAGGTGGCAAGATCGCAGGAGCAGGTGCAGGTTGAGACAAAAGCCAAAGAGGAGGCCGAGGCTGCCACGGTGGCTGTCGAGAACGCCGCCAACACCGTCTACTATGCAATCGGCACTAACAAGGAGCTGAAGAAAAACGGTCTGTTGGAAAAGAAATTCCTTGGTCAGACAAAGGTCTTGAAAGGCGACTTTAATGAGTCTTATTTCACTAAGGCCGACAAGCGTTCCCTTTCCGTTATCCCGACCGGGTCAAAGAAAGTGAAGGTCTGGACCAATATGCCGAGCGATTCCTATACGATTGAGGAAAATGCCGACAAGACCAAGACAATCAAGATCACCAATCCACAGACTTTCTGGAGTCTTTCTCCTTATCTCGTGATTCAGGTGGATTGACGGGTAGTGTGGATGCATAAAAGCCAATATATGATAGGGGGCCGACATCATGTCGGCCCCCTATCATATATTGGCTTTGTCTCCTTGCAGTTATCTTTCAATTATCAGCGGCTCTCCTGGAAGACCTATGAAATCCGAAGCCTTTTTGTCGTAGGCATACTCCTTGGCAAATACCGCAGCTTCTGCTAAGGTCTCAAATGAGCCGGCGATAACATAGAATTTTCCTTCGGGATTTTCTGCGGAAAAGGCTTTGAAGCCCTTGGAGAATAGCTCGCTTACGTGGGCGGAGCAGTTGGTAGGCATCTTGTAGGCTGCCACTGCCACGTTCCATTTATGGAAAACCTTTTCAAGCCCCCCGACAAACTTGAGGTGCTGCTTCACGACATACACGGAGTCTCCGTTCACGTCGCGTTTCGTTGGCCCGTCAAGATTCTTAAGTCCCCCCGAGGGCAGGAGAATATCCGGATCGTTTGCTGCGGCCTGTCTCTTTTGTTGGGCGGCGTCATAAGCGGCCTTGTAGTTGCTTTCTGTCGGCTTGCATGCCACAAAACTCAGCATCGAGAGGATTGTGGCGGCTAAAAAGGTTTTCTTCATAGGGTTTGCTGCTTGGTTTTATTTTATAGATTGGAGTATCCGGGTCTCCCTTGGGGTGAATACCCGGTTTTTGCTGCCCGACGGCCTAAGCTCGATGATCTCTCCGGTCACCACGTCGCGGTATACTTTCCCCTCTGGGATTATCTCTGCGTAGCGCGACATGTCGACTTCATTCTCCTTGTCGCGTCCGTTCATGACCACGATGAAGCTGTCGTCTCCGGCGCGTCGTTCATATACATACAAACCATTGTCGGGCATGAAATGTTTCATTTTCCCTTCAGCAGCGGCTTTGCTCCCTTCCCTCCATTTGTTGACGGCGGAGATATAGTCGTAGGCTTCGTTTTGAAGCTTGGTGCGCCCCTCTTTGGTGAAAGCATTGGTTTTGTCTCCCGGGAAACCGCCCGGCACGTCTTTCCTGACCATTCCGTCGCCCCCTTTGCGTGTGCCGCTCATAAGGAGTTCTGTGCCGTAGTAGATTTGTGGGATGCCCGGAGCTGTCAGCAGAAGGGTGATGGCTTGTTTCCAATGGTCGAGGGAGTCGATGTCATTCTGGATCACCCTCTCCGTGTCGTGGTTGTCAAGAAAGCGCAACACCTTCAGAGGGTCGGAATATACGTAGTCGAGGGCAAGATGGTCGTAGATTTTGTTTAATCCGTTCCATGGGTCTGTGTCTGCCGTGAAAGGGGCGAGGTCTGCCGATTTTATCATCAGCGGAAAGTCCATGACGGTCGGAAGATGGGTGTCGCCGTTGGCTTTGGAGAGGGGGGCGCCGCCTTGCCAGCGTCCCACGCCGGCTACGTCGCCAAACCAGCATTCTCCCACGATATTAAAGCCGGGATATTCCTTGAGCACGGCGTCGATCCATCCGGCCATGGCTTTCTCGTCGGCATAGGGATACGTGTCCATGCGTATCCCGTCTATTTGCGATTCCTCGATCCACCATATGGAATTCTGCGTCAGATATTTCATCAAGTGAGGATTCTTTTGGTTGAGGTCGGGCATCTCTTTCACAAACCATCCGTCAACGGATATTTTCTTGTCATAATCCGAAGAATAGGGGTCGGTCAGAGTGGAGAGCCGGTAGTTGGTCTGATGGTAATCGCCGTTGAAATTGAGCCAGTCGGAAGAGGGGAGGTCGTCAATCCAGGGGTGGGCGCTCCCGGAGTGGTTGAAAATCATGTCCATCACGGTTTTGATTCCTCTGCCGTGGAGCGAATCGATCATGACGGTATACTCTTCGTTGGTGCCGAAGCGAGGGTCGATGCGATAATAGTCGGTGGTGGCATATCCGTGATAACTGCCCCCTTCTCCGGGCATGTCGTTTTCAAGCACAGGATTGACCCATACTGCCGTCACTCCCAAAGAGTCGATATAATCGAGATGGTTCATGATTCCGGCCATGTCTCCTCCGTGCCGCATGTTGGGGTTGTTCCTGTCCACTTTTGCCTTGTGCCGCATTGACTCCACAACGTTGTTGGTGGTGTCGCCGTCGGCAAAACGGTCGGGCATAATCAGATAAAGCACGTCGGCTGCTGAAAAGCCCTGCGCTCCCTTCTGGGGGCGGCGTGGCAGCAGCTCATATTTGCGTTTGATTTTCTTTTTGCCCTCTTTCCATTCTAGAGTCATCTCGCCCGGTTTTGTGTCGGGAGAGATGTTCAGATAGATATATTGCCAATTGGGCGAGCCGTTGAGTCTTGCGACACTGTCGATGCTGACTCCCGGATAATCCACGGAAAACTGTGCGTCACGAATATCCTTGCCGTGCACTTGCAGTTGAAGGGACGAATCCTTCATCCCCGTCCACCAATGGGGAGGGTCGATTTGCTTCACATCGACTCCATAGGCCGCCGAAGCCGCCGACAGCGCGGCCATAGCAATCAAAAAAGACTTAGAATCAAACATAAGAATTTATTAGTTAAATAAAAAATTAAATTCATGGTAATCCACGGTTGCAAAGCAACCCGATGCAAAGTTAACAGATTTAAAGCAAACCTGCAATAAAAACCAACTCAAATCCCCCTCATCCAACATAGAGCGTACAGCCTCCGGCCGACAAAGTCCGCGCTCAGTCCAGCATGGAGCGCATGGCCTCCGGCCTGCGCCTACCGTCCGCGCTCAATAAGCTCGCGCCGTAGGGCGGTTCAGTGCGCGGCAATTTATTGCCGCGTCGAGTCCGCGCTCAAAAAAAGTAAAATTATTTCGCTCGTTTTCCTCAAAATAACAATAGCCCCCGAAAATAAGGCAGTAACTTTGCCCCCGGAAACAGGAAAGAAGAGTCTTTCCCCGGCACGCAGCCCACGTCCCGAACGCCTTCCCCGAAAAGGAAGGGTCTCTCCCGTCCGGCGTCTGAAGAGAGCATCCTCGATGGTTCGAGGTATGGTTCAGGAAAAAGAGGGCGAGGTAAAAATAGTCGGACAGCCAAGGATTCCGCCCCGACCCCATCGGAAGGGCCGGGAGTAAAAATCCAAGGTCACTGTCCTTCGGCGCACAGAACATCCAAGGCCTTTGTCCGTTTGTCCCAACCGGCGTCACCTCCCCCTCCCGGCCCATCGTCAAGGCGAAGGCGACAAAGCCACTCAACCGTCCCCGGCCCGGCACAGACGCAAAAAGCCGTCCCGACTGACTGCCGCCATGGAGGCCCTGAGAAGCCCCCATTACGAGAACATTGACATTCTGCAACACCCGTCAGCGACTCTACCGCGTCCGCGCTAAGTCCAGCATGGAGCGCATGGCCTCCGGCCTGCGCACAACCGAGTCCGCGCTCAGTCCAATCCGAGTCCAACCTGACGGAAGTCATCCGACGAAACCGAAGCAAAAACAAGTGCCGTCACGTCCGGGAGCGATGCCCCAGCATCCCCCGTTTCGTCCGTCACGAATTTTTGATGGCAGTGATGCCCCACGACCGGCAGCCACGCGTGGCTGTCGCCACCACTCCCAAAGAGGTCGCTTCATCAGGTTTCGTGCATGAAAAAGGATTCCACCAAACCCGGCATGGCGACAGCCCTCCGAACCTGCCCCGTGACACCATGCCGCGTCCAACATGGAGCGCACGGCCTCCGGCCTGCGACTACCGTCCGACCGAGTCCGCGCCAAGTCCAGCATGGAGCGCATGGCCTCCCGGCCTGCGGTGCTCAAGTCCGGCCCGAGTCTATCCCAAAGCCCCGTGATTTTAATATTTACTTAAATATTAGCGGTTTATTAATTTTCAGAATCACGTGATTTTCGTGGTTATTCACGTGGTTTCCGTAGTTTGAACCTACCGAGTCCGCGCTCAGCCCAATTGTGCATCGTGCATCATGCATCGTGAATCCTCAAGTAATCTGTTAGCCGTCATAACGATCAGGCGGCACTTCCACGGATGGCTATAACTACGGTAGGCCGTAGTTATTAAAGAAAACCCAAGAAAGGGCCATGCAAACTGTCTGACAAACTGTTTGCATGGCCCTTTCTTTTTGTTTGCTCACACTCCTCATCAAGTCCATCACTCCCGGATATCATGTCCCTCGGCAATTCCCTTATCGGCTGCGAGGCTAACATAAAAATATATTGAATTATGCGAAAAAACAGTGACTTATTTTGCCACTTGCGAAATAACTATTAACTTTGCAGTGATTTTGCTTTGGCCATTTTTTTTCAAGACTTACCTATGAAAGTTTCTCTCTGAAAGAGCTTGCCTTGGCACAACAGGAGTCATTCCACTTTTTTTGCGGACGTGAGAACTGCAATCTTTCTTATAAGGCTGAATCCTCACTACGCAGATCGCAACTTCATTTGCGTAAAAAGTTAAAACAACTTCATATAATTCGATAATACAGAATCATTAGGTTATAAGGTATGAAAATCAGGCGAGTTTTATTGTCACTGTTTATGGCATGCGCCCTTATGGCTTCGGCTTTGACCGACCAGGAAGTTATAAACTATATCAAGCAACAGTCGGCTGCCGGCAAGACCGATAAGCAAATCGGGCAGGAGCTTATGGCGAAAGGCGTCACGCCTGAGCAGGCCAAGCGCATCAAGGCAAAATTCGAATCTCAACAGACTACGGAGAAGCAAGTCGTCAATCAAGGCGTGGGAGCAGCCAACGCCGAACGCCGTCACGACGCTTCGAACGATGTCAGCGATGCCGCTATGGACGATATAAGCCGCGAAGTCGACAAAGGTGGCGACAATAAAGTCTCCGCTCGCCATATATATGGTCATGACGTATTCAATTCCCGTTCACTGACCTTTGAGCCAAGCGAAAATCTAGCAACTCCACAGAACTACCGTCTCGGCCCCGGCGACGAAGTAATAATCGATATATGGGGCACTTCGGAAGACCATCTCCGTCAGACAATCTCCCCTGAAGGAAGCATCATGATTTCTCAGATCGGCCCGGTCTATCTCAACGGTATGACTATAGCCGACGCCAACAAACATATCAAGAACTCATTCTCCAGAAAATATGCCGGAATGGATGAGGCAGAGACCGACATTCAGGTGACTCTCGGACAGGTGCGCACAATTCAGGTGGATATCCTCGGAGAGGTGGCAACGCCGGGCACGTTCCGTATGTCGCCATTCTCAAGCGTCTTCCACGCTCTCTACAGGGCCGGAGGCATCAACGACATAGGTTCGCTTAGAAATATCCAGGTGCTTCGCAATAATAAAAAGATTGCCGGCGTGGATATATATGAATATCTCTTCGATGGCAAGACCAAAGGCAACATCCGTCTGCAAGAGGGCGATGTCATTATTGTGCCCCCTTACGACCGTCTTGTCAGCATCGACGGCAACGTGAAGCGTCCGATGTATTACGAGATAAAACCCGACGAGACCATCAAATCCCTTCTCGACTATGCCGGTGGTTTCACTGGCGGTGCCTATTCCGGAATGGTCAGATTGGCCCGCCAGAGCGGTACGGAGAACGAACTCTACAACATCGACCGTGGAGAATTCGCTTCATATCGTCTGCAGGATGGCGACATTATCACCGTCGGGACAATCCTCGACCGTTATGCCAACCGCGTAGAGCTTAAAGGCGCAGTTTACCGTCCCGGTATGTTTGCCATCGGAAATGGGCTTACGACCGTAGGCGACCTTATCCGCAAGGCCGACGGCGTGACCGATGACGCTTATACCGACAGGGTGCTCCTTTATCGTGAAGGCCCCGATCTCCAGCTTGAGGTGATGGCTCTCGACCTTAAGGATATCCTCGCCGGAGCCGCTCCCGACGTAACCTTGAAACGCAATGACCTCATCGTCATTTCCAGCATCCACGAACTTGAGGAACGCGGCGCGCTGACTATAGCAGGTCAGGTGGCCCGTCCGGGCACATATCCATATGCCGACAACACAACTCTCGAAGACTTGATTATGCAGGCCGGCGGTCTGCTCGAAGGCGCTTCCACGGCTCGTGTCGACGTATCCCGCCGAATCGTGGATCCGGCTGCGACAGAGGCAACCCAGCAGATCTCAAAGATATATCAGCTGACTATCAAAAACGGCCTTGCCATGGGAGAGGGTCATGGTTTCCTTCTGAAGCCTTTCGACCGCGTGGAAATCCGCAAGAGCCCGGGTTATGCCGCTCAGGAGACAGTCTCCATCAACGGAGAAGTGCTCTTTGATGGCGAATATACTCTTGAGAAACGTAATGAAAGAGTGTCTGACCTTGTGCGCAGGGCCGGAGGTATTATAGATGGTGCATACGTGAAAGGAGCCCATCTTGAGCGTAGGCTCAGTGAGTCGGAATATCTTGCAAGACGCGAGGCTCTTCGTCTGGCAATGTCCAACAGCCAGGCAGGGCAGGGCGACTCTATCGCCTTGAGCAAGATTGAGGTGTCGCCGACCTATAGCGTCGGAATCGATCTTGAAAAGGCTATCTCAAATCCCGGGACTCACTATGACCTCGTGCTTCAACCCGGCGACCGCCTTTACATACCCGAGGAGCAAAGCACGGTCAAGATCTCCGGCGACGTGATGTTCCCGAATGCTGTAGTATATGAGCCGGGAAAGAAGCTCAGCTATTATATCGACCAGGCGGGTGGATATGGTCAGCGTGCCAAGAAAGGGAAAGCATTCATCGTTTATCTCAACGGCACAGTGGCAAAAGCAAAACGCAACACGCCGATTGAACCCGGTTGCCAGATTATTGTGCCTTCCAAATCCAATACAGGCGGCACCGACTGGACGAAGATTCTGGCGTTTGCGACAAGCTTCTCCTCCGTGGCCACAATGGCGGCTACCATCACCAATATCTTTAAGTAAGTATTAAGGATAAAGTATCAAGCATTAAGGATAAAATATTAAGGATTTGGTTATAGAAAAACAGAATCCGGCCTATAGAAGAACTTTTTTGAATAAATGGAAGACAACGATATAAGGAAAAATCATGAAGAAGAGGAGAAGGAGATCGACCTTCTTGAACTTGCTTCAAAATTGTGGGCCCAGAGGAAGAAGCTTGCGATTTGGTCGGTGTGCGGCGCGGTGGTCGGTTTGGTAATCGCCTTCAGCATTCCGAAGGAATACTCCACCTCCGTGAAGCTCTCTCCGGAAATCACAGATGCAAAGGTCAGCGGCGGCAGCCTCGGGGCTCTCGCTTCGATGGCGGGCCTGTCAGCGGGTAACGCGTCAGGAGCTGACGCGGTGTATCCTCAGCTTTATCCCGACGTGGTCAGCTCGGTTCCCTTCACGACAAGTCTTTTCGACGTGGAAGTGCAGACCAAGGAGGATGGCAACATCATGACAGTGCGCCAGTTTCTTGAAGAGGAGACTTCCGCGCCTTGGTGGAGTGCCGTCTTAGGTGTGCCGGGTAAGCTGATCGGGCTTTTAAAGACGAAGGAGGAAGTTCCCGGCGACCATAAGCTCGATAATTTCCAGTTGACCCTTGATGAGAGCCAGCTCGTGGAAGCCCTCAACAGAAGAGTCAGTGCTTCAGTCGACCAGAAGACCAGTGTCGTCACCATCGACGTGACGATGCAGGATCCCCTTGTATCTGCTATCCTTGCAGATACGGTGGTGGCCCGTCTGCAGGAATATATCACGGATTATCGTACGAACAAGGCTCGTAATGACCTTAAGTATGCCGAAAAACTGAATGAGGAGGCTAAAAACAATTACTATAAGGCCCAGCAACGGTATGCCGATTATCTCGACCGCAACCAGAGTCTTGCTTTCCATTCCGCACAGACCATGCGCGACCGTCTTGAGAACGAGGCGACACTTGCTTTCAATCTCTACAACCAGACGGCCCAGCAAGTGCAGAAGGCTCAGGCAAAGGTGCAGGAAAACACGCCTGTATATGCGGTCGTGACTCCGGCCACGGTGCCTGTGAAAGCATCAAGCCCCAAGAAATTCATGATTCTCGCAGGCTTCACTTTCCTTGCTTTCGTGGCTTGTGCAGCCTGGATTCTCTTCATTGCCCCTCTGATTATGGAGAGAAAGAAGATAGGAATGGAGCAGGGCAAATTATCATCCGGCTCCCCTAAAGAATTGCCTAAAGATTAACGGAATATGAACATACTCTCTCGCGTAGTAGTTTGCATGGCGTCTGTCTGTGGCTTGTGTGTATCTTCACAAGCCCAGACAGACATCTTTTCTTATATCATCTCTGAGTCTGGAAAAAACGTTGCGACATCCGAGTCCGGCAGCAGGGAATGGCTTGGAGCATTGACAGAGATTGCGACACAGCCGGGAGCCGAATCGACATCGGGAGATGAGGGAGTGCTCGGTGCGCTCGGGGCAGTGGCCGATCCCTTTGGAATAGGTTCATCCCTGTCGTATGTCGGAGAGCAGGGAGCTGACGGCAATTCTGTAGTTTCTCCGATAAATTCCCTCAACTATGTTTCGCTTGCATTTTCGGCCGGCGGATTTTATCAGAACGGATTCGTTGGACAGCCTTCCGCAGAATTTTATTCGGGAGTGAATCGCCATCCCGGCTTCCAAGGTTCGCTTTATACTCCGGAATGGGGGAGGATAACCTCCGAATTCGGCTACCGCGCTAAATACGGACGTCTTCATAAAGGGATAGATATCGCGATGGAGCAAGGCGACACTGTGCGTTCCGCCCTTGCCGGCTATATTGAAAGAGTAGGGTATGAAAGGAATGGATACGGACATTACGTGGTGGTGCGCCATGACAATGGCATGGAGACCCGCTATGCCCATCTTACGCTCTCGCTCGTCGGAAAGGGAGACAAGGTGGCGGCCGGGCAGCCGATTGCGCTTAGCGGCAACACCGGACGCTCCACCGGCCCGCATCTGCATTTCGAGACAAGATACATGGGGACGGCTCTCGACCCGCGCACCGTGTTTGACTTTTCCTCCGGATTTGCCAAAGGCTACAGGAATATGGTGGCTGAAAAAGCCAAGGAGAAACAAAGGGTAATCGCGACGGGATTCAATGGGGCAAGAATGTCGCTTGAAGATAAGAAAACCTACATTGTCCGTCCGGGCGACACCGTCGCAGAGATAGCCGAAAGGGCAGGCATCACTACATTGCGTTTGTGTCAACTGAACTTCATAACCGAAGAGACACAGCTGAAGTCGGGGACGATGTTGAAACTACGTTAGAAGAGTCATGCTCCCGGTTGATTGTAAATTGCGCTCTATGGGAGCAGGCAGAATATAAAGCAACGGCAATGAACGAATAGATTGTAGAGACGTTGTTATTATAAAGGGCGTTTATTCCCTGTTCTGTTGGACATGACGATTGGCGTCCTCAACTATTATAATTCCACGTTATGTTCCACGACATTCTATTCTTTCTTGTAGGGCTGGCACTATTTTATGTCTGCTCAGTATGGTGGCACGCCGCATAGGAAGATGGGCGGGTGGAATCCTCGTGGCTCTGTACGTCGCATATTTAATAAAACTGATCTTGCAATTTTAGGTTGCGGTGCCGGCGGGGTTTGGGTTTGGGTCGCTTTATTTCAGGATCAAGTCTTAGAGTCACGATTCCGAACATCCCTTTTTCAGCGTTCAGGATGACGGTGTCTCCCTTATGGGAGTATATATATCTTTCGACGTTAACGGAAAAGTCTTTTTTTACGCTGTCGGGAAGCCTGACCTCAATTTCGTAGACCTTATAAGGCTCACCCTGCGTCGTGTATCGGCGTCCCACTCTTTTCGAATGATGACGGGTCTTCGATATCTTCTTTTCAACAGTTGCCTTGATTTGATATCTTGTGCCCTCCTGGGGAAAAGCAAAGTTGAGAGCATAGATAGAGAATGAAAAGGCCGATGAAAATACAATCAAATGGCATATGAAATTGGGCAGGAAATTCTCTGAGCGAGTCAGCCATTTCCACATCCTGTAGAGAGGAATCGCCGATATCGCCGCGAGAATCACGGCAATGGCAATGGGTATAGATGGAGAGGCCAACGTGGAGGCTGAAAGAGAGACGGTCCCCGCAATCATCATGATGCAAAGAAAAAGAATCACGCATCCTAAGAAAGTTCTCCAAGAATCTTTACAGATTGATTTCGTCATATGAAGAAAAATTTGTAATTTTGTAATGAGATTCAATCGGCAACAGAGTTGGTGGTCAAGTCAATCCGGATAATATGTAGTCTTGTTTTGCATACCACGTTCGATGATGTGAAAAACCGTACACTCAATAACTTGATCCAACGACCTTGTCATGCCTGAGAGGATTGATTAGTTTGACCTATTTGTCAGTCACGATTTATAATCGCAAAATTACAATAAAAAAACATCAATGAAAAGAGTAATCTTAAGAATTGTCATGGCGGTCGCTCTGATAGGGACCGCGACTCCTGCTTTTGCTCAGTTTAATCTGAAAAAAGCTATAGGCGGAGCCACAAAAGCAGTGCAGGCATTCACGCTGACCGATGCGCAGATGGCAGCCTACGTAAAGGAGTCGGTCGACTGGATGGATAAGAACAATCCGGTGCTTCCGGAAGACGACCCCTACACACAGCGTCTGCGCAAACTGACTGAGGGCATCACCGATGCCGACGGGATTCCATTGAATTTCAAGGTCTACAACGTGATCGATGTGAATGCATTCGCATGTCCTGACGGCAGCGTAAGGGTGTTCTCCTCTCTTATGGACATCATGGATGATGACGAATTGATGGGAGTGATCGGTCATGAGATCGGCCACGTCCTCAAGCATCACTCAAAAAACGCTTTTAAGAACGAGCTCTTTACAGGGGCGTTGAAAGACGCCATTGCCTCCACCGGCGGAAAAGCCGCAGCCTTGACAGAATCGCAGCTCGGCTCTCTCGGCCAGTCGCTTCTCAACGCCAAATATTCTCAGAAGCAGGAGAAAGAGGCCGACGACTGCGGCTATGATTTCCTCGTCTCAAAAGGCCGCAATCCCTGGGGAATCGTCAAGTCGTTTGAAAAGCTGCAAAGCCTTGAGGGTGATGCCGCTCAGCAAAGCTACATTCAAAAGATGTTTTCTTCGCATCCCGACACCAAGAAGCGTATCGAGGCAATGACGAAGAGATGTCAGGCTGACGGCTACACGCGTCCGTAAGCCATCAAAAGCGCAAACAACCACGATAAGGGCGGCGACAATCTGATTGTCGCCGCCCTTATCGTGGTTGTTTGCGGATATGCGGTCGTCAGGACCGAAGCTGAAAAGTCATCAATACATTGGCTTGAAGGGGTCGCTTTTTTTCAGGACTGCGTTGGCTTCGCCTACGAGCAGGGTTTCCTTAGAAGTGTCGAGCTTCATGACAGAGGCTCCCGGACGCAGATCGCATTTCGTGAGGTCGATGAAATAATAGCCCATGTTGGTCACAATATCGAAATAGTAGCGACGGTATTTCAAATCAGCGAAAGAGCGCCACTGAGTAGACGAGACGTTGGGTTCACCCTGGATTTGATACGTATAGGGCACGCTGGCGTTGACAAGGATGCTCCTCGTGATGCTGACGCCAAGGAACGGGTCGGCAGTCTTCTCAACATGATGTGCGAAATAGTTGGCGCGAACGCAGCGGTCGGGACTGCTGACCGTGCCCGGTAGCATATGCTGTCCCCCGATTTTGTTCCAGTAGTTGAGGATGGCAGTCATTGCCGGCCAGTTGGGATCGTTTGTCATGGCCTGGAAGTCTTCCATGTCGTAGGTCCTGATCTCTCCATGGTCGAATTCAATTATCGCAGATTTCCCGGAGGCGTCGGTTATTCCCCAATGAAGGGCGGAGACAGTGCCGCCATCGAAAGTGGCGCCTCCGATAGAGAAGTCATGCTTCTTAAGCACGGCCACAGCCTCATCCGTGGTGGCATTCATGTCGAGTAGCCAAGCCACGAACATGGCAAGCGACATGGGAGGCCTTTTTTCTGTCTCGGAATTATTATACACTGTCCCTTTGCAAAAGAGGCCGTTGACCACGAGTCCTTTCTCGTTCATTCCTTCCGTGACTCCTCCGTCGTAGCCCACGGCATAGACTGCGCCATATTTGGAAGTCCAGGACACGGCCCCGGGTTTGTCGGACCCCACTTTCTGAATACCCGCCGGATAGACATAAAGATTCGTAGGTATGGGTGTTTTCCAATCAAGCGACCTCCCCACGACATAGAGAGAGTCGATCCCTTTGTATAATACGCGTGAACAAGCCTCGGAATTGGGAGAGAAAAAAGCCGCAATCCCGAGCGCGGATGCCACGGCTATGGATTTAAGTGTGTTCATAGTGTTGTGTTATATGATGTGTGTTTATCATACTTACAACAATCCAACACCCCAATAGGTTGTCAATCCAAGTCGATAAATGTTTTTGTCCCGGTTATGGGAGCTGCCACAAGGCGATTGAAAATTGCGTCAAGAGTGCCCGCCTTCTCATAAGGATTCAGGCCGGATACTTCCGAAATCGTTTTCCTGAAATCAGGATCGAGAGCCTTTTCAAGACCTTTGACTATTGAAGCATGATCAGCGGCAACGTCGATTACAGATGCTCCTCTCGCTCTCCCTTTTTGACGGTCGCCGATGTTGAGGGTAGGTATGCCGAACGAAGGGGCCTCTATCAGCCCGCTTGAGGAATTTCCCACTATGGCGTGTGCGTTCTTCATGACAGAATAAAACCTGCGTCGGCCAAGGGATTCCACGGCTCTTACACTCCCGCTTCTTTCGGCGGCCCATCGGGAAATCATGTGCGCCACCTTGCGTCCGCCCGTGTCGGAATTGGGCATCGTGAAAACCACTTTGTAGCCTTTCTCTATGATTGTATTGAGGGCCGACAGCAGGTTGGCGGTCTGTCGTTCCTCCTCTCCGGGCTGAGTGGTGGTGGGATGGAAAGTCGCCACGACATATTTATCTCCCAAATGGAACCCGATTGAATCCTCCACTTCGCTGAGGGAAAGGAATTGCTCGTTGCGGATATTGTCCACTCCGAGTGAGCCTACATGCCAGATTCTATCCGGAGCCTCGCCCATCTGCAGGATTCTCCGTGCATAGAGTTCGGTGGAGGTGAAGTGCAGCCACGACAGTTTAGTGATGGCATGGCGGATAGAATCGTCGTACGCACCTTCCGTGGTTTCTCCTCCATAGAGATGCGCGACAGGGATTCGGAATATAAGAGCAGCAGAGGCAGCCGCGAGCATCTCATATCTGTCGCCGAGAATCACAATAAGATCGGGGCGCAGCCTTGCCAAAGCATCGGCAAGACCGATTTGCGTAAGTCCCATCGATTTTATGGTGGCGGAGGGAGTATCGGCCGACAGAAGAGACTCCACGCGGGCATCGATTCTGAAACCGTCGGCCTCAATTTCATTGGCCGTCATGCCGAACTCCGGCGAGAGATGCATGTTGGTGGCCACGACCTGCAATTCGCATTCCGTTGAATCCTTCACCCTTCGCATAAGCGGGGCCATTATTCCATAGTCGGCACGTGTGCCCGTGATGAAGCATATCTTTCTCATAAATTCAAACACACTCTTAGATTTCAATTTGTTCGTCGGGGAGGAACTTCCTCAGGGCTTTCCTTCCCAGGATGTCGTCCCAAAGCATGGGCGACAATCCGTCGCCCGGACGCTTCACGGTCAGATTCTCCTCGGAGAATGTCTCTCCCGCTTCTATTTCGCGGGCGGCAACGATGCTTTTACGGGCCACGGCCATGTTTTTACGTTCCGACTCAGTAACCCTTTTCACGCCCGAGCCAATAGCTACGGCAACGTTTCTTATGGCCGCCACCATCTCAGCCAATTCATCGGGTTGGAGCGAGGCGACATGGTCTGGGCCGGGTAGCGATCTGGAGAGCGTGAAATGTTTCTCTATCACGCATGCCCCCAATGCCGTGGCCGCAATCGCCACTTCCGTGCCTTTGGTGTGGTCGGAATAGCCTGTGGGAAGACCGAAAGTATCCCTTAAGACAGTCATGGCCCTAAGATTTACATCCTGAAAAGGGGTGGGGTATTCCGTATTGCAGTGGAGCAATATTATGTCGCGGTCGGTATATCCTTTGCCGTAGAACACGCTTAAGGCCGACTCTATGTCTCCCAATCGCGACATGCCTGTAGACATGATGACGGGAAGGCCCGTGTCAGCCACATTCTTGAGGTAGGGAAGATTGGAAATTTCTCCAGATGGAATCTTCATATAGTCCAAGCCCATAGAGGAGAGGAAATCGATACTCTCGGCATCGAAAGGCGTGGAAAGAAACCCAATTCCTTTTTTGTCGCAATATTCCTTCAGCATCTTGAAATCATCAAACCCCAGTTCAAGGCTCCTGAGCATGTCGAGTTGAGAGAGAGCATTGCAGTTGGTCTTCTGATATTCGGCGGCGGGACCTAACGAAGTGACGAGAGACTCTGCTTTGAACGTCTGGAATTTTACGTAGTCGGCGCCTGCCTCGGCGGCGGCGTCGACGAGACGGCGAGTCATTTCGGAGGAACCATTGTGGTTGACTCCTGCTTCCGCAATAATTATCGGAGTGCAAGGGTGATTTTTCATGTCAATATGGGTGTTCACTTTACAGGATGAAATCTTAATGGGATGCCGTGGTAGATGCCAGGTTCTGTCAGGTCGCGATCTATGATCGCCCCCATGCCTACGGAAATGTTGTCGGTGATTGTCACTCCGTTTTTGATTCTTGTCCCAAGGCCGATGAAGCAATTCTCCCCGATTTTGACGTTGCCTCCCATCACAGCCCCAGGGCCGATGAAAGAGTTTGATCCGATAACGCAGTCGTGCTCGACAATCGCTCCGGTATTGACCACGACGTTGCGGCCGAGATGCGCCCGGTTGATGACAGCATTGTTGAGCACAGCGCTTCCCTCGCCGACAGATGAATTTCTTGTGACCAATGCCGAAGGGGCGACTATTGATGCGAACCCTACGCCCATCTCCTCAAACTTATCGATCAGCAGGCGACGTTTCTTCATAAGAGGCAGACCGGCATATACAAAAGCAATATGAAAAAGATGGTCGTTCTTGAATGATGGCGCATCGGAGTCAGTGCCGAGCCATTCCACAGTCATTGACTGCGAAGGGGCAAGGGATAGATACCCGGCCACGTTTTCAGCCCGGGGGAGAGCCTCAAGAAGAGAGAGAGCGTGGCCTCCACCTCCTACAAGTATTATTTTTTTCTCCATAATGGATTTCTTGATTTTTTACGATTACTGACGATATTGTCAGGCAACGCTGCGCTACGGCCTAATTGTTGGATTTTGCTTCCTCCAGCTCTTGTCGGAGCCGTTGCGGCACGCGCAGATACTCCGGCGCCACATGGCAAAACTTCATTATCTTTTCTATCCGAGGCTGAAGCTTCACGAGATTATCCGTGGCCGCCAGATAGTCGGCCGCCTTTCGGAAAAGAGACACGACAGAATTCCAGGCCGTCTCACGAATGATTCTCCTATTGCATAGCCAAGAGAGAATGACCTCGACATGAAACAGATAAAGGTCGGCCATATATTCCGAATCTGTCTGGAGTTTGAGAAAATCCGCCACAATGTCGGATGCGTCTTTCGCCCTGACCTTTGCCCGGATGTGTCCCTGGGGGGTATAGAAGACTTTGAGCACGGCCTTTTTCGCGTTTTCGACAGCCTTTGCGGCATCCGGATCCATATAGAACTCCAGATATTCTTTTGCCGCCTTGCGGGCATCGTAAAGGTCGAGAACTACCTGCACGATTTGCTCGTGGGGCAGAGTCTGAAGATATTTTTTTAATTGGGCTTTGCTCATAGAGGTTTGTTCGCGGAAAGTTGCCAGAAAGCCACGGCGGAAGCAGCGGCCACATTAAGGGAGTCAACGCCATGCGACATCGGAATGCGTGCCGTGAAATCGGCTTTTGCAATCACGTCTTTTGCAAGACCGTCGCCCTCCGTGCCGAGAATCATCGCCATCCTGTCGATGCCGGCAAGGGCAGGGTCGTCGATAGAAACGGAATCGTCGGACAAGGCAAGGGCCATGGTCTTGAATCCCAATTCTTTCAAAGATTCGATGGGCTTATGAATGTAGGCCCAGGGAAGGAGAAACACGCTTCCCATGGAGACCCTGACGGCCCGACGGTTGAAGGGGTCGCAGGAGGTAGGGGTCAGCAGGGCGGCGTCAATACCAAGAGCTGCGGCCGAGCGGAAGATGGCTCCGATATTGGTCGTGTCGCAGACACCGTCGATGACGACAATCCTTTTCGCGTCGCGACAAACCTCCTCCACGCTTTTGGGAGCAGGCCGCCGCATGGCGCAAAGCACACCACGCGTCAGCGTGTAGCCTGTCAGTTGGCTCAGCACTTTCCGGGGCCCCGTGTAGACGGGAATCCCCTCACAGCGATCGATTATTGCGGCGGCATCGCCGTGGATATGCTTTTCTTCGCAGAGCAATGCCAGAGGCTCATATCCGGCATCCAATGCCACGCCAATCACTTTGGGGCTTTCCGCAATCAGAATCCCCTTTTCCGGCTCAAGCTTATTGCGGAGAGAGGCCTCGGTCAGCGAAGAGAAAATCTCCACTCCCGGATGGCCCAACGTTTCGATTTCGATGAAATTCATATGCAAAATTAATAAATTTCTTTACAACATAGCATCAATATCTCATAGATTCAATGCCGAAATGACATTTTTTTCGAGCCGTATAAAGCTTGGTTATAGAATAATTGCTAAATTTGCATAAAATTACCTACCACCTACAATGAAGCAACCTATAAAAAAATATATCGGCAAGTCGGTCGCCTGCTTGGCTTTCGCGGCCTCACTTCTGATTGGCTCTGCCACGTGCGGAGCATATGAGACACGAATCCATTGCAGCGAAGACACCTTGAAGATCGGCCAGTTGCTGAAGCCATTGGCTGAAAGCACGGCTTCGCTTGGCGACAGGATCGTCATGGCGGCGCATATGCTTGAGGGAGTGCCGTTAGGCCAGCCTTCCGACAATGATTCAGTGGGGACAATAGTGGTGAATCTCCATGAGTTTGACAGGATGGGATTCGCCAACACGGTGCTTGCCCTGGCTGAGACAAGCCGACAGAAATTGCCGGTCGTGAAGGAGTATGAACGGCAATATGAATCCTACAGCCGCCGCAAGGGGGAAGACGATGGATTCGCAAGCCAGCTTATCTACGTGTCGGACTGGATCGTGGACAATGTCTATCGCGGACATCTGAAGGATATGACCGAGTATCTCGGCGGGGGAGGCTTCAAGACGAAGACCCTCGACCATCTGACTCGCCACAGAGACGATTACCCGGCGATGAAGAATTCCGACACCTATGACAAGGTCCGCATGATGGAGATGGGCTATCGCAGCCACCGCATTCCACATATGAAAAAGCAGAGCGCGTCGAACAAGCCTTTTCATGAACTTCTGCGCAATGGCGACATTATCGTCATGCTCTCCAATGAGATCGATTTCGACCTTTATGACATAGGATTCGTGGAGATGAAAGACGGGGAACCTTATCTTATACATATATCCCACACGGATGGCAAGGTCGTGGCCGATCCGTTTCCATTGTCGCGCCTTTTCAAGATAGAGGGACAGCATTTCTATGGCTATCGCTGGCTACGTCCCCAGGAATAGCGTTTGCCGAGTTATGGGTCAAACAAGATAAGATTTGATTGGTCAATTCAGGAAAAATGATAATAAAAATGGGGTAAAACAGCAGGGCAGACGCATCTTAAATAAACTTAACGGCTATTGTCCAATTTAAATCGGTCTATATCCGTTGTTGAGATATGACGAACACCAATACCCCAATAGCATTCTTCTCTTCAGTGACAGATCCCAGAGTCCTTCGGACGCAAAAACACAGTCTTGAATCCATCCTGTTTATATCGCTTTGCGCAGTCATCTGCGGAGCTGAAGGCTGGAATGAGATAGAGGACTACGGCAACGCCAAGATTGACTGGCTTGAGAAATTCCTCCACCTGCCTAACGGGATACCGTCGCACGACACTTTCAACCGGGTAATCAGCATGTTGGATCCCAAGGAATTGAACGGTTCCTTTGTCGCATGGACCAGGAGCATAGCAGAATTGACGGACGGCGAAGTGGTTGCCATAGACGGCAAATGTATGCGCGGGAGCAGCGATGACGGCACCGGCACATACACCCACCTTGTAAGCGCGTGGGCATCGGCCAACAACCTGTTGCTCGCGCAGGAAAAGGTCGCCGGAAAGAGCAACGAGATTACAGCCATACCCAGGCTGCTGCGCATCCTTGAGCTAAAGAACTGCATAGTCACGATCGATGCCATGGGCTGCCAGACGGAGATTGCCAGGACAATAATAGAGCGCGGAGCCGATTATATCCTCGCTTTGAAGGGGAATCAGCCTGAAATGCTCGACCGTGTCAGCGGTTCTTTCACATATATTAAGCCTTCATCGGATCACACCATGGAGGGCAAGGCTCATGGACGGGAGGAGACAAGAACCTGTTCGGTCATAACAAACCTCGACAACATTATCGACAAAGACAAATGGGCAGGTCTTAAAAGCATCGTGAAAATAGAATCCCGGACACGCGATGTGAAGTCAGGGCAGATCCATAAGGAGACCAGATATTACCTGTCGAGCCTTGAAGCTGACGCTCAATATATTAATCATTCGATAAGGACACACTGGAGCGTTGAGAATCAACTGCACTGGACATTGGATGTCGCTTTCGGCGATGATGCCTCGCGTAAACAAAAGGATAATGCCGCTCAGAATTTTTCTCTGCTTAACCGCATTGGATTGAATATAATCAAGAACGCAAAGGTATCCTCGATGGGGGTAAAAGGCCATAGGAAGAGAGCCGGATGGGACAACGACTATCTACTTTATGCCTTAAAAAGTTTTGATTTTGTAAAAAATTAAGATGCGTCAGCCGTGGGTAAAACAGTCTTGGGTGTTGTGTATGTGCTTGCAAATTGCTAAATTTGCGCAGACTTCGGGTAAGGAGCCGGTTGGTTGTCGGTCTTGTCCCGAAGCGATAGCACTATTATGACTCATTCTCGACCAAAAATCCTGATGATATACACGGGCGGGACAATCGGCATGAAGGAGAACCCCTGCAGCCATGCCCTCGAACCGGTGGACTTTAATCATCTTCTTGACAATGTGCCCAAACTGAAAATGCTTGACTTTGATATTTCAAGTTTTCAGTTTGAGCATCCTATAGATTCTTCAGCCATGACTCCCTCCCACTGGGCCGACATAGCCAGGGTGATAGAGGAGAATTATGAGGCCTACGATGGCTTCGTGGTGCTTCATGGCACAGACACGATGGCTTACACAGCCTCGGCTCTCAGCTTTATGCTTGAGAATCTCAACAAGCCGGTCATCATCACCGGTTCGCAATTGCCTATTGGAGAGGTAAGGACCGACGGGGAGGAGAACCTTATCACGGCCTTGCAGATAGCAGCGGCGAAGGATCGCACGGGAAGCCAGATGGTGAGGGAAGTGGCCATACTTTTCGAAAACTATCTATGGCGTGGAAACAGAAGCACGAAAAGGAGTGCGGATAATTTCAACGCCTTCAAAAGCAACAATTATCCTGAGCTGGCCAAGATCGGGTTGGGCATAACGTTCAACCGTGAGGCTCTATGGCGTGCGAAAAATTCGCGTGCCCCTCTCAAGGTGCATTATGAGATGGATTGCAACGTCATATTTCTCGACCTTTTCCCGGGGATTCGTGAGGAATCAGTGAGGCACATGCTTTCGATGCCTGGCATCAAGGGGATTGTGATGAAGACGTTCGGAGCGGGCAACGGTCCGAACGACCAATGGTTTATCGATGCAATAAAGGAGACGGTAGAGAGGGGAGTGGTTGTGGTCAACATCACTCAATGCAACAATGGCAGTGTGCATCCCTTCCGCTACGTGACGGGTCTGGAGCTTGCCAATGCGGGCGTAGTTTCCGGCCACGACCTGACAGCGGAAGCGGCTATCACCAAGCTGATGTATCTGCTTGGGAAGGGAATGACTCCGGAGGAGGTCAGAAACTATATGGAGTACAGCCTCTGCGGCGAAATGACGAGCTGATAAAGAGGGGAGACTTGAGGATACCGCTGTCAAGAGGCATGGATTATCGATTTAACGGCAGAAGATTAAAAATTAAATAAAAACAGCGAGATATGAAATTGACCCGTAATGAAATAGATCGGCGGAGTCTCGCAAAGGCAAAGGCTATGTTCTCGTCGGGCAGGGTTTACGAAATCGAAGTGGGTTCTACTAAAGGCTTGCAGGATATTCACGTGAATCTTTTCGACGGCCTATATCCTTTTGCAGGCCAAATTCGTAGTCTAAATATCTCAAATGGTGGATTTCGTTTTGCAAATTCCCTATACCTTGTGCCGGCTCTTCAAGCCATTGAAAAAATGCCGGAGGATTCCTTTGAACAGATTATAGCCAAATATGTGGAGATGAACATCGCCCATCCTTTCATGGAAGGCAATGGCAGAGCGACACGAATATGGCTCGACAAGATGCTCCGACGGTCGTTGTCTAAAGTTGTCGATTGGAGAAAAATCAGTCGCGAAGACTATATGATGGCAATGGAACGAAGCCCTGTCAACGACCTGGAGCTTCGTGTTCTGCTTCAAGAGGCATTAATTGAGGATACTGCTGATCGAGATGTGATATTTCACGGCATTGAGCAATCCTATTATTACGAAGGCTACGAACCCGAGAACCCATAAGACGCTACGCAGAGAGTCTCAAATCCAAGGCCAGAGAGCATTACGCTCAGGAGACCGCTGATGGCAAATGGAGTGCACGCCAACCTTGAAGACAAATTGCGACAATTAGTTGTGTTTGGGAATGATTCCGTAGGGATGATGGTTTATGTATCGTTCTCCAATGCGACGGTTGACTTCGGGTTTTTTTACGTCAGCGCATAGGTCGTCGGCAGCTGAGACAAGGACATTCTTTATTTCAAGAGAGTCCAAATAATAATCGGGGATGGCTGAGTATCAATCATTCAATTGGCTTGATGTTGTCGCGTTCAGCCTTATAGGAGGCGAAAACTTTCTTCATTTCGGCGTCATTGCATTCCGCCATCATGGAGTCGAAGTGTTCACGTGCTTTCATGGTGCCCCTGGAGGATACGGCAGCCTCTACAAGAGTCGCAGTCTTATATCCGGTTTTGAATGGCACGCTTACGCCGTTGGTCATCTGTGACAGTTCCTTAAACCAAGGTGCATCGGAAATGGAGACGGTGTCAATTTTGATTTTTTTATGAGCGGCTTTCTTGGCTTCTGTTCTCCAGTCAATCTGGTTGCCGACGACGAGGTTGTCATAGCTGTAACCAAGTTTATGAGGCTCGGCATCGGCAATCAGTAGAATTGAGCGAGTTGAGCCGTCTCTCCATGGAGTTTCTTCAACGATTTTCTTGATTACGAGTTCATAGAACTCGTCCCAGTCTCCACCTGAGGTGTTCTTAGATTCATTCACAAATTTAATGAGGTCGTTGGCGTTGTCGGTAGGCAAGATTGACTGATAGGCATCTCCGAAAGAATATGCATCGGGCATATCGCAATAATCGCCGAAAGCGACGATGCCCAAACGTAGGTCGTCATTATCCTTGAAGAGGCGAGGGATAAGGTCGGCCACCTCATTTCGGACGGCCCTAATATATTGGGCCATGGAGCCGGTTGTGTCGAATGCGATCACCATATCGAGTTTGCCGATATCCTTGGGGGCTACTTTGACTAAGGACTCCTCTTCCGAAGAATCAGTTTTCACAGTGACAGTTTCTTCAATAGTAGTCACTGTAGTTTTTTTGAAAGTACTCATAACGACATAAAGTTAGAATGTAAAGATACGAAGAATACTTCAATCCGCAAGCTCCTGCCACGTATTTTTTTAATGAGGTCGTAGGGTGAATGTGTCTAAGGCTATGCCTGGCATAGCCTTAGACACATTATGCAGCCGAGGTATGGATGATGGTTATTTCAAATGTAGTTTTATAGACTTACTTCCATCAGAAGGTCTTATGATTATGATTCCTGAAAGGCCTTTAAGTTTGCCATAACTGAAATTATGAATCGTTTTCAGGACAGTGCCGTCAAGAGAAACCACATCGACATCCTTACCCACAATGCCTGTTTTGTCAGAATCGACACTATCCACCGACGAGGGTATATTATCATCTGTAATCATGCAATGATAGCTATCCCCGATTTTATCCAATAGTCTCCTCCGGGAATCAGCTGACAGACGAAGGCTACCGCATGATAATTGATATCCTTTTCAAGGTTTTCCAGTTCGAAAGAAAGGGTTTTCACGGAATGGGTTGGAATCTCTTCTCCCATAAATGAATGGGCGACCGGTTCTGATTCTACATGCTTGTAAAGGTATAGACTGATACCGTTCTTGATATCAAGGAACGAGTCGTTGCTGATTTTCATTGTGGCAATGATTTTGGATTCTGAAGTTACCTTATAATCAAATGAATTGATATTTATGTCAGCTATTGCTTTCGCTGCTGATTCTGCAATTTTTTCATCGGTGATGGCACACGTGTTTTGTCCTATTTTTGTCCAATAATCACCATCAGGGAAAAGTTGGCATACAAAAGATGAGGCGCGATAAGGAATATCCTTTTCAAGCTTTTCTACCACAAAAGAAAGTGTTTTCTTAGAGAATGGCTTGATTTGAGTCTCAATGAACGCATAGGTTGATGCGTCGGATTCTTCAGGTTTGTAGAAGTAAAGTCCGATTCCGTGTTCGATTTCCTGATATGAGCCGTTTTCTATCTCAAGGGTGGCTATGACCTTGGATTCGGAAGTCACCACATAATCAAAAGAGTTGACATTTATTTGTGATTTCGCTTTTTCTTGCGAAGCGGCTATCTTTTCATCCGTTATCAGACATAGATTGCGTTCCCCTACCATGGTCCAATAATTTCCGTCGGGACGGAGTTTACAGGCGTACAAATTGGCATGATAGGGTACATCTTTCTCAAGGTCATTTAGTTCAAAAGTAAATATTTTCTTGGAGTAAGGAGGAATTGGTTCACCTATAAAAGCATGCGCAGATGGGTTTGATTCTCCGGGTTTATAGATGTATAGTCCGAATCCGTGTTCAACCGCCTTATAAGAATCGTTCTCAATTTCCATGATTACTATGGCTTTGGATTCCGAGACGGCTATTTGCTCATAGGAATTGACCGACAGATTGAATTTGTTGATGTCGTCATTGCCGAATTCCGAAGCGTTGAACTCTATAAGATTGCTTGAACCGGCTTTTTCATAATTGTAGAGGCATATCAGGAAGTTCTCATTGCTTTCGATGTTGTCAAAGTTGAACTCGATTTCTGTTTGTTCTGATGGATTCAGTTTTACGTTTTGGCTGTCGCTCGATACTTCTTTCCATTCCCCGTCGGCTTTTTTAAAAGCGCGGGCAATTATGTCGCGGTCGTATGCAGAATAGCCCACATTCTTGACCGTAGCATTATAACTGACGGAAGAAGTGCTGTTGAACCTGAGGGCTTCGTGGTCTTGCCGGAGCACATGGTTCTTGTAGTTCTGCATCTCATTCCGGAAAGAGAAGGATATAAGTCCGTTTTCCTCGCGTATTGAGGTCACAGGTTTGCTCAGCAGATATTCTCCGTTGATGTTTGGATTGTGGAGCGTGGCTGCAGGGAGTGAGGTATCGGTAAATGAGTCGTTTCCGATATATATCGAGGGATAAAGATCCCCTTGATAATCTATGATAAATTCATCCGTATATCTACTAATTGTGGTATCATTATCTGCCAGTACTACTGCTACACGTTCATGGTCATTCCCTTCGATTCCAGTTCGATTGACCACATTAAGGTCGAAAAGGTGTTTGTCGTAATCAATATGGGTTATAAGAAGGCCATGTCCTCTAAGATGCAAATCACATCCTGTTTTCTGTCGGTTTTCAAGTAAGAAATACTCGTTGTCGTTATAGTCATTCTTAATCATATAGAAATCGCCCCCTTCGCTTAGGGCTACCATACCCTTCACATCTGTGTCCTCAGACAGGATTATAGGGTCTTGCCATCCGATGTGATATTTATCGAAAGCTGTATATCCGGCTGGTGAAAAACCATTTTCAATATGGCAACCTTCTGCCATTATATCCCAATCTTTCATTCCATAATTGCCGGTTGTTTGGTCGTATGTGTCAGGTAGTCCGAAGCAATGCGACAACTCATGACAAAAGGATCCGATGCCGCAGGGATACTTGTCGTTGAACATTTCTGATACTATGGCATAATCTGATATAATATACCCATTTAAGAATAATTCCGGAATACTTCCTTTATGACTCCAGATGTCGTCATCTCCACCTCCTGTAGAATAAGAAGATCCTGCAAAAATTACCAATACTTGTTCAACGAAGTTGTCATTGTTCCAATCATACTTCATGAAGTCGATATTATCCGCAAGATCCATACATGCATCCGTGACAAGCTCGTTCACATGAGACCACTCCTTGTGTCCATAGTAAGAGGCCTCTCGTTTAGTTGTGACAGGCCCGAAAATTTCGAAAGTAAGATTGAGCTTTCCGTTGCTCTGTGACCGAAAATAGTCTCTGACACTTCCATTGAAAAGTTCAGTTTTATAGTTGTCTCGGTTCAGAAGGTTGTCAAACCATTGAATGTCATATTCGGGTTTGAATCTTTTATCGGGAAATTCAACAAGTATAACCGGTATTTTTCTATCACCTGTCAATGTGCTTTTGTTGACTTTCCCTTTTCTTGTTTGGGTGGCATAAGCATTTGCGCGTCTCTGTGAAGCCTTTTTAAGGATGATCTGTCCATTCTCGTTGCTTTTATGCCATTTCCCTGTTTCCTTGTTTAAGGCATATACGACCTCCGTCTTGACATCTTGCCAGAAATGGCCGTATTCATCGCCCACGAGTCTCATGGTGACGGTTTCCCCGTTCTCCAAGGTGACGGTTTTCCGCAGGTTAGGATTAGCCATGTCTGCCTTTGCCTCCGTGTGGACGCCAACCATCGCCATTACCGAGATTAATAATGGGATTAAATTTTTGAAGGTAGAATAAATCATACGGTGTATTGATTATAAGATGATTAATTGGTTTAGCTTTTGTTTTGAATATATTTAGGTCTTTAATGGGTTGGAACAAATATAATCAGTAAAGACTTATAATGTCACATACTGTCCTAATTTGACATATTTCTTTGAGGCATAATCATAAACAGCGACCCTTATAAAATGATCTTTGCTTGGATTAGTTATATGCAGTTCCTCCATCGGTATTGCGAGTTGGAAATTTCTGAATGTAGAATAGGGTTGTCGGGTACCGAACTCCTTTGAAAAGCATACTTTTCCGCCAGTAGTACAGAAACGACCGTTTGTATCTTTGACTCCAACGCCTTTCGGACTTTCAAGGAATGCAACCACTCGGCCTCCATCTGCTGAAATGTTTTCGATATTGAAATCGACGTTGACAACCAGACAAGGTATTCCCCCTATGTTTACATCCTTCTGTAGGGTCGTTGAGAATATTTTCACGTATATTGGCTTTCCAGAGGGAGGTGAAACTTTGTGTTTCTGTGAAGATGTTGTGGGTTGTTGTCTGTTGACGTGTATGGCGTATTGTGGTTTCTGCTTTTGGTCGGTGTAGTAGAGTGTTTTCCTTTGGGCTAACGACAAAGCGTTCTCCCATGTCGGTTCCAATGAAGATGCCGGATTGAGAATTTCTGAAATTGCCTCTCTTAGACTGATTCCATATATGCTGCCCAGACGGTTTCCCGATGCCCAACTATAGGAATATTGTCCCCGGATACTGGAGGATGTGACAATCTTTTGTTTTCCGTAAAAACCGGTAAACAAAGCCCGGACCTTATTATTGTCGAAACCATATTCATGACCCCAGTCATAGCCTGCTCTGCCTCGGCTGTCCATATTGCAGCAACAAGCAATGCTAAGCAATAGTTTTGCATTCCCGCATCTCTCCTGTAATATTTCGTAAGCGGTGGTTTGCCAATATTGTTTGTCTCTGAAACACATATGCGGCCAGTCGTCATCATCCCAGTTGCATCCATGCCCGTTATAAAAGAAAACAACTATATCATCCGGCCCAACGGCCATTGATTCCACGTCACGAATGAACTGTGTGGATGTAAATTCGTTGTCGCTATGACAACGAATGTCTTGTCTATATCCCAATGCGGTGGCTATGTTCTGGCAGAACGAGCGCATGTTGTTCATCTCCATTGTCCTGTCGGCTGCCCGTTGTGCGCTTTCTTTCATATCCGAGAATATCATGGCATGAAAGGTCTGGGCGGTGGCGGTCAAGCTTATGGCGAACGCCATTATGAATGATAAAACTATTTTCATAGATGTCTTGTTATGTTGCGGACGTATTTATCTCTTGGAAATTCTTTTTTTAGCATGGAGAAAAGGCTGTCGCGAAGCAATGTGCCGTCATAATCCCAAAAGTCGTTTTTTGTTTGAAAGCGGCACATGTCGCAGTATGTGGAATAAGACATAACCAAAGAATCCGATCCGGAAACAAACATTATACCGAAATCGGGAATGAACGTACATTCTTTGACCATGCTATCGTTTGAGAATGATGTGGGTGTCAACAGCAAATCTTTGATATTCTCATTCAATACTGAATCGTTGGATAGACGTTTGTCAAGTATTTCGCCTATCGGTTTGCCTGGAACATTGTTAGTGCTGTCGGAGGGGGGCCATCCGTCAATAAGCATCCAATAGATTGAATCTGCACTCAGAATCGCAGTCCGGTAAGAGTCGGGCAGCAATTCTGAATACGGTGATGGACTTTCTTCGATACTTTCTTGGGCTTTTCCCCGGGTTATGGCATATGATGTGACTCCCGCCATAAACAGGATGGCTGAGATGAGCAAGATGATTCGTTTTGTCATGGCTTTTGTTGTTTTTAACCTCATATGATGAGCCGATTATTTCGTTATTGTTATTGTCTCTGTCGTGGAGGTTTCCATTTTTTTGTTCCAGTTCTCATCGTATGTTATCCAGACCTCTTTCAACGTGTGTTCTCCGACTGAAAGATTTGTCAGCAGATACTCGTGGATATACGGGAATTCTTTGGTTTGGGCGATTTGGTTGCCGTCTAGATAAAGTTCAAAACCGTAATTATAGATAGCATCTTTCCCTTTGAACAACCGTGCTTTTCCTCGCAGCTTTTCTCCGTTTTTGTAATCGCGGTATCTTGAGCAGATGCTATAGGAATACCTTGCGCTCTTGGTGTCGCATATTTCGTAGGAAGGGAAAGAAAATTGATTCGTTAGATTTTCTTTTCCTTGGATGTAAACGGCGGATGATGAAATGTTGTGTACGGTGCCGGGTTTTTCTGATATTGTTTTGGTGAACACGAAAGGAGAAGATGTCTTTTCTCCGATAGAGGTTCCGTCCCAGCTTGCTTTGGCAGAGATTATTTTTGTACCCGGGAAAGACCTTTCCGGGTTGAAACATAGCTCAAGCCTGAATTCATCGCCGGTGGTCACGAAGTTATAATCCCAATAAATATCAGCTGCCTTATCTGACCCTGACGAATTGTCGATTACTTTGGTGCAAGTGAAGACAAACGTGTCAATGTCTTTTCCGGATATTGTCAGATTAGCCTTCACGGTATGTGCTCCTGTTGTCCAGTCAGTTGACTCATAGGTGAATGTATATGGCGATGTGGTTTTGGTCTCTTGAAAGACATCGTCAATATAGTAGTCTACTTTATTGACTTTAAGTTTCCATAAATCCATGTCGAGAAAGACGAGAGGTTCCGCTTCAAGATTTATGGAATGGTTACCCAAGCTATACTGACACATTAGATATACTGAATAGGATGGGACAAGCTCGGATATATCACCGGATAACTCCACATCCGGATCCTGAGGAAAATCATCACATGATGTGATATTTGTGCAGAATAGACTTACTAATACAATTAGAATATTCTCAAATTTTATTAATTTCATAGTCAAAGAATCAATTAAATAATACTGATTTATTACCAAAAAAGTTGAGCACCGACACCAAAATCAATACCACTCATTTCTTTATATCCTTGTATCCAGTTGTAGCTTACGGATACAGTTATGGCGAAAAGGTCATTACATGGAATGAAACCCCGAATATTCGGACGCATCATGAACTTAGCCTTCTCAACATCTTCATATATTGTTGGCCCTCCGATTGTTACAACTGGATTGCCATTCCCGTCTGTTTGATAGTTCCTTTCATAGATGGTTTCCTTTCCTTTCAGTATGAGCATACCGACTCCCCAGCCAACAGAAAAGTACTTAAGATAAAAAGAGGGGGTTACAGTTACATAGTACTTGGGGTCGAATTCACCGTACGTAATTTTATAATCCATTAGATTATTGAAATCGACCTTCCGGGTCGTATATATGTCCTTGTTGAAATTCATACCAAAGTCAACACTGGCCATGAATTTCCATTTAGATCCATAAAAGGAGACTCCTACAGGGAAAGCTTTGCTGTAATTATAGGTGAGACCCATGCTTCCGTTCTCTTCTTCAAGTTCCCAATCTAAGTCCAGCCCGCTTAAGTCAATTCTGAGTTTGCGTCGGCCATTTTTGTCGACCCCAACTTGGTAATCCTGAATCTTTGCAATTTTACCGTTTACCAAAACAAACAAGTCGTTCTCATTAAAATTAGAGGCTCCGGTCATTTGTATGTGGCACGAAACGAAACTTAACTCCTGCCGTCCTTGATAATCGCTTGGAATTAAAGATTGTGGAACTTCCTCAACATTTGAAAAGGAAATATTCACTCCTTTGTCGAATTCCTTTTGCATACATGTCAAGTAAGAGGCCCACATATAGTCCTTTGTAGAAGATAATCCATTCTGGAGAGCTAAGGATCTCATTATATTGTCGCTTATGCGGAAAGCTGATTTAGGATTTTGACTAATCAATTCCTCCAGTTTTTCCAGAGTGGAATAAGTGTTTGTGCGAGAAGCCAACTTTGACATATTACTGCCAAATTGTTCTACGATATATGTGTCTTGGGCAGTTCCGTCAAAATAGATGCCTAAAGACACTAATGTGATGATTATAATTTGTTTGATCATAATAGAATTTTAAAAGCATTGAGAAATCGGTTTGATACCGGCGATTTGATTATTGAAAATAAAGAATACTACCTTTTCTGATACCTTTGAATTTGAGCCTGATGCCGTTAAATCTCCACTTATAAGAGTAAACCCGTCGGCATACTCAGGACGAAGATTCTTGTCTCTGAATGGTGCCAAATTGGATACCGACAGGAAATTAAAAGGGGAGTTGTCTTTTACCAGACAATTTAGAAAAGTGTCGAGTCTGTAGGATTCCTGTTGTTTTATATTATTGATTTTTGCCAATCGATCGCATAAGTCTCCTGAAATTATGAATGTATACCTTCCTTTTACGGTATCTTCGATTCTGTCGAAGGTGGATTTATCGGAAAGATATTTGTTTATGGAAAAAATAAACGACTCAACTCTCGCTATTGCCTCCTCGTCTGTAAGTAATACCGGCACGATGGGGGGAGGGATAGCTTCTGGTCTCCTCTCTAATAGCATTCTGTCTCTATCGAAATTTCCGTTGTACAGTCTTTGTAATAGCTGATTCTTGTCATGATCGTTCATTTCTTGCCATGAGCTTATAAGCCATCCGGAATTGGTGAATTCACGTTCAAACTCTTTTATAGTGAATGAATATCCCGGAACCTGCAGGAATGTGTATTCAATATCACTTACGTATTCAATGTTTAAATATCCATAGTAAACCAGGGTGTTGAAAACGGTTAGCCTGTTCGTGTGGTTCTCTTTACTCGAATAAAGCGTAATATAGTCGTCCTTCTCGGAGGTAAGGGAATTGAGTCGCATGAAATTAGATTCATGCTCGTTGGGTAGCAACATTATTTTTTCTGACATCCTCGATGGTTTCAGATTGAATATCTCTCCTTCTGCATCAGAGATTACCCATTTATACATGTTGTTTCCCCGTGGCTCGACTGTCAGAAATAAATCGAAAGTTATTTCTTTCTCTCTGAACGTGCCCACACAACTGACTTTGGCGTACCAATCCGGATCTTCATAGTTGATTTTTGCACCGTTTTCAAGTACGGAGTCTGCGAATTGAAAAGCCCTTGCCTCATTCTTCACGCGGTTGGCGAGTATTGTTTCGCTGTCGAATAGCTTGCAGATATTGATTTTGTCAACATTGTCGGCAGTTGAATCGATATAAGGATTCTTCTCCTCACCATTGAAGCGCTTCATAAATTCGGATACAAGCTTGACACGTCCCTGGTAGATATCGGAATCAAGCATGTCTAAGACTTGTGCGTTGACGGAAAAAGTTCCGATAGCCAATATGGTGATTAATAAAAGTTTGTTCATAATATTGTCTCTATTTCATTAAATACGGGTGATTTCGGAGGCTGTCACGTCTCCGAGATACACAAGACAAGAAGGATTAAATTCTTCGTCATCGATTGTTTCTTCTGCATGGATATAGATTTTAATCTTTCTGTGTGTTTTATCCGAAAACACAGGAGTATTATCTCTGTATCCTACAAATTTTTGTACATAGCAAGCGGTACAAACATATTCATTGTCATCTATCTTCTGCAGCTCGCTCATGCTTATTCCATAAATATCGGTTGATACAACATCTACCTTAGAGTATCGGAGATTAATTAATCCGGTAAGATAATCTTTCATCAGACGACGGACAAGCTTTTTTCGGTGTATAGAGGAAATTTCTATCTTTACTCCACTATTATGGATTCCGTCTTCTTCAAAAGGTTCTCCTTTCTCTATGAAAAGGTTTAGGGCTCGTTGTCTATAATATTTGCGGGTATCAACGTATTTCGACTTGTCAGCCATGAAAGATATATTGTCGTTCATTTGAGCCACCTTTTGCATGGCGTATGTGCTCATCAGCCCTTTTATTGAATCATTTTGTCCGAAGACCGATATCCCTATAAAAAGGAACAAGAGACAGATGATGTGTTTTAAGTGTTTCATTGTTGTTTGTTCGATGGTGCGTTGTTTGAAGTTGGAGTTTTCCGGAAATGTTGCTATGTAGTCAAATACGGGTGGTTTCGAGGGCTGTCACGTCACCGAGCATAACCACGAATTCCGGTCTGTCGATGGTCTCTTCGGCAAGGATGTAGACTTTGACTTTCTTGCGTGTTCTGTCTTTATAGATAGGTCGTCCATCCCTATACCCAATGAAAATTTGCTCAAAATAAGCCGTGCAAACATATTTATTATCATCGATTTTTTGTAGTTCGCTGACTTTTATGTCTTGTACTTTGGTTGATTGAATATCAACCTTAGAGTAGCGGAGATTAATCAAACCTGTAAAATAATCCTTCATTAAGCGTTTTCTTGGCTTTTTGCGTAATGTGGAGGTAATTTCCATTTTCACACCATCGTTCTGGATTCCTTCTTCTTCATAAGGTTCACCGTTTTCGATAAAAAGCTTAAGTGCTTGTTTCTTGTAATATTTACGGGTATCAACGTCTTTCGACTTGTCGGCCATGAAGGATATATTGTCGTTCATTTGGGCAACCTTTTGCTGAGCCCGTTGTTTGGCCAATTCACTCATTTCTTCCATCCCAACGATATCCTGGGCAAAGGCTGATGCTCCTAATAAAAGAGACATCATGCATATGATGTATTTCAGCTTGTTCATAATGAGAATTTATTATTTTTTATATGCTTCTTTTACCTTGAGTTCCGATATTTTGTCGCTGTCGTTGACTACGACATCTACCGGCGCGACTTTGAGCAGGATTCTGCTGGTTGCCAGCCTTCCGATAAATTCGTCGGCCGATGATTTGTCAATAACAAAATTGCCGTCCTGGCTCATAACCTTTACCACAGCATTAGGGGTGAATATCTTCTCTAGTTCAGATGCCTGTGCGATTCTCGCGGTTTCTTTCTGTCGTATGTCAATAAGATTGTCGAGAGCCACTCCGATGCGGTTCATCCATTCTTGGTTGGAGGATACTGTCGATGTTGCAGAAGAGGAAGCGGGAGGGGTTACGGTCACTGGTTTGGATGTTGGAGGAGGAGTTGTTGATGCTGTTGCTTTTGACAGATTGGATACAAAGATTGGGGTTTGTTTACCGTTGGTAAAATCATTTAAGTCATTTTTTACAGTGCTAAATAAAGTAGACCAATCTAACGTGCCATCGTAAGCTTGATCTTCAAATGTTTGAACTAAGTAGAATGTGAAAAAATCAATAGGTCCGAGTGTAGTCTTATCTCCGTATGATGATTGTCCCGGAGAGGCTGAGGTCAATAGGAAATCACCTTTATTTTCAAGAAACATTTTTTGAATGGATTTTATTTCTTTCTCGGTTAGTGTGGTGTTTCCATAGTTTACTCCAAAAGATGGTATATCTCTACGGTTTACACCTTGGTAAACATTACAGCACATACCAATTGTTGCTGTAAGTTTTGCTCCTTTTGTCTTTAATTGATCATGTGCCCATTTTAATGGAATGAAATAATCGGGATTGAATTGTCCCATTAGCATCATTGGCCATGGTTCCCCTCCCACAGTGCCATGCGTTCCATGACCGATGTAGTAAAATACTACAATATCATCCTGTGAACAATTTAAATTTGTTATGACATTTTTGCCTTTTTGGGGAGTAAGGTCAGTGCCGTGAATATCTTGGATATTAGTCTTATAACCTTTCTCTTTGAGAGCTGCATTTATGGGATTGATGAAATGGTTGTAAAGAACTTCTCTGCCATTCTTGTCTAATACTCCAACATTCTCGTCTTCTGTGTCAATAAATGTAAGCCAATGGATTGTCTGTGCATTGGCTATAAAGGGCAGTATACTGAAAAATAGTATAGCAAGTTTTCGTATCATAATATAGGATTTACTTGGTTTTTATTTTATATTTGAAATGTGGTAAAATGGAATTTGATTTTGTTCAGAGATATCCGATAACGTTGAGCAGATTTCATCCGCGATTCGTTTGATATCAGGAATGCCTCCTTCTGCGTATGCATCTTCAAGACTCATGACGAATACGTAGGTGAAGAAATCCATAGGTCCTAAGGGGGTGTCTCCTCCAAAAGATTGTTGCCCTCTCTTGGCAGAGCACATAAGTATTTCACCATTAATGCTTGTGATCAAATGTCTTATGTATTCGTATTCTGTATCTGTCAAACGAAATTTTTCCAATCTATCCTTGTTAATAGGAATAGGATCAACCGTATTTTCAGCTTGTTTCAGAGAATCCAGATATAATCTTTGGGGAAGTTGCCCATTGGTAGGATTGGCTCTGCCTGAGGAAACATTGGAGGAAACAGCGACCATTACAATACCTTTGCAATCCTTTGCCTGGACTTGCTCGTGAATATAGTCAAAAGGAAGTGCTCCGGATGACTTCGGTTCTAAAAACAGAATCGGGAATTGTGATTTACAGGTGTCGGGTGCTCCGAAACCATGTCCGGCATAATACAGGAATATCAGGTCTTCGGGAGTGGTTTTAATATTATTGATGGTCTTGACCACGTTTGAGACCGTAAAATTGTCTCCATCTATTTGATACAAATAATTGTCATATCCAAGAGAGTCCGATACTATTGAGAACGGAGTTACGATTCGTTCAAAAAGAGTGTTACGACCTGTGTTATTGAGTATCCCGATATGAGTGTCGTTCGTGTCGAATATTGAAATCCAATGCACAGACTTTGCATCGGCATTTGCAGCCAGTGCAAGGATCATAATGATAATGGCTGTTAGTTTTTTCATGATTCTCTTGTCAATAGCAGATTATGAAAGAAGTCGTTGTCGGGAAACATCTTGCAGGCGAAGCGAAGCATGTTGTCGGATGCCAGGTCAAACATGGCAATCTGTTTGTCGTCGGCATCAAAAATGCCCCATTTGCGAAGACCGAAATCATATTTAAGGATAATCTTGGCCTTCTTCTGGGTGTATACGGCTTGAAATTGCGGCATGAAGACTCCATAGACGGTGGTGTTCGTCATATAGTTCTTGGGATTGGTGACGATGAACTTCATGATTTCAAGTTCTTTGGAAGATACTTTCTTGTTGATGGCCCTTTTAAGGCTGTCGGATTGTGATGGCAGACAAGAAATCTCCACTTTCTTTGGCGCTCTGATGATGTAGTATATACTGTCGCCCAAAGCATTATACATTGTTGTGTCCATGACGGCTATTACCGGGGATGAAGGGCTTTCGAGTTTATTCTTTTTCGCGGAGCAACTGGCTGTGGCGGCGATTGCGACTAGCATAAGAATTGGGATGACTTTCTGTATCATATTATTAATTTTAAGTTTATTAAATGTATGGCAGGGTATGACATATTGCATCGATTCTTGAGGATTCGATGTTAGGAATTATTTAAAATTGTGTATAATTCCATGTATAAATCATGGATTCGAGATGGTCAGTGAGAGTTGTTTTGAAAAGCCTTTTTAAGTTTAGTTTCATAGTGGCGTGTCGTTTTGTAGTTGGAAGACTCACGGTCCAACAGGGTATAAAAAAAGCGTGAGAGTCTGTATCTGTTACTCGTCCCACGTTGCGAGGCTCTGGCATGTGCCCATCTAAGTAGAACGAGCAACGCGGAGTCTCACGCAGTATGATGCGCCACATATGGCCTATGCTTCTCAGCATAAGCCAATGAAGGTATAATCATACACCTAAGACGCCTATCGTCGCCTCATTCTTGACTTAGATTTTGAAACTGCCAGATTTCGCAACGTCAAGAACAAGCGTTTGATAAACGCTATGTCAAAATGTCTGTACCCGCCCACGTGCCCCATATCGGGACTCCGCTGGCGATATGCAATCGCAAAATTAATAGTAATTTTCAAGAAAACAAACAATCGGGAGATTATTTTTGTAATTTTTTTTGAAAATTGGTTAATAGAAGAAGATGAGGAAAGCGATTGCTTAAAATATCTGAGCCATAGGTGAGGCGATTTTTAGGAAAGAGCTTTTATCAGTCGAGGGCGTTTCGCCGATTGTGATGACGACTGACGGGATTTTCTTGTGATTTCGGATGCTCGGAATCGCCCTCCTGCGCGAAGATTGAAGTGCGGCTTGCCGAAGATAGCAGATACTTGACGCAGGTTGATTGGCGATTGGATGAAGATACTTGACGCGGGATTGTTGGAAATTGGATGAAATTTCTTAATTTTGTATGAAATTACGTAATCTTCTAAAAAATGACAGCACTCACTGCGGCGGATTATGCCGATACAGGACAATGGCGTCTTATCGTCAAAATATTTGCCGACGGCATTTCGGCATATCTTGAGAATACGCTCCACGACGATGTGGAGCCTCAGGAGCTTTTCACGTCTTCGTGGGAGAATAATCCCGACGGCCTGCTGCAACGAATAGAGAACGCGGTCTACGACCATCCGAGGGTGCTTGATGATTTTTCGGCAAGGATAGTGGTATTCGACCGGCGTACCCTTTTCATGCCCACTGAATTACTTGTCGAAACGGAGGATGCTGAAGATGAATTCTATAAGGAGGTGTATGACGCTGATGAGGAGGATATAATGTGTGACACCGACGGCGACATTACGGCTGCATTCTCGCTTGCCCCGGGACTGAAGAGCTTTCTCAACCGTACGTTTCCCGGCGCGCGTCTCGGCTGCAACCTTATGAGGAGCGTGGCGGATTTAAGAAAAGAGGATGAAGGATTGCGTCTTTACCTAGTAATACGGGAGAAGGAAACGGATTTCATACTTCTTGACGGAAGGGACTTGATTTCGGCGAGCACGCATTCATGCGAATGCGGAGCCGACATTGCCTATCATGGATTTAATCTTATGAATGTCTATGGGATTGACCCGAAGGATGTCATGGTGGCAACCGAGGGGGAGGAATTGCCCGACGACGCGAAGCTTGTCTTCAGCAAATTTACGAAAGGATGCAGGCAAAATGACAATACTCACGAAAAACAGTAGACCATGAGAATTATCAGAGGAAAATATGGCAGAAGGAGATTCGATGTGCCTAAAAACATTACCGCACGTCCAACGACCGACTTCGCCCGCGAAAACCTTTTTAACGTGCTTGAGAATCTTGACGATTTTGAAGGAAAGACCGCTCTCGATCTTTTTGCCGGGACAGGGGCAATAAGCTATGAGTTCATGTCGAGGGGATGTTCGGAAGTCACGGCAGTGGAGCAGGCTCCGGTGCAGGCCAACTTTATCAGGAGCGTGAAGGAGAAACTTGGCGACGAGACGCTCAGGGTCATTAAGGGGGATGTCTTCAAGTTCATCGCCACGTGCCACAGGCAGTTTGATTTCATATTCGCCGACCCTCCATATGATCATCCCCGATTTGAAGAGGTGCCGACCCTGATTCTGGAGTCGGCAATGGTCAGGAAAGGGACGGTGGTCGTAATAGAGCACTCCAAAACCAGGGACTTTTCGACATTGCCCGGCTTTTCGCAGCATCGCGTCTACGGGAGCGTCAATTTCTCGATATTCATCGTAGAATAAACAGCAAAGGACGTAAAAAGGAGTCTTTCCGGGGAGGAGCATAGCAACAAGATAAACAAAAAGAAAGCAAAATATGGATCAGAATAAAATAAAGCTCGATAGTATAGAGGAAGCGATAAATGATTTCCGCGAGGGCAAATTCATTGTCGTGGTAGACGACGAAGACCGTGAGAATGAGGGCGACCTTATAATCGCCGCCGAAAAAATCACTGCCGACGACGTCAATTTCATGCTTAAGAACGCAAGAGGGGTGTTGTGCGCACCAATTACGAATGAGCGCTGCCGAGAGCTCGACCTGCCACATCAAGTGGAGGACAACACCTCGATGCTCGGCACGCCGTTTACCGTGACAGTAGACAAGCTGGAGGGATGCTCCACGGGAGTTTCCGCCGAAGACCGCGCCGCCACGATACGCGCCCTTGCCGACCCGACTTCCCGGCCTGAGACTTTTGGCCGCCCGGGTCATATCAATCCCCTTTACGCACAAGACAGGGGCGTGATCCAAAGATGCGGACATACGGAGGCCGCCGTGGATTTCGCCAGGCTGGCCGGTCTGCAGCCCGCGGCCGCGCTGATGGAGATAATGAGCGACGACGGCACTATGGCACGTCTCCCGGAACTTCGTCGCAAGGCCGATGAGTGGGGGCTTAAGCTTGTCAGCATCCGCGACCTCATCGCCTTCCGTCTGCAGAAGGATTCGATAGTGGAGATGGGCGTTGAGGTGGACATGCCGACCGCTTACGGCCATTTCCATCTCATTCCGTTCCGCCAAAAAGACAACAATCTCGAACATATCGCCCTGATAAAGGGGGACGTGGCGAATGGCGAGCCAGTATTGGTCAGGGTGCATTCCTCCTGCGCTACGGGCGACATCTTCGGCTCGATGCGATGTGAATGCGGCGAACAGCTTCATCTGGCCATGAAGATGATAGAGAAAGAGGGCAGGGGAGCCATCATATACCTCAACCAGGAGGGCCGCGGCATAGGACTTATGGAGAAAATCAAAGCCTACAAGCTGCAAGAGAACGGCCTGGACACGGTGGACGCCAATCTTCACCTCGGCCATAAGGCCGACGAACGCGATTATGGCGTAGGGGCAAATATCCTTCATGCCCTCGGCATAAAGAAGATGCGGCTCATGACCAACAACCCCGTGAAAAGGGTCGGTCTTGAAGGTTATGGACTGGAGGTGGCGGAGAATGTGCCATTGGAGGTCGAACCCAACAAGTACAACCGATTCTACATGCACACCAAAAAGGAGCGCATGGGGCATGACCTGCATAAGATAGACTGAATTCACGGGCCGGACACATGCTGACAATCCCGATAAGACAACATAGAAATTTAATTTGACACAATACCAACGTATCATGAGAAAACTGATTCTTCTAACGGCGGCCTTGTTCGTGGCAATGTTGCCTGTCCGAGCCAAAAAGGCCCTTGACCATGCTGACTTCGACAGATGGGAGAAAGTGGCGAATTATTCCATCTCCAACGATGGGAAATGGGCAACGTATGCTGTCAACCCACAGGAGGGGGATGGCAAGTTGTATTTCTACGACACCGCCAAGGGCAACGTCATAGAGATCAAACGAGGCTACGCCCCTAAGTTTTCATCCAACGGCAAATGGGCTTTCGCCTTGGTGAAGCCTTTCTTTAATGATACGAGAAAAGCCAAGATAAATAAAAAAAAGGGTTTCGACCTTCCTCAGGATTCCCTTGCCATCATAGATCTTTCCTCTGGGGAGATTGAGAAAATCGGGAATGTGATATCCTATAAGACTCCGGAAAAGGGAGGGGAATGTGTGGCCTGGCTTTCGTGTGACACGGCGTTGATAAAGGCCAAAACACTCAAGGACAAAAAAGCCGGGAGGCCGATGGTGGTCAGGAATCTTGCCGACGGGTCTTCAAAGACAGTCAAAAACGTGGGGCAATACTCGTTTTCAAAAAACGGGTCGCACTTGGCTATGACCCTAATCAAGCAGAAGAAGGATTCTCTTACCACGAACGGAGTGGCCGTGGTCAAAATGGCCGACAATACGTTGAGCCTGATCTCTCGCGACAAACCGTTCTTCGGAATGCCCGTCTTCAATGAGGAATCCACCAAGTTGGCATTCATAGCCTCTTCCGACTCAGTGGAGACCGGCACCAAGAAAGGGGAACTGTATCTTTCAGACCTCACGGCCGGCAACCATGACCCAAAGATAATTGACGTGAACGTGGGAAAAGAGCTGTCGCTGAATCAATACTCAATCCCACGCTTCTCCCACAACGGCAGACGGCTCGTTGTCGGCGTGGCTCCATACGTTGCACCCGACGACACGACTTTGGTAAGCTTCGAACTTCCCACGCTCGACATATGGCGTTGGGACGCACCATACACACCTCCAAAGGAGAACAAAATGGTGGAGACAATCAGGAAGCAGACCTTTCCCGTAGTCATAGACCTTGCAACGGATAAGCAAGTGCTCATGACCGCAGACCCTTTTACAAGGGTCTTGTCGCCCGACAGATGGGATGCCGACTGGGCGTTGATGGCCGACATGTCAGACCTCATGGTCAAGATGCAATGGGATGCGCAGTCGCCTGTCAGGCTTTCTCTTAAGAATGTCGTCACAGGAGAGGAAAAAGAGGTCGCAACCGTTCCTAACGTGCAGTTCGGGCTTTCTCCTTCCGACAAGTATGTAGTATGGTTTAACGACCGTGACTATTATGCCTATGATATTGCCAAAGGGACAGTGGCAAACATAAGCGAGGCGGTAGAACAGCCGCTCTGGGATGAAGACATGGACACTCCCTATAAACAGAGCTATCCTTACGGCATGATGGGATGGACTGAAAACGACGGCCGACTATTGGTCTACGACCGTTATGACGTCATCTCGCTCGACCCTACGGGCGCATCCGCTCCCGTCAATCTCACTGCAGGGGAAGGACGCAAAAAAGACTTGAAAATACGCTACATCCCGACCGACAGGGAAGCAAGATCGATAAAAACGGGCGAACAGGTGGTCTATTCCTTGTTTGATTACTCCGACAAGCGCAACGGCCTTGCCAGCGACAGATTCTCGCTCAAGCCGAAGGCCCCGTCGATAGACTTCCTTGGGGAATATCAAATAAAAGAGGTGGAGAAAGCGAAGGATGCCGACCTCTACAGCTGGATTCAAGGGAATTTCCAGACCTCTCCCAATGTCTATGTGTCGAAAGGGCTTGTGGCCTCTAAGACGGCCAAAGTATCAAATTCCAACCCCTGGATTGACAATTATCGCTGGGGCAAGGCAGAGCTTTTCAAATGGCACGCCTACGACGGCAAACCATCGGAGGGAGTGCTTTATCTTCCCGATGACTTTGATCCCGCCAAGGAATATCCAATGCTTGTCTATTTCTATGAGACATATTCACAGGACCTCTACAAACACTATGACATGGAGCCATCCTGGAGCTGGATAAATTTCCCGTTCTATGTCAGCAGGGAATATGTGGTGTTTGTTCCCGATATCCATTACACGGCCGGAATCCCCGGAGAGAACTCCTACAATTATGTCTGCTCGGGAGTGGAGGCAGTCTGCAAGAAATTCCCCAATATCGACCCCAAAAGAATCGGAATCGACGGACAAAGCTGGGGGGGCTATCAGACGGCATATCTTATAACGCGCACGGATATGTTCGCCTGCGCCGGTTCGGGAGCGCCCGTAGCCAACATGACTTCGGCTTACGGAGGAATCAGATGGGGCACGGGAGATTCCCGTCAGCGACAGTATGAAATGGGTCAGAGCCGCATAGGCCGTACGCTTTGGGAGGCCCCGTCGCTTTACATAGCCAATTCCCCGGTGTTTTATGCCGACAGGGTTCACACTCCCTTGCTCATCATGCATAACGACGACGACGGGGCAGTGCCCTGGTATCAGGGCATAGAGATGTTCATGGCATTGCGTCGTCTGGGCAAACCCGTCTGGATGCTCCAATACAACGGGGAGGCGCACAATCTTAAGGAACGTCGCAACAGGAAGGATATCACGAGAAGGCTTCAACAATTCTTCGACCATTATCTGAAAGGCGCCCCCATGCCGGAATGGATGAAAAACGGGATTCCCGCCATCCGCAAGGGTCAGGAATTCGGATATTGACAAGGTCGACTGAAATTCTGGTTTTGCGACTTAACAAAGAGATATTGAGGCTGAGCATGCCGGCAATAGTGAGCAACATCACTGTGCCGCTGCTCGGCCTTTGTGATACGGCCATTTCCGGTCATCTCGGTTCAGAGCTATATCTTGCAGCCATTGCCGTCGGGTCGATGATTCTCAACGTCATCTTCTGGCTTTTCGGGTTTCTGAGGATGGGCACCACCGGACTGACCGCCACGGCCTATGGCTCTGCCGACGAAGCGGAGATAAAGAAAGTCTTCACTCGGGCATTATGCCTTGGATTCGCGATAGGCCTCGTGCTGACCATTCTCCAGCAGCCTATACTGCGACTGATGTTCGTGGTCATAGAGCCGGAACCACAGGTGGCAGATCTCGTGGCCCGATATTTTGGCATCTGCATATGGGAGGCTCCGTCGCTGCTTGCCACGATGGCTATAAGCGGATGGTTTGTCGGAATGCAATCTACGTTTTGGCCGATGGTGATTGCCATAAGCGTCAATGTCGTCAACATCCTTGTCAGCTGCGTGCTTGTGTTTGGAATCGGGATGGGATTCGACGGAGTGGCGATAGGCACCGTCTCCGCCAACTGGATAGGATTCCTGCTCTCCATCTTTGCGGCTTCCCATTTTCGCAAAGGGAGGGGATTGCTTTGCCGGCTGCGTGAAATCATCAAAGGCGGAGGGATAGGAAGCTTCTTTAAAGTAAATGTCAATCTGTTCTTCCGGTCGTTTTGCGTGACCAGCGTCAGTCTTGGAGTGACGGCGGCCGGGGCGAGGCTCGGAGCGATGACCTTGGCGGTCAATGCCGTCATGATGCAATTCTTCACCCTGTTCTCGTTTTTCATGGATGGGTTTGCATTCAGTGCCGAGGCCTTGGTGGGGCGTTTTGTCGGGGCATGCGACAGGGAGAAGGTGAAGAGCGTCGTCAAGGCATTGCTGAAATGGACGATAGGCGTGGCGATATGTTTCACGTTGGCTTACGTTTCCGGCAGCGAGCTTCTGACTGACCTCATGACCGACAATGAAGAGGTCAGGTCGGGGGTAAGGGAGATGAGTCTTTGGATATGGATAATACCGGGGATGTCGGTCTGGGCCTTTATCTACGACGGCTTTTATATAGGAATAACCGACACCTTCAGGATGCTTGTCGCAACCTTTCTGGCGTCGGTCATATTCTTTGTCATGCTTTTTATCGCATCGCGACTGCAAGGACTGACATCAATGGGTTCCAACATGGTGTTGTGGAGTGCCTTTGCAGCTTATCTGCTGATGCGCGGCGTAGTGCTTGCCATTATGTGGCGGAAGACAGCGACCCGCAAAATGGCGGGTCATTCCCAGTTGTCGCTGCGGAAGGGGATGAGGGGCAGCCAGTCGCCGCCATAAAGAGTCCCTATCTCGAAATCGTTGAAACAGTATCTGACGGCTACCGGAGCAGGCACCTTGTCGGATGAAACCACTATCTCATTCGTTTGCCAGTTGAGACGGGCATTATCGGGGGGATAAAACTTCTTGTCGGCCCCTGCCACTTCAAATCCGCGGATGTCGTAGTTGCGGCAGATTCCGTTTTCCTTCGAATCAATCGCCACCCATACTTCATTCCCTTTTACCTTATGAGATTTGTACTTGGGACTTTCGCACATGAATTGCTTCTTGCCGTATTTCTTGTTGAGCGCGAGGCTTGCGAGGCGGTGGCCCACTCCAGATTTGTTTCCCGGATGGATGTTGAATCGTTCGTATGGTTTCACGAGATCGTTTGTGCCGATCATCGCGCTGTTGGGGATAAGGTCAAGGGATTTCCATTGGGCTTCCCTGAGATAGGCCGACTTGTTGTCCTGGTCGGGCGAATCATAGTCGTAGGGGGCTATTTCCACGGAATAGAAGGGCAGGTCGCCACGGCCGAGTTCATTGCGCCAATGCTCCACCATCCTTGCCAATCTCGGGGCATACTCTTCATGCTTGCCCACATTAGAACAACCCTGGTACCATAAAATGCCATTGACCGTATATCCCTTTATCGGATTGAACATTGCATTATACATCACCATCGGACGAATATAATGAGTCATGGCCTCGATGTCTTTTTCATCCAACGACACGTCGGGGTATTCCTTAAGAATCTCCCTTGGCAGCCAGCTTTCCACGCGAGCTCCGCCGTGAGAGCAATTCACGATTCCGACAGGCACGTCAAGCACCTCGCTGAGACGAGTGGCGAAATACCAAGCAGTGGCGCTGTAGTCGGATGCAGTGTCGGGACCGGGCACTGTCCACCGGGCATCGACCGTGTCCAGCGGCTGATAGCTCTGCGACAGCGGCACCGTGAAGAAACGCACCTTGTCGGCCCATTTCCTGGAGGAGGCTATCTCATCCGTGCCACCTTCCACGTTGCAACCTCCAAATCCCTTTAGAGGCATTTCCATGTTGCTTTGGCCCGAGGCGAGCCAAACTTCGCCTATGAGCACGTCTTTAATGGTCAGCGGTGTGCCGTCGCTGATTGTCAGCGTCTGCGGCGTGAAGCTTGCCGCCGGAGTCGGGATTGAAATTTCCCATTTACCGTCGGCTCCGACTTTCCCTTTCACGGGAACGCCAGACCATGAGGGGGAGACCGTCAACTCGGCTCCGGGAGTGGCGTTCCCCCAGAGGTGAACGTCAGTCTGCTGTTGAATCACCATGTTGTCGCCGATAATGGAGGCTGGCTCAACCTTGGCGGAGGCTGCCAATCCCATTGAAATCAGCGAGACAGAAAACAGTAGTTTTTTCATGTCGGTTAGATTGTGGATATGAAATTTAGATTTACGCATTGTAGAAAGCTCTTACGACCAGCCCCCGCCAAGAGCCTTGTAGAGGTTGATCAGGGCGAGATACTCATTGAGCATCGCGTTGTTGACTCCGATTTGCGATTCGAAATAACGACGCTGGGCGTCAAGCACGTCAAGGTAGTTGAGGGTTCCGCCGCGATATTGCAGCCAGGCGAGTTGCACGTATTTTGCGGCAGCGTCGCGCAGATCGGATTTCACTCGATGGTTTTCCCTGTATTTTTGAAATGCTGTGATAGAGGTGTTGACCTCAGTGAAAGCATTGATTACGGCTTTCTCGTAATCATAGCGGCTTTGATTATAAACGGCGATTGAGGCCTTATATTTCCTTTTTCTCTTTCCGAAGTCGAAAATAGGTCCCGTAATTTGAGCTATAGCATAGGTGAAAGGGGACTTGAAGAAATCTTTCAGACCATCGTTCTCAAAACCGGGGGTAAGGCCGATTTTCAGAGAGGGAAACCTGTCGGCATAGCTTACCCCGACATCAGCCATCGCGGCTTTCAGACGCTGTTCGGCAGCGCGGAGGTCGGGCCGGCGTTTCAGGAGTTCGGAAGGGATGCCAAAAGGCAGTTTCTTATCCACGTCCGGATCGAAGATAATCGTGCGCCGTTCGAACGCTTCTTTAGGATATTCTCCCATGAGCATAGTGAGGGAATTGCGCATGGACGTGACCTTTAGCTCCAGGTCCGGGATAAGGGAGGCAGTGGAGGAATATTCCACCATTGCCTGCTGATATACCGTCTCGGAAGTCAATCCCCCCTCAAACCGGAGTTTAGCCTGATGCAGAGCCTCCTCCCGCGTCTTGAGAGTCTGGCGGACTATGGCAAGCTCGTTCTCAAGCGAAAGCAGCCGGAAATAGGTGGTGGCGACCTCGGCTATCAGAGTCATCCTCATTGAGCGGTAATCCTCTACGGAGGCGGCATAACGAGCCTCTCCTGCATTCGTTGCTTTCTGGAGCGAACCCCAGAGGTTGAATTCCCAGGAAATAGGGAATTTCAGGTCGTGCTCAGGGTCCTTGGAGGTAGGGCCTCCGTCATATTTGTTTGTCTCATGAGAATATGCCACGTTAAACCCGATTTCGGGAAGCATGTTGGCCTTCGCCACCCCATACATCTCTCTCATCTGATCGACCTTGGCCGCGGCCTTAAGGATGTCGAGGTTGTTTTCAAGGGCGATTTTCATGATAGACGAAAGCGTGGAATCCGAATAGAATTCCCACCATTTAAGGTCGGCAAGCGACAGGGAGTCAGGCGTTGAGGCAGATTCCTCACCCGGCATGAATCGGGAAGGCATGTCTATGTCGGCTTTCGTCAGGTTTTTCGTGCCTGAGCATGAGGAAAGGACGACCAATATTATGAATGACAATATCGTGAATCTCATTTTTCGGGAATGATGTCTGTTTTTTGTTTTGATTTCTTATTGAAAAGCTTGTTGACCGCCACGAAGAAGAAGGGGACGAATGCGATGCCGACGGTGATTGCCACAGCCATGCCGAAGAACACGCCCGTGCCGATGTCGCGGCGGGCCGCCGAACCGGGTCCGGAAGCGAAAAGGAGGGGAAGAAGACCGAGCATGAATGCCAGCGAAGTCATGACAATAGGGCGGAACCTCAGTCTTGCGGCCGACAAGGCGGCATGAACAGGGTCGGCTCCCTTGTCGGTCTCCTCCTTGGCGAATTCCACTATAAGGATGGCGTTCTTTGCGACGAGTCCGACAAGCATCACAAGTCCGATCTGGAAATAGATGTTGTTTTCGAGTCCGCAAATCCATATCCCAAGATATGCGCCTACCCCGGCAATCGGCAGCGACAGAATCACCGCCAATGGCACCGACCAACTCTCATACAGGGCCGCCAAGAAGAGAAAGACGAAAAGGAAAACGAGTCCGAGCACGAGCCCGGTGTTGCCGCTTTCATGTTTCTGCTGGTAGGAAAGGCCGCTCCATTCCACTCCAATATTGTCGGGCAGATGCTCCTCCACGATAGTTTCGAGAGCGTCCATTGCCTCTCCCGTGCTATATCCATGGGCAGCCTCTCCCGATATGGTGGCTGAGTTGAACATGTTGAAGCGTCCGATTGTGCCCGGCCCTGTAGTGAATTTAGAGTTGCCTAAAGACGACACCGGCACCATAGTATTGTCGGCGCTTCTCACGAAGAAAAGGTCGATGTTCTCGCGGTTGGCTCGATAGGGGGCTTCGGCTTGTATGTAGACGCGGTAGATGCGGTTGAACATATTGAAGTCGTTGACGTAGATTGAGCCGGTGAAGGCTTTCATCGTTGAGAAAATGTCGCTGACGGGGATTCCGAGCATCTTGGCACGGTCGCGGTCTACGTCGAAATAAAGCTGGGGAATGTCGGCCTGCATGGAGGTGGAGAGGTCGGTGATGGCTTTGGCCGATGCCGCATAATGTTTAAGCGTGTCTACCGCGTTCTGCAAATCAGCGTAAGTAGCCCCGGCCTTGGCTTCAAGCACCATCTCGAAGCCTCCCGACGTGCCGAGTCCGGGAATGATGGAGGGGGAGAATATATAGATCTTGCATTCGGGATATGAGGCAAGAGTCTCATGTATACGCTCCTTCACGTCGGAAATGTCTTCAGAGCTGCGTTCTTCCCAGGGTTTGAGGATGACTGTCAGCTGCGAATGTGCCTGATTCGATCCCATGCGTGGGGAGGATCCGGTCACGTTCAGCACGTATTCCACGTCGGGGTCGGCGAGAAGGAATTCCATTGCCCTGTCGGTCACTTCGCGAGTGCGCTCAATCGTGGCTCCTTCCGGCAGCTCAAGTTCTATCGTGAAATATCCCTGGTCTTCCTGCGACATGAAACTCGTAGGCATGAAATGGTTCATCAGATATATGAATACGAGGGAAAGTCCGAAAGCTGCATACATCCTTTTGGGGTGGGCGATGGTGCGCTGAATGGCTTTTCCGTAAAATTTGTTGCCACGACCAAGCCAGACGTTTATCAGTCTGAAAATTTTCGCTTTCTTTTTCTTTGCCGCAGGCTTCAGAAGCTTGGCGCACATCACGGGAGAGAGCGTCAGGGCCACTATCGTGGAAATCACGACAGAGACGGCAATCGTGATGGTGAACTGGCGATAGAGCTGCCCTGTGATGCCCGGCAGGAAACTTACGGGGACGAACACAGCGCAAAGCACGAGCGACATGGCCACAAGTGCGCTTCCAAGGTTCTTCATTGCCTTGGCGGTTGCTTCATAGGGGGAAAGCTTTTCGGCGTTCATGATTCTGTCGACATTCTCGACGACGACGATAGCGTCGTCCACGACAATTCCGATAGCGAGAATAAGACCAAGCAGGGTCAGCATATTGAGGGAGAATCCAAACAAGAGCATGACCCCGAACGTGCCGACAAGCGAGATGGGGACGGCTATGACAGGAATAAGAGTCGCCCTCCAATTCTGAAGGGAAAGAAAGACCACAAGGATGACGAGTATGAGGGCTTCGAAGAAAGTTTGGTAGACGTGATGGATCGACTCCTTTATGTAGGTGGTCATGTCGAAGGGAATCTCATATGATATTCCCGAGGGAAAGTTTTTGGCAATCTCCTCCATCTCGGCCTTTACCGCGTCGGCCACTTCCATTGCGTTGGAACCCGGCAGCATGTTGATGTTGATTACGGCAGCGTTTCCGCCGTTGATGCCGCTCTCCGTGGAATAGCTTGAGGCTTCGAGTGAGATGCGGGCCACGTCGCGCAGGCGGATAATCGCTCCGTTTGTTCCGGCGCGGAGCACGATGTCTTCAAATTCCTTGACGGAAGAGAGCCTTCCCCTGGCGATAATAGGCATTGTCAGGTCGATGCCCGACATGGGGGCTTGTCCGAGTGTGCCCGCTGCTGATTCACGGTTCTGGTCCTTTAGCGCGTTCTGGATGTCTTTTACGGTCAATCCGAGATTGGCGAGCTTGTCGGGTTGCACCCATATCTGCATTGCGTAGTAACGGCCCCCCACATTCCCGATGCTTCCAACGCCGGGGATACGGCGGATGGGGTCGATGACGTTGAGGGTGGTGTAATTACTCAGGTATACCTCGTCAAACTTGGGGTCGTCTGACAGAATCGTGATTGTCATGAGCCTGCTTGCCGTCTCCTTTGAAACGGAGATGCCGTTTTGCACCACCTCCGCCGGCAGGCGGGATTCCGCCTTCTTGATACGGTTTTGAATATCGACGGCCGCGAGCTCAGGGTCTACATCGATATCAAACGTCACCATTGCCGTGAATCCTCCGGAATTGGAGCTCGACGACGACATATAGATCATTCCGGGGGTGCCGTTGAGTTCCTGCTCGATGGGGGTCGCCACCGCCTGCGTGACGGTCATAGCGTCAGCTCCGGGATAGGAAGCCGTTATTTTCACGACGGGAGGGACAATCTGCGGGTACTGATCGACAGGGAGCATTACCAGACCGATGACTCCCAATATGAAGATTACAATTGAGATTACAATCGAAAAAACCGGGTGCTCAAGAAAGAAATTCCTATTCTTCTCCATATCCAATGCTTTTATTTGGATTCATCGGCAGAATCCGGGTTTTCTTCTTTTTTGACAGCGGCAACGGGGTCAACCTTCATATTGTGGGTCAGCTTATGGAAGCCTTCCACCACGATTTTTTCCCCTTTTGCAAGGCCGCGCTCCACGATTGTGTTGTTGCCCACTTCGGGCCCTGTCTCGATGAAGCGTTTTTCAGCAACGCTGTCGGGGCGCACAACGAAAATATACGCGCCGTTTTTTTCAATGACCAGAGATTTGGTTGGCACTTCTATTGCGTTTGTCCTGACATCGATCAGCACTTTCACTTTCGTAAACTCTCCGGGAAGCAGGCTTTTGTCGGGATTGGGCATTTCAGCGCGGACGGAGAACGTGCCGGTCTTGGGATCTACCTTAGGGTCGGCGAAATCCACCAATCCTTTATGAGGATATTTAGAACCGTCGGCAAGGGTAATCGTGACGAAAGAGTTGATTTTGCCATCGCCCGTAGTGTTGCCGAGGCTTACGTTGTAGTCCTTGCTTCGGAGATAGTCGAGGGCGGTCATGGAGAAATCAACCCTGACAGAGTCGCTTTTCACGACTGTGGCGAGCAGGGATTTCCCTCCGGAAGGACCGACAAGAGTGCCGATGTCGGCCACTCGTTCAGATATATATCCGGATATCGGGGAAGTGACGTTGGTATAGCCCAAGGTCAGCTCAGCCTGCGTAAGGTCGGCCTTGGCGACAGTCACTTCAGCCACTGCGCTGTCGTAGGCGGCGCGGGCGTTGTCGAGGTCGAGCTGGGAGGCGGCATTCTGGGCAAAGAGAGGTTCGATGCGTTCGAGGTCGCGTTTCGCTTTCCTCTCCTGTGCGAGGGCTTTGTTGAGCACGGCACGGGCACGGTTGACGTGTGCCTTATAGAGTTTCGGGTCGATCACGAACAGAGTCTGCCCTTTCTGGATGTAGGAGCCCTCCTTGAAACACATTTTCTCAAGATAACCCTCCACTCGGGCATGAATCTCCACGAATTGCTGGGCACGGATGCGTCCGACGTATTCGCCGTATATATTGACATTTTCGGTCTTTACCATCTCCACCTCTACTTTGGGCAGGGGCGGATTCTGCGTCTTGGGGCGCAGAAAAAAGAACAGGCATGCCAAGACAATAAGAACGACAAGAATAATCGAAAGCCATGCCCGTTTGCTTTTTTTATTGCCGGGCTTGATTTTTCGAAAGATTGATTTCGCGGAGAAATGTTTGGGTCGGTTCTGGTTTTCGAAACTCATTTCATTAGTGTATTTGAATGTCTGTAAAAAAATGTAGGGAGAGAATGCAAGATATTTTGAATGTAAAACAAGAAAACACGGTTTTGGTTTATGCCGTTATGTTATTTTTAGTTAATTTGAGTATGCCGGGTTTCGAAAGATAGAGGCCGCAGGTGTGAGCATAATCAGAGTGCGATCTTTCCATATCGGGATTACAGAAAATGAAAAAATCGGGTATTGATTAATTTTTTTTTAGAATCTTGCTGCCCGATTTGTGAATGAATGCGTGTAAGAATTAAAATAACTTAACACAATATAATCATGAAACACAAGCTGACATCAAGGTCCATGACTGTAGTCTGCATCATGTTCTGCTTCTTTCTCAATGTTTTGGGGCAAGGCAAGAGCGTGACCATGACAGCCGATCATGAGCGGCTCGTTCAGCACACAGGTTCGATGGAAACGTTTTCATATGAGCGCAAACTTCAACTATAGCCTCGGAGCCAAGACCCGTCTTTTCGGAATGTATGGCGCCGGCACAGACAATTCTGTCTATGCGCAATGTCATGGATGAGGCACAGAGAATGATGACGATGGCATCGCGTCAATTCGTAGCTGAGCGAACCATGTCACTCGACGAGATAGTCGACGACCTTTCGATGCTCCTAACTGGAATTGACATAACATATGACGGCAACAGATTACTGTAGTCGGAAAATAACCGGAGGTGCCAAAAGCCGTTTTTTTGCATTGAGCTGGGGCAATTGATGATGCTATGTCGTTGTTTATTCAATAAAGGGAGTGATAAAAACGTTTAAGTCATAGATGGACTCAAAATCAGTCTGTCGTGAGAAAACTATGATAAAATTCGTGAATGCCAAGATTAATCTTGGTCTTAATATAGTGGGGAGACGGGAAGACGGATACCACAATCTGGAGACCGTTTTCTTCCCTGTCGGCATTGAAAGCGGTATGCCACAACAGCCGGAGCCATTCGACGACATACTTGAGGTGAACCTCGACCGCAACAGGGCTACGGGATGCCGGTTCCAGATTATGGGGCGGAAGGTGGATTGTGAGCCGGAGAACAATCTCGTCGTTAAGGCCACTACGCTATTTGTCCGCTCTTATTTCGACAAGGTCGGAATAGATGATTCTCTCGGTCTTTTCAATATCAATCTCGACAAGCATCTTCCTTCCGGTGCCGGGCTTGGAGGGGGGAGTGCCGATGCGTCGTTCGCGCTTATGGCTCTTAATGAAATCCTCGACGAACCCTTTTCTGAGCGCGAATTGCTGAGGATGAGCCAAAAGCTCGGGGCTGACTGCCCGTTTTTTATTCTCAACACCCCCTGTTTTGCCGAAGGAACGGGCGAGATACTGAGTCCAGTGGATATCGACCTCAAGGGGAAATGGCTTCTCATCACGAAACCCGACATTTTCATCTCCACAAAAGAGGCATTCCAGGGAATTTCCCCGAAGAGGCCTGACTTTGACTTGCGTTATCTTTCATATCTCCCCTTGGAGGAATGGAATGGACGGGTGATAAATGATTTCGAAGCCTCGATTTTCCCACGTTATCCGCAGTTGGCGGCCGTGAAAGAGGAGCTGTATGCTTTTGGGGCTGTCTATGCCTCGATGTCAGGAAGCGGATCGTCGATTTATGGCATTTTCAACTCCGAAGAGACGGCCAAGGCGGCAAGGGACAGGCAGCAGACAACTTATGACGGTGTTTGGTTGTTCAGATTATAAGCGTTGATGGCAAACGCATTTGCCATCGGCTAAAATCAGCGCAATATGATCTACGGCAACGCGGAGCCGACTTTTGTCGGGTCTTGAGGAGCCGTTTTAACAATTCTTGGCTTGATTTTTGAGGAAAGGAACACTAAACATTATCCATTATGGAAAAGAATCATAATAAATCATACAGCGACAAGCAAGGCGCGTACGCTCAGGATGAGAATGCGCAGCAGGATATGGAGGATGCACGCATTGAAGACGTGAATCCCGATGAAGAGACCGTGGAGGAGGCCGAAAACGTTGAAGAGGTCGACGACATGGAAAAGAAAGTGGCTGCTCTTGAAGACCAGCTGGCAAAGGAGAAGAAGGAATATCTTTTCCTGATGGCCGAATTCGACAATTTCCGCAAGCGCACCCTCAAAGAGAAAAGCGAGATAATCAAGAATGCAGGAGAGAATGTGCTTAAAGGCCTTCTCCCCATCATGGATGACTTCGAGAGAGGATTGAAGGCTGCGGAGACGACTGACGACAGCGCTGCCATGAAGGAGGGGATGTCGCTTATCTACAACAAGCTGAAGAAATATCTTGCCCAAAACGGGGTGAAGGAGATCGACCCGGCCGACGATACGTTTGACACCGAGAAACATGAGGCAATATCAGCCGTGCCTGTGCCCGACGAATCGAAGAAAGGGAAAATCCTCGACACGATCGAGAAGGGTTATATGATCAACGATAAGGTGCTTCGCCATGCGAAAGTGGTAGTGGGGCAGTGATCGGCTCTGCAGAGGTTGCATAAGAAAACAGAAAAACAAGGTAAGCCATGGCAGAGAAAAGAGATTACTATGAAGTGCTCGGCGTTTCGAAAAACGCTACGGCAGACGAAATAAAGAAGGCCTATCGCAAGATGGCCATAAAATACCATCCCGACAAGAATCCGGGCGACAAGGAGGCTGAGGAGAAATTCAAGGAGGCTGCCGAAGCCTACGACGTATTGAGCGATGCCGACAAGAGAGCCAAGTACGACCAGTTTGGCCATTCGATGGGTCCGCAAGGATTCGGCGGCGGTGGCGGCGGTGGCTTCTACAGCTCCGGCGGCATGTCGATGGAGGATATATTCGCCCATTTCGGTGATATATTCGGCGGACGCATGGGAGGCTTCGGCGACGCATTCGGCGGTTTTGGCGGCGCTACGGGGCAGCCTCGCAAGCACGTCAACAAAGGCACGGATTTGAGGATTACGGTGAAAGTCACGCTGAAAGACATCATGAACGGCGTAGACAAGAAGCTTAAGATTCCGCGTCTTGTGGCATGCAGCCATTGCAAAGGCACAGGTGCGAAAGACGGCACGGCATTCCATACCTGTCAGCGTTGTCATGGCACAGGCTACATCACCCGCGTTCAGCAGACCATGTTCGGTCCGGCTCAGAGCGAATCCGTATGTCCGGAATGCAACGGTGAGGGAAAAGTCATTTCCGAACCATGCCAATATTGCAATGGCACCGGAGTGGAGAAGAAGGACGACATCGTCAGCTTCCACATTCCGGCCGGTGTCGAAGACGGCATGACGCTCACGCTGCGCGGACAAGGCAACGCGCCTCGCCACGGCGGAGTGAACGGCGACCTTCTTATCGTCATTCAGGAGGAGAAGGACGTTGAACTCATCCGCGACGGCAACGATCTTATCTATAATCTTATGCTCGATTTCCCGACCGCCGCGTTGGGAGGAAGTGCAGAGGTACCGACCGTAGACGGTCGCGCACGGCTTAAGATTGCTGCCGGAACGCAGCCCGGCAAGGTGCTGAGACTGAGAGGCAAGGGATTGCCGCAGATGAACAGCAGCGCTAAGGGAGATTTGCTCGTCAACGTCATGGTCTACGTTCCTGAGAGCCTGACCGACACGGAAAAAGCTGCCATAGAGAGCCTCAAGGACGCGCCTAACATAGTGCCGACGGAATCTACTTCAAAACGCATATTCTCTCGTCTGCGCCACATATTCAACAAGGAGAACCGAGGCGAGTGAGACATCGAGGACTGGAATAAATAAAATTTGGAAGCCGGATGATTGCGATAATCATCCGGCTTCCAAATTTTTTTAGACCATTTTTATTCCGATAGCTTGGCTTTTACGGCCTTCCCGTTGAAGACGCGAATTTTCAGACGGGTTCCCATAGGAAGGTCGGGATTTATTCTCATTCTCCCCGGGTTTATCCAGAAGTTGTGACCGTTGGAATCGGTCAATCTCCAGGCAATTTTGTTATTCCGAAATCGGGTGTCGGTTTCCGAGGGTATCTTATGATAGGTCTTCGTGACTTCTATCTCAGGAAGGGCGTTGTAGATTTCATCATCCGCAAGATATTCCACACGGCGATACAATTTCTCCGGATTGTCAGCCACGGTGTCCTTGGGAATCATTTTCCCGATTGTTTCGTATTTCGAGGGGAGATGCCATTCGTTTTGTGAATAGATCTCCTTCACTTTTTTCAATTCAAAAAGAGCCTGCGGAAATGCTTCCCTTGAGGCAAGGACATCCGCGAGCGACAATCGGATTCTCCCTTTAAATTTTTCCTGTCCGGGGGCGAGCAGTCCTTTGTAGAGGAGGGCGACGTGGAGATGAGGGTTATCCTTGGCCGGAGTAAGGGAGGCAAGTTTTGCCCATAGATGGAATTTGCCGGGGGCTACAAGCAATGCTTTTCTCAGTATCGCTGCGGCTTCATCCTGCTTCCCCGACATGACGCATAGCGTGGCATATTGCGACAGAAAGTTGTCTGAATCAGAATATTGTCCCATAGCCTTGCCCATGACTGCATTGAACTCATCTGATGGTAAAGTTGCCGTTTCTTCCAGCTCGTCGACGTAGGCGGTGATTAATTTCTCCACGGTTGATCCCACTTTTGTCCCGTCAACTTCTTTTCTTCTCCAATCTCCATCCCGAAGGTTTGACAAGTCCCAGATATTTGCAAATTTTATGATAGAGAACTTGACTGTCTCCGATTCCTTCTTTCCGTAGGCCATCTCTTTGGCATCCTTGTAAAGATTGATAGCCTCGGTCAGCACCATGGAATGTAGTTTGTGAGGTTTCGTGAGCGAAAGTTTGAAGTAGCGGGCCAACATGTGCTTTCGCTCTGAAATCTCCTTTTTGTCCGACTGGTGGAGTGCGTAATAGATTATCCACCCGAAGGCATAATGGCTTTTGTAGGGCATGCTGCCATCTTCCGCATAAGGGAGGATGGATTTATACGTGGCAATAGCGTCTCCGGCCTTGGCTTTCTCGAAGCCGTCGGAAATCGTCTGAATGAGTTCGTCGCGGGTCATGATATAGAGTGTATTAGTAATTTCTTTTGGTAAAAGTCGGGAGTAATAGGCTGTATGTAGGGACATGCCTTTCGTATGTTGGACTTTACTCGTCTGTCAACCGGCAACATGCCAAAGGCATGCCCCTGTAATCACTGGCATTTTCCTGTGATTTGTCTATTTTGACACGACCTCCTAAAGTCTTGTAAGGACTCTCTCAAGCAGGTTGCGGGTGGAATCTCCGAATCTGACCTTGTAGGATTTGGATGTCGCGTCGTAGGCCTCCACCGTACCCTCCCCGAATACCTTATGGCTCACCTTGGCTCCGACAGGGATTACGTTGTCTGCCCCTTGCCCGAGTTCGTCATTGAGCAGTCTGACGAGACCTTTGGTCCCCTCCATCAGCGATGGGTCAAGCTGTCCCTCAATGCGGAGCATACCTTCCGGCACCTCCGAAAGGAATCTCGAAGGAAATTTCAGGGCTCCGTTTTCGTTCATGTATCCCTCCGACTCGCATAGCCAAAGCATTCGCTCCGCTCTTGTCGTGGCGACATACATGAGCCGTCTTTCCTCCTCTTCGCCATCCTGACGACGTTCGCGTATCGAGCGATGGTTGGGGAAAATGCCTTCTGTCAGACCGACTACGAACACCTCTTCAAACTCAAGTCCCTTGGATTGATGAATGGTCATCATCCTGACCTTTTCAGAGTCGGTCGTGCGGTCGGCATTGGTGTAGAGAGCTATTTCCTGAAGATACGAGACAAGGTCGGCATCTCCCTCATCAATGCGCCCTGCCTCAAATTCCTTCATGGAATTCATCAGTTCGGCTATGTTTTCAAGTCGCTCCTCCTCTTCGTCCGTGCGATACGTGTCGGCAAGCCCGCTTGATTTCATGATCCAGTCAGCCAGTTCCGACACGGGCATCAGGGGAATCCGGGATCGCGTGTCGTCAATTAGTTTTAAGAAGAGATGTAGGGATGGCTTGTTGAAAGGCTTGTTGTCGATATTTTGGCGCAATGCTTCCATAAGGGATATGCTCTCCTCTTCCGCTATTTTTGTCAGGGCTTTCAATGAGGCCTCTCCGAATTTGCGTGCCGGAAGGTTGATGATGCGCCTAAACGCAAGGTCGTCGGAATCTGAGGCAACGAGACGAAGATAGCTCAACACGTCTTTTATCTCCTTGCGCTCGAAAAATCTCACTCCGCCCCACACTGAGTAGGGGAGATGCCGCTTGAGAAGCGCCTGCTCGATGTTGCGCGAAAGAAAGGAGCTTCTGTAGAGGATGGCAAACTGATTGTGTCTCATCCCCTCCTTTACTCCCTCCTCGATTCTTTGGGCAATGGCTTCGGCCTCCTCTTTCTCCGACTTTGAATGGAGGTGCACGACCTGTCGCTCGTTGAGCTTGCGGGTGAAGAGTTCTTTCTTCACTCGGTTGCGGTTGTGTTCGATGATATGGTTTGCCACGTCGAGGATGTCGGGCGTAGAGCGATAGTTCTCATTGAGGATTATGTCTGTTTTGGCTTTGAAATCCACGAAAATCTTCGGATTCGCCCCTCTCCATTCATAGATGGCCTGATCGGGGTCGCCGACTACGAAAAGATTGCCGTGATGGCGGGTGATGGCATGAAGCAGTTTCCAGTCGTCGGAAGAACAGTCCTGCACCTCGTCGACCATGACGTAGTTAAGCTTTTCGGTCCAGTATTCCCTCGCTTCGTCGGAATGGTCGAGGATATAGATTGTGAAGAAGAGGAGGTCGTCGTAGTCGAGGGCGAAAAGCTTTTGCTGGAGTTTGATGTATCTGACGGAAGCATCCTGCGCCTGGTTGGAGGAATGTGGCAGAAGATGGTTTTGGATATATTTTACGGGGTCATAACCCTTGTATGCCGCCACTTGCTTCAGGAAACGTTCGGCTGTGGTCTTTCTGCGGTCGATGCCGAATTCCTGCATTGCCTGGCGGGCGAGAGCCTTTCCGTCTTCCTCATCCATGATGGCGAAGTTGCGTGGATATCCTATTCTGAAAATCTCTTTCCTCAGAAATTTGGCACAGAAGCTATGGATGGTGCAAATGAAGTCGTTGACGCTTCCACGGTCCACCATCGTCGAGATGCGCCGTTTCATTTCCTGCGCTGCCTTGTTGGTGAAGGTCAGGCAAAGGATATTGCCCGGGCTGACTCCGATTTCATTTGCGAGATAGGCATAGCGATGTGCGAGGACCCGGGTTTTCCCCGATCCCGCTCCGGCCACGACACGGACTCTCCCTTCGGTGGCCTCTACAGCTTTGAGTTGGTTTTTATTAAGTTCGTATGCCACGTGTATGTTTTTTGAATATTGCCGGATCAAGCATCCCTATATACCAATGCCACGGCCGAAGCGGCTATGCCTTCCCGGCGCCCGGTGAAGCCAAGTCCCTCGGTTGTGGTTGCTTTCACGGAGACGACATCGACATCTACATTCATGACCTCGGCTAATTTCATCCTCATTTCGTCGATATGCGGTTTGAATTTAGGAGCCTCCGCCATTATTGTGATGTCGGTGTTGCAGATCTCCCAGCCTCTCTCCCTGACCATGCGGCAGACCTCGGCAAGAAGCCTCTTGCTGTCGGCTCCCTTGAACTTAGGGTCGGTGTCGGGGAAATGATAGCCGATGTCTTTAAGGGAGAGGGAGCCAAGAATGGCATCGCAAAGAGCGTGGATGGCCACGTCGGCGTCGCTGTGCCCGAGCAAGCCGTGGGTGTGTTCGAGTTTTATGCCGCAAATCCATAGTTCACGACCCTCTACGAGGCGGTGGACGTCATATCCTTGTCCTATTCTAATCATTTTTCAAATCTGTTTTGTCGTTAATGTTTGAAACACCTTCAACGGTCATGTTCCGTTATGTCATGCATCTCCAATAGTAAGGAGAGCTGCCCGGCAGCCTCCGTCAATCATCTGCGGCGTTTGCCAAAGAGGTCCTGCAGTCCCTCCATATCGAAGCTGAGGGTGAAACGGAGTGTCTGGTCGAGGGGAGAACTTTGGGCCGTGGCAAGCATGTAGGAGGCATCGAGACGCACGACATTCAGGGAGAATCCGGCTCCGAACGTAAAGTAGCTGCGCCCTCCCTTCATGGCGTTTTCGTAGTTGTAGCCCATTCGGGCGAAGAATTGCTGGTTGTAGGCATACTCGGCTCCCGCAGATACGTTTATCTCCTTAAGCTCCTCTCCGAATCCACCCGGAGCGTCGCTGAAGCTTTTGAAGATGCCCGTGATGGGCGACATGTTTTCCCATTTCTCCTTTGCCTCCTCATATTCGATCTGCCCGTCGATGGTGTCCATGTCGTAGTCTTTTTCCCGTGGCATGGTCGGCACGAGCAGTTTGTTGAGGTCAAGACCGATTGCAAGCGTATTGTAGTCGGCGAGAGGGAACATGAACTGGGCGCCGAGGCGAAGGTTGGTCGGCAGAAAGGCATTGTGGGCTCCATGGTCGTAGCTCACCTTCGTGCCTATATTCGAGATGTCGAATCCCCATGCAAACTGGCATTCATTGCGGCCGACCATGGGATACGTGACGTAGTAGCCTGAAAGGTCAACTGAAAATGCATTTGCCGCAGTGTTGGATTCCCCCGACATCTCATCTGTATAGGAAAGGTCGGAGAGAATATATCTCAAGACGACTCCCATTGAGAACTTGTCGGAGAGCTTGCGCGAATATCCCACGTCGAAGGCAAATTCATACGGATTCAATGTCTGGACCCCGCTGACGTTTGTGTCCGTTCCTGTCGTGACCTCTCCAAGGGAGAAATAGCGGAAAGAGGCCGACAGCGCCTGATTGTCGTAATCCCCGAGTTTCCAATATCCCGTTATGTCTGCAAGGAAAATATCGTTCACGATTTTTCTCAGCCACGGGGTATAAGACACGGCCACTCCTCCTCGACTGTAGGCGAAAGCATACTTTGAGGGATTCCAGAATTGGGAATTTATATCCGGGTCAGTGGCGGCTCCAAGATTGCCCATGCCTGAGCCTCTTGCATCCGGAGTGATACTCAGTGTGGTGACTCCGGTGTTGACAGGATTGAAGTCGTTGTCTTTTATGTCGTTGCCATATGCATTGACAGAACTGAGTCCGGAAAGCGCACATAGGGCGATATTTATTCTTGATGGGATTTTCATTTGAAGGATGAGGGTATTGGATATCAGTATACGGCTCTTTATTATAAACTTGAAATCGGGAGGATTATTTTATGGCTACGAGAAGAAGCTTCTCTCCGTTTAGCCGCAGTTCTATCCTATCGCCCGGAGCTATTACGGTAGGGACTGAAATGCCGGGGACGATCAGGTCGCCTGTCTTAAGGGTGTTGGTCGCGCTGACGGCCTCTATTACGTCGTCAATGCCGGAGGAGAACATACTTGGAGTCCACTCAGCCACGGTCTCTCCGTTTTTTACGAGTTCAAGCGGCGCAGAGGAGAGGAAATCTTCAGCTTTCATAAAATTGCCTATAATAATCGACCTGTCAAAATTCAGAGCCATATCCGGGCTTCTTCCCTCCTGAAGAAGGGAGTCGTATAAATCAGTGGCCTGGAAATGGATTGCTGGTGCTATCTCTTGATAATACCGTGGAGCGAATTTTGATGCAATGGATTTGCCCAGTCTTGATATTCTGACAACCGGAGCGATTACTGCGTCGAAACTATCGGCGAAATCCGGGATGAAAAACGGTTTTCCGGCATTCGCCATGCAGGAATCTGCAATGAAATACCATGATAACCCTTTCGAGGAGTCGATTCTATTTCCTGTAGCTATGATAGCCTTCATTCTATTGTTCTGCGTTAAGACGGTTGAAAATCAAGGCCAGGTGTGCATAAATCGACGTATTGGCCATAACTATTCCTTCAGCCACTTTCACGCGGTAGGGCGTGAAATTCCAGATCGCCTTTATTCCTTCGCCGATGGCAATGTCGGCCGTCTCCTGCGCACATTCCACGGGCACTGTCAGAATGCCGATTGAGGCCGGGGTTTTCTGCATGACCTCGGTTATGTCGTCGATATTGTGAATGGGTACTCCGGCAACAATCGTGCCGGTCTTCTTCGGGTCGATGTCGAATCCGGCTATTATTTCAAGTCCGTATTTTGAAAGTCCGGAATCCTGCATAAGTGCCAATCCGAGGCTTCCTGCTCCAAACACGTAAGCTTTGTGGGAAGTTCTGAACCCGAGGAATTCTGCTAAAGTCTCCACAAGCGCATCCACCTCGTATCCGATTCTGGTCTTCCCCTTTAAGGAGAGGAATGAAAGGTCTTTGGCTATCTGGGAGGAGTCGACATTCAGGGCGCGTGAAATTTGGGTGGAGGAGACATATTCCGTTTTTCTCGCTTTCAGGATTTCGACATATGCAAGATACCATGGCAGCCTGCGCAGCGTAGGCTCCGGGAGTATGATATTATTGTTGGGGGTCATTTCTTATTTTGTAGTTATCCGGCAGCGACTGCCAGCTTGTTGGTTTTTGTTATTTCAGCTCCTTCTGTTGTTATGATGGTGGCCCTATAGATATAGATTCCGCGTGCCACCCTTTGCCCCGACGTGTCGCGCAGATTCCAGGGGATGCTTGCTGATGAAGCTCCGGAATATGACGACGTGGCGTCGGAACTCCAAACTTTCACGCCGGAAAGATTGAACACCTCAATGTGGCATTTTGAGGCTCCCATGTGGGCATCCGTATTCACAATGAAAGTGACTGAAGACACTGCGGGGCTGACATCAGTCGTTAGCTTGGATATGGAAGGCAGCCATCCTGCCTTGACGGAGAATTTGAGATTTGCGGAGGATGAATTGTTGGCATTGTCCCAGACGGTCAGTTTAAGTTCATGCTCTCCGGGCTGAATGTCGTTCATCTGATAGGATATGGAGCCACTGCCGGGGTCTTCTGAGTCAGGACTGAAATATGAGGATATGTCGCCCTGCAGGGTTTTGCCGTCGAGCGAAAGCGACATGCTGTGGCCTATGCCAGCTTCAGATAGATTTATGCCGGAAGGGTCGGAAACCTCTGCATACAGTTTTGGTGAGGGCCCTGTCACGTCGCCGTCGGCAAAAGTGGGGGAGTTGAGATAGAACATGGAGATTTCAGGCCCTTCGATGTCATCGTCGGTATCTTCATTGAATCCGTAGACGTATAATTGCTCCGATACTCCCGAAGCCTCCCGGCCGGATTCGTCGAAAGCATACATGGAAAGCATGGCGGGGCAGTAGTTGTTTTCTATTTCCGAAGGAATGAGCAATTGCGCCCTCCATTTCCCTTCCGCAATTTTTGCTTTTGTTGAGAGAAGACGGGTTTTGCGGTCGTTGTATGTCATGGGGGTTCCCTTGTCGCCGTTTCCGTGGGTTGTCACTGCTTTTTCAGCGTCAAACAACTTTATTTCCATTGTCCCATTGAAATTCTCCGCAAGAGAGCCGTCCTGATTGAGGATTCTGCCCGTAATGATGGATTTCGACCTCGCCTTCAGCACGGGAAGCTCCGGGTCTGCCCCTATGGCTATGCCTCCTATTGAATCGACCTCCACCGTCATTGTCGGCATTGGAAGGCGTATCGAGGGGTCGCCCATGAGGCCGTATCTAAGTTTGTTGTTGTCGTTTGTTGTCCTGTTTTTGCCGTTGATCATGAAATCCCCGACTCTTAAAGGCATGCCATTGTCGTCAGCTCCGTAGAAGAAAGGAGAGGTGTTTGCGTTAAGGACACCGTTATGGGGGATAAATACCTTCCTGCTTGGGCAAATCATCCCGATAATCCCGGCGTTGGGGTTAAGCCACATCTCCTCGCCTCCGCTGACTTTGTCGTCGTCCCAATTCATAAATTCGCACGTGGCAGCATAGATGAACGGAAGATTGCGGTTTGACATGGAAGTGATGTCAGTCCACGTCAGGAGTTTTTCGTGGCCCCATTCCCTCGGGTTGGCGTGGCCGATATAATTTATGAATGCCACTCCTTCGTTGATTTTCCCCATCATTCTCTGTTTAGCCTCTGGATACGTCGCGCCTGTGCCGGAAAGAACCAAAGGATAGGAATCGAGATAAAGCTTCTCGTAGATAAGCCTGTTGCCATTTGCTGAAGCCTTCATTCCCTCAATCACGTCTTCCGCCTGCTGCAAATGATCGCCGTTGTCCTGATCGTCGGCAATGACCATCACCGACCCGCGCCAAGCCCCCGGGGATGGGTTGCTCATATAATTCTCCAGTTTGGCGACGGCGTTTTCCGCTTCCTCCACTGATTTGACAGGCATCCTGCCGACAGCCACGTGAATCGTTTCCCGGTCCATATTCAGGGAGGCGGTGTTGTCGTTGAGCATTCCGATGTAGTCGTCGGTGGAGTAAGACGTGGAAGTGGAGAACCCTTCAGCCGACTGCCAGATCGGGAGACGGGGATAACCCTGCCGTTTCACGGAGGGGGTGACCATCTTGTTGTCGTAGGTAGGACGGCTGAAAAGCAGGCAATAGCGTGCATAGCGTCCGGAGTTGTCATTCCTGCGGTCATACCACATTTTCAGCAATTTCCTGAACGCCGTCACGTCGGATGCTCCCGAAGAGAATTCATTATAGATTTTGTCGTCTTGAATCACTTCCACTTTCAGGTCTCCGCGCTTGTTGTGGATCTCCGCCAATCTGTTGGCGGAATTCATGAACAATGCCGGGGCGATTATAAGCATGTCGGGTGCTTCAAGGGCATGGATATCTTGGTTTGCCACACGCCCTGCGGGTTTCACGCTCCGGGAAATACGGGAGGGATCGAATGCCACGTATTCACGGTATCCTGCCGTCGATGCGAAGAAGGCGTCAGATCCTTCAAGTTTGAACCCTACCTCGGATGGGTTGATAGGGTCAGTGACATCCCATATGACTGTGGATTCCGAGCACCCTTCCACCTTGACGTCGGATGTGGCCGGAAGGGAGAGATAGAAATACAGCTCATCTTTGTCAAGACGCAACAAGCGGGGATAGAACACTTCGATATAGTCGAGGGCTGCGGTGTAGATCGCTCCGGAATAAGAGTATTTAATGGAGAGGTTAAGCTTTTCTCCGGGTGATGGAATCGTCTTGATGGAGGAGGTTGTGGTCAGGAATGTCTCAAGCGAGCCGACTCCCGGAATCTTGTCGGAATTTGTGGCGGGTAGTTGCGTGCCATTGGCGGAGACAAGGATAGACGACTGACCGTTGGAGACCATGGCTCCAAACATTATCCTGGCAGTGGCGTCGCCGATGTTGCCCGGTAGGTTGAAATTGAAGTTGCGAGTGGATTGCGTCCTGAAATCTTCGCCCAGCAGGATCCTTCCGGAATTCGACGGGGCGATGAGGTCTTGCTCATGCAGGATTCTTTCGGTGAAAATGGTGACGGGTTCTGAGCCTACGGTTTTTATGTCGGATGATGCCGGGGATTTTCTCTCCCCTTCAATATCGCTGATGAAATAGTAGGCTGATTGGGAATAAGGGTTGAGGTTGTGGCTATATCCCGACGTAGATGTAGAAGCCGTCCATGAGACACACGCATGCCCGAAAAAGACAATCCCGGCCGGAGTTCTGACGGAGGGGATTGCAGGCAAGTCGTCGGGAGTGGCGGAATTAATCTGCTCCGGGAGCATTCTTCCACCATATCCGTAGACGTTGACTTTGTCGGGGTCTGAAAAACCAAGATTTTTTAGGGTTGAGTTGCTGATAAGCTGCATTCCTGATTCAGCGACCTGCACCTTGGCCCATTTGCCGGACGCCAGCTTCGATGAGGCGGCATAATGGGAAGAGGGGAGGGCAAAGACGTGGCATGTGGCGACAGCCATCATTGCCAAGACTGCGATTAGCCGCATCATGGTAAAGAGTCTTTTCTGGAGTGGCTGAATCGTAGGTGTATTGTCGATTGAAATATGAAGAAAGTTCAAAGTCTTTATGTTTAATCGTTTTTGAAAGTAGGATTCTTATCGGGAATGCATTCCTCAAATAGACAGGAGTCTGGCTGACCATTATTTTAGTAGTTATTTTTTAGATTACTAAATTGTAGCCGACAGCTTATCAGTCAATAAACGCAGAAACATTATGCGATATTGCAGCAAGCCACATGCGTATTTCTTTCAAGAGCTCTCCTAAACGCGCGATTAGTCCTTATCGGAATAGGGCCATATGTCGCCTTCAAGAAAATTTTGCCATTCCTCTCTTGACCCGCAGAAGGCGTTGAGGTCAACGTCTCCTTCGATGCCGTCCACTTCCCCTCTATGATTGAATTGCCAGAAACTCCATTCGGCGTGAATGGGATTCTCTGAAAACCCGCAAATCCATAGAGGCGCTCCGGGGAATGCGTCTGCAAGGTATTCATAATATCCGTCGCGATTGCTGTAGAACATGACGCGATGTCCGAGCAGATTGAGGTATTCCACCATATGCGTAAGCCGCGATTGTATTTTCTCCTTTGGAATCGAATCGGGATTGCCGGCCTTTTCCACGTCTATCACGATTCCGAGGTCGGGACGGCGTTTGCCCACGGCTTTAAGTAAATTAAGGGCTTGCTCCACTCCGTCGCGGTCAAACCGGAAGAAATGGTAGATGCCTGTCTTGAGTCCGGCCTTTTCAGCTTTGTCGTAGTTGACCCGGAAATTCCTGTCTTTGAAATCCACTCCTTCAGTGGCCTTTATGAAAACAAATTCATAGCCGTCGGCAGCTACCCTCTCCATGTCGACGTTGCCGTTGTGGGCGGAGATGTCGATTCCCCTGACAGGATAACGTTCAGGGTCGACGTATGGAGGCGACGACATGAACGTCTTGTAGGCCCATATCCCGGCGAAAACGAGAAACAGGCATACAAACAAAAAGACCGCGGCGGCAATCAAGTCTTTCAATGGCCTATTGAAGAAATTTGTCTTCATTGTTAGAATAAAGAAGCGGTTTAAGCAACTTCATTACAAAGTTAATAAAAAATAGTGTTTGCAGAAAAATATTCACGAATTTTTCATCCTTCGATCATGAAAATGTTCCGGAGGGGTATGGTTATCGGTCCCGCGTCAATTGAATGACACGATTTTTTGTAGATTCCAAAACGAAGTGCAACGTTATGGAGCCTAAATGATGTAGATTCAAGGGAAAGTGTTAACTTTGCCCCGTGGATCGAAGAGGAGGCGAGCCCTGCTGAGGAGCAACTCGACCAAGCAATAGATTCATCCGCCACGCTGAAATCGTGGAAACAGACGGGGCTGTCTTGCGGCAGCTCCGTTTTCATAATTTTAGACGGCGGCCATGGCTAAGAAAACCTTTCCCATAGTGGCAATACAAAAAAACAAAAAGGGAGACCGAAGTCTCCCGAAGATTAATTAATTTTGTATTGCTCATGTACAATCAATTAACCCTTGCGCAAAGATACACAATTTCTGCCATGCGCCAAAATGGTTCTTCGCTTCAGGCCATAGCAGACGAGTTGAACCGCCTTCGCGAAGAAGAGGCGGCATTAAAAGGAAATACGGCTCCCGCAAAAAAGATTGCGGCGTCTACCGTCTGTCGCGAACTCAAACGCAACCGTAACAAGAGAGGCGGCTACAGTCCCGGGCTGGCAAATGAGATGGCGAAGGAAAGACGGGAGCGTATAGTTAGGAACACAGCGCTCAAGCCCGGTGTTCTGGAACGTGCCATGAAGCTGCTTGTCGAGAAAAGATGGTCTCCCGAACAGATATCCGGCAAACTCAAACTGGAGGGCATACAGATATCCCATGAACGTATATATCAGGAAATAAGGTCAGACCTTGAGAAGTATAGCCAGTACACGCATCATGGAATGAAACATCGCAGACATCAGGCCAAGCCATACAAGACGGCAGGAAAATCCATGATACCAGACAGGGTTTCAATCCATGACCGTCCGGCCGAGGCCGACGGCAAAAGATTTGGAGACTGGGAAATGGATCTGGTAGTCGGAGCCGAACAGAAAAGTGCTGTCCTGACCATAATCGAACGTAGCCGGAACTTCTTCATTCAGACAAAGCTCCCATCTAAGAAACCGGCCGATGTATGGGGCACAAAACGAAGCGGTTGTTGAGGTGGACGGGCAGATTCGGTGAAAGCCTTTGAGTTTGCGGCAGTTAGGAGAGGGTAGGGTAGAGCGGCCAAAAAAAACGAAACGTTTACATTGGTTTAATTTCGGTTTAATTATCGGCCTCATAGGTTTACATGAGGGCTACATGGGGCGCATGGCCGGGTTGTTTGGTTTACGTCATTGATTCCGGTGGTTGGATAGGGTGGGGCGGTCGGCTTTGTGCCGACTTTTTAGTGCCGGTTCTTGATTTATATAATTTCAAAAGGTTGCAAATAGCGGTTATTTGTGTATATTTGCAGAAAATTCAGAGATTATGAGACAGACCAAAGTGATACACGTTCACCTCACCGGCAAGCGCAGAGACCTGTATTTTGGCTCGATAGCGGCCATTTTTACCGTCTTAAGCCCACAAGAGGTGGGATGTGGCTATGATTACCTGCGTCGTGCCGGTTTGAGCGGTGGTGGTACCGTTGTGACTAAACGCGCTATAATAAAGCAATCTACGCTCATCACAGTCCCTCGTGGAGCGCGTGGTGGCGTAGATGGTTGAACGATACGGCAACGTTGTTTGAACGGTCTTGGAGTGCCGTTTGAATAGAATCTATCGGGGAAGCCTCTCGGCTCCCCTATTTTTGTGTTCGAATGGTCGATTTTGGGCGAATTTTAGGGGTGGACGGACTGGTGGACGGACAAAGTGGACGGACAAATTTTGAAAAGTGGACGGACAGGTTTCAGTCGTTTGGGGTGCAAATAGCTGAGGGTGGCAAAATATGGTTGCTCAAAAATGAAATGTTAAAATCGGGGGTTCGATGTGAAGTAAAATACCTCGTCTTTTTCAGCATAGCAGGCTGAAACCCTCAGAAATCAAGGGGTTTGAGATGGGAAACAACCAGAAAGGGGAGGGGAGGCCAGGGCTTGGGGAGCCGAGGGGGTGAGGGAGGGGCAACGGATGGGTTAGTTCGAGTATATCCGGAAGGGTATGCCATCAATGATCACGATGGAAGATTCTATCTGTCTTGCAAGACTGGCGGGGAGGGGGTCTCCACCTTTGGAATGTTTGTTGTGGAAAAGACCTGGTTGTCCCGACGTTCTTTTTCAAGCTGCTCTATTCGAGCCTCGAGCTTTCCAATTTCCTTGTTTAGAGAGCCTATTTCTTTATCCTTTTCTTTGAGTTTGTTGTCAAGGTGTTCAACAAGAGAACTATTTGTGTTAATTGCTAAACTTTCTTGATTGGTTGGCGGAATCGCTTTTGAATCCCCGAATATTATCCAATTTAAATCTATTTGTTCACAAAATGAAAACAGAAGAGGCCAATCCAATGAATTGCGAGAACGCCAGTTAGAGAGTGTAGCTTTCTTTACCCCTAAGAAGTTAGCCAACTCCGTATCATTGGATTGGTTTAGGGCGTTTCTGAGGCGATCTAATATCTCTGAAGTTGAAAAAGTTTTCATTTTGTGTAAAATTCAGCGTTTAAAATTTTGTAGTTCACAAAATGTGTACTATCTTTGCAGCGTGTTCCAGATGGAACGAGCGGCCAAAGATACAAAATTTGGCGCGGATAGACAAATTTTAACGGTTAAGCAAACTTAAGCAAAAATGAGTGAGACAAAGAAAATGACGAAGGAGGAGCTTCTTGAGATATTCAAAAGCGAGTATAAAACCGTCCTCCGCAAATATGAGCGCAAGGTTGAGAAGTATGCCCTCAAGATGAACGAGGACTACGAACACTTCTTCCGCTGGCACGGCGATGACATGTATAAGGCGCAGGTCAACCTCAAGGCAGTCCGGGAACTTCGCCCGATGACCTCATGGGACGACATTGACAAGATAAGGACTTGGCTGAATCATCAGATAAAGAGCATCGAGACCACCCTCATCGAAGGCAGTCAGTACCCGACAGGCACAAGCATTATGCACAATGTTGCGGACACCCTTCACAGGGTATCCCTTCAGGAACTCAGGGAAGACATTCAGCGACTGCTGATGGTAGTCACCTATAACGGATAAGACGATGGACAAAGTGACTTATAGAATCAGCATAAACGACTTTCATACGGACCCGGATAAATGCCGGACACTGGAGTTGGACGTGGACTATCCGACCAAAGAGGAGGCAGCCGCCGCAGGCTGGGCGATAGTTGAAGCCTTCGCCCTGATGCACGGACTCGGATATGAGAACCAGGGCGACCGGTTCATGGCCTTCTACCAAGGGGGCGAGAACGACGGACTGGGAGCATTGACCATCGAGGTCTATGACTCCAACGGTCAGCCGGCAGAGCTATAAGGGTGAGACCCAAGAGAGGGCCATCCTCCGGCAAGAGAGCCGGTAAAAGCCGCAAGGCACTACATTTGAACCGCCGCCGGAATTGCAAGCCCGGCGGCATTTGGGAGGCCAGGAAGGTGAGCGACCATGGCGCAAGTATCGGGGTTCGATTCCCCGACCTCCCACTAAAAATTTCACAAGCATGAAACAACGAGCCGAACAGATGACCGGAAACGCGGTCAGGGTGCTTCTTCAGACCCTGACCCGGAACTGGTATGACACCGGGATAATTCTCGACGAGTTCGAGGCGACCCACAACGACCTGGAATGTGACCGGTCGAAACAGTACGCGGCCCTTGTCGCCGGCCATTTCGCCCTGAAAGCCGCCATCGACAAAATCAACAACCAACTAAACAAAAAGTGAGACTATGAATCGAAAATTTCGTCAATTACCCTGCACATGTCAGCTTCGGAACCATCCGAGCGACTGTACACAGTGTCTGCGAGAGCCCGGGCGTCTTGAGAGACTTTCCGGACTATGTCGTATCCTTCAAGGCCTCCCCGGATATAGGCTACATCCATCAGGACTTGTAATTGAAAACGTCGGTGACCTATCGGGGCTTTCTCGAGAGAAGATAATGACTGTGTATAATCTAATGGAGAAAGACTTCCTCGCTCGGAACGCCAAAGGTAATATTTGGCGAGCCAAGTCATGCTACCGTCCCTCTTCTCGTCCCGGTGGGTGCGGAAAACATAAGGCAAAAGCGAAACAAAAGAATCACGCAAAGCCTCGTGTTGAGCCTTGAGCATTTCAAATTCGATGTTCATAATGATTTCATTTGGAAAATTTACACAAAGATAACTAATAAAATCCAATAAGTGAGAAAAATGAACAAGTACATTTCAGTCAGCAAGGAGGGCATCAGGGCCCTGCAGCGCACCTTCAAAGTCAAAGGGAAGGAAATCTGCGAGCGTTGCGTCAAGAACGCCCTTGCCTACCGCACGGACAACGAGCTTGCCAGGAAGATACGTTTCGCTGCGGTCAGGCACCACATGGGCTGCACCTATTACGTCATTCCGGAGGGAGAGTTCTTCTTCGATTCCGACAGCTGCTGGCACGCGGTCTATCCCAACCGGGCAGAAATCTACCTTGACAAGCAGACGGGCGAAGGCACTGTCTATGACCCCAAAGGTAATGTAGTGGCAAGATACGACCACGTCACGCTGTCACAGATCAACGAAATTAAGAACATGGCGAAAACCCTGTAACGCAAGGAACCATGCAGTACCACAACGGCATATATTGTATATCGGCCAGGGAACTTATCGACGGCGGAATCATGACTCTCGGGAGTTATGAGAAGGCTGCCCAGCGTAAGCGTATCGAGGTCGTCAAGCGAGGCGGAGGTGCGAAAGGCTCCGGCGCCCTGGTCGCTGTGGACTCCCTTTCCACCGAGCAAAAGATTCAGGTCGAGGCCCGGTTCGGAGGCAAGGCAGCACATATCGCGGCATGGGTACGGAGCAACTACACCGAGGACCAGGAGGCGATGGCATTTTTCAACAATCCCCAAAAGACCGGAATCAGCAACCTCTCGATAGCCAAGCGCAGGGAATATGTTGTCAATGCCTCGGTTCTGAACGTCTGCATAAAGCTCTATGACAATGCGGCGGCCAAGCAACGGCTGATGGGCAACAAATACGGCTGGACATGCATGACCGGCGTTATCGAGAGCCTGAGAGTGCAGTTCGGCCACACGCTGCCGACTTCGGTTCTCCGCTTTCGCAAGAAGGTCAGCGACTACCGCAAGCGCGGATATGAATCCCTGCTCAGCGGGAAGTTCGGCAACACCAACGCCCAGATACTCACCGCCGGAGAGGAGCGGGTGCTGAAAGGCCTGGCGGTACAGCCCAACCGCCCGTGGAATACCAACGTGCGGGAAATGTACGAGATGTTCGTATGCGGCGAGCTCGACGTGTGGGACCCGGAAACAGGAGAACTGCTCGACCCTGAGAAATGCGCCAGGAAAAAGAACGGCGAACCGTGGGTTCCGAGCGAGGGCACCATCGCCGGCTTCCTGAACCGCCCCGACATCAAGGCGTTTGTCGACCGCTGGCTCAAACCCAGCGTGGACTACTACCACGAGATCATGCCCCACGTTCACCGCCACAGGGGACAGTATTCCCTCTCGCAGATCACGATGGACGACGTGGACTTGCCGTTCCGCATGAAGGGCGATGAAAAGGTACATGCCTACTATGCCTACGACTCCGTCAGCGAGTGCGTTATAGCGGCCTCTTACGGGCGCAAAAAGGATGAAGCCCTTGTGGATGAATGTTTTCGCGAGATGTTCCGGCTGATCAAGCGTCGCCGGTGGGGTATGCCGGCCGGTGTCGAGGTCGAGAACCACCTGATGACCCGTCACAAGGAAGGTCTTCTCGCCGAGGGTGTCGTGTTCTCCCGCGTGAGGTTCTGCGCTCCCCAGAACTCGCAGGACAAGCAGGCCGAACCGCTCAACGGCGCCAAAAAGCGCAAGATCATCCACAAGAACCACGAGGAGGTAGGCCGCTTCTACGGCAAGGGCAAATGGCGCACCTATTCAAAGAAAATAAGCGACGAGACCAACGGACTTTGGCAGGACAAGCGGTACTACACTTTCGAGGAGATGGTCGCCAACGACCGTGCCGACAACCTGGAGTGGAACAACACCCTGCACCCCGATCAAAAGACCTATCCCGGCATGACACGGTGGGAGGTGCTGGTCGCGAACATCAACCCGAACCTCCGGCCATACGACGAGATGACCCTGGCGCGCTACCTCGGCAAAGAGGTGTCCACAAGCATCCGCAGACACTCCTATGTCCGCGTCTGTTACGCTGACTGGTGGCTCAGCACCCCGGAGGTTCTCGGAAAGCTCAAGCCGAACAACTACAAAGTCACGGCCTATTATATGCCGGATGAGAACGGTGAGGCGCAGGATGTCTATATCTACCAAGGCGACCGCTACCTTGACAAGGTGGAGAAGGTCGAGACCTTCAACCGTGTCATGGTCGAGCAGACCGATGAGGACAAGGCGAGGTTCGCCCGGCAGATGCAGAAGATAGAGCTGTTCAAGGCTTACCTCAATAAAAACGCCATCACCCGGCTTGGAATCGCACCCCGGAGCAAAGTTCCGGAGCCTGAAGTTGAAGAAGTGATTCAGCCACCGACCCCGCCCGTCAATGATGACGACTTCATGGACGACTACATGCCGACCATGAGCGCGAAGGAGAGGGCTACACAGACATTTTAATGACATTATAACACTGTTAGAATATGATTGCAACAGACATCAAAAACAAGATTACCGAGGCGATAAAGGCCAACAGGGGCAACTATCCGAGCGACGCGAAACATGCCGCCTCCCTCGGCATCACGACATCGGTTTACAGCTCCATAAAGAACGGGCAGACCGAGCGCGTGCTCAGCGACGCCAACTGGATCAGCATCGCCCGGAAACTCGGCGTGAGTCTGCGTGGCGAGATGGAATGGAAGATTGCCAGGACCGAGACTTTCGACTTCATCATGACCCAGCTTGAACTGGCGCAGGCAGGCAGCCTGAGCGGTATCCTCTGCGACATCCCGAACATAGGCAAGACCTTCACCGCCCGTCATTACGTCAAGACGCACCCCAATGCCGTCTACATCGACTGCTCGCAGGTCAAGACCAGGCTCAAGCTCGTGCGCAAGATCGCCGCGGAGTTCGGAACCAACAGCCGGGGCCGGTATTCGGATGTTTATGATGACCTCGTGTATTATCTGCGCTCGATAGAGAACCCGCTGATTATACTCGACGAGGCCGGCGACCTCCAGTATGAAGCCTTCCTTGAGCTGAAGGCGCTGTGGAACGCGACCGAGCGGTGCTGCGCATGGTACATGATGGGGGCCGACGGCCTGAAGGAGAAGATCAACCGGAGCATAGAATGCAAGAAGGTGGGCTACACGGAGATGCTGAGCCGCTATGGCGACCGCTACAGCAAGGTCACGCCTGACGACGGCAAAGACAGGGCACGGTTCCTGATGGTACAGGCACGGGCGGTTGCCAAGCTCAATGCCCCGGAAGGCGTTGATCCGTCCGATATTGCAAGAAGGAGCGGAGGCGGACTCCGGCGGGTATATACCGAAATCGAAAAACTTAAAAGACAATGATAATGATAAGCGTACTTGAGAAACAATATATGGAGACTGTCATAAGAATGGGCAAGCGTCTCCAAAATGGCGAGATTGACTGGGAACAGCGTCGCTATGAGATTGCCAAGGATGCGATGGCTGCTATGCTGAGTAACCCTCAGATTGTCGATGGTGTAACGGAAGAAGGTGAGCCTGTTTGGGGCGCACCGATCGCCATAGCAAAGACCTCTGTCACCCTTGCCAATCTTCTCGTCGATGAACTGAAAAAGACTCAAGAGAAGAAGTAACGATGGCCAAGCGAGCATACAGCCCTAAAGAGGTACTTGCCAAGAAGTACAAGACCCTGCCGTGGGGACCTAAATGGAATATCCCCTTCGGCGAGGTTCCCGTGAACGAGACCTGGTTCATAAGCGGAGCCTCGGCATCCGGCAAGAGCAGCTTCGTAATGCAGCTTGCGAAGGAGCTGTGCAATTACGGAACCGTCCTTTACTTGAGCTACGAGGAGGGAGTCAGCCGGTCATTTCAGGAGCGTCTCCGGCGAGAGCGGATGAACGAGGTTCAAGGCCGCTTCCGCACTGTAGTGGGGGACAGCTACGCTGATCTTGTCGAGAGGCTGCGCCGACCGAAGAGCGCAAAGTTCGTTATTATCGACAGCTTCCAGGACAGCAAGCTGACATTCGAGGAGGTCGAGGAACTTATCGCCCGCTTCCACCGCAAGAGTTTCATTTTCATAAGCCAGGAATACAAGGGACAGCCTATGGGCAAGCCCGCAGGCAGACTCCGCTACAAGGCGGGACTAAAGGTCAGGGTATCCGGCTACAAGGCGTTCTGTCAAGGCCGTTTCACCGGCAATCCGGATTCCTACTACGTAGTGTGGGAAGAAGGCATTTTAAGAACCTCAAACAATCTCGGATAAATGAGCAAGAAAAAAGAAATGATAATACTTGAGCCGGAAGAACGCATCTGCAAGGAGGGGTTCTGCTCACGGCCGATGACCTGCCCCTATTGTGGAGGCAAAGGTTGGTTTTACGGCGGGCGCGGTCTTCCGGAGACCGTCTGCCCCGACTGCGAGGGCACCGGCGAGGTCATCGCACTGGTTACGATAGACTGGAAACCGAATGTAAAATAAAATAAGACAATGAGTGAGACAAAATTTAAATGCTGCATCTGCGGCAAAGAGGTCACGGAGTACGGCAACGACCCGTGGACGATCAAGGAGGAAGGCCGGTGCTGCAGCTATTGCAACTGGACCATAGTCCTCAAGGAAAGAAACCGATTGAGTAAACTAAACAGAGAAAAGAATGGAAACTGATGTAACGAAACTAAGTGAGCTGGAGCGCCTTGTGGCCTCTGCAATGAGTCTGATTTCAGATGCAGGGAAATATGTAGCCGACATGGAGGCCAATCGAGAGACAGCCTTGGTAAAGACTAAGCTCGACGAGGCGAGAATGTGGCTGGAGCAGTATCAGGGCAACGTCATCATAAGACTGGCCAATAAAACCTGCACACACTGACATGGGACAGCAGGTAACTAACTTCGGGCGGTTCTACTCCGCCTTCCACAAGCTCACCATTCATGGGGAGCCGGACGAGGCAAAGCGTCAGTTCGTGTTGCAGTACACCGCCGGGCGCACCGACTCCCTCAAGGAAATGACGCGGAAGGAGTACACCGACCTCTGCGTGGCCATCGAGGGAATGAACGGCACAAGGGACGAGCTGAAGCGTCGGCGGAGCATAGCCCTCAAGCTGATGCAGGAGCTCGAGGTCGATACGACCGACTGGGCGCAGATAAACGACTTCTGCCGCCATCCGCGAATTGCCGGCAAAGCCTTCGGTCAGCTCTCGATAGACGAGCTTATGGAACTGGCCACCAGGCTCCGCTCGATAAAGCGCAAGGGATGGCAGCGCAGGAAGGCAGAACCGGCGCAAGGCCCGGAAACCCCGCAGCAACGCATAACATATCTCATAAACCTTGCCGGCCCCGGCATGACAAGCTATAACTGAAATGAAAAAGACAGTAGGACAGATCAAGAACTACATTCAGCTCCATACCTCGGATACCGAAACTTCCGAATATATCTCCATTATGCGGGAGATTGCGGAATGGGCGACATTCGAGGCCGACCGCCTCGAATACGGCGAAAAGCTGGAGAGTATCTTCAATGAGGAATAAGGACCATATAATCACTATAAAAGAGACAGACATGACAGAAAAAGTGGAAATGACAGCCGAAGAGCGTCAGGAATTCGAGGCTTTCAGGGCCGAGAAAGAGAAGAAGCGCCGCGAGCAGGAACGCAAGGAGCAGCGCAAGCAGTACGCCGACATGGTCGACGAGGAAATCGCCGCCACCATTCCGCAGCTCCGCGAGCTGAGCGAGCGGATCAAGCAGGTCAAGGAGGCCATATTCGGCAACTTCGATACCATCCTCGGCATGAAGTCGGAAATCACCGGCGTGGCCCGCGACGGGCAGAACAGCCACACGTTCACCAACTCCGACAGCACGCTGCGCGTCATCCTCGGGGTGAACACCATCGACGGCTACCGCGACACCGTGGAGGACGGCATCGCCATGGTCAAGGGCTATATCGAGAGCCTGGCTAAAGACGACGCCACCAAAGCCCTCGTAAACGCCGTGCTTCGCCTGTTGAGCCGTGACGGGCAGGGCAACATCAAGGCCAGCCGGGTGCTCCAGCTACGGAAGATGGCCGAGGACAGCGGCAGCGAGCAGTTCCTCGAGGGTGTGAAAATCATCGAGGAGGCATACCAGCCGACCGTCTCCAAGAAGTTCATCCGCGCCCAGTACAAGAACGACAAGGGCGCATGGTGCTACATACCCCTGGGCATGACCGATGTTGATTAAAACCTGATGAAAATGGAAAAAGAAATCAAGAGACCGCCCCGGATCGCGGTGTGCAAGGAATGTCACGGCACCGGGATACAGCAGACCGACGCGCCCCGGAGACACCCGGCACCGTGTCCGCAGTGCGAGGGCAGCGGCCGGGTCACGGTGAGCAGCGTGACGACACTCGATATCAGACCTTACAGACAGATACAGGTTAAAACCATGTGACAGCAATGGCAGACAAGCGCGGCATGTCCTACAGAAAGCGCGTCGAGGACATAAACCGGATATATGACCGGTACGCCAGGAGCGGACTGAGCAACCGGGAGATATGGCGCAGGTACATATATCCGGCCTATTGGATCAGCGAGCGCACTTTCTACAACATCATGAACGCCACGGCAGGGCTTGAAACCCCGGTCGTGGCGTCCGACATGCCGAGCCTGTTTGACTTTGCAGACGAAAACCCCGAAAAAGAAGATACGGATGAATGACATTGACCGGCAGACACGCGCCATCTTCAAGAGCATACTGCGCGACATCAAGGTGGAGCTCGGCGACGAGTTCGACCGGAATTTCGAGCGCGAGGCCTTCTTCTCGCAGTCATGGGCCAGGCGCAAAAGCCCGACACGTCCGGGCGGCCACATACTTGTTGACACCGGCGCCCTCCGCCGGAGCGTCCGGAGCGAGATAAGGGAGAGCAGCATCGTGTTCTTCAGCGACCTTCCCTACGCCGCCATCCACAACGAGGGGGGCGAGATAAAGGTGACCGCCAGGATGAAGCGCTTCTTCTGGTACAAATACTACTCCGCCACCGGCTCCTTCGGCCGACGTAAGGACGGCACGTTGAGGCAGGACAAGAGAAACAGGCAGCTCACTTCCGAGGCTGACTTCTGGAAGGCGATGGCGCTTATGAAGGTCGGAGGCACCATCAAGATACCGCAGCGCAAGTTCCTCGGGAAATCGCCGGAAGTTGAGGCTGCGGTGAGGGAAATCATCGAAGAGAACCTTAACGAGTACATCAACAATATAAATTTCAATATTAAATGAGAGAAAATGACAAACCCCTCAACGGCTTAGTGCTGAATGGGAAATTTTATGAAGCAGTAGATCTGACCGAGGAAGAAGTTGATGCTATTACCGAGAGTGGGCATGGGCTATGTAATGAAAGTTGCGATTTTCAAGACTATTGTATGGGGTTTGCCAAAGACCGCTGTCGCTTAGTATGTGATAAGATTCCCTTTCCGCATACGGAGTGCTACACAGTCTTCCGCTTCTCCCAGTCAGTCACCGATAAAATTAATAAGAAATGAGAGAGGAAATATATAACGCAATCAAGAATAGGCTCGAGGCATTGTGCGTCAATGCAGCCGGAGAATATTATGAACGCCCGGACGAGGCAGACATGGATGATGATATTTATCCTCGTGCGATAAGGCACATAGACCTATGGAACCATAATGTCGAGTTTATCGAACAGGAGGTCGCATGGGAGCGTCCGGCAGTGTTCATCGAGTTCGTGCCCTTCAAGTGGCACGCCATTGTGCCGGGAGTCGAATACCGGGCACAGCCGCTGATCAACCTCCATGTGGTTACAGACTGGGCAGAGCAGAAAGGCATCGGCGAGTTCCGGCTGCTCGACAGGATTCATGAGCTGCTTGCCGGCCTGGAGGGAAACACCTTCATGGAGTTTGACATTGACAGTTCTGCAACCAACCACAACCACGAGGATATTGTCGAGAACATCGAGACCTATACCTGCGTCGGATTCCGACATCTGAAATAAGGTCCCATAAACGCGCCGTGTCGCAAAGGAAAGAGAGAGCCGCATCCTTTATCGGGTTGCGGCTCTCTCGGCTATATATGGGCGCGGAAGCGGCCTCAGACGGCCTCCTCCGGGGCATTGCCCAGCTCGGTGAAGAGCATTATGTCCGTGTAGCGGGCATTGTAGTTCATGGTCGCGTCAAACTCCCTGCGCCGGCAGCGCTCGAAAGGGTTTCCGAGCGACGGGTTGCGCCCCATCCACTCGCACAGCTCCACGAGAGAGGACTTGTCGGAGGTGAAATAAACGAAGTCATGGCCGGAGAGCACAGACAGCACGTCGAGGTAGTCGGCGAGACGCCATGACATGCGGTAAGTGCCGACCTCGGTTGACAGATAGGGAGGGTCGACCAGGAACACCACGCCGGGCATGTTCCTGAAGCGCTCGAACAGCTCCCGGTAGTCGCACGACTCTATCTCCAGTCCGGCAAGATAGTCAGGGCATTCGGCATATCCGGTTTTGCGGACATTGTTGTAGAGCGTTTCCCTGCGCATTTCAGGGATGCTCATCTTGTACTTCATCGAGAACATCAGCGATGACGACAGCGTGATGAAGTCGAGATAGCCTGTCTCGCGCTCCTCCTGCTCGAGCAGCCTGAAAATTTCCTCCCTCGCCTCGCCGGTCACGGGCTTGTGGCGCGGGAACCGCGAGGCAATGGGACGGATACGGTCAAGCAGGGCGTTGGTACGCGGAATCTCCTCGATGCGCCGGCGGTAGTTGTCAAAATCGTTGTATATTACCCGGGAGGCGGGATGGATATGCTTAGTGATATGCGACAGCAGCCCGGAGCCACCGAAAAGGTCGACGAACACAGTTCCGGCAGGGTATTGCCTTACCACCTCGATGAAGTGTTTTGCGAACATTCGCTTCTGCCCCACAAAGGGCAGTGGAGCGGACAGATAAAGGCGGCTCATACGTTCAGCTCGAATTTTACGCCGTCCTCACCTGCAAGGAGGCGGCGTGTGTTCTCGATATTGTTGTCGTACACATGCACGTTGCCCAGGAACAGTGTTATCGACTTGAGGGGGAAGTCTATGTGCCGGGCCATGAGGTAGAGGTGGTATATGTCGGCCGGCAGCCCGAGGTTCGCGTCGGAGCTGCGCTGGTAGGCCGACACTACAAGTTCCCCGTCCTCGATCTGGAACTGCACGAGCGACAGGCATGGCGCCTGGCTGCTCTCGGCCTCGGTAGCGCCGAGGAACAGCACATAGTTCTTTGACGGGCGGCGCTCCGAGTTTATCCGGGCGAGCAGCGGCGGCAGCTTCTCGAAGTAGGTGGGGTAGGAGTTGACAAGGATCGAGCCGCAGTAGTCCCACCAGTTTATTCCGGCCTCGCGGTACTTCTCCACCGAGCGCTCGCCGCTCATGAAGAGGCGCAGCTCCGAGCGGAGCTTGCGGCGGGCCAGTCCGTGCCCCTCGAAAATTTCAAGCAGGTCTGCCGGGGAAAGCGAGAGCTGCTCGTTGATAAGGTAAGTGATGTTGCCCTTCTTGTTGATCTGGTGCTTGCCTGTGTCAAGAATCCGGGCAAGAATTTGATGATATTTGTTTCGTGCCATTTCTGTTGATTGTTGGTGATGGCGCAAAGGTAGGCATAGGGGACTGTTCCCCCGCCATCGAGAACGGCAATCACAATGCATCGTGGCTGCAGTCAGTACGGAAGTGCCGGAGAAGGCTGTAAACCTTTCGCTCGCTTACTCCGTATCGGTCCGCGAGGACGGCCACGGCATAGGAGACCTTGTCGCCGGAGTTCACCATGTCGCAGAACTCCGAGAAGAGATCAATATAGCGGGTGTCGTCGAGCCTCACACCCATTCGCCCGAGTCTTTCAAGCATCTCCCTGTTAAATTTCAGAATCTCAAATACAGTCATGTCAGGAAAATTTATTAATTTTGCAGTGTCTCACTTATTAAAAACAGCACCACTGTGCAGCCGCCGAGGGCATTATGCCCTCGGCGGCTGCACAGTGGTGCTATTTGTTTTTAGAAAGTGAGACGTCTAAATAACAGGCCGGGGGCATTTTTTTGTGCCCGCCCCCGGATGGACAATGGTATTTCAGGTCATAGAAGACATTGGATCTATTCTTTTTTAGCAGGTTTTACCGGTTGATCCAAAATAACGGATCGATGCCACTTGTCAGGGCGAAATGCGGTTACGGCAAACAACGCAGCAAGCCGGAGGTAATCAAAGAAGCCGGGAGCAAATACCCCATCATATATCCTTTCCCCTATGATGTCCCTAATTTTGTCAAAGGAGACGCATCCATGACAGTGGGTTTCGGTGTAAATTCTCACCATCAGGCAATGGATGAATAACTTTTTGCCCTCTTGAAACATTTTCTGACGAATATTTATATTTTTCTTGTCCATAAACTTTTGTGTCTGGAAAATAATTAATAATTTTGCGATAGCCTAAGAAGGCGAGGGAACTTCACCGTCGCCTGGGTCATAAGCTGACTTTCGAGTCGGCTTATTTTGTGATATTGCGTATCGTTCCATTCTTGAAGACACAGATGACAGATTTAAGAGTCTGCCCTAATTGGTTTATAATTTGGCCTTCATCGAACATGTCCGGGTCATGGAAATACAGGATCACGGAATGACAGTCCGCCCCGGTCTTCCTGTTGAAATTCTTCAGTTGCTTCTTTTTGGAATTAAGGGCGTTGCGTATGGTGTTCTTGCCGTTCTCAGTAATGGCGCGGATATCGATATATTCCCCATCGGTCAGCGTGTCCAACTGTGGCAACTGCAGGCCGGAAGCATCAAGTTGGGTTTCATTTTCCAGGATACAGGAATGACCCTTTCGGAACAATATATCCTGGCAAAGCAGTTCAAGGTCGGTTGAAGTCAGTTTCTCAGCGAAGAATGTATTCTCCTTGTCTGATGAATGGACGATGTGGCCTCTGTGAATACCCTTAACCCCGCCGGTTTTGTCATCCATGGCCACGTCAAGGTAATCAGGGTCGGATTTCAGTCGGTCGTAAAGTTCTTTATTGGCGCAGCGTCTGGAGTTCCTGATAAGGACACACGCCTTGCAGACCTCGTTGTCCGGCACGAAAGACCGGGCGAGCTTGCCTCCTTTGTCACCCTTGGCTATGTCGCAGTTCCGGCACCGGCTGACGGTGTAGGGGTTATAGTCCGGAACGGACTTCCCCTCCTTTCCGGCGTTGAACCGGAACATTCCCTTAGTGTCGCGCTGCAGGGCCTCGTCGCCGAGGCGCATCGCCTCGTCATGGTCTGTAGCGGGACACTTTGACTTCCGCACCTGTACCACGGTACAGCGGCAGTTCCAGCCGTTGGGCGGGTAGAACTCCTCCCAGAATGAGTCAGAAAGCGGCAGGGTCACTCCGTCGATGGCGGCGTGTTCCGGGCGCACCTTGTCATCGTGCTGTGTGCGGTACTGGAGATTGTATCGGTCGCCGTCGGCCATGAACTGCTCCCACCTCCCGGCCATCTCCGCGGACGCCGCCACGAAGTTATACTCAGCCCGGAGATAGTTGGCGTTATACGTCTTGTCGATGCTTTGAACATCATTCAAAAACCGTTCAAACGGCTTTCTGTCGCCGTTCTCATCAAGAAGCGAGGGGAACGCCTCGTGCAGCTCGTGAAACGCCTTCATGCCGGAAAAAATGTAATTCGACCGGGTAAGGCGCCGGCGCATGGCCTCCGACATATCCACCTTCTCAAACGCCGAGTCGAGAGCCGAGGCATGGGCGCCGACAAACTCCTGCACCGCCGGGTCGGCCACAAGCTCGACACGGAACTCCGAGCCTTTCTCGTTGAAGAGCGACTTCATCATGCCGTTGAAAAGCGAGGACAGACGCCTGCGCACGTCATCGCCGGGCGATGCGAGTTTCTTAATCTCCATTCCGTCAATCAGCGAGGCATAGCGTCGGTGCAGCCCCTCGTAGTCAGAGGGGCCTAATCGAAAAAATGTTTTTTCTCCTTGCCATCCTCTGCAGTCTTGTCATCGTCAGACTTCTCAGACTTTTCGGACCCGTCGGCCTTCCCGGCCGGAGGGAGCGCCATGGGATTGCGCCGCTCCCCGACAGGCATATTGTACTTGTCGGCGAAATACGACGGATCGACCTCGTAGCGGTCGGCGATCATCGTCTCGTATGCCACCTGCTGCTCCGGGGTGTAGTCCACCGCGTCGTCCCACTCGAAGCGCAGACCCTTCACAGGGAACCCGTGCAGGACCATGAGCGGAATCAGCCGGTTGTTGACGATGTCGCGCAGGAAGTCGCGGTCGGACTCTACCAGGTTCATGAACACCTGCAGGTGTGTCTGCGACTGCGAGAGCGACGAGCCGTCCTCGATGGTCATGGTCTGGCCGATGACCAGTTTGGACATTTCGGAATTGGCCCGGTCGATGCGCCTGTCATAGACGTTGAAGGCGTCGCCCTTACCGGATTCCACGAACTGGATCTCCGTCTCCATGCCGGCGACCATACCCTGGCCTGCTCCGCCGTTGTAGATCATATCCTGCAGACGCTGGAACTCCTTCGGGTCGCGGGTGGAAGTGCGGGCGATGCGCCAGGGCATTCCGAAGATTTCCGCGAAGCAGTCCCAGAACGTCATAGCGTGCCTCTTGGGAATTGTGTGGAGTGCGGCCTTGAGCAGCAGCCCGAGGTCGTCGGGACGTCCGGCCTCGATAAGCCAGTCGCTCCACGGCCGCTCCCGGAACTCGATGCCGGTCTCCCAGTTCATGCCCGCGCGCCGCACCACACGGCCTTTTTCCGGAATCACATGCTTGCGGGGAATGAGCGACACGCCGGAGAATGCGGGATGGCCGTCGCCGTCGGTGACGACATCGCCAAGCTCGATGAGCGAGTGGCCGTACCATATCGACTCCAGGCAAAGCCGGCACAGGTCCTTGAACCACGACTGGTCGAACAGGTGCTCCGCCGCCTCGACCTGGTCGCCGTCCTCATTCACGAGCTTGAACGAGCGCGACATGACAAAGCCCACGCGCTGCTGTATGCAGCCCGAGAGGTGCGAGTCGGTCATGGCGTCGCGATAGATGTCGTAGAGCTTCTGCCGGGACGGGTGGCGCGGATCTATCGCGCTCTGCCATGCCCGGCGCCAGTCCTCGATGTCGTTTTTTGAGAAAAACTCCGCATAGCGGTGCAGCTCCAGGATAACGGATGACTGCTTCTGTATCCTTGACCGGGCATCCTTCTGCGCCCGGCCCAGTTTCGGTCTGTTCTGTCTGCGTCCCATTGTCACCAGTCGTGTCTCAGTTTGGGGAGTGAATGATAGGAAATGCCGAATCCGGAGCTGCCGTCACCGGACACGACAAGAGGAAGGTCGGGGACAATCCTGCCGGCCTGCACGCCCTCGAGCCATCTGACAGCGCGCTCATAGCGCTCCTTGCGAATCTCGCTGCCCATCTTCTGCGGCTGCGAGGCAGTGAGGTGGTACAGGACGATGTCGGCGGTGTACATCACAATCAGCCGGTTGCGGTCACCGCCGGTCGCGGCGAATATCGCGCCGGTGTCATAGACAGGGCGCAGATAGCCCGAAATTTCCTCGATGGCCTCCGCCTCGGCATTGGCTATATTCTCAGGCGAAGACTGCGACACGACCTTCAGGGCCGCATCGCCTATCACCACCCTGTAATCTTCATTGTCGATAAACATGCTACCATATATTTTTAGGCGAGCGGCGCGGAACCGCCACCGGTTTGAAAACTTCCTGACGAGAGCTGCGCTGCAGGTACCAGATTGCGCCCTCGTCGGCATCGGGCGCGTCATCATGCGCGCGGGAGCCCCGCTCGAGCGCGAGGGTCTGCTCGATGCCGACCTCCATGTCCGGGGACTCCTTCAGGGCCTCGTTGTAGAACACGAAGCCGCGCTCCCACAGCGGCGACACCGCCTCGATGCGCTGCACCTTCTCCGGCTTCTTGCGGGTGTCGGGCAGAATGGGCAACTGGTAACCCCGGATATTACCCTCGGCAGCAAACTCGTCAAGGATTATGTCCTGCATGAAATTGGCCTCCATCAAGAAGGTGATAGCCACGCGGTCTCGCGTGCGCTCATATAGGTCATACTGCCAGCGCACCATCTCCGACACCGTGCCCTGCCGGACATAGCAGTCGATAAGGTGCAGCTCGGTCCCGATCTTGCCCCACAGCCGGCAGGCCTTGTAGTCGTTGGCCGTTGTCGATTTGAACGACGGGTCTGTGTAGCACACGAGCATATCGTACTTCTCGAGTTTCGGCATACGCTTGAAGCGGATCCACTCATGGCGGAAGATGGTTCCGTCCGTAATCGGGTTGTGCATCATCTCCTTTTCCCATGCCCGGTATCCCATGAAATCCCTGACGGACTCCGCCTCCTCCTTAGTCCATTTTTCAGCCCATACAGGATTGCCGTCACGGTCGACGGCCTTGACCTCGGACACATGGACGCCTTTGGAGGCGGCGATATTGGCAAGCACCGAGGTCTTGGATATAAGGTTCCCGACCATTATGAATCTGCCACGTCCGACATCGAGCGCGCCGAAGAGTGCCTCCTTCACCCAATTGGTGAGTTCCTTGACGCGCTTCTCGTTGCGGCAGAGCTCGTCATCGTCAAGGTCGTCGATGACGATATAGTCCGGGCGGGCCTCACGGTCACGGAGGCCGCGGGGAGACTGTCCGCGGCCCACGGCGAGGAACTTGGTTCCCCCCTTGGTCTTGAACTCCCCCTGGAGCCAAAGCCCGAGGTTCTTCTGCTCTCCGAAGTCCGCGATGATCTTCTGGTTGTATTCCAGCTCAGCCTGTATGTCGCCTATCAGACGGTTGGCGCTGTCCTGCGACTTGCCGACTGTAATCATAAAACTGACGAGGCTCTTAGGCTGGAATATAAGCCACAGGGGGATGAACACGCCGATGTGTGTTGACTTGGCATGGCCGCGCGGCCACTTGAACACCGCCTTAAGATTAGGCGTGTTCCTTATCTTGAGTGCCGCCTTTGTGTGGAACGGGGCGTTGTGGATCATGTGGACGACCTCGCCGGTGGCCTTGTCGCGCAGGGTGAGGAAGTGGGCGAAGTAATACTCGCAGAACTCGTCATAGTTGGAAAGCAGCCGCCTGATGCGCCGCTCCTTCTCTACGGGGGATTCCTTGACGACCGACAGCGATTCGGCCGTCAGAGCCTGAACCTCCCGGCAGTGCTCCTTCCACTGCTCGAAGGCCTCCCTCTGCTCCTTTGTCAGCTTAGTCGCCATATTCCACGAGTGCCCCCTTGTTGAATGACTCGATCAGGAATCCGTCCTGGAGCTTGTTGACCTTCTTGATGAACTCGAGGGTCACCTCCGGGTCGGTCCTGGAGCGGAATTCAAGATATTTGGAGAATGCGGTGAACACCTCTATGGCAGCCACGACGTTAGCCTGTGACTTGTCGAGCTTGTCGATGGCGGCGGTCAGTTTCGAGAGCTTGTCGCCGAGGCTGTCGATAAGCGCGAGGTCGCCCGATTCGTTGACCTTGTCGAGCAGCGTGTTAGTCGCCAGGAGCAGCTTCTTGATAAGCTCCGGGCGCGTGATGGTCTTTGCCGCGCGGGTCTCCTTCCATCCGTCGGCCGCGCACCATTTCGATATCGTGACCCTTGACACGCCGACCATCTCTGCTATCTCGGTCTGCTCCTTTCCCGAAAGATACAGGGTGCGCGCCAGGTCTCTCTTTTTTTCAAGTTCAGCTTTAGTCATACGGGGATGCGATAATGAATTATGGGGCAAAGGTGGCTGAAAAAGGGAGGCCGGGCAAAAAAGTGTGCAACCGTTGCATAGAAGTGTGCAACCGTTGCACACTTTTTTGGAGATTGGCGGGCGTGTGGCCAACTTTGCGCCGCAAACAATCACACGACCGCAATGGGCAACAGAGTAAGACTGACAAACGACACGCTCAACAGCTACGGGTACCGCGTCCTGACCGACGGCGTGGACATATCCCAATATGAGCGCAACCCCATACTCCTCTACATGCACAACCGAGGCAAGGCCATCGGACTTATAAAGGAGATAAAGAAAGAGAAGGGAGAGATCACCGGCGAGCTCGCCTTTGACGAGGCCACCGAACTGTCATGCCAGTGCAAAAAGCAGTGGGAGTTCGGGTCGCTTCGGATGGTGAGCATCGGCTTCGAGATAATCGAGACAAGCGAGGACCGCAGGCACCTGCTGCCCGGGCAGCGCTACGCCACCGTCACCAAGGCCAGGCTGATAGAGGTATCGCTCGTCGATATCGGGGCCAACAACGACGCCATCCGGCTTCACAAGGACGGACAGTTAATAACGCTGAGCGAGGGCGGCGACTGCCCCCTCCCGAGGCTGAACCATAAACCAACAAACAACGAACCGCAAATGGAACTAAAAGCACTCGCCTTACAGTTAGGCCTGCCGGAAACGGCAGACGAGGCCGCCGTCAACGCGAAACTCGCCGCGCTCAAGACCGCCGGCGACGAGGCCGAGAACATCCGCAGGGAAAACGAGCAGCTCAAGCTCGAGCAGATCACCGCCGCAGTCGACGGCGCCATAGCCGCCAAAAAGATTCCGGCGGATAAGAAGCAGCACTTCCTTGACCTCGGCAAGACAGTGGGCATCGAAACCCTCAACGCCACCCTCGACTCCATCGCTCCGGCGCAGAAACTCAGTGCCACACTGCAGACCGAACCCGAGAACGACGAGCTCCCAAAGAAAGGCCCGTGGGAACTTCGCATGGATGAAATCCGCAACAGGCTCAAGAAGTAACACCACAACCCCATACAGACATGGCAATCAAAGTAGACAACACCAATTACAACGGCGAGGTACTCGAGAGAATCCTCACCGTAGCCACCACGAGCAACGAGCTTGTGGAGAAAGGACTGATCCACGTCATCCCCGGCGTGGAGAAGAAAATCAGCATCCCGCGTCTGAAGGTAGGTCGTATGCTCCAGAAGCGCAAGGAGAACCCCGTTGTCGAGGACAGCAAGGGCGACTTCAACTGGTCGGAGCAGACTCTCGAGCCCCACGACTTCATGGCCTTCACCTTGTTCAACCCCCGTGCTTTTGAGCAGATCTGGCGCAAATGGCAGCCCAAAGGCAACCTCGTGTTCGCCCAGCTCCCTCCGGAAGCACAGAACGCGCTTCTCGACGCGCTGTCCAAGCAGGTGCAGTTCGAACTCGGCGACCACTACGTCAACGGCGAATATGTCGAAGACGGGGGCGACGACAAGCTCATGAACGGCATCCTCACCCAGGCGGCCAAAGCAGCCGACTACAAATGTGTCGACGTGTCCAAGGCCGACACAATACTCAAGAAGCTCAAGGCAGTCCGCACCGCAATCCCCAAGGCCATGCGCTCCAACCCCTCGCTGCGTATCATCATGAGCGTCGAGGACTTCGACAAGTACGATGACGAGCTGACAGAGCGCGAGGCCAAGAACGCCAGCGAGACCGAAGTCAACCGCAAGCGCTACAAGGGCATCACTGTCGAGACTGTGGCAGCATGGCCCGAAGGCCTCATCGTCGCCACGCTCTGCTCTCAGGATGCCGACGGCAACTTCTTTGCCGCCGTCAACCTCCAGAACGACGAAAGCGTCATTCAGATCGACAAGTATGCCCCGGCCTCCGAACTGTACTTCTTCAAGCTGCTCATGAAGGCCGATACCAACATCGCCTTCGGCGAAGAATTCATCGTGGCCGACTTCCGCGCCGTTCCCAAGTTCACCCAAAAGGTGGCAGCCGCCGGAGAATAAGCGATGGCGCGGTTGAAATATCTCGTACTGCACTGCACCGCGACACCCGGGGGGCACGAGGTGACGGCCGCCGACATCAGGCGCTGGCACACCTCCCCGGTGTCGGCCGGCGGCAGGGAGTGGAAGCAGGTCGGCTATACCGACATCATCCACCTTGACGGTACCGTCGAGCGTCTCGTAGGCAACAACGAGGACGCCAACGTGGACCCGTGGGAAATCACAAACGGCGCCAAGGGCTACAACTCCGTCAGCCGTCATGTCGTCTATGCCGGCGGCTGCGACAGCTCGATGAATCCCAAGGACACCCGGACGCCGGCACAGCTCAAGGCTATGGAGGCATACGTGAAAGACTTTCACCGCCGCTTCCCCGAGGTCCGCATCATCGGCCACAACGAGGTCGCGGCCAAGGCCTGCCCGAGTTTCGACGTGCAGAAATGGCTCAAGTCAATCGGAATAAACCAGTAACAACCAAATAAACCAGTCACAGCGATGTCCTTCAGCGAAATCCTCAACATTCTTCTCGGCACCGGCCTTATGGGGCTCGTGGTGGCAGTGGCCACCATGAAGGCCACCGTGCGCAAGGCCAACGCCGACGCGGAGAAGGCAAAGGCCGACGCGGAGACCGTGCGCATCACCAACACCGAGAACGCGACGCGGATACTTGTGGAGAACATCGTGAAACCCTTAAAAGAGGAACTGAATGCCACACGAACAGATTTGCAGGCCACCAAAAAGGAGATGGCCTCTACCAAGAGAGAAATGGCCCGGCTGCGCAAGGCTGTCGAGGCTGCTTCCGGCTGCCGTCATGCTGACTATTGCCCTGTGCTTTTCAAGCTGCGCGACAACCAAAAAGACACAGACGCAGCAGGAGCAGACCTTCTCGACTTCCGAGAAGAGCGACACAACTGCGGCAGTGACCAGGCTGATAGCCACGCAGCCGGTCCCGGAGAGCCGGGTGAGCCTGGCAGTATCCGTGGACAGCCTCCTTAAACTGCCCGAGGGTGCTGCCTACCGCGAGAGCAATGACCGCGCCCATGTCGAGGCCACCCATCAGGGAGGCGTAATATATATCACCGGCACCTGCGACTCCCTGCAGCGTCAGGTGGAATATTACGAGGCGCTCTACCACACGGCACGCGATGCCCTCGATCAGACCGAACAGTCGCTCCTGCAGGAGCTGCAGAAAAAGACACCGACAACTCCGTGGTGGGCGGATCTGGCTATGCTCATGCTCGGCTATATTGTCGGTGCCGCAGCAACAATTTTCGTAACAAAAGACAAAATTTTCAAAAAATGAACAAAGACTTCATGTACGGCATCGGAGCCGTGAAATACAAGGGAGCCCCCGTGGGCTATATAGCCAAGAACTCTTTCGACATGGGCGGCGTCAAGCCCGAGGCCGCCGAAATCGAGGCCGAGCAGGTGCCAGGCGCGCCCGTGCTCGTCATACCGCAGTCCAACGGCAAGATCTCGCCCAAGTTCGACATGATACAGCTCAACTTTGACAGTCTCAGACAGCTGCTCGGCGGCGACCTGCACAAATCAGGCGACAAGACGGTGGGCTGGACGGCTCCCGCCGCGGCCCTCGTTCTGGAAGGGCCGTGGGAAATCGCCCTCGTGTCCGGGCAGTCAGTCCTCATTCCCAACGCCACGCTGCTCTCCGACCTTGCCGGCAAGCTGACGCTGACCGAGACCGCGAAGATCGAGGTCGAGCTGAAACTGTCCATGCCGGCCACCGCCGGAATACCCCCTTACGGCGTGTTCGAGACATCGAGCCTCCCCGCCGAATGGACTGAAAAGGACGGGTGGCTGCTGCCAAAGAAATCCACGTCCGGCGAACAGGCCGCACAGCCCGAAGGATAAGCCATGGACGAAGCCACAATCCGGCACATAGAGATGGAGGGGGCGGACGCCCTTCTCGACGCGGGAGTGTCCGTGCCGCTGAAGAGCCTCCGCCTCCCCTTCAGGAAAAAGCCGGTAGAGATACGCGCCACGATGCGCCGCCCGTGCCTCGACGGGCAGATACGGATAGCGAGGATCTATCTCTCCATGGGCGTCACCAGCCGGCAGATGTGGGAGTTCACCAAGGAGCAGGAGATGCGCTTCCTCGCGGAGCACGGCCTGAAGATAGCCCGCATGATCGCGCTGACGATATGCCGTGGCGAACTTAAGCGCCGGATCCTTCTGCGGCCCGTGACATGGGCGGTGCGGCACTGGATGAGCAACGAGCACCTGCTCGGGGCGATGCGCAGGTTCGTGTCGCTGATGGGCACAGACCCTTTTATTCCTATTATCAGATCGGCGGAGCGGACGAATCCGATGAAGCCGAGGACGAGCCAAAGAAGGAAGGGGAGTTAAGAGCCTCATACGAAGGCTCCCATAGCCTCTTCGGGTTTGTGTGGCAGATAGCCGGCGCCACAGGCTGGAGCATGGACTACATACTCACCGGCGTGAACTACCAGACCCTAATCATGATGCTGAGCGACGCGCCCCGCTATGTGCGCCGCAAGGCGAAAGAGATCGTGCCCGGCAGGACCGCCGAGGAAGAGGCCGGAGAGATAGCGGGATTCTTCAGAAGCCAACTCGAAAAATGACATGCAGCCCGTAAGGATAGAAATAATACTGAACGACCGCGTCACCCCGGGGGCCAGGAGCGCCCGGGGCGGCGTTTCAGAGCTTACAGCCGAGACCCGGAAGGCGAAGCGCGAGATGGAGGAGCTCGACAAGGCGACCACGTCCATGGATAAGACTGTCAAGAGGCTTGCCGGTGCATTCGCCATGAAGGAACTCGTGTCGAAGATAGCGTCGGTGCGCGGCGAGTTCCAGCAGCTGGAGGTCGCATTCCGCACAATGCTCGGGAGCACCTCCAAAGCCGACGCGCTCATGCAGCAGCTCGTCAGGACGGCTGCCACGACCCCCTTCGGACTCGAGGACGTGGCCGGCGGTGCGAAACAGCTTCTCGCCTACGGTCTTGAGGCGGAGAAAGTCAACGGCACGCTCGTGAGGCTGGGCGACATCGCCGCCGGCCTGTCCGTGCCGCTGAACGACCTCGTGTATCTCTACGGCACCACGATGGCGCAGGGCCGCCTATACACCCAGGACCTCAATCAGTTCACCGGGCGCGGCATACCAATGCTTGGTGAGCTCGCCAAACAGTTCGGCGTGTCCGAGAGCAGGGTCAAGGAACTCGTGGAAGCAGGCAAAGTGGGATTCCCCGAGGTGCAGAAGGTCATCGAGAGCCTGACCGACGAAGGCGGCAAGTTCGGCGGTCTCATGGAGGCGCAGTCAAAGATCATCGCCGGACAGATTTCCAACATTGAGGATGCCATTCAGATGATGTTCAACGAAATCGGACAGAAGTCGCAGGGAATCATCAGCGGCACACTTTCCGACGTGTCGTATATGATAGAGCATTATGAGCGTTTCGGGCGCATACTGCTCGGCGTAGCCGCCACTTACGGCGTTTACCGCACTGCGCTGATGACCGTCACCGCCATGAAGGGGTGGGCCACGGCAGCCGAGGCACTGCACTACAACTGGCTCCTGCTGGTGGAGAAGGCACAGAAAATGCTCAATGCCACCATGCTCTCCAACCCCTACGTCCTCGTGGCCACGCTGCTCGCCGGATGCGCCGTGGCTCTCGTCTCCATGAAGACTGAGACCGAACGGCTCAGGGAGGCCGAAGAGGACTACCAGGCACAGAAACAGAAGACCATCGAGGCAGAGGAGGAACACCGCCGTAAAATAGAGGAACTCTGCTCCATCGCCGGCAACGAGGCCGTATCGACCGACACCAGGCGCGAGGCCCTGAACAGGCTCGAGATGAAGTACCCGGACATTTTCGCCAAGTATGACACCGAGTACGAGAAACTTAAAAACATCAAACAGATCAAGGAGGAGATAGCTTCCCTCGAGAGCGGCAGGTCCATCACGAACCCGCAGAACGAGCTCGATGCCGTGGAGAGGCGCATAGCCGAGCTCGAGGCAAAGAAGGCGACCGGGCGCTATGTGACGTCATCATCCACATGGGGAACATACAGCCATCGCACAGGCGGCCTGTCCTCTGCGGAGGATACAGAGCTGAAGAACCTTCTCGGCAAGAGAAGGAACCTTTCCGCCGCCGTACGCAAGGAGGAGGTCAACGCCTACTTCGCGAACCTGACAGGAATAAGCAACGAGACCCTCGCGGCGCAGGTAAAGGCCCGCGAGGAGCTGCTGGCGCAGATGGAACTCCAAGAGAAGAAGTACGGCGCGTTAAAAGGAAATGCCGCCACAGAGGGCACATATACCCGCGAGGAGCTGCAGTACCAGTTGAACAAGCTGCGCGCGGAACAGAACCGCCGGGAGTCCGACAAGGAGAACCCGGCGACGTGGGCCGCATCCGCCAGAAGGGAGTATGAGAAGGCCCTCAAGGAGTACAACGACTTCATAGGGAAAACCTCGGGCTCCATGACCAAGGCCGAATTCGAGGAGAAGGCGAAAAAACTCAAGGAGGCAGTCGATGCAGCCAAGAAGGAATATGACAAAGTCAGGCTCGGCACCGACAAGGATGCCGAATCCGCGGTGAAGAAGCGCGAGCAGCAGCATCGCGAGGAAGACCGCATGAAAGAGCAGCGCCGCAAACTCGGGCTCGAACTTGTCGCGCTGCAGCAGGAGAATGACGAGGCCGAGGTCGAGGTGATGGAGGAGGGACTTCAGAAGAAGATCCGCCGGATCCGGGAAGAATACAAGGCGAGAAAAGCAGCTGCCGACAAGCAGCGTAGCGACTGGCGGACTCAGAACGCCCAAGCCGGAATGACAGGTCTTGGCCCCGACGGGCTTACTGACGGCCAGCGGTCGGAGATTGAACGCTCCGACGAGCTCAACGAATCCGTATACAAGGCAGCGACTTCGAGGCTGTACAAAGAACTGGCCGACCAGTACCAGTCATACGCCGACAAGCGCCTCGAGATAGAGCGCAGGCACAACGAGGACATCGAGGGACTGCGCCAGGGCCGGTTGCAGGCCGAGGCAGCCGGCGACGAGGCAGCCATGGCTGTCTACGACCGCTCGATAGCGGAGGCGGTAAAGTCCAGGGGCCGCGAGCTTGCGAACCACGACTTCGAGGTCCTGCGCCGGTCGCCGGAATATGTCCGCGCGTTCGAGGATCTGCGCGACACCTCGACAGAGACGTTGCAGGAGCTGTTGAAGCAGTTCGAGAAAGCCAAGAGCGCGGCTTCCTCCGCGCTCGACCCGCAGGACCTTCGCGAATACACCGACACCATCCGCTCTCTGATGGAGGAGATTGACAGCAGGGATCCGTTCGGGAATCTGTCAAAGCGGGCGGAGGAACTGACCTCGGCCAACCGCGAGCTCGCGGCTGCAAAGAGGCAGCTTGACACTGTGACCAATGGCGGAAAGGTGTTCACCGGACTGAAATCCGAGGGTTTCGATGCCAGCGGCAAGCCCGTTATAGTGGCGACCTATCTCAGCATGGGGGATGCCATGAAAAAATATACCGAGGCCAAGGACAGGCACACCAAGGCGAGCAACAACTTTGTCAAGGCCGAAAAGGAGGCCCGCGACAAGGTATCCCAGCTTGCCGAGGCCATAAAGGGCGTAGGCGAGGCTATTGGAGGGACTGCCGGAGAGATAATTGGTCTGATATTCGATGTCGGCACCTTTATCACTGACACAATCAATGGAATCGCCACGGTGCAGAAGGTCGGAGTAGAGGCAGTTTCGGCAGTCGAAAAGGCATCCATCATACTGACTATCGTGTCCACAGCCGTGCAGCTCTTGCAGAAGATCAGCGAGCTCGGCAGCAACAAGGCATTCAGGGAATACGAGGCCTACGCCGAGAAGGTCAGGGAGATAAACGCCCTTACGGATGCAGTCAGCCAGTACAGGCTCGCCGTGCTTGAGGCGCGGCAGGAAGAGGACTCATGGTTTGCCGAGGACGGCTTGCGGAACCTCAAGGACTGGCGCGAGCACCACGACGAGGTTTATGCCTCCTATGTCAAGAAAGCGTCCGAGGCCCAGGCCATATACCGCAACCAGAGCGGGGGCGGCTGGCTCACCGGAGCCTTCAACTGGGTCATGGGGAATCTTTCGGCACTGTCATGGTGGGACGAATGGCGCGACCTGTGGGGGCAGGGAGGATATGACGAGGGAACCACAGCCGCCGTCAACAACCTGCGCATCGAGACCCGGAAGAAGAGCAGCGGCTTCCTCGGCACCGGCATAGGCGGCCACTCACAGAAGACCGAGGATCTTGTCACCTGGGCCCGCAACAACGGCCTCGGCGAACTGTTCGACGACAAGGGCCTTATAGACAAAGAACTCGCCAAGTCCATACTCGACAACTACGGCGACAAGCTCGTGGGGCAGACCCGCGAAACCCTCGAGGCGCTGATTGAACTGCGGGAAAAATATGACGAGTACCTGCGTAACCTGCGCGAGTACGTCAGCTCGATGTACGAGCCTCTCGTCGATAACCTTGTCGACAGCCTGTGGGACTGGCTGGACAGCGGGAAGGATGCCCTCGACTCCTTCAGGGAATATGCCTCTGAAACGTTCCGGGACATAGTCTCTGACATGCTGCGGACAATCGTCATCGAGAAGGTGGTGGGAACCTTCAGCGACGACATCGCAGCCGTGTATGAGAAGTACGCCGAAGGGAAGCTGGCCGAGACGGAGCTGATGGGCGAGGTGGCAAAGCTCACCGGCGGACTCATAGACCGCTATGGAAGCAGCCTCCCGACGCTGGAGGGGTTGATGGAGACCGTCGCCGGGATGCTCGGCGAGGCCGGGATAGACATCCGCGGCGGGGAGGGACACTCCCAGAACGGGCGTGCCGGAACCTACACGGCCATGACCCAGGACCAGGGAACGAAGCTCGAGGGAGTGTTCACGGGCGTGCTGATGCACGTTTCGGAGATTGACTCGACGGTCGAGAACGTGGCGGAGAAAATGAATATCGCCGAGGGATACCTCGCGCGGATCGCCGAGAACACCGGGTCGAGCGCCGCGGGCGTGGCTGAGATAAGGGACATGATTGAGAAGATAATGCGGGACGGAATAAAGATATAGGCAATGGAAGCACTCGAAGGACTTGTGACAATCAACGGGGCCGACATCTGGAAAGAGTACGGCGCGTTTCTGACCGAGGAAAAGAAGGGGGGCAGGGAGAATCTCACGGCCATAATGACGCCCTCCAAGGCCAAGGCGCACGTCGGCGTGGACATACGCGAGCGCGACGGGGTGAAATACTCCGACACCCTCGAGGTCAGGAACCAGGAGCGCGAGGTCACGCTGCATTTCGCCATATTCGCCCCGACAAGGAGGGAATGGCTGTCGAGATACCGCGCCTTCATCACCATGCTCAAGCAGGGTGACGGAGGGTGGCTGACATTCTCGTTCCCATCGCTGGACATGACCATGCGCATGTTCTATGTCAGCTGTCCCGGCTACAGACCGCTCACCTACCTTTGGAACGAAGGCGTCCATGCGGGGCGCTTCAAGGTGACATTCAAGGAACCCGAACCGACATTCTAACCACATTCCAACACCGTTCAGACATGGCAATAACGATATACGGAAAAGACGGTGCGGTGAAGGCCGTGCTCTCGCCGGGCGACAGCTCCACCCAGGCGAAGGAGATCCAGGGCGACAACGTCCTGACCCTTTCGTTCACCCTGCCGGAGTATGTGGCGCTCGACGTGGACGACATGGCCGAGTTCCTCGGCGAGACCTACTGGCTGGCCGAGCGGTACCGCCCGAGGCAGAAGTCCACCCTCGAGTGGGCCTACGACCTCAAACTCTACGGGATCGAGAGCAGGATAAAGAACCTGCTGGTCCTGAATGACACCGACGGCGCGCAGGAGCCGGTGTTCACCCTGACCGCCCCCGCGAGGGAGCACGCCGCCCTGGTCGTGAGATGCATAAACGCCGGCATGGGCGGCGGCGCCGACTGGAAGGTGGGCGAGGTTTCCGGCACGGAGAACATCGTCATCGACTACGAGGGAAAATACTGCGACGAGGCACTGCGCGAGATTGCCGAGAAAACAGGGACCGAATACTGGTTCGACGGGCAGACCGTCAACATCTGCCGCTGTGAACGCGGCGAGCCCCTGACGCTCGGATACGACAACGGCCTCGTGTCGATAGACCCGGGAACGGCGCGGAATGTCAAGTTTTACACCAGGCTCTACCCGGTGGGCAGCCGCCGCAACATCGACCCGTCGCGATACGGCTACAGCAGGCTGCAGCTTCCCGGCGGACAGAAATATGTCGAGGTCAACGCCGAGAAATACGGGCGTGTGGACCACTACGAGACAGCCGCCTTCGCGGACATATACCCGCGAAGGACAGGCACCGTCAGCTCCGTGCGCTCCGAGACCAGAAAAGGCGACGACGGCAAGGACTTCACCATATACTATTTCAAGGACAGCGACCTGCCGTTCAATCCCAATGACTATGAGATCGCCGGCCTTGTCAAGCGTGTGAGCTTCCAGGAAGGGAGCGAGCTTGCCGGACTCGGGAACGACGACAACGGGACATACTATTTTGAGACAAACTACAACAGCTCCACAGGGGAGTTCGAGATAATCACGATATTCCCGGATGATGACACCCAGCTCCCCAACGACACGCTCGTTCCGAAGGCGGGAGACCGCTACATACTCTGGAACATAAGGATGCCGGACGAATACTACGCGCTTGCCGAGCAGGAGTTCAAGGACGCCGTCGATGCCTTCAACTCCGAACACGCCATAGACATAGCGGTATTCAAGGCACCCACCGACCATGTGTGGGTGGAACAGACCGGCGCCGACCTCTACATAGGGCGCCGGGTGCGTCTCGAGAGCGCGGAATACTTTCCGGAGTCGGGGTACCGCGACAGCCGCATAATCAAGGTGACGCGGAAGGTCAACCTCCCCTCGCAGATGGACATCGAGATAGGGGACGCACTGAGCCGGACCGCGATGGAGAAGGTGGCCGACAGCATCAGCTCCGTCAGGAACTATGCCAAGGGGCTTGCCTCCATGTCGGCCCTTCCCGACATAATAAAGACAGGCGACCTGACGAAGCTGACCGACAGCAACCTGCTGAGCGCCCTGCGCACCGTGGCCGAGATAGCCGAGCGTGCCTTGAGCCGCAAGGCCGACGACACGGCCAAAGGACTTATAACCTTCCTGAAGGGGCTTGTCTCGGAAGGACTGCTGAAGGCAAAGGGTGGGCTCGAGGTCGGAACATTCGTCAACTCCATGCTCGCCGGCATGGGCGCCGGCGTCGATGACCGGGGCAACGCGCAGGTGGAGAGCATAGAGGTTCGCACCTACATGAAGGTAATGGAGCTTATCTTCAACCGCCTCAGCGCCGTCGAGAGCGACTTCGTGTTCACGGAGTCCGGCACCGTGGAGAAGGTGGAGCAGACCGCCCCGGACACCTACGTGCTGACCATGCGCAAGCGGTGGGACTTCGACTTCCACGCCTTCAGGGAGCATGACGTCATATACGGCTCGGTCAACACGCTGCTTGCCGACGGCAGCCATTTCACCTCCTGGTTCCGCCCGGTGTCAGTCAACGCGAGCGCCAACACGCTGACAGTCGTGACCTATCCCGACACGGAGGTGCCTGCCGGGAAGAACTTCGCCCCCGTGAAGGGGATGGTCATAAACCGCAGGGGCAACGCAGTGGACAAGGACCGCCAGAGCTGCTGGTACATATCGAGCCGCGAGGGGTGCATAATGTACCTCGAAGGCGTGACCAAGCCGATCCTTGAGGAACCCAACTACTACCTCTCGCTTGGCCGCCCCAAGAACCTGAGCCTGTTCAACGGCCTGCCGATAAACTACGACCACCCCTACCTCTTCGCCAGGGGCGCGATAATCCAGGACCTTCTGCGCGTCGACTACAAAGGGAACCCCGTCTATGAGATAGTCGATGTCGGCAGGTGGGACCCCGCGGCCTCCTACATCAAGGGGAAGGACCCGGACAGCGGGCGGTACATACAGCACCAGGCGTGGCACGCGGGCTGCTGCTGGCGCTGCGTGGTCCCGGCCGCGACGGTCGGCCTCGAACCCCGGTACAACAACCTCGAATGGGCCTGCATCGTCGGCGACTCCAGCTTCACCCTCGCCGTGACAAGCTCCAACGGGCGGTTCTTCCGCTTCGGGCAGGAGTACACACAGCTCGGCTTCGTCCTGCGGCACGGAGAGATGGACATAAGCGTCGACGCCTCGCAGGTGGAGTGGACCCGGGAAAGCGGCCTCCCCGGCGAGGACCTGCTCTGGAACATAGAGCACTCGTCGAGCTTCATGACGGTGGACATCACCCCGGCGGACATGCCGTCCAACTGGCACGAGGCCCGGCAGGTAGTGTTCCGCGTCAAGGTCTCGATACTCGACGGGGCGGCGCCTCAGCCAAAGACATTTGAAACGACATTCTCACTCAAAAAATAAAAGACATGAAGACAGCAACGGCATACATCATCAACACGCCCCTATCGGTGTCGCTCTACATGGACATCATCGGGGGAGGCCTGGAGCAGACGAAGAACGCCGACGGCCTGTTCGACCCCGACAGGACGCTGTTCCCCCTGGCGCTGCGCCCCCGGCTGGCGGTCAAGGACCCCGACCACGTGCTCGCCGACGGCGACCACACCACGGGTCTTATAGACACCCGGTGGTACATCGGCACGGACGACAAAGGCACGAGGATAACCGAGAGCACCTCCGGCTTCAGCCTCGGGGCCTACGGGGAGCTTACGGTGCGGCGCAATGTCGAGCCGTCGTCGCCCCTGTCCCTGTACTTCACCTGCGGCTACATAGACCCGCGCACCCAGAAGACCATCCGCAAGTCGCAGCAGGTCACGCTGACCACCGTGCAGAACGTGGAGCTGAACCTCAGCCTCGAGATCGACGCGGCCCAGAAGATGGCCATCAGCCCGTTCAAGAACCAGGCCCTGCGCACCATAACGGCCACGTTCCGCAACGGCTCCGACCCGGTTCCGGACGCCAAGGCCGTCTATTCGTGGCAGGTGCTTGAAAGAGCCACCCTCACATGGCGGGCGATAGGGGCCGACGACCCCTTCTACGTCTCCGGGCAGGGCACCAAGGCGCTCGTCATCGACCGCCGCTACATCGACCGCGAGGCCATAAGGCTCGAGGCGCACCACAAGTCCGCCCCGTCGAGGGTCGTGTCGGCCATGACCAAGGCCTACCGCTACTACGGCCAGTGGGACGAGCGGGAGATGCTGACGCGCGGCAAGTTCGTGCGCCATGACACCCGCGAGATCGAGGCCCGCGCCGTCATCGACACCCCGAGGGGGCAGGTGACACGCCCCGAGGACTACTTCGACATAACGCACATCTTCACCACCAACGAGAAAGGCGCGCCCGAAAAGGTGATAGGCTACGGCGAGAAGGCCGTCGTCGGCGCCGGGATAGCCGGCAGGAACCCCAACGTGCTCGCGGTGTTCGGCTGCGAGGTCAGGGAACGGACGGCGCTGCGAGTCTGCACCATAGGCGGCAGGGCGGTGCAGGTCAACGGCAAGGTGATGTGCATAAGCATACCGAAACCCTAAAACCAATAACCACATGAGCAGACCAAGACTATTCTCGGTTCCGGAGGCGATAGCCACGGAACTGAACCTCACGGAACTAAGGACGCACGACGGCGCGGGCCGTGTGCTGCTCTCCGGCCGCGACCTCGCCATCTACGGCATCGACAAGGCTCTTGACGAGGGCGCGGAGGAGTTATCGCCCGATGAGGCAAAAGAAATATTCCACATTTAAAAACGACAGAACATGGACATAAGCGCGATAGACACCCTCGAGGCGATCGTTGACGGCGACACCATAGTGCCCGGCATGAACTTCGTCCTCCCGGCGGGTGTGGGGAAGACCCAGTATTTCAACCCCTCCACCGGCCAGTGCACCCCCGACTACACCAAGGCGGCCAACCAGCCCACGCTGTACCCTGCCTGCTATTCGAGCAACCTCGGCAGCTTCGTGCTGCCCGACATGAACAGCTTCATGTGGTACCTCAACGACCCCGGCTCCGCCTCGGCGCAGATACTCGCCGCCCCCGGCGGTGCCGTGGCCGCGAAGTTCGCCACGAAGTTCCAGAAGACCACCTACACCGTCAACAACAAGACCTACCCGGCGCTGAAGATAATCGGCAACCTCGCGTCCGCCGGGAGCCTCAACGACGCGGTGATCTACTTCAAGGGCACCTTCAACGGCATGGAGGTGACGTGCCACGGCGACATCGGGGTGAAGGAGAGCGTCGGCAACCTGTTCGACATCCTGATCAACTGCGTCAACGAGGACGGCGTGAACGACACGGTGATAGACAACGACAGCGAGTACCTCGTACTCACCGCGTCGCTCCAGGACAGCGGCGCCACCGTCCAGGCGTCCGGCGCATGGAGCTGGCTGCGCGCGACGGCGGCCGGACTCGTGGCCGTGACGCACACCGCCGGGGTCACCGAGCTGAGCAACGGCAACAGGACGCTCAAGCTCTACGACCCGGCGGTGGAGGGCACGGAAGAATACTTCGCCAGCGTTGTCCACAACTCAGTGACGCACCGCAAGGGGATACAGGTGAGCGACACCCACGACCCCTTCTACATCAACATCGGGCGCAGCACCCCCTCGAACATGGTCAAGGAGGGCGACACGGTGGTCTACCGCCCGAGCGTCCTGGCCCGCAGCAGCCGCGCCGTGCAGACGGGGTGGTCGTTCACATTCACCCTGCGCGACCACAACGGCAACACCGTAAAGACAGCCACCGGCACGAGCCTGACCGTCACCGGAACGGAGGTCATGGAGAAGGGAGGCCTGAACGTCCACATAATAGCCATGAAGTCATAAATCCACGGTAATATGAAAAACGTATCAGCCACAGACACACTCATACCGGTGCCCATGAACGGGAAGGACGCGGTGCGCGTGACCGTCTCGCCGGAGACGGTCCTGTTCAAGAAAAGCACAGCCGTGCAGACCTCGGCCGTCCGGGTGACGGTCGCGGACGGGGACACGGACGTTCCGAACACGGCCTTCGCCTGCTCGGTTCCTTCCTCGCTCACCGTCATAGAGGACGGCCTGGCGTGGTACTCGGTTAGAGCAGGGGCGAACGCCGTCGACATCAACATCATGTCCGCGGCCGGCTCCACGCCCGGCAGGGCGCTTTCCTTCTCGGTGACGTATGGCGGAAAGACCGAGAACAGGAAGATAACGGTCAGGACGGTTTCCGACGGCGAACCCGGCGCGGATTCGGTGCGCTACTGGCTCAAGGGCAGCGTGACGCAGGTCGTGCGCGACGCGCTCGGGACCTGCACCCCCTCCTCCGTTTCATGCACGGCTCTCAGCCAGGCAGGGAACGGCGCGGCCACGGCAGCGTCGGGTGTCGTCACAAAGTGCGCGCACAGGCGCAAGACCTTCATTACCGTCGCGGCCCTTTATACGTGCGGGAATGCCGTCACTGTCGTTAACGGGGACATTGCGGTGGAATTCTACCTTTACAGGAATGACGTTCTTGTCGACACCCTGACCATACCGGTTGTCGATAGCGGCAAGCCCGGGGAGAGGGGGCGCAACGGAAGGCTTCCGGTACCGTACGGGGAGTACGACCCGGCCATAAGCTACACCGCCACCGACCTCGTGGCGCCCTTCGTCCTCCAGGAAGGGGAATACTACGTCATGAACAAGAGCGAGACTGTCAAGGGAGTGTCGCCCAAGGCCGACTACGCCGCCAACGGCACCGACGCCACGTGGCTGCACATGGAGTTCTTCCGTGCGGTCTATGCCGAGCTGCTGATGGCGCGCCTGGGGCTTATCGGCAAGGCCGTGTTCTACGACGAGTTCATGTTCTCGCAATACGGGAGGAAGAACGGGAAGGAGGTCAACTACAGCGGGGGCTACGACATACCGACCGATGCCGGAGGACTGTTCGACCCCAACATCGTGATCAACTTCCTGACCGGCGCTCTGAGGTGCCGCAAGGCCGACATCACCGGGAACATCAACGCCGACAGCGGGCGCATAGGCGCGCTGGCGATACGCGGCAACGACCTCGTCGGCCTTGTCGACGGCGTGGAGACCGTCAGGCTCTGCATCGGGAACGTCACAAACGTGACGGAGGCATTCGAGACCCGCTCCCATGAGTTCACCATGACGAGCACGGACCGAGACTGCACGACCGATGTCGAGATGACCAGGTTCGGCTACCACAGCGGCACCGCCCGGCGCCCCGGGAAGATAATCAGGAACCGCTACGACGGCAGCTACACCAAGGACACGACGCTTTCCTGCAAGGTCAGCTTCAAACTTGACTCAGTAGTGACCAAGGTCGAGTTCGGGCGCTTCGACGTTGGTCACAACACGCGCAGCGGTATCTTCCGGGGAATCGCCAGAGGCACGGCGAGACTCTACCGGGTGAGCGGCAGCACGCGGACAAAGGTCTCCGAGTGGGAGCTTGAGGAGCTGCCTGCGAGAGACCACGAGGTCTCAGGCCTCGTTGCCGGGAACTATGAAATCGACATAGCCGCATGGCTCGTCCCGGTGCCCGGAACCTCCTCGGAATGGTGGGGAGAGACAGTGTTCAACGCCACCGCCATCTGGGTCACCTCCGGCGTTCTCTCCGGCGGCAAGACCGAGATAGCGCGCGACGGCTTCCTCTGCTACCAGGGGGAGACCAGGTACCTGTTCTTCTCAAAGGAAAAGGGCCTCGAGGTGAAGTTCGGCAACCACGGGCTGAAGGTCGGGGTCAACGGCGTGCAGAAGCTCGTCTCCGGGACATGGAAGGACATAAACAGTTAGAAAAAAGTCACAGTACAAACCAATAAACAGAAAAAATGGAAAAGATAGATCTCGCAAACGAGCTGGGCAATCTCCAGTCCGTCAGTGCCGAGGACATGGTGCTTGGCTTCTCGAAGTCCGGCAAGAAGTTCGGCTTCATCCCCCTGAGCTTCGTGACCAATGAGGGCTACGCCTGCCGACGATGGAACATCAACAACAGCAGCCCCGTCGGAGAGGCGGTCGGCAACATCGACTACCTGCGCTCCCTGCCTGCGCTGCTCGGCCTCGGGTGCTACCTCGTTGACCGCAACCACGGCCGGCGCAAGCTCGACCCGACGAACCACTACAAGTTCGCCACCGGCGAGACGGCGAAGCTCGACGGGTCGATGGGCGACTACATGTGGGGCTGGGGAACCGCCTGGTACTACGCATGGTGGACCGAAGGCGGCTACTACTACGAGGCGGCGAGCCTCAAGCCCATCCCCGGCAGGCTGAACTACCGCATCCCGGTGGCGAGCACGTCGGCCCTTGGCGTCGCCGTGGTCGACCGCACCAACCTGGAGCTGTGCAGCGTCATCAACACCAGCGTCCGCTACCGCGGCGGCAACAACGACACGGCCAAGGACGGCACGTTCAGGACGCTGCTGGGCCGCGCTGCGACAAGCCTCAACGCGGCGACCTTTGGCGAATACGCCCGCAAGAAGGGGGAGGGGTGGGAGGCCTACTGGTATGCCCATCCCGCCGCGATAGGCATCCTGTTCCGCATCATCTTCGGGACAAGGAACGTGCAGTCCGCAGTGAACGCCAACAAGGATGCCAACGGGCTTTGGCAGGGTGGCCTCGGCAACGGTGTTACCGGCGCCGGGTCGTGGTGGAGCGCGTCGGCAGCCGACAACCCCAACACCTTCGGCTCCCTTCCGTTCCTGCCTACGAATGTCGGCGTCTCCCTCGCCGACGGCTGCGGCTCGGTCAACTACGCGGTCAAGGGCGCGGACGGGTCGACGCTCTACACGGCCCCGGTGCCGGTGTTCTTCGGACTAAAGAACTTCTTCGGCTATATGGGCCGGTGGGAGCGCGGCATACTCATCAACAAGATCGCCGGCGGCGCGGCCGACATTTATGTCGTGCCGAAGCTGTACAGCGCCTACTCCATGAACTCGCTTTCAGGACTGACGAAAGTAGCCACGACGCCGGCGGCCAAGACCGCGAGCACATGGGAATACCCCAAGCAGCTCTCGATGCAGAACCTCTGCCACGTGCCGACCGTAACCGGCGCGACATCCTCAACCTATTATGCCGACGGCTACTACAACGACAACGCCGTTTCGGGGCTTCGTGTGCCTGCCCGTGGTGGTGCTGCGGGCAATGGTGGCTATGCCGGGCTTGAGTACCTGTCTGTGAACCATGGTGTCTCGTCGTCCAATGCGCGCTACGGCTCGCCCCTCTGCGAAGCAGAAGAGAACTGGGACACGACGCCCTTCCTGGCTGTCTGAGCGGACTCCGGGGAGCTGAGGGGTACGCAGGGGAACGTGGGTGGCACCGGGACGCCCGGCACGCTCCGGAACCCTGCGGAGCCCAAAGAACCCCGGAGGCGCGCAGTGCCGACCCCACCGGCATAGCGCCGACCGGCGGCACACACCGCCAAAGAGCACATTGACATTTTTCCATATTGACAAAATTAGTTAAATTTGCAGCCGGAAACCGGAAGGAATCCCGGTTGTCGTCCTGGAGAGCCGTTTCGGGGCTTCGTGTGCCTGCCCGTGGTGGTAATGCGGACAATGGTGGCAATGCCGGGCTTGAGTACCTGAATGTGAACAATGGTGTCTCGACGTCCAATGCGAACTACGGCTCGCCCCTCAACTTTATGGCGCGGTCAAGTCTGTCAGCTCCCGCGCCGTCAAAAAAACAGGACGGGACCGCACCCCAAGGTGAAAGACAACGATGACAGGAAGTGCCGGTAGGCCTGGCGCAAGCCATCCCCGACGGCAGTACCCGGGAAAAAGCAGACAGAACCGACAAGACACCGACAATGACACCAATGACACCGGACCATGAAAAGGAAAGGCTACATTTCCTCCGCCGTCGCCACGCCGGAGAACTTTGAGAGAGGCTTCAGGGGCTACTCGGCCAACAAGTACGGGAGGCATGACATCGACCGCTTCGCCGAAAACCTCGAACAGAACCTCGCGGAACTTCTCCGCGCGTATGCGACGTGCAGCTACCGCACCTCCGGATACGAGCCGAAGGAGGTGTTCAAGCCCAAGCACAGAATCGTCCACAAGTCCAAAGTCCGCGACCATGTCATACAGTGGTCGGCCATGCTCCCGGTGGAGCGCTGGCTCATGGACACGTTCCATCACCGCAGCCCGGTGTGTGTTCCCGGCAGGGGCACCCACTTCTTCGTCCGACAGGAAATGGAGGAGCTGAGACGGTGCAGCCAGGACGAGGTATATTATTTTGTGCAGCTCGACGTCCACCACTATTTCGAGAACATAGACCACACAATCATGAAGGAGCGTGTCAGGTCCAAGATAAAGGACCCGGTACACCTGCACTTCCTCGACGAGTTCATCGACAGCTTCAGTTCCGGGCTTGTGCTCGGGGTCAAGCTGTCGCAGATACTGTCGGGAATGTATCTCGCGCCTTTTGACAGGCTCGCCATCCGCTGCTTCGGGCTGTCCGACGACATCGACAAGTTCCGCTACTGGCAGGGGAGGTACGTCTCCGACTGTCTGCTGACCTGCCGGACGGAGGAACAGGCCGCCGAGCTTTCAAAAGGCGTGGACTATCTCAACCGCAAGTTCGAGGGCTATGTCCGCGAGGGGCTGAGGCATTACAGCCGCTTCGCCGACAACATAGTAATCAAGCACCGCGACAAGACGTTCCTGCACCTGATGGTCGAGCTCTCCGTCCTCATACTCGCCCGCGACTACCACCTGCAAATAAACCGGAGCTGGAACGTGCGCCCCATGTGGACGGGCAACGACCTTTGCGGATACGTTTTCTACCATGACAGGCTGATGCTGCGCAAGCGCAACAAGAAAGCCCTCTGCCGACAGGTCGCGAGGCTCCGGAAGAAGGGATATTCCGAAAGGGACATAAGGCTCAAATGCGCGAGCAGGGTGGGGTTCGCCTCCCACGCCGACACACGGAATCTACTAAAATCACTCAATATGGAAAAAAGACTCGGCAAGGTCATAAAGAACCGCCGCAAGAAGGCCCCGTTCGAGGGCATGACCCCGGAGCAGAAGAGGTCCATCGAGGACATCGTCTGCTATCTGGACGGAAACGAGAACGAAAAGCTGATACTGCTGCTCGACTACAAGATAGACGATTCGGTTATTGAAAAGAATGACGACGGCTCCCCGAGGCAGCGCATCGCCATCCGCTACAAGGTCATAGACCATGTTGACAACCCCGAATCCGAAAGTCCGGCCTACGTATGGAAAGACGGGGAGTATTACTCGTTCTCAGGATCCAAGGTCATGATAGACCAGGCAACGGAGGACTTCTCGACGGCCGACCTTCCGACTGTCACGGTGATCAAGGAGTTCATCAACAAGCAGAGAAAGAAATTCTACAAATTCACCTGACCCCCGGACACACGGGGCGACGGCAAAAACAACAGAAGACATGAACAGGAAAATCTATTTGGAAAGAATGACGTTCAGCCGCTACGATGGCGGCCGCTGCCTCGTGTATCTCAACGAGGAGAAAATCGAGAACCATGTGCCGGCGGACGCCCCCGAGGGCTTCAAGCCGGTAACCGCCTATGCCTACACCGGCCCGGAAGATGACGGCGGCACTCTGATAGAGGCGGCCGACGACAGCCGGGATGCCTTGATAAACGGGGTAATCCGCAGCCTGTACTCGCAGACCGAGGAGGACGCGATAAAGACCCACCAGATACTCGCGCTCACCAACCCGGGTCACGACAAGGCCGCCGACTACGCCTCGGAGTGGGCGAGGTTCAACATCGACCGCGAAGAGGCCATAAGGACGGTTGACTCATGGTTCGAATGATATTGGAACTATAATATAACGGCATTAAAGAGGCGCGGACTGGTGAAGTCTGCGCCTCTCTAATGTTTGTAGATAGTATGAATTGGGATACGCTTCGTTTTATAGAATGATACGCTTCGTTTTATAGCCCTGGAACATTTCGTTTTGCGGATTATAGATGTTGAGGAAGCTGTCATTCGATTATTACTGCCATACAAGCAGTTTGTACACACCATTACAACAGACAATGGTGTTGAGTTTATGAATCACAAGAATATCTGTAACGCCTTGGACTGTACCGTTTATTTCGCAGACCCGTATTGCTCAGGGCAAAAGGGCGCGATTGAAAACATGAACAAGATATTGCGAGAATATTTCCCGAAAGGCACTGATTTCAGACTTGTCTCCCAGGATCAACTTAACAAAGTTCAGTACCAAATCAATGAGAGACCGAGGAAAAAATTAGGTTTTTCAACACCGAAAATTGAGTTCTTCCGAATGATTTGCTAATTTTGCACTTGCCACTTGACTCTACAATGACACGATTTTTAACGGCTGATTTTGTATTTACGGCAGGATGAACTAAATTTGCATCATAAAACTTCACTTCGACGATAAAACAACAGGTAAGCCGAGACAGAAACAATGAGCGATGCAGTATATCATATAGTGGTCATTGCAGTGGCGGGATTCGCCGTGATAAAGGGCTTCCGGAGCGGATTCACGGGGCAGGTGTCGGGCATTCTCGGGTTTGCGTTCGGCACGGTCTGTGCCCATGTGTTTGACGCTGAGGCGGAATCTTTTGTCAGGACAATTCTCCCGGGATTGCATGGTAGGACCGGATCGTCGTTCATCTACAGTGTCCTGTCGGCTGCCCTTGTGTATACTGCAGTCTATCTTCTTTTCCGGCTCCTGACCAAGGTCTTGAGAAGCGCGATGCAGGTGTTCTATGTCGGGATGCTCGACTCCCTGATGGGATCGGCTTTCTGTCTGGTGAAATACATGCTGCTGATTTCCATTGTCTACAATTTGATGGTTTGTGTCAATCCTGGCTCCCCCTTGATGAAATATGCGAGTTCAGATGATGGAAATGTAGTGGAAGTGGTCATGATGCTTGCCCCCGGATTGCTTGGATGCAGAAGCTATGAAGATCTCTACCATCTCTTGCAACTCAGAGAGGCGAAAAAGATCAGTTGCAACATAAGTCGGGAGCCGTGCGTTATAGATAAACAGAGAGGCCTCCACAAGGCACAAATAATAATAGAAAATGCTAAAAGTTAAAAACCTACATGCCCGTATCAACGGGAAAGAGATATTGAAGGGTATAAATCTCGAGATACGCCCGGGAGAGGTGCACGCTATAATGGGTCCCAACGGGTCGGGAAAGTCGACGCTGTCAATGGTGTTGGCAGGCAACCCGGCCTATGAGGTGACGGAAGGCAGCGCGGAGTTTTATGGCAAAGACCTTCTTGCCATGGCTCCCGAGATAAGAAGCCATGAGGGGCTTTTCCTCGGCTTTCAGTATCCGGTGGAGATTCCCGGCGTGTCGATGGTCAACTTCATGAGGGCCGCAGTCAATGCCAAGCGAGAGTATTTCGGCCAACTCCCGATGAGCGCCACGGAATTCCTTAAAATGATGAGGGAGAAACGTTCTGTAGTGGAGCTCGACAACAAGCTTGCATCCCGTTCGGTCAATGAGGGATTCTCCGGAGGAGAGAAGAAACGCAACGAGATTTTCCAGATGGCCGTGCTCGAACCGAAACTGTCGATACTCGATGAGACAGACTCCGGACTTGACATCGACGCACTGAGAATCGTGGCTGAGGGAGTCAACAAACTGAAGACCGACAACAACGCCACAATCGTGATAACCCATTATCAGCGTCTTCTCGACTACATTCGTCCGGAATTTGTGCATATCCTCTACAAGGGAAGGATAGTCAAGACCGGAGGCCCGGAGCTTGCACTCGAACTTGAAGAGAGGGGCTACGACTGGATAAAGCAGGAAGTCGACGGATAACGATAAAGAATAAATGAAATGAGTGCCCTTACACAATATATAGAACTTTACAAGTCTCATTCCAACCTTGTCAACTCCAACAGTTCTCCGGTCATGAACGAACGCAGGGGAAAGGCTCTTGCCGCCCTTGAGAACATGGCTTTGCCTGAAAAAGGATCGGAGAATTATGAGACCATCAATCTCGACGGATTGCTCGCTCCCGACTATGGACTTAACATTGGCAGGGTCAGCATCGACGTCAACCCCGCCGCCACTTTTCATTGCGGAGTGCCTAATCTTTCGACGGCGCTCTTCTTTCAGGTGAACGATGTCTATGCAGAAAGCATGAATGCACGCGCCGGTCTGCCTGTGGGTGTGCATGTCGGCAGTCTGAGAGACCTTTCCGAGCAGAATCCCGGTTTTTACGAAAAATTTTACGGTGCTGCGGCTGATATTGCCAATCCCATCGTGGCTCTCAACACTTTGCTCGCCCAGGACGGTATTGCTGTATGGGTCGAACCGGGAGTGAGGGTGGAGAAACCTTTGCAGATAGTCAATATCCTTCAGAACGGGGCTCCGCTCATGGCAGTCAGGCGTCTGCTTATTGTCGTAGGTGATGGCGCTGAAGTCAGAATCCTTACGTGCGACCATACGCAGAATCCTGATACGGATTTTCTTGCGTTGCAGACAATAGAGATGTTTGTCGGCGATAACGCCCGTCTTGATTTCTACGATCTTGAGGAGTCGACGGAGCGCACGGTGAGGCTTTCGGGCCTTTATCTCCGTCAAAGCGGAGGTAGCAACATGACAATCGACGGAATGACCCTTTATAATGGCACGACAAGGAATGAATATTTCTGTCGCTATGAGGGTGAGGACGCTTCCCTCCATCTCTACGGCATGGGTATAGAGGACCGCCACCGACATCTCGATACGTATTCGCGTGTAGAGCATACGAAAGGCAGTTGCACCACCGACGAACTGTTTAAATACGTTGTGGATGATGATGCTGTCGGCAGTTTCGCAGGCCTTATCCTTGTCGGGAAAGGCGCCGACAAAACAGAGGCTTATCAGAGCAACCGAAACATAGTGGGATCGGAGAGGGCGAGGATGTATTCAAAGCCTCAGTTGGAGATTTATGACGACGACGTGAAATGTAGCCACGGGTCGGCCACGGGTCGGCTCGACGATATGCAGGTGTTCTACATGCGCACGAGAGGAATCCCCGAGGCTACGGCAAAGCTTCTTCTGAAGCAGGCTTTCATGGCCGATGTCATTGAGGGAGTGCGTCTCGAAGGACTCAAAGAGAGGCTTCACATGCTCGTGGAAAGGCGTTTCTCGGGTGCCTCATTGGGCTGCGGCTCATGTAAGTCGGGATGCCGCGATTTGAATGAATCTCCCGATCAAGATATGATGGACTTATGATAGAAAGAGAGGAATTGCTGAAGATTCGCCGCGAGTTTCCTATTCTTGAAAGGAAAGTGGCAGGCAACGCGATGATATATCTCGACAACACAGCGACGTCGCAGACTCCACAAGGAGTGGTCGATGAGATTGTCAGGATCTACACGCATGAAAAGGCTAACGTCCATAGGGGCGTGCATACCTTGTCGCAGGAGATGACCGATCTTCAGGAGCATACGCGTGAAAAGGTGCGTAGATATATCAATGCGACAGGTATAGAGGAGATTGTCTTTACGAGAGGCACCACGGAGGGCATCAACCTTGTCGCATCATCGTTCGGTAGGCGCTTTAAGGCCGGCGACGAGATAATCCTTACGGTCATGGAGCATCATGCCAATATAGTGCCATGGCAATTGTTGCACGACAGGACCGGAATTGTAATCCGGGTCGTAGATATTGACGAGAAAGGGGAGCTTGACTTGGAGCAATACCGTACTCTATTCAACGAAAGGACGGTCATGGCTTCGTTTTGTCATGTAAGCAATGTGTTGGGTACGGTCAATCCAGTAAAGGAGATGATAGGCTATGCGCATTCCAAAGGAGTGCCTGTGCTTATCGACGGGGCTCAGGCTTCTCCCCATATGAGGCTCGACATGCAGGATCTCGACTGTGATTTCTATGTGTTCTCTTCTCATAAGATGTATGGGCCGACAGGCATTGGCATTCTCTACGGCAAGAAAAAATGGCTTGAGCAGATGCCTCCTTATCAAGGAGGAGGGGAGATGATAGGCAGGGTGACTTTCGAAAAGACCACCTATGCCGACCTTCCGTTCAAGTTCGAGGCCGGTACTCCGGATTTTGTCGACATCGCTGCCTTTTCGAAAGCTTTGGAGTTTATCGAAAGGGTAGGAATAGAGAAAATCGCCGCTCATGAGCATGACTTGATGGAATATACCCAGACCCGGATGATGGAGATTGCAGGAATGAGGATTTTCGGCACGTCTGCTGATAAGAGTGCCGTAATATCATTCCTTGTTGGCGACATACATCCGTATGACCTTGGCTTGCTGCTCGACAAGCAAGGCGTGGAGGTTAGGACGGGACATCATTGTGCAATGCCTTTGATGGACCGCCTTGGAATCCCGGGCACTGTCAGAGCATCGTTTGCCGTCTACAATACCATAGAAGAGGCGGATGCCTTCCTTAAAGCCCTTCGCCGCGCTTCGGCAATCCTTGGAGCCTGATAGATAAGAAGCGCTCTAACGAAGCTACCCGGCTGATGTGTGGTGATTTCTATCACCACACATCAGCCGGGTAGCTTCGTTGTTTATTCAAAGCACTCAAGGTTCGCGCTCTCATATCCCGAAGTGTCGGGAGTGTCTGTCAGTTCTTTCTGAAAGAGGGTTTGGTCTGCATTTCTTCTTCGAATTTGTTGGGAAATTTCCAATGCTGGCGGGGATGGGTCATGGCCCATATGACGAGTCCGATTCCGAGCAACACGAATGGAATGCTCAATGCCTGGCCTATGTTGATGCCGTATTTTGCTATCATTTCATATTCCGACACGACTTGCACGTTTTTCACGTATTCAATGATGAATCGCGGCAGGAAGATTCCGATGAAGAAGATTCCTGTGATAAGCCACGGGCGTTCCTCAGCGTTTTTCTTCCAATACATCCACATTAGCAGGGCGAACAATGCTAAATAGCAAAGTGCCTCGTAGATTTGGGTTGGATGTTTGGGCACTGTTTCTCCGTCGCGGATGAAAATGAATCCCCACGGGAGGTCGGTAGGGCCTCCGTAAATCTCGCTGTTCATAAGATTGCCGAGACGAATCAGTCCGCCGACGAGAGCGATAGGGATGACGAGCTTGTCGAAGGTCCAGGACGCTGGCTTCTTGGTGACTATCCAGGAGAAAAGGAATACTGAGAGGATGATGGCAATCGTGCCGCCGTGGGAGGCAAGCCCTCCGTTCCAGACCTTGAAAATCTCTGCGGGATGTTTTGAATAGAAATCCCATTCATAGAAGAACACATGGCCGAGGCGCGAGCCTATGATTGTGGCCACCACTACGTAGGCGAGAAGGATTCCGAGCCATTTCTCCGGAGCTCCTTCATGCTTAAACATCTTGGCCACGATGTTGTAGCCTATGATGAATCCTACGGCAAAAGCAAGGCCATACCATCTGACGGTGATAGGGCCAAGGCTGAACAACACCGGGTCGGCGTTCCATGTTATAAAATCAAGCATTGTCAGTTGTTGTTGATTGTTTCAAAAAAATCGCAGCCTTTTGGTTTGTGGCAAAAAGGCGGGGAGAAAGACCGCGACAAGCCGCGTCTGAGGAAAAAACGTCCAGACGCGGCTTGTTATTGTGATAAGCCGGAATTATTGGCTTGACCGTTTGTCAGAGCTTGCTTACGATTTCGGCCGTATCCTGGGCAATCATTAGCTCCTCATCGGTCGGAATGACCACGACATGCACTGATGAATCCTTTCCGGAGATTTCCACCTCTTCTCCTCTCTTTTCGTTGGCTTTGGCATCGAAGGTGACGCCCATGAATGCGAGTTGCTTGCAGATGCGTTCGCGGGAGTTGGTTTGGTTTTCCCCGACGCCACCGGTGAAGACAATCACGTCAACGCCTCCGAGCACGGCGGCATAAGCGCCTATATATTTAAGGATGCGGTATTCATACATGTCAAGCGCGAGAATAGCTTTTCTGTCGCCTTGCGAGATGGCAGCGTCGATGTCGCGCATGTCGGAAGATATTTCCGAAATGCCGGCAACTCCACTGCGTTTGTTGATGAGGTTGCTGACTCCTGCGGCGTCGAGGCCTTCACGCTCCATCATGTAGACGATAGCTCCGGGATCGACATCTCCGACACGGGTGCCCATCATCAGGCCTTCGGTAGGAGTGAGGCCCATGGAGGTGTCGACGCTTTTGCCGTCGGCTATGGCGGTGATGCTGGCTCCGTTGCCGATATGGCATGTGATGATACGCTGCTTGTCGTAGGGAAGGCCAAGGAATTCGCAGGCACGGGCCGAGACGTAGCGATGGCTCGTGCCATGGAAACCATAACGACGCACTCCATATTTTTCATATGCGGCATAGGGCAGGGCATACATGTAAGCCTTGGCGGGCATGGTCTGATGGAAGGCAGTGTCGAAGACAGCCACCTGGGGAACGTCGGGAAGGATAGAGGTGACAGCCTCTATGCCGGTCACGTTGGCGGGGTTGTGAAGAGGAGCTACAGGATAACATTCCTTCACCTTTTCAATCACTTCGGGGGTGATAAGCACAGACTTGTTGAACCATTCCATGCCGTGAACGACACGATGGCCAACGGCTCCGATTTCATCGAAGCTTTTGATGACGCCCTCTTTGGGGTCGGTCAGAAGGTGGAGCACGTTTTTGACGGCCTCTTTGGCTGTCGGCATCTCTGTCGTGATGACCTCTTTTGATCCGTCCTTACGTTTGAATTTCAGGAATGAGTCGGGAAGACCGATTTTCTCTACACCGCCTTCTGCGAGCACTTCTTTCGATTCAGAATCGATTAGCTTATATTTCACGCTGCTGCTGCCGCAGTTGAGCACAAGAATTTTCATGAGGATGGTATATGTTTTGGAGTATTATATGATTGGAAGCCCCGGCCATTCATGATGAATGGCCGGATACTTCCGATGTTCATTTAAAAGGAATCAAAGACCCTTGTTGCCGATAGCCTGGTTGCAGGTGACGATGATGGTGTTGACAATGTCTTCTACCGTTGCGCCTCTGGAAAGGTCGTTGACGGGAGCTGCAAGGCCTTGGAGTATAGGACCTACGGCACCGGCTCCGGAGAGACGTTGCACGAGCTTATAGGCAATGTTTCCAGTCTCAAGCGAGGGGAAGATGAGCGTGTTGGCATGTCCTGCTACTTTGCTGTCGGGAGCCTTCAGCTCTCCTACGGAGGGCACGATTGCGGCATCGCTCTGGAGCTCTCCGTCGATATTCAGGGAAGGATCTTTCTCGCGGGCAAGTTCCATGGCTTCGCGGACCTTGTCGACCTTTTCGTCGGAAGCCGAACCCTTTGTCGAGAAGCTGAGCATGGCAACGACCGGATCAAGCCCTGCGATGTCTTTTGTGGTCTTGGCGGTGGCTATCGCGATTTCCGCAAGTTCCTCCTTTGTGGGGTCGGGCACTACGGCGCAGTCGGCAAAAACGAGCATATGATGGTCGCCATATTGGCAATCTTCGGGAAGCAGCATGATGAAAGCTCCGCTGACCACGGATATGCCGGGCTTCGTCTTCAACACCTGGAAGGCGGCGCGAAGCACGCTCGACGTCGGGCTAAGGGCACCTGCCACCATGGCGTCGGCGTCGCCTGCCTTAATGAGAAGGCAACCGAGATAGAGCGGATTCTTCACGGTGTAGCGTGCATCCTGAAGGGTCACACCTTTTTTCTTGCGCAGCTCGCAGAATAGTTCGGCATATTTCTCAGTGAACTCAGTGTCGTCGGAGTCATAGAAATTGGCGTTGGCGATATATTTGAGTCCGAGTTTTTCAGCTTCGGCGAGAATCTCGTTTTTCTTGCCGAGGAAGATTATTTCCGCGGCTTTCTTTTCAAGGATAATTTCGGCGGCCTTGAGGGTGCGCGGCTCTTTTGATTCCGGGAGCACCAGTCTCTGGGGATGCTCCTGAGCTTTTTTAGTAAGCCTTTCGAATAAGGTCATTTTTTTATATGTTTTAGGTTGAAATATTTCTTTGGCCGTATGTCGCCACCCGCTCTTCGCATCATGACGAAGACGGCCCGGGGGCGGCATGAGGGTTATGATGCAAAGTTATAAAAACATTTTCAAAAGAAAGGTTTTGGCGGCCTAAATTTATTGAAAAAAATTAAAAGTGGGAATATTTGCATTTTTTTGCGGTAGATAGGTCATTCAGACGGCATAAATTTTGTAATTTTACGGACTGAAAGCGACAATATCATCCCGTTCATACAAATGAGAATCATCAAACGACTATATCTCTTTATCCTCAAAAGTTTTCTTCCGCTGTTTGCGATGACCTTTTTCATAGTCCTCTTCATCGTGCTGATGCAGTGGCTTTGGAAATATATCGACGACCTTGTCGGCAAGGGCCTTGAATTTTCGCTCATAGCGGAGCTCTTTTTCTATGTGGCCATAAGTCTTGTGCCAATGGCTCTTCCCCTTGCCATCCTGTTGGCAAGCTTGATGACGTTTGGCAACTTCGGGGAACGGTTTGAGCTTACGGCCATGAAGGCTTCGGGGGTTTCTCTGCTTAAGGCCATGAGCCCGTTGATAGTGTTTATATCCTTGATCTCAATTGGGGCTTATTTCTATCAGGACTATCTCGTGCCGAAGGCGCAGGTGAAGATGTGGACGCTTCTCTTCTCCATGAAGCAGAAATCTCCCGAACTTGAAATTCCGGAGGGCGTTTTCTACGACCAGATTCCGGGCTACAATCTCTTCGTGCAATCTAAAAACAAAGATACTGGTATGCTTTACGACGTAATGATCTACGACGTCAGCCACGGAGGAGACAACTCTACGATCCTTCTTGCCGATTCCGGCCGTCTCGCCCTGACAGCCGACATGAAATATCTTTACCTGCATCTTTTTCAGGGCGAACAATTTGAGAATCTCCGCGAGCAGAAGAGCCTTGACCGCAACGTGCCTTTCCGTCGGGAGGAATTCGCCGACAAGGAGGTGCTGATTCCCTTCGATGCCAACTTCAACCGTCTTGACGAGGGGGGTATGCGCAGCCAGTATGTCGGGAAGAATATAGCCCAGCTTCGTCATTCTGTTGACTCCATAGGGGCACGCATTGATTCCATAGGAGCCGTCTATACGAAGGAGCTCCATGTCACGGCTTTTCCCCTTCTCATTGGAAGGGACGAGAGGATGGAGGATGGGAAGAAGGCCCCGGCTCGGAAAGACACGGCGGAAGTGAAGCCCGTGGATATCGACACTCTTATCCTGAAGCTCAACACCGACAACCAGACGGGAGTGTTCGACAGGGCGATGGGCATCTCGGAGCGCAAGGTCAATGAGATGCAGTTCAAGTCTATGACGGTCTCTGAAGATAAGAGAATCATGCGTCGGCATGAGATAGAACTGATAAGGAAATATACTTTGTCGGTGGCTTGTCTGGTGTTCTTCTTCATCGGGGCTCCTTTGGGAGCGATTATCCGCAAGGGAGGACTCGGCACACCTCTTGTCATATCGGTGCTCCTCTTCCTCGTGTATTACATCATTGACAACACCGGCTATAAGATGGCCCGCGACGGCCACGTGGCATGCTGGGAGGGGATATGGCTCTCAACCTTCGTTCTTGCTCCGCTTGGCATTTACGTGACGTATAAGGCTATGAATGACTCCGCCGTGTTTGATGCGGATCGCTATAAGGCATTCTTCAGAAAAGTATTTGGAAAGAAGGTGGAGAGAAAAGTGGCGTATAAAGAGGTTATCATCAACGATATCTCTAAGGAGGATGCAATTTCACGTCTCACTCTTCTCAAGGAGGAAGCGATGGCTTTCGCCGAGCATTATGAACGACGCCAGGGCTATAAGGCATATTGGACAAAAGGCTACGACATGAAGAAAATCCATGAAATCAGCGACCGGCTTGAGAGCGACGTGGAATATCTGACAGACTGCCGCAACAATATAGCCGTCAACAAGCTGATGGATTATCCTGTGGTGCGCAATCTATGGCTATATCATCCGGGCGTCAATAAGGTGGTCGGGGCTGCATTCATGTGGTTTGCTCCTTTGGGATTGCCCATATATCTTGCGGGAATCCGCGCCCAGCGCAATCTGAAGGAGGAGATGAAGAAGATTGCCGAGGTCAGCGACACGATTATCGGTCTGCTTGAAACAGAATCCGACCATTCGTGAGGAAACCGCCACATCATTTACTTACGATATGTGAATCTAAGCGCGTGTTCCTTAAAATTTCGGGGTCGTAAGGGCGGTGATTTTAAGAAGCGCTCAAGCGCGTTGCTTAAAACAGATAAGCGACGGGGAAAAATAAAAGCGACCGCTCTCACGAGTGGCCGCTTTTGTTAACAAGAGTTGTCTCTTGTTATCACTTAAACTTAATGAACAAAAATCTATCTTCTTTCTTTTCAATAGATATAACCTTAAACGAATAAGATTTGTTCAGAATAGGTTCTTATTTAACTCATATTAACATACGAAGACATTCTTTTGCGATTTATATTGATACGTATGCTTGAATGATATATTTCTCCTCGTTTTTGTGACTGGTAAAGAGGTAAGTTCCGCAAAATAACCCATGAGCTCATGGTCAACCTTTTGAGTCCTCCTTAATTAGCAAAAGCGCATCACCGGGGAATAGACGGCGTTTCCCATTCGGTATGATATACTTGCCTTCTCTGCGTATCATCATTACCAATGTGCCTTCGGGAAGTTGCATTGCTCTAAGGGTGTTGCCATTTTCCAAATCCCTTTGCGAGAGTATTATTGTCTGCAACGATGCAGTATGTTCGTCGGATAGTTCCACTCCGAAGGATTCGTTATCCTCAAATTCCGTATCTACCAATTTAAGCTTTTTTGCAACCGTAATAATTGATGTCCCTTGGACAACAAGAGATATGATAGTCACAAAGAATACAATATTAAAAATTTGGGATGCTCCGGGAACATCGGCTATCACCGGATAAGTTGCAAATATTATAGGCACCGCTCCTCTAAGGCCTACCCATGACGCAAAAGCACGTGCCTTGCCCGTGACTTTTTTGAACGGCGCGAGACACAGGAAAACACTGACGGGTCGACCGACGATGATCATAAATGCACCAATGAGAATAGACACAGGAGCCACGACAAGCATCTCATGGGGATTTACAAGCAGGCCAAGCATTATAAACACTACGATTTGGGCAAGCCAAGTTATGCCATTCATAAATTTAGTTACACTCAATTTTAGAGGTATCGTTGAGTTGCCTATTATCATGCCGACAAGATATACCGCCAGGTAGCCATTCCCTTGACACAAGGTTGTGAGTGTGAAAGTTAGGAATACAAGGGCAATTAAAAGAATGGAAATCATAGCAGTTGCCAGTCCATTGTCTTCATTTTTCTGATTCCCGAGCTTCATATAGATGCCGGACAATTTTACGCTAACCCATCCAAACACAATGCCGAGACCTCCGCCCACACCGAATTGGAGCAATGAGCAATATGTTTTCTCCTGTTATTTCCATAATATGGCGATGATAGTGCAGGATTACGAAGAATAATATCAATCCCTTTGTCGATGGTTGGTGATGAAGTAGTTTAAATTACTTTATTCTTACAGAATAACTTAAGTAAGTATTCAGGTTATTCCTATACATGTCTTATCCAATCTGAGCGCCGGATTTCAACGCGTGATTAAGTTATGATGGAACCCCATCGCGCCATCATCCCAAGTCGAAATCCCGACCCTCATATTGGCAATCCATGTATAGGAATAATCCACGGCTGACGCATCTTAATTTTTTACAAAATCAAAACTTTTTAAGGCATAAAGTAGATAGTCGTTGTCCCATCCGGCTCTCTTCCTATGGCCTTTTACCCCCATCGAGGATACCTTTGCGTTCTTGATTATATTCAATCCAATGCGGTTAAGCAGAGAAAAATTCTGAGCGGCATTATCCTTTTGTTTACGCGAGGCATCATCGCCGAAAGCGACATCCAATGTCCAGTGCAGTTGATTCTCAACGCTCCAGTGTGTCCTTATCGAATGATTAATATATTGAGCGTCAGCTTCAAGGCTCGACAGGTAATATCTGGTCTCCTTATGGATCTGCCCTGACTTCACATCGCGTGTCCGGGATTCTATTTTCACGATGCTTTTAAGACCTGCCCATTTGTCTTTGTCGATAATGTTGTCGAGGTTTGTTATGACCGAACAGGTTCTTGTCTCCTCCCGTCCATGAGCCTTGCCCTCCATGGTGTGATCCGATGAAGGCTTAATATATGTGAAAGAACCGCTGACACGGTCGAGCATTTCAGGCTGATTCCCCTTCAAAGCGAGGATATAATCGGCTCCGCGCTCTATTATTGTCCTGGCAATCTCCGTCTGGCAGCCCATGGCATCGATCGTGACTATGCAGTTCTTTAGCTCAAGGATGCGCAGCAGCCTGGGTATGGCTGTAATCTCGTTGCTCTTTCCGGCGACCTTTTCCTGCGTGAGCAACAGGTTGTTGGCCGATGCCCACGCGCTTACAAGGTGGGTGTATGTGCCGGTGCCGTCATCGCTGCTCCCGCGCATACATTTGCCGTCTATGGCAACCACTTCGCCGTCCGTCAATTCTGCTATGCTCCTGGTCCATGCGACAAAGGAACCGTTCAATTCCTTGGGATCCAACATGCTGATTACCCGGTTGAAAGTGTCGTGCGACGGTATCCCGTTAGGCAGGTGGAGGAATTTCTCAAGCCAGTCAATCTTGGCGTTGCCGTAGTCCTCTATCTCATTCCAGCCTTCAGCTCCGCAGATGACTGCGCAAAGCGATATAAACAGGATGGATTCAAGACTGTGTTTTTGCGTCCGAAGGACTCTGGGATCTGTCACTGAAGAGAAGAATGCTATTGGGGTATTGGTGTTCGTCATATCTCAACAACGGATATAGACCGATTTAAATTGGACAATAGCCGTTAAGTTTATTTAAGATGCGTCTGCCCTGAGGAATAATCTGAACACTTACTTATTAAAATTTATTTTTTTCGATTACTCAGTACGTAGATTTCCATATTGTGAGTTGCGTATAAGTCAGCTAACTACAATTAGTCATAGGAAGGGTTGTTTTGATTTACGGAGGCTTCAAGCATCTCGATTTCGCGGTCGAGCGACTCCCTTTGCGATTTTAGCTTGTCGAGGAGTTGAGATTTTTTGATGAGATCGAAGTTCTTTACGTCGGATGCAATCGATTCTGCGAGTGAGAGCATTTTCTCAGCTTCTTTTTGTGGAAGTTCCTGAAGTTCGGGAATCATCTTCCAGGCGGCTTTAAGAGAATTTATGATAGTGGCGGCTGACTTATCATTGGGGGCTTTTGCCAGGTTTTGCCTGCGTTTCCAAGCCATAATGGAGCCATATTGTTTGTCGAGTGGCTTTTCTTCGAATCTTCTTCTGTCGATTTCATCTTTGCCCTCAAGGAAAGCTTCTTTATAAAGGGCGATGGTGTCGGATTTCTTCATTTGTTGTTTGTGTTATAATGATAGGTTTAAATCTGATTGCTATTGAAATATGCGTAAAGGTAGCCATAAAATTTAAAATGTGCAAAAAAATGTTTTTGGGCGTGCTTGCCGAGTTGATCCGATTTGAAAAATCTTGAAGTTGTCTAAACTAATTTGATTTGTGAAATTTTTTAAGGAAAATAACGATAAAGGCAAGGAAGTTCCAACCTTTCCAACTGGAGACGGTGGTGTCGAAGCGGTTAAGAACTGCTTTGAAACCATCCATCCATGCGTTTGTCCTCTCGATTTTCCATCTCTCCTGATACATTTCCTCATCATAGAGCCAATCCTCTTTGGAATCACCGCCATTCCTCGGATTCGGACATACATTCGGAGTGATGCCGTGGGAAATCAGGGCACTTCTGAGTTCTTTCCCGTCAAAACCTGCGTCAAGGTCACAGAAAAGTCCGTCTACGGCGATAGATGCTTCGGAGAGCTGGCCGACGATCTCTTCAACCCTTTTCTCTATTTCGTAAAGATCCGCATGATTCCCGGCCTGAGGTTCGGACATGGCGAGAGGAATTCCCTGATTGTCCGAGAAGAAAAGCGCGTTGGTCGTGCACCGCTTCTTCCTTCCTTGATATTCAGCCTTTTCGCCGCCTCTGTATACTGGCGTATGGGAACCGTCGATATGGGAGATGGACAGGTCAAGCCTGTTTTTATTTCTACTCAGAATCCTGGAATATATCTTCTGCCATTCCTCTTTTTTACACCATTTGCGGTAATGGTGGAAGACAGTCTTCCAGCTCGGACCCTCGCCGGTGAAAAGATGCCCGATCGGGAGCAGGCGCCATTGGCAGCCACTCTTGAGCTTATAGAGTATGGCGTTTACCACCTCAATAAGATCAAATTTGGAGGCATAGCCTCTTTTTGCAATCGAAAGATAGGGCATTATTTTAGATTTTATTGTATCTTTGTCGAGTACAGCGTATTCTGGCATTGGTACGGTATATTAGAGTGTGGGAACTATAATATAGTGCGTCCTTTGCGGAATGCGCTGTATTTTAATTATTTTACTGTATCATTAACATATCGAAATAAGTTTAGACAACTTCCTTGTTTTGATTTGAAAATTCTTGTTTTGTTTTGAAAGTTTTTGTTCTGATTTGGAAGTTTTTGTTCTGATTTGGAATTTTTTGTTCTGATTTGGAAGTTTTTGTTCTGATTTGGAAGTTTTTGTTCTGATTTTGTCGATAGTCGTTGGTTTTTTAGTTGTCGTGGGAGGGGAACCACGGCCCTTAGCCGTGGCACAGTAATGCCATCCGGTTGGGAATTTTGGTTTCTGCTTTCTGTTGTTCTGATTTGGTTGGGTTTTGGATTTTATAGCTTTTATGGGACTTCTTTTAATATATTGTCTGTCGTGATTGTTTGGAGAGTAGGCAAAATAATGGTGTTTGGAAAATTTTGAGATGAAGATTTGTCTGTTTTTTGCTGAGAACATAAAAAAGTAGTAAATTTGCATTGAGGTTGTCAAGGCAGCTTCAATGGCGGATGGTGGCAGCTCCGCTTTAATAATCTCTTATTGAGAAAACATACAACTTGAATAATTGACAATGAGAAAGGAAAAAGAACTTGAAGGCGTCACGCTCCTGGGCTGCCAGGGAGTGGCGTACCCCACGGATTATGCACCTCAATTGCTTGAGACGTTTGAGAATAAGCATCCCGAAAATGAGTATGTCGTGAATTTTGATTGTCCGGAGTTTACAACGCTTTGCCCTAAGACCGGACAACCGGATTTCGGTCATATCTATATTTCGTATATCCCAAGGCAGAGGATGGTGGAAAGCAAGAGTCTGAAACTCTATCTTTTCAGTTTCCGCAATCATGGCGATTTCCATGAAGATTGCGTCAACATCATAATGAAAGACCTATGGAAGCTTATGGATCCGAAATATATAGAAGTCAGGGGGCTGTTTATGCCGAGAGGGGGGATATCAATCAATCCGTTTGCCAATATGGGTGATTCCCAACATCAGGAGCTCTGTCTCAAACGAAGGGAAATGGCGTTGGACCTGCCTTAAAAAAAAATTGCTATGGAAAAAGATTCAATATTGATACTTTCAGGAGGGATGGACAGCGTGACCCTCATGCATTACAGGAAAGATAGGATAGCATTGGCCGTAAGTTTCGACTACGGTTCAAATCATAATGCACGCGAGATAGAGTGCGCGCGCAAGCAATGTGAATGTCTGGGAATAGAGCATCTTGTGATACCGTTGACGTTCATGTCGAAGTATTTCAAAAGCAGCCTTCTTGAAGGGGCAGACAGTATACCTGAAGGGTATTATACGGCAATGAACATGAAGTCGACAGTCGTGCCTTTCCGCAACGGGATAATGCTTGCCGTGGCATGCGGGCTTGCAGAGTCGCGGGGATTGCGCCACGTCATGATGGCCAATCATAGCGGCGACCATTCGATATATCCGGATTGCCGTCCCGGTTTTGTCAACGCCATGAGCGAGGCCATGAGAGAAGGGACGTATGAGGGAGTCACCTTGGAGGCAGCCTTTACCGGAATGACGAAGGGAGACATCGCAAGAATCGGAGCCAGAATGGGCGTGGAATATGCTGATACGTATTCATGTTATAAGGGCGGAGAGAAGCATTGCGGAAAGTGTGGCACGTGTGTCGAGCGGAAAGAGGCCTTCATTGAGGCCGGACTGCCCGACCCTACAATTTATGAGGAATAAAAGGATGTATTACGTCAAGAAAAGATTTGAGATAAGCGCAGCCCACTCGTTGCAGCTTTCATATCCGAGCAAATGCACCAATCTACACGGTCATAACTGGATAATAACAGTGGAATGCCGGTCGCGGGAATTAAACAGCGAGGGAATGGTGGTGGATTTTACGCATATTAAAGAGCTTGTCATGGACAGGCTCGACCACGCCGTGATCAATGATGTCGTGCCGGGCAATCCTACAGCGGAAAATATTGCCAAATGGATCGTTGATATCGTGCCAAATTGCTGGAGATGCGAAGTGCAGGAAAGTGAGGGGAACATCGCGATATATGAGAAAGATTAACGAAATATTCTACTCGCTGCAGGGTGAAGGGCATCATGCCGGCTGTCCCGCCATATTCGTGAGATTCTGCGGATGCAATATGCACTGCGATTTCTGCGACACAGACCATCGCAGTGGCGTGGAAATGACGGATGAGGAAATCTTTGATGCAGTCAGGGCCTATCCTGCCGAATGGGTTGTGCTCACTGGAGGCGAACCGTCGTTATGGATAGATGAAGAGTTTGTGGAACAACTTAAATTGACGACAGGGAAGAGCGTGGCGATAGAGACCAACGGCTCAGTCTCCCTGCCAGGAAATATCGATTGGGTCACGCTTTCTCCTAAGACCGGGATGCCGGGAGCCGGAGATTATCGGATAGAAGTAAGGAGTGCGGATGAGATAAAAGTGGTGGAAATTGGTCAGGACCTTGAAGGATACTTTTCTCTTCCATGTAGGACGGAAGACACTATTATGTATCTCCAGCCATGTCACGTGGAGGACGGGCATATCAACAGATTGAACATGGCGCGCACTGTTGACAGAGTTCTGTCTGACCCGCGTTGGCGACTTTCGGTGCAGCTCCATCGCTTTTTAGGCATCCGATAAACCCCTTCGCTCTTAAGGAAGCACTCTTGGTTTTTCTTTTCGCATGAATCAAAAGGAGGGGATGAAACCTGATCAGGTTTCATCCCCTCCTTTTGATTCATGCGAACTTAATTTTCTTGTTTGCGTCAATCTTTTCTTACAGGCTGCCTTTAGGAGCTGAGGATTTAAGGCTCTTGCGTTTCGGTTTTGCAGGAGCCGCCTCGACAGCAGGCTGCTCAACACCGACAAGCGCACCGTCGACCATAATGCGACCACAGTATTCGCAAACGATCACCTTCTTGTGCATCTTTATCTCAAGTTGGCGTTGAGGCGGGATTCTGTTGAAGCAACCTCCGCATGCGCTTCTCTGCACGGTCACGATTCCAAGACCATTGCGTGCATTCTTGCGGATTCTCTTAAAAGCAGCGAGAGTGTAATCGTCGATTTTCTGCTCAAGCTCCTTGGCCTTTGCCCGTATATTCTCTTCCTGCGTTCTTGTCTCAGACACTATTTCGTCGAGCTCCTTGCGTTTCTCAACGAGAATGTGCTGATTGTCGGCAAGCTCCTCTTCAGCCCTTTGTATTTCGAGGGCCTTTTGCTCCTGCTTCTCGTTGGCTTCCCTGATGTTTTTTTCAGCGAGCTCGATTTCAAGACCTTCGTATTCCTTCTCCTTTTCGAGGAAGGCAAACTCACGATTATTTCTGACGTTGTTGATTTGTTCGTCGTATTTAGAAATCTTGATTTTCCTATCTTCGATTTCTCCCTGCTTCTGGGCAACGAAAGCTTTCAGGCTCTCGATTTCATCCTTATGTTTCTGGATTCTTGTCTGATACCTGATTATTTCATCCTCAAGGTCTTTCACCTCGTTGGGGAGCTCTCCGCGCAGAATCTTAATCCTGTCGATCTCGGAGAGATACGTCTGGAGTTGAAAGAGATTTTGCAGGCGCTCTTCCACGCTACGCTCTTTGTCGTTCTTTTTCTCAGTTGCCATAGGCATATATTATGATTACATGTATTTAATAGGGTTTGTCTCGGCTTCGGCAAAATACGTCACGAAATCAGGATATTTCTCCCTTATGATTCGAGAGAAAATCTTTTTAGTGCATAATTCGCTTTCATAGTGGCCAATATCGGCTATAATTATGTCAAGACCATAAGTGGTGAAGTCATGATATTTCACGTCGCCCGTGATTATTATGTCAGCTCCGTTACGGATGGCCTCCCTAATGAGGGAGGCTCCGGACCCTCCACATATCGCGGCTTTTCTGACAACCAGTTGAGGGCTTTGCGACGAATATCTCAAGCATTTCACCTTGAACGCTTCCTTTATTTTCCGAAGGAATTCAATTTTGGGAGTAGGCTGAATCTTCCCGATGACCCCAAGTCCGGTGGATGGATTGTCGTCTTTAGGCTCAAGCACGCTGATTTCGCTCATGTCGAGCACGTGGGCAATCTCATGGCTCACACCTTCCCATGCGGAATCAAGATTGGTATGGGCGGAATATATTGCCACATTTTCGCGAATTGCCTTGATGACGATTCTTTCAGTAGCGGTTCTGCCGGTCACCTCCTTAAGCCCTTTGAAGAGCAGGGGATGATGAGAGACAATCATGTTGCAATGGCGTTCGATAGCTTCATCGAGCACTTCTTCCGTCACGTCGAGGCATAGAAGAGCCGCCGTGACATCCATCTCGGGGTTGCCTATCTGAAGCCCTGCATTGTCGTAGGATTCCTGAAGCCTTTTTGGGGCGAAATCTTCGATTACATCCGCAATGTCTTTGACTTTAAGCATTTTAAATTTACAGTCTAATAGTGTGTTTGGCACGTATTGCCGTCATTCCTTGTCAGGCCTGAGTTCAAGTTTCAATTCATCGAGCTGGGTTTGTTCGATGGGGGACGGGGATTCGTTCATTACGTCGCGTCCGGAATTGTTTTTCGGGAAAGCAATGACATCGCGAATCGTGTCGAGTCCTGCGAGAATAGATACGAATCTGTCGAACCCGAGAGCAAGTCCTCCATGAGGCGGCGCACCGAATTTGAAAGCGTTCATAAGGAATCCAAATTGTTCTTTCGCACGCTCGGGAGTGAATCCAAGAAGCTCAAACATCTCATCCTGAAGGGCAGCGTCGTGGATTCTGATGGATCCTCCGCCAAGCTCTGTTCCGTTGACAATGATGTCGTAGGCAGTGGCGCGGACATTGCCTGTGTCAGTACGCAATTTATCGATGTCGTCGGGATTTGGCGACGTGAAAGGATGGTGCATGGCATAATATCTCTGGGTTTCTTCATCCCATTCAAAGAGCGGGAAATCAATTACCCAGAGAGGGGCGAACTGATTTCTGTCGCGCAGGCCGAGACGGTTGCCCATTTCAAGTCGCAACTCACAAAGCTGCTTGCGGGTCTTCATCTTGTCGCCACTCATGATGAGCAGAAGGTCGCCCGGCTTGGCATCCATGCGTTCAGCCCATTTTTGAAGTTCTTCCGGCTGGAAAAACTTATTGACAGAGCTTTTGAAAGATCCGTCGGGTTCGACTTTCACCCATACCAATCCTTTAGCTCCGACTTGAGGACGCTTGACGAATTCTGTCAGCTCATCAATCTGCTTGCGTGTATAGGCTGCGCAACCGGATGCGTTAATTCCAACAGTGATCTCAGCATCGTCCATCACGGCAAATCCTTTTCCTTTGACAAGGTCGGTCAGCTCAACAAACGGCATACCGAAACGGATGTCGGGCTTGTCGGAGCCGTAAAGACTCATTGCGTCGTTCCAGGTCATGCGCGGGAAAGGCTCTGAGAAGTCAATTCCCTTAACGTATTTGAAAATGTGCTTGACGAGACCTTCAAACATATCAATCACGTCTTCCTGCTCCACGAAGCTCATCTCGCAGTCGATTTGCGTGAACTCCGGCTGTCGGTCGGCGCGCAAGTCTTCATCGCGGAAGCATTTGGCAATCTGAAAATAACGGTCGAAACCGCTGATCATCAACAATTGCTTGAAAAGCTGAGGGCTCTGAGGAAGGGCGTAGAACTCACCCGGATTCATTCGAGATGGCACTACGAAATCGCGTGCACCCTCAGGAGTGGATTTCACGAGAATGGGGGTTTCGATTTCCAGAAATCCTTTTGAGTCAAGATAACGTCGAATCTCGAAAGCCATCTTATGGCGAAGCTCAAGGTTGCTTCTGACGGATGGCCGGCGCAGGTCGAGATATCGGTATTTCATTCTCAGGTCGTCGCCTCCATCCGTTTTGTCTTCAATCGTGAAAGGAGGAATCTCGCTTTTGTTGAGCACTTTCAGGGATTCCGCTATGATTTCTATATCTCCGGTGGGGATATTTTTATTTTTGCTTGTGCGCTCGGCTACTTTACCCGTGATTTGCACCACGAATTCGCGACCCAAAGAATTGGCGGCGTCAAAAAGGGCGTTGTCTTCATGGTCGGAGTCAAACACCACTTGTGTAATACCATAACGGTCGCGGACATCGACAAAAGTCATTCCGCCCATTTTCCGGCTGCGTTGCACCCAACCGGCAATCTTAACAGTCTGTCCGGCATCGGTGAGCCTGAGTTCGCCGCATGTCTTGTCTCTATACATATCGGATATTGAATAAATTGAAATCGCGGGATCCGGGCTGCAGGCCTTTTTTCGGCTCCCTACTAACATGACCAAAAGGCCACACAGACGAGTCTGAGCGGAGGCCAATGGTTTTTAGAGTGCAAATTTACATAGAAATTTGCGTATTATCTTCTTTTCGGCCGAAAAAAATATCGATTCGGCCAATAAAATCATTTAATGTAGGTCTCAAGAGCCTCAAAAAGGTTGTCGGGAATGATTGTGAGCTTCTTGCAGGATGCCGGAATCAAGACGGAAGTGCCCTCCTTTATTACCCTTGTCTCCATGTCTGTCGTGAGGGTTGCTTTCCCTTTTGTGCAGATAATGACTACGTATGTGTCCCATTCCGAGTAGTCGCGCATCACTTCATGATCTATGGTCCAAAGATTGGTGGTAAAAAACGGGGACGTCACAAGGTTCACAGGAATGTCTCGGTGGGCAGTGTAGGCCACGGGTTTTCCTTCTGTGTCTTTGAAATTGATGGCTTCGAAGGCTTCTTTAGTATGAAGCTGCCGTTCGTTGCCGTCTTTGTCTTTGCGCTTATAGTCGTAGAGGCGATAGGTGATGTCGGAAGTCTCCTGTATTTCTGCCACGAAAGCACCTTTCCCTATTGCGTGAACTCTCCCGGCCGGGATAAAGAAAGTGTCGCCGGGCTTAACGGGATTGAAATTAAGCACGTCCATAATTTCTCCGGAATTGACAAGGCCTTCGTATTCATCAGGATTCACTTCCCTGTTAAATCCGTTGGCAAGGCGCGCGCCGGGAGCTGCGCCAAGCACATACCACATCTCTGTTTTCCCGAATTTGGATCCACGTTTCCTTGCGAGCTCATCATCGGGATGAACCTGCACTGAAAGATCATCATGCGCATCGATGAACTTAATCAGCAGCGGAAACGAGTCGCCGTATCTTTTATAGTTTTTCTCTCCCAATAGAGAGGCCCCGTATTTGTCGATGAGAGCGGTCAGAGTCAGGCCTTTGTCTTTCCCATCGGCAACAACGGATTCGGATCCGGCTACGCCTGATATTTCCCAGCTTTCGCCGATCTTTTTTTGGTCGGTTGCAACACCTTTGAACGGGGCGATTTTTTCGCCACCCCATATCACTGTCTTAAATATTGGATTGAATGTCCACATATGTTGATGGTTTATATTCAGAGTGAGTATATATTAAAGCATTCTAAATTGCTTCGTCGTGCCGGATGGAATCAGGCCGGCATTGTCATATTGAAAAAATCAATCACAGACGGTATATTATTAACCTCTTTGATGCTTTGTTTGTTTTATGAGTGAGAGCCTAAATGCAAAAATAAGTGGATTAGCAGGTAGAGTCTAAACTTAATTTTATTTATTATTATGAACGATAAACTTGACACAGAGGAGAGAAGGGAACTTCCCGACAGCCTCTTCGGACTCCCGGAGAGAAGAGAGTATCCAATGCCCGATGCCGCGCATGTCAGGGCAGCAGAAGCTTATTTCAGATATTGCCCTGAGGAGCTGAAGCCAAAGTTGGCTAAGTCGATATTGAGATTTGCTGATTTATATGGAGTGGATGTAGAAAGTCCTACGGTGCACAGCTATGCCGGCTACTGAACCGTCAGTCATCAGACTCATCCCCCGGCAGGGGCTTGTCTTTGAGCATCCCTATGGCGAAGTCGAGAATAGAGTCTTTCCCTGAGGCAAGTTCTTCCGGGGTGCAGTGAATCTCACAACCGGGGGAGGGGTCGATGCCGTCTTCCGTGCACATCCCCTCCGCGTCGAGAAGTGGACAAGAGGAGAATCTGACAGACCATCCTATAGGAAGCTCAGAGGAGAAAGGGAGCCCACCCCCTCCGCCCGTCTTCGCCCCAACGATTGTGACGTTGGGAAGAGATTTCATAACCGCAGCGAAATCATTTGCTGCGGAGAAGCACGACCTGTTGGTCAGCAATACAATCGGGCCTTCCCATTTTATCCTCCCCTGGTCTGCAGGCTTGTATTCAATGGGATAAGGCTTGGAGAAATCGGAATGTCCGGGCCCAGTCTTGTGGATGATATATCCTCCGAGTATTTTTTTATCGATAAATCTGGATACGAGAGTCTTTATATTTGTCAATGCTCCCCCTCCATTGTCGCGTATGTCGATAATGAGACCTCTGCTTTTATGCAGAATGGCGAGCACATAATCGAGCGAGGTCTCTCCAATCGGATATGAGAAAGAGGGATATCTCATATAGGCGATTTCTCCCGGGAGCTGCTTGTAGGTAATGCCGCTTGTAGAGAGCCATTCAAATTTGAGATAATGCTCCTGGAGAGTGCGGAGGTCGAAATCCTGAGGGTAGTCGGTCCACCATTTTCTATAGTAGCTTGTATTGAATTTGGATACAAGATTTACGTGGCCGTCCCGTAGCTCATCAAGCATAGCAGAGCAGATGAAGAAAAGATCGATTTCATTGGTTTCGTCTTTAATCTGCTCTCGGTATTTGCGGCCGGTCTCTTTCCAGTCAATCTCTTTTTCCTCAAAAAAGCAATAACGACTGTCGACGATGTCCCAGAGCGCATCAAAGTTTCCCTTGATGTCGTTTTTGTATTCCGGTGTGTCGTGGCAAGAAGTCAAGGCAAATGCTAAAACGGAAAATATTGTGGCGATGCGTGATTTCATTTCAATATAGGGAATAGATGGTTTTGGAGGGAGTGGATTTGAGCTTTTTCTTAAGCCCGATGCCACCGGGAATGACTCCTATGACGAAAGCATGTGAGTAAATTTTGGTGTTCAGATTGTTTGCCCATTGAGTGTCAGCCTTGAACCGATAGCCAAGCGAAAGGGCCGTCCTCCCGAAATCGAGAGTGAAAGAAAGGAGGTTGTCGAGCCTGAAATTATTGCCCCACCATCCAAAGTGGGCCAGGCCCTCCCTATTTCCCAGATATATCTCATAATATGGTTCTCCATATTCAGGGCAGAAAAAGACTCCGAGAGAAGGTATCGACACTTCGTTTCTCGCAAGCACAGGGAGTTTCCCTATCCAGAAAGGTCGGGAAAGAGAGAGTCGGGGCGCGAGATTGACCGAAGCCAAGGCTTCCACGGGATTATTGCCATTGCGTAGCAGATAGTATGCACCGCCGTCGATTCCGATGGAGGCTCCGGCTGTCAGGCATATGCCGTGGGGCAGCATATGTCTCCATGACATTCCCCAATTAAAGGCTGCATAAAGCCCGATCATACGTGCAGTCTTGGCAGGATTCATCAAGTTGGAGAAATATAGGTCGGCATTGAAATGCATGATCGCTTTCTCCGGAGCGAACGGCATAGCCTTGCTCCATTTGCCACCTGCATTGAAGTCAGTGCCATTATAGTGGAGTGGCGAGAGATAGGTGGCGAGCACGTCTTTCCCCCCTATGCCTATATAATATGTAGAGGTCACAGGACGGGATACATCCTCTTCCTGCGCATTTGCAGCTGAGGGGAGAAGCATACATAGCATCACTAAGATTAAGGGGATCTTATTCATTTGTTTCGTTTGTGTCTTCATTGGAATCGTGCGCGTCTGCGTTATCTCCGAGAGAGTCGTCAACAAAAGCGTCGTTGAAGGCGAAGAGATCTCCCTGAATGATTTTTGGCTTATGTTGTCCATCCTCTGCCGGATTGTCGTCAGAGTCTTCGGATGAAGCTTCCGGTTGGGGTTCGGGTGGAAATTTTGTTGGAGGAAGTTCGGAGATAGAGTCGATTGTAAACGTTGAGATTCTTTTCCCTTTAGCTTTAAAACTTTTGACTGCGATGAACTCATCCGCTTCAATTTCTATTGCAGGTCTGACAGAATCAGCTCCTCCGAACGATACCTGCAAGCGCGGATAATACGTATCGGTCAGCAAAATAATGGAAGAAGCGGCACTTGTCCCGACAAACCTTTGTGGCTTGGCCGAGGGTTCGAAAACGAATCTCTTGAGATAAGGAAATCCCAGAGAAGCGTCGTTGAGCGCGAGGGTCCATATTTTGTTGCGATCGAATTTTTCGATTTCCAGGATGTTGTCGTCATAATGGTTGGAGTCGGAGAACGACGACGTGAAATATTCGCCATCGCGAGTTATGATCAATACAAGGTCGTCACCTTGAAAAACGCCGAGGCTTTCCCCTCTGCCGTCGTAGTTCAGACGAAGCACGTCGCGGTCGAACCAAACTTCGCGTCCGCCGAGAGTAGACGTCCCCTTTTCCAAAAGCTTCACATCATCGATCAGGTATTTCGTCACAAGATTTCCAAGCGAATCTTTCCCTTTTATGGCAAGGTCGGCGAAATTGACCACCACTTCCTTGGCTCTCGGGCGTCTTCCGGAATCATTTGCTTCATCTTTCAAAGCCACTTTCACGACTTCTGCCTCTCCATTGGGATTGCATGTGAGCCATTCAATACGGGATCCCGGGAGCCCTTTCGTGAGATTGTATTCCTTCTCACGTGTCAGCCCTGTGATGAAGAAACGCTTCATGTAGGAATATCCGGCAGGTTTGCCAAGACTGTCTTTCTCCCAAAGCTTGCCGTTGCGATAGATGACGTTGTATATGGTGCGCTTGTCTCCCTTTTTGAAGAGCCCGATATGGATGATTTTTTTTCCGACGTAAAGCTTGTCTTGCACTTTCACCAATTTGTAGGTTCCGTCGCGGTATATGATTAATATGTCGTCAAGGTCAGAGCAAGTGAATAGAAAATCATTGTCTTTAAGCGCCGTGCCAATAAATCCTCCTGTCTTGTCAAAATAAAGGCGTTTGTTGGCCTCCGCCACTTTAGTAGCCTCGATGGAGTCGAAACCTCGTAGGGTGGTGCGTCGGGGGAATGCCTCTCCATATTTTTCTTTGAGGTGGGAATACCAAGCGGAAGTATAGTCGGTTATATTGTCGAGGTCGAATTGAAGGCGTTCGATATCCTTTTGCAGATTCGCAATGTGGTCGTTGGCTTTGTCGACATTGAATTTCAAAATCCTGCCCATCTTTATCTCCCAAAGCCGGATTATGTCTTCTCTCTTCACCTCTCTGAAAAAGTCGGGTTTGAAAGGCTCCAGTCGAGAGTCGACATGTGAGACGGCCTCGTTCATGTCCTTAGCCTCTTCCACCTGCTTGTCTTTATAAATCCTCTCCTCAATGAAAATTTTTTCGAGGGAGCAATAAAGTTTTGCCTCGCGAGTCTCGCCGAGTTTGATTTCAAGTTCACGCCGGAGAAGGTCGATTGTATGGTCAACGGAATATTTAAGCAACTCGCTGACTGACATGAAGCGTGGCTTGCGGTCGACAATCACGCAGCAATTAGGGGAGATGCTGACTTCGCAGTCGGTGAAAGCATAAAGAGCATCGATAGCCTTGTCGGACGACGTCCCGGGAATCAAATGAACGAGAATTTCCGCCGTAGCAGAAGTGTTGTCATCGACTTTTCTGATCTTTATTTTCCCCTTTTCCATCGCAGCGAGAATCGAGGAGATTAGGGAGGAGGTGGTCTTGCCGTAAGGCAGCTCGGTTATCGCGAGGGTCTTGTTGTCGATTTTTTCGATTTTTGCCCTGACCTTCACGCTGCCGCCCCTTGCTCCATCGTTGTATCTTGACGCATCGAGCAGTCCTCCGGTCTGGAAATCAGGAATAAGTCTGAATTCACGACCGTGGAGATAGTCGATTGCGGCATCGATTATCTCGTTGAAATTGTGGGGAAGGATTTTGGAAGAAAGTCCTACGGCAATGCCTTCCACACCTTGTGCGAGAAGGAGAGGAAATTTCACGGGAAGAGTGACGGGCTCTTTTTTGCGTCCGTCGTAAGAGGGTGTCCATTCTGTTATTTTAGGACTGAACACCGTTTCGAGAGCGAACTCAGAAAGCCGAGCCTCGATGTAACGGGGCGCGGCTGCGGAGTCTCCGGTCAGGATGTTTCCCCAGTTTCCCTGCGTATCGATCAGCAACTCCTTTTGTCCGAGCTGCACGAGAGCATCACCGATAGAGGCATCTCCATGGGGGTGATACTGCATGGTGTTTCCGACGATGTTTGCGACTTTGTTATATCGTCCGTCGTCAAGGGTCTGCATAGAATGCAGTATGCGTCGTTGCACAGGTTTGAGACCGTCTTCAATATGAGGGACAGCACGTTCGAGAATCACGTAGCTTGCATATTCAAGATACCAGTTTCTGAACATTCCCGACAAAACAGTACGTTTCCCGATGGGTTCTTCTTTACCTGTAGACGAAGCTGCGTTAAAGTCGGATGAAACAGTCTCTGGGGAGACGTTATTGTCTTCGTTGTCGATATCTATGTTAAGGTTGTCTGTCTGATCTATATCTTCTGCCATTTTTGCAAAGGGGGTGGAATTTTGCGTAAAGTTAACAAAAAAAAGATTTTAATGCAAGCGAGCCATTAAAATATTTCGGGAGAGAAAAAAATGTGGCGATCAGTTTTTATGGATTTGTTTCATGAAATCACCGACCAGGGTGGGTGAGGCATCTTTCAGCAACACTGTCTTATCATTGTCGAGCAGATACAGTGTGGGCATGGATTGAAAGACGTAGGTCTCATTATCCTGAATGGGGTCAACGGCAAATCCCACAGTCCATTCTGCAGGGAGTGCATGAGAAGAGGATTGCCACAGATCCTTGTCTTCTTCGGCATCAATGGCTATTATTTCAACGAGCTTTTTCCAGTCGGCAGTTTTTATCTCTTCAAACGTCTCAAGGCAATGAAAGCAATCAGGATCATAGAAAATCACCAATAGAGGTTTTTTATTCTTTATCTCATAAAGACTTTGATTAGAGCCATCGCGCAATAGGAAAGAAAAATCGGAAGCTTTACTTCCGGGGATATTCTTTCTTGCCATTTCAAGAAGATAGGATGCACGTTGCTTTTCTGCATTGTCCGGAAATTCGGATTCAAGATAGTTTTCCAGGAATGAAGCGAAGAAGAGATCATTGTGGGTAGGCGATTCCATGGCACCCAAATATTTTTCGGCGAGAGAGAAAGCAAAGTCGAACTCTCGTTTACAAGAGGAATGTTTGTTAAGGAAGTCGGATATGTCTGCCTTTATTTTGTCGGGATTATCGCCCTTTAGTTTCTTGATTAGTTCAAAGAATGATTTTTCAATTTTAGCAGAATCGGGGATTGCTGGTTCTGATGGAGAATCATCATGGGCGCTGCAAATTTTCGTATTGCAGGGAATGTCATTGGAATTGTAGAAAGAGTTGTAGGCAGATCCTAAATTAAGGAGAGCCAAGTTTAGCAGAAGAGCGATGGTATTCATAGAAATAAAAAATGTCTTTTCCCGGCAATCGAAAAAAGACATAAAAATGATAATGGATTGAAAAGTGCGCACGAAGGGACTCGAACCCCCACGTCGTGAGACACTAGATCCTAAGTCTAGCGCGGCTACCATTACGCCACGTGCGCGATTTCGGCTGCAAAGTTAGCAAATCTGATTTAATTATGCAAATTCGGGATTTAAAAACCTCGTAAATTTTTTGAAAGGCTTGGCATATAAGGCTACCATTCGTAGGCAATAGTGGCTCCAAGGCTGTTGAGTGTTACGTTTCGACTCCAGGAGTTCCAGTAGTTGGAAGTGAGCAGTTTGTATGAAATTCCAATGTTGAAAGCCTGTTTGGGGTTCTGGGAATTTGTAGGTATTCGAATGCCTATTGATGGACGCAGATAGAAATATTGCTGATTGGTGAGGTATCCGTCGCCGATTTCAATATAATTCTTACTCAGGAGAAAAGAGCAACCAATTTTAAGATCGATGAAGAATGATGCAGAATTTTGTCCTCCGAGGTTGACGCGGAAGTCAGTGAAGAGGGGCATCATAGCGGCGGTAGTGGTAGATGAATGGTCGTGGTCGAAACCGTTGTATGAGTCCCATTCGCCCCAATTTTCATTTTTGTGGGCAAATAGGACATCAACACCAATTCCGACACCCATATAGAACCAATCGGAATAGCGGAATCCTTGGGAAGTGGAAAATTCAAGAAAATCAGCTTTATAAGAACCGAAAGTGCGACTGTATCCGGCATCGATGAATCCTTTGTAGTTTAGAGAGCCGGATAATGCCGGAGAGATAAGGCTTGGTATCTGATTGGCAATTTCGTAGTACTGGGCATTTGCAGATGAAGCATTGAAAGCGATAACCGCAACGACAGCGAGATATTGGAATATAGCAGAGATTCTCATATATAAATGCAAATTAAAGGTTGTTGAAAGTATAACGTTTCCCAAGGCTACAATGTTTATCCTCAGACTATTTGAGATGGCATTGAGATGATTCCTTAGAGCACGGGAACTGAGGCCTTTGGCCTCGGCACGGTAATGACATCCGGTCGAGATGGGCTTCCGGTCGGTAGCAGGACGGCAAAGCTACGGAGGTCGGCCTCATATTGGATTATAGAAAGCTCTTATGAGGAAGGGGGACGGGAGGAATTTGTTAAATTAAGTTATTATATGAGTGGGTAGGGGAGAGCATAGGGGATTTTTTTGTAATTTTACCTCAAATATTTGAATAGGAGATGGCATATACCCCACCAATAGATGAAAAGGAACTTGTGGCACAACTTCATGATCCGAAGATGGCTTCGCAGGCGTTTGATACGTTGCTTAAGACGTATTCTCAGCCTGTCTATTGGCAAATCCGCAAGATGGTGGCCAATCATGATGATGCCAACGACCTGGTGCAGAATGTCTTTATAAAGGCATGGAAGAACCTGCATAATTTCAGGGGCGACGCCAAGCTGTCGACCTGGCTTTTTAAGATTGCCATCAACGAATCGATCAACTTTATTAATAAGGAGAAGCAGCGTCTTCAACTTGGAGAGGATGCCGACGAATCGTTTCTTCTCAATAATATTGAAGCCGATACCTACTTTGATGGAGACGCTGTGAAGGCTGAATTGCTGAAAGCGATAGCGAAATTGCCCGAGAAGCAAAAACTCGTCTTCAACATGCGCTATTTCGACGAAATGAAATATGAGGAGATGTCGGAGATTCTGAGCACTTCGGTCGGGGCTTTGAAGGCAAGCTATCATCATGCCGTGAAGAAAGTGACCGATTCGTTGCTGAGCTGATATTGATAGAACGCTTAAAATTTCGGGTCCGTAGGGGTCGCAATTTGAAGGAAAGCACTCTAAAACAACAAAGCCACTGATTCACATCAGCGGCTTGCATTTTTTCAATAATACTTTTGAACTAACCTAACATCATGAAACGATTTTCTGTAAATATAACATTTCATAGCGTAGAAAAGTTTTGCTGAAACGGAAAAATATTTTTGAAATTGAGATTAAACTTAATTTGGAGATAGGAGTCAATAAGATAACCGTTAAAGCTATGAAGAAATGCGACAAGAAGACCAATTGATAAATAAATATGGCAGAGACTCAGGATATCGTGTCCCCGACGGATATTTCAATGAGCTTAACCAGCGGATAATGTCGGAGTTGCCGCCATATCCGGAGGCTCCCCGGCGAGCCGATATGACTCTATGGCAGAAACTGAAGCCGTATACGTATCTGGCGGCGATGTTTGCCGGAATATGGCTGATGATGAATATGTTTCACCGGATAGCAGATTCCGGAAGGATAAGTCTTGACAATCCGCCGGAATCGATTGCCTCCGCCATGTTTATGCAAAGCGAGGAGACTCCGAACTACAGCCTTCCCGAGAATGATTACGAGCTTGTCAAGGAGGTGAGCTATAGCTATGATTCCTTTAATGAATTTGAGAAGGATTTTGGCTATGATTTAAGTTTTGAATATGATTCAATCGAGTTGCCGGCGACCGACGACACCTCAAAATTCCGGTTAATTTGACAATGGTATGATAAGAAAACTATTTTTTATATTTATCCTTTCCATAATGGGTGTCGGGATCGTCTCAGCCCAGGGCCATCATAGGAAGGACAGGGAAAAGATGATGAAAGAGCTGTGGGAGTTCAAGCTGAAATATCTTGCTCAAGAGATGGAGCTTCAGAGCGACCAACAGGAGAGATTTTTCGCACTTTACAATGAGATGTCGGCTAAAAGAAGGGAATGCATGAGCGCCGCCTGGAAACTTGAACGCAAAGTCAAGAGATCGAAGGATGCGACAGAGTCAGACTACGAAGCAGCCGCAGAGGCTATGAGTAAGGCCAAGATCGAGGATGCGAAGATCGAGAAGGAGTATGATGAGAAATTTTCCGAATTTCTGAGTCAGAAGCAGATATATAAGATGAAAACTGCCGAGAATGAATTCAGAAAAAAAATGCAGGAAATGAGAAACAAAAGAGGGAAGGACAGGCATAGGTAGCCTTCCCTTATATTTTTCTTGAAAAATTCATTAAGTATGATAAGAAAGAGATTTTATCACGTATTGAAGGTTGCCATAGTAGCAGCCTTTTTTATTTCAGGGCTTTTCGTGGCATACCCCGATAGCCATGCAAACGCTTTATCCGCGCCTGTCGCCATTAGCGAAAAAAAAAGACAGGCTAGGCCATCGACAAATATGAAAAAGACTTCAAGTTTTGAGAATCCGGATTTCGCATTCCCCGAAACCGTGGAGAAAGATGCACTTCCTAAGCTACACGAGGCCGTGGCTCAGGGGAAAGGGATTGAGGCTTTGCAGGCGGCGATTCAATTGGTGGTTGCAAGAAGTCTCGTGACGAATTCAAGCTTCAGGCAAAATGTGGCAATGCTTGATTCGTTGGCCTCGGCACTTCCTCAACCATACTCCTCTCTGGCTTTACTTATAGAAGCAAATTATTACAAATCCTTATACCGTGACAACCGCTGGACGTACGACCAACGCACGCTCCCACTTGACAATTATCCGGAGGATCCAATGGAATGGAGCAGCCAACTGTTTGCCCAAAAGATTCTTTCATTGGTGGAGAGTGCTTTCAAAGACACGTCAAAAGCCCACGTTATGCCGATATCTGATATTGCTCCCATATTGAGGGATGTCAGTGAGGCAAAACTTGCAGGACTCTCAGTGGAGGATTTTATGGTCTATAACAGTATGGACGTTCTCGGAGGCTTTTCAATGTCAGGAGCTTCTGAAGTGATACCATTTCGAGGGACAGGATTCAAGCAAGCTCTTACGCCCGCCGAGAAATGTGGACAATATCGTCAAAAGCTTATAGACGAACTTCTTAATTACAGAATGACGGATCCCGACATTCCGGCTCTCGTCGTGGCGGTCGCCCAAAAAGCTGATTTGCTGAATGGCGACGAGAGAAGGCAATTCTTGAAAGGATGGGTAGAGAAACTCATTGACTCCCCGGAGTGTGGACGGATCCTTAATATGTATTATCAAAACACTGACACAAGCACAGATCTTGGAGCGCGACCAGTAAAGGAGCTGTATGCCACTATGCAGGGATGGCTCGACAGATTTCCTGCCACACGTTTCTCCAAAACGATTAAAGGGAATCTTGCCAATCTACAGCGACAATCCGCATCTGTATCAATCCCGCAGCTTGCCATGCCCAACAGCATGATGAAAGGGGAATTGAAAGTTTGCAATCTTAATGATGCCTATGTGCTGCTATACAGTGTGCCTCGAACGCTGATAAAAAATAATTCTTCCAATAATAAACTGTTGGTTTCCAAGGGTAGGTTCATTAAAGCCATAAAGGTGGAGACGGCCGGGACTGTACCGTTCTCGGGTATTGGCCAATTTGATCTTCCGGCACTCCAACCGGGATATTATGTAGCCGTGCCATCAGCTACGCCCTCTCTTTCCCCGGGATGGAGAAAAGACGTGGAATTATGGTCGCTTGGCCTCATGAATGTCTCAGAGATAGCATTCTTCACGTCTGACAATCGCGACGAGAATGGCAGCTCACGGATTTATGTGGTGGAGTCTGCCACGCAGAAGCCGGTGGAGGGTGCTACGGTGACAATCTATGATAATTCAGGTCGGAAAAAACTCATAAGACGGGGCACTACTGACAAGAATGGAGTTTTCATTTCTCCGAAGGGATTCTACAATGTGGAAGTATCGAAAGGAAACAGCCATATTGCCCGGAGTGCGGATTTCTATTTCAATGAAAACAAAGAAAAACCGCTGCCACATGCCAGTGTCTTGACAGATCTCTCCATCTATAAACCGGGCGATACCGTTGGCTTCACGCTCGTGGGCTGGACGAGCCTTAACCATGAAAACAAATTGCTTGAAAATAAATCTTCGGAAGTCATCATGCGGGACGCCAACTGGAATCCTGTGGACACTCTGAAAATTTCCACCGATAAATGGGGCAGATGCTCCGGCAAGTTTGTCTTGCCTAAAGATGGACTTCTCGGCTCGTATTCAATAGAATGCCGTTTTGCTGACTTCCCCGATGCCGGGTCGGCCGGACGATGCTCTTTTGAGGTGGCTGAATACAAGGCTCCGGGATTTATGGTGGATATAGATTCCGATTCTTCGGCATCATATACGGCCGGCGACATCATTAAATTCAACGGAGTAGTCAAGACCTATTCCGGTATGCCTATAGCAGATGCCCAAGTTGCGTTTAATATCAACTGGCAACCGTGGTGGAGATGGTGGAATGAAGGAGGAACAGCCTCCTATGGCGGAAATGTCACGACCGACGGGCAGGGAAGGTTTGAGATAGAACTCCCGACAGAAAATCTGAAAGGGAGCAAATATGAGAGGGGAATCTACACTTTGTCGGTCTCTGCCACATCTTCAAGTGGAGAGACCCAGTCAGCCCCCGATTTCCGCTTTGCATTGGGGGCGGGCTTATCGGTGCTCCCCTCAATCCCTGAGAAAGTCTGCATCGGAGGCGATTCAATAAAGTTGAATGTCCCCGTATATGACATGCTTGGCCATCCCGTGGCAAGGACCGTGGATTTTGTTATGAAAGACGAGGCCACTGGAAAAGACGTAAGGTCGGGGTCATTTACAAGTCCTTTGCTGATGTTCGGCAACGATATGCCTTCCGGACGATATAAATTCCGTTTCAACGTGGAAGGCGACACTTTGCAGACAGAGGCACTGTCGGTGTTCTTTAGAATTTCGGATACCAAACCTCCGTATGATACGCCCCTTTGGATTCCGGAGCAACAGATAATATGTGAGCCGGGAGAGAAGACGGTGGACGTCAGAGTGGGTTCCTCATATCCCGACAGCTGGATTCTTTGCGAAGTAAGCAATGAGAAAGGCTTCCTTAAACGCGAATGGCTTATGGCCAATGGCATGAATGAAAATGTGAAAGTCAACGTTCCCGCTGACAACGAAAGAGTCTGGGTGGAACTTAGCGGAATGCACGACTTTGATCAGAAGATTGCCACCGTGACGCTGATTCCCAAGGCACAGACTAAAAAGATGGAGGTCAAGGCCACTACATTCCGCGACAAGATAGCCGCCGGAGGAAAGGAAAGCTGGAAATTTACATTCCTTACCGACGGGAAAATCCAGCCTGGAATCCCGGCTATGGCCGTCATGAGCAATAAGTCGCTCAATGCTCTTGCCCCCTTCTCATGGGATTTCAGTGTCGGCAATAGGTGGTGGGCCAACCGGTCGAGAATTTCTTCAATAGGGGCCGGCAATATCAATACGAGAGCCAACTTCGGCAAGGCTATAAGATATGAGGGGATAGCGAATGCAGTGCCTTCGTGGAACTTCTATGACTATAGCCTGACGTCAGGCGGGAATTTCGGAAGATACAGAATCCGTGGACTTAAGTCGCGTGCAGCCGCCACTAATGGCGTGGCCACCGCGGAATCGGAAGAAATTCTTAACACAGTGCAAGTGACGTCGATGACATTGTATGAGTCGGCTGTCAAAAATGAGTCGATGGACGCAGCGACATTTGATTCCGTCAAAGAACAGAAGGCAGATGGCGGAGAGGCTGAAGCTCCGGCAGCGGGTGCTGTAACTAAAGATAAGGTTCGTCCTCGACCTGTGGAGATGCCGTTGGCTTTCTTCATGCCTGATCTGATGGCCGATTCCGAGGGAAATGTGGCAGTTGAATTCACTGCCCCTGACTTCAACACCACCTGGCAGCTGCAGATCGTGGGCTATACCTCCGACCTCCTGACGGCCGGATTGATAAAGGATGCAATTGCCTCCAAGCCTGTGATGGTGCAGACTAATCTTCCGCGATATCTTCGTACGGGCGACAAAGCCCAAATCGCGGCTATGCTCTTCAACAATATGCCGGAGGAAGCCAAGATATACGGCGAGATTGAGGTCTTTGATCCCCGGACAGGCAAAGTGGTAGCCAACCACAAAGCAGACGAGGAGCTTGTTGATGCCGGTTCAAGCCGACGGATAGCCATTGATTTTAAAGTACCCTCCGACATGGCTGCACTGGCTGTCAGGGCATATGCCTATTCCGGAGAATATGCCGATGGCGAACAGGATATCGTGGCCGTGCTTCCATCGTCGACCCCGGTTGTGGAATCCACACAATTCTACATACAGCCAGGCGAGAAAGACTTCACGCTGCAGTTGCCAAAGCTTCGCGAAGATGCCAACGTGACCCTTAAATACTGCGACAATCCTCTATGGGAATGCATACTCGCATTGCCTTCCATCTCCCGACCGGACTCTAAGGATGTCCTCACTCTTATGAGCTCGCTTTACGCCAATTCTCTTGCCTTGGATGTGGCAGGGAAATATCCTTCCGTCAGGGAGGGCCTTCAACGTGCTTTGGCTGCCAAAGAGGCCGGAGACACCAGCGTGCTTAGGTCAAAACTTCAGAAGGATGCCAATATGAAGACCGTCTCGCTGATAAACACTCCGTGGGTCAACAATGCCGCCGCCGAAACGGAGAGAATGGAGAATCTCTCCACGCTTCTTGATTCGAAGGCAGGGGAGTCTGCAACGGCGTCGATCATGAAAGATGTCGTGTCGCTGCAAAATGCTGATGGAGGATGGAGCTGGTGTCCGAAGATGGAATCATCGTTGTTCATGACTCGGCAGGCATTGCTCCATTTCGGTATGATGAAGCGGATCGGCTGTCTGCCCGCAGGGCATGATAAAATGATTTCAAAGGCTATCGACTATTGCGACAAGGAGGTCTACGACAACTACGTCAAATCGGAAAGAAAATTCTCTTCGATAGACATGCTCGGCTATCTCTACGCACGCAGCTTTTTCGACCGTCGCACGCGTCAGAAAGGATTCAATGAATTGGAGTCTAAGGCTTTGAAAAGCATTTCACAAGATTGGAGTAAGTTCTCAATCTTCGACAAGGCCACGGCAGCGATATTGCTTTCCAGAAGCAAGGGCTATGAACGAGTTTCCGGCGTTATACTTGAGTCTTTGCGGCAGCTTGCAAGCAAGGATAAAGCAAAGGGCTGGTGGTATGACAATCTACGTTCGGGATATGACGGCATGCCAAAACTCATGACTACAGCAAGAGTGCTTCAGGCATACGCGGAGGTCGAGCCAAAGGCTCCAGCCGTGGATGCGATCCGGCAATGGCTTGTTCTTCAGAAAGAGACGGAAGACTGGGGAGCCAACAGCTATACCGTTGAGGTCATACAGTCGATATTGTCTTGCGGCACGGATTGGACAGCTTCTCCAGAGAGGCCCGAGATAGCATTGGACGGCAGAAAACTTGATTATGCAGGCACAGAAATGCTGACCGGGCAACTTACCCTAAATATCGATCCTACAGAGGCATCAGGGAAAAAGATGACGATATCCGGGAAATCAGACGGCCCGGCATGGGGAGGCGTGATCAGCCAATACGTCTCACCCATTTCAGATGTCAAAGCTGAGAAATCGGGAAATCTCAAGATTGAGAAAAAACTATACGTCGTGACCGATACGGAGGGTGGAGAAGTGGCCAAGGAATCGCCGATAAAAGTTGGTGATAAAGTCAGGGTCACGCTGACCGTCACCTGCGGCAAAGACATGAATTATGTGGCTTTAATCGACAATCGGGCCGCTTGTCTGGAGCCGTCGGAACAAATTTCCGGCTACACGGCGATTGATGGTCTTCCGCTTTATAGAGAGGTCAGAGACACTCAGACAAGTTTCTTTATCGGATTCCTTCCCAAGGGGGTCAACGTCATAAGCTATGACTGCCATGCTGACAGAACGGGAGAATATGCCATTGGCATAGCTTCGATTCAGAGCCAATATTCTCCGATTGAGAGTGCGCATTCTGCCGGAGCTTCGCTCGAAGTGACCGGAAATTGACAAACTTGATTACAAATGATGCCCCCCCGCCCGAATTCGGGCGGGGGGGCATCATTTGTAATCAAGTTGTCGCTGTATCTTAATCGAGATTTGTCCTTAGCCCCTCTTTGTTAAGGATGACATTGGGAAAAATCTCCCGAGCCTCAGTCAAGAATGGCTTGTCGTCGTTGTATCTTGAGGAATAATGGCCTGTCAGAAGGCATTTGGCCCCCGAGTCGCGGGCAATCATTGCGGCTTGACGGGCCGTGGAATGACCGCGGGGAGCCGCCAACGATTTATGTTCCTCAAGGTAAGTAGTCTCATGGAAAAGGAGGTCGACAGGTCCGATTTTGTCGGCAAGCTCAGGAAAATACATAGTGTCGCTCATATGAGCATAAGACAAGGAGGGAGAAGGGGGAGTGGTCAGAATCTCATTGGCGATGACTTTGCCATCCGGCTTGACGAAATCTGCTCCTGCCTTGATGTTGTTCATCATATAGAGTGGCACGTCGTGGAACTTGGTCATCTCCGGGTTTATATGGCGTGGTTTTGGAGCTTCTTCAAAGACAAAACCGACCGTGTCAACACGGTGGCGCAGTGGGACTGTTCTTACGGATAGGGATTTGGTCTGCAAAATCAGGGCCTCTTCCGGTCTGATTACATTGAAACGAATATCGAATGGAGTGTCGCGGCAAAAATAATCGAAAAAATTCTTCAGTCGGTTTCTACCCTCTTCGAACGTATGGATCGTGATGTCTCCGCCGGTGCCGTTCAGAGCCAAAGTGCCGATAAGGCCGGGCAGGCCGAAGACATGGTCACCATGAAGATGGGTGATGAAGATATGCCTTAGCCTTGCAAATGAAAGCCGTTGACGCATGAACGCAAGTTGGGCTCCCTCGCCACAATCTATCATATATAGCGAACCACGATGCTCCACCACCGAAGAAGATGGCTGATGGCGCAACGAAGGCTTCGCCGAGCCGCAGCCGAGAGTATGTATTGAAAAAGATGACAACTTATTTGACGTTTTCGATTTTGTAATCTTTGGCGAGCCCACCGGCTCCTGTCTCCTTATACAACGAAGGAAGGTCGTGGCCGGTTTCCTTCATGACCTGAATTAGTTTGTCGAAAGAGACGCGGTGGTGTCCATCGGAGAAAGATGAATATATATTGGCGTCAAGCGCCCTTGCCGCCGCATAAGCGTTTCGCTCGATACAAGGAATCTGCACGAGACCACATACAGGGTCGCAGGTCATCCCCAGATGGTGCTCCAGTCCCATTTCGGCTGCATATTCAATCTGGGCAGGCGTTCCTCCGAAAAGTTGGCAAGCGGCTCCCGCTGCCATCGCGCATGCCACTCCTACCTCTCCTTGACAACCGACATCTGCTCCGGATATGCTTGCATTGTGTTTCACTACATTTCCGATCAAACCTGCGGTTGATAGCGCGTGGGAGATTTCCATGTCAGAGAAATTTCTTGTGCTCCAGAGATGATAAAGCACGGCGGGCACCACGCCACAGCTGCCGCATGTCGGGGCAGTCACAATCGTGCCTCCCGAGGCATTCTCTTCGCTTACGGCAAGGGCATAGGAGAAAACGAGCCCACGTGAGCGGAGATTGTCGCGGTATCCCTCCGCTCTCATGTAGTAAGACCGGGCTTTTCTCCTCAGATTCAAAGGCCCCGGCAGGCGGCCGTCGGTAGCCAGCCCTCTTTCCACGGCGCTTTTCATTGTCTCCCACACCTCTTTAAGATATGAGTTGATGTCCTTGCCTTCACACTGCTCTACATATTCCCAATAACAGCGTCCGGAGCGTTCGCAATAATCCATAATCTCCGTCATGGTGTCGCGGTCGTAGATTTCGCCGCCTCCCTCTTTGGCAAGTCCTTCACCTTCTATGGCTCCTCCGCCAACGCTGAAGACGGTCCATTCGTCGGAGGGTAATCCAGCCTGATTAAGGCTTTTGAAGGTCATGCCATTAGGATGATACGGCAGAAACACTTCCGGTTTCCATATAATATTGACCGGAAGGTCGGTCTTTTCGAGCACGTCGAGAATAGCCACGTCAGTCATGTGGCCTTTCCCGGTAGCAGCAAGACTTCCATATAAAGTCACTTCATAACCGGAGGCATGACGATGGTTTTTCAAAAACAATTCTGCGGCTTTTCGCGGCCCCATAGTGTGGCTTGATGATGGGCCGGTGCCGATGCGGTATAGTTCTCTGATTGATTTCATATGAATCGAGTAATTCTTTTTCGCAAAATTAAGCAAAAAAATCCGGAAAAACGAGTATTGAAAACTGTTTAAAAGCAGTCATTTTTTGCATTATGCCAGCACTAACCTACTCAATGCAGACTCATGAAGCAACAGGAAGGCAATAGAAATTGATGAAAAATCATAACAAATGATGATGACCTATCTCAAAACATAGTATTAAATTTGCATCATGATTCCTAAGAAACATATCATTATGCCGATAGCCGTCATGTGCGTCTTTAATGTCTTGGCAGCCAACGAGATTCAAGATTCGTTGACGGTCAATCTCGATGAAGTCAGTGTGACTGCCCTCAAGCGGATGTCTGCATTTCGCGACGATCCGGCAGCGGCCACGCTCATAACTTCCAAGGAGCTCGACAGGCTTGGCATAATGTCGATAAAGGGGATATCTGATGTGGTTCCTAATTTTTTTATGGCCGACTATGGGTCGAGGATCACGTCTTCGATCTACGTCAGAGGAATAGGGGCTAGAATGGATCAGCCCTCGGTAGGCCTTAATGTTGACAACGTTCCATATATGAACAAGGATGCTTATGATTTCGACCTCGCCGACATCTCCTCGATAGAGATGCTTCGAGGCCCTCAATCTACGCTTTATGGACGTAACACGATGGCGGGAGTTATAAATGTCACGACCCTTTCTCCAATGCGATATCAGGGCTGGCGGGTTATGTTGGAAGGCAGTTCACGGCGGCGACTGAAGGGGACGTTGGGCTGGTACCATAAGTTTTCCGACAATATTGGTTTTTCGATTACCGGATCAGCCTCTGCAGCCAAAGGAGAGTTCAAGAACGAATACAATGGGAAATATTTGGATTGGGAGAGGAATTTCGGCTTGCGGAGTAAACTGCAATGGAGGATTTCTCCTGAGTGGAACTTTCAGAACACCATTTCCGCCGGATATTTGCATCAAGGAGGATATCCCTACGAATATAAGGAGACAGGAACGATATCCTTCAACGACACCTGCTTCTATAAGCGTTTCACATTGACCGACGGACTGTCGGCCCGTTATTCAGGGGATAAGTTCACCGTAACCTCAATCACGTCCGTGCAGCATATCAACGACAATATGACGCTCGACCAGGATTTCCTTCCAATGGACTATTTTACCCTCACACAGAAAAAAAATGAAATAGCGTTGACCGAGGATATCGTCGTCAGAAATGCTGCAGGCGACAGTCCTTATAACTGGCTTGGCGGACTGTTTGCATTCTACAAGCACCTTGACATGCACGCTCCGGTGACGTTTAAAGACACCGGCATCGCAGAACTTATCGAGAGCCACAGGAATGAATCAAATCCGGGATACCCTATAGCATGGGATTCGAGGTCGTTTCTCTTGAACAGCGATTTCATATTGCCGACATGGGGAATTTCTGCATATCATGAGTCGGAAATCAATCTTGGGAATTGGCACTTGACCGGCGGCCTGCGACTCGATTACGAACACGCAGCCTTGCGCTATCATAGTTTTTGCGACACCGGCTATTCAATCTATAGATATAAAGACGGAGTAAGTGATTTCGAGAGGAGAGTGGAGATTGATATCGACGACAGGGGAGATCTTGAGAGGCATTATCTGACGGTTCTACCTAAAATCGCCGCCGTCTACAATCTTGAGGATGGTCTTGGCAATTTGTATGCCAAAATCTCAAAGGGATATAAAGCGGGAGGGTTTAACACTCAGATGTTCAGCGACGTGCTCCAGCAGCGACTAATGACGATAATGGGTCTTGGTTCGCTGTATGACGTGAACGACATTGTTGGCTACAAGCCGGAGAAAAGCTGGAACTACGAAATTGGCGCACATCTCAATCTTTTTTCAAACGATTTGACGCTCGATTTCGCCGCATTCTATATAGACTGTACCGACCAGCAACTGACGATGTTCCCCAATGGCGACACAACCGGGCGGATGATGACTAATGCCGGGAAAACGCGCAGTTTCGGGGGAGAGGTGAGTCTTAATTGGAAAATTGACGAAAGTTTGATGCTCAATGGCAGCTATGGCTATACAAATGCGAAATTCAGGGATTTTTTTAACGGGGTGAAGAATTTCAAAGGGAAGGCGCTGCCCTATGCTCCCCAAAACACCTTGTTTCTTCAGGCCGTATGGAACAAACCCATTTCAGCTTCAGGATGGACGCTGAGTCTCGACGCCAATTTCAGAGGAGTGGGCAAGATTTACTGGAACGAAGATAATACGGAACGTCAGAATTTTTACGGTCTTGTCGGAGCCGGAGCCTCCATGAGCAACGACATAATCTCAATCCAGGTTTGGGGTAAGAATCTGACAGACACTCGCTATCATACGTTTTACTTCCTCTCTATGGGCAATGCTTTTTTTCAAAGGGGGAGAGGCATTGAGGCAGGATTGACGATGCGCTACGTCTTTTAGATATTTTTAACTTCACAAATGCAAGATTGCGACATCTTCGCGGTTAAATAATATGGCAAATAATTTAACGAAATAAATCAATAAACAGAGAAATGAAAAAAGCAATTTTCGGGATAGTGGCCCTCGCATCCGTGGCCATGACTTCCTGCGACACCGATGTGAAGGATTCCATAGGCACCTACGGCTATCCTCAGCTCAATCTCGTCACAGATCTTCAAAGCGGCACTACGAGCATCAGGAAATCGACATATTCTGTCTACGTGAACCATACACAGGGCATTGCGTCAATCTCAACACCGGAGCCGTTCTCAATCAACGACGTGAAATATAATTTCGCGACCGACACCGTGGCAATCAAAGACACCTTTTTGGATACTCCTATTGGCAAGTCTCCGGTTACGCAGATAAACGGTGCCAAGGGCAACGTCAACAACGACCCCTCGCTTCCTTTGAACAATTTCAAATGCGACGTTGCCAATTTCCAAGTTCCTTATCAGCTTATCGCGATAAAAGACGTCCCCAATGTGTCCACAAATCTTCAGTCGTTGATGCTTGATTACAGCATCGGTGATAGATTTGCTGTCAAGTCAATCTTCAACGATGTTTTCTATACCGGAAAGACACTCACTACATATCCGGGAGAGGGTGGCGCACTCCAATCCTACACCAATGAAGTGCTGTTCTACCGCGTAATTCTTGATACTGAGAAGAATAAGGCAAAGGTGGTGATGTATTCAGCTAAATTCGCACAGGAGATGCCGAAGACACTGAATATCGTGCTTGATAATCTTGACGTCAATCTGTCAAGAGGATCCTACACCATCACAGGGAAGGATATCGTCCCAAAGGTGGCAGAGGGTAATGGCCTGACGGAGAATGAGAACTTTATATTCAATAGCTTTACGCTGACATTCGAAGATAGCCATTTGACGACAGCTGTCATCACCTACAAAGTAAAGGGCATATTCAGTGGCAATTTCAGAGGCAGCTGTCTGGTGCAATACAAAGTCAGCCAGTGACAACTGTAAGAGCGCGAAAATTTAAGGAAAGTGCTCTAAGTATTTTGTCGATATAAAGTCAAGACATGATCGTCGGCTCCATTAGCGGAAGCCGGCGATTTTGTTTTACTTAGGCTTTTGAGAGAATTCTAAATTTTTATTCCGTATTAAGTGGCGAAGAATGTCGATAATAGGATGTAGATTCCAAAACGAAGTGCAACGTTATGGAGCCTAAATGATGTAGATTCAAGGGAAAGTGTTAACTTTGCCCCGTGGATCGAAGAGGAGGCGAGCCCTGCTGAGGAGCAACTCGACCAAGCAATAGATTCATCCGCCACGCTGAAATCGTGGAAACAGACGGGGCTGTCTTGCGGCAGCTCCGTTTTCATAATTTTAGACGGCGGCCATGGCTAAGAAAACCTTTCCCATAGTGGCAATACAAAAAAACAAAAAGGGAGACCGAAGTCTCCCGAAGATTAATTAATTTTGTATTGCTCATGTACAATCAATTAACCCTTGCGCAAAGATACACAATTTCTGCCATGCGCCAAAATGGTTCTTCGCTTCAGGCCATAGCAGACGAGTTGAACCGCCTTCGCGAAGAAGAGGCGGCATTAAAAGGAAATACGGCTCCCGCAAAAAAGATTGCGGCGTCTACCGTCTGTCGCGAACTCAAACGCAACCGTAACAAGAGAGGCGGCTACAGTCCCGGGCTGGCAAATGAGATGGCGAAGGAAAGACGGGAGCGTATAGTTAGGAACACAGCGCTCAAGCCCGGTGTTCTGGAACGTGCCATGAAGCTGCTTGTCGAGAAAAGATGGTCTCCCGAACAGATATCCGGCAAACTCAAACTGGAGGGCATACAGATATCCCATGAACGTATATATCAGGAAATAAGGTCAGACCTTGAGAAGTATAGCCAGTACACGCATCATGGAATGAAACATCGCAGACATCAGGCCAAGCCATACAAGACGGCAGGAAAATCCATGATACCAGACAGGGTTTCAATCCATGACCGTCCGGCCGAGGCCGACGGCAAAAGATTTGGAGACTGGGAAATGGATCTGGTAGTCGGAGCCGAACAGAAAAGTGCTGTCCTGACCATAATCGAACGTAGCCGGAACTTCTTCATTCAGACAAAGCTCCCATCTAAGAAACCGGCCGATGTTGAGGAAGCTGTCATTCGATTATTACTGCCATACAAGCAGTTTGTACACACCATTACAACAGACAATGGTGTTGAGTTTATGAATCACAAGAATATCTGTAACGCCTTGGACTGTACCGTTTATTTCGCAGACCCGTATTGCTCAGGGCAAAAGGGCGCGATTGAAAACATGAACAAGATATTGCGAGAATATTTCCCGAAAGGCACTGATTTCAGACTTGTCTCCCAGGATCAACTTAACAAAGTTCAGTACCAAATCAATGAGAGACCGAGAAAAAAATTAGGTTTTTCAACACCGAAAATTGAGTTCTTCCGAATGATTTGCTAATTTTGCACTTGCCACTTGACTCTACATGTCGATAATAGGATGAATTTTTATTTGTTGCATAAAGAAATTTTAAGTACCTTTGCAGTGAATTGTGTCGGCCTTGAGAGGCCGACACGTTGTCATGGAAGACTAAATTATTAAAATAAAAGCGATTATATGAATCTTTTGTTGGAGATAAGCAACAATGCGTTAGCCGTGACCGCCACTTTGACGGGCATCGGATTGGTGTTTGCTGCTTTGCTGATAGCGAAATTGATTTCTCCGAAGTCATATTCGGTGAAGAAATCGGAAGCTTATGAGTGCGGTATGCCCACGCGTGGGCAATCGATGATCCAGTTTAAGGCTGGCTATTACATTTTCGCTATTCTTTTCCTCATTTTCGATGTGGAGACAGTGTTCCTTTATCCATGGGCTGTAGTAATGCGCGGACTTGGACCTAACGGACTGCTTTGCATCGGAATTTTCATGTTTGTACTAATTATGGGCCTTGCTTACGCGTGGCGGAAAGGAGCATTGAAATGGACGTGAAAATCAAGAGCATGAAGCATGAGGACTTCAAAGACAATGAATATATAGACAAGCTTGTAGAGGAGCTTAATGCCACCGGCGCCAACGTGGTGGTCGGGCAGTTTGACAAGCTTATAAATTGGGGTATCGCCAATTCATTGTGGCCATTGTGCTTTGGCACGAGCTGCTGTGCGATTGAATTCATGAGCCTTGGGGCGGCTCGCTATGACATGGCGAGATTTGGATTTGAGGTTGCTCGAAACTCTCCTAGGCAGGCCGACTATATAATGGTGCAGGGCACAATCGTGCATAGAATGGCACCTGCTCTTATACGTCTTTATGAGCAGCTTGCCGAGCCTAAATACGTAATTGCCTGCGGTGGTTGTGCAGTTTCCGGAGGTCCCTTCAAGAATTCATATTGCGTGGTGACCGGCGTTGACAAGATAATTCCTGTCGACGTCTATATCCCTGGATGTCCTCCGCGTCCGGAAGCTTTCTTCTATGGGCTTATGCAGCTGCAACGTAAGATTAAGGTACAGAAATTCTTTGGAGGTGTCAACCGCAAAGAGAAGAGAGAGGAATTTTTCAGGCAGCATCCTGAGGAAAGAGGGCAGATTGATTGATCTTCCACTATAAGAGAACACCGAATAAAATCGAACGAACAACGAAATGAGCGATATACAAGAAAAAATAAGCCAGATCTGTCCGTCTGCCTCTTTCAGCGAGGGAGATACGCTTATGGTGACAGTGGATGAAAAAGATTGGCATTCCTTTGCGAAGGCTTTGAAGGAGACTTCCGGTCTGGAGTTTGATGTCCTGTCAGCCGTAGTGGGTATGGACTGGAAGGATTCACTTGGCGTTGTCTATTATCTGACCTCGACTGTCAATGCCTGGGATGTCATATCTGTGAAGGTGGCCGTGGAAGATAGGGAGAATCCGATGATCCATAGCGTCAGCGATATTTGGAAAGTTGCTAACTTTCAGGAGCGAGAGGTGTACGATTTCTATGGCATTAAATTCATAAACCATCCTGACATGCGACGTTTCTTCCTCAGAAATGATTGGAAGGGACATCCTTTGCGTAAGGATTATGACATGAATCCTGAGTTGAATCCAATTCCTCTTGAGGATGAGCAGAATGAAGATGAAACCGTCAGCTATGTTGAAGATGCTGATGGAAAGGTAAAAGTCGTGCCGGGTAAAGTGTTTGGTGAAGATGAGTATATTGTCAACATCGGGCCGCAACACCCCTCCACGCATGGAGTCATGCGTTTTCGTGCCTCAGTCGACGGTGAGATTGTAAAAAAGGTGGATGTGGTTTCAGGCTATATCCATAGAGGAATAGAGAAATTGTCAGAGGGACTGACATATCCTCAGATTCTTCATTTCACCGATAGAATGGACTATATGTCTGCCCATCAGAACCGTCATTGTCTCTGTATGTGCATTGAGAAAGCTATGGGTCTTCAGATTCCGAGAAGAGCGGAGGTGATACGCGTTATGATGGACGAATTGATGCGTATTTCAAGCCATCTTTTGTCGTTCGGATGTACAGCGATGGACCTTGGAGCAACGACAGCGTTCTTCTATGGATTCCGCGAGCGGGAAATGATTCTTGACATTTTTGAGAAGACCTGCGGAGCGAGAATGTCGATGAACTACAATGTCATTGGAGGTGTCATAGCGGATCTGCATCCTGATTTCCAGAAAGATGTCAAGGCATTTCTTGATATAATGCCCGAGCGTCTGAAAGAATATCACAACGTATTCAGCAATAATCTTATTGCGAAGAACAGGCTTAAGAAGGTGGGTTATCTTTCGAAGGAGGATGCCATAAGCTATGCTATCACCGGTCCCAGCGGACGTGGCTCCAACTGGAGCTGTGATTGCCGCAAGAAGCATCCTTATTCCATATATTCTGAACTTGAGTTTAATGAAGTTTTGCTCGACGGATGCGATTCCTATTCAAGATATATGGTCAGGATGAAGGAGATTGAGGAGAGCTGCAAAATTCTTGCACAGTTGATCGATAATATCCCTGAGGGCGAAATTCGTGCTCAGGTGCCAAAAGTAGTTAAGCTTCCTGTTGGCAGCTGGTATCAGCAAGTGGAGGCGAGCCGCGGAACATTTGGAGTATATATCGAATCAACAGGAGAGAAGAATCCCTACAGAGTCCATTTCCAGAGTCCATGCTTCAATCTTGTGGGCGTTATGGATCTGACTTGTTCAGGCTACATGATTGCCGACTTGATAACAATCGGCGCGGCGCTCGACTTTGTGATTCCGGATATCGACCGATGAAAATATAAACTAATCAATCATAAACGAACCCGATTATAATAGAGAATTATGTTTAATTTCGGAATATGGACCAGTGAGTTCAATAAATTTTTGATGGGCTTCATGCCGGAGTGGCTTGCCGCTACGGTAGAGTGCGTCATCATCGCTCTTCTTGTTCTCCTGACATACACGGTCCTGGCCCTCTTCTATATCCTCTACGAGCGTAAGCTTTGCGCATGGTTTCAATGTCGTCTTGGCCCCATGCGCGTCGGAAAATGGGGTGTGCTCCAGGTGTTTGCCGATATGTTTAAAATCCTTATCAAAGAGCTTATCAGCCTCAAGGACACCGACCGTTTCCTTTTCAAACTCGCCCCTTATATCGTCATCACCTCGTCTGTAGTGATGTTGGCATGTCTGCCCTGGGGTAGGGGTTTGCAGATTATCGACTATAATATCGGCATATTCTTCATCCTGGCCGTTTCGTCAGTGGGAGTGCTTGGTATTCTTTTGGCCGGATGGTCTTCGAATAATAAATACACCCTTATCGGAGCAATGCGAAGCGGTGCTCAGATGATTAGCTACGAAATTTCTCTGGGTCTTGCAATGATCACGATTATTGTGCTCTCCGGGACTATGAATATCAATGAACTTGTCTGGCAGCAGGAGTCGGCGTGGTTCATATTCCGCGGACACATACCTGCAATCATTGCATTCCTGATTTACATTGTTGCAGCTACAGCGGAGACCAACCGCGGGCCGTTCGACCTTCCGGAGGCAGAGCACGAGCTGACGGCAGGTTATCATACAGAATACTCAGGTATCCATTTTGGATTTTTCTATCTTGCCGAGTATCTCAACCTGTTCATCGTATCAGGAATTGCTACATTGATGTTCCTCGGAGGATGGATGCCTTTGCATATACCCGGCTGGGACGCATTCAACAACGTCATGGATTATATCCCTTCCGTCGTATGGTTTGTCCTTAAGAGTTTCTTCATCTCCTATGTCATAATATGGTTTAAGTGGACTTTCCCTCGTGTCAGAATCGACCAAATGCTTTCGTTCGAGTGGAAATACCTAATGCCGCTCGCTTTGGCGAACCTTATTTTGATGGCGGTGTTTGTAGCATTAGGATGGCATTTCTGATGAATGACAAAAATTAAACAACTAAGAAATTATTAAATCAAGAAATATGAGCGCTAATTTCGGAACAGTGACTCAAGTGATCGGTCCTGTAATCGACGTGATGTTTGAGGGGGGTAAAGAAAACATACCGCCTATCTACAACGCCTTGAAGGTATTGCGCGACAACGGCGAGGAATTAATCCTTGAGGTTGAGCAGCATATCGGAGAAGACACGGTAAGGTGCGTCGCCATGGAGAGCACCGATGGCCTTAGACGAGGCGTGAAGGTAGAGGACCTTGGCAGGGCAATAGCTGTGCCTACTGGTAATCAGGTGAAGGGTCGTCTTCTCAACGTGGTAGGCGAGCCAATTGATGATTTGCCTCAACTCGACCGAGAAAATCTGCGTCCGATCCATCAGCCGGCTCCTCCGTTTGATGATCTTGCCATCTCTACTGAGGTGCTTTATACGGGCATTAAGGTCATCGATTTGCTTGAGCCCTATTCCAAGGGCGGCAAAATCGGCCTATTTGGCGGTGCCGGCGTAGGCAAGACGGTGCTCATTATGGAGTTGATCAACAATATCGCCAAGGGACATAACGGTTTCTCCGTATTCACGGGAGTTGGAGAACGTACCCGTGAGGGTAACGACCTTCTTCGTGAGATGATTGAGAGTGGCGTTATGAAATATGGTGATAAGTTTAAGGAAGGTATGGAAAAAGGGGAGTGGAACCTCGCCGACGTTGACATGGAAGAGGTCAACAAGTCGCAGGCTACGCTTGTCTTTGGCCAGATGAACGAACCGCCCGGAGCCCGTCTTCGTGTGGCTTTGTCGGGATTGACCGTTGCCGAGCAATTCCGCGATAATGATGGGGGTGGAAAGGAAATCCTGTTGTTCATTGATAATATCTTCCGATTCACTCAGGCAGGTTCAGAGGTTTCCGCTCTTCTCGGGCGTATGCCGTCGGCTGTGGGTTATCAACCTACACTTGCATCCGAGATGGGCTCTCTTCAGGAACGAATCACCTCTACCAAACAAGGTAGTATCACGTCTGTGCAGGCTATTTACGTGCCTGCAGACGACTTGACCGACCCTGCTCCTGCAACGACGTTCAGCTTCCTCGATGCCACGACCGTGCTTAGCAGAAAGATAGCGGAGCTTGGTATTTATCCGGCAGTCGATCCTCTCGATTCGACATCGCGCATCCTTGATCCTAATATAATTGGAGAGGAACACTATAATGTAGCACAGTCTGTCAAGCAGTTGCTTCAGAAATATAATGAGCTGCAAGATATTATAGCCATTCTCGGTGTTGACGAGTTGTCAGATGAAGACAAGCTTGTTGTGGCAAGGGCAAGAAAGGCTCAGCGTTTCCTTTCTCAACCGTTTTTTGTGGCAGAGCAGTTCACCGGACTGCCGGGCGTGATGGTCCCTCTTGCCGAGACTATCAGAGGCTTCAAGATGATTCTCTCAGGAGAAATGGATGAATATCCAGAGCAAGCATTTCTGAATGTAGGCACTATTGACGAGGCAATCGAGAAAGGAAAGAAACTTCTTGCAGAGGTAAAATGAATGTAGTCTTCTAAAAGGAGTCACAGTATAACCGTCAGATAATAACATAAAATGACACTTGAAATCATATCGCCAAGCGAAATCCTTTTTAAAGGGAAGGTGGAGTCTGTCACGATGCCCGGTGAAGTCGGATCGTTTACGGTCTTAAACAACCATGCATCTTTGATATCCGTTCTTAATCCAGGGAAAATAACCTACCGGACTGACAGCGGAGATGAAATAAATGTGGCAATCAAAGGCGGGATTGTAGATGTTGATTCCAATGTGGTTTCTGTTAGTGTCTATTAAAGGGCGTAATATTAAATAGTAACGGATGAACAACGTACGAAATATTATATTGGCGGCGATACTCACAATTGCCATGACAATGCCTTTCTTGACAAGAGCGGCTGGTCATGACGAAGGGGGGGTAAATGTCAAAGAGGTGATATTCCATCATCTTGAGGACGGCTATGGCTGGGAGGTTCCTTTCAGTCATGTATATCGTATTGCTCTGCCTGTCATTGTAAGGACTCAGGATGGGAAATGGGTCTCGTTCTCATCTTCCCGTCTCAGCAAGCTTGTGGAAGTGCCCGATACGATTATGGGGGGGACGATGAAAGTCGCCGTGCCTCAAATAGTCACCGTAGAAAATGGAGACACAGACTATCATTTCGTTTTGGCGCACGAAAGTAAGCACAAGAATAAGATAGTGCAGATTTTCCCGCTTGACAATGGAGTTACGCAATCGATGGTTGAGAATATCGCGGCATTGTCAGATGACGGGATTGCTGATGGCTATGTTAAGTTTGACGGCACGTATTACAGGGAATACCGTCCGTTCGACATTTCTATCACGAAGAACGTGTTGGCATTGTTTATATCAGCATTAATCGTGACGTTAATGGTGCTTTCTGTCGTAAGATATTATTCTCGTAAGGGTATGAAGGCTCCGCGTAAGGGTATGGGCTTCATGGAGATGTTGATTGACTTTATATATACGGGAGTCATAAAGGCCACCTTAGGGAAAAAAGCTAAGAAATTTGCGCCATTCCTGTTGACCTGTTTCTTCTTCATCCTGACCATGAATTTACTTGGCTTGATCGTCATTTTTCCGGGTGGAGCTAACTTGACGGGGAATATAAGCGTCACGCTTGTATTGGCAGTTTTGGTGTTTATAGTGACTAATGTCACTAAGTCGAAACATTATTGGAAGGAGATTTTCTGGCCGGATGTCCCGATGTTTTTGAAATTCCCATTGCCGATCATGCAATTTATCGAGATTTTCGGAATTTTCACAAAGCCGGCTGCGTTATGTGTCCGTCTATTTGCCAATATGATGGGGGGTCATATGATAGTCATCACGTTGACATTGTTGATATTCATCTTCGCCGCTTTCGGAGCTTTAGCCACGGGTGGTTCGGTTGTAATTTCAGTATTGTTCACCATTTTCATGTTGGCTTTGGATGTCTTGGTCAGCTTCATTCAGGCATATGTCTTCACTTTGCTGTCTACGCTGTTCATCGGAATGAGTCACGACGACGGACATTCTCATGACACGGTTAATGAAGGTGGCAACCAGCCCGCTTCGATAGACATATAAATTTCAAAAAGCGATATAGAAAATAAATAAAACATAACAATTAAAAAACTTAGAATTATGTTATCAATGATTTTAGCAGCAGCTGCCCCTCTCGCAGCTCTCGGTGCGGCCATTGGAGCCGGAATCGCAGCAGTAGCAGCAGGCATAGGTATCGGTAAAATCGGTTCATCCGCTATGGAGGCAATCGCACGTCAGCCGGAGGCATCGGGCGACATACGTTCTAACATGATCGTGATTGCGGCTCTTATTGAGGGTGTTGCGCTCTTCGCAGTCATCGTGTCGGCACTTGCCCTCTTCCTCTAATTCGAATAGTAATCTATTAAGAATAAGCAAAATGGAATTATTCACGCCCGATTTCGGCTTGGTATTCTGGATGTTTATAGCCTTCATCCTCCTTTTCTTCGTTATGTGGAAATGGGGTTGGCCGGTAATCATCAAGAATATGGACGAGCGTGCGGATACAATTGATAAAGGAGTGGAATATGCACGCGAGGCAAAGGCTCATCTTGATTCAGCCCGTGCGGACGCTCAGAAGTTTATCGATGAGGCACAGAGGAAGCAAGCTGAAATGTTGCGTGATGCGGCAAAAATGAAGTCAGAGCTTATCGAGGAAGCTAAGAGAGAGGCCTCCTTGGAAGCAAAGAAAGTCATGGATGCTGCCAAAGTGTCGATAGAACAGTCACGCAAGGAAGCTGAGCTTCAGTTCAGAGATGAGGTGAGCAAATTCTCGCTTGATATCGCGGAAAAAATGGTAAGGAACCAGTTGAAAAGCGATAAGGCACAGAATGAGCTCGTAAACAAATTGTTGGACGAAATAGAGAAGAATTGATCTGATGGACAACGGACTCATACCCTACAGATATGCCAAGGCATTGTATAAATATGCCCTGGAGCATGGCAAAACGGAAGATGTGTACGGCATTTCAAAACTCGTGATCGAGTCGTTCGCACAAGATCCGGCGATGAATAAAGTGTTGGCCAATCCGTTTGTCAAGAACTCGGATAAGGAGAAAATACTCCTGACTGCTGCCGGGAATGGTCCGGATGAGGCCTACTCCAGATTCGTCAGGCTTATTCTTGAGCATCATCGTGAAGAGTTCGCCTTAAGGATGATGTACGCATATCGTGACATTTATCGGAAAGAGAACCACATTTCTCAGGCTCAGGTGACGACGGCGTCAGCATTGCCTGATGAGCAGATGGAAAAGCTCCGGAAGCTTGTTGCCTCCTCGTTCAAAGGAGAGAAACTTGAATTTTCTGAGAAGGTGGATCCGGAATTGATAGGAGGCTTCATTATAGATGTTGATTCTGTCAGGATGGATGCCTCAATCAGCAACGAACTCGAACAATTACGTCAAACCCTATTAAGAAGCAATTGAAATAAATATGCTTAACCCAAGCGAAATTTCTGATATATTAAAACAACAGCTCGACGACATCAATTCCAAGGTGAAGTTTGAGGAGGTAGGCACTGTGCTGGAAGTCGGCGACGGTGTTGCCCATGTCTATGGCCTCGAGAATGTAAGAAGCAATGAGCTTGTTGAGTTTGAAAACGGCGTCAAGGGCGTCGCGCTCAACCTTGAGGAGAGTAACGTGGGAGTTATTCTTCTCAACAATGTTAATAAAGTGACTGAGTACATGTCGGTGCGTCGCACGGGTGAGATTGCTTCAATTCCTGTAGGTGAAGGTCTGCTCGGGCGTGTCATTAACATGCTTGGCGAGCCGATAGATGGGAAAGGTCCTATCGAGGGTAAACTGATTGATCTTCCTCTGGAGAGGAAGGCTCCCGGAGTAATATTCCGTCAGCCGGTGAATCAGCCGTTGCAGACAGGTCTTAAGGCTGTCGATTCAATGATTCCCATTGGCCGCGGTCAGCGTGAGCTTATCATTGGCGACCGCCAGATTGGCAAGACCGCGATCGCTATCGACACTATCATTAATCAACGCCAAAACTATCTTGATGGTAAGCCCGTATATTGCATATACGTCGCAATAGGCCAGAAAGCTTCCTCAGTTGCATCTATTGTACATACTTTGGAGAAATATGGAGCAATGGAATACACCGTAGTGGTTGCTGCCACCGCGTCTGACTCTGCCTCCATGAGATATTACAGTCCGTTTGCCGGTGTTGCCATTGGAGAGTATTTCCGTGATACCGGCAGAGATGCCCTTATCGTCTACGACGACCTTTCGAAACAGGCTGTGGCATATCGAGAAATCTCTTTGATCCTTAAGCGTCCTTCCGGACGTGAGGCGTATCCGGGCGATATTTTCTATCTCCATTCCCGTCTTCTTGAAAGAGCCGCGAAGATTATCGACAATCAGCAAGTGGCCTCTTCCATGAACGACCTCCCGGATGCTTTGAAACCTATAGTAAGGGGAGGCGGTTCGCTTACGGCTCTTCCTATCATTGAGACACAGGCAGGCGATGTCTCGGCTTATATTCCGACAAACGTCATATCCATCACCGATGGTCAGATTTTCCTTGAGACGAATCTTTTCAATCAAGGTATACGTCCAGCAATCAATGTGGGGATCTCCGTGTCTCGTGTAGGTGGTAATGCCCAGATTAAGTGTATGAAGAAGGTTGCCGGAACACTTAAGATAGCTCAGGCACAGTTCCGCGAACTCGAATCATTCACGAAATTTGGAGGTGATATTGATCCTGTCACGGCAAGGGTTATTGACAAGGGTCGAAAAAACCAGCAGTTGCTCATTCAGCCGCAATATAAGCCATGGCCTGTGGAAAACGAAGTTGCGGTCATATATTGTGGAGTTAATGGCCTGTTGGAAAATGTGCCTCTCGACAAAGTACATGAATTCTCCGACCTCTTCCTGCAATTGCTCAAGGCCAAGTATCAGAAAGAAGTGCTCGACCAACTGAAGGAGGGCAAATTGACAGACGATATGCAGGCTAAGTTGAGGGAATGCGCATCAGAGATTTCATCAAGATACAAATCATGATTCAACGGTGTTCTGCCATTCCGGACAATAAGGCAACAGGAATGATTCCTTAAGCTGTCCGGCGGTAGTTGCCCAATTATTCACATCAATAAGAACAAACATAGATGGCTACTCTCAAAGCCCTAAAGACACGCATAGGATCGGTTTCATCCAGTGAGAAAATCACTGGTGCCATGAAGATGATATCTTCAGCCAAGGTCCATAAGAACGAACAGGAGCTGAAAAAGCTTATCCCGTTCCGTAATCAAGTGAAGTCGATAATGGGCCACTTGCTTGACACTAACATAGAGTTTGATTCCCCATTGATTTCAGAGAGGGAAGTCGAGAATGTGGGGGTAGTGGTCTATGGTACGGACGACGGCCTTTGCGGAGCCTACAATATCAATATCTTCAAGAGATTGCTTATTCATCTGAGTGAACTCAGAGGAAAATATGGGAATAATGTCGGCATAACGGTCTATCCCATCGGTAAGAAGATGGCGAAGGCGTGTCTTCGCTTAAACGGAATGGGTGTCACGGTGCAACAGTTCGACGGAGTGGATTCTAAAATGAATCCTACGGTTGTCAATGAGTTCACGCATAAACTGCGAGAGCAATTTGTTTCGTCGAAGGCCGACAGGATAGAGGTTGTCTATATGAGGTTCGTCTCTATGGCGCGACAGATAGCCACTGTTGAGCAGTTGTATCCGGTAAGCCGCGAAGCTATAGAGGGAGGAGCCGCCGATGTGGATGGCAACACGCTTTATATCTTCGAGCCAGATGCCAACAGAATTTTCAACGAAGTCCTTCCCATGTTTGTGCTCTCAACAATGCAAGAGATCACGATTGAGAACAGGGCTTCAGAACAGGCTGCTCGAGTCATGGCGATGCAAAGCGCCAACGACAATGCAAAGAAGCTGCTTGAGTCTCTCCAACTCGAATACAATAAACTTCGCCAGCAAGGAATCACGACAGAATTGCTCGATATTCTCGGCGGGCAGGTTGAGCGATAGGAAAGACAGTCTCTTCATCATGAAAACAGATTCAAAGTTTTAATAAATGAGTAGTATCAAGGAATATTTTTCGGAAATTGGGAGCGGGTTGAAAAGCCTCGTGACCGGCATGGCCGTCACCGGTAAAGAACTCGTCACCCCAAAAATCACCGAGTGTTATCCGGAGAACAGGGCAACCCTGAAAATAGCAGATCGGTTCAGGGCTGAGCTCACGCTTAAATACGATGAACAAGGTCGCCATAAGTGCATCGGATGCGGCATATGCCAGATGAACTGTCCTAACGGAACGATTCAGCTCGTCACAAAGATGGTGGAGCTGCCCGACGGAAAGAAAAAAAGGAAGCTTGACAAATACATGTATGATTTGGGGAGCTGCACGTTCTGTATGCTTTGTGTGACTACATGTCCGCAAGACGCATTGGAATTCTCCAATGATTTTGAACAGGCGACTTTCACCAGAGGAAGCTTGCTGAAACAGCTTAACTATCGTCCGGAACCGGCGGAAGATTTGTCGGCACCGGCTCCTAAGCCTGCCATGGATCCCGAGCAGCTTGCTAAAATCAAGGCTGCCGCGTTGGCAAAAGCCGCCAAAATAAAGGCTGAGAAAGAGGCCGCTGCGAAAGCCGCACAATCTGCCAATGCTGCGACGACGGACGCCGCGTCTGCCAAGCCAGAAGATGATAATAAAGAAAAGTAATATATAATGGATTCAGTAGGAAATATAATCGTGTATTTCGTGGTGGCGATCGCCATTGTCTTTTTCTCCTTCAAGGCAGTGACGACCCGCAAAATACTTAGAGCCGCGACCTACCTTCTCTTCGTGCTTTTAGGCACAGCCGTGTTCTATTTCCAGCTTGGCTACCAATTTCTCGGTGGCGTGCAGATTGCTGTTTATGCCGGAGGTATCATGGTGTTGTTTGTATTTGCCATCTTGTTGACCCACAAGCCCAACGAACAAAGCGGAGTCATTGACGCTCATAGAAAGACTTTAGGGCTTGTCGTGGCGGCAGGAGGGTCAATCGTATTGCTGTTTGCAATCTTCTTCATGCCTCTTATTGATGGGGCATCACTCCTTGATTGCCTTTCAGCCAGCGAACCTATCACCATGCACGACATAGGCAAGGCATTCACAGGGAGCGACCGCTTCCAGTATCTGCTTCCTTTTGAGGCGATAAGTGTGTTGTTACTCGCATGTATAATCGGCGGCGTGACCGTTGCCCGTAAAAGTTAATACGATATGGATTTAAGCATGTTGTGGTATCTTGTTCCGAGCGTCATAATGTTGGCGTGCGGAGTTTATGGGTTCATCACCCGCAAGAATTTGATTGCTATCCTCATCTCCCTTGAATTGATGCTCAATTCCGCCGACCTGAACTTTGTGGTCTTCAACAGGTTTCTGTTCCCCGGCTCAATGGACGGAATGGTCTTCACCCTGTTTGCCGTGGCAATAGCCGCTGCAGAGACAGCAATAGCGATAGCGATCATCATCAATATCTATCGCTCGATAGGCAACACCGATATAACAGAAATCAATAAAATGAAGTTCTAAGATATGGGCATTACACTTCCAATTCTAATCCTGGCGATTCCGATCACGATGTTCCTCATCTTAGGAATCGGCGGTGTCAAGATGACGCGTAAGCAGGCGGGCATCTTGGGCATCATCGCCAATGGCACCTTGGCCGTTATCGCCTACACTGTTGCGTTTACGTATTTCTTCAGTGGCGATGCCAATTTCATCATAGATGGAGTGCGGCAGCAATATCAGGTATTCGACGTGACATGGCTTGCATTCACGCAAGACCTTGTGGTCAACATCGGCTTCCTTCTCGATCCTATTTCAGCACTCATGCTCGTCGTGATTACCACTATTTCGTTTATGGTGCATCTATACAGCTGGGGCTATATGGAGCATGAACCCGGATTCCAGCGTTATTACGCCTTTCTGGCTCTCTTCACTTTCTCCATGCTTGGCCTTGTCGTGGCGACGAACATTTTCCAGATGTATATTTTCTGGGAGCTCGTGGGCGTTTCATCCTATCTGCTGATTGGATTCTTCTATAAACTCCCTTCTGCGGTATCCGCCTCCAAAAAGGCTTTCATCGTCACTCGTTTCGCCGACCTTGGATTTTTGATCGGTATCCTGGTGTTGAGCTACTACAGCGACACATTCAATTTCATGGAGCTTACCTCGAATCCTGAAGGAGTGCTCTCCTCATTTGGGGGCGCAACATTCATGGGGGCTTCCGCTTTGACTTGGGCCATGGTGCTTATCTTCACCGGCGGTATGGGTAAGTCGGCGATGATGCCGCTTCATATATGGTTGCCCGACGCTATGGAGGGCCCGACTCCTGTCTCTGCACTTATCCACGCGGCAACGATGGTCGTGGCCGGCGTATACCTTGTAGCACGTCTTTTCCCACTGTACTGTGTCGTAGATGCTTCATTGACGTTTGTCTGCGTAGTAGGCGCGATAACGGCATTCTATGCTGCGGTTGTGGCATGTACGCAAATCGACATCAAGAGGGTGCTTGCTTTCTCCACGATTTCCCAGATTGCGTTCATGATGGTTTCTCTCGGATGTGCATACGACAAGCCGGTTGAGGGAGTCCACTACTCAGGACTTGGCTACATGGCAGGTATGTTCCATTTGTTCACACACGCCATGTTCAAGGCTCTGTTGTTCCTTGGTGCCGGTGCGCTTATCCATGCCGTGCATTCCAACAACTATACGGAGATGGGCGGACTGAGAAAGTATATGCCTATCACCCATGTGACATTCCTTATCGGCTGTCTCGCCATTGCCGGAATCTTCCCATTCGCCGGATTCTTCTCGAAGGATGAGATGCTTGCCGCAATGTTCCAGCGCCACTGGTTCTGGGGCGCATGGATGGCAATGGTGGCAGGTCTGACCTCGTTCTATATGTTCCGTCTTTATTTCATGGTGTTCTGGTGGGAAGAGAATCCCAAATATAAAGAGCACAAACCGCATGATGCTCCCTGGCAGATGTCAGTTCCTCTGATTTTCCTTGCTATCGTATCTACTGTGTGTGGATTTGTTCCTTTCGGAGAATTCGTGACATGGGACGGAGTTCCGTATCATATCCATTTCGAGATTCCTGTGGTTGTGACCAGCCTTACAGTGGCCGTACTGGCTATCTTGTTGGCAATGGTGATGTATAGAAAGAAAAATGGAATCCCGGCACGCCTTAAGAATGCTATGCCAGGACTCTGGACGGCTGCCCATCATCGTTTCTATTGGGACGAGATGTATATGTTCGTCACGCATAAGATTATCTTCGGAATCATATGCAAGGGCATCGCATGGTTTGACCGTCACGTCATTGACGCGACTATGGACATGTTTGCCAAAGTCACTCAGAAGACTTCGTATGCTATCAAGGGCATGCAGTCAGGCGAGATTCAGACATACGTTTACTGGTATTTTGCAGGTGCGGTTCTCCTTGGGGCCATCACATGGCTGTGCCTGATTTAATTCATATTGCAACGCAGAAAAAATTTAGATTATGTTTGGAAATATATTAATCTGGTTTGTAGTGATTCCCGTCATCATGATGATCGGGTTGGGTTTATGCCGCAATAGCAGTATGAATGCAATCAGGTCAGTGATGGTGGTCGGTTCTACGATACTTTTAGGCCTGTCTATCTGGCTATGCTGTGAGTTTCTCAATCTCAGAGCGGCGGGTGTAGACGATGAAATGCTTTTCACGGGAAGCTGGATGTGGTATGCTCCGCTCAACATTCATCTGGCGGTAGGAGTCGACGGCATATCCGTGCTCATGCTTATGCTTTCCGCTGTGATTGTTTTCGCAGGCACATTCGCCTCTTGGTCGATCAATCCGCTCCCGAAAAACTTTTTCCTTTGGTTTGCTCTTCTCAGCACAGGAGTTTTCGGATTCTTCATCTCTATCGACATCTTCACGATGTTTATGTTCTATGAGGTGGCTCTTATTCCTATGTATCTTCTTATCGGAGTATGGGGCACGGGCCGTAAGGAGTATTCCGCGATGAAGCTTACGCTGATGCTTATGGGAGGCTCCGCTTTCCTCATGCTTGGTCTTCTCGGAATCTTCTGGCATAGCGCTCCCGAGGGAGGGCAGCTGACCTGGAACATCCTTGAGATTTCTCATAATGCAAACATCGATCCGACTTGGCAAAATGTCTTGTTCTGTCTGACTTTCGTAGGATTCGGCGTTTTGGGAGCCATGTTCCCGTTCCATACTTGGAGCCCCGACGGTCATGCCTGCGCCCCCACGGCCGTATCAATGCTTCATGCCGGAGTGCTTATGAAACTCGGTGGCTACGGATGCTTCCGTATCGCCATTTACCTTCTTCCGCAGGCAGCCAACGAACTTGCATGGATTTTCATTATCCTGACGGGCGTCAGCATCGTCTACGGAGCATTTTCAGCTTGTGTTCAAACCGACCTCAAGTATATTAATGCTTACTCATCAGTCTCACACTGCGGAATGGTGCTTTTTGCCATTCTTATGCTCAACACGACTGCAATGACGGGAGCAATTCTCCAGATGCTATCCCATGGATTGATGACAGCTCTCTTCTTCGCCCTCATCGGTATGATCTACGGACGGACGCACACACGTGATATCCGTCTTATGGGAGGATTGATGAAAATCATGCCATATTTGGGAGTCTGCTATATGATTGCAGGTTTCGCTTCTTTGGGACTTCCCGGTCTTTCCGGATTCGTGGCAGAGATGACGATCTTCTTTGGCTCATTCCAGAATGCCGACCTGTTCCACAGGATATTCGTGATTGCAGCTACTTGCTCAATCGTCATAACGGCCGTCTATATCCTAAGGGTAGTCGGAAAGCTGTTGCTTGGCCCTGTGCAGGATAAGCATCACCTTGAACTGACCGACGCAACATGGTGGGAACGTCTATCAACAGTGACCCTTATTGTCTGCATTGCCGGTATCGGCTGTTTCCCCAACTGGATAAATGAGACAATTCAACATAGCTTCCAGCCGATTGTAGCGGCTATTCAGGGAGTAGTGATGTGATTAAATGTACTTGAATAAATAAAATTAGCAATTCAACAATGGACTATTCTCAATTTGGATCAATGATTCCCGAACTAATCGTTCTCGGAATATTTGTGCTGGTCTTTTTATTCGATACATTTTCGAATGAAAACGGAAAGAGGATTTTGACTCCTCTTACGACTATCCTTTTCGGATTGGGGACTATAGCTATATGGATCATTTCTGCCTGCGGCGAAGAAGTGTTCGGCGGAATGTATATCAACGATAATGCAACCAACGCAATCAAGGCCATCCTCAATATCGGAGTCTTCATCGTATTTCTCCAAAGTGCCAAGTGGGTTGAGAGCGACGAAGTGGCTATCCGCAAAGGGGAATTCTATGAGCTTTTGCTCGTCACCCTTTTCGGAATGTACCTGATGGTATCTGCCCGCCATTTCCTTCTCTTCATTATCGGTCTTGAATCCGCCTCTCTTCCTTTGGCTGCACTTGTGGCATTCAACAAGAAGCACTATGAGAGCCACGAAGCCGCTATCAAGTATATAATGACGGCTGTCTTCTCCTCCGCCATATTGCTTGTCGGTCTCTCATTTGTCTATGCATTCTCTGGAGGTTCACTGTATTTTCAGGATATCGCCTATAATATCGGCGGCCGTCCCAGTGGCCTTTTGATTATCGCGATTGCATTCGTTATCGCTGGCATAGGCTTTAAACTGTCTCTTGTGCCTTTCCATCTTTGGACGGCCGACGTATATCAAGGCGCGCCTACGGCCATCACGAGCTATCTTTCTGTAGTGTCAAAAGGAGCTGCCGCATTTGCCTTCTTTGTCATCTTTGTCCAGTGCTTCGGCGCTGTCTATAGCGATGTATGGGAATGGATGATGTATGCAGTGATTATAGCAACCATCACCATAGGCAACCTTTTCGCGATTCGCCAGAAGAACATGAAGCGTTTCATGGCATTCTCTTCGATATCACAAGCCGGCTATATCATGCTTGGGGCAATGGCGGCAGATGGTCTTGGCCTCGCGTCGATGATGTTCTATATCTTCGTCTATGTAGTCAGCAATCTTGGTGCGTTTGCCGTAATCAACACAATTGAGGAAAATTCCGGTAAGATCAGCATGGATGACTACAATGGGTTGCATAAGACCAATCCCTGGTTGTCGTTTGCAATGACATTGGCGATGTTCTCATTGGCCGGTATTCCTCCATTTGCAGGTTTCTTCAGCAAGATACTTATCTTCACGTCAGTGACCGGATCGAATTCTTGGGCTCTCTATGCTCTCGTATTGATTGCATTGATCAACACCATTATTTCGCTCTACTATTATCTGCTCGTGGTGAAAGCAATGTGGATCAGTCCGGAAGAACCGAAGATTGCCTCTTTCAAGACAGCATGCGTGGAACGCTGGGGATTATGGCTTTGCGTAGCCGGAATCATTTTCTTCGGACTCGTGCCCTACATTTATCAGTATTGCTACGATGCAGTCCAAAGCTCCTTGGCTTATCTGACAATATTCTAAGATATCTTTGCGGATTTAGCTTCGCATACACAAGCCAGCCTCAATCCCACCGGTGGGATTGAGGCTGGCTTGTGTATGCGAAGCATGTAATGTCAGAAGTTGTAGCCGATACCCATGTTCAAGAAGCATCCGCCGGTGTCGTTCATAAGCGAATATTTGAATTGAAGATTCAGTTTGAGCTGTCGGGTCATATAGATGTCGAACCCGCCACCGAAATCAAAACCTCCGCGAGTGGCATGTCCTCCACCCTCATATTCCCAGTTGTTGAGAGTCACGCCGGCGAGAGGATAGATGTTGAAGCCTCGGGCCAAGGCAAACGGGAATTGCATGTCGACGCTTGCTATAAAGGCAGATTTACCCTCGTTGCGAAATACGTATCCAAGCTCAGGTGCGATCCGAAGGTGAGGAGCAAACGTGTATTGGAAATATAAATCGGCATAACCGCCCCCATTATGGGATGCATAACCTCCGGCGAATCCGAGAGTTTTCTCTCCGACCTGGGCATTCGCCATTCCCGGCATCGACATAGCGCCGGCAATAATGGAGAGAGACAGAAGAATTTTTTTTAAATTTATTTTCATAGTTTTGGTTGATAGTTTTCGTAGACTGATAAATAAATCCTATAGGGGAGGAATGTTATATGAATGAGTAAGAAATCCAATCAAAATGTTTAGATACTAAATACGGAATTTTGTAGTCAATCATTCAAACTCAATCAGCCCATTAGTCTTATTTTTCAGGCCACGTAGTGGAGTTGTTTGGAAATATATCAGCAAAACATTTAAAGAATCCAAATAGTTTGAGTAAATTTGTAAAAAAATAGGGAAGAATGTTGTTTTTCCTATAGTCAATAGCAAAGTCTCGCTTTTGATAAGATGGAACAAACAGTTTTAAATATCAGAAATTAAATGACAGAATTCGGATATATTCGCGTTTCAGCCGGTGTGCCGATCGTTAAGATTGCAGATGTTGATCATAATGTAGACCGTATCATAGAAATGATTCGAGATGCATATCAACAGGGAGTGGACATCATGGTTCTCCCGGAACTTTGTGTCACAGGCTATACATGCGGAGATCTTTTCAATCAGCCGTTGCTGTTGGATAAGGCGGAAAAGGGAATTGAGAAGATCACGGTGCTAAGCTCAACGTTGCCAGTAGCATTTGCAGTCGGTTGTCCCGTTGCCGTCAGCGGACGATCCTACAACTGCGCCATAATGATTTCCGGAGGCAGAATCCTTGGAATCGTGCCAAAATGCCATATCCCCAATTATGGGGAGTTCTATGAGAAAAGATGGTTCAGGTCGGGCAAAGACGTTAAAGGAAAGACAATCAGATTCGCAGGGATGGAAGTCGCGTTCGGATCCGACCTTTTGTTTGAAATCAAGGGAGTCAAGGTTGGGATAGAGATATGTGAAGACCTTTGGACACCGTGCCCTCCAAGCGTATCGCAGGCTCTGGCAGGAGCGGATGTGATTCTCAATCTCTCCGCCTCTGATGAACTGATTGGCAAACATGAATACTTGAGAAGACTCATTTCGCAACAATCGGCACGTTGTCGCTGTGCTTATGTCTATGCTTCCACAGGATGGGGAGAGTCATCCACTGATCTTGTATTTGCCGGCAATGCCATCGTGGCGGAAGACGGATCGCTCACAGAGCAGGATAAAAGATTCTCAATCCTTCCCGCAATGACCGTGAAGGATGTCGATATCGAGAAATTGAGGAATGACAGGTCGCGTTATTCCACTTTCTATGATTGTCCTGAAAGCAGTGTTGCTGAATATAGAATCATTTCAGATGGAGTGTATGAAAGGGAATCTTGCGGACTGCCAAATGATTTGAAGGTGGAGAGATTCCCATTCGTGCCTGATGATGGCAAAAAGCTGAATAAACACTGTGAGGAAATAATCAATATCCAGGCTTGGGGATTAATGCAACGCCTCAATGCTATCCGATGCGAAAAAGCCATAATCGGAATATCCGGCGGACTGGATTCCACGCTGGCCCTTCTTGTGACGGTCAGGGCCTTTGACAATCTCGGACTTGACCGCAAGGGAATAATTGGAATCACGATGCCGGGCATGGCGACGACAACGCGCACACACAACAATGCCGTGGATCTGATGCACGGACTCGGGGTTTTGGCACTGGAGATACCCATAGGCAAAGCCGTGGCACAGCATTTCTCAGACATAGGCCAAGATCCGGATAAGTATGACGTGACTTATGAGAACTCACAGGCGCGGGAAAGAACTCAAATTCTGATGGATTATGCGAATAAAGTGAACGGAATAGTTGTCGGAACGGGCGACCTTTCAGAACTTGCTCTTGGATGGTGCACCTACAACGGCGACCAAATGTCGATGTATGGAGTGAATGCCTCTATTCCGAAGACCCTGGTGCGCCATCTTGTAAGATGGTTTGCAGGAGAATTTGATAAATCGATATCCACGACGCTGCTTGACATCGTAGACACCCCTATAAGTCCTGAGCTTGTGCCATCCGGGAAAGACACCATATCTCAAAAGACCGAGGATCTTGTCGGCCCGTATGAGCTTCATGATTTCTTTATCTACCATTGCTTGCGCAATTCCTTCTCTCCGCGTAAGATATTTTATCTTGCCAAGCGTGCATTCAAAGATAAATACGATGACGCGACATTGCTGAAATGGCTTGGAAATTTCTATCGGCGATTCTTCAACCAGCAATTCAAGCGTTCGTGTATGCCCGACGGCCCAAAGGTAGGAAGCGTTTGTCTTTCTCCGCGAGGCGACTGGAGGATGCCCTCAGATGCCTCATCTAAACTATGGCTTGATGAAGTGGCGGAGATGAAGGGAAATACAATCCACAACAACTAAATTGAAAAGATGACGTTTGAAGAAGATATAAGAGAGGCAGTCAGCTGTCTTCGAAAGGGCGGTATTCTACTTTACCCGACCGACACGGTCTGGGGGATAGGCTGTGATGCCACAAATCCGGATGCCGTCAAGAGAATCTATGATTTGAAACGCCGGGAAGAGAGCAAATCCATGCTCGTCCTTGTGGACGGGGAGGGTATGCTCGACCGAACCGTGAAAGACGTTCCCGAAGTAGCGTGGCAATTGATCGAGGCAGCGGTTAGGCCACTGACAATAATCTACGACCATCCGACAGGGGTGGCTCAGAACCTGCTTGCCCCTGATGGATCCTTGGGAATAAGAATCACTGAGGAGAGATATTCTAATGAACTGATAAGGAGATTTCGGCGCCCAATCGTCTCCACTTCTGCGAATATAAGCGGAGAGAAAGCTCCGGCCGTGTTCCATGAGATTGGAGAGGAAATAATCAATGGAGTGGATTATGTCGCAGAGTATAGAAGAGATGAGATGTGTGGTGCCGTCCCCAGCAATATTATAAAACTATCGGATGGGGGATTGGTAAAGGTGATAAGATGATTTTATAATCGTGCGGACTTGATTGGTAGGGAAATGCATAAAAGTAAGCGAAAAAACAGAGAGCTTGAGAGCCGGCAAAGGCTTAAATACGTGGTGAGTGACTTTGCCATGAGCTTCGTTGCTTTTTTGCTCTTCAATGTTGTCAGGTTTCATCTGCTTGAACCCGGAGGAGACATTGCAAGCTATATATTTTCCACCAAATTGCTTATAGAGGAATTGACAGTGCCATTTGTGATGCTTGGACTTTTCTGGCTTTCCGGTTATTACAACCAGCCATTCGGGAAATCCAGACTTCAGGAGATGATCGCGACATTTAATTCCGCAATGATAGGCACGGCCCTTATATATCTCGTCCTGTTGATTAATGACCAAACGGGAGAGCGTAAGATTAATTATGAAATCATATTATATCTTCTTACATTGTTGTTTGTGTTTCCCTATGTCGGTCGGTTGTCTCTGACGATCAGCGCCACGCGTCTTTTCCGTGCCCATCGTCAGGAATACAGAGTGATGATAGTGGGTGAGACCGCACAAAACAGGATGCTTGCCCGCAGGCTGCTGGAAGATAAATCAAGAGTGAGCTACAGGATAGTTGCATTCGTAGATATCGACGGCATAGGGCGAGAGGGAGACAACTGTCGGTCATGGCTGCAAGATGTGGAAACATTTGAAATTAAAGACATGGAGAAAGCATGTGTTGACCTTGGCATCGATCAGGTCATAATAGCTTCATTTGAACGGGATGAGAATAGGGTGGTGGAGATCTTAAACGTTCTCTTCCCTCTTGACATAGCTGTCAAGATTGCTCCGGATACGCTGTCTTATGTCACTTCTGCAATACGCTTGAAAGATATCTACGGTGATCCTTTTGTCGATTTGACCACGCCGGCTTTGTCGGAGTCGTCTAAAAATGTGAAAAGGATGCTTGATGTGGTAGTCTCTCTTATGCTGTTGGTGATACTTTCTCCTATATTGCTGCTGATTGCCGCTATGGTCAGAAAAGATTCCCAAGGTCCTGCTATCTATCGGCAGGAAAGGATAGGCAAGAAGAAAATGCCATTTGTCATATATAAATTTCGAACCATGGCGGTTGATGCGGAGAAGGATGGACCCATGTTGGCAGGAAGCGGCGACCCGAGGATAACGAAGATAGGAAGAATTCTTAGAAAATATAGGCTCGACGAGCTGCCTCAATTCTGGAACGTTGTCAAGGGCGACATGTCGATAGTCGGCCCCAGGCCGGAAAGAAAATATTTCATTGATAAGATAATCCGGAGAGCTCCGTACTATGCCCTTGTGTATCAGGTCAGGCCCGGAATCACATCTTGGGGAATGGTGAAATATGGTTATGCCTCCACGCTGGAGCAGATGGTGGCACGTACGAAATATGATCTCCTCTACATGTCGAATATGTCGCTGTTCGTTGACATGAAGATATTGATCTATACGATTAGGACAGTCGTGACAGGAAAAGGAATGTAAATAATCATAAAATGGCATATAAAGAAAGACATAATAAATTCACGGAATGGTGGGTAAAGGTGGTCAGCTGGCGCGAACAGCATATAAAGGAGCGGAATTTCGTCATTATTCTTGCCCTTGTAGTCGGCATAGCGTGTGGGTTCGCAGCTCAGCTTTTGAAATATCTTATCCACGTGATTTCTCATTTGCTCAAGGCCAACTTGAGTCTGACTGACGCAAACTGGCTCTATTTGGTGTATCCGGTGGTCGGAATCCTTATAGTGACGCTTTTTATCCGATTTGTTGTCAAGGACAATATCTCCCACGGCGTGACAAGAGTGCTCTATGCTATATCCCGGAGAAAATCCCGCCTTAAGAAACGCAACATGTATGCCTCTCTTGTAGCCTCATCGATTACGATAGGATTCGGTGGGTCGGTCGGAGCGGAGGGCCCAATCGTTTTTACGGGAGCGGCAATAGGCTCGAATGTCGGACAGGCATTCCGCCTGTCTCCACGAATCTTGATGCTCTTGGTGGGGTGTGGGGCGGCGGCCGGCATAGCCGGCATCTTCCGCGCTCCTATCGCGGGAATGCTTTTCACTCTTGAGGTCCTTATGATAGACTTCACGGGAGTCACGGTCATGCCTCTCCTGATATCTTCAATATCCGGAGCCACCGTGGCTTATATATTGGAAGGATACAGCGCGGAATTTTTCTTTGCCCAGAGTGAGCCGTTTGCCATGAGCAAGATTCCATATGCCATCCTGCTCGGAATCATATGCGGACTAATGTCGCTTTATTTCACCCGGGCGATGCTGATGATGGAGTCGATGTTTTCCAAGATCAAGTCAAAAGCCTCTAAAATCACATTGGGGGGAGTGATACTCGCGGGATTGATATTTGTCTTCCCCCCATTGTATGGAGAAGGCTATGAATCGATCAACACCTTGCTGGCAGGAGATTATTCCAAGGTGGTCGACGGGACATTCTTCTATGTTGATCGCGACAGCACATGGTTCATAGCGATATTCATCGGAGCTATTTTGCTGATGAAGGTGTTTGCGACGAGCGCAACGAATGGAGCCGGCGGAGTGGGTGGCACATTTGCCCCCTCCTTGTTTGTCGGGGCGTTGTGTGGCTTTCTGTTTGCCTATATACTCAACAATATGTTTGACGGCGGAGTAGGGATATCCAATAAAAATTTCTGTCTTATGGGAATGGCGGGAGTAATGAGCGGAGTCATGCACGCTCCCTTGATGGCAATATTCCTTACGGCGGAGATGACCGGGGGCTACGACCTGTTTCTTCCCTTGCTTATAGTCTCCGCACTCTCATATATGACAATAAGAATATTCGAACCCTACAGCATCTACACCATGCGCCTTGCCAAGCAAGGAGACCTTTTGACCCACGAGAAAGACAAGGCTGTGTTGACATTGCTTAAAATCGACAATGTCATAGAACGCGATTTCAAGACTGTCAGTCCGGAGATGAACCTTAAGGAAGTCGTGGACATCATCGCGACCTCCAGCCGCAATCTGTTTCCGGTGACGGATAAGGACGGAATGCTCGTCGGGGTGGTGCTTCTTGACGACATCCGCAATATCATGTTCCGTCCGGATCTATATAAGAAAATGCACGTGACGCGATTCATGTCGATGCCCCCGGCAAGAATCGACATAGCCCAGCCCATGGAGGAAGTCATGAGAATATTCGACAAGACCAATGCCTGGAACCTCCCTGTCGTAGACAACGGCAGATATGTGGGATTCGTGTCTAAGTCCAAGATATTCAATTCTTACAGGAGGGTGCTTCGTCATTATTGCGATGATTGACCCCTCCCTGAAAATGTGGAAATTATGGAAGAAAAAAAACTTAAGATAGTATTTTTCGGCACTCCAGAGTTTGCAGTCGCAAGTCTCGACAGGCTTCTTAAAGCTGGACGCGATATAGCAGCAGTCGTGACGATGCCCGACAAAGTGGCCGGCAGAGGACACAAGATGATACAGAGCGACGTGAAAAAATATGCCGTGGCCAATGGCTTGAGGGTGCTTCAGCCGGAAAAACTGAAATCGGCTGAATTCGTGGATGAACTAAAAGAGATTGGTGCAGACCTATTCATCGTAATAGCCTTCAGGATGCTTCCGGAAGTAGTATGGTCGATGCCTCCGAAAGGGACGTTTAACCTCCACGCTTCGCTCCTTCCAAAATACAGGGGAGCGGCTCCTCTCAACTGGGCCGTAATCAACGGAGACACTGAGACGGGGGTCACGACGTTCTTTTTGAAACACGAAATCGACACCGGAGACATAATCGAACAGAGAAAGGTGGAAATCCTCCCCTCCGATAATGTAGGCGATGTCCATGACAGACTCATGATGCTTGGCGCAGACATGGTGGCCAATACTGTCAGCCAGATAGCTGCCGGGGAAGTCTGCCCACGTCCGCAGCCGGAAGGAGAGTATCTTCCCGCTCCCAAGATTTTCAAGGAGACGTGTCATATTGATTGGAACAAGGAGACTGTCAGGATTCATAATCTCGTCAGGGGGCTTTCCCCATATCCTGCCGCATGGACTACATTCGCAGATTCCCGCGACTCCACATCTCCATGCGATGTCAAGATATTTTCCACTCAACCGCAGCAGGATGATATCTGTGGAAAAGATGAAGAAATCTGCGATTTAGTTCCCGGAGATGTGCTGACAACAAAAGACCGGCTGTTTGTCAAGACAGGAGACGGGCTTCTTGAGATTTTGGAGCTCCAGCCCGCGGGCAAGAAACGGATGCCAGCTTCTGCATTCCTTAGGGGTTATTCTCCCGCTAAATTTGTCTGACTTATGGATCAGATTTTAGACACCGATAAAACATTCTGTAGCATCCTTTTCGATGTAATGGCAGGGGAAGGGGTGAAGGATGTGGTGTGTTCCCCCGGTTCGCGCAATGCGCCATTGCTTTTGGCAGCGGCTGCCCGCAAAGAATTGCGCAAACATATGGCAGTGGATGAACGCGCCGCCTCGTTTATGGCTCTTGGAATGTCGATAGTCAGCCAAAAGCCAGTGGCATTGGCTTGCACTTCCGGCACCGCCCTGCTTAATTACGGACCGGCAATAGCGGAAGCATACTATCAGTCAATCCCATTGGTGGTGGTTTCTGCCGACAGGCCTCAGCAATGGATCGACCAGGATGATTCCCAGACGCTTCGCCAATTTGAGGCATTTTCCAACTATGTCAAGAAAAGCTATCAGCTCCCGGCGCTCGGCAATAATGATCGGGAAATGCAATGGTATGCCAACCGTATTGCCAATGATGCAATGATTGAGGCTCGGTCCGGGCGGAAAGGCCCGGTGCATATTAATATCAGTCTTGGGGAACCTCTGGGAGGAAAGGCCTTGCGTCAGTTTATGCCCGTGCGGACGATAGAGATGGTCGAAGCCGACATCCTTGCCGACAAGGAGATTCTTAAATCCTTTTCAGGAATGATAGCTGGAAGCCGGGTGATGTTTGTCGCGGGCTTCCTTCCTCCGTCAAGCAGGATGCAAAAGGCGGTCAAAGAATTTTGTTCGCTCCCGGGAGTCGTAGCCATGACTGAGACCCTTTCAAATCTTCATCTTGACGAATTGGCATGTTGCGTGGATTCTGTGCTGACCGCTTTCCCGGAGGAGGTGCTTGACGACATGGTTCCGGATATTGTGATTTCCGTCGGTGGGGCTCTCGTCTCCAGAAAACTTAAGGAATATCTTCGGAGGAACGGCCATAGATGTCAGCATTGGTCGATTGGAAAGCATATCACTACCACCGACTGCTTCCAGTCGCTGACAAAACGAATAGAAACCGACCCGGCCAGGACACTCATGCAATTGGCAAATGGGGCCCGCAAATTTATTTTGAATAAGGGATGTGGAGAGGCGGAAGCATATTCTAAGGCCTGGGAAAGAGCGAAACGGGAAGCCATGGATGCAAAAAAGGAATACGTGGAAACCGCGCCTTGGAGTGAATTGAGAATATTCAAGCATATTATCGGTCTGCTGCCATCAAACTATAACTTATTTCTGTCTAATGGCACGAGTATCCGTTACGCACAGTTGCTGAGCGACAAATTGCCACATGCCTCGTATTGCAACAGAGGAGTCTCCGGCATCGACGGCTGCACATCCACCTCCATAGGCTGTTGCAAGGCCTACGGAGGAATGACATTACTCGTGACGGGCGACATGTCGATGGCCTATGATATTGGCTCGCTCGGACTGCCCGGGATTCCTGACAGGATGCGTATCATCGTGATTGACAATCAAGGCGGTGGGATCTTTAGATTTATTCCTTCGACATCCTCTCTCGATGAATTGGAAGAATATTTCTGTCTTCGGCCGTCGTTGCCATTGAAAGAGCTTGCCCAAGGATATGGGTGGGAATATCTTGAAGCCGATAATGAGGATTCCTTCATAGGGCAGCTCGACTATTTTTTCAGCCCCGGGAAAAGAAAAATCATGAAGGTGGCTTGCGACGGAAAGGTCGGGGCAAATGTGCTGAAAGAGTATATGTCTGTCCGGGCAGATATGGGCAAGACCGGCAAGATTTGATCAAGAATCAGAAACATAGAAACAAATAAAGGAAAAACTATGTATAATTGGAAAACGATAAAGGAATATACAGATATCCTTTTCGAGCAATTCGAAGGGATAGCCAAAATAACGATAAACAGACCGAAGGTCTACAACGCTTTTCGTCCGCTGACCAACAGGGAGATGCTCGATGCCATGGCAATCTGTCGCGAACGTCAGGACATACGGGTAGTGGTGCTTACCGGAGCTGGCGACAAAGCCTTTTGCAGTGGAGGCGATCAGAACGAGAAGGGGAGAGGAGGCTACGTTGATTCCGACGGCGTTCCGCGCCTGAACGTACTCGACCTTCATAATGCCATCCGCTCGATACCGAAACCAGTGATTGCCATGGTCAACGGCTATTCGATAGGCGGGGGCAATGTGTTGAACGTCATATGCGACCTTTCCATCGCTTCGGAGAATGCCCGCTTTGGGCAGACAGGTCCAAAGGTCGGGAGCTTTGATGCAGGATTCGGGTCTTCATATCTCGCAAGGTGTGTAGGACAAAAGAAAGCACGCGAGATATGGTATCTTTGTCGTCAATACACGGCTGAAGAGGCGCTTGAGATGGGAATGATCAACAAAGTCGTTCCGTTTGACCGCCTTGAGGAAGAGGTGGTGGAATGGTGCCGGATAATCATGCAGCGTTCTCCGCTTGCAATAAGGATGATTAAGAGAGGTCTCAATGCCGAGCTCGACGGACAAAAAGGGTTGATGGAATTTGCAGGCGACGCCACCCTTATGTATTATCTTATGGATGAGGCCCAGGAAGGAAAAAAAGCCTTCCTTGAGAAAAGAGACCCTGACTTCGATAAATTCCCAAAATTTCCCTGACATGAGGCTTGAATTTGCTCCTTACCTGCTGAAATTCAAAGAACCCGGGGGCACATCGCGCGGGGTCATGACAGAGAAACCTACGTTTCTCATAAAAGTCTATGAGGAGGAGAATCCCTTGCACTTCGGCATCGGGGAGGCGGCTGTCTTTCCCGGTCTTTCTCCTGAGGCCGACGGCAACTACGTCTGGAAGTTGACTGAATTAATGGCCAACGTTGCGATAGGAAAACCTACTGATCTTTCCCGTAATTCCTCAATTCAATTCGGGCTTGAGCAAGCGTTTCTCGACTTTGCCGGAGGATGCAGAGGAATATATTATCCCTCCGGGTTTACCCATGGCGAGGCAGACATAGAAATCAACGGACTCGTTTGGATGGGGGATTTCGACAGGATGATTGAGCGCATAGAGGAAAAGATTGCCTCCGGCTTCCATTGCATAAAGCTGAAGATAGGGGCGATAGACTGGCGAAAGGAGCTGGAGATGATATCTTTTATCAGAAAGCGATTCTCTGAGCGGGAACTTATGATAAGGGTCGACGCCAATGGAGGCTTTTCAATGGATGAAGCCTTGCCCCGTCTCAAGTCGCTTGCAGACATGGGGGTGCATTCCATTGAGCAGCCTATTAAGGCAGGCAATCCCGAGCTAATGGCTTTTCTATGCGACGTTTCGCCATTGCCGATAGCCCTCGACGAGGAATTGATAGGAAAGGCGACGACTCAGGAAAAAATGCAGCTCCTCGATATCATCAAGCCTGCCTATATAATCCTCAAACCGGCGCTGAGCGGTGGGTTTTCAGGAGGAGAGGAATGGATTGAACTTGCCCGGGACCGAGGAATAGGATGGTGGATCACTTCCGCTCTCGAATCTAATGTCGGATTAAATGCCATCGCTCAATGGACTGCAAAAATCGGAGCTTCCGGACCGCAAGGGCTCGGAACCGGCGGCGTCTTCACCGATAATTTCCTGACTCCCATAAGACTTGAAGGCGACAGATTGAAATACCGTCGCCATGAGAAATTTGATTATACCCAATTCAAGGACCTTAGATGGCATAGCTGAGTGTAGAATATGACTTTTGAACAGTTCATAGACGAATGGAAAAATTCGGAGCGATGTATCGAGGCTCATACCTCCGGCTCGACTGGCCTTCCAAAGATGATATGTCTCGACAAGGAGTTTGTGCGGGCAAGCGCGATCCGCACGAACTCCTTTTTCGGGCTTTCCTCTGAAAGCCGGTTGCATTCCTGTGTGTCGCCTGATTTCATAGGAGGGAAAATGATGGCTGTCAGGGCAATTGAATGTGGTGGACATCTGACTTGGGAAACGCCTTCCAATCGCCCGTTGCAAGCCTTGAATTCAGATGAAACAATCGACCTGCTTGCAATTGTCCCTTCCCAGATGGTGCACATACTTGATAACATTGGGATGATGCCTGAATTGAGAAATATCATTATCGGAGGAAGTCCGATAGACAAGCGTCTCAGAAATCGTATCATAGAGTCGGAACTTAGCGCATATGAAACCTACGGAATGACAGAGACTGCTTCCCACATCGCACTCAGAAAGATAAAGCAGGAATATGATTGGTTTGCCACCTTGCCGGGAATATCTGTCGATCTTGACGAAAGAAGTTGTCTTGTCATAAATTTTACTACCGGCAAGCGTTTTGTCACTAATGACTTGGCCAGCGTCAGAGGAAATAATGAATTTAGAATAGAGGGCAGATACGACTATATAATCATATCCGGTGGGCGCAAAATAAATCCATTCGATATAGAGTCGAGAATATCGGAGCTGATTTCCTGTCCGTATGTTGTGACCTCCATTCCGGATGAAAAATGGGGAAATATGGTGGTTCTTAAAATTGAATGTGGAAAAGGAGACATCGACGAGGATAAACTGCAAGACGGTCTTCAAAGGGAATTACGGTCGTGGGAAATGCCCAAGAGAATAATGATTGAGGCGCATTTAGAGCGTACGCCGAACGGAAAGATAAAAAGATAATATCCCGTTTCGCTCGTTGTAAACGAATGAAAAAAGAGCGGATAAGATGGATTGAATCTAAAAAACCGAGATTTTACGGATAAAAGCATAAAAATTTTTTTCTGTTACAAAAAAATGTTATAAATTTGTGTTGTGAAACATGCAATTTTGAAGACAACCCAATCTCCCTGATAAATTTTAATTTATTGCCGATTAGTTTTTCTTCGAAAACAAACGAAAATCCAAACCTAACCAAATCTCTGGAAGAGATGATTAAGAAGAGCACTCTTGAGCATATCATAAGCGAGGATCTCTCCGATCTTTGGAAGAATCTGTCACCCGAGGAAAAACGGACAGTGACCGACAATTTCACCATTCTTCATTATAAGAAAGGTCAAATTATTTATGCCGAACAGGAGGATCCTGAATACCTCTGGTGTCTGCTTAAAGGAAAAGTCAAGATGTATAAGAGCGGAATCGGCGACAGGATTCAGATTCTACGATTATATCGTCCCGTGCAATATTTTGGCTATAGGGCTTATTTCGCACATGAAAAATACGTTTCCTCATGTGCCGCGTTCGAGGCATCCGTGTTGGGTTGTATCCCGATGGAGGTGGTTGAGAAGTTGATACGTGGCAACAATGATCTGGCCATGTTTTTCATCCATGAACTCTCTCGCAACCTTGGAGGCTCCGACACCAAGATAGTCAACCTGACCCAAAAGCATATTCGCGGTCGTCTTGCCGAAGCACTTCTGCTTCTTGCAGATAATTATGGTCTTGAAGACGACGAGGCTACTTTGAAAATTTATATGAGCCGTGAAGACCTCGCAAATCTTTCGAACATGACCACTTCCAACGCCATACGGACCCTGACAACTTTTATGGCTGAGAAACTCATATTGGTCGACGGACGACGGATAAAGATTCTCAATGTGCCGATGCTGCGTAAAATTTCTAAATTTGGATAAGTCATGGATGTCGATTGCAGTTGCGGAATTGAGGGAATAATGGATTGGGCGCAGGAAATGAATTGTGCCGTCACGGTGTGTGATGCGGAGGGAGTCATCGTCTATATGAATGCCCCGGCAAAGGTTTTATATAAAAAACATGGCGACTTGATTGGGAAGGATCTTATGGGCTGCCATTCGGAGAGATCGAAGGATATTATCCGCCATATTCTTTCTACGGGAGAAAGCAATTCATATACAATCTCAAAGCAGGGGCAAAGAAAAATGATTTATCAGACCCCATGGCGACGGAATGGCGTCATAGCAGGCATCGTAGAGATTTCGATGGTTATTCCCCAGACGCTTCCTCACTATGATCGCGGATAATCAAGAGTAATATTAGCTAATCAATACCATAAATTCAATCATGATCAAGAATCGATTTTTAGTGCTGCTGTCGCTGGTTGCGTCAGTTGTGGCCTTTTCTTATGTCAGTGCGAATGCCGATGAAAAGAAAGGATATGTCTATCATAAAGTGGAAGCACCCTTTGAAATGCTGGAAATAAGAGAATATGTGTTCCCGGATAATGATTTCCTTATAACGGATTTCGGAGCAGACACTGTCAAAAATGATATCAGAATCAATACGGAAGCAATCAAGAAGGCTATAAAGGCATGCAATAAGGCAGGAGGCGGACGTGTGGTTGTGCCTGCAGGAACTTGGAAGACCGGTCCGGTGTATCTAAAAAGCAATGTCAACCTCCACCTTGAAAAGGATGCTGTCCTTAGGTTCAGCGACAAGCCGGCCGATTATCTCCCTGCCGTCTTCACGACCTGGGAAGGAATGGAATGCTATAATTATTCTCCGCTTGTCTATCCCCTGGAATGCGAGAATGTGGCGATAACCGGAGAGGGCACTCTAAGCCCGGAGATGGAGACCTAGAAAAGTTGGTTTGTGCGTCCGAAACCTCACATGGATGCTCTTCACGATCTTTACATGGCAGCCTCGACAGACGTAAAGGTTAAGAAACGCCAGATGGCAAAAGGGGAAAATCATCTTAGGCCTCATCTAATCCAGTTCAATCGTTGTAAGAAGAACGTATTGCTCGATGGCTTCAAGATAAGGGAAAGTCCTTTTTGGACAATCCATATGTATTTATGTGAGAATGGTATCGCCCGGAATCTTGACGAAGGGCTCATGGTCATAACAACGATGGAATAGACATCGACATGACAAGGAATTTTCTTGTGGAGAATTGTCAGTTTGACCAAGGAGATGATGCCGTGGTCATAAAATCGGGACGTAACCAGGATGCTTGGCGGCTCGGCACTCCATCGGAGAATATAGTTGTCAGGAATTGCAAGATTCTGGCCGGACACGTATTGCTTGGAATCGGTAGTGAGATTTCCGGAGGAGTGAGAAATGTCTATATGCATGATTGCGAGGCTCCGGTGTCGGTCCATAGGCTTTCCTTTGTAAAGACCAACCATCGTAGAGGTGGATTTGTCGAAAATATATACATGGACAGGGTTAAGACCGGAGACGTCAAAAGCGTTCTTGAAATTGACACTGAAGTGCTTTATCAATGGAAAAATCTTGTGCCAACTCTTGAAAAAAGGTTGACAAAAATTGACGGAATCCATATTAGCAATGTGGAGTGTGGCAATGCCGATATAATCTATGACCTAAAGGGAAATCCTGAACTTCCGGTCAACGACGTCACGATTGAGAATCTCAGAGTCGGGAAAGTCAGGAAAGGCGTCAGCAATGTCGTGGCTATTGAAAATCTAAAAGTGTCAGGAGTGACCTGGGATTTAGAGGAGAAGATTATCGCAAATGGCGTTCCATGGTATGACCAAAACGGAGACATAGTCAATGCGCACGGGGCGTGCATTGTTGAGGATGGGGGTAGGTATTGGCTGTTCGGAGAATATAAATCTGATGAAAGCAATGCATTCCCCGGATTCGGATGCTATTCTTCAGACGATCTTGTCAACTGGAAATTTGAGAGGGTCGTCTTTCCTGTGCAGGAAGAGGGTATATTAGGCCCCGATAGAGTAGGAGAGAGGGTAAAAGTGATGAAGTGTCCGCAGACCGGGGAATATGTCATGCTCATGCACGCCGACAATCTTCAATATCGGGATCCAAATATCGGAATAGCCGTGTGCGATAAAATAAATGGAGACTATAAACTCCTCGGGACAATCGAATACAATGGTATGCCCATCAAACGCTGGGACATGGGTACGTTTCATGACGAAGACGGAACGGGCTATCTTCTGATTCATCATGGGCCGATATATAAATTGAGTCCGGATTACCGTAGCATAGTTGAGGAGGTTGCCAATGTCAAAGGGATGGGAGAGTCTCCTGCAATGTTTAAGAAAGACTGGACATATTTTCTTCTTTCATCTAATCTCACGAGCTGGGAGCGTAACGATAACTTTTATTTCACAGCCCCTTCCGTATCAGGCCCTTGGACTAAAAGAGGTCTGTTTTGCCCGGAGGGAAGCCTGACACATAACTCACAGTCCACTTTTGTATTCCCGCTCAAAGTTAATGGAGACACAATACCCATGTTTATGGGAGATCGTTGGTCGTTTTCTCATCAGGCTTCAGCCGCCACTTACGTATGGATGCCAATTGAAGTCAATGGAGATTCTATAAGCATACCTGAATTTTGGTCGGAATGGGACGTTAAAACCGCAATGCCAAAACAAGTCGGCGGAAATGTAAAGAAACATAACTGGAGCTCTGATAAGAAAGGGGATATCCTTAGCGTGCCTTTCTATGGACGAATGATAAAACTCTATGGTAAGACTGATAAAAACGGAGGATATGCCAGAATCAGTATCAAAGACAGCAAGGGAAAGACACTTCATTCACAACTGGTGGATTTCTATAGCAAAACTCCGTCGGAGGGATTGAGGTATGTGAGCCGACAGTATCCCGAAGACCATTATACTGTAGAGGTGGAAGTCGTCGGTGAGCAACCCGTATGGTTTGATAAGAAGGGCACACGCTTTGGAAGCGTAGGATATAACGTTGACATATCGGGTCAAGCCGAAAGCACGGTGCATATGTTAAATTGGGCAATTAGAAGTGTTAAATTTTTAGGCGTAGAGTTTGACCAGTCGGAAGATGAAGAAGTCTCGGTCTCGGACACCACGCATTTGTGAGCGAAAGATTTTGACTTTAGAGTTGAATGCCTCGGCGGAGGCATTGGTCGCACGACGGCGGAAGTAGTTCAGGATGGTTGGAGCGTGGTTCCTGAATGTTTTGATTACCGAGCGGAAGTTGTTGTTACCAAGAGCCATTACCTTTTCATACCACTTGTTCATCCGCCCCATGGCTTTTGTCGGTGAGATTTTAGCATTGAAAATCTTGCGCAGCTCCATCGCAAGGCTGTATGCAGCCTTCAATATTGGATAGTATTTGAACAGTATGTTGGCGCGATGGCGCTGTATGTCAGTCCATTTGTTCTGCGACATCATCAGAGTGTGTTTGCTGCGGGCCAGTATCTGGCGCATGGTCTCTCCGTTGGAGTACGTTACCGGCGGTTCGGACTTGTCGCGGTTGTTTTCCTCTGCGATAAGCTGACGGCGAATATCAATACGGATTTCGTCAACGGCCTCATTATAGACCTGTTGGACATGAAAACGGTCGTTGACCACATGGGCGTTGTAAAACACTTCCGCGGCTATGAGCATCATTGATGGCGAAAGATCGCAGGTCACTTCCTTGACCCTGCGTCTGACGGAGCGTCCCATCGCACTGACGAGGATTGATATGATCTCGTCACTCTTTGTGCCGGGAATGGCTGCCGCAAGTGTTCCCTTGCCTCCGTGGCCGTCCTTGTTGGTCAGGAACGTCCATACCTCGCCGTTGCTCAGACACGTCTCGTCAAGGCTCATGTAAGGGCCGATATTATCGGCGTTGAAATAGAACCCACAGCCAAGCTCCTGTTCGCACCAGTCGGCGTAACCGCTTATCTTATTGCGGTACAAGTCGGCAAAATGTTTGCCGTTGACGCAGTACATCTGCGCTATCTGTTTAATCGACAGGGCTGTCGTCTCCACCTTCGTCTTTTAAAAAAGCCACGAACTCGGCACTGAGTCGTGTTCCTTCATCGTTGGGAAGCTCGAGATTGTAGCTGAAGATTTCGTTGGTCTGCTTGTCCCACCACTTGTTCTTGCGCATGTGAAGAAACACAGGCCGTCCGCGCATCGGATAGTCCTGTATCGTAACGTAATCCGTATAGCCTCGCGCTACGATATTTGGATTACGATAGTCTTCATCAGACAGTTTCTTCTTTTCGTCAAGCCATATGTCATAAGACTGTTCCGTGCGCTCGAAGCGCACCATCTCAAATAGCTCGTCCAGCCCTTCAGGGAGGCACATCCATATTGCATCTGCGGTTTTCATGCCACAAATTTAACACTTTTCTCAAAATTCATGCACCGGGTTTTCGGCTTGAGCCGACATATCTTCCTCTTTGAAGGAATAAGCTAATGAAACATAGAAGAGCGCGTTCCTTAAAATCACCGCCCTACGGCTCCGAAATTTTAAGGAAGCGCTCTTATACAACTTCAATCGTCAGTAAGTCAACGATAAAATAATCGGGGAATGGACCAAAGTCCATTCCCCGATTATTTTATCGTTGACTTTTTCAGCTGTCTGAATTATTTGGCAGTTTTTCTTGTGGACCTCTTGGCAGCCGGTTTGGCGGCAGTCTTTCTTGTTGCTTTTTTGGGAGCTTCCACGTCCTCTTTTTCCGAGATTTCCAATACTTCCTCTTTCGGGGCATTGGTAGAGTCGTCGGCGTTAAGGATGTTGTTGCGCAGTGTCTTCACCTCCTTATTGAGCTCGTTGATTTCAGCGGCTTGGTTGCGGATGGTCAGAAGAAGCGAGTTGAGTTCCTCATTGTCGATATCTTCAGGATACTGCTCTTCTACGCGCACAAGGAAGTCGGCGAGAACATTCATATAGTTGGTGAACGCAGCGAACGGGCTGTCATATGGGCTGAAAGCTGCATGGCTTGCGCCGTCGGCAAGGTTCTTCGTGCTCATGTAATAGAAATGGTCGCTGCTTTGGAGATATTCCCAATCTTGTTTCAGTCGGCGGTCCTGGCAGAGGTTTACGCGTTCTGCCACGGCGTAAAGCTTCCCGAGGGCCTCGTTCTGCAGTTCGTTGCCTTTCCATGCGGATACGTCGCGGGCCTCGTCGATGTCTGAGATGGGGAATGGCACGGAAATCATGTCTACCGGTTTTAGCTTGGCAACAGTTTCAGAAGGGGTCGTGAAGGAAACTCCTCTTTCCTTTGCGAATCTTGGAAGAGCCTTCATGAAGTCGAAGATGCCGGTGTTGGCCGGAAGGAAAGATCCGAAGGTGTCCATGCTCATATATAGGTTGACCACTTGCTCATTATCAGGAAGCGAAGCGAGCCAGTCGGCATATTTGTCGGCGGTCAGGGGATACTCAGCCCATGCGGTGTTGTTGAAGTTGCGGGAGATGTCTTCAGCAAGCTTGTCGTTGGTCAGCAGAAGTTTCAGCTGGGGAGCGGATGCGGCCTGATATACATAGTTGGGAGATTTCCAACCGAGAATGTGCTTCGCTCCCTCCGTGAGGCATGTTGAGAATCCCATGCTTGCTACGAGGGCGGCTATATCGTCGTCATAGATAAGCTCAGTGTTGGCGAATATTTTCGGGCGCACTCCGAACTCACGGAAAATGAGATCGTCGTGATCCTTGACTTCGCGGATAAACTCTTCAGGGTCTTCGAGAGATGCGAGACTGTGGGAATACGTCCCGGAAAGAAACTCTACGCATCCTGTCTCGGCAAGCTTCTTGAGGAGGTCGATATATTCCGGCACGTATAGCTGAAACTGTTCGATAGCCGTTCCGGAGATAGAGATAGAGCATTTAAATTCCCGGTTGCTGTCGTTGATTATCTGGAGGAGAGTCTCGGCCATAGGGATGTAGCTTGTCTGGGCAAGGCGGCTGATGATTTCATCGTTGGCGAAATCATCGTAGTAGTAATGGTCGTTGCCTATGTCGAAAAATCTGTAGCGTTTCAGGCGGAAAGGCTGATGTATCTTAAAATAGAAACAAACTGATTTCATGATTTATCTGATTAATATTAATTCGTTGTGAAATAGGAGGAAATCATTTTCGAGACTCAATGACCCTGTTGTAGATGTCGATCACCTTTTTGCCGGCTTTTTCCCACGTTATTCCGTGGATTTCTTCAATCCCCCGGTCGCGGAGGGTGTCGTAGAGGGCTTTGTTGGTGATGATGGAGTGCATGGCGTCAGCCATAGCGTCGACATCCCAATAGTCGGTCTTGATGACATTGTTGAGAATCTCGGCACATCCGCTCTGTTTTGAGATGATTGACGGGACGCCCATTTCCATGGCTTCGAGAGGGGAAATGCCAAAAGGCTCGGAGACGGAAGGCATCACATATACGTCGGAATCCCGGAACATCTGATACACCTCCTTGCCACGAAGGAATCCGGTGAAGTGGAATCTGTCGGCTATATTGCGTTTTGCCGCCAGACGGATCATGTCTTTCTCCATGTCTCCTCCGCCTGCCATGACAAACCTGACGTTTTTGTTTTTCCTCAACACCTTGGCAGCAGCTTCGACAAAATACTCGGGACCTTTCTGCATCGTGATTCTGCCAAGGAAAGTTATGACTTTGTCTTTTGTCTCTTTCCTCTGGAGATTGAGCAATTCGTCGTCAAGAGGAATCACGGCGTTGTGGACGGTGGTCACTTTTGCGGGGTCGATGCCATATTTCTCGATGACCGTACGGCGTGTGAGGTCGGAGACGGTGCAGATATGGTCGGCATTGTTCATGCCGTCTTTTTCGATAGCGAACACAGTCGGGTTTGGCTTACCTCTCGACCGGTCGAACTCAGAGGCGTGAACGTGGATGACGAGAGGCTTCCCGGTCACGTTTTTTGCATGGATTCCGGCAGGATATGTCAGCCAGTCGTGGGCATGGATTATGTCGAAGTCAACGGTGCGGGCAATCACGCCTGCCACGATAGAATAATTGTTGATTTCCTCTACGAGATTGTCGGGGTATCTGCCGGAAAACTCAATGCAGCCAAGATCGTTGAGATGCATATAGTTGAAGTCGGCATAAATATGGTCGCGGAGGTCGAAATAGGTCTGCGGATCCATGACCTTTCCTATTCTCGATTCGACATAGTCCCAAGAGACGTCGCGCCATGCTATAGGGGTATTGCTTGCTCCTATGATTTTAGCGAAGCCGCGTTCCTCATCGCCCCAAGGTTTTGGGATGACGAACGTGATGTCCATATTTCCATTAGCATGCATGCCTTTTGTCAGGCCGTAGCTTGCAGTGCCGAGACCGCCGAGGATATGCGGAGGGAATTCCCATCCGAACATTAAAGCCTTCATTTCGATTCTTCGGTTTCTAAGGTTTGTAGTTTATTGAATTCTTTCACGTTTTTGAGCGTGCGGAGAATCTCTCCGACGTTCTTGGCGGTGCTGACGGCTCCACGTCCCGTGAAGGGAGGATTGGCATCATACATCTCAGAGAGCGATCCTATGCAGCCTTCCGTCATCTCGTCTTCATATCCGATCAGCATCCTTTCGATGAATCCGACTCCGCTGAGCCCGAACACCTTGAAGTAGGCATCGGCATAGAATCCGAACAGCCATGGCCTTGCAGGGCCTTGATGCACGGTGTATTCCCTTTGGATGGGGTCGCCGACATAGATGGGATGGTAGGCATAACTCTTCGGGCTCAGCGAACGGAGGCCTTTGGGAGTCAGCAGCTCACGTGTCACCAGGTCGAGCACTTTCTTACGCTGGCGACGGTCGAGCGGAGAATATTCAAGACCGATAGCGATTGCCATATTCGGACGGACTTCGAGATCGGTGTATGTGCCGTTGACGTAATCGTAGAGATAGCCGTAGTCGTTAAGGAATGTCGACAAGAAGGATTCTTTCACGGTCTCTGCGAGGGCGTTGATGTCGTCGATATAATCCTGCATGGCTGCGTCGCCGTCGTAGAGGGATATCGCGAATCTAAGGGCATTATACCACAGCGCGTTGAATTCCAGAATATATCCCGTGCGCGGAATGATTGGGCGGCCATTGAGGGAGGCCGACATCCAAGTGACGGGAGAGTCAGAACCGTTGGACGACACAAGTCCGTTGGGATTAAAATACAGGTTGGGCACTTTCCCATTGCGGATTTTGTCGATAATCCATCTGACCACTTCTCCGTATTTCTCGCGGCATTCCTTGGTGGAAGTCGAGCGTCGATATTGTTGAAGAGCCCAGACTGTCCACAAAGGGATGTCGGGGAGGTCGATCTCTCCGATAGTCTTGTCTTTTTTCCCTGTATCAAGGAAGCTGCTCAATCCGCGCAAGAAGCTTTCCATAATGGCCTCATAGTCCTCCTTATGGTCGATTGCAAGCGTACATCCCGGAAGCGCCATCAATTCATCGCGGGCGCGGACGTTATACCATGGATAACCCGCCATGATATACATTCCGTATTTATTCTTGAGATAGAATTGCTTGGCAGAGTTCTTAAGGCAATTATAGAAGCTTGTGCGGCATGTGCGTGTGGTCAGTTCCTTTTCATATGTCTCTACAAAATGATCGGGGTCTGCCTCTTCAGTGGAAGCCGAGAAGATGATTGATTCCCCTTTCTTAATCGGCAACTGGAAATATCCGGGCACCCACAGGTCTTCTTTGTAAGGGATTCCTCTGTCCTTGTCCTTGTAATATTCAACTCCTTTGTACCAGTGGCCGTCGTTGACCCATTCCGGCTGCTTGGAGAATTGCATGAAAAGGTTGGGGTAGCCTTGGTATAGACAAGTGGAGATGCCGTTTCTGACCGGTTCGACAGCTGTGTTTATGGCTCCGTTTTCCATGCAAAGGTCGTTGGCATTACGGAATGCGAGGAACGGCCTGAATTGAAGCGTCGTGTCGGAATGTGCCTCAAGAAGGGTGTATTTGATAAGGATACGGTTTTCGTGGGAAATGAACACTTTTTCCTTTGTCAAAATAACGCCACCGACTCTATACGTCACGGTTGGGACTGATTCGCAATCAAATTGGCGGATATATTTATGGCCGTTAGGCGCAAACACACCGTCTCCATATTGATGAAGACCGAGATTGAAGGGGGCTCCGTGCTGAATCACAGTCTCGTCGAGCGACGAAAGGAGCACGTGTGCCTTGTCGTCCATCTCCGGAATTGGGATTACGAGCAACCCATGTTGCTTACGGGTGTTGCATCCCACTATCGTGGTGCAATGGTAAGCCCCTGATTTGTTGGTCCGGAGTATCTCCTTGGGGAGACTTTGTTCCAGATTAATCATCAGGCTTTTGTCGAATTTCAGATAGCTCATTGGATAATATCTGTATTGTAAGGTTAATTTTGAGTCATGGAGTTATGGAGGGGAGTCTGTTGGGTGTGAGGAGGTTCGTAGATTGTCAAGGTAATAAATATCGCCTCGGAGAAATTGAATCACAGCTGAAACGGATAAGTCCGGTTGTAATTTGCTACAAAGATATACTTTTGTCTTCTAAAAAGCAAAAGAATTGTGATAAAAATAAATTAGTGTATCGAAATTTTTCAAAAAGATGTTTCAAAACATGTTTTTAGAGCTATTTATCTTCGGATATTGAACACTTATGGCATATGCGGCGCAAGATTCCGAAATGCAGTGGCAGTCTTATTGAAATGTCATGCTTGTGGAGCTCTCCTAACGAGGCGGTGTCCACGGGAATCGTCAATCGTAGTTGGAGACGGGGCTGTCGTTTGAATCGTCGGTCTTAATGAATGGCTCGGATTCGGCATTGACTGTAGCTTCCTTATCGGCATCGACCGGGAGGACGATGTCTCTGATTAGCTGATCGCGCATGCAGTCATAACTCTTGTTGAGCCAGGAGTCTATTTTGTCGAGTATCTGACGATATATTATAGAGAAACGGGGGATGAAATCATGGTCGCCCACTGCATCGAGGCGTTGCAGAAGTTCCCCCACGGTCAGACTGTCGGTCTCGGATGCCGGAGCCACCCCGACTTTGTCGTCAGGCAACATAACGTAGTTAATCAGTTTCGCTTTATAGAGCTCTTCGCAAATGTTGGTGGTGACTCTAATGGGGATGTCGTAGTAGAAGCTCAGTTGGGAGCGAGTCAGGGGAGTCTTGCCTTCACGGAATCGTCCGACTATGGCGGCAGACAAGATGATAGTGACTTTCCTGGAATAATTCTCCGACATCTTGCTGAGGTTGCCGAGAAAATTATAGCTGAGCACGTTTTGCAGCGAATAGGTCAATACGCAGCCAAAAAGAAGGATCAGCCAAGAAAACTGCAGCCATATGAGTAGCAAGGGAAGGAAGGCGAAAGATCCGTATATGGCATTGTATTTGGAGACATATATCTGTCCGTTGACAAAAAGAAGCTGCAGAATCTGGAATATAATCGCGCACACTGCCCCGGAAATGGCTGCATATTGAAATTTGACCTTCGTATTCGGAATCAAGAAATAGGAAAGCGTGAACGCTACCCATGCAAGAAAAACGGGGAGAGCTTCGAGAGCGATGTTGACGAGCGGGGAAAGAAATGAGAAATAGATGTTGTTTTGCACGGTGGCCGACATGAAGATGGAGACACCGGAGGAACATATCATCAAGATTGGCACCATCAGGCAAATGGCGATGTAATCGGTCACCTTTTGATACATCGAGCGGTCACGCTTAACGTCCCAAATAGTGTTGAAGGCTTCTTCAATATTGGAAAGAAGGGATATGAGAGTCCAAAGCAGGAAGATTATGCCGATGCCGACAAAGATGCCCTGTGAGGCCTCGGCAAGATAAGAGTCTACAAATTTCAAGGCGAATTGGATTCCCTCTTTTTGGGCGGGAAAGCTTTTGTAGAGTTCATCTTCGAGAAGATTCTGGAAACCGAATCCCCGGCCAATGGCGAAAAGAAGCGCAAGGGCCGGGACGATAGCGAGCACAGTGGAGTAGGTCAGCGACATTGACTTGTCTTGAAGGTCGCGGTCGAAAAACGACCTTACTGAAAGATTGACCACCTTCAACGTCCTGATTCCTGCGGAATCGCGTGTCTCTTTCCAGACTCCTGTCCAGCTGTAGTTGGCAATGTAGCGCAACTTGTTGATGAATCTCGATATGAATGTTTCTTTCTGTTTGTCCATATTTATTTAATGAAATTAAAGGGTGGATTGTTCAGGTCCGGTATAGAAAGAAGCGGCGAAGACCGAAAGCCTTCGCCGCTAAGAGAGCAGGAATGATATAAGCCGGGTTATGTGCCGGCAATGCCGGTGTCTGTCATTTATCTACGCTGCGCGGTTGCCCGCGGGCTGAAGCAGCCTACCCCCCGGCAATGGACGAGCAGCCCTTTGCTGCCGGTGTATTTGGCCTTGCAACACATGGGATGTGCGGCCTCCCATGTCGCCATGGGAGCCGGTGGGCTCTTACCCCACCTTTTCACCCTTACCTCTCCCTCAGATGGGTAGAGGCGGTCGTTTTCTGTCACTTATCCCCGGCGTCGCCGCCGGCTTCCCGTTAGGAAACATGCCGCTCTTTGTTGCCCGGACTTTCCTCTTGACTGTCAACTCCTCGTCACGATTCATTGCAGGCAAGCGACAGACCTCATTCCTGCGTTAATTCTTTCCACCTTGATTTGACAAATCCCACGATAAAATCAATCGCGTCTTCCTCAGAAATGATAGAGGAGTCGATTGTCAGATGATAGTTGGATGCCTTTCCCCATTGCCTGCCTGTAAAGTAATTGTAGTATTGCTCCCGGTCATGGTCGTGTTTGCGTGCCATTTCAGCGGCTGAGTCACTGTTGGCGCAATCTGAACGCATGACAATCCTGGCCACACGTTTTTCAATTGGGGAGTGGATAAAGACGCTGATGAGAGCAGCCCGGTTTCTCAAGACATGGTCGGCTGTCCTTCCGACTATTACACACGGGCCTTTGTCACAGATTCTCCTAATGACGTCGCTCTGCACAGTGTAAAGCTTTTCCCCGCAAATGGAAGTGGCATGGAAATTGTCTCCTATTCCATACGTTGCCTGAAGGAGCGAACGAAAAGGAGACGGCTTCTTCTCGTCGGCTGCGGCGAATATCTCAGGGGCGAACCCGAGGCTTTCAGCCGCTTTCGAGAGCAAAGCCTTGTCGTAGTATGGTATGCCGAGACGCTTGGCGATCCCTTTCCCTATCTTGCGTCCTCCGCTGCCGAATTGGCGGCCGATGACTATCACCGCACCGGGCGGCAAATGGATGGAATTGGCTTCTTGACTCATTTTTTATCGTGTTTTGCATTGCAAAATTAATAAAACATAGCTAAAACTGAAAAATTCATCTGCTTTATTTTATCAGTTTGTGGAAATTTATTTATTTTTGCGGTGTGAAATTTAATGAATGATGAATCATATATTGAAAAATCTTGAAAATGACCCCGACGGAATGGCGACGTATGAATACATCGTCAACAACTTCGAGACGTGTCTTGAGTTGATGCCGGAGTTGGTGGAGAATCTCATCAGGGTCGACCTGACGGGACAATTCCTTGCCAGCAGTGCTCGCTTCTTGTCGGCTGTCGATGGCGAAAAATTTTCGCCATGGATATCTCCTCTTATAGAGGGAGCAATAGCCAAAGATCGTGAACGCCGCTACATCGGTTCGCTTTTGGAGGCCATTTGGGGCCCTGACTACAAGCAACGTGCCTCCGAGCTTAAAGCTTCCGACGATAATTTCCGCAGGATCTACAAACGTATCTATCCTGCTGAAGCATCTGATTCGGCGAAACATAATATCTGACAATGAAAAGATTTGTGACCGCACTCGCGTCGCTGACGCTGGGGATAGCGGGAGTATTATCCCAAAACAATATGGAAGAAATCAAACCCATAGCCCAGGATGAAGCATTGGTGGAGCTTAAGACCACTATGGGCGATATCGTTGTGGAACTATACAACGACACGCCGTTGCACCGTGACAATTTCTTGAAGCTCGTAGGAGAAGGGTTCTACGATGGTGTTTTATTCCATCGGGTGATAGATTCGTTTATGGTGCAGACCGGCGATCCGGGTTCAAAGAATGCTCCGGCAGGGAAGCGACTTGGCTCAGGCGGACCCGACTATACTATAGCAGCCGAGATAGAATATCCCAAACATTACCATAAGAAAGGAGCCTTGGCCGCTGCACGTACAGGGGATGCCATGAATCCTGAAAGACGTTCTTCCGGCTCTCAGTTTTATATCGTCACCGGACGCACTGCCTCCGAAAGGCAGCTTGAGGCTTCGGATATGAAAAGAATCAACGGGAAGATGGAGAAAACTTTCCAGCAGCTTGCCATGCAGCACATGGATTCGATTCAGGCCATGAGGAAGGCAGGCGACGACAATGGATTGGAAGCGCTACGGCAGCAACTCATCCGGGAAACAGAGGCTATAGTGAAGCCTGAGCCTATGCCGGCTCACGTAAAGGCAGATTATATCGAAAAAGGAGGGACGCCTCATCTTGATGGGGAATACACTGTCTTCGGGGAAGTGGTCAAAGGGCTTGAAGTGGTCGATAAGATTCAGAAAGTTGCCACGGATGAGGCCGACCGCCCGACGGAGGACGTGAAAATCATATCAGCCAAAGTTATATCCTCTCCAAAATAGAATAAAAAAACATTGAAGTTTACCCAACTTCAAAAATTAGGGAAGCCAAAAATTGTAATTTCAAAAATAAATTTATAATTTTGAGGCTTCAAATATGCAACCATGACGAGACTCGCACGGATATTTGCCAAATGGCTACGCCATGCAGTCTTTAAAAACAACTATCAGCATGAATGAGCTTGATAAGCTGTCGCCCGGTGCGGACGACCTTAACCTCGAAGTAGCGGCAGAAACCGCTGCAATGTCAACCGCTGCTACTTCTGCCACGGGAAATGCAGAATGTGACAATACTTGTGTAGAAACCACCTCTCCCTCGGCAGATATCGCGGAAGCGGCCGATGCTGCGGAGGCAGATGAGTGTGCTGTGGAGTCATCTCCGGCAGAAGATCTTGCCAAAGTGGCCGACGAGATCACTGAAAAGCCGGAAGAGAATGTGGTGTCGGAAAAGAACTACCACTCAATGTCTAAACAGGAGATGATTGAAGCTCTCAGGGAGATTGTTTCTTCAGGAGATATGGAGGCTCACAAAGAGGTGGCGGCAGTCAAGCAAGCTTTCTATTCGCTGCTTAATAAGGAGGCAATGAATGCCGCCAAGGCATTCGTGGAAGAAGGGAATCCTGCTGATCAATTCTCTGCCCCCGTGGATGAAGATGAGGTGAAGATTAAGGCCTTGCTTGCGAAATTTCGTGAAAAGAGATCAGCGTATCTTGAGGAAAAGGAGGAAGAACGCAAAAAAAATCTTGAAGAAAAAAGCCGAATAGTGGCCGAGCTTAAGGCAATAGCCGAAGATATCGACAATATAAATCTCCATTTCCCTAAATTCCAACAGCTCCAACAAGACTTCAAGGCTGTGGGCGAAGTGCCGGCCGGCTCGGAAAATGAAATCTGGAGAAGCTATCAGTCAAGCGTGGAGCAATTCTACGATCGCCTTAAAATGAACAAGGAGTTGAGGGATCTTGATTTTAAGAAGAATCTTGAAATCAAACAGCTTCTTGTCGAGAAAGCTCGCCAGCTGACCACTCTTCCCGATCCTATAGAGGCTTTTAGAAAGCTTCAGGATTTGCACGACCAGTGGAGGGAGATAGGCCCTGTCGCAAAAGAGGTCAGGGAGGATATCTGGAATGAGTTCAAAGAGGCGTCAGCCATGATAAATAAGCGTCATCAGGATTATTTCCAGAGCCGTAAGGCAGAAGAAACTGACAACGAGATTGCAAAGACAGCATTATGCGAAAAGGTGGAGGCAGTGGATCTTGCCGCTTTGAAAACTTTCGCGGAGTGGGATGCCAAGACCAAGGAGATTCTTGAAATCCAAAAAGCGTATAAGGAGATAGGATTTGCTCCAAGAAAGAGCAATGGAGTGCTCTTCAGTCGCTTCCGCAAGGCTTGCGACGCATTCTTCACGACTAAAGCGGAATATTTCAAGAAGACGAAAGATGAATTCCGCGACAATCTTGCCAAGAAAGAGGCTTTATGCGAAAAGGCAGAGGCATTGCTGCCCAGGGCTGAAGAAAAGGAAGCCTATGATGAATTGCAGGAGCTTCAGAAGGAATGGCGTACGGTTGGAGTGGTGCGTCGCAAGCAAGGCGATGAGGTATGGAAACGCTTTTGCGCGGCCATTGACGCATTTCATGATGCACGCAAAAAGCACTTCGGAGCTCAGAGAAGCGCGGAAAATGAGAATCTGAAAGCCAAGCAGGCCATCATAGCCCGGCTGAAGGCTATCTCCACTGATGCAGAACGCAAAGACGTCATCGAGTCAATCCGCCAGCTTCAGAATGAATGGCAGCAGACAGGTTTCGTACCCTTCAAGCATAAGGATGCCGTCAATGCTGAATACAGAGCGGAATTAAGCCGCTTGTTTGGAGCTTTCGACCTTAGGGAATCACGCCAGCGAATGAGGAGATTCGAAGGAGAATTGAAGAAAATGGACGGCGATGAAAGCCGCATTTCTCGCGAGCGCGAGCGTCTCGTCAGGGCCATTGAATCGCGCCAGTCGGAAATAAAGACTATTGAGAACAACCTTGGATTCTTCAAATTCTCAAGCGGAGGCAATATGGTCAAGGAGTATGAGCGTAAGATTGCAAAAATAAAGGAGGACATAGCCCAGATTCAGGATAAAATAAATCTTCTTGACGCTCAGGAAAAGCAAAGCAATCAATAAGCCGGAGTATTTCAATAGAGTGCTTCCGAACTTGGATAACGAAAGATGTCTCAAATGACAGAAACAACATCAACACCCTCTCCCCAGATTGGCAACAATGGGGAGAGGGAACTTATTCTGATTAAAATATCCGGAGCAGACCAGCGCGGAGTGACATCAGCATTGACTGAAATACTCGCCAGATATGATGCCGCCATTCTCGATATTGGTCAGGCAGACATACATCACACCCTTTCCCTGGGCATTCTTTTCAAGACCGATAGCCGCAGCAGCGGCGAGATTCTGAAAGAGTTATTGTTCAAGACAAGCGACTTGAAGGTGCAGGTGGAATTCAATATCATTTCAGAGGAGGAATACAACCAGTGGGTCGGGATGCAGGGTAAAAACCGCTACATCATTACCATACTGGGGCGTAAGATCACTGCGAGACAGATCTCCGAGACAAGCCGGATAATAAGCAGACAGGGCTTGAATATCGACTCCATTTCGCGCCTGACAGGAAGAATGCCTCTCGATGAAGACCAACAGCCTGCAACGAAAGCCTGCATTGAGTTTTCAGTGCGCGGCACTCCCGACAATCTATTGAAAATGCAGAGTGATTTCATGCATCTTTCCCAGGAGCTTGATTTTGATATTTCTTTGCAGGAAGACACCATCTACAGAAGATGCAGGCGACTGATCTGTTTTGACATGGACTCTACATTGATCAAGACAGAAGTGATCGACGAGCTTGCCGACAGGGCAGGCGTGGGAGAGGAAGTCAGGGCGATAACGGAATCTGCGATGAGAGGAGAAATCGATTTCCAGGAAAGTTTCAAGCGGAGAGTGGCATTGCTTAAAGGTCTTGACGTAGGAGTAATGAAGGAGATAGCCGAGTCCCTTCCAATTACTGAAGGAGTGGAACGTCTTATGAAAGTGTTGAAGCGGTCAGGCTACAAGACGGCTATTCTTTCCGGCGGGTTCACTTATTTCGGAAATTATCTCAAGCAGAAGTATAATTTCGATTATGTCTATGCCAACGAACTTGAAGTCGGCCCCGACGGAAAACTGACCGGAAGATACGTGGGCGATATCGTTGACGGGCGCAGAAAGAAAGAGCTTTTGCGCCTTCTCGCTCAGGTGGAGAATATCAACATAGCGCAGACCATTGCCGTGGGGGATGGTGCCAATGACCTTCCGATGCTTTCCGAAGCAGGACTGGGTATAGCATTCCATGCCAAGCCAAAGGTGAAGGAAGAAGCCCGACAAAGCATATCCACCATAGGAATAGATGGAGTCTTATATTTTCTCGGGTTTAAGGATTCCTACATCTCCAGTGGCATTTCCTCAGAGCCCAACTAAGAACGCGCTCTAAATTTAATGAATTCGCTCTAAACAAAAACAGTCAGAAATCATTATAAAGGTAGGTGAACTTCCGTTGTTGCACGGAGTTCTCCTGCCTTTTTTATTCAACACCCTACCTCCCAAGTCGACAAAAAGCAAGATTGTCCTTGAGGGCTAAAAACTTAAACCATGATATCCGCACATATAAAGGCTGTCATTGCCTTGTCTGTTATTTTGATTTTTTCATCAATCCATTGCCATTCCAAAGAGAAAGTCGGCCTTGTCTTGAGCGGCGGAGGAGCGAAAGGCATAGCCCATGTCGGAGTGATAAAGGCGCTTGAGGAGAATGGCATACCTGTGGATTATGTAGCCGGAACGTCGATGGGAGCCATTGTCGGCAGTCTTTACAGCTGTGCATGGTCGCCGGAGGAAATGATGGCGATGTTCACGTCGAAGGATTTCGCTGATTGGAGTTCCGGTGTTATCCCGCCTGGCAGGGAATATTATTTTAATAAGTCGGATCCTACCCCGAAATGGCTGTCGCTGAATTTCAATCCTAAAGACACCACCGACATGCTTGCGCAGATATTGCCGTCGCATCTGATCAGTCCGATTCCGATGAACATAGAGTTTCTTCGCATCTTCTCTCCCTATACCGAGCAAAGCGGCGGAGACTTCAATAAGCTTATGGTGCCGTTCAGATGCGTTTGTAGCGATGTCTACCATAAGCATAAGATAGTGTGCAAAGACGGGTCGCTTGGGGATGCGGTCAGAGCCTCTATGAGCTTTCCTCTTGTCTTCAAACCAATAGAGATGGATGGGGTGCTTGTGTATGATGGAGGAATCTATGATAATTTCCCTGTAGATGTGATGGTCGAAGATTTTAATCCAGATTTCATTATAGGTGTATCGGTTTCTTCTCCCGACTCAAAGCCCATACAAGGTGATGTCTATAGCCAGCTTGAGGACATGATAATCCAGAATAACAGCTATACCGTCCCGGCGGAAAGGGGGGTCAAGATACAAGTGCCGGTGCTTGATTTCGGCGTGCTTGATTTCGGCCAGGCCAAAGAGATTTATTCGATAGGATATAAGACAGGGCTTTCGATGGTGGATTCAATAAAAAAGAGAATCTCTGTGCGTGAAAATCCCGATTCGCTGGCCGCTCGTCGCAGGGCATTTTCGAAGGCGACTCCACAAGTGACATTCGACTCCATTACCGTGACCGGAGCCCGTCCTAACCAGGCTCGTTATCTACGCTATCTATTCGAAGGCCGTCGTGACGATGCGGTGATGACTATGGACATGGTGGAGGATTCTTATTATAGGGCTGTGACCGACGGGAAGCTGACCGATTTGCTCCCTCAGGCCAGATTCAATAGTGATGGCAACAATATGCTTCTCCTGAAGACGACAGTGAAAAATCCATGGGAAATAGGGGTCGGGGGATGGATATCATCCTCCACCAACAGTATGCTGTACATAGGAGCAGGTTATCACACTCTGAGCTTCAACAGCCTTGACATAGACTTGGGAGCTTGGGTAGGTCAATCCTATTATGCCGCGCAGCTAAGCGCAAAGTTTGCACTTCGCACGGAGCTGCCGTCGTATATGCAGCTTGAAGGGGTGGTCAGCCGCCAGAAATATTATGATTCAGAGTTATTGTTTTATCAGACTTCCACGCCGTCGTTCATCACTGATGTGCAGGGTTATTTCCGAGCCAGGTATTGCAGAGCATTGGGTCATCTTGCAAAGGGATATGCAAGCCTTGCCTACGGCTGGGAACGCGATGATTATTTCCCCGACAATGCAGGGGATTTTGCAAATGTGAATAAAGACAGAAGCGACTATAAGATAGCTGTTGTCAAGGCCGGGGTGGAGTATAATACGCTCAACGACCCGATGTATCCAAGTTCCGGGAAACAATGGCTTGCAGATATCACTCTTGCCCATGAAGACAATGAATTCATTCCCGGAGAGAATCATTCAGGTTCAATCATTCGTAAGGGACATTTCAGTGGGTCGGCGGAGTTGCTTTGGCGTCATTTCTTTCCGATTCATCGTAAATTCAAGATTGGAGGATATTTTAATGGCTTGTTCACTATCCAGAATCTATATCAGAATTATACGGCCACTATGGTGCATGCGGCGGCTTTCGAACCGACACCATCCACACGTAATTACTTTAATGTGGCGTTCCGAAGCGACAATTATGGCGCAATAGGGATTATCCCTATATGGACACCATATTCCCGTGCCCAGCTCAGGGGAGATTTTTATGCATATTGTCCGTTACGCCACGTGGTAGCCGACGCTAAAGGCATGGCTGTGTTCGATGGGTGGTTACGCAAGCCCCAATTCATAGGAGAGATGTCGGCGGTCTATAATTTCCCATTCGCGAGTTTGTCAATCTACGTCAATTATCTCTCATCGCCGGCCCACAACTGGAATTTCGGCATAAATTTCGGACTGTTTTTTCAGGCTCCTAAATTATTGCGTTGACGGGCATCGGGTATTATCATGGCTTATAGCTGATAAGAATATCAGTGGTGGCGGTCATTTTACTATCAAATTTTCAAAACCGGGTGATGTCCAGTATGTGGAATCCGCCATAATGAGAAGCCCCTCTAATTCCAATGTGCGAAGAATTTCTTTGGCCTTTACGCTGCCTGCAGCCAGGCAGGCTGTCGCTACGGCGTCAGCCTCCATTGCAGATGGTGCGATAATGGTGGCGCTGGCCACGTCCGTCGCAACAGGCCTTCCGGTGACGGGCGACAGAGTGTGGCCGAATTTGCTGCCATTCTCTTTGCGGAAGTTCCTGTAATTGCCCGATGTGGCAATGCCGGCGTTGGTGACTTCTATTATTGTCTGCGAGTCATGTCTCTCTGAGGAATCGGTCTCAATTGGTTTGTCGATTGATATTTTCCATAATCTTCCTTTAGGCCCGCGTCCTCCTGTGGCTATTTCTCCTCCTATCTCCACAAGATAATCCTTCACTCCATTGCGAATCAACATCTCGGCAACTTGGTCACATCCATAACCCTTTGCTATGGCTGAAAAATTGAATTGAGTGCGTCGGTCGTTTTTGACGATATATTTTCCGGAAAGGGAGGTCTTGGAGATGCCTACGAAAGACAATATGCTGTCGATTGCCGTTGTGTCGGCTGATGCAGTGTGTCCCGGTCCGAATCCCCATGCCGATATTAAAGGGGAAAGGGTGGGGTCGAACATCCCTTTTGATGCCTCATTGATAATTCTCGATTCTGAGTATACTTTCAGCAAATGGTGGTCGGCAAGAATCGAATCTCCTGAATTAAGTTTCGATACGAGGGAATTTTCATCGAAGACATTCAGACTTTTGCCAACGTCATTAAGCACAGCGAGGATGGAGTCTTTCAATTCGGGAGCTCCCTTGTATGTGATGTGAAAGGTGGTGTTCCAGATCATGCCTTCCTCTTTGATATAAGAATCCGGCAAGCAGGATTGAGCCATCAGCATAATAAGCGAGGCCAACAGATATTTGATGAGTGTGCTTTTTGTCAAATGTTTCATTAAAAATTAATTTTAGGAAGTGAAATTCAAATACACTCTAAAAAATTGAAATGAATGCGAAAAAATCATGGCAAAGTTAGCTAAAATCAATTAAAATGACTACTTTTGGGCGATGAAATTAGCTGAAAGATAATGGAAATTATTGTTGTGGATTATAAATCATCAAAAGATGACGCTTTTGCATAACGATACGACGTTATTCTTTCATGCATTTCTCAGTTTCCATATATTCCAAGGATGCTGAAGCCTAAGAATTAGTCCGGCATCTTAGAATTATTACCTTTTATCTAAAACATATAGTTATGAATGAATCATTTTTGTTTCTTGCAGAGGGCTTTGAGGAACTTGAAGCTATGACTGCCGTAGACGTGCTTCGCAGAGCCGGGATGAAAGTTAAGACGGTCTCCATAACGTCTGCTCTTCAGGTGACCGGAGCACATGGCGTCACATTGAATTGTGATGTCTTGTATGACAATACTCTTTTCTCCTCTCCGGAATGGCTCATACTTCCGGGCGGTATGCCGGGAGCCGTCAATCTATATGAATTCGCTCCATTGCAGGGGCTGCTTAAGCGTCAAGCTGAGTCAGAAAATGGAAGGATAGCCGCCATATGCGCTGCGCCCGGAGTCGTGCTTGGGCAACTTGGGCTGCTAAAGGGAAGAAAAGCGACATGCTATCCGGGGTTTGAATCATATATGAAAGGGGCAGAACCAACAGGTACGCCTGTGACTTCAGATGAAAAATTCGTGCTTGGTAATGGCCCCGCAAATGCTTTGCCTTGGGCATTAAGTATCGTAAAGGCGGCCAAGGGACTTGAAGCTGCCAAGAACGTGGCGGAAGGAATGCTCTATCACTCAAAAGATGAGAGCGAAATAGAAAATTATTTCGGATAGACCGTAGATTGACAGGATTTTAGAGTTTGTTTAACATTCATTTTTTTAACAAGCTCTTATAGCAAAATCCCTCTATTCGTCATTTTTTTTAGAAACCATCAGGGCACACGTGTGCCCTGATGGTTTCTAAAAAAATCTATACTCAATTCATAACGACATCCAATGGGCGATTCTTATTTCACGATTAAACAAAAAGGGGAAGGACAGTTACGGGAGAAAATGAGCAGATTCCTGGCCTTTGCACATAAAATTGCATCCGCCGAGGAAGCTAAGTCCATAGTGAAGGCCTACCAAAATGAATATCATGACTCTCGCCACGTCTGCTGGGCCTACATGCTTGGCGCCGACCGGCAAGAATGGCAGCTTAACGACAATGGAGAACCTTCAGGGACAGCCGGCAAACCAATATTGGGGCAAATCAACAGCCGGCAATTGACGGATGTAGTGGTCGTCGTGGTCAGATATTTCGGAGGTATTAAACTTGGCACGCCGGGATTGATTTCTGCGTATCGTGAGGCGGCGAGTCTTGCGCTCGACGATGCTGGCATAGAGGAGATGCATAAGCAGCAGACCGTTGAAGTGACGTTCCCATACATGGCAGCTGATGGAGTGATGAGGATCGTTAAAAGCTACGATATCGAAGTTTTAGAGCGCAAGTTCGACAACACATGCTCCATGACTTTGCGGATGAGGGAAGATGATTTTGAAGAAATAACCGGAAAAATAGGTGGCGTAAGCGGCACGTCTCTACGCAATATTGACTGATCCTTCTATAGTAGGTAAATATTGAGTATTTGTGATTGAAATTTCCATAAAGGTTGTGATAAAGCTTTAAAAACATGCAAAACCAAAACAAAATTGGGTAAAAAAGAGGGAAAATAGTGAGCAACCTTTTAAAGAATGAAAAAAAATTACGATATTTGCACCGTCAAACGGGAAAAGCTGTCGGATGCAAAATGTTGGCAGCCATATCTTGACGTTTAGACGAATAAAACCAAAAATTTTTATAGACAAAATGACAAAAGCAGAAATAGTAAATGAGATTTCACGAGCCACCGGTCTTGAGAAAGCTGTAGTGCTTTCTACAGTCGAAGGATTTATGGATGTCGTGAAAGAATCTATGGCGAATGGCCATAATGTTTACCTTCGTGGCTTTGGCAGTTTTATCATAAAGACAAGAAAGGAGAAAACTGCCCGCAACATCACTCAGAACACAAGTATCAAAGTGCCTGAGCACAATATCCCGGCCTTCAAGCCTTGTAAGTCATTCCTTGAGGAAGTGAAATGACGGATATTTCCCCGGAAATCAACAACCAAATATATAAACAACAATAATATTAACCACTATGCCAAGCGGAAAGAAAAGAAAAGGCCACAAGATGGCCACGCACAAACGCAAAAAAAGACTGAGAAAGAATCGTCATAAGAAGAAATAATTGCCCCGACGGCAACGCCGTGGATTTATTTCCGTTTCGACGGTTGACAATGAACAAACGGAAAATGGGTGAAGGCCTTTCTTCACCCATAAGTTTGTTCTTTTTTTGTATCAGTCGGCTCGAAGTTTAGATCGACAAAAGCCGACAACGACCTTTATTAAACCAAATGAAAAGCGAATTAGTAGTAGACGTTCAGCAAAAAGAAATCTCGATAGCGCTGCTTGAGGATTCCCGTCTCGTCTCTTTGCAGAAGGAAAGCCGCAACATTGCATATGCTGTGGGCGATCTGTATCTTGCCAAAGTCAAGAAGATTATGCCGGGACTTAACGCTGCCTTTCTTGATGTGGGCTACGAAAAAGATGCTTTTCTTCATTATCTCGACCTTGGGCCACAGTTCAGCACCTACAATGCTTTCTTGCAGGAGGCTATGGCCGACAAGAAGAAAATTCCCAACATATCCAAGTTCAAGCTTGAGCCGGATATCCCCAAACAGGGCACTATCCAGAACGTACTTCAACCCGGTCAGCAACTCGTAGTGCAGATCGCTAAAGAGCCGATTTCGTCGAAAGGTCCGAGATTGACCACTGAAATCTCTTTTACGGGACGCTTTATGGTGCTCATGCCTTTTGGCGACAAGATATCAATTTCACAGAAAATCAAATCCACTGAAGAGAAAATCAGGTTGCGTCAGCTCATAGGGAGCATAAAGCCGAAAGGATTCAGTGTGATTGTCCGCACTTCGGCTGAAAACAAAAGGGTGGCCGAGCTCAACAATGAGATGCGTACGCTCGTAAAATGCTGGGAGGAGGCTATTGCCAAAATGCAGCGGAGCCAGCCTCCGATGCTTATTTATGAGGAAGACTCAAGGGCGGTCAGCGTCATAAGGGATATTTTCAGCCCGAATTTTGAAAATATCTACGTAAATGAGGTAGAGACGTTCATTCAGATTCAGAATTATGTGGCATTGATTTCTCCGGAGAACAAAGACATCGTGAAGCTCTATGGCAAGGATGTGCCGATTTTCGATCACTTCAACATCACCCGTCAGATAAAGAGCTCTTTTGGAAAGACTGTCTCGTTCAAGAGCGGTGCATACATCATAATCGAGCATACGGAGGCGCTGCATGTGATAGATGTCAATTCCGGCAACCGAAGCAAGGCAAGTCCTGATCAGGAATCTAACGCTCTTGATGTCAATCTTAAGGCTGCGGATGAGATCGCAAGGCAGCTTCGTCTTAGGGACATGGGAGGAATCATCGTGATTGATTTCATTGACATGAACAAGGCTGAGCATCGTCAGGCTCTCTTCGACCATATGAGGGAGGTCATGGCGAATGACAGGGCTCGCCACAATATCCTGCCCCTTAGTAAGTTTGGATTGATGCAAATCACTCGTCAGCGAGTGCGCCCGGCTCTCGACATCACTACCAGTGAAACCTGTCCATCATGTTTTGGCAAGGGGGAGATTCAGGCATCGCTTTTATTCACCGACAAGCTCGGAGAGAAACTTGAATATCTTGTCGAGAATCTGAAGGTGAGGAAATTCAACTTATATGTCCATCCTTACGTGGAGGCATATATTAAGAAGGGGATGTTTTCCCTTTATGGGAAATGGCGTCGCAAATTCGGACGTAGTTTCAAAGTGACTGCCGATGAATCGCTGGCTTATTTGCAATACAGGGTGATCGACGACTCCGGGAAGGAGATTGATCTTAAGGAGGAAAGTGATTTGAGCAGCAACCAATCGAAGACCCACGCCCGACAGAAAAATGGAGAAATAGAAGAAAAGGAATCTTGATTTTATAGTCGCAAGATTATCATCAAATCCGACGCATCGGATCTGAAATCGTTAAAAGAAACCGGACATCAGCCAACGCGATGCCCGGTTTCTCAATTTTCTATGTTTTGGATTTTGAGGATGCAGGAATCTCATCTGGATCCTGCAGGAAGATGCTCAAGCCAATATTTTGCCATAGTCTTGCGAAGATGAAGGGTTGTGCCTTCTCCTTCAAAAATGCCATGGCTTCTGTTGGGATAGCTCATCAGGCTGAATGTCTTCCCGTTTTTCACCAATTCGTTGATAAGCATCTCGCAATTTTGATAATGCACGTTGTCGTCGCCCGTCCCATGGATAAGCAGCAACTCTCCCTCCAGCCCGGAAGCATAAGATATAGGGCTTCCTTTTTTGTATCCCTCGGGATTGTTTTGGGGAGTATCCATATATCTTTCTTGATAGATGGTGTCGTAAGTGCGCTGGTCGGCCACAAATGCGATGGCTATCCCGGTTTTGAACACATCGGGATACCGAAACATGCAGTTGAGAGTCTGGCTCCCACCTCCGCTCCAGCCGGTTATGCCGATTCTCTCTTCATCAATGAATGGGAATTGTCTTGCGAGATCGCGGATGCCATTTGCCTGGTCTTCTGAAGCGAAAGTGCCGACTTCTCCGTAGATGCATTTTCTCCAATCACGTCCGCGAGGGGTATTGGCTCCACGGTTTTCTATGCTGACGATAATATATCCGAGATTCGCCATGTATTGATTCCATAAATCGCCGTTCCCCCATACGTCTTGCACCGTGGCGCTTGCCGGTTCGCCATAGACCTCCACTATGACAGGATATTTCTTTGCGGGGTCGAAATCTTTGGGTTTGATCATCCAAGCGTCGAGCAACAGCTCCCCGGATTTTACCTTGACAAACTCTTTTGGATTCAAGCCTAATTGAGAGTATCTTTTTGCCGTGGCCTCGTTATCTTCGATTGTCCTGACCGATTTATGTCCGGGGAAAGACACCATGTCCACTTTAGAAGGAGTGGAGGCATTGCTGAACGTATGCACCGCCCATTTTCCGGTTGGCGACATGTTATAGCGGTGTTGTCCGTCTTGACTTTCTGGGCTGACCCTTTCTGATTCTCCCTCTCCGGAAAGAGGAGCGCTGTAGAGATAACGTTGGGTAAAATTATCAGGAGATGCGATGAAATAGACGAGTCCCTTTTTTAAGTCTGTGCCTACCGGCTCGATGTAATCAAATTCGCCCGGAGTGATTTTTTTCATTAGTTTGCCATCGCGACACACTCTGTAAAGCTGGCGCCACCCGTCGCGCTCGCTTTCCCACGTAAACCATTTGTTGTCGTCCAGCCATGTCACATTGTCGTTTGTCTCCACCCATGCATTCGGGTCGCTGTCGGTGAAAATATGCTTTGGTTTTGTTTCTCCGATGGTGCAGACCCAGACTTTGTTGGTGTTCTGTTGCCGGTTCATCTGCTGGATAAAGAGATCGTTGCTCTCCGGGATGAACTCCATTCTGGGAATATAATTTTCCCGCATATCTCCTGGGATTTCCACCCATTTCGTGTCTCCGCCCCTTGATGAGACATATCCGACTCTGACGGCGGAATTCCTTGAGCCTGCCTTGGGATAAGGGAAATGGATAATCCTCGGATATATGGAGTCAGTATAGTTTATCATGTCGAAGAATCCTGTGCCGTCGGTGTCGGAGTTCCAGAATGCTATGGTTTCTCCGTCGGGACTCCACCTGAAACCATCACGACAAGCGAATTCCTCTTCATAGACCCAATCAAACGTGCCGTTGATGATTTTGTCGTTCCCGTCATGGGTCAGCTGGATTATCTCTCCTGTATTTGTGTCCTCCACGTAGAGGTTGTTGCAGGAAACATACGCTACTCTGCTCCCATCCGGTGAGAATTTGGCAAACATAAGCGAAGCCTCCGGAAGTCCCTTGCCAAGTTGATGTAAATTTCCGCTTTTAAGGTCGAGCACCCAATAGTCGCCTCGTGTGTCGTAGCGCCATACGCGTCTCGTATTGTTGTAGACAAGCAGCTTGTTGTTGTCATTGCTCCAAGATATGCTTCTGATGGGGATATGCTTCCCTGATTGCTTATCAATAAACATGGATGAAGGGACAATGACTTCACGTTTGTTGTCTTTTGCGCGGTATGCCACCACGTCCTTTCCCTCATTATTGGAGTCCGGCTCAATACGGGAATATCTCTCCCCGTCTTTAAGCCATGTCATTGTGCCTGCCCCTTTGGTCTGAAGAATAGAGCCATTGACCACATCCTCAAGGAGCAACTTGTCTGACATCGCTGCCGTGGTCTTGGCGAATGGATCGGAATCCGTTTCGGTCCTGTTTTCCCATGGCATAATCTGTTGTCCGTAAGCCGGGACGGTCAGGAATGCCGCAATGAATCCGGAAGCTATGACATGCTTTGTTTTCATTAGATAATCGTTTATGATTGTTTGTGATTTGTTTGTCTTGGAGAGTCAGGAATAAAAACACCATCCCTCTCAATCTGATGCAAATATACAAAAAGCAGCATCAAACTCAAAATATATAGAAGTATATTTTGAGTTTGGCAATGAGTTTTGTATCTTTGCAATGAAGATGGCAGAATTAAAGAAATATCCGGTCGGGATGCAGACTTTCCAAAAGATTGTGGAAGGCGGCTACCTTTACGTTGACAAGACTGCGTTGATGCATCGTCTGGTCAATGAATATAATTACGTATTTCTCAGCCGACCTCGACGTTTTGGGAAAAGCCTGCTGCTGTCTACCATGGAATCATATTTCGAGGGGAAACGAGAGCTGTTCGAGGGTCTCGACATCAGTCGTCTGGAAAAAGAATGGGAATCCTATCCGGTGTTTCGCGCTGATTTGAGCAGCGAAAGCTATGATCATCCCGACAAACTTAGGGACAGACTTGAGCTTTTAGCCACAGAATGGTGTAATGTTTATGGATTCGAGGAAATGGAGACAACTCCTGCCGCTAAGTTCAGGGGCGTGATTCGACGTGCTTACGAGCAGACGGGTCGCAAGGTGGTGGTTCTGATAGACGAATACGACAAGCCTATCCTGGAGAGCCTTCACGACGAAGGCCTCAACGCGAGAATGCGCGACAGCCTGCGAGGATTCTACAGCGTGCTCAAGGAGAGCGACCGGTATATCCGTTTTGCCATGCTCACGGGAGTCACAAAAATAGGTCATGTCTCGGTCTTTTCCGGATTGAACAACCTTCGCGACATATCCCTGTCGCCCGACTATAATGAGATATGCGGAATCAGCGAACTTGAGTTCCGTCGTGATTTTGCAGACTCGATATCCGCATTCAGCCATCGCAGGAGTATTTCAGAGGAAGAGGCCTGGAATCAGTTCAGGATAAACTACGACGGGTATTGTTTCAGCGAGAGCGGCCAGCGACTCTACAACCCCTACAGCGTATTGAGCGCGCTTGACGAGGGAAAGCTGCGTCATTATTGGTTTCAGACGGGGACCCCGTCTTTTCTTGCACGTCTCTTCAAGCGATACAGCTATCCTCTATGGGAACTTGAGGGCACATGGCGAAGTGGCAATGAGCTTAGCGACATGACTCTCTCCGGGCGCAATCTGGCTGTGCTTCTTTATCAATCTGGTTATCTCACGATAAAGGGTTACGATGAAAGGCATGACAGATATCAACTTGGATTTCCCAATCTTGAAGTTAGCGAGGGATTCTGGAATTCCCTCTACAAATATTATATCTTCAGAGACGACTACAGTCCCCACTACACGTTGAGGCGTTTCAAGGAGAGCGTGACGGAAGGAAACGCGAAAGATTTCATGGACTGCCTGTGCAGCCTTGTGTCGTCACTTTCCCCTGGAACGGAACTGCGAAGGGAGATTCATTTTCAGAACGTAGTGGAGATAATCTTCAAGATGCTTGGATTTGAGGTCCACACGGAGGTTCGATCATCGCATGGCAGGGCAGACATGATTGTGCAGACCTCCGGCTACGTCTATATCTTTGAGTTCAAAGTCAATTCCAGCTCCGAGTCCGCACTCAATCAGATCCACGCCAAGGGCTATGCCGACCCATACGTGGGCGACGGTCGCAAGGTGATTCTTATCGGAGCTTCCTTCTCCACGGCAACCTCCACTATTGATGATTACCGCATTGAATATCCATAAGTAATTAGATTGTTGTTTTCGAAAACTACTTAGTGACTCCTTCGAAAATTTTAAGGGAACACGTATATGTAGAGTCACGCGGCCGGGACTTTGCGATATATTTACATGGGAATACTTACCAGCTTTAATTGTTCCGGATGCGATTTTAATGTCATTTCGCAGAATGATTTAGAAAAAAATGTTAATTTTGCGATTACTTAATTGAATCGAACAATTACAAACATGACCATGAGAACGAAATTCTGTTCAGTTATAAAAGCAGCGGTGCTGACTTTTATAGTTTTATGTGCCATCCCGTCTTACGGTGAGGATGGAGTGATGGTGCTTGGTTCTGACCTTGACAAGCGAAGTTTCAAAAAAAATTGGATTATCGAATCTGAGAGCCCCGATTATAAGGTCAGCTTCTTGGGCGATACTGTGGAGATTAAGGCTCCTAAGGGATTGACCTTATGGCGTAATCAGAAACTTAAGGCTCCCCTGACCATTGAATACGACGCGATGGTGGTAGTAGAGAATGCTGATGACAGATTGAGCGACCTTAATTGTTTCTGGATGGCTTCCGATCCGTCGTCACCCGATAATTTTTGGAAGAATTCCAAGGGTAGAGGCAAATTCCTGAATTGCTACGGAATGAGGCTATATTATTTGGGCTACGGAGGGAATGGCAATTCCACAACTCGGTTTCGTAGGTATGATGGCGATGCGAGAGGAATTGAAGACGCTGCCTATCGCCCTAAAATCATTAAGGAATATACCGAGAAATCTCATTTATTGGAAGCCAACAAATGGTATCACGTTAAAATAACGAGCGACGGATTCCGCACACAATACTTTATCAATGGAGAGCGACTCGTGGATTATCGTGATCCTGAGGGATTGACAGAAGGATACTTTGGCTTCCGCACAACGTTGTCGCGCATACGCTTTGCCAATTTCAGATGTGAAGAGATAAACGTTGCCCGAATGCCGGTGCCTTTGCATTGGATTGGAGATGCTCCTAAAGGGAAGAAGCCGGTGGTGTTTGGTGTGCCATTCGATGAGAATGTCCTTTCCCGAGATGGCAGAATGGCTTTGATCTCATCTTCCGACGGAGAGATTCCTTCCGACCAATGGCCTATGGCATTCTGGCCCGACGGTTCTGTGAAATGGCTTGGTATGGCTGCCACAATCCCGGCTAATTCAGGGATTTTGACCCTAAATCCAATTGAAAAGAAAAGGAAAGGGATTGCAGGAGTCCCAGATTTAAAAGTGATCAGTCACGCTTCAGGGATAGTCGTTTCGGGTAATGGCGTTTCAACATATATATCAAATTCAGGGGAAAATCTTATTGACAGTATTGTAGACAATGGTGTAAAGGTTTCCGGAAATTGCACATTGCTTGCCTCCACCGTCTCCCAGCCATATACGGAGGGTCTTCTCTCCCAGACGTTCTCGAATTTTAAAGGGAAAGTTTCTAAAGTTGAGGTAGAAAAAGAGGGCCCCAACAGAGTTTGTGTGCGTTTCGATGGAAAATATTTTGGAAAAGGGAAGGAAGAAGGTTGGCTTCCCTTCGTGGTGCGTCTTTATTTCTTCGGAAATACTTCAGAAATGAGGATGACGCATACCTTTATTTACGACGGCGACCAGCATAAGGACTTTATAAAAAGCCTTGGAATAAGATTTGGAGTCCCGATGAAAGATGAATTGTATAATCGTCACGTAGCATTCTCTTGTTCCGACGGGGGAGTCTGGAGTGAGCCCGTGCAGCCTCTTGTTGGCCGTAGAATAGCAAATATATCCAACGATACATCTTCAGTGTCGGTCCAGAAGCGACAGATGGAGGGCGTTCAGCTTCCATCTAAAGATAAGTTTGATGAAAAGAGCCGCAAGCATCTTGAAAATTGGGCTTCTTGGAATACGTATCGACTCTCTCAATTGTCGCCTGACGCATTTTCTATCAGAAAGCGGGCTAACGACGACAATTCGTGGGTTGGGACATTCTCAGGGACGAGAAGCGCCGGATTCGTATATGCAGGAGATGTAGCGGGTGGTCTTGCTGTGGGATTGGAAGACTTCTGGCAGGCTTATCCATCTACATTGGAAGTGACCGATGCAACAAAGTCAGAGGCCAATCTCACGGTGTGGCTTTGGAGTCCGGAAAGTGAGCCTATGGATCTCCGTCACTACGACAATAAGGCCCACGATTTGGATTCAAGCTATGAGGATGTGCAAGAGGGGATGAGCACTCCATATGGCATTGCCCGCACATCATCGCTCGTAATTATCCCGACTGACGGATATAAAGGGAAGGAAGAATTCGCACGAATGGCTGCTGATTTTGTCAGTGGTGGAGTGCTGCTTCCGACCCCGAAATATCTCCACGACCGACGGGCCTTTGGAGTATGGTCGTTGCCGGATTCATCAAATGAAAAAAGAGCGGCGATTGAAAAGAGAATCACAGACTATATGGATTTCTATGCCGATGCTATCGACAAAAGCAAATGGTATGGATTCTGGAATTACGGCGATGTCATGCATGCTTATGATTTCAACAGGCATGATTGGATGTATGATGTCGGGGGGTATGCTTGGGACAACACTGAGCTCGGCACGCCGATGTGGCTTTGGTATAATTTTTTGCGCAGCGGCGATCCTCGCTCCTGGAGAATGGCAAAGGCCATGACCCGCCATAATGGGGATGTAGATGTATATCATATCGGACCAAATGCCGGTTTGGGAACACGCCACAATGTCAGCCATTGGGGATGTGGAGCGAAAGAGGGCCGGATAAGTCAGGCGGCATGGAATCGCTTCCTGTATTATCTCACGGCTGATGACCGAGCCGGCGATCTGATGACAGAGGTGAAAGATGCCGACCAGATGCTCTATACGCTCGATCCCATGCGTCTTGCCCAGCCTCGTGGCAAATATCCCTGCACGGCTCCTGCCAGACTTCGTTTTGGTCCCGACTGGCTTTCCTATGCGGGAAATTGGCTTACAGAATGGGAAAGAACCGGCAATACGAAATATCGCGACAAGATTCTCAATGGCATGAAGAGTATCGTTGCTTTGCCACAAAAACTTTTCCAGGGGCCGCTTGCCCTCGGATATGATCCTGCTACAGGCATAATTACCACGGAAGCAGACACCACACTTCGCACTACCAACCATCTGATGACAATCATGGGCGGTTTTGAAATCAACAATGAGATGATGAGGATGACTGACGTGGAGGGATGGGAAGCTGCTTGGCGCGATCATGCCGACCGATATAAGGAGATGGCACAGGAACTCAGCCACAATAGATTCAGGGTTTCCAGGCTTGCCGCGTATGCTGCGTTCATGAATCAGGATGAGAAGAAAGCAGCTGAGACATGGCATGATCTTCTGACCCGTAAAGAGCATAAAGTGGCGGAACCTTTCAGAATGTATAAGGTGGAGCCACCCCTTGTGCCCTCTGAGAAATTGGAAATATTTCCGATTAGCACGAATGATGCGGCATTATGGAGTCTCGATGCAATATATATGCAAGAGGTGATACCACAGGATTGACGTGAGTCCCCCGAGTTTTAAGGGACGCGTTCCTTATAAAATAGAGCAAAAAAATCATCCGGTTCTGATGTAGCTGGATGATTTTTTATTGTATGTGATTTTTAATCAGGGCCTTGGATTATATGCTCTAAAGCGTGGTAAGAAAGTCAGCGACTATGAAAGTGGATCCCCCTATGAATATTACGTCGTTTTTGCAGGATTCTTGTTTTGCAGCCATATATGCTGAAGCGACATCCGGGAATGTCTTCCCGTCGAGACCTGCCTCTAAGAATAGCTCTTTAAGCTTGTCAGCGTGAAGAGCTCTTGGTATTGAAGCGTTGGTAATGTAGTATTCCGCATCCTTGGGAAGAAGCGTCAGAATCTTGTCGATTGCTTTGTCGGCCACAAAACCGATTAGGATTCTCAACGTCCCGTTGCCCTTTTCTTTCATTAAATTTCTCAGCTGATCCATGTTGAAGGAAATCCCGGCTATATTATGCCCTGTATCGGCAATTGTCAGCGGAGATTTATCTACGACAGTCCATCTTCCCTTTAGTCCTGTGAACTCTTCTACATGGCATATCCCCGATTTGATGCTTTCATCAGAAATCTTGATTCCGGTTGCGCGCAAGGTCTCTACGGCTTGAACCGCCGTTTCGAGATTTTTCACTTGATAGTCGCCGGAAAGTGGGGAATGGAGCTGTTGTCCGTCTTTAGTGGAGAAATCCCAGCCTCCATATTCTCCTTTTCTGATATTTTCTATTAGCGGATTGTCGGCAGCGAAGACAATGTCGCACCCGACTTCTTTTGCCCTACTCTCGAATACTTCCCGAATCTCTCCTTCTGCTTCCCCGATGACGACAGGAATCCCTGATTTCATAATTCCGGCTTTTTCATTGGCTATCTCCGGCAAGGTGTCGCCGAGGAATTGGTTATGGTCGTATGATATGTTGGTGATTACGCAAGCTTCCGGAGTTATGATATTGGTTGAGTCGAGACGTCCGCCCATTCCTACTTCGATGACCGCATAGTCCACTTCTTCTTTGGCAAACCAGTCGAAAGCCATCATCATGGTTAGTTCGAAGAAAGAGGGATGTCCGTCATAGCCTTGACTCTTCCATCTCTCCACGAACTCCACTACCTTTCTTTTGGGAATCATTTGGCCGTTGATTCTCATTCGTTCGCGGAAATCCACGAGATGGGGAGAAGTATAAAGACCTGTCTTATATCCTTGGGACTGGAGTATGGCGGCAAGCATGTGCGACGTGCTCCCTTTCCCGTTTGTCCCTCCGACATGAATTGATTTAAATTTAGTGTGTGGACGGCAGAAATGGTTGTCGAGCGCTATGCTTGTTTCGAGCCCCGGTTTGTAGGCAGCCGCGCCTATTCTTGAGAACATGGGAAGTTGGCTGAAAAGGAATTGCAGGGCCTCTTGATATTCCTTTTCCAATGAGTTGGATTCGAAGTCTGTATTAAAGTCCATATATCAGATAACCGGCAATGCCGGCCAATATTATGATGAAGATAGGGTGTATTTTGATTTTCTTTTCTCCTCTTTTTACAGGGAAATATGCAAGACAGAATGCAAGGGCGCATATTAGGATATTGACCCACAGTTGCCACTGGATTCCATTGGGATTGAAATTGGCTGAGTTCATGAGCAGAATGGCAGCCGAAGCAATCAGCCCTACCACTACAGGGCGAAGTCCTGAGAAAATTGCCTTTATTGCCCCGCTCTCGCTATGTCGGCGAATGAAGTGGGAACTGTATAAGACGAGGAAGAAGCTTGGCACGGATACGGCCAATGTGGCAAGGCAAGAACCAAGCAGTCCCCAGAAAATCCCTTGAAAAGCGGGATTTATACTCCCCGGGGCAACGAAGCCGATGTATGTTGCCGAGTTGATTCCGATTGGTCCGGGAGTCATTTGTGAGATTGCCACTATGTCGGTGAACATGGTTTCTGAAATCCATCCCGGCTCAACCACGATTTTCTGCACCAGTGACAGCATTGCATATCCTCCTCCGAATCCGAAGATTCCGATTTTAAGATATGCCCATATTAGTTGGAAATAGATCTGCATTGTTAAGTATGAAGTATGAAGTATGAGGTATAAAGTGTTGACGGTCAGGGGCGCTTCTTTCTTTGGGGAAGCCACCAGAAAAGGAATCCGCCAAGTCCGCCAAGCACGATGTATAGGATAGGAGAGGAGACTGTCCCCATGTCGAGTGAAATCATCAAAGCCACTACGAAAGGAATCCACACCGTCTGCAGCTTTAGTTTGGCAGCTTTGGCAGATGAGATCACAGGGGCTATGATCAGGGCTACGACCGCAGGACGTATTCCCATGAAAATAGCCGACAGCGTATGGTTGTTTTTAATTGTCTCGGGAGTGAGGAATATGGCTATGGCGAGGATAATAAGGAAAGAGGGGAGGGTAGTGCCTAAGGCTGAAACAACACTTCCTTTCCCTCCTCTGATTTTGTCGCCGACGGCAGTGGCGATATTGACGGCAAAAATGCCCGGAAGGGATTGAGAAATGGCAAGAAGGTCAAGGAAGTCATCTCGCTCTATCCAGTGATGTTTGTCTACGATTTCGCGTTCGATAATGGAAATCATCGCCCATCCTCCTCCGAAAGTGAAGGCCCCGATTTTGAAGAAAGTGGAAAACAGGCTCCAATAAGAACTCTTTGTCGGATCCTCTTTAATCACGTCTTGGTTATCTGTCATAGTTATTAGTGGATTTTGTAGTATGGACATAGTCTTCTATAGACTTTGCCCGAAAGGTACGTATTTAAAACGATGTCGGATGTTGGATATTTTGATCGCTTGATTATTTAGAGCACTTTCTAAAATTTCGGGCTGCGACCCCTACGGCCCCGAAATTTTAAGGAACGCTTACGGTGACGAATGAAGCAGACGACTTTCATTTCAATAGCTATTGCATGTTTAGGCCTTCAGAGTGTACCTTATGTTGAGACCGTCCGGCAAAGTGCCGGACGGTCTCAATGCAAGGGCTTGTTATTGTGAAGGTTTAAGCCTGTTTGATAATATGTCGGATGTCAATATTTGTGGGATGTGGATTCCAATTCTCGAGGCGAGAGTTTTTTGCGGTCCATCGAATGCCAGACATACCAGATATATCCAAGCACGAAAGGAATCACCAATGAGACATAACTCATGGCTTTCAATGTAAACTCAGATGATGAGGCGTTTCTGATTGTCAGTGACGATTCCGGGTCGATAAGAGAGGGATAGAATGCCGTGTCATTGAATCCTGCAACGAAGAAGAGTGACACCACTGCCAGGAATGTGCCTATTCCTGTGAACCAGATGCCTTTGGTCCATTTCTCCTTGGAAAGAGTTGAACGCAGCAATCCATATAATACGGCCACTACCCCGACAAGTAGAATAATAAGATCCCACCACATATGGATGAAATTGTGGAAATACTTGAAAGGAGTCTCTGTCACGGAAATATTGCCGATATGGTCGGAAACAACTGTATAGCCATCTGCAGTCAGGAGCATGGCAAGAAACCAAAGGAAGAAGACCACAAAAATTCCACCATTGACGAGAGCCTTGTTTTTCAGGGTATGGAAAAAATTGGTGTCATCAATGATATTATTCATCATATATAGCGATGCCTGCATTCTTGCAAGGAAAAAGACGGCGACTCCCAGGATCAGATTTTTCCAATTGAATATAGCCTCAAATCCGTGCGTCAGGGTCCATCGCGAAATGACGGGTGAACCGGTGTCGAGCAGATTACCCCTCTGAACTGTGAATTCCGCTCCGAAAAAGAACATAGACACAGCGACTCCAAGAAGAATGCACCCCACAAATCCGTTTATAAACAGGAAAACGTCGTAGGTGCGTGTCCCGTAGACATTGCCGGCCTTGCTTCTGTATTCATAGCTGACGGCCTGAAGGATGAAGCTGAAAAGGATTAGCATCCACAGCCAGTAGGCTCCTCCGAAGCTCGTGGAATAAAACAGAGGGAATGAGGCGAAAAATGCACCTCCGAACACCACGAGCGTGGTGAACGTCAATTCCCATTTCCTGCCCATACTGTTGACTATTAGATTGCGACGAGCTTTCGACTGCGTTCCGAGCAGCATGGATTGCCCTCCCTGCACAAAAAGCAGGAACACCAGGATGCCTCCCAATACGGAGATCAGCACCCACCAATAATTTTGAAGATATTCGAGAGTCATGGCTTAATGTGCGTTATCGGTTTCGAGATTTGTGAATGATTTTTTGCTTATCTGGCGAAGCATGATGCTGACCTCTGCCACGAGCAAAACCGTGAATACAAAGGCGAATAGCCAGAACGTAGTGATTACGGTGGTGGAGGATATTTCCGATATGGCTGCCTTCGTTGGCAGTAGATCCTGCACCGTCCATGGTTGGCGTCCCACTTCAGCAACCATCCATCCGGCTTCCGAGCATATCCACATAAACGGGACTGAAATCATGGCTATGATTTGCATCCAGCGATGCTTGACAGGCCAATCGCGTTTGTAGACGCATATAAGAGTCACTATGAAGAACAGCAGGAAATAGCTTCCGAGTATCACCATGACCCGGAAAGAATAGAACGTCACAGCCACCGGAGGGATTGCTTCATCTACAGAGTCGAAATATCCATATCCGAAATAAGGATAATACTGCTTAAGCTCATTCTCGGCAGCTTCCATTCCGGCTTGGTCGCGGGCAGTGCGTGCGATGTCGTATTTGCGCAGTGCCTCATGGGATAGTTTCCCGAGACGGATTCTTTCGGCATAGCTGACGGTGTTGATGGTGTCGCCGTTTTCATTAATGCTGAAGCCTTCGATGATATCAGTGATGCCCGGCACGAAAGCATGGGGATCGTGCTTGGCGAGCAATGAGAGTCCGTTGGGGATTGAAATGTCGAACAGATACTCCTTCTCGTCGTTATTCCATTTCTTGTCGGGATTGACAATGCCCATGGCGCATATGGCTTGGCCGTTTTGTCCTTTGTAAAGTCCTTCCATCGCGGCGAGTTTCATGGGCTGATGCTTGGTCACCTCAATGGCAGAGCCATCGCCGGTATACATTGTCAGCAAGAGTCCGATAAGTCCGACCCATGCCCCGACTTTTGTTGAGCGGGTGGCGAACCCGATGTTTCTCTTCTTATAAAAGAACCAAGCGCTTACGCCAACCACGAAAACGCCTGCGAGAGCCCAGCCTGAGAATACGGCATGGAAAAATTTGTTGACTGCGATTCCGGAGAAAAGGTCAGTGAAATTGTCCATCACGTTGCGCATTTGGGCAGGGTCGAATTCCATGCCGACAGGATATTGCATCCATGCGTTGGCCACGAGTATCCAAAGTGCGGAAATCGAGGCTCCGATTGCTGTCAGCCATGTGGAGGCAAGGTGGAATCCCGGGCTGACTTTATTCCATCCGAAAAACATTACGGCTACGAAAGTGGCTTCCATGAAAAACGCCACAAGGCCTTCAATCGCAAGCGGAGCGCCGAAAATGTCGCCGACGAACCAGGAATAATTGCTCCAGTTCGTGCCGAACTCGAATTCAAGGATAATGCCTGTCGCCACTCCGATGGCGAAGTTGATGCCGAAAAGCGTCATCCAAAATTTAGTGGCTGCCAGCCATTTCTCAGATTTGTTTTTTAGATAGAGGCTTTCCATTATAGCCACTATCACCGACAGACCCAGAGTCAAGGGCACGAACAGCCAATGGTAAATAGCTGTCAGAGCGAATTGCCATCTCGACCAGTCGACTACGGTCATTAGATCATCCATAGGTTATTGGGTTTTGTTTTAGTTATTAGGCGTGTTTACGGTGGAAACGGAGAGATGGCGGAGAGGAGGCGGCTATTTTCTTAGCAATTCATTGCGCACGTGGTTGGCTCGATCTTCATCATTGTCGAAATCGCGTTGTAGCAGATTTGGGAAAAACAAGAGTTTTATCACCACGAAAAAGATGAATATCTTTATCAGGATGATTGCCCACAAGGTCTTTCCGACAGTCATGGATCTGAAGCCGTCGTAATACAGGAGCCACACTTTTCGTGCGGTGGATGTCATTGAAGAGGGAATCCCTCGCATTGGAGTAATCATGCGCAAATATATATAAATTCATTGAATGAAACACTATCAATCGGCAAAAGAATGAAAAAATTGCCTCCTTGATTTTATGCCTCTTTATTTTGTAATAACAACAGCATCGAAAAAAGTTCTGACTATATTTTAAGCTTTTTGCACGTTATATTGGAAAAATGACTATCTTTGCAGTATATTTTCGGCAATATTACTTGTTCCTTTGGGTGAGGTCGCTGACTATGCTTGATGGCGCAGACCGAGGCTTTATATTGAGAATCATGTCGAAAATATAAATTATCAACAAAATAAGTCAGAATTAAAATGGCATTGTGGTTTGAATGCAAGGTCCGTTACGATAAAATGACCGAAAACGGGTCTGTCAAAAAGGTCAACGAACCGTATCTCGTGGATGCCCTGACCTTCACAGAGGCAGAGGCCCGCATAATTGAGGAAATCTCCCCTTTCATAAGTGGTGAGTTTTCCATATCGGCTGTGAAAAAAACAAAGATATCGGAGATTTTCTTTGATGATTCTGCCGATAGGTATTATATGGTCAAGGTTAATTTCATTACCCTTGACGAAAAGAGCGGAGTGGAAAAAAAGTCAGCTTCGTTCATTTTGACTCAGGCTTCCGACCTTGAAGGCGCTTTGGAGAGGTTCAAAGAGGGAATGAAGGGCACGATGGCTGATTATGACATTGCATCCATTACGGAGACCGCGCTTATGGATGTTTATCCGCTTGATTTGTCCGGAGAGAAGAAACCGGAAAATGTGGAAAATGCCGGTTGAGCCATGAGCGTCAGGGATAATCTTTTGCGAATCAAGAGCGAAGTTCCGCAAGGCGTGGAGCTCGTTGCCGTGTCGAAGTTTCACCCGGCCGAGGTCATAAGGGAAGCTTACGATGCCGGACAGCGTATGTTTGGCGAAAGCCGGGTTCAGGAGCTCGTGGCGAAAGCCACGATTCTGCCTCATGATATACGTTGGCACTTCATAGGACATCTTCAGACCAATAAAGTTCGCCAATTGATTGGAAAGACAGCCCTTATCGAGAGCGTGGATTCCATCAGGCTGCTCAACCTGATTGATTCTGAATCCCAAAAGGCCGGAGTGGTCACGAAAGTCTTGATGCAAGTGCACGTGGCCCGGGAAGAAACCAAGTTTGGATTCTATCCTGAAGAGCTGCTCGATTTTTTTGAGAGAAGGGAGTTTGAAAACCTGAAAGCCACACACATATGCGGAGTAATGGGAATGGCTTCAAACACCGACGATCTTGATCGAGTGAGGGAAGATTTCAGAAGCATAGCCACTATTTTCCATTCAATCGCAGGCAATGGCGATCTTGGCCTGCGAGGGTTCGATATCCTGTCTATGGGAATGAGCGGCGATTGGGAAATCGCTGTTGAAGAGGGGGCTGACCTTATCAGAATCGGCACTGCCATTTTCGGGGAGCGACAATGAAGTTGTATAAACTTTTTCTTTTTCAAGATTTCGTCAGATTTTCGGGCTGGTTTTGAATTGCGAAGAGGGAATTTAGCGGGCTAAATGACCGATGAGCGATTAAAAAGCAGCCGAAAAGATGATGAAAGATTGGAAAAGAGCACTTAAAAAGGGAAAAGCATTAATCAACTTCAATTGCGTCAAAAGTTCAATCAACTTCATTATTAAGACATATCAAACATTAAAACATATAACTAACCATTATGAGTACTCAATCTAACGCCATGACTAAATCAAATGGTAATGTCGTGGCCATCATCGCGATGTTCTTCTTGTTTGCGATGATTTCGTTCGTGACAAACCTTGCGGCCCCTATCGGCACTATCTGGGGCTATAAATTCGAGGGAAATTCAATGCTCGGAATGATGGGCAACATGATGAACTTCCTTGCCTATCTTTTCATGGGTATCCCTGCCGGCAACCTGCTCGTGAAAATAGGATATAAAAAGACAGCTCTTTGGGCAATGGCTGTCGGAGTGATCGGTCTCTTCGTTCAGTGGCTTTCGAGCATCATTGGCTCCGATGTCACTCTTTTCGAGATGACCTCCAACGTCGTGACCACTGAGGGCGACGCAGCAGTGAAGACTTTTACAGTTCCTCTCAATTTCTTCATCTATCTCCTTGGCGCATTTATCTGCGGTTTCTGCGTCTGCATGCTCAACACCGTTGTAAACCCCATGCTCAACCTTCTCGGCGGCGGTGGCAACAAAGGCAACCAGCTGATCCAGACCGGCGGATCGCTCAACTCTCTGTCGGGCACTCTGACTCCGTTCTTTGTAGGCGCATTGATTGGTGCGCTGAGCCCTTCGACATCAATGGGCGACGTTGCCCCCTTGCTTTGGATAGCAATGGGTGTGTTTGCCGCAGCCTTCGTTATCATCAGCTTCGTTGCGATTCCGGAGCCTAACCTCGTTAAGGGTGGCAAGAAGGTGAAATATTCCCATAGCCCATGGAACTTCCGTCATCTTGTCTTCGGCGTTGTCGGAATTTTCCTTTATGTGGGTATCGAGATCGGTATTCCCGGTACTCTCAACTTCTATCTTTCCGACCAAGGACAAGGCGGAGCCGGCGTTGCCGGAGAGGCTTCAAAGATTGCCGGTGCGATTGTGGCTATCTATTGGCTTCTTATGCTTATCGGCCGTTTTTGCTCATCAATCATCAGCGGCAAAGTTTCTACACGTGCTCAGCTGATTACGGTTTCAGCGGTTGGTATCGTTTTGGTGATTCTTGCAATAGTCACTCCGAAGACTGTCACTTTCAACGTCCCTGAAGTGATTTATTCCGGTGGCGCGGTAGCTCCTGTCAGCGCATTGTTCCTTGTGCTTTGCGGACTTTGCACCTCTGTCATGTGGGGAGGAATCTTCAACCTCGCTGTTGAAGGACTCGGCAAATATACAGCCCAGGCGTCCGGCATTTTCATGATGATGGTGGTCGGCGGCGGTGTTATGCCGCTCATCCAGAACTGGATCGCCGGCACGGCAGGCTACATGGCATCCTATTGGCTTGTCGTGGCTATGCTTGGCTATCTCCTCTTCTACGGCCTTATCGGTTGCAGAAACGTCAACAAGGATATTCCTGTTAATATTGAAGAGGAGGAAAAAGAGGAGCTCGTTTAATTCGAATCAGTTCAAATTTCTTCATATTTTTGTTGATAAGCCGTCGGAGTCGATTCCGGCGGCTTATCTGATTTTTTAAGGAACACGTTCTTAGTAAGACCTCTTCTACTCAAGCATAATAAGTGATTTTGATAATAAATAAGAGAAAAAAGGTAAGGAAATTTCGGGGAAAATATCTTAACTTTGCAAAATAGGAACCGAAAGAGGTTTTGCACGGTCTTCCGAAACAGAACGATGTGAGATTATGACCGCTAAAACAAATCCGGAGGTCCTGAACACGTCAACAACCTACAAACCATAATACTGAAAATGCTTAAACAACTAAGAATCGCATTGGCACTGACAAGCATAGTGTTTGTCACCCTACTGTTTGTGGATTTCACAGGCCTTGCCCATCATTGGCTGGGATGGATGGCTAAAATCCAATTTCTTCCGGCTCTGCTTGCATTAAATTTTGTGGTGGTCGTGGCTTTGGTGGCCGTGACCCTGCTTCTTGGGCGTGTCTATTGCTCAGTGATTTGCCCATTGGGAATTATGCAAGATATATTTGCGTGGTTTGGCAAGAAGTCTAAAAAGTATCGTTATTCCTACTCTCCCAGGAAAAATGTGCTTCGCATCGTGTTCTTCTGCATAATGGTTGTGGCCATATTTATGGGATCGAGCGTAGTCGTATCGTTGTTTGCCCCTTACAGTGCATATGGGAGAATAGCTTCAAGTCTTATGGCTCCGGTCTGGGATTGGGTCAACAATCTCTTTGCCGATATTGCCGCTCATTACGACAGTTATGCTTTCTATCATACGGAAACGGTGGTCTATAGCTGGGTGGTTTTTGGAGTTGCAGTTGCGACGCTTGTCATTCTCGGATTTCTTTCGTGGCGTAATGGACGCACCTATTGCAATACGGTCTGCCCGGTCGGCACGTTGCTTGGGTTCCTATCCAAATATTCATTGTTTGCTCCGGTCATCGACAAGACGAAATGTAATGCTTGCGGACTATGTTCGAGAAACTGCAAGGCGGCATGCATCGACGGCAAGAACCACAAAATAGATTACTCGCGTTGCGTTGCGTGCATGGATTGCATATCGACCTGTCGCCACGGCGCAATAAGCTATTCCATAAAATGGGGGAAAGAGCATATGAAAGAAGATCGGAACGCAGAAGGTATCAATACGGCAAGACGCACTTTTATAGTGACGGCTATGGCCACTACTGCGGCTGCAGCTCTTAAAGCACAGGAAAAGAAGGTAGACGGAGGATTGGCAGTAATCGAAGACAAGCAGATTCCAAACAGGAAGACACGGATCGTTCCTCCGGGAGCTGTCAGCTTGAAAAACGTAGCGGAGCATTGCACGTCGTGTCAGCTTTGCATTCAGGCGTGTCCTAACGGAGTGTTGCGTCCATCCACCGAACTGACGACTCTTATGCAGCCGGTTGCATCTTATGAGAACGGGTATTGCCGTCCTGAATGCACCCGTTGTTCAGATGTCTGCCCGACCGGGGCAATACGCCCGATTGATGTGGCGGAAAAGTCGTCGGTGCAGGTTGGACATGCTGTCTGGATAAAAGATAATTGTTTGCCACTGACGGAAGGCGTCAGATGCGGGAATTGCGCACGGCATTGCCCCACAGGAGCCATCCAGATGGTCAGCTCAGTGGCTGACGATGAGAATTCTCCCTATATCCCTGTCGTGAATATAGAGAAATGCATAGGCTGCGGAGCCTGCGAGAATCTATGTCCTTCGCGTCCTTTCAGTGCAATCTATGTCGAGGGGCATGAAATCCACAAAACAATCTAATACGACTCAAAATGACAAAATATATCAACAGAAGAGATTTCCTGAAGCGACTTGGACTTGGCGGCGTGGCTGTCTCCGGGCTGTCGCTGGCAGGTTGTGTGCCGGAAAAGGGGAAAGTGTCGCCCGAGGGTACGGAAAACGGCCCCATACCGACGGATAAGATGACGTATCGCACTAATCCCAAGACCGGGGAAAAGGTATCGATACTTGGATATGGTTGCATGCGATGGCCGACAAAGAAGATTACCGGGGAAAATGGTGAGACAGAAGAGGTGCTCGACCAGGATACGATCAATTCCCTCGTAGACGAGGCTATAGCACATGGAGTGAACTATTTCGACACGTCGCCGGCCTACTGCCGAGGGAAATCGGAGGAGGCAACAGGCATTGCTCTCAGCCGGCATCCGAGAGATTCCTATTATATAGCCACCAAACTTTCCAATTTCTCCCCGGAGAGCCAATCGCGTGAGGCTTCCATAAAAATGTATAGAGACTCATTGCGCTATCTTCAGACAGACTACATAGATTATATGCTCTTGCATGCCGTCGGGGGAGGAGGAATGGAAAACCTTCATCAACGCTACCTCGACAATGGCATCCTTGATTTCCTGATGGAGGAAAGAGAGGCCGGAAGGATAAGAAACCTTGGATTTTCTTATCATGGCGACATAGAGGTGTATGACTATCTTCTGGCCAACCATGACAAGTATAAATGGGATTTTGTGCAGATTCAGCTCAATTATCTCGACTGGGGACATTCAAAGGAGATAAATCCGCGCAACACCAATGCCGAGTATCTTTACGACGAGCTTGCCAAAAGGAATATCCCTGTTGTCATCATGGAGCCTCTTCTTGGCGGCAGGCTTTCCAATCTGCCCGACCATATAGTGGCTCGACTGAAGCAAAGGGAGCCGGAGAAAAGTGTCGCGTCATGGGCATTCCGTTTCGCCGGAACGCATCCTGATGTGCTGACAGTGTTGAGCGGCATGACCTACAAGGAGCATCTTGAGGACAATCTTCGCACGTATTGCCCCCTGAAGCCCCTTAATGAGGATGAGATGAAGTTCCTATATGATACGGCCGGACTCATCGTCACGTATCCCACCATCCCCTGCAACGATTGCAAATACTGTATGCCATGCCCTTACGGGATAGATATTCCCGGGGTGTTGCTTCATTACAACAAATGCGTCAACGAAGGCAACGTGACCGAGACTGCCAATGATCCGAAATATGCTGAGGCCCGAAGAATTTTCTTGATAGGATATGACCGGGCTGTGCCTAAGTTGCGTCAGGCAAGCCATTGCATCGGTTGCGGCAAGTGTGTGGAGCATTGTCCTCAAGGAATCAAGATTCCAAGGGCATTGCGCAAGATAGACCATTACGTGGAATTGTTGAAACAAAATGACGGAACTGTCCCGCCTAAGGAGGCATAGTTTTCGGGGTAGGTAAGCTCAAGGTTTACGGGATTAACATTTCTTGTGGAATGAATCCTATAATTTGAAGAAACATAATTCGTTTATATTTCAGGACATGTGGCTTCCAATTGCCACATGTCTTGAAGAAAACAACTAAAGATTGACAACATATGATTTGTTTTATAGGTGGCGTGGGCTTTCAGGAGGTTTTGCTCATAGCTCTTGTGGTGCTTCTTTTTTTTGGAGGCAAGAAAATCCCTGAGCTAATGAAAGGTCTTGGCAAAGGGGTGAAATCCTTTAAGGACGGAATGCGCGACGTCGAATCTGATATCAAAGCTCCGATAGAAGAAATGAAGGCGGAGGCAGATCCCAACGCAAAAAAGGATAAATAAATGGGGGGTACCCAGCAAAGTTTTTGGGGACACCTCGATGATTTGAGAGCGGTCGTTATCAAGATTGGACTTGTGGTCGTTCTGTTTGGGGTGGTGGCATTCTTTTTCAAAGATGAGCTGTTCAGGATAATCCTCGCTCCAAAGAACGATAACTTTGTCACTTATCTGCTGCTCGACCGGCTGCTCGGGCTGATGTCTGTCTCGTCGGATGGAGGATTTAATGTCCCTTTGATCAACACAGGGCTTGCCCGTCAGTTTGTCATTCATATGAAGATGGCTTTTGCAGCCGGAGTCGTATGTGCATCCCCCTACATCATCTATCAGATTTTCCGGTATGTTTCCCCGGCTTTGTATGCTGATGAAAGGAAATATGCGTATAAGGTGGTGGGGAGTGGCTATCTGATGTTCATGATTGGTATGGCGGTAAGCTATTTCTTGATTTTTCCTTTGACGTTTCGGTTTCTTGGCACGTATCAGGTGGATTCTGAGGTCAGCAATCTTATCAGTCTTGAATCGTATGTAGAGACGTTGGTTGTCATGTCGGTTTCGCTTGGAATAGTCTTTGAGATGCCCGTGGTGGCATGGCTTTTTGCAAAAATGGGCTTTATTGGGGATGACTTCATGAGAAAATACCGAAAGCACGCGGTGGTGGTAATCTTGATTGTCGCTGCCGTAATCACCCCCACGAGCGATATCTTCACCCTGCTGGCAGTGTCATTGCCAATGTGCCTGCTCTATGAAGGAAGCATTATGATAGTCCGCAGGACGGTTGCCGGAAATAAGCATCTTGCCTCAACCCCGGCATAAGAACGGTTTTAATAAACAAGCTTACGGCAATCCATCGACCTCTTGTGTCGGTCGATGGATTGCCGTAAGTTTGTTTATATCCTGAGATTGGGATTATCTCCTTATCAATTTAAAGGTCTTGGGACCGTCGGACATTTGTGCCGCCACTACATAGTAGCCGGCAGGGAGCTGGCTGACATCGAATGTGATTTTGTGCGTTTCGCGCAGGACAATAGAAGCGGTCATTCTAACTCCACCCATAGAATATATGGCTACATCATTTATTGCGGAGGCTGATGATAGGGTTGTGGTTTCTGTTGCCGGATTTGGAGCAAGGCAACTGTCGTCCGTAGCAATCGATTCCAATCCACTTGAGGTGCGTTTAAGGTAAATTGCATTTCCGATAAATGCCGTTGAGGCCGACCAATCGGAATGCATTCCATATGCCCATATGTAGAACAATTCATTGAGAGGCACTTCAGCTGTGTTGATATTGTATGTAATCGTCTGGGAATTTCCGGCACCTACGAGGAATGTCTTTAGATTGTTGCTAATTGTGGGATAGCGTCCTCCGTTGGGGTCAGAGGCAAAGTATCCGTAATAATTGACCATATCGTCAAAGAATCCAGACTTTACATTGATCGTCAGATCAAACGAGAAGTTATTGCCAATCAAATATGGAGAATCAGCGGTGCCATTGCCGTTGGCGTCCTTCACTATAACGGAAGATGTGAAAGACAGTTTATCTGTAGATACTTTTTCTATGGTGACTTTCAGGGGAGAAGCTCCTATTTTTGTTCTATCTTCCGTATAAAGGTAAGCGTCATATTCTCCGGCCGGGGTTTCCACATTGTTGACTTTCAAAACTCCGGAGAAAGTCAATTCGCAGCTTTCTCCGTCTGGAATGTTGGCATGGACCCTGTCGAGGGTGCCTTTCAGCTCTCCTTTGGAATTGAATAGCCCGATGTGGACGAAGTCATGAAATTCTTCTCCTGAATTGGATATAGTGGCTGTAAAAGAACATTGTTTCCCTTGATACACACCGGTCGATGCCTTGAAATCGGAGACTGAGAGCGTTCTTTTTACCGGAACTTGTTCAAAAGTAACTCCGGAAGCGGAGCATGTCATTTTCAGAGTGTTGGAATATCCTGTGGAACACCTTATTCCCTCCACTACGCCGTCGGATTTGAAGGCCGGTGTAATAAAATAGGTGCCTGATTTTGGGAAAACGGATGCGGGCATGGAATAGCTTTCGAAATATTGAAGCCATCCCATGTTGCCATATGAAGTCTTAGCAGAAAAGTTGGGACCTTCGACAAACACTGTCTCACCTCCATTTTCAGGAGTCATCAATACTCCGAGATTGATTTCCTTATTGACAAGGGTATATGCTTCGAAATAAGTTCCGTTGTGCTTAAAATCCACATTGGAGTTGGAAGCATAATCGTTTTTTTCAGTCTGAAAAGCGCCCTTATGAGTAAGAATGATATTGTATTCCGAGTTTTCTGACTCAGGTTTGACATATATGATGGCGCTTTGGGTGAAGTTATACCCGGCGGCAGATCCTCCGATGCCTTGCGACGTGGGGTCGAGCGCTGTCAGAAGGAAGTAGCCGTCGCTCATGCCGTTCCATCCCCAATTGAGATGATAGTATCCGTCGGCGTATCCGTCAACGACGAAAGCATGCGCGGCAGAATCATTAAGGCCTGTGTAGACAATTGCTCTCCCTTCTTTCAATTCATTATACATCATGGAGTCCCATTCATGCGTAGTATAATAGTCTCTTGCTACGAATGACACTCCCTTGTCATATCTGAGGAGATGAACGAGTCCATAGGCGGCATCTTGGAGATATGCGCCGGATGCATCTTTAGCGTACATCATTCTGCAAGCGTTGCCCACTCCGGCCATAAGCGTTGCGACCGCTTTGGCTTGAGTTTGGGAGTAGGAGTTGGAATAACTGTCAAGCATGTTTGTCCAGTCGAATTCCGTATCTGAGAAATTGAATTGGGATTGTCGGCTTATTCCGTTAGCTGTATAGGTGTATGTGTTTATCCCTTTTCCTTTGGTAGGCCAATTATGTGTCTTTAAGACCTGGGCGACAGCCGTGGCAGTGCAGCCTGTAGGGTCATTGACATTATTTGTTTTCGGACATTCGTCATTGAATGGTTTGCTTTGGCCCCATTTAGCTTTGCACAAAGGAGATATGGAAGCTCGGGCTTCAGATGTTTCTGTAGGCAGCGTTCCGGCATGGTTTGTGGCGTATGAAAGCTGGCGTCCATATTCTTCAATCCATTGCTTCAATGCGGGAGGGATGTTTGTGCTATCGAAATTTCCGGAGTCGGCATATCCCAGCACTTGGGGCAACAGGTCGTCGGCACTGACCAATACAAAACCGTTGTCGCCCGGACGGTTTATGACATACGCGACGTTAAGTCCTTCGAAAGTCGCCACATGGTCTGCTTTCAATTGGGCTCGGGTGTTGTTGATAGAAAATTTCTCAGGTAGGTTTTTCATGGCTTTGCTGAATGAAAGCTGTTTGGCGTCCATGCATTGCCATGAAGCGGCAGATAAAATCGCCAGACTTAAAAATGTCTTGTAAAGTTGCTTCATAAGCGATAAAATATGATTAGATTAGTATTGAGGTTGGAATCTGATTAGACATGAGATGGGCTCCCTGTCTTTTTGTATGATGTTAGACTGCAAATATACTACGAATTTTTAAATTTTATGTGATTAGATATGAAAAAATGGTTGATTGAGTCGGATTTATGATTTTTGTTGTTTTGATTAGAAAAATTTTGTTTTGTTTTGAAAAATGAAAGTGTTCCGATTTAGAAAATTTTGTTCCGATTTAAAAAATAAGAGTGTTCTGATTAGAAAAATCTTGTTCTGATTTGGAAAATCTTGTTTTGATTTGGAAAATCTTGTTTTGATTTGAAGAAATCTTGTTTGTTATAGCTTTTATAGCTTTTATGGGGTTGGAATTTTGGGTTGAAGGGGGTCAGTTGTTATTGTGTTGAAGGATTTTGCTGAATTCCTCAGGGCATTCGGCGAAGAGGGAGATCTCTTGCTTCGAAACGGGATGAATGAAATCTATGTGTCGGGCGAGAAGGGAGATGCCGCCGTCCTTGTTGCTTCGACGGGCCCCGTATTTGAGGTCGCCTTTTATTGGATGGCCAATATTGGAGAGCTGGGCACGTATCTGATGTTTCCTCCCCGTCAGCAAGTTGATTTCAAGAAGAGAATACTGGTCACCGTTGGCGACTGTATGATACTTTAAAATGGATTCTTTTGCGTCCTTGTCTCCTTCCCGGGCAATGAATGTCTTGTTGATTCTTCCATCGCTGACAAGGAAATTTCTGAGCGTGTCTTCCTCTTTTTCAGGTTTGCCTTCCACGAGGGCCCAATATGTTTTATGGATTTCACCCTTGCGAAGCATGTCGTTGAGCCGGGTTAGGGCTTTTGAAGTCTTGGCAAAAACCACCAGTCCTCCGACAGGACGGTCGATACGATGCACGACCCCGCAAAACACGTTTCCGGGTTTGTTGTACTTCTCCTTTAGATAATCTTTGATTTTCTCTGAAAGGGGAGTGTCGCCGGTTTTGTCGCCTTGCACGATTTCTCCCGGCTTTTTGTTGACCACGATGATGTGGTTGTCTTCATATATCACGTCCATGACCATCTTAATTATGAGAGTAAAAATCCAATATGTGTTGGCAGAGCTTAGACTTGGGGTGGCACTGATGCTACGTTAGGCAATGCCGTTCCTGTCAAGCCGGAAAAAAAGAAAAGCCGATTCCAAAGGAACCGGCTTTCATGGTGGCGGGGGCAGGACTCGAACCTACGACCTTTGGGTTATGAGCCCAACGAGCTACCACTGCTCCACCCCGCGGTGTTGATTTCGAGTGCAAAGTTACGACTTTTTTGAATACCCACCAAATTTTTCGGCAAAAAAATGAAGAAAAAATAATAAATAGAAGTTGATGTGGGTGATAATGTATTTATTATTAATTGGTTGTATGATTATATAAATTCTGCAAGAAATTAACTACGTAAATAAGTATTTCCGAGGAATTATATATAGGCAGGTTCGATAAGTTGATCCACTCGCTTTAAGCTCAAAAATCAGCTCAAGTCAATTTATAGAACCTGCCTACAAGGAAATGGATTTGCCTAAGCTTGATCGCCGGATTTCAGATTTTGATAATTGACATGCCGTGCTCGGTGCTAAGACCAGAGACTCTTTATTTTTATAGGATCTTATAAGGAACTGACTTAAAGGGTAATGTAGCAAAATGTAAAGTGATTGAAAATGGGAGTTGGATAATTATTTTGGTAAAAATGGCTGTGAAGTGGAAAACTTTTGCTAAATTTGCTCAAAATTTAGCTCTTTGTGCAATTTTCATTGCCCGGACGCTTGTCCCAAGGTATGGTTGCCGAGAATAGATTCTGTTTTTTCCACTCTTAAATCAACTTTTGCATCATGGTGATGAAGACTCGTGACAAGTTTATTGAGGTAGCAAGGCAACTTTTCGCAAGAAAAGGTGTCGAAAACACCACTATGAACGACATCGCGGCTGCCTCCGACAAAGGCAGGCGCACGATTTACACATATTTCAAAAGCAAACGCGATATCTTCAACGCGGTCATTGAGAGCGAGACGGATCAGATTCTAAGCCGGCTACGCCACATAGTCTCCATGCCGTCGTCGCCGGAAGAGAAAATCCTCGACTATATCGACTGCCGTTTTGAGGCCATGAAGGAGATCGTGTCGAGAAACGGCTCTTTGAGAGCCGGTTTTTTTCGCGATGTGAGGAAAGTGGACCGCGCACGAAAAATCATCACACGCAAAGAGACCGCCCTGCTTCGCGACATCCTGCAGGAGGGGGTAGAAAAGGGAGTGTTTGATATTCCCAACGTGAATCATTTCGCCGTAATCGTGACTCAGGCCATCCATGGTCTCGACGTCCCTTATATCCGCGACAATCTTTCCGACGAGGGTATCGACAAGACCATGCTGAAGTCTTACATCTCAGATTTCATTATAAACAGTATCAAGAAAAAATGACCGAATAATAATAGAAAATAATTTATATGTATATTAATTCTATGGGCCATTACGTGCCCTCGGCAAGAGTGACAAACGATTACTTCGAGAGAATCAATGGCTTGACCTCCGAATGGATCGTGCAGCGCACAGGGATTGTCAGCCGTGCCAAGGCAGCTGCCGATGAAAACTCCGACTCAATGGCCATCGCCGCCATCGACGACGCACTGACACGTCTGCCTTATGATATAAAGGACGTGAACCTGATCGTGGCAGCCTGCTACTCAATCTACGACACCGTTGCCACTCCCGCCCACGTTGCCCAACAGCACTACGGCATCCATGGCGCCAAGGCTGTCTATGCCTCCGCAGCCTGCTCCTCATTCATCAACGGACTTGAGATAATAGAAGGCTATTTCGCATCCGGAAAAGCCGACAAGGCATTGCTTATATGCCCTGAACATAACACCTACTATAGCAATGACAGCGACCCCAAGGCCGGACATCTATGGGGAGACGCCGCAGTGGCTTTCTTCCTGAGCAAGGAGCGTCAGAGCGAAAATGACATTGAGATACTCGACATTTTCACGGAAGGCCTCGGAGATGTCGGCAAAGGTCCGGAAGGGGTGAAGCTGCGCCCGGGAGAAGAGGGTATCACCATGCCCGACGGTCGCGACGTCTTCATGCACGCCTGCAAATACATGATCTATGCGCTCAATCATTCCCTGGAAAACACAGGATTGAAGATAGAAGAGATCAACAAACTTATATGTCATCAGGCCAACAAGAGAATCGTGGCGCAAGTGGCCCATATGCTTGAAAAGCCGCTCGACGATTTCCTTAACAATATCGAGACTCTCGGCAACACCGGCTCAGCTTCCGTGGCCCTGGTGCTTTCGCAGAACGCCGACAAATTCAAGAAAGGCGACAAAGCGGCGTTGATGGTGTTCGGCGGAGGTTATTCTTGCGGATGCTTCATCGTCAAGTTCTGAAACGAATCATATTATTAAAAATCAAAATTCCAAGATATAATGAAACTACTTGAAGGAAAGACAGCGTTGATCACAGGTGCTGCCCGAGGCATTGGCAAGGCCATTGCCCTTAAATTTGCGTCGGAAGGCGCCAACATCGCTTTCACCGACCTCGTGATAGACGAAAACGGCAAAAAGACAGAGGAGGAAATCGCTGCCTACGGCGTAAAATGCAAGGCTTATGCCTCCAATGCCGCTAATTTCGAAGACACTGAGAAAGTCGTAAATCAGGTGAAGGAAGACTTCGGCTCGATTGATATTCTCGTGAACAACGCCGGCATCACCAAAGACGGCCTGATGATGCGCATGACCGAAGCTCAGTGGGACGCAGTCATCGCTGTCAATCTTAAATCCGCCTTCAATTTCATCCATGCCGTGCTTCCTATAATGATGCGTCAGCGTCATGGCTCCATCATCAACATGGCTTCCGTGGTGGGAGTCCATGGCAATGCAGGCCAGGCCAACTACGCAGCATCCAAGGCCGGACTTATCGCCCTTGCCAAGAGCATCGCACAGGAAGTCGGCTCACGCGGCATCCGCGCAAACGCAATCGCCCCGGGCTTCATCGAGACTGCCATGACGGCAGCCCTTCCCGATGCCGTGCGTGAGGAATGGACGAAGAAAATCCCTCTCCGTCGTGGAGGCAAGCCGGAGGATATCGCCGATGTGGCTACGTTCCTCGCTTCCGACATGTCGAGCTACGTCTCCGGCCAGGTGATTCAGGTCGACGGCGGCATGAATATGTAAGCATCCATCATTTGAGATGAGAAAATACGCGATAATCGTTGCGGGAGGGGAGGGCAGGCGCATTGGCGGTGCCCTCCCCAAACAATTCCGTATGCTTGCGGGATTCCCCATGCTCTATTGGTCGATGAGGGCTTTCCGCGAGGAAGACCCCTCAACGGCTCTGATTCTCGTGCTGCACAGGGATTTTATCACTCTTTGGAATGAGCTTTCGCTGGGGATTCCCGAGAGCCAGAGGATTCCCCATCAGATTGTGTCGGGAGGAGAGACGAGGACGGCATCGGTGGTCAACGGTCTTGACTTGGTCGACGACGGAGAGCAGACTCTTGTCGCCGTACACGATGCGGCGCGTCCGTTGGTGTCTCCGGAGATGATAGCAAGGGGCTGGGATGCCCTGAGAGACTGTCGCGGGGCCGTGCCGGTCGTAGCCGTGACGGATTCACTCCGAAAGATAGATTCCGAAGGAAACCGTGCCGTAGATAGGAGCAACTATGTTGCAGTGCAGACTCCGCAGGTGTTTCATGCCAAAAGTCTTAAGCAGGCTTATGAGCTTAACCCAGGGGCGGTCTATTCCGACGACGCGTCGGCCTTAGAGGCTTCCGGCCTGCAGGTGGTATTGTTTGAGGGCTCTCCAAGAAACATGAAGGTCACCAATCCGGGAGACCTTGAGATTGCCGAACTGTTTATTAACCAGGATAAGGATTGACAGATTTTCTCGATACAGACATAAAATACCTTAAAGGGGTGGGCGTGGAGAGAGCCAAGATGCTCTCTTCCGAAATAGGGGTCGCGACATTCCGCGACCTCCTATATTACTTCCCCTTCAGGCATATCGATAGAAGCCGGTTTTACACCATCTCCGAACTTTCAGGCGCCGAACTTCCCTCTCTCCAGATCAAAGGCTCGTTTATCAGCTTCAATGTCGAAGGGGAAGGGGCAAGAAAAAGACTCGTCGGCATTTTCAGCGACGGCAAAAAGATGATGGAGTGCGTTTGGTTTTCAAAGCTTCAGTATTTCTCCACGGCTTATAAAATCGGCGCGACATACGTCATTTTCGGGAAACCGGGTTTCTTCAGGAATGTCTATTCCATGGTGCATCCGGAGGTTGAGCCGTTTGATCCCGCCAAACCTCCCACGGGATTCCGTGGCGTCTATTCCATCACGGAGACCATGCGAAAGCGAGGGGCGTCCACCCGCCTTTTGCAGACGCTCGTCGGCAATCTCTTCGCCAACACCGGCTTTTCCTCTGTCGGCGACAATCTCCCGGAGGAGATCATCCGCCATTATAGCCTGATGCCACTGCCGGAGGCGCTTCGCCAGATGCATTTCCCCTCCGATGCCGCCTCTTTACGCAAAGCAATGGAGAGGATGAAATTCGAGGAACTTTTTTATGTCGAAGCCCACATCCTCCGCTATTCCATGGAGCGCGGGTCGAGGATTCCCGGTTATGTCTTCCCGAGGATAGGGGAAAAGTTCAATGGCTTTTATTTCAATGTGCTTCCTTTCCAGCTGACGGGGGCGCAGAAGCGAGTGTTGAAAGAGATAAGGGCGGATATGAAGACGGGCCGGCAGATGAACCGTCTGCTTCAGGGCGACGTAGGGTCGGGAAAGACCATGGTGGCTTTCATGTCGCTTTTGATGGCGATCGACAATGAATGCCAGGGAGCTTTGATGGCCCCGACTGAAATTCTCGCAACGCAGCATTATGAAAGTCTTCGCCAGTGGGCCGATCCGATAGGTGTGAAGGTGGCCTTGCTGACCGGAAGCACGCGTGCCTCAGAAAGAAGAAGGATTCATGAGGGTCTTGAGTCGGGGGAGATAGATATAGTGGTGGGCACACATGCCTTGATTGAAGACACGGTGCGTTTTCATAAGCTTGGTTTGGTCGTAATCGATGAGCAGCACAGGTTTGGCGTCGCCCAGCGAGCCGCCATGTGGAAGAAGAGCGCGACGGCCCCCCACGTCCTTGTAATGACCGCCACCCCCATCCCCCGGACGCTCGCTATGACCGTCTACGGCGACCTCGATGTCTCTGTCATCGACGAGTTGCCTCCCGGACGCAAACCCGTCACCACGCTTTTGCGCTACGATTCCTCCCGCATGGAAGTTGACCGCCTGATATTTTCCCAGCTGCGGGAGGGAAGGCAAGTCTATATCGTATATCCCCTTATTGAGGAGAATGAGAAGCTCGACCTCAAAAGCCTTGAGGAGGGATATAGGCGCACTTGCGAGACGTTTCCCGGCTATCGCGTCTGCTTCGTGCACGGAAAAATGAAACCGGCGGAGAAAGACCATCAGATGGATCTTTTTGTCAGCGGAGAGGCGAGGATAATGGTGGCAACCACCGTCATAGAGGTAGGGGTCAATGTCCCCAACGCCTCGGTGATGGTGATAGAGAATGCCGAACGTTTCGGACTCTCGCAACTCCATCAGCTTCGGGGCAGGGTAGGCCGTGGTGCCGACCAGAGCTTCTGCGTCTTGATGGGGAAAATAAAATCCGGTGCAGACACAAAAAAACGCCTGAATATAATGACGGAGACCACCGACGGCTTCCTGATTTCCGAGGCGGATATGAAAATCCGTGGTCCCGGAGACATGGAGGGCACCCAGCAAAGCGGTCTGGCATTCAATCTTCGGGTGGCCGACCTGGCCCGCGACGGGCAGATCCTGACGAGGGCAAGGGAGATGGCGATAGCCGTCTTGCGCGGGAACCCCCGACTGCTTGCCCCCGGCTGTCAGGCCTCTCCCGCGAATGACTCCGACATGAAGCCATTGCCGTTGTCGCCTGCTGGGGTGGATATCATAGCTCGGGAATTGCGTTTGCGGTTTGCGCGGGCGGTCGATTGGTCGCAGATTTCGTGAGTCATTAGTCTTTTAGTCATTAGTCATTAGTTGTTGGCCAGTATAGATTGTTATAGATTATATGAGAGAAAAAGAATTTTTACCTCTCGTGGAGCAACGCCTCGGCATCGGGCAGCTCAACGAGATGCAGATAAAGATGATGGCTTCCGCTTCGGAGCCACGCGACATAGTCCTGCTTTCCCCGACGGGAAGCGGGAAAACCCTGGCCTTCACACTTCCTGTGATGAAATTGATGCGTCCGTCAACAGGCAGGGTGCAGTGTGTGGTCATTGCTCCTTCGAGGGAGCTCGTGGTGCAGATTGCCGGCGTGATGCGTGAAGTTTCGCCCGGATTGCGGGTTGTGGCTTTGTATGGCGGTCATAATGTGGAGGATGAGGTCAACAGCCTTAAGGTCGTGCCGGATATAGTCGTTGCTACCCCGGGCAGACTTCTCGACCATGCCGTCAGGCGCAATATCGACCTTCTTCCCGTCAGGATTGTCGTGCTTGATGAGTTTGACAAGTCGCTGGAACTCGGTTTCGACGAAGAGATGGAGAAACTGATGAAGAGGATGAAAAACGTCAGCCGCTTCATACTGACCTCTGCCACGAATGCCGATGTCATGCCCGAATTTCTCAACCTCAACAATCCCCTGACTCTTGATTTCCTCTCCGGCAACGAGAATTTGAAGACAAGGATGAGGGTCCACAGGGTCAAGTCAGACAGCAAAGACAAGCTTGAGGCATTGCTCTCCCTGCTAAAGTGCATCACGGCGGAAGGACCTCTAAAGAAGACCATAATTTTTGTCAACCATAGGGAAAGCGCGGAAAGGGTGGTTGAATTTTTGAAGAAGAAAGGTGTGGATGCCTCTCTCTACCATGGTGCGCTCGACCAACGCGAGCGCGAGACGGCCGTAGCCCTCTTCAACAATGGCAGTCGTCCGGTGCTTGTTGCGACCGACCTTGCAGCCCGCGGTCTCGACATAGAGAAAGTGGCCTCCATCATCCATTATCATCAGCCCTTGACGCGCGAAGCCTACACCCACCGCAACGGTCGCACGGCCCGCGTGGAAGAGGAAGGGGATATCTATCTCCTTGTCGGACCTGACGAGGAAATCAAAGACTATGTGGAATTTGACGACGACTTTGAGCTGAATCCGGCTACGGAGTCGGTATTAAAGTCGGGTTTTGAGACGCTTTATATCACGGGTGGAAAGCGTGAGAAACTCTCCCGAGGCGATATACTCGGTTTTATTGTCAAAGAGGGAGGAATCGATGTCGGAGCTGTCGGCAAAATCAACGTCTTCGACCATTATTCGCTTGTAGCAGTGAAAAAATCGAAAGCCGGAAGAATTGTCGAAAAACTGTCGGGCCACAAATTGAAAGGAGAGAAGCGCAAAATCTCTATAATGAGATAGCCGATCTTCAAACGCCATCAATTCGGGAGGGAGAAAGAAGATAGTTGCCGAAGGGTGGTTAAAACATTCAAAAAAGGTATAAATCTTTCAAAATCGTGAAAGATAGTTACATTTGAAGCAAATATAGACTTTGAATGTTTGAAAAATAGCTTGGAAATAATTATCTTTGCAGTCGTAAACGAACAGGGATAATCCAAAAGAGAGCCGTATGCGCTCCTTGAATTAGACTAAAATCTCAATTAAATAACAAATTAATAACTATGAGCAAAGCAAAGCAATTCCTGACTTGCGACGGTAATCAGGCTGCTGCCCACATCAGCTACATGTTTACTGAGGTGGCCGCTATCTACCCGATTACCCCCTCATCGACCATGGCGGAATACGTAGACGACTGGTCGGCTGCAGGCAGGAAGAACATTTTCGGAGAGACAGTACTCGTGCAAGAGATGCAAAGTGAAGGTGGCGCCGCAGGCGCAGTCCACGGCTCGCTGCAGGCCGGCGCGCTGACCACTACCTACACCGCTTCGCAGGGTCTTCTCCTGATGATCCCTAACATGTATAAAATCGCCGGCGAGCTTCTCCCCTGCGTATTCCATGTTTCGGCACGTACTCTCGCTTCCCACGCGCTGAGTATCTTCGGCGACCATCAAGACGTCATGTCGGCTCGCCAGACAGGCTTCGCGATGCTGTGCGAAGGCTCCGTTCAGGAGGTGATGGACCTCGCAGCCGTTGCCCATCTCGCAACGCTCAAGAGCCGCGTGCCTTTCGTCAACTTCTTCGACGGTTTCCGCACATCCCACGAAATCCAGAAAATCGAGGCCATCGACCAGGATGAGCTCGCTCCCCTTATCGACCAGGAAGCCCTTGCTGATTTCCGCAACCGCGCCCTCAACCCCAATGCCCCGGTAGCCCGCGGCATGGCTGAGAACCCCGACGTATTCTTCCAGCACCGTGAGGCTTCCAACCCCTACTACATGGCAGTTCCCGAGATCGTAGAGAACTACATGAACGAGCTCTCAAAAATCACGGGCCGCAACTACGGTCTGTTTGACTACTATGGCGACCCCGAGGCCGACCGCGTGATCATCGCCATGGGTTCCGTCACGGAGTGCATCCGCGAGACCATTGACCATCTCCGCGCAAAAGGGGAGAAAGTTGGTCTCGTAAGCGTTCACCTCTATCGTCCGTTCTCCGCAAAGCACTTCCTTTCCGCCGTCCCCGCCACGGCCAAGAGAATCGCCGTGCTCGACCGCACGAAAGAACCCGGAGCGCTCGGAGAGCCTCTCTATCTCGACGTAAAGGATTGCTTCTACGGCAAGGAGAACGCCCCGCTCATCGTAGGCGGTCGCTATGGCCTCAGCTCGAAGGACACCACTCCCGCACAGATTCTTTCCGTCTATGACAATCTCGCTCTTCCCGAGCCCAAGAACGGCTTCACGGTGGGCATCGTCGACGACGTGACTTACCTTTCCCTTCCCCAGCTTCCCGAAATCAGCGTAGGCGACGAGGGAATGTTCCAGGCCAAGTTCTTCGGTCTTGGCGCTGATGGCACAGTCGGAGCCAACAAGAACTCCGTCAAGATCATCGGCGACAACACCGACAAATACTGTCAGGCATACTTCTCCTACGACTCCAAGAAGTCGGGCGGCTTCACCTGCTCGCACCTCCGCTTCGGCGACCTCCCTATCCGCTCCACGTATCTCGTTACGACGCCCAACTTCGTGGCTTGCCACGTTCAGGCTTATCTCCACATGTATGACGTGACCCGCGGCCTGCAGAAGAACGGTACGTTCCTTCTCAACACCATCTGGGAGGGTGAGGAGCTTGCGAAGAACCTTCCCAACAAGGTGAAGCGCTATTTCGCACAGAACAACATCCGCGTCTTCTACATCAACGCTTCGAAGATCGCTCAGGAAATCGGCCTCGGCAACCGCACCAATACCATTCTCCAGAGCGCATTCTTCCGCATCACGGAGGTTATCCCCGTTGATCTTGCCGTAGAGCAGATGAAGAAATTCATCGTGAAGTCTTATGGCAAGAAGGGTCAGAACATCGTCGACATGAACTATGCAGCCGTGGATCGCGGAGGCGAATACAAGGAGCTGACCGTAGATCCCTCCTGGGCTAACCTCGCCGACGAAGAGGCCAAGAAGATCGACGTTCCCGAGTTCGTTTCCAACGTTGTTATCCCCATCAACGCTCAGGATGGCGACCTTCTCCCCGTCAGCACCTTCAAGGATTGCGCCGACGGCACATGGCCGCAGGGCACAGCCCGCTATGAGAAGCGCGGAGTAGCAGCCTTCGTCCCCGAATGGAATCCCGAGAACTGTATCCAGTGTAACAAGTGCTCATATGTCTGCCCCCACGCTTGCATCCGTCCGTTTGTGCTCGACGAGGCTGAGATGGCTGCTGCTCCTTTCGGCGAGGAACACTCGATTCCGGCCATCGGCAAGACCTTCACGGGCATGCGTTTCGTGCAGCAGGTTGATGTGCTCGACTGCCTCGGCTGCGGCAACTGCGCCGATGTCTGCCCGGGCAAGAAGGGCCAGAAGGCTCTCGTCATGAAGCACGAGGAGAGCCAGATCGGCCAGCAGCCCAACTGGGATTATTGCGCAAGCAAGGTATCCTCGAAGCAGAATCTCGTTGACATCAAGGCCAACGTCAAGAACAGCCAGTTTGCTACTCCTATGTTTGAGTTTTCCGGTGCTTGCTCCGGTTGCGGCGAGACTCCCTACGTCAAGCTCATCAGCCAGCTCTTCGGCGACCACGAGGTTGTGGCCAACGCCACGGGTTGCTCATCCATCTATTCAGGCTCCGTGCCCTCCACTCCCTATTGCGAGAACGAGAAGGGCAACGGTCCCGCTTGGGCAAACTCCCTCTTCGAGGACTTCTGCGAATTCGGTCTCGGTATGCGTATAGCCTACGAGAAGATGCGTGCGCGTCTTGAGGAGACCTGCAACAAGATCGCTGCTTCCGAGAACGCTCCCGAGGCTCTTAAGGCAGCTGCGGCTGCCTGGATGGAGGCTCGCGAGGATGCCGACGCTTCCCGCGTGAAGGGCGACGCTCTCCTTGAGGAGGCTAAGAAAGGCGCCGAGGCAGGTTGCGACTGCTGCAAGAAGATTGTCGGCCTGAAGCACTATCTCGTAAAGCGCAGCCAGTGGATCATCGGTGGCGACGGCGCAAGCTACGATATAGGCTACGGCGGTCTTGACCACGTGATCGCTTCCGGCAAGAACGTCAACATTCTCGTTCTCGACACGGAGGTTTACTCCAACACCGGCGGCCAGTCTTCAAAGGCTACTCCTATCGCCGCCATCGCCAAGTTTGCCGCTGCCGGCAAGCGTATCCGTAAGAAGGATCTTGGCCTCATGGCCACGACCTACGGCTACGTATATGCCGCACAGGTTGCCATGGGTGCCGACAACGCTCAGACCCTCAAGGCTATCCGCGAGGCAGAGGCTTACGACGGCCCGTCGATCATCATCGCTTACTCTCCCTGTATCAACCATGGTCTGAAGGTCGGAATGGGCCACAGCCAGGAAGAGGAGAAGAAAGCAGTGGAATGCGGCTACTGGCATCTCTGGCGCTACAATCCTGCTCTTGAGAACAGCGGACAGAATCCGTTCTCTCTCGACAGCAAGGAGCCGGATTGGAGCAAGTTCAACGACTTCCTCAAAGGTGAGGTTCGTTTCGCATCGCTCTTCAAGATGCAGCCCGAAGCAGCCGGCGAGCTCTTCCAGGCAGCTCAGGACAATGCAAAATGGCGCTACAACAACTACAAGCGTCTTTCCCAGCAGAACTGGGGCACGGATCCTGAAATGACAGCCGAGGAGGAAGCACTCCGCAAGTAAGAAAATCTCGACAGGCACTGAGCCTGATAAAATAAAATGGGGGCACCGAAAAAGTGCCCCCATTTTATTTTATGCTATCGGACTTAGCAACTTTAGGTTATCCTCTCAAATCCATGAATTGTGGCAAATTCAATCGGTGGATTATGGCAGATTCAATCGGTGGATTATGGCAAATCCAATCCATGGATTGTGGCAAGTTTAATCGGTGGATTGTGGCAAGTTTAATCGGTGATTTGTCGGAAAAAGAAGATCGGCAACCTTGGTCCTGATATCTTTCCGGCTTACTTGAATGATATCAAAGCTAAAGGTTGCCGACCTGTAAAAGGCTGTTATTCCAACAATTCCTACTGGTCAGACTGGTCCGACTGATCAGACTTGTCTGACAAGTTAGACCGGTCAGATTGGGCAGGCCGGGCTCTCCATTTTGCGGCATACTCGCTGGGCGACATACCGAATTCCCTGCGGAATATCTTCCCAAACGAAGAATGCCCACCGTAGCCCACGGCATAAGCTATCTCCGAAATCGACATCTCATCTCCCTGAATCATCTCCTTCGCCTTGGCGAGACGTATCCCCCTGATATACTCCAGCATCGAGATTCCCAAGATGCTCTTGCACTTGCGATAGAGTGTGGAATAACTCATACACATCTTGTCGGCCAAAAACTGCACGTCGAGCTCCGGGTCCGCCAGATTTTCGCAAACATGGTTGTTTATCTGCTCCATAAACTTGCGGTCGAGAGGCGATAGCCGTAACACCGGCTCCGAGGCCGTCTGTTTTTCCATTGATTGTTCTTTTTGTGCATGTTCCCCTTGCGTCGCTATCTCCTTTGATTCCTTCACGAGAGCCTTTGCCAGACGCTCTTTGCGGATAAGGAGATTCGAGATGCGCCCGCGAAGCAGTTTCGCGCTGAAAGGCTTTGTCAGATAGGAGTCGGCCCCCGACTCATAGCCCGTCTCACGGTCGCTCAGCGAATCTTTGGCCGTCAGCAATATGACGGCGATATGGCTCGTCAGGATATCCTCCTTTATCTTCGTGCACAGTTGAATCCCGTCCATCTCCGGCATCATAATGTCGCTGACCACTATGTCGGGACTCTCCTCATGCACGGCTTTAAGCCCCTCCAGACCGTTGGAGGCGGAAACAACGCTGTAGTCCGACTCCAGCGACTGGCAGATATATTCCCTGATGTTGTCGTTGTCTTCCACGATCAGCACCTTGCATCGTTTGGCAGCCTCTGCCGCCTCGGCAAACTCTCCCTCTTCCGGCTGGGGCAGCCTTGTTTGGGGCAGGCTTTCATTATGGATGGCATTCGGATATATATTTTCTGTCAGCAGGCTTATAATGAATGTCGAGCCCTTTCCCTCTTCGGATTCAGCGATTATGTCAGCCTCATGTAGGTCGGCGAGATTCTTCACCAACGACAGACCTATGCCCGTGCCGGAAGCCTGATGGTTGCCCTTCACCTGGTAGTAGCGTTTGTAGATATTCGAGAGCTCCTCTTTCGACATCCCGTATCCCGTGTCGGCCACGGAGATTTCAGTCCGCTCCTCGCCGTCTTTCAGCACTTGCCGCAGCGACAGGACGATGCTCCCTTTCTCCGTATATTTCACGGCGTTGCTGAGGATGTTGTTGAGCATTATTGAGATCATGTCCCTGTCGAAATAGATCTTTTTCACCCCTTTGTCGATATCGAGGATGATTTCTACGTCCTTGTTCATGTTGAGCTCCTTGAATCTCAAGCCGATTTCGTAGACAAGATTGGAAATATTGCCCTTAGCTACGCTTAGTTCCCTGTTACGGGTTTCCGTCTTGCGGAATTCCAATATGCCGTTGATGAGCGAAAGAAGCGACTTCGAGCTTTCGCGGATCATGCGGAGTTTGGTATTATATTTTGCGGGAAGCGTAGGGTCGCTGACCATGTCCTCGATAGGCCCGATGATGAGGGTCAGAGGTGTGCGTAGTTCGTGGGTGATGTTGGTGAAGAAACGCAGACGTTCCTCGTTCAGTATATGTTGTTGTTGGTTCTGGGCTATTTCCGATTGATAACGCTCCTTTAGCCTCACCCTGCGCACGTAGAGATAAAACATGAATATGACGATGCCGATGAAGATCAATACGTACAGAGTTATGGCCCACCATCTTAACCATATTGGAGGGGGTATTATAATATTCGCCACCTGCGTGGGCTTGCTCCATTCATTCCCCTTGAACCGGTATCTCACTAAAAGCTTGTAGTTTCCCGGCGACAGGTTTCTGAACGACACGGAGTTTTCATTCCTGAGATCCACCCATGAATCGTCATATCCCTCCATCTTGTAGGCGAATGAGGAATATTTCATGATTCCTTGGTCGGGGACGGCGAAAGTGATTCTGAATGTCGATTGATTGTAGGGAAGCACCACCTTCCCGTTTTTCGCCTGTATCTGTATCTCATTCTCCTTTCTGTTGTCGCCCTCTTTGTAAGCCGTAAACCCGGTGACGACGACGGGAAGGTCGTGGTTTTCAGAGACGGTGCTGTCAGTGTTGATGGAAATTATGCCGTTGGCGGAAGCGAAGTATACGCGGCCATCCTTTCCGACGGCCGATCCCCTTTCGCTGAAAGAGTTAAGGGGAATCTCGCGGTCGGAATGATGGAATGTGACGGCAAGCGATTTCCCGTTGATGAATGCCACTCCGTTGTCGAGCGATGCCCAGAAGTTCCCCTCTTTGTCCTCGTCTATTGCCATTATATGGGATACCCCTGATTCCGAAGGGTCGATCACGAGTTTATATCCCGAATGGTCGGATGGTTTCTCAAACAAAACCAGTCCGTTTCTTGTCGCCACCCACATTCTTCCTTTCGAATCTTTAAGAATGTCGTTGATGGCATTGGAGACAAATCCATGGGCGTCATTTAGTTCGGCTTTTCGTTTGAAATCGGGCGACATTATGTTGATTCCCTTGCCGAAAGTGCCTATCCATATGTTGCCGGCGGCATCATACCTAATAGACTGCACCACGTGGTCGCTCAGCTCGCTCTCGATCGGTAGTTTCTCGGCTTGGTTTCCATTTAGTTGCCAGATATAGTCGTTGGTCGCGAAAAGGATAGATCCTGTCGGACTCTTATATATCGACCGGACATTCACTGGTAATCCCTCTATTTGGGTGAACGTTCCGGATGTCTTGTTGAATCGGAAAGCCCCTTGGTCGGTTGTGCCGACCAGGAAGTCCCCCTTATTGTCTTCTACGATAGCCGTGACGGCCGTCTTTTGTCCCTCGTTCATTCCCGGGATAGGGAATGAGGCCGCCTCTTTACCCAGGCGTGAGATTTCTCCGTCGGAGCCGAGCCAGAGATTTCCCTCGCTGTCGGTCAGGCAGCTCCAGACGGGCGGGTAGAGCCATCCTTGGGGAGTGGTCTTGACGTATTTCTCTCTTTGGAACATGGGCTTGACGTGGGATATGACATTGACTCCGGCCCGATATTGTCCTATCCATAAATTGCCGAAGCGGTCTTCCACGAGGGCGCGGATATGTTTGCATTCCATTGATCCCGGTCTTGCCTCAGCCGTGACCGACGTGAATTCAGCCTTCTCAGGATTGTCATAATCGATGTTGGTGGCCATGCATGTCCCTCCCCGCATCGTGGCGAAAAGGATGCTGCCGTCCTTAAGCTCTATGATCCGGCGCACTCCTCCCGGGGCTATTGATTTGGGATTCCCCTCCTTGCTGACGAATGGAGTGATCCGCTTTGTCCATGGATTAAGCAAAGCGGCCCCGTTGTCGGTGCCGATCCATACGTAGCCATTGTCAGCTTCCATTAGATGGTAGACACAATCCCCGGGAATAGGGGAGTTGTCCATCCGGTAGTTGGTGAATGTATGGGCCACGGTGTCTATCGCGCTCAATCCTTCCGTGACGTGTCCTACGTATAGAGTTCCGTCCTGTGTTTCAAGAGATGCATATGATGTGCGAGGCAGTCCTTCTACGGTTTCGTGGTTGTATTTCCTGATTTCGCCGTTCTTTTCATTATAGTAATGAGCTCCGAAATGATAATCGGTCAGCCAGATTCCCCCTCCGGGAGCTGCCTTTATGTCAACGACGTTCATCGGCCATAATCTCTCGTCGGGCGAATCTTTGAATTCCATGTCTTCGAGCGAGAGGATCTTGACGCCGTCTCTTTGAGTGGCTATCCAAAGTCGGTCGGGATTGTCTGGGTCCTGGACCACTACGTTCAGTTCGTTGGCTGGAAGGGCGGAGTTCTCTTTCGTGAGATTGATAAATCTCTTGCCGTCGAATTTGTTTAGACCCGATTCTGTGGCTACCCAGATTCCTCCCTTTGAATCCTCGGCCATCGAGGTGACGTAGCCGTTTGAAAGCCCGTCGTTGAGGTCGTAAGTGGTGCGTCCCCCCTCGCTGATGAGGGCGTATGCCAACGATGCGGAGAGCGTCGTGGCCAATATCGACAGGAGTGTTGAAAAGCGTTTCATGATACGTGACATTTTTATAACGTCGGAACGCCGGATATATTTAAGGACTTTTAAATAAAAATGTATTGAGGCCTCAGGATTATGTAGCGTCCCTTATCGGCGGCAAATATAGCGAGTAGTAGTGTTGTCGGCTTGGAATTAGGTTTCAGATTATAGTCGGATTCAAGCATTTGGGCGAAAATGAAAGATTTGGGCGCATTGGTGGAAGAAATAGGCGCATGTACGGGCATTTCAAGTTGTCGGTTGCGAAGTTTTGGCTTTTTAGGAATGGAATGCAGATGCATGATGGCTTGCGTCGGGCGGCGATGACACGAGAAGATGTGCACTTTGAACGATGAGGCAAGAATAGCCTGAAAATTGAGACGGATGATGCTCTTTTTTGAATCAAAATCTACATATGGCAAACGAAGTAGGCTACCATATATAAATTTCAAACGTTTGATTCTTTCAAATCCGGAGCGATGAAAGATTTAACTACCTTTAAGAAATATTCGGAAGCGTTTGTAAATATTCCTTAATATAACTTTGCAGCGAGAAACTCAAACGCCCGACGGCGGGAAGCTCGAATCCGAAGTCCGACTCCTTATATATAGGGGCGGCTATATAGGGGCGGCGCGAACGACGGGAGCCAATCTCCGGAAGGCGACGTAAACAACAACATCAGCTAATTTATCTAAAGGTAACCATCTCAAGGTAGAAAGAAAGTTTTTTAGGTCGAATTTATTTTATTAACAAACAATTTTTATTTCCTAACCATCAAACCCATGAAACATCGGTTATTAGTATGGTTGCTGTCAGTCTTAGTGGCGACAGCGACAATGAGCGCCCAGCAGGCCTACGTGCTGAAGGGCGTTGTCCAGGATGAGGCAGGCGAACCGCTGATCGGCGCCACCTTCCAGTTGAAGGGTACATCGAATGGAGGCGCGACCGACATCGATGGCAACTTCTCAATCAATGTAAAGGAAGGAGACGTGGTGACCTTCTCGTATGTAGGCTACATCCCTCAGGAAATCACCGTCTCAGGCCAGAACAATCTGACAATCGTTCTCAAAGAAAACTCCGAGGTGCTCGAAGACGTGGTCGTAATCGGCTACGGCACGATGCGCAAGAAAGACCTTACCGGAGCTGTCACTCAGATTAACCCTGACAAAATCGCTGACCAGAACCCCGGCTCAGTTCAGGACCTTCTCCGTGGCGCACCTGGACTTCAGATTGGATATGACGCTTCAGCCAAAGGACAGGGAGCCTCCATCAAGCTTCGTGGAGAAAACTCACTCGGCACCAATGTCAGCCCTATGATCGTGCTCGACGGCATGCCTTTCTTCGGTGAGCTTTCCGAGATCAACCCCGACGACATCGGCCAGATCGACATTCTCAAGGACGCATCCTCCGCTGCCATCTATGGTGCGCGTGCAGCCGCCGGCGTCATCATCATCACTACCAAGAAAGGTAAGACCGGCAAGCCTATGGTAACTCTTAACGCCAACTTCGGTGTCTCCAACAAAAGCGCTTATCGCGACTATATGGATGCTGAGGAATATATGCGCTATCGTGAGGACTACTACATGATGAACTATACTTACGGACTTGGAGACAATGGTCTTTATGGTTATTATAACGTAAAAGACGGAAATGGCAACCTCGCTTATCCACAGGGTTACTACAATAACCCTGCAAATCTTTCGGAAAGCGACCGTAATGCATGGATGCAGAACACCGGCGCAGCAGGTTTCGGCCCCTCTGCCGAAGATACCGCTCTTTCGCTTTATGCCCGCCGTCTGGAGATGAACAATTCCGCTCTCGTCTACAAGAACTTCCTCGCCGGTAAAACCTACGACTGGTATGACGCTACGTTCCGCACCGGATTCAATCAAGATTACAACGTGAGCTTGTCGGGAGCAACGGATCATATCAACTATTATCTCTCAGCCGGCTATATGAGAAATGAAGGAGCCGTGAGGGGCAATGAATACGAGGCTTTCCGCGCAAGTGCAAAGCTTAATGCCAAGGTGACAGACTGGCTGGAAATTGGAGCAAACATCAATTTCCAGGATCGTTCTGATGGCGACATTCAGGTCTCTCTCGGTTCCAATTATTGGGATGCCAACATGCTCCGCAACTCCCCCTATGCTTCCATGTATAGGGAAGATGGTTCTTACGAGCAGTATCCTATGACGGGCAATAGCACTAATGGTGGATACAACTATTTCTTCGATCGTGACTATTATGATCTTGACAAAGGATTCACCAACCTCAATACGATCTTTAATGCCAAGGTGACTCTCCCTTACGGTTTCACTTATCAGTTCAATATCTCACCGCGTTACCAGTGGTTTCATGATTTCTACCACATGAGAGCCGATAAGCCTGATGCAAGACCCTCCGATCAAGGTGTAAACCGTCAGCATACAAAATACTTTGAATGGAACCTCAATAATACCTTGACTTGGGACAAGACATATAATGATGTCCATCATTTCACTGTCACTCTCGTTCAGGAGGCTGAGGACCACAAGACTTGGCAAGATCGCATCGAGGCCCGTAATATATCTCCGACAGACGTGCTCGGCTTCCACTGGACTTCCGGAGCCAACAAGCTGCAGAGTGGATTCTCGACCAATGATGAGCACTACACCTCTGCTTCATATCTTGGCCGTGTGTTCTACAGCTATGATAATAAGTATATGATCACCGGTTCTCTCCGTCGTGATGGTTTTTCCGGATTCGGCGTAAATACGAAATGGGGTAATTTCGGTTCTGTAGGTCTCGGCTGGAATTTCTCTGAGGAAAAATTTATGGAGAGCACTCGTGATTGGCTCAGCAATGGTAAGCTCCGTCTCTCTTGGGGTACGAACGGTAACCGTGATTTCTCTCAATCCAATCCATGGATTCCCGGATGGTACAGAACTCTTGCCAACCTGAATATCGGCGGTTCGATGGTTTACTACAACAATGGCACCTCCACAGTTGTTAAGAGTCTTTATATGGATCGTCTTGCTGCTCCCAATCTTCGCTGGGAACGCACGGAGGCTTACAACGTGGGTATTGATTTCGGATTCCTGAACAATCGTCTCTCAGGAGCTATCGACTGGTATCACAAGACTACCAAGGACATGATCATGGGTCAGCGTCTTCCCTCCTTCACAGGATTCGGCTCTATTACATCTAACCTCGGCGAGGTGCAGAACAGCGGTTTCGAGATTTCGCTTTCATCCATCAACATTGAGAAGGAGAATTTCACTTGGACCACTACCGCCGGCTTCTCTTACAACCGCAACCGCATCAAGCACATCTATTATGACTACGATGAGAACGGTGAGGAGAGAGATGATACATCCAACAGATGGTATATCGGACACCCAATCGGTGAAATATGGTATTATGAGACAGATGGCGTATGGCAGAACAATCCTGCTGACATTGCCGCTGCAGCACTCGTAGGTCAGAAGCCCGGCGACCCCAAAGTCGTGAACCGTTATACTGAGGATGACAAGATCCTTGACGACGGAACCCGTGTACCTGTCTACAACGATAAAGACAAGACTTATCTCGGCACAACCAACCCGCCAATCTACTGGAACATGCGCAACGAGTTCGTCCTTTGGAAAGACCTAACGTTCTCCTTCTCACTCTACTCTTATATGGGCCACAAGAGCACAGCAGGTTATTGGCTCAATCAGGACAACGGCGGTTCGCAGGTGACAAACGCTGCCAACCTCCCGTCAAAGGAATACTGGACACCTGAAAACCCGACGAACGATTATTGCCGCCTTATGGCTACCGGCCCTGATACGGGTCTTGCTGGTGGAGTTGATAAACTTTACAACCGTAACTTCGTTCGCCTCGACAACATCACGATTGGCTATACCCTTCCGCAGAAGTGGACTCGCCAGATCATGCTTGAAAAAGTCCGCTTCACTGCAGGATGCAACAATGTTTGCACAATCTCTGGCTGGGAATACGGTGATCCCGAGACTGGTGGCCTCGCACGCCGCACATTCAATTTCGGTGTGAACGTAACCTTCTAATCAATTTAACTGATAATAATCATGAAAATAAATAAATTAAGCCTTATCAAGGCATTCTCGACTATCGCCGCAGTCTCGGTAATGACAGGCTGCTCCGACAATTTCCTCGATCAAGATCCTCTTTCCTTCTTCGAGCCGGGAAAGACCTACACCACTGAGGCTGGTCTTCAGTCTGCTCTCGCACAGTGCGACCTTCACTACAAGACCATGCTCATGGACGGCAACGGCAACGTGCTCCCCATCGCTTCCGTCTATTTCATGAGCGACATGGGTCTTTATGCCAAGACTGATGCCGGCGGCGGAATCATGGATGACTTCGCCAACAAGATCACCCCGACTTCCGGTATGGCGGGAGGTGGCGACTCCAACGCCATGAGCCGTTTCTACAACGAATCCTGCAACGGTATCAAGTATGCCAACACAGTGCTGACATACGTCGATCAGGTAAAAGGTCTTGATGAGAAGACACGCAACGAGTATAAGGGTCGTGCCTATTTCCATAGGGCATACAAATACTATCACATGGTGCTTCTTTTCGGCGACATACCTTTGATCACGAAGATCATTTCCGTCCCGAAGCAAAACTACAAGTCGACCTCCAAGGAGGCCATCTTCAAGATGCTGGTCCACGACCTTGAGTTTGCCGTGGCCAACGTGCCAAGACAGAAGGATATGCCCTATTGGGGTCCTGTGAATCAGGAGGCCTGCAAGCAGCTTCTCATAAAGTGCTACATGGTGGTGGGCGAATTCGCAAAGGCCGAGGCTATGGCCACCGACCTTATAGAAAACCATGGTCTGGCTCTGATGCGCCAGCCGTTCGGAGAGTTTGTCCCTTCAGGCAACCCCGACACTTGGGAAGTGAAACGCAACGTAATGTGGGACCTTCTCCGCGGGCAGAACATCGTGAATCCCGCCAACACGGAGACCATCCTTCCTATCCTCAACTATCATGACGAGAACTTCACGCAGTATCTGACGATGCGTGCCCTTGGTGTCCACTGGAGCAATGGCGACATCATGGATCCCTCCGGTCTTGGTTCTCCTGCCTACAACTTCTCTCGTAATGATGGCAACTACACTAACACTCTCGACTGGCTTCGCGTGCTTGGTCGTGGCATCGGATGCTTCCGCACCTCCTACCACTTCAACTCCACCATCTGGTATCAGGATGGAGAAGAAGACACCCAAGACCTTCGCCACAACCGCGAGATGGGCAACTGGGTTGAGATGGAAGACATCAAATACAACCGCAAGAATTCTCCTTTCTATGGCCAGAACATGCGTCTGTATGCCACGGAAGACTACTACAACGACAAGGGCGAAGTGACGATCCACAAAGGTCAGCTCCTTTGCAAGGACACGATCCGCAGCTGGTATCCCGTGCCTCTCTGGAAGATGTATATTCTCGACCAAGCTGCAGAGGAGAATATGAATGCCAACCAATTTAACGGTGCTACCAAAGGCTCGAAATGCTCCAATGGCAACATGTATCTCTTCCGTCTTGCAGAGACATATCTTCTCCGTGCTGAGGCTCGCTTCTATCAGGGCAACGCTTCCGGCGCAGCGCAGGACGTGAATGCTATCCGCGAGCGTGCCAACGCCAAGAAGATGTTCTCCACCGTGACTATCGGTGACATCGCCGACGAACGCGGTCGCGAGCTTTACATGGAGGAATGGCGCCAGCCTGAGCTAACCCGTATCTCCTGGTGTCTTGCCCGTAGCGGCCAGCCTGACGAATGGGGCAACACCTATTCTCTTGACAACTGGGACAAGCAGAGCGGCACCGACCTGTCGGGCGGTAGCTACTGGTATCAGCGTTGTCTCCACTACAACATCTTCAACCGCGGTCCGATTCTCTCGAAGACCACCCTCAATTACACTGTTGACAAACGCAACCTCTTCTGGCCTGTCCCCAACTCTGTCATCACTGCCAACATAGGCGGACAGCTTCGTCAGAACTATGGATATGACGGCTACAGCGACAATATTGAGATGTTCACCGACTGGGAAGAGGCGGTGGCCGATGAAGACAGAATCTAATCAAGGATAACGTATCCCCATAAACAAGACCGGGGCGATGGGAAAACCATCGCCCCGGCTTCATATATAGCCGGATGGCATTACTGCGTCGCGACTAAGGGCCGTGCTCCCCAGTCTTTCCCCTGTGCGGCTAAGGGCCGTGCTCCTGACTCGGATGTGTCTTGTTGATTCATTTGGACGTCAGATTATTCCTATATCCCTCTTTTCCTCCCCGATTTCTCGCAGGGTTTCAAAAAAAAGATGTAAATTTGCATCAGGATAAATCCCGATAAATCCCGATCATGTCTCTCCCGACTAAAAAATCTGACCATAACATCCAGTATATGAAAAAACTATTGACAACATGTCTGATTGGCCTTGGAGCTCTCTCGGTCAGCGGACAAGCACAATCCCCGGCCGTCATCGACACGGTCAGCGTGGCGAGCCCCAACGGCTGGCTCGTCGTAGGCATCGACAATGCCGACGGCACTCCCGATTTCAACGTGACCTACACAGGCATTGAGATCATGAAAGATTCTCCACTCGGATTGAAGACCGACTTCGCCGACTTCTCCAAAGATCTTAAGCTCGTCGGCACGCGACGTGGAAAGGTCAACAAGAAATATCGCCTCGAAAATATTAAAAAGAGCGATAACGAGTTCGATGCCAATTCCCTGATATGCGAGTTTGAGAACCCGCAGGGACAAAAAATCGAGGTTGAGGTGCTCGTGGCTCATTGCAACATCGCTTTCCGCTACAATCTTCCGAAACCGAAAGAACGTGCATCAGTAAGGGTGATGGATGAGCTGACAGGGTTCAATCTCCCCGAAAACGCCTACGGATTCCTTGCACCACAGAGCGACGCAATGGTAGGCTGGAAACGCACGAAGCCAAGCTATGAGGAGAACTACATGATCGACGTCCCTGCCGGAACAAAGTCGCCTTTCGGACATGGATTCACGTTCCCTGCTGTCTTCCGGATTGGCGACAAAGCCTGGGCGATGGTCAGCGAGACCGGCGTCGACCGCAATTATTGCGCAAGCCGTCTGTCAGACCCTTCCGGGAATCTCTACGAGGTTGAGTTCCCGATGCCGGAGGAGAATAACGGCAACGGCACGGTGGAACCCGCGTTCGCACTTCCCGGTTCCACTCCCTGGCGTCTGATCACGGTGGGCCATTCCCCCCGTCCGCTTGCCCAGACCACGCTCCCATGGGATGTGGTAGAGGAGAAATATCCCGCCTCAATAGATTATAAGCCCGGCAAGTCCACCTGGAGCTGGATTCTCTGGCAAGACAACGCAATCAATATGGAGGATTCCAAAAAATTCATCGACCTCGCCGCCGAGATTGGCTACCCCTACACCCTTATCGACGCCGGCTGGGACAAGACAATGGGACGCAAGGGCATTGAAGAACTCGTGGCCTACGGAAAACCAAAAGGAGTGGTGCCGATGCTCTGGTATAGCTCAAGCGGATATTGGAACGACATTGAGCAGTCGCCCGTCAACAAGATGGACAATCCCATCGCCCGCAAGGAGGAGATGAAATGGATGAAGGAGATTGGAGTGAAAGGAATTAAGGTGGATTTCTTCGGTGGTGACAAGCAGGAGACGATGCGCTTGTATGAGGATATACTAAGCGATGCCAACGACTACGGCCTGATGGTAATTTTCCATGGCTGCACCCTTCCGAGAGGTTGGGAAAAGATGTATCCCAACTTCGTGGGAAGCGAGGCAGTGCTTGCCTCCGAGAATATGATTTTCTCGCAAGCTTTCTGCGACGAGGAGGCCGTCAACGCCACCCTTCATCCCATAATAAGGAATGCGGTAGGATCCATGGAATATGGTGGAAGCTTCCTCAACAAAAGGATGAACCGTGGCAACGACGGAGGAAACACGCGCCGCACTTCCGATGCCTTCCAGCTTGCGTTGGCCGTAATCTATCAGAATCCGGTTCAGAATTTCGCTCTCGCACCCAACAATCTTCAGGACGCCGACAAGATCTGTCTTGATTTCATGAAGGAGGTGCCTACGCTGTGGGACGACATTGCCCTTCTTGAAGGCTATCCCGGCAAGTTCACGGTTCTCCAGCGTCGAAGTGGCGACAAATTCTACGTCGCTGGAATCAACGCCGAGAAAGAGACGAAGAAACTCGACCTGAATCTCGACAACCTCGGAGAGGGGAAAGCCACGATGATTTTCGACGGAAAAGACGGCAAAGTAGCCAAGAAAGAAATCACCTTGAAGAAAGGGAAGAAAACGAAAGTGGAAATACCCAGCCAAGGTGGCTTCGTGATAGTAAAGTAAAATCCAAAAAGAGAGCCCTCCGATTGCATCGGAGGGCTCTTAGCTACGAGTACATCCCAATTATTTGCGAGCTATGACGTAGAATGGCTTGTAGGTGAGGCGCGAAGGAAGACGGTGCAGGGTTTCCGACAGCGGAAGGGTTGATTTTGAATTGCCTCCTACCCCCGTCTTTTGCAGATGAAGCATCAATTGACGCGTCCCTGGAAATTCCACGATGATCTCCTCTTCTGAATGCATGACATTGCTGAATTTGTCCTCCAACATCCCGCGCAGACGTTCCCTACTGCGATATACCAGGCAAAATGGATTGACACCCAAAAGTTCATGAAGATTGCCCGATGTGAACGTGCTGCACGCAAATATGCCTCCATCCTTCAAAAGCCTTGCGACATTGCGGAAAAAGCTTTCATGATCCACGAGCCATTGTATGGAGGAGGCGGATATAATGGCGTCATAGCTGTTGGCTTCTGAAGAGGATAGCTCCTTGACCAGGTCTTCCGCATCCCCAGTCATATAACGCTCCTCAGGAGCGACATCGAGTCGTGGCAATTCATAAAGATCAATGAAATCCATCTTCTCCGGTCGGAATCTTTCTGCAAACATACGGGAGAAGAGTCCGCTCCCGGCTCCTATTTCCAAAACTTTCCGGTAGCTTCCTTGCGGAATCAGGTCGGCGAGATGTCGGGCTATCTTTTTCTGTGCATCGGCATGGCTGTCGTAGGAGGGGAGAGCCTTACGGAATTTCTCGCCTACAGAAGCTCTTTCTGCGATAATGCCGGAGACAAGGGCGGCCATATCGACAAAATGAGGCGCTACGTTCTCTCTTCTCTCAGTGTCAGGATGATACGTCTGCCAGAAACTCAGTTGGTTGTCATGAGGGAAGATGGCGTCTTCTGTGGAGATATATGCGCAATCCCATCTGCCACGCTTATCACTCTCCCCCGACTGCTCGCCTATATAAAGCAATTGCTTGCTTAAGATGTCGGCTGAGTCCTCGCTGAAACGCTCCTTGATCCGGTCGTAGTCCTGTCCCGACATGCGTCTGCGGAATTTCATGAGATTCCGTTCGTTAAGGCCATCCGCAGTCCCCTTGAAAATCCTTTCCGGGATTCCGTAACTGTCATCCACGGGGCGTTCCGTCCCATTGACGGCCACGGCCAGAGCGATTCTCTCAAACGGCAATGAGCGGGACGCAGCGAACACTCCTAATGACCAGGCAAACAGGCAGACAATGGAATAACCCCTAAGCATATCCTTGGGGAAATCCATGTCTGAATAGTCGGAGGCCACCATCACGTCGTAGCCATCCACGGCCACGTCTTTGTAGAAGTCGGCCGACGTGCTCCATCCGGCAAATATAAGTATCAGTCGGTCGGATCCGCAACTATGAATCAGTTCACACTTCATTGGCCGCCTCCTCCAATACTTTGAAAACGCGTTCAAACTGAGTAGTTTCCATCCCTGCCCCAAGGGAAAAACGTATGCGTTCCCCTCCGGGCGGCACTGTTGGGCGGCGTATCGGCAGCGCGATTATTCCGCTTTCCCGTAGCCGCGAGGCTATCTTCAATGCCTTGGCTGCATCCCCTGTCATAAAAGGAATGATCTGCGACGTGGATGGCGACTCTTCCCTCGCGATCTTGTTTATCCTTTCTGTGAATGTCCGGGATATTTCTGCCAGATGTTTGCGGGCATCCCCCATATCCAGGATTTTCTCAAGCATGAGAATGGTCCAGGCTATGTTGGCCGGAGGCAGGGCTGTGGAGAAGATAAACGGACGAGAAAGATTGATTAGCAAAGACTTCATTTCAGGAGAAGCCACGGCGAAAGCTCCGGCTGAGGCTGCTGCTTTCCCGAATGTGCCGACGATGATGTCGATATCCTCGGTCAGCCCTATCTCTTCGGCTACTCCAAGCCCTTTTTCTCCCCTTACCCCGAACGCATGGGCCTCATCCACATACAATATGACATTTGAGAAACGTCTTTTCAGCTCCACGAGTTTGTCGATGGGTGCTTCGTCGCCGTCCATGCTGTAGATGGATTCCGCCACCACCACGATTCTCTCGTATTTCTCCGATTCCTTCTCAACGATGTTTTCGAGTTTTGTGGCGTCGTTATGGGGAAAACGTTTGAATTCAGCCCCGTTTATGCGAAGCCCGTCGATGACGGAGGCATGGATGAGCTTGTCGCAGACAAAAAGGGTGGAGGGTAGGGAAAGAGCCCCGATGCACCCGACGTTGGCATGATAGCCGGAATTGAAGAGCAACGCCGGTCGTCCGTAAAGACGCTGGAGCATATCCTCAAGCCTCAGATGATAGTTCTGTCGCGTCGACAATAGCCGTGACGCCGAAGAGGAGAAGGCGGCGTCGGGAAATCTGTCGGTAAATTCTTTGGTAAACTCCCTGAAGGATGCCCCAAGCGAAAGGTAATCGTTCGACGAAAGGTCAAGCATATCGGTTGCGGGCTCTTCGGGAATCGTGCGAAGCCTGTTCTCCGATTTCAGGGTCTGGAGGATTCCGTTTATCGTTGGCATATGTTCAATTCGCTTTTTGTGGAGGAAGGCCTGCCACGAGTTTCACCAAGGCCTCGCAAAGACGCTCCACCTGACTGTCGCTGACGGCCAGATAAGGGGGCATTATATAGCAGTTGTGGCCGAAAGGACGTATCCATACCCCCTCGGCGACACATCTTTTCTGAAACTCGCCGCAGTCTACGTATTGCTCTGTCTCAATCACTCCGATCCCTCCGAGCACTCTCACGTCTCTGACGTTGGGAAGCTTCTTCGCCGGTGCGAGTTTCTCCTTCATGATGGTTTCGATTCGCTGAATCCTCTCCTGCCAGAGGGAGTCAAGCAGAAGTTTTGTGGAGGCAAGCGCCACGGCACATGCAAGAGGGTTCCCCATAAACGTCGGTCCGTGCATCATTACTCCGGCCTCTCCCGAGGATATCATGTCGGCCACTTTCGCAGAGGCCGCCACGGCCGAGAAGGTCATGTAGCCTCCGGTGAGGGCTTTCCCTATTAGCATGATGTCGGGCTCGACACCGGCATGCTCCCATGCAAACAGACGGCCTGTGCGCCCGAACCCTGTCGCGATTTCATCGAATATTAGCAGGATGCCCTTTTCGTCGCACGCCCTGCGCAACTCCCTGAGATATTGTGGATGATAGAAACGCATCCCTCCCGCTCCCTGCACGATGGGTTCGAGTATGACGGCTGCAAGTTCGTCTGAATGCTCATCAAGGATTTTCTGCATTGGCAGAAAATCTTTGGGATTCCATTCTTCGTCAAAACGGCATTGCGGCGCGTCAGCGAAATAGCGGATGGGCAGGGCAGGCCCGAATGCCCCGTGCATACCCGTGACGGGATCGCATACCGACATAGCGTTCCATGTGTCGCCGTGGTAGCCGCTTCTTATGGTGGCGAAATTGGTGCGTTTATGGTTGTTCTGTGCCTGCACGGCCATCTTCATGGCCACTTCCGTGGCCACTGAGCCTGAATCCGCATAGAATATATGATTCATCGACGGGGGCAGAATCGAAAGAAGAAGTTTGCCCAATTCAATTGCCGGACGATGGGTCAGTCCGCCGAACATGACGTGGCTCATCTTTTCGAGCTGATCTTTTATCGCGGAGTTGAGCGCGGGATGGTTGTAGCCATGTATTACGCACCACCACGACGACATGCCGTCGATAAGTCGGGTTCCGTCGGCCAGGACGATCTCCGCCCCCTCTGCGTGGTCCACGACGTAGGTAGGGAGTGGGTTATGAGTGCTTGTATAAGGATGCCACAGGTGGGCGCGGTCAAACCCATCATGGTTTGTCGCCTGCGGGCATATCTTTTTATCGTTTGCGGATGTCATTTCCTCTTCATGATTTTAATGAAGTCGTTTAAACAACTTCAATGCGAAATTACAAAATCTTACTCACAAAAGCAACAATTGATTTGTGCTCGTCAGTCAATCTTCTTCGAGATACTATCTTGTCTCTGTGAATTTATCTTTTTGTTAGATGGATTTAGATCTTTTAATTCCGGCTCACAGAGCATACCCTCAAATATCCCGGTTAGTTTTGTATAATGGCGCATTTCTGCATTTTGGTTATGAGGCGTTATAAGACCTAAAGCCGCCATATCGTTAAACAACCTGACAAGGGATCTTCCGATGGCCCATGCCAAGTTGACGGGGACAGCATTACCTATCTGCTTATATTGAGCGGAAAGATTCCCACAGAAATGCCAATCGTCGGGAAATGTCTGAATGCGGGCATATTCTCTGATAGTCAGTGGGCGTGTCTCATAAGGATGACATCGTTCTGTTTGTTTTTGTGCAGGTGCGCATGTAAGGGTAAGGCTCGGCTCTTCCATCGACAGACGGCGAGCCATTCCGGTTTTCCCGCCTCCGAGATTATAACTACCTTTCATGTATTCCCGAGCGACATCTTCAGGAAGATTTCTCCAGTCGCCACCCTCAGGAACGAGCGACATTACTTTTTTCTTGGATTCAGGATACGATTGTCCTTCAGATTCGGGGACATCGGTGCTAAATAGATCCCCTGCGAAAAATGCATCTCGTAGAGTCCTAACTTGTGTACAGACATCAGGCCATTTGAAAGACACAAATGGTGCGATGTCATTCCTTATTGCAATTAGAATTAATCGTTCCCGTTTTTGTGGTACGTTGTATTGAAGGGCTCTCAATATCTTTGGCTCGACGAGAGTGTAGCCCAATTCCGATATTACATTCTTGATTGTCTGAAGCGTGCGTCCTTCATCATGTTCAAGGAGTCCCCTCACATTTTCTCCTAAAAAAACTTTTGGCTGTATCTCCTTGACGGCGCGGGCAAGTTCAAAAAACAAAGTTCCTCGGGTCTCTTCAAATCCAAGACGTTTCCCGGCATAGGAGAATGCTTGACAAGGAAATCCACCTGACAAGAAGTCAATTTCACCTCTGAAAGGAGTGAAATCGATATCATGGATGTCTCCTTCTACCACATTCCATTCCGGACGGTTATGTCTTAGAGTATTGCATGCACTATGGTTGAATTCATTTAAAAGAAGGTGGCGGAATCCGGCCTTTTCCATTCCCAGGGCAAGACCTCCACCACCGGCAAATAATTCCGCAGAGGTAAACTCAAATGCCGGTACAACGTTCAATTCTTCTTTCCAGCGGGAATGGATCATATTGTGCACTTCCGGAATAGATTCCACTTCTTGCAAAAAGAAATAAGTTTTTCCATCAGTGCCTGAGTGAGACTTGTATTTTCCGTTGTTGATCCATTTGTCAACAGTGGCACGAGAGACTCCCAGTAAATCAGCGAAATTGTTAATGGATATGGTCGTTTGTGGCATATTACTAATTGATAAACTGTTCGAATCCTTCATATGTCTTAAATGCCAAAAGATAAAGTGCAGTCAGAAGATCTGCATGTTCTTTGGTGAGTTCTTTATATACTGTGTTGTTGAATACAAGAGCTTCATTTTCGCTGATTACGTCCTCAATAATCTGAGGAAGTGCGACGCATAGTTTATAAAAAGCCTTTGGGTCTCCGAACACCATCTCATAGAATTTGTCCATCGACATGCGTCTTATGCATTTGTGGGAACGTGAAATTTTATCCAAGGAAATATGCCATGGCTTGTCTTGAGATTTAGTTGAAATCGCTTCTACAAGATAGCAGGTTGCCTGGTCGTCATCCAATAGTTTTGCCTGCATCTTCATATAGGTTTTCTGAGAAGAGGCAGAATTCATGGTATTGTGTTTGTTTTTCAATTCCACATATATGTGGAGCTTTTCATTCTCCACATCAAAGCCATGTTTAGGCACAATCCATCCGTTTCCCGCGTAACGGAAAATATTTTGATGGAAATAGCCAATGCTATTGGAATTGCTTTTGTCTATTTGCCGTAAACATTCATCTTCTATCGCCTCTTGTATTGTCTTGCCATATATTTTGGAGTCAAATGTTAGTTTTATTGGATCAACAATATGCTCATTGAATTTTTTAAGAGAGATATCTCTTCGATATGATTCCACAGTGCTTTTTACGTGTTGAAATATATCTTCATTGGAAATGAATCCAAGATTGTAGTCGTGTCTCATTAAAAGATAAAATTTTGAATTACGGTTTGAAGACTCCCATAGGCGGATAATCTTTAAGTTAGAAACGCAAATTTACAAAATTTCCTTCAATGGGGAAAACGTATACATCGGATTTAATGTTCTGTAGAGTCAAGTGGCAAGTGCAAAATTAGCAAATCATTCGGAAGAACTCAATTTTCGGTGTTGAAAAACCTAATTTTTTTCTCGGTCTCTCATTGATTTGGTACTGAACTTTGTTAAGTTGATCCTGGGAGACAAGTCTGAAATCAGTGCCTTTCGGGAAATATTCTCGCAATATCTTGTTCATGTTTTCAATCGCGCCCTTTTGCCCTGAGCAATACGGGTCTGCGAAATAAACGGTACAGTCCAAGGCGTTACAGATATTCTTGTGATTCATAAACTCAACACCATTGTCCGTTGTAATGGTGTGTACAAACTGCTTGTATGGCAGTAATAATCGAATGACAGCTTCCTCAACATCGGCCGGTTTCTTAGATGGGAGCTTTGTCTGAATGAAGAAGTTCCGGCTACGTTCGATTATGGTCAGGACAGCACTTTTCTGTTCGGCTCCGACTACCAGATCCATTTCCCAGTCTCCAAATCTTTTGCCGTCGGCCTCGGCCGGACGGTCATGGATTGAAACCCTGTCTGGTATCATGGATTTTCCTGCCGTCTTGTATGGCTTGGCCTGATGTCTGCGATGTTTCATTCCATGATGCGTGTACTGGCTATACTTCTCAAGGTCTGACCTTATTTCCTGATATATACGTTCATGGGATATCTGTATGCCCTCCAGTTTGAGTTTGCCGGATATCTGTTCGGGAGACCATCTTTTCTCGACAAGCAGCTTCATGGCACGTTCCAGAACACCGGGCTTGAGCGCTGTGTTCCTAACTATACGCTCCCGTCTTTCCTTCGCCATCTCATTTGCCAGCCCGGGACTGTAGCCGCCTCTCTTGTTACGGTTGCGTTTGAGTTCGCGACAGACGGTAGACGCCGCAATCTTTTTTGCGGGAGCCGTATTTCCTTTTAATGCCGCCTCTTCTTCGCGAAGGCGGTTCAACTCGTCTGCTATGGCCTGAAGCGAAGAACCATTTTGGCGCATGGCAGAAATTGTGTATCTTTGCGCAAGGGTTAATTGATTGTACATGAGCAATACAAAATTAATTAATCTTCGGGAGACTTCGGTCTCCCTTTTTGTTTTTTTGTATTGCCACTATGGGAAAGGTTTTCTTAGCCATGGCCGCCGTCTAAAATTATGAAAACGGAGCTGCCGCAAGACAGCCCCGTCTGTTTCCACGATTTCAGCGTGGCGGATGAATCTATTGCTTGGTCGAGTTGCTCCTCAGCAGGGCTCGCCTCCTCTTCGATCCACGGGGCAAAGTTAACACTTTCCCTTGAATCTACATCATTTAGGCTCCATAACGTTGCACTTCGTTTTGGAATCTACAGGATTTAATGTTCATCTTAAGGAAAGACAAGGCGCCAGTTCCCAAAAGAAGGTTGACCCCAAACAAGTCAATTTTTTTCAGGACGAGACATACACTCCTTGCCTGATATGATTGTCGGAGATTCTGCAAGCAACGACTGTTGAATCAAAAAGCAACTCTTAAATTCAGCAAGCAGTGGTTGCTGAATTTGTAATCCCTTGAAAGAAAGATAGAACTTTCTATAATTGCGTAGAGTGGTAGCAGAATAACCTTTGTCATATTCTGCCGTCAACGCCTCTGAAGCAAGTTCTATAATCTCTTACATGATTGCATAAGGGAAATCTTGAACAAATGGTCAGACGGGATCGACGTCGTAGTAGATAATGGAGGTTTTGATGTCGGGGTTGGAGGCGATGCCGGCGAATATCTGCCGCAACAGGTCTTTCACCTTTTTCATCGATGCTCCGGCCTCCACCTTCAGCATTATTGATTGCAGATAGTATGTCGCTACACGGGAGACGAACGGCTTTTCAGGCCCGAGCACCCTTTCCCCGAATACTTTTCGCAAGGCCATGGTGTAGGCCACGGCTGCTCGGTCGCATGCCATATTGTCCTTGTTTTTCAGGTAGATGTTGATGACCTTTGTGAATGGGGGATAGGCATAGCGACTGCGGTCGGCTATCTCCTCCTTGTAGTAGGATTGATAGTCGTGGGCCTTTACATATTTCAGTATTTCATGACCGGGGTTGGCGGTCTGGATTACGACCGTCCCTTTCTCCTTTCTCCTTCCGGCCCTTCCCGCCACCTGTTCAAGCATATTGAATGCTCGCTCGTTGCTGCGGAAGTCGGGGAAATTGAGAAGCGTGTCGGCATTCAGCACCCCTACGATACTCACATCCCCGAAATCAAGACCTTTCGACACCATCTGAGTGCCGACAAGAATGTCGGTCTCATGGCGCGCGAATTCCTCTATGATTTCCTGATATGCATCTTTGTTCCTGGTCGTGTCGAGATCCATCCTGACCACTCTGTAATCTTTAAATTCCTGTTGCACCTCCTCGGCTATACGTTCCGTGCCATAGCCGAATATGCGGACGCTGTTCTGTCCGCACGCCGGGCATAAGGAAGGCAACATTCTGGAGAAGCCACAATAGTGGCAACGGAGAAGGTTGAGGTTCTTATGATAGACAAGAGTGACGTCGCAATTCTGACATTTGGGCGACCAGCCACACTGGTCGCAGACCACGACCGGGGCAAAACCGCGCCTGTTCTGGAAAAGAATGGCCTGACGGTGAGACGTCATGGCGTCAAGTATACGCATCCTGAGAGGTGAGGAGATTATCCCCTTCACCTCTTTTTTCTTTCTCAGTGCTGGCATGTCGAGAATTTCCACGTCGGGAAGCGATGCCCCCTCGAAGCGTTCTGTCAGAGTGACGAGACCGTATTTCCCGTTCGTAGCCTTGAAATATGTCTCCACAGAGGGTGTTGCCGATCCCAAGAGTGTCTTTGCTCCGTGCATCTGGGCCAATACGAGGGCGGCATCGCGGGCGTTGTAGCGCGGTGCCGGGTCATATTGCTTGAAGGAGGATTCATGCTCCTCATCCACTATGACCAGTCCGAGTCTGGAAAACGGCAGAAAAACCGACGACCTTACTCCAAGCACGACGAGTGGACTATCGGAATGAAGAAGTTTGTTCCAGATATCGACTCTTTCGGAGTCGGAGAACTTGGAATGGTAGACGAGCAGTCGATTGCCGAACACCTTGCGCAGACGGTCTGACAATTGGGTGGTCAGGGAGATCTCCGGCACGAGGTAAAGCACCTGTGTCCCCGTGGCGAGCACCTGGGAAATCAAATGTGTGTAGATTTCCGTCTTTCCGCTCCCGGTGACGCCGTGGAGCAGCTGGATAGGACGCTCTTTCCATCCTTTGATAATTTCCTCCCTGCATTCTGTCTGGGCGGGGGATAGGGGCGACAGCCGGATCTCAGTCTCGTCGGAATCCGGGGAGAAGCGGTTGATGCTTTTTTTGTAGACCTCCATTATCCCTTTTTCCACGAGCGACCGCAATACAGCCGGACTCACTCCGGAGACATCGAGAAAGCGTTGTTTCTCCACGTCCTTCAAATCGCCTGTGGGCGACATCCATCCTGAAAGGTCGAGGTAGGCGATGAGTGCTCTCTCCTGTTGACGCGATCGGGTCACGAGTGAGAAGAATTCATGAATCCTTTCGGAATCACCTCTTTCTGCTTTCAGTCTGACGAAGGAGACCTTCTTTGGTCGGTAGCGTTCCACGACTTTCTCATCAATCTCGACGATTGATTGCTCCAGGAGCTGGCTGACGAGGGATGCGACGTTTTTGAAACTTGTCTCGGCCTCGATTTCTGCGATTTTCATCCTTTTCTTCTCCTGAAGGTGCTGGATGAGGATGGCCTGACGTTCGGAGAGTGTGAAGGGCGACGATTCATCCGGCTCATAGTCCGGGTTAAGCGAGATGTAAGTCTCGCTTTCCGGCTTGAGTCCGGTGGGGACGGCCGCTTTGAAGACCTCTCCGGGGGCACAAAGATAATAGTCAGCTATCCAATGCCATAATTTGACTTGTGGATACCTGACTATCGGTGCCGAATCGAGTGGAGCCGAGATCGGCTTCACTTCGTAGTTCTTGGGCTGGTTGGAATGGATGGCCTCTACGATGGCCGTATAGAATTTCTTTTTGCCGAATTGCACAAGCACACGCGAACCGACCTGCACGTCTTTCTCCATATCCTGAGGGATGGAATACGTGAAGGTGGAGTAGAGGGGAAGAGGTAGGATGACTTCTGCAAACAAAGGCAATTTTCGTTATTTAAGGAAATAAGCTAAATTGATAAACCATCCCCTTGGCAGGGCGGAATAGTTGTCGAGCTTCTTGGTGCGGATCTCATAGCTGATGCCCCAGGAATATCCGCCTGAGATCTGCCAGCGTTCGAGAAGCTCCACGCCGGCTCCGCATTGCATTGCCACGTAGGCTCCGGGATGTTCGAGGGCTGGCTGGTCGTTGGTGGCTACGTCTATGTAGAACACCGGACCTCCATAGACGAACGGGGCAAGATATTGCTCAAAACCGTTCATTCTCGTCCATTTGAATTTCAGGTTCAAAGGGATTTCGATGGTATGCATCCAGACGTTCTGGTTTTTGATTCCGTCGGAGCTCCATATGGGGAAGTCGCCGAAATTGACTTTCGCTCCATGGAGATTGTAGCGCAGGCCGAGATCCACTCCGAATCCGATGCCGGGAATCATGAGCTCTCCGGCAACGCCGGCTTGCATGCCTGTCAATCCAGAGGTCTTTGCCAGATTCTGCTTCCAATGGAATGTGGAGAAATTGACTCCGACCGACGGACCCCATCTGAATTCGGCGGAGGCTGCCAGAGATGTGGTCACTATTATGGCCAGGATGAGAAGTTTCCTAAACATTATCGATGTTTGATTTGGTTTGTGTTTTGTTGGGGTTGGTTGATGCGGACATTCTCTGTATATTTAGTTGTCCTTCAGGGATTGAGGCGTCAGAAGAGCCATGCGGCGGTGATGGTCCAGTAATTGTTTTTGGCTTTCACTGTTCCGATTTTATCGCTCCATTGTTTGGCGATGTTGTTCATGCCGAAGCCGTAGCTGCCCTGGATTTGAAGATGGTTGATAAGCTCCAAGCCAAGACCGACGTTCCAGACTGCCTGCGCTGTCTTGGTAGGTTCGGAGTTCTCCGACTTTGAACTTTTATTGAGCTTTATGGCCACGGCGGGGCCGGTCAGCAGATAGGGCTTTACGATATTGCCTACCAAAGGCAGACCAAACTTATATTTGATGTTAAGGGGTATTTCAAGGAAATCTTTGCCGATGTTCATCTCCTTTTGGTCTTCGGTAAGCTCTGCGTTCATCCTTGTGTACATGGCTGAGAGGTCGAAGCATAGTCCGATAAGGGGAATCTGGAATTCCGTCATGACTCCGAGGGTGTATCCGCATTTATTTTCGTCGCCGAATGTGGTGGCTGCGTCGTTGAAGTGGAGGCTGTTGAGGTTAAGACCGCCTTTTACGCCGAATCGTAGTTGGGAGTTGGCTACGCCGAATCCGCAAAGAGCCACGATCAGCGTCAGAATTAATTTGTTGTACGACTTCATTTTTATAATTTTTTTGTAAATATGTGTGCGAAATTATTTAGCCGTGTAATTGCAGGGCAATATGATTTCAGATTGCCTGTCATGTCTAATCAAATGCAAATTTAGACAAAAATTCTGAGATTTATACATCAACAGAATAAAGAAGTGATTTTTCTTTAGAGGAAAGTTAATAAAAATATTGAAGTTGGCTATATTTTTAAAGAATGATTATAGAATGATTATAAAATGCTTGCATGCCGACAGCGGATTTTTTCAACGCTGCCCTGCCGAATTCTCGCTTTTTTTGCCTATATTTGTGGCATGAAAGCAATAGATGAAGAGAAACAGCTGCCGGATGCCCTCCCCGAGAGTGCATCATCCGACAATGCGTCAACACAAGAGGTAAAGCCTGAGAATTCTCCGGCGAGCCAGGCGGCATCGGATTCCGATGAGGAGATGAGAGTGACCGAGCGCACAATAGAAATGCTTCGCACGGTCTTTGATCCTGAAATCCCGGTCAATGTCTACGACCTTGGCCTTATCTACAAGATTGACTATGAGGTGGCGACAAAGACGCTTCATGTCGACATGACCCTGACTGCTCCCGGATGCCCGGCGGCGGATTTCATCATGGAGGATGTTAGGCAGAAGCTCTTGAGCGTGGAGGGTCCGGAGAAAATAGATCTCCAGCTCGTGTTCGAACCGGTCTGGACTCAGGATATGATGAGCGAGGAGGCTAAACTTGAGTTAGGATTCCTGTAATGAGCGTATATTTCCTGAGCGACCTTCATCTTGGTGCGCCATATTTTCCGGATTCAAAAGATTCGGAACGTAGGATTGTGTCGTTTCTCGACTATATTAAGAAAGACGCCGAGGCGATTTATCTTCTTGGGGACATTCTGGATTATTGGTATGAATACAGATATGCGGTCCCGAGGGGCTTCGTAAGGTTTTTTGGCAAATTGGCTGAACTTTCGGATGCCGGGATAAAAATCGTATGGATAAAAGGCAACCATGATATTTGGATCTACGACTATCTCCCAACGGAGTTGGGCATTGAGGTAGTCGACGGAGCGGTCTCCGTTGAGCTTTATGGAAAGAATTTCTATCTTGCCCATGGCGACGGGGAGGGGAAACAATCACGTTCATTCCGGTTCATCAGATGGCTTTTCAGAAACAGGGTGTGCCAGCGTGCGTTCAGTGCCATCCATCCCCGGTGGACGGTCCCGTTTGCCTACAATTGGAGTCGCCACAGTCGCATGGAGGGAGAAGCGCGAGGTCTGCCCGATAATGTTCTTTTGAGTGGCTTGAGGGAATTCTGCACATCCTATTATTCCTCACATCCGGACGTGGATTATTTTATGTTCGGCCACGTCCATGTGCTAAGCCGCGAAAAAGTGGCCGACGGATGCGAGATGATTGTGCTTGGGGAATGGATACGTACGTGCAGCTATGCCGTCTTGAACGATGATGGACTTGAGCTCCGGATATGGAAGCAAAATCCCGACAATTTTAGATGAAGGAAAATAGGGGTGAAAATTTCATTCTTATCGTGATTTTCCGTGAAAATCGGGTATAATTAAGGAAAAAGGACAAGTTTTAATATGTTTTACAACATGTTTTTGTCAATTTGTCAAAAAATATTTGGTGGGAAGTAAAATTAGCCGTAACTTTGCACCGAACCTAAAAACAATCTTTTTTACCTTAAGATTTTTTACCTGTAGAAACTTATCAAAGGGTGCGACCGTGGCGGTTATCACCCTTTATTTTTTTACAGCGTAAACTTATAAGCGGTGTTATATAATCAATGCCCGTGGCCGCAAACGCATGCCGCGGGCATTGATTATTTCTCGGATTTAGAGCGCGTTCCTTAGAATTTCGGAGTCGTAGGGGCGGTGATTTTAAGGAAAGCGCTCAATGGTTGTTGCGGATACGGTCGCGGCGGCGAAGGGCAAAAAACGTCAGTATAATGACGATGATTTCTGCTGCGACAGTCAAATAGAATCGTAGGCTTTGTCCGGATTTGAGCAGGTCAAGCCCGAAATAAAATGTCATGAAGAGCGCGTAGGCTGCAAGGATGGTTGTGACGATTATGTGGCGTTGAAGTTTCATGGGTGGTGTTATTTTTTTTATCTTTGGATTCGTGTTCTGCCAAGAGGTTGTTGTTGGGACATGCCTTTGGCATGTTGGCCTTTACTATTTTTTCGTCTCCCTTGAAGCTGCATCCTCATCTTCCGAAGGATAGACAAGATAAGGAGAATCCTCAGGATTGAATTTGCCCGAATTGATATAGTCGTAGATCATGACGCATGCCATGGCGTCGAGAGCTGCGTAAGATTGTTGGGATGGGGTAAGGTGTTCGGCCTCCCAATTTGTCAGTCGCTGCCCTTTGGAAATACGCTGCCCGAAAATCACGGCATAGATTTTCGACAGACTGTTGTCGGAAATCTTGTATTTTTTTACGAAATTCTGCAACTCAATGAATCCTTTCGGCTCGATATGGCATATTTTGTTGAGATTGTGGAAATCGTCGTGAATTGAAAGCCCTATCTTCGTTATGTCGGGGTCTTCGAGGATGTCGATGATGCGGCGGTCTAATCCAAAATGGTTTATCCTGAATAGGTAGCACACTTCGCGGGTGGAGAGTTGGATGAGAGAGACTGTGTTTGTCTGGCCTTTTCTGAAGCTTGGCCGGGTCTCGGTGTCAAATCCTATGACATCTGCCTTCCTCAGCTCTGACAATGCCGCCGCCACACCTTCCTCATCCTCTATCAGACGGATCTCTCCGGAGAAATTGGCAAGAGGAAGCTGGGAAAGCTGCTGCTTGGATATTGTTATAACTGCTTTTGAAGATATGTCAGAGTTCATATGAGTTGAAAATCTTGGTTATGTGTGAGATTAATGCGAAGCCTGTGCTCTCACTTTTTTAGGGATACCGTTATTTCGCTGCAAATATACGGAAAAAAACTGATTAATTTATTAATCCATGAATAAAAGTTTTTCAAACTTTCTAAGAAACCGCTTTTTGCGACATCTATGCGCGAAAGAAGCCTGTTTCTACGTCGTCATTGTCAGATATGGGGATATATATTAGAAAATCCCCGTATCATGGGAGACGGGGATTTGATGAATAATAATGTCTTCAATCAATCTGGTTTGAGCCTCACAGTTCTTAATCGCGATGAATTAAACCCGGATTGCTGCGTCAGACGACCGGCATTTCCATCCAGAAGGATTCCGGAAAGTTGTTGCGTAGCCATTCTTGCAGGTATTCCCTTGTGTCGGCGCAGATGGTCTTGTCTTTGTCGAAGAAGGGATTGTAGATCACTCCAAGCAGCTCTATGCCGTAGGAGCGGATTGCGTTGAAGGTCAGCAGCGCGTGGTTGATGGATCCGAGTTGCCCGGTGACCACCACTATTGTAGGAATCTGATTTGCGCGGATGTAGTCTGCCGTCAGATATTCTCCGCTTAGGGGCACCATCAGCCCTCCGGCACCTTCGATCAAGACTCTTTCGTATTGCTTTTTCAGCACGTCGGTCGCAGCGGAGATTACACTGAGGTCTATCTCTTTTCCGTCGATGCGGGCGGCGAGGTGTGGCGATGCCGGATAAGAGAAAATCACCGGGGCAGTGATGTGGCAGAGGTCGACTGCAAGCAGCCCTGTTTCCATGATTTTCCTATGGCGTTCGATATCTTCGCTCATATCGACGTTGCCTGTCTGTATCATTTTCTGCGTTATGCACGAAATACCGTTGTCGTTCAGTTCTCTTGCGAGCCAGCCTGTGGCATAGCTTTTCCCTACGTCGGTGCCGATGCCGGTGATGAATATTTCTTCCGGCCAATTGATGTCTTCAATTTCCATATCGAAAGGAGATGTTTGATCTGCTGTATTAATAAAGGGGGGAGACGAGAATAATTATCCTGTCTCCCCCGATGATTCAAATGTTGAAAAATTTTTAGTTTACCAGGCGAACATCGGATAGTCGTTCATAAGATCATTGACTTCGAAGCGCACCTTTGCAATCTCTTCTGCATTGTCGGCATTGCATAGCACGCGGTCGATAAGGCCGGCGATGGTTTCCATCAGATCTTCTTTCGCTCCACGGGTAGTGATAGCGGCCGTTCCGAATCTCAGTCCGGATGTGAGGAAGGGAGAACGTGAATCGTAGGGCACCATGTTCTTGTTGGCTGTGATGTCAGCCTCCACAAGAACGCGCTCGGCTTTCTTTCCGCTCATCTCAGGGAATTTCGGACGGAGGTCGACGAGCATACAGTGGTTGTCGGTGCCGTCGGAAATGATTTTATATCCGAGTTTCATGAGAGCCGCTGCAAGAGCGTCGGCGTTTTTCTTGATCTGGATGGCATATTCTTTCCACTCAGGCTGCAAAGCCTCTCCGAAAGCCACTGCCTTGGCGGCAATGACATGCTCAAGCGGACCGCCCTGAACTCCGGGGAACACCGCTGAATCAAGCAGCGCCGACATCTTTCTGATTTCCCCTTTGGGAGTCTTCTTTCCCCAGGGATTGTCGAAATCTTTGCCCATGAGGATGAGGCCTCCGCGAGGCCCGCGCAGGGTCTTGTGGGTGGTGGTCGTCACGATATGGGCGTGTTTCAGGGGATTCTCAAGCAGGCCGGCGGCGATGAGTCCGGCGGGGTGTGCCATGTCTACCATGAAGATTGCCCCGATTTCATCTGCCACTTTGCGAATGCGAGCGTAGTCCCATTCGCGGCTGTATGCGCTTCCTCCCGCTATGATCAGTTTCGGACGCTCCTCTCTTGCCTTTTGCTCAAGCTCTTCGTAGTTGACGCGCCCGGTCTCTGCATGGACGGTGTAGCTCACGGGCACGAAATGCAGTCCGGAGAAATTGACGGGACTGCCATGGCTGAGATGTCCGCCATGGCTGAGGTCCATACCGAGGAACTTGTCGCCCGGCTTGAGGCAGGCCATGAAAACTGCCATGTTGGCTTGTGCGCCACTGTGAGGCTGAACGTTTGCCCATTCAGCTCCGAAAAGCTTTTTCGCACGCTCTATGGCCAGGTTTTCGGCCTCATCCACAATCTGGCAGCCGCCATAATAACGATGTCCGGGATAGCCTTCAGCATATTTGTTGGTGAGGCATGATCCCATGGCACGCATCACCTCGTCGCTGACGAAGTTTTCGCTGGCAATCAGTTCGATTCCTCTACGCTGGCGAAGATGCTCGCGGTCGATGATGTCGAAAATAACGTTGTCTCTCTGCATAACGGTAAATAGTTTAGGTTATTGGTTATGTATTTCCCCGGGACGAGCTATTGCCTGGCCCGGGGATTTTTTATGGATGAGGCTTCTTAGCCTCCGAAATTGTCATAATGGATGGATGATGGCTCAACGCCGAGGCTGTAGAGCATATTGTTGACGGCATTGCTCATCGGGCCGGGTCCGCACATGTAGTATTCAATGTCTTCGGGCGCCTCGTGGTCCTTGAGATAGTTCTCATACATGACCTGATGGACAAACCCCGGCGTATACTTCACTCCTGCTGCGTCGGCGGCCGGGTCCGGACGGTCGAGGGCAAGATGGAACTTGAAATTCGGGAAATCCTTCTCCAACTGGAGGAAATCCTGGAGATAGAACACCTCGTTGAGAGCCCTTGCTCCATAGAAATAGTGCATCTTGCGGTCGGTCGTGTGCAGGGTCTTCGTCATCCACATGATTTGGGCGCGTAGAGGGGCCATGCCGGCTCCGCCTCCCACCCATATCATCTCCGCCTTGGAGTCAACGATAGGATGGAAATCTCCATAAGGGCCGCTCATCATCACCTTGTCGCCCGGCTTGAGGGAGAAGATGTAGGATGACGCTATTCCACAGGGCACGTCCTGGAATCCTACCTGTGGTTTCGGTTTGAACGGAGGGGTGGCGATTCTGACGGTCAGCATTATTCTGTCGCCCTCTTCGGGATAGTTGGCCATGGAGTATGCCCTTACGGTCTCCTCCGTGTTTTTGGCTTTCAGGGTGAAGAGTCCGAACTTCTGCCAAGCCGGGAGATACTCGTCGCCGATTAGGCTCTTGTCGATGTCGCCATCGTAGGTCATCTCATATTTGGGGATCCTTATCTGAGCATATGAGCCCGGGATGAAGTTCATGTGTTCGCCTTCAGGAAGCTTGACGATGAATTCCTTGATGAAGGTGGCTACGTTGCGGTTGGAAATCACCTCGCATTCCCATTCCTTCACGTCGAGAGCGGCAGGATCTACCGCGATTTCCATATCGCTTTTCACCTTTACCTGGCATCCGAGACGCCAATGGTCTTTCATCTGCTTGCGTGAGAAATGCACTGCCTCGGTGGGGAGCATGTCGCCCCCCCCTTCAAGCACCTGCACTTTGCATTGCCCGCAGCTGCCTTTTCCGCCGCAAGCCGAAGAAAGATGCACGCCTCCGTCGGCCAGCGTGGCGAGAAGCGATTTCCCGCTGTTGGCTTTCACTATTTTTTTCCCGTCGTTGATGGAAATGCTGACCTCTCCCGAAGCCACGAGCCAGTTCTTTGCCAATAGAAGCACCACGACAAGCACCAGCACGATGACTAAGAAAATCAAAGCCGCAACGACGACAGAATTCCAGTGGATCATATTCAATAATGACATAATGAATTAGTTGTTTATACCGGGCAGTCCCTGAAAGGGATTGCCGCCGGCGGTGTTAGATTTTTATTCCGAGGAAGCTCATGAAGGCTATGCCCATGAGCCCCGTGATGATAAACGTGATGCCGATTCCTCGAAGCGGAGCGGGAATCTGGCTATAAGAGAGGCGTTCGCGGATGGCGGCCAGACACGTGATGGCGAGAAGCCAGCCTATGCCGGAGCCCGCTCCATAGACGGTGGCTGTCCAGGCATTGGTGAAGTCGCGCTGCTGCATGAATAGCACGGCTCCAAGGATTGCACAGTTGACGGCGATCAAGGGAAGGAATATTCCGAGGGAGGAATAAAGCGCGGGAGAGTATTTCTCGATGGCCATCTCAAGAATCTGAACCAACGCGGCAATCACGGAGATGAACATTATCAATCCGAGGAAGCTTAGGTCGGTCTGAGCGTATTCTTCCCCAAGCCAGCTGAGGGCTCCCGGGACGAGGACGTATTGGTTGATACACCACGTGACCGGCAAAGCGATCACCAGCACAAAGCATACCGCCACGCCAAGGCCGAAGGCTGTCTTGACGTTTTTTGAGACAGCCAGAAAAGAGCACATCCCGAGGAAGTAGGCGAATATCATGTTGTCGATGAAAATCGACCTAATAAACAGATTTAGATTTTCCATAACTCAATAAAAAATATTGGGGATAAGGGATGATTTATTCCTGAAGGTCTTTGTTGCGCGAACGGTGGACCCATATGATGCATGCCACGGTGATGAGGGCCATGGGAGGGAGAATCATAAGTCCGTTGTTCTGATATCCATGGTCGTATGCCCATTGGGGGATGACCTGAAATCCGAGGAGCGTCCCGCTGCCGAGTAGCTCACGGAAGAAGCCGACGATGACGAGAATGATGCCATATCCGATGCCGTTGCCCACTCCGTCGAGGAATGACTGCCACGGGCGGTTGCTCATGGCAAATGCCTCAAGGCGTCCCATGATGATACAGTTGGTGATGATCAATCCGATGAAGACTGACAGGGCTTTGCTGACCTCGTAATTGTAAGCCTTGAGCACTTGGTCGACGATGACCACAAGGGCGGCAACGACCACGAGTTGCACGATTATTCGGATGGATGTCGGAATCGTGTTGCGGATTAAGGATATGATCACGTTGGCAAGCGCGAGCACAGCCGTGACGGATACCGCCATGACCAGGGCTGGCTCAAGTTTCGACGTGACGGCCAGGGCAGAGCAAATGCCCAACACCTGGACAATGACGGGATTGTCTTTCGAAAGGGGATTGACGAGAGGCAATAATGATTTATTTACGTTCATAAGGAGGCTTCTTATTGATTTGCTTTTGAACTGAGGTTTTTCAAGAACGTGGTGTAGGGCTCAAGAGAGTCGAAGAGCATCTTCTGCACGCCTTGACTCGTGATGGTGCCTCCGCTGACGGCATGGACCCATGCCTTGTCTTGCGGTTCCTTGCCGACTTTCACTACAGCCACAGATGTGAAATCTCCATTGGCGGAGAAGACGTCTTTTCCGTCGAACTGGCTTCTGAAGGCCGGTTTCTCAATCTCCGCACCCAGACCGGGAGTCTCTCCCTGATGGGCGAAATATGCTCCGAAGATAGTGTCGCCATTGTCGTCGAAAGCTATGTAGCCCCAGATAGGGCCCCAGAGTCCGGCTCCATATACGGGGATAATGTATTTGAGGCCGTTGTCGGTGGTGCATTCAAAGACCGGAAGGAGACGCTCTGAAGCCGGCTTTTTTGATTCGGCTGCGACATTGACGCTGAAGGCATCGACAGAGGAGTCTGCCTTGTTTCCTGCCATGTCCACGAGGTAGCTGTCCTTGATATGCTGAGTGAATAATTCGGCGATGCTTTCTCCGTTTTCAGGCACGATTCTCGCAGCCGCGAGAATCTGACGTTTCGTGTCGTTGTTTATGTTTTCCACCTGCATGGGGCGCAGGGCCTGATAGACCACTGAAAGAACCACTCCCACCACGAGCACCAGCACAATGGAGTAGATAATCGTATAGGTATTGCTTTGTCTGTTCATATCGATAGGGGATTATTGGTTCTTGACAACGGCTCGTTTCATTCTGCGGTTGATATTGGCATTGACCACACACCAGTCGATGAGCGGAGCGAAACAGTTCATAAGCAGCACCGCGAGCATCGCTCCTTCAGGATACCCCGTGTTGTAGCAGCGTATGAGAATGGCAACCGCGCCGATGAGGAATCCATAGATGTATTTTCCCGTATTCGTGCGACAAGCCGTCACGGGATCCGTGGCCATGAATACGATTGCGAAGGCGAAGCCTCCGAGGCAGAGCTGATAGAGGGGAGAAAGATACGTGGCAGGGTAAAGGGGAGTGGCGAAATGATTTGCAATCACCGACATCAATAGGCCGCCTACCACGCCGGAAAGGATAATCCTCCAGGAGGCGATGCCGGTTGCGAGGAGAATCGCAAGACCTATGAGTATGCACAATGTGGAAGTCTCGCCCCATGATCCGGGATAAAGACCCATGAAGATATGCCAGAAATCGAGTGGCGCTCCAAGGGTGCCGAGCACTTCAGCCTGTCCGCTTGCTGAGGCAAGCTGCCCGAGAGGAGTCGCTCCGGAGAATCCGTCGACGGCCGTTTCGTTGCCAAGCGACACGAAGACGTGGTCGCCGCTCATCTGTGAAGGATATGCGAAGAAAAGGAAAGCACGGGTGACAAGGGCTACGTTCAAGAAATTGTAGCCGGTCCCGCCAAACACTTCTTTAGCAAATATGACGGCAAACGCCACTGCCACGGCCAACATCCAGCATGGAGTGGAGACCGGACAAATCATGGGAATCAGTATTCCCGAAACAAGGAATCCTTCCTGGATTTCATGTCCGCGAATCTGGGCTACGATAAACTCTATGCCGAGACCGACGATGTAGGCCGTCAGAATCTGGGGAAGAACGGCCCAGAATCCATAAAGGAAGAGGGAGAACAGGTTGTGGTCGGTGTCTCCGACTGCAATGGCATGTTGCAACCCGACGTTCCACATGCCAAACAGGCAGCAGGGGAGAAGGGCTATCACCACCGTAATCATCGTGCGCTTGGAATCGTTGGCATCATGGATATGCACTCCGGAGCGTGATGTCTCGTTGGGGGTGAAAAGGAATGTGTAGAAGCCGTCGAAAACGGAGTGAAGTTTTTCAAACTTCCCGCCTTTCTCGAATTGCGGCTTCACACTGTCGATTTTTTTCTTTAATCCTTTCATCGTGTTGTTTTAGATAAGGACGTATGATCCTTTCATCGTGTTGTTTTTTTTTTAGATAAGGAAGTGTATTGTTTTTTTAGCCTTGGAAATGGATCTCGGCTTGGTTCGGCAGGATAGGTTAATATCCGTTTTTGAGCCAGGGACTGATGTCAGTATTCCTATTTCAGGCTGATGTCAGAAGAGAAAATCATGAGAGCTCCTTGCGGAGATTATCAAGACCCTCCCTGACTATTTTCTGCAATTCGATTTTCGAGGTGTCGACAAATTCCGGGAGGGCGAAATCTTCGGGAGCGACTTCGTAGATGCCGAGTTTTTCCATCTTGTCGATATCTCCTGCCATGATGGCTTTTATCAGATATTCGGGGTAGATGTCGAACGGGAAAACCTTGTCGTATTCCCCACTGAGAATCATGGCTCGGTGGCCTCCTTTGATGCGGGCGTCGAAATCAAAAGGCTTCGACAATCCGCGCAGAAATGCGGGGAAGCTACGTTTGACACTGTATTTCGCGGGATTGAGCGAGGCCCATCCCATGAATTCATCGGCATGCGCTCCCTCCTCTATGACCGTGATCTGACGGTAGGGGAAATGTAGGAATCCCTCTTTGTCGATTCTTTGTCCGGTCAGGACATTGCCGGAGATTATGCGGATATCGTCCTGACGATTGAGATTGCCGGAGAGCAGAGTGGATACCGAAGCTCCGACCAATGTCCTTACAAGATGCGGGTCGGAAACACATGGGCCTGTCAGGGCGACGACGGTATGGAAATCGATGATGCCTTTTTCGCAGAGTATGCCGAGTCTTGCAGCTGTGGCTGAGTCGAGAGTCCAGACAGTCTCACCTTTATTGACCGGCTTTATTGCCGCTATTTGGGTGCCGACGTTTCCGGCCGGATGAGGTCCTTCAAATTCCACAACCTCGGCGGCGGAGGATGATATGCCTGAGCCGGGTCTTACTCCGAGATAGACTTTCCCTTTTGTCAGCGATGCGAGAGCCTTAAGTCCTTTTTCAAGATAGGGGCAAAGGGAATCGTCGAGCAGATCTCCAGCGAGGGGAGCGGAGTCGAAGGCTGTCACGAAAATATCGCGAGGATTGCTTTCCGGATCCGGCACGATGTCGAAAGGACGTTGGCGCATCATAGCCCAAAGTCCTGACGCCAACATTGCCTCCTTCACTTGTTGAGGAGAGGATGGAATCTGCAAAGAGGCCTCAGATTCTGATTCTTTCGAGATACTGATGAATTGAATGTGCCGACGTTCTCCACGTCTGATTTCCGCCACGGTTCCGGCCACCGGCGAGGTGAGCCGTATCAGTCCGGTGGCTTTGTCTTTAAACAACGAGTCACCTGCGGCTACCTTGTCGCCAGGTTTGACAACCGCTTTCCAGACGGGGCCGGGGAAATCGTCGGGGCATATGGCAAATGTCGAGGTCTGATTGTCGATAGCCATACTGGAAGAGGGAGCCCCTTTCAAAGGGATGTCAAGACCCCTCTTTATGCGTTTGATTTCAGCCATAAAAATAAAATATTCGCCCACGGGATATGGCCTGAGGTTGCGTCAATTAGCCGCGTATAAGCAGGCCTTCGAATCCCTTGGATTTTAGATATGTTGGTTTATGCTACAAAATTACTAATAATCGTTGTTATGAGCAAAGGAGAGGGTAAATATGTTGCATTTTTTTTGAGAAGGGGGTAAAAAAAGAATCGCATCCGCACTCCTATAAAGGAATGCGGATGCGATTATGATTGTAGACGGCCGGGGTTATTCGAGGCCTTCAACGAATTTGCGATAGGCTTCGTTGTTGGGGTCGAGCTCAAGGTATTTGTTGAAATATTCCTTGGCTTTAGCAACGTCTTTCTGGTCAAGATAGTAGTTGCCCATGTAGTTGTACATGACCTTTGCATCGTTGGCATATCTTGTGGGGTTTTCGCTTGCCTCAAGAAGCGTGATAGCCTCAGTGTAGAAGGGAACGGCAGCCGACGATACTTGGTCTTCCGCAGCTTTCTGCATTGCTATGTCGCCGTCAAACTTGACAGGCTTATAGTTGTTGGGAAGAATCTCGTGAGCCTTCGACGCATAATCCTTTGCAATGCCATAGTATTTTTCGGCAGCGGCGGGATCTTTGGTTTTGTTCTCAACTCCGGCATAGAAAGCGAAAGTTGCCTGCTGGATGAAATCATTGTAGCCGGGTTTTTCGATATGAGAGAGATATCCCTCATAGGTGTCGGTGGCTTTGGAGAGATTGTTCTCCTCGACGTAGGTCATAGCCAGCTGCTTGTAGAACTCGGGATTTGAGGGATCGTCTTGGATAGCCTCCTCAAGCACGGCCTGAGCATCCTGGGGACGGTTGGCGGAATTAAATTCCTGGGCGATGAGGATGTAGTCGATAGGAGCGAACTTGTTGTCTTTGCTTGCCTTGTGTGTCGCGAAAAGAGCTTCGGCCATAGGGAGAAGCTTGTCGTTCATCTCCTTTATCTGGGCAGCGTTCATAAACTGATAGCGCTGAGCCGTGAAGTTGGCGGGGTTTGCCTGAAGAAGTGCAGTGGAGTAGTCGTAGCCTTTCTGATAGTTTCCATCATAGAAAAGAAGGAAGGCGTAGCGGTCTTCGTCCTGCTTGAAGTGGTTGGGATTAGTGACGTATTTGCCATATTCCTCAGCCGCCTTCTTGTAGTCGCCCTTGTTGTAGTAGGCGTTGGCAAGCTCACGTTGTGCGAGAGCGGAATTCGGATTGAGCTGGAGAAGCTTCTCAAGCATGTCAACAGCAAACTGAGGGTTGACCATAGTGAAAAGATTTGCATATTTCACGTATGCCTCAGTGGCGTCATTGTTGTAGTTCGCTGCCATTTCATATTTGGAAGCGGCAGACCCGAAGTCTTTGGCATCTTTGAGCACATCACCTTCGAAGAGATAGATATCAGCCTCTTTCATGTTGATTTTGCGGGCCTTCTCAATTCTTTTGTCGATGTCTTTCTTATATGCTACGGGATCTGCTTCGTAGTAAGCGCGAGCTATTGCAACCTGAACGGAAGCGTTTTTCTTTCCAAGCTTCTCAGCTTGCTTGAACAGTTCCTGCGCACCTTTGGGGTCGCCACTTTTCAGCTGCAATCCACCGAGACCGATGTAGTTGAACGGATTCTCAGGATTTGCGGTTTTGCCATCGTTAAACCATTTTGAAGCGTCAGCCTGATTGCCTTCGGAAAGGTCGATAAGACCGAGATAGTAGTCTGCCACAGATTTGTCAGTACCGGGGTTGTTCATGTTGCGGAGAAGCAACTCTTTGGCATTTGACAGCTGATCAGCTTTGTAGTATTCTTCTCCTTCTGCGTGAGTCTGAGCGAAGGATGCGAATGACGCGCCTGCAAGAAAGGCGGCTGCAAGAATGAATTTGAATTTCATTTTATCTCTGTTTTAATTTCTTTTGCACTTGTCGGCATTGTCTTCAGGCGATGCGGTCTGCATGATGAAGACTCTAATCAATGAAACGTAAAAAAGTGAGATGTTATTATGACCTATTCCACGAATCACGATATAAAGATGAGAATTTTTTTATCTTTATGACCATTTGCGTAGATCCGTAAGTCGGAATATATGAAAACTTGTTTGTTTCCTATCGTTATAGTCAGGATTCCTTTATTTCTATTGGCGTTACTTCAATTCCACGACCCTTGGATTCATATGGTAGGGGAGGATTCCTGTCTTGGAAATGATTTTCTGTCCGACGAATCCCGTCATGAATACGTAGAAGCTGTGGAGAACCGTGGAATTGGATGCGGTTGACACCATATAGGCCTTTCTGACCAAGGGGTATTCGCCTGAGTAGATATAAGCCTGATAGGGCTTGAAAGCGACCGGACTGAAGTCGTTGTCTTCGTTCGGATTGCTTATTTTAAGGATGTTTACTTCCGACGTGAGCTTTGAGGCAATGGTGTCGTTTTGGTTGCTGTAGTCTTCCATGCGCTGATCCATAGGAACTTTCTTGGCTACGCTCAGGTCTTCTCCAAGCCAGCTGACGCTGATGACTCCGAGTGCATTGGGGTCGGTTTTGACGATGTCGAATACCTGAGCATTGTTCTCCTGCGCAAATGAGTTGCATGTCTCAGAGAGCTTTTTCCCTTTGGGGAGGAATTTATCCCTGAGATAGCTGACTGTGGAGGATTCCGCATTGTCGAAAACTATTTTAATAGCGGTCGTGTCGTTGCCGGCCAGTTGGTTCCATTTAGAGATTTTGCCGTTTAGGATGTCGCTCACTTCCTTCATTGACAAGGCTCCAACAGGATTCTTTTTGTTGGCGATCAGTGCAACAGCGTCGACTGCAATGCAATTTTGACGAACAACTCTCTTGAACTTCGATTTCATGTATTCGATTTGTTCTTTTGTGAGTTGTTTCGTGGTTATGATTGCCTGTGTCCCATCAGCCATAAGTGTGTCGATTGCCGCGCCTTCACTGACGTAGAATGGAATTATCGAGGCTTGGGGATAAGAATATTCGAAGACTTCGATTTCTTCATCGAGAATTGTCTTAAAGCCATCGTCGCAGAAAACTGTGGCGCTTCCGGCAGCGTATTCGCCACGCTTTACCGGTGAGCACGCAACGGCTCCTGCCAGAGATGCAAGCAGGAGCAGAGATGCGGATATTTTGGAGAACATAGATTTCTTCATATATGGTAGTTTTATAAATATTCAGAGGAGAAATTATTTCAAGCCAGGAATGGGAATTAATTCCATCCCTTGTAGAGCCGGATTCCGCGCCATAGCCCATATGCACAGAGCAGGCCGCCGCACGAAGCACTGATGGCTACGTTGTCGATGTTGAATACATCGAAAATAAAGAGTAGACCAACGGCTACATAGACAATCACCATGAAGATACCAAAAACAAGACGCCCACCTTTAGGCATGTTGCCATTATAATTGTTGTTGCTCATAACTTAGATGTTTTATTAGAGTTTATATCATTTTAACAAATAAAAATTCCCTATGTTCAAAATCTTTGAGGAAGAATGATAATTTATCTTTTATATGCCAGATCCGGAGACGGACAGACATTGATAATTTGCAATACTAATGAGGTGGAGAGGTTTTTTTCGACGGGAGAAGAGGAGCTGATATTTTTGAGATTATCTTAGACAGCAAGAGGGCGACTTCTGATGTGAGAATGTGATAGGATATGATCGAGAATAGCTTTTGGGCGACGGAAACATAATTTATTAAATAAGGAAGAGACCCGCAAATGCGAGTCTCTTCCTTATCTGTAAACTCACTAAAGTTTGTGAGCTGTCATTACTGCTGAGCGAGCTTGAAGACCACAGGCAGCGTGAAGTATGAACGCACGGAAACACCATTGTTCTTACCAGGCTGCCATTTAGGCATCTTGTTGACAACTCGAAGAGCCTCACGGTCGAGGTCGCGGTCAACACCCTTGAGGATGGTGGCCTGTCCGATAGAACCGTCTTTCTCAACCACGAACTTCACGATCACACGACCCTGAATGTCGTTTTGTTGCGCAGCTTCGGGATAGTGGATGTTATTGCCCAGCCACTTCATTAGGGCGGGCATACCACCCGGGAATTCAGCAGGCTGTTCGACAGCCACAAAGATTTCCTCCTCTTTCGGCTTCTCAGGTTCCGGCTCTTTCACTACGACCTGTTCCTGAACGGCCTTGAATTTGTCAACATCGTCAGAACCCTCCTGGTTGACAACGCCACGTGCGGTGTTGTCTTCCTTCTGGGTCTCCATATCCATCACCTCGTTTTTCACCTTGTCGGCGTCGACGATGGCAATCTGGGTCACCTGAACAGTGGCGAGCACTTCTTCAGGAATCTCAATCTCAGGTTGTTCAAACTTTTGCTCTTCGGGTTCGGGTTCTGGCTCTGGTTCCTCTTCCTGCTGGAGAAGTTCAGCCGCGGCCATTTTCTCGCGTTGCTCCTGAAGAGCGATAGCTTCCTGCTCGGCCTTAAAATCGGAATACTTAGAGTAGGCGATGATAAGGATGAACACTACAACAAGACCAATAAGCGTGTATACGACAGCGAGGTTGTGGCGTTTGTCGCTTTGCTTGCGCAATTGATATGCACCAAACTCTTTGTTTTTGTCTTCGAAGACAATGTCGCGCCATGCTTTAGAAGTCAGATCTACATTTCTTTTAGCCATGTTTCTTTACTTGCTTTAAGGGTTAATAAATCTGACGTCATTTGCCGTGGTGCCTATTCTGATAGTCAATCAGCATCACAGAGTCGGCACGGGTCATGTTGTCAATCTGATACTTGGAAATAGAGTTAATCTGCATTTCATCGAGAATCTCAACGAGGCTGCCGAAGGAAGCCTGAGGAGTAGACTTGATGATAATGACGGGCTTTTTCAGGTTTTCATTCTTACGGATAGCACTTGCGGCCTCGTCGTAAGCAGCCTGGGCTTTTTCGCGGCCGTCCTTAGTCTCAAGGCTGCCGAACTCGCCATTAGCATATTTCTCTTTAATCTTGTTGATTTCGTCGAGCACGTCCTTGTTCCTCTTTTGGATGATTTCTCGAATGCCGCGGGCGGTGTGCTTTCCGGCTTTCACCTCATCTGTCAGGAATTCGGATTTTTCGATGTTGTTGTTTTCAGCGAGTATGACGCCACCGGGGCCGAACATACCGGCATCACCACCGGGCTTTCCGAAATAGTAGTACACCTCATTTACGACCTTTCCATTGACAGAGTCAACGTCTAACGAGCCGGCTTTTCTTTTCGCGTCGATTATAATCGTGACAGCATCGTCGGCAGAAGCCTGCGACATGTTCTCTTGATTTTCCACCTTCTCATTTGAAGGGAGCGCGATAGTGAGGGTTTGCGATTTGATCATTGTCGTACAGAGCATGAAGAAAGTGATAAGCAACATGTTCATGTCGACCATCGGCGTGAAATCCACGCGAATTGTCATTTTTTTCTGGGCGCCTTTTTTGCCTTTGCCACCCGAATCTTGTTGAACTTCTGCCATTTTTATTCTCCTGCTTTAAGTGCGGTCAAAAACGTAAACTTATTCATATGGATTGTCTGGAGGTTGTCCATGACAGTGTGGATGACATCAAACGAAGTGTTCACGTCAGCCTTGATAGCCACGCCTGTGCCGTCTTTGATAGCCTGTGCAAGGTTTTCATTTTCGGTCTGGCGAAGGGCTTTCATCCATATTTGGAATTCATTGAGGTTGTTTTCATCGGAATTTGCCGAGATAGGAATACCGGTGATGTGCTTGGGGTTTTCGTCTTCCCCAGACAGCCACTTGTCCATTTTCGTTTGTCCTTCCGGCTGGTCGGCGAGGTCAAGGAACTCACCCAACTGCTGGAGAGGAACTCCGAATGAACCCATTTTAGCGAATGCCTGCTTCTGAGCGACAGTGAAGTTGACTTTATTCTTATGCGATTCGTTGTAGATTTCGCTTACCTTGTCGAGCAATCCCATTCTCATCTTCTCGTTGCTCCAATTGGATGAGGTGTCATTGTTCATAGTAAGCCAAATTTTACCTTCCGGGCTTACGAGCACCTGCACAAAGTTTGTCTCCTGCACCTTTTCAGTGGAAACTGAAGGGGGCGTGATAACCGTTGTGGGCTCTTTCTGAAGGAAGGTCGAAGTCAACATGAAGAAGGTAAGCAGCAACACAGTCACGTCACTCATCGCGGTCATGTCGATGAAAGTGCTCTTTCTTGCTATTTTTACTCTTCCCATATTAGCTATAACTTATTCGGTTTGGAAAATTGTGAAATAATTTCGCGTGCGACAATTACTTGTGGGTAGCAGCGAAAGTAGCTACGATTGAGAAACCGATTTCGTCGATAGCGTAGGTGAGGTTGTCGATCTTGTTGGTGAAGAAGTTATATGAGATAACGGCGAAAGCACCAGTTGCGATACCGAAGGCAGTGTTCACAAGAGCCTCAGAGATACCGGTGGAGAGCTCTGTAGAGTCGGGCGAACCGGAAGAAGCGAGGGCCTGGAACGACTTGATCATACCCATAACGGTACCGAGAAGACCGACGAGAGTACCGAGAGTTGTGAGGGTAGCTACGATGGGAAGGTTCTGAGAGAGCGAAGGCATCTCAAGAGCGGTAGCCTCCTCAACTGCGTTGCGGAGAGTTGTCAGTTTCTGCTCCTTGCTGAGGGTGTCGTTAGCGTCCATCTCTTTGTACTTCACGAGCGTGTTGTAGACAACGGAAGCCACGGAGCCTTTCTGCTTTTTGCAGCGGTCCATTGCAGCGTCGATATTGTTCTTGGCGAGGTCGGCTTTGACTTCAGCGACGAACTTAGTTGTGTTGCCTTTTCCGCTTGCAGAGCTAAGAGCGATCCAGCGTTCGATAGAGAGAACGATCACAGTGAGGAAGAGGGTCATCAGGATAGGCACGATGAAACCACCTTTGTAGACAGTGCCTGCGAGGTTGATGGGATGTCCTTCGGGGTCGTTACCCTCGAAGTTGCCGGGTGCGCCCATTCCAAAGAAGAAGATGCAGACTGCGCACATAGCGCATGCGATGATCACGAAGAAAGCGTTGCGGATACCGCGAACGTTGCTGATTTTCTCTTCCTTTTTCACTTTGGCTGCTGCTGAAGGAGCCTGAGCCTTGGGATTCTGAGATTCCATAATGTTACTTTGCTGTTTGTTTGTTGATTAAAGATTATAAATTTTTTTAGTTGCCGTGGTTTTGGGATTTGGTTTCGTAGGGTTTCTATGGTATGAGTTTTTCATTCCTTAGAGCTAAATAATACCTTTGTAACCTATTGACACTGCAAAATTACAATTTAATTTGAAAAAAACAACACTTTCTTATCGAAAAAATACTTTTTTTCCGACAGCTAAAGTTATAAAAATTGTGAAATGTGATTGTTTTAATCATTAAATTGCTGACTTATTGCAGGAAAAGGTCGGGAGTCGAAATAAGGCTCCGACCTTTTCCTGCATTGTCATGTTAAGCCGGATGTGATGTCAGTCTTTGACAGCGGCTACTCCCGGAAGCACTTTCCCTTCGATTGCTTCAAGAAGGGCTCCGCCACCAGTGGAAACATAGGAAACGCTGTCGGCGAGACCGAACTTGTTGACGCAAGCTACGGAGTCGCCACCGCCGACGAGAGAGAAGGCACCATTTTCGGTGGCTTTCACGATAGCGTCGGCGATTGCACGAGAACCGGCCGTAAAGTTGTCGAATTCAAACACGCCTGCGGGGCCGTTCCAAAGGATAGTCTTTGAGGGCTCAATAGCAGCGGCGAATGCTTTTCTTGTCTCCGGACCGGCGTCGAGACCTTCCCAGCCGTCGGGGATGTCATTGCAGGGGCAAACAATTGTCTTAGCGTCGTTGCTGAAGTTGTCGGCTGCCACGCAGTCTGTGCCGAGGATAAGGTTGACACCTTTCTCTTTTGCTTTCTTGATGATGTCAAGAGCGAGGTCGAGTTTGTCGTCTTCAACGATAGAGTTGCCGATCTTGCCACCCTGAGCCTTTGCGAAAGTGTAGGTCATGCCGCCACAGAGGATGAGGTTGTCGACCTTGTCCATAAGGTTTTCGATGATGCCGATCTTGGTAGACACTTTGGAGCCGCCCATGATTGCCGTGAACGGACGCTTGATGTCTTTAAGGATATTGTCGACTGCCTGCACTTCTTTCTCCATAAGGAATCCGAGCATTTTGTTTTCGGGGGTGAAGTAGTCGGCGATTACGGCAGTGGAGGCATGTTTGCGATGGGCCGTGCCGAAAGCGTCGTTGACGTAAACGTCAGCATAGCTTGCGAGTTTCTTTGCAAATTCTTTCTGACGCTCTTTCATTTCTTTCTTGGCGGCTTCGTAGCCGGGATCGGTCTTGTCGATGCCAACGGGCTTTCCTTCCTCTTCGGGATAGAATCTGAGATTCTCAAGGAGAAGCACATCTCCGGGCTTGAGGTTGGCAGCTGCTTCAGAAGCCTGCATGCAGTCGGGAACGAACTTAACGTCTGTGCCGAGAGCGTTGGCAACGTCCTGACGAATCTGAGAAAGGCTGAATTTCATGTTGACCTTACCTTTGGGTTTGCCCATGTGAGACATGAGGATAAGGCTGCCTCCGTCGGCAAGGATTTTCTTAAGCGTGGGGAGCGCACCGCGAATACGGGTGTCGTCGGTGATGTGGCCATTTTCGTCGAGAGGCACGTTGAAGTCAACTCTGACGATGGCTTTTTTACCTGCGAAATTGTAATTTTCGATTTTAGCCATTTTGTGTATTAATTTTGTAGTGTGGCTTAGCAGTCGCACTTATTTAGGTTATAATTAGATTATTCCGAGTCTGTTTTTGTCGGATGATATCCGAGGAGATCGGTTTGACAGATTATCAGTAATTCCTGTTATTTAGAAACTATGTCGCAAAGATAATTATTTTTGGTGGAATTGACAACATTATAAATTTTTTTTAAGAGATAAGTGGAAGTTTGGATTATTCCTACGCTTGTCTTATCCGATCTGAGCACCGGATTTTAATCTATGATTGAGCACTTACTTGTTGGAATGCTCTCATGGTTTAGGGGATACTGACTGAACGCGTATGGATGGAAGCGTCAATTCTTGCCGTGCACTTAACCGCCCTTCGACGCGAACGGACTCGGCATGGACTCGTAGGTTCAAACCACGGGAACCACGAGAATAACCAGTTCGTATGTTTGCAGCGTCAAACGTACGAAACTAAAAAACTTTCGCCATAGGCTAAAAGTTTTATAGTTAGTACCAATAATATAAAACCAAGCCTATGCGAAAGTTAGAAGATACGCAAAGTTACAAACTTTCCTTCAAAGGGGAAAACGTATACATCGGACTAGATGTTCATCTCAAGCAGTGGCACATCTGCGTCCGCACCCGTCACATCAGCAAGAAACCGTTCTCACAGCCGGCAGACGCCGGGGCATTACGCGCCTATCTTGACAGGGAGTTCCCTGAAGCGACCTACCACTCGGCATACGAGTGTGGCTTCAGCGGCTTCTCCGCCCACCGCGAACTGCTGAAGCACGGCATCGACAACATCGTGTTCCACGCAGCCGACATCTCGGACTCCCAGAAAGAACGCATGCGCAAGACCGACGCGGTCGATTGCGTCAAGATATGCCGCAATCTCATGGAGGGCGGCCTGACGGCCATCTTCGTGCCCGACGAGACCGTGGAGAGCCACAGGGAGCTCCTGTCGCAGAGAAACCGTCTCGTGACAGCGCGCACGCGCCTGAAGAACCGCCTGAAGAGCAGCCTGCACCGTCACGGGATCGGTTATCCCGAGGAGTTCAAATCCGCCACGAGACACTGGAGCCGCGCGTTCCTGGGGTGGATGGAGGAGGAAGTGGCACCGCGGCTTGCCCCCGTCTCAGGGGACATAATGCTGGACAACATTTCCGAGCTGCGCCACGTGTCGGACCTTGTGAAAAAAGCGGACAGGGACATACTGACCAAACTACTTCCCCGTTATAAGGAAATGGACGGGCTGATAAGGAGCATCCCCGGCATCGGCAGGCTGAACTCGGCCGCCATCTGCGCCTATGTCGTGGACATAAACAGATTCGAGTCCGACGACCATCTGGCAGGATATGTGGGGCTGGTGCCAGATGTGAGGGCATCGGATGACAAAAAGACGACCCTGGGCATTACCGTCAGGGGCAACAGGATGCTGCGCAGCCTGCTCATAGAGAGCGCATGGCGGGCTGTCGCACTTGATCCCGCCATGGGGATGGTCTTTACAAACTACAAAAAACGCGGACTGAAGTCCAACAACGCGATAATCCGAATCGCGCGTAAACTTGTTAACAGAATACGGTATGTACTTCGTACCGGCAATAAATATGAGAACGGAATTCTCAAATAAAAAAACACTTGTCCGACGAACGGCCAAACTATCTTACCGCCAGGTTTTCGTTGCGGCATCGCGTCCGCTTTAACCAGTTTGCGGCACATAACTTGATCACTGAACGTGAATCTGCGGCATCGCGTCCGCTTATAGGAGTTTGTCGGACAAGTTTTATCTTTATTGGGTTAGGTTTTTTTTAGGCATCACGGCTTAACCCGTAAAGAAAAGGACCGGTGCTGACCGGCCCTCGAAACTTTACGGTGTAAAGCGAAGAGTCTATTCCTGACAGGTTGCTCCTCAGCAGAGCCTGTTTCCGCTTCAACTCTCTATGTGTTATAACAATAATGCGCCTATATATTTTTCACTAATGTTGTTAAAAATGTTAATTTATTTGGTTTGCAACATAGGACGAAAACCACGTGATTTTGGAAATTGATAAGCTGCTAACATTCAAGGTAATATTGGAATCACGGGGCTTTGGGATGGACTCGGTCGGACTCGGTTGTGCGCAGGCCGGAGGCCATGCGCTCCATACCGGGCTGAGTGCGGACTCGGTCGGACTGAGCGCGGACGGTAGTAGGCCGCAGGCTCGGAGGCCTGCTCCCCATGTCGGATGCGGTCGGACTTGGAGGAGTCGCTGACGGGTGTTGCAAAATGTCAATGTTCTCTTAATGGGGGCTTCTCAGGGCCTCCATGGCGGCATTTGGGCCGGGACGGCGTTACTTCTTTCGTGCCGGCCCGGGGCTGTGCAGGAAAAGGAGCACAGCCCCGGGCCATCGAGGATGCTCTCTTCAGACGCCGGGCGCATGATCTGCTACGTCCGGGCCGTTGGCCTTGTGCTGGGGAAAGACTCTTCTTTCCTGTTTCCGGGGGCAAAGTTACTGCCTAAATTTCGGGGGCTATTGTTATTTTGAGGAAAACGAGCGTTTTTTATGATAAAAAATGATTAATTTTGCGAAGATGCGACGGGAATGGAGGATGCATCGTTCGTTTAAATAACTTCAATCTTTGAAAATAGATAGAAATGATATATAATAAGGAGAATGAGATAACCGATAAGGATTTGACGTTGTATCGGGATTTGTATGGCATCATGCCTAATGTCGAGATTCTTCAAGGAGCCGGTTCAAACAGGGTTTATGCGCGTTTGACGGATTTTGACTGCAGGTCGGTCATACTGACAAAAGGGCGTGACATTCAAGAGAACGAATCTTTCGTAAATCTGGCAAGGGTATTCAGGCGGCACGGTCTTAACGTGCCGGAAATATTTGCCGTTGGTGATAGCGGGGAGGTATATCTTCAGCAGGATCTTGGAGACGAGTCATTGTTTTCCTTGTTGTCGACAAATCAACGTCATGAGCTCGTCAGGAAGACGTTAGAATCCCTCGTAGCCGTTCAGACGATTGAGGAATCTGAGTGGCGCCCTTTTATTACGGCGGCTCCTTTTTCCGAGCGTCTAATATATTGGGATTTGAATTATTTCAAATACTCTTTTCTTAAGACAACAGCTACAAATTTTGATGAGTCGAGGCTTGAGGATGATTTCGAGCGTCTTGCAGCCGACCTTATGTCGGTTGGCAAGGAGCAATGGGGCTTCATGTATCGCGATTGCCAAAGCCGCAACGTCATGATTAGGGATGGAGAGCCGTGGTGGATTGATTTCCAAGGAGGACGTCCTGGTCCGATGCTATATGACGCTGTCTCCTTTCTATGGCAAGCGAGGGCAGGGTTCACAGATGAGGAACGCCGGCATTTTCTTCTCCATTATGCCAATGCCGTCTCAAAAATCAAGGGGATAGCTATGGAACGGATTCTTGAAAATTGGGGGTTGTTTGCATTATTTCGTACGCTGCAAGTGCTTGGGGCTTATGGTTTCAGGGGGCTGATAGAGAAGAAAGCACATTTTATAGAGAGCATTTCTGCCGGAATAAAGAATCTCGAGGATTTGCGAGTCGGTGGAATCTTGGATCCGTATCCGGAGCTGAAAAGAGTATCAAAGGTATTATCCGAGAGTAAATACTGTAGAAAAAGAGAGTCGGATGGCGGATTGACCGTAAGTGTTTTCAGTTTTTCGTACAAGAAAGGTTATCCTGAGGATTTGAGCGGCAATGGGGGAGGCTTCATGTTTGATTGCCGGGGCATGCACAATCCCGGAAGATATGATGAATACAAGCGTCTCACGGGCCTTGACAAACCGGTCGTGAATTTTCTTGAGACAAGAGGAGAGGTGCAGGATTTTGTTGAAAACGCTTATAGGACAGTGGCCCCAAGCATAGAGAGATACAAAGAGAGGGGATTCAGTTCATTGCAAGTGGGATTCGGCTGCACGGGGGGGCGTCATAGGTCGGTCTATTGTGCCCAGGCATTTGCAAAGATGGTAGGAGACGCCTTCGAAGGCATAAGCATACGCCTTGAACATAGAGAACAGGGGATGATAACAACAATCGAGAAGAAATGAAAGCGATGATATACGCGGCCGGGCTCGGAACCAGGCTTAAGCCCTGGACCGATAGGCATCCCAAGGCACTTGCCGAGGTCGGAGGTGTGCCGATGCTTGAGCGAGTCATTCTCGGTCTAAAAGGATTTGGAGTGGATAGATTTGTGATCAACGTGCATCATTTCGCGAGTCAGGTGGTAGATTTCATTGAGTCGAAAGAATTTGGCGTTGAAATTCTGATAAGCGATGAAAGCGACTGTCTTCTTGACACCGGGGGCGGCCTTGTCAGGGCCAAGGGGTTGCTGGATTTTGCGAGCGGGCCTGTCGTTCTGCATAATGCCGACATATTGAGCAATGCTGATATTTCGTGTCTTGCGGAATCGCAACTTCACTCTTCGAACCACGGTCTGCTTCTCGTCAGTGATAGGGAGTCGACAAGAAAGCTTATATTCGACACTGAAATGAACCTGAGGGGCTGGCATGACCTCAGGGCCGATGCTTACCGCCCAAACGGATTTGAAGCGTCGGCCTTTGACAGGGAATATGCGTTCAGCGGGATCCATGTTGTGGACGGGGAGATGGTGGAAGAGATGGAGAATCTTTTCGGGAACAGGAAATTTCCAATAATGGATTATTATCTTAGCGAATCGAGAAGATGCAAGGTGGGAGGTCATTTCCAAAGGAACCTGGAATTGATTGACATAGGAAAGCCGGAGAGCCTTGCCTGGGCCGAGGCATTGTTTGGGCAGCCGGAATCGTAAAGATACAGGAAAAGGATAGGGCTCGCATTTCAAAATGCGCGCCCTATCCTTTTCCTGTATCGAATGGCGTGACGATATTCGCCAACAAACATCATTCGAGGTCATTCCTGTGATAATTGAATTGATTAGAGTGGTTTGAGTTGAATTGGCACACGCACCCCGCAATAAGGGCGACCACGGCAATTCCTCCGAGCCACCAAGTGGCGGTCACGCTTGTTGTGAAGCAGGAAGCGATGAGGAGGATGGATCCAATGATGTAGAAAATGATGGACAGTGTTTTCATAGCGATGAATATTTAAACAGTTTTGAATTTAGCAAAAAGCATGAAAGGAATCCAACATGCTCAAAGATAAGAAAGATTCTGACCTCATGTAAAGAGGAGAAGGAGCTTTCTTTTGAAATAGAACAAAGCTTCAATAGGGATGGTTTAGCGAGAGGAGACTTTTAACATTAGCATCTGAAAGCTCTTGCTCAATCAGATAAAAATATCCCGAGAATGGGATCAACAATCATGTCCTGCGCCAAAAACAAGTCAAAGGACTGCCTAGAGGCAATCCTTTGAAGTAGCCGATCCGGGACTCGAACCCGAGTCTCCACCGTGAGAGGGTGGCGTGCTAACCGCTACACTAATCGGCCGCTAAAATGAAAAAGAAAACTTGTAGCCGATCCGGGACTCGAACCCGAGTCTCCACCGTGAGAGGGTGGCGTGCTAACCGCTACACTAATCGGCCGGTTAAAAAATGTCGGGAATCAAAAGGGAATGTTCCCGGCATTTCTTTGTTTTGACAGTGCAAAGTTACGAATAAAAACTCGACTTTGCAAATTTTTCCGCATTAAAATATGCAGGAAATGAGATTCGTTCTGAATGCCAGGCTATTACTCAGCAGCTGCGGGAGCTTCTTCAGCGTTGGCCTCAGCCTCGTGGGCTTCCTTAGCGGCAGCCTCTTCAGCAGCGAGTTTTTCAGCTTTCTTTTTAGCCACAGCCTCGCCTTTGATTCTGTTTTTCTCAGCCTCGGCATCGAAGCGAGCTTTAGCATCTTCAGCAGCCTTAGCATCTTTCTTAGCCTGCAAAGCGTTGGCTTCTTTGTCGCGAGCCTGCTTCCAAGCATCGAAACGACGTTGAGCCTCCTCTTCGTTGAAAGCGCCTTTCTTAACGCCACCACGAAGGTGCTTCATAAGCATAACGCCCTCTTTGGAGAGGATTGAACGAACAGTGTCGGTGGGTTGAGCACCGACTTCCACCCAATACAAAGCACGGTCGAAGTCTAAACTTATTGTAGCAGGATTAGTGTTCGGATTATAGGAACCTATCCTTTCAATAAATCTACCATCTCGTGGTGCCCTGCTATCGGCGACTACAATAGGATAGTAAGCGTAGCCTTTGCGGCCATGACGCTGCAATCTGATTTTTGTTGCCATAAAAAAACTTGCCGTATTGTTGTTTAGGAAATTAATAATTGCAACTCCGTCCGGTCCGGCATGACCGATTTTCGGTTTTGCGGTTGCAAAGTTAGCTCTTTTTTTGCTAACGAGCAATAAATTCGCGTATATTTTGTAATTTTGCAGGGAAAAAGTCCCCGTATTCATATGTCGAAATAATTTAGGGGGAGAAAAAACAACGCAAATGGAGGAAAATACCCTATTGAGCCGGCTCGACGGGCTCGACATAAGATTTGAAGAGGTGGCAACGCTCATCACCGATCCGTCGGTCATATCGGATCAAAAGCGCTACGTCAAGCTGACAAAAGAATATCACGACCTTGAGACACTTCTATCCGCCACGCGAGACTATAAGAGTCTGCTGTCGGCCATAGCCGAGGCCAAGCAATTGATTTCGTCGGAAGAGGATGCAGAATTGAAGGCAATGGCCCGCGAGGAACTTGAGGCGGCAGAGACGAGGTTGCCTGAAGCTGAGCTAAGGATAAAGATGCTGCTCGTTCCGGCAGACCCTGAGGATGCGAAGAATGCCGTCGTGGAGATAAGAGGCGGCACAGGAGGAGATGAGGCCGCATTGTTTGCCGGAGATCTCTTCCGGATGTACCAGAAATTCGCCGAGCGCAAAGGTTGGGGATTTGAAGTGACATCCGCCAGCCCCGGAGCATCCGGAGGCTACAAGGAGATTTGCATCAACATTGCCGGAGACGGAGTGTATGGCGTCATGAAGTATGAAAGCGGAGTCCACAGGGTTCAGCGAGTGCCTGCCACCGAGACTCAGGGAAGGGTGCATACTTCTGCTGCGACCGTGGCCGTCTTGCCGGAAGCGGAAGAATTCGACGTGGAAATCAATGAAGGCGCCATAAAATGGGATACTTTCCGATCCGGAGGCGCCGGCGGTCAGAATGTCAACAAGGTGGAATCCGGGGTAAGGCTCCGTTACGTATGGAAGAATCCCATTACGGGAGTGGAGGACGAGATCTTGATAGAATGCACCGAGACCCGCGACCAGCCGAAGAACAAGGAACGAGCCTTGTCGAGGCTACGTACCTATATATATAGCAGGGAACGGGAGAAATATCTTTCAGACATTGCCCAAAGGCGGAAGACACTTGTCTCGACAGGCGACAGGTCGGCAAAAATACGCACGTATAATTTCCCGCAGGGTCGCATGACCGATCATAGGATTAATTACACCGTCTATAATCTTGCGGCATTCATGGACGGGGATATCCAAGAATGTATCGACAGGCTTACCATCGCCGAGAACACAGAAAGAATGAAGGAGGCGAGTCTCTGACCGTCAACTAACCTTAATTGTCATCCCATCGTAGGCCGGATGGATATGTGGCCCGAAGCGATATTCCAGTTCATGATGGAATCCCGCTTCATGGTTGAAATGGGTCAGGTAGGTCTCTTCGGGGCAAATCCTGCCAATCAAATCGATGGCTTCGTCGAAGGAGAGATGGGCAAAGTGATGCTTTGGGCGCAGCGCATTCAAGATCAGGACCTTCAATCCTTTAAGTTTTTCAATCTCCTCTTCCGGTATGGTCTTGGCGTCAGTGATGTAGGCAAAATCGCCAATCCTGTATCCCAGAATGGGCAATTTTCCATGCAGCACGGAAATGGGCGTGACTTTCAATCCATTAATGAAGAAAGGACGGTCGCCAACCTCGTGCATGTCGAAAGTGGGCACGCCGGGATAGGGGTGTTCGCGGAAGCAATAGTCAAGACGATGATGGAGGTCGGAATTGACGTCTGCCTTAAGGTAGACAGGCATTTCGTGCATCCCGCAGAATGGGCGAAGGTCGTCGAATCCGCCCACGTGGTCGTAATGGCTATGTGTTATGAGGACGGCATCAATGTCGGAGATGTCGTTGGCAAGAGCCTGCGACCTAAAATCCGGAGAGGGGTCAATAAGAATATTCATGCCATGAGTCTTGACTAAGACAGAGGCTCTTGTGCGTTTGTCTTTCTTGAAAGGAGAGCGACATATGTCGCATCCGCAGCCCACTTCCGGCACGCCCTTTGACGTGCCACTTCCCAGCACCGTGACAGAGATGTCGGTGTCAATGTAGTTTACTTCCGGATGAAGGATGACCCCCATTTTTCTGTTTACGGTAGAAATTATCTTATCGGCCAACTCAGTCACGTCGCGAGAGGAAGCATGTCCGTCGTTGGCAATTACGAGGCATTGTTTAGGGTATACGTAGGCTCCTCCAATCTTGGCTCCCTTAAGACCCGAATGCTCTATAAGCCATCCCGCCGGCACTTTCACGCTATCATCCCCGGCATTATAGCATGGGATGCCGGGGTTTGCCTTAAGCATCTCCTGCTCGTAGAAATAGCGGTTGACAATCGGATTCTTGAAGAAACTTCCGACACTCCCAATCTCTGCGGGATCGGGGAGTTTGGAATTGCGAATCCTAATCACCTCTGTGGCAGTCTCAGCTATTGTAGGTGTGTGGCCAAGTCGGGATTCGAGCTCTCTCAGTGGACCGTACTCAAGATTCTCAGCCACGGCAGACGGGCGCAGACGGAAACTTACACGCAGCACGTAGTATCGTCCTTTCCATTCATGTTTGAAGCGGCTGTCGCGATATGCGAACTCACAATCCTTATTGGTCAGCACCCTAACTTCCCCGGTGGCTGTGTCGAAACATTCCACATTGTGGATAATATCCTTGGCCTCAACTCCATATGCCCCTATGTTTTGGACGGGTGATGCCCCGACCTCCCCGGGAATCCCGGCAAGATTCTCCATGCCTGCGAGCCCCTCGCCAACACACCAATCGACAAGGTCGGCCCATTTTTCTCCGGCTCCCGCTATTACAAACGCCGTCTCGCTATCCTTATCATAGCGCGAGATGCCTTTTATGGCGGAATGGAGCACAAGGCCATCGAAGTCGGAAACGAAAAGGAGGTTGCTTCCTCCTCCAATGTGAAGCACTTCATTATCAGAGAATTCCGGGGAGCGCGAAATTTTCACCAATTCTTTTAAAGAGGAATACTCGGCAAACAGCTTTGCCTTGGCAGGGATATGGAAAGACGTCAGCCCTGAGAGGTCTTTATTATATTCAAACATAAGGGAAAATGAGAATTGAACTTAAAAAGGAGTGATTCAAAGCCGAAATCGGGTCAGCAACCCGTCTTCGAACCATAGCACGCTGCCATCGGAATAATGCCAGAGGTCGAGCGTCTGGGTATAGTCATGTCCGGAATCGACTTCAGTGGGATTTCCCAAAGAAAGCTTGCATTCAAGTTTTGTCATTCCGACGGCCAGTCGGCCGTTGCTGATGAGTCGCCAGGTTTCATCGCTGACAGAGGGATATTTGTCTCTGAAATTCGAGATTGAGAATATGTTAGAGAAAGAACGGCTCTCCTTGCCAGAATTGCCGAAATTCAACATTGCCCAAGCCTGTTTACCCGACTCGTCGACGAAACAGACCTTCAAAGGAAAGGCGATAGAACCGGGCTTGACATCAGAGACCGTGACCTCGACATATTTTTTTCCTGAAATACGATTGCCTGCAGAGTCATACCAAAGCGGAGACTTAATCCATAGTTTCTTTCCGTCGAGGAGCGCCCGCGCTGAAAGAATCATGCTTTCGTCGATTAGCATAGGAATTTGGTCGCTAAAGACTTGGGATTCAGCTTCGTCGAGAGACTTGCCCGAATTAAATTTCAGATTGGAGCCTTCGCAATCAAAAACGAGGACTGCATTGAAAGTGCCGTCGGGCATTATTTTGGATTCGATATCTTGAAAACTCAAGGTTTTGCCCCCTATGGCGGCTTGCTCCGGATCGACTGGAAGACCTTCCTGTTCGAAAATCAGGAGAGTTTTGTTGTCGGCCGCGATGAATTTCTTCCCCTTTTCCCAGGATTTTAAAGGTATGCCTGCGACGGGGCGGAAGAACTCCTCTTCGGGAGAAGGCATGATCGCTTTCTTATCATCTTTGGAAAGGGATATCTTTTGAGTGCCCTCAATGCCGGTGAAGCATGAAGACAGGGACAGCGAAGCTATCAGGGCGGCCGCAATAAAAATACACCGGAAGCAAATGGCCGGGCTATGTATGAAATAATATTTTTTCAAAACGTAGAAAGGTTATAATATGGCTATCCCAAACGGGGCAGCCTTAACGGGATACAAAATTATGAAAAAAATCCGTGGCTGCAAAACCCGGCAGGATTTGGATTCGGTTGATTGGTCGCTCCGGAGGCATGAATTCACTGTTTTGATGTGAATTTGAATCTTTTTAACTTAAAAAGATTGCTTATTGTCGGCTGAGTTAGTAATTTTGCGTTCCGAATGATTGAGAGAAACCGGACTTCCGTCCGACTATTAGAAAATGATGGAAATGACAGAAAATAACAGAAACGATAACTTGGTGGCCAAAGGGCCGAAATTCGGATATTCAATAATACCTATAATCTTCCTGCTCCTGACGCTTGTCGGCCTGATAGCGATAGAGGGGGCGTCGTCGATTTCCGATTTGGGGCCATACGTGCTTCTTTCATCAGCGGCCATATGTGTGGCTCTATCCATAGGCCACATAAGGAAGAACCCGCGTAAATTCAAAGAGGGTCTTAAATTAAGCGCTCGGCAGATACTTCCCGCCATACCGATATTGGTGTTTATAGCATTGTTGTCTACGACATGGATGCTTGGCGGCATCGTCCCGACATTCATTCATTACGGTTTGCAATTTCTTAATCCTACATTCTTTCTCGTGACCGTCTGCGGAGTCTGCGCCTGCATATCAGTGCTTACGGGCAGCTCATGGACCACAATCGCCACGATAGGCGTAGCCTTTATGGGCATAGGCGAAATCATGGGTTATAGCGCGGCATGGATTGCCGGGGCAGTCATTTCCGGGGCTTATTTCGGCGATAAAGTATCACCGTTGAGCGACACGACGGTAGTGGCATCGAGTTGTTGCGGGGTTGACTTGTTTACCCATATCCGGTTTCTGCTTCTGACTGCGGGGCCGTCGATGGCGATAGCTTTTGGAGTGTTTCTCGGAGAGGGAATCTTCAGGGATACGGCGTCAATCGCGCAAGACAGCAGCGGCATGATGGACAGCCTGCACGCTACATTTGTAGTCACCCCCTGGGTATTGGCCGTGCCGGTCGTCACGGTGGCAATGATAGCCATGCGTGTCAACACGGTGCTGACACTTGCCGTCAGTGCGGTGCTTGGAGGCGTGGCAATGATGATATTTCAGCCGCAGATGTCGATGAACGAAGGCTTTCTCAGGTCGTTGTGGAGTGGAGCGGAATTCACGACAGAAGATGAAGGATTCAACTCATTGGTGTCGACATCCGGGATGTTGGGTATGTTGCCCACCATATTTCTTGTATTGAGCGCGATGGTGTTCGGCGGCTGCATGATAGGGACGGGTATGCTCCGAAGCATATCGACTACCATCTCTTCGCGGCTTAAAAGCAGAGGAGGCGTGGTAGGGGTCAGTATAGGAAGCGGATTGCTGCTCAATGGCTTCACCGCCGACCAATATCTTTCTTTGATAATCGGGGCGAACATGTATAAGAATCTATATGAGCGTATAGGCTTGCCTGCGAAAATGCTCAGCCGGAGCCTTGAGGACTCAATATCAGTCACATCCGTGCTGATTCCATGGAATTCATGCGGGCTTACCCAATCTGCAGTGCTTGGAGTATCCACGCTGACGTATCTGCCATATTGTGTCTTCAATTATGTGTCGCCATTGATGTCATTATTGATGTCGTCGGGAGTGTTGGCTCTCCGGAAGAGAGTCATCCATAGATTTCGCAGGGCAGTCGGCTGAAAAATGTCAATTCTTGGAATTGATTGCATATCAGAAAGATGAAATAATTTTAAAGGAAATGGAGAAAAATAAATTGAGAAAAAGTGGGCAAAAGTTTTGTGGAATCAAAAATAATGTCTAACTTTGCACTCGCAAAACGGAAAGATAATCCGGATGGCGGGATAGCTCAGTTGGTTAGAGCGTCGGATTCATAACCCGGAGGTCCCGAGTTCAATTCTCGGTCCCGCTACAGAAGACGGTCGGCATAAGAATGCCGGCCGTCAAATTTTTTTTGCGTATATTTAACTTTTTTATGACAAAAATTGTTAAATAATGAAGAACAGGCAACTTCATTGAATCAACAATAAACAGCAAAAAAACGAGAACGTATGGCGTCGATGTATGAGATGTTGATGGATCTTCCGCTTTTTAAAGGAGTCGGGAAGGATCAGATTTCCAATTTTCTTGAAAAGACCAACATCAACTTCCTCAATTATCATGATACTGAAATATTGGTAGAGTGCGGAGATCCCGTCAAGATGGTGAGATTCGTGATGACAGGGAGGGTAAGAATTATCCATCCTCTGAAATCTGCGGCTATTTCGGTAGAGGAGATTGCCGGATTCGGGCGTGTGCTCGGTGCAGAGCGTTTGTTCGGTATGACAACGGGATTTCCTTATCGGGCAGTATCTCTTGGCAAGACAAGCATAATGGAATTCAGCAAGGAGCAATACGTCAATCTTCTTCACTCAGACAGAATCTACATACTGAACTTCTTCAACTATCTGTCGTCGAGGGCGCAACGCCCGGTAGAGGCCTTGATGCATTATTGCCATGGCAATATAAGAAGCCGTCTTTGCGAGCTTGTAAGTATGCTTACGGAGTCCGGTAGCACGGGATTGGTGATTAATGCCACAGATGCATCTCTTGCAGATTACTGTGGGACAACCACAGCTGAAATCGTAGAATGGAAGCGAGAAGCAGAATCCGCTGGCCTTTTGACATCTGCAGCAGGAAGCATACACATAAATTCCAGGATGGAATTTCTTGAAATATAGGGATTTTTCTTTTGCATAAGGTTTCTCGCAATTATCCGGCGATAAAAACTTTTAGAAGGAGCATGGTTTAGATCGCTTCCTTTAAAATTTCGGGGTCGTAGGGGCGATGATTTTAAATAAAGCGCTCTTACGGTTGCTAAGTTCGCAAAATTTTCCTAATTTTGTGTCGCTCCTCCATCCTCGAATGTCCATGAAGCACATGGACTGTAGAAATTTCATCAACAATAAAGAAAAATCAGACCATGGGATCAGGGACAGTCTTGAAAACAAAACTCGCGACATTAAGTTTTCTCGAGTTTGCAGTATGGGGCGCATATTTAACTTCGCTTGGAATCTACTTGTCGGGAATAGGCTTAGGCGACAAGATATTCTGGTTTTACACCGTCCAGGGGATTGTGTCTATCTTTATGCCCGCTTTAATCGGCATAGTCGCCGACCGCTGGATTCAGGCACAAAAAATGTTGAGCCTTTGCCAGCTCGTGGCCGGAGTCGCAATGTGTGGCGCGGCATGGTATTGTGCATCGGCAGAAACAGTAGAGTTCGGGCCGCTGTTCACTCTCTATACCATCTCCGTGGCGTTTTTCATGCCAACGATAGGGTTGAACAACTCTGTGGCATATACTGCTCTAAGCAATGCGGGGCTTGATACGGTGAAGCATTTTCCTCCAGTGAGAGTTTTCGGCACTATCGGCTTCATCTGCTCAATGCTATTGACCAATTTCCTGCGAATAGACGGAATATCCATGCAGGCAACCTATTATCAGCTTTATTCCTCAGGAATATTGAGCCTTGTGATGGCTGCATATTCTCTAACAATGCCTAAATGCCCTGTCTCGCAAGGGGAGCCGAAATCACTATCCGAGTCACTCGGCCTAAAAGCATTCACGCTATTCAAAGACCGCAAAATGGCGATATTTTTTATCTTTTCAATGCTTTTAGGTGTCTCGCTACAGATTACCAACAGCTATGGCACAACCTTTATAAATGCCTTTGGAGACGTGGCGGAGTATGCTTCAGCATGGGGAGCACGAAATGCAACGGCGTTGGTCTCGCTTTCCCAGATGTCAGAAACATTGTGTATCCTTTTGATACCTATGGCTCTTCGTCGGTTCGGAATAAAGGGAGTAATGTTGATAGCCATGTTTGGCTGGGTTCTGAGATTCGGCTTTTTCGGATTGGGCAATCCGGGATCGGGAGTATGGCTTTTTATTCTATCCATGATAGTATATGGAGTGGCGTTTGACTTTTTCAATATCTCCGGCTCGCTATACGTCGACAAGAAGACTGATCCCTCAATGAGAAGCTCGGCACAGGGGCTGTTCATGCTGATGACAAACGGAATAGGCGCTGCTATCGGCACAATGGCGGCCGGAGCAGTAGTGAATCACTACGTTTTCGACAGCAATCTCGATGCAGCCGCCCAAATAGAGGGCTGGCATACTTCGTGGTATATATTCGCAGCATATGCGCTCGCTGTCTCAGTGGCGTTTTGGATAGTGTTCAAAGACGATGAGCGGCCGAAAATAGATGTCGACAGAGCAATAGACAGGGAAACGGTATGATACAGTTTTATGCACCGGATATAGAATCGACCGGATGTCTTCCGGAATCTGATTCCGCACATTGCAGCCGTGTGCTTCGGATGAAGGCCGGGGAGGAAGTGACGGTAGTTGATGGCAAAGGTAAGCGCTTTTTATGCTCTATTCTTGAATCCCATCCCAAGCATACCTTACTGGAAATTATCTCCTCGGAAGAGGTTCCCAATCATTGGAGGAATGAAATAATCTTAGCTGTTGCCCCAACGAAGCATACAGACCGGATGGAGTGGCTTATAGAGAAGGTGGTGGAAATCGGAGTAGACAGGGTCGTCCTGTTGCGATGTCGCAGAAGCGAGCGCAAGGCCATCAGGATAGACAGGCTTGAGAAGGTGGCGGTGGAGGCGATGAAGCAAAGCCTTAAAACGGTGGTGCCAATAGTGGAAGAGATTTCTGATTTCGGAAAATTCGTGAAGGAGTCGAGGGATGGAGCCCAGAAATTTTTCGGGTACTGCGACTCTGCCTTTCCCCGTAAGGATTTTTCGCAAGTTTATAGTTCGGGCTCCCCGGTGGTCGTAATGATAGGCCCGGAGGGGGATTTTGCCCCGGAGGAGGTCTCGTTGGCAATTGACAACGGTTTCGTCCCTGTGACGTTCGGCCAAAGCCGCCTTCGAACAGAGACCGCTGCATTATATGGAGTTGCAGCCATACACGTCTTAAATCAGCTTGGGAATAAAGGCTGAGCAAATCTCCCCAAGGCGGATTTGGATAGACAATAAGAATTACAGCATCTAAAGAAAAAGAATATGATAGAAGATATTAAAGGATATTTGCAGTCGGGGGAAAATGATAATTTCTTCTTGTTTGCAGGTCCTTGCGTCATTGAGGGCGAGGATATGGCTCTCGAAATTGCAGAAAAGATGGTAGGAATGACGTCGAGGCTCAATATCCCTTATGTGTTTAAGGGGAGTTATAGGAAGGCCAACAGAAGCCGGATTGATTCCTTCACGGGAATAGGTGATGAGAAGGCCTTGAAGATACTCGATAAGGTCAGGCGTACGTTTGGGGTGCCTGTCGTCACAGACGTTCATCTGCCTGAAGAGGCAAAGCTTGCAGCTGAATATGTCGACGTGCTGCAGATTCCGGCCTTCCTTTGCCGCCAGACAGATTTGTTGGTCTCTGCGGCGTCTACGGGAAAATTCGTAAATATAAAGAAAGGACAGTTTCTTTCTCCTCTGTCAATGGCGCATGCAGTGGGGAAGGTCAGGGATGCCGGCAATGACAATGTCGCCGTCACGGAAAGGGGAACTACGTTTGGCTATCAGGACTTGATAGTAGACATGCGTGCATTTCCGGAAATGAAAAAGGCTTGTGGCTGTCCTACGATAATAGATGCGACACATAGCCTGCAACAGCCGAATCAGGCGGCTGGAGTGACAGGAGGCCTTCCTCATTTGATTTCCACTATAGCCATGGCTGCTTTGGCCGCCGGAGCAGACGGAGTGTTTATGGAGACTCACCGCAATCCCTCAGAGGCAAAGAGCGACGGCGCAAATATGCTGCCACTTGATGAAATGGAGCGGCTTTTGGAGAGACTGTGCATGATACGTTGCGCTTATGTGGAATCTTGCAAGCTTTAAAAGCGACTTATAAGATGTAAGCGACGTAATGTGACCGGGAAAGCCGAGGATAAGATATCCCAAAGACAGAGGGGAGAAACTGAAACTTCAGTTTCTCCCCTCTGTCTTTGGGATATCTTAAAGGAATGAAAATGCTTACTTAAGCTTTAATGTCTGTCCAACCTTTATAACGTCGGAATTCGACATGCCATTGATTTTTCGTAGAGATGTTGCGGAGAGACCGTAGGATTTGGCAATTGAGGAAAGTGTATCACCTTTCTTTACCGTATAGCTTTCTCTCTCAGAATCGGCAGCCTTGTAGGGGTTTTCGTTGTCGGTCTTAGCAAATCTTGAGGGAGCATAGTTTCTTGCTTTCGTGTAGGTTTTCTTGTCGAAGAGATATGTGTCGGTATGCGTGGTTTGATTAGCAAAGTCGAAGATGGCGGCGGGATTAATCGCAAATCCCATGAAACGGGTTTCGAAGTGGAGATGAGGCCCGGTGCTTCTTCCGGTGCTTCCTCCAAGACCGATAGGCTCACCGGCTTTCACGACCTGATCCGGCTTTACAAGAGAGCGATTGAGGTGGCCGTATACTGTCTCAAGACCATTGGCATGCCTTATAATGATGTAGTTGCCAAAGCCACGGGCTTCATAGTTGGTCAAACGCACTTTGCCGTCGAAAGCGGAATAGATAGTGTCATTGCTTCTGATTTGGAGGTCGATGCCTTTGTGCATTCTGCCGAAACGCTTGCGATAGCCATAATTTGAAGTCACTCTTCCGGGAACGGGCATACAATAACCGGTCACGTCGATTAATTGAGAATCGGGAACGTCGGCCGCGTTGAACGGGTTGACGGCTTTGCTGTTCCAGCCCTCGGTGAAGATGTCGGGTTCGGGCTCGATATCGTCGATGAGGTCGATGAATGTGTTTTTCTCAACGAGACGGATTTGGTCTTTGTTTTTTGCCTGATTGGCGAGGAGCTGCTTGTGAGCGTCGGAGTGGGGAGATTTGCTTTTTATTGTCTGTGCTGAAAGTCCAGCCACAGCCATGGCGGCAATCAGAGACAATGCCGATATTCTTTTAATGAAATTCATGTCAAATTTTATCGTTATATGAGGGGAGGCAGTTTTTGCGGTATTACTGGTTTGTTATTTCGTCGTCTGCGTAAAGGAAAGATAATGAAGAAGGAGTATAATCGAACACCTCTTCAGGCTTAAAGAATCTTGCGATCTCGATGAGAGCGTTTTCAGGAGAGTCGGATGCGTGTATAATGTTGGCTTGTCCGCTCATGCAGAAGTCTCCTCTGAGTGTTCCGGGTGCGGCCTTGCGTCCGTTTGTTGCACCGACCATTGTGCGGAACACACTAACTACATCGACCCCTTTAAGAACCATGCATACAACGGGCGAAGCCATCATGGATTCGCACAGACCGGGGAAGAACGGCTTGTCTACAAGGTGGGCGTAATGCTCCTTGAGTATATCCATGTTGAGCATCATCATTTTCATAGCAGAAATAATGATGCCTCTTTTTTGGATTCTGTTGATCACTTCTCCAATGAGTGCGCGTTCCACGCATGAGGGTTTCAGGATGACTAAAGTTTGCTCCATTCCTTTAATTATTTTTAAGATTTCTCTTTCCTTGTTGCTCAAAGTTACAATATCGTTTCGTCGATTCCTAATTATTTTTCGTAAATTTTTCTAAAGAACTAATCTATTTGTGAAATGGATAAATGTAACCATCAGAGATACATAAAGATATGAAGAAAACATGTTTTGCAACATGTTTTTATGAGCTATGCACAATGGCGTATTGGGTGTGCAAATTTTGAAGGTTTTAAATGTGAAGATTTGTTAATGTATTTTTAATCCTGCCATTTTCAGAATTTTACTGATTTGGTCTGCAGTCATGAATTTTTAAGGATGCACATTAAAAGAAAATGGAAATTGAACATAAAAGCGAGATTAATTGTAGAAATACAAAACGAAGTCGAAGAATGCGGCTTCCTATATTCCGCAAAAGAAACAATATGATTCCACAAGCAGAAAAAACAACTGATGCGGCAATACAGCTGCCGACAGTAGCACTTTCCCCACATGGCGAACAGGATTATTATGCCATAGCCAGAGCCCTGATGGATGCCGACAAATTATTGCTTGGTCTGATTGGCCAGGAAAATAATGTCACGCTCTTCAACACGGTCTATACCATTCTCGTCGTAGCCCTTGCTTTTGTGGTGGGTTGGATAGTGCAGTGGATAATAGTGGGTTTATTCCGTCGATTTGGCGACAGGCTTCACAACGACATGTACATGGATCTGCGCAACGCAAGATTTTTTTCCAAGACCGCCAGAATAATCCCGCCATTGATATTTTTGATATTGATTCAGTTCACTTTGACCCATAAAGCCACGTTGGCATCGTGGCTTGAAAGATTTGCATGGATATATATCGCCTATATCATCTCCAACTCCCTGTGTATATTGGCGGAGGCGCTTTGGCATAATATCGATCAAAGGGCCAACAAGCGGAAACTTCCCTTGCGCGGGCTTGTGCAACTGGTAAAGGGAGTGGTATGGATTATCTGTGCCATAGTAGTCCTTGCGATTCTATTCAATAAGTCGCCTGGAGCGTTGCTTACAGGGCTTGGAGCGTTCGCGGCTGTTTTGATGTTGATATTCAAAGACAGCATACTTGGTGTCGTCGCGGGGGTGCAGCTTTCAGAGAACGACTCGCTCCATGTGGGCGACTGGATAAAGGTGCCGGGGACGGACGCCAATGGCACGGTCACTGAAGTGTCGCTCGTGCAGGTGAAGGTGCTCAACTGGGATAAGACCACTACGACGATACCGCCGTATCATCTTGTCAGCGGTAGCTTCACCAACTATCGGAGCATGCAGCAAAGCAACACTCGGAGGATACAGCGTTCGTATATGATAGATGCCGACAGCGTATTGCCCACCGACGACAATATGCTTGCCGAATTTTCCAAGATTCCGTTGCTTAAGGATTGGATCGATAAGAAAATGGAGCAACGAGCCGCGGGGAAAGTCTGCGACGTGAACAATCCCGACGGGCTTGTCGACGGGTCGCTTGAGACCAATCTTGGGGTGTTCCGGGCATACATGAAGCTATGGCTCGACGCCAACGACCAGATAGCGCAAGGAGGCATATGTTTCTGTTTCGTCACTACGTTGCCACAGACACCAAACGGAATACCATTGCAGGTCTATTGTTTCACCAACACGTCGGCATGGCTTCAGTATGAGGCTATCATGGCAGGAGTGTTTGAACATATGGCGGCGATGTTGTATAAATTCCGTCTGTACACCAACGAGACGGCATCCGGTCGCGATACTGTCATGGATGGCTGGCTTAGCCCCGGAAAGAATCCAGACGTATTGTTCGGGCTTCCATTCCCCTTCTTCAACAAGACAGGGAGTCCGGAAAATCCCGGCTATCCGGTGCAGCAGACACAATGCCCGCAGCCATCCGCAATGCAACCCGCTCCAACTCCATCGCCAACTTCGACTTCATCATCAGCCTCCGACTTGTCGAATGCACCTTCGACCGGGACAGCCACGTCCCCTGCTTAAAGCGTGTTCCTTAAAATTTCGGGGTCGTAGGGGTCGCATCCTTGGAGTGGATTTTGTCACTTGCTGAAAGGAGCATACCGGGGTATGTGACTGAAAGCAAGTGGAAAAATACGCCCAAGGATGCGAGGCAGAGGCAATTTTGAATGATAGGGCATAATCAGGGATACTAAAAATCAATAGTTCGTTAAAAATCTGAATTAGAAATTTATGCTGTAAAACATATCCATATTATTGATTTCCAACAAAATAAGTGTCAATAAAATTTGGTCAAGTGCCAAATTTTTCGTAACTTTATAGTTGCAAATCAATGAGTTATGAATAAATTTCAGCCACTTGACCAAGTAAGGTCGATTGTCGCAACCGCGCTCAACCGGACTGCTAAAGTACGAAAAAATTTTGAAAGTTTCTTCATCGAGACAATGATTTTGATATTGACAATATACGGAAGACTGAAATTCCTGTCGATGGCCCGGCATGGAGGTTCCTGTGAGAGCCGCTTCAGGCAGAATTTCAAAAAGAAGTTCGACTGGTGCGCCTTCAACAGCAACATGCTCCTTGCCGACAACGTCCACAGGATCGCCATAGCCCTTGACCACAGCTTTCTCCGCAAATCCGGAAAGAAGACTCCCGGACTTGGCAGGTATTGGTCGGGATGTGCCGGCATGACAAAACGGGGGCTTGAGATTCTTGGTTTCGCCCAGGTGGCCGCCGGTGTCAGCGATGCGAGATTCCTTTTCGCGGTACAGACAACTCCGCTCTCCACGAAAGGCCGTACACCGTTCTATCTTGAACACATGAAGGAGAACCGCGACAATCAGACAGCAAAGTGTCTCAGGGCAATATCCGATCATAAGGAACAACTTCTCAATATCTCTGACATTCTCGTAGGGGACTGTCTGTTCGCGAGTTATAACTTTGTCGCAGGAGCGGTCAGGCTTGGATTCAATGTCGTGAGCAGGTTGCGTGATGATGCCGTGCTGCAATATATCTACACCGGTCCGCGGAAGAACGGCCCCGGTCGTCCCAAAGAACAGGAAGGAACCGTAGACATTCATAATCTCCGGGAGGATGTGTTCGTCAGGGATACCGTTGAAATCGATGGAGAGGAGGTGACCCTTTTCAGCGCCACGGTCAAAGGGAAGTCCCTCAAACGGAAGATCAAGGTCGTGATAGCGGAACTCAAATGCGGAGACAAGGTCATAAGGAAGATTTTTTTCAGTACGGATCTTGATATGAAGGCGTCCGAGATATTTCTCCTTTACCACTCCAGATTCCAGATTGAGTTCATCTATCGCGATGCGAAGCAAAACACAGGGCTTGAACATTGGCAGTCCACTGATGCCGACAGACTCTCCTTTGGCTACAACGCATCCCTTTCCGCAGTAAATGTGGCCAGGGAAATGTCTGACAGGATACACGAGGCGACAGGACGCAGACTTTCCGTCGCTTCCGTCAGAAGAGTACTTCATAATGCCTCGCTGTATCAACATATTAAGAAATTTATTGAGGGTCAGAAATCCGACAATCAGAAAAATAATTTTGTCATGGCGGACGAGATTCCGCCTAACTTATTGTTCTTCGGCGTCAGAGACTCCGCATGATTCATTCAAAAATTAACGAACTATTGAAAAATACGTTTATAATGGATAGCGAAGTTTTTTGATATTTTCACGAGTTATTCATAAGATTGAAAAAGAAATATAATAATACCTTCATAAACATTCCAAAGATTCAGGGCAGGATAAGGTCGGTTCTGACGGCAGATTCTATGCATATCGGGATTTCTTTGGGAATAAAAGTTACCTTTGCCCGGCGCTTTTTGGCATATTTCGAAAGTTCATCGGTTGCGATGCCCGCATCGCGCCCTCTTCCACTTTCAAAATCTGCTCAAAAATCACCGCCCCTACGGCCCCGAAATTTTAAGAAACGCGCTTAAAGATGGCTTAGTGGTAAAATGGCAATGCCGTGCTTCTGATTTCCGGAAGCACGGCAATGTCGAATTAAGAGCTATAAGGGCTATAAGATTTATAGGAATTATAAGTCTTATAGGATTTACAAGAGCAAGGATGGCTAATGCCGATTATTTCTTTACGGGAGTGACGGTATAACCAAGTTTGCGCAGTCCTTCGACGATTCCCTTGTCTCCGGCAAGATGAAGAGCCCCAACGGCTACGAAGGTCGGTCCTTCCTTAAATATTGCCGGAAGCTTGGTGAGCCAATCAGCATTGCGTTTGTCAAGTAGCGCAGCCATGAATTCGGGATGCTCATCTTCAGCTTCGCTAAGTTGCAGCATCTTGTCGAGGTCTTGTGCGAAATAAGCCTCAGTCAACTCCTGAGTGCTTTTCTGAGCTTTTGACGGATCCTTAAGTAGCTCTACGAGAGCTTCGGCCTGGAAAGATATCGGAGTAAGGTCAAAGAGGATAGTGGCTTGCTGCTCAGGCGTCTCAAGAGCTACGATTTTTTTCCCATTAGCCTTGCCGTTGGTCTGAAACCATGTGTCGAGCTGATCGGCGGGATTGAAATCCGGTATTGTTTTGGCAGCCATTGAGACGGCCACCATGGAAGTCACGGCCATTGGTTTCATCATGTCGAGCATTTTGAGCTCCATGCCTGGCATAGGGGCCCAGTTTTTGAATTCCTCGCTTATTACGGCAAAATCTGCCGGTGGAATCACTTTAGACAGAGTGCTGTCGGCCGGGGCCATCATATGTGGCTGCATCGCCATTCCGAGAGCCGTCGGATCTTGGGTCATGTCAATCTCGCCTACGACCTGACTTGTTGTCTCGAATGGATTGGAAGCCCCGAATTTCTCCACTACGGAGGAGGGGGCAAGATGATGGGTGCCGAAAATGTAGGAGGGAGATGTCAGGCCATTGCCTTCAACTTTGAAAAATACCTGGGCAGACGCAGGGAGCGCAATCATCAATGCCAATGAGGCAAGGATTGTTTTGAAATTTGCCATAAAAATTAGTTTGTTGGTGTTTATGTTTTAATATATCAATAGATAAAGAGGAGGGTGATGTCTTAGGTGAAGACAATAGTATGACGTTAAAACAAAAGAAAAATTTCATGATAATCGAAAAAGTTAAGACGGAGCTATTGGGATTAGGGAAAATTTGATTACTTTTGTTGAAAATAGCTTCTTAAACAATTCCTATGGATAATAAGACACTGGTGGAAACTTTGTCGAAACGACTTGATATATCCCGTGAAACCGTGACTTCTCTCATCGACGGGATGGCGGAAGTTGTGGGGGAGAACTGTTCAGGGCTCAACAGCATATCTATTCCTTCATTCGGCACGTTTGAGTCCAAAAAACGTATGGAGAGGGTGGCGGTTCATCCCGCCTCGGGCAAACGTCTTCTTGTCCCCCCTAAAATAGTGCTCACCTTTCGTCCGTCGCCACTTTTGAAACAACGAATCATAAATGGAGAATAAGATAAGTGTAAACCGGCTTGCGGCGATGCTCGCGATTGCCACAGGAAGGCAGAGAAAACTGTGTGAAGATTTTCTAAAGGAAATCTTCAATATTGTCGTGGAAGAACTGTCGAGGGGAGAGTGTGTGCGAATCAAAGGATTTGGCACGTTCAAGCTTACCAAGGTTGAGGCTCGGAAAAGCATCAATGTCGCTACCGGGGAAGAACATGAGATTCCGGAGCATAATAAGGTGATGTTTGTTGCAGCCAAGGAACTTGCCACAGCGGTCAATAGTCCGTTTGACGCATTTGAGGCAGTGGAAATCGCTGATGACATACCTACCGATGAAATCATGGGGGATATTCCCGACGAAATCCAGGATGAGGAGGAGTCTGATTATAATATTGGAAGCGAAGATTTGAATGAAGAAGATGCCGACTCGAATGCATTCAGTCAGCCGAGCATACTTTATGGCGAGACAGAGCTTGAAAAAGAGATAGCATGTGGGGGCAAACAAGTTGAATACGCCGTATCGCGGGAAGACGATGGCGCGGGAGAAGATTCCGACCAAGAAATTGAGTATGGTTCAATTTCAGAAGAAAGTGAAATAAAAGAGTCGGAGGAAGAGGAATTTGAGGAAGAGATGAGTTCGGAGGCTTATTCCGAAGAAATGCCTGAAAATGAGAGATTGGAAGATGCAGAAAATTCCGACAATGAAAATGAGGCTGATAGCATGCCGGAAAAACGTGGTGTGAAGAATTTCTTGTGGGGAATCTTGGCCGGATTTTTCATTTGTGCGGCCATATGTTCGATTCTATATCTGTTTTTAGGAAAGGATAGGGAGGTTGATGAAATTAAGGAGCCGGTCTCAACAACCATTGATGATGGGAATAAAAATGCAATTCCAGAGGCTTCCGCAATCAGTGCTGACAGTGTGACGGAAATCCAAAGGGAAGACTCCATAGTCAAGTCTTCTGACGATGGAGAAGAGGAGTCAGTTCCGACGCGTCCGTCGGATGAAGCCGTGTATGATACTGTCACAACTACACGCTATCTGACCACGATAGCAAAGGAGCACTATGGCAACTTCAACCTATGGCCGATAATATATGAGGAGAATGCGGCGATATTGGGACATCCGGACCGCATCCGTCCAGGGACAAAGGTCGTAGTGCCTGCCTTGTCTAAATATAATGTCGACCCACGCAATCCGGAAGACGTCAAAAAAATCAAGCAAAGGGGTATTGCTATCTATGAGAAATACAAGTAATTGAGGATACGCAGGCTTAGTTGGCGATTTCCAGCTTTGAAAAAGATTCCAAAAAAACGTGGAGAAAAATTTGGTGGAGTGAAAAAAAATGTCTAATTTTGCACTCGCAAAGCCGGGGATACTGCTTTAAAAGGTGCCATGTCCGAGTGGTTAGGTACCGGTCTGCAAAACCGTTCACACCAGTTCGAATCTGGTTGGCACCTCCAAAGAACCCGCTTCTAATCCAATAGAGGCGGGTTTTTTATTATTGGTGATTATTTGGCGCGAATGAAAGGACCATATTCACATCCTGGGGAAAAAGGCCTCTACGGCATCTTCAACGATAGTTTCCCTCCGATTCTTGACGGAGTCACCCTCACTGTCGAGAACTATGTCCATTGGCTTCAAGAAAGGGGTAGGACTCCATGTGTGGTGACACCTTGGAATCCTGTGAAGAATGAAGCCAATTGCTCCGTCATGCGCTATTTCTCTTTGCCTATCCATAATCGCAAACCCTATAGATACGGCTATCCCAAACTCGACCCTTTTATATGGAGCCGACTTAAAAATACGAACTTCAGGATACTTCATTCCCATTGTCCTTTTTCTTCGGGGAGGCTGGCAGTCTACGTCAAGAGGCATCAGGATATCCCATTGATTGGTACGTTTCATTCCAAATATAAGTCTGATTTGGAACATTCTTTCAAGAGGATGCCATGGTGCGTGCCGATTATCATGAAGAGAATCTTAAACTTCTTTAATGCGTGCGACGAGGTCTGGATTCCCCAGGCTCACGTGGAGGAGACAGTAAGGGAATATGGTTTCAAGGGGAAGCTGACGGTGGTGGAAAATGGCAACGACTTTGCGTCATTTATGATCGGTGATCGCGATGAATTTAAAAGGAATGCCCGCCAAAGGCTTGGGATAGAAGAGGATGCATTTCATCTTCTTTTTGTCGGTCAGCATATCTGGGAGAAAGGATTGGCCGTGATTGTCGATACTTTGTCAGAGCTTAAAGGGAAGATAAAGTATAAGATGACGTTTGTCGGCAATGGATATGCGGCAGACGACCTTAGGGAGATGATTGCCAAAAGAGGATTGGCTGATAGCGTCAGTATTGTTGGTGTCGTGAAAGACCGAATGCTTCTCAGCGATTATTATGCAGCCGGCGACCTATTTATTTTCCCATCGCTTTATGACAACGCCCCGCTCGTGGTCAGGGAAGCGGCTGCCATGTCGACTCCGGCATTGCTGGTCGATGGATCCACGGCCGCAGAGGTTGTGAAGAATGGAGTGAATGGATTTCTGACAGCGAGAGATCCGAAGAAAATGGCCGACCTGATTTGTCGGCTCAATGCCGATAGGGGGCAGTTGCGAATGGTGGCCGAAGGCGCTCGGGCGTCGTTGATAAGGAGCTGGGAGGATGTAGTAGGGGAAGTGATTGATAGATATGACGTGATTTTGAAAAACTATAAGAGACGTTAAATTGTTGAATAATCATGTCGGAAACAATACAGCCCATATCGCCCCATGGCAATAATGCCAAGAAAATGTTTTCCCTCTGGAAGGTGCTTCTTCCGGTGGCGATAGGAATCACGGTTGTGGTTCTGATGTTTTGGCACGATGCCAAGAAGGAGGATCTCAAGGAGGTCATAGCCGGGATTGATTTCACGGCACGGACATGGGTTTGCTTTGTGGCGGCTTTCCTTTTTATGTTTGGACGCGATTTCGGACTTTCTTGGAGATTTCGTGCGCTGACAAGCCATCAGTTGCCATGGAAGAGTGCATACGAGGTGGATATGCTTTGCGAGTTCACTTCTTGTGTGACCCCGTCGGCTGTGGGTGGCAGCTCTTTGGGAATGGTTTTTCTTAATACTAAAGGGGTGGAGTTTGGACGGGCCACTACCTTGATGATGACCACTCTTTTTCTTGACGAGCTTTTTTTCGTGGTTTTCTGTCCGATTTTTGTGTTGCTGACTCCCGCCAAGGAGATATTCTCGGCAGGAGAGGCGACGTTTTCACATGGAATAAAACTGACGTTCTGGCTCGTCTATTCAGGGATATTTATTTGGACTTTCATTCTATTCTCCGGACTTATCTGGCATCCTTATTGGATAAAGTCGGTGATGGCTAAGATTTTCAAATGGCGTATTCTCAGGCGATGGCAGAACCAGGCTGACACTCTTGGCGACAACATGGTGGCAACCTCGAAGGCTCTCAAGACGAAGCCTTTCAAATTCTGGCTTGAGGTTTTTGGCGCGACCTCATTATCTTGGCTTTCACGTTATATGGTTGTAAATGCCCTGTTTTTTGGATTTTTGCCGCAGGATGACCCTCATCAATGGGTGATTCTCGCCCGTCAGTTCGTGATGTGGGTTGTCCTGATGATAAGCCCAACTCCCGGAGGATCCGGTCTGAGTGAATGGCTTTTCTCAGAATATTATGGAGATTTGGTCCCTACGGTAGGCCTCGCTCTTGTCCTGGCAGTGTTTTGGAGGCTTATATCCTATTATCTTTATCTGTTGATAGGCGCTGTAATAGTGCCGGGTTGGATAAAGGGTTCTCTTGAGAAGTTCCGATCTAAAGAGAAATCGCAGGATAATGCAGCTTCATGTCATAACGTCGGGCATGACGATAATATGGCGGCCGCAGTTGAAGCAGGCTCTCAATCAAATAATAAAGAATCTAAAGATACTACTAAGGATATAAAAGACAAAAATGGCACAAGAACAGAATCTTAAGGATTTCATTATCATAATACCCGCAAGATATGGTTCATCGAGGTTTCCCGGTAAGCCGTTGGCGAAGATATGTGGGGAGGAAATGATTGTAAGGGTATGTCGTCAGGCAAGCAAGACTGGAGCAGCCGTCGCTGTTGCCACAGACGACGATAGGATAGCTGAATGTGTAGATAATGCAGGTTACACGGCAGTCATGACTTCTCCCGATCATAAGAGCGGCACCGATCGTGTATATGAGGCATTTTGCAGACTCGGATGTCCGGCGAAAGTCGTAATTAATGTTCAGGGCGACGAACCATTTATCTCCCCCTCTCAGATTACGGCATTGATGGATTGTTTCATCGATGACGGTTCTACCTCGCTCGCAACTCTTGTCAGGGAATTTGATAAAAAGAATGGTTTTGATGCCCTGTTTGATCCGAATCTTGTGAAAGTGGTCCGTGCAGGAAATGGTGATGCCCTATATTTTTCAAGAAGTATAATTCCGTATGTAAGGGGAGTGGAATGGAAGGAATGGCTTGAAAGACACACGTTCCACACCCATGTCGGGATATACGCCTATCGTGCTGATACGCTTGCTGAAATCACGTCGCTTGGAAGGGGAGTGCTTGAGGAGGCTGAATCACTCGAACAGTTGAGATGGCTTGAGAATGGTTATAGGATTAAGACTGCCCTGACAGACGCTCCGACCATAGGCATCGACACCCCCGAAGATCTTGCCCATGCCGAACAATGGCTAAGGAATAACGAATAACGTTGCATCGTTCAAGAAAGGAAATAGAAGCTCCATCCGCAAAAGAATCGATTGCGGATGGAGCTTCTATTTTCTCAATAGTTGTAAAATTTAGATTGCTATAAAATATTGACGTGAACCGAAGGGGAGGAATGCTCCAATAGTTCCGATGTTTTTGATTGTGATCTTAATTGATTACCTGATAAGCAATATATTCGCCAACGAAAGAAAGAATCATAAGGACGGCACTGATAAAAGCGGCCATCTGAAGTTTCTTAAAAGCTGAATTGCTGAACTTTTCAATATATACTGCCACCAAATGACAGAATACTGTCATGAACATGAAGAACTCGTCAATGAATGCCCACCATGCAGGCCGTAGCTGGAAGGTCAGTATGATTACGAGTAGAACGAGCACCAAGGCTCCCCATACTGCCGCTTTTGATTTTAATATTTTGGCCATAGATGAAGTTTTTTTATTTATGAAGTTTAAATCCATAAGGCTTTCCGCTATCCCCAATGACGAGGGCAAGATAGAAGCCTTCCGGAAATTTGTCAAGGTTTATGATGGCGGTGTCCGTATTGCGGAACGTTCGCACGTCGACTGTTGCCCCTTGCATGTTGAATATTCTTGTCATAGAGACATTCTCAGGAAGCCTGATCTGATAATGGCCTCCTCCAATGGCAGTTATGACAGGAATTGAGGGCGAAAGCTTTTCTTGAAGCAGCAGCTCTCTTTGCTTGGCCTCAAGCGTGTTCCGAGCCACGAAGTTGTCGTGGAATGAGAAAGGCTCATCCTCGTCTTTATTTTCAGCTTTAGTTTTTGAAGCTGTGTCAATATTTCCCTCTTGACGCAAATCGAATTCCGAGGCATTCTTTCTCATCGCCGATGACTTGCCGGATGTAAGCAGGCTTGCCACGTATCCCCGATAATCATTCCAGGAAGAAATAGCCTCATGGGGAACGCGGCTGTCATAACGGATAAGCTCTATGTCTCTTGCCAATCCTTTCAAGTCGGAAAGCATTGCTGGTTCGATATGATTGGGATTGAAATTGTCGTCGAGATTATAACCGAGAATAGGAAAGGCTTTGTTGTCGGCTGCAATTATGACGAATCCCTTTCCCGGAAGATTGTAGACGTAGAAAGGCGAGAAAAGCCGGTCGGTTGTCAGCTGCCGGCCATTGTAGACAAGTTTCGGCTTGGCCGTCACTTCAGAATGGGCTGCATTGAAGAAAGTCCATGCAAGATGCGACGCCTCCTTTTGGCCTACGGATTCCGCAAGCGCAAAAGATGGCGTCGCTACAATCGACACAAGTGTCATCAATATTTTAAGACTTCGGATCATGTCAATATAACGTATGAAAAGCCGAAGTGATTGTATCAAGAGCTCGATACCGATGTATCAGGCGTCGAAAGCTTCCATTTCGGCTTCCTGAGCCTTTTCGTTGGTGATGTTGGGCAGTTCGAGTCCGTAATGCTTCTTGGCGTCAAGAGCCTTAAGGGCGATTCCAAGAATCAAGGCCAGGCCGCCAAGCGAAGCGAAGACAAGCATCGGAACGGTATAGTTGTATTCCAACGGGTTCTCCACTCCTTTATTGGTAGCCCCGAGAACGGCGCCTATTATCATAGGGAATGCGTAAAGTCCGATATTCTGAATCCAGAAAATCACGGCGTAGGCAGATCCAAGAAGGCGATTGTCCACGAGTTTTGGGACGGAGGGCCAAAGCGAGGCAGGCACGAGAGAGAAGCTGATGCCAAGCAATACGATAGCAGAATAAGCCACGAGCGCAGATTGTGTTGCCGGTAATACGAAAGCAAATGTCAGGTGGCATATTATCATCAGGATAGCTCCCCATATAAGCATTGTGGCTCCCTTGCCCTTGCGGTCGAGGAAGTTGCCGAGGATAGGAGTGATTACAGCTGCCCCAAGCGGGAAAACAAAGAACACTCTTCCGGCAGCCTCGGCAGAGATGCCAAGATTGCATTGCAGCATGTTGTTGGCATATTTCTGGAACGGGAATATGGCTGAATAATATAGCACGCATAGAAGTGCTACAAGCCAAAAGACTTTCGAGGAAAAGATAAATTTCAGATCAGACACCTTGAAAGGATCGTCTTTCACTTCTCCGTTTGTTCCCATCTCTTTTTCAAGGGTGCGGTCCATGAAGGCGTAGACGATAAATCCGATTAATCCTATAATCAAGAGAAGCACTGAGAAAGCCACGGGGCGCGACACGCTTATATTGTCGCGGAAAGCAGCAATGGCAGGGGAGCCGAGGAACACGACGGCCACTCCCAATCTCGCGATCGCCATCTCGATGCCCATGGCCAGAGCCATCTCCTTCCCTTCAAACCATTTTACGATGCCACGGCTTACGGTTATGCCTGCCATCTCACATCCACATCCAAATATCATGAAACCTATTGCGGACAGTTTTGCAGAGGCTGGCATTCCTTTATAAAAAGGAGTGACGTTCCACCATGCGTCGGGAAGATTGACGAAATTGTCCATGAAATGCTCCATTGAGCTTCCGACAAACCAATCGGTCAGCGCATAATAGTTGATGGAGCTTCCGACCACCATTACCGCTCCGGAAAGGATTGCCGTGAAACGCACTCCCATCTTGTCGAGAATGATGCCGGCGAAAATAAGGAAGAATACGAAGACATTCAAGAAGGTTTCAGAGCCAGCGAACCTTCCATAGGCTTGCGGCTCCCATCCTTTGGTGCTTTGCAGGTATTCCTGAAGTGGCGAAAGCACGTCAACAAAAATGTAGGCGAAAAACATTGCCGAAGCGAGAAGTACGAGAGCGGTCCAGCGTGCCCAGGCCTTGTCGCGCAACAGTTGTTGCGGCATTTGAATTGAATTTGAATTTAAAGATGCCATATTATGTGATTAGTTCAAGTTTGCTTGCGAGAGGATGATGCTACTCAGAAGGGGAAGAGGAAACGATTGCAAATTTACCTATTTTTAGGGAAATAATATGCAAAAAGATGAAATAATTTATAGCAGAGTTGCTATAATAAGATGAAATCGCAAGTTGGCTTTCTCTCATTTGGCAATGAAGTTTTCAGTTTGTGGGATGGCTGATGGGATGATGCTGAAAATATTCATGAATAATTTGTTAAAAAATCGATTGCATGTTGGGAAGTTGGCAAAAAAAACGTTAAATTTGCATATGCAATTCTTCGGTTGCGGTTATTCGCGTCTGATTCATCTGTCAAATTGCCACTATATTGGAATTTTATAGCGACAATCATGGATGAAATATAAAAGTATATTAATCAACTAAATAAATTTTAACTAACTAAACAACCTACTTATGAAGAGACTAATTCTCTTGGCTGTGGCATTAGTGAGTATAGTGTCGTGGGCATTTGCCCAAGGAGGCACTGTCACGTGTCGCGGAACAGTGATTGATGAACTTGGCGAGCCTCTGATTGGCGCCACGGTTCAGGCAGTGGGAACTACGGCCGCGGTTCCGACCGATGTAGACGGATGCTTCGTCTTGAAAGCTCCCTCAAAGGCCAAAGAGTTGAAAATCACGTATGTCGGATATTTGCCGTTGACAGTCAAGATTTCGAAGGATATCGGCACTGTCAAGATGAAGGCAGACAGCCAGATGCTTCAGGACGTGGTCGTCACACAATCCAAGGCTCGCACACGCGAAACCCCGATTGCGATGTCGGAAATCACGGCAGGTGAGATTGAGGCAAAATTGGGGAACAAGGAATTTCCTGAGGTGCTCAAGAACACGCCAGGAGTATGGGCTACTCCCGAGGGCGGCGGCTATGGCGACGCCAAAATCAATATGCGTGGTTTTAAGGCCCCGAACGTTGCCGTTCTTATAAATGGTATTCCGATGAATGATATGGAATGGGGCGGTATCTACTGGTCGAATTTCGCGGGGCTTTCCGGAGTGACTTCCAGCATGCAGACTCAACGCGGACTTGGCGCTGCGATTATCTCTGCCCCATCTATTGGCGGAACTATCAATATCACGACTCGTGGACTTGACGCGAAGAAGGGTGGTTCATTCTGGTATGGCATGGGCAACGACGCTCTGAACGATGTCGGATTCAGTGTCTCCACGGGCCTTATGAAAAATGGCTGGGCAATCAGCGTGCTCGGTAGCCACCGCTGGGGCGACGGATATATCCAGGGCACGGAATTTAGTGCATGGAACTATTTCGTCAATATCTCCAAAAAACTCGGCGATAGCCATCAGCTCTCATTGACGGCTTTCGGTGCGCCTCAATGGCACAACCAAAGAAACGTAGTGTATGGAACTCTGAGCATCGACAACTGGCAGAAGGCCAAACAGTACATGAACGGAGAAAGCCAATACCGCTACAATCCCGGATATGGCTTTGACAACGAAGGCCGTCAACGCACAGCCTATCGCAATCAATATCATAAGCCTATTATCTCTCTCAACCATATTTGGCAGATTAATGAGCTTTCCTCGTTGTCGACAGCACTCTATCTTTCGCTTTCCTCCGGTGGCGGATATTCAGGCCAGGGTCGCACGTCGGATTATCGCAATAAATGGCGCCCTGCATACAACGGGGCTATCACAACTGATTTTCGTCGTCCCGACGGCACATTCGATTTCGGAGCTATCCAGGATATGAATGCAGCTTCCACCACCGGCTCAAACATGGTCATGTCGCAAAGCGTCAACAGCCATGAATGGTACGGTCTTGTTTCTACCTACAAACGTCAATTGATTCCAAACAAGTTCTCGGTTACTGGTGGTATCGATGTGCGCTACTATGTAGGCCATCATAAGAATGAGATAATCGACCTTTATTCAGGTGAATATTATATGGATGATACTGATAGGGTTAATGTGAAGGCTGTTAACAACGCTGCTGCAAAAGATCCTAACTGGAAATATCAGAAGTTGGGAATAGGGGATGTCGTTTATCGAAATTATGACGGACATACCCATCAGGAAGGTATCTACGGACAAGGTGAATACAAAATTCTCGACGGAGCAGTCACAACATTCCTTGCCGGGTCGCTGAACGTCACCGGTTATAAGAAGATCGACCGTTTCTATTATGACAAAGAGCACGGCACGACTCCTTGGGAGACTTTCCTTGGAGGAACTGTAAAGGGTGGCGCCAACTGGAACATCGACCGCAACAACAATATTTTCATCAACGGCGGTTACATCTCAAAAGCTCCTTTCTTCTCATATGGCGTGTTCTTGAAGGCAGACCAAAGCAATGCCGTCAATCCCAACGCCAGAAATGAGAAAATCGGAAGTGTTGAGCTTGGCTATGGCTATCATTCTCCCAAATTCTCGATGACTGCTAATGGCTATTTCACGAAATGGATGGATCGCAGCGACCGCGAGACAGTTAAGCGTGGAGAGATTAAAACTGGCCCTGATGCCGGAAGCTATTTCTCTCTTAGCCTTGAGAACGTTTCGGCTCAGCACATAGGCTTTGAGCTTGATTTTGCTTACAAGCCCACACGTTGGCTTGAGATCCAGGGTATGTTCTCTTGGGGCGACTGGAAATGGACAAATAATCCGAAGGGCTACTACTATAACGAGCAGGGTCAGCCTCTGAAGAATATCAACAACGGCGAGGTGGCTTCAGGAGTGCTTGCGGAAGATCATGCGTGGGGAGTCATCAATCAGAAGAATCACAAAGTTTGTGGCTCCGCTCAGACCACCGGTGGTCTCGGCCTGACATTCCGTCCGTTCAAGGGCTTCCGTATTGGAGCTGACTGGACTTTCAGCGCACGCAACTATGCCGACTACTATCTCGACGCTTCAAGCCTTGAGGTCAACAAGTCGCTCACGCTTTCTGATCCTTGGGAAATACCCTGGGGCAATGAGCTCGACCTGTCGTGCAGCTACAAGTTTAAGATGGCCGGTCTTGACGCCACCATCTACGGCAACGTCTACAACCTATTCAACTACTACTACGTCAAAGACGCTCAGTGCCCATATGATGTGAAGGGAACGTGGAGCAATGCCACATATGCCATCTACTCCTTCGGACGCACCTTCTCGTTGAGACTTAAAGTGAATTTCTAATTTATCCAAGAAACCAACATATGAAAAATATAAGTATCAAACCGATTGCGTTCCTTGCCTGCGCCACACTGCTGACTGCGTGTGACGAGAACGCATGGAACGACCATCTCGATGGTTTCGAGGAGCCGCCGGTATATTCCAAGACTGAGACTGTGGAGTATACGCTGACCTCCGAAGACTATCAGACAATCGCCAAGAACTCCACCAATAAATCGTTGGCTGAAGAGGCCGGGGAATCCGAAGCATTAGCTGCGATTGGCACCAACGGCTATTTCTCCACAGCCGAGCAGGCGCGCAAGTATCTCCCTGCATTCATAGGTGATTCTTCATTCAAGTATTTCGCCTTAAATGATGGCTCTTCGGTCAAGGTGACATACAATCTCGTGACCAATCAGCCGGCTGAGGTTCTCGCTATCAATTCCGGCGTTAAGCAATATAAGGTCTCTGAGGAGAATTATCAGGAGGTGTGGGGCAGTACGGAGGATTTCATCCCTTCTTTCGCCCCCGTCGCTCCTGCCTCGGCAAGTCTGCCCACAATCCTTAAGGCGGCTTATCCTGATGCCGAGAGCGGACAGTATGCAGTGGCTGAATATATGGAATCGGAGCAGAATCCGGTCTTCGGTGGTGGTTCCGACACTCCCCAGACGTATCTCGAACTCAGCTTTAAGGAAGGTCAGGGTGATTTTACAATAGAAAATACCCTTCTTCCTGAAGGTCTCTCCTACGTATGGAGCCAAGATTCGAAATATGGCATGAAGGCATCTGCTTATGCCGGTGGTAAGAACTACGATGCTGAAAGCTGGCTCATATCTCCGGAGCTTGCTATTTCAAAGAATGCCAATGCTGTCCTTACGTTCACTCAGGCCGTGAACTTCTTCTCCAACATTAATGTGGCGAAAGAGGAGGCGACTGTCAATGTGCGTGAGAAAGGTGGAAAATGGGTGGCGCTGACAATCCCCAACTATCCTTCCAAGCTGAGCTGGAGTTTTGAGGAATCAGGAGATATCGATCTTTCTGCTTATAATGGAAAGACGATACAGATAGGATTCTGCTATAAGAGTACGGCTGCCAAATCCGGCACATGGGAGATTGACGCAGTGAAGCTTGCCGATGGTGGCAAAGAGGGGAAATCTACAAGAGCTGCAGCCGTGGAAGTGCCCACAGTCAAGAAATTTGCAATCTACAAATATGACGGAAGCAAATGGGCTGTGCCGGGTTCTACCTATGTGCTCCAGCCATCCGACTATGAGGCAATGGGTCAGTCTTATGGCAATCTTAGCGGCGACCTTCCCGAGCAGATGCTTCCCGAATATGCCGCCCAGAAGCTGCCATATGCATCGGAAGATGCCTCAATATTCGTAGCTTACAAATACTATGATGCGGATAAGAAGACTTCCTACAAGGCAAAGGAGCTGACCAAGACAGAAGGGAAATGGGTGATCAACACCGGCGCGACTGTCGACCAGTTCACCCGCATGAAGGGAGAATGGAAATTCAATCCCTCCGTAGTGATGACGCTTCCCTATTCCCGCAACACCGAGCCTACCTATGGCTATTTCATGGCAGTAAAGGATTGGGTCTACACAAACATAACCAAGAAGCTATATCCTGATGCTGAGCCTGATGCAGCCAATAAGATCGGATATCCATTCATCGATTATCGCGACAACGCTGAATTCTATTCCGGAGCTTCGGCATACTATGGCAATGTTGACATTCGTGCTACCACAGCAAAGAATAACATGCCGGAAGGCTATACGGGTTATGACGGTCTTAGCGACGACGAGATTACAGAGCTTATAAAGAAGCGTTTTGCCACCGAGACGTTCCCCGGGGCTCTTTCAATCATGCATCCGGACGCAGAACCTGTAGCCGGCATGGAAGTGACTTACACGTATACTTTCACTGCCTATACATCTTCAGGCACGCTTGAATCAACAGCTGTCTACAGAGTGAAAGCAAAAGGAGAATTTGAGTTCGTCAACTGCACATGGTGGGAGAGTGGACAACCCGCCAACTGATCAGGAGGCGCACCATATATAAAAAGGGATTCCGATTCAATCGGAATCCCTTTTTATATATGGTGCGCCTCGGCAAAATTTGAAGCAGCCTTGAAGCAAATGGCCTCCTTATTTACTGAGATATTTCGTGATGTCTCCCTTTATCTGATCGGCTTCCCTGAATCCTACAGAGCGATATACCTCATCACCTTCAGGATTGATGAAAACCATGTTGGGGATGCTTTCCACTTTGTACTGGTTTGACAATTCCGGCATGCTGTCAACATTGATGGTCACGAAATCCACCTTGCCCTCATATTCTTTCTCAAGAGCGTGGAAAATCGGCTTTAGCTGGCGGCAAGGTGGACACCATTCTGCGGAAAAGTCAACAATCATGGGCAAGCCGTTTGTAGAAACGATTTTGCCGTTCTCAAGCTTATAATTCAGCTTAGCCTCCTGTGCCACTTCAGTCTGAGGGGCTGCGGAGTCGGATTCTGCGGTAGAAGATTTGCCTGTGCCGGAGCATGCCGTGGCAAGAAGGGCAAGAGCCGCAAATGCCGGATAAATAACTAAATTTCTCATAAGACTAAGAGATTGTCTAAATTTTATTGATTAAAAATTTTATGGCAGCGAAATCAATCATTTCTTCCGCTGATTCATTTGATATTTCATAATTTCGAGCGAGTCTGCGGCAAGAATCAAGCCATGCGAAAGTCCTCTCAACCACCCATCTGAGCGGCTTTGGCAGGAATCCCTTAACTCCATTGGGGGTATTGGATACCTCAAGTTCGATGCCGAAGTCTTTTTCAATGTCTTTGTCCACGTCTCCCCGATACCCTCGGTCGCACAATACCTTGCGCAGGTCTTCCCATACATCATCCGCCAGTCCGCATAGCTCATGAGCCATTTTTGAATCGTGAATACCGGCGTTACAGACTTTCCTCGCAAGGATGAAGCCATTGCGGTCGGTGATGATATTTCTTTTGACACCCTTGATTTTTTTGTTGCCGTCATATCCGTTATCTCCCTGTCTGCCACCCCATTTGACACTTTGGGCATCCATCGCGCCAACACTCGGACTTGATGCCTGGCCGCGTTTGCGACGTATCTTTCTGACGAGTTTCTCAAGGAAATGCTCGACACGACCCTCTTGTCTCCATTTATGGTAGTAATAATAGACACTTTTCCACGCGGGATAGTCGTGATGCAACCTTCGCCATTGACAACCGCTGACCAATAGGTAGAGGATAGCTTCAAAAACTGATTGTAGTGAATATTTTCTCTTGCGTCTATCATTTTCAAGGAATTCTTTGTTTATATAAGACCACTGACCCTCGGTCAGATGTGTCTGATAGAGATTGATTTCGTGCATAATATTAGTCTTTTCTCCTTCAACACTCTGATTGAGGGTTTGTTATGCCTAATAACATTATTTCGCACTAATTTTTAGACAATCTCTAATATTTAAAAGTTTTGAAAGATGTCTGATTATTAAATCTCCGCTTATTAACGAGGCTGTATCAAAAGAATATTGTAGGGACATGCCTTAGGCATGTTGGACTTTACTCGTCTGTCAACCAACAATATGCCAAAGGTATACCCCTACAACCTCTGGTATTTTCCTGTGATTTATCTATTTTGTCGCAGCCTCTTTCTCTCGATGAGCATTTAGGTGAAAAAAGGAGGCTTCGGAAAATTATTGCCGAAGCCTCCACTAAATTATATCAAGATGAGGATCAAATCTCCTTGTTATGCTCGAGAAGCAGCGTCATCGACGGACGGTCGCAGACTTCGGATGGACCGAAATACTGAATCGGGCCTGGATACTGATAGAGAGTGTTGAGGGCGAGTGTCTCACGCATGGACGCATATTTCAGATATGGACGTCCGTTGAGGTTGACGAGAGCCTTTTGGATTACAGGCTTCATCTTTCCTGCGCGCTTCTCCATGTTCATCATCATGGTGATGGGTATGCCGCCGGCGATCCAGTTTTCCGACTTCTCTGTGAGGTTGCGCACGGAGCTCATGTAGCCCGTCAGTCCGGAGTTGATCAGCATTGCCGCATTGAAGCCGAGAGCATACGTATAGTCAGCGTCGAAGTTTGTAGGGTCGGCGCAGCGTCCTTCGTAGCCAAAGAAGTGGTGCTGTGCGCTGAACTTGCCTGAATACTGGCCTGCCTCTGCCATCTCCTCAAGTCTCTTCTCCACCATCTCGCTAAGCAGGCTTTCGGTCTCGATAAGAGAAACCTGCACGTTGCCGTGGCTGTCGCGGTCGAGACTAAGCTGAAGTGCGATAGCCTTCGGAAGAGATTTATAGAGATCGGCGTTTGCTCCGGAGAGGAATGAATGGATTTTTTCAAGCTTGGCAGTCTCCTCAAGTCCTTCAAGTTCTTCACCGTGGGAAGCGAGCACGTCGTTAAGCTCAGAGATAAGGTCTTTCATAGAGGGGATAAACTCGATGAGGCCTTCAGGAACGAGCACCGTCCCGAAGTTCCAACCGAGTTTCGCACGTTCGGCGATAACATAGCAGAGATAGTTGACGATGTTGTCGAGTGTCATGCGTTTTGCGAGCACTTCTTCTGAAATGATGCAGACGTTGGGCTGGGTCTCCAATGCACATTCAAGGGCGATATGGGAAGCGGAGCGTCCCATCAGCTTTATGAAGTGGTAGTATTTCTTTGCCGAGTTGCAGTCGCGCTGTATGTTGCCGATTACCTCGCTGTAGACCTTGCATGCCGTGTCAAAACCGAATGAGGTCTCGATCCATTCGTTCTTGAGGTCGCCGTCGATGGTCTTGGGAACGCCGATCACCTGCACGTCGGCTCCGATATTCTTGTAGTATTCAGCGAGGACGGCGGCATTGGTGTTGGAGTCGTCTCCTCCGATTATGACGAGGGCTTTGATGTTAAGCTCTTTGAGAACCTTGAGGCCTGACTCGAATTGTTCCGGAGTCTCAAGTTTCGTACGTCCTGAGCCGATGATATCGAAGCCGCCGGTGTTGCGGAAATCCTTGATGTAACCGGCTGTCAGCTCCATGTACTGGTGGTTGATGAATCCGGCGGGACCCATAAGGAAGCCATAGAGACGGTTTTCCTTGTTGAGGCTCTTGATGCCGTCGAAAATGCCGCTGACAACGTTGTGTCCGCCCGGGGCCTGACCTCCGGAAAGGATGATGCCGACATTAAACGGCTCTTCCACTCTCTCAGGATGTTCCTCCTTGACAAATTCTACGATAGGCAGTCCATATGTATGGGGGAAAAGATTCTTTATCTCTTCCTGGTCGGCAACAGACTGGGTAGCCTCGCCGATTTTCAACTTCACGGGGCCTTGAAGGGCCTTGGGGAGCTTAGGCTGATACTCAGCTCTAACTCTTTGAAGAGCACTTTTTTTCATTATAGATTCTTATAGTGATGTTGTTCTATGAATTTGACTGCAAATTTAATCAAAATTAGCGTAATAGACAACAAAATTTCCGGATTATTCCAAAATCCCTTTCCCTTGGCGCACGATTTCAGGTTCACGTCCGGTGCAATCCACTATGGTGGAGGGCTCGGTTTCGCCATCTTCACCTTCCAAAAAGAAATCCACCATGTTGTCGTAGGCTTCTGATATCAAGCCCGGACTTATGGCATAATCGGAGTCGGTGTATTTTATGGAGGTTGTCATGACAGGATGGCCGAGCCTTTCGACGATGTCATGGCATAGTTTGTTATCGGGAATCCTGATCCCGACTGTCTTTCTTCCTTTGAAAGCTTTGGGAAGAGTGGGGGCTGACCTGAATAGGAATGTAAATGGCCCGGGAGTGAGATCTTTTAGCAGTCTGAATGCGTAGTTGTCAAAACGGGCATACTCGGCAGCCATTGATATCGACGAACAGATGATTGAAAGATTTGTCTTGTCGGGATTTATCCCCTTTAGCCTGCATATCTTCTCAATCGCTTTGGGATTGAGGGCATCGCAGGCCAAGCCATATAGTGTGTCGGTCGGCATTATCATTGTTTGCCCGTTCTCAAGGTCACGGCATATCTCCGACAGTTGTCGGTCGGAAGCTTCATTGTTCCAGATTTTCATTGTTTTCATAACTGCTATATTTTGATACTGAGTAGATAGTTCAGCTTATCGCATAAAAAAAGACCGGAAGGCACGTCAGCCACAACAATCCTTTGGGGGCTTCATTTTAAGATTTTTCTTGTTGCAGGCATCCGCAAGGTCGCATCCACAGCATCCGCCACCTTTTTTATTGAGTTTGATTAATTTCCATATAATCCAGATGAAAGCCCCGATAATCACGAGACCCACGAATATGTATTGGATTATAAGATTTGTCGTTGTTGACATATTTTATTAGTGTTGATATTTGCGATCGCGCCTTCGGGCATTCATTTGTCGTCAGTCTTCCCTTTTACTTTGGCTGAAGAAGATTTGCGTGGTTTGGAAGCTTTTTTCGGAGCTTCCTTTTTCTCTTCGGAGGGAAGCACGGCAGTAATCCTTCTATTGGAAGGGTCGTGCATGACGGAATGAGTGATTTCTGCCACCATCTGCTTTATATTGGCGATGAATTCCTGTGGATCATATTCCCTACGTTCGATCTTTCTTAGCCGTCCCTCCCAGATGCCTGTCAGTTTGGCGCTTTTCAGAAGTTCCTCTTTTATTAAAGAAATGAGTTCTATCCCGGCAGGAGTGGCTCTTAGGGATTTCCTCTCCTTGCAGATATAGCCACGTTTATATAGCAGCTCGATGATGGATGCGCGGGTTGAAGGTCGGCCGATGCCATTCGCCTTTAGTGATTCCCGCAGCTCCTCATCGTCTACCATTGCCCCGGCGGTCTCCATGGCTTTAAGAAGCGTTCCCTCCGTGAAATACTTTGGTGGTTGGGTGGTCTTTTTCACCAGTCTCGGGGAATGCGGTCCCTCCTCACCTTTATTAAACGCAGGAAGAATGGAGGAGTTGTCGTCATCCCCCTCTTTTTCTGTCTCGTCAGTCTTTTTGTCAGCGGCATAGACCATTTTCCAGCCCGGATCAAGAATAACCTTGCCGGTGGCCTTGAATGCGATTTTGTCGACTTTGCCGTTGACGACCGTTTGCTCAAAAGAACAATCGGGAAAGAACACAGATATGAAGCGAAGCGCTATGATGTTGAAGACGTCCCGTTCGGTCTTTGAAAGGGTGTCGGGAAGAGGTTGCCCTGTCGGAATTATGGCATGGTGGTCGGTTACCTTTGAATTGTCGAACACCTTTTTACTCTTCCTGAGTTTTTTTCCACGTATCGGCGTCATAAGCATCTGGTAGTCCCTGAGGGAATTAAGAATGCCGCCACACTTGCCATACATATCGTCGGTCAGATACGTGGTGTCGACACGAGGATACGTGGCTACCTTTTTCTCATACAGGCTTTGAATCGTCGACAAGGTTTCTTCTGCCCCAAGGTTTAATTTCTTGTTGCATTCCACCTGAAGTGAGGTCAGGTCGAAAAGACGAGGTGGAGCCTCTTTGCCGGCTTTCTTAGAGACATCTGTCACTACGAAAGGGAAATCCTTCAATCTCGCCACTACTTCCTCTCCTTTTTCTTGATTGTCGAAATTCTTGCCGGATGCGGAGAAAAGTGTATCTCGATACAAGGTTTTCAATTCCCAATAGTCGGTGGGCTTGAAATTTTCAATCTCCATTTGCCGATTGACGATAAGGGCGAGGGTAGGGGTCTGCACCCTTCCTATGGAAAGCACCTGGCGGTTTGTGCCATATCTCAATGAAAAAAGTCGGGTGGCATTCATTCCGAGCACCCAGTCTCCTATTGCTCGGCAGAGTCCGGCGGTATACAGTGGCTCAAGATCTGATTCCGGACGAAGATTTTTGAATCCTTCGCGGATGGCATCGTCGGTCAGCGAGCTGATCCAAAGCCTTTTGACCGTCTTCTTGCACCCGGCTTTCTGCATCACCCACCTTTGGATCAACTCCCCCTCTTGCCCGGCATCGCCACAGTTTATGATTTCGTCGCATTGCTCAATAAGGGAGCTTATGACGTTGAATTGCCGTTTATATGAATCATTTTCGATAAGCTTGATTCCAAAACGCGGGGGAATCATAGGCAGAGCCGACAGCGACCATAATTTCCAATTGGGAAAATAATCATGGGGCTCCTTAAGACAGCAGAGATGTCCGAAGGTCCACGTGACGCAATATCCGTTCCCTTCGATATATCCGTCACGCCTCACGGTGGCTCCAAGCACGTTGGCTATGTCGCGGCCTACACTTGGTTTCTCGGTTATGCAGAGTATCATTCCAGGGACTTGGCTTCGTTCCACAATTCATCCATCTCATGAAGAGTCATGTCTTTCAGGTTTTTCCCAAGCCGACGGCTTTTCGCTTCTATATGATTGAAGCGTGAGATGAATTTCCTGTTAGTGCGTTCAAGGGCGTTTTCAGGATTCACTCCATAAAGTCTTGCGGCATTGACCACGGCGAAAAGAAGATCGCCAAACTCCCCCTCGATGTTTTCTTTGTTTCCCGAAGCCAATTCCTGTCCCACCTCATTGATCTCCTCCTTCACTTTTTCCCACACCTGTTCCTTGGCTTCCCAATCAAAGCCGACGTTGGCCGCTTTTTCCTGGATTCGGTCTGCCTTTATGAGGGCGGGTAGGGCGGCGGGCACTCCGGCAAGCACTGTCTTGTTGCCTCCCTTTTCCTTAAGCTTTATCTGTTCCCAGTTTTGAGCCACTTGATCCGCCGTGTCGGCTTTTTTGTCGCCATAAATATGGGGATGACGGAATATAAGCTTTTCCGTGAGGGATTGGCAAACATCGGCAATATCGAATCTCCCTTTTTCGGAGGCAATCTTGGAATAGAAGGCCACGTGGAGAAGCACGTCGCCAAGTTCCTTTTTAATATCGTCGACATTGTCAGACATTAGCGCGTCGGCAAGCTCGTAGACCTCTTCCACCGTATTTGGGCGAAGCGATTCGTTTGTCTGTTTTGCATCCCACGGGCATTTCTCCCTCAGGGTGTCGAGCACGTCGAGAAAACGTCGGAAGGCATCAAGTTTTTCGTCAGTTGTATGCATGATGATATCGTATTGGGCATGGCGAATCCCCGACGCTGTAGAGTTTTGGAGACAGCCTGCTTACATTAATTAACTAAATTTGAATACAAAGTTAGGCAGAATTTGCGAGATAATTTGTATCTTTGTGGCTTGAAAATGAAAATGTGCCCTGATAAAGGGTTTCCTGCGAAACAACAAAGGGAATGTCCGCGTATTGGGAAAGGCACATTGACGCAGATTCAATTTATGGATAAATTGATTGATTCAGAGAAAGCAAAGGAATTGCGGCTTCTTATTTCGGAGTCGCAACGGTTTGTGCTCACTTGCCATGTCCGTCCTGACGGCGATGCGATAGGCAGCACTCTCGGACTTTGGCATCTCCTTAGGTCTCTCGGGAAAGAGGCCACTGTCATAATCCCCGACAAGGCTCCTTATACCCTGGCATTCTTGCCGGGATTCAAGGAAATGGCGGTCTATACCTGCCATAAGGAATATTGCGAGTCAACTGTGGAAGCGAGCGATGTCATAATATGTTGCGATTTCAACACTCCGTCGCGTCAGGACAGTCTGGCTCCGCTGATCCAGGGGGCACATTCCAGAAAGGTGCTGATCGACCATCATCAGGAGCCTGATTCATTTGCCGACATTATGTTGTCTTATCCCGACATGTCGTCGACGTGCGAACTGTGTTTCAGGATAATCGCCGCCATGGGTTTATATGGAGATGTGACGAAAGATTGTGCCACGGCGTTGCTGACAGGCATAATCACCGACACTCGCAATTTTACGGTGAATTGCAAGCATCCCGATCTCTATGAAATCCTTATGCATCTTCTTGAAAAGGGTGTCGATAAAGAGATGATTGTCCGCGAGGCTTTGAATACGAGAAGCTATTGGAGCCTTAAGCTCGAAGCGTTTGCCATCTCTGAGAGGATGAAAGTGTTCCAACAGCATCGATGCTCGTTGATTGCCCTTTCAAAAGAGGATCTTGATAAGTTTCATTACGACAGAGGCGATACCGAAGGTCTCGTCAACCGTCCGCTTGAGGTGAAAGACATAGTCTACAGTATCTTCATGCGTGAGGATTCCGACTGTGTGAAAGTTTCGGCTCGAAGCAAAGACGGATTCCCGGTCTCTGAAATATGCAAGGATCTATATGGCGGCGGAGGCCATTTGCAGGCTGCAGGGGGAGAATACTACGGCACCCTCGAAGACTGCAAGAACCTTCTTGTTGAGAATCTGAATAACTACGATAAGTATCTCCCGAAAGAAAACAAAAAATTACAGAAAACATGAACGGGCTTCAAGGTAATCTAAAAAATTATTTTTTGAAGATTGCTAAGAGCCTTGATATAAATCAAAAAACAATGACCGACATCAAAAAAAGAAAATTCAAAAAAATATCCCTTCTTCTTGTGGCCATGTTGTCCATAGGGTTTGCTTCTTGTGAAAAGACACAAAGCTATTCCGAAATGTTGCGTGAGGAGGAGAAGGCAGTCAACTCCTTTCTCGCGGAGCAAAAGGTCGCTCTTGAGATTCCTGCCGACTCCATATCTTTCGAGACCGGGAGCGACGCCCCTTTCTATAGGCTTGATGAAGACGGATATGTATATATGCAAGTGATAAGCAAAGGCGATTCCGACAGCAGGGTGAAGGAGGGCGATATGGTCTATTTCCGCTTTACCCGTAAAAACCTTTTGACTCTATATCAGACTGGCGAGGCTGAGGAGGAGGGAAATTCCAACGACTTTGGAGGAAGCTTTCAGGGCAATCCGTATTTCATTTATGAAGACAAATATATCACGAATTCCATCATGTGGGGCACGGGTATTCAGATGCCCCTGGAGTTTTTTGGATATAACAGTGAAGTCAATCTCGTGCTTAGAAGCTACTATGGGTTTAAAACCGACCAATCCAACTGCCTCCCATATATCATCAATCTGAGATATTTCAAACCTGAATATTAAAGATTAGGCTCCTCAGCTTGGATTGCCACCTATTGCAATCAACATAAGTAAACGAAAAATCCCCCATTATAAACAAGCATACAAATGTCACTCATAAAATCCATATCAGGCATACGCGGCACAATTGGAGGCCGCAGTGGCGACGGCCTTGGTGGCGTCGATATTGTAAAGTTCACGTCTGCTTACGCGGAGTTCATACGCAGGCATAATCCGTCGGCATCTAAGATTGTGGTTGGCCGTGACGCCCGTCTGTCGGGAGAGATGGTCTGCCATCTCGTGGCGGGAGCATTGATGTCGATGGGTTTCGACGTAATTAATATCGGTCTTGCCACGACTCCCACGACAGAGCTTGCCGTGACCGGAGTCGGAGCTGACGGAGGCATAATCATCACGGCGAGCCATAATCCTATTCAATGGAACGCCCTGAAGCTCCTTAATGAAAAAGGGGAATTCCTTTCCGATTCCGAGGGCAAGGAGGTCATATCAATAGCGGAGAAAGAGGATTACTCATTTGCCGATGTCATGAAGCTCGGACATGAATACAAAGACGAGACATGGGCAATGCGCCATATTGAGATGGTGGCCAATCTCCCGCTTGTGGATAGCGATGCCATAGCAAAAGCCGGATTCACAGTGGCTGTGGATGCCGTGAATTCCGTAGGGGGAATAGTCATCCCTCAGTTGTTGAGAAGGCTCGGTGTGGAAAATGTAGTGGAACTCAACTGCGAGGCTACTGGAAAATTCGCACATACTCCCGAACCCATACCTGAGAACCTTACCCAGATATCGGGCCTAATGAAAGAAGGCGTTGCAGATGTCGGGTTTGTAGTGGATCCTGATGTCGACCGTCTTGCCATCGTCATGGAAAACGGGAAGATGTTTGTAGAGGAATACACTCTTGTCGCTGTCGCGGATTATGTGTTGTCGAAGACTCCCGGCTCTACGGTCTCCAACCTCAGCAGTTCGCGTGCTCTTCGCGACGTGACTGAAAAGCACGGTTGCTCTTATTCAGCCGCTGCCGTCGGGGAGGTCAACGTAGTCAAGAAAATGAAAGACACCTGCGCCGTCATTGGCGGTGAGGGCAACGGTGGAGTGATATATCCCGAATTGCATTATGGTCGCGACGCGCTTGTCGGAGTCGCTTTGTTCCTGACCCTTCTTGCGAAGGAGGGGAAGAAGGTGAGCGAGCTTAAGGCCGGCTATCCTCCCTATGCTATTGCAAAAAATAAGATCCAACTTACGCCGGAAATTGATGTCGACGCTATTCTTGAAGCCGTAAAAGAGAAATTCAAGGCTGAAAAAATCACGGATATCGACGGTGTGAAGATTGATTTCCCCGATAGTTGGGTGCATCTTCGCAAGTCGAACACGGAGCCTATCATCAGGATTTATAGCGAAGCGTCCACTATGGATAAGGCTAACGAGCTTGCAGAAGAGATAAAGAAGGTCATAGCATCACTTTAACGCGAAATAAGGATATGTTGAAGAGATTTTTCATGAACACGCTCTCCTCTTTTGTGGGAGCATGGATCGCTCTGGTGCTGTTCGGAGTGGTGGCGACGATAGTTTGTATAGGTCTCGTTGCGAAATTGGGGATTAATTCTTCCAGCAAGGAGTCTGTCTCTAAAGGCAGCGTAATGGTGGTGGAACTTTTCGGTCAGATAGATGAACGGGAATCTCCTGTAGACCTCAATTATATCTCTTTGCTGCAAGGAGACATCAAACGCCCTCAGAATCTATCGTCGCTTGTGACGGCAATTGGCGAGGCAAAGGAGAATAAAAACATCTCTGCAATATATCTTAAATGCAATGGAGTGCTTGCATCTCCAGCAACTCTGAATGCACTCAGAAACGCCCTGCTTGATTTTAAGAAGAGCGGGAAAAAGATAATTTCCTATGGAGGCAATATGGGCACGGGGGATTACTATGTGGCGTCATCAGCTGATCTTGTCTGCATGAATCCCGCAGGAATGTTGCTGTTGCAGGGGCTTGGAGGAACCAACCTTTATCTGAAAGGTTTGTTCGATAAGTTGGGCATTACGTTTCAGGTTGTTAAGGTCGGGACTTTCAAATCCGCCGTCGAACCATTCACTATGACGGAAATGAGCGAGCCGGCGCGAGCGCAGCTTGATACGCTTTATGGCTCCATGTGGAGGGTAATCAGGGAAAACATAGCCTCATCCCGCAAATCCCTTAGCTCGGAAAGAATTGACTCGATAGTGGCTAAGGATTTTATATTTACGCAGTCGGCGGATTTTGACAAGAAAAACGGATTCGTTGATATGCTTGTATATGAGAGAAGCATGGATAGCATCGTGGCTAAAACCATAGGCAAGGATAAGGACGATCTGAAATACGTCTCTGTCTCCTCAATGCTTTCGCAGACGGATTGGGGCAAGGCTTACTCATCGAAAAATCAAGTGGCCGTATTGTATGCCTCCGGAGAAATCGTCGATGGCGGAGGCTCCGGGACAATCAATTACGAAAGATTGGTGCCCCAAATTGTCAAGCTTGCGGAGGATGATAATGTCAAGGGGCTAGTGCTGAGGGTAAATTCCCCCGGAGGTGCAGTCTACGGTAGCACTCAGATAGGGGAGGCTCTGGATTATTTTAAATCCACTGGCAAACCGTTTGCCGTCTCTATGGGAGCATACGCTGCTTCTGGAGGCTATTGGATTTCGTGTGGAGCCGACCGTATTTTCGCCGATCCATTGACGATCACCGGAAGTATAGGCATCTTTGGCCTTATCCCAAATGCCAAGGGCTTGACGGAAAAACTGGGAGTCAATCCCCAGACAGTCAACACCGATCCAGAGGCAGATTTCCCGAATCTTTACTACCCGATGTCGGAAACGCAGCTTGCCGCGATGCAGAAATATGTTGAGCGTGGCTACGACACGTTTGTTGCGCGTGTCGCCAAAGGAAGGAAAATGGATGAGAAGAAAGTTAGGGTTATCGGCGAAGGTCGGGTTTGGCCTGCTGAAAAGGCTTTGGAGATTGGCTTGATCGATGCTCTCGGGTCGACGGCTGACGCCTATCGCTGGGTGGCGGCAAAAGCAAAACTCGGGGAATCGTACGACGTTGCGGAATACCCGACACTCGAAGACGACATTTGGAACATGATTCCCGAATTGGGCAACATGACTGCCATGGAGACTATGAAAAAGGCTTTAGAGGGAGATTATGAATATCTTGCCGCTAAATTTGCTATGACAGTTTTCAAGCAAAAGCCTGTAATGGCGAGAATGCCTTACATAGATGTCGAATTCGGCAGGATCGCGTTCTGAGAGGGATTTAAGAATTAGTATGGAGTAACAACAAATATAAATTGAAAAGCGGTGAAGACTACAAAAGATAAAATAATGGTAGGTCTGCTGACCCCTCTTTCCTGGTTGTACGGAGCAGTCACGGGGATCAGGAACTGGCTTTTCGACACTAAATTTTTCAGGGAAGAGGAATTTGAAATCCCGATAATCGGAGTCGGTAATATAACGGTAGGCGGGACGGGAAAGACACCGCATGTGGAGTATATAGTCAGCCGGTTGGCGGCCGACTATAATGTTGCCGTGCTGAGCAGGGGGTATAAGCGCAAGACCAAAGGTTTTGTGCTTGCCAACTCTAAAAGCACTCCGGAAATCCTCGGTGATGAATCTTTTCAGGTGTATCAAAAATTCGGCATGAAGGCCCATGTTGCGGTTTGTGAGAACAGGCGCAAGGGAATAATTGAGCTTACAAAGCTGTTTCCCGACCTTCAGCTGATCGTGCTCGACGATTCATTCCAACATAGATGGGTGAAACCTAAAGTGTCGGTGCTGCTGACTGAGTATGTCAGACCCTTTTATAAGGATAAGCTGCTTCCCCTGGGAAGGCTTCGCGAGAGCATGCGCCAGAAGAACCGGGCCGACATGGTAGTGGTGACGAAATGCCCCGACGACTTGATGCCAATCAATTTCCGGATCGTATCCAAAGATCTCGATCTTATGAAGTATCAGAAGCTTTTTTTCTCCAGATATGAGTATGGCGCTTTAAAACCCGTTTTCACCGACGACGCTCCGTATCAGGTCAACCTCAATATGCTTGGGCCGGAAGATGGGGTGCTTCTCCTGACAGGTATCGCCCATCCCCGTTATTTCGTGCGTTATTTCAGAAATTACCCATTCAAAGTCAAAGTGGATCATTTCCCCGATCATCATGACTTCAAACGTGCGGATATAGATGCAATCTCAGAAAAATTCAAAAGTCTGCCCGGGGTGCGCAAAATCATCATCACGACTGAGAAGGATGCTGTCAGGCTGGCTTTCAACCCTTATTTCCCTCAATCTCTAAAGCCCTTCACTTTCTATCTCCCCGTGACGGTGAAGATGATCAACGGCATCGACGACAAAGACTTTATCGAGGAGTTGAAAAGCGCGATAGAATAGAGGCAACAATATCGCCCTCAATTGTGTTTATTGATTAGAATGGGTTGGATCCTGACATAATGTTAATGCCATGAATGTTAGGCCTAAGGTCCGGAGAGCATTCGATTGCAGCAAGGGCGTCTTCCCGCCTTGTGCCTTCGGTGAGAATTAGATTTAGCTGGAATTCCCAAAATTTAGATAAAATGGAAAAAACAATGCTTGAACAAATACGCGAAACTGCCGATTTTATAAAGAAATCAGTAGGAGAGATGCCACAGATAGCCATCATCCTCGGCACGGGTCTTGGTGATCTCGTCAATCATATAGACATTAGGAAGGAACTTTCGTATAAAGAGATTCCGAATTTCCCTGTCTCGACTGTGGAAGGACACAGCGGAAAATTAATCTTTGGAAATCTTGGCGGCAAGTACGTCATGGCAATGCAAGGCCGTTTCCACTATTACGAGGGATATGACATGAAACAGGTGACGTTCCCTGTAAGGGTAATGCGTCAATTAGGTGTCGATCGCCTTTTTGTCAGCAATGCAGCCGGAGGAATGAACAAGGAGTTTCAAGTTGGAGACGTTATGGTGATAACCGACCATATCAATCTCTTCCCGGAAAATCCACTTAGAGGCAAAAATTACGAAGAACTCGGGCCGCGTTTCCCTGCCATGACCGAGGCTTATAGTAGCGGTCTCATTTCCATGGCCGACGACATAGCACGAGAGGAGGGGATTCGGCTTATGCACGGTGTATACGTAGGCACGCCTGGCCCGACATTTGAGACTCCTGCTGAATATGAGTATTTCAGGATTATAGGAGGTGATGCAGTCGGAATGTCAACCGTGCCTGAGGTCATAGTGGCCAATCATTCAGGCATGACTGTTTTCGGAGTCTCGGTTATCACCGACCTTGGAGGCAAGGACGTGAAGGAGGTTCCGACCCATGAAGAGGTGCAGAAAGCTGCAATCAAAGCCCAGCCGATCATGACTAAAATCATCAAGGAAATGCTTGCCCGCATTTGATAAATTAAATGACAATGTTTGCAGTACGGCTATAAGCAATGATTGCCTTGCGGATTTGCAAGCCGTAGCGTAATATTATGGAAACAGGACAGACAGAAATATCGACTCTTGGGGAGTTCGGTCTTATAGAAAGGCTGACAAAAGAACTGCCTTTGAAAAACACCGAAACAAAGCTTGGCGTGGGCGACGATGCCGCCGTGCTCAATTTCGGGGAAAAGGATGCGCTTGTGACGACCGACCTTCTGCTTGAAGGAATTCATTTCGATTTGCGTTACGTGCCCTTAAAGCACCTCGGCTATAAATCGGCAATAGTCAATTTCAGCGATATTTATGCAATGAATGGCACTCCGCGTCAGATTACGGTCAGTATCGGCGTTTCAAGTAGGTTTACTGTGGAGCATATCGAAGAACTCTACTCCGGAATCAGACTGGCATGTGAGACGTATGGGGTAGACCTTGTCGGTGGCGATACAAGTGCTTCGGTGACCGGACTTGTCATCAGCATCACATGTATCGGAGATGTTGAACAAGGAAAAGCCGTGACACGCAGCGGTGCAAAGCCGACTGACATCTTATGCGTTAGTGGCGACCTGGGCGCTGCCTATATGGGTTTGCAATTACTTGAACGTGAAAATAGGGTCTCAGCCGGGAAAAAAGATTTCCAACCGGATTTTGCCGGGAAGGAATATATTCTCGAACGTCAGCTGAAGCCTGAGGCAAGGAAAGATATAATCGAAGAATTGCACAGAAATGGAATCACCCCGACGGCTATGATGGATGTCAGCGACGGCCTTTCTTCTGAATTGCTCCATATCTGCAAAAGCTCCGGAGTCGGATGCCGGGTATATGAAGACCGCATACCCATCGATTATCAGACTGCCCTGATGGCAGAGGAATTTAATATGAATCTCGTGACGGCTGCCATGAATGGGGGAGAGGATTACGAATTGCTCTTCACTGTGCCGATCACCGACAATGAGAAGGTCGAGAAAATCAAAGGAGTGACAATGATTGGCTACGTCACGAAGCCTGAACTCGGCTGCGCGATGATGACCCGTGACGGCGCTGAAATACCGGTCAAAGCACAGGGATGGAATGCTTTTAATAACGTTTAAAATCGTTGAAGATTATTTAACAAAGAGAATTGGCAATTTTAAGTTAATAAATGCTATTTTTGCATTTGAATAAATCAAAGCTAAAAACGGCATAAAATATAAGAAAGAGAATATATGAACGAGACAGTGAATATCAGAGAGTTGAATGATCTGATTGCATCTAAGAGCAGTTTTGTGAGCATGATACGCAGCGGAATGGACCGCAGGATAATCGGACAGAAACATCTTGTGGATTCCCTGCTCATAGCCTTGTTGTGCAACGGGCATGTTCTGCTGGAAGGAGTTCCGGGTCTTGCCAAGACGCTCGCCATAAAGACGCTCGCCAATCTTGTGGATGCAAAGTACAATAGAATACAGTTCACCCCCGACCTTTTGCCTGCCGACGTTATAGGCACGCTGATATATAGCGTGAAGAATGAGAGCTTCGAAGTGAAAAAAGGTCCTATTTTTGCCAATTTCGTGCTTGCCGATGAAATCAACCGCGCCCCGGCAAAAGTGCAGAGTGCTTTGCTTGAGGCAATGCAGGAGCGACAGGTCACTATCGGCGACGAGACATTTCAGCTTGACAAGCCTTTCCTCGTCATGGCCACACAGAACCCGATTGAGCAAGAAGGTACGTATCCTTTGCCTGAGGCACAGACCGACCGTTTCCTCTTAAAGGTGGTTATCGGTTATCCCAACAAGGAGGAGGAGAAGGCGATTATTCGCCAGAACATCCGCGGTGCGCTCGACCCTATCGTTCCGGTTGTCAACCCAAAGGAGATTCTTGAAGTGCAAAACATAGTAGGCAAGATCTATATCGACGAGAAGATAGAGAATTATATCGTCGACATAGTATTTGCCACGAGAGAACCGGCCAAGTTCGGCCTGTCAGACCTCGAAAGCATTATCTCATATGGCGCATCGCCACGTGCCTCCATCAGCCTTGCTCTTGCTTCAAGGGCATATGCCTTCCTTCAGGGCCGCGGCTACGTTATTCCTGAGGATGTCAGGGCCGTGTGTCATGACGTCATAAGGCATAGGATTGGCTTGTCGTATGAGGCTGAAGCAAACAACATCGGAGCTGATGAGGTGGTGACTGCTATTCTCGACAAAGTAGTCGTGCCTTAAGGATTTAGTGGATGCTTTCGCATAAAGCACGTAAAAAAGCCTGCCGGTTGGCTTATATAAGTAATAATGGTTTATGGATGCCAAAGAACTTTTACAGAAAGTAAGGAAAATAGAGATTAAGACCCGTGGATTAAGCCAGAATATATTCGCGGGAGAATATCACACTGCCTTTAAGGGACGCGGAGTGATATTCTCTGAAGTCAGGGAATACCAGCCCGGCGATGATATTAGGGATATTGACTGGAACGTCACCGCGCGTCATAACAAGCCGTTTGTAAAGGTTTATGAAGAGGAACGCGAACTGACCATGATGTTGCTTATCGACGTCAGCGGAAGTAGCGATTTTGGGGCGGTCGGAGATGAAAAAAAGGAGATAATAGCGGAAATAGCAGCCACGCTTGCTTTTTCTTCAATCCAAAACAACGACAAGGTGGGAGTCATATTCTTCAGCGATAGGATAGAGAAGTTTATTCCTCCAAAGAAAGGGAAGAAACATATCCTTCTGATCATTCGCGAGATTATCGACATGAAGCCGCAAAGTCGCGGCACGAATATAGACGTTGCCCTCAAATTCATGACCAACGCCTTGAAAAAGCATTGTTCTGCTTTTCTGTTAAGTGACTTTATCGACGACCACGACTATTTCTCAAGCATGTCGATAGCCAATCGCAAGCACGATTTGGCTGCGATACAGGTCTACGACAAACGGGATGCGCGTTTGCCTGATGTCGGATTGATTCGAGTCAGGGATATGGAGAGCGGTGCCGACCGCTGGATCGACACTTCGTCGGCCGGAGTTAGGAAGGCATTCGACAAGGCATGGTATGAACGTCAGCAGCGTCTCGCCTCAACGACGGGACGATGTGGAGTGGATTTTGCCTCAATCACGACTGATGAGGATTATGTCAAGGCATTGCTTGCGTTGTTTAGAAATCGCTCCACTGTCAGATAAATTTCCAATAAAAGGGATATAAAAATGAGTCAAAGAATAAAGACCATATTCGCTTTGATAGCCTGCATGTTCATGTGGGCCGAAAGCTTCGGGAAGGTGACTGTCACTGCCAGGCTTGATTCCGTCAATATTCAGATGGGAAGCATGACTATGCTCGGGCTTGAGGTGGTGCAAGACAAAGGGAAGCCGGGCGGTTTCCCGATGTTCAGCAATGTCGACCCTGCGTTGGGATATGTCGGAATATGTGGCGACAGCATAGAACTACGCACCTCTTATAAGGCCGATACGGTTGAGCTTGGATCCGGCAGGATACAAATAAATTATAAGGTGCCGTTGCAGTCGTTTGATTCCGGCACGTATCGTCTCCCTCAATTTGTATATGTTTCGGAGAGTGATTCTGCCCGCTCGAATGCTCTTACTCTTAACGTCGTGCCTCTTAAGGTCACTGCCAATGACCCTATCGCCGGGTTTGCTCCCATAGCAGAGCCGGAGGGAAAGAAATTTTTTGACTTTGTCCCCGATTGGCTTGCTGATTTCTGGTGGGTGGTGTTGATTGTCCTGCTTGCCATTATTGCTTTCATTTGGGCCATGAGGAGATACAAGAAGGAGGGCACGGTATTGAAGAAAAAGCCGCAGCCCAGTCCATATGAAGTGGCCATGCGTGATTTGACCGACCTTAAGGCCAAGAAGCTTTGGGAGCAAGGAATGGAAAAGGAATATTTCACGAGGCTTACGGATATTTTGAGAATATATCTCGACCGACGTTTTGGCATCAACGCTATGGAGATGACCAGCCGTGAGATTATGGATCATCTTTATGAAAGCGACGTCAAAGACAAGAGAGATTATATTCGTCAGATTCTGAACGTTGCCGACTTTGTGAAATTTGCTAAAGTTCGTCCGCTTCCTGCCGACAATATCGCGGCATATGATAATGCTGTGAGGTTTGTGGAGGAAACAAAACCCGTAGAAACTGCTTCGCCGGATTCCCACGACGACGCCAACGGGGATAAAACCAATACGGATACGACCGCTTCTGTTTCCAAAGAAAGTTCCCCGAATAGTAAAATTGTCAACAAGCAAGGAAAGGAGGGGGTTGGATAATGATGTTGAAGACTCCCGGCCTGTTATGGCTATTCTTAATATTCATACCGTTGATAGCTTGGTATGTCTGGAAGCAGCATAATGCCAATCCGTCGATGGGCATATCCTCTCTCGGACCCATAGGCAAGGTAAGGCTGTCGTGGAAAGTGATAGCGATGCATGTATGCTTTGCCCTTCAGCTTGTTGCAATCGGGTGCTTGATAGTGGCATTGTGCAGGCCTCAGACCCACGACCATCTCCGCACATCCCGTATTGAGGGTACGGATATAGTAATCGCGCTTGACATTTCCGGAAGTATGAGCGCCAGGGATTTCAATCCGACCAGATTCGCGGCTGCCAAGGATGTGGCTTCAAAATTTGTCAATCTTCGGGAGAACGACAATATGGGTCTTGTGGTCTTTGCTGGCGAGAGCCTTTCATTGATGCCTCTGACCAACGACAGGGCAGCGCTCATGAACGCCATACGTCAAGTGGAAATGGGCGACCTTAATGACGGCACGGCCATAGGCGACGGCTTGACCAGCGCCATCAACAGAATCACTTCAGGAAAGGCCAAATCCAAAAGCATAATCCTTCTGACCGACGGCACGAACAACGCCGGCGATGTCCCTCCGAGCACGGCGGCTCAGATTGCCAAGCAAAAGGGTATAAAGGTCTATACCATAGGTGTCGGCACGAATGGCTCCATTCAGATCACCGACCCCTATGGCTTCTCTTCCACGACAATGGAGACTAAAATCGACGAAGAATCGTTGAAGAAGATTGCGTCAATGACCGGAGGAAAATATTTCCGTGCCACAGATGAAAAGATGCTCCAGCAGGTGTTCGACGAAATCGACAACCTTGAGAAAACCGTGCTCGATGTCGATCGTTTTACGCTGACTGATGAAAACTTCATGCCGTGGCTCATTGCAGCCTTGTGCGCTCTCGGTCTCATGCTTTTGATGCGGTATACGATATTGCGACGCATACCATGACGTCGCGGATTATTTTGAAATAAAAATTGATATCAGCAATGTTCAGTTTTGCATATCCCAAACTTCTGCTCCTTCTGTTGCTCGTCCCGGCGTTCGTGGCTTTATATGCCTGGGCACGCTATGCGAGGAGGAAGAACTTGCGAAAGTTTGGCAATATTAAGGTGCTTGGTCCTCTCATGCCCGAGGTCTCTCCATACAAACCCCCGATAAAGATTACGCTCCAGATGATAGCGTTGGGACTTATGATAATCGCCCTGGCACGACCTTGGGGAGGCGTCAAGGATGAGAAGACTGTCAAGGAGGGCATTGAAGTGGTCATAGCCGTCGATGCCAGCAATTCCATGCTCGCCTCTTCCACCGGGGAAGAGAACGGAATTGACAGGATGCGTACGGCCAAGCTCGTTCTTGAGAAATTGATCAATAGGCTTGACAACGATAGGGTAGGACTCATTGTCTATGCCGGCGATGCCTATACGCTTATTCCCGTGACAAGCGATTATGTGTCGGCTAAAATGTTCCTAAATTCGATTGATCCGTATCAGATTGACAACCAAGGTACAAATATTGCCGCCGCCATCGACATGGCAACGAAATCTTTTAGTGAGGACAAGAAGATTGGAAAGGCGATTATTCTGATAACCGACGCAGAAGATCTCGAAGACAGGCAGAGCGTCATGGACGCTGCCAAAACGGCGGCGAAAAACGACATACAGCTTGACGTAGTGGGGCTTGGGTCCACTACGCCCGTGCCCATCCCCATCAAAGGAGGAGGCTATCTCATTGACCCCGAGACCGGCGAGCCGGTCAGGACGGTTCTTAATGAAGATCTTGCTGCTGAAGTGGCTTCTGCCGGGAAAGGGATATACGTCAATGCCTCCAACAAGGATGCGCTCAATGAGCTCGACAAGCAACTCGGCACGGTAAAGAAGACCGCACTCGAATCCAGCTTTTCTGCCATACATGACGAACTTTTCGGTATTTTCGCTTGGATCGCACTTGGATTCCTCGTGTTGGATATATTCGTGCTCGACCGCAAAATTGGGTGGCTTGACAAAATCACATTTTTCAAAAAGGAGGAAAAGAAATGAAAAGATTGATAAGACTGATTCTTGTTGCCCTTTTTGTTTTGCCTTGTATGTCGAATGAAATGTCGGCCCAGAAGGTGGAATCCAACAGAAAGGAGAGAAATTGCATCACGGAGGGCAACAAACTATATAATGACGGCCGCTATCGTGCGGCTATGCAGAAATATCAGGAGGCATTGAGAATGAATCCATCTTCTGCGGCGGGCAGATATAATCTGGGCCTTTCTCAGATACGTCTCGGATCGAATCCTTCCGACACTACTTCTGCTGCCAAAGAGGTGCTGAAGAATGGATGCACATCCATGGAAATGGTGGCTAAAATGGGAAGCCGGAAGCCTGACCTTGCTTCAAAAGCAAACTATAATCTCGGCAATGTATGCTTCAATTCTGAAGACTATAAGAGAGCGTTGGACTATTATAAGCAAGCCCTTCGCCTCAATCCTGACGATGCCGCTGCAAAGAGAAATCTTCGGATCACCCAACTGAAGATGCAAAATGATAATCAGGATAAAAACGACGACAAAGACCAAAATCAGGATCAAAATAAAGACGAAAACAAAGATCAGGAAAACAACCAAAACAACCAGCAAAACCAGAATCAAGACCAAAAACAGGATCAAAACAAGAACGAAAACAAAAATCAGCAGCCTGACATAAATCAGCAGACTGCCGACCAGATTCTGAAAGCTATGGAGAATAAGGAGAACCAGACGCGTTCAAGAATGGGCACCGGAAATCAAGGAGACAAGAGCACCGGAAGAAACAGATCGCGTAAAAACTGGTGATGAAGCCTTGGGCACCCGATGTTTGAAGTGAAATTCTTATAAATTTTGATGATACATTAAATTCCCGTATATGCGAAGCAAATGTCTATACATATTGTCGTGCCTTATGATGGTGTTGGCGGTTTTCCCTTCCCGGGCTATTGGCAAAAGGAAGGATTTGAAGCCATATCTTGAGGTCAGGATAGACAGAAAAAATGTGGTGGAGGGTGAGCGCCTGATATATGAGGTGGCTCTTGTCAGTCCCGAGGCTTCTGTTGCGGGTGTTGAATTATTGTCAACTCCCGACTTTGGAGAGTTGCCATACTCAAGGTCTGCTCCCGACAACAACCTGACGGAGGTGGTGGTCGATGGAGATAAATACTACACTGCGGTCATTGACAGATATTTCGTCGGAGTCAATAATAAAGGAAAGAACTCCATAAAAGGAGGTGTCTATAAAATTGGCTTCGACCGAATGGTGAAGGTGCAATACCCCTTTTGGGGCGCGACAGTTCAAAACAGACTTGAGACGATGAATCTGAAAGCATCCGACGTGACTTTAAAGGTAAGTCCATTGCCGGAAAAAGGAAGACCGGATTTTTTTTCCGGTGCTGTCGGCCAATTTGAGATTATGTCTATTCCTCCGGAAGGGAAACTTAGAGCGGGAGAAGACTATTTGATGACAGTCAACATTTCCGGTATTGGAGATTTGACGGATACTCCTCTTCCGGATATTCGCTCAGCCTTCCCTCCTGAAATCCAGTTCAAGTCTATGACTGAAGATCGGTCGCATTACGTGAAAGCCGGGAAGCTTGGCTCGGAAATAGAGCTTGAGTGCGTGATTCATCCAAAGAAAGGGGGTGAGTACGTCGTCAAGGAGATGGAGTTCACATATTTCAACCCTTTTTCAGGGAAGTATGAGGTTGCAAAATCTCCGGAAGTGAAGATTTTCGTCGACGACTCCTCTTCAGGCGACGGCCAGCCGCCTGTGATTATCGACGTGTAGGCATATCAATGTTCTTAAGTGTTAATTAGTCAGATGAACCTGAATTTAGACAAATGAAATTACGATATAACAACATATTGCTATTGTTTTTATTGCTGCTAAGCGGCATAGGGGCATATGGAGCTTCTGTCAGGCTAAGTGTGGAAAACGGCAGAGGAAGACGGCAAATTGGAGTCGGCGACCTTTTCTACATCACGTATGTCGTCTCCGACACGGAATCGGCTCCACAGAAACCATCATCGGTGCCGGGTGCAAAGGTCATGTATTTTGACAGAACCGGGCAATCATCAAGCTTTACGAGTGTTAACGGCAAGACTACACAAAGCTATAGCTATACGTATACTTTGACGCTTAGGGCTGAAAAGGAGGGTAGCTATTCGTTCGGCCCTGTGACGGTCGGAGGCGTGAAAAGCAACTCCGTGTCCTATGCCATTGGCCAGGCCGCGCCCCAGTCACAACCGGGAATGCCGAAGGCTGATTCCTCGCAGCCAGGCAGACATAACAGTGAAGACGGCCCTAAGTTTATCGGAAAGGGCGACGGCAATCTCTTCTTGAAAGCTAACGTATCGAAGTCAAGCTCCTATGAGCAAGAAGCTCTGGTTTACACCGTAAAACTATATACCACCTACGACGCAATTAAATTCATTGGCGCCACTTCTGCTCCTAAATTTGAAGGCTTTGTAGTGGAGGAGTCGAAAGATGTTTCAACATCGCTTAACTATGAGACGTATAATGGAAAGACTTATGCCACCGCCATTATAGCCAGATATATCATATTCCCACAGATGCAGGGACAGCTAAAGGTGATAGGAAATACGTATACTGTCAGTGTCGACGAGCGGGAATACTATCATGATCCCATATGGGGAAGTATGTCGGTCGCGAAACCATTGCAACTTAATGTGGCTCCAAATGACCTTGTAATTAGCGTCAAGCCGCTCCCTTCTCCTGTCCCGACAAACTTCTCAGGAGGCGTGGGTCAGTTTAAGCTGACTTCTTCATTGCCTTCGCAGAATTTCCTGAGCAATCAGGCGGCGTCTGTCGTATATACCGTGACTGGCACAGGCAATCTCAAATACGTGAAGCTTCCTGATCTTAACGCTTTGTATCCTCCTCAGCTGGAAGTCTATAGCCCTACTCCCGATGTCAAGGCAAATGTCGGGAGTGCAAACGTCAGTGGCACGGCTCGTTTCGATTATAGTTTTATGCCTCTTGAGCCGGGTTCGTTCAGCATACCGGCCGTGGATCTTGTATATTTCAATCCTCAGACCGGGAAATATGAGACCTCGACAGCCAAGGGCTACACCATAAATGTAGGCAAAGGCAAGGGCTCGGAAAAATCTCAGACGAGAGGAAAAATGACATTTGACTCCCGTCTTCTCCCTGTAGGAGATAACTTAAGCTTCGACCACACCCCATTCGTCAAACGATTTGGATATTGGCTCTTCTTCATATTGCCGGTTCTTATTCTTCTTGGTGCGGCTGTTTATTACAGAGCTTACCTCAAGGCAAATGCCGACTTGCTTGCCGTCAGGAGTCGAAGGGCTAATAAAATGGCGAGGATGCGTCTTCGCAAGGCTTCCGACTGCATGAGGAAAAAGGATTCAGAACATTTCTATGACGAAATGCTTGCTGCCCTGTGGGGTTATCTTGGCGACAAACTGAAGATGTCTACGTCTGAGCTCAACCGTCAAAACGTCAGCGAAACTTTGCAGGCAAGAGGCATTGGTGAAGGAGTCATAAAGGAAATGGTGGATCTGCTTGATGAATGCGAATTTGCCAAGTATGCTCCTTCAGCTGCCCAAAACGGCATGGACAAGGTCTACGATGAGGGAGTCAACGTTATCAATAATCTTGAAGACGCTTTTAAACAACAAAAGAATGATGGAAATGAAAAATAAGATAGTGGTTTTGTTGTTGGGCTTATTCCTATGCTCATTGCCTTCGTTGGGTGAAAACAGGATTGCGGAGGCCGATTCGGCATACAATGCCAAGAATTATGACAAGGCCATTGAAATATATAAATCGGTGGCGGAAAATGAAGGCACCTCCGCGCCGCTGCTTTTCAATCTTGGAAATGCTTATTATCAGAATGGAGAATACGGACACGCGATGTTGCATTGGCTTAGGGCTCGTCGTCTCAGTCCGCGCAATGAAGAGATCAATGGCAATATAAAGTATCTTGAAAGCCGAGTGGAGGATGCCAATAAAGCAGAACAGAGAGGAAAGCGCCTGAGTGTGGCTCCTGAAGAACCATCATTCTTTCAGTCTGTCAGGACTTCAATTGCCGATAATGTCGGTTCGAATCTTTGGGCGGTGCTTGGGGCGGCTTGTTTCATTCTTTTTGTCTCGGCGGTGGCGATATATATATTCTCAAGAAGCGTGGTCATCCGGAAAGTAGGATTTTTCGGAGGAATGGTATGCTTCTTCATTTCCCTTGTGTTTGTCATATTCGCATTCATGGGCGCAAAATCCATGTCATCCTCCTCCAACGGAGTGATAACCGCCTTCAAGGTTTCTCTCCTGACGGAGCCGGGAAAGGAAACGTCAAAAGAAAGGGCGCAGATTCTGACGAAAGGAAGTCAAGTGCAAGTGCTTTCAGAGGAAGTGGATGCCGAGGGCAACGTCACGTGGTATAAAGTCAGGCTCAACAGCGACTACATTGGCTGGGTATCGGCAGCGGATATGGCAGTTGTCTGACAGGCTTTGCAAACTTATCCGAGGAATGGTCGCTCAGAAGAGGGCTGAGTCGTCGGGAAAACCATGGATTTTCAATGACGGCGGCATGTCCCGGAATCAGTCAAAAAAAGAATATGTTTTAAAACATGACATATTTTCGCCGAATTCTTGGTAGATTGCAAAATAATGCCTAAATTAGCATTCGAAAAGGCAATTGTTGCCGGAATCAATAAAATAATAATCGACGGTTACTTATAGTCAATCGTTTAAGTATAACCTCAAAAAATACCATCTGCTATGAGCAAGACAATCACCTTCAACGAGCTTCGCAGACTAAAAGACAGTTTGCCCGACGGTTCCACACATCGTATCGCCGACGAGCTGAATCTAACAGTGCAGACCGTACGCAACTATTTCGGCGGCGTCAACTATCAATTCGGCAAGAACGTCGGCATGCATATAGAGCCGGGCCCGGACGGAGGTCTAGTAGTTCTCGACGATACCACCATCTATGATATGGCTGTCAAGATTCTTGAGGAGCAAAACAAGGCCGAGGCTTGATTTGTTCTTATAGAAGAGAACTGATTCGCACGACACAACGGCGTCCCGGTCTCCCCGGGACGCCGTTTGCTCTTATTCAAACAATACATTAAAATTATATGGCAGACAAAAGATTCATTACACTGGCTATTCATACGTATGATAGGGCTGTCGCCCTGCGCAAGATTCTTGAAAGCCACGGAATTGGGGTGAAATTTGAAAGCCTTGTGCTGACCGGAACCCACATAGCTTCCGGAGTGAGGGTCAAAATCAACGAGCGCGACCTGCCATTGGCTCTTAAACTCACAGAAAGCGGAGATTATTATTCATCGGCGAGGGTCGAGATGAGGATGACTGGAGCCAGTGGCAACATTCTCATTCCGGTAGATTTCTCTGCCTATAGCATTCCGGCTTGTCGCATAGGTTTTGAGCTTGCTGCCAGATTGCAATTGCATCCTGTCGTGATGAATGCATATGCAACTCCCTATTTTATGGGAGGAATGGCTTACGACGGAAATCTCGACTCCGACGGGGTGGACGATGTCGCAGAGATGGAGATCGACAAAGATATGAGGAGCGAGAGCGAGAAACTTATGCGGGAATTCAGAAAAAAGATAGAGAAAGAACAGAAAGAAGGGTCTATCCCCGATGTCAGGTTCTCTACTCTGACAAATGAAGGAATCCCGGAGGAGGTCATACTTGAATACTGCCGGCTCACTCCCCAGCGCTTGTCGTGATGGCTACGAGAGGGAAAAGCCGAAAGGAGGAGGATCTTGTGGGGAGCGTGACCGCGGAAGTCATGGATTCATGCAGGGTGCCTGTTTTTGCATTCCCGGAAAACGCCGAGCTTATATCGCTCGATGCCATTAAGCGAGTGGCATATTTCTGTAATCTCGACCAGAGAGACATCATTTCCGTCGACACATTGATGAGGCTGTTTGAATATCCTGCCATTGAGATGACCGTGATTCCCGTCAACGATAGGGCTGGAAACATAAAAGATAAGGTGGAGGCACTGCGCGACTTTTTCAGCAAGAATTACCCGACGGGTCATTTCAAGTCGCAAATATTCCAGGCGAAGACATTCAGAGAGGAATTTGATGAATACGTCAGAAAGGAGCATATTCAGCTCGTGATTGTCCCCAACAAGAAAAAGAATATATTCAGTCGGTTGTTTAATCCGGGTATTCCCCATAAGATATTGTTTGAAAGAGACATGCCTATTTTGGCATTGCCGGTCTGAACAGACCGGAGGAAAACAAAAAGAGCTCCCCAAAAAAGGGAAAAAGCCTTAATCAACTTCATTTGCGTAAAAAGTTTAAACAACTTCTAAAGGTGATATTTCCTAAAGATTTTGAAAACAAGACAGGATTTTCCCAGATAAGGCAAATCCTTATAGAAAAGTGTGAAACGAGACTTGGCAAAGAGGAAGCCATAGGGATGGCGTTTTCTGACGGCTATGAGGAGGTCAGAAGAAGACTTTGTTGCGTGGCAGAAATGTCGTCTTTGCTCTCTGCGGCTTCTGAAATGCCGGAGGAAAGGGTCTACGACGTTGTGCCTTGGCTGTCTGAAATTAAGGCATCAGGGGCATTCATGGCTGCCGATCGTCTTCAAAAGCTATCGGCGACATTGACGACAATGTCGGAGGTAGGACGTTTTTTTATGAAGAAAGACGACGATGGTGGCGCAAACTATCCCTATCTTAGTGATGAGTTTTCCCAACTTCCTTCATTCCCTGAGATAATAAAGGAAATCGATCGGTGTATAGGGAAATATGGGGAAGTGAAAGACAATGCGTCGCCCGGTCTTGCAGAAGTCAGGCGGGCGATGACGGCGGCATCCGGATCTATGCAGAGAGCGATGCGCAGGGTGATGGACAAGGCTGTGGCGGACGGGATCGTGGATAAGGATGCGGCTCCTTCATTGCGCGATGGCCGAATGGTGATTCCCGTCTCCTCAATGATGAAGAGAAGCATCAGCGGAATCGTGCATGATCAGAGTGCTACGGGCAAGACTGTCTTTATCGAACCGGCAGAAGTTGTGGAGGCTGGAAACAGGCTTCGAGAGCTTGAAATGGATGAACGCAGGGAAATCGCGATAATACTGACTGCGATCGCCAATCTGATTAGGCCCTGCATCGAAGAGATTTCGGAAGGTTGCAAAATCCTCGCAAAGTCAGATTTTATAAAGGCCAAGGCGCGATTTGCATTGGAGACGAATGCCGAGATGCCGAGATTGGAAAAAAATCCGGAATTGGATTGGTTTCATGCGATACATCCCGGTCTTCTTCTGACTCTTCGTCAACAAGGCAGAACTCCCGTGCCGCTTGATATCAACCTCAATAAAGAGCGTAGGATATTGATAATATCCGGCCCGAATGCCGGAGGCAAATCCGTCTGTCTGAAGACAGTGGCCGTCGTGCAATATATGATGCAATGCGGCATGTTGCCAACACTTTATTCAAACTCCCATATGGGAATTTTTGACGGGATTTTCATCGACATAGGGGATGAACAGTCGATAGAGAATGATTTGTCGACTTATTCGTCACACCTTGCCAACATGAAGTTTTTTCTGACTCATGCCAACAAAAAGACCATGATATTGGCCGACGAGATGGGTTCCGGGACCGAACCTCAGATTGGAGGGGCTCTTGCTCAGTCAATACTGACTGATTTAGGAAAGACAGGATGCATGGGCGTTGTCACTACCCACTATCAGAATCTTAAGACTTTTGCGGAGGCGGAAGATGGATTCGTCAATGGAGCAATGCTTTATGACCGACAGCATTTGCGGCCTACGTTTCAATTGTCGATAGGCAACCCCGGAAGTTCGTTCGCTCTTGAGATTGCTCGCAACACGGGTCTTCCACGCGATGTGATCGACAGGGCGAGGGAAATCGTCGGAAGCGACTATGTCAACATGGACAAATACCTGCTCGACATTCAGCGCGATCGCAGATACTGGGCCAACAAGCGTCTGGGAATTAAGGAAAAGGAACACAAACTCGACAAGCTGCTCGGAGAGTATGAAGGCAATGCGTCTGACTTGAAGGCACAACGTGCAGCCATATTGCGTGCCGCCAAGGAGGAGGCGAAGGAAATTCTTGCCGGAGCCAATGCCAGGATTGAGAGGTCGATTCATGAAATTCGTAAGGCGGAGGCAGAAAAAGAGCGTACACGCCAGATTAGAAAGGAGCTTGAGGAATATAAGCAGGGTCTTGACAGGGATGCAGACGAGGAGCAGATGCCCGAAGTGCTTAAGCCCTTGCGCCATAAGAGCAAGAAAACGGAAGCTGAGAGGAAAGCCAAGAAAGAATCAACAGTTCCCGGAAAGAAAGCGCTTTCTGTCGGTGATTATGTGAGGATGTCAAATGGAGGCGTTGTCGGGAAAATACTCAGCATTAATGGCAAGAAGGCAGAGGTGGCATTCGGTGCGCTCCGCACTATTGTCGAGCTTGACAAACTTCAAGGCGCTCAGAAACCCAAGCCCACTGCCACGGAGACATTGATGACCGTATCTGTCTCCACGAGCAATGATAGCCGGGAAAGACAATTGAATTTCAAAAACGAAATAGACGTCAGAGGAATGCGTGCTGACGAGGCATTGCAGGCCGTGACGTATTTCCTTGATGACGCCGTGCAGTTTAATGCAAGTCGTCTTCGCATCCTTCATGGCACCGGCCACGGGATTCTAAAGACTCTCATAAGGGAACAATTGCGCTCAAATCCCAATGTCGCGGATTTTCGAGACGAGGATGTCAGGTTCGGAGGAGCGGGAATCACAGTGGTAGATCTCTCATAGCGTAAGCGCGCGTTCTAATCCTGCCTGATTCGCAAAACGATGTGAAGGGCGTGCTTTATTCTGTTAAATTTATCCAAAACCATCTCTGTTCGGGGGCCTTGTCTTCCGCAATCGGAGATGGTTTCTTGTTTTAATGATAGGTTTGTTACGGAATGAGAAGGGGGTGATATTAAGTGTCAAAGAACAATTATGCTATGAAAAGTCAGAAAGATTCAGAAAATTATGGGAAGGATATGAATAAGGAGGCTGATAATGATTTGCTGAAATATATGAAGAAACCCGATGGAAATAGGAAACGCAAATTTGGAATGCAATCATTGTTTCTTGTGATGTCGTTGCTTGTGGCAATAGCGTCCCTCGTGTATTTTATGTTCTATCAGAACGGGTTTATCCACGTGACGAAGCAACTGGCCGACGGGTCGATATTTTCAGGCTATTGGAAAATGGGAGAGCCATTCGGAGAGGGCGTGCTTATCACGGCCAATGGCGAGCTTATAGAGGGAAACTGGGATGACGGCAAGTTGAAGTCGGGTGTTGTAGTTGGAAAGGAATTTACCTACATGGGAGGATTGAAGGATTACTTGCCCGACGGATATGGTTGCTGTCATTACAAAAATGGTGTGCGCTACCATGGATATTGGAAAAATGGAGAAAAGGAAGGTCTTGGAAAGATTGTATCTCCTAAAGGGGAAGTGGCTTTCGGCCAATGGAAGGATGGGCAGCTTCTCCCCGTGGAGGGTAGCAAATATCAAACGGGTCAGCTCGTCTACGGCATTGATGTCTCCAATCACCAGAGCCATATAAATTGGGAAGATTTGGAGCTATATGCCGATAGTGCCGGAATAGTCACGGGAGAACTGAAGTCGTCGCCGTTTCTTCAGCCGGTGCTTTTCGCCATCGTAAAATCCACGGAGGGGGCAGATTGGGTGGCGCATTCATTTAAGCGTAATTTTGCAGAAGCAAAGCGTTGTGGAATAGTAAGGGGAGCGTACCATTTCCTGAGACTTAGTGACATCGACGGGCAGATAAAGAATTTCATAGAGCATACCGTTCTCGAACCGGGCGACCTTCCTCCCGTGCTTGATATGGAACTTGACAACCGCGAGATGAAGCGTCATGCCGACCGCGCCGTGGAGTATGCCCACAAATGGCTTGATGCCATGGAGCGGCATTACGGAGTCAAGCCAATCCTTTATACTTATGATTCCTACTACAATAGCTATCTGAAAGGTAAAGGATTTGAAGAGTATGATTTCTTTATAGCAAGATATAATCCCGAGGTTCAGCCGAGGGTGCCTCATCTTGAGATTTGGCAATTTTCTGAAAAAGGGAAGGCTGGGGGAATCAAAAAATCAGTGGACCTCGACTTATTTATGGGAGATTACAAGGAATTCGAGAAATACGTGATAGAGAAAGGAATACCCGACACCTCTCCAGAGCCCCACAAACAGATGATGAGACACATATAAGTCATTACTATGTTTGCACTTGAAAAGCCGGATTGCTGCTTAAGTGCAAACATAATAACTTATAATTTCGTCGGTAGGTCATCTCAAAACATAGTAATGGATGCTGCTTCAATAATAATCTGAACACCTACTTATTGAGTCCACTTTTTAGAGAGGACTCAATTCCTTATGAATTTAATGCCGATTATGTGAGGAATTGCAGTCCCTCATTTTATGAAGGTTAGCGAAAGAAGGATTTCTCGTCCACGGAGAGAGTATGAATATGAGAACTGATCAAGTCCGTTGAATACGGTATAGGAATACTCTTTGCAATTAAGGATGTTGCGCAATTCAAGTCCAAGTCGCAGCGATTTGAGTTTGAACACCGTGCCGGCATCGAACAATGACATTGTCTTGTATCTCTTTTCGGAGATTTCCTTTCTTGTTATGTCGGATTTCAGATTAATCTCCCATTTCGCTCCGGGATAAAAGCTGATTCTAATGTCGTGGGTCTGTGACGAGAAACTCCTGCGGATATTACGGAAATGGGAGGTAGTGAACGATAAATTTAAATTATACCCAAGCTCAAACCAGTCTAAAGGATTAGCGGTAAGAACAGGCGAGACGGTAAAAGTGCTGCCATGATATTTTACCAGCATGCCATTCTGTTGAATCCTATTGCGTGAAAGGCTCCATGATCCGGTCAAAGTAGCTTTCGTATCTATCTCTTTGAATCGTTTTGATATGGTGAAGTCGCTTTTGAATGCATCGGAACTGTTGGGAGATAGATAATTGGAAATTGCGATAAGCCCGGAAGATACATATTGCTGAGGCATTAGATTATTCCAACTTCTGAAATAACCGGTATTGATTCTGAAATTCCACATTGTTAAGGGCGATTTGAAGCTATAGCGCAATGACAGGTTAAGTTTCCTGCTATGTGAGACTATTCCTGATTTAAGGTTCATCGACAGATAGTCGGTCATTACGGGAGAGGTCAAAAGGTCAAGAATATCGCCATACGAATTGTTGAAATTAAAGGTAGTCCCGAATGTTGATCTGGATGTGGCGTCATAGTTGACATACAAGGATGGAGAGAAGCCAATCCTGGTATTTCTGTCGATGCAAGGAATAGAACCATGGTTTTCATAGTCCTGAAGACTCAAGGACAAGGGGATTCCGGCACGGAATACAAATCGGTTGTAGCGGGAAGAATATTCATAATTTGGAGCAAATGTCAATCTGAATTCATTGCCGGCCAAATTGTTGTCGGCAAAAATAGGCTCATCTCCGAATCCGTTGTTGTCCAATTGCGTATTGATGCGGTCATGGCGGAAAGACAACGTAATGGGGAAATAAACACGCGACCGACGGTATTCCCAACAGCCATTTATCTCCTCTATGGCATGGAATGAATATGTTCTTGATGTCTGCGAAAGGTGCGCCCCCGGTTTTTCTCCTCCCGACACGTCAATCCGTCCTTCGGGATTTGCACTGAACTGTATATGGGAATCGAATATCCACTTTATTTTTCTGTTTCTCCAGCTTATGTTGAAATTGTCCGAGATGTTGAAATCTTTCATGTTCTGGACTTGGGATAGGGAATTTGTCCCAGTTATGACGGGTAGTCGGTAGTTGGAAAATGACGCTTTCCCTTCTATGATGTTGCGGATAAAGCGTCTGTCGCTGTCAAGCCTGTATTCTATTGAGAAAGAGGGTTTGTGCGACGCTGCCGAAGGAGACATTGACGTGACGATTTCGAGGTCGGAATCTCCGTCGTAATATGACGCCGACTCCGAGTAGAGATAATCGGAGTGTGCATATTCGTAACTGATGTTTGTTCGTATGGTGGCGTCGTCTGAAAGCTTGTTGATGAAATTCAATGTAGTGGATACGTCTGTCGGTTTTATCCATCTGCTTCTTTCCAATGGAGGAGAAGAGGAAGAAAGATTGCCCATAATTTTTTCCGCATAGCTACCTCCCGAACCATTCTTGTCATAATGATAGTGCACCATATTGTCATATGATGCGAACTCATTCACGTTTCCCCCTTTTAAAGTCAGTATCGTCTGGAAATCATCTCTGAACATCATTCCGGCACCGGCGGCTTCACCCATCCATTTGCTGCCGGTTCCTGCTTTGACTACATATTTCCCCATCGGCTTGAACATTGCTTTTTTCTTAAGCTTTATGTTGAGGGCAACATTGTCGCTGAATATCTTACGATCGATTTTTTTATTCTGATGATTATTAAGAATCTCAACCGCGCTTACGTAAGAATGGGGTATGCCGGTTGTGGCGAGATTATACTTGCCTCCGAGCAGATCCATTCCGTTTATATAGAAATTGGAAATACTTTTGCCATTGTATTTTATGCCGCCGTTATCTTCAACCTCTATTCCGGGCACTTTCTTCAGGGCATCTTGCAGGGTCACGTCGCCTTTACCGGCAAAATCTGCAAGGTTGTAGATTATTGTATCTCCTTTAAGCCTGACTTCCGGAGCCGTCACCGTCACTTCTCTAAGAGTTGAGGAAGCGGGCAGAAGCTGAGCTGATATGGGAGTGGCGTAATCCGTGACAATCATGCTCTCGGTCTCGTATCCCAGTTTGCTGAAACGAAGTGTAAGGGTATCGGGACAGTCAGGTATGACCAGTGAGAATCTTCCCTCTTTCCCGGTTCTGGTGTGCCATTCTCTACTGTCGCCGGATATGGCCTTGACAATTACGGAGGGAAGAGATTTCCCGGAGCTGTTTGTCACTACTCCGGTAATCTCGATTTCCCCTTTTGCCGTAAAGACCGAAAAAAAGACCATTAAAAACAAACTGATACGAAAGAATGAAAGCATAGTCACTGTATTATTTCCTTTGCGAACCGGCTCCTACAACTTTGATTTGGCTTCCGAAGTCGCTTCTGTTGTCATTCTTATTTATATCCTTTTTCACCTCTGAGCACTCAAGAGGAATTGAGCCCTTTTCGAGGTTTCTTAGTAGTGTCCCGTTGATTGTGATGTAATTGCCACCTTCCTTTGATACGGAGAGGCTCTCTATGTCAGAGGGATTGATGGCGTTAAGGGGATTCTTGTCATATTCGGCCTTTTTCTCCTCGAACCCTTTATGGTCTGTCTTGATCATATTGGGTATGTTGTCGGGCAGAATCTGCCCGGAGCCATCACGGAAGGAAACGGCTATAAACCTGTGTATGTTCTCACTGTCAGTGGCAAGCATCACAAGACCCGGTAGTCCTGTAAGTTTCCATGGTCCGAACGTCACCGGAATATCTTCTGTATACCAGGCCGTCCATTTCCGGCCTCCGTATTCTCCTTCTGCCTTCTTGCACTCATAGCCGCATACAGTGCGGGTTTCGTTGCTCAGATTCCACTCCATCAGAGGCGTATTCTCCTCATATTTATATGTGAAGGGCACCATAGTGGAGATCATTGTGAGTTTATTGTCGGCGGAAGAATTGAACAGGCGACGGTCAAAATAGGGACTTGTCTTCTGGTCGCGAGCCTCATATTCCTTTATAATATCGTCGCTTATCCCCTTGATGGATGTCACGGAATCGAGCCGGAATGCGGAATAATCGAGAAACTTAGAAGTCTCTTCTCCGATTTGCAGAATGCAATTATATGTGAGTGAGAGGTCTCCTTTGTCGGTTTTGCCGTTCACGTCATATTGGTAGATGCACTCATACAACGTGGTGTTTTGGGCGTAGACCGCCGGGGCAGCCGCCAGAGCGGTTGCCAGAATCAGCTTTTTCATAACTTTAGTGGTTTAAGATTCGTATTTCCCCGGAGATACTATTCCGGGTCTTTCAGGTTTATTATTATCAATCCGTTAGGATGATTTGGGTTATTTTTGTAAACAGAAATGTCTTTGATTGTTGACGTATCGATTTTGTCAAGCTTGCTGTATGCATACTCTTCTCCATTGACAATGACATCCGGGTTATCAGTCGATGCGGGAAGGTATGACGAGCCGGCTTTGTCTTGCATACGTATGGTATTCCGCTCTGAGGAAATACGCTTTTCTTTCTTTGATGTGACGACAGAAAGCACTTCAGGAGACTCTATTTCGTCTGATCTTTCTTCTTCGTTCAAGACAGAAGAGGAGACTGGGGGATTATCGGGGATTGTTGAAGAGTATCCTGACTCAAAGGCGAGATAGAGTGGCTTTGCGAAATAGGCAAAGGAATCGGAGCTTATTGTCATGATTCCGGCTATAGCCACGGGGATGCAGAGATAGAATGCAAGCCTTGACCGGCGTGAGGAATTTTTTCTGTTTATCATTGTAAGTCGGCCTTTCAGCCTGCTGTGGTTGAAGTTGTCGGTCATGAACTGTAATTTGGTTCCCATAGCCTTGCGCAGAAGTAGATATTGATATTCCCGGCGGTCATATCCTTGAGTGATTACATCATTGTCGGCCTGATATTCATGCACATCATGAATTTCCCTTAGCATCAGCCATGCGACGGGATTCCACCATTGCATGACAGCTACAACTCGTCCTATAAGAAGATCAAGATAATGACGGTGGCGCACATGGCTTGTTTCGTGGGCTATGATCATAGCGTTGCTTTCTGCAAAGTCATTTTCTGAAAGGAATATCCTTCCTCCAAAACTGAATGGGGATATTGCATGATTGGAAACAATTGTCACGGGAAGTGCGCCGATGTAGGTTTTTCTTCCTGATAGGTTGCATTTTGCTATCCATGCAAGGCCTAAAAGTGATATGGCGGCAACTATGGCAGAGCCAGCAATCATGACTGTCACCGATATATCGGCCAAAAGACTGGGTTGGAACGTCATAAATGACTCATCATATTGGTAGGCACTCACGTCTGACAGGTCGATATTCTGAAAAGCCAGGGGGGCTGTGTGCCGGAACCATTCAGGTTTTAGAAAGGGCGTAAGCAGGCTTATCGGATAGATGGCAATGAGTGCCGCTCGTTGAAGAGACGCACATTTCAGCCTTCCCGTTGTCAGTTTGTAGACCGAAAACAGGAGAGTGAGCATTACTGCTGCTTTTAATGTGTATACTATGAATTCACCCATATGTCTATTTTTTTGATTCTATGATATTGATGAGTTCCTTGAGTTCCTCACTGGAGATTTCTTCGTCTTCCACAAGTGCCGACACAAGACCTATGCCACTATTGTTGAAATATTTTTTAAGAAGCATCTTCAAGGATTTTTTCCTTATTTTATCCCGCTGGAGGAGAGCCTTGTATTTAAAGGAGCCGCCGTGTGCCTCATGCGTTACTATGCCCTTTTGTTCAAGAGCTCTTACGAAAGTGGAAATCGTATTGACATGAGGTTTAGGGTCGGGCATCAAGGCCACTATCTCTTTTACATACAGAGCGCCGTTGTCCCATAAGATCTGCATCACCTCTTCCTCTTTCGGAGTAAGCTGTATTTCAGAATTGTTTTTTCCCATTTCGTCTATGTCGTATTATTTCGCAACGCCTTATCGCAGTGGATATGAAGAGGCTCACGGAAATATATTAAACTATCAGATTAGTTGAACTATTTGCTTAGTTGGCGCCGCAAAGTTACAACAATAAATTGAATCTGCAAATTAATTCAACTAAAAAAATAGTCGAAAATGTCATCTCATGTCTTGTGCAGAGATATCTTTCAATCCGCAAATGGGTGGGCTAAGGAAGCTTTATACTTCATACTTACTACTTTTTAAGTTTCTGAAACATCAGAAACTTAAATTAGTAATCTGTCTCAATATAGTCAACAATATCTTTAGGAAGATATTTTGTATAGTTTATCCCTTTAAAGACGATGGTGTTGCCTCCTGTTCCATTGTTACGTGAGGGATTGTCGAGACATTCTCTGCGCAACCGCCAGAATTCCTCACGCTTGATTGGTTCCCAGTTCTCCTTGCAGTATATCCGGTATTCCGGATTTTGCGCCTGCTGTATGCCGTCGGCTACAAAACGGTATTGCCCGCCATCGCACTCCGCCATCAAAATAATTCCCGGCAGCCCGAAGAGTTTCCACGGCCCGTCGTTCACCGGAATCTCGGGAGCAAACCATGCAATCCATTTTCTTCCGTGATAATCCGCGGTCGCCATGAAGCACTCGTAGCCCATTAAGTTAATTGTGGAGTCCGTCACATTCCATTTGATATCCGTCATCTGCTCCTCCCACCGGAATTTTGTGGCACTTGCAATGTCGTAGGTCTGAATCTTGTTGTCACTCCGGGATTTAGTGATATAAAACGACCCGTCAACCCTCGGAATCTGATCCGACTGCTTCTTTTCGTAGCATATCCTTTTGAAGGTGTTGAATTTCTCAAATTCTTCAGGGGTAGATTCGATGGAGTCGATAAATTCAGTTTTCGGAGAATAGAACTTAGATCGGCTCCCGTCGGTAAGGAGTATATATTGATTTGTCACATCCGGTTCAGCACTTCTCATCGTCTGCACAGGATGATAATATCTATAACTCACCTCTATGTCAACCTTGTTTTGAGACATTGCAGCTATCGTCGCGAAGCATACAATAAGAGATGTGATTAGTCTTTTCATTTTCTGAGGGATATTGAGATTGGTAATTACAAATAAAATCTTAAATCAAGACCATTATTGTGCCGGAGCCGCGACCACGGTAATCCATAGTCTTGGCATACAGATTGGCGATAAGCTGGCAGCGTTGAAATGCGTTTCCGAGTTTGATGTCAGCTGCCGTAAGGCTGGGCAGTAATGCTCCCGGTCTTACGATCTCACCACAACGTATTATTTCTTTTATTTTCTCTGCTGTCATATCAATATTGGGCGCGATATTGAATACAAAATTACTGAAAACAAATTATCGGTGAAAGATGTAATTTGATTTTGTTTAAATCGGCACACAGCTCTTTCATAAAAACTTGGCATATTATTATTGCGAGATTTGACATAATGCGTGGCATCTGACGGACGATGTAATCCTTCGTCTATCCGGGATTTCACTGAACGATAATACATAGATGTAAGGGATTGCAACATATGGAAACCAATCTTGTTGTATAATTTAGTAAATTTGTGTAATCGTAATATGACATAATTAAAACTTAAAAAAAGGCCTGACTAATGATTGTGAACAGAAAATTTTTAATGTTATTGATAGTCTCCATTGGCGTCATTAATGCCGTATTCCCGGTCGCTGCCAAAGATACTCGGCAAAGACTGACTTTTGATTTGAATTGGCAATTCAAACTCTGTCGCGACTCAGTGGATTTGGTGGAAACATTGAAGAATCTGGGAGTGAATGACAATCCCTTGGCGGATGTCAGAAGAAATGCAGAGACTAATAAGGTGACGGATGATACGGAGCCGGAACAGGCTCAGGTCACTGCAAGTGAAATCACTACAGGTTCATCAGCAGACCGGATATCACGACAGAATGATTCATTCCGTGTCGTCAGTATTCCCCATGATTATAGTGCGGAGCTACCTTTCGATCCGCAAATGGGCGGGTCTGCCGGATATTTGGCCGGAGGGCAGGGTGTATATTTCAAGGATTTCAATATTCCGAAGTCTTCTCGACGTAATAAGAAAATTGCCATACGTTTTGACGGTGTATATCATCGTGCCACGGTATGGGTGAATGGTCATCATGCCATTCATCATGTCTATGGTTATACGGGGTTCGGGTGTGATATCACTCCATATCTTAAATCAGAGGGGTTGAACCGTATAGTGGTGCATGTCAACCGTGAGGAGCAATCCCGTTGGTATACGGGTTCTGGAATCTACCGACACGTATGGCTCGATCTGACCAACCCCACACATATCAGTCATGATGGGGTTTTTGTCACTACAAGAGGCGACGGAGCGGTCAGCGTAAATGTGGAAATCGACACTGCATATTCCGACAAAGGCAAGCGATTCAGAATTGACAATATCATTCTTGATGCCAAAGGAAAGAAAGTGGAGAGGGTGAGTGAGAGATGGGATATCGACAATCCTTATTTATATACTCTCGTCACCCGCTTGAAGGACTCCCATGGCAAATTGATTGATGAAGTCAGCACCCGTTTCGGATTCCGTGAGATTGAGTTTGATGCAGAGAAGGGATTCTTCTTAAATGGCAGAAATGTCAAGCTTAAGGGCATGTGTCTGCATCAGGATTGTGGAAGCCTTGGAGTAGCTGTTCCGGAGGAGTTTTGGCATCGTCGTTTAAGCGCGTTGAAGGAGTTTGGATGCAATGCCATTCGTTGTTCCCACAATCCTCCGTCGCCGGAATTTCTCGATATTTGCGATGAATTGGGGTTGCTTGTAATAGACGAGGCGTTTGATAAATGGAAATCCGGATACTATGCGCCGTTCTACGATGATTGTGCTGCCGGCGACATAGCGGATATGGTGAGGCGCGACCGCAACCATCCCAGCGTGATCGTATGGAGCATAGGCAATGAGGTGAGCGAGGCTTGGAACAGCGACGATGTAGGCGTTGAGAGGGCTCGGACGCTAAATAAGATTGTAAAAAGGCTTGATTCTACTCGCCCCACTCTTGTGGCTTGTCAGCAAGGATTCAATGATAAGTTTGGGGAAGTGACTGATCTTGTTGGCTACAATTATCTTGAGCCACGCATGATAGCCGACCATCAGCGGAATCCCGGAAGGAAAATGATGGTCACAGAGGCCTTCGTCTATTATTCCGGACTTAGAGAGGATCTGGTGAGGGACTTCGTAGAGGAAAATCCATGGCATTTTGTTGAAGAAAATGATTTCATAGCAGGTTCTTTCGTTTGGGCGGGCGTGGACTATCTTGGAGAGTCGTCTCCATGGCCTGCCAAGGGATGGTGTTCATGTCCTTTCGACATGACGCTCAAGGAGAGGCCTCAGGCAGCGTACTATCGCACTGCATGGCAACCGGAGAAAGACTATCTGAAGCTCGTCGTGCGCGACAACTGTTTTGACCAGCCCTCCGGGACCGACCACTGGCAATATCCACCGATGGCGGATGCCTGGGATCTGCCTTATAAGGATTCGCGTTGTGTCCAGATACGTTGCTACACTACGTGTGATTCCGTGCAATTCTATTTCCCTATGTGGAGCAATCCTCAACTTCCGCTTAAGCCGCGAGTGGCTAAGGATTACCCCGACCGCTGCATAACCATCCAGCTGCCAGCCAGGGAAGGGAAAGTGCTTGCCGTGGGTTATAAGAATGGCATTCCGGTCATGCGGGATTCTCTTGTCAATCACGGGGATGTAGCCGACGTGAGATTAGACTTTGAGGGGAGTCAGAAGTTATATGCCATGCCTGAAGATATGACTCCCATGATTTCTGGAGAGTCCAAGCCTTCAGCCACTGCTTTGCGACTGACGCTTGTCGATGCCCAGGGGCGCAGGCAGCAGATGCAACCACGGCGATTCAAGGTCAGGACGGAAGGACCTTTGCGGCTTCTTGGAGTAGAGACAGGAGATATGCGCCGCAAAGAGTCATGGCGCACCACATCTCTCGACACATATTTCGGAGAGGGCCTTATCCGTCTTCAGGCAACGACCGAACGGGGAAATGGTCGAGTCATAGTTGAGGTGGAGGGATTTGATACTCCGTTTGTCAAAGAATTGGCTGTAGAATGAGATTAGCAATTGAATATTCGGAAACTCAAACCAAGATCTATCAGAAAATAAAAGTCCTGCCTTTCGAAAGGCAGGACTTTTATTTTCTGATATTCATAGGAATCAACGGCTATAAACGGAGGAGGGGAGGGGACGGCAGTTGTAGCCACATGCCATGGTCTCTCCATATGCCCCGGCGGAACGGAGAACGATAAGGTCGCCTCTGCTTGTCTTTGGGAGAGTCTCCTCTGTCCCAAAAGTGTCTGATGATTCGCAAATCGGGCCAACCACGTCATACGTCTCGGTCATTTCGGACTTTGAGGTGATATTCTCGATCTTATGGTGGGCTTGGTAGAGCGCAGGCCGAATCAAGACTGACATACCTCCATCGAGAATTGCAAATTTTTTGCCAACCCCTTCTTTTACATATACCACCCTGCAAACCAGAGACCCACATTGGGCAACAACAGCTCGACCCAATTCGAAATGCAATTGTTGCTGCGGCCTCAATTTCAGGTTGTTGTGGAAAATGTCGAAGTAAGACTTGAAGTCGGGCACGGGATGTGCATCCGGGTTTTCATAGTCTATGCCAAGTCCTCCCCCGACGTTGATCGTAGGAAATGCCACGTCGGCATATTTCTCCTGAAGCGTGTTGATTCTTTGGCATAGTATTTTGAAAGGTTCGAGGTCGGTGATTTGGCTGCCGATATGGAAATGTAGTCCCCTTAGATTGATCCATTCAGATTCCATGCATTTGGAGATGAGATGGTCGAGCATTTCCATTGCAATTCCAAACTTGTTCTCGGCCAGTCCGGTGGTGATGTAATGATGGGTGTGGGCATCTATTTCCGGATTTACTCTCAATGCCACGGGAGCAATCTTTCCTTGCTGGCGAGCATTCTCCTCCAGACGCTCAATCTCAGGCTCTGACTCGGCATTGAAGCATCCGATTCCGAGTTTAAGAGCTTCTGAGATTTCATAGTCGGTCTTTCCGACTCCGGCAAACACGATTTTTGCAGCCGGGAATCCGGCGGAAATAGCAGCGTTTATCTCTCCGATGCTGACCGTGTCAGCTCCGAATCCGGCAGCAGCTATTCTCTTCAGAAGCTCCGGATTTGCATTGGCCTTCACGGCATAATGCACATGGAATCCATAAGGAGAGGAGTATTCCGACATCTCCCTGAGAGTCTCGTCAAGAAGATGAATGTCGTAGTAGTAGAAAGGAGTCGGCTCCTGCTTGAAATGGTCGATTGGAAACATCGTCTTGTACATAGGTTTAGAATAAATGTTGGCTTAGCAGCTTTAATGCTTTGATTTTGTCCTCTTTTTTGATGAGAAGGGAGATGTTGTAGTTGCTTCCGCCGTAGGAAATCATCCTGACGGGAATCTCCTTAAGGGCATTGACCACTTCTGCCTCAAAACCTCTGTTTTGCCATTCAAGGTCGCCCACGACGCAAATAATGACCATGTCGTCGTCTACCGTGACCTCTCCCAAGGAGGCCAGTTCTTCCAGAATCGGCTGAAGGTTGCGTTTGTTGTCGATCGTGACAGATACACCCACCTCGGAAGTCGTAATCATGTCGATAGAGGTCTGGTAATGCTCGAAAATCTCAAAAATCTTTCTAAGGAACCCATAGGCCAGAAGCATATGGCTGCTTTTGATTTTTATAGCCGTGATATTGTCTTTTGCTGCCACGGCTTTGATCGTATGTGTGGGTTTGGCGTTGTAAATCACGGTCCCGGGAGCCTCGGGCTGCATGGTGTTGAGAAGCCTCACCGGTATGTTGGCATATTTAGCCGGAAGGACACAGGTCGGGTGAAGGATCTTGGCTCCGAAATAAGCAAGCTCGGCGGCCTCTTCGAAATGTAGTTCTCCGACGGGAGATGTCTCGTCGACGAAACGTGGGTCATTGTTGTGCATCCCGTCGATGTCAGTCCAAATCTGAATCTCATCAGCGGCTATGGCAGCTCCGATTAGAGAGGCTGTGTAGTCGCTGCCACCACGCTGGAGATTGTCGATTTCTCCATTGACGTTTCTACATATGAAGCCTTGGGTAAGGTAGATGTCCTTACCGGGATTGCGGGCGATGACGGCGTTTACGTTTTCTTTGATGAATTCCTGATCGGGCTCTCCGTCGGAATTAATTTTCATAAACTCTGTGGCATCGAGAAGCACGGCGTTCAGACCTTTCTCCTTCATATATAGGGAGACGAGCATAGTGGAAAGCTTCTCGCCGAATGCCACAACCTCTTTTGCTTCTTTGTCGGAGAACGGCTTGCCCACATATTCGCGGAGAGCTGAGAATTTGCCACGGATGTCTTTGTTGGCTTCCTCAAGCAGATGTGCCGACGAAAGAAGCTCTGAGGCGGTCTCCAAATATTTCTTCTCCAGATCGTCGATCTGTTTTAGTGCGTTGCCGTTTTCCCCTTCAAGAATGCTTTGGGAAAGGGAGAGAAGGCTGTTGGTGGTGCCGGACATCGCGCTCAGAACCACTGTGACGTCGCCGGCGGCCGCTACTAACGCCACCATATTCTTCATTCTTTGGGCACTCCCGACAGAGGTGCCTCCAAATTTCATTACTTTCATTGTCTCTTGATAGATTGCCTGTAGGAATGTTTCTTCATTGTAGCAGAAGCTGAAGCGTGCTTCATCAATGATTTGAAAATTTTGCGCAAAATTAATCAAAATAATTGATTAGACGTGAATTTCGTAAGCTAAAAGTCACTTTGGAAAACCAAAAAGCGGATTTCAGGTCGAATAAAAGCTGATTTGTCTGCTCAGACGCGCAACAATAGGGAATTATTTATTGTTAAGTAAGTGTTCATATTATTCCTATTCATGTCTTATCCAATCTGAGCGCTGGATTTCAATTCGTGATTCAGTTATGATGGAACCCCATCACGCCATCATCCAAAATCGAAATCCCGACCCTCATATTGGCAATCCAAATATAAGTACCTACGAAAAATAAATGAACAAATGCCAGCCATATATTGTGGCAACCTATAAAGTCGTTCATCAGTCGTTATGGAACCCCATAATTCCATCTTCACGATTTCATATCTCGCTCACACTATAAGGCAATCATATGCACATTTATTTTTCGTAGGTACTTAGGAATAATCTGAACACTTACTTAAGAGGAGAGAAATACTTTTTATGAAAAGAATATCCACTGTCATATTGCTGACGTTGCTGTACGTCTTCTCCGCTTATCCCCAGTTTGACATGATGCCGCCGGTCTCGGAGTCTGGCTATGGCCTTGTCCGCACAAACGTCACAGCCGCCTACGACCATACTTTCGGGGCGGTCCCGGATAATCTTTACGGGCGCATATCATATCAATTTCTCAACAAACCGTATCTTAAACTGACGGCGAATACGCAGTTTAACATGCTATGGGCAAATTTCAAGGACAATCAGTTGAATCCAAATATGGATGCATGGGGAATAAGCATTAATGGCAATCACATCTATGGGAGCTTTGGTTTTACCGCAATGGGTTTTCTTCCCTTATTCGGGAAACCCTTGGCGTTATTGTGTACGGGTAATGCTGAATGGTCGAGTCATTGTTTCGGGCGCATATCCGGACTCGTTGGCGCAGCCTACATATTCAAGATGACTAAAGACACGCAAATCGGGGCCGGACCTCTCGTGATGCTTAATACGGCCTCGAAGATTCCCGTATTTCCCATTTTCATTTTGCGCCATCGTTTCAACGACCGCTTTGCCGTCAATGTTTATGGCGGACTCTTTGGAATGGAATATAAGTTGACTGACAAGAGCGTCATGGTTTTCGGAGGAGACATAGATGTCAGAAGTTTCTATTTCAAGCCCAACGTGGAGGGGTGGCCGGAAAAGTGCCGTTTTACGATGACGAGTTTCCGACCGTCGTTAAAGTTCAAGCATCTTCTTGCCCGTCGGTTTTATGGAGAGATACAAGCGGGAGTCGCTATAAAAATGTCGGGAAGGATAACAAGCGCGACCAAGTCTCACCGATATCTCGACTTCGACGAGAATCCTGCAATGTTTCTTAAAGCCACGTTAAGCTATTCCATGTGAGGCCGGTAATTGAAAATCTGACGAAAACAGGGTTTAATCGACTTCAATGATAAAATAAATGGCAAAGGGATAATCCCTTTGCCATTTGTTTTAATGCTTATAGCTTAATGGGTTGTAGCCATATGGAGCTATTTTTTATTGGTGGGGTCTATGCCTAAATTCTCGTAAATGAAGGAATATATGTCGGTTTGCTCGTCGATTGCTTTCGACATAGGCTTGCCGCCTCCGTGCCCGGCTTTGCTGTCGATTCTGATCAGCTTGGGCGCGTCGCCGGTGTCGCTGCTTTGAAGTGTGGCAGCATACTTGAAAGAGTGAGCCGGAACAACGCGGTCGTCATGGTCGGCAGTGGTTACAAGTATCGCAGGGTAGGGCGTGCCGTCGTTTTTGATATTGTGTAGCGGGGAATATGAAAGGAGATAATCAGCCATCTCTTTGGAATCGGCGCTCGTGCCGTAGTCGGAAGCCCAGTTCCATCCGATAGTAAAGAGATGATAGCGCATCATGTCCATGACGCCGACTTCCGGAATCGCAACCTTAAACAGGTCGGGTCGCATGTTGACGGTGGCTCCTACAAGCAAGCCTCCATTGCTGCCTCCTACGATTGTCATTTTTTCAGGAGAAGTCCAGCCCTCATTGATGAGATATTCTGCCGCACCAATAAAGTCGTTGAATACATTCATCTTGTTTTGCTTGGTGCCGGCAAGGTGCCATTCCTCGCCATATTCGGAGCCTCCTCTGAGGTTGGCCTGGGCGTAAATGCCGCCGTTTTCAAGCCATAGCATACGGTTGGCAGAGAATCCGGGAGTCAGGGAAACGTTGAAGCCACCGTATCCATAAAGATAGACCGGATTTTGGCCGTCTTTCTTCAGGCCTTTCTTATATGTGATGAACATGGGAATCTTTGTGCCGTCGGCAGAAGGGTAGAACACCTGTTCCGTGACGTAGTCTTCCATATTTATTCCCTTAATGTCGGCGCTTCCGATAAGTTTGCTTTCTCCTGTTGCCATGTCGTAGGAGAATCTGGAAGATGGGTAGGCGAATGAAGTCAATGCATAGTAGACTTCGTTGTGATCTTTGTCTGAAGAGATGCCCACGGTTCCCAAAGTCGGGAATTCCATTTCGCGGATCATCTTTCCGTCGCGGTCGTAGATATAGGCATGGTCGGAAGCGTCTTTCTCATAATAAACGATCATCTTGTCGCCGGCAAATTGCATTCCGGTCATGACTCCGTCTCCTTCCGGGATTAGTTCTTTCCAGTTTTTGCGTTGGGGAGAATTGGCATCGGCCACCATCAGACGATATTTAGGTGCCCCCTCATTAGTCATTATGTAAATTTTACCGTCGGCCACCTCCATGATATTATGCTCATAGTCTTGTGAAGGCTCCATTACGATCCAATCGGAATTGCTTTTCAGGTTTTTGACCATGAGCGAGTTGCCGTGTCCTTCTCCAGCACCTATTACGAAGAGAAGGTCTTCTTCCTCGGGAACGTAGGCTGAATGGAAATGCAGAGGATGCTCCGTATCTTCATATACGAGACGGTCGCTGCTTTGGGGAGTGCCCATCTTGTGGTAGTAGATCTGATGGTTTTCGTTGGCGTTTGAGAACTCCTTTCCTTTTTCAGGACGTGGATATGCACTATAGTAGAATCCGTCGCCATCCCATGACGCACCCGTGAATTTTGCCCATTCGATATGGTCGGGCAAGAGCTCCTTGGTTTTAGCGTCCATTACGTAAATCTCGTTCCAGTCCGAACCGCTTCTTGAGATAATGTAGGCGGCATATTTCCCGTTGTTGGAGAAACTGAGTCCCTGAAGGGCCACTGTGCCGTCGTCGGAGAGGGTGTTGGGGTCAAGAAAAACTTCGGGAGTGCCTCCTAAAGAATCAGTGCGATATAATACGCTTTGGTTCTGCAGGCCGTCATTTTCATAGAAATAGTATTTTCCGTCTTTGTGTTTGGAAGGCAATCCGGTCTTCTTGTAGTTGTTTAGTTCGAGGAGCCGCTCTTTGATTTTGTCTCGGAATGGTATTTTCGAGAGATATTCTTCCGTGACGGCGTTCTCGGCCTTCACCCATTCCAGAGTGGCGGGGGCGGTGTCATTTTCAAGAGGTCGGAACTTGTCGGGCACTTTAGTGCCGAAATATTCATCCACGACAGTCTCGTCGGTAGGCGCATCGGGATATTGAATCTTCTGCGAAGAGCAGGATGCCATGAGGGCGCCGGAGAAAGTCGACATCATCATGATTTTAAATGTTCGGTTCATATGTCAGTTTTTAAAGAAATGACTTGTTGGGTCATGAGGCATTCGCAAATCGATTGCCAAGCGATGGATGCAATTGCCATTGTGATACAAATTTAGCAATAAATGTTTGAATATCCAAACGAAAATCGATGTCTTGTTCAGATCTGACAAATTCTGTTCAGATTTTTTAGGTTTATATGTTTTCCTGAATTAGGTTGACTGTGAGAAGCCGTTATCCCTAAGAGAGGTTGACTTGGTTATTGCTATCCCTTGCGGAGGTTGACTGTTGGGGCGAGGGTCGGAAGGAAAACTTTCCAAGGTGCGAGGGTAAACTTTATTCAGCGATTTCCTTTCTGTTCCGATTTTAAAGTTTTTGTTTTGTTTTGAATAATTAAAGTGTTCCGATTTGAAAAATTTTGTTCCGATTTCAAAAATTCTGTTCCGATTTGGCGGTAGTCATTAGTGCTTTAGTCTTTAGTCGTTGGATTTTGTTCGTTGGGCTGATCGGTGGGGAACACGGCCCTTGGCCGTGCCACAGTAATGCCATCCGGCGGTAAAATCGGGGGCGGGAGTGCAAAGATAGGTATAGAATGGTAGAGATTAATGTTATTTTGAGGATTTTTGGAGAAGTTTTTCTTCTTGTTGTGTGGTTGTTGAGGGATGCTACACTCTATTGATTTAATTTGGATTTATTGTATTTGTGTTAATGAAGTTGAAATTTATTGATTAATATTCGCATTTATTTTAATAAAGGTTAAATTATGGGATTTTTTTTATGTTATTGAGCACTGTTTAAGAAAAAAGAATTAATTTTGCAGTGAGTTTTTCATGGTATTAGATTTTAAGGTTAACTGAAGATTGGTTGTCGGGAGACAATCAATTATTTTTTTATAGGCTTGCCGGATTGCTATCCGGTGGTTCTTCAGTTTCTGATCCCATGAAAAAAGCAATAACTTCATAAATTCTCCAAATGATTTATACTACTTTTACGGCCATGATAGGCTCAAATGCTAATAAAAATTAATTTTTGAATTTTTTTTATGAGATTTTATTATCTTTGAAAAATAATTATTAATTTTGCAGTGAGTTTTTCATGGTATTAGATTTTAAGGTTAACTTGAAGATTGGTTGTCGGGAGACAATCAATTATTTTTTTGTATATATGATGTTGTTCTTGTAAGCTACAAGAATTCAATCATGCTCTTTTTCTGAATAACTCATCAATACCCTCAACGTATGGAATATCGTTTTTGTGGAGAGAGTGGATTGCAACTCCCTCTGATTTCTTTGGGAATGTGGCATAATTTCGGATTTACCGATAATTTTGCCAATATGAAGGATATCGCGTTCAAGGCATTTGAGAATGGGATAACCCATTTCGATCTTGCAAACAATTATGGTCCGCCTCCCGGTAGCGCGGAGGAGAATTTCGGCAAACTTTTGAAGGAGGGTCTTGGCGCCCACCGCGATGAGATTATTGTTTCTTCGAAAGCGGGTCATCTGATGTGGGACGGACCTTATGGCGACGGAGGCTCTCGCAAATATATGATGGCAAGTCTGAATCAAAGTCTGAAAAGGACGGGACTGGAGTATTTCGACATATTCTATAGTCATCGTTATTGCCCGGAAACCCCACTTGAGGAGACTGTGCAGACATTGATCGACATCGTGAAACAGGGGAAGGCGTTGTATGTAGGTCTTTCGAAATATCCTGTTGACAAAGCAGTGGAGGCTTGCCGGATGATGAAGGAGCAGCACGTCAGATGCCTGATATATCAGGACAGATATAATATGCTTTCCCGTAAACCGGAAACGGGATATTTTGAGATGCTTGATGAGCAAGGTCTCGGATTCATAGCGTTCTCGCCGTTGGCGCAAGGGTTGCTGACCAATCGCTATCTTAATGGTATTCCAGAAGATTCAAGGGTTGCGAAAAGTGGAGTTTTTCTTCATCGAGAGGATATTACGCCCGAACTGCTTGAGAAAATAAGGAAGCTCAACGCAATAGCTGAAAATAGAGGACAGACACTTGCTGAGATGTCGCTTGCATGGCTTCTTGCCAAGAAGGGACTAACGTCGGTCATAATCGGAGCCAGCTCAGTGCGTCAGCTCGAAGACAATATAAAGACAACACAGAATATAGAGTTCTCCGAAGAGGAACTCAATTTAATAGAGGAAACGCTTAGATAACCGTAAATCTTGGGTGCTGATTATTATTAAGTAAGTGTTCAGATTAAGTATCTCGTAAAAATAAATTAATGTATTGACATGTTAAGCCGCAGGTCTACAGAAATTAATCATGTATCGTTTACCAACGTTGGAGAGGATGTCTTCTACGGTGGCGAACAAGACGTGTTTATCTCCGTAGAGATGGGGCAGTATCCATTTCCCCTTCATAATTCGCCAAAGAGTTTCAGCGATGTTGAGGTGTGGGGAATAGGGAGGGAGATAGAATATGTGGAGACCCCTGTCCTTCCATCTTTGAAGGCAGTCCTTTACCTTTCGGCTCTTGTGTACGGAGGAGTTGTCGAGAACCACAACGGTCTGTTTAGAGATTCCGAGGGAGAAGTCTTCCATGAATTCGATAAACTTGTCGGAGTTTATGTTTTCGGTGGTCGTGAAGCCGTGGTAAGTATTGTTGCGGTCTATCATTCCGAAGATGTTGAGCCTGCCGCACTTGTAAACCGGCACACAGAAATCCTCATCTTTGAATTTCCATGCATAAGGCACATATCCTTCGGTGCATACATGACTTTCATCTCCGTAATACAAATCAATGAGTCCCGATTCCCATTGACGTTCAAGCTCTTGCAGGAGCTCCTTCTTATAAGCGTACTCCTGCGGCGAGGGTGTCCCTTTGGGCGTTTTTCTTATACGTCCAAATCTTGCGCCATCAAGGATAAAAAATTCCTGAAGGCTCCGTCCTTGATTTGTTTCCCGGTAGCTTCCTCCCAGGCAGCCCTGGCTTTGGAAACACTCTGGGGATGCTTTCGTATGGCCTCTCTCACCGCCTCCTTGTCCTTCTTGGTGCTGATAATGCGCTTTCGGCCATTCCCCGGTTTGTTTCTCAGTCCCGCAATTCCATCGGACTGGAATCTTTTGACTCAATGCATTACACGCTGGTATGTTTGTCCTGCCCGTGCTCCTGCAGCTGCATTGCTCAGTCCATCCGCTTTGCCTAACACCATAAGGCATCGCATCCGGAACGAGTGGGTAGAGCCATTGCGGTATCCATTTTCCAGAGCAGTTTGTTGCTCCTCGCTTATATTTATCTTCGTTGCTTGTCTTGACATAATTGGAGAGATAAGTGTATGTAAGACAATAACGTTTGAAAATGGATTTCATTGCATTAATTCTTTAATAAAACATACTTAAAGCAATTAACCTAATGTATAAATTAGATACTTAGTTTAATTTGAGCAGATACTTATAAGAAATAGTTTTGCGGATATCAATCAATGTGTTTAATATGTTGATTTCGTGTGCATTTTTATCGATTTTTAGATTTGAGGATCTCCATATTGACATTTGGGAACAGTTTTGTCACTTGTACATCGTCAAGCACCACGGAGCACGCTCCATTGTCTAATCTCATTTTCACAACTGGTGTGGATATAACCTGACCATTAATCACTATGACAATTCTTTTATCAAGATTGGTTGCAGTAATTTCTGCAAACTTGGTAGTATCTGAAAGATTGAACGGCATGGTCAGACCCTCATCTCCAGAATAATGAAGCAACTCTGATACGTGTACCGTTTCCTCCAAAAGACAAGGAGAGACGGTATCCATCACACCCTCGTTATTGAAAGTCGAATAAATTGCAACTATGACATCTTTATCCACATTGACCTTGGATGGAGTATCAGCATTGGCCTTACAAGCAACAGCAAGAATGCAGACAAGGCTTGCTGTCAGGATTGTAAAAATTAATTGTTTTGTTTTCATTTTATGTAGGTTTATTGAGAAATCAGAATGATTATTCCTGGCAGATTGTTAAAAACATGTAATCCCACTCCCCACCAGAAACCTAGATTAATGCGATAATATGTTATGGCGCATCCGGCGAAAAACGGCGCGGATATTCGTTTGTGCGCGAAAGAATAAATTTCATGCTCATTATTTCTGTTCCCAATTTATTAGATTATTCAATTGTTTTATGTAGCTCCGATACCATAGGTATTCAAGGCCAAATCCCAATAGTGTAAGTCCCCATGCGAAAAACATTCTCCAAGTGTTAATAAACGATGGAGTAAGTGAGAGCCATATTAGTAATGGAATTATGACTGCCGCAGTTGCAAGCTCAATATTGCGATACAATTTTTTAATTGATACGACAGTCGTAAGAATATCCTTATTCGTATAATCCCAAAGATTGATAGACTTAATGGAACAGTATATCTTGATTCCATAGAGAGTGGCGATGAATAGAGTAAGGCAAAAAACTGTAAGCCACCAATAAGGTAATTTCATTGGTGACCAGAAGGGAGAAAGAGCCATGAGCATGAGGCAAATTATTGAAAAGACACCGTCCCACCTGGCTCTTTTCAAAAGCCTTGATTTTATATCGTTGTTCTTTACGGCTATCTTGTTTGCGTCATCGTCACTAATTTTTGAACTAATATGAGGCTTAACTGATTGCCACATATTCTTTAATTCTTCAAGTTCCATAATTAAACCTCCTTTCTTGATGAAATCTTTTCTTTTATTCGATGAAGTCGAGAAGCGACAGTATTTCTCGGAATACCCATATTCAAGGCAATTTCTTCATAGCTCAACTCATCAAGCCACATTAATATCAAGGCCTTATCCATAGGATTGAGCTGCGCTATTATAGAGTAAAGCCATTCAAGTTTTTCCTTTGCTTCATTAGCGTTCTCATCTTGAAAATGGACTTCAGGCAATTCATCAAAAGAAATAGTTTTCAATTTAGGGGTGAATTTCCTAAGAGAAAACAGACAGGTGTTGATACATACTCTGTATACCCAAGTCGATTCTGAACATTCTTTCCGATAATTGCGATACCCCTTGAACAACGAAATCAAGACCTCCTGCCTGATGTCATCAAATGACACTCCGCTTGAGGCATAAAAGAAGCAGACACTGAAATTTATCTTTTCATGTCGTCCGACCATTGCGGTAAAGGAATTATTATAATCAGAGTTGCTCATCATCTGTTTCTCTTTACAAAGTTAGTAGCAATTTTCTCGGAATAGTTCCCTGCAACGATAATAAATAAGGGAAAGAGTTGCATTAAATTATAACTACACCCCTAAAAATCCCAAAATAGAGTCTTCTATTTTCGGTTTTTCTAACTAATTTGTACGCCATCTTTAAATTGGTGGATCAATACATCAGAAGATTAGTAAATCAGTAAATTATGACTGTCTAATATTTTGTAGATGATGGCAAAAAATAAGGTATGGCAGGGAGACTTCCTGCCATACCTTTATGGATTTTACTTTTGCTTCTATTATAGAAGGGGAGGGAGGATAGAAATCCTACCAGTCGTCAGTGCGGAAAGGGGCAGCAGACAGTCCTTCGGAGCTTATGAGGTTAGCTCCTTCCGGATTGTCGGCCCAAGCGTAGCGAACCGCTACAGGGGTCATGACATCCTTAGAGCTTACTATAACTTTGTCGCCCTTTACCACGGCATCTGCCCATACAAATTTCCGGTCTTCTCCGGCAATGGCGAAATGCTTCAGCTTTCCGTCTCGACATTTCAGCCCTTTCCCGACATGGCTGAAAGTCAGAATGACTTTGTTGTCTTTAATCTCCATTTTCTCAAATTGTGGAGAATGACCCTCAACCTTTCTGCCGTAGATGTTATTAGCGGCCGACCTCCAGATTCTTTCAGCCACGTCCTTTTTATTCAAGGGATGGATATCGTTCCATTCTCCAAGGTCGTAATTGACAGTGTAGTAGGTGTGCGGCGTATTCTGCGCTGCCTTCATCTGCGCCTCCCGAAGCCTGGCCCACCATCCATCGGAAGGATCGGGCCGGGATGCCATGAAATTCGGCAACTGCACTATTATAAAAGGAAGTTCGGGCATATTGAAAGTCTCTCTCCAATTGCCTATCATTCCCGACAGCAGAGCCTGATACTCATTCCAGCGGCTTGCATTGCTTTCTCCCTGATACCATACCACTCCTTTAAATGAGCAATTGGCCAACGGAAGAAGCATTGTGTTGTAGAGTCCGCTTCGAGCCTCCATTTGGTTGGAATACTCGCGATTGAGTCTCTCAAGAGCTCCGGCTTGCCGCCCTTTGCACGTTTTCCATATTCCTTTCAGGTCTATTTCCACGCCGTCGCACACAATGCGGTAGGTCTTGTCGGGGATAAAGGCTCCATTTCCGGAATTATCGGTCAGCTTTACCGTCACTACGTTTTCACCTTCACGAAGCACGCCTGCCGGAATCTGATAATGGCGGGGAGGATACTGATAGCCTGTGGATCCGACGAGCACTCCGTTGACGAATGTCTGGTCGCTGTCTACGAGAGTGCCAAGGTCGATGACGGCATGACGTCCGGCAAGGTCGGCAGGAATATCGAATTTCTTGCGATACCACACCGTGCCCTTGTGGTTGATGCCGTAGCTTTTGCCGTATTCAGTCTCAAGCATTTTCTTCCATCCGGAGTCATCCTGATCAGGGGTGGGCCTCCAATATCCGGGAACGATTGTCGATTCCCATTCCGAATCATCGAAATCGATAGCGGGATACACGCCGTCGCCCTTTTCATATGCAGCTTCGACAAGCTCCTTAAGCGAAGTCTTGTCGGGCTGAAGGCGAGATAGCAATTCCGGTTCTATCCAGGTCTCTATGGAGCTGCCTCCGAGGCATGAGACAAGCATTCCCTGCGGAACTCCGGTCTGCTCGTAGGCCTTTTGAGCCAAGAAAAAAGCAAGGGCAGTCCAATCGGTCACTTCGGAGGCCACTCCCGATTTCCAGACTCCCCCTTCGGGAATGTCTTTCTGAGGATAAGGAGATGTGGCTTTTGGCACTTTGAAATGCCGAATCTTGTTGTTGTCGCTTACGTTGACTTCCGGGAAGAGACCGACCACCCGTTTAATATCGAGTTCCTGATTGGATTGTCCGGACATAAGCCAAAGGTCGCCAATAAGCACGTCGCGGAGAGTGATGTCGTTGATTTCCATCAGAAACGGACCTCCGGGCGATTGCGGCTTTATGGCTATCTGCCATTCTCCGTCGCGGTTGCCTTGAGTAGTGTAAATAGAATCGCGGAAACGGACAGAGACTTTTTCTCCGGGGGAGCTCCAGCCCCAAATCTTGACAGGAGCATCGCGTTGGATCACCATTTTGTTGGCTAACATCCCCGGAAGGGTGATTTTGCCTACGGCATTGCCCGAAACCAAAAGAATTCCGAACAATGCCGCAGCCTTTAATATCTTTGAAAATTTATACATGTATGTCAGTGTATTATGCGATTTCAGGATAGACAATTACGAGAGCATTTCCATGAATGCTTCAATAGAATGTCAATCCATTCCGTCCATTGTCAGGATTGTGCCGTCTGGGTTATACGTCAGCTTCCTGACTTTAAGGCTGCGAAGCCAGGTTGTGCCGTCGGAAGGCTTGCAATCGTGATAGAACAGATACCATTCCCCCTTGTATTCGATAATGGAATGATGAGTGGTCCATCCTACAACGGGAGTCAACAGGCATCCGGCATAGGTGAACGGACCGTAAGGGTTGTCTCCGATGGCATAGCACAGACGATGCGTATCTCCCGTAGAGTAGGAGAAATAATACTTGCCGTTGTACTTATGCATCCAGGATGCTTCAAAGAAACGACGTTCGTTGTCGCCCGCAGTAAGAGGTTTGCCTGTCGCGGGGTCAAGAATGACAACAGGGCGGGGTTCTTCCGCGAATTGCAACATATCGTCTGATAGTTTTGCGACGCGTGACGGCAGGGCCACAGCGTCATCCGGCTCAAGATGGGGATTCTCGATGGCCTTGTTGTCGCGGTAGCGTTGAAGCTGGCCGCCCCACAATCCTCCAAAATACATGAAATAGTCGTTGCCCTCTTTGAACACGGCGGGGTCGATCGAATAGCTTCCCCACATGGGGTCAGGCAGGGCTTTGAAGGGACCTTCCGGCCGGTCGGCCACCGCCACTCCAATCCGGAAAATGTCATTTCTATCCTTCAGAGGAAAATACATGTAGAATTTTCCATTCTTTTCCGCCACGTCGCAGTCCCAGAGCTGACGGCCATGCCAAGGAATGTCTTCGACATCGAGCACGACACCATGGTCGGCGATTTCTCCATTCATAATGTCGTCGGTGGAGAAGACATGATAGTCTTTCATGTCGAAATGGTCGCCGTTGTCGTTTTCTTCATATATGCTTTGGCGGTCGTGGGAGGGATAGATATAGACTTTGCCATTGAAGACATGGACGGAAGGGTCTGCCATATAATCGGCAGGAACTAAATATCTTGGTTTCATGTATTACTTTGTTTGATTATTACGTTTTTCTATTTCCCGATTTATGCGATCTATCTTTTCATCGCTTAGGTCATATTTGGATATTATGAGCATGGCCATGACGAGCAGGATGGCAGGAATTACAGCCACGAGCCACAGGATGCCTTGTTCTGCAAACGGGGTTTGAGTGGTGGCGTCGCTTCCGTTGAATCCGACATAATACAATACCAATCCGGGCACAACGCCACCAAGAGCCATTCCCGCCTTATAGAAGATTCCCGTCAGAGCGTTGACGATTCCGGCGATGCGCTTTCCGTGGGTGTATTCCCCATAGCTGATGACTTCAGGAATAAGGGCCCACATATATCCAGTAGCCACGATGATACCGGTGGATTTTATGAATTGTGCCACGTATACGATCCACATTTGGCTTTTAAGGGAATCAATCATGGAGACAGCATAAAGCATCGCCATCCCTACGATTGCCACAATCAGGAAAAGATAGAACATTCCTTTCTTGCCGATTGCACGCTTAATGGCGGGCACCATAGGCATGAAGATGAATGCCGGAATAGAGCCAAGGCCCATGAAAATTGAGAGTTCACCTGCTGAGCCGTGCAAATTATAGTTGATATAGTATGCTCCGGCAGAGTTGCCTATGGCCATCATTGCAAACGCGGTGATGAAGAAGAACGCCACAACGCGCAACGGCTTGTTGCGCACGAATTCCATCCAAAGGTCGGACACCCTTACGTTTTCCGTCTGGCTCTTGTCCATTACAACACGTTCGCGGCACTGAGTAAAACAAAAATACAGCAAAGCGAGCCCTATGATTCCATATAGGGCCATAGTGGAAAACCAGGCATTGTCGGAAGTAGAGAGGTCGGTTGTCTCAGCAGGGTCAAACAGCTTGACAACAATAGGAATTCCCATCCCGACGGCAAGACCGCCGACATTGGCCATAAACATTCTGACAGAAGTCAGAATCGTTATCTCGTCGGTGTCGCGAGTCAGGGAAGCATTGAGGGCGCCGTAAGGAACATTTACCAGCGTATAGCACATCGACAGCCCGACATACGTGATATAGGCATAGAGAAGAGACCCCGAGAATCCATTCCAAAAACACAAAATTGCAAAACCGGTAAGCGGTACCCCTCCTAAAAGAAGATAAGCGCGGTATTTGCCCCACCGAGGATTATGCTTGTCAACGAATGTCCCGACGAGAGGATCCCATATGACATCGACTATGCGGACGATAAGGAACATTATGGCTGCCACTTCCGGAGCAAGTCCGTAGACGTTGGTGTAGAAAAAGAGCAGGTACATGCTTATGGTCTGGTAGATCAGATTTTGGGCGAGGTCGCCGGAGCCGAATCCGATCCGCTGGAGCCATGAAAGACGGCAGAATCCATTGGCGTTTTCTGCTTTCTCGTTGATAGGAATGGAAAGTTCGCTATTCATGATATTGTGATTTTTTTATTTGCAAATTTAGGTAAAAATCCGGTAGAGGGATTTTCCAATAATCTCATATTGTAGCATGAAATGTTACATTGGCGTAACATTTACGTTCATTAATGTGATATTTTCCCGGTTTTGACATGTTTTGACTCTTTTCCGAAAAGATATGAGGGCTTGTAGCCTCCCCAGTCGACGATTATCTTCTCGAAGACAATTCCGGGGTCGAGAGGGATCAGCGAAAGCTCGATTTCGCCATCATTCCGGGAAGAGGGGGTTTTTAGCGCGACAGTGTTTTCAACAACTCTGCGTGCGACAGTCGGATAAAACACGCTATATATATTTTCGGGCTTTTCATTGAGGTCTTTGTTGAAGTTGACAGTCTTATTCCCGCCATCGCCTATAGCCACAATATAGCGATGGCCGTCAGGATTGCTGAAAGCCAACGTAGACTTCACGATCACATGCACATTTACGCTGTCGGGTATCTCTTTCCCAGAGAATCTATATGAGATTTTCTCACCTGCAGGCTGCTCGGCATATGGGGTCAGAGCCAGTCCACTTCTGGTTCTGCCCATAAATGGATATATGGTCCAGGATGTTTTATCCCCTTCGGACTTACGGAAAAAATGTTCCGCATCCATTATCACCATGCCATTATCAGCAGTGAATATATATCCACCTGGGGAGGTTTCATCGATTCTTCTAATTTCGGGCATCGTGTCGGCAGGAAAATTGTCGTGCCATTCCGTGTAGCCAATATGCTTTTGAGTCATCATGCCGTCCCATTTCCCGTTGGACATCTCCTTATTATATTTGTGTTGGAGCCTACGATCGCGAGCAAAACACCTTTCCACTACATCTGCCCACTTGTTGGCTTCCGGGTCGTGGTTTGCGTGAAGCATATGATTCATGGCCTGTGCGTAGTACATTTCGTAGAGATTCGCCATTGCCTGCACGGGATAGAGAATAATCTGGCGGTAGGCATCCCGATATTCGGGCTTCAAATCGATAAACTGTCGCAGGGCCTCCGCTTCGAGTCTTGCGTATTCGTCGGCCACCTGTTTCCATTCCCCGCTGTTAAGGTTGTAGGTGTTTCGGTCGAGCATCTCAGCCGTCACTCTTCCATTGTATTTCGTATAAAGATTGAGGATTCTCGCGGCTTCGTCGGCTTGCTCCTTCCCAAATTGCTGGGCACAGAAAGCCCTGGTGTGGTCAAGGATATTTGAGGCGTCATAACGTTTGGGATTCCATGCAAGGTCGAGGAACTGGGAGATGGGATATTCCATAGGCTTGAGGTCGCCGACGTTCAGCACCCAAAGTTTGTCGACTCCGTAGTCATACGTAAGGTTCATCTGTTCCCACATATTTTGGATAGGGGAGTTGTTGATCCATTTGCTGTTGCGGGGAGCGCCCACATAGTCAACATGATAGTACATTCCCCAACCTCCGGGGTGCTTGCGTTCTTTCTCGTCGGGAAGACGGCGTATGTTGCCCCAGTTGTCGTCGCAAAGGAGATAGGTCACGTCGTCGGGCGCACGTAGTCCGTCGTCGTAATAATCAAGCACCTCTTTATAAAGAGCCCAAACCTGCGGTGTCTCTTCAGGCTTTTTGCCCGTGACTTTTTTTATGATTTTCCTTTGGCTGTCGATTATCTCGGAAAGAAGTTGAGTGTCGGTCTTGTCGCTCATCGCTTCATCTCCGTCGCCACGCATTCCGATGGTCACAACGTCTTCCGACCCATTCATTCGTTTAATTCCCTCGGTGAAAAAACGGTTGATCACGTCTTTATTTGAGGAGTAGTTCCATTTTCCGTAATCTTTGCGTTTACGAGCCCATTCCTGATGGTTGCGGGCCATTGGCTCATGGTGAGAGGTCCCCATGATTATTCCCATCTCCTGAGCCGTTTTGCTGTTCAGGGGATCGTCGGCATAGAATGCCCATCCCCACATAGCCGGCCACATGAAATTGCCTCTAAGACGCAGAATCAGTTCGAAGACGCGGGAATAAAATCTATGATCTCCGTAATCAGTGCCGTAGGTGTTTTTTACCCAGCTTGTCAGACATGGCGCCTCGTCATTGAGGAATATTCCACGATATTCCACGGCCGGAGAGCCGGCCGTGTAGCATCCTTTCTCTATTGACAGATTCTTTTGGGGAACGACAGGGACATCGGCCCAGTCATACCATGGGGAAACGCCGATTTGCTCGGAAAGTTCGTATATGCCGTAGACTGTTCCTCTGCGGTCGCTACCGAGAATTACGAGAGCTTCATCCACTCCCGGAAGAGGATTGGAGAGAGTCGTCATAACGTATTTCTCCTTCTTCCCTTTCAAGTCTTTTTCATCGAGCTTGCAGTTTTTGATAATGGAGGAGGCTGTCTTGCTTCCGAAAGTCGCAGCTATGATAGGACGCCCGACATTGGGGGAAACAGGAGTTATTATCGCGTCAATTCCGCATACCCGTCCAAAATCCTTTGACAAATTGGCAGCGGCGATTCTGACGGCAGAGTCTTCGCTGTCGTCAATCAAGATTTTTGCCGGGACATTATTTTTAATGAGAATGAATCGGGAAGAATCGGAATCGGGATGCGTGATTCCATGATGGTCGAGAGCTTTTATAGAAGGAGAGGCTGCGAGGAAAGCCGCCAAGAGGATGTTGTGGAATTTCATTTCAGATTGGTTTTGAGTTTATGGTTGCCATGCGTGCCATTCGACAAATTCAGGGAGCCGTCATAATGAAGACTCGCGAATAAATTTGCAATGCAAAATTGGGTAAAAAAAAGAAGATATGCGATATAAAGTGATTCAAAATCGTTTCTGAATGTAACATACCACAATATAAAGGGAGAATCTGATTATTCGTCCACTTTTATTATCGGAATAATGATCAAAGTCGGCACTGGGTGTAATTGATAAATTTTTATTAAAAATTCCGGTGACGATGACTGAGAAGTCTGTTTTTATCTTAATTTTGCGGTAAAATCAAATTCAAAATGAAAGAAATGCCTAAGATCCTTGTAGTGGATGATGAGGAGACCTTGTGTGAGGCTCTTCGGTTTAACCTTGAAAAAGAGGGTTATATCGTAGACACCGCATTGAGTGCCGAGGAGGCTCTTACATATGAGTTGTCGGGCTATTCCCTAATTTTGCTCGACATAATGATGGGAGATATCAGTGGGTTGCAACTCGCATCCATTCTCCGGAAAAGAGAGACCACTTCCCACATACCAATCATTTTTTGCACGGCAAAGGATTCTGAGGATGATATGATAAAAGGCCTTGATTCGGGTGCCGACGATTATATCACCAAACCATATTCCATACGCAACGTACTGGCAAGAGTAAGAAGCGTGTTGCGCAGGACATGGCATACAGATGCTCATCCCGTCAACACGTTGACCTATAAGGGTCTCAGCATATCTTCGGAGCAAAAGACATGCACCCTCGACGGGAAAGAATTGAAAATGCCGAGAAAGGAATTCGAAATATTGTCGCTTTTCCTTGCCAACAGAGGAAGGATTTTCTCCCGGGAAGAATTGCTGAAGAAGATATGGCCAGAGGAGGTGGTTGTGCTCGACAGGGTAGTTGACGTCAATATCACCCGGCTAAGGTCGAAGCTCGGAGAATATGGGAAAAACATCGTGACACGCTCAGGCTACGGTTATGGATTTATGGAATAAACCTACCTACAATCGCCGCCTGTTTATCGGGCTCGTGGTCTATTCCATAATTTTGGTGGGATGTTTTGTCTGCTATCAGTACTTTCGCGAAAAGGAATTCCAGGTGTCGTTGCTGGACGCGCAGTTGCAGGTCGTCAACGACAGGATTGGCCTGGAACTGGCCAATGGGCAACCCGTAGGACAATTTGAGAAACCATCCGTATTCAATGAGATGCGTATAAGCGTGATCGACAAGCATGGCAAGGTCATCTACGACAACTCCCTGGACACCCTCCCCAGGGATAATCACTTATTGCGGCTGGAAATTGCCGACGCAATAAAATACGGACAGGGTTACACGGTGCGCCGCCATAGTGAAAGCACCGGGACGTCGTATTTCTATTCCGCTAAAAACGTGGGAGACTACGTCGTAAGGACGGCCGTGCCATATGATATGACTCTCAATGAACTCCTCTCCGCCGACTATGGATTTATATGGATAATGGCTCTGATTACAGGCGTCATGTGTGTTATCGGATATTTTTCCACAAAACGGGTCGGAGTATTGATCGAAAGGCTCAACCGGTTTGCCGAAAAGGCTGAACGCGGAGAGAGAATCATCGATGAAGAGCCTTTTCCCCACGATGAGCTTGGAGAGATATCAAACCATATAGTCAGGCTCTACGCCCGACTTCAGCAGGCATTGGCCGATCGAGACAGGGAACATCGTGCGGCAATGCGCGAAGAGCAGGAGAAAATCAAAATCAAACGCAGGCTGACCAATAACATCAACCATGAACTTAAAACCCCGGTGGCATCGATGCAGGTCTGTCTTGAGACCTTATTGAGCCATAAGGACCTGACGGAGGAGAAACGGGAGGAATTTCTGGTCAGATGTTATGCGGCCAACGAAAGACTGCGCAGGCTGCTTGCAGACGTCTCGGTCATAGCCAGGCTTGAGGACGGCGGACAATACGTGACACGAGAGAAAGTGGTGGTCACGGAAATAATTGAGGAGGTCGTGGATGAATTTAAGATGGAAGCAAGCCAAAAGGGCATTGAGATAGTCTGCCATATAGCCGGAAAAGAGGAGATAGACGGCAACTCGCAGCTGATCGCCTCCATATTCCGGAATCTTATTGCCAATGCGCTTGCATATTCGGGAGGCACAAGAATAGATATAAAGGAGACGAAGATAAACGGCGTGGCTACCTATTCCGTTTCGGATAACGGGCAAGGCGTAGGAGAGGAGCATCTCGACCGGATCTTCGAGCGATTCTACCGGATCGACAGTGGCCGACGCAGGAAGGTCGGAGGGACCGGACTTGGCTTGTCGATCGTGAAGAACGCCGTGGCATGGCATGGCGGACACATAAAAGCCGAAAACGGAAGGGATGGAGGGCTTGTCTTCACGTTCTCTCTTCCAGGAAATACAGAGAACCGTCCGGAGGGGGATGATTTAACGGGGGTTTAAACTTTATGAAACATTTTTGAAATAAAAATCCGCTTATTTTGCATCGATAAAACAGACTAATGATTTTTCTTTATCGCCACATTGACAACTTCAAATTCAATAATCGGCCTAACATTAATAATCAGGCAACAGAGCAAAAATCGTCATTGCGGTCAACGATTAAGAGAATCCTTTGTTGATATTGTATAACCAAAAATAAGACTAATGGAAATTTTATTTCTCTGTGTTGTCATCTTTCTGTTTCTCCTTGCGATTTTCGATCTTTCGGTGGGAGTCAGCAATGATGCCGTCAATTTTCTTAATTCCTCGTTGGGGTCGAAAGCCGCTTCCTTCAAGCGGGTGCTTATAGTGGCCTCGATAGGCGTGTTCGTTGGGGCCGCGATGAGCAACGGCATGATGGATATAGCCCGCCATGGCATATTCCGTCCCGAGCAATTCTCATTCTACGACCTCATCTGCATTTTTATGGCGGTCATGGTGACCGACATTATCCTTCTCGATATCTTCAATTCGCTTGGGATGCCGACATCGACCACGGTCTCAATGGTGTTTGAATTGTTGGGAGCCACCTTCGTAGTCTCTCTCATAAAGATGGCTTCTGATGAGACGGGGCTCGGATTCAACGACCTTCTCAACACGGAGAAAGCATTGTCTGTCATATTGGGTATTTTCCTGTCGGTCGCGATAGCGTTCTTTTTCGGGACAGTGGTGCAATTCCTGACGCGACTGATATTCACGTTCAACTATAAACGCAAACTTAAATGGAGCATAGGCATTTTCGGAGGCATCTGTGCCACAGCCATTGTCTATTTCCTTCTGATTAAAGGGGCCAAGGACCTTTCATTCATGACGTCGGACGTAAAAGGCTGGATTAAATCCAATACTTGGCTGATCATAGGCTGTTCGTTCGTAGGGTTCACTCTTCTGATGCAATTGCTTCATGTTTTGAAGGTCAATGTGCTGAAAGTGATTGTGCTTTTCGGAACGTTCTCCCTTGCCATGGCTTTTGCCGGCAACGACCTTGTGAACTTTATCGGCATTCCTCTTACCGGACTTGCTTCATATCAAGACTATATAGCCAATGGCGCGGGCGACTCCACGGGATTCATGATGGGCTCGCTCAACGGCCCTGCCAATACTTCAGTGTGGTTTCTTATCGGAGCCGGCGTCATAATGGTTGTGTCGCTTGCCACCTCCAAGAAGGCGCGCCGAGTGGCTCAGACTGAAATCGGACTTGGAAGCCAAGGTGGGGGCGACGAGATGTTTGGCTCATCGAAGATAGCACGCAGCCTTGTCAGATGGTCGCTGTCATTCTTAGGGTGGATCAGAAGCCACACTCCGCTTAAAGTAAGGGCATGGTTCAACCGACGGTTTAATGTCGATGAGACAATCATGGATCAGGGAGCAGCGTTCGACCTTGTTCGCGGATCAGTCAACCTCGTACTTGCCGGTGCCTTGATTGCTCTTGGCACATCTTTGAAACTCCCTCTCTCCACGACATTCGTGACCTTCATGGTTGCTATGGGTACGTCGCTTGCCGACCGTGCCTGGGGACGTGAGAGCGCCGTATTCCGTATCACGGGTGTTATCTCAGTTATAGGTGGATGGTTTATAACAGCAGCTGTAGCCTTCTTCGGCGCAGGCATAATCGTACTTGCCATGCACTTCGGAGGACAGTGGGTCATGTTTGCAGTCGCAATTGTCACGGTGCTGCTGATTATCAACAGCAACCGTCGCTTCCGTAAAAAACAAAACGAGGAAAAGGGCGACACTCTTTTCCAGACGATCATTTCCACAAAAGACGAAAAAGAGGTTTGGCCGATGTTTCTGATGTATCTGACCGGACAGCAGGAAAAATTCCTTGTCTTTGCCGAAGACTGCTACCGGGGAATGACCCAGGCTTTCGTGGCAGATGATATCCGCACTCTCGACAAGGCAGAAAAGGCTCTGCGGATTGAAAAGATGAATCTTAAGAATGCACGACGTAAAGAAACCTTGTGCTTCCGGCAACTAAGTCGCAAGACGGCAATAGAGAAGAGCGCATGGTTTTATCTCGGCAACAACAGCTGCATGTCGATTTTATATAACCTTGTGCGCATCAATGAAGTATGTAAGGAGCATGTCGGGAATAATTTCAATTCGCTTCCACAGCAGTATCGGGAAGATTTTGAACTCATACGCACCAGGGTCACGACTCTATTCAACGATACGTTGGCGATGATGGCGAATTCAGAGATTGAAGCGGTCAATCTTCTCCGCCGACACTGCGACGAGATTAAAGATTTGCTTTCCGATACTTATCATGGACTTTATGATCATCTTCGTGAAGGAGACACATCGTCGATGGCCGTGCTCTACGTGTATCTAAATATGCTTCAGGAGACACAGGAGATGGTGTCGGGAATTCGAAAGTATCTCCGTTCATTCGCAAAAATGCGCGACAACGATTATTCCGGACGTCAGTCTCTGAGGCGGGATAAGGTAGCATTCGCGGCAAACTAAGCAGAAGGAGAAAAAATCATACCTCTTAATGTGAGAGGTCAAATGGTAAAAATAAGATTGTTTTGCGGGAGGCTCGATGATGAGTCTCCCGCATTAGTTGTATAAAAATATTATATAAAAAGAATGTTGAATATAGGAGGCATTATTTTGGGATAAAACTACTTTATGTAACGTCTTTTTTTATTAATTTCGCAAAAAGAAAGGAATGCAACCTCATGTAATGATATAGTGTCCTTACTTAAGTAAGAGTTCAGATTATTCCTATACATGTCTTTTCCAATCTGAGCGCTGGATTTCAATTCGAGATTCAGTTATGATGGAACCCCATCACGCCATCATCCCAAATCGAAATCCCGACCCTCATATTGGCAATCCAAGTATAGGAATAATCTGAACACTTACTGATCTATATAATCACAAACCTAAACAATACGAGAGAAATGAAAAAATTCGTGAAACGAGGTCTACTGCCGATGTTGGCGATCCTTGCGGCATTGCCAATGTCCGGACAAGGAACGCTGGAAGACTTCAACCGGGCATTTGACGCCCCGAAAAGATTTGGAGCTAAAAATGTCTATTATTCCAATGTCAGACCATCTTGGCTAAAAGGGAAGCCCGCTTTCTGGTATGTCAGAGAGACTCCGCAAGGGAGAAAATACGTGATTGTAGATGCCAAATCGAAAAAGCGCACCGACCTATTCAATCATGCTAAACTTGCGGGAGCGTTGTCTTCCAAGACCGGAAACAGAGTGAGCCCGGATAGCCTTTATCTTCAGCATCTATGGACCTCCACCAATGCCGACACTATAAATTTCAATTATAGCGGGAAGATGTGGCAGTTTGCCGAAAAAAACGGAAAGCTGACAGAAAAAGGAGTTATCCCGACTCGTCCTGAACAGCCGCATTGGATGGTAGTCGATGAAGAGAAAGGTAATGGCCCGGTCATGTCGCCCGATGGGACCAAGGAGGCATTCATAAAGAACGATAACGTCTATGTCAGAGATAAGGCCACCGGCAAGGAGACTGCGTTGAGCAACGACGGAACTTTGGGCAATTATTATTCCTCGTGGATATATTGGAGCCCCGACAGCAAGAAAGTGGCGGTAAACAAGATACGTCCCGCAGAAAAGCGCTACGTATATTATGTGGAATCATCCCCTTCCGATCAGGATCAACCTAAGCTCCACAAGCAGGAGTATGCAAAGCCCGGGGATGAGTTGCGTTTCAAGATGCCATGTATATTCAATGTGGAGACGGGAGCAGCCTTGATCCCAAATACAGAGCTTTTTGACTCGCAATACGACATCTATGGGCCGGAATGGAATTCAGACAGCGAAGCTATAGTTTTCGACTACAATGAGCGTGGACATAAGACCTATCGAGTGCTGGAAATGTCTGCTACGGATGGGACAGTCCGTCCGTTGGTAGAGGAGACCCATGATAAATACGTGAATTATCCAAGGGTGTTCAAACATAAGATGAACGACGGCAAGCGGATGATATGGGCAAGCGAGCGCGACAATTGGAACCATCTATATATGTATGACAGAAACACTGGGACCCCGACATATCAGATTACGAAAGGAGATTGGGTCGTCAGAGACGTTGTGCGGGTTGATGAGGAGAAAGGCAAGATCTACTTCTCGGCCAACGGCGTCAATAAGGATGAGGACCCCTACAACATCCATTTTTACAGTATAAACATCGACGGCACAGGGATGACAGACCTTACGCCGGAGAAAGGATATCATTCGGCCACATTCTCCCCCGAAATGGATTATCTTGTGGATGTTGTCTCATCGCCCACACAGGCTCCTGTCGCTTCGTTGAGAAGTGGGGTTGACGGAAAGGAACTCATGCAGATTGAAAAGGCGGATATATCCAAATTGATTGAGAACGGATGGAAAGCACCTGAAGTTTTTGCCGCTCCGGGCAGGGATGGCAAGACCATGATGTGGGGACTCATAGAGCGTCCGTCGAATTTCGACCCTAATAAAAAATACCCTGTTATCGAGTATATTTATCAAGGACCCGGCGATCAATATGTGCCAAAGACGTTCTATTCCTGCCACTATTGGATGAAGCCTATAGCCGAGCTTGGCTTTATCGTAGTGATGGTGGATGGCATGAGCACGTCGTTCAGAGGCAGGGATTTCGAGAATGTATGCTATAAGAATCTTAAGGATGCAGGTATTCCCGACCATATAGCTTGGCTGAAGGCCGCCGCAGAGAAATATCCGGAGATAGACATAGACAATGTCGGGATTTATGGATGCTCTGCCGGAGGACAGGAATCGACAAATGCAGTTCTGCTTTATCCTGACTTCTATAAAGCTGCTTATTCAGCGTGCGGCTGCCATGACAACCGTATGGACAAGATATGGTGGAACGAACTGTGGATGGGTTATCCTGTAGACAAGAGCTATGAGGAATGTTCAAACGTGGCTAACGCTCATTTGCTGAAACGTCCGTTGATGCTGGTGGTAGGGGAAATTGACGACAATGTGGATCCCGCGTCTACCATGCAGGTGGCAAATGCCTTGATTAAGGCCAACAAACCATTCGAGCTTGTGGTCATTCCCGGTGCGCATCACACGATGGGGGAAGCTTATGGCGACCACAAACGCTATGATTTCTTCGTGAAACACCTGATGGGGGTAGAGCCTCCTGCCTGGGATAAGATTACATACTGACGAAATTTTAAGGAGCGTGCTAAGCGCAGACTCCTATATTGTAGAGTCGCAAAAAAATGTCCGCCAAAGGGAAAATCCTTTTGGCGGACATTTTTTTTGCGGTCCTTACAGTGACGGTCAACGATCCGTCCCCGGGATTGTCAGATTGTATGGGTGATCGGCCAGACAAAAGCCCTAAGCCCGAGGCGGGGCTTCGACTCATCAAGCTCCTTAAGTTTCTTTAGCACTGAATCGAGTCTGGAATCCTCCACCATTGTCAAGATAGCTCCCCCAAGTGAGGGCCATGCATGGGAGCCATAATGAGGCTCCCCCTTGTGGGATCCACGGCCCTGAACTTCTCCGAAAGAGGTGAATCCTCGGCAGGAGTTTCTTTCGAGAAGGTCGAGGATAGCCTCGTGGTGGGCCTGGTCGTAGGCTATGAATATCGCTTGCATATCTTATTGTTTTTTCAAAGTTAATGACTTGCGTATCTTTCGGCGTGTGTTTTTAACTCCATTTCCGGCAAACACGCAATAAAGCACGGGCACGAACAAGAGAGTCAGAATCGTCGAGAATGTCAGACCTCCGATTACGGCCGTACCCATCGGTCGCCACATTTCGGCTCCCTGTCCGCTTCCTACAGCCATCGGGACCATGCCTAGAATCGTAGTCAGCGTTGTCATGACGACGGGGCGCAGACGGGATTTGCCACCAAGGACTACCGCGTTGCGAATTGACATACCTCTTTCCCTGTTCAGGGTGATGTAGTCGATCAATACGATGCCGTTCTTCACTACAATACCGATAAGCATGATGGCTCCGATCATACTCATGACGTTGAGCGTGTGTCCCGTGAGCCAAAGGATAAGGAATACTCCGGAGAATGCAAACAGCAGGGAGGTCATGATGATGCCGGGATAGGTGAGGCTCTCAAACTGGGCCGCCATCACGATGTAGACAAGCAGGATAATGAGGACGCCAAGCATGAGAAGGTCGGAGAAGGAATCCTGCTGGTCTTCATACGAACCGGAGAGGCTGATATTTATACCTGAAGGTATGTGCATCTCGTCGATCTTAAGTTCGGCTTCAGTGACTATCTGGCTCATCGGCACTCCGTCAACTACGGCTGAGACCGTAATTACACGTTCACGGTTCTTGCGTTCGATGGTCGGCGGGGTGAAGCGTTCCACGACCTTGCCGAGCTCCTTTATTCTGACGCCCGCGCCAGTCGGAGTATATACCATGATATTCTCGATGTCGGAAATAGATGTGCGGTGGGCTTTGTCGTACATCACCTTAATGTCATATTCCTCACCGTCTTCCCTGAACCGGGATGCCACCGAGCCATTGATGCGGTTGCGCAGGTAGTAGGCAGCAGTCTGAAGGTTAAGTCCGTAGAGAGCGAGCTTCTCACGGTCGAAGTCGACTTGGTATTCCGGTTGGTAATCGGATCTGGAGATGGTGATGTCGGCCGTGCCCGGTATGCCCTGTAGGATGCGTTTCAATTGCTGGGCCACAGAATCGGTCTCCGTAAAGTCGTAGCCGTAGATTTCAAAGTCTACTGTCGACTGTCCGCCCATGCCCTGACCGCGTCCGCCTCCGACATTGACCTGGGCTTTATTGAATTCCGGGAATCCGGTCTCTATATCCTTTCGCATATCGTCGGCTATATCCTTGATGCCACGGTCGCGGTCGCCGGGATCGGAGAGACGGATATTCATGGAGACGATGTGCGAACCATTGTCGGAGAGGGAAGCAAAAGTATTGTCGGAGCTTGCCGGGCCGACAGTGTAGCTCGATACGAGAATTTCCGGGTATTTGGCTCTCCATAGGGAATCGAGACGGCGGGTGGCGTCTTGGGTTATTTCCACTCTCGTGCCTATCGGAGTCTCAAGATTGACTCCGATTCGGGCGTTGTCCTGCATCGGGAAAAACTCCGTGCCGACCTGTTTCATCAGGAATATCGATCCTACGAAGGTGGCGAGACAGATGACAATCGTCACAGTTCTGTGCCCGACAACCCATTGAAGCAGCTTTGCATATCCGTTGTCGAAAGCGTCAAGGCCTTTTTCGATGGGAGTGAAGAGAAGGGTGTAAAGCTTAGAGTGATGGTTGTTGAGACGGAGCCACTGAGAGCAAAGCATAGGCGTCAGCGAGAGTGCGCAGGTAGTGGAGATAATCATCATGATGGTGACCATCCAACCAAGCTGGCGGAACAATACGCCGGTCATGCCCGTCACGAGGGTCAGCGGGAAGAATACGGCAATAAGGGTCAATGTGGAAGCTATTACGGAAATTGCCACCTCGTTCGTGCCATGTACGGCGGCCTGTTTTGGATCCGCTCCGCGTTCGATATGGGTCGTGACGTTTTCAAGCACTACGATAGCATCGTCGACCACCATGCCAATGGATATCGACAATGCTGACAGCGAGACGATATTGAGGGTGTTGCCTGTCGCAAACAAATATATGAACGAAGCAATAAGGGAGACGGGAATCGTGATGATAATAATCATGGTGGCTCTCCATCTTCCGAGGAACACGAAGACCACAATCATTACGAACAGAAGCGCATAAAGCACTGTCTCCTCAAGCGAGGCTATGGTGTTGCGGATGTTGTCGGAGGTGTCAACGATTACTCCGAGTTTGACGTCGGAGGGAAGATTTTTTTGAAGACGAGGCAACATCTGCATGACTTTCTCAGAAATCTGCACGGAGTTGGCGCCGCTTTGTTTCTGTATGATGATTGTGGCTCCCTCTTTACCTCCGATAAAACTCTGCTGGGTGCGTTCTTCAAGAGAATCGTCGATTTTTGCCACATCCTTTAGATAGACGACCTTGCCCTGATACGTACCGACGGGAATGTTGGCCATCTGCCGGGTCTCGTCAAACTCACCCTGCACACGGAGGGAATACGTGTTTGATCCAATGTCGAATGCTCCTCCGGGGACGTTTTTGTTTTCTGCCCCGATAATGTTTGCGATTGTCTCTACCGAAAGATTGTAAGACTCAAGCCGGTTGGGGTCGCAATAAACATGAATTTCCCGTTTGGGCGCTCCCGATATGGAGACCGTTCCGACCCCGTCAATTCGAGCAAGGGGATTCGCCACCTGGTCATCAAGAATCTTATACAGACCCGCCATACTCTCTTTGGCTTCTACCGAGAGAAGACAGATCGGAATCATGTCTGTGGAGAATTTGAAGATGATAGGGTTTTCGCTGTCGTCGGGGAGCGAGGATTTCACCATGTCGAGCTTGTCTCTGACGTCGTTTGTCAGCACATCGATGTCGTAGCCATATTCAAATTCAATGGTAATGACAGATGTGTTCTCGCGGGAATCAGACGTGATATGCTTCAGGTGTTCGACAGAGTTCAGAGTGTTTTCGAGAGGTTTCGTGACGTTTTGCTCGATATCTTCTGCCGAAGCTCCGGGATACATCGTGATGACCATAAGCGTGTTGGTGTCGATGTCCGGGTAAAGGTCGATTGGAAGTTTGGCCAAAGAGAACAGACCGAGAATGATCACCGTGATGAAGCAAAGGGTGGTCATGATAGGTCGTTTTACGGCCGCTCCATATAATGCCATAGTAGGGTGTTTAAAAGTGAAAGAATGAAGGGAGAGGGATTATTTGAAAGTTGTCACTTCTGCTCCGTCGGCAAGTTTGGTCTGCCCGGAGACCACAACCTGTGAACCGGGTTCCACGCCGGAAATAAGTTCGTAGGAATCTCCGAGGCGTTGCCCGAGTTCCACCTTATTGTAGCTGACTTTCCCGTCGGAGTAGACATAGACGTAATGATTTCCGGAGCCGGGTTGTTTAACCACGGCCCTGTCCGGAACAACGACATGGTTGGCAACTCCAAGGTTGAGTTTTACGCGTCCGAACATTCCGGGGAGAATCCGGTCGCCGGGGTTTTGTACGGTCACTTCAGCTCCGAATGTGCGGCTGTTGACATCTACTGTCGGAGAGACCATGGATACGGTTCCTTCAAATGTTTCTCCGGGATACGTATCAAAGGTCACTACTGCCGGCATCCCTTTGTTGACCTTTGAAAGCTCGTTTTCAGAAACGTTGATGACGATTTTGACGGGTTGCACGCGAGCCACGGTGAGGATTGGCAGAGTGCCTGTCATGTCTCCCGGATCATAATTGCGGGCAGTGACCACCCCTGTAATCGGAGATACGAGCACTGTGTTTTCCCTGACGTTTTGCAAGGTTCGTTCTGCATTGGCCAACGTGTTTTGAGCGTTGGTAAGCTGAAGCTGCATTTGGTCGACATTCTGCTGGGTGCCACCTCCTATCTTAAGAAGCTCCACGGCACGATCGTAGTTGAGCTTCACATTCTCAAGGCTGGCTTTAGCGTTGGCCACTTGCATTTCATAGGAAGTCGTGTTGACATCGTCGAGCACAGCGAGCTTCTGCCCTTTGCTGACCCTCATTCCCTCGTCGACAAAGATCTGCTTGATGCGGTTGGGGGATGAGGCGGAGATATTGTTGATGAGGTCGGGCTCAACGGTGGCTGTGTAGTTGCCCTCCTGGATAACTTCCCGTTCGTTTACTGTCTCGATTTTAACGAGAGATTTGGTTTCTTCTTCCGTTTTCTTTTCGTTGCTCTTGTCGGCTCCGGAGCAAGCGGAAAGGGCTCCCAATGAGACGAGGATAGATGCGAGATAAATGTATTTCATTTGCGTAAAAAGTTTAAACAACTTCAGTATCAGTCGATGCCTTTCCCAAGAAGATTGTCGAGTTCGGATGTGGATACGAGGTAATTATAAATGGCTTGAAGGTAGGCGAGTTGTGCCTGGGTGTCGGCAAGCTCGCTGTCGCGGAGGTCAAGATAGGAAGCCGCTCCGATTTCAAAGCTTTTCTGCATGATTTCGTGGGCTTTTTTTGCTTGGCGCACGCCCTCTTCGGAAGTGGCTATCTGTCGGGCCTCTCGGTTGATATTGTCAATAGCGAGTTCCACCTGCATATTGAGGGAATTAACGAGATCCTCACGCTGAAGGTCAAGCTCTTTGCGTTGGATTTTGGCTTGTTTCAGTCCGTAGTATTTTGATCCTCCAGAGAAGATGGGGACGGAGACTGCTATGCCCACATTGCTGAAGGGGTTGAATTCCTGATTTTTGAAAGGGGAGCCGTTGCTCAGCGCAAGCCACGATAGGTTGAAAGAGGCTCCGATGGTGGGGACCCATGCCAGCTTCTTCAGGTCGACGTTCTTGTCAAGGATTTTCTTCTGGATATCGAGCGAACGCAGCGATGTGTTGCCATCGATGGAAGTGTCGGCCCCGGGAGAATGGGCTAACATCTCTTTCTGATAATCGGGAAGAGAGGAATCAGGGACTATGTCCACCTCGGAATCTATTCCCATCAGCACCTTAAGCTGGAGTTTGCATTGCTTGATTGCTATATCTGCCTGAAGAAGTTCCGGCTCGATATTCTTCACTTGCACGGATGATCGCAGCACGTCGTATTCGGAGGCTGTCCCTGCCTTGAATTGCTTTTCGTAGATAGAGGCATTCATGACTGCCACGTCGTAGTTCTCTTTCACAACCTGGTGGGAAGCGATTGCAAGAAGCAAGGCATAATATGCTTTGTTGACGTTGTTGACCAGATCCAGTTTTGATGCCCTTGAGCTCTCAAGGTTCGCAAGAATCTGGGTGTTGGAAATGGAGATGGTTTTCCAGAGAGTAGGTGCTATTATCGGCAGGGTAGCGGAAAAGCCCATGTTCCAGGTGTTGTCGGAACCCATTTTGAGGTTTTGGCTTTCTCCCCCCATGTTCATCCTGATAGTCTGGAGTTCGATGGAACGCTGATAGTTGGCGGAAAAGTCAATTGTCGGAAACAGACCGGCGATTACCTCCTTCTTGGAATAGTCCATCTTTTTGACCTCCATGTCCGCAACCTTCACGGTAGGGTTATCGCGCAATGCAATTTCCACGCATTGCTGCCTGGAAAGCGTAAGCTGTTCGGCCCTTGCAAACGTAATGCCTGCAACTGCCAACAGGGAGGCGCAGATAAAATTAAGATTGATTTTCATAAAATATAGGTTTATTATTGTTGTGCGATGTTTTTTTTGTCCGGTAATTGGCGATTAGTTTGTCGAGCTCCTCCATTCCCTTGGGAGTGGCTATCCCTCTAAGAAAAGCGAGATATATCGAGTCGTATGCTTCGAGCAGGGTTATGTCGGGCGGAAACAGCTCCTCCATCCTTTTTAACGACTCCATTTGGATGGAGATCATGCGGCACTGCACTAAGAAATTGACATCTTTCCTGAAATAACCCTCTTCCACCCCACGTTGCATTGCCTTGACAAAGTCTTCGAAGTATGACATCTTCTTGAAGTCTGATTTTTTTCGTTCCTTTGCGAAAAGCGTGTCGGTGTCGCGGAAGAAATTGACGTTGACCCTGCTCATGAAATCTCTTTGGGCCATGAAGCATTTAAGCATGCTTTCCATGACATTTCCGGAGGATTGAAAGATTTTCCTGTTGTTTTCCATCATCTTTGTGTGGGAAGCGATTATCGCCTCTTCCACCATCTGGCTTTTGCTTGAAAAAATCTCGTAGAGCGTGCGCTTCGACATTTTCAAGGATTTGGCTATCGAGCCCATGGTGGTAGCCTTAAGCCCGTTGTCGAGGAGGATATTCATGATGTCTTCGAGCAGGGAGTCGAAAGCCTCTTTTGTCATTCCGTCGCGTGTCATTGCATGGAGTGTTTAAGTTGACGTATCATGCTTGGTTAATAGGAGGGTAGGGGATTTGCAATTGAAATGATTTTGGATATGGATGTCGTGAATCGCAATTGCAGTGCAAAGGTAAGATAAAAAACCTAAAATTAGAAAGTGGTTTTCTATTTTTGTAGATTTTGGAATGTTAAATAAACATAAACAACGCGCCCCTAAGAAACTGTTTAAATTTGATTCAATAAAATTTTTATGGCAGCCAAATCAATCATTTCTTCAGCGACCTCGGTTGATTCTTCATAATTGCGAGAAAGGCGACGGAACCAGTCAAGCCATGAGAAAGTTCTCTCGACCACCCATCTGAGAGGTTTCGGTATGAATCCCCTAGTCCCGTTTGGAGTATTGGAAACCTCAAGGCTGATTGCAAAATCTTTTTCAATATCTTTAGCAATCTCCCCTCGGTAACCCCGGTCAACAAGAACCTTTTCAAGCCGTTCCCACTCTCTGTCTGCTGCATTACACAATGGGTGAGCCTGATGGGAATCATGAACCGATGCACTGCATACTGTCCGGGCAAGAATAAAGCCATTGCGGTCTACCACGATGTTACGTTTGATGCCCTTGACCTTCTTGTTTGCGTCAAATCCATTGTCACTCTTGCGGTTGCCCCATTTAACGCTTTGGGCGTCCAATGCTCCTACAGAGGGACTTTCTGATTGATTTCGTTTCTTCCTCACCTTTCGTACAAGTTTGTTGAGCAAATGTTCGATTCTACCTTCTTTGGACCACTTTCGGAAGTAATAGTACACCAATTGCCACTTGGGATAATCGTGCGGAAGCATCCTCCACTGACATCCTGTGACCAGTAGGTATAATACCGCTTCGAATAGGCTCCGTAGTGAATTTTTACGTTTGCGACAATCATTTTCGAAGAATACTTTGTTTATATAAGACCATTGACCCTCGGTCAAAAGTGTCTGATAGAGATTGATTCTATGCATATGAACAATGTTTTTTCTCCTTCAACACTTTGGCTGAGGGTTTGTTATGCCCTATAACATTTTTTTAATTCTAATTTTAAACAGTTTCTAAAGAAAAAAGGAAACATCGTTGCAAGCGATATTTCCTTTTATAAATAAGCTGAAAGATTATGAAGTCTGTTGGCAGGGACCACAAGGCAACATTGCCGAGACTAAATGGGGGGGAAGGATTGAGCCTATTGTCAGGCGTTAAGCTTGAGTTTGAGATTTGCAAGCATGTCCTTGGTCATGTTGTCGAGGTCGAACTCCGGCTTCCAGTCCCATTCATTCCTTGCGCACTCATCGTCAAGGCTGTCGGGCCATGAGTCGGCGATTGCCTGACGCAGCGGATCGAGTTCGTAAATCATTTTGAAGTCGGGGACGTATTCCTTTATTTTCGCGTAAATGATTTCAGGATCGAAGCTCATGGAGGCGATGTTGAATGAATTCCTGTGGATCAGTCGCGACGGGTCGGCTTCCATGATTTCAATGGCGGCCCTCAGGGCGTCGGGCATATACATCATGTCCATGAATGTCCCTTGCTTCAAGGGGCATTTGAAAGTCTCTCCCTTCACTGCGGCATAATAGATATCGACGGCATAGTCTGTGGTGCCTCCACCGGGAGGGGTGACGTAGGAAATAAGTCCCGGGAATCTCACCGAACGTGTGTCCACACTGAATCGGCTTGCATAATAGTCCGACAGAAGCTCGCCTGTGACCTTTGTGACTCCGTAGATGGTCTTGGGACGCTGTATCGTGTCTTGTGGGGTTTTGTCGTGAGGGGTTGTGGGTCCGAAAGAGCCGATTGAACTTGGAGTGAAGACCGCGCATTTCTTTTCGCGTGCCACTTCCAGGGTATTGTAAAGTCCTCCGACTCCGATTTTCCATGCAAGTTGAGGTCTTGCCTCAGCCACCGCGCTCAACAATGCAGCAAGATTGTAGATGGTGTCGATGTTGTATTTGTCGACAGCCTCAGCTATCATTGTGGGGTTGGTGATGTCCACGATGTGAGACGGACCGCTCTCGAGAAGTATCCCTTTGGGTTCTGCCCCGGGGATATAACCGGCCACTACATTGCCTCCCGTGTAGATTCCACGGAGCTTCATTGTCAATTCGGAGCCTATTTGCCCGGTGGCTCCGATGATGAGGATATTCTTCATACGTTCAATCGTCATTTTAAGTCGGGCAGCCCTTGTGTTTCCGAAGAAAAAGGATAATGCCGACAGGTTGTTTGATTTTTCTGCAAAATTAACATGTTTTTTGAAAAAAAGAATTAACTTTGGCTAAAAATTTTAAGGTGGCATCCCCGAAAGGAGCATGTGCGACTTGACAAATGCTATAAATTTATTTTCATAACATAACTTTTTAATCATGTATCAGAATTTTAAGTCTCATCTTGAGAAAGAACTTCAGCAAATTGAAGAAGCCGGACTTTACAAAAGAGAGAGAGTGATCGTGACCCCTCAGGGAGCCGACATAGAGGTGGAGAACACGAAAGGCGATGTCTTGAATTTCTGCGCCAACAACTATCTGGGCCTTGCCGACAATTCCCGACTGATAGAGGCCGCGAAGAAGGCGATGGACGACAGAGGCTATGGAATGTCGTCGGTCAGGTTCATCTGCGGTACGCAAGACCTTCATAAGGAGCTGGAGAAGGCTATAAGCGAGTATTTCAAGACCGAGGACACGATTCTATACGCTGCTTGTTTCGATGCCAACGGCGGTCTTTTCGAACCGCTTTTCACTGAGGAGGATGCCATTATCAGCGATTCGCTCAACCATGCTTCGATTATCGACGGCGTGCGTCTTTGCAAGGCCAAGAGGTTCCGCTACAAGAACGCCGATATGGAAGATCTGGAGCGTTGTCTTAAGGAGGCTCAGGATTGCAGGTTCCGCATCATTGCCACAGACGGCGTATTCTCTATGGACGGCAACGTGGCACCCATGGATAAGATTTGCGAGCTTGCAGAAAAATATGATGCCCTCGTGATGGTCGACGAGAGCCATTCCGCAGGTGTAGTCGGGAAGACGGGTCATGGCGTTGCCGAGCAATTTGATTGCTACGGCAAGATCGATATTTTCACCGGTACGCTTGGCAAGGCATTCGGTGGTGCCATGGGTGGATTCACGACTGGCCCGAAGGAGATTATCGACATGCTTCGCCAGCGTTCGCGCCCATATCTTTTCTCTAATTCTGTTGCTCCCTCTATCGTCGGGGCGAGCATAGAGATGATGAAGATGCTTAAAGAGAGCAATGACCTTCATGACAAGCTTGTGGAGAACGTAAATTATTTCCGCGACAAGATGATTGAGGCCGGGTTCGACATCAAGCCTACTCAGAGCGCGATATGTGCTGTAATGCTTTATGACGCGAAGCTTTCGCAAGATTTTGCAGCCGAGATGCAGAAAGAGGGTATATTCGTGACAGGGTTCTACTATCCCGTAGTGCCTAAAGACCAGGCCCGAATCCGTGTGCAATTATCGGCGGCTCATGAGCGTGAGCATCTCGACAGGGCGATCGCGGCTTTCATCAAGGTCGGAATGAAGCTCGGAGTCATAAAATGACAGACTACTATTGGAACGATCTAACATACGCAAAAAATCCTTTGCTTTCAAGGGCAAAGGATTTTTTTTGCGTAAAGAAATATCTCTTTTATCGACTTTTAAGGAAATGAAGAAAGAGAGTCAGTCGTTGATTATTGTTTGTGAATCATGGTTGGCCTCGGGAGAATGGGAAGGGAAGCACTTGTCGATTATTAAGGCTATGAAGCCGTCGCCGGTGACGTTGCAGGCGGTGCCGAAGCTGTCCATGGCAATGTAGAGAGCTATCATGAGTGCCTGGTCGGCCTCTGTGAAACCAAGCATGCTTGCGAGCAGCCCGAGCGACGCCATAATAGCCCCGCCGGGCACTCCGGGAGCGGCAATTATGGTAATGCCAAGCATCAAGATGAATCCCGAGAACATGCTTGCGTCGTAGGGTATGCCTTCCATGATCATAATCGCTATTGCGCATGCCACCATCTTCATCGCGCTTCCCGACATATGGATCGTTGCACAAAGAGGAATGACAAACCCGGCCACGTCTTCGCTGACCCCCATTTTGATAGCCTGACGCAAAGTGACGGGAATCGTGGCTGCCGACGACTGTGTGCCAAGAGCCGTGAAATAGGCCGGAAGCATGGTATACAGTAGTTTGAATGGATTTCTCTTCACAACGATTGCCGCTATGGCATATTGGAAAACCAGCAGGAAGATGTGCATGCCGAAAATGACAAGAATTATTTTGGCAAAGGCGGCGAGAACTGTCGCTACTTGGCCGGATACCGTCATGTTGAGAAAAATTCCGAAAATGTAGAGGGGCAGGAGGGGGATTATGACTTTTGCAATTGTTCGGGACACTATCTCACGAAACTCCGTCAGGAGGTTTTTAAACGTTTCTCCCTTCATATATGCGAGGCATATGCCGAGGGTGAAGGCGAGCACGAGCGCAGTCATAACCGTCATCAATGCCGGAATCTCAACCGTGAAAAATGGGGAAAGGTCATGCCCTTCCTCCACTTCGCCGAGAGTGCGGGGAGATATCATTTCCGGGAAAAACGTGTCGCCTACCGAGAAGCTTAGGAATCCGGAAAGGGTAGTGGCTGCGTAGGCGAGCGCTGCTGTAGCGAGGAGCATTTTCCCTGCCTTGTGGCCGATGTCGGCAATAGCCGGGGCCACAAATCCGACAATGATGAGAGGAATGAGAAATCCTAAGAATTGGCTGAAAATGGAGTTGAAAGTCGCGAAAATCCTTCCGAGCCAGACGGGAAAGAATTGTCCCGCCAAAATGCCGAGGGCAATTGCGATGAGGATTTTGAAGAGCAGGTTGATTTTTGGTATTTTCATGATTATAAGTTTTTTGCGAATTAAATTATATGTGGTTTAATAGTTTCGTGTCCTGAAACTATCAGATAAAGCGCATTGGGAAATTTTATGATGAGTCAATAGCTTTTGAGCAATCCTCGATAGGATTCCGATGCTTTAAATTGCAGTAGCCATTCCTCAACTTTCCTATGAAGAGCTGTGTCTGAAGGAGATATTATCCATACTTGGAATTGTGTGAAACTTATTGGATTGTCAAAAGAAAGTCGGGGATAGGTCTTTTGCATTGCTCTGGCGGTCTTCTCATTGACCACGGCAAGGGGAATCTTGCCTGTAGCTACAAGCATGCAAAGATGTTCCTCAGAAACGTCATTCATCGTTTTCACCGGCACGGCTGTCCCTATCTCATTAGAAAGATTCGCCAGGCGCGACATGGCGGGGGAATCTTTCGGGATGAAGACGGTGTCCGGACCGAGATCGAGAGCTGAATTGACTTTGTTGCCATTTGCTGAGTCGGAGAGCTGCACGAGCACAAGATGGTCGAGGAATACGCTTTCCGAAGTCAGGAATCTCTTTTTTATAGAGTTGTCAGAAGGAAGGGATGCGAGCATGTCATACGAACCTTTTTCCAGTTTCCTGAGTGCATCATGAAGACTGACGACAGGCCAAAGTTTCAGAGGCATCTTTGTTTGCGATTCCATGATTCTGAGCATGTCGTAGTTAAGTCCGCCGAGTGTGTCGTCGTAGACATAATAACTGAGCGGACCATACACGACCGCCACGTCAATTGTGTCACCCGTGGAGTCGCCGTTTGTCAATAGAGGGAGATTGGAGCCGGAATTGCATTTTTTCGTACCGGCCATAATGATGACGACCACTACCAACAAGGCGAAATATAGCAAAAGCTGAGCATTCTTGACTTTCAACGGTTTCATGGCATGAGATTATATTAGTGGGGGGGGGAGGATGCTAAGAATCTGTCAATTGGCGAAATCCACTGCAAGACCAAACTCCAGCTTCCTTGGATTTAGGGGATAATGGGGGAGCACAAAACTGTCTTTTGAGAACAGACCTTGATTGGCATGGCTCCATTGCACGTAGAAACGGGTTCGGTAGAGTCTTGCTGTCACGTAAAGGTTGACGAAAGGATAGTTGCCAATCCTGATCGGGTCGTCGCCTTGCACGTGGAAAGACATCGTGGCCGGCTGATAGTTGAGTCCGTTGTATTTCGTATAATAGTCGCAGTCAAGGCCGATTTGGAGTTTTAGCACTTTAAACGCCGTGAACCCGAGGTAAAGATTGCTGTATATGGCAAGCTGCGGAAGGGGCAGCACGCTTTCCGTGGAACTTTTTTGATAAGTTATGGTGTTGTTCCAATTGAGGATTCCAACCTTGAACAGTTGCTCCAGACGGGCAGAGAAAACCTGCACGTTTCCCCCATATTGTTCCGGAAGCGAATTGGAATTGAAATAGACGAGGTTTTGGATATTCTCCACGCCTGCCCTGAGGGTGGTTTTTGTCCAGGGGATTGTCAGTTCTCCTCCTATTTTGTAGGTGCGTGTTTTCCCGAAATCGTTGTTCCAGGCGAAATGATTTGAGATATAGTTCTGAAGAAGATAGGGCTGGGCGATGTTCCGGAAATTGGCATTGGCTGCGATTTTCACGGAATCTCCGAAAAGCTTGAATCGGGTGGTCACGTTGCCTTTGAGGTCGAGGTCGCCTACCACGTCTCCGACGAGACCGAATCTGGCGCTTGCCGCATATCTGAGTATTGATCCTTTATCTTTTTGCAGACGGCCTCCCACCCATAGCATGTTGCGAGTAGTCGACGCGGGAATGTGGAAATTGTCGGGAAGGGGCGTAAGGGAAGCTGCCTCATCCTCCGTAAGCTCCGGGATCCGGAAATATGTGGGTTGCTTGTATTTCTGGGTCTGGTAGGATATGTAAGCCGAAAGACCGAATTTTGCCCATTTCCTAAATCCCTCGATGAGCTCGATGCCGAAGGAATTGGTCATTTGCGTGAGATATGCTTCTTCCCTCGATTGTGTAGGGTCGAGATACGTGTTTTTCCAAAACTCACGCGCCTGTGAGGCATTGGAGTTAAGGAAAGTGTGGTGGCGGTGCTGTAGGTCAAACGAATAGATGAAACGTGTCATCGGGACGTAAATTTCACGGGTAAGAGTGTCGTTGACCTGTTCACTTTTCCAGAATCCTACCTTATAAGCGTGAGTCATGAACAGCTCATCCCCGTTCAGGCGGTTGTGGGCTCCCGAAAGTTTTGTAGGGATGCTTTTGGGTTCGATCTTGTTGACTCCTCCCTGAAGCTCTGCGGGGTCGGTGATGTAAAGGTCGTCGGTGATGCCGCCGTTCTCTTTGTTAAGGGAGTTGAAGTGGTTGTAGAATGCTTGAAGTTCATAGCGGTCGCCGAGATAATATGTAGAAAGGCTGAAGGAAAGATTTTTCAGGGCCTGATTCTCATACGATCCTTTCGAGTAGATATAGTCGATAGTTGCGCCTATCCCGATTCTCCTGTTGACGTTCCCGGCAAAATCCGCCCATAGCCTGTCCTGATGGTTAAGCTTGTTCCCTCCGAACGTATAGGAAAGTATTGTTGTCGGGATATATACGTTGTAGAATTTTTGCTTGTTAAATGTTGGAATCCAATGGTCGAGGGCATCTTCAAAGAAGAAAGTGGCCCGGTAGGGTCTGTCCAGATAAATAAGGTTGATACCTTCGGCTCCGAGTGTGCCGGTCGTGGCGTATGCATCAGACACCATCGACGGTATCGAACGTCGCTGAAAATTATAGGTCAGGGTGTCAATCGTGGATTCAACGTGGTTTCCGAGAGGAAACGTCAGGGTCCAGGCACTCCCGGGGCGCACCGTATCAGGCTCGGCTTTATCTGTATTTTCAATGTCGCGTCCTGAATTGCGCGACAGCCTTTCTTGAGGAAAAGCAAGACAGGCAAAATACGCGACAGCGCATATTATAAAAAGGCGTTTTGCAATCATGACGCGAAGTTAGCAAATAATTGGGTAAGAAATCCAATAAAAAATAAAAAAAAGAGCGGAATTTCACAATCACGCTCTTTAACAGCATTAAATTCTAATACCATGAATAAAATACAGTGCAAATACTTTTGTTATTTTATAACGAAGGAGGGTCTGAATTTATTATATGCCATTGAAGGCTGATTCAATCAAGTTCCAATTAATGTGTTTCTGGCTTATTTCTTATGATTCCTAATTCTTGCCTTCTAATAATCTGAACACTTACTTAAAACATACACGGCAATATTTTTTTAAATCAACAATGAATAGTCTGAAAAACAGAAGATTAAAGAATATTTTAATGCCGGATTGATGCTCAGACAAAAAAATAATAGCAACAAGATGCAACAAATTTCGATTTTAGTGGTTTTATATGTTGTAAAACATAATTAAACAACATGGTTTTGACTTCAATTTCATGTTTATTTCGGGGAGAGTCAAGAGAGACCGTCGGAAACAGACATAAATTTGAAAGATGACCTAAATGATTAAGTGTTATGATACATATGATTACAAAATTCGTGAAATGGTATTGTGAAGCAGCGTCGATGGTATACAACCACGAAGTATAAACAATTCAGGTTCCATTTCCGATCGCGGAGACATATGTTTCCACGATTTTTACAGAAAACAATTTTTATCAAATTAAAAAGGGCATCCGCTTGGATGTCCTTTCTTTTCGGGTAAACTCTTTTGGAATCCACTAATGAAACCTTTAGGATTCTACCGACAGGATATAGCCTTTCTTTTTTATCGAGATAATTGAAATGGCAGGGTCGGCGAGGAGTCGTCGGATGTACGTGATCTGTACGTTCAAGGCTAATGAATTGGAATAGCTCGAATCTCCCCATATTTTGTCGAGTATGGCATCGCGTTCCACGGGACAGCCGATATTCTCGGCAAGCATCTGGAGGATTTCCGTCTGACGCACCGACAGAGTGTGGGTCTCTCCTTTGTAGGTCAGCGAGGATAGATTGGGACGGAATACCGTATTACCCAACTGATATTCTACATCCTGGTTAACGGTCATACTCTCAAATCGCTCGTTGATCTTAGCAATCAGTTCTTCGGGATAAAACGGCTTTGGAATATAGTCGTTCCCTTTCAGTGAAAATCCATGGAGACGGTCCACCTTGTCAGTGCGGTCGGTGAGGAAGAATATTATCACCCTCTTGTCGTTCTGACGTATGATTTTTGCCATTTCAAAACCGTCGAGCTCCGGCATATTGATGTCGAGTAGAATCAGGTCGGGGTGTACTTCCCGATACATTTCCAGCCCTACTTTCCCATTATTGGCGTAAATGACCTCGTATCCTTCAGTCTCAATGAATCTTTTTAGGAGCATCGAGTTTTTGAGGTCGTCATCGACTAAGAGTATCTTTAAAGTTTTCATCATTGTGGTAACCTTATTGTGAATCTTGTGCCGCGTCTCTCCACGCTTTCGACATTTATCTCGCCTCCGTGGGCATCGACAAGCAGTTTGACGTACGCCAGACCGAGACCCATTCCCGGCTGTTCTCCGGCGGAAGCTTTTCCGCGATAAAACCGCTGGAAGATATGCTTCAAATCGGCAGATGATATGCCGTTGCCGTTATCGCTGACAAGAATCTCGGTTGAGTCGCCATTTTGAGTCGATGAGATTTTGATCTCTACGTTATTGCCTGAATACTTTATCGCATTTTCTATGAGATTGTTGAAAATGTTGAAAAGATGAGTGCGGTCGGCGGAAATTTCAGCGGCTGAATCGATATTGTTGATGATGTCCACAAATTTACTTGAAGGATTTACCACCGTTGATGACACATCCTCCAGCAGGTCATGGAGGTTGATATTCTGTATATTAAGCGGTATTTGTTCAACATTGTTAAACGTTATATCCCTTAGCTTGGAAAAATATGCCGACAGATTGTCGAGTGCATTCCGTGTTTCCGACAGTAGCTCTTTCCTCATCTCCTTATTATCCAGCATTCGTTGGTTGTCCAAGCCTGAGACGCACATTTTCAATGTCGATATGGGGCGTTTAAGCTCATGGATCATTGTGGAGATGAAGCTGTTGCGCATCTTGTCAAGCCGGGATAGCTTCAAGACTGTCGAGAACTGCAGCAAAAGGCAGGCTATCAGCAGACATGAAACCAGAAGAGTCACGACGAGAGCCTGCCACATCCCCGGCAAAACGTCAAGAGGATTTATCGGGCAAACTATACTGACGGTTTTCCCCTGGAGCTGTGAGTAAGGGATTGTCATAGTCAGACCCGGGGTAAACACAGATGAGTGATACTCCACCTTCGTCCGCCATATCATGCTGTCGGCACGAGCCAGACTTGTCTCTGCTTTTATTCCGGCCTTGTTTAACACTGAATCAATTCCCTCTACTCTGAAGGGACATTTCCGCTCTGTCAGCACGTCGGTCGTGGCAAGCCATGCCTCACTCTCATCCTTTGCTCCCGACGCATCGAACACCATCGAATCGACAGGCTCCGCCATCTGGATTTCCGCAAGTTTCATCGCCCGGTCTTTCTGCTCTTCTGTGAGTGTCGTTCCAGGTTCAAGTCCGAGAAGTTCATAAGCAGAAAAAAGATAAGTGTAAATCTTGGAAGTGCGCGTGGTCTTTACGGTATCTCCATATTCCTGTTTTAATGAAAACGTAGGAATGGAGAAAACACTGGCATCTTTTCCGTTTATCCTTACAGAATCAGCCCTGGGATCGTAGCTTTTTTCCCTGATTGCATTATAGAGGTCCACGCTCTTTCCGATCCGCTCACTCAGATTTCGCTCATATTCCTTGAGTGAAAATTCATATCGGTTATACAGCCAATATATCTGCATCCCAAGAAAGGCGATGATGGCAATGATGGTGACGGTATATAATGTCTTTATTCGCTTTTCCATGGTGCAAATTTACGAAATTATCGTCAGTTATCATGTCCGCAGGCCATATCATTTCCCGGGCAGTAATAATTTAGTAATAATTCCTTAATGTTTGAGTAATGATTATTTTCGTCGTCATGGATGAAGCCGTGCTAACTTTGCAGCGTCAATCAAAAACAACTAAAATTCCAAAGGATATGAAGAAAACATTTATGATTCTCGCCATTGTAGCCATAATGGCATCAATCTCCTCCGGTAAAGTCATGCGTCGTCAGCTCAACATTTTTCAGTCTTCTGTGCCGGAGACTGAAACTCTCGCCCCCGAGAACATGGAGTTCGTATACGACTATCGCTGCTGCGTCGATACCACCGGCTCTCTTGAAAATAATATATCCGGCGACAACATGCTTCTACAGATCGGGCCGGACGGCCTCTCGAAGTTCTCAAGCTACAAGAATCTCACTGTTGATTCCCTCCTGATGAGTCTGACTGATGAACAGATTATGGACGCTGCAATGGAAGACAAACTAAGCAATGGTGAGTTCATGACAATCTACAAGAACTATCCCGCCGGACGCCTTACCCACACCGAGAAAATCTGTCAGGACTGGTTCCGCTACGATGAGGAGATGCCCCGGCTTGACTGGGAACTGACCGATTCGGTCGCAAACGTGCTCGGCTACGAATGTCTGAGTGCACGATGCAAATTCCGCGGACGCGAGTGGACGGTGTTCTACACCGAGGATATTCCGCTGATGGACGGGCCGTGGAAACTCCACGGTCTCCCGGGTCTCATCATGAAAGCCTCGGATGAAAACGGACACTACACGTTCGAATGCATCGGCATTAAGTCGAAAGCCGACCGCCCCATCACCATATACAAGGTGCCGTTCAACAAAACCGACCGTAAAGGATATTATGACGCCAAACATCGTTATGAAATAAATCCGTATGCCTATTATGAGGCGACAACAGGAGGCCATATCACGGTCACCGATCAAGCCGGAAATCCTTCGCTCGACGCATACGATCCGATAGAGCTTCCATACGATTATCTTGAACTTGACTGGAAGAAATGAACAGACACAGCTTTTTCATACTTTGCGTTCTCCTCGGTCTGCTGTCGGCTTCGGCAGCAGACCAAGTAGAACTGCGTGGCAAAGTCGTCGATGCCGAAACCGATGAACCGATAATCGGGTGTATCGTGAAATGCAAGGGTGCGTTTACATCAACCGATAAAGAAGGTCGCTTCAAAATAATACCCAAAGCCGGAGCTGACTCCGTATCATTTCGCTTCATGGGCTACGAATCCCTCTCGCTGCCCGTCTCCGCCGACTTCTCCTGTGTCCGTCTTAATCAGAAAGACACTCGTCTTAACGACGTGATAGTTGAGGCTCCCGACATATATGCAAAAGGCGACACGCTTGTATTCAACGTGGCTAAGTATGCCAATGCCAAAGACAATGCCATTATCGACGTTATCAAACGCCTGCCGGGCATCAAGGTCGAAGATGACGGAACGATAAAATATCAGGGAAAGCCAATCAACAAGTTCTATCTCGACGGCAACGATTTTATCGGCGGCCAGTACGGCCTTGCCACCAATAACATATCCCACAAGGATGTGGCATCGGTAGAGGTGATGGAAAACCATCAGCCCGTAAAGGCTCTTGAAGGGATTGAATTCCCTGAGGAGGCCGGTATCAACCTCAAGCTGAAAGAAGATGCCCGAAGCCGATGGGTTGGAGTGGCGCAGGCTGCCGCCGGTGTGCAGCCTTTTCTCTACGATGGTTCGCTCTATACGATGCGAATCGGCCCTAAGACGCAGAATATCATCACCCTCAAGGCCGATAACACAGGATGGAATCCGGCAAATGAGATTCAAGAACATGATTTCGACGATATGTTCTCTTCGGATTACGTTTCCTCTCTTTGGCCTGAGTATATTTCTGCCGACATCGTGAGTGCCCCGCTGACAGAGAAGCGCACACGCGACAACCTCTCTTGGCTGGCAAACGGGATTACCGCATGGAAGAGGGGAGACACCTCGATGCGTCTTAAAATCAATTATATGGGCGACCGTCTTGACTATAATTCGGGCATGACGACAGATTATTTCAGTTCGCAGATTCCTCCGTTTGTGCAGAATAATTCGCAACGTACTCAGACTCACGACTTGTCGGCGCAGTTTTACAGCCAGACAAACAAGCGTGGATATTTTCTTAAGGAAAAATTAAATGTGGCGGGAATATGGAGTACCTCAAACTCCGCAGTTACCGGTTCGTTTGACCTTGCACAGCGCGTAAACCGCAAGAGTTTCTCTGCCAACAATGATTTGAAACTCGTTAAGCGCAACGACAAAAAACTGTTTACCCTCATCTCTCGCAACGCATTCGAGCATCGGCCCGACCGTTTGCTCGTGGCAGGTGAAGAAGATGCGGTGCAGAGTATTGCGACGTCGGATTTCCGTAGCACGACGGAAACTAAATTCGGAAGGATGACACGTTTCTGGAAGTATTATGTCTCCGCAGGAATCGACCTTGATTGGCATCGCATGAACAGTTCTCTTTCCGGACTTGGCGATTTTGACAATGAGGGAATCCATGAGGCATTCCTCTCAAATCTGTATGCCTTGCCTCAGATAGACTACGAACGCAACGGCTGGCGCGCATCTCTCAGTATGTCTCTGAAATGGCTGCATTATTCTGTCGCAGGCCAGCATGATTACGTCAATGCCTCGCCCCGTCTATACGTCAGGCTACAACTGACCGCTAAATCTGATATTTCCGGCTCGGTGGCTTATAGCCTGGGCTCTCCCCAACCCTATCTTAACATTACGGCTCCGGTGCTTTCCGACTATCGCAATCTTTTCATCGCTGAGAATCCCGACAAATATTCGCAGAGAGTGGCGGCAACAATCTCCTATCGCTACCGCAATCCGTTGAAATCTCTGTTTTTCAACCTCTCTTCCACTTATAACCATAGCCGCGACGCGATTATGTCAAACCAGCTGTTCATAGGCGATTTCATAGTCTCAACTTATGTCGACCGGCTTCATCACAGCGATTCATGGTATGTCAATGGCGGATTCAGCAAAGGTCTTGGCCATAGCAAGATGGTGGTGGGCTGCGATATCAACGCTTCTATTTCTTCCGCATCCTCTATGCGCGATAACGCCGTGATACCCTACAGCCAGACCACCGCCGGAGTGAAACCCTATTTCAAAGGTAGCCTTTTGAAATGGCTGTCAGCCAACTATGAAGCAAGCTACGCGTTTTCAAAACTTAAAATCGACGGCCGGACTAACGATAGCCATACCTTCAGGCAAAACATTTTTGCCACAATCATCCCGAATGATGACCTGCAATTCACGGTAGGGGCCGAGCATTTCCTGACTCGCTTCCCTGAGGGAAACACCACAAATCTCGTGCTCCTTGACGCATCAGCCGTATGGAGGGTGAGTAGCAAAGTCAGGCTGTCGTTGACTGCCAACAACTTGCTTAACCGACAGAGATACGAATACGTCAACTACGGCACCCTTTCCCGCTCCGAGCATTCATTCCGGATAAGACAACGCTCTATCCTCGCCTCGATCCAATTCCGCTTCTGAAAACCTCTTCACTTTCCATGCTTTACCCTTATATATAGAAGTATCGGTCAAAGAGAAAATAGGGGATAAATGCTAATCACAGCATTCGTCTCCTAAGTAAGTGTTCAGATTATTCCTATACTTTGATTGCCAATATGAGGGTCGGGATTTCGATTTGGGATGATGGCGTGATGGGGTTCCATCATAACTGAATCACGGATTGAAATCCAGCGCTCAGATTGGATAAGACAGGTATAGGAATAATCTGAACACTTACTTATTATTTAATCCCTTTTATTTGAAGATGTCTTTTGGCTGTATTATAGTTTGTTTTTGAACTCTGAAATTGTCATAAAAGGTAATTAAAAGTCATCATGAAAATAAAACTTAGATTTAAATATCAATCTGATATTTTGTCAAAATTAAAGAATATTAACTTTAAATTAACTAAAATTAATGATGGAGGGTTAGCGAAGACCTTCGTTTAACTTAACTTTGCGATGTGAAACGTCGGAATAAGCCGAAGAATAGTTATAAACTAATACTTGCTCTGTAGTGATTTTCAAAATAATACAGACGTGTGTAATATGAAATTCTACGATAGCAGAAGTTTTTAACACAAAATTGCGTTTGATAAAATTAAGTTAAAATAGGGTTAAACAAAAAACTGACCAAGAGTATGAGAAAACTGTTATTAATCTTGATGTCAATTATGACGTGCAGCGTCAGCCTAATGGCTCAGGTGCGCACGTATCATGGCACAGTCGTGGAAGCGGCAAACAAGGAGCCGTTGATCGGTGCCACCATTATGCCTATCGGAGGCGGCCAGGGAGTGGCAGCCGACGTAGATGGACGATTCACTTTGACAGTACCTGCAAATGTACGTCAAGCCAAGATCTCTTATGTAGGCTACAAAGAGCAAATTGTGAATCTCACGGACAACATGACGATTTATCTTCAGAGTGCCGACACGTCGCTTGATGATCTTGTAGTCGTGGCTTATGGCACTGCCAACAAAGAGTCATTGACAGGATCGGTTGCCGTTGTAGGTTCGCAGCAGATTGATGAACGACCCGTGACTTCTGTGACCTCGGCTTTGGAGGGAAATGCTCCCGGTGTGCAGGTGACAAGTGCAACCACACAGCCCGGACAGGCTCCTGCCATCCGTGTGCGTGGTTTCTCTTCAATCAATGGCAACAACTCCGCGCTTATTATCGTCGACGGCTCTGAATATGTTGGCGATATTGCGGCCATAAATCCGCAGGACATTGAGTCGATGTCAGTGCTTAAGGATGCTGCTTCTTGCGCTCTTTATGGCAACAGAGGTGCAAACGGCGTTGTGCTCATCACTACAAAAAAAGCCAAGAACGTAGGTAAGGTCGATGTTTCCCTTACCGTACGTCAGGGCATCTACGAGAGAGGTCTGCCAATGTACGAGCGTATGGACGCCGACCAATGGATGCAGTCTACGTTCGACGCCATGGTCAACGGGTCGATCTCTTCTCAAGACATGAGTCGCCAGGACGCTATCAATTTCTGGAGAAGTACATATATCGACACTTATGCGAAGCTCAATATATACGATGCGCCTAAAGACAAAGTTTTTGATGAAAACGGACGCCTCTGCTCCACTGTGTTGCCCGGCTATCGCGGGGAAGACATGGATTGGTGGAAAGGCGTTTCCCGCACCGGCCACCGTCAGGAATATTCTGCAAGCATTGCCGGCGCTACTGAAAAGTTCAACGTCTTCGCTTCCGCCGGCTATCTGAAGGAAAATGGCTATGTGCTCCTGACCGACTACGAGCGTTTCAGCGGTCGTGTCAACGTAAATGCCAATCCTACCAAATATCTGCGTTTGGGCATCAACTTGAGCGCGGCTCAGTCAGAGATGGAGCGTAGCCCGGTGGACTCAGATGCCCTTGGCTACACCAACAACCCCTTCTCGATGACTATGAACAAAGCTCCTATCTATCCATATTATCTTCATGACGAGGATGGCAAAGTTGTAATCGATAAGGAGACCCAAAAACCGGTATGGAATCAAGAAGGGTATAACAGCGATGGCAATATCGTATGGAACATACGTGAGGACAAGCGCAACTATAGCGTGACGCAACTTGACGCATCCGCATTTGGCACACTCGTGCTTCCCTTTGGATTTGAAGCTACGGTCAAGGGAATGATGTTCCGCGATAAGACCAACCAGCTCTCCTACAACAACAATAAAATCGGATCGCAGGCTAATGTCGGTTCGCTCGATCAGGAGTTTATGCGCACCAAGACGCATACTTTCCAGCAGATGATCAATTGGAGTAGGGATTTCGGTGTGCATCACGTGGATGTGCTTCTTGATCATGAGAACTACTACTATGGATATGACGAGAATTATATCCGCAAGAGCGGTCAGCAGCTCGAAGGCCTTTTCCACATGGGCAACTTCGCTGAGATGAAAGACATGACGGCCTATTCTACGGAATATAAGCTCGAATCCTATCTGGGTCGCGTGCGCTACAACTATGACCAGAGATATTTCGGTGAGGCTTCTATCCGTCGTGATGGTACATCACGATTTGACAAGGACAATCGTTGGGGTACATTCTGGAGCGTTGGTGCAAGCTGGGTGATCTCAAAGGAGAAATTTATGGAGCAGTTCAATTGGGTGAACTATCTTAAACTGCGTGCGGCCTACGGTTCTGTGGGCAACGACGCTTCCGCCGGCCATTATGCTTCATGGGGCACGTATTGGTGGGGATGGGCCATAGGTGGCGCTATCAGCAATCTTGTGCCTGCACAGTTGCCTCCGACCAATCTTCGCTGGGAAGCTACAAAAACGCTCGATCTCGCTCTCGAAGGTTCGCTCTTCGACGACCGTTTCACCTTCTCTGTAGGATACTACAACAAGCGCAATGAAGATCTTCTCTTCTGGCGTACGGCGGCTCCCTCCACGGGAGGTCTCGGCAACACTGTGACGACCCCTCAGGTGCTCCAGAATATCGGTACGATGCAGAACATCGGTTGGGAGCTCCAGTTTGGCGTAGATATCATCCGCACTAAAGATTTCAAGTGGAACTTCAACATCGATGCATCATTCCTGAAGAACAAAATATTATCCTTGCCTGATAATCAAGATATCCCCGGTCAGGCGCTATTCGAAGGAAAGAGCCTCTACGAGAAATATACCTATAATTTCTCTGGTGTAGACCAGACCAATGGCCGTTCACTCTACTACATCGATCCATATTCGCCCGACTTCTACTCCTACGATGATAATAATCAGCGTGTCTACAACCCCGCTTTGTATGGCACATATCTGAAAAATGCTTCCGACAACGACGCTCTTGTATGCGTTGATGGAAAATATTACACCTATAATACAAGCTATGCGTCGAGAAGCATAGTAGGAACGGCACTTCCTACTGTTTACGGTTCGTTCGGCACCAATTTCCGTTGGAAAGGTATTAGCCTCGGTATGCTCTTCACGTATAGCCTTGGAGGAAAGACATATGATGGCAACTATCAAGGTATGACAGGAGTAAATGATTCCTATAAGGGAGCTCTCCACAAAGACCTTCTCAATTCATGGACATCAATGCCTGCCGGCGTTTCCGAGCATACACAAGGCTCTACAACCTATTCTTATACTGATGCCTCCGGCAACAATGTAGATGTGGCTCTTAGTCCTATGATGGGTGCTTCTAATGTAATAGACCCGAATGGAATTCCTCAGCTCAACTCCATGTACAGCTCCTATAGCACGGCTTCCAGCTCTCGCTACCTCGTAGACAATGACTATCTTATTTTCAAGAACCTGAACGTATCATACGATCTTCCAGAGACGTGGGTGAGAGCATTGAGCATGCAGAATCTCAATCTTGGTATGTCGATCGACAATGTCTTCATTGCTGCGAAGCGCAAGGGTATGAATCCTCAGTACAATTTCGACGGAACGCAGGGTGCTTATTTTGTACCATCAAGGGTTATTTCATTCCAGCTCACAGCAAAATTCTGATAGATAGTTACTATTGTGGCTTATTGCCGCAAACGAGAAATACAGATATAGTTAACAGTAAATAATATGAAAAAAACGATATTATATAGAGGCCTGGCAGTGACGGCGGCTGCAGTAATGATGACGTCGTGCTCCAGCGACTATCTCCAGACCGAACCTATCACGGATATTTCCGACAGTCAGGCCGTTGCGACCACTCAGGCCGCACAGATGTCAATCTATGGCATTGGCCGAATCATGAATACGCAGAACGACATGGGGCGTTCACACACCGGTGAGACATCATGTCTTTATTGGATAAACGAGGCTCTCGGTCCCGACAACAATTCCTATTTCTTCATGACCGAGATGGGAGGATCATGGTATCGCTGGGAATCTATGGATAACCAGGACTCCTCATTGTGCAAGAGCATGTGGGACTATTGCTACACCATAATTTCGCGTGCCAACACAGTGCTTTCTACAATTGACGCCGCAGAGGGTACGGATGCCGAGAGGTCATGGGTGAAGGCTCAGGCACTCACATTGCGTGCACATGGATATATCCACGCCCTGCAGTGGTTTGGATACAGGTGGCAGGATTCAAATAATGGAGAGAAATATGGCGTTGTGCTACGCACGGAGTCAGGCAGTGCTCCCGCTCCGGTAGTCAGCATGAATGATGTGCTCAAGCAGGTGTATGAGGATCTCGATTCTGCAATAGGTCTTTATCAGCAAAGCGGAAAGAGCCGTAAGTATGAGTTTGAACCGGATCTCAATATAGCCTACGGTCTCTATGCCCGCGCAGCTTTAATAAAACAAGACTGGAAGACTGCCCGCACTATGTCGGCCAATGCTCGCAGGGACTATCCCGTCATCGCCAACGAGGAGTATATGAGCGGATTCATCTACAACACGAGCGACTATATGTGGACAAACGGCGACAACGACATCTATTATTCATCGTTTGGATGCTGGTTCTCATGCAATGGCTCATATTGCGCGAACTGGGGAGCTGGGATGAACGCTAATATCGACTTCTTACGTCAGCTTGATCCTAATGACATCAGACTGAAGTGCTTCTTCTCGCCTGACAAGGTCGACGACATTGCCGCAATTCCGGGATACGAGGATGTCGCCTCGATAACGGAAGCTGACTTCTGGAATCCGGAGAATGTTGTGGCTGGCACTATGGACTGCAATTGGGGAGGTTTGGGCAAAATGGCCGAAGGATTCGTAAAATATGCAGTTGCCAACAATCCCAATAGCGGATACGCCAACACCATGCCGTATTGCCGTGTGATATCAGGCGTTGCTGAGACCACTCCTTCCGTTATGAATCTTGGTTCTCCTGTGAAGATGTGGAGCGTGGGAGTCAACGGAACATATGGAGATTCTTTCTTCCCCTGGATGCGTGCTACGGAGTTCCTGCTGACAGAGGCTGAGGCCGCATATATGGATGGTGATATTGCGTCTGCCAAGTCTATAATCACGGAGCTGAATTCTATACGCATACCCGGATATGTTGCTCCCGACGGTGAGGCGCTCCTTGAGGATATCCGCCTGTCACGACGTGCCGAGCTTTGGGGCGAAGGTCATTGCTGGTATGATTTCAAGCGTTGGAATCTTCCTATCGAGGAGAGAAAGTGGGTAGCCAACGATCCGACATCCGGCAATACTCCCGCCAACTTTGCACGTGCTCACGCTGTCAACGACCGCAATGGCTGGCGTCTCATGATTCCAAGGGCTGAAAGCGACTTCAATTCCGGTTTCGACCGTACGTTGATGGGCTATGCCGACAACGACTGAGTCGTTTTTCTCATAAGAATGACTTCAAAAACAGATTCACTAAATATCTCATACTTTAATTCCGGGATAAAATCCGGTAAAAGTTGCAACTAAGCGAAAGAGGGCACGCCGTGAAGGCGCGCCCTCTTTCTGCGTGGTTCGCCCACATGGACATAATCTAATGGATAGAGGTTCCGGTTGGTATCCGTCCGGAATTTAGTATAGCTTCCCGCATGTTATAGAAATAATCAAGGGGATGCCCGGCTGAACAGGCATCCCCTTGGGATTTTTCTTGATAGTCGTGTGCTTACTGATGGGAGGGACGGAGAAGGTCGTTGACGGTCTTGACCGGATTGAAGGTCGAGACGGGCACTTCCACGAGGATTGTGTTCCAGTCGCTCATTGCTCCGTTCCAAAGCCCAGGAAGCTCAAGAGCCTTGATTTCCACGCCCTCGCGGCTCTTCAAGGAAATAAAGCCTGTCGCCTTGTCGACGTAGTCGGGAAGATTGAATTTCTTCCCTTCCCAATCCTTTGTGCTGACCACGAGGTCTACCGGATTGAAATGGGTCGATTCCTTAAGCATCTTCTTGGCCTCCTTGTTGTCGGGGTCTATCTGTGTGGATTCAAGTATCTGGGGGCTGACAGTCCCATCGGGATTATAAGCGAGGAACGGACCGCCGCCGGGTTCTCCCTCATTCTTCACCATGCCGCATACGCGCATCGGGCGGTTGAGCTTGGAGTAGATATATTCAGCCTTTGCAGCGGAATCCATCTCGGCCGTATTGTCGTGAGTGATGCAAAGCACCTTATGGAGGAATTCAAGCATCTCGGCCAACACGTCGTCCGAAGGAATCCCTTTTGAAAGCACCTTGCAGTAGTTGTCGGCTTTTTGCTTTACTCCGACAAGCACCCCGCCGATTATCTTCTTGTATTTGATGGTGTCTTCCCTGCGGGCATCGGGCACGACATTGTCGATGTTTTTTATGAAGATGACGTCGGCGTCGAGGTCGTTGAGATTCTCAATCAGGGCTCCGTGGCCACCCGGACGGAAAAACAGAGCTCCATTCTCACGATAGGGAGTGCCGTCGAGGTTGGCTGCCACCGTGTCGGTCGACGGTTTCTGCACGCTTGTCGTTAGGTCGAAAGTGACGTCATACTCATGCTGGAGTTTTCCGGTGGATTCCTCAAATTTCTCCTCTACGAGTGGCATGTGGTCTTCGCTGACCGTGAAATGCACGTGCACCTTTCCGTCTTTCCCGGCGGCGTATTGTGCCCCCTCGGCAAGGTGTTCTTCAATGGCGGTGCGGCTCGTGCCGGGCACTTTGTGGAATCTCAACAATGCCTTGGGGAGCTGTCCGTAGTTCATCCCCTCCTTGTCGATCAAGGCTTTGACGATATCTTTGTATCTTTTCTCCTTTATCAGCGATTGGATGCTTAGCCCGTAGAGCTTCATGCACATGGCATTAAGAACGGGGAAAAATGCGAAATCCTCAATCTCTTCGAAGAATTTCTTCATGAAGTCATTGTCCGGTTTCTCCTTTTTTCCGTTGACGAATGAGAAAAGATCTTTGAACATTCGGGAAGCGGCACCACTGGCAGGCACCATTTTCAGCACCTTCCCCCCTTTGTCGAGATACTCATTCCAAAGGTTGGCCGACTGCTCTTCGAGCTGTTCGTTGAGCACGAAGATACCGTTGCCGGGAGTGGCAGGAACCTCTATCTTAAGGAAAGGGAAACCATTGGCAAGCATTTGCAGCTCCTCTGCGAGTTTTTCTTCCGAGATGCCTTTGGCTTGCAGCATCTCAATGTCTGATTTCGTTATGTCCATATTAATAAAATAATTGGTTGTGTAATTGTCAAAATTCGGGTTCTCCCATTTGGCGGCTGAATAAAGGGGATGTCTTTATTCATGCCATTGATTACTCTGATTTTGTGGAATCCGCGCTCTCAAGCATCCTCCGGCAGGCTGCTATCTTTCCCGACAAACGGGGCAGCTCCTTCTCCAGACGGTGGAGTTCCTTCTGTTGGGCATAGAGCTGCCATGTCCGGGCTATCATATCTTTTTCGGCCGAGGGAAGCGACAGGGAGCCCGTGCGTTTTCCGTTGAGAAAAGCGAGGGTGATTGTCTCGGCTTCATGAGAGGAGATAAACTCCCCGATGGAGTCTGCTTTTCCTCCGGAGAAACAGACAGTGTTGAAGTTCCCGACCCTGTAATTAAGGGCCTGGTCGTGGGGCACGATGTCGGAGCTTACTGTCGATCCGCCTGCCGAGACTGCAATCTCATTGAAGAAGCCCCCCGACAGGGCGGCGATAAGTTCAAAACCTTCACTCTCATTTATGCGGGCCACCATCGAAGTGGAGGATAGTGGATATTTGGCTTTCCATCCGTTAAGAATGTAATAGCCCTCCACCTCACGAGGGTTGTTGACGTAATCGAAAGCCCCGACCAGACGGCCTACGGATTCTCTTGCAGCGTCAAGACTGTCGCCCACCAATTCTATATCTTTCTGATATTTCGAGATGGAGTCGTTGAGGCTTAAAAGCCATTTCTCTCGTTGTTCTGCCGCAGCAGGCTTCTTGGGCCCGCATCCGGAAAGGGATACAAGCATCAGCAAGGAGAAAGGAAGTATATATTTTTTGAGATTCATAATCTTTGGATGTCTTTGATTCCTTTTATGGTCTTAAGTTTCTTTAGGAGCAGCGTCAGTTGGCGTTGATCGTTGACCGCCACAACCAAAATGCCTTGGAACATGCCGTCGTGGCTGTCGACCGAGATATTGCGGAGGTTGACGTTCATCTCCTTCGATATTATCGAAGTTATGTTGGCCATGATTCCAATGTCGTCGTTGCCTATGATTTTCAGTGAGACGGGAAGCATGTCTCCTTGCTTGCCGCTCCAGTCTGCCCTTATGACGCGATAAGGATAGCGCTCCCTGATATTGGTGGCATTCGGGCAGTCGCACCGGTGGATTTTCACCATCCCGTCGGAACTGATAAAGCCGAAAACGTCGTCGCCATATATAGGGCTACAGCATTTTGCAAATTTATATTTCAGTCCGTTGATGGTTTTGTCGCCGATTACGAGGACATCGTTTTTAGCGGTCGGCTCCTCGTCGGAGCGTTTCATCTGATACTCTCCTGCGGAGATTTTCGGTCCCTCGGTTTTTGCCGTAGTCTCTTCTATATAAGTGGCGAGGAATTTGCCTGCGTCGATTTTCTCGTCGGCCATATCGGCGAAAAATTCATTGGCATATTTATATCCGGTCTTGTTGATAAGCTTCATCAAGACGGCTTCTTCCAACTCTATTTTCCTGTTCTTCGCCCTTCGCTCAAGTATTTCCTTCCCCAGGTCGGCCCTGCGTTGCATCTCCTCGTTGAGGCTTTGCTTGATTTTGTTTCTGGCCTTGGTGCTGACCACGATATTGAGCCAGTCGGATTTCGGGGTCTGGTTGGAAGAGGTCAGGATTTCCACGGTGTCGCCCGAATTGATGCGATACGTGATTTTGCGGTGCTGGCCGTTGACGACGGCTCCCGTGCAGTGTGAGCCGACGTTGGAATGTATATGGAAGGCAAAATCAAGCACGGTGGCACCTGCTCCGAGACGGAATAGGTCGCCTTTCGGAGTAAATGCGAAGACCTCTTTTCCGTAGACGTCGAGACGCATGTCTTTCATCAGTTGCATGGGCCCTGTCTCTGCCGTCTCCAGGATGTCGCGTATGTTGTTCATCCATTGGTCGGTGCTGTCTCCTTTGACTCCTTTGTATCGCCAATGGGCGGCAAGTCCTTTCTCTGCGATAAGGTCCATCCTTTTCGTGCGGAATTGCACCTCCACCCATTTCGACCCCGGCCCCATGACCGTGGCGTGAAGACTCTCATAGCCGTTGCTTTTGGGAATGGATATCCAGTCTTTCATTCGGGCCGGATTCGCCGTATACATATCTGCCAGGATGGAATAGGCCAGCCAGCAGTCGCTTTTCTCCTTTTCTCTGGGAGTGTCGATAATTACGCGGATGGCAAAGAGGTCGTAGATTCCCTGAAGGTCCACTTTCTGTTTCTTCATCTTGTTCCAAATCGAGGATATCGACTTTGTGCGCCCCTTGATGTCGAATTTCAATCCGGCGGCTTCCAGCTTCGCTTTCAAAGGGTCGATAAAGGATTTGATATAGGCGTCGCGACTGCGTTTGGTCTCGTTGAGCTTATGGGCGATCTGCGTGTAGATGTCGCGGTTGGTATATTTCAGGGCAAGGTCTTCCAGTTCCCCCTTGATTTTATATAGTCCCATCCTGTGGGCAAGCTGGGCATAGAGGCAGCTTGCCTCGAAGGCAACGTTGCGCACCCATTCGTCGTCGGGATGATGGTTGATTGCCCGCATCAGGGCAAGATTCCTTACAATCATGATGATGATGACCCTTATATCGTCGGCCAAGGAGAGCATCAATCCCCTGAAATTGTCTTGATTGACGACGTTGTTCTTATTGGAGAACTTATCGACGGCGAAAAGCCCCTTAAGGAGAGAGGCGACATCCTCTCCATATTCACGACCGACGTCCTGAATCGAAATCACGCCGTCTTTTGCCATTGGGTAGAGTCCGATGGCGAGTAGGATATTGTGGTCGGGATCGATTGCCTGAGCGAACAGCAAAGCCGACTTAAGAGTGATAATCGCCTTGGGAAGTCGCTTTTCATCGTGGGGCGACGAGGAGTGGAGACCTCTGCGCATAAGGCTTCGGAAGGAGTCTGTCTCCGATGGGGAGAATCGTCCTTCTGTCAGTTTTCTCATTTCATGAATCAAGGAAACGAGCTCCCTTTTTTCCTGTGTGCAGAGTTTGTCGATGACTGGATTTTCCATAACTTCAGCAGTTGTAGCTGTCCGTAATCAGATGGCGATACCGGATAGCCTGTCATTATTGATTGCGGATAGCATCTTTCCATGCAAAATTATTAAAAATAGGGAAATCTGGCAAGCATATGGCGGAAGATTTGATATTATGACCACGAATTTTCAACCAACGAGCTCTAATGGCGACGAATGAAGGAAAAGATAGTGTCGTAGGCGGCGTTGCGGGCCTTTTCATGACTGAGGATTAGGTCGTGGACGCCGCTGTCGATGGCGCAGACCTGCCTGACTGAGCCAAGTTTTTCCCCTCTTTCCTGAAGCATTGCCGGATCAAGCACGGCGTCGCCTGTCTGAAACTCCGGGGTGTAGTTGCATCCCTCTATTTTCCTGCTGCTGTGCATCACGAGTATCGGCACCTTGATGTTTTTAGCTTTCTTCATGAGCCTTCCTTGAGCGGAGTTGATGGCTCCGACCCAGGAGAAGGTGACCGGAGGGGAATACACCATTTTCCAGTCCGTATTGTAGGTCCATTCGCCGTAATACTCCTTAAGAAGACTGTAGGCATATCCGTCGCAATGGCTTTGTTTTATTTTCGAGTTCTTGAACATCTTTCCAAGAAACCCCACCACCGGCACGGCCATGTTCCTCATGAATGAATTGTAGTTCCATTCAAGAAAAGGGCTGTCGGTGACGACTCTGTCCGCGCCAAAATCATCCCCTCTCATTGCCGCCATGAAAGCCACGGTCAGTCCGCCTGTCGAGTGTCCGCTAAGGGTTATGTCGGTGTTGCCGTCTCGTCTTATCTGCGCTATGGCGGAATCGATGTCGGCAAAATATTCCTCCTGGTTCCTGATGTTGTAGGGATATTGCCACGGCTCTTTGCTGCGTCCATACCGTCTAAGGTCCACGGCATAGAAATTGTATCCGGAGTCTACGAAACGTTCCCCCATCTCTTTCTGGAAGAAATAGTCGTTGAATCCGTGGATATAAAGATATGCCTTTTTTGATTTGGTCATGCATATCTTCCGGATGATAGTGGAGCGGCAAGGCCCGTCGAAGGCCATTCCTTGGTCCACGTATCTTGCCTGATAGCCTTCAAGTATGTCGGGATGCCAGCTCGTGTCGGTAGTGGGGGTTTTAGGTCCCGTGTATTTCTCTTTGATATCCCAGGCATTGGCGGCGCATGCCATGATGGAGAGGAGCAGAACGAATGTCGGAAGTTTTTTCATAAACGAAGTTTGGGAAGATAAGAATGAATTGAGGAAAGAGAAAGATAAGGACTGTCGAGGCGCGTTGCCCGGCAGTCCTCAATAGGATTAACAAGATAATTGAATCAAATGTTTCAGAAAGGACGTCTTCCTCCGGGAGGAGGTCCGCCGGGTCCGCCGCGTGGCCCGCCGGGTCCGGGCATGAACATATCCTCTCCGTTGGGTCCCTTGTTCTTTTTCCTGAGTGTGTTGAAATTCCAGGTCACTCCAAACATCACGTAGCGGGTCAGGTCGTTGAACTCAGAGTCAACAATCGAGTTTGCGCTGACCGAACGGCTGATGTTCTGTTTTTGTCCAAGAAGGTCGTAGGCGCGGACGGAGAAGGTCAGCGATTTGTCGGAAAGTACGGAGTAGGAGAGCTCCGCGTTCCATAGCCATTGCTTGGAATCAAATCCCTGGGAATAACCGGTGGAATTTGAGAATGAGAGGTCGGTGTTGAGCTGCAATCCGAATGGCAAATACAGGGATGCATCCGATCGGAATCCGTAGGAATGGGTGATTCTGTTCTTTTGCATGGGAAGCGTATTGTCTACCCGGCCGTAAGAATAATTCGGGTTGACCGTCATCTGGAAGATGTCGGAAGAGAAAGTCAGTCCGGCGGAGGGGGAGAGGCCGAGATTGCCGGTGCGGTTGAACTCTCCGTTGATGTAGCCGGGAGTGGAAGCATAGCGTGCGTTCATGCGGACGTTGAAGCGCCATTTGCGGTTGGCGAACGGACGGTTGAGCATAAACATTCCGAAGATGTTGAAGTTGCCGTTGACGTTGCCATAGGTTGTTGTCCTGCCGCCGGTCTCAGAGTTGGTGACAGTCTTCGACACGATGGAATTGATCGCAAACGAGGCATTGAGCATCGTGAAAATAGCCTGTTGCGATTCCGGACGGTAGTCATTGTAATGCAGGCCTATGTTTTGAGTGAAGGTCGGTTTCAACGACGGATTACCCTTTATGATGTTGAGCGGGTCCGACACGTCTTCCACGGGTTGCAGCTGCGTCATGCTGGGCTGTGATGTCCTTGCCCTGTAGTTTGCCTTGATGGAGCTTTGCTTGCTGAATCGATAGCGAAACCGGGCATACGGGGAGACATTCCATACCCAACGCTCCGGTATGTTGCGGGAATTGTTGATGAGGTCTTCGCTCTTCGACATCGACGGCGTGAACATTACTCCGGCGTCGAGATTGTATTTCTTATTGACTTTCTTATAACCCACTTGCAATTCCTGGTTGAAGAATTTATTGCGGAAGCTGTTGCTGAGTCGCTCCGAAAGGATGGCGTCAACAGGCACGTGGTCAAACTCCTCGGGGATGAAATTTTCGGTGTTGTCCGGGGTCGGAAGGTCATACGTAAGTTTGTCGGCGTTGTTCCATCGATATTGCATCCTGTAGGCGAAGTCAAGGAAATTGCCGTTTTTGGCGTCGCCTAAAGGTTCTGTCCAAGTCAGTCGCGTCTGTATGGAGTTCGACCATGACTTATTGTCGAGAAAGCGATAGAGGAGTTCGCTGTCGTCTTGGCGAAGGAAATACTCTATGTCGCTCCAGGTTGTGCCTTTCTCGCGGGTGTCGGAGAAACTGTAGTTCACTTGGAAGCTTAGCGACCGGCCGGGGCGGGAAGCGAATTTATGGTTGTAGATGAAATTGCCTCCGGTCTGGATGCTGTGTCCCTTGTTGGTGCGGGAGTTGCGGTTGCTGTTGACGGGTGTCCGCTGCTGGTCGCCTGCAAAAAGGAATGAGGAATCATTTGAAAGGGCGTTCCTGAAATTTAGGCTGAAATTCGGGCGGAATTCGATTGTGTTGTAATCATCAATATTCCATTGCACTCGGAAATCCGAGCGGATGTTGTGCCCCTTGTCGCGGGAGCGCGACCCGGAGTTCTGATAGCTCACTGAATCCGGGAAAAGAAACTGGGTTGCGGTCTTTCTTGTAGATGTCCTGTCGGAATGGGAGTAGAATACGTTTCCTCCGACTCTGAATATCTCCTCCTTGCCGACATTGAAGTTAAGGCCGATGCGCTGTGAGCGGTTGATGCCTCCATTCCCTCCGAAGTCGCGAAACCGGCCTCTGCCCATGTCGGAAAATCCCATATTATTAATGTTGTTGGCTCCTCCGAGCAGCGTGATTTGGTTGCCGTTATTGAAGTTGTTGACGACGAAACTGCCCTGATAGCGGTCGTCGGTGCCATATCCTCCTCCGACGTTGCCAAACCATCCGTTGTTCATGTCTTTCTTTACGGTGAGGTTGATTACGGTCTCCTCTTCTCCGTCGTCAACTCCCGTGAGTCGGGCAAGGTCGCTTTTACGGTCCACCACCTGCACACGGTCCACCATGTTTGAAGGAAGGTTCTTGGTGGCCAATTGGGGGTCGTCGCCGAAGAACTCTTTCCCGTCTACGAGGATTTTCTTGATGGTCTTCCCATTGGAAGTGATGGATCCATCGGTGCCTATCTCCACTCCGGGGAGTTTCTTCAGAAGGTCGTTGACGGTGGCGTTTGGAGCCGTGTGGTAAGACCCGGCGTTGAATTCAATAGTGTCTTGTTTGGCTACTACTGCTGCCTTTACGGCGGTGACGACAGCTTCTCCGAGCATTATGGCGCTTTCTGTCATTGTCATGTTGCCGAGCTCTACCGTCTTGTCGGCATCTGCAATATCAATGGTCTTGCTTATGTCGTCCATGCCGGTCATTGTGGCTGAAAGGATGTAGCTTCCCGGCTTAAGGTTCTTAAAGTTGAAAGTGCCCTTTTCCCCAATGAGGGAATATCCTGCCCTGATGGTGTCGGGCATGGAGATCAACTGAACTGCTACTCCCGGAAGCGGCTTGCTGTCGGCATCCACAATCTTACCTTTTATATTGGCGGCCCAAGAGGAAGCGACTGTCAATAAGGCGATGAGGATTAGTGATAGCCTTCTTGTCTTCATGACGGATTGTTTAATTAGAGGGTTTTATTGGTTTATAGAGATTCGATTTTTCCCTACCTATGGTCGGGGATGTTTCTTTGTGTGTACATGCTACACTTACTCATGAAACACGTTATACTGACCTCTTTACGCATAAAAGGTTTAAGAGTCGGATTGAAGTTTCGACGGCGGCAAGTCAGTGCTGGAATGACGGAATATGGGCCCACGCGGTTTCAGTCAGAAAAAAGAGGATATGAAGAATTGGATTTTAAGGACAAGTCATTTTCATGTTAAAAAAATTAACATAGTGAATGCGTCCTCCATAGGGCGTGTTCCTTAAAATCACCGCCCCTACGGCCCCGAAATTTTAAGGAACACGCTCTAAGGAAGCTCTAATTCTTAACTCTGGATAGCAGCGGCAGGATATGTGAGTTCTTCACCTCCCCAAGCACGAACGAGCTGCTTAGCGAACCGATGCAATCGAGTTCTCCGAGAATCTTGAGAATGAATTTCTGATAAGATTTCATGTCCTTGGTATATATCTTAAGGAGAAAGTCGTAATCGCCCGAGATATTATAGCATTCCGCAATCTCCGGAATCGTCTGCACCTCCTCCATGATCTTTATGCCGTTGGCATATGAATGCTGCTTCATCTTGATAAAGCAGAAAGCCACAAACCCGCAGTCGAGCTTTTCTGCGTCGAGCACGGCCGTATACTTCTTAATGTAGCCCTCACGCTCAAGACGCTTCACCCTCTCAAACGTCGGAGTGGGGGAGAGATGGATGGCCGCTGCCAGTTCTTTGTTGGTAAGCTTGGAATTTTCCTGAAGCTGATTCATGATCCGGATGTCGGATTCGTCTAATTCTGATGCCATGTCTATAGAATTTGCCAGAGAATATTATTTCTGCATATTTATATAATTATGCGGCATGAAGGAAGGATATTCGCATATTTGATGCAAAGTTAATAAAATTATCTAAATTTCAGCCTGTTCTTGGAAGGAATTATTGCTATTTCTAATTTTGCAGTATCAAAATCCGGATAAATCCCGATAAATCCAATATAACTATGGCAAAGAAAAATCTACATTTCGAGACGCTTCAACTTCATGTCGGCCAAGAGACCCCCGACGTTGCAACCGACGCAAGGGCTGTGCCAATCTATCAGACAACCTCCTACGTATTCCACGACTCCCAACACGCCGCCGACCGTTTCGGCTTGCGCGATGCCGGAAATATCTATGGCAGGCTGACCAATTCTACGCAGGGAGTCCTGGAAGACCGCGTGGCGGCGCTTGAAGGCGGTGTGGCCGGACTGGCCGTGGCGAGCGGTGCGGCGGCTATAACCTACGCGCTCGACAATATCCTTCAGAACGGTGACCATATTGTGGCCGCCGACAATCTATATGGAGGAACGTACAACCTGATTACCCACACGCTGTCGCAACGGGGGATCACCTCCACTTTTGTCGACGTGCATGACTTTGATGCTATAGATAGCGCCATCAAGGAGAATACAAAGGCTCTCTACGTGGAGACCCTGGGCAATCCCAATTCCGACGTTGCCGACATTGAAAAGCTGGCGGAGATTGCCCACAGCCATGGCATCCCCTTGATTGTCGACAACACTTTCGGCACGCCTTATCTTATCCGCCCGATTGAATTGGGAGCAGACATCGTGGTGCATTCAGCCACAAAGTTTCTTGGTGGCCACGGCACGAGTCTTGGAGGCATCATTGTCGATGGTGGCAAATTCGATTGGAAAGCCAATCCTGATAAATTCCCTACCCTTGCAAAACCGGAGCCGAGCTACCATGGGGCTGTCTTTGCGGATGTGGCCGGTCCTGCGGCATTCGTCACGAGAATACGTGCCGTCGTGCTTCGCGACACCGGGGCTACGATTTCCCCATTCAACGCCTTTATCCTTCTTCAGGGAGTGGAGACGCTCTCCTTGCGTATAGAGAGGCATGTGGAGAATGCGCTGAAAGTGGTGGATTTCCTGTCGAAGCATCCTAAGGTGGCGAAAGTCAACCATCCCTCCTTGCCCGGGCATCCCGACCATCTCCTCTATGGCAAACTATTCCCCAATGGAGCGGGGAGCATCTTTACGATAGAACTTAAAGGTGGTCAGGCTGCGGCATGGAAATTTATCGACACTCTGGAGATATTTTCATTGCTCGCCAATGTGGCAGACGTGAAGAGCCTCGTCATACATCCCTACACAACCACTCATTCCCAGCTTTCGGAAGAGGAACTCGCTCATCAGCACATCACCCCCTCCACCGTAAGATTCAGTATCGGCATCGAGCATATCGACGACTTGTTGGCCGATATAAGCCAGGCTCTCGATAAAATTTAAATTTAAGTGTAAAAATTTCAAACTGTCATGAACCAAAAGCCTGGCTGGATTGTCTTATATATAGAAAATCGTTTCATGATGTTAGGTTAGTTTGAAAAAGTATTATGGAAATCAGTGTTCGGTCGGTTGTGAAACCGGCCGAACATGTTTTTTCAGAACGCGACCCTGTCGGTCGACTCCTCTCGTCCGTAGCTGTCTGTCAGCGATTGTCGGGAAGGAGAGTTAGGAGCATGTTGGCGCAGCCATCTTCGAGAAGGTCGAGCACAAGTTCAAAGCCTTCTGCGCCGTCGTAGTAGGGATCGGGGACGCAGTCGCATTGCGGAAACCCTTTCACGAAATCTATCATCTTCACCACCTTTCCCCTGTCTTCAAGGGTCGGCGCGAATCCTCTCAACCGATCGTAATTGGAATCATCCATGGCGACAATCAGGGCTCAAGCCGAAAACCCGGTGCATGAATTTTGAGAAAAGTGTTAAATTTGTGGCATGAAAACCGCAGATGCAATATGGATGTGCCTCCCTGAAGGGCTGGACGAGCTATTTGAGATGGTGCGCTTCGAGCGCACGGAACAGTCTTATGACATATGGCTTGACGAAAAGAAGAAACTGTCTGATGAAGACTATCGTAATCCAAATATCGTAGCGCGAGGCTATACGGATTACGTTACGATACAGGACTATCCGATGCGCGGACGGCCTGTGTTTCTTCACATGCGCAAGAACAAGTGGTGGGACAAGCAGACCAACGAAATCTTCAGTTACAATCTCGAACTACCCAATGAGGAAGGGACACGACTCAGCGCCGAGTTCGTGGCTTTTTTAAATATGAAGGTGGAGACGACAGCCCTGTCGATTAAACACATAGCGCAGATGCACTGCGTCAACGGCAAATATTTCGCTGACCTGTACCGCAATAAGCTTAGTGGATACGCAGAGTGGTGCAAGAACGAACTCTGCTGCGGGTTTTACTTCAACGGCGCGAACATCGGCCCGTACATGAGCCTCGACGAGACCTGTCTTAGCAACGGCGAGGTATGGACATTCCTCACAAACAAAGACGGTCACGGAGGTCGCGGGACGCTGGCAGCCGCCATACCGGGGACGAAAAGCGACGAGATAATATCGATACTAGTCGGCGCGATGGGCAAATCATTGAGACGCAGGGTCAGGGAAGTGACCTGCGACCTGTCGCCATCGATGATGCTGATAGCCGCCGAGGTATTCTACAACGCCCATGTTGTCAACGATCGCTTCCATGTGCAGCAGGTATACAACGAGGCCGTTGACGAGATACGTGTCGACATCCGGCGCAAGCTCATAGCTGAAGACAACAGCCGTGACAAATCAGAGCCTCCGGTTACATATTCCAACGGCGAAACCATGCGCCAGATACTCGCCCGCAGCAAGCACACCCTGATGATGGCACAGAACAAATGGACTGACACACAGCGTCATCGCGCCAACATCCTGTTCAAATACTATCCAATATTGAAGGCTGCATACAGCCTTGCGATGGAGCTGCGCAAGATTTTCAATGCTAAAATCTCACCGACAAAAGCCATGGGGCGGATGAACAAGTGGTATGAAAAGGTAATGGCTCTTGGTAACAACAACTTCCGCTCGGTAATCAAAACATTCAGGAACCACGCTCCAACCATCCTGAACTACTTCCGCCGTCGTGCGACCAATGCCTCCGCCGAGGCATTCAACTCTAAAGTCAAAATCTTTCGCTCACAAATGCGTGGTGTCCGAGACCGAGACTTCTTCATCTTCCGACTGGTCAAACTCTACGCCTAAAAATTTAACACTTCTAATTGCCCAATTTAACATATGCACCGTGCTTTCGGCTTGACCCACAATCAGGTCGAAATCATCATAGTCGGAAATCTTGACCGGACGGCTTCTATGGGTCAGGGAATAACCACGCTGAAATGCGTGGACGCGCATTCTCTTGTCGGGTAAATCCCCTGCATGGCCTCCATAGAGTCCGGCGGAATCAATGTCGAGCCTGTCGGCCACTCCCTGTTTCTCTGCCATAGCCCTCATTACGCCTTCAGCAGCCGGCGAACGGCATATATTTCCCAGACATACGAACAGGATTTTGATTTTCTCTTTCCCGGCTAAATCCCGGGCCGCTGTTGGAATTTCGCGTTTTCTTGATGGAGTCGGATCTATATTCATACTCTTAGAAACAGATTTAGGAATAATAAAAAAAGACCGGACTTAATTAAGTCCGGTCTTGGAGGGGTGAAAGATGGGTCTCGAACCCACGACCTACGGAACCACAATCCGTCGCTCTAACCAACTGAGCTACATTCACCATTTTGCTTCCCATGGAGATTCCACTAAAGGCTTCGCAAGGTCTCTCCCGAAAAGCACTGCAAAGTTAGGCACTTTTATTGAATCTACCAAATTTTTTGGCAATAATTTTTAATAAAAAATCAAGCATTTTTCGTAAAATATTGACAATCAGCCTATCGCAAAATTCTTAAAAATTGCCTGTTTCGGTCAGAATTTGATGCCGGAGAATCCCATGAATGCCATAGCAAGGATTCCGGCGCATATCAGGGCGATCGGTACGCCTTTCATGGCCTTGGGAAGCGACGTGATGGCCAATTGCTCGCGTATCCCGGCGAATATCCAAAGGGCGAGCGTGAAGCCGATGGACGTGGCCAGCCCATACGTGATCGACTCCATCAGATTGTAGCCTTTCTGGCTTACGAGAATAGCGACGCCGAGCACGGCGCAATTGGTCGTGATGAGCGGCAGGAATACTCCCAAAGCTTGATAGAGCGTAGGGACGGTCTTTTTCATGACTATCTCAAGAAGCTGCACGAGAAACGCAATCACGAGGATGAAAACGATGGTCTGGAGAAATTGCAGTCCGAGAGGATTGAGCACGTAGACCTGCAAAAGCCATGCTACGGTAGTGGCCAAGGTGATGACGAAAGTCACGGCCGCGCCCATTCCAAGTGCCGAACTGATCTTTTTCGACACCCCTAAAAACGGACAAATTCCCAAAAACTGGGCGAAGACGATATTATTGATGAATATCGCGGTGATGATGATGGATACGTACGTCAGCATGGTTGTGGTTTAACAGGTTTTACGGATTTTATTGACTATGGCGATCAGGTAGCCGAGGGCGATGAACGCTCCCGGGGCAAGCACGAAGAGAAGCATGCCATAATCTTCAGGGAAGATTGTGGCCCCGAAAATTTTGCCGGTGCCAAGCAATTCTCGCGACGCGCCAAGCAAAACGAGGGCAAAGGTGAATCCGATGCCGGAGCCGAGGCCGTCGAAGAAGGATGCTGTCACTCCGTTTTTGCTCGCAAATGCCTCCGCTCTTCCGAGAAGAATGCAATTGACGACTATAAGGGGGATGAATATGCCGAGAGAAGCATTCAGGGCGGGCATCCAGGCGTTGACCACGAGCTGGAGGATGGTGACGAACGAAGCTATCACGACTATGAAGGCCGGGATCCTGACTTTGTCGGGCACAAGGCTCTTTATCGCAGAAATGACGATGTTGGAGCAAACGAGCACGACTGCCGTGGCGATTCCCATCATCAGTCCGTTGTAGGCGGAAGAGGTGGTGCCGAGAGTGGCACACATTCCCAAAAGCAGCACGAAGACCGGGTTTCCCGGCACGATGCCATTATATAATATTTTCCAATAATTTTTCATTCTCTGTCAGTTTGCGGAGGGTTGTTCTTTCTCATAACCAAGAAATGCTTTATAGGCGTTGCGCAATGTCTCAAGGAAAGCGCGAGAGGAGATCGTGGCGGCGGTGATGCCGTCGATCTCTCCGCCGGGGTCTTTCGTGACCATTAGCTTCATTTTCCCCGGATTTTTCCCTATGACCGACCTTGCCGCCGAAGGGTCGCGAAACCATGTCTCCATCTTCGTGCCGAGTCCGGGAGTTTCGGCCTGTTTCAGCACCCTGTAGTCTTTGATGTCGCCATTCGCTTCGAAGCCACACATCACTACGATTTCTCCGGCAAATCCGTTCATCGACGACCCCTTGACGGCGGCTCCCGTAAGGCGCCCGTTCTCGCGGGCAGGATAGACCGTGAAGCTGTTGCCGTCGATCTCTGTTTCCCATTTTTCACTCTCCGGGTCGTTGTCAAAATTTGGTGCTACCTCCGCGATGGCCTTTTGCTGCTGCTCCTGTTGCTGGAGAGCGATAGGCTGCTTGGTTATCGAATATGTGATGCCTAAAAGCGCACCGGCCACGACCGTGATGGAGACGAGGGAAATAATCATGTTGGGGAGAGTAGACGCGAGCTTTTTCATGCCATGGCCCTCCTTTCTTTTGCGCCGAATACGGATGGATGGCAATAACGGTTGATCAAAGGCACGAAGCTGTTCATGAGCAGGATGGCGAACGACATCCCCTCGGGATAGGCTCCGAATCTGCGGATGATGATGGTGATGAATCCGATCATGAAGCCGAAAATCAGCTGTCCTTTATGCGTCATGGGCGACGTGACGTAGTCGGTGGCCATGAAGACGGCTCCAAGAAGCAATCCTCCAGCAAAAATATCGAGAAGCGGGTTGCCTCCGAATGCCCAGGAGAACAGGGCGGCGGAGCCCAACACGGAGACGGGAATATGCCAAGTGATAGTCTTCGTTGCCAAAAGATACACAAGGCCAATCAGGATCGCTATGCCTCCCACTTCCCCGAGCGAACCGTTCATGTGGCCGATGGCCATATCGAGAAGGTCATAATCGGCAAGAGACGGGGCGGCTTTGGTGTCGTTGAGGTGGGTCAGGAGCGTGGCCCCTGTCGATGCGTTGGCTGTGGCTTTGGAAGTGGCATCGAAAGCGGATGGCACGTCGGCCGGCCACGTGGTCATGGCGGCAGGGAACGACAGAAGCAGGAAGACGCGTCCGACGAGAGCCGGATTCCATATGTTGCCTCCCAGTCCGCCGAAGCTCATTTTGCCGATGCCGATTGCCACGACTCCTCCGATTACTACCATCCACCAGGGAAGGATGCTTGGCAGATTGAATGCAAGAAGCATTCCCGTTATGAGGGCGGAGCCATTGGATATGGTCGACGGACGGCGCAGCATATATCTGGTGATGGCCCATTCCGTCAGCAGGCAGGTGGCGACGCTTATCAGCGTCACGTAGAGAGCCGGAAGACCGAAGGTGTATATGGCTACGCCCAATGCCGGAATCATGGCTATGACGACGTTCCACATACAGCGGTCGATGCTTCCCCCCGAATGGATATGCGGAGAAAGGGATACGGTCAGTTTGTTCATTTCTGTTTCTTTTTACGCAATTCTTGTTTGCCGAGTTTAATTAAGTCGAGGATAGGGCGGGAGGCGGGACAAATATAGCTGCAACATCCGCATTCAAGGCAGCTGAGGGCATCGTGGGCGGCCATGTCGTTCCACATGGCATTGTCTGCAAGGGTCATGAGCAGATAAGGCTCAAGCCCCATCGGGCATCCCGCCACGCATCGCCCGCATCTTATGCAAGGCCCCTCTTTGTGTCTTTGGGAATCGGCCTTCGGGAGGACGACGATTCCCGACAGTCCTTTGGTGGCGGAAGATTCCAGGGTGGAAATGGCGCGGCCCATCATCGGGCCTCCGGCGATCACTTTCCCCGTGTTTTCCGGCAATCCTCCTGCATAGTCGATGATTTCGGAGAGGGGAGTGCCGTTCCTGACGATGAAATTTCCCGGATTCTTCAGGTCGGGTCCGGTCACGGTGACCACTCTTTCCGTCAGGTTTTGCCGATTGCAGACAGCGTCGTGGATGGCATAGGCGGTTGCGACATTGTCGACGATACATCCTGTCTCTATCGGCAGGCCTCCGGCTGGGACTGTCTTGCCCGTCAATGCGTAGATCAATTGTTTTTCCCCGCCTTGCGGATATTTTTTCTTGAGTTTTTCGACCCGGATATTGGCGTATTCCTGTGCGGCCTCTTTCATGGCGGCGATTGCTTCCGGTTTGTTTTCCTCGATGCCGATTATTCCCTCCGGAGCTCCCGTGGCTTTCATGATAAGAAGGGTCCCGGCCACTATTTTGTCGGCCTCGGCTCTCATAAGAGCGTCATCGCAAGTCAGGCACGGTTCACACTCTGCGCCGTTGATTATCACGGTGGAGGCTGTCTTCCCTTCCGGCAAGGTCAGTTTGACCCTTGTCGGGAACGCCGCACCCCCGAGACCTACGATTCCGGCTTCTCCCACTATCGAGACGATTTCCTTTGGGGTAAGCCCCATTATCTCGTCTTCAGGTCGGCGGGTGTCGGAAGCTGAGCCGGGGTTTCCCATATCTGTGGCGATCACTATGGAATCTTGCCAGATGCCTTGGGGAGTGCGGGTCGGTTCGAGCTTTCTCACAGTCCCGTTGACAGGGCTGTGAATCGGCGCGCCAACAAATCCTCCGGCTTCCGCAATGATTTGTCCGGCAGAGACAGAGTCTCCGGCTTTGACCACCGGACGCGATGGAGCTCCTATTGACTGGGAGAGCATTATTCGAAGTTCGGCTGGAACGGGCATTCCCAATATTGGCCGTCCGGCCGTAAGCTTATATTCGGGCGGGTGGACCCCGCCTTTTCTGAATGTCTTCATATGCTTGAACTAACTATGGAATGACGGGGACATGCTTTGACGCATTCTCCGCACGACGTGCATTTGGATTGATCTATATGGGCAAGGAATGATACGATTTCCGGAGCCTGGACCGGGCATACTTTCCGGCATTTCGTGCAGCCGATGCATGCCACGCCACATTCCTTCATCGCTATGGGGCCGCGGTCTTTATTGGCACAGGCCACCCAGACAATAGGTCGGTCATGATGTGCCGGGACAAGCTCGCAAAGTCCGCGGGGACAGGCTTCGACACATTTCCCGCAACCTGTGCATTTTTCTCTGTCCACCTTCGGGAGGGCATCCCCCGTATTGATGGTCATGGCTCCGAAAGGACAGGCTTTCACGCAGTCGCCGCAACCGAGGCATCCGTAGATGCAATCGGATTCCCCTTGATAGAGTGCAGCCTCGATGGCGCACGACCTTACGCCGTCGTAGTGATTTTGAGGGTCGCGGTTTTCGCAGGAGGCTGAGCATTTGATAATGGCCACGCGTTTTTCTGTCTCCACGGGAGTCAGGCCGACAATGTCGGCTATTTTTTTCATTCCCGCGTCATCTATGCCCGCGCAGTTCAATCCCTCCATCGTAGTGGCGTTGGCGCATTCCACGGCAAAGGCATGGCATCCCGACAGTCCGCATCCTCCGCAATTGGCTCCCGGAAGAATCTCCTCTATCTCGCCGATTTTGGGGTCTTCATAGACGTAAAATTTCTTGGCCGCAAGGTAAAGCAACACAGCTGCAATAAGGCCAATGGCTCCAAGGACAATGATAGATATTGTTATCTCCATATGGCAATGGTATAGTTATAAGATGTATAAGTTGATGTGTCAGGACTTTTGCACGGAGCTGACAATCTCAAAAGAAAACTCGTGGGCTATCTTGTTGCGGGCGCACCATAGCAATATGAAAAACAGAATCATGGTCCCGATTCCGGAAAGAGCCGCCGTCAGCTGATTGCCCGTTAAGAGGAATACCGCCACCATTACTGCCACAAGGATAATGCATGGGATGACCGTCACTATGGTGATTGCCTTTTTATGCATTCTTTCCGTGCCTCTGACCGTCACGATGTCCCCTTTACGCAATGAAGAGGCCTGGGGAGAGAATATGTCGATAAGGTTGGATGGCTCGCCATTTGCGCCACATAAGGCCGCTGCCGGACAAGAGCCGCATTCCCCTTTGTCGTCAACCCTGACCGTCACCACGTTGCGTTTGGGGTCTGTGCTTACCACCACGCCATCATGGTCAATATGGTCGATTGAATCAATGTCTTGCATATTAAATAATATTTAGATCGTGTTTTGCTTAACGCGTATTAGTCTCCGAGATTTGAAAAAATAAGTTTTGCTAAGTTATTTTTCTGAAGATTACTTAACATGCTGCAAAATTAATAAAAAAGATTAGCAGGCAAATACAAAGAAGGAGAAAATTAAAGAAAAAATTCTTTAATTAATCTCGCTCGTTTTCCTCAAAATAACAATAGCCCCCGGAAATAAGGCAGTAACTTTGCCCCCGGAAACAGGAAAGAAGAGTCTTTCCCCGGCACAAGGCCAACGGCCCGGACGTAGCAGATCATGCGCCCGGCATCTGAAGAGAGCATCCTCGATGGTCCGGTGCTGTGCGGGAAAAGGAGCACATGGTGAGCGATCACCGCTCCCTGCCCGTCGTCAAGGCGAAGGCGACAGCTACCACATAGCCCCGGCCCGGCACGGAAGAAGTAACGCCGTCCCGGCCCGACTGCCGCCATGGTGGCCCTGAGAAGCCCCCATTACGAGAACATTGACATTCTGCAACACCCGTCAGCGACTCCAACTGAGTCCGACCGAGTCCGCGCTCAGCCCAACAAGAGTCCACCCTGACGGAAGTCATCCGACGAAACCGAAGCAATGACACGCGCCGTCTCGGCAGGACGCGATGCCCCCAGCTCGCCCCTGCTGTCCGTCACGAGTCCTTGATGGTAGTGATGCCCCACGACCGGCAGCCACGCGTGGCTGTCGCCACCACTCCCCACAGGAGGTCGCTTCACCAGGTTTCGTGCATGAAAAATGATTCCCCCAACCCCGTCCAGCATGGAGCGCATGGCCTCCCGGCCTGCGCCTACCGTCCAACCCGAGTCCGCGCAAAGCTACGTGATTCCAATATCGACTTGAAAATTAGCGATTTGTCAATTTTTAAAATCACGTGGTTTTCGTGGTTAATCTCGTGGTTCCCGTGGTTTGAACCCACGGGTCCGCGCTCAGTCCAAGCAAGCATCCCGAATCCCCAAGTAACGCTGTTAGCCGTCATAACGATCAGGCGGCACTTCCACGGATGGCTATAACTACGGTAGGCCGTAGTTATAAAAGAAAACCCAAGAAAGGGCCATGCAACCTGTCCAACCGGCAGTTTGCATGGCCCTTTTCTTTTTGTCCGCACCGCGTCCGTGCCAGATCCGACATGGGGAGCAGGCCTCCGAGCCTGCGGCCTAATACCGTCCGCGCTCAGTCTGACCGAGTCCGCGTTCAGTCCAGCATGGAGCGCATGGCCTCCGGCCTGCGCCTTCCGTCCGACCGAGTCAGCGCTCAATAAAAACCATCAGAATCTTGAATTGGCAAGCAGATTGCATATGCTATTTTTTAAGCATTTAAAGGCATGAATCGGGTAATTCTTAAATAAAAATGGATTTTTACTTAATTTTTCTAAATATAAATTTGGAATATTTCAAACGATTTACTAACTTTGGCGCACTTAGACGATGAACAATGACAAATCTATCTTTGTTTAGATCGGTTCCTTACCCTCACCACGCCTGATTGATGGCTGTATTTAACCCGAGAGGGCGAGACTGCCGTTATAAAGCGTCCGTCAATATGCCAAGGGCATTCGACTCGGGTGAGTGTAAAAAAGAGGCCCGGACCTGAATTTTCAGGCTCGGGTCTTATTTTTGCAGAATTCAGCCATGGAAATCATTATCCCTAATGTAGGAATTGAAATTAATGATTAATTTTGTGGATAATCTGAACATGTACTTAAGTAATCACAAACCACATCATACAATATGAAACTGAAGAACGTTTTGATGATGACGGCTGCCTTGACAGCAATGGGGGCAGAAGCTGCCGTCATCACAAGCCCGAACGGAAAACTGGTCGTGACGACAGACATCAATACGAAGGGCACCCCCGTTTATAGTGTAAAACTTGACGGGAAGACAGTTGTGGAAAATTCTCCTCTCGGTCTGGTGACAGATTTTGCTGATCTTTCGCAAGGACTCTCGGAAAAATCTTCTAAAAGCGAGGCTGTCAACCGGAGCTATGAGCAGGATAAAATCAAGAAAAGCCATGTAGACGTCAACGCCACTTCCGCTTTGGTGGAATATGAGGGAGCTGACGGTAAACGGCTCGACGTGGAATGGCACGTGGCCGACAACGGGGTGGCTTTCCGCTATCGCGTGCCGCGCATCAACGGCAAAGGCTCGATGGTAGTGAAAGAGGAAGTCAGCTCATTCGACTTTCCCGACGGCACAACGGCGTTCCTGACCTCGCAGTCCGATCCCATGATTGGCTGGAAGCGCACAAAGCCAAGCTACGAGGAGTATTATTTCGTGGATGTCCCCATGACCCAAAAGTCGGAGTACGGACGAGGCTTTACATTCCCTGCATTGTTCAAGACAGCCGACGAAAATTGGGTATTGTTAACCGAGACGGGTGTAGACGGATATTATTGCGCTTCCCATCTGAACGATTATAAGGATGGAAAATATTCAATAGCATATCCAATGCAGGAGGAAAACAATGGCAACGGTACGTCGGCCCCGGGCGTGGCGTTGCCCGGATTCACTCCATGGCGAGTGATGGCAATCGGCGACAGCCCTGCCCCCATTGTGGAGACTACCTTGCCCTGGGATTTGGTGGAGCCAAAATATGAGTCGCGCAAAGCACGTCCTGCAAAAGGCACCTGGAGCTGGCTTCTCTGGCAGGATGGAAGCATCAACTACGACGACCAAATAAAATTCATCGACTTCGCAGCCGAGATGGGATATGACAATGTCTTGATCGACAATTGGTGGGACACCAACATCGGCGAGGAAAAGATGGAGAAGCTTATCAAATATGCACACTCAAAAGGAGTGAAGCCCACGCTTTGGTATTCCTCTTCGGGTCATTGGAACGACATCGAACAGGGACCCGTCAACCGCATGGACCGTCCTGTCGTAAGAAAAAAGTGGATGAAGTGGATGAAGGATAATGGAGTAGACGCCATAAAGGTCGATTTCTTCGGAGGCGACAAGCAGGAGACGATGCGTCTGTATGAAGATATTCTCAGCGATGCGGCCGACTATGGCATCGACGTGGTGTTTCATGGCTGCACCCTCCCGCGAGGCTGGGAGAGAATGTATCCCAATTTCGTCGGCGCAGAGGCTGTGCTCTCATCTGAAAACATGATTTTCGATCAGAAATTCTGCGACAGGGAGGCTCTTCATGCCACTCTCCATCCTTTCATGAGAAATGCTGCCGCGATAATGGAATATGGAGGCTCTTTCCTCAATAAAAAGATGAACAGGGGTAATGACGGAGGCAACACGCGCCGCACGACCGATGCATTCCAACTCGCGGTCTCAATTCTTTTCCAGAATCCCGTGCAATACTTTGCCCTTGCTCCCAACAACCTGACAGACGCTCCCGCCGTGGCGATAGACCACGTGAAGAATGTCCCGACCACCTGGGATGACACCAAGCTGATTGGCGGCTATCCCGGAAAGTATGTCGTCATGGCCCGCCGTCATGGCAATGTCTGGTATGTAGCCGGCGTTAGCAACCTTGAGAAGCCTGTCAAGCTTGACCTCGACCTTTCGATGTTTGCAAAAGGAGAGAAGCTCGAAATGATCAACGACGACAAGAAGGGAGAACCCGTAAAAACAGTGCTGACTGTGAAAAATCCGGAGAAAGTCAGCGTGACATTAAATCCATCTTCGGGATTCGTAATCAAAGGCACTGCAAATTGACGGTCGCCACACGGCATAAAAAATATGGAGCGCACTTCGAAGTGCGCTCCATATTTTTTATGCCGTCGCCACGTGGCGGGGTGATCACTGAGCCATAAGCTGGTCGAGTTTTACAAAGAACTCGGGATCATGTCCCGTCGTAATATTGCGAATTATGCCTTGCGGGTCGATGATCGCTTTTGTGGGGAATCCTTGCACGCCATATTTCTGAGTGAGGTCGCTCCCTTCCGGATTATAGACGTTGACCCATGGAAGTTCATATTTCTTTACCCCGGCAAGCCATGCGTCTTTTGTCTCGCCACAATCCACGCCCACTACTTCAAGACGGTCTTTGTATTTCGCATATGCCTCCTTCAGCTCCGGGAATCCTTTGATGCACCATATGCACCAGCTTCCCCAAAAATCGAGGATTACCCACTTCCCTTTGAATTGGGAAAGGCTGACATGTTTGCCGGCTACATCTTCAAGGGTGAAATCAGGGGCGGGGGTGTTGCCCTCAGCCATTTCCGCCTGTTTCCTTTCCTGTTCCTTGCGTTTTTGAAGGTCGTTGTATTGACGCTGGGCGATGGGATAGAGAATCGAGGTCTTCGCTCCCTCTGACAGGCGGTCGAAAGCCTCAATGAACTCGTCGCCGGGAAGATTCATGACAGCATATACGACATTAGGAGAAGTGAGGTTCTCATTGATGAAATCCTTAATGGAGTCGACGTATTCATTGTAGAGGGCTCTCATCTGCTCTTCCGAAGGTTGTCCGGCTGCCATAAGGGCAGCCTGCTTCTCCTCAATGGGCTTCGACAGAAGTTTCACCTCGTTCATGCTTTCAATCAATGCGGTTCCAGTCATTGAATAATCGAAAGGGGAGAGGGATTTGACATTGATGTCCACCACTTCGCCAGGAGCAACATAAAGGTCGATGAAATCTTGTTTAGAGAAAGTGATGCCATATCGCGAGCCGCCTTCTGCGGAGGATACGGGAATTATGGCCTTGTGATCTTTGACCACAGCCTTGTCGTTCACGACTCCTCTATCTGCCCTCGACGTGGCGGTGGCGAGTTTCTTTAGGGGAGCATGATAATAGGCCAGGGAATCCTCTGTGAAGGAATCCGGAAGCGAGACAGTGATGTCGGCTGATGCCACGAAAGGAATCGAGCATAATGCGCATACTGCTGCAAAGGTTTTTTTCATCATAGTTGGTTTTATTGGTTATAACATTGATTTCTGTTTTTATGGAAGCTTTCTTCGGGCAGGTGGCTATTCCGACGAAGTTAAAAAAGATTCCAAACTATATAATTAACAATTTGGGCCCTGATTTTATTTTAGTCGCTGCTCGAGAAGATTCCGGAACTGATAATTTTTCAGTCCCCACTTTGGCGCCACCACCATATCCGGAGGGCTCTGAGACAAAAACCGCTCGATCACTATGTGGTCGGGCACCGTTTTGCAAATCTCGACGCAAAGGTCGAGGTAGTCTTCCAGAGAGAAAGGCCTGACGTCTAATCTCCCGTCTTGCCAATCTTTTAGAAGCGGAGTTTGCCTTAGAATCTGGAGTTGATGTATTTTCAATGTCTCTATAGGCAACCGACAGGCGGCTTTCACATTTTCGATAATCCTTTCCCGGTTTTCCCCCGGAAGCCCGGCTATGAGATGCAGGCCGCAATGTAGCCCTGCGGAATGTGCCCTTCCGACCGCGCTCTCGACATCTGCCCATGTGTGCCCTCGGTTTATCGCTTCCAACGTTGTGTCGTGGGCGGTCTCAGCCCCGATTTCCAAGAACACAGGGGTCAGGGAGTTGATTTCTGCCAGCAATGCGATAACGGAGTCGGGGAGAGTGTCGGGACGCGTCCCTATGGCCATGCCCACTACATCCTCGCAATCCAATGCCTCCATATATATTTTTCGGAGAGCGTCAATCTGTCTGCCGTGGGTATTGGTGTAGGATTGAAAATAGGCTATGAATTTCATGTCGGAATACTTTCGGCGAAAGAAATTTTTGCCCTCTTCAATCTGATCGCTCACGGAAGCCGCCTGCATGCAATAGGATGGGGAGAAAGAATCGTTTCTACAATAAGAGCAACCTCCGGAGGAGATGGTGCCATCGCGGTTCGGACAAGAAAACCCGGCGTTGACAGAAATTTTCTGTACCTTGACGCCGGGGAAGAACTTGTCGAGATAATCGGAATAACTTTTCATAACATAGCATCGGCCACCACCAATGCGGCCATGGCTTTGACAACATGTACGGCTCTGACAGCCACGCAGGGGTCATGTCGGCCGGCCGGCTTCAGGATCGTGGCTTTGCCCTCTGTGTCTACAGTCTCCTGTGGCTTCATAATTGTGGGTGTCGGCTTGAATGCAACAGAGAAGTAGACAGGCATACCGTTGGAAATGCCGCCCTGAATCCCTCCGCTGTAGTTGGTGGAGGTGGTAAGCGCGTCGGCAGATGCATCGATGGGCAGAAAATGGTCGGCGGTCTCGCTTCCGAGGCTTGAAGCTGCCCTGAATCCGAGCCCGTATTCAAAACCTTTGGCGGCATTTATGCTCATCATGGCTGCCGCGAGCCTGGCATGAAGTTTGTCGGCCACGGGCGATCCGATTCCTGCCGGAATTCCGGTTATCAGGCAGCTCACGCGTCCGCCGATGCTGTCGCCGGCTTTCTTCGTCTCCTTCACCAACTCCTCCATTGCTTCGCTCAGCTGAGGGTCTATCTTCAGAGAGAAAGGTTTCGAAGGGTCGGTCATCAGGCCATCGAAAATATCTCCGGCCGTCACTGATCCTACCTGCGACAGCACAGTTTCAATGGTTATGCCTTTAGACTCAAGCCATTGGATTGCGAGCGACCCGGCCACAACCCAATTGACAGTCTCCCTTGCGCTCGACCTCCCTCCGCCGCGATGGTCGCGAATGCCATAGCGGCGAATATAGGTGTAATCAGCGTGGTTGGGACGGAACACCCTTCCCATATCGTCGTAGTCGGCGGAGCGATGGTCGGCATTCCTTACGATGAACCCGATAGGGGTGCCGAGAGTGATTCCCTCGGGAGAAATGCCTGAAAGAAACTCCGGCGAGTCGGATTCGTTTCTTGCCGTGACGAGCACGGAGGAACCCGGACGGCGTTTTGCCACGTCTTCGCGAAGCCTGTCGAAGTCTATTTTAAATCCTGGGGGAAATCCATCGATCACTCCGCCCATGGCGGGACCGTGGCTTTCTCCAAAAGTTGTGAGAGTGAGGTTCTTACCAAATGTATTCATAATTCAGAAGCAATATCTGCAGCTTTGGCGTCCGCTGCCTTCAAAAGATCGGTAGGGGAGAGCTTTAGCTGCAATCCGCGGCGGCCTGCGCTGACGTAGATGAAAGGAAATTCGAGGGCGTCTTCGCTAAGAAAAGTGGGAAATTTCTTCTTCATGCCTATGGAGGTGCATCCCCCTCGGATATAACCCGTCAGGGGAAGCAACTCCTTCATGGCAATCATTTCCGCCTTCTTGTTGCCTGAAGCCTTTGCCGCCTTCTTCAGGTCGACTTCCCGGTTTCCGGCCACGACGCAGACAAACACGCCATTCTTGTCTCCACGAAGCACGAGGGTCTTGAAGACCTGTTCGATGGGTTCTCCAAGCTCTTCGGCCACATGGTCGGCCGCGAGATTGTCGGGGTCGACGTCATATTCCACGAGGGAATATGGGATCTTCATGCGGTCGAGTATTCTCGCAGCGTTTGTTTTGTCGCTCATAAGGCATGATTCATTATTTGTCCATGGTGACGAGCAACTCCTCGTTGTTGCGGGTCATTTCCATGCGTTTCTTGATAAACTCCATAGCCTCCAGCGAATTCATGTCGGCCAGATAATTGCGAAGAATCCACATTCTGTTGAGCGTCTCTTGCGGAAGCAGGAGGTCGTCGCGGCGAGTGGAAGATGCGATTATGTCTACGGCCGGGAATATGCGCTTGTTGGAGAGCTTTCTGTCGAGCTGGAGCTCCATATTGCCCGTTCCCTTGAATTCCTCGAAAATCACTTCGTCCATTTTGGATGAGGTCTCGGTCAAAGCCGTGGCTATAATCGTAAGCGACCCTCCGTTTTCGATGTTTCGGGCCGCGCCGAAGAATCTTTTGGGACGCTGAAGCGCGTTGGCGTCGACACCACCTGAAAGGATTTTGCCCGATGCGGGAGACACCGTATTGAAAGCTCTGGCAAGACGCGTGATTGAGTCGAGCATTATGACCACGTCATGTCCGCATTCCACGAGTCTCTTGGCTTTTTCAAGGACTATATTGGCGATTTTCACGTGTCTTTCCGCCGGCTCGTCGAAAGTGGATGCGATGACTTCAGCGTTGACGCTGCGGGCCATATCGGTCACCTCCTCGGGGCGTTCGTCAATGAGCAGCATGATTATGTACGTGTCGGGATGGTTCTCGGAGATGGCATTTGCGATGTCTTTGAGAAGAATTGTCTTGCCCGTCTTCGGAGGAGCTACAATAAGAGCTCTTTGGCCTTTGCCGATAGGGGAGAACATATCGACAACGCGGGTGGAGATATTGGAGTTGCGACCCTTGGTGATGTCGAATTTCTCATCAGGGAAAAGCGGCGTCAGATGCTCAAACGGGATACGGTCTCTGACCAGTTCGGGCGACAGGCCGTTGACCGAAAGGACGCTGACGAGGGGGAAGAATTTGTCGGACTCGTGGGGAGGACGAATTGAGGCTTCAACGACGTCTCCGGTCTTTAGGCCGTATTCCTTAATCTGGTTTTGGGAAACATAGACGTCGTCGGGGCTGCCGAGATAGTTGTAGTCGCTCGAGCGTAAGAAGCCATAGCCCTCAGGCATGATTTCGAGCACACCATAGCACGTCAGGATTCCCTTGAAGTCGTAGCTATCCTCTTGTTGAGGCTGAGGCAGGAAACCGTGGCCTTGTTGGCGAAGCATCCTCTGCTGTTTTTTCAGCATGTTTTTCTGTTGCTTAGTCATTGGCTGTTGCGACATGGCTCCCGGATCGCGAAGCTGGATGGGCTCTGCATGTGGAGTCGGCAATGCCGAAGCTTCGTCATTCTGCTCAAAGCGGGCTTTGTTTTCCTGAAGGTTTTCTCGGTTGTTGTCTCTTTGTCCGCGTGGCGTGAAAGTTTTTCCCTTGCTTGGAGTGAAGAAAGAGGTGAGGGAAAGACCTTCATTCGAGGCATTTTTCTGATTTCGAGGCGTGAAAATTTTTAATTTTGGTTTTTCCTGGGCTTCCTCAGTTGGAAGAGCCTCGGCTTGCGGAGTGGCTGTTTCCGGAGAATTGTTTTCAGCTACCGTTGACTCTTGTGGGGCAACGGCCGATTCAATTGCAGTCTGCTCGGAAGGGATTTTAATGTCCGTGATGGCAGGAAGTTGTGCCTCAGGGGCTGAAGGTTTCGAAGGAGCGGCTGCGTCGTTGTTTTGCTGTTGGTTTTTGCGTGCTTTATTCTTTTTGAAAGAGTTTTTATTCTCTTTTGTCTCGGCAGGGAGCTCCGTAGGAGGCAAGGTTTCGCTGAGGTCAATTTCGTTTTTGGGTCTCCTTCCTCTTCGTTTAGGCAATGGCAGGGGGAAAGGCATGATCAAATCGGAAGCCGCCGTGTCGGCGCCGTTCTGCTCTGAGGAATTGGCTGAATCTGATTCTCCTTTAAATGAATCGTTTGATTGATTTTTTTTGTTCTTTTTAGATGAGTCTTTCTCTTTGGGAGATTTCTTTTTCTCAGATTTCTTAGAGACAAAGTCTTTAGCAGTAGCCTCGGCCTGAAGGTCGAGGATCTGATTCATGATTTCATCTCGCGATAGAGATGACGCTTTTTTTACACCCATGGACTCTGCCGTTTCCCTTATCTGGGAATCATCCATGTCGTTGAGATCGTTGATGTGGAACATAAAGATTATGTTGTAGGATTTTTCAGGCTAAATGCGTTTCGCTTATATCCAGAATCAAATCCGAGAATACAGAACCCAAAAAGTGAGAAACGCACAAAATGCCTATGAAATAAAATAATATTGAGATTGGAATTGATAGGTGGATAATCTCGCCTGATTACGCCCTAAGCAATCTTCAAAAGATAATTTGGAAGAATTTATTTTTTATGATTACTAATAAACGGGCGGAAATGATGAATTGGCGGGATATCTATGCCGAATGGCAGTGCAGCCATGTTATGGCCGCGATAACGATGCAAAATTAAGAAATAATTTTTATCCTCGCAACCTTTAAGCGATTAAACTATGCAAAAAGTTGCCTGAATTGTTGTTTGTTCGTCTTTGTCAATAAGTAAGTGTTCAGATAATTCCTATATTTGGATTGCCGATATGGGCGTCGGGATTTCGACTTGTGATGATGGCGTGATGGGGTTCCATCATAACTGAATCACGGGTTGAAATCCAGCGCTCAGATTGGATAAGACAGGTATAGGAATAATCTGAACACTTACTTGGAGATTCTCAATTTTTTATTGCGCAGCTCCACCGAGCCTTTCTTTAGCTTCCATATTCTTGCGTGAGGCTTGTCGGCTTTAATGGCGGCAATTATTTCATCGGCAGTAGTGGTGAATGGGCATGCCGGCTCAATAAATCTCCTTATTAATGATATGGGGCTCGGAAAGGAAAGAATTGTTGTTGTGTCGAGAAATCCATTGTTTTTCTCAAGGATTCCGCCAATGGCATCAACCACGATTCGGTTGTCTTCATTTATAAGACGGATGCTTCTGTCGAGAGCTTTGTCAAGTCCTTCCCATCTTGACCGCAGCAGAGGGATTATCTCATTCCTTAAGAAGTTGCGTCGATAGTCTGATGCAAGGTTTGACGAGTCGATAACGAATGGAAGCCCACGGGATTCAAGATATTTCATTATTTCTTTGCGGTGGAGTCCGAGGAGCGGCCTCCATATTTCGCCGTTGTCTTTCGACATTCCTTTTAGCCCCGACGTGCCTGATCCTCGTAGGAGATTAAGAAACATTGTCTCGACATTGTCGTCGGCGTTGTGGCCGGTGGCTATCCTGTCGGCGTTGAGCAAGGATTTCATTTCCCTGAACCATTCGTATCTCAACTCGCGGCACGCCATTTCGATTGATATGCCCTTGTTGGATGAAACGTAGGTATAGACATCGAAATCCTTAACTCTCAAGTCGATGCCGAGATCGCCGCAGATCTTTTCCACCAAATGCTGGTCGCGCATGCTTTCTTCGGCGCGCAGATGGAAGTTGCAATGAAGGGCTATCGTCTCAAACTCCGGCCGGTCTTTGAGCATGGATAGCAGAGCGATACTGTCGGGACCACCGCTGACCGTGGCAATAATCTTCGAGAAGCCGCATGATTTGGCTTTATGGAAGATTTCAGAATTGCAATATTTTTTAATAGTTTTCACGATGCAAAATTAGAAATTTTTTTCTAACTTTGCATTCCGAGAAGCAGCAATCTGACTTTTTCATGATAAGGAAAATTGAAGAAACTTGCTTCGGGAGTACATATTTCTTAATGGAGATTCAAATAGGGATAATTTAATTCCGGGAATCTTCAGAGGAAGAAATTCAAGGGCCGACAAGAGGTCGGCATTTTATCGAAAGAAAAAGCACAAAATAATTTTACTAAATCTCTAATAAACAACCCAAGTTATGGCAAAAGAATGGATCTGCACAGTGTGCGGATATGTAGCTGAGGGGGAGAATCCCCCTGCAAAGTGCCCTCAGTGTGGAGCACCTGCGTCAAAATTCAAAGAACTTGATCAGAAGGAACTTCTCCAATTCGTGACGGAACACGAGATCGGCGTGGCAAAAGACACCGACGACGAGATGAAAAAAGATCTCAACAATCACTTCATGGGTGAGTGCACCGAGGTCGGAATGTATCTCGCTATGTCTCGTCAGGCGGATCGTGAGGGTTATCCTGAAGTGGCAGAAGCGTTCAAGCGTTATGCATGGGAAGAGGCTGAGCATGCTGCTAAGTTTGCAGAGCTTCTTGGCGAAATGGTATGGGATACGAAGACCAACCTTGAGAAGCGTATGCATGCCGAGGCCGGAGCAAATGCCGACAAAATGCGCATAGCCCGCAATGCAAAGGCCGCCAATCTGGATGCCATCCACGATACGGTGCATGAAATGGCAAAAGATGAGGCTCGTCACGGTCAGGGTTTTGCCGGACTGTATGCCCGTTTCTTCTCAGATAAGAAATAATTATTCATCTGATTGTACGACAAAGTGACGGATAATTTCGTCAGCACAAGCTGAAAAAAGCCGGATTCCTCATTTAAGAGAATCCGGCTTTTTTGGGGTCAAGCCGAAATGGCGGTGCATATGTTAAATTGGGCAGTTAGAAGTGTTAAATTTTTAGGCGTAGAGTTTGACCAATCGAAAGATAAAGAAGTCGCGGTCCCGGACACCACGCATTTGTGAGCGAAAGATTTTGACTTTAGAGTTGAATGCCTCTGCGGAGGCATTGGTCGCACGACGACGGAAGTAGTTCAGGATGGTTGGAGCGTGGTTCCTGAATGTTTTGATTACCGAGCGGAAGTTGTTGTTACCAAGAGCCATTACCTTTTCATACCACTTGTTCATCCGCCCCATGGCTTTTGTCGGTGAGATTTTAGCGTTGAAAATCTTGCGCAGCTCCATAGCAAGGCTGTATGCAGCCTTCAATATTGGGTAGTGTTTGAACAGTATGTTGACACGATGGCGCTGTATGTCTGTCCATTTGTTCTGCGACATCATCAGAGTGTGTTTGCTGCGGGCCAGTATCTGGCGCATGGTCTCTCCGTTGGAGTACGTTACCGGCGGTTCGGACTTGTCGCGGTTGTTTTCCTCTGCGATGAGCTGTCGGCGAATGTCGATGCGGATTTCGTCAACGGCCTCATTATAGACCTGTTGGACATGAAAACGGTCGTTGACAACATGGGCGCTATAGAACACTTCCGCGGCTATGAGCATCATTGATGGCGAAAGATCGCAGGTCACTTCCTTGACCCTGCGTCTGATTGATTTCCCCATAGCTCCGACAAGTATGGATATAATTTCGTCACTCTTTGTTCCGGGAATGGCTGCCGCAAGTGTTCCCTTGCCTCCGTGGCCGTCCTTGTTGGTCAGGAACGTCCATACCTCGCCGTTGCTCAGACACGTCTCGTCAAGGCTCATGTAAGGGCCGATATTAGCGGCGTTGAAATAGAACCCACAGCCAAGCTCCTGTTCGCACCAGTCGGCGTAACCGCTTATCTTATTGCGGTACAAGTCGGCAAAATGTTTGCCGTTGACGCAGTACATCTGCGCTATATGCTTAATCGACAGGGCTGTCGTCTCCACCTTCATCTTTTAAAAAAGGGCTCAAGCCGAAAACCCGGTGCATGAATTTTGAGAAAAGTGTTAAATTTGTGGCATGAAAACCGCAGATGCAATATGGATGTGCCTCCCTGAAGGGCTGGACGAGCTATTTGAGATGGTGCGCTTCGAGCGCACGGAACAGTCTTATGACATATGGCTTGACGAAAAGAAGAAACTGTCTGATGAAGACTATCGTAATCCAAATATCGTAGCGCGAGGCTATACGGATTACGTTACGATACAGGACTATCCGATGCGCGGACGGCCTGTGTTTCTTCACATGCGCAAGAACAAGTGGTGGGACAAGCAGACCAACGAAATCTTCAGCTACAATCTCGAGCTTCCCAACGATGAAGGAACACGACTCAGTGCCGAGTTCGTGGCTTTTTTAAAAGACGAAGGTGGAGACGACAGCCCTGTCGATTAAACAGATAGCGCAGATGTACTGCGTCAACGGCAAACATTTTGCCGACTTGTACCGCAATAAGATAAGCGGTTACGCCGACTGGTGCGAACAGGAGCTTGGCTGTGGGTTCTATTTCAACGCCGCTAATATCGGCCCTTACATGAGCCTTGACGAGACGTGTCTGAGCAACGGCGAGGTATGGACGTTCCTGACCAACAAGGACGGCCACGGAGGCAAGGGAACACTTGCGGCAGCCATTCCCGGCACAAAGAGTGACGAGATCATATCAATCCTCGTCAGTGCGATGGGACGCTCCGTCAGACGCAGGGTCAAGGAAGTGACCTGCGATCTTTCGCCATCAATGATGCTCATAGCCGCGGAAGTGTTTTACAACGCCCATGTGGTCAACGACCGTTTTCATGTCCAACAGGTCTATAATGAGGCCGTTGACGAAATCCGTATTGATATTCGCCGTCAGCTTATCGCAGAGGAAAACAACCGCGACAAGTCCGAACCGCCGGTAACGTACTCCAACGGCGAGACCATGCGCCAGATACTGGCCCGCAGCAAACACACTCTGATGATGTCGCAGAACAAATGGACTGACATACAGCGCCATCGCGCCAACATACTGTTCAAATACTATCCAATATTGAAGGCTGCATACAGCCTTGCGATGGAGCTGCGCAAGATTTTCAATGCTAAAATCTCACCGACAAAAGCCATGGGGCGGATGAACAAGTGGTATGAAAAGGTAATGGCTCTTGGTAACAACAACTTCCGCTCGGTAATCAAAACATTCAGGAACCACGCTCCAACCATCCTGAACTACTTCCGCCGTCGTGCGACCAATGCCTCCGCCGAGGCATTCAACTCTAAAGTCAAAATCTTTCGCTCACAAATGCGTGGTGTCCGAGACCGAGACTTCTTCATCTTCCGACTTGTCAAACTCTACGCCTAAAAATTTAACACTTCTAATTGCCCAATTTAACATATGCACCGTGCTTTCGGCTTGACCCATAGTTTCTTCTTTTCGTCAAGCCATATGTCATAGGACTGTTCCGTGCGCTCGAAGCGCACCATCTCAAATAGTTCGTCCATGCCCTCGGGCAGGCACATCCATATTGCATCTGAGGTTTTCATGCCACAAATTTAACACTTTCCGCTAAATCCATGCACCGCCATTTCGGCTTGACCCGTAACTGTTAAGTAACTTTTCCGGGGTATAAGTCGTGCTTTTCAATGGCAAATGGCTGGCAAGAGACACTGCCGGGAGGGCATTAAAAAACCTCAGAACTGTCTGACAGTCTGAGGTTTTAAGGTTTTGCGAACCATTTTATGGTCCGCAGGTTGCGGAAAGACAGGTACCCTTTTTGACCCGTCTAAGCCGGTAAATATCATTGAGTTACACTTTTGCGCAGCTTAGAGTGCAACAGTTTTGCAACAGTAAAAGGACACACTCCTTCTCACCCTCCTCCGAGGGTGTTTTGTTGTAATTGCAAAGTTAATTATTATCTACGACATCAGCACTATGAAAATAGTTAAAAATTGTAAATGCAACGGTTTTTGCAACAGTATTTCCGGGGTGCTGCAACGGCAAATCGTTGCAAAGCTACGTATTTCTACCCCTCAAAGTCGAGCCGCCATTGACTCAATCTGCGCCCTATATGCCTGCTTCATTTCATCGGGAAGGAATGATTCTTCTATCAAATCATACCATTTTGAAATGGCCTTGGAAAATCTTCCGAAGAGGTTTGCGATGGCTTTGTCATCCATACCGCTGTCCCGCATGGCAGTCTCAAAATCAACTTTCTTAATCTTCTTTTTCTTGCCGTTCAGTGTCAGGGCTAACTCTTCGTCATCATCAGGCATCACTATTGAGGTAGATAGAAGGTCATACGCCGGAGTCAGCATATAGTTGTCCGCCGGACGGTAAAGAGAGAAGTTTTTCAGGTGCATATCGGCGTTGCCTGTCAGCCATGAGAAAACCACGACTTCCCAGAAGTTGACAACATCCAACAGCGGAGCCGCCGAGTATTGCTTTATCAGTTTCGCTATGCGTTCGTATGAGCCTTTATATTTATCCTCAGTCAGTCGTTCCGACAACTGGCACATATCTTCCATTGCAATCTTGTCCCCCTTCTTGGTCCGGTCAACGCGGCGGGTAATGTAGCAGAGTTCACCATCGGCAAAGCGAATCAGCGAATGTGGCACAGTCTTGATTCCCGCCGCCTCCGCCAGATGCATGGTCAGGTCTTCATTCTCCGGAAGATTGGCAAAGCGTTCGGTCTGGGGTTTGAGGATAAACCGTCCCCACAGCCCGACAATGGTGAAGCGTTGCGGTTCTCCGGCATGTCCCCTTGTAATATCAAGCGACAGTTTTGCCTGCACCCCGGTCACGGTGGTACTTGCAGTAACAATCTCCCGTGCCAGTTCCTTGATGTTGGCTCTGGTATATGGAAGCACCGGCACCGTTGTCGATTCAAATATTTTACGGGCACACGACTTATGATAATCCACCTCGCCATCAGCGAGCGGTTTATAGCAATAAAGACACTTACACATTTTTAACCTCCTTCCCTTCGAGTGGTATCACACTTACATTACCGATGCAATCCTTGCAGCAGGCAAGGAGCAGAGAAAATCTGTCACGGGCAGAGATTTTCCAGCTCTGCTCTGCAATGTCAAGAAGCCACCCTTCCGGTATCAGCCCGTCAAAGAATGGGAACAGCACCTTATCGCGATATGGCTTTTCTCTCAACGGCATTGTCAGGCTCACAGCCTCAGCCTTGTCAGATTGCAGATACTCTGAATCATATCTGAACTCATAGCCCATATCGTCCTCAGCCAACACTCCTGCAAGGCTCTTTCCTACATATACTTCTGCCTGTTTCATGATTCAGAAATTTTACCCGGTGTCATAACGGCTCCGAACAGAGCCAGCACCTGATTGACCTTGTCAAGACGAAGAGTTTCCTTGCCTTGTTCAAGTTCACGCACAAACCGCAGACCTACCCCTGACTTCTGGGACAGATCAACCTGTGTAAGCCCGAACTGCTTACGCATCTCCTTCACATATTTTGCCAACTGAGTCATAAATATACCCTTTTGGGTGCAAAGATAGTAAATATATCTCAAACTACACCATAAAGGGTATAAAATATTTTACACCGTCTCGAATTATACCCTTTAGGATATACTCGCAAGAAAGCGGCAAGAGAGGGCGCGGTCTTCATAGTTGGCGGCGGGATGCCGTCGAAAGGTGAGGGTGGACGAGCCACTGACACCTCCTGACCGCATCGCGCCTATTGGCACCGGCGGAACACCGATAACCGGCAACGCCTCCGAGGTAAGCATCGGGGACGCTGCTTTTACGACCTCTGAGACTATCTGCCGTTCATCCGTGTTCTTGTCACCGTTGCTTATAAGGACTTTTACGACCGCTCCCTCACTTACCGCTTTATAGCAGTCCACGAGTCGAGACAGTGGTGTGCCGCCTTCCTGCGTTGTCGGCACATCACAGACTCGCCTTTCCGGGACTGGGCAGTGCCATTTTTCAGGAACGTCTTCCAGCGTAGGTTATCAAGTAGAGTGCAATACACATACTTGACAGCATGGCAATGAGATTGGTGTCATCATAAAACAATGCTCTGACCAGCCAATATATTCCTGCGACCAATGAGAGAATACCTGCAACAAAACAGATATTCTTTCCAGTGATGATTACTTTATTGCCTTTTTTGATTTCCATGATACAAAATTAACGATTAGATACGGGATTTCATTGCGATTATGTGACCGTGTGTTTTCACCGTGCCGGAGTCGTGGCTCCTGTTATTGTCTAATCAACAACGATTTTCAACTTGCTTGCCAGTGGGGAACGTGTGGTGCCGGGGATATTCTTTTGCCTTTTGACTGAAAAATCTCCAGACCTGCGGCTTGTATTTTTCCGCCAAAGGCGAACATCCCCTCAGTTCACCACACGCCTTGTAGGTGTCAAGCAAGCGAAAACCGATGGTGATATACAAATAAAAAAAAGTCGCAATGATGAAAACAAACAGCCACATAAAAGGTCAAAGCGAAGCTCAAAGCCTCAGGTTCAACCAAATAAAAAGGGTTGCAAAGGTGGTGGCAATCATCATCGGAGCAATAATCGGAACTCTGGTGTGGGCGATAGTCAGACCTGTAATCCGAGGTGCGGGCTGGGTTATATCCCTCATAACCGCAATACTGATAATCTATTGGTTATTCACACTTTAATACAATACTGATATGGCAAACTCAATAAAATCCAACAACGCTGCAATCGCAGTTATGCAGCAGATGCTCCAAGAGCGTTGCATCGTAGAACCCACATTCGCTATCAAGATGGCGAACCCATCCAAGAGTAGAAGGTGCAGTAAATCACCTTTGCAGGACTATCCAAAAGAGCGGTCTATGCGTCGTAGATGAGAAAACCGTTGAAAATATCCTCGTAGACTACTTTGATGAGGCGAATATCGAGGATGGCGGAACACCCATCAACTGCAACATCGTGGTATCCAAGCCGGAACTTACCGAGGAAGATAAAGCCGAACTCAAAGAGCAGGCTATGGAGCAGTTCAAGCAGGAACGACTCCGAGAACTCCGCAGACAATCTCAGCCGAAGGCTCAACCCAAACCGACCGCCACCGCTCCCAAAGCCGGAGCAGAGATTGACTCAATCCCCAACCTTTTTGATGAACTCTAAACACCCCAAGACAATGAAACCCCGTAACAAAAAACAACAGCATATAGTGGATTTGAGTGGGCGACTTCGCCCGCTCACCACTCCACAAATGAATTGGGCTCTCAACTCAACAATCAATCACTACGGATACCGCCTTAAATCCGGAATGTGTACCTGTATGAAATGCGGTCACGAGTGGTTGGAGAGTCGTAACGGAATGTGCCTATGTCCCGAATGTGGCACACAACTTGAAATCAAGGACACCCAAGAGCGTGTAATCCGCGACAAGTCCTATTTCAACGTAATCACTACCATTGAAGGCTATCAGGTAATCCGTATGTTCCTGATGATAGTTGAAATGCGCAAAGGATTGAAGGCAAAGCCAGCCTTTCTTGAAATCGGCAGTTACTGGATTGACTGCAAGGGCAATACCACCGTAGTGGGATTGCAGAGAACTTTGGGATACTACATAGACAGTTTCGCCTTTGGCTCTCCATTGGAGATAAGGCGTGATAACGATGCTTTCCGACACATATCCGATGAATGGGTTTACCCCCGCATCAAAGTCACTGACACCATCAAGCGCAACGGGTTCAAAGGCAGTTGCCACCATATCCACCCCGTGTGCCTATTTCAGCAGTTGCTCTCCAATCCGAAAGCCGAGACGCTGATGAAATCCAACGAGATAGAGTTGCTTCGTCACCTTTGCCACCACCCCGCAGATGTTGACAGGTATTGGAACACCATCAAGATAGCCAAGCGCAACGGATATAAGTTCAAGGACGTTGGAATGTGGTTCGACTACATCAAGATGTTGGAGCGTATGGGCAGAGACCTCAATTCTCCCTCGCTGATAGCACCCAATGACCTCAAAACCGCTCACGACATATATGTGGCAAAGGTCAATCGCCAGCGCATCAAGGAGCAGAGAGAGAAAGAGCGTCAGCAAGCCGTTGAGGACAAAGCCAGGTTTGAAGAACTCAAATCCCGCTATTTCGGAATGGAGATGACTGACGGAGAGATTGAAATCCACTCAATCGACACCATCGACGATTACTATAAAATCGGAGAAAGTCAATCTATTTGTTGCGGAACCGCCAAATATTTTCTCAAAGAAAGTAAGTTGACCCTCACCGCCTACATCGGCAACAAGCAGATAGCCACCATCGAAATCTCGCTTGACGACTACCACATAATCCAATGCCGGGCATTTGCCAACGGAATATGCGAGTACACCGAGCAGATAGCCGGTATCATCAACGCCAACAAGAAGATGATAGCAGAGCGCAAAAGAGCATAGCCAGTGCCATATCAGCGATGAAGGTGGCGGAGCATAAGACCTCCGTCACCTTCATTTTGCCAAAAAATTCGGCCGCCAAAAGGCGGCGTTTGGGCTGTATTTATGCTTAAAAACTTCTCTACTATATGCTCGCATTCCTTTTCAGAACCTTATTGATTGTTGCTATCATTGTGTCGTGAAGAAAGACTTTGAGGTTGTTATCATCCTTCAGGGCTATCTCTCCATGCTCAGCGAAAATATCCAGAAGGTCTCTTTTGATTTTTGAGTATGGCTCACCGAATGGGATAAGTCGTTCATCCTCCCAATATCGGATTACTATGTCAGCCCATAGTTCTTTAAGCGCAGCCTTCTCCTCTTTGTTGAGTTTGTCGTATCTCTTGTGTTGCGGTTCTACCGAAGGCATAATATCAATGTCGGGATTGAACATATCATACTCCATGTCGCCGAACAGTTCATCATCATAATCTTCGTCAACAATCGGAATTTCAGAGCCGATTTCGACCCCTTTATTTTTCTTTGACATACACACCTTGCAAATATGCTGTGCGTGTCCCTTGCCACTGAATTTCTCATTGGCTTTATACTCACCGCATATCCGGCAGTAATGTCCTTGTCGTTTCTTCTTTGCCATACACAAATGTAGATAAAAATTCTGAGATTTTTACACCGGCAGAATAAAAGAACAAGGCCGACGTAGCGATTTCTGTCTCCTCCTGCGTGCTCTCAGTCACAATTTTAGTAATTTGGAGGAATAATTCAAATTCAATAAGATGGACAGAAACCGAACAGTCGCCGGCCTTGATGTTCACAAAGATAGTGTTTATCTCTGTATTATGAGGTATGACGAGGCCATAATTTTTGAGAAGACCTACGGAGTGCTGACTCCCGAACTCCGTCAGATGTGTCAGGACATGATTGAGTATGGAGTTACGGAGGCAGCCATGGAAAGCACGGCAGTCTACTGGGTGCCGGTGTGGAACGAGCTTTGCAATTCAATGGAGCTCAAGCTTGTGAATCCATACTTCATAAAGCAGTTGCCCGGTCGCAAGAGCGACATCAAGGATGCGCAGTGGATAGCCGAATGCCTCCTGAAGAATCTCATCAAAGGTAGTTTCGTGCCCGAGCCAATAGTCCAGGATATGCGCAAGCTGAACCGACGCATCATGGACCTTAACGAGGACATGACCTACAACTGCAACAAACTCGACGCCGCACTTCAACGATGTGGATTCCGCCTGAGCAACTATGTCTCTACTATCAAATCCAAAAGTTATCAATCTGTGTTGCAGGCAATCATAAATGGCATGACCAATCCTGAAGAACTGGCAAAGATGGTACACGGACGAACCATCAACAAACATGGCCGCGATAAAATCAAAGCGGCGGTATCCGGATTATTCTCGGAAACCGACATCACGATATTCCGTCAGACAAAGGAATTCATCGACACCATTGAGCGGCAGATTGAGGAATGCCAGAAAGAACTGACTGCATTATGCCGGAAGCATTTCCCCGAGCAGTACAGACGTATTCAGACCATACCCGGTGTCAAGGAACGCGCAGCCACGGCAATAATTGCGGAGACAGGGGTTGACATGAAGATGTTTGCGACAGCGGCTTGCCTTGTGGGATGGTGCGGACTCAGACCGCGAAACGACGTCAGCAACGGACGATACAAAAGCAGGAAGGTGACACACGGAAACAGATACCTCAGGCAGGTACTGATAGAAATCGCATGGGTCGCTTCAAGAACCCGGAACTGTTTCTTCTCCAACTTCAGCTACGTCCAGACTACTGTCAAGAAAAAGAGTAAAATGAAGATACAGGTAGCCATAGCCCGAAAAATCCTTGTTGCCCTGTGGCACATGCTTTCCAAAGAAGAGGACTTCATCGACATCTATCTCAAGCGTCTTGAACAACAGAAGCTGATGGAGGCGAATCTCAAATCACTTGAATCGAAATTGGCCTGACGGCCCTACGACATACCTTCCGGTGCAATGTAATTAATTTTGTGGTGCATCACAGCCCGGTTCACAAATTTGCCAAAACATCGGAAGGAGTTGCACACCGGCATAAGCTAACCAAGCTTGTAGAGGAAAGTAACAATCTTATATCTGAATTCCGCTGTCGTAATGACTGCCGGAACAGGATTTCATGTGTATTGCTCTCAGTTCTTATCTGTTTTGGGGGGATATTACCTCTCGCGACGAAATATGTTTTAGAGGAAAATTAACGATTTATCCTCGGTTTTGTATGTCCGGCAACTGAAATATTCTCATGCAAATTTGTCCGTATCAGGAATAATCGCTATCTTTGTAATTGATAATATTTAATCAGTATTCGTGCAGATATGGATAATTCAGATAATATGTTGTCAGTATTAGACAGTTTCACACTGCCTGATGCGGACGATGTGGCCCGTAAGTTGGCGGATGACTTCCGCAAGAGGCGTGTGGAGCGTGGCTTGACGCGGGAGGCCGTGGCCGGTAAATCCGGCGTGGCCCTTGCCAACATAACACGTTTCGAGCAGAAGGGACTCATATCTCTGAAGAATCTGATACTCCTTGCTATCTCGATGGATTATCTGCAAGAAGTGCGCGACATTTTTGCCGCTCCAAAGTATTCCACAATGGAGGAACTCACACAGATACGTAAGAATACCGGTAAGAAGAAAGCATACAACCGTAAACCCCGCGCCGATGAAGAAGATTGATCGACTTTCCGTAAGATACAACGACCGCAATGTCGGCACGATGTCGCTTACGCCGGATAATCGCCTGTGCGTCTTTGAATACGACCGGGAATGGCTTGCCGACGGGTTCAGTATCTCCCCGTTGGAGTTACCGTTGACCCCGGGTATGTTCATAGCCAAACCTACACCGTTCAACGGTGACTTCGGTATTTTCGAGGACAGCCTCCCGGATGGTTACGGACGTTATCTGCTCCATAAAGCTTTGCGACGCGAAGGTATCAATGATTCCGACTTGTCGGCACTCGACAGACTGAGCATAGTGGGCAGCGGAGGCATGGGTGCGCTGACATACGCGCCTGTCTCTAATATTGTTACAGGCGAGGAGACCGACGATTTCGACATGCTCCAGCAAAAGGCTCTGGAGGTGCTTAGGGAACGACAGGATGATGATGCCGAACTCCTGCTTTTCAACAGCGGCAACAGCGGCGGGGCAAGACCGAAAGCAGTGTTTTCAGACAGCGACGGTCACTGGCTTGTGAAGTTCCGGCACACATACGACCCCAAGAATATCGGTGAGCAGGAATATATCTACAACGAGACAGCTCGAAAGTGCGGGATAACGGTTCCTGATTTCAAACTGATCAATGGCAAATATTTTGCCTCACGCCGTTTCGACCTGACGCAAACAGGAGAAAGACTGCATACCGCCACAGCCGGAGGTCTGCTCTGCATATCCCTTGGCAATCCGATTCTTGACTACAGCAATCTGCTTGCTCTGACAGGTTTTCTGACTCAGAATTCGAAGGATGTCGAGGCGATGTTCCGGCGCATGGTGTTCAACTATCTTACCGACAACAAGGATGACCACTGCAAGAATTTCAGTTTCATAGTGCGCCGTGACTCTTCGGGGAAATGGCGATGGCGCATTGCCCCGGCATACGACCTTACCCTATGCACCGAGGGCTACAACGGCGAACACGCCACATCGGTCAACGGCACAGGGCATCCGACAGTCTCGGATTTCATAGCGGTAGGCACCAAGATAAAACTACCGGAAGCAGTATGCCGCAGGATAATAGAAGAAGTGGCTGACAACTGCGGCAAACTGCTTAGGTACAAACCCAAATAGTGACAATATCATCAAGACTTAAAAAAGACAACTGCGGGAGCCATATCAAACAGGCTTCCGCAGTTGCTTTTGTATTGATGACAGTTCCTTTTAGACTGCAATGTCTATCTGCTGGGGATTCTGCATAGTGCTCCTTGACACGCGGAACACCTCAGGATTCTTGAGCTCCTCATCGCCGGGAGCATAGTAGAGTCCTATAGCGGTCGATTCACCGCAGTGTGCGCAACGTCCGATTACGACACCGGATGCGACCTGTTCTATTTTATCTTCGCTTTTGGGGAAGTCGAAATCGATTCCCTTGTTGGAACCGCACTCGGCGCACTTACTCTTAAGAGAATAGTAATAAGCTTCGCCAAGCTGGATAGCGGCGAGAGTGAGGAGTGTCGCTTTGTACTTAAACTCCTCCTCGGGGTTTGAGGCTGGCTCTTTGTTTACTTTAGGGTCAGTCATTTTCAGTGTTTTTATAGTGTTAATAGTATATCTCGCTGATGGCGACAACGCCGTTGTGAGCAATAGGCTCCACCTGTTCGCATACGCTCCATTCACCAAAATACGTGTGTTTGGTGATGTTCTCACGAATATTGTTGCAGATGTTCAGAATGATGTGAGAGTATGGGAAGTATGCTGACATAACGTGTTTATTTTGCTTTTGTTAAACATTCGATATACCAAACGCATACTTCCGTTAAAATGTTCAGACTACTGTGAAAAAGTTTTCGTAATTTTGTAGTTTGAATCTTAAACACCCAAACCGAAAACATTTATGACTAAAGCAGAAATAGCGAATGAAATCGCAAAGACAACCGGCATCGACAAGGCCGCTGTCGTTACCGTTATCGAACAGTTTATGACCGTTGTGAAGGACAGCCTCGCACACGGCGAAAATGTATATCTCCGTGGTTTTGGTTCATTCGTTGTGAAACAGAGAGCCGAGAAGACCGCCCGCAACATCAGCAAGAACACTACCCTCGTTATTCCGGCTCACAATATTCCGGCTTTCAAACCGGCAAACGTATTCAAAAACGAGGTTTCAGGACTGAAATAATTTATGAATCGCATAGAACGGGAGAGACTGGTGGTCAGACAGATGATTACCATCTATTGCCATAGACATCATGCTCACAATGATAATATTCTATGTGATGACTGCCTTGACCTCTTGAACTATGCCCATAGGCGTCTTGACTATTGCCCCAAAGGCAACGGCAAGTCAAGTTGCCGTAAATGCGAGATTCACTGTTATTCCACGGCTAACCGTGAAAAGATACGTGCAGTGATGAAATATGTCGGCCCACGAATGATATTCATACATCCGTGGTCTGCCATACGCCACTTGATTACAGAATTTTGTTGATTATCTATGGAAGAAGAATTTGAAGACTATGGAGAAAATACAGTTGATGATATAATGGTCGATTACGACTACCACATCAACACCGGCGACCTCCCCGAACTATTTGATGAATCATCGGTTGACGACTTCATCGCCAACCTCAACGACTGGGACTGATGAATATCGAGGAAATAAGAGAGTTTGCTCTCTCCTTACCTCACGTTACCGAAGATATGCCGTTCGGTCCAGATGTGCTTGCTCTGAGAATAGGCGGTAAAATCTTTTGCCTTTTGGAATTGTCAGGTCATTGGCAATTCTATAATCTAAAAGTGGATCCGGATTTCTCTCTTGACCTGCAAGACCGGTATTCAAGCATTCGTCCGGGTTTTCACATGAACAAACGACATTGGATTTCCATAGACTTCAATAGTAGTATCCCTCTTGATATAGAGAAAAATATAATTCACCACGCATATAATCAGACTGCAAAGGGTCTGACAAAGAAAATGCGTGGAGAATTAGGCTTTGAGTAAATCAGTTACTTTGCTCCTTTGATGCGGTTGCAGTTGCGGCAGAGCATCTGGCAATTCTCGGCAACTGTTGTGCCTCCTTCTTTCCAAGGAGTGATATGGTCTGCCTCCATTTCCTCCAATTCAAAATGCTTACCGCAGTGAACACAGATACCTTTCTGACGCTCGTAAGCCTCGCGCTTCTGCTTCTTGTCGAATGTGCGGAATGAGAGGTCCCGCAAGTCGCCACTCAGCACATAACGGTAAATACCGGCTTTCTTCATTATCTCGTCATCTTCCATCAGGTCATGTATCTGCTTTTCAAGAGCGTCGGTATCGTATGTGTTTTCATGAAATTCATCATACATAGCTCCCCAGTCCAGACCTTTCATCTCGCGGCGATATTTCGGGAATGTAGAACGAATCCATGTAATGATTGCAACGAAGTAAGCCCAAAGTTTGTTGGCATTGGGGTCAAACTGATGAAGAGCCATATACTCATCTATCTTTGCAATACCATCATGGCGAGCCGCCCATTTGAGAATTGTGGATAGATAAGCCTGTTCGATTGCATTGCCATTCAGATAATCAGCACCGAGCTTATATGCCGGACAACCGTTCTTGGAGAAGTGGCGACGTGCATCCGAAACAAACGGACCCGTATAAACGGCATTGAGCAATTCCTGATCAAGAAGTTTCTTGATAACCCTGAACCAATCGAGTTTCTCCTTATCCGTACCTTCGCAGAAATAGACGGTCAGTTCATAGTTCAGAAATTTCTCTTGCTCATCTTTCGTGAGCGTTGAGAAATACAGTGTGCCACGGTCTGGATCCTCGATATTAAAGCCATGAGTGCGGAACTCACAGATTGAGAGTGTTCGCTGTTGGCCGTCAATCATTTCATAATTGCCATCCTCACCAACACTCCAGTACATGATGTTCAGCGGAAAACCTTTGAGAACGGTATCAACAACCGCTTGCTGTTGCTTCACATCATAGCGGAACTCTCTTTGATATGGAGGGCGAATATCCAGTTTGCCACCATACCCCTTCACACCGGTATCCGGGTCATTGGAATAGCCGTTGATAAGGTCGGCAATCTTTATTGATTTAAGTTCTATCTTCATGGCTTATTGTTTTCGACGGATAATGATTCGATTATAAAGCACTTGTAGTTTGCCATTCTTATCGCGATAGCAGACCTTACCTCTTCTTAGATTGGAATTTTCTTTGACAAGAGAACGAAATTCGGACTCATTCAAATTAGAACTTATTCCACATTCGACTCCTAACTCACTGCCATTTGCAATACCCAATATTTCAAATTGAAATGGGTTGTATTTATCGAGAAATGAAATGGGAACCCCCATTTTCCCAAAATAATCCATTGGTATATCAGATGTCTTGGACACATCTATTGCATCATAATTTTCATATGTCGGGTAATCATCGGGATTATATGATTTGTAGAGTATTAAATCCTCGTTTCGCTCTTTATAATCAAGATTAGTATACCATCTGACTCCTTTAACTCGAATATATTTACGTCCTGTTTCATCAACTCCACATCCGGCAGCATCAAGTTCGTAATCATCAGGAACCCAAAATTTTCTGTCGCCGCTGTGTATGCTGGCACCAAACCATACTTGATTATTCATAAATAATGGGAATATCTCTTTTGTTGATATTGCATTCATGTTACCGATAATCAAGAATTTCTTATCATATTTGACAAGTTGGGTAACGTACTCCCTGAATAGGGAGAACGGAGGATTGGTAACGACAATATCCGATTCTTTGAGAAATTCGATGCACTCGGTAGACCGGAAATCTCCATCTCCCTTGAGGGGTAAAACTTCTATCTCCTCATCGTCAGGAATATTGTTGCCGTTCTTATCGCCCTCATATACGAGGTACACAGCCTGTTCACTTGTTCCCTCTGAAAACAGATTGGCATCCTGACTTTTATAGCAAGTGGCAATCAGTTTCTTCAACCCGAGAAACTCAAAGTTATATGCAAAATATTTGAAAAAATTGCTGACACGAGGGTCATCGCAGTTGCATAGCACGGTCTTACCACGGAAGTGTTCGCGGTAATGACGCAGCTCATTGTTTATGTCTTCAAGCTGAGTGTAAAACTCATCTTTCTTGGCTTCCTTAGCCTTGTTGAGATTCTTGTTAGCCATATCTCTTTCCAAGAGATTTGGATGGCTACTATCTTGCAAAGAATCAATGACAAAACGAGGAACACCGGGACTGTTTGCTAAACAATGTCGGTGTTTCTCTTACTTGTAGATAAATTTATATGGCTCCTAATAGTGCTCGTTTACAGGATTTTGACTAAATTTGCATTTGTAATAGGTAACTCTTGGAAAGAGATTGGGACATCTGCTAAACATTTGAAGAGAATCACAGAGCGATTTTAATATCCAGTTTGGAATACGGAATGACGAAATGGAGGATTCCCTCGGCAAAAGAGCCTTTTTCATATGGTTGGTATGAGAATACGACACCTTGATTGGTCAGAGCAGGTCTAGGATAATAAGCACCGTCATATACTTCTTTCTGAATCTCTGACGCATTGGATTCCAGTTCGTCCATTTCAAGTGAAGCCGAATATACTCCGTCGAAATTCATGAATTCCTTTTTCTGAGCTGTTATCTCCTGTTCAAGCAAATCCAATACTTTTTTGAAACCGTTTGCCCCAAAGATGTCATTATACCCAAGGATGCGACCGTTTTCATTATCGAAAGTCAGATAGTATTCCTCCATAAATCCATGTGCCCCCATTGTGTAATAGTAGGTATAGAAGCGATAGGTCACATATTGTCCGTTCTTACTCTTCCATGCAGGAGCAACTTCCATCATGTAGTCGTATTTCGGCCCGAAATCCTCTTCCGTGAAATCTTTGCGGTAAAGCCTCTCGTGTTCCTTAGAAAAATGCACGGCTACCTGTTCCGGTGACATGGAGGAAGCATTAATTCCCCCGATTTTTCTCGGAGTGGTTTTTATGGAGTAATATTCTTTCAGAATCCGGTCAGCTCCTTTATTGTCAAGATACAGCCCCTGAATATCATTACGCATTATGGTCGCGATGAATTGATTAAGCCAAGTAGGATGCCCTTTCGGAAGATACGCGAGAAATTTAAAGTCACATCTCCACGAAGAGTCATTCAGCTCGAAGCTACGAGTATATCTGTGTTCAACAGTACCTGACGGCAATAATGCCAAAATAGGTTTTATAGAATCAGGGAGATAGCGCATGTCATATCGTATGGTGTCTATACCTACGGCATATTTAAATATTGCCCCATCAGCAACATACGCCCCATTGCCTATAACTCTGCATGTATCTACAGCGACAGTGTCGGCATAGGTTAAAAGTAGATAGGAAGACAGTGAAGAGACTTCCTTGTCTTCTTCCGTGAAATAGTCTGCAATCACGGTTTTACCGTCATATTGAAACAGCGTATCGCCATAATACCGCGATTGTGCTTCTGTGATGGAGTCAGACATATATGTGCTCAGGCCATCAATAGGGTTGCCATCTCTGTTTGCAAACATAATGAACACGACAGAAAGAAGTATGGCTGCTGAAATTGCCGTCAAAAGATGCCTCATTTCTCTACTGTTTGGTAAGATTGCCGGAATAGATCATCTGTACCGATTCGAGGAAATCATCAAGTATCATTTGGGCATTTCCTTCAATGCTCATGATGTCCTCTATTTCGGCTGTATTGAAAGTTCCCATCTTGGTGCCGCAGCCTATAGGTTCTTCACCTTCTTTATACAGAGCCGTAATTATGGTAATCTCGTATTTGCCTTCTTCATCTTCCGAAGCATTTCCCATAATGGTCATGCTCAGATAATGATTCGGAGAGGAATTAAATGCCGTAAAAATTCCCAGTCGACCCTTGTATTCCTCATGTTTGTAAGCATTGTGGGCTTGAGAACCGAACTGGTACATCATCCCATAGATGATTTTGAGAAGCTTCTCCCTATGAGACTCCAGATTGTTGTTTTCACTCAGAGGAACTGTCATTTCCGGAGAAAGACAAACATAAGGCATTTCTTCGCGATTCCGCGCTATGGCGATTGCCTGTTTACGATAACTGGACATGAGACTCTCATCCATCGGCTGAAATGGAATGAGAATATTTGCCTGAGTATCTATGAAAGCATAAAAGTTGACTTCATCGTCATCCTCCATGCCGAATCCATCTTCATCGGCATAGTAGCGTCCATCCGGCTGAAGAGTCCACGAAACGTATGCCACTCCATCCTCAAACCCATTGACACCGAAATGATAGGGTGCGATAAGCTCCACGGCATTACGCTGTGCCCGGTAAGGAAGATCAAAAGCGGATGCTATCTCGACAGCTGACGCATCCCAAAAAGAAAACCGTCTGCTTGCCGTGAGAATTTCCCATGCCTCTTTGGTATTCTTGTTGACAAGAAAGGTTTTGCCGGAGTCATTTTCTTGTGCTTGCATCATTCCTTCGCCACGCTCGGCAAAACGGTATTTCCTTTTAGCCTTAAAATCTGCCGAAAGAGTCTTGTAAAGTTCTTTAGGTGTTATCATAATTTTCCTTTTTCAAGATAGAGCTTGAATATCAAAGAAATCTATCTCCTCTTGTTAAACTTTGGTTTCCTGAATAACTTTGTCGCGGTACTTGACAATTACTTTACCGAAATCATCTCCTTGGCCATGGCGGTATTCAGGAACGATGTATGTGTAGTCGCCATTTCTAAATACTATGGCATTCTCGACAATCCCTGTTTTTCCATCTTGAAGCACCAATTCAGGTTCCGAAGACATCGGATGGGATTTAGGCCATGCGGCATATCGGAATGTGTCATCCTTGAGTTTGTCGATACGAATCAGTTTCGTATCAGTCTGATAGATGCCTGCCAATCTTTTGAAATTTCTCAACGAGGGATGAAGCCAATAGCCGGCATCATTGCCTATGTATATCATTTTCCCGTCATTAAATCTGTAAAGTTCATACCGGTCTGACATTACCATATCTCCGGATTCGGGAACGTATAGGGTATTTGTTTTGCTGTCGAAACTAATTACCCAATCCCATCCGAGTCCATCAGTAGTGAAATACCAGTCAGGGATATAATAATAGGCATCGGCCGAGAATTGTTTTTCTCCCTGCTTATCAATAAACGGTAGTTTCTCCAATCTTCCATCTTTTTCATAAATCAGGACACTTTCCTGCTCACCCTCAACACTTGAGTCCCTATTGTATGCAATCACGATATAGGCGTTCTTACAATCCTTCATAGGAATCTGATATAGTTTGTCGCAGAAAGAACCGTCACTGATTTCATGTGGAAAAGGCGCGTGAGTTTGACCCCTTCGGGCACGCGGGATTTGACCCCACGGGCATAATAAGATTGACCCCTTAAAAGTCCTGGCGGCGGGGGTCAATTTTATTTTACCTCAGTTGCTGTTTCAGTCCTTTTTTTGCCTTGAGTTTGCGCATACTTTCGCCCGTCAGCTCGATGGAGTGGGCTGAGTGGACTATCCGGTCGAGGATTGCGTCGGCTACCGTCGGGTCTCCCACCATGTCATACCAGCTGGATGAGGGATACTGCGAGGTTATTATGATGGATTTGCGCTCGTGACGGTCCTCGATGATGTCGAGCAGTATCGGACGCTCCTTGGCGTCGAGCTGGACAAGGAACAGGTCGTCGAGTATCAGAAGCTGGCATCGTTCGATTTTCTTGAGTTCAGCCTCAAGACAGTTCTTGACCTTGGCCACCTTGAGCAGTCCGAGAAGCTTGGCTGCGTTGGCGTAGAGTGTGCGTATTCCTCTTTTGCAGGCCTCGTGCCCCAGGGCACAGGCGAGGAAGCTTTTGCCCGTGCCGGCAGATCCTGTTATGAAGAGATTCTGTCCGTTGCGGATGAAGTCAAGGGTAGCCAGACGTTCCATCTGGTTGCGGTCAAGACCGCGGCTGACCGTATAGTCGATTTCCTCGAGGTATGCCTTGTAACGGAACGATGCGTTTTTTGTCAGTCTTGTCACCGCTGCCTGCGCGCGGTAGTCCCACTCGCGGCTGAGCAGCATGGACAGGAAGGAGTCCGGGGTCATTGCCTGGGCAGTGGTTCCTGCCAGACTCTCACGGAAGGCCTCGGCCATTCCGTGCATTTTCATGCGGTTCATCAGATCCAGCGATATTGCGTTCTGGTCCGGCTGCTGGCTCACCGGCGCTGTCTTGTCATTTGTTGTCATTGTTGTTTACGTTTTCTTTGTTGTTGATGCTGTAGTATTCGCGCCCCCGGATGTTTTTGTGCACAGGCGCGGGGGATGATTGCGCCGGGGTATGGACTGTTCCATCCTCGTCGGGAAGGAAGTCGGCGTCATCGCCCTGTTCAAGGACCTCACGCAGCGCCTGATATCCGTATTCAGATTTCTGCGAGGCGCATACACATGCCGCTATGAGCCGGTCTGTTCCATATTTCTTCTCGAGCGACAGTATCCCCCGACAGCTGCTGAAGGATTTTGGCGGGTACTGCATCCGTCTGTCTACTTCTCGTAGGTAATCCAGAACGATATTGTCAATCTCCGCCGCACGTTGGAAGAGTTCCTCGAGATCCTTGTCGTAAGGGCCGTAATGACCGGGCAGGTTGTGCTCCTTCTTCCACGAGTATGTGTAAGGGATGTCGCATCTGTCGTGCGTCGCCACGAGGTTCAGACCGCAATATATCTCCACTGTGTCGGCATCGTAGAGGATGACAACACGCTTGCCCACATGTTCGCGAGGAACGCTGTAGTGGTGCTTGAACAGGGATACGTAGCAGTTCTTGCCGACAGTCATCAGTTTGCGTTCCTTCATGACAAACAGTTTCTCGGGCAGGGGGCGGAGAAAGTCCTTCTCCCCGCGAAGGAAGATGTCACGGCGCGACAGTTCACGGCCGGCCATCGGCTTCTCGTTGAAGTCTAGCAGCGATATGTGTATCGCCGTGTTCAGCTCATCCAGAGAGTTGAAAACCATTCCCTCGATATCAAGATAGACTGAACGGTACAGGAGCTTGACCGCGTTCTCGACAAGTGCCTTGTCCTTTGGATGGCGTACACGCGCCGGGTATACGGCACATCCATAATGTTCGGCAAAGGCGGCAAACTCCTCGTTGATTACCGGTTCGTTACGGTCGCTGGTCTTCACCGCCGCCTTGAGATTGTCGGGAACGATGGCCGCCACAACACCCTCGAAGTACTGAAAGGCGTTCTGACAGGCCTTGATCAGGTCTTCCTTGCGCTGGGACCATACGGCCTCGCAGTAAGTATAATGACTGAACGGAAGTATGGCCACGAACACTTCGGCCTTCTTGACCTCGCCCGTCATCTCGTCGACAACCGCGAGTCTGTCGCCCGCGAAGTCGATGTACATCTGGTCGGCGGCGTAGTGCTCGACATGACCGACGACAGTGGTATGGAATCTGTATTGTCTGACGGTGCGTCTGAACACAGATTCCTGAAAGCCATCGGGATGACTTTCCCGATACTCATTGAAGAGCTTGCGCACGGTCATTCCCTTGCGTGAAAGACGGGCGACATAATCCGGTATCAGCGCATCAAGTTCGAGCTGACGCTGCGAAGGCTCGCGATGACGGAACTCCGTGCATCCGAACATGTCACGGAGTTGCTCCTCCGTAAGTTCAAGCAGCTGATCTGTAGGCTTGCCGCTTGAAATGAACAGCCGGACGTACTTGCGCACTGTGTTGCGGGAAATGTGAAACGTATTGGCCGTCTCTTTTATTCCCATTCCGACTGCGTAACATCTCAGGATGTTTTTTAATTTTGCAATCATATTTTGTAGTATTTGACATTGAACCCCGCCGTGCCAGGACAAGGACTCTCAAAACTACAAAAAAATTCCCCTGCCGTATCATCGACAGGGGTCATTTTTATTTTGCCCGAAGGGGTCAGTCTTATTATGCCCGAAGGGGTCAGTCCCGCGTGCCCGAAGGGGTCAAACTCACGCGCCTTTTCCACGCACCGAAGGCGACTTTATCCCCGGCAGACAACCAAGAGTGTCTGCACAAAAACCAGAAAAGGTTGAAGTCGATATGTCGCCACGCCCTTTCTCGGAGGATATTCAATTCTTCCACCACAACGGCAGTATGGTCGTTCAGGACGGTCTTGTCGGCTTCCTCTCGGAAGTCCGCAAGAGCGGAGCGACATTCAACCCTCTGGAATTGAAACCCGAACAAGCGAAACGTGCCATGCTATATGTCACTCTGTCGGAGACATATCAGCAGCTCTACAACTACGAGGCTGAGACACACGAGCCGTCGGAACATCTGCGCGAACACCTCAATCAGTATTATGACGAGTTTGTGGAGAAGTACGGTAATCTCAACGAGAAACAGAATGTGAAATTTATTCTCATGGATGCCAATGGGCGTGACGCACTGGCTCTGGAGCGCGGTGAGAACGGCAGATTTGTCAAGGCTGACATTTTCGACCATCCGGTTTCATTCGCCATTGACGAGGTTACTTCGGTAGATACCCCTATGGAAGCTCTATCCGCATCGCTCAATAAATACGGTGAGGTCAATCTCGAATATATGTCAGGGCTGGTGGATATGGACGAGGACACCCTTACCCAAAATCTGGAAGGACACATATATTATAATCCGCTTGTGGAGAATTACGAGATTAAAGACCGCTTCATCGCCGGTAATGTCGTGGCGAAAGCCGAGGCAGTCCGCTCATGGATTGACCGTGAGGAGGAACGCATCAAAGGATTCCCCGGATATGACGGAGTTGAACCGTTCATAGCCTTGTCGAAAGACTCCCTCAAAGCGTTGGAGGAAGCCCGGCCTCGCCGCATCGAGTTCGATGAACTTGATTTCAACTTCGGTGAGCGATGGATCCCTACGGGTATCTACTCCGCTTATATGTCGTACCTGTTCCACACCGATGTGAAGATTGCCTATTCTTCATCTATGGATGAGTATTCGGCAGAGGCATCGAGAAAGAATATGACCATCTGGGAGGAGTTCTGTGTCAGAGGTTATTACCGCACCTACGACGGTATGAACCTGCTGAAACACGCACTTCACAATACTGTCCCCGACATCAAGAAGTCAGCGGGCAAAGATGAAGATGGTCATGACATCAAGGTGCCGGACAACGAAGCTATCCAACTCGCCAATACCAAGATTGACGAGATACGAAACGGGTTCTCTGAATGGCTCGAAGCCCAGTCGCCGGAGTTCAAGGAGAAACTCGTTGACCTCTACAACGACAAGTTCAACTGTTTCGTCCGTCCGCAGTATGATGGTAGCCACCAGACCTTCCCCGATTTGAACATGAAACTACTCGGAGACAGGTATGGTATCCGTTCAATTTATCAGTCGCAGATGGACTGTATCTGGATGCTGAAACAGAACGGCGGAGGGATCTGCGATCACGAAGTTCTGCGCCCATAAGGGCATATAGTAAATGTAGGATTAGCAACCTACCCGGCAAGGGTTTTCAACGCCGGTCATTAGCCAACTTATCCACTTAGCCGAAAGGCGGTGGGGAGTGTCGCATGTTGGAAACGGCATAAGTCAGCTAACTATCGTGCTGCGACTGAATGTCTAAATGAAACGATAGATATGAGGATGAAGACTACACTGTTTGAACGACAGTCCGAGACGCTAAGTGGTAAGCATCGACCGAAGATAGTTAATACGGTCGTTCTGCAATACTTCTGCCTACCGACTTCGGGCATGAGAGCCGAAAACCGATTGCAGGTCAGCCGCGATAAGCGGAAAAGGGCGAACGTCGCATCCGACAATCTATCATGCTATGTTGCTATATGTCTAAATGGGGATTACCTAAACCGAAAAGCCTACAGAGGTGGGCTATGGGAATATCGTTCCCTGAATATTCGGCAAGGTAACAGAGTCTTCGTAGTAGTCCGAGCGAGGGAAAGCCTCGTACATGGCGAAGGAAGACAGTGTTTATTATTTTAATATGTTTAACGAATGATGTGTGAGACATTATGAGAAATTCAGAGAATGTATTAAACAGTCTGGCTGGGCACAGCCAAAACCCAAACTACAAGTTTGAACGGCTTTACCGACTGCTGTTCAACGAGAATCTGTATGCGGATGCCTATCAGATGATGTCCCATAAAACGGGCAACATGACAAAAGGCACAGACGGTCAGACCATCAGTGGCATGAGCGTCAAACGCATACAGTCCATCATTGCCAAGTTGCGGGATGAAAGTTATCAACCGCATCCTGCCAAGAGAATTTACATACCCAAGAAGAACGGCAAGCAACGCCCTCTCGGTATTCCTTCCTTTGAGGACAAGCTTGTTCAGAAAGTCGTGCAGATGATTCTTGAATCCATCTATGAGGGCAGTTTTGAAAAATGCTCCCACGGGTTCAGACCGCATCGCAGTTGCCATACGGCAATGGCTTCAATCATGGAGGGATTTGACGGTACGAGATGGTTCATTGAGGGCGACATCAAAGGATTCTTTGACAATATCGACCATGATATTATGATAAGGATTCTTTCGGAGCGCATCTCGGACGAGCGTTTCCTCCGTCTTATCCGTAAATTCTTGAAAGCAGGATATTTGGAACAATGGACATTTCACCATACTTACAATGGTACTCCCCAAGGAGGTATCATCAGTCCTATACTGGCGAATATCTACCTTGATAAACTGGATAAGTATATTGTGGAATATATCTCGAAGTTCAACAAGGGTAAGGCGCGGAAACGCAATCCCGAATACAAAAGGATAGCGAGCCGCAAGGACAAACGAGTAAGGAAACTTAAAGCCGAAAAGGATGAGCAGAAAAGACGTGCGCTCATGGAGGAGATAAAATTCCACCATAGAGAAATGCAAAAACTACCTGCCACCCTTGATATGGATGAGGATTTCAGACGCATGAGGTATGTACGCTATGCTGATGACTTTCTTATCAGTGTCATCGGAAGCAAGGAAGACTGCGTAAGGATTAAGGAGGATATAAAAATCTTCCTGCTTGAACAGTTGAAACTGCAACTCTCGGAAGAGAAGACACTGATAACCAACGGGCATGACGTAGCAAAGTTCCTTGGCTATGAGGTCACTATCCGCAACACGGAGAAGACAAGCACGGCTAAAGGTGCGAAGGGACTTCCCAAACGCTCACTTGACCATAAGACAGTTGTCAGAATGCCTATGGAGGTTATGAGAAAGAAACTTCTTGAATACGGGGCAATGCAGATAACGGTCAAAAACGGCAAAGAAGTATGGGAATCCACCTCACGCCCCTATCTACGCAGTAATGATGATTTGGAAATTCTGAACAGATACAATTCTGAAATCAGAGGACTTTACAATTACTACTGTATTGCCAATAATGTCAATATCCTCGGCAAGTTTCATGGAATCATGAAAGAAAGCATGTGTAAAACCCTGTCGTCCAAATACAATTCCACCCTAAGAAAGATTATCCGCAAATATACGAGGGATAAAATTTTCAGAGTGGAGTATGAGGATAGCAAGGGCAAAGTACACAAGCGCGAATTCTATCATGACGGGTTTAAGCGAAAGAAAGATGCACGCATTGATGATGCGCACATTGAGCCCAGCTACCGTGCCATGCAACCGACAAGCCTAATGGCAAGGTTGAAGGCAGGTAAGTGTGAATACTGCGGAGCGGAGGAAAACCTTAAAATGGTACATGTCCGTAAGCTCAAAGATTTGGAGGGAAAACAACCATGGGAAAAATTCATGATTGCCCGAAAAAGGAAAACAATGGTAGTATGTGAATGTTGTTATCGCAAAATTCATGCACACTAATAGACTGAAAATGAACATGGAGAGCCGTATACATGGAGACGTGTACGTACGGTTCGGTGGCGAGTATGTGGAAACCTGCCGTCTGAAAGGACGGCAAGGCGCTACGTGCTTAGCCTGTGGGACGGGTAAAACATTGATAATGTGCATTGCAACGCATGAGATGAAGCGTCTCGGACTGGCTCATAAACCGATGATTATCGGCCTGAAAGCCAATATAGCCGAGATTGCCATGACCTATCAGTCAGCCTATCCCAACGCCCGGATACTGTTTGCCGATGAAAAGAGTTTCAAGGCTGACAACCGTGTGGCGTTCTTCAACCAGATCAAGAACAACGACTATGACTGTGTGATAATGTCGCACGACCAGTTCGGCAAGATACCGCAGTCGCCGGAAATGCAGCAGCAAATCCTTCAGGCAGAACTTGACACGGTTGAGGAGAACCTCGAAGTGCTGAAACAGCAGGGTCACGATGTAAGCCGTGGTATGCTGAAAGGTCTTATCAAGCGTAAGGAGAACCTTACCGCCAAGATTGCGACCATTCAGTACCAGATGGACCAGAATCGCGACAATGTTGTGGATTTCAAACAGATGGGCATCGACCACATATTCATCGACGAGAGTCACCAGTTCAAGAATTTGATGTTCAACACCCGACATGACCGTGTGGCGGGTCTCGGCAACAGTGAGGGTAGCCAGAGGGCACTCAACTTGTTGTATGCCATACGCACCATTCAGGAGCGTACAGGCAAAGACCTCGGAGCGACATTCCTCAGTGGCACGACTATATCCAATTCTTTGACGGAGTTATACTTGCTGTTCAAGTATCTACGACCGAATGAGCTTGAAAGACAGGAGATTCGATGCTTCGATGCATGGGCGGCAATCTTCGCCAAGAAGACCACTGACTTTGAGTTCAATGTCACAAATCATATAGTCCAAAAGGAACGCTTCAGGTTCTTCATCAAGGTGCCGGAGTTGGCTGCTTTCTACAACGAAATCACCGACTATCGCACTGCTGAAGATGTAGGTGTTGACCGTCCGATGAAGAACGAGATTCTTCACAATATCCCTCCGACACCACAGCAGGAAGCCTTTATCGAGAAACTGATGAAGTTTGCCGAGAGTGGCGATGCCACAATATTGGGACGCGCCCCGCTGTCGGAGACTGAGGAAAAGGCGAAGATGCTCATTGCCACGGACTATGCCCGCAAGATGGCTCTTGATATGCGCATGATTGACCCCAACGCCGAGGATGACCCGAACAACAAAGCCTCGCATTGTGCCAAGATGATTGCTGAATACTACCGTAAGTATGACGCTCAAAAGGGTACACAGTTTGTTTTCAGCGACCTCGGGACATATAAGCCCGGCGAGTGGAATGTCTATTCCGAAATCAAGCGCAAACTGATTGAGGATTACGGTATTCCGGCGCACGAAATCAGGTTTATACAGGAGTGTAAAACCGAAAGGTCGAGAAAGGCTGTCATCGAGGCGATGAATAGTGGCGATGTGAGAGTTTTGTTCGGCTCAACGACAATGTTGGGTACTGGAGTCAATGCACAGCAGCGGTGTGTCGCGGTCCATCACCTCGATACACCCTGGCGCCCAAGCGATTTGCAACAGCGTGACGGTCGGGCAGTTAGGGCCGGCAACGAGATTGCCAAACTCTATGCCGACAACAAAGTTGATATTATCATCTATGCGGTTGAGAAATCTCTGGACTCCTACAAGTTCAATCTTCTTCACTGCAAGGCGACATTCATCGACCAACTCAAATCCGGCGCACTCGGAGCGCGTACAATCGACGAGGGTGCAATGGACGAGAAGAACGGCATGAACTTCTCGGAATACATGGCTATCTTGTCGGGTAACACCGACCTGTTGGAGAAAGCGAAGTTGGAGAAACGTATCGCGGCACTAGAGAGTGAGCGAAAAGCCCACAACAAGGGCATTTCCGATTCCAAGTTCAGGCTCCAGACCATCAGCCACGACATCGCCAACAACGAGGCGGCAATAAGTCGTATGAAAGAGGATGCTACCCGATATGCGGAAGTTGTTCAGCGAGACAAAGACGGCAACCCCGTCAACAATCTCACTATCGACACCTGCAATCTCCGTGATGAGCAGAACATGGGCGTTCACCTGCAAGGGCTGGCACTTAAAACTGACACTCATGGTCAGTACAAGCGCATCGGAGAAGTCTATGGCTTCCCCATCAGCATTATATCCGAAAGGGTATTGGCTGACGGCAAAGAGTCAGTGCAAAACCGCTTTGTGGTCGAAGGCAACTACAAATACAAGTACAACAATGGCTTCATAGCCATGAGCGACACCCATGCCGCCTGCATGAACTTCGTCAACGCTCTGGAGAAGATACCCGGCATCATTGCCCAGTATGAGGAACGTACTGCCAAACTAAAAGCCGACGTTCCCCAACTCGAAGCCATCGTAGCCAAGCAATGGGGCAAAGAGGACGAACTGAAAGGTTTGAAATCCGAACTTGCCGCCCTCGACCGCAAAATCACTGCCGCCCTCGCTCCCAAGAAAGAGGAAGATGACGGAATGGAGAACAAACAGCAGCCGGATACACAGAGGGTCGAAGTAAGAGATAACCCATCTCAGACAACCGGCTCAAAAGAGACGATGGTCGCGGAACCTGCGGCTTCCGGCTATCGCCAGCGAGAGCAGTTAAGTTCCCGTATAATAATCGGAGGATGCGGAGCCACTCCACCCGGAGGGTTTCGCGCCGCCGGCCCCAAATTCTAAAATTAGGTCAGCCGGCCATGATGAAATAAAATTCATTGTGGTCGGCTGCTTATGTTCAGTCATTAACGATATTTCATGGGAATATTATAGAGTTCCATCCATTTATAAAGTGTTTTTCTGGAAACACGCAATGTCGATGCAGCTTTAGCTTTGTTCCCTCTGCTTTCCCTTAATGCCTGTTTTATAAGTCTTGCTTTGTCATGATCTGTGTCAAACTTATCAATGTTAGGAGTAAGAACTATATCATCCGGCTTTATCTTCTTTCTTGTCGTAACAGTTGCAGCGTGTCGCAAAACATGGAACAACTCTCTTATATTCCACGACCATACATGTCCTGCCAACTTCTTATAGGATTCTTTTGAAAGACTGATATGTGCCCGGTCGTTTATTACGCAAAATATATCAAGCAGTTCTGTCGCCATAGGTTCAATGTCCGACTTAAAATCAGTAATTGACGGTATATTCATCACATGACGAGTTATTATTCTATACAGATTCTCGGAAAAGGTTTTATCCGAAACACGGTTTTCCAGAATACTGCTTGTGGAACATATGACCAGACCGTTGAATCTACGCTCTCCCTTGGGTGCCCTCGTTGCCAGACTTGAAAGCAGCACATCTGCCAAAATTTCCTGAGCCTCATAATCAAGTTTCTCTATTTCATGAAAATACAGAGTGCCCTTTTCAGCTTCAGAAAACATTGACTTCAGATTGTTTCTAAACGAGTCTTTCTCCGCCTTACCCCAGATCACATGGCCGTCTTCATCATCACTGTTGCAGTTTGCAAAAAGGAAACGATAAGCGCTTCTGCTGCTTTTTGAATGAGCCAATTGTGACAGGCAGTATTTTCCTGTACCCGGTGCACCTTTTATCAGGACCACTTCACCGGGAGTACCGTTGATTTCCTTCCTCATGCTCATGAACTCACTTTTAACATTTCCAACCCATTTCAGCGATGAATCATGGCTGAACAGGCTCATCAACGGAACTGAAAAAGCATCCTGTTCGCTGCCTATATGGTAAAAGAAGCCGTTCTTTCCAACTTTCCACGAATCCGCCGACACAGTGCTGTATCTTGAATGGGCTACACAAAAAGCCTTTATCTTGTCATGATTTGCACTGGCTATCTGAATCAACTCTTTTCCAACAGTGTCATACATTGTGATGTCCGCAATAAGGACACGATATTTGCCCGAAAGCAATGCCTCCATTGCTTCCTGCTCATCAGTGAACGGGTCTACATAATCCTTCTTGAATGGAAGATGATGCAGTAAAAGATCAACCCCATCGCGAGTCGGACTGAATAGAAGTGCTCTCCATGAATCGGAAGCACACCCTTCGTTTGTGGATATTTTGAATATTTCTTCCATTTTTTGAAAAATCGAATAAAAAAATATCAATGCAATTTGCGTAATATTTTTATACCTCGCAAAATTAGCAATTTACGCCTATATATCCAAATAATAAGGTTACACTTTTTGCATATTTAAGGTAACACATTGGAAACATAAAATGGCAATTAGGTAACACATTTTGCTATTTAATTCACTACTATGCAAAGTGTAATCACGAACCAAAGGCGTATGTTTATGGTTTTTAGCTCAGAAACAGTTGATAAAATCAGCCGATTCCACGTTCAACTAAATCAAGTAAAAATGATTAATAATAATTTACTACAAACACAATTTGTATCTTCTCTTAAAAACGGAGATGTAGAGTCAAGTGGCAAGTGCAAAATTAGCAAATCATTCGGAAGAACTCAATTTTCGGTGTTGAAAAACCTAATTTTTTTCTCGGTCTCTCATTGATTTGGTACTGAACTTTGTTAAGTTGATCCTGGGAGACAAGTCTGAAATCAGTGCCTTTCGGGAAATATTCTCGCAATATCTTGTTCATGTTTTCAATCGCGCCCTTTTGCCCTGAGCAATACGGGTCTGCGAAATAAACGGTACAGTCCAAGGCGTTACAGATATTCTTGTGATTCATAAACTCAACACCATTGTCCGTTGTAATGGTGTGTACAAACTGCTTGTATGGCAGTAATAATCGAATGACAGCTTCCTCAACATCGGCCGGTTTCTTAGATGGGAGCTTTGTCTGAATGAAGAAGTTCCGGCTACGTTCGATTATGGTCAGGACAGCACTTTTCTGTTCGGCTCCGACTACCAGATCCATTTCCCAGTCTCCAAATCTTTTGCCGTCGGCCTCGGCCGGACGGTCATGGATTGAAACCCTGTCTGGTATCATGGATTTTCCTGCCGTCTTGTATGGCTTGGCCTGATGTCTGCGATGTTTCATTCCATGATGCGTGTACTGGCTATACTTCTCAAGGTCTGACCTTATTTCCTGATATATACGTTCATGGGATATCTGTATGCCCTCCAGTTTGAGTTTGCCGGATATCTGTTCGGGAGACCATCTTTTCTCGACAAGCAGCTTCATGGCACGTTCCAGAACACCGGGCTTGAGCGCTGTGTTCCTAACTATACGCTCCCGTCTTTCCTTCGCCATCTCATTTGCCAGCCCGGGACTGTAGCCGCCTCTCTTGTTACGGTTGCGTTTGAGTTCGCGACAGACGGTAGACGCCGCAATCTTTTTTGCGGGAGCCGTATTTCCTTTTAATGCCGCCTCTTCTTCGCGAAGGCGGTTCAACTCGTCTGCTATGGCCTGAAGCGAAGAACCATTTTGGCGCATGGCAGAAATTGTGTATCTTTGCGCAAGGGTTAATTGATTGTACATGAGCAATACAAAATTAATTAATCTTCGGGAGACTTCGGTCTCCCTTTTTGTTTTTTTGTATTGCCACTATGGGAAAGGTTTTCTTAGCCATGGCCGCCGTCTAAAATTATGAAAACGGAGCTGCCGCAAGACAGCCCCGTCTGTTTCCACGATTTCAGCGTGGCGGATGAATCTATTGCTTGGTCGAGTTGCTCCTCTGCAGGGCTCGCCTCCTCTTCGATCCACGGGGCAAAGTTAACACTTTCCCTTGAATCTACATCATTTAGGCTCCATAACGTTGCACTTCGTTTTGGAATCTACATTAAAAACGGAGACCACTCGGCTCTTCACTCCGGATATGACACTTTCGCAGCCGAGGTAGTGGCCACTTGCAGAATCAATCCGGAGGAGTGGCTTGACGCGCGCACCGCGCTTCTTGCCGTAGAGGTCGAAATCCAGTCGTTCATCCACATAGCGTCTGTTGCCGCCAAAGAAACAATCGCAATCGCGAAGAAGGCCCTTGACCTTGTGAAAGGTGTGGCGGATATTATTAGGGAGTATTGCTCCCGCATAGCCATTCATATTCCTTCACGCACTACCGCCAATGATTCGGCACCTCCCAAGAAGGAATCAAAGCGCGAGACCAAAATGAAATGGACAGGCACCAAGGCAGACCTCTATGAGAAAATCTACGGCGACTATCTCATGGGCAGCTTCAACAATGGGAAAGCCACACTTGCAGAGCTGGTAAGCCATCATGGCGAGATATACGGCATGGCACTCACCGAAGAAGAGTGCTATCAGACCTTGCGCCGAATGAAGGGACGCAGGGGCAAGGACAAGCGTCCTTACCACGACCACACATTCAAAATCCATTCCCGCACGTACTACATAAGTGAGGCCGCATGGCGTCTCAACGAACTGATGCGAAAGCATGAAGACGGCGACGGACGCCGCACCAGAACAGAAATCAAGCCTTATCCCGGCAGCACTATGATATAACTCTACAAAATATGTAAAAAGGAAAAGCCCGTCAGACACGACTGGGGGCGTGTCCGACGGGCTTTTTACCTTGACCCTTGTTTCTTACAGTATATCAGGGTGAGAAAGCTTACTCTTATTAGAGTTGGCCTTTTTTGTTGCCTCATCAATTTCCTCTTGTAATAAGCAAATTTTATTTCCCCAATTTTCGGCAGTGTTAATTCCCCACCTTAAAAAAGCTTCATAAGAGTTGTAAAATTGATAAAATAGAGGTTCTCGATATATAGTCCATGCTGCTCTTCCTCTCTCCTTCTGGAGGGGGATGCCCGAGCGGCGGGGGCGGACTAAACCGCCCCCAAGAGCGAACATCGGCTATGGTTTTTCTTCAAAGATTGTTTTCCGGTTTTTCAGACGGTAACTTTCGCCGGACAGTTTTATGACCTCACATCTGTAAAGAAGCCGGTCGAGAAGTGCGGTGGCGATGACTTCATCGTCAAGAGTGGCAGCCCATTCGGTAGGGGCCTTGTTGGTCGTTATGATAACCGAGGTCTTTTCGTGGAGGGCGTTTATGAGATTGAAGAACCCGGCGGCATCCTGTTTCTTTATCGGGAAGAGCATTATGTCGTCGATTGCGACAAGGTGTGCCCGCAACAACTTGTTGTAGGCGGTCATCGCAGACGGTGCCAGTTCCTTCATCTTGATTATTCCCATGATGTCTTCCATTGTCATCATGTAGGCTCTCAGTCCGTTGCATACGGCCTGGTGGACGAGTCCCGCAGCAATGAAGGTCTTGCCTGTGCCGGACGGCCCCATCAGGATAAGGTTATATGCCTGCGCGAGCCAGTTGAGTTCCCTGAGTTCGTCAAGACGTGACTTCGGAAGCCCTGCCGAGAAGTTTGCATCAAAGAGTTCGAGGTCGTGTCGCGGAGGCAGATTGGCGGAGCGAAGCCTGCGTGCGAAGTCTTTCTCCCTTTTGGCATCTATCTCTTTTTGCAGGATATCAAGAAGGAACTCCGGATATCCCGGTTTGTCCTGCTGTGCCATGTGGAGCGTCTGCTCCAGTCTGGAGCCTATGTTGCATAATCTCAGTTTCGAGGCATATGTCTTTATCGTCTGTATTGTGTCGTTATGATTCATTGTTACCTTCAATTGAAAAAAATTGAGTAGATGTCCATATCTGTCTTGTCCGGTATCATGTCCTTGATGTTCATGTCAGGAGTTGACAGAGGGCGGTAAGCGAACGTCTCTTTCCTTACCTGATTCTGTCTGTCGATGGTTCTTGCGGTCTGGAGCATGGCATTGACTCCCGGGGACGATGCCTCAAGATGCAGTTCCATAGCCTTTTTCATGGCCTCCCTGCTTATATTGCCCGTCTCCTTTCTGATTGCCGCGTAATTGTCGCGTAGGTTACGGGGGAACGCCTTGCGCACTTCCGACAGGTATGACATTACACATCGGTCATCTGAGAACCACTGGCGGATCTCGTGTTCAAGAGTCTCTATACGTTGGCCGGGATTGCGTCTGCAGCTTGTGTTGCTTATCAGTTTACCTTTTTCATGGCTCATGGGATGGCTCATGAGCAACTTCCCGGTCTCGGTTGAATAGATCTCCAGTATACCGTCTTTCTCCAGAACCCTGACACTGCTGCCCCGTCCCCTGTAGCTGCCAAGGGGCACCGCATAATAGTTGCCCTTGTAGCTTATCGTATTGTCTTTGCGAAGCATATACGTTGGAAGTTCCTGCCTTGGAGATGTCGGCACTCCATTGTACGGAAGCATGAACGCCTTTTCCTCCTGTTCATACATCGCCGACGGTATCATGCCCGTCACAGCATGCGGCTGTCCGTTTGCGGTTGTCTCCAGCCACTTCATGCAGTCGCTGTTGAGTGTGTCGGTTCCCTTGAACTCATATCCGGCAAGGAAGTTGTTCTTGGTATATTTTACCACATTCTCCACCTTGCCTTTGCTTTCCGGGTCTGATTTCCTGCAGAATATGGCCTTGAACCCACACTCCGCGACAAGTCTTCTGAAGTGACTGGTCAGAATATAGTCTCCCATGTTTTCATCCGATATCAGTACCTTGTCCTGATCATATACGATATTGTGAGGTACTCCTCCGAAGTAGTCGAACGCCAGCTCGTGTGCATATGCCGCCAGCTCTGCTGTGAACGGGCAGTCGCTGAACCATACAAACTTATGACGCCATCTGCTGAGCACCAGTACGAAGAAGTAAACTTTCTTTTTCCCTCCGCCTGCGTCATCCACCCACTTTTCCCCGAAGTCGGCCTGGGCATACTCCGCTGCCACGGTCTGCTCAAGCATACAGTATGGCCGGTTGCTGCCCTCTGATTCAATAGGGATGTTTTCCTCCCTTCTGATTTTCTGTACATAGTTGTATACCGTCTTCTGGTTGAACTTCTCCAGATCAGGGAAGTTCATGCGCAGCTGTGTGTGGATGGCGGCACTGCTCAGAAACGCATAATTCTCCAGCCGCGAGACAATGAAATCCCTGTACTTGTCAAGGCGGCTGCTGTAGTGTCTGACACAACATCCCTGTGCCAGAAACTCTTCCTCTGTCATACGGAGATACTTCCGGATTGTCTTGCGGTCATAGCCTGTAAGCTTTTTTATACGGCTTATGCTATGGCCTTCTCGTTTTAATTCATTAATTTTGCTCCACATGAGATATTTCTTTATCTCAGAAGCCTTCGGGCGGGCATCCATGTTTTTTTGGCTCAAGCCGAAAACCCGGTGCATGAATTTTGAGAAAAGTGTTAAATTTGTGGCATGAAAACCGCAGATGCAATATGGATGTGCCTCCCTGAAGGGCTGGACGAGCTATTTGAGATGGTGCGCTTCGAGCGCACGGAACAGTCTTATGACATATGGCTTGACGAAAAGAAGAAACTGTCTGATGAAGACTATCGTAATCCAAATATCGTAGCGCGAGGCTATACGGATTACGTTACGATACAGGACTATCCGATGCGCGGACGGCCTGTGTTTCTTCACATGCGCAAGAACAAGTGGTGGGACAAGCAGACCAACGAAATCTTCAGTTACAATCTCGAACTACCCAATGAGGAAGGGACACGACTCAGCGCCGAGTTCGTGGCTTTTTTTAATATGAAGGTGGAGACGACAGCCCTGTCGATTAAACACATAGCGCAGATGCACTGCGTCAACGGCAAATATTTCGCTGACCTGTACCGCAATAAGCTTAGTGGATACGCAGAGTGGTGCAAGAACGAACTCTGCTGCGGGTTTTACTTCAACGGCGCGAACATCGGCCCGTACATGAGCCTCGACGAGACCTGTCTTAGCAACGGCGAGGTATGGACATTCCTCACAAACAAAGACGGTCACGGAGGTCGCGGGACGCTGGCAGCCGCCATACCGGGGACGAAAAGCGACGAGATAATATCGATACTAGTCGGCGCGATGGGCAAATCATTGAGACGCAGGGTCAGGGAAGTGACCTGCGACCTGTCGCCATCGATGATGCTGATAGCCGCCGAGGTATTCTACAACGCCCATGTTGTCAACGATCGCTTCCATGTGCAGCAGGTATACAACGAGGCCGTTGACGAGATACGTGTCGACATCCGGCGCAAGCTCATAGCTGAAGACAACAGCCGTGACAAATCAGAGCCTCCGGTTACATATTCCAACGGCGAAACCATGCGCCAGATACTGGCCCGCAGCAAGCACACCCTGATGATGGCACAGAACAAATGGACTGACACACAGCGTCATCGCGCCAACATCCTGTTCAAATACTATCCAATATTGAAGGCTGCATACAGCCTTGCGATGGAGCTGCGCAAGATTTTCAATGCTAAAATCTCACCGACAAAAGCCATGGGGCGGATGAACAAGTGGTATGAAAAGGTAATGGCTCTTGGTAACAACAACTTCCGCTCGGTAATCAAAACATTCAGGAACCACGCTCCAACCATCCTGAACTACTTCCGCCGTCGTGCGACCAATGCCTCCGCCGAGGCATTCAACTCTAAAGTCAAAATCTTTCGCTCACAAATGCGTGGTGTCCGAGACCGAGACTTCTTCATCTTCCGACTGGTCAAACTCTACGCCTAAAAATTTAACACTTCTAATTGCCCAATTTAACATATGCACCGTGCTTTCGGCTTGACCCGTTTTTTTGTGTTTTTTTGTTCAACCCACAAAATTAATGGATGCCTTTTATTTTGCCCCTAAACTGGGGATTTTACACTGCCAATTTCTGAGGATGCAAAATTACCGATTACACCTCTGCTGTCATGTTGCCGATTTCAGGAAGTGCCGAGGCAAGGCGCAGCATATCAGCCCTGATTTTCTCATTAGTGATTCTGGCGTATATTTGAGTCGTCTTGATATTGGTATGCCCCAGCATCTTCGATACCGTCTCGATGGGCATACCATTTGCGAGAGTCACCGTTGTGGCAAAGGTGTGGCGGGCGAGGTGAAACGTAATGTTCTTGTCGATGCCGCACACAGTGGCGAATTCTTTCAGATAACTGTTGGTGCGCTGATTCGATATGACAGGGAGTACATGCCCGTCAGTGCATTGTCCCTTGTACTTCTCGATTATCGCGAGAGGATAATCGAGAAGAGGCACGTTGACGGCAACGCCGGTTTTTTGCCGGTGGGTCATAATCCATTTGGACCCGTCAAACGCCTCTTTGATGTCGCTCTCCATGAGATTCGCCACATCAATGTATGCCAGTCCGGTGAAGCAGGCGAACAGGAACATGTCTCTCACATGGTCGAGACGAGGAATCGGAATCACCTTAGAGGCGATACGGTCAAGCTCGTCTGTGGTCAGGTAGCCACGATCCACTTCCTCCTTCTTGACCTTGTAGTTGAGAAACGGATCCTTGAATATCATACCGTTGTTCTTGGCGTAAAGAACAATCATGCGGAGAGTCTGAATGAACTTGGCGGTAGTGTTCACACCGCACTTTGACACGCGGCGGAGATAACTCTCGTAGTCCACGATAAATTCGTAGGAGAGCTCGCGCAGGGCGATGTCGGTGATGTTGTAGGTCTCCTTCATGAATTCCTGAAGGCGACGGTAGCCGCGCTCATACTTGCGGTAGGTCTCCCGGCTCTTGCTTACATCGACGAGCTTTTCAGCGTTGTCAAGCCATTTCTTGAAAATCTCCATCAGAGTCTCGGCGCGGGCCGAGATACCGAGATAGGCGTTCTTGACCTTTTCGAGGGTCACTATCTCGTCACGCCGCTCCATTTCCTGAATATGGAAAAGGATGGCGGCTCTTATCTCTGCGAGGAAATCGTTGAGCTGATTCGCCTTCTTCGTCTTTCCTCTCATCTTGCCGGCCTCAGTGTCCCAGTCGCCGACTGCACAGGTTGCCTTGGTCGAGATCTGTGCTGCTTCCTTGTTGACGGTGAGACGGAGGAAAATTCCCGACTCTCCGTTCTTGTTGACCACGTTCTTCCTGAGAAAAAAGGAGGTCTTGTAATTGGTTCTTACCATACCTTTTGGATTTGAGAATTGTGCAACTTGCTGGGTACAGTTCAAAGTGCAACGGAGGAGGGTTCATTGTTTCTGCCCTTTGATAATGTCCCCGGGTTCCGGGTACACCGTACCATGTGCAAAATTACGGGTTAAAAATCAGGTTGGCGAAGACTTTTGTCCGACTAAATTGCGACTTTTCAGATACTTATGAGGGGCACTGTTGCAATTGGCAGTTTTACTGTTGCATTTTCTGTATTTGCAAAAATTTTTGCAACGGATACGCAACGTCATAGGGTCTGAAAGGGTCGTTTTCGAGTCGTTTTACTGTCGCAATTAACAATTCTTAACAATGGGGTTGGTAAGATAAAAGCCTGTAACTTTGATAGTTACAGGCTTTTTTCTGGTGATGTACGTGGGTACATTCGCGGAAAGACAGGGATTCGAACCCTGGGTACACAGAAGTGTACAACGGTTTTCGAGACCGTCCCGTTCGACCGCTCCGGCATCTTTCCTCGGTCGTTTTTGATAGCGGTGCAAAATTACTACTTTTTTTTGATATCGACGCTATTTTTTTAAATTTTTTTCAATCTTTTATTAGCGGATCGTCTTGTTTGTTCAAGTTTTATTCTGTCTGATAATGCTTTAGAAACGCCTGCGTTTTGACAAAAAAATTGCAATCCTTTCATGGCAGAAGTGTGCGTCTGATGGATGAGACGAAGAATATATTTCCATGAATAACATCCGTTTCTTTATTATTCATTGTCAAGATGAATAAGTCTTTTGAAACATTTGATCAATTCTGCATCGCCTGTGTGTTTGCCTTTATCCTCACTGATTTTGCACGTCTGACAATAGAATGGCCAAGACTCCGTGATTTTGACATCTGTGAGTTTTATGACGATGTTCATTGGCTTTATTCCATCGAAGTCATTGGTGAAGTGCGTGCCAATTCCGAAGGATGGAATACATTTCCCTTTGGCATACTCCTGTATCTCCAATGCCTTGTCCACGTTTAGGCCGTTGCTGAAGACCACCTGCTTTGTGGTCGGGTCGATTTTAAGGGATTCATACTTGCTGATTATCAAATCAAGCTGCTCGAAATTGTCGCCGCTGTCAACCCTAAGCCCTTTGAACATGTTGGCATAATCCTCGGAGAAATTCAAATTGAATATCTGCCAGCCATACGTGTCGTAAAGAAAAATACCCAAAGCTCCACGATAGGTCTGCGCCCATCTCTCCATTGCTATATGGTTTGCCATTTGCGGGCCATACATCCCGGCAATAGCACTGATGAATTCATGGGCCATAGTCCCGATGGGAGTGAGGTCGTATTTCATTGCGAAGTAGACGTTGCTTGTGCCCATGAAACATCCCGGCATACTTCTTGAACGTTGGCATTCCGCCATGGCACCAATCGTCAGATCCTGGGCTTTGAGTGAAGCCCTCCGTCGTGTCCCCATGTCGCTGAATGTGCAGCCGGCTTCAAGCAGTCTCTTGGCCTTTTCATGGGATTTGTCGTAATATCCGGCAAAATCAAATTCCGCAGCCTGCCCCGTCATTTCGTAGTATAGCTCGGAGATTATGGCCAGAACCTTTACTTCAAGCAGAATTGTATTGCTCCAGCATCCTTCAAATTCCACAAGCAGATGTCCTTCCTCATTCTGTGAAGCCTTTACCCAATGACGACTGTATCGGAATCCACGCAAGAAGTTGTAGAACCATGCCGGGATATACCGGCATCTGTAGCGCATAAATGCAATTTCTTCCTCTGTGATGGTCAAGGTTTCCAAGAGTGCGACCTGCCGCATCAACTCTTCTGCAAAGCCGGAAGGGTATACCGTATTGTTGCGGTCGTTGAATCTGTATTTCACCTGAGCACGTGGAAAGTTTTCAATCACGGCGCAGCACATTGTGAATTTATATAACAATAGTTCGTTAAAAATCTGAATTAGAAATTTATGCTGTAAAACATATCCATATTATTGATTTCCAACAAAATAAGTGTCAATAAAATTTGGTCAAGTGCCAAATTTTTCGTAACTTTATAGTTGCAAATCAATGAGTTATGAATAAATTTCAGCCACTTGACCAAGTAAGGTCGATTGTCGCAACCGCGCTCAACCGGACTGCTAAAGTACGAAAAAATTTTGAAAGTTTCTTCATCGAGACAATGATTTTGATATTGACAATATACGGAAGACTGAATTTCCTGTCGATGGCCCGGCATGGAGGTTCCTGTGAGAGCCGCTTCAGGCAGAATTTCAAAAAGAAGTTCGACTGGTGCGCCTTCAACAGCAACATGCTCCTTGCCGACAACGTCCACAGGATCGCCATAGCCCTTGACCACAGCTTTCTCCGCAAATCCGGAAAGAAGACTCCCGGACTTGGCAGGTATTGGTCGGGATGTGCCGGCATGACAAAACGGGGGCTTGAGATTCTTGGTTTCGCCCAGGTGGCCGCCGGTGTCAGCGATGCGAGATTCCTTTTCGCGGTACAGACAACTCCGCTCTCCACGAAAGGCCGTACACCGTTCTATCTTGAACACATGAAGGAGAACCGCGACAATCAGACAGCAAAGTGTCTCAGGGCAATATCCGATCATAAGGAACAACTTCTCAATATCTCTGACATTCTCGTAGGGGACTGTCTGTTCGCGAGTTATAACTTTGTCGCAGGAGCGGTCAGGCTTGGATTCAATGTCGTGAGCAGGTTGCGTGATGATGCCGTGCTGCAATATATCTACACCGGTCCGCGGAAGAACGGCCCCGGTCGTCCCAAAGAACAGGAAGGAACCGTAGACATTCATAATCTCCGGGAGGATGTGTTCGTCAGGGATACCGTTGAAATCGATGGAGAGGAGGTGACCCTTTTCAGCGCCACGGTCAAAGGGAAGTCCCTCAAACGGAAGATCAAGGTCGTGATAGCGGAACTCAAATGCGGAGACAAGGTCATAAGGAAGATTTTTTTCAGTACGGATCTTGATATGAAGGCGTCCGAGATATTTCTCCTTTACCACTCCAGATTCCAGATTGAGTTCATCTATCGCGATGCGAAGCAAAACACAGGGCTTGAACATTGGCAGTCCACTGATGCCGACAGACTCTCCTTTGGCTACAACGCATCCCTTTCCGCAGTAAATGTGGCCAGGGAAATGTCTGACAGGATACACGAGGCGACAGGACGCAGACTTTCCGTCGCTTCCGTCAGAAGAGTACTTCATAATGCCTCGCTGTATCAACATATTAAGAAATTTATTGAGGGTCAGAAATCCGACAATCAGAAAAATAATTTTGTCATGGCGGACGAGATTCCGCCTAACTTATTGTTCTTCGGCGTCAGAGACTCCGCATGATTCATTCAAAAATTAACGAACTATTGATATAAATCATCATCGATAAAATGGGTGATTATTTGTCGCATATCAAATTATGTCTTAGAATGAACACTTGCTTTTTAAATTCATAACGTCTGAAAGCGTCTTGTGGATTTTGATTTAAGGCGATAACAGGCATTAGGTAATAATCTGAACACGTACTAATTTTTTTTATTCTGTATCACGAATTGCGACACCTTTTGTTTAATTTTGTGAGTGATTGATGACAAGAAGGAAATTGACAGTACATATTTACTTGGGAGATATGGAATTGAATTCTTGCCGAGGTTTGATTAATATTTTTGAATATGAAGACAATAAGCGGATATGACGTGAAAATATTCACGGACAACATTGAGGAAAGCGCCTTAAATCAGATTCGGGAGCTGCTGTCTATCGATGTTTTTTCAGATAAAAAAATCAGGATTATGCCCGACGTGCACGCAGGGGCAGGTTGCGTAATAGGATTCACCGGAGACCTTGGCGACAAGGTCATTCCCAATATCGTCGGGGTGGATATTGGTTGTGGAATGCGAGTGCTCAAGCTTGGAAAACTCTGTGATATTGATTTTCATGCCTTTCATGAGCATATCTTCGGCAACGTTCCGTCGGGAATGATAGTCAGGGAGTCTCGTTTCGGATTCAAGCCGCTTGTCGGCGAGGAAATGGAGATATATAGAGAAGCAAAGCAACTCGTGGCTACTCTGCATTGCTATCGGGATATCAAAGATCCGGGACGGATCAATAAGGCGATTGGCTCGCTTGGAGGGGGCAATCATTTTATCGAACTTGACAAGGATGGCGAAGAGAATGTATACCTCGTGATCCATACAGGCTCGCGCAATCTTGGAAAGCAGGTGGCTGAAATCTATCAGGCAAAAGCAGTCGGACATCTGACGGAGGGAGCCGATGAATTTGAAGAGACCATAAAGCGAACCATTGAGGAATATAAGGCAGCAGGACGACGCTCAGAATTGCAAGGCGTCATCAAGAAGATGCGCAGAGAGCAGAAAAAAGCGGAACCCAATCTTCCGGCGGCACTATGTTATGTAGAGGGGGAGAGCCGCGAACAATATCTGCATGACATGCGGATCTGCCAGCGTTGGGCAGAGATCAACCGAAAACTGATAGCATTGCTGCTCTTAAGGTTTTTCCCTGGCGTAGAGGTGGCTGAAGAATTTGAGTCGGTCCACAATTATATCAGCGACGATAATATAATACGTAAGGGTTCTATTTCCGCCAAGAAGGGAGAGCGATGCATCATCCCCTTGAACATGCGCGACGGCTCATTGCTTTGTACCGGAAAGGGGAATCAAGACTGGAACTGCTCGGCCCCACATGGCGCGGGCCGAATATTGAGCCGTTCGCAAGCTTATGAAATGGTGACGATGGAGGATTTTAAGAGATCAATGCAAGGCATTTACTCCGAATCCGTCAATGAATTTACCCGCGATGAGTCGCCTATGGTGTACAAACCCTCCGAAGAGATTATAGCCAATATAGGAGGGACGGTAGGAATAGACTCCATAATCCGCCCGATATTTAATTTCAAAGCCTCAAAATAATCAATAACCTCAATCCATAGCCATCATATCTTTAAAAGCAGCTCTAATCAACCACAACTTACGCAATCGTAGGCAGCCAGGAACGGTTGCCTATAATTGTCTTAAGTCTCATTTTGTCTTCAACATGAATGATATCACATCATATATGAACAAATTGCCCTATGTCGAATCAATCAACGCCTGGGTCTTTTCAAATTGTCGGATGACTATCTTTCAGCAATAGAGTATACCGAGCTTTTCAAATATCAAGGACGCGAAGCTCCCGCTATTGTCAAAGTGGATGGCTTGTACCATATGCTGTCGTCCGCATGTATGGGATGGGATCCCAATCCATGCAAACTTTCATCCTCCAAGTCGCTTACAGAGGGATGGAGCGATTTGAAACAGATAGGGGATGACATCGCCTTTGATACCCAGGCCGCGTCAATTCTTAAGGTCAAGGGATCGGAAGGAATGACTTATCTTTATGTCGGCGACCGCTGGATGGATCCCGGTCTTCCGGAATCCAAGACAATAGTGTTTCCTGTTTCTTTTAAGGATGGCGAGTGTACGTTTGAGTATAAGCCCAAGTTTGAGATGAATTTCAAAACAGGCAAGTGGAGAGAGTCGAATTCCAATTGAGGAGCACCAAAAGCTAAATAAACGCAGTTTGTAAAAAAAACAAACGGTTGATAATTAGGCTATTTATGGGGTTTTGTATAGGCCGTGATTTCATTGGCTATACAAAATCCCCATAATTTGTTTATTCCTACGACTACAAAAAGTTGTTATGAAGGATTGTTTTTCTACAAACATGCAAAATTGGTTGTCGTAAGTGTAGGGCAATGTCGAAAAATATCACTAAATTTGTGAATCTCGATCAGACTTGGGGAATTTGTTTTTCAGATTTCCGTCACAACACATATAATTATGGCTAAGGAAAGAAAAAATTTTATGGAGGGAATGGGAGCGTCGTCAATGAAGAGGGACGTTTCCGGCTCCTTTGAGAAGTGTAATAACGTAGATGAGATTATGGATATCATAAAGGATAATCCGCTATTTGAATCGATAATGCAGGTTGTTCCGGAAGACTCGCGCAAACAATTCATGTTGATGTTTGAATTGTATATGAGAGGAGTCGATTCTGCAGAATACGGTTCGTTCTGCCAAATGATGGATAAAGCCGGAGCGATCACAGACTCGATGGATGCTCGTCATGGTAGAGGAGGATCAACTATGATTAAGGAGTATGAGCCTATGAAAGACGCATCAACTCGCACGCTATTGTTGAAGATCCAAATGAAGGGAGTTGCAAAGCCTCCTATGTGGCGAGAGGTGGAGGTTCCTGCCGACGTGGATTTTCTATATCTTCATGAGGTCATTCAGCGTGTTATGGGTTTTGAAGACTGTCATTTATGGCAATTTAATGCTTCGGCCTATGATGACAGGCTTGTAATAGGATTGTCGATAGACAATGACAGTGATATAGGGCTTGATTATGTCTCTGACGAGGCATCAGAAACTCCGCTCACCCAATTCCTGAGTCAGAAGGGAGACAAGCTTGAATATGTCTATGATTTTGGAGACGACTGGATATTTTCAATAGATGTCAAGAATGTCATTGAAAAGAAATCTGATTATGCTGTATGCGTCAAATATAAGAGTGAGCTGAATCCAATTGAGGATTTTGGAGGCATCTGGAGCTATATTGAGACGCGCCAGGACCTGGAGCAATGGAGGGAACTTAAAAAGGAGGTTCAAAAGCAGCGGGCTGACTTATATGGTTTTGACACTCCGAAGAATTATATCGACTTCCTCAAAGATAATGTTCTTTCGATAGATGATGTCAACGACGAATTGCGAATGCTGGAGAAATAAGCGAACTGAGAAATAAAGGAAATCGGATTATTCTTTCAATGGACGGAATATAAAGCGTTTTCCCTGATGGCACCCCTGCTTTCTAAAGCAGGGGTTGTTTGGTCTTGTCTTCCGCTGGCGACTGATGGTTTTTGCGATATTTAAGAGGAGAGACTCCTATACATCTTCGGAACATTCTTGAGAAGTGGTTTGGATACGCAAATCCAAGTTCTTCAGTAATTTCGATGACTGATAATGATGTCTCCAATAATAGCCTTTTCGCAGCGGAGACCATTTTTTGTTGAAGGAAGTCTTGTGCCGTTATATGCAGTTCTCTTTTTATGATTTCGCCAAAATAATTTGGCGAAAGATTGAATTGGCTTGCGCACCATGCCACGGATGGCAATCCTTTTTGGGCAGGCATTCCGCTTGAGAGGTAATTGTCGACGAGAATATCGAGTCGTCCTCCTAAGGTGGAAACGTTTTTCGTGGCGTTTATACATTGTCGCTCATAAAACCTTTTGAAATAGCTAAGGAGTTGTCCTATGCCGAGTCTTAGGAGTTGGTCAGACATGTAATCACGGGGAGTGTGGAGTTCTGCCAAAAGATTATTGAAGCAATTTAAGACAATACCTCTTTCCATGGGCGACAGCGCCATAGCCTCAAGGGTGTCGGAAAAGAAGAAACTGAACATATAGAAGTCCCGACCAAGTCCTGTCTTGTCAAGAAGTTCGGGGCGAAAGGCAAGCATCCATCCACATGGATGGACGGTATAGTCGAGTTGCATGCTGACTTCCTCTCCCGGTCGCAAGGAGAAAAGCGTGCTCGCCTCGTAGCTCATTTCCTTTCCATTTTTACATAACTTGCCGAAAGAATCGTCCATCAGCACGACACAGGGGATTTCAATCTCGATGAACTTAAGGCTGCCATCGAAAAATACGGGCCGGATAAAGTGGCATTCGTCAGAATAGAAGCAGGCACTAATTTGATAGGTGGCCAACCGGTTTCGTTGGAGAATATGCTCGCCGTGGCCGACATTTGTCATAAATTCGGAGTGAAGTCAGTGCTTGATGCATCTCTGCTTCAGGATAATGTCATATTATATGAAGACACGTGAAGCTCAATGCAAATATATGTCGACACGCGAAATCTACCATCTCTTGGCGGCAAAATGCGACATAGTCTATTTTTCAGCCCGGAAACTTGGTTTCGCGAGAGGAGGAATAATCACGAGCGTAGACAGAAAATATACTGATGAGATGATGGAATACATTCCTCTGTATGAAGGCTTCCTTACTTACGGAGGTATGGAGGTGCGTTCAATGGAGGCTATGGCCCAGGGTTTATACGAGAGTCTTGATATGGAATACATTAATCAAGGACCGGAGTTTATTGCATATCTCGTAAAGGAACTTAATGATTACGGAGTGCCGGTCATTACTCCTGCGGGCGGCTTGGGAGCGCATCTCAATTGTTCGGAGTTTGTGCCCATGATGCCACATGACCAATATCCTGCTGCTGCCGTTGCAACTGCACTCTATATAGCAGGAGGAATACGGGGCATGGAGCGAGGCACCGTATCCGAGCAGCGGGAATCGGATGGCACAGAGCGATTTGCAGAGCTTGAATTGTTGCGTCTTGCCGTGCCGAGAAGGGTATACACGTTGTCGCAGCTTAAATACGTGGCCGACCGTGTGAAATGGGTATGGGACAACCGTGAGCTTATTGGGGGACTCCGATGGACAATGGAGCCAAAGGTGCTCCGTTTTTTCTTCGGCAGAATGAAGGAGTTGGGCCATTGGCAAGAGGATCTGGTCGTCAAGTTTAAGGAAGACTTCGGCGACAGCTTATGACCGACAATAGGCCACGTATTCTGGTTCCGTCGATGTTTCCCTACAATATCAGAAAGCGCTCTTACAATCATCTACGATTTAGAGCTTGTTTAAAAATGAATGTTAAAACAGCAATAGTTCGTTAAAAATCTGAATTAGAAATTTATGCTGTAAAACATATCCATATTATTGATTTCCAACAAAATAAGTGTCAATAAAATTTGGTCAAGTGCCAAATTTTTCGTAACTTTATAGTTGCAAATCAATGAGTTATGAATAAATTTCAGCCACTTGACCAAGTAAGGTCGATTGTCGCAACCGCGCTCAACCGGACTGCTAAAGTACGAAAAAATTTTGAAAGTTTCTTCATCGAGACAATGATTTTGATATTGACAATATACGGAAGACTGAATTTCCTGTCGATGGCCCGGCATGGAGGTTCCTGTGAGAGCCGCTTCAGGCAGAATTTCAAAAAGAAGTTCGACTGGTGCGCCTTCAACAGCAACATGCTCCTTGCCGACAACGTCCACAGGATCGCCATAGCCCTTGACCACAGCTTTCTCCGCAAATCCGGAAAGAAGACTCCCGGACTTGGCAGGTATTGGTCGGGATGTGCCGGCATGACAAAACGGGGGCTTGAGATTCTTGGTTTCGCCCAGGTGGCCGCCGGTGTCAGCGATGCGAGATTCCTTTTCGCGGTACAGACAACTCCGCTCTCCACGAAAGGCCGTACACCGTTCTATCTTGAACACATGAAGGAGAACCGCGACAATCAGACAGCAAAGTGTCTCAGGGCAATATCCGATCATAAGGAACAACTTCTCAATATCTCTGACATTCTCGTAGGGGACTGTCTGTTCGCGAGTTATAACTTTGTCGCAGGAGCGGTCAGGCTTGGATTCAATGTCGTGAGCAGGTTGCGTGATGATGCCGTGCTGCAATATATCTACACCGGTCCGCGGAAGAACGGCCCCGGTCGTCCCAAAGAACAGGAAGGAACCGTAGACATTCATAATCTCCGGGAGGAGGTGTTCGTCAGGGATACCGTTGAAATCGATGGAGAGGAGGTGACCCTTTTCAGCGCCACGGTCAAAGGGAAGTCCCTCAAACGGAAGATCAAGGTCGTGATAGCGGAACTCAAATGCGGAGACAAGGTCATAAGGAAGATTTTTTTCAGTACGGATCTTGATATGAAGGCGTCCGAGATATTTCTCCTTTACCACTCCAGATTCCAGATTGAGTTCATCTATCGCGATGCGAAGCAAAACACAGGGCTTGAACATTGGCAGTCCACTGATGCCGACAGACTCTCCTTTGGCTACAACGCATCCCTTTCCGCAGTAAATGTGGCCAGGGAAATGTCTGACAGGATACACGAGGCGACAGGACGCAGACTTTCCGTCGCTTCCGTCAGAAGAGTACTTCATAATGCCTCGCTGTATCAACATATTAAGAAATTTATTGAGGGTCAGAAATCCGACAATCAGAAAAATAATTTTGTCATGGCGGACGAGATTCCGCCTAACTTATTGTTCTTCGGCGTCAGAGACTCCGCATGATTCATTCAAAAATTAACGAACTATTGAAAACAGGGGAGGCAATTTTTTTAGTAAAAATTCAATTAAGGCAAAGAAGCATAGCGGGCTATGTGACTGCGCCGCGATTGGATTTTAACAAAAAAGTGCCGGACCAGAGGTAACTTTCATTTCCTGACAGCTCTGAGGGTTAATATTTTTGACAGAGACTCGTTAAAAAAATAGCTTCGGTCTCGCATTTCCGGGCATATTTTTCCTTTTGGTTCGGTCATATAGCCCGCTATGCTCCCTCTCCTGCAAGAAAAAATCTGCTCCGGAACTGCGACCCCTGATTTAACATTGATTTTGAAACAAGCTCTTAGAGTATGTTTGAATTTAAACCAAATTAAACATTATGAGGCATAACAAACCCTCAATCAGAGTGTTTGTAGAAGAAAAACGATTAGTATGCATAAAATCAGCTTCTATCAGACACATCTGACCGAGGGTCAATGGTCTTATATAAACAAAGTATTCTTTGAAAATGATTGCAGACACCGCAAATATTCCCTTCGCTCCATATTCGAGGCAGTCCTTTATATTTTGGTCAGCGGTTGCCAGTGGCGCATGCTGCCGCATGACCTTCCCAAATGGCAGACGGTCTATTGGTACTTCCATAAATGGAGAACAGAAGGATATCTGAATCACTGTATAGAAAAACTCGTCATGAAGATACGTCGCAAACGTAAGCAGTCCGCCACACCCTCGGTCATGGCACTTGATGCCCAAAGCGTCAAGTGGGGCAACCGTAAGAGTCACGGCTGACGCATCTTAATTTTTTACAAAATCAAAACTTTTTAAGGCATAAAGTAGATAGTCGTTGTCCCATCCGGCTCTCTTCCTATGGCCTTTTACCCCCATCGAGGATACCTTTGCGTTCTTGATTATATTCAATCCAATGCGGTTAAGCAGAGAAAAATTCTGAGCGGCATTATCCTTTTGTTTACGCGAGGCATCATCGCCGAAAGCGACATCCAATGTCCAGTGCAGTTGATTCTCAACGCTCCAGTGTGTCCTTATCGAATGATTAATATATTGAGCGTCAGCTTCAAGGCTCGACAGGTAATATCTGGTCTCCTTATGGATCTGCCCTGACTTCACATCGCGTGTCCGGGATTCTATTTTCACGATGCTTTTAAGACCTGCCCATTTGTCTTTGTCGATAATGTTGTCGAGGTTTGTTATGACCGAACAGGTTCTTGTCTCCTCCCGTCCATGAGCCTTGCCCTCCATGGTGTGATCCGATGAAGGCTTAATATATGTGAAAGAACCGCTGACACGGTCGAGCATTTCAGGCTGATTCCCCTTCAAAGCGAGGATATAATCGGCTCCGCGCTCTATTATTGTCCTGGCAATCTCCGTCTGGCAGCCCATGGCATCGATCGTGACTATGCAGTTCTTTAGCTCAAGGATGCGCAGCAGCCTGGGTATGGCTGTAATCTCGTTGCTCTTTCCGGCGACCTTTTCCTGCGCGAGCAACAGGTTGTTGGCCGATGCCCACGCGCTTACAAGGTGGGTGTATGTGCCGGTGCCGTCATCGCTGCTCCCGCGCATACATTTGCCGTCTATGGCAACCACTTCGCCGTCCGTCAATTCTGCTATGCTCCTGGTCCATGCGACAAAGGAACCGTTCAATTCCTTGGGATCCAACATGCTGATTACCCGGTTGAAAGTGTCGTGCGACGGTATCCCGTTAGGCAGGTGGAGGAATTTCTCAAGCCAGTCAATCTTGGCGTTGCCGTAGTCCTCTATCTCATTCCAGCCTTCAGCTCCGCAGATGACTGCGCAAAGCGATATAAACAGGATGGATTCAAGACTGTGTTTTTGCGTCCGAAGGACTCTGGGATCTGTCACTGAAGAGAAGAATGCTATTGGGGTATTGGTGTTCGTCATATCTCAACAACGGATATAGACCGATTTAAATTGGACAATAGCCGTTAAGTTTATTTAAGATGCGTCTGCCCTGCCGTAAGAGTGACAATGGGTTCGATGCCAACAAGAAAGTAAAAGGCATAAAGCGTAATATTGCTGTTGACCGCAACGGATTCATTCTCGGCAGATGCGTAAGCAACGCCGGCATACATGACTCCCGTGTTGCGCACCCTGTTTGTGAGCGAGTATCTGACGCGTGGCCTTCTGTAAGAAAGGGGCTTGTCGACCGCGGATACAGAGGCGAGCTGATAGATAACATCAAGCGGGATTTCAATATCGACATAGAAGTCTGTTCCACTCCAAATGGGACATGCGGCTTTACTCCAAAGCCTCTTCGATGGGTTGTGGAACGGACTTTCTCCTGGCTGGATGGCTTCCGTAGACTTACAAGAAACTACGAAATCACCAATGAGTCCGCAGAGGAGATGATTGATTTTGCCACGCTCAGACTGTTGCTTAATCATGTCGAACATTAAAAACTATTTAAATTCAAACACTCTCTTAATCATTCGTGAATTTTTGTTAAGTTATATCTTTTTTGTGGGTTTTGGGTGTTTATCTTATATGAGGACATGACCGGCACATAATATTAGTATTTCCGTCGGCGTTAATTCTCAATCTTGCTTTATCGTTGACTTTAGCTTACGAGCTTATTTTACATTCATTTTCAAACAAGCTCTATATTCTGAAGAAGACTTACTATTTTTTAATAATCTGATAATAAATCCATGAAAAAAGAAAGAATAATCCCCGCGTCAGAGCTAATCATAAATGATGACGGCTCCGTGTTTCACATTCATCTGCGCCCCGAGCAGCTTTGCGACAATATTATTCTCGTCGGAGACCCGGGAAGAGTAGATATGGTGGCATCTTATTTCGATGAAATAGACGATGATGTCAGTTCAAGGGAGTTTCATGCTATCGGGGGCTCTTATAAAGGGAAAAAGATGATGTGCATATCGCATGGCATTGGGCCTGACAACATTGAGATTGTCGTTACAGAGCTCGACGCACTGGCTAATATAGATTTTTCAACAAGAAAGATTAAGTCAGACCACCGCACATTGAAGATGGTCAGGATAGGGACGTCCGGGGCTTTGCAAGATGATATGAAGATAGGGGATTTCGTAATAGCCGAGAAGGCCATGGGTTTTGATGGAATCCTTAATTTCTATGCCGATAGAGACAAGGTCTGCGATCTTGATTTCGAAAGGGAATTTTGCAGCCATGTGGGATGGGATAAGACCTGGGCTGCACCGTATACAGTGGACGCAGATCCGGAATTGGTGGATATGATAGGAAGAGACGACATGCTCAGAGGATACACAATAGCGGCAGTCGGATTTTATGCTCCTCAGGGTCGGATGGTGAGACTCGGTCTTAAAGATCCCGGATTGAACGGCAAAATAGAAAGTTTCAGATTTGGAGGAAGGCCTATCACGAATTTTGAGATGGAATCAGCATGTCTTCAAGGCATGGCGCGATTGTTGGGCCATAAGGCAATGACGGTATGTTGTATTATCGCCCAAAGAAGGGCGGAATCGGCTAATACCGACTATAAACCATCTGTAGAGAAGCTTGTAAGGACAGTTCTCGACAGATTCTGAAGCATACCGAGTATCGTCTTCTCAGGCAATGCTGTATCTGTTGCCCGGATGACGGATCACAATACCGTCAAATTCCATCTCGCCCAGAGTCGACATGAGTCTTGGGATTGGAATCTGTGTTTGCATGTGGAGTCTGTCCGTCTGCATTGGATCGCTGCTGAAGCGGAGAGTGTCGTAGATCAACTTTGAATCTCCATCAAGCTCCGGGAACAGGTTGCGTTGTTGTGGAGCCAATTTGATATCGAGTGGTTGCCATCCAAGGATTTCAATAAGGTCGGCTCCACAGGTGATAAGATGGGCTTTCTCTTTCCTTATTAGATGGTTGCACCCGGAACTTGTTTGGTCGGAGATTCTTCCGGGTAGAGCCATGACTTCGCGGGAATAGGAGAATGCGGTGTTGGCAGTCGACATCGCCCCTCCTTTAATGTCGCTTTCCACCACAACAACAGCATCTGGAAGAGCTGCCACGATTCTGTTCCTTTCGAGAAAACGTTGTCTGTAAGGGGTGGAGCAAAACGGGTATTCCGAGATTATAGCCCCTCCCTCCTTAACGATTTTCCTTGCCAAATCGCGATGTTGCGCGGGATATATCATATTGAGCCCATGGGCTACGACAGCTACGGTCGGCCTGGAGGCTTCAAGTGCAGCCGTGTGGGCGGCGGCATCAATGCCATAGGCCAATCCGCTGACCACCAAAAGGTCGGGGAAATAAGCGGCAAGATCGGAAATAAGTTTTTTGCAGAAATCTATGCCGTAAGGAGTGGGGCGGCGTGTGCCTACAACGCTGACCACGTGTTGCGAATCGAGATTGGCCGTGCCGATTTGATAGTAAAATATAGGGGCGTCGTTAGCTTGCGACAATCTAAACGGATAATCTTCGTTGAGAATGAAATGTCCTGTGATGTTATGCTTCTGCATAAGTTCATACTCCTTTCGCGCATTGAAAAGAGCTTCGTCACGCTCCATTTTCTCAAAACGGAATGAGCCGGAAAGTCCGAGTGCAGAAGTCAGCTCAGGAGTAGGAATAGAGAAAAAATCCTCAAGGGTCACGCCTCTTTCCGGCAAGGCCCTGACTAAATCAGGGGTCATTTTGCTAAGTCGGGAAATAGCTATTTCGTAGATTATCTCCGGGTCAGACATTTTATGATATTTGAGAGTTTGTTGTCGTTATTTTTGTGTGAGTATGAAAGCGCAAGGATTATCTTATGAACTTGGAAAATACGGCGGCAAGCTCATCTCCTCTTGATAGTTTGCCATCTTTCAATACGACGACCGTCACCACTCCTTCAGCCACGATTTCTCCATTAGGCTTGATGATGTCTTGATGGAAAATAAAGCGCGGACCTTTCCTCTCCAACCGAAGACAGCTAAGGAAACTTTCCCCTCCTCTAAGAGAAGTCTTATATTCAATCTCTATTTTTCTAACCACGGCATCCATGCCATGATTGTGCATTTCGATAAACGACAGCCCGGCGTCAGAGCAGAATTTGTGGCGGGTGTGTTCCATATAGTGAAGATAGTTGGCGTTATTGACAATCTGCTCGCAATCGAGCTCATAGTCGCGCACTTCCATATCCATGACAAAGCAATATCTTTTATTGTCTTTTAAGAGTCTCATATGCCAATGGTTTAATTTTCGTTGTTTTTACGTATCTTTGTGGCAATCTCGGCAATAGCCATGGAAAAGTCATGGCTGTCGTCGAAGATTGAAGAAGGAATCCAGATAAAGCCTTTACTGCGGTTTTGAAGAGGAAAGACCACGGACGACAATCCTACATTGAATTTCCCTATCGAAGAATATGGCACCTTCAAAGAAGACAATGGGTTCATTACGATTTCTCCCGTCTTATCGTCAATCGACTCCCTGAATATTTCGGCTTGTATGCAGTCGCAGCAAATATTGATGCGATGAGGCATAACGTTCATCACGCTGACGGGAAGAAGCCCGTAGAATAGATATAGGAAAAACAAAAGAAGAGGAGTCACAAGAAACAATAGCATCAAAAAGACAATACCCCATCTTATGTCGTGGATAAAGGATGCGATAATAAGTGGGATGGAAAGTAATGATGCAGCCAATATCCAAGGCTTGCCGTATAGGGAAAGCATGCTGAGTGCAAACTCTCCTCGTCCCATTTTAAATATTCCTGTCTTGATGGTGTTGAAATTTGATTCCATTTTAAAACGACTTCACGTTTCTCGTTTATCTGTCGCGTAGCTGTCTGGTCTTTTTGTAGACTTCGAGATTCTTCGGCACGATAGTCTGCACGTAGCCTGACCCATCCTCATTATATAATTTTTTTATGTCGATGTATTTCTCTCCATTGCCTTTCTTTATGGGAAAAACTTCATCGCGTCGGGATTTAGCACGGTCTCCAATGGGGGAGTGGCCGTTTTTACCCGTCCTGCGCAATCCTTCATCCACACCGTTTTCTCTACACCACACCGGCACTATTTCAGCACATGGGGGATAACCAAGACCCGTCCACATGATATATTGATCGGCAATCATCTGCTCCTTAGGCTTTTCGTCTTTAGAAATAGGGCGGCATCCTTCAATCACTACGGTGGCTGTAGACTTGTAGCGTGGGATGAAATCCTGATCCACCACCCATCTGTCAGGCCCCTTGGCATAATCATGCTGCTTAAGGTCGTGCCAGAATGAGCGGCTGATATTTTCTGTCAGAAGTTCGGGCGTAACGTTGGCCGCTTTTATATGTGGGTCAAGAAGGTGGCAGGCATTTGCTTCACGGTTGAATCCGAATCCCTCGTCGGGACGTCCGGAGTGGCTGTAGTTGGTGCGTACAATCACATTGCCTGGAGCGTTTTTCACGTCGTATCTGACGTAAGTATGGTTGTTGGTTTCGAAAAACGCACCATTGCCATAAGCGTCAATCACCCCGAAATTGGCTTCAACTCCCATTGGACGGGGCTGGCTGTCAAGAAAAATAGCAAAATCCTCCACGGTCGTACATTTCTTCAATGCCTTGGCCATAAGATAGCCCTCCTTATCCATATTTTTTTGTGGCACCTTGTCATCTTTTATATTATATGAGGCGGTATTCATGATTGCGAATCCCTTATCATTCATGCCGATCCATGCTTGTTCAAGTTTTTTGTCGTCGGCGTTAAACAATGCAACGAAAGAATGTTCTCCGTTTTTACCCTCTACATATTCCACAATATTGTCGATAGCACTCGTGTCACGATGTTTCCACAGCATAGGTCTGCCAGAGGGATTTGCCTCAGGCCCTATCAAGGCAGACGTGCATCCAAAGGCCTCAGCTATTCCGAATACAAGGCAACAAAGAATAGGTCTTATTCGTTTAATCATAGTCTTCCAAGTTTGTATAAACGTGTTGATGTCTGTAGAAGGAACATGGCATATTATCCATGCATGGCTTCTTAGACAAATTTTTTACAAAGGTAAACAAAAATTCCAAAAACTATGATTTCAGATCCGAATATTCTTGTGAGCATGATAAATATGAAGTTGCGCGATGGCGATTATTCTTCTCTTGATGATGCTTGTCTGTCATTGGGCATAGATAAAGAGGAATTGGAGCGACGTCTTGCAGCAGCAGGTTTCCATTATGACTCAACTCAGCGGCAATTCAAGTGACCGACGCCCATAAATGCGGCTTGAGAAGCGCTCTAATGGGAATAATTTCACCAATTGACAGTCGGCAATGAATATAGCGGAGTCATCGTTGTCATAAATCAGCATATGAGGGTGAGAATGTGTCTCCATGCCTGATGTCTCCAGTGGACGCTCCTCTTTCAAGCCATCTGACGCGTTGGTCAGACCGTCCATGGTTGAATGTTTCCGGCACGGCATAACCTTGGGCTTGCTTTTGAAGATAATCATCGCCTATTTTTGAGGCGGCGTTCAAGCCTTCCTCGATGTCTCCCGCTTCGAGCGAGCCAAACATTTTGTTGTCGTGGAATGCCCACATTCCTGCGTAGAAGTCTGCTTGTAGTTCGGTCCTGACACTTAATTGATTGGCCTCCGTCTTAGATGTCCGGGCCATTTGTTCGTGTGCTTGCTCAAGAGTGCCTAAAAGATGCTGAACGTGGTGGCCGACTTCGTGAGCAATGACATAGGCATAGGCGAAATCGCCTCCCGCTTTCATCTGAGTCTCCATTTGCTCAAAAAAGGAGAGGTCGATATATAAGGTTTCATCTGCCGAACAATAAAACGGCCCGACGGCAGATGACGCATTGCCGCAGGCAGAAGATACTGACCCCGTGTACAACACCATCTTGGGAGGTCGGTAAGTAAGACCGAGCTTTTTAAATTCGCTTGTCCAGACATCTTCTGTCCCGGCGAGAATCTGTTTTGCGAAATTTGCATACTCCTCTTCTTGGGGCGTGGGTTTATAGTCACCTCTGATTTCGTCGGAGGTGGCAAACGAACTGCTGTTGTTCAATACGGAAAGAGGATTGCCTCCCGATAGCCATACGAACAGGGCGGCGATAATCAAGCCGCCGATTCCGCCGATACCGGCTATTTTCCCTGCACTTCCTTTCCCGCGTCTGTCTTCAACGTTATTGCTGAAGCGTCTTCCGTCAAGTCTCATAATCTTTTTGTATAACGTCAATGAATTAAGATTCTATGTTTCAATAACGCATAAAATAGGGAAAAGTATCAACACATAAAGATATAAATACAAAAAGAGAGGGGCGCTTCCACGACGCCCCTCTCACGATTCCACTATAAACTATATCTAACTAAACTTAAACCATATTCAACTTTTCTCACGAAACTTTGAATATTTATCCATATTGCTTCATTGCTTTTTGTATTAGTAAAACGTGTGCATAGCCGTAATGTTGGATAGTTTATGTTGGTTTAATGATATTCAACAGACCTTAACAGTTGACATAATGTCAATATGCAGTTTGCTATATATTTGTGAAATTATTTAAGAGCGCCTTCTTCATAATTTATGTCCAAGCAGCTGTGAAATCATAGAAACACACTTTTAGATATATTCTCTGAAACTTATCGGCTGTTTATTTGGCAGCATTGATATAATGTAGTAATTTTGCATTCGGAAATCAATATACAGAAGTTGTTTAAACTTTTTCTTTTTCAAAGAAAGTATGAAATCTAATTATTCGGGACTTTGGCTTTTGCTTTTAGTTGCTCTCGTCGTCGTCGTGGGAATGGCATTCTCAGAAGATCTGACAATAGGCAGCCATACGCTTAAGAAAGCCCCTGTGGCTGATGTCCTTTTATCGGATGCACATCGAGTCGAGGTAGAAAAGGATATGACAGAGAATCCGGATTCTTCCTTATTTATAAAAGAGGATGAGCCTTTGGAGGTTGACACTTTGCCGAAGTCGATACTGCTGTTTGGCGATTCCATGACCTTCAATCTTGCATTGCGTCTTGCTAAGTATGCCGCTGCCAATGGTCATAAGCTGCATGCCGTCAATTGGGATTCAAGCAATACGAAAATATGGGCGGAATCTGACACTCTTGACAGGTATCTTCGTGAGTATAATGTGGATTATGTATTTATCTCGTTGGGAAGCAATGAGCTGTATTTTAAAAAGCCTGAAACACGTATGCCATATGTCAAGACGATCCTGTCAAAAATTGGCACGATTCCCTATGTATGGATTGGCCCTCCTAATTGGCAGGAGGATACGGGAATAAACGACATGCTTGAGTCTGTTTGTGCTAAAGGGGCTTTTTTCCGAAGTGCCGGTATGAATTTCAAGAGAAAAGCGGATAAGATTCATCCGACACGAGCTTCTTCAGCTCTATGGATTGATAGCATAATGCGTTGGATGCCTAAATCACGCCATCCTATTTTAGCCAACCTGCCACCTGACACGTTGGGAAAAGTCAAGACCAATGTGATTTTCCTTGAAGCGTTAAACAGATAATATTCTTCAATATCTATATGGCCTCTGGGGGCCAATAACAGAATTTATGAATGAGTTGTTGGAAAATGCATCCACTATAATAGACAATGTCAGGACAATGTTTGCTTACGATCCTAAAGCTCCCATGCTTTTTTCAAGCGGATTGTTTTGGCTGCTGTTCATAGTGTTTCTTCCCATATATGCCTTGTTAAAGGGAAGCAGATGGAAAATGACAGTTTTCGTCATTTGTTTCTCATTGTATTTCTATTACAAGTCAAGCGGGCTGTTTTTTTTGATGCTTATCGCGACTTCGCTTATTGACTGGACTTTATCCCATATTATACATAAGATTGAAAAGAAATGGGCACGACTTTTTGTCATGTGGCTTTCGATTTTGGTCTCTCTTTCAATACTTGGTTATTTCAAGTATGCCAATTTCTTCCTGTGGAATTGGAACAATATGGTGGAGGGCAACTTCCAGCCTCTTGATATTATTCTTCCGGTCGGAATCTCGTTCTATACTTTCCAGTCGATTAGTTATGTTGTGGATGTATATAAGCGAAGGATCAGGCCGACAAAAAGTTGGCTCGATTATCTGTTTTTCCTCTCATTCTTCCCGGCCTTGGTGGCGGGTCCTATAGTGAGGGCTGACTATTTCCTTCCCCAGATTGAGGCTAATCGACGCGCCTCCTACAATGATATTTGGGGAGGGTTATGGCTTGTGATTGTCGGAATTGTGAAGAAGGCGCTCATAGCAGACTATATTGCTCAATACAATGATTTGATATTCAATAATCCTGAATTGTATACGGGTGTTCAGACGCTTATGGGAGTAGTGGGATATACCATGCAGATATATTGCGATTTTTCAGGATATTCTGATATGGCTATAGGCATTGCCTTGATACTTGGATTCAGACTCGGTCTGAATTTCGACTCCCCGTATCAGAGCAGAAATCTGACAGAGTTCTGGAGACGATGGCACATCTCTCTTTCCTCCTGGCTTCGGGACTATGTTTACATTCCGTTGGGAGGGAATAGAAAGGGTACGGTCCGCACGTATGTCAACAATTTCCTGACGATGTTGATAGGAGGATTGTGGCATGGCGCGGCATGGAAATTCGTTTTTTGGGGTGCTATGCATGGAGTGGGGTTGGCTGTTCATAAGGCATGCAAGCCTGTTTTGGAGAAGATCCCTGACAATTTCATAACAATCCCAATCTTCTGGGCTGTAACGTTTATATATGTTTCTTTATTATGGGTATTCTTTAGGGCAGAGGATTTTGAATCTTCGGTGCTTATAATCCAGAATATTTTCACGGATTTCCATTGGAATCAGGTACCTCAATTTTTCGATGCGCGTCCTGTCTGGTGCATTATGATGGTTGCCCTCGTAATATTTCACTTCGTTCCTCAGAGTTGGGCAGATAGTGTTCAGATGGCATTCATAAAGATGAGTTGGATTCTTAAGCTGATAGTATTTATGATAGTGGTCCAATTGGTGATTGAATTTATGTCGGAGGAGGTCGCTCCTTTCATATATTTTCAATTTTAAGAAACGTGTTCTTAGGTATCATGGTTTTTGGCAAGTCCAAATGATGGGGCACAGGGCAATATTTACTGACTTGATTGCGTATATATATACGCCAACAAACTTAATCTGATTCAGCTTATCTATTCCGGTTTGAGGTAAGAAAGTCAGGGTTTGTTGGAGTTGAGTAGTAATATTTATCTAATCATCATGAAAATTTACAGCAAGTTGCTTTTATCGCTGGCTACAATTCTCTTTGTAGGAGGGATGTATGCAAGTAATCCGGTCGTGGAATGGGATTCTCAAAGTCTGATTCTTGACGGGAAAAGGGTTGTGCCCGTAATGGGAGAGATACATTATTCAAGACTTCCTCATAAAGAATGGAAGAGAGCCGTCGGAAAAATGAAAGAGGGCGGAGTGACAATCATTGCCACTTATGTCTTCTGGAACCATGTAGAGAACAAGGAGGGCATATTTGATTGGAGTGGAAGTAGGAATCTGCGTAAGTTCTTGGAAATATGCAAAGAGGAGAATATGCCGGTGGTACTCAGAATCGGGCCCTTTTGTCATGGAGAAGTGCGCAATGGAGGCATTCCTGATTGGATTTTCACCAAAGGTGTGAAATCAAGATCGGAAGACCCGCGTTTTCTAAGTTTTGTGGAGCGTTTCTATCGGCAGATTTTCACTCAGGTTCAGGGACTTCAATGGAAGAATGACGGTCCGGTACTGGCTTGTCAGTTCGACAATGAATATCGAGGACACGGTTCCTATCTCATGGCCTTGAAGAGCATCGCTGAGGAAATTGGCTTTGACCTTCCCTTGTATACTCGTACGGGATGGCCGGAACTCAAGTCTCCGCTGCCTTATGGGGAAATGATTCCTCTATATGGCGATTATGCCGATGGATTTTGGGAAAGGTCGTTGCTTCCGGCGGCCGGAGATTATTATAAGGCATTTAATTTTAGACCTTTCCGTGGTTCTACTGCTATAGCTACAGAACAATTGGCAGATCAAAAGGAGAAGATTACAGAAGGGGATGAGGCTTATCCATATTTCACGTGTGAACTCGGAGGGGGAATGGCCACTGCATATCATCGTCGTCCATGGGTCTATCCGGAGGATGCTTATTCTCTTGCCGTGGTGAAACTTGGGAGTGGGAGTAATCTTCTCGGATACTATATGTATCATGGAGGCACGAATCCTGATAGTGATACGCATTTGAATGAAGTGCAAAGGAGTCCTGCTACCAACTACAATGATATGCCGGTGAAGACATATGATTTTCAGGCTCCATTAGGAGAATTCGGCCAGCCATATCCTCATTATTTCTTGCTTCGTAAACTTCATCTTTTCATGAAAGATTATGGAGACGCGCTGGCGGTGATGAAGCCCATATTCCCTAATCCGTTCAATCCGGTCAAGGGTGATGATTCTTTTCTAAGATGGTCGCTTCGACAGGATGGCAACAGTGGTTTTGTCTTCATAAATAATTACGAGCGACTCCAAAATCTATCTACGAAAAATAAAATTGTTTTTGAGGCTTGTGGCATTAAATTCCCTTCCAAGCCTATTGCCATACCCGGTGGCACTGTATGTATTTTCCCCGTAAATATTGATGGAATCAGTTATGCTACAGCCCAGCTCATATCAAGACGGAATGGAAAGATATATCTCGAACAAATACCCGGAATCCCGACGGAAATATCGATAGACGGCAAACTGCTAAGGAATGTCAAACCTCAAGGAACAGCGAATCCTGTCTATAAAAACATCTACCTGCTTACTTCTGAAGAGGCATCTCGTCTTTTTCTTGACCCGGTACGGCCTATTGCAGATGTTGACAAGCCTATTGTCGAAAAGACTGAGGAAGCGAAAGGATATAGAAATATTTCCATAGGTGTTAACAAAGTGGCGGAATCTCCTCAAGATGCTGAATTTAAGGATGCGGCTGTATATAAGATTTCAGGATTGCCGCCTGCCAAAGATAGGCAAGGGAGATTGCTTGAGGTGAAATATAAAGGAGATGTCGCCAGACTATATTGTGAAGGCCAATTGATAGCCGATAATTTTTACAATGGTAGGCCAATGCTTTATGGGCTTTGGAGATTGCCCGACGAAATTTCTGAAATAGAACTCAGGATTCTTCCCCTTCAAAATGATATGCCTGTGTATTTCCCTCGTGAGGCTAATGTGGCAGTTGGAGAGAAAGTGATAAACGTGGATATAATACCAATAGAAAGATGAGAAGGTATCTAGTGTTTTTAATGGCTCTTGTCTCAATGACATTAGCCGCAAAGAGGATCGAGAAGATTGATTTGTCAGGAGAATGGGATTTTGGATACGGAGAGACTAAAGTGTATGACGACGTAATCAATCTTCCCGGATCTATGCTGACCAATGGCAAGGGTAGGGAGGTCGATGCCGACACCAAATGGACAGGCTCCTTATATGATTTGTCTTATTATCACAGGGATGATATGGCCACATATAGACAGAAAGGAAACATCAAATTCCCGTTTTTCCTTACGCCCGATAAAGAATATGTAGGCAATGCCTTCTATCGTCGTTATGTTGATGTGCCTGAAGATTGGAAGGGGAGAAGGGTTGAGCTGTTGCTTGAGCGTCCTCACATAGAGACCTGCTTATACGTAAACGGCGACAGTGTCGGACATGACATGTCGCTTTCCACTCCCCATCTATATGATGTCACGAAGTATTTGCAGTATGGCAAACGTAATGAGATAGAGTTGAAGGTTTATAATGGAATTGAGAACGTTTGCGTTGGTCAGGATTCACATAGTGTGACAGATCAGACTCAGGGCAATTGGAATGGAGTGGTGGGGGAAATACTACTGCGTAGCAAGCCGTCGGATACTTACATTAAGAAGGTCAGGATTTTTCCTGATGTAGCCAAGAAGAGGGCTATTGTCAAAGTGATATATGGAAGTAGTGTTGGTATTGGTAAAATTGACAATGCCACAGCAACGGCATTGGATGCTGATGGCGGGGAAGTTTTTGCAGCTGAAGTGAAAAGGTCGGTTGGTGATACGATTGAGTTTGCCATAAATATGGGGGAGAGGATGAAGACTTGGGATGAGTTCTCTCCGTCGCTCTATCGCTTGGAGGTGAAGATTGGCTCCGATTCTGTTTCCACAACATTTGGCATGAGAGATATTAAGGTGTCGGGAAGGAATATAGAGATAAATGGTCGCCCTGTATATATGAGAGGCACGGTAGAGAATTGTTGTTTCCCGTTGACAGGTTATCCTCCTACCGATACAGAATCCTGGGACCGTATATTCTCAAAATGCAAGGAATATGGCATCAATATGATGAGGTTTCATAGCTATTGCCCTCCGGATGCGGCATTTGAAGCAGCCGATAAAGCAGGAATATATCTCCAACCCGAAGGACCGTCATGGCCAAACCATGGAGTAAAGCTTAAAGCCGGGATGAGCATTGATGGCTATTTGATTGAGGAATCAAAAAGAATCATTGACAGCTACGGTCATCATCCTTCGTTCGTAATGATGGCTGCCGGGAATGAGCCGGCCGGCGATTGGGTGGAATATTGCAAGGAATGGGTAGGGGAGATGAAGGCCTATGACCCTACAAAAATATATTGCGGTGCTTCGGTTGGTGGAGGATGGGCGTGGGATTATGGTAGTGAATATCATGTCAAAGGCGGAGGAAGAGGACTTGTATGGAGTAAGCGTATGCCTTCCAGTGATGATGATTACTCTTCCGATATGGAGTTGCCGAGAAATTTCAAGCCTACTCCGGCGCATCCTGTAAATACAGAGCCAATCCTTGCTCATGAGCAAGGACAATGGTGCGTTTTCCCGGACTTTCGCGAAATATCTCAATACACGGGACCGTATAAAGCCCGTAATTTTGAAATTTTTAAGGATCTTCTCAATGCAGGAGGGATGGGGGAAATGGCAGGGAAATTTCTTAATGCCAGCGGAAGGCTGCAGGCTCTATGCTATAAATATGAGATTGAGAGAAACCTGCGTACTCCCGGATATAGCGGTTTTCAGCTTCTTGGCCTGAATGATTACAGTGGTCAGGGCACTGCCTTGGAAGGCGTCTTAAATGTATTTTGGAATGAGAAGGGGTATATTTCATCTTCTGAATGGCGGCAGTTTTGCAGTCAGGTAGTGCCTCTTGCCCGTTTCCCTCGTTTCGTATTTTCTTCATGCGACACAATTTCTGTTCCCATAGAAATAATGAATGCGGGGCCGAGTCCTATCGATTCCGTTTTGGTTCGATATCGAATAAAGGGTGACGATGGCTCAGTGCTTGCTCACGGCGTTTTTGACGCCGGCGAAGTCCCAATAGGAAAGAATTTCAGTGTGGGTGCAATAAATGCCGGCTTTGGTATGGTGGCGGTTCCGACTCGCTATTCTTTGAATGTCAGCATTCCTGGCAAAGGAGCTAATAGCTGGGAGTTCTGGGTCTATCCTGAGGAGAATGCTGATGTTTGTCCGGATAATATATATATGGCTGACTCCCTCGACAGCCGCGCTTTGGAAATTTTAGGTCAAGGGGGAAGTGTTCTTATCGAGGCGGCCGGAAAAGTATCTTTAGGAAGCGATATCGTGCAGCACTATCTGCCTGTCTTCTGGAACACGAGTTGGTTTAAAATGCGTCCGCCTCATACTACAGGGGCATATATCGATAAAAGTCATCCCCTGTTTGGTCATGGTTTCCCCACCGATGATTGGGGTAATCTTAATTGGTGGGAGCTTCTCAATAGGGCACAGGTGATGAATCTGCTTGAATTGCCTGCTTCTTATCAAAGCCCGGTGCAACCTATAGATACGTGGCATGTCAGTAGGAAGCTTGGAATGATCTTAGAAGCTAACGTTTTGAATGGAAAACTGTTTATGACAACTATCGACATATCGTCGGATCTTGACAAGCGAATTGTCGCAAGAAGAATGAGAAATGCTATTATCTCGTATATGTCCAGTGAGGATTTTAATCCCACAATCTCAATCTCTCCGGATGTGGTGAATAACTTTTTTACAAAGACAACTCCACCCATAAAAATGTACACCAACGAATCTCCTGATGAACTAAAACCAAAATTGAAATAGAGTAGAGGTTGAGTAAATTTCAATGACGAAAAGGTAAATGTCATATGAAAACGCATCCCTCCAACAGAAAAAGGCCCCTCCTGAAAGTAAAATTACCGTCGGGAGGGGCTTTTTATCGTTGCATCAACCTTAAAATAACGCAGAAATATGGGCAAAAGTTTTATGTGTTAACAAAACAATACATAAATTAACATATGTTGATTTTAATATCTTTCAGTTGTTTACGACTCCAAAAAAGAAAAAATCAATTAAAAATGGAGGGAAAGCTTGCGGGCGGGGAAAATCGGTTGTAATTTTGCAACCGCAAACGGGAAACGACGCAAGCCGCCCCGGGAGCGAAGAGAGAACATTGACAACAATGCCACAGGACAAAACCGGACGTCGAGAGATCGGGTCCGGCCATACAGACAGAGACAAGGAGGATCGGAACGAAAGAAACGATCTCCGTCAACGACTACAACAGGAAAAACCAAGGAGCGGAACACATCCGGCCGAAAAGACAAACAAAACGGGGGTCCTTCGGGATCCCGAGCGAAGTAGAAAATAGGAAACTATGATATACTAACAGCGGAGAGTTTGATCCTGGCTCAGGATGAACGCTAGCGGCAGGCTTAACACATGCAAGTCGCGGGGCAGCGGGGGATGAGCTTGCTCATCCCGCCGGCGACCGGCGCACGGGTGAGTAACACGTATGCAACCTGCCCCTGTCAGGGGGACAACCCACCGAAAGGTGGGCTAAACCCGCGTACATCCGGAGGGGGCATCCCCTTGGGAGGAAAGGAGCGATCCGGACAGGGATGGGCATGCGGCGCATTAGCTAGACGGCGGGGTAACGGCCCACCGTGGCGACGATGCGTAGGGGTTCTGAGAGGAAGGCCCCCCACACTGGTACTGAGACACGGACCAGACTCCTACGGGAGGCAGCAGTGAGGAATATTGGTCAATGGTCGGGAGACTGAACCAGCCAAGCCGCGTGAGGGAAGAAGGTACAGCGTATCGTAAACCTCTTTTGCCGGGGAACAAGAGCTTCCACGAGTGGGAGTGTGAGCGTACCCGGAGAAAAAGCATCGGCTAACTCCGTGCCAGCAGCCGCGGTAATACGGAGGATGCGAGCGTTATCCGGATTTATTGGGTTTAAAGGGTGCGTAGGCGGCGAGTTAAGTCAGCGGTAAAAGCCCGGGGCTCAACCCCGGCCCGCCGTTGAAACTGGCTGGCTTGAGTTGGGGAAAGGCAGGCGGAATGCGCGGTGTAGCGGTGAAATGCATAGATATCGCGCAGAACCCCGATTGCGAAGGCAGCCTGCCGGCCCCACACTGACGCTGAGGCACGAAAGCGTGGGTATCGAACAGGATTAGATACCCTGGTAGTCCACGCAGTAAACGATGAATGCTTGCTGTCCGGGGGGATTTGCCCCTGGGGGGCGCAGCGAAAGCGATAAGCATTCCACCTGGGGAGTACGCCGGCAACGGTGAAACTCAAAGGAATTGACGGGGGCCCGCACAAGCGGAGGAACATGTGGTTTAATTCGATGATACGCGAGGAACCTTACCCGGGCTCAAACGGGAGACGCCGCAGGCAGAGACGCCTGTTTCCTTAGGGACGTCTTCCGAGGTGCTGCATGGTTGTCGTCAGCTCGTGCCGTGAGGTGTCGGCTTAAGTGCCATAACGAGCGCAACCCCCGCGGGCAGTTGCTAACAGGTTAAGCTGAGGACTCTGCCCGGACTGCCGGCGCAAGCCGCGAGGAAGGCGGGGATGACGTCAAATCAGCACGGCCCTTACGTCCGGGGCGACACACGTGTTACAATGGGCGGTACAGCGGGAAGCCAGGCGGCGACGCCGAGCGGAACCCGAAAGCCGTTCTCAGTTCGGATCGGAGTCTGCAACCCGACTCCGTGAAGCTGGATTCGCTAGTAATCGCGCATCAGCCATGGCGCGGTGAATACGTTCCCGGGCCTTGTACACACCGCCCGTCAAGCCATGGGAGCCGGGGGTGCTTGAAGTGCGTCGCCGCGAGGCGCGCCCTAGAGCAAAACCGGTGACTGGGGCTAAGTCGTAACAAGGTAGCCGTACCGGAAGGTGCGGCTGGAACACCTCCTTTCTGGAGGCTGGAGAAGTTATGGCTCCGAGGTGTTGGAGACGAAGGCAGAGGTCAAGTTCACGACGCTCCGAACATCCTACTGTATGTCCTGTGGAAACCTATACGCCGGCAAGGCCTGAACCCCCTGCCGGTGGCTTTGGAAAGAGCACATTGACATGATGGAAGCGACAGGCGAAGGGACGCAGGTTCCGGAGTCTGGCAGCGAGAAGACAAGTAGAAAACTCAAAAGAACACAACGAGCGCCGTCCCCATTGGTTGGGGATGGAACAAAAGGCTTAGGCGAAAACAAACCAAAGGCCCTTGCGGCCTGACCGTATAACGGAATGAAGCAAGGGCGCATGGGGGATGCCTTGGCTCTCGGAGGCGATGAAGGACGTGACAAGCTGCGAAAAGCCACGGCGAGGAGCAAATATCCCTTGACCCGTGGATGTCCGAATGGGGCAACCCGCCGGGAGCGATCCCGGCATCCGGCTATATTCCGGAGGCGAACGTGGGGAACTGAAACATCTAAGTACCCGCAGGAAGAGAAAGTAAGAACGATTCCCCCAGTAGCGGCGAGCGAACGGGGATGAGCCCAAACCGGCGGCGTGGCGACGCGCGTGCCGGGGTTGTAGGACCGCCGACAGGAGGGGGCGGGGTCAGCGGAACCGGCTGGAACGCCGGGCCGAAGCGGGTGAAAGCCCCTTACGCGAAGACCCCAGCCACCGACAGGCGGCACCTGAGTAGGCCGGGACACGAGAAATCCCGGTTGAATCCGCGGGGACCATCCCGCAAGGCTAAATACTACCGAGAGACCGATAGCGAACGAGTACCGTGAGGGAAAGGTGAAAAGCACCTCGGACAGAGGAGTGAAAAAGACCCTGAAACCATGCGCCCACAAGCGGTCGGAGCCACCTAGTGTGGTGACGGCGTGCCTTTTGCATAATGAACCTGCGAGTTGCCGTCGGCGGCGAGGCTAAGTGCCTGAGGCACGGAGCCGGAGCGAAAGCGAGTCCGAACAGGGCGCCGAGTCGCCGGAGGCAGACGCGAAACCGAGTGATCTACGCATGGTCAGGATGAAGGACAGGTAACACTGTCTGGAGGTCCGAACCGGTAAGCGTTGAAAAGCTTTCGGATGAACTGTGCGTAGGAGTGAAAGGCCAATCAAACTCGGAGATAGCTCGTACTCCCCGAAATGCATTTAGGTGCAGCCTCGGGCGAGTGTCGCGGAGGTAGAGCGACCGATAGGATGCGAGGGCTTCGCCGCCTATCAAGTCCTGACGAACTCCGAATGCCGCGACATGATGCCCGGGAGTGAGGGCGCGGGTGCTAAGGTCCGCGTCCGAGAGAGGAACAACTCAGACCACCGTCCAAGGCCCCGAAATCCGGGCTGAGTTGAAGGCAATAACGAGGTGGGGCCGCAGCGACAGCTAGGATGTTGGCTTGGAAGCAGCCATTCATTTAAAGAGTGCGTAACAGCTCACTAGTCGAGCGGCCCCGCATGGATAATAATCGGGCATAAGTCCGGTGCCGAAGACGTGGAATCCATCGATGATGGATTGGTAGGGGAGCATTCCGCCCCCGGCGAAGACAGGCCGCGAGACCTGTTGGAGGGAGCGGAAAAGCAAATGCAGGTATAAGTAACGACAAAGGGGGCGCGAAACCCCCTCGCCGAAAGACCAAGGGTTCCTGAACAACGCTAATCGGTTCAGGGTAAGTCGGGACCTAACGCCGGCCGGAGACGGTCGGGCGGATGGACATGCGGTCAATATTCCGCAACCCGGCGTGCCGTAGGCGGAGCGGAGACGGAGGAGCGAAACGCGTGCGCGCTGACGGAATAGCGCGTTGAAGGGTGTAGCCGGAGCCGGCCGGAGGAAACGGCCGGGGCGAGGCCCGACAGTACACGAGCCGCATGCGGCGAGTGACAACCGCGGAGGAGCAGACTCCCGAGAAAACCCGCGCCCGCCGTTCGATGGCAAGCCGGCCCGTACCGGAAACCGACACAGGTGGTCGGGTAGAGGATACCAAGGCGCTCGAGAGATTCACGGTCAAGGAACTAGGCAAACTTGCCCCGTAACTTCGGGAAAAGGGGCCCTCCCCCCTCGACAAGGGGAGGCGCAGAGAATAGGTCCAGGCAACTGTTTAGCAAAAACACAGGGCTGTGCGAAGCCGCAAGGCGCGGTATACAGCCTGACACCTGCCCGGTGCCGGAAGGTTAAGCGGAGCCGTCAGCGCGAGCGAAGCGGTGAAGTGAAGCCCCGGTAAACGGCGGCCGTAACTATAACGGTCCTAAGGTAGCGAAATTCCTTGTCGGGTAAGTTCCGACCTGCACGAATGGTGTAATGATCCGGACACTGTCTCGACCGTGAGCTCGGTGAAATTGTAGTATCGGTGAAGATGCCGATTACCCGCAACGGGACGAAAAGACCCCGTGAACCTTTACTGCAGCTTAGCATTGGGGCCGGGTGTGCGATGTGTAGGATAGTCCGGAGACTGAGAATCGGTGACGCCAGTCATCGAGGAGTCGCTGTTGAAATACGGGCCTTCGCACATTTGGCTTCTAACGCGCTTGAAGCGCGGACATTGCTTGGTGGGTAGTTTGACTGGGGTGGTCGCCTCCAAAAGCGTAACGGAGGCTCCTAAAGGTGCCCTCAGGCCGATTGGCAACCGGCCGCAGAGTGCAATGGCATAAGGGCGCTTGACTGCGAGACAGACACGTCGAACAGGAAGGAAACTTGAGCATAGTGATCCGGCGGTTCCGCATGGAAGGGCCGTCGCTCAAAGGATAAAAGGTACTCCGGGGATAACAGGCTGATCCCTCCCAAGAGCTCATATCGACGGAGTGGTTTGGCACCTCGATGTCGGCTCGTCACATCCCGGGGCTGGAGAAGGTCCCAAGGGTTAGGCTGTTCGCCTATTAAAGTGGCACGCGAGCTGGGTTCAGAACGTCGTGAGACAGTTCGGTCTCTATCTGTTGTGGGCGTTGAGATTTGCGGAGATCCGGCACTAGTACGAGAGGACCGTGCTGGACAGACCTCCTGTGCGCCGGTTGTCCCGCCGAGGGGCACCGCCGGGTAGCAGCGTCTGGAGAGGATAAGTGCTGAAAGCATCTAAGCACGAAGCCGACTCCAAGATTAGATCTCGCCAAGGGTCGTCGGAGACTACGACGTCGATAGGCCGCAGGTGCAAGCGTGGCGACACGTTCAGCCGAGCGGTACTAATTGCCCGAACATTCCGTGGAAGAGATTCCAAATAAAAGCAAGCCGGGCCGGAGTTGCTGTTCCGGGTTTGCGAAAGTCTTCAAGCGCGCTTCCGTCGTGCGATTTCCAACCGCACAGCGCCTCCGGGGAGCCGGGGCGCACAAAAAACGATATTCAGGTGATGACAGCATAAGGGCTCCACCTCTTCCCATTCCGAACAGAGAAGTTAAACCTTATCACGCCGATGGTACTGCGAAAGCGGGAGAGTAGGTAATCGCCGCCTTAGAAAAGGAAGCAGAGATGCTTCCTTTTTTTTCGTCCGTCGCGTTTTTATGCCCAATCGTGTCTGGCGGGTCCGTCATCGTCTTATTGATCCGGCCAATCAGACAATGGCGGATCCGTCAGATTGTTCATTTTGTTTAGAGGTGATAATATTGTATTGGTTTCCTCGTTTTTTTATTGATGAGTAATTTTATTTTTCCTATATTTTTGGTGATTTCTTTTTTCTTCCCATTTTGTTTATTTGGAGAGAATGTCAATATATCCGGCAAATTAAGAGATGAGGAAAATAAACCGGTTGAGTTTGCTACAATTAGAGTTGCAGGCACATCTATTGGAACAAATTCCGATGTAGAGGGGAAATATTCCTTAAGTTTGTCATATAATGATACGATTGAAATAGTGTTTAGTTGCATAGGCTTTAAGACAATAAGTCATAAACTTATAAAGCCAAAAGGTAATTTGACTCTTAATGTTAAGCTTTATCCTGATAATGTCGCTTTACAGGATTTGGAAGTCGTAGGATTCAGGGATAACATAAATGGGATGCAGAGTTTTGATGCTGATGCTTTCCGATTGTCGCCAGACGTTTCAGGTGGAAGCGTAGAGTCAATGCTTGTCACTATGCCTGGAGTAAATTCGTCTAATGAGCTTAGTTCGCAATATTCTGTAAGGGGAGGATCATTTGATGAAAATAGTGTTTATATTAATGGAACGGAAATTTACAGACCTCAATTATTAAGAAGCGGGGAGCAGGAGGGGTTAAGTATAATCAATCCGGATATGGTTGGCAATATTCGATTTTCCAGTGGTGGTTTTCCTGCTCGTTATGCCGATAAGATGTCGTCCGCGCTTGATATTTCCTATCGCGATCCGATGTCTTTTGAAATGTCCGGTACGGCTTCTTTAATGGGTGGCTGCTTGTCTATTGGTCAAAACTCAGGAATTTTTTCTCAACTTCATGGATTGAGATTGAGAAAGAATAATTCGTTGTTATCTTCATTGGACACAAAGGGAGAATATGATCCTACATATTTCGACTATCAGACAAATATGACGCTCAAGGCGAGTGAAAAATTTAGTGTAAATCTTCTCGGCAATATTTCAGTGAATGATTTCAGATTTCAGCCAACCGACAGAGAGACTTCGTTTGGAACAGTTTCCGATATCAAGCATTTCAGGGTATATTTCGACGGAGCTGAGAAAGATAAATTTGAAACGTATCTTGCAAATCTATCTTTTAATTACAATAGAAGCAGAAGGTCGTCTTTTTCCATATCAATTGGAGCATTTATGACGAATGAACTTGTCAGCTACGATATATCCGGCGAATATTGGCTTGACCAGGCAGGTACATCTGGAGAAAATGGGCTTCAGTCAGGCGGAGAACTTGGAATAGGAAAATATATGGAGCATTCACGCAACAGGTTGAAAGCTTCGGTCCTGTCGGCATCCTTAAGGGGGAAATCTGTGGCTGGCCGCAACAATTTTTCGTATGGTGCAACTTTTGAACACCATAATTTTCACGACCGTACGAAAGAATGGGAGTGGAGGGATAGCGCTGGCTATTCATTGCCGACGTTGCCCTCGGGAGTACATCTTATTTCAAATCTTTCATCGAAGCAGGATGTTAAGACCAACCGTATTTCGGCATTCATTGAGGACGCTCTGTATTTTGAGACCTCTAAATCTTTTATTGCCTTGAATGCCGGATTACGCGCATCATATTGGGATTTCAATAGAGAATTTCTGATTTCTCCGCGAGTTAATATCAGTGTATCTCCTTCAGGAAACAGAAATTTAAAGTACCGCGCTGCCGTAGGAATCTACTATCAGTCTCCATTTTATAAAGAATATAGGGAGGCTATTAAGGATGACTTAGGCAATACTTACGTAAAGCTAAATGATAAAATCAAATCTCCAAGAAGTATTCAAGTGGTGGTTGGAGCAGATTATATCTTCAGAGCTATGAACAGACCTTTCAAGATTACAGGAGAGGCATATTACAAAAATTTAAAGAATCTTATATCCTATGAATATGATAATCTAAAGGTCACATATTCCGGTGTCAATGATTCCAAGGGATATGCAATGGGTTTGGATTTTAAGCTATTCGGACAGTTTGTCCCGTGTTCCGATTCCTGGATAAGTTTCTCGGTTATGAAGACTCAACAGACATTGAGAGGAAAAAAAGTGCCTTTGCCAACGGATCAACGTTATTCAATAGGACTATATTTCACAGATTATTTCCCTAAATTCCCAAAACTAAAATTTAGTCTGAGAGGAATCATTGCAGATGGGCTGACTGTTACGCCTCCTCGGATCAGTCGTGCCGATGCCTTTTTCCGTGCTCCATCTTATAAGAGAGTGGATATTGGACTGACGTATCAACTTTTGGGAGAATCTTCAGATGGGGTGCGTCCGTATAATTTCTGGCGCCATTTTAAAAGTATTGATGTTGGGGTAGAGTTGTTCAATCTATTCGACATCTCAAATGTCAGCAGTTATTATTGGGTGACTGACGTCAATGGGATCCAATATGCAGTGCCAAATTATCTTACGCGTCGTCAGCTGAACTTTAAAATTTCCTTCAAAATTTAAAAGGAAATTTTGCAAATTGCTAACGATATTGACAGATTCATTCTTAAAAACGAATTTGACGGCTTCAATAAAGTCAATCTGCCGGATAATCTGCCGCTACTATCAATCGAGAGTTGTAATTATTGGCTGATGCATATTTTGTCAACTTCTCTTTTATTAGTATTCCGGTTTTTTCTACATCCATCTCTTCCCCATATATATTCACGAGCATGAGAAGACGTCGTGTTGACAATTCGAGTTTCGTTCTTTCTTCGTCGCTTGTAGGGGTGCCGATTCCGCCGATACGATCTCTGTATAGCGGAAGAGATTCCACGTTAAGGAGTCCTCGACCGATTGCATGAAATGAGTCCTCCTTGTTCCCGGCGTCAAGTATTAAGCTATCTCCTTCTATTTTGTCGAGATCAAAACCTCCGATGCTATATCCGGTCTCTATCGATATAAGATTAATGACATCGATTATGGTTGTCAAGCGATAAATGCCTTTGCCATTTATAATCCTCCTGCACAAAGCCTCGGAAGAGGGCCTGTACCTGTTGGGTTCTTTCCCAAGTGTTTTATATGCGTGGCGTGTGGCCGCTATGCCAGGTCTGAGCTTGATATCTTCTAATCTGTATTTACAGACGAGTCTGTCACAAGATGATTCAATTTCTTCCCATAGACAGTCGCTTGTGGGAGAATTGACAACATCCGCTTCAATCTGGAGCACTTTCAAAGAGGGAGCGGCATTGAGTATTTGTCGGGAAAATCTGACTTTTTTCATCTGTGATTTCAAATGTAATTGTTTAGACCGCGAAATTAGTCATAATTCTTAAAAAAACGATATGGAAGGGCAAAGAATATGGAAAAAGTTTTGTAATTTCGCGAAGAAGAGAAATTGAGGTTTAATCAGATTTAATTACTCAGTACTCTCGTAAGATCAAAAAAATTAAATTGAAGACATATCTACAAATGGCACAGAAACCATCAATACCCAAAGGCACCCGCGATTTTTCTCCCAGTGAAATGGCGCGTCGCAATTATATTTTCGATACAATAAAAAGCGTATTCCGTCTTTATGGCTTTAAACAGATAGAGACACCGGCTATGGAGAATCTTTCTACCCTAATGGGAAAATATGGAGAAGAAGGGGATAAGCTTTTATTCAAGATATTGAATTCTGGCGATTTCATGAAGAGCGTGAAGGAAGAAGATCTTCTGAGCAATAATTTATATAGGCTCACCAATCAGCTTTGTGAAAAAGGATTGAGATATGATCTGACAGTGCCGTTCGCGCGTTATGTCGTTCAGAACAGGGCACAGCTGCAAATGCCTTTCAAGAGGTATCAGATTCAGCCGGTGTGGCGAGCTGACCGTCCACAGAAAGGCAGGTATCGTGAATTCTATCAATGTGATGCTGACGTAGTGGGAAGTGATTCACTCTGGAATGAAATCGAACTCCTTTCTATGATTGACATGGTTTTCTCCCTCTTGAAAGTCAGGGTTGCCATCAAGGTCAACAATCGGAAAATACTTACAGGTATTGCCGAAATGATAGGGGAGGCAGACAAAATAGTGGATATAACAGTTGCAATCGACAAAATCGACAAGATCGGAATTGAGAATGTCAATGCAGAGTTGAAGGAAAAGGGCCTTGATGATGCGGCATTGCAAAAGCTTCGTCCTCTTCTCGAAATGTGTGGGAGCAATGAGGATAAGTTAAAAATACTCGAAGAGACTCTTTCATCCTCGGAAACCGGCAAAAAGGGAATAGAGGAGCTTCGCACCGTAATGGAGGGATTTGACAGTCTTGGCCATAATTGTGAGGCTGAAATTGATGTTTCGCTCGCAAGGGGGTTGAACTACTACACCGGTACGATCATAGAAGTCAAGGCTCTTGATGTGCAGATAGGAAGTATCACCGGAGGAGGCCGCTACGACAACTTGACAGGAGTATTCGGTATGCCGGGATTGTCGGGAGTCGGCATCTCTTTTGGTGCTGATAGAATTTATGATGTGCTTAATCAGCTGGAACTCTATCCTTCAAGCGTCAGCAGCAGCGTGGATGTATTATTTGTTAATTTCGGAGAGAAGGAATCTATGGCGGCGGCGAGGATCATCAAGGCCCTGCGAGAAGAGGGAATATCTGCTGAGTTGTATCCGGATGAGGCTAAAATGAAAAAGCAGATGGGATATGCAGATTCCCAAAGCATACCTTATGTCGCTATTATTGGCGAAAGCGAGCTTGAAGAGGGAATCGTCAATCTCAAGGATATGGCAAACGGGACACAAGAGAAGCTTACCCCGGAACAGCTAATCGTGAAACTAAAGAATCTGCGACAATGATAAGCGCACAGCAATTTTTGATGTGTCAGCCCTCTGCCCCTGAAGAGACGCCGACCGACAAGTATTATCTTGACCTTGCCAACAGGCTTGTTGCTGTTGCCGTGGAGAAGACGCTGTTTCCGTCATATCCAGAAAAGGTGGTGGAGCGTACGGCGTTGGCGGTTATCGGATATTATCAAGACGTCATCTGCGATGCCGGGATATGGCGTACGTTTGTGAATGAATGCCGCAGGATGTATGGCAAGACAGTGCCGTTCTATGCGGAAAAGGATGAGGACTATATGGACTATGAGCTTAACAGGATAGACGTGAGGTTTATGGTCTGGTATGGTCTTTGCATGAATTATGAGGAAAGAAGGGTGTGTAGTCCGTTTGACTCCGAGATAATTAAAGGAGCCGATTGTTGGTGGAGAATTCTTGACGAAGTGTATGATGAATCTCCTCTTCCCGTGGACTATCGCCTGACTCATGAACTTGAGATGCATGCCAAGGAGGATTCAGAGGCTATTTTCCGGCTTGGCAATTGGCTTTTCATGCATTGCTATCTCATGACTCCTGCTTATGCCATGACTCTTGCAGACAACGTTTCCGGCATAGATCTTTCAAAAGAGGAAAATATAGTTGAACTTCGGGAAAGGATGGAGCAAAGTATGGTGGAGGACACCACGGGTCCGTTGGCTCTATATCTTAGAGAGTGGTTGTATTTGATAGTTGACGGTAAGTTGCCATCCCCCAAAATAGATAGAAATGCACCTGAACATAAATATTACACAGCCTTTACCCGGGCTACCGGAGGGGAGATATTACGTTTTTTCTCATCTTACTCGGAGTTGAACGAATTCTTCATAGAGGCTCTTGGGTGGACTGAAAATGAGGAGCATCTTCCTCAGTTGAAAGGGTGTAAAGACTACATTCTGATGGTAGACAGGGCGAAGGGAATGCTGCTTGCCCATGATATTGCCCGCTGCATTGCCGCTCCGGGTAACAGTCTTTACGATAAGGTTTATGCTCAAGAGCATGCCATGGAATTATTGACAGAGAGAGGACGCTGCCCGGGCGACTTGCTAAGATACGTGTGTCAAAACGGATGGCTTCCGGATGCAGTTTTCCCCGAATCCGACGACAGGAAGCTTGTAGCTGATAATTGGGATTTCATAAGCAGATGCTACTTGCAGCAATACTATCGCGGGGACTGAGACTCCATTCCTCTTACATTGCCATAGGTAATAATACATTAAGAGCGCGCTAAATATGCGAGGGCATGATTTCTGAAATCATGCCCTCGCATTTGATGTATATCATGTCTTTAAAGTTGGTCTTAAGATTTTGATTTGCGGAATATGCTGTCGAACTTCAGTTTAAGCACGCCGAGCACAGCCTCACCGAAAATGGAGCTGTTCATTTTTGATGTGCCAAGTCGCCTGTTAATGAAAATTATGGGCAATTCTTCTATGCGGAATCCTTTTATGTGGGCTTTAAATTTCATCTCAATCTGGAAAGCATAGCCTTTGAATTCGATTTTATCGAGATTGATGGCTTCAAGCACTCTTCGCCTGTAGCATACGAATCCTGCAGTGGCATCGCGTAGTTTCATTCGCGTTATGAATCTTACGTAGGCTGATGCGAAATAAGACATCAGCACACGTCCCATAGGCCAATTCACAACGTTGACACCAGATATGTAGCGCGATCCAATAGTGACGTCTGCGCCCTTGTCTTTGCAGTTGTGGTAGAGTCTCGTCAGGTCGTCGGGATTGTGAGAGAAATCGGCGTCCATTTCTATGATATAGCCATAATCTCTATTCAGAGCCCATTTGAATCCATGTATATATGCTGTTCCGAGTCCTTGTTTACCGGGACGTTTCTCAAGGTGGATTCTTCCCGGAAAAGACTGCATAAGATTCTCTACGGCGGTAGCTGTGCCGTCGGGTGAATTGTCATCGATCACAAGCACATCGAAGTTGTCGGGATACTTCATAACAGCCTCGATAATGCTCTTGATGTTTTCAATCTCGTTGTATGTGGGTATAATGACCAGGACGTCGTTCATACTTTTTCTATTTTCCTGCAAAGTTAATCAATCTGAGAAACAAAACAAAATGAAAAGAGATATACACCTAAAAGAATTGATTTATTTGATTCTTGATCTACGTATTTCCCTGTTCATTCTTAGCCTAAGAGCAATGAAAATACAAACTAGAAGGAGAACAAATCCTAATATTTGTCTTGAATGACTTGAGTTTATAAGATCAGCACAAGAAAATGCTGCGACGATGATTCCTATTATTGATATGAAATATCCTTCAGTCTCATCCAAAATAGTATCTCTTATAGTACATATATTGAGAAGGGTATCTTTCTTTTTAGATACATCCTCCCTTAACTTTGATATCTGGAATGCATTTCGAATTTCCTCAACGGATTTTCTTGATGATGGATAGTTCATTTGTATATCCCAAAAATCAGAAGATTTTGCATAATTGGATAATATCGAATTGATGTTGGATAATACTGTTGAGTTGTTGTAATAATCAAGCTTATTTAGAAAATTGGAGATGTTGTTCTCCACATTGCTTATCGCACATTCTTCGAACATAATCAGCTCCATATAAAATAAAGTAATCGATTCCTGTATTATCCTCTCATTGATGCTTGTCCTAAAGCGTGAAGTCATTTGAATTACAGCATTTTTATAACAATATACGGAAGCATAGTTATATTGAGCAATTCCATATTCCAATCCAAGCATGTGGATAATTTTATTGTCAACTACTTTACCCAATCCGGTGTTGTCTTCATAATATGTTTCGCCAAATAAAAGAGAGGAAATATATGTGTCGTCGATATTTTTTCGTTCATCAAATAGGGTAATAAAACACTTTGGAGCTCCACATTTATAGAGACCAAAAGTATTTGCAATATGATCAAGTAAAGCAATCGGCTTATTATCGAGCACAACCATTAATTGATTTCTTGACATTGAATCAATAAGTTGTGATATAGGTAATGGGCAAGAATGAATAGGAATTGTAAGCACTCCACAATCAGAGAGCATGTCACTTGATAATATTAATGGTACTTCAAGAGCTTCCCCTATTTTTTCAACAGGTGATGGTTGATTCAGACTTAATGTAGTCTCAGTGAAAATCTGAAGATTGACAGAAGTTAGGAGCTGTCGTTTTATCCTTGACTTAAATCCAGTAGTATTATGGGCCGATGGGTCTCCTGCCTCATAGTTTGTTCTGAACTCTAATGCTTTAATTATCTTATTAGAATAAAAAGGATTGGTGTCGTAATTATATTCGCTGTCAAGTTTTGATGTTTCCGTTCTTATAATTGGTATTTGAATATAAATGTAGGGAATTATTGATTGTTCTTTTACTGAGATTAGATGTAGGTTTGATTTGACTGAGCGTATTTTATTATAGCATGGCCTTTGATTGTCAGTATGTTGTTTTTCTATTTGGAGATAAAATATGGTAGGCATGTCTTCAATTAAGATTTGACATTCATCGTAGTCTAATAATCCTAATTCCCTTTGATATGTAAGAAGTCCTTGATAAGAAATCCGTAATACGTCTAACATACATCCTGTTCCTTTTATGTCGGGAACAAAAGACTTTTTTAAGTTATCATAAGCTATCCAGTTATATCTGAAGCGTCCTATTGATTCCGACTCGTCTATGATTTCTTGAGATATTGTAGATTTGTCTGGGACTGCAATAAAAATATTGTCGGGATCAAACGATGGGAGATTACTATCTGAATACTTTATTACGTATATTATGTCATCTGTTTTTTTGAATACTGAAAATCCGTTATTCAAATAAATCGGTAATGAAGAATGATTGGATATGTCAGAACAAACAACATAGTTAGGATGAGATAGGCAAACGTTTTTTTACCATATTCGATGCTAGCCCTTTTCTGCGATGACATTTGTTTACAGCAATTGCAACCAGATAAAGAGAAAGTGGATACGGCTCAGTCATTTCTGAGATGATAGGAAATTCATTCTCCGCTATTGAATACTTTTTCTTAAATTTCCATTTTTTCTTCTTTGGTTTTGGAAATATAAAGTTGAAAGCTTTCGAATCTGAATTTTTTAAGTAATGGAAATCAATCCATAACGAAAATGCAATTATGCGATTTGTTTCTGATATTGTAGCAACCACAATACCATATTTCAATGATATGCTAAGGCTTTCATTAAAAATTTTGGAAATCTTATCTGATAGGTCAGCTTTGTTGTCTGATAGTTTATTATAAAAGGGGTCATCTATAAAGCATTCCTTAGCGATTTCCACTAATTCGGGAATGACTGAGATGTCGGTGATTTGTATTATTGTCGGCATTAGATGTAGTGTTGCTTTAAATTATAACGTCAAAATTTGCAATTTCTTATTGATGAAAAGTGATGGGTGATAGGATTCTTTACTTTTCCTTAATGACTCATATCCCATATCTTCTTCTCTATTGAGTAGTACTACCTCGGGGTATTCATTTTGGATAAATTGAGCCATATGGGAAGATAGAGCCTGATAGATTCCTTGAAATCCAGTATCTCCTTTCTCGATATGAACGAAGAAAGTGTCTCCGATTTTTTCTCCCAATGTATAACCGATAATATAGCCGTTATATCTTATTAAAATTCCTTCAAAAGGATAAATCTGATAGCAGGAGAGCACTTTGCAGGTCTGTTCGCTCTCATATTTAAATAATTGGGAATCGATATGTCCTTGCTCGAATTTAAGGGTGAATTCAATCAGCTCTTGAATATTTTCTAATTTTATTTGTTCGATTGTATAATGCGGATAATTACGGATAAAATAATTTAAATGATTACGCTTTTTCTCCATCTTTTTTCCACTGAAATGAATAAATTTCTCTATGTCGTAGATATATTCTTTCCAATTTTGATAAATGAATCTGTCATCATTTATTTGAGAATTAGTATCAGATCCAAGAGTTTCGAAGTTTGATACTATGATTGATGAGCCATTATTATTACTTGCATCTCTTTTAATCAAAGCTATTGCTTTATTCTTATCCATCGGACCCAAAGGAAAATAGTATATATATGATCCTAATTCGTTGTCGTATCCTTTTATAAATAATGTTGAATCGTGTATAGCCATTTTATAATCAAAGTAGTCTGCCCACATAAGTATACCTCCAATGGAATAATCACAACTTCTTGAAGGGTAATTTTTAAAAAAACGTGACAATACTTCGATACAATTGGAGTTTATACTTATGAAATTCAATTTGTCACATTTTATTTTGTTCTCGCTACGTTCAAGTTCGACTAAATATTCTGGGTTTACATAATTATTCATTGCTTTCAAAATCCTCAATCGATCCTTTAAATATTCGGTGGGCATTTCTTGACACAATAGTTTGTCGATATCATATTTCATATCGACTTTATTTGTGGGCACAGGGGTGAAATTCCAAGTATTTTCCATTTTTATTTTGTTTATGTGGTGCGGCTTGTTGTTAGGCCGCGTATGATTCATCAATAATAACGTAAAAATGCCGGAGATGTATTAAGTAACATGAAAAAACTACTTCCGTCGTCGTGCGACCAATGCCTCCGCAGAGGCATTCAACTCTAAAGTCAAAATCTTTCGCTCACAAATGCGTGGTGTCCGGGACCGCGACTTCTTTATCTTTCGATTGGTCAAACTCTACGCCTAAAAATTTAACACTTCTAACTGCCCAATTTAACATATGCACCGCCATTTCGGCTTGACCCGGCATATCGTCTACAACACTCGGGGATGGCAGCGCGATCAGGAGGAAAGGGCAGATTCGTTTGCCGCTGAACTGGGACTGGGGACTCAGATGATAGCCGCGATAGAAAAGATAATATCAAGTCGCCGTTATCATAACCTCACGTCTCTTCTTGTCAGGCGTATTCATTTCCTTCAGAATATGGTTAGGGTGTGAAGTAGGGCATTGGATTCTGTCAGGCAATATAAATTTTGCCGACAGCATTCAACCTTAAGTCTACCAAAGGTGTTAACACTACCGGAGGAGGAATTCTTCTCCATCTTCAAATTGAATAATGACTATGGAAACAGTGTTTTTTAAAGGAGAGCCCATGCATACGTGCGGCGAACTGCCTGTGGCAGGTGCTGAGGCTCCATGCTTTGCCCTCGTAGGTCAAGATCTTGCTGACATCACTCTCCACGACCTTAAGGGAAAGAGAGTAGTGCTTAATATTTTCCCGAGCCTTGACACGGATGTTTGTGCCGCCTCCGTGCGTCGCTTTAATAAAGATGCGGCATCGTTCGCCAACACAAAGGTGATATGTGTTTCGGAAGATCTCCCGTTTGCGGCTTCACGCTTCTGTGTCGCTAATGGAATAGAGAATGTCGTGACCGGATCCGGTTTTCGCAGCGACTTCGGCAAGAATTACGGAGTGACCCTCGACGACGGTCCGCTACGCGGCCTGTATGCCAGGGCACTCGTGGTTATTGATGAGGATGGAAAGGTGATGGGCACAAGTCTTTGCCGAGAGATTACTGAAGAGCCCGATTATGAGTTTGTGAAAAAACTCTTGGGCTAAGGAACACGCTCTAAGCTCATTGAATTAGAAGCTGTGTCAAAATAGATGTTGCTGGTTGACAGACGAGTACATTTCAACATGCCAAAGGCATGTCCCTACTTAGAGCGCGTTCCTTAATAATTTCGGAGCGTAGGGGCGGTGATTTTAAGGAACGCGCTTTTAATATGGAAAAACAAAGAAAGGAATTATCAATGATAATTCCTTTCTTTGTGACTCGTGCAGGATTCAAACCTGCAACCTTCTGATCCGTAGTCAGATGCTCTATTCAGTTGAGCTAACGAGCCCCAGTGAAATTATAAATTTAAAATTTTTTAGAATGAAAAAGGTGACTCGTGCAGGATTCAAACCTGCAACCTTCTGATCCGTAGTCAGATGCTCTATTCAGTTGAGCTAACGAGCCAAGTTGTTTTTGCTATCGGTTGTTCCCGTTTTGCGAGTGCAAAGTTACTGCCTTTTTCTCAAACCACCAAATATTTTAGGAAATTTTTTTAAAAATCGAGAGTGATTTTTGAGCATCCTGTTATTCCCGGAATGGGAGGGGTTGATTTGCAGATGGTTATGCTTCCGCCTATGATTTGAGGAAATTTTCGGGATACATGGTCGGCGATGCGAGCTGCTACAGTTTCCATCAATTTCTTTGGCAGATTCATCTCGTTCCTTACTATTTCATATAGTTCTGCATAGTTGACAGAGCCTTCGATATTGTCCTCGGCAATCTCCTCATTATATGGAATCTTTACGGAAATGTCGACAATGAATTCATTCCCGACCTTTGATTCCAGAGGCAACAGGCCATGAAAAGCGTGAAATCGCAAAGAGCTTAATGCTATTTCAAATTGACGTCTTCCCATATACCCCAATTTTAGTAATCTTCAAAAAATAACTTGGTAAAATTTATTCGTCTTTCCGGTGATTTATATTTCATCTTTTAGTTACATACCCCGGTATGCGCCAGCAAGATGAATTATAAATCCCACGAAAATCCTTCATAAATTTTTACCAACTTATTTTTTTGCGATTATTTAAAGTCTTTCTACAGGAATTTTGTCGACCCTTTTCTGGTGGCGGCCACCTTCAAATTTGGCATTAAGATAGGCGTCAACGGTTTCGAGAGCGAGATGCTCGGATATGAATCGTCCCGGCAGCACAAGGAAATTAGCGTCGTTATGCTGTTTGGCAAGTGCTCCCAGTTCAGGCAGCCAGCAAAGTGCGGCACGAATCGACTGATGTTTGTTGAGGGTTATTTGAATGCCATTGCCGGATCCGCACATAGCGATGCCGAAATCACATTCTCCATTTTCGACAGCTCTTGCAGCCGGATGGGCGAAATCTGCGTAATCACATGATGACGTGGAGTCTGTGCCGAAATCCACGACTTCGTAACCATTCTCAATAAGATAAGGTTTCACCACTTCTTTCAGTTGAAATGCGGCATGATCGGATGCCATAGCTATTTTTTTCATATTTTTTCAGTTTCAGTTTCAGATTGTTTTGGGGTAGGGTTGAAGAGTTTGCTTGTAAAAGCAAACCTGACGAGGAAATAATTTACGGGTATGCATATCGCCAGAGCAGGCAGAAGCGCGAGGGTGGGGCCTACAAGCTCCTTGAAGATTGCCACGAGCCCGGTCTGGAGCCCCATGTTGAAAAGGTGGCTCAGGGCGAATCCGAGCCCTTTTTTAGCGTTTGGTCTGGTGTGGAAAGTGAAATAACTGGAGAGAAAGAAATTCACGATGAAACTAAGCGCATAACTGATCATAGACGAAGGGACCGCCTTGACATGAACAGCCTCCACGAACACCACGTAAAACCCATATTGGAGCACCGTGGCTATCCCGCCAACTAAAGCGAATCTGAATATTTCCGACAGGCGGCTGTTTCCGTTGATTAGTTTCTTAAGGTTCATTTTTTCAGTATTATTCTTGAAAAATCTCGATTCCAAGGAATCCGACTTTATTTCGCCTCAGTATCAGGATTTCCCTTATCTGTATCTCTCATGAGCTTGTTTGTATCCTCAATGTAATCAAGCAGCTCTTCACGTCCGGAGGATTTTTCAGATGATGTTATGAAGACCGGAGGAAGAGTCTCCCATGTCTTAAGCAACTCCTGTTTATAGGCTTCCACTTTTGCTTTCCCCGCATTGGGGCCGAGTTTGTCGGCTTTGGTGAAGACAATAGCAAAAGGCACTCCATTCTCCCCGAGCCAATTCAGGAAAGCAAGATCGATTTTTTGTGGTTCGTGCCTGATATCAATAAGCACGAAAAGGAGTGTCATCTGTTGCCGGTGAAGAATATATTCTTCGATTATCCTTTTGAAATCTTCTCTCTGCTCTTTTCCTCGCGAAGCATAGCCGTAGCCGGGGAGGTCGACGATATAAAAATCTCCGTCGTTGATGCAGAAATGATTGATAAGGAGAGTCTTGCCCGGCTTCTGTGAAGTCTTGGCGAGCCCCTTTCTTTTGGTCAGCATGTTGATGAGAGAAGATTTGCCGACGTTCGACCTTCCAATGAAAGCATATTCCGGCACTTTCGTGTCGGGACATTGCTCCACCTTGGCGTTGCTTATTTCGTATTTTGCGCTTTTTATCTCCATAAACGCAAAGTTAATATTTTTTAATCAATGACACAATCTTCACATCCAGATTTTTTCGCAAAAAAGGCTATTTTGGTCAAATTGACGTTTCGAAAGAACAGGATGTCGGGAGTCAGAATAGTATGCCGTGTGTGAGACGCAATGCGCGGTCGGTTTTATCAATAGGCATCACTATGGATATTGTCGTTCGCGAGCCACCCTCGGAATATGCCTTGACGGTGATTCCGTCGCGAAGTAGAGTGTTCCTAATCCTTGCCCCCAGCCTGGGATTGCTCTTTATCTTTTCCCCTACTATAGCCATTATTGCAAGATTGTCTTCTGTCATGATTCTGAAATTATCACGGGCCAGCAGCTCAGGAGCAAATTCCGTTTCTAAAGTCGTGCAGGCTGTGGTCTTCTCAGCGTCGGCCACTACAAAGGAGAAGACGCACTCCCCCTCGGCCTGGGCCACAAGGAATGCCGTCACTCCGTTTCTTGCCATTGAGTTTATGGCTCTCGATTTGATTTTCTTCCCCTCATTCGCCTTGAAACCGGATATTGAGAAGAGTGAGGCTCCCTTTATTGCGGAGATTCCTTTTATTGGCATGTCGTCTTGCTCGACGGATTCCGTTATGAGCGTGCCGGGGGCTGTCGGATTGAAAGTATTGAGAATCCTGATGGGTATATTCTTGTGGAAAACGGGATAAATTGTCGGAGGATAGATCACTTTTGCTCCGTAGAGGCAAAGTTCCATGCTCTCAATAAAGGTCATGTGGGGCACGACTGTCGCCTCTCCGATTATCCGGGGGTCGGCCGTCATGAATCCGTCTACGTCTGTCCATATTTCGAGGGAATCAGCCCCCGTAGCGGCAGCAATCAAGGCGGCTGTGAAGTCGCTTCCTCCGCGTCCGAGATTCGTGATTCGTCCGGTTTTCTTGTCGGTGGATATGAATCCGGGGACGATGGCCCTGTCTTCCAGGCCATGGAATTCATTTTCAATCAAAGAGGCGGTGAGCTTCTGGTCGGCAATGTTTTTTGAGAACCAGCTTTCTGTCTTTATGAATTTAAGGGAGTCATGGAGCGAAGAATTTTCTATCATTGCCGCGACAATCATCGACGACAGGCGTTCTCCGAAGCTGACGATATTGTCGAGGGTCTGTGTCGAAAGGTTTCTGAGCAGGAATACTCCGTCGTAGTTTCTTTTAAGGTCAGAAAGCATTTTGCTGACATTCGATATCAGCTCAGGCCTTTTCTCCTCCGCTACAATTTCGGATATGACGTGGAAATGGCGCGACGATATCGCTTCCATTCTTTCGCGATATCCCTCGTCGCCGTCGGCTGCCATTCGGGCTGTCGCTATGAGATTGTCTGTCAGGCCTCCGAGGGCGGATACGGTCACGATTACGGGTGGCTCGATTGCCTCTACGATTGCTTTCACATTGCGAAGGCTTTCCACTGTCCCTACGGATGTGCCTCCAAACTTTAAGACTTTCATTGTTTTATGCTTGGGTTACGTTTTCTTGTCTGTGCATGTCGGAGAAAGGCGAGGGAGAGAAGCAGGCGCAAAGTTAAATAAAAAAATGAAATTAGATTAAGAAAAATCAATAATTGGTAATAACAACGATTGCATCGTTGTTATATGAGTAAAGAGCCGTCGCAATGCGTCGGAGCTTTTCGCGCCTTTAATTGATAAGAAGCAGGATCCGTTGCTCCCTAAGTGGAAACTTTTCAAACCATACTATTATGAATATAAGCAATCTGTTGTATGACTACAACCCCGGCTTTGTACCGGAACGCGGAAGTCTGTTGGTCTCGGAGCCCATGATGGACGAGGCCTTCTTCAGCCGCTCTGTCGTCATGATTCTTGACATCGACAAATCCAGGGGACACCTTGGATTGGTGATGAACAAGCCCACATCCTTGACGCTTTGCGATCTCCTTCCCGACTGGGACAATGGCCGTCATGTGCCTGTCTTCTGTGGAGGTCCTGTCGACACGCAGAGGCTTTTCATGCTTCATACGCTGGGTAGCAGGTTTGAAGGTTCTACGGAGGTCATTCCCGGCCTTTACGTCGGGGGCGACATTGAGGAGATTGTGGATTATATCGATTGCGGGGGAGAAATAGAAAGCAAGATTCGCTTCTTTTTAGGCTACAGCGGATGGAGCAAAGGTCAGCTTCAGGGCGAACGGGAAAGCAATTCATGGGCTGTTGACCTTCATCCCGATGTCAGCCTGTTGCTGCAAGGGGAGGGCAACTCGTATTGGCGCAGAGAGGTGAAACTTCTTGGTGAGGCCTATAGGAGCTGGCTCATGGTGCCTCAGGATCCCTCCTACAATTAAATTCAAGTTACGCACTTGCGTAACTTGAAAAGGATGAAGTATTAAATGCACTGAAGATCTTTGGTGAGGATTCGGAGGTCTGAAAAAGTTCCGTCGGCATTGCATATCCAGTTTCTTAGGCTTGCTTCATGAATGAATCCCGATGTCGTGAAAAGCCTGATTGAACCGACGTTGGATTCCTCGATTTTTGCCGCTATCTTATTGAGGCGTAACACGCCGCGACAGTATCTGCACAAGGCCTTGATCGACTGCCTTGCATAGCCCCTCCCTCTGAATTCCGGCAGGATATAAATTCCGGCGAAAGCTCTGCGATGGATGGCCGATATTTCATATAAGTCGGCTATGCCTATCGGTTTTCCGGTGGCGGATTCCGTCACGATCATCCTTAATTGTCCGCAAGCCAAGGGATTCGCATCATAGTTGAGCGCATATTCCCTAAGAATATTCCTTGAGATGGGGGCGATTGTGTCGCCATAGCCCCATGCTGTGGAGTCGTTTTCCACTTCATACATAAAATCGGCGTCCCCCGGTTCTACAGCCCTAAGGCATATCGATTCCTCTCTTATCATGATTTTTGGTTGAAAGAATCCGAGAAAAGCACCCTGTTTTGGATGGATTTTCCAAGGGTAAGCTCGTCGGTGTATTCAAGTTCGTTACCTATGCTCAATCCTCTTGCAAGCATCGTGACCCTGACCGGCAGGTCGGCCAGTTTGCGGAAAATGTAGAAATTGGTGGTGTCCCCCTCGATCGTGGGGCTGAGCGCGAGAATAATCTCTTTGAGTTTCTCCTCTTTTACCCTCGCCACGAGACTCTCTATCTCAAGATCGGAGGGGCTTATGCCGTCGAGAGGGGAAATAAGACCTCCGAGCACGTGGTATAACCCTGAATGCTGGCGGGTTGACTCGATTGTAATCACGTCCTTAACGTTTTCCACGACGCATACCGTCTCCTGGTCGCGTCTCGAATCATTGCAAATAGGGCAGATTTCCTGTTCGCTGATATTATGGCATCTGGAGCAATAGCAGATGTTGCGGCGCATATTGATGATAGATTCCCCGAGGGCCACGGCCTCGTTCTCATCACGCCGGAGCATGTGCAGGGCGAGCCGCAGGGCTGTTTTCCTTCCGATTCCGGGAAGTTTCGACAGCTCGTTGACGGCGTTTTCAAGTAAAGAAGAATTGAATGATGAAATCATGGCGCAAAGTTACAAAATCCTTTTCATGACCAAGCACCCATATAGGCAAAATTCAGGGCAGACGCATCTTAAATAAACTTAACGGCTATTGTCCAATTTAAATCGGTCTATATCCGTTGTTGAGATATGACGAACACCAATACCCCAATAGCATTCTTCTCTTCAGTGACAGATCCCAGAGTCCTTCGGACGCAAAAACACAGTCTTGAATCCATCCTGTTTATATCGCTTTGCGCAGTCATCTGCGGAGCTGAAGGCTGGAATGAGATAGAGGACTACGGCAACGCCAAGATTGACTGGCTTGAGAAATTCCTCCACCTGCCTAACGGGATACCGTCGCACGACACTTTCAACCGGGTAATCAGCATGTTGGATCCCAAGGAATTGAACGGTTCCTTTGTCGCATGGACCAGGAGCATAGCAGAATTGACGGACGGCGAAGTGGTTGCCATAGACGGCAAATGTATGCGCGGGAGCAGCGATGACGGCACCGGCACATACACCCACCTTGTAAGCGCGTGGGCATCGGCCAACAACCTGTTGCTCGCGCAGGAAAAGGTCGCCGGAAAGAGCAACGAGATTACAGCCATACCCAGGCTGCTGCGCATCCTTGAGCTAAAGAACTGCATAGTCACGATCGATGCCATGGGCTGCCAGACGGAGATTGCCAGGACAATAATAGAGCGCGGAGCCGATTATATCCTCGCTTTGAAGGGGAATCAGCCTGAAATGCTCGACCGTGTCAGCGGTTCTTTCACATATATTAAGCCTTCATCGGATCACACCATGGAGGGCAAGGCTCATGGACGGGAGGAGACAAGAACCTGTTCGGTCATAACAAACCTCGACAACATTATCGACAAAGACAAATGGGCAGGTCTTAAAAGCATCGTGAAAATAGAATCCCGGACACGCGATGTGAAGTCAGGGCAGATCCATAAGGAGACCAGATATTACCTGTCGAGCCTTGAAGCTGACGCTCAATATATTAATCATTCGATAAGGGCACACTGGAGCGTTGAGAATCAACTGCACTGGACATTGGATGTCGCTTTCGGCGATGATGCCTCGCGTAAACAAAAGGATAATGCCGCTCAGAATTTTTCTCTGCTTAACCGCATTGGATTGAATATAATCAAGAACGCAAAGGTATCCTCGATGGGGGTAAAAGGCCATAGGAAGAGAGCCGGATGGGACAACGACTATCTACTTTATGCCTTAAAAAGTTTTGATTTTGTAAAAAATTAAGATGCGTCAGCCGTGAGGCAAAATTACTTACTTATTGCGGATGCGGATTAAATTTTATAGCTTTGCAGTCGGAAAATACGTAAAGGCTGCCTGATGTCGGCCTTGCCCTAATACAAAAAAAGAAATGATCGACTATATAAGCGGACCGATAGCCGAGCTTACAGCCACGATAGCAGTCGTGGATTGTGGCGGCGTCGGCTATGAGATAAATATCACCCTAATAGATTACGCCACTCTCAACGGGGCGGAAGGCCAAGGAAAGGTGAAGCTGTATGTGCATGAGGCGATACGGGAAGACGCACATCTTCTATATGGATTCCTGACAAAAAGAAGCCGCGCCCTATTCCGGCTTCTGATAGGAGTCAGTGGAGTCGGCCCCAACACGGCGCGCCTCATACTGTCGTCGCTGACTGCCGACCAGCTTGAATCCTCTATCTCCACCGGACAGGATGCCGCTCTGAAAGCCGTGAAGGGAATAGGGGGGAAGACGGCCCAACGCATCATCGTGGATCTCAAGGATAAAATAAAAGCTGATTCGACAGCGTTATTTTCAAGTGCACCAGTGGCCGGAGAGGCTTACGAGGATTCGATGGCTGCGCTCGTGATGCTCGGCTTCACGGCTATGCAGAGCCAGAAGGTGTTGAAGAAGATATTCGCCGCCGAACCGACACTGAGCACGGAGAAAGCCATAAAACAGGCTCTCACGATGCTCTGATGATTTTCCATAAAAAAAAACTGCTACATATATTGAAGAGACTGCCGGCGCCGGTTATGGTTCTGGTCGTCGCTCTCATGTCGGTAGGCCAGTACCGGAAATCAGAACTTCCTCCCCCTCCTCCCTCCGGGATGACGTCAACGTTGGACGACACTGCCATCCCCGACAGCCTGTTGATGCCATCCCCGGTGCGACCCACGCTTCCACGCCGCTATGCCGACTATGTCGGCCGTGAGTATGCCGCCGATCTTTCCACTCCTTCTAATATAAAGACCGAGGCCGTCTACGATCCGGAGACGGGGATGTATTATATCCACACCAAGCTTGGCGATCTCGACCTCGTCGCTCCTTATATGATGACGATGGAGGAATACAACAAGATGGTCACGCGCAACGACATGTTCGGGTTTTTCAGGCAAAGAAATTCAGAAGTGTTTGAGCAAAAGGATAAGCAAGCGTTTAATATCCTCGACATGAATTTCGCTCTCGGACCCTTGGAGAAGGTATTTGGACCCGGAGGCGTCAGGCTGACCACTCAGGGCTCCATCCAGCTCTCAATGGGGATAAAGAGCAACAAGACCGACAATCCCTCTCTCCCGATGAGATCGAGAAGGAAGACGTTTTTCAACTTCGACCAGAAGATTCAGGCCAACATTGCCGCTTCGGTGGGCGACAAGTTGAAGTTTAATATGACTTATAACACCGACGCGACCTTCGATTTCGATTCAAAGAACCTGAAACTCAACTATGAGGGGAAAGAGGATGAGATAATCAAGAATATTGAGGCGGGCAATGTCAGCATGACCACGGGGTCGAGCCTCATTCGCGGGGGGACATCGCTTTTCGGCTTGAAGTCGAAACTGCAGTTTGGCAAGCTGACCCTGACGGGTCTTGTCAGCCAGCAGAACAGCGAATCGAGGACTGTCAATACCCAGGGGGGCGTGCAGACCACCGATTTCTCCATAAAGGCCGATGACTACGATGCCAACCGCCATTTCTTCCTTGCCCAGTATTTCTACGACAACTATGACACTTTCGCTTCGCGTCTGCCTCACGTCACATCGGGAATCAATATTACGAGGATAGAGGTCTGGGTCACCAACAAGAACGGCAACTATGATGAAAGCCGCAATTTCGTAGGCTTCATGGACCTCGGAGAGAACACAAGACTCGCAAACGACTATTGGACCCCCAATCATTCCCTCGACGTGCCTTCAAACCTCAGCAACAATCTGCTCGACGTAATAAAAAAGGACTATCCGGGCGCCCGCGACATAAGCACCGTCACTCAGGCTCTCGCTCCTCTTCAGGCATATGGAATCACGGGGGGGCGCGACTTCGAGAAAGTGGAGAGTGCAAGGCTTCTGCGCTCGGGAGAATACACGCTCAATTCTACTTTGGGATATATCTCGCTTAAGTCAGCGCTCTCTACGGATGAGGTGCTGGCCGTGGCATATGAGTATACGTATCAAGGGAAGGTGTATCAGGTAGGGGAGTTCTCCGGCGACGTTACTTCCACTGCCGACAACCTATATCTGAAAATGCTGCGTGGCACAACAATCTCCCCGTCTCTGCCGATGTGGAAGCTGATGATGAAAAACGTCTACTCGCTCGGAGCCTATCAGCTGCAAAAAAAGAATTTCAAACTCAATATCAAATATCTGAGCGATACGACGGGAATCGAGATAAACTATCTCCCCGTAGGGGCCATTTCAAATCAGCCCCTCCTTCAGGTGATGAATCTCGACCGCATCGACTCCAATCAGGAATCGAATCCCGACGGATTTTTCGACTACGTCGAGGGCTACACCGTCCAGCCCTCCAACGGCAAAGTCATCTTTCCGGTGGCCGAACCGTTTGGCCGCCATCTCGAAAAGAAAATAGGGGACCCGGCTCTCGCTTCCCAATACATCTTCAAGGAGCTTTATGATTCCACGCTCGTCGTGGCGCGCCAGTTTGCTGATAAAAACAAATTCTCGCTTTCCGGAGAATATCAGGCATCTGGAGGGGCCACAATCCGGCTCGGAGCCATGAACGTGCCGCGTGGTTCGGTCGTGGTGACTGCCGGGGGCGTGCAGCTGACGGAAAACAGCGATTATACCGTAGACTACAGCATGGGTATCGTGACCATCACCAACCAAAGCATCATAGACTCCGGCACCAACGTCAGCGTGACTCTCGAAAACCAGTCGCTCTTCAGCATGCAGCGGAAGACGCTGCTCGGTCTGGACGCGCAATATAAATTCAACAAGAATTTCACCCTTGGGGGAACGATTCTCAATTTCTCGGAGAAGTCGCTGACAGAAAAGGTCAACATCGGTGATGAGGTGATCAACAACACCATGTGGGGCCTCAATCTCAACTACAACAAGGACTTCATGTGGCTCACCAATCTTATGAACAAGGTGCCGACTATCAATGCCACGGCTCCCTCCTCCCTTAGGCTGAACGCAGAGTTCGCCCATCTCGTCCCCCATCGCCAGAAGACGGGCACGGCCAAGGGCTCATCGTATATAGATGATTTTGAGAGCACCCAGACCGGTCTTGACTTGCGCAATCCCTATTCCTGGTTTCTTGCCCCGACCCCGTACGACCCCGGGGCCGACGCCCTATTCCCGGAGGCCTCGCTTTCCGACAACGTAGATTATGGCAAAAACCGCGCCCTCCTTGCATGGTATTACATCGACAGGATGTGGACCCAGAAGAATTCTTCAATGCTCCCCGGCTATCTGCGGAGCGACCTGAAGCAGCTATCAAGCCCCTACGTCAGAGATGTGCTTGTCAGGGAGATTTACCCCGGCAGGGACGTCAATTATGGGGAATCAAACTATGTCCAGACACTCAACCTCTCTTTCTATCCCAAGGAAAGGGGACCCTACAATCTTGACGCCGAGCATATCGACGACCGGGGAAATCTCCTGATGCCCGAAAAGCGATGGGGAGGAATAATGAAGAAGATGGACAACACCAACTTCGAGAATTCCAACGTGGAATACATACAGTTTTGGCTTCTCGACCCCTTCCTCGACGAAGAAAACCACAACCGCGACGGAGGAGATCTTTATTTCAATTTCGGAGAGATAAGCGAAGATATCCTCAAGGATGGAAAGAAAAGCTACGAGAACGGCATACCTATCGACGGCGACGACCGTTTCATCTCTGAGACCAATTGGGGGCGCGTCTCCACCCAGACATCGCTGACCTATGCTTTCGAGAATGCGGAGAACGCCCGGCCGATGCAGGACGTGGGCCTCGACGGGCTTTCCAACGACGACGAATATGTGTTCGGCTCCTATTCCACGTATCTCGACCGCCTTCGCTCCAAGCTTCCGTCGTCGGTCATTGCGGAGATGGAGGAGAATCCTTTCTCCCCGATGAGCGACCCAGCCGGCGACAACTATCATTTCTATCGCAGTGATTGGTATGACGAGCACAAAACCTCGATTCTCGACCGCTATAAGCACTACAACGGAGTGGAGGGCAACTCCCTTTCTCCCGACCAGAGTCCCAATCGTCAGTATCAGTCTTCTCGAAGTGTGCCCGACGTGGAGGATATCAACCAGGACAACACTCTCAACGAATACGAGCGTTATTTCCAATATAAGGTGTCGATACGCCCCGAGGATCTTGTTGTCGGCAAGAACTATATCACCGACCGTCGCGAGACGGTCGTGCCTACCCGCGAGGGGACGGGTATCTCCGTATGGTATCAATTCAAGATTCCTCTCTCGCAGCCGGAGAAAGTCGTGGGCGACATCCGCGATTTCTCCACAATCCGGTTTGCCCGCATCTTCATGACCGGTTTTCGCGAGACCACCCATCTCCGTTTCGCCTCTCTCGAACTGGTCAAGGGAGAATGGCGCGACTATAAATTCAATCTCAACAACCGCAACGACGCTCCGGCTGAGGGAGAGCTCGACATGTCGATTGTCAACATCGAGGAGAACTCCGGAAGGGAGCCTGTCAACTATGTGCTTCCCCCCGACGTGAGCCGCGTGCAAGACCCCGGCCAGATGCAGGCCACCCAGCTCAACGAGCAGTCGCTCCAGATGAAGGTGACGGGTCTGCAGCCCGGCGACGCAAGGGGCGCCTACAAGAATACCCAGCTCGATCTCCGCATATATCGCAGGATGCAGATGTGGGTTCACGCCGAGGCCCTTATCGATAATGCCACCAATCTTAAGGACGGCGATATCTCGTTGTTCGTCAGGGTGGGATCGGACGTGAAAAACAACTACTATGAGTATGAAATCCCCCTCGACCTTACCCCTCCCGGAAAATACCACTATCTGAATTCCGCCGACCGCCAGGCCGTCTGGCCGATATCCAATTTCCTTGATGTCTCGCTCGACGCCTTCACCGACGTGAAGACCGCCCGCAACCACGACCGCAGCGCCGGCACGGAGGGGGTGGGCTACAACATCCTCTATTCCCGCCGCGACCCTGCAAACGAGCATAACCTTGTCAGCGTGTTGGGCAATCCGAGCCTGAGCGACGTCAGGGTGATGCTTATCGGCGTGCGCAACAGGTCGAACTCCGTAAAAGACGGCGTGGTCTGGGTCAACGAGCTCCGAGTGACTGACTTCAACGAGTCGGGCGGTTGGGCGGCAAAGGTCAATGCCAATCTCGCCATGAGCGACGTGGCGATGCTCAATTTCGCCATGCACAGGGAGACTGCCGGATTCGGGGGCGTAGACCAAAGTCTTTCGCAGCGACGTCTCGACGACTATGAGCAATACAACATTGCCGTGCAGGGTGATCTCGGAAAGGTGATCCCGTCGGGAGCAAAGCTGACTGCTCCGATCTATTATTCCAAATCCACGGAACGGACAACGCCGAAATACAATCCTCTCGACCAGGACATCCTGCTTAAGGACGCTCTTAAGGCCGCTGTCTCCTCCCGCGAACGGGATTCAATAAAGAGCTATTCCGTCACGCGCAAAAACGTGGAAAGCTTCTCTATATCCAATCTGAAGTTCAACGTGCAGAGCTCCAATCCCATGCCGTGGGACCCAGCGAATTTCCAGGTCTCCTTCTCCTTCAACAAGCAGAAATTCGAGGACCCCAACACCATGTATCGCCACACCAACGACTATCGCGGATCGTTCCAATACTCCTACAGCCCGTTCGTCAAGCCTATTAAGCCGTTCAGTTTCCTAAAGGGGAAAAGCAAGACTGCGAGGTTTTTCAAGGACTGGGGAATAAACTGGATGTTCAACAACCTTACCTTCTTCACCAACATCAGCCGCTATTATTATGAGGAGCAGACCCGCAGACAGGTAGACGTTGACTTCCAGTTGCCCGTGCAGGTCAGCAAGAATTTCCTTTGGGATCGCCAGCTCAACCTGACATGGAACATCATCCAGTCGCTGAGCCTCTCTTTTGCAAGCAACACTACGGCGAGGATAGAGGAGACAATCGGCGCTGTCAATAAGAAGCTCTTCCCCGACAAGTATCGCGATTGGAGAGACACCGTCTGGCAGTCGATTAAAGGTCTTGGCACTCCCTGGAACTATAATCAGACCTTCACGGCCACGTATCGCGCCCCGTTCAGCAAGATTCCTGTGCTTGATTATCTCTCGGGCTCGGCAAGCTATACGTCGAACTATCGCTGGGACAAGGGGACGACCGTCGACGACCTCTATATGGGCAATTCCATCTACAATCAATCCGTCTGGAATGCCGACGCGCGTCTGAATTTCGAGACTCTCTTCAACAAATCGAAATATCTGAAGGAGATCAACCTTCGCTTCGGCCGGTCGGCGGCGAAGAAGGGGAGTGCCGCGCGGAAGAAACCCACCGTCAAGAAATTCGAGAGGGCGATCCGGCTCTCGGCCGACACCTCGACTACCGTCAAGCATAACCTGCGCACGAAGAAGCTTCGGGTCAACGCCACGCTCAATGGCAAGCCTTTCAGGATAGAGACTAAGACCATCGACGACAACACCCTTGAAATCCTCACGAAAGGGAAGGGGACAATCAAGCTGACCGTGAGGGAAGACAAAAAGGAGCCGAAGAATTCTTTCCTAAAGGATCTGAAGGAATATTCGCTGCGCCTGCTGATGATGCCGAGGTCTGCCTCGTTTCGTTTCCGCGACTCCCGCTCGTTGAATCTTCCGCAGTTCGCCCCCAATGTCGGCGACGTGTTCGGGCAGTCTACGAAATACGGCCCCATGGCTCCCGGTCTTGACTTCGCGTTTGGATTCTATGATGAGTCGTACGTCAATAAGGCTCTCGACCGCGGATGGCTTCTGACTTCCGAAGGGATGACCTCTCCGGCACTTTGGAACCACGGCAAGGAATTCAATTTCGAGCTGACCCTTGAGCCGGCCCGCGGACTAAGGATTCTCCTGACGAGCAACCTGACCGACAACCGCACTCGCCAGGTGCAGTTTATGTTCCAGGGTATGCCTACCACGTTGAGCGGATCCTATACGCGCACTCACGTGGCTCTTGCCAGCGCCTTGAAGAGGTCGAAAGCTGCCGACGGCTATTATTCGGAGGCTTTCTCCAAGTTCCTCGAAAATATCCCGGTCGTGGCGGCCCGCATTGAGAATCGCTACAAGGGCTCCGACTATCCCTCAGGAGGTTTCCTCGACGGATCTCCACTTGCCGGGACACCCTATAATCCCGCCAATGGAGGCGTAAGCCCTACGAGCCCCGACGTCCTGATTCCTGCCTTTATCGCTGCCTACAGTGGCTATAGTCCGGAGAAGGTGACGCTCAACCATTTCCCCGGCCTCGGGGCGATGCGTCCCAACTGGAGGGTGACCTACGACGGACTGATTCATCTCGGCAATATGAACAAGATTTTCAAATCGTTTACCCTGTCGCATGCCTATCAGTGCACGTATTCCGTCGGCAGCTATTCGAGCTATCTCAATTGGATAGGAGCCGGGTCCGACTTGGGGTTCACGATGGATGAAATGACGCGCCTTCCCGTGCCTTCGTCTCCTTATAATATATCATCTGTGGCTATCACGGAGAAATTTGCGCCCCTGATTGGAGTCAACATGACTTTCAACAACGAGATCTCGGTCAATGCCGAATACCGCGACGCCCGCACCCTCAACCTCAATTCATCGGCCGGGCAGATCGTGGAGACCACCAGTCGGCAGCTCTCAATAGGAGGAGGCTGGAAGATTGCCAACTTCAACAGGATTATCAAGTTCGGCAGTGCGCAGGGAGGAGTCAGCAACGACCTCTCGATGAATCTCGACTTCGCTCTGAGCAACAATCAATCGCTTATACGGCGCATAGAGACAGCCTACACGCAGGCCACGCAAGGCACTCGCACCCTGTCGGTCAACTTCATGGCCAGCTACCAATTCAGTCGCAAAGTCTCCATCTCCGCCTTCTTCGACCATCAGGTCAACACCCCCCTCGTCTCCAACTCCTCCTATCCCACCACCAACTCCAACTACGGCATCGCCTTCAACATCTCCCTCGCCCGCTAACCGAGTCCGCGCACGCGTCCGGCATGTGGTTTCGTGGTTTGAAAACGTGAGTCCGCGCTACCACGTCATGCTCAACTTATATGAGTTTTTCAAACGTTTGCATAGAAAAATTCATACAAAAAATCACTTTTTTTACCTAAAATTTGCATTGCTTCAGCAATAATTATCTAATTTCGCGTTGTATTCCTGATTTGCATTTGTGCATTTCACAACGTACACATAATAACAACCGATTATCAGACTTACGCGCACGAACCGACGCGCCGACTTGACAAAACGTACATTTTTTCGACAAATCAACATTTGCCATACATATGATTCAGACTTTCACATATGATCGCAGTCTAATCAGTGGCCAGAAGCCGGGTGAAGCTTTTATAATGCCCCTCCCAATTTTCGCATCTGCTGAATCCCGTAAATCCGGACGTCTCAGGCCTAAAGGACGCCTCCGCGGGGCTCTCTGCCTTGCCGCTGTATTGCTTGCGATTTTATCTGTTCCCGCCGCCCATGCCCAAAAGGCGGCAATCAAGACCAACATTCTTTCCGACGCGCTGCTCAACCCCAATTTGGCGGCTGAGTTCGCCCTTGCCCCTCGCTGGACACTCGACGTGTCGGGCGAGTTCAACGTGTGGAATCTATCGCACGACCGTAAATGGAAGCATTGGGTGGCCCAGCCCGAAATCCGCTACTGGCTTTGCGACCGTTTCGCCGGCCATTTCTTCGGGGCCCATCTCCTCGGAGGGCAATACAACGTCGGGGGGATAGACATTCCACTATCTTTTCTTGGCACAGACTTCAGAAAGCTTAAGGATTCGCGCTACCAGGGATGGTTTGGCGGAGCCGGCATCGCCTATGGCTATGACTGGGCTCTTTCTCGCCATTGGAACCTGGAGGCCGAGATCGGAATAGGCTGGACCTATACCCGCTACGACCGTTTCCGCTGCGCCGGATGCGGCAGCAAGCTTGAAAGCGACATCCCCCACAACTATTTCGGCATCACGAAAGCCGCCATCAATATTGTTTACGTGTTTTGACCCGGCTCTCTGAGAGTCATAAAGATATTGCCAAATGAAAAAGACTGTATTCTCTCTTTCCGCCATTGCGTTGCTCGCGCTCGTGGCCGAGGCCCGGGGTATCATGCCGGTTGGCGTGCGTAGCGCCTCATTCGACCGTCATGGCGATTATATGGTGGTCGACATGGATCTCGACCTTCTTCCGACCGACGTGGAAAGCTCTCGCGCACAGATCATAACCCCGCTCATCGTCTCCGAGAGGGGCGACACCGTGAAGCTCCCCTCAGTGGGCGTCTACGGCCGTGGCCGCTATATCCAGTATCTGCGCAACGGCAGCCGGCCTTTGGGTGCCGAGGAGGAGACCGTGCTCCGCAATTCCGAAAGATCCGGTTCGTTGCCCTACAATGCGTCGGCGGCCTATAAACCCTGGATGGACAATTCCCGGCTGATCGTGCGCCGCTCGCTCTATGGCTGCGTAAATTGCCTTTTGGAGGAGCGCACCGACACTCTGACCGAGTATTTCACGATCGATCCCGCCATCCCGGAAATCGTATATTTCCAGGCTCAGGAGCAGGGACCTAAAGTGGAATCGCTTGAAGGCTCGGCATTCGTTGACTTCCCTGTAGACAAGACCGTCATTTATCCTGAATATCGCAACAACGTCCGCGAGTTGGGGAAGATCCGCTCCACGATCGACACCGTCTACAACGATAAGGACGTCACGATTACCGGAGTGTGGCTGAAGGGTTACGCCTCTCCCGAGAGTCCCTATAGCCACAACCGCGACCTTGCAATCGGGCGCACGGCCTCGCTGAAGAACTATATCAGCCAGCTCTACAAATTTCCCGGAAATATCATCACTACAGATTTCGAGCCGGAGGACTGGGCCGGTCTGCGTCGCTTCGTGGCCGCCTCCAACATCGACAATAAGGAGGCGATCCTCGCTCTGATAGATTCCGACATGCAGCCGGACGCGAAGGAGGCGAAGATCAAGAGGACGTATCCCAAGGAGTATCGTTTTATGCTTCAGGAGTATTATCCGGCCCTTCGCCACACGGATTATCGGATCACGTATGAGGTGAAACGCTTTGACGACGTCGACAAGATTCGGGAGGTGATGCGCACGAAACCGGGCCATCTTTCCCTTCGCGAATTCTATATCCTCGGCAATGCCGCCGAGCCGGGCAGCGAGGAGTTTAACGCCGTCTATGAGACAGCCGTCCGGATGTACCCCGACAATGCCGTGGCCAATATCAACGCCGCCAACGCTGCCCTTCAGCGCAAGGACTTCGTCAGCGCGGAGCGTTATCTCGACCGTGCAGGGGATTCGCAGGAGGCAATCTACGCCCGTGGCGCCCTCGCATTCCTGAAAGAAGAATACGACAAGGCCGAGCAGCTCATGAAAGAGGCATCCTCCATCCCTGCCTCCAAGTCCACCCTCAACGAGATTGCCAAAATCCGAAGCCACAAAAAGGAAAAAATCACAAAGCTGACGCTCCCATAAGTGGGAGCGTTCGCGCCGGAGGGCAGTTGAGTGCGCGGCAAGAATTGCCGCTTTCGTCAGTGCTCAATCTATAAAATACTAACGACTAACGACTAAAAAACTAACGAACTAAAATACAACCAAACAACAAATAGCAATGAGAATGAAAAAATTTCTAATGGGAATGTTGGGCGTCCTCGCGCTGACAGCCTGCTCCTCCGAGGAGGTCATTCCCGATCAAAAACCTTCGGGAGGACTGAGCGATAAAGATTCGCGGTTCATGTCAATCTCGATTCGTAACACCAATCCTGGTACACGTGCAGCCGGTGATCAATCAGGCAATCTGTATGAGGAGGGCCTTGGGGATGAAAACGATGTCAAAAACATACGTTTCTACTTTTTTAAGGCAGATGGATCAGCTTTCCCCATGACTGCGGATGAAAAGAATTTCTTTGATGCTAATACAATCGAAACAGAAACTGAGAACGGTATGCCTAACGTGGAGAAGAAACTTAAGGCAGTGATAGTACTTCAGGGCACCGATGTAAGTTTCAAAGATTTGAAATCAATGGTGGCGGTTGTAAATTCTAATCGTGCAACCTTGGGTAGTGACTCAAAGTCGCTCAACGAGCTGCAAAGTATCGTAGAGGATTATGCAAATGGGTATAATGACAATTATAGCTATGACCCGAATGAAAAGAAGATAAAGCCTACGCTTTCCCCTATGCTTATGACAAGTTCTGTTTTTGGCACAGCTGACGAGTTCTCTGGTTGTGAGGTATATATCAATCCTACGAAACTGAAAACGGATGAAAAAGCGGCTCTTGATGATCCTGTTGAGATGTATGTAGAGCGTGTGCTTGCCAAGGTCCGTGTGACAGCCAGCTGGAATTCTGATGTAGATCAAAAGACACTTTCTGATGGAAAGACAATACTTGTCGCTTTGAAGGATAGTGGCACAAAAACTCAGTATACCACTTCTGACGGCAAAAAGATTTATGCTAAACTGATTGGATGGGGTATGCAGTCATTTACCGACAAATCATATCTTTTCAAGAACATTGGAGGTAAGAATGCTCTTTCAAATTGGAACACTGCTCTTGGCGAATGGTGGAATGGTGCATCCAATTATAGGTCTTACTGGGCTTTGAATCCAAGCACTGCTGAGATAAAACATGCTAAGCACACGGCAGCGAGTGCTAAAATCGGTACTAAATTGAGTAAGACTGAAAATGGTGTAACAACGACGATAGTGTACGATGGCGACTTCCGTTACACTCAAGAGAATGCAGGTGATAATTCTGCGGATGGTTTAAAGCTTAAATCCGACTATGATCCATTTGCAACTACAACGTCAAGAACTCAGGTTTATATCAATGCCGAACTCGTTGATGAAAATGGTAACAAAATTGATTTGGTAGAGTGGGGCGGACAGAAATATACCGAGCAAGACGCTGTAACGGCCATGCTTAACGCGGTCAATAAGCAGATTTGGATTCGCAAAGAAGATGGGCAAGAAACAATTACTAAAGAGGACGGAACCCAAGTCACTACGACTAAGTATAAGTATGAGACTATTAAGTTAGATATGGTACATATGGTGCCGGCCGAAAATGCAATTGGCGCGGATGGAAAACCTAAGGCTGATAAGGAATCAGAAAACAGTAAACGATATCTAAGTTATATTCAATTGGCGAAGGAATTTTCGTTCCCTGACGGTTACGAACATAAATTTTTTGATGCAAATCATAATGAGATCGTTGGCAAGACTGTTGGCGGTAAAGATTTGACCGCTAATGATGTTGTTAATGGTATTTTGTCAACTATGCCTGGTGCCAAAGCTTGGAGAGATGGTAAGACATACTACTATCTTGATCTTAAGCATCTTAATGTCAATCCCGATGCAGATGCTAACAAAACCAAAGGCGGATATGGCGTGGTTCGTAACCATATTTATGAGGTGGAACTCAACACTATCTTCGGTCTTGGTACTCCCGTGCTTATCCCTGATGAGGAGATTGAAATTATCCCACAGAAACCGACTCCTGATGCATTCTATCTTGGCGCACGTATCAACATACTCTCTTGGAGAGTTGTAGCCAATAAAGTTGGCCTTGATTGGAGTAAGTAAATTTTCTTCGGGTCGGCTTTGGGCTGATTCCGGATAGCGATAACGCCGGCGGAGCTTGCTCCGTCAAGCTCCGCCGGTTCCCAATCCGCTTACGTGGAAGAATAAAGAAAACAAAAACGTGGTTCGGTTTGAACCCGCGCTGAGTCCTCCCCGAAGGATACATATAGACATAAAATCAAAAATAACAAAAAATATGATTTTATGACCTTTTGTCCTTCTGTATCCATCCCCGGCTGCGCCGGATCCAACTAACTTCTCCTCTCAATTATCCCTCCTCTGAATCCCGCAATGGATTCCTCTTAATTCGTAAACATCCCGCGGCTTAGCCGCACATTATAATTTTCTAACATGAAATTATCTGCAAATATCTTCCGTCTTAAGGCTGCCGCCGCTTCGGTCGTGACGCTCATGGCCGCGATGCTGGGGCTCTCTTCGTGCGACAGCGCGATATATGATTATGAAGGCGATTGCGAAGTGACCTACCATCTCCGCTTCCGCTACGACATGAACATGAAATTCGCCGACGCGTTCGCCCATGAGGTGAAGTCCATCAAACTTTATGCCTTCTCTCCGGAGGGTAAACTCGTATGGCAAACGGCCGAGAGTGGCGCAAGGCTCGCCGAGGAGGGCTTCGACATTGAGCTTCCCCTCGACCCGGGCAAGTACAGGCTGATGGCTTGGTGCGGTCTTGATAACGGCGAGTCGTTCACCGTTCCCGAGATAGGGGAGGGGGAGACTCCGGAGGTTTTGCATTGCCGTCTCAACCGCTCCGCGCATCCCGAGGACGGGGCCGTCTCCACCGACGACCTGCATGCCCTCTTCCATGGGAAGCTCGACGTGGAGCTGCCAGAAAGCATCGACGGCGGGGATTTCTACTATACGATGCCCCTTACGAAAGACACCAACGTCTTCCGCATCGTGCTTCAGCACCTTTCCGGGAAGGATATCGAGGCCGACGATTTCACGTTTAAGATCGAAGACAACAACGGCTGGATGAACCACGACAACAGCCTGCGCGACGACGAGAAGATGACGTATCATGCCTGGAGCAAATATTCCGGCTCGGCCGGGGTAGACACAGGGAAGGCTGGGTCGTCGAAGGCCATCTCGGAGGTGAAGGTGGCGGTGGCCGAACTGACCGTTAGCCGTCTCGTGCAGCGCGACTGGTCGGCTACGGCGAAGCCCGTGCTCGTAATCTGCAGGGCGGAGGATGGTGAATTAGTGGCTCGAATCCCGATTATCGACTATGCCCTGCTCGTCAAAGGCAACTACAACCGCGCCATGAGCGACCAGGAATATCTCGATCGTCAGGATGAATACAACATGACTTTCTTTCTCGACGAAAACAGCCACTGGCTCGCCACTACGGTCATAATCAACTCCTGGAGGGTAGTGCTCAACCCCACGGATCTTAATTAGCAGGATGCACGATTCAGGATGCACGATTCAGGATGCACGATTCAGGATGCACGATTCAGGATGCACGATGCACGATGCATGATTCAGGATGCACGATGCTTCTTGAATTTACGAAAAGATATTTACTTTTGAATCAAATCTTCTTGAACGATGAATTTCGTCTATAAAATATCAACCCGTCTTCCGCTCCTTGCTTTAGGGTGCGCCATGGCGGCATGTTCGTCGGAGAGCCTTCCCGACCCCTCCGGGGTCGGGGCAGGCCAGCCTACGCTTGCCATCTCCATCGGTCTGTCGGGTTCCACTCGAGCCGGCGACGCACCGGAGGGAGATTTCGAGCCGGGGCAGGGTTACGAGAATCACCTCGACATTGCCGGGGACGACTACCGCATATATTTCTTCAACAACGACAACCAGTATGTCGCCACGTTCGACCCCTATATAAAGCCGGAAATGAACCCCGACCCCGACAAAATCAATAATGTAGACACCTATTTCTATGACTTTGTGGGGAAGATTCCTCCAGATGTCGGCACCAACTTCAAGCTCGTAGTGCTTGCCAACTGGGGAAAATACCCCGAGGAGACAGAGACAGCAACAGAGGGAACTTTCAGTCTGGTGAAAGGCGAAACTACTATCGAGTCCCTCACCACAACTCCTAAAGCATCCAATACTCCCGCCAATCCCAACGCTAAGTTCAGCCATCTCTCGGCTCCGGCAGAAGGGGAAGACTGGCTTGGCCCGGACAGGCTTATCCCGTTCTATGGTGTCCGCGCCTACGATATCGCGAATATGGAGGGGGTGAAGGAGTATATCGACAATGATGGCAGGCTGACGAAGGATGTATTCGTCAATCTTCAGACAGCTGAATTGGCTCTCCCTGTCATTCGCGCCATGGCAAAGGTAGAGGTTATCCTCGAAAATCCCTTCGCCTCTTTCGAATCGGTTGAAATGACTGCCGTCAACTCCGAAGGTCATTGCGCCCCATATTCCCCTGCCGAAACTTGGAAGTTCGACTACACCGACTACTTTCATGATTATAATTGGAGCACCGACTTCTTCCGTGGAGTGCATCTGACGGGCAGCGGAAATGCAAATGATGCTGACCCGCAGACTCTCGCATTCAAGAAGGTCAACGCCCGCAGCGAAGCCGACGGCAAGATCACGCCGGAAAAGTGGGTGGCTTACGTACCGGAATACAGGAACATTGGTGACGGTCTTGACAAAGATGGCTTCACCACCATCAAAGTGAAGCTTGCCAAACCCGCGAATGTCACCGACACCGTATGGAATGCGTTGGAAGAGGGTAAAAAGACAAACCTTATATACTTTGCCCCCGACGGCAGCGAAGCCAACAACAACACCAACGCTCAAGCCACAAGAAACCCCGACGGCTCATTCACCGCAGGCCGCTTCAACATCGAGCGCAACAACATCTATCGCTTCACCGTCGCCGGCATGACCACCACGCTCTCCTGCCAAGTAGACATCCAGCCCTTCGCCGAGCAAAAACTCCTGATGGACTTCGGCCTCATGCGCGATGAGCGCGGCGACCTCAAAGTCATGCCCGATGCCGAAGGCAATCTCCCAAAGTATTTCACCGATTATATGTATAACCACGGAAAGGATTGGCCAAAAGATGCAAATAACAACAAAATCGAACCACAGTTGGAAGGAGATTATTATGCCATAGTACTTGGCCCCGATGGTCTTATGAAAAATGCCGAAATTTGGCTGAAGGATAGAGAAGGATGTCGTGTTATGACCAACTTTGCCCAACGAGACGACAATTCAGAGGAGTGCAGTAGCCGTTGGGTGATCCACTTCTTGGGCTTGAATGAAACTCGATATAAAAAGGACAAGGATGGAGAAAGAAGAATACATCATTTCGGCAATCATTATACGATTGTACTCGACACCCACGGAAGATTAGTATACAAAGATCCGAATAATGATGATGATAAAAGAAGGTTCGTTGAATCCTGGGATGAGGAATCTAAAGAGTGTTGGATTATCCTAAATGAAAAGGTAAGTGAGGATGGTTCGGAAGTCACTACCACATTTCGCAAGGTAGATACAAACGGCGATTTGACTGAGGAAACCAATACAGTCACAGAGCCGGTTATAAAGGTTGCTGAGCAAGGTGAGGAATCTAATTGAATATAAAGAATCTGTTTGACTGCTCGAAAGCAGACAAAAACAACATATAATTATGAAAAAGAATAGACTGCTGTTTTTTCTAAATATAATGGCTGCCGGGATGATGGCTGCAATGTTTTGCAGCTGTCAGGACGATGGGCTTGGCTTTTCGGCCGAAGATTTGCGCGACGGCGAGACTGTTGTCTCACTTGAGGCGGCTTTCTCTCCATTCTCAGAGGGAAATCTGACCCGTGCTTCCCAGACCCCTCCCGGACGCGGCTTCAACGAACTGACAGACCTTGTTGTTCTGGTTTATGATGAGGAGGGGAATCTCCTTGATGGGGAGGATGGTATGCATGAGATTAAGTTTAATCCTGAAGATGTCAAAAACGAGGATAGAGTGAACGGGGATGCCAGCAATGGCACTACTGCAGAGCCTGACACTAAGTCGCTAAAAAACATATCTCTACGCTTGCCGTTCGGACGCTATTATATCGTGGGTGTTGCAAATCTTGGCAACACTGTTAATGGCACGACTACCACAACCTTAAGCAGACTTAAGGGCGAATTTGCAGATGAATGTAAGACTCTCGACGGCCTCAGAAAGATTAAGGTGCAGTGGTCGGGCGACAACTATAGAAACAACCGTGAGATGCTTGGATATTTCACTGATCCTGAGGCCTCCGCGCCAAAAGCAACTTCCAGTTTCCCTACTGTCTCTATCAACCGTCCCGGCATTAAGCTTCGTGCCTGGCTTCGTCGTTGCGCCTCCAAGATCACGATTGATTTTGATGGCAGAGGTTTGCGTGAGGGTATATATATTTACATCAAGGACGCGAGGATTTACGATATTCCCAATGAATGTACACTCGGCTTCGGAGAAGAGGGCGTGGAATCTTCCAAAGTGATTTACAACAATACGGTGACAGATGAAAAAAGTTTGACGAATCGTGAGGTAAGCGGACATTGGATTGATTACAGAATAAAACAATCGGCAGATTTGGCGACTGATAAGGACTATAGCGGTTGGCCTTGCATCACCAAAGGAACTCCGTATATAATGGATGGAGAGGAGAAGAAAGATTTCCATACCCAGGATGCTCCAGCCTTGTATTTCTATGAGAATATGCAAGGCGAGGGAGAGAACCGCACACCAGTGCCTGATATGAGTAGTTCCGGCGTTGCCAACGACAATAAAAAGGATGGCAAACCCTATGGTACGTATATAGAAGTGACTGCTCACTATCATTCCGATGCTGATGGCAACATTGCTGACTATGATATCAAATACCGTTTCATGATTGGTAAGAATGTCACTACTAATTTTGATGCGGAAAGAAACTACCATTACAAGCTGACCCTCAAATTCAGAGGCAATGCCAATGAATACCATTGGCACATAGACTATGATGAAGTGGAGGGATTTGATTTCCCAAATCCATGGTACATATCCTATTTATATGATCATGAAACAGATTTCCCTTTCAAGTATACTCCTCCAAAAGGCTACGAATTAATTGGTCTGAAGGCAGATATTGTTACGAATCCATGGTTCCCAACACAGGTTGCAGAGGAAAAGCTTAATGATACAAGTGTAGATATTACCCCCATAACTCCTATTGGCGATCAAGGCCATGCTGGTGATAATCCCTATGAGCATAGCGCAAATAAAGATAATGGAAATGGATTCTTATCTTTTCGGTCGATAAATAATAATGGTGTTATCACGGATATGGACGCGAAAGGTGATACCTGGAATAAGCTCGGCTCTTATAATGAGCTTGCTTTGGCTACGATTAATAGTGATTATTATCTTGGAAAAGGAAATGCAAAAAATAAAATTAATCTGTCTACCCGTGTTTTCATGGAGAATGGAAGTATTATAGATGATTCCAATAATGATCGTGAAAACTTTTCATATATGCAAGATGGTGAGAATTATTCGTTCAAGATTCCACTTTTCACAAGGGCAAAGATTATGGTAAAGCAAACGGGGTATACGGGTAATAATCCATTTGTCGGATATCAACGCATTGGTCGAATAAAGCTTACTGCCACAATTAGAAATAAAGATACTAAGAAAGAGGAAACAAGATATGATCAGGTAAACGTAGTGCAAGTGCGCAGAGTCGTAAATCCGAAAGGAGTTTATCGTTCTGAAGGAAATAATCAACCTTTTCATGTAGTTTTAATGCATCTTACGAGCGATGCTTCTGATGGAGTTTTCAAACCTATTATTTCTCGTGGTCCGTGGGCTGCGCAGATTATTGGAGATAAAAATTTTATAACTCTTGATGGGAAACAACAGGTAAGCGGATCAACCAATACTAATATAGATTTCCAAATAAAGTTTAATAGACTTGGGAAAGGGAATAAGAATGCAGTTATCCGAATTACGTATCATAATCATTCCTGTGTGCATCTTATATTTGTTAGGCGGGGTTATGCTCCTCAAGCAATTTCTCCGACAGCGCGTCAGACAGTTGGATCAGCCGAAGGAGATGCTACATCTGCGGTTTGGTCAGCATTTAATATGATATCCGAAGATGTAGAAGCTAATGATCCTCGTGACGAAGGCTCATTATTTAAATTTGGCAATTATACTGACCCAATTGATGCCAGTAACAACGCTTATAAGATAGGTGGAAATGAAGTATATTATGAACTTGGAATGGAAGACTTTACTCCTCCGGGTAAGCTGGAGATAGCTGGAGGGACATCTAAAAATTGGTCAGATATTAAACCGAATAAAGACGGGTTCTCCACTTCCACGAAGAAAATAAAAAATGCAGCAACTATTAATGACTTTGAACAACTTTACAGAACTAATAATGTTAAGTTTGGTTATGGAGTTTTATATGCTGATGGTGCAACTGAAACTCAAACTACCGTAGATATGGCTTATGGCTGGAAAAGAGGCGGAAATAATGCTAAGGGCATGAGAGGTCTGTTTATATATTATTGGGACGGAAAACTCGAAAATGGAGATTCCTTTAATGGAAGGAATATGTTTTTCCCAATAGGAAGATCAGGTTATGGACATAGAAAGAATGCAAAAGAGGATTATGATCAGAATACTGCTTATGGACAAAATAATAATGGGAAGGGAATATTGAGATATTCTTGTTCCAGATGTATGCCTACCAATCTTTATAAGTGGAATTGGAATCATTCAGGGGAGGTAAATACATATAAAAACTTTACGCAAATAGCACCTCTTTTTGTCTATCTATACAGACGACCGGGAGCTATCTATTATGCTCGCAACATTGTCGAGGATAAGAAGTATTTGCCATGGAATGGGGTTATGAATGATACGGAGGGCGATGGATATGGTCTTGACATCAATTATTTTACGTTTGATGTTAATGCTATTTCCGGAAGTAACGTTGATTCTGGCAACGATGCCTGCTTCGTCCGATGTGTGGAGTAGTGAAAGAGACAATGATAGAGAGGGGAATGCCGATTGCGGCATTTGCCTCCATAAAGATATAATTTTCAAATGTGTACATTAAGTAGTAAGTAAATCGTTTAGAGTTAAACGAAGGGGTAATGTAGGCTGTGAAGTCGTCCATTGCCACGAAGAAGTCGGTCCGAAGTGTTTCGTTCCGACTTTTTTCATGTCCTTCAAACCAGTCTTTCAAACCACGCAAACCACGAGAATAACCACGAAACATGGGAATAACCACGAAACCGCGCTGACTTTCGCAACTTCCATAAAACCTGAATGAGCAAAATATGCGCTGAATGTGTTAGTATATCGACGGGGCAATCCTGCCCCGTCGATTCCACCAATCCTCTTTACAGATGAACAGTCCACAAAACAACATATCGAAAACTAAACCCACACATCGGCGCGTATCCTCACGGCTCGAACGCGTGGCCGCCGACTCAGTGTCTTTCCTTCCCGACGGCGGGAAAGTAGCCGTCGGCGCCGTGATTGTTGGTATCCTTGCAGGTATCGCCACATCTATGCTGAAAAGAATGATCAACTGGACCTACGACCTGCTGACCATCCCCTTAAACCCTCACAGCCTGAACTGGCACCTGCTGATTTACCCGGTGGTCGGAACGCTGCTGGCCCTGGCATTTCAACGACTCGTAAAGCAAAACCTCGCTTACGGCACGATGCGGCTCAAGCAGCGACTCGCCGACAACGACTATTTCTTCAAGAAAAGCCTGATGTGGAACCCCATGATCGGCTGCTGGCTCACGGTGGGGTTCGGAGGATCAGCCGGCGCCGAAGGCCCCGGGGCATATTCGGGAGGCGCGATAGGAAGCTGCATCGGCAGATGGTTTGGGCTTACGCCCGATGCCGTGCGTATCTTGGTGGGATGTGGTGCGGGGGCTGGCATCGCCGGCATCTTCAAGGCTCCGATCGGCGGTGCCCTGTTCACGCTCGAAGTCCTGAAAATGCCGATGAATACGCTTGCCGTCATGTGCCTGATCGTGTCGTGTCTTTGTTCTTTTGCCACCTCATACATGATCAACGACTTCACATGGGACGTCAACTTCACGGCGCTGGTTCCTTTCGAGGCCCACCATCTGCTTTGGTACGGACTCTTGGGAGTCTTTTGCGGAATATATTCCATCTACTACAACCATTCCCGCAATTTCATGGCCAAAAAGGTGAATGAAATAAGCAACGTCTGGATAAAATGCATAGTTTCCGGACTGGGACTGTCGGTCGTGATATTCTTTCTCCCCGCGTTGTTTGGCGAGGGTTACTCCGTCATGAAGCAGATGATCAATGATATCGACAACGCTTTGTTCCTCTATAGTCCGTTCTATCCGGAGATGGGAAAGAAATGTTGGACTATCGGGATATTCGCAGCCATACTTCTGGTAAAAGGGATGGCCGTGGCAGCCACCAACAACGGCGGAGGCGTGGCGGGTGAATTTGCCCCGACGCTCTTCGCGGGCAGCCTTGCCGGCTACCTGTTCGCCACGTTGATGAACCTTATCTTCGATGCCGGACTGCCGGAGGGCACGTTTGCCCTCATAGGGATGGCAGGAGTCATGACCGGCACGGTCGGGGCTCCCCTCATGTCGATATTCATCTCCACGGAATGTTCCGCAAGCTATGGTTTCCTGCTTGGCTTCATGCTGACGGCCGGAATATCATTCATAGTCGTGACCTCCTATGCGAGTCTCACGTCGCATCGCAATGCCGCGCCGATCCATCTCCACTGACCGCGAATATTTGCATGACAGATACGCATAATCGCCGCCGATGGCTTTGGCCATCGGCGGCGATTATGCGTCATATTACGAAAGTATTTTTGAGATTTCCGAGGCTGCGGCGATTGCCTCAAGATTGCCATACGTATCAATCGCGAAAGAGCGGCAACCTTTGGCCGTCTGATAATCGGATATGACTTCCGGGGCAATGTCGGCTGAGCCGAGCGAAATGACCTTGTCGGAGATATGGTCCACTTTCATTATCTCGTTTGCGAGCGAGGGGTCTTTGTCAATGCAGATGCTGACGTAGGCGGTGGCATCTGAAGATGAGGCGGATGCGAGCTGCGACATCCTTAAGTTGGCAAGACGGGAGGCGGCATCGGAGGCCGACCAGAAGTTGACTACGACCCTTTTCCCCTTAAGGAAATTGAGAGATTGGGATGAGGAGGACGAGAGGGTGAGGGAGGGAGCTTCATGTCCGATTTCGAGCTTGTGGCTCCCTGTGGGAATGGATGAGGAGAGGAACGCGGCGACTACTAATGAAAAAAATAAGTTTTTAGAATTCACAACTACTTGTTTTCGTTACACAATAGTTCATCCGCATCAGTTGCTGACGCTTTTCATGGATGAACAATAATGATCTCTTAGTAATCGTAAAAAAAATAAATTTTACCAAGTTATTTTTTTTGAAGATTACTTAACAAGGGATTATGGCAGGTTGCCAAGCCTGCAAGTCAAAAATCTTGATAATCCCTTGGGCTGTCACGAATAGGGAACTTGCCCTTTGGTTGTCACGTTTGGGTCGGGAGTCTCTATGCTCCCTTGGGTTGTCACGAAATAGCCTCTTGGCCCACGGAATAAAGGCCGCGACTGGCTGAATAGAGATTGCGCCACGAAGGGCGAATATGTTGTAAAAACGTGTTGTAAAACATCTTTATTGCCTCGATATTGTAAAAAAACGCTAAAAAAGGCCCGTCCCTTTTGAGAACGGGTCTTTTTTAGTCGTTTTTTTATGCTTGAGGACTCAATTCTTGAAAATGAGTTCGTCGCTGTCGCGGTCGATGATGATGGGGTGCTCGCGGTCCACTTTCTGGGCAAGTATGTCCTTGGAAAGCTGGTTGAGCACCATCCGTTGGATCGTACGCTTCACGGGGCGTGCTCCGAATTCCGGGTCGTAGCCATCCTCTGCGAGAAGCTCCAGGGCCGGTTTCGTCACTTCGAGTTTCACTCCGTTGGAGGCAAGCATCTTCTGCACTCCCTTCACCTGAAGATCTACGATTTCCTGAATCTCGTTCTTGTTGAGAGGGGTGAACATCACGATTTCGTCGATACGGTTGAGGAATTCCGGGCGGATCTTCATCTTCAGAAGGTCCATCACGTCTTGCTTCGTCTTGTCAATGGTCTCCTGGAGTTGTCCCTCCTTCATTTCCGCGAAATTCTGGCGTATGATGGGGGAGCCCTCGTTGGAGGTCATGATAATGATGGTGTTCTTGAAGTTGATGAATCGGCCTTTGTTGTCGGTCAGGCGCCCGTCGTCGAGCACTTGGAGCAGGATGTTGAAGACGTCGGGATTGGCCTTCTCGATTTCGTCGAAAAGCACGACGCTGTAAGGTTTGCGGCGAACGGCTTCAGTCAGCTGTCCTCCCTCTTCATATCCTACGTATCCCGGAGGCGCTCCGACAAGACGCGACACGGAATGCTTCTCCATGTATTCCGACATGTCGATGCGCGTCATCATGTCTTCGTCGTCGAAGAGATATTCAGCGAGGGCCTTCGCGAGTTCGGTCTTTCCGACTCCGGTAGTTCCCAGGAAGATAAATGAGCCGATGGGGCGGCGCGGGTCGTTGAGCCCGGCACGCGAGCGGCGCACGGCGTCGCTGACGGCCCTGATGGCGTCGTCCTGTCCGATCACACGCTTATGGAGCTCTTCCTCCAGATGGAGAAGTTTCTCCTTCTCGCTCTGGGCCATCTTCTTGACGGGAATCCCTGTCCAGCGCGAAACGATCTCGGCGATGTCTTCGGAATCCACCTCCTCCTTGATCATTGCGCCCTCCCCCTGAAGCTGTTTGAGCTTCTCCTGAGTGGCTTTGTTCTCCTCCTCTTTCTGCTTGATCTTGGAGTATCTGATTTCAGCCACTTTGGCGTAATTGCCCTCCCTTTCAGCCACTTCGGCCTCATGGTTGAGCTGCTCGATTTCTATCTTGTTTTGCTGGATTTTGTTGATTTCGTTCTTCTCGGCTTGCCATTTTGCCTTGAGCGATTTCTCGGTGTCGCGGAGGTTGGCGAGGTCTTCGTCGATCTCCTTCACCTTATATTTGTCGCCCTCCCTCTTGATGGCCTCGCGCTCAATCTCAAGTTGCTTGATTTTGCGGCTTGCCTCGTCGAGGGCCTGCGGCATGGAGTCCATCTCCAGGCGAAGCTTCGATGCCGCCTCGTCGATAAGGTCGATGGCTTTGTCGGGGAGGAAACGGTCGGTGATATAGCGCACGCTGAGCTGCACGGCCGCGATGATAGCCTCATCCTTGATGCGCACCTTATGGTGGTTTTCATATCTCTCCTTCAGTCCGCGGAGGATGGAGATTGCAGATATCTCATCCGGCTCGTCGACCATCACCTTCTGGAAGCGTCGCTCCAGGGCCTTGTCTTTTTCGAAATATTTTTGGTATTCGTCGAGCGTGGTCGCTCCGATAGAGCGCAATTCGCCTCTTGCAAGGGCAGGCTTGAGGATATTGGCGGCGTCCATTGCCCCTTCCCCCTTTCCGGCTCCGACAAGCGTATGGATTTCGTCAATAAATAGGATTATCTCCCCGTCGCTTTGCGTGACCTCGTTGACGATGGCTTTCAGCCTCTCCTCAAACTCTCCTTTATATTTGGCTCCCGCTACGAGGGCTCCCATATCGAGGGAATATATCTGTTTTGATTTGAGATTCTCGGGTACGTCGCCGCGCACGATGCGATGGGCGAGACCTTCGGCGATGGCGGTCTTTCCGGTGCCGGGTTCGCCGACGAGCATAGGATTGTTCTTGGTGCGTCGCGAAAGGATCTGGAGCACCCGGCGAATCTCCTCGTCTCGGCCGATGACTGGGTCGAGTTTGCCATTTCTGGCACGGTCGTTGAGATTTATGGCATACTTGCCAAGGGCCTGGTATGACTCTTCGGCGCTCTGCTGCGTCACCTTGTTGCCCTTTCTCAACTCCGTGATGGCTGCCTTAAGTCCGTCTTCAATCACTCCGGCATCCTTAAGTATCTGGGAGGCCTTGGATTTCGACTTAAGGATACCCATCATGACGGCCTCGACAGAGACGTATTCGTCGCCCATCGACTTTGAGAAATCGATGGCCTTCTGGAGGGCATCGTTTGATTCGCGGCTAAGGAATACCTCGCCGCCCGACACTTTGGGAAGCGACTGTATCTCCTTTTCGATAGCCATGTTGACCCCGTTGAGGTTGGCTCCGAGCTTTTGGAAGACGAAGTTGACAATCGTATCGCTCTCGGCTATAAGAGCTTTGAGGATATGCACAGGCTCAATCTGCTGTTGCCCGCTTTGCCGCGTCAGCTCTATGGCTTTCTGCACCACCTCCTGCGATTTGATTGTAAAATTATTGAAATTCATATGCGTTGAATTTAGTTAATATGTGAAGTCGAGTCGTGTTTGTATAATCAGATTCAAAATTTGTTCCAAATGTAAATTATTCAAAAATATTAACAATTCAAACGTTGGAATAGTTGAGAAGCTTGACAAATCTTCTATCCGACTCGATCGATCATAATTTTCTAACGAAATGCAATTCTTTTCCTGTAATTGGGTGGAATGTTGAGAAAAAATTATAACTTTGTAATCTGAATGTCAGTTCCGGGCCGAAATTCCCGTTTTTATTGGCAAAAAGGCAGGGCGGTTATTGCCGCCCTCAAAAGAAGTGATTTTTTTTTTAACGTATTAACAAATAATAATAAGTCAGTATCATGAGCAAACCATATGTACTGGGTGTCGATATAGGAGGAACCAACACGGTCTTCGGAATTGTCGACGCGAGGGGCCAGGTGATGGCCAGCGATTCTATCAAGACATTGAAGAATGCCAACTTTGATGACTACATCAACGAATTGCATGAGGGCGTGGAGCGTCTGCTCCGTGCGAACGATGCGGAAGACAAAATTCAAGGCATCGGCATCGGCGCTCCCAACGGCAACTACTACACGGGCGAAATCCTTAATCCGCCAAACCTTCCTTGGGGTCCCGTGATTCCTTTGGCAGAGAAGGTCAGCAAGGCTTTCGGAGGAATACCCGTGGCTATCACCAATGACGCCAACGCTGCCGCTCTCGGAGAGATGACCTACGGCGCGGCTCGCGGCATGAAAGATTTCATCATGATTACCCTCGGAACGGGCGTAGGATCCGGAATCGTTGTCAACGGTCAGCTCGTGTATGGCCACGACGGTTTTGCCGGTGAACTTGGCCACGTGGTGGTAAAGCGCAACAACGGACGCATATGCGGCTGCGGACGTACGGGTTGTCTTGAAGCATATTGTAGTGCGACAGGCGTTGCCCGCACGGCAAGGGAATTCCTCGAAATCCGCACCGAGCCTTCTACGCTTCGCGACCTGCAGATTGAAGACATAACATCCAAGGATGTCTACGATGCAGCCGTGGCCGGCGACAAGCTGGCAAAAGATATTTTCGACTATACCGGCACGATTCTCGGGCAGGCTATGGCCGACATGGTGGCGTTCTCAAGCCCTCAGGCAATAATTCTCTTCGGCGGTCTTGCAAAGAGCGGCGAACTTCTCATGCGTCCTCTGAAGAACGCATTCGAAAAATCGTTGCTCCCAATCTTCAAGCAGAGAATGCCTAAGATCATCCTTTCCGAACTGAAGGAGAGCGACGCGGCTGTGCTTGGGGCTTCCGCTCTCGGCTGGGAGGCCAAATACCGTTATGAGGCTCCCATCTCCATTCAGCCTGCAGAGGCCTGATCCTCTTAGTTTTCCGTTGTCGGTTGTCGGTCGCTAAATCCCGATTAATCCCGCTAAATCTCGATTAATCGAGATTAATCCCGACAACCGACAACCGACAACTGAAAACGGAAAAGACTCAGAGCAGCTTCAGCTCTTGGAATAGCCTGTGGACGGGTAGCCCCATGACGTTGTAGTAGCTTCCCTCGATGCCGGAGATTGCCACGACCCCGATCCATTCCTGGATGCCGTAGGCCCCTGCCTTGTCGAGGGGCATGAAATTCTCAACGTAATAATTTATCTCCTCGTCTGTTATTTCTGCAAAGGTGACGGAGGTCACGGTCGTGAACGATGTCCGCTTATCGAGAGTGGAGATTGTCACCCCCGTCGCCACCTTGTGGGTTTTGCCTGAAAGAAAGCGCAACATTGATTTTGCCTCATCAGAGTCCTTGGGCTTGCCGAGAATCCTGTCTTCACATACCACCATCGTGTCGGCCGTGATTACAAGCTCGTTGTCGTCGATGGTCTTCATAAACGCGTCGGCCTTTATGGTGGAAATGTATTGCGGCACGTCGAGCGCGGGCATCGTCGGCGGAAAACTCTCGTCGATACCTCCGATGGTTATGACGTTGAATGGGATGCGAAGTTGCTGGAGCAATTCCCTTCGTCTGGGCGACTTGCTTGCGAGATATATCTTATATTTGGCGAGATTGTTAAGCATTTGTGGATAAGTGTCTGTGATTGATAATTGTGCATCATGCATAGTGCATCGAGCTTACCAGCCGAAAGCCTCTGCATCGTCCATCCATTTCCCTTGGGCTTTCATTGTTTGCTCAAGGATATCCCTTCCGCAGCCATATCCCCCGGAAAATTTGGAGACGTAATGCGCCGTGGCGAGACATTCGGCGCAGGCGTCGAATGGGGCACAGGGGAGCCCTACATGGCGCAGACATGGCAGATCGGGAATATCGTCGCCCATGAATGCCACCTCTTCCGGCCGAAGTCCCTCCTTTTCCATCCAGCTTTTGAGGATAGGAAGTTTCTTCGACGATCCCATGAAGATGTCGGCTATCCCGAGGGATGAGAATCTCACTTTTACCGCCTCGGAGATCCCTCCGGTAATGATGGCTATTTTATATCCCTTCTTCACGGCCAATTGCAGGGCATAGCCATCCTTGATATTGACCATCCTGCGGGGATAACCGTCAGAACCAAGCGGTATGGTGGAAGGGGAGAGCACGCCGTCTACGTCGAAAGCGAAGGCGCGGATCTGTGTCAGGTCGTAGTCTATTGAGCTCATTTATTCGGGGTTGTTTATGTCGGTTGGAAAATCGGCAGATTTTTTATCTTTGGGGAAATCTGCAATAGTAAGTTTACCGGCCTTAAGATTTGAGTCGAGGATTCTCTTTGTCAGGGCGAGGTAAATGTCCTGGAGATGCGGCTTGTCGGAAAGCATCGCGAGATGGGCTTCGATTGTCTTTAAGTCGCCGCGGGCAGCCGGGCCGGTCTGGGCCATGGCGGGGGAGGTGCCGTAAAGTTTCCCGACAGTTTGCTTGAGCAGTGGCAGCATGACGGTGTAGTCCATGCCGCTCTCTTTGAGAAGCTCGTCGGCTATGCCCATGAGGCAATTGGTGAAATTGCAGGCGAATACGGCCGACAGATGAAGCCGCTTTCGGGCGGAAGAGCCAGCTTTCCTGACGTTTGGGGAAATCATCAGCGCAAGCGAAGTCAGTGCCTCCTCAGTTGCTGTGTCGCTCCCCTCGATAAAGAAAGGTATCTCTGAATAATCCATCGTGACCCCTTTGGTGAAGGTCTGCATCGGATAGAATACTCCATACCTTTCGCTGCATCCCTTCAACGCGTCGGCTGGCACGCTTCCCGAAGTATGGGCTATTATCTTGGCTCTCCCCATCAGCTTTTGTGCCACCTCCGCGATGGCGTCGTCTTTGACGGAGATAATCGCCAAGTCGCATTCTTCGGGCATCCCTTCGAGATTGCGCGAATTGACGCCCACCGCGCCCTTCTTTTCCAAGGCTTTGGCAAGATGAGTGGCCACATTCCCGGTTCCTATGATAGCTGTTCTCATTATTTTCCTAAGTTGTTTGCCTTTAAGTAATCTGAACACTTACTTATGTAGTATGCCTTCAAAGCTGCCATTCCCATTGTCTGGCGAAGGTTGATTTCTACGCAGGGGTGAGGAATGCCATCTCTTGAGGCAAGCATGTCTATCCCAAGCGGGCCGGAGTATCCGGGCGTGATGATCTCTTCAAGTGCAATCCTTTGGGCCTCTGTCACCTCGCTGATTTCACACGCGATCGCTTCCGAAATAATCTTTTCCAAAGATTCCTGCGATTCCTCAAGGTTCCCTCCGTAGCGTCCGCCTGCTGAGGTCTTGAACACGGAATATCCAATCAAATAAGCCTTTCCGTTGACGCTCTCCCATTCCGTGGCAAAATCAAGGATGCGGTCAAAAGCTTTCTCTGCCAGTATCGAGCCTTGTCGCCTTATCGCTCCGGCTATCCATTGACAGAGTTTCTCCCTCGACATTGATGAAGCCGCCGCGACCCCTCTTCCCGAGCTGCTCCACGGCATCTTGAAATAGGCGTCGCCATGCTCGTCGAGGTATTGGAAAGCCTCTTCGACAGAAAAAATCTCGGTAGCGAAGGGCACTTCAATGCCGGGCAACGTTTTTTGTAACATGTCCTGAAAGGCAATGGTGGTGCGCCTGTGGGAAAGGATGCGCAGACGTTCGATTTCAGCCTCGCTCTTCATCCATTTGCCGTTGATGCCGGCTTTCAAGAGCATGGTGCGGAGAGTGGCGTTCCATCCCCAGGGAAGGAGTTCAAAGGCTTTGCTGTCCGAGGCTTCGATTTCGTTGGCAAGGCGGGCTACGGTGGTCATTTTCACCCCCCTTCTATTTGCAAGGTCGAGATATCCCCGGCCGTGGGGAGAAGAGGGGAGAGCTTCGTCAAAGGTGGCTATCCAGTCGCCGTCGTCAGCATACGTAGCAGGGAAATAGGCCATGTCCCTTCTCAGGGCGATAATCGCGCCGGGAGGGTTGTAGGTGTTGCCTCCGCAAGCCAACGCGTAGTCGGTCTCGGGGTTGAATATATGGATTGCTGTCGGTCGTGGCATGTTGACAACGAAAGAAAGCCGGAAGAGAATCCGGCTTTCCCATAATCGGTCAAGAAGAGTGTGCTTAATTTATAACATACTCTTGTCAACGGGTGAAACGCATCTTAATCGCTCAGGTGCTCTCTCTCCTTTGCGGGATTTGCAAAATAGAGCTTATGCTCGATATATTCCTGAGTCGCGATGAGGGTAGGCTTCGGGAGCTTCTCGTAGAAACGGGAGATCTCAATCTGTTCCCTGTTTTCCGACACTTCCTCAAGATTGTCGGTGGAAGCGAATTCCTGAAGCTTTTTCTCGAGTTCCTTTTTCATCTCTACCGCGATTTGGTTGGCACGTTTGCCGATAATGCAGACAGTCTCATAGACGTTGCCTGTCTGTTCGGCCATGGCGATCATGTCGCGGGTCACAGTGTTGAGAGGAGCGTTAGTCTTTTTATAATCCATGACGGAGAATATATGATTAAGGGGTTTGTTTTAGTCTTGCACGTGTTTACGGGCGATTTCGTAGATGTTGTCGGCCTCTTTCCTGTTTTTGGAGTCGGGGAAGTTGTTGGTGAAGGAGAAATATTCATCCACAACGTCGCGGTAGCGGTCGGCCTGGCGCTCGTTGACGGAAAGACGGGCTTCCTGATATTTTGACTTCAATATCAGAAGCTCGAAATCCTCCCTGTATTTTGAATAGGGATACGTCTTCAGGGCGTTTTGGGCCGTGATGATGGCCGACTGATAGTTGTTGCCCGTGAAGTTGCCGAGATTATAGTAGAGCTGTGCATTCTGAAGCTCTTTGAGCGTCAGTTTGTCCTGCATGTCGAAAATCGCGTTCTGCGCGATCGTGACCCTGTCGCTGTTGGGGAAATAATCGAGAAATCCCTGAAGCTCCTCGATAGCCTTCACGGTCTGGCTCTGGTCGAGCTGCGGGTCGGGGGAGTCGAGATAGTATCCGTAGCCGGAATAAAACCTTGCCAGCTCCGCGAATTTCCCTTTCGGATAGCGCGAATAATAGGTCTTGAAGTAGAGTCCTGAGTTCAGATAATCTTTGTTCTCGTAGTATGACATCGCGAGCAGAAACAATGCTTCCTCCCCGTGGGCTGTTCCGCGCAGGGGGGTGTAAATCGTCTCAAGCACTGTCGATGCCTGGGTAAATTTTCTTTGGTCGAAAGCCCGTTTCGCAAAATCAAAACGATATTCGTTGTCTTTGCTCTTGAGCACCTTGTTGTATTCCCCGCATGATCCCATCATCAGCAGGAGCGGGAGGAAATATATGAATTTACGCATCTATTTTTTACGCTTTGAAGCGCAAAGTTAATAAAAATATCCCTAATGAGGAAGATTTCAGCGGCCATCTTTACATTTATTAAGATTTCAGCGGCTTCTTTTCATTGTTTGGTCGCGAAATTGGGAGAGTTAAGAAAATTTTAGCTAACTTTGAAGCGCGAAAACAAGTTTTCAATGAAAAAGAACGACAATGGCAAAAAGGCCGGAGAGGGTTTCATTGCGCGTCACCCTGTGCTGGCGAATATTTTGGTGATTATCCTGGTGGCTTTCCTTGGCATCTGGATTGTGTTTCTCTCCTTGCAGATTTTTACGAAGCATGGCGAGAGCGACGTCGTGCCCGGAGTGGAAAACCTTTCCTATACCGAGGCCATCAACGTGCTTCATTCTAAAGGGTTCCGCGTTGACATCAGAGACTCCCTTTATAAGGAGAACGTCAGGCCGGGGTTCGTCATCGAGCAATTCCCCAAGTCGGGGGCGAAGGTGAAGCCCGGCAGGAAGATTTTCCTTTATATCAATGCCGTCCATCCGAAGGAGGTGGTCATCGACGACGACAATAATCCGAGGGAAGACGCCTTGAAAAGTTTCTCTTTCCGCCAGGGAATGGCCCGGCTTGAGGAGCTGGGATTCAAGAATATCAGGGTGGTGAAGGTGCTGGGCGACAATGATTGCATCGTCAAGATCACGGCCAATGGCCGCGTGGTCAAGAAGACTGAGAAAGTGCCCGTAAATGCCCGCATAGTAGTGGAGGTCTACGACGGCAGGCTCGGAGAATTGCGCGACTCGCTCCAGAATGAGGAATACTATCGGCTCGCCACTGAGTCTGACCAAGAATATCAGGATCCTTCGGCCGAAGAAGTGGTAGTGCAGGAAGAGGAAGTCCCTGCAGCATCTGAAGAACCGGAAGAGGACCCCGTCTTTATCGAATAAGGGAGTATGGCAGAAGAAGGATTAAGATTGGCCACGCCCGACGAGTTGATGGAGGAGCCGTCGTATATCAGCGACGACGGCAAGGAGCTCTATGAGCATTTCCGTTTCGTGGCGGATAAGGGCCAGCAGATGATACGAGTCGACAAGTTTCTCGTCGACCGTATGGAGAAGACCTCCCGCAACCGTATTCAGCAGGCGGCCGACGCCGGATGCATAATCGTCAACGGCAAAGCCGCGAAGTCGAGCTACAAGGTGAAGCCCAACGATGTCGTGAGCATCGTGATGGATCGTCCTCGCTATGAATTTGAGATAATAGCAGAGGATATCCCTCTCGATATAGTCTATGAAGACGAGGCTGTTCTCGTCGTCAACAAGCCGGCGGGACTCGTGGTCCATCCCGGGCATGGCAACTATACCGGCACTCTCGTCAACGCCCTCGCATGGCATTTCAAAGACAATCCCGACTACGACGTCAATGACCCCCGGCTCGGGCTCGTGCATAGGATCGACAAGGACACGTCCGGGCTGCTTGTAGTGGCGAAGACCCCGGTAGCCAAGACCGATCTCGGAGGTCAGTTCTTCAACAAGACGACAAGACGGGAATACGTAGCGCTTGTCTGGGGAGATTTCGACAACGACAAGGGCACCATCGTCGGCAACATCATGCGCAATCCGCGCAACAAATTGCAAATGACCGTCACCGACGACCCCGAGCTTGGCAAGCATGCCGTCACCCACTATGAGGTCCTTGAGCGGTTCGGATACGTGACGGCTGTGAAATGCGTGCTTGAGACGGGACGGACCCATCAGATTCGGGTGCATATGCTCAGCCAGGGCCATCCGCTTTTTAATGACGAGAGATATGGTGGCGACAGGATTTTGAAAGGCACGACCTTCTCTAAATACCGCCAATTCGTCGACAATTGTTTCCAGGTCTGCCCCCGCCAGGCCCTACATGCCAGGACCCTTGGGTTCCGGCATCCGGCGACGGGAAAGCAGATGGATTTTGAAAGCCCTTTGCCATCCGACATGTCGGCCTTGCTCGACAAATGGAGAGCCTACCGCAGGCTGGAATGACGCTTGCCGGCGTCTGAGGTTGCCAAAAGTCAAAAAAAACATAATATTCCACTCTCCCATAGAAAAAATAATCCTCTTGGATGTTTTTATTTTGGTAGTTTAGCATTAACTTTGCAAAAAATGAACATCCTCCGAATGCGGCATTGCCAAGCGCGGATGCCGCAGGGATGAAAAAAAGAATCATAATGAGTCAGCAAGAATACAACTTCAGTGATATTGCCCCTTACGAGGATTCCGAATTCCATTCCAAGATGGAGCAGCTCGTGAAAGAGCCGGGATTCCTTCATGCCGTCAACTACACCATGCCCCCTAAGGACGTGCCGGCGTTGATTGAGGAATTGCTGAAGATCGACAATAAGCATGATTTTCAGACGCAGGTGATGTTCCCCTTCCTGGAGATGCTCGCCAAGACCACCACTTCCGGCATTACGCTCGGAGGCGTGAAGTATCTGAATCCTTCGATGAGCCATACGTTCATCACCAACCATCGCGACATCGTCCTCGACGCGTCGTTTCTTAATCTGGCTTTCCTCCGCCGGGGCTATCCTACGTCGGAAGTGGCGATCGGCAACAATCTTCTCATCTATGATTGGATCACCGACCTTGTCCGGCTCAATAAGAGTTTCGTCGTAAAACGCAACACGGGTCTGCGCGAAGGCCTTGAAGCCGCCAAGAAGCTTTCTGCGTATATCCACTACTGCATCCTCGAAAAGCATGAGTCCGTCTGGATTGCTCAGAGGGAGGGACGCGCTAAAGATAGCAGCGACCATACTCAGGAATCGCTCGTCAAGATGCTTGCCCTCGGTGGCCAGGGCCCGTTTGTCGACAAAATCAAGGAGATAAACCTTATGCCGGTCTGCATTTCATATGAATATGATCCCAACGACTATTTGAAGGCGAAGGAGTTTCTCATGAAAAAAAGGAACCCCGACTTCAAGAAATCGCAGCGCGACGATCTCTTCTCTATGGAGACAGGCCTGCTTCGCTTCAAGGGCAGGGTGCATTTCCAGCTGACCCCGCGCATCAACAGCAAGCTCGACCAGCTTGGCGACTTCAAAGACAACAACGTGGCTGCTAAGCATGTCGGATGCCTTGTGGATCAGGCCATACATAGAAGCTACGAGATTTTTGAGATAAATTATGTCGCGTTCGACCTCCTTCACGACTCCGAAAGGTTTGCGCGCAAATATACTCCGGAAAAAAAATACGAGATTGTGGATTATTTCAATTCCCAACTCGATAAGATCCAGCTCGACGACATCTCTTCCGAAGAAAGGGATTTTCTTTGGAAAACGATGCTTACGATGTATGCAAATCCTCTCAAAAACAAGCTGAGAAGCCTGTTGGGAGGCATGGAGTGAGTCAAGTCTTAGAGCGAGTTCCTTAACACGACAACAGAATGAGAATCCCCCTAATCCTGGCTGTGATAGCCATCATCTTCAGTGTAGCGGTCGACCTCTACATCTTCTTCGACATCAAGACAAAGTCGCGACTCCGTTTGTGGCGTCGCGTTTATGCTGTCTCCTCTTTTGCCTGCTGGGCATTCCTGATAGCCTTGATTCTATGGCCTAAAAGGTCGGGAGATTCCGACATCCTCGGCGTGATGTGGATGCTTTATGTCTATCTCTCAATCTATTTCGCGAAATTCGCTTATGTAGTGATTTCCATTATCGGCCGGCTCGTCAGGCTTATTGCCAAGCCGAAATTCAAGTGGCGTCCATCCTGCCGGATTGGAATTGTGGCGGCTCTTGTGGTGTTTGCTGTCATGTGGGAGGGTATCTTATATACAAGATACGACATCGACGTGAACCGAGTGGATATATCCTCGCCAAGGCTGCCGAAATCTTTCGACGGATATAAGATTGCGCAGATAAGCGACCTTCATGTCGGGACGTGGGGCAACGACACCACCTTCATTTCCAATCTCGTTGATTCCGTCAATGCCCTCAAGCCCGACCTTATCGTTTTCACGGGAGATATCGTCAATCGCCGCACTGAAGAACTGGAGCCGTTCATTTCGCCTCTTTCCCGACTCAGCGCCCCCGACGGAGTGTTCTCCATTCTCGGCAACCACGATTATGGCGACTACATGGATTGGGATTCCCCCGCACAGAGGGAAGCCAACAACCGTCTGCTTGCCGATTATCAGGCGAAGATGGGGTGGCGTCTTCTCAACAATGAGCGCGACTACGTCATGCGTGGCAACGATAGCATCACGGTAGTGGGAGTGGAAAACTGGGGAGATCCTCCCTTTGCCGTCTACGGCGACCTTGAAAAAGCGATTCCCTCGTCGAGGGATTCCCTCCATAATCAGAACGACCGATGCTTCAAGCTCCTTCTGACCCATAATCCTGAGCATTGGAACCGGGTCGTCTCAAAGTCTACGAATTTTGACTTGACTCTTTCCGGTCATACACATGCCATGCAGATGATGATTCAGGTCGGGGGATGGAAATGGTCGCCCGCAAAGTATAGATACGAACTGTGGGGCGGCCTTTACGAACGTCTCAACGACGAAGGGAAGACCACGAGATTATACGTCAATATCGGAGCCGGAGAGGTAGGGATGCCATCCAGGCTGCTCGGTGCGAATCCGGAGATAACGCTGTTCTCCCTTCCCCATGAAGGTATTTAGAGTCTCATTGGTTTTGGGAATGTTCGCCTGTGGCTTGTCGCGGTTGTCTGCTCTTTTGAGAGTGCCCGGGTGTATACCTTTAACTTAAACAATTGAAATCACATCATCGAAACAATGTCAAAGGTAGTATTGAGTATAGGATCAAACTGCGGCGACCGTAGGCAAGCGGTCGCTTCGGCTATTGAATGGCTCTCCGGCCAGCTGACAGGGTTCTTGGCTTCCGATATCTATGAAACCCCGCCCGTGGGGCATCAGGGAAGCGATTATATGAACGCCGTAGTCGCAGGAGAAATTGATATCCCTGTCGCTGCACTCGAACGCAATTGCAAACGCTACGAGGTGGAATGCGGACGCGACCTTGTGGCAAGGTTGCGGGGAATGGTGCCGATAGACCTTGACATTGTCCTGTCTGGAAATAATATCCTCCGACCCGAAGATTTCAAACGTGAATTTTTCCAAATCGGCTATCGCAGCATCCTCCCTCCCGCTTAATCCTTCATCCTTAATCCTTAATACTGGGTCTTAGTTCTGTTATCGGCTTCTTGATGCCGATCGATATTTCCCTTGCCCGTCAATACTTCGAGGCTCGGTAGTAGAGGTAGATGCCGATTAGGAGATAGACAAGGTTGGGTATCTCCATCGCGATAAATGGTGTGGTAAGTCCCGAAATGGCAAACGAACTGGTCACTGCCGAGAAAAGGATGTAGCTGAAACTCAACGCAAGTCCGATGCCGATATTCAATCCCATTCCGCCTTTCACCTTTCTCGACGAAAGCGACATGCCTATCAATGTCAGGATGAAAGCTGCCGCAATCGCTGCTGTGCGCTTCTCTTTCTCAATCTCGAATGCCTTGATATTGGCCACTCCGCGCGACTTCTGTTTCTCGATATAGTCCACAAGCTGAGGCGTCGTCAAAGTCTCCTGGTCGTTGACGGAAATCATGAAGTCTTTTGGTTCAAAGGGGATGATTGTATCGAGGCTGTATCCCTTTGTGATTTTCTCTTTCATTCCGTCGAAATCGCGGGTCATATAGTCGGATAGAATCCAATGATACATTTTCGTGGTGTCATACCTTGCCGTGGTCGCCGTAGTGCGCGAGAGGAGCTGCTTGTCTTTTATATGGTCGAGGGTAAAACGGTAGCCCATCTTGTTATAGTCCTCAAAACGCCCAATATATGCCACAACTCCCGGCGAAACCTGGAGCTGGATATTGACGTTGCTCTCCACCTTTTTGTTCTTCACGTATTTGTTGGTGTAGGCATTCTTCGCGATGTTCGTCGGAGGCACGATATAATTGTTGAGAAGGAACGTGAATATCGCGATTATGGCCGCCCCCATCATGTAGGGCCGGAGAAGTCTCTTGAAGCTGACCCCGCTCGAAAGAATGGCGATTATCTCTGAGTTTCCCGCCATCTTCGAAGTGAAGAATATGACGGAGATAAAGACGAATAGAGGCGTAAGCTGCAAAGCAAGGAAAGGGAGAAACGACATGAAATAATCAAAAATCGTCGCCGAGAGGGGAGCGGTCAGGAAGGCGTCAAGTTTCTCCGTGACGTCAAACATGGCGATGACGGCCAGCATCAGGAGCAGCGTCAGTCCGAAAGTAGCCAGAAATTGCTTCAGTATGTATCGGTCGAGGATATAGAGCCGGAAAGGATTCTTTAGTTTCCACGCCTTTTTCTTGAATTCCGGAGTGCTCTCCTTCAGTTCCACCGTATCTGCTATTTCCGCAGTGTCTGCCTCTTCGACACCATCCGTTTTGTCGATTGTGGAGTTTTCGTCAGTTTGGGTATCCTCGCCGGCGGATTCTGTCGCCACTTCATGTCCGGCCGTCTGGTCTAAGTCGGAATCCTTTTCCGTTTCCCTGCCTTTATCGCTGCGTCGGGATATGTTGCTAAAGGAGAATTTCATCTGCTTGTCTGAATAAAAATAGTTGTTGGGCCTGTTGTTAAAGCCTGCGGGTCACTCTCTCCACCATCATCGTCTTCCACGTCTTGAAATCCCCCTCCACTATATGGCGGCGGGCCTCCTTGACGAGCTGGAGATAGAACGCCAGATTATGCACCGAGGCAATCTGCATCGCAAGAATCTCCTGGCTGATGAATAGATGCCTGACGTAGGCCTTTGAATAGACATTGTCCACCCATGCCGTGCCCGATTCGTCGAGAGGTGAGAAATCGTCGGCCCATTTCTTGTTGCGCATGTTCATGATTCCGTTGGCCGTGAAGAGCATTCCGTTGCGGCCGTTGCGCGTCGGCATGACGCAGTCCATCATGTCTACGCCTCTGTCTATGGCCTCAAGAATATTGGCCGGAGTGCCCACGCCCATAAGGTATCTTGGCTTGTCGGCCGGAAGCACGTCGTTGACCACCTCGATCATCTCATACATCTTTTCCGTCGGCTCCCCCACGGCGAGTCCGCCGATGGCGTTGCCGTCGGCTCCAAGGTCGGCTACGTGCTTGGCCGCTTCTCTTCGCAAATCGGGATATACGCAGCCCTGCACGATCGGGAAATACGCCTGGCTGTAGCCGTAAAGGCCCTCGGTCTCCTTATATCTTTTCCATCCTCTTTCGAGCCATCTTTGCGTAAGTCCGAGTGATTTCTTGGCATAGTCATAGTCCGACGTTCCCGGCGGACATTCGTCTAGGGCCATCATGATGTCGGCCCCGATCACTCTTTCTATGTCCACGACACCTTCCGGCGTGAAAAGATGTTTCGATCCGTCGATATGGCTTCTGAAATAGGCTCCCTCCTCTTTTAGTTTACGGTTGCCCGATAGCGAGAACACTTGAAAACCGCCTGAATCGGTAAGGATAGGGCGGTCCCAGCCATTGAAGCGGTGAAGGCCGCCGGCCTGGCGGAGTATGTCGAGGCCGGGGCGAAGATAGAGATGATACGTATTGCCGAGAATGATCTTTGCATCGATATCCTCGCGAAGTTCTCTCATATGTACGGCTTTCACGCTGCCCACGGTCCCTACGGGCATGAATATGGGGGTGGGGATCTGTCCGTGGTCGGTGGTGATCATCCCGGCTCGTGCGTTGGTGTCGCCGGCGGTGGCTTCTATTCTGAAATCCATTGTCGATTGTCTCTATTTTTATGCAAAGTTACTTCAATCCCCGTTAAATTGCAAATATTTCGCTGATTATGGCTCAATATCGCTCAAGGGTTGCCTTTGTCAGTGGCCCGGGGAGGCTTTTGTGAGTAATTCCGGGTTGGCCATCGCCGGAATAATGATGCGGAATCAAACCTCTTGAGAGCATTTGTTGTTATATAGTCAAACCGAGGGAATCATCGATTGCTAAACGGCAAGCCATATTCCTTTCGACAAGTGCTACGGAGGCGTTCCTCCGATATTATCAAAACTAAACAATTTAATTATGAAAAAGTTAATCTTTACGGCAGCTTTGACATTAGGCGCTGTCTCCTCGATTTCCGCTCAGCAGGCCCTGGAGACTCCGGGTTTTGGCGATAATTGGTCGCTCGGTGTTAAGGCAGGTGTTACGACTCCACTTAGTCATCATGCATTTTTCGGAAGCATGCGCCCCGTGGTAGGGTTGCAGCTCGACAAGAGAATCACGCCGGCCTTCAAGCTCGGTGCTGAGAGTCTTTTCGGAATCAACACCTCTTCCGTGCGTGGGCCACACAGCTCTACGGCATTCGACGATTCCTACGTTGGAGCTTTCGGAGCCGTCAACCTTTGTAATCTTTTTGGCGGTTATCCCGGCTATAATCGACCCGTGGATGTCGAGGTCCAGGCAGGTGCCGGTTGGGGACATAGGTTCCAGACCGAAATTGAAGACCAGAATTTCTTCGCCACGAAGGTGGGCCTGAATTTCCTTTTCAATGTCAGCGACTACGTGACGTTCTCTCTTAGTCCCTCCGTGCTTTGGGACATGACGAGCAGCCGTGTTTCGCAGAGCACCGCTTCCTACAATGCCAACCGTGCGAATTTCAACCTGACGGCCGGCGTGGCGTATAATTTCGGTGGCAACGGATTTGAGACCGTCCGCCCATACAATCAGGCTGAGATTGATGCCCTCAACGGACAGATCAACGACCTGCGTGCCACGGCCGATGCCCAGGCTGCAGAGAATGTTGCTCTTGCCGCCACTGCTGCGGATCTCGCCGCCCAGCTTGAGCAGCTGAAGAATCAGCCTCCGAAGGTGGTCAACAAGGTGACCAATAATCTTGAATCCGTGCGCTACGTATTCTTCCGCATCGGTTCTTCCGTGATTGGTGCCGACCAGCAGCCTAATATCGAGATGATTGCGGCTTATCTCAACAATCATCCCGGAAGCAAGGTCGTAGTGAAGGGTTATGCATCGAAAGATGGTCCCGAGGAACTCAACATCAAGCTTGCCAATAGCCGTGCGGAATCAGTGAAGAATGCGCTGATGAAGAAGTATAAGATTCCGGCATCGAGAATTCAGGCCGAAGGTTGCGGCATCGGAGAGATGTTTGAGGAAGAGTCATGGAATCGCGTGGCTATCTGCATCCTTGAAGCCGACAAATAAACAATTGCAAAAATCTATAATGATAGCGGCCATCCCCTGGGGATGGCCGCTCTTCTGCATTGTTGCCGTTCCCGGTGATTGTCATTTGTATTCATCCTTGCGCCGGGGATTCATCGGAAACCATCCCTTCTTCACTCTTTGCCGCTGCTCGAAAATCTCAAGGATTGTCCAATAGCTGGAGAAGCCTACCACTCCCGATAATGTCGACCAGAATGGGTCGGAGAGAAGATAGGAAAGAAGGCACATGGCCGTGCCAAGCACCGCGAACCACCACCAGCATCTCACCCCGAAATAATACTCACACTTGATACATATAGGATGAAACAATCCGATAATAAGGAACGTGCATAGTCCCAAAGAGAGCCCCAACAAGTGGTGCTCCTGCAATAATTCTGTCATATGAAGAAGTTTAAAATGAAATCCGGTCCCTCCGAATCGCCTACAAAATTAGCAAAAAAACTTCAAACGGCCCCTCCCTTTTTTTGCCTGCCCTGTCTTTTTTCTGTAGCGATATGTCACAAATTAGAAAAGACGATGTTTTTTTAATAAGTAAGTGTTCAGATTATTCCTATACATGGATTGCCAATATGAGGGACGGGATTTCGACTTGGGATGATGGCGTGATGGGGTTCCATCATAACTGAATCACGGGTTGAAATCCAGCGCTCAGATTGGATAAGACATGTATAGGAATAATCTAAACACTTACTTAAAAACAAATCCGCCGCCGGATGGCATTACCGTGCCACGGCCAAGGGCCGTGGTCCCCATCCCCAGAAAACAAACCCAAAAACCAACTCAATGAAATTATTCCTATCCATTGCTTTTATCTCCCTCTCCCAATTGACAACCGCGGCTTTTGCCCGCACCATCTCCGGCATAGTCCTGTCGGAAAATGATTCCACAGCCCTCGCCGGAGCCGTATGCACGCTAAAATTAGCGGATGGCAAGACGTTGGAGACCGCTATAGCCAATCCCGACGGATCTTTTTCCGTATCCGCTCCCGGAAAGTCGGCTCTCAGTCTCGAAGTCGGGATGACAGGCTTCAACCCCACCGACATTATGATCAAATCTGGCGGCGACGACATAAATCTTGGAAAGATCTATCTTAATGAGGGTAAGTTGCTTCAGGAGGTGGTTGTCAGTGGCGACAGGATGGTGGAGTCGAAAGGACGCACGATCATCTATCCGAGCATCGCCGATGTGAAGGCTTCTTCCACGTCGCTTTCCCTATTTCTGAAGCTGCCACTTGCCGGACTCGATGCCAACCCTATCAATCGCACGCTTTCTGTCGACGGCGGTACACCGATGATTCTCATCAACGGAGTGCCCTCTTCAATGGACGATGTCAATTCCATTCAGGCCAAAGAGATTGAGAAGATTGAGTATTCGAGGATAACTCCCGCGCGCTATGCCGACCAAGGGAAGAGAGGAATGATCAGTATCACCCTCAAAAAACGCAACGACGGAGGCAGTGTCTACCTTTGGGGAAGAAGTGCCACGGCCACGGCTTTCATGGATGGTAATTTCCGTGCGTCCTACCATCAGGGGCCTTCGCAGTTTAATGTTTCCTACAATCCTTCATGGCGAAATTATAAGGAAGCCTACGACAACAGCTATGAGTCATATATAGGAGATGATTTCAGGGTGGATCTTGAGTCGCACGACCGTAATCCATTCAACTATTTCAGCAATCAGATGCGGCTGAAATATAATTTCAGCCCGTCGGTCAAGACATTGTTCTCCGCCACGTTCAATCTTGGCTCCACCACCAACAAAAGCATTGTCTACGGCGTGAACACCGACTCCTTCCTCGGCGACTACGACAACGTCAACAAAAACAAAGGGAAAGACCTCGCTCCGTCGCTCGACCTTTTCCTGCGTCATGATTTCAACGACAAGAATTCTCTGGAGGCGCAGGTCGTGGGGACGCTAAGCTCCAACAGTTATAACCGCGACAACCTCTATGAATTTGCGGATGGCGGCAAGGAAAACTATCTCGTGGATGTCGACGCCCATCGTCGTTCGCTTATTTCAGAAGTGAGCTACATTCACAATTTCAGCGACAGGACCTCTCTTTCCGGAGGTTTCCAAAACACAGTCTCCCATAGCAAGAACAAATACAAGACCACGGACTATCGACCGATTCTCACCGAGAACAACAACTATATCTATGCTCGTCTGGGGCAGCAGGTCGGAAGTGTGTATTTTTCTGTGGCGAGCGGAGCCAAGATGTTTTGGATTAAGAACGATATGAACAAACGTCATTTCATCCGCAATCTTTCGACCGTGCAATTCAACTGGAGCATCGACAATAAGTGGCAACTTGCGGGTGCTTTCCAATATTCCCCCTCGATTCCGTCGCTGTCGTCGCTGACCGACTATCCGCAGCAAACGTCTCCTTATCTGATTTCCAACGGTAATCCGAATCTGAAGGTGGCTGAGAATTTCGCTTATCAATTGATGCCGAGTTTCAGGTATAAGAAATTCAATGCTTCCTTGTTGATGACTTATCGTAACATCAAGAACAATGTCATAAGCGATCTGATATACATGGGCGACCATGAATTTCTTTCCCAGTCGGTCAACGCCAAACGCAGCAGGATGTTCTATTCAAACCTTAACCTCGGAATAAGCGACGTGGCGGGATTCGGAGCCAGGCTCAACATCTCGTTCGACTATTATGAGAGCGCGGGAGAGGGGTGGAGCCACGATCTGAAAAGCGTCAACGGCAGTATGTCAGTATGGTGGAACAAGGGTCCGTTCACGATCTCTTATTGGAGGAAATTCCCCGGAAAGTATCTTAACGGCCATAGGGTAGGGAAGGATGAGAACGGCGATTCGTTCGACATTCAATACAAACCCGACAGTCATTGGACCCTCGGCGCTTCCTGGATGTATATGTTCGACGTGAAAGGCACGAAATATCCCTCGTGGAATTATTCCGCCGTCAATCCCGGATACAGAGAACGATACATTAAAAACAACGGCAATATGATCGTGTTGAGCGTGACCTACTCAGCCGATTTCGGTTCGCTCTTCCGTTCTGCCAAGCGTTCGCTCAACAACTCCGACAACGGCTCCTCCATCCTCCGCCTCTAAACTCCGAGTCCGCTCTCGCTCCAAGTCAGCGCCGAGTCAGGCATGGAGCGCACGGCCTCCGGCTTGCGCCTATCGTCCGCGCTCAATGGTGCATAAAATCAAAAGCATTCCACAACCATATCAATGCCAAAAGCGTTCATATGGTTGTGAAATGCTATTATATCCCGGCGTTGCTATCAGTCCTCCTACTCCTCTCCGCCTCCTGCAACGCCTCCCATCACGGGCAAAATACAGATAAAGACATGAAAACTAAAGAAATTTATTTGGCTGGCGGTTGCTTCTGGGGCACCCAACACTTCTTTTCATTGGTAGATGGAGTGAAATCCACGGAAGTGGGCTATGCCAACAGTATTGTCGAGGATCCTTCTTATAAAGAGGTGTGCACGGGTAAGACGGAAGCCGCCGAGACTGTCAAGGTGGTCTACGATCCGGATTCCGTATCCCTTCCGTTCCTTCTCGACCTTTATTTCATGACGGTTGACCCCACAAGTCTCAACCGTCAGGGGAATGATGTCGGCACCCAATACCGCACGGGTATCTTCTATACCGATACCGCCGACTACAAGACAATAGCGAAATCTGTACTCGCCCTGAGTGAGGACTACGACCGCCCGATAGCTATAGAGGTTGACAAGTTGAAGAATTTTTATCCTGCAGAGGATTACCATCAGGACTATCTCTATAAAAATCCATCCGGATATTGCCATATCGACCCTGCATTGTTTAAGATTGCTCGTGAAGCCCGCGACGTCGTTGCCAAAACCAAGGAGAGCGAAGAGCGAAAGTATGTCAAGCCCTCCGACGAGGAATTGAAGGAAAAGCTTACGCCCCTTCAGTATGCCGTCACTCAGGAATCAGCTACGGAACGTCCCTTCGATAATGAATACGACCATGAATTCCGTCCCGGAATTTACGTTGACATCACCACAGGGCAGCCACTGTTCCTTTCCTCCGACAAATTCGATTCAGGATGCGGATGGCCTGCCTTCAGCAAACCGATAGACGAATCAGCCGTCACCGAACATGCCGACACCTCCCACGGCATGAACAGGGTGGAGGTGCGTTCCTCGGCCGGAGATGCCCACTTGGGACATGTCTTCCCCGACGGCCCCAAATCCACCGGTGGGATGAGATACTGCATCAACAGTGCCTCCCTCCGGTTCATTCCCCTTTCCGAAATGGCAGCCGAAGGCTACTCCGCCTACCTCCCCCTCCTCGAATCCAAAAAATAAAAGAAAAAAGGGCCATGCAATCCGTCCGACAACAGTTTGTATGGCCCTTTTTCTGTCCGCGCCGAGTCCAGCATGGAGCGCAGGCCTCCGAGCCTGCGGCCTACTACCGTCCTATTCGAGTCTGCGCAAAGCTACGTGGTTCCAATATTGGCCTGAAAATTAGTGGTTCGTGAATTTTTAAAACCACGTGGTTTCGTGGTTAATCTCGTGGTGCCCGTGGTTTGAACCCACTGGTCTGCGCTCAGTAAATTAGCGCCAGCAGGTTTGTCGAAGGTGCCTCCCGGCCTGCATGCCGCATCCTCCCGCGCAATATCCTGCATTGGAATTGCTGGACTTTTTTTATTTTTTGAGGTCACAATTTGGGGGATGGTGCGTTTTTGTTGTAGAAGTCGCGAGAAAGTGGCTTCTGAATTAGAAATGAGTAATCATGGACAAACCAAATATCATAGATTCTTTCAGTAGGCTGCGCGACAGGCTGAGGGGCTTGGCTGCTTCTATCCTTCAGGATGAGGATGATGCCGACGATGCCTTGCAGGAGGCTTTTTGCCGACTGTGGGCCGGGAAGTCAGATTCCCGGTCGTGGGAGATTGCCGACGGTGCAGCAGTGTTGACCGTGAAGAGGATTTGTCTGGACTTTCTTCGAAGAAGAAACACGCGTCAAAGCCAACCGTTATCTGATTCGGAAGTCTCTATCCCTGATAATTCAGACGGGATTTGGCAGCAAGAATCCATGCAGCAGCTTGAAAGGACTCTGATGGATAAGCTTTCGCCAAACCAGCAGAAGGTGTTCCGGATGGTGAGTGACGGCGTCGACTATGATATAATCGCGATGCGCATGGGGATTTCTGAGGAGTCGGCCCGACAGTTCATGAGCAGGGCGCGTCGCATTTTGAGAGTGGAATATAAAAGACTAATAGAGATATGAAGGATTTTAACAACATAGCTAAGCGGAATGAATTGGAGGAGCTTTGCCGGCTTTTCATCGATGGCAGGCTCTCTGTCGAAGAGGAGAACGACCTTGCCCTGGTGCTGTCGTATTCGCAGGAAAGGGGCGGCATCATTGATGAGACCATTTTCCTTCTTGGACTTGAAAGGATTGTCAAAGCTGACAAGGCGACAGCGGCAGAAGACGAAAAATCAGCCAGCGCGTCTGCAAGAAGGCATAAGAATGGGATGGCATGGACGTTGGCAAGAATATTAAAGGTCAGTGCGTGTGCAGCTGTCGTGATGGTTCTTGTCTCTGTCGTATGGAATATGGCGTTTCCTACGTCTTCATCCCCTGAAGAGAATAAATACGCCGTCTTTATCGAGGGCAAAGAAGTCTCTGACAAGGCCACCGCAAGGCGCATTGCACAAGAGGAATATGAGAAGAGTATGAGATTCCTTGCCGAAATGACCAGACTGGAGGATGCCACAATCAAGGAAATCTCCAAAATGAATGAGATTTACGACAAGGCAATGTCGGAATCAAAAAAAGCATTGGAAAATAACAACATAAACGGATAAGAGATGAAAAAATTATTATTCCTAATGATGGCGATGGACGCATTCTCAATGGCCAACGCCCACGACATCAAGATTGAAGTCTCTCCTGAAGCAGAGACGTATGCCTATTCAGTTGGAGAGGAGGATCAATCCATCTCGTCTTCAACGTCGACAAGCACCTCAAACGGGAAGACCTCAAGGAGCATATCGACGACGAAATCCTATACGAAAGGGGTGAAAAGTCTTAGTGATCTTGCAGTTTATCCTCTCTTTGAAAAGTACAAGAGGAGCAAGAACGTCAAAATGACGGAAATAGACGGACGCAATTTATACCTAAGCCTCACTGTCGCAGACAATCCCACCATTATGGCGGATATACGCCGTAAAGTAGAAATAGACAGTAAGAAAGCCTACAGCAGCGTAAAAAATTATAATGAAAATGGCGATAACATCAGTCTCAATTTGAAAGTAGACGGTTCTAATTGTGTCATAGGATTCCAAATCAATGCCGAGGGCAACAGCGGCTCAATTTATTTAAGCTACCGTCAGCCTAACGAGGAGTGAGAGAATGATTTCCTCGTCCGCACCGAGTAAAAATAAGGGGAGCATGCTTTTGAGCTTGCTCCCCTTTAAGACAGACTGAGTCCGGGCCTCAAGCCGGCTCAGTTGTCTCGTCGATAAGATACAGGATTGATTCATAGGGACGGCCCACCGTACCCATCATCGATATTTCGCATGTCCTTGCCAATGAATAGCATCCATCGTAGATTTCTCCTTCGATTTCCGCACGCTCATCCCGAGTGGCGGCCTTCGCCACTTCTGGGAATATGAATCCACGGTCGCCCGCCGCTCCACAGCAGAATGAATTGTTGGGAACGGTCACCTTCCCGGCACATTTCTCCGCAATCCTTACCATCACTTCATTTCCGCCCGTCAGCTTTGATGCACAAGTGGGGTGGAGCAGGACGCTCTTCTTCGGTTTGGTCACCTTCAGCCGGGGAATCACATTGCGGTCGAGCCACGTCGTGATGTCGATGATTTTCAGTTTTTCATATTTCCGCGCATTCTCCTCGGAGAAAAGTTTCTGTTTGTGGGCAAGCGAGAGAAGGGTGTGGGTGCAGGAGGTAGTGTCGCATACGATAGGCACCCTTCCCTCTTCGCTCAGGCGATAGAACACCTCTACCGTCTTGTTGGCAACGACTGCCTGTCCCTCCGGGTCGCCCTTATGCTCCCATATCTGCGAGCAGCAAAGACCATGCATCTCCTTGGGAAGCGCCATACGGTAGCCACAACGTTGGGCGATGCGGAGCATCACCGTAATCATATCATCTTTCCCGAGATTGGAGGCTCCGAATATTCGGGTCACGCAGGCAGGGAAATACAGGTAATCCGGGGACTCCACATTTTCAGTCCATCTGATTTTTGCCGGCATCGGGAAATTCTTCGACCAATGGGGCGATTGCCTGTAAAGCTTGTGCATAAAGTCGGTGGCCCATATGAGAGGGTAGGGGGTGATGACTTTCTCCGTGGCGACAGCCGCCTTCAAGGCTCCGCGAATCACCTTCTCCACCGCTCCATAGTGGCTTGCCGAGGCAGACAGGGCCTTGTCGAAAATCGAGGAATTGGAGAAGATACGGACGGCATCGGTCACCGTGCCGGTGTTTATGCTCATCGGGCATGGAATCTCGCACGACCCGTCGGCACAACAGGTTTCCTCCCCGATATATTTGTATTCTTTTTCTAACTTTTTCGAACCGGTCCGCGCAATGATTCTCCGCGCCTGCAGACGCTGGCGAGGGGTCAGCGTGATGTAGCGCGACGGACAGACATGCTCGCAATAGCCGCATTCCATGCATTTGTCGGCTTCGGGATAATCAAGCTGCTCCCCGAAGATGTCCATGCTTTTCATGGGGCGTATGAAGCATTCCGGGTCATCGTTGATTATGACTCCCGGATTCAGGGTTCCCTGCGGGTCGGCAAGCTTTTTCAGCCGCTTCATCAGGGAATAGATTTCCGGTCCCCATTCCTTCTCCACGAATGGCGCGATAGCCCTTCCCGTGCCGTGCTCACCCTTCAGCGAACCGTTGAGCGAAAGCACATGGTCGACAAATTCGTCCATAAAGGTCCGGAATCTCAGCGTCTCCTTTTCGGAGTCGATTCTGGAGGTCACGAGCGGATGGATGTTGCCGTCGCGGGCGTGGCCGAATATCGCTCCGTTATAGCCATGCTTGTCGAACAGACGCTGCACGCCCTCCACAAGCATGTCGAGCTGCTGAACGGGTGCGGCCACGTCCTCAAGGATGACTGTCGCACCGGGCACGCGAGCACCGGCCACGCACGGAAACACGCCGTCGCGTATTCTCCAAAGGTTGGCCCTCTCGGCCACGGTGCGCGTGAAGTCGTCGCAATGGATCAGTCCGGGAAGAGCGTCGATGATCGGTTTGACCTTACTTGTCGCGTATTCCATTTCGTCTGACGAATCGGCTGCGAAATCAATAAGCATGGCAGTGGTCCCGACCGGCAGATCGTTTGGGAGTCCCTGACTCGTGCGCAGCGAGGCATAGTCCATCATCTCCACGGCCTTAGCTCCGCTTTCCCCGAGGATATGGGCGGTGGCGGCCGCTTGGGTCACGTCTTTGAAATAAAGCATGGCGGAGGAATAGACGGAATGCAGGGGGAGTGTGTTCAACTCTCCTGACACTATATACGCCAGCGTGCCCTCGCTTCCGATCAAGACATGGGAGAAGATGTCCATGGGGTCGTCGAAATCCACGAACGCGTTCATGGCATATCCCGTCACGTTCTTGATTTTGTATTTCTCGACGATACGGTTGCGTATTTCATCATTGGCCATTATCTCTGCCCTGATATCCAAAAGACCTTGGCAGAGTTCGCGCTCTGTCTGTCGGAAGCGTTTCCAGTCGATTTCGACGCCGCTGTTGTAGATATCGCCGTTGGCGAGCATGAACTCTATCGAGGCAAGTGTATTGTAGGAGTTGTGTTTCACTCCAGCCGTCATGCCACTGCTGTTGTTTGAAAGGATACCTCCCATCATAGCGGCGGAGGAAGAAGCCGGATCAGGCCCTATATGATGATGGTGGGGCCTGAGGATATTGTTCACTTGACGTGCTGTCAGTCCGGGCTCAAACCACACCTTCCGGCCTCCGTCCCTCACCTCGCATTTGTTCCATTGCGTGCGGAGTTCGCAGATTATGCCGGAGTTGACGGTCTGCCCGGAGAGAGAGGTTCCCCCGGCACGGAATGTCACGCCGATTCCGGCCGACCGGGCCGTCTGGAGCACCTGCCTGATCTGTTGGATAGTGGAAGGCCGCACCACGCACTCCGGTTTTATGTCGAAATATGATGCGTCGCGGGCATATATCTCACGCCAGAGATCATTGTCGAGGATTTGGTGATGGTCAAGGAAGGTCCTTAACTGAGGGATAATATTTTCAGCCATATTCGTATGTATGATGTGTCCCTGGCCGTGTGCCCGCAAGCGAGTCGGGAGAGAGACAGCCGGGTAAATGAATATTTTCGGGGAGATGGTCGTAAACTAATAACAAGGAATGGCGATAATATGATTACTTACTCTGAGGAAATATCCGGGAAATATCAGAACAAAATCAGGCGCGGCTGCATTATTTATAAAGGCAGGTAGGTCTGCCTTTTCCCTAAACGTGGATTAATGAACGAGCTTGCAAGTTCATACACACTACCCTAAACAACTTCAATGAATAGTATTGCTTATGCACATGTCTGATGCTCTTTTGTCGGCCCCGGTGGCGATTGTGGCCGACGTGGTTGCCGCTTCATTGCTTGTCGCGGCTTCCGTAAAGGTGAAAAAAGATTCCAAGGAGAACATCGTCCCTTTGATGGGGGTGATGGGGGCTTTCATTTTCGCGGCCCAGATGCTTAACTTTTCCATCCCCGGCACGGGAAGCTCGGGACATATCGTCGGCGGGATTCTTCTTGCCTCCATGCTTGGTCCGTGGGCTGCGTTCCTGACGCTCTCCTCCGTCATCATCATTCAATGTCTTGTCTTCGCCGACGGAGGCTTGATGGCCATTGGTTGCAACATCATCAATATGGCTGCCATGTCCACTCTCGTGGCCTATCCGTTGGTGTTCCGTCCTCTGATGAAATTCCCTGCCGCAGGATGGAAGACAATGGCGGTGTCGATGTTGGCCTGTGTCGTAGGCCTTGAATTGGGAGCGTGCATGGTCACTCTTGAGACGGCCGCGTCGGGCATTTCCGCGCTGCCTGCCGCTAAATTCCTTATGCTGATGCTCGGCATACATTTGGCTATCGGCCTTTGCGAAGGCTTGGCCACCGGCGTCGTGCTCATGTTTGTCGGGAAGAGCATGCCTTCGCTGCTTCATAGAGAGGAATCGAAACGACCGCTTAATCGGGCAAAATACCGGAAGGTGTTGATAGGATTCGGAATCGCGGCATTGGTGATGGGCGGTCTGTTGGCATTTTTTGCATCGTCGGATCCTGACGGTCTTGAATGGTCGATTATGAAACTGGCCGGAACCCCTGATATAGATGCCGAATACACAAGCCTATTCTCACAGGGCACGGCAACCGTGCAATCCACCACCGCCATCATGCCGGATTATGAGAACACATTCTCAGGAATCATTGGGGCTTTCATGGTTCTTCTTATTGTCTGGGCCTTTTGCAGCCTATTGATGAGAAGGAAAACCGCGACAGTCAATCCAGCTAATGGAGGAAACGAACCACGTGAAGGTTCTATTGAATAAATAGAGACCGCGAATACAATAAGCAACGTGATTTAAAGGGAATTATGAGCAAGACGGAAAAAGTGATAACATCCCTTCAAGGCATGGGCTATTCCTCCGCGACCCCGGCCCTGCATCCTGTGGCGTTTCTGTTGGTGACGTTATCATATCTGGTCTGTATGCTCTCCGTGCCTGTTGGCTCTCTTTCCATGCTTTTATGGTATGGGCTGTATCCGATAGTCATGTCGGCTGCCACAGGTTGCGACTTCAACCGCCTATTCCTTAAAAGCCTTGTCGCTTTGCCCTTCGCTGCGTTGATAGGTGTTTTCAATCCGATTTTTCAGACGGAAGGGGCATTCCGAATAGGGAACGTGGTCATAAGCCGGGGATGGGCATCGTTTGTCTCCATAATAATCAGGGCGGTTTATTCCGTTCAGGTGTTGCTGCTGCTCGTGATGAACGGTGGATTCATAGGATTTTGCCGAAGCCTGAGAAAAATAGGGATGCCTTCCGTTCTGACCACCCAGTTGCTGATGGTCTATCGCTATCTTGAAGTGTTGCTTCAGGAAAGCCTCGACATGTCGAGGGCAAGGAAAGCCAGGGGCTACGGCAAAAGGAATTTTGATTTGAAAACGTGGGGCACCCTATGCGGACAATTGTTTATCCGCACGGTGGTCAGGTCGCAAAACATCCATCGCGCCATGCTTGCGAGAGGTTTCGACGGGGCGTTGCCAGCCTACAATCCCGGCGGAGGCGTCAACAAGGTTTCTTTTAAGGATATTGCATTCATGCTAATTTGCATAGGCGTATTCGCGGCTATGAGACTTTTCGATTTTTCAAAGATTTTCAGCATGTAAGTGTAACTCCACGGTATTGTCATCCTGTCTTTCAAAAAAAATAAAAACGGCATGAGTCATCATTTCATTGAATTCAAGAATGTGCACTACAAATATTCCAATGGCTATGAGGCATTGAGAGGAATCAGCTTCAGGATAACCCATGGGGAGAAAGTGGCCTTGCTCGGACTGAACGGAGCAGGAAAGTCGACGATACTGCTTCATACCAACGGGCTGATTCTTCCTACATCCGGAGAGGTGAACATCGGGGGGATTCCGGTCGCAAAGAAGACTTCCGTGGCGGTGCGTCGCGCGGTGGGGATGCTGTTTCAGAATCCCGACGACCAGCTGTTTATGCCGACGGTGGAGGAGGACGTGGCTTTCGGCCCGCTCAATATGGGCCTGGAGCAGCAGGAGGTGGAGCGACGCGTCAGGATTGCTTTGGAGAGAGTGGGAATGGAGGGACTTGGGAAAAGAGCGCCCTTCCAATTGTCGGGAGGACAAAAGAAAAGCATAGCTCTTGCCACAATCCTGTCGATGGAGCCGGATATACTCGTCATGGACGAGCCTACCTCAGAACTCGACTTAGTGGCCCGCAGGAAAGTGGCGGATGTTATTTCCTCGTTTGATCACACCTGCCTCATAGCGACTCATGACCTTGAACTTGCCAAGGAACTTTGTCGGCGATCGATACTGGTGGAGCATGGCAAGGTCATACTCGACGGTGCGACGGAGGAGGTCGTAGAGCAATTCATCCGCCGCTATCAGGGATGATTATTCCTTGCCGGAGTCGAGGGTGAATATCGAACGCAACTCATCGTCAGACATCGTGGCGAGCCATTTTTCTCCTGTCCCTACCGTCATGTCGGCAAGGCGCTTTTTGTCTTGGATCATGGCGTTGATTTTCTCCTCGAAAGTGCCCTTTGTGATGAAGCGGTAGACCTGAACGTTGCTATGCTGCCCGATACGTTAGGCACGGTCGGTGGCTTGTGCCTCGACTGCAGGATTCCACCATAGGTCGAAATGAATGACGTTTGTCGCGGCTGTGAGATTAAGACCCGTGCCGGCAGCTTTGAGCGAAAGGATGAAGACCTGAGAGGAACGCACCTTTTGGAACCGCTCCACCATCTCCTCCCGCTTCTTCAGCGTCGTGCCGCCATAATAGAACATCGAGGGGATATCCTCTTTTTCAAGCATTTTTGCCAGAAGGTCGCCCATCTCTTTAAATTGGGTGAAGACCAAGACCTTTTCTCCGTTGTCGACAATGGCGCGGACGAGGTCGATGAGCAACATGGCCTTTCCGGAAAGTTCGGCATCAGCTTGTTTCGTTTTGAGGAACTGGGCGGGATGGTTGCAGATTTGTTTAAGCGCGAGAATCATCTGGAGGACGAGTCCTTCGCGTTTGAAAAGCGATGCATGGTCTTTCCCCTCGATTCCTTCAATCTCCATCATGGCCTCGTTGAGCGTCTGCTGATAGAGGGCTGTCTGGTCGGGAGTCAGCATGGCGTATTCATCGCGTTCGATCTTATCGGGCAAGTCGGATATGATGCTCTTGTCTGATTTCAGCCGGCGAAGCATGAAGGGAGCCGTAGTAGCCTTGAATCTTTCGGCGGCTTCCCTGTCGCCCTCGATTTGAATAGGCCGGCCAAACTGAGTGTTGAATTCCCTTAGGGATCCGAGCAGGCCTTTGTTGGCGAAATTCATAATGCTCCAGTATTCCGACAGTCTGTTCTCGACGGGCGTGCCGCTCATGGCGATATATGATTTTGCGGAGATTGAATTGACGGCCTTTGTCTGCGCGGTGGCAGTGGTTTTTATGTTTTGAGCCTCATCTATGACGAGAATCTCCCATTTCAATTTCTTAAGCTTGGCGGCATCACTGCGCATGACTCCATAAGACGTCAGCATGACGTCGGCATCAAAGGCATCCAGATTGCGGGAGGACCCATGATAGATTTCGACACTTAGGTCCGGAGCGAATCGGGAGCAATCCTTTTGCCAGTTGGTCAGCAATCCGGTCGGGACCACTATTAGGGCTTTCCTCTTGTCGAGCCGTCCGTTCTCCTTCAGCCCGAGCAAGACAGCGATGACCTGCAAGGTTTTTCCAAGACCCATGTCGTCGGCGAGAATCGCCCCGAATCCCAATGTGAGGTTGTGCATTATACATTCGTAGCCTCTCTGCTGGTAAGGGCGAAGCTCTGCCTGAAGTCCTGTGGGCAAAGGGAGCTCAGGCAATTGTCTGAGCTTTTCAAGAAGCTCGCGACATGCCTTGGAGACAGACACGGGCGCCCCCTTATAGTTTTCAGAAAGGGCAGCCGCCAACATTTCCTGAGGCGTGAGGCGGCCGTCTTTGGCGAGTTGCTTGCGCAATTTCTCCAGCTCTTCGGGCGTGGCATAGATATATTGGCCTTTGAATTTATCAGTTCGCCTGCACGGAACATTATGCTATTAAATTCTTCAACTGAGACGAATGCTTCTCCAAGAGAGATTTGCCAGCTGAACGAAAGCAGTTCGTCAAGACGGATGTAGGTTTTTCCATCGCCTGCATCCTTTTTGTCGATTCTGACCGCAGCTTTGGGCGCGACCACATTATGAAGAGCTTTCGGAAGGGCGACTTCCACGCCTAAGAGTCGCATCAGCGGCAAGGTCTTAAAGAGGAAATTCACGAACGTTTTGGAATCAAATTCCATAGGTCGGGTTCCTTCCGACATGATATATCCACGCAATTCGGGGAGATAGTCTGACAGGGCAGAAAGTTTGGTGATGGTTTCGATTTTGCGTGTGCGGAATTTCGAGTCGCTAACAAACTTTGCGAAAGGGATGTGACTTTTGACGACATTGTCTGAATCGGAAACCGCCACAAGCAAGCCGACCGAAAATCCGGCTTTCATCTCTTCTACTGTCAAGACGAATTCATTGCGGCTGTCGAGCAAGAAAAATTTATCTGTCCAGACCCTAATGCCTCCAGCCACGCCTCCCTGTCCGATAGCGTCGAACTTCTGCGGCTTCCCAAGGAAGAAAAGATCGTAGAGCGGATCGTTGGAGTAATGGGCGGTGCCCACGGACGTCATCATTGTAGAGAGCATGTTCCACAAAAGCCATTCGCCTCCGGGTCGGGGTAAGGTTTTCTTGGAGATGTAGGCATCTGCAGGAATACATCCGGCCAACGACAGCACAATACTTCCGACCTCAGGATGAAGCATGGCGGGCTGCCAAAGGATCAGATAAGAGCCTTTGTTTTCAGCTATGTGAGGGACGATGTCTCCTTTTGAAATAAGGTTGGCGGCAAGCAGCCATATTTTATGCATCGTCTCCAGCCAAGGCTGGCTCGTGGGATATGAAGAGGGATTAACTTTGCCAAGTCGCTCCACAAAATCTATGAACGCAATAGACGTGGTTTTTCCATTCGGGTCGGTGAGCACGACTTCGGTTTCATAAGTGCTTTTAAGATTAAACGACACTTCGACTCCGGCTTCAAACACCATCATGTCGTCGCTTCCAATCGTAGAGGTGAGCAACTGTTTTCGGAAGGTCGTGGCCGGTCATGGCGTATACGCAGGAGTCTGACCAGACTTTTTCCGCTGTCTCTATCATGTCGATGATTGTGTAGACAGGAAGGATCACTCCCATGACAGCTATCGGAGCCCCCATTCCGCTCATTAGGGAGAGGGTCAGGAAATAGCATCACGAAGAGGGAGGTGACGGCTATAAAGGCTGCGCATCCATTCATGTTGATGGTGGTGCAGAGAGGGAGGACGAAACGTGAGATTATGGAATTATTGAGAGCAGGCATTCTATGTCTTCAGGTGTCGTGCCCCAGTCTGTGACGAATCTGACCGGAGTCTCCGTTTCTCCACGTGGACCCCACAGTTCAAAGCTTGCGTGAGGCATAAGCGCGTCGATTATCTCGTTGGACAGGATGAAGAATTGCTGGTTGGTAGGGGAGTCCATGAAAAGCCTGTGGCCTTTTTCGAGCATCCCTTTTTTCAATGCCATGGCAGTGTCGACACCGTTGCGTCCGATTCTATCGTAAAGATTCCCACTGAACAATGCTTCAAACTGAAGACCGAGCAGACGACCCTTGGCCATCAATGCACCATGGGCTTTTACGTGAGTGAGAACATGATGGAAAAGCTCAGGATGACGGGTCACGACGGCCTCTCCGAAGAGGGTTCCGCATTTTGTGCCGCCTATATAGAAGATGTCGGCAATGGCAGCAATATCGCTAATTTTTACGTCGGGGGATGCGGCAAGTCCGTAAGCGAGCCGTGCTCCGTCGATGTATAGAGGAAGCTTCCATTTATTGCATATCTCTTTCAAGTCGAGCAGTTCTTGGAGGGAATATATTGTGCCAACTTCCGTAGGGAATGTGGCGTATACCATTCCGGGGCGTGCCATATGTTCCCATGTCTCGTCGGCATAGAAAGAGGTCATATAAGCGTTGATCTCGTCGGGGTTCATTTTTCCTTGACGAGAGGGCAAGGTTATGACCTTATGACCGGAGGCTTCCACAGCGCCCGACTCATGGACGTTTATGTGGCCCGTATCTACAGAAATCACAGCATCATATCTGCCTGCCACCAAATCTATGACAGTGGCGTTTGTCTGAGTCCCGCCAACAAGGAAAACCACGTCACCCTTGCCGGATTCAAGTCCGCAGGCTTCGAGAATCGCGGTTTTGGCTTGGGCTGTATATCGGTCGTTCCCATAACCGGGGGTCTGCTCCATATTGGTAAGCGACAGCCTCTCAAGAATCTCGGGATGGCATCCGCGCATATAGTCACTATCGAAATGCAACATATTAATGAGTCTGTTAGAATGGCACTCCGGTTCGCATGAATGACGAGCCCGTAAAAAAGGGAAAGTGCCAAAGGGTTGAAAATACGGCGTAAAATTATTAAAAAAATTGCCATCTGCCAACGATTATATTGCTTTTTCGAGGAAAAATAAGCTGATTATATGCGCAAGGAAGGTAGGTTTGTGCCGTTTCTTGATTATAGCCGCTATTTTTCGGCGAGTTTTCAATAAAAAGAGCATGAAAAAATTGATTCTTGGGACTTTCGCCGTTTTAATCGGCATTTTTGCCACAAATGCGCAGAAAGATTTTGTAAAGGGTGCTGACGTAGGTTTTCTTCCTGAGCAGGAGAGGAATGGAGTGAAGTTTCACGACCGCGACGGCAAAGAGCGTGAATGCCTTGACCTTCTAAAGAATGACTATGGTCTGTCGGCAATAAGGATGAGGGTTTGGGTGGATCCCAAAGATGGAGTCTGCGACAAAAACGAACTCCTTGCCATGGGAAAACGAGCGAAGGAGATGGGGATGGATTTCATGGTGGAAGTATTCACCATAATGAATATCAGCGTGTTGTAGAGTAAAAGGTGCAAAAATTGCAGTAAATGGACTTCTCAGCCCTAAAATTGCGCTCCCCTGGCTAAGATTTGGTATTTCAGGGTATTAGGCTATATAGTGATTGGATAAGGCAAAGAAGGTAATCAATGCGAATTGGTTAAGTATTTTATATACTTATTTACAATATTTAACGCTGCAAGATAAGCCAATTTCAATGCACATAGGGGGAAAGAACGACGAGAGAAGTCATGTCTTCCCGGAAAAATCGGGTCGAGGGGTTTCCCCTTGCAAGGGTGTTTTAGGTCAGACATGAGCGAAGCCGATGTCTGACAAAAACACATCTTGCACTGACTATCGAAAATATAAACCCCGACAATCACTGCCGGGGTATTCATTATATTACGAGTATCTGTTTACAGTTTAATTGTAACAAACTCTTTGCCATTGTAGCCTATGAGTCGGGAATCGTCAATGGCAGCGATGCGATAAAGAGGGTAAGGAATAGTGAAGTAACGATCAACGATATTGCCGTTCCAATCAATCTTGTAGATTGTCGGCGCATAGTTTTCAACATCAGAATATTTACATCCCCAATGCAGCGCGTATATATAATCGGGAGTGCAAGTTACATCTACCGTATGCAGTATGTTTATAGTCTCAAAGTCGGCTTCATCAAGAGTGTTTGTGTCGAATGTATCTTCGCCGATTTTTATCGATTTGATTATATTGCCGTTGGTGTCGAATATCTCTACAACTGGATGAAGTTTATAGGCAAATGCGAGTCTGTTATATTTATCAGAATACACCATTTCCCCAGCGTTAGGCATCCATGTCTGCAATAAGGGAGAAATGTTAATCTGACGGATGGTATCAATCTTTGAGGTTCCCAAATCGGCGGTCATGGCATATTGGCGACCGCCGTTTGGCTCCCGTCCAATAAAGACATATTTGTCAGAGCCGGTCATATATACATCCTGAACGTACTGCGAGAGAGGGAATGGCACGGCGCTGTTGCTGTCCATCAGATACTGCCGTGTTCTGACAAATGCTGTATCATTCTCAACGGAAAAAATCTCGCAATCGTCCTGCCCGATGACGCGAATTGCGCCATTGTCGGAGATAAAAGGATAAGGCATATAGGAGGTATAATAACCGTCCTCACGTTTGCCCATGTCCGGGCTTATATTAATTGTGTTGTTGGTGCTGTTGATAATAGCGCGACGGAGAAGCCGTTGACCGTATCCGTCCTCACATTCAAAGACAAACATCAATGTATCACCGGATATTTTCATGTCCGTGATATGACTTATTGCAGGTAACGGCTCTCCGATTATTTTAAGTTTTGCCGTTGTGGTAGTTGACTGCGCGTTGGCACACCCTGACATGAACAGGGAGAGTGCTATTACAGGTAATATCTTCATTTTATTTCAAGGGGTTTATATGGAATTGACTGCTCTTCTATATCTGATGAATTGCGAAACTTGCCGTCAGAACCTCTTACCATAATTCTGGCACCACCCATGCCTGAAGAAAGAAAAGTATATGGAGATTTGAAGTACCGGGCTATTGTTTTCGCAGCATCTTCGGGGCTACACCCCTTTTCATTGTCATATTCATAAGACATTATTGGTTCGGAGCATTTCTCAAATCCGGAACATTCCCAATTATACTGCCCCTCTGCATCCTGAATACGAAGTATCAATCCCGGCAGACCTCCGAATTTATAAGGGCCATAAGGTAATGGCAGTTCTGTGGTAAACCAAGCCTTGTATATTCTTCCGGCATATTCAGTAGTGGCTTCCTGACATTCATAGCCGAGAATAGTCATGCTACTGTCCGGCACAAAATTCCAAGCCAGTGTCGGCAGGAGTTCTTCGTACCGCAAGGTGCCTGTCATTATCGGTAGTCGATATTTGATATTTGCAGTTTTATTTTGCAGGCTTCCGATTATTTCAAGCGGCCACGGATTACCGGCAGGATTGGAATAAGTACTGGAACCACGTCGGCTTTCCTCGGTATGGATAGAATCGAAGTGTAACAGAATTTCACTGCAATCTTTATATTTTTCTTTTCCGATAAGGAGTATGCGAGTATCCTCCATATAATCCTTATCATCGGGGTGATTCTTATAACGAAGTTGATATGTAGCTTTATACTTTGCAGTATCAACAATTTTACCATTCTCTAATGATTGCGAGTATGGCGTCTGCGCGTTAGCAATAAACGACATCAATATCAACAATATACTTACTAACTGTTTCATAATCTTGTGTTTTTAGAATATTCTGAATCTGATTTTGAGCAACACACTGCGAGGGCGTATGTTGTAGATTGCCTTTGACTCCGTGAGAGCCGACAGACTGGAATATACATACGACTTGCGGTTGAGCAGGTTGTCGCATGACAGCGTAAAGCTGAAACGCTTTATGGTGTACTTCGCCTCGGCATTGAGCAGAAGGAAGGACTTGTCACCGTCGTTGAAGTTGTTGTAGTAATGGTAGAGCGATGTAGTCAGCGTAACGCCTCCCGGAATTGTAAAGTCGAGAGAAGCCTTGTTAGTTACGGTGCGCAGCCACGGAAATCTTTCATAGCCTTTCTGCTGTGTCGCCGACTGTGAATAGTTGCCTTGATAAGACACGCCAAGCCATGTGAACGGGGTCAGGCTGATGTCGGCGTTCACTCCTATACTGTTGCCGGAATAGCGCAACACTTCGTCCTGAACGAGCAGCGGGCTGTCGTAATAAGAATATGTAAACGAAGCTCCGATTTTCAGACGTCGCCAGTCGAACCCCTGACTTGCATGGATTTTTGTCGAGATCATATCCCCATTCTCTGATGTGCGGCGGCTGATGGTGCGCTGCACTATGCCGTCGTAACAGGAACCATATAGCACTTCGGGCGACTGTCTGTTCCATGAAACCTCCGCTCCGGCGAAACTCATTGAAAGAATGTTCTTGAAATCGTAACCTAACGAGTAAAACTGATTCATGCCTTCGTACAGCCCAGCCACATCGTAAGCCGACAACTGGCGGTAAGATGTCAATATGTGACCGGAATACAGCGTTTCAATCGAGGGCGTCATATAGTTCAGCATTGCCGATGCTTTGAGGTTATGGCTACTGTTGAATTTATATGTGAAGTTAAGCGACGGCTCGACACGAAAACGGTTTTTGTCGGTAATATCACCATCAAGCCTGTTGTTCAGCCGGAACAAGCGATATTTTAATGGCAGATAGAGTGAGGCATGAATTTTGCGCGTGCTGTACATAATTTCTGCGCTGACTCCGGCATCAAGATAGTCGAGTGTAAGGTCGTTGTCTGCGGCATCAAGTCTGCTTTCGAGTGAATTGTGATGATAGTTGACAATCGCCGAAGGGTGAAGCGTGAAATTGCCTACCTTGAACGCCGACAGTAATCCCGCACTGTTCTCGGTGGATATATTGCGGTAATCCACACGCTGATACAGCATGTCGCCCGATATAATGCCGGGGAACAGATTGGGAGAAACAGACAGGCTGTGCGGCCGTTTTTCCAAATTGACAAGCGAGGAAATCTCAAAGCCACGGTCGGAGGAATTGCGGTGCGTCATGTGGAATTTATTGAGCAAGCGGTATGTGTCGGTCTTACCGATCTGGCTCACGTTGTCACCTCCGGCGACAATACGACTGTCGGCATCTGTAGTGCTCCAATCAAATTTAAGTTGCTCTTTGAGGTAGTTTTCATCGCCGTTGTTCATATATGTAAGGTCGCCGTATGCTTTCTGCATACGCGCTGTGCCGTCCATCATTTCGTCAACGGTGTTCACTCCGCCGTCGGGCAGGTAATTGGTGGTTGCCGAATGGCTTTGCCTCGTGTCGCGGTCGTTCAGATAGGCGGCGTTGATACCAAACTCGCCCGATTTGCCTACGCGATATACGTTGTTGAATGTGGCGTTGTGCGAGCGGTTGAAATAATAAAAACGCTTGTCGATACCCGGAGCAGACGGCATGGAGATAGTCGAGATATTGCTTGTGCGCGAATAATCGTTGTCGAATGAATACAGCTCTTGCGACAAGTCCTCTCCGGTGTTGTTGCCTTTTGGAAAAGGCGCGTGAGTTTGACCCCTTCGGGCACGCGGGACTGACCCCTTCGGGCATAATAAGACTGACCCCTTCGGGCAAAATAAAAATGCCCCCTGTCGATGATACGGCAGGGGAATTTTTTTGTAGTTTTGAGAGTCCTTGTCCTGGCACGGCGGGGTTCAATGTCAAATACTACAAAATATGATTGCAAAATTAAAAAACATCCTGAGATGTTACGCAGTCGGAATGGGAATAAAAGAGACGGCCAATACGTTTCACATTTCCCGCAACACAGTGCGCAAGTACGTCCGGCTGTTCATTTCAAGCGGCAAGCCTACAGATCAGCTGCTTGAACTTACGGAGGAGCAACTCCGTGACATGTTCGGATGCACGGAGTTCCGTCATCGCGAGCCTTCGCAGCGTCAGCTCGAACTTGATGCGCTGATACCGGATTATGTCGCCCGTCTTTCACGCAAGGGAATGACCGTGCGCAAGCTCTTCAATGAGTATCGGGAAAGTCATCCCGATGGCTTTCAGGAATCTGTGTTCAGACGCACCGTCAGACAATACAGATTCCATACCACTGTCGTCGGTCATGTCGAGCACTACGCCGCCGACCAGATGTACATCGACTTCGCGGGCGACAGACTCGCGGTTGTCGACGAGATGACGGGCGAGGTCAAGAAGGCCGAAGTGTTCGTGGCCATACTTCCGTTCAGTCATTATACTTACTGCGAGGCCGTATGGTCCCAGCGCAAGGAAGACCTGATCAAGGCCTGTCAGAACGCCTTTCAGTACTTCGAGGGTGTTGTGGCGGCCATCGTTCCCGACAATCTCAAGGCGGCGGTGAAGACCAGCGACCGTAACGAACCGGTAATCAACGAGGAGTTTGCCGCCTTTGCCGAACATTATGGATGTGCCGTATACCCGGCGCGTGTACGCCATCCAAAGGACAAGGCACTTGTCGAGAACGCGGTCAAGCTCCTGTACCGTTCAGTCTATCTTGATATCGAGGGAATGGTTTTCAACTCTCTGGATGAGCTGAACACGGCGATACACATATCGCTGCTAGACTTCAACGAGAAGCCGATGGCCGGCCGTGAACTGTCGCGCCGTGACATCTTCCTTCGCGGGGAGAAGGACTTTCTCCGCCCCCTGCCCGAGAAACTGTTTGTCATGAAGGAACGCAAACTGATGACAGTCGGCAAGAACTGCTACGTATCCCTGTTCAAGCACCACTACAGCGTTCCTCGCGAACATGTGGGCAAGCGTGTTGTCATCCTCTACGATGCCGACACAGTGGAGATATATTGCGGTCTGAACCTCGTGGCGACGCACGACAGATGCGACATCCCTTACACATACTCGTGGAAGAAGGAGCACAACCTGCCCGGTCATTACGGCCCTTACGACAAGGATCTCGAGGAACTCTTCCAACGTGCGGCGGAGATTGACAATATCGTTCTGGATTACCTACGAGAAGTAGACAGACGGATGCAGTACCCGCCAAAATCCTTCAGCAGCTGTCGGGGGATACTGTCGCTCGAGAAGAAATATGGAACAGACCGGCTCATAGCGGCATGTGTATGCGCCTCGCAGAAATCTGAATACGGATATCAGGCGCTGCGTGAGGTCCTTGAACAGGGCGATGACGCCGACTTCCTTCCCGACGAGGATGGAACAGTCCATACCCCGGCGCAATCATCCCCCGCGCCTGTGCACAAAAACATCCGGGGGCGCGAATACTACAGCATCAACAACAAAGAAAACGTAAACAACAATGACAACAAATGACAAGACAGCGCCGGTGAGCCAGCAGCCGGACCAGAACGCAATATCGCTGGATCTGATGAACCGCATGAAAATGCACGGAATGGCCGAGGCCTTCCGTGAGAGTCTGGCAGGAACCACTGCCCAGGCAATGACCCCGGACTCCTTCCTGTCCATGCTGCTCAGCCGCGAGTGGGACTACCGCGCGCAGGCAGCGGTGACAAGACTGACAAAAAACGCATCGTTCCGTTACAAGGCATACCTCGAGGAAATCGACTATACGGTCAGCCGCGGTCTTGACCGCAACCAGATGGAACGTCTGGCTACCCTTGACTTCATCCGCAACGGACAGAATCTCTTCATAACAGGATCTGCCGGCACGGGCAAAAGCTTCCTCGCCTGTGCCCTGGGGCACGAGGCCTGCAAAAGAGGAATACGCACACTCTACGCCAACGCAGCCAAGCTTCTCGGACTGCTCAAGGTGGCCAAGGTCAAGAACTGTCTTGAGGCTGAACTCAAGAAAATCGAACGATGCCAGCTTCTGATACTCGACGACCTGTTCCTTGTCCAGCTCGACGCCAAGGAGCGTCCGATACTGCTCGACATCATCGAGGACCGTCACGAGCGCAAATCCATCATAATAACCTCGCAGTATCCCTCATCCAGCTGGTATGACATGGTGGGAGACCCGACGGTAGCCGACGCAATCCTCGACCGGATAGTCCACTCAGCCCACTCCATCGAGCTGACGGGCGAAAGTATGCGCAAACTCAAGGCAAAAAAAGGACTGAAACAGCAACTGAGGTAAAATAAAATTGACCCCCGCCGCCAGGACTTTTAAGGGGTCAATCTTATTATGCCCGTGGGGTCAAATCCCGCGTGCCCGAAGGGGTCAAACTCACGCGCCTTTTCCACCTTTGTACGTGGCAAGAAACTGGCTGTTACGTCGGAAATATGTAGCTATCGCGGAGTTGTTCCACTGCCCTTCATCGCCATAGCCGCCTCCGAGTGTTGCAATTAGATTGAACACGCCTTTGACACCCTCTTTCAGCCGTAGGTTGATCGAGGCCTGTTCCTCCGGGCGCAGCCCTTTGAGCGCCTTTATGTCCTGATGGTTTTCCAATACCTGTACGGTAGCGATATTGTTGGGGTCGATGTTATTGGTGGCTATACCGTAATGTCCTTTCATAAGGTCAAGACCTTCAATATAAAGGTTCTTGATAGGTTTGCCCTGATAGGACACCTGTCCGGCATCCGAAACCGTTATACCCGGCATTTTCTTCAAGACATCGGCTATCGACTGGTCTGTCTGCGACAGGAAAGAGCCTACATTATAGTTGATGGTGTCGCCCTGCGAATAGACTTTCTTCGACTTTACGACAACCTCTTTCAGTTCGACGGCGCGGTTCTCCACAATGATTTCATAATTACCGGTGCGGTTGGGCACTGTAATCTGTGACGGAGCAATCTCGATACTCGACGCTTTGAGAATAAGGCTGTCGCACTCGCTTTTAACCGACATTTGAAACTTGCCGTTTTCATAGGTGAAAGCAGATGCCAATATCGTCTTCGGGGCATTGTATGGTGATGCAATCACACTGACAAAATCCACACCACTGCCCCCGGTATTCTTGACAACGCCGTTTATAATACTCTGGCTAAAGCATTGCGCCACAGCGTGTACAATCATGAGATATAGCAGAATATTCCTTTTCATATGGGTATGGGTATGGCTGGGAATCAATAATTTGATTCCTGATAATTAGATATTTATTCTTGTTTTACTCCTGTGCTTTAAAAGATACGGGGATATTGAATCGAACTTCTACCGGCTGTCCGTCATCAGTCATTTGCTCGAACTTGATGCCGTTCAGCTGTCTGTCGATGGCCGCCACGAGTTGTGCTCCATCAGGATTGTTGGTTGAGACATCCTTTACTCTGCCATCCTTGTCGACAACAATTTCGATATTTACTTTTGTATTTTTATCGGGTTTGATTGTTTCCAAAGATAATCTTATAATCTCAGCTAATGCAGTCTGATCTTCAATAGGAGAGGGAATCACAGTAAGACTGTCGGACTCTTCAGATGAAACATTCGGGGCTTCTGCAACAGGAGTTAATTGTTCATCAATATCTGCTGTAGACGGTTCTTTGCTAAATCTGAAATCGGAAATGGCTCCGAGTAGCCCTGCCGATACCGGAGAAGAAATAATAGCCCCGGAGACTATAAAGGCCGGGATTGCAAAAATCGCAATCAGTATAGTCCTTTTAGACGAGTGCCTTCTACTCATATTCAGGACTCTTTTGCGAAAAATACGTCCGTCTGCCGCCAAACTGTTTGCTATGGGGATCGCTCTCATTCCCATAGCCTTGGTTACCAGCATGCGCTGATAATCGTATGTGTCAATTCCGGATTTAATTACTTCCGAGTCGGCCTCAAACTCGTGGTTGAGTTTCATCAATCGCCTTGTCATCCATGCGAAAGGATTATACCAAAGTAAGATGCAGAAAAGGTCGGCAAAGAGAATATCAATCCAATGCATCCTTTCAGTATGAGCCTTTTCATGTATGAAAATACTGTCAGTAGTATCAACTACCGAACTTTGGAGAAAAATATACTGACCCCAACTGAACGGAGCGGTCTTGTTATCGGCTATTTGGCAGACAGTGAAACCCTCAATTTTTGTTCTTTCACTACTGGAAATTATCTTGTATAAACGGAAAAACGATATGACTTCTCGGAAAATGAGAATCACTATTCCGAATAGATAAATAAAAACTGATATTGCCACCCAAGGCCATGTTTTTGTTGACGATTCTGAATGGTCTTGGTTCATTACCTGAATATCGGATGTCAGAATATCGGAATTGACCGTTAAATTTTCCATAACAGACGACACGTCTGAAGTTGATGAAATGAAATTCCAACTTAAAATAACTGGAAACGCAATTGAGAGGACCATTCCACAGAGTATAGCGATCCTATTGAACCGAAAAGTGGTACTACGATTCACTATCCAATACAGTATCGGGAACAGTGCCAGAATAATAACCGACAACTCAAGCGAGTAAGATAAGACGGTAGACATAATCAATCTGTTTTATCTTTCTGTGACCTCTCAACCTCATCGAGCAAACGCCTGAGATCCTCCACTGGGATATTGCCGTCTTCCACGAATGAAGAAACCACACGAAGGTATGAGTTTTTGAAATACCTGCCGACGATTGAAGAAAGAGTTTTCTTACCCATATCCTCCTCCGCAACAATAGCGTGATACTGATAGGATTTACCTCTGGGTGTATGTCCGACATACCCTTTATCTTCAAGAGCACGTACAATCGTGGAGATAGTATTGAAATGAGGTTTGGGATTCTCATATAATTCTACTATCTCTCTTACATATAGCGGGCCTCTTTCCCAAAAGAAACCCAACACTTCTTCTTCTTTCGCGGTAAGTTTTTCCATATTACAAACTTTGATACTGCAAAGTTACAACTATTATTTATAGTTACAACTATGTGGCATAGTTAATAGTTGTTAAATAATATTTTGCGATTCAAGTCCATATAGCGATAGCCATAATATAGCATTAGTTAATCTGCGTTTTATAAAGCTATTTGTGGCTTCAAACGATTAAATGACAACAAAAAACAAAGACAGACAACCCCGACATCATTGCCGGGGTTGTCTGTCTTCGGATTAAAGTCCGGTAAAACGGATGGCAGGACGAGATTCAGTTGATGTGGGTTGATACCTAATAGTCGGTTCTGCGACCATTGACTTTTTTGTGTCGGCGGCCGGAGCGTCAACTGTGTTGACCTGCTTATTCTCAACGCCGTCCAGATCTTCCTTTTTTGGAGTGAGTTCTGCGGTAATCTTGCGGTCGAGGGCGGCGAGGTCGGATTTGAGTTGTTTCAACTCATCCTCTTTGCCCCACTGCTTGGCTACGATGGCTTCGAGCTGGGGAACGTCGGCTTTGAGTTTGGCGGTGCGTTCCTCATACTGCTCGATGATGCCGGGTATCTTCTCCAGAGCGTTGACTAAGTTCATACAGGCGGCGTGAGTGTCGCTCATGGCGATGAAGCCATTGTTGTACTTATATTTATAGTTGCCTTCAACCACAAATCGGTTCTGTACTGTCTCCTTGCCGTCAGTGTATGTACGCTCGGATATGATACTGATGGGAAAACCATAGACTTCTCCGATACGCTTGTACTGCCCCTGTGTGTCAGTCTTCATAGCCAGACCTTGCAGATGGATACCCATGTTCTGCTCGTCACGGAGGTTGCAGGTGTCGATAGTGAGATTGTTGACAGGGTTGCCGTCCTTGTCTCGCTGAACGACCGACTGATACTGGGCGGCATCCGCTTTCATACGCTTGATGGCTATCTCGTTGCCGCGCCGTCGCGACGCTACCAGCTACCGACATACACACCTTGCCCATCGTTTAGCTCCCTGGGGCTCTGACGCCACGCAGGCAGGCGATTCCAAAAATCGCCTGCCTGCACTGTCTATGTATGATTAGCTGTTTTTATCCTGTCTTAAGTAGTTAATTATTTCGGCAGTCAAAGCTTTTTCGCTTTCGACATAGCATTATCCAATCATCATAAGCGATTGAATAAGTATCTCGTAAAAATAAATTAATGTATTGACATGTTAAGCCGCAGGTCTACAGAAATTAATCATGTATCGTTTACCAACGTTGGAGAGGATGTCTTCTACGGTGGCGAACAAGACGTGTTTATCTCCGTAGAGATGGGGCAGTATCCATTCCCCCTTCATAATTCGCCAAAGAGTTTCAGCGATGTTGAGGTGTGGGGAATAGGGAGGGAGATAGAATATGTGGAGACCCCTGTCCTTCCATCTTTGAAGGCAGTCCTTTACCTTTCGGCTCTTGTGTACGGAGGAGTTGTCGAGAACCACAACGGTCTCTTTAGAGATTCCGAGGGAGAAGTCTTCCATGAATTCGATAAACTTGTCGGAGTTTATGTTTTCGGTGGTCGTGAAGCCGTGGTAAGTATTGTTGCGGTCTATCATTCCGAAGATGTTGAGCCTGCCGCACTTGTAAACCGGCACACAGAAATCCTCATCTTTGAATTTCCATGCATAAGGCACATATCCTTCAGTGCATACATGACTTTCATCTCCGTAATACAAATCAATGAGTCCCGATTCCCATTGACGTCCAAGCTCTTGCAGGAGTTCCTTCTTATAAGCGTACTCCTGCGGCGAGGGTGTCCCTCTGGGCGTTTTTCTTATACGTCCAAATCTTGCGCCATCAAGGATAAAAAATTCCTGAAGGCTCCGTCCTTGATTTGTTTCCCGGTAGCTTCCTCCCAGGCAGCCCTGGCTTTGGAAACACTCTGGCGATGCTTTCGTATGGCCTCTCTCACCGCCTCCTTGTCCTTCTTGGTGCTGATAATGCGCTTTCGGCCATTCCCCGGTTTGTTTCTCAGTCCCGCAATTCCATCGGACTGGAATCTTTTGACCCAATGCATTACACGCTGGTATGTTTGTCCTGCCCGTGCTCCTGCAGCTGCATTGCTCAGTCCATCCGCTTTGCCTAACACCATAAGGCATCGCATCCGGAACGAGTGGGTAGAGCCATTGCGGTATCCATTTTCCAGAGCAGTTCGTTGCTCCTCGCTTATATTTATCTTCGTTGCTTGTCTTGACATATTTGGAGAGATAAGTGTATGTAAGACAATAACGTTTGAAAATGGATCTCATTGCATTAATTCTTTAATAAAACATACTTATTGCTTGTGCGTGAATAGTCGTTGTCGAATGAATAAAGCTCCTGCGACAAGTCTTCGCCGGTGTTATTCCCCTTGTATGTGGCAAGGAACTGGCTGTTGCGCCTGAAATATGTGGCAATCACAGAATTGTTCCATAGCCCTTCATCGCCATAGCCACCTCCGAGTGTTGCAATGAGATTGAACACATCTTTGACTCCTTCTTTGAGCCGCAGATTGATCGAGGCTTGCTCCTCAGGACGTAGTCCTTTGAGTGCTTTGATGTCCTAATGGTTCTCCAATACCTGTACGGTTGCAATATTGTTGGGGTCGATGTTATTGGTTGCTATGCCATAATGCCCTTTCATGAGGTCAAGCCCCTCAATGTAAAAATTCTTGATAGGCTTGCCCTGATAGGACACCTGCCCGGCATCCGACACTGTAATGCCCGGCATCTTCTTCAATACGTCTGCAATAGATTGGTCTGATTGTGATAGAAACGAGCCTACATTATAGTTGATGGTATCGCCGTGCGAGTAGATTTTTCTCGACTTTACTACAACCTCTTTCAGTTCGATGGCGCGGTCCTCTACTATAATTTCATAGTTACCCATGCGGTTAGGCACAGTAATCAGCGCCGGAGCAATCTCAACACTCGACGCTTTGAGAATAAGGCTGTCGCACTCGCTTTTCACCGACATCTGAAAGTTGCCGCTTTCATCTGTAAAGGCTGATGCCAATATCGTTTTCGGAGCATTGCCGGCGATGCAATCACACTTGCAAAATCCACACCATTCCCATCGGCAGTTTTGACAACTCCCGTAAAGGATGTTTGGGCCATTGCAGATATAACGCTTCAAACAAATATAAGGAATGGAATAGATCTTTGTCGCATATCTTCTTTGCCAATTATATTTTGGCAAAATTAGACAGAAATAATGATTTGATTCTCAACATATGTTGAGAGCAGCTAAAAAGATGAATATTTTTTGCGTAAACGGCTCAGATGCGTTGGGGTAATGTTGAGAAGCGAGGCGATATCTTTCAATGAAAATAACTCGAATAAATTCGGGTCGCGATTTATGAGTTCGTCATAACGTTGCTGTATAGTCTTGGCGTATAAATCAATCAGACGGTCATAGACGGTATTGAATAATTCGCGAGTAGTGTTCTCGACAACCTCTTTGACTATTGAATCAGACCGCATCATCTCCGCAACTACCGATGCAGGCACACAATATATCTCGCAGGACACTGTGGCGATTATAGAGCAGCGCGACTTCTCCCGATACAAAGATCCGGGGAAGTCGCATACAAAATGCCCGGAAAATTCGAGGCCGGTTACATGGGGAGTTCCATCCGACGAAAAACATACGTATTTAAGCGCACCCGATTTTATATAACCGATATATCTGCCGACAGTCCCGACAGTAAGAAATTCTTCGCTTTTTTCGTAGCGACGCAACTCGCCGTGACTTAGGCAAAGGTTGCGCCAAAAGTGTGCGTCGATATTGTCGATATATGAATTGAACTGCGCCATCTTATAAATGTATCACATCATTGCGAAACAGGTTATGCCGAGTTTGTCCTCAATGTTGGCGATGATCTTGAAACTCAGATTATCTATGCCTGAGAGCGGTTTGTTAACGTCTTGGGGGCTTACACCAAAACGTGCGGCGAGGTCGGCATGCTTCATGCCGACCTCCTGCATATAGCCCATAAGTGCAACAGCCAGTTGGCGTGACCACCGCAGCCAACTCGCGTTCTCTTTACGCCATGATGCTTCTTCCACAAAGCATGATGGAGTCTCGCTCTGATGAGCCTCTAAATATTTTATTGCCTTGCCTATCATGAAGAATATTATCTTACTGTCACAATGGGCTGACCGAAGAAAGTCGAGAGCATTGTGAGGGTTGATATGGTGAAGTTATGCTCGCCACTCAGCCATCGGGTTATCTCACTCGGACGCTTGCCTATGGCATCGGCAAACTGTTTCTTCGACAATCCCCGCTCGTGCATAAGCGAGTCAAGCCGATTGGAAATCTGGAATGAAAGTCGCGCCTCGGCTCTTTCTTCCGGAGTTATGTCGCTCAGAAGTTCTCGAAGGGATGTTTTTGCCCGTTTCATATATCAAAAGTTTTATCAGTTTCAATCTCGCTTTCTGTAATTATGACGCTTCCGTCTCTGACTCCGTCTTTTATCAGTTCCTCGAAGCGCTGCAGCGTCAGAACATATCCTCGAAGCGTGTCATCCTCGTCATAGGTGCGGGTCTTCTTTTCTCCGCCGTTGCCGAGTATTAGTATCTTATCGGACAGTCTGAGAGCATATAATCTCAGCTTTGAGCGGAGAACGGGAAGCGCAACAACTGAATCCCGGACCTTGCCCTCCGGACGGAAATATCTTTCCAACGCTCCGAAGTCCAGTATCTGGTCGATAAACTTGGCTATGATGCGGTAATACTTGTTCAGTTCACCGTCATTCTGAAACTTGACGACGAATTTTTCAAATTCGTTCAAATCGTCGGAGAGAAACTGTATCGTGTAAACCGTACAGTTTTCGCTTTGGTCCAAAAGGAGGAGTTCTACTTCGCTCATAAGATTTTGTCTTTGTATTTATAACGCAAATGTACGACAAATATTTCACATAAAAGTTAAATGTTGCGATTTTTTATCGTCCTAGGCCTCGGCTGCGGTCTTGGCTCATGTCCTTAAGGACTGTGGGAAGATTGCTGACGAGGCGGTCGAGTTCCCTGCTGCCCTTGGCATACTGGCGGTCGTCGAGGTGCGGACGGACAAACGCCTTTACAATCTCGGCCGACTGTCTCGGGTCGGGAGTGGATGCAAGATAGGCGACGATTGCTGGCACAACCCGGCAAGACCGTCACGAAAAAAGCGGAAACACCTACGGTGGATGAACCGTCAGGCGGAACGCCCGAAGAAGTGGCAGTGCCGCAGAAGCGTGTCAGCAGCAAACAACGCAGGCTGTCGCTGGACGAGTACCGTACCGCTTACCTGCAAGTTCCTAAGATAACCGACCGCAAACCCGTGTTCGTCAGCGGTGAAGTGCGTGACCGGCTGGATGGGATTGTCCGCCGTCTCGGCGGGCGTGGCATGAGTGTGTCGGGACTCGTTGAGAATCTCGCCCGCCTGCACCTTGAAACCTACCGGGAGGATATCGAGCAGTGGCGCAAACTCTGAGCGGATTACAGTAGAACCAATCAAGTCGGTGGATATGCTCCATCGGCTTGACCGATATTCCAAATGAGTTATTATACTCACAGACCAATCCGACAGGCGGAGGATTCTTGTGTCCTCAAAGACACAGCAAGATACATTTTCAGTTACCCGAATAATTCTAAGTAACTGAAAACACCTTCACCGCCGTGGGCAGAATTATTCTCCGCAGTCGGATAATTTCGGGGTTCCTTAATCAAAGATTAAACAATGGACAAGCCATAAAATTAAAAGAATAAGCAGAATGAAAAAGAAGAGCAAATATGGGAGAAATCCCAAATTGAATCCGAAGACGCACTGTGTGATGGTGCGCTTCGATGATGTGGAATGGAACAGATTCCTGACGATGTACGAGGAATCGAACGTGTATGCGAAAGCCGTCTTTCTGAAGGCGCATTTCTTCAGGCAGAAGTTCAAGGTGCTGAAAGTGGACAAGACGCTGGTGGACTACTACACCAAACTGTCGGACTTCCACGCCCAGTTCCGTGCCATCGGCACGAACTACAATCAGGTCGTTAAAGAGATGCGCATCCATTTCTCGGAGAAGAAGGCGATGGCGTTGCTCTACAAGTTAGAGAAACATACCATCGATCTTGTGAAACTGAGCCGGGAGATTGTGGAACTTTCAAGGGAGATGTATGCCAAGTGGGAACAACAGAAGGAATAATTCTCGCAGATACGCAGTCAGGCTAATGAGCGAAGTTCATCGGGAGATTTCATTACCGACCATATCATTGTCGGACGACCTATGGGGCTGTTTAAGGATGAAAACCGTCCGAAAGGGATAAAAATGTAAACAATAATGAAGCAAGAGAGATAATCATTTAATATCGTCCTCTTGCTTCATTTTCATTCATTAATCACAAATTTCATTATCATAATAATCACGTTTGCTTATAAATCATAAAAATAGCCGTATTTGCTTGCTTGACCAATTTATTTAGACTAATTTTGCATATACCAAATTTCATTTTATGATGGAACAACTTACCAAGCGTGAAGAAGAAGTGATGAATAAGTTTTGGGAGAAGGGCGAAGCTACCGTTAAGGAGATTATTGCCACTTATCCCGAACCTCGTCCAAGCAGAACCGCCATATCTACATTCGTGAAGTTTCTTGTTGATAAGGGCTTTTTAGGCCACAAGCCGGCAGGAAACAACGGATTCATCTATTATCCCATTATAGAAAGAGAGGAGTATTGTGGCAATAATCTGAAAAATGTCGTTCAGCGATATTTCAATAATTCCATTCGTGGAGTGATAAGCACTCTTGTAAGAGATAGAAAAATGTCAGACGATGAAGTCCGGGAGTTGATAAATCAGGTGATAGAAGGCAATCGCCAAGAATAAGACTGATGACAATATGGATAACGAACTGATAGAATTATGCAGTAAGATAAAAGAAGAAATCTCCAATGAAAACACATTTCATTTGGGGATTGAAAATCTGTTGCTGTTGCGTAAACAATTGTTCAACGCCATATTACAATTAAAAGCGGAATTATGTCGTGATGATTTTAATGCTATGCCATTCATAGGAAAGGATGGCTTTCACAGCAAAACAATCGCTTATTCCATCTGGCATATATTCCGTATTGAGGATATTGTCAGCCATACTCTGATTAACGGAGATGTCCAAATATTCTTTTCCGAGAATTTTCAAGAGCGCATCGGTTCTCCGATAATAACTACCGGCAATGAACTTGTAAAACAGCGTATCGGTGACTTTTCGGAAAAATTGGATTTAGAGGCACTATATCAATACTCTACAAAGGTCAAAGCTAATACTGAGTTTATGCTCAAGAATCTGGTATTCGCAGATTTGAAGCGTAGTTTTACAATCGAAGATAAATTACGTCTTGAATCCTTATGTGTAGTAAGCCAATCCGATAATGCAAAATGGTTGATAGATTACTGGTGTGGCGAGGATTTGAAAGGGCTGATTCTTATGCCGTTTTCCAAGCATTGGATGGCTCACATCTACACTTGTATGCTAATTAGGAACAAACTGTATTCAAAATGAGAAAGTTACTGTTTATAATTATATATTTGTCTTTTATATCGCCTGTTTTCGCTGAAAGAAACAAGGCGATAGAGAATGCTTTGCACGAGTATATCAAAGGGAAAGATGCCCGGATAGGTGTCGCGGTCATTATCAATGGCAAAGACACCGTATCTGTCAACGGCAATCGGGATTTCTCTATGATGAGCGTAGTCAAATTTCCGCTGGCTCTGACGGTAGCTCACTGGATAGATACTAACGGTATGTCCCTGAACGATACCGTAACATTCAGCGAGAAGGCTATGAAAGAGGATACCTATAGTCCGATGCTCAAAAAGTATGGTAAGAGTCGAAATACCATGACTATAAGAGAACTGCTTGAATGGTCTTTGGTTGAGAGTGACAACAATGCGGCAGACATACTCCTGCATCGCGTCGGTGGAACATCGGGAGTAACATCAATAATGAGGCAAATGGGTATCTCTGATGAGATTGTAATCGGAGCCTCGGAAGAAGATATGCACCGTGATCCATACCTAAGCTATCTTAACCGTACCACACCTTTGGCAATGGCGCAGCTATTTGATAGGTTTTACCACGAATTGAGAAACGCATCACAGTCATATTCTGAAATATCCGTCATGCTTGAACAGTGTCGCACGGGGCTTGACAGGCTTGCTTTACCCCTTTTGCCTACTAATGCCCTGATAGGACATAAGACAGGTACAGGATTTCCGACACCCGAAGGTCGCATATCCGCAGTAAATGATTGTGGATATGTGAATTTGCATAATGGTACAAGATATTCTATTGCCGTGTTTGTTGCTGATTCCAATTACGACATAGCAACGACCTCAGCCATCATTTCGGAGATTTCTAAGATTGTCTTGGAAGGTTTGATTAAACAAAAATAAGATAAGAATATGGAACATAAATTTTGTCAAAGCTGCGGAATGCCGCTGACTACTGACAACAAAGGTACTAATGCTGATGGCAGTCGCAACGAGGATTACTGTATCTACTGCTATAAGGATGGCAGATTCACACAAGACTTCACTATGGAGCAGATGATTGAACATTGCGCTCAGTTTACCGACGAGATAAACAAGGAGTCAGGACAGACCTTGACACAGGAACAGGCAAAAGACATGATGCGTCAATTCTTTCCACAACTCAAACGCTGGAAAAACCGGACAGCCATGTTTATTGCAATTCTGACATATAAGAAACCGCTTGAAGAAGTCGACCGTTTCCTTCAGGCACATCGTGACTATCTTGCTGAGCACTATGCGGCTGGCGATTTCATCGCATCCGGTCCGCAGACTCCCTGCGTGGGCGGCGTAATATTGATAAAGTCCGAAAGCCGTGCAGTGGTTGATTCTATCATCAAGCAAGATCCGTTCTACATCAATGGTGTTGCTGACTACCGGATTGTCGAGTTTACTCCGACAATGTTTATGGAATCGAGCCTTTCCGACATACTAAAATAAGTATTACACCGATGGTTGATAAAAGGGCTATAATTATTTGGCTGGCAATCACAATCCTTGTGATGTTAGCATTGCCTTTTGCCGTTGCCCGGCTTGCGTCTGAATGTTCCGGGATGGCACTGTGCATGATGCTTTTCTTAATTGTGAATCCTATTTATTCTGCAATTCTTGGTTATCGCTGTGGGAAAGACATAAAGAAAATGTGGAATCTTCCATTGGTGTCAGCCGTAGCGTTTCTTGCCGGGACATGGATTTTCTTTGACATACATGAATTATGGTTTGTCGTCTATGCAACAGTATATCTTGCAATAGGTTGGATAGCAATGGCTATCAGCAAGTACTTGAATAGACGTGTTCAGTAGAGTTAACAAGAGTACTAATTAAAGCGAGTAAATCATCAAGATGAAACAGAAGAATCTTTTATGTTTGTTTATAGGTTGTGCCATGACAATTGCATCATGTAGCCAATCAGCGAATAATAGCCAAGACTCTGCATTAGCAGGTGGTGACAGACCCCCATTTGAATATACTGATGCTGACAGGACGTTTGGTGTTGTACTTGAAATTTCAAGCGACAGCCTGATAACTTGCAACAATAATTTCTCTGGGCAGGACAGTGACCCTTTGATATTAGATACAAGTAATCCCGCTTTCACGGATTTTCTATCCAATTGGTTTGCATCAATGGATTCCGTTCAGATAAACCGACTCAAAAACGGCTCTGAACTTCACATATCAGTAGGAGATGGCATTACGGACGCAACTATCGAAAAGATTAAACGTAACGTCATGAAATGTGGAATCAAGGGTATGTCAATATCTAATTTCTGACGGAATGATATTACGATGCCTACATATCAATCGAGAGCGGCAAACTGACCGCTGAACATAAAAACCGTTAATTGAAAATGAGCAACGATATACGAGACATCTTTTCCGGACTTAAAGCCCGCAAGCCACAATATGTGTTGGGCACAAAGAACGGGGATATACGCACATCAAACGTGACCGAGGAAAAGATCCTTGATGCTATAGACGACGTTGAGGATAACGGATGTGTATACCTTGAAAAATGCGTGCCGGTGGTGTTGGTCAGCGATGCAAAGGCATACTCAATTGATTACTTTAAGGATAGCAGTATAGCGGTATGTTTTATGGTCAACGGGTATATGCTGCGAATGTGGCGGTCGGACGTTGATTGCGACATGGCCGCCGATATCATGTGTGACTTCTTCCGCACCGCATCGCTCCCTGATATGACCGGCTGGCACTGCCAGAAAAATCCATCCCGAGCAAGAAAAGGCAGAGACGAAACTATGTGTTGACGGCGAGGATTTCCGATACTTTGATATGGCGGATGTGTTCTGTGCTTTGGAAGATATCATAGAGGGCAAATCGCTATGGATGCTTTATGATTTCACTAAAGGCGATGGCGGGTATATCAACATCAGCAGGCGTGACAATGATACCGCTCCGACCACCGGATATAAAGTTGAATATGTAAGGTGGTCGGAGCCGGTGCCTATTGGTTACAGAGGTGTTATTTTTGATGTCGGTCTCTTGCGGAACTGGCTGTGGAGTCTGATTGATGGCGAGAGATTGCCCGATCCTCTGAGCTGTTGGGAGGAGTTTGACGTAAACGATTATTTTGGAAGACTGGTATTCAGATTTTTAGACGAAGAGAAAGATGAAAGGTAAATATAGCAGGCAGGTGAAAACGGCAGTCAAGCTGATTTTGGTCAAGTTTTGACCGCGATGAAAATACGCCGGGGATACTCAATACTTATTCTGGAGGCGCAAAAGGGCGATGCAGATGCACTGGCATTCATAGCCCGCTGCTTCATGGGTGAGTCGTATGTATGGCCGCAGGCAGGCTTCAAAGCTGACGATGAAAACGCATCGAAGCTGATGCAGAAGAGCGCGATGATGGGCAGTGCCACGGGCGTTCTTTGTGCTGTGCGAAGCGCAAACCTCACCCCTTCGGTGGAACGTGCAATGCCGTTCGCCTCGTTTAAGGAAGCGTTTGAGGAGATTTCTCGGTCAGGCAGAGCGTGGCGACGCCTTCTGTTGCTACATGGTCGGCAATGTGTATTATTGGGGTGACTATCTGCGTGTCGAGCCAGACTATGCCAAGCAATTCAAAGATGAAAACGGATATAACGCATGGGCCTGGCCGATAGCAAAGGTGTGGTACGAGCGCAGTTTCGATGGCGGGCTTTGTGCCGGATGGGGCAATTACTGCGACATACGCAAATCTGGCTTCTGCGAAATTGCGCAGGATGTCTTTGAGAAATATTACTTGAAGCTGGCGGATATTTCACCCGTAATCTGCAACAACTACGGCTATTATCTCCGCACCGAGAAGGGCGACTCATACGGTGGGCTGTTGCGATATGTGGAGGCTGCCCGCAGGGGCGACCCACAAGCCGCATACAATGCAGGGCATATCTACGAAGCCGGTGAAGAAGTGGATGAGAATATCGACCTTGCATATCAACTCTATGAAATGGCTGCCAAATGCGGACATCCCGCAGGACAATTTGAGGTAGGATATTATCTGTTTGAAGGCTTCGGTGATGTGGAGCAGGACTACGCCAAGGCTGTGGAATGGTTTTGAAAAGGCATACCAAAACCCGAAATGCAGCGAGACCACCCGGACGCAGACCGCCGCCTACCTCGGTTTATGCTATCAGGAGGGGCTTGGAACAGTTCAAGACGACGATGTGGCATTCGAGTATCTTCATGAAGCCGGGGAAGACATCGACAATCTATGGGAGTCAATAACCGTCAAGGTGCTCACCGCACTCGGCGTGGCGTATGCCTTCGGTCGTGGCACCGAAACGGATATAGAGCTGGGATACCAATATCTTGAGGATGCCGCAAAACTCGGTTCGGAAGAAGCCAAAAAGTATATCGGCTACATCAACTCGCCGGACTATGAAGTCGACGAGCGGAAAAAAGAAGAACCGACCACTCCCGTAGCCCCGTTCTGGCAGAATGTGGCTGAAAAAATCAGAGATGCGGTTGCTGCTGACCTGCGCGAAATTCTTGGACGCATCGACGATGAGCGCATTTACACAGTCGCTCTGGTCACCGACAGGTATTGTTGCTCGCTATTTCTTGCAGTGAACACTCTGGAGTACCTTGAAAGTGAAGACGAAGAGCCTGATGATGAATGCAAATGGCATCCTGATGAATGGGGGTATTCCGATGGGCATGACAGCGAACTGGTGAAGCTCAGCAAAACTCTGTGGGAAAACCACGCCACTTTGCCGGGAGAAGCCTTTTTCTTCAGCGCAATGATATCAGCGGTGGCGCAGGTCAAAAGCTCGGGAATATTCGGAGAGCGCACCGAAGAAATCACATTCTTCATTTCAATATCGGATGATGAATACGCTGAAAATCTCGAAGACTCGTCAGCCATGACACTGAACGGCCCCGAACTGGCAGCAGCTTTTTTGAATAGAAACAAGTAACATCATATTATGGCATATTATACTGTTTACTGGCCTCAGGACCGGTTGGACGAACTAAGAAAATCAAATGACACAGGGCCTATAAAAGTAGTGTTTGGCAGCATCCACTCAAGGATGCCATCAATAGCATCAATAAAAGAGGGAGATGTCGTATTTCCGATCTCATTGCTTGATAGGCATCTCTACATAATGGCAAGATTGGAAGTGACTCATAGGGAAAGCCTTCGACTATTGCATAAGAGAACTCGGAAATCCTTACAGGTCTCTTATTCCCGGAGGTGTTGTCGTTAAGGTCTCTGACACATTCTTTTGTGCAAAAGACGTTTCTTATAAAAATCTCCATAGTGTGCCTGAGAATCTCACGATGATTATTCCCGGCGACAAACCCCATTGCAAGCATCAGGAACCGTTTTAATTGCTGTGCCGAATGGGCAGTATGGGGAGAAAATGGCAGTGTTATCCAACCGCGCCTCATTCCTGATGAGGTTGTGCCACTTCTTAGAAACTGTTTAAAATTAGAATTAAAAAAAATGTTATAGGGCATAACAAACCCTCAGCCAAAGTGTTGAAGGAGAAAAAACATTGTTCATATGCATAGAATCAATCTCTATCAGACACTTTTGACCGAGGGTCAATGGTCTTATATAAACAAAGTATTCTTCGAAAATGATTGTCGCAAACGTAAAAATTCACTACGGAGCCTATTCGAAGCGGTATTATACCTACTGGTCACAGGATGTCAGTGGAGGATGCTTCCGCACGATTATCCCAAGTGGCAATTGGTGTACTATTACTTCCGAAAGTGGTCCAAAGAAGGTAGAATCGAACATTTGCTCAACAAACTTGTACGAAAGAGGAAGAAACGAAATCAATCAGAAAGTCCCTCTGTAGGAGCATTGGACGCCCAAAGCGTTAAATGGGGCAAC